>QFCE01001508.1_pt1 | contig 2194117 bp, 2089 predicted proteins | sample 5346091 | NCBI WGS metagenome assembly QFCE01 (sample SAMN09062252, study PRJNA434731) | Human gut metagenome, whole genome shotgun sequencing project. | isolation source: stool timepoint A chromium assembly | host: Homo sapiens | collected 2015 | reverse complement strand
ACCGATGTTTCCTTTGGATAAGAATTATGGGTTGGATTTACTGAATTTCAGAGTTTCCTATGATAATAAGGCAATTTTCGAGGTGTGTTATCTGGGGGATACGCCTGCAGATACTCAAAACAAAAAGTTTGGTATAGACCTTGAGCACGGCACAATGTGTGAACTGCATCTTTGCACAACCTTTGATGGCGTAACAGAACCAATTGACATTGTGGCAATTTTAGATAAAGAATTGCTGGTTGTCGAAAACTTGGCCTATCAATCTGTCACAATGCTAGATGAAAATAATTTGCCAATAGAAGTTACGTCAATCGCCAACCAATATGCTTTAATCAAAAAAGAGGACTATTGGAACTCCGTGCCAAACTATAATTCTTTTCAATCCATCTGGTTTCAATAGCAAAACGGTTTTAACTGCTTTGTAAAAAATCAGCTTTGAAAACTTTCGGTTTGGGCCGTCAGCCTGCCAGATGCTGGCGCATTGGCAGCTGACGGCCGTTTTTATTCCATCTGTGGAAGTGCAGGCTGTGCCGCCGAAGTCTGCAAAGGCTATAGCAAGCTGCGCCGGAAGAAGTGCTGCACCCAGCGGAGCATAACACACAGCCGGAGCCATATCTTTTGCAAGAAATTAAAAAAATGTTGCGCCTTCGTAATGTGCTGGCCCGCTTTATCAGCCCCAGCGTCCGGCAGTAATTCCCCAAAGCAAAGACAAAAACCATAAGTAATTGAACGTTCGCAATTTTCCAATCTAATCCATATATACAAATAATTTGAACAAAATTTGTCAGTTATGCTAATTTAAGTTTCAAAATATTTGATATATGATAGGAAAGGAGAGGTAAAAATGACGAAAATGAAAAAATTATTGGCTGTTGTGTTGGTATGTGCCATCATGGCCGTTTGCGGTGCCTCGGCGTTTGCCGCGCAGAATTCGGCGGCCGCAAGGGTTTCCTATCCTATTCCTGGCTCTGGAATCCCCTATGAAATTGTCGGTTGGAACGCGAATCGCGATAGTGCAGGTTATGTGCACATGCTTCGCAGCAGTGGCCAAAATAAGGTAATTATGACCTCTACCGCAGGGGATAGCAATTGTATTTGGTACTGTTTGAAAGCGCCCCATGGCAATATGTATTTCCGTAGCGCTGGGCAGGATGTCATCAACATTTATCGCGTGCTAAAAAATGACAGATATTATGACTGCACGGGATATTACTATGACCATTCAACAAATGGCCGTGACCAGCGCCTAAGCATAAATGGTACAAAAGTATTTCTTTCTAATCCTCTAATTCCTGGCACATGGTATTTGCAGGCCGACCGAAGTGCTGTCTCTGATAGTGCAACTATTTTTTACACAGATAGTTCCCCGCTGAAAGCACAGTGGCAGTTCTGGGATAGTCGTTATGATTCATTATGATTGAGCATTTCTTCAGTGGGGGCCTTATGGCCCCCACTACCCTGATTCTAGAAAGAGGTGCTGTGATGATCAGAAAAGCCTTGTTGCTTATTCTTCTTGTGTCTCTGTTTTTGTCCGCCTGTAATACAACAACATCAGAGAGTATCACTGATGCAATATCAAATTCCGGTGTAGAGGCTTCGAACGATAGCGTTACTCATATACAGGCATTGTCTGACCATTATTGGATTGCCGCAAGCCCCGATGTAATTACACGCGGCAGCGCCAACAGCGCCGGCTTTTACCAAATTATCATGCAGAGTAACGGGCGCTCAAACCTTTTGTTTACAGACCATGCCGCAGAAAAGCAGGTATATTTGTGCAGCACCCCAAGCTGCGAACACAGCGACGCTTCCTGCTCATCTTTTATCGATTCTGCCGGCTATTATGTTTTCCCTGTTGCGCTGGAAGATAAGCTGTTGGTTGTATACAGCTATATTTCCCTTCCGGATGAGGCCCCGAAGCCTTCCAAGGTGGAAATGATGGATTTGAACGGCACCAACCGCCGCACCCTGTGTGAGCTGGAAAATGGCATCACCCTTCAGGACGGCGCGGCAGCAAGCGAAAAAAGCCTGATTTTGTGCGGAAACCGCGTGCAGGAAAATGGGCCGGGGCAAGTGCAGGTGCAGCCGTGCCTGTTTGAAATTGACATCGAAACGGGCGCCTGCAGCGAGCTATACCGCACAGCAGCAGCAGAAGGTGAACAGCAGAAATCTTTGTTTCTGCGCGGTGTTTCTGGCACCGGCTTTATTCTGAAAACCATCACAACAGAAGAATACGAAACCTCCGAAGACATGCAGGCCGACATCGAGCGCATGGAAAACGCCACTGTGCACCGGGTTTTCGAGCTGCCCTTTGACGGCGGCCCCGAACATGAGCTTTTATGTTACCGGGGCAATGCCTACTATGAAGAGTACAGCGGCGAAGCCTTATATTACCTCGATTACCGGGAAGACGAAAGCTCGTGTGATTTGTGCCGCGTTGGCCCGGGCGGCGCCAAAGAAATTTTGGTGGAAGATTTTGCCGCCCAGCCTGCTGTGCGCAAAACCACCGTCCCCTTCACAAGCGGGAATGTATTCATCTATGGCTTTCTGAACGAGTATGTTTTGGTCAACCATCTGTATTCCGAGCAGTATGATGATGCCGGAAATATGGAGCTTTTGTATACACAGTACGCTGTAAACCAGAACACGGGAGAAATAACGGAAATTACGCTTTCGAATTATTCCATGGCCACGCAAAAGGCCATTAACATCATTGCGCAGTTTGGCGATGATTTGCTGGTAGATGCAAAAGAGGGGTCGGAAAACGATTTGGCCTACCGCCGAACAGGGTTTATTCGTGTGGAAGATTACCTGGCATCAAACCCAAATTACCGCATGGTAGCCCAGGCTTATGTAGAAAGCGCCCAGCTTGCCTAACGCGGCGCGGTTTGGGTGCTGCGCGCTTTTCCCATGGGCCTTTTTCCACGGCCTTTCCCCACACACTTTAGGCCAAACCAACTCATGAAAAGGGGCCCGCTATGGTAGTGCTTAAAAAAACTTTTGCCATTTGTTTCATCCTTTGCACATTGGCCGGCTGTGCCCCAAACTTTATTGAGGCCCACCCTTCTGCTGGTTCATCCGAATCAGCAGAAGGGGCCTCCCCCATCCTGTCGCCTTATCTTGTCACTTCCAGGTATGGGGTCAATAACAGTTATTATGCAGCATCGCAGGAAGGGGCTTACTTTCTTGTTGATAACAGCGACCGGTCTGCCAACATTGCTTACATCGACTTTGCTACCCGCCAGCAAATATTTTTATCCAACCAGCCTGATTCCCTTCACAATGATGAAACAGACACAAGTTGGGTAGAAGATGTGCCGGGCTCCAGCACTTTATTTGTGGCAGGCGATTTCTTATATCTGTTTGCTTCCGGGCTTCCTTCCCAGCCGCCCAAGGAAGAAGATTTTGGATACATTCTTCAAATGGATTTGAATGGAAACAATCGTCAAAAAATTTTTGAAATCAGCGGCGATATGTGGATATCCAGTTCCATTGCTTTTGATGGTGTTTCGCTCTATTTTCTTGCAACTGTTTACCGTGAAAACGGCTCAGAAATTCAGTTAATTTCATTAGATACCCAAAGCAAGCGTTCCAGTGTGATGGCATCCTTTGCCCCCGATGCCCAATATTTCTTGGTTGGAACTTATCACGACGGCCTTATTCTGAAAACAATCAGTCTAACGCAGTCTGATGCTGAACTCCCTCCCAATGAATGGTACTCGCACCAAATTCACACATTATACAGCTATTCATTTTCCAGCAGAGAGTTAAAGGAAGAAATGTCATGGGCGCAGGATGAGCGCTCTGAAATTATTTATGAAAATAAAATTTACTATGTTGACAGCCATTCGGGCCAGTTGTTTTACCAAGAGATTGGCCAAACCACCCCTTCCGATGTTCTGGTAACATTGCCTTCTTATGATGACACTGTTATGTTCAAAATCATCAGCGAGGTATATGACAATCACCTTTTTGTTCAAGCGTCAGCAAGCAACGGAACTTATCAAACCTATCACATCAACCTGAACTCTTACCAGTATTCTCTAGTCGATTTGTTTGCCGAAGACAGAACTGTGGGGGTTGTTGCTGAAACAGACGGTTTGTTTCTTGTAACGTTAAACATGCAAACCGTTATGCGTGACGGCACAGACCCGGACGGGCGCCCCATACAGCAGCCTTATACCACACTGGCCGTGTGTTTGATTCCAAAGGAGGCTTATTGGAATTCCCGGCCCGAGTATATTGAAATTGAAGACCATGTTTTCCATTCTTTACGCTGATATTCCCCCATTGTAACTGCTTTTTTCTGTATAGCCCCCCGCCCGCCGCGCTTGCCCGTGCGCGGCGGGCCCGGCGGGGCCACACCGGGCGGGAGGTGCCTTGCATGCCAAAACGCGCGTTGTTTTTCTGTGCCCTGCTTGCGGCGTGTGCCGTTCTGTTTTGTGCCTGCGCTTCTTCGCAAAGCGCAAGCGCGCCCCCGGCCAGCGCCCCGCAGGCGGAAAACGAAGCGGGGCCGCAGCCGCTTCACATGCTGCACAGCAGCAATCGCCGGGCAAGCAAAGATGCTTTTACTTCCGAGGGGAAATATTTCTTTCAATTGCGCAGCGATGAAGCAGGCGGGCTTAACCTGCTCTATCTTGACTATGCATCGCAAAGCGCCATTGTTTTATGTGAAAAGCCCAACTGCCTGCATAACGACGAAACTTGTACGTCTTTTTTCCCTCTCAAATACGGTTCTGCCAGTTCTTGTGTGGTAAAGAATTACCTTTACCTAATTTTTTCGGGCTCTAAAACAGAAAATGTTCCGCCCACCTTATTCCGCTTGAGCCTAAATGGACAAAACCGCACAGAAATCTCCACCCTTCCCAGCGAGTTTTCTTATAGCAATCCCATTGCTACCGACGGTGAAAAACTATATACCATATGTAACCGGTTAGAAATCAATGATGAAGGAATTGGGCACACCTTTTCCAACCTGATTTCTATTGCATTGGAAAACGGCGCCATTGAAACTTTGCGAAAATGGAATTCTGACGCTTATCTTTGGGGCGCCGAAAATTCTGAAATGTTTATCATGGTTCCTCTGAATTCAGAGGGCAGCAGTTTAAATTTCAATGTGGAATCTATAAACGCCGCGGGCGAATTGAAAAACACGGAATCATTTTGCCAGATGAGTTCTTCTTATTTTGTTGCAGATAACAAGCTTTACTGGTATGAAAAAGAAAATGCTTCTCTTTGTTGCCGAAAACTGAATTCTTCCAGCTGCGAAGTTCTTGTGCAAGACATTGCACTTGCAGAAAACGAAAAAGCATTTTTATCTTTTGTGTTTTATCCATACATCTTTCTGGAAATTGGCGATTTCTCTAACAACCACGGAAAATTTTATTATAGAGTGTTTAATTTGGAGGAGCAAACAAATTACGAAGTTCGGCTTTTCCTTTTTGAAACTTCCACCGATAACAAACTTATCCGCATAATAGATTTGGTGAACGATTCATTTATTGTCAATAACCGCGAAAACTATCAAGAAGTAATTGCGCTGAATGAAGATGGTCAGGCCGTTGTGTTCGAAACTTGGGCCCCAGTTCAATCTTTTATTTCTGTAAATGACCTTTTGAACAGTGTGCCAAATTATCATGAAATAGAACTGCCTCAGCCTGCCTAACGCGGCACCCTTGTTTTGCATTTCTTCTTTTTTCGTGCTCTTCTTTTAGGCCCCCCGCCCGCCGCGCTTGCCCGTGCGCGGCGGGCCCGGCGGGGCCACACCGGGCGGGAGGTGCCTTGCATGCCAAAACGCGCGTTGTTTTTCTGTGCCCTGCTTGCGGCGTGTGCCGTTCTGTTTTGTGCCTGCGCTTCTTCGCAAAGCGCAAGCGCGCCCCCGGCCAGCGCCCCGCAGGCGGAAAGCCAGGGGACAGCGCTGGTTCTGGATGAAATTCGCACCTGCACAGCTTACGGGCCGGACGGTTTTTATCTGTTAAAATCTGTCTTTTCCAATTCTCTCAATATCACTTACATAGATTATGCCGCCCGGCAGGAACTGTTTTTATGCAACCGGCCCGAATGCCTGCACAATGACGACACCTGTAAATCTTACATTCCACTTGACCCCGGCACCGGGGTACAGCCTTCGCTTTATCTTGCAGGCAACACAGTGCTTTTGATCTATTCGGGTGCCAGTGAAACCAGCCTGCCCCGCATAGAGGCAATGGAACTGGATGGTAGCAACCGCCACATTGTTGTGGAATTTGAGGCCAGCCAAACGCTGGTGCCCCCTTACCTTTTTGACACAGAATTTCTTTATTTTAGCCTAACCACACAGCACGAACAGCCGCTTTCGCAAACAACCGAGTTTATTCGTGTTTCTCTGAAAGACGGCACTGTAGAAAGCGTGTATCAGTTCGAGCAAAACATCAATAGCCTAATTGCCGGCACATACGAAAACAGCCTTGTGGCCGACATGGTGTACGACCAAGATAACAAAACTTACCGAAGGTTTTTCACCTGGCAGCCAAACGAAAATTTTGCACAGGCCTGCGAAACAAACATAATTTATGAATATTGCCTGACCGAGCAGGGCGCCATGGTGGAAAATGGATATCTTTATATCTTGGATTTTGGCACAAAAAGCGTAACGCGAAAAAGCCTTGCCACTGGGGAAGAAATCACTGTAGATTGCAGCGCCATGATGCCAGATTTTGAAAAAAACATGGAACCCCGGATGGACTTTACCTTTGAAGATTATGTGCTGATAAACACATACCGGCCGCATGAACAGTATGGTTTTGTGATAGAGCAGTTCCTTGTAGATTTTCGCAGCGGCAAGTTGACGCCCATCCACCTGGAAAATTTGTATCAGCACCGGCCCATTTATATTGCCAGTGAATACAAAGACGAACTGTGCGTGATATGCGATTATAAAACACATACCGATACGTTTGAACAAGACGGCCAGACCTACACCTCGGAATATGTTACCGAGCAATACGCAATGCTGAAAAAAAGCGATTATATCGCTTCTCAGCCCAACTATCAGCTTATTTCTTCACTGGGTGAATAGCCCCCGCCGCTGAAAGCGGCCTCATTATTGCAAAAAACAGTGTTTCATACTGTTTTTTGGTACTCTTCTTCTGATAGCCCCCGCCCGCCGTGCCTGCCCGTGCGCGGCGGGCCCGGCGGGGCCACACCGGGCGGGAGGTGCCTTGCATGCCAAAACGCGCGTTGTTTTTCTGTGCCCTGCTTGCGGCGTGTGCCGTTCTGTTTTGTGCCTGCGCTTCTTCGCAAAGCGCAAGCGCGCCCTCGGCCAGCGCCCCGCAGGCGGAAAACGAAGCGGGGCCGCAGCCGCTTTGCATGCTGCACAGCAGCGATGAAAAGGCCGGAAAGAAAGCGAAAACAAACGATGGCATTTATTTCGTAGAGTGGCGGGATGATGACTCAAACGGCTCAAACCTTTTGTATCTGGATTACGCCACACGGCAGGCCATTGTGGTGTGCGAAAAGCCAGATTGCCTGCATAACGATGAAACCTGCACCGCGTTTTTTCCCTACCGGTACGGCGCGGCAAATTCCTGTGTGGTAGGCAATTATCTTTATATGATTTTTGCCGGTTCTGAAAAGGAAAACACCCTTCCCGCCCTGTACCGCATAGATTTGAACGGCCAAAACCGCACCCAGCTTGCCACTTTGCCCAGCGAGTTTGATTATAATAACCCCGTTGCCACAGATGGTGAAAAGCTGTACACCGTGTGCAACAGAATAGAAACTGAAGAAAGCGGGCGCATTCATACTTTTACAAACCTTATCTCCCTTTCCCTGCAGGACGGCACCATGCAAACCCTGCGGGAATGGGACTGTGACGCATACCTGTGGGGCACCGAGGGCGGCACGCTTTCTGTGATGCTGCCTGCGGAAGTAAAAGAGGCATCGGTGAATTTTAACATTGAAGTTCTCAGCCCAAGCGGAGAACTGCTTGCCACACAGCCCTTTCAAAATATGACGCCCCGCTATTATGTAACCGAAAACACCATATATTGGTACAACTTGGCAGATGGAAGCATTTATGCCCGCAAGCTGAATTCCTCCGAGGAACAACAAATTGCCACTGGCCTGCTGTTTCCAGATGCAGATGATGTGGCATTAATAAATGTGTATTACCCGTACATCTTTTTAGAGCATTTTACCCTTGACACAGGCGGGAAATACCATTATGAAGTGTACAACGCAGAAAGCGGCGAACTGCACGAAGTAGATTTGTTTCTGTTCGAAACACCTACCGATAACAAGCTGATTCCAGTTTACGATAAAATAGGCGATTCCCTTCTGGTTGCAAACCGTGAAAATCACCAGGAAATAACAGGGTTCAACAGCGACGGGCAAGCCATTACCTTTGAGGTAATGGAGCCTGTACAAGCATTTATCTCCATAGACGATTTTCTGAACAGCAGGCCTAATTACGAGGAAGTAAAACTGCCGCAGCTTGCCTAACGCGGCGCGGTTTGGGTGCTGCGCGCTTTTCCCATGGGCCTTTTTCCACGGCCTTTCCCCACACACTTTAGGCCAAACCAACTCATGAAAAGGGGCCCGCTATGGTAGTGCTTAAAAAAACTTTTGCCATTTGTTTCATCCTTTGCACATTGGCCGGCTGTGCCCCAAACTTTATTGAGGCCCACCCTTCTGCTGGTTCATCCGAATCAGCAGAAGGGGCCTCCCCCATCCTGTCGCCTTATCTTGTCACTTCCAGGTATGGGGTCAATAACAGTTATTATGCAGCATCGCAGGAAGGGGCTTACTTTCTTGTTGATAACAGCGACCGGTCTGCCAACATTGCTTACATCGACTTTGCTACCCGCCAGCAAATATTTTTATCCAACCAGCCTGATTCCCTTCACAATGATGAAACAGACACAAGTTGGGTAGAAGATGTGCCGGGCTCCAGCACTTTATTTGTGGCAGGCGATTTCTTATATCTGTTTGCTTCCGGGCTTCCTTCCCAGCCGCCCAAGGAAGAAGATTTTGGATACATTCTTCAAATGGATTTGAATGGAAACAATCGTCAAAAAATTTTTGAAATCAGCGGCGATATGTGGATATCCAGTTCCATTGCTTTTGATGGTGTTTCGCTCTATTTTCTTGCAACTGTTTACCGTGAAAACGGCTCAGAAATTCAGTTAATTTCATTAGATACCCAAAGCAAGCGTTCCAGTGTGATGGCATCCTTTGCCCCCGATGCCCAATATTTCTTGGTTGGAACTTATCACGACGGCCTTATTCTGAAAACAATCAGTCTAACGCAGTCTGATGCTGAACTCCCTCCCAATGAATGGTACTCGCACCAAATTCACACATTATACAGCTATTCATTTTCCAGCAGAGAGTTAAAGGAAGAAATGTCATGGGCGCAGGATGAGCGCTCTGAAATTATTTATGAAAATAAAATTTACTATGTTGACAGCCATTCGGGCCAGTTGTTTTACCAAGAGATTGGCCAAACCACCCCTTCCGATGTTCTGGTAACATTGCCTTCTTATGATGACACTGTTATGTTCAAAATCATCAGCGAGGTATATGACAATCACCTTTTTGTTCAAGCGTCAGCAAGCAACGGAACTTATCAAACCTATCACATCAACCTGAACTCTTACCAGTATTCTCTAGTCGATTTGTTTGCCGAAGACAGAACTGTGGGGGTTGTTGCTGAAACAGACGGTTTGTTTCTTGTAACGTTAAACATGCAAACCGTTATGCGTGACGGCACAGACCCGGACGGGCGCCCCATACAGCAGCCTTATACCACACTGGCCGTGTGTTTGATTCCAAAGGAGGCTTATTGGAATTCCCGGCCCGAGTATATTGAAATTGAAGACCATGTTTTCCATTCTTTACGCTGATATTCCCCCATTGTAACTGCTTTTTTCTGTATAGCCCCCCGCCCGCCGCGCTTGCCCGTGCGCGGCGGGCCCGGCGGGGCCACACCGGGCGGGAGGTGCCTTTTATGCCAAAACGCGCGCTATTTTTCTGTGCCCTGCTTGCGGTGTGTGCCGTTCTGTTTTGCGCCTGCGCTTCTTCGCAAAGCGCAAGCGCGCCCCAAAGCGGGCAGGTGGCGCAGGCCTCAACGGCGCCTGCCTGTGCGCAGGCATTGTCTGACCATTATTGGATTGCCGCAAGCCCCGATGTAATTACACGCGGCAGCGCCAACAGCGCCGGCTTTTACCAAATTATCATGCAGAGTAACGGGCGCTCAAACCTTTTGTTTACAGACCATGCCGCAGAAAAGCAGGTATATTTGTGCAGCACCCCAAGCTGCGAACACAGCGACGCTTCCTGCTCATCTTTTATCGATTCTGCCGGCTATTATGTTTTCCCTGTTGCGCTGGAAGATAAGCTGTTGGTTGTATACAGCTATATTTCCCTTCCGGATGAGGCCCCGAAGCCTTCCAAGGTGGAAATGATGGATTTGAACGGCACCAACCGCCGCACCCTGTGTGAGCTGGAAAATGGCATCACCCTTCAGGACGGCGCGGCAGCAAGCGAAAAAAGCCTGATTTTGTGCGGAAACCGCGTGCAGGAAAATGGGCCGGGGCAAGTGCAGGTGCAGCCGTGCCTGTTTGAAATTGACATCGAAACGGGCGCCTGCAGCGAGCTATACCGCACAGCAGCAGCAGAAGGTGAACAGCAGAAATCTTTGTTTCTGCGCGGTGTTTCTGGCACCGGCTTTATTCTGAAAACCATCACAACAGAAGAATACGAAACCTCCGAAGACATGCAGGCCGACATCGAGCGCATGGAAAACGCCACTGTGCACCGGGTTTTCGAGCTGCCCTTTGACGGCGGCCCCGAACATGAGCTTTTATGTTACCGGGGCAATGCCTACTATGAAGAGTACAGCGGCGAAGCCTTATATTACCTCGATTACCGGGAAGACGAAAGCTCGTGTGATTTGTGCCGCGTTGGCCCGGGCGGCGCCAAAGAAATTTTGGTGGAAGATTTTGCCGCCCAGCCTGCTGTGCGCAAAACCACCGTCCCCTTCACAAGCGGGAATGTATTCATCTATGGCTTTCTGAACGAGTATGTTTTGGTCAACCATCTGTATTCCGAGCAGTATGATGATGCCGGAAATATGGAGCTTTTGTATACACAGTACGCTGTAAACCAGAACACGGGAGAAATAACGGAAATTACGCTTTCGAATTATTCCATGGCCACGCAAAAGGCCATTAACATCATTGCGCAGTTTGGCGATGATTTGCTGGTAGATGCAAAAGAGGGGTCGGAAAACGATTTGGCCTACCGCCGAACAGGGTTTATTCGTGTGGAAGATTACCTGGCATCAAACCCAAATTACCGCATGGTAGCCCAGGCTTATGTAGAAAGCGCCCAGCTTGCCTAACGCGGCGCCCTTGTTTTGCATTTCTTCTTTTTCCGTGCTCTTCTTTTAGGCCCCCCGCCCGCCGCGCCTGCCCGTGCGCGGCGGGCCCGGCGGGGCCGCCTTGGCACTGGGGCGCGTTCCAATGCTTTTCTTCTTTTTTACCCTTCTTCTGATGGCTGCCCGCCCTGCCGCAGTTTGCCAGATGCGGCAGGGCGGGCAGCGGCCGCAGGGCTTTGGGGCCTCATATCTGCTTATTTCCCAGCAGGCTCGCCCCGTATTTGCGCAGAATATTCAAATGTCCTTTGCCACACAGGATATTCCCTGCGCGTCTGTTTCAAAAGGCTTCCCCGCCTCTGGGCTTCCGTTTGGTGATAAATGTGCGTTCCGCGCCGCCTCACACACTGCTGCCCGGCCAGCCTGCGCCCTCTTCCCACGCGCGGCATAAAAACACATGCGCGGACGCTTCCGGCAGCATAAGCAGTACCCCGATGAAGCCGCCCCAGCCTGTACGAAGCTGATAGCCGCACATATTTTCTGTTTGAAGCGACATGGATAAAAGGCTTTGTAACCATGCCGGTTTTATTTTATGAATATGAAGTTGTGGAAATTTTTATTTTCGGTTTTCCTTTGCTGCATCATTCTGCTGTCTGCCTGTCACGGTTCCAATAACGGCGCTTCACCAAATGCAACACCTGCCCCGGCGCCGGGTGAGGCTTATGGCTCGGAAAATTCCCCTGTGCTTGAGATGGAAATGGCTTTATCCGGCGCGGGGATTTTCGGCACGGAAATCAGCGGAGACCAAAACGGCGCCTATTTTATTCTTCCTAACACAGGGGACTATTCCGGGCGGCTGCTTTACTACGACTATGCTACCCGCCAGTTGATTTACCTGTCTGACCAGATGGTTGTAACAAATGATGAGGAAAACCCCGGCTGGCTGGAAGACATATTCGGCGGCGCGGTTCCCTTGGCAGTGAACGGAAAGCTTTATGTTGTCAAATATGGGAAATCACCAATTCCCAATATTAACTATGAGGGGGCACCAAGTTTTCTATTACAAATGGAGCCAAACGCGGCAAGCCGCAAAAAGCTGACTGTGCCGCAGGGGTGCCTTCTCTCCTATAATACCGGCATAGCTGCCGACGGGCAAAACCTGTACCTGCTGCTTTTAGACTACGACGCCAATGCCATGCAGATTACAAATACTGCTTTATGCCGCACCAATTTTGACGAAAATAAGCTGGAACGCTTATGCCAGTTGGGAAAAGAAAGAGAAGGAAACATCATCGGCGTATATCCTGAGGGGCTTGTTTTACAGCGCTCGTGGATTTCATCCGAATATGCCGGTGACGATCTTCAAGACCAGCTTCCCCACCTGCAATATGAATTGCAGCTCTATTCCCTTCGGGAAAATCGCCTGACAGACACTGGCTTTGCATGGACGCAGGGCGAGCTTTCTTTCACAGCAAGGCAAGGGATTGTCTATTTTGTAAAAAGTGGCGGCGCCTGCCTGTATGCACACAACCTGCAAAACGGAAAAGAGTGGATCGTAACTGACAATATATTCGGTGAAGCTCAGCCCACCCCGGCGGCGTCTGTGATGCTGATGGGTGAAATCCGTGATAACCACATCATGTTCAGCAGTTCAACCGGGGAGCATACACGCTATTACAGCTATAATTTGACTACGCAGGAAACGCTGCCGCTCTCTCTTTCCTTTACACACGAAGGGGGAGAGATACCCGTGTTCATTCAGGATGAGACAGACCAGTATTTTCTGGTAAATGGGGGAATGATGAACATAACTCGGTCTGCTACCGGGCTGGATGGTTCTCTTTATACGGTTGATTCTTCTATGACTGAATATATGCTGATAAAAAAAGAGGATTATTGGAACTCCGTGCCAAATTATATTCCCTTTGATGACACGCTATTTCAATCTGTTGACCTTTCTGTATAAAGGCCTTCTCAATGCCCTTATCTTTCTTTGTAGCGGATGGGCAACCGAAATAGATAAGAACATTACGCGGGAAGTTGTTTTGAGCCGAGAGCCTGCCGGACGCAGGCGGCCAGCGGCCGGGGAATATTCTGCCTATGGAGGTGAAAGCCATGCAGGAATTGTGCGTGCAGGGGCTTGTGAAGGTGTACGGCGGGCGGCACGGCGAAAAGCGCGCGCTGGGCGGCGTTTCGTTCACGCTGGGGCCGGGGTTCTACGGCCTTTTGGGGCCGAATGGCGCGGGCAAAAGCACCATGATTAACATTATCATTGGCAACCTTGCCGCCACAAAGGGCAAAGTGCTGTGGAACGGGCACGATGTGCGCCGCCTGGGCAGGCAGTTCCGCGCTGTGCTGGGCTATATGCCGCAGCAGCAGAATTTATACGACAGCTTTACCGGGCAGCGCTTTTTGCAGTATATGGCGGCGCTGAAAGAGCTGCCGCGCGCCGCCGTGCCCGCCGAGGTGCAGCGCGTGGCCGGGGCCGTGCACCTGCAGGCAGAGCTGGAAAAAAAGCTGGCCGCTTATTCGGGCGGCATGAAGCAGCGGCTGCTGGCCGCCGCGGCCCTGCTGGGCAGCCCGCAGCTTTTGATATTGGACGAGCCCACCGCCGGGCTGGACCCGAAGGAGCGTGTGCGCCTGCGCCATATTTTGCAGCAGCTTTCGCACAACTGCATTGTGCTGGTGGCCACGCATGTGGTGCCGGACGTAGAGCATGTGGCAGATGAGATATTGCTTTTGAAAGACGGCCTTTTGGTGGATAAGGCCCCGCCCGCGCAGCTGATAGAGGCCTACGCGCCCGGCAAAACGCTGGAAGACGTGTACCTTGCCGTATATGGGGAGGATGAACCATGACGCGCCTGGTTGCGGCCGAGCTGCGCAAGGTGTGGCGCAGCCGCTTTTTTCTGGTGGCGCTGGCCGCGCTGCTGGGGGCCAACCTGTTTCTTTTGTGGGTGGGCACAAAGCCCGCCTCCAGCGCTTTCACCCCGGCGGCCTACCACGCGCTGTGCGCCGACATCAAGGGCATGGATATGCCGCAGATGGGCGAATTTCTGCACGAAAGCCTGCGCCGCGCCGAGGCCATGAGCCGCATTGAAAACGTGCTGCGCACCGAAGCGTGGAACGGCGGCACGCAGGATGAGTATATGCGCGCGCAGTATGCGCAGGAGTTCAGCGAATTTTACGAGGAATATGCGGCGGGCAATTATTTGCGCTATGGCGATACCCTGCCGCGCGAATACACGTTTTTAAAAACCATTGTGCTGGAATATGACGAGGTGGCCGGCTATGACGCCTTTCTGGATTCCATTGCCCAGAAAGCGCAGCAGCTTTCGTCCATTTCCATTTTTGCAAACAGTGCCGACGGGTACGACCTTGCCAACATAGAGGCCACGGCCCGCGCCTTTGAGGGCATGCGGGGCATTCCTATTCAATATTACCCCCAGCGCGGGCTTATGACGGCGCTGGATTTTGCCCTGACAGACGTGGTGGCCGTGTTTGCCATGCTGCTGCTTGCCACGGTGCTGGTGCGCTTTGAGCGGGACACCGGCCTTTTGGCCCTGATACGCAGCACACAGGCCGGGCGCGGCAAAACGGCGCTGGCAAAGCTGGCGGCGCTGGCCCTCAGCCTTGCGCCCGTGCTGGTGCTTTTGTATGGCGTAAACCTTATTTACTGCCATGCGTGCTATGGCCTTGGGCCGCTTTCGCGCAGCGTGCAGTCTGTGCCTGCGCTGATGCGCACCACGCTTTCGCTTTCGGTGGGGCAGTATATTGGGCTGTTTCTGCTTACCAAGTGGGCGGCGGCGCTGGCCGCAGGCGCATGGGTGATGCTTGCCATGCTGGCGGCAAAGCGGCTGTTCACCGGGGCGCTGGCCGCGGGCGGGTTTCTGGCGCTGAATTTGCTGGTGCGCAGCCTGGTGCCCGCCACCAGCCGCTGGAACGTGCTGAAATATGCAAACCTGGTAAGCCTGTTGCGCACCAACGAATTTTTGGGGCGTTACCACAACTTATACTGGTTTGGGCAGCCGCTGGCGCTGGCCGTGGTGACGGCGGCCACGGCGGTGGTGTGCTGCACGGTGTTTTGCGCGCTGTTTTGCCTTGTGTTCATGCGCGGCAGGCTGCAGGCCGCGCAAAAGCTGGCCCTGCGCGCGCCCGCGCCTTTGCGGCGCTTTTGGGCCCGGCACGCCCGCGCGGGCGCCACACCCTTTGGCGCCGAGCTGTTCAAGCTGTTCTGCGTGGGCGGCGCGGCGCTGATTTTGTGCCTGTTCGGCGCTTACCAGGTGTATGACGCCGTGCAGGCGGAAAGCTATATTGACGCGGACGAAATTTACTATCGCTATTACATGCAGAACATGCAGGGCCCCCTGCGGGCCGAAACGCTGGGCTGGCTGGAACAGGAGAGCGAAAAGTTCCGGCCGCTTGTGCAGCTGCAAAGTGCGCTGGCCTCGGGCAGCCTTTCGCAGGCGGAATATTCGGCCCTGATGATGGGCTACGACAGCCTTCAGCGCGAAATGGGCACCTACCAGCGCGTGCTGGCCGGGGCCCAGCGCGCCGCACAGCTTACGCGCTGCCAGATGGTGTACGACACAGGCTGGCTGCGCCTGTTTGACGTGGCGGACGCGCGCGACGCCGCAGACGCGCTGGCCGCGGCGCTTTTGTGCTGTGTGTGCTTTGCCGGGCTGTTTGCCATGGAAAAACAGACGGGCATGGCGCGCGTGGTGTGCGCCACGCCGCTGGGGCGCAGCCACACGGTAAAGTGCAAGCTGCGCGCCGCCGCGCTGGCCTGCGGCGTGCTGACGGTGTTGGGCGTGCTGCCGCGCTTTTGGGTGGCCCTGCGGGATTACGGCCTTGGCTGCCCGTTTGCGCCGCTGTACAGCCTGCCCGCCTATGCCGCCATGCCGGAGCTTCCGCTTATTCTGCTTATTCTTTTCATGCTGGGCGCGCGCTATGCGGCGCTGCGCTTCATGGCGGGGTGTGTGCTGGCGCTGGGCCAGCGCACAGGCAGCACATTCGGGGCCATGTTTGCGGCGGCGCTGCCGCTGTGCCTGCCGCTTTTGCTAAGCGTGTGCGGGCTTACAGGCGCAAAGTGGCTTAGCGTGTACCCGCTGTTTCACATAGCCGCCATGTTTCAAACGCCCGGCGGCGCGGTGGGCGCCTGCTTTTACCTGGCCGCCGCGCTGGGCGGCATCTATTTGCTGAACGAATACCTCTATGCCCGCTTTGGCCGGGCGCAGTGACACATTTACTCCTTTCTTACGGGGAACAGGGCTTTTCCGCACAGAGCCATGCTGCGGCAAAGGCCCTGTTTTCCGTTGCGCGGGCGCATACAGGCAAAAGCAGCAAAAGGCGCGCTGGCACTAGAAAGCCCCGGTTTCCCGGCGGGCAATTCCGCGCGCCGCACACAAAAAGGCCCGGCAATCCGCCAGGATTGCCGGGCCTTTTCAGTTTGTGCCCCGCGCAAATGGAAGGGGGGCAAAATTCCGCCTTTTTATCAGCCCAGGTACATGTGCATGGGCCAGGTGAGATATTCCACATCGTCCAGCTTTTCGGCGGTGATATAGCCCGCCGGGGCGTTAAGAATGGTGGGGATGCGGTTCACCAGCGTGGCGCAGGTGTGGGCGGGGGTGTCCGGCTTCACCACATGGAACTCGGTGTCCGGCTCGCCGATAATTTTCCAATCGCACATGTCGCCGTCATCCGGGCCGTATACTTTGCCAATGCACTGCGTTTCAATGGTGATGCCCTGGAACGTCTCGGTGGTGACAACGGCGCTCATGCCAATGCAGTTGCCCTTGGGGATGGTTTCGCCCGTGGTGCCGCACCAGAGGTCTTTGTCATAGAAATAGGGCACGCACTTCTGGCTGATTGATTTGATGGTAAGGCCCAGCTTGTTGGCCAGCGCCTCGTTCGAGTTCCACACATATGCAGGCTCCAGCGTGGTGGGGTGGGCAATTTTTTCTTCAAATTGCTCGGGGGTAAGGCCAACGCCGTGTGCCTGCGCCAGGGCCAGGCCGTAATCTTCCACATTATAGCTTACGGCGCCCTCTATTTTTTTGATGTTGTGCACACCGCCTGCCACGGCGCCTATCATGTTCACCCAGAAAATGTCCTGCATGCCGGTGCCGGTGATGGTGCAGTTGTTCTCTTTCGCCATTTTATCCAGGCGGTTGGTGATGGCGGCAGCCGTTGTCCACGAATAGATGGCCTCTTCACAGGTGGTAACCACATTGATGCCGCGGGACAGGCATCGTTCCAGATGCGGCAGCATATCCGCCATGAAGCTGAACAGCGTCACCACGGCAATGTCGGCGTCGCATTCGTCCAGCACGGCGTCCGCGTCCGAGCGGATGGGTACGTTCAGCTTTACGCCAAGCTGGGCGTAATCGCCCACGTCCATGCCCACAATGTCGGGGTTGGTGTCAATGGCGCCCACAATTTCCGCGCCCTTCTCGTACAAATAGCGCAGCGTATACTTGCTCATTTTGCCGCAGCCATACTGTACAACCCGCACTTTTTCCAAATTCACCATACCGGTCTCATCCTTTCTTTTCAGGCGCACGCGCGCCGTGTTCGGCGGGGCATGCCCGCCCCTTGCCTTCAGTGTAAAGGTTGTATGCGGTATAAGGTCAAGTTGGCCAATTCGATAAAAATTTAACAATTTCTTTGGGCCCCGTGCACAACGGTTTCCCCCCGCGCGCCGCCCTTGCAAAACTGCACGGGCACCTGAAGCCGAAGGTACAGCCCGCGGGCGTTTGGCTCGGCCACGGGGATATCTGCAACAGATTCGCACAAATAATCCCCGCACACGCGGCACCCGCTTTGGTGAATATAGGCGCGCAGGCGTGCAATATATTCCTGCTCTTTATAAAAGCTGTCGCAGTAAATGCAGGCGTAATTGCCTGCGGGCACGGTGGCGGTAAGCTGTTCGGGCACAAACTCTCTGTCCACAAACACAAACACTTCGCTGGCAAACAGCCTGCCCTGCTCAAAATCGCTTTGCGCCATGCGCGTGCCCGCGTTGCAAAAGTATATCTGCGGCAAGCCGTCTTTCACAAGGCCGTCCTTCAAATCGCGCAGCATCTCTTCATACGTTTCCACATCGTGGGCATACACATTCACACCGGAATCCACCACATACATCTGCCGCGCGCCAATATACTCCATCTGCACCGTGCCGTCCGGCGGGGCGGCGCGCCAGCGCGCAAAGCTTTCCACCGTGCGCTCCAGCGCGCGGCGCTGGCATTTCAAAAGGCGTATCTCTTCTTCCGTCTGGCGCTGCTTTTCGCGCAGGGCGGCCTCAATGCGCCCAAGGTCGCGGTTTTCCAGCTGATGCTTAATCTCTTTCAGCGAAATGCCAAGGCTTTTCATATACTGGATGATATCCAGCACGGCACTTTGCTTGATGTCGTAATAGCGGTAGCCGTTCTGGCCCCGAAAGCTGGGCGAAAGCAGGCCCCGCTTGTCGTATAAGCGCAGTGTCTGCTCTGAAATATGGTTCAGCTTTGCCATTTCGCCCACGGTAAGGTGCCTCATGGCTTTTCTGCCTCCTTCCCTGCCCAAAGGTTATACCTGGCACAAGGTTTTTGCGCAAAAGCGGCATGTTTTGCACACCGCCTCAGCCCAGAAGGGCGGCCGCGGCCTCGCGCTCTTCCTGCGAAAGCGGCGCGGCCGCAAGGCAGGCAACGTTTTCGCGCAGCTGTGCCGCGCTGGAAGCGCCCACCAGCACGCTGGTGACACCCGGCGCCGAAAGCACCCACGAAAGGGCAAACTGCGCCAGCGTCTGCCCGCGCGCGGCGGCCAGCGCGCCCAGTTTTTCCAGCCCCTGCATCAGGGCGGGCGTAAGGGCCTGCGGGGTCATGCGCACGCTGTTGCCGCGCGCAATGCGGCTGCCCTGCGGAATGCCGTGCAAATACCGCCCCGAAAGCAGGCCCTGTGCCAGCGGGCTGAAGGCCACCACCCCCTTGCCCGCCCCGCGCGCAAAGGCCAGCAGGCCATTGTGCTCTACGGTGCGGTCCAGCATGGAATAGCGGTTTTGGCACACCACAAAGGGGCAGCCCCCGGCCTCTAACAGCGCGGCGGCGCGCGCCGCCGTCTCGCCGTCATAGTTCGAAAGCCCGGCATACAGCGCCTTGCCCTGCCGCACGGCGCTGGCCAGCGCGCCCATGGTCTCTTCCAAAGGGGTTTCCGGGTCCATGCGGTGCGAATAAAAAATATCCACATAGCTCAGCCGCATGCGGGCAAGGCTTTGGTCCAGGCTGGCCAGCATGGCCTTGCGGCTGCCGCCGTTGCCATAGGGGCCGGGCCACATGCGGTAGCCCGCCTTGGTGGCAACAACAAGTTCGTCGCGGTGGGCGGCCAGCTCGCCGTGCAAAATGCGGCCAAAGTTTTCCTCTGCGCTGCCCGGCACAGGGCCATAGTTGTTTGCAAGGTCAAAGTAAGTGATGCCGCTGTCGAACGCGGCGCACAGCGTTTCACGCATGGTGTCAAATACATCCTGCGAGCCAAAATTGTGCCACAGCCCCAGCGCAACGCGCGGCAGCGCAAGGCCGCTGCGGCCGCTGCGGGCATACTGCATGGCGCTGTAGCGCGCCTCATTTGCCGTGTAAGCCATGCCGTCCTCCCTTTGCCATGCCCTGCGCGCAGGGCAAAGCCTGTTTGTTGTTAGTATACCGCATGCCTGCGCCCTGTGCAACTTGAACAGATTGTGCGCGAACAGAAAACACTTCTTCTCTGTTGACGCACATGCAGCCAGAGTGCTATAATGAATTAACTTTATTTTTATAAAGCGATAAATGAAACAAAAAACAGGAGGAACCTTACCATGGCAAGAGTATTCAACTTCAGCGCGGGCCCTTCGATGCTTCCGCTGCCCGTTTTGCAAAAGGCGCAGGCCGAACTGCTCGAATACGGGTGTTCCGGCCAGTCTGTGCTGGAGATGAGCCACCGCTCCTCCTGGTTTGAGGAGATTATTGCGGGCACCGAGGCCGCTTTGCGCCGCGTGCTGAACGTGCCGGAAAATTACAAGGTGGGCTTTTTCCAGGGCGGCGCCTCCACCCAGTTTGCCGCCGTGCCGCTGAACCTGATGGGCACGGGCAGCGCAGATTATATTGTCACGGGCCAGTTTTCCGGCAAGGCCGCCAAAGAGGCGGAAAAATACGGCACCGTGAACATCATTGCCTCTTCGAAAGACAAAAACTTCACCTATATTCCGGATGCTGCCGCGCTGAAGTTCACCCCTGGCGCAAGCTATGTGCACATTTGCCAAAACAACACCATTTACGGCACGCGCTGGCCCGCGCTGCCGGCCACGGGCGCGCTGCCGCTGGTGGCAGATATGTCCAGCTGCATCCTCAGCGAGCCGGTGGATGTATCGCAATATGGCCTTATCTATTTTGGCGTGCAGAAAAACGTGGCCCCCGCGGGCATGGCGGTGGTGATTGTGCGGGAAGACCTGATTGGCCACGCCCGGCCGGCCACGCCCGCCATGCTGGATTATGCCACCGTCATTGGCGCAAACAGCATGTACAACACGCCGCCGTGCTTTTGCATCTACATGATGGGCCTTGTGCTGGAATGGCTGGAAAACGAGGTGGGCGGCCTGGCCGCCATGCAGCGCCGCAACGAGGAAAAGGCCGCGCTGCTGTATGACTATCTGGATGCCTCCCGCTTTTTCAAAAACCCGGTGGAAAAGCCGTTTCGCAGCATGATGAACGTCACTTTCACCTCCCCCTCGCCCGAACTGGACAAAGCCTTCTGTGCCGAGGCCGCCCAAAACGGCCTTGTGAACCTGAAGGGCCACCGCAGCGTGGGCGGCATGCGCGCCTCTATTTACAATGCCATGCCCCTGGAGGGCGTGCAGGCCCTGGTGGCGTTCATGCAGAAGTTTGAAGCACAGCATATCTAACAGAGGGGGAAGCCGAGATGTATTTCATTCAAACACGGAACAACATTGCCCCAAAAGGCCTGGCCGAACTGCCCGCGCAGCAGTTTGCCGTAAACAGCGGGGCCGAAAGCGATGTGCAGGGCATTCTGGTGCGCAGCGCCGCCATGCACGACACGCCCCTGCCGGAAGGGCTGCTGGCCATTGCCCGCGCCGGGGCGGGGGTGAACAATATCCCCGTGCCCGCGTGCAGCGAAAAGGGCATTGTGGTGTTCAACACGCCGGGCGCCAACGCCAACGCCGTGATGGAGCTTGTGCTGGCCGGCCTTGTGCTGGCAAGCCGCGATGTGGCCGGGGGCATTGCCTGGGCCAAAACGCTGGCGGGCGAGGCCGACGCCGCCAAACAGGTGGAAAAGGGAAAAAGCCAGTTTGCCGGGCCAGAGCTGCTGGGCAAAACGCTGGGCGTGGTGGGCCTTGGGGCCATTGGCGTGCGCGTGGCAAACCTGGCGGTGCACCTTGGCATGAACGTGCTGGGGTACGACCCATACCTCTCGATTGACGCCGCCTGGAGCCTTTCGCGCCATGTGCACCACTGCACCTCGCTGAGCCAGCTTTACAGCCAAAGCGATTACATCACCCTGCACCTGCCTGCCACCAAAGACACCATGGGCATGCTGGACACCGCGGCCTTTGCCCAGATGAAGCAGGGCGTGCGCATTTTAAACTTTGCCCGCGCAGAGCTGGCCAGCGCCCCGGCGCTGGCCCAGGCGCTGGAAAGCGGGCGCTGCGCACGCTATGTAACCGATTTCCCCACCCCGGAAACGCTGGCCCTGCCGGGCTGTGTGTGCATTCCGCACCTGGGGGCCTCCACGCCGGAAAGCGAGGAAAACTGCGCTGTGATGGCCGCGCGCCAGCTGCGCGATTACCTGCTGGACGGCAACATTGCCAACAGCGTAAACTTCCCCGCCGTCTCTATGCCGCGCACAGGGGCCGCGCGCGTGTGCGTGATCCACCGCAACGTGCCCGGCATTCTGGCAGGCATCACCCAGGCGGCCACGGCGGCAAAGCTGAACATCGAGAACATGGCCAACAAATCGAAAGGCCAGTGGGCCTACACCATGCTGGACCTCTCTGGCCCGGCCGACGAGCAGATGGCCCGCGGCATTGCCCAACTGCCGGACGTGGTGCGTGTGCGCGTGGTGTAAGCGCTGCCGCACACTTTGCAAAAAAACAGGGCCCGCCGCGGCCTGCCCCTTCCGGGTGCAGGCCGCGGCGGGCCCTTTGGCGTTTTTAAAAGCTTTGCAGCATTTTGTCCACGCTGTCCAGCGCTTTTTCGGCTGTGTGCGCGGCCTTTTTCATTGTCTTTTTCCATTCCTTCGGGCTTTTCTGGGCGGCATACGCGCCAATGGCGCCCACCGCTGTGCCGGCCATAACGCCCAGCGCGGCGCCCTTGGCCATATTCTTCGTGTTTCGGTTCATCCCACACCCCTCCTTTCGGGCTTTGTATGGGGTTACTATCCCCCGCGCGGGGCAAAACTTGCAAAACAAATTTTTCCTTGTGCCCCGTTCCCATTCGGCGCACAGCATGGTATACTATATGCGTATATGCACAAAAAGGAAGCGTGAGCTTTGAAGCAACTGAACATCGTGCTGGTGGAGCCGCAAATTCCGCAGAACACCGGCAACATTGCACGCACCTGCGCCGCCACGGGCGCGCGGCTGCACCTGGTGGGGCCCATGGGCTTTGCCATTGAAGACAAAAAGCTGAAGCGCGCCGGGCTGGATTACTGGCACCTGCTGGACATCACCCTGTACGGCGGCCTGGATGAATTTTTTGCCCGCAACAGCGGCCCGTTTTTCTATTTCAGCACCAAGGCGCGCCGGCGCTACTGCGACGTGGCCTACCCGGACGGCGCCTACCTTGTGTTCGGCCGCGAAGATGCGGGCCTGCCCGAGGCGCTTTTATATGCCAATGAAGAGACGTGCGTCCGCTTGCCCATGCGGCAGGCGGCGCGCAGCCTGAACCTTTCAAATTCCGTGGCTGTGGGCGTGTATGAGGCCCTGCGGCAGCACGGCTTTCCCGACCTTTTGTGCGAGGGCAGGCTGAGAAACTACGATTGGGGGAAAATGGTTTGAGAAAATTCGCCGTTTTGACGGATTCCGCATGCGATATCCCTGCCGAGATGCAGAAAAAATATAATATCGACATCCTCTCGTTTACCATTACGGTGGACGGCAAAAGCTATGTAGAACGGGTGGATTTTACAAACGAGCAGTATTACGACATGCTGACCAAGTGCACAGACATCCCCAAAACCTCGCAAATTACCATGATGCGCTTTGAAGAGCAGTTTGAGGCTTACCTGGCTGCGGGCATAGAGGATGTGCTGTATGTCTCTATCAATTCGGGCGGCTCGAATACGCACAGCGCCGCGCTGATGGCGCGCCAGAACTTTCTGGAAGCGCACCCCGGCTGCCCCATGCACATCACCATTGTGGACAGCCACACCTATTCCATGACGTACGGCTGGTTTGTGTGCGAGGCCGCCAAAAAGCTGGCGGGCGGCGCCGATATGCGCACGGTGGTGGAATATCTGGAGGACGCCTTTGCCCGCATGGAGGTGGCCCTCAGCGTGTTTACGCTGAGGTTCATCAAAAAAAGCGGGCGCATCTCGGCCGCGGCGGCCTTTGCGGGCGAATTGCTGGGCCTGCGGCCCATCATCACCATGATAGACGGTGAAACGGCCACGGCCGCCAAAGTGCGCGGCGACAACGCCGTAATGCCCGCCCTGGTGGCGCATGTGAAAAAGCGCATTGCGCCGGGCGCGCTTTACCTGGTGGGCGGCACCGACAAAGAAAACTGCAAGCAGCTGGCCAAGCTGTGCAAAAAAGAGCTTGGCCACGCGCCGGAAATGATTTTCGAGCTTGGCGCCGCAGTGGCCACCAACACGGGCCCCAACGCCGTGGCTGTGGTGTTTTTGGGCGAAAAACGCCGCTGAACACAAAAGGAGGCAGGCCGTTTTATGCCGAACCTGGAAAAGAAGCTGTTGTGCTTTGTGCAAAAGCACATTGCCGTGCTGGGCATTGCGTGCCTTTTGCTGGTTTCCGCCGCGCTTCGCTATTTTCTGCTTCCATACCACTCCATTGACTATGTGGCAGCCCTGGAAGTGTGGTATGAAAACTTCCGCAGCTTTGGCGGCTGGCGTGCCCTTGCGCGCGATGTGGGCAATTACAACATGCTGTACCGCACCCTGATGGCCGCCATTTCCTACCTGCCCAACCCGCTTGTCTCCATCAAGCTTGTCTCTATTCTGTTCGATTACATCGGCGCGGCGGCTGCCGCGCTGCTGGCGCACGAGGTGTGCCGCCAGGCAGGGCGCACGGCCGCAGCCGCGCGCCGTTCGGCCGCAGCTGCCGGCATTGTGGTGCTGTTTCTGCCCTCTGTGGTGATGAACGGCGCCATGTGGGCGCAGTGCGACATGATGTATGTCACCTTCTTGCTGCTTTGCGCCCTGTTTTTCTACAAAGAAAAATATGTGGCCAGCTTTCTTTGGCTGGGCGTTGCGTTCAGCCTGAAGCTGCAGGCCGTGTTTCTTTGCCCAGCGCTGCTTATTCTGTATGTGGTGAAAAAGAAGTTTTCTGTGCTGAATTTTCTGTGGATGCCCGCCATGCTGGAGGTTTTTGCCATTCCGTCCATTGTGGTCACCCTTATTTTGCACGGTGACGTGGGCGAGGCATTGTGGCGCCCCTTCGATATTTACCTGGGCCAGGGGGCCGAGGCGCACATTGCCAGCACTTACCCCAACGCGGCCACCTGGCTTTCCGGCGCCGCCAGCACATTTGATTGGAACGGCACCACCTACCGGTTCATTGAGGGCAACATCATCCCCTTTTTCCGCGCCGGCATGATGCTGTTCTGCTTTGGTGTGCTGGGTATGGCCGCTGTGTGGCTGATTTCTCGGCAGGCGCAGTTTGGCGCGCGCACCACGCTTTTGCTGTTCATTTTCAGCTTTTACACCTGCCTGATTTTCCTGCCCGGCATGCACGAGCGGTACGGCCTGGCCGTGCTTGTGCTGCTGGTGGTGTATACGGCCGCCACGGGCAGGCTTGCCCCGCTTACCGCCTGCATGGCCGCCATGGACACCATGATCTATATTCCCTTCCTGTTCCAGGGCAGCATGCCGCTTGAGATTCAGACGCTTTCTGTGCTCAACATTGTGCTGTATGGCGCGTTCTGTTTTGCTTTTCTGCGTGAATTACGGGCAGAGGCTTTTTTGCCCGCTCAAAATTAGAGGATAAAAAAGGAGATACCCATGGAAAAACCGGTTTTATACATCGTGATCCCCTGCTATAACGAGCAGGAAGTGCTGCCTGTCACCAGCGGCATGTTTCTGGAAAAGGTGAAAGGCCTGGCCGCCGCCGGAAAAGTGAGCGAAAAAAGCCGCGTGATGTTTGTAAACGACGGCTCGAAAGACAACACCTGGGCTATTATTCAGCAGCTGGCCGCGCAGGACGAGCACTTTTTGGGCGTTTGCCTCTCGCGCAACCGCGGGCACCAGAACGCCCTGCTGGCCGGCCTGATGACGGCCAAGGACATGGCGGACGTGACCATCTCGATTGACTGCGATGGGCAGGACGACATCAACGCCATGGACAAAATGATAGACGAATACCTTGCCGGGTGCGACGTGGTGTACGGCGTGCGCTCGAAGCGCGAGACCGACACCTGGTTCAAGCGCACCACGGCCGAGGGCTTTTATAAGGTGATGAACGCGCTGGGCGCAAACACGGTGTATAACCACGCCGATTACCGCCTGATGAGCAAGCGCGCGCTGGAGGGGCTGGCGCAGTTCCGCGAGGTAAACCTGTTTTTGCGCGGCCTTGTGCCCCTGGTGGGCTACCGCAGCTCCAGCGTATATTACGAGCGCGCCGAGCGCATTGCCGGCGAGAGCCATTACCCGCTGAAAAAAATGCTGAACTTTGCCTTTGACGGCATCACCAGCCTTTCGGTAAAGCCCATCCGCCTCATCACCGGGCTGGGCTTCTTCATCAGCCTGGCCAGCTTCATCGGCATCATTTGGGTGCTGCTTACCAAGCTGCTGGGCGCCACGGTGTCCGGCTGGGCCAGCATGCTGTGCGCCATTTTCTTCATGGGCGGCGTGCAGCTTCTGTGCCTGGGTGTGATTGGCGAATACATTGGCAAAATTTACAACGAGACAAAGCAGCGCCCGCGCTTCATCATCAGCGAAACCACTTTTGACAAACAGGAAAAATAAAAAGCAGCCCGGCTGCTTTCCGGCCGGGCTGCCCCGCGGCCGCGGCCGCAAAACAAAAAACAGGCCGGGGCCTTTTACGGGCCCCGGCCTCTCTTTCCCGGAAGGAGGAAAATTTTATGCCGAAAACAGAATGGAAGGGCGCCACGCTGCTGGCGCCCGTGCCGCCCGCGCTGGTGAGCTGCGGCACGCTGGAAGCGCCCAACGCCCTTGCCATTGCCTGGACGGGCATTTTGAATTCTCAGCCGCCCAAAACCTATATCTCCGTGCGGCCCGAGCGCTACAGCTATGGCCTTATTAAAGCAAGCGGCGAGTTCATCATCAACCTGCCCACAGCGGCGCTTGTGCGCGCGGTAGACTACTGCGGCGTAAGAAGCGGCCGCAGCGAAAACAAGCTGGCGGCCGCCCGCCTCACGCCCGAGGCCGTGCCCGGCTTTGCCGCGCCCGCCATTGCCGAAAGCCCGCTTTGCCTGGCCTGCCGTGTGACGGACATTGTGCCGCTTGGCACGCACGACATGTTTCTGGCGGACATTATCAGCGTGCAGGTGGACGAAGAACTGATTGACGCAAACGGCCGCCTGTGCCTTGCCAGGGCAGGGCTTTGCGCCTATGCGCACGGCGAATATTTCGCGCTGGGGCGCAAAATAGGCAGTTTTGGCTTTTCTGTGAAGAAAAAAAAGAAAAAGCCGCAGGACGGCAGGCGCCCGCGGCAAACGGAAAAGGGATAAAACAGGCAGCGGCGCACCGCAGAAAACGGCGCGCCGCTGTTTTGCGTTTTGCGGCCCTGCACAGGCCCGCTTAGCCTTTCACAGCACCCTCTGTGATGCCGGCGATAAAAAAGCGGAACCCCACCACAAAAATCAGCACGCAGGGCAAAAGCACCAGCACAATGCCCGCCATCACCAGCGTATAGTCGGAAAATTCCAGCCCCTGCAGCATCGAGATGCCCACCTGCACGGTGCGCATTTCGTTTTTATCGGTGACCAGCAGCGGCCAGATATACTGGTTCCAGGCCGTGATCATCGACAAAATTGCCAGCGAGGCCAGCGCATTGCCGGACATGGGCAGCAGCAGCCGCAGAAACAGGCGCACCGGCCCGCACCCGTCTATGGCGGCGGCGTCATAAATTTCTTTGGGGATGGATTTGAACTGCTGGCGCATCAGAAAAATTCCGGCCGGAGAGAGCAGAAACGGCAGAATCAGCCCAAGATATTGGTTGCGCAGCCCGTTTTGGGCCACAAACAGGTAATTTGCCAGCATGGTCGATTCAAAAGGAATCATCATGCCGCCCAAAATCAGAATAAAAATAAGGTTTTTGAAGGGCACGTCCAGCCCCGTGAGGGCGTATGCGGTGATGCTGGACACCGCAAGCTGCACCGCTGTGATAAGCAGCGCCATAATCACCGTGTTTTTCAAAAATGTGAAAATTGGAATGTTGCCCTGAAAAATGCTGCGGTAATTTTCCAGCGTGAACGCTTTTGGGAAAATGGACGGGGCCGAGGCGTACAGCTCGGAGGCACTCATAAAGCTCATGCTGAAAATGCGCACCAGCGGAAAGAGGTAAAGCGCGGCCAGCACAGCCACCAGCAGCATGCGCAGCCCGTTTTGCCGCAGCTGTTTGAATGCAGGCGAAATGCTCACTGGTAAAACACCCTCTTTTTCTCGTTTTTCATCTGAAACACCGTGACGCCCAGCAGAATAAGGAACAGCAAAACCGATTTTGCGGCCGCCGGGCTGAACTGGTAATTGACAAACGCATCCCGGTAAATGGAATAAGACAGCACGTCTGTGGCGCCGGACGGCCCGCCGCCCGTCATGATGTTGATGGGCCCAAAGGCCTGAAACGCCTGCAGGATGTTGATGACCAGCAAAAAGAACACCGTGGGCGAAATGCTGGGCAGCGTAATGTTCCAAAACACCTTCCAGCCGTCCGCCCCGTCCAGCGAGGCACTTTCATAATAGCTGGCCGGCACGGCGCGCATGGCCGCGCCAAGAAAGATGAAATCCATGGCAATGAGGTTCCAGTTCACCACCAGCGCCACGCAGAAAAGGGCCAGGCCGCTGTCCAGGTACCATTTGACATCCAGCCCCAGCAGTTGGTTAATAAGGCCCATGCTGGGCTCCAGCATGGTCATGAACACCATGGTGACACAAGTGGACGAGACGGCCACTGGCATGGAAAACAGAATTTCCACCAGCTTTCCGCCCGGCAGCCGCTTGCGGCACAGCGCCGCAAGCAGCAGGGCAATGGCAAGCGAGGGAAACACGGTCATCAAAACGAATTTCACCGAGACAAAGCAGCTGTTCCAAAACTCGCCGCTGGTAAGCAATGTGCGGTACAGCTCCAGCCCGCAGAACGAGACCGCCTGGCCCTGAATGTTCGTCAGATGCACGCTGTTCCAGACAGTTTGCAGAAAAGCGCCGTATGAAAACTGCCACAGCAGGCACAGGGCCGGCAGAATGAAGAGGATGCCCAAAAGTCTTTTTTCGTGCCGCCGCAGCAGCGCGCCCAGTTTTGGCCGCGCGCCGCGCGCCGCACAGACGGCGCGCGCCGGGCGCAGGCCGGCTTTTATTGTTTCCATCCGCGTTTCTCCCCTCAGGCCAGCGGGTTGGTGGCGTTGTATTGCTCAATCAGCTGCGTCACTTCGGCCTCGGCGGCAGAAATGGCCTGTTCCGGCGTCTCCCGCTGTTCCATCATGGCGCGCCAGTGGTCCTGTATTTTGGTGCGCGCCTCCATATTGGTGGCATACACGGGGCCCACGGCATCTGTGTTGGAATTCATAATTTGTTCCACCGCCACTTCAAACAGCGGGTTTTCCTCGTAGAACTGCTTGACGCTGTCCAGCTCGTAGGCTTTCTGGTTGATGGCATAATAGCCTGTGGCCATGTGCCATTCGGCCTGCGGCTCTGGTTGAATCATATATTTCAAGAACTCAAAGGCCGCCCGTTCCTTTTCCGGCTCGCCCTTGTTGGCCAGCCACAGGGTGCCGCCGCCCACGGGGATGCCGCAGTCTGTCTGCGGGTCTATCAGCGGCATGGGGGCCACGCCCACCGCAAAGTTTTCGCCCACGGTTTTGGCCACGGTTGAAATCAGCGAAGAGGAAGAGATGGTCATGGCCGTTTTCTGGCCCATGAACGCCTGCAGGGAATCGGAGCCAAAGTCGGACGTGGCGCCCGTCTGGTACAGCTCGTTATACGCCTCGAACACCTCCAGGCCGCCGCCGTTTTCGCTGAACACCGCGCGGGTGGCGCGGGCCGTGCGCCCGTTGCCGTTATCTACAATTTCCTTGCCGATATTCACCATATTGAACTCGAACAAAGAGCAGTCGATGGGCAGGGCCACGCCGGCCACTTCGTCTGTTTGCAGCGCCTTGGCATATTCGCCCATCTCGGCAAACGTGGCGGGCGGGGTGTCCGGGTCCAGCCCGGCAGCGCGGAACATGTCCTTGTTGTAATACAGCACCGCGTTGGACGAGTTGAATGGCATGGAATACATGGTGCCGTTGTAGGTGTAATAATTGCGAATGATAGGCAGAATATCGGACATATCGAACTGTTCTTCGTCAATATAAGTTTGCACGGGCGTGGCATAGCCGCTTTCAATCATGAACGCACTGCCGCCCTCGTACACCTGCACGATATCCGGCGCGTCCTGCCCGCCTGCGGCCATGGCCATGCGGAAATTGTTCAGCACATCCCCGTAAGAGCCCTGGTAGATGCACTCGACATATACTTCATCCTGCGACTGGTTGAATTCATCTACGATGTTGGTGATGACGTCCGTGTTCATGGCATGCCAGAATGTGACGTGGACGGGCCCGCCGGACCCGGCAGAGGCAGAAGCCGTGCTGCCGGAAGCGGCAGGGGCCTGCTGGCCGCCGCAGCCTGTGAGCAGGCTGAGCACCAAAACAGCGGCAAGAACAAGGGCAAAGATCCGTTTGGCTTTCATGGTTTTCTCCTTTTCTTTCATTTATTTTAAGTAAACCGGGTTGGTAAGCAGCACGGGCTGGCTGCCCCGCGGGAAGGTTCTGCGCACTTCCAGGCGGTAGAACAGCGCCTCGGGCACTTCCAGCGTGCGCCGTTCCCGGCTGACGCTGGCCTGCCATTTGCGAAACAGCCCGTTTTCATTCACAAGCAAAATTTCATCGCCGCACACAAGGCCCTGCACGTCAAACTGCAGCGTATACTGCTGCGCCGGGGCGGCCGTGCCGCCCATCATGGTGCCGTTCACGGTCAGTTCCGCCGGCCCGTCGCCCGGCGTGCGCGTGATGTAGCAGTGCCCTGCCCGAATTGCGTCCAGCACAGCGGGCAACTCGAAACGGCTGCAAAAAATGTGGTTGCAGGGGTGGCCGTGCCTGGTGAGCGAAATAATCTGATGCGTGTCGCTGCCGCCCACGGCGGGAACCTTGCGCCCCTGCGCCAGCATCTCTTGCCACAGCGCCAGGGAATTGTCGTTGGTGTCGCGCCAGGGGCCGTTCCACACCTCATACCCGTCGAAGGGCACGCCCTCTGTGCCAACCTTCCACCCGCCAAGGCGGTCGCCCGGGTGGTTGAGAATAATCAGGGCGCCGTTTTCGCGCGCCTCTTCCAGCCTTTCCACCGCCTGCTGCGGCCCGGCGGCCGCAAAGTCTTTCACCGGGCGCTCCACCCCCAGAAAATTGCAGTGGCCAAGGCGTGTGGTCCACTCGTAACCCGGGATGCGCAAAATGCCCTCTTCTGTCTTTTGAAACACATTTTGCGTTACGCTGTTATGGTCTGTCAGGGCAATCACCTGCAGCCCGGCGGCGCGGCACAGCTCGATGGTCTCTTCTTCCGTATAACCGCCATCGCTGTGGCGGCCATGCATGTGCAGGTCGGCCTTATACCAGGCGGGGGCTTCCGGCTGTGTGGTGACACACACCTTCACCTCTGTCGCCTGCTGGATGGCCGCCACAGACAGCGCCACGCGCCACTGGCCCGCCTCGATGGGCGCCGCGCAAAAGCCGGGCGAGGCAAATTCGGCGCTTACCGTGCACCCTGTTTTCTGCACGGCACAGCAGCCCCGCAGGCCATTGGGGCCATACAGCGAAGGCTGTATCACGCATTTTGGAAAATCCATAGGGTATTCCACCTGCATGGTGACAGAGCGCGTGTTTTCCGCCACCGGGAAGTTCACGTCCACACAGGTGCCCTTTTGTTCGGGGCGAATCAAAACAGTTTTGCAAAATTCGGTTTGCATTCCCTTTGCTCCTTTCCGGCCGGGCTTGTGCCCGGTGTCCCTCAACGCTTTTTATTATTGCGTCTGGGGGCCTGAAAGTCTGTATAAGGCTCGTAAAATGCTTGCGACAGTTCCTTAAACCCGTATCAAATAAGACACTTCGCCCCCTCTTTTGCTTATTTTTTACACTGTGTTGAATTTTCTTTGGGATAGCTTTGCTACAATGCAGCATGGGCACAGGAAAAAGCAAGGAGGCAGGCAAATGGAACAGGCCACACAATACCGGCGCCACCGGCAGGTGCAGGTGCAGCGCATTCTGGACACAGCGCAGCGGCTTTTCATCACCAGGGGGCTGGAGGACGTGACGCTTACGCAGATTGCCCAGGCCTGCGGCATCACCCGCGCCACCCTTTACCGCTATTTCAACAGCAAAGAGCGCATTTTGTGGGAAATTCACCACCTTCGGATGCGGCAGTATGGCGAAAACCTGCGGGCGCTTTTGGGCGGCCGGCGCCTGACCACTCTGGAGCGCCTTACCGCCTTTTGCAACTTTCTTTACGCGGAATTCGAGCGGGACTCCGGCGTCTTTCTGTTTTTGCGCGTGTTTGACAGCGCCTACCAGCCGGGCACTGCGCCCGGGGCCCACGGCATTTATGAAAAGGTGTTCGACCCCGGCGATTTCGGCTCTGGCGACACAGTGCAGCTGCTGGCGGCCAATTTTCACGACGGCAGCGTGCGCGCAGACCTGGAGCCCGTGCCGGCCTGCGCTTCGCTGATGTACAGCGCACTGGCTGTGCTTGCCTTTTTTGCAAAGGACGGCCCGTATGTCTCTATGAAATACGGCGTGGACGCGCATGTTTTGGCGCGGGCATCGCTGGACGCGCTGCTGCGCGGCCTGCAGGCGCCTGCCGCACAGGCGAAAAATTTTTAAACCGGGCGCGCCCCCCCCTTTCAAAAAATGCGGTTTGTGCTATGATAAAGAAAAGCCCCCGCGCCTGTGCAACGCGGGCGCCGGGGCCTTATGGAAAGTTTTGAATTGGAGGCGGTAAAGGATGCATCAAGCGGCAGAAAACGTCATTCGCCAGCGCATGGAGCGCACGGCCCAGGCGCTGCGAAAAAACAACATGGAGGCCATTTGCGTGGACAGCGCGGCAGAGGTGCTGCCCCTGCTGGAACAGTGGATTGCGCCGGGTTCTTCCGTGGGCACCGGCGGCTCTGTCACGCTGGCAGAGTGCGGTGTGGAACAGTTTTTGAACAGCGGCAAAGTAAAATATCTGAACCGGAATGCGCCGGGCCTCACGCCGGAAGAGCGGGAGGAAGTGACGCGCGCGCACTTTTCTGCCGATTGGTTTTTGTGCAGCGCCAACGCCATTACAGACAGCGGTGAAATTTTCAATGTGGACGGCATTGCCAACCGCATTGCCGCGCTTGCCTTTGGCCCGCGCAACGTGGCGCTGGTGGCCGGCTATAACAAGCTGGTGAAAGACCTTGCCGAGGCCCAGCACCGGCTGGAGACCATGGCCGCCCCGGCCAACGCACAGCGCCTTGCCTGCAAGACGCCCTGCGCGCAGACGGGCGTGTGCGCCAACTGCCAAAGCCCGGCGCGCATCTGCTGCGATTATCTGGTGCTGCGCCAGCAGCGCCAAAAAGGGCGCATCCGCGTCATTTTGGTGGCCGAGGCGCTTGGCTTTTAAACAAATGCACAAAACAAAGGGCGGCCCGCCCGGCTGAAACGCCGGGGCGGGCCGCTTTGCCTTTTGTTTTACCGCGCCAAAAACCGAAAGAAGGGGCTTGCCTGCAAATACCAGGCCACAAAATTGTTGATGTAGACATTTTCCACATGGTTCACTGTGCCGTAGGGGTCGTATGCAATGCCGAAATGGCCGGCGTTCCACACCACAATCAGGCCGTGCCACAGCTCTACCAGCGGCGTCACCGCGCCCACGCACAAAACGCCCAGCAGCGCAAGGTACCACACCTTCTCCCACAGCTTCCCTGTGCGGAACACATTGCAGTGCCGCACAAGGCTGCCCAGCACCATGCAGGCCAGCACCAGCAGCGCCGGAATGGAGGCGCGCATGGTGAAATCTCCCGTGCCGGAGGCCCCCATGCGGAACAAGGGGTACACCATCAGGCTGGCCGCGGTGAGGTAGAACAGCGGCGCCTTTTTATAATCGCGCCAGACAAGGGCCAGGTAAACGCCGCACTCCAGCATATAAAAGCGCACCAGCTCGAACAGCTCTTTGCCTGTCTGGATATTTTCCTGGCCGGAAAGGTAAAAGCAAAAGCGCCCTTCCTGCATGGTGGTGGCCGCATTGGCGGAAAAATAAAGGAAGAACACCGGAAGAATGGCCGCCAGCACAAGCAGGTTCTGGCGCGAGAACACCTCGCGCCAGAATGCGGGCAGGGTGCCTGCCCGCGCGCTTTGCACAAGGCGCACCGCACCAAGGCCCAGGCACATTACAGCAAGGCCCACAAAGGGCAGCGGCCCGAACGGCAGCGCCAAAAGGCCCAGCAGCGCATAATGTTCCACACGCTTTTCGTTCAGCACGCACAGCGTCATCAGCCACGGCACCACCGTCTGGTTGAACACCCAGAACAGGCAGGTGGTCATAGAGCTGTACTCATTCACACCCGCCCAGCGCTCAATGTGAAAGCCGACGTCCTGGTGCATCCACACTGTGCCCACAATGTCCAGCCCGCTGAAAGCCATAAACCCCATGCACACCGCCAGCAGCGCCACCCAGCTTTGTGGGCGAAGCGTAACCGCAAGCAGGCAGAACACCAGAAACACGCCAAGGCCCGTCCACACAAACAGCGCAAAATTGGCCGCCAGCCAGGCCGCGCCCGCGGCGCCCGTCACCGCCAGCACCAGCTTGCCCGCCAGGGCCGGAAGCAGCCAGTGGCAAATGTAATACACCAGGGCAAAAGGGTTGCCGTGGTTGCCAAAGCCGCCGCTGTCGCTTTGGTAATACACCGGCCAGGGGTAGTTCACGAGGTCGTGCAAAACGCCGTTGCGGTTTGCGAAATCGCTGTTCTGGTAAAAATAGCCGCCCTGCCCGCCCAGAAAGCACCAGGCAAGCGCAAACACAAGCACCACAGCCAGCGCCCACACCGGCACGCAAACCGCCTTTTCTGCTGCTGCCGCCGAAGGCTCTTTTCTGCCGGGGCGCAAGCCAAGCAACCCCGCCGCCAGCAGCGCTGCGGCCGGAATGCCCCAATACAGTTTCAGCCAGCCCAGCAAAAACACCGCCACCGGCACGGCGGCATACAACACCGCCGCAAAGCGAAGCTGCGGGTAACACAGCCGCACCTGTTTTTTCGTCAGAAAAGTAACCGCACGCATTGTTCTTCCTCCACACCGCGCCGCCCGGGGCCGGCGCATTCCACAAAGCAGCCCTGCCGCTTTGCCCGGCCGCCCGGGCTGCAGCCGGGCTCCCGGGCCCGCACACCGGGCAAAGCGGCGCGTTTTGGGCTGCTTTTGCACTCCCCATTATTATAGCGGAGCGGCCATAGAAAAGGCAAGCCGTGCCCCGGCCTTCCTGGCGTTTCCCCTTTGCTTTTCCAACTGGCAGGCGCGCTGAGCACCGCTTGCCCGCCAGGGGCCGGAAAAGGGCCGGGTGCCCGGGCCTTTTGCTTTTCTTTTTGGGCAAAATATGCTATATTGTAACAGGGTTTTCTTGCGGAAAGGAGGGCTGCAGCATGCGCCGTATTTTAAAATTTCTGATGTCCCGCTCGTTCTTCTTCGGGGTCATGATTTTGCTGCAAATTGCGCTGTTTGTTGCCCTTATGGTCACATTCAGCCGTGTGGGCGGCGTGGCCTACCTGCTGATTACCATTGTGGTGGTGATGGTGATGATGGCCGTTTTGGAGCGGACAAACACCAACCCCGCCTACCGCATCATGTGGCTTTTGATTGTGGTGACGATGCCCATGTCTGGCGCGCTGTTCTACCTGTTGTGGGGCAGCCACGGCATTAAGCCGAAAAAGGCGGAAGATTTTCTGCGCATCGAGCATCGGGTTAGCAAAATTATGCGGCAGGATGAAGCCGTAACGCGCGCCTTTTGCAGCCAATACCCGGAATACCGCCCCCATATGGAATATCTGGCGCGCAACGCCGCCGCCCCGCTGTACCAAAATACCCAGGTGGAATATTACCCCTTTGGGCAAGATTTTTTCCCCCGCTTTCTGGAAAAGCTGAAGGCGGCGCGCCATTACATCTTTATGGAATACTTTATTGTGCAGGACGGCGAGATGTGGGGCCGCACGCTGGAAATTCTGCGCCAAAAGGCAAAAGAGGGCGTGGATGTGCGCGTGCTGTACGACGGGTTCGGCTGCCTGTTCACCCTGCCCCCCAACTATGCAGAAACCCTGCGCGCGCAGGGCATTCAGTGCTTTGCCGTAAGCCCCTTCCGCTTTTCGTGGCACCCGTCCGATTATAAGCTGCTGAACCACCGCGACCACCGCAAAATCACCGTTATAGACGGCGAGGTGGGCTTTACCGGCGGCATGAACTTTGCCGACGAATATATCAACCGCAAAAAGCGCTTTGGCGTGTGGAAAGACACCGGCTTTATGCTGCAGGGACCCGCCGTGTTCAGCCTGACGGTTACTTTTTTGAAAATGTGGGATTATGTGGCCGAAACGCGCACCCAGTATCTGGATTATTTGCCCGAAAGCGCTTACCCCGCCAGCGAGGGTTTTGTGCAGCCCTACTGCGACTCCCCGCTGGACAGCGAAAACGTGGCGGAAAACGCCTATTTCAACGTGCTGCGCCACGCACAGCACTATGTCTACCTGATGACGCCCTACCTTATTTTGGACAATGAAATGACCACCGAGCTGTGCCTTTCGGCCAAAAGCGGCGTGGACGTGCGCATCATCACGCCCGGCATTCCGGATAAGCCCTATGTGTACTATGTGACGCAAAGCTACTACCCGGAGCTTCTGCGCGCGGGCGTGCGCATCTATGAATATACACCCGGCTTTGTGCACGCAAAGATGTTTGTATCGGACGGCAAGCTGGCCATTGTGGGCAGCGCCAACACCGATTACCGCAGCCTATACCTGCACTATGAAAACTGCTGCCAGTTTTTTGGCGGGCAGATTGTAAACCGTGTCAAGGAAGATTTTGAGGCCACCATGGCCATGTGCCACGAGGTGACTGCCGAGGATATCCGCCGTGTGCCGCTGTACAAATGGCTGGCACAGATGTTCCTGCGGCTGTTTGCACCTTTGATGTGAGGCGGCACGGCGTGCCGCAGAAAGGGGAAACGAAATTGAAACTTGTTGTGATAGACGGCCAGGGCGGCGGCTTTGGCAGGGCCATCATTGAGGCCCTGCGCGCCAAGGGGTACACCGGCGAGGTGCTTGCCGTGGGCACAAACGCGCTTGCCACCTCGGCCATGCTGAAGGCGGGGGCCAGCACCGGGGCCACCGGCGAAAATGCCGCCGCGGTAAACGCCGCGCGCGCCCAGGTGATTGCCGGGCCCCTGGGCCTTGTTATGGCCAACAGCATGCTGGGCGAGTGCACCCCCGCCATGGCTGCGGCCATTGCGCAAAGCCCCGCCGTCAAGGTGCTGGTGCCTGCCGCCAAATGCGGCGTGCAGGTGGCGGGCCTGGCGCCGAAGCCGCTGGGCGAATTGATAGACGATGCGGCCCAAAAAATACTGGCCCTGTTGGAACAGCAGGATGGCTGACCTGCGGCATGCCCCGCGGCGGGGCATGCCGGCAAAAAAGGCGTGCGGTTTTGCAAAACCGCACGCCTTTTTTTGCCCCGGCGCAGCAGCGCGCCGCTCAATCGTGTTTGCCGCTGTTTTTTCGAAACGCCAAATAGCTTTCTAAAATGACCGTGGCCGCCACGGAATCCAGCACTTTTTTTCGCTTTTTGCCGTATGTGCCGTTTTCGGAAAGGATGTTGGCCGCGGCAATGGTGGTTTGGCGCTCGTCCCACAATTCCACCGGAATGGGAAGGATAGCGCGCAGCGTGTCTGCCAGCTTGCGGCTTTTCTCTGCGCGGGCGCCCTCGGTGCCGTCCATGTTCTTCGGCAGGCCAATCACCACCATGCCCACGTCAAATTCCCGCGTGGCGTACACAATTTTCTCCGCCACTTTGGCAAAACTCTTTTCCTCTATGGTGCCCACCGGGCTTGCCAGAAACTCGGTGCGGTCGCAGACGGCAAGGCCGGTGCGCGCGTCGCCGTAATCTACAGCCATAATTTTCATTGCATGTTCTCCCCTTTTGGTTCGCTGTTTTCATTATAGCACAGCAAACGGCCGGCGTACAGCAAAATGGGGCATCACAGGCTGTGTTGCGTGCCCCCCTGTACACACCCTGGCACACAAAACCCCGCGGCGGGCCCATGGGCCGCCGCGGGGGGTGCCTTGTTTCATTCCAGCATGGGCAGCCCTGCCCGCCCGGCCCCGGCTAAAACGGCGCGTTGTTGTTTTCCGGGGTGCCGGTTTCCTGCAGGCGAGGGTAATCGGGCACGCAAAGGGTGCCCTGGCGCCGCGCCCAGGCGGCCACCGCGTCGTGGTAACGGATGTGGGTGTTGTTCCACCGGACGGCCGAGGCCACGAAAGACGTGTCGTTCCCGCCGGAGGCCATGTAGGCGCTGGTGGCCACCGTAAATTCATCCTCGGGGCCAATGGGCGTGCCGTCTGGCAGGCACAGTGCCTGCACCTTGTGCGGGGAGGGCCGGGTGTGGTCCAGCCGGGCATGAAAGCCCGAGATCAAAAGCCCCGCGTTGTTGCCAAACCGCTGCGGCGCATACACGCCCTCCATCAGCTGGTACAGCTGCCTGCCGGTGATGGTGCCGGTGTGAATTTCATCATTGAAGCCGTTCACCCGCAGTATGTCGTCCATCGTCACGGGCCCGGCCTCCAGACAGCCGCCGGAGCTTGTTGCGTTCATGTAGGCCAGCTGCGTGTTGGCCCCAAAGCGCATGCAGTCGGCCAAAAAGTCGCCCAGCATGCATTCCTGCGCCAGGTGCATGGGCCACGCTTTCTCCAGCCGGGCCAGCGGCTGTGTAAGGTAGGCCTCAAACGGGGCAAGCACCTTTTGCGCATAGGCGGCCATAGCGGTTCCGCTGGCCTGGATGAACGGTGTGTGCAGCACTTCGCAGCTGCGCGCCGTAATGCGGCGCGCCTGCCGGTTGAACACAAGGCGGATATGCCCCAGGCTTACGCCGCCAAAGCCCGCCTTCACCACGCAGGTGCCGTTTTGCACTGCGGCATAGTCACCCGGGATATGCCCGCCAATGCACACGTCCACGCCCGGCATGCTGCCCAGCAAGGTGTGCATTTCGCCGCTGATGGCGCCGTTTTCCTCCACATAGAAGGGCATGTGCGTCAGGGCCACCACAACCTCTGCGCCCTCGGCGCGCATCTGCGGCACCCAGCGGTGGGCCGCCTGGGCCGCAGGCGCCATTTCAAACGCCTCAAAGGCGCTTTTTTCCACCATATAGGGCGTATATTCTGTGGTGAGGCCCAAAACGCCTATCTTCACACCCTGGCGCTCCAAAATGGTGTACGGGGCCGTGCCGGCTATGGGCGCACCATCTTTTTTGTGCACGTTGGCGCACAGAACAGGAAATTCGCAGCCCGCAATGCAGTCTTCCAAAAATTGGGGGCCGCGGTCGAACTCATGGTTGCCCAGCACCATGGCGTCCGTCCTTAAAAGGTTCATGGCGCCCACAATGGGCTGGCCGCCCCATAGGTTGGCCGAAAACTCATCCCCGGCGCTGAGCAAAAGCGTGCCGCCCGGGTTTTGGGCGCGAAGGCGTTCCACCTCGGCGGCAAAGGCGGCAATGCCGGGGCTATCCGGCGTTTTGCGCAGCCTGCCGGAAAAATCTGCATGGCAGAGGATGTCCAGCACAATCTCCATAGCCCGCTCACCCCTTCAGGCCGCCGCGCGACACGCCGGTGACGATGCTTTTGCGGCAGAAGATGAACAGGATAATCATGGGCACCACCACAATGGTGGCGGCGGCCATCAGCCGCTCGTACCGGATGCCGCTGGACGTCATGAAGGCATACAGGCCAAACGGAAGCGTGCGCACCTCGGTGCTGTTGGTAACCAGCACCGACCACAAAAATGAGTTCCAGCAGGTGATGGCGTTCAGCAGGCCGATGGTGACCAGCGCCGGTTTGGCAATGGGCACCATGATGCGCCACAGGTAGGTCCAGTTGCCTGCGCCGTCCACACGCGCAGAGTAATACAGGCTGTCTGGCACAGATAAAAAGAAGTTGCGCAGGATGTATGTGTAAAAAATGCTTGTGGTAAACGGAATAATCAGCGCGGCCAGTGTGTCAATAAGCCCCATCTTTACAATGGTGGAGTAGTTGGTGATGATAAGCATCTCGAACGGCACCATCATCATGGAAAGCGTAAGCGAAAACAACAGGTCCCGCCCGGGGAATTTGAGCCGCGAAAAGGCGAATGCCGCCAGAATGGTGGTGAACATGGTGGTGGCCACACAGGCCACCGTCACAATAACCGAGTTGACAAAATAAATTCCGAACGGCGCCTTGGAAAACGCAAAGGTATAGTTTTCAAACACGGGCTCGGCAGGCCAGAACGTGGGCGGCATGGTGTTCACCTCTGCGGCCGTTTTCACCGAGGAAAGCAGCATCCAGAAGAAGGGGAACACCATAATCAGCGCACCAAGGGCAAGCAGTGTGTATAAAATAATCCGTTTCAGCACCTTCATCAGCTTCACCTCAGTAATTCTTCCATTTGCGCTGCACAAACAGCTGCAGCACCGTCAGCACAAGCACAATGGCAAACAGCACAACGGCGCTTGCCGCCGCGGGGCCCAGCTCCCACTTTGTATAAAACATATCGTACAGGTAGTACACCACCGTATACAGCGAATATGCCGAGCCGGGGTTGCCATTGAACAGAGGGAACAGCTCGGTAAACACCTTGGAGGCCGTGATGGTGTTCACAATCAGCGTCAGGCCAATGGTGGGTGCCAGCAGCGGCACCGTAATGCGCAAAAAGATGCGCGCCTGCTTTGCGCCGTCCACCCGCGCGGCCGTGTAATACTGCCGGTCGATGTTCTGATAGCCGGACAAAAGCAGAATGGTGGTGAACGGCAGCATATTCCAAATGCCGTAAAGAATCAGTGCGGCCAGGTTGTACTTCGGGTCGTTGAGCCAGTTGATGGCTTCCACCCCGAAGAACGACAAAAAGTAATTGATGAGGCCGTAGTCATAGTTGAACATCCACTTCCACACCAGGCCCACCGCCGTAATGGAGGTGACCATGGGCAGAAAATAACATGTTTGGAACAGGCCCTTCAGGCGGATATTGGCGTTCAGCATAGAGGCGATGCCCAGCGAGATGGCCGTGGACACCGGCACCACAAACACAACGTACAGCGCCGTGTTGCGCAGGCCGTTCAAAAAATTGGGGTCAGCCAGTATTTTGCGGTAATTCTCTACCCCAAAGCCGTCAAACGCGCCTGTCATCATGTTGTAGTCATTCTGAAACGAAATCAGAAACACATTGATAAACGGATATACCACAAACACGGCCAGCCCAATTAAGAAGGGCAGCAGGTAAGCGGCCGGTTCCCACAGGCTTTTCAGCCCGGGCGCGCCCTGCGCGCCGTCTTTCTTTCTTTTCATGCAAACCGCTCCCCCGTTTGTGCGTCAAACAGGAACACGCCTTTCTGCCCCAGGGTGATGGAAAGGCAGTCGCCCTCCCGAATGACTTCGTTGCCGGGCACAAAGCCGCGCATCTGCTGGGCCTGGCCCACCTGCAAAAGCACAAGCTCGTCTTTGCCAATGGAATAGCGTTCTTTTACTTCCGCTTTCAGGCTGGCGCCGCCCTGCCCCGCCAGGCAGATGCTTTCGGCGCGCACAGCCAGCACAACGGCCGTGCCGTCCGCCGGGGCCTGTTTCAGCGGCAAAGAAAGCGAGATATCGCTGCCATCCAGCAAAATTTTGCCGCCGCGCATGGTGGCGCTGAGCTTGTTGATGGGCGGCGTGCCCAGAAAATCGGCCGCAAACAGGTTGACGGGCTCGTCGTACAGCTCGCGCGCGGTGGCGCGCTGCTGCAGCACGCCCTCGCGCAGCAGCACCACCTGGTCGGCAATGCTGCTGGCCTCTTCCTGGTCGTGTGTGACAAAGATGGTGGTGATGCCCGCCTCGCGCTGGATGCGCCGGATTTCTTCGCGCATCTCTACCCGAAGCTTTGCGTCCAGGTTGCTCAGCGGCTCGTCCAGCAAAAGCACCTGCGGCTCTTTTGCCAGCGCGCGGGCAATGGCCACGCGCTGCTGCTGGCCGCCGGAAAGCTGCGCCGGCTTGCGGTTCAAGTAAGGGGTGATATGCACCATATCCGCCAGCTGCCTGGCGCGCTCCAGGCGCTCTTTTTTCGGGATATGGCGAATTTCCATCGGAAAACAGATGTTCTGCAGCGCCGTCATGTGCGGGTACAGCGCATAATTCTGAAACACAAGGCCCACCCCGCGCTTTTCCGGCGGCAGGGGGGTGACGTCTTTTTCGTCAAACAAAACGCGGCCCGCAGACACCGGCAGAATGCCTGATATCATATTCAGTACGGTGGATTTTCCGCAGCCGGACGGCCCCAGCAGCGCGGTGAGCTTGCCGCTCTCCAGCGTGACACACAGGTCGTTGACGGCTACGGTGTCACCGAACCGCTTTGTGAGATGCTCTAACGTGATTTGCATTGGCTTCACCTCAAAATCTCTTCGATGGGCCTGCCATCGATCTGTTCCATCTGCAGCCCCAGCATGCGTGCCATGGTGGGCGCCTCGTCCACCATGGAGCGGTGGCCCGGCACCACGCCCGGCTTCACTGCGGGGCCCCAGGCGAAGAAGGTGGTCACCTGCTCGCGGCGCGGGGTGCCGCCGTGCGTGGCCGCGCCTATTTTGTGGTCGCCCGGCATGCGCGAGCCCCAGCAAAGCTCGCCGGCAGCGTCCTCCCCGAACGAGATGGGCAGCGCGCTTTCAATGACGAAATCGAAGGGCCCGTACGCGCCAAATGCCTCTTTGGCCTGCTCCGCGTCCATCACGGTGCTCAGCTGAATCTCCTTGTCCTCTTTCAGGCTCTCCAGCAGCGCGCGCACCTTCTGCATCAGGGCGGCATCCTGCGGGTCCCGCACTTCAATCAGCCCGGCAAGGCCCGTGGAATGGCAGAACGCGTCAAAGTGGGTGATATTGCCCTGGCTGTCTGCCTGCAGCAGGCCGTGTTTTTTGAACAGCACGTTCATCAGCAGCACATCGCGGATGTCCGTCTGCCCATGGTCGCCCAGCACCACAACGTTGGTCTGTTCCAGCGTCCCCTTGCGCCGCAGGCACTCCAGAAGGGCGCCCAGCTCTTCGTCATGCCTGCGCAGCTGCACCTTGGTGTTCTGGTGGAACACGCCGTAGGTATGGCGCACAGAGTCCAAATCGCACATTTTCACCAGCATGATGTCCGGCTGCTCAAAATCTTCCAGAATATCCAGCGCAAGCGCCATGGTGTAAAGGTCCAGGCTGCGGTCTGGCCCTTTCAAAAAGCGCCCGTGCTTATAGAAATAGCGCTGCATCAAATTTTCGGTGGCCGTGCCGGCAAGGTATTGTTCCGGCTCATAGCCGTCGTAGTGGTACGGCACAATCATCGGCATGTTCATGTCGTAATCTGCCCCGCCGGAGACAGGCCAGCTCAGCGAGCACACCGTCATGCCGTGCGCATGGGCCACGTCCAGCAGGGTGGGCGCCTTTACGTCCTGTTTCATGCAGTGCCAGGGCGCATTGCTTTGCCCGCCGCGCCGCAGCACCTCGTTGTGCAGAATGCCGTGGCGGCCGGCATAGACGCCGGTGAGGATGGATGTATGGCAGGTGTAGGTAAGCGCCGGGAACACCGGGTCTATCTGTTCCACCAGCGCCCCCTCCCGCAGCAGTTTGCCGAAATGGGGCAGCGTTTTCATGTAGGCGACATCGGACGCACACAGCGCATCGATGCAGAACACCAGAAGCTTAGGCATGTTGGGCCTCCTTCTCCGTCAGCGTGTGGTCTTTTAAAATGTAAGTTCGGTACAGTTCCGGCAAAAGCTGCCTGCCATGGTTGGGCAGCAGCCGCTCCGGGTTATAGGAATGGCACGGAATCAGCACGTGCGGGTCTACCTCGTCCACAAAATACTTCACCTGGCAGGGGTAGCCGTGGCCGAAGTAATTTTCGCAGAAGAAAGTTACATATTCAAACCCGGCGCGCTGCACAATGCGGCGCAGGTTGGCATATGCCGGGTCAAACTCGCCAATGGGCGTGCCGTCTGCATGCAGGTAGGCGGCGCCCTGGCTGGGAAGGCTGAGCAGCTCTAGAATATGCGGGTAGCTGTTTTGCAGCATATAGCCGGCCGGGTTGGCCCAAATATCCGCGCGCTGCACAAATTTGGCATGGGCGGCAAGCTCTTTCAGCCAGGCGGGCCACTGCTCGCGCGGCCCGCTGTAGGGCAGCGTGTCGGGCAAATAGACAAACGGCTCTATCTGGAAGAACTTCCACACAATATAGGCAGCGTCCGGCTCGAACACACACGCGCGCCTGGTGGCGGCAGCCCATGCCAGAAACTTTTCGGCGTCTTCCATCTCGCGCTGGTAATAGTTGAACACGCACAGGCCGCTGCGCCCCTTGATGTGCTCAAACAGACCTTCGTAATATTCCCGCTCGCTCAGCATGCCCGGCGGCACATCCGGCGATGGGCGCACAGCGGACGCCTCCATGGTGGGATACATCAGTTTCATCACGCTGTCCATAAACGAGGTACAGTCGCACAGCAGCACGTCCACTTCCTGCTGTTTTAAAAATTCCATCTGGCGCAGCGTCTTTTCCGCCTCGGTGCCGTGCAGGCACAAATCGCCCGTCCAGTGGACAGTGCCGTCCGGCGTGCGGATAAAAAAGGCAAAGTCGTAATAGCTTTTCGCCTTGCACAGAATGGGCAGCACTTCAATGGCGCCCACATGCACGGGCTGGCCCGGCACAATGTCGCAGTAGGTGCGCTGCAGCGTCTCAACACCCTGCCCGGTGGCCTCCAGCGCGCGCTCGATGCATTGGGCGTTGTGGTGCAGGTACACCGGCACCTGCGGCGCAATCATGCCCATAAACGCCATGTGGTCCAAATGAAGGTGCGTGATGAAGACAGCGGTGTTCAATTGGCTTTCTTCCGCGCTTTCCAAAGGGTCATCCCCCAGGTCTTGCCTGCGGTAGATGCCCTCGATGCGCGGAAGGATGCCCAGCCGCAGCTTATCGCGCACCCAGTTTTTATCCCTGGGCCGGACGGTGCCGTCAAACACGTCGGTGGCCGGGTCGTACGCCAGGCCGCATTCAAAAATCACGCGGTCATTTCCGTAGGTGATGGCCATGTTGACGCCGCCAATGGTGTGAAGGCCTGAATACATCACAAATTCTGTCTGCCTGTTTCCCATTTCTTTTCCTCCCGTCCGGCCCAGGCGGCCGTTTATTGCCAGAGTGCCTGCCTGTCAGGCCGCTGCAAGGGCGTTGTTGCTGGCCGTGATAAAGGCGTCGTAGGCCGTGTCCACATCCGAAAGGCCCAGCGAAACGTTCTGCACCATCTTGTCAATCTCGGTGCGCACGTCTGCCGCGCCGGGAATGCTGGGCAGCATGCCGGTATAATCAATTTCTTCCGTCAGCGCTTTGATGGCGGCATCCGTCTGAACAAATTCCTGGAAGCGCTCGTTCTCGCGCGCCTCGGCAAACACCGGCACTGCGCCGAACACAATGGCCCAATCCACCACCACTTCTTCCGAAGAGAAGTGTTTCATAAACAGGTAGGCACCACGGGCGTGGGCTTCATCCTTGCTCAGGCACACATAGTTGCTGGCCCACTGGGAGATGTATTTCACAGGCCCTTCCTGCGGGATGGGCACGCAGCCCAGCTCGAAGGCGTCGCCAATGGCCGCCTGCACATAGCTGATGCCCGCGCTGGAACCAATGTAGGACGCCACAGCCTGGCTGCCGAAGGGGTTGGAGAAGTACTGGTCTTCCCCCACCAGGCGGAAATAACCTGCCTGCACGCCGTCGGCAAACCACTGCAGCTTTTCTTTGCCAATGGTCTCGTCAATGTCCATCGTCTTGGCCTCTGCGTCAATATAGCCGCTGCCCGCCTGGCGGATGAGGCACTGATAAGTGTCGGTGACAGAGTCTGTGCCAAAGCCGGGAATGCCCTCGTTTTCATAAATTACTTTGCTGGCCTCTTCCACGTCTGTCCATGTCTGGGGCGCTTCCAGGCCGTATTTGTCGAACATCGTCTTGTTGTAGAACAGCACTTCCCCTGTGGCGGTGATGGGGAACAGGTAGATGGAATCTTCCCCCCACTGTGTAATTTCCTCATACATGCCCGCAGACATGCTCTCTTTGAAATTGGGCACGCCAATCTCCGGGTCATTGATATAGGGGGCAAGGTCTACCAGAAGGTTTTCTTCCATATAGTTGATGGCGTCCGAGGGGAACATGGTCACCATATCCGGGCCCGTGCCGTTGCGCACAGCCTGCATCAGCTTGGCGTCAAACTCGCTGTACGGCTGCTGCTCGGCCACCACCTCATATTCGTCCTGCGAGGCGTTGAAGGAATCCACCACTTTCAGCAGCGCTTCTTCGTGCGCGTCTGTATAGGTGTGCCACAGCACAATCTGCGTTTTTTCGCCGCTGGCCTGGCTTTGTGCACTGCCGGCAGCACTGGACGTCTGTTGCCCGCCGCAACCGGCAAGCAGCATCATCAGCATGGCAGCCGAAAGCAAAAGCGAAAGAATGCGTTTTCTACTCATTTTTCCTACCTCCTGAATTTAAATGGCCTCTTATTTTCGGGCGCGGTGTGCGCCCTATCTTAAAGACTCGCAAGATAAGCACACAGTTCCTGCAAGGTCCTTAATTCCACATCGCAGTGCGGGCGGCGGATATGCGGGTATGGGTTCAGCCACACGGTTTTTCCGCCCAGCGCCGCAACCGGCATCAGGTCGTTAAACGCGTTGTCCCCAATGGAGACCACGGCCTGCGGCCGCGCGGCGGCCTCGGGCACGGCCCGGTGAAGGTTGCGAATCATATCTGCGGGTTTATTTGCGCTGCAGCACAGCACCGGAAACGTGTGAGCCATGCCCAACTGCTTCAAAAATTCCTCCACGGTGTTCTGGTAGGAATTGCTGAGCAGCACCACACGCCGCCGCATGGCCAGCCGCCGAATCTCTTCCGCCAGCGCCGGGCAGCCCTCAATGCCGTCCTGCTCCATCTTTTGGCGCGTGCGCCGGAATACGGCTTCGTTTCGCGCGCCCTCCAACAGGCCCAGCGCTTTGCCAATTAAAATCACCACGGCCCAGGCGTCCCCCAGGTAAAGAATATCCTGCCGCAGCAGCGCCTCTTGATAGGCCAGCGGTGGGCACAGGCACTGTTCCAGCGCGCAGAAAAACGCTTCCGGCGTTTGGCAGGCAAGCCTTTTGGGGCTGTAAAAGCAGTTCATCTGCAGCCGCCTGCCGGCATACACCTGTTCTGCAAATTCCACCAGCTGCGTGTGCCAGCCTTCGTAATGGGTGCCCTCTACCAGAAAATGCAGGTAGTCGCGGTGGAACACCGTGTTTTGGTAAACGGTTCCGTCCAAATCGAACACCACGGTTTCGATGTCGTTTTTCATGTTCACCTCCTACAGAAGGGCTTATGGCTTTTTTGCGCCCGGGCCGCACGCCCCTCTCTGAATTCATCATAACATGTTCCCCTTCGGAAAAAATTCATGATTGCAGAAAAATATTTCCCGGCCGCGCCGCCGCCCCAAAAAGCAAAAAAATCTCTGCGGAGAGGGCCTCTCCACAGAGCTTTTTCTTTTTCTTCAAGAGCATGTTTCAAAATAGCTGCCCAGCAGCTCTTCAAACGCCAGAATCACCTTGCCAAAAAAGGAATTGGGCACTTCGCCAATCAGCGCCTGTTTGGACGCATTGATGATAAAAACAATGTCTGAAAGGCTGGCCAGCGTGGAATCTTCCCTTCTGGTGAAAGAAACCACCTGAAACCCGTGCTCTTTGGCCTGCTGCACGTCGTGCAGCACCATATCCGTCTCCCCGCTTTGCGAAATGGCAATGATGAACGAGGGCTCGATATTGGTAACCATTCTTCCGTCGGCGCTGCGGCGGAACAGCATGTAATCGTAAAAATGCACCCGGTTGAACACCATAAAGCCGCACACACCAAGGCGCTGGACGATATAATCGGCCACAAAGTCGGCAAAGCCAGCCCCCACCACAAAGAGCTTTTGGTCGTGATGCGCGCCCAGCAGCCCGCAGAACCTGGCCACGGCCGCCTCGTTGTAATTATCCACCAGCCCCTGCAGCGCCGTCTGCAGCGCCTGGGGCGCGCCCTCGCTTACGCGCTGCGACAAACTGTAAAAAAGCTCGCTGTAGCCGCCAAACCCCAGGCGCTTGCAAAGCTTCATGATAAAGGAAGTGGACACAAAGTTTTCGTCGGCAATTTGCTGGATGCCAACCCTGCGCGCGCCGTTTTCAATGTGCTTGACAATGCTTACAATAACCCTGTGTTCTTCTTCCGTCAGCTGGTTTGTAAAAAGATAATATTTGTTGCTCATCTGCCCCCATGCCTACCGAATCCAATCATTTGCAAAACCAATAATTTTTCTCTAATTTTATTATATCTTCCGGCATGCCAAAAAGCAAACGATAGCGCGTGCATTACAAAAAATTTACTCTGTGCACAGCAAACAAACACAAACGGCATGCAAAGCCAAACAGGCGGCCTTTTGGGGCCGCCTGTTTGGCTTTATTCCTTAGTGTCAGAACACTTTTTCTATGGAACGTCTGGGCCATCTGTTACACCTTGCAGATTGGTATAATCTGTGGCAAGTAAACTCATGATTCTGCTATCATGCCATTTCCCTAGGTGAAAATAATTTTCCCTTAAAATTCCATCTTGTTGAAAATTAAATGATTTATACAATTCGTACTTTTTAATATCAAAATCGTAAATTTCTGTCCAAATTTTATGAAGCCCTAATTCACCAAACCCATAAGAGAACAAAAGCTCACACGCTTCTTGCGCATACCCCTCTGAATCAATATATGCATTTCTCCAGCCAATATAAAGGGATAGGTCTGCAAAACGATTTACCCAGTTGATATAACATAAACCACAACAGCCTATGGGCTCGCCTGTCTCAGTTAAAACAATGGTAAACATAATAGTATTCTTATCGCCATTAACGATATTTTGAAACCATCTCTCTTGTGAAACAGAATTCAGTTCTCGATATTCCCGAAAATACTGCCGATATTCCGGGTTGTTGCGCCACTCCATCAGCAATGGCAGATCTTCTTTTTCAATTGCTCGAAGTGCAACTTTTTTACCTTTAATCACAATATGATATCCTCCTGCTTCAGCATTTCTCCACACGAAAGGTTCCGCCGAACTGCCTTTCCTACAATGGATTTCGCCTGCCAAGGCTCAAACCCTGCATCGCTGCGCGGGCGCAAAGGTTCAATATCTTGTAGCGTTAATACCTCGCCAGCTTTCATTTCTCTGGTTAAATATAACCCTCTTTTTTGTACAAGGCATGTCTCTTTTTCATTTTCTTCTACACGCTTGACCCCGTCACCAAGCGCCGCATACAAAACATTGGCGTCCTGCACCATCTTTTTCCATTCGGCAGGTGTTGTAGAGAACTTATGGTCTGGCCCTTGCCGTGTATTATCATCGGTGAAGTGTTTTTCTATAACCTTAGCCCCCAAGGCAATCGCGCCTAAAACGGTTGTGTCGCCTTTGGTGTGGTCTGAAAGGCCAAGTACAATCTGGGGCCACCGTTTTGCATAGGTATTTAAAACGTTCAAATTAATATATCGAAAATTAGAAATGTCGGCTGTATAGTTGGTATTACACTGCATCAAAACCAAAGGGACCTGTGCTGTCTGAAAAATATCTACTGCCCATTCCACTTCCTGCATGGAAGATGCCCCTGTTGCTAGCAACACCGGCTTATTTTTCGCTGCAATATAGCGCAACATTTCATGCCAGGATATATCTCCCGACCCAATTTTATATGCATGAACATATGGTTCAGCCCAATCTACTGAAGCAAAATCATATGGGCTTGTCATATACTCAATGCCTACTTCATCGCATTTCTCTTTCAAAATAGGGGTCCACTCATCAGAAAGAGAGGCGTCCTGATAAGTTTCATAAACACTTTTCTTCCATGAGGCCTGATGACTGAGCTGTTTTTCCATATGTGAAAACCCATATGCACTTACAATTTTCTCGGCCTTAAAATTTTGAAATTTTGCCGCATCTGCGCCGCTTTCTTTTGCCAACTCAATCAGCTTCAGCGCGCGTTGCAAATCGCCATCATGATTTGCAGCAATATCTGCAATAAAATATGGGGCACATCCAATGCCTATTTCCCGGTTTCCAATCTTCATATTATTCCCCCCGTTTTAAGTGTTTACTATAACCCTCATCAAACAGCTGCTTAAATTTTCTCACATCATCAATAGGGGATGGTAGAGTAATACCAAGTTCATGTTGCAGCTTGGTACAATCCAAGCCCATGTTCTCTGTGCGCGGAGCCGTAAAGTTAAAATCGTGCATACTAGCCTTGCGAATTGTTCCTGGCAACCCAAATTCATTTTGGAGCATACAACCCAAATCATACTTGGAAATAGGCGTTCGACAACCTACATTGTACAGACCGGAAAGTTTACGCTCAATGCAGAGGCCAATAATATCTACCAGCTCATTGACAAGCAGTGGCGAGAATTGCACATCATAAAACATGTTTAGTGTTTTTTCTTTTCGCAATTCCTGCACTACCCACTCTCCAAAACTTGTCTTATCCCGATAATTGAAGCCATACATATTAGTGCGCAAAACCAGCGCATTTTCATTTTGCAAAACAGCGTTTTCTGCCTTCAGTTTTGTTTGCCCATAAACACTCACAGGGGCAGGCTCGTCCATCTCGGTATTGAGGCCTTCTTTATTCCCCGAGTACACAGCATCTGTTGAGATAAATATGAACTGTGCGTGATATACTTTGCATAAATAATTCAGATTTTTGGCCATTGAAAAGTTCACTGCATTAGCATAGCCCGGATTTTCCTCGCAAGCGTCTACGTTAACTAAGGCAGCACAATGCACAACAGCATCCACTTCACACTTTTCCATAATTTCAGCGACTTTCTCTACATCAATAGCCGAAGAGTTAAAAAATTTAACCCCCATCATGGAAAAGTGATTTGTATCTATTCCTATAATATTGTACTTATCTCGAAGCAAATAGGCAATGTTGGAACCCAACATTCCAGCGACGCCTGTCACTAATACATTTTTCATATTCTAACCTCTTTCTTTCTAAACCGAGGCAATGGAATTCTTCGAAATCCACTTCACATATTTTTGCTCCGCTATTTCCCAATCTTCTTCGTTATCAATATCTTGAACTTCCGTTTCGGAACAAACAAACGGAATAAATGTATCATCATTAAAACTCAAATCTGCATCCAAGCGATAAAAATAGAACTGACCGGCGTCATGGTAAATAGGTTCTAAATCCTGACTTCTTTCCAGTTTATATTGTGGATACTGATACTCTAGCTTTCCTTCACGAATCACAAACGCCCGCTGCGGCGGATAACTAAACTTAACAACCGGAAGCACGCTAGAAGCATTTTTCTCTTGCATAACAGAATATGCACGCCGCAATTTATTTTCTGTAACAAAGGGTGCCGTGGGGTATATACAGCACATTACCTGGAATAAATGCCCATTCTTTTTGTATTGCCAAAGAACTTCTTCCAAAACATCTCTCGTCGTCGCATAATCGCTACTTGCGTGAGTACTTCTCATAAATGGCACTTTGGCCCCGGCCTTTCGGGCGATATCTGCAATAGCCTCGTCATCAGTCGATACCATAATTTCATCAAAAATTCCGCTTTCCTGGGCAGCACAAATGGAATATTCAATAATCGGTTTTCCCAAAAATGGTTTAATATTTTTATGTGGAATTCTTTTTGACCCTCCACGAGCCGGAATGATTGCAATTGCTTTCATAAACAGGCGAAACCTCTCTTTCTGGATATGGGCCGCAACATAAGAAAACTCTTCTAAAACACCGTATTTAACTGTAGCGAGTACCATATCAACTTCCAACTTCCATATTTCACTTTACATTGAGATTAACCTCGATGACAAATATGTTCCGCTAAGATTCCAACTCTCGCTTTTAGAATATGCTTTTCCTTTTTAATATTCTGCACAGCTCTATGATTCCTATGGATGCTCCCACAAACCATCGAATGCCCCACATATCTTGTAACATATAATAACAAATAGCCGCCAACATCACTGCTAGAAAACCCGGAGCAAACTCAACTAGTTTTAGATGAAACTTATGCTCCTTCATATGAGTAACAATGATATAGTGAAAAACAAATAGCAGCAAATAAGCAATGCACGTTGCCAATGCCGCACCATACATTCCCCACTGCGGAATCATAAAATAGTTTAAAAGAATATTTAAACCTGCTGCTCCCACAGTTCCAACAGCAATAACTCTTGTTTTTTTATGATAAAATTCAAAATTAACAGGGAACTGATACATAAAAATGAAATAAACCGCACATACAAGCACTGGTACAATATTTAAACCGCTCCAATAGTCTCTGCCACCAAATAGCATTCCTACTTCCCGAGATACTAACAAAAATCCACATGTCAATACTGTATAGAGTTCTAAATAGTGATGACACTTTTTCTTAAGGCGCTGAAAAGCATTCTCACTCAAATCATCATAGTAAAACGGGCACCAGGAATTGTTTAAAGCCGTCAATATAGAGTTCAACACCGCTGAAAAACTATAAAACAGGCTATAAATTCCAATCTCATAGTCCGGTGTCCCAAGTTTATCCATCATAATTCGGTCTGATTGTGCAAGTAGACTATGTGATAGAGTATGGAATACTATAGGGAACCCTATTGAAACTGCATATTGTATATATTCTTTGTGAATAGTAGGCGGATGCCTTAAAAAGAATAAGAATACAATAGAAACACCAATTATTGCGTGTGAAGCAAACCCTCCTAATATTCTTGCAACATATTTTTCATCTTGTGGCGCATTAACAATAAGCAAATAGGAGCCTATTACAGAAATTATTGTAACGCCTAAAGACATAATAAAATTTAGATCTGCACGTTTTTCATATAAAAATGAGCTGTTCGCAAAACCTACAACCGAGTACAATACCGCTTCTGCCGCTAATAAAATTACTAGTATGGGGGCATAACCTAACCATTTTGAAAGCGGTTGGCATAGAATGGTTGTAATGCCCACAAGTGCTATTCCTGTTGTAAGAGAAAATAGCAGAATACTGCTACGGAATTGATAGTATTTTTCCTTAAAATCATAATATCCTACACCTAGAGTATTACCCACGCCTAAACCTACAACACAAACTATAACAGACAACCAAGCATTATAGGTTGACCACTTTCCATACTGAGCTGTTCCCAATAATCTACTGAACAGAGGAACTGTAAAATAGTTGATTCCTTGTAGGATGAAGGAACTAAGAATATTAAAAAAAATAGTTGTGTTTATTTTTTTTGCATTAAGCCTACTTCCGCTCATCTTCACTTTAGCGCCTCTCCTAAAAGTTGACACTTCAATCGACTTTTAGAGTCATCCTTATTTTTCCAGGTTTCCATAAGAGAATGAACCGCTTCTAAGGTTCGGTTCATGTTAAAGTGGGCAGCAACACACACTTCCTGCATAGCTTCTAAAATTGCATTCATTTCCTCAGGTGTTCGAAGGTACTTTTCACCTGCCCAATATTGTTCATACAATATTTTTTGTTGCTTACGCTGTTCCTCAGTGAAGTTTTTTCCACTCAAGGCAAAAGCCTCATGAAATTTCCAAAATGCCTGAATAAAATTAGGATTATCGAAACGAGGATGATTGGACTCCAGAACAAACTCTTTTCCCATATAGTAACAAAAACCAATATTGGTGCCGATATCATCCCCCACAACCAAATCTGCTAGAGAAATAATTGTTTTTAAACGGCAAACAAAATTTTGGTCTCCCCTGAAGCCTGCACTAACAATCTTCGCGCCTCTGGCACGATATTCATCCAATATTTCAGCATCAATATCATGCCAATAGACGCACACCATAACCGTATCAAAGTCTTTTGCATATTTCGAATATATGCATTCTAGAAGGCGTTCGTCCTGTCTCACTCCGGTTTCATTAGCCTCACAAGAATGATTAGGAAAAACCAATAAAACCCTACCTAATTCTCTTTTCAAATTTTTTCGTTTTTCTTCATCGTAATAATGCCTCGCATAATGAATATATGGCCCCAATACAAAAATTGGCACTTCAGTTTCCTTTCGCGTTAATGTATACATATTAGGGCCCATATATCCAAAGCTTATACTATTATCTAATGACCAGCGATTTATTTGAGCAATGAATGATACCCCATGGGAGAGCCCGGGGATTAACGGAAAAAGATACGGTTTTCTTCTTGCATAGCATTCCATTTCTCTATAATAGCCATAAAGCCTTGCTTCCGGGCCGTAACCGCGCTCTTGTTGAACTCTTTTTTCGTTTTTCATTTGTTTTGTAAGGTTTGCAAATGTCTCATAATCTTGAATCGAATCAACTTTGCTAATTAGCGTTATAAAACGCATCACTTTTCTTCCAAGCGGAGAAAAATAATTTTGCATTCTTCCAACAATTTCAGTAAAAATTATCCTTCTTTTTAGAAAGACCTTAATCTGTTTAAGATTAATAAGTTTCATAGTTTTCACTCTATTTGTAAAATTTTTCGAATTAGCCTACATCGCTGCCATTTCAGCTATTCTAGATGTCTTCCACAATTCACCCAAAAGAAAATATATTATTCTAACCAAGCAGCATTCGTTAGATGGGGAATTCTTCATTTCTTCTAAGAAAGAAGCATTGGTATACTTATAGTCTCTATTTAGCAACCATAAATGATTAATCATCTTACAATAAAAGAATCTCTTCTGCTCTATTCATCTTTTTTTATCAATGATGTAAGAGATAATAGTGTAAAAGGTACACAGTAACCCTCTTTCCAAAGCACGCCAAGAAAAGGTTTACCAACTTTGTTCTCATTGAAAGTCCCCAACGTAAAGTAGAGAACAACACTTCACATTCTTTCAAAATCGCATCAATGGGCTTTCCACTTTGAGGCAAGTAACCTAAGAACCAACAAACCTGTTCCGCCCAATACGCCATACCCAGCCTCTGTTCATCTATATCAGTTTGCTGCAAATCTTTTATGGCCTGTTTCATTTGTTGAACAATATCTTCGTAATTCTTAATGCCAAAAGATGTAGTAATAGAGCCTGCACGATTAATCTGATATACCAAAACAGAAGGGTAATAAATTAAAAAAGATTTCATTTTTGTCAAAACCATCTGGCTGAATACAAGATCCTCACTCTTTTTCCCCACAGGGAATATGAAGTGATTTTCTTTGAGAAATTCTCGCCGGTATAGTTTTGTCCATGCAGAATTACAATACTGCCGTCTTTTCAGTAAAGTTACTTTTTTTTGATAGTTGCTGAGACCTGATGGCAAGGGAGAGATTTCATATGGTATATTGTGAGAGTTCTTTAAATTTTTCTTTTCATAAGAAAATAAAATACAGTCCACATCACTTCCTTCCTTGTGAAGCATTTCCATCATTTCTTCCAATGCTTGCGGCCGCTTCCAATAATCGTCACTATCTAAGAAGGCCAAATATTTACCTCTCGCACAAAGCATTCCCTGATTCCTGGCCCCGGCAAGGCCCTGATTCTCTTGGTGAATAACTTGAACTCTCGCGTCATGATTTGCTAGTTCATCACACAGAAACCCACTTCTATCTGTCGACCCATCATCCACAAGAATAATTTCTATATCTTTCAGTGTTTGGCTTAAAACGCTTTTCACACATTTTTCCAAATATAACTCCACGTTGTATACAGGAATTACAACACTCACAAGGGGTTCACAACATTTATTTGGCATATCTGCCACACCTTTTCTCTGATTGAATCAATAAAATATTTCTAAATTAACAGCAAAGTTGCTTTACCAGTACCGGGAATATCACCGGAAAAATAGCAGCCTGATGGCGAATAAATGAGCCAAAATCCGGCTCAAACAGGAATGCCACCAAATACCAGGCCACTGTTACTGCCAAAAGCCGTTTTTCCGGCCAGTTTTCTTTCCATTTTCCATGTGAAGCCGACCAAACCGCATGACACAGCAGGCCTGTCCAACATAGCTGCAACACAATAAAGGGCACATACTGCACTCCTTTTGCTATCAGCTCAATTGGAAACATCATACGGAAAGCTGCCAGCACATAGTTGACGATGTACAAAGGGATTGTGCGGGCCGGGTTTTCTATGACATCCAATATAATTGTATTCGCATCCGGGTCATTCCCTCTTGTGCGGTTTACACTCATGCGGCCATCAAAAAACCTCACTAAAATATCCGGCTTGGCCAGCGCAACCAATAAAACCAAGACTATCCCTGCGCAAATGGCACCAAGAATCAACCTTTTGCGATAGGCAGGGCTCCATTTATTCCAAGGCAGCCATGTCAAAATCAGAAAAAATGCTGTCCCCGCCGCCGTTACAAGATAATAGCTGCGGAACACAAGGCACCATATTAAAAGTAGTGCCACCAACAGCACATCTGCCGTTGCGCTTCTTTCTTTGCAGCACATGGCAACCACAGCAACAAGCAGAAAAAAGAAAAACTGCAATGCCTCTTTATGCGTGTTCCAAACAAATATTGGAAGCAACACACTGTACACACCGAAAAGCATGTAATGTTCCCACGTTGGCTTCAAATATTTGAGCCCCATCCAAATGAAGAAAGGCAACGCCAGCGCCCACACGACAATGCCGCCCCAAAGCTGCGAATTCATGGGAAAGAGAACATTCAGGGCCTGGAACAACAGCGTCGTATTGGCATAAGAGTCGAAAAAACCGAACTGCACATTTTCCTGCATCATCCCTTGTACAATAGATGCATCATAAAAATATTTATCTGGGAAGATACTGAATTTTGCAGCTTGCAGAAACAGGCTTAGTGCCACACAAATGCAAAGTAAAAGTACGGTTTGTGCTTTATCCTTTTGTCCTTGTATGGGTATTGTTTTCATTGTTATCACTCAGTGATTTTTGAAGATTTCAAATATTGAACTACCAAAAGGCCACAAAGGCCAACACAAAGCCCTGCCAATGCCCCCAAAGCCGCATATTTCTTTTTCTGCGGCTCTTGCGCTACCTCCATCATATCCTCTGCTTCTTTTGAGAGCTCTGCCCCTGCAAATTCACGGCTGAGGTAATCCTCTGCTTTTTCCAAAATCTCATTTTGGAAATTCAAAGCACTTTGCTCATCGCTCGCATTCACCCTGATTTTCACATTGCGTCCTATTGCAGAAAAGGAATAACTATGCTCCGATTCTTTTGCAATGTTGCTCAGTTCTTCGTCAGATGAAAGCAAGGTGGATAGAACATCCGCCAATGTCCGTTCCAGCTGATAACTCTCTTCTACATTCTGCCCGGAAACATGGACGCCATATATCATGGACGAGTTCCAGACAGATGCCGGCTCTTTTGCAAGCATCATCATTCCCACCGCGCCAAAAGCAGCACATAAAAGCGGAATCCATATCTTGCGGATAAGGTATTTCAAAACAGAAAAAAGATCTATTTTTCTCATGAGAAGTAATCCTTTCCCCTAGTAAAATAGTAGTTTTGCAGCCATTTCCCAGCAGAAGAAATATCGTACGTCTGCGGCAAAGCACATATGTTCTGCCGCTGTGCCTCCTGCACGGCCTTCACCCACGGCTCCGGGTTTTCAATAGAGAGCTGCCGGGCGCCCGGTGTCAGCACAACCTCTTTTGTCATCCTGTCAGAAAACAGGCATGGCAGGCCATTGGCCTGTGCCTCTAAAGCCACCACCGGCAGCCCTTCATAAAAGCTGGGAAGGCAAAATACATCCATCGCGCTGTATAGCTTATTTACATCGGTGCGCGCACCGGAAAAAATGACACGGCCAGCCAGCCCGCATGCATTAGCCTGCTGTTTTACCGTCTGCTCTAATTCACCTTTCCCTACTAACAGCAGCCAAACATCTTGTCCCTGTGTTTTCAGGCATTCCATCACCTTCAGTAAAAAGCCATGATTTTTGGCGTATGTAAACCGCCCCACATGGCCCAGCACAAAAGCATCCTGCGGAATGTCAAGCTCGGCGCGCAGGCAGCGCTTTGCCTCTTCATCATAGACAAATTTCTTTGTGTCAATGGCGTTTGGCATCACATGCACACGGCCGCGTTCAAAACAGCGGTTTCCATACATCCACCGCCCCGCTTTCTCACCACAGGCAAAATAATCTGTAGCAAAAACTTTTGCAAAGGGCCGAAGCAGATATTTTAGCAAAGTTTTCTTACCCTCGCCCCAGTGTGCCGTAGAATGGTTGTGGCAGATACGCACCGGAATGCCGGCACGCCAGGCTGCAAACAAGGGGAAAACGCATAAGGTATTAATATGTGCGTGCACAATGGTATAATGATTTTCCTGAAACAGGGCATATAACTTTTTCAAGTAAGAAAAAATTGCTTCATAGGCTGGCACTATATATACACGGGCTCCCATTTCCAGCAAGTCTTGCGGAAATGAAGTTGTGGAATCTTCATCCACAATAAAATCGAACTGTACTTGGGTATGGTCTATTGCACGGTAATAGTTATAGACAACACTTTCCACACCGCCCGCAGCCATTTTCCCAACAATTTGTGCAATTCGGATGGGTTCCTGCTGCATGTCAATAAGCTCCTTTTCCGTTAAGCACCACGCCTACTGTTTTCCACAATATTTCCATATCTGTCCAGAAGCTCTGCTCTTCTACATACTTCAAATCCAGCTTCATCCATTCTTCAAAGCTTACATCACTGCGCCCACTGATTTGCCAATAACAGGTAAGCCCCGGTTTTACTGCGAGGCGTCCCCAAGCCCAATCGCTATATTGCGCCACCTCACGTGGAAGTGGCGGCCTGGGGCCTACAATACTCATATCACCTTTTAGAACATTGAAAAGCTGCGGCAATTCATCAATACTGGTTTTTCTAATCCATTTCCCTACTTTTGTAATTCGAGGGTCTTCTGCCATCTTAAAAACTGGGCCGTCTGCTTCGTTCATACTTTCCAGTTCCTTCAAGCGGCTCTCCGCATCCTGATACATACTGCGGAATTTATACATCAAAAATTCTTTTCCATTTTTTCCAACGCGTATTTGTTTAAATATGATAGGTCCAGGACTTCCGCGATAAATCAAAACAGCTGTCACTAACATCAGTGGTGATAAAAGTATCAAACCCAATAGGGCTATTACAATATCCATTCCTCTTTTGATAAAATCCCAAGCAATACCTTTGCTTGGGCTGCTTCGGACATTGATCAGTTTAATCTTGCCAACATGCTCGATCGTAGGAACACTGGGGATAAAATCATTATACGCCGGTATCACAGATGCCTTTACTCCGTATCTGCCGCAAATAGAAATAATTTCACCGATTTTTTCATATCCGGCATTCTGCATTCCGATAATTACTTCATCCACAGTGTGCTGTCCCAGAAAGTCTCGCAGCACATCATAATCACCAAGATAAGGTGACATATTTTCACATTTTTCCGAAGCAATATTTCCAAGTATCACACATCCGTATTGCGGATTGCACTGAATTTCTTCCCAATAATTTTCCGCCAATTTGCTGGAGCCCAAAACCAGCAGATACTTTGTGTTATATCCCCGTCTTCTATAATATCGTAGAAGTGACCGTAAAACGATGCGCTTTGCGCTGACAAAAAAGGTGGAAAAAGCAAAAAACATAAAGATCGCAAGGCGGGAAAAATCGGCAAAGCGCGTGACATATAAAAGCGCCGTGAGAACAGACACACCCACGGCGTTTACGGTAAAAATCACCGCCAGCTCCCGCCCTTGAGACTGAAAACGGTACGAGCCGTACAGCCTGGCGGCGTAGAACACCGCCACAAGCACCACGGCATACACTGCGGCAATTTCAAAATATCTGCGGTTCCACGCAAGCTGCAGCGCAGGCGCGGCGCCATACATGATGTCAAAACGGATATAAGTGGCCAGCAAATAGGCACAGAACACCAGCGCCGCATCCAGCAGCATGTTGACGGCATTCAAAATTTTCTGGTTTCTGCGAATCATGGCGTGCTCCTCTTCCCTGGGCAAATTTCAACGGGGTCCCGCGTTGCAGGCGTGCTTTGGGCACACTTATAAGTATGGTTTATTATACTACACATCCTGATATTTGTCAAACCGGCGGCCGGACAAGGCATCCCGCGTTTTTTGTACAACTGCGAATTATTTTTATCATACCCGTTTTTCGTAACAAAACTGTAAAGAAACCATGAAAAGAGCCAAAACAGCAAAAAACTCCCGGCCGGCAAAGAACCCGGCCGGGAGAGCCCGTGGCTTATCCCAGATATTTTGGCATTCTTTAGAAGATTTACAAATTCGGAAAACGGGCCGATGGGCTGCCCTTTCCCTCAGCCACCACAGGGGTGTGCGGGCGCATTGTCGCGCGTATGGCTGTTTTGGGCCGGGTCTTCCATGCAAAGGTGCACCGCCGTGGTTGTAAATGTCTGCGGCAGGGCCAGAATATTGGGGCACGGCCCCACATATTTCCTTTTGGCATCCTCCAGCGCCTCTTCAAACGTTGCGCGCGTTTTCAGCCCCATCCCGCGGGCAATGCCCGGCTCCCGCGCGCCCACTATGTAGATTGCACTTGTGTGCTCTTCCGCCAGGTGCCCGCAGCTCATCATGGAAAAACCGTGGAACGGGTGGAACGCATTGGCAAACCGGTATTTGCGGATATATTCCCCGTTCGTGGCAAAGTACTCTCCATACCGGTTCATATCCGGCAGAATATTCATGGAATCGTGCTGGAACATTTCATACAGTTCCCTCAGGTATGGCCAGCGCTCCTCGTGAAACCACCCGTCGCAGATGCTGGACACAATGAACACGCATCTGTCTGCCAACACCCGTTTGTGCCGGATTACCTGTGCCGAAAGCGCCTGCATCATCTGGATGGGGTTTGTCCCCATCCCGTCCCCGTAGTGGAATTTTGTCGGCATGCCGAACACCACCACGTCATATTTCTTTTTCGCCCAGTGCACATAGGTGCGTTTATCCGCCGTTTTCCAGCTCACCGGCTGCATCTGTTTTGCCCAGCCCGAGTTGATTTCAATTTGGCGGTTTTGGGTATCCAGCACTGCATCACAGCAGAAGAACTTTTTGCCCATCTTCTCTTCCATATACATGCCCTGCTGGTCGAACTTGTGGCGCATTTCGCTGCTGGTGCTCACGGGCACAAAATCCTGCCGGTGCATCACCTGCGGCACATGGTGCGCCGAGATGCTGCGCCAGTGCGTAATGCCGGTGGCACAATGTTTATACCCGCCTGAATAGCCGCCGTACGGGTTGCCCTGTGTGTGCCCGATGAGAATGGCCACATCGGCATCGTACACATATTTGTTCAGAATCACATGGTCCCCCTGCGGCGTATACCCAAGGTCCACAAGGTGTTCGTAGTCCTCTGAATCGTGGCTTGTAATCTGCCCTGTGGGGTAGAACTCCTGAAACAGCTCCGGCCCCAGAATGGTCTTCATCTCCGGCACGGTTGCGCGCGGGTGCAGCCCGTTTGAAAACAAAAGCAGCACGTCCTTTTTTTCCACTCCGGCCGCATACAGCTCGTCCAGGCACGCACGGATGGCCACCTTGCGGTGGCTGGTGGGCTGGTTGCCGCCCTTGACAATATCCGGTATGACAAACACCACCGTGCTGCCCCGGTGGGCCAGCGCTTTCAGCGGCGGCATGCCGATGGGGTTGCGGATGCTTTGCATGGTTGCCTCGTATAAGGCCTGCCATGTCTGTTCGATGCATGGCGGGTCTGCCACTGTCTGCCCCGGGATGAACACATCTGTGTTGTCCGGCAGCTCTGCGCCCATCGTGCCTTGCCCGTATTCAAATTCCAGTTTCATGCTGCTTCCTCACTTTCCCAGGTAGGTGTGGATGATATCGAGGTATTCTTCCGGATAAAAGCCAATTTCGCCGGAAAAGCGCGTCAGCGCAATAAGGCCGCCGCTGATTTCTGGAATGGAGGCCAGCATGGCCGCATTCTCCGCTTTCAGGCCGCCGCCGTACACAACATCCAGGCCGCCCGTGCACTGCTTTACAAACCGGGCCACTTTTTCGATATACGGCCTGTCTGCCGGCGTTTTTCCCGGGCCGATGCCCCAGATGGGCTCATAGGCCACCACCACGCGGCTTTTATCTACACCGGCCAAGCCGTCCCGCAACTGTGCGCCAAGCACCTGCTGCCAGTGTTCCTGTTCTTCCGATTTTTCCCCAATGCAGTACAGCACTGCCAGCCCGGCCGCCTGCGCCGCCCGGATCTCTTCGTTTAAAACCCGGTTCACGGCGGCCGCCGCCTGCCCGCTTTCTGCCCCTGCCGCCGTCAGAAGGCCCAGTTTGTCGGCGCGCTCTTCACAGTGTCCAATCAGCACGCTTTCGCACCCCAGCTGTGCCATGGCGTGGCCGGTGCGGTTTGCGGTAAAGGCCCCAAAATTACCGCCCGGCGCCGTGTCGGCCCGGTAAAGCCCCTGGCAGCCGAGCTTAACCGGGCTGCCGGGTGTTTTGGCCGCAGCAGCAGGAAGAATGTGCGCCTCTGGGAAGTACATAACAAATTCCGCTTCATCCGCGCGGTAACCCCGCAGCGCTTCCTGTGTGCGCTCTACAATGGTGCGGCCCCATTCCGCCGCCGGCGCCAGCCGGTTCACACCGCCATACCGGGGGCAGATATCGAAGCGTTTTAAGTTCAAATAGATGTGTTTCATTTCAGCCTGCCCCCCTTTCGGAAACTGACAAAGCGCGGCAGCGGCCCTACCAGCGGGCGGCACCATGCCTTGAAGCTTTCTGTCACGCCATTGCCCGCCTGGTTGATAAATTCTTCCGGCATCTTTTTCTCAGCCAGCATCACCTGCTCAATGGGGATGCATTCCGGGCTCACTGCATAAACGGCCCCTTCGTGCCGCCGGAAGCCCACCATGACGCCGGTGGCCCCCGCACATGCAGCCTTTACTGCTTCACGCCCGGCCAGTTCCGCCTCCTGCCTGTCTATCTCGCTTTGCCATGCAATGGAGGCCCGGCCCAAAAGCCCGGGTTTTTCGCTGCGCGCCTTATAGCCCAGCTTTTGAACAATAAGCTGCGCCAAATGGGCAGAGACATCCCCAAAATAGGTGGCCCGCCCCACAGTCATCACAGGCGCCACAAGGGGCGCCCCGTCCGGCCCGCACAGGCCTTCGCTGGCCACCACCACGCCGCAGCCCTTTTGGGCAATCAGTTGCCTGACATCGCTGAGGAAGCGCGCTTCATCGAACGCGCGTTCCGGCAGATAGATCAAATCGGGCCCGCCGGTGCCGCACTCTTCGGCCAGCGCGCTGGCCGCCGCCACCCAACCCGCGCTGCGCCCCATGGCCTCTATTACCACAACATGAATCGGCAGGCCGCGCACATCGCAGCACACCTCTGCCACGCTGCCCGCCATATACCGTGCCGCACTGCCATAACCGGGGGCATGGTCGGTTACGGCAATGTCATTGTCCATGGTTTTCGGTATGCCCACAACGCGCACATCTGCCCCCTGCCGGCAGCAGGCCTCGTATAGCTTGCCGCAGGCGTCCATGCTGCCATTTCCCCCGTTGAAGCATACGATGCCAACTTCACCGGCCTGCAGGCGGGCCGCAATGGCGTCATAATCTGCCGGTTCTAAATGATCCCGGCTGGTGCCGATGGCGGAGGAAGGGCTGCCTGGCAGCAGGGCCAGCTCACTCTGCGGTACGGCGCCCAGGTCCAGCCATTCCCCGCGTGCGGCCGCCAGGCTTCCGCCCAGCGCGCCATAGATATGGCCAATTTCAGGGTGCCGCTTCGCCTCCTGCACAGCGCCGTACAAAGAGGCGTTGAGCACCGCGGTGGGCGCGCCGCCGTGAATGAGAAGAAGGTTTGTTTTTTTCATATGTACCGGCTTTCCTTTCGTGCGCTTTCAGATGCCCGCTTTGCGGTAGCGCCAGGCCATTTCGTCCAGGCTCACCGGCTCTACCAGCGGCGCCTTGCCCACACTGCCAAATTCCACAATAAGGGTGCCCACCGCCTCTTTCACGCCGCGCTCGATGCAGCCGCACACCACGCGCACATCGTCGTCCGGCACAGTGCCGTACATCACGGTATCCATAATGGGCTGCAGGAAAGCGCGCGGGTCAAACTGTTCCGGTTTTGCCTGCAGCCTTTCGTAAATGCCGCCAATCGATGCGCTGGCCTGCAGTTCGGGCCTTTGGGCAAACAGCTCTTTCAGGTTTCGCGTCACAGCCAGCCGGATATCGGTGTCCACATTGATTTTTCCAATGCCGCAGGGAATGGCGGCCTTTAATTGCTCCAGCGCAATGCCATGGGCATTTGCCAGCTTCCCGCCCAGCGCGTTAATCTCGTCCACAATGTAACCGGGAACCGTAGACGAGCCGTGGCTTACCAGCACACAGAAAAGCCCTTCGTGCAAAAGGCATTCTCGAATGGCTGTCGGTATCTCTTTGCGCAGCTTTACATCTTTTCCCTTAGAGGCGCCGTGCATGGTGCCATAGCTGATGGCCAGGGCGTCCACGCCAGTTTGGCGCACGAACTCCACCGCGTCCAGCGGGTTTGTATACGTGCTGGCCTGGCTGAACACATGGTCCTCCACACCGGCCAGTACGCCCAGCTCGCCCTCCACCGAGACGCCGCGCTCGTGGGCGTACTTTACCACTTCGCGTGTCAGCTCTACATTCTCGTTGAATGGCAGGCTGCTTCCATCAATCATCACCGAGGTGTACCCGCCGGAAATGGCCGCCGTCACGCTGTCAAAATCGCGGCCGTGGTCCAGGTGCAGCACCACCGGCACCGGGCTGTGCTCCCCATACTTTTTCACTGCCGCGCCAATATTGGCGGCTCCCTTTATTTTGTCCTGCACTGTGCCGTTTGCAAAGTCCACCCGGCCGCCCATAAAAGCGTTGGCCAGGTCTGCCCCCTGCAGAATGGCGGGCGACCGGAACATTTCGTGCACCTCTATCACGGCCTTTGCCTGCGCCACGGCGTTTACGTTGAACGCCCCCTGCGCATAGCCGTATTTCTGTGTCGCCTCCAGCACGGGGCGCAATGGAATCAAAGCCATACGTTTCTCCTTTCCTGGCAGCCGGGCGGGCCGGCGCCCTTATGCCTGACGCGCATCATATACCAAATTGCCGCCCACCAGTGTAGCGCACACCTGCAGCTGGGCGTCCAGCAGCACCATGTCCGCGTCCATTCCCTGACGGATGCGGCCCTTCTGCCGCTGCATGCGCAAAGCTGCCGCCGGGTTTTCCGTCAGCAGGGGCAGCACCTCTTCCACCGGGCGGCCCGTGAAGGCCACCAGGTTGCGCAGCGCCTGCCCTGTGGTAAGGGTGCTGCCGGCGCGCACCCCGGTGGAGGCCAGCTTGGCGTCCCCCTGTTCCACCACCACATCGTTCACGCCCAGCATATACCGTCCGTCCGGCAGGCCCGCTGCCATGATGCTGTCTGTCACGGCAATCACCCTGCCCGGGCCCTTGCACTTCAGCAGCATGCGCACCGCGCCCGGGTGCAGGTGGCGCCCATCGCAAATTGCCTCACAATAAGCGTCGCTTTCCAGCGCCGCGCCCATGATGGCAGGGAAGTGCTGATGAAACAGCTTCATGGCATTGAATGTATGGGTGATGCACCGCGCGCCGTTGGCAATTGCCTGCATGCTGGTTTCATAACTGGCGCCGGAATGACCAATGGCAACCGCCACCTGCCCGCTGACATCCGCTATCAGCTGCAGCACGCCCTCCACTTCCGGCGCTACGGTAAGATATTTCACAGCGCCCTGCGCTGCTTCCTGGTAACGGGCAAACAAAGCCGCATCGCCTTTTTGCAGAAGATGTTCCGGCATGGCGCCCTTGTATTCCTGTGAGAGGAAGGGCCCCTCCAGATGAATGCCCATCAGTTGTGCGCCATAGCCACTTTGTGCCATGACATTGCGGATGGCGCCAATGCAGCGAAGCGTCTGTTCCTGCGTGTCGGTCAGCACGCTGGCCAGCCAGGATGTCGTGCCCTGCGAGGCAAAAAAGGCGGCAATCTTCTTCAGGCCCGCCTCATCTGCCGCATTCACATCCACCCCTGCGGCGCCATGGGTGTGAATATCAAGAAACCCCGGCACCAGGCGGTACCCGCGCGCATCCAGCCGCAGGCCGCCGGTTTGCCGCAGGCCCTGGCCAATGGCGGCAATTTTTCCGTCTGCGCACAAAACATCCGCCTGCCGGAAAGCGCCGTCCAAATACACCTGTGCGCCGCAAATCAAACAGTTTTCCACAAGGCTTCCCCCTTTTTTGCAGAAGTTCAGAACGGCTGTTGGGCCGCGTTGGCGTTGGTGATAATCATAGCGTCCGGGTGGGTTTGCAGCAGGCTGGCCGGGAAATGGGCGCTTACCTCGCCATATGCCGCCTGACGGATGACGGAGCGGTGCCAGTCTCGGAACACGCCCAGCCGCACTTTTCTGGCCCCCAGAATCTCCGCCATGCCAATGGTGATGCACAGCCGCGGCATGGTGTCGATGGCCCCGTTCAGGTCTCCAATGGCGTTGGCCGTGCGCGTCTCGCGGCTAATCTCCAGCACGCGTGTATGCAGGCGTGCAAACTCCTGCGGCGTCATGCCGTCCTGTGCCTCGTTAAAGGCAAGGTGCCCGTTGATGCCAATGCCTCCAAACGCGATATCCACCCCGCCCAGCCGCTCAATCAGCTGCTGCACCTTCTCTGGGGCCTTTGGGTCTGGAAAGACGCGCTGTTCGTCCGGCATCAGCAGGCCGGGCTGTATCTGGCTGTAAACGGTGCGCTGCATAAACCCGCGAAACGAAAGCCTGTCCTCCTGCGGAAGCCAGGTGCCGTCGTCCTGCAGGTACTCGTCCATATTGATGAACCAGCAATTTTTCAGGCTGATGCCCTGCTGGTTCACAAGGCGCACAAAAATCGGGTACTGTCCCACAGGGCCCACCGGGCAGATGAACACCGTCCGCCTGCCAGCGGCATTGTTCTTCTGAATCTCCCGCACCATTTCCATGGCCAGTTCGTAGAACACCTCACCGGAATCGCCCAGTTTCAAAATGGGGATGCGTGCGCCTTTTCCAAGTTCCTGCGCCGAGATATGATAATACTGCATGGTGTGCTCCTTCCCGTTTTCGTGCCGCCCACGCTGAAAAAGCCGGGCCGCGCCACTTGGCGCGGCCCGTGGTGCTGCCATCAGTCTGCGGTGGCGTTTCGAATAAAGTCTACCAAAATCACGTCTTTTGCCTGCGGCGCCGTATCGGCATCCAGGCCATTGCTGCCCATATGGGAAGCGCGAATCTGTTCCAGATAGGTAAAGCCAATGGAATCGTCTGTCTCCCAGTAGCCTTTCAGGTCTTCTTTCGTGGGCCAGTAGGCGGCGTCGCGGTCGTAATCCTCTTCCGAAAGCTGGTCAAACGGGATGGCCATTTCCACACAGGTCTCCCAGTTGGCCTCGTCGGCGCGGTAATCCATGGCTTCCACCAGCGCGTCCACAAAAGCCTGCACCAGCTCGGGGTTCTGGGCGGCAAAATCTTTGTTCACAGCCCAGGTGCTGGGGGTGATGGTGTTGGAGAGATGCGTAAATGTTGTGGCCGCCACGCGGTAGGTTTCCGTGTCGCGCTCCAGCGCCTTGCGGGTGTTGCCAAAACTAATGCAGCAGTCCACGGCAGTGTCCTGCATGGCAGCTGTGATATTGGCGTTCGTGGTGTTGAGGATAATAATTTCTTTATCGGCCGCGCCCTTCAGCGGGTAAGCGCCCTCTACATCTTCATACCAGATCTTATCGGCATCGTCCTTGCCTTCGTTGATGGCATTCACCAGGCTTTTCAGGAAAGTGCCGGGGGTGGTGGTTAAATCGCAGGCCAGGGTTTTGCCCGGCAGCTTTTCATACAGGCCCTCCAGCGGTTCATTCTCGCCAATATCGGACGTGGTGCGCACCAGAAGGCGGTCATCGTTGGTGAGGTTGTCAATGGTGAGGATGGCAATTTTCGCGTCGTCCTCAAAATAGTGCCAACCCATGCCGTTGCCCAGGTAGCCAATGTCCATATCGCCGGCCGCCAGCGCAGAATATACGTTCGGGCCGGTGGTGACGGTAACTTCCCCTGTGAAATTGTGCTTTTTGTCCAGTTCCAACGCATGCATCAGGAAGCCTGCCTGAGTGGCGTTTGCACCCTGATGGATGCCATAGCGCACGGTGCCAAGCGATTCGGCCGGTTCGGCCCCGCTGCCGGATGTCGCGGAAGAGCCGGACGCCGCAGCGGATGACGCCGGGGTGCTGCCGCAGCCCGCAAGCAGGGCAAGGGCCAGGGCAAGGGTCAGGACAAGTGCAAGTGCTTTTTTCATCGTGTTACACCTCTTTCTTTTTTTGGGGTAAGCGAATATTTTTATTTCTGCACTTCAAGGTAATCCTTGTAGACAGATTCCCAAATCATGTTTTTGTAATGGATGAACTTTTCGTCCAGTTTGGTGGCCTGGTCGCGCGGGTAGGGCAGGTCAATATCAATAATCGATTTAATGCGCCCGGGGCGCGCGCTCATAATAACCACCTTGGTGGCCAGCAGCACGGCCTCTTCCACATCGTGCGTAATGAACAGGCACGTCTTTTTTTCCTGTGCCCAAATGCCCAGCAGGTCCTCCTGCAGCTGGGCGCGCGTCTGGGCATCCAGGGCGCCGAACGGTTCGTCCATCAAAAGCACGTCCGCGTCTGTGGCATACCCGCGGGCCAGCGCCACGCGCTGCTTCATGCCGCCGGACAGGCCGGAGGGGTAAGAATCTTCAAAGCCCTCCAGGTTCACCATTTTGATGTAGTGTTCCGCCATTTTGGCCTTTTCGGCCCTGGTGTATTTTACCTGCTTGACGGTTTTGACCATCTTGCCCGTCTGCGGGTCTTTCTTTTCCACTTCTACCGGGTGCGTCTGAAATTTGATGGCAAATTCCACATTCTTTTTCACTGTCATCCAGGGGTACAGCGCATACTGCTGAAACACCACCGCGCGGTCTGGCCCGGGGCCGATAACAGGCTGCCCGTGAATGGTGACGCTGCCGGAATCGTAGGGTTCCAGGCCCGCCACAATATTCAGCAGGGTTGTTTTGCCGCAGCCAGAGGGGCCCACCACGCAGATGAACTCGTTTTCCTTCACCGTCAGGCTCACACCGTTCAGCGCATGCACGTCGTTGCCGCCCGGAACTTTATAAACTTTTTTTACATCCTGAACTTCAAACACTGTTTTTGCCATTGCATTTTTCCTCCTACTTCCAGCGGGTGAGGCGTTTTTCCACAAACAGAAGCAGCCTGTCGAACACAAAGCCCAGGATGCCGATGGTGATGATGCCCATCATCACAATATCGATGCGCGCGGCACCGCTTGCAATTTGAATGCGCGCGCCAAGGCCAATGGTGGCGCCCGTCATCTCTGCGGCAATCAGCGTGGTGAACGAACCGGCCAATGCATGCCGTGCCGCCACCAGAATATAGGGAAACGCAGAGGGCAGCGTCACGTACAAAAACAGGTCTTTGTCGCTGGCGCCGAACGTATAGGCGGCTTTGATCAGAATTTTATCGGTCTCTTTAATGCCCTGGTAAATGGTGATGGAACTGGAGAGAAACGCGGCCACAAAAATGATGGCGATTTTGGACTGTTCCCCTACGCCAAAGGCCACCACCATGATGGGGATTGTGGCAATGGGCGGGATGGTGCGGAAAAATTGCAGCCAGGGTTCCACCAGTGTGCGGAAGGTTTTATACCAGCCCATCAAAAAGCCCATGGGGATGGCACAAAGCATGCCAAGCGCATACCCCGAAAGCACACGCTGCAAAGAGGCCCAGATGTCGTCAAAGAAGTATCCGTCCCGGATGCGCTGCAGCGTCACAGCCCAAACGGCTTCCGGCGTAGATAAGAACAGCGCCGGCTTTTCAAACCGCGTGACAAGGAACCAGACAATGGGCCCCAGCAGGATGCCGCATGTCAGCAACAGCTTGAAGCGCTTTCCGGAAGTGTCGCTGAAATCTTTCAGCTTACGCATTTTGATGGGTGCAGTTTCTTTTTCCATAAGTTCCCCTTTCCTTTCGTATCCCCCTGGGCAATCGGGGTCAATATTTTATGATACGTTTGTCATATTTTTCAAACAGGGGCTGGTTGTGTTCATCGCCGCCGGGCACATTCATGCTCAGCAGCACATCCGGGGTGTAGCCCTCCTGCATGGCCAGCTCCACTGCCCTGCAGCACACCGACTGTACAATGGAAGCACCCACAATGGTGGAAACCGGCCCGAACGTAAAGCCATCAAAGGGGATGGCCGCATCGCCCACCGGCCCATGGTTATCAATGGAAATATCACAGGCCTGATGCGCAAGCAGGCCGGAGGAATGGGTGGACCCAACGGCAAGCGCGTGCTGCACGCTGGAAATGCAGATGGTGGTGACGCCCAGTTCTTTGCACAGCAGCCCTGCGTCAATGGATGTGGCATTTTTGCCGCCATAGCAGAACACAAACATGGAATCGCCTTTTTTCAAAGGGTAGCGTTTGAATATTTCCGCCGTAACGCCCTCTTCGCGCTCTATTATGCCTTCATTCAGAGGTCTGCCCGCTTTGGGGAAGGGCATCACGCGCTGATCCAAAATTGGGCAACAATTTGCCAGCCCGCCGGCGCGCCGGTAACTTTCGGAACACAGAATAACCGAGTGCCCGGTTCCGAACGAATAGATCATGCCGTCCTGCATCATGGTGTTCTTCAGCGCCTGTGCCGCGGCCTCGATGTTCTGCGCCTCCTTATCCATGATTGTTTGCAGCAGCCCGGTTACGCAATTCATATATTCCTGTGCCTTGTTCATGGTTATACCTCCTTCTGAATAAAAACCAATTTTATTTCACAAGCTGTTTTCACAGTGTTTGAGAACCGATTCATTCCGGCACATCAACGGCCTGCATGCGGCCCAGGCAGGCGGAACGCAAAGCAGCGTCCAGCACGTGGTCCACATAGCTTCCCTCTGCAAAGCCGGCGGCCAGCGTGGCTTCGCCCTGCACCGCATTTAAAAATGCCTGTGCCTGCCGGTGAAACCACCCCTGCACCTGCGCCTCTTCTGCGGCAAAGGCAAAGCTGTGTGTTTTTCCCCGGTAGGGGCCCCGCTTTTCTTTTGGCTGAAACACAAGCTTTGGGCGCTCTTTCAGTTGAAGCTCTGCCATGCCGCCTTCCCCCACGGCGGTAAGCGCCATGGGCCCAAAACCCACCCTGCTCACCGCAAAGCTGCTTAGCATATGGCCGCCCGTGCAAACCAGATATGCGGCATCGTCCGTCTCTACCCGTTGCACCCCGTGCTCGCCCATGCGCTGCAAAAGGAATGTCTCTTTTGTGCAAAACACAGAGGACACCTGCTTTCCCGTTACAAAATGCGCGGTATCCAGCAAGTGGCTGCCAAAATCGTGCAGCGCACCGGACCCTGCAGCCCGGGAAACCATCCGCCATTCCATTTTCACCCGGGCGTCCGCCAGACGTTTGCCGCCCAGGCGGCCATCCAGGGTATACAGCGGGCCAAGCTGTTCCTGCACCAGTTTTTTCAGCATCTGCACCGGCTGTGCAAAGCGGTATACATACCCCACCTGGCACACCGTCCGCGCCGCCCTGCCTGCCCGCGCCAACGCAGCGGCCTGCTTTGCCGTCAGGGCCATCGGCTTTTCCAAAAGGACGTGCTTGCCCGCTTCCAACGCCGCCATGGCATAGGCAAAATGCGTGTGGTTCGGGGTACAGATGATAACAGCGTCACAGCATTCCAGCAATTCCTGCAGTGTTTCGCACACACGCACATCAAGGGAAAACTGCCCTGCCCAGCGCACCCCGCTTTCTCTGGTGCGGTTGTAAACGGCCGTAATCGCCGCCCGTTTCTCTTGTAAAAAGGCTTTGGCGTGCCAGTTTGCCACAGAGGTTGTGGCTCCCGTGCCAAGAAACCCCAGGCGAATTATTTCACTATTTTTCATATATTTTTGCAGTTTCGTGAATTTCTTTTATACTTTAAGCATATTCGCCAAAAGTTTCAAAGTAAAGTTCAATTCATGCAAACGTTTGCGTGCTGCGTTTCTCACAAAATCTCACAGGTGTAAGTATGGCGGTTTTCCTGCTTTCCGGCCCAGCACAGCAGCTCTTTTTGCGCAAGCTCGCGCGGGGTATCTTCCCCTTCGCAAATGCCCCACCAGGGCTCTACACACAAAAAATGGCCTCCGTTTGCAAACCCCCAAATGGTAAGGCTTGTGGCGTCCCCCAGGCCATACCGCAGCTTTATGCCGTCCGGCCGGGTAACGGTGCAAAAGGCGCTGCGCGGCCTTGGCAGAACCAGAGAGCGCTTTTCTTCAAAAATTTCTTTCGACAGGGCAAGCCTGCCGTTTTGCGCCAAAAGCCTGGCAGGGCGGTGAAGCACATCATCATACGGGTAGTGATAAATGGGCTCTTCCTGTTCAAACTGCAAGGTAACTTCGTCCCCCGCCGTCTGAAAGCCGGCATGTGCCCCCACCTGATACGGCATGTTCTCCCCGGCAGGGTTTGACACCGCATAGGTCAGCGAATACTGCCTGCCGGTAAGCTGGTAAATCAGGCGCAGGCAAAAATGGAAGGGGTACCGCCGCAGGGTCTCTTCGTTGCTTTCCAGCCGCAGCACCAGCCTGTCTGCCGTGTGCTCTTCCACATCGAATTTCTCCCAGCGCGCCACCCCGTGCGGCATGCGGAATTGATAGGTTTTCCCCTGCACGTCATACCCGCCCCGCGGCAGGCCAATCAGCGGAAAAATAACAACATCCTGAAAACGCCACGCCTGCGGGTCGCCCTGCCAAAGCAGCTCCTTGTTTTTCTCTTTCTCGTAAACCGAGGTAAGGTTGCCGCCTGTTTGTGCAATTTCCACACGAAGAAACGGGTTTTCTATAGACAATCTGCACATTTTATTTCCTCTTTTCCTTTAAGATTCTATATAGATATTGTAATGTGCTCAAACCGCACCGGCAACATCAACCCGCACAAACGTTTGCGTATGCAAAAAGCGGAAGAGCGAGCGCTCTTCCGCTTTTGTTTTTTCTACCGCCATGTAGGCCCTGCCGCGCGGCCTGCATGCCGCCTTACAATGGCTGTACGCTGCCCCGAATAACCAGCTCGGGCGGCATGAAGATGCTGAGGGGAAACGTATGCCCGTGCTGAATGCGGTCTGCCAGTGTCTTTACTGCAAACGTGCCCAGGTCTCGCAGGGGGATGCTGACGGTGGTAAGCCCCGGAGAGCACAGGCTGGCATCGCGGATGTTATCAATCGAAATCACCGAAATATCCTGCGGCACCCGCACGCCGCTGTCCTTCAAACGCGCCAGCACGCCAATTGCCGTAACGTCGTTGGCACAGAAAATCGCTGTGGGCCGCGTGCTGCGCTTCAGCAGTTCTTTCGCAGCAGCATAACCGCCCTCCGCATTCATTTCGGCAAATACAATATGCCCCCATTGCAGCTGCAAATTGTTCTGGGCCAAAAACTCCGCATAGCTTTTATAGCGAATCTCGCCCTTGTATTCCCCGATATAGGCAATTTTACGGTGCCCGTTTGAATAGAGATAGCGCATGGCAATTTCGGTTGCCTGCCGGCCGTCGCACATGACGTGGTCTGCCGCAATGTGCATCTGGTTCAGCGTGATATACACCACGCGTTTGCCGAACAAAGAAATCAGGGGCGCAAGGGCGTCCTGGGTTCGCCCCATCACAACAAGGCCGTCCCGCTTTCCCGGGCGGTAGTTTCCCGTGGCCACTTCCTGGGCGTCGTGCTGGGCAAACTGCTTGCCCAGCCGGTAGCCCTGGCGCATAATCTCTTGCTTGACATAGCCGGACAGTTCTTCAAAATAGCGGTCGCTTGCAAAATCTTTCGAACGTGCAAACAAACAGCAGATAGAGGCCGCGCGATCGTTTTGTCCAGGTGCGCCCTTTCGCAGCGCCTGTGCGCTTTGGTTGGGGCGGTAGCCCGTCTCCTGCACGGCTTTCCAAATGCGTTTTTTTACTTCTTCGCTGGCGCACTTTTCGTTGCTGGAGGCAATGACGCGGGAAACGGTGGAAACGGACACCCCCGCCTTTTCGGCCACATCCTTCAAGGTCAATGCAAACTCCCCCTTTCTGCACACCCGCAGGCCGGCGTGTTAAACGGCTTGCCAGGCCCCTGCCAGCCAGGCCAGGGCGCCCGGGTAAAAGAGCAGAAAATACCCGGCACTGGCCAATAAAAGCAGAATGGCAATGCACACGGCGTTCGCCTTTTTATGCATGACAAAAACGGCCAGATATTCCCGCAGAACGGCGTTATACCAGTAATAAAACTTTGTTTTTGCGCCAATGCCCTGGGCCGGCAGGCCCGCCTGTTTGGCATACAGCCCGGCGCGGAACACATGGTAGTTTGTGGTGGAAAACAGAATGCGCAGGCGCTTTTCCGCCGGCTCCCGGCTTTGAATGAGCTGTTTGGAAAACAGCATGTTTTCCCAGGTGTTTTTCGAGGCGCTCTCGGTCAAAACATCCTGTTCGGGCACGCCAAGGCGCACGGCATACGCTTTCATGGCCTGTGCCTCCGGCAGGGCTTCATCCGCCCCCTGCCCGCCGGACATCACCAGCACAGGCGGCTTTTGCCCCCTTTTCACCTGGCGGCGGTACACCTTCCGGGCGCGCTGAATGCGCCCCGCCAAAAGCGGGGACACCTCGCTGCCATGCAAAAGGCCGCAGCCCAGCACAATGATATAGTCCTGCCTGCGCAGCGGTGAATAAAGCTGATAAAGAAAGGCGGACAGCACAAAATTGGAAAACGTAAGCAGCAGGTAAAACAGCAGGATGTCAACGCACAGCATGCCGTAAAACGCCACCGGCAGCACGCTGTCGGGCGCCTGCATGGCCAGCGCGTTCAGCACCATCCACAACACAAGCCCCAGCCCCACCGAAAGGCTGAGAAAGTTTGCCGGTACCCAGCGCTCTCTGCGCAGCAAAACCAGTGCGCTGGCCAAAGAGATGGCAATTAGAATAAAAACGCCCGCCAGAAGCGTCAGGGCAACCAGTATGCCCACGGCAAAAACCACAAAATACAGAAATTCGCTTTGCGTATCCTGCGCAAGCCGAAGCAGAGAAGCAGCGCTTAGCACCAGCAAAATAAAAAACAGAAACCCGTTGGCCATGCGCCGTCTGTCTTTCCAATACAGCACCAGAAACAGCACCAGATACAGAATATTAACCAGATAAACTGTCATGCTGCCCCCCTTTGCGGCCTGCGCGGCCTGGGAAAGCCATGTGATATTTGCGCTTTCATTGTACTTCATCTGCGCGGCAAGGGCAACCTGCCTGCATTTTTTGCCAGGCCGTGCCCGCCGCCCGTGCGCCGCCCGCCCCAAGGCCAGGCCGCGCCGCGCAATATGTCACGGCAGGTAAAAAAGTGCGGCCCTTTTGGCAGGGGCCGCACTTTTTCAGGAGAGAGCAAATAAACTTGCCCGGCATCATCGAAAAAACTTGGCGCCGTCAAACCTCGGGCCACGGCGCAAAAAGCCTGCGCCGCCTGCGGCTTGGGGCATGCGTTATTTCAGCACCGTGCCCACCGCATCTTTCAGCGGGTGATGGCAGGCGCAGAAATGGCCCGGCTCCACCTCGCACATTTTGGGCGGGGTGTGGCTGCATTCCTCGGTGGCATAGCGGCACCGGGTGTGGAAATGGCAGCCGGGCGGCGGGGCCGCCGGGCTGGGCAGGTCGCCCTCCAGAATAACCTTCGGGCGCTTGCCGCGCAGCGAGGGGTCCGGGATGGGCACGGCGGACATCAGCCCCTCTGTGTACGGGTGACGGGGGTGGCTGAAAATATCCTCTGTTTTGGCATATTCCACAATACGCCCCAAGTACATCACGGCCACATGCGTGCTGACATGCTTGACAGAGGGCAGCGCGTGCGAAATAAAGATATAGGTAAGCTCAAACTCTTTCTGCAGGCCCACCAGCAAATTCAGAATCTGCGCCTGAATCGACACGTCCAGCGCCGAGATGGGCTCGTCGCAGATGATGAGCTTCGGGCGCAGGGCCAGCGCGCGGGCAATGCCGATGCGCTGGCGCTGGCCGCCGGAAAACTCGTGCGGGAAACGGCCAATATACTCTTCCGGCAGGCCCACCACGTCCATCAGGCGGCAAACCGCCTTGTGCAGCTCTTCATCGCTGAGGTGCTCGTTGGCGCGGAACGGCTCGGCAATGAGGTCGAACACGCGCATGCGGGGGTCCAGCGAAGAGTATGGGTCCTGGAAAATCATCTGGATATCGCGCCGCAGGGGTTTCAGCTCTTTGGGCGACATTTTGGAAATATCCTTGCCTTCAAACAGCACTTCGCCGCCGCTTGGGTCCAGCAGGCGGATGATGCAGTTGCCTGTGGTGGATTTGCCGCAGCCGCTTTCCCCCACAAGGCCCAGCGTCTCGCCCGGGCGGATGGCAAAACTGACGCCGTCCACCGCGCGCACATATTGTTTTTCCTTGCCAAAAGAGAACCCGTGGGTCACGTCGAAATACTTTTTCAGGCCCTTCACTTCCAGCAGATATTCCGGGCGTTTTTCAACAGCGGTGTTTTCGTTTGCCATGTTCAGCCCTCCTTCTCTGCCAGCAGGCAGCGCGAATAATGCCCAGGCCCCACTTCCACCAGCTGAGGCATGGTGTGTTTGCATGCCTCGGTGGCATATTTACAGCGCGGATGGAAGCGGCAGCCCTCCGGCAGATGGTTCAGGCTGGGCACGGTGCCCGCAATGGGCTCCAGCGTGTCGTCCTGCTGCTGCACGTTGATGGTGCTGTTCAAAAGCCCCTGCGTGTAAGGATGCTTCGGGTTATGGAACAGCGTGTAAACGTCTGCCTCTTCCACAATCTGGCCGGTGTACATTACCACAACGCGGTCTGCCATTTCCGCCACCACGCCAAGGTCATGCGTGATGAACAGAATCGAGGTGTCAAAATCTTTGATCAGATCCTGCATCAGGTGCAAAATCTGGGCCTGAATGGTCACGTCCAGCGCCGTGGTGGGCTCATCCGCAATCAGAAGCTTGGGGTTGCAGGCCAGGGCAATGGCAATCATGATGCGCTGGCGCATGCCGCCGGAAAGCTCGTGCGGGTAGCTTTTATACACCGCCTCCGGGCGGGGAATGCCCGTTTTGCGAATAATCTCGATGCTTTTTTCCTTCGCCTGATGCTTGGTGCAGCCCGGGATGTGCGTGAGGAACTGCTCGGACAGCTGGTTGCCAATGGTGTACAGCGGGTTCAGGCTGGTAAGCGGGTCTTGAAAAATCATGGCCATTTCGGTGCCGCGCATTTTGCGCTTTTCGTTCGGCGGCGTGGTGGTGAGCTCGTGCCCATCCAGCATCATAGACTCCGCCTTTACCTCACCCGGCCGTTCAATCAGGTCCATCACGGCAAGGCTGGTGACGCTTTTGCCGCAGCCGCTTTCCCCCACAAGGGCCAGCAGCTCGCCCTTTTTGACGTGGAAATCCAGATGTTCCACTGCATTTACATAGCCTTTTTTTGTTTTAAATCGGATGTTGAGGTCTTTTACATCCAGCAGGATGTCGTTTGTGGTTTTTGCCGCAGTCGATTCCATATGCGTCCCCCTCCTTTCAGCGCAGGCCCTGGTTCTTCGGGTCCAGCACGTCGCGCAGCCAGTTGCCCAGCAGCATGATGCCCAGCACCGTCACGGAAATGGCAATGCCGGGGAACGTGGCCATCCACCAGTTGGTTGCCAGGTAGTTGCGCCCGTCCGACAGCATCACGCCCCACGACACGGCGGGCGGCTGAATGCCAAGGCCCAGGAAGCTCAGCGATGCCTCAATAAGGATGCTGGAGGCCACGCTCAACGTGGACACCACGATGAAGGTGGGCAGAATGTTCGGCAGAATGTGGCGCATCATAATCATGCCGCCCGAGGTGCCGATGGTGCGGGCCGCCTTCACATATTCCTTGTTTTTCAGCCCCAGCACCTCGCCGCGCACCATGCGCGCATAGAACGGCCAGTTTGTAACACCAATCACGAACACCAGCGTCAGCACGCCGGGGTCCATAATGGTAAGCATCACCATGGCAAACAGAGTGAGCGGGATAGAGTAAAACGCATCGGTGATGCGCATAACCACAGAGTCAATCCAGCCGCCAAAATAGCCGGACAGAACGCCCATCACCGTGCCGATGAGGCCGGCCACCACCACGGAGAAAATGCCCACCAGAAGCGACACGCGGGAGCCAACCAGAATGCGCGAGAAGATGTCTCGCCCCAAAATGTCTGTGCCCAAAATATGGTCCATCGAGCCGCCCTCTGCCCAGCACGGCGGCTGTGCCATGTTCAGCAGGTCAATTTCCTCCGGCGTGCAGGGGATGATGAAATCGGCAAAGATGGCGACAAACACCACCACCAGCACAATGATATCCGGCTAAATCTGCTGACCGACCGTGTGGACATTGTGCGGGATCTGGGTTGGCGCAGAAGCACCAGCGCCTTGACCGATACCGATGTCAAATATCTGCTCCTTTACTTTGAGCAGAACTACGGTTTGACCAGTGAAAAGAAGTTGATGGCGGCGCTCTCCATCGTAGCAAACGAAAACTGCTATCACCCTATCCAGGATGTGCTGAATGGTCTGGTGTGGGACGGCATACCTCGGATGCGCTCCTGCCTGCATCACTTTCTGGGGGCAGATGAGAGCGACTATGTGGAAGAAATGCTGAAACACTTCTTGCTGGGAGCCATCCGCCGGGTGTTCCATCCAGGTTCCAAATATGAGGAGCTGCTTTGTCTGGTGGGCGGCCAGGGAGCCGGAAAGTCCACCTTCTTTCGATTCCTGGCTATACAAGATGAGTGGTTCTCCGATGACCTGAAAAAGCTGGATGATGACAAGGTGTTTGCCAAGCTGCAAGGCCACTGGATCATCGAGATGTCGGAGATGCTGGCCACCAGCAACGCCAAGAGTATCGAGGAGATCCGTTCCTTTATCAGCCGACAAAAGGAAACCTACCGTACCCCCTATGAGACCCAGCCCAAAGACCGTCTGCGGCAGTGTGTGTTCGGTGGTTCCTCCAACACGCTGGACTTTCTGCCCCTTGACCGGGCCGGAAATCGCCGGTTCCTGCCGGTGATGATTTACCCGGAGAAAGCGGAGGTTCACATTCTGGAGGATGAAGCCGCTTCCAGGGAATATCTGTTGCAGGTATGGGTGGAGGCTATGACCATTTACCGCAACGGAGAGTATTCCATGAAGTTTTCAAAGGAGATTCAGAAGCAGCTGGTGGAGGTTCAAAAGGACTTTATGCCGGAGGATACCGAAGCCGGGCAGATTCAGGGTTTTTTGGAGCACTACACCGGCAATATGGTCTGTTCCAAACAGCTGTTCAAGGAAGCGTTGGGACACGCCTTTGAGGAGCCGAAGCGCTGGCAGCTGCACAACATCAACGAGATTATGAACACGGTGGTGACGGGCTGGAAGCCCTTCTCCAATCCACGGATGTTTGCAGGATATGGTCGGCAGCGGGGCTGGGAACGGGAGATTTCCGGCAACGAACTGCTCAACAACCAAGATGGATTTGTGGAGCTGAGCGAGGAAGAAGTCCGTCAACTGGAGCTGCCAAAGGAGTGGATTGCCTGATTTATAGGGCTTGTTGCCCGGTTGGTTGTCGGCTGGTTGCTAACTTTGTTGCTGCAAAAGCGGGAGTATGAGCACGGCAAAAGCTCGTAAAGCAAGGTTTTTTGGTGGGTATCTGTTCTCTGACAACGAAAGCAACGAGATTTCACAAGAAAATTTGAAAAGCAAGAAACGATGGCCAGACGATAGGTTACAGGTTTTTCGAAGTCCGTTGCCGGGCTTTGTTGCTGATGCCATTTGTCTGGCTTTTCCGATCTATGGAGGTAGCCTATGGAGAAAAAACAAAAGCAAGAAAACAAGCAGAGCAAAAAAGTAAAATTTATCGTGATACGGGAGTTTTCAGGTGATAAAACCATGCAGGAAGCCTTTGAACAGCTCATTGAACGGCAAACCTGCGAACACTTTGAAGAATGGCTGGAACGCAAGGCAAGCTGAGGGAATTGGTTGAAGGAAAAACAGGGACATGATATAATACACATATCGTGTCCCTGTTCATAGAAGGAGATTGCTATGAGCAGGAAAAAACAAGTCAATCAGAAAATCACAGCCCTCTATTGCCGTATTTCTCTGGATGATGGCGGCGATAACGAGAGTATGAGTATCAGCAATCAAAAAATCATGCTTCGGGACTTTGCCGAGAAAAACGGGATGTTCCAGTATGAGTACTATGTGGACGATGGTTACACAGGCCGCAATTTCAATCGTCCGGCTTTTCAGCGGATGATTGCCGATATTGAGGCCGGCAAAATTGGCTGTGTCATTACCAAAGACCTGTCCAGACTGGGAAGAAATTATATCGAAGCCGGTAGCTATATTGAAATCTTCTTCCCTAAACACAATGTTCGCTATATCGCCATTACTGATGGCGTGGACAGTTTGACCCGACAGGAAATGGACATCACGCCCTTCAAGAATATCCTGAACGATATGTATAGCCGGGATATTTCCAAGAAAGTGCTGGCGGGGCGTATGACCCGTTCCCGGCAGGGAAAGTTCTGTGGCGGACAGCCTCCCCTGGGATTGATGCGTGACCCGGAGGATCGGGGTCATTTGATCCTTGACCCGGAAACTGCGCCGGTGATTCGCAAAATCTATGACCTGGCACTGGATGGCTGGGGTTGTATGCGGATTGCTAAGCAGCTGATGGAGGACAAGGTTCCCATCACCAGAGTAAAAGGAAATACCGCCTGCGATGTCAACTACTATGCGTGGGGCGGCGCAAGAATCAGCCATATCCTGCGTAACCCCTTTTATAAGGGCGCTCATCTGGTTTGCAGGACGCATCAGAAAGGGATTCGCTCCAACACCTATGACATCATTCCTCGTGAGGACTGGGAAATCATTGAGGGTTGTCATGAAGCGATTGTGACACCGGAGGAATGGGCAAAGGTCCAGGAGCTGATCGACCGCAGACCAACCATTATGCAGGGAAACGCCTGCCCGTTCTATAATTTGTTCCACGGCATTATCTACTGCGCCACCTGTGGAAAATCCATGCAGGTGCGGTATGAGAAGGTCGGCAGAACCGGGAAAAACCGCTTTACCGGCGAGATGCGGGAACCGATTGACAAGGCGTATTATATCTGCCAGACCTACAACCGGTTGGGCAAAAATGCCTGCACCAGTCACAAAATCGAAGCCAGGGATTTATATAATCTCGTCCTGAAAGATATTCAGGAACTGGCAGCGATGGCACTCAAAGATGCAGATGCCTTTTATCGGCGATTGAGTAGCCGGATGGAGCGCCGGTATATGGTGGATGCTTCCGAGATGCAGAAAGAGCGTGAGCGCCTGGAAGTCAGAAACCGGCAAATTGACGACATGTTCCTGAGCCTTTATACCGACAAGGCCAAAGGCGTGATCTCTGAGCAGCGGTTTATGAAGCTGACCGCCGCCATGGAGCAGGAACAGGAAGAAAATCAGTGCCGTTTGCAGGAATTGATGCGAATGCTTCAGCAGTCTGATGCTCAGGAAAGCGAAGTCCGTACCTTTATCCGGGAAATTCGGCAGTATGCCACCATTCAGGAGCTGGATGAAGCGGTGCTGAACCGTCTGATCAGCCGTATTTTGGTGGGTGAAGTAGAGAAAGTTGATGGGCAGAAGGTGCAAGAAGTCAGGATTGTTTATAACTTTGTTGGAATGATTTAAGTTTTAAATTATGGTTTGTTAGGAGTGCTTTTTCTTTAAAGGAAAAGCACTCTTTTTAAATCGTAAATCGAGAGTCGTTCCGCTATATCGAGCTATCGTTCCCAAAAAAGCGATAAATATATAAAAAACAAGGGAAAAGTTCTTTACATTTGGAATTCGTTCCTATATAATATAAAAGGAGGTGGAGGCATTGAAGTATTCAATAGAAATTGGCAAGATTGTTGAAGGTGCTTTAAGGCATGATCAAGTCAAAGTTCTTAACTATACTAAACAATTAATTGCAAAGTTAGAAGAAGATGGAGAAATTCGGGCAGCTGCAAAGTTCAAAAAAATACTGGAAACACAAAATGAAATGACCTTATCGGCAATGGGTAGCACGAGAGAACTTGCTGTTCCTGTAGATTCTGAATCACGAACGACATTGGCTGATGTCATTTATCCAGATGCTAATAAGACGTCGGTTATATTATCAAGAAGTAACGCTGAAAAATTGGATTCTTTTATACTGAGTTATCAAAATGCTGATAAATTAAACTCTTTGGGAATAGGCGTTTCTAATACGCTTCTTTTATATGGGCCACCCGGTTGTGGAAAAACTAAATGCGCTTATTTAATTGCTAAGAAATTGAATCTTCCTTTGGTAATTGCAAGGTTAGATAGTTTAATTTCCTCGTATTTAGGAACAACTGCCAAGAACATAAGAACACTTTTTGAATTTTCACAGAAAATGCCATGTGTTTTGTTCTTAGATGAATTTGACGCTATTGCAAAAGCCAGAGATGATAGCAACGAATTAGGAGAGTTAAAAAGAGTAGTCAATAGTTTGTTGCAAAATGTTGACGCAATGAGCAGTGATAGTCTATTGCTTGCAGCTACAAATCATGAACAATTATTGGATTCTGCTGTTTGGCGTCGATTTGATTATAAATTGGAAATTGAACTTCCAGATGCTAATGCCATTGTTGAAATGATTGATTTATTCACAAATGGCTCAATAGAATTTTCAGTAAAAGAAAAGCGTGAATTAGCTACAGCATTTAGTGGCCTGAGCGGAGCTAATATAGAAGAAATAATTAAAAAAGCTTTTCGTAATGCGATTGTTCATGAAAAAGTTTTTGATAAGTTGAGTATTTATGAAGAACTCTTTGTGTTCAAAAACATTCTGCCTCAAAACTATAATAATGCAAAAGATATACTACGTATCAAAGCCAAGTTTTTAAGAGAATGTGACGATAAGGTATTTAGCCTACAAGCAATTGCAGATATTTTGCAGAGTTCGAAAACAACAATACAAAAATTAGTTAAGGAGGTTGACAATATATGAAAGACAAGAATCTTCCGATTAAATTAGTTTTGCAGAAATCCTCCGATATTCAAAAAAACCAAGGAGGCGGAAGTACCAAATTTTTTGGGGATGTAACTCAAGAACTCCAAGATAACATTTCAGCTAAATTTGAAGAAATTCTTGATTTTTATGAGGATATTTTTCGAGAAAATGAATTGATCCCAGCAGTGGGAAAAATTACTGTAAAACCTGAAGCTATTGCGAAATCCCATAAACCGAATGATCTTTGCCGTTGTTGTCCTATCATTGGTGGAGAAGACTTAAATCAAATATATATTAAAGTAACCAAAAAGACTATAGAAGAAACCATTTCATTAGTAAAACAACCTCCATCAGAAAAGTTCCGTGCAAATATGACGGCAATCCAAGATATTCAACCAATTAGACCTTCGGAAAAAATCTCTGACAATCTGACTCAAATATCTCAAGAAGGAAATTTTGAATCAATATGTAAAAAGATCAAAATAAAACTATTTGATTTTGATAACGATTTTGATAATATCCAAATTATGGGATATGTACTAAGACAGTTAGATGAACTTGGTTTTTCCAATAATCATGAACTTATCACTTATGGGGAAAAAATTAAATATATCAAGGTGGCTGTGAAGTCTTTTCAAGACATAGTAAGAATAGCCAGCATCAATGGAGTAAAGTCGGTTGATTTTTTTCAAAAATATTCGTTACCATTGACAGACTGTATTAATACTGATTTGCAATTACTGCTAAACGATGATTCTGTGACAAGTGAAATTAGTATAGGGATTATTGACGGTGGAATAAGCGATAAAAATCAGTTTTTAAAACCATATATAATAGCAAGAGAAGAGTATGTTTCGAAAGACTATATTAATGAAAGTCACGGTACATTTATTGCTTCAACAATTCAATATGGAAACAAACTGAATGGAATTATAGCTGCTAATTCTAAGTATAAATTTGTTGATATTGTAGCAATTCCTAATGGTGATAAGAATTGGGGTCCTACGGACGGGATTGGTGAAGAAGAATTAATGGAAATAATTGAAGAGGTTATGGAAAAGTATTCTTCTTCAACAAAAATATGGAATATGTCCTTGGGTATCGAAAGCAAAGTATGCGATGGTTCCATGTCTGACTTGGGAATATTTTTGGACTATATTCAGGATAAATATTGTGTGCAATTTTTTGTTTCAAGCGGAAATTTGAATCAGCTACCTTTGCGTGAATGGCCCCCACAAGATGATATGGGAGAAAGAGATCGCATAATATCTCCTGCGGATTCAGTTAGAGCAATTACTGTAGGGTCTGTTGCACTGTATGAGGCAAAGGATTCTATTGTAAGATCCAATGAGCCTTCTCCTTTCAGTAGACGTGGTCCGGGAGCAAATTATATTGTAAAACCGGATGTGGTTGATTACGGTGGAAATATTTCTCGATCGCTTTCTATTAACGGATTGGCGATGAAGGGACTGGATGTTAATGGAAAAATTGTTGAAGGCAATGGAACGAGCTATTCTACTCCACGCTTAGCACAGAAATTTGCTTCCGTTTATGATGAAATGGTTGACAAAGATTTACTTCTTGCAAAAGCGATGATTATACATTCAGCAAGAATGAATTCGAGAGAACTTTTGGAACAAGATCAGGATAATATTAAGTACTATGGTTTTGGTATGCCATCGATAAACGTATCCGACATTCTACATTGTAGTGAAGATGAAGTTACTCTTGTTTTTAAGCAGAAAGTAACTGCAGGTACACATTTGGAAATGATCGATTTTCCGTATCCCACATCTTTGATTAGGAATAATAAGTGTTTTGGTGAAATTTGTATGACCCTTGCCTATAATCCTATTCTTGATGAAAGATTCGGAAAAGAATATTGTAGAATTAATGTTGATGCGAGCTTTGGCACTTATAAGATTCAAAAAAATGGAAAGCCAAAATATTCGGGACAAGTGCCGTTGGAATGTGCGTGGGATGAAAAATTTGAGCAATCACGAGTTGAAAATGGTTTTAAATGGAGCCCTATAAAATCCTATTATAGGAAAAATAGCAATAAAGGAATCATGGCAGGAGATGGTTGGAAAATCAGGATAGATATGAATCCAAGGAATGGCTTTATTGCCCCACCACAAGAGTTTGTACTCATCGTGACGATTAAAGATCCTTTAGGAAATGATATATATTCCGAAGTAATAAATGGGTTACGAGAACGCGGCTATATGACAAACAATCTCGAAACCAAACAGCAGCTCCGATATCGGCGTTAAATTATAATATTTTGTAATGTAAAGCAACATAGAACAAATTTCCGAATTTGTTCTATGTTGCTTTTTTAATTCATCACTTGACATTGTGGCAAAGAAATGATGGTAACCACATAGAACAGGCTGTTCAGCATGCCGATTTGCACGCTGTTCATGCCGCGCATCTCGAAATACAGCCCCAGATATGGCACAAATAGTGCCTCGGCTACCCAGTAGAAGATAAAAAACAGAAAGTACGGGGCGCCGCGCAGAAGAGGGTGCGCGCTTTTCCAATCAGACAAGTTCTACCCCTATCCCCTTCTCTCGCAAGGCGGAAACATATTTTTCATCCAGCTCTCTGCCGGTGATGACAATATCAAATTTCTCCAGCGGCGCCACATGCATGAACGCATAAGAACCAAACTTGGTGTGGTCGCACAGCAGAATCGTCTTTTGAGAATTTTCAATCATGCTCTGCTTCAGCGGCACATCGTTCTGGTTGTGGCTCATAATGCCGCCCTGCAAGTTCACGGCGTCTGCGCCGATGAACGCCACTTTGGAATACATCTGGCGGATGGCATTTTCAGCAAAATAGCCATGAAAGCCGAAATACTGGCGGCGGAACACGCCGCCAATCATCAAAAGGTCAACATATTCCCGGTTCACCAGCTCCAGCGCCACATACAGGTCATAGGTGATGATGCCCAGATGGTTGCGCACCGGCAGCTCTTTGGCCAGCTCCAGCACGGTAGAGCCGGAATCGAACATAATGTTGTCGCCCTCGTAGATATAGGCGCTGGCCGCCCGCGCAATGCGGTTCTTTTCATCCATGTTCACCGAGAGCCGCATGGCGTATGTCGGGTCCAGCGAGGCGGTTTCGCGCGCCTGCAAAATTACGCCGCCGCGCGTTTTCTGCAGCACACCCCGGCTGGCCAGCTCATCCACATCGCGCCGCACCGTCGCCATGGAAACATGCAGGTACTCTGCCAATTGCTCCAGCGTTATAATGCCGTCGCTGTCTTTTTCGCCCAATTCGGCAATCATTTGAAAGCGCTCTGCTCGTATCATAACCGTGCAACTCTCCCGTTCGTGTTTACAGTTCGTGCATCAGCCCGCAGGTGGCGGGGTACAGGCTGTCATACACATGGCGGATTTTCTGATATTGGCTGTGGCGCTGGGCGTCCGGCTGCAACACGCGGCCCGGCTTTATCACCGACGCCAGCTCATCAAAACTGTGCAGTGCCCCGGTGCCCAGGGCGGCAAGCAGCGCGCAGCCATAGCTTGCGCCAATGCTTACTTTCGGAATGCTGAGCGGCTTGCCCAGAATGTCTGCCACAATCTGCATCCACACCGGGTTCTTTGTGCCGCCGCCCACCACGGTCACCATGTCCACCGGCAGGCCAATTTCTTCCATCACCGCAATATTCTGCGCCACAGAAAAGCCAATGCCCTCCAGCGCCGCATGGTAAATGTGTTCGCGCGTGTGCTCCAGCGTCAGGCCAAAAATTACGCCGCGCGCCTTTTCATCGTTCACCGGGCAGCGCTCGCCCGCAAAATATGGAAGCACCACAAGGCCGCCGCTTCCCGGCGGAATGGCCCGCACCCGCTCCATCATTTCGGCGTAGGGCTCGGCCACGCTGCCGTCCATCAAATCGAAATACAGTGTGTCGCGCATCCAGCGCGTCAGCGTGCCGGCAGTGTTGGTGCCGCCCGAGACGCTGTAGGTGCCCGGCACCGTAAAGTTGCCGCCGTGGATGCGGTGGTCGTACACCATATGGTCGGCACAATAGTAAAAGAACAGCGAAGACCCGAATTGGAACATCACACGCCCGGGCTTTACAATGCCCACGCTGATGGCCTCGCTGGTGGAATCTCCCGTGCCGCAAATAACGGGCGTGCCCTCGGCCAGGCCCGTCTCTGCTGCCGCCTGTGCCGTCACATGGCCGGCAATCTCGTGCACAAACATGGTGCGTGCCAGCTGGTCACCCCGGCAAAACAGCCCCGTTTTGGCCTCGTTGATCTGCCCGTCCTGCGTATAAAGCGGCTTGAAGGACGATTTCGCCAGAAACTGGTCTATCACATATTCGCCGGTGAGCTTTGCCGTAATGTAGGAGGAACCTGTGAGGAACTTGTATGTTTTGGCATAGACGTCCGGCTCGTGGTTTTTAATCCACATAATCTTGGGGGCAATGTCGTCCGAACACAGCGTGTGGCCAAACAGCTCTTTCACGCGCTCGGGGCCGTAATGACGGTTTAAAAATGCTATTTCCTCACTGGCGCGCGCGTCAATGCCGTACAAAATGGCTTTGCGCAGGGGCCGGCAGTTTTCGTCCACCGGCAGGCAGTCACAGCCCAGCACGTCGGCGCCCACGCCTGCAATGTCCCGTGCATCAATGCCTGTGCTCTGCAACAGGCCTTTGGAAACCACGCAGAAATCGTGCCACCACACGGCCTCGGCATCCTGCTCGAAGTGGTTGGGCTGCGGGTTTTCCATCTCGTGCTTTGCCGAATGGGTGGCCACCACTTCATACGCTTCGTTCACCAGCACCCCTTTTGTCTCAAAGGTGCCTACGTCAATTCCAAGGTAATACTTTGCCACAGCTTTTCCCCCTAGCGGATCTTTCCGGGTTTTCGATGCGCACAGGCTTACATCGCGCTGCGGTATGCCTTTACGATGTTCATAATTTCCTCTACGCGCGCAGGGTCTACGTTATTTTCAAACTTCCCGTCTGTTTTAAAGGCAGTGCCCACGCAGGCGCCGTCGCTGACATCCAGTTTTTCCTTGGCCGTTTTGGCGTTGAAACCGGTGTTGCAGAACACAGGCACGCCGCCCGCCACGCTCTTCACCTCGCTGATGAGGTCTGTCTTTGTCTCAGAGCCCGCGCTTGCGCCGGACACGCACAAGGCATCGGGCGCATAGCCGAACAAAATGGATTTGGCGATGGTTTTGATGTCGCGCTCTACCAGGTACACGTCCGATTCCGGGTTCACTTTATACAGCATCTTCAGGTTATCCAGCCCCAGGGCCTTTTTGCGGCGCACCACATTGGCTGCGTCGGTGACCGAGACGCCATATTCGCCCATATAGGCGCCTGTGAACGCGCTGCGGATAAAATAGGCGCCCGTGGCAGCGGCAAGGTCCAGGCTGGCCAGGGGGTTCATCACCACATTCACGCCATAGGGCACTTTGATCTCCTGTTTCAGACGGCCCACAATATAGGCAATGGCCGCCACGGTGACGTAATCCGCCTTGGTCTGATAGGGCATGCTGAATTCATCGGCAATCAGAAGGCCGTCCACACCGCCCTCCTGCAGGGCATGTATGTCGGCCCGCGCCTGGTTCACCACAGCCTCCAGGTCATTGCCGTAATACGGGTCGCCGGGCAAAGCGCGAAGATGCACCAGGGCAATAATCGGCTTTTCCACACCAAACAGTTCTTTCGTCCACATAGTTCTTAATACCCCTTTTCATTTTTGCTTTACAAACGCTTGCATTTTTGTCATTTCTCACAAATTATGCAATTTATTTCATAAATGCTCTAAAAAGCAGGATGCAGCGGAATTCTTGCTCATCAAAAATCCAGATTTATGAAATTATTGTGGTTAATCATAGCACATCCTTTTCCGCTTTGCAAGAGAAAAGTGAAATAAAATTATGACAATTTGAAACATTTTGACAAGTGAACACCCCCTGTGCTATAATAAACACAACGCATGTCGGGGTTCTTTTCCGGGTTTTTACAACTCAAAAGCGCATATTTGTCTGATATATGTGATTTTTTTCACAAATTATGTTGCCGCCCGCTTTTTTCTCTTCCCGCAAAGGCAAAACATTTCAAAATATTTCATTTTTCTTGTTGATATTTTGAAAATCAGCGTTGTTTTTCGTTGTTTTGGGTTGAATTGTATGCCTGTGGCGCGCAACCATGCATAAGTGCCGTGCACGGCCGCTTGCCTGTGCAAGCCAGATTTCTTTCTTTTTGCCGCTTGCCCGCAGGCGCGGGAAATATATCATTTCATTTTTTCTAGTAAAAGGAGGAATTGCAATGCCGCATTTAAGGCGGGAACAGCTTGCCGGAATGGGAATTCATTACATGTACCATTCCTTCGATTATTTTCTGGACTGCCAGCAGGAGCTGGGGTTCAAGACCATTGAGATGTGGTGCGGCCGGCCTCATTTTTGGCTGGACGACCACGGTTATCAGGACACCTGCGAATTGAAAAAAAAGGTGGAGGATCACGGGTTGAAAATTGGTGTGTTCACGCCGGAATGCGCCATGTATAACTACCTTTTGTGCGCCCACGACGAGTATGCGCGCAAACGCGCGGTGGGCTATTACACCAATGGCATCAAGGCCGCCGGCGAGGTGGGCGCCAAAGTGATGCTCACAAACTGCTGCGGCTGCGATTGGAACGAAGACCCCGAGCGCGTGTTCGAGCGCGCCGTGCAGATGCTGCGCAAGCTGGCGCCTGTTGCGGCCGATTGCGGCGTGACGCTGGCGGTAGAGACCGTGCGGCCGGAAGAATCGCGCATGATTATCAAGCTGCCAGAACTGGCCCGGCTTTTGAAAGCCGTTGACCACCCCAATGTCAAGGCCGCGCTGGACCTCACCGCCGTAGGTGTGGCCGGCGAGACGGTGAAGGAATGGTTTGAAACTTTGGGCAGTGACATCCGTCACATGCATTTTGTGGACGGGCGGCCTTACGGGCACCTTGTGTGGGGCGACGGCCTGCACCCCATGGCCGATTACATTGAATTGATGAACCAGTACGGTTACGAAGGGTATCTCGGCCAGGAGATCACCGACGATCGCTACTTTGCAGACCCGCGCGAGGCGGACCGGCGCAACATGGCGGCTTTTGAGCCGTTCTTCGTGTAAGGGAGGGTTACAGATGAAACTGATCGATATCAGCAGGATCTCCGTTTTGAGCCTTCATTATAATAACTACACACTGGATTATTTTCTGGATTGCCAGGCAAAGCTGGGCATCAAAAACGTAGAGCTTCTCTCTGCCCATCAGGGCCTGTGGATGGATGAATACGGCTACCAGGACCCTGCCCCCATTCGCCGCAAGCTGGAAGATCGCGGCCTTTCCTGCCCGGTATTCACGCCGGAAAACTGCGCCTATGGGTATCAGTTTGCCGCCAAAGAGCCGGAGGCCATAGACCGCACGTTCCGTTATTTTGCAAACGGCATCCGGTTCGGGGCAGAACTTGGCGCCAAGATCCTGGAGGCAAACAGCGGCTGGGGCTACTGGAATGAACCCGAGGAGGAAGGCTTCAAGCGCTCTGCCGAAATGCACAGCCGCCTGGCCGAAGTGGCGAAAGAGTATGGAATGACCATCGCGTGCGAATCCCTTCGCCCGCAGGAGACGCGCATCGGCTATCGGCTGGACCAGATCAAGCGTCTGTTTGACACGGTGAATCATCCGAATTTCAAAGTGATGATTGACCTCACCGCCATGTGCGTGCAGGGCGAGACCGTACAGCGCTGGTTCGACACCTTTGGCGCGGAAAATATCATTCACAGCCATTTCCAGGATTGTGATCCGTATGGCCATTATGTGTGGGGCGATGGCAAGCAGAACCTGCACGACATGCTGTGCGCCTTCCTGGACAACGGGTATACCGGCCTGTTCAGCCAGGAGCTAACGGACGGCAGCTATTTTGAAGACCCGTTCTACCACGACCAGCGGAACATGCGCAACCTGCGCATGTATACGGAATAAAGGAGGTGCACGGAATGTCGAAACTGCTGATGAACCAGCTTGCCGCCACCAATATGGTGTACATGCATTTCTCTTTTGACTATTTTCTGGATTCGATGGACCGTCTGGGCATCCATCGGCTGGAACTGTATGGATGCAGCACCCATTTTCATTTTTATGACGGGGACGAAAACCCCGCCCCGGCCATGAAAAAGCTGTTAAGGCAACGCGGTTTCCAGGTGGTGTCCCTGATGCCGGAGGAAAACACCTATGCCATCAATATCGCCGCGCCGGAAGCCAATATCCGCAACAAAACCGTGGAGCAGTACAAGCGCTTCATCGAGGCTGCCGCAGAGCTGGAATGCCCTCAGATGCTGCTGTGCCCGGGGCGCCCGTACTGGGATAAGCCGTTCTCTGTGGGGTATGCCTGCGGGCGCGACTCGGTGGAAAAGCTGGTGCGCCACGGTGAAAAATACGGTGTGACCCTGATGTATGAAAACCTGAACCCGCGGGAATCGCTTCTTGCCACCAACCGGTTCGATCAGTTCCGCATGGTGAAAGAGATTGATTCCCCGTATCTGAAATGCTGCATCGATACCGTGCCTGTGGCCTATGCCGGGGAAACGCTGGAGGAATATTTTGCCCTGATGGGTGACAAGATCGGGCATATCCACTTGAACGACGGCCGCCCCACCGGCCATATGAAGTGGGGCGACGGCACGCAGGACCTGGACGCGCACCTCAATGCCATGCGCAAATACAACTATACCCGCACCATCACGATGGAGATGGCAAACGGCAGCTATATGCTGGACCCGGAGCCCCATTACCGCGCCAACATCGAAACGCTGCGCGCGCACTTTGACGGAGGTGAACTGGTATGAGCAACCTGGATATGTCCCGCTTTTGCGTTTTGACGGCGCCTTTTCTGCATCACACCCTGGAATACGGGCTGGATTCCATTGCCGCCAACGGCTTTTCCAGCATTGAGCTTTGGGGTGCTTCGCCGCATTATTGCCTGGACGACTACGACCAGGCCGGGCGTGAACAGCGTGTGCGCGAGATCTGCGCGATGCTCTCTTCCCGTGGGCTTTCCATGGCGGTATATCATCCCGAGCAGATTCGACAATATCCCGTGAACATCGCTTCCCCCAGTGCCTACATTCAGACGCAAAGTATGGATTTCATGCGCCGCTGCCTGGAGGATGCCGCTGCATTCGGCGCCCCCATCATGATGCTGACGCCGGGCTGGGTGTTCGTGAACGACTTTACCGAAGCGGACACAGAGCGTGCCATTCAGGCAGTGCAGCAGCTTGCCGAATATGCAAAGCCGCTTGGTGTGCGTGTTGCCATGGAAGAACAGGACCCCACCGTCAGCCTGCTTTGCAGCACGCTGCCGCGCCTTTCCCGGCTTGTGAAAGAGACCGGCGTGGAAGCATGTATGGATATCCCCTTGGTGCTGGAGCACGGAACGGACGTGGACGCGTATTACCAGGCTTTCGGGCAGCTGGCGCATGTGCATTTTTCCGACACGGACGGCGCCGCGCTGGGCCAGGGCGATATGGACCTGGACGGCATCCTTGCCCGGCTGGATGCGCACGGCTACGCGGGAAAGATCGGCCTCGCCCTCTGGGGGGCCGTGCATTATCCGGACCCGGACACCCCGCTGCGCGTCTGCCGCGACTGGCTGCTTGCGCGTAAGGAAAAGTAACCTGCCGCACAAACCGTTTGGAAAGGAAGGACTTTTGGCATGATTTATGAAAACCGCCTTGCGCGCGCACGCGCCGCCATGCGCAGCCAGGGCATTGACCTTCTGCTTCTCACCCCTTCCACCGACCTGTTTTACCTGACAGGCATGCGGGGCCATCTGTTCGAGCGCCTTGCCTGCTGCCTGATCTCGCAGGAGGATGTGCATTTCATCTCCCCGGTTTTTGAGCTTGGCAATTTGAAGCAGGCCACGAAAAGCCTTTTGACCTGCCATGGCTGGCAGGACGGTGAAGACCCCTTTGCCCTGGCCGGCGGCCTGCTGCCCGGGGCCGGGCAGACCATTGCAGTGGGCACCGCAGTGCCAAGCTGGGTGCTGTTGGGCATGCAGGCGCTGCGCCCACAGTACAGCTGGGTGTCGGCCGAAGGGCTGATGCGCGGCCTGCGCATGGTAAAAGATGACGCGGAATATGCGCTTTTGAAAAAGGTGCAGCAAAACAGCTGCCGCGCGCTGTGCCGCCTGATTGAACACGGGCTGTGCGGCATGACGGAACTGCAGGCCGGCAAACTGCTGATGCAGTACAGCGACGAAGAAGGCGTAGATTCGCCCGATGGCGTGCCCATTGTGGCCACAGGGCCCAACAGCGCCCTGCCGCACCATGTCACGGGCGACACGGTTATTCAGCCGGGCGATGTAGTCGTCATTGATTTCGGCGGGGAAAACAAGGGCGAAGGCTATATTGCAGACACCACCCGCACCTTTGCCGTAAAGCGCATGCCGGAAGGGCTGCCGGAAATTTACGGCATTGTAAAAGCAGCCAACCAGGCCGCCTTTGAAGCGGCAAAGCCGGGCACTGTGTGTGAAGATGTGGACAAAGCCGCCCGCAGCGTAATAGAAAAGGCCGGCTATGGCCCATATTTCACCCACCGGCTTGGCCACGGCCTGGGGCTGGACGTGCACGAGCACCCCTACCTCTCGGCCGGCAACAAGCACGTCATCGAAGCAGGCAACGTCTTTTCCGACGAGCCGGGCATTTACCTTCCCGGGCGCTTCGGCGTGCGCATTGAAGATTTGCTGTTCGTCCACCCTGAAGGCGCCGAGCGCCTCACCCCGCTGGACCACGAGCTGCGCGTGATAGATTGACGCGCCTTTCTCCCGCCGGTATGGCAGGCCCCGCATGCGGCTGTTCCGCGTGCGGGGCCTTTTGTTCGTTTGTTTTGGTTTTACAGGCCGCCAAAATCATGTTATACTGTCTGCATAGTAAAACCGCACCGGGGGAACTTTTCCATGATTTTTTACAGTATTGTGACGGGCCTCAGCGTATGGCTCGCTGCATTGGCGCAAAACAAAAAAGAGAGCGCCTCACTGGCGGGCAAACAAAGCAGCCTTGATTGGCGCCTTCTTGCCGTGCTCAGCGCTGTGCCGCTGTTTCTGGCCATGGCCTTCCGCTACGATGTGGGGACAGATTATCTGCCGATTTATCATGAGATCTTCCAGCAGCATAAAATGGGCGGGCACCAAACAGTCGACTGGGACCCGGCCTATTGGCTTATTTTTCGTGTGTGCTCCGCGCTGTTCTCCTCCTCTGTGTCGGTGTTCATCGTCAGTTCCCTGCTGATTATTGGCTTTCTGTGGGTATCTGTCTGGAAACTTTCCCCTGCGCCATGGCTGAGCATTTTTGTGTTCGTGGTATCGCGCCAGTTTTTCATCAGCCTGAACGGTGTGCGTCAAAGCACGGCGCTTGCCCTGATTTCCGTAGCGCTGATTTTTGTGGCGCAGAAATCGTTTTGGAAATATGCGGTATGCGTCATTGCCGCATGTATGTTCCATGCCTCCGTCATCGTGTTCCTTCCGCTGTACATTTTGATATGGATTCCACTCACCCCTGCTGTCAGCCTCGGCTTGCTGGTGCTGGGTTCGGTGCTGCGCACGCCGCTTTTATGGCTTTTGCGCGCGCTGGCTGCACACACGAAATACGCCAATTATTTTGGCTCTGTTTTTGATTCCACCTTGCGCTTCCATCCGCAGACCTTCCCGCTGTTTGCCTTTCTGTTCATTGTCGTGTGTTTTGCCGTTTCGCAAAAACCCATTCGGAAAGAAGAGCCCCTGTTCCGCTTTCTGTTCAACCTGAATGTCGTGTCGTTATTTCTCTCTTTCAATCTGGATTTGTTTCCCCAGGCCGAGCGCATCAGCTGGTCCTTGGAATTCCCCAACATCATCTTTATGCCCATGGTGTTGTGCCGCATTGAAAACAAAGTGACCCGCCGCGTGCTGACAGGCGCTGTGCTTGCCGCTTATACGCTTGTCATGTGGTACCGTATTGTCATGGTAGGGGACCACGAAGTGCTGCCATACCGCTGTGTATTTTTCCCGGAATTCATTTTCCCCTAATCTGCCCTGACATCGCCGGGCCGCTCAACAGAATAGCGCAACTTATCACAAATTGACACAACGCCCCGCCTCTTTACATAAAGAGGCGGGGCGTTGTATCATTTTCGTTTTCGTTTTTACTTTTTCAGCACCTTCGGGCCCTGCGGGGTATCCTCCACCGCATAGCCCTTCTCACCAATCTCGGCCCGCAGGGCATCGGCACGGGCCCAGTCTTTCGCTTTCTTCGCCTCTGCGCGGGCGGCCACCAGCGCCATCACATCGGCAGGCACGGCTTCCTTTTCACGGTGCTGCACAATGCCCAGCACGCCCGTCAGCTCGTCAAACACCGCCGCGGCCTCTTCCAGCGCGCCCTTCGAGGCGTCCGAAGCAAGCGTGTTCGCATCGCGCACAAAGTCGAAAATCGCGGCCAGAGCGTCCGGCGTGTTCAAATCATCGTCCATGGCCTCGCAGAACTTCTCGCGGGCGAAGCGCGCTTTCACCGTCAGGGCTTCGCTTTCGCCCTTTGCATTCTGCAGGGCAAAATCCAGGTTTTCGCGGCAGGTGTACAGGCGCTCCAGGGCAGACCGGCAGGCCTCAATCAGCTCCACCGTGTAATTCAGCGGGCTGCGGTACTGTGCCGTGAGCATGAAATAGCGGATGGGCTCGTAACCGTATTTCTGCGCAATCTCGCGCACGGTGAAAAAGTTGCCGGCGCTTTTGCTCATTTTCCGGTTGTCGATGTTCAAAAACGCGTTGTGCATCCAGTAATGCGCGAATTCGCAGCCATTGGCGCATTCGCTTTGCGCAATTTCGTTTTCATGGTGCGGGAAAATGAGGTCCTCCCCGCCCGCATGGATGTCAATGGTCTCGCCCAGGTGCTTGCGCGCCATGGCGCTGCACTCGATGTGCCAGCCGGGGCGGCCGGGGCCATAGGGGCTGTCCCAATAGGGCTCGCCGGGCTTGGCCGCTTTCCACACGGCGAAATCCGCCGGGTCCTCCTTCAAATCATCCTCCATGGTATGGCGCAGGCTGCGGTTGCCGCTTTCCAGCTCATCCAGGTTCAGGTGAGAAAGCTTGCCATACTCTTTAAACTTGCGCGCGCGAAAATACACGTCGCCGTTTTTGGCCACATAGCCATAGCCTTTCTCGATAATGTCCGCCACAATCGAGAGGATTTCGTCAATATGCTCGGTGGCGCGCGGGCGCACCGTGGGCGGCAGCACGTTCAGGCCCTCGCAGTCTTTCAGGAACTCCGCCTCATAGCGGCGGGCCACCTCCTGCATGGACACGCCCTCTTCGTTCGCCTTGGTGATGAGTTTATCGTCAATATCTGTGATATTCGAGACAAAGCGCACCTTGTTGCCGCGGTATTCCAGATAGCGGCGCAAGGTGTCGAACACCACCACGGGCCGCGCGTTGCCAATGTGGATATAGTTGTATACCGTGGGGCCGCACACATAGATGCGGAAATTGCCCGGCATGATGGGTTTCAATTCTTCTTTTCGCCTTGTCAGTGTGTTGAATACCTGCATCGTTTATCCCCTTTCTCACAGTTCCAGCATGCGCTGGGCGCCCAGCAGAACGCCCGCGCGGGCTGCCGCAAAATTCAGCCCGCCCTGCACATACACCGTATACGGCTCGCGCAGCGGGCCGTCGGCCGACAGTTCGATGGACGAGCCCAGCGTAAACGCGCCCGCCGCCATAATCACGTCATCCTCATAGCCCGGCATGGGGCAGGGTTCCGGCGCGGCAAAGGAATCGACCGGGCTGCCCGCCTGTACGCCGCCGCACAGCGCCACCATGCCCTGCGGGCTGCCAGTGTTGACGCTGGTGATGATATCGTTGCGCGGGGCGGTATAGCGCGGCATCACTTCATAGCCCAGCAGCTCAAACAGGCAGCTTGTGTATACACTTGTTTTCAGCGCCTCGCACACCACGCCCGGGGCATAGTAAAGGCCCAGGTACAACTCGCGCAGCACATTTAAGGTGCAGCCTATCTCGCCGCCCACACCGGGGGCCGAAAGCCGGTGCGCGCATTTCTCTACAAGGTCTGCCCGGCCCGCAATGTACCCGCCCGTAGGTGCAATGCCGCCGCCGGGGTTTTTGATAAGGCTGCCTGCCATCAGGTCTGCCCCGCACTGCGTGGGTTCTTTCTTTTGGGTGAACTCACCATAGCAGTTATCCACCATCACAAGAATGTCCGGCTGGGCGCCTTTGGCCGCCCGGCTGATGGCCTCAATATCTGCAAGGCTCAACGCATCGCGGGAAGAATAGCCCCTGCTGCGCTGGATATAACACATTTTGGCGCCCTTGCACTTTTGTGCAATCAGGGCAAGGTCCGGCCTGCCGTTCTGCAGCGGCACTTCGTCATACTGCACGCCCCACTCTTTCAGGCTGCCCCAGCCCTTGTCACCCGTCAGGCCAATAACACCCAACAGGGTGTCGTACGGCGCGCCCGCCGCAGCCACCATGCGGTCGCCCGGGCGCAGCACGCCAAACAGCGCCACGCTCAGCGTGTGCGTGCCAGAGAGAAAGCTCTGACGGAACAGGGATGCCTCGGCCCCCACGGCTTTGGCAAACACCTGTTCCAGCTTATCGCGGCCGGGGTCATCCGTCCCGTAGCCCGTGGTGCCCACCAGGTGCTGGCCGCCCACACCGCTGTCTGTAAAGGCACGCAGCATTTTCAGCTGGTTGTATTCTTTGATCTCTTCCAGCGCGGCAAACTGCCCGGCGCACAGCCCGCGCGCCTGTTTGTCCAGCTCCAGCAGTCGCGGGCTCAGTTTATAAAACTCTTCTATCACTTTTTGTAATACCTCTTACAATTTATACTATTTGTACCATTTCCCGCCATACCGTGCCTCACTGCCCGGTGCGCACACAATCACACAAAAGCCCATCTCGCGCAAAGCCCAGTTTGGCATAAAAGGGCACCAACCCCTCTGCGCAAATCAGCCGCACAGGCCGCTGCGCATAGGTGTGTGCCAGCAGGCTTACCAGGTAACCGGCGCACCCCCTGCGGCGGAAAGCGGGCACCGTCTCTACGGCGCCGATATAGGCTTCCCATGGCTGCAGGGCATACACGCCCGCCGTGGCCACAAGCGCCCCGCCAGCAGAAAGGGCACGGATATCGGCCAGCCCCCGGTTGCGCCGCGCCGCGGCATCCACCGCGAACAGGTCGGGCGGCACAGCTCCGTCCGACAGGCCTTCCATACGGCAAATTTCCAGCAAAGACGGCTCTTGCTCTAACTGCGTGCCCGCTGGCAGCGGCGGCACAGGCGGCGCGCGCCGTCCGTCAAAGCACAGCAGCGGCAGCGCATGCGGGGTAAACCCCTTGGGGCAACACCCCTGCGTTTTCAGGCGCGCAATGCCCAAAAACGAAAGAAAGCTGGCAAGCTCGGCTTCATCCTCCGGCTCGCCGCAAAGCAGCGCCCTTTGCCCGCACACCTGCAGGGCCGCAAGCTGCCCTGCCAAATAGCATTGCGCGCCTTTGCCCCCGCAGGAGGCATACACCGTGTGCATCACAGAGGCAAAAAACGGCGCCTGCCCCAGGCGGCGGAAATATTCCGCTTCGGTTTCTTTTGTCACCTGTGTGATCACAGTGCATTCACCAGTTCCTTATAATGGCGGCCCCGCACTTCAAAATTGGGGTAAAAGTCAAACGATGCACACGCCGGCGAAAGCGAGACAATATCGCCAGGCTGGGCTGCCTCGTAGGCAAGGCGCACGGCCTGCTGCATGCTTTCGGCGTGCAGAATGTTCATGCCGCTTTCGGCAAAGCCCGGCTCGGCACGCACGGCGGCCTCTATCTGCTCTGCCGAAGTCTGGTAGCCGCTTTCGCCCCGCGCGGCGGCGGCCGCCTTTTCGGCGGGGTTTGAAATCAGCACCAGCGTTTTCACATGCGCCAACAGCTCTGGCGCAAGCGGCGCAAAGCTGACGCGCTTGTTTGAGCCGCCCGCCAGAAGAATGAGCTTCTGGTTGAACGCCCGCAGCCCGGCAATCACGCGCGTGGGGCTGGAGGCAATGGAATCGTTAAACCACTGCACGCCGTTCAGCGTGCGCACCGGCTCGATGCGGTGTTCCACGCCCTGAAAGCTGCGCGCAACCTGCGCCATCACGGCCACATCCACCATGCCCCACACGGCACAAAATGCGGCCAGCAGGTTTTCCAGGTTGTGCTCGCCGCGCAGGGCCACTTCACTTTTGTGCACAATGGGCGTCACCACGCCGTCCTTTGCCACACACAGCATGCCGTCGGCGCGCAAAAAGCCGCCGTTGTCCGTCTCGGAAAAGCGCGTGAACCACAGGTAGCTTCCCTTCACATCCTTCGCCATGGCACGGGTGATGTCATTGGCATAGCCCAGCACCGCGCGCGACCCGGGCGCCTGATACAGCAGGATGTTGCGTTTGGCGTCGATATATTCCTGCATATCCTTGTGATGGTCCAGATGGTTCGGCGTCACATTCGTCACCACGGCCACGTCGGGCGATTCCCGCATGCTGATGAGCTGGAAGCTGGAGAGCTCCACCACAGCCACATCCGTGGGCGCAATCTGTTCCACCACCGGCAGCAATGCGCGGCCCAGGTTTCCGCCCAGATGCACGGTGCGCCCGGCTGCCTTCAGCATTTCGGCAATCAGCGTGGTGGTGGTGGTCTTCCCGTCCGACCCTGTCACCGCCACCTTTTCACAGGGGCACAGCTCAAAAAACAGTTCCATCTCGCTGGTCACTTCGCTGCCCGCCGCTTTTGCGGCCTGCAATTCCGGCGTAAAATATTCAAACCCCGGCGTGCGCATAATGATGTCCTGCCCGGCCAGGCCGTCCAGGTAATGTTCGCCCAGCGAAAGGCGAACGCCCAGTTGCTTCAGCGTTTCGCCGTATGCGCCAAAGGCGTTCACATCCGGTTTTTTATCGCACAGCGTCACAATGGCGCCTTTTTTGGCAAACACCTCAATACATTCCCGGTGGCTGACGCCTGCGCCGATAAACGCAGCGCGCTTGCCCTTCAGGTTGTTGTAAAATTCGCCTGCTGACTGCTTCATTCTAAAGCCCGCACCTTTCCCACTTGCAGAATCGTTTTTAGTATAGCACACCCGCGCACAAAGTGGAAGGAAAACGTGGCGTGCCGCGCCTGATTTTGCGCCGCCGCTGCACCACTGCTCTTTGCCCTTTCAGGCAAAACAGATGCCGCGGGACAAAAACAGGGCCCCGGCTGCACAAGCAGCCGGGGCCCCGCAGAAAGCGGCGTTTGCCGCGCCGGTTTCAGTTTGCTTTGCTTTTGATGTACTCGTCAATGGCCTTTGCCGCGTGTTTGCCCGCGCCCATGGCCAAAATAACCGTGGCTGCGCCCGTCACCGCGTCGCCGCCGGCATACACTGCCTCACGGGTGGTGAGGCCGTCGTCGCCATTGGTGATGATGCAGCCGTGGCTGTTCGTCTCAAGCCCCGGCGTGGTGGAACGGATGAGGGGGTTGGGGCTGGTGCCGATGGACATAATCATGCAGTCCACATCCAGCGTAAAGGTGCAGCCCTCTTTTGCCACAGGGCGGCGGCGGCCGGAGGCGTCGGGCTCGCCCAGTTCCATCTCCTGGCACACCATGCCTTTCACATAGCCCTTGCCGTCGTCCAGCACCTCGATGGGGTTGGAAAGCGTCTTGAAGATGATGCCCTCTTCCACGGCGTGCTCTACCTCTTCCTTACGGGCGGGCAACTCTTCCATGCCGCGGCGGTACACAATGTACACGTTCTCGGCGCCCAGGCGTTTTGCGCAGCGTGCGGCGTCCATAGCCACGTTGCCGCCGCCCACCACGGCCACGTTCTTTGCGTGCTGGATGGGCGTTTTCGAGCCCTCTTTGTAGGCTTTCATCAGGTTGATGCGGGTGAGGAACTCGTTGGCAGAGTATACGCCGTTCAGGCTTTCGCCCGGAATGCCCATAAAGCGGGGCAGGCCCGCGCCGCTGCCGATAAACACGGCCTCGTTGCCCATTTCGAACAGCTCGTCGATGGTAAGCGTGCGGCCAATCACCACGTTCGTCTCTACATCCACGCCAATTTTCTTCAGGCCGTCAATCTCCTGACGGACGATCTCCTTGGGAAGGCGGAATTCGGGGATGCCGTACACCAGCACGCCGCCGGGCGTGTGCAGGGCCTCGTACACGGTTACCTTATAGCCCATTTTGGCAAGGTCGCCCGCAGCCGTCAGGCCGGAAGGGCCCGAGCCGATGACAGCCACCTTGTGGCCATTGGAAACCGGCATTTTAGGCTCGCCCTGGAAGTGCTCGCGGTGCCAGTCGGCCACAAAGCGCTCCAGACGGCCAATGCCCACAGATTCTGTCTTGATGCCGCGCACGCACTTGCCCTCGCACTGGTTTTCCTGCGGGCACACGCGGCCGCACACGGCGGGCAGCGCAGAAGAGGCGGAAAGCACCTCATAGGCGCCCTCGAAATCTTCCTCTGCCACCTTGGCAATGAAGCCGGGAATATCAATGCCAACCGGGCAGCCGGACACACACGGCTTGTTTTTGCAGTGCAGGCAGCGCTTGGCCTCGTTTACCGCCATCTCGGGCGTATAGCCCAAAGCCACCTCGGAAAAGTTTTTGTTGCGCACCTCAGGGTCCTGCACGGGCATGGGGCACTTTTTCGGGTCCATATTCGGCATCTTACTCAACCTCCTTTTTCAGCAGATTGCACTCTGCCTCGCGGGCGTGGGCCTCAAAATCGCGGTACATGCTGCCGCGGTGCATGGCCTCGTCAAAATCCACCTCATGGCCGTCGAAATCGGGGCCGTCCACACAGGCGAACTTTGTTTTGCCGCCCACCGTCAGGCGGCAGCCGCCGCACATGCCGGTGCCATCGATCATGATGGGGTTCATAGAGACCGTGGTTTTAATGCCGTATTCTTTGGTGAGCTTGCACACGAATTTCATCATCACCAGCGGGCCAATGGCAATCACTTCATCATACTGGTTGCCCTCTTTGATCAGGGCCTCCAGTGCATTTGTCACAAGGCCCTTTTCGCCCCAGCTGCCGTCGTCGGACATTTTCACCACACGGTTGGAAACGGCCTCGAACTCCTGTTCCAGAATGACGAGGTCTTTCGAGCGGAAGCCCACAACGCTGTGCACTTCGGCGCCCAGCTCGTGCAGCTTTTTCGCAGTGGGGTAAGCAATGGCGCAGCCCACGCCGCCGCCCACCACGGCCACTTTCTTCAGGCCATCCAAATGGCTGGGTGTGCCAAGCGGGCCCACAAAATCCACAATGTAGTCGCCTTCGTTCAGGGCATTCAGGTCCATTGTGCCGGCACCCACAATTTGGAAGATGATGGTGACCGTGCCCTTTTCGCGGTCATAATCTGCAATGGTGAGAGGGATGCGCTCGCCGTCCTCGGTGGCGCGGAAGATGATGAACTGGCCGGGCTGCGCCTTGTGGGCAACCAGCGGCGCGTCTACGACCATCTTCGTCACAGTCGGGTTCAGCGCCTTTTTCTCAAGGATTTTATACACGTTCTTCACTCCTTACTTTATTCAGAAAAAGCGAAGCCGTCCGCGGCGGCTCCGCTTTCTTTGCCTGAAAACCAAAGCAGGGCGGCGGGGCTGTGCCCCGCCACCGCCTGCATTTGTTTGCATGTGAAGTTTTGCTTAGAAGTCGATCTCTTTGTCATAGTACACAGCCAGCAGCAGCTTCTCCATTTCTTCCTGGCTGGGCTGACGGGGGTTAGAGCCTGTGCAGGCGTCGCCGATGGCGTTTGCAGCCACCTCAGAAAGCTTGTCGTTGAACTCTTTCTCGTCGATGATGCTCTTGTCGGCAATGACGCCGCCCTCGCCGTAGTTCTTGATGGCCAGGGGGATGTTCAGCTGCTTGTTCATCTCGCGCAGCTCGGCAATCAGAGCATCCACCAGTTCCTCGGTGGTGTTGCCCGGCAGGTTGATGAATTTCGCAATTTCGGCATAGCGCTCGGCAGCCTCAGCGTTCTTCGAGTTGTATTTGATCACCTTCGGCAGGTACATGGCATTGGCGGCGCCGTGAATGATGTGGCCGCCAGAGAAAGCGGCGCCCGTCTTGTGCGCCATGGAGTGCACGATGCCCAGCAGCGCGTTGGAGAACGCCATGCCGGCCAGGCACTGCGCGTCGTGCATGCGGTCGCGCGCGTCCATATCGCCGTCATAAGATTTCTTCAAATCGTTGTGGATCATCTTAATGGCATGCAGTGCCAGAGGGTCGGTATAATTGCAGTGCAGGGTGGACACATACGCCTCAATGGCATGCGTCATGGCATCCATACCGGTGTGAGCCGTCAGCTTCGGGGGCATTTTCTCGGCCAGCTCGGGGTCCACAATGGCAACGTCCGGCGTGATGTTGAAGTCGGCCAGAGGATACTTGATGCCCTTGTCATAATCGGTGATCACAGAGAAAGCCGTCACCTCGGTGGCAGTGCCGGAGGTAGAGGGAATGGCGCAGAAGCGCGCTTTCTGGCGCAGCGTGGGGAAGCCGAACGGCACGCACAGCTGCTCAAACGTCACTTCGGGGTACTCATAGAACGCCCACATGGCTTTTGCAGCGTCAATGGGGCTGCCGCCGCCCATGGCCACAATCCAATCCGGCTGGAATTTGCGCATGGCCTCGGCGCCCTTCATCACGGTGGTAACGGAAGGATCCGGCTCAACGTTCTCGAACAGTTCCACTTCCATGCCAGCCTCTTTCAGGTAGCCCACAGCCTTATCCAAGAAGCCAAAGCGCTTCATGCTGCCGCCGCCCACGACGACCATCGCCTTGCTGCCCTTCAGGTTTTTCAGCTCTTCCATAGAACCCTTGCCATGATACAGGTCACGCGGTAAAGTAAAACGTCCCATTGTACACAACCTCCACTACGGTGCATCGGGGCGCCGCCCCGATCCTTTGATAAAATTGAGGCAAATGCTCGAGTTTTGCCTTCGTTAAAATTTTATCACTTTCCTTTGCCGTGTGGGTAATATATAATAGGAATATGGGCTATGCCTTTTTTTCATGGAATTAAAAGCGACACTATAAAAGGAGCGTGCCAGCTTGAATTTGCAGCAGTTGAAATATGCGGTGGAAATTGCCCGCGTGGGCTCTATTTCCAAGGCGGCCAAAAACCTGTACATGGGCCAGCCGAACCTTTCGAAAAGCATCAAAGAGCTGGAGGCCGAATTGGGCCAAACGCTGTTTTCGCGCACGGCGCGCGGGGTGCAGCCCACCCGCGCCGGGGAAGATTTTCTGGGTTATGCGCGCAGCATCCTCTCGCAGGTAGAGAGCCTTTCCCAGCTGTACCGGAAAGACGGCGCGCCCGCCGCGCGCCTGCACATGGCGGCGCCGCGCGCCAGCTATATTTCAAATGCATTCAGCGCCTTTGCCGCGCAGCTTTCCGCCACCGGCACCGCGCTGGACCTGGATTACCGCGAGACAAATTCCATGGACATCCTGCACGCCGTGGCCAGCGGTGAGGCCGAGCTGGGCATTCTGCGCTGCCAGGACAAACACGCGGGCTATTTTGAAACGCTGTGCGGCGAGAACGGCCTGCACGCAGAGGTGCTGTGGCAATACTCCATGGTGCTTTTGATGAGTGAGCATCACCCGCTTGCGGCCCTGGGCGAAGTGCCCTACCATCTTTTGCGCCAATACCCCGAAATTGTGCACGGCGACCTTACCCCCGTGCTTCCCGCCGAACAGCAGACGCCCAGCAGCCCGCTGCACAGCGCCAACCGCATTGCGGTGTACGAGCGCGGCAGCCAGTTCGACCTTCTGCGCCGCGTGCACGGCTGCTATATGTGGGTGAGCCCCATGCCCTTCGAAGTGCTGGCGCGGGAAGAACTGGTGCAAAAGCCCTGCCGCACCGAGAACTGCTACCGCGACATTGCCATTCGCAAAGCGCCGCTTGGCCAGCCGGGGCTGGATTTTTTGCGCGCGCTGCAAAACGACATTGCCAACCTGGTGCAGACGGTGCCCATTATCAAGTGAAGCCGCCGCACCGGGCAGGACATTCCGTAATGTAACGTGATATGTAAACTATGTAAACGATTATATCACAGAACACAGAAAAAAGGGAACGGCTAATTGCGCAGCCGTTCCCTTTTTGGACGTTTTACTATATTTCAGGGCAATTTTTCGTCCTTTTGCCCATTTTCATGCTTGCTGGCTTACTTTTTTAAAGCGGAAAAGCCCTTTTCCAGGTCCTGCAGGATGTCGTCTATGTGCTCCAGCCCCACAGACAGGCGGATGAGCCCCGGTGTGATGCCCGCGGCCACCAGCTGTTCGTCCGTGAGCTGGCGGTGCGTGGAGGAAGCCGGGTGCAGCACGCATGTGCAGATATCGGCCACATGCACCACATTGTTGGCCAGCTCCAGGCTGTCCATAAATTTCACCGCGGCCTCGCGCCCGCCTTTAATAGAAAACGAGATGACGCCCGCGCACCCCTGCGGCAGGTATTTTTCCGCCAGGGCCTGATACGGGTTGCCCGGCAGGGTGGGGTAGTTTACAAATTCCATTTCGGGCCGGCCGGCCAGATACTGCGCGGCCTTTTCCGCGTTGCGGCAGTGGCGCTCCATGCGCACGGCCAGCGTCTGCAGGCCAAGGTCCAGCAGGAAAGCGGTGTGGGCCGCGGGGTACATGCCAAAATCGCGCATCAACTGCACACGCGCCTTGGTGATGTAGGCGGCGCGGCCGAATTGTTTGGTGTACGTCACGCCGTGGTAGCTCTCGTCCGGCGTGCAAAGCTCTTCAAATTTTCCGTTTTCCCAGTTGAAATTGCCGGAATCCACCAGCACGCCGCCCACCTGCACGGCATGGCCGTCCATGTATTTGGTGGTAGAGTGCACCACAATGTCCGCGCCCCATTCAAAGGGGCGGCACAGCACCGGCGTGGCAAACGTATTGTCCACAATAAGGGGCACGCCGTTCGCGTGCGCCAGCTTTGCAAATTTTTCAATATCGAACACCGCAATGGCGGGGTTTGCAATGGTTTCGCCAAACACGGCTTTCGTGTTCGGGCGGAAGGCCTTCTGCAATTCCTCTTCCGGCGCTCCGGCGTCCACAAAGGTGCACTCGATGCCAAACTTTTTCAGCGTGACAGCAAACAGGTTCACCGTGCCGCCATAGATGGTGGAGGCCGAGATGAAGTGGTCGCCCGCTTTGGCGATGTTCAAGATGGAAAGCAGGCTGGCCGCCTGGCCGGACGTGGTGCACAGCGCGCCCACGCCGCCCTCCATGGCCGCTATTTTCTCTTCCACACAGGCCACGGTGGGGTTTGAGATGCGCGAATACATATGGCCGTCGGCCGTCAAATCGAACAGCTGGCCAATATGGTCGGTAGAATCGTAGGTATACGTTGTGCTCTGGTAAATGGGCAGGGCCTTCGGCTGGCCGTTGCCGGGCTTATAGCCCTCGTGCAGGCACTGTGTTTCGATATGAGCCATGTTCAACATTCCCTTCTTTTGGGCCGGCGCGCCGCAAAGCGGCCGCAGCCTCAGCTGTATTTTTTCACGATGGCCTGCATCTCGGCCCAGTGGGCCTCCATATCTGCCACCAGTTTGAACTGCGTGCGGCAACGCTCCAGGTTATGTGTGGGGTGCGTCACGCGGAAATAGGTGTCGCCCTCCAGGTAGTCTGTCAAAAAGCGCATGCCGCATTCCAGCGTCATCAGTTTCGCGCCCCAAGGCAGATACTCCTTTTCCCTGGGCGTCAGCGCACTGCCGGCCGCCTCCAAATAGCCCCTGGTATAGGCCTCGAACAGCTCCAGGCTGAAGTGCACCTTGGAGATGTCCGGCTCGTCCTCGGCGGCCGTGGTGGCGCCGAAGCGGATGGAATCGCCGTAATCATTCAGCGCAAGGCCGGGCATGATGGTATCCAGGTCAATGACGCACAGGCCTTCGCCCGTCTTTTCGTCAAACAGAATATTGTTCAGTTTGGTGTCGTTGTGCGTCACGCGCAGCGGCAGCTCGCCCTTTTCCAGCAGGTCCATCAGCACGGGGCAATCTGCTCGGCGGGCCTGCACAAAGGCAATTTCCGGCCGCGCGCGGCGCGCGCGGTTCTTCACATCGCGCGCAAGGGCCGTGTCGAAGTCTGCCAGGCGCTTGCGCGTGTCGTGGAACTTTTCAATGGTCTCGTGCAGGGTATCCGCCGGGTATGCCTCCAGCGCACACAAAAACGCGCCGAAGCTTTTGCCCGAATTGTAAAAATCCTGCGGGGTGCGCACGCTTTCGATGCACACGGAATCTGCAATAAAATTATAGCAGCGCCACGGGCTTCCATCTGCGTCCTCATAATACGGCTCGCCCGCCTTTGTTTTCAGATAGCTCAGCGTCTCGCGGTCCGCGTCGCCGCCGCGCGCCAGAATTTGCCTGCGCAGATATTCGGTGACGCCGAAGATGTTCTCCATCACTTCCAGCGGCTTTTTGAACACCGCCGTATTGATGCGCTGCAGCACATACCGCAGCTCGCCCGCACCCTCGCCCACATACACGGCATAGGTGTCGTTGATGTGCCCGGCGCCGAACGGCTTTACATAGCTTGCCTTCTCGCCCAGCTTAAAGGCATACAGTGCCTCTTCCAGCGGGCTTTCCGCCTCTACACCGGGAATGGCGCGGCGCTCGGGCGCCACCACTTCGGCTGCCTCGGTGTGGCGGCATTCTTCCAGCCGCGCCCAGCCCTTCACCGTGGCGTGCAGGTTGGCGTGCGCGCCGTTGGCCAAAACGGCGTCGTGGTCCACCAGGGCGCCCGCGTTCACAAGGCAGGCGCGGCCCAGCACGGCCGCCGTGTTCACTATGGCCCCCTGCAGCACCAGGCAGCCCTCGCCTAGCTGTGCCGAGGGGCTGACAATTGCCGTGGGGTGCACAACGCTGGGCACGCGGTAGCCCGCGGCCAGCAGCTTTTCGGCCCAGGCCAGGCGCAGGCGGTTTTCCCCAAAGGCAGCCACGGCCTCGGGGTATTTTCCGGTGAGCTCGGTGTAATCCACACATTTTCCCACCACGGCCTCGCCGCGCACGGCGTCATCCAAAAAGCGCACACCGCTCCATTTTCCGGTGGCCAGCGCCACCTCGCCTACCATACGGCCCAGCCCGCCGCAGCCCACAATGAGCAGTTCAGACATGTACACCATTCCCCTTCCAAGGCATGGCCGCGCGCCCCAGCACACAGCCGGAATCAATTTTCGCCTGCGGCGGCACACAGTTGCCCGCCTTTACCACAGCGCCCGGCGCCAGGTGCGCACATGCGCCCAGGGTGCAGTCGTGGTCCAGAATGGCGCCAAGGTTCAAAATGGCGCCCTCCTCCACCACGCTGCCCGTGCCCACGCACGCCATGGCCAGCACCACGCTGCCCGGCGCCAGCACGGCGCTGGGGCTTACAAAGCTCTGCGCATGGCGCAGCACCGGAAGGCGAAAACCCGCCGCTTTCAGCTTTTGCAGCCACTGCGCGCGCAGGGCGTTGTCGCCAAAAGCCGGGTAGGCAAACGCATATTCGCCCACAAACTCTGCATATCTTGCGCACGGGGCCAGCGCCAGCGGCGAGGCATCGTCCAGAAAGGCCGTTTCAAATTGCCCGGCCGCGGCCTCTGCCACGGTGCGGCCATAGCCGCCCGCCCCCAGAATTAACAGTTTTTGCACTGCGCCGCCTCCACTCTGTTTTTCGGGCCCGCGCCTGCCCCGGCGCGCCCGTCACTTATTCTTTGCCTATTTTACCATATGCTGCCGGAAAAGAACAGCCCCGCCGGGCCGGCAGGCGGCGGGGCGCCGGCCGCTTTCACAGCATCTTTTTATACCATTTTGGTGGAATTATACAACTTTCCCTCTCCCGGCGCAGAAAACTTCTCCCTGCAAAGGGCGCCTTCTGCGCAAAAAGCCTTTGCCTTAAATGTGAAAATTGTTTATACTTAACATGTATCCGTATGCGGCCTGCGCGCCGCTAGCATGGCGGCCGTGGCCGCACCCATTCCAAGCGAAGCGGAGGATTTTGAAGGAGAACCCATGAGCGACACGATTCTGGAACTGGACCACATCGAAAAACGTTTTGGCGACACAGGTGTGCTGCACGGCGTAAGCCTGAGCGTGCAGCACGGTGAGTTTGTAACCCTGCTTGGCCCTTCGGGCTGCGGAAAAACCACCACCCTGCGCATCATTGCCGGGCTGGAAACGCCGGACGCGGGGCGCGTTGTGCTGCGCGGAAAGGATGTGACGGCCGCGCCGCCGGAAAAGCGCGATGTGAACACCGTGTTTCAGAACTATGCGCTGTTTCCGCATATGTCGGTGGCTGCCAACATCGGCTACAGCCTGCGGCTGAAAAAAATGCCGCGCGCTGAAATTGCCAAAGAGGTGGACGCCGCGCTGGAGCTGGTGCAGCTTTCGGGCTACGGCGCACGCATGCCGGCAGAGCTCTCGGGCGGGCAGCGCCAGCGCGTGGCCATTGCCCGCGCCATTGTAAACCGCCCCAGCGTGCTTTTGCTGGATGAGCCGCTGGGCGCGCTGGACCTGCAGCTGCGCCGCCAGATGCAGCTGGAGCTCAAGCGCCTGCAAAAGCAGGTGGAGCTGACGTTCATCTACATCACGCACGACCAGGAGGAAGCCCTGAATATGTCGGACCGCATTGCCGTGATGCACGATGGCCGCTTTGAGCAGGTGGGCACGCCTGCCGAAGTGTACGACCGCCCGCGCACCAGCTTTGTGGCCCGCTTTGTGGGCACGGCCAACATTGTAGAGGGCCGGGTGGCAGAAAACCGCAACGGCACCCTTATGGTGCACGCCGCGGGCGGCGAAGTTCCCGCGCTGTGCTGCGGTTGCGGCAAAAAGGCAGGCGACGGCGTAACCCTGGCCGTGCGCAGCGAACATGTAGAGTTCTGCACAGAGGGTGGCCTGCCCGCCACGGTGAAGGAAAAGACATTTGCCGGCGGTATGCTGCGCATTGCGCTGGCCCTGGAAAACGGCGACGAGCTGGTGGCCTCGCGCCATGGCATCGACATTGCCCTTTCGGCGGGCGACGGCGTGCGCGTGACATGGGCTGCACAGAATGCCGTGCCGGTGGATACCCACCAGGAGGCCCGGGCATGAAGCAACGCAGGCAAACGGGCATCTGGCTGATGCTGGCGCCCCTTTACATCTTTACCATTTTATTTGTTGCCGGGCCGCTCATCTATATGGTGGTGCTCAGCTTTCTGCAGCGCGGCGAAGTGTGGGGCGTGGTGAACTCCTTCACGCTGGATAACTACAAAAACATCCTCACCCCCATCTATCTGCAGACGTTTGCAGAATCGTTCAAACTGGCAATCACCAGCACGGCGTTCATCACCCTGCTGGGCTATCCGTTTGGCTATTTTATGGCCAAACTGCCGCCTGTGTGGAAAAAGCGCATGATGCTTTTGATTATGATTCCGTTTTGGACGAATTCGCTCATCCGCCTGTATGGCTGGATGATCATCTTCCGCGCCAATGGCACGCTGGATCAGATTCTGATGGGCCTGGGGCTCACCAGTTCCCCCCTGAAACTGCTGTACACTTACCCCGCCGTGGTGGTGGGCATGGTGTATGCGCTTTTGCAGTTCATGATTCTGGCTGTGTATTCCAGCGCGGAAAAAATGGATTGGAGCCTGGTGGAAGCCGCGCGCGACCTCGGCGCCTCGCCCTTCCGCGCGTTCTGTACGGTTACGCTGAAGCTGACGCTGCCGGGGCTGTTGTCCGGCATCATTCTCACCTTCATCCCCTCGATGGGGCTGTTCTTCATTGCAGATATCCTGGGCGGGAATAAAGTGGTGCTGGTTGGCAGCCTGATTCAGGATCAGCTGATGAAAGCCCACAACCAGCCCTTTGCCGCTGCGCTGAGCGTGGTGCTGATGGCGCTTACTACACTGATGATTACGCTGTACAAACGCGTCACCCATTCCAGCGAACTGGAGGGCCTTTTATGAAAAACCGCACAAAGCTGCCCAACGTTTACCTTGGGGTCATTCTGTTCCTTATTTATTTGCCCATTGTGCTGGTGGTCGTCTATTCCTTCAACGAAAACCGCATCTCTACCATGTGGAGCGGCTTTTCCCTGCGCTGGTATGAGACGCTGTTCCGCGACAGGGCCATGTTTGAGGCGCTGGTGAACAGCATTGTGCTGGGGCTGTCCTCTTCGCTGGCGGCCGCCGTCATTGGCACTCTGGGTGCCGTGGGCTTTACCAAAATACAAGCGCGCACCAAAAATGTGGTAGAGTATATCTCTATGCTGCCCATGATGACGCCGGAGATTATTCTGGGCATGGTGTTTCTGGCGTTTTTCTCTCTGCTGGGCCTGCCGTTCGGTATGACAACGCTCATCATCGCGCACACGGCCTTCTGCATTCCCTACGTCTACATGCTGGTGAAAGCGCGCCTTGTGGGGCTGGACAAAAGCCTGCCCGAGGCCGCGCGCGACCTTGGCGCCAGCGAGGCGCGTGTGTTTTTCGACATCACGCTGCCGCTCATTGCCCCGGCCATTGCCTCCGGCATGCTGCTCAGCTTTGCCATGAGCTTTGACGACGTCATCATCAGCCTGTTTGTCACGGGTGTGAATGTGAATACACTGCCGCTGAAAGTGTATACTTCTTTGAAGACAGGCATTACGCCCGAGATCAACGCCCTGTGCACACTGATGTTGGCTTTTACGGTGCTGGCAGTGGCCGCCTCGGCCCTGATCAGCCGAAAAAAAAGCTGAAGGGCTGCTGCATGGCATGGGGCATGTGTGCCCATGTTTTCCATCATATCTGCGCGCACAGCGCGCAAAACAGCAAAATTAGGAGGAGAAACTATGAAAAAACTTGTTTCCTTGGCCGTCTGCCTTTGCCTTGTGCTGGGCCTTCTTGCCGGCTGCGGCGGCACGCAGGGGGCGGAAATCAAAGGCGAAGTGAACCTGTACACCTGGGAGGGCATGTTCCCGCAGGAGGTGCTGGATGCTTTCACAGCAGAAACCGGCTATCAGGTGAACTATTCCAGCTTTGACACAGACGAGACTATGCTGGCCCGCCTGGAGGCCGCTGAGGGCGGCGATTACGATGTGGTGATTGCGGACGACTATATCATCGAGACTGCCATCGCCCAGGGCCTTGTCTCTGAGCTGGACAAAACAAAACTTTCCAACATTGGCAACGTAAACCCCATTTATCAGGGCCAGTTCTTCGACCCGCAGGATGCCTACACCGTGCCCTATGGCGCAGGCGTGCAAACCATTGTATATGACCCCTCTGCTGTAAGCACCGAAATCACCAGCTATGCCGATTTGTGGGACACATCGCTGCAGAGCAGCATCGGCATCACCAGCAACTTCCGCGTCATGAACGGCATGGCTTTGAAAATTGCCGGCGAAAGCTATAACACCGAGGACATTGCCACCATTGAACAGGCCGGTGAAAAATTGCTGGAGCTGGCGCCCAACATTCGCCTTATTAAGGATGACAACCTGCAGGTAGACCTGCTTTCCGGCGAGGTTTCCGCCGCAGTGATGTACACCAGCCAGGTGACACAGGCGTGCATGGAAAACCCCGACCTACAGGTGGTGTACCCCTCGGAGGGCATTGGCTTTGGCATTATGGCGCAGTTTATTCCCGCCAATGCTCCCAATAAGGACGCGGCATATGCTTTCATCGATTACATTCTGCGCCCGGAAGTATCCAAGCAGTGCTATGAGTACATTGGCTACTATTGCACAAACCAGGCCGCCGATGAACTGATTGAAGAAGAATACAAGCCGTTTCTCACCCTGCCGGAAGATTTTTCCGGCAATATGGAAATGATTCAGAACATCTCTGCCGAGGCCGAAGAAACCCATGTGCAGATTTGGACAGAGTTCCGCGCAGCCTGCGGCCAGTGAGGCACAGCCTGCCCATCCTTTGCGAAAAAGGCCCCTTCCAAGGAAGGGGCCTTTTGTTTTTGCGGGCATTCCACGCGGCGTAGAGCCAATCGACGCTGCGTGGCTTGCAAAAAGCAGCAAAATGCCGTATGCTGTGGTTCGGTTGCTTTGCCACGGCCAGCCGGGCACTCAGCCGAAACCATGCCCGGGAGGAAACCGAGATGAAACATAACTGGAAGCTGCCTGCCGCACTGCTGTGCGCCCTTTTGTTATTTGGATGTGCGCAGGGCGGCGCGGCCGGGGCCTCCTCTGTGCCTGCTGCTTCGGCCCCTGCGCCAAGCAGCGCGCAAACGGCCCCGGAAAACGGGCTGGAACCGGTGAGCAGCAGCGTCCTGGCAGATTTGGAACGCCGCGCCGCGGCTCTGGCAGACCTTTGCCGCCCGTGGCTGGCAGGCCAGCAGGCGGGCGATGCCGGGGCCCTGCGCGCTGCGCTGGAAGAGGCCGGTGAGCCTGTGCTGGTGCCAGAGCACAGCGGCGTGTCTGCCTTAAGCGGGGCGCCGGACGCCTTTTCCGCTTTCCGCCAGGCAGCGCTCAGCGGGCAAAACGCCCGCCTGGAAGCCGTCAGCGTCGCCGAAAGCGGGCATGTCTATCTGGTCAGCTACTATTTGGAAGGCAGCGGCGCCTTCTGTGCACAGGCAAGGCTGGAATATGATGAAACCGGGGCAGCGCACCCCGGCGGGCCCGGGCAGACGGATATTGAGAACTGGCAGTTTACGGAAAAGGGCAACCTGATTTTCGAGCTTGCCCTTTCCCCTCTGCACGAGGACGGCCACAGCATGCTTCGCGCGCAGCCGGTGCCGCAGGCCTTTCAGGATGCGGCAGCACAGTACCTGGACACCGTAGGCTACCGCGATAACGATTTGTTTTCAAAAAACTGGCAGGCGGGCGATATGGGCGATGTGTGCCTGAACGATGCCTTTGACGCCATGATGCGCCTGGCCACTGGGCAGGATTATTCCCCGGCCGCCTCTGCCGCGCCCAGCTTTGTGCCGGCGGAGGCGTTCGAGCAGGCCCTGTGCCAGTATCTGCCCGTCACCCCCTCGCAGCTGCGCGCACAGGCCGGGTATGACGCAGAGGCCGGCGGCTACCCCTATTTGCCCTATGGGGTTGCCTATTGGGCTGTGCTGCCAGAGATGGCGCCCGAGGTGACAAGCGTGCAGGAACATGCGGACGGCACACTGACGCTTACCGTAGATGTGGCCTGCATGCGCCGCGGCACCGACCGCCTGTTCACGCACGAGCTCACCGTGCAACCCGGCGGGGACGGCACGTTCCGCTTTCTTTCAAACCACATTGTGTGGCAGGACGGCGCCCGCATGCCGCAATACCACACCCGCCTTTCCGGCTATGAAGCCACTGCGGCATAAAACAAACGCCCCGGCAGGCCGTGCGCCTTGCCGGGGCGTTTTCTGTACGAGCGATAGAAATAGCCGCACTTATGCGGGTGAGACATAATTCAGCGGCTGCACAGGCTGGCCGTTGACGTCCACCTCAAAGTGAAGATGGTTGCCGAACGAATTGCCAGTAGTGCCCACATAGCCCAGAATATGCCCTGCCTCCACCGTCATGCCGTTCGAAAGGTCGGACGCCCAGCATGTCATGTGCGCATACACCACAACAATGCCGCCGCCCACGCTCACTTTCACACAGTTGCCATAGCTGGCGTGCTGCTGCACACTTACCACACCGCCCACCGCCGCGCGGATAGGCGTCATAGCCGGGGCCGGAATATCCACCCCGCGGTGAAAATCCGGCCTGCCGTTCAAGGTGCGCCAGCCATAACCGCTGCCCGGCCGGTAGCCCGGCAGCGGCCACAGCCAGCTTCCGTCCGCCGGGGGCTGGCCGCCCGGGTTGTCGTCTTGCGCAATCCATTCCAGGTACTCTTTGGTGGCCTGTTCCACCTCATGGGTTTTGTCCTCATAGGCCGCCTCATAGGACTGCTGGTCGGCCTGTGCCTGAGAGAGGTCGGCATCCGCCTGGCGGATGGCAGCCGCATATTCCTGGCGTGTCTGTTCCAGCTGGGTGCTGGCCTGTTGCATCTCATCCAAAGCGGCCTGCTGAGCCGCTGCCTGGGCCTCTATCTCCTGCTTTGCCTGCACATAGCCGTCCACCTGGGCCTTGTTGGCCACTGAAATGCAGGTGAGGTTTTCAGCAAAGCGCATCATTTGGGCAAGGTCGCTGACACCCAGCAAAGCCGACAGACTGGATTGATTTCGCGTTTCATACATGGCCACCAGCCGCTGTTCAAATGCCTCCCGCCCGGCCTCTACCTGACGCTGTGCTGCGGCCAGCGCCTGGTTTGCCTGGTCTACCTGGGCTTTCTGTTGGCGAATCTGTTCGTTCAGCACATCCAGCTGGGCCAGGATGCTGTTCGCTTTCTGCAGGTACAACTCCTTCATCGTTGCGGCGTCCTCCTGCCGCTGTTCCGCCTGTTCTATTTGTTCTTCCAGACGGTTTTTTTCCTCTTTCAGCCTGTCCAGCGCCTCTTTCGGCGTCTCGGCCAGGGCCAAAAAGGCCACAGGGAACCACAGCGCAGCCAGCGCAAGGGCCGCGCCTTTTTGAAACGTGCGTTTCACGTCATTTCCTCTTTTCCTGAACGATGTCTCTTCAGCCGCCCGGTTGCGAGGCATCTGGGAAATCCGGGGCCGAGAATACCCACTGTTCCCACTCCTGCTGGGCGGCCAGAAATTGCTTTTGCAGCTCGCGGGTAGCCGCGTCATTTCGCGCCTGTTCCTCCGGCGTCATAACGGGCGCGCTGTCAATCTGTTCTTCCAGTTGCCGTATTTCTTCCTGAAGCCCAGCCACCTGTTCTTCCCGCTGAAGGCTGTGAATCTCCTCTTTCAGCTGCGCCAGCCTTGCCCAGTTCACTTCGCCCTGCGGCTGCACAGCGGCCAGATATTCCATGGGGTCTACCCAATCTCCCTGTGCCCACAGGGCAAACAGCATCTCGTTGGCAAGGCTGCCCACGGTGGCCACGGGCTGCCCGGCGGTCACCGTGTCCCCAAGCTGTGCATAGATATCGCCGCAATTGGCATACAGGGAATATCCGCTTCCGTCCCCGTGATAAATCACCAACGCGTTGCCATAGGGCCCGCCCGATGCCGGCAGCCCCAGCACCTGAAGCGACGCCACAATGCCGCCGCGTGCGGCCACCACAGGCGAACCCTCGGGCGCCTGGATGGTGACGCCCACGGCCCCCTCTTCAAATGTGCCGCCCAATGTGCCATATTCCGGCACCGGCCAGCGCCACTGCCCGTCTGCCCAGGCCTGGGTAAAAGCAACCGGCGCTATTTGCTGCGCAGGCACTGCAAATGCCACACACAGGCTGGCCGCGGCCACACAGCACGCTGTGGCAGTCACAAGGCCGCGGGCCCGGCGGCGCGGGGCCTGCTCTACCATGCGCGCAAAGCGTTCTTTCAGCGCGTGTTTTCCCCCTGCAAAGTTCAGGGCAAGCGGCCCCTGCAGGCGGCCGCGCTTCAGCGTGTCCAACACGGCCTGCCCATAGGCCACACGGTATTCCATGGGGCGCCCCTCCAGCACGGCCTCATCGCAGGCCAGTTCCATATCGCGGCGCGCCGTGCGCACCATTGCATATACGGCGGGGTTGAACCAGTGCACGGCATTTGCAGCCATCAAAAGAAACACATACAGAATATCGCGTGCCTCGCGGTGGCTTGCCTCGTGTTCCAGCACATAGGGCAGCTCGCTTACCTGCACCTCTTCGGGCAGATAGACGGCTGGCCGCCACAGGCCCGCCAGCATGGGGCTTGCCAGGCCGGCAGCGCGGTAAATGCATGTTTTGCGGCCGAATGCAAGCCACACCGCGCTGCACACCGCATCGTCTGTCTCGCGCACACGCCGGGCGTGCAGCTGAGATAAAAACACCACATAAGCCCCCGCGTGAAATGCCAAAAACATCAGCGCCCCCGCCGCCCATACATAGGGCAAAGCCACCGCCAGTTCTGGCCATGAAAGGCCCGCCGGGCCGCTTTCTTCCTGCGGCGCTGCCTGCCCGGCGCTATCCGCCTGCTGTGCGGGCGGCGCCTCTGGCGCACCGGGGCTTGCCTGTGCGGCCGCTGCCGCAGGCAGCTGCATCTGCACGGGTGCGGCGGGCAGGCTGATATCTACCGGCAGGGCCAGCCGGATAGCCAGCACCAGCCACACAAGGCGAAACGTTTGGGCAGCCACACGCACCCTGGCCAGCCTGCGCACCAAAAGGCACACCAGCACCAGCGCTGTAACCCATGGCGTCACGGCGGCCAGCGCCCGGGCCGCCGCGGGCAGCGCGGCGCTCATTGTTTGCCGCCGGCGCGGCGCAGAATATCTTCCAGCTCTGCAAGTTCTGCCTGCGAAAGCCCTTCGTCCTGCACCAGCGCGGCCACCAAATTTTTCACAGAGTTGCCGTAAAAACGCCCCAGCATATGCCTTGTTTCACTGCGGCGGTACTCCTCTTCCGGCACAAGTGCCCGGTACAGGGTAAAACGGCCCTGCCGCGTCTCTTCCACAAAGCCCTTTTCCACAAGGCGGCCCAGCACTACCTTCAGGGTGGACGCCGTCCATGTGCGGCGCGCCTGCAGGGCCTCCAAAATGCGCGCCGTGCGCACAGGCTGCGAAAAACTCCACAGGGCCAGCATCACATCCAGCTCGGCCTCTGGAAGCTTGGGAGGCTTTTTCATCTTCACCCACGCCTTTCATTTACATATGTCGTTGAATTTAATGTATCATTTTTATCTACAAATGTCAACGAAAATTTACTTTTTCGAAAAAAACAAATCCGCGCCCGCCCTGGAAAGGGGCGAGCGCGGGTGCGAAGCTGGTGTTCTGTTTTCAAGACTTCTGAAAAGCGGCCCACAGCGGCACACAGGCCCGGAAAACGCAGGCCGTGCGGGGCAGGCTTACCGCACACCGGAAAGGTCTTTTATCGCCTCGCCTGCCAGAATAAGCCCTGCCACCCCCGGCACAAAGCTGACAGAGGCCGGGGCCGGGCGGCCCGCCGTGCCCTTTTCTTCGCCGGGCAGGCAGGGCGTGCGCGCGGCCTCGGTGCTGTACACCACCTTCAGGCGCGACACACCGCGTTTTTTCAGCTCGCGCCGCAGCACGCGGGCCAAGGGGTCTGTGTGCGTAGCGAAGATATCAGTCACCGTAAATGCGGTGGGGTCCAGCTTATTGCCGCAGCCCATGGCGCTGGCAATGGGCACCCCCGCAACATGGGCGCGCACGGCAAGTTCCAGCTTGGCCGCCACGGTGTCCACCGCGTCCAGCACATAGTCATAGGCGTCCAGCGGCCATGCGTCCGCCGTCTCGGGCAGGTAAAACACACGGTGCGCCTGCACACGAATAGCCGGGTCTATCCCGGCGATATGCGCCGCAAACACCTGCACCTTCGGCTGGCCCAGCGTGCTTTGCGCCGCACACAGCTGGCGGTTCAGGTTGGAAGGGCTGAACACATCCGCGTCAAACAGGCTCAAAGCCCCCACACCGGCGCGCGCCAGCGCCTCGGCGGCATAGCCGCCCACGCCGCCCAGGCCAAACACGGCCACATGCGCCTTCTGCAGGCGCTGCACGCCCGCCTGCCCCAAAAGCTGCGCCGTTCGCAAATGTCTCTCTTCCATCATAAAAGCCCCATTTCCAAAGGCGGGCCCGCTATGGGCAGCCGCCCCCTGCACGGCCCTGCGCACGGCGGGCCGCTATGGGCTTTATTATAGCGTGCGGTGCCGCTTTGCGTCAACTGCACGGCGCCGCACAAACACCGCCACCAGCAGGGCAGCGGCCGTAAGGCCCAGCGCCCATTTCAGCGCGGCAGAGGCAGATGCAATGGCCGCGGCCACGCGCGGCCAGCTTTGCCCCGCAGCCGTGCCAAGGCCCACCAGAAGGATATTCCACACCGTACTGCCCGCCGCCGTATACAGAAAAAACGGCACAAGACGCATGCCCGCCATACCCGCCGGAATCGAGATCAGGCTGCGCACAATGGGCACGCACCGGCAGTAAAACACGCTGGCCGCGCCCTTTTGGGCAAACCATGCCGCGGCCTTTTCCACATCCTGCTTTTCCATGTGCAAAGCCCGCCCCACCGGCCCTGCCAGCAGGGCGTCCAGCCGCCGGGGCTGCAAAAGCCGCCCCACACCATACAGCACCAGCGCGCCGGCCAGGCTGCCCAGGGTGGCGGCAGCCACTACCCCCGGCGCACGCAAAGCCGTTGTCGCCGTGCAAAAGCCTGCAAATGTAAGAATGACCTCGCTTGGAATCGGCGGAAAAATATTCTCCACCGCAATCAGCGCAAACACACCCCAGTAACCGAACGCACCAATCCACTCCACCACCACCTGGTGCATCTGCGTGCCCCCCCCCTTCGGGTTTTCCTTCCGGCCGCAAAGCAGCCTTGCGGGGTGCCTTTCTGCGGCCAAAGGCAGCGCCCCTGTGCAGACAGCGTATGCGCGCAGGGCAAAAAATAGAACCATAGCCCCTTGCATGCAAAACGGGCCGGGCAGGCGGGCATAGCCCCGCCTGCCCGGCCCAGCGCAGCGCTCAGCGCCCCCGCCCTGCATGCGGCGGAAAAAACGGGAGCTGTGCTTCAAACGAAAACCGCTCGTAGGCGTTCACAACCTGTGTGGCGCCATAGGTGCAGGTGCGCGGCACCTGGGCGCCATAGTTCAAATGCACATGGCCGTGCACAAAATAGCCGGGCCGGTATTGGTCCAGCAGTTTTGTAAACGCCTCAAAGCCCTCGTGCGCGCGGTCCGGCCCGTCGTTCAGGCCCAGGGCCGGCGCATGCGTCAGCAGAATGTCAAACCCACCGTGGCGCCGCAGCGACAGCCACAGGCGTTTGCGCCGCCGCTCCATTTCCTGCTGGGTATACTGGAACGGCCCCTGTTTATAACGGATAGACCCGCCCAGCCCCAGCACGCGCACGCCGCCGTATTCATAAATGGTATCTTCCACGCAGATGCAGCTTTCCGGCGGTGTCTTCTTATAAGCAGTGTCATGGTTGCCGTGCACATACAGCACAGGCGCCCGGCTGAAGGTGGCCAGAAACGAGAGGTACTGCGGCGACACATCCCCGCAGGAGAGAATCAGGTCCACATCGCGCAGCTTGTCCGGGCTGAAATGGTCCCACAGATATTTGGATTCTTCATCTGCAACAGCCAGTATCTTCACTGCGCGCCCCCTTTCGGCCATGCCCGGCCATCTGTATCATATCAGCACCGCCGGTTTCTCGGTGGCGTCCACCCCCTGCAGGCGCACCATGGGCTTCGCCTCGTCAATCAGCTCGTCATAGGCCGGAATGCGCCCCACAATGTTGCTGCACAGCCAATCCATGGTAATGACGGCCTGCGGCGCCAGGGCGCCGCCCGCCTGCTGCACGGGGCCCTGCTGCGAATACAGCGGGCCGGAAAACGGCTCGAACAGGCCCTGGGCAATGGCATTTTTTAAAAGTTCTGCCAGGCGCAGCGTGCCCTGAGGCAGGCTGTGCGAGCACAGCACATCCACCACTCCGGCAGAAAGCCCCCACCAATAGTTCACGGCATGCGCCCCGGGCTGTGTTTCGGCCTGCCTCCAGGTGCCGTCGAAAATGCTGCGCAAAATTTTTGTGTAAAACTCGCCCCAATTCCACAGCGGCATGGCCAGGTGCCGCACACCCTGCGGCGTCTCTTCATACAGGCCAAAGCGCTCGCGCGCGGCGGCAGGCGGGTTCATATCCACATTCGAGATGATGCGAATGCCCTTTTCTTTGAAATCGCGCTCGATGTCACTGCCGCGGCGCGCCGTCCAATCCACATATACGGCCGCGCGCGGGTTCACCAGCTGGGCGCCCAGCGCAAAGGCGTTCACCCCGGCCGTCATGCCGTAGGTGGGGTAGCTGGCAATATACCCCAGCCTGCCGTCCTGCGCCATGCTGCCCGCAATGGCGCCCAGAATAAACTTTGCCTCGTGGATGCGCCCGTAATAGGTGCGCACATAGGGGTGCGTCATGTGCAGCGAACAATTCAAAAACTTCACCTGCGGCCACGTGACGGCAGCTTTCAGCGTGGCGGGCATCAGTTTGGGCGTGGTGGTGAACACCACATCCGCCCCGCGCTCCACCGCCTGCTTCAGCAGCTGTTCGTCATTCTTCCCCACCAGCACGTCATCGTAGGCCCATGTCTCCACCCGCTCATGGAACACGCGCTGCACCTCGCCGCGGCCCATCTCGTGCGCATAGGTCCAGCCCGAGGTCTCGGCCGTGCGCTCGTGCAAAAAGGCCACGCGCAGGCGCGGCCCCACGCCCGCGGCGCCCAAAAGGCGGTTCCACAGCGGGCCGGCCTGCTGCGGCTGCGGCTGCATGGAAAGTTCCAGCGCGTCCTTTTCCCCAAGCGCCAACACCTCTGCCCAAATGCGCTGCAGCGCAGGCACCATTTCAGAGGGCGTCATGGCGCAGGCCGTCTGATAGCCGTAGACGCCTATGAACGCCAGAAGCGCGTCGGACGGCGTAGCCGCAAGCCGTGCCCCGCCGCACACGGCATAGGCCTGCGAAAAGCGCAGCTGCAGCGAGGCAAGCGTAATGCGGTCGTCCTGCGGCCACACTTCGCCGGGGCGGCGGCCTGCGGCCGCCGTCAGCCTGGCATAGCTGCCCGGCCGCGAAAACCACACGGTGTTCAGCTCGGTAGCTTGGTAAAAATCAAGAAACTCGAAATACACGCGGTTCTCGGGCGTGCCGGTGCGCTTTGGCAAAATGCGCGTCACCCGCGCGCGAATGGACGCCGCGCCAAAATATTTCAGCACAGATACGCGCTTGTTGCCCTCCTGCACATAAAAGCGGTTCATGAATTCAAATGCCTGCACCGGCTCGCGGATGCCTTCCTCCTGCTGGGCGCGGCAAAGTTCCATCCATTTGCGGGCAAATTCGGTTTTTTCATCCAGCAGCGGCATAAAGTTTGGCGCAAAGGCCGTCTTCCGCCCGTCCGTCTTGGTGCCTGTGAACAATTCCGCTGGAATTTCCTTCACCCCAAGGGCCTGTGTGGTGTCTGCAGCGCTGTTTTCCAAAATGTCGTCCAGCACCTGCAGGTACGGGTACATTCCCTTTACCACACAGGCGCGAAAGCTTTTCTGCCCGGCGCGCTGCGCCTTTCTGTATTCGTCTGTCCAGCTCATGAAACACCCCTCTTCCTTTCCGCGCCTAGGCCCACTGCTGCACCAGCGCAGCAGCCAGGCCAATGGCCGACCACACGGCGCACGCCGTGCACACGCACAGCACGGCCCGGCAGGCCCGCTTTGCGCGCGCGGCGGCCAGCGAGCGCCACAAAAGCAGCGTGCACACCACCACCGACATCAAAAAGAAAAACCCCGTGCGCTGGCCCGACACCATCACTGTGGGCGAAAAGCCCAGCATCGCATAAGAGGCAAACCCGGCGCAAAACAGCAGCATGGCACCAAAGGCCGCCCGGGTATGACCCAAGGCCAGATAAAGGTTCAATACACATGCCGCCAGCACGGCGCACAGCAAAAGAAATGCCAGCCAGTATTTGGGTGAATAAACCGTAAGCAGGTTCAAATATCCGTCCTTGGTAAACACATTGGCAAAAAAGGAAAGGCTGGGCACCAGCTTTTTCGCCAGCGGCCCGCCCACACCCAGCACGGCCACGGCCAGCGCGGGCAGCGCGCCAAACAGGCGCACATACCACGCGCGGTGCCGGGCGGCCACTGCCAGGGCCAGCACCACACAAAACACGAAAAACAGAATATTTTTCTGATACAGCACATGATACATGGCGTTCGAAATGCCAAGTTCGGCATTCTGCCAAATGGTGCGCATGCCAAAATCTGTGAACCAGGACGTCGTCTCGCCTGCAATGCGCGCCGCTGTGCCCGGGCAGGTGGCCGCATACAGCGCATTGGCCGCACATACGGCAAGCTGTGCCCAAACCACCCAGTGCACACGGCGGCGGGCTGCCGCGTGCCACAGCAGCACACCCGCAAGGCACCCCGTATATACCACCAGGGCCTGCTCCATATTGGCGGCATAGGCCAGCAGCAAAAGGCTGGCCGCACACAGTGCCCGGCCCGGCGCCGCGCCGCGCGCAAGCTGCACCAGCGGCTGCGCCGCCGCAAGGGCAGCGGCCAGCGGCCACACAAACACCAGCGTGGTGCACATCCACCCCGCGGTGGAAAGCGCCGTCCAATCATAGCACAAAAAGCACAGCACGGCCATTGCGGCGCCGCATGGGCTGCGCTCTAACCCTGCCGTGCGCGCGGCCAAAAAGGCACACAGCGCCACCAGCAGTGCATCTGCCACGCGCCACACGGCGGGCGGCAGGGCCGCTACAGTGCACAGCACGGCCTCCACCAGGCTTCTGGCAGACCATGTGGCATAATGTTCCGTTAAAAATTGCCAAAGGCTCATGCGGTTCAGCATGTCGCGGTACATCGGGTCGTCGCCCAGCCCCACCGGCATCGCGGCGTGCAGGGCCAGCATCACACAGAAAAACCCGCCGAATATCAGCCCGGGGGCATGGGGCCTCAGGCGGCTTACCCACTGTTTCATGCGCCCACCTGCACTTTCCGGCCCGTATCGGCTAAAATATTATGCCCGTCGGTGCGGTAGGCAATGTACACGCTGTATTCCCCCGCTGGCAGCGCCTGTTCCCGAATGCGCGCAGTAAACCCGCCCAGCTGGCCAATGGCCAGGCTTCCGCCCGCCACATACGCCTCCTCGCTCAGCACCATCTTAGTGGGCAGGCGAAGGGCAGTGCCGCCCGTGCCGGGGTACAGCGCCACAAAGGTGTCGATGTGTTCAAAGCGCTCGCCCTCAATGCAGGCATATCCGTCCACCGACAGCATGCCGTCCTTCTGCGTAATGTCAGCCTTCATGCGGAAGGCTTCGGGCACAGGTTCGGCATAGTCCTCAAGGCGGATTGTTCTGGGCGCCGTCAGCGCCCGGCCCACCAGCAGGCACAAAAGGCCCACTGCCAGCGCTGCCGCACACGCAAGGGCGGCAAACACGCTTCTTTTTGCTTTTGGCTGCGGCATGGCACTCTCCTGTCCTTTCGAAAGGCCGCCGCGGGCATATGCCCGCGGCGGCCCCTGCTCTCTGTATATTTCAGGCTTCAGGCCTGCGGCGCGGCAGGCGGGTTGAAAATGGCATCCATTTCAGCCGCAAAGCCCTCGTTTGTGGTTTGGAAATTGCGCGAGATACGGTTGTTTACCGTGTGGCGGGCCAGATATTCCACCCACACGCGGTAGGCGTCGCCGCTGCGCATATGCAGCCCGTCCCCACCGGCATATTCCGGGTTCAGAAAGTCGGCGTTATCCGCCAGGGGCTCGTGCGTGTCAATGTAATACATGCCGCGGTCCGTGGCCATTTTGGCCAGTTCGTTGTTCATGGCGGCAATCTGCTCGCGCGAGAGCATCACATGTTTCTGGCTGTATTCCTCTGTCACCGGCGTGAGGCCTTGAATGTACACAGGAATACCCATCGAAGTGAAGCGCTCGGCCAGCATATCCATAAAGCGGCCGTAATAGGTAAGGTAGGCGTTGCCGTCCTGCGCATGGACAAGCGTGTTTGCACCCAACAGCACATACACGCTGTCCGGCTGCTGGGCACTGATTGCATCCCACACAGCATCAAAAGAAATTCCAAGGTCCCGGCTTCCGGCCGCGCCGTTTTCTGCAAACGTCTTGGGCGAAATACCCTGGAACCCATACACTTTGGCAATGTTTTTCAGGGGTTCGTAAATGCCGAAGCCCTCTGTCAGCGAATCGCCAATAAACAGGGCCGTGCGAAAATATTCCAGGCTGACAATGCCGTTTTCCGGCACAGACAGCATGCGTGCATCCTGGGCTGTGCGCTCGGAATACAGCGTGCGCTCAGCCTTGGCTGTCGTGTTCCAGGTTCGGCTGTCCGCCGGCTGGGCCGCGCTGCCAGAGCCGGAGGCCGCGCTGCCCGAGGCCGCACTTTGCCCGCTGCCAGACGATACCGGCTGAGCCGGCGCCGAGGCGCCGCTGCCCGGCGCAGAAGGCGCGCCGCCTTCCTCTTCCCGCACAGAGGGCAGCGTGAACACCGCCTCACCATGCACCAGTTTCACCACACAGTAGGCGTTGCCAAACACCAGCGCCACGGCCAGCACGGCCAGCAAGGCCTGTGCCAGCAGGCTTTTTGCACGCCGCTTTTTTGCCCGTGCTTTCATTTTTCTGAAATCCGCCAAAATGGTCTCCTCCGTACATTTGCCATACTTCAGCCCTGATAGCAGGGCGAGCCCGGCAGATAAGGGTTCCCGGCACGGTAAGCCGTGTGAGTAATCAGCAATTCGCGCCAGGCACTGTAGCCCTCGTTGTTCAGGTGCAGGCCGTCATCGGCCGCATACTCTGCTTTCAGGTAGCCGTCCTCCCCGCACAAAGCGCTGTAAAGGTCCAGATAATGCATCCCATGCTGGTAGGCCAGCAGTGCCAGCTTTTCATTCACGCCCTGAATGCGCTCCAGCGTAAAGTTTTCATCGGCCGCCTTGGCCTGTGTCACGGGCGGGATGGCCTCGATATAATACACCGTGTCCTCCGGCAGCTGCGGCACCAGAAATTCCAAAAAGCGGCCGTAATATTCCAAAAACGCCTCATCCGTCAGGGTTTCCATTGCATTGGTGCCCAGCAGGATATATACCTTTTTCGGGTTGGCCGCCAAAATCTCATCAATGGGCTTTACCGTCTCGCCGTTGATGTTCGTCACCGTGCCCTCAATGAATGTGCGCGGCCCGGCGCCAATATATGCCGCATAGCTGGCATTCGAGATTCCGCTGGTATAAACCTGAAAGCCCTGCGTCAGGGAATCTCCAATGAACAGCGCATCGTCGAAATAGCTCATGTCCACGCGCCCGTTTTCCGCCAGGGCCAATGTGACGGCGCTGATGGCCGGCAAGGTCCCCTGCGCCTGCTGCACGGGGCCAATGCCTGTGGGCTGTGCCGCGGTTTCATCGCCTGCGCCTGCGCCGCTTTGCGCCGTGCTCTGCACCCCGCTTGTGCTGCTCGCCGTGCTGCCAGAGGCAGGCAGCCCCGCCGTCTTCCACGGCTGCTCAATCAGCAGCGTAATCACGCCTGCTAAAAGCAGAATAACGGCAAAGTTGGCCGCCACAAAACCGGCAAACGAGGGCTTTTTCTTTTTTCTCGTCGGCTGGCCGCGTCGGGGCGGTGTGCTGCCGGGCCGCTGGGGCGGCCTTTGCCCGCCCGACGGCCGGCGGCCGCTGGGCGCAGGCTTTCTCGGCCCCTGGCCGGAAGGGCGCACAGGCCGCGCTGCATTGCCCTGCGCGGGCCGGCCCACGGGCACCTCAACAGACCCCAGCGGCACTTCAGTCATACCGCGCTGCCGGCCCGGGCCGGGGGAAGGGCGGCGAAGGTCGGAGGGCTGCTTCATCCAGTCTTCCATGCACCGCGCCCCCTTTCCGTGCTGTGAGGCCGCACGGCACACCACAGCCCCAGCAGGGCATCACGCCCCATGATATGCATTCATTATACCCGCTTTCACATGCCAGTTCAACCGTTTTGACAAAGCGGAAGTTGTAAAAATTCTGCCCAACACACCTGATACCGGCCAGCCGTCATGGTGCAATAAAAAAGCCTCTCCTCCACGTCTTCTGCGGAAGAGAGGCTTTCTGAGCCAAAATTCGAAAAACTACGCGCAAAAAGTTCAGGCCAGCTCAGCGAAATACTTGATGGTACGAACCATCTGGCTGGTGTAGCTGTTCTCGTTGTCGTACCAGGACACAACCTGCACCTGATAGGTGTCGTCGTCAATCTTGGTCACCATCGTCTGCGTGGCATCGAACAGGCTGCCGTAGGTGATGCCGATGACGTCAGAGGAAACGATGGGGTCGGTGTTGTAGCCGAAGCTGGCGGAAGAAGCGGCCTTCATGGCGGCGTTGATGGAATCCACCGTCACGTCCTTGCCCTTCACAACGGCCACCAGGATGGTGGTGGAACCGGTGGGCACAGGCACGCGCTGGGCAGAGCCGATCAGCTTGCCGTTCAACTCGGGGATCACAAGGCCGATGGCCTTGGCAGCGCCGGTAGAGTTCGGCACAATGTTGGCAGCGCCGGCGCGGGCGCGGCGCAGGTCGCCCTTGCGGTGCGGGCCGTCCAGAATCATCTGGTCGCCGGTGTAGGCGTGCACCGTGGTCATAATGCCGCTCTGGATGGGATAGGCGTCGTTCAGGGCCTTTGCCATCGGGGCCAGGCAGTTGGTGGTGCAGGAGGCAGCAGAAATGATCTGGTCTTCCTTGGTCAGGGTGTTCTCGTTCACGCTGAACACGATGGTCTTCAAATCGTTGCCAGCGGGCGCAGAGATCACAACCTTCTTGGCGCCGGCCTGGATGTGGGCCATGGCTTTATCCTTCTTGGTGAAGAAGCCGGTGCATTCCAGCACAACGTCCACGCCCAGCTCGCCCCAGGGCAGCTCGGCCGGGTTCGGGTTTTTGTAGATGGTGATCTTCTTGCCGTCGACAACAATGTTGTCCTCGCCGGCCTCCACCGTGTGGCCGTCATAGCGGCCCTGCGCGGTGTCATATTTCAGCAGGTGCGCGAGCATCTCGGGGCTGGTGAGGTCGTTGATTGCGACGATCTCATAGCCCTCGGCGCCGAACATCTGGCGGAAGGCCAGGCGGCCGATGCGGCCGAAGCCGTTGATTGCAACTTTTACTGCCATAATCTAAACATCCTCCTTATCGTGAGGGCCCGCGCGCGGCCGGGTGCCGCTGCAAAGCCTTCCTGTCTTTTCATATTCTAATATAAAAAGACGCGGTGTGCAAGGGGGTGGTTGACAAATTTTTAACACAAGCGTCCCTTTCGGCATTTTTGCAACTATCTTTGCCGGAAGCCAAAGAAGTATGTGCAGTTTGCGGCATATTGCCGCGCGGCTTATGCCTCTTCCCACAGGGTTTGCCACCATTCCAGGGCGGCAAATTTCACTTTGTATGGGGTGTGCACAGCCGCTTGCTCGTCCTGTGGGTAGGCAGGGCCGTCATCCGCATCCGCCGCGGCGGGCACGCACAGCGGCGGGAACAGCACGCAGAACCAGTTGTGCCCCGCAGCCTGTCCCAGTTCGATGCGCACGGCGTCGTACCTGCCGGCGGGCAGGGTGAAACCGTCGTATTCCTTTGTGTGAAACATCATATTCACCACATGGGCGTGCACCGGCTGCGGGCACCCGGCCTCGGCCAGCACACGGGCGGCTGTCTGTTCCATATCCGAAAGGTGGGCCTGGGCAACAGCCTTGGCCTCCTGCTGGGTGGCCTGCTGTGCGAACAGGTTGCCGTATTCCTCCAGAATGGCATCTCGCACGGCCAGCTTCAGTGCCTGGTCCTGCGGTGAATCGGAATTGGCCAGAATATGCAGGCGCAGCGTATCCTTCCGCACACCGGCGCACGCCTGCGCAAACGCGGCAAATTGGGAAAGCAGAATGCATGCCAGCGTGCCCAGGCACAGTGCAAGGCGCGCAGCGCGCAGGCGGCGGCGCGCCCGCGCGCTGCTGGAAAAATTATAAGTAACTGTAAACATAAAAAACACTCCTTTGCGTTTCGCAAAAGAGTGTTGGCACCTTGGGGACGTCCTATTCCAAAAAGCGCATACCTTCTGTGCAGCCCGCACAAAAGCGTCAGCGCCCACGGCACACATGGGCCCCGCAGCGCACCGGATGCACGGCCCACACCTTTGGCCAGGTGCGCAGCAGGGCTGTTTTTGCGGCCTCTGCCTGTGCGCGCGTCTCAAACACGCCGTACACCGCCGCGCCAGAGCCCGTCATCAGCGCCGCCTTGGCCCCGGCAGCGCGCAAAGCGGCACAGATTGGCTCATTGGCCGTGCTCTCGCTGGAAAACTGCAGCTCGTTCACCATCTGCGCGCACAGGGCGTCCAGATCCCCGGCATAGAGGGCAGCGGCGGCCGCCTCGCCGTCCACCTTTACATCCGTACCCATTTCATCGAAACGGGCATAGGCGCGCGGCGTCGAGACGCCCTGGGGCGGCATGCAAACTGTGAACCAGCACTTCGGGCAGGCCGGCATGGGGGTGAGGATATCTCCCACACCCGTCACGCGCGCCGTGCCGCCCAGAATGGAAAACGGCACATCTGCGCCCACCTTCATGCCAATGGCACACAGCTGCTGCACAGACAGATGCGCGCCGTACAATTCGTTCAGCCCCACCAGAACGGCGGCGGCATCCGCACTGCCGCCCGCCATACCGGCGCGCACCGGCACACGCTTGTGTACGGTGATGTCTGCACCGGCCAGCAGGCCTGTCTCATGGAAAAAGGCCAGCGCGGCTTTCACCGCAGTGTTGCGGCCGTCGGCGGGCACGCGCGAGCCGGGCAACGAAAGCCGCAGGCCGGCACTTTTGCGCACCTCTACTTTTTCATACAGGCTCACGGCCTGCATCAGCATATCCAGGGTGTGGTACCCGTTTTCGGCAAAGCCCGTCACGCCCAGCGTGAGGTTCAGCTTGGCCGGTGCCAGCACAGTCACTGCCTCCATGGCAGAGCCTCCCTTCCAGGTTGTCGGGCGCAGCCCGCCTAACGGCGGAACAGCGCAAAGCGCCGCACTTCGATGGCCTTCACCGGGCACATCTCGTGGCAGCAAAAACAGCGGATGCAGCCAGCCCGGGAGATATGCGCCTTCCCGCCCCGCACCCGAATGGTGCGGCCGGGGCATATTTCGGCGCATTTTCCGCAGCCGATGCACAGCGCCCTTTTCACCTTGGGGCGCGGCGCCACCCATTTTTCCGCCCCGGGCACAAGCCAGCGGATGGGCCGCGGCGCCTTTTGGGCAAAGGTGAGGTCCATCATGCTGGTGGGCAGGCAAAAGCCCGCGCGCGGCGCGGCGGCCTGCACGTCGCCGCACAGCATGCCCTCCTCCACCTGTGCGGCGCACAGCCCGCGCCGCACGGCAGCGGCCAGGTATGGCACGCGCTGCGGCGCAAGGCCCATCAGGCGGCAAACAGCCAGGTCGACATCATAGGCGCTTTGCCCGCCCAAAATAAGCCCCAAAGCATACGGCGTGCCGGAGGCCGGGCCGTCGCCCTCCATGGCCACAATGCCATCGGCCACCACCATATCCGGCCGCACGGCCTCACAGAGGTCTGCCAGCATGCCGCCGAAATCTTCCGGGGCGGGAAAGCGCATGTGGAATTCAGCCTTCGAAAGGCCGGGCACCGTGCCGAACAGATTTTTCACCGCGCACGTCATGCCCACCATCACGTGTGTTTTCACTTTGGGAATATCAATGATAAAATCTGCGTCCAACACGGGCTGCATCAGCTCAAACGAGTGCACGCGCTCGCCCTGTGTTTTGCGCACACCCGCTTTGCAGCCAAGGTAAAGCGCCGCGCCGGTTTCTTCGCACACGGCGGCCATGCCGCTTTGCGCATAAATGGCGCGCATGCCGCCGGGCGTCCATGCGCCGCCGGGCGAATCTGCCACCGTGATGTTCTGCGGCAGAACCCCACGTTGCACACAGGCGCGGATGCATGCTGCCACCACTGCCGGGTGCGTGGTAACGGCCCGTTCCGGCGGGTGTTTTGCCAGCAGGTTCGGCTTCAGCAGCACACGGCTGTGCGGCCCAAGCCGCCCAGCGTTTGGGCAAAAGGCAAACACGGCCTCCACGGCCGCATCTACCTGCGCCTGTTCATAGCCTGCGCACGCTTTGCACAACACGCGTTTGGCCGGGGCCTGTATGGCGAAAGCCATCAAACCCCCAGCCCCTCTAAAAAGCGGTTGATGCGCTGCAGCGCCTCGGTGAGGTGCGCCATAGAATAGGAATAACTGATGCGCACAAAGCCTTCCCCGCTTGCGCCGAACGCATTGCCGGGAATGACTGCCACCTTCTGCTCCATCAGCAGGCGTTTGCAGAACTCATCGCTGGAGAGTTTCGAGCGCGCGATGCTGGGGAACACATAGAACGCGCCCTCCGGCTCGAAGCAGGAAAGGCCCATGCTGTTCAGGCGGTTCACAATGAAACGGCGCCGCAGGTCATATTCCTCGCGCATGCGCTCGATATCCTCGTCGCAGTGGCGCAGCGCCTGAACGGCCGCATACTGGCTGGTGGTGGGCGCGCACATGATGGCAGATTGATGGATCTTTGTCATCACATCTATAATGGGCTTTGGCCCGCAGGCATAACCAAGGCGCCAGCCCGTCATGGCATATGCCTTGGAAAAGCCGTTCACCACCACGGTGCGCTCTTTCATGCCGGGCAGCGAGGCAAAGCTGACATGGCGCGCGCCGCCGTAGGTGAGCTCGGCATAAATCTCGTCAGAAAGCACCATGATGTCTGTGCCGCGCAGCACCTCGGCAATGGGCTCCAGGTCTTCCCGGCGCATCACGGCCCCGCTGGGGTTGCACGGAAAGGGCAGCACCAGCAGTTTGGTCTTCGGCGTGATGGCCGCCTTCAGCTGTGCCGCCGTCAGCTTAAAGGCGTTTTCCGCCTTCAGCGCCAACGGCACGGGCACACCGCCCGTGAGGGTGGTGATGGGCTCGTAACACACAAAGCACGGCTCGGGAATAATCACCTCGTCGCCCGGCTGCACCAGCGCGCGCACGCACAGGTCAATGGCCTCCGAGCCGCCCACCGTCACCAGTGTTTCCGGCGCGGTGTAGGCAAGGCCGAAGCGTCGGTTCAAATAGGTGCATATCTCTTCGCGCAGCTCTTTCAGGCCCGAATTCGAGGTGTAGAACGTGCGCCCGCGCTCCAGGCTGCGGATGCCTGCGTCCCGGATGGGCCAGGGTGTTTTAAAATCGGGTTCACCCACGCCAAGCGAGATGCAGTCTTTCATTTCCGCCGCAATATCAAAAAATTTCCGGATGCCCGACGGGCGCATCTGCGCCGCGCGCGGGCTGATCAGCGCCTCGTAGTTCACAGCCCGAACTCCCGTTCATCCAGCGGCTCCAACCCGAAGAGCACGCCTTCTTTTTTATAGGTGCGCAGCACGAAATGCGTGGCGGTAGAGACAACGCCCTCCAGCGGGGAAAGGCGCTTCACCACAAACAGGGCTATCTCTTGGTAGCTTTTGCCGTTCAGCACAAGGGCCAGGTCATACCCGCCGCTCATCAGCATCACGCTGTCCACTTCTTCAAAATTTGCAATGGTCTCGGCAATTTCGTCAAAGCCGCTCTCGCGCCGGGGCGACACGCGCAGCTCGATGATGGCCTGCACGCGGGGTACACCTGCTTTTTCCCAATCCACCAGGGCGTGATAGCCGTTGATGACATGGTTTTGGGCATATTCGTCCAGCTTGCGGGCCACGGCCTCGGGCGTGTCGCCCGTGATGCCGGCAATATCCTCCACGCTCATGCGCGCGTTTTCTTCCAGAAGTTTTAATATCTTCTCCATACCGTTTTCCCCTTTCCCTTCCCCCGCCCGGGCAGGGTGCCCGGCAGGGTCTTTTCCTATCATTATAGGGCATGTGCGCGGGAAAGTAAATGCCGCGCCGCATGGCGCCGGGCAAAATTTCACGCGTGCAGGCCTATCATTGCGGCGGCTTTTCTGCTATACTTTTGAAGGATTACTTGTGCACGGCATTGGCCGTGCGCCAAGAAAAGGGGTAAGGGAAATGGAAGCTGTCATCACTGTGATAGGGCGCGACGCCGTGGGCATCCTTGCAAAGGTGTGCACAGGCTGCGCAGAGGCGAACGTGAATGTGGAAGAAGTAAGCCAGCGCATTCTGCGCGGCACCTTTGCCATGATCATGCTGGTGGACCTTTCCGCCGCCAACATGGATTTCACGGCCTTTTCGGAAAAAATGAACGCCATTGGCACACAGCTTGGGGTGGATATCCGCTGCACCCGTCAGGAGCTGTACGACGCCATGCACAAGGTGTAAGGAGGCCGCCATGCTGGATACAAACGACATCCTGGACACCATTCGCATGATCTCGGACGAAAACCTGGACGTGCGCACCGTCACCATGGGCATCTCCCTGCTGGACTGTGCGGATGCGGACGGCCGCCGCGCATGCGAAAAAATTTACAACAAAATCACCTCGCGCGCAAAAAACCTTGTGCGCACGGCCGAGCGCATCTCGGCCACTTACGGCATGCCCATTGTGAACAAGCGCGTGTCGGTGACGCCCATTGCCATGCTGCTGGCCAGCGCGCCGGATGCAGACCCCGTGTGGTATGCCCGCGCGCTGGACGCCGCCGCCAAAACCGTGGGCGTAAACTTCATTGGCGGGTATTCGGCCCTGGTGCACAAGGGCTTTTCCGCAGGGGATGAACGGCTTATCCGCAGCATTCCCGATGCGCTGGCGCAGACGGAATTTGTGTGTTCCAGCGTAAATGTGGGCTCTACCAAAAGCGGCATCAACATGGACGCCGTGAAGATGATGGGCCCCATCATCAAGGCCGCCGCCGAAAAGACAAAAGATAACATGTGCATGGGCGCGGCCAAGCTGGTGGTGTTCTGCAACGCGCCGGAGGATAACCCCTTCATGGCGGGCGCATTCCACGGCCCGGGCGAGCCGGATTGCGTGGTGCATGTGGGCGTCTCGGGCCCGGGCGCCGTGCGCGCGGCGCTGGCAAAGCTGCCGCGGGATGCCAGCCTGGATAAAGTGGCCGAGCTTATCAAGCGCACGGCCTTCAAAATTACGCGCATGGGCCAGCTGGTGGGCAACCTTGCCAGCGAGGCGCTGGGCGTGCCCTTTGGCATTGTGGACCTTTCGCTGGCCCCCACGCCTGCCGTGGGCGATTCCGTGGCCAATATTCTGGAAGAAATTGGCCTGGAAAGCTGCGGCTGCTGCGGCACCACGGCCACGCTGGCCATGCTGAACGACGCCGTGAAAAAAGGCGGCGTCATGGCCTCGAACCATGTGGGCGGGCTTTCGGGCGCGTTCATCCCTGTCAGCGAGGATGACGGCATGATCAAAGCCGCCGAGCGCGGCAGCCTTTCCATTGAAAAGCTGGAAGCCATGACAGCCGTGTGCAGCGTGGGCATCGACATGGTGGTGATTCCCGGCGAGACGAGCGACGCCGTCATCTCGGCCCTTATTGCAGACGAGGCCGCCATTGGCATGGTGAACTCGAAGACCACCGCCGTGCGCGTCATTCCCGCTGTGGGCAAAAAGCCCGGCGACGTGCTGGATTTCGGCGGCCTTCTGGGCTATGCGCCCATTATGAAGGTAAGCAACTTTGCGCCGGATGTGTTCGTAAACCGCGGCGGGCGCATCCCCGCCCCCATGCAGGCGCTGAAAAACTAAGCCATTTTTCGTTTGGCCCGCCCGCCGCTTTCCCGTGCCGGGCGGGCTTGACATTTTTCTGCGCATGTGGTGTAATAAAAGGCGATATGGCGGCACGAGGCCGCCGCGCTTTTTCTTCATTTGGTTTGAAACAGATACCACGAAGGTATCGGCACAGGGCATGGCGCCCGCTTGTGCCGCCGCTTCGCGGTATCTTTTTTTGTGAAGGAGACCCTTTTATGAAACAAAACAACACCAAAAAACTTGTGTATTCCGCACTGTTCCTTGCGCTGGCGCTGGTGCTGCCCTTTCTGACAGGGCAAATTCAAACATTCGGCCAGATGCTGGCCCCCATGCACCTGCCGGTGCTGCTGTGCGGCTTTGTGTGCGGGCCCGTATGGGGCCTTGCCGTGGGCGCCGTGGCGCCGCTGCTGCGCAGCCTTCTGTTCGGCATGCCGCCAATGTTCCCCACTGCCGTGGCCATGGCTTTCGAGCTGGCGGCCTACGGCCTGTTCACCGGGCTGTTTTACCGCCTGTTTTCAGCCAGGCTCACCGGCAGCACAGGCAAAAAATGGGGCGCGCTGTATGCCTCGCTGGTGCTCAGCATGCTGCTGGGCCGCGTGGTGTGGGGCTGTGTGATGTTCCTTTTGATGGCCGCGTCCGGCGGCGCCTTCGGCATGGCGGCCTTTGTGGCGGGCGCTTTCAGCTCGGCCTGGCTGGGCATTCTGGTGCAGCTGGTGGCCGTGCCGCCTATTGTATATGCGCTGGAGCGCGCAGGCCATGCCGCGCACAGCTGAGGCCCAAGCCTTTCTAGCCGCGCACGGCGGCACGGGGCTGGCGCCGCTGGCAGGGGCCATTGGCGATGTTCTGCAGCAAAAGGGCCGCTGTGTGGTGGGCCTGGACGGTATGGCCGCCGCCGGGAAAACCACGGCCGCCGCACTGTTGTGCAGGGCGTTTGGCGGGGCCTGCGTGCATATGGACGATTTTTTCCTGCCGCCGGCCCTGCGCACGCCGCAGCGCCTGGCCCAGCCCGGCGGGAATGTGCATTACGAGCGCTTTGCCGAAGAGGTGGCGCCCGCGCTGCGCCTTGGGCAGGCATTTTGCTACGGCGTGTTCGATTGCTCGCGCATGGCGCTGGCGGGCACGCGCGCCGTGCCCGCCGCGCCGCTTACTGTTGTTGAGGGCGCTTACAGCCTGCACCCCTTTTTCAGCACGGGCCTTTACGACGTGCGCGCCTATTATGCCATTTCGCCCGAGGCGCAGAAGGCGCGCATTCTGGCGCGCAACGGCCCTGCGGCGCTGTGCGCCTTTGAGGGAAAATGGATTCCGATGGAGAACGCCTATGCCGCGGCATTCGGCATTCGCGAAAGCTGCGGCGTGCTTTTGCAGGCACAGCCCGGCGGGGCGCAGGGGCAGCATGTATAAAACACATTGGTTTGGGGCATCCTGTTCGCAGGGAAAGGATGTGTGACCGGATGAATCTGTTTTATAAAATTTGTATTCTTCTAATCATTGTGGGCGGCATCAACTGGGGCCTTGTGGGCCTGTTCGATTTCAATGCCGTCGCATGGCTGTTCGGCGGCGGGCAAAGCATGCTGGCCCGCGCCGTGTTTACGCTGGTGGGGGTGGCGGCGCTTTGCGCTATTCCCAGCCTGTTCACAAGGGCCAATACCGCCGAGTAGCGCGCGCCCCAAAGCTGCCTTTTCTTTTTATGCCGCAGCAGGCCACAGCCTGCTGCGGCATTTCTTTTCCAGAACTTACAGCTTCCCCGGCCGCCGTGCAGGGTTTACATCAAACGGGTTTTACGCTATAATAAGGTAGTTTATGGGGAAATGAGGGGGTTTGCTTGCACGCTGGCACATATGTGACGCACGGCGCTGCCGCCACAAAAAAACTGGCTGCACAGCTGGCCGCCGCGCTGGCGCCCGGCACACTGGTGCTGTTCACCGGCGGCATGGGCGCCGGGAAAACAACGTTCTGTGCCGGGCTGGCCGAGGGGCTGGGCTGCACCGATGCCGCGGCAAGCCCCACGTTTTCCATTGTAAATGTATACCGTGGGCCTCGCCTGTTGGCCCATTTCGATTTATACCGCATCACCTCCCCGGAAGACCTGGAAGCCGCAGGCCTGTTCGATTACCTTGCACAGGGGGCCATTGTGGCCGTGGAATGGAGCGAGCTGGCCGACGGCTGGTTTGCCGGGGAAAAGGCCGTGCAGGTGGATATCCGCCAGGGCGCGGCGGAAGACGAGCGCATCATCACCATCGAGGGGGCCGGGCTATGACGGTGCTGGGGCTGGATTGTGCCGGAAAAACCGCAGGTGTGGCCCTGTGCGGGGACGGTGAGCTTTTTTATGAAAGCCGCCTGTGCGCCGGGTTTACCCACAGCGAAACTTTGCTGCCCCTTTGTGAAGAGGCGCTGCGTGCCTGCCGCCTTTCCCTGCAGGATATTTCGCTTTTGGCCGTGACGGCCGGCCCCGGCAGTTTTACGGGGCTGCGCATCGGCCTTGCCACCGTAAAGGGCCTTGCCTTTGCGCACGGCACCCCCTGCGCCGGCGTCTCTACGCTGGAGGCGCTGGCTTTCTGCGCCCCGCCGGTGGGCAGCTGTGTCTGCGCGCTGGACGCGCGCCGGGGCGAAGTGTACCACGCCGGTTTTTCCATGGGGCCGCAGGGGCCCGCACGCCTGTGGCCGGACGGCCACGGCCCCGCCTCTGCCCTTGCCGGGCAGGCCCTTTGTTTGCCCGGGCCCGTGTGGCTGCTGGGGGACGGCGCCCCGCTTGTGCTGGACGCGCTGGGCGGCCGGCGTGCACAGGACATATTCCTTTTGCCCGAACACGCGCGCTGCCCCGGGGCGCTGGGGGTTTGCCGCGCTGCGCTGCAGGTGCAGCCACAAAGCGCCGAAACACTTGCCCCGCGCTATTTGCGCCTTTCCCAGGCAGAGCGCGAGCGCGCGGAGAAATTAGCCCGCAAGGGCCTGTAAGCACTTACGCAGAAAGGAAGTTTTTGCATGGCAAAACCTGTTGCATTGGGCGCAGACCACGGCGGCTTTGAGCTGAAAGAGGCCGTAAAGCGCCACTTGGAAGAGCGCGGCATAGAATACCGCGATTTTGGCACCCACACCGGCGAGGCGGTAGATTACCCCGACATCGCCCTGCCCCCCTGTGATGCCGTGGTAAAGGGCGAGTGCAGCCTGGCGCTCTTGTTCTGCGGCACGGGCGTGGGCATCAGCATTGCTGCGAACAAAGTAAACGGCATCCGCGCCTGCTGCTGTTCCGATGTGTTCAGCGCCAAATATACGCGCATGCACAACGACGCCAACGCCCTTTGCATGGGCGGGCGCGTGGTGGGCCCCGGCCTTGCTGTGGAGCTGGTGGACGCGTTCCTGGCTGCCGGCTTTGAGGGCGGGCGCCATGCGCGCCGCGTGGAAAAGCTGGCCGCTATTGAGGCGCGTGAGCGCGGCGGCCATACGGCCGGTTAAGCGCAGTGTTTCGCGCCCTGCGGGGCCAAAGCCTGCTTTTTTGCGAGGGCACCGGCGCTTTTCCATCTGTTTGACAAATTTTTCAAAGGAGAGATACGATAATGAGCAAAGCAATGATTCTCGACCATCCTCTTGTACAGCACAAGGTAAGCCTTCTGAGAGATAAAAACACCGGCACAAAAGAGTTCAAGGCGCTTGTAAGCGAGCTTGCAATGCTGCTGTGCTATGAGGCCACACGAGATTTGCCCACAAAAGAGGTGTCCATCGAGACGCCTGTTGCAATGGCGCAAACGCGCGTGCTCTCCGGCCGCAAGCTGGCCCTGGTGCCCATTCTGCGCGCGGGCCTTGGCATGGTGGACGGCATGCTGGCGCTGATTCCCGCCGCGAAGGTGGGGCACATTGGCCTGTACCGCAACGAGGAGACGCTGGAGCCGGTGGAATACTACTGCAAGCTGCCCAAGGACATTGCCGAGCGCGAAGTAATTGTGCTGGACCCGATGCTGGCCACAGGCGGCAGTGCCATCGACGCCATTACGCAAATTAAAAAGCGCGGGGCAAAAAGCATCAAATTCATTGGCATCATCGGCGCGCCGGAAGGCCTGGAGCGCCTGAAGGCCACCCACCCGGATGTGGATATTTACTTAGCTGCGCTGGATGAAAAGCTGAACGAGAACGGTTATATTGTGCCGGGCCTGGGCGATGCGGGCGACCGCATTTTTGGCACGAAATAACGTGCCCGCAACACCTTGATCAATTTTAGGAGCGATAGCATGGCAAAACAGGAACTCAGAAGAAAGATATTGGCCACCATTGCCACGGTGGGCGGGCTTTGCTGCGCGCTGGCCGTATGCGTGTGGCTGCTTTTGACGAGCAGCATGTTTTCCACCAGCATTCAAATTCTGATGCTGGTGTGCACGGGCGGCCTTGCAGCCGCCACCGTTGGGCTGTGCATTGCCAAAATATCCGAGATTCGCGCGCTGCGCAAGCTGGTGCAGGCGGAAGAGATGGGCCTTGCCCACCCGCAGCAGGAAGACGATGGCCACCTGCAGCCCTTGCAAACGCTGGACCACACCCGCGTGTCGGCTTCGGACGCCGGTGCGGCCATGCCTGTACAGGGCAGCGCGCCCGGCCCGGCCCGGCCGCAGCCCGCGCCCAAAGCGCCGCAGCCCCGGCCCGCTGCGCCTGCCGCACCCGCTGCGGCACCGCAGCCGCCTCAGCAGGCCCAACCGGCCGCCGCACCCGCGCATCACTGGAAACCCATTGATTTTTCCGCCGCAGATGCGCGCCTGCACGCAGAAGAGCAGGCGCGCCAGAAGGCGCTGGCCGAGGCGCAGCAGGCGCAGGCCGCTCTGGAAGAGGCGCAGCGCCTTGCGCAGCGCAAAGCGGAAGAAGAACGGGCGCGCCGCGCGGCGCAGGCTCAAAGCGCTTCGGCCCAGGTGCTGGCTGAAAAACAGCGGCTGGCACAGGCACAGCATCAGGCCGAGCTTGCCCGCCAGCAGGCCGAAGCGGAAAAGGCCGCCGAAGCCCGGCGCCTGGCACAGGCGCAATATCAGGCCGAACTTGCCCGCCAGCAGGCCGAGGCACAGCGCCAGGCTGCGCTTGCCCGCCAGCGCGCCGAGGCCGAAAAGGCCGCCGTGCCCCAGCCTCAGCAGTGGCAGAATGCTGCACAGCGGGCCTCTGTGGCAGACCCGCACCGTGCAGAGCAAATTCGCCTGGCGCAGGCCGCGCGCACGGGGCAAATTCCGCGCATCACCGATGCCATGGTAGAAGAACAGCGGCTGGCCGCAGCGGCGCGCCGTGCCGAAGCGCAGCGGCTGGCAAAGCAGGGCATCCCAGCGGCTGCGGCCGCCGCGCCCGCAGCCGGCGCCGTTTCTGCGGCGCCACGCCAGGCAGCAGCCCCGGCGGGCAACCCGGTGCCGCAGCAGCAAAGTGCCCCACAGCAAAGCGCCAAGGAACAGTGGGTGCATTCCTGGCAGGCCATCTCGCTGGATGACGATGTGCCAGCCGCAGCACCGGCGCCTGCGGCACAGCCGGCCCGGCCCCGCATTCCGCATGCCCGGCCCGTGCAGCCCATGGCGCAGGCCAGCGCCTCAGAGGCGCCCGGGCAGGCACAGCAGCAGGCGCAGCAACCGCGGCAGCCTGTGGCGCCGCCCATTTCATGGCCCAGCCAGCCCATTCCCTCGAAGTATTATGTAACCGGGCAGATGCCCGTGGTGACGGACGAGATGATAGAAGCCGCCAAGCGCGCCGCGCAGGATGCGCAGGCCACACAGCATTAAACAGACGCAAAAGGCCGCCGCTTTCCCGTGGAAAGCGGCGGCCTTTTTGTGTTCTGCGGCCCGTCAGCGCATTTGCGCCAGCCACTCCTGCTGAAGGATGTCCATGGCCAGTTCGTCGTGCCATTCGCCGTGCAAAAAATATGCCTCACGGCGGCGGCCTGCCTCGCGGAAACCGGCACTTTTGTATGCCGCAATGGCGCGCGCATTGAAGCTGAACACATGAAGCTGTACGTTGTGCAGGTTCAGCGTTTCAAAGCAATAGCCCAGCAGCAGGCGCAGCACCTCCTTGCCATAGCCCTTGCCGCGGTCTGCCTCGTTGCCCAGAAACAGCCCCACTTCGCCGCAGCGGCGCTTCCAATCTATCTCTTTGATGCCGCAGTTGCCAATAAGCCTGTCCCCTTCTTCCAGCACAATGGCAAACTGGTAATCGCCCGCGTTTTCGGCAAGCCAGCGCTGCTCGCCCTCCAGGCTCATCACATTGGCCGTGGTGCCCACGCCATCCGTCACGGCGGGGTCATTCAACCACTCGTAATACTGCTGCGCGTCCTGTGCGCACATGGGCGAAAGGTACACCCGCGCGCCCCGCAGCTTTTTTACATATTTCATCGTGTTTCCTCCTCAATGGCCCAGGCCAAAGCCCGCCTTGCCTCAGCTGCACACGCCGCGCCTTACCTGTATGATGAAATCCTGCACGTTGGTCACAATGGTCTTCACCGTCAGGCTGCCTCTGTCCAGCAGCTTGTTCACGGCAAATTCCGAAATATCTACGGAATAGAAATACAGCGGGCGCACCTGCCCGTCCACCACGCGGTAGCTGGGCGTCATGTTTCCGGTGGCCACCGTGTGCAGCGTAGAGGCCATGCACACAATGGTGGTTGCCTTGCGCACCAGGCCGCGCATGGCATCCTGCCCCTCGTACACATTGCCGTACACATCCGGCAGCGGGCCGTCATCGCGAATGGAGCCCACCAGCACAAAGGGCACATTCTTCTTCACGCAGGTGTACATAATGCCATCTTTCACATGGCCCGCCTCTACAAACGCGCGCACAGAGCCACAGCGCCGCACTTCATTGATGGTATCCAGATGGTTGTAATGCCCGTTCGGCACCGAGTGCTGGGTATACACATCCTGCCCAAGGGCCGTGCCGCGGTAGCCCACCTCCAAATCGTGGGTGGCAAGGGCGTTTCCCGCCAAAAGGCCGTTCACATAGCCCTCGTCCACCAGCGCCGAAAAGGCCGCGCGCGCGTCTGCGTCAAAGGTGCACGCCGGGCCCAGCACCCACAGAATATTGCCGTGCTGCTTTTCATATTTCAGCAGGCGGTAGATGGAGTTGTAATCCTTCGAATAGGCCGTTTCACGGCTGCGGCCCTGGCGGAAGGCAAACTCATCACCGGCGCGCCCCCGGCGGCGGAAAGCCCTGGTGTGCACATAAATGCCCTCGGTGCCGTTTTCTTCCCTTCCCACCACCACGGCGTCCCCGCGGCGAATGTTGCGAAGTTCCACCACATTAAGCCTGCCGCCGCGCAGCACGGCGGCACAGTCCATCCGGCTGTCCTGCGCAAGCTGCCATTCCCCATGAATGCGGAAATATTCCGGAAACATGGTGGTGGCATGGTACCCAGCCGGCGCCACGCCGTCCTGCTGGGCTTCCACCAGCTTTGCGTCGGGCGCATCTGCCAGCCCAAGGGCCTCAAAATCCGGCGCTTTATAGGTGGGCAATACGAACTTTTCCATTGGAACCATTCCTTTCCTTTTGATTTTTCCTGTTTTCGGCTTCTTTCCCTTTTCCCTTTCCCCGCCGGCAGGCCGGTTTTCAATGCCGGCCATACCGGTAAGTGAAAACAAAAAACCCCCGCACTTTTTGGGCACGGGGGATTTTCTGTGTCACATCTGCCGTATCGGCCTTGGCTTTATGCCAGGCGTGCCTTCAAATCGGCCAGCTGTTTGCGCAGCTCGGCAGGCACGCGGGCGCCAATTTCGTCATACAACGCCTCTACGCCGTTTGCATCCTCCATCCACAGTTTTTTGTCTACATCCAGCAGGCCCTTCACGGTGTCCAGCGTGATGCCGTCCAGGCCATCAATGTTGATGTCCTCCGCCTTGGGCACATAGCCAATCGGCGTTTCCACAGCATCCACTTCGCCCCTGCAGCGGGCCAGCATCCACATCAGCACGCGCATGTTGTCGCCAAAGCCCGGCCAAATGAAGTGGCCTTCGTCATCGGTGCGGAACCAGTTGACGTGGAAAATTTTCGGGGCCTTGTCGCCCAGCTTTTTGCCCATTTCAATCCAGTGGGCAAAGTAATCGCCCATATTGTAGCCGCAGAACGGGCGCATGGCCATCGGGTCGCGGCGCACAACACCCACAGCGCCGGCAGCGGCAGCCGTGGTTTCAGAAGCCATGGCGCTGCCCACATAGACACCGTGGTTCCAGTCAAAGCTCTGGAACACCAGCGGGGCCGTCTTGGCGCGGCGGCCGCCGAACACCATAGCGGTAACGGGCACGCCATTGGGGTTGTTAAACTCTTTCGACAGGCACGGGCAGTTCACTGCCGGGGCCGTGAAGCGGCTGTTGGGATGGGCCAGTTTGTTGCCGGCGGCCACATACTCTTTGCCGTTCACCTTCATGCCCGTCCACTCTTCCGCGTTCTCGGGCGGGTTTTTATCCAGGCCTTCCCACCACACGGTGTTGTTGTCAAGGTTGTGCGCCACGTTGGTGAAGATGGTGTTCTTCATGGTGGTGTGCAGCGCGTTCGGGTTCGATTTCTCGTTTGTGCCCGGGGCCACGCCGAAGAAGCCATTCTCCGGGTTGATGGCATACAGGCGGCCGTCGTCGCCAATGTGCATCCAGGCGATATCGTCGCCCACCGTCCACACTTTATAGCCCTGCTTGGCATACACCTCGGGCGGAATCAGCATGGCCAGGTTCGTCTTGCCGCAGGCAGAGGGGAACGCGGCAGTGATATACTCCACATTGCCCTGCGGGTCTTCAATGCCCAAAATAAGCATATGCTCGGCCATCCAGCCTTCCTTCATGCCCTGGTAAGAAGCAATGCGCAGCGCAAAGCACTTTTTGCCCAGCAGCACGTTGCCGCCGTAACCGGAGTTGATGGACCAAATGGCGTTTTCCTCCGGGAACTGCACAATGTAGCGGTTCTCGGCGTCAATGTCGGCCTTGGCGTGCTGGCCGCGCACGAAATCGTTCGATTCATCGCCCAGCTGCTGCAGCGCTTTCACACCCACGCGCGTCATGATGTCCATGTTCAGCACAACGTAGATGGAATCCGTCACTTCAACGCCCACCTTGGAGAACGGCGAGCCAATGGGGCCCATGCAGTACGGAATGACATACATGGTGCGGCCCTTCATCACGCCGGTGTACATGGGGATGAGCTTGGCTTTCATCTCGCTGGTCTCCATCCAATTGTTGATGGGGGCGGCGTCTTCCTTGTTTTTGGTGCAGATGAACGTGCGGTCCTCCACGCGGGCCACGTCGTTCTTTGCGGTGTGGTGCAGCATGCAGCCAGGCAGCAGCTCTTCGTTCAGGAGCTGCATCTCGCCCGTGCTGAACGCCTCTTCGCGCAAAGCCTTCAGCTGTTCTTCCGAGCCGTCAATCCACACAACTTTATCCGGGGTCATGAGGTCTTCCATTTCCTTGACCCAGGTGAGGACGTTTTTGTTGTTCGTCAATGCCATATTCCGGTCACCTTTCTCACTTGTATTTCCCTTCCCGCTCTCCCTGCCGGGGCGCGAGTTCGCGATTTAAATTCATTATACCTTTTTGTTAAAAAAAGCACAAGTGAAATGTGAGCTGCGCGCGCTGAAAATGTAAAAGAAACGAACGCCGGGCCGCCTTCCCCCCGGCCGTGTGCAGAAAAGCATCTTAAAAAGCCGCCGCGGCAGGCCTGGCAGGCCGCGTGCAGGGCTTTTGTGAAAAACATGTGCCGCTGGGCCTGCCCGCAACCTGTGCAAAGCAGGCACAGCTTTGCCGGTGCGGGCAGCATGCGGGCGGGCCGAAAAAAACGGCCCGCCCGCTTTTGCTGCCTTATTCAGTTTTGGGGCGGCGCGCTTTGCCCGTCCCTGCGGCGGTGATATTCGCCCAACAGGCCCGCATAGCGCTTGCCCTGAATGGCAAAGGCCACCTCAAAGCAAAGGGTGAACACCGCCAGCAAAAGGAAGAACAGCGCCGTGAAACCCACCCAGGCCGCGGCGTTCTCTGGCGGAAACCACCTTTGAAAATAGGCGCAGGCCGCCAGCACTGGAAACAGCCCGGCTGCAAACAGAACAATGCGCGCCCCGTAGGAAACCCGGTGCCCCGTCTCGCGCACAAAGCACAGCCACTGCAAAAAGCCTATCCACAGGCTGGCCGCCAGCATACTTAAAATGTGCCCTGCGCGCAGCGAAGCATCCGGCCAGAACACAAGCGCCAACACGCCCCATACGGCTGCCCACGCAGTAAAACACAGGCAGGCCCCTGTTTTGATTGTTGCAATAACAGATAGAAATTTTTTCATTCTATAATACCTCCTGTATTCATCTTAACAAATGGCCTCAAAGGCCCAGCTTCTTCCGAAAGGCGGGCACAAACTGCCGCGAGATCACGGCTTTTTCCCCGTTCGACAGCGTGGCCAGCAAGCGGCCGCCAAAATCGGGCCGCAGGGCGCGGATGTGGTCAAAATTCAAAAGCAGAGATTTGCCCGCCCGCAAAAACCCTGCGCCCGCCAGGCGCTGCTCCAGCTCGTACAGGCGAAGCTCTGTCTCATATACCCCCTCCGCCGTGTAGAAAAATGTGCGTCTGTCGGCCGTGTCGGCATACAGCACATCCGCCGCGTTCAAAATGTGCGTTTCCCCGCCCCGCTGGCCGGTGAGCTTTTCATCGTACACACGCAGCAGGGCCAGCAGGTCCGTCACCTCCCGGCTCAGCCTGGCACAGCGGATGGTAACGGAGGTTTCTTCATACGCGCTGTTCTGGTCGATATCAATTTTCATGCCGCCTGCCCCCCTTTGGCTCTATCATACGCCAGCTGCGCTGTGCCCGGCAAGTGCTTTTGCGCAAGCTGCGCAGGCGCGCGCGTCACCTGCAAAAAAACAGGCCTCAGGCGCGCTGACGGCGCACTGCGCTCTCATGCCTGTTTCAAAGGCAATGCGCTTTGCGTCAACACGCCCAAGGCCGGGGCCTTGCGGCTTTTTTCCCTATTACAGCGCCGCCAGCACGGCGGCGGCCGCCTCGCCGGGTGAAAGGTGCGTGGTGTCCACCGTGCAGGGCGCCCAGGCATACTTTTCGCGGTAGCACAATGCGCGGGCCAAAGCGTCTGCGCCGCGCAGGCGGGCATCCACATCCTTTTGCACACGGGCGGCCAGTGCCTCGGGGCTTGCCATAAGCGTAATAAGCCTGGGCGAAAACAACCCTGCCGGCAGCCGGCCCAGCACCTGCTGCACAATATCCGGCGTTTGCATCACCCAGCAGAACACCACCGTGCGGCAGGCCGTGCAGCGGCCATAGCTTTCCAGCATGTGCGCAATGTTGGAAAGCACCAGCTCTTTTGTCTCTGGCGTAACCGTGAACGGCTCCAGCATCCAGCACCAGTCGCCGTCCAGAAAGGCGGCGGGCGCACAAAGGCGCACCAGCTGGCGGCACACGGCCGTTTTGCCCACGCCCATGGGGCCGTTCACCAAAATAAGGCGCTTGGCATGCGCCTGTGCGTTTTCCACCGTTTTCACCCCTTTGGCGGCGCAATGAATTTCTGCGTGTAGGCCGTGCCCATGGGCCGCGGCGAAGCCAGGCACAAAGCTGCAAAATCTTCCGCTGCGGCGTGCAGCGCCGCAACCTGCGCCGCGGGCGGCGACGCCTTTTCCAGCACAGCCAGCGAGGCCGAAAGCGGCAGGCTGGCCGCCTGTTTTGCCTGTTGCAGCACAGCAAGGCCCGCTTCGCCCGCACCCAGCACATGCAGGTAGGGCAGCGCGGGCAGGCCCGCGGGCACGCCAAGCGCCGCGTCCAGTGCAAAACGGCGCAGGCGGGCCGTGGCATAGCGCTTTGTTTTCAACAGTTCCAGCAGCTGCCCGGCCGTGCCAGCTTGCCGCACCGCGGCGGCCAGCCGGTTTTCCAGCCCTTCGCCCGCGCCGCGCACATGGGCAAACCCCTGTGCACAGCCTGCGCGCAGGCGGCACAGCAGGGCTGTGGAAAAGCGCGCTTCTTCCAGCACAGCCCCCTGCTGTTGGGCACAAAGGTACAGCGCCAGCGCCGCCTGCGGCACATAGGGCTCCAGCGCTTCCATGCCGCTGCGCTGCGCAAGGGCCCGCAACGCTGTGGCGCTGGCAAACCCGGCGGCCTGCCGTGCGGCGCGCAGGCTGGAAAACGTCTGCTGTGCCGCCGCCCCGGCGCCCAGCGGCGCGCCGTGTGCCGCGCCCCGGCGCGCCAGCGCCAGCGGCTGCAAAGCGCTTTTCTGCGTCAAAATAGCCTTACAGTACTCCACGCCCAAAATATCGTTCGGGCTTGCCAAAAGGTCCCCCGCGCCCTCACACACGGCCTGTGCAGCCTGCTGGCGCGCGGCGGCAAAGGGCAGGCCTGCGGCAAGCCCTTCGCGCAGGCGCCCGGCAAATGCGGGCCCCACCAGGGCTTTTGCCGCGCGCAGGTGTGCGGCGGCGTCCGGCGTTTCGGCGCCATAGCACAGCGCCCGCACGCAGCCCAGGGCGCTCAGCGCACGCACCCCGGCAGCGGCAAAGGCCTCGGCACTGGCCGCCGCGTACGGCGCGGGCAGGCACAGCACCAGGTCTGCCCCGCACGCAAGCGCCGCCTGTGCGCGCACCTGCACGGGCATCAGCGCCAGGCTGCCCCGCTGCACCACGCCGGGGCTCATCACGCACACCACGGCGTCGAAGCCCAGCGCGCGCACCTGCCTGATTTGGTGTGCATGCCCGTTGTGAAACGGGTTGTATTCAGCAATGATGCCTGCAACGCGCATGCCTCGCCCTCCTCTCTGCCTGCCGGGCCGCAAAAACGGCCTGGCCGCCCGTTTTCGGGCCGGTTGGCCCTTGAAAACCGGTTTTTCTCATTATATAATAAATTCGGCAAAGAAAAAAGGTGCCGTGCGCACCGGAATGTTGGAGGAAAGACATGAAAGTACTGGTTATCAACTGCGGTTCCAGTTCACTGAAGTATCAGCTGATCGACATGGACGGCGAGGCCGTGCTGTGCAAGGGCCTGTGCGAGCGCATTGGCATTGAGGGCTCGAAAATTGTGCACAAGGCGCACGGCAAAGAGTGGGAAGAAGAAGTGCCCTTCCCCACCCACACGGAGGCCTTCATGAAAGTGGTGGAAATGATGACCACCGGCGAGGGCGCCGTGGTGAAAGATAAGAGCGAGATTAGCGCCATTGGCCACCGCGTGGTGCAGGGCGCCGAGTTCTTCACGAAATCTGAAATTGTCACAGACGCCATCATTGACAAAATTGAAGAGATTGCCCCCCTGGCCCCGGTGCACAACATGGCGCATGTGCAGGGCCTGCGCAGCGCAAAGGCTGTGTTTGGCGCCAGCGTGCCGAACGTGGTGGTGTTTGACACCACGTTCCACCAGACAATGCCGCCGAAGGCATATATGTACGGTGTGCCGTACGAGATGTATGAAAAGTATTCCATCCGCCGCTATGGCGCGCACGGCACCAGCCACCGCTATGTAAGCATGGCGGCCGCGCAGTACCTTGGCAAAGACGCGAAGGATATTAAAATGGTCACCTGCCACCTGGGCAACGGCAGCAGCATCACCGCCGTGGACGGCGGCAAATGTGTGGACACCAGCATGGGCCTCACCCCGTTGGCAGGCGTGCTGATGGGCACACGCTGCGGCGATATTGACCCCAGCGTGGTGACGTATATGGAGCAGAAGCTGGGCATTCACGGGCAGGAGATGGCCGATTACCTGAACAAGAAAAGCGGCCTGCTGGGCATTTCCGGCGTTTCCAGCGATAAGCGCGATGTAGAAAAGGCTGCCGCAGAGGGCAACGCCCGCGCCAAGCTGGCCAGCGATATGCTGAACTATCAAATTAAGAAATATGTGGGCGCCTATGCGGCGGCCATGGGCGGCATCGACTGCCTGGTGTTCACCGGCGGCATTGGCGAAAACGACGGCTATGTGCGCAGCGAAGTGTGCAAGAATATGGAGTTCCTGGGCATTTCCATTGATGCGGAAAAGAACAAGCTGCGCGGGCTGGACATCAACGACATCACCGGCGAAGGCAGCCGCGTGAAGGTGCTTGTGGTGTGCACCAACGAAGAGCTGATGATTGCGCGCGACACCAAAGCGCTGGTAGAGGCCATGTAAGGCCAGCTTTTTTCCATGCAGGCCGGGCACGGTGCCGTTTTGGCCTGTGTGCCCGCCTGGGCGCTATTTCCCTAACCCATAAAGCAAGCGCCCCGCGTTCGGTTCGAACGCGGGGCGCTTTTGTTTGTCTGCTGCCTGTGTGCCGCTTACACCGAAGTTTTGGGGTTGCCCTTTTCCCCGCTGCCGCCGGGCGCAGGCGGTGTGGTGCCCTCTTCATACAGCTGGTAGCGCAGGTGGACGGTGGTGCTGTTCCCTTCCGCGTCCGTCACCACTACCTCTATGGTGTAGTGCGTCACACGGCTCTTATCCAGCCCCGTTACCTCCTTACCCGTGCTGTCCTTGATCACCACGCTCACATTGCTGCCCGCCGGGATATTGTACCGCCCGTTCACCAGTTCTTCCACTTCTGCCTGTGTCAGCGTGACGTTCTCTACCTTCTCGTAAACCACGTCTTTATAATTCTGGTGCACAAGCCCGTCTTCCCCCTGGTGCGGCTTATCCTCCGGCTGCAGCGTGCCCGTGCCCGGCTTATCTTCGCCGTTCCCGTCCTTCTCCGGCTCGCCCGGCTGCCCCGGCTTGATGCTCACCTCCGGCGGGTCTTTCACGATATAATCCAGGTCTACCGTTGTGCTGTTCCCGTTCGCGTCCTCTACCTTTACATGGATGACATAATCGCCCGGCTTCGAAAGGTCGATGCCCTGGTCTGTAATGTCATTGCCGTCTTTGTCATAGATTACCACTTCCCCCGGCGTCAGCAGGTTCCCCTGGTTATCTTTGAACACATACCGGTCATTGATAAGCGCTTTTGCATCATCCTTGTCAAACGCAGCCCCCGGCTCTGTCGGCCGCACCAGTTTATCGTGGATATAGCTGTCCAGCTTGCCGCTGCCGTCCGGGTTTGGCTCTACCTTATCCGGTTCCAGCGGCTTGCCGCTCTCTCCGCCGCCCGGCTGTTCCGGCCTTATCACCACCTCCGGCGGGTCTGTGGTGGGCAGCCCTCCGCCCGGAAGGTCTGCGCCGTCCAGCTCAATGGCGGTGCCCTCGCTGTCTGTATAGTTCGTGCTGCCGTAGTGCTTGGCCTCTATGACAAACTTTCCATCCGGGCGGGACGGGATGGCCGGGTAACCGCCCTGCGTGAAGTTCAGCGTCACGCTGGCCGTGCGGTAGGCATAGCCGTCCGCATCCGTCTGGCTGAGAAGTTTTGCAAGTTCCACCGGCGCGCCCACTGCAACGCCGTTGATGTAAAACTGCACATATCCGTCCGGCGCATCGCAGGTTAGGGCCTCACCCGCCTGCGGCTTCACGTTTGCCGTAAGCGTCAGCGTCTCTGTTTGATCCACACCGGTTGTCTGGTAAATAAAGTCTGTCACGCGGCTGGCCGCAGGCTCTATTTGTGCCTTTAGCAGCGCACGGTGCCCCCAAAATGTCCTCTCAAATTCAGAGCCCGGCGTTGCAAACTGGCTGGAATTGATGGTGAGCTCGTAGCTGCCCGCATTCTTGAACGGCGCCGTATTGCTCATTTCCCCTGTGGGCTGCCCGTCTTTATCCAGATACCGCCGCGCTTCCGGTGTCATTTTATCCGCTTCATCCAGCACTTCGTTATCCGGCTTTGTCACCTCAATGCCCTGCGCCGCTATTTCCTGCGTCAGCTTGTCCCATTCAATCGCTATGCCGTCGTACCGCTTGTTCAGCTGCCCGCGCAGCTCTTCGCTGAACTGGTTCTCATCCACTTCGAAAGTGACATACCGCTTGGCGGTAATATTTCCATTGCCCACTTCCGGCACCACAAACGGGTATTCTCCATCTTGTTCTTCCCCATTCGTGTTCAGCACCTTCAGGCCGCTTATCTCCACCGATTGCCCCACCGCTGATTTCGGCAGCCAGAAATACAGCTTACCGTCTGTATCGATGATATTGGCAAGGCCGTATTCCGGTTCCAGCGGCTTGCCACCGATACTGACCTCGTAGCTGATAACCTTGCCCCCAAGCAGCTCTGTATAATCTCTCAGGTCAATCTCCACCATCGTCAGCTTTTCTCCGCTGGCGCTCTCTACGCTCGCGCCCTGGAAGCTCAGGCCGTCCACGCCGCCGCTATATTTTCCTACGGGGAACGAGCCGCCCGTTACAATCACTTTACCGCCTAAGGCCCCGACATCGTAGGAACGGCTGCTGCGCTGTGATATTGGTTTTAAGGTACCGCCCGTAATACGAATTTCATGCGGGACAGAAGCATTTCCATGTCCTACATTATTTGCATTATAACATGAGCCTCCCAATGCATTACCATGCGCATCGCCGTGCGTTTCAATATATCCGCCGTTCACTGTAATGTCGCCCGGAACAGGCCCGTGATTATGTCCGCTGGGGCATAGACCGAAACGAGCATTTTCCAAAGCCCCTGGCAACGCCGCCGCTTCATGTATGCCATCACCCGCAACGCTGCCGGCACCGATACCCGCGCCATGATAGCTTGCATACGCTTTAATATTTCCCCCGTTGAAGATAAGGCCGCCGCCCTCCAGCGTACAGCCAGTGCCTGCACCAACACCGCCGCCGATGCCCGCGCCGCTGGAATGCGCCTGAGCCTGATTGGGCAACGTTGCATGTGCTTCAACGGAACCACCATCAAATATGATGTTTCCATTCTCTTCACAGGGGCCACCGCCAATGCCTGCGCTGCAATATCCGCCGTTCACCGTCAGCGCGCCCGGCGTCTCACTGTCCATCTTCCACAGCGGGTCGCCCTGCTTCAATTCCGTGCCGTTTTTCAGCGTGCAGTCATACGGCACGCGCCCCTGTTCGGGCGTGATGGCTTCGCCTGCCGCCGTCTGGTTCCACACGCTGTCGTCTATTACAAGCACAGACCCCTCGCCGCAGCGCAGCGCCGGCCGCTCGGTGTTGGCGGGCGTAACGGCAAGCGTGTTTACGCTGCCGTCCGCCAGCGTCAGGTGCACGCTGGTGCGCTTTTCCGGCAGAATCTCATACCCGCGCGTGGCCGGCGTGCCGTCTGCCGTGCCGTTGAGGTTGGTGACAATGTCGAACGGGATAGGCGCTTTGATGGTGACATTGTTGAATGTGATGCTCGCATGCACCCCTGCCGCCACCTGCAGGCCGTAGTTATCCTTCGACGTGCCCGTTACCGTCACTGCGCGCTCTGTTTTCAGCACTACCAGCTTGCCGCCTGTATTGGTGGCGGTATCAGCCGTCAGCTCATAATCCACGCCTTCCACCAGCGGCTGGCCGTCGTCCGCCGTGATGGTGAGGCCCGTAGCCTCCGCAAGGCTGGCCGCCTGCGGCACTGCCGCCGCCTGCACAGCGGCCTCCTGTTCCGCCCCGGCCTGCCCTGCGGCATCCTCTGCCGGTTGGCCCGCCTGCGTTCCCTCTTCTTTCAGGGAAGATTCATCAGCCGGAATTTCCGGCTGATGCGACAGTGCACTGTCGGCCGTCTTTTCACTTTTCGGGCCGCTCTGCCCTTCTTCCTGCGCCTGCCAGGTGCCGCTTTGCGGCTCGGAAGCCGCCGCACCCGGCGCCGCCTCGGCAAACGCGCCTGCGCACACCGATATGCTCAGCGCCAGCGCCGCCAGCAACGCACACAGCCGCTGTGCCGCTTTCCTCTTCATGTACATTTCTCCTTCCTGTTCACATCCGCCCCCCGGCTGGGCCCGGCCCGGCCAAGGAAGACACATTACCGGCGTTTATTATAGCATATGTTGTGGTTGCCTTGCAACCAAATACAGTCAATTGTTTATACAGAAAAAGCCGGGGCAGAGAATTCCCCCTGCCCCGGCCTTTTCCGGCATATCGTTTTTCCTGCTTTTCACGCCCACGGGCGCCCTTAGCTGATGGCGTTGAACACATGCTCGAGCTCGCGCTCGTTCTCACTCACCAGCATCACGGGTTTTGTGTAATCCAGGCTCATCAGGCCCAAAATGCTTTTGGCGTCAGCAATGCTTCCCTTTGCATCGTGCACGCCGATATCGTCGCAGCACCCGGACGCCGCGTTCATGATGTTTTTTACCTCAGTAAAGCTGGAAATCTTCACTTGCTTGACCATAATGCATGTTCCTTTCTTCTCGCAAATGCGAAATGTTTCGGTAAGGACATTTTCTTCTATTTCGGGCCACCCCTCTTTTGGTTTCCCTCGTCCTTACATTGTGCATTATAGCACAAAAATATGCCAATTAATTATGCAATGTTCACAAATTCCATTTTTTCTCACTGTTCAACAAAACTGCATTTACCTCATTTGCGGGTTTTGTGCACTATCCCGGATAAAATTCCTTCTCTCCGATATCGCCCGTCTAAAATGTTCCGCATTATGGAATAATAATTGAATTTGACTGATTTTGATTTTTAATATTTGTTTTTATCCATATCTTTTGCAAAAAAATAATTTTCTGCGCCTCTTTCTATGATATATTTATCCATAACTGTGCGAAAGCCAGCTTGTATACCCAGGGTTGTTTTTAAGCCATGCACAAAATGCCACAGCAAACAGCCGGGCGGCCCGTGCTTTGCTGCACGGGCCGCCCGGCCTGCTGCCTGCACCACCCCAAAGGGACGCAGGCAGGCGTACTTTTTCGGTTTCAGGCATGCATCACCAAAGCTGGCACACCTGTTCATACATATCAACGTACTGTTTTGCGCTGGCGCCCCAGGAGCAATCGCACTCCATTGCGCGCTTCACCAGCACATGCCAGCCGCTTTGGTTTTCAAAGCCCTCTTTGGCGCGCAGGATGGTGCCCAGCATTTCATGGGCATTGTAATTGCGGAAGGTGAAACCATTGCCCTTGCCATCGCCCGAATCGTGAATGGAGTCGCGCAGGCCGCCTGTCTCGCGCACAATGGGAATGGCGCCATAGCGCAGCGCCACCATTTGGGAAAGGCCGCACGGTTCCGATTTCGAGGGCATCAGGAACATATCTGCCCCTGCGTACACTTTGCGCGCCAGGCTGGGCACAAAGCCAATGCGCACGCCCACCGCCCCGGGGTTGCGCGCCGCCAGCTCGGAGAAAAAGCTTTCATATTCGCTTTCACCCGAGCCAAGCACCACCAGCTGAATGCCGTTGTTCACCACCTCCTGCGCCACATGGCGCACAAGGTCTACGCCCTTGTGGCCCACAAGGCGCGTCACCATGGCCAGCACGGGCACAGGCCAATCGTGCAGGCCGAAAATGCTTTGCAAATCTTTTTTGCAGGCCAGCTTGTGTGTTTTAAAGTTGGCCGCCGTGTAATTTTCGGCAAGGTTCGGGTCTGTGGCAGGGTTATAGCTTTTGGTGTCGATGCCATTCAAAATGCCGCACAGCTTATACTGTTTTTGCCGCAGCAAATCGTCCAGCCCGTGGCTGTACCATGGGTCTAAAATTTCTGTGGCATAGCTGGGCGACACGGTGGTTACCTTATCGGCACATTCAATGGCGCCTTTCATGAAGTTCACACAGCCGTCATACTCCAGCAAATGGGCGTCTGCACGGCCAATGCCCAGGGTGTCCTCCATAATATCCATGCCATACTTGCCCTGGTATTGGATGTTATGGATGGTAAACACCGTTTTAATGCTGCGGTGAGATTCCAGATGCCGGTAATACAGGTTCAAATACACGGGCACCAGCGCCGTCTGCCAATCGTTGGCATGGATGATATCCGGGTGGAAATCCACATGGAACAGCATTTCGCAAATGGCACGCGAGAAGAAGGCAAAGCGCTCGCCGTCATCGTAAAATCCATACAGCCCGGTGCGTTTGAAATAGTATTCGTTGTCTAAAAAGTAATATTTTACGCCGCCGGCCTCCAGCTCGAACAGGCCGCAATACTGGTTGCGCCAGCCCACGGGCACATTGAAATTGGTAAGATAAGTGAGCTTGCCGCGGTATTCTTCCCGCATATCGCCATACAGCGGCAGCACCACGCGGCAGGCTGCGCCGCAGTTTTGTATGGCTTTGGGCAGGCTGCCCGCCACATCGCCAAGGCCGCCGGAAGCGGCAAACGGCGCGGCCTCACTGGCACAATATAAAATGTTCATACGATTTCCCTCTTTCCAGTTTGCCGGGCGCATGGCATGCGCCCGGTGCAGCACATCACACAACCGTGCCCTTTTCCACATACACGGGGAAGTTCTCGTTGCCCTTCAAATGGCGGCGCTCGGTGATGGTGACGTTTTTATCGGTGACGATATATTCCATCTCCACACCCTGTTCCACCACGGTGCCCTGCATCAGCACACAATTTTTTATGCTGGCGCCTTTGGCCACGCGCACACCGCGGAACAGCACGCAGTTTTCCACTTCGCCCTCGATGATGCAGCCGTCGGCCACCACGCTGTTGTGCACTTTGCAATCCATGGCATAGCGCACGGGCGCCTCGTCGCGCACCTTGGTGTACACCGGGCGCTCGGGCGGGAACAGCGCCTCCATATTCTTATGGTTCAAAAGGCGCATGTTTTCGTCAAAATAGCTTTTCATATTATAGATGCGCGCCCGGTAGCCGGTGTATTCATACCCGCGCACATGCAAAATCTTCAGCGCAGGGGCCAGAATGTCGCGCTCTAAATATACATAATTGTGCACCGTGGCGTCACGCACCATGGCAATCAGTTCTTCCCGGCCCATAACAATAACGTTCATGGAAAGGTTTTGCACGCCGGTGCGGTAATCGTTGCAGCGAAGCTGCGTCATGCGGCCGCTCTCGTCGAAATCGAAGGTGTAGTTGTCTGTCTGCAGCGCCTCGGGGATGGCGGCGCGCTCATACACCATGGTTACGTCGGCGCCCGCGCTGATGTGCTTCTGCATCAAATCGGCATAGTCAACGTCCGAGGCGATGTTGCAGTCGGACAAGATGACATATTTTTCCTTCTGCGCCTCCAAATAGCTGAGAATGGAGGCAATGGCCTCCACACGGCCATGGTACATTTTGGTGTTGCTTTGGGCAAACGGCGGCACCATATTCAGGCCGCCCAGCTTGCGGGAGAGGTCCCACTCGCGGCCGTTGCCCAAATGGTCCATCAGGGAATAATAATTCTTTTTGGCCAGCACCGTCTCATTGTCAATGCCCGCATTCACCATGGCCGAAAGGGTAAAGTCTATCATGCGGTAGCGGCCGCCGAAGGGCACGCTTGCCATGGTGCGGCGGTGCACCAGCTCGGGGATGAGGTCGTCATAGGTATTCGGGAAAATGATGCCCAGCGTGTTTTTGTTCACCATAACTTCTCACCGTCCTGTACGTCTTTTTCCAGCATGGCCTTGGGGCCCACGCTGGCGTTTTCCCCAATGGTGCGGCCCTCGGCCACCACGGCCACGCCCCATTTGGCTTTGTCCTCCACTGTCTCGGGGCGCGCACCCACGCGGGCGCCTTTTTTTATTACGGCATTTTCCGCAATGATGGAATAGCACACCTCGGCGCCCTCTTCCACCACGGCGCCCGGCATCAGAATGGAAGATTCCACCACTGCGCCCTGGGCCACGCGCACATTGGCAAACAGCACGCTGTTGCTTACATTGCCTTCCACCACACAGCCCTCGGTAATCATGCAGTTGTCCACATGGGCCTGCGGCGCAATATAGTGCCCCGGGCGGCCCGAGGTGCGGGAGTATATTTTCCATGCCGGGTCCCACATATCCAGGGGCTGGTTCGGGTCCAGCAGGTCCATATTGGCTTCCCACAGGCTGTCGATGGTGCCCACATCTTTCCAATAGCCGTCAAACGGCCAGGCCACCATCTTCTGGTTATCTGCCAGCATATTGGGAATGATATTCTTGCCGAAATCGTTCGAGGAGGTTTTGTCCGCTTCGTCCTCCACCAGATATTTGCGCAGCTTTTCCCAGGTGAAAACGTAAATGCCCATGGACGCCAGGTTCGACTGCGGCTGCTTGGGCTTTTCCTCAAATTTGGTGATGGTGCCGTCGGCGTCCGCCGTCATAATGCCAAAGCGCGACGCCTCTTCCCAGGGCACCTCCAGCACGGCAATGGTGCAATCGGCCCCCTTTTCTTTGTGAAAAGCCAGCATCTCGGAGTAATCCATCTTGTAAATATGGTCGCCGGAGAGGATGACGACATACTGCGGGTCATACCGCTCGATGAAATTGATGTTCTGGTAAATGGCGTTGGCCGTGCCTTTGTACCAATCCGAGCCGGTGGCCGTCTGATAGGGCGGCAGCACATGCACGCCGCCGTACAGCCGGTCAAGGTCCCATGGCTGGCCGTTGCCGATGTAATCGTTCAGCACCAGCGGCTGATACTGCGTAAGGATGCCCACCGTGTCGATGCCCGAGTTCACACAGTTCGACAGCGGGAAATCGATGATGCGGTACTTTCCGCCGAACGGCACGGCGGGTTTTGCCAGCTTTCTGGTAAGCGCGTACAGGCGCGAGCCCTGGCCGCCGGCCAGCAGCATGGCAATACATTCTTTCATAATTCTCTCCCCTTGCTTTCGCCCTTGCGGGCCTTTTATCCTGCAAGCGAATCGCTTCGCTTTTAAGGCGTCTGCTCTGCCTTTCCGGCAGCCGGCCCCCTGGCCTCCCTTTGCTTTGTGCCCGGCGCGGGCTTTGCGGCGGCCCGTTTGCCGGCCGCGCGCGGCGCGCGCTTTTTCGGCACCCGGAACAGCACCGCCGCCATGGGCGGCACCTTCACGGAAATATAGTGCTCAAAGCCGTGCATGGGCTTTTTCACCGCTTTCACCGGCCCGTTGCACACACCGGTGCCGCCAAACTCTTTCGCGTCAGAGTTCAGCAGTTCCGTATAGGTGCCGGGGTTGGGCACGCCAAAGCGGTAATCGGGCCGCAGCACAGGTGCAAAGTTTGCCACACAGATAATCTCATTGCCGCTTTCGTCCCTGCGCAGGAACACGATGATGCTTTGGGATGAATCGTCCGGCACAATCCACTGAAAGCCGTTCCACGAAAAATCGTCCTGCCACAGGGCCGGCGTTTCATTGTATATGCCGTTCAGGGCACGCACATACTGCTGCAGCTGCGCATGGCGCTCGTAGCCAAGCAGCAGCCAATCCAGCTGGTGCGCTTCGTTCCACTCAATAAACTGGCCAAACTCCTGCCCCATAAACATCAGCTTTTTGCCCGGGTGGGCCATCATATAGCCAAAAAAGGTGCGCAGGCCGGCAAATTTCTGCTCGTAATCGCCGGGCATTTTATTGATAAGGCTGCACTTGCCGTGCACCACCTCGTCATGGCTGATGGGCAGGATGAAATTTTCGCTGAACGCATAGAAAAAGCTGAACGTCACCTTGTTGTGGTTGCCAGAGCGGAACAGAGGGTCTGTGCTCATGTAGCTGAGCATATCGTTCATCCAGCCCATGTTCCATTTGAAGTTGAACCCCAGCCCCCCTTCGCTGACAGGGTGGGACACCAGTGGCCAGGCCGTGCTTTCTTCTGCAATCATCATGGCGTGCGGGTGGCGCGCGAACACCTCGCTGTTCAGCCTTTGCAAAAATTCAATGGCCTCCAGGTTTTCTTTGCCGCCGTTTTTGTTGGGCGCCCACTCGCCGTCGCGGCGGTTATAATCCAGATACAGCATGCTGGCCACGGCGTCCACACGCAGGCCGTCCACGTGGTATTCCTCCAGCCAGAACAGCGCGTTGGAAATCAAAAAGCTCTGCACTTCCGGGCGGCCATAGTCAAACACCATGGTGCCCCACTCTTTGTGCTCGGCGCGCAGAGGGTTTTGGTCTTCATAACAGTTGGTGCCGTCAAATTTGTAAAGGCCAAACTGGTCCTTCGGGAAGTGCGCGGGCACCCAGTCCATAATGACGCCGATGCCGCCCTGGTGGCAGGCATCCACAAAGGCCTTGAAATCGTGCGGCGTGCCATAGCGGCTGGTGGGGGCAAAATAGCCTGTCACCTGGTAGCCCCAGCTTCCGTCAAACGGGTGTTCCATAATGGGCATCAGCTCCACATGGGTATAGCCCATCTCCTGCAAATAGGGCACAAGCTGCGCGGCAAGTTCGCGGTAATTATAGGGGTTGCCGTCTTCATAGGTGCGCCAAGAGCCGGCGTGCATCTCGTAGATGTTCACCGGTTCCTTCAGCGGGCTGTGCCTGGCCACCTTTTTCTGCCAGGCGGCGTCGCCCCATTCATAGCCCGCCAGCTCGTACACCTTAGAGCAGTTTGCCGGGCGCGTTTCCGTGTGAAAGGCGTAAGGGTCTGCCTTAAACACCAGCTCGTCATCCGGCGTGGTGACACAGTATTTGTAAATATCGTATACGGCAAGGCCGGGCACAAAGCACTCCCAAATGCCGCCGTCTTCGTCCAGGTTTTCCATGGGGGCCGCACCGGGCACCCAGCTGTTGAAATCGCCCACCACGCTGACCGCCTTGGCGCGCGGGGCCCACACGCGAAACACCACGCCCTGCTGCACGCCGCGTGTTTCGAAGTGCGCGCCAAAAAATTTCTGGCTTTCGAAATTTTTGCCCTGTTTGAATAAGTATACTGGAACTTCAGCGTTTGTATGTTTCAGGTTTTTTGCCAAAATACTTCCTCCTTTTTGGCGCCAGGGCGCCTCAGGCTGACAGCGGCACCGCGCCGGCTGCTGCCGGGCGCGATGCAACGCATGATTCTTTCCTCTATTTTACTCATCTTTCTTGCATTTTTCAAGGGAATTCTGTATCATTTAGGCAATCTACTGCCAAAAAAAAGAGGATATTTTAGATATTTTACACAAAATTTATTAAAACTTACCATTTTCGCGCAAAAGACGCAAAAAAAAGAGCGCTTCCGCCACCGCAAAAGGCACGAAAACACTCGCAAAACAAAAGCAAAGCCGGGCGGAAATGCAGTTTCCCGCCCGGCCCGGCCAAATTCAAAGCCATTTTTTCTTCAGCATCCATACCACAGCAGCGCCTGTAAACAGCACAGCAATGGCAATCACAATCCAAAACCCATAGGGCGAAGTTTCGAACGGCACCGGCACGTTCGAGCCCCACAGCCCGAATATAATGGAGGGAATGGTGAGGATGATGGTGACAGATGCCAGCACCTTCATCACAATATTCAGGTTGTTCGAAATCACCGAGGCAAACGCATCCATGGTGCCGGAAAGAATGTCGCGGTAGATGTTCGACATCTCAATGGCCTGCTTGTTCTCGATAATCACGTCCTCCAAAAGCTCTTCGTCTTCGGGGTACGCTTTCACAAACTGGGTGCGCATCAGTTTTTCCAGCACAAGCTCGTTGCCCTTCAGCGAGGTGGAAAAATACACAAGGCTTTTTTCCAGCCCCAGCATTTGAATAAGCTCTTTATTTTTCATCGAGATGTGCAGCTCGTTTTCCACACGGTTGGAGGCTTTATCCACCTCGCGCAGGTAGAACAGAAACAGCGTGGCATTGCGGTACAGCATCTGCAGCGTCATGCGGCGCTGCTTTTTGGTGGAAAAGCTTTTCACCGGGCTGTCGCTGAACGCGCGCGTCAGCGCCGTCTCTTTCAGGCACACCGTCACGATATTTGCCTCTGTCAGAATGATGCCGTACGGCAGTGTAGTGTACACAAAGCCGCGCCCGGGGCGCACCTCCACGGTTGGGGTGTCCACCAAAATCAGCATGTGCCCGTCTTCAGAGTCGATGCGGCTTCGCTCCTCTTCGTCCAGCGCAGCGCGCACCAGGTCTGCGTCAATGTGCAGCTGCGTGCACACCGCAGCAATTTCTTCTTCCGTGGGGGCGCACAAATCCACCCACGTGCCGGGGCAGATTTGCTCGCATTCATGCAGCCGCCCCTCCTGCGTCTCATAAATCGAAACCATCAGCCGTTCCTTTCCGCGCCAAAACACGGTGCGAAAGGGCAGCTATGGCCGCCGCGCACCGTGAACAGCGCTATGTAATTTTTGTTTGCATAATCGCCCTTGGGCGTCGCCTTCCATGGCTTGCTCACGGTCCTTTCTGCGGCCTGGCTGTGCCAAGATGGTCACTTTGCCGCATTGTTTAGTTTATGCTTTGCACCAGCCGTTTGTCAAGTTTTGCGCACCTTTTCACAAAAAATATTTCCCTGCCGCCGCGCGATGCGCCCGGCAAACGGGTTTTGCCAAAGGCCGCGCCGGCGCAGATAAGGCGCCGCGCCGCATTGCTGGAAAAAGGGGGCGGAACCGCCGGGTTTCGGTTTCACCCTGCCGCAAAAAGAAGGGCGAACCCGCCCTCAGCCAGGTTCGCCCTGCACACGCCTGCGGCCGCCGGGAACCGGCGGCCGCAGGGCCTTGCAATATGTTTTCTTTTAAGGTTACGGCTTACGGTTTCAGCGGGCCATGGGCCCCTCGCCGCCGCTTGCCGCAGAAAGCGTCACGGTGCGCGCTGCAAGCAGGCCTGCATCGGCGGCGTCGTGCGTCACGCACACCACGGCGCGCCCCGCGGCATTTTCGCGCACAAAGGCGGCGGCAGCGGCCTTTGCCTCATCGTCCAGCCCTTTGAAGGGCTCGTCTAACAGAACGGCCGCGCTGTCTGCCAGCATGGCGCGCGCCAGGCTTACCCGGCGCTGCTGCCCGCCCGACAGCTCGCACACGGGCTGGTGCATGGTATGCGCTTCAAACCCCAGCGCGCCAAAAGCGCTTTCTGCCTGCGCCCGCGTGCACGGGCAGGCCAGCAGCACATTGCCCACTGCCGAAAGGCCGGGCACCAGCCGTTCTTCCTGAAAAGCACAGGAAAGCTTTGCCCCCGCGGGGGAAATGCTGCCCCGGTCGGGCTTAACCAGCCCCAGCAGCAGGCGCAGCAGCGTAGTTTTGCCCGCGCCGCTGGGCGCCATGACACACACGGCCTCGCCCGGGGCAAAGCGCTGCGTTACGCCGCACAGCACCGCATTGCCGTGAAAGCTTTTCCACACGCCGTCTGCCTGCAGCGCCGCAGGCGCCGCGGCCCGGTGCCGCATGGGCGGCGGGCACCGGCGGCACACAGCCTGTTCGGCAAGCCCAAGCGCCGCCAGAAACAGCTTTTCAAAGCCAAAGCTGAGCAGGATGATGACCAGCGTCCAGGCAAACAGGTCTGGCGCCGAGAGCAGCAGCTTTGCATTGTACAGCATTTCGCCCAGGCTGCCGGCCGTGATGCCAATCACCTCGGCCGCCACGCCGCTTTTCCAGCACAGGCCAAGGCCCACCCGGCACGCGGCACGCACGCCGGGCGCTGCCGCGGGGGCATAGACGTAGCGCGCCGTGCGCACAAGCCCCAGGCGGAACACTTTCGCCATCTCGGGCAAAGCGGCGTCCACGCTCAAAAGGGCCTCCAGCGTGTTGGCATATACCACGGGCATCACCATCAGAAAGCTGATCAGCATGGAAAGGTTGGCCGCATTGCTCAGCCAGAACAGCGCCAGCACCGTAAAACTGGCCACCGGCACACTTTTTATTGTGAGGATCAGCGGGTGCAGCAGCACGCGCACAAAGGCGCAGGCGGCGGAAAGGCACGCCAGCGCAAGCCCCCCGAACAGGCCCAGAAAAAAGCCCGCCAGAATGCGCGCTGTGCTTTGGCACACTGTGTGCCAGAAGGCAGCGGTGGGCACAAGGCCCGCCAGCGTCTTCAGCACTGCAAGTGGCGAGGCCAGAATCAGCGAAGAGGCCACCGCCATGCTTACGGCCTGCCACACGCACAGCCAAAACACAATGGCCAGCGCGTTTTGCAGCCACTTGTGATGCAGCAACTTACGCACCGTAGTAGAAATCGTCGCCGGGCATCTGCCCGCCCACTGCCTGTGCGTTCTGTTCATACAGAACATTCAAATAACCGGACACCTTGGCCTTCATATCCGCCCCGGTAATAAACGTGATATTGCACGCGGGCAGGGCCTTTTCGGCCACCTCGGCCTTGGGCACAATGCCATACTGCGCCACAAGGGCCGCGGCCTCCTGCGTGTTGGCGTTTACAAACTCTACACTGGCCGCATAGTCTTCCAGAAACTCTGCAAAGGCCGCCTCGTTCTCTTCCACAAACTGCGTGCGCGCCAGCACCACGCCGGTGACAAGGGCAGAATCGGGCGAAACCTTGTTCCACTCCTCCGTCATATCCAGCGCAACGCTAAGGCCCTCCATCTGCATCTGCGCCGTGGTGACATACGGCTGGGGCAGCATGGCAATGGGGTACCCGCTGGACATTTGCATGGCGCTCAGCACCTCGGTGGCCTCGCTTTTATATTCCACCGTTACATCTTCGCCCGGCACAAGGCCGTTTTGCTCTAAAATATAGTTCAGCGTATATTCCGGCGTGGTGCCCTTGCCCGTGGAATAGATGGTTTTGCCCGCAAGGTCGGCCACGCTGGTGATGCCGTCGCCCGTCGTCACAATATACAGCACGCCCAGCGTGTTGATGGCGGCCACTTCCACGCCGCCCGTCTCTTTCATCTTATTGTACAGCACACTGGCAAGGTTGCAGGGCACAAGGGCTACGTCCACTTCCCCTTTCACCAGCAGCGGGGTAATTTCGTCCGCTGCGCCATACATCGTCACTTCATAGTCGTGGCGCGCCTCGCCCTTGTCTGCGCTGTCCATCAGGCCCACAAGGCCCATCGTGGTGGGGCCCTTCAGGCTGGCGATGCGAAACGCCGTGCGCTGGGCCGCCTGCTGCGGCTGGCTTTCGCTGGCGGCGCTTTGCGCCGGGGCCGAAGAGGCCGCGCTGGAGGCAGGGCCGCTGCACCCGGCCAAAAGTGTGGCGCACAGTGCAAGCGCCAGCAAAAGGCTAATGGTCTTTTTCATCAAGAAACCCCTCTTTTCTGCGCGCCGAAAGGCGCGCCTTGTCGGAATAACTTTAATATACTATAATAGAGAAAGAAAAAAAGTTGCCCTGGCAACTTTGACAAAAATTTATTCACCGCTGTGCAGCGCGCCATGTGCGGCACGGGCTGTAAAAGAGGGAAGCGCCAATGGAAGATGGCATCATGCGCTGTGCGCTGTTTGCAGGCATGTGCGCTGAAGAAATTGAGGCCCTGCTGGGGCAGATGGCCTGCACACGCAGGCAGTATGAAAAGGGCGAGGTGCTGCTGCATGCCGGATATGAAAACCGCAGCATCGGCGTGGTGCTGCACGGCGAGATAGAGGCCATGAAGCTGGCGGCAGACGGTACGCAGTTTCTCACCGCGCGCATGGGGCCCGGCGGTGTGTTTGGCGATGTGCTGGCCGGTTCGCACGCCACAAAAAGCCCGGTGACCGTGGCGGCCGCCAGCCCGGTGGGGGCGCTTTGGCTGCCGTTTTCTGCGCTGGTGGGGTGCGGGCAGGCAAAGCTTTTGCAGAATTACATCGCCCTTATCTCTGATAAATACTTCGCACTGGACAGGCGGGTAGAGCTTCTTTTGTGCCGCGGCGTGCGGGAAAAGCTTTTGTATTACCTGAAAACCGAGGCCTGTCCCGTTCCCGGCGGCGGGCGGCGCACGCCGTTCATGCGCGCGGCGCTGGCCAGCTACCTTGGCTGCGAGCGCTCGGCTTTGTGCCGCGAAATAGGCCGCATGCGCAAAGAGGGGCTTTTGCGCACGCAGGGCCGCGTGTTCTTTTTATCCGGCGCGTCAAGCACATGAAACCCACGGTGACGCGGCAGACAGGCGGGCCTTGCCGCCTGTGCCGCCCCGCAGAAAAGGGCGCGCCCGGCTTAGGCCGGGCGCGCCCTTTTTGCTGTTTTTATGCTTCGGTGTTCAATGCACCTGTGTCGCCCGCCTCATAGGCGGCTTTGTCAATAGCCACGGTGCGGTCCAGCACCCAGGCGTTGTCCTGAAAGACGAACTCACATGCCTGGTACGAAACCGTGCTGCTCTCTTCATGAGATTCCTTGTTCGTGTGCTGGAAGGTGAAAGCCGCCGTGCAGCGGAAGCGCGGCGGGTCTGCATTTTCCACAGCCGCCAGGCTGCCCTCTGTGCATTCGGCGCTTGTGAACGAGAATACATTGGCCAGGTTGCCGGCGCTGGAAAGCGTGCTTTTCAAATCTTCCCGCTTTGCCTCGGTAACGCCCAGCACGGCTGCAATATCCTGCTTGTTCACAGCGTCCAGATACGAGGCGTAATAAGTGCCCAGCAGCGTTTTCGCGGCTTCCACATCCGGCACGCCGCCCTCCGTTTTCACATCGCCAAAAGCAAGGGCGGTGTTGGCAATGTCGCTGAACACCACGCTGCCCGTGGTGACGGCGCCGTGCGGGGCCGTGTATTCCATTGTGATGGTGCTGCCCACGGCCACCATAGGCAGGCTGACGGTGCCGCCCTGCGGTTTTTGAGACACCTCGGCGCCATCAATAAAAATCTTGGTCTCATCATTGGGGCAGCCGGACACAGTGATATCTGCCATCGCCAATGCGCCATTGAACTCGGTGGGCTGCTGCACACTGAACAGCGACAGCACCGTCTGCTGGCCCGTAACGGTGGAGCCCGTGCCGCTGGAGGCCGTGACAGTGCAGGTGTACTGCCCGGGGAACAGCCCCTCGTACAGCACGCCGCCCTCCACCACCCTGCCGGTGCGGGGCACGCCGTTCAGGCTGAGCAGCGGGTTTTGTGCGTCGCTTGTCAGCATCAGCTGCACAGGCTGCACCGCCAGCTTATACTTTGCATAGCCCAGAAACACATTGTCCTTTGCCACACCCAGCGCCGGGTATGCACTGCCGGCAAGGGTCTCGTCCATTGCCTGGGCCTGCAGCTGCCGGGCCAGCGCCTCGCGCGCAGACGGCTCGGCAAAGGCGTCACACAGCGCAGATAAAGACGCCTCGTCTGCCGTCAGCCCCTCTGCGGGCTGCACCAGCTGTTCCAGCGCCTTTGTGTCGCCGCCGGCCAGGGCCTGTGTTGCCTCGGCCACAAATTTGGCGGGGTCGAACAGATGGGAAAGCACCATAGAGGCCGTTGCCAGCACAGCAAAGCTGATGGCCAGCACAATGCACAGCCTGCCCAGCACACGCGTGCCGGACGCCTTTGCCTTGCGCGGCGGCGCCTCGGCCGTGTCGCCCGGGGCGCGCGGGCCGGGGCCGCCTGTCTCTTTTCTGCCGGCAGCCTGCGCGGGCTGCTGCTTTTCCGCCTGTTTGCCCAGCGGGGTAAACGCCATGGTGTCGCCCATGTCCCCGCTGCTTTGGGGCATGGCCTGCTCCAGCGCGCCGAAGCTCTCTTCCAGTGCGGTGCCGTCTTTCCGGTTTTCCTGCTTGCTCATAGCAAATACTCCCTTAATGCGGGCTCAAAATTTTCATGCCAGGGGCCGGGCGCGCCCGCCCCCTGGCGCTGCGCGGCTTTACAGCTTTGCATAGCACGCGGCAATTTTCGCCGCAGCGCGCGCGTTGTTGTAAGCCAGCTGAATGTTGGTCTTCAGGCTTTCGCCGCCCGTGGCCTCCACAATATGCGCCAGCAGATACGGCGTAATGGCCTTGCCCTTGATGCCGTCCGCTTTTGCGCTGGCAATGCATGTTTCAATAACAGCGTTCATCCGGTCAAAATCCATGGCGTACTCTTCGGGCACGGGGTTGCCCACCAGAATGCCGCCGGTGAGGCCAAGGTCCCACTTCACTTTGGCAATGCGGGCCACTTCAGCCTCGTCCCTGGCCTCATAGTCCACCCCAAAGCCGGATTTGCGGCAGTAGAACGCCGGGAAATCTGCCGTGCGCAGGCCCAGCACGGGCACGCCCATCGTCTCCAGATATTCCAGCGTAAGGCCGATGTCCAAAATCATTTTGGCGCCGGCGCACACCACCACCACGCTGGTTTTGCGCAGCTCTTGCAAATCGGCGCTGATGTCCATGGTGGTTTCTGCGCCGCGGTGCACACCACCGATGCCGCCCGTGGCAAACACGCGGATGCCCGCCAAAGAGGCGATAATCATGGTGGAAGCCACCGTAGTAGCGCCCGTGCGCCCCAGCGCACACATCACCGGCAAATCGCGGCGGGACACCTTGGCCACATTTTCGCCCTTGCACATCAGCTCAAGCTCGCTTTGGGAAAGCCCCACTTTCAGCACGCCGTCAATGATGGCAATGGTGGCGGGCACCGCGCCCTCGGCGCGGATGATTTTTTCAATTTCCGCCGCAAAGGCCAGGTTTTCCGGGTAGGGCATGCCATGGGAGAGAATGGTGCTCTCCAGCGCCACCACGGGCTTGCCGTCCCGCAGGGCAGCGGAAACTTCCGGTGTTATCGACAAATAGTCCTTCAGGTTCATCGCACATACTCCTTTATATAACTTTCACACAGCGCGGGGGAAATATCCGCGCGAATCGTGTCGCTGGAAGAAATGGCGCACAGCGAGCAGCCAATGGCAAATTCCACCGTGTGTTCGGGCGAAAAGCCGTGCAAGGCCGCATACACCACGCCGGCCATGGCGGCATCGCCCGCGCCGGTGGCGTTCACCACGGAGAACGGGCGGCTTGCCTTATGGATCACACAGCCGCCGGCGTCCTGATAATAGAGGCCGTCGGCCCCAAGCGAGACAAACAGCCGCCGCACCCCCTTTTGCAAAAGGGCATCGCAGCAGCGGCGCAGCCCTGCCTGTGTATCCGCAGGCAGGCCCGTCAGCGCCTCCAGTTCCATGCGGTTTGGCTTGATGGTGTCAAAGCGCCCGATGATGCCGCGCAGCCGCTGTGCTTTCGCGCAAGAGACGGTGTCCAGAAACACGGGCACCTGCGCCACATCGCACAGCGCCTCCAGGGTGCGGGGCTCGAGGTTTGCATCCGTCACACAGATGCCGCTGGCATTGATTTTTTCCGCCATGCGCCGCATGTGCTCGGGGCTCATGGCGCCCAGCACGTCCATATCGCTCATGCCAACCAGCATGTCGTTCGCATCGTCCATAATGGAGATATAGCTGCCCGAGCGCGCGCCCTCGCGCACCAGAATACAGGAGGTGTCCATGCCTGCGGCGCGGCAGCCGGAAAGCAGCATCTGGCCGAACGCATCACCGCCCACCGCGCTGGCAAACGTCACCGGCACGCCCAGGCGCGCAAGGTTATCGCAGATATTGCGGCAAACGCCGCCCAAAGAGATATGCAGCGCGCCGGGGTTGGAATCACGCAGGCGAATGGGCGCATAACTGTGGCCGTGCACATCCACGTTGGCGCCGCCCGCGCCGAAAACACTCTGGTTCAAACTGCCCGCCCCTTTCCGCCCGCAGCCATGGGCCGGCGGGCTCTGCCAAAAGATAATATTTATTGTACTTCCTTTGGCGGCAAAAGGCAAGCGCCTGTGCATGCGGCGCGCCGCATGCATAAACCGCGCGCAGCCGGCGCAAACTATCACCATCAACGCGCCGGGGCACCCGGCCAAGGAGGAAAAAAATGAAAAAAGGATTTTCTGGCTTCTGGCGGGGAAAAGGCTTCTACCTTGCGCTGACGCTGGTGATAGCGGGCGCGGCAACGGCCAGTTTCTTTGCCGTGAACAGCATGATGACACATTTCGGCACGGGCAGCACCCAAAGCCGCATTGACGGAGAGGAGACAACGCCATGGGATGCACAATCGGCACAGCAGGCAGAGAAAAAGCAGGAAGACGTGCCCGTCTCCTCCTCTTCTTCCTCTGCATCGCAAAGTGGGGCATCCTCGCAGGCCTCTTCGCCGGCTTCGTCCGCCGCGCCAAGCGATGCTGTCAGTGCGCCGGCATCGCCCAGTCCATCGTACGTTTGGCCTGTGGAAGGTGAAGTGACGCAGGGCTTCAGCGGCGACGAGCTGGTGTATAACGAAACCATGGGCGATTGGCGCACGCACAACGGCATTGACGTGGTAAGCAAATTCGGCGGCGCGGTGTTCTCGCCCGGCGCGGGCGAGGTGAAGCTTGCCCAGACGGACGACGCCCTGTGGGGCGGCGTGGTGGAAGTGCAAAGCGGCGATGTCACCCTGCGCTTTTGCGGGCTGGACGAGGTGTTTGTAAAAGAAGGCGAAACACTGGCCCAGGGCGACAGCATCGGCGTGGCCGGTGAAGTGCCGGCAGAGGCCAGCGCAGGCGCCCACCTGCATATCGAATGCCTGCAGGGCGGCCAGTATATCGACCCCGCGCAGCTGTTCGGCTAACCGGCCTGCAGGCGCCAGGCACCTTTTGCACAGCAAGGCCCTGCGGGCGCGGCGCTATGCCATGGCGCCGCGCCCGCGGGGCCGCCTGTTTGTTTGCCCGGCATGCAAGTTTTCCGCATGCCGGGCAAAGCCGCTTTTCCCTTCAGCGAAACCGGCGGGAATTTGCCCTTCCGCCTTGCGCCGTGGCCTGTTTTGTGATATCTTTTTATAGATATCAGTATTTCCGCCCGCGGCTGTGCTTGCCGTGTGCGGCGAAAGGAACGGCAGGATGGGTAAGTTCAGCTTTATTCCCACGGATGTGGCAGGCGTTATGATCATTGAGCCCACCGTGTTCGGCGACGAGCGCGGTTATTTTATGGAAACCTATTCGGAAAAAGAGTTCGCGGCTGCGGGCATTCCCGGCCCCTTTGTGCAGGATAACCAGTCGAAAAGCACGCGGGGCGTGCTGCGTGGGCTGCATTTTCAAAAGCAGCACCCGCAGGGCAAGCTGGTGCGTGTGGTGTCGGGCGAGGTGTTCGACGTGGCGGTGGACTGCCGCCCCCAGTCCCACACTTTCGGCAAGTGGGTTGGGGTGCGCCTCTCGGCGGCAAACAAGCGCCAGTTTTACATTCCCCAGGGCTTTGCCCACGGCTTTCTTGTGCTGAGTGATGAGGCCGAGTTCACTTATAAATGCACCGATTTCTATGCCCCGGACGATGAGGGCGGTGTTGCATGGGACGACGCGGACATCGGCATTGTCTGGCCGGACGCCGGGTGCAGTGTGAAGCTCAGCGCAAAGGACAAGCTGCACCCCGGCTTTGCCGCGCAGGATTTTTCCTTTTTTGAAAAGTGGTGAGCGGCATGGCAATGTTCAAAGCTTACTGTAAAGATTTCTGGCGCTACCGCTATTTGCTGCAAAACCTGATTGGGCGCGATTTCAAACTGAAATACCGCCGCAGCGTGCTTGGCGTGCTGTGGAGCGTGCTGAACCCCCTTTTGATGAACATTGTAATGGTGGCGGTGTTTTCCACCCTGTTTGCCTCTATGCGCGGGCAGGGCATTTCGAATTTCCCGGTATACCTTATTATCGGTCAGCTGCTGTTCACCTTTTTCAACGACGCCACCACCAGCGCCATGTCCAGCATGCTGGGCGCGGCCCCGCTCATCAAAAAGGTGTACATTCCCAAATACATCTTCCCGCTGGAGAAGGTGTGCTTTGCGCTTGTGAACTGTGTGTTCAGCTTTGTGGCGCTGATTATTGTGATGATTTTCACCGGCGCGCCGCTGCACCCCACTGTGGTGCTGGCAGTGTACCCGCTTTTGACGCTGTTTCTGTTCAGCCTGGGCGTGGGCCTTGTGCTGGCCACTTTGACGGTGTTCTTCCGTGACATCATGCATTTGTGGAGCGTGTTCACCACCATGCTGATGTATTTCTCGGCCATATTCTACGACCCCTCCCAGATGGGTTCGCTGGTTGTATATGGTTTTTCCATCAATATGTCCCGCTTTATCAAATTCAACCCGCTGTACTGGTATATCACCGCCTTCCGCACCGCCGTGCTGGACGGCGAGATGCTGAGCTGGAGCATGCTGTGGATCTGCGGCGCCTGCGCCCTTGTCACGCTTGTGTTCGGCCTTCTGGTGTTCCGCAAACAGCAGGATAAATTCGTGCTGCATATTTAAAGGGGGCGCAGAACATGAGCATGATAGAAGTGAACAATGTCTCCATGCGCTTCAACATGGCCAAAGAAAAGCACGAAAGCCTGAAAGAATACTTTCTGGCCGCCGTGCAGGGCAAGCTGCAGTTTGAAGAATTCTATGCGCTGCGCGACGTTTCGCTCACGGTAGAGCGCGGCGATTTCTATGGCCTTGTGGGGCTGAACGGTTCGGGTAAATCCACCCTGTTAAAAGTGATTTCCGGCGTGTTCAAGCCCTCGGCGGGCAGCGTGACGGTGCGCGGCACCATTGCGCCGCTGATTGAGCTGGGCGCTGGGTTTGACTTTGACCTCACCGCCCGCGAAAATATTTTTCTGAACGGCACAGTGCTGGGCATGACGCCGAAGTACATCCGCGAAAAATTCGACGAAATTGTAGAATTCAGCGAGCTGCGCGATTTTCTTGATATTCCGCTGAAGAACTATTCCTCCGGCATGGTGTCGCGCCTTGCCTTTGCCGTGGCCACCACCACAAAGCCCGATGTGCTGATTGCGGACGAAATTTTGGCTGTGGGCGACTTTCTGTTCCAGCAAAAGTGTGAAAAGCGCATGCAGGAGCTGATGAGCGGCGGCACCACTGTCATTCTGGTAAGCCATTCTATCGAGCAAATCGAGCGCATGTGCAACAAGGCCACCTGGCTGGAAAAGGGCCGTGTGCGCATGCAGGGCGCATGCGGCGAAGTGTGCACGGCGTATAAAGAGCTGAACGGCCACGCGCCGGAGGCCGGGGCATGAGCGCGCCGCAAAACCCGGCCGAGCGTGATTCGGTTGGCAAAGCCCTGGCGCGCACAGCCAACCCCGCGCACGCCGCCAGCCTTCTGCGCCGCGCCCTTGTGTGCCTGCGCACGCGCGGCTGGCAGGCCTTGTGGCGCGAGACGTTCTACCGGCTTTGCCTTGTGTTCGGCAAAGAGCCCTGGCAGCTGCGCGCAGATGTTCCCCTGCGCAAAGAGCTGCGCGCACAAAGGCACGACGCCCTGCCCCGGCAGCCGCTGATCAGCGTGGTGGTGCCGCTGTACAACACGCCGCCCCGCTATTTGAAAGAGATGGTGGCCAGCGTGCGCGCCCAAAGCTACCAGAACTGGGAGCTTGTGCTGGTGGATGCATCGGACGCGCCCACCGGCGCCGCCAAGCTGGTGGCCCGCGCGCACGATGAGCGTGTGCGCTATGTGCATTTGGCCAAAAACGAGGGCATTGCGGCCAACACCAATGTGGGGCTGGCCGAGGCCGAGGGCGAGTGGATTACCCTGCTGGACCACGACGATGCCTTAAGCCCCAATGCGCTGTACGAGGTGGCAAAGGCCGCCTGTGAGAGCGGGGCCGAGCTTATCTACTCGGACGAAGTGGTGCTGGACAGCACCATGAAACATCTTTCGGAATATCATTTCAAGCCCGATTATTCGCCCGACACCCTGCGGGGATGCAACTACATCACGCACCTGTGCGCTTTCACGGCGCAGCTGCTTCGCCGCGCGGGCGGCGGCGAGAACGCGCAGTTTGACGGCGCGCAGGATTACGACCTCATACTGCGCCTGTGCGAGGCGGCAAAGGGCGTTTGCCACATTCCCAAAGTGCTGTATTACTGGCGCGGCCATGCGCAAAGCACGGCGGGTGATATTTCGGCAAAGCCCTATGCCCTGAAGGCCGGCGCCATGGCGGTGGCCGCCCATCTGCAAAGGCTGGGCCTTGCGGGCGAAGTGGCCTCCATTCCCGGCTGCCCGGGCGCATACCGCACGCGGTATGCCGTGGTGGGCGAGCCGCGCGTTTCGGTGCTGATTCCGAACAAAGACCACGCCGAGGATTTGCGCCGCTGCCTTGCCTCCATTTACAAATATGGGGGCTGGCGCAACCTGGAAGTGATTGTGGTGGAAAACAATTCTACCGAGCGCACCACCTTTGCCCTGTATAAGGCGGCGCGCGCCTCGCTGCCGGGGCTGCGCGTGGTGCAGTATCAGGGGCCGTTCAACTTTTCCGCCATCAATAACACGGCGGCCCGCTATGCCACGGGCCAGCATCTTCTGCTGCTGAACAATGACGTGGTGTTCACTGCGCCGGATTCCATCCGCGAGATGCTCAGCTATTCCCAGCGGCCGGACGTGGGCGCCGTGGGCGCAAAGCTGCTGTACCCGGACGGCACCGTGCAGCACGCGGGCGTCATCATTGGCCTGGGCGGCTCGGCCGGGCACAGCCACAAGGGCCACCCGGGCGATTCCTCTGGCGATATGTACCGCCTTGCCACGGCACAGAACTTTTCTGCTGTGACAGGCGCCTGCCTGATGGTGAAAAAAAGCCTGTACGACGCGCTGGGCGGGTTGGACGAGGCCAATTTTGCCGTGGCCTATAACGACGTAGATTTCTGCCTGCGCCTGCGCGCGCAGGGTTATGTGAACGTGATGACGCCGTTTGCCGCGGGCACACATTATGAATCGAAAAGCCGCGGGCCAGACACAGCGGGCGGCGAGCGCCAGGCGCGCTACGAGGCCGAGCGCGCTCGTTTCCGGCAGAAATATGCGCCCATGCTGGCAGAGGGCGGGGACCCTTACTACAACCCGCACTTCACGCTTTTGTATGAAAACTACGGCTATAAATAAACCTTTGTGCCGGCCATGCGTGCTTTACGCACTTGACCTAGCAGGCACAAATTTGTAACACCATTCCAGACAGGGGGCGGCCCGCGCCGCCCCCTGTTTTCCAAAAAAGGGGGAACATGGCATGAGGCTTCGCCTGAAGCGTATGCGCGAATTGTGCGCTGTGTTTGTTTCGCTGGTGCGGCAGGATGGAATTTCTTCCACCGTCCAGCGCGCGCTTGGCTTTGCCCGGCGGCGGCTGAAAAGCAAAAAAGGGCGGTTTCTGCCCCCAAAGGCCGTGCTGGAAAGCCAGCGCGCACTGGATTATTCCACCTGGCCGCATGTGTCAATTTGCGTGCCCGTATACAACACGCCGCGCGCGTATCTTGAGCAGATGTGGAACAGCGTGGCCGGGCAAACCTGCCCGAATTGGCAGCTTTGCGTGGCGGATGCATCCGATGCGGCGCATGCCTATGTGGGCGAGTTTTTTGCCGCAAAGAAAAACGTGCGCTACTGCAAGGTGGCAAACAACGGCATTTCTGCCAACACAAACGCCGCGGCCCAGCTGGCCGGGGGCGAATATCTCGCTTTGCTGGACCATGACGATGTGCTGGCCCCGCACGCGGTGTACGAGATGCTGAAAGCCGCCCGCCAAACGGGCGCAGCGTTTCTGTATTCCGACGAGGCCCTGTTTGAAACCAGCATCGAGCGGCCAAGCGCAGGCCATTTCAAGCCGGATTTTGCGCCCGATTACCTCAACTGCTGCAATTATATCTGCCATTTCGCCATGTTTCAGGCCGGGCTGTTCCACGCCGTGGGCGGGCTGGACAGCGCCTGCGACGGCGCGCAGGACCACGATTTGTTTTTGAAGCTGAGCGAGCGGTGCACACCCGTGCATGTGCCCAAGGTGCTGTACTACTGGCGGGTGCACGCGGGCTCTACCTCGGGCGGTACGGCCGCAAAACCATATGTCACCGCGGCGGCCAAGCGCGCCATTGCGGCCCACCTGGCCCGCACCGGGGCCGAGGGCACGGTGCAGGACGGGCTGTTTCCCAGCACTTACAAAGTGGACTACACGCTGGCGCACACGCCGCTTGTCTCGATTCTCATTCCGAACAAAGACCACACAGAGGACCTGGACAAGGCCCTGCGTTCCATTTTGGAAAAGACCGATTACCCCGCATATGAGGTGATTGTCATTGAAAACAACTCCACCCAGCCGCAAACCTTCGCCTATTATGAAACCATTGCGCGCGACGCTGCCTATTCCCGCTGCCGCGTGGTGCAGTATCAGGGGCCTTTCAACTTTTCCGCCATCAACAACTTTGGCCGGAAGGCGGCGAAGGGCGAGTTTTTGCTGCTTTTGAACAACGATGTGGAAGTGATATCCTCCGCATGGCTTACAGAGATGGTGAAGCTGTGCAGCCAGCCGGGCGCCGGCATTGTGGGCGCCAAGCTGTATTACCCCGACGGCACTGTGCAGCACGCAGGCGTCATCACCGGCCTGGGCGGCTATGCGGGCCACAGCCACAAATATGCCCGACGCGCGTCGGGCGGTTATATGTTCCGCCTTGCCACCGTGCAAAACTTTTCCTGTGTGACGGCGGCCTGCCTGTTGTGCCGCGCCAGTGTGTACGACGAAGTGGGCGGGCTGGACGAGGGGTTCACCGTGGCCTTCAACGACGTGGATTTCTGCCTGCGCGTGCGCCAGGCGGGCTGGCGCGTGCTGTGGACGCCCTATGCCGAGCTGTATCATTACGAATCGAAAAGCCGCGGGCTGGACACAAAAGGCCCCGCCAAAGAACGCTTTGAGGGCGAGCGCCGCCGCCTGAAGCAGCGCTGGGGCGAGGCGCTGCTTCACGACCCGTTCTATAACCCGAACCTGACGCTGGACCGGGAAGATTTTTCAGAAAGCGACGTGCTGCCCAAAGAGGAACCCGCATGACGCCCGCCGGGGAAAAGGCCGCCGCACGGCTGGCCGTGCGGCAGGCCTGCGCCGCGGTGCCTGCGGGCGTGCATGCGGCGGCCTCCGGCAGCCTGTGCCGGGCGCTGGCCGCCCTGCCGCAGTTTGCCGCCGCGCACACGGTGGCCGCCTTTTTCGGCATGGGGGCAGAGCCGGATACCCGCGCCTTTCTGCACGAGGTGCTGGCCGCAGGGAAACGCCTGTGCCTGCCGGTGTGCGGGCCCGCACAGCGGGAGATGCACATGGCCGCCGTAACATGCCTTGACAGCCTTGTGCCGGGGGCGTTCGGCATTCCGCAGCCGCAAAAAGGGGCCCCGGCCGTTCTGCCGCAGGCGGTTGACCTCTGCCTGGTGCCCTGCGTGGCCGCCGACAAGGCAGGCGGGCGCCTTGGCCATGGCAAGGGCTATTACGACACCTTTCTGCCCCTGCTGCGGCCGGGCAGCACCGCCGTGCTGTGCTGTTTTTCCTGGCAGCTTCTTGCGCGTGTGCCCATGGAGGGGCACGACGTGCGCCTGCCGCTGGTGGCCACCGAGCACGGCGTGCTGAAAGCCGCTGCTTTTCAGGGCGGCCTGTAACTTCCAGCCAAAAACCCCCTCCCGGCCGGGAGGGGGTTTTGAAATGGAACCTTTTCTTTTTCACACAGCCTCGTGGAAGGTGCGGCGCACCACTTCCTCCTGCTGGGCACGGCTGAGGCGATGAAAATTCACCGCATAGCCGGATACGCGGATGGTAAGCGAGGGATATTTTTCCGGGTGGTCCATGGCGTCCAGCAGCAACTCGCGGTTCAGCACATTCACATTCAAATGGTGCGCGCCCTGCTGGAAGTAACCGTCCAGAATGGACACAAGGTTCACCTCGCGGCTCTCTTCGTCCCAGCCCAGCGCTTTGGGGATGATGGAGAAGGTGTTGGACACACCGTCCTGGCATACGTCGCGGTAGGGCAGCTTGGCCACCGAGTTCAGCGACGCCAGTGCGCCGTGGCTGTCGCGCCCATGCATGGGGTTTGCGCCGGGGGCAAACGCCTCGCCCGCCTTGCGGCCATCCGGCGTAGAGCCCGTCTTTTTGCCGTACATCACGTTCGAGGTAATGGTAAGCACGGAAAGCGTATGCATGGCGTTGCGGTACAGCGGGTGCTTTTTCAGCTCGGAAGAGAACTTTTTCACCAGATATACGGCCTCGTCGTCTGCGCGGTCGTCATCGTTGCCATATTTCGGGAAATCACCCTCAATGGCAAAATCCACTGCAATGCCCTGTTCGTTGCGCACCGGGCGCACCTTGGCCCAGCGGATGGCCGAAAGAGAATCTGCCGCCACCGAAAGCCCGGCCACGCCAAAGGCCATAATGCGCTCTACATTTGTGTCGTGCAGCGCCATCTGCCCGGCCTCGTAGGCATATTTGTCGTGCATGTAATGGATGATGTTCATGGTGTCGGCATACAGCCCGGCCGTATACTCCAGCACCTTCTCGTAGTTGGCGCGCACCTTGTCGTACTCCAGCACTTCATCCGTGATGGGTTCGATGCCCGGCACAATGACGCCGCCCTTGATTTCATCCACACCGCCGTTGATAGCGTACAGCAGAGCCTTTGCCAAATTGCAGCGCGCGCCGAAAAACTGCATCTGCTTGCCCACACGCATGGCAGAGACGCAGCAGGCAATGGCGTAGTCGTCGCCATAGATGGGGCGCATGATATCGTCGTTCTCGTACTGGATGGAATCTGTTGCAATCGACATTTTGGCGCAGTAGCGCTTGAATTTGTGGGGCAGATGCTCGCTCCACAGCACGGTGAGGTTCGGCTCCGGCGCAGTGCCCAGGTTTGTCAGCGTGTGCAGAATGCGGAACGACGTCTTGGTCACAAGCGGTTTGCCGTCCAGGCTGATGCCGCCAATCGACTCTGTCACCCATGTGGGGTCGCCGCCGAACAGCTCGTTGTAATCCGGCGTGCGCAGATGGCGCACCAGGCGCAGCTTGATGACGAACTGGTCAATTAACTCCTGCGCCTCGGCCTCTGTGATGGCGCCGCGCGCCAGGTCGCGCTCAATGTAGATATCCAGGAAGGTGGAGGTGCGGCCCAGCGAGGTGGCGGCACCGTTGTTTTCCTTGATGCCCGCAAGGTAGGCCATGTACAAAAACTGCACCGCCTCTTTTGCGTCCCTGGCAGGGCGGGAAATGTCGATGCCATAGCGCGCGGCCATGGCCTTGATTTTGCCCAGCGCGCGAATCTGTTCAGACACTTCTTCGCGCAGGCGGATGCGCTCCTCTGTCATGGGGCCATCCAGTGCGTCCAGGTCGCGGCGCTTGGCCTCGGCCAGCGCGTCAATGCCGTACAGCGCCACGCGGCGGTAATCGCCAATGATGCGCCCGCGGCCATATGCGTCCGGCAGGCCCGTCAGCAGGCCCACATGGCGCGCTGCGCGCACGCGCGGCGGGTATGCGTCAAACACGCCCTCATTGTGCGTTTTGCGGTATTCCGAGAAGGTTTTCTCCATCTCTTCATCCAGCGCATACCCATATTGCTGCAGCGCAGCCTTGGCACAGCGCATGCCGCCGTAAGGGTTCACAATGCGCTTCAAGGGTGCGTCCGTCTGCAGGCCCACAATCACCTCGTTGTCCCTGTCGATATACCCGGGCTCGAAATGATCAATGCCGGAAAACCGCTTTGTCTCCACGCCCAGCACGCCCTTTTCCAGCTCTTGCTGCAAAAGCGCCTCGCATTTTTCCCACACGGCTTTCGTGCGCGCCGTGGCGGGCGCAAGGAATTTTTCCCCACCCTCATACAGGGTAAAGTTTTTCTGAATAAAGCTGCGCACGTCAATGCCGCGCTGCCATTCGCCGGGCGCAAAGCCCTCCCACTGCGGGTACTGCATCATCCGTTTCGATCCCCTTTCCTGTCTTCTGCATACGCAGAGAAAAAAGCTGTTTCATACTGCCTGCAAAGCTGTGCGTCCATCGGCGGTGTGCCGCGCAACGCATACGGGATGCCCAGCGCGTCATATTTTTTTACGCCCAGCGTGTGGTAAGGCAGCAGCTGCACACGCTGCACGTTCGGCAACGTCTCCACATAGGCGGCCAGGGCGCGCATGTGCGCCTCGCCGTCCGTTAAGCCGGGCACCACCACATGGCGCACCCACATGGGCGTGCCCGCCCGGCGCACAGCCTGCAAAAACGCTTCTGCCCGTTCCATGCCGCACCCCGTCACGCGCCGGTAGCCCTCTGGCGCCTCGTGCTTTACATCGAACAACACAAGGTCTGTCCAGCGCAAAATGGCGTCATAGCTGCCAAGCCCCACGCCTGCCGTGTCCAGGCAGGTGTGGATGCCCGCCTGCCGGCACAGCCGCAGGCACTCGCCCAGAAAGCCCGGCTGCAAAAGCGGTTCGCCGCCGGAAAACGTCACGCCGCCCGCGGCCCCGTAATAGGGCTTGTAGCGCAGCAGTTTTTCCACAAGCTGCTGCGGCTGGGTGGGCGCGCCGCCCGCGGCGGGCCAGGTATCCGGGTTGTGGCAGTAACAGCACCGCAGCGCGCACCCCTGCAGGAACACCACCGTGCGCACACCGGGCCCGTCCACATTGCCCATCGATTCAATGGAATGAAGGTAACCTACCATATGCCCCCCGCTGTGTGCGGGCAAAACCCGCCGGAAAAAGAAAAAAGCCGCACCTCCAGGCAAAACTTGCCCAGACGGCCGGCAACCTAAGCGCCATACTCCACGTGGTATCTCTCCACCGTTTCCGTCAGTCATATGGCGCACGTTTATCTTACTACACGGCCCGTGCCCTGTCAACCGGAAATATCGCGCACCACAATAATTTGTGTTAAATACCAGTTTTTTATTTTATTTATCGTATATATTGTGCTTTTATCCGTGCCACACCAAAAAGCAGGGCACGCTTTTAAAAGCGCACCCTGCAGCAACACGCCTTTCCGGCAGGCGTTTTATTGCCGTTTTTCCCGCGCGGCAAACACGCGGAACACGCCCCTTGGCAACGCCAGCACCAAAACAATGCCCAGGGCGATGGCACCGGCTATTTTTAACGTTTCCACGCCCTTAAACAGGGCGCCCGCGTTATCGCCGGTGATAAAGGCGTACACCGTATAATAAATGCCCGCGCCCGGCACCAGCGGGAAAATGCCGCCGGTGAGAAACACGGTGACAGGGCAGCGGCGCACCACAGCCAACACACGGCTGAGCAGCGCCAGCGCCAGCGTGCCGTAAAGCGAGGCCGCCACCACCGAAACGCCGCCCTGCACGGCCAGCCAGTACACCACCCAGCCCACCATGCCGGTGAGGCCGCAGGGGGCCCATTCGCGCCGGGGCGCGTGGAACAGGATGGCAAACGCCAGCACCGCTATGAATGATACCCCGCACTGAACCAAAAGCTGTGCCATCACTGCGCAATCACCCCCGGAAGGGCCGCGCTGGCGCCCAGCACAAAGCCAACGCCCAGCGCAATGGCGGCGCCAATCAGCAGCGCCTCAATGCCGCGGATGGTGCCGGATAGATAATCGCACCCCGCAATGTCGCGCACGCCGTTCGTCAGCGCAATGCCCGGCACCAGCGGGATGATGCCGCCGATGATCACCTTGTCGATGCTGCACGCCGCGCCCAACTGGTTCATCAGCTGCACGGCCGCCACGCTTACGGCGGCCACCCATGCGGCGCTGAGCAAATTTTCAATAAAGCGGTTTGTGCCGCGGCGCGCAAGAAAAATGCGCAGCGGCTCCAGCGCAAAGCCGGCCAGCAGCGCCGCCAGCGCGTCCAGCGGCGTGCCGCCATACAGGTAGGCAAAGCCCGCGGCGCCCACGCCGCACGCCAACACGCGCAGCCAGGACGGCCAGCCCGGCATCTTTTCAATGGCGCGCAGGCTGCGAAACGCCTCGTCCAGCGGCACTCCCCCGCGTTCGATGGCGCGCGAGAGCTCGTTTACGGCCACAATGCGCTTGAGGTGGATATTGGTGACGTTCACGCTGCGCACTTCACCCGAAAAGGTTTCCCCGTTGCCTTTCAGCGAGGCAAACAGGCCGTTTGTCAGCACATATACATGAAACTCCTGCGCGCCGTAACTTGCCGCAATGCGCTGCATGGTCTCTTGCACGCGAAAAATTTCGCCGCCGTTGGCCAGCAGCACACGGCCGGCCTCCAGCGTAAATTCCAGAATTTCCTGCTGCCGCTCCATGGCGCACACCACCTTTCTCCATGTGCCGCGCTTGCAGCGCCATCGCGGCCGCCCAAAGCGCCCCGCGCGCTGCAAGTGCATGCATGTAACCGCCCCCTTGGCAGGCGCAGCCCCGGTGTACGGCCCGGCCCCACGCCAGGCCGCCGGGGGCCAGGCAAACACACGCGCCCGGCCGCTTTCTGCCAAATGCAGCCAGCGCCTGGGCGCGTGCCTCTTCTGCGTTTCCAGCCCTGCAAAACAGCGCCGGGCGCCTATTTCCGCACTGCGTCGCGCACCGCGCCGAACGAGGGCATGGCGGCGTACAAATGGCGCGCAATGGCCTCCATCAGGCGGTAATCCTCTTCTGAATCAATGTCGATGATACCGGTGTCGAACATCTGGTAAATGCCGCACTTGCCGTCCCACAAAAAGCCCGTCTCGTTTTCCAGCAGAAATGCGCGCTCAAACACATAGATGGATGCGTTCAAATCGTACACAGGCGGCGTCTGCTGGCGCGCGGTGAAGTGATGGTCGATGACGCGCTTGGCAAGCCCGTCCTCCAGCTTTGCCATGTTGAAATAGGGCGTGCGGCGGGCCGGGCACACGCTGAACACAAGGTCCAGCTCCGGGCGGCGCAGCTTTTCGGCATATGCGCCAGAGACATCCTGCTCCTGCCGCAGGGGGCTTGTGATGTCAAGGTCAATCAGGTGCGCATAGCGCTGGCCCATACGGCGCTCCATCTCCCGCAGGCTGTGCTGGTACACCATCATCTTGGGCACCACATCGCCGCACAGCTCCTGCGGGCGGCGCAGCACAGACACCTCGGGGTATTTTTCCACCACCGTGTTAATCAGCAGCTCGCTGTCGGTGTTCAGGCAGATATCCACACTCAGCTGCGGGTTCTGCCGTTCAAACAGTTTGGCCGCAGCCAGGCTGTAATGGCTGAGCGGCAGGCCGTCAAAAATCTTCAGGTTTTTGTTTTTGAACCCCTTCGAGCCCGCGCGCCCGCAGATGGTGACCAATACATGTTCCATACCGTTATGCTTCCCCCAGTGCAATTTTCAAAACTTCCTGCGCCGTGTGCGGCGGGTTCAGGCTTTCGCCCGTGCCATGCAGCGCATATTCCAGAAAATATTCCATTTCGCGCACATAGCGCGCGTTCACCGGCTCTTCGTACGCCTCCACGCGCCCGTCTGCCAATGTCAGCGTGCCCGCACCAAAATCTGCCGTAACGGTGCCGTCCTTGCAGAACAATTCTATGCTGCGGCGGTAGGTGCGGCCGAAGTAATCCAGGTGCACCTCTGCCAGCAGCGTGTCGTAGCGCGCAATATATACGGCCAGGTCGTCAGAGTCCAGCTCCAGCTCGCTGTAAGTTCCCTTCAGGCAATACACCTGCCGCGGCATGCCGAACAGCTCGGCCAGATAATCCCACTCGTGAATCAGGTCAATGGCCACGCCGCCGCCCATGGTCCTGTGTGCAGAATACACGGTGCGGTAATCCACACCGGGCCGCCAGTCCGGCAGGTAAGACGAGCAGATCACCCGCGCCGAATACGGCTTCAGCTGCGGCAAAAGGCGCTTCAGGGCCAGCATCACGCCGCACCAGCGCATGGGGGCCGCCACATAAGCTTTCTGGCCCGGGGCAAGGCAGGCATCCAGGTTTTTGCCCGGCGCGTCGAAAATGGGCTTTTCGATGAACAGGGCCCCGGCTTTGCCGCGCAGCGCGCACAGCGTGCCGTAGTGCAGGCTGGTGGGATTTGTAAGAAAGGCCGCGTCAAACTGCGCCCCCTGCGGCAGGGTGCAAAACTCGCCCGCCAGCAGAGCCTTTGTCCCGGCTGGAAGCGCGCGCGCAGAGCTGCGCAGCGCATACGCCTGCACGGGCACGCCCTTGCGCGCCGCCACCGCATGCAGGTTTTTCAAATGCCTTGTGCCAATAGAGCCAAGGCCGCAGAACAGCACCTTCATACACAGGGCCGCCTTTCCCGGTTTTTTATGCCTGTTCGATGCGCTCGATCAGGGCAATGGTCTGTTTATCCTTTTCGAAGGAATAGCGTGCGGTGCCCCTGCCCTCCAGCACGGCAAAAAACTCCTCCAGCTCGTCGGCATAGGCATTCTCGACAATGTTGTCAGAATAGCGCGCGTCGTGCTCTACGCTGGTGTAGGTGTCCACCGGCACCTTGCACTTGCGGGCGGCGTCATATTCCGCCAAAGATTGCGGGCTGCCCTCCCAGAACAGGTGCAGCCCCTCGCCAAACACCTCAAAATTGCGCACGGCTTTGGGGCTCACCACGTCCACCGCCAGCACGCCCTTGGTGCCGTTTTCGTGGCGCAGCACGGTGAAATAGGTGTCCGGGTAGTCTATCTCCAGGGCGCTGAGCTTATCCTTTTCCACATAGAGGTGCTTCACCGGGCCAAATGTATCCAAAAGCCAGGGCAGGTCAATGCCGAATATCTCGCGCACACCGCCGGTGCGCTTATCGCCCACAAAAAAGTTTTTGTAATTTTCCCACGGGTGCCAATCGGGAAGGTATTGCCCGATATGATAGATATAGTTCACAGGCCTGGAAAATTCCTGCACGCGGCGCTTGATATACTGCGTTTCGCCGCGGTACAGCATGGTGCTGGATAAAAACAGCGGCACGCCCTTTTCCTTTGCCGCCGCTATCAGCTCATCGTAGCCGTCATCCACCAGGTTCAGCTCGGTAAACACGGGCACGCCCGCCTGCAGAAGCCGGGCAATTATTTTGGCATGGGTGATGGGCGCTGTGCACACAAACGCCGCGCGCGGCGCCTGCGCAGCCAGGGCAGCCTCCAGGCTTTCATACATCGAAAGGCCAAGGCCCTCGCCCTCTTCGCGGCGCGCGGGGGAAAGGTCTACCCCGCACAAAGCTGCCCCGGGCCGCGCGCGCTTCAAAAGGCGCACGCGGCGTTTTCCCATGCTGCCAAGGCCTATCACAAGCAATGTTTCCATATCTGGCATTCTCCTTTTTTGCGCGCTCACAGGCAGGCTGTGCGCACCGCTTCGTACAGCCCGGCGCCATCCGCAATGCGGTACACCACGGCGTTTTCCGTTTTGGCCTGCACAAAGGCGCCCTGCTGCGTCAGGCACACCACCTGCGCCGCATCGCCTGTGCGCACTGTAACGTACAGCGTCTGCTGCCCCGACAGGTCCGGCAGGTTTTGGCGCAGCGTGGGGGTGCGGGCGGCGCTGCTCAGCGCCTGCAAAATGGCGCTGGCCCCCTCTTGCGTCACGGTAAGCCTGCGCGCCTCTGCGGGCACCTGGCCCATTTGGGCCGACGCCTGGGTGACGGCTGTGCCTGTCTCGTTTTCCATAGCGGCCTGCTCGCTTTGCGCCTTATTGGCCTCGGCGTTCACCTGCGCCTGTGTGGACGGCGCAAAGGTGAATGCGTCCTGTGCGCTGAGCACCGAAACCGACACGCCCGCACCGGCCCCGCCGGCCGGAAGCACAGGGCGCGGCAGATACAGCGCCGCGCCGGCGCCCACGCACAAGCCAAGGCACACGCCCAGCGCCACAAGGCCCTTTTTTTGTTTTTTTACAAGGCGCACCACCAGCAGCGCCGCCAGCAGCACGGCCATCATCACCGTGCCCACCAGCGCAAGGCGCAGCGCCTTATACAGCCCGGGCTGCAAAAGCTGCAGAAGCTCTGGCTTCTGGCGGGCCCACAGCATGGAAAGGGCGGCTATTATCTCGTCCCAGCTCATGCCTTTTCCTCCTCACAGGGTGCGTCATAAAAAATTTTCGGCCGGCCAAAGGCAGGGCTTTGCGCCCACTGCTCCAGCGCCGCCACAATGCGCGCCGAGGTGGGGCCGCCGTCATATGGGCTTTTTGCCCCGGCCGCCTTTTGGCGGAAGGCCGGGCTGAGCGCCGTTTCCACCGCTGTGCGGATGCTGGCCTCATCCGCCTCGCAGCACAGCACATTGGCGCAGATGATGCGCCCTTTCTGCCGCGCGCCAATGTTTACGGCCGGCACGCGGAAGGTGGGCGTCTCTACCACACCGGAAGAGGAATTTCCCACCACGGCCGCCGCATATTTCATGGCCGAAAGGTAGCGCAGCACGCCAAGGCTTGTAAACGCGGCCCAGCGGCCCGGCTGCTTTGCGCAGGCCTCGTCAATCTGTGCATTGATGGCGCCGCCGCCTGCGTCCGCATTGGATTTTGTAAAAATGACATCCAGCCCGTCAAAGCTTGCCAGCGCGCGCAAAAGCGCCTCAAACTGTGCAGTGGGGCTGGCGCCGCCCGCCGTTTCGGGGTGATAGGTAACAAGGGCATAGGGCCGCGCCAGCGCAAGGCCCAGGCTTTGCGCAAGGGCGGGCTTTTCCAAAAGAGGAAGGCTGCGAATGTTCTCGTCGCCAAGGCCGCCCACGCAGTGCACCGTCTCGGGCGCCTCGCCCATGCGCACCACACGCGCGGCATACTCTTCGCATGCCGGGAAATGAAGCGAGGCCATTTTGGTGAGGCAGTGGCGGAAGTAATCATCCGCCGCGCCATAGGTGACGTCCCCGCCAGAGATATGCGCCAGCGGGATGCCCAGCAGCGCCGCCGCCTGCCCCACGGCAAAAATTTCATACCGGTCGCCCAGCACCAGCACCATGTCCGGCCGGTGCGCGGTAAAATAATCAATAAACTGTTCCAGCGCATAGGCTGTTGTCTTGGCAGTGGCAAGCGCCGTGCCTGTGCCGAATTTCAGGATGGGGATGCGCGCCGCAATGGGCACGCCGTCGGCCTCTATCTCGCGCACCGTCATGCCAAACTCCTGCGCCAGATGCGCGCCCGTCACCACAAGGCGCACGGCCAGCGTGCGGCTTTGCGCCAGCTTTTTTACAACGCCGCGCAACAGGCCGTATTCGGCGCGCGTGCCCGTCACCACGCACACGGTCTTTTTTTCCACGGCACATGCCTCCTTTTGCCGGGCACCCGGCTTACAGTTCTATTTTCTCATCCTCGGCAAAATCCCGCTTTGCCGTTTTGCCCAGCACATCATACCAGCGCATGGGGCTGATGCCGTCGCCCGGGCGCTTTACGGTGAGGTTTTCCGGCGTGAACGTTTCGCCCTTTTTGATGTCCCGCTTTGCAAGGATGCTTTTGCGGGCAATGGGCTTGTTTTTGGCCTCGCTTTCCGTCACATGCTTGCGGCCGTCGCCCAGCGCCAGCTCCGTTTTGCGCACGGCGGCCACCATGGCCGTCAGCTCTTCCGGTGAAAGGCTGGCCTTGTGGTCTGGCCCGGGCAGGGCTTTATCCAGCGTGAAATGCTTTTCAATCACCACAGCGCCCAACGCCGCGGCCGCAATATCCGCCTCAATGCCCGCCGTGTGGTCGGAATAGCCCACCGGCAGGCCGAACTGCTCGCGCAGATCCTGCATGGCAAGCAGGTTTGCGTCCTCAATGGGCGTGGGGTATTCGGTGTTGCAGTGCAAAAGCGTGATGGGCCCGGCGCCGCCGTCCTCCAGGATAGTAAGCGCGTCCTCAATTTCGCTGATCATGCTCATGCCGGTGGAGAGGATCACCGGTTTTTTGGTGGCCGCTATCTTCTCCAAATACGGCAGGTTGGTAATTTCGCCGCTGGGCACCTTCCACATGGGCGTGCCCAGCTGCTGCAGAAAATCGATGCTGTCCAAATCGAACGGGGTGGACAGATATGCAATGCCGATGGAATCGCAGTATTCTTTCAGCTGCGCGTGCTCGTCAAACGTGAGGTGGATGCGTTTGCACATCTCCAGCTGGCTTTCTGCTTCACCCGTCTCGGCCTTCTGATATTCCGCCTTTTCGGCAAAGCGGCTGATAACCAGCTCCGGCTTTGCCGTTTGAAATTTGACAATGTCGGCCCCGGCGGCCTTTGCCACATCGGCCAGTTGTTTTGCCATGGCAAGGCTGCCGTTGTGGTTCACGCCAGCCTCGGCAATAATCAGGATGCTCATGGCTTTGCCCCTTTCTTTATGCGTTTTCCATGCGGCGGCGCATGGCGTCCAGCTCTTCCATCTGGCCCATGTCCATCCAGCAGTGCTCGCTGACGGGGTACACACCCACGCGCAGGCCCGCCGCACGCACTTTATCCAGAATATCGGTGAACAGCGCCGGCTTACCCGGCTCTACCATATCAATCACCTGAGGCTCCACCACATACACGCCTGTGTTGGTGAGGAAGTTCATCTCCGGCTTTTCGCGTATCTCGCGCACCTCTTCGTTTTCGCCCAGCTCCACCACGCCGTAGGGGATGGTGAAGTGCTTCACAGCACACACCATGGTGACGGCGTTGCCGTGCGCCTTGTGATATTGGTAGAGGTCCCCAAAATCGGCGTCAATGAGGATATCGCAGTTTGTGAAGAAAAACGTCTGCGTCACGCGGCCCTTCAAAAGGCTCAGGCCGCCGCCCGTGCCAAGCGGCTCGTCCTCTTCGGCATATTCCACGGTGTAATCTTTTTCCAAATCGTTGAAATACGATTTGATCATATTCTTTTTATAGTTCACCACCAGAATGACGCGCTGGCAGCCAATGTCTGTGAAGCGGTGAATGATATGTTCGGCAATGGGCAGCTCGCCCACGGGAATCAGCGGCTTTGGCAGAATTTTGGTGTAAGGGTACAGCCTTGTGCCAAGGCCCCCTGCCATCATCACCACAGGCAGGTTGGCGCGCTTGCGGGTGTCAATATCAAGGCCCGCGGCAAACGCCACGTCCTCAATGCGGCCCTGTTTATCCAGCAGGGGCACAGCGCCAATGGCCTTTTCCAGCATCAGGCGCTTTGCCTCGCGCCGCCGCTCTATGGGCAGGCTTTTGGGCGAATAGTTTGCCATATCGCGCACAGGGCCTGTCAAAGCGCCGCCGCGCAAAATATACCGGCGCACGTCCGCATCTGTCACCACGCCCTGCAGCACGCCGTCCGGCGCCACAAACAGAATGGCCCGGCCGGTGTCGTTCAGCTGGTGCATGGCGTCCAGCACGGTTTTGTTTTCGTCAATAATCAAATCGTCAATGCGCATCGCGCTCGCCACCTTTCCGCCCGCGTTTGCCCCTTACAGCGCCAGCAGCGTGTCCACCACGCGCTGGGCGTCTTCTTGTGTCAGGCTGGTAGAACACGGCAGGTTCACAATGCGCGCCAGGTAATGGCGCGCCAGCGCTTCGCCGTAGTGTTCGTTTTTCGGGTAATCGGCCTGGTCTTGAATGAGGCCCCAGATAGGCCGCGTTTGAATTTTCTCTGCGGCAAGCGCGCGGATGACATCGTCGCGGCGCAGCGGGCACTCGTCGGACACATACAGGCTGTAGAACCATTTGTTCGAGCGCACGCCCGCGCGGAACGGCATGATGCCATAGCCATGCTTGCCGTTCAGCCGTTCAAAATAGAAATGGTACATGGCATTTTTATGAGCAATAAAGCTTTCCAGCTGCTCCATCTGTGCCAGGCCCAGCGCGGCCTGCAGGTTCGTCAGGCGGTAGTTGTAGCCCACCTCGTCGTGCAGATAGTTCAGCTCGTCCGATTTGGCCTGCGTAGAGAGGTGGCGCGCATGTTCCAGCCAATCCGAATGGTTCGACACCACCATGCCGCCAGAGCCGGTGGTGATGATTTTGTTGCCGTTAAAGCTGTACACACCAATGTCGCCGATGGTGCCGGCCATTCTGCCCGCATACTCGCCCTCGGTATATTTCGTGCCCAGCGCCTCGGTGGCGTCTTCTATCACCGTAAGGCCGTATTTCTTTGCCACGCGCATCAGCTCGGGCATGGCGGCCATGTTGCCGAACACGTGCACCACCACCATGGCCCTGATGTGCGCGCCCGTGCGCTTGTTGAAGCATTGGCCGCCGCGCAGCTCGGCATTTTGCGCCAGATATTCCTCCACCAAAGTGGGGCAGATGCACAGGCTGTCGCCGCAGCCGATAAAGATGGGCTCGGCCCCGGCATAGCGCACGGGGTTCACCGCCGCAATAAAAGTCAGCGTGGGCACCAGCACTTCGTCGCCGCGGCCCACGCCCGCCATCATCATGGCAAGGTGCAGGCCGGACGTGCCGGAGTTGCAGGCCACCGCGCCGGGCATGCCCACATAGGACGCCACAGCCTGCTCGAACTTCGGCACAAGGCTGCCGCCTGTGGACACCCACTCGCTCACCACTGCGTCGTTCACATAGGCCTTTTCGTTGCCGCAAAAATTCGGCACGCTCAGCGGAATGAATTTTTTCTCTGTCATGGTTTTGTGCATCTCTTTCCCTTATATCTTATCGCCCGGCCGGCCGCGGCCGGGGCTTTTTCATGCGCCCGGCCCCGCTTTGCGCAGGGCGGCCAGCCGCGCCCACAGCCCGCGCACGTTTTTTGCCACAGCCGCCATCAAAAGCGGCACCACCGCCTGCCCCAGCACCCAGACGGGTGTGGGCGCAAACCAGGAGAAAAAGCTGCGCGGCGCGTTGATGGTGATGCTGTTCACCTCAAAGGTGAGGTTTGTAAAAATGCCAGGGTCCAGCCGCAGGCCATAGATGCGGCCCTTCGGCAGGGTGAAGGAATAGGTTCCGTCCGCCTGGCGGTAGCCCCAGGCGCGGCGGGTGGCGTCATATTCCGTCTGCTGTGGCGAGGTTTTGTAAAAAATGCAGAATTCGCCCGGGTCTTTGCTGAAGGTGCAGTCCACCGTCACGGTGCGCACATAGGCGGGCGAAGGCTCCAGCACCATGCGCGGGTCCGGCGAAGTAGAGGTGAAAACACCGGGCTGTTCCTGCTGCATGTCGGTGAGGGCAAAGCCGTTCACATCCAGCTGCGCGGGCACCACATTGCCCACCGCGCGCTGAAAGGCATCCTCGGCAAAACTGGCAAGGCACACCAGCACGCTGGCGGCAAAAAACAGCGCATAGCACAGGGCAATCAGCCTTTTTTCACTGGCAAGGGCGCCATGCATCAGCTTTTTCAGCTTCGTCATACGATCTTGCCCCCTTCCGGCACAGGCACAAAGGTCATGCCGCTCTCATCCTTGACAATGCGGTACAGCTGCCAGTCGCCCTCCAGGCCGTCCGAGAACAGATGGCCGTATTGCTCTTTAAACGCGCCGTCCAGCTTGCGGATGAAAATGGCCGTGCAGCCCGTCTGGTCGATGTACTCGCACACGGTCTCCGGCGTCAGCGGGTGCGAGAGGAAATACTCCACCTGCTCGTCTGTAAAATTGGCCGGCAGGTCAATGCTGCGCGTAAGAGTGGTATCCATCCAGTTCCCGCCGCCAAAGCTGTAATCCACATGCACCTCGGGGTAGAAATCGAAGCTATCCACAAACCAGCTGATGCCGTTGTCCGGCATGGCAATATAGAACACCCTGTCCTCTTCGGTAAGCAGGGCCTTGGCCTGCTCTACGCTTTCGGTGTTCTTCGTGCGCTCGGAAAGTGCGCCCGTCAAATCGTTCAGCACCGTCAGCTCTGCGGGCACAAAGGTGGCCACGCGCCAGGCGCACACCGCCGTCAGCGCCAGCAGCGCCCAGTGCATCAGCGCGCCGGGTTTTGCGCGCCGCAATGCGGCCGCAAAAATGGCAAGCGCCGCCAGCAGCCAGCCCGTGTAGTAGGGGTAGATATAGCGGTTGTAATCCGTCATTTCGGCGGCTTCCGAGAACACATACACATAGGTGAAGCCAATGAAGATATAATACGCGGCAAAGCCCAGCGTGCTCCACAGGGAAAACCAGGCAATGCCCCGGCGCCTGCGGCCCTTTTCCAGCAGAAAAGCCCCCAGCAGAATGGCCAGAATAAGCGCCACCACCACGGCGCCCGAGCCGTTGACAATGCGGCCCACGCCGCCCTGCTGGCTGCCCACATTGAACATGGTGAGCTTTGTGGAGTAAAACGCCTGCCACATCTCGCCCATCACGCGGGAAAAGCGCTCGGTGCGGTTGATGCCAAACAGCTCGCCCAGCCCGGTGGCCAGAAGCTGCACCGGGCTCATGTTTCGGTCGCCGCCCAAATTCGAACGGCTGACGCCCAGCGTCATGGCCATGTGCTGAGCCCAGCCAAAATAGGTGGCAAGCGGGGCTAGCATCAGGCAGGCCGAATACGTCCATTTCGCGGCCAGGCCGCCCACCCGTCCTGTAAGGCGCACGCTGTTTTTGGCCTGCACAAAAATAAGGTCAAAGCACAGAATGGCCGCCGCCACAAGGGCCAGGGCAAAGCCTGTGTCTTTGGTAATGCTCACAAAGGCCACGCCCATCACACACGTCCACAAAATGGCGGGCGTCTTTTCCTCCTGCGAAAAATACAGCGCCAGCGGCGCGCCGAACAAAAGGCCCATGGGCAAATCTGCATAGGCGCTGATGTACACCGTCACCATGTTAATCTCGCGGAAGTACATCGTCATCAAAAACGGCAGCAGACACATTACGGCCGCCGTGGGCACGGCAATGTGCCAGTGCTTGCGCTCCAGCACAGAGAGCCCGGCCGCAAACACGGCAAACATCAGAATGTCGTATGCCGCAAACACCTTCCACTGCACAAACTGTGTGCCCAGAAACTGAAACGCCTCGTCCAGCATAATAAGGCCGGGCACATAGGTGGTTACGCGCATTTCGCCGGGGTTATAGGTGTAAAGCTGGCCGGTGCTTTTTACCACCTTGGGCGCCAGACCCCAGAAGCTGAATTCGTCCCACTGGGTGAACACGGGCTGGCGCACCGCCAGCAGGGCAATCACAGCCACGCCCGCCACCACAAAAAACACAGTGGCCGGGGTGACAAACGCCCGGAAATTCAGCTGCCTGCGGCGCAGCCAAAGCCAGCACAGCGCCGCGATGGCCATGCCGAACCACAAAATGCCCGCAGGCATCAGCTGGTTGATGCAGGCCATGGCCGAATACCACAGCACCGTGCCGCACAGCACGGCAAAGGGCGCGGCGCCCGCAGGCACCTTCCACTTTTTTGCCGCAAACACGCTTAACACACACACGGCGAAGAACGTGGCAAGGCATTCCAGAAAAGCCGTCAAAGCGTTCATCCTCTCTGCGTTGGTTTCTTCGCCGCGCACAGCGCCGCGGAACGGGACGCTGCGCGCCTTACGGCACCAGGCACACAGGCCCCACGAAATAGTGCTGGAACAAAAGCACGGCGCTGATGGCCGCCACTGCCCCGCATGCGGAAAGCGCCAGCCCCTCGGCGCGGCGCCCGCCTGCGCGGGCAGGCGCCAGCACATGGCTTAACAGCGCGGCCGCCAGCACAAACAGCATCAGAAATGCAGGCAGCAGATACCGCGCCTGCACGCCCGCCACATGGGGCAGGCCCACCGGCGTATAGGTGATATACTGCGCTGCCATCACGCCGAACACATAGAACACGGCCAGCCCCAAAAGCCCCACTGCGCTTTTGGGTGTCAGGCTGCTTTTTTCATGCACGGCCAGCGCCGCGCCAAGGCACAGCGCCAGCACGCTGAACAGCTGCACCACCGGGATGGAGAGGTCCATGGCGCCAAAGGTGCCAAGCTCGCCCAAAAACAAGCCGCGCTCGTACAGCGAGCCCACAAACACCATAAAGGTGCGCGGCAGGTTTGCCAGCACAAATTTCAGCTGTTCCACCTGGTTCACCGTGTCGCCCAAATATCTCTCTACCGGCGGGTAATCATAGCGCAGTGCCGTGCCATACCAATCTACCAGCCTGGTGACGGCCAGCACCGCCACAACCAGCAGCACAGCCGCCACCTGCCATTTTCGAAAGCGGGATTTCCACGCCTTTTTGGGCAAAATAAGCGGCAAAGCCAGCCACAAAAGGTTGATGTATGGCTTGATGGCGTTCATCAGAAGGAACGCCGCGGCAAACACCGCAATGTCTCTGTCTGTAATTTCGTCTTTGCAGTAATAGCTGGCTGCCAGGTAATAACAGCCCAGCACCACTGCGTCATAATTGGCGCTGGCTGCAATAAACAGGCTCAGCGGCAAAAGCATCACCGCCAGAAACACGGTTTGGTAGCGCCGGCAGTTTTTCAGCGCCAGCCAGCACAGCGCCGTATACACGGCCAGGTTGGCAAGGCGCCCGGCATACAGCTGCCCCAGTGCCCCAAACCCCAGCAGCCGCGCTGCCGCCATGCACAGCGCCTGCGGCAGATACGGCAGCACCTGGAACATCTGCGGTTCGGCCACGCCGGGCGCGTCGCCGCTTTCGCACAGGGCCGCATAGCGGGCAAACCCGTCCGCAATGCCGGTGCGCGTGCCGTCGGCAAACTGCTTAATGGCATAATTGGCGCTGGAGCCGCCCCCCATCAGCTGGCCGGCCTCGTCGTGCTCCAGCCAGAAGGTGGTGTTCGCGTTCACATACGAGCCGGGAAACGCCTCTATCAGCGCGTTTACATCGGCCGGGTAGGGCCTGTCATAGTCGAAATCAAAGCGGCCCATGCTGATGGCGTTGGCGCGCAGAAAATGCGTGCTCTCGTCCGGCGTCTGCATGGGCGGGTTTGCAAAGCAGAACAGCGCCCCGCACAGCAGAATGGCCAGCGCCGCGCGCGCGGCAAAGCTGCGGCACAGGTAGACGCAGGCCCAAACGGCCACGGCGCCGCACAGCGCAAGCGCAGCCGCGCACAGCGCAAGGGGCACAGCCGGAACGGCCGTGTATGCGTAAAACACGCGCCAATAATACGTCACGGCCACCGCACACAGCACAGCCAGCGCCGTACACAGCGCCCAAAGGGCTGCGCGGCGCTTTTTGGCGGTTCCGTCTATGGCTGTGTGCTGCATTCAAGTTCTCTCCAATTTGTATAATTTGTCATTTCAATTACAAAACGTATGCACCCGTGCGGAACGAATCCATATGCCCGCGAATCCACTCCACCGTCTCGGCAAGGCCCTGTTCAAAGGTGTAAGCCGGCTGCCAGCCCGTCAGGGCGCGCAATTTTTCCGCGCTGCCGCACAGCCGCCATACCTCGCTGTTTTCCGGGCGCACGCGCTGGGCGTCGCACACCACGCGTGCGGCGGGGTTTATCTGACGGATGAGCTCTTCGGCAAGCTGGCCAATCGAGATGTCCTTGCCTGTGGCAATGTTGATTTCTTCCCCAATGGCCTTGTCGCAGGCGGCAATGGCCATAAACCCGGCCGCCGTGTCCTTCACATAGTTGAAATCGCGCGAAGATTCCAGGCTGCCCAGTTTAATCTCCTGCGCGCCGCTGAGCAGCTGCGTAATAATGGTGGGAATCACCGCCCGCCCCGACTGGCGCGGCCCGTAGGTGTTGAACGGGCGCACAATGGTGACAGGCAGGCCAAACGAGCGGTAGAAGCTCTCGGCAAGCCTGTCCGCGCCAATTTTGGTGGCAGAATAGGGGCTTTGCCCCTGGAAGGGGTGCTTTTCGTCAATGGGCACATACTGGGCCGTGCCGTACACCTCGCTGGTAGAGGTGACCAGCAGGCGCTTTGTGCCCACGTCGCGCGCGGCGTTCAGCACGTTCAGCGTGCCCTTGATGTTCGTATCCACATAGCTGTCCGGCGAGTGATAGCTGAAGGGAATGGCAATCAGCGCCGCCAGGTGGTACACCACGTCCTGCCCTTTCATGGCCGTGCGCACGCCGTTCGGGTCGCGGATATCGCCCATAAACACTTCAATCTCATTTTTGATATCTTGGGGCAGCGTATCCAGCCAGCCCCATTTGCCAAACGAATTGTAATAGCAGAAGGCTTTTACCTTCTCGCCCTTTTTCACAAGTTCTTCGGTGAGGTGGCTTCCAATAAAGCCGTCTGCACCTGTCACCATCACGGTCTGGGCCATTTGCCTCTCTCCTTCGCCCGCGGCGCGGGCCGTTTATTTGCATACAGACACAGAACAGTATAATACAAAACGGCCCAAATATCAACCGAAAGGGGCGCGGCCCGCCGCCTTTTGCGGCCGGGCGCGGGCGGCTTTTCCTTTACAAAAAAGCCGCCCGCCTTTATAATTGTAAAAGTATTTTGTGCCAGCTGCCCGGCCGCGGGCTGCGCCGGGCGCAAAACATCCGAATGAAAAGGGGCACCGTGCTTTGAGCTTCAACACACTCTCCTTCTTTGCATTTTTCCCCCTTTGTGCGGGGGCTTATTTCCTTGTGCCGAAAAAATATCAGAATGCCGTTCTTCTGGCGGCAAGCTGGCTGTTCTATGCCTTTGCCACGCCGGTGTGGCTGCCGGTGCTGGTTTTGGACAGCCTGGCCACCTATGCCGCCGTGCGCTGGATGGCGCGCGCTGCAGGCAGCGCGCGCAGGCGCAGGCTGTGGCTTGCCGTGGGGCTGAACCTTGGCCTGCTGGTGGGCCTGAAGGCGCTGGGCGCCGCCCTGGCCGGGCTGCCCATGGCGCAAGGCGCGCTGCAGGCGCTGGAGGCCTTGGGCCTTTCCGCCTCGGCGCAGCGCTTTTCGCTGGTGCTGCCGCTTGGCATCAGCTTTTTCACCCTGCAGGCCATTGGCTGTGCCGTGGACGTATACCGGGAAACGTGCCCCGTGCCGCAAAGCGCGGTGCACTTTTGCCTGTTCATAAGCTTTTTTGGCTTCATCTCCTCCGGGCCCATCACGCGGGCGGGCAGCTTTCTGCCGCAGCTGCAAACACCGCGCCGCTTTGACGCAGACAGGGCCGTTTCGGGCCTTGTGCTGATGGCGCAGGGCCTGCTGGCCAAAGTGTGCGTGGCAGACCTGCTGGCCATTCTGGCAAACGGCGTGTGGGGCAATGTGCGCGCCTACTCCGGCCCTGTGCTGGCAGTGGGGGCGCTGGCGTACACCTTCCAGCTCTATTTCGATTTTTCCGGCTATTCCATGTTGGCGCAGGGCTGTGCGCGCGTTCTGGGGCTGGAGCTGCCCCAGAACTTCAACACGCCCTATTTCTCGCGCTCTATCAAAGAGTTTTGGCGGCGCTGGCACATGTCGCTGTCGGCCTGGCTGCGGGATTATGTCTACATTCCCCTGGGCGGCAACCGCAAGGGCACGGCGCGCAAATATATAAACCTTTTGGCAACCTTTGCCGTGTCTGGCCTGTGGCACGGCACGGGCCTCACATTTCTTATCTGGGGCCTTCTGCACGGGCTGTATCAGGTGGCGGGCGCCGTGCTGGAGCCTGTGCGCGCAAAGGCCTACGCCCTGCTTCCCATCCGGCGCGACGGAAAGCTTGCCAGCGTGTGGCAGTGCCTGTTCACCTTTCTTCTGGTGCATACCGCATGGGTGTTCTTCCGCGCGGCCAGCGTGCAGGACGCCCTGTATGTGCTGACGGCACAGTTTGCGGGCGGCTCGCCCGGTGAGGTGCTGGCGCAGGTATGGGGCATCATCCTGGCCGGCTTCAATGCAAAGCCGTTGCTGGCCGCAGCCTTTGCGGCCTTCCTTGCATTCAGCTTTGCTGTGTGCTGTGCGCTGGACGCCGTGCGCCGCTTTTCGCGCCGCAGCGTGCAGGGCGAGGCCACGCCTGTGCTGCTGGGGCTGGGCGGCTGGCGCTGGCTGTGCTATTATGCTTTTGCCGGGCTTATCTTTCTGGGCTTTTTATTCAACAACGGGTATCTGACGGGCGCCGTCAGCTTCCTGTATGCCAATTTCTGAAAGGGGGCGCACACTTTGAAAAAAATTGCAGCTGTGCTGGCGCTGCTGTGCGCGCCTGTCCTTGTGTATTTCGGCGTTTTTCTTTACTTTGAGCCGTATGACTACTTCGGCCTCAAGGGCGGCGCCGTTCAGGAAGATTCTTACATCACCCGCGTGCGCAGTTATTTAAACAGCCCGCAAAACGCCATTTTGCTGGGCGATTCGCGCATGGCGCACTTCGACATGGAACAGGTGGCGCAGCTGACGGGCCGCCCATGGGCAAACCTGGCCTTTGGCGGCGCCTCGATGGCCGAGAGCATCGACCTGTTTTACCTGGCTGCAGAAGAGAACCCAAACCTGGACACCTGCTATTTTGAAGTGAGCTTTTACACCCTGCGCACAGGGGATGACCGCAACCGCATGGAGCATATCCGCACGCTGGTGGAAAACCCGCTTGCCTACCTGTTCAATTTTGACTGCAATGCCGATATGCTCAACGAGCTTTTGCTGCGCCTGCAGGGCGTGCAGACGGGCGCCAGCCGGGACGAGGGCCACTGGACGCAGGCCGATTTTGTCAGTGAGACGGGCGAGGCCCTGCCCTACCGCAAAAACCAAATTGCTTATATTGCCACGCTGTACGGCGCAGGCGGCATTGCAAAAGAGGGCACGCTGCCCGCTGTGGAAACAGACGAGGCGGGCAATGTGCAAAACGCGGGCGAGGTGCTGGCCGCGCTGCAAAGCGTGACGCCGCAGGCCTCGGCCTACAGCGTAAACGAGGAAAATTTGCAGGCCCTTGTGGAGCTGGCCGGGTTCTGCCGCCAGCGCGGCATTGCGCTGACCTTTGTGTTCCCGCCGGTGGACGGCGCCGTGCAGGAATACCTGCTGGACGCGCTGGGCATCCGCAGCGAGCTTGCGCGCGTAAAAGAGACGCTTGCCGCCACGGGCGCGCAGGTTCGCGATTTCGAATGCCAGCCGGAGGCCACGTTTGAAAATGAAATGTTCTACGACGGCTTCCATCTCGACGCCGTTCACGGCCTTGGCACCTACGCCGAAGTGCTGTTTGGAACCAACGATGCAAAAGAGGGGGACGCTTTCCTTGGCGCTTGATTTTCTGTTTTTGTACGAGCATGTGGTGCGCGAATATGAAAGCCTTCTGCTTTTGAAGGCAGAGCTGGAAAAGCGCGGCTATACCGTGGCCATCCACCAGCTGCTGGACCGCAAGAAGCTGAAATACTTCACCTGGAAAAAGCCGAAGGTGCTGGTGGCAAGCTGCATGTACGACGACGAGGCCATCAACAGCCATGTGTACAACAACGTGGGCGTGTGCCGCAAGGTGGTGAACCTGCACTGGGAACAGATGCTTTCCGACACACAGGAGGCTGCCCCCTGGTTCAACTTCAACGGCAATGCCAAAAAATGCGTGCAGACGTGCTGGGGCGAAAAAACGCGCCAGCGCCTGATGGCGCACGGCGTGCCGGGCGAGTGCGCCCCGGTGACAGGCGCCGTGATGATGGATTTCCTGCGCCCGGAGTTTCAGGGTTATTTCAAAACCAAGCAGGAGCTCTGCCGCGAATTCGGGCTGGACGCGCAGAAAAAACTGTTTTTGTACATCTCCTCGTTTGGCTATGGCTCTATGAGCGATGAAGAGGTGGCCGAGCTCTCTAAAATGGCGGGGGAAGATTTCACACAGTTTGCCCGCACCAACCGCACCAGCATGGCGCAGACGCTGGAATGGTTCGACCGGTATCTGGCCCTGCACCCGGAGGTAGAGCTGGTGTACCGCCGCCACCCCTCTGAATGGAACAGCCCAGCGCTGGCCGCGCTGGCGGAAAAGCGGCCGAACTTCCATGTGATTTTTGCCGGCAGCGTCAAGCAGTGGATTACCGCGGCGGATAATATTTTCATCTGGATGAGCACCGCCATTGCCGAAGTATATTTTGCGGGCAAAAGCTGCCACATCCTGCGCCCTGTGCCTGTGGAGCATGAATATGACCCCGTCATTTACAGGGGCGCGGAATACTGCACCACCTACGAGGCGTTTGCCGCGGCGGCAGATGCGCCGCATGCCCCCTTCCCCATTTCCCAAGAAATCATAGAGGGGTATTTCGACAAAAGCGAAACGCCCAGCTATATCCGCATGGCAGACCTTCTGGAGGACGTGTATAAGAACCCGCCCCGGCAGGACCCCTTCGCCCCGCCCTTCCGCCCGCATTTCAACGCCCTGAAGTTCTGCGCGCTGGTGGGCATCCACGCCATGTATGCCTGCCGCTTTCACCCGGAAAAGCTGCGCCGCCTTTCGCCCGGGTTTGCCGATTTTGCGGGCCGCATCTATGGCTATGTGGACAAAGCCCACATTTCCAAACAGGACGTGCGCGCCATGGAAGAGAAAATACGCCGTTTTGTGTGAACATATGCCTGCCTCTTCTTTCAAAACCCGGGGCCCCGCCGCAGCGGGGCCCCGGGTTTGCGCTTTATGCCTGTGCCGTGTCTTCCGTGCGGCGGTACAAAATGGGCACGTCATACCCAAACGTGCGCTTTCCATTCATCTCCATTGTCTCAGACACCTCCAGCCCTTCGCTGGAAAAGCGCTCGAACAGCGTAAATTTCAGCGCCGGAGTGAACATGCTGGTGCTGCCGCCCTCCCACACGCCGCCGCGGCAGGTGTACACGGCGGGGGTGAATTTCTTCGAGGGGCTCAGATCGCCGAACGCCACCTCGCCCATTGTCTCAAAGGTAAAGCCCGCTTTGCCGCAGCCCTGCGGCAGGTCGTAAGAGGTAAGCTTTATATTTTCCCCCTGCTGGGTGAACAAAAACAGATGCGGTGAAGCATGGGTGCGGCCGTTCACCGTGTAGTAACTCTCTTCCACCACAAACACACCGTCGAAGCCCTGCGGCAGGCCGCGTATTTTTTCGTTGCAGGGCGTGTTCACATGCCGCGCAAAGGGGAAGGACGCTTCCCCTTTCGCCTGCATCTGGCGAAACTGTGCGGCGTTGTCAAAGCTGCCGCACAAAAGCTGTGTAAACTGCTGTAAGCGTTCCATCGTTCTCCTTCTTTCCCGCCGGGCGGGCCCGGCGCACAGAACATTTCCCGGCTGCGCAGGCGGCGCGCCGTCTGCCGCACCCGGTGTTTTCAAAAGGTTACCACCGTTTTGTGAATATTTCAACCGTCCCGCGCAAACAGACCGTATTTCCCCCGTTTTTTGCTTTTTGCTTGTGTTGTGCGCCAAGATAGGGTAAAATAAACACGGCCAAACCAATTTGACGGCACACAAAGGAGGGCCTTTGGATGAAATATTGCAAAAAATGCACCATGCCGGACACACGCCCCGGCATCACGTTTGACGAAGAGGGCGTGTGCTCTGCATGCCGCCACTTCGAAAGCCGGAAGAACATCGACTGGGACAAGCGCTGGAAAGAATTTGAGGCGCTGTGCGACAAATACCGCGGCATGAACGGCCCGGGCGGGTACGATTGCGCGGTTGCCGTTTCCGGCGGCAAAGACAGCCACTTTCAGGTGCACATTTTAAAAGAAGTGATGCACATGAACCCCATTTTGTTCTCTGTGGAAGATAACTTCCCCATGACAGAGGCGGGCAAACACAACCTGAAAAACATTTCGGAAGAGTTCGGCTGCACCATCGTCACCTGCAAGCCCAACATCCGCGCCCAGAAAAAGCTGATGCGCGCCTTTTTCGAAAAGTACGGCAAGCCCACCTGGTATGTGGACAGGCTGATTTACACCTTCCCGCTGCACATGGCGCTGAAGTTCAACACGCCGTTTTTGTGCTATGGCGAGAATGTGAGCTTTGAATACGGCGGCAATGCGGACGAAGAGACGTATTCCGCCCGCGGGCAGATAGAAAACGGCGTGGCTGTGGGCTTCCCCAGGGAAGAGCTGCTGGGCTACGGCGTCACCGAAAACGACCTGGCCCTCACCGAGGCCCCCAGCGCCGAAGAGCTGGCCCGGCTGGACCCGTTCTATCTGAGCTATTTCCTGCCCTGGAACAGCTATAAAAACTATCAGTTCGCCAAAAGCCGCGGCTTCCACGACCTTTCCCACGAGTGGGACCGCACGCATCATGTGGAAAATTTTGACCAGGTGGATTCCCGCGCATACCTTGTGCACTCTTGGCTGAAATACCCCAAATTCGGCCATGCCACCGCCACAGATTATACGGCGCGCTATATCCGTTACGGCATGCTGAACCGCGACGAGGCCATTCAGCTGGTAAAAGAGCATGATGGCAACCTGGACCCTCTGTGCGTGCGCGATTTCTGCGAGTTCTGCGGCTACACCGAAACCGAATTCTGGAACATCATGGACGGCTTTTATAACCGCGACATCTTCTATAAAGACGAATATGGCCGCTGGATGCTCAAGCACCCCATTTGGGAAGAGCAAAAATAAGCATTTTTTAAAAAACGCCCCGTTTAGGCGTGTTGGCGCAAGAAAACATCGGTTTTGGGCTGACAATTTTGCCGCCTAGCGCATTCAAAAAGCCCGGTAATCCGTCAGGATTACCGGGCTTTTTTCACGCTACTATTCACCCAAAATTGCCGGGCCAAAACTGCTTCGCACCTCTGAAGCAGAAATTAGGGTTGCAGAGCAAGGAAAAGCGCCGCCATCCGCCTTCGGCGGGGTCTGCTTACCTGCTGTAAGCAGGTATTTTACTTCGTAAAACCGCAGAACCCTTTGTGGTTGTCAAGGTGTGCGGTGGCAAAGCCAGCCGCATCCCTGGCGGGATGCGGCAGCACACGACATGGTTTTCCCGCTTGTGCGGGAAAATGCAGGCCATGCTTCTGGCCTGCAAATGTCCTTGACGATGCTATGCGCCCGAATTTCTGTTTCAGAGGCAATGTTTTCTTACGTCAACGCGCCTTTTGCGGGGCATTTTTTGCTTCAAAATGGTTTCTTTTGCCCTGCTTTTTTGCTATACTGAAAAAAACAGCGCACAAGCGCGGAAAGAAGGCTGTTGGCATGGACAGCATCATCATTGGCATTGCGGGGGGCACGGGTTCCGGGAAGACCACCCTGACGCGAAAATTGAAAGAGCGTTTTGGGCAGGATGTCTCTGTCATCAGCCATGACAATTACTATAAGCGCCATGACGAGCTGCCCTATGAAGAGCGGTGCAAGCTGAACTACGACCATCCGGACGCTTTCGACACCGATTTGATGGTAGAACAAATTGAGGCCCTGCGCCGCGGCGAAACCATCGCCTGCCCGGTGTACGATTTCACAGTGCACAACCGTTCCAGCGAGACGCTGCTCATCGCGCCCACCAGCGTCATTGTGCTGGAGGGCATCCTCATTTTTGCAGACGAAAAGCTGCGCAAGCTGATGGACGTGAAAATTTTTGTGGACACAGACGCCGACGTGCGCATTCTGCGGCGCGTGGTGCGGGACGTAAAAAAGCGCGGCCGCAGCCTGGACAGCGTGGTGCAGCAGTACCTCACCACGGTAAAGCCCATGCACGAGCAATTTGTAGAGCCGTCGAAGCGCTATGCAGACATCATCGTGCCCGAAGGCGGCAAAAACCTGGTGGCGCTGGACATGATTGTCCGGCGCGTAGAACATCATATCCGGCAGCACGGCGGGGCGTAAAGCCCCGCCTTTTTTGCGCCTTTTTCTTAAAAAATGCTTGACCCTCACGCTGCGTCATCGTGTAAGATCATTTTGGAAAGGGGGCCGCAGGCCATGGAATACACCGTAAAACAGCTGGCAACCATGGCGGGCGTCTCGGTGCGCACGCTTCATTATTACGATGAAATAGGGCTTTTGCCGCCCGCGCGCGTCACACAGGCGGGCTACCGGCTGTACGGCCCGGCACAGGTGGATGCGCTGCAGAGCATCCTGTTCTACCGCGCGTTGGGCATGCCGCTGGCGCAGATACGCCCTTTGGCTGCTTTGCGCGGCGAGGCACGCGTGGCCGCCCTGCGCGCGCACCGCGCAGCACTTCTGGCCCGGCGAGACGCGCTGAACAGCCTTCTTTCCACACTGGACAAAACCATTGAGCAAGAGGAAGGAGGAATTTCCATGCAGGACACAGAAAAATTTGCCTGCTTCAAACAGGCGCTTGTGCAGAAAAACGAGGCGCAGTATGGCGCCGAGGCGCGCAAAGCCTACGGCGAAGAGGCTGTGGAGGCCGCAAACGCCAGGCTGATGGGCCTGAGCGAAGAACAGTTTGCCCAAATGCAGGCCGCCGGGCAAAAGCTGTTTGGCCTGCTGCGCGAGGCCGTGGCCCAAAACGCGGCGCCCAGCGGCAGCCTGGGGCTGCAGGCCGCGCAGCTTCACAAAGAATGGCTGTGCTTCACATGGCCGCACTATTCCGCGGCCGCGCACAGGGGCCTTGCGCAGATGTATTTGCAGGACGAGCGCTTCACCGCATATTATGACAGCGCCGCAGGCGCGGGCGCCGCGCAGTTTCTGTGCAGCGCCATTGAGGCGAATATCACATAAAAAACAGGGCGCAAAAGGCGTGTTGACGCAAGAAAACATCGGTTTTGGTCTGACAATTTTGGTGCCTAGCGCATTCAAAAAGCCCGGTAATCCGTCAGGATTACCGGGCTTTTTTCACGCTACTATTCACCCAAAATTGCCGGGCCGGCCCTTGGCGGCAAAAAGCACTGCCGCCATCGCTTCGCGAACGGGCAGTTTGCTCAAAAGTTCCGCTGGAACTTTTGCTGCCATGGGCAGCCGCAAAACTGCTTCGCACCTCTGAAGCAGAAATTAGGGTTGCAGAGCAAGGAAAAGTGCCGCCATCCGCCTTCGGCGGGGTCTGCTTACCTGCTGTAAGCAGGTATTTTACTTCGTAAAACCGCAGAACCCTTTGTGGTTGTCAAGGTGTGCGGTGGCAAAGCCAGCCGCATCCCTGGCGGGATGCGGCAGCACACGACATGGTTTTCCCGCTTATGCGGGAAAATGCAGGCCATGCTTCTGGCCTGCAAATGTCCTTGACGACGCTATGCGCCCGAATTTCTGTTTCAAAGACGATGTTTTCTTACGCCAACGCGCCTAAAGCGCCCTGTTTTTCTTCAAAATTGCCAGCCCGCGCCGGGGCGCAGCACTGCCCGCGCGCCGGCGCATTGGGCAGGCATCAGATGTAGAAGAAGTTGCTCCACACCGATTGCTCGATATAGGTGTTATAGCCCATGGACGAAACCGTGCCCCAGCTTACCAGCAGGGTGATGAGGATTGTCCCAAGCCACACATTGCCTGTCAGCTTATACAGCTTTCTGGACAAATATGTGGTAAGCGGCAGCATTAGCGGCAGCGCAAAGGCCGAGTTCCAGTTGCAAATTGCCGTGCCGCCGGTGTGCAGCACAATGACGTTCACCATGCAGCACAGCCACACGCCCGCCGTGCTGAACAGCACCGTGAACAGCGTGTCTTTCCACTCGGGAATATCAGAACGCACCGTGTAATTCGTCAGCACGTTAATCGCCAGCTGCGGCAGGAAAATCACCAGCGCAAACTTCAGCGCCAGCCACCAGTATTCCACCTTCATGGCGCCAAACACATTGTTCCAGAAGCGGAAATCTTCGCCGAACAGGTAACGGATCACGCCCAGGGAAACGTATGCCGCTGCAATCAGGCACACTACCAGCAGCAGTGCACGCACCACTGTTTTGCCGGGCACTTTCAGGCCAAACGACACCTTGCGCCCCGCTTTTTTATCCTGCCAGTAGAATACCGCCAGAAGCACAACAGCAAGCAAGCCCATAAAGCCGAGATACATAAAGATAACCCACCAGTTGAAGAACAGGGGCAGTACCTCGAAGTACGGCATAAAGGGGTTGAATATCCGGTTCGTCACCAGGATGGCAACAAAGCTCAACGCCACCATCAGCACGCCGAACACCCAATATTTCTTCTTATCAAAGGAAACCTGCACCACATCCCCTGTGGCACTCTCGCGTGCAAACGGTTTCAGCTGCATCATCATCACCGCAAGCGGAACCAGCATAAGCACCATACAGATCATTGCCAGCCCGTTCAGCACCTCGCGGCCAAAGAAAATTGTGTTCGCTGTGCTGATGGGCTGGGCATCACCCGCCAGCAGCTCACCGTTGTTATAGGCCAGCGTCTGTTCAAAAAATTTCAGCGCGTCCGAAACCGACCGTACCGAAATCTGGTTGGTGGCATGCATCTCCGGGTTGAAGCAGACAACCCTCGCACAGCGCCCTTCCACAGCCTGGCGCAGCTGTTCGTTGTCTGTAATGCTAATTTCCGTATAGCCGCCCAGCTGTTCATGAGAAGCGGTTATGTCATCAATGCTGTACCAGGTCTCATCTGCCACAGTTTCCGCCGAATGCCAGGCCTCCAGCGTTGTTTCCGCTGCAGGGTAGCCGATGTAGGAATCATAATCCCCAATGATAAGCCCAAGGTTTACCTGTGCGTTTCTGCGCACTTCAAACCCGCCTACCGTCACGGTTTGCATGGGCGACACCTGCGGCGCATCGCCGCCCACAATCAGCGCGGCTTTCAGCCTTGTGTTGAAATGCTCGGTCTTTTCCGCCTTGATGGTGTTAAAATGCGCCAGCTGGTCTTCATTCAACCGCTGTTCTGCCAGTGTGCTGGCGTCCTGCGTAATTTCGCTTTCGGTAAACTTCTGCCCGAATTCTTCATACAGCACGTTGATCAGAATATCGTTCAGCGTATAATACCCCACGTCGATGGACGCTGCATAAGAGGTTCTGCGCGAGCCCTGCGAATGGCCCATCATGCCAATGCGGGTCTGGTCCACAAACTTCAGCGTGCGCACAAATTCCAGCGCGTCATGCAGGCCGCCCGGCGTGTTGCGGGCGTCGTAATCCTGCTCGCCGGCCCCTATCTCATCCCTTTGAGGGAATTCGCTGATGCCCGAACCGTTGGCGCTTACTGCAAACACAACAAACCCGCGGCGCGCCAGCTCCATGGCATAACTGTTCATGCCCTTGTGGGTGCAACCGGCCCCGTGTGTGACAATAACAGCCGGCAGGCTGTCTTCGTCCGTCGTTCCCACAGGGTAGTACAATTCCCCGTCCAGCAGGGCGCCCCGCGCGTCAATGTTGATCTGCTCGATCTTTACGCGCCCAAAATTGGTTGCCAGCACATGTGCAAAGCCGCTGAAAAGTAAAATCAGCACGGCCAGCAGCGCAAACAGCCGCTTTGCCCCGTCCGTTGTTTTGTTGGTAAATTTACCCATGTAACCGTTCTTCCTTACAACTTAAGCTTAATGAAAACAAAAAACAGGCCTGTGTTTTGTAACCCCTCCCTCAGCCGCATGGCCCGGTGTGCCAAGGCCGGACGGCTTCGATATTACCGGCAGAACTTATTGAAGCTCCTCTTTTTCCGGCAGCGCCGGTATTGCGCCCAGCTTGGAAGCCGTCAGGCTGCCCGCCATGCAGCCCAAATGAAGCAGCTCTACAGCTTCTTGCTCCGTCATGGAATGCAGCGCGGCGCGCTCTTTGCCCGCCAGCGCCGCCAAAATCGTGCCCAGAAATGCGTCGCCTGCGCCGGTTGTGTCGGCCACCGTCACCGGCAGGGCCTCGGCCCTGCCCAGCAGGCCGGAAGGGTTGGCCGCCAGCGCGCCGCGCGCGCCGCATGACGCCAGCACCAGCGCGTCATACTGCTTTGCCAGTTCCGCCGCGCCCTGTGCGGCGTTTTCCTGCCCCAGAAGAAAAGCTACTTCCTCTTCGGAAACCTTGATAATATCGGCACAGCGCATCCCCTCTTCAAACGCCTGCCGGGCCTGCGCAGCCTGCGGCCATAAAAACGGGCGGTAATTGGGGTCAAAACTGACAAGAAGCCCCATTTCTTTCGCCCGCCGGGCTGCACGCAGCACAGCCCCGCGCGCGGGTTCGTCTGTAAGCGACACCCCGCTGAAGTGGTATACCCCGCATCCTTCCATTGCCTCATCGGGGATGCCCGCATCGGTAAGAAGGATATCTGCACCCGGCTTCCGGTAAAAGGTGAAGCTGCGGTCGTTTCTTTCGTCCAGGTCCACAAACGCCAACGTGGTGCGGGCCCGGGCCGTGCGGCTGATAAAGCGCGTATCAATGCCCGCGGCCAGCATGCTTTCAATCAGAAATGTGCCGAAGTTATCGCTGCCCACCACAGCGCACAAACGCGCTTTGATGCCCAGCTTTGCCGCCATGGCCAGCACATTGGCAGGCGCCCCGCCCGGGTTGCGTGCATACAGCAGCTGCCCTTGCGAGGACGTGCCGCACGGCGTAAAATCTATCAGCAGCTCGCCCGCTGCACAAATGCCTTTTTTCTCCATAGATTCCCCTTCTTTTTGTTTGCAGTTAAACCATTGCGCAACCGATTAACTGCTGTTAACAGAATAACACATCAAACTTTGTTTTTTCAATGCCACAAACCGCCAAAGAAGTGCCCCCACTTTTGTGCAAGTTGTTTAATCGATTAACTGCAAATGCAAACGCTTGCTTTTTCTTTTCTTCGCCTCTAAAATAAAAATAGAACATGGCAGGGCGCGCATCTTTGCCCTGCCCGGCAAAACGGGGGGCAAGGCAGGTATTGTGAAAAAAAGCAGCATGGCCGATGTGGCGCGCCTGGCGGGCGTTTCAACCGCCACCGTAAGCCACGTCATCAACCGAAGCCGGTTTGTGTCGGAAGAAGTGACGCAACAGGTGGAAAAGGCAATTCGCCAGTTGAACTATATTCCAAACCAGATGGCACGCAATTTGAAAACAGGCCGGAACCATACGGTGCTGTTTATTGTGCCCGATATTGCCAACAGCTTTTTTGCCACAGCCATCGAGGCGGTGGAAAGCGTGCTGGTGGCCGCGGGTTACCGGCTGGTGATTGCCAACACAAAAGAAGATTTTGCGCGCGAGGCCGTCCATCTGCAGGGGGCCGGCAACGGCACGATAGACGGCCTGCTGCTGGCCAGCACGGCCGGGCAGTGGGAACAGGTGGCGCCCCTGCTTCCGGCCGGGCTTCCCACCGTGCTGGTAGACCGCGTGTTCGAACACACAGGCAGCAGCGTCAGCGTGGACAGCGCAGCCGCTTTGGGGCAGGCGGTAAAAGCCCTGGCCGCGCAGGGCCATGCCCGCATAGGCTTCATTTCGGGCATTGCGCGGCTTTCTTCCACCAAAGAGCGCCTTGCCGCCTACCGGCAGGCCATGGCAGCCTGCGGCCTGCCGGTGGAAGATGGCTTTGTTCAAACGGGCGATTCCATGCGCGGAAGCAGCCCGCAGTGCTGCGAAAAGCTGCTGGCGCTGGGCTGCACTGCCATCATCGTCTCTAACGGCGTAATGGCCTGCGATGTCGCCTATTACTGCATGCAGCGCCATACCAAGGCGGCCCTGGTGGGGTATGTGGATTCCCCGCTTCAAAGCCGGATGGCGCCGCATTTTGCCTCTGTCTTCCTGCCCACGGAGGAACTGGGCCGGTGCGCAGGGCAGGAAATTCTGCGCCTGATGGCAAACCCAGGCGCCGTGCCGCAGGCCGTCCGCCTTCCGGCACAGTTCCGGCCATCCGCACAGGCCGGGGCTGCACCATGCTGCAAACCGGAACAGGAACCGTAAAAAGCCGGGGCTGGCCAGCCCCGGCTTTTTGTTTTATGTTTGTGCCCGCTTTTACGCCTCTGCCGCCGGCAAAGTTTCCGGGGCCGGGCCTTCCGGCCCCGGCTGGGGTTCCTGCACCGGTGCGGGCGCCGCGCACAGCGGGAAGGTGACGGTGGCCTTGAACAAATCGCCGTCCGTCTCCACGGCAAAGGTGCCGCCCTGCAATTCGGCAAAGCTTTTGGCAATGGCAAGGCCAAGGCCGCTGCCCTCCGTGTTGCGGCTTTTATCCCCGCGCACAAACCGTTCCGTGATGGTGGCGGCGTCGAAATCCAGCTCGGCAGAAGAGACATTCTTCATCATGATAACCGCGCGCTGCCCCTGGCGCTGCAGCGAAAGGTAGGCCCGTGTGCCCGCCAGGGCATATTTTGTGATGTTTACCACCAGGTTTTCCAGCACGCGGAATGTTTTCTGGCCGTCCAGCTCGGCATACAGCTTTTCGGGCGGGAAGCTCCAGCGGAAATCCACCCCGCAGGCGGCGATGGCATCCTCCAGCTCGAACTGAAGCTGGCGCATCAGCGAGGCAAGCTCCACCGTCTCTTTGTGCAGCGTCACACTGCCGGAGGCCGCCTTGCTCATTTCAAACAGGTCTTCAATCAGCCGCTTCAGGCGCTGGCTCTTTTTCTCCAGCGTGGCCACATACTCGCGGCGCGTGGCCTCGTCCAGCGAATCGTCTTTCAACAGGTCCACATAGGTGATGATGGCCGTAAGCGGCGTTTTCAAATCGTGCGAGACGTTGGTAATCAGCTCGGTTTTCATGTTCTGGCTGCGCACTTCCTCCCGCACGGCGCGGGCAAACCCGGCCTGCACGGCGTTCAGTTCGTCCCGCAACGGGTTCAAAATGCCCACGTCCTCTTCCAAAGGCACATCCAGGCTGCCCTGCGCCATATGCTGGGTGTGCGCCAGCACGGTGTTGTAATTTTTCTGCAGGCGCACAAACCAGCGGCGCAGAATGAAAAACAGCACAAAGCTGTAAATCAGCGCCCCGGCAATGCCCGCAAACCAGACAGAGCACAGCAAAGCCACCAGAAGAAAATTGATAAGCAGCAGCCGGAACAGCGTGTTCTCCACCGGGCGCCGCAGGTCCACCGAGGCAAAGCGGCGCACGGCGCCGCCGCATGTGTTCAGCAAAGCGGCCGGCACGCGCACCAGAAGGCAGCGGCAGCGCAAATAGCGCCAAAAACCGTCGCGCAGGCCAGCGCCCAGCGCCGCGCCCCCCTCAAACACGAAAAACACGCCCAGCCACAGCAGGGATGCCGCCACAATCTTTCCCAGCAGCATGCTGCCGCCTGCATCTAAAAAGAACAGCGTGTGCGCCACATCGGCAAACGTGCCGTCGCGTGCGGCCCACACAATATGGCCCGCGCCGTCCCAGCAGCACACCAGCACGCAAAAGCCCATGAACACATGCCATTCCAGCGGCAGCTTGCCCCAAAAGCCGCGCCCCAGCGCAAGGCGGCGGAAAAGCGCCCCCAGCAGCCCGGCGGCCAGCGCAAGGCAAAAAACAAGCAGAGATGCCAGGGCAAAGAACTGGCAGAACATTTCAACCTCGCGCGGAATGTAAAAAGCAGGCTGCTCGCCCCAGTTTGCGTCATCCCCGCTGGCTGCCGTGCTATTGCCCGCAGTGTCTTCCTCCGCCCCATACAGCTGCGCATAGTTCAGCACCGCGCCGGGCTCTGCCATGCTGCCATAGGTTTGCTGCAGCTCGTCAAAATAGCGCTGTGTCTGCCGCACAGACCAATCTGTGCCCACCGTCCACAGCAATGCGGTAAGCAGGGTGACGCACACAAACGTCGCCGCCAGCCGCACGGGGTCAAAGAGCTTCAATTTTGTACCCAATGCCCCACACCACCTTCAGATATTTCGGGTTTTTGGTATCCAGCTCGATCTTTTCGCGCAAATTGCGCACATGCACCATAATGGTGTCTGTGTTCACCGCCTTCTCATTCCATACGCGCTCGTATATCTCGTCCGCCGAGAACACATGCCCCGGGTTTTTGATGAGCAGCGCCAGAATTTTGAATTCCAGCGGCGTCAGTTTTACCGGCATGCCGTCCAGCGTGACGCTGGCCGTCTCTTCGCAAAGCTCCAGCCCGCCCACACAATAGCGCGGCGGGCCCTGCCGTGCCTGCTGGCCGCCGGCCATGGCCAGAAACCTCTGGTAGCGGCGCAGGTGGCTTGCCACGCGGGCCAAAAGCTCCATGGGCACAAAGGGTTTTGTCACATAATCGTCTGCGCCCATGTTGAGGCCGGTAATTTTGTCAATATCCTCCGATTTGGCCGAAAGCATAATCACCGGAAAATCGTATTTTTCCCGCAGCTTCAGCACCATGGTGATGCCGTCCATCACGGGCATCATCACGTCCACAATGGCAAGGCTGATGTTCTGCTGTTCCAGCACTTCCAGCCCCTCTTTGCCATTGGCTGCCTTGTGCACGGTGTAGCCCTGGTTTTTCAAATAGATGGCCACGCCCTCGCGGATTTCGGCGTCATCCTCCACCACCAGAATGTGTGCCTGCATGCGTTGTGCCCTCCTTCGCGGCCTGCTGTGCGCACAGAGGGCGCGGGCGTGCCCGCGCCCTGCGGCGCCGCATTTTATGATACCCTTTTTTGGGGCCGTATGCAACCCGCGGCGCGGCAGGGCGTCAGGTCAGCATGCGGCCAGCTGCGCGCGCAGCTTCAGCTTGGCGCGGTAAAGCTGGGTGTGCACGGTTTTGGGCATGCGGCCCAGCGTGCGGGCAATGTCCTCCACCGGGCAGCCCTGCAGAAAATACAGCACGCTGACGGTGTGGTATGGCTCGGGCAGGGCGCATATCTGTTCCTGCGCAGCGCGCGAGGCAAGGCGCAGCTCTGCCTGCGCCGCAAGGCTTTCCGCGCCCGCGGGGGCTGCGCTTTCTGCGGTAAAATCCGTCAGCTGTGTGCGGCGGGCCCAGGCGCTTTTCAAATGGTCTTTCGCCTTGTTGGCCGCAATGCGGCACAGCCAGGCCTTCTGCGCGCCGGCCGGGCAGTCGCCGCGGTGCACCCAGGCGGAGAGGAATGTCTCCTGGGCGAGGTCCTGCGCAAGGTGCTCGTCATGCACAAGGCGCAGGCACACGGTATATACAAGCTTTTCGTATTGTTCCATCATGGCGTTAAACGCGCAGGGGTCCATGGCCGGGCCGCCTCCCTCTTGTTTCATTGCTCCCTATTTTACACAGGGAAACGAAAAAAGGCCGCGCCAAAAAACGAAAGAAAACCGAAAGATTTTCTGAAAAACTCAGAAAATCTTTCGGTTTTCATTTGTGCCCCAAAAACGGTTAGCCCTCCAGGGGTTCTGCACGGCCGCGGGCAAAGAAAAACAACCCCAGCGTGCCTGCGGCCGAGATGGCCGCCGCAAACAGCAGCATGGCGCGCACGCCCAGCGCGTCTATCAGAACGCCGCCCAGCGCCGCCGAAAGCACCGTGCCCAGCGTGCTGGCCGCCACCATCAGCGTCTGCCCGGCCAGCCTGCGGTGCGGCGGAAACGCACGGTTGGCATAATACACCGTGCAGGGGATAACCAGCGCATAGCCCAGCGGCTGCAGGAATTGGGCCGCATACAACCCCGCAAGGCCGCCCGAAAGGGCAATGACAAGGCTTTTGGCCGTGAGCCCCAGCCCGGAACAGAACATCAGCGTGCCCGCGCTTCGGCCGCGCAGCAGCCGGCCCGCCAGCGTCATGGCGGGCAGCTCCAGCGCGGCGGCAATGGCAAACACAGCGCCCATGTCGCCGCTGGTGCCGCCGCGCGCCGTCACTGTCTGAATCATATAGGTGATATTGAGGTTATAACCCATAAACAGCCCAATGCAGCTTGCCAGCACCGGCCGAAAGGCCCTGTCGCTTTTCAGCACAGCCAGCGGCCCCTGTTCCCGGTGTGCCGTGCGGTGCACCACCTGCCCGTTTGCCCCGGGAAGCAGCAGCAGGCTTAGCCCCAGGGCGGCCAGAAGCACAAGGTGCACCAGGGGCATTACGCCCACGCCGCGCGCGGCGGTGAAAGCCCCCACCGCCCAGGAGCAAACCGCATAGCCAAAACTGCCCATGCCGCGGGCAAAGCCAAAATCCAGCCGGCGGCCTGCGTTCGAAAGCTCCATGGCAATGGCGTTCAGCAGCCCCTGCATGGTGTACAAAAGGCCGTACATCAAAACAATAAGCGCCGCGCACACCGGCGCCTGCCCGTTCACAAGGCACAGGGCGCCCGCCAGGGCAGCCAGCGCAAGCGCCATGCCCAGCACCACCGCACGCGCGCTGCCTGCGCGCGGCACAAGGCCTGCGCAAAGCGGCTGAAACAGAATGCCCGCCAGGTTGCCCGCGGCAATGATGGCGCCCGCGGCGGCAGAGGAATAGCCCAGCGAAAGCAGGAACACCGTGGCGTAACTCATCACGGCGCAAAACGAGGCCCAATAGGCCACCTGCACAGCTGTGATGCGCGCGGTGTCCCACGAAAATGGCTGCTTGATATTCCTCCCCCCTTTCTCAGAAAAGCGGCGCCTCGCTGTGGCGAAGCGCCGTTTCCGTGCATACGATTAGAACAGGCCGCTGATGACGCCGTGTTCGTCCACATCAATGGCCTCGGCCGCCGGCTTTTTCGGCAGGCCGGGCATCGTCATGATATTGCCCATTTCCGCCACCACAAAGCCCGCGCCTGCAGACAGGCGCACCTTGTTCACCGTCATGGTAAAGCCCTCGGGCGCGCCCAGAAGCGAGGCGTCATCCGAAAAGCTGTACTGCGTCTTGGCAATGCACACCGGCAGCTTGCCAAAGCCGCAGGCCTTAATTTCGGCCAGCTGCTTTTTGGCCGCCGTGCTGTACACAACATCCTTTGCGCCGTAAATGTCGCGGCATACGGCCAGCAGCTTCTTGTCCACGTCCATATCCTCGGGGTAGGCAAAGCGGATGGGCCGCTGTTCCAAAATGCCCAGCACGTTCTCGGCCAGCTCCAGCCCGCCTTCGCCGCCTTTGGCAAACACCTCGCTCAGCGCGCAGGGCACGCCCATGTCAGCACACAGCTCACGCAGGTAGGCGTGCTCTTCGGCGGAATCGGTGGGGAAGGCGTTGATGGCCACGCACACCGGCAGGCCAAACTTTTTCTGCATATTCTCCACATGGCGGCGCAGGTTGGCGCTGCCCGCGGCCAGGTAATCCACATTGGGCGTGCCGTATTCCTCTTTCGGGCAGCCGCCGTGGTGCTTCAGCGCGCGCACCGTGGCCACCACCACCACCGCGCTGGGCGCAATGCCCGCCATGCGGCACTTGATGTCCAGGAACTTTTCGGCCCCAAGGTCTGCCCCGAAACCGGCCTCCGTCACCACATAATCGGCCACCTTCATGGCGCAGCGGGTGGCCGCCACGCTGTTGCAGCCGTGCGCAATGTTGGCAAACGGCCCGCCGTGCACAAAGGCAGGCGTGTGTTCCAGCGTCTGCACCAGGTTGGGCTCAAAGGCGTCTTTCAGCAGCGCCGTCATGGCGCCCTCGGCGTGCAGCTGCCCGGCCGTGACAGGCTGGCCGCCGTAAGTATAGCCCACCACAATGCGGGCAAGGCGCTGTTTCAGGTCGGAAAGGCTGGAGGCAAGGCAGAAAATAGCCATCACTTCGCTTGCCACCGTGATGTCAAAGCCGTCCTCGCGCGGCGTGCCGTTCACCTTGCCGCCAAGGCCGTCCACCAAAAAGCGCAGCTGGCGGTCGTTCATATCTACACAGCGCTTCCAGGTGATGCGGCGCGGGTCAATGCCAAGGGCGTTGCCGTGATGGATATGGTTATCCACCATGGCGGCCAGCAGGTTGTTGGCCGCGCCGATGGCGTGCAAATCGCCCATGAAGTGCAGGTTGATGTCCTCCATGGGCACCACCTGGGCATAGCCGCCGCCCGCGGCGCCGCCCTTGATGCCAAACACAGGGCCAAGGCTTGGCTCGCGCAGCGCAAGGCACACGTTTTTGCCCATGCGGTGCAGCGCGTCGGCAAGGCCTACGCTGGTGGTGGTTTTGCCTTCGCCCGCGGGCGTGGGGCTGATGGCCGTAACCAAAATCACCTTGGCGGGCGTCTTTTTTTCGGGCACCATCTGTGCCACAACTTTTGCCTTTGTGCGGCCGTAGGGAATCACCGCCTCCTGCGGGATCCCCATTTGCTGGGCCACCTCCAGAATGGGGGTCAAAACGGCCTCCTGGGCAATTTGGATATCAGTTTTCATATGCGGGCAACTCCTTTCCACACGGGAAATATTCCGGGCCTTCCTCCCTGCGCATCAAACGCGCTTCTCACTTGAAATTCTAGCAAATCGGCGCCCGGAATACAAGCGCGTGCCCGCCCATTTGATTGACTTTTCATAGTACGAACGGTAAAATGAAGGTTACAAGAACGACAGCCCGAACCATACGGAGGAAACCTCATGGAGATACAAATTATTGCAGACAGCTGCTGCGATCTTACCCCCACTTTGCGCCGCGTGCTGCGCGTGCGCACGGCAAGCCTCACCATTCGGGTGGATGACAGCGAATTTATTGATGACGAAAACCTGGATATTCCGGCCCTGATGGCCGCCATGAAACAAAGCGCCAACGCCCCCACCACGGCCTGCCCCGCGCCGGAGGCCTATGCCGCCATGATGGCGCAGGCGCCCATGACATTCGTTGTGACGCTTTCCTCGCGCCTTTCCGGCAGCTATAATGCGGCCTGCGTGGGCCGCGACATGGCGCTGGAGGCAAACCCCTCGCTGAAAATTTGCGTGCTGGATTCTGAAAGCGCCAGCGCGGGCGAGACGCGCATTGTCATGCTGTTGCGCGATTTGATTGACGCAGGGCTCGCTTTTGAAGAGATTGAGCAGCGCGCGCGGGCCTTTATTGCCCCCATGCGCACACGCTTTGTGCTGGAAGATTTAAGCCACCTTGTCAAAAACGGCCGCATTTCGAAAATGGCGGGCTTTATGGGCACTGTGCTGAACCTGCGCCCCCTGATGGCAGACAACGGCCACGGCGAGATTGTGTGCCTGGAAAAGATACGCGGCACGGCGAACGCCATGAAAAAGCTGGTGGAACATGTGGCCGCCGAGACGGCGGACGCCGCGCGGGCCAGCATAGTGCTGGTTTTGAGCTACTGCAACTGTGCGCCCCGCGCGCTGGAGCTGCAGAAAAACCTGCTTGCCAGCTGTGCGGCGCTGAAGGACGTAATTATGGTGCCCACAGGCGGCATCTCCACCGTGTATGCCGATGACGGCGGCGTGGTGCTGGCGTTCTGACGCAGCGCGGCAGGTTTTCAAAACGAAAAACTCCCTTTCCGGCCGGAAAGGGAGTTTTTTCATGCCCCGGCAGGCCGCCCCGCCGCGGCCGCCTGTCAGGTATTCTTTGTAAAGCGCGCCGCCAGCCACAACGCCAGCGCCCCGGCGGCAAGCTTTGCCGCAAAATAGGCCGCCATGGCCCGGCCGCCCGCCACGCTGGAGGCAAAGGCCATCTGCCCGCCCAGCACAAAGGCGCCCGCCACCGTAAACGCCGCGTTCATCACCTTGCCGCGCACATCCATGCGAGGGTACAGCGGAAGCATGGAAACACTGGACACCAGGCTTGCCGCCAGGCCCAGCACAGCATATTCGTTCACCCCAAGGCGCGCAGCCAGGCGGGAAAGCATGCCGCCGCACTTTGCCAGCAAAAGGCTGCTGGCCACCAGCGAGCCGCACACCACTGCCGTGATTTTTGCCACAATGATAAGCGCCTCGGCCACCGCCTGCTGCGGGGCCGGCGCAAGGCCCGGCACAAACAGCCCCAGCACCACGGCGCAAAACAGCGCAATGCCAAGCCAGCGCACCGCACTGCCCAGAAAGGCCAGCACCCGCAGGCAGCCGCGCGGGGCAAAGCGAAGCGCAAGGCAAAGCACGGCGCACAGCAGGGCCACAGGCCACAGGTTCTGCAGCAATACACCCGGCGCAAGGCCCAAAACGGCCCCGCCCAGCAACAAACCGGCGGGCAGCGCCACCACACCCCACAAAACGCCCTGCATAAAGCCCATCACCTCATGGCTTTGCAGCGCGCCCAGCGAGGCGGGCAGCACAAAGCTGACAAGGCAGCCCAGGGTAGAGGCCACCAGCAGCCCCGCATACGCGGCAAGCTGCGGGGTGGCTGCCAGCGCCTGCGCAATGGCCCAGCCGCCCATATCCGGCGCCAGCACAAGGCCCGCGGGCAGCGCCGCGTCAAACGGCAGCGCGCCGCCGCCCTGCCCGGCCATGCCAGACAGGGCCGAAACGGCCACGCTGTATATACCTGCCATGGAAAGGCACAGCGGGCCCATGGCGGCAAGCCCGTTGCGAAAGGCCGGGGCCACGCCCAGCTTGCCGCCCAGGGCCTCATCCACCGCGCCCAGCGCTGCGAACAGCAAAAGAACCGCTACGGGCGCGTTCACTTTTTCACCGGCGCGCAGGCCTCTGCCAGCCAGGCGTTTTCTTCCGGCGTGAGGAAAGCCTCCAGCTCGGCCCTCACCATGGCGTGGTAATCGTTCAGCCAGCGCAGCTCTTCTTCTTCCATCAGGGAAAGCACCAGCGGGCGCGTGTCGATGGGGCAGTAGGTGAACGGCTCGAAGCCATAAAACTTGCCGTACTCCGTCTCGCACACGGGCACGCACAAAAGCTCGTTTTCAATGCGGATGCCCAGTTTGCCCTCTTCATAAATGCCGGGCTCGTCGGTGATGGTCATGCCGGGCACAAAAGGCGCCGTGCCGCGGGCAGAAAGGCTTTGCGGGCCCTCGTGCACACCGCCCACAAAGCCCACGCCGTGGCCTGTGCCGCAGCGGTAATCCAGCCCGCGGCGCCACAGCGTCTCGCGCGCAAGAATATCAATGTTCTGCCCGGCGCTGCCCTCTTTGAACACAGCGCGCGCCGCGGCAATATGGCATTTCAGCACCAGCGTGTAATCTTCGCGCTCTTCCTCTGTCAAAGCGCCAAGGGCATAGGTGCGGGTGATGTCTGTGGTGCCGTCGCGGTACTGGCCGCCGCTGTCCACCAGCAAAAAGCCGTGCGGCTCAATGGCCGCGCACGCCTGAGGCGTGGGGGCATAGTGCATCATGGCCGCGTTGGGGCCATAGGCGGCAATGGTTTCAAAGCTGGCGCCCAGGTTTTCCTCCTGGGCACGGCGCAGGCCCAGCAGATAGTCGCTGGCCTCCATCTCTGTCCAGCTTTCGCCCGCAGCCAGGCGGCGGCGCAGCTCTATTTCAAAGCGCACCATCGCCGCGCCATCCTTGCGGTGCGCCTGTTTCATGCGGGCAATTTCCGTCTCGTTTTTTACGCCCTTCAGCGCCTGCACGGGCTCTTCGCCCTCTTGCAGGGTTACGGCCGGGTTTTCTTCCAGCGCACGCAGCATGGCCCAGCTTGTCCCCGCCGGCTCATACAGCACCGTTGCGGGCCCTTCCATAGCGGCCAGGGCGCTGCGGGCCTGCTCATAGCCGCACAGCTCTACCCCCTGGGCTTTCAGCGCGGCTTGCACATCTTCGGGCACACGGGCGGCGTTGATGAACAGCCGCGCGGTGTTTTCTTCCACAAGGCAATAGGCCAGCGCAAAGGGGTTGTAGGCAATGTCGCTTGCGCGAAGGTTCAAAAGCCAGGCCACGCTGTCCAGCCTTGTCACCAGCATGGCGCCCGCTTTCTGCGCGGCCAGCTTTTCCCGCACAGCGGCCAGCTTTTCCCGCACGGAAAGGCCCGCCTGGTCTTTGGTGAGCATCCACGCAGGCGTGGCGGGCACAGGCGGGCGGTCTTCCGTCCACAGCGGCGTCAGAAAATCCTCGTCACGCAGGCAGATGCCCTTTTCCTCAAAAGCGCCGCGCAGCGTCTTCACCATGGCGGCGCTGACGCAAAGCCCGTCTGCGGCCAGCACGCCGCCCTGCGGCAGCGTTTCGGCCAGCCATTGTTCCACCGTGGGCACGCCGGGCTGGGCCATGCGCATCAGCTCGATGCCGCTGCCCGCAAGCTGGCGCCCTGCCTGGATGAAATAGCGCCCGTCTGTCCACAGGGCAGCCTTCTCTTTTGTCACACACAAAGTGCCCGCAGAGCCCGTAAAGCCCGAAAGCCACGCCCTGCCGCGCCAGTGCCCCGGCAGATATTCGCTCATGTGCGGGTCTGCAGAGGGCACATACACGCCGTCCACACCCTTTTCTTCCATTGCCGCGCGCAGCGCAGCCAGTTTTTCCGGAACTGTCATGTCCATTCCCCTTTTCTATTTCTTGCAGCGCACTGCACAGCACAAATGGCAAGCCCCCGCGCCGTGCAAAGCACACACGATTTCCCGCCCTTTATGATAGCACCCATGCGGCAAAATGCCAAGGAAAATACGTTATTTCCCGCCAAAGCCGGGCAGTGGCATGGCTTCCGGCCCGGCTGGCTTTTTCCGCAGGCGGTGCCCTTTTTGTTCCATAAAAATGGAAATACCTGTTTCTCCTATTTGCAAAGCACAAGATAGCCGCACGCATCCAAAAACCCGCCCGTGCAATCACCAGCCGCGCCACGCGCAGGAGCCATGTGCCCGCCAAGGCGCCACACGCCATGCAGGCGCCGCGAAAACAAGCCCACAATAAGCGGCGCGCCCACAATGACCACCACGGCGTTCGCACGAGTGAACACGCCGGATTATAAGGCCCCTTCGCGCCATACGGCCGTTTCATATTCGGCGCAAGCAAAAAGTGGAACGGGCCGTGCACAAAGCTTCACACCGCCGGGCAAAGAAATGCACCCTTTCCCAAAGAAAAGCCGCCCGCCAAAAGGCGGGCGGCAAAAGGAGTGCTGCACTATCATTGATACGGCTCTACAGGCGGCTCCGGCATGATGATGGCCGCCACAAGGTAGGCCAGCAGGCCGCTGCCCCAGCCGGCGGCCAGCAACAAAAACGCAAGGCGCACAAGGGTGGGGTCCACGTTGAAATATTCCGCTATGCCGCCGCACACACCGCACACCATGCGCTGGCCGCGCGCTTTGCACAATCTTTTTTCCTTCATGGCTTTTTCTCCTTCTTTTCATTCTGTCGGGCGATGTACAGGCGGCGTCAGGTAAAAATAACGTCGATGGCGCCCATGCCGCATTTCAAATCGAACACTGTGGGCGCATCGGTGTTTTCGGTCGCATCGGTGCCCAGGCCGCCGAAGCTGCTTTCGCCCAGCTCAATGCTTCCCAGGCCGCAATCTATGCGGTAGCCGTAAGCCTCCGGCCGGGGGATGCGCAGCTCTGCGCTGCCCATGCCGCATTCTACGCGGATATTGCCCGCAAGGCTGCCCTCCAGCTCTATGCTGCCCATGCCCACGTCGATTTCGGCCTTTTCCGTGCAGGCAAGGCCCTGCAGCTTCATGCTGCCCATGCCGGTGGAAAGGCGCACCGTGCGAAACACCGTGCCGCGCGGCACCGTAACCGTAAAGGTCACGTCTTTCCAAAGCGAGGCGTTTGCATCATCCGTCCGAAGGTAGAAGGTGCCGCCATCCGTGCCCCAGTGATATTCCGGCACGCCCGCGCCATCCGCACTTGCCGCCACGGTGAAGGCATCGCCCTCTTGAAGCTGCACGCTGCATGCGTCCACGTCAATGTCCAGCGCAGATACATCGGCCGCCTGCGCGCTGCTCAGCGCCTCGGTGCGGCCCGCGCCGGCGGCACCGCCGTGCGAACCATGGCCCCAAAATGCAATAGAATCATAATTGAAATGGAAAAATTCCGGCCCGTTGCGCCACAGCGACATGTTCTGGGCGCGCCCGCCCAGCGCAAAACCAATGACGCACATTACAAGGCCAATGATAAGGCAGGCCCCCGCAAAGCTGAACAGGCCTTTGGAAAAACGCTTCATCTTCCGCCGCCCACCTTTCCGCTCACCCATTTTACCAGGCGGCCAATCAGGCCGAGCACCCAGGGCACCAGCTTTTGCACAATGGCCACGCCAATGCCGGCCAGCACGGCGCCCAGGGCTATGCACACAAAGCTGAGGCCCATGTTTACCAAAGCGTTCATGGGCGCCGATGCGAACAGCATAAGCGAGCGCACCAGCGCCAGCACACCGCCCAGAATCACACCGAAGCCGCCCAGCACCAGCCCGCACAGCCCGCCGATGAGGCCGAACAGCGCGCCAAACACGCCGCCCAAAACGCCGATCCATATCGGGAAAGTGAGAATGATGAGAATCAGCCACAGCACACCGTTGCTGCCCATGTGCCCGCGCACATTATCATACGTTGCCGCGGCGTTCTGCGCGCCTGTTTTTACCGAGGCGCGCGCTGCCTCACAAGCGCTGGCAGCCGCAGCCTGCACATGGGGCTGCGCGTTTTTCCAGGCGGCCTGCGCCTTCTGGGCGGCGGCGCTTGCGGCCTGGCGCACCTGCTGCGCCATATCCGGCGCGGCATGCCCTTCGCCGGCGCCCTTTGCGCCGGTTTGCCCGTGCCCGGGGCCCTGCGCCTGTGCTTGTTCCCTCTGGGCCTGCTGGTCTTCCAGCGTCAGGGTGGGGGTTGCTTCTTCCCTTTCCGCACCTTGTGCCTCCAGTTCCAGCTGGGGCTGTGCAGGCGCCCCCGGCCCGGCAAGCCCCTCCAGCGAAAGCTCGGGTTCCTGCCGGACGGCGCGGGGCACTTCGGCCGTCTCGGGCGCCGCCTTGGCGCCGTCCCCGCGCGGGGCCGGGCCCAGCCCCAGGTTGGCGCGGATGATGTTTGCCACGCGGTGCGGGTCGCCCAGGCGGGCAATTTCCGCTTCTTCCTGCCCGGGGCCCACTTCGTCCAGATACTCGTTATAAAATTTCAACGCCTCGGCGCGCTCTTCTTCGCCAAGCCCCGCCAGCCCCTGTTCCAGCCGGGCCAGAAATTCTTCGCGTTTCATGTGTGTGCCTCCCCAAACAATACCGTGTTCACCTTTTGCTCGTATTCACGCCACTGATGCCTGTATTCCTCCAGCTTTTCGCAGCCCTTCTCTGTGATGCTGTAATAGCGCCGGTTCCGCCCGGCAAAGGCGCGGTCATAGGTGTCCAGGCAGGCCTCTTTTTGCAGGCGGCGCAGCACCGGGTACAGCGTGCTTTCCGAAACGTCCATCACGGCGCGCACATCCTGCGTAATTTTATAGCCGTAGGTGCTTTCATCGCTTACAATGCTCAGCACCAGCGCATCCAGCAGCGCGGCCCCGGTATTGAACGCCATCGCCCGCATCCCCTTTCTGTTATTTCTATTTTAGCAATATTATATTTTGTATAATATTGTTTGTCAATACATTATTGCAAAATAAAAAGGCTTGCACGCATAAAACGTACAAGCCTTGGGCAATTTTGGGGGTTTCGAGCCGCACAGGCCCCGCGCGCCGCCAAATGTTTTACTCCTTAAAGGCCCACAGGCGCTGGCCCAGATAGTTGCAGCCGGTGTAGATAACCTGCGCCACCAGAAGGGCGATGCGCAGCACCCATGCGTTGCCCTCAAACTGCGGCAGGCACACGCGGATGAACGTGGGCACCAGCCATTTCGACATGCTGAACGACAGCACATAGCACACAGCCACCACGGTGGCAAAGCGCACCGCGCTTTTGCCCATGGGCGCCTTGCTTTCAAAGCTGAAATGACGGTTCAGAAAAAACGCCTCGATGCTGGTGAGGAAAAACATGGTGGCGCTGCTGGCCCAGTAGGCCACGTTTTCGCCCCACAGGTTTGTGAACGGCCCCATCAGAAGCTGCGTGCCCACCATGGTGATCACTGTGTTCACCGCGCCGATGATGGCAAAAATCAGCAGGCTTTTATCCCAGAAAAAAGCGAACAGTTTCTTCATGCCGCGCCTCTCATTCCACCACGCGCACCGTCTTCATCACAACGGGCGTTTTGGGCATATCGCGGAAGTCGGTGGTAACAGCGGCAATTTCATCCACCACGTCCATGCCCTCCACCACATGGCCGAAAGCGGCATAATCGCCGTCCAGGTGCGGCGCGTCCGCGTGCATGATGAAAAACTGGCTGCCGGCAGAGTTCGGGTCCTGCGCGCGGGCCATGCTGATGACGCCGCGCGTGTGGCGGATGGGGTTGGCCACGCCGTTGGAGGCAAACTCGCCCTTGATGGTGTACCCCGGGCCGCCCATGCCGGTGCCCTGCGGGCAGCCGCCCTGAATCATAAACCCGGGAATGACGCGGTGAAAGGTGAGGCCGTCGTAAAAGCCCTTCGAGGCCAGCTTTTCAAAATTTTCCACCGTGATGGGCGCAGCCGTTTTATCCAGTTCAATGCGGATGGTGCCGCCGTTTTGCATGGTAATTTCAATCATATCTCATTACGCTCCGTTCTTTTTTCATTCCAGCCGCGCCGCGCGGCGCAGCTCGTTTTCTCTGTTCAGTATAGCACAGCTTGCCGCACATGGCAAAGCCGGTTTTACCGCAATGCCCCGCACAGTGCGCGGGCGGGGCAAAAAGCTATACGGTGCGCCACACAAGCCTGTTTTCGCATACCTCGTGCGCAAGAAGGCCCTTCTCTTCCAAATAGGCAAAATACGAGCGCACCGTGGCCCCGCAGATGGCATACTGGTGCATGTCCAGCACAAGGCCATAGCCGTCGAACAGGGCTTTCAAAACCTCATCGTCCGTGTGCGGCGCGCGGCATATCTCCAGAATGTTTGCCGCCACCTGCTCGCAGGCGGCGCGGTTGGCCTGCACCAAAGGGCGGATATCCGAAACGGCAGGTGCATGCGACGGCACGAAGGCCGTGCCCTCCAGTGCCTCCAGCACATCCAGCGAGCGCAGGAATTCCCCAATGTCATACAAAAAGCTGATGTGGTATTTTTGCAGCGTGGTTTCGCCAATCACAGCGTCCCCCACAAACCACACGCCGTCCGGCGCTTTCACCGCCATATGGGCAGGGGCGTGGCCGTCCAGCCTCAACAGTTCTACCCCCTGCGGAAGGGGCGCCTCCCCGGCGGGCAAAACTTCGCTGGGCTGCGCCATCCAAAACTTGCCGCGCAGGCCCTTTGGCGGGCAGCCGCCCCAGGCCGTGGCAGGCTCCAGCACGGGCCAGCGCACAAAGGCCGCCTCAATGCCGGGCGCGTAAATGGGCGCACCTGTGCGCTGCTGCACCAGGTGGTTGCCTCCAATATGGTCGGCGTGCGAATGCGTGTTCAGCACCAGCTTTACGCGCCAGCCCATCTCCTGCGCCCGGCGCAGGGCTTTTTTGCCCGCGTCCTTATCGCCGCCCGTGTCCACCAGGCACACTTCCTCGCCCAGCACAATAAACCCCACCTTGCTGGGGCAATCCATATAATAAGAGCATGGGCCCGCCTGCAGCAATTCGTACATCTTTCCGCCTCCTCAAGTTTTATACAAATCGAAATATATATAAGATAATTTACTAATAGTTATTTTTCACTCCTAAGAAAGAAAAGGGGCGGCCCGCCCGGCAGAGCCTGCACCGCGCCTTTTGAAAAAGTGGCGCAGGCCGGCCCTGCCAACAGTATAGCACAGCGGCACGGCGTGCGCCATGCTTTGACGGCGGCTTTGCCGCGTGCTATCATCGTGGCACGGGGATAAAAACACGGCCCGGTTGGTAGTCCGGGCGCGGCGCATGCCGTCAGTAACCTGCCTCCTTGGTTGTCCGTTCCCCGCGGGCGCACGCTGCGCCTGTTTGGGAAAGGAGGGATGAAGATGGGATGTGCGCATTCCCGCTTCACCGTGCTGTTCGAGGGGCCGTTCTGGATTGGCCTGTGCGAGCGCGAAGAGGATGGCCTTTACACGGTTTGTAAGGTGACGTTCGGCGCCGAACCTTCCGACGCAGAGGTGTATGCCTTTCTCTGCACGCACTGGCACAGCCTGCGCTTTGGCCCGGCTGTTGCCGCGGGGCCCGCGGCGCAGAAAGCGCCGGGCTTCAAGCGTGCCATGCGGGCCGCCCGCGCCCAGACGGCGCAGGCCGGCATGGGCACAAAGGCCCGGCAGGCGCTGGCCGCCCAGCGCGAACAGCAGGCCGCGCAGAGCCGGGCACAGGCCAGGCTTTGCCGCGCGGAATGCGAAGCGCGCCGTTTTGCGCTTCGCCGGCAAAAGCGCAAGGAAAAGCACAGGGGGCTTTAGCCTCCCTGTGCCTTTTCATTGCGCGGGCTTTTGCATAAAAGCCTGCGCCCCGGGTTTGCCGCTATGCAAACACCCACAGCTTGTTTTCATAGCCCTGCACAAAATAGCGGATGTTGGTGCGGCCTCGCGCCACAATGGTGTGGCCCTCGGCCTCCAGCTTCTGCCGCTGGGCCTGCACCCCGCCGGGGTACTTGGGGTTCAGCTCTCCGTTCGCCTTCAGGGTGCGCCAATAGGGCGTCTCGTCTGTCTGCCGCTGAAAACTTGCCCATGCGGCAATGGATACAAAAATGCCCGCGGTGATGGGGTCGGTAAAATCGGCAAGCGCGCGGCGGGCCAAAAGCGCGCGCAGCTCGCCCACCGTGGTAAGCCTGCCGGGCGGCACCTGCCGCATCAGGGTGTCATAAGCCAGCGGCGGGGCAAAGTACATGCGCGTGCCGCCATACTTTTTCACCGTCGCCTCATCTGTCACAAGCTGCACCTTGGGCATGCCGTTTGCACGGTGCAGCATGGCGTTGAAATCCTTTTTCTCTTCGTTTGCCATAAAAGGCCGCCTCCTTATTGCTTTGCAGGGCGCGCCCGGGGCAAGCGGGCCCTGCTTTTGCCCCGCATGAAGAAAAGAGCTGCTCTGTGCCTTATTTTAGAGGCTTTTTCAGGCGGATGCAATGAGGCGGTTTGCCAAATTTCTGCTCAGCGGATGGGCGTGCCAATCTGCTTTTCCTGCCGCCAGCCCGGCGCCGGGCCGTCATCGCCCCAATATTCCTCCAGCCGCGCTATTTTCCCTTCGCGAAGCCGGAAAAATGACGCCACATGAAAAGAGAGCTGCGGGGCCTCGCGCGCCCACACATGCACAGCCGTGATGATGCACGGCCCCATTTGTTCTATGCGTTCCACCGTTCCGTCCCACGTGCCGGGGTATTCGCAGTTGGCGCGCAGAAATTCTTCCAGCGAAAAGCGTTCGTTCGTGTTGGGCCAGGTAATCACGGCATCTTGGCAGAAACAGGGCCGCATGGCCGCGGCATCCTTTTGCAGGGCAGCGCGCCAATAGGCACAGATGTCCATTTGCGCCTGCCCGCCTTTCTGCTGCGCATCTTTTTCCGCAGGCGCTGTCAGCTCCAGGCGGTTGCCCTCGCTGTCCTCTATTTCGCTCACCCAGTTTGGCCCAATGCGCCGCAAAGGGAACACCACCTTCTGCCCGGCCAGCTTCCGCACAAGGGCGGCGCGGCACGGCAGTTCCAGGCTGGGCAGGCAGTTTGTTCCATATGCGTGCTCTTCCCCTGCAAGGCGAAAGGCGAACAGCCCCAGGCGGAAGCCGCCCACCTCAAACACACTGTATGTTTCGTCGCGCTCTTTCACAGGCTGTCCCAGCAGGGCCTCATAGAACCGGATGGCGCGCGCCATATCGGTGACGCACACATAGCACGAGCGTATCACAATGTCCATTCGGGCCCCCTCCTTTCGCGCGCTTTGGTGCCGCCCGCAAGGGCCGGCTTTTCCCGGGCAGGCATGCGTGCAGCGCCGGTGCGCTGCACGCCGGGCATATCCTGCAATTCCGTCATGTGGGTCCAGTAGCGTTTCGGGCAGTGGGCGCGGCGGCAGACAGGGTTTTCGCGCGCGGCAATGGCAATGGTGTTGTAAAATTGCTTCCACAGCGCCTTGAACTGCGTCTCCTGTGCGCTTTCGGGCGGCAGGGCAAGCCCTTCCAGCGGCACAATGCGCGCTGTGCCGTTCTGCCACACCAGGGCCGCCGCGTGTGTTTTATCCCAAATCAGCAGTTTTTCGCAGGCAAAGCGCGTGCAGAAATGATGCGCAATATAGGGCAGCACAAAGTTTTGCGGCTCTATTACGGCCACAAGCGCCTCACCCGTATCTTCAAAACGCATGAATTCCAGCGTCAGATGCGCCTCGTTGCGCAAAAATTTTTGTGCAGCAACCAGCGGCGCCACCGCCGGGTGGCTGAGCATATAGGGCGCGCTTTTCCCCGTTCGATAGCCGAAGTGCAAAAAGCGCAGCACCAGAAGCTCCCGCCCGGGCGCACAGGAAAAATAGGTGTCGCGCACCAGTTCCTCTGCGGCCGGGCCTATTTTCCGCGCAATAGAGGCAAACACGCGCGCGGCTTTTTCCGGCTGGGTGCGCACAGCCACTTCGCCAAACAGGCTGGGCTGGGCATCTGCTTCGCACACCACTTCCTGCGGCAGCATATGGGAATAGACGCTTTCGTACACACAACACAAAAGCCCTTCAAAGCTGCCGTCGTACACATACCTCACAGGCGTTTCGCCACACATTCCAATGCCTCCTGCCTTACTGCGGCGCGGGCAAGCGCCGGTTTTTCGCCCTGGCTGCACAGCTGCTGCACACCGGGCGCGTCAAACAGGCTAAGCTGCTGTGCACCGCCGGCAAACACGTCCGGCGCCAGCAGGGCGCTGGCCATGCGCGTGCGGCTTTGATGCACAGCGCCGGAATATCCCTCACAGGTGATAAAGAACTGCGCCCGTTTCAGCACCACACCCAGCTTTTTCAAATCTTCCAGCCGCAGCCGGGCCGTGCGCCGGGCCAGCCGGATGCGCAGCGCGCTTTTCACGCCAATGCCCGGCACGCGCAGCAGCATTTCATACTCGCAGCGGTTCACGTCCACCGGGAACCGCTCCAAATGGTTCAGCGCCCAGTTGCACTTTGGGTCCAGGTAAGGGTCCAGGTTCGGGTGGGCGTCGTCCAATATCTCGGCGGCGTCAAAGCCGTAAAAGCGAAGCAGCCAATCGGCCTGATACAGCCGGTGCTCACGCAGCAGCGGCGGCTTTGTGCCAAGCGCGGGCAGCAAAGCATTTTCCGCCACCGGGATATAGGCCGAAAAAAACACCCGTTTCAGCTGATATTTGCGGTAAAGCCCCTGGGTAAGCCGAAGGATATCCACGTCCCGCTCCGGGCTGGCGCCCACAATCATCTGCGTAGATTGCCCCGCAGGCGCAAAGCGCGGCGCGCCTTTATATTTCACCAGCTCCCGGCCCGCGGCCACGCCGTCGCGCACCTGCGCCATCGGCGCCAGAATGGCGCGCTTGGTTTTATCCGGCGCCAGGGCCGCCAGGCTGCGCTCGCTGGGCAGCTCGATATTTACGCTCAGGCGGTCTGCCAGAAGGCCCAGCCGGTGCACCAGCGCCGCGTCCGCCCCGGGGATGGCCTTTGCGTGGATATAGCCGCGAAAGCGGTATTCGCCGCGCAAAAGCTCCAGCGCCCGAATCATCTGTTCCATGGTATAATCCGGGCTTTTCAGCACGGCGCTGGATAAAAACAGGCCCTCGATATAATTGCGGCGGTAAAAGCCGATGGTGAGCTCTGCCAACTCACGCGGGGTGAAGGCAGCGCGCGGCACATCGTTCGAGCGGCGGTTGACACAATAGGCGCAGTCATATTGGCACACGTTGGTCATCAGCACCTTCAGCAGGCTTACACAGCGCCCGTCTGCAGAAAATGCATGGCAAATGCCCGCCGCCACAGTGCTTCCAAGGCCTGTTTTATCACCGGCGCGGTCCACCCCGCTGGACGTGCAGGCCACATCATATTTGGCACTGTCGGCAAGGATGGTCAGCTTTTCCATCAAATCCACAGGCGCCCGCCCCCCTTTCCCCTCAAAAAAGGTATAAAAAAGAAAGCCCTGCCCGCGGCGGGGCTTTTTCAGCCGATTCTAGCAGTTTCTTACAGTTTTAGCCGGCAGAGCGGCCCGTTCTGCGCAGGCACACGGGCGCCCTTTCGCGGCATTCAGCCAGCGGCAGGCGGCTCCGGTTGGCCGTTATCCAGGCAGAAGGGGTGGCCTTCTGGATCCAACAGAGTACAGGAGGTTTGAAAATACTGCACCTGTGCCAGCCTGGCGCCGCACGCCAGTGCGTGGCGCACAGCTGCCTGCAGGTCTTTCACATGAAAATCCAAATGCAGCATCTGGCCCTGCGCCCCTTCGCGCCACGGCCACACAGGCGGCGTATAGCCGGGCACCTGCTGAAAGGCAAGCGTCCAGCCGCCGGGCGCCGAAAGCGCGGCCCAGCCCGGCGCGGCATCTTCCCGGGGCCACCCCAGCAGCGCCTCGTAAAACTGTGCAAGGCACTGGGCATCCGCACAGTCCAGCACAATGCCGGAAAGCTCTGCCTGCATTCGCCTCTCTCCATTCTGCATCCGAAAAAGCCAGCCAATAAAGCTTGCCTTTCACATGGCATTTCATGCGCTCAATTTTCTATTCTTGCGGCATTTGCACGGCCGGAAACACGCGAAGCACGCGCATGGCGCTGCCCTGCACGCCCACCGCCACACAGCCGCAATTTCCCAGAAAATCATCCCACATCCTGCGCAGCGGGCGCTGTTCCACAATGGTGAACACCGCCTGCTGCACGCCGCCATGGGTCGCCACCAGAACACGCCCGCCCCTGTGGCGGGCCGTCAAATCCTGCAGCATGGCGCGCACACGGGCCAGCAGATCTTCCAGCGCCTCCGCCCCCCGCGGCGGCACATATTGGTCCGCTTTGTCCCACAGAATATCAAATTGCTCGGTTTCTTTTTCCAGCTCGGCATGAAGGCGGTTCTCCCAAATGCCAAACCCCAGTTCAATAGCGCGCGGCTCGATATTGATTTCCTGCACGGGCAGGCCCGTCACAATTTGTGCGGTTTCCACCGCGCGGCTCAGCGGGCTGGAATACACGGCATCGAACCCAATGCCCTTCAGCCGCTGCGCCGCACAGCGCGCCTGTGCGCGGCCCACCTCATTCAGCGGAATATCCACGCGCCCCTGCATGCGCCCTTCCTTGTTATTGTTTGTTTGCCCATGGCGCAGAAAATAAATTTGCGTTTCCTGTTCCATTTGATAAAGTCCGTTTTACAGGACATCTCCTTCTGTAAGATAAGGGCATGGCAGGCAGGCCTGCATCACCACTTTGCCTTTGTCTCCACCACTTTGCCCACCACATGCAGGCGCTCCAGGTCTTCCCCCAGAATAACCTGCGGCTGATAAGCCGGGTTGAAGGGCTGCAGAATGATGGCGTTGCCGCGGCGCACGAACTTTTTCAGCGTGCCCTCGCCCTCGCCGTAAACCAGCACGCCCAGCTCGCCGCTTTCCAGCGTTGGCTGGCGGTGCACAAGGGCAAGGTCTCCCTCGCGGATGCGCGGCTCCATGCTGTCGCCGCGCACCAGCAGGTAAAAGTAGCTGTCCGGGTCTTTCACGCTGGCTGGCTCGGTGCCATAATCCTCTTCAAACGCAAGGGCGCCAAACCCGGCGCGCACCGTGCCAATTACCGGAATCTGGCATTCTTCCGCCGCAAGGTATGGCAGCACATGGCCGGGCATGGGTGCGGCGCCGCACCCCAAAAGATAATCAACGCTCACTTTAAAAAAAGATGCCAGCGCGGCAAGCGTGGCGGGGTCTGGTGTAGAGCGGCCTGTCTCCCACTTTCCCACAGCCTGCTGGCTCAGCCCAAGCTCTTTTGCCAGCGCCCCTTGCGAAAGCCCGCAGGCTTTGCGCAGTTCTTTCAGCCGTTTTGTAAACATCACAGCGGCCTCCCTTATTGGTTTCCATTTTTATAATACTACCCCAAGTTGTAGTTGTAAAGAAGTTTTTTCGAAAAAATTGTAAAAAAAGTAGTATTTCGCCCTTGACAACAACTTTTAGTTGTTATATGATGAAAATGCAAAGAGAAGCGGCACCACCGCAGGAGGAACCATGCTATGAAACAGAAAACTTTTCGCTTTTTTCTTGATTTGATGCTTCTTATCTGTCTGGCGCTGGCAGGATGCGGCCTGCAGGCATACGCGCAGGCGCAGCTTTCCATCTCGCTGCTTATCACGCCCGCATTTCTTCTTTTGGCGGGCGGCGCGTTTCAGCTTGGGCGCCTGCTGCACACACAGCCCGCTGTGCCCAAGGCACAGCCTGCCCTGCATGTAGCAAAGCCCGCGGCTGTTCCGCACACGCCGTATGTGGCCTGAACGATGCCCCAACCCCGGCCATATGGCCGGGGTTTTTCAAAACTGGCCGCAGCAAACGTGTTGACAAAACAGCCGGTTTATGGTATTCTCTATTACGCATTCTTGAATCTGCTCGCGTGTTTTCATCAAGTTGGAGAGGTGTCCGAGTGGTTTAAGGAGGCGGTCTTGAAAACCGTTGAACAGCAATGTTCCGTGGGTTCGAATCCCACCTTCTCCGCCAACTTTGGGTTTTCAGGATGCAACAAAAACAAATTGCAACGCTGCCATGGAGATGTACTCAAGTGGTGACGAGGCTCCCCTGCTAAGGGAGTAGGTCGGGAAACCGGCGCGAGAGTTCAAATCTCTCCATCTCCGCCAAGCGAAAACCGCACTGTATAGCCAAAAACGGCTTAACAGTGCGGTTTTTTCTTGTTTTTGGCATCATCTGAAATGCGCTATAAAACCCCATAAAACGCCCAAAAATGCAGAGCAAATGCAGAGTAAAAAGCCCCCGGAGAACATATCTTCGGGGGCTGAGCTTATGGAATTAAACGCTTTCCATCTGCTTCATAAACCGGTGAATCATTTCGCGCCTATGTTTCTGGCCGTTTTTTCTCTCATCGCGTGCCGCACATGCAAACGGCGCCGGGGCAACGCACCGGCACCGTTTGTTTCCGTGACAACCGCTCATTCTTCCTCATAGCAGCGGCTGCAGCGTGAATAGCCCTCCTGCTCGGCCTCTTCTAGCGAGATCTGCACAGGGTCTATCACGCGGCTGCAGTCTGGCGTGCTGTGGTAGCGCATGCCAAAATAGCGGGAAACCCACACAGTTTGCTGCGGCGCGGCCGTTTCGCTGTCAGAGGCAGCCTGCGCCTGGCTTTGCGTGGCCATGCCCTCTTTCAGGCCCTCTTCATAGCCTTCGCTGCGGCCCGCCTCATAGCCGTCCGCCTTGCCCTCGGCATAGCCCCGGTTGTAGCCCTCGTCATAGCTTCCGTTCTCTTCCAGCGCCGCGGCATAGCCGCTTTCATAGGTGCCATTCTCGGAAATGGCCGCGGCATAGCCGCCGTCATAGGTGCCGTTTTCCCGCACAGACGCCCGGTAACCCAGCCAATAGGCCAGCCCCAGGGCGGCAAGCAGCACAATTACCGCCAAAGTAATGCCAAATGCGAACGCAAACTGCCTTGCGCGCCCTTCCAAATGCGGAAGATGCAGTTTTGCGCGGGCGCGCGCCCACCCTGCGCGCACTTTTTCCGCCGCGGCATGCACCCAGCCCATATTCGGGCGGGGAAGCTTCCAGGGAGGGCGGAAAGCCGCTTTTTCCGGCTGTGCCTGGCCGCTTTCTTCCGCCACTGCAACGGCGGCAACCGGCACGCCGTCCCCTGCGCCATTCCTTTCAGCAGGCGTGCTTTTTTCGCCTGTACGGCCGCCTTGCGGCGCGGCTTCTTCCGGCCGGGGGGCCTCGCTTGCCTGCGGCATATCAAACAGGGCGGCCGCCTGGGCGCTTTTCATGTATTCATAAATCGACATGCCGCATGCGCCCGACGCGCTAAGCAGCAGCCGCCAAACCCGGCATTCTTCCGGCAGGGCGCCTTGCTGCTCACACACTGCGGGCTGCGCACAGCCCGGAAGCGTGCCGCCCGGGCACATCCGGGCAGCGCGCCGTTCCAATTCCTCCAGCGCAGCGTCCCACGCAAGGCCGTTTTGCCAGGCAAACACCCTCACACGCGCCACATACGGGCAAAGCTCGCCGCACTGCCGGTTTGCCGCAGGGCCATATCGTTCCATCTGCAGGCACCTCTTTTCTCACAGGCCTGCCGGGCATGACCTGTGCCGTTTCATTTCCGCCGCACAGGGCAGGGGCTTGCCTGCCTTTTGCGCCGCGGCCCGGCCTTTTATCTGCAAATAAAAAAACAGTGCAATGCACTGTTTTTATTATACCGTCTTCCCGTGCGGCGGGCAACCGTGCAAAATGACTGTTTTTTCTGCCAATGCTTCGCCATTCTCGCCATATTCGCCCGCGTTGGCGCTTTGGCCTGACGCCCCAGGGCCTTTTGCCCCGGGCCGGCACAGGCCGTTGTGTTTTACAGCCCCTGCAAAAGGGCCATGCACTTTTCAGGCTCCGGGGCGAACAGGGATGTCACCCGAATCGTCTCATCCAGCCCTTCTTCCTTCAGCATGCCGCACAGCACATCCATCAAAATGCCGTGCTTTTTCCCCAGTGTGCAGCCTGCCAGCGTCTCTTCCAGGCCATCCCTGCCGGCAAAACTGCCATACCAGTTCCCGCAGGAGGTATAGTCCACCCCGCAGCTGGGGCTGCCGTCCACGCCCACCACACCAAGAACGTGAAAGCGCTCGGGGTGCGCAAGGTATTCTTTCATTTGAAGAAGATAGGGCGAGAGGATGGCCCGGCAATGTGCCCGGAAAAACGGGTTGTCGAACTGGTTGCTCACATGGCCCCAGCGCTGTGCCCCATACAGCGTAAATTCCGGGCAGGGCAGTTGAATCATCTGCACACCCAATTCCAGCGCACGGCCTACAAAACGGCGGCGCAGGGCCTCCTCGGCATCAATTTCGGCCTGGTTGTACAGCACCACCTTGGCCGCTGTGTTTAAAATACAATGCGAAACAAACAGGATATTCTGCATGACGAAACCAATCCTCCTTTTTCCGGCGGGCGGCCCCGCTTGGCTTACCGCCGGTTCGGTTCATCTTTCAATGTAAAGGTAAGCAGCGCGCAGACGGCATACACCGCCATGGCAATCAGAAAAACCGCCGTGTAGGAAAACCGGCCCACAATGGCCGCGCCTGCAAACGAGCTCACCACATACAGCGGGGCGCACAGCAGGCCCGAGGCCGCAGCATAGATGGGCGTGCGCACATTGCCCGAATAGGCCACACAGGCGATGTTGTTGGACATCATAACGCCGTTCACGGCAACCGCCAGCAGGGCATACATCACAAATGCCAGGCGCCAGTCCCGTATCAGGATAACCATCAGGGCCGCCGCCGCGCCGCACAGGCACGAGCAGCGCAGCACACGGGTGGCGCCAAACCGGTCTGCAATGCGCCCCAGCACAAGGCTGCTAACCACCTTCGACACAAGGTACACCGTCGTCATAATGCCCACAAAACCTGCGGGCGCGCCCGCCAGCTCGCCTGCCGCAATGATATAGTAAGGCACAGCAAACTCTGCTGCCCCCACCAGCACCTTAACCAGCGTATAGTTGCGGAACGGCCGGTTTTCCCGCAAAATCTGCACGCCAATGGGGAAAATATCCCGCAGGCGGATGTGTTCTACCACGCGGTCGTCCGTCACTTCGCGCACACCCACGCTTACCACCACCGTGGCCACCAGTGCCGAAACAAGGCCCATCAGAAACACGGCGCGGAAGCTGAGCGGAAATTCAAACTGTTCCAGGCAGCGCGTGAGAAGCAGGGACGCCACCACACCGGCCAAAGAGCCCACCATGTTGTAAGCGCCGTAGAACGTGCCCACGTTGCGGTGGATGGAAGTGCCCACCATCTGCGCGAACAGCGGGTTTGACATGCCTGCGCTGGCCGAGTAAATGGCAAACGAAACAAAGAACAGCACCAGCGCTATCTGCGTGTTTCCCCCCACCAGGAATGTGGAAAGAAAAATGGTGAAAAAGCCTACGCGCTGTAAAAAGCACACAATGACGCTGATCCATTTCGGGCTTTTTGCATTGACGCCCAGCACGCAGGAAAACACGGTGCACCCGTAGGAAAAACCATAATACAAAGCCGAGATAAGCGCGATGTAAATTGCCTTGTCGGAAAGGGACGCCACATAAACAGGCAGCACATTTTCCGGCGAAAACATGGCCAGCGCGAAGGAAAACGTAAAGCCTTCGAACATCAGGCTGATAAAGTTGCGCGGGTAAAAACGTTCCTTTTTCTGATACAATTCCTGCGCTGAAAGCTCCGTTTGGGGCTTCATGCCATTCCTCCTTTGCATAAAACAGGAGGCATGCGGGGCGTTCGCCCGCATGCCTCCCCAGTGGCCTGTTTACATGATATTCGTCAGGAACGCGGGGATCACCCCTACCGCCGACAACACGCCGTATGCGATAGAGAATACGCCAAGCAAAATGCCAAACCACTTGCACACAGGGTCCCACTTATAGGGTGTCAGCTCGCGGTATACGGTTTTTTTGCATTCAGAGTTGAAGCCTTTTGTCTCCATGGCAACTGCCTGGTCCTGCACCTTCACGATGGAGTTTGCCACCACAGGCACCATGATGGGAATAAAGGCTTTGAAGCGCTGAAGCAGGTTTCCCTCCGTATTGAGCCCGCGGGCCCGCTGTGCATCGCGAATCTGCTCCATATCCTTGCTTAAAAGCGTGATAACCTGGAACGAATCGATGAAGGTAAACATCGCCTTGTAGGGGATGCCCGCCTTGCACATGGTAGCGCCAAGATCCGTCGTGTCCATGGACAGGAAGATGGTGAACAGCGCGCACATCAGCGGGCACACCCTGAGAAAGAACCGGGACGCATACGCGAAGCCCTTGGCGTAATAATCGATGCCGAGCACGGTGAACATCACCGGGTCTGTTGCTTTGTCGATCACCGGGGCAACCGCGCCGTGGATGCCGTACATGGAGACGAACAGAATGGTCATTGTCACCAGCAGCACCTTGAACAGTGTCGTCTGCTTTTCATGTATCACCATGGCCACGCTGATTAGGGCCACTGCAATGGAAAAGTACATGTTCCGCAAAAGCAGCACCGCCAGAATAAGCCCCAGGGCAAGCCACAGCTTCGGCGCCGGCGTCAGCTTTTTCAAAAATGTGGGGAAGTTGCGCTCTTGTATCATAACCTTATCTTCCTTCCAATCTGCTCACGCGGCGGCGTGTTATTCGGCCTTCGGCGCCGCAGCCTCTTCCTTTTTCTCCTCTTTCTTTTTGCCGCCAGACAAAGACTGCATATTGGCAGGCAGCTTGCGCAGGATGATCCACGCAATGACGCAGGCAATACCCTTATCCACCAGGTTCGCAGGGATGCGCGCCAGGAAGGCTGCGCTTGCAAGGTCTGTGCCAAGCGCCTGGAAGCCCACAATCATCAGGTTGGTGCCCACGTTGCCGTCGATGCCGCCATATACCACCATCGCGATGGGCGCCGCAACAATAGAGTTCCACAGCGACACAAGAACCGTGGCGATTATGACGTGCAAAATGTTCTTATACTTGCCATAGCGCGCCATATAGCCCACAATGAGGCCAGAGCCAATATTGCACAGGCCGAACAGCGAGGCCATGATATTGCCCTGCACCAGCGACGAAATGATGTTGTACAGCACGCCGGACGTGGCACCGATCCACGGGCCCATGATAGAGGCCACAATGATGGTGCCGATGGAATCCAGGTAAATGGGAAGGCCCAGGCTGGTGGCGATTTGGCCGCCCACATAGTTGATAGCCACACCAAGCGGGATCATAATCGCGATATAGGTGCCGCGAAGCCTGCCCTTCGAAGAATCGACCGAATTCATTGCCATGAGAAATTCCTCCTTGTTATTTATTCACACCCGGCCATCGGGTGGTTGAGACATAAAACTCAGGAATCGTATTTTTTTACAAAATCCGCCACCGAAAGCGCGGCCATGTCCATTCCCTTTCGGCCAAGGCGAAGGTCCAGCTGCATGATTTGCGGGGGCTCTACCTGTGCATGTTTCAGAATATCTGCATTCAAAAACACCTTTTCCGGCACAGCGTCGTCCAAAATTTCGCCCTGGGCCATCACCACCACGCGGCTGGAGTTCTCTGCCACATAGTCCATATCATGCGAGATAATCACCACCGTGTGCCCCTCGTCGTGCATCAGGCGGATGATCTTCGTCAGCATCTCGCGGCCCACTTCGTCCAGGCCGCCCGTGGGCTCGTCCAGCACCAGAACCTCCGGCGCAAAGATGAGCACCGAGGCAATGGTGATGATTTTCTTGGTGGTATAGTCCAGCGTCATGGGGTGCTTGTCCAGCAGATGTTCCAGCCCCATCAGCTCGCTCACCATCTTCAGGCTTTCATCTGCCTGCTGCTGGGTAAAGCCAAAGTATTTTGGGGCCACCATCAATTCTTCCCGCACTGTGGTGCAGAAAATTTGGTGGTTGGGGTTTTGAAACACATAGCCGCAGCGGCGCGACATCTCGGCCACAGATTTTCCGGTGGAATCTTCCCCCATCAGGTACACTTTGCCCTCTGTGGGCCGCAGCAGGCCGTTGAAATGGCGCACCAGGGTGGTTTTGCCACTGCCGTTCTGCCCCACAATGGATACGACATCGCCCTTATTGATATCCAGGTCAATCCCCTTCAGGGCCTTGACGTTTCCGCGCGGGTAGACATGCACCAGCTTTTCCACGCGAATTACAGCTTCTGCCATCTTCACACACCTCCTTGGCCCAGCGGGGCAAACACCGAAACAGCCTCGTTGAGGGTGACGGGCAGGTCAGGCGTCCCGCCCAGCCGGCCACGCAGTGCCAGTGCGGCGTCCGTTACCTGAGGCAGGCGCACAAAGTGGCTGTTCATATTCTCTTTATCGGCAAATACCTTGTGCGGGTCGTCATACGCCACCAGTTCGCCCTCGTGCAGCACCAGCACCTTGTCCACCGCCTCGGCGATTTTTTCAATGTTGTGGTCCACCATGATGATGGTTTTGCCCGCTTTGTGCAGCTGCCCCACCAGGCGGAAAATCTCATCGCGGCCAATGGGGTCCAGCTGAGAGGTGGATTCATCCAGAATAATCACACGCGGCTGAAGCGCCAGAATGCACGCCACAGCCAGGCGCTGCTGCTGGCCGCCGGACAGGCGGTAGGGGGAACGGTCCAGCATGCCGGCAAGGCCGCAGGCCTCGGCGGCGAACTGAATGCGCTCGCGCATCAGCGCGCGGTCGTAGCCGAAATTGCACATGGCAAAGGCAATTTCATCTTCTACGGTCTGCTGGGTGAACTGGCTCTCTGCATCCTGAAATACGATGCCCACCACGTCCATGACACCCTTGCCGCGCGTCTCGTTCATGCTTTTGCCGTCCACCAGAATTTCGCCGTCCCAATCGCCGCCGAATACAAAGGGCACAATGCCCACAATCGATTTGCACAGCGTGGATTTCCCGGCGCGGTTGCAGCCCACAATGCCTACAAAATCGCCCTCATTGATGGTGAATGTGACGTGCTTGAGCACCAAATCTTCCTCGGAAGAATAGCGGTAGCTGTAATCACGCAGTTCAATGATTGGTTTGCTCATATTTCCCCCCGCTCACACTTTATTATTTTTATCCTGCTGCATCAGCAGGCGCACAGCATCACAGGCCGTCTGGATGGTGCGGTTCATGTCGCCCCAGTTCATAATGGCACCCGCACGGCAGCCGCGGATGGACGAAATAATAAACAGCGCCGCGCACTCCATCTCGGAACACATGACATTGCCGCGCTGCCAGGCCTGCCAGCGCTCTTTCAGGCGTTTCTCTACCGGAGAGCACGCCGGGTCCACCTCGCCGTAAAAGGAATCTTTCGACTGGGAAATGCCCTCGGCAAAGTTCAACCCGGCGGCTTGTGCCGCCTGCGCCAGCGCAGCCACCACATGCCGGTTTGCCACCGCAGGGTATTCCACCGGGATATAGTGCACCGTGGTGCCCTCGTCGCGCACAGCGCCTGTCACCACCACGCCGTCATAGCGCTCGCTGTCCATTTCATCCCTCACAGGGCCGGCCGTGCCGATGCGAATGAAAGTGTCGGCTCCGCATTTGATCAGTTCTTCTACTGCAATTGCCGTAGAGGGGCAGCCCATGCCGGTGGAGGTAACGGAAACCAGCTCTCCATCCAGGCGGCCCGTCCATGTTTTGTGCTCGCGGTTATGGGCAACCAGTTTGGCATCGTCCAGAAAACTGGCAATCAGGTCTGTGCGGAAGGGGTCGCCCGGAAGGAATACATACCGGCCCACTTCCCCTTTCGCCACCTGAATATGGTATTGCTTGCTGTTTGCCGCTTGATAATCTCGAAAGGACATTGCGAAGCCCCACCTTTCTTTTCCGTCCGTTGTTATTTCGCCGCGTCCTGCTTAATCAGAATCTTCAGGGCATCGCGCGCCACTTCGATGGTCTTTTTCATATCCACAAACGACATGATGGAAGCTGCGCGGCAGCCGCGGATGGACGAAATGACGAACAGGGCAGCCGCCTCCATCTCTGAAGTCATGACATTGCCGCGGCGCCAAGCCTCCCAGCGCTCTTTCAGGCGGCTTTCCGCAGGCATGTTCTCCGGCTCGTGCTGGCCATAGAACGAATCTTTCGACTGCGTGATGCCCTCGGCATAGTGATACCCCAGGTTCTTTGCAGCCACAGCCAGGGCGTCCACCACATGGCGGTCTGCCACGGCGGGATATTCAATGGGGATGTAGTGGATGGTGGTGCCTTCGTCGCGCACGGCAGCCGTGTTAATCACGCCGTCCAGCGTCTCGTCAAAGGCGGCGTCACACACGCGCCCGGCAGTGCCCACGCGGATAAAGGTATCTGCCCCGCATTTAATCAGCTCTTCCAGCGCAATGGCGGCCGACGGGCAGCCCATGCCGGTGGACGTGACCGCCACAGGCACGCCGTCCAGCTTGCCCACCCAGGTTTTGTGCTCGCGGTTGTGGGCAATCAGCTTCGGCTCGTCAAAATAGGTAGCGATCAAATCGGTGCGGAAGGGGTCACCCGGCAGCAGCACATAGCGGCCGATATCCCCCTTTCTTAAATGAATGTGATACATCAGACCATCTTGATTGACCATTGTAACACGACCTTTCTGTTATTCTGCATGTTATGTGCCAGCGCCTGCCAGAACGCTTTCTGCGGGGTTCCCCGCAGAAACGCAAATGGCGCCATTTGCCAATTTAAACACTATGAAACAATTTGGGTCTCAGCCCTTTTCGCACAGCACCTTCACTGCGGCGCTGCAGCCCAGCCTGTCGCACCCTGCGTTGCAAAACGCCTCAAGGTCTTCCCTTGTGCGGATGCCGCCGGCCGCCTTCACTTTCACCTGCGGGCCAATGTGGGCGCGGAACAGGGCAATGTCCTCCAGCGTAGCGCCCGCTGTGCCAAACCCGGTGGACGTTTTGATATAATCGGCCCCGGCCTTTGTCACGCACTCGCACAGGCGGATTTTTTCCTCCTGCGTAAGGTAGCATGTTTCCACAATCACCTTCAGCACATTATCGCCGGCGGCCTTTTTCAGCGCTTCAATCTCTTTTTCCACTGCGTCAAAATCGCCGTTTTTCACATCGCCCAGGTTCACCACCATGTCCACTTCCGATGCACCCTCGCGCACCGCCTGTTGCGTTTCAAACACCTTGCACGCCGTGGTGTTGTAGCCAAGCGGGAACCCGATGACCGTACAGATGTTCAGCCCCGGAAATTCCGCATGGGCGCGCGCCACATAAGACGGCGGGATGCAGACGGACGCCGTGTGGTATTCCAGCGCCTCTTCGCATAAAGTGCGAATCTCTTGCCAAGTGGCTGTCGCCTTCAGCGCCGTGTGGTCTACACGGGCCAGGATCTCTTCGTTTTTCACAAAAAGCACCGCTTTCTTTTCTGTTTTTTATTTTGTTTGCCTTGTTATAAGTGCATTATACGGGCATTTTACCGGTTTTTCAAGATAAAGCGAGAGGATTCTAACATTTTAATAAAATTGCGCGTAATAATTTTGTAATATCGCCCCAAATAATAACATTTTCAGGCAAAAATGTTAGATTTGAAAATAAAATGTGATTTTATATGGTAAAAATGTTAGAATCATGTTATGATAAATAACAAAACAGAGACGGGAGGGTAGGCTGCCCATGGGAAAGCGGGAATTGCGCATGAACCGCCTGGTGGACATCATCCACTCCTGCGGCTATATGCCCATTCGGGACATTGCGCAGATGCTGAAAGTTTCCGAGATGACGGTGCGAAGAGACCTTGCCGCCATTGAAAAAAGCGGCCTTATCAAAAATGTAAACGGCGTAGTGGTCTCTGGCGCGGGCCAGCAGGTAAACCGGGAATATGTATTTGAGAGCGAAACCCAGGTGCAGAACGAGGCGAAAGCGCTGATTGGTCATTTCGCAGCCGGGTTGATTTCCCCGGGGGACTGTGTTATTTTCGACACCGGCACCACAACGGAACAGATTGTGCGGAACATTTCCCCCTCGCTGGAGTTTGAGGCTGTGTGCTATACCCGCAACATTCTGATGCAGGTGGGCAGCCTGCCGCATGCTGCCCTTGCCATGGCCGGCGGGTTTTATCACCCGGGCACGCAGATGTTCACAAGCGATGAGGGCGTTGCCTTTATTCACAACATCCGGGCAAACAAGGTGTTTATCTCGGCGGCCGGCGTGCATGAAGAACTGGGCATCAGCTGTGCCAATTCCTACGAGGTTGCCACCAAACGGGCTATTTTGAAATCGGCACGCCAGCACATCCTGGTGGCAGATTCCAGCAAGTTCGGCGTGGTGCGCTCGGCCTATTTCTGTAATTTGACCGATATCGACACCGTAGTGACCGACATCGGCCTTTCGCCCGAATGGGCCAACCTGCTTCGCCAGCTTGGCATTGTATTATATCAGGTATGATTGGTGTGGCGCGGCTGCGCCGCCGGCACATGCCCGCGGTGTCCGCCGTCCATCATCTTCAAAGGAGGTAAAACAGTTATGAGCAAACGCGTTTTTCTTGTTGTGCTGGATTCCTTCGGCGTAGGGGAAGAACCCGACGCCCACGCCTTTGGCGACTGGGGTGTGAACACGCTGGCCAGCATCCGCAAAAGCCCGAAATTCCACTGCCCCAATCTGGCGCGTCTGGGCCTGTTCCATTTGGACGGCGTGCAGCCGCAGCAGCCGCAGGCCGAGCCCATTGGCGCCTTCGCCCGCCTGCAAGAGCGCTCGATGGGCAAAGATACCACCATTGGCCACTGGGAGATTGCGGGGGTGGAAAGCCCCGCGCCGCTGCCCACCTATCCGGACGGCTTTCCGCCGGAGATTATTCAGGAATTTGAACAGCGCACCGGCCGTGCCGTGCTTTGCAACAAGCCCTATTCCGGCACCGAGGTACTGAAGGATTACGGCGAAGAACACCTGCGCACCGGGGCCCTTATCGTGTACACTTCGGCAGATTCCGTGTTTCAGATTGCCGCGCACGAGGACATTGTGCCGCCGCAGCAGCTTTATGAATATTGCCGCATCGCCCGCAGCATCCTGACAGGCAAGCACGGCGTGGGCCGTGTAATTGCACGGCCGTTTGAAGGCACCTGCCGGGATGATTTCCGCCGCACACCGCGCCGCCATGATTTCTCGCTGCAGCCGCCGGCCAAGACCATGCTGGATGAGATTTCCGCAGCGGGGCTGGATGTAATTGCCGTGGGCAAAATCAATGACATCTTTGCCGGGCAGGGCGTCACGCGGGCCATCCCCACCTCTGGCAACCCCGAGGGCCAGCAGGTGCTGCTTCGCCTGGCGCAGGAAGATTTCAACGGCCTTGCCTTTGTGAACCTGGTAGATTTTGACATGCTGTACGGCCACCGGCGCGATGTGGACGGCTATGCCGCCGCGGCTACCTCGTTTGACGAGACGCTGGCGCAATTGCTTCCCCTCCTGCGGGAAGACGATATGCTTATCGTCACAGCCGACCATGGCTGCGACCCCGCCTATACGCGCAGCACAGACCACACGCGCGAGTATGTCCCCTTCCTGGCCTTTGGCCAAAAGGTAAAGCCGGGCGTAAACCTTGGCACCATTGCAGGATTTGGCTGCATTGCCGCCACGGTGTGCAGTTACCTGCAGGTAAAAGCCGAAGTGACCGGGCAAGATGTTTGGCCGCAAATATGCAAAAAATAACGCCATGATTTTCAGGGCGGCGCTGCCTTTCGGCAGCGCCGCCCCATTTGTTTTTTCGGCCGCAGGCAAGGCTTCAAAGCCCAGCAGGCGGCACACAGGCAAGCAAAACGGCCGTCCTTATGAACAGCTTCTTAAAAACAAAGGTATTCTCCCACAGTGTCTAACGTAAAAAGCGCCTTCCTTATGAAAAAAAATGCAACCGTATACAGCAAGCTTTCTAATATCAAAAGGCTGAATTAGTATAATATAACAAAATTATAGTTTATGCCCGTGAAATTCTATTGACAAACACAATCACAAATATGCATTATTATAATATACGGCCGCTTCCTTTTCCAAATCAAAGGGAACTCGCCAATCAGAAAGGAGAAGAAAAAGAATGAAAAAAATTGCAGCACTTGTACTTGTTCTTGCAATGATGCTCTCCTGTGCAGCCTGCAGCAGCCAAAGCGGCAGCACGGCGCAAGCCTCCGGAACCGGGGCGGAGAAGCTCACCGTATGGTGTTGGGACGAAAATTTCAATATCGCAGCCATGAACACCGCAGCAGAATATTACCGCGCTGCCGGCCATGAAGATTTTGAATTGGAAGTTGTCAACACAATCGAAGAAGACGTGCGTTCCAAATGTGTCGCAGCGCTTTCCGCAGGCGTGACGGACGGCATGCCGGACATTATTTTGGTAGGCGACAACTGGGCCAAAAACTTCCTCACAAACTATGAGGGCTGCTTTGTCGATTTGACCGATGAAATTGATTTTTCTGAATTCGCCAGCTATAAGGTATCCTGCCTGACAGTCAACGACCGCGTGTACGGCGTCCCGTTTGACAGCGGTTCTGCAGGCCTGTTCTATCGCATCGACATTCTGGAGGATGCCGGTTTCACGCCGGAAGATCTCGAAGACATCACCTGGCCCGAGATGATAGAGATTGCTAAAACTGTAAAGGCCGAAACTGGCAAATACGCTTTCCAGTTTATTCCCTCTGAATGTGCATTCACCTGGTTTGACAGCGCGATGCAAGCCAGCGGCACCTGGTTCTACGATGAAAATGAGGACGCTGATTTTGCAAACAATGCCGTTGTGCGCGAAATGTTTGATGTCACCAAGGAACTTTGGAACAACGACCTTGTCTACCAGACGGATGTGCGTGATTCCACCGGTATTGCCGCCATGCAAAACGGCGAAATTGCTTTCGTATTGAACGCCATCTGGTATGCACCCACAATCATGGCTTCTGAAGAGAGCGCCGGCCTGTGGGGCTATACCAATGTCCCCTTGCTTACATCTGTAGAAAACCCCTCCAAATATACCAACATCGGCGGTTCCAGCTGGGTCATTTTAGAGAGCAGCGCCAATCAAGAACTGGCCATCGACTTCATGAAGACCATCTGGGCGGGCAACGAAGATTTTTATGACCAGATTCTGCGCGAGCAAGCCGCTGTGGCCACCTGGCTGCCCGCCACAGAAAGCGAAGTTTACAACGAGCCCGTTGCTTTCTTCAACGATCAGCCCATCTATGGCGATTTCGCCCGCTGGGGAGAAATGGTTCCTTCCATTGATTACGGCACCCAAACCTGGACAGTAAACGCCGCCATTCAGGCACACTTGCAGGATTATATTGACGGCAATATTACGCTGGATGAAGCCATGGATCTGGTGCAGGAGACTTATGACCAGACCCGCTGACCGGCAGCATACCCACCGGCAATGTCAGATATGAAATAAAAGCGGCCCGGCCACAGGGAACATACCGAATGGCACATGGCTGCGCCCAAAAAATGTGCAGCCAAGGTTGCTTTTTTGGGCAGCTTCTCGTTTTCTTGATACCTGTTGCACAGGCCAAGTGTGGCCGGGCTCCCTTTTTATTCTTCCTGATTGACAGTGCAGGCACAAACACGTTTGCCTGCAGCCCGTGTGTTAAAAGCGTCCTCTTTGCGGCCCTTGGCCCGCAAGCGTTTTGAGGCACAGGCGCATGGCTCGCATTTGGGGGGAGGCATTTTCAATTGAAAAGCAAATCTGAAAAAACACATAAATTAAGGAAAACGGAACACACCTGGTTGAAGTTTTCTTTTCCGGCAATCTTTTTTGTTACGCTCTTTATGTTGTACCCCATCGTTTATTCCCTTTTTCTCTCGCTTTTCAAGCACAAGGGCCTGAAAGCGACATTTGTGGGCCTAAACAACTACATCGAGCTGTTTCAAGATTCCGTTTTCCGCAAATCACTTGGGAACACCCTTTTGTTCTTGATTGTTCAGGTTCCGGTTATGCTTTGCCTGGGGTTGTTTTTCGCATACATCCTGCAAACAAAAAACCTGAGGTTTCGCAATTTTTTCCGCATGGCGCTGTTCGTTCCGTGCATTACTTCCGCCGTGGCGTATTCCATCGTGTTCCGCACGTTATTCCAGGTGGACGGCATGATAAATCAGCTGTTGATGAATATCAATGTCATCTCAGAGCCGATTCCCTGGCTTACCGAGACAGGCTGGGCGCGTGTGCTTGTCATCATCGCGCTATGCTGGCGCTGGACAGGCTATAACGCCATGTATTATATTGCAGGGCTTCAAAACATACCAAGGGATATTATTGAGGCTGCCCGCATTGATGGAGTAAACCCTGTGCAGGAATTTTTCCGCATTATTGTACCGCAGCTGAAGCAGATGATTATTTTCACATCCATCACTTCCACAATTGGCACACTGCAGCTGTTTGATGAAATTGTCAACCTCACCAAAGGCGGGCCATCCAACGGAACCCTCACGGTGGCATACTACACCTACAACATGTCGTTTGCCAACAACAACAATTTTGGCTATTCTGCAGCCATATCCTGGGTAGTTGTGATTATCATCGCCGTTCTGTCCCTAATCCAACTTAAAACAACAAAGGAGGATGGATGATGGCGAAAGTGAAAAAAGCTGTTTCCCGCGCAGGGGTCTACCTTGTGTTGATCGCCGCTTCGATTGTTTCTATTTTCCCGTGCTATTTTATGTTTGTCAGCGCGTTCAACTCTACCCGCGAGATCACCAATGGCAAGCTTTTGCCCGGTGCACACCTCATTGAAAACCTGCGCAACCTCTTCGCAACATATCCCATTCTCGATGGCATTCTGAACTCGCTGAAAATCTCTCTCATCACGGTTGTGGGCAGCCTTTTGGTATCTTCCCTTGCCGCGTACGGCTTTGAAAAATTCCGCACACGCAATTCGGAAAAGGCTTACACAATTTTTCTCATTGGCATGATGATTCCCACGACATCATTGGTGATTCCTCTTTATCGAATGATGGCTTCTGCAAAATTGGTGGATTCTCATTTGGCCATTATTTTGCCTGCCATCGGGTCTATTTTCCTTCTGTTCCTGTTCCGGCAAAGCTTTAAGTCTCTTCCGGATGAAATTTTGGAATCGGCTCGCATCGATGGTGCCAGCGAGTTACGCATCTTCCTTCAAATCGTGCTGCCCAGCATGCGTTCCACCTATGCAGCCGCCGGTATTTATGCGTTCATGATGTCCTGGAACAACTACATGTGGCCGATGATCGTCCTGCAAACCGAAACCAAAAAAACCATCACGCTAATGGTTTCCAAAATTATTGGGTCTGCTTATTTGGCAGATTATGGTGTGCAGATGGTAGGCCTTGCCATTGCCACCTTACCCATGATGATTGTATTTCTTGTCCTGCAAAGAAGCTTTGTGGACGGCCTGACAGGCTCTGTGAAAGGGTAAGGCACAAAAATATCAAAATCAGAGGAGAATAAGCGTATGAGCAAAAAATTCAACCTGAATCTAAACTGGTATTTTAAGCCCAGCTTTGACGAGGCTGATATCCGCAACACGTCTGTGGAGGGGTTTGAAAAAATTCATCTTCCCCATACCGTAAAAGAATTGAGCTATAACTGTTTCAGCCACGATGAAACGGCCATGGTTTCCACCTATCTTCGCAAGCTGACCATCCCGCAGGAATATAAGGGAAAGCGGGCTATTCTGGTGTTCGATGGCGTCATGGCGCGCTATGAGCTATATGTCAACGGCGAGAAAGTGACAGAGCACCGCGGCGGTTATTCTCGCTCTTTTGTGGATATTACCCAATATCTTTCGGAAGGCGAAAACACGCTTGTCATGATGGTGGATTCTACCGAGAACCCGGACATCCCGCCTTTCGGTTATACCATCGATTACATGTGCTTTGGCGGCATTTACCGCGATGTCAACTTGTATTTGGCCGAAGATATATGGATTGAAAACCTGCTGGTACGCTATGAGCTTAATGGCAACGAGGCCATTTTGTACCCTGAGCTTCAAACCGGCAACGCGGGCGGGGCATTTGACGGCAAAGTAACCGTAAAGCTGTCTGCCCCGAATGGCAGCATGGTCAAGACATATTCGCAGACGGTTTCCTTTGCTGCGGGCCACGGCAAAGCCGTTATGGAAAAAGTAAATGTCGGAGAAATCACCCGCTGGGATATGGACAACCCCTGCCTGTATACCGTCCAGGTTTCTGTAGAAAAAGACGGAACCGTGCTGGATGACAAAAGCGCCCGCATCGGCTTCCGCACAGTGGAATGCAGGCCCGATGGGTTCTTCTTAAACGGGAAAAAGCACAAGCTGATGGGGCTGAACCGTCATCAATCTTACCCCTATATCGGCTATGCTGCCCCTGCGCGCGTACAGAAAAAGGACGCGGACATTCTGAAAAATTATCTGCACCTTACCGTTGTGCGCACCTCGCACTATATGCAGGCGGAAGAATTTTTGGATCGCTGCGATGAGCTGGGCCTCATGGTCTTTTCCGAGATACCCGGCTGGGGTTATATTGGCGGAGAAAAATTCAAAGAAGTGAGCTATCAAGATGTGCGTGACATGATCACCACACAGTTCAACCACCCCAGCATTTTCATTTGGAGCATCCGCATCAATGAATCTGCCGATGATGATGAATTCTATACCAAAACCAATGAAATTGCCAAAAGCATTGACACCACCCGCGCAACCACCGGCACGCGCTGCATAAAAAACAGCCACCTGATTGAGGATGTGTACACCTATAACGATTTCATCCACTGGACGCATGAAGTAAAGCATTACCGCGAGCTTGTGCTGTGCAACCAGCAGGCCGTGACAGGGCTTGACCACAAGGTGCCATTCCTGGTGAGTGAGTATTGCGGCCATATCTACCCCACCAAACCGTTCGACGGTGAGGAGCGGCAGCTGCGCCATGCACAGATTCACGCCCGCGTGCAGAATGCAAACTTCGCCCGTGAAGATGCTTTGGGCGCCATTGGCTGGTGCGCATTCGATTACCAGACCCATGGCGACTATGGCAGCGGCGACAAAATTTGCTATCACGGTGTAATGAGCATATTCCGCACCCCAAAATATGCAGCCGGGGTATATCGCAGCCAGGTAGACCCTGAAAAAGAAATCGTGCTGGAGCCCTGCACACTGTTCGCACGCGGCGAAAATGATGACAACAAGCCTATTCCCTTTATGGTGTGCACAAACGCAGATTATATTGATGTAGAGGCCTATGGCCGAAAAATTGGCCGCTATTTCCCCAGCCAGGTCTATTCCAGCCTGGCACACCCACCCATCATGGTAGACAACGACCCCGGCCACTGGGCCGACCTCTGGAAGGGCGGCGCTATTATTGCATACTATAAGGGGAAAGAGGTGGCCCGCAGAACCTATTCGCGCGATGCCCATCTGGACGGCCTCAAGGTGACGGTGGACGACACTGCGCTGAACAACACTGTCGTAGATTCTACCCGTTTCGTGTGCGAATACCAAGACCAACTGGGCAACCTTCTGCCATATTACAACGGCATCATCTCGGTAGAGACCAGTGACAACATTGAAGTGATTGGGCCAAAGACAATTGCCGTAGTAGGCGGCAGAATTGGGTTCTGGATTAAGACAAAGCCAATTAACCGCGAAGAAAAGGCAACTGTCACAATCCATGCCGTAAACACCGATATTCCCGACCAGATGTTCACCATCGATTTGAGCCCGGACCCCTCTATTGATGTTCTGGCATAATATTTTCGCTCTGTATTACAAATGGCGCTGCAGCTTTTGCTGCGGCGCCTTTTTGGGATAACCGGCCTCGAGCCATCAAACACAGAAAAGGGCGCGCCGCGCAGGCACGCCCTTTTCTGTGTTGTCTAATTGCGCCAGGTTCAGCGCGCTTCACGCACCATCTGCGCAATTTTATCCATGGCATATTTGTCGGCATACAGGCTCACTTCGGGGAACTGCTTGTAATTGGGCAGCATCTCCAGCGTGATGTAGTCATCGTAGCCGATGGCTGCAATGGCCTTTGCCACGGCCGGGAAATCCACATCACCTGCAAACAGGTCTACAAAGGCGCCAATGCCCGCCTGGTCGAACCGGTAATCGGACATATGCAGCTTTTTGATGTGCTTTGCCAGAAGCTCTACCCACTGCTCGGGGTAACCCAGGTACACCACATTGCCCACGTCCAGATACATGCCCACCCAGGGCGAGCCAATCTCGTCCAAAAAGCGGGCCGTCTCCAGCGGCGAAAGCAAAAAGCGGTTCCACACATTTTCAATGCCAATGGCAACTTTGGCCGCCGCGGCCTGCGGGGCCAGCTTGGCCAGCGCCTCCTGGCTGCGGGCATAGGCCACATCATAGCGAATTTTCTCCGGCTTAGAGGCAAACGAACAGCCCACATAGCCCGGCACCACCAGAATGGTGTCGGCCCCCAGCAGGTGCGCAGCCTCAATTTGTTTTTCCACAATGCCAAATGCCTTTTCGCGAATGGCCGGGCTGTCGGAGACAAGGTTATTCTCCCACAGGCTCCACACGCCCACGCTGGGGATCTCCAGGCCCATATCCTCCGCCATGCGGCGCATGGCGAGGATGTCCTTTTCCGGGGTAGAGGGGTTCAGATACCCATTTTCACTCATCACCGGCTCTACGCCGTCATAGCCCGCCTTTTTCGCGTGCTCGAACATCCAGCGCACGTCGGTGGAATCGGTGAAGGAAAACAGGCTGATGCCCTGTTTCATCTGCGGCACACTCCCTTCCGTCTGTTACAGCGCCACCGTCATGCCCGTTTCCAGGGATGTGCGGATGGCATGAATCACCGTGAGCACATGGCGCACATCCTGCGGGGTGATGGCCGTGATGGGCGTGCCCGCGTCAATGTGCCCAATAAAATGCTCCAGCTCCTTCTGATAGGCGTCGTACGGCTCAATCTTCAGTTTTTCCGGCTCTTCGCCGCCGTACAGCCACGTCTCGCGGATGGCAGAGGCCACATCCTCCAGGTTGGCGCCCGCGCGCATGCGGTAGCACACAGCCTTTTCATCGCCCACCACGTTCAGTTCCATGGTGAAGGGGAAGCCCTTGGGCATCTCGATGATGCCCTCGGCCGTGGCCTGCACGCCGTTTTCAAAGGTCAGCGAACTGGCCACATGGTTCCAGCAGCCCACATCGTTTTTGCGGCCCACCGCATACACCTGTTTCACCCGGCCGAAAATATAGCACAGGTAATCGATATCGTGCAGGTGCAGGTCGAACAGGCCGCCGCCGCTGTTTTCCGGCTTGCGGTACCACTCGCTCCACGCGGGGTGCACGGAAAGACGGCTGGCACGGGCGTATTTCACGGTGCCCAGCGCCCCGCTGTCGTACAACTCCTTGGCCTTTACATACTCCGGCCAGAAGCGCACGGCCTGCCCCACGGCAAACTGCACGCCGGCCTCTTCGGCAGCGTGAAGCATTCTGTCCAGCGATTCCAGCGAAAGCGTAACCGGCTTTTCGCACAGAATGTGTTTTTTGTATTTTGCTGCAAGCAGGGCATACTGCTCGTGCAAAAAGGTGGGCAGGCAGATGTCTACTGCATCCACCCGGGCGGTGCGCAGCATCTCGTCCCCGTCTGCATACCAGGCACAGCCGGCCTCTTCGGCCAGCGCGCGCCCCTGCGTTTCATTCAGGTCACACACGGCGGTGACCTTTGCATTGTTCATAGCCTTGTAGGCTGTCAGATGGGTTTTGCCCATGAAGCCTGCGCCGATGATCGCGACATGTACCAAGGCAACCACTCCTTTCGGCGCTTATTTCTTTCTGATGTTGTTGATATTGCTGAGCACCACTGCGCCCACAATGATGGCACCCGTGATGATGGTCTGCACGTTGGTGTCCACACCCAGGATGTTCATGGCGTTCGAAATGACGCCCATCAGCAGGCAGCCCAGGAAAGCGCCGCCAATGGTGCCCTTGCCGCCGTCGAAGGTTACGCCGCCGATGATGGCAGCCGCCAGGGCGTTCGTTTCATAGTTGGTGCCGGCGTTGGAGGTGATGGAATCGATGCGCGCCACAAACACAATGCTGGCCACGGCGCAGAACAGGCCGGAAATGGCGTACACAATCATTTTATAGCGCGTGACATTGATGCCCGAGAGGAAAGCGTTTTTCTCGTTGCCGCCCAGGGCCACCACACGGCGGCCAAACTTGGTGTAGGTCATCATGAAATAGGCAATCAGCACCATGGCCAGCAGCACCAGCAGCATGGGCGAGAACACCTCGAAAAACTTGGTTTTCAGGCCATTGAACGCGCCGCCGAAGTTCATGATGCGCCCGCCGGAAACCGTAAGCGCCATGCCGTAGAACATTTTGCTGGTGCCCAGCGTGATGACAAGGGGGATGCACTTGCTTTTCGAGATGATGATGCCGTTCAGCAGGCCGCAGGCCATGCCGGTGACAAGCCCGGCCACCACAGCCGCCGCCGTGGGCAGGCCGTTGTTCAGCACCACATACATCACCACGCCGCTGAGCACCATGATATTGCCGACAGAAAGGTCAACACCGCCGGAAATCAGCAGGATGCTCATGGCCATGGTGAGAATGCCCAGCACACAAATTTGCTGAAAGATTGCCACGATGTTGCTGATACCGATGAAGTTCGGGTTGATGATAGAAACGACAACGATAATGATTGCAATGACGATGGCAAGCAGCACGCGCTGGTCTTTTATCAGCTTTTTTGCCACAGAGGATTTGCCCACTTTATCTGCCATTTTTCTTCACTCCTAACGCACGTTTGATGATTTCCTGCTCGTTGATATCCTGCCCGGTAAGCTCACAATCGATGGCGCCGTCGCGCACCACCAGCACGCGGTCGCTCATGCTGATCAGCTCCGGCATGTCAGAACTGATCATCAGGATGCACTTGCCCTGCTTTGTCAGCTCGCTCATCTGCTTGTAGAACTCGGCCTTGGCATTCACGTCAATGCCGCGGGTGGGCTCGTCAAAAATATAGATATCCTGCTCGGCAAACAGCCATTTTGCCAGAACAACCTTCTGCTGGTTGCCGCCCGAGAGATACACCGCTTCTGTCCACACACTGGGTGTTTTCACGCGAAGATTTTTCAAAAGCGGCTCAACCAGTGGGGGGAACTTTTTCACGTTTACAAAAAAGCCTTTGATTTTTTCGCGCAGGCCCAGGATGGTGCTGTTTTCCAGCACGCTGGCATGCAGCATCAGGCCAAGCTTCTGGCGGTCTTCTGTGATGAAGGCAATGCCGGCGTTGATGCTGTCGTTGGGGTTATGAATCTGTACTTCTTTTCCGTTGATGAAGATGCGCCCGCCAAAGCGGCTGTCCGCGCCCACCAGCGCGCGCACCAATTCGGTGCGGCCAGAGCCCACCATGCCGGAAAAGCCCACAATCTCGCCCTTGCGCACAGTAAAGCTCACTTTGGGGCTATCCTTTGTAAGCTGAAGGTCTTTCACCTCCAGCATCACATCGCCAATGGGGCATTTTTCTTTGTCATAGAACATGTCCACCGGGCGGCCCACCATGTCCTGCGTGATGGTGGTAATTGGCGTATCCCGGTTTTCATTCGTATAAGTACGGACGACCGCGCCGTCGCGAATGACGGTAATGCGGTCTGCAATCTGCACCACTTCATTGAGAAAATGCGAAATGTAAATGATGCCAATGCCCTTTTCCGTGATTCTCTTTGTCAGTTCCAGCACCTTGGCGGCATCCTCTACGTTGAACATGGAGGTTGGCTCATCCATAATCAGCACGCGCGGCTGCACACTGAGTGCTTTCAAAATTTTTACAAACTGCTGGTCAGAGACCGAAAGGTCTTCAATTTTGGTGCTCAGCTTCAAATCAATGCCAAGCTCTTCCATCTGGCGGCGGGTCTCGGCTTCCATGGCCTTATAATCCACAAGTCCGGGGCCCTTTACCTTTTCATTGCCTACATAGATATTTTCCACCACGTCCATGCTGGGCACAAGGTCGTTTTCCTGATAGACGATGTTGATGCCCAACTGTTTGGAAAGCGTAGGGTCCAGTTTCTGATAGGTTTTTCCATCCACTTCAATAGAGCCGGCCGTCGGGGTATACGCGCCGGACAGCACCTTCATCAGAGTGGATTTTCCGGCGCCGTTTTCACCCACAAGGCAGTGCACCTCGCCGGCATAGACGTCGAACGTGATGCCCGACAGCGCCCACACACCGGAGAACTCCTTTTTGATGCCCTTCATGGAGATCACCGGTTTGCGATTCTCATAGTCGATCGACATGGCAGCTCTCACCCTCTTCTTCGAATAAACACACCGCCGGCCGGCCCGGCGGAAGGCGGGCGCAGGCCCAGCCCTCACACCGCGGCCGGCCGGTGGATGCATGTTGCTTCTCAATCAGCGGTTATGCCGCACACGGGCGGCAACAGCCTTTGTCAGTTCGCCTGCAGGTACTCGTAAGCAGCGGCATAGTCATCCCAGGCAATGTAAGCGCTGGTGTCGTCAGCCGTCACAGGGATAACGGGCAGGGCGGTGAACTTCTCGGCGGGGTCTTCGCCCAGCGCCACCTTGTTGTACAGGTTCAGGAACGTCTTCACGCCCTGGATGGAAACCGGGGCCGTCATGCAGGCAGCCTCAACGCCGTCCTGCAGCATCTGGAAGTCGTCCGGGGAACCACCGGTGGACACGATGGGGATGTTCTCTTTGCCGGCGTCCTTCAGGGCGTTGTAGCAGCCCTGAGCCATCATGCCGTTGTTGGCAAAGATGTAGTCGAACTCGGTGCCGGAGTTGATGAGGTCGGTGGTGACGGTGTAGGCCTTGTCGGTGAGCCAGTCAGCGTGCAGGGTGGAAACAATCTCCACCTTGTCGCCCAGCTCTTCCACAGCGCGGTCCACGCCTTCCTGGTACTTCTCGTACACACCGGCGCCCTGCTGGCCAGCGCAGAAGAAGATGCGGGCACCCTCCTGCTGCTCGGCAATCCACTTAATGGCGGCCTCGCCAATCAGGTCGTACTCGCAGGCCACAGAGGCGATGTAGTCGCCCGGGTCTTCGATGTCGTCCATTGCGAAGTTCTCAACCGTAACGGGGATGCCGGCCTCGTTGGCCATTTTCACCAGCTGCGCACCCTGCTCGGTGGAGATGGGGAAGATGGAAATGCCGTCCACACCCTGCTGGATGAGGGATTCCATCGCGGTGATGGATTCTTCCAGGCTGTTCTTGGAATCGAGCACAACGGTTTCCACACCGTTCTGCTCGGCGGCGTACTCAAACGCCTTTGCGGAATACTCGTTCCAGATGTCGGACATATCGTACGCGATATAGCCGAACGTCAGGTCCGTGGCCGTGCCGGAAGCCGCCGTGGAACCGGATGCAGCCGTGGAAGCAGTGCTGCCGGAAGAGGCAGGCGTGCCGCCGCAGGCCACCAGCGCCAGTGCAAGCGCGGCAACCAGCATGATTGCCAGAATCTTTTTCATGTTAGGTCTCCTCCTGATAATAATATTCTTTTCGGCGTATTGCGCCGTAAAAGCTTTTTGGCAAGCGGGGCCCCGCCCCGCGGCGCTCACAGCACAAAGCCGTGGGCTTTCAGGTATTCGGCCGAATCCCGCACAGCGGCGTTCACCTCGGCCAGGTCTTTGGGGCCGGCCTGTGTAAACTCAATTTCCACGCTGAAGGGCGAATTGTTGTGCGCGGCATCCAGCTTTGCAAAAATGGTTTCAAAATCCACATAGCCTTTGCCCAAAGCCGGGAAGTCCCACGCATTCCGCGCGCCGGCCTTATCCTTCAGGTGCAGGTAGGCAATGTCATCCATGCAGGTGTCCACATCGTCGGCCGCATCCACATCGCCATAGAACACGCAGTTGGCTGTGTCGTAGTTGATTTTCACGCGAGCCGAGCCCACAAGGTCTACAATTTCTTTCATAATGGTGCCTGTGGCGTGCTCGCCGTGCAGCTCCAGCACCAGGGTAAGGCCATACTTTTCCAGGCTGGGCACCAGGCTGCGAATATTCTGGGCCAGCAGCTCGTTGCCGGTTTTGGCGTTATCTTTCAGGTGCGCCTCGCCAATGGAAGATACGATATACTCGCAGCCGAAGAAATGGGCAAGGCGCATGTTCATCACAAAATCCGGCAGGCGCTGGGTGTCCATCAGGTTGCAGTGCCCGCTCATGGAAAACGGCACAAGGCCCAGCTGCTCCATTTTATCTTTTACGGCGCACAGCTTTTCAAAGCTCTGGTTCGGGAACACATGCTCTGTCCAGCCCTTGGTGGCCGTCAGTTCCACATAATGGAAGCCGGCCGCCGCAATGCCCTCCAGCGCATCTTCAATGGAATAGCCGTGATAGCAGTTCGAATTCACGCCGATGATCCGTTTTGTCATCTTTCTACCGCCTTTCTTCAAAATAGCGCCCTTTGTTCTTTTTCCTTTCAGAAGAAAAGAACAAAAGCGGGCGCCCGCTTTGCACCGGCCTCAGCGCAGGAACAGCCCGCACTGCATCTGGCCGGAAAAGTCGTAGTGATGGTCGATATAGTACTGCGCCGCCCCCGTCAGCTCGGCATCAAGGCCCAGCTGGGAATACTGCATGCGCACACGGGAGACAAACTCCCGAAAGCCCATATGAGAGAGCGCCGTGCACAAATCGGATAAAAACCACGGGCCCAGCTTCACGCCGGTGCCGCCAATGATGATGAGGGACGGGTTGAACAGCGAAATCAGGTTTGAAATGCCCCACGCAAGGTCCTGCGCAAGGCCGCGAATCAGCGCGCGCGCATGCACATCGCCATTTTGCGCCATGGCGCCCACATCGCTGTACAAAAGCTTTCGCCCGGCCAGGGCGCTCACGTCCAGCCCGCATGCCGCCGCGCGCTCGCCCAGGGCGTTTTCGCCCACAATGCGCTCCAGGCAGCCGCGGTTGCCGCACGGGCACTCCGGCCCGTTGCGGTCGATGGAATAATGGCCGAACTGGGTGGCCATTGCCCCCGCGCCGCGCAGCATCTTGCCGTCTGCAAACAGGCAGGCGCCCACGCCTTTCGACACGTTGATATAGGCGAAATATGGTTCTTCAATGCGTGTGAACACGCTTTCGGCATAGGCAAAGCAGGCAGTGTCGTTCAGAAAGCATAGCGAATACCCTGCCAGTGCACGGCTCAGGCGCTCGATTACCGGGTCTTCAAACCCCACGCCAATCACGGTGGAGAGAATGCGCCCGCGCTCGCTGTCTACAATGCCGGGAATGATGATGCTTACCCCCATCAGGCGGGCACTGCCCACGGCGGGCAGCAGCGTCCCGAAAAAGGCCTGGGTAATTTTTTCCACACCGTCATCCTGCTCTTCCAGCGGCACCTGGCTGCGCAGCAGCACTTTGCTGTCGGCGGCCACCAGCGCAATATCCAGCCGCGCGCGCCGCCAGCTGATTACCGCAACCACATTGCCCGCGCCGTTTACCCGCAGAACGTTGGGGCGGCGGCCCTGCTGCTGGCTGGCGCCCGCGCCGCAATCCAGCACATAGCCGCCTGCAATCAGCTCGTCCACCAGGCTGGACACCGTCGTTTTGCTCAGCTTTGTAATTTTTGCCAGCCTTGCCCGGGAGATGCCAATGTTCTGGTCAATCAGCTGATAAATCTGCCGAAGATTTCCAGAGCGGATCAGATACTGTGTAATCAAACCTTTCCCGCCCCTTTTCTATGATAGATTTTCTTGCCAGATTTAGTTTGTCCAGTGGATTTACTAATTGGAACGAAAAAACTATAGCACAACTTTCAATCCCCTACAACCCTTTTTTTACAAGTTTGGTTATTTGCCCAGAAGCGGGCTAAGAACTCTTGGCAAATCGACGGAAATGGTTACAAAACGGTGGAGTGTTTAGAAAATGCACATTATAGTTAACCCATTTTTTTACTTTTTCCCGCTTTGCCTTCGCAAATGGGTTTCCCCTGCATTCTACCTGCGCCGGCGCGCGAAAAAGCGCGGGGCCGGTATTTTTCTCATGGCGGCAGCCAAAATGTTCCGGGCCCGGCTGCGGCCGGGAAACACAGGGTTGCAAATTTGGAAGACATCGCGTATACTGGGTTTGTCCATGAGAAACAAAACGATAATGTTATAAAAGGAGGGAAAACAAGTGGACGCAACTGGGCGAAGTACAGGCCTATATACGAAGTCTCACATAGGGCGCGCAGTCTGCGGGCCGCTTGTCTTCTTTTCATAAAGGGGAAAGGTGCGCAGCAGGTTTGTGTTGCTGCGCGCCTTGGAAGGAATTGCTGAAAGGCGTGCTGTTTTAATGGGGCATGCCCTGTTCTGTATTGCCAGAAAAGCTGTTTTCCATCGTGTGGGGCACCGCGAAAGGCTTTTAAGCCGGGCGCGGTGTTTTCGTTTTGCCCTGTCTTCCTGCCGCGAATTGAAACGAACAGGAGGAACTCACTATGAAAAAAGCAATCGATTCTCAGGCCCTTTGTGCCCTTATCGGCACCCGCCGCCTGCATGCCCTGCGGGGCGCCCTGGCCAGGGAAAACAAGGTGGATATCGCACGGTTTCTGGGCGAGCTCGCGCCAGAGCAGGCCGTGCTTGCCTTTCGCACCCTTCCCAAAGATAAGGCCAGTGACGTGTTTTCAGAGCTGGGCAGCGAAATGCAGCAGGCTATTATTGCTTCCGTAACAGATGCGGAGATTGCAGGCATCATGGAAGATCTTGCCACAGATGACGCCGTAGATATGCTGGAGGAAATGCCCGCCAATATTGTAAAGCGCGTTTTGAAAAACACCAGGCCGGATACACGGTCGCTGATCAATCAATTTCTGAAATATCCGGAAACGTCCGCCGGCAGCATGATGACGGCCGAATTTACCGATTTGCGCGCGGATATGACGGTTGCACAGGCCATCTGCCATATCCGGCGCACCGGCGAGGCGCGCGAGACCATCTATACCTGCTATGTCATTGACGCGGGCCGCAAGCTGGAAGGCGCCATCACACTAAAAGACCTTTTGCTTGCGCCGGACGGTGCGCATGTGCACGAACTGATGAATCGCAGTGTCATCTCCATTGGCACGCTGGATGGCCGGGAGGCGGCCACACATTTGTTTCAAACATATGGGCTTCTGGCCCTTCCTGTGGTGGACCATGAAAACCGCCTGGTAGGCATCATCACGGTGGATGACGCCATGGAGGTGATGGAAGAGGACGCCGAAGAAGATTTTGAAGTGATGGGCGCCCTGCGCCCCTCCGAGGCCCCCTACCTGAAGACAAGTGTCCTTTTGCTGGCAAAAAACCGCATTGCCTGGCTGCTTGTCCTGATGATATCCGGCATGGTGACGGGCGGCATTTTGGGCCGGTATGAGGCTGCATTTTCCGCCATGCCCCTGCTTGTGACATTTATTCCCATGCTTACCGACACCGGCGGCAACGCGGGCAGCCAATCCAGCACGCTGGTCATCCGCGGCATTGCCATGGGAGAAATTGCCGGGCGCGATATTCCGGCTGTCCTGTGGAAAGAGCTGCGCGTTGCCGCCCTTGTGGGGGCCGTGCTTGGCGCCGTGAACTATGCACGCCTGATTTTCACCTACCCGGACTGCAGCATGGTGGCGCTGACGGTGGCGCTTACCATGTTCTGCACCGTGGTGATTGCCAAAACCATCGGCGGGGTGCTTCCGCTTGTGGCCGGCTTTTTCCATGCAGACCCCGCCATTATGGCTGCGCCGCTTATCACCACCATTGTAGACGCCCTGGCGCTTGTCATTTATTTCAGCTTTGCCGTGCGCCTTCTTCCCCTTTAACCTTCGCCCAGGCTGCCGGCCGCAAAAGGCACAAAAGGCCCCCGCTGCACCATGAACTGCCCCCGTAAAAACGGACAATAGACAAAAGGCCCCCTAATGTAGGAAAATAGAACTACATTAGGGGGTCTTAGAATGTCTGGAAAAAGAGGGATGAAAAAGTATCCGGTTGGGATACGGGAAGAAGTTGTGGCACGAATCCGCGCAGGAGAAAGCCAATGTGCTTTGAGCCGGGAGTATGGAATCAGCCGGTGGGCTATTCAGTGCTGGCTGAAAGAACCTGTCCTTCCCAAGATGCGAGGGCGCAAACCTGCAAAAACACTGGCGGAGTACAAGTATGAGAACAAACGGCTAAAGATGGAAAACGAGTTATTGCGGGATTTTCTGCGCTCCATAGGAAGGAAGTGAGGCCAGGGGCAAAATACGCAGTGATCTACCGGCACAGAAACGAATATCCGATATCCGTTATGTGTTGCTTCTTTCAGGTATCCCGAAGCGGATATTATGATTTCGTCCATCGACTGGGCAGGCCGGAGAAAGACGCGGCTCTTGCAGAAATCATCGCGGAACAGAGAGAGCGCAGCTTTCGTACATATGGCTACCGCAGGATGTGGTTGGTGCTGGAGAAGCAAGGTATTCATCGCAATCCCAAGACTATCCTGCGTATCATGGAGAAATATAACTTACTTGCGGAGATCCGACGGCGCAGAAAATGGGTCAATATGGGGCAGCAGGTACATAAATACGAAAATTTGCTAAACCGCCGGTTCCATGCGGACAGGCCCAACAGCAAATGGGTAACGGATATTTCTTACATCCACACAAAGCAAGGCGTACTGTATCTGTCCATGATCCGGGATCTCTACGACAACAGCATCGTAGCCTACAAGACCGGAACACAGCAGACAGTAAATCTGGTGCTGGACACCATTCGATTGGCAATGAAGCGGGAGAAAAAAAGGGCCGCTGCGGAGCTCCACCTCCACAGCGACCAAGGATTTCAGTACACCTCGCAAGCATACTTCAACCTGACACAAGCATACGGCATTACTCCGTCTATGTCAAGGAAAGGAAATCCGTATGACAACGCCATGGCGGAAAACTTCTTCTCCATTCTGAAAACCGAATGTATCTACCGACACAAACCGGCTACTTTTTCTGAAGCAAATGAAATGATTGACCGCTATATCCACTTCTACAACCATGAGCGCATCCAGTTAAAGACTGGAGAGGCGCCGCTTGCACGACGCCTCTCCGCTTAAAACTTCATATTTCCCTACATAGGCGCCTTTTTGTGCTGTCCGCACAAGTTGGAGCGGTTCACCATGCAGCGGGGGCCTTTTTCAGCTTATAAAGCCCTTGCGCAACTTATTTGCGGGGGTTTTTGATGGCAGCCTGCGCGGCAGCCAGACGCGCAATGGGCACACGGAACGGAGAGCAGGAGACATAGTCCAGCCCAACGTTGTGGCAGAACTCGATGCTCGTGGGGTCGCCGCCGTGCTCGCCGCAGATGCCCAGGCCCAGGTTCGGACGGGTGGAACGGCCCAGCTTCGCAGCCATTTCCACCAGCTTGCCCACGCCCTTCTGATCCAGATGCGCAAACGGGTCGTTCTCGTATACCTTGTTGTCATAGTAGTAGCTGAGGAACTTGCCGGCGTCGTCGCGGCTGAAGCCGAACGTCATCTGGGTAAGGTCGTTCGTGCCGAAGCTGAAGAATTCGGCCTCGGTAGCAATCTCATCCGCCGTCAGGGCAGCACGCGGAATCTCGATCATGGTGCCCACTTCATACTTCATGTCCACACCGGCGTCCGCGATGAGCTTATCGGCCGTCTTCACAACCACGTCCTTCACGAACTTCAGCTCTTTCACTTCGCCCACCAGGGGGATCATGATGTGCGGCACAATCTTCGCGCCCGTCTCTTTGCTGACGTTGATGGCAGCGTTAATCACGGCCGTGGTCTGCATCTCGGCAATCTCCGGGTAAGAGACAGCCAGGCGGCAGCCGCGGTGGCCCATCATCGGGTTGAACTCATGCAGGCTGGCAATGACGTTGTGCAGCTCTTCCACGCTGATGCCAAGGTCTTCGGCCAGCTCCACAATCTCGCTTTCCTTCTGCGGCAGGAACTCGTGCAGAGGCGGGTCGAGGTAGCGGATGGTCATGGGGCGCTCGCCCATCACTTTATACATGGCCTCAAAGTCGCCCTGCTGGTACGGCAGAATCTTGGCCAGCGCCGCCTTGCGGGCGTCGGCCGTCTTGGCCACAATCATCTCACGCACAGCCTTGATGCGGTCTGCCTCAAAGAACATGTGCTCGGTGCGGCACAGGCCAATGCCCTCGGCGCCGAAGTTCACAGCCTGCTGGGCGTCGTGGGGGTTATCGGCGTTGGTGAACACCTTCATCTGGCGGGCAGCGTCAGCCCACTTCATGAAACGCTCGAAATCGCCGGAGATGGAAGCCTCTGTGGTGGGGATGGCCTCGCCATAGATGTTGCCCGTAGAGCCATCGATGGAAATCCAGTCGCCCTCTTGGTAGGTTTTGCCGGCAAGGGTGAAGCACTTCTTGTCGTAATCCACCACAATCTCGCCGCAGCCAGACACGCAGCACGTGCCCATGCCGCGGGCTACCACGGCGGCGTGGCTGGTCATGCCGCCGCGCACCGTCAGGATGCCCTGCGCCACCTGCATGCCCTCAATGTCCTCGGGGCTCGTCTCCAGGCGCACCAGAATAACCTTCGGCATTTTGCCGCTCTCCACAGCCTCTTTGGCCTCATCGGCAGTAAACACCACCTGGCCGCAGGCAGCGCCCGGGCTGGCGGCAAGGCCCTTGCCAATCACTTCCGCGGCCTTCAGGGCAGCAGCGTCAAACTGCGGGTGCAGCAGGCTGTCCAGCTGCTTGGGCTCTACGCGAAGCACAGCTTCCTGCTCGGTAATCATGCCCTCGTCCACAAGGTCCACCGCAATCTTCAGCGCGGCGGCAGCCGTGCGCTTGCCGTTGCGCGTCTGAAGCATGAACAGCTTGCCGTTCTCGATGGTGAACTCCATGTCCTGCATATCGCGGTAATGGTTCTCCAGGCGCTGAGCGATCTGCGCGAACTGCTCGTACACTTCGGGCATTTCCTCTTTCAGCTTGGAGATCGGGCTGGGCGTACGGATGCCGGCCACCACGTCTTCGCCCTGGGCGTTGATGAGGTATTCGCCGAACAGCGCCTTCTCGCCCGTGGCAGGGTTGCGCGTGAAAGCCACGCCGGTGCCGGAACGGTTGCCAGAGTTGCCGAACGCCATGCACTGCACGTTCACAGCGGTGCCCCAATCGTAGGGGATCTCGTTCATGCGGCGGTACACATTGGCGCGGGGGTTATCCCAAGAGCGGAACACGGCCTTCACAGCCTCAATCAGCTGCTCTTTCGGGTCGGAGGGGAAGTCTTTGCCCATCTTTTCCTTGTACAGGGCCTTGAACTTCACCACCAGTTCCTTCATGTCGTCGGCATCCAGCTCCACGTCCTGCGTGACGCCTTTGGCCTCTTTCATCTCGTCGATGATCTTCTCGAAGTCGGATTTGGACATCTCCATCACAACGTCAGAGAACATCTGCACGAAACGGCGGTAGGAATCGTAAGCAAAGCGGGGGTTGTTCGTCAGCTTCGCAAGGCCCTCTACGGCCTCGTCGTTCAGGCCCAGGTTCAGGATGGTGTCCATCATGCCGGGCATGGAAGCGCGCGCGCCAGAGCGCACAGATACCAGCAGGGGGTTGTTCACATCGCCGAACTTCTTGCCGGCAATTTCCTCCAGCTTGCCGATGTACTCGTAGATGTCGGCCATAATCTCTTCGTTGATCTGGCGGCCATCGTTGTAGTACTGCGTGCAGGCCTCGGTGGAAATGGTGAAGCCCTGGGGCACAGGCATGCCGGCGTTGGTCATCTCGGCCAGGTTTGCACCCTTGCCGCCGAGGATCTCGCGCATGTCCTTGTTGCCCTCGCTGAACAGGTACAGGTATTTCTTCTTGCTCAAGTTTCTCTACCTCCAAAATTGTACTTCCGGCACGCTTTGCCCTGCCGCGAAACGTGCCCTTGTATGTCAGAACTTTTCCGCCTCTTTTTTAGAAAAATACGGAAAAGGCCATGGACAGCTTTATTATATCAGAGTTGTTTTCTCTTTTCCACAACAAAAACCCGAAAATTTAGGGATTTTTCTGGTTTTTTTCGCCTGTGCGCGCCCGCGCGCTTGCAAAATGCCGGTTTTCCGCTACAATAAAAAAGGGCCCGGCATAACGCCGGGCCCCTATCAAACCAGAAACCGGAGAATACAAGCCATGTTTTTTGCAAAAAAAGCTGCGGTGGAATATATTGTAGCCGGCCTTGGCAACCCCGGAAAAAAGTATGATGGCACGCGCCATAACACCGGCTTTGCCGCGCTGGACCACCTTGCGCAGCAGTGGGGCGCCCAGGTGACGAAGGCCAAATTTGACGCGCTGGTAGGCACCGCCAGCGTGGAGGGGGCGAAGGCGCTGCTGCTGAAACCGCAGACCTTTATGAATTTATCCGGCGTTGCCGTGCAGAAAGCTGCCGATTTTTACAAGGTGCCCGCGCAGCATGTTATCGTGCTGTTTGACGACATTTCCCTTGCGCCCGGCAAGCTGCGTGTGCGGCCTGCCGGTTCTGCGGGCGGGCACAACGGCATCAAAAGCATCATTTCGGCCCTGGGGCAGGAATTTCCCCGCGTAAAAATTGGCGTGGGCGAGCGCCCCAGGCCGGAATACGACCTGGCAGACTGGGTGCTGAGCCGCTTTACCGCACAGGAGTGGGCCGCAGTTACAGCGCGCTTTGACGATGTGTGCAACGCCGTGTCGATGATTATGAAAGGGCAGCTTTCCGCTGCACAGAACAAGTATAATGGCTAAAAAGAACAGCAGCAAAAAAGAAGCCCCCGCCGCCTGCGAGCTTGCCGCTTTGAAAAAGCGGTATGCCGTGCGCGCCGCCGCCGGCCTTTGTTCAGGCGCCGCGCTGGTGGCCTTGTATGTTTGCTCCCGCTCTGGCTTTGCCGCCCTGGCCGTTCCCTTTGCCGCCGCGGCACTGTGCATAGGGCTGTGGGCACTGTTTGCCCGGCTGGTGCTGTGCCGCATGCCGCACCTGCTGCACAAACAGTTCACCCAGCCCATTCTGTGGGCGCTGAGCGTGCCCGCATGGCTGGGAAGCGCCTGCCTGCTGCTGATGCTGCCGGTCTCCTTTTCCGGCGAGGCCGAAGAGGCAGTTGCCCTCAGCATCATGCTGCTGGAGGCTGTGCTGCTTGCCCCGGCGGCCGCGCTGGCGGCGCTTGTGCTGGGCGTGCTTGCCGTGGTAAAGGCCGCCAGGCACCTTGCCAGTGCGCAGGGCACCCGCGCTTACACAGAGCTGCCCCTTGCCGTCAGTATCATCGCCCTGTTTGGCACTGTGGCGATGGTTGGCTTTGGCGCATGGAGCATTTTGCATTGAACCCCGGGAAGGAGGCGCCGCCATGCTGACACAGCCGCTGCGGCAAACAGCTGAATATCAAAGCCTTCTGGCCGCTGTGGCAGGGCCTGTGCCCGCCGCTGCGGCCCTGTTCGGCCTGCCGCCCACCGCGCGCGCGCAGGTGCTGGCCGCCCTGTGCGAGGACACCGGGCGCCCCGCGCTGGTGATTTGCGCGGGCGAGGCGGATGCCGTGCGGTTTGCCGCGGATACCACGGCCTTCGGGCAGCGAGCCGAGGCCTTTCCCGCGCGGGATTTCACCTTCCGCTCTGTAGAGGGGCAAAGCCATGAATATGAATACCGCCGCCTTGCCGTTTTGGGCAATGTGGTGGGCGGCCGCACCAATATAGTGTGCGCGGGCACTGAGGCCTTTTTGCAATACACCGTGCCCAAAGCGGATTTCTGCGAAAACACCATGACCATCCGCGCGGGGATGGCGCTTTCCATGAACAGCCTTACCCAGCGGCTGTTCAGCGCCGGCTACCAGCGGCGCTTTCAGGTGGAGGGGCCCGGCCAGTTCGCCGTGCGCGGCGGCATTGTAGACCTGTATGCCCCCGATATGCCAAAGCCATGCCGCATTGAGTTCTGGGGCGACGAGGTGGACAACATCCGCACGTTCGACCTTGTCAGCCAGCGCCGTGAAGGCGCGGTGAAAAAAATCTATCTTTCGCCTGCGCGCGAGGTGCTGTTTGGCGACACGGCCGAGACGGCCGCGCGCCTGCGCGCCGCCATAGGCAGGGCAAAGGGGCCGCGGCGCGCGGCAATGGAGCATGCCGCTGCGGCAGACCTTGCCGCGCTGGACGCGGGCACCATGCCCTGCGCGCTGGATAAATACCTGGGCCTGCGCTATGAAAAGCCCGCGCTGGTGCTGGAATATTTGGAGCACCCGCTTGTGTTCTTTTCAGAACCCAGCGCCATCCGCGAGGCGGCGCGCGCCCTGGCGTTCCGCTTTGGCGAAGAGATGAAAGGCCTGCTGGAAGAGGGCGTGCTGTGCGCCGGGCTGGATAAATTTTACGAGGATGGCGTCGCGCTGTGGCAGGCGGCCGGGAAACACAGCGCCGTGCTGTGCGAAAATTTTGCCCGCACTGTGCCGGACGTGCGCCTTACCGCCACGGTGAACATGCCCGCGCATGCACTGCCGCCATGGGCGGGCGAAGTGCGCGCGCTGGCGGAAGAGCTGGAACCCCTGCTGGCCCAGAAATATGCCGTGTGCGTGCTGGCCGGCACCAGGCGCGCGGGCGAGGCCCTCGCGCGGGACCTTGCGCGCGCAGGCCTCTCTGCCGCCTTTTATGCAAAACTTCCGCAGGCCTGCCCGCCGGGGCATGTGGCCGTGGCGGCAGGCAGCGTGACGGCGGGCGCGGAATATCCGTTTGCCCGCTTTGCCCTGTTCACTGCGCGCCAGGGTGCAGCCGCGGCGCCGCAAAAGGCAAAAAGCGCGCGCAGAAAGGGGCTTTCCAGCCTGTCGGATATCAAGCCCGGCGACTATGTGGTGCATCAAAACCACGGCATTGGCGTTTATGCGGGCATCCGCAGGCTGGACCTGCAGGGCGTTGTCAAAGATTATTTAAAAATCGAATACGACAAGGGCGACAGCCTGTATGTGCCCGTGACGCAGCTGGACATTGTCAGCCGCTATACCGCGCCGGGCGACGGCGAGCGCGTAAAGCTGGCCAAGCTGGGCGGCGATGCATGGGCCAAAACCAAAACGCGCGTGCGCAAGGCCACGCAGGAAATGGCCAAAGAGCTGATTGAGCTTTACGCCCGGCGCCAGCAGGCCGCGGGGTTTGCCTTCCCCGCTGACGGCGATTGGCAGCGGGATTTTGAAACGCGCTTTGAATACGACGAGACGGACGACCAGCTTGCCTGTGCGGCCGAAATCAAAAAGGATATGGAGCGCCCCCACCCCATGGACCGCCTTCTGTGCGGCGACGTGGGCGTGGGCAAAACGGAAGTGGCCCTGCGCGCGGCTTTCAAATGCATCATGGGGGGCAAGCAATGCGCCATTCTGGTGCCCACCACCATCCTTGCCTGGCAGCACTACCAGACGGCCGCCGCGCGCATGCAGGCTTTCCCGGTCAAGATGGGGCTGTTATCCCGCTTTGCCACGCAAAAGCAGATGCGCGCCACCCTGCGCGGCCTTGCGGACGGCACGGTAGACCTTGTTGTGGGCACACACCGCCTTTTGCAAAAAGATGTGAAATTCAAAGACCTTGGCCTTGTCATTGTGGACGAAGAACAGCGCTTTGGCGTAAAGCACAAGGAAAAGCTGAAAGAGGCGTTTTTGGGCGTGGATATGCTGACGCTTTCTGCCACGCCCATTCCGCGCACACTGAGCATGGCCATGAGCGGCCTGCGCGACATGAGCACCATTGAGCAGCCGCCGGTAGAGCGCCGCCCGGTGGAGACCTATGTGATGGAATATGACGACGGCCTTGTGGCCGAGGCCCTGCGGCGCGAGCTGGACCGCGGCGGCCAGGCCTATTATATTCACAACCGCATTGACACCATTGAACAGTGCGCCGCCCATGTGGCGCAGATGTGCCCGGGCGCGCGCATTGCCACCGCGCACGGCCGCATGGACGAGGCCTCGCTTTCCCGCGTGTGGCAGCAGCTGCTGGACGGCGAAGTGGATATTCTTGTGTGCACAACGCTTATCGAGACAGGCGTGGACGTGCGCAACTGCAACACCCTCATCATTGAGGACGCCGACCGCATGGGCCTTGCACAGCTTTATCAAATTCGCGGGCGCGTGGGCCGCTCGGGGCGCAAGGCGTATGCCTATTTCACCTTCCGGCGCGATAAAGTGCTGACGGATGTGGCCTCAAAGCGGCTTTCCGCCATACGGGAGTTCACCAGCTTCGGCTCCGGCTTCCGCATTGCCATGCGCGATCTGCAGATACGCGGCGCGGGCAACCTGTTGGGCCAAAGCCAGCACGGCCATATGGAGGCCGTGGGCTATGACATGTATATGAAGCTGCTGAACCAGGCTATTGCCGCCGAAAAGGGCGAGGCGCCCGCGCCGGACAAGACGGAATGCCTCATTGACATCACCGTGGACGCCTACATCCCCGAAAGTTATATTCAGGATGCAGCGGGGCGCATTGAGGCCTATAAGCGCATCGCAGCCGTGGCCGCGCGCGAGGACGCAGACGATGTGCTGGACGAATTGCGCGACCGCTACGGCAAAGTGCCCGCCAGTGTGGCCGGCCTGGTGGACATCAGCCTGGCCCGCGTGCTGGCTGCACAGCTTGGCATCTATGAGGTGACGCAAAAGCGCGATGACCTTATTTTGTATTCGGACGCGCTGGACCTTGCCGCCGTCAAGCGCCTGCTGCGCGGCACCGCGCGGCGCATGATGGTGAACGCCTCGGCAAAGCCATACCTCTCGGTGCGGGTAGAGCCCGGCGAAAAGCCGCTGGATGTGCTTGGGGAAGCGCTGGCGCACCTGGAGGCCGCAAAGACAATTTCTTGCGAAGAACTGTGAAAAGTCGTATAATCAAAAAGTATTTTTGAAATGCAAAGGCGGCCCGCCCCGCCTTCTGCAAGTTCGGAGGGTCAATATCTTGAAATTGAAACGCCTGTTGTGTGCGGCAAGCTGCGCCGCGTTTTGCCTTTCCCTTGCCGGGTGCGTCATCTCTGCGCCGCAAACCGTCCTCACGGTGGACGGCGAGGCCATTCCAGCGGGGCTGTATCTCTCTTATCAGTACAGCGCCTACACCGAAGCTGCCTCGCAGCTTTCCTCCAACGAAACACTGGAGGACGCCACCATTGACGGCGTGCCTGCCGACGAGTGGGTGCACAACCGCACCATAGAGCTTATTCGCCAGCACGTCTATGTAGAGCGCGCCTTTGAAGAGCAGGGCCTCACCATCCCGGAGGCCGAGGCCGCCAGCGCGCAGAGCACGGCGGACCAGTACTACGATGAAAACGAAGACCTGATTGCGGCAAACGGCATTGGCAAAGAAAGCTACTGCACCTTTTATATGAGCCAGGTAAAGTACAATGCCCTGCTGCAGGCCTACCTGGAAGAGCACCGCAGCGAGGTAACGGTGGATGAGGCCAAGGAATACATGGACACCACCTATGCCCACATCATGCAGCTTACCCTGCCCAGCACGGATGCCTCTTACCAGCTGCTGGATGAAGACGCCGCTGCCGCCCTGATGGAGGCGGCCAACAACGCCATCGCCCAAATGGAGGACGAGGGCGCCACGCTGGACGAAGTGGCGGACGATGTGCTGCAGGAGGTGCTGCCCCTGTCCGGGCGGGAGTACACCGACAGCTCTGTGTCGGAATACCTCAGCGAGCGCTATGTGTCTGAGAACAGCACCTTGTACGGCAACGATTTTTCGCTTGCCATGCTGGCCGCCGAGGTAGGCAGCTGCGGGCTGTACACCGCCTCCACCTCGCCTCTGCTGTATGAAAAGCTGCCCAATTACGAGACAGACCAGCAGTTTGAAGAGGAACATTTTGCCGCAATGGCAGACGAAATCAACGCCATGGCCTTTGAAGAGGAAGTAGACGAAAAGGCCGGGGCCCTTTCCCTGGAGGAAGACGCCGCTGCCGTGCGCACCTATTCCGTGTATAATATCAAGACAGAAGTGTGAGCCCGCGCGCCCCGCCGCATCGGCGGGGCGCCGTTTCTTACCCAGCATGCTCACGCAAAAGAGGTTTTTATGCAGACATTGTATATCACCGACCTGGACGGCACACTGCTTGGGGCGGACGGGCGCGTCTCTGCCGAAAGCGTGCGCATTCTGGCGCCCATGCTGCGGCGGGGGCTGCCCCTCACCGTGGCCACGGCCCGCTCGCCCGCCACGGTGGTGCAGCTTTTGCAGGCCCTGCCCATCACGCTGCCGGCCGTGCTGATGACAGGCACTATTTTATACGACCTGCCCGCCCGCCGCACCATTGGCACCCAGTGCCTTTCTGCACAGAGCGTTGCCGCCATGTGCGGCGTGCTGCGGCGCGAAGGGGCAGAAGCGCTGGCCTACAGTGCAAAGGGCGGCCAGCTGTATGTGTATTACAAACAGGTGTGCTGCCCCTTTGAAGAGGCCTTTATTGCTCAGCGCCGCGGCACGCCCTATAAGCTGTTCCGTCAGGTGCCGGAATACGAGGCGGCGCTGGCCGGCGGCGACACGCTGATGTTCCTGTTCTGTGTGCCAACGCTGCAGCGGGCGGAATATCTGTTCCGCGCGCTGGACGAGGTGCCGGGCATTGTGAAATACTTTTACCCGGACGAATATGCCCGCGGCGGTTATCTGCTGGAGGTATACCCCGCCGGCGCATCGAAAGCAACCGCCATTGAAAAGGTAAAGGCCATGACGGGTGCCGCCGACATTGTGAGCTTTGGCGACAACATCAACGACCTGCCCATGTTTGCCGCCAGCCGCATCAGCTGCGCGGTGGCAAACGCCGCGCCCGAGGTGCGCCGGGCCGCAAGCTGCGTCATCGGCCACCACGACGAAGCCGCCGTGGCGCGCTGGCTGTGCGAGCATGCCGTGTTCTGATATTTGCCAGGGAGGGAAAAGCCATGCAGGAGATTGCACAGCCTTTGCTGCGCTGGTTTGATGAAAACAAGCGCAGCCTGCCCTTCCGCGCGCACAAAACGCCCTACCGGGTGTGGGTGAGCGAGGTGATGCTGCAGCAGACGCGTGTGGCGGCTGTGCTGCCGTATTACGAGCGCTTCATGCGCGAGCTGCCCACCGTGCAGGCCCTTGCCGCCTGCCCGCCGGAAAAGCTGGCCAAGCTTTGGGAGGGCCTGGGCTATTACAGCCGGGCGCGCAACCTGCAAAGGGCGGCGCAGGCCGTGGTGGAACAATACGGCGGCGAGCTGCCCGCCAGTTACGAAGCGCTTCGCGCATTGCCGGGCATTGGCGATTACACCGCCGGGGCTGTGGCAAGCCTTGCATTTGGCCTGCCGTACGCCGCGGTGGACGGCAATGTGCTGCGTGTGTGGAGCAGGCTGCACGCCGATGACGCAGATATTTCAGCCCCCGCCACAAAGCGCCGCATGGCTGCCGAGGTGCAGGCGGCCCAGCCGGCGCAGCGCCCGGGCGACTTCAACGAGGCCCTGATGGAGCTGGGCGCGCTGGTGTGCCTGCCCAATGGTGAGCCGTTGTGCGCGCAATGCCCCTGGGGCGGCATCTGCCTGGCCCGAAAACAGGGCAGGCAGGCCATGCTGCCGGTTAAGGCGCCGCGCAAAGCGCGCAAGGCGTTTTGCTATACGGTGGCGCTGGTGGTGCGCGGCGGGCCCAGGCCGGCCCTTCTGCTGGAACAGCGCCCCGCCTCCGGCCTGCTTGCAGGGCTGTGGCAGCCGCTGCTGCTTGAGGGCACGTTGCCAGAGGAAGCCGTGCGCCGCGCCCTTGCCGCGCGCGGCGTGCAGGGCCTTGCAAAGGGCCCCGCTGCGCAGCTGCCTGCGGCAAAGCATGTGTTCACGCACCTGGAATGGCACATGACGGGCTGGCACTTTTGCTGCGGGCCGGATGCGCCTGTGCCGGACGGCTGCGCGTTTGCCGCGCCGGAACAGCTGCAAGCACAATATTCTGTGCCGGGTGCTTTTCACGCATACAGACAATATGCAGAAAAAATACTTTTCGCATCTTGTAAAACAGAAAAAAACGGGCTATAATAAGAAAAAGATTTCCATGCGGGGGTGTTTTGGTATGAGGCCGTTGCGGCACCGCATTGCCAAAAACGCCGCACAGCTGGCGCCCGCTGCCGTTGTGGCAGGCCATTTGCTGCACCAGAGCAGAAAACTTCGCCGCAATGTGCGCACCGCGTTCCATCCCAATGAGAGAAAGGATGTCATCACCATGAAAAAGTCCACCTTTGCAGCCATCATTGCACTGCTGGCTGCCATTGCCGGTGCACTGGGCGCCGCTTTTTTCTATCTGCGCCGACGCGAAGAGGAGCTGGATGAATACGAACAGCTTCTGTTCAGCGAGGATTACAGCGATGAGATGGGCGAAATGCCCAAGCAGGCAGAGGAAGAACCTGCGGACGAAGAGTGATAACGCGGCTTTTCTTCTTACTTTGTCTCATGCGCCGGCCTCAGCGGAAGCTGAGGCCGGTTTTCTGTATCATTTGCCCCTGCGCATCTTCTGTGCAGCGGCACCTTACCGCAAGGCAGAAAAATACCGGCAAGCCCAAAGGGCATGCCGGTATTTTTATTTTTATGCAGGCGCCAGCCCGGCCTCACTCAATATGTGAGCGAATGGTAAAGGTATGGCTGTCTGTGACAATCAGCTCATCGTTGTGGTAAATCACATCGCCGTTCGCATCCAGCACCCACTGAAACACCCCCAGCAGGGGCTTATCCGGCGGGATGCCCAAATATTTCGCCTGCTGTGCGCTGGGGTACTGCACGCGAAATTCATCCACATAATTGCGCGGAAGAATGTTCATCTCTTCCGCCAAAATGCCGAAGATAGAGCGGTTGTCCAGCTGCATGCCCAGCAGCATTTCATATTTCATGGAAAAATAGTCTTCCTCGTAGATGGCCGGGACGCCGTCCACATAGCGGATGCGCACCAGGCGCACCATCTGCGTGGGGCCGGGCAGCTGCAGCTTGTGCATCAGCTCGCCCCGCACGGTCACAACAGAATTGGCCACCACCTTAGTGCTGGGGCGCCGGTTCTGGTTCAGGCAGGAGCCTGTGAAGCTGTGTTCTTTCACCACCACATCGTCCATAAATGCCGGAAAACTGACGTAGGTGCCCTTGCCCTGCCTGCGGGAGAGCACGCCGCTCTCCACAAGCCTGTCCACTGCGCGGCGCACCGTCACCCGGCTTACGCCGTAATGGCGGCTCATCTCTGCCTCAGACATAATCTTATCACCGCAGCGAAGCTCGCCGCTGCTCACGGCCTGCTCCAGCTGCTGCGCCACCTGCTGGTAAAGCGGGGTGATGCTTTGTGTGTCCAATGGTGTCATACCGTTTCACTCCAACTGGCGTTCTCGCCCTGCCATGGCGGGGCACAGCTCTATTCTAGCAGAAGCGCACGCTTTGTTCCAGATGCTATGCGGTCATTCTTCTACCGTAATTGGGCCCCCCTCAATGGGCTGCCATTCCGTCGGTTCGCCCTCGTATACATTCGCCAGCCAATAGTAATAGCTTTCTGTATACAGCCCGTGCGAGGCGCTGTGCCACACCCCGCGGTCCAGCACGGCAACATAGCCTTTGGGAATCATAACGGCCTTTACGTCTTTCGCATTGGGGCGCGGCGCATCCGTGGCAGGGACAACCAGAAACACAATGGGCTGGCTTTCGGGTATCTGCGCCTCCTGCGTGTGGCCGTGGCGCTCCATCTGCTCTGCCGTAAAGGGCAGGCCGGCGCTTTTGGTATAGCCCAGACTGCCCAGGGTGTCAATCACAGGGGCGGCCGTATAGCTTCCCGTATAATCTGCCGCGCAGGAATAGCAAAGCCCTTCGCCCTCCGCGCGCAAATTAAACAGCTTTCCATAGGGGGTAAAATCAATGGTTCTTGCGTCTACAACCTTCAGTTTCATTTTTATTTCCTCCATTCTGTACCGGGGGCCGCCATGCCCCGCGTTATCGGTTCTGCCCCAGTGCCGCTGCAATCTCACCGGCCCGGGGCTCTGCGCGCCGGCGCATAAATTCCAGCACGGGCTGCGTGCCCACGGCGCCGCTGCGCGCCCCCAGCGATGTGATGGCCAGCGACGCCGCATAGGTGGCAAAGGTGCCGGCCAGGGCAGGGTCGCCGCACGTCTCCATCATGCTGACAAAGCTGCTGCAATAGGTGTCGCCCGCGCCCGTTACGTCCACCACGTCCACCGGCACGCCCGGCACGTCGATGGTGCGGCCCGGGCAATAGATGCGGCTGCCGTGCTCGGCCAGCGTCACCACCAGCATACCCACACCGCTTTGCAGAATATCTGCACTGGCCTGTTCGGGCGCACGGCCTGCGCACAGGCGCGCAAAGCCAATCTCGTTCATGAACAGAATATCGGTGCTGGCAAAATAGGGGCGCAGGTCTTCCTCGATATCGGCCACGTCAATGTCGCAGCACACCCGCGCGCCCGCAGCCTTCCACTGGGCCATCACCTGCGGCCCCGCCAGCGCGCCGCAGCGCAGGTGACGCACCTCGCAGTAGTTGGAATAAACCACAGAGGCCCCGCAGATCATTTGCTGGGTATGGGGCGGTATTTCGATGGTGTTCAGCTCTGTGTCAATGATGAACACGGTGTGTTCGTGCTCTTCCTTCGACAAAAAAATCAGGCATTTGGAATCTTTCAGGTTGTCATCGTAGATGATATGCTCTGTGCCAATGCCCGCTTCGCGCAGGCCTGCGCACAGCTTCTCTGTGATGGCGCCCCGGTTCAGCGCGCTGACGAATTCGGTTTTATGGCCGAACGATGCATAAACTGCCGCGGCATTGGCCACCATGCCGCCCATCTGTGCGGGCAGCATGCGCGTGCCCACCTTTTCTTTTACGGCAGGGAAGCGCTGCACCTCATAGTATTCGTCCAGTGCCACATCCCCCACAAATACCGTATAGCCCTGCTTCATCCAAATGCCCTCCTTCGGCAAAATTCTAGGGTTTCTGCACATATCATATCATGAGAAATATACACTTGCAACAAAATTAAACAAATTTTTATAATTTTATTGATTAAATGAACAACATATGTTAACATGTCTACAATATGATGCCGTGCCGGACCGGCAGGCATCGCGCCAATGTTCACAATATAAAAAGGAGGACTCATCATGTCACAAATGAAAGGTTCCAAAAACGTAAGCAAAATGGCGTTCTTTCTGCTGCCGCTGGGCATTGCGGTGAACTTCATCGGCGGGCAGGTGGCCACACTGCTGAACCTGCCCATCTACCTGGACGCCATTGGCACCATGGTGGTGGCCGCCCTGTGCGGGCCCATCTACAGCGTGGCCACGGCGCTCGTCACGGGGCTGCTGATGTCCATCACTTCCCCCACAAACCTCGTTTACATTGGCAACTATTTGGCGGTGGGCCTGTTCTCCGGCCTGTTTGCCTACTGGGGCTTTTACAAAAACGTGTGGAAATCGTGCATCGCGGGCGCTGTGGTAGGCCTGTTCTGCGGTGTTGCCGGCTCCACCGTCACCGTGGCGGTTATGGGCGGCTACAGCGCCAGCATCCGCGGCATCATCACCGCCTTCCTTGCCCAGACTTTCTCGCTGTCCATCCCGGTGGCCAACATGCTTTCCGAAATTTCCACCGATATTCTGGACAAGATCCCCTCTGCCATCATCACCTATCTGCTTGTGTTCCGCATTCCCAACAAGTTCCTTCTGAAACTGCCCTATGGCAACAAATACATCTGGGGCGCCAAGAAAGAAGAAGCGAAAACCGAGCAGGCGAAATAAGAAAACCGTCAGCCTTATGGGGCCGGCCCTGCGCTTTCTTCGGCAGGCCGGCCCCATCGGGCGGCAACAGGGTGTGAACTATGAATACTGAATTTATCGATTCCTTTCGCAGGCCCAAACTGCACGGCAATTTTATTATGGACCTGAACCCCTTTTCCAAGCTGAACCTGTGCGCGCTGATTGCCGCCTTTGCAGGGGTTATCGGTGGGGTAGCTTCCTCTGTGGTTGCCATTCTGCTTTACATCGCCATCACGGCCGCGGCCGGGTGCCTGAAAAAGTTTTGGGGCCTGTTTTGGAAAGTGGGCGCGCTTTTGTTCTTCTTTATTTTCATGATTCGCTCTGCCTTCTGGCCCGGCACCACGCTGCTGTTTGAGTGGTGGATTGTGCACTGGACCGTAGAGGGCATGGAGAACGGCCTGTGGTTTGCTTTGCTGGTAATTCAAATTTGCGGCGCAGTGATGCTGTTTTACAACATCACCCCCATGAAAGATTTGATGTATGCCATCGAGATGCTGGGTGTTTCTCATTCGGCCTCGTTCGTGGTGCTTTCTGCCATGCAGACCATCACAGACCTTGGCAAAACAGCCAACGTCATTATGGATTCCCAAAGCGCGCGCGGCATTGAAACCACCGGCAACCTGAAAACGCGTTTCAAGGCCTTCATCCCGATTTTGGGGCCGCTTGTGCTGGGGGCCATTGGTTCCACGGAAGAAAAGACCATTGCCATGGAGACGCGCGCCTTTTCTTCCCATAAGCATACCACGCATATCTACGAGCTGCGCAAAACGCCGCTCTGGGAAAAAGCAGGGTGCATCCTGTTGGACATTGCCTTTGTGGCAGCCCTGGTGTGGAGGATCGCAGCATGAACAGCATCGTATTATCGAATATCACCTACCGTTACCCGCTTACCGATTTTGACGCCCTGCACAATGTCAACTTCTGCTTTGAAGAGGGGAAATTTTACGGCGTCATCGGGCCGAACGGCGCGGGCAAAACCACGCTTTGCAGCCTTGTGAAAGGGCTGATTCCCGGGTTTTTCCAGGGCGAGCTGACCGGCGAAGTGCAGATATTGGGCAAGCGTATGGAAGATTGGGACGAAAGCGAGCTTACTTCGCGCGTAGGCTATATCTTCCAAAACCCCTTCACACAAATCAGCGGCGTAAAAGACACCGTGTTTGAAGAAATTGCCATTGGCCTGGAAAACCTGCGCATGCCCAAGGAAGAGATTATTTCGCGCGTGGTAGACATTGTGCGCCTGATTGGCATTGAAGACCTGATTGAGCTGAACCCGAACGAGCTTTCCGGCGGGCAGCGCCAGCGCGTGGCCTTTGCCTCGATTCTGGCCATGAACTGCGATATTTACGTCATCGATGAACCCACGTCCCAGCTGGATCCGGATGGCACAGAAAAGGTGTTCCAAATTATTTCCGCGCTGAAAGAACAGAAAAAAACCGTCATTTTGGTAGAACACAAAATAGACCTGCTGGCGCAATATGCCGACGAGATTCTGGTGATAGAAAAGGGCTCTATTTTGAAAAGCGGGCCCACCGCCGAGGTGCTGGCAGACCTTTCCCTGCTGGAACACGAGGTGGCGCTGCCGCAAACCGTGCTGTTCGCGCGCGACATGGCGGCGGCGGGCAAGCCGCTGCGCGAGGCACCCATTACTTTAGAGCAGGCCCGAAGCCTTGTGCTGGAAAGGGGGCAGTGAACATTGGATTGCATCGAATTTAAAAACGCTTCGTTCCGTTACCCGAACGGCACGCTTGCCAATGAAGAGCTGAACCTGCGCATTGAGCAGGGCGAGCGCGTGGCCATTATTGGGCAAAACGGCGCGGGCAAAACCACGGCCGTCAAAATGATGAACGGCCTGCACAAGCCCACGCAGGGTGACGTAATTGTAAACGGAGTGAACACCAAAGAGCGCACCACGGCGCAAATTTCGCACATGGTGGGCTATGTGTTTCAAAACCCGGATGACCAAATCTTCAACACCACCGTGCGCGCAGAGCTGGAGTTCTGGCCCAAATATCAAAAGCTGCCGCAGGAGGATATGGATGCGCGCGTGGCGCGCGCAGTGGAGATGACGGGCATTCGCCAGTATATGGACCTGAACCCGTACGAGATTCCTTATTCCACCAAAAAATTCGTGTCCATCGCGGCCATTCTTGCAGTGCAGACGCCTTATCTTGTGCTGGACGAGCCCACTGCCGGGCAGGATATCCATGGCGTAAACTGCCTGGTGCACATCATGGACACCCTTCGCAGCGAGGGCAAAGGCGTCATTGTCATCACGCATGACATGGAATTTGTCGCCCGCAATTTCGAGCGCGTAATTGTAATGGCGCACAGGCATATCATTGCCGATGGGCCTGTGCACGAAGTGTTTCAGAATGACGAAGTGCTGCGTGCGGCGGCCATTCAAAAGCCGCAAATTGGCCAGCTTGCGGCCAGCCTGGGCCACCCGGATATTTTGTTTAGCGAAGACCTTGTGAAAGTGCTGCATTGAAAAAGACTTTGATAAGAAAGAAGCGTAGAGTTTATGAAACAACCGGATTTTTTGTCGTTGTTCCCCAGAAAAAAGCCCATTCTTGCCATGCTGCATCTGCGCGGGGAAAGCCGCCAGGAGAAATATGAGCACGCCCTGTTAGAGGCCGGGCAGCTGATTGGCGGCGGCGCAGACGCTGTGATTGTGGAAAATTACTTTGGCGATTACGAGGATATGGAAACGGTGCTGGAGGCATTTTCCCGGGAAAAAGTAGACTTTATCTACGGCGTAAACGCCCTGCACAACGACGCCCTGGGTTTTGAACTTGCCAAAAAGTACGGTGCAAGCTTCATTCAGCTGGATTCTGTTGCCGGGCATTTGACGCCGGAAGACGACGCTGTCTTTGGCGAATCCATTGCCAAATGGCGCGCAGGGTATGACGGCTTTGTCATTGGCGGTGTGCGCTTCAAATATCAGCCCTACCTCTCTGGCCGCACCCTGGAGGAAGATTTGCACATTGGCATGAGCCGCTGCGATGCCATTGCCGTCACCGGCGAGGGCACCGGCAAAAACACGCCCATGGATAAGGTGCGGGAATTCCGCCGCATTGTGGGCGATTTTCCCCTTGTGATTGCAGCCGGTATGACACCGGAAAGCTGTGCGGAGCATTTGGCCATAGGAGATGCCGCCATTGTGGGCAGCTATTTCAAGAAAGAGTATCTGGACGATGGATATGTAGACCCGGCGCATGTGCGCACCTTTATGCAGGCGGTGGAGCGCTGCCGCTGAGCATCCTCCCTTTTCCCAAAAACGCAAAAAACGGCAGGGGCCTTGCATCCCCTGCCGTTTTATTATCTATATCATCAGCCCTCCACGGGTTGTGCCGTGGTGCCGGCTGTTTTCTCTTGCAGCGTCACATTCAGGCTGAGCACCTGTTTATCACGCACGACCTGCACCTCAATGACATCGCCCACCTGGTGTTCATCCAGCACGGCCGTCACATCACTGGTGGTAGACACCGCTGTGCCATCCACGCTCACGAACAAATCGCCCACTTGCAGGCCCGCCTGCTCTGCGGCCGAGCCCGGGTCTACGCTTTGCACATAGACGCCCAGCTGGGAAACGCCTGCCTGCATGGCTGTCTGCAAATCTGTAATGGCAATCACCTGAATGCCCATGGCCGGGCGCCCGCTGACATAGCCGTTTGCAATCAGCTGCTCTGCCACCTCCATGGCGGTGTTGATGGGCACGGCAAACCCGATGCCTTCTACATTATCACCGCCGGACTTTGCGTTCACAATGCCCACCAGTTCGCCCTTTTCGTTGAACAGGCCGCCGCCAGAGTTGCCCGGGCTTACGGCTGCCGAAGTTTGCAGAAGCGTCATGTTTTTGCCTTCCACCGTAACCTCGCGGTCCAGTGCCGAAATAATGCCGTCCGTCACAGTGCCGCCCAGCTCACCCAGCGGGTTGCCCACGGCCACGGCCGTCTCGCCCACCACAAGGCTGTCGGAATCGCCAATCACGGCGGGCGTCAGGCCGCTGGCCTCTATTTTCAGCACGGCAATGTCCGTTTTGTCATCGGTGCCCACAACGGTGGCATCGTATTCCTGCCCGTCGCTGGTGGTCACTTTGATGGAGCTTTGGCCCTCTATCACATGGTTATTGGTCAGAATATAGCCGTCTTCCGAGATAATCACGCCAGAACCCGCACCCTCTGTGACATACTGTGCAAAAATGCCGTTGGTCTGCACAGAACTGGTGGTCACTTCCACCACGCTGGGCTTTACTTTTTCGGCAATTTGCGCAATGGTCAGCGCATCGCCGCTGGCAGCGGTTGTGCTGGCACTGGTGCTGCCGTCTCTCTGCACGGCCTTATATACCACCGGCCCGGACGTGCTGCGCATCAGTGCAGCGCCCAGCACGCCGCCGCCAACGCCTGCCAGCGCGCACACCAGCACCAGTGCAACGGCCGCCAGCGTCTTTTTGGTGCCCGGGCGCTTTTTCTTCGGCTGCTGGTCTGACGGCTCGGGCCCGCCCATCGAGGGGGCGGGCGACGGTTGTGTATACTGCGGCTGTGCATAGCCGTTCGAATAATCATATTGCCAATTGTTATCCATAATCCATGCCTCCCTGGCAGATGAATCGGCCCGGCCCTCCGGCCGGCCCTGTTAACCTTTTGCTCTGGTATCATCATATCCAGCGAGTGTGAAAGAAATATCATAGCCAAGTGAAAAAAGCGTGAAAGCGGCGCGGGGGGGGGCGCTCAGGGCGCCGGCCGCATCTCTTTCAGAAGGCACACCGCTATGGGCGGCTGCCCGGCCTCGTGCCGGAACAGATGCACTGCCACCTTGCAGCCCTGCCCGCGCAGGGCGCCCGCCCAGGCCAGCACCGCGTCGCGCTCGGCCGTGCCCTGCATGCCGCCGGAATACGCACACACGGTCAGTGCGCCGCCCGGCAAAAGGGCCCGCCATGCGGCATCCAGTGCGGGCAGGCTGTGCTGCGGGGTGGTGAACACCGCGTGGCTGCCGCCCGGCAGATAGCCCAAATTAAACATCACCGCGCACGGCCGCCCCTCTTTTTCGAAAATATCTGCCAGCCCGGCATGGTCTGCCTTTATGGCCCGGCCAATTTGGGCAAGGCCCATCTTCTGCAGGCGCATGTTGGTGGCGTCTACTGCTTTCTGCTGAATATCCAGCGCCAGCACGCGCCCCTGCGGGCCCACCGCATGGCACAGAAACACCGTATCGTGCCCATTGCCCGCCGTGGCGTCCACGGCAAAGCCGCCCGGCACAAGATGGGCGCGCACAAAAGCGTGGGCACAGGCCACGGCGTTATCTGCCGCGGCGCGCACGCCGCGGCACAGCACCGGCCCGGCGCCCTGAAACCCGCATTGGTGTAAAAACGCCTGTGCCGCGTCGCTTTCTGCGCGCGCCCAAAGCCCGCGCGGGCCTGCCCTGCACACACGGCGCAAAAGGAATGTGCCATAGCCCCGGCGGCGCCACTCCGGCACGATATAAAGCCTTTGCACCCACGCGCCCTCCCGCAGGGCGGCGCCAATGGCAATGCCGTCCTTTTCCAGCACCAGCGCGTCAAAGCGGCCGGAAAGGCCGGCCGCACACAACAGCGGCCCGTCACCCGGCACCGCCTGCCGCACCTGCATCATCTGCCACCCCCTTTTGCCGCTTTGGCGGCCCGCCAAAACGGGCGCTGCCATTTTGAAAAAAGCCTGCGAAGGGCAGCAAGCCCCCGCAGGCCAGCCGGCACACCTGCGCCGGCGCACAATTTACTGCATGGTGCGCACAAAACCATACCGCTCTTTTAAAAAGCCGCGCTTTTCCAAAAAATCCTGGCTGGAGCCATCCACCTTCCGGCAGGATGCCGTAATGGCTGCACAGCCTGCGGCTTTCAGCTGCGTGGTAAGCGTCACTAAAAGCGCCGTGCCCACATTGCGGCGTCGGCGGTCTTCCCGCACAAAAAAATCCTGAATTACACCCACCTTTTTGCCAAGCATCAGGCTGTCGCGCTGATGTGCGTCTGCAAACCCCACCGCCTCGTCGCCTTCCCAGGCAATCAGCAAACGGCGGGTAGGGTCCTCCAAAGCCAGGGCATAATAGGCGTCAAACACCTCGCGCGGCGGCGCCGTGCGGCTGTAAAGGCAGACAAGGCCATACAGCGCATGGGCGTCCTCCAACCTTGCTTTTCGTGCCACCATACTGCCTCGCCTTCCTCTCTGTGCCGGCGGCAGCGGGGCTGCCGCACATGAAATATTTTTCCCGGCTGCGCCAGGGGGGTAAAAGCGCCCGGCTTAGAAAGCCGCCATGTGGCCGGTAAACCCGTAAATGGCCAGCGCCAGAATGCCAATGTACAAAAGCGTGATGGGCAGCCCGCGGAACATGGCGGGGATTTTTTCACTTTCCAGCCGCTTTTCGCCGCCCATCACCACCACAACAGCCAGCACATAGCCAATGCCGCTGCCCAGCGCAAAGCCAAGCGTCTGTGCAAAATTAAAATTTTGCACAGAGCTGATGAGCAATGTGCCCAAAAGGCAGGTGTTGAACGTGGCCATGGGCAGCACCGCCACGGCGCGGCGGGCGCCGTCCACCCGGAAGATAACCACAGAAAACAGCAGCACCACAAAAAAGGCCACAGCCGCACAGCCAAGGAACACCAGCGGGCGAATATAGTCGCGGTATGGCAGCTGCGAGATCCACCCGCTGGCAAAATAGCCCAGCGGCGCGCTGATAAGCTGCACCGCGCACAAAAGCGAACCAAACATCACGGTGTCCACCGTGCCGTCGTCCACCAGTTTCACCACGCGCGAAACGCCCAGCGCGCGGGTAAACACGGCGTTTTGTGCAAACACAGCCACCACTGCATATACAAAGAACGAGGCCAGGGCCTGCAACACTTCTTCCATGTTCAGCCCTCCTCTACCCCAAGCTGGTGTTTGGCCGCCGTGACAAAGCCGCGCCACAGCGCCACAAGAACCGCCAGGAAAATGAAGCCGCCGCTGGGCAGCGTGGCAATGGGCAGAATAGGCTGCTGAAACACCACCACGCCATACAGCGTGCCCGCGCCAATCAGCTCGCGCATCGCACCCACAATCAGCATCACCAGCACATAGCCAATGCTGGTAATGATGCCTTTGCGCAGGGCCGTGCCCACGCGCTCGCGCTGCGGGCGCTCGTACCGTTTCAAAATGATGGGGTCTGCCACCAAAAGCGGCAGGTACAGCCCCAGGGGTGCAATGTCGGTGGCGGGGAACAGCTGCCCCACACACCAGCGCACACCCACATAGATGAGCGCCGAGCTGAACGCATAGGTAAGCCCGCGAAAACGAAAATACGAAAACCGGCTCAGCATGGCTGCCAGAATGCGCGTGAGCGTAAGCAAAAGCAAAACGGCCACGCCCAGAATCACAGCGTTTTTCAGGCTGGTGGCCGCCACCACCAGGGGCGCCAGGCCAAGGCCCTGCATCACCACAGGGTTGTTCAGAAACACGCGGTCGCGCTTGATTTTTCTTCGCAGCTCTTCCGAGCGCCTGCGCTCTTCATTCGTCATCGCGCCACGCCCCCTTTCCTGTGCTGCCGTGAGGTAAACAGCTTGTCCAGAAAGCCGGTCAGGGCGTTCACGCCCAAAACAGCGAAACACACGCTGTTGTCATATGTGCCGAAATAGCGGAACATCATGGCCATAAAGCCCATCAGCAGCCCGTAGGCAAAGTGCGCCTTTGCCACCCGCGGGCGTGTGACAGGCTCGTTTACCAAAAACACGCCTGCAAACAGCAGTGTGCCGGTAAGCAGCTCATATTTCACAGACTGGTAGCGCATATACAGCTCCTGCCACGGCCAGGCAAGGCCCACGTCGCCAATGCGCGGGAAGAAAAACGCCACGCACACAATGGAGAGGAAGAAACCCGCCGGAATGGACACCGTAATATCGCGCCGCACCCACAAATACAGCGCGCAGGCAATAATCACCAGCACAGACGTTGTGCCAATGGCGCCCGCATAGTTGCCCAGCACCAAATCCAGCGCGCGAAGGTTGGGTGTGCCGCCCGCGCGCAGCGCCATGGCGGGCGATTCCACCAGCGTGGCGTTCTGCGTGCTGGCAATGGTAAGCTGTGTGAAGGGCGCCGGGTAGCGGAACACCTGCTGCGGCCAGCTTACCGCAACCACCGCATAGCCCAGCGCAGAGGGGTTGAAAGGATATTCGCCCCAGCCGCCGAACGCCTCTTTGCCCAGCACCACGCCCACGGCCACAGCCACAATCACAATATAATAGCTTACCGACGCAGGCAGCATCATGGTGGTGACAAGCGCCATGGGAATGCTGGAATTCTCGGCAGAATCGTGCGTGCGGCCGCGCATCCATGCCGTGAGGTGGTCGCACACCACAGCCGTGGCCACGGCCACACAGCACATCACAGCGGGCCGCCCGCCGTACAAATAACAGGCCACCACCAAAAGCGGCAGCATCATAAAGATGATGTCACGGTTTGCCTCGCGCGCGGGCGGCGCACTGGGCAGGCTGTAAGTACCGTTCATCGTGTCGCCTCTTTCCGGTCAGATTTTTGCCGCTTCACAGGCGGCGCGCAAAGCCTTCACCGCAGCGGCAGGGTCTGGCGCGCCAAACACGGCGCTGCCCGCCACCAGCGCGTTCGCACCCGCGGCGGCGCACTGGGCGCCGGTGGCCTCCTGAATGCCGCCGTCCACTTCCAAAATCAGGCCCTGCTTGCCGCGCGCTTCGGCCGCGCTGTGCAAAAAGCACAGCTTGTCCAGCGCCTGCGGCATAAACTTCTGGCCGCCAAAGCCGGGCTCTACACTCATCACCAGCACAAGGTCCAGCTCGTCCAAATACGGCAGCACCGCTTCGGGCGAAGTGGCTGGCTTAATGGAAAGCCCCGCCAGCACGCCCTGCGCGCGAATGGCGCGCAGCGTCTGGCGCACGTCGCTTTTTGCCTCCAGATGAAAGGTGATGGCGTTCGCCCCCGCCTTTGCAAACTGGGGAACATACTCCAGCGGGCGCTCAATCATCAAATGCACATCATAAAAAGCGTCCAGGTCTTTGGCAAGCCCCGCCAGCACAGGGATGCCCAACGAGATGTTCGGCACAAAAATGCCGTCCATCACGTCCACATGCAGCATGTCGGCCCCTGCCTGCACCACGCGCCGGCAGCTCTCGCCAAGCCTTGCAAAATCTGCCGACAAAATGGAAGGTGATATCCGTATCATACCTTGCGCCCCCCGCTTCCCGTTGTTTCAAAGTTTCCGGCCGCCGTGCCATGCCGCGGCCAATATGGCCCACACCGCACACAGGGCACCGCAGGCCATTTTTGTATTGTACCGCATCTGCCCAAGAAAAGCAAACGCCTTAGCCCTCTTCCAGGCTCTCTACCAGGGCGGCATCCACCTCTATGACGCTGCCGCTGCCATATTTCTGCACTTTCAGGTGCACAGTTTCGCCCAGCTTATGGCTCTGCACCACGGCGCTCAGGTCCGCCGCGGTTTCCATCACCTGGCCGTCCGCTTCCAGGATGATATCCCCCACCGTCACATCACTGCGCACAAGGTCGCTGTTGGCGGCAATTTCCGAGATGTAAAGCCCCTGTGCGGGCAAGCCATTGGGCGGGCCGTTCACGCCCGTGAGGGCGATGACGGTTACGCCAAGCACGCCGCGGTCCCGCACATAGCCGTATGCAATCAGGTTTTCCACCACAGGCTGCGCGGTGCGCGTGGGGATGGCAAAGCAGATGCCCTCAAAAAAGGCGCTGTTCATGCGGGCAGAGTTGATGCCCACCACCTGGCCAAAGCGGTTTACCAGCGCGCCGCCGGAGTTGCCGGGGTTGATGGCCGCATCCGTCTGAATCAGCGACATGGTGACGTCGCGGCCGCCAACAGTGACTGTAACCTCCCGGTCCAGCCCAGAGATGACCCCCTGGGTCACCGTCCCGTCAAATTGCCCGGCGGCATTGCCAATGGCCACAGCGCGCTCGCCCACGGCAAGGGCGCCGGAATCGCCGAATTCCGCGGGCACAAGGCCTTCCCCGGCCACTTTAATTACCGCAAGGTCTGTTTTTTCGTCCACGCCAATTATGCGCGCGTCCATCTCGGTGCCGTCGGCAAACAGCACATTGATGCCGGACGCCCCCTCCACCACATGGGCGTTGGTGATGATGTACCCGTCTTGCGTCAGCACAACACCGCTGCCCATGGAAGAAGGCGCGAGGGAATCCTGCTCATAAATATGAACAGACACCACACTGGGCGCCACGCGCTGGGCAATTTCCGCCGTGGTGAGGCCGCCATCGGCCGTCTCTGGCAAATCGTCCAGCTGCATGGTCACAGGCTTTTCGCCGCCGGCGTCCGGCTGGCTGGCCGGCACCCCGGCGGCAAGCCGCCACACCAGGCCACCCAGGGCCACAATGGCCGCCAGGGCCAGGCACAGCAGCGTCACCGTCACGCTCAGCGCCCAGCGCGGCGTGTGCGTGCGGCGCGGCCGGGTGCCCTGTGCGCCGTGCACCGGCGCAGCCTCTTCACTGCCCGTCTGCCGGGTCTGTTCCTGCTCCATCTTCCGGCCCCCCTTTCAGCCTTTCCGGCCCTGTTTTCTCTTTTTCGCCCTTTTCTCGGCGCTTTTGCGGTTTCTGCCCCGCGGGAAGCGTGAACAGGAACTCTGTATACTCGCCCGCTTTGCTGTCGGCCCATATCTTCCCGCCGGACAAATTCACCAGCACCTTGCAGATATGCAGGCCCAGCCCGGCGCCGGATGTGTTCAGCCCGCGGCTTTTGTCCTCTTTATAAAACCGGTCGAACACATGGGGCAGCGCCTCGGGCGCAATGCCCTCGCCCGTGTTGCGCACGGCCACGGTGACAGCGCCCTTGCTTTGCGTGACAGAAAAGCGGATTTCGCCGCCCACGCCGCAGAATTTGATAGCGTTATCCACCAGGTTGTACACCACCTGGTACACAAGGTCTTCATCGGCATACACCATCGTTTTGGAAGGTGCAAAGCCCGTAATTTGGATGCTGTTTGCCTCAATGCGCTGCTCGGCAGCGAACACCACGCCGGTGATGGTTTGCCAGATGTCATAGCTGTGGGCGTTCACTTTATATTCGCCCGCCTCCAGCTTTGTGATGTCCAGCATATTTTTGATAAGCCGCGTCAGGCGGCCCACTTCCTGCGAGACAATCTCCAGATAATGCTGGTGGTTCTCGGGCGGGATGGTTCCGTCCAGCATCCCGTCCACAAAGCCCTTCACAGTCGTCATGGGCGTGCGCAGCTCGTGCGCAATATTGCCCATAAAGCTGTAGCGCGAAGAATCGATTTTCTCCAAATTTTCCGCCATGCGGTTAAACGTGGCGGCCAGCTGCGCCACCTCATCGTCCCCCTCTACCGGCACCCGGGCGGCAAAATCGCCGTTGCCGAATTTCTGCGCCGCGTCCGAAATGCGGCGCAGCGGGGTTGTCATGTGCGAGGTAAGCACAATGGACAGCACGCTGGACACCAGCAGCATCAGCCCTGCCGACAGAATAAACATGGAAAACAGGTTTGCAATATATTCGTTCAGCCGCCGTGCATCTGAAGAGGCAAAGGCATAGCCGCTGGCGCCGTTTTCGCCAATGGGCTTGCAGGCCACATAGTGGCGTGTTCCAAACAGCCCGTCCAGGGTTCCAAGCTCGGTATAAGTGCCGCGGCTTGCCGCGCTGGCCAGCACGCGGGGCGAAATGGCCTGCCCCAGGTAGTTTTCCTCCTCGCCCTGGGTGCTGCACACCACAACCACGCCGTCTGCGTCCGTCAAAAAGATCTGGCCGCCGGACGCACGCGCCGTAATGAGAATCTCGCGCTTAATGGCCTCCACGGCCTCCTCATCCCCCGGGGCGGCGCTGCCCCCTGCCTCCTGCAGGATGCGAATGGTGTTGTCTACAGTGGCCAGCAGGTTTTCATCGTTTTCCGTGCGGAAATAGCCCATGGCCAGGTACATCTGAATAAACCACATCAGCGCCACGCCGCACACCAGCAAGAACGCCGTGGAATAGAAATAGCGCGTGGTAATGCTTTTTCTCACCGGCCCGCGCCCCCTTCCCCGGCGTGCCGTGACGCCGGTTTTGCTCTGCTCAGTCTTTCACCTCAAATTTATAGCCCACGCCCCAAACGGTCTTCAGGCCCCATGCGTCCGAAGCGCCCTCCAGCTTTTCACGCAGGCGCTTCACATGTACGTCGATGGTGCGGGAATCGCCGTAATATTCAAACCCCCACACCTCGTCCAGCAGCTGGTCGCGCGTGAACACGCGGTTGGGGTGGCTGGCAAGGTAATACAGCAGCTCCAGCTCTTTGGGCGGGGCCTCTACCGTCTTGCCCTTCACTTTCAGCTCGTAGCGCGCCAGGTCCACCGAGAGGTTGTCGTATGTGATAAGCCCTTCGCGCGCCTGCTCTGCCGGCGCGCAGCGGCGCAGCACCGCCTTGATGCGCGCCACCACCTCTTTTGAATCAAACGGCTTTACCACATAGTCGTCGGCGCCAAGTTCCAGCCCCAGCACCTTGTCAAACGTCTCGCCCTTTGCCGTAAGCATAATCACCGGCGTGTTGCCCTTTTCGCGTATTTTCCGGCACACTTCCCAGCCGTCCATTTTCGGCATCATCACGTCCAGCAGAACAAGGTTTGGCTTTTCGCGCTCGAACGCCTCGAACGCGGCCTCGCCGTCATATGCCTGCGTGACGGCATACCCCTCTTTTTCCAGATACAGCCGCAGCAGTTCACAGATATTCTTGTCGTCGTCCACAATCAGGATTTTTTCCCCTGCCATGCCGTCGCCTCCTTTTTTGCACGCCCCGCACACCCGGCGCAGGGCACAAAACACCATGTTATCAAAATACTTTTTCATTATACACGATAATTGTGTACAAAAAAAGTATTTCTGCCGTTTCGCACCGGAAACCGCAGTTGCGCGCGGGCCCCGCTTTGTTTATAATAAGAAAGAACATTACCGGAAAAGAGGAACAATGTTATGAAACTGGGCATTCTGGGGCTTCCCAACGTGGGCAAATCCACTTTGTTCAATGCCATCACCAACGCCGGGGCGGGGGCGGCAAATTACCCGTTCTGCACCATCGAACCCAATGTCGGCGTGGTGCCCGTGCCGGACGCACGGCTGGATAAGCTGGCCGAAATATGGCAGACCAACAAAAAAACGCCTGCCATTGTGGAATTTGTTGATATTGCCGGCCTTGTAAAAGGCGCCTCGAAAGGCGAGGGGCTTGGCAACAAGTTTTTGGGCAACATTCGCGAATGCGATGCCCTGGTGCATGTAGTGCGCTGTTTTGACGGCACAGATATTGTGCATGTGGAGGGCAGCGTAGACCCTGTGCGCGACATTGAGACCATTGACACCGAGCTGATTTTAAGCGACTTGGAAGTGGTGGAAAACCGCCTTGCCAAAATGGAGAAAGCCGGCAAAACGGGCGACAAAAAGGCCGCGGCGGCCGCCGCCTGGCTGGCCCCCCTGGCCCAGCACCTGGGCCAGGGCAAAAACGCCCGCACGTTTGCCTTTGACGAAGAGGATGACGAGCAGGCGGCCATGGTGCGCGAGATGGGCCTGCTGACCAAAAAGCCCATCATCTATGCCGCCAACATGAGCGAGGACGACCTTCTGGGCGGCATGCAGGAAAACCCACACTATCAAACCGTGAAGCGGCTGGCCGAGGGCGAAGGGGCAAAGTGCATCCCCATCTGCGCCAAAACGGAAGAGGACATTGCCGATTATTCCCCCGAGGAAAAAAAGGCTTTTCTGGCGGAAATGGGCATTGAGGCCACCGGCCTCGACAACCTCATCCAGGCCAGTTACAGCCTGCTGGGGCTCATCAGCTTCCTGACGGATGGCAAAAAAGAGTGCCGCGCATGGACCATTCGCGCAGGTACCAAGGCCCCGCAGGCCGCAGGCAAAATCCATTCCGATTTCGAGCGCGGCTTCATCCGCGCGTCGGTGGTCGCCTATGACGATTTCGCTGCGTGCGGCTTCAGCATGGCCGCCGTAAAGGCCAAGGGCCTGCAGCGCACCGAGGGCAAGGAATATGTGGTAAAAGACGGCGACATCATTGAATTTCTGTTCAATGTATAATTGCCCGCCGCCGGAACCCGAAAAGGAGCATTGATTGTATGGATATCATTGGCCTGATGGGCGCCATGGAGGATGAAATTGCCCCTCTGGCAGCCTGCATGGTGGCAAAAGAAAGCACCTCCCTTGGCGGCATCCGCTTTACCAGCGGCCTGCTGGGCGGCAAAAAGGTGGTGCTGTGCTGTGCCGGCATGGGCAAGGCACAGGCCGCGGCTGCTACACAGCTGCTGTGCACCCATTTTGGGGCCACGGCCATTGTGTTTTCCGGCATTGCCGGCAACATGACAGACAAAATTGGCGTGGGCGATGTGTGCCTGGGCGGCACGCTGGTTTACCACGACGGCGAGCCGCGCATGTTTGCCGAGACATACCCCCACCAGCAGGAATTTTACTCGGACGCGCGCCTGCTGGCCGCAGCCGCCTCAGCCTGCGAAGCGGCCGGGGTAAAACATATCGTAGGCAAAATTGCCACCGGAGACCGGTTTGTGGGCGACAAGGCCACCAAAGAGGCCATTACCGCAAAATGCGCGCCCGATTGCGTGGAGATGGAGGGGGCGGCCGTGGCGCACATTGCGGCAAAGAACAACGTGCCGTTCGTCATTCTGCGCGCCATGAGCGACAACGCAGACGAAAGCGCATATGAAACGCTGGTGGTAAAACAGTTTGATGTGGGCGAATATTGCCGCACCGCCGCCAAAATCAGCGCCGCCCTCATTGCAGCACTGTAACCGCAAAAAACAAACGGCACAGCCCCGCGGGGCTGTGCCGTTTTCCATTTTCAGGCGCAAAGGCCCGCCATGCCGGCTATGGAATGTCAAACGCGTAGCGGCTGGCGACAATGAAGTTATCTGACACGGTTACCGGCCTGCCGTTTTCCAGCGTAAGGCACGAGCGCATCTCAAACAGCGGCTCGCCCTCCGGCACGCCAAGCAGGCGGGCGTTTTCGGCGTCTGCCCGCACCATCTCCAAATGGCAGGTGCTTGTGCCCACGGGGCACAGGCCCTTGCGCTGCAAAAGCGGGTACAGCGGGGCGTTTAAATTTTCCTTTTGCAAAAACGCATACGGCTCGTAGGGGTATATGGCGTTCTCTACCATCACGGGTTCTGCGTCCGCCGTAAGCAGGCGCTGCGTCTGCAGCACCCGCGCCCCGGCAGCAAGGCCAAACTGCTGCTGTTCCTCCGGCGTGGCTCTGCGCGCCGCGCAGGCCAGCAGCCGGTGCGCCGCGCGCATACCGCACTTGTCACAGGCGTCCTGAAAACTCAACACGTTCACAATTTTGCGGTGAAGCTTCGGCTTCGAGACAAACGTCCCCTTGCCCTGTTTGCGCACCAGGCAGCCCTGGCCGCACAGCTCGTCCACAGCCGTGCGCACCGTGCGGCGGCTTACCTGGTAGTGCTCCATCAGTTCCTGCTCGCTGGGCAGCCTGTCGCCTGCCCTCAGCTCGCCCGCTTCTATTTTCTGCTTGATTCCTTCCAAAATCTGCCTGTATAACGGAATGGTAGATTGCCGCAAACGGCCTGCGCTTTGTTCCATGTTCTCGTCCCTTTTCCCAACAGGCGGCAATTCTGCACACAAACAAGGCGGCCCTGCCGCCTTTGCCTGCTGGCCGCACTATTTTGGGGATATCATAGCATACCCTGTATTGGTTTTCAAGAAAGGCGCCTGGCATTGTCAGCTTTTTTCATCCGTTTTGAGTTGTCTCTCCGGTTTTATCGGTAAGAGCGCACAAAACGTGCCGCAGATATTTGGTAAAATGCCTATTTCATTGCACATCGCTTGAAAAGAGGCATTTTGGCCTTTATACTTATAACGTAACATAACGTCCCGTATCATTCCGGCCGAGCAGCCGCCGGGGCGTATGAAACGGAAAGGAACGATGTGGTATGCAGGAATACCGTATTTCCCGGGAAGAGATGCTGCACTGGTGCAGCATCCCGAAAGAAGAGCTGGCGCACCACCCCGAGAGCAAAGTGCAGCATTTCATCATGAAAAAAGAGCGGCAGCAGGCCATGAATGTGGCCGCCGACATGATGTGTGAAGAACTTGTGCGCAACAATGCCGCGGGCAGGCCCACCAAGTGGGTGCTGGGCAGCGGCCCGGCAGACCATTACCCCCGTTTCATCGAGCGCGTGAACCGCGAGCGCATCAGCCTGAAAAACTTATATGTGTTCCAAATGGACGAATGCCTGGACTGGGAAGGGCGCAAATACCCTTTGGGCGTGCACAAAATGAGCTGCGAAGGCCGTATGCGCGCACAGTTTTACGACCAGATAGACCCCGAGCTGAATGTGCCGGAAAGCCAGCGCATCTGGCCCACACTGGAGGACCTGGACGGCCCGGACAGGCTGTGCGAGCAGCTGGGCGGCATTGACACCGTGTGGGCCGGCGTGGGCTACAAGGGCCTGGTGGCCAACAACGAAACCCCGCTGGACCCTTATCAGCGCGTGACGCTGGAGCAATACGCCAACTCGCGCACGCGCGTGGTGTACTGCACACCGGATAATATCATCCAGTACAGCGAGCGGGATTTTGGGGGCTGCTACGACCTGTGCAACCCCATGATGCTCACCATCGGCATGAAGGTGATGCTTTCGGCAAAGCGCGCCGTATATATGATTACCACCGGCTCGTGGAAAAAAACCGTGCTGCGCGTGGCCATGTTCAGCGAGCCCACGCTGGAATATCCGGTGACGCTGTTCCCCAAATATGTGCCGGACATCACGCTTTTGTGCGATGAATTCACGGCAGACCATCCGCTGAGCCACCCGAACAACCTTGTGTGCGAATGAAAGGAAGGCGCGTATGAAGCCTGTGGACGTGCTGGTGCTGAACAACATTGGCGGCGGGTTTGACATTCTGGTAAAGCGCCTGCCGAACCCGCATGAAACCATTATGATGAAGCAGATGCGCCTGACAGAAGACCTTGCCAAGGGCGGCAACGTGGCCGTGGCCCTTGCGCGCCTGGGTGTTTCGTGCGCCATCATTGGCAAAATTGGGGACGATGAGGCCGGAAAGCGAGACCTTGGCTGGATGCAGGCCGCCGGGGTGGACACCGGCGAAGTGCTTGTAAGCCCGGACGTGGCCACCGGCCAGGGCATTGGCATCATTGCCGAAAACGGCGATAATATCCTCATCACGGGCGAGAGCTCCAGCGAAAAGCTCACCTGGGAAGAGGTGCAGGCCGCCATGCTGCGCCGCAGGGGCGCAGGGTATTTCATCACCGGCCTTGAAGTGCGCATGCCGCTGGTGCTGCGCGCCATCCAGCTGGCCAAACAGCTGGGCATGCGGGTGATGTTCAACCCCAGCCCTGTGCCGGAGGGCGGCCTGCCCGCCCCGCTGCACGATGTGGACGACTTTTTCGTAAACGAGGTGGAAGCCCAGCTGCTTTTGGGCCTGCCCGCCGCCGAAATAGACAACACCTTTGACCCGCGCGGCGTGTGCGAGGCGCTGCGCGCGCGTTACCAGCCCGCCCGCGTGTTCCTCACGCTGGGCGCCAAAGGCAGCTATTGCCTGGACGGGCGGCAATTCTTTTTTACGCCGCCCGTGCCCGTCACTGCAGTGGACAGCTGCGGCGCAGGCGACGGTTACCTTGCCGCCGTGGCAGCAAACCTGGTGTGGGGCAAGCCGCTGCCGCAGGCCTGCCGCTGGGCTGCGGGCTATTCCGCCTATGCCGTTACGCAGCGCGAGTGCCTGCCCGGCTATGCCAGCCGGGCCACTGTGGAAGCATTTCTGGCCGCACATGGCGGCGCCTGAAGGCGTGTTTTGCCGCGGCCCCGGCCGCGCTTGCTTCACCTTTCTGATGCTTTGTCTCTATCCATGCTTCTTCATGCGGCAAGCTTTCTCTCCGTCTGACGCATGCCGGGGCACAGAAAAAGCCGCGCCCATTTTACAATGGGCGCGGCTTTTTTACAAAAGGCGTCACAAAAACTGGGCAAGCTGGCCTGCATAGGCATTTTCCGCATGCTGCAGGCGCTGGGCCAGCGCCACGGCGCCGGGGTTGGCGTTCTCGGCCTCCTTGATGGCCATCGTAAGGTCTGTCACGCCCATATGGTTGCCCTCTATCATCATTTGGGCCAGGTTGCGCGAAGAGGCATCGCGCATTGTTTTCATGGCAATACCCATCTGGGCGCTCATCTTTGCCATGGCGCTTTCGGGCTTTACCTCACAGCCGTCCGCCGCCAGCATCGCGCGGGCGCGGTTCGATATATCCTCGTGGGTGGCAAGCTGCTCGTGTATCTTCTTTTTCAGCTCGGCGTCCTTGGTAATGCCAATCAGCTTGTTCAGCGTGGTTTGGCACATCTGTGTGTTCTTCACCACAGCGCCCAGCAGTTTCTGCGTCTGGCTGTCCATATCGCGTCTCTCCTTCTCTGCGGTTTGGCTTGGCTTTGGCGCGCCAGGCGTCTTCGGCCTTTGCGCGCCGTGGTTAGTATGCGCAGGTGCAGCCTGAAAATACCTGTTCGCAGAGAATGGGGCGGCGCTGCGTGTTTACGCCCTGCCGTACCTTTCGCACACAGTGCGGATGTGCCTTGCCAGCTTGGGCGTCAAAGCGTCCGCTTCACAGCGCCAGCGCCAGTTGCTGCCGCCTATGGTGCCCGGGGTGTTGATGCGCCCCGCTTTGCCAAGGCCCAGCCAATCAGCCATGGGCACCACAGCCAGCCGGGCCGGGCTTTGCAGCACCCCGCGCAGAAGGCCCGCGGTCTCGCCCTCTTCGGCAGAAAGGCCCAAATATGCCCGCGCGTGGCGCTTTTCCTTTGTGCGGGCGGTGCGCCACCAGTCCAGCAGGGTGGTGTTGTCGTGCGTGCCCGGGTATGCCACGCAGTTTTCCGTATAGTTGTGGGGCAAATGGTCGTTGCCAGGGCCCGCGCCGAAAGCAAACTGCAGCACCTTCATGCCGGGGAAGCCTGTCTCATTCCGCAGCGCGCGCACACTTTCAAATATCTCGCCCAAATCTTCCGCCACGATGTCGGCGCCCGGCACAGCGCGCAGCACCTCGCGCCACAGACGCATGCCCGGCCCCTGCCGCCATTCGCCTTTCCGCGCGTTGGGCGCACCATAGGAGATGGCGTAATAGGTGTCAAACCCGCGGAAGTGGTCGATGCGCACAGCGTCGTACAATTCCAGCGCAAAGCGCACGCGCTTGATCCACCACGCATACTGTGTATGTTCATGCCGGGCCCAGTTATACAGCGGGTTGCCCCACAGCTGGCCGTCGGCCGAAAAATAATCTGGCGGGCAGCCCGCCACCTCTTTGGGCAGGCCCGTCTCGTCCAGCCAGAACAGCTCGCGCCCGGCCCAGACATCGGCAGAATCGGGCGAGACATAAATGGGGATATCCCCCAAAATGCGCACGCCCTTTTCATTCGCATAAGCTTTCAGCGCGCGCCACTGGGCAAAAAACTCGTACTGGCAGAATTTCCAAAAGTGCACCTCGGTTTCATGCCGGGCATACAGCTCTTGAATGGCGCCTGCCTCATGCATGCGCAGCGCCTCGGGCCACTGCTGGTAATGCCTGCCCCCCTCAAGCCCCTTTGCCGTCATGAACAGGGCATAGTCTTCCAGCCACCAGCCCTGTTCGTAACAAAAGTGATAGTAATCGTCCGGGTACCATTTGGAAAACCGTGCAAATGCCTTGCGCAGCACAGAAAAGTGCGTCTCGCGCACGGCGTCATAATCCACCGCGGCGGGCGTTTTTCCAAAGGGCAGGGCGGCATATTCTTCCCGCTTCAAAAGGCCCTTTTTGCGCAAAGGCTCAAAATCGATAAAATAAGGGCTGGCCGCAAAGGCCGAACAGCTTTGATACGGGCTGTTGCCAAACCCTGTGGGCGACAGCGGCAATATCTGCCACACGCGCTGGCCCGCGCGGGCCAGAAAATCTACAAAATCATAAGCACTCTTGCCCAGCGTGCCAATGCCAAACGGCCCCGGCAGGCTGGAAACCGGCATCAGAATGCCGCTCTCCCGCATAAAAGGTCCCTCCCGCCGCGCGCCGCCCGGGCAGCACGCCTTGCAATTATTTGCATTATAGTACAAAACCGGTGGTTTTGGTATACAAAAAATCGGCGCTTTATTTAGTGCTTTTGCCAAAAACGTATGATAAAATTGAAAAAAGACGACACGCGGCCGCCAGCGGCCCGAAAAGGAGGGCCTGCCATGGCCGGGACAAAAAAGCTGTACCATCAAGACGCATACCTGCGGGAATTCTGCGCCAAAGTGCTTTCCTGTACGCCCTGCCCGGACGGCCGCTTCGCCGTGGCGCTGGACGAAACGGCCTTTTACCCCGAGGGCGGCGGCCAGCCTGCCGACCACGGCGCACTGGGGCCCGCCCGCGTGGTGGACGTGCAGCTTCAGGGCGAAACCATTCTGCACTACACCACTGCGCCGCTGCACACGGGCGAGACGGTGCAGGGAAATATCGACTGGGCGCGCCGGTTCGACCATATGCAGCAGCACACGGGCGAGCACATCACCAGCGGCCTCATCAAAAGCCGCTTCGGCTTTGACAACCTGGGCTTTCACATGGGGCGCGAAAGCGTTGTGCTGGAATGTTCCGGCCAGCTGGATGCCGCCCAGCTGGAGGAGCTGGAGCTTGCCGTCAACGAGGTGATCTGCCGCGACGGTGAAGTGCGCGCCTGGTTCCCACGGCCGGATGAGCTGGCCGCGCTTACTTACCGCAGCAAAAAAGAGATAACGGGTGATGTGCGCATTGTGGACGCCGCCGGGGCGGACGTCTGCGCCTGCTGCGGCACGCATGTGGCGCGCGCAGGCGAAGTGCAGCTTGCCAAATTTATTGACATCACGCGCCACAAGGGCCACACGGTGATTGAGGCCCTGTTTGGGGGGCGCGCTTTGGCCGATTACCGCAAAAAGCATGCGGCGCTTATGCAGCTTAGCGCTTTTTATTCCGCCCCGCCGCTGGAGGTGCCGCAGCGCGCGCAGGCCGAGCGCACCGCATGGGAGCAAGGCGCCCTTGCCGCGGCGCGCGTGCAACAGGCCCTGTTTGAGGCCGAGGCAAAGCTGTGCCCGCCCGGCAGGCCCGCCGTGCGCTTTTGCGAGGGCCTTTCACCGGACGGCGCGCGCCGCTATGCCTGCGCCCTGGCGGAAACCTGCCCTGCGGCGCTGGTGTTTGGCGGCAGCGAGGGCGCCTATGCCTGTGCCCTGGCCAGCCGCACGGCGGATATGCGCCCGCTGGGCACGGCGCTGGCCGCAGCGCTGGGCGGCAAGGGCGGCGGCAAGCCCGCGCTGTGGCAGGGGCGCGTTGCCTGTGCGCACAGCGACGCCGAGCGTGAAGCCGCGCGCATTTTCTCGGAGGCCGGGCTATGAGCCGGCTGCCTGCAAAAGGGCGCATTGCCCTGCTGGACTGGGTGAAAGCCGCGGCCATCGTGAACATGGTGTTATACCATGCGCTGTACGATGCGGCATTTCTGTTTGGGGCAAGCGGAGCGCAGGAATTCATGCGCTCTGCCTTTGCCCATTGGTGGGAGCGTGGCATCTGCGGCGCGTTCATTCTGGTGTCGGGCGCGCTGGCGCTGCACAGCCGCAGGCCCTACCGCCGGGCACTGGTGGTGTTCGGCGCCGGCATGCTTATCACCGCCGTGACGCTGGTGTTCACGCCGCAGTTTTCCATCTGGTTCGGCATCCTCCATTTTCTGGGGCTGGCGGGGCTTGTTACCGCGCTGGCCGCGCCCGTCCTGCGGCGTGTGCCGCCCTGGGCCGGCCTTGCCGTATGTGCGGCGCTGTTCTGGCTGACGCACACCATCCCCTATGGGCACTGGCCCTGGGGCACACCGCTGCCGCAGGCGCTGTATGACGCAAAGTTCTTTCTGTTTCTGGGGTTTTGGCCCATGAACAGCGGCCTTACCTCCAGCGATTATTTCCCGCTGATGCCCTGGCTGTTTTTGTTCTGGGCAGGGCTATTTGCCCGGCGTGCCGCCAGCGGCACGCCCCTTGCAGCGGCATGCGCCCGCGTGCCGCGCGGCCGGGCCGCAGAATGGCTGGCACGCCACGCCCTTGTCATTTATGTGCTGCATCAGCCCCTTGCGGCGGCGCTTGTTTGGTCTATTCTGCGCTTTGCTTGAAAGGGCACGGAAAACCTGTTAAAATGAAAGTGTTAACGTACAAACGGCCGCCGGGCGCGCAAAAAGGCCAAAGGGCCGGCGCGGCTGCGCGGGGAATGTGAGGCGAGACGGTTTGAAGCTGGAAAAGGGTACGGTGCGCACGCTTGCGTTTGTTCTGTTCGGCGCCATTCTGTTCTACTGGGCGCTGGACCATTGGGAGTTGCTGTGGAATGCGGTGCGCCTGTGCGCCAGGCTGACGTTTCCGTTCTTTCTGGGCTTTTGCATTGCCTTTGTGCTGAATGTGCCCATGCGGGCGCTGGAAAAAAAATTCTGGCCGGAAACCGATAAAAAAGCACTGAACGCCCTGCGCCGGCCCATGTGTATTCTGGTTTCGCTGGTGCTTATTCTGGCCATTCTCACCGCAGTGGTGATGCTGGTGGTGCCCGAGCTGGTGAATGCATTTGGCGTGCTGGCAGACCAGATTCCCGTTTTTCTGAAAAATGCGCAGGCCTGGCTTCTGGCCAACGGGGACGCCTTCCCCGCTTTGCAAGATTGGCTGTCTGCCGCGCAGATCGACTGGAACAGCATTGGCCAAACCCTGCTTGGCTATGTAACCACCGGCGCAGGCAACCTGCTGGGCGGCACGGTGCATGTGGTAACCGGCATTGCCGGCGGCGCCACCAACACCATCATCGCTTTCATTTTTGCTTTGTATATCCTGCTTGGAAAAGAAAAGTTCAAACACCAGCTTATTGTGCTGGGGCAGGCATTTTTGCCGCAGCGCGCCTGCAACGCGCTGGCCCATGTGGGCAAGGTGGCGGCGCGCACATTTGCCAAATTTGTGTCGGGGCAGTGTATCGAGGCCTGTATTTTGGGCACGCTGTGTTGGCTTGGCATGCTGCTGTTCCGCTTTCCCTATGCGCCCATGGTGGGCGCGCTGGTGGGCATCTCGGCGCTGGTGCCCATTGTGGGCGCGCTGGTGGGCACCGTGGTGGGGGCCTTTATGATTATGATGGTAGACCCCATTTTGGCCGTATGGTTTGTGGTGTTCCTGCTGGTGCTGCAGCAAATTGAGGGCAACCTCATTTACCCGCGTGTGGTGGGCTCTTCGGTGGGGCTGCCGCCGGTATGGGTGCTGGTGGCCGTCACTGTGGGCGGCAGCCTGTACGGTGTTGCGGGCATGCTGTTTGGCGTGCCCACGGCCAGCGTGGCCTACACGCTGGTAAAAGAGGCCGCTGCCCGGCGCCTGGCCGCAAAGGCGGCGGGCAATGCGCCCGCAGGCGGCACTTTGCCGCAAAGCGCACAGCCCGGCGCGCCCGGTGCCAAAGAGGAAAAGCCCGTGCCTCAGCCTGCCGCAAAACGTGCGCGGCAGCCGAAGAAGAGCGGCACCGGGCCGCAGGAAGGCCGGTGAGCCTTGCGCCACGGCCGGAAAGGAATTTTCATGAGTTTATTGTCAGATGCGAAAAGCATGCTGAAAAAAGACCCCGCGGCCCGCAGCCTTGCGGAAGTGATGCTTTTGTACCCGGGGTTCCACGCGCTTATTTTTTACCGCATCTCTCACTGGCTGTTCGGCCACCGGCGCTTTTTTCTGGCGCGCACCGTCAGCCAGTGGGGCCGGGGCTTTACCGGCATTGAGATCCATCCCGGCGCCACCATAGGCGACGGGCTTTTCATCGACCACGGCGCGGGCGTTGTGGTGGGCGAAACGGCCGAAATTGGCAACAATGTCACAATCTACCACGGCGTTACGCTGGGCGGCACGGGCAAGGACGAGGGCAAACGCCACCCCACGGTGTGCGACAATGTGCTGATTGGCACGGGCTGCAAAGTGCTGGGGCCCATCACCATTGGGGAAAACAGCCGCATCGGCGCCAACAGCGTGGTGCTTACCGATATTCCCGCCAACGCCACTGCCATCGGCATCCCCGCCAGCGTAGTGCGCATCAACGGCAACAAAGTGGTGCACGAAAGCGAAGTGCTGAACCAGCGCGATTATCCGGACGTGGTGCATGCCGAACTTGCTGCCCTGAAGCAGCGCCTGGATGCACTGGAACAAAGGGATACGGAATAAACGCCATACCAAAAGCCATGGGCGCGCCTACAGGGCGCGCCCATGGTTTTTCTGTTCTCTTTCTTTTCTGCAAAAGCCCCGGCCAGGCACCAGGGCGGCCCCTATCGCTCGCAGAGATGCTCCAGCGCCTTTTCCAGAATATCTTTCACATGGGCATCATTCAGGGAATAATACACATTTTTGCCCTCTTTGCGCGAGCGAATCAGTTTTGCCGTGCGCAGCGCGCGCAGCTGATGCGACACGGCGCTGGTGGTCATGTTCAGCAGGGCGGCTAAATCGCCCACGCACAGCTCGTCCTGCTCCAGCGCCCAAAGAAGCTGAATGCGCGTGCCGTCGCCCATCACTTTGAAAAAATCGGATAAATCGTACAGCACAGACGTATCCGGCATGCTGGGGCGCACAGCTTCCAGCCTCTGCTGCTGCCCGCTGGCACGTTTTTCCTTGTTTTCCATATGCTTCGGCGCCCCCGTTTCGCTGTTCGTTCAAGTAAAAAATGGCGCGGCCCTGTTGCCGCCGCACCCAAAACAGCACGTTTTTTCTTAGTATAATCTTTTTTTGCGGGAAATGCAAAATTTTTTCTGAAATATATTGACATTTGAGCAAATATTCAATTATAATGGCAACAGAACGAACCGCGGCCTGCCCGTGGTTAACCGATGGAGGGAACTGAGATGAAAAAGACATTCAAGCTGGACGAAATTGATTGCGCGAACTGCGCGCTGAAGCTGGAAGAGGCCCTGCGCAAAGTGGACGGTGTGCAGGACGTAAAAGTAAACTTTCTTTCCCAAAAGCTGACGCTGGCCGCCGCGGACGATGCCTTTGACAGCGTGCTGAAGCAGGTGGTGAAAACCGCCCGCAAGGTAGAGCCAGACTGCGAAATCATCCTGTAAAACGGGCGCGCAGGGCTGTGCGGCAGCCAGTTTGCCGCCCGCGCCTGCGGCCGCATCTTATCAGAAGGAAAGGGGCTTTTTTCCATGAGCAAAAAGCAGAAGAAAGGCCTTGTGCGCATTGGCGCAGGCGCCGTTCTGCTGGTGGCCGCATACCTGCTGCCGGTGGAGGGCTGGGCCTCGCTGGTGGCATTCCTTGTGCCGTACGCTGTGGTTGGCTGGGACGTGCTGTGGAAAGCTGTGCGCAACATTCTGCACGGGCAGGTGTTTGACGAAAACTTTTTAATGGCCCTGGCCACCATAGGCGCCTTTGCCACAGGCGAATATTCCGAGGGCGTGGCCGTGATGCTGTTCTACCAGGTGGGCGAATGGTTCCAGCGCTATGCCGTGGGGCGCTCGCGCCGGTCTATCGCGGCGCTGATGGATATCCGGCCGGACCACGCCAACCTTGTGGGCCCGGACGGCACCGCCCGGCAGGTGGACCCGGATGAAGTTCAAGTGGGAGATGTCATTCTGGTGAAGCCGGGCGAACGCGTGCCGCTGGACGGCACTGTGCTGGAGGGCAACAGCATGCTGGACACGGCGGCCCTCACCGGTGAAAGCGTGCCGCGCCGCACGGCGGAAGGCGACACCGTCATCAGCGGCTGCATCAACGGCAGCGGGCTGCTGCGCGTGCGTGTGGAGAAGCCGTACGGGGAATCTACGGTGGCCAAAATACTGGACCTTGTGGAAAACGCCGGTGAGAAAAAGGCCAAAGCGGAAAACTTCATTACAAAATTTGCCCGCTGGTATACCCCCGCCGTGGTGATTGCCGCGCTGGCATTGGCCGTATTGCCCCCGATGGTGCTGGGTGGCGGCTGGGCCGATTGGGTGCGCCGCGCGCTGATTTTCCTTGTCATCAGCTGCCCGTGTGCGCTGGTCATCAGTGTGCCGCTCTCGTTCTTTGGGGGAATTGGCGGCGCCTCGAAGCGCGGCATTCTGGTGAAGGGCGGCGCTTATATGGAGGTGCTGGCCAACGCCCGCACGGTGGTGTTTGACAAAACGGGCACGCTGACGAAGGGTGTGTTCAGCGTGACGGCCGTGCACCCGCACGAAATTGACAAAACCCATCTTGTGGAGTTGGCCGCGCTGGCCGAAAGCTATTCCACACACCCCATTGCCGTCTCGCTGCGCGCGGCATACGGCAAAACGCCGGACGCCGCCCGTGTGGCCGGCTATGAAGAGCTTTCCGGCCGGGGTGTGCGCGCCAGGGTGGACGGCCACACCGTATGCGTGGGCAACGGCAGGCTGATGGACGAAGCCGGGGCCCAATGGCATGAATGCCATTTGACAGGCACGGTGGCGCATGTGGCGGTGGACGGCAGCTATGCCGGGCACATCGTCATTTCCGACGAAGTGAAGCCGGACGCCGCAGCGGCCATTGCCGCACTGAAAGAAGCGGGCGTGAAAAAAACGGTGATGCTGACGGGCGACGCCAGGGAAGTAGGCGAGGCTGTGGCAAAACAGCTTGGCATAGACGAAGCTTACACCCAGCTGCTTCCGGCCGATAAGGTAGAGCACATGGAGCGTTTGCTGGCCCGGCAGCCGAAAGGTGAGGCACTGGCCTTTGTGGGCGACGGCGTGAACGATGCCCCGGTGCTGGCCCGCGCCGATGTGGGCATTGCCATGGGCGGCATTGGCTCGGACGCGGCCATTGAGGCAGCGGACGTCGTGCTGATGGACGACAAGCCCTCCAAGCTGGCCGAGGCCGTGCGCATTTCGCGGCGCACCCTGCGCATTGTGCACCAGAACATTGCGTTCGCGCTGGTGGTAAAAGCGCTGGTGCTGGCGCTGGGCGCGCTGGGCATGGCCACCATGTGGGAGGCCGTGTTTGCCGATGTGGGCGTGATGGTGCTTGCCATTTTGAACGCCATGCGCGCGCTGAAAGCGCCGCAGGAGCCATGAGCCTGCGGCATGACAGAACCATAAAAAGGGGCGGCCTGTGGGTTTCACAGGCCGCCCCTTTTTGCTGTTTTTTGCAACCGCGCCCTGGCTGCCCCCTGCGCAGAGCACGCTGAAAACACCCGCGCCCCGCACGGCGGTTAGCCCAGCATGGGCTTTAAAAGGAAGAAATAAGCCAGCACGATGGCGCCCAGCACAATGCGGTACCAGCCGAACACTTTGAAATCGTGCCGCTTCACATAGTTCATCAGAAAACGAATGGACAGCATGCTTACCACAAAGGCCGTCAGCATGCCCACGCCCAGCACGGCCAGTTCGGCCGCCGAGAATGAAAAACCAAATTTCAACAGCTTGATAAGGCTGGCACCCGCCATGACGGGGATGGCAAGAAAGAACGTGAATTCCGCCGCCAGCGTGCGTGAACAGCCCAGCAGAATGCCCCCCAGAATGGTGGCGCCGGAGCGGGATGTGCCCGGCACCAGGCTAAGCACCTGAAACAGGCCAATGCCAAACGCCGTGGCCCAGCTGAGGCTTTCCACCGTGGCCATTTTCACCCGGCGCGGGCTCGATTCCACCACAATGAACAGCACGCCGTACAAAATAAGCATGGCGGCCACCACGGGCGGGTTATGCAGGTGTTCGGTCATCCAGTCGTCCAGCGGAAGGCCAACCAGCATGGCGGGCAAAACCGCCACCAGCACCTTGAACCACATCAGCCACACATCCTGCCTGCAATAGCGGCGCACAAGGTAATGGCCCGCCCCCTCGCCGTTATGGCGCACGGCCCTGCGGTTGCAGAAGGGCCACAGCTTGCCCCAGAACAGCACCACCACCGCCAGAATGGCCCCAAACTGGATAACCACATCGAACATCTCTTTAAATGCGTCCGACATGCCCAGCGAAATAAATTCATCCACCAGAATCAGATGGCCTGTGCTGGAAATGGGCAGCCATTCCGTAATGCCCTCCACAATGCCCAAAATGGCCGCTTTCAACAAATCTAGCATAATGAAAAAACCTCCGTTTTGGCGGCCGGGCAAAGGTGCGCTTCAGGCCCCGTACGGGGCGCGCCATTTGCCCGGCCAATGCTGTCAATCACGCAGAAGCACGCCCACCGGGCAATGGTCCGAGCCCAGCACATCCGAATAGATCATGGCGTCCTCCAGCTGCGGCACAAGCCGGTTGGAAATGACAAAATAGTCAATGCGCCAGCCGGCATTGGTGTCGCGCGCACGGCGGAAATAGCTCCACCAAGTATATGCGCCCGTTTTGTCCGGATATTTCTGGCGGAAGGTGTCGGCAAAGCCGCTTTCCAAAAGCTGGGTAAACTTGCCGCGCTCTTCATCGGAAAAGCCGGCCGACCCCCGATTCGGCCCGGGGTTTTTCAAATCGATGGGCTGGTGTGCCACGTTCAAATCGCCGCAGTACACCACGGGTTTTTTGGCATCCAGCCCAAGCAGGTATTCGCGCAGCGCGTCTTCCCACTGCATGCGGTATGCAATGCGGCGCAGGCCGTCCTGACTGTTGGGCGTGTAGACGTTTACCAGGTAAAAGTTTTCAAATTCCAGCGTGATGGCCCTGCCTTCATGGCTGTGCTCTTCCGCACCGATGCCGTAGCAGACGGCCAGCGGGGCGCGCCTTGTAAACACCGCCGTGCCGGAATAACCCTTCTTTTCCGCCGAATACCAGTATTGCTCATAGCCGGGCGCGTCAAACTGCGCCTGCCCGGGCTGCATTTTTGTCTCTTGAATACAGAATACGTCTGCATCCAGCTTGCGGAATGTCTCTTCAAAACCCTTGTTCAGCACGGCGCGAAAGCCATTTACATTCCAAGAGATAAGCTTCACTGTCCTTGCCACCTTTCCTGTCGTTCTGCGGCACATTGCGCACAGCATTTTTGCCTGTGCCATAAAAAGCCCCGCCATGCGGCCCAAAGCCTGGCTTGCGGGGCCTCTTACAGGCCTTGGCACCGCATTGGGGCCTGCCCTGCCGCCGCAAGGCGGGCGCACTTGTTTCAAAAAGCCTTGGCCTTTTTGGCCCGCCGGGCGCGGAAACATTATACCATAAAACCAGGCGGGAAAAAAGCCGCAGGCGGCCTGCCATTTGTAACTCTTTTGCAAACAGATTTTCGCAGGTCTGATACAAATTGTTCGCAGAATGTTCAAACATTCATTGTATGATACGTCATGTGCTGTGAGAGGGATTTGAACGCAGCACACCATTGGAGAAAAAGGAGTGTATTCAGATTATGAAAAAGATGTTAGCCGTTCTGGTGGCTGCCTGTGTTCTGGCGCTGGGCCTTGTTGCCTGCAGCTCTACTACAAGCAGCAGCACGCCTGCTTCCACGTCTTCCAGCGTGGCCAGCACCAGCGAACCTGCTTCCACCTCTACCAGTGAGCCCGCTTCCACCTCTACCAGCGAGCCCGCTTCTGCTTCCACCAGCGAGTCTGCTTCCACATCTGAGTCTGGCAGCAGCTCTCTGTCTGCTTCCACAGCCGAGTAAGCAGCAACACCGGCAAACAGCCAAAGCCCGCAGGGCACGCCAAATTCGGCGCGCCCTGCGGGCTTTTCATTTTGAGCCCCGGCCCTGCCCCAAAAAGGCAGGCGGCAGTGAAAAGCAGGCTTTGCCTTTCCGCTGTGCGCGGGGTTCAGCCAAGGGCCACATCCATCACCATCATAATAACAAAGCCAGCCAGCACGCCCCATGTGCCGGTGTGAGAATGCTCGCCCAAATTTGCCTCGGGAATCAGCTCTTCCACCACCACATAAATCATGGCGCCCGCCGCAAAGCTTAAAAACCAGGGCATCAGCGGCTGCACACCACCTGCCACCAGCACGGCCAAAATGCCGCCCACAGGCTCTACAATGCCAGAGAGTGCGCCGTATGCAAAGCTGCGCGTGCGGGAAAGGCCCTCTCTTCGCAGCGGCAGGCTGATGGCCGCCCCCTCGGGGAAATTTTGCAGGCCGATGCCAAGCGCCAGCGCAAGGGCCGAGGCCATTGTCACTGCTCCGCCGGGCACACTTTCCGCCGAGGCTGCCAGGGCGCATGTAAGGCCCACGGCCATACCCTCTGGAATATTATGCAGCGTCACAGCCAGCACCAGCAGCGTGGTGCGCTTCAGCGGTGTGTGTGGGCCCTCCGGCTCTCTGGCGCCGGGATGCAGGTGCGGCATCACCGCATCCAGCACCAGCAGAAACGCCGCGCCCAGCAAAAAGCCGCCCGCCGCGGGCACCCAGCCGGGCAGGCCGCCGGCCTCTTCCGCCATTTCAATGGCCGGAATCAAAAGGCTCCATACACTGGCCGCCACCATCACCCCGGCGGCAAAGCCCAGAAATACCCGCTGAAAAGCGTGGCTGACCTCTTTGCGGAAAAAGAACACCACGCTGGCACCGGCCGCCGTCATCAAAAAGGTAAACCCTGTGCTCAGGGCCGTCATACTCAATGCATTCATATTATCTCTCCTCTTGCCCGGCAAACGCCCGGCGCATGGGGCCGGCAGATGCCCGGCGCCCGCAGGCGGCTGCCTGCAGCCCTCTGCTGTTATCATATCACATCTGCACGGTGCGTGTGAATCCTGCGCAAAAAAAGAAAAGCCGGGGGCACGCTGTGCCCCCGGAAAACGGTATCAGGCCGCTTTTTCGTCATTCAAAATGCGCATGAACTCTTCGCCGGTGATGGTTTCTTTTTCCAGCAGGTACCGGGCCAGCTCGTGCAGTTTATCCATATTTTCTTTCAAAATCCCCACGGCCTTTTCGTGCGCTTTGCGAATGATGGCCGTCACCTCTTTGTCCACCTCGGCGGCCGTCTGTTCGCTGCAGGCCAGCGAGGCATCGCCGCCCAGATATTTGTTGTTCACCGTCTCAAGCGCGGTCATGTCAAATTTCTCGCTCATGCCAAGGCGTGTCACCATGCTGCGCGCCAGCTTGGTGGCCTGCTCGATATCGTTGGACGCGCCGGAGGTGACGCTGCCGAAAATAAGCTCTTCGGCGCTGCGCCCGCCGGTGAGGGTGGCAATTTTGGCCAGCGCCTCTTCCTTGGAAAGCAGCACCTGATCTGTCTCCGGCGTCTGCATGGTATAGCCCAGCGCGCCGGAAGTGCGCGGCACGATGGTGATTTTGGTGACAGGCGCCGAATTGCTCTGTTTGGCCGCCACCAGGGCGTGGCCCACCTCGTGATACGCCACAATTTCTTTTTCATGCGGCGTGAGGATGGCGTTTTTCCGCTCGTAACCGGCCAGCACCACATCCACCGATTCGGTCAGGTCTTCCTGCGTAACAATGCGGCGGCTGTGCTTTACCGCGCGCAGCGCCGCCTCGTTGATCAGGTTGGCAAGGTCTGCGCCGGAAGAGCCCGCCGTGGCGCGCGCCACGGCAAGAAAATCCACGTTATCCGCCATCATCACATTTTTGGCGTGCACCTTCAAAATGGCCTCGCGGCCCTTCAAATCCGGCAGTTCCACCGGGATGCGCCGGTCAAAGCGGCCCGGGCGCAGCAGCGCCGCGTCCAGCGTTTCGGGGCGGTTTGTGGCCGCCAGAATGATGATGCCCGTGGTGCCGTCAAAGCCGTCCATCTCGCTCAAAAGCTGGTTCAGCGTCTGCTCCCTCTCATCGTTGCCGCCAATGCCCGCGCCATCGCGTTTTTTGCCAATGGTGTCGATCTCGTCAATAAACACAATGCACGGGGCCTTTTCCTTGGCCTGCTTAAACAAATCGCGCACGCGTGCGGCGCCCTGCCCCACAAACATCTCCACAAACTCGCTGCCCGCAATGGAGAAAAACGGCACGCCGGCCTCGCCCGCCACCGCCTTTGCAAGCAGCGTTTTGCCTGTGCCCGGCGGGCCCACCAGCAGGGCGCCCTTGGGCATGGTTGCGCCAATGCTGTTATATTTGGCGGGCGAGTGCAGGAAATCCACAATCTCGCTCAGGGCTTCCTTGGCCTCGTCCTGCCCGGCCACATCTGCAAAGCGCTTGCCCGTCTGGTTTTCCACATACAGTTTGGCGCTCGACTTGCCCATGCCGAACATTCCGCCGCCTCTTTTTTGCAGATAGCGCATCATCCAAACCATGGGCAGCATCAAAATCAGCGTGGGCAGCACCCAGCTAACCAGAAAATCCATCAGGAAACCATTTTCCTGCGGGGTTACTTTTGTGAATTTGATGTCTTCATTTGCGCTCAGCCTGTCCACCAGTTCGGCATCCGGAAAAGCACCGGTGGAGTAATAGGACACCTGCCCCGTGGAATCTTTGGCGCTGAAGATGATCTCTTGCCCATTTTCATCAATTTGGACGGTGTCTACTGTCACGCCCTCCACTTCGCCGTCCACCATGCGCAAAAAGGTGCCGTAATCCACCTCGGTGATATTGGCGCCATGCAGCATTGGCATTACAAAGGCGTTCAAAAGCATCATAATCAGCAGTGCAATGGCCGCGTATAGAAAGAAATTGCGCCGGTTCTGGTTCGGCGTCTGCGGGCCAAGGCCCGGTTGGTCGTTCATTTGCATATCTCCTTCCGGCGGCCCCTGCCGCCCTCTTAACACAAGGATACGGTAAAATTATGAAGGTTTCTGCCACGCTGTGTGAAAACACGGTGAAAGGCACCGTGCCGCCCGGCACAGCCTTAGAACACCCACTCTCCCCGGGCAAACAGCGGCACGGTGCGGCCGTCTTTCGTTTGCCCTGTAATGGTGGTGTCGGCCGCGCCAATCATCACGTCCTCATGCACCAGTGAATCGTTCACGCCAAGGGCCAGAAGCTGTTCCTTGCTCATGGCGTTGCCGCCCTTCACCGTGCCGGGGTACCCGGCGCCGAAAGCAATGTGGCAGGCGGCGTTTTCGTCAAACAGCGTGCTGTAGAACAAAATGCCGCTTTGGTTGATGGGGCTGGAGGCAGGCACCAGCGCAACCTCGCCAATGCGGCGCGCACCCTCGTCTGTATCCAGCAGATGGCCCAACAGCGCCTCGTTCTTTTCTGCGTGATATTCCACCACGCGGCCGTGCTCAAAGCGCACCCAGAAGCCGTCAATAATTTCGCCGTTGTACACATAGGGCTTTGTGCCGTGCACGATGCCGTCCACCTTGTCTTTGTGGGGGGCGGTGAACACCTCTTCTGTGGGGATATTGGGCAAAAACTCGTAGCCCTGGGGCGTGCGGCCGCCCGCGGCCTCCCAGGTGTGGTTCTCGGCCAGGCCCACGGTGAGGTTTGTGCCGTTGGCGCTTTCAAAGTGAACGCTTTCCAGCTGCAGCTCGTTCAGGCGGTTGCGGCGCGCCTCCAGCTTTGCCAGATGTTCACGCCAGGCGGCGGTGACATCGGTGCCCTCCTGGACACGGCACACCTGAAAAATGGCCTGCCACAGCTTTTCCTCTGCGTTTTCATCGCCGGGGAACACCTTTTTGGCCCAGGCCGGGCCGGGGATGGCCACGATGCTCCACTGCACCTTATCCTTCATGGTGTAATCGCGCCAGGCGGCCAGCGCCTCGCGGCGCGCCTTGTTGGCGCGTGCAATCTTCTGTGCGTCCAGCCCCTTGAACGCCTCCGGGTCGGAATCGTGGATGTTCAGAATGCAGGCGCCGCCCTCGCTCTCGGCATAGTCCAGATAGCTGCGCAGTATATAGGGCTTCACGTCTTCCAGCGTCTCCACACTTGCATTTTCCATCCGGATGCGGGCAATCTGCTCGTCCGTATACTTCATCACCACATCGCGCGCGCCGGCCTCAAAGGCAGCTTGGGCGCACAGGCGGGCAAAGGGGGCGCTCTCTACCGAGCAGGAAATCAGCATTGTCTGCCCCTTCTGGGGGTTCACGCCCACCTTAACGGCAAATTCGGCATATTGTTTCAGCAGGTCTTCTCTCATGGTGTTGTTCTCCTTTTTCTGCCGCGCACGGCGGCGCGGTTTGCATGATATTGCACCCTTTGTTACAAGCTTTTCTCAAGGCGCGTGAAAAATTCCACCGTTTTCGCAACTTCTGCCACCGGGATGCGCTCGTCATCGTTGTGAATAAGCCCGCGCTGCTGCGCGGAAAGATGCATGGCGCTGAACTTGTATACATCCTCACAGAAGCCGGCATAGTGGCGGCTGTCGGAACAGGCAATCATCAAATAGGGCGAGACAAGGCAGCCCTGCCAGGTGTGGGCCACCGCCTTTGCCAGCTTGTTCCAATGCTCGCCCTCGGTGGACGCATAGGGGCTTGCCTGCTGGGCATCGCGCACCGTGACGGTGACGTTTTCGCCGCCAGCCACCTGCTGCATATACGCCTGCACGCTGTCGGGCGTATCCGCATTGATCAGGCGCACATTCACACCCGCCGTGGCCTCGTTGGGCATGACATTGATTTGCTTCGAGCCCTGGGCCATGGTAAAGGCAAAGGTGGTGCGCATCATGGCATTGATCTCGCCGCCCAGCTTTTCCGCCAGGGCGCACAGCAGGCCGCCAAAGCACCACAGGTTTGCCAGCACCAGCCGCAGGCCGAAGGGCGTGTGCGGCGCCACCACGCGCAGAAATTCCCGCACGGGCTTGGTGAGGTGCGCCTTCATGGGCTTTGCCTCCAGCTTGGCAACGGCCCTGGCCATGCTGCCCACCGCGCTGGGCCGCGTGGGGTGGCTGGCATGGCCGCCTTCGCTTTTGGCCGTAAGCGTCACGTCCATCATGCCCTTTTCCCCAATGCCAACCACTGCAAGCGGCCGCGTCAGGCCGGGGAACACGCCGTCCACCACAGCGCCGCCTTCGTCCAGCACAAAAGCGGGCTTCACGCCCTGCTGCTGCAGGTAGGCAATGATGTCCTTTGCCCCGTGGCCAAACACCTCTTCATCGCCGCCAAAGGCAAAGTAGATGTCCCGCTTCGGGACAAAACCCTGTTTGATCAGGCTTTCCGCCGCCTCCATCACGCCCAGCAGCGTAATCTTTGTGTCCAGCGTGCCGCGGCCCCACAGTTCCCCGTCAAACACTTCGCCGCAGAACGGCGGGTGCTTCCAGCGGGCCTCTTCCACCGGCACCACGTCATAATGTGCCATCAGCACCGTGGGCCCGGCACTGCTTTCCCCTTTCCAGCGGAACAAAAGGCCTGTGGTGCGCCCCTCGCCCTGGCACAGCACAGGCGGGCACGCCTCGTGCACGGCCGGGTAAAGTTCTTTCAGCGTTTCGCGGAACGTTTCGAACGGCGCTTCATCCACCTTTGCCTCGTCATAATTTGACACCGTGGGGATGCGCACCAGCTGCGCCAGGCGCCGCACAGCGCCTTCGCCGTCCACCGAAATTTCTTCGCGCTGCCCCCAGTCCTCTTCCACCGGCCTGCAGGCCGCGGCGCGCACGGCAAGCACGGCCACAAACACGGCAAGCGCAGCAAAGATCAGCCAGATCCACATCATTCCAGAACACCCCTTTTGCCTGTGCGCCCGCCGGCGCGGGCCAGGGCGGCCGCAGCGCAGCGTGCCGGCGGCGTCAAAAGGCCCCGGCAGCCGCGGCGCACAGAACATGTTTATTTTATCATAGCACAAACACACTGGAATGGAAAGCGACAAAGTCACACACCGCGGGCACACGCCGCAAACTTTCCTCTGCTTCAAGTTCTTGCCGTTAAAATAGAACACGCCTCCATTGTGCGGCGCGGCACACGGCCGTATAATAAAGCTGACCGGCCGGGACAACATCAAATTTAGGAGGCAGCCAGATGAAATTTCAGGATATTGTGCGCTGCAAGCGCCGCGAGCTGGGCCTGACGCAGGAGCAGGCGGCCCGCAGGCTGGGCGTTTCGCCTGCCGCCGTAAGCAAATGGGAAAGTGGGCAAAGCCTGCCGGACACACCCCTGTTCGCCCCGCTGGCAAGGCTTTTGCACACGGACCTCAACACCCTGCTTTCCTTTGAAGAAGAGCCGGAGCCCGCGCGCGTGGCGCAGCTGCTAAACGAGGTTGCACGCCTGCTTCAGGCAGAGGGCTATGAGGCAGCCTTTGCCTATGCCATGGATGTGCTGCGGGAATACCCCTCCTGCGACATGCTGGCCTATGGGTTTGCAGCCTCGCTGTTGGGCGGGTTGGAATTGGCCCCGCCTGCGCAGGGGCACGAAACCTTTGAAGCGGAGCTGGACAGCCTGCTGGAGCGCGCGGCCGGTGCCGGGGACGCCGGGGTGCGCGTGCCTGCCCAACAGCTGCTGATCAACCGCTGCATTCAAAAAAAGGACACGGCGCGCGCCGAGGCCCTGCTGGGCCAGCTGCCGCAGGCAACGTTTGAGCCGGCCCTCATCCGCGCTTCCATCCACCGCGCCAAAGGCGAGGACGGGCAGGCCGCCCGCCTGCTGGAGGGGTTTTTGGCACAAAGTGCGGCCAACCTGCAGGGGGCGCTGATGCAGTTGAGCGAAATTGCCCTGAAAGAAGGTGACAGCCAGGCCGCCTGCACCATTGCGCATACGGCGCAGGAAGTATTCCGCTTGCTGGGGCTTTGGGGCCCCAGCCTGGTAACGCCCATGCTGCAGCTGAATGCACAGAAAAGAGATGTGCCCGGCACGCTGGCCTGCCTGGAAGAATTTCTGGCCGCGCTGCAGCAGCCCTGGCAGGCAAATGCCACGCCGCTATACCGCCATGTGCCTGCCAAAAATGCAGATTTTGGGCCCAATTTTGCCGCCATGATTGCACGCGCGCTGCGCACAGACAAAGATTTTGCCTTTCTGCACGGGGAGCCCGGCTTCGAGGCCATTCTGCAACAATTTGAGCAGGCGGCCGCCTGCGGGCAGCGGGCGGCAGAACCTGTTGAAATGTAAAACCGGGCAGGGGTGTTGCCCTGCCCGGCCTTTGCCAAAGCGCCCCGCTCCGCCGTTTACCCGGCAGAGCGAGGCGTTTTTCTGTTTTTTATAAAAGGCACGCAGCCCCAGCCCCATTAAGCAAAGCTACCGGCCTCAGTTCAAAGCCGTCTTTTCTGCAAACAGGCGCTGTGCCGCCGTGCGCAGGGGCGCATTTTCTTCGCTTTGCAGGGCGGGGTCTTGTTCCAGAAGGGCCTGCGCCTCGCTTTGCGCGGCATACAGCGCGCGCGTATCCGTGGCCAGGTTCGCCACCCGCAGGCTGGGCAGGCCGTGCTGGCGGCTGCCAAAAAAGTCGCCTGGGCCACGCGTCTCCAAATCAAACTTGGCAACCTCAAACCCGTCCGTGGTGTGGCACAAAAACGACAGGCGCTTTTTAACACTGTCTGTCACATGGTCTGAAATCAGGATGCAGAAGGCCTCCCCGCCGCCGCGCCCCACACGGCCCCGCAGCTGGTGCAGGGCAGAAAGGCCATAGCGCTCGGCGTTTTCAATCACGATGCAGGTTGCATTGGGCACGTCCACCCCCACTTCAATCACCGTTGTGGATACAAGCACATCCAGCTCGTGCGCCTTAAAGCTCTGCATCACAGCCGCCTTTTCCGGGCCCTTCATGCGGCCGTGCAGCAGGCCGATGCGCCTGCCGGGCAGAAGGGGACGCGCCACTTCGTCAATATACGCCGAGGCGGCCTGCATGTCGCTTTCGCCCTCTTCAATCAGCGGGCACACAATATATGCCTGCCGCCCCGCGCCAAGCTGCCGGGCCAGAAAGCCGTACATATCGGCCCGCTTTCTGCCCGTGATGGCATATGTCTTTACCGGGGTGCGGCCGGGCGGCAGCTCGTCCAGCACCGAAATGTCCAAATCGCCAAACAAAAGCAGCCCCAGTGTGCGCGGAATGGGCGTGGCGCTCATCACCAGCAGGTGGGGGTTGTCGGCCTTATCGGCCAGCGCCGCGCGCTGGCGCACGCCAAAACGGTGCTGTTCGTCCGTCACGGCAAGCCCGAGGCGCGCAAACCGCACGCCCTCGCCCAGCACGGCGTGCGTGCCCACCACAAGCTGTGCCGCCCCCGTGCGGATGGCATCCAGTGCGCTTTGGCGCGCGGCGCCCTTTACCCCGGCCGTCAGCAGGGCCACCGAAATGCCCATTGGCTCCAGCATATCCGCCAATGTGGCCGCATGCTGCGAGGCCAGAATTTCCGTGGGGGCCATCAGCACGCTTTGGTAACCGTTGCGCGCCGCCATATACACGGCCGCGGCGGCCACCAAGGTTTTGCCGCTGCCCACGTCGCCCTGCAGCAGGCGGTTCATGGGGCTTTGGCCTGTCATATCGCGGGCAATCTCCTGCACGGCGCGGCGCTGCGCCCCCGTGGGGGCAAAGGGCAGCGAGGCCCAAAAGGGCGCAAAATTCACCGCCTGCATCTGTGCGCCGGTGCGCACAGCCTCGCGCCCGCGCAAAAGCAGCAGCCCCAGCTGAAGCACCAGCAGTTCTTCGTAAATCAGCCGCCTGCGCGCCGCATGCACCTCGGCCATCGAGCGCGGAAAATGCATGCTGCGCACCGCCTGCTCTTTGCTGCACAGGCGGTATTTTTCCACCATCCAGGCGGGCAGAGGGTCTTCGATATGCGGAACCGCCTCAAACGCCGCACGCACGCATTTTTGAATTGACCGGCTGTTAAGCCCCTCGGTTTGCGGATAGACAGGCACAAAAGGCGTGGCCGACGCCTCGGCAGGGGATACCACGGTGGGGTTTACCATCTCGCGCTGGGCAAACCCGCCCGCCACCTTGCCGAAGAACAAATAGCTGCGCCCAACCTCCAGTTTCTGAGTGGCGTAGCGGCTGTTGAAATAGGTGAGCACCAGGCCGGCCGTCTCATCGCCCGCCATTACGCGCGCCATCAGCTTGCCGCCCTTTACGCGCACGGGCGCATGCTTTTCATACACCTGCGCGCGCACCACACACTTGGTGTCAAACGGGGCGCTTGCCACCGGGTAGGGTTTGGAATAATCCACATAGTCGCGCGGGTAAAACTCCAGAAGGTCTTCCACACAGTGGATGCCCAGCTTTTGCAAAAGCGCGGCGCGCTTTTCTCCCACGCCTTTCAAATAACGTATTTCCATCTGTACGGCCTCCTTCCGCCTGTTTTCCCCGGCCGGGGCATTGCCCGGCTTTGGGGGTAAGAAAACATTGCCCGCAGCCTGCGGCCTTGCGCTATTACAGGCTCAAAGCGCTTTGGCAGCCGCCTGTGGGCGCGCCTGCCGCACTTCCTGGTAATAACATCAAAACCGCCGGGCTGCGGGTGTTTTCAGGGCCTGGCCGCGGCGAACCACGGCCAGGCCCAATCTGTTTTGCCCAAAGGCAGCCGTTCCGGGCACAGCCCTGGCCGCTCTCTTTTTTATTCCACGCTGATGATATAATAATACACCGGCTGGCCGCCAGCCAGCTGTGTCACTTCAATGCCGCTGGGGCATTTTGCCTGCACCAGCTGTGCAGTGCGGGCCGCATCTTCCTCGCTGACATCACAGCCGGAAATGACGGTGATAAAGCTGGTGTCTTTTTTGCACATGCTGCGCGCAAGGCGATAGGTGGTTTTGGTAATATCGGTGCCGGTGGCAACCAGCTTGCCGTTTTCAAGCGCCAAAATCTCGCCCTTTTTGATTTTTCTGCCGTCAAAATCGCTGTCGCGCGCGGCGAACGTCACAAGGCCGGTGGCAACCTTGTCGGCCGCCTGCTGCATAGCCACGGCGTTGGCGCCGGCGTCGGCCTCCGGGTCGAAGTTCAGCATGGCGGTGATGCCCTGCGGAATGGTGCGCGTGGGCAGCACCACCACCGTGCGGTCTGCCAGCTTCTGGGCCTGCTCGGCCGCCATAATAATGTTTTTGTTATTGGGCAGCACAAACACCGTTTTGGCAGGCACGCTTTGCACGGCCGCCAGAATATCCGCTGTGGCGGGGTTCATCGTCTGCCCGCCGCTTACCACGGCGTCCGCCCCAAGGTCCATAAACACGGCCTTCAGGCCCTCGCCCGCCGCCACGGCCACAAAGCCATAGGTGCGCTCCGGATCTACCGCGGCATAGGGAAATTCCGCGCTGGGGGCTTTTTCCTCGGCCTCGGCCTGCTTTTTCAGGCCCTCGCCCTGCTTCTGGCGCGCCAGGAACTGCTCGTGCATGTTCTCAATTTTAAAATTGGTCAAATATCCATATTCGATGGCGTGGCTGATGATTTTGCCTGGGTCTGCCGTGTGCACATGGCAGTTGATGACCTCGTCATCTTCAATCACCACCACCGAATCGCCATTCGATTCCAAAAATGCCCGCAGCTTTGCCGAAGAGGCCCCCTCGTTCTTATTCACTAAGAACTGTGTGCAGTAGCCGTTCTTGATGTCTTCCACCTTCATCAGGTCATCGGTGAACACGCCGCGGCCCGCCGCGTGGGAAGACACCTTGGCCTTCTTTTCCGCCGGCTCGTCGGCGGCAATCAGCTTGCCATCGCGGAACACGGAAAGCATGCCGTCAAAAATGTACACAAGGCCCTGGCCGCCTGCGTCCACTACGCCGGCTTTTTTCAGCACGGGCAGCTGTTCGGGCGTGTGGGCCAGCGCGTCGCGCGCCGCTTCGCACACCAGCGCCCACAGGGCCACGGCGTCCTGCTCGGTGCTTTCGGCAGCCTTTTCCCCCGCCACGCGCGCCACGGTGAGCATGGTGCCTTCGGTGGGTTTCATCACGGCCTTGTAGGCGCCCTCCACACCCTTTTGCAGGGCAGCCGTCAGGTCGGCCGCCCCGGCGGTGCGCTTGCCCGCCAGCGCCTTGGAAAAGCCGCGGAACAAAAGGCTGGAAATCACGCCAGAGTTGCCCCTGGCCCCGCGCAGCATGGCGCTTGCCGTCACCTTGGCGGCAGCCTCCACCGTACAGTCGTCGGGCAGGGCCTGCAGCTCGGCCACGGCGGCGCCGATGGTCATGCTCATGTTTGTGCCGGTGTCGCCGTCCGGCACGGGGAACACGTTCAGCTCGTCCACGCTTGCACGGCGGTTGGAAAGGTTATGGGCACCAGAGAGGATGCCGTCTCGTAAAATAGCACCAGTGATCATGTATATTCCACCTCAATGATAATTGTCGCGCGCCGCTTTGCAAAAGGCGCAGGAACGCCCGCGTGCGGGCGGAAAGAAAAGCTTGTTACACAATATCGTCCACGCACACGTCGATGCGCTGCACCTTCAGGCCGGTGGCATCCTCCACTGCATATTTCACCTTGTGGGTGATGCTGCGCACAATGGCCGCAATATTCAGCCCGAACGTCACCTTGATATGAAGCTCGATCACCAGGCGCCCGTCCTCTTCCGTGACGCGCACACCCTTATCGGGGAAATCTTTGCCAAGCACAAGCGTCTTAAAACTGTCGGACGTACCGCCTGTCGCCATGCCGGAAACGCCGTAGCAGCTTTTTGCCGCCTCGCCCACAAGGCCCGAAAAATATTCGCCTGTCATGGAAACCTTGCCCAAAGGGGTAAACATTTTGATCAAAACCGCTCCACTCCTTTTCAGAGCCGCAGCAAATGCGGCCGGAACAGATATTTCATCTTATTATACAACGCCGCGGCCGCATTGTCGAGAGAAACCCCCATTTTTTTGGCGCTTGCCTTTTCTCTGTGCGGCGCGTACAATAAAGGTAAAATGCGGGCCGCACGGCCGGCCGCGCATACAGCGGCGCTGTGCGCCGCATGGAAAAGGAAGTGAGAACTGGTATGAAACCAAAGAAAATATTCCTCGCCGCAGCCGCCTGCGCAGTGTGCGCCGCGCTGTGCGCCTGCAGCCTGAATTTCTGGGACAAGCCGGAGCCATACGGCACGCATCAGGATACCTCCGGCCAGCAGCCGCCCGTCTATGAAGACGTGACACCCTCGTCTGTGCCTGCCTCCGGCAGCCAGGCCGCAGTGCAGCACACGCTGGAGGGCACGGTGCAGGCCGCAGGCATGAGCGCCGTCACCATCCGGCAGGATTCCGGCGCCGACATCTCTTTTGCGCTGGAGGGCGCAGAAACGGAAGAGGGGGCCCTGGTGCAGGGCGCCCGTGTGCGCGCCACTTATGAGGGTGAGCTGGATATGGGGCTTGCCGGCGGCGTGACGCTTTTGAAGCTGGAACTGCTGGAGGCCGCGCCTGCGTCCTCTTCCAGCACAGGCACTGCCGCAACCCAAAGCGTCACCGGCGAAGTGGTAAGCGCCGCCACCTCCAGCCTGTCTCTTATGGCGGAGGGCGACATGGTGTACGATTTTGATTTTTCCGACACAGGCTGGCCCACCGCCAATGTGCCCGGCGGCGTAACCGTGGGCGCGCGGGTGACGGTGTATTACACCGGCACCTTGGGCGAAAGGGACTGTGTGGTTACACTGATTGACGCGGCCTGAACTTGTGCCCCCAACAAAGTGCACAGGGGGCCCCGGCTGTTCCGGGGCCCCCTGTGTTAATTTTTTTAACCCTTACCCGGGCAGCCGCACCCGGGCGCCGCGGGCCCATGCATAGGGCCTACACCGTGCCGCGGCCGCCCTGCAAAGCCGTGCGGACATTTTTCAGCATCTTGTGAAAAGCAGCTTTCAGCACGGCGCGCTCGGCCGGGGCAAGGCCCTTTTGCAGCGTGGCAAAAAAGCTTTGCTGGGCGCGGCGCCCCTGTTCCACCACAGGGCCCGCCGCCGGGGTAAGGCGCAGATGCACCGTTTTGTGATTACCGGCAAGGAACACGCGCTGCAAATACCCCCGCGCCTGCAGTGTTTTCACACTGGCCGACACATGCGATTTTGTGAGGTGCCGCACCTCTACAATGCCGGTGGCCGTGTCGTGCACCGGGTTGTTGGCCAGAAACAGAAGGATATTCAGCTCCATGCGCGTCAGCGAGTATTCGCTGCACACGGGCTCCAGCTTTTCCTGATACAGCCGCTTGAAAAGCGGCAGGCTCTCCCAGTATTCCGCGAGCATCACGCGGCCCCCTTGGTTCTTTTTTGAACAATATCAAAAAAATTATAAGCCGCCCTGCGCGCTTTGTCAAGAAGCAGGGCGCCCGTGCCCCTTGGAAAAACGCCGGGTTTGTCGTATACTGAAAGAAAGGCCGCACGGCGTGGCCCTGCATGGCGAGAAGATATGGCGCGCAAAGCGCGCTTTGGACAGAAAAGGAGTTTTGGTATGGAACAACTTCGGCAGAGAAAAGGCTTTTTCATTGACATGGACGGCGTTATTTATCACGGCAACCGGCTTTTGCCCGGCGTAAAGGAATTTGTGCAGTGGCTGTACGACGAGGACAAGGCGTTTTTGTTTTTGACCAACTCCAGCCGGTATACGCCCAAAGAGCTGCAGCAAAAGCTGGCGCGCATGGGCCTTGAAGTGGACCACACGCACTTTTACACCAGTGCGCTGGCCACGGCGCGCTTTCTTTCCACCCAGGCGCCGGGCTCCAGCGCATATGTGGTGGGCGAGCACGGCCTGTTCAACGCCCTGTATGACGCGGGCATCACGTTCAACGAAATAGACCCGGATTATGTGGTAATCAGCGAATCGGACAATTTCAACTACGACAGCATTGTAAAAGCCATGCGCTTTGTGAACAACGGCGCAAAGCTGATTGGCACAAACTACGACCTCACCGGCCCCGCCGAGGACGGCCTTGTGCCCGCCTGCCGCGCACTGATGGCACCCATTGAGCTTACCACCGGCAAAAGCGCTTATTATGTGGGCAAACCCAACCCCCTGATGATGCGCACCGGCCTGCGCCTTTTAAACACCCACTCGGCCGAGACAGCCATGATAGGCGACCGCATGGACACCGATATTGTGGCGGGCATTGAAACCGGGTTGGACCCTATTCTGGTGCTGAGCGGCGTAACCACGCGCGCCATGATGGCCGAATACCCCTACCGCCCCCGCCTTGTGCTGAACGGGGTGGGCGATATTGTGCCGGGCACGCACTGATGCCCGGTAACAGCAGAAACAAACGCCCGCGGGCCAGGCAATGCCTGGCCCGCGGGCGTTTTATTTATGTGTGCGCACACAGCGCCGTGTGCCGGTTATTTCTTCGCGGGCGGGGCGCCTTTGCGCCGCCTGCCCCATGCCAGTGCACCGGCAAAGCCCGCAAGGCAGGCCGCCAGAAGCCCTGCGTACAAAAGCGGGTTGGCGCCGTCCCCTGTTTTTACGATGCCGCCGCCCGGCGGATCCTTCCGGTTTGTGAACAGCGCCGCCGCCGTGCCGCCTGCAGGGATGGTGCCGCTTTCCCCTGTCTGGGTTGTGGCATAGCCGTCTGCGTTTGCCTCCTGCTCTGCCACGGTATAGCGCACGCCGCCGGGCAGGCCCTGTGCCTGCACGCTTTCGCCGTGTTTCAGCGCAAAACCGGCCACGCCGTTGTGGAAGGTCATGCCTCCATAAGTGCCGTTGACAGAGGTATCGCTGAGGGTGACGGTGAAGTGGAACGCACGGCTTTTATCGCCCTGGGCACCCTCCACCTTCTTTTCCACACGCAGCCCGCCCAGGGCCACGTTTTCCACCGTGAAGCCTGCCCCGGTGTTTCCGCCGTAAATCACCTCGCCATAGCCGTCCGGCAGGCCCACTTCCTCCACGGTATAGGTGATAAAGCTGCCGTTTGCATCATACTGCGGCAGGCCGGTGAAGGTGTAGCTCCAGGCGTCGTTTTGCCGTGTCATGCCGCGCACAAGGCGCTGCCACAGGCTGGGCGCGGCGGTTTCTTCTGCCTCGCCCGCCCCGGATGTCAGAAGCTGGCCGCCCTGCGGGGTAAGGCGCACGCGGGCCGCCTCTGTGCCGTTTGCATACAGCGCTATGTCAACGCTGGCCGGGCGTATGCCGGCGGCATTGCCGCTGTCTGTCCACAGTTTTTTCACCGGGATATCTATCACCAGCGTGTTCTTCAGCGCATAGCCCGTCTGCTGCACCTCATAGCCCGCCACAGGCTCTTCCTTCACCGCATAGGTATACAGGTTGCCCTGTTCGTCTGCAGCAGGCAGCTTATAATAGGTGTAGCGCCAAACTTCCGTATCCGTACCGGTCCATACGGGCTGGGCGTCTGTCACCTGTTCCGGCTGGCCGCCCGCGGCAGTGCGCCACAGGGTGAGCGAAATGGCATCCGGCCGCAGGCCGGCGGCGTTGCTGCCGTCGTTCCATGTTTTGGTGCCGCTAAGCTCCTGCAGCCAGGTGTTCGTCACCGTAGTTTTGCCCTGTGCATCCTCGTAGTGCACGGCAAAGCAAAAATCCGGGTCCTTCACAGGGCGACCGCCCACAGAGAGTTCGCGCGCATAATAAGTGTATGCCTGGCCCGCCGCGTCATATTTGGGCAGGTTTGCAAAGCTGCCCTGCCAGTGGTTTGCACTGGTGAGCACAAGGGTTTTCTGCCCATCGGTGCCCGCCACCTCTTCCGAGGCGGCATCACCCGGCGTGCCGGTGGTGCGCCACAGGCCCACCACCACATCGCCCTGCTGGGCCTGCGGGGTTCCGTGCCACACCTTTTCCACCGCCAGGCGGGTGGCTTCCACATTGACATAGCGGAACAGGGGATACTCTGTGCCGCCCGTTTCTATGGTTGCCTGCTCGCTTGCCTGCTGAAGGTAGCCGCCGGGCAGTGTTTCTGTTACGCGGTACTGTGTTTTGCCGCCCTGGGCAAGGCTGCTGCCCGGCATGGCCTGCGGCAGGTTTTCCCAGACGGCTTTCCACGCCTCGTACTCATAATAGGGTGCCTGCGGCTGCGTGTCGGCTGTGCCGTCCACCGTCACCTGCGCCAGCTTCGTCCAGGCGCCCCCTTCGGCCAGATATTCCAGCGCAAAGGTGACAGGCACCGGCGCAGCCGAGGGGTTCCACTGCTTTTCGGCATAGATGCGGGTGGGCCGCAGCGTGTTAGAGACGATTTGGGCGGCATCGTCATACGCCGCCGTATAGGCGGTGTTGTAAATGGCATTGGCGTCCAGAATATCGGCCGCATTCACCCGGCCGGCCTGTTCCCGCTGCTGCCAGCCGGTTTGCAGCTCGCGCACGCGGTAGGCATACAGGCGGCCGCTCTCGTCCGCCTGGGGAAGGCCCGCAACGGCCGCGCTGGCATAGCTTTGCCGGTTTGTGCCATACAGCGTCAGGGTGAGGTCTTGCCCCGCCCCGTTTTGGTACACGGTCACGTTCTCCCAGCTGGCCCCGCCGTCTGCCGAGCGCTGGATGACAAAGCTTGCCTCCCAGTCAAAGCCGGTGCGCCCTGTTTCGGGCCGGGTGCCGTAGGCGTTGCCGCCGTCGCCCACCCATTGCTTTGCCACCGAAAACTCTGTGGTTTCAAGCCGGTTATACAGCGCCTGCGTTTTGAACAGGTTGTATTCCGTTTCCGGCTGGTTTTTCCCGTTTGCCCAATAGGCCGGGCTGAACAAACCGGGGCTGAACTCATACTGGTAAGTGCCCGCGGCCCCGTCTTCGTTTACCACCGTGACGGTTTGAGACGCCCCGTTGTATGCAATGCCGGCCTCTACCACACGGTAGCGCAGGTAGGTAAGCCCGCCTGTGCTGTTTGAAATGACGGACGGCAGGTTTGCGAAGGAATACGTTTTGCCCCACACCGCGCTGTCGTTGATGCGGCCCGTTTTGGTTTGGGTAAAGGAATAGCTGCCAAAAAGTGCCTGATAGGCCTGCGGGGAAAGCACCTTTTCAAAATAGGCGCCCGCACCGGCCCACTTTGCCCCGCTGGCCGGTTGGCCGCCCTTGCCGTCGGCCTCTATCACTTGCAACTGGAAGGTGACGGCCAAATCAAAGCCAAGGTAATCTTCGGTGATGATGCCGCCTGCGCTGTCCACCCAGCCTTTGCTGTAAGGTGCGCTGGTAAGGATGGTGTTTGTAAGCGGGCGCATGGTGACGGAAAGGGCGCCGCCCGCCTCGCTGCGGCTTTGTTCGCCCACCGTGCCGTTTGCCGGCGACATGGTGTATTCGCTGCCGGCAGGCAGGGTTTCTGTCACCTCATAGCGCCACGGCATACCGTTGGGGGCATAGCGCTCCAGCTCACCGGCCTGTGCGCCTGTGACAGAATAGCGCCAGGTATCCCCTGCCTTGCTTGCTTCGTCCCACACCACTGTATAGCTGCCCGCAGGCATTTCCTCTTTGGCAATGGCGTTGCCCTGGCCGGGCTGGGCGTCGGCATAGCGGCTTACGGTAAGTGTGACGTCCCCGGGGCGCAGGCCGAACTGGTTGCTGTAATCGCGCCATTGTTTTGCGCCGGAAAGCGCCACGGTCTCGCGCGCCGGCTGCGGGGCGTTCAGGAAGGTGGCCCCCACATACACTTCGTCTGCCGTCTGCCCGCGGCCGTTGCCCTCATTCAGGGTAATGCGCACTTTTTCCACAGAAGTTTGCCCCGCATAGCCGGGCTGGCCGCGCAGAATCTCCGGCGTGCCGTCCCCGGGCATGCCCCATGTGTCATAGCCGCCCAGGGCCTGTTTGTCTTCCGAGATGGCGTATTGGTACGCTTCGCCGTTGGGCGCATAGATATCCAAATTTTCAAACCGCAGGGTCACTTCCAGCGGGGCCGTTTTATTTTGTGCCGCCTGGTAGGCCGCTTGCACCTCGGCCGAGCTCCACGTCAGGCGCTGCACGGTCTCTGACGCAGATGTGGTGCCGTCCTGCGCCCGGTAGGTGCGCGTCAGCACAAAGGTGATGGCCGGGAATGCCTCCGGCTGGCCGCTTGCGTCCATGGGCAGCTCCAGAAATTTCTTTACCGCCGTGGCGCCCTTCACGCTTTCATATTTGTTTTCCACAAGGTAGGTGTTGATGACGGGGTCGGCATAGACAAGGCCCCTTTCCGGCTGTGTGGTGCCGTTTGGCCAGGTGATGCTGTTTTCCTTCAGGGTATAGAGGTACAGCCTGCCTTCCGCGTCATATTTGGGCAGCCGGGCCGCACCCGGCTGTTCGGGCGAAATGGTGATGGCGCCGTTCTCTGCCGTCATAATATTTCCGCCTTCATATTCCATGCGGAACCGGTATGAGCCGTTCTGGTATACGCTGGCCCATTCCTCCACCTTCAGCGAGGCCACCTGCACGGCCTCGGCCCCGCTTTGCTGTGCCAAACGGCGGTACAGGCCAAACTCCACATTGGGAAGGTCTACGCGGGGGTAGCCCGCGGGCAGGGACGCCCACAATTTCTGGCCCTGTACGGTGACGGTTTGATAAATGGCGTTGGTAAAGGTGCCCGTTTCACGCAAAGCATACTTCGCCGCGGCATCATTGCCTGCGCCGGAAACCAGGGCAAGGTCCAGCGTGTCGCCCTGCTGTGCGTCTTCGTTCAATTCCAGCGCTGTGCCAATGTCCCGCAGGCTGCCGCGCTCGCCCATGCCGTATGCAACGGGCAGGTAATCAAAGCTCTGTGCGTCCACGGTGGTGTGCTCTACGGCATAATAGATAATCTCATACCCATATTCGTCATACTTGGGCAGGCCGCTCAATTCCGCCACCCAATATTCGGCCAGGCTGGTGCCCTCTTCGTCCAAATACGTCCATTTGTAATTTGCCTGGCGCAGCGACGCCTGCGGGTTTCCGTTTTCATCGTGCCGCACCTGATAAATGTCCAAATAGATGTCTGGCCGTTGGCCCGCCTCATATATGGCGTCATCTTTCCAAATTTTGTTCCAGACGGCCGTTTTTGTGCCGCTGAGGCTGTTTGTCACCTGCTGGAACTGTTTGTCTGCCTCGCGGTGCCCGCTTGCCTCATACTGCGGCTCTCCATAAGCGGTGCGGTAATCGGCCAAAAGGTTCTGCAGGCCTTCGGGAAGCTGAGACACCTCCACTTCTTCGCCGTCTGCATTCAGCCACACCTCGCGCACGGTGTACTGCACCGCGGCGCCGGTGCGGTCGTATTTGGGCAGTTCGAAAAATTCATAGGTGCTTTCTTTTTGGGTAAAGTCCAGCTTCTGGCGGGACGCCACAGGGGCCCCCGTGCTGTCTGCAATGGGCACCTGGTCTGCCGGGCTGCCAATTGCCACGGTGTCGCCGCCCGCCCGGCCGCGGCTGATGGCATAATACGCCGGCACGTCCTGCCGGGCAAATTCCAGCTGCATTACAAGGGAATATCCGCTTTCTTCGGCCTGCTGTGCAATTTGCGCACGCAGCTCGCCCGTTCCGTCCTGCCATGTCTTGGTGGCTGTGAAATCGATATTGCCAAAGCGGCGGTTGGCCGCCGTATAAAAGGTGACGCCCTGCAGCACTTCATGGCTGTAGGTAACCTCGTAACGGTGATAATCGGTTTCATAGGGGATGGCCGTATAAGTATCGTCTCCCGGGCCGTCATATTCCTCTGGCGCCTGCGGCTGTGTGAAATTTGCAGGGTCTTCCGTAAGCGGCACCGGTGTGCCGCCCACCTGAGTTTCCAGAATATAGACGTCCTCCGGTGCGCGCTGGCCAATGCCCACCCAGGCATACCACACACCGCCGCCCAGGGTAACCTCGTTCACCTTTTCGTTGGTGGCGCGGTCGTACACGGCCACGGTAACGGCCTCGCGGTGCGAGATATCGCTGTCGTCCACCCAGTCTTTCCGCACCATAATGCGGTTGCCCTCGCCCGGGCCGTTGTACACTGTGGTGTGGTAGCCCTGTTCGTCGCGCTCTGTTTTGTAAGTGGGAATGAAATTGGCCGTGCCGCCCTGTTCCAGCAGCAGATACTGATATTGGCCGCCGTTCTCGTCAAACTCGTCCAGCGGTGTCACCGTTGCCTGCCAGGGCGCTGTCTCCTGTGCCAAGATGCCCAGCGCCTTGTTCACCACCGTGGGCTCTGCGTCTGCCGTGCCGTCCACGGGAAAAACCGCCACCGGCTCGCCCAGTGCTTCGCCGTTTCGCATGCGGTAAATGGCAAATGTGGCCGTGGCCCCCTGCGGGGGCTGTGTTTCCCCGTTTTCATCCAGCCACACCTTTGCCACTTCGTATTGAATGGTGTTGGCAATGGTGTTTGTCACCGTGGTGGAATACCCCTTGCCCGCGCTGCCCGCCTGCCGGATGGCCGAGCGGTACTGCACGGTGCGGCCGCCCTGTGCAAGGGTAAATGTGCCCCCGCCGGTTCCGTCCGGGGTAAACAGGTTTTCTTCCGAGCCCGCGCCCTGGTATACGGCGCTTTCCACCCAGCGGTATTCCAGCTCTTGCCCGCTGGCGTCATACCGGGGCATGGTGCGGCGCACCGAGGCGGAAAGGTTCTCTGCAAAAAATTGCTCCATGCGCTGTGTCACGCCGGTGGCCTGCCACTGGGCCCCGGGCTGGCCTTTTACGCGGCTTTGCAGCGTCAGCTCTACCACCACGTCCTCAAATTCCGACTGGAAAGCGCTGGCCTTCCACACCTTGGTGGCTGCGGCTTCTACCGCGTCTGTGATGCGGTTGGATAAAGTGCCCCCATTGTACAAAAACGTGTTGCCGGCTGGGCGCACGTTCGGGGTGGTGATGTCCACCAGCTCGCCGTCCTGTTCAATTCTGTCGGTGATGCTGCCGGTTGCGGCGTCCACCTTGCCAAACACCTGTTCATAACTGCGGGCAGGCGCCCCGTCCAGCGTGGTGCTGTCCAGATATTCGCGCACCACATACAGGTATTCATAGCCCTCCGCGTCATATTTTTCCAGTGCGTCGAACAAAAGTTCCTGTTCGTCAACCCCGGTATCCAACGGCAGGGTGACAATAGCGCCGTCCGCCCTGCGCACCGGCGCAGCGGTGGTGCTGGGCTGGCCCTTGCGGTAACGCCACAGCTGAAACTCGCCCGTGGGGCGCTGGCTTTGCGCACCGGCAGCCACGCCTTCGTCCAGCCACACCTTGTGTGCGTCATACGTTTTGCGGCCTGTCAGCGTCAGATACAAGGTGCCGCCGCTGTACAGCCTGTCGGTGACAGAGCCGAAGTTTGGCGCCGAAGCGTTATCGTAAGAAATGGCGAAGTAATCCCCATTCTGCAGCGAGGGAATTGTCACCTGCCCCGTCTGCTGGCCCTCGGCCTCGCGGATGCTATAGGTAATTTGTGTGCCGTCCAGGTTATATTTCCAGGCGTTGCTGATTTTCATGGCACCCGAAGTGGGGTTGTTTGGGTCTGACGAGGGGTCGCGTTCAATGACGACATCGTCGCCCAAATCTGCCAGCAGATACTTGCTGGATGCCTGCCCCGTCTGGACGGTGAGGGCAAAATGCCCGGCAATGGCCTGGCTGATGCCGGGCGCGCTGCCCAGCGTGCCCCAGCGCAGGCGAACACCGAAGGTAAGGTCTGTTTGCAGCACATAATACCAGCCCGCTTTGCCGCCGGCCGAGGGGAATTGAGGCAGCTCTTCCTGCTCCACCTTCTGAATGGCATAGCCCTCGCAGGCCGCGGGCTCTATCTGCCATTCCACGGTGTGCTGCGTTTCGTCTCCATAGGGGTCTATCTCGGTATACTTCACCGGCAGTGTATGGTCGCCCACCGTCACAAGATAACTGCCCACGCCGGCCTGCGAAACAGCTGCCTGCGGCATCTGCTGCAGGCCAAGCTGCGCCATGTTTTCCTGCGTAAGCTGCACAAACTCGCCCGTGCCGTCCAGCCGAAATTTCAGAACGGGCTGTGGGTACTGCGCCGTATCCGGGCGCAGGGCGGCCTCGTTGTGGTTGTCTACCCAGTACAGCGTGCGGTTGAAACTGCTCAGCCACTCATCCACTACAATGGAAGCTTCCTCCGGCCGGCCGGTGCCCAGGCCGCCCTGCCAGGTGGCAAGCACCTGTGCGCTGGCAGCGCCAAGCTGCTGCGGGGCCGGGGCCTGGCCCGCGGCAGGCGTGTTTTCCAGCGTGCCGCCCAGTGTGATGGCCGCGCCCGCAAAGCCGGGCGCCACGGCAAACGCCTCGCCTGTAAAGTCAAGCGTAAGGCCGCTGATGTCTTCCAGCTCTGCACTTTGCCCCTGCGGCGCCGTACGCCGAAGGGTGATGTGCAGCGCATTGCCCTGCACAGCTGCCGTTACCTCTGTATTCTGTGCCAGCCCCGCCAGCGTGGCGACGGGTGTGCCGCCAATGCGGATGACATTGTTTTCGCACAGGGCCTGGCCCTCGGGCAGGCTGATGCCCTGCGGCAGTTCCAGTGAAAGAGATGCGCTTTGGCTCTGCGTATACAGTGCGCCCGCCGCGGCCGTGTTTTCGGAAATGGCAGACAGTTGGAACGCAAAATCGGGCAGCACGCCATCTTCTGTGGGCTGCAGCTCTGCCTGCGGGCCTGTGATGGACGCCTGCCAGCCCTTATATTCTGCCGTCACCTCCATGTCCTGCGCCTGCGCGCTTAAAACCAGGTTGGGCTTTTCCCCGCTGGCGGCAGAAATGCTGTCTTTCACCGAGATGCAGAAGGGCGCAGAAACACCGTTCGGCACTTGAAACGTGAAATTCTGTTCCACTGCGGGGTGTGTTTCGTCCAGGGAAAAAGAGAGCACGGCCCCGTCCTCGGTCAGGGACAAAACCAGCGCCGTGCCGTTTGCATCCAGGGCAGCGCCGTCTGTCAGCTCGCCCTGTTCGTTGCGGAACTCGCGCAGGGCCGCAGCCTCCTGCGCATCCAGCGCAACAAAAACTTCCGCCTGCGAAACACCTTCGCCAAGCTGTGCACGCAGCGTCACTGTGCCCGCAGTGCCGCTGGCCACCGACGGCTGCTGCGGCAGCCACTCTACACGCACATCCGCCCCGGCAGGCGCATTGCCGGCGCCGCCCTCATCTTCAGAGGAGGGCGCAAAGCTTGTGCCGGTAGAACTGCCGGGGGCGCTTTCCCCCTCCGGCTGCCCTTCGGGCTGGCTGCCGGAAGAAGCGCTTGCGGAAGAGCTTGCCATCGAGCTGCCAAAAGAGCTGCCGGAGGAACTGCCGGGCGTGCTGCCGGGCGCCTGGCCTTCCTGTGCAAAGGCAAGTGCCTGCGCAGGCAGCATGGCCAGGCAGATAGCCGCAGCCAGCACAGCGCTGAGCAGGCGGTGTTTCCATCGGATGTGCTGATTCATGACGGGGGATCTCCTTTTCCTTTGGTTTATTGAGAAGTTTGCTCCAATATGCCAAGCAGGACGAACCTTGCATTTTCAAACTCATAGCTGCAGGTAGAAAGCGTCACCACCCGCTGCCCCGGCTGCGGCACAAGGCCGCTGTCAAAAGCCGAGCGCCGGGCCGCGGCCTCGCACCACTGCAAAAATTCCTGCTGGGAAGAAAATGCACGCCGCCAGGCGTCGCTGTCCGGCGCGGCCACATAGCCGGCAAACACACGGATGGTATACGCCGCCTGCGGGGTGAACAGGGCCAGTGTGGGGTGCTGTTCATAATAGCCCGGCTGCAGGTAGCCTGTAAGCGAGGAAAACATGGTGCCGTTTTTCATATGGTGGCCATATAGGATGGTGTGCATGTCGGAAAAATCGGGGCTGCACCCGGCATCCACAAAAATGGCGCCAGCGCTGTTTTTCTTTTTGCCAAACATGTGGGTCAGGTAATACTCGTTATCTGCCGCCTGCACCACCGGGTAATTCACCGGCGTTTCGGGGCCGTAAAGCCATGCCACCACGTTTTCGTCTATTTGCCGCAGGGCCTCAAAATCCGCCTGCAGCTGCCCGCCCGTTTCACCATCCGCCGCCTGCGCGCCGTTTTGGGCCTGAACGGGGGAATACTGCGCCAACACAGCGTATTCACGCCGCCCGGCACGGTATTCCAGCAGGGTGCCGCCCAGCTGAAAGGCGCAGAATGCCGCCGCACAGGCAAACAGGGCCGCCAGGCAGGCGGCCACCCTTTTTTTCATGCGCGCCACACCCCTTCCGCCGCCCTGCACGCCCCTCACAGTGCCATAATACTGCGCCCGGCAGGCCGAAAACGGGCGAAACCTCACAGGCATGCATTCACCTTATGTGGCATTTCTTTTCTTTGTGCAGGCTTTTGTAACAGTTTTCTTGTTATGTAAAATTATAAGTAAGAACAATTCTATCACTTTTTACCTTTACTATCAATAATATTCTTAATAAATAGTCAAAGTAACAAGAAAGCGTATACTTTTAATTGTCCAGAATGAGGTGATAAGAATGATCGGAGAGCGCCTGGCCGAGGTGCGTAAGGACCACGGCGATACCCAGGCGGCGCTGGCCAAGCGCCTGCGGGTGACGCTTTCTGCCGTTCGCAGTTGGGAGCAGGAAAAAAGTTCCCCCTCCCACGAAATGCTGGTGGCGATATGCCGGCTTTATCATATTTCTTCCGATTATTTGCTGGGGCTTTCCAATGTAGACCCGGCCTATGAACAACGGAAACGCATAAGCGCCTTTTCGCAAAAAGAACTGGATATGCTGCGCGATTATGAAAAATACCTGCTTTGGCGCCAGAGGGAAGCATACGGCGGAAAAGAAAAAAAGGGTGAATGACCATTTCAGGTCATTCACCCTTTTCTGTTTTTTGCGGCTTGCAAATGATACACTGCCGGCCGGGCCGGCGGCCAAAAAACGCACGCCCCGCAGGCCGGCCAGGCAGCCCCCCGCCCTGCCCGTGCGACACCGGACCCAAATGGCGCCCATGCACAGCCAGGGCCTTATGGATGCGCCGCGCCTTCCGGCTGCCGCGCGGGGCCGCCGCTGCGGAAAGCGCCCTCAAAAAAGCGGTAGTCCTGCCGCAGCTTATCTGCCAGGCGGTAACTGCCGCGGTTCAGCACCCAATCGATGACAACGCCGCGGAAATGGCGGAACACGAAATCTGCAATCCACTCTGGCGGCGGGGCGCCGTGCAGCAGCCCGGCGCGCCCGGCCTCGTCCAGGCACTGGCAGATGGCGCGGAGGGTAAAGCGCTGAGGGTCCAGTGTGCTGGCGGCACAGCTGCCAAGGCGCTGCTGGTAATAGCGGGCCGCCAGTTCCCAGCCAAGGCCCTCCATAAAATCGGCATAACTTGTAAGAATAATCACCAGGCGCTGTTCCGGCGGCTGGTTTTCGTGGCCGGCAAGCGCCTGTTTCACATAGCCGTCCAGCGAAGAAAACCCCTTGGCCAGCAGCGCCTCTTTCGACGGAAAATGATGGTAAAACGCCCCTGTGGTGATGCCGGCCAGGCTGCATATTTCGCGCACCGATACCTTATCAAACGCCTTCTGACGGCAAAGCCGCATGGCAGCCTGCAAAATGGCCTGTTCGGTTTGCGCCGCCTCGCGCTGGCGACGCTGTTTATAATCTTCCATCTGCAGCTCCTTCCTCATTGACACAGGGCAAAGGTTCTTTTATAATATATCACATAACAACGTTATGTTACAATTTCTGCCGTGCCGCCAACGGGCCTGCGGCACAAAGTTTCCCCGTTTTATTTGATGCTAAAGGAAGGTGAGCGTTTTGTCAACCGAGGCGGCGCGTTTTTCCCACAACCCGGAAAAAATCGCCTTTCTGACAGACTCTTGCGCAGATCTTTCCCCCAAGCTGCGCAAAAACAAGCCTGTTTTTGTGGTTCCGCTGCATGTGCGCTGCACAGACGGCGAGTTTCTGGACGGCGAAGATATTTTTGCGCAGGATATCTACCGGCGCCAACAGCTGGGTGAAATGCCCGGCACATCCCTGCCAAGCGGCGGCCGTGTAAGCGCCGTGCTGGACGAAATTGCCGCGTTGGGCTATGAGAAGGTTGCAGCCGTGCACCTTTCCTCCGGCCTTTCCGGCACATACAACCTGGTGCGCATTGAAGCTGCCGAGCACGCAGGGCTGGAGGTGCGCGTGTTCGACTCGCTCAGCGGCAGCCTGGGCCTTGGCGCCACTGTGCTGCAGGCGTGGGATGACGTGTGCGCCGGCATGCCCTGGCAAGAGCTTGTGGAGCAGCGCATTCCGCAGCTGATTCGAAACACATTCCCGTTCTTTTCGGTAGATACGCTGGAATATCTGCAAAAAGGCGGGCGCATTGGCAAAATTACCGCCATTGCGGGCACCATGCTGAACATTAAGCCCCTGCTGAGCTTTGCGCCGGACGGCCAGCTTGCCAGCGTGGCCAAGGTGCGCGGGCGGCAGGCTGTGCAGCCCAAATTTTTAGAGCTGCTGGCCGCGCGCACAGCCGGGCACACGCGCTATAACCTGGCCGTGGCCAACGGCGGCGCCCCCCAGGAGATGGAGGCGCTTGCCAAAAAGATGAAGGCGGCTTTTCCGAATTACGAGCATTTCTGGAAAGCGGAAATAGATGCCACGCTGTCGAGCTATATTGGCGCAGGCGTGCTGGGCGCAGGCATTCAGTTTTTGGATTGAGCCCGCCTTCCGGCACACCCGCTGCCCTGAAAACAAACATGAAAAAGCCCCGGCCTTACCAGGCCGGGGCTTTTCTGTGCGCCGCAGTTTGCGGCAACATGGTGAGCCGTTTTGTTTCGCACATGAACCTTCAATTTGAGATGCTTCATTGAAGTCGATGTTTGATATATCTACGGTAAATGGGGTTTCTTGGGTGTTAAAGTAGATGTCCACCCGTCCATCATCATACAGGTAAATGCGGTTTATAAAAATATTGATAAGCGCTTTTTTGTATCGTTTCTCAGAAATATTGCCGCTGGACAAGCGGGAAAGGAAAAATCGAACCTCTGTTTCAGAAACAGTAAGAATTTTTGACGTTTCTTTAGCCAACTGAATTTTTAAGTTTTCCTGAGAAGCGGCCAATTCACGCATCTCTGAAAAAATCATTTCCGTGACGACGTTATCTGCGCCATCCATTTTCAAGGCGCTCATTAAGTTCGACTTCTGTTTATCCAACTTTTTTAATTCAGTTTTCAGGCGTTGAACTTCCGAATTTCTTTGCGCTTCTTCGCAAACTGCAAGAACCTCTTTGACGATTAAATCAATATTTTCCGGTGTTAATTGTTTGGCAGCAGCTTTGATCACGCTGTCCTCAATTAACGCCTTTTTTACATTCTTTTTTTGGCAATTTCTTGTCAGTCTTGCCGTATTACAAGAATAATAGTGATGTTTTGCGCCGGTACGACTTGTGCCGCTCACACCGACCATCATTGCGCGGCAATGTCCGCAAAAGAGTTTAGTAGTCAGCAAAAACTCCTCTAAGGCACGCGTCCGGGAAGGAGCAGCTTTGTTGCTTGCAAGTCGCTCCTGCACTCGGGCAAAAAGAGCGTCATCAATAATCCGAGGAATTGCATTTGCTTTTTCAATCCCGTTGTAGCAGTAAATACCGATGTATTTTTTGTTTCGTAAAATGCTGTGCAAGCTGTTTTTGTTGAATTTTGAACCACGGCTTGAACGGAAACCTCTATTGTTGAGTGAATTACAAATTTGGATTGCGGGTTCCCCATTGGCATAGCATTCGAAGATTTCCTTGACCAATGCGCTGGTTTTGGGATCAATCTGATACCTTTTTTCAGAATCCACATAAAAGCCCAAAGGAATGCTGCCGCCATTCGATAATCCTTTTTCGGCGTTGAGATTCATGCCGCGACGAACCTTCTGGGAAAGCTCAGCACTATAATATTCGGCAATGCTCTCTAAAACGCCTTCAATTAAAATACCGCTGGCATCGTCTGTGATGTTTTCACGGGCAGAAATAACGCGAACATTATTCTTTTGAAGAGCCATTTTATAGAGCGCACTATGAGTCCTGTTTCGAGAAAAACGGTCAAGCTGATATACGATTACATATTGAAATGTTTTTTTAGCGCTGTCTGCAATCATGCGCTGGAAAGCCGGTCTGTGATCGCTTTTGCCGGTGAGGGCACGGTCAATGTATTCGTCTATGATTACATAACCATTCTTTTTCGCAAAAGCATAGCATTCCGCCAACTGTCCCTCGATGCTTTGCTCATTTTGAGCGTGACTTGAAAAACGGGCATATATTACAGCATTCATTATTGGCTTCTCCTTTTTCCATTTTTGTTGTTAAGTTCACAGTAAGCAGATAATTTATTCTTTAATTCGTTTCCATATTCCTTTGCGGTTATTTGTAGTTTTCCTTTCTCTATGAGTTCCATGAGAGATACTGCTTCATCTCGCCATCGTTTGCGCAATTCTTTGCATTCATCTCCGGGCAGATAGGCAGTGCTCATTTTTCGATAATGTCTATATTTTTTATCGTATTCGGTCATCTTCTGTGATTGATTTTTTGCACCGCAGCTTTGACTGCAATAGATTGCATCAGAACGAGTGGATTTGAAAACTGTGTGGCAGTTTAGACAAATGCCGATAGTGCCGGAAATTGTCGGACTGGTGAGGAAAGAAATATAATCCAATGCGATAAGTTCGGTTATGCTATGAATTTTATAAACAGTGGTTACATTGAAGTCATCATCGTATTCGAAAAAGCACGAAAAAAGCCGTGGTTCGATATTGTAAGATTCGTTTTCGAGAACAATTCCACTTAAACTACTGAAGTCGTTTTTTTTGACTTGAAAGAGCACAGAAGGGGGTTGTACCCAAGAATCTATTTTTTCGGTACCCAAAATTGCTGCTTCGCGTGATTTGAATTGCCTTTTATATATTGTGAGAGCAGTTCGGCTGCGAATGCTTTGCTCTAAATTAAAACAGAAATCTATAAATCCTTCTTGCTGCTCATGCTGCGATAATGCTGTGAGGCTTTCATTATAAATGGGATATCGCGCAGTGATAGGGGTGTCGGCAAATAAATCAAATATTGTGCGGTAATTTTTGTTGGCATGAGAAAAGATTTGCTTGTATGTGCAATTTTCAAGATCATAAAAATCAGCAGACGTTGCACTGGTTGTGAGACGGTCAACTTCTTTATTAACGCATCCCATAAAAGCAAGTGTTAAATCCCCATATTCAAATTTGCCAAGGGTCTCACGATCTTTGGCATTTTCTGTATAATAGTCAGCCATTAAGGTTAACGTGTTTTGTTTATTGTCGCAGACAGCAAGTATAGTCATATAAACACCTCATTGAACTGGTAACTTTGCTTAAATTATATCACGAGTACCAATTTGCGTCAATCGCGAAATATAAATAAAATTTGCAACTGGTAAAAAAGATAATATAGAAAAATAAATTGCATTTTTCCTATGACAAAGGCTTCTGCGGATGATATTATAATGGCAGAGGGGTACGAAAGATATACCGATCATCACAATTACCATATGAGAAAGGACGGCGAAAATGAGCCTTACAAAAGAACAAGCGCGTGCAATGGCTTGTGCAATATATGCGGATATCCACATGTATGTGGTTAATCATCAGCATGAATATCAAGCGTGGTTGCGCGAACATGGCTACTGCAATGAGCAGGGCAAGGCGGCAGATAGCCGCCCCTACATATTAGTAATATTGGCTGCGGCGGCGAGAATGTACCGCCAATACATAGTGCGGAACGATCAGCGGGAGCTGATCGCCGCACCATGAATATAAGAAGAAAGGAGTGCAAGCAATGCGTATTATCGGTTACCGCAAAGCGGATTTTACCACGAAAGATGGTATCGAAATCAAAGGCTGGAATGCGTACATCGCAACAGAGATTGACCCGCGGTATGGGGCTGGCTTGATGACGGAGCGCGTATTTCTCTCCGACGCAAAGCTGGAACGTGAGGGGATTGAACTCGAAAAGATTCTGAACCGTGACATCCGTGTGTACTACAACCGTTACGGAAAAGTGGATTCCATCACTGTGCTGTCGGATTAACGCGCGGAAACCGTGGCTGCCGCGCCACAGACCCCATAAAGGGGCTGTGGTGTGGTAAGGCCACGGGGGCCGCTGTAAATCTGATTGACACATCGGTAAAAGGCCGAAACAAAGCCATTGACACCAATCGGGGGGCTTGTCCCGATTGGTGTCAATGGACACCGGTTTGTGGCAGAACTGTGGTAGCAAACGAAAGGGAGTGAGCCATGTCTAACTCCGTGAGGAAATGCGAAGTTTGTCAGCAGGTCGAGTACATGCCGGGATATCCTGACTGGAAGAGCGAGTTAGAAAAGAGCCTTGAAAGTGAACCCAATATAAAGAGATGGGTCTATGCATTGCATGATAGAGACAGAAACGACGATGGAACGTTAAAAGCGCCGCATGTGCATATCGTGCTTGAACTGGATGAGTCCGTAAAATTTAGCACGGTCGGCGGTTATGTGGGTGTGCCTGCGCAATATGTCGGTCGCATTAAGCAGCAGTACAAGGCAGGCCGCAGGTGGTACGCAGATATCGGTGGGGCGTTATCCTATTTGACGCATAGAAACGCAAAAGACCGCTATCAATATGACGACAGCGAGGTTGTTGCGAAGCCTGGCTATGATTGGAAAGCTGAACGTCAAAAGAGCGAAGCTCGACAGGCAGAACAAAAAACAATGAGAGCCATTCTCGAAGGTATCGAAAATGGCAGCATTCATCGGTACGATTTATTCGATAATATATCCCAGCAGTTGTATATAGCGAACAAGGGAGATATTGAGAAAGCGTTCGAACATCGAGAAGGCCGTATAAAAAATAGTCTCAATGACCGGGATGTCACCGTGATCTACATCAGCGGTACACCCGGCAGCGGTAAGACGGCACTTGCAAAAAAGTATTGTGAGGACAATGGGCTGTCATATTGCCTTTCAGCCTCATCGCGTGATCCTGTTCAGGATTACGATGGGCAGGATGCTCTGATACTGGACGATTTACGACCAGAGACCTTCGTTCTGCCGGATTTGCTGAAGCTCTTAGACAATCATACAAGTTCCTCTGTGAACGCGCGCTATCACGATAGATGGCTTGAAGCGAAAGCCATTATCATTACGACTGTTTTGCCGATAGAGGATTTTTACCGGCGCATTGGTAGCCGTGATGAACCGATACAGCAGTTGTACCGGCGGTGTCGTACCATGGTGCGTCTGACTCTTGACAAAATGGATTTGTTTGCCTATCGGGAATCGACAGGAGAGTACATGCTCATCGGCGGCGGAGAAAACCCCATCGCCAAAAAATACGCGCTCGACCAGAGGGATGCTTCTGAGGAAGAGCTGCGCCAGATTTGTTCAGAATTTGGCGTAAAGTATAGTCCGGAAGGTTTACCTTCTGACTATATGACAGAGGATATCCCGTTTTGACAAAAAGCTGTGCTATCGGCTATACGGGCATTGATATATGCAAAGGAAGTGACGTTTTTGAAAAGCATTATTGCCGATGACGGTAATTGTTGTTATTTATGCGGATGCAGCCGGAATCTGGAATGCCATCATATTTTTGGCGGGGCAAACCGTATTAAATCTAATCGGCTGGGAATTGTAATTCCGCTGTGCCACGCGTGCCATAATGAGACGCCTTTTGGGGCACATCACAACGCACAGGTAATGAACCGCCTTAAACAGATTGGACAGGAAAAAGCCATGAAAAAATATGGGTGGACGACAGACGAGTTCCGCGTGATTTTTGGAAAGAACTACTTGGATGAAAAGGAGAAGCATTAACCATGAATAACGAAAAGTTTGCATTGCGTCAGAAGACGCGTAGAAATTATATTCTGCTTGTGGCGCTGAACGGGTTGAGCAAGCTGTGGAAAACAAAATGGCCGATGTGCTTGATCGCGCTGGCGGCTATGGCCGTTGTCAGCATGATCTTGACCGCGCATACTCTGCATGATTGGTCGGTGGCGTTCACCGCAGTGTTGATGTTTTTCGTCGGCGTGCCGGTGGTAGCCTATGCGGCAGGTTGCGTGCCGGGTGCGTGGACAATTTATGAGGACATGGTACGGATTGGCATGGTGAATGCAGCGGGTGAAGCACCTGTATTGCTTGAGAGGTGGCACAAAGAAGGTAATCTTTACGCTATGCGTTTTAGGGCAAAAGGTTTTCCGTTAAGCGTTTGGGAAGATATGAAAGAAAAAATTGAAACGGCGGCAAATATCACCATTGTTCGTTTCGATGAAGGAAACTCAAAGCGCGAGGTTGTCATGGAATATGTGTCGGGAAACATTGTGCTCCCGCACCTTGTGCGTTGGAATTGGGAATATCTCTCTCAGGATGATTTCAAAATTGCTTTGGGCGAAAGCATTATGGGCCCTGTGTACATTGATTTGGCACAGAATCCGCATGTGTTGGTAGGCGGCACAACAGCCAGCGGAAAGACGCGTCTTCTGGAACTCATTGGCGAACAGGTGCTTGAAAAGTGCGCCTGCCTGATGATTGCAGATTACAAGGGGGTGGATTTCAAGCAGTTTGTGGGGCGTGCTCGTTTTGCCAGTAATAACGAGGAACTGTGGGTTGTATTGGAGTATCTTAATGAAGAACTGGAAAGACGCAAAGCAGCCCTTGTGCAGCACGGTTGCCGAAATATTGCAGAATACAGTAAAAACGAAAAATGGATGCCGCGTATTGTGCTGATTGTGGATGAGGCCAGTCTGGTATTTGATACAAGTAGTATCAGTGACAAGGCAGAAAAAGAAACGGTCGCAAGGATTTTGGGTGCGCTCATCAATCTGGCCCGTGTTGGACGTTTTGCCGGAATCCACATTATTGTGGCTACACAGCGCCCGGACACACTGTCCGTCCCCGGCGCACTCAAGGCCAACCTTGATACGCGTATTTGCGCACGCATGCCGGACGTGGCCACATCCACCGTAATACTGGACGACGGCTCGGCAACAAACCTCCCGTCCATTAAGGGTCGTTTCATCCTGCGGGATGGCAGCGGAACCGATACGATTTTTCAGGCATATTTGCTTGATGAATAACGATATAACTTGGTCTGCGCAGATCTTCTGCGCAGACCTTGAAAGGAGAAAATAATGGCAAACGAAGTAAGAAATTTTTTTGACCTCAAGGGGCCGGAAAAAAGCGTAGATGATTTTTTGGAGTGGTACAAAGCAGCGCTGGAAAATGACAAATCTGCGCGGCTTTACCCCGGAACACTTGAGCTTGTTTCTTTGGATACGATTGACGGCTATGAATTTGTAGAGTTGTGTTTTATGACTGCTTCGTCTGTTCCGGAAAATTGGCTTTGGACGATTGCAGAAAGATTTCCCGATTTGTCGTTTTCGAATTATGTGATTGACATTCTGGGCGGTTTTGCCGGAACGTTTTATGGCGCAGACGGTAATTTGGAATATCACCCGGTGGAAGGCGAAGAGCTGGAGAGATTATTTTCTTTTCGCTACGAATCCGCTTATGTAGAAGAAATGTAAAGGAGAAAGACAGAATGAAAAAGAAAAATGTGAATCACGGCAACAACGGTGTCACGATGATGGATAAGCTGTTGGAAATTCTCAACGCTGTAGATTTTAATCATCTCATGGTGATGGAACAGCCGTTCGCGCTCGCCGCATTGGGCTTTTTTTACGGTCGTACATCGGCATTGAATGACATTGCTTCGGGGAAACTTCTTGAAGTCTATGCCGATGGTAAAGAGGGTTTGTATAATCCCAGAAACGTGCAGTTCGCGCTGGCGATTTGCAATGTGCTGAAAAACATGGAATGGAATGCGAACCCTGAATATTTGGCAGCATTTTATTACGGCAGCGAGGATGCAGAAGAGGTGTTCTCAAAGTTTGAACAGGAGCATTAAAATGACAAACGAGTACATCAATAAAGGGCCGCCTTTGCGGCCCTATCAACAAGAAGCGCTCGAAAAAATGAAGCAGTATGAAGGGCATTCTGCTTTGCTGGTTTTGGGAACCGGATTGGGAAAAACCAGAATTTTCACCGAGTTTATTCGCAGTGAGGTTCAGGAAAGCGATCACACTTGTGTGATCGTATCTCACAGAGAAGAACTGGTGCAACAGCCGTTATCATATATGGATGATCTTCCTTGCGGGGTGGAGTGTGGCAAGAGATGTGCACGTCTGGGGCGTGATAAAGTGATTAGTGCCTCTGTGCAGAGTCTTGTGAATCGACTGCACAAGTTTAATCCTCGCGAGGTGGATACGATTATGGGGGACTTGTCGTGCATAAGAAGTTTTTGGCAGTGTTAGCGTCGTTGGCTATGGCGCTTTGCCTGACCGCATGCGGCGTGCAGATCACGGGTATCTCATTGCCGGAAAGTTTAGAACTCGAAGTAGGGGCGAGTGATGTGCTCACGGTGGAGTACGCCGCAGATAACGCGAGCGCGGACGCTCTGGAAGCGGCGGCCGAAAAATTAACCTTGGTATGGACTTCTGACAATGACGAGGTCGCTACCGTGGCCGAAGACGGTACGGTGAACGCACTCGCTCCCGGCGAGGCGATAGTCAACGTCGCTACTAAAGATGGAAAGCTGAGCGCTACCTGCCACATCACCGTTACTGCTCCGGAAGAGGAAATCGAGCCGACCAAGGTTGCAATGGACTCCGATGGTATGGACGCTCTTCAGGCGATGAAGGATTCCGGCGTTGTCGTTCCTGAGAATGTTGACCCCGAGACCCTGACCTGGGCATCCAGCGATGAGGCTGTCGCTACGGTTGATGAGAATGGCCACATCACTCCGGTTGGCACTGGCGAGTGTGTAATCACTGTAACTGGCGCTTTCCTGGCTGACGACACGGCCGCTGCATCCAACATGAGCTACAAGGGCACTGCAAACATTGTGCTCCTGAGCGCTACCCCCAAGAATGAAGTTGTTACCCCTCAGGAAACTGAGGGCAATATGTGGTCCGCTGAGCTGCGCATCGTAGTTTGCGAGACGCTGGACGAAGACGGCCAGGAAGTTGACAAGACCGAGGACACTGACAAGACCGATAAGGATACCACTAACGATAAGAATACCACAACTGGTGATAAGAACACTGGTTCCAATAACGGTTCCACTTCCACTGGAGGTGGCACTACAAACGGTGGTAACAACGGTGGCTCGACCTCTACTGGAGGCGGGAACACAAGTGGTGGTAACAACAATGCTGGCACTGGCAACAACCCCAATGAGGGTGGTGCCGCTGGTGGAGACGGAAACCAGGTTGTTCCTGGCGACGGCAGCTGGGCTGAGAACGGTGGGGACGCAACCCCTGATGATGAGGTTATTCCTCCTCCTCCGGCTTCGCAGGCTCCCGCGAATAATGCTGGCACTGGCAACAACCCCAATGAGGGTGGTGCTGCTGGCGGAGACGGAAACCAGGTTGTTCCTGGCGACGGCAGCTGGGCTGAAAACGGTGGAGACGCAACCCCTGATGATGAGGTTATTCCTCCTCCTCCGACATTCTGAGCATAATTAGAGACAGGCTTTTGCCTGTCTCTTTTTTTTGGGGGGGGATTGATTTTGGGGCTTGGGGACAGATGGATTTGGGGACGGATACAAAATGGTTTGGGGACAGATGTGAGGGGTGAGTGGTGTCTCATGTCCTGCATCAGTTGGGTATATTTGAAATAAATGCAAATTCGCCTGTCGGTGTGATCGACAGGCGAATTTTATTGCTCGGTGTGGATGGGGGTTGTATCAATCATATCGCTTTAATGTGTAGGGGAGCTTTGAAAAATCTTTTGATATGTGTACATCAAAAACCGTCTGCCGATTTGATCGGCAGACGGTTTTGTTACGCTTGCACCATAGGGGCATCGCAATCCATGCAAAGGATGTGCACCTCTTTGGTTGCTCTCACGCTGTTGCCGCAGCAGGGGCAGACGTATTTGCGGGTGTGGTTCGGCTTTGGCGGCGGCGTTGTTCCGGTGGCGTTTCCGTTCCCCGTGCCGCGTGGCGTGTAGCTCCATTCGATTCGGTTCATGTGGATGTCCGTCCAGCCTTGCTCAATGATGAAGTCGCAAAGGGCTTCGGTCGGCTCCGTGATGCTCCATCCGATGCGAGGATCATAGCTGATAGACAGGTCACGTGCGGTGGCTGCATCCCGGAATTTCTTGTTGTGGTACGCCCCGCCACGGCTGCAATCCTGAATGCCGTTTTGCAGATTCCAGAGGTGTACCATTTCATGCAGCAAAGTCGCCGTCGTGTTCTCGATAGGCCGGTCGAGTGTTCCCGCTCCGATGTTCAGCTCATGGCGGTGTTCCTGCCCTTTGCGCCATGACTTCCCAACTGTAACATGGCCGTATGCGCGGGGCGTGCTCTGGATGGTGATGATAGGTTCTTCCAACTGTCCGTTGAAGTATTTGGCATTCAGTGCCCGGAACATTTTTTCGAGATAACCAGCGGTGCGGGAAGTTTTCACAGTCTCTTTCATGTTGTCGCCCTCACTTTCAAAATTCAAATCTAATCCGGGGGGATTAAATTTTTCGTTTCGTCCGTGATTTGCCAACGATTTATGAAAAGCTGATTGTCAATAGCACCGTGGAATACCGCAGCGTAGCGAGGATATGCCGCGAAAGGCTATTGACGGTCAGCTTTTTATGAATCAAACTTCACGCAAGGACAAACGGGATTGGCTTAAACCTTAAATTGTTTGGCGGTCATGTTGCACAAAAAAAGCGTCAGAATTTCTCTTTGAGTTTTTGGGGGTCATTTTCGTTTTGGAGATAAAAAAAGGAAAAGGGCACTGATCTTTCGATCAGTACCCTTCTCCTATCCGTATCCGTATTGCAAAACCACCCGGAAAGAACAAGTGGTTCTTACAATACCTCATTGGTGAGCCGCCGGGGATTCGAACCCCGGACCCATTGCTTAAAAGGCAATTGCTCTGCCAACTGAGCTAGCGGCTCATATGCATCTGACAGCTTAACAATTATAACAGCCGCACAAACGCTTGTCAATAGCTGTTTTTCACGCAGCGGGCCAAAATTCCCTGGCAGGCGGCGGGCCCCCGCCGGGGCCCGCCGCACAATATTTTATTGTTACACCGTGCGGTAATAATATTCGCTGCGGCCATTCACCGTCACATACAGGGTGTCGAAGTTGACATATTCCCATGTGGCATAGTATTGTTCGTTACCTGTATGTACCAATCCATCATCATAAAAGTGATAAGTTGATGACGGGAGATAAAAACTTGTATAAAAACTCCCTTCCGCTGGGATGTCTATATAGTTGCCACTGCTAGCATACCACTCGCCACGCATAAAAGCCAGCATATCTCTAGTGGCCGCATAAGAAACATCAATATATTGCTCTAAATAGCGCAATTTTTCACTGATTTCTCTTGGATAAGAGGAATATCCAGCTCCTCGAATCATGTCACAAAGGTGAATTGCCTCCAAATAGAGTTCTGATATTTCATATCCTTCATATTGCGATGTCACTTTAAAGTACTGCTCTGCGAGGCCATACCCTGGTTTTTTGTAGTCCTCCATAGCCTTATCAAATATTTGCGGCACACATTCCTGCATCAACTGGGAAGCATCTAAAAAATCTTCAATATTAGAAAGTAAAATGTATCTTTTATAGATGTCATTGTTCTCTAGCGCCTTCAGATAAATGCGAATATTTTTCGCCAGCTCCTCAGAATCCTGATATCCTTCCAGCGCAAGAAAGGCCTGGCGCGCCTGCTCCAGCTCGCCCTGCTCCATCAGCACCTGTGCGTCCACATAGGCCGCCTGCTGTTCATCCAGCATGTTCAGCCACGGTGCACGGCGGTATACGGCCTGTGCCCGGCCATATTGCCCATAGGAAATAGCCGTTTCCAGCGCGCCAGCCTGCCGCCAGGTGTAAATGCCAAAGCCGGCCGGCACCGCCAAAACCGCCAGCACCACCACTGCCGCAACCACCCGCCTGCGCAGGCGGCATTTCTTCGGCTGCGGCGCAGGCTGCGCCGGCCCCTGTGCCGCCTGTGCCGCGGCAGCGCACGGCGGCATCTCCCGCCTTTCCGCAGCGGCCGCCGGGTGCGGCGCATCTGCAGCAGGCGCTGCTGTTTGGGCTGCCGCAAGGCGCGTGGCCAGCCCGGCAAGTTCGGCGGCAAACTGCGCAAGGCTTTGTGTGCGCCTGCCCGCCTGCATATCCATGGCGTTCTCTACAAAAAAGCGCAGCGGGTTCTGCTCGCCAAGGGCAAGCGGCGCGCCGTTCATGCGCGCGGGGATATCTGGCGGCACAGCGCCCTCGGTAAGGGCGTACAGCACCGCACCGTAAAAATACACGCTGCCCGCCTCGCCCTGCACGCCATAGTAAATTTCGGGCGCGGTGTAGCCCGGCGCACGGTAATCGGCCCCGTTTTTCTTCACAAGCTCTATGCCGTTGCCGCGCACCAGCACGCACTGCGGCGCGCAAAGGCTGTGCGCCTGCGCCCCTTTTTCCTGCAGGGCTGCCGCCACAGCTGCGGCCGCCTCGGCCGGGGCCAGCCTGCGCCCCGCCTGCACAAACTGCACAAGCGGCACGGCCCGCTGCCCTGTGCCGCGCGGCCGGCCTTTTTTCTTCCACATGAAAACGCCCAGCACAGCCCCGGCCGCACACAGCGCCAGCGCCGCCACACCCAGCACAACCCCCATGCGGGATTGCGTCTTATACGGAATGCCGTTTGCCTCCAGCACATTGATGAGCTCAACGACATGCACGGCGCCATTGATGTTTTGCGCACCGTCCACGCCCACGGTGTTTACCCCCACCACATTTCCGTGCTCGTCCAACATGGGGCCGCCGGAATTGCCCTGGTTGATGGCTGTGTTTGTCTGCACAAGCTGCACGTCCTGCGAGGCCGTGCCCACCACGCGGCTTGTCTTGATTGCGCTGACGATGCCGTCTGTCACCGTCATTTCATCCACACCTGCCGCCTCTTGCCCGGTCAGTATGTCCGCCCCGCCGGGAAAGCCCAGCGCCCACACCGCAAGGCCCGTGTCAAAGCTGCTGGTGCGCAGCGCAAGGCCCGGCACCTTCAGGGGCGCCGCGGTTTCCAGCACAGCCAGGTCTGCCCCGGGGGCCGTAGCCTTCACTGTGGCAGGCACGGCCGCGTCGTGCGAAAGGTATATTTCAAATTCGCTGCAGCCCTCTATCACATGGTAATTTGTCACCACATAGCACGAGTTGCGCGCCACGGTGAAGCCCGTGCCGTAGAAGGCGTTTTCGCCGCTTATGGTCACAATGCGCACCGTGCTCTGCCGCGCGTCCAGCACGGCGCCCGGCACGCTTTGCGCGCCGAAGGCCGCGCACGCCAGCAGGCACGCCAGCGCCAAAACGGCCGCCAGTTTCTTTCCAACACCCCGCATAAAAAAGCCCCCATTCCCCGGGAAATGCCCCGGTGCCACCCGCAACAGGGGCAGGCCTTTCTGCTGCGGCAAACACCTTACCCCTTTTGTTTTATCATATCACATCCCCGGGCCCGGCGGCACAGGCGTCTTACACAAAAAAGCGCCCCTGCCTTCAGCATTTTGCCAAAAGAAGGGGCGGTTTTCTGTTTTTCGCTGTCAGGCGCGGCCCGCGGCGGCGCAAAGCCATTCTTCGTCATGCGAAACGCTGTTGAACAGCGCCTCCAGCTTGGGAATATCCGCGCGCAGCGCCATGCGCACAAACCCCTCGCCAGCGGCGCCAAACGCCGTGCCGGGTATGACGGCCGCGCCATGGCGCGCCAGCAGCTTTTGGGCAAAGGCGGCGCTTGTGTCGCCCGTTTTGCGGATGTCAAGAAACGCGTACAGCCCGCCCTGTTGTTTTGGCTGGGCCAAAAACGGGATGTCCGCCACCCGCCGGGCCACATATTCGGCGCGGGCGCGGTAGGTTTCGTTTACATGGGCAAATATCTCGCGGCGCAGGGCCAGCGCGTGCAGCCCCGCCCGCTGGGACACCATGGGCGCCACATACACATTGCTTTCGTTTATTTCGCGCATTTTTTGCACAAGCGGCGCGGGCGCGGCCACATAGCCCAGGCGCCAGCCGCTCATGCAGTAATCTTTGGAAAAAGAGTGCACCGTGGCCACATGCCCGGCCATGCCGGGCATGCCGGCAGCGGGCACAAACGGGGTGTCGAAACAATAGGCGGTGTAAATGTCATCTGCAATCAGCACAATGCCCTTTTCCCGGCACACCTCGCACAGCGGGGCCAGCTGTTCGGCCGTAAGGCACACGCCGGTGGGGTTATTGGGCGTGTTGAGAATAACGGCCCTGGTGTTTGGCCCGCAGGCGGCCGCCAACGCCTCGGCCTGGGGCACAAAGCCCTGCTGCGGCAGGGTGGCCACCTCTACCGGCACGCCGCCCGCCAGGCGCACCTGCTGGGGGTATGGGGAAAAATACGGCGCAAACAGCACCACTTCCTCCCCCGGGGCCAGCAGGGCCGACAGCAGCAGCCACATGGCATGGCAGCCGGACGCCGTCACCATCACCTGCTCGGGGGCTAGCGCAAGGCCATAGTCCTCCTGCCAGCTTTGGCAAATGGCCGCCACCAGCTGTGCATCGCCCGCTGCCGGGCCATAATGCGTATAGCCGTGCAGCGCGTCCTGCATGGCGGCGCGCACCACGCGCGCATCGGTGTCAAGGTCCGGGTCGCCCAGGGCAAGGTCCAGCACGGCACCGCTTTGGGCGGCGTCCGCCATGGCCATCATTCCGGCAAGCCCGTCCAGGGCAGCATCATTCTGTTTCATAATCTCCCTCCTGGCCACGGGCAGCCCGCCGCGCGGGGCCGCCCGTCTGTTGTGGTTCAATCAAACGTGCGCAAAAATTCCGACACAAGGGCCAATCCCTTGCGCAGGGCTGTGGTATCTTCTGCAAAGCAATAGCCAATGCGCAGCCAGCCCTCCATATCCATAGCCGCGCCGGGCAACAGCATAACGCCCGTCTTTTCCAAAAGCTGTTTGCAGAAGGTGACGCTGTCCACCGGGGCGTCATACTTCAAAAAGGCTGTGGTGCCCGCTTTGGGCCGCACATATGAAATGCGCGGCTCGCTTTGCACCCACGCGTCCAGCACAGCGGCGTTATCCGCCACAATTTTCAGGTTGCGGCGCAGCAGCGCCTCGCGGCTGTGAATGGCAAGCGCGGCCAGGTAATCGTCTATTTTGCCGCAGCTGATGGTGTTGTAATCCCGCCGGCGGTTGATGCGCTCAATCAGCTCTTCCGGGGCGGCCACCCAGCCAAGGCGCAGGCCCGCCAGCGAAAAAGTTTTTGAAAAGGTGCCCACGCTGACGCCCTTTTCATACAAATCTGCCATGGCGGGGGCAAAGTTTTCGCCATACGGCGCGTGGTTCAGCCCGCGGTACGCCTCGTCACACAGCACCCAGGCGCCGCAGGCCCCGGCTTTTTTCGCCACGCCGCGAAGCAGAGCCTCGTCCATCAGCGCGCCGGTGGGGTTGTTGGGGTTATTGATGCAGATCAGTTTTGTGCTGCTGTCCGCAAGGCTTTCCAGCTCTGCCAAATCTGGCAAAAAGCCGTTTTCCGGCCGAAGCTGGCAAATTTTCACCCGGGCGCCCAGCGATTCCGGAATGGAATACAGCTGCTGATAGGTGGGAAGCACGCTGATAACCGTATCGCCCGGCTCTACCAGGGCGTTGATGACAAGGTCGTTCGCGCCAATGGCCCCGTGTGTGATGGTGGTGTTTTCGGGCCGCACCGTCTTATACAGGCCGCACAGCCCTTCGCGCAGCGCCATAGAGCCCTCGATGTCGCCATAGGTAAGCTGCATGGCGCGGATATCCTCCCACACCTTGTCGCCCTTGCCGGAAAGCGCGGCAAGCTCTTGCACTGTAAGCGACTTTACGCACGTCTCGGCCAGGTTATAGGTGCAGTTATTCTCATAGGCGTTCATCCACATCTCTACGCCAAAATCCCGAATCTTCATCGTATTCCTCCTTTTCGCTCACAGCTGCACCACCGTGCCCACGTCCATCGCCTCGGCCCTGCGCAGCGCACAGGCCGCGGCGGCAAGGTCCTGCAGGGCAATGCCCGTGGTGTCAAACACTGTGATGTCTCCGTCCCCTGTCCGGCCCGGCTTCTGCCCGGCCAGCACCTGCCCAAGCTCGCCTGCAATTTCCTGCGGCGCAAGGAAGCCCTGCCTCACCGCCATTTCCACTTCCCCTACGGCAAGGCACTGGGGCGTGTCATCGGTGTATACGCGCGCCCCGCGGCACAAAGCAGCACCAGCATGCCACCCAGGCGGAACACGGTCCCGCCGCTGGCTGCCTCCCAGCGGGCCGCCTCGTCCAGCCAGGCCCCGGCCGGGGCCTGGCCAGAAAGAGCACATGCCGTGCACTGCACCTGAACCGGCGCGGCGCCAAGCAGGCGCTGTGCCAGCCGTTCACAGCGCGCAGGCTGCTGTTCGCGCGCAAGGCGGGCAGCCAGTTTATCCTTTTTCTCAAACGCCACGCTTTGCCCCAGCATGCCCTTTACGGCGGCAATCACATCTTCCAGATACACGCCGTCATACAGCAAAAGGGCCGTGCCTGTCTGCTGCGCCATGGCGCGCACATGCGGCGGGAACTCGTGCAGGAACACCGTCTTTACCGCAATGGCGGTGCGCCGCGGCGCATCAGCCCCTCCATCGCCTGCCAGGCCAGGGCGGGCTGCCCCTGTGCAAACAGCATGGTGCTCAGCACCAGCTCGTCTTTGTAAAAATTGTCATAGCTGCCCTGTGTGGGCTCGTAATCCAGAAAGGCCACGTTGGCCACATTTCGGGCAAGGCCGCTTTGCCCCGCCACGCAGCGCATGCCGCGCAATGCCGGGTGGCGCAGCACTGCCTCCAGGCTCAGCATGGCAAGGCCCCCTTTTTTGTGCTTGTTGTATGATACACTCGGGAACAAAGGCTTCCGCCGCCAAGGGGCGCCCCAGCGCGCGCTGCCACAAAATTGAAACCCGGTGTTCCGCTTGTTTCTTGATGCTATTGTACCACGCTGGCAGCAGATAGAAAAGGCCCGGCGGGAAACACCCGCCGGGCCGTGCGCACACAGCCCCTGCTGTGTTCAGCGCGCTTTTGTTCTAATTTCTTGCAAAATTTGAGCCTTAAATTCCTCCAGCGGCTTCACCCCGCCGTTTTCCTCTTTGCGGGCGCGCACAGACACTGTGCCGTCCTCCATCTCTTTTGCGCCCACCACCAGCATATAGGGCACTTTTTGAAGCTGCCCCTCGCGGATTTTGTAGCCCATTTTTTCATTGCGGCAATCTGCCGAGGCGCGCACGCCCGCGGCCTCCAGCGTTTGGGCTACTTCGCGCGCATAGGCCTGGTGCGCTTCGGCAATGGGAATCACGCGCACCTGCTCGGGTGCCAGCCAGGTGGGGAAAGCGCCCGCAAAATGCTCGATGAGAATGCCAATGAAGCGCTCGATGCTGCCGAACACCACGCGGTGAATCATCACCGGGCGGTGCTTGAGGCCGTCTTCGCCGGTATATTCCAGCTCAAAGCGCTCGGGCAGCTGCATATCCAGCTGGATGGTGCCGCACTGCCAGGTGCGGCCAATGGCGTCTACAAGGTGGAAATCCAGCTTCGGGCCATAGAAGGCGCCGTCGCCCTCGTTCACCGTATATTCGCGGCCCAGCTCTTCCAGCGCGGCGCGCAGGCCGTCCGTGGCCTGCTGCCACGCCGCCTCATCGCCCAGGTGGTCTTCCGGCATGGTGGACAGCTCGATATGGTATTCAAACCCGAACAGGCTGTACACCTGGTCAATCAGCTTCACCACGCCTTTGATTTCATCCTTGATCTGCTCGGGCGTCATGAAGATATGCGCATCGTCCTGTGTGAAGCAGCGCACGCGCATCAGCCCGTGCAGCGCGCCGGACAGCTCGTGCCGGTGTACAAGGCCCAGTTCGCCCATGCGCAGGGGCAGATCGCGGTAAGAGCGGGGCTTTGTCTGATACACCAGCATGCCGCCCGGGCAGTTCATGGGCTTGATGGCAAAATCTGTGTCATCAATCACCGTGGTATACATATTCTTTTTGTAGTGATCCCAGTGGCCGCTGCGCTCCCACAAAGCGCGGTTGAGCATCACAGGGGTGCTGATTTCCTGATAACCGGCGGCGCGGTGAATTTCGCGCCAGTAGTCAATCAGCTCGTTTTTCAAAATCATGCCCTTCGGCAGGAAGAACGGGAACCCGGGGCCCTCTTCCATCAGGGTGAACAGCTCCAGCTCTTTGCCAAGGCGCCGGTGGTCGCGCTTTTGCGCCTCTTCCAGCATGTGCAGGTAGTCTTCCAGCTGGCTTGCTTTGGGGAAAGCGATGCCGTATAGACGGTCCAGGCTGTCGCGCTGGGCGTCGCCGCGCCAATAGGCGGCCGCCACCTTCAAAAGCTTCACGGCCTTCAGGGCGCCGGTGCTCATCAGGTGCGGGCCGGCGCACAGGTCTGTAAAATCGCCCTGCGTGTACACGCTGAGCTGCCAGCCCTTCTCGGCATATTCCTCTAATAGCTCCAGCTTATAGCTTTGCCCGGCAAACAGCGCGCGCCCCTCTTCCACGGTGATAAAGCGCTTTTCCACCGGAAGGTCTGCCTTGATGATTTTTTTCATCTCGGCCTCAATGGCCTCAAAATCGCCCGTGGTAAGCGGGCGCTCTGCCTTGATGTCATAATACCAGCCATTTTCCAGCGCCGGGCCAATGCCGAACCGGGCCTGCGGGAACAGGTGCTGCACAGCCTGCGCCATCACATGCGCGGCCGTGTGCCAGAAAGCGTGCTGGCCCTCGGGCGAATCGAAGGTCATGATTTCCAGCGTGCAATCCTTTTCCAGCGGCGTGCGCAAATCGCATGCCTCGCCGTCCACTTTGGCGGCGCAGGCTGCCTTATACAGCCCCGCGCCGATGCTTTTGGCCACTTCGGCGGCTGTGATGCCCGCCTCAAACTGCCTTTTGTCGCCTTTCAGTGTTACTTGTATCATGCGTTTCCCCTTTCTTCAGCCCGGTTTCGGCTGAAAACAAAAAATGCCCATCCCGCACGAATGCGCACGGGATGAGCAGGAAGCCCACGGTTCCACCCGAATTATACTACTACTTGTTTTAAAATCAAAAATAAAACAAATAGCAATATCACTCTTACCGGCTGTAACGGGCCGTGCCCGGCGGGGGTTCGCCCCCGCACTCTGCGGTGGTAGGAAGCATGCCCGGCACAAGGCCGCTTACAGCCCGGCGGCGGCCCTCTCTGCATGTGCAAAAAGCAAGTTCCCATGTCCGCTTCTGCGTTTTTACGGGATGGTCTTATGCAAGTAAGCATACACCCGCCCGTTGCGGTTTGTCAACGGTATATGTCACAAAGAGGTAACAATTTCTTGACAATTTTGTGAACAAACGATACAATATAACATGTGATTATATGTAATATTGAGGCAGCCCGCTGAAAAGAGCCGGGCTTGCCTTTTACTTCATTTGTAAATAAACCTGTTGTTTCGCTCGCCTTGGGCTGCCCTCATATTACTTTTATTCATCAATTTTGAACTGAATAGGAGTGGACCCCATCTTATGTTACCATTGTTACTGCCGTTGTGGCTAGTGATCATTGGGATCATGGCCATACTGGCCGCCGGGTGCGTAGTGGGCTTTTTTCTGGGCGAAAGCCACCGCAAAAAGGTAGCCGAGGCAAAAATTGGCAGCGCGGAAGAAGAAGCCCGCAGGCTTGTGAATGACGCTGTAAAAACGGCGCAGCAAAAGCGCAAGGAAGCCCTTGTGGAGGCAAAAGACGCCGCCCTTCAAATGAAGACGGAGGCCGATAAAGAAATTAAAGAGCGCCGCAACGAGCTCTCCCGCCAGGAGCGCCGGCTGGACCAGAAAGAAGAGGCGCTGGACAAAAAAGTTTCTGTGATGGAGCAGAAAGAGGAAGACCTTCGCAAACGGCAGGAGCTGGCCGAGGCCAAACTGAACGAGGTGGAACAGCTTCGCCTGCGCGAGATGGAAAAGCTGGAGACCATTGCCGGCCTTTCCTCAGAGGATGCCAAGCAGCTGCTTTTGTCGAAACTGGACGAGCAGCTTGCCCACGAAAAGGCCATGCACATTGCCGCGTATGAAACGCAGACAAAGGACGAGGCCGAAACCATGGCGCGCGAGCTGATTAGCCAGGCCATTGCCCGCTGCGCGGCCGACCATTCCAGCGAGGCCACCGTGTCGGTGGTGGCCCTGCCTTCGGACGAAATGAAGGGCCGCATCATTGGCCGCGAGGGCCGCAACATCCGCGCGCTGGAAACAGCCACCGGCGTAGACCTTATCATTGATGACACGCCCGAGGCCATCACGCTTTCCAGCTTTGACCCTGTGCGCCGCGAAATTGCCCGCATGACGCTGGAGCGCCTGATCAGCGATGGGCGCATCCACCCCGCGCGCATTGAGGAGACGGTTGATAAATGCCGCCGCGAGCTGGAGCTTGCCATGAAGCGCGAGGGCGAAAAAGCAGTGATGGACGTGGGCCTGCACGGCCTGCACCCCGATATTGTAAAGCTGCTGGGCCGCCTGCACTACCGCACCAGCTATGGCCAGAATGTGCTGAACCATTCGCTGGAAGTGGCATATCTTTCCGGCATTTTGGCCGCAGAGCTTGACGTGAACGTCACCCAGGCAAAGCGTGCCGGCCTGCTGCATGACATTGGCAAGGCGCTGGACCACGAAATAGAGGGCAGCCACATTTCCATTGGTGTGGACATTGCCAGAAAGTATAAAGAGAACCCGGCCATTATTCACGCCATTGAGGCGCACCACGGCGATGTGGAGGCCAAGACGCCGCTTGCCTTTATTGTGATGGCGGCGGACGCCATTTCTGCCGCACGCCCCGGCGCGCGCAAGGAAAACCTTGAAAGCTATATCAAGCGTTTGGAAAGCCTGGAGGAAATTGCCAACAGCTTTGAGGGCGTAGAGACAAGCTTTGCCATTCAGGCGGGCCGCGAGGTGCGCATTATGGTGAAACCGGACGCCATCACAGACGACCAGCTTGTCATTTTGGCGCACAGCATCTCCCGCAAAATTGAGGAAGAGCTGGATTACCCCGGCCAAATCAAGGTAAACGTCATTCGCGAATCCCGCGCGGTGGAATACGCCAAATAAACAGCATTATAAAAGCGCAGCCTGATATTACAGGCTGCGCTTTTGCATTTCCATGGGCGCAAAGCACTTTTTCTGCAGGCAAACCATCAGGCCCTTTCCGGGGCAGGCAAAGAGGCCAGATACTTGTTCACCTGGCGGCGCGTGCAAAGGCGCACGCCCTGCTTGGCTGCGGCAAAGTGGGCCTCGTGCTGGGCACGCCGGGCTTTGGTGCGCCCTTCGTGCATAATCCACCAGAAAAATTCCGCATCAAATTTTTCCTCACAGCCCAGCGAGGGCCTTGCCTTTCCCCTGTATTGCCACCAGCGGCGCAGGTTGGCGGCAAGGCAGGGCACACGCGCAAAATCTAAAAAGATGCACACGTCTGCCATAGAAAAGCGCTGCGGGCAAACACGGGCATAGTTGCCGTCAATCACCCAGCCCTTGTTTTCTTCCAGAAATTTCTGCACCCGGGCATTCTGCTCTTCCAGGCTGCGCTCGTTCCAGTTTCCATAAAACTGCACTGTGTCCAAATGCAGCACCGGCAGGCCATACATTTCCCCCAGGCGCTGTGCCAGCGTAGATTTTCCGCTGCCGGAATAGCCAATAATCTGGATGCGCACGGCGCACCGCCCCCTTTCCGGATGTATGTGCCAGTATAGCACGCCCTGCGCCCGGCCGCAAGCGCCCGCACGGGGCGCTTTCTTTTCTCAGCCGGGGTAGCCCATGTAGGCCATGGTGAGCGGCGCCGTCTTTTCCATAGATACCCGGCACACCACAATGCTGCCGCCGCCCGCAACGCTGCCGGAATCTCCATTTCGGAATTCAAAATCCGGCCCCAGCGCCACGGTCCACTCCGGGATGCCGTCTTTGCACAGGGCCAGCGCAAGGGTGCCGGCCTGCACACAGTCGCTGTATTCATATTCATAGCGGTAACTGCCGTTCTCCAGCGCGACAAAGCCGCCGGGGCCGTCTGTGGCCTCCAGCCGCCAGCCCGCCGTATTTTGGCCTTCCGGCTCCCATATGCCCACCAGTGCAGAACCCACATAGTAATAGGAATTGCCGCTTCCCCTGTCCCCAAAAGTGGCGATATATTGATGTGTACGTCCGTCTTCCCCTTCATAGGTGGCTGTGCACACATCGCCGGTGAGCCATTGCAGCTTCAGGTTCCCCTGCACCGCATAGGGAAACTGCTGTGCATGCAGGCCACGCAAATGCACGGTTTTGCCTGTGGAGGGGTTTTTGTAGAACACAGCCAGCCGAAGCGAAGAGGAAAGGCTGACGCGCAGCCCCGCCCCATAGGCCGCCGCCCCCAGCGCCGCCGCCAGTGCAAGCGCCAAAAACACAGCGCGCAGCCGCCGGCGGGCCGCACGCCCCTGCTTCCAGCGCACCTGCGGCGTCTGGCGGCGCAAATGCTGTGCCAGGGCATCGAACTGTTCTGCCTCCAGCGCCTGCTTTGGCACCGGCAGGGCGCGCCGCCCCCAAAACAGGCAAAGCCCCTGCGGCCCCTGCCATGCATCCGTCACGCCGGTGTAGGCAAGGCATGCGCTTTCGCCCGGGCTTTGCAGCAGCACAGTTTTCTCCCCAAACTGCGCGCTGCGCACCCCGGCCTTGCGCGCGGCTGCGCGTAAATTCCGGCGCGAAAGCGCCCCAAAGAACACCTCTGCCCCATACAGCACCGCCAGCAGGCCCTCCACAGCAGCCAGCGCATACAGGCCTGTATCGCCCTCCCGGCCCGCCAGCCACAGCACACTTGCCCCAGACAGCACCAACAGCGCAAACAGCCCGCGCATTACCCAGCGCCGCCGCTGCACATGCTGCCCGGCGCGCACAGCCAGGCTGCGCGCCGCCGGGGTGAGGATATCCTTTATATAAAACAGGGGTGCCTGCAGCTGGGCTTCCGCCGGGGCGGGCACGGCCGCCGGCGGCACCTTGGAGGCCTGCGGCTGCTTTTCCCCGCCCGCCAACAGCTCATCCACACTCACCTGCAACGCGGCAGCCAGCTGCGGCAGGGCGGTGATGTCCGGCAGGCCAAGGCCGCGCTCCCACTTGCTTACCGCCTTGTTCGTCACGCCCAATGCGTCTGCAAGCTGTTGCTGTGTCATATCCAGCGCCTTGCGGCGGGCCGCCACAAAAGCGCCTATTTTTTCGCCATCCATTCCAATGCCTCCTTCTGGTGCGCGGCCCGGTGCATTCACAATGCCGGGCCCCGCTGCCTGGCATGTTTACTTTACCACACACCCCCCGGGCGGGGCAACACACGGCCTGTGGAGGCCCTGTCTACGCAGCGTAGAGCGGGTCGTGCCCCGGCAAGGCCCGCCAATACCTGCAAAATGCAGGCCCGGCGGGGCGCCTGTTTTTACAGGCCAAGTGCACATGGCATTGCAAACGAAAGGTACCATAAGCCCCATAGCAACCCAATCGCCGCCATGGGGGCTTTCCATGCTTTTCCAACCAGGTGCAAAACCGTTTGCGGCTGCCCATGGCCGCAAAAATTCCGGCGCTTGTTTTTTTGTGCAACCTGCCCGTTTACAAAGCGATGGCGGCAGTGCTTTTGCCTCCAGAGGCCAGCCCGGCAATTTGGGGCAGGCCACGGCATGAAAAAGCCCGGCAACCCTAACGGATTACCAGGCTTTTTCAATGTGCTGGACATCAAAACCGCCAGCTCAAAACCAATATGTGCTTACGTCAAGGTTCCCTTTATTCCTGCGGTTTTTCCTCGTCGCCCGGCTGCGGGGCATCTTCGCCGCCGTCTTCCGGCTCATCGCCCTTCACGCTGGCCAGTGCGTCTTTCGCCTGTGTCAGCAGGCTGTCCGCCCCGGCTTTCACTTTCCCCAGCATCTCGGGCGCGTCTGCGGCCACTTTCTGCGCCACACTGGCGCCCGCGTTCACCACGGCCTTGCCCGCCACCACAATGGCCTTGCCTGCCTCGCTAAGCGAGCCAGCCAGTTCATCCGTGTCGATGCCCGCCCTGCCGGCGGCCTCTTTCATTTTGTTTTTGGCTGTATCCACAGCCCCCGCCGCCTGTTCTTTCACCTCATATGCCGCATCTTCTGCAGCCTCTACAAGGTCTTCTTTCACATCCTGCAAGGTGGGCTGCGGCTGGGCCTCCGGCTGCGGCTCGTCGGGCTGTGCACAGGCCCTCGCCTCTTCTTCCGCAGCCTTGTTTTCGGAATATTTCTGCGCCACTTTCACAGCCGCAGCAGCACCGGCTGCAGCCACGCCAATTCCAAACAATTTTCCCCAAAATCCCATATTTCTTCGCTCCTGTCTGCAAATGCTCAAATTGGAATATACCGGGCTTTTCCTTTGGCCCATGCGGGAAAGGCACCTGCTGTGCCTGCCATCCCTCCGGTATCTTATTTTCATTATATCCGCTCTTATGCCGTTTGCAAGTAAAAAAGGGGCCTCAAACATGGACTTTTTGTAAATTTTGCCCAATTCGCGCTTTTTCGAGCCCTGGGTTTTCCCTATGGCGTCCTTCTGTGCCGTCCTTGACATCGTCCCGCCATTTGCTATACTGTACATAAATACTGGAACGGATTCCATTTCGGAAGGGAAGCGCTGCTGTTGGAAAAGGAAAAGGCCGTGCGCCTGTTGGACGTAGCCCGGCACGCCGGAGTGGGCGTAGGCACCGCGTCCCGCGTGCTGAACCATGAGCCCGGCGTCAGTGAGGAAAAGCGCCAGCGCGTGCTGCGCGCCATTGAAGAGCTTGGCTACCGGCGGAACGCCATTGCACGCAGTTTAAAAGTAAACCGCACCAAAACGCTGGGTGTGGTGATTCCCGATATTGCCAACGAATTTTACTGCGAGATTGTGCGCGGCGCAGAAGATGCCGCGCGCAGCGAGCACTACACCATCATTTTATGCAGCACCGACAGCCGCCCCGCGCAGGAGCTCAGCACCATTACCATGCTGACAGAAAAACAGGTGGACGGTGTGATTATGCTCTCCTACGATTGCTGCCCGCAGACGCTGGACGCGTTGAAGCGTTCTGGCCTTCCCACCGCGCTTATTTCCACCCTGTGCACCGATGACGCATTTATCACCATCAATATTTCGAACTTTGACGCAGCATATCAGGCTGTGGAACACCTCATCGGCCTGGGCCACCGTTCCATCGCCATGCTGGCCGGGCCTCCCAGCGACATTGACGGCGGCGAAAACCGTTTGCTTGGTTACCGCGCGGCGCTGGCCGCGCACGGCCTCCATGGGCTGGACCCCGCCGAAACCCTGGTTGTGCCCAGCAGCGCCTATACCTACGAGGCCGGGTATGCCTGCACCCGGAAGCTTCTGGCCACCCAGCGGGTATTTACCGCTGTGTTTGCCGCAACAGACCACATGGCAGTGGGCTGTGTGAAAGCCCTGTGGGATAATGGCCTGCGTGTGCCGGAAGATATTTCCGTCATTGGCTTTGATAATTTGTCCATTACCGGCTATTCCACCCCGCCCATTACCACTGTGAACCAGCCCCGCTATGAGATGGGCCGCCTTGCCGCAAAAAAAATATGCCAGGTTCTGGCCGGGCAGGATGTGGAACAACGCCATATCACGCTGCGTCACAACATCGTATACCGCGCTTCCACCGCCGCACCCGGCAGGCTGAAGCAATATGTGCCCAGTGGGAAACCGGTTTAAAATTGCGGCCATAATTTCCACAATATGGAATTTTCAAAGTGCTTCTTGTGTATTTTCTCTATATTTCCTGTGTCAAAATTGGCAAACCCATCCATTGACAGGGAAGGGAAATCGTGTATACTGAATTTAGATGGAATCGATTCAATTTGAATCTCACCAGCCTCCTCAAACAAATTCCAGCGCTGCCCGCCCATGGCAGCCTGCGAGGCGGCTCTTTTTTCAAGAAAAAACTGGAATCGATTCCAGTGCTAATACAGGGCTTTTGCCCGGAAAGAGGGACCCCATGCAAGCCGAAGCAATCCGTACTCAATGGGATAAACGGGACGCCGTGGTGCTGCGGGCCGGGCGGTATGAAGCCCTGGCTGTGCCGTCACTGGGCGCAAATGTTCTGAAACTCACCTACCGCCATCCGTGCGGGAAAACACTGGATATTCTGCGCACCCCGCCGTGCGCGCAGGTGCTGCTGGATGACCCCTATGCCTATGGCATTCCTGTGCTGTTCCCTGCGAACCGCATTGCGGGCGGGGAATATTCCTACGATGGCGTAACCTACCGTTTTCCGCAAAATTACCCAAACGGCGTGCACATCCACGGCGTGGTGCACAACCGCGCCTGGCATCTTGCCGAACTGTGCGCCCGAGACGGCGAGGCCCGTGCTGTGTTTCAGCTTTCCACCGAGGACCCCACGCTGCGCGCGCATTTTCCCATTGACCTTGTGCTGCGGCTGGAGTGTCTGCTGAACAAAAACGGCCTTGTACAGCGCTTTGTGCTGTGCAACGAAAGCGAAGTGACCATGCCGTTTGGCCTGGCGTATCACACGGCTTTCCGCGTCCCCTTTGTACAGGGCGGCTGTGCCGCAGACGTGCGCCTGCGCCTTCCGCTGGAGGGCCTGTGCGCAGACGACCCGGTAGACCGGCTGCCCTCTGGCAATGTGCGCCCGCTTTCCCGCTATGAGGCCGGTTTTGCCTCCCCGGCGGGTGAAGACCCGCTGAAGGCGCCGCTGGACGCGTTGTACAAAGCCCCTGGCGGCAGCGGGCAGGCCGTGCTGCACGACAAAGCCAGCGGGCTGGAAGTGGTGTATGACGCGGATGCGGAGGATTTGTATTGGATCATCTGGAACGGAGATGCCAAAAGCGGGTTTGTGGCCATAGAACCTCAAACCTGGCTTTCAAACGGCATCCATCTGCCGCATCCGGAGCGCCACGGCGTGCTGTATGCGCCGCCGCACACTGTGTGGCAGTGTGAAACGCGCATTTATGCGCGCTGAAGCAAAGGAGGGGATCTGATGGGCGAAACCATACTGGAAATGCAGCACATCGCCAAGGCGTTCTCTGGCGTATCTGCGCTGAAAGACGCACAGCTCACCCTGCGCAAGGGCAGCGTAATGGCGCTGGTGGGCGAGAACGGGGCCGGAAAATCCACTTTAATGCGCATTCTCACCGGCATATACAACCACGACGGCGGCAGCATTCTGTATAAAGGCCAGCCGGTTCACTTTCAAAATGCCATGCAGGCGCGCGCCGCGGGCATTGCCATCATCCATCAAGAGTTCAACCTGTTCCCAAACCTTACAGTGGCAGAAAACATCTTTCTGGGCGATAAAAGCGTGCAGGCGCACGGCTTTGTAAATTGGAACGCGATGTACCGCCGCGCGCAGGAACTGGTAGATTCCATTGGCGGTACCTTTTCCGTGCAGGAAAAGGTACAGACCCTTTCTGTGCAGAACCAGCAGGTAGTAGAAATTGTGAAGGCACTGGCTGCAAACGCCGAGGTGCTTATTATGGACGAGCCCACCAGCGCGCTGCCGGAAAGTGAAGTGCAGCACCTGTTCCGCACCATTCGCGGCCTGAAGGCGCGCGGTGTGGCCATTGTATATGTCTCGCACCGGCTGAATGAGATTTTTGAGATATGTGACGATATCACCGTGCTGCGCGACGGCGTGACAGCCTTTCTCTCCCCGGTGGCAGCCACCACACAACAGGAGGTGGTGGCGCAGATGATTGGCAAGGAAGTGACGGTGCTGTACCCCAAGCAGACGGCCGAAATTGGCGGCCCGGTATTGGAAGTGCAGCATTTATCCGATGGGGAAACCGTAAAAGACCTTTCCTTCTGTGTGCACAAGGGCGAAATTCTGGGGCTGTATGGGCTGGTGGGCTCTGGCGCCACCGAATGCCCGGAGGCACTGTTCGGCCTGGTGAGTTCTGCGCGCGGCACGTTCCGCATGGACGGCCACCCAATCCACCTGAACAGCCCGGCCCAGGCCGTGGCGAACCACATTGCCTATGTGCCGCCAGACAGGCACCGTCAGGGCATCATCCGCCAGCTCTCCATCCGCTTCAACCTCACGCTTGCCGTTGTGCGCAGGCTGTGCCGCCGTGGCTTTGTGCGGCGCCAGGCAGAGCAGGCCCTGGTGGACGAGTATATAGAAAAGCTGCGCATCAAGTGCGCCGGAGATGCACAAAAGGTTACATTCCTCTCCGGCGGAAATCAGCAGAAGGTGGTTATTGCAAAGTGGCTGGCCACCAAGCCCTCGCTTTTGATTTTAAACGACCCCACCCGCGGCGTTGATGTGGGGGCCAAGGCCGAAATTTATGCCCTCATCAGCGAGCTTGCCTGCGCAGGCATGGCCATCATCATCACGTCTTCGGAAATCAGCGAGATCCTCGGCATGTCCGACCGCATTCTGGTGCTGAACGAGGGCGTCGTCTCGCGCGAATTTCTGCGCGGGCAGGCAGACCAGAAATCACTTTTAAGCGCGGCGCTTGTTCGCGCAGACGCACCACAGGGAGGGTTGTGAGATGAAACACCGGCAAAAGGGCCTGCCTGCGCGCCTTTTAAGCAAAAGCGAGACACCCATCGTTGTGTTCACGCTGCTCGTCTACGGGGTGTTCAGCGCAATGGCTCCCAATTTCAATACATTCAACAATGTCTCTGTCATTGCCCAGCAAATCACCATCAACGGCATTGTGGCGCTTGGCATGACCATTGTCATCATGATAGGCGGCATGGACCTCTCGGTAGGCAGCCTGCTGTCGCTGTGTGGCGTGCTGGCCGGCATGATGGACAACGCCGGGCTGCCTGTGGCGCTGACGGTGCTGCTGACGCTGGCCCTGGGCACAGCGCTGGGTGCATTGAACGGCCTGCTTATTGTCAAGCTGCACATTCCAGACATCATTGTCACGCTGGCCACCATGAACATCTTCCGTGGTGTGGCGGTAATGGTAACGCGCTCGCAATGGATCACCGACTTTTCCGAGGGGTTCCTGCGCATCGGCGCCTCCAAGGGTGGGCTGTTCTCGGTTCCCATCCTGCTGTATGCCGCTGTTGCCGTGGTGTTTGCCGTATGCCTGCGCTGGCTGCCATTCGGCCGCCTGCTGTACGCGGTGGGCGGAAACCGCGAGGCCGCCGGGCTGATGGGGCTGAACGTGGCCTCTGTAAAACTGCGCGTCTATGCGGTGAACGGCTTTTTGCTGGGGCTGGCAGGGCTGCTGTTTGCCTCGATGTTCGGCAGCATCCAGGCAGCCACCGCGGCCACCAGCCTTCAGTTCCAAACCATGGCCTCGGCGCTGATTGGCGGCGCCAACATCTTCGGCGGCGCGGGCAGCGTGCTGGGCACGGTGTTCGGCACCATTCTGTTGGGCATGATCAAAAACGGGCTGGTGCAGATACATGCCTCGGAATACTGGCTGGATTTCATCACCGGCGCCGTCATCCTTCTGGCGCTGTTTGTAAACCTGATTCAGCTGCGCAAGAAAGGGAGGTGATAAAATGGCACAGCAGACGCAACCCCGTGCAAAGCTGCTTTGCGCGCTGAAAAACAGATATACCCTGCTGCTGGGCATCATCGCTGCAGAATTTCTGCTGTTCGGTTTTCTGGCGCCCTACTTTCTCACCGTGGGCAACCTGCTGAATATTTTGCGGCAAATTTCTGAAATTGGCATAATCTCCATTCCTCTCACCTTCCTTCTGCTATCTGGCCATATGGACCTCTCCGTCGGCTCCATCGTGGGCGTGTGCGGCATTGTATGCGGCATGCTTTTGCGGGCGGGGCAACCCATTGTGCTGGCTATACTGGCCAGCATCGCAGCAGGCGCCGCGGTGGGCTTTGTGAATGGCGTGATTGTGGGCAAGCTGAAAATCCAGGCTGTGGTGGTCACCATCGGCACACAGGTGATGTTTCGCGGCCTGTGCTATATCATGACATCCGGCCGCGCTGTCAGCGGTTATCCCCTTTCCTTCTTTGTGCTGGGCACTGGTGATATTCTGGGCCTGCCCATCTCGGTGCTGGTGCTTGCCGCATGCTATCTTGGCGCATGGTTTGTGCTGGAGCGCACCTATCTCGGCCGGTATATCCTGGCCATTGGCAACAACCAGAACACCACGCGTTATTCCGGCATCCGGGTAGACCGGGTAAAAATGCTGTTGTTCGTGTTTTGCGGCGTTATGACAGCCATTGCCTCTGTGTTTCTCATCTCGCGCCTTTCCAGCGCCGAGGCCACGCTGGGCTCGGGCTACGAGCTGGACATCATCACCGCCGCACTGATTGGCGGCATCGACATCAACGGCGGCAGCGGAAAGCTGCAGGGCACATTTCTTGGCATCCTCATCATTGGCATTTTGCGCAACGGGCTGAACCTGATGGGCCTTTCCGTCATCTATCAGTCCATCATTCTCGGTGTGCTGCTGCTTGTCGCAGTGGCAAAGCGCAAAGGCTGAACCCATGTTCCCAGCGGGCGGCGGCAGGGCTGCCACCGCCCGGGAAGATACCTGTTTCTTTTTAATTTAATAAGGAGGACAAACATGAAAAAGGCAATCGCAATCATTCTTGCGGCGGGCATGATGCTCGCCATGGCTGCCTGCGGGGCCACCCCCGCGTCTTCAACTGGCACATCCGCACCGGCGGGCAGCAGTTCTGCACAGGGGCAGGCCACCCGCACCTATTTCATCAACCCCAAAATGGTGGGTGCCGCCTATTGGGAGACGGCCAAAGAAGGTGCCATGCAGGCAGGGGAAGACCTTGGCGTGGAAGTGATTTGGAACGGCACGTCTGAGGTGGACGTGGCCAAGCAAATCAACATGGTGACGGATATGATCACCCGCCAGGTGGACGGCATTGCCGTGGCGGTAAACGACGCCACCAGCATGACGAATGTGTTCAACCAGGCGAAAGAGGCCAGCATCCCTGTGGTGACGTTCGATTCCGACTCTGAAAATGCCGAGCGCGCATACTGCATTCTGCCCGACACAGACGAAGCCATCGGCGAGGCCTTCCTTGCCGCGCTCATCAACCAGATGCCCGAGCCAAAGGGCAAAGTGGCTGTGATGATCGCCTCCCCCAGTGCGGCCAATATCATTGCATGGCGCGATGCGGCGCTGGCCAAAATTGAAAAAGATTACCCCGACATTGAAATTGTGGGCGTTTACCCCTCGAACGACGACCAGCAGAAAGCCTATGAAAACGCCAAAAGCTTCATTCAGGCCAACCCGGACCTGAGCGGCATTCTGTGCCTGGCTGCCGCCGAGACGCCCGCAGCCTGCAAGGCTGTGCAGGAGGCTGTGGAGGCCGGCCAGCTGGAAGAGGGCCAGGTGAAAATTGGCGGTATGGGCATGCCCTCGCTGGTGCGCGAGTATTTGAAAGACGGCACAATGTCGGAAAGCGTCATCTGGAACCCGGCCAGCATGGGTTATCTGGCTGTGTGGACGCTGGATCAGCTTGCCCAGGGCAACGAGATCAAAGACGGCACGGAAGTGCCCGGTGTGGGCACCATCAAGGTGGACGGCGACCGCATCTACTGCGGCACGTTTACATTCACAGCGGACGACGTGGATAATTACCAGTTCTAATCAAACAGAAAAACAGGGCCGGGCGGCTTCCGCGCCCGGCCCCTGCATTTGGAGGCAAGTTATGGATATTATGAAGCAATTTCGCCTGGACGGCAAAAAAGGGTTTATCACCGGCGCCGCCCAGGGCATTGGCAAGGCCATTGCCGAAGCATTTATTCAGGCCGGGGCTGAATTTACCATTGTGGATGTCAACGAAGAAAAGGCACAGGCCGTGGCGCAGGCCTTTTCGGAACAGTATGGCAGGCACATCACCGCGTTCCGCTGTGATGTGTCAGACCCGCAGCAGGTGGCTCAAATGGCCGAGATGGTGGTACAAACCTACGGCACCATCGATTTTGCCATCAACAACGTGGGCATTGTAAACTTTTTCCCGGTGGAATCTGTTCGCCCGGAAGACTGGAAGCGCGTGATTGATGTAAACCTGTTTGGCACGTTCCTGTGTGCACAGGCAGCCGCCAAGGTGATGATTGCCCAGAACAAGCCCGGCACCATCGTAAACATGGCGTCTATGTCTGCACGCATCATCAACACCCCGCAAACCACCTCCAGCTACTGCACCAGCAAAGCGGCTGTGGTGCACCTTACGCGCTCGCTGGCTGTGGAGCTTGCCAAATACAACATCCGCGTGAACTGCGTCAGCCCCGGCTATGTGGCCACAGAAGTGGTGACGGACTGGAGCGATGAATTGCAGGGCTGGATAGACCGCACCCCGCAGAAACGCATGGGCACGCCAGAGGACATTGCCGGCGCCTACCTGTACCTTGCCAGTGATGCCTCCCGCTATGCCACCGGCACCGAGCTGTTGATTGACGGCGGCTACACCGCCATTTAAGCCCGCACCGGCTTTTTATGAACAAAGGCGGCGTGTACCCTTGTACACGCCGCCTTTGGCATCTTTTGGGCCAGGGCTATTTCCATTTCAGCGCACGGGCGGCGCGGTAGCCGATATAGCGAAACACACCGGCAACCAGCCACAGCTCTATTAACACATAACAGGGCACATTGCGCAGGCGGAACTTCGGCTTTTTTAAGTGGGGAATGGCTCGCGCTGCCTCCTTCGCACCCTGAAGGTACGGCTTCCAGAAGCCGCGCAGGCCGAACACCAGCACCTTCAGCAGGTACCCCGCCAGCAGGAACGGAAAATTCAGCACAAACATCAAAAACGGCATATTCTTCCACGGCAAAAGAATGCTGTTGCGCCCGCTTTGCACGCTTTTGAATGCATTGTAGCGCACAGCGCCGGTGGTTGCCCCGCAGATATGGTAGCACTTTGCCGCCGGGCAATACATGTTCTTATATCCAAGGCTGTTGGCGCGCCAGGAGATATCCACATCCTCAAAATAGGCAAAAAACGTCTCGTCAAACAGGCCTATCTCATCCAGAATGCATTTGCGGTACAAACTGGCGCCGCCGCAGGCGGAAAAAATGCGCTGCGGCTTTGTATAACGCTTCCAATACATGCCGTCGCCGCGTTTGCACGCCCAGCCGAACAGGGTGACGTAATCGCCTGCATCATCGGCAAGCTCGCGTTCAAAATGGCGGATCATCAGGCTTTGCACAGCAAATATCTTCTCGTCTGTGCCGGCCATGGCAACCAATTCCTCCAGCCACTGCGGCTCGGCAAAGGCATCGTTATTAAACAGCACTACATATTCGCCCTTTGCCGCGCGGATGCCCTGGTTCACCGCGTGCGAAAAGCCTGTGTTGCGGCCGTTTTCAATCAGGGTATAGCCCTCTTGCCCCACATAGCTGCGGGCAATGGCAAGGCTTTCATCTTCCGAGCCGTTGTCTACTACAATCAGCTCAAAATCCCGAAACGTCTGTGCCCGGATGGATTCGATGGAGTCCTTCAGCCATCCCGCGCCGTTCAGGTTTGGAATGACAATGCTTGCTTTCACGGCGCGCGGCCCCCTTTTTACTTGGATGGCACCCATGCGCAAGGGCAGGCTTGTCTGGCCCTTTACACTGGCACGTGTTCAGTATACCCGCTTTGCGAAACGGTGTCAACGCGGCCATGCACATTTGCCAGAGGCCGGCCGATGCTTTATAATGATAAAAAAGCCGCCAAAAAGCGGCATGGCACACAACGCAAAGGGAGGGCCGGGCATGGCGCAGCACAAAGAGGATGGCAATGGCAAACGGCTGGCCGTTGGCATTCTTGCCCATGTAGACGCCGGAAAAACGACGCTTTCCGAAGCGCTGTTATATCAGAGCGGCAGCCTGCGCCGCCTGGGCAGGGTGGACCACGGCGATGCCTTTTTGGACACAGAGGCCCTGGAGCGCGAGCGCGGCATCACCATTTTTGCAAAGCAGGCCGTGTTTTCTGTGGGCGGCACATGCATCACCCTTTTGGACACGCCCGGCCATGTGGATTTTTCGGCCGAGGCCGAACGCACGCTGCAGGTTTTGGACTATGCCGTCCTGGTTATCAGCGGAACGGATGGCGTGCAGGGCCACACCCGCACCTTGTGGAACCTGCTGGCCGCGCACCACATCCCCACGTTCCTGTTTTTTAATAAAATGGACCTGCCCGGTGCAGACAAGGCCGCTTTGCTGGCCGAAGCCCGCGCCGCTTTCGGCGAGGGGTGTATCGATTTTTCCCTTCCCGGCACACCGCAGTGGGAAGAGGCACTGGCCATGCAAGGCGATGAAGTGATGGAGGCATACCTGGAAACGGGCGCCCTGCCGCCCGGCGCGTCTGCCCGGCTTGTGGCACAGCGCAGGGTGTTTCCCTGCCTGTTTGGCAGCGCATTGCGGTGCGAAGGGGTAGATGCCCTGCTGGCCGCACTGGAGCACGACACCCTTGCGCCTGCCTATGGGCCGGAATTTGCCGCACAGGTGTATAAGGTAAGCTATGGCGGCAAGGGCGAGCGCCTGACCCATTTGAAAGTGACAGGCGGCGTGCTGCGTGCAAAACAGCTGTTGTGTGCGCAGGGCGGCAGCTGGCAGCAGAAGGCAGACCAGCTTCGCATTTATTCCGGCGCAAAATACACGGCCGTGGCCGAGGCGCCCGCCGGCACGGTATGCGCCGTCACCGGGCTTTCGCACACCTATGCGGGCGAGGCGCTGGGCTGCCAGCCGCCTGCGCAGGCCCCCGTGTTGGAGCCCGTGCTCACCTACCGCGTTCTGTTTCCCGAAGAACAGGACGTCCACACCGCCCTGCAAAAACTGCGCACGCTGGAGGAAGAAGACCCTCAGCTGCGCGTCTCGTGGAACGCCCAGCTGGGGGAGGTACACATGCGTGTGATGGGCGAAGTGCAGCTGGAGGTGCTGGCACGCCTTGCACAGCAGCGCTTTGGCCTTGCCCTGCAATTTGACGAGGGCGGTATTTTATATAAAGAGACCATTGCCTCCCCGGTGGAGGGCATGGGGCATTTCGAGCCTTTGCGCCATTACGCCGAGGTGCACCTTTTGCTGGAACCCGCCGCGCGCGGCAGCGGGCTTCATTTTTCCAGCGCGTGCAGCGAGGACATGCTGGACAAAAACTGGCAGCGCCTGATTTTGACGCATTTGGCCGAAAAGGTGCATGCAGGTGTGCTGACAGGCGCGCCCATTACAGACATGAATATCACGCTGGTGGCCGGGCGCGCCCACAGCAAGCACACCGAGGGGGGCGATTTTCGCCAGGCCACCTACCGCGCCCTGCGCCAGGGCCTGCGCAGCACGGAAAGCATCCTGCTGGAGCCTTGCTATGCTTTCCGGCTGGAGGTTCCGGCCGCGTCGCTGGGGCGCGCCATGGCGGATGTGCAGCGCATGAATGGCAGCTTCGAGCCGCCGCAGCTGTGCGGCGAAACGGCTGTGCTTACCGGCACGGCCCCCGTGGCCACCATGCGCGGTTATGCGCGTGAAGTGGCCGGGTATACCCAGGGAATGGGCCGCTTTTCCGCCGTTGTGCAGGGTTATGCCCCCTGCCATAATGCCGCACAGGTGATTGCCGCAGCGGCTTACAGCGCGGATGCGGATACGGAAAACACGGCCGATTCCGTGTTCTGCGGCCATGGCGCGGGCTTTACCGTGAAATGGAATGAGGCGCCTGCGCTGATGCATGTGCCCCCCGTGTTCCGCCCGGCAGCCCCCGCCCCGCCGCCTGCCCAAAGCCGCCCGCGCGAAGCGGCAAAGCGTTATACCGGCACGCTGGAGGAAGACAAAGAGCTGGAGGCCATTTTCGTGCGCACCTTTGGGCCCATCCGCCGGCGGGACCTTGTGGACAGCGCCATGGCACGCCGCCCGCGCGAAGCGCCCTCGCAGCCGCAGCAGCCGGTGCACGACTATCTGCTGGTGGACGGCTACAACATCATTTTTGCATGGGACGAGCTGAAAGAGCTTGCCAAAGAGAACATCGATGCAGCCCGCGCCGCCCTGGCGGATATTCTGTGCAATTACCAGGGCTTTCGCCAGTGCCATGTTATTCTGGTGTTCGACGCCTACAAGGTGCGCGGCGGGCGCGGCGAGGTGCAGCAGTATGGCGGCATCTGCATTGTGTACACCAAAGAGGCCGAAACGGCCGACATGTATATTGAAAAGGCCACCTATCAGCTTGCAGGCCGCCACCGCGTGCGCGTGGCCACCTCGGACGGCGCCGAGCAGCTTATTATTTTAGGGCATGGCGCATTGCGCATGTCTGCCCGGGCCCTGAAAGAGGAAATTGAACTTGCCGACAGGCAGATTGCCGAGATACTGGCCCAAAGGCAGTAGCAAATTGCACGGGCCGCAGGCGGCCAGACGAAAAATTTTTACTTTCTTCTTACAAAATAGACAAATTCTGTTGACGGGCCGCCGCTTTGCTGATATGCTGGAACTGCTGGAATAAGTGGTGGAGCCTGTCATAGAGCGCCGCTTGGTGTCTCTATTTATTCGCAGTGTGATAACATGCGAGCGGGCGCGCGGCCTGAAGCCGCCGTGCGGCAGCGGGGCAGGCCCTTTTTCTTGGTAAAGGGGCCCTGCCCCTTTTTTCCGGCTTTGCCGCAGGCAGGCCGGGCAATTTTCTTCAACACAGTTTTGCGAAGCGGGGGCTTGTATGGACGTATCGTTTTCCTCATTTCTCAGCCAGATGGGCGGCAACCCCGTTCTTCTTATTACGGTGGCGCTCACGCTGGGCGTGATTTTTGTCAACGGCTGGACAGACGCGCCGAACGCCATTGCCACCTGTGTCACCACGCGCTGCATGAATGTGCGCGCGGCAATTCTTATGAGTGCCGCGTTCAACTTCCTGGGCGTGTTTGTGATGACCAAAATCAACAGCTCTGTGGCCTCCACCATCAGCAATATGGTAGATTTTGGCGGCGACACGCGGGAGGCTCTGGTGGCGCTGTGCGCGGCGCTGTTTTCCATTGTGGTGTACAGCGTGGGGGCCTCGATTTTCGGCATTCCCACCAGCGAAAGCCACAGCCTCATTGCAGGCCTCTCCGGCGCGGCCATTGCCATTCAAAGCGGCATTGGCGGCATCAATATGGGCGAATGGGCCAAGGTGCTGTATGGGCTGGTGCTCAGCCTTGCGCTGGGGTTTGCCACTGGCTGGGCCGTGTGCAAACTGGTGACACTGATATGCCGCGGCATGGACCGCCGCAAAACCAACCCCTTCTTTCAGGCCGCGCAGATATTCGGTGCCGCCGCCATGAGCTTCATGCACGGCGCGCAGGATGGCCAAAAGTTCATTGGCGTGCTGTTTTTGGGCCTTGCCTTCTGCAACGGGCAAAGCAGCGTGCAGGGCATTGGCATTCCCGTTTGGCTGATGCTGCTGTGCAGCGTGGTGATGGCCCTGGGCACCAGCGTGGGCGGCGAGAAAATCATCAAATCGGTAGGCATGGACATGGTTCACCTGGAAAAATATCAGGGGTTCTCGGCCGATATGGCCGCCGCGCTGTGCCTGCTGTATTCCAGCCTGTTTGGCATCCCTGTCTCTACCACACATACCAAAACCACTGCCATTATGGGTGTGGGGGCCGTAAAGCGCCTCTCGGCCATCAATTTCGGCGTGGTAAAGGACATGGTGCTCACCTGGGTGTTCACCTTCCCCGGCTGCGGGCTTATCAGTTTCATCATGGCAAAGCTGTTTATGGCCATTTTCTAAACCGCTTTTAGCCCGGCCCCCGGGCAAACATTTCAGGAGGCGCGTAACGTCATGTCAAAAAAAACAGATTCTTTTTATTTCGAAAACTTCATTGCCTGCACCCAGCTCTCGTGCGAGGCAGCCCATCTTCTGGAGCAGACGATGGAGCACTTCGACCCGGCCCAGCTTCCTGAGAAGCTGGACGAGATCCATGCGGTAGAGCACGCTGCAGACGAAAAGAAACACGAGCTGTCGGACGCCCTTGTAAAAGCGTTTATCACGCCGATTGAGCGCGAGGATATCACCCTGCTCAGCCAGTGTATCGACGAGCTCACCGATAAAATTGAGGATGTGCTTATCCGCATCTATTACAACAACATGAAGACGGTGCGCCCCGAGACGCTGTCCCTGGCCAAGGTGGTGGTGCACTGCTGTGAGGCTGTGCGTGAAATGATGGTGGAGTTTGCCGATTTCAAGCACTCCAAAAAGCTGCACGAGCATATCATCCACATCAACACCATGGAGGAAGAGGCCGACGCCCTGTTCATCTCCAGCATGCATGAGCTGCACAACACCAGCACCGATGCGCTGGAGATTATTGCCTGCCGCGAGGTGTACATGTACCTGGAAAAATGCGCCGACGCCTGCGAGCATGTGGCGGACGTGGTGGAAAGCGTTGTCATGAAAAACTCTTAAATTTACTTCCCCGGGTGCCCGGCGTGTACGCGCGGGCGCCCGGGGATGCACCAAAACAGGCCGCCGGGCTCCCCGGCGGCCTGTTTTTTCTTCCCCGTTTCCCTGCGCCTCACCGCAAAAACAAATGCAGCAGCCTGTCGTACAGCGCACGCCTGTACGGCTGGTAGCGCATGGGAAGGTCCAGCCATGTCTTTTTCTCCACCATGCTCTTTGCGTGGGAAAATGCGTCAAACCCCACTTTGCCATGGTAAGCGCCCATGCCGCTTTCACCCACGCCGCCAAAGCCCATTTCGCTGGTGGCAAGGTGAATGATGGTGTCGTTGATGCATCCCCCGCCGTAGCGGCAGCGCTCGGTAACCTGCTGCATTCTCTGCCTGTCCTCCGAAAACAGGTACAGCGCAAGCGGCTTTGGCTTGTTGGCCAGCAGCTCATACACTTCTTCAAACCGCTCGAACGTAAGCACAGGCAGAATGGGCCCAAAAATCTCTTCCTGCATCACGGCGTCGTCCCAGCTGACAGAATCCATCACAGTGGGTTCTATTTGCAGTGTTTCTGCCTTTGCCGCGCCGCCCAGCACCACTTTGTCAGGGTCCAGCAGGGCGCACAGGCGGTCAAAATGCTTTTGGTTGACAATTTTGCCGTAATCCGGGTTTTCCAAAGGGGCCTGCCCATATTGCGCGCGCACCTGCCGGCATATCTCTTCCACCAGCGCGTCTTTCACGCTGCGGTGGCACAGAATATAATCGGGCGCAACACAGGTTTGCCCGCAGTTGAGATATTTGCCGAACACAATGCGCTTGGCGGCCAGCTTCAGTTTGGCCGTGCTGTCTACAATGCAGGGGCTTTTGCCGCCCAGCTCCAGCACGGCGGGCGTCAAATGCCGGGCCGTGTGCAGCAGCACCTGTTTTCCCACATTTTGGCTGCCGGTAAAAAAGACAAAGTCGAACTTTTGCTCCAGCAGGGCAGCGTTTTCTTTTCGCCCGCCGGTTACCACTGCAACATATTCAGGGGCAAAGCATTCGCCAATCATCTTTTCTACCACAGCGCTTGTGGCCGGCGAATAGGCGCTGGGCTTGACAACCGCCGTGTTCCCCGCCGCAATGGCGTCCGCCAGCGGGTCCATCGTCAAGAGAAACGGGTAATTCCACGGGCTCATAATCAGCGTGTTGCCATAGGGCGAGGGTTTCACATAGCTGGCGGCGGCAAACTGCGCCATGGGGGTGCGCACCCTGCGCCGCGCCGCAAAGCGCCGCGTGTGGCGCGCCATATAACTGAGCTCTGTAAGCACCAGCCCCGTCTCGCACATAAAGCTTTCATATTCGCTTTTGCCAAGGTCCTGCCGAAGGGCGCGGGCAATTTCTGCTTCATGGCTCTGCACGGCCGCATGCAGTTTTTTCAGCGCCTCAACGCGAAAGCTCACCGGCAGGGTGGCGCCGCTTGCAAAAAAGCGGCGCTGCCGTTCCAGAATTTCTTCAATGTGCATGGTTATTCCCTCCTACCCGATACGGTTTTGTAAAATTGCTGCAATTCGCCCGCGTCCATCAACTTGGGCACGGGGTATAACGGGTTTGCCTCACGCGCGGCATACCTGGCCATCTGGGGGATATCCTCTTCCCGAATTCCGGCAAGCGTTTTCGGAAGCCCCATGCGTTCATTCAGTTCCCGAATGGCCCGGATAAATTTTTTTGCGCCCGCCTCATACGTGTCTCCGGCCAGTGCCACACCGGCTGCCACACCCATTTCATGCAGTTTTTTGTGTGCTGGCGCGCCATATGCCTCCAGGACAATTGGCATCAGCACAGCGTTGGCAAGGCCGTGCGGAATATTATACTGCCCGCCAAGCGAATGTGCCACCGCATGGATATACCCCACATACGATTTGGAAAAGGCAATGCCCGCTTCGTAAGCTGCTGCAAGCATATCGGCGCGGGCCGCGCGGTTTTGCCCGTCTTGAAACGCGGCTTCCAGGCTGGCGAATATGCGCTGAGTTGCCCGCAGCGCCAGCGCACGGGTCTCTTTGCTGGTAGAGCGGCCAATGTATGCCTCTACCGCGTGCGTCAAAGCGTCCATGCCTGTTGTGGCAGTCAGATGCGGCGGCAGAGTGAACGTCACCGCCGGGTCCAACACGGCGTAAGCCGGAATGAGGGCAAAACTGTTCATCGTATATTTATGCCTTTTTTCTCTGTCGGTAATCACAGCGGTAATGGTCACTTCGCTGCCTGTGCCAGCTGTTGTGGGGATGGCAATGAGCGGCGGCAGCTTTCGCAGCACGCGCAAAAGCCCTTTCATCTGGTTGACCGAACGGTGCGGGTAGGCAATGCGCGCGCCCACCGCTTTGGCGCAATCCATGGGGGAACCCCCGCCAAATGCAATCAGGCAGCCGCATTGTTCCTTTTCATAAAGCGCGCGCGCCTGTTCCACATTTTCTACCGTTGGGTTGGCGCATGTGCCATCATACACCGCGCAGCGAATGCCGTTTTCCGCCAGGCGGGCCTCCAGGCCCGCTGTGATACCCGCGGCGCGAAGGCCCTGGTCGGTGACAAGCAGAGCCGAACCAACGCCCAGCCTGCGCAGCAGGGCGGGAATTTCATCGAGGTTTGCAAGGCGCTGCGGCTGCCTGTAAGGCAGAACCGGCAGCGCCAAATGGAAGCAGAATTGATAAACACGGCAAAATGCCCGATACAACACATTCATAAACGGGGCAGCCCCTCCCTGCTGAGCGCGCGCAGATTTTCCGAAATCTGTTCCAGCACTTCATAAAATACGGCGCGCTTTTCATCTGTAATTTCCTTTCCCGCCATTTCCACCGCCAGGCTCGCCCTACGGCACACATATTCCGCGGCCGCTTTGCCCGCATGCGTCAGCCGCCATACGCCGCCGTACAGGGTTTGCCCTGCGCTTTCTTTTACCACAAGCCCTTTTTCCCGCATCATGGCCATCATGCGGGACACATCCGCCTTATCTCTGCCGCACAGCTCGCCCAGCTGCGGGGCGGTGACACCGCCGGGGTGGTGGTACATGGCAAGCAGATACAGGCAATGCGGGCCGCGCAGGCCATATTTTTCCATCTCTTCCGCGGCCAGTTTATGCCAGCAGCGCGATATTTCTGAAATGGCAAAAGAAAACCGCTCAAACCGGTCTACCATCTGTGCGCACCTCCCTGTTTTTCGGCCGCCTGCCGCGGCCGACCACAGGCTATTATGCGCTTTGAATGTTGATTTGTCAACATCTTGCCTGCATTTGTCGCCTGCCGGCGCAACCTGCGGCGGGCTCATTTTGCCTTGGAAAAATTGCCTGGCTGTGTGCTGTTTAAAGTTTAAGGTTCCCTTTGCCGGGGTTTTGCTTGCTTTTTATCCGGCTCTTCGCTCGCATCGAACCAATCAGAAATGACACAACCGCGAGAAAGATGTTTGCCGCGCTATTTCTTCAAAAAAATCCGAGTATCCATATGGATACTCGGATTGGTCGGAGTGGCGGGATTCGAACCCACGGCATCCACATCCCAAATGTGTGTCGGAACTTTCAGCCGGCACTTTACCGCCCTCTTTGGCCCTTTCCTCTGCTTGGGCAGTTCCTCTTTAGAACTCTTTTGCCCTGCTTGTTTCAAGAAACCCTTTCGTCTTTTGGGATTTGTGTGGGATTGGATTCTGTGTATTAAAAGATGTTCCGCCCAGTTTGAGGGGGAGATGACAGGCCAATCACCTCAGAACAGAGACGCAGAAACTGCGCCGCATAAACAAAGAATAAGGCGCTTTTTTACAAGCAGCGTGGAAAGGTATCTCATTTTACCATGCTGCCGCACAAAAGACAATAAAGGCATACACGGGGCGATAAAGTAGTGGCTATTTCCCTCTTTCTGTGGTATTGTTCGGTTGCCGAAAGGAGACGACGATATGCAGAAAGGAGACAACTACACGGTAGGCCGGTGGTGCGACCGCTGGTTCTGCGAGAACCAGGGCAGATGGAGCAGCAGCACCGTAGGCGGATACCGCAACTTGATCTACCGCCACATTCTCCCCGAAATCGGGAATATCTGGCTGTCGGAGCTGTCAGAAGACACCGTCACCAGCTTCTATGACAGCCTTCGGAGCCAGGGACTCAGCGCCAGAAGTGTCTGGTGCGTCCATCTGCTCCTGCGCCGCTGCATGGACGAGGCGGCCCGTGACCAGCGCATCCCCTACAACCCAGTGCGCCTCTGTCAGGAGCCGCAAGCCGAAGAGTATAAAACAGCCCCCTTGCGCCTGGGGCAGCTCCAGCGCTACCTGAACGCGGCGGAACAACTGGGCGCACTCCCACTCATTTACACAGGACTCTCCAGCGGCCTGCGGCAATGTGAACTCATCACTTTGTCGTGGGCCAATTTTCATATCCGCTACCGGTACATCCTCAAAGGACAGCGGCTGCTGTCACTCAACAGCAGGGCTGAGCATCTTCTGGAACGGATACCGGAAACCGGCTGCTATGTGTTCCTCAACCCCAAGACCGGAGCGCCGTACCAGCTCCACGAGTTCTATTATCTGCACAAGCGGATTCTGAAACAAGCAGGGCTTCCGTGGGTGGCCTTCCGGAACCTGCAGCGTCAGTGCATGGAGGTGGGGATACGATGCTGAAAGACTATATCCTCCGCTGGCAGGAGGTCCACGACAAGAACCAGAGCAGGCCGACTACCTACGCAGCTCATAGCTACATCTTCAAGAACCACATTCTCCCCGGACTGGGGGAGATTCAGCTCTCTGAATTGACCGTGGAGCAGGTGGGAGATTTCCTGGAGGAGCGAAGGCGCTTTGGCGGTCATCGCCCGGAAAGCCCTGAATACCCAGGGCTGGGGGAGCATACCATGCGGCACATCCACCGGCTGCTCCAGCAATGTCTGGATCAGGCGATCCGAGATGGGCTGATAGCGGACAACCCTGCCCGTAGGTTTCACTATCCAAAGCCCAAGAAGGTCAGCGCCAATGTGCTGACGGCATCAGAAGTGGAGGACTATCTGGATGCGGCAGAGCGGCTGGGTCACCTCCCCATGTTCCTGCTGGTGCTGACAGCAGGACTTCGGCAAGGCGAACTGATTGCCCTGAAGTGGAGCGACCTGGACACGAAGTAGCGGACGCTGACCATCACTGAGAAACGCTCGGTGGAACGGCGGAAGCTGGTGGAGTACAAAGGTGGCAAAAGGATCATCAGCCTGACCCCGGAAGCGGTTGAACTCCTGCACCTGGAGTACGCCAAGCATCCCAGCAGTCCGCTTACTCGGCCTCGTGCGGAACGGCTGGGTGACCACGGGCTCTTTGGTGATGAAGATGCTGTGGACTTGGAGCAGACCATGCAGGAGTTGGATCAGTACAACGGGAATGTGTGGACGCATATCCTCTCACTGAAGCGTGAGGACGCTGTGCGTCTTGGATATGACAATGCCAGAGCATGGCGAAACCTGCTCCGAGCAAATCGCAATGAAGTCGCTGCCGCTATGAACATCCAACCAAATCACTTCCGCTGGTATGCCGCCTTCCACGATGAGGGCAAGCATCCCCATGTCCACATGATGGCGTGGTCGACGGTGCCAGGTGAGGCATATCTCACGCGGGACGGTATCCGCAATATCAAATCCACGCTCACCAATCAGATCTTCAAACAGGAGATGCTCCACACCTATGAGCAGAAGTCACAGTCGCGGGATGAGCTGGTGCGGGAGGCCCGTCGCACGATCCGGCAGCTCACTCAGGAGATGACACGAAGCATCTGTACAGCTCCCGAGATCGAGCAGAAGATGGAATACCTGTCCGGACAGCTGGAAACGGTCAGAGGTAAAAAGTCCTATGGCTACCTTCCAAAGTCCGTGAAGAAAACAGTGGATGAGGTAGTGGACAAGCTGGAGGAACTGCCGGTGATCCGGGCGTGCTACGACCAATGGTGCAGGCTCCAGGGTGAGGTGGAGAGCTACTACCACGACAAACCCAAAGAACGGAAAAAGCTGTCCCAGGAGAAAGAGTTCCGGCAGATCAAAAACGCTGTCATCCAGGAGGCAGAGCACATCCGTCTGGGTGAGATCTCCTTCGAGGATGATGACTTGGTTGAGCACGATGAGCCGGAACATGTGCGGAATGAATCCCAAGCATGCCGGGAGCTGTGGTGCATCATTGGGAACGAGGACATTTCTCTGGACTACCGTGACCGGGCGGCAGAGAAACTGGAGCAGGTGGCGGAGCGCGGCGACGCCTATGCCCAATACCGGATGGGGCAGCTCTACCGGGACGGCCCTCTGCTGATTCCGGACAACCGCAAGGCAAAGCACTGGCTCACCCAGGCGGCAAAACAAAGTTTGCCGGAAGCACAGTACGCCCTTGGCAAGCTGCTTCTCTCTGACGATTGGGAGGTGCGGGACCCGGACGAGGGCATCCGCTGGCTGAAACAGGCGGCGGAAAACGGCAGCCACTTTGCTGCCTACCATCTGGGCAAAGAGTATCTCAGTGGAGAAGTTGTTTCAAAAAGCGTCACCAAAGCGGCAGATTGGTTCTCCAAATCGGCGGAGGCGGGCAACCAGTACGCCCAGTACATGCTGGGCAAGCTGTGCCTGACGGGACAGGGGCTGCCACGGGATCTGGCTCAGGCGATGGTGTGGTTTAGCCGTTCTGCGGTCCAGGGAAATCAGTATGCTCAGTTCTTTTTGGAGCAGCGAAACCATCTCCGCCCGCCCTCTGTGATGCTGGCAGTCACTCAGTTGCTCTACCACATGAGCCGGATCTTCCAGGACAACTCTGTGCCGCCTGACGTCCCGATGGGCCAGCAGGTGGATCGAAAACTCAGGCGGAAGATCCAGGAGAAGAAGATCGCTATGGGCCACAAGCCGGATGACCATGAGGAGCAGTGGCCTGAGATGACCATGTAAGCGGCGCAGAAAATGAGCCGCAAAACAAAGAATAAAATCCCTTCCACGAGAAGGGTAGAAAGGAATCCGATGAAACGATCCAAGTATAATTCTTTCAATGAACTCCCTCTGATGCTGACCGTGCAGGATGTAGCCGATGTGCTGGGTATCGGGCTGGCTCACGCCTACGAGGTTGCCCACCGGCAGGATTTCCCCACCATCACCCTGGGCAGCCGCATCATCGTCCCCCGGGACAAGCTCATGGCGTGGATCGAGGAGCAGGCGGCCCAAAAGACGGAAATATTTTAGTAGCTATTCCCGGGATTCTGTGGTATTTGTTTGTGTTGCCAAGGAGGGATGAAAAATGGCAAAGAAACGAGCAAACGGCGAGGGCAGCATCCGCAGAAAGCCCAACGGCCGCTGGGAGGGCAGATACACCCTGGGGATCGATCCCGCCACCGGCCGGGCCATCCAGAAAAGCGTGTCCGCCAAGACACAGGCCGAGTGCAAGGAGAAGCTGAACCGGGCCATCCGGGACAACCGGGGCATCCCGATGAACCACAACGAGGATTACACCGTGGCGGAGTGGTGCAGGCTGTGGTTTGAGACCTACAGCAAGCCGGTGATCCGCCCCAACACCGCCAAGACCTACGCGAATATTATTGAGAACCACATCGTGCCGGCCATCGGTATGGTCAAGCTCAAACGGCTCACCGCCATCCAGATCCAGCAGATGTACAACGATTCCAAGGCCCGCGGGCGGGTGCAGCGGTTTGAATCGCAGACCAACACGGCCCTGTCCGGCAGTACGGTACGCCGCATTCACATGGTGCTCTCCTCGGCGCTGAAGCAGGCGGTCAAGGAGCGGATCGTCCCGTACAACCCCTGCGACAACTGTCGCATCCCGCGCAAAGAGCACAGGGAGATGACCATCATCCCGCCGGAGAAGCTGGGGGTGTATCTCCGGGAGGCGGAGAAGTACGGCGTCCTGCCCATGTTTTTCCTGGAGCTGTCCAGCGGCCTGCGGCGCGGAGAGCTGCTGGCGCTCCTGTGGGATGACCTGAACGTGAAGGACCGGATACTATCGGTGAGCAAGCAGGTCACCCGCATCGACGGGGAGCTGGTGATAACCGAGCCGAAAACCAAGAACTCAGTGCGCAGGGTGGCACTGTCTCAGCAGGCGGTGGATATCCTGGTGCGGGAGCACGAACAGCACCCCGACAACCCCATCCTGTTCCCATCGCCCCGCACCGGCGGCTACTGGAGCCCGGACGCGGTGTCCAGGATCAACCGGAAGCTGCTGGCAAAGGCAGGCATCGAGGAGCATGTGCGCTTCCACGATCTGCGCCACACCTTCGCCACCATGGCCCTCTCCAGCGGTGTGGATGTGAAAACGCTGTCCAGCATGCTGGGCCACTACAGCGCCGGGTTCACCCTCGACACCTATACGCACATCACCAACGAGATGCAGAGAGGTGCGGCGGAGAAGATCGGCGGCTTTATGGAAACGGCCACGGCCAAGCCGGAACCCGAGCCGCCTGACCCGCCGGAGGAGAGCCGGTGCAAGGTGATTCCGTTCGAGAGGGTGGGGTGAAAGAAACAAAGCCCAAGGGACAGAGGCGTGTCCCTTGGGCATTTATACCTGCACGCTCGGTCTTATACTATAGTTTCAAATACTCTTTTCTGGATCTTAAGATACTGCTGTAAGTTAATAATCGCGCCCTTACCATTTTTGCCAGATGCGCACAATTCACCATCAGACAGTTCCACACGATTATCCGTTGCCAATTTGATAGTGTATTCATAAATACGCCCTACTAAAACTTCCAAATCTTCGGTCGTAAGTTGGATGCTGATTTTGTTGTAGTTCTTGTGTCTCTTAAGCGCGTCCAGCGCCGCCATAAGATTGTCAATTTTTTCAACACTCATGTTGCCAGCACGAATCCCTTCGATATACACATTCAAGGTGGAACGGAACTCAGTAAGTACCTTAGGTTCGTGATTTTTCCATACTTTATATCCCCAAACACCAGCACTTACCATAGTGACACCGATGGCCGCAATACCAACTCCTTTTTTATGATTCGAAACAAATTGTATTGCCTTTGTGCCTATTCCCTGTACCTGCTCTGCCGCTTTCAAATCGACGGGTTGGAGGTGTTTAACTATCTGCCCTTTGTTAGGCCCCACAGCGTAACGGATAACGCTGCCGATTCTTCTGTACGAACCGGTAGCCAATCCTGTCGCAATATCGTCTGGGATAAAAAATGCATCTTGTACTATTGCCATACGAATTCCTCCATTATTTTATTCTATAACAGAGCCTGTAATTTTCGCGAGCGCATCTTAAATACAGATTTATGAATTTGTGTCTTTATCTTCATGCTATATAAATCGGATAAGTACAACTCAATTATAGCGCGTGAATAAGAAAAAATCTATTAGTCATGCAGTTTGGGATGGGTTAGGGATTTAGCGTTTTCAGCCGCAATTCTCAATCATGTGCCCGCCGCTTTTCTGTCCCTTAAACCACCGCTGAACAGCAGTCATCCAAACTGCAAAAACAGAACAAAAAACGCAGAAAAACCGCCTTTTTAGGCGGTTTTTCTAAGAAAGATGGTCCGAGTGACAGGATTCGAACCTGCGGCATCCTGCTCCCAAAGCAGGCGCGCTACCAACTGCGCTACACCCGGATATGAAGTTGTGGGGTGGCCCGGGCGTATTCTCCCAAAGCAGGCGCGCTACCAACTGCGCTACACCCCGATATTCCTTTCTTCTGTTTTTTACTGCCGCGCGTGGCGCGCTTCCGGTTGCCATGTGTCGCGCTGCGGCGGCCTTGGCGCGGCGGCTGTGCGCGCCGGGCACACGAAACCTTGCGCGTATTGTTTATTATAGGCAAAAAACAGCCGCGCGTCAAGCAAAATGCTTGACGCAACGGCCGTGCCGCCGTACAATAGAACATATCTCGAAAGGAAAAGGTGGCAGGCATGGAACGCAACGAAAAGAAAATGGAAAAAGTGATAGCCCTGTGCAAAAACAGAGGCTTTATTTATGCGGGCAGTGAAATTTACGGCGGCCTGGCGAACTCGTGGGATTACGGCCCCCTTGGCGTAGAGTTTAAAAACAACGTAAAGCGCGCCTGGTGGAAGAAGTTTGTGCAGGAGAGCCCGTACAACGTGGGGCTGGACGCCGCCATTTTGATGAACCCGCAAACCTGGGTGACCACCGGCCATGTGGCCGGCTTTTCGGACCCCCTGCTGGACTGCAAAAGCTGCAAGGCCCGCCACAGGGCAGACAAGCTGATTGGCGACGTGCACCCTGAAGTGAATGTGGATGCCATGAACTTTGACGAGATGGACGCCTTTATTGCCCAGCATGACGATGTGGTGTGCCCCGTGTGCGGCAAGCACGATTTTACCCCCATCCGCAAATTCAACCTGATGTTCAAAACAGCCATTGGCGTAACGGAAGATTCGTCCAGCACCTGTTATCTGCGCCCCGAAACCGCGCAGGGCATTTTTGTAAACTTTGCCAATGTGCAGCGCACCACGCGCCGCAAGCTTCCCTTTGGCGTTTGCCAGGTGGGCAAGGCGTTCCGCAACGAAATCACGCCGGGCAACTTCACGTTCCGCACGCGCGAGTTTGAGCAGATGGAGTGCGAGTTCTTCTGCAAGCCCGGAACAGACCTTGAGTGGTTTGCCTATTGGAAAGACTATTGCAAAAACTGGCTGCTCAGCCTTGGCATTCAGGAAAAGAACCTGCGCCTGCGCGACCACGAGCCCGCAGAGCTGGCGTTTTATTCCAACGCCACCACAGACATTGAATATGCCTTCCCGTTCACCGATTGGGGCGAATTGTGGGGCATTGCAGACCGCACCAACTACGACCTTGGCCGCCATCAGGAGGCCAGCGGCAAAAGCCTGGAATACTTTGACCCGGAGACAAACGAGCACTATATCCCCTATGTCATCGAGCCCTCGCTGGGCGCAGACCGTGTGGCTCTTGCCTTCCTGTGTGAAGCGTACGACGAAGAAGTGGTGGACGCTGAGAAGAACGACACGCGCGTTGTAATGCACCTGCACCCGGCACTGGCCCCCTATAAGGCCGCCGTGCTTCCGCTTTCGAAAAAGCTGGGTGGAAAGGCGCGCGAAATTTATGCAGAGCTTGCCAAACACTTCATGGTAGATTACGACGAGGCCGGCTCGATTGGCAAGCGCTACCGCCGCCAGGACGAAGTGGGCACTCCGCTTTGCATTACGGTAGATTTCCAAACCGTGGGCGACGACACCACCCCTGCCGATAACTGCGTCACCGTGCGGGACCGCGACACCATGGAACAGGTGCGCATCCCCATCGAACAACTTCGCAGCTATATCGAGGAAAAAATTGCCTTTTAACCCCCCGCCGAACAAAAAGCGGCCCGCGCTGTGTTTCACAGCGCGGGCCGTTTGCTTTATGGATGCGTTCAGGCTTCTATCTCCTGTGGGAAACGCACGCCCCATTGCCTGCGCAGGCTGTCGGCCAGGGCCATCACATGGCAGCTGGCCTCGTGCGACATCTCCGGGCATTCGCACAGGCCCTGCTCGATGGCGCGTTTACAGGCCAGCACCTCATATTCATAGCCCGATATCTGCTGCGGCACAGGCACGCTGCGCACCAGGCGGTGTTCTTCGTCATACACTTCCAGCTTTTCCGGGTTATTGATGTTCTGCACAAACAAATACCCCTTTGTGCCATAGAGGAAGCCGCTGCGGTCTGTGGGCCCCATCATGGTGGCATGCAGGCAGGCCTGCCTGCCGTCCGGCCAGCGCATGGTGATATTTTCTACCGCGTCCACGCCGGTGTCCAGCAGGCGGGCTTCGCCCGTGATGTCCACCGCGTCATCCCCAAAGGCCATGAGGGCAAAGTTGATGGGGTATACGCCAAGGTCCAGCAGCGTGCCACCGGCCAGTTGCGGGCTGCGCATGCGCTCCACTTCCCAAATGGGGTAGCCAAGGTTTGCCTGCAGGCTGTGCACACGGCCCAGCTCACCCGAGGCAATGATAGAGGCAATCAGCTCGCGCGAGGGCATGTAACGCGTCCAGATGGCCTCTGCCAGCAACAGGCCCTTTTCCCTTGCCATGGCCGTCACGCGCCTTGCCTGTGCCTCGTTTACGGTAAAGGCCTTTTCACACAGCACATGCTTGCCGGCTGCAAGGCACAGCGCTGTATGCCGCGCATGGTGAGAGTGCGGCGTGGCCACATACACAAGTTGCACGTCCGCATCTGCCAGCATGGCCTCGTAGCTGCCATAGGCGCGCGGCACATGGTGCGCCGCAGCAAACGCCTGCGCCCTGGGCAGCTCGCGCGAGGCCACCGCCAGCACCTGCACATCTGCGCCCTGCATGGCGGCCACGGTGTTGGCCATTTTTGCGGCAATTTTTCCAGCGCCCAGAATCCCGATATTCAGTTTCATACGTTCTTCCCCTTTCCATCAGCGCCCAGCACAGCGTGCCGGCCGCGCCGGGCCATTTCCAGCTCTCGCAGCGTGGGGGAAAGCCAGTTTGCGCGCCCGGTAAAGGCAAAGCCCCAGCTTTCATACCAGGCGATGGCCCGGCGGTTGTTGTCCAGCACCCACAGCATATATGCGCCCTGCGCCAGTGCAAAACGCAGAAGCTGGGTGCCAAACCCGTGCCCCTGTGCCTGCGGCAGCACATACAAATGCTCCAGCATTGGCCCATGCACCGAGACGATGCCCACGGGTCCCGGCATATGCAGCAGGAAAAACCGTTTTCCTTTTTGTAATTCTTCTTCAAGGTATTGCATTTGGTATAAATCTGTGTGTTGAGACAGAAATTCCTGCGTGCAGAACGCCTCATGCGAGGCACGCCAGCCGTGGGCGTACACTTCCGCGGCCTCGCGCAGGTTTTCGCCTGTGACGGGCACTATCATACACATGTTCCTCCCGCTTGCCTTGCAGAAAGAACCGGCCGCCCCATTGGGCAACCGGCGGAAAGCCCCCGCTTTCCTTTTTTGTATCATACCACGGATGCACAGAAAGAAACAAGGGCATCCCCTTTGGAAAGGGATGCCCTTGCTATTTTTCACAAACCCGCTGCGCGCCTGCGCAGGCGCAGTTTCAGGCCAGCACAAGCTCGCCGTCTTTTTCATCCACGGTCAGCACCGTGCCGGGCGCCGGGTCATTGGCAATGATGGCGCGCGCCACCAGCGTCTCCACCTTGGCCTGAATATAGCGCTTCAGCGGGCGGGCGCCGTAGACGGGGTCGTACCCGCCGTCGATAATGTGCTGCTTTGCCGCATCCGTCACGCGCAGGGTAAGCTGCTTATCGGCAAGGCGCGCTTTCAGACGGGCCAGCAGCAGCTCTACCACGCCGCCAATCTCTTCCTTGGAAAGCGGCTTGTAGTACACAATCTCATCCAGACGGTTCAAAAATTCCGGCCGGAACGATGTTTTCAGCAAAGCGTCCACCTGGGCTTTGGCTGCCTCGGTGATTGCGCCGTTTTCAATGCCCTCCAGAATATACTGGCTGCCCAGATTGGAGGTGAGAATGATGATGGTATTTTTGAAATCTACCGTGCGGCCCTGGCTGTCGGTGATCCGGCCGTCGTCCAGCACCTGCAGCAGCACGTTGAACACATCCGGGTGGGCCTTTTCCACCTCATCGAACAGCACCACGCTGTAGGGCTTGCGGCGCACAGCCTCGGTCAGTTGGCCGCCCTCATCATACCCCACATACCCCGGGGGCGCCCCAATCAGGCGCGACACGGAGTATTTTTCCATATATTCCGACATATCGATGCGCACCATATTGCGCTCATCATCGAACAGGCATTCTGCCAGCGCCTTGGCAAGCTCGGTTTTGCCCACGCCCGTGGGGCCAAGGAACAAAAAGCTGCCAATCGGGCGGTTTTCGTCCGCAATGCCCGCGCGGCTGCGCAGGATAGCCTCGCTCACCTTTTCCACAGCCTCGTTCTGGCCAATGACGCGCTTATGCAGCACATCCGGCAGGTGCAGCAGTTTTTCGCGCTCGCCCTCCATCAATTTGGCAACGGGGATGCCCGTCCACCGGGCCACAATCTTGGCAATTTCCTCTTCTGTCACCTTGTCGTGCAGCAGCGAATCCTGCGCGCCCTCCGCCTCGGCGGCCTGCTCGGCCGCGGCCAGCTGCTTTTGCAGCTCCGGCAGGCGGCCGTATTTCAGCTCGGCCGCTTTGTTCAGGTCGTATTCCTGCTCGGCGCGGACAATCTCTGCGTTCACCTGCTCTATCTCTTCGCGCAGCTTCTGCACCTTGCCAATGCCGGCCTTTTCGTTTTCCCAGCGCGCGCTCATGGCCTGGAACTGGTCGCGCATGTCGCTCAGTTCCTTTTCCAGCTGGGAAAGGCGCTCTTTCGAAAGCCGGTCTGTCTCTTTTTTCAGCGCCGCCTGTTCAATTTCCAGCTGCATAATTTTGCGGCGCAGCGTATCCAGCTCTTCCGGGGCGGAATCCAGCTCGGTGCGGATCATGGCGCATGCCTCGTCCACCAGGTCGATGGCCTTGTCGGGCAAAAACCGGTCTGTGATATAGCGGTGCGAGAGCACGGCCGCCGCAATCAGCGCGCCGTCGTGAATCTTCACGCCGTGGAACACCTCATACCGCTCCTTCAGGCCGCGCAGAATGGAGATGGTGTCCTCCACCGTGGGTTCATCCACCATCACCGGCTGGAAGCGGCGCTCAAGGGCGGGGTCTTTTTCAATGTACTGGCGGTACTCGTTCAAGGTGGTGGCGCCAATGCAGTGCAGCTCACCGCGCGCCAGCATCGGCTTCAGCAGGTTGCCCGCATCCATAGCGCCGTCCGTTTTGCCCGCGCCCACAATGGTGTGCAGCTCGTCGATAAAGAGGATGATCTCGCCTTCGCTTTTCTTCACTTCCTGCAGCACGCTCTTCAGCCGCTCTTCAAATTCGCCACGGTATTTGGCGCCTGCCACCAGCGCGCCCATATCAAGGCTGAACACCTTGCGGTTTTTCAGGTTTTCGGGCACATCGCCGCGCACAATGCGCTGTGCCAGCCCCTCGGCAATGGCTGTTTTGCCCACGCCCGGCTCGCCAATCAGCACAGGGTTGTTCTTCGTTTTCCGGCTGAGAATGCGCATTACATTGCGAATTTCGGCGTCGCGGCCAATCACCGGGTCCAGCTTTTGCTGGCGGGCAAGGCTCACAAGTTCCTGCCCATATTTGTTCAGCACGTCATAGGTGCTTTCGGGGTTATCGCTTGTCACGCGCTGGTTCCCGCGCACGGCCGCCAGCGCCTGCAGAAACCGCTGTTTGTCCACCCCGAACTGACGCAGCACTTCCTTTACGGCGGCGTTGGGCTGATCCATCATGCCAAGCACCAGATGTTCCACCGAGACATACTCGTCCTTCATGGCGGCGGCCTGCTTTTCGGCGGCCGTCAGGGCTCTGTCCAGCTCGGGCGTCAAATACACCTTATCGGGCTCACGGCCGGTGCCGGTCACATGGGGCAGTTCGCTCACCTTTTTGGCAAATGCCGCGGCAAGGTTGCCCGGCTCTACGCCCATTTTCTGAAACAGCTGGCCAATCAGGCCGTTCTCCTGCCCCAAAAGGGCACAGAACAAATGTTCCGGCGTAAGGGCCTGGTTTTCATATTCCACGGCAAGGCTCTGGGCGGCCTGCACGGCCTCCAGAGATTTTTGAGTCATTTTTTGTGCGTTCATATTCTGTCACGCTCCTTTACAGCTGCGCTGTCAGCGCATCCAGGTTTTGTGTGTACACCCGCTGCACGGCGGCCACCGTGCGCTCTGCTTCATCCAGGTGTTCAAAAAATTCCTTCAGGCATGCATCGAACAGGCGCACATAGGCGGCAATGGCTTCGCCCGCCTGCTCTTCCGTGCAGTTCTGCGGGCAAAGCAGCCTGCGCGTATAACGCCCGCCCGCTACGCTGCTTTCACGGCGCGGGCCGGGCAGGTATGCATCCTCCAGCTTATCCCACAGGCGGTAGAACTGCCCCAAATACAAAAGCAGCGTGGGGTTTTGCGTGCGCAGGGCCGCGCGCATCTCGCCCAGCGCGGCGCCCGCAGTATACAACTCCACCACATAGCGCACACTGGGGTTGTATTTATATTGCAGGGCGCTGCGCATGGCCACCACCGCATCCCCCGTTGCCATCATGGGCTGCAGCACACTTTGGGTGCCCAGCACGGCGTTCACCGCGTCAAAAATGGTGCGAATGCGGTTTTCCGGCGTATCCATCTGCACATATTCGGCCAGGATTCGGTTCACCATATTGGAACGGCTGGTGCCCTCCTGATAGGCAAGGCGGTCTACCGCGGCCACAATGTCATCCATCAGCACCAAACTGTAAACACTCTTTCCCATTCTTCCCACCTTCCTTTCCTGTCGATATTGTATCACGTTTATAATAATTTGTCAACTAATTTATATAATAATTTTTACAAGTTTTGAATTCGTCCGGCAACCACTGTAAAGGCAGCAAGGCCGGGAAAGGGCCGGCACTATATGCCGGCCCTTTCCCGGCCCGGTTTGCCGCACACCCGGGCATCCATGGCAGGTTTCAGCCCTTCGGGCTGTTTTCGCCTTGTGCCGCAGCGGGTGCTTGCCCTTGCGGTGTGCTGCCGGCTTCACTGCCGCTTTCCCCGGCCTCCCGCGCGCCCAGAAAAGCCGCCGCTTCGTCGAAGAAATCGCTGCTCAGCTCATACCGGTCGCCGTTCCACCGGCCGGGGAAGGTGAGGGCGCGGGCCTCGGGCACAATCTTATCCAGAAATTTGAAAATGCGCTGATAATCGTACAGCTGCACTGCAGTAAGGTCGGTGGAATCTTTCGCCACAGCCGCGCGCATGGCGTTTGCCGCCTTCTGCTCCAGCTGGCCGCTGGCCGCGCGCGCAAAGGCAAGGTAGCCCTGTGCGCGCAGCAGCGTTTGGGCATCCCGGCTGAGCACCTGTGCCTCCAGCGTCTCGCACAGCACCTGTGTAGACAGCGTAAGCTCGCTGACGCCCGGCACACTGAGCTGCAGTTCACCCAGTGCCTCGCTGGTCATATAGTTTGTCAGTTTTAATTGAGCAGAGCCAAAATTCTCTGTCAGCGAGGCAAGCCGCCGGGCCGTGCAATAGATATAGTTATCCACCGGTGCGCCCAGCGTCTCTTCCAGCGCCGCCGTCACGCCTGCCGGGCCCATCTGCTGTGCAACCTCGAAAAGCGTCATGCCCTGCCCGCCGCACAGCACCACGGTTTGCGCGTCCAGCGCCGCGGTGGTAATGCGCCCCTCGTAGGCGTCAAAACGCACCAGCACAAAAGTTTGCGGCCCGCCCTCGCCCGTCATCAGCGCCAGGGTGCGTGCATCCGTGCTGAGGGGCTGCACCACCGGCACGCCCTGCTGTTTCTGTTCCACCGGCGCTGTGCGTGACAGGCCATATGCGCATACAGCAAGGTACACCGGCACCAGCACGGCAAGGGTGAGGCTGAAGCCCAGCAGGAATGCCTTTTTCTTGCTCATGGTTTTCTTCCTTTCCGCCATGCGGCCCCACACCGGGCAGGCCGCAGATGTTCACGGATAGCTTGGGCGCTTTTGGCACAAACTATGCAGAAAGGAGGGCGTTTCCCATGGAACACAAGCAAAAAAAGCTTCCCGGCGCCGCCGTGCGGGCGGTTGTGGAGCAGATGGCCAGCGAAACCGACCCCTTGGGCAGCTACACGGGCCGCCCATTGGAAGAAGGGGAAGTTCCCGTGCAGGACGCGGATGACCTGTAGGCAAACGCAAAAACAGCGCCCCTTTGCGAAAATTCGCAAAGGGGCGCTGCTTTTTTGCCGCAGCAAGCCAAAGGTTTCAGCCCTCCAGCTCGCGGCCCAGCAGTGCTGCCGTGAGTTTTGCCAGCAGTATCTCTTCTTCGCCGGGCGCCTGCCCGCGGCAAACCAGCGCCACAGAGCCCACAAGGTCTCCGTTCGCCAAAATGGGCGCCATGGCCGCCGCCTGCGCGCGTGCGCCGTCACACATCTGCACCGGCCCCGGCGAGCCCTGCCAGGCGCGGCGCTGTTCTATCAGGTGCACATAGCCGGTGTGCAGGGGCTTTTCCAGCGCCTCCCGCCCGGCGCCCGCCGCGGCCACGGTGTGGTCGCGGTCTGTCACAGCCAGCGGCACGCCCGCTACTTTATATACGGTTTCCACACATGTGGCCGCCAGGGGGCTCATCTCGCCCACGGGGCTGTATTTTTTAAACACCACTTCGCCGTTTGCAGATACGAATATCTCCAATGGGTCCCCCACGCGGATCATCTGCGTGCGGCGGATCTCTTTCGGAATCACCACACGGCCCAGATCATCAATGCGGCGCACAATTCCAGTCGCTTTCATGACAAAGCCCCTCCGTTTGATCTTCATCTTCTGGAGATAGTATTTGTCAATCGTGGAATTTTATACCGGCCAGTTTATCTCCTGGCAGATTTCTGCCGCCAGCTGGCCGGCAGCCGCCTGCACCTCTTCCAGCCGGGCGCTCTGCTGTAAACCCGGCAAACGGGCAAAAATGATAGCCGCCGGCGTGCCGGCGGTTTTCTTTTCCAAACAAAAAGCGCCCCGCGCGTGGCCAAAAGGCCTGCGCGCAGGGCGCTGAACCATATTCAGAACTTTTTTATCCCTGGCGGGGTAGCTCTTTTCCATTGCATACGGCCTGCACAAGGTGTTCCCCTTCGTAGCGCAGCGTAAGCAGGAAGGGCGGCGCCCCCTGTTCCAGAAGCCGAAGGAACACCCTGTCCCCCTCCCACAAAGGCAGGCCCGCCACCTTTTTCTTTTCCACCCAGGCCAGCTCGCCCTCGTCGCATTCGTGCAGCGTGCCGGAAAAATCTTCGCTTGTAAACAGAAACATCTGTTCCGTCTCATAAACATCAGACAGGAAACTCACCACGCCGTGAAAATGCCAGCTTTGCAGGGCAAAGCCTGTCTCTTCCCGTACTTCGCGCACCAGGCAGGCGTCCGGGCTTTCGCCGGGCTCGAACTTGCCGCCCACGCCCACCCATTTGCCGGCGTTCTCGTCCTGTTCTTTTTTGGTGCGGTGCAGCATAAGATAGCACCCGTCCCGTTCCAAATAGCACAGGGTGGTGTTTTTCATATGGCTTCCCTCCTGCAAGTTTTTACAAAAATATGATAGCACAAACCGGCCGTTGGCGGTATACTAATATGCGTATGCGGCACAAGCCCGCCTTTTGGGCATTTGCCCATGCAGACAGAAACTACGCCGAAAACCGAGGTGAACGCCATGCTGGAAGTAACAGCGGCACAGATGAAAGAATTGGAACGAAAGGCCAATGAAACGGGCCTTTCTTACGAAGATATGATGGAAAACGCCGGGCAGGCCGCGGCACGCATTTTGCTTGAGCAGTTGCCGGGCCTGCGCACGGCGGCCGTGGTGTGCGGCAAAGGCAACAACGGCGGCGATGGCTTTGTGGCGGCGCGCAAATTGTTCGAAGCCGGCTGCTGTGTGCGCCTTTATCTTGTGGACGGCGCGCCCACTGCGCCGGGCGAGGCCCGCACCAATTACCTGCGCACGCAGAAGCTGGGGCTTCCCACCTGCGCGCTGGCAGAGGCCGGTGAGGCAGAACTGGCTTTTCTTTCCACGGCGCAGGCCGTGGTGGATGCCGTGACCGGCACAGGGTTTCACGGCCAATTCCGGGCCAACGCACGCTTGGCCGCACAGCAGATTAACCGCGCGCAGGGCTTTGTGCTGGCGCTGGATGTGCCCAGCGGCATAGAGGCCGACACGGGCCGCGCGGCCGAGGATGCCGTGCGGGCATCGCTGACCGTGACGTTCCATGCCAAAAAGCCCTGCCACCGCCTTGCCCGGCAGCACTGCGGCGAGGTGCGCGTGGCGCGCATTGGAATTTGACAGATGCAAAAGGGCCCCCAGGGTGCAAAGGCTGGTTTCGCCACGCGCCCCGGAGGCCCTTTTTCTCTTGTTTCTATGCCAGCTGTGCCAGCAGAATGGCAACGAACATAAACACGCTGCCCACCCCTTCACGCAGGGAAAGCGTCTCATGCAGGATAAGCCAGCCAAACACCACGGCAAACACCGATTCCATGCACAAAATCAGCGAAGCCACCGTGGGGTCCGTGTCCTTCTGGGCCACAATTTGCAGCGTATAGGCCACGCCCATGGTAAACACGCCCGTATACAGAATGGGCACTGCCGCGGCGCTAAGAGCCGCAAAGGAGGGCTGTTCCGTGATAAATGCCACAACCATCCCCAGCGAACCGGCCGTAAGGAACTGCACAAAGGACAGGCACACGCCATCCACCAGCGGCGAAAAATGGTCAACGACCATAATGTGAAGCGCAAACATCACGGCGCCACCCAGCATCGCCGCATCGCCCATGGCCAAGCTGAATGTCTTATCGGTAAAGCACAGGAAATACAGCCCCACGCACGCCAGCGCCACACTGACCCACAAAATGGGCCTGGGCTTCTTTTTCAAAAAGATGCCCAGCACCGGCACCAGAACCACATATATTGCCGTAAGAAAGCCCGCTTTGCCCGCTGTGGTATAGGCAATGCCCGTTTGCTGTATGTAAGAGCCCGTAAACATCAGCACGCCGCAGCACGCGCCGCCCAGCAGCAGGGTGCGCCGGGACGAGGCCGGCACATAGCGCCGCATGCGGTAGACGGCCAGCGGCGACAGCAGCAGCGACCCCAGCAGCATGCGCGTACCATTGAAAAAGGCAGGGCTAATCAAATCTGCCCCGGCGCTTTGCGCCACAAACGACGACCCCCATATCATGGCCGTCAGCAAAAGCAGAAAATTGCCCCGCGCTTTTCTTGCCTTCACACCATTTCCCCCTTCGCTCTGCTTTTCTGCCACACGCAGAAAATGCAGAAATTGAAACTACACAAAAAATAGTGTAGCGTATTTGCCTGAAAATGTACACCCCCTATTTTCCCCTTTTTCCGGCCGCACGGGCCTTGCACGCCGCTGCACAGGCCGGTAAAATAGAAGGGAAGGACGGCCTAGCGCACCCATTCGCTTTTGTGCGCTTTCAAATATTGCCGCACATGGGCGAAGGTTTTCTCTTCCCCCTCATCGCGCAGCATGCGCAGCCACTGTTCCAGCAAAGCGCGTGTCTCGCTGTGGATGAGGTAAACGTCCCGCGCGTGCATGTAATAATCGTAGGCAGCGGCGTCTGTATATTGGCCCTTCAAATAGGTCTTGGAGGCGGCAATGCGGTCGCACAGCATTTCCGCCACATAGTTCACAGGCATTTTGATGCCTGCATAGCGGTGCGTGCCATCCACCACATAGTCTGTCCAATATTCCAGGTGGTGCTTATTTCTTCCCTTATGGTGCAGCCAGGCCCGGCTGTAGCCAATGGCCCGGCGCTCGGCATTGTTGGGGCTTTCAAAGCCCTGGTAATATTTCACACCGGCCAAAAACTCTACCGGCGAATACTTCGACAGGTCGTGCAGAAGGCCCTGCCGGTAAAGCCCCACCTTAAAGCAGTGCTGCATCACCAGCCATTTGTGATGGTTGATGGTGGAAAGATGCCCGAAAAAGTTCACTGGCGCACCCCTTCCCATTGAAAAAATACCCTTATATTGTACCACGCTTTGCCCGCGAAGAAAAGCATACCGCGGGCGGAAAGGAGAAACGGTAAAATGGAAAAAGTATGTGTGTTTCTGGCCGATGGCTTTGAAGAGGGCGAGGCCCTCATTCCGGTGGACCTGCTGCGCCGCGCCGGGGCCGAAGTGACAACGGCCAGCATCAGCACCTCGCTTTGCGTGCAGGGCTCGCACGGCATCACTGTGACAGCGGACGCCCTGGCGGAAAACGTGCCGCTGGAAGAATACGGCATGGTGGTGCTGCCCGGCGGGCTGCGCGGCACGCAGAACCTTTCGCAAAGCGCGCTTGTCAAGCGGGCCGTGCTGGCCTTTGCCCGCCAGGGAAAATGGGTGGCGGCCATCTGCGCCGCGCCCGGGCTTTTGGGCGAGTGGGGGCTGCTGCAGGGGCGGCGGGCCACCTGTTACCCCTCTGCAGAGGAAAAATGCGCCGGCGCTGTGCTGACGCGAGGCGAAGTGTGCACAGACGGCAACCTTGTCACCGGCCGCGGGCTGGGCGCGGCCATCCCCTTTGGGCTGGCCCTGGTTGGGCACATTGCCGGGCAGGCCGAAAGCGCCCGCATCCAAGAAGCCATTGTGTACATACACTGAGTGCTTCCCTTCCCCAACGCAAAAGCGCGGCACCTGGCGGTGCCGCGCTTTTTGTTCTTTACTTTTCCCTTGTTTTTCCCGCGTGCATGGCCTCGTTCAGCTTTACCATATGAAGATGGTCTTCCCACACGCCGTTAATTTTCAAATACTTGCGGGCAAGGCCCTCCGGCACAAAGCCGTTTTTTTCCACCACACGCAGGGACGCCGTGTTGCGGGGCATGACATTGGCCTCAATGCGGTGCAGCCCAAGCTGTGTAAACGCATATTCCACCACCAGGCGCACAGCCTCCGTCATATAGCCTTTGCCCGTGTAGGCGGCGTCCAGCTTGTAGCCCAGAAAAGCGGAGCAGAATGCGCCCCACACCACATCGTTCAGCCCAATGCTTCCCACCACAAGCGCAGGCGCACACTTTGGCTCGATGTAAAAGCGGTATGCGCGGCGGCCCTGTGCAGCCAGCACTTCCCGCAACAGAATATCCCGCTGGCCCTCCACCGTAAAAAACGCCTGCGGCCTTTCCGGCTCAAACGGGCGCAGAAAGGCGCGGTTGCGCGCATAATACGCCGCTGTGCGCGGCGCAAGGGCCGTATCTGCCGGCAGCAGGCGCAGGGCCCCGGCCTCCAAAATCATGGCTGCTCCTTTCTGCAAGTTGCGTTTAAAAGCGCACAAATCTGCCCCTTGGTGGCAAGCCCGCAGGAAAACGCCGTGGCGCTGCCGGCGGCAATGCCCCATTCCAGCGCGCGGGCATAGCTGCCCGTCCTTTGCCAGCCCGCCAGAAAACCGGCCACCATGGCATCGCCCGCGCCCACAGAATTTTGCACCGTGCCGCGGGGGGCGTGCGCCCGGTGAAAGTGCCCGTGTTCATCCAAAAGCAGGGCCCCTTCGCCCGCCATGGACACCAGCACATTCTGCGCCCCGCGCGCCTGCAGCCGGGCGGCGCAGCTGCGTATCTCCGCCTCGCTTTGCAGGCGCTGGCCGAACATCTCGCCCAGCTCTAAATGGTTCGGCTTCACCAAAAACGGGCGGTATGCCAGGGCCCCGGCCAGCAGCTCTTTTTCAGCGTCCACCACAGCGGGCACGCCGCGGGGCTGCAGGCGGGCCAGAATCTGTTTGTATATATCTGCGGGCACAGCGGCGGGCACACTGCCCGCCAGCACCAGCATGTCGCCCGGGCCCAGTGCGTCCAGCTTTTGCAGCAGGGCGGCCAGCGCCGTTTCATCTACCGCAGGGCCGGTGGCGTTGATGTCTGTTTCGCCCTGTGCCTTCAGCTTTACATTGATGCGTGTGGCCCCGCGCTTCAGGCGCACAAAATCGGTGTGCAGGCCCATGGCTCGCAGGCCCTGCTGCAGCGCGTCACCCGTGAAGCCGGCAATAAACCCCAACGCCGTGCTGGCCTCGCCCAGCTCGCTTAATACGCGCGAGACGTTGATTCCCTTCCCGCCAAGCTGAATTTCTTCACTGTGTGCGCGGTTCACCTCGCCCTGGCGCAGCTGCGGCAGGCGCATCACATAATCCAGCGCAGGGTTCAATGTGACGGTATAAATCACACCTGCACCTCCTCAATCACGGTGTACCGGCGGTAGCTCTCGTCCGGCAGGCTGTCGGTAATGATGCGCGCCTTTTCCAGCGGGCACACCGTAATGGCCGCTGCCTTGCCAAATTTGGTGGAATCGGCCAGCACATAGCTGGCAAACGCGCGCTGCACCGCCTTTTCCTTGATGCAGGCCTCTTCCGTGTCCGGCGTGGTGTAGCCCCGCTGCATCGAAATTCCGTTTGTGCCAAGAAACGCCTTTGTAAAGTTATAATTTGCCATCATCTCCAGCGCAACGCCGCCCACCACGGCTTCGGTGCGCGGCTTCAGCAGGCCGCCCAGCACATAGGCGCGCAGGCCCTTTTCCACCAGCCGGCGCGCACAGGCCACGCCGTTCGTCACAAACGTGGCCCTGGAGGCGTCCAAATACTCTACCATGTGCAAAGTGGTGGTGCCTGCGTCCAAAAATACCAGGTCCTCATCTGTCACCTGCGCCGCTGCATAGCGGGCGATGGCATCTTTCTGCGGCACCTGCAGCTGCGCTTTTGTGCGCACATCGGCCTCTTGCGCCTCAAAAGCGGGGCGCAGGGCCACTGCGCCGCCGTGCACCTTGCGCACATGCCCCAGGCGGGAAAGTTCGGCAAGGTCGCGCCGTATGGTGGCCTCAGACGCGCCGGTGGCCGCGCACAGTTCGGCCACGCTGGCCGCACGCCGCCTGTTCACATATGCCAAAATCTGCTCGAACCGCTGCTGCGCCATCATGGTTCTATCGCCTTCCTTTTTTGTTCTAGCGCCGGGGGTGTTTTTAATCATACCACATCAGAAATCATTTTCAATCAAAAACAGTCAAAAAAACAATGCCGTCCGCAATTTCTGCGGGCGGCATTGGCTTATTTCTCTATTTTCTCTTTTTCATCCGCCGGATGCGGCTGTTTTGGGCTCAGTGGAAACACGCGCTCTATTTTCAGCCGTTCAATGCAGCGCCGGTTGGCGGCCAGAATGGTGCACAGCCACTCGTCCGACTTCAGCGGAATCACCTCGCCCTGCGCCGGAATACGGCCCAGCATATTGGTGATAAAACCGTTCAGCGTCTCTGAATCGTCGTTTTCGAACAGGTCGCTGCCCAGCAGATGTTCCACATCGTCCACTTCGGCTTCACCGTCCAGCTCCCAGCAGTTCTCGGAAAGCTGCACAATGCCGCCCTCTTCATCATGGCCATCGTCTATTTTTCCCACAATGGCCTCCAGAAGGTCTTCCATGGTTACAAGGCCCTCGGTGCCGCCGTATTCGTCCACCACCACGGCCATGCGCTGTTTTTTCTCTTTAAACTGGCGCAAAAGCTCGCTGCAGCGCATCGTCTCCGGCACATACAGCACAGGCTGCATAAAATCTGCCGCCGTCTTGGCCCCGTCATCTTCCCCGCTGAGCGCCGGGATGATGTCTTTCAAGTATACGATACCCACAATATCGTCCAAATCGCTCTCATACACCGGCAGGCGCGAATAGCGCTCTTCCTTCTGCAGGGCCACCAGCGCAGCCAGAGGGGCCGTGCGCTCTACCGCCACAATTTCGGTGCGGTGCGTCATTACCTCGCTGACATGCAAATCGTCAAATTCAAAAATATTCTCAATCATGGCGCGCTCGTGCGGCTCCAGCGAGCCGGCCTCTTCGCCCGCCTCTACCATCATCAGAATATCTTCTTCGTCCACAGGCTCTTCCTCATTTTCCGCCCCGATGCCGAACAGTTTCAGCACAAGGTTGGTAGAGAAGGCCAAAAAGCGCACAAAGGGCCGGCACACGCGGTACATGCCCCACACAATGCCCACCACCTTCAGGGCAACGGCGTCCGGGTCTTTCATGGCCACGCGCTTGGGCACAAGCTCGCCCAGAATTAAGGTGAAATAAGAGATGATAATGGTGATGACCACCAGCACCACGCTGCGCAGCACCGCCGCGGGAAGCGGCAGAAATGCCAGCGCCCCCGCCACGGGGCCCGCAAAATTGTCCGCTGCCACAGCAGAGTTCAGAAAACCGGATAAGGTTACGCCAACCTGAATTGTCGCCAGAAAATCAGAAGGGGAGTCTGTGATGGCCAGCAGCCGTTTCGCCGCCTTATTGCCGCCCTCTGCCAGGCGCTTCATCTTCTGAGAGTTGATGGAAATGATGGCGATCTCGCTCATGGCAAAGAAGGCATTGACGAAAATCAGAATAAAGATGAGCACGATACTGGGCCATATGTCCATATGGAAAAAATCGACCTCTTTCTGCAATGGGCCGTGCGCCCCCACCGGTGCGCGGCGTACGGCTGTGTGGCGTGCACGGCGCCTTCACCGGGCTTTGCAGCGCCTTTGCACACAGTATGAATTAAAATAATCATAACAAAATGCAGCGGCCTGCGTCAAGCCGGGCCCGGGCCCGGTTTCCGCCATTTCCGGGCCGGGCGGGCCCTGCCGGCGGAACAGGCGCGCTGCACACCGCATTTTCTTTGCTTTTCGCGCGGTGGCTTTTCATGGGGCCGCCGCGCGAAGCACATAAAAAGGGCCCTGCAAAAAAGCAGGGCCCCGAAGGGGAAGCATCTAAGTAACTGCAGTGGCCCTCGCGCTACCCGCCACTTACCACTCCACTTCCTGAAGAAGAGACAGAGTCTGTGGGGACAGACGGCGGCGTGGGCACAGGCGTGGGCTCTTGAACAGGCGGTGTTGGCGCAGGTGTGGGTTCCTGCGTAGGCGGCGCAGGCGTCTGGGCCGGCAGCGTAGGCGTCGCGGTTGCAGCCGGCGTGGGCGTGGGGGTTGGCGACGGCGTGGCCGTGGGGGTCGCCGTGGGCGACGGGCTGGGCGTGGCCGTGGCCTGAGCAGAGGAAGAATCTGGCGAAGGGGTTGCCTTTGGCACAAAGAACTCTTCCGGGGTGGCAATGTGCGTGGGCACATTTTCCAGCGCAGGGCGCGTATCCTCTGTTTCATGGGCGTGCGTGCGGATATAATCGAACAGTACATCCATGCCCTCGCGGCTGAGGTGGATGCCGTCCGAGCTCTCCATATATTCCGCTTTGGCATAACCCGTAGAATCCTTCAGCACCTCGGCCGAATTCAGGAAGGTATAGCCTTCCTCCTTTGCCATCTCTACCAGGGCTTTGTTGAAGGCATCAATGGTCTTCATCGTAATGTTGGGGTAGCTTCGCCTTTGCGCCACCGGAGGAATTGAGTTGATGATGATATCCGCATACGGGTATGCCTCATGAATCTGCTGCAGCGCGGTGCGGTACCACTGAATGAATGTCTCTGTGCTTTCGGCCGTGTTGTTGGTGCCATAGGTGATGATGATGCGCTGCGGCTGCATCATCTTTACAGCCTGCACCACCGTCACCGGCGAGGAATAGCCGCTGAAATACATGCAGCGCGAGCCGGTGACATGCCCGATGCCCATGCCCACGGCAGAAAGGTTGTTCTGCCAGGTGGTTTTGCCCATGGCCACCATGCGGTAGGTGTTGGAATCGCCAATAAACAGCGTGTTGTCTACATATTCTTCGCCCGCGTCTTCTGTTTCCGCAAGGATGACGCCGTCAAATTCGGAACTGATGATTTTGTTGGCGTCCTTGTCATACCCCGACTCGGCCGCGTCCACCAGGCCGGAAGCCGAGCTGGGCAGCCCGGCCGGCTTTTGCCTGCCCAGAAGGGAAAAAATCAGAATAGCCAGCAGCATGGCCACCAGAAGCACCGCTGTAACCAGAATGGCAATATCGACAAGGCTGCCTTTTTTCAGGCGTGCCACATAAGCGGCCCATTCCTTTTTCAGCAGCGTAAAAACATGTTGCAACTGTTTCAAGGCTCTTCCTCCGGGCGAAATAGTGTAATGTCTATTCTACACCATTCTCCCACAAAAAGAAACCGAAAATTCACGCTTTCTGCAATTCGACGGTTTTCTCGCCGCCAGATTTCAGGGCTTTGCACAGAAAATCTTCATCACGCCAATATTTTTGCGCGGTGCAGCGCAGGGCGCAGCGCTGCGGCCAGCAGCGTTGCCACCACCAGCGCCACCGCCGCATTCACACAGGATGCCGAAAGCTTTGCCACAAGCCGCACCTGCACGGCGCCCATGGCCTGCCCTTCTATCCAATACATTTCCACAAACGATTTTGCCATGTACAGCACAATATAAGCAACACTGCCTGCCAGCGTGCCCAGAATATCCTTTTTTGTGCTCACTGGCCCCTTGTGGGCAACCAGCCCAGCCAAATAACCAATGACAAATTTGGTGGCAAAGGTGATAAGGCAGCCGGAGATATAGGCCGGGTTTGTCAAATCGAACAGCATGCTGCCAAACCCCGCGGCAAGGCCACCCGTCAGCGGGCCGAACAGAAGGCCCGCCAGCGCACAGAACCCGTTGCCAAGATGAAACCGCGCAGGGCCCACCTCAATTTGCATCCAGCTGGATACGAACACCAGCGCGCTCAAAAGGCCCACAATCGCCAGCTTTCTGGCCGTAAAACGCTCTTTTTTCTGCATATCGGCATCTCCCCTCTTTTGCCTCTGCGGCTTGACACAGCCCGCAAAAGGCGTTAAGGTAATTGTACCCGCAATTTGGTATGCTCAAAATATCCAATTTTTAAATTTTTTATCAGGCCAGTTTATCAATCAGTCTCTTTCCGCACAAAGGAGGTTGCCATGGAGCACGCCGTCATCCGGCTGAAAGCGGGCGAGAAAACGCCTTTTTACGAACAGATTTACGCTTATTTTGCCGCCGCCATCCGCAGTGGGGCGCTGGCCGCAGGGGAAAAACTGCCCTCAAAGCGCCGCCTGGCGCAGGATGTGGGCGTAAGCATCAGCACGGTGGAAACGGCCTACGCCATGCTGGTGGCAGAGGGGTATCTGGAGGCAAAACCGCGAAGCGGGTTTCGTGTGTGCAGCCTTTCAGCGCTGCAGCGCCCGGTTACCCCCGCACCATCCCCGGCCGAGCCGGTGCAAGCACCGCCGCGCTTCGATTTTTCCACCGGGCGTGTGGACACCACCCTGTTCCCCTTTGCCGCCTGGCGCAGGCTGCAAAGGCAGGTGCTGGCGGGGGATGAGGCCGTGCTGCGCGCAGGCTGTGCGCAGGGCGATGAAGCCCTGCGTCAGGCCATTGCCACCCATTTGGCAGAATTCCGCGGCGTGCGCGCCGAGCCCCGGCAAATTGTAGTGGGCGCAGGCAGTGAATACCTGACAGGCCTGCTTGCCCAGCTGTTTCCGGGCGCCGTGTTTGCGGTGGAAGAGCCCGGCTACACCCGCACGCCGCGCGTGCTGGCAAACTGCGGCGCCACTGTGGCCTATGTGCCGGTGGATGCGCACGGCATGCAGCCCGCCGCCCTTGCCGCCAGCGGCGCTGCGCTGGCCTATGTGACACCCAGCCATCAGTTCCCCACCGGGGCCACCATGCCCGTGGGGCGGCGCACCCGGCTTTTGCAGTGGGCCGCACAGCGCGAAGGGTGCTTTATCATCGAGGATGACTACGACAGCGAATTCCGCCTGGATGGACGCCCTTTGCCCGCCATGCAAAGCCTGGGGCCGCAGCAGGTGATTTATATCGGCACCTTTTCGCGCGGCATTGCCCCGGCGGTGCGCATTGGTTATCTGGTGCTTCCGCCCGCACTGCTGGGCGCATTTTTCAGCCGCTTTGGCTTTTATTCGTGCACGGTAGGGCGCATTGAGCAGCAGACGCTGTGCCGTTTTTTGGAGACGGGGCAGTATGCGCGCCATCAGGCGCGCCTGCGCGCCGCCTACCGCCGCAAGCGGGATGCCGTGTGCGCGGCCCTTCTGGAAGCGCTGGCCCCGTTTTCGCCGCGCATTGAAAACGCGCACACCGGCCTTCACTTTGTGCTGCGCCTTGCCTGCCCCTGCACAGGCAAAGCATTGGCCAGCGCCATGCGGCGCCACGGCGTGCTTGCCTGCCCGCTGAGCGCCTATTTCCACACAGGCAGATGCAGCGAGGCCGGCCCGGCGCTGGTGCTGGGCTTTGGCGGCCTAGCCCAGCAGGATATCCGGCCGGCCGCACAGGCCATGGCACGCGCGGCTGAAGAGGCGTGCGCACAACACGGCTGAAGCCGGCCGCTCTTCTTCCATGGCCGCTTTTTCCCAGGCAAAAACAACACCCCGCGGCAGGGTTCCCTGCCACGGGGGTGTGTTTTTCTAAATATTATTCAGTTTTCAGAACCATTCGTGTTTTCCCGCGCGGCGCCCCAGCGCTGCGGAAGCAGGATATACCCCAGCAAAAACCCCATCACGCCGCCGTACAGCGCCGAAGCCACAGGGTTCGAAGTAATGGGGCATGTGCCCAGCGCACAGCCCACCACAAAGTAATACCCAAGGCCAAAGGCCAGGCCCACAGCCGCAAAGGCCGCCAGGAAGCATGCGCCCGCATGCTGTTTCAAAAAGTGTTTCATCGTATTTTCCCCTTTCCGGCCGCCGGCCCGGCAGCCGTGGAACATGCCGTGCCCGCCATGCGGCCATGGCCGCAAACGCCCGGCATTACAGGGCGCTTTGCAGCATTTCTTCCAGCTTCTGCTGGGTCTGCACGCCCACAGCCTGTGCGTGCAAAGCGCCGTTTTTAAACACCATCACCGTGGGGATGCTCATAATGCCGAACTGCCGGGCAAGCTCGGGCTGTTCGTCCACGTTCACCTTTCCCACCTGCCAGCGTCCCTGCGCCTCATCGGCCACGCGCTGCACCACCGGGCCCAGCATGCGGCACGGGCCGCACCAGGGCGCCCAAAAATCTACCAGCACGGGCTGTTTTGCGCCCAGCACCTGCTGTTCAAAATTCTCTTTCGTAAAAACTTGTTCCATGTTGCTCGCTCCTTCTATCTGCCTGTGCATTGCTGCACGGCCCTGTATGGTTTGCTTCTGGCTTCAGTATACCCCGGCGCGGCGCGGCAAACCGTGACGAAGTTACAAAAGTGTGGTAAAATCAGAAAGAAAGGCGGCCCCGCCCTTTGCGGCCGGCCGCACCATATCGTTTCCCCGCATGGGGGCGCGCGCCCGGGCGGCCCGCGCAAAAGGAGGTTCTTTATGCCGTGTGCGGATGCAGCCCTGTTCCCGTTCTGGCAGCAGCTTACACAGCCCCAGAAGGACAGGCTTTTTCAAGAAGTGCGTGAAGTGCACTATGCCCGGCACGCGCCCGTGCGTGCCGCGGGCGACAGCTGCCTTGGCATTTTATATGTAAAAACGGGCGGGCTGCGCCTTTCCCTTTTGAGCGAGGAGGGACGCGAAGCCTCTATCGCCCGGCTGGGGGCCGGGCAGGTGTGCGTGCTGAGCGCCTCGTGCGTGTTGAGCGCCGTGACATTTGATGTAGAGATTACCGCCGAAGAGGAAAGCGATATTCTGGTGCTTCCCTCCCATGTATTTGGCCCGCTGATGGCAGAGAACATTTATGTGGAATGCTTTGTATACCGCACGGCAACCGAACTGTTTTCCGATGTGATTGGCGCGGTAGAGCGGCTTTTGTTCATGACACTGGAGCAGCGCGTGGCCTCGTTTCTGCTGGATGAGGCCGCCCGCCGCGGCACAGACACGCTTGCCATCACCCAGGAGGCCATCGCCCTTGGCATTGCCTCTGCGCGGGAGGCCGTCACCCGCGCGCTGCGCCAGCTTGCGGCGCGGGGCCTGGTGGAGGTGTTCCGCGGCGGCGTAAAGCTGTTGGACCGCAAAGCCCTCTACGCTCTTTGCTGAGGGCAAACCGCCGCGAAAAAAGGCGGCGCCGGGTGCTTTTCTGCACAGCCACAGCGCCATCGGAAAGGGGGGGCCGCACCCATGCAACCGAACAGCCTTACACAGGGCAACGTAGCCAAAACGCTGTTTCGCTTTGCCTGCCCGTTTCTGGTTGCAAATGTGCTGCAATCGCTGTATGGCGCAGCCGACCTGTTTGTGGTGGGGGCGTTCTGCGGGGCGCAAAGCGTGGCCGCCGTCTCTACCGGCACACAGGTGACGCAAATTGTCACAAGCCTCGTCACCGGCCTTACGCTGGGCAGCACCGTCATCATTGGGCAGTATACCGGCCAGGGGGAATACGGCAAGGTAAAGCGCGCCATTGGCACCACGCTTACCGTGTTTGCGTGTGTGGCGCTGGCGCTGACGGCGGGCATGCTGGCCGTGCTTCGCCCGCTTCTTCGGCTTTTGCAGACGCCGCAGCCCGCCTTCGAGCTTGCGGTGCAGTATGTCACCGTGTGCATGCTGGGCAACCTGTTCATTTGCGGCTATAACGCCATCAGCGCTGTGCTGCGCGGCTGGGGCGACTCCCGGCGGCCCATGTGGTTCGTGGGCATTGCCTGTGCCATCAACATTGTGCTGGATGTGGTGTTCGTCCGCTTTCTCGGCCTTGATGTGGCGGGCACGGCACTGGCCACCGTAATTTCTCAGGGCGTGAGCATGGCCCTTGCTGTGGTGTATCTGCGGCGGCATCATTTTTTGTTCGATTTCCGGCTGCCCAGCTTTCTGCCAGATAAACACATGTTGAAAAAGCTGGCCGTGGTGGGCATTCCCATCTCGTTTCAAGAGCTGATGGTGCGCATCTCATTTTTGTATCTGGCCGCCGTGATGAACCGCTGTGGGGTATATGCGGCCTCGGTGGTGGGCATCAGCAGCAAATACGATGTGTTTGCCATGCTTTCGGCCACCTCTATGGCAAGCGCACTGGCGGCCATTACGGCGCAGAACATGGGTGCAGGCCGGCCGCAGCGGGCGCGCCGCTCGCTGTGGTATGGCCTGGGGTTTGCGCTGGCCGTGTCTGCAGGGTTCTGGCTGTGGGCACAGCTTTCGCCGCAGAGCATGATCGGCCTGTTCAGCCGGGATGCCGGGGTTATTGCCGCGGGCGTGCCCTTTTTTCGGGCATGCAGCTACGACTACATGCTGGTGAGCGTGGTGTTCTGCCTGAACGGCTATTTGAACGGGCGCCAAAAAACCGTGTGGACCATGGTGAGCTGCAGCGCGGGCGCACTTTGCCTGCGTATGCCGCTGGTATCTCTGTTTGGCACATATTTTTCAGACGACCTTGGCATGCTGGGCATGGTGGCCCCCATTGTGTCCGGCATTATGGCGGGCTACACACTGGTGTATGTGCTGGCAGAGGGCCGAATGGCCCGCGCCCGCAACGCTGCGCATTAACAGAATTGGCAACGCAAACGGGCGGGGCAGTCTTCAGGCTACCCTGTCCGGTGTATTCTCTGCAGTTTTTTCACAGCCGTTTGCCCTGTGTGGGCTTTAAAAACACAAGGCACACAAAGCCTGCCGCTGCAGCGCCCACCGCCAGCCAGTGGCGGCCTGCCTCCAGCCCCAGAAAGCGGGCGGCCAGCGGAAAGCCTACGCTGCCAAGGCTCATGCCCAGGGCGGCAAAGCCATAGTTTACGCCCGCGTTTTTCTGGCCGAACAGGTCGGTCACTGCCGCGGGAATCACCGCGGCCTCGCCTGAATAGCAAAAAGTGAGCAGGCTGTATACGGCAACCACCAGCCACCCCTGCGCAAAGGCGAACCACACGCTAAGCCCGGCCAGCGCGGCGAACAGCAGCATATCGGTGTAACGGCGGCCGATTTTATCGGACAGCCAGGGCATCAGCAGGCGGCCCGCCGCACTGGCCATGCTGCCCACCACAATGCAGCTGAGCGCCGCCGCCTCAGAGAGGCCGCGCTGCTGGCCAAGTTCCACAATAATGGGGCTGAACAGCAGCACTGCCGGGGTGGCCAGCGCCACCACAAAGAACAAAAGCCAATACTGCTTGGTTTTCAGCATCTGGCCCGCCGTATAGTTTCTAGCGCCGCTTTGCTGTGCGTCTGCCGCGGCTTTTCCCTGCGGGTTTTCCAGCAGGGCGCAGGCGGCGGCACACACCGTAAACATCAGCGCGCCCAGCCAGAGAAAGGCGCTGCGAATGCCCGCCCGCGAGATAAAAAAGCGCCCCAGGCAGGTGAGCACAGCGCCGGAAAGCCCCACTGCGCCCCCAATGACGCCGGTGGCCAGGCCTTTCTTTTCGGCATACCACTTCTGCGCGCAGCTCATGACGCTGGGGTACAGAAAGGCACACCCCAGCCCCACCGGCACGCTGAACGCCAGGTAAAACATCCATGGAACGCCCGCGGGCACCAGCCACCCGGCCAGGCAGAAACCGCCGCCCAGCAGGGCAGCGCCGGAAAGGCCTGCGGCGCGCGGGCCGGCCTTATCCTGCAAAAGGCCGCCCAAAATGCAGCCAATGCCGAAAAAACAGATGACGAAACTGAAAATCATGGCCGCGTCGGCCTCGGCCAGTTCGTATGTTTCGCACACCGCCTTTTGAAACACGCCCCATGCGCTGGGCACGCCTGTTAAAATTTGAATGGCCGCCCCGGCCGCAAGGATGCTCCAGGGGTATTTTTTCAAAAACGCCTGCAAAGTTCCGCCCCCTTTTGCGTTAGTATGTGCCGGGGGACACCATTTTATTGCACAGCGAAGCCCGCCGGGGCCCCTTCATTCAAAACCCTGCGGAACCAAAAACGTGCGCACTGCTTTTGGTTTTCAGCCCCTGCCAGGGGGGCTGCCCTGCGCGCCGCAGGCAAGGCGCAAGCCGCGCAAAAAAGAAACCCGGCCAAAAATATTGGCGGCATTGCACGCCGGGGCGTCTGTTTTCGGGGCAACGCGTTCTTACGCCTGCGCCCTCCCGGGTGGTTGATTCCACACCGGGAAAAGAAAGGCGCCGCCCGGCGCCGGGCGGGCGCAATGCAGGCTGTGCGGAATATCGTAGCGCCTTTGTTTGTAATTTTATCACACACGCCACAGCGCCGATATGGTATAATGTGCCCACCTGGCGGGCACAGGCCATTTGTGCTCCGGCATCTGCCCGCCTGCATCACACATCTACGGAGGTTTTCATGAGTTATCTTGTCACATTTCTGGAAGGAGTCATCACGTTCATTTCCCCTTGCCTTTTGCCCATGCTGCCCATCTATCTTTCTTATTTCGCAGCGGGCACGCAGGGGCCGGGCAGCACGCGCGCCACGGCCAAAAATGCGCTGGGGTTTATTCTGGGGTTCACCGTCACCTTTCTTTTGCTGGGCACGCTGGCAGGCAGCGTAGGCATGCTTTTGTACCGCTGGCAGTTCGCGGTCAACCTCATCTGCGGCGCTGTGGTGGTGCTGTTTGGGCTGAATTTTCTGGGCGTGCTGAACCTGCGCCTGTTCGAGGGCGGCGTAAAATGGAGCACCGGCGGAAAGCCGCTTGGCTTTTTCTCTGCCGTTCTGTTCGGCCTTGTGTTCAGCGTGGGGTGGACGCCCTGTGTGGGCGCGTTTCTCGGCTCGGCGCTGATGCTGGCCTCACAGCAGGGGTCTGCTATACAGGGCACGCTGTTGCTTTTGGCCTACTCGCTGGGCCTGGGCGTGCCGTTCTTTTTGAGTGCATTGCTCATTCAAAAGCTGAAGGGCGCGCTGGATTGGGTAAAAGCCCACTATTCCGCAGTGAATACGGTGTGCGGCGTGTTTCTGGTTGCGGTGGGCATTTTGATGATGACGGGCTTATTGGACCGTTTCCTTGCCGTTTTGGCATAAACGAAAGGAAGGTATGTTTGTGGAACAGAAAAAAATGATCATCCTGGTGCTGGTTCTGGTGGTTGTGCTGGTGCTGGCGGGCGTAGGCTATCGGCTGCTGGCGCCGCAGGCTGGCCTTTCCGGCACGCTGGGCGGCACGCAAAGCGCTTCCGGCAGCGGCGCTTCCCCGGCGGCGCAGCCCGCGCCAGATTTTACGGTGTACGATGCGGACGGCAACAAGGTGACGCTTGCCAGCCTGATGGAGGCGGGGAAACCCGCTGTGCTGAACTTCTGGGCCAGCACCTGCCCGCCCTGCCGCAGCGAAATGCCCGATTTTGAGGCGGCCTTTCAGAAATATGGCAGCGAGGTGCAGTTCATCATGGTGGATGCCGTGGGCTCTATGAATGGCGAAACCCGGCAGGCCGGCAGCGAATATGTGGCCGAACAGGGCTTTACCTTCCCCGTTTATTTCGATGATGAACAAAGCGCGGTGATAAGCTTCGGCATTCGCGCCTTTCCCACTACCTTCTTCCTTCATGCGGACGGCACCATCGCGGCGTACGGCGAGGGCATGCTGGACGCCGAAACACTGGAAAAGGGCATTGGCATGATTTTGCCCGATGACGCGCAAAGCGCATCGTAACACACGGCAAGGCAACACCGGCCCCGGCCAACATTGGTTGGCCGGGGCCGGTGTTTTGTGTTATTCCTGCGGCAGGGCCAGCCGGATGGAAAGCTCGCGCAGCTGTTTTTCCTCTACGGTTTCGGGGCAGCCGCTCATGGGCTCGCCCGCGTTCTGCACCTTGGGGAACGCGATGACATCGCGAATGGAATCTTTTTTCAGCATCAGCATCACAAGGCGGTCAAAACCGTAGGCCATGCCGCCGTGGGGCGGCGCGCCGTACTTGTAGGCGTCCATCAAAAAGCCAAAGCTCTCGCGCGCCTTTTCCTCGGTAAAGCCAAGCGCGTGGAACATGCGGTCCTGCAGGGCGGGGTCGTTGATGCGGATAGAACCGCCGCCCACTTCGCAGCCGTTCAGCACCATGTCATAGGCCTTGGCGCGGCAGGCGCCCTGGTCGGTTTCCACTTTGTCCAGGTCCTCCTCGCGCGGCATGGTAAAGGGGTGGTGCTTTGCCATATAGCGCCCCTCTTCTTCGGAATACTCGAACAGCGGGAAATCTGTCACCCACAGGAAGTTGAATTGATCCTTATCAATCAGCCCCAGCTTTTCGCCCACAGCAAGGCGCACGGCGCCCAGCGCAGTGCAGGCCTTTTCCCAGTCTGCGTCCGCAGCCACAAGCAGCACGTCGCCCTGCTGCAGGCCCGTGGCGACCGCCAGCGCGGCAACCTCCTCTTCCGTAAGGAACTTTTCAAAGCTGGAAGACCGCGCCTCGGCTGTCCAGCGCGTGTAGGCAAGGCCTTTTGCCCCGTATGTCTTGGCCACCTCTACCAGCTTGTCGATCTCTTTGCGGGAAAGCGCGGCCGCCGCGCCCTTCACACAAATGGCGCGCACCGTGCCGCCCGCGGCCACGGCGTTTTGGAACACCGCAAACTGGCAACCCGTTACGGCGGGCGTCACGTCCACCAGTTCCAGGCCAAAGCGCGTGTCCGGTTTATCCGAGCCAAAGCGCCCCATGGCCTCGGCATACGGCAGGCGCTGGAAGGGCGTTGGAATCTCCAGCCCCAGCACCTCATGGAACACACGCTTCATCAGGCCCTCGTTCAGCGTCATGATGTCGTTTTCGTCGGCAAACGCCATCTCCATATCCACCTGGGTAAACTCGGGCTGGCGGTCTGCCCGCAGGTCTTCATCGCGGAAGCAGCGCACAATTTGGAAATAGCGGTCGAAGCCGGATAACATCAAAATCTGCTTATACAGCTGCGGAGACTGCGGCAGCGCATAAAAACGCCCCGGCTGCACCCGGCTGGGCACCAGGTAATCGCGCGCGCCCTCGGGGGTAGATTTCATCAGCATCGGCGTCTCAATTTCTACAAAGGCGTTTTCTTCATAGTAATCGCGAATGATTTTTGCTATTTTCGAGCGCAGCACAATAGGCGCGTGCATGGAGGGCCTGCGAAGGTCCAGATAACGGTATTTCAGTCGCAGGTTCTCGTTCACGTTGATTTCGTCGCGAATTTCAAACGGCGTTGTCTGTGCGCCGCTCAGCACGCGCAGCTCGGTGACGAACAGCTCTACTTCGCCGGTGGGAATCTTATCCGTCTTGGCCTCGCGCTCGCGCAGGGTGCCCTTTGCCATCACCACATATTCGCTCTTCAGCCCGGCCGCCTTTTCAAACACGGCCTTCTCGGTGGAATCGTCAAAAATCAGCTGCAGAATGCCGGTGTTATCCCGCAGGTCTGCAAAAATAACGCCGCCCTTGTCGCGGCATTTGGCAATAGACCCGGCCACCGTCATTTCCGTGCCGGCATCTTTTGCGCGCAGCGCGCCCACATAGTGCGTGCGGCGCAGGTTTCCCATGCTTTCCATTGTGTTTCCCCTTGCTTTCGTTTTGTTTGCAAAGCCCCGCGGGGCATCTGTTCAAGTGCGCCTATTATATCGCATTTTGCGCCTGTTTACAACATATCATCCAAGATACAGGCCGCTGCGCCGTGCGTCATGTTACGGCGCAATGCGCCGGCACTCCAGATAATAACGCTTTTCTTCTGCGCTGCCCATGGAAAATGTCTTTTTCGGCAGCACCCCGCCCTCGGCCACGCCGCGCAGAAGGTCCCGCTTTTCAAAGGGCGGCAGCAGCACGCCCACAGCGCCCTCGCGCGCCGACAGCGCGCGCAAAGTAACCTCGCCGTGAATATAATCTACCCGCACGCCAGCCCTTTGTGCACACAGAACGCCAAGGAACGCCTCCAGCGTGCCCACGGCCAAGGGGTGCACGGCACTGTTGGCGCACAGCGTGCCCACGGGTTTGCCGCCTTTGCCCAAAACGCAGAACGGCTGGGCCCCGCTTTGCGGCGCAAGCGCCCCCTGTTCGCGCAAAAAGGCCTCGAACGCGCGGAAGAATTCGCCTGGCTTTATGCCGAACACCGCCCGGTGGATGGGCTCTACCTGCAGGGCCGGGCTGGAAATGCTGCACACCTCGGCCAGGCAGAAACGCGCCGGGTGAGTTTGCTGTTCCTCTTGGGAAAGGGTGGGCTTCAACTCTTCCCAGTATGCCTTCGCCGTGGCAAGCGAATGGTTTCCGTCGCCCACAGCCAGTGCAAAAGGCGCCGTGGCCGCGCCGGGGTATTTTTTTCGGAACTCCTCGGGCTGCGCCAGGTTTTCCACAGCCTTTTCCAGTGCTTCCAGCGCTTCCGGTTCCGTGACCGCCCAGCCAGCCACCCGCCCGCCGCCCAGCATCAGCGGCGTGTCGTACAACTTTACCAGCTGCGCTTTCTCTGCGGCCAGGCTGCCCAGAATATCCAGCGGGGCATCGTCCATCAGCATCATGATATGGGGGCTTTCCAGCACCGCGCCGCGGCGCACCGCCAGGCGCGGCGGAATGCGCGCAGCCACCGTCGCCTCGCTGGGGCGCACCAGCGGCGCGGCGCCAGCCCGGTAGCTGTAGGCCTCCAGGTCCACCGCGCCCACAAGGCCGCGGCGCACGCCGCTTTGCGTGGTGCGCTCTACATAGACAAACCCATGCACACAGCGCCCCAGCACCTTCTGTGCCATCTCTTTCATGTTGGCGTGGATGGCCTTGATGCGCGCGGGCGTATCCGGCTTTTCCAGGTAGCATTCGGGCAGAATAATGTCCAGCGCGCTGGGCTTGCCCTTCCGCGCCGCCTGCACCTGCTGCCAGTAGGCCGGTGTGCTTGTGAACTGGTCGCATGCCAGCACGGCCCAGGCCGAAAGATCTGCCTGCGGGCCGGGCAGCAGGATATCCGCCGCGGTAAAAGGTCTCATGCGCGCCCCTTCCTTCTTTTGCACAGATGCATAAAAATGTACGTTCCCATCATACCCTTTGAAATAAAAAAAAACAAGGCAAAAAGCCGCACCATGCCGTTTTTGCCTGTTTCAAATTTGCACTATCAAGCACTTTTTTTATATTTTCTGCTTGAAAAACCTATGCTCAGTGCGTATAATGGGAAAAGAAATTCTCCGGCGGCCGGAGGCAGGCCCCCTGTGCCCGGCCGTGAAGGACGGTTCAGAAAGGAGAACCTTTATGGCACATCTGTGCAGTACACAGGCCTTGTTCGATCTTTCCAGAACAATGGCCGCGCCCCTGCTTGCGGGCACAACCTTTCCCTGGGAGGCACTGGCCGGGCTGGAGAAATTTATTTTCCAGCTGGGTGAAAGCCTTTCTTCGGAGCAATATGAGCGCATGGGCGACTATGTGTGGGCGGCCAAAACGGCGCGCATTGCCAAAAGCGCCTATCTGGGCGGGCCGTGCATCATAGGCCCGGGCACCGAGGTGCGCCACGGGGCTTTCATTCGCGGCGCGGCGCTTGTGGGCGAAGGCTGTGTGGTTGGCAATTCGGTAGAGCTGAAAAACTGCGTGCTGTTTGACGGCGCGCAGGTGCCTCACTTTAATTATGTGGGCGATTCCGTCCTGGGCTGGAAAGCGCACCTGGGGGCGGGGGCCGTCACATCGAATGTGAAAAGCGACAAAAGCCTTGTTGTTGTGAAGGCCGCAGGGGAAGAACTGCCCACCGGGCGCAAAAAAGTGGGCGCCATGGTGGGCGACGGCGCCGAGGTGGGCTGCAACAGTGTTTTGTGCCCCGGCAGCGTGCTGGGCCGCGGTGCACAGGTGTACCCCACAAGCTGCGTGCGCGGTTATGTGCCGGAAAACCATATTTATAAGGCCGCAGGCAACATAGTTGCGCGCCGTTGAGCGCGGCGGCTGTAAAAAGGGAGAGATACCAATGGGAAGATTGTTTGGAACAGACGGCGTGCGCGGCGTGGCCGGTGAGGACATGACCTGTGAGCTTGCCATGGATATTGGGCGCGCGGCCGCCACCGTGCTGACGTACGGGCGCCGCCGCAGGCCGCTGGTGGTGCTGGGCAAAGACACACGCCTTTCCTCCGATATGCTGGGCGCGGCGCTTTCCGCCGGGCTGTGCAGCGTGGGGGCGGATGTAATTGACCTTGGCGTAGTGCCCACGCCCGCCGTAGCTTACCTGGTGGGCAAATACAAGGCGGACGCCGGGGTGATGATCTCGGCTTCGCACAACCCCTACCAGTTCAACGGCATCAAGATATTCGGCGGCGAGGGGTTTAAGCTGCCCGACGCGCTGGAAGACCAGATTGAGGCGCTTGTGCTGGACGAGGCCGCCATTCCCCTTGTGGGCGGCGACAGGCTTGGCCAGATTACGCATTCCACCACCGCCGTGCGCGATTATGTAGAGCATCTGAAAGCCACGGTGCCCTATTCGCTGGATGGCATGAAGGTGGCTGTGGATTGCGCCAACGGCTCTGCCAGCGCCACGGCGCGGCTTTTGTTTGAAGAGCTTGGGGCGGATGCCGTCCTCCTCAGCGAAACGCCGGACGGCGTAAACATCAATACAAACTGCGGCTCTACCCACATGGAGGCCCTGCAGGCCTATGTGAAGGAACACCCGGACGTTGTGGCGGGCGTGGCCTTTGACGGCGATGCAGACCGCTGCCTGTTTGTAGATGAGGCGGGCGAAGTGGTGGACGGCGATTTCATCATGGCCATCTGCGGGCTGGACCTTGCCCGCCGCGGCAAGCTGCGCCGCAACACCATTGTGGGCACCGTGCTTACCAATATGGGCTTTTCGCGTTTTTGCGAAGAGAACGGCCTGAAATTTGCGGCCACCAAAGTGGGCGACCGCTATGTGCTGGAAGAGATGGAACTGGAGGGCTATGTGCTGGGGGGCGAACAATCCGGCCATGTCATCTTCCGCGATTTTGCCACCACCGGCGACGGCCAGCTGACGGCCATTCAGCTGCTTTGCCTGATGAAGCGAAGCGGCCGGCCGCTGAGCGAGCTGGCGCAGGTGATGCGCCGCATGCCGCAGGTGATGGTGAATGTGACGGTGTCCAAAGAGGGCAAGCTTCAGTTCTATAACAACGACGCCATCAAAACAGCATGTGCCGGGGCCAAAGACAGGCTGGGCAGCCGCGGGCGCGTGCTGGTGCGTGTGTCCGGCACAGAACCGCTGGTGCGCGTGATGGTGGAAGGCGAAGACGAAGCTGAAATTTCCGCCATTGCCGGGAAACTGGCACAGCTTGTGGAAAAAGAGCTGGCTTAAACCAAAACGGCGCGGCCCTGCCTGTGCAGGGGCCGCGCCATTTTTTTGCAGCGTGGAACGCCGTTATCCATTCTCTTTCAACCACTCTATCGCAGTGTTGGCAAACACGGCCGCACCGCGGTACAGCACACTTTCCTCAAAGGTGACGCGCGGGTTGTGCTGCGGATAGGGATGCCCTTCTTGCGCCGTCCCGCCAGAGAGAATCAAATAGCAAGTGGGCACCACTTGCGAAATTTCGCTCAAATCGTCCGAACCGGAGAAAGGCGCGCGCATCTCAGGCACTTCTTCACCCAAAAGCTCGCTTATATAGCCTATCACGCGCTGTGTCAGCGCGGGGTCATTGTACACAGTGGGAATGCCCTGCGTGAACTCCACCCCCACCTTGGCGCCAAACGCCTGTGCCATTCCCGCGCAGATGGCCTCGATGCGCTTTTTGAAGCGGGTGCGCGTGGCCTCCACCGTGGTGCGCATGGTGCCCACCAGGCACACTTTTTCCGGCAGCACATTGGCTGCCTCGCCTCCGTTGAAACTGCCGATGGTGAGCACACCCTGCTCTTCCGGCGCCAGCTCGCGCGCGGTGAGGTTTTGCAGCGCAGAATAGATGTGCACCCCCACGTTCAAGGCGTCTACGCCCTCCTGCGGCATGCTGCCGTGCGTTCCTTTGCCCGTAACAGTGATGGTAATGGTGTCGCACGAGGACATCATGGGCCCGCAGCGGGTATAGATGGTGCCGGCCGGGTGCGGGCTTTGAGACATGATATGCATGGAAACGGCCGCATCCACATGCGGATTTTCCAGAACGCCGTCCTTCAGCATAGCCTGCGCGCCGGAAAAGCCCAGCGGGTTTGTGCCCTCTTCGTCCGGCTGGAACATCAGCTTCACACAGCCATTCAGCTCGCCCTCATGCTCTTTCAGCATTTGGGCAGCGGCAAGCAGCATCGCTGTGTGCGTGTCGTGCCCGCAGGTGTGCGCCGCGCTGCCCACGGCGGCAAACGGAAGGCCCGATTCCTCTTTCATGGGCAATGCATCCATATCGGCGCGCAGAAGAATCGTTTTTCCACCCGGCCTGCCCACCGTTGCCACAATGCCCGTCTTGCTCATGCGCTGTGGCGCATAGCCCATAGCCTTCAGCTTTTCCTCTACAAAAGCGCAGGTCTCTGTCAAGTCAAACCCAAGTTCCGGGTGACGGTGCAGCCAGCGGCGGTTTTCCACCAGCTCTGGCTGCAATTGTTTTGCGCGTTGCAACAACTCTTTCATAAAACCACTGTGCCCCCTTTTCCCATGCTTTCAAAATGGCTTTTTGCCTGCTGGTTCGAAAACGGGCCCGCCCTGACAGAGCCGCACCAGCCTCAGGCAAAACATATGCATATAAAGAAAAACAGGCGCAGGATGCAAAGCTGTGCCCGCAACGCCTGTTTCTTTTCGGCCCGCCTTGCATTGCACAAAGGCGGGCCAAATTCCGGTTCAGGTGAAGGGCTTGATCTCCGGGTATTTTTCGCTCAGGCAGGCCGCGGCAAAGCCGCGCTGGGCCAGGCGTTCATACTGCTTGCCCAGCTTTTTGGCCGCAGCCAGCACCGTCACCTCATATTCGCCGCGCAGGGCCGCAGCCTTTTCCAGCACGCAGGCAAAATCTTCCTGCGGGCCATACAAAAGCGCCAGCCGCTTTGCCGCCTGGGGCACGGCGTAGCCGCGCTCCAGCAAAATGGCGCAGATGCGCTCGAACCCAATGGAAAAGCCCACTGCAGGCACCTTCTGCCCCAGGAACTTGCCCACCATGTCGTCATAGCGGCCGCCGCCGGCCACGGCGCCGGAAAATTCTGCGCACGTCACTTCAAACACCATGCCTGTGTAATAACCCTGCCCGCGCACCAGCGAGGGGTTATATTCCACCGCATAAGCCCCTTTGGCCGCAGCGCGTGCCGTTTGCAGCACATAGCGCACATTTTGCGAAAGGGCCTTATCCTCGCACAAGGCGGCCACTTCATCCAGCCCGAAGGCCCCCTTTGCAAGGAAGTCTTCCAAAGCCGCCACGGCCGTTTGCGCAAACCCTTTCTCCCGCAGCTCGGCCGCCACACCGGCAGGGCCTATCTTGTCCAGCTTGTCAAAGCTGATGCACACCGAGTCCAGCGCCTCTTTTTCAAAGCCAAGCCCCTGCAGCATGCCGCGCAGCAGGCGCCTGTCGTTCACATTCACGGTAAAGCCCGAAAACCCAATGGCCATCAGCGCCCGGGCCGTCACGTCAATCAGCTCTACCTCTGCATTCAGGCTGTCGTCGCCCAAAATATCAATATCGCACTGCACAAATTCGCGCCAGCGCCCCTTCTGCGGGCGCTCGGCACGGTATACACGGTCTGTCTGAATTACCTTAAACGGCACAGGCAGCTTTTCTTTGTTTGCAGCGTAATAGCGGGAGAGCGGCAGCGTCAAATCGTACCGCAGGCCCATGTCGCAAAGCGCCTTTGCATCGCCGCCCGCCAGCGCCTTTTCCAGCTTTTCGCCGCGTTTGAGCACCTTGAAAATCAGGTTCAGGTTGTCTCCGCCGTCCGATTTATCCAGGTTTTCCATATCCTCCAGAATGGGCGTAGAAATGCGCTCAAAGCCGCTGGCACGGTATATTTCCAAAATTTCCCCCTGCACGTAATCGCGCACGCGCATTTCTTCCGGCAGAAAATCCTTCATTCCTTTCAGGGGCGCTTTGTTCATCGTCTTCTCTCCTCACTGTGCATTGTCATTTTTTCGGCCCGTGCGGCTGCGCTTTTCTTCCTCTATCCACTGGCGGATGCGCTCAAAGCCCTCGGTGTAACGGGTGCTGTGCATGTGCGGGAAGGCCTTCATCAGGCGCAGAGCCACACGGCGGCGGCTGTCCATCAGTTCAGCCCGCGCAAGGTCCAGCCTGGCGGCGGCCGCGGGCTTTGCCCCGGCCACCTTTCTGTCCACCGCAAGGGCTGTGTCGCCGATGTTTTCTGCCAAAATATCCGAACCTGCGCGCATGGCGCGCACAATATCATCAATGCGGCCAATATCCTGGTTCATGTGGGCAATGCCCAGCACGGTGATCACCAGGTCGCACACAAACAGCGCCGTAACCGGCACCGCCAGCACCACGCCCGCCATATGCGGCACAACCCCCACCAAAGCGGCAATGGCCGGATGAATCAATTTCACCACCAGTGTGGCCCCCACGCCCCAAATCAGGCTGAAGCGCAGGCAGATATAGCCGCCCAAATTGAAGCGCATGTCAGAATAATCCCACCAGGAGGTGTGGAACAGTTTTTTCAGCACCCAGCCTGTGGTCAATTCCAGCGCGCTGGTAAGCACCACGGCGCCCACATACAGCACAAGCATGCTGTTCCGCAAAGGCCACAGGCAAACCAGCACCGCCACCATGCCGAAGCCATAGATGGGGCACACCGGTCCGTTCAAAAAGCCGCGGTTGACAAAACTTCCCGTCTTGATCGAGCAGAAACACACTTCCACCACCCAACCAAGCACGGCATAGATGACAAAATACCAGAAAATCTCATACAAGCTGAATTCCATGCATTCACTCCTTCCGGGGCAGTTTGGTGCCGCATGCCGGGCAGAACACATCGGCCGCACTGCAGCCATGGCCGCAGTGCGGGCAGATGGGCCCCTCTTTTTCCGCGTTCAGCTTTTCTGCCAGCATGTCAATGCGCTGCTGCGCCTGTTCGGCCTTCACCAGCAGGGCATCAATTACCTGCTGAGGCGTTTTCTCGCCATCTTCCGTGGTTACATGCTCGCCCGCGGCGCCCATGTGCATGGCATACAGCATGCGGCCCAGGCCCGCAAAAATGTCCTCCTGCGCGGCGCGCTCCCGGGCCAGCTCGCGCTGAGTTTTCACTTCGTCATACTTTTCCATTGCGGCCTTGCCGGCCGTCTCTACCGCGCTGCGGGCCGAATCGGCCGCATTGGCGGCGGTAACTGCAATGTCCTGCAGAAATTTGGCAAGGTTTTTATCCATATCCGGGCACTTCCTTTCTGGTTTTTTGCAAAGCTCCTGCGCGCCGTGTGCTGCGCAGGCCTGAACAGTTCATTTTACCGCACCCTGTGCGGCTTCGTCAACCTTGGGCGGTGTGCCCGGAAAAGCCGCAAGCAGCAGCACGGGCAGAAAATTCATCAGGTACCGGCTGCGCGTCTCCCACATCAGCAAAAACAGCATCAGCCCAAACACCGCCACCCGCGCCACAGTAGCACCATGCGCCCGGCTGCGCGCCGCCCGGGCAGCCGCCACACACAGCCCTGCCAGCAGCGCCAGCTGCACGGCAAGGGTGGCATACGCCGTGCGCCCCAGGTGCTGTTTACCCTGGATGAAATACATCTGAAGCGGGTTTTGGTGCACGGCGCCAAGGTCCAGCTTGATGGGGGCATGGTACATGCCCTCGCCAAACGTGAAAATCAGTTTGTTCACCGTGTGCGCGGCAAGCCCGGCCGGGCCCATCTCCCGCACTTTGCGGGCAATTTCTTTTTTATCAATCTCCAGCCGCTCGGCATACGTTTCGCCCTGCAGGGTGAGCTTGTAGGCATCGTCGTTATAGCCGCCGTCGTCATAAAGGCCCATCATCACCCAATGCAAATAGGGAATGGCATCTTCCTTTTTATACTCCGGCAGCCAGGCCGCGTGCAGCGTCACGGCGGAAAGCGCCCCGTACAGCACAGCGAAGGCCGCCAGCGCACAGCCCGCCCGCTTCCACCTTGCCCCGCGGGGCGTGCCAAGGGCCATGTCAATCAGAATGGCAATCAGCATAATCGCCACCGTCAGCTTCAGCCACGCGCCCACAGCCGCCAGCAGGCCCACCGCGGCACAGCGCAGCGCGGCGCCTTTGCCCCACGGCAGCTGCCGCGCACGCAGCCATATGGCAAGTGCCAGAATGGGGAACGGCATGGTGGCGGTATCTGTATACAAAATGGGCCCGTACATCAGAAAACACAGGAACAAAAATGAACCCATCAGCCCGAACAGCGCATTTTTTGCGCCATACAGCTGGCGCAGCGCCCAATACAGGGCCAGCAGCGACGCGTTGATCAGCAGGTTGTTCAGCACCAGGGCAAAGGGCATGAAATTTTCCACCCCGAACAGGTGCAGCAGTTTAAAAAACGCCACCAGAAACAGATACATGGGCGCATTGTTGTGGAATTGGGTAAAATATTCCCCCGGCATAGTGCCGTTCAGCACATATTCCCGTGCGGCGCTGAACACAATGCCAAAATCCCATGTGGGGGAAGCGCTTACCTGCATCAGGAAGGAAAAGCCAAGCTGCACGGCAAAATAGGCCGCCAGCAGCCCCGCCACCAGGGCGGCCTCTTTTTTGGGCGGCAGGGAAAAGGCCCAGCGCTTCCAAAGCCGCCATGCGCCCACCAGCACCAGCAAAGCCGCGCCGCCGCATGCAAGGATGGGCACCACCTGATATTGGTAATAGGATGTGCGGTTGTTCACAATTGTGCCCAGCCAAATGCCCGCAAACACAGCGGCAAACACCCAGCAGAACAGGGTGTACAGAAAATTTTTCTTTTCCGCCGGTTTTCTCATTGCTCTCTACCCCTTTTTCCGGCGCTGGCCGGCACGGGCCGTCTGTCCCCGCCGGCGCGGCAGAAAAATGCCGCCCGCCCCTTGTGCACGGATATCATTGTAGCATAAAATAATAGAATAGGCAAAGAAGAAAGGAGGGCACCACATGGCCGCACAGCGCGTGATTTTCCACTGTGACTGCAACAGCTTTTATGCCTCGGTGGAACTTTTGACAAGGCCGGAGTTGAAAAACGTGCCCGTGGCCGTATGCGGCAACCCGCAGCACCGGCACGGCATCATTCTGGCCAAGAACGAGGCGGCCAAAAAGTACGGCATTCAAACGGCGGAGACTGTGGCCAGCGCCAGGCGCAAGTGCCCGCAGCTTGCGCTTTTGCCCCCGCACCACGAGCTGTACCGCGCCTATTCAAAACAGGTGAACGCCATCTATGCGCGCTATACTGAATTTGTAGAGCCCTTCGGCATTGATGAGAGCTGGTTGGATATGACGGCCTCCTGGCATCTGTTCGGCCCTTCCCCCGTGGCGGTGGCGCACCGCATCCGCCGCGAGGTAAAGGCGCAGACAGGCCTTACTATCTCGGTGGGCGTCAGCTTCACCAAGGCATTTGCCAAACTGGGCTCTGACTATAAAAAGCCGGACGCCGTCACCGAATTCTCGCTGGAAAACTACCGGCAGCTGGTGTGGCCGCTGCCCGTGGAGGCGCTGCTGTATGTGGGCCACTCTGCCCGCCAGACACTGGGCAAACTGGGCATTACCACCATCGGCCAGCTTGCCGCTGCTTCTCCCCAGGTGCTGGAGGCAGCGCTGGGCAAACTGGGCATGGAACTTTGGGGCTTTGCGCGCGGCGAAGAGGGCTCGCCCGTGCGCAGCATGTATGAAAAACGGGAGGTAAAAAGCGTGGGCAACGGCCTTACCTTCCCGCGGGACCTCACCACCCTTGCCGACGCGCGCGCCGGCCTTGTGGCGCTTTCCGACGAGGTGGCCTCGCGCCTGCGCGCACACGGGCTGTATGCGGGCGCTGTGCAAATTACCGTGAAGGACGCAGGGTTCAAAACCATCACCCGGCAGGCACAGCTTGCCACGCCCACCCACCTCGCCAAGGACATTGCCGCAGCCGCTTTGACGCTTTTGCAGCAGAATTGGCGTTTTCCCGCACCCATCCGCATGCTGACCGTGACGGCCCTGAACGTTTCGCACAGCGCCGCGGCCCAGCTTTCGCTGTTCGCACCGGAGGCCGGCCAGGAGGATGTGCGGCGGGAAAACCTGGAAAAAAGCCTGGATTCCATCCGGGGAAAATTTGGCAAAAGCGCCATTGCCTCTGCCAGCGCGCTGCGCGCCGACATGGGCCTTGGCGGCTTGAAAATAAAAGAGAAGCGAAAAAAAGGAGAATGAGAGACATGGTGACGCATATTGTGCTTTGGAACCTGAAAGACAAAACGCAGAAAGCCCAGCAGGGCGGCGAGATGAAGCGGCGGCTGGAAGCGCTGGTGGGCGTTGTGCCCGGGCTTTCCAGCGCCCAGGTGGGCCTGGGCTTCAACGGATTTGACGTGGGCCTTGTGTGCACGCTGGACAGCCGCGAAGCGCTGGACGCCTATCAGTGCCACCCCGCGCACATGGCAGTGAAGGAATATGTGCACACGGTGATTGCCGAGCGCGTGTGCTGCGATTTTGAAAACTGAACTTTTAAGTTCAAAAAAGCCGCTGCACGGCGCCCGGGCTGTGCAGCGGCTTTGGTTTGTGTTATTCGGCCGCCTGCTGCGGCTTTTTCTTTTTGGGGGCAAAATATTCCCCCGGCAGCTTTTTGGCAATGAGCGCCTTGATGGGAATGCCCATTTCGGCAAACATGGCCTCGTGCTCGGTGCGGATGTTCCACGCGGGCTCGTTGGCGTGCAGGTCCCGCGTCAGCCAGGTAATGGCAAAACCCATCTCTTCCAAATAACCCACAGAATCTTCAAACAGGTCTTCATCATCGCACTTGAACCACACTTCGCCGCCGTCCACAAGGAAATCGCGATACTGCTCCAGCTGGCGCGAGTGCGTCAGCCTGTGCTTTTTATGGCCCTTTTTGCGGTTCCACGGGTTGCAGAAATTGATATAAATGCGGCTTACTCTGTCGCCTTCGCCCATCATGCTGCGAATGCGTTCAATGTCGTGTGTAAGGATGCGCACGTTATCTACCTCGCGGCCCGCCTGGGCATAGGCGCGGTCGATGTTTCGCTTTGTGAGGATGAGCACCTTGGCCGTAATATCAATGCCGATGTAATTGTTCTCGGGGTGGGCAACCGCCATCTGGGCCAGAAATTTGCCCTTGCCGCAGCCAAGTTCCAGCATCAGCGGCTGGGCCGGGCGGGCAAACTGCTCGTTCCACCTGCCCTTGTTCTGCATGGGTTCGTCCACACAGAAGGGGCAGGCCGCCAGTTCCGGCCCGGCATAGGGTTTAAAACGCATGCGCATTGCTTAACCATCCTTTTGTATCGTTCTTTTTTTTCCCACATTTTGCACAAGGCCAATCAGCTGGCCGCTCAGCAGCACCGTCAGCAGAGAATACCCCAGCCGGGAAAGCGGAATATAGGTGGCCGACAGCGCCAGCACCACCAGGTCGCTGGCCAGGTAGGCCCACTGGATATCCCATTTCGTCAGCTTGCAGATGCTCATGGCCAGGGCGTCATCCCCACCGGGGGCGCCGCCCGCTCGCACGGCAAGCCCAACGCCAACGCCCACAAAAGCGGCACCCGCCAGCGCCGCAACCAGCGGATGCTGTGCAAGGCCCGGCCACAAAGGCGGGAAACGCTCGAAAACGGCATAGAACACCGAAAAGCCACCGCCCGCCACAATGGAATAGGCAATAAAGCTTTTGCCCAGCAGCCGCCAGCCCAGCACATAGCACGCGGCGTTCATCACAAAGCCGGACACCGCGGGCGAAATGCCGAACCAGTGGTGCAAAAGCAGCGTCATGCCAAGCACGCCGCCCTCTGTAACGCCGCTGAGGGAGTGGACATGATACAGGCCGAAGGCCAAAATGCCGCTGCCCAGCAGCGCCATGGCGCATTCCTTCGGCCGGATGAGGGAACGCAAAATAACAACTCCTTTTCTTCCGTTTTCCGCCCGAAGGCGGCATAGTAAGAGCTATTATACCAGAAACTTCGCCACAAAGGAAGGGCCCTGTGGCCCGCCGCCGCGTTGCACCGCCTGGGCATGATGCTTGCCCGCCGGGGCACGCGCCGCGCCATGGGAAAGGCAGGCATGCCCGGCAGCACTTTCAAAACAGGGGCGCGCGCCGGAAGAATGCCCGGCTGCCGGGCCATATGCGGGCAAACGAACAGGCGCCGCCACAGCGTGTTGGCGGCGCCCGCTTTTTTCCTTTCACCACAACTGCATACAGGGCAAAACGCCCGGGCTCAGCCCTGTTTTTCGCCCACCCAGCGCGGCGCCGTGCACCACACGGCGCTTCCGGCGGCAAGGCTTTTGGGCACATCCAGAATGCGCTGGTTTTCCGAGCCGCGGAACAAAAGGTCCAAATTGCGCTGCGCCAGCACAAACGGCCCGTCCACAAGAATGTCCAGCAGGCCCAAAAGCGCTTTCTGTTCCGGCGTGCCGGCCAAAAGCTGTTCAAACGTATAGCCGGAATAGCTTGCCAGCTCATAGCCGGCCGCCTTCAAGTTTTCTGCCAGCGGCACCAGCGCCCCGGCCTGGCAGAACGGCTCGCCGCCCGAAAACGTCACCCCGCGGCACAGCGGGTTTGCCTTCACCATGGCGAACAGTTCTTCCACAGACATATCTGTGCCCGCACCAAACGCCCAGCTCTCGGGGTTGTGGCACCCTTCGCAGTGATGGCAGCACCCCTGCACGAAGATGGCAACGCGGATGCCCGGGCCATCCACAATGGAATCGCCCATGACACCCGCGACATTTACCATTTGCGCCATATCAGTGCGCCAGGCCGTGCTTTACGCGGTCGTGCTCTTCGGCCTTTTTCGCGTCGTTCCACTTATCCATCGTGCCCACAAGGTAACCCGTGATGCGGCGGATGCGCTCGAACTTAACGTCCTTGCCATATTTTGCCTCGATATTTGTCTGAATTGCCATCTCGTGTTCCTCCCTTATAAAACCTGTTTCCAGGATAACTTTGCTCAATTGATATTATATATCAATATGAACTCAATTACAAGTACAAACTTTATGCGCGGCTTTTTCCGTGCCTGTCATTCACAGCCGCAGAACGTGGTAATCTCCGGATATTTCTTGCGCAGCTCGTCAATGCGCTCTTTCGAAAGGGCCTCGCCCTCGCGGCGGCCGCAGCGCGGGCAAACCTCGCCAATCACGCCCACATAGCCGCACACCGGGTCGCGGTCCACCGGGTGGTTGATAGAACCATAGCCCACGCCAGCGTCGTGCATGCAGCGCACGACAGATTCAAACGCCTCCACATTATTGGCCGTGTCGCCGTCCAGCTCTACATAGCTGATGTGCCCGGCATTCGTCAGCGCGTGGTACGGCGCCTCTTTATAAATCTTGTCATAGGCCGAAATGGGGTACCACACCGGCACATGGAACGAGTTGGTGTAATACTCGCGGTCCGTCACGCCGGGAATGCTGCCATAGCGCTTTTTATCCATGCGGATGAAGCGGCCGGAAAGCCCCTCGGCGGGCGTGGCCAGCAGGGTGAAGTTCATGTGCATGGCCTGGCTTTTTGCATCGCAGAACTCGCGCATGTGGCGCACAATGGCAAGGCCCTTCTGCTGCATCTCATCGCTTTCACCGTGGTGGTGGCCATACAGCGCCGTCAGCGTCTCGGCAAGGCCGATGAAGCCGATTGAGAGCGTGCCGTGCTTGAGCACCTCGCGCACCTCATCGTTGGGGCCCAGCTTGTCAGAATCCAGCCAGACGCCCTGCCCCATCAGGAACGGGTAATTGTACACGCGTTTGGACGCCTGAATTTCAAAGCGGTCCAGCAGCTGCTGGGCCACAAGCTCCAGCATATCGTCCAGTTTTTTATAGAACAGGGCCTCGTCGCCATGGCTTTCAATGGCAAGACGCGGCAGGTTGATGGAAGTAAACGACAGGTTCCCGCGGGAATAGGCAATTTGCCGCTCCGGGTCGTATACGTTGCCCATCACGCGCGTGCGGCAGCCCATGGTGGCAACCTCGGTTTCCGGGTGGCCGGGCTTGTAATACTGCAGGTTGAACGGGCTGTCCAGGAACACATAGTTCGGGAACAGGCGCTTGGCAGACACCTTGCACGAAAGCTCGAACAAATCATAGTTCGGGTCGCCGGGGTTGTAGTTGACGCCCTCTTTCACCTTGAAGATGTGAATGGGGAAAATGGGCGTTTCGCCATGGCCCAGGCCCGCGTCCTCTGCCAGAAGGATGTTGCGGATAGCCATGCGCCCCTCGGGGGATGTGTCGGTGCCGTAGTTGATGGACGAGAAGGGCGTTTGGGCGCCTGCGCGCGAGTGCATGGTGTTCAGGTTGTGCACAAAGCCCTCCATGGCCTGATACGTCTCGCGGTCTGTCTTGGCCGTGGCACGGCGGCGCGCATGGGCCACCAGGTGGGCGGCCTTTCCGGCGTCCAGCCGGCCTGTGGCGGCAATGGCTTTTGCCGCCGCGTCATCAAATGTGGCGGCGTGCGTCTCCAGGCGCACGTCACTGTCGCCCGTGGCCTGTTTGCCCGCCTCGATGGCGGCCTGCACCAGCGCCGTCTCGTCATCGGTGTCCAGCAGGTCTTCCAGCGCCTCGCGCAGCTTGGCGCGGTATTGCTTGCGGAACGTCTTGCCAATGCCCTCGGCCATAGAGTAGTCGAAGTTCGGCACGCTTTGGCCGCCGTGCTGGTCATTCTGGTTGGACTGAATGGCAATGGCCGCCAGCGCCGCATAGCTGGCAATGCCCTGCGGCTCGCGCAAATAGCCGTGCCCGGTAGAAAAGCCGCCATGGAACAGCTTCAGCAGGTCAATTTGGCAGCAGGTGGTGGTGAGGGCGTAGAAGTCGAAATCATGAATGTGAATGTCTCCCTCGGTGTACGCCTTGGCCTGTGCGGGCGTAAGCAGATAGGCCGCGTTATAGGCCTTGGCGCCTGCCGTGCCAATTTGCAGCATGGAACCCATGGCCGTGTTGCCGTCGATGTTGGCGTTATCGCGCTTCATATCGCTGAGGCGGGCGTCCACATTGGTGATCTCGTCAATAGACTTCATCAGGCTCGTCTTTGCCTCGCGGATGCGCGTGCGCTCGGCGCGGTAAAGGATATATTGCTTGGCGGCCTCTTCACAGCCGGCGCGCATCAGCTCCTGCTCCACCGTGTCCTGAATTTGTTCAATCTGCGGCGTGCCGTCGCTGCACAGCTCTTCCAGGCGGGCCTCCACGCTGTTCGCCACCTGGGCAGCCACACTGGCGTCTCCTTCGCGGGCGGCCTCCAGCGCTTTCAGAATAGCGGACGCAATTTTGCTCTCATCATAGAGCACCACACGCCCGTCCCGCTTCATAATGCTTTTGATCATAACGAAAATTCCTCCCGTTTTCACGAAGCCGCGCGCCGCACAAACGGCATGCCCGGCAGGCCCGCACAAAGGCCGCCCGGCACGCCGCACAGAGTTTCGCCGTCCCTCGCAAAATCTTGAATGTGTATATAATACTACCACCAGATATTGTGCCGGTCAAGCACAAAGCCGACAGGGTTTTTTATTGAATTTTAGAAGATTTGCCAAGGCAGAACCGTTTGTTTATAATAATGAACGAAGCAAAAGGCCAAAAGGGAGGTGCCGCATGGCGCACGCACAGCAAAGGCAGCCGGGCAACGGGGTGGCCTATTTTCTTACTTACAAACGCGTAAAAAATATCAACCTGCGCATTGGGCCGGACGGTGAGGCCCATGCCAGCGCGCCTTTTGGCGTGCCTGCGGCGCAGGTGGACGCTTTTGTTCTTTCAAAGGCGGCCTGGCTGGAGCGGGCAAAGGCACGGGCCGCGCGCCGCCGTGCAGAGGACAGCGCTCCCTGCGCGGTAACGCCCGCACAGGCGCTTGCACTGTTCGAAGCGGTGAGCGCGCAGGTATTTCCCTGCTTTTCCGGCGTGCTGGGCGGGGTGCGCCCCACACTGAAGGTGCGCCGCATGAAAACACGCTGGGGTGTGTGCATGCCAGGTAAACGGCAGATCACCCTGAACCTGCGCCTTGCCGAAAAGCCTTTGGCCGCAGTGGAATATGTGGTGGTGCACGAATATGCGCACTTTGTGCACTGCGACCACTCGCCCGCCTTCTGGGCCGTGGTGGCGCGCATTCTGCCCGATTACAAGGCTCGCCGCGCCCTGCTGCGCGCCTGATGTGATGACGCCTTGCATGTTCTGCGCGCCGCTTCATACAATGGAAGTAAAAGCAGAAAACAGCAGGCCGCCTGGCGGCTTGTAGGTTTGTCAAACAAATTGGACGGTGAACTGGGAAGGAGTGCAGTAGTTTAAGGGCCTCATAGGGAAGTTGTTAGAGCGGCGGTTGTGGACAGCGAGCTGCCTGGCGAAGTCATCCAGGGAGTAAAAACTATGGCAGGAATAGAAGCGCTTCTGATCCTCGCGGTGACTACGCTCCACTTTACCGTTGTGGCGTGGAGTATAGGGGCGAATGAGCTTGTGATGGATACCCAGTTTGGGAGGCGGTGGTCTCAAACAGAGTAGGGAAATCCCGCTTGCTGTTGGAGAAACGATTGGTAAATTCAAAGCCGTTATCCGTCTGGACGCATTCCACGCGGATACCTCGGCGGGCATACCACCTGAACAGCTTTTTCAGAAAATCCGCAGAGGAATAGGTGGACTGCTCCGGGTAGGCAGCCAGGAATCGCAGGCGTGTGAACTCGTCAATAGCAGTGTATTGATATAGGCGCAGCTCAGGGTCTGCGATGCAGCGGCGTGGGACCACCTTCACATCCACCTGGATACGCTGTCCGGGATAGGTCATCTGTTGGTAGGGCTTTGGCTTGTAGGCCGGTTTCTTCTCTTTTGGTGGGAACAGCCCCAGCTTTTTCATTACCCGGAACAGGCTCTCCGGGCGGCGGGTGTAGCCCCGCTGCCGCAGCCGGTACCACAGCTCCACCATGCCCAGATTTGGATTGCGGCGGCGCATGTCCCGAATCAGCTTCATCTCCGCCTCTGTGTGCTGATTGGGATGGCTATGGGGCCGACGGGACCGGCAAGCCAATGACTCTGGTGTCCCGTTCCAGCGCGCCCTCCAGAAGTAAATATACGACCGGCTTTTGTTATATTTCCGGCTGGCCTGGCTGACGCCATATTTTTCTGCGTACTTCATCAGGGATTGCCGATACTGCATGTCCTGTGTTATACTCTTGCTCATGAAGGATATGGTCTCCTCTCGTGCAGTTGGTGTGTGGTAACTCAACTATAACCGATGAGGCCTTATCCTTCATCCTTTTTCTTCCTCTGTCCAAGATCTATTGTAGTCCTACAGAAAACAGCAGGCCGCCTGGCGGCTTTTCTTGTGCTTGAGGCCATAATATGGTATGATAAAAATGTATTGGCCCGTTTAAGGGCAACTGTAAAAACAACCAAAGGGGGCGGCTGTGTGGACAAATATAAGCGCCTTGTATCAAACACGCTGCTGTTTGCCATCAGCACCTTTTCTTCCAAAATACTCAGCTTTTTTCTGACGGCCTACCGCACGCGCGTGATGGGCGCGGCCGATTACGGCGGCATGGATGCCATTGTCACCATTGGCAACTTTTTTATTCCGCTGGTGTCGCTGGGCATTGCCAATGCCATCATCCGCTTCGGGCTGGAAAAGGGCGTGAACAAACGCCAGCTTTACACAAACGGCCTGCTTTCCATTTTTGCAGGGTTTTTGCTTTTGTGCGCGCTGGCGCCTGTGCTGAACCTTGTGCCCTTTGTCCGCGACACGGTGCAGGGGCACTGGATGTGGCTGCTGCTGTTTGTGCTGGTAAGCTGCCTGCGCACATTGAACTGCCAGTTTGTGCGCGCGCGCAACCTGGTGCGGCTGTATGCGCTGGACGGCATACTGTGCACGCTGACAAACCTCCTTTTTAACGTACTGTTTTTATCCGGGCTGAACCTTGGCGCACAGGGCTGGATTTTGGCGCTGATCTGCTCAGACGCATGCAGCGCCCTGTTCCTGTTTTTTGTCAGCAGCATCTGGCGTTATATGGGCGGCCGCATCAACACAAAGCTGTGGCGCAAAATGCTGGTGTATTCGGTGCCGCTGATTTCGGCCAGCATTTTCTGGACAGTTACCAACACCAGCGATAAATTGTTCATCACCGCCATGCTGGGCGCGGAATGGAACGGCCTGTTTGCCGCATGTTACCAGCTGCCCACGCTGCTTACCGTGGTGGCCACGCTGTTTACAGAGGCATGGCAGCTTTCGGCTTTCACCGATGGCACCCGCGCCGGGCGGGAAGAGTTTTTCGGCAAGGTGTTTGGCGCATACCAGGGGCTGATGTTCCTGGCCGGGGCCGGCATCATCTGGCTGTGCCGCCCCATCATGAGCATCTATGTGGCGGATGAATACTATCTGGGGTGGATCTTCATCCCCGTGCTTACCTTTGCCACCATTTTTTCCAGCTTCGACAATTTTCTGAACAGCATCTATATGGTGGAAAAGCGCTCGGGCCTTTCGTTGTTGACAATGGGTGTGGGCGCTGTGATGAACCTTATTTTAAACGCCCTTCTCATTCCCATCTGGGGTGTGCAGGGTGCGGCCATTGCCACCTTTGCCAGCTATTTTCTGGTGTTCCTTGTGCGCGCGTACAACACGCGCACGCTTATCGAGGTGGATTTTTCCCCCGAGCTGCTGGCCCTGAACTTCGGCCTTGTGGTGCTGGAGGCCGCGCTGTGCATCAAAGAGGTGCCTGGCTCGTATGTGTGGAACGGCATCATTGTGCTTATCATCGCCGTGGTGAACCTTCGCGGCCTGGTAGAGACATGCCTGCGCTTTCTGCACCGCCGCTGAACCGTTGACAGCAGGCATTCGCCGTGCTATGATAGGGCCAATATTTCGATATTCGTCTAAGCGTTATGGGCAGGCACGACAGGCCCGCTTTGCGCGCTGCGGCATCAGCGAAAAACGAGCCCACAGCGGCATGGCGGTTGCCATTCCTTTCTTCTGTGCCGCGGGGCGGAAAGTGAGAGAGGAATACATGGATATCTCGTTTTCGGCCATTGCCGCCTGTTGGGCATCGGCGGCACTTTGCATTGTTTTGCCCATTGCCCTGCTGGTTATTGTGCGTGTAAAAACGCACCGCGGGCTTCTGGCCGCCCTGACAGGGGCCCTGTGTTTTACCGTCAGCGCCCTTGTGCTGGAGCAGCTTCTTCACAGCATTGTGTTTTCATCCTTCCCCACGCTCATTCAAAGCCCGGGCCTGTACACCGCTTATGCCTGCCTGGCGGCGGGCGTGTTTGAAGAGACGGCGCGGTATCTTGGCCTGAGCCTTCTCTGCCGCAGGGATGCTTCGCTTGTTACGGGCTTTGCCTACGGCATTGGCCACGGCGGCATCGAGGCCATTCTGCTGGCCGGCACTGCCAGCCTTTCGAACGCCATTGTGCTGTCGGCCGCCCGCGGCGGCTCGCTGGAGGCCATGTTTGGCAGTGACATTGCCGCCACCGTTTCAGCACAGCTGGCAAGCGGCGTGTCGGCCGGGGCGCTTTTGCTGCCCGGGCTGGAGCGCGTCGCCGCCATCACGCTGCATCTCGCTCTCTCCATTCTTGTGTGGATGGCCGTGACCGGGCGCCTGCCCAAGGCCTGTTTGGCACTTTCTATTTGCCTGCATGCCGCAGCCAATGTGGGCGCGGCCCTGTATCAGTGCGGCATCTTCAGCATTTTGCTGGCCGAGGTGTGGACATTTGCCTTTGTGCTTGCCATTTCGCTGTGCGTGTGGTATTTGTATAAAAAGAGCGCGCCGCGGCAAACGGCATAAGGGCCCGGCCGCACCCGAAAGAGGTGGAAAAATGTCAATTGCTGTTGTGAAGGAATACCTGAGCCAAAACGGCTTTGCCGGGCGGGTGCGGGAATTTGATGTATCCAGCGCCACCGTGTCGCTGGCGGCCCAGGCCCTGGGCTGCGAAGAGGCACACATTGCCAAGACGCTTGCCTTTTTTACCCCGCAGGGGCCCGCGCTGATTGTTGCGGCGGGCGATGCAAAAGTGGACAACGCCAAATTCAAAGCACAGTTTGGTGTGAAGGCAAAAATGATTCCCCCGCAGGACGTGCAGGCCCTGGTGGGGCATGCGCCCGGCGGAGTGTGCCCCTTTTGTGTAAACGCCGGCGTGCAGATTTTTCTGGATTGCTCTTTGCAGCGCTTTGCCACCATTTACCCGGCCGCTGGCAGCGCAAACAGCGCCGTGCGCCTTACACCGGAAGATCTGGCGCAGCTTTGCCCCGGCAGCCGGTGGGGCGATTTGTGCAAGGGCTGGCAGGCATAAATTTCAGAACAAACACAAAGCTGCCCGGGTGGTTCCCGGGCAGCTTTTTTATTTTTCCGCGCCCTTTGCCGCGCGGGCCCTTTTGCGCAGGCAAAAAGCCCACAGCCCGGCCAGCATGGCGCTGGCGGCGGAAAGCACCGCGCCTGCCGCCAGCCCCGGCGGGCAATAGCGCAGCTCCAGCGTATGGGTGCCCGCGGTCAGGTCAATTGCCATCAATTCGCCCACGGCTTTGCGCGTGGGCACGGCCTGGCCGTCCACCTCTACCGTCCAGCCTTCCTCCCATGGGATGCTGATGACCAGCGGGCCGTCCGCCTGCGCGGTGACATCCCCTTTGAAATGCGAGGATGACACCTCTTCCAGCCGGGCAAACCCGGGCTGCATGGCGTTGCAGGCGCTTTGCAGCAGGGCCAAATCTTCGGTGTAAAACAGCGGTTCATACAGGCGCAGCATGCCATATTCCGGAACAAGGCGCACGGCCACTGTGTCGCCCGCCTCATACATGCCAAGGTAGGTGATGCCCTGGGTGTAGGTATCGAACATGCGGCCAAAATCTTCCCCATTCACATACATGCGCGCCGGCTTGAAGCGGTCTGTGGGAAAATAGCAGTACAGCGGGCCGTCCGCCTGTGCGGTAACGCGGAACTCTACCCAGCCTTCGCCGCCCTCCTGGTTCACGTCAAACACACGCACGCCCTCCCAGGCGCTCTCGGTCATTTCGTGCACCTCTTCCTGCACGGCAAGCGGTGTCAAAAGCGGCTGTGTTTCACCCGTCAGGGCACAGAACAGCTCGTTTTGCAATTCGAACAGGTTTTGCTGAGAGAAATCCACCCCGGCCGCATCGCCCGCCGCGCAGAATGCCAGCGAAAACGCGGATGGGTTGCGCCATGCGGTGACGCCGTTTTCTTCCAGAACAGCGGTATAGCCCCGGTAGGTGTCCCCCTCGGCCGCCTGCTGCGAAAGCACATATCGAATGCCCAGCAAACTGGCCGCAAAATTGGTAGAGCCTGTGTAATAATACGCCCCGCCGCCCTGCACACAGTTGCGGAACCCCAGGGCCCCCACCAACGCCTTTACCGCCAGCTTATCGCTGGAGGAATAGTGCGAAATGCCGTTATAACCCAGCAGCATGGCATCGTTGCGGCTGCGGTAGATAAAACCGCCCTGTTCATAGCCGTATTGAAAATCTTTTTCCATCCGGTAAAACGTGCTGTCCTGCGCCTGCACGGCACGCACAGCGGGCAGTGTTCCGTCCACAAAGGCGGTATATTCCTCCATGGGCGTATAACGGTATTCCTTGCCCGAATCAATGGCGCGCACCACCAAAAAGGCATTCAGCGAAATGTCGGCCGCACACAGCGCCGCCATGGCAAGGCACAGCACCCTGCGGCGTTTGCCTGCTGCAAACAGGCACCAAAGAAGGCCCACGGCCGCCACCAGCGCCAGCGAAACGGCGGCGCGTCTGGCAGTGGTGAAGGCCGCCGCACCCTCGCCCGCGCAGGCCCAGCCCAAGGCCAGCGCGCACACGGCAACGCCGCCGGCACACAGCCAGGGGTTTTGCCCATCACGCCACAGGTGCTCCAGCGCGAAAGCTGCCAGCACCAACACAAAAAAGCTGAACAAAAAGGCGTTTCGGTAGTTGAACCATGCAGGCGGGTTAAAGCCGTGCCAGATGAGGTTGGGGCCCTTCAGCCAAAAGCTCAGCACAAACACCGCCGCCACGGCCCCCGCAGCGGCTTTTTGGCGCACAGGGCGCTTTTGCAGAAAGAACATGCCCGCACCCAGCAGTGCCAGCGCGCCGCAGTAGATGGGCGGCAGGCCCATCTCCAGCTCTGTCCACTCATAGGCGCCTAGCGTCTCTTTCGCCAGCAGAGCGCGCAGGCTGAACAGCTTTTCCAGGCTGGCAAGCTGCTGCGTGTCAAACTCAAAACGGTTGCCCTGCAAAGAGGCCAGCGCAGGCAGCAAAAGCACGGCGGCCAGGCCCGCCGCCAGCAGGCTGGCGCCCGCGTAAGTGGCCAGCATGGGCAAAACGGGCGCTTTGCGCGCCGCAAAGCCGCCCAGGGCATAGAACAGAAAATACAAAACGGAAAATATGCAAAGCATATACCCTATGTAATAATCCGTCAGAATCCCCATTGCAAGGCTGCCCAGATACAGCCATGGACGCCCGCCCTCTACAATGCGCTCAATGCCAAGGGCCATCAGCGGAAGAAGAATCACGCCATCCAGCCAAAGAATATTCTGCTGATAGGCAATGCTGTATGTGCACAGCGCATACAGCACGCACAGGCAAAGCGCTTTGCGCGGGCCTGTGTGGCGGCGCGCCCATGCCGCCAGCGAAACACCGGCAAGGCCGGTTTTCAACAGTGTCAGCAGCAGAACAAACCACGGCAGCGCGCGCACCGGAAAAAACACCACCAGCAGGTTCAGCGGGCTTGCGATATAATAGGCAAACAGCCCAATCATATCGCCGCCCAACGCCTTGCCAAAGGTGTAAAGCAGGTCATCTTTGCCCAGCAAAATACTGCGAAGCTGCGAAAAAAAGGCCACATACTGGCCGTTCATGTCCACTGTAAGCAGCGTCTTTTCGCCAAATGGGGCAAACCCGGCTACGGCGTACACCGCCGCCAGCAACAGCACCGGCGCCGCAAAGGCCGCCGTGTACAGCTTCCATCTTGTATTTGCGCCGGCCTGCTTCATGGGCCGCACTCTCCTTGCTTCAGGCCGCGCCCCGCGCATAGGCCGAAAATGGCTTTTGCGCGGGGCACGGCGCGGTTTTCTCTCAGGCGTTGCGCAAAGCGGTGTCCTGCCGGGCCACCCATTCGCCCACCGTTTCCGCCACAGCCTTCATGGTGCCTGCCGCAAAGGGGCTTGCAAAGCCCGCCGCGGCCACAAGGCCGGGGTAGGTCTCTGTGCCCGCGCGGTTCACAAGGGCAAGGTAGCGCTTCCAGGCGTCCGCCTTGTCGGCCAGCCATGCGGTAAAGAACTGCAGCGCCACCGTCTGCGCCAGGCAGTAGTCGATATAATAGAACGCATATTCATAGATATGCAGCTGGCGCTGCCAGCCCGCGCCGCGGCCATAGAAGGGCAGGCCCTCAAAATCCAGCCAGGGGCGGTATTCCTTTTCCAGCCGGGCCCATTCGGCATTGCGCTGGTCGGGCGTGAGGCCTGGGTTTTCGTACACAATGTGCTGAAACTCGTCCACCATCGTGCCGTAGGGCAGGAAGTACAGGGCGTCTTCTGCGTGTGCAAGCTCATAGCGCGCCGTCTCGTCCCCAAAGAACAGGTGGTGGAAATCTGCCGTGAGGAACTCCATGCTCATGGAATGGATTTCGCAGCTCTCCATGCCGGGCTCGCGCAGGATGGCGGGGATGTCTTTGCGCTGGGCCACATAATCGGCAAAGGCATGGCCGGCCTCGTGCGTCAGCACATCCACATCGCCCGCCGTGCCGTTGAAGTTGGAAAAGATGAACGGCAGCTTGTAATCCGGCAGGCTGGTGCAGTAGCCGCCGGGCGCCTTGCCCGGTTTTGCCAGCACGTCGAACAGCTCGTTTTCAAACATCTCGTCAATAAAGGCGCTGGTCTCGGGGCTTAGCTCGTGATACATCTTTTTGCCCGCTGCCAAAATTTCTTCCGGCGTGCCGTGGGGCGCGGGGTTGCCCTCTTTAAAGCAGAACACGTCATCGTAAAATTTGGGCTGCGAAATGCCCGTGCGGGCATACTGCAGCTGCTTCAGCTTTGCCACCACAGGCACCACGTCCCGCTTCACCTGCGCGCGGTAGGCGGCCATATCCTTTCGCGTATAACCCAGGCGGTTCATGCGGATGGCGCCAAGCGGCACAAAATTCTCATACCCCATGGCCTGCGCCTGTGCGGTGCGGTTTTTCACAAGCTGGTCGTACAGGCTGTCAAACTCCTCGCGGTGCGCGTCAAACCAGGCGCCCTCAGCCTCATAGGCCGCCTTGCGCACAGCGCGGTCTGCGTTGGTTTTGTATTTGGCCAGCTGGGCCACGGTAAGTGTCTGGCCCTGGAAGGGAATTTGCGCCGAGGCATACAGCTTCTGATATGCGCTGGTGAGGGCATTTTCCTGCGCCATCAGTTCCAGCACCTCCGGCGTCTGAGACTTCACGGCCAGCTCCATTTTCTCCAGCGCAAGGCTTCCCAGCTTTTCGGCCACTGCGGCGCGGTGGGGGCTTGCCAGCACGGCCTTGTACACTTCCAGCTGCTTGTCGGCCAGACGGGGCGAATTTTCATCAAAGAACTGGCGCTCTGCCTCATAGAAGGCATCGCGCGTGTCGATGGTGTGGCGCACCTCCGCCAGTGTGGCCATGGTGGAAAGATGGCCTGCCAGCTTTTCAAAGGCGGCATACTGCGCCAGCACATCCGCCGCGCCGGGCGCCGCAGCTATGGCCTGCGCCATGGCGTCAAACTGGGTAAACGCGGCGGTAAGGTCCGGCCGCTCGTATGGCATCTCGCTGAATTTCATCTCTGTCCACTCACTTTCCCTATGCGCCCCTGCGGGCGTTTTTCTTTTTGTTCTGCGGGCCGCCCCGCTGCCCGGGCGCATCGCTTTGGCCCTGCAGGGGCATGGCCCGCTATAGGGATTATACCACGCCGCACAGGGCTTGAAAACTGTTTTGCCCGCCAAACTTGACACCGCGCCCGTTTGCGCGTATACTGAACAAAACCGGTTTTCGCGGCAAGCGCGAAGGAGACGTGTATATGGCACAGGCAATTTGCAGCAAGGCTTATTATTACGGCTATTTCTTTTTCGGGAAATGGCCCTGTTTGCCGTGTGCCGCAGCCGTTTGAGCGTGTTTGCTCAACATGTGGATGTAAGGCCGCCGGGGCGCAAAGCCCCGGCGGCCTTTTTGCATAAAACCGAATCAACAGAAGGGGAGTTTGCATATGATTGTTATTTTCAAAAAAGATGCATCGCAGGCGGCCATCGACGCGCTGTGCCGCCAATTTGAAGCACAGGGGCTGAAAATTCATAATTCCATGGGCCAGCACACCCATCTTGTGGGCCTGATTGGCGACACCAGCGCCGTAGACGTAGACCTCGTGCGCGCCAACGCCGCTGTGGAAGAGGTAAAGCGCGTTTCCGAGCCGTACAAAAAGGCAAACCGCAAGTTCCACCCCGAAGACACCGTGGTGAAGGTGAGCGGCGCGGCCTTCGGCGGCGGGCACTTTTCCGTCATTGCCGGGCCGTGCAGCGTAGAGAGCGAACAGCAGATAGAGTTTGTGGCCCAAAGTGTGCAGGAAAGCGGCGCGGCCATGCTGCGCGGCGGTGCTTTCAAGCCGCGCACCTCGCCCTATGCCTTCCAGGGCTTGCGGGCAGACGGCCTTGCCCTGCTGCGCCACGCGCGCAGCAAAACAGGCCTTCCCATTGTGACAGAAATTATGAACCCCGCGCACATCCCCCTCTTTGAGGATGTAGACCTTATTCAGGTGGGCGCGCGCAACATGCAGAACTTTGAACTTTTGAAAGAGCTTGGCAAGCTGAAAACGCCCGTTTTGCTCAAGCGCGGGCTTGCCAACACACTGGAGGAGTTTTTGATGAGCGCCGAGTATATCATGGCCGGCGGCAACGAAAACGTCATTCTGTGCGAGCGCGGCATCCGCACCTTCGAGCCCAGCATGCGCAACACGCTGGACATTTCGGCCGTGCCCATGCTGAAACAGAAAACACACCTGCCTGTGGTGGTAGACCCAAGCCACGCCGCCGGCATTGCCTGGATGGTGCGGCCGCTGGCCATGGCAGCCATTGCTGCGGGGGCGGACGGGCTGATGATTGAGGTGCACAACGACCCCGCCCATGCCAAAAGCGATGGCGCGCAAAGCCTGACGCCTGCGCAATTCCGCGAGCTGATGGCCGATATCCGCCGCACGGCACAGTTCTTCGGCCGCGCCCTGTAAGCCTGCTGCACGCCGGCACACGCCTTGATTTCCCTGCATATAACCATGTATAATGTATACAGACCGCCGCGGCCTGCGCGCCGCACAGCTTCAAGTGCAAGAAAGGAACGATTTGTATGAGCAAGTTCATCGTAAAGCCCGATTTTTGGGCCCTGTTCCCCCAGGCCACCATTGCCGTGGTATTGGCAAAAGGCGTGGATAACGCTTCTGCCTGCCCCGAGGCGGAAGCCCTGCTGGAAAGCGCCCACAAAGAGGCCGGGAAATATCTTGGCGCGGCCGCCTTTGCCGAAAACCCGGCCGTGGCCGTATGGCGCGAGGCATACCGCCAGTTCAAAACCAAGAAAGGCGCGCGCTGTTCCATTGAGGCGCTGCTGAAGCGTGTAGAAAACGGGCGCGGCGTGGGGCCCATCAACCCGCTGGTGGATATCTACAACGCGGTGTCCCTCACCTATGGGCTGCCCTGCGGCGGCGAAGACCTGGACACCTTCCAGGGCGATTTGCTGCTCACCACAGCGGACGGCGCCGAGCCGTTCCGCGCATTGGGTGACGAGGAGGACGAGCCCCCCTTCCCCGGCGAGGTTGTGTATAAGGACGCCGCCGGCGCCGTATGCCGCTGCTGGAACTGGCGCGATGGCCAGCGCACCATGTTGACCGGGAACACCAAAAACGCCTTCCTCATTCTGGAATGTGTAGACCCCGCCCGCACGGACGATTTGAAAGCAGCGGCCGCCATGCTGGCCGAAAAGGTGCAGGCTTTGTGCGGCGGCACTGCCAGCGTGCACATTCTCAGCAAGGACGCACCAGAAACGGAACTTTAAGCACCTGCCGGTTTGGCTGTTTACAAAAGGCCGCCGCGCCCGGGCATTTTCCCGGGCGCGGCGGCCTTATTCTCTACTTGGCTCTAATTTTACTCGCCCAAAATCAGCTTCGTCAGCTGCATGGGTTCCACAATCTTGCCATCCTTGTACACGCGCATATTGCCGGAGGCAATCTCATCGATGAGGATGACTTCGTCGCCGTTGTAGCCGAACTCAAACTTGATGTCATACAGCTGCATGCCCTTGGCGGCCAAATCGTCCGCCACCACTTTGGTGATGGCCAGCGTCTGCTTTTTCATATCTTCAAACTGCGCCATCGTCATCACGCCCAGCGCCTCAAGGCCTTCGGCCGTCACAAGCGGGTCGCCCAAAGCGTCGTTTTTAAACGTGCATTCCACATAGCCGCCGGGCAGGGGCGTGCCGTCCTTGATGTAATCGCCATAGCGGCGGATGAAGCTGCCGGTGGCCACCAGGCGGCAAATCACTTCCAGGCCGTGGCCGAACACCTTGGCGGGCAGCACCTCCATGGTGGCGTCCTGCACATTGGCGCTTACATAGTGCGTTTTCACGCCGGCTTTTTTCAACAGCTCAAAAAAGTGGATGGACGTTTTCAGGTTTTCACGGCCAATGCCCTCAATGGTGAGGCCCACCGAGTTCTCGCCCGGGTCGAACACGCCGTCCTTGCCGGTGCAGTCATCCTTGAATTTCAGCAGCACGTTGCCGTTTTCCAGCTCAAATACGTCTTTTGTTTTGCCTTCGTATACTTTTTTCATTGTGCAAAAAGCCCCTTTCCGTCTTCCTAAAATTCGGCCAGTAAACATTATAACAGACAAAAAACGCATCCGCCAGCCCTTTCCCGCCTGCAAAGGGGAAATTTTTGCATTTTCCATTCAAAAGGCCGGGCAAAAAGCAAAAGGCCGGGGCGCCCCGGCCTTTTGCACATGGTTACAACACAAAATGGAAAAAGCGCATGGCGTCCGCATAATTTTCACACGCAAAGCGCACGGTCTGCTCTTCGCACAGGCTTGCGCCGGGGTAAAAGCTGGCGTGATAGGCCAGCTGGTGGCTGCGGTAACGCACAAACACCTCAAACTGCAGCGGCATGGGCACGAGGCACGTTTTATACCGCTCGGAATCCAGCTGGTCATACAGGGCTTTTTCAATGCGCTCGGCCGCAAGGGCGGGGTGCAGGCTTGTGGCGCCGCCGCCCTCCCCTTTCACCACAGGCACGGCGGCAATGCCGGGCACCATACGCCGCGCGGCATCGCACAGGGCCGCGTCGCCCGAAACAAAGCACACGGGAACACCGTGCAGCCCCGCCATGTAGGCGTTCAGCGTGAATTCGCTGGCGCGTTCGCCGTTGATCTCGATATAATCCACCTTCTGCGGCTCCATGGTATGGGCCATGGGGCTGCCCGAGGTGCCTGCCCCGGAATGATAGCCCAAAAACACTGCGCCATCCCAGCTTCCATGCTGAATGCCGCTCATCATCCCATAGGGGTCACCTGCCCAGCCGCGGTTCACCTGCACCTGCACGGGCAGTTCCTCCAGGGCGATGTTGCGGCCCGTGTCGTGCGCGTCTTTTACCAGAATGCGCTCGCCGCCCGCGCGCACAGCGGCGCGGCAGGCCGCGGCCACCTCGCGCGTCATCTGCCCGCACAGCGCCTGCAGCTCGGGCGTGCCGGGCGCAAGCTGGCCCCAGGCGGCCGCGCCGCTCACCCCCTCGATGTCACAGGAAAAGAAAAGGTCCATGCAAGCCCCCCTTTTGCCTCACACGCGCGCCGCAGGCATAAAGATAGCGCCCACCGGGCACTGTGCCGCGCACACGCCGCAGCCCGTGCATTTCTCTTCATCAATGCGGGCCACATTGTTCACAACCGTCACTGCGCCGGCCGGGCAGTTTTTGGCACACTTCATGCAGCCGATGCATCCGGCCGTACAGGCCTTGCGGGTGAGGGCGCCGCGGTCTTCATTGGCGCACAGCACCACCGGCCTGTCAAGGCGCGTGTGCAGGCGAATAATGCCCTTGGGGCACGTTTCCGCACAGGCACCGCAGCCCGTGCACTTTGCCTCGTCAATATGTGCCAGGCCGTTTTTCACCTCAATGGCGCCAAACTTGCAGGCCGAGGCGCAGTCGCCGCAGCCCAGGCAGCCAAACGGGCACACCGCGCATCCGCCGTGCAGCGCCGCCATGGCGGCACAGCTTTGCACACCCTGGTATTCATATTTATCCTGCGTGTGCTCATAGCTGCCCTGGCAGGCCACATAGGCCGTGCGCTTCAGCACGCTGCCGGCCTCCACGCCCATAATGGCCGCGGCGGCCTTTGCCACTGCCTCGCCGCCGGGCACGCACTTGTTTACCGGCGCACCCTCGGCAATGGCCTTTGCATAATCTGCACAGCCCGCATAGCCACAGGCGCCGCAGTTTGCGCCGGGCAGCGCCTCTTGCAGGCGGCCCACGCGCTCATCCTGCGGCACAGCCAGAAAGCGCGAGGCCAGCACCAGCACCACGCTGCCCAAAAGGCCAAGGCCCGCACACACGGCAGCAGCCCAAAGAATTCCTGTCCACATAGCAGCCGCCCCCCCTTACGCACCAAAAATGTGTTCGATGACGCCGCCGAAGCCCATGAACGACAGGCTGACAATGGCAGCGCTCACCAGCGTGATGGGCAGCCCCTCAAAGCACTTGGGGGGCTTTGCGTCCGCCAGGCGGCGGCGCACGCCCGCAAACAGCACCATGGCCAGCATGAAGCCGAACCCGGCGCCCACGGCGCACACCATGCTTTCGGCGAAATTGTACCCCTCATCAATGACGGAGATGGTAACGCCCAGCACCGCACAGTTGGTGGTGATGAGCGGCAGGTATACGCCAAGTGCCTTATACAGCGGCGGGATGACCTTTTTCAGCACCATCTCTACCAGCTGCACCAGCACCGCAATAATGAGGATGAACACAATGGTCTGCAGATAGGCCATGCCGTTTGGCTCCAGCACATAAGTATAAATAGGCCATGTGACGGCTGTGGCGATGGCCATGACGAAGATGACCGCGCAGGACATGCCGAAGGCGGAATCCAGCTTTTTCGACACGCCCAGGAACGGGCAGATGCCCAAGAACTGCACCAGCACATAGTTGTTCACAAGGATCATGCCAAAGAAAATCATGGCAAGGTTTCTCATTTCATCCATGTGTTACGCGCCCTCCTTCCCGGCATCCTGCGCGCCTTCGCACGCGCCACCGCAGGCGGCAGCGGCGGGGCAGCCCTCGCAGCCCGCACGGCGCGTGATGCGCGCGCCCATCTTTGTCTCAAGCGCCACCACCAGCGCCATCAGCACGCCAAACACCAAAAAGCCGCCCGGCGGCATGATGAAAAGCGTCATGGGCTGGAACGTAAAGGGCAGATGCAGCGCCTCGAACAGCATATCCATTACGGGCACGTTGAACAGTGTGCCTGCCCCCAGCAGCTCGCGCACGCTGCCCATCACCAGAAGTGTCAGCGTAAAGCCAAGGCCCATGCCAAGGCCGTCCAGCGCGGAATCGACCACGTTGTTCTTGGAGGCAAACATTTCGGCGCGGCCAAGAATGATGCAGTTCACCACAATAAGCGGCAGGTAGATGCCAAGCGCTGTGTCCAGCGCGGGCATATACGCCTGCACCAGCATCTGCAGAATGGTTACAAACGCCGCAATCACCGTGATATACGCCGGCAGGCGCACTTTATCAGGAATTACCTTGCGCAGCGCGGAAATGGCAATGTTGGAACCAATCAGCACAAATGTGGCCGCAAGGCCCATGCCAAGGCCGTTCGTCGCCACGGTGGTGACGGCCAGCGTGGGGCAGGTGCCCAGCACAAGGCGCAGCGAAGGGTTTTCTTTAAGCAGGCCATTGGTTACAATGCGAAGCCGTTCTTTCATTCCTGCACGCCTCCTTCCTGTGTGCTCTGTGCGCTCTGCCCACCCGAGGCAAGTGCCTCATAGGCGGCGCAGGCGTGCTCTACCGCCACAATAGCGGCGTTGGAAGAAATGGTTGCGCCAGAGATTGTGTCTATCTGGTAGGCGTTCTCTGCGGTCTTTCCGGCAAATTGCGAGCTGAAATCTTCATTTCGCACCTTCTGGCCAAGGCCGGGGGTCTCGTCGTTTGCCAGGAACTGCACGGCGCGGATGGTGCCGTCCTCGCCGAAAGCCACCATCACCGGCACCATGCCGCCATAACCCTGCGCCTGCGCGGTAATCACCCATCCCGCGCCGTTTTCGGCGCGCGCCGCCTCGGTCACTCCTTCTGCCTCCACCGGCACAACTTCAAAATTGTCCGCTTCGGGCAGCAGCTCCAGCCGCGTCTGCTGGGCCGTTGCTTCGGCATTTGCGGCAATAATCGGCGCTGTAATGCCATTTGTGGCCGCCAGCAGCACCGCCACAATCAGGCAGATGCCGGTAAGCACAAAGATGGGTTTTAATGTCTCCTTCATTTGCGCTTCCCTCCTCCCAGCGGCCTTTGCCGTGTAAGCTCGTTGATATAGGGCACCAGCAGGTTCATCAGCAGCAGCGCAAAGCTGACGCCCTCTGTCATGTTGCTGCAAAAACGTATCAGGCAGGTGATGCAGCCAAGCCCTATGCCGAACACCAGTTTGCCCAGCCGGGTAAAGGGACTGGTGACATAATCGGTAGCCATGAAGAACGCGCCCAGCATCAGGCCGCCGGAAAGCAGCTGTACCAGCACATCATGCCCCGTGACAGCGCTGAGCACCGCCACCGTGCCAAGGTAACTTACCGGAATGATTGCGCTGATGGTGCCGGTGAGAATAAGGTAGATGCCGCCCAGCAAAAGGGCAAGCGAGCACGTTTCACCCAGCATGCCGCCGTGCTGGCCCAAAAACAGGGCAAACATGCTGCCTGCCGGAATTTCGGCCGCAGCCAGCGGCGTGGCCGAAGCCACGGCATCAGTGGTGGCGCTGGCCACCAGGTCGATGCCGCCGTTCACCGGGTAGGCATAATTGGTCATGTAAGAGGCAAACCCAATAAACAGCGCAAGGCGCCCCACCAGCGCCGGGTTTGCAAAATTGGTGCCAAGGCCGCCAAACAGCTGCTTTGCCACCACAATGGCCGCAAAGCTGCCCACCACGGCCGTCCACAGCGGAATGTTCGCGGGCAGGTTGCAGGCCAATATCACACCGGTTACAAGGGCCGAGCAGTCTTTCACCGCCTCCGGGCGCTTTGCCAGCCAGCAATACAGCGCCTCGAACGCCACACAGCTGACGGCACACACCGCCACCACCAGCCATGCGCGCGCGCCGAAAATCATGCCAGAGGCCAGCACCACGGGCATGAGCGCGATGAGCACATGGATCATCAGCCCCTGTGTGGAAGTCCCCTCATGAATATGTGGGGAGGCTGACACAAAGAACTTTTCCCGTTCCATCTCATTTGCCTGCCTTTCTCTGCATGGCCTTTGCAAGGCTCATGGTCTGCGCCACAGGGCGCTTTGCCGGGCATACGAATGTGCAGCAGCCGCAGCCCATGCACAAATCCACCATCAGCTTATCCAGCCGGGCCGCATCGCCCTGCGTATAAGCGCCGGCAATTTCCACCGGCGAAAGGCCAAGCGGGCACGCCTCGATGCAGCGCCCGCAGCGCACGCACGGCTGCGGGGCGGCCAGCTTTGCCTGCTTTTCCAAAAACACCAGAATGCCGTTGTTCTGTTTCAGCACCGGAAAATCCACACTGCAAAGCGCGGTGCCCATCATGGGGCCGCCCATCAGCACCTTGGCCGCGCCCTCTTCCATGCCGCCGCAGAAATCCAGCACGTCCCGAATGGGCGTGCCAATAATGGCCTCCACGTTTTTCGGCTCTTTCACGCCGGGGCCGTCCACCGTAAGGCGCTTTGTGGTTAGCGGCATGCCGGTGGCCAGAAACTTGCCCAGCGCAGACACGGTGGTGACGTTCATCACCAGCACGCCCACGTCTGCAGGCAGGCCGCCGCGCGGCACCTCGCGCCCGGTGGTGCGCTCAATCAGCACCTTTTCCGCCCCCTGCGGGTAGCGTGAGGGCAGCGGCTGCACCGTATAATCGGCATCGTTCTGCACCAGGCTGAACATCAAATCAATTGCCTCGGGCTTGTTGCGCTCGATGGCAATGATGACGCGCCCAATGCCAAGGTGCTGTTTCACCGCCGCAATGCCCGCCAGCACTGTGTCGGAGCATTCCAAAAATTCACGGTTGTCCGCCGTGAGGTAGGGCTCACATTCCGCCCCGTTAATCACCAGCGTGTCAATGGGCGCCTCGGGCTTCACCGTCAATTTTACCGCTGTGGGAAAGCCCGCGCCCCCAAGGCCCACAAGGCCCGCCGCGCGGGCCGCGGCCACAAGGCTTTGCGCGTCTGTCACCTGCGGCGGCACACAGTGTTCATCCGGTGTCTGCGCGCCGTCCGGCACAATCACCACGGCGGGCACATCGGCGCCGTTTGGCATTTTCAGCACGGTTACATCGCTCACCGTGCCAGAGACGCCGGAATGGATATCCGCGCCCACAAAACCCTTGGCGCGGCCCACCACAGTGCCCACTTTCACGGTGTCGCCCTTTTTCACGGCAACCTCACATGGCGCGCCAATGTGCTGGCTCATAGGCAGCACAATTTTTGCCGGAAGCGGCATCACCTGCGTGGCGCTTCCGGCCGTGTTTTTTCTGTGCGGCACTGCCGCGCCCTTTGCGCTTCGCGCAAGGCTCCAACTCATCTTCAGACCCCCTGCCTTCTCTTCCTCCGGCGGGCATGCCCGCCCCAGAGCATTCAAATCGCATGGATTCATTTTAGCACCCTGTTTCCCGGTGCGTCAATCGTTACAATGGATGAATATTCGATTTTGCTGCGCTTTTTTCCAGAAAAACCGGCTTTGCCAAGCAAAAAACGGGAAACGTTTACATTTTCACCCCACTTCGTCAATTTTTTATCATTTTTGCCATGGTTTTTGCCTGTTTCTTTTTTACTTTTATGCGGGATGCATAGCGCACAAAATTTCATCTGTGCCAGTGCCGCAGGCGCCTTGCACTTTCCCGGCAGGGTATGCTATACTGTATGTATAAATTTTCGCATGGCCGGTGTGCCGGGCCGTGCGCCTTCTGGAGGCCGCCGCATGCCCTTTCTGGTGACGGATTCTGCCGTGCCCCTGCCGGCAGAAACACTGCCCGCGCTGAAGCTGACGCACTATTATGACGCGCCCGCGCGCGGGGACGTGTATGCGTATTTGCGCTGCTATATCTATAAAGGGGCGCTGTGCTATAATCTTCTGGTGTTTGACGGGGCCCCGCCGCCTACAGAGCGCATTGGGTTTGCGCTGTGCCCGGCGGAAAGCGAGGGTGAATTTTTGTTTGCCTCGTTTGGCAAAGCGCCGGGCTCTGACACGCTTGCCCTGTGCCGGGCACAGCCCGGCGGCGGCTATGCCGCGGTGCGGGCGTTTTCGGCGCCGGCGGCCAGGCGCAGCGCAGGCGAAGATGAACAGGGCCCCTATTGGTGCGCCGAGGGCACGGTGCCCGCAGACGTGCTGCGCAGCGCCTTTGGCTGTGTGCCGCAGGCAGGAGGCTTTTGGCCGGGAAATGTGTTTTTATATGACACCGCCGCGCCGGGGTTTGGCGCAGCGTTTCCCTGCCCCGGCGGGCCCGGCGGCTGGCAGCCGGGTTTTGAGCCGTTTGTGATTGTCCCTTATTGATAAAACAGAGTAAATACATCACTGCGGGTTTCCGCGCATGTGCCGCGGTGCGCAAAGTTAAAAACAAGGTTTGGGAGGCTGTTGTACCATGTTGAAATTTCTGTTGAAGCTGCTTGCCTGGGTGGGCGCCATTGCCGCAGCGCTGGCCGCGCTGGCTTATTTTGACAGGGCCAAGGCGAACGATTATATTGAGATTTATTCCGACGACGAGGACGATGTGTTCTGAGTTTACACCGGTAACACAAAAGGCACCCTGCCATTCGGCGCGTTGACGTAAGAAAGCAAACCGGGGGCGGCTGTACGCCGCCCCCACAAAAAGCTTCTAGTTTCACCGCCTTATTGTGCAGGGCGCCTTTTCTTTCCGCTTCGGCCGTCAGCCGGCCTGTTCCACCGTGACGGAAACCCCCGCGGGCGCGCACACGGCAGCTTCGCCCTCCAGGCGAAGCCAGCCGGTGTTCTCGCAGATATGGTCCGGGCAGACGCTGTTCACAAAGCGCACCGCGCCGTCCTTCACTTCCAGCGTCACAGGCAGGGCTGCGCCCTCTATGGGGTAGGTCCCATCCTGCGAAAGGGCCAGGCGCACGGTGCCGCCCCCGGCAATATCCACACGTGCAGCGCCGCCCGCGCCGCCGGGGCGCGCCAAAAAAAACAGCGCGGCTGCCACAGCCAGCACCCCCAGCACGAACACCATGTTCTTCTTCAAGGCAGCGCCTCCTTCCCCTTGCGCTTTTTTCTCTTCCCCACTATACTATAATCAAATGCAAAATGCAAAATGCAAGGAGCTGATGACGTGATAAACGAACAAGAACTGATGCAGAGCATTGACAACTTTCTTTCTGAAAATAAAGAGGCCATGCTGGCAGACCTGAAAACGCTGATTGGCCAGCCCAGTGTGCGCGGCGAGGCCGCGCCCGGCGCCCCCTACGGCACAGACGTGAACGCCGCGCTGGAAAAAGCGCTGGCCATTGCCCGCCGCATGGGCCTTGAGACGGAAAACTGCGCGGGCAACATCGGCTGGGCCGACCTGCCCGGCAAAAGCAAAAAGCAAATTGCCACCATCACCCATCTGGATGTGGTGCCCGCGGGCAACGGATGGACTTCCGACCCCTTTGAAATGATTGTCAAGGACGGCTGTGTCATCGGGCGCGGCACGCTGGATGATAAAGGCCCCGCCGTGCTGACGCTTTATATTGCCAAATTTTTCAAAGAGCGCGGCGAGCAGCTTCCCTACACCCTGCGCCTGCTGTTCGGCACGGATGAAGAGACCGGCATGGAGGACGTAGAGTGGTATTTAGAGCACCACGACGCGCCCGCGTTCCTGTTTACGCCGGACGGTGAGTTCCCCGTGGGGTACGGGGAAAAGGGCGGCTATGGCGGCGACGTCATCTCGGCGCCCGTTTCAGGCAATTTGATGGAATTTGAGGGCGGCGTGGCCGGAAACGTAGTGCCCGATAAAGCCAGCGCACTGGTGAAAGCGGACATTTCCGTGCTTTCCAGCACAGGGCGCGTGACGGTAGAGCCCGCGGGCAACGGCCTTGTGCGCATCACCGGGCACGGCGTCGGCGGGCACGCCTCGATGCCACAGGGCACCGTAAACGCCATTGCCCTGGTGGTGGAGTATCTGCTGCAGAACCGGCTGTGCAGCGAAAGCGAAAACCGCGCGCTGGAAATGCTGCACACTTTGCTTTCCACCACGGACGGTTCCAGCATCGGCGTTGCCAGCTGTGACGATGTGTTCGGCCCGCTGACGTGCATCGGCGGCACCATTGCCCTGAAGGAAGGCTGCCTTGTGCAGAACATCGACATCCGTTACCCCACCAGCATCACCGACGAAGAGATGTTCGCCAAAATCAGCGCTTTCGCCGCCCAGTACGGCGGCAGCTTCAAGCCCATGAAGCCCATGAAGCCGTTCTATATCGAACCCAGCAGCCCGGCCATCCGCGCGCTGGTGGACACTTACAACGAGGTGACCGGCCAGGATAAAAAGCCCTTCACCATGGGCGGCGGCACCTATGCGCGCCATTTCCCCAACGCCGTGAGCTTTGGCATTGAAGAGCCGGAGGAAACCTGGCCCGCCTGCTGCGGCGCCATGCACAGCGCCAACGAGGGCGTGCCCATTGAGCATCTGATGAAGTGCCTGAAGATTTACCTTCTGGCCACCGCCCGCCTGATGGAACTGGAATTCTAAGCTCTGCACAAAAAATAATATAAGGCCGGGGCCGCCCATTGGGCTGAACCGAACCAGCAAAAACAGACAGTGACAAAATGCCCCCCTGATGCAGGAAAACAGACTACATCGGGGGGCATTTTCATGGAGAAACGAAATTATGCGCATGTTCAAGCACTGCTGCCTGAGATCAAGCTCATGCTGGCAGAGGGAAAAAGTTAGCGGGAAGCTGCAGAATACGATAGCTTTCGGGACAAGCAAGTGGTAAAAAGGCTGCTTGAGCGTGAATGGAGAAAAGAACACAAGCTGGAAGCCGGAAGCCTGCCACGGCCCAAGGGACGGCCGAGAAAAGATGCTGCGCCAAGAGCCATTGTGGCTGAACAGGCCTATGAAATCCAACGGCTTCGCTTGGAGGATAACCTGCTGCGGGATTTTCTGCAATTCACAGGAAGAAGGTGAAACCGAGAATAAAATACCGCATCATACATCGCCACAGCGGAGAATATCCGGTGTCCGTCATGTGTGTTTTTGAAGTATCCGGAAGCGGTTGCTACGCCTTTGTCCATCGCTTGAGCAAGCCGGAAAGGGCCGCCGCTCTTGCGGAACTTATCGCACAGCAGCGGGAATGCAGTTACCGCACCTGCGGGTACCGGCGGATGTGGTTATGGCTGAAACGTCAGAATATCTTCCGCATCTGTTGTTGTAAAAAGATTTGGCCGAAGAGTTTGGGTTAATCTGCGTAGAGTTAATAGCCTGCTTTCATAACTCTCCTTTTCTTTTGGTAGCATATCGCGAGTATTCTTACGGCTATTGAGAGAAATTTCCATCTTGCTTTTTTGTGCCTTTAAATGTCATATATTTTCCTCAATACCCATAAGGCCGCTGCAAAGATTAGCTTCTAAGAGATTATGGAGAAGTCAAAGATATGTGGATTATAAACTTGTGGAAGGACAACGGAACCGGTTATAATCCTCCAATTTTACTCTTTATCAAAAATAATACCCCCGAAATAGCAAGAAACCCGCTTTTGACCTAAATCAAAAACAGGTTTCTTTTCTGGCGCAGCGGGAGGGATTCGAACCCTCGTGTGGTTTCCCACAAACTGATTTCGAGTCCTGTGCCGAAAAGGATTTCCCAGAAAAGGGCAGGTCAAAACTGGTCAGTTTGTCCCCGGATTTTCGGCGGTGTCAAGCGTTTTTCAAGAGGGCGAAGCCCGAAAAATGGCGTGGGTACAAGTAAAACCGGCATCCCCCGTTTTGGCCCCGTTTGGCAAGATTTTTTGGAAAAATGCAAGATTTCATGCAAGATAATTGGGGGCTGGTTTTGCTGATAAACACTGGGTTTGTGCCGCCTCGCCAGAAAACAGCTTTCGCCAAATGCAAGATTCCCGGCCGATTTTGTGTAGTATCTTTCCAAGTTTCAACAATCTGTATAGTTTTAGTGAAAAACATAGTGGTTCTCCGGGTCCCAATTCAAAACAAAGGAGAACCCAAAAATGAAGAAAAGCAATTTCTTTCAAGACACTCTGGAGCGGGAGATCCAGGACCTGCTGGCGCCCTATCCCGACCCCATGGGCCGCACCGACTTCCGCAAAGCCTGTCGCATCGGCACTCGCACCTCGCTGTACCTGCTGCAGAGCGGCCTGGTACCCTGTGAGAACACCGGCAAGCAGACCCGCTGCTACAAGATTGCCAAGGCGGATGTGGCCGCCTACCTGCGCCGCCGCCTGGCCGAACCGGCGTACTACACCCCGCCCAGCGGCTGGTACAAGAACTACCCGAACCACAAGCCCCCGGCCTTCAGCCTGAACGGCGCTCTTGTCCTCACCGACGTTGTCCGCCAGCGGGTGCGCCGCTGGTACGAGAACTTGCTGGCCCGCCAGCCCGACGTGCTGGACGCCCACCAGATCGCCCGGGTCACCGGCTACGCCGCCCGCACCGTCAGCCGCTGGTGTACCGAGGGGAGACTCAAAGCGTTCCCGTATCAGCACACCTATAAGGTGCCCAAAGAGTGGCTGCTGGAGTTCTTCACCTCGGAGGACTACAACAGCATCACGCGAAAGAGCAAGGAGCACTATGCCATGATTGCGGCAGTGACGCCGAAGCCTAGGCGGCCGAGGGAAAAGAACTAAACGTAACGATGATTGCCAGCACTTATGTACTTGATCCTATTTCAGACCATGGAAGATACCTGTTCTTTATGCTATACTGATTATAATCCAGGAATATTAAAAGGAATAAAACGCGGCTAATAAACACGCGGAGGTATGTGGCCAATGGCAAAGGATTTGACTTCATCGAGAATAGACAGACAAAACATTCTAAACAATGAATTGGCTCTCCAGGAAATTCAAGACAGTTCCAACATTCGGGGAATTGTTTTTGAAGGGAAAATATGCCTTACCAAAAATATGGTTGCCTCCTTTTTTAATGTTGAAGCCAGAACCATTGAGCGATATGTCAGCGATAACGCTGATGAACTTATGAAAAACGGCTATGAAATTTTACGTGGCCAGCGTCTAAAATCTTTCATCCAATGCATACAGGAACAGGATGTTCCCGACATTATCTTCAATGCCATCCGCTGATACAGAAGCGGCAACGACACAGATTGCCGTGCAGGGGCAAAGCGCACATTCTCAAAACATTTGCCCTAAACGCAGGATAAGGATAGGAAAAACCGCATGGCGGCATCCAAGATGCCGCCATGCGGTTTTTGTGTCAGTTGCTCAGAACGGCGAGCCGCCGGGCCTGCCGGCACACCCGAAAGCCCCAGGGTCCCAGGGCCTCATGAGAAGCATTCTGTTCCCACAGCCGCTCTGCCTCCTCCGCCTCTGGCAGCGGGCAGGGCGCGTCTCCGGCATTCAGCCAGACGGTAAGGCAAAGCCCCTCCCGCTCCAGCGCATAACCGAACAGGCGGCTTTGAGGCGCCGCCGCGAGAACGGTGAACCGTTCGGTACCGTTCAGGTATTTTGCCCTCAGACCTGCTACCTGCCGGTAAAAATCAAACCAGCTGCCCTCCGCGTTTTCCCAGTCCATGGGGCGGCGGTATTCCGGCTCGGTGACGCCGGTCAGACCGGCCTCATCGCCGTAAAAGACACAGGGCGCGCCGGGGAAGAGCATCTGAAACACCACCGCCAGCCGCATCCGTCGCTCATCGCCTCCACAAAGGGACAGAAAGCGGCAGACATCATGACTGTCCAGCAGGTTCAGCTGGGCGCGCAAATAAGGTTCCGGGTAGCGCAGCACCATATTGGTCACCCGGTCGGCAAAGCCAGCCGCGTCGATGCGGCCCAGGGCAAAGAAGTCCCGGCAATGGCGGCGGAAATCGTAGTTCATCACCGAGTCCAGCAGATCGTACCGCAGCCAGTCCCGGGCGTTCTCCCACACCTCCCCGATAAGCACACAATCGGGGTCAGCGGCCTTCACCGCCCGGCGAAAGACCCGCCAGAACTCCTTGGATATCTCATTGGCCACATCCAGCCGCCAGCCGTCTACCCTGAATTCTTCCACCCAGTAGCGGCCCACCTCTGCAAAATAGGCCTGCACCTGAGGATTGGCGGTGTTCAGCTTGGGCATTTCCGGCACATAGGCGAAGCAGGCGTAATTGGGGTGGCCCTGCTCGTCCAGCCCGGGACCCGTTGGCGGAACGAAATCATACCAGTGAAAATAGGGCGACGACGCTCCGCGCTTCAACACGTCCTGAAAGGCAAAAAAGCCGGTGCCGCTATGGTTGAACACCCCGTCCAGCACCACCCGCATCCCCATTTTGTGGGCCTTTTGAACGAGAGCACGCAGGTCATCGTCGGGGCCGAAGCAGGGGTCCACATGGTAATAGTCGATGGTGTCGTATTTGTGGTAGCTCTTTGCGGTGAAGATCGGATTCAGATACAGGCCGTTACACCCCAGCCGGGCAATGTGCTCCAGATTTTCCGTCACGCCCCGCAGTGTGCCGCCCAGCCGCCCGCCACTCTTCGCCGGGCCGGCCAACGCCTCGGAGCCGTCTGCGAAGCTGTCCGGGAAGACGTTGTAAAAACAGGCGGTGTTCATCCACTTGGGTGGCCGGGCGATTTCGGTGCGCAGGATGGCCGGGTACTGAAAGTATTCGCTGCGCCCGTCTACCCAGTTTCGCTCCATCTGCAGGTCGGCCAGTTCCCGGGTGAAGATGTCGCCGTAATAATAGGTCCATTCCTCCTGACCCTGCAGGCGAAAATAATAACAAAGGCGGGTATGACGGATGGGAAAGACCGCTTGGAAAAAGTCGAATCGCTCATCCCGGGCAATGCGCTCCATGGGCAGGCCCTCAAAGCGGATAGGAGTGGTTTCACAGGCCCGGTCTGCCACATATAGTTCACAGCTGACCAGATCTCCGCGTCCAGCCCGCAGCCGCACGCAGAAGGTCACCTCGTCCATGGGATAGGCGTACTCCGAACAGGGAATATGAAGAATTGATGCCTTATCTATCACAAATCCGTCACCTATCCCTTCACGCCGCCGGCGGTGAGACCGGAGACCATGTATTTCTGTATCTTAAAGAACACCGCCAGAATGGGCAGCGACACAAGGACCGCTGCTGCCGAGAAGAGAGGCCAGCTACGGCTGTAGTCGTTGGATTGCAGTTGATACAACCCGCCCGCCAGGGAGTAGCTGGTGCTGTCCAGCAAAAAGGTGGTGGCAAAAAGATACTCATTCCAAACGGTGATGAGCACCATCACACAGGTGACCACAATGGCCGGTTTGGCCAAAGGAAGCACGATGCGCAGGATCATCTGCCGGTCGCTGGCACCGTCGATGCGGGAGGCCTCCTCGATCTCCACCGGGATAGTGTCGAAATATCCCTTCATGTTCCACAAGGCGAACACGCACATGGAGCCCGCGTAAATCAAAATGAGTCCTCCGTGAGTGTTCAGCAGGCCGATGGTCTTGAGTACCCGGAAGAGGGCGAACATTGACAGGATCTGCGGGAAGGCGTTGAGCACCAGCAGCAGCTTCAATGTGAACCGTCGACCGGCAAACCTCCAGCGGGAAAAGGCATAGGCCGCCGGCACCGCGCAGAGCATAGAAAAGAATACGGTTCCCACGCTCAAGATCACCGAGTTGCGGAACCACAAAAGGAATGGCTCGTCAAACAAGATCGCCCGATAGTTTTCCAAAGTGGGCTGGGTGGGCCAGAAGGAAAACCGTGAGGAGAGTGCCGCGCCGCTGCCGCTGAACGAGAGGGTGAGAGCATAGAGTACCGGCACCAGCGCCACCAGACACAGCAGCAGGAACACACCGTTCAGCACCGTCAGCCTCAGGATGCCCAGCGTCCGCTTTTTTCTGTTTTTATCCATAGGTCATTCCTCCCGCAGGCTTCGGTTGGTGGCCAGCGAAAACAGGATGATGAGCACAAACAACAGCATACTCACCGCGCTGGACAGGCCGTAGTTGTTGGAAACAAAGGCATTCTGGTAGGCATAGGTGATGACGGTGTTCAAATCGGCTCCCGTCATGTACCCCTTTTGCTGGGTGAGAAGATACACAATGTCAAACTGCTTGAAGGTGATGAAGGTGGTCATCACCGCAGCGGGGGCAATGATGGCCCGGATGCCGGGCACGGTGATAAAGCGTACTTTCTGGAAAAAGCCTGCACCGTCCAGTGTGGCGCTCTCGTACAGGCTGGCGTCCACACTCTGCAATGCGCCGTCAATGGTGGCGATCATGAAGGGCAATGCCATCCAGAGATTGAGCGCAAGGCAGGCCAGAAAGGCAGTGACCGTGTTGTCCAGGATGCTGTACTTCGGCAGCCCCAGCGCCGTGAGCCACTGGTTGAGCAGGCCAAACTCGGTGTTGAATATTCCCACCCGCCACAGCAGGATGGACACATAGGCCGGCATGGCCCATGGCAGCATCAGCAGTGTTTTATACAGCCGGCGCAGGTGCAGGCCCTTAGCGTTCAGACCCAGGGCGATCCAAAACCCGCAGAACAGCTGCAGGGCCATATTCACCACCGTCCAGAGCAACGTGGTGAGAAGCGCCGCCAAAAAGCCGGAATCAAACTTGAACAGGGCCCGCACATAATTGGACAAACCGATCACCCGGAAATCCGCCCAGTGATACAGGTTCATGTTGGTCAGCGAGATATAGGCGGTGTACCCGATGGGGAACACCACCACGATCAGGATGAGAAGAAGTGCCGGAGCACTGTACAGCCACGGCTTTTTGCGCATAACGCCACCACCTTTTTACCCCACAAGCGGGGACGGCAAACCTGCCGTCCCCGCGCGGGTTTCGGATTCTGATTTTACTGCATGTCGGCAATGGCCTGCAGCGCGGCCTGCTGGGCCGTCTCAGCGGCAGTGGCCACATCTTCGCCGCTCTTGTTCACCGCCACCAGAAAGCTCTCCGCCGGGCCCCACAGCACGCCCATCTCGGGGATGTTGGGCATAGGCTGAGCGGTCTCTGCCGTCTTCTGGATGGCCACGATCAGCTCGTCCGCCGCCACTTCCGGGTCCTCATAGGCCTTGCTGTTGGCCGGGGCGCAGCCGGAGGACTTGGCCAGCGCCACCCCCACCTCGGGGGAGGCCAGCGCCGCCAGCACCTTGCCGATGGCCTCGGGGTGCGCCTCGGCGCCGGTCTTCAGCACACCGACTCCCTGCACGCCGGCGTAGGGTGCCAGCGGGTTGCCATTGGGCAGCGCCATGTCGGACAGGGAGGCCACGCCAAAATCGATGCCCGCGTCCCGGATGCCGGAGACCAGCCACGGCCCGCCGATGATAGCAGCGGCTTTTCCTTCATTGAACAGGGTGGTCACGGTGTTGTAGTCGCCGTCCGCCTGCAGTGCCGCGAACTTTTTGTTGTATTCCACACCTTCAATGGTTTTGGGGTCGTTGAGCCCCGGCTGGCCTTCCTCATTCAAGATATAGCCGCCGAACCCGTTGATGAACGGGGATACATTGTAGGCGGTGGAATGCTGGTTGACCACAGCATAGGTGCCCGCCGCCGTGTCGGTGTTGGCCTGCATATAAGCATACAGATCTTCGGTGGTGGTGGGGATATCCCCCTGCCACAGCGCCTTGTTATACAAAAAGACCAGCGTCTCAAAATACACGGGCAGGAAGTATTGCTCGCCGCCGATCTGGCCGGCTTCTACTGTCATCGGCAGGGCGTCTGCCAAAACATCCGCGCCCGCCACCTCCGACAGGGGAGCCAGGATGTCCATGGCCACAAAAGTGCCCAGGGAATCATGGGCGTAGAAATACAGATCCGGGCCGTTCGCTGCGTCACTTCCGTACAGCTTCAGCTGGTCGGAAAGGCCGGTCTTTTTCTCGAACGTCACCGTGATGTTGTCGCCGGAAAGCTGCGGGTTGACTGTGTCGGCAATGGTCTGCATGATGGCTTCGTCACCGTCGTGCCAGATCTTGATGGTGACCGGCTCTGCGGCCGTTTCGCTGCCGGATGCCGGTGTGCTGCCGCTTTGCGGCACGCTGGACGGCGATTGCCCGCAGCCTGCCAGCAGCCCCAGCGCCAGCGCCGCGCTCAATAGAACGGAAATTGCCTTTTTCATGGTTGATCCTCCTTTTGTTTCGATGGTAAAACGATTACCTGCAATTTTGGCGAGTTTGGATAAATCCCGGATTCGTGTCCCGTTTTCTGCTTATAGCTTAGCAGTATTACACATAAATTTCAATTTTTGACGGGTAATTCTCTTGCATTTTTTAGGGTATCGTTATACCATTTACTCAAGATATTCTAGGAAGAGGTGTAGTGAATGGCGATCACCATTAAAGACGTCGCCGCCCGTGCCGGCGTTTCAGTCACAACCGTTTCCAAAATCCTCAATCGCCGTCCCGGGATCTCAGAAGAGACCACCCAGCGGGTGGAGCAGGTGATGCGGGAGCTGGAGTACGCGCCCAACAGCCGTGCGGCGAGCCTTGCCCGTCGCGCCACGCGGAATATCATCTATCTCACCAGCCTACCTGCCGACATCGCCTATACGAACCCCCATATGTTTGATATCCTGTGTGGTGTACAAGGCGCCTTGAGCGAGAAGGGGTATACGCTGACCATTATGGACACCTGCCACGAGGAGCGACCTGGCAGCACCGCTGAGCAGATCATCCTCCAGAAGTTGGCGGACGGCATGATCGTACATGGCGCAGCAATTGACAAAAATATCTCCGCGCTGTTGGTGCGCCGCAAATTCCCCCACATCCTAATCGGACACCCGGGCGACAACTCGCGGCTGTGCTGGGTGGATACGAATCAGACTTTGGGCGGGCAGATCGCGGCGGAGCATCTGCTGGAACGAGGGTATCGAAATATCGGCTTCCTGACGGAGGGTGCAACCGATGAGATCGCTTACCTGCGACTGCGGGGATTCCGCATCGCCATGCAGGACGCCGGCGTTCCTGTGCGGGAGGAGTGGATCCTGCATGCTACCGCGGACCTGGAGGGAGGCTATCGCGCCGCTTTCGCACTGCTCAGCATGCAACAGCGCCCCGATGCCGTAATCTGCGGCAGCAATCTGCTGGCCTTCAGCCTTTATCAGGTGGCGACGAAACAAGGACTGGTCATTCCAGACGATATGGCTCTCATCACCTTTGACCGCTACCCCTACTCTATTGTGCTGGATCCGCTGCCCAGCTTTGTGCAGATCGACGTGCACGACCTGGGCCGCACCGCGGGGGCCATGATGCTGCGGGTGCTTAAGCGCCCGGAGCTGCTGGTGCAGACCTACGCCACCCTGCCCCAGCTGGTATGCAACGCCACTACGCCCTACCGGCCGTGACCCTCCTATTGACACATGCAGCAGTCCCAACTCGTTTGGCTCGCCGAAAGCTGTATCCCCGGGCAATGCCCTTATAAAAAGCAACCAAGAAAGGCCGGCCAGGCATGAATTGCCCGGCTAGCCTTTTTATGTTTTCTCTTATTCACCACAAGGTTCAGAACTCTCGCATTCACCCGCCCATCTCTGGCCACCCCGGAAAGCAGTGCAAAACCAGATGCTTTTATCGGGCGTCTGAGGAATCTGTCCGGCGTTCCTGATTCCCGTTCCCATACCGCATCGGAAACACAATTTGTACCTTTAGGCATAAGTCGGCAGCTTCTGTGCTTTCGAGTCCTGTGCCGAAAAGGATTTCCCGGAAAAGGGCGGGTCAGAACTGGTCAGTTTGTCCCCGGATTTTCGGCGGTGTCAAGCCGTTTTCAAGGAGCCAACCCCCGAAAAATGGCTATGGTACGAATCAAATCGCCACCCCCGGTTTTGGCCCCGTTTGGCAAGATTTTCTGGAAAAATGCAAGATTTCATGCAAGATAATTAGGGGCCGATATTCCGGATAAACACTGGGTTTGCGCCCCGCCGCCGGAAAGCGGATTCCGCCAAATGCAAGATTTCGGGCCGATTTTGTGTAGTATCTCTTCGTTATTCAACAATTTGTATAATTTCAGTGGAAAATACAGTGGTTCTCCGGGTCCAAATTCAAAACAAAGGAGAACCGAAGATGAAGAAAGCAAACCCCGTTCAGGACGCCCTGGAGCGGGAGATCCAGGACCTGCTGGCCCCCTATCCCGATCCCATGGGCCGCACCGACTTCCGCAAAGCCTGCCGCATCGGCACCCGCACCTCGCTGTATCTGCTGCAGAGCGGGCTGGTGCCCTGCGAGAACACCGGCAAGCAGACCCGCTGCTACAAGATCGCCAAAGCGGACGTGGCCGCCTACCTGCGCCGTCCGCCTCGCCGAGCCGGCGTACTACACCCCGCCCAGCGGCTGGTACAAGAACTACCCGAACCACAAGCCCCCAGCCTTCGGCCTGAACGGCGCGCTCCTCCTCACCGACACCACCCGCCGGCGTGTGCGCCGCTGGTACGAGAACCTGCTGACCCGCCAACCCGACGTGCTGGACGCCCACCAGATCGCCTGCGTTACCGGCTACGCCTCCCGCACCGTCAGCCGCTGGTGCACCGAGGGCAGGCTCAAGGCGTTCCCCTACCAGCACACCTATAAGGTACCAAAGGAGTGGCTGCTGGAGTTCCTCACCTCCGAGGACTACAACAGCATCACAAGAAAGAGCAAGGCTCACTACGCCATGATCGCAGCGGTGGGGACGAAGCCGAGAAAGCCCAGGAAGAAGTCTTGAAACACAGAAAAAGGTGCATATCCTATTTCCGGATATGCACCTTTTCCACTTTATGATAAAATAGAAAAAATTGAATATTTTGAGGGCTGATACAATGAGCGAAGAATTTCATGACTCAGATTCAAACGAAAAGAACACTCCTGATCCTTTACATAGTTGTGCCTCAGAAAGGCCTTTGGGAAATACCGCTTACTCACCGTACAAAACCCTTGGCGAAAGTATAATTAAATCATATTCGAACTTTGATAAAGTAGCGCAAGCACTGCAAGATACATTCAAAACAATAGCAATCCATACTGATGCACTTATAAATACCGCAAACAAAATCGCGCAAATGTTTGTGAACGTTGTTCCATCCAATTATTTCCAAGGTTTTATAACAGCATGGTCGGAAATCCTCAGCAATCCAAATAACGCCTTAAATTATACTCATTATGAACATCAGCTTGATAATTTCCACTGGGCTTGGCCATTCCAGTTTGATGCGGCAACAATCAAGGAACTTGTCGAAACGGTCAATAGTGAGAAAGATTTTGATACCTATATGGTCAAACATTTTTCGGCAGGCAAAGACAAAGAATTAATATCAGCCGTTGAAATCAAGCTACCCAAGAGCCAGAAATTGCTCTTCAAGCAAGCTGCCACTGCATATAAGAACCATCACTATGCAATAGCTAACAATGCGTTAATGTCTATATTGGATAATCTTCTATCCAAGTATCTTGAAAACAAAGGGCAGACAAAAAGGTATGGAATTTTCAAGCCTTTAGTGGATGTTTATTCTGATCTTTCTGTTTCTTGCCTAACGCCACAAATGTTCAGACTAATAATGTTATCTCACAACATTGATTTTATTTTTCAAGATTATAGATTCAATAAGAAGATAATAATTGACACCAACAAGAAGGCCAGGAGACATCCCTCAATACATGGGTTTAAATATTCAAATAAAAAAGCTGACGCCCTCATGCTGATAAATTCCCTACATGAATTATTATCGCTGCAAAACTTTATAAAGTCTTTTGAAGGCACTTTAAGGGTCAATCAAGATAAAGAGTTTTGTATCGATGAAGCGAAGCAGCGGAGAACTTACCGACCACTGATAAAGAGAGGGATATTACTGGTTTTGGAGGAACAGAGTGGGCTCACGAATAGCCAGATAATTGATAAATTAGCGGAACTTGGCATGTGTTTTCCGTTCGTAACCCCCCAATATATTTCTTCCACCCTTCAGAATATGCGAAGGGTGGATCACAGCATTGAAAACAAAAAGGAAGATGGCCTTACAAAATGGTTTAGAACTTCTCAAGAAAACAAAGCAAAATGAAACGCAAGATATTTCAAAATGGTAATCGGAATTTTTAATGACAATCCAGATTACAATCCAGATTATTGATAAACGGTCGTGAGGCTTCGGGCTCAGCACGCCTTTTAATTCCTTAAAGAAAAGGAGCGGACAACGCAGTGCACCGCTTTACACAGTCCCAGCGTTGTTTTTATTTCCGATATGCCGCATACCGGCGCAGCTGTTCCCGCAGGAGCTGCTCCAGCCGCGCCAGCACCGGGCGGGGATAGAGCGTTTCCATGTCTGCCAGCGCGGCGGTGATATCCGCTTTTTGGATGTACAATTCCAGCCGCATCCCATACAGGCTTTCCGCCGCATCTACCTGCGCCTCGAAGCTGCGTTCAAAGGGCTTGGCCTCCACGGCGGCGATGCACTGGTACAGATCCCGCTCCAGCGGGTAGTCGTGCAGGTCAGACAGCAGTGCCAGGCCATTGTCGAACACCGGGCAGAGGCGGAAGTCCCCCGTCTCCTCGTTTCGCAGCACGGCCAGGTTGTTGGTGTGCCGGTCCTCGTTGAGGAACACCATATCCAGTTCCAGCAGCAGGGTCAAATAGGGTCCTACTTCCCGCAGACCTGTGGTGCTCTCCACAAAATCCACGGTGTAGCGGATACGCTCTTCCGGCCCGGACAGGTTTGCCAGCTCCGCCGCCAGCCCCCGCCCCTTGTAGGCGCGGTGGAGCCGCTCAAAAGGCACCAGCATCTCCTGCCCGCCTTGAAAGCTGCGGCTGACACAGCCGGGCGCCTCCCCGGCCTCATACCGTATCAGAGCAGGATCATATCGCACAAACTCCGGCACATTGGTCTTTTCCAGCAGGCGGGATACGACCACCTCCGCCAGGGCTTCATACCCCATGTGGTCCGCTTTGTACCACAGGTTTCCCCGGCGCCATTTGGGCTGGTCGCCCTTGGAGGTATGCCCTTGGATGGGCTCCCGAACGGCCGCCGTCAGATCAATTCTTTCCATGAGCAGCACCTCCCGCCGGGTAATACCGGAACTTCAGCCACAAATCATCTTCCGCGGTGCGTCCGTGGGTCTTCTCCACGATTTGAAGCGGATCGTAATCGGTGAGACCCAGCGCCCGCAGTTCCGCCTTGACATTCCCCCGGGTGGCCGGGAAGCAGCGGCTTTTCAAAAAATCCTGGAAGTCTTCCCAGGTAGGGTCCTCCACCACCCCGAACGCCCGGTGGAGGAGGTCGTCGGTGCGGTTGTACACATAGACCTTTTCGCTGAGGAAGTCCACATCGATGAGGGTGCAGGGGCGATGTCCGCACATATAGGTCATCCGCATGGTGCAGCCTTTTGGGAGTTTGGGGTTCAGGTACTTGGCCACGATCTGCCGGGAAGTGCCAAATTGCTCGGCCACCTGCTGGATCGTGCAACCCTGGGCCAGCAACCTCTCCATAGCGCCCACATCGGCAGCGGTGAACTTCTTTTTTCTCCCGGCGTTTCGGGTGTTTTTGGTTTTCAATTCGGCGGCGATCTGCTCCAACTTTGCCACATCGTCGGTTCCAAACAGATTCACGCACAGCTGCCGGTAATCCGTCGGCATTGGCTCGCCCCCTTCTATAATGGAATTTATTTAATTTAATTCCATTATAGCAGAAGACATGGTTCTGTCAAGGGATGCCGCGGACCGTCTTCTCATCACGATTCTAACATTCTAACAATCCTTGTTAGCAAATTGTTAGAATGGCAATGGCGGAACCGCCATAAGTACGGGCAGACCAAAGAGATCTGCCTTGACGGCCAGCAGATCTATCTTGTGGCGGGGTAAAAGCTTCTGTGTTTTTCTCGATTTTCCGGAATCAGCTGACGCAAAATCACACTTTTATAAGGGTTTTCGTGTGTTGAGAGCACACTTTTATGAAAGATCCTGTGTTCTCGGGGGTCTGCCGGCAGAAGTTTAAGGCAGCCCCTACTGTTGTTTTTGGCTCCATTTCAAATCATACAAATAATTGTAATCCACTCTAACGATATATTCGTCTTCGCCTTTGTACTGTTCATAGAATTCTTTACGAAAATGAGGCGTAGCTGTTGCCAGATCTTTTTTGATTAGATGATAGATTGGAAAGAAATTCCGATAATATACTGACTCTTTTTGGAAATCTAAGTACCTCATGTATTCATTTGTGTCGCAAATTAAAACATGTCCTTTATGTCCATTTGAAAATCTTTCAACTGCGGATATGCTACCACTAAATGATTGTATTGGTTTTTGTGTTATCCTTGGACAAGAACGAAATAATATCGGTCTTTCAGAAGGAAGGTAGGCGTCTAAAACCTTATCCCAAATATCAAAATATGCTTTCGTTTTTTCATTAGGCCCTGTTAATATCCAATTTAAAACAAAGCTGTATGCTTCTTTGGAAAGATTGCCAGTACCATTCGTGAAGCCTACAATATTATCAGCAATAGATTGCTTTTCCTGTTCAGTAGCGCGAAACAAATAACGGCACATACAGGTCACGCCTCTTTTTCGTTCACAACTTGATACATGAGAGATTCTTTTATTGACCATAGTCTACGCTCTTGTTCTTGACCGCTTCAAGTGCCAAATTGCCCAAAATATAGCAGATATATTCGGCAAAAGCGCCCCCAGCAAAATGGCATCTCCTGTATACTTTGAATCGGCTTGATTGCATTCTGATAACAGAATATAATTATGACTGACAACACTTCCTGTTTCAGGCTAATATATGAAGAAATTTAAAGTATGCTCTACCTTGGGGAGGCCAACATGTTTGCCGCAAGTACATATGATGAAATTGTTCGACAGGAACGCGAAATAGACAGTCGAGAAATCGTGGTGTTTCTATTTGTTCGCCCTACAAAAGCCAGCGACCGAGAAATCATCAATGAGTTTGAATATATTCATTACAATTCCGGCAAGTATTGTTCCGTGTATGCAATTGGGTATACGAACGACCCGGATAAAGCAACCAATCCTGAATATCGGCCTGTAACAGAAGTTTCCGAGAACAAATGGTGGTTCAGCACCAAGGCATTTGTAGAATTCAAGACCAAATTGGAGCAGCAAATTAAATGGAGATATTCTGGTGAATCAGAAATCCTTATTTTACAAAACAATCCTGGAAAAAGCAAAGTTTTAGACTTTTCCAATTACGTTTCCATCAATATAAACAGCGGATTACGAAAGGGTTATCTTGATTCTTTTCAAGTTTTTATGGAATCGCTCATCCGAAGCGCCCGAGGTGAAGTAACCGCCAAAGAAGCCATTCGTGGGGTTCGGAAGGGAAAACTGAGTATAAAAGACGCTGTTTTGAGCGCAATAGAGGATTCTAAAAAGGTACCTAAGCCCATAAAGAGCATATTAACAGACCGGCTGTTTTATCGATCCGCCAATACTTTTCTGTAACAGGATGTCCAGGGCGGCACGATACAGTTTGCAGAAGGCCCAGGGCATACCGGAGGTGTTCGCAATGACCCCAGAGCAAAAAGCACGGGAAACCATTGATCAGCGGCTGGCTCAGTCCGGCTGGATCTTGCAGGATATGCGCCAGTTGAATCCTGTGGCAGGACCCGGTGTGGCGGTGCGGGAGTTCCCCACCAGCACCGGGCCGGTGGATTACACGCTTTTTGTGGACGGCACCCCTGTGGGCATCGTAGAGGCCAAAGCGGACGAGAAAGGGCAGGACATCACCACCGTAGAAGGCCAGTCCAGCCGCTACGCCGGCAGCACCTTCAAATGGGTCAAAACGGGATACACCATCCGGTTTGCCTATGAGGCCACAAGCAAACTGACCCGCTTCACCGACTATGCTGATCAGAAATACCGTTCCCGTCCCATTTTCAGTTTTCATCGCCCGGAAAGTCTGCGTGCCCTGTTGAAAGCGGATGACACCATTCGCAACAACATGAAGCATTTTCCGCCCTTTGACACCACCGGGTTCCGCAGCTGTCAGATCACGGCCATTCAAAATCTGGAGCGTTCTTTTGCCGAGAACCGCCCCAGAGCTCTTGTGCAGATGGCTACCGGCGCCGGCAAAACCTTTACCGCCATTACGGCGGTGTATCGTTTGCTGAAGTATGCCAAAGTCAACCGTGTGTTGTTCCTGGTGGACACCAAAAGCCTAGGCGAACAGGCCGAGCGGGAATTTCTGGCCTACCGTCCCAACGATGACAACCGCTCTTTTTCGGAGATTTACGGCGTCCGCCGTTTGAAAAGCTCTTATATTCCCCAGGATGTGCAGGTGTGCATCAGCACCATTCAGCGGATGTACTCCATTCTGAAAGGGGAAGAGCTGGACGAATCTGCCGAAGAGACCTCTTTCAATGAGATGACCACCGCGGAGCGTCAAGCGGCCAAAGAGGTCGTCTACAATGCCAAATATCCCCCCGAATTTTTCGACTGCATTATCATAGATGAATGCCATCGCTCCATCTATAATGTCTGGCAGCAGGTACTGGACTATTTCGATGCCTTTCTCGTGGGCCTGACCGCCACGCCGGACAAGCGCACCTTTGCTTTCTTCGAAGAAAACGTGGTCAGTGAATATTCCCGGGAGCAGGCCATCATCGACGGTGTCAACGTGGGCGAGGATATCTTCCTCATTGAGACCCAGGTGACGCAGAGCGGCGCCCATATCATGAAGCAGCTCATCGAGTGCCGCAACCGTCTTTCCCGTGAAAAGCGTTGGAAGCAGCTGGATGAGGATGTGAACTATGTTCCCACCCAGCTGGACCGGGACATTGTCAATCCCAGCCAGATCCGGATGGTCATCCGCACTTTCCGGGAGAATCTGTTCACCACACTTTTCCCGCGCCGCAGGGAAGTGCCCAAAACGCTGATTTTTGCCAAAACCGACAGCCATGCCGACGACATCATTCAGATCGTCCGCAAGGAATTTGGCGAAGGCAACGAGTTCTGCCAGAAAATCACCTACGCTGCTGATAACCCGGAGCAGATCCTGAGCGACTTCCGCAACAATTATAATCCCCGCATTGCGGTCACCGTGGATATGATCGCCACCGGCACCGATGTAAAGCCCATCGAGTGCCTGATTTTCATGCGTGATGTACGCAGCAAGAATTATTTTGAGCAGATGAAAGGCCGCGGCACCCGCGTTCTGGGCAAGGATGACCTGCAGAAGGTCACCCCTTCCGCCACCGAGAACAAGGACCATTTTGTCATTGTGGACGCCGTAGGTGTCACCAAATCCAAGAAGTCCGAGACCCGCACCCTGGAGCGCAAGCCTTCTGTGTCCATGAAAGAGCTCATGTTGAATGTGGCGCTGGGCGCGCGGGATGCGGACACCCTGACGTCCCTTGCCAATCGTGTGATCCGGCTGAACAGCCAAATGAGCCCCGGCGAGCGCAAGGAGTTTGCCCAAGTGGTCGGTCTGCCGGCCAATCAGCTGGCGGAAAATTTGCTCAACGCCTTTGACGAGGACGTACTGACGGCTCAGGCACAGGGGAATTTCCAGACCCATACCCCCACCGAGGAACAGCTGCAGACGGTGCAGCGGGAGGCCGCCGGGCAGGCCGCCGCGCCTTTCTGCCGCCCAGAGGTGCGGGATTTTATCGAAAATGTCCGCCGCAGCCATGAGCAGATCATCGACAACACCAACCCGGACACCCTTCTGTTTGCCGGTTTCGACGCCCAGAAGGAGGAGACCGCCGACCGGGTGATCCGGACGTTCCACGAGTTTATCGAGGAAAACAAGGACGAGATCATTGCCCTGCGCATCCTGTACAGCCAGACCTATCAGGATCGCCCCATGGCCATCGAGAAGCTGAAGGCTCTCTATCAGAAACTGCGCGGTAAAGGCGTGACCATCGAAAGACTTTGGGACTGCTATGTCATCAAGAAGCCGGACAAGGTAAAAGGAAGCAGTACTCTGCGCCAGCTGGCGGATCTGGTGTCCATGATTCGGTTTGAGATGGGCCAGGCGGACAGTTTACAGCCCTTTGCAGATAAGGTAAACTATAACTTCCAGCAATGGACCTTCCGCCGCAATGCCGGCGCGGTGCATTTCACGCCCGAGCAGATGGAGTGGCTCCAGTTGGTGAAGGATCACATTGCCACCTCCCTAAGCATCCAGACCGAGGACCTGGACCTGAGCCCCTTTGATCGCAAGGGCGGTCTGGGACGGTTCTACGAGGTATTCGGGGAACAGTACGAAGCGATATTGACAGAAATGAACCGGGAATTGGTAGCGTAAGAGGAGAGCACGAATGAAAACAGATTTTTCTACACCAATGACGTTTTATGAATTGATAGCAATCATATTAGCTGCTGTAGCCATCATCATTCCTATTGTTCAAGCCATATGGAAAAAATGGATCGTATCCGCAAAGCTAAGTTTTCTTCCAACCGGAAGAGCTAGTAGTACTGCAAATATAGAAATCGCAGTTTGGTTGCGCATTCTTCAAGAACAAATTCATCGATACAGAGAAGGGAAAATTGTATTTGGCACAAAAGAGAAAACAACATAAATTTATCGCTGAAGCTGTTTCCCACCGGAGATTTGATAAAACCTCCATAGTCTTTATAAGAAAAAGTCATGAAAGGATCTGTTTTATACGCCTCTACTGCACCGAAAGTAGCAATATACTTCCCTCCGATTTTCGCCATCTCCATAATGTGTTCCCCATATCGCGTAGAATCGTTGTTGAACTTGTAGCGCGGAGAATTAAAAGAGCATAGTATCGTGTTGCCACAATACTGGTCATTTGCCAAGTCAACGCCGAAAATATCATACAGATGAAGTTTTTTCGCAATTGGACGGCAAAGAGAAGAGAAATACCGATCGCTTTCTTCATATAAAATCTTTAGTTTTTGATATAACTCATCGTACTCCATGCCCCACATTTTGATTGCAGAACGCATTTCTCCATAGAACTGTTGCTCCTCTTTTTTGAAAGTAGGCGCTGTGATCTTGTATTTACTGCTCCGATTATAGGCCTGAAGCCAATCTTCCACGCCGTCAATCATTATCCCCATATATGGCATAAAAGAAAGCCAATAATTCGACTTGAAACGCTCGCTGTTTTTTACGATAGTAAAAAGAAATCTCAAATCGGTCTTTATTAATGAGATTGCTATTGCCTGTTGTTGTGTAAGTGGTTGCTCTTGCATATTTTTCTTTCGGGCTCCATTTTTAGTTGGTTTTGTAGGTCTTGTGCATCCGCACAGTTTATGCAGCTCATCTTTTGAAGCACCATGATGCGGCGATTTTTGTTCCAATGATGCCATAATGTTTTATAGACATTAGCAGAAAATTGTCACGTGATCCATGTGCACTATTTCCTTAAGCAATAATATTATGTTCCATATTACGACGGTGGTCAACAAGGCTCGTGCGACATGAACATACTCTGCAGTAAAAGGTGTACCATTACCGCACAATATGTATTCTGCTATCTAGTTATCATTCTAACAATCGTTGTCAAATGATTGTTGGTATGCCCGGCGTATACCCTCCAGTCCAACCTCAATTCTGCACAACTTTTGCTGCTTTCCGTTCGCCGAGCGGACAAAGTTGTGCAATTTCACGCCCCTATTTTCTGATAGTCCACACTATGGGACCGGCTCTCTGCTATAATGGGAGAAAGGAGTGAGTGGTATGGTGTTCTACACGGGCGATCCCCACGGCGATGTGGCAGAGATCGTGGAGTTCTGTCGGCAGATGCGGCTGCAGCCCGCCGATACCCTGGTGATCCTGGGCGACGTGGGGGCCAACTACTATCTGAACAAACGTGATCTGCACGTCAAGGAACAGCTCAATGCCTGCGGCCCCACAGTTTTGTGCATTCATGGCAACCACGAGTGCCGGCCTGCCCATGTGCCCGGGTATGGGCTACAGGATTGGAGCGGCGGTCAGGTGTATGTCCAGCCGGAGTATCCCCATGTGCTGTTCGCCGTAGACGGTGAGGTCTACACACTGGAAGGGCGGGATCATCTGGTGATCGGCGGCGCCTACAGCGTGGACAAGTACTACCGCCTCATGCGGGGCTTCCGCTGGTGGGAGGACGAGCAGCCTGACGAAGCCACCAAAGCTAAGGTGAATCGGGTACTGGCCGCCCGGGGCTGGCGGGTACCGGTGGTGCTGAGCCACACCTGCCCCTTCAAATATGAGCCAGTTGAAGCCTTTCTACCCGGCATCGACCAGGGCAGCGTGGACGCCTCCACCGAGCGGTGGCTGGATACCATCGACGACCGCCTGACCTGCGATGCCTGGTATTGCGGTCACTGGCACATCAACAAGCGGATCGGGAGGATGCACTTCTTATTCCACGAGTTTGAGGCGGCGATCGAGCACTGAAACTTCCCACGTTCCATACAAAGCAGGATCTTCTTAGAAAAGCTCTTGACATTTTCTGCATCTATGTTATCCTGAATTTATGGATTGGAGGTCATAGCCAACAGACGATCCACAACTGAATAGCAAACAACGAGTGATCAGGAGCTGGCTTTCCAAAGCTAAGACTACCAGGGCCGTGTGAGCAGGTGTTCGGGTTTTCCCGAAGCCTTTGTTCATGCGGCTCTTTTTTGTTGCCCTGCTCACACGATTTTCGGCAGTCCTTCTCCCGGTCACGGAAAGGAGGACCTATGTACTGTACTACCCGCTGGAACGAACAAAGCGCCGGGTATCCATGAGCGGCAATGGCCTGGCCGCGCATTTGGCTCTGTATGCTGGGTGTATCACAAACTGTATCTTTCGGTGGCTTTGGGATGGTGGATATGATGCCTGAATCGCTGTTTATGTCGGTTTATCAAGGACTTTTGGGCCAGAGGCGCTGTTCTTTTTGTCAGCACTGCGCTGTTCGTATAGCCGTGTTCAGACAAGTGAACGAAATGTGTTTCCCGGACTGTGAATCCGCCTCACCAGTCTTTTGCAAAATGTGAAATTTTCAAATGGGTGAGCGTTTTGGCATGTCCGTGTTACATGGATATAATGAGGGGCTTTTTCTATGGTCGGTTTCCCGTCAAATTTGCCAAACTTTCAAAGATTTGCTTGGAAGGTGTTCGTTTGCGGCACTCCGTGTTACTGATATATAACGAGAGGACTTTTTCCCGACCTCGCCACCACAGCAAGGAACCCTACATGATGGGTTCCTTGTTCGGGCAAATTCTGCCGTCCATCGCCACAAGGAACCCTACATAAGGAACCCTGGAATCCCGTCACATCCGAAACAAGGAACCCTGCATAAGGAACCCTTGACCGCCGCTCATCAACCTCACAGAAAGGAGGGGTATCGCCGCTTCCGGCCGGCATCCGCTGTCCGTTTATCCGCCCAGGCGCGTTTTCGCGCCGCGAAAATCTTTTGAGAGCAGGTGATCGATGAAGAATTTTGACATCCAGACCCTTTACAAACTGTTGTTCGTCGACTATCCCGACATCGTGACGGTGCGCCAGCTGCAGGTTATGCTGGGCATCAGCCGCCACGCGGCCTACGACCTTCTGACAGACGGCAGCATCCGGGGGCTCAAGCTCGGCAACGCCTACAAGATCCCCAAGATCAACGTGATCCGCTATGTGGTGGAGAACGGCGTGCAACCCGCCGCCCGGGCCGCCGGCTCCTGACCCTCCCGCGCCGCAAAGCGTCCCTCGCCGCTGTCCGCCCGGTGTTCGCCCTGTGCGGGGCCTGACAGGCGGTGCGGACCGTTTTCCCCCGCGCCGGGGCCAAGGCCGTTTTGCGGGCCTGTTTGGGGCCGCTGTGGCCGCGCCCGCCTCATCCAATCAAACCAACGAAAAAGGAGAAATGCTTTTGACGAAATTCCAACCCATTGACGCGCGAACTCTTTCCATCACTCCGCTGCCGCCAGTGCGGTGGCTCGTTCCCAATCTGTTGTCCGGCGGGCTTTCCATGCTGTCGGGCGGCAGCAAAATCGGTAAAAGCTGGCTTTGTCTCTGGCTGTGTTTGCAACTGGCCAAAGGCGGCGAACTCTGGGGGCGGCCGCTCCGCGCCCAGGCGGTGCTGTACCTCTGCCTCGAGGATACATACGCCCGCATCCAGAGCCGGCTGTTCTGCCTGAGCGAAGAGGAGATGCCGGACAACCTCTATTTTCAAACCGCCTGCGAGGGATTGGGCCACGGCCTCGAGGAACAGATCGAGCAGTTCCTGGCCGTCCGCCCGGACACCGGGCTAGTGGTCATCGACACCCTGCAAAAGGTGCGCACCGGCGATGCCAACGGCAACGTCTATGCCTGCGACTACCGGGACATGAGCGCCTTGAAATCCCTGGCCGACCGGCACAACATCGGCATCCTGCTGGTGCACCACCAGCGCAAGGACCAGACCGACGACCCCTTCGATGACATTTCCGGCTCTGTGGCTCTGATGGGCGGGGCGGACACCAGCTGGGTGCTGCGTCGCCGGCGGATGAGCCTGAACGCCCAGCTACACGTGACCGGCCGGGACATGGAGAGCCGCGCCCTGGACCTGCGCTGGGCGGACTGCCGCTGGGAGTTGGAACATGAGGAGACCTCCGAGGAACTAGCCCGCAAGGCCGTACCCGCCTGTGTGTGGGCGGTGGCTGACTTTGTGAAGCAGCAGAAATTCTGGCAGGGCACCGCCACCGAACTGCTGGCTGCTGCCGGTATCTCCGACTTGCAGCCCAACCAACTGACCCGCAAACTGGTGGAATTTTACCCTACCGATCTGGCGCCCCTGGGCATCCGCTGCGAGAGCCGCCGCACCGCCAGCGCCCGGCAGCTCCGACTCTGGTATGACGGTGATGACGCGGATGACGATAAATCCGGCACACCCCCGGACGGCGGGTATACCCCGGAAACACCGTCAGCACCGTCATCATCGTCACAGGAGGCGCTTGGGGGTAACAAGCATGGGCTTTGTGTTGCCACCGGGCAACCCTTCGCCGGTACGGGGAGCGCCCCGAACCCCCGTGCGGAGGTGGCCCTGTGAGAACAAGAAGCGTAGGCCTCAATGTGCGGGTGAGCCCCGCCGAGAAACAACGAATCCAAACAGCGGCCGGCCGGTGTGGGCTGACCCTGTCGGAATATCTGCGCCAGCGGGCGCTGGGGTATACGCCCCGGTTCCATCCGCCCCAGGCGTTTTTCAGTTACCTGACCTGGATGGACAACCTGACCGATCAGCTGGCCCGGTTGGACCCGCCTCTGGCGGAACAGTACCGCCGCTGTCGGGAAGGTCTTCTGGACAGCCTCCTGCGGAAGGAGGATGCCTCTGGCGACCACTAAAATTTGGCCGGTGCGGGACAGCCTGCGCCGGGTGGTGGACTACGCCGCCAACCCGGACAAGACCGAGTACAGCGGCCTTGCCCAGGCGCTGCATTACGCGGAGAACGATGCCAAGACCACTTTACAGGAAACGGCCCAGCTGGTGAGCGGCATCCACTGCCGCCCCAAGACCGCCTGGGCAGAGATGCGGGCGGTGCAGGAGCAATTCGGCAAGACCGAGGGGGTGGTGGCCATGCACGCCTACCAGAGTTTCAAGCCCGGGGAGGTGACCCCGGAGCAGTGCCACGCCATCGGGGTAGAGCTGGCCCGCCGGGTGTGGGGCGGGCGGTTCCAGGTGCTTGTGGCCACCCATCTGAACACCGGCTGCCTACACAACCACTTCGTCATCAACGCGGTGTCATACATTGACGGAAAGAAGTACGAGCAGCGGCGGGACCAATACCGGGAGATGCGCCGGGTGTCCGACCAGCTGTGTCGGGAACACGCCCTGTCGGTGATTCAGAATCCGGGCGGCAAAAAGCCCCGGCCGCTCTACGAGGGCGCGGGCCAGACCCGGTACGAAGCAATGCGCCGTGCCATCCGCAAAGCCCTGGCACAGACCAGCACTGAGCGGGACTTCGCCCGGGTGCTGCGGCAGCAGGGGTATCTCTGGCGGCGGGAGGAGGGGCGCAAATACGCCACCCTCCGTTCGCTGGACGGCGGCCGGGCGGTGCGGGTGTGCCGGCTGGGGGCGGAATACGACTGGCCCGCCATGGAGCGGGCGCTGGCCAAAAACTTCGCCCGGTACGGCCCCCACTTCTATGACCTGAACTTCAACCCGAAGTACAGCCTGCGGCCCCGGCCTGCATACCATCCGCCTGCACGGCGGTATCGGTGCCGGGGAGTGTTCGCCCATCAAAAGAGCAGCCTGTTCCGGCTGTACCTCTACTACTGCTACCAGCTGGGCATCTACCCGAAGCGGCCCGTGCCCCGGGTGAACTGGCCGGAGATCAACGCCCTGTGGCGGGACATCGACAAGACCCTGGAGGAACTGCATCTGACCAGCGAGCGGGGCTTTTCCACGGTGGCGCAGGTAAAAGCCCACCGGGAAACACTGGCGGGACAATTCACCGCCCTTTGCCAGGAGCGAGCGGACTGCGCCCGTCAGCTTCGGTGGAAGGAGCCGCCGCCCGAGGCATCCCAGAGGAGGGCGGAGCTGACCCGCCAAATCGCCGCCCTGCGCAAAGAGGACGCGGCCGCCCAGCGCATCATCGAGAAGGTGGAAAAGACCGCCGCCTGCCGGGAGGAATACCGCCGCCAGCAGGAGCGGGACAAGCCCCGCCACCAACCCTACGACCGCACACAAATCCGCTAACTAAAACGCCCGCGCCGAGAAAACCGGCGCGGGCAGTCTGGTGGATATGTACCCATTCCAGGCGTGTGACCTTGTGCAGTTTTGTGAATAGTTTTCGAGGCAACTTTCGGGTATTCTTGTGTCGGACCCGGAGAACACCAATAATCCAAAGGAGGAATGTCCATGGTATCTGGTCGACTGACCGAAAAGAACGGATATTTTTATATTGTACTCAGCTACAAAGGACCTGACGGCAAGCGGGTGCAGAAATGGCAGGGTACCGGGCTGCCGGTGAAAGGCAACAAGAAAAAGGCTGAGGATCTGCTACGGCAGGCCCGCCATAGCTTTACCCCGCCTGCACCTGATCGTTCCACTGACCTAAGCCCAGACATGCTGTTCAGTGATTATATGCTCTACTGGCTGAAAATCATCCGTACTTCTGTGGAGCCAACCACCTGGTCCAGCTACTGCTTCAACGTGAAGGACCATATCGTGCCGTACTTCGAGCCTACCGGCATCACGCTGAGAGGATTGAAAGCCAGCCATATCCAAAGCTTCTACCTTCATGAGTTGGAGACCCTCAAAGCAACAAGCGTGATCAAGCAGCATGCTAACATGCACAAGGCTTTGAAGTATGCGGTAAAGCTGGATCTCATCCCCGGCAACCCAGTGGACAAAGTAGAGCGGCCTAAACTGCAGAAGTATATGGCATCTTACTATACTGCCCAGGAGATGGAGGAGTTATTTCAGGCGGCCCGAGGTAGTCGTCTGGAACTGATCATCCAATTTGCGGCATTTTACGGACTGCGCCGCAGCGAAGTACTAGGCCTGCGGTGGGACGCCATCGACTTTGAGGCTGGCACTCTGACCATCCGGCACATTGTCACAAGCACCAATATAGAAGGTAAACACATTCTGATACAGGCTGACCGTGCCAAGACCAGTTCTAGTCTGCGGACTTTGCCACTGGTGGCAGGCTTTGCCCAACGGCTGAAGGAGCTGAAGGAGCAGCAGGAATACAACGAGGGGCTCTGCGGAAATTGCTATAACAAAAAATACAAAGGATATCTGTTCGTAGATGAGATGGGCAATCTCATTCTTCCCAATGCAGTTTCCGAGAATTTTGGAAAGCTCCTGAAAGCACATGGTCTGCGCCATATTCGCTTCCATGATTTACGGCACTCCTGCGCCAGCCTGCTGCTGAAGCAGGGTGTGCCCATGAAGCAGATACAGGAATGGCTGGGACACAGCGATATCTCCACCACGGCCAACATCTACGCCCATCTGGATTCCCAGTCGAAACAACTGAGCGCCGCCATGATGGAAAAGGCCCTTGCACTGCCCGAGGAGCTGCCCGAAAGCCGGTGGTAAGGCAAGAAAAAATGCTGTCGGCGTCAGGACAATAAAAAGCGGCGCCATGCCGATAAACATCGACATAGCGCCGTTTTCTGGCGCAGCGGGAGGGATTCGAACCCTCGTGTGGTTGCCCACAAACTGATTTCGAGTCAGCCCCGTTATGACCGCTTCGATACCGCTGCATATTTAATTTTCAAGCACCGTCCTGCAAGACATTTGGAAAAATGCAAGATTTCGATGCAAGATAACAAGGGGAAATTCAGATGTGCACCCGAGGAAAAGCCCGTTGTTAAGCCATTCCTTGCGGACAAATTGACCAAAGGGCGAGAGTCTTTCGAGTGCTGCACCATCGACCACTCGGACAACTCTCCATATTCTATTTTCTCAAGCACCGCCTTGCAAGATATTTAGAAAAATGCAAGATTTCGATGCAAGATAAGCGGGAAAAATTTTGATACACACCCCGGATTCAGCCCCATGTGAAGCTAAACCCCGCGGACAAATCAGCCAGAAAGCCTCAAACTTTCGAGTCAGCCCCGTTATGACCGCTTCGATACCGCTGCATAGAAAGCGCCGCTGTACGCGGTGCCTATTTATTATAGCAAAAAGAAGGGCCAGCGTCAACGAAAAAAGCTGTGAGGCTGGCATTTGGCGCGAAAAATCGGTGTGGGCAGCATGAGCCTGTGCAGAAAGGGGTTCCGCACAGAAAAAGATGTGCTATAATAATTTTCAAGAGGGCGCCTGTGCTAAAGCGCGAAAGTGCGGCGCGGGCATATCTTTACAAGGCGCGGGCATATACATCACACAGCGGAAAAGGGGGCCTGGGGGATGGAACTTGTAAGAGGAATTGCGGCCTCTGCCGGCCTTGCGGTGGGCACGGTGCGCCGGCTGCGCCATATCCAGACAGGCCTTGGGCGGGTGGTGATGAGCCCCGCACAGGAATTTGAGAGCTTCTGTGCGGCCGCCGAGATTGCGCGTGCCCAGCTGGAGGAAATGGAAAAAAAGGCAGACAGCACGCAAAAGGACATTTTGGCCGCCCAGCGCATGATGCTGGATGATGAGGGCCTGCGCGAAGAGATAGAGCGGTATATCAAAGCAGGTGCCGGGGCCGCCGCAGCGGTAGAGCGCGCGGCCGGCATCTTTGCGGGGCGCATCCGCGCGCTGGACAACGATTATATGCGAGAGCGCGCCTGCGATGTGCTGGACGCCTGTTACCGCGTGGTGGAGGCGCTGGATGACAGCCCGAGGCAGATTTTGCAGCTTTCGGGCCCGGCCATCATTGCCGCACACGAAATATACCCCACCGATATTTTTTTGCTGGACCGCAGCCTGATTTTGGGGTTTATCACGGCCCAGGGCTCGGTGAACGCCCATGCGGCCCAGCTTGCCCGCACCATGGGCATCCCCGCTGTAGTGATGGCGGGCGAAGACTTTTTGGAGGCATGCGACGGCCGCCTGGCCGCGCTGGACGGAAACGGCGGCGAAGCATACCTGGACCCGGACGAGGGCACAAAGGCGCGCTTTTCCCACAGCATCCGCCTTTCGCGGCGCCGCAGCCTTACCAAGGAAAAACTGCGCGAGGCCATATGTGTCACGCGCGATGGCACGCGCATCACATTAATGGCCAGCTGCGCCACGCAAAGCGGTGTGGCGCAGGCCATGGAAGAGGGCGCAGAGGGCATTGGGCTTCTGCAAAGCGAATATCAGCTTTTGGCCCAAAGCGAAGCTGGCGAGGACGCACAGGTGCGCTTTTATTCCCAGTGCCTTGTAAATGCAAAGGGCAAGCCGGTCACCATCGCTACCTACGATTTCAGCACAGATAAACAGCCGCCCGGCTTTGAGGCGCCGCCGGAAAAGAACCCCGCCCTTGGGCTGCGCGGCGTGCGTTACAGCCTGGCGCATCCCCAGCTGCTGCGCAGCCAGTTTGCAGCGCTGCTGCGTGCAGGTGTGGCGGGCAGCCTGCGCGTGGCGCTGCCCATGGTATCCTCGCGCGAAGAGATGGAGCGCGCGCTGGATATCATGCACGAGACAAAGCGCAGCCTGCGCGAGGCAAAGCGGATGTTCAATGAAAATGTGCCGGTGGGCGTGGTGGTGGAAACACCGGCCGCAGCGCTGTGCGCACGTGAGCTGGCGCAGAAAGCGGCGTTTTTCTGTGTAGACCTTGCAAACCTGGCCCAGTATACGCATGCGGCAGACAGAACACAGGCAGATGTGCAGCCGTATTTTTCTGTCACGTCCCAGGCGGTGCAGCAGCTGGTGGGCATGGTGCTGGAGGCAGCCAAAAAAGCCAATATTCCAATGGTGCTGTGCTGCGACAATGCGGCACAACCCAGCATGGTGGAAAGCTATGCCCGCCTTGGCGTGCGCTGTTTTTCCATGGCTGCGGGCGATATTCTGCCAGCCAAAGAATACCTGATGGGAATGAGCCTGCAATAAGTTGGCAACGAACTGGCCGTGAGTTTGCCGAGAATTTGCAAAGAAGAGATGCGTGTTGTTTTGCGCATTGCAAAAAGGCTTCTGCAGCACAGCTGCAGAAGCCTTTTTATACCTCCGCCCGCGTGTGGCGGGCGATTTGTTTTTAGTTGCGGCTTTCTGCCAGGAAGAACAGCGCCACCGTGCCGGGGCCGGAATGCGCGCCAATCACCGGCCCAATGGGGTTTGTATAAATATCTGCTGTGCCGAAGCGCTGGCGAATCTGCTGTGCCACATATTCCACATCGTCCTTGCAGTCGCCATGGCTGATGAAGATGGTTTGGTGAGCATTGTCGATGCCCGTCTTCGCCATATGTTCCACCAAAGCGTCCAGGCTTTGGCGGCGGCCGCGCACTTTTTCCATGGGGATAAGATGGCCTTCATCGTCCACATGCAGCACGGGCTTGATGGAAAGCATGGTGCCGAAAAACGCCGCCGCGCCGGACACGCGCCCGCCGCGCTTTAAATGGTTCAAATCATCCACGGTGAACCAGTGTGCCAGATGCAGGCGGTTTTCCTCCACCCACTGCGCCACTTCTTCAATGCTTTTGCCCTTGTCGCGCTCCTGGCAGGCCAGGTAGACAAGCAGGCCCTCGCCCATCGAGGCGCCCAGCGTGTCTACGCACAGCGCCTTGCGCTGCGGGTATTCCTCGGCCAGCTCGGCAAAGGCAATGCGGGCGTTGTTGAACGTGCCCGAAAGGCCGGAAGAAAACGCCAGATACAGCACGTCCTCGCCGCCTGCCAGAATGGGCCCCACGGCCTCTTTAAAATCCATGGGATTAAGCTGGCTGGTGGTGGGCATGCTGCCGGCACGAACTTTATCGTAAAACACTTTTGAGGACATATCGGTCTCGTCCGGTGTATTGCGATAAGTTTTTCCGTCCATTGTAAACGTCAGAGGCATTACGGTGACGTTCATTTTTTCCACCAGCGCAGGGGAAAGATCTGTGGTGGAATCGGTCAAAATACGGTAAGGTGCCATAAAGCTCCTCCTTTATTGATGAAAGAATTCCGGCATCAGTATAGCATATTGCAAGATAATTTTCCATTATTTTTCTGCGTGCCGCCGCCTGAACCAGGTGAGGATGTGTTCTTCAAACGCCAGGCACAAAAGGGCCACAAGCCCTGTGACGGCAAACACGGCAACCGACACCTGCCACGAGCCCTCGGCCAGCTGGCTTGCGGCAAAGGTACTGGTGAGCACCGACGGAATGCGGGCCAGCGTAGAGATGATGAGAAATTGCCAGGCCGGAATGGGAAGGAAAGGCCCCAGATAAGTGAGAAGGTCTTTCGGCGTGCCCGGAATGAAAAACACCAGGAACACCGAAAAGCGGATGTGCGCTTCATCCCGAAGAAAACGGTATTTGGTGAAAGCCTTTTCGTCAATGCGTTTGGCGCCGAACAGGCGCACGAAAGCATATACGGTGCAGCTTGCCAGCAGAATGCCCAAAAGGCACAGCAACAGCCCGGCCCAGGTGCCGTAAAGAAGGCCCGCAGCGAATTCAACCGCTTCACCGGGCAGGAAAGCCACCACCACCTGAAGAAGCTGGATGCCCAGAAAGATGAATACACCCAGCACACCCTTGCCGCGCACAAATTCAATGAAAGCGTCACGGGCCTGCGGCTGGGTGAGCACAGCCCATATCTCACGCCAGTAAGTAAGGCCGAACCCGGCCAGAATGAGAAGCACCAGCACGCCGGCCAGTTTTCCGGCGTGCTTTTTCCACCATTGTTTCATTTACAATTCCTTATATTCTTCCAGTGTAATGCCGCGCTGCATCATAATTTGCGCAGCCTCTCTGCCTACATAACGATAATGCCAGGGTTCATACGTCACACCGGTGATCGATTCTTTGCCCTGCGGGTAGCGCAGAATGAACCCGTATTCGGCGCAATGCGCTTTCAGCCAGGCAAACTGCGGCGTTTGTTCGAAATCTGCCGTCAGGTCGGAATGATTTGAGTACCAGTCTGCACTGACAATATCGGCCGCAAGGCCCAGGTTGTGTTCACTGGTGCCCGGGCGCGCCACCCATTGGGCGGCATTCTTCTCGGCCTGTTCGCGGGGCAGGCCCTCTTCCACAAACGAGGCCACTTTGCGCTCGAACAGCGCCTTCTGGCGGGCCACGCTGCGATAGCCGGACACTAAGTATAGCTTGTTTCCGGCTGCTTCGGCGTCTGCCAGCATCTCTTCCAGTGCGGTGGCAGCGCGCGCATCGAACGGGCGGTTTTCATACCCTTCAATATTCACGGTTTTCACAGAGAAATCTTCCGGCAGAGGGTTTGCCGCATTCACCAAGCGCGTGGCCCATTCGTCCGCGGCCGCGGCTGTTGCCGCGGCACTGGATGAACCGGCCATAGAGGAAGAACCTTCCAGCGTTTCTTTGCCTTTGCTGATGGCGCTGGAAACGCCGCTTTCCACCTTTGACATACCGCTTTCGATACTGCCGGAAGAAGAGCTGCCGGACATGCTGGAAGAACCGCTTTGCGTGCCGGACGAGGAAGAGTGCTTTGAAGACGAGCTGCTAGAGCTGCAGCCCGCAAGAAGGGCCGCGGCAAGCGCCAGGCAGCTTACAAGGGACACTGTTTTTTTCAGCAACATACAAACTCCTTTTCGCCCCGGCGGGGCAAAAAGCAGCCGCGGGGCTATTGTAAATTGCCGGTCAGTGCCATTGTGACAGCCAGTGCAGCAAGGGGCGCCGTCTCACAGCGAAGAATGCGCGGCCCAAGGCCCACCGGCACAAGGCCGGCGGCCACGGCGGCCTGTGCCTCCTCGGGGGAAAAGCCGCCCTCGCTGCCGGTGACGATGGCAATGGTGTTTCCACCAGCCAACCGGCTATGTAAGGGCGCGCCGCCTTTTTCGTAACAGAACAAAGCGGTATCTGCCGCTGCGGCCTCGGCCAGCATCTGCTGATATGTGAGGGGCAGCCCCACTTCCGGAATCACGCCCCGCCCGGCCTGCTTGGCGGCCTCGAAGGCAATGCGGGCATACCGCGCGTGCTTTTTTTCTTCATTTTTTGGTGCGGCCACGCAAAAGCGGCTGAAAAACGGCACAATGCGCGCAGCGCCCAGCTCGGTGGCCTTTTGAATGATGTGTTCCAGCTTATCCTGCTTGGGATAACCCACATATAGGATGACACGCACCGAAGGCTCTGATACACATGCTTCGCTGGAAAGGATATCCAGCCCGGCGCGCGTGGGGGAAACTGCGGCAAGGCGGCAGGCATAATCGGTGCCGCGGCCATCGCACACCGTAACGGCCTGCCCTGCCTGCGCGCGCATCACCACGCACAAATGGCGGGAATCCGCCTCGCTCAGCCATGCCCTGCCCTGTGTGATCTCTGTGGAAAAATACCGGTGCGGCATGCAGCGCCCTCCTTTTCTGCCGCCCGCTTCAGGCGGCGTGATGGGTGCACACAAGGCACACCCAGCCGTTTTTTTCTTTGATTTGCTGCACGGCCAGCCCGGCCGCCTGCACGGCCTCCACCACTTCGTCTTTGCGGGTGTCGATGATGCCGCTGGCCATGAAGATGCCATCCGGCTTCAAAAGGGCGGGCACACCGGGCACCAGCGCCTTGATGGCGTTGGCCACGATGTTGGCACAGATGATGTCGTACTGGCCGCTGGCCTGGTTGGACAAATCGCCCACCAGCACCTTGAAATTCTGTTGCACGCCGTTGCGCTGGGCGTTTTCGCCCGCGGTGCGCACGCACATGGGGTCAATGTCCACGCCTTCGGCCCCGGCCGCGCCCAGTTTCAGCGCTGCAATGGCAAGAATGCCGCTGCCGGTGCCGATGTCCAGCACGCGCTCACCGCCGCGCACATGTTCGTCCAGCGTCTCCAGGCACAGGGCGGTTGTCTCATGGGTGCCGGTGCCAAACGCCATGCCGGGGTCCAGCGTGATGACGGCGCGGGATGTTGTGCAGGTTTCCCAGCTTGGCACAATGGCAAGGCGGCGGCCAATCTCCATGGCGTGGTAATATTGCTTCCAGCCGTTTTCCCAGTCCTCCTGCTTCACGCCCTCGCAGCTCAGCGTATAGGGCACCTCGGCGCGTGTCAGCCTGTCCTGCATCAATTCGGCAATTTCGGCAAAGTTTTCATCCGGCGCAATGTAAAGATGCACCGTCACCTCGTCGCGCGGCTTATCTCGAAGCGATTGCTCAATCAGGTCTACATGCGCAATGGCCTGCACCTGCTCTTCCAGGTCGCGGTAATCTTCAATATAAATGCCGCCGCCGGAAATGCCGGTGGCGATGGCTTCGGCCGTGTCGGCATAGCGCGCAGGCACAACCGTTTTGATATCTGTCCATTCCATCGTGTGAGAAAGCTCCCTTCTCTTCCGTTCGCCGGGCGCAGGGGCATGTGCGGCGTGCCGCGGCGGCCCGCCCCGGTTCGGCTTTATTATACACGCTTTGCACGCCGCGGAAAAGGGCGCGCGCAAATTTCGGCTTTTCCGTTTGCCTGGCGCGCCGTGTTGCCGGGCCTTTGCGCGGCAGGCGGTGCACAAAGGGTGGGAAGGCGCTGCGAACTGTGCAAGAGAATATGTTTGTTAAAATTTTGTCAATTTGACAAAAACCATGCAAGGAATCGAAAAATATTCAGCAGAACGGCTTATTGATAGATTTTTCACAATACGGTACAATAGAATCAGCGAAGATTCGCAAAGTGACATGGAACATGCAAGACGTCAATTACAATATTTGATTTTGGAGGAAGACGCTATGGCAGAAAAGAAAGCAGCGCCCGTCACCACGGTGAAATCGGAAGTGGACACCATGATTGATGCGCTGGTGGAAAAGGCGCAGGTGGCCCTGCAGGAGTTTTTGAAGCTGGACCAGGAGCAGGTGGACCATATTGTGCATGAAATGGCCCTGGCGGGCCTGGATAAGCACCAGGAACTGGCGCGCATGGCCGTGGAGGAAACGGGCCGCGGCGTATATGAAGACAAAGTAATCAAGAATATGTTTGCCACGGAATATATCTGGCACGACATCAAGAACGAAAAAACCGTGGGCATTCTGGACGAAAATGAGATGGAAGGCTATGTGGAAGTTGCAGAGCCCGTGGGTGTAATTTGCGGCGTGACGCCCACCACGAACCCCACCTCCACCACGCTGTTCAAATGCCTGATTGCGGTGAAAACGCGCAACCCCATCATTTTCGGCTTCCACCCCTCTGCGCAGAAATGCTCTGCCGAGGCGGCCCGCATTGTATACGAGGCGGCTGTAAAGGCCGGCGCGCCAAAAAACTGCATCCAGTGGATTGACAAGCCCTCCATTGAGGCCACCGGCGCCCTGATGAACCACCCGGGCGTGGCCACCATTTTGGCCACGGGCGGCCCGGGCATGGTGCAGGCGGCTTATTCCTGCGGCAAGCCCGCGCTGGGCGTAGGCCCGGGCAACGTGCCCTGCTATATTGAGAAAACGGCCGATTTGCACCGCGCCTGCACAGACCTGATGATGTCGAAAACATTCGACAACGGCATGATTTGTGCGTCGGAGCAGGCCGTGATTGTGGACGAAGCCATCGCAAAAGATTTCGAGGACTATATGAAGGCCAACAACTGCTACTTCCTCAACAAGGAAGAGACCGAGCAGCTTGCGAAATATATGTTCCCGGACCCGAACAAGGGCGTGTATGCACCGCTGGTGGGCAAAAGCGCAAACTGGATTGCCGAGCAGGCCGGGCTGAAGGTGCCCGCCAAGACGAAGATTCTGATTGCGCCGCTGGATAAGCCGGATAACAACCACCCCCTGGCCAAAGAAAAGCTCAGCCCCGTGCTGGCCTATTTCAAAGTGAAAAACACGCAGCAGGGCTTTGACTATGCCAATAAGATGCTGGAACTGGGCGGCCTGGGCCACTCTGCCGTCATCCATACGGGCGATATGAAAATTGCGGACGAATACGGCATTGCCATGCGCGTGGGCCGCATCATCGTCAACAGCCCGTCCTCTCAGGGCGCCATCGGCGATATTTACAACACCAACACTCCGTCCCTCACGCTGGGCTGCGGCTCTTACGGCAAGAACTCGGTGAGCCAGAACGTCACCACCGTCAACCTCATCAACAAAAAGCGCATCGCGAAACGGAGAGTCAATATGCAGTGGTTCAAAGTGCCGCCCAAGATTTATTTTGAGGAAGATTCCATCCAGTATCTGGAGAAGATGGAAGACATCTCCCGCGCATTTATCGTCACAGACCCCGTGATGGTAAAGCTGGGCAATGTGGACAAGGTGCTGTACTATCTGCGCAAACGCGAGCAGTACTGCCATGCGGAAATTTATTCCGATGTGGAAAGCGACCCCAGTGTGGAGTGCATCATGCGCGGCGTGGAGGCCATGCGCGCCTTCCAGCCGGACGTGATTATTGCCATTGGCGGCGGCAGCGCCATTGACGCGGCCAAGGGCATGTGGCTGTTCTACGAGCACCCCGACACCAGCTTTGACGGCCTGCGCCAGCGCTTTTTGGATATCCGCAAACGCGCGTTCAAGTTCCCGAAGCTGGGCACGAAAACAAAGCTGGTGGCCATTCCCACCACCTCCGGCACGGGCAGCGAGGTGACGAGCTTCTCTGTTATCACCGATAAGAAAAACGGCAACATCAAATACCCCCTGGCAGACTACAGCCTGACGCCGGACGTTGCCATCATCGACCCGCAGTTCACCTGGAGCATGCCCAAGAGCATTGTGGCCGACACGGGCCTGGACGTGCTGACGCACGCCATTGAGGCGTATGTATCCACCATGGCCAACGACTACACCGACGGCCTGGCCCTGCATGCCATTGAGATGGTGTTCACCTATCTGGAAAAATCGTACAACGGCGACCGCCTTGCCCGCGAAAAGATGCACAACGCCTCGTGCATTGCCGGCATGGCCTTCACCAACGCCTTCCTGGGGCTGAATCACTCGATGGCGCACAAACTGGGCGGCGAATATCACATCCCGCACGGCCGTGCCAACGCCATTCTGCTGCCGTATGTGATTAAATACAACGCCACAAAGCCCACGAAGTTTGCCTCCTTCCCGAAATATAAGGAGTATGTGGCCGACGAGCGCTATGCCAAAATTGCCCGCCGTGTGGGCCTGTGCAGCGCAAAGGCGCCCACGCAGGAGGCTGTGGACAGCCTGATCAGCGCCATTGAGGACCTGATGCGCGCCACCGAGCGCCCGCTGTCCATCTCTGCCTGCGGAATCAGCGAGGCCGAGTTCATGAGCAAGGTGGAAGAGCTGAGCTATAAGGCGTTTGAAGACCAGTGCACCACGGCAAACCCCGTGTACCCGCTGGTGAGCGAAATTGAAGAACTGTACAAGGCCGCTTTCTATGGCAAGGAAGCCAAAAAAGCGTAACGGTGCTTTCAAAAAATTCGGGCCCTGCTAAATGCAGGGCCCGAATTTTTGCACTGGGCCAGGCGGCGCAGTATGCGCAGCAAAACTGCATGCGGGCGGCGGCCGCTTTGGGCGGGGTGCCCAAAGCCCGTTCGCCTTTTTTGGTGCCTTTTTTTCGGGCGGATATGGTAAAATAGGGCAGGAAATATCACATCCGTGTGTAAGGGGGCGCGTTTTTGTGCATCAGCAGGAGCTCAAAACGCCCGGCCGTGTGCTGGACGGCCGCGGCATCATTCATCCGGGGTGGGCCGCCCGGCCTGTGCAGGTATACCGCAGGGCCGATATCAAGGCCTCGCCGCTGCGCATAAAAGAATGGGATTTTTACCAGGTGTCCGACCGGGAAAAATGCCTGCAGTTCACCTTCGGCCATGCCTCTTATGCCGGGCAGGCCGGCATCATGCTGTTCGATTTTCAAAACGGAAAGATGATTGCCGACATCAACAAAATCATCCCCTTCCCCTTTGGGCGGCTGCACTTGCCGGAGAGTGCAGAAACCGACAGCGACATCGCCTATGACAAGCAGGGTGTGCACCTGCGCTTCAAAACAGAGGGCAGCACGCGCTTTCTCTCTTTTTCAGCGCCCGATTTTGAAGCCAACATCACGCTGGAACGCACCATGCCATTTTCTGCCGTCGTTCAGACGCCATTTCGGGAATCGCCCCGCATGTTCTACTATAACCAGAAAATAAACTGCATGACGGCGCGCGGCCGGGCGGTCTACAAAGGGCAGGCATACACATTCGGCGAGGATGCATTTGGCCTGCTGGATTGGGGCCGCGGTGTGTGGCCCTATCACAATGAGTGGTACTGGGCCAATGGCACCGCCCCGGTGGCAGGGCAGCTGTTCGGCTTCAATTTGGGCTGCGGCTTTGGCGACACCTCAAAAGCCACCGAGAACATGCTGTTCTACGGCGGAAAAGTGACAAAGCTGGGGCGGGTGCACTTTGATTTGGGCACCGCTTATATGAAGCCGTGGCATTTGTACGATGACGAGGGCAGGCTGGATTTGACGCTGACCCCCAGCTTCGACCGCACCACCAGAATTCGGGCCGTGGTGGTGAACAACTGCTGCCACCAGATGTTTGGCCTGTTTGAGGGCACGGCTGTTTTGGCGGACGGCACAAAACTGCTGGTTGAAGAACTGCCCGCCTTTGCCGAACATGCAGTGAACAACTGGTAAAGGCGGCTTTGGGTGCACAAAAAACAAATGAAAAAGGGCTCGCGCGGCGTTACAGCCGCGCGAGCCCTTTTGCATGGAGCCCCAAAAGCGCGTTGAAAACAAGAAAGACTGGCCATTTCCCGGCAGGCGGGCAGGGTCACAGCAGCTGCACACCGGCTGCGGCGCAGGCCGCGCGGGTGGCGCCGTCCCACAGGGACACCTGCACTTCACCCACATGCGCCTTGCCCAGCATCAGCATGCACAGGCGGCTTTGGCCAATGCCGCCGCCAATGGTAAGGGGCAGTTTGCCCTCTAAAAGCGCCTTGTGGAAGGCCAGCTGGGCGCGCGCTTCACAGCCGGCGGCCTTCAGCTGGGCGGCCAGGCTTTCGGCGTCCACACGGATGCCCATGCTGCTAATTTCCATAGCGCAGCCCAGCGGCTCGTGCCAGAACAGGATATCACCGTTCAGCTGCCAATCGTCATAGTCTGGCGCGCGGCCGTCGTGCGGTGTGCCGCTGGCCAGCGGCGCGCCAATTTGCCCAATGAACACAGTGCGGCATTCCCGGCAGATGGCGTTTTCACGCTGTTTGGGCGTCATGCCGGGCCAGCGGTCTTCCAGCTGCTGGCTTGTCACAAAGGTGACGCTGCGCTCCAGCTGCACGGAAAGCTGAGGGAACTGCCACTTCACCTCGTCCAGTGTGCCGCACACGGCGTGCACAATGTCCTGCACGGTTTTTTCCAGGTAAGCCTGTGTGCGGTCTTCCCGCACAATTACCTTTTCCCAGTCCCACTGGTCTACATAAATAGAGTGCAGGTTATCCAGCGCTTCGTCGCGGCGGATGGCGTTCATGTCTGCCACAAGCCCGTTGCCGGGGAAAAAATCATACTCGTGCAGCGCAAGGCGCTTCCATTTCGCCAGCGAGTGCACCACCTGCGCGGTGCTGTGCACGGCGGGAATGTCGAACGCCACCGGGCGCTCCACACCGTTCAAATCGTCATTCAGGCCCAGGGCCGGGTCTACAAACAGCGGCGCCGTCACGCGCTTCAGGTGCAGCGCGCTGCACAGCTTTGCCAGAAAAACCTGCTTGATCAGCCCAATGGCTTTCTGTGTTTCATACAGCCCCAGTGTGCTTTCGTATCCCTGCGGAATTACCGTAGGCATTTTTCATTCCCCCTTTTTTGGGGCGGCGCGCTTTGCCGGGCCGCCCTGCCGCGCGCTTGCACTGTGTGGCGCTGCGCGCAATTTCCCACGCTTTTTATTATAAAAAAAAGTGCGGCCCGGCGCAAGGGCGCGGGGTGCAAAGAAAGACGGGAACAACCCGGCCGCCATGAGCAAAACGCCGCCCTTGTGCATTGAATGGAGTATCAGCATAAAAAAGGGGCGATCGGCATGGAGATCCTGCGCGTAGAGCACGTCGGGCTTACCTATCAGGCAAAGAACGGCGAGGTGAGCGCGTTTGAGGACATCAGCTTCGCGGTAGAAGAGGGGGAGTTCCTCAGCATCGTGGGGCCGTCTGGATGTGGAAAATCTACGCTGCTCAGCGTCATAGCGGGGCTTTTGCCGGCGACGAGGGGCGAAGTGTATGTGAAGGGGGAACGGGTGCACGGCACATCGCCGCACATTGGGTATATGCTGCAGCGCGACAACCTGCTGGAATGGCGCACCATTCTTTCCAACGTGCTGTTTGGGCTGGAGATACGCGGCACCAAAACGCCGCAGACGGTGGCGCGGGCAAAGCGCCTGCTGGAGACGTACGGGCTTTCCGCCTTTGCCGATAAATACCCGCGCCAGCTCTCTGGCGGCATGCGCCAGCGCGCCAGCCTCATCCGTACGCTGGCGGCCGGGCCGGATATTCTGCTGTTGGATGAGGCCTTTTCCGCCCTGGATTATCAAACGCGCCTTTCCGTGGCCGCGGACGTGTTTCGCATTCTGAAGGCGGAAGGCGTCACCACGCTGATGGTGACGCATGACATCCCCGAGAGCATCTCGCTGGGCGACCGCATTATGGTGCTTTCGCAAAGGCCCGCCAAAATCAAAGAGGTGCTGAAGATAGATTTCGGGCCGGGCCGCACCCCGCTCTCCTGCCGGGCGCATCCGCGCTTTTCCGGCTACTTCGACCACATCTGGAAGGAGCTGCAGACCGATGACTGATAAGCCTGTCTCTGAAAACCGGGCGGCATACCTTGCCGGTGTGCGCCGCCGCACGCGATGGGTGCACGCCTGCCAGGTGGGGTTTCTTGCGCTGTTCCTTGCGCTGTGGGAGGGCCTTACCCGCGCAGATGTGCTGGATGCATTCATCGTTTCCAGCCCTTCCCGTATTGTGGGCACCTTGCTGGATATGTCCCAAAACAACCTGGCGCTGCACATTGGCGTCACACTGTATGAAACGCTTACGGGGTTTTTGCTGGGGGTGGTTATCGGCCTTGCGTTGAGCATTGCGCTCTGGTGGTCCAGCTTTGCATCCCGCGTGGCAGAGCCCTACCTGGTGGTGCTGAACAGCCTGCCCAAAATTGCCCTTGGGCCGGTGATTATCATTCTGGTGGGGGCGGGCACAAGCGCCATCATCTTCATGGCGCTGGCTATTTCGCTCATCGTCACGGTGCTGGAGATGCTGGCCGGTTTTCGCAGCACCGATGCCGAAAGCATCAAAATGGCGCGCACGTTCGGTGCCACCAAGCGGCAGATCTTTATCAAAATTGTTTTCCCGGCTAATTTAAAAACCATGTTCAACTCGCTGAAGGTGAATATCGGCCTCTCGCTGGTGGGTGTAATAGCGGGCGAGTTCCTTGTCAGCAAAGCGGGGCTGGGTTACCTGATTGTATATGGCGGCCAGGTGTTTCAAATGGACCTTGTGATGACGGGCGTCATCATCCTCAGCGTCATGGCGGCGCTGATGTACGAGAGCGTAGTGCTGCTTCAAAAGCTTGTGAACAAGCGCTTTGGGGGGTGACGCTGCGGGGCGCGGCACCCTTGCACCGCCGGGCCCCGTTTGCGATAAAAGCCCGCAGGGCACGGCGCCATGGCATATGCACGGCTTTGCGCCAGGGCAAAGTGCCGTGCCCCGCGGGCACACAAGAGAAAGGTGTGGTGTATCAATGGGAAAGAAACTGGCTGCGGTGGTTTTATGCGCCGCCCTGTGCCTGACGGCCTTTGCGGGCTGTGGAACGGCGCAGGAAGAGCTGCAGAATGTGACGCTGTGCGAGGTGACGCACTCTATTTTCTATGCGCCGCAGTATGTGGCCATGGAATTGGGCTTTTTTGAGGAAGAGGGCCTCTCGGTAGAACTTTCCAACGGCGGCGGCGCCGATAAAGTGATGAGCGCCGTGCTGTCCGGCAGTGTGGACATTGGCTTTGCCGGGCCCGAGGCCAGCGTGTATGTGTACAACGAGGGAAAAGAAGATTATACTCAGGTGTTTGCACAGGTGACACAGCGCGACGGCAGCTTTCTTGTGGCGCGCCAGCCCATGCCGGATTTTGAGTGGACGGACCTTGCCGGCGCACACATTTTGCCGGGGCGCAAGGGCGGGGTGCCCTACATGGCGTTTGAATATGCCCTGAAACAGGCCGGGCTGGACACGGAAAAAGACGTTCTGCTGGATAATTCCGTGCAATTCGATATGATGACAGGCGCCTTTTTGGGCGGCACCGGCGACTATGTCACCATGTTCGAGCCGGCTGCCTCTTCGGTGGAGGCCGAGGGCAAAGGCTATATTGTGGCCAGTGTGGGCGAAGCCGCAGGCGAAATTCCCTATACGGCATACTTTGCCAAGAAAAGTTACCTGGAAGAAAATGCCGATATCGTCCAGCGCTTTACCAATGCGGTAGCAAAGGGCCAGAAATGGGTGGCCGGGCACACGGCGCAGGAAATTGCCGAGGTGATTCAGCCGCAGTTTGCAGACACCGATGTTGCCCTGCTGGCAAGCGGCATCCAGCGCTATCAGGAAATCGGCGCTTACTGTGAAACTCCTGTCATGAGCGAAGAGAGCTTTGAGCTTTTGCAGACGGTGATGTCCTCTGCGGGCGAATTGGATCAGAAGGTCCCTTATGCGGAAGTGGTGAACAATACTTTTGCAGAAAAAGCAGCCTGAAAAGACGATTGACCATGCTGTGCGGGCAAATTAACGCTTCAAAGGCAAGGCTTTTTTACGGTAAAACGCCGAGTGCGGGGGGCGGCACGGTTTGAGCCCCTGACAGGGCAGGCAGAAACGCGCGGGGCGGCCAGCCGCCCTGCGCGTTTGCCCTTTGTGCGCCCGAAGAAAGCTGCCCGGAACGCAAGCTTGCAAACAGGCCCGGCGTGATTTATGATTAAATATAAGAAATATCCAGCAAAGAATATGCCGGCGCACAGGGGGGGGGTAACATGGTCTACTATGGCACAGGCATCTCGCGCGGCGTGGCTGCCGGGCCAATTTATTGCTACGAACCGTTTGTGCCCGCGCCGCCTTGCCCTGCACACGGCGGCAGCGTGGAGGAACAGCGGGCCCTGTATGAGGCTGCCAAACAAACTGCCCACGCGGAATTGAGCCGCATGTGCGCCCGGCTGGAGGCCAACAAGGCCGCCATCTTCGAGGCGCACATGGATATCTTGGACGATGAAGTGATGGATGAGGAGATCCTCGCGGGCATCGAGGGCGAGCAGTGGACGGCGCAGTGGGCGGTAGAGCAGGTGTATGAACACTACCGCGCCGTGCTGGGCAGCGCGCCGGACGCACGGATCCGCGAGCGCGCGGCAGACCTCTCCGACGTGAAGCTGCGCCTGCTGCGCATTTTGCAGGGGGCGCCCGCGCGCGGCCTTGACAGCCTGGAGCGGCCGGTGATTGTGGCCGCGAAGGAATTGCTGCCCTCTGACACTGCCGCTATGGACAGGGCCAATGTGCTGGGCATCGTCACCGAGATGGGCGGCGCCACCAGCCATTCTGCCATCCTTGCCAGAAGCTGGGGCATCCCCGCCGTGCTGGGCGTGGCGGGTTTAATGCAGGCTGTGCAGCACGGCGAAATGGCAGTGGTGGATGCCTGGGCTGGCACGCTGGAAACGCAGCCTTCGCCCGAACGGCTGGCTGCGGCACAGGCCGCGCGCGGAGAATGGCAGAGGCAGATGGAGGAAGAGGCTGCCTGGCTGGAAAGAGAGCCGCTTACAAAAGACGGCGTCAAAATAGACCTTGGCCTGAACCTTGGCAGCGCCGCCGGGCAAGAGCTGGCGGCCGCGCCGTATGCCGGCTTTGTGGGCCTGCTGCGCACAGAGTTCTTGTATATGGACGCCAGCCATTTTCCCACCGAGGACGAACAGGCCGAACAATACGAAAAGGTGCTGCGCGCTTTTGGGCAGCGCCCGGTGGTGCTGCGCACGCTGGACCTTGGCGCCGATAAAACGCTGCGCTATTTTCAGCTGCCCAAAGAGGACAACCCGGCCCTGGGCAGCCGCGCGCTGCGCCTGTGCTTTGAACACCCGCAGATGTTTCTCACCCAGCTTCGCGCTGCGCTGCGCGCGGCGGTGCACGGCAATTTGTGGCTGATGTTCCCCATGGTGGGCTCGCTGGAGGATGTGCGCCGGGCCAAGGGCTTTGTGGAGCAGGCGCGCAGCCAGCTGGCCGGGCGGGGCGTGCGCGCGGGTGAGGTGAAGCTGGGCGCCATGATTGAGGTGCCCAGCGCCGCGCTGATGGCGCCGGAACTGGCGCGCGAGGTGGATTTTGCCTCCATTGGCACGAACGATTTGTGCCAGTATCTCACGGCGGCCGACCGCATGAACCCCGCCGTGGCCCCATATTATCAAAGCTGGCATCCGGCGCTGTTCCGCCTTGTCGGCATGACGGCGCAGGCGTTCGAACAGGCGGGCAAGCCCCTTTGCGTGTGCGGCGAACTGGGCGGTGACGCCCTGGCCGCCCCGGTGCTGGTGGGCCTTGGGCTGCGCAAGCTCTCTATGAATGCGGCCAGCCAGGCCTGCGTGAAGCAGGCCCTGGCTGGCATGACGCTGGCCGAAATGCGCCAGCTTGCCGCCCGTGTGGCGGCATGTGCCGATGCGGAACAGGTGAAACAGGTGTTGCAGAAAACAGGGCGGCCGGCCGGTAACGGATAAGGGCGCGGCGGGCGGCTTTGGCAGGCTGCGGGCCCGTTCTGCCTGCAAAACGATATTTTGTGCGGCCCGGGTGCGGCAAAACCGCGCCCGGGCCGCATTTTGCCTGCGCAAAGCGTTGACAAGCCGGGGCGGAACATGCTACAATACCTTGAAAACCAGTGAAAGGCGGAGAGGACACGATGGCGCATTGCCTGCGAAGCAAGACAGCCGTATGCGTTCGAAGCCTTATTGTTTGAACTTTTCCTTTTAAGGGAAAAGTTCTTTTTTGTATCAGGAGGAAGCAGGATGCGCTCTGTAAAAGTGATGCTGATGGGGCTGGCTGTTATACTGGCCGGGCTGGCCGCATCGGCAATGAACTTTTTCGGCCTGTGCGCGGCGGCTGCAGGGCTGCTGATTGCCCTGGCGGGCCTGCTTATGAAAGACGGCCGGGAAAAATAAAGAAGCGTTTGGAAGGGAGAGATACCATGCTGATTCAACATGCGCGGCTGGTGGACGCCGGGGGCGAGCGCGAAGGTGATATTCTCATCCGGGACGGGCGCATCGCCGCCGTGGGCGAAGGCCTTGCCGCCGCCTTGGGCGAGCCGGTGCTGGACGCGGCGGGGCTTGTGGCCATGCCGGCTTTCATCGACCTGCACACACATTTCCGCACGCCGGGCTTTGAGCACAAGGAAACGGTGGAGACGGGCAGCCGCGCGGCGGCGCGCGGCGGCTATACGTTTGTGAACTGCATGCCCAATACAAACCCCGTGTGTTCTTGCGGGGCCATTGCGCAAAGCGTGATGGACGAGGCCAAGCGGGTGGGCCTGTGCGATGTGAACCAGTGCGTGTCTATCACAAAAGATTTTGACGGCAAAACGGTGAGCCATCTGCGCGCGCTGCCCAAAAACCTTCGCTTTATCAGCGAGGACGGCAAAGGCGTGCGGGAGTCGAAAGTGATGTACGAGGCCATGTGCATCGCGGCCGAAAAGGGCCTCACCGTCATGAGCCATGCCGAGGATATGGACCTTTCCGCCACCGACTACCGCCTTGCGGAAAACCTGGAGACAGCGCGCAATTTGTACCTTTCTGCCTCCACGGGGGCAAAGCTGCACATGTGCCATGTAAGCACAAAAGAGGCGCTGGAGGATATCCTCACCGCCAAGCGCCGCGGCGGAAACGTCACATTTGAAGTGACGCCCCACCATATCTGGTTCTGCCACAATGAATTCCGTGTGAACCCGCCCATCCGCCAGCAGGCGGACGTGGACGCGCTGATCCGTGCCATGCTGGCAGACGAGGTGGACGCCATTGCCACAGACCATGCCCCCCACACCCCGCAGGATAAACAGAACGGCGCGCCCGGCTGCGTGGGGCTGGAAACGGCCTTTTCTGTGTGCTACACCAAGCTTTGCAGGCAGCACGGCATGCCGCTTTCCCGCCTGAGCCGCATGATGTCCCGCACGCCCGCACAAATCATGGGCCTGAACAAGGGGCTGCTGCAGCCGGGCTTTGATGGCGACGTGGTGCTGGTGGCGCCGGATGAGGAGTATACGGTGAACCCGGACGAGTTTGCCGGCAAAAGCCACAACACGCCGTATGCGGGCCTGCGCCTGGCCGGAAGGGTGAGGGCGACCGTGAAGCAGGGTGTTCTTACATATCAGACGTGAATGCGACCATGGAACCATGGAAAGAGAAAGGGAGAATGATGGAAATGCTGCAAGTAGACCGTTTGTATGAGGCAGTGGCCCAGCGCGGCCCTGTGTGCGTGGGGCTGGACACCGACCCCTCTTATTTGCCCGAGGGCTTTGCACAGCCGGGGCGCACCGCGGGGGAAAACGTGTTTTTCTTCAACCGCGAGATAATTGAGGCCACCAAGGAGGCCGCCGCATGCTTTAAGGTGCAGATTGCCTATTACGAAGCCCTGGGGCTGGACGGCCTGCGCGCTTACAAAGACACGGTGGAATACCTGCGTGCGCAGGGCCTGCCGGTGATTGCCGATGTGAAGCGCGGCGACATTGCCAAAACGGCCGAAATGTATGCCCGTGCACACTTTACAGGCGAACTGGAAGTGGATTGGATGACGCTGGCGCCCTATATGGGGCTGGATTCCATTGAGCCGTATGCGCAGTATATGCGGGAAAACGGCAAGGGCGTGTTTGTTCTGTGCCGCACCTCAAACCCCGGCGCGAAAGATTTTGAATACGAGCTGCTGGCCGACGGGCGCCATGTGTACGATATGGTGGGCGATAAGCTGAACGCCATGGGCAAGGCGTTTTTGGGCGAAAGCGGCTACTCCTCGCTGGGGCTTGTCATTGGCGGCACCCACATCGAAGAGGCCAGGCAAATTCGCGCGCGTTACCGCGATTCGTTCTTCCTCATTCCGGGCTATGGCGCGCAGGGCGGCACCGCGCAGGACATTGCCCAGTATCTCAGCGCCGGCAACGGCGGCGTGGTGAACTCCAGCCGCGGCGTGCTGCTGGCATACAAAAAGCAGCCGGGCGTGCCGTTTGCCGAGGCGGCGTACAACGAATGTGTCAAAATGAAGGAGGCCATTGCCCATGCCTGCGCAGAGCTTTGAGGCCAGTGTCCTGGTGGCAAGCCAGCAGGCGGCAGATATCTTTCTTCTCACCGTCTATCTTCCGCCGCAGTACGATAAACCCAAAGCGGGCCAGTTCTATATGCTGCGCGCCTGGGCGGCAGACGAGCCGCCGCTGCTCTCGCGCCCTATCAGCGTGCATCACTACGAAGAGGGCACGCGCGCACTGAGCTTCCTGTTTCAGGTAAAGGGGCCGGGCACGCGCAAGCTGGCGGCGCTGCGGCAGGGCGACACGCTGCAGCTTACCGGCCCTGCGGGCAACGGCTTTGCGCTGGAGGGCGAAAAAGTTGCCCTTGTGGGCGGCGGCATTGGCACGGCGCCGCTGTTTTACCTGGCCGAACAGCTTACGGCACAGGGGGCGAAGGTAGAGTGCCTGCTGGGCTTTCGTGAGGAGCCCTATCGCCTTGCCCATTTCGCGCGCGGCGGGCGCAGTGTGCGCATTGCCACAGACACCGGCAGTTACGGCCATCACGGCTTTGTGACAGAGCTGCTGCAGCCGCAGGATTACGATGTGGTGTATATCTGCGGGCCAGAGCCCATGATGCGCGCCACAGTGAAAAAGTGCCTTGCCGCCGGAACAAAATGCTATGTGAGCATGGAGCGCAAAATGGCCTGCGGCCTTGGCGCGTGCCTGGGCTGCACCTGCAAAACAGAAAAGGGCGAGCTTGTGTGCATCTGCAAAGAAGGCCCTGTGTTCGAAGGGGGTGTGTTCTTTGGCTGACCTGCGTGTGACGCTTTGCGGCGTGCCGCTGCAAAGCCCGGTGATTGCCGCCGCGGGCACTTTCGGGTTTGGGCAGGAATTTTCGCGCATTGTGGATATGCGCTGGCTGGGCGCCATCTCCGGCAAGGGCCTCACGCTGGAGGGCAAGGCCGGCAACGAGGGCGAACGGCTGTACGAGACGCCCGCGGGCCTCATCAACTCCATTGGCCTGCAGAACCCCGGTGTGCGCCATTTCATCCAGCACGAGCTGCCCGCCATGAAGCGCCTTGGCCCCGCGGCCATGGCAAACCTGGGCGGCAGCACTATTGAGACATACGAGGAGGGCGCGCGCCTGCTGGACGGCACGGATGTGGATTTACTGGAACTGAACATTTCCTGCCCGAACGTGAAGGCCGGGGGCATTGCCTACGGCATCAAGGCGGAAAGCGCCCGCGAGGTGGTGGCGCGCGTGCGCGCATGCACCCAAAAACCCCTGGTGGTAAAGCTGAGCCCCAACGCGGAAAATATCACCGAGATGGCGCTGGCCTGTGAAGAGGCCGGGGCAGACGGCCTCAGCCTTGTGAACACCTTCCAGGCCATGGCCATCGACCTCGCCTCGCGCCGCCCGGTGTTCCAAAATGTGTTTGCAGGCCTCTCTGGCCCGGCTATCCGCCCCATTGCCCTGCGCATGGTGTATCAGGTGTGCAAGGCGGTGCACGTGCCGGTGGTGGGCCTTGGCGGCATTGCCACGGCCGAAGACGCGCTGGCGTTCATCATGGCGGGCGCCACCGCTGTTCAGGTGGGCACAGCCAGTTTTGCAAACCCGCGCGCCTGCGAGGATGTGGCCCGCGGCATGGCCGCCTGGATGGACGAAAACGGCGTGAAAACGCTGGACGAGATACGCGGCGCGGCGCTGTAAAGTGCCTGCCGGAACAGAAAGGAAGAAAAACGATGAACGACAAGCTGGATATTTTGAAAGAGACGGGCGCTTTTCTGGAAGGGCATTTCCTGCTTTCTTCCGGGCGCCATTCCAACGCCTACTGCCAAATGGCAAAGCTGCAGCAGTACCCGGATAAGGCCGCCCAGGTGCTGGCCCCGGTGGCGGAAAAGCTGAAAGAGATGAACATTGATGTAGTGGTGGGCCCGGCCATGGGCGGCATTGTGTATGCATACGAAATTGGCCGCCAAATCGGCCGCCGCGCCATTTTTACCGAGCGCGTGGACAATGTAATGACGCTGCGCCGCGGCTTTGAAATTCAGGCGGGCGAGCGCTGCATCATTATGGAGGACGTTGTCACCACCGGAAAATCCAGCCTGGAGACGGCGAAGATTATTGAGGAACACGGTGGCGTTGTGGTGGGCATTGCCTGCGTGGTGGACCGCTCGAAGGGCACCAGCCCCCTGCCAGTGGTGGCCAGCGCCCTTCAGCTGGACCTGCCCAACTGGGCCCCGGAAGAATGCCCCGTGTGTGCCGAGGGCAAGCTGCCCCTGGTGAAGCCGGGCAGCCGCAAAATGGCCTTGAAGTAATGCCGCAGGCAGAAAGGGGGCGCCTTGCATGACGAAAAGCCAGCTTGTGGCGGCCGTGGCCGCCCGCACGGGCCTGCCGGAAAGCGAGGCCGCCCGCGTGATGGAGACGGCGGAAGAACTTATTTTGGAGGCGCTGCGCCGGGGTGAAAAAGTGACCATTGCAGGCTTTGGGCGCTTTGAAATGCGCACACGCAGCGAAAAAGCCTATGTGAACCCCCGAACAGGCCAGCACACCAGGCTGGCCCCTGCCATGGCGCCGGGTTTCCGGCCCAGCGGCGCCATGAAGCGCAGGCTTGGCCTGAAGTGAACCCCACCGCCCGGTTCCGGCGAAAGCCGTGCCCCGGGCGGTTTCTTTTTGGCAGCGGATGTGGTATGATAAAAGGCGCTGAAAGAGAGTTCTGTGCAAGGGGAGAAACCAATGAAATATACAGAGTTGAACGTGCCGGCCGAGATACACAAAGCGGTGGAGCGCATGGGCTTTACCGAGCTGACCGAGGTGCAGGAAAAGGCCATCCCGCCCATGCTGGAGGGCCGCGATGTCATTGCAAAAGCACCCACCGGCACCGGCAAGACGTGTGCCTTTGGCATTCCGCTTATTTTGGGCGTACAGCAGGAGAAGCATTATCCGCAGGCTGTGGTGATGGCCCCCACGCGCGAGCTTGCCCAGCAAATTACGGAAGACCTGCGCGATTTGGCCCACTTTTACCCGGATATCCGCATTGTGTGCGTCTATGGCGGCGCCAACATGGCAAAACAGGTGGAACAGTTGAAAAAGGGCCCGCAGATTGTGGTGGCGACGCCCGGCCGCCTGCAAGACCATATGAACCGGCGGAGTATTGACATCTCGCATGTGAAAGACATTGTGCTGGACGAGGCAGACGAGATGTTGAACATGGGCTTTTACAAAGATGTGCGCAAAATTCTGGATTCCATCAAATCCAAACAGCGCCTTGCCATGTTCAGCGCCACCATCAGCCGCGAGGTGATGGACATTGGCTGGCTGTACCAGCGCGACGCAGAAGAGATCACCGTGCAGCCTGTGCTGGAAAGCGCACCCAAAATAGACCAGTACATGATGCTCACCACAGGGCGCAACAAATTGGCAGACCTGACCGAGCTTATCATCAAAGAGGGCTATTCCCGCGTGATGGTGTTTTGCAACACAAAATACACCACCGCCATGCTGTCGAACCAGCTGGCGCGGCTGAACTTTGACGTGGACTGCCTGCACGGAGACCTCTCGCAGGCCGAGCGGAACAAAATTATGGCCCGCTTCAAAGCGGGCGAGCTGGCCGTGCTGGTGGCCACAGACGTGGCGGCGCGCGGCATTGACGTGACGGATGTGGACGCCGTGTTCAACTACGACGTGCCGCCCTCGAACGAATATTACACCCACCGCATCGGCCGCACGGGCCGCGCCAAAAAAGAGGGCAAGGCCTATATCCTTTATATGAAAGAAGAACGCAACCGCGTGCGCGACATGCTGCGCTATACGCGCAACACGGCCAAGCCCATTGCCTTTAACGAAAACGGCGAGCTGGTGGACGCGGAATTCTGACGCAGACAGAAAGGAAAAAACAACACCATGGGAAAACTGACGGGAAAAACGGCGCTTATTACAGGCGCCTCTAAGGGCATTGGCGAGGGCATTGCCCGCACCTTTGCAAAGCACGGGGCAAACCTGGTGCTGGCCGCGCGCGGCAGCGAAACGCAGGCGCTTGCGCAAAGCCTGTGCGAAAACGGCACAAAGGCCATTGCCGTAACGATGGACGTATCGGATATGGCCAGCGTGCAGGCCGGCTATAAGGCGGCCGTGCAGGCGTTTGGCGGGGTGGATATCCTTGTGTCCAATGCGGGCATCTGCCGCCTGGGCGATTTTCTTACCCAAAGCGACGCAGACCGCGACGCCCACCTGGACATCAACGTGAAGGGCGCCTGGAACACCTGCAAAGCCGTGCTGCCCGGCATGGTGGCGCGCAAATGGGGCAGGGTGGTCATCATGTCCAGCGTCACGGGCGATATGGTGGCAGACCCCGGCGAGGCCGCCTATGCCATGAGCAAGGCCGCGCTGGTGGGCCTTACCAAGGCGTTGGCGCGCGAATTTGCACCCTATGTGAATATAAACGCCATCTGCCCGGGCTATGTGCTTACGCCTATGGTGCAGGGCATGGCGCGGCAGTCCTGCCCGGAAAACCCGCAGAGCGTGGTGGACGGCATTGCGGCCGCCATCCCTCTGGGCCGTCTGGCAGACCCCATGGAGGTGGGCGAGCTTGCGGCTTTCCTTGCCAGCGACGAGGCAAGCTACCTCACGGGCGCCCAGTTTGTGATTGACGGCGGCTCTACCCTTCCAGAGACAAGCACCATGGGCGTATGAGCCAAAAACAGAATGCATGCAAAGCCGGATAAAATTCCGGCAGGCACGCACGGAAAAGGCCGGGGCCGGCAAAGTAAACTGCCCGAGCTTAGGCGCGTTGGCGTAAGAAAACATTGCCTCTGAAACAGAAATTCGGGCGCATAGCATCGTCAAGGACATTTGCAGGCCAGAAGCATGGCCTGCATTTTCCCGCACAAGCGGGAAAACCATGTCGTGTGCTGCCGCACACCTTGACAACCACAAAGGGTTCTGCGGTTTTACGAAGTAAAATGCCTGCTTACAGCAGGCAAGCAGACCCTGCCGTAGGCAGGCGCGGTTTTACGAAGTAAAATACCTGCTTACAGCAGGCAAGCAGACCCTGCCGTAGGCAGGCGCGGTTTTACGAAGTAAAATGCCTGCTTACGGCAGGTAAGCAGACCCTGCCGTAGGCAGGCGCGGTTTTACGAAGTAAAATGCCTGCTTACAGCAGGCAAGCAGACCCCGCCGAAGGCGGATGGCGGCACTTTTCCTTGCTCTGCAACCCTAATTTCTGCTTCAGAGGTGCGAAGCAGTTTTGCGGCTGCCCATGGCAGCAAAAGTTCCGCTGGAACTTTTGAGCAAACTGCCCGTTCGCGAAGCGATGGCGGCAGTGCTTTTTGCCGCCCCCTGGCTCTCAACACAACTCACCACGCTTTGTGCCCGGCACTTGCCGGGCCTTTTCTGTTTCCTTGCTTTGGCGCCGCTTGCGCGGCCCGGGGCCTCGCGCTACAATAAGAGCGGCAAAAGGCAAAAACCGCATGCATTGCCCGCCAAAGCGCCATTTTGGGGCATAAAAACAGCAGCGCAACCTGAAGTTATTGGCTTATTGTTTCCTGCGTGGAATCCATTAGAACAGAGCGCAAAAAACTGCGTAGAATCGACAATTTGAGTTTCTATCATGGAACCGCATGGAACTGGATGGAACCGGCTAAAGGGAAAAAATAAGGGAAAACTTTTGCCCCCGCCGAAGCCCATAGAAGGGGCAAAGCGGGGGCATTTGACATTGTGCCAGGCAGGGCATATAATAAGCGTATCACCGATTTCAGCGGCGTTTCGGCTCTTTACCTGTTTACTTCCTACGGTGCACAGGTAAGGGCCTTTTCTCATGCCATGGCAATGGTGAAGCGTTTGACGGTCTGCGGACGGCAAAAGGCCGTGTACAGTTCCGCATGTGTTGCCTTAAAGGTAGCAGCATCAAAGCGGCTGCTTGTCACAGGCCGCCAGCGGGCCGTATAAGGGCCTATTTTCATTTCTTCGGCGTTTGCCATGCCCTGTTGTATTCGCTCTGCTACGGCCCTTTTACGGGCCTCCAGCGCGGCGATTTGGCGGGAAAGCTCTGCGTATTCGTCCAGATTCTTCTTCATTGTCCTTTGCGTCATTGTCCAGCGTCCTTTCTTATCGGTTTGCCCCTTTTCGGCTGGGCTTGTCCGGCAGCCTTTATCGGAGCGGGCTGCGTGCGGCAAGCACTGGGCGGCTTGCGGCCTTCGGGAGTTGGGGGAGCCTGCGCTTACGCTGCTATAGCCTCCGGCACATACCTTCAAGACGTTATCGGCTCATTGTCGCGTCCCCGTCCCTGTGATTATATTATATCAGTTAATTGATATAAAGTCAACATGTATTCCCGTAAATTAACGTATAATTATCAGTTAATTTATTGTGCAATATGTCAATTTACTGATATTTCTTTCTGTGTTAAACTATACAGGGGTGATGATATGTCAACAGAAGCGCAGAAACGCGCAAGCATTGCGTACAATAGGCGACAGGACAACATTATGATACGGCCCAGTAAAGAAAAAGGGGCGGAAATCCGTAAAGCCGCCGAAATTGCTCAGCAAAGCGTGCAGGCTTACGTTTTGCAGGCCGTAGATGAGCGGATGGCGCGAGACAAGGCCGAATAATCAGCACAATGCCTAATTGTTTCCCCCTGCTTTGTGGGGTATAATAGCATCATGGAAAGGGTGGGAAGAATGACGAAAGAGGATTTACAGCAGATTGCGGAATTGTTGAGCGCACAAAAACAGGAAATTGCGGAAATGGTTGATTCCAAACTGGAACCGCTCAAAGACGATATCCGTTATACCCGTATGCTGATTGAAAAGCAGGAACACAACGTACAGCTTATTGCAGAGCAGTACACAGATATTGCCGAGAAGCTGGATAAGGCCAATGACAGGGCCGCCCAGCTGGATGATATGCGCACCAGACTGCGCACGCTTGAAACCGTCGTAATGAACCATACAGCGGCCATCAAGGAACTGCGCAAAGCCGAATAAAAGGACAAAGCGGGCGGCCTACTAGCTGCCCGCTTTTTGCTTCTGTTCATACAAGTATGCGGACGCATGTGCTTGTAAGCATTTGCATGCGGTTGCACGCAAATGCAAAGTGACACCCAAAATGACACACGAGCGACACCCTGATTTTGGCCTGTACACAATAAAAAACTATGATGCATACCAGGCAAATGACACCCGAAGTGACAGACGGGTGACACCCTAAGTGACACACAAAAGAAAGCGGGCGAGACTATCCCAAGCTTTGTGTAAACCTCCTGGGTGGTGTAGAATAGAAGCATCGAACAGGAGGTTTAGCATATGTCCAGAAAGAATCGCACCCAGGAAGAAAACGCCCGTCGAGAGAAGATCCGTGAGCTGTTGCAGTTGGCAAACATCGGCAGCATGGATGACATACAGAGTCTGTTCAAGGAGACCATTGCCGAATTCATGGAGAATGGTCTGGAGGCAGAGCTGGACGACGAATTGGGCTACGGCAAATACGACTACCGGAGCAAAAGCACAGACAACAGCCGCAACGGCCACAGCAGCAAAACGCTGCGCACCAGCTTTGGAGATGTGGAAGTATCGATCCCTCGAGATCGCAAGGGGGAATTCGATCCCCAGATACTGAAAAAGAACCAGACGAGCATCAGCCAGGACATTGAAGAGAAAATACTGTCCATGTACGCCAAGGGGATGACCACCGGTGACATCGAGGCCCATATCCAGGACATCTACGGCATTTCCGTCTCGGACAGTACGGTCAGCCGCATTACAGACAAAATCCTGCCCATAGCCAAGGAGTGGCAGCAGCGACCCCTGGAATCCATCTACGCTGTGGTATTCCTGGACGCCATACACTACCATGTCCGCAGCGAAGGGCAGATCGTGAAGAAAGCCGTATACATCGCCATTGGAATCGACCTGGATGGTCGGAAAGACGTCCTGGGGATGTGGGTTGGGGAAAATGAGAGCGCCAAATTCTGGGCGACTGTACTCAACGGCCTGAAAAACCGGGGCGTAGAGGATATTTTCATCGCCTGCACCGACAATTTGACGGGGTTTGACGCGGCGATTCACGCCACTTTCCCTCAGACCGAGATCCAGAACTGTATAATCCACCAGTTGCGCAATTCCAGCAAGTATGTGTCCTATAAGGACCTGAAGGCCCTTATGGCCGACCTGAAGGCGGTCTATGCCGCCGTGGACGAACAAGCAGCCCTGGCTGCCCTGGATACCTTTGGGGAGCGCTGGGACAAGAAATACCCGAAAATCTCCCAGTCCTGGCGGGATAATTGGGCCAACCTCAGCACCTATTTCAAGTATCCCCAGGAGGTGCGCAGGCTGATCTACACCACCAATGCCATTGAGGGGTTTAATCGCCAACTGCGCAAGGTGACCAAGGCCAAGTCTGTCTTTCCCACGGATGACAGCCTGCTGAAAATGCTGTACCTTGCCATGATGGACATTACGAAAAACTGGAGCGGACGGAGGCAGGATTGGACCCTGATCCATGCCCAGATGGCCATCTACTTTGCCGAGCGCATGCCCGAGTAGCACACCCAGGGTGGCGGAAGTTTAGGGTGAAATAAACGGCTTCGCCGCTCTTGACATCCAGCCCCTCAGGCGTTATTCTGTTGATAAGGCGGCCGCCGGACAAGCCTGCTGCCGCCGCGAATAAACTTTGCTCTATTCGCACCCCAAAAGGGGTTTACACAGAATTTGGGATTGACCCAAGCGGGCATAAGCTGCCCGCCTTTTTTATGTTCACGATTCTTCGAGATTTTGCCATATGGCAAATGGCTTTTGCTATCATGTAAATAAATACTGTGGGTTGTGCTCCTTTAGATATTTTTCCAACTGTTCAATGATTCGTTCCTGTATGCTGCCCCCGTTTTTCCATGCTTCAAATCCGCTGTGTCCATATGCACGATTGCTTATAAAATCATTGGCAAATTCCCTAAGGCGTCCATGTTGATTTTTCATATCCCGCAGAGCAGTTTTTTCAAGCTGATTGATACGGCTGCGGCTTACCCCTATAGCTTCCGCAAGCTGGCTTTGCGTTTGTCCCTCATAATAACGGCCCCGTAGAATGGCGGCTTCCTGTGCGCTTATTGCCTGCATGGCTTCCTCTAGGGCTTCGTGTAATTCCTCGTTATAAACCCTGTCTTGTGCTTCCTCAAAGGCCAGCGCGGCGCTTTCATCGGGGATTATCTCGCCAATCGTTATTTCTTCGCTTCCGGGCACAAGCTCTTCAAACCGCTGCGCCTTTGCAATAGGCTCCATCCATCCCCGCTTTGTCCTGATTCCTAAAGCTTCACAGAATACAGACATCAGGTGATAGGCCAGATATGTAGTGAACTTATTCCCGCGTTCTTCGTTGTAGTCTTTGGCTGCATTCATAACGGCAAAATAGGCGCTTTGCTCTAAGTCGGCAACCTCCACGCCCATAGAAATAGCGCGTTCTCGGTTGCGGTTATACAGCTTCCGCATATGTAAAGCGATAACACCTTTGTTTTGCTCCCAAAGCGGGTATAATGCTTCTGTATCGCCGTTTTGATATGCTTTGCACAATTCCTCGTTTGTCATTACACAACCCTTTTTTGTTGACATTTTCTGGCCGCAGGCATTGCCTGCATTATCAGTGCAGGCAAGCCGCGCCTATCGTTTTTTACTGTGTTTTTTGATGATGCCAAACGGCAAGTTCTGCAATCTCTCTTTTCAGTCTGTCTTTCTGTGGGTCTTCGAATGGAACCAATGAACCTTCCCGAATTTTTTTGAATGCCATTGCAACTTCTTTTTGGACGTTATCCCCGGATTTAATAAAGACAACGCCATATTTGCCATAAGCAAAAACAGAAGTACGTTCCAATTTCCGATACTGGAATACAAAAAGCGTTATCCCATCGCGCTCTATGGTCTGCATATTTACGCTACTTCCTGAAAGCATTGCGCTCTTGTTCACTGCTTGTTTTCCTCCTTTTCTTTACCGCTGTTTTCTTCCATTGGACGGCGCGCCTTATGCCAGTGTGTCCAGCCCACAACAGCACCAACAACATGTGCCCGCGTTAAATCTTCTCCGGAAAATATTTTTGATTTGTAATGCGGTGAACTGGAAGTGATATACAAGAATTCTTCTGTGCGCCACACATTGCCAACGTGGTTTTCTCCATCCAGCGAAACCGCCGCAAGTTCCCCATCGTCTACCTCTCCCGCATGAATAAACAATATATCGCCGGGGAAAATTCCTTCCATCATCAAGCTGTTATCATCGCAACGCAGGCAAAAGTCGGCCTGCATGTCTTGCGGCACAGCTACCATCTGCACACCCATCACCGCCGCGCCTCCTTTGTGAATACAATAGGCACCTCTTTTTCAGGGCCATGCAAGGCCCTCAATTCTGCAAGTATGCGTTGTGCCTCTCGAACGCTTCTCGCCATTTCTGCCTGTGTTTCTTCCTCCGTTGGCTCTCTCTGCAATGCTTCCAGCAGCGCAAAGCGGGCCATATCGCGGCGGTGAAGGTTCCAGCCTTCAAGCGTGTTGATGCTCGGGCGGCCTTTGGGCTTTTCGGTGCGGTATAACGGAAAAGTGCCCAGCGGCGTTTCAACTGTGCCGACAAAGCAATATCCCGGAACGCCTTTAGGATTCATCACCGCCGCGCCCCCTTCCTCTCGGCCAGCAGGCCCGCCGCTGTAAACGCTGCGCTCAGGGCAAACCCAAGGGCCAGCATTGCCAAATATGTACACATTTGCAAAACCTCCATTTTCATGTTAAAATGCAGGTGAAACGGGGGTTATTATTCCGTCTCACCCTTGGCCGCTTCGGTGTTGCTGCACCGGGGCGGCTTCTTCTTTTTCGCTGCGCTTTCGTACCCATTCGCGCAGGCCGTCACGGGAAACGCGGGTGCGTGTGCCAAGCTTAAACGCCGGGAAGTCCGCCGTGTGCGCCAGCTCATACGCCTTTTTAGGGCTTATGCCCAGTTCTTCCGCTGCTTCGTATACACTCATTGTTAGCCGCTGCACTCGTTCCATCACCTTTTACGCCTCCTTTCTGTGGGTGTGGACTTTTTGCGTAAGCAAAAATCCCTTATAATGGCGCGCTTTGCGCGCCCAATCCCCTTTTTTTCTTTTTTCTTCTGCCTCTGCTTCTGCCTCTGCTTCTGCCTCTGCTTCTGCTTCTGTAGACTACCCTAAGGCACCCTATAGTGGGGCTATAGGGGGTCTATCAGTTGCCCCAACGCTTGTCTCCGCCCTTTTTACCATTTTCCACAGATGCCGTATAATCCCGCTTGCTTTCATCAATGTATGGGCGCATGACGCAAAACACAATAAAGGCTGCTTGCGTAAGTTCTTCGGGCGAAATATCTTCCCCATCAAAGTACCTAAAGGAAGCCTTTAATCCTTGCCCAACATCCACATCTGATACGCTTTCAATCGCTGCTCTTTGGTGGTAAAACATTTTCCACCACGTAGCCCGTTTTTCTTTTGCCATTTTTAACAATTCTCCCTTGGCCGCACAATATCACGTATGGCCTCGTACTTCATGCCGCAGTCAAGCAGCGTGCATACCTGCGCTTCCCGTTTTGTAACCTCGGCCAGTTCGTCCGCTGTCAGCAGGCCCACAACATCAGCTCCGCCGGCCGCGCCCCGTTTCTTCCGAAGCTGCACCGCGTTTTTACCCGTCACGGCTTTATAAATCAGGTTGGTGTATGTGTTATAGGCATATCCCTTCATGCGTTCGGCCTCGCCGCTGTCTCGAATGGCGTCCGTCAGGCTGCGCCGTACAGGGGCTTTCACGGCCCGCTGTACCTCGCGCCGGGAAAGTTCCTGCCGGGCCTCGAAGAACCCGCGCACAAGAGCCTTTTTGAATTGGCGCACCGGCTCTGTGTTCTTCAGATAGGTAATCAGAAGCGTGGCCTGCTGCTCGTTCAGGTGGTAGACTTTGGCATATTTTACGCCGCGGGCTCTCTCCACTGCTTCCATTTCAAATCGCAGCGTGCCGAACTCCTCAAGGTCTGCGAAGTGCTTACGAATCAGTTCGTTGACAGTCTTGTGCCGCACCTTCGCATACTGCGCCACAGTGTCCGCCGTTGTGTACGGTTCCAGCCTTGAGCCGATGGGCTTAATGAGCACCAGCCCGCCGGGTAATGCTTCTTTGTTCATTGGCTTGTCCCTCCTTTGTTTTTTCGTCCACAATTAGCCCGCTTTTTTCGGGGTTTTAGTGATAGGGTATGAAAGTACCCGCCCCGCGCGCGTTCGTTCTTGCAACCACGACCGCCGTCATGGATTCTCGGCTGAAATCGCACGTCTAAGGGTTTTCGCACGTTCCGCCATTGCCCGGCGCTGTTCGTCGGTATACATCGGCCCCGCGTTCACCTTTACCCAGCGTTTAGGAATGACGTATTCCCGCCCGCCGTCTTTGAATACGCGGCCCCGCTTTGCTTCCTCCGGCCTCTGGTCGGCCAGTGCTTCCAGCTTGCGGCACAAGGCCGCGTTGTGCGTGTAGATTGTGGCCGTGACCTCGGCCTCGTTGAAGTTGATAATGGTTTCCTGTTCAAGACGTGTCATGTTCTCACCTTGAAAAGTACAATTTATAGGACTGAATATGTGGCATCATTTTACAAAGGCAATTTTTGTATTCATTATTGTTTTATACCCTCTCATCCTCAATCAGTTCAGCCACGGAAACGCCAAGCCCTAAAGCTAGTTTGCCCGCCGTCCGGGGTTCACAGGTTCCTCTCCGAATGATAGTGCTAATGTTCTGTCGGGAAATTCCGCATTTTTCCGATAGTCCAGCTTTAGTCATTCCTCGTTCAGCCAGTAAAGTTTCAATTTTGGTTGTTTTAATAGTCATAGTTTTATTTCTCCCCTTTCATCTTGATTTGTGCCTTACAAGCACATATTATACCGTGATTTTGTGCTTGTCAAGCACAAAATATAAAAGTCTTGACAAAATTGTGCTTAAAAGTTACACTTTCACATGGGGAGATACGAATATGTATGCGAACAGAATCAAACATGCTCGGAAAGTTGCAAAAATGACGCAATCTGATTTGGCTAAATTACTTGATGTTAATCGTGCAACAATTTCTAAGTATGAAACGGGTGAAATTGTACCATCGATTGAGATGCTAGGTTATATTTCAAATGCCCTTGATTGTGATGTTGAATACCTTCTTGGCTATTCCAATGATATACGAATTACGGCAACTACTAAAAAACTTATTGCCGCTATGGAGCGTAATGATGCTAGAGAAGTGGAAAGATTGATGGGCCTCCCGACTGGAACTATATTTGCACTTCCCTCACCGGATGAAATGGATGTCACCTTGACTGATACTAAGCAGATAAACACTCCAGTTAAAGAATATACTAATATCGATGTTAAACGATTGAAAGCTACTGTTATTCTTGCGCTTATAGAATTGCAAGTAGACAAACAAGTATCGGAGCGATTTATTGATGCTTTCATGTTATTAACCCCAGATGGTCAGCAAAAAGCTGTTGAGCGTGTGGAAGAGTTAACTGAAATACCGAAATACCAACGTAAGAATCACCAGCACACTCTAATTACCCCTTTGGAGAACAGTGACACCACTTCTTTCGACAATTCCATAGAGAAGCACAAAGATTAAGAAGACATAGACATGGCGCATATTCTTCTAGCTGCACAACAGGGAGAAAAAACATAATAGATTTATCCTTGGTAAATCGCCTTGCGGGGCCTCATAGCCCGGTTGCAACTCGCGTTAAAGCATCCCCCCTTGTTAAAAACTCTCATAGAGTTGGAAAAAGTTCCCCCCGCCGGTCCCTAAAGGCACCCGGAAAGCGTGCCGGGGTGGGGGGCTCCACACCTACACGCACGAGGGAATATCCCGAATGTCTTGAACCCACGCGATAAAGCGGCGTATTTGCAGCCTGCTTTTTCTGGAATGGGGGGCATAGCCCCGCAGAGTGCGGAGAAGCCCGCTTTCACAGGCAAAGCGGGGAAAGTATTACCCCAGCAGGAAAGGCCCTGAAATCGCGCCGTAGAGGCCCACACAGGGGCGTAAACCTGAAGAAACCTGAACCCCGCGCATGTAAGGCCCGCTTTGAAACGCAAAAGCGCCCCAGGCCGAAGCCCAGGGCGCAATATACACTAAGTATTCGAAAGAACGCCATAGAAGGCGCGGTGCACGCGAAAACAACATTTGACATTCTGAAATAATACGGCTATACTGAAGGTACAGAGAGGGCGCTGCCGGAAACGGTCAGCCCTTAAAAGTTACAAGCGTGACCGCCGTACTTGTCAGGGTGCCGGCGGTCACTTCTTTTTTGCCTGAACGAACAGGCCGCAAATGCCAATGATTACGAGGCAAAGTTGAAGAACTTCGGATGTACTCAATTGGGCAGCCCCCCTTTCGTGAAATCAGGGGGCAAGAAGCTGCCCCCTGTTAAGAGGGCTGACCGCTACTCTCCAGCAGCGCCAAGGCCAATATACCATAATCCGGCACCATTCGCAATATAAATAAACCGCCCACGGCGGCAACCGTGAGCGGCTTATATAGAACAGCTTACCCAAAGAGGGATAATCTGCCCCAGCAGCATGATTATACACCTCTTTGTGTGGGCTTGTCAAAGTGCATCACAAGGAGGTTTTTATTATGGCCCGAAAAGCGGCGAAGGGCGCGGGAACTATCCGAAAAAAGACGGTGACGCGCAAAGGGAAAATCTATACCTATTGGGAAGCCCGCATTACCACCGGCAGAAACCCCGGCACGGGAAAGCAGGTGCAGGCATCCATCACAGGCAAGACGCAAAAAGAAGTGCGGGAAAAGCTGCTGGCTGCCGCTGTGGCAGTGGATGCAGGCACCTACACACAGCCGGAACGCATGACGGTGGGCCAATGGCTCGACATCTGGGCGGCGGAATATCTGGCGGGGCGAAAGTCTAACACGGTGCGCGTATATCGCCATAATGTGAAGAATCATATCAAGCCCGCTTTGGGCGCTGTGCGGCTGCCGGAGCTGCGGCCCCACATGGTACAGGGGTTTGTGAATGGGCTTGCGCTCTCTCCGGCATCCGTGCGCCTTGCATATAAGGTGCTGTATCAAGCGCTGAAAAAGGCGGTTGCCCTGCGCTACATCCCCCAGAACCCGGCCGAGGGCTGCGAGCTGCCCCGGCTGGAACAGGTTGAAATACATCCGCTTGCCGATGAGCAGGCCGCCGCCCTGCTGGATGCAGCACGGGGGACGGAAATAGAGCAGCTTATTACAACGGCCCTATTCACGGGCATGCGGCTTTCGGAACTGCTGGGCCTCACATGGGATTGTGTGGGCCCGGGCACAATTTCCATAAGCAAGCAGCTCGCGCGGCCAGACCAGCGGGAGGCTGGCCCCTTTATTTCGCCTAAGAACGGCAAAGCCCGAACCATCACGCCCGCGCCCTCGGTGCTGGCGGCGCTGAAAGCACAGAAGCGCCTGCAAACTGCTGCCCGAATCAAAGCGGGCCCGCTTTGGAACAATGCCTATAACTTGGTATTCACCACAGAGACGGGTGAGCCATTCGACCAATGGCGGGCAGAATCTGTCTTTAAATCTGTCCTGGCATCTGCAGGTTTGCATGATGTACGCTTTCACGACCTTCGCCACACCTATGCAGTGAACGCCCTGCGCGCGGGGGATGATATAAAGACAGTTCAAGGAAACCTTGGGCACGCATCAGCGGCGTTCACGCTGGACAGGTACGGGCATTTCACGGAACGCATGAAGCAGGACAGCGCCGCCCGTATGGAGGGCTTTATAAAAAGTGTTCTGAATCTATAAAGGGAAAACTTAAGGGAAAACACGCCCACAGAACACAAGGAAAGACCTATAAACCCTGTATTTTCAACGATTTTATGGATTTTACACAATGCAACCTGAAGTTGACAAAGTGAATGTGCAGAGTGATAGAATTTTCCGCCCCGCTTTGATATGCTCAGGCCATCAAAACGAAGGAGGGAACCTTCCCATGACATTCGGAGAAAAACTGTTCAAACTTAGAAAAGAAAAAGGCCTTTCCCAGGAACAACTTGCCGAACAGATGAACACCACCCGCCAGGCTGTCAGCAAATGGGAAAATGACCAGGGCTTTCCGGAAACGGAAAAGCTGATGATGCTGGGCAATATTTTTTCCGTCTCGATTGATTATCTGCTGAAAAACAGCGGCGAAGCAGACGGCCCAGCGGCTGGCGGCTATTACGTCAGCCGGGAAAAAGCGCAAAGCTGGCTTTCCCATGAAAGCCGCTTTGCGCGGAACCTGTGCCTCAGCATCAGCTGCCTTGTGTGTTCCGGCATTCCATATTTTCTGCTGGGCAGCACTTCTGCCGGCGTGCTGGGCTGCGTAGTGGTGGCCGTGCTAGGCCTGTGCGGCGTTCTCGTCACCTGCCTGACGGACCGGGACTATGAATACCGCCCTCTGAAGCAGAACGCCCTGTTGTTCGACCAAGCGTTTCTGCAAGAACTTTCATCGCGGTATGCCCGCCTGAAAAAATGGTATGTGGCCATGGCAGCAGGCTTTTTCGTGCTGGTGCTTGTGGGCGGCACTGTGTGCGGGCTGGCACTGGACCAGGGGGCCGTGGCAGAGCACGTTGCCGTGCCTGCGCTGCTGCCCATTGTGGCCCTTGGCCTCAGCATGCTGCTATACGCATTGAGCATGATGGACGCCTACGAGCTTCTTGTGTACAATGAAGATCACATCAACAAGCTTTCCACCCGTTTTCTGAACCGCATGCGCGGGATAGGCCGCTGCCATCTGCCCTAGCAGGCCGAAAAACTCTACGAAGCGTCGGTTGTGCATTTTCTGTGGGCTGATACAATAAACCGGGAGGCAGAGAGTATGGACCATGAAAAGACAGGGCGCCTGATTCAAAAACTGCGGCGCGAAAAGGGCCTTACCCAGTTACAGCTGGCGCAAAAACTTCATGTAAGCGACAAGGCAGTTTCAAAGTGGGAGCGCGGGCTGGGCAGCCCGGATGTCTCTTTGCTGGCCGGGCTCTCCGAGGCCCTTGGCGCCGGAATCGAAAGCCTTTTGTGCGGCGAACTGGCGCCCAATGAAGACACAGGAGGCAATATGAAAAAACTTCGATTTTATGTATGCCCCGCCTGCGGGGCAGTGCTCACCTCTACGGGCCAGGCTACCGTTTCCTGCTGTGGCAAACGGCTGATGCCGCTTGCCATGGCCCAGGCCGGGCCGGGCCAGCAGCTAACCGTAGAGGAGGCCGATGGGGAATATTTCATCACCTGCGGGCACGAAATGACGAAAGAGCATTTCATCTCTTTCCTGGCAGTGTTAACCGGCGACAGCTTGCTGATGAAAAAGCTTTACCCGGAATGGGCCATGCAGGCGCGCGTGCCCTGCACCAAGGGCGCGCTTCTGGTGTGGTATTGCACACAGCATGGGCTTTTCTGCCAGCCGCTGCGCCCTGGCACACCGCCACAGGCCAGATAAAAGCAACACCCCTTCGGCCAACTTTGGCCGAAGGGGTGTTGCTTTCTATTTTACTGTCAGGCAGGCGGGCGCAAAAACCAGAAGGCGGGCAAATTGCGCACAACGCCAAACACCACCAGCGCCGCAATGGCCACATACACGGCGGCGTTCTGCCGCTTGGCCAGCCGTATGCTGCCGCAGGCCAAATAGCTGCGCGCCGCAGCCCAGCCCAGCCAGACAAAAAAGGGCGCCAGCACCACAATGGCAGCATTGCTGCGCAGGGCTGCCTGCCAATTGCCCTGCAAAAGGGCGCTAATGCAGCGTGTGACGCCGCAGCCCGGGCAATAAAGCCCCGTCAACATATGGAACGGGCATGGCACGCCCAGCCCGGTGGCCCGCACCCATGCCGCATAACCCAGCCCTGCCGCCAGCGCCAGGCCCACTGCGGCCGCCAGCCGCTTTTTCCGGGCAGAAGGCACACTCATGCGGCGGCGCCGCCCGTCATGCCGTTCACTTCGTTTTGCACAAGGGCCCACACCACAATGTCCAGCCCCAGCAGGCTCAAAATCAGATACAGAATACCTGTGTTGCTGCTGGGGATGCCCCACTGCTGTTTTATGCGGTCCAGCTTATCGCCAGCCTTATAGCACCAGTACAGGCCATAGATGCCACAGGTGACAATATCCAACAGGAACACAATGCCGCCGGATGGCGACTGCACATCCCCCGTTGCATAGTTCAAATCGTTCACAAGACAAATGAACCAGTAAATGCCGTAAATGCCGCAGGTGACGATGGTGAGAATGACACACAGCGCCACATTCCTCTGTTCCACCATAGAAAGCCCTCCTTTGTAGTTCCATCATATCATCTGCACTGCAGTGCGTCAATGCAAAACCAAAACAGCGGGCCGGGGCATGGCCGGAACTGGAAGGGCCCTGCAAAACCCAGCAAGGCGGATAGGTTCATGTGGGTATAAGGTGCTTTCTATGCCCGCCCCACACTATTTTTGAAACCGCCCTGGCGGGGCCATCTTTGTCGAAAATGCAGCTGGCTACAGGCGGCGCAGGGTTTGCTTCAAGCAATGCGCATGCGTCAAAAAACAAATGTGCAGTTATGCAACCAACCATAACATATTTTGCCTGCAGTGGTTGGTGGAACTTGCGAAAGCCTAAAGTTATAATGGCCTTAGGAGGTGTGAAAAGTATGAAGCCGCAGAAAAATAATATTGCCCGCAATTTAACCACATTGCGGCAACTGAATAAATATTCCCAAGAAGATGTGGCCGAGCAGATTGGCGTTTCCCGGCAGGCCGTTGCAAAATGGGAGGCCGGCCAATCTGTGCCCGATATTCTGAATTGTGCCGCGCTGGCAAAACTGTATGATGTGGAGCTTGAGGCCCTCATCCATCATGACCAGGAACAAATCGGCTTCCATATTCCGCCCAGAGGCAAGCACATATTTGGCGCAGTTCGTGTGGGTGAACGCGGCCAAATCGTACTTCCCAAACAGGCCAGAGATGTATTCCAAATGAAACCCGGAGATAGGTTGGTCATTTTAGGAGATGAAAACCCGGAACATCCGGGAATTGCCCTGATGAAAGAAGAATTTTTCTTGGGTATTGCCCAGCTATTCAAAACCGCTTTGAATATGGCAGATACCCCCGATGGAAAGGAAACCATGAATGGAAAATATCTTGAGCATCCAGAATCTCCATAAACACTACCCCGGGTTCGCTCTGGAAAATGTCAGCTTTTCGCTTGCCCCTAACCATATTATGGGGCTGATTGGGAAAAACGGGGCTGGAAAAAGCACAACTTTAAAAGCAATTCTCAACATGGTGTCGCCAGAAAGTGGGCGTGTCACCATGTTCCAAAAGAATATCTATCAGCATGAAAAAGAGTGCAAACAGCGCATCGGCGTTGTGTTTGGCGGAATTGACTTTTACCCGCTGAAAAAACTTTCTGATATTGCGTCTGTCACCCAAAAATTTTACAAAAACTGGGATCAGGAGCAGTATCAGAAGTACATCAAGCTGTTTGCTTTAGAGGAAAGCAAGAACTTCAAAGAACTTTCAAACGGCATGAAAGTAAAATACTTGCTTGCTCTGGCATTATCGCACCATGCCGAGCTGCTAATTCTGGATGAACCAACTTCTGGCCTTGACCCCATATCCCGTGAGGAACTGCTACACATTTTCCGACAAATCGTGAAAAATGAGAACTGCGCTATCTTATTTTCTACGCATATTACTTCCGACTTGGACAAATGCGCAGATGACATCACCTATATTCAGAATGGCTGTGTGCTGAAAAGCGCGGGCAAAGACACATTTCTTCACTCTTTTGAACATTTAAAAATGACAGAGGATACAGGGCCGCTCACGCTGGAAGAAATTATGCTGCGGACGGAAAGGAGCGAGTGGGATGATGACGCTGCTGTATAAGGAAATCCGGCTTGCCGCTCACCCGACCTCGATTGTTTTTACCTTTTTAGGTTGCCTTGTTCTGGTGCCATCTTATCCTTACAGCGTAATTTTTATGTTTGGATGTTTAGCACCTTACATCACTTTTTTGAATGCGCGTGAGACGAATGATGCTTGGTACACGGCCATTCTTCCCGTGACGAAGCGGGAAAGTGTTCTGGGAAAGTGCCTGCTGGTCGTTTTCTTCCAGCTGTTTCAGTTGCTTTTTTCTATTCCGTTTGCACTTTTGCGAAACATGCTGAACATAGCAAATAACCCTGTAGGCTTAGACGCAACCGTTGCATGGTATGGTTTTGGCTTTTTCTTATACGCGGTGTTTGATTTGATATTCCTCACGGCGTTTTATCAAAATGGTTACAAAGTTGGAAAATCATTTATCCTTGCGGCAATTCCTATGGTTCTTCTCATGGTAGCGATAGAAACTGTGGCCCATGTTCCGGCACTTGCCTGGATGGACAGCTGCCAGCCAGGGCATCTGCTGATGCAGCTGCCGGTTTTAATCACCGGGATGATCTGTTATGGCGTATTGGTTTTATTGGCATATCAAATTTCTGCAAAACGCTTTGAAAAAGTTGATTTATAAAGGCGCCCCGGCAGTTGGAAGCGCTATGACGCTTTTACATTCTTCTGAGGCGAAAGGATGCCATGAATATGTAAAAAAGCGAGAGGCCCTCAGAACACAAAAAAGAACCTGGAGAAAAGCAATTTAAAAATCTTCCAGACAGGATAAGGCAAGAAGTATGCGCCCTGCTTTTGCAGGGCGCTTTTCGTTTCCCCCCTCATTTTCCTTTTTCAAAACCTGGCAGTTTATGATAGAATGACTGCAGTTAGGAGGGTTTCCATATGACACGAGTACTTTTCGTATGCCACGGCAACATCTGCCGCAGCCCAATGGCAGAATTTGTGTTTCGCGCAATGGTGCAGAAGGCGGGCCGGGCGCAGGCCTATGAGGTGCAAAGCGCAGCGCTGAGCAGCGAGGAACTGGGCAACCCGGTGTATCCGCCGGCCCGTGCCATGCTGGCGCGGCACGGCATTTCGTGCGAGGGGAAATATGCGCGGCAGATAGAGAAAGCGGACGCGCAGGCGTTTGACCTGCTGATTGGCATGGAACAGCGGCATGTGGACGCCATGTGCCGGCGTTTTGGCGCGGACGCGCAGGGCAAGGTGCACCGCCTGCTGGATTATACCGGCACGCCCGGCGACATTGCAGACCCCTGGTACACCCGGGATTTTGAAACAGCATATGCCCAGATAGAGGCTGGCTGCCGCGCGCTGCTGGCACAGCTGGAACAGGCGGCACAGTAACCCGCACAGGAGGGACCGGTATGGAACGCATTACCCACCGCACGGCCGGCAGCGCCCGGGCGCCGCTGGCCTGCGTGCACATGGAAGGCGGCTTTGCGCAGGGCGAAGCCATAGAACGGCTGGCCCAGTATGAAGATATGTGCGAAGAGCTGCAGGCCCAGCAGCAGGCCCTTGCGTTGCAGATGGAAAATCTGCGCGCAGAGGGGCGCGAAAAAAGCGTAAAATTTCGCGAATTGTTTGCGCAGAAGCTTACAAATGCGGCGTTTCTCTCCATGCTGCAGGCAAGGGGGCTTCTCTGAAAAAGCCAGGCGTGCCGGAAGAATCCCTCCGGCACGCCTGCTTTCTTTTTGCCTGTTTGGCTTTGCATTTAAAGGTTTTTGCCGCCGCAGCCCCAGTAAGGCGCCTGTGAATACCTGACATAAATGCGGGGCATTGGTATTTGCAGCACCTCGGAAACCTCTTGCGAGACCCTCTCGGTTAATGCCTCGCAATCGGCGGCGTCCAGCCCGCCCAAAACCGCCACCTCCACCATGGCGGCCGGGGCATCTGTGCCCTCAAACCAAAGAAAGCATTCCTCTGTCAATTCAAACATCAGCCAGCTTTCCTCTTTGCCGCGCAACAAGGGGATGGCGCGCTGCATTTTGTGTTGCAAACAAATGCGCTTTTCCTCGGGGACAGCAAGATTGGTTCGGACATGGATCAGCGGCATGGGCGGCTCCTTTCCGCAAGAAGTGTTTTGGTTCTAAAAGGTAATTGCCTGTTCCCCGGCCTCGTCAGAGGTAAACACCGCACGCCCCTGCGTGAGGGCGAATAAGGCCATGGGCGCCTGCGCATGATAGGTATCTTTCAAATATGGATACGCTTGCAGCATATGTTCGCAGGCCTCTGCGCTGCTCACCTCGCGCACATCGGCGGCAACGCGCAGGCACACCCCGCTGTCGTATGCACACAGCTCAACGTGCGGGCAGGCGCGCATTTGTGCCGCCACCTGTTTGTTGCTGCCGGTTTGAATCAGCAGCGAGCCTTCAAACAAATCTACCGCGCCGAACGGGCGCACCCTGGGGCGTGCGCCGTCCCAGGTGGCAAGGTAAAAAACCTCGCACTTTTTTAAAAACTCATAAACCTGCTGCACAGGCGCCCTCCTTTCGCTTATGGCTGCACCGCCACGGCTTCTATTTCCACCAGTGCGCCCTTGGGCAGCTTTGCCACCTGAAACGCAGCGCGGGCCGGGTACGGCTCGGTGAAATATTCGGCATACACTTCGTTCATGGCGGCAAAATCTGCCATATCCTGCAGCAGAACGGTGGTTTTTACCACATTGGGCATGCCCATGCCCGCCGCGGCCAGAATGGCCTTGATATTCTCCAGCGACTGGCGCGCCTGTGCGCGGATATCCTCGCCCGCAAACTCACCGGTAGCCGGGTTGATGGGAAGCTGCCCGGAAACATAAACCGTGCCGCCTGCCTGCACTGCCTGCGAATACGGCCCAATGGCCGCAGGGGCATGTTCCGTTTGAATTTTCACATGGCTCATCTTCTTCAGCCCTCCAGCACACTTTTCAGAATTTCGCAGGCCTTCTGCACCGTGCTGCGGGGGCAGGCCATATTCATGCGCGCAAACCCATCATCGTTTTCCACAAATTCCCCTGCGTATTCCAGATACAGGCCCGCTTTGGAAATTCGTGTTTCAAGCTCTTTCATGCCGCCTTCATAGTCGCTTACATAACCGCTCAGGTCAATCCAGGCAAGATAAGTTCCCTCTGCAATGCGGAACTTTGCCCTGGGCAGGTTTTCCTTAATGAATTCGTCCAGATATGCAAAGTTTGCGTCAATATAATCCCGCAGTTCGTCCAGCCAGTCCTCACATTTGGTATACGCGGCAATTACCGCTTCTACAGAAAGCGGGTTCATCGTTCCGCAATAATTGTTGTCGTCCAGAATCTCTTTGATCTCCTGGTCATAGACGATGATGTAAGAGTGATGGTTGCCCGCACAGTTGAAGGTTTTGCTTGTGCTCATCATGGTGACAATGCGCGGGTCCTGCGGGTACAGAGAGGTGATGGACACCATATGAGATGCCTTGCGCGTCAAATCGCAATGAATCTCGTCGCTTGCAATGCGCACACCGTTTGCAAGGCAGATGTCGCCAATTCGCCGAAGTTCTTCTTCCGTCCACACACGCCCGCTGGGGTTGTGCGGGCTGCAGAACATCAGCATGGTCACGTCCGGGCGGGCCGCCGCCTTTTCAAACGCGTCAAAGTCGATGGTGTAATAGCCGTCCGTATTGATAAGCGGCATTTTGATTGCGTTGCGCCCAAGCTTCCAAATGGGGTCGTAAATATATTGATAGCTGGGCGTGAACACCATTACGCTTTCGCCGGGCTTTGTCATGCAGTCCACAAGGGCATATGCTGCGTTGATAACGCCCTCTGCAAAAGAGATATTCTCTTTTTTGGCATCAATGTTGTGGCGGCGTTTCAGCCAGCCGCACACGGCCTCGAAATAATTGTCGCCCAGTGTGGACGTATAGTTGGCATAGCCCAAAATGCGCCGGTTCAGCCTTTCGTGCATCGCGTCCAGCATGGGCTGCGGGCAGGCAAAGTCCATATCTGCCACCCACATGGGAATATGCTTTTCCGGCAAATCGGGGTTGTAAACACGGCCGGCGTCATATTTCATACTGTCTGTGCCGGTGCGGTCGATAATTTCATCAAAGTTATAGTTCGCCATATTGTTCTGCTGTTCCTTTCCATACTGTTTTCATACACACAGCTTTTATTTTATTGCTTTTTCTGCAGATGCTGGCTAAAGAACCACTCGGACGTTTTGCCTGCTTTCAGGCGGCGGTCCAAAATAATGTTGCAGATAAGCCCCGCCACAGAAAACACCAGGCACATGCCAAAAATGTAATAGTAGCCGTTGTTGCCGTATGTTTCCAGCATATTGCCTGCAATGTTATAGCAGAAAGTATCGGGAATGGTCATAAACACGCTCTGGATGCAAACAGATGTGCCAAACAGGGCCATTGGCGTTTTTGCATTGGTAAGCACGGTGTTGGAAATGGCGCTGCGGCCTTTCACCGAGAAGGACAAAAGCACAACAGAAAGCACCACCACCGCCACAAGCGCCGGGGCCCACGGCGTTACAATTACGGCCACCACGGCAATGACGTACAGCGCCAGCCACACAAAGTAAGAGCGCACTGCGCCAAACTTGGACGCAAGGCTGCCTGCAATCAGCGGTGCAATCAGGCCAATTGCGTTATTCTTGATGGCATCCACCACCGTGACGCTGGAGACAGACATACCAAACACATCCGTCAGCAGCGGGCTTGCATAGGTCATTGCAATATAGCCCGTATACCCTAACCCAATGCCAAGCCACAGCAACCACTGGTTGGGGTCGCGGAACAGAATCAGCACTTTTTTGAAGCTGAAGGCATCCTCTTCACTGCCCTCGGCCGCAGTTGAAACCGCTTTGGCTTTGCCGCCAATGTACCAGACACCCAGCAGGCCGATCAGGTTGCATACCGTATTGAAAATGATAAGGCCCCGCACAGCCATGGTGCTGCCGGACGAAGCAACGATGCGCGCGGCTATGAAACCGGCCGCCAGGCCGAACACCGCTGTAAAGAAATCCAGATATCCGAAAATTTTATCTGCCTGTTCTTCTGTAGAAATGCCCACCAGCAATTTCGACATCGGGCCCCACATAGGCAGCAGAGCGTATCCGCAGAAAATGATAATAGAGGCCACATAGCCAGGGTTGAACAGCAAAATTACGCCGCCCAAAATGGCCAGGCTGAGTGTAAATGTCATCAAAAGCCTGGGCTTGATAAGGTCTGTCAAAAAACCATTGTAGGCATAGGCAATTACGGCCGCGATGCCAATTGCTGTCAAAATCGTGCTCATTTGCATATCTGTCAGCCCATTTGCCTCTTGGTACATGACATAATAGTACTGCACAAGATACTGCATATTTCCAAATGTGGTATAGCACATGCCCAGTATCACAACGGATAACCAATGCAGCCCTGTTAATTTACCCGTTTTCTGTTTCATTCCTTCATCTTCCTTTCCGCATTCATCAAGTTGTAACTCTCACTCGTTCCTGCAACACCTTAGCTAAATTCAACCGGCGGCCTCACACTCCTTTTGCATCTTATTTCAAGATGCTTAATTATTAAGACGCTTTAATATTAAGCCAATAATATATTGTTTGCAATTCGCAAATAAAACAAATCGAACCCGCACATTTTGTGCGGGTTCGACAAAACAGGCCCTGTTTATTTCTTTTTTGCAAGTTGGTAACTGTCTTCTACATCCAGCCGGAATGCCTCGTTCAGGCGCTGCTGCACGCGGCAGTACAGCTCCAGCTCTTCATCGGTGAATATCTCCAGCTTCTGAAATGTGCGCGCATAGCAGGCTTGCTCGAACTTGTGGTGGTCGTTGAACACCCGCCAGCCCGCCTCTGTAAGGAACAGGTTGTATTCGCGGTTGTTGTGCTGGTTGCGCACCTGCTCTACCCAGCCCTTTTGCTTAAGCTTTCGAATAATTTGGCTGTAGGCGCTGGGTGTTTTGCCATTGCTTGCCGCTATTTCGGTGATGGTTGCCGATTTATGCCGCCCAATATACTGAATTACTTTCGATTCTGCCTGGTACATCGTTACCTCGCCGTACTGGTGCGGCAACGAATCGTATTCTGCCATCAGGTCATAGCCGATGTCCACAATGTCCATCAGCTTCTGGCACAGTTCCTCGCGTGCGTCCATTTCAAATTTCCTCTTTCTTGCAGAGCGCACCGGCATGCCTTTGGCATGCCGCGCCCAGATGCCTATCCAGGGGCTGCAGCCATTTTGCACTGCGGCAAAGGCGCAGCGCCGCGGCTGGCAGGCCATCCGGCCGCAAACTGTGCCGCCGCCCCTTGCATCTTTCTCCTTTTGTAAAAGTATACCATCTTTTCTGCCTTCCGGCAAGGCGGCCCCACGGCACGGGCATTACGCCCCGCCCAGCCAGTACAGATCGCGCCGAAGGCAAAGGCCCAGCTTTTTCTGCAAAGCAAGCGAGGGGCGGTTGCCTGCAGAGATATAGCAGAACGGCACGCGCCCCTGCCGCAGCAGCCGCGCAATGGCGTGCGCCTCCAGCGCGGCGCCCAGCCCCATGCGGCGGAACTGCGGCAAAACCGTCAGCATGCCCATGCTTCCACCGGGGTGCTGGCCAATGAACCCCGCCAGCTGCCAGCCCTGCGGGCCCGGCAGAAAGGCCCCTGTGAAAACCCCCGCCGCAAGGCGCGCAGCCATTTCATCTCGGGAAAGCAGGGCATTGTGCGCACAAACAAGTTCTGTCCATTCGGGGCCCAGCGCTGCAAAGCGCACCCCCTTTGCCTGCCAAGGCGGCGGCTGGGCGCCCCAATAAACTGCCTGCGTGCATGCGGGCGGCAGCGGCTGGCCCATCATCTCTGCTGCGGCCAGGGCGGCAGCCCGCCCATGCACCCCCAGCATGGCGCCCGGCGCCGGCGGCCCGGCCCTGTGCAAAAGGCGGGCCGCCGCGGCCTGTGTGCCCGCGGCCAGCAAAAGGCCGCCCCCCTGCACGCGCAGCAGCACGCCGCTTTTTTCTGCGGCCACAACGCCCGCTTTGCCCCAGCGCAGGGCCTCTTGCATATCCACACAGGCGGGCCTTTGCGCCAGATATTCCCAGGCCGCCAGGGCAGGGGCCGCAAGGGCAGCCTTCTGCGCATGGGTCAGGCGCTTCAGCGCCGCCTCACGGCGCATGGCCTCGCTTTTGGTGGCATATTCCTCTGTGTACACAAGGCGCACCGGCCGGTGCGCACGGGTATACTTGGCGCCGCGCCCGGTTTCATGCAAAAGCACGCGCCGGGTGATGTCCGGCGTATAGCCCGCATAGAAATTCATACCGGCACATGCCAGCAGGTAAGCCGTGTGCGCCATGGCGGCGCCTCCTTTCCCCAAGCAGGGCAGCGGCCATGCGCCCGCCGCGCCGGTTTTGCGGCGCATGGGGCGCCGCTGCGCTATTCTTGCGCAAGCTCCATCGCCAGGCGGCACGCGGCAATGGCGTCCTGCCGGGTGCCTGTTGTGATGAGAAAGCGCCCGGCATGGCAAAATTTCAGGGTTTCAATGCCGGAAATGCCGGGCAGGTCTGCCTCTGGAGCGCCAGCCCACTCGGCCGGAAAGGGCACACGCAGCGCCTGGGTGCCAAAGCGCTGGGGCACCCCCTGTGCACAGTAGCCGCCGCGCTGGGACGGGTACACCACAAACTTTGCGCGGCTGGGGATGAGGTACTGCTTCCAGGGGGCAAAGCGCTTCAATTCCACAATGCCGCCCTTTGCCTTTGCCAGCGCACCGCGCACCTCGGCCTCGGCCCGTGTGATGGCGCGGATACTCTCCAGCTTATGGCTCAGAAGGTCCTGCGCCACAGCCACCGCCTCTTCAAAACAGGCGTCTTCATCTTTTTCTTCATCCCACCGGGGGTTATAGGCGGCAATCAGGTTGGCAAGCTGGTTGCCGCAGCCCGTGTTGTCGTCTTCATCCAGTGGCTTTACAAAGCCGTCGTCAAAGCGTTTGGCCTCTTTTTCGCCCACAAGGGCAGGGCCCAGCTTGCGCCAAAGCAGGCCAAAGGCCGCATATTTCACCCCGCACTCACGCACAGGGGTATCTTTTCCATGATGGTCAAACGGGCCGTCGCCAATGTCGAACACAATGCCGTCATAGCCCTCCGGCACAGAAAAGCCCCGCTGGATGCGGATGTTGGGGTTGCACAGGCGCAGCAGCGCAGCCGCGAACACATCGTCCGCATGGAAGCGCCCTGCGTGGGTAAAGCCTTTGTCCGGCACGGTGAATGTCATGATATGCTCCTTTTGGGTGTAATTTTGCCACGCCCAATGCGGCACACCCGCCTTTCCCGGGGATGTGCCGCATGTTCGCCCGCATTTGCGTGGGGTGAAATTTATTATACCACATTCCACACAGGTTGTGGTATCAGTTGCCCGTCTGGTGTGCCAGGCAGGGCACCTTCTGCCGGATGAAAGCAAGGTGTTACCACAAAAGCCCCTTTTTAGAAACAGTTTTGTTACTCCGATATGGTATAATAAGCATTATAAAAAATGCCATCGCGGGCCGCAGGCAAAGCGGCTTTAAGAAGCAGGCGCCCGTGCTGAAAGCCCAGGCTTTGTCGGGGTGCTTTGGCGGGCAAACAGAATAACCCGGCTGCGGCCAGTTGCCTGCCGCGGCTGCGGAAGGAAGGAGGCGGCAGTTTTGGCCGCATACAGAAAACGCAGGGGGCGCACCTCGCGGGGGCCCGCTATCCTGACAGGCATTGCCATCGGGCTGGTGCTGCTGGCGTTGGGCGGCGGGGCACTGTGGCTGTTTGCCCCCCGCGCCCGAAACGCAGGCCTTGCCAGCGCCAGGGCGCCGGAGGGCCAGGTGAAGGGCTATGCCGTGCAGTTGGGCGCCGGGCCCTATACAAGGGACAGCCTTTCGCAGTGGGCTGCAGACACGGCGGATGAGGCCGCGGCCCTTGGCATGAACGCATTGTTCTTTTCCATTGACGGGCCCGGGGGCGTGGTGTTTGAGACCAAGCATGCAAAGCGGGGCACCGCGCTTTCTGACGGCGACACATTCTTCCACAAGCTGGATGCTTTGCACACCCTGTGTGCGGCCGCGGCGCAAAAGGGGCTGGCCGTATATGCCGTGGCACAGCAGGCAAATGCCGAAAATGCCACATACCGCGACACCGTCCTGGCCGATATCCGCCAGCGCTATGCCACAGCGGGCATCGCCGTGCCCATGGCCGCAAACGGGGCGCAGGGGCCATTCAGCATCTATTCCACCCCGCAGGGCACCCTGGCTGCCGTCACACCAGAGAGCGTGGCCCAGGCAGGCGAGTTTTTCCTGTTGACCACCTCGGCAGATTTCGGCGGCGCGGTGTTCACCCAAGCGGCCGTTTCTGCTGCGCCGGGTGATGCCGCTGTGCTGCTCAGCGCCATGGACGGGCGCACCCCGCCCACGCTGCTGGGCTACACCCCACCCGCCTCTTTGGGCGTGACCTACCCGAACGACGGCGCTTCCATTGACACGAAAACGTGCTTTGTGATGGGCACGTCAGACCCGGCACAGCCCCTCACTTTAAATGGGGAAGAGGTGCCCCGCTATGGCACAAAAGGGTTGTTTGGCGTGCTGGTGACGCTGGATGAGGGCGAAAACGAGCTGGTCTTTGCCAACGGCGCCGCCTCGCTCACCTGGCACATCACAGGCCCGGCGCCCAAAACAGGGCAGGGCGGCGGCACCGGCGGCAAGCCGCCGCACGACAGCACAGCCAGCGTGCCCGAGGGCACCTTTGTGCAAACCACCGGCCTGATTACCAGCCTTTTGTACGACCCCTCCGGCGACGGCAACATCAGTGAAACGGCGCGCCGCGGCGCCATTGCACAGGTGGCGGCATGCGCTGAAACCGTGCGCAACGGAAAGACCACCTGGGCCTACCAGCTCACCAGCGGGGACTGGGTGCTGGCCTACAACGTGCAGGAGGTAGAGGGCGGCACCGCCAGCTTTACCGGCGCGCAGGCCGTGTGCAGCGGGCGCGACGAACTTTTGCAGTTCAGCGGCAACGGCACACCGCTGGCCTATACAAACCAAATTGAAAACACGCTCAGCCTGCGCTTTTACGGCGCAGAATTTGCGGCAGATTTTGCCGTCAGCGGCTCTTCCCTGGTGCGCCAGTGCGAGGTGAAGCCCTTCGAGGGCGGCACAGAGCTTGTGCTGCATTTCGACGCGCCGCTTTGGGGGCATGTAATTTCGTACGAGGGCAACACGGTGCAGGTGGTGCTGAAAGCGGCCCCCACCAGAAGCACAGAGCCGAACAAGCCGCTGGCAGGCGTGAAGGTTCTGCTGGACGCCGGCCACGGCGACACAGACACCGGCGCCATGGGTGCGGGCGGCCAAAACGCCCCTCTGGAAAAGGATGCAAACCTTGCCGTGGCCAAGGCGGCCCAATACCGGCTGGAACAGCTGGGCGCCACGGTGGAAATGATTCGCACAGATGACACCTTTCTCTCTCTGGAGCAGCGCAACGCCAAAATCACCGAGCTTCGGCCCGATTTTTTCATTGCCGTGCACCACAATTCTGTGCTGCTGAACAACGATGCCAACCAATCCAGCGGAACCGAGTGCTATTATTTCTACGATTCCGGCAAAGCGCTGGCCGAAACGCTGGTTGCCCAGGTGACGGCAGCCACCCGGCGGCCCTCCCGCGGGGCCATGTGGGGGTATTACTATGTCACCCGCAACACCCTGTGCCCTGCCGTTTTGCTGGAGACGGGCTTTATGCCGAACCCTGCGGAATTTGAAACTGTGACAGATGAGACATCCATGTGGGCTGCGGGCGACGCCATTGCCCGCAGCGTGCTGGCCTGTGTAACCTGAAAAACGCCCCGTTCCGGGCCTAAAAACCTGGAGCGGGGCACTTTTATTGAACTAAAAGTTTAGAAAGGTGTATTCTTTTGCGCCATATGGGCAGACAGCCCTTCGGTGGCATTGCGCAGAAGGGCAACCAGCCCCGGCAGGCGCTCGCTGCGAAAAATGGCCTGCGGGTAGGCAATGCTGACGGCGGCCGTCACCCGGCCGCCTGCCCCGCGCACCGGGCAGGCCACGGCCCCCACCTGCGGGATAAACTCGCCCGCGTCAAAGGCATAGCCCTGGCTGCGGATATCCCGCGCAATGTTTTGAAACCGCGCTTCGTCCGTAACCGTGAGGGGCGTATAGGGCTCGGGCGGTATTTTGAAATAATTGTGGATAGCCGCCTGGCCCTGATAGGCCAGCAGCAGTTTGCCTGCCGCACCCGTGTGCAAAGGGTAGCGCGTGCCTTCGTCCACTGTAATGCGAATTTTCTGCGGGCCCAGGGCCAATGCCGCCACGCAGCACGCGCGGCCGCAGGCGATGTTCAGTTTCACCGTCTGCCCGCTTTGCAGGGCAAGCTGTTCCAGCACGGGGCCCGCAAACTCTTTCAGGCGCGCCTGCTGCTCTTCCCGGTTCACAAAGCCCTGTTCAAACAGAGGGCCGGGGGTGTACAGCTTTGTCTGCTCATCTTCGCACAAATAGCCGCTGTGCACAAGCTCTGCCAACAGGCGGTAAAAAGTGGTTTTCGGGCATGGGCAGCGGTGTGCAAGCTCTTTCGCGGGCAGGCCGCCGCTTTCAAACACGGCTTTCAGCACCAGGGTGGCCCGCGCCAGCGCGGGCACCGGCGCATACTGTGCATCATGCTCCATCTGCTGCATCCTCCTTTCCCCGGCCATGGCGGCCGGGGCGCCCTGCGCGCATTTGCCCGGGTGGGCAAGTGCCAATTGCGGCGCAGGCGCCGTGCCAAATATAAAACTTTTTGGTTGAAACCCGGCTGAAAAACAAAACAAAAAATGCGCTTGCCGAAAGCGTTTTCATAGATGAAACTTTTTTGCGCGGTTCTTGTGTATGTTGCCCTGTTCCAGGTTTAAAAATTTATGCAGGCCGGAAATTGAACGCCTGCCCGGGCCGCGGTAAGATAAAGCTGTAAACAGGGCGCGCGGCACGCGGCGCCCACTTAGAAACAAGGAGGGTTTTGCATCATGGCAAACATGGAAATGCCGCCGGTAGAAGAACTGGTGGCCCGCTTCAAAAAACTGTACACCGGCATTGTGGCCGACGCGATGGATAAGCTTGGCATGCGCGACAGGCTGCTGCCGCAATATCTGCGCCCGCTGAAACCCGATATGGTCATTGCCGGCCCGGCGTTCACCGGCTGCGGCGAAGAAGTGACCGATATCAACTGCAACGATAACGACATCCGCTTTTCTATGCTGGAGAGCATCAAGCCGTACGATATTCCCGTGTGGCAAACAAACATGACGGACGGCTGTGCCCACTGGGGCGGTATTATGACGCGTTCCACCCGTCAGGCGGGCGGCTGCGGCGCCATCATCGATGGCGGCTGCCGCGACTGCAACGATATTCTGGAACAGGGCTTTCCCGTGTTCGTGCGCTTCTTCCACTGCGGCAGTTCGCTGGGCCGCTGGAAAATCACCAGCTATCAGCAGCCCATTCAAATTGGCCATGTAACCATTGAACCGGGCGATTTCATGATGGCAGATATTGACGGTGTGCTGGCTGTGCCCAAGGCTCACATCATGGAAGTGCTTACAAAGGCGGAAGAAATGGCCGCCCGTGAGGACAATATGAGCAAGGATATGGCCGAGGGCCTTGGCGTGCGCGGCGCATATGCCAAATACGGCACCATCTGACCCCATACATTTCAGCCGCTGTGAGGCAACGCCCCGCAGCGGCTTTTTTGCATGCAAAGCACCGGGCGCGCGGCGCGCAGGGCGCCGCACGGGGCTATTCCAAATTTGCGTGGCGCGCTTTCATCCCGGCCTCGGTGATGCCGCACTGTTCCATCAGGTGCGCCACCAGCCAGTCGCAGGCCAGCAAAAGCCCTTCATCAAACAGGCTGCCCATGGGCAGCACCGAACCGCCTGCCCGCTCTTTGGTGGGCGCCGGCACCACGGCCACGGCGTCTGCCATAGCCGCCAGCGTGCTTTCGGGCGCGGTGGTAAGCACCGCCAGCTTTGCGCCCGCCCGCTTTGCCTTTTGCGCCTGGCGCACCAGGCCCTCTGTTTCACCAGAGCCCGAACCGGCCACCAGCACGCTGCCCTCGCCCACCGGGCCACAGGTGACATCGCCCGCCACTTGCACGGGCAGGCCCATCTGGGCCAGGCGCATGGCCAGCATGCGCATCACAAGGCCTGTGCGGCCTGCCCCCGTTATGCAAATTTGTTTTTGTTCCTGCATCAGCCGGGCCACCTGGGCCAGCTGTTCCGGCCGGACGCCGCCCACTGTGCCGGCAAGCTGCTGCAGCATCTTGTTCATCAGGCTGTCCATCTTCAAAGCCCCTTTCCCTGCATGGCCATGCGGATGGCGGCCGCGGCCGCGCGGGCGTCCGGCGCGTTGCACACGGCGCCGCCCACAATCAGCCATTCAGCGCCCGCCGCACAAAGCGCGCGGGCCGTGCTTTCGCGAATGCCTCCCGCCACGGCAAGCGGCATGCCGCTGCAGGCCGCACTTACCGCCGCCACCTGTGCGGCCGCAGGGCCGCTTTGGCCCTGCTGGGCGTCCACCGCCACATGCAAACAGGCGATGTCTGCCCCCAGCGCGCGCACACGCTGTGCGGCCGCGGCGGCATCTTGCGCGCCAAGCAGGTCCGCCATCACGCGGCGCCCGCGTGCATGCGCTTCGCGCGCCACGCCCTCAATGGTTTTATCGGACGCAAAGGCCATCACCGTCACAATATCCGCCCCGGCCTCACACGCCATGGCGCACAGGCCGGCGCCGCAATCCATTATTTTTACATCAGCAAGAATGGGCACGCCAAAGCCGGCGCGCGCGAACTGCTCCACCGCCGCAAGCCCGTCGCGCAGCACAAAGCTGGTGCCCACCTCTATGACGTCCGTATATTCCCGCGCCGCACGCGCAAGGGCCATGGCCTCGGCCAGTGTGCGCCCTTTTTCTGCGCCGTCCAGCGCCAGCTGCAGCGTCATTTGTGCCACCTCTTTCCATGATCCGCCGCTTTGGGCACGGCTTTCAGTTCAGCCTTTGCAGAAGCTGGCCCAGCGTGTCGCTGCCCACATGGGCAGGCACATGGTTGTACAGCTGCTGCACAAAGGCACGGTAATGCCTGGGGTCTCCGTTCACGCTCACCGTCTCCTTTGCCGTGCGCAGCGTGACGCGTTTGGAGGTGACAGCGGTTTTCACCTCTATAATATCCTGCCAGCGCACGCTGCGCGTTCGGCCCAGCGCGCTTTGCAGCTCCAGCCTGTCGGGGTAGGCTACCGCGCGGCGCACATAGGTGAACAGCAGAATGTACCCGCTGCCCGCCGCACACAAAAGCACCAGCGCCGCTGTCATCCACACGGCGCTTTCCCCTGTGCCGCCCACGGAAACATCCATCTGCCTGGCCACCACCAGAAGAATTGCCACCGCCAGAAGGAACGGCGCGAATATCACCGTCACCGGCGCCTCCCGCAGCACGGCCAGCGCGCCCGCCTGCGGCGGGGCCGATTTCTTTTGCAGCAGCACAAGGCTGGCGCAGAACAGCGCCGCGCCCGCCACCGCGGCCGCATAGATGAGTGCCATGGTCATTCCGCCTTTCCTGTCATGCTTTCAAACACAGCCAGCGCGCGCTGCGGGTTGTGCGGCGCCAGCATGAACACATTGTACAGCCACGGGCTGCACACAAGGCCGGTGGCCTTCTGTGCAAATGCCATGGCCGCAATCTCCTGCAGGCCGGGCACGCTGCTTTTATAGGCAAAGCGCCCCAGCTTCCACAGTGTGACATGCTTTTGTGCCGTAAAGCCCTCGCCGTCACGGAACGCAAGAAAATGATACAGCTCGTGTGCCAGCAGAATGTTCCGCGTGGGCACGGCGCCCAAAGTTTCATAGACGCCCGCTTTTTGCAGGGCATCGTCTGTATCTGCGGCGTTCTGCCCGTCTATCTCAATGATGTCCGGCTCGTGAAAAACGGCAAACAGCCCCAGCCCCGCCGCAGCGGAGCCATGGCTGTCCCGCACCTGTACGCCCCAGCGGGCGGCCGCTTCGTCCAGCGAAAGCGCACCGCCGTCTTCCTGCAGCAGGGCCGCGCGCGCCTCGCCCTCGGCGCGCGCGCCCTCATACAAGCTTTGTTTCATGGCCTCTGTCAGCTTTCCGCGCAGCGGCTCGTCCCGGAAGGCGATGCGCACAAGCGCCGCCTCGTCCAGTTCCAGCAGCGCGCGGGCCCAGCCGGCCAGCATCAGTTCAGCTCCGTGCGGGAGACCACAAGCAGCACTTCTTCCTCCGGCTCAATATCGAGGAATTCGCTTTCCATGATGATCTCCAGCTGTTCCAGGCTGACTGTGTTGGAGAAATCCAACACCTTGCCGCCCACGCACAGGAACACGTCCGGCGTCAGCACAGTATCCGTCTTATAGGCCAGCTGCTGCTTCCACATGCCCTCTACGGTGGCTTTCCAATCTGCCGCCTTGCAAATGGTGGCAATGCCATCGCCCACCTGCACTTTAATAAAGCCGCGGTGGTCTACAAGGCGCACCTGCTGCTTGCCGTTCATCTCGCAGCCAAACACATAAAACGCGTCCGTCTGCGCCAGCGTTTTCACCTCTTCCAGCTTTGCCCCGCGAATAGAGCCGGCCGCAAGTTTGCGTGCCTCTTCCTCGTCGCAGTTCAAAAGCAGGTTGGTGGTTTGCACCTCGTTCGAGCCCATGGCAATGGCCGTCACCTTGGAGGTCTGCGGGTCTATCTCAATCTGCACTTCCACAGTTTCCGGCACGGCGCCGTTCTTAATGGCAAGGGCAGCCGCTTCCTTTTTAATTTTTGAGATATCCTCGGTGGTGGGGTTGGGGATGACGCGCTCTACCACGTCTCGGATCATGGCCAGCGCCACGCCGATGGAGCTGATGACCTCGGCATATTTCGGAATGCTGTAATTCATGTTCATCTGGTTGGCGGAATACGGCAGCAGGGCCGAGGCGCCGCCGCCCACGCCCACCAGGGTGCTTTGGTCTTTCTCGATGCGGTATTTTTCCACCAGCTCGTCAATGACGGGCTCAATTTTTTCAAATGCCTTGTGCAAAATCTGGCGCGCGCACTCCTCCACGCTTACGCCAAGGTAATCTGCCAGAGGCTGCATGCACTTGCGGGCAGATTCCACAATGCCGTAGGAATAATCGTTCTCTTTCACCAGGCCCAACACGTTGGCTGCGCAGGAGTTGGTGATGGTGACGCGCTTGCCGCTGGCAAGCTTGATGCGCACATAGTCGGAGGGGTCGCCCTCCTTCGGGGCAAAAAACTCCAGCTCGGGGGCTTCAATTTCTTCCAGCGGGGTGTACACGGCATATTTCAGGCCGCCAATGTGTGCCGAACGCGGGCCCACATCCACCAGCTTGCCGTCTGCCGCGCGCACCATGCTGCCGCCGGCCACGCCCAGCACACGCACATCCAGCGAGTTGATATAAGTGCGGTGCCCGCCCACCACGGAATATTCCACGGCCGGGCGCCCGTTTTTAATGACGCCGATGTTGGTAGAGGTGCCGCCCACCTCAAAGTAGATGCCGTTCGAGGCGCGCAGATACATCAGCGCGCCCATCACGCTGGCGGCCGGGCCGCTGAGCATGGTAAGCACGGGGCGCTTTTTCATCTCGCTGATGTCCATAACGCCGCCGTCGCCGCGCATAATCATCAAAGGCACGTCAATGCCCGCATGGCGCACGCTTTGCTCGGTAGAGGTGGCCGTGTTCATCATTTTGGGCAGGATGCTGCCGTTGATGGCCGCCGTGCGCGTGCGGCGCGTAAGGCCGTACAGCTTGGAAATATCCGAGGCCACGCTCACCAGCAGGCCGTGCTTTTCGGCAATGTCGCGCACAAGCAGCTCTTCCTTGATGCTGTCCACGCCAAAGGCCTTGCTGGCCACAATAACCTGCGCGCCCTCTGCCTGCAGCTTCTGGATGGCAGCCTCCACCGTCTGCTCGTTCACGTCTTTCAGCTTGATAAAGGTATGACAGGTGCGGATAAAACGGCCTGTGCCCAGGTCAATATCCGGGATATTGGACTGCTTCTTCGACAGCCAGCCCTCAATGCCGCCGTTTGCCATGCCGATGATGCCAACTTTCGCCACATCGCCTTCCAGCAGGGCGTTGGTGGCCTGCGTGGTGCTGTGCGCAATGAACACAACATCGTCGGGGTCGATGTTGTTCTTGGTCAGGCAGTTTTCAAAACATTCTATCACGCCCGCGGCAACGCCCATCTCGTGGTCGTGCGTGGTCATGACAACAGATTCCCCGATAATCTCGTGAGTATCATTGTCCAGCGCAACGGCTTTTGTGTGCGTGCCGCCCACGTCAATGCCTACGCGGATCTTTCTGGTTCCCATGTTGCAATGCTCTCCTTTCCTGGCCCGGGCAGGGCCTTTCCCCAGCCCCAGCTAGGCCCGCCCGCCGGGCAAATGCCCGGCGGGCGGGCCGCTTATCCAATCAATCTATTTCAATTTCACAGTAAACCGTTCTTGTTCCGGCATTCCGGTGTGGCGGCAGGCTTCCGGCAGCTGCGGCCTCACCGTATTCACACAAACATAAAGTAAGCGACAATCTCCAAAATCAGTGCAGTGGGCAGCGCATATACCAGCGTCTGCTTCATGTAATCGCGGGTGCTGATTTTGGTGTAGCCAATGGCCCACATATTCCAGCTTTGCGTGGGGCAGCAGTTGGTGGTGACCGTTGTGCTCTGGATATAGAACAGCGGGTACAGCACCGCCAGCGGCAGAATGCCCGTGCCGGCCACAATGGCAAACGTGGCCACGCCGGCGCCCCAGATGGTGAGCGGGCCGCGGAACAGGCTGAGGAAGCTGAGCAAGCCGAAAGCCAGGAACAGCACAAACACATTTGTGGGAATGATGGGGGCCACAATGGGCTTCAGCAGCTCGTTCACAAGGCCGGCAGATTTATTGAACATTTGCAGGAACATCAGGAAGGCCAGCACCAGGCCCACGTCCGACACGCCATCGTGGAAGGTTTTTTGAACCACTTCACCAATGCCGTTCCAGCTTTTGAAATAACCCGTCCAGGCCAGCGCCCAGATGACTGCGATGATGATGGCGGGAATGGACTGCACGCCAAACGCAATAGAGATGGTAACGGGGATGATGGGCGTCAGGCAGGCCAGCAGGTTCACGTTTTTCTCTGTGGTCATGCTGCCGGCAGAAGCCGCCCAGGCATGGCTTTTGGCGCCCTTGCGCGTGCCGATAAGCACCATGAGAATGACGCCCAGCAGGTGAATGGCCAGGGCCACGGCCGCAAAGCGGTACCATTCGGGCCCGAAGGTATACTGTTCGTCGTTTACCACCATCACGCCGGCGGCCTGGTTCAGCAGCGAGCTGTTAAAGTACAGGCCGGCGCCCACGCTCATGGTGTAGGCGGCAGCCGCCAACGGCTTCGAGATGCCAAGGCTGAGCAGGATGGGGAACACAATAACGCCAATGGCAATCACGGCGCCCACGCCGTAGGCAGTGGTGAAGATGGCCGTGGTTACAATGCACAGCAGGCTGGTGGTGAGGCCGGGTTTATCGCCGCCCAGCTCTACAGCCTTGCGGATGATGGTGCCGGCAATGCCCGTTTCGACAAGAATGCGGCCAAACCAGCTTCCGAAGATGATGTTCACGGCCGTAGAGCCAAAGTCCAGCGGGCCCTGATTGAATACAGTGGTGTTGATATCTTCCCAGGTGACAACGCCGCCGATGGCGCCAATGGCGCACCACAGCACCGCCATGACAAACAGCCCCATCATCAGGTTGCCGCCCTTGGCCGCGTATACAATAAAGACCAGGAACGACACCAGCAGCAGAATGCCAAGTGCCAGTTGCATAAAATTACCTCCTCAAATTATCACACAGTGTGCCGCGCCCAAAGGGCGCAGACGAAAACCGCGGGGCCAGCCCCGCGCCGGAAGCGCCGCCGCAGGAAAAGCGCCGTGCGCCAAGCGGTATTCAAGCAAAGCTTACACGCCTTCCAGCGGATATTCCGTCTCTTCCCCCCTTCCTTTCTTCAGTTGCATGTTCGAGTGTGTACCGGTTTCATAAAAACACTCCAAGAGCTTTTGGCTCTTTTCACAAAAGAATGTGTTTCACGGCGGTTGTTTCGGAAAAGTTTCCGAAACTTATGCTATTTTTATAAAATTTGCCGTGTTAAGTCGTCTTTTCTTGGGTATTATGATAACACTCTTCACAAAAGAAATCTAGATTTTTCTGTCATTTTCAAAAAAACCGTTTTTCTGCACAATGTGTACCGGTTTCATTTATGCAGGTTCACGATTTTTTCTGCAACGCAAAAAACATCAGCAGTTCGCCCCGGCACTGTGCTATAATGAAGCAAACACCGGGGCCCCGCCGGGCGGCTGCCGGGCAGGGAGGCATGCGGCATGACGCAGAAAAAGGTAACCATTACAGATATTGCCAAAGCTGCCGGTGTGTCCAAAACCACCATTTCGCGCTATTTGAACGGCAGGTTCGACTTAATGTCGCCCGAGACGCGCAGGCGCATCGAATCGGTCATTGACGTATCGGGCTACCAGCCCAGCACCATTGCGCGCAGTTTGAAAAACAAGCGCTCGCTGCTGCTGGGTATTGTGGTTTCAGACCAATCCTCTCCGTTCTCCACGGCGGTTTTGCTTGGCGTGGGCGACGCGCTGCGCAACACGGAATATGTGCCCGTGTTTGTAAATTGCGATGATGACCCGGCCAAAGAGCGGTATCAAATTTCTTTTCTGCTCTCGCGCGGGGTGGACGGCCTGATTGTGAACACCACCAGCTACGAAAATCCCTTCCTTGTAAACCTGGAGGCCCGCGGCGTGCCCATTGTGCTGTGCGACCGCTATATCAAGGGCCATACCTTTGACATTGTCACAACAGACCATGCTTCCACCATCCAACAGCTGCTGGCCCACCTGAAGGGCCAGGGCTATGGCCTGCCCGCGCTGTTTTCCCAGCGGTGGGACAACAACTCTGTGCGCCTGCAGCGCCGCCAGGCATTTTTGGCCGGGGCCGAGGCATTGTTCGGCCTGCGGCCGGGCGAGGCGCCTGTGTATGAGGTGGACGGGCAAAACCCGGCCAGCGCCGTGCGCGCCCTGGAGGACCTGATGGCCCGCTGCGCGCCCGGGCAACGGCCCGCTGTAATTGGGGTGAACAGCGTCACCACCACCTACACCCTGCACGCCATGCGCGAGATGGGCCTGGCCATTCCGCAGCAGATTGGCCTGTGCGGCCCGGAGGACTGGAACTGGGGCGACCAGATGAACTGGCCCGAACTGACAGCCCCCCAGCTTACTACGGCCAGCGTGCACGCAAGAGAAATAGGCGCCACGGCCACGCATTTGCTTTTGGCCCGCATTGCGGACCCTTCGCTGGCCAAGCAGGAGGTTCTTTTGCCAAGCGAGCTGAGCCCGCGCGCCTCCACTTTGCTTTCCCCCCCGACAGCCTGATGTTTGAACGGCCGCGCGCAGCGGGCTGGCCCTGTGGCGCGCGCCGGTTTCCGGTTTCATAAAAACTGCACAGCCACAGGCAAGCCGGCGTTTTACGCGGGCCTGTTTGCGTGCGCCGCGGGCGTGTGCCACGGCGCAGACCTTTGAACATTCCAGAAAAGAGGTTATGAACCATGCCTTCCAAAATATTGCTTGTCGGGGAACCGATGGGCCTGTTCATTGCCAAAAGCGAAGGCCCGCTGGACAGCGTGGGGGAATACTCCTTTGCCGTTGCCGGCGCAGAATTCAACGTTGCCGTAGGCATGTGCCGCCTGGGGCACGATGTGGGCTACCTGACAAAGCTTGGCACAGACCCGTTCGGCAAGCACATTCTGCATCTGATGGCTCAGAACGGCATCAGCACGGAACTCACCCAATTTTCCGGCGAGCGCACCACCGGCTTTATGTTGAAATCAATGGTCTCGCACGGAGACCCGGAAATCTATTATTACCGCAAAAATTCCGCCGCCTCCACCCTCAGCGCAGAGGATGTGGCGCAGCTTGACCTCTCGGCCTATAGTGTGCTGCACATGACGGGCATTTTGCCCGCCCTGTCGGACAGCACGCGCGCCGCCACACGCCTGCTGCTTCGCCTTACAAGGGAAAAGGGGCTGATGTTCTCGTTCGACCCCAACCTGCGCCCCCAGCTTTGGCCGGATGAAAAGACCATGGTAGATTTTATGAACGAAGTGGCCGCGCAAAGCGATGTGTTCCTGCCCGGCATTGCCGAGGCAAAAATTTTGTGCGGGCTGCAAGAGCCCGAGGCCATTGCCGCACATTACCTTGCCGCAGGCGCAAAGCTTGTGGTGGTGAAGCTGGGCGGAAAGGGCGCCTATTATGCCCGCAAGGGCGAGGCTGGGTTTGTGCCCGGCTATACCGTAAAGAAAGTGGTGGACACCGTGGGCGCGGGCGATGGCTTTGCCGCGGGCCTGCTTTCCGGCCTGATGGAGGGCCTGCCCCTGCAAAGCGCCGTGCTGCGCGGCAACGCCATTGGCGCCATTCAGGTGATGAGCCGCGGCGACAACGACGGCCTGCCCACCCGCGCGCAGCTGGACGCCTATATGAAGGAGGAAGAGCATCATGCATGAAGTGCTTCGCACGCTTTCTGAAATTGGCATTGTGCCCGTTGTGGCGCTGAAAGACGCCGCGGACGCCGTGCCCCTTGCCAGGGCCCTGTGCGCAGGCGGCATCCCCACGGCCGAGGTAACCTTCCGCACCGATGCCGCGGCGGCCAGCATCGCCGCCATGCGGCAGGAGGTACCCGAGATGCTGGTGGGCGCAGGCACCGTTTTGACGGTGGAAAACGCCGAAGCCGCTGTGGCCGCGGGCGCTGCTTATATTGTGACACCCGGCATCAGCGAACCCGTGGTGCGCTGGTGCATCGGGCACGGCGTGCCCGTGCTGCCCGGCGTCAGCACCGCATCTGAAGTGCAGAAAATGCTGGAATACGGCATTGAGATCATGAAGTTCTTCCCGGCAGCTGCCTCTGGCGGCATTGCCATGCTGAAGGGTTTGTACGGGCCCTTCCAAAAAGTACGCTTTGTACCCACCGGCGGGGTAAACGCCTCAAACCTGAACGATTTTTTGCGCCTGCCCAACGTCATTGCCTGCGGCGGCACCTGGATGCTGCCTGCCGACGCCATTCGGGAAAAGAACTTTGCCGCCGTCACCGCCCTGTGCGCCGAGGCTGTGCGCGTGATGCACGGCTTTACCCTGCTGCACGTGGGCATGAATACCTCCGGCCCACAGGAGGCCCGGCAAACTGCCGGCGCCTTTGCCGCGCTGTTTGGCCTGCCGGTAATAGACCTGCCCGCTGCCGTGTTTGCCGGCACGATGCTGGAGGTGGTGAAAAAGCCTTTCCTTGGCACGCACGGCCACATTGCCGTGGCAGTGAACGACATTGACCGCGCGGTGGCCTATTTCAAGCGCCGGGGCTATGCTTTCCGCGAAGAGGGCGTAGCCAGAGACGATAAAGGGCTTATTGCCATCTATTTTGAACAGGAGTTCGGCGGATTTGCCGTGCATCTGCGCCGGAAAGACTAAGCCCGCACCCTAAAAAGGCGCCCGCCTTTGTTTTGCCGCGGGTGCAAAAAAAGCTTTGTTTTCCACGGCGGCTGGCCCTTGGGCCGGCCGCCGCTGTTTTTGGGGGAAGGATGCCTTTTCGGGCCACATTTTCTGTGGCCGCCGGGCAAGTGCGCCAGGGGCCGGCCTTTGGGCTTTCTGTTGCCCGCACCGCCTGCGGGCGCCCCGTGTAAAACAGAAACGCCCCGCCCGGGGCCGTTTCGGCCCCGGGCGGGGCGTCGTTGCATATTAATGCAGAAAGGCGGGCCTGCGAAGGAGCCGCGGCGCCCTGGCGGGCCGCCCGGCGGGCAGTTGCACAATTTCCGGCCTTTCGGCCGCGCAAGGGGGGCGGCACCTTCGCGCCGCAGGGCGCCATTCTTGTAAATTTTGCCCGGTTTCACGGCCCAAATTTTATGCAGGCCGGAAATTGAATCTCCGGCCCCGGCGCGGTAAGATAATAAATAGTGCACCCGTGGCGCCTGCCTTTGGGGGCCGGAACCCGGCCCCTGCGGCATTTGGCCCCCGCTGATTCTCTTACACTGCGCAATTTGACAGGAGGCTTATTTTGGCGGATACCATTCTCACCCAGACGTTCGTCATTTTATTTTTTATGGGCATTGGCCTTGCATCCGGCCGCTTTGGCTGCCTGAAGGAAGAGGCACAAAAGTGGCTTGCCTCCTTTGTGATGACGCTTTCTTTGCCCGCCGCCATCCTGCTTTCGGCCGAGGGCCCTTTGACGCCAGAGCGCAGCACGGGCGTTTTCTGGATGCTGGGGCTCTCTGCCGGCTCCTTTGCCATTACATACCCGCTGGCCATGCTGCTGGCGCGCAGGGTGGGCCCGGGCACACACCGGGGGCTGTTTGCCGCAAGCCTTGTGTTTGCCAATGTGGGGCTGCTTGGCTTTCCGTTGTCTGAGGCGCTGGTGCCCGGCAACGGCCTGTTTTATGCGGCCTTTTTCAACCTTGTGTCCAATTCTGTTTTTTTCACCTTCGGCATGCGGATGTTCCGGCCGGACGGGCGCATGGGGTCTTTGCGCACAGTGCTTACAAACCCCAACCTGGTGGCTACCTTTACCATGCTGGTGCTGTTTGTGATGAACTGGCACCTGCCCGAGCTTATCCGCCACCCCATCTCTCTGCTGGGCAGCCTGTGCTCGCCGCTGAGCCTTGTTCTGGTGGGCGCCAAACTGGCAGCCGTGCGCCCGCGCGAGTTGTTTGCCGGGCGCGCGCTGAAAGCGGCGGCGCTAATCCGCCTGGTTGGCATCCCGCTGGCCACCATTGCCGTGCTGTGCGTGCTGCGCCCGCCGCGGGAAGTTGCGATGGTTCTGGTTATTATGAACGCCATGCCTGTGGCGGCCAATACGGTGGCGGCGGCCCAGCAGGCCGGCCTCTCTTCCGATTTTTGTGCAAAATCTGCCGCGCTTACAAACCTGCTGTTTCCCATTACGCTGCCGGCAATTTTGCTGCTGGCACAGGCCGTCTTTACATGGTAAAACAAACGGCGCCGCGCTGTTTTGAAAACAGCGCGGCGTTTTACTTTGTCATTTTTGCGTTTTTTCGTCCTCTTCCAAAAGGGTAATCACATCTTCCAGGCTGGGCACCACCGCGGCGGCTGCCGCCAGCACCTGCTGCGCCACCGGGGCAACGTCCGGCACCACCACCGTCCGGCAGCCGGCGGCAAGGCCCGCACGGGCGCCGTTTTCCGAATCTTCCAGCACAAGGCAGTGTGCGGGCGGCACATTTACGCGCTGTGCGCCCAACAGGTAAATATCGGGCGCAGGCTTCGAGTGCTGCACCATGTCGCCGCACACCACGGCAGAAAAATAATTCAGAATGCCGGTGCGCTGCAAAAGGTCTTTTACAAGGTTTTGCTCGGTGGAGGAAACCACCGCCATGGCGCGCCCGGTTTTCTGCAGGTATGCCAAAAGCGGCAAAAGGCCGTGCTTCATCGGCACGTCGCCCCGCAGCCATTCGCGCACAAGGGCGTCTGCCATGGTGTTGCAGCGGTCAAACACATCCCCCGGGGCCACATTCTTTTCAAAGGCGGCGCGGCTGTCGGCCAGGCTGCGGCCGCGCAAGGGGGCAATTTGCTCTTCCCCCATGGGCACGCCGCAGGCCTCACCCGCCTGTTTCCAGGCTTTGTCCCAAAGGCGCTGCGTGTCAAACATCAGGCCGTCCATATCGAACAGCACTGCGCGAATCTTCTTCATGTTCTGCCTCCCTTTTCTATGGCATGCGCGGCATGGTGCGCCCGGCTTCTATGATACACCTGCTTTGCGCGGGGCGCAAGGCTTTCCGCCGCCTGATGCCTTGCCGGGGCACAGTTTCCCTCAAAGGAAAAGCACGCCACGCTCTCTGCAAGCGCAGAAAGGCGCGGCGCGCTTTGTTCTCTGTTTGCATCGGGCCAAAAAGCAGCGCCGGAAAACACTTTATTCCGGCTGCACCAGGTGGCAGGCCACAAAATGGTTGGGGCGCACCTCGCGCAGCACAGGCGTCTCGCTGCGGCACCTGTCTGTGGCGTGGGGGCAGCGGCCCGCAAATTTGCAGCCCGGCTTCGGGTTGATGGGGCTGGGCACATCGCCGGAAAGCACCTGCGCCCGTTTTTGGGCCTCTTTGTTCGGGTCCGGAATGGGCACGCTGGCAAGCAGTGCCTGGCTATAGGGGTGCAGGGTATGGGCATAGATGTCGTCGCTGGGGGCCAGCTCTACCAGGTTGCCCAGATACATGACGGCAATGCGGTCTGAAATATACTTCACAATGTTCAAATCGTGCGCAATGAACATATACGTCAGGCCCAGTTTTTCCTGAAGCTCTTTCAGCAGGTTGATTACCTGGCTCTGAATCGAGACGTCCAGTGCAGAAATCGGCTCGTCGCACACGATGAACTGCGGCTCAATGGCAAGCGCGCGGGCAATGCCGATGCGCTGGCGCTGGCCGCCCGAAAACTCGTGCGGGAAACGGTTTGCATGCTCTTTGTTCAGGCCTACCGTTTCCAGCAGCTCGTACACGCGCTGGGTGCGGCGCTCTTTGGTGTACATGCCGTGGATCTCCATACCCTCGGCAATGATGTCGCCCACCGTCATGCGGGGGTTCAGCGAGGCATATGGGTCCTGAAAAATAATCTGCGCCTTTTTGGAATACTGAAAGCGGTCCTTCGTTCTGCGCAGGTTCACTTCCTGGCCCTCATATTCCAGCTTGCCGGAGGTGGGGTGATAAATGCCCATCACCACGCGCCCCAGGGTGGATTTGCCGCAGCCAGATTCGCCTACCACGCCAAGCGTTTCGCCCCGGTAGATATCCAGCGTGATGCCATCCACGGCTTTCAGCGTTTTGCCGTGGCCCACGTTGAAGTATTTGCATACGTTTTCAAGGGAAATGAGCTTTTCACGGTTCTGTTCAGCCATTCTCAGTTCCCCTCCTTACTCTGCGCCGGGCAGGCGGGGTGCAGCCGCCAGCAGACGGCCTTGTGGCCCGCCCCCACCTCGTAGGTGGGCGGCACATGTTTTTTGCACACCTTCATGCAGTGCTCGCAGCGGCTGGCAAATTCGCAGCCCTTGGGCGGCATGAACAAATCCGGCGGGGTACCGGCAATGGACACCAGCTTTTCCTCGCGGGAGGTTTCCACCGTGGGCAAGCTTTTCAGCAGCGCCTGCGTATAGGGGTGCTTCGGGCGGTAGAAAATATCCTCCGCCGTACCCGTCTCTACAATTTTGCCCGCGTACATCACGGCCACGCGGTCGGCCAAATTGGCCACCACGCCCAAATCGTGCGTAATCAGAATGATGGCGGTGCCCGTCTCTTCGCGCACCTTCGCCATAAGCTGCATAATCTGCGCCTGAATGGTCACATCCAGCGCGGTGGTGGGCTCGTCTGCAATCAGCAGCTTGGGCTCACAGCTCATGGCCATGGCTATCATAGCGCGCTGGCGCATGCCGCCCGAAAATTCGTGGGGGTACTGCTCGGCGCGCTCGGCCGCATTGGGTATCTGCACCATTTCCAAAAGGCGCACGGCCTCTTTTTTCGCCTCGTCCGCCGACAGCTTGCGGTGCTGGCAGATGGCCTCCGTCAGCTGCTTGCCCACCTTCATGGTGGGGTTCAGGCAGGTCATGGGGTCCTGAAATATCATGCTCACAAGGCGGCCGCGGATGTCCTGCATCTTCTTTTCGTTTGCAGCCACAATGTCCTCGCCGCACAAATTGATGCTGCCCTCTTTGATGCGGGCGGGCGGCATGGGGTTCAGCTTCATGATGGTCTGCGCCGTCACCGATTTGCCGCAGCCGGATTCGCCCACAACGGCAAGCACCTCGCCCTCGCCCACATGCAGCGAAACGCCGCGCACCGCGTGCACCTCGCCCGCATAGGTGTCGAAGGAGACGTGCAGGTTTTCAATTTTCAATACGTCTGCCATGCCTCTCACCTCCTCAGTTTCGGGTCAACACTGTCGCGCAGCGCATCGCCCAGCAGGTTGAAGCTGAGCATCGTCAGGCTGATGAGCACTGCGGGAATGAGCATCTGCCACGGATACATGCGGAACATGCCGAACCCATCGTTGGCCATCTGCCCCCAGGAGGAGGTGGGGATGGGCACGCCCAGGCCGATGAACGAGAGGAAGGATTCGTTGAAAATCATGCTGGGGATAGCCATGGTGATCTGCACGATAACCACGCTCAGAAGGTTGGGGATGAGGTGCTTTATGATGATGCGCGCCGGCTTTGCGCCCATAGCGCGGGCGGCCACCACAAACTCCTGCTCCTTCAAAGATACAATCTGGCCGCGGGTAAGGCGCGCAATGCCCGTCCAGCCCGCGATGATATAGGCGATAATCATGCTTTTTACGCCTGCGCCCATGATAAGCATGAACAAAATCAGAATAATCAGGTACGGGATGCCGTTGATAATCTCGATAATGCGCATCATGACATTGTCCAGCGCGCCGCCGAAATAGCCGGAGATGCCGCCGTAAATCAGGCCGATGATGCCGTTGGCAATAACGGCCGTCAGGGCCATGGCCAGAGAGACGCGGGCGCCCATCCATGCGCGGGTGAACAGGTCGCGGCCCATATTATCCGTGCCGAACACATGCATGTGGCCCGTGTCGGCACACACTGTAAACATGTGCGCGTTGGTATGGGTGACATGCTGCTCTTCCTCTGTGAACGGGCTTACAATGGGCTGGAAAATCGCCATCAGTACAATCAGCGCAATGACAATCATGCACACAATCGCCGTCTTGTTCGAGAACAGGCGGCGCATGGCATCCTGCCAGAAGCTCACCGAAGGGCGGGCAATGGCCTCGCGGCTGTTTACATCCGGGCCTATCACCTCGAAATCAGCATCGGCTGGGTCGTAGTGGGCGGCGGCGGCAATGCGCTCCTGCTCTTTTGCCTCCAGTGCCGCGGCCAGTGCTTTCTGTTTTTTATTCATTGGTCCTCAGCCCTCCTTTCCGCCGGCCAGCTTGACGCGCGGGTCAATGACACAATACAGGACGTCCACGATGAGGTTGGCCGCCACCAGGAATACGCCGTAGAAAATGGTGGTGCCCGCAATCATGGTGTAATCGTTGTTGGTGATGCTGGTGACAAAGAACTTGCCCATGCCGGGAATGGCGAAAATTTTCTCCACCACCATGGCGCCGGTGAGGATGGCGGCAGCCTGCGGCCCCAGCACCGTGATAACCGGCATAATGGCGTTGCGCACCGCATGCTTCCAGATAATTTTTTTGCTGGACAGGCCCTTGGCCTTGGCCGTCTTGATATAGTCCTGATTGAGCACGTCCAGCATGCTGGTGCGCATCAGGCGCGACACAATGGCCAGCGTGCCGAAGCCCAGCGCAAAGGACGGCAGCAGCTTGCTCATCTCTGTGCCCCAGCCGGTAATGGGAAACAGGCTTACGCCCGTCGCCTGCATCAGCTTCAGCCCCAGGAAATACTGCAGCAGCGCGCCCACAATAAACGACGGCATGGACACGCCCAGCATGGCCACCAGCATGCTGCCGGTATCCCATTTGGTGCCGCGCTTCACCGCCGCCACAATGCCCAGCAGCAGCCCGGCCACTGTGGAAAATATCAGCGCGCGCACGCCCAGCTCAAACGAATAGGGGAAGCTTTCGCCGATAATCTCTGTCACAGGGCGCTTATATTTCAGGCTGATGCCCAAATCGCCGTGCAGCACGTTGGAAATATATTTCACAAACTGCTGAAAGACGGGCTTATCCAAATCGTACTTTTCCATCATGGCTTCCATAATGGAAGGGTCGATGGCCTTGCCGGTGCTGAACGGGTCGCCCGGCAGCGCGTGCATCATGAAGAATGTCAGCGCCACAATCAAAAAGACCGTCAACAGCGAGTAGAGGATCCTTTTGAGGATGTACTTGGTCACGCAAACCAGCTCCTTACTAAGAAAATGAGAAAAACGGAAGGGGCGCCGCCCTGCGGCAGGCGCGCCATTCTGAAAACGGCAGAATTTGCTTATCAAAGCCCCAAAACGCCCTGTGCTGCTTTGAGGCTTTGATAAGCAGACAGCGGCGGGCACACATCCCGCTGCTGTCTGCTTTGACATTTTTCAAGTGTGAAAAAGCCAAAAAACCGGCTGCCCGCTGCAGGGCAGCCGGTTTTTCCTTCAGCTCACGCCGCGCCGGTTTTACTCAGCGATTTTGGCGAAATGCATCACAGTCTCCTGGAACGCGCTGCGGACAACGCCCGTCAGCTTGTCAGAGCACAGGTAGTCGCGCACACGGCAGTAGGTCGGGCCGACAGGCATCTCTTCCATCAGAATCTTCTCGGCGTCAATCAGCATCTGGGTGCGGGTGTCGGCATCCGCCTCCACCATCGCGTTGGCAATCAGCTCGTCATACTCGGCGTTGCTCCAGCCGGTGTGGTTGTTGCCGCTGTCGGTGACGAACATATCCAGATAGGTCATGGGGTCGTTGTAATCGGGGCTCCACAGGGAGGGGATCACGTCAAAGGTCTTCTTCGTCTGCTTATCCAGACGGCTCTGGAAGGTGATCTGCTCCACGCTGGAGTCAAAGCCCAGCTTTTCCTTCCACTGGTTCTGGATGAAGGTGGCGAACTGCTTGGCGGCGTCCGTGTCGTCGGTGGTGATAACCGGCTTGAAGTCGGCCACATCCACGCCTGCCTCGCTCATACCTTCATCGAACAGGGCCTTGATTTCTTCCTCAGACATGCTGCGGTCAATCAGGTTGCCGCGGGCCTCGCCGTAAACGCCCTCGGTGATGCCCTCAGGCACCATGCCGTTGGCCACGGTGTTGCTGTTCTTGGCAATGTTCTTGTTATAGCTGTCGGAGTCAATGGCCAGCGTCATGGCCGTGCGCACCTTGGCGTTGTTCAGCGCCTTCTGCACCGCCTCGCTGGACACGCCGTCGGTCAGGTTATATTCCATGTAGCTGCAGGTTGCCTCATCATACTGGGCAGTTACGCAGCCCTCGGCCTCGAACATGGCCTTCTGGTCGCCGTTCAGGTTGACCATATCCAGCTCGCCGCCCTGGAAGGAGTTGATCGCGGCGTTGGAGTCGGCAATCATCACAACGTTGACAGTGGGAATGAACGCCTTGTTCTCTTTATCCCAATACTGGTCGTTCTTCGTCATGGTAACGTGGTCTTCATGGGTCCACTCGCTGATGACATACGGGCCGTTGTACAGCATGGTGTCTGCGCTGCGGCCGTATTTTTCCACGCCGCCCACCTCATTCCAGAAGTCCTCGTTGATGGGGTAGAAGTTGGGGAACGCAGTCAGGCTCAGGAAATAGGTGCAGGGGTGCGTCAGGGTGACCTCCAGCGTATTTTCGCTCAGGGCCTTTACGCCCAGGCCGCTGGCGTCGCCCGTGCCGTCGATCATCTCCTGTGCGCCCTTGATGTAGCTCGCCCAGGTGCCGCCGTAAGAGGCGCCCGTCTCCGGCGTGAAGAGCTGCGTCCAGGCAAACACGAAGTCGTCGGCCGTAATCTTCTCGCCGTTGGACCATACTGCATCGTCGCGCAGGTGGAAGGTATAGACAGTGCCGTCGTCAGACACGTCCCACGTCTCGGCCACGCCGGGGATGGGCTCGCTGTTCTGGTCCAGGCTGGTCAGGCCCTCCATGGTGTCGCGCATAATGGAAATGGACACAGAGTCCGTAGTGGTAACGCTGTTCATATCGCCGGGCTCGGCAGCAGCGTTATAGGTGACTGCCTCAGGGTCGGCGGTGCCCGGGTACAGGCCGTTGGTGGTCATTGTGCCGGAGGCGGCAGGCTGCGCGGTGGACGTGCTTCCAGCCGCAGAGCTGGACGCCGGCGCCGGAGACCCTCCGCAGGCGGCCAGGCTCAGTGCCAAAGCCAGGGCCAGCACAAGTGCAAGTGCTTTTTTCATTTGCTTTTCTCCCCTTTTTGCAATTTTTCGCCGGTATACCACTCTTTTCAGCATGATACAACTGGCGAAAGTATGAACTTTATTATAATAAATTATGAAACAAAAATCAATTGTTCCTTATAAATTTTGCACACTCTTTATTTGTATGAAAAGACGGCATAAAAATAGCGATATATCGTTATTTATTTGAATATTATGTGAATTTTATTGAATTTTCCGGTACGAAAAGCGCTGTTTTTTGCGGCCGTTTTTCCAGAATTTTATGCGTTTGTGCTCAGATGTACGCTTCATACACACAAAATTTCGTGAAATTGCCTACCGCTTCCACACCGGGCGCCTGCCCGCAAACGCGCACAGCCGGGGCCAAAACGGCCCCGGCTGTGCCAGAGAATGCAAGGCTGCGCTGTGTATCAGGCAGGCATACAGCCCCTGATACACAGCCGGATACAGGCGTGTGAACAGCCTGTCAGCCCTCGCCGCGCCGGGCAAGCTCTGCTTTGGCGGCGGCGCTTTCCTTTTTGAGTGTCAGCTTGTGCAGCACAAGCAGTGCGCCTATCAGCAGCGCCACGCTGAACACCAGCGTAATAACCACATTGCGCGTAAGCCCGGCCACAATGTAGCCCGCAAAGCAGCACCCCGCCACCAGCAGCGCATAGGGTATCTGCGTGGAGACATGCGTGATATGGTCGCACCCGGCGCCGGTGGAGGACAAAATGGTGGTGTCTGAAATGGGCGAGCAGTGGTCGCCGAACACAGAGCCGGCCAGCGTGGCGGCCAGCATGATGCTGAGGATGGAGATATCCACATTTTCACAGATGGGCACCACGATGGGGATCAGGATGCCGAACGTGCCCCAGGCCGTGCCTGTGGAGAAGGAGAGGAACGCGGCCACCACAAACACGATGGCGGGCAGGATGGCGATGGGCACGCTGGACGAGCTGACCACGTCGGACACATACGGCCCCACGCTCAGCGCATTGCACACGCCCTTCAGCGTCCAGGCAGGGTGAGGATGCTGCACGCCGGCACCATGGATTTAATGCCCGCGGTGATGCCGTCCATAAAGCCGCGGAAGGTGAGGATGCGGCGCGGCAGAAACAGCACCGCAGCCACCACAATGGCGCCGAAGCCGCCCATGGCGAGCGAAAGGTTTGCGTTGGTGTTGCCGAAGGCCTCGAACAGGCTGAGGCCGCCCGCAAAGAAGCCGCCCGTATACAGCATGGAAAGGATGCAGAAGACAATAAGCGCCAGAATGGGCACCAGCAAATCCCACAAGGTGCCTTTGGCAGCCACCTTCAGCCCGCCGATGTCATCGGCCTGGGCGGTGGCGTCGTCCGTGATGTCGCCCTTCTGCATCTGCGCCTCCAGCTCGTATTTCTGCATGGGGCCGAAATCAAGCCTGAAGGCGACAACCACCACAATCATAATGATGGTGAGAATGGCGTACAGGTTGAAGGGAATGGTAGACAGGAACGTGGCCATGCCGCCTTCGCCCTCGTCCGGCAGGCTGGAAATGACGCTGGCCGCCCAGGACGACACCGGCGCGATAATGCACACCGGCGCCGCCGTGGCGTCGATGAGGTAGGCCAGCTTCGCACGGGAAATATGATATTTATCCGTAAGCGGCTTCATCACCGTGCCCACCGTAAGGCAGTTGAAATAGTCGTCAATAAAAATCAGAACGCCCAGCGCACTGGTGGCAAACTGCGCGCTTTTGCGGCTGCGCACGCCCTTGGCGGCCCATTCGCCGTATGCGCGCGAGCCACCCGCCATGCTGATGACGGCCACCAGCCCGCCCAGAAGACACAGGAACACAATCATGGAGGCGGAAAACTCATCCGCCATGATGGTGAAGGCGTTGCTCACCGCGCTGACGGGGCCCGCGCCCGTGTTGAGCGCGTAAATGAGCGTGCCGGACAAAATGCCCAGCATCAGGCTGGAAAGCACCTCTTTTGTAATGAGGGCAAGGCCGATGGCAATGACCGGCGGCAGAATACATAAAAGGCCTACTTGTATGGGGTCCATAACAAAGCTTCGCTCCTTACTTTTCCCGGCGCGGCAAAAGCGCTGCACCGCGATTGGTGTTAGGTATCATACCACACCCCACCCAGAATGGGAAGGTGAAATAGCAAAATGCCCGCGAATGGCGGGCATTTTTGTTACTTTCCACAAGTTCTGTTGCATAAAATCAGCACAAAAAGCCGTATAATCAAAATTTTATGCATGAAATGGATTTTTTATACATTTCGATACGTCCCGTAATCTTTGGCGTCTTTCAAGAAATATCCCCCCAAAAAACAGCGCCCCCCGGCGGCCAAAAGTGCCGCCAGGGGGGGCAGAAAATTTGTTTTTTACACAACGCTGGCGCCCGGGAAGTAGTGCTGCAGCACCTGCGTATAGCTCCAGCCATACTGCGCAATATAGCCCGCCGCGCCGTACTGGCTCATGCCCACGCCATGGCCGTTGCCGTTGGTGGTAATAACCCAAGACCGGTCTGCGCTGTTATAGCTCCAGCTGACGAGGTTGGCGCCATACATGCCCCAGCAGTTCTCGTAGAACCTGCCGCCGGTAATGCGCTGGCCGCACACCACGGCGTAATCCACATAGCCGTTGGCGTCTGTGTGAATTTCGGTAATCCAGCTTTCCGGCCTCGATTCATAGGCCTTGAACACTGTTTCGCCCACCATTTTGATGACATTGCTGCGCATTGTCTCCTGCTTGATAGTGGTAGCCCTGGGGTAATACTGGGAGGGGGCAAATTTCTGCTCGAACGCGCTGTCCACACTGACCAGGTAGGCATAATTGCCCCACCCCATGTTGGCAGCCGAATTGGTTTTTTCCGCCGCACAGCTGCCATAGGCCGTGTTGGCCACATCGCCGTTATACTTTACCAGCACGTCCTTCACGCTCTCTACCGCGCTTGATATCTCGCTGCTGTAGCTGCTGGCAAGCCCCACGCTGGGCGTAGATACCCCATGGCGAATCTGGTAGATAAGCCAGGAGTGCGCCGCCACGGCCTGCGCCTGGTACAGGCTGCGCCTGTCGCCCGCGCTGAGCTGGGCACTGGTGAAGCCGCCCACCTCGTTGGCCACAATCTTTTTCAAAATTTCGGTGGTGTTGGCCGTGACGCTTTTGCTCGTGTTCACGTCCCACACCGTGATGTTGCCGCTGCTGGAACCCGTGCCGTCGCTGGAGCCGCTGCCCCCTGCGCCGCTGGGGTACAGCCAGTTCAGGTCTACATTGGTGCTGATGCCGGGCACGCTGCCCGCGTTGGAATACTGCCACATCTGCACATTGCCCATGCCCTGAGACGAGCCCCAGTGCGCCACCCAGGCGTTATAGCCCTCATTCATCAGGCCCGCGCCGTCAAACTGCGTCTTCATCCAGCTTTCACTGGCGTAGAAACCTGTGGCGGTGCCCAGCATCTGTTCCACCGCCACCATGCCGGAGCGCACGGCGTCTGTGCGGCTGTCGTAAGTAGAGTGGTTATTTTTCAGAATCCACGGGTCCTCATAATCGATATAGAAGGGCAAATCCAGGGTGATGCCTGCGTCCTTCAGGGCCTTCCACTCGCTGGAATTGGCAATGAAGCTCACTTCTTCGCGCGCCTCGCTGCCGTTGAACGCATCGCTGTACCAATAGGCGCCCACCATCAGGCCGGCCGCCTTGGCGCCCTTCACGTTCTCGACAAATTTGGAATCCATGGCATAGCCGCCGGCCGCATTGCTCCAGCACATGGCGCGCACGATGACAAACTGGACGCCGGAATCGGCCACCGCCTGCCAGTCGATGGTGCCCTGGTGCGAAGACACGTCAATGCCCTTCAGCGGCCCGGTGACGGGCCCCTTCAGCGCAAGCTCGTAGCCGTACTTTTCCACCTGCGCGGGCTGTGCGGCGTCGCGCACCTGCACCGAGTCTTTCGCCAGGGTGGTGTCTTTTGTCACCTTAAACGTATAGCTGGCCGCGCTTTGCCAGGTTTTGCCGCCGTCAAAGCTGTATGCCTTTTCCGCCGCGCCTGCGGCGCCAAAAGTGGCTGTTACCTTCACGGTGTTTTCGCCTGTTTTGCTGTTGTAGCTGACGGTGACGTCCGTGATGACGGGCGGCGGGGAATAGATGCCGTCCGCTGTAATGTAATACTGCTGGCCGTCCACCGTCACATAGCCCGCCTGGGTGTGCAGGCGGCCGGAGGCGTCAAAATAATACACCGTGTCGCCCAGCGGCACAAGGCCCACGGCCAGAAGGTAAGTCTGGTCATCCTGATAATAGCGGCCCGCGGGGTGGTTTTCCGCATCCTGCGCCGTTTCAAACCATCCCACTACCGCGGCGCCGTCTTCGCCGTAATAGGTGACGCCGTCTTCGCCCTCCACGAAGGCCTGCACATACAGCGCGCCGTCTTCGCCGGCCAGGAAGCGCTGGCCCTCATAGGTGATGGTGCCCTTCTGCAGGCGCCCCTCTTCATCGAAGATATAGAATTTTTCCTCAATTTCCTGGTAGCCGGTGACAAACTGGCCGTCTTCGCCTATGTAATAGGTGTCGCCGCCCTGTTCCACCCAGGTGTTGCGGTCGGCCACATCCACCGTACAGCTTGCGGTTTTGCCGCCCACCTGCGCGGTGATAACGGCCGTTCCGTTTGCCAGCGCCGTCACAAGGCCGGTTTCATCCACCGTGGCCACAGCGGGGTCGGAAGAGCTCCAGGTGACGGCGCGGTCTGTTGCGTCCCAGGGCTCGTAAGACACCTGCAGGGAAGCTGCCTCCTGCGGGCGCAGCAGCAGCTGCGTCTCGGAAAGGGAGATGCCCTCCAGCGGCACATCGCCGTCAGAATAGCGCACAGGGATATTTCGCATTTTGGCATATACGGCAGCCAGGCTTCCCTGTGAAGTATAAATAACAACCCCGCAGGCCGCGTCCACAAAGTCTGCGCCCAGGTAGGTGACGTGGCTTCCCACATCTGCCGTTTGCAGCTGTTTCAGGCTGAAAAACTGTTTTCCCGGCACAGAGGTGACGCCCTCCGGCACGCGCACGCCCACAATGACGCCCGCTTCATCTGTGCTGTATTCATAATCGCCATACGCGAAATTTTCCGCGTTTTTCTGCACGGCGCCGTCCTCTTCGCGGAACAGATAGCTTTTGCCCTCAATTTCCACAATGCCTCTGGCGGGCTCGCCGTCTTCCTGAATATACTGTTCGCCCTCCCAATGGGCGTCGCACACTTTGTCCTTCACCGTCACATGGCACACGGCCTTCACGCCGTCCACCTCTAATGTGATGTCTGCCTCGCCCAGCTCCAGGCCCTTCACCACGCCGTTTTCCACGGTGGCAACATCCGGGTTCGAGCTGGCCCACACCTGCTCGAACTCCTGCGCAAACGCAGGCGAAACAGAGGCGGTCAGCGTTTTTTCGCGCCCTTTCACCAGCTCCAGCTCGGTTTGGTCCAAAGTGACGGTCACCGTATCCGTATAGGCGAAACCAAGGTTATTCAACTGTGCGTATACATGCGCGGTAGAGCCGTACGGCGCGCGCACTGCCACACCCTCTGCCACCGGGATGCAGCCCGCCCCCATGTAGGTGACGCTGGCAGGGATGGTGAACGTTTTCAGCGAGGGAATGGTAAATTCGCCGCGGGGCAGCTCCGTCACCCCGTCCGGCACTGTTACCGAAATCAAAATGCCCTTGTCATCTGTGCCATAGGTGTAGCCGCCATAGGGCACATTTTCCCCTTTTTGCAGGGTGCCGTCATCCTCGCTGAAAATATAATATTGGCCGTCTATTTCAGCAAGGCCCTTCATGTAGCTGCCGTCCGCACGCACATAGTGAAGGCCGTCCTGCGTCCAGCCCACGGTCACGCTGTCGTCAATGGGGTTCACGGTCACCGTGCACGACGCGCTTGCCTGGCCCGCTTTGGCGGTGATGGCAACCTGGCCCTCTTTCACGGCCGTAATGGTGCCGTTTTCATCCACCGTGGCCACAGCGGGGTCGGAAGATTCCCACGTCACGGTTTTTTCGGTGGCGTCCTCCGGCAGCACATCGGCCTTCAGCAGGCCTGTCTCGCCCTCCACCAGCGTCAGCTCGGTTTTATCCAGCGTCACTTCCTCCACGGCCACATAGTCGGTGTACACAACATCAATCTGGTTCAGCTGCGCATACACGGCCGCCGTGGAGTTCATGGTGGTGTAAATGGTCAGTTCCGTATCGGTGCGGAACGCCTGCCCGCCAATGCGGGTGACGCCGGCCGGCACGGTAATCTCTTTCAAGGCCTCGCTTTCAAACGCCTTTGCCCCAATGGTCTGCAGCGTCTCGGGAAGCACAATCGTTTCAATGCCGGTGTTCCGAAAGGCTTCTGTCTGAATGGTTTCAAGCCCTTCCGAAAGCGCAACTTCTTTTAAATTTTCCAGGCCCTCAAACGTGTAGCCGTTCACCTGCTTCAGGGTAGAGGGAAGCGAAACCTTTTCCAGGGTGGAAAGGTTTGCAAAGGTGTAGCCATCCATGTATTCTACGCCTTCCGACACCGTGATGCTGCGGATGCCGGCCGCTTCGTTTTGCTCTGTGGCCTGCGCCTTTTCTTCCTCGGCAGAGGAAGAGGAGCTTACCGGTGCGCCGGCCTCTTCTTCCTCGGGCTGCCGGAAAGTGCCCTCCAGGCGTGTAACCGGGTGCCCGTCAATGGTTTTGGGCGTCACCACTTCCGCCTCGCTGCCGGTATATTTCGTCAGCGTGGCGTTGCCGTCCTCGTCCAATTCATATTCATAGGGAAGGTTTGTGTCATCTGCCTCTTCCGCGCTTTGGGCCGGGCCCGAACCCGAGGAGGACGAACTTTCGCCCGCGGCAAAGCCCGCCGGCAGCATGGAAGCCGCCAGCGCCAGGGCCAGCCACAGGGCCATTCCCTTTCGAATCAGTTTTTTCACTGTTCTGTCTCCCCCTTTGCTTTAAGAGGTGCGCATCACTCGAACCACCCGCCACACATAGTGCACTGGTATTGAATTACGCCATTCTCTGTTCGGATCGCGCCCGCCCGGTCATGCGCCTGCGTGGCGGGCTCATCTGTCGTAACTACGTCGCCGCAGCGCGTGCAGGCTTTTGTCACTTTATAGCCCGTGCAAGGGTAACCCGTACGGGCCCGCTCTACATAATTGTGCCCCTGCGCATTGGTGGAATCCTGCTTTGTCTGGTTGCAGCGCGTGCATTGATAAGTAGTGGTGCCGCCTGTTTCACAGGTGGCGTCTGTGTGCCCGGTCTGCTGCCAGTTGTGGCCCAGCGCCGCCGTGTTCTCGGTTTTTGTTTCCCCGCAGCTGCACTTATAAGTAATGGTTCCGCCAGCCGTGCAAGTGGCGGCAGTTTCACTCTGTTTTACCCAGCTGTGGGTATGGGCCGGGGGCGTGCTGGTTTTTTGCGGCGTAGCCGTGGGCTGCGGCGTGGCCGTTCTCTGCGGTGTGGCAGTGGGCGCAGCCGTCTTTCTTGGGGTAGCCGTGGCCCGGGGCGTTGCGCTGGGCCGCGGTGTAGCCGTTGCCGTTGTGGAGCTGCTTTGTGAACTGCTTTCCGGTGTGGCCGTGGCCGCAACTGAAGAGGAAGACCCCGGCACAGCGCCAGAGATGCCGGTGCTGCCGGACGGGGCCGGGCTGGACGCAGGCAGGCCACCCGTGCCCAGCAGGCCAAACTTAACCGCCGCCACCACGCCCAGCACGCCTACCAGCACCACGCCCGCCGCGCTGAGTGCCACCGCCAGCCCGTGGCCGGAAAGATATTTTTGGAAAAAGCCGTCCTTGCCATGGCGGCCGCCGCGCGGCGGCTGGCCGGAATAGCCGCCGTCGTCCCCGCCGTAGCCGCCATAGCCGCCCGTGCCTCCGTCGGGCGGCTCAAAGCCCATGGTGTCGTCCGCAGCAGAGTAAGGCGCTTCATATGGCTCATCGTCATAGCCATACTGCGGGCCGCGCGCGCCGTCGCCCGGCACATCGAAATCCATGGTGTCATCGCTTACGGAAGAGGGCGCTTCGTACGCTTCATCGCCATAGCCGTATTGCGGGCCATAGCTGCCCGCATCCTCCGGCACGTCGAAATCCATCGTATCATCGCTGGCAGAAACGGGCGCTTCATATGCCTCGCCGCCATAGCCGTACTGCGGGCCATAGCCGCCTGCATCCTCCGGCATATCAAAATCCATCGTATCGTCACTGACAGAAGGGGCGCCTTCGTAGGGGCCCTCGCCGTAACTGCCGCCCTCTTCGGGCGCATCGAACGACATGGTGTCAAATTCCCCAGCCGCCGCCCGGCCCACGGCCTCGTCCTCCTGCTGCCAGGCGCCGGTGTCATTTTCTTTTGTCAAGCGCCGCTCAAAACGCTGGCGCAGCCTGCTTTTTTTCGCATGCTGGGGGGCCTTTTTCTTCTTGGACATGTTTTCTCCTTCACGCCGCAAATACGGCCGGTATTATTTGCTTGCAGCAGCAACCCTTGCAGGCCGGGCAGCAGGCTGCCGCTGCCTGCGCACCCGGCATCCGATAAAAGCAAAGCAGGCATTCCCCGGCAAATTTCCCGCCGTCCCTCTTTGCCTGCCCGAACCAGGCATCTGCCCAAACCATCTAAAAACCGAAACGGGCCTCTCCATTTTGCATGATACGCCCGGCAATTATACTCATAGTTATAGCTATAATAATGCTATCACCAAATTCTGCTTTTTTCAACCCTGGCCGCCAAATTTACATCTTTTTCATATATGTATCGCCTTTGTAAGCGCCGCCTTTTTTCTTGCGCAAGCCATGCGCAAGCGTTATGATAAACAGGGCGGCCGCACCCGCCCTGTTTTAAACCAGGCAGCCCGCAGCATATGCGCTGCGCCGCATGCCGGAATTTCAGGAGGTTTTTATGCCCTTTATTAATGTAAAAGCCAATATCCCCATTTCCGATTCCGCCGAGCAGGCCATGAAGCGCCAACTGGGCCAGGCAATTGAAGCACTGCCGGGCAAAACCGAGGCATGGCTGATGGTGAACTTTGAGCCCGAAGCGCGCCTGTGGTTTGCGGGAAGCGACGACGCAGCCGCCATGGTGGAGGTAAGCGCCTATGGCAGCGTGGCGGACGAGGCCGCCGACGCCCTTACCGCGCGCGTGTGCGACGTGATAGCGGGTGCACTGGGCATTGCAGAAAACCGCATCTATGTCAAATATGCCGAGACGCCTCTATGGGGTTGGAATGGCGCAAATTTTTAATCTTTCCACAAGAGTGCTAAAGCTGTTTTTGCTTAAAAAATCACCACTTCCCCTATTCTATGTTGATTTATTGCCATATTTTATGAACTTTATGTGAATTTTAGCACTCTATTCTTGACAGTGCTAAAATTTGTGATATACTAAAGTCAGCTTCGAAAGAAGCGAATAAAACCAATCACGAATGGCAATTTTCACAGTGTGCCGCAACGGCGGCATCTGGAATGGAGGAATGAAGTATGTTGCCTAGCATTTTTGGTGAAAATCTGTTCGATAGTTTCTTTTCCGAGCCTTTCCGCATGTTCGAGCGCGAGGCAGACCATGAATTGTACGGCAAGCACGCCGCGGCCGTGATGCGCACAGATGTTCGCGAGACGGATAACACCTACGAGCTGGACATTGACCTGCCCGGTTTCAAAAAAGACCAAATCACGGCAAGCGTCGAGAACGGCTATCTCACCGTGACGGCGGCCAAGGGCCTGGACAAGGACGAAGGCGATAAAAACGGGCGTTATGTGCGCCGCGAGCGCTGGGCCGGCCAGTGCAGCCGTTCGTTCTATGTGGGCGAAGGCATCACCGATGCCGATGTGCACGCCAAGTTTGAGGACGGCATCCTGCGCTTGAGCATCCCGAAGGCAGAGCAGAAGGCATTGCCGGAAAAGACGTATATCGCCATTGAATGATACATGCCGCAAAGGGTGTGTCACAGCAAAACCACACAGTGGGCCGCGGAAGGGTATTCCGCGGCCCATTGTTTTTGTTGTGCCGCAACGTGTGCTTGCCAGGCACCGCCTGCGAATGGTATGATAAAGCAATGCGGCGCGGCCGCACCAAAACACTGAAAAAGGGAGGTGCCCATATGCCGGAAAAGCACGCGTGGACACGCTGGTTCTGGGGCGTTATGGGGGCCTGCGCACTGGCCCAGCTTGTGCTGGCCGGGGCCACTGCCGGCTATGCGGCCGATTACAACACCTTTTGGGCCTGGGCCCTCCGTGTGGTGGAAGAGGGGTTTTCCGGCTTTTATGCAGAGGGGTATTTTGCCGATTACCCGCCCGGGGGCATTCTGCTTTTATGGCCGCTGGGCAAGCTTGCCCAGCTTTTGCACATAAGCCACGCCAGCGCGTTTGCGCGCTGCCTGTTGGCGGCGCCCGGCATTTTGGCAGGGGTGGGGCTGGCCGCCCTCTGTTACCGTCTTGCAGGGCCCGGCCGTGCGCGCGGCTTTGTGCTGGGTGTTGCCGCGGGGGCCAGCCCGGCCCTTTTATATGTAACAGGTGTTTGGAAGCAAATGGACATGGTGTACCTTTTGTTTCTGGTTGCCTGCTTTGCCGCGCTGGGAAAACGGCGCCTTTTTGCCGCAGCGCTCTGCTGGGGCGCAGCGCTGGCCCTGAAGCCGCAGGCGCTAATTCTGGGGCCGGTGCTGGCCGTATGCGTGCTGGCAGATGCCTGGTACAGCCCAAAGCGCCTGGCCGCACTGGGCCGCGCGGCGGGCGCAGGGGCTGCCGCCCTTGTGCCTGCGCTTGTATGTGGCCTGCCGTTTTTTGGGGTTTCGGGGCTTTTGCCCGGCCTGTTTGAAAAATATTTCTCCACAGCGCAAAGCTACCCTTACGCCAGCCTCAGCGCGGCCAACTGGTTTTCCCTGCTGGGGGCAAACTGGGCCCCGCAGACAGACCGCCTGCTGTTTTTCACCTATGCACAGTGGGGCACGCTGCACATTGCCGTGCTTACGGCAGGGCTGTGTGTGCTTGCTTTCCGGGCTGCAAAGACGGGGCGCCTGTGCCCGTTGCTGCTGGCTGCGGCCTATGCGGCCGGCATTTTCTGCTTTGCACACCGCATGCATGAACGGTATCTGCTGATGGCAGTGTTTCTAACCCTGGCAGCAGCCGCCGTGCGCGCAAACCGCCAGCTGCTTGCCATTGGCTGCACATTGGGCGTGGCCGCCTGGCTGAATATGCTGCTGGTGGTAAACGCCAGCACCTCGCAGGACCTTTTTCTGCTGCAGGGCCTGCCGGCGTTTGCCCTGCGCGCCACGGCCCTGGCCGTCTTGCTTTGTGTGTGCATGCTGCTGTGGCTGGCTGTGCGCCTGAGCCTTTGGCCCGCCCGGGATGAACCCCTGCAGGCGGCGCAGCTGCAAAACTTTGCCCCCATGGTGGGGCTGCGTGTGCTGTTGGCCCGCCATGCCGCGCGCAGGCAGCCTGTGGGGCCGCCGCCCGTGCCGCTGCGCTGGACAAGGCGCGAGCTTGCCCTTCTTCTTGCCGGCACCCTGGCCCTGGGCGCCGTTTCGTTTGCGCGCCTTGGCAACACGGCTGCGCCGCAAACCTTTGTAGAAGCGCAGAGCTCTCTTTCCGTGACGGCCACCGTAGATGGCGAGGCCGAAAGCCTGATGGTGTATCAGGGCATTACCCAGGCGGGCGGGCAGCTGCGCGTGCAGGACGCGCAGGGCCGCGAAGTGCTGCTGGCGCAACTGGCGCCCGGCGGGTGCTTTTCCTGGGTGCGGCACGCGCTTTCCGGCCCGGGGCCGTATACGGTGACAGTCACCGGCGCACAGGTGTTTGAGCTGGCATTTCTGGACGCCAGCGGGCAAACACTGCCCGTGTACAGCAGCAACGGGCAAGCGCTGTTTGACGAGCAGGGCCTTGTGCCCGCACGGCCCAGCTATGAGAACTCGATGTATTTCGACGAGATTTACCATGCGCGCACCGCCTATGAGACAGTGCACGGGCTGCCTGTTTACGAGACCACACACCCGCCCCTTGGCAAGGATATTATGGCGCTGGGCGTGGCCCTGTTCGGCATGACCCCATTCGGATGGCGCTGCATGGGCACCCTGTTCGGCGTGCTGCTTGCACCGGAGATTTATCTTCTGGCGCGCGCGCTGTGCCGCAGCCGCCGCGCCGCCGCGCTGGCCGCTGTGCTGTGGGGCTTTGACTTTATGCGCTTTGCGCAAAGCCGCATCGGCACCATCGACACCTATGCTGTATTTTTTATTCTGGCCTGTTCGCTTGGCATGCTGGGCTTCTGCCGCGAGCTGGCACGCACGGGCTTCACGCGCCGCGCCTGGGCGTGCCTTGCGGCCTCTGGCGCAGCTTTTGGCTGTGCCGCAGCGGTGAAATGGACGGGCGTTTTTGCCGGTGCCGGGTTGGCCGTGCTGTACTTTTGGGCGTTTTTCGCAAAAGCAAAGACCCTTCGGGCCCAGCCGGGCACACGGGCCGCTGTGCGCGGGCTTTGGGGGCGCGCGCTGGCGGGCGGCTGTGCACTGTTTATTTTCCTTCCGCTTGGCATTTATCTGGCCAGTTATCTTCCGCTGGGGCTGGGCACGCCGCAATATACCCTTGCCGATTGGTGGGCCGCCCAGCAAAGCATGTATGCCTATCACTCGGCGCTGAATGCCACACACCCGTTTGAAAGCCGCTGGTTCACCTGGCCCTTCGACCTGCGCCCGGTATGGTATTATATGGGCGGCGAGCTGCCGCAGGGGATGGCCGCCAGCATTGCCTGCCTCGGCAACCCGCTGGTGTTCTGGGGCGGCACGGCCGCTTTGGCCGGGCTGGCGGTGCAGCAGGCGCGGGGCAACGGCACCCGCGCCGGGCGCGCTGTGCTGGTGCTGTGGGCCGCCCAAATTCTGCCCTGGGTAACGGTAAGCCGCTGCACCTTTTTGTATCACTACTTCCCCGGCGCGGCCTTTGGCGTGCTGGCGCTGGCACTGCTTTGGGCCGAATGGCACGCCCGCGCCCCGCGCATCGCGCGGCGGGCGGCGCTGGCACTGGCAGCATGTGCGGGGCTTCTGTTTGTTATGTTTTACCCCGCGCTCAGTGGGCTGCCCGTGCCGGAAAATTATGCAAAGCTGCTGTTGTGGCTTCCGCAGTGGCAGTTTTATTCGCTTTAAGCCGGCTTTCCGCCGCATGGCCATGCCCTGCAACCGCCGGTTGCGCATATTCCAGCCCGGCTTTGTGGCATGCAACCGCGCGCCCGGGTATTCTGAAACGGCAGGCGGCTCCGGGCCCAGGCACGGCCCGGGCCGCAGGCGGCATTTCAAACCGGGAGGGGTTGTTTCAACATGGAGGACAGCAAAACACTGGGCGCGCGCATTCAGGCCCACCGCAGGCGCATGGGCCTCTCTCAGGAGCAGCTTGCCGAACGCCTTGGCGTGTCGCGGCAGGCCGTTTCGAAATGGGAGCTGGACGAAAGCCTGCCAGAGCTGGACAAAGCGCTGGCCTTATGCAGGGTGTTCGGCGTCTCGGCAGATATGCTTTTGCAGGGGTGTGAAGAACCTCGGCACGCCTGCCCGGCCGGCGCGGCGCCCCAGCGCCGCCTGATGCCCGCTTTCGGGGCAGCGCTGGTGGTGTTGGGCCTTGTGTATATTTGCACTGCCTGGTATGAACGCCAACTTGCCACCGATATTGCCATTGGCATGGCAATTCAGGCGCTTGGGCTTATTCTGCAGGGCGCGTCGGGCCTGTTTGAAAAGGCCTCGGGGCACCGCAGGCTGTGGCGCGCAAATTTCGCCCTGTGTACCTTTGTGCCCGCCAGCCTTTTGGTGACAGTTCTGGTGCGCGGATACCCGCGCCCCTATTTCAGCTTTGGTGTGCTGACGCTGGGCGGGTTCTTTCTGGTTTACGGGGCTGTCAACGCATGGTTCTGGTGGAAAACGCGCGGTTGAGGCCGCGCGACGGCCTGCGTTGTGTTGGTTTGGGCTCAGAAAAAGGGCGCGCGGCATCGAAAATGCCGCGCGCCCTTTTTTGTTTTTCTTTTCAAAGGAGCCGGGTGTACCCTTACAGCAACAGTTCCAGCGGGCGGCCGGCGGGCCCGCGCCCCGCATGGGCCGGGCGGCAAACCTGCGCCGGCGTGCAGCCCATTGCCCGGTAAAAGGCCTGGCTTTCCACCGCAGGGTGTGCAGAGATGTAAAGCCTTTTCGCCCCCTGGCCTCTGGCCCATTGCACAGCCGCATGAAGCAGCTTTTTCCCCACGCCCTGCCCGCGCAGCTCTTGCGACACATGAAGGCTGGAAAGTTCCAGATACCGGCCGCCGCCGCCGAACAGGCCGGCCTCCACAGAGGCAAACCCTTTCAGCGCCCCTTCGCAAAAGGCGGCGCACACAAACCCGCCGGCCCCACAGGTGTTTTTCAGGCAGCGGGCCAGCGTTTCATAATCTTCCGGCGTCCAGTCATCCAGAAAAGGGGTGTCCTTTACGCGCCATTCTCCATTTTCCCTGCACCAGCATCGGGTGACCTGCTGGCGGCGGATAAAATGCCGGAACAGCCCCGGGCAGATCTCCTCTGCGCTCAGCCTTCTATATTCCAAAGCCTGCTGCCCCCTTCGGCCACTTTTGCCCGTTATTGTTCCACCAGTTCAATGGCCTGTTTGCCCGTAAGGTGCACCACATCAATGGCCACAATGCAGGATGTGCCGCAGCTGTCCACTTCATGAGCCTTGTTTTCCTCCGGCTCGTGCGGTGAATATTTCTCTACCAGGGCGCGCAAGGCGGCAAGCCGGGCGCTGTTTTCTTCCACAACGCGCGCCGTGCCAAAGGCCACCACGCTGCTGAAATAGGTGGTGAATTTGCTGCTTACCACATCTGACTTTCCCACTACGGTAAAGCACACCTGCGGGTGTGCGCGCATGGCATCCAGCTTATGGCCCGCTTTGGCACAGTGAAAATAAATGCTGCCCGCCTGGCACACATAGTTCAGCGGCACCGCATAGGGCCATCCGCCGTCCCCCTGCACAGCCAGCACACCGTAGCTTCCCTGTTCCAGCAGGGCCCACGCCTGCTCCTGTGTCAGCTGCTGCCGGTTTCTTCGTATGGGCCGGAACTCCATAGCCTTTCCCCCTTCTTTTCCGGCGCGCGGCCACCCGGGCCTGCGCACCTGCCGGCTTTCTTTGCCGGGCCTGGTTTTCTGTATCATAGCACACAGCGGCACCACACTGCAAACCCGGCGGCAAAGGCCGGGGCCAGGCGGCAAGGCAAGCCGCCGCCAGAGGGGCCGGCGCATCGGCGAAGGGCATGCTGCGGCAAAAAAGCCCTCTGGCTGCCGGGCGGCTGCCAGAGGGCTTTTCTGTGATCTGTGCCAAAAACAAAGTTACTTCAAAAAGCCTGCAATAATCTTTTCTTCGGCCTGTTCTTCCGTAAGGCCCAGGGTGCGAAGCTTCATCAGCTGTTCGCCCGCAATTTTGCCAATGGCCGCCTCGTGGATGAGCGAAGCGTCCAGGTGGGCGGCCTCCAGCGCAGGCGTGGCCACCACCGTGGCCTTATCCGCCAGAATGGCGTCGCATTCGGAATGGCCTGTGCAGCGCGTGGTGCCCACAATGCGGGAGACAAACTCCTGATGGCTGCGGCCCTTGGCCACCGAGCGGGACACGAGGTCCGCCCCGGAGTCTTCCCCTTCCAGATACACGGTAAACTCGGTTTTGGCCGCCTCTGCGCCGTTCGTCATCAAGCGCTCGCGCACCAGCAGCTTTGCGCGCGCAGCCAGCCTGGCGCTTGTCTTGCGGTAGGTGGTGTCCACGCCGGAAATTTGCACCGTGTCCATGGTGAGGCTGGAATCTTCCTCCAGAAACGCCTCTGTCACAGGGTCAATGTGGCGGTTGCCCGTGCTGGCGCCTGTGCCCACATGCTTTTCTTCATAAACCACTTTGGCGCCCTTGCCCACAAAAAAGCGGTGGATGCCATTGTGGCGCGCCTCTTCTTCGCCGTCTGCATGGATGCCGCAGCCTGCCACCACCACCACATCGGCCCCTTCGCCGATGTAGAAATCGTTGTATACCAGGTCGTCCACGCCGCTGTGCGTGACGCAGGCCGGGATATATACCTTTTCCCCTTTTGTGCCGGGCGCCACGCGGATATCGATGCCCGGCTTGTCTGTTTTGGATTCTATTTTGATGTTCTTCGTAGACTGGCGCCCGGCGCATCCGCCGTCCTCGCGAATGTTGTAGGCGCCGGTAAATTCGCCCTTAAAACCTGCCACCAGGCGCAGCAGTTCATCCGTTACCTTATTCATGCGCGGCGCACCTCCTTGCCAAGCGGGCACATACAGCCCATGCTCTCTCCCCGCATCAGGTGGGGCAGCACTTCCTCGCGCGGGCCCGCCTCGCGCACCACGCCATCTGCGATGACGACAATTTCATCTGCAATGGACAAAATGCGCTCTTGATGCGAAATGATGAGCAGCGTGCCATGATGGCTTTTTTGCAGTTCCTGAAAAGTTTCCACCAGCTTCGAAAAGCTCCACAAATCAATGCCGGCCTCCGGCTCATCGAAAATAGAGAGCTTGGCGTTGCGCGCCAGCACTGTTGCAATTTCGATGCGCTTTGCCTCGCCGCCGGAAAGGCTGGCGTCCACCTCGCGGTCGATGTATTCGCTGGCGCACAGGCCCACTTTGCCCACCAGCGCGCAAACCTCGCATTCTTCCAGCGGTTTGCCTGCCGCCATTTCCAGCAGGTCCCGCACGGTAAGGCCCTTGAAGCGCACCGGCTGCTGAAACGCATAGGCAATGCCTTTTCGGGCACGCTGGGTGATGTCGAGGCCCGTGATGTCCTCGCCGTCAAACAAAATGCGCCCGGCCGTGGGTGTCTCCAGCCCGGCAACCAGCTTGGCCAGCGACGTTTTGCCGCCGCCGTTGGGGCCTGTTACCACCACCAGCTTGCCCTTGGGCACATGCATGTCTACCCCTTTCAAAATGCTTTCTCCACCCGGCAGCTGCCAGGCCAGATGTTCCAGTTGCAACATTTTAATCTCCCTCTCTTCCGCCACTGGCCAAATGCAGGCCTTTTCTGCGGAAAGTGTTTCCTTGCCGCCCTGCGCGCATACGCGAAGGGCAAAATATACTTTTTTAGTGTATTTTGTGTTCAAAAGAATAGCCACCCCGTCTGGATGGCCCCATTTCCTTATTACCCGCGGGCTGCGGGCTGAAAGACCCGTGCTGGGCACGCAGATCTTCTTTTTTATCTTAACAGAACATCGTGCAATGTGCAAGCCCCCTGGCCGGGAATTTGCGCATTTTATGGGAAATACGGCGGCCCGGCGCGCCCTTTTCCGTCAAAAAAATGCCGCGCGCCCTTTTTTGGCCGCTTAAACGGAAAAGGCCTGCATACACTGATACAAAGAGGGCCGTGGGGCAAAACCGCCCGCCAAAAGCGGCTGCGCCCTGAAAAAATTCACGCAAAGTACCAAAAATCTTGCTCTGTTCTTGATTTTTTCATTTATTACTTCTAGAATGGTACCATACCTTAAAATTTGCATGGCGGTTATGCGGTAAAATCTGAAAGCAGGTGGTGAAGCGGCAATGGTGACAGATGAGATTCAGAAAGTGACCGAATTAGAGCAGGAAGTAAAGCAGAAAAAGGAAAACGCAGCGGCACAGAACAAGCAGCGGGTTTCCCAGGCACAGCGTGCCGCCCGCCTTGCGGTGGAGCAGGCGCGCCAGCAGGCAGAAACCGAGGCCGGGGCCATGATGGCCGAGGCAGAGGCCCAGGCGCGGGCCTGGGCGCAGGACGTTCTGGAACAGGCCCGGCAGGGCTGCGAGGCCCGCAAGGCGCAGATGCGCAGCCGGCTGGATGAAGCGGCTGCTTTTCTTGTAGAAAAGGTTGTGAGCTGATGGCTATCGTCAAAATGAAGCGGCTGGGGCTGCTTGCCATGCGGGAAGACCGGGAAGCGATACTGCATGCGCTTCAGGGCCTGGGCTGTGTGGAAATCAGCGAGCCCACACTGGGGCCCCAGGGCGATGAGGATGCCGCACCGGCAGAGCAGCTGCTGGCCAGCCTCTCTTCGCCGGATACACGGGCCCTTGCCGATGCGCAGGCGCGCCACCACGATGCACAGCGCGCCATGGAAGTGCTGCGGCATGATGGCGCGAAAGGGCGCGGTTTTCTTTCGCCGAAGCCCGGCGCCCGCCGGGACGAGCTGTATGCCCCGCAGGCAATGGCACAGCAGGACAAGGCTGTTGCCGACGTGCTGGAGGCAGACCGGCAGGTAACCGCCCTGCTGGCGCAGCAGGAAAAGCTGGCCGCACAGCGCGCCTCGCTGGCGCCCTGGCTGGGGCTGGACGTGCCGCTGTGCACGGCCTCTACGCCGGACATGCTGGTGCAGTTTGGCACCCTCACGGCCGGCCGGCCCCTGGAAGAGGCCACCCGGGCCGTACAAAACGCAAGTGAACTGGCATGCCTCACGCAGGCCAGCGCCAGCCGGGAGCTGCGCTATTGCCTGTTGGTTTGCCACTCGTCTGTGCAGGACGCCGTGCTGGAGGCCCTTCGCGGCTTTGGCTGGGCCCGTATGGACCTGAGCGGTTGGAACGGCACAGCCCGGGAGAGCGACAGGGCCCTTTGTGCCCAGCAGGCACAGGTACGGGCGGGTTTGGAACAGGCCCGCGCGCGGCTGGCCGGCATGCACGGCCAAATGGACGCATTGTGCCGCGCATCCGACAGGGCCTTGCTGGATATTCACCTGCAGGAAAGCCGCGCCCTTCTGCGGGACACCCGTCAGGTTTTTCTTTTGCAGGGCTGGGTGCCCGCCGGGCGCTGGGAAGAGGTGCAGGCGGCGCTGGCAAAGTACCCCTGTGCGTGGGAAGTTGCCGACCCGCCGGAAAGCGAGTACCCGCAGGTGCCGGTGCAGCTGAAAAACAACTGGTTCACCCGGCCGCTCAATATGGTTACCGAGATGTATTCCCTGCCCGCCTATGGCACCGTAGACCCCAACCCCCTGATGGCCCCGTTCTTTATTCTGTTTTACGGGGTGATGATGGCAGATATGGGCTACGGCCTGCTGATGATGCTGGCCTCGGTGTTTGTGCTGAAGAAAGCCCGCCCCAAAGCAGGCATGCACAACTTCTTCATGCTGCTGGGCCTGTGCGGCATCAGCACTTTCCTGATGGGCGCTGTCACGGGCGGCTTTTTCGGCGATTTCCTCACCCAGCTTACCACGCTGGTAAACCCCGGCGCACCCTTGGTGCTGCCCGCGTTGTTCACCCCGCTGAATGATACCATGATGATTCTGATTGGGGCCATGTGCCTGGGCCTGGTGCAAATTGTCACCGGCATGGCCATCAGTGTGGTTCGCAAACTGAAAGCCGGGCAGTTCCGGGACGCCTTTTGGGAAGAGATTACCTGGTGGGTTGTTTTCGCCGGCATCGGGCTGGCGGCCCTGGGTGTCACAAACCTGGCACTGTATGCCGGGGTTGCACTGGTGGTGGCCGGGCCCGTGTTTACCGGCAAGGGGGTTGGCCGGGTAACCGGTGTGTTTGCCTCTTTGTACAACCACATCACCGGGTACTTTGGGGATATTCTCTCTTACTCCCGCTTGATGGCTTTGATGCTGGCCGGGTCGGTAATTGCACAGGTTTTCAACACGCTTGGGGCCATCCCTGGCAATGTAATCGTTTTTTTAGTCATTTCTGCAGCCGGGAACATGCTGAATTTCGCACTGAACCTCTTGGGCTGCTATGTGCACGACCTGCGCCTTCAGTGCCTGGAATACTTTGGAAAGTTCTACGAGGACGGCGGCCGGCCATTCCGCCCGCTGGATCTCTCGGCAAAATATTATGATATCAGCAAATAAAAGGAGGATAACGTTATGGACGCAATTGGTATGGAGAGCCTGACCTTCCTTGGAAACATTGGCGGCCTTGCCCTGGCCTTGCTGGGCGCAGGCCTTGCCGCCGCGCTCAGCGGCGTGGGCTCGGCAAAGGGCACCGGCATTGCCGGCGAGGCCGGTGCCGGCCTCTTGTGTGAAGACCCCGGCAAGTTCGGCAAGGTGATGATTTTGCAGGTAATTCCCGGCACGCAGGGTCTGTACGGCCTGGTGGTGTGGTTTTTTGCCATTTTCCGCATGGGCCTGCTCAGTGGCACGCTGCCCGAGCTGACGGTGGCCCAGGGCATGCAGTACTTTGTGGCTTGCCTGCCCATGGCGCTGGGCGGCCTGCTTTCTGCCATTGCGCAGGGCCGCGTGGCCGCCGCGTCCATCAACCTTCTGGCCAAAAAGCCGGATGATTGGTCCAAGGGCATGGTGCTGTGCATTACCGTGGAATTCTACGCCATTTTGTCGCTGCTGGCCTCGATGTTGATGATTATCAATATCAGCGCCTGAGGAGGCTTCTATGGACGGAATCGAACGGATCGCGGCCCGTATCCGCGAGGATGCAGAGCAGGAGATCGCCCGCATGAACCAAGAGGCCACCGAACAGGTGGAGGCAATTCAGGCGCAGGCGCAGGCGCAGGCCAGCCGGGAGCGGGAAGAGATTCTTGCGCGGGGGCGCCGTGCGGCCGACGAGCGCCTGGAGCGCCTGAAATCTGCAGCGCTGATGCAGCGGCGCACGCTGGAGCTGGGCGCACGGCAGGAGGTGCTTGCCGAAGCCTTTGAAAAAGCTCTGGATCAGTTGTGTTCCCTGCCCGATGAAAAAATGGTAAGCCTGCTTGCCTCGCTGGCACTGCAGGCAGCGCCGGGCGGGCGCGGGCGGCTTATTTTCTCCCCGCAGGGCCGCGCCCAAATTGGCGCGGCAGTGGTGGCAAAGGCCAACGAGGCGCTTGCCGCGCGGGGGGCAGGTGCTTTGGCCCTGGCGCAGGAAACCCGGCCCCTTCGGGGCGGGTTCATCCTTGCCGACGGGCCGGTAGAGGTAAACTGCTCATTTGAGGCCATGCTGCGCCTGCGGCGGGAAGCATTGGAAAAGCCGGTGGCTGAAATTTTATTTGGCCAAGGCAAAGCATAACGCCCCGGGCACGGTGTGCACCAGAGGCTTTTGACCCAAAAGGGGTGATATTTTGTCCCAAACGCGTAAGAAGGACACCGATTATGTAACTGTTTCCACCCGCATTCATGCCATGGAGAACCGCCTGCTCAACCGCGAGCGCATCGAGCGCATGATCAGCGCCCCAAGCGAGGACGAGGCCCTGAAAGTTCTGGATGAATGCGGCTATGGCAGCACAGCCGGCGGCAGCGTGGAAAGCCGCCTGGCGGGCGCCCGGGCCGCTTTGCTTGACGAGGTGCAGGCGGCGGTGCCAGAGCCCCGGCTGGTGGATGTGTTCCGGCTGAAATATGATTATCACAACGCAAAGGCACTGGTAAAAGGCGAAGCCACAGGGGCCGATGTGCGCCGCCTGCTGGTTTCCGGCGGGCGCTACAGCTGCCGGCAGCTGTTAGAGGGTTTTCAAAAAGACGCCCTTTCCGGCGTCAGCGCGCGGTTTCAGCAGGCAGTTGCCGCGGCGCGGCGTATCCTGGCCGGCACCCGGGACCCGCAGCAGTGCGACATTTTGCTGGACAAAGCCTGTTACGAAGAGATGGCCCGGCTTGCGGAAGATTGCGCCAGCCCCTTTTTAAAAGGGTATGTGCGCCTGTGTGCAGATACAGCCAACCTGCGCACCGCCGTGCGGGTTGCGCGCATGGGCAAGGGCAGCGATTTTCTTCTTCATGTGCTTTTGCCGGGCGGAAGTGTGGCGGAAAGCGCACTTGCTGCTGCGCGCCCGGAAGACCTGGGCAGCCTGTTCCAGGCCGGCGCGCTGGAAAAAGCGGCACGGCTTGGCGCCCGAGCGGCACAGCCGGACGGCGGCCCGCTGCTTGCCTTTGAGCGCGAGTGCGACAACGCCCTTACCCGGTATGTTGCCGCGGCAAAGCGCGTGCCCTTTGGCGAAGAGCCGGTTATTGCCTTTCTGCATGCCAAGGACGCAGAGCTCACGGCCGTGCGCACCATTCTTTCCGGCCGCCGCGCCGGGCTGGACGAGGCCATGATCTGGGAGCGGCTGCGGGAATGCTATGTGTAAGAAAGGGTGGGTGAGCAGATGTACCGCATTGGTGTGATTGGCGACCGCGACAGCGTGCTGGGCTTTCAGGCTTTGGGCCTGGAGGTGTGCCCGGCCAACAGTGCAGAGGACGCCCGGCAGGCGCTTCACCGCATGGCAAAAGAGGGGTTTGCTATTTTATACCTCACAGAACAGCTGGCCGCACAGCTTGGGCCAGAGCTGGCCCGCTATCAAAGCGAGCTCACCCCGGCTATCATTCTGATCCCTGGCAAAGAGGGCAGCCTGGGCATTGGCATGGCCAATGTCAAAACAGCCGTAGAGCGGGCTGTGGGCGCAGATATTCTGTGACAGGGCAAGGTTTGCTGAACAGCGGCCCGCGGGCCGAACAAAATTTATGCCTGCGGCAGGCAGTTTCGCCGCAGGCTCAACCGCTTGCGCCGGGGCGTTCCGGCGCCCCGAAAAACGCCGGTATGCATGCGTCAGAAAGAAGGTAAACAGCCTATGGGAAAGATCGTAAAGGTCTCCGGGCCGTTGGTGGTGGCTACGGGGATGGAAGAGGCCAATATGGCCGATGTTGTCCGTGTGGGCGAGCAGCGCCTTATCGGAGAAATTCTGAATATGACAGGCGGTGACGCCTCTATCCAGGTATATGAAGAGACAGCCGGCCTTGGCCCCGGCGCGGAAGTGGTCACCACCGGCGCCCCGCTGTCGGTAGAGCTGGGCCCGGGCCTGATCGAGACCATTTACGATGGCATTCAGCGCCCGCTGGAGGCCATTCGTGAAAAAAGCGGCAGCAACAACCTGCCCCGCGGGGTAGAAGTGCCCGCGCTGGACCGGGAAAAGCTGTGGCAGTTTACCGCCGTGGCCAAACCCGGCGACCAACTGACCGGGGGCGACGTGCTGGGCACTGTGCAGGAAACAGAGTCGATTCTGCACAAAATCATGCTGCCGCCGAGCATGGAGGGCACGCTGGTCTCTATTGAGAGCGGCAGCTTCACCGTGACACAGACCATTGCCGTGCTGAAGAAAGCCGACGGAAGCCTGGTGGAGCTGCCCATGATGCAGAAATGGCCGGTGCGTGTGGGCCGGCCGTACCGGCGCAAATACCCGCCGCACAGCCCGCTACAGTCTGGCCAGCGCATTGTGGATACGTTTTTCCCCGTGGCCAAAGGCGGCACGGCTGCCATTCCGGGGCCCTTCGGTTCCGGCAAGACGGTGATGCAGCACGCGCTGGCCAAATGGTCGGATGTGGACCTGGTTGTTTACATCGGCTGCGGCGAGCGCGGCAACGAGATGACAGACGTGCTGCGCGAGTTTCCCGAACTGGTAGACCCGCGCACAGGGCAATCTTTGATGAAGCGCACAGTGCTGATTGCCAACACCTCCGACATGCCGGTGGCTGCCCGTGAAGCGTCTATTTACACCGGCATTACCATTGCCGAATACTTCCGCGACATGGGCTATGCCGTGGCGGTAATTGCCGATTCTACCTCCCGCTGGGCCGAGGCGCTGCGCGAAATGTCTGGCCGCCTGGAGGAGATGCCCGGCGAAGAGGGCTACCCGGCCTACCTGAGCTCTCGCCTTGCGCAGTTCTACGAGCGCGCAGGCGAGGTGGCATGCCTTGGCTCGGAAGAGCGCCGCGGCAGCCTTACCGCTGTGGGGGCCGTTTCGCCCCCGGGCGGCGACCTCAGCGAGCCTGTTTCACAGGCCACCATGCGCATTGTAAAGGTGTTCTGGGCGCTGGATTCCTCGCTGGCCTACCGCCGCCATTTCCCGGCCATCAACTGGCTCAACTCCTATTCTTTGTATCTGGACAGCCTGCAGCCCTGGTATGATGAACACCTGGGCAAGGCCTTTTTGCAGAACCGTGAATGGGCCATGGCCGTGCTGCAGGAAGAGGCCAGCTTGAACGAGATTGTGCAGCTGGTTGGCAAGGATTCGCTTTCTGCCGCAGACCAGATCACACTGGAGACCGCCAAAATGATTCGAGAGGACTTTTTGCAGCAGAACTCCTTTGTGGATGTGGACGCCTATTCAGAATATGACAGGCAGGCAAAAATGCTGGCGCTGATTCGTGAATACGACACGCGCTGCCGCGCGGCAGCCGGGCGCGGCGGCGCCATTGCCGGGCTGTTTGCCGTGCCGGTGCGCGAAAAAATCGGCCGGGCCAAATCTGTGCCCTCCGGCGAATATCAAAAGGCCTACGCCGAGATGGACGCCGAAATGGAGCAGGAGCTTGAGGCCGTTGCGCAGAAGGGGGAGAGCGCGCTATGATTCGCGAATATAAAACCATTCACGAAATTTCCGGCCCGCTGATGGTGGTAAACCATGTGCAGGGGGTCACCTATGACGAGCTGGGTGAGATTGAGCTGCGCGACGGCAGCATCCGGCGCTGCCAGGTGCTGGAAGTGAACGGCGATACGGCCGTTGTGCAGCTGTTTGAAAACTCTGCCGGCATCAACCTCACCGAATCCAAAATCCGTTTTCTGGGCCACCCGCTGCAGATGGGCGTTTCGGAAGATATGCTGGGCCGCGTGTTCAACGGCATGGGGGTGCCCATCGATGGCGGCCCCGCCATTCTGGCAGACGAATATCGGGACATCAACGGCCTGGCCATGAACCCGGCCGCGCGCAATTACCCCAACGAGTTCATTCAAACGGGCATTTCTACCATTGACGGGCTGAACACGCTGGTGCGCGGGCAGAAGCTGCCCATTTTCTCCGGCTCCGGCCTGCCGCACGCGGCGCTGGCCGCGCAAATTGCCCGCCAGGCCAAGGTGCTGGACGGAGACTCCAATTTTGCCGTAGTGTTTGCCGCCATTGGCATCACGTTTGAAGAGGCTGAATTCTTTGTCAACGAGTTTAACCGGACGGGCGCCATCGACCGCACCGTGCTGTTCACAAATTTGGCCAACGACCCGGCGGTAGAGCGCATTGCCACCCCCCGCATGGCGCTGACCGCAGCGGAATACCTTGCCTTTGAAAAGGGCATGCATGTGCTGGTCATCATGACCGACATCACCAACTATGCCGAGGCTCTGCGCGAGATATCGGCCGCCAAAAAAGAGGTGCCGGGCCGCCGCGGCTACCCGGGGTATCTGTACACCAACCTGGCCACTTTGTACGAGCGGGCCGGCCGTCAGCTGGGGCGGGACGGCTCTATTACCCTCATCCCCATTCTGACCATGCCGGAAGATGACAAAACCCATCCCATTCCGGACCTGACGGGCTATATCACGGAAGGGCAGATCATCCTTTCGCGCGAGCTGTACCGCAAGGGCATCAACCCGCCGGTGGATGTGCTTCCCTCTTTGTCCCGCCTGAAAGACAAGGGCATTGGCGAGGGAAAAACGCGGGAAGACCACTCTGGCACCATGAACCAGCTGTTTGCCGCTTACGCCACCGGAAAAGAGAACAAAGAGCTTATGTCCATTCTGGGCGAGGCGGCCCTGAGCCCCACCGACCTGCTGTATGCCAAATTTGCCGATGAATTTGAACGGCGCTATGTCTCGCAGGGCGCAGACGAAAACCGCTCGATCGAGCAGACGCTGAACCTTGGCTGGGAGCTTCTGAGCATCCTGCCACGCAGCGAGCTCAAGCGCATCAAGCCCGAGTATATCGAGAAATACCTGCCCAAGAAAGGCTAAAAGGAGGGAGCGTATGCCTTCCACAACCATCAACCCCACCCGCATGGAGCTCACCCGCCTGAAGGGACGCCTGAAAACGGCGCAGCGCGGCCACAAGCTGCTGAAGGACAAGCGGGACGAACTGATGAAACAGTTCATGGACGTGGTGCGCGAGAACCGCGCTTTGCGCCGGCGGGTGGAGGAAGGCCTGATGCAGGCCCACAGCGCCTTTACCGTGGCCGCCGCGCTTATGTCGCCCGAAATGCTGGAGCAGGCCCTTTTATACCCCAAACAGCAGGTAGAACTGGATATGACTTTTCAAAACATCATGTCGGTGGACGTGCCGCGCTATGAATTCCGCACGAAAAGCCAGGAGCCGGGCGAGGTGTACCCCTATGGGTTTGCACAGACGAGCGGCGAACTGGACGATGCGGTGAACGCCCTGGCCCAGGTGATGCAGGATATGCTGCGCCTGGCGGAAGTGGAAAAGGCCAGCCAGCTTTTGGCACAGGAAATCGAACGCACCCGCCGCCGTGTGAACGCGCTGGAATATGTAAAAATTCCGCAGATGGAAGAGAGCATCCACTATATCTCGATGAAGCTGGATGAAAACGAGCGCGCCAACACCATTCGCCTGATGAAGGTAAAAGACCTGCTTTTGAAGGAGAGCATCGAAGCCCGCCGGGAGCAGGACGCGCAGGCGATGGATGCGTTTCGCAACAGCGCAGGCCGGGCAGCACCCGTGTAACCGTCACAAGTGAAAACACCCCTCTCTTAAGAAAGAGAGGGGTGTTTTTTCTGTATTTTCTGCGGAAGAAAAGGGCCCGGCGGTATCAATCCAGCTCCAAAGCGCCCGTATAAAGCTGATAATAGGTGCCTTTCAGCGCCAGCAGTTCTTCATGGGTGCCGCGCTCGATGATGCGCCCGTGGTCCAGCACCATAATGGCGTTGGAATTTTTCACCGTGGAAAGGCGGTGCGCAATGACAAACACCGTGCGGCCCGTCATCAAAGCGTCCATGCCCCGCTGCACAATGGCCTCGGTGCGCGTATCAATGCTGGAGGTTGCCTCATCCAAAATCATCACAGGCGGGTCTGCCACAGCGGCCCGCGCAATGGCAAGCAACTGGCGCTGGCCCTGCGAAAGGCTGGCGCCGTTGCCCGAAAGCGGTGTCTCGTAGCCCTGCGGCAGGCGCGTGATGAAATCGTGTGCGCCCGCCAGCTTTGCCGCCGCAATGCACTCTTCGTCACAGGCTTCCAGGTTGCCGTAGCGGATGTTTTCCATCACCGTGCCGGTGAAGAGGTTGGTATCCTGCAGCACAATGCCAAGGCTGCGGCGCAGGTCTGCCTTTTTGATTTTGTTGATGTTGATGCCGTCATAGCGAATTTTGCCGTCTTCAATATCATAAAAGCGGTTGATCAAGTTTGTGATGGTTGTTTTTCCCGCGCCCGTAGAGCCTACAAACGCAACCTTCTGGCCCGGCTTGGCATACAGGGTAATGTTGTGCAGCACCGTCTTCTCCGGCGTATAGCCAAAGTCAACATCAAAAAAGCGCACATCGCCCTGCAGGCGGGTATAGGTCAGGGTGCCGTCGTGGTGCGGGTGTTTCCAGGCCCAGACATTGGTGCGCTCGGCGCACTCGGTCAGGGTGCCGTCGGCGTTTTCCCGCGCGTTCACCAGGGTGACATAGCCCTCGTCGGTCTCTTCCTGCTCGTCCAGCAGCGCCAGAATGCGGTGCGTGCCCGCCAGGCCCATAATCACCATGTTCACCTGGTTGGACACCTGGCCGATGGCGCCGGCAAACTGTTTGGTCATGTTTAAAAACGGCACCACAATGCTGATGCCAAAGGCCATGCCGGAGATGCTGATGTTGGGCGCATGGGCCAGCATCAGCGCGCCGCCCACCAGGGCCACCACCACATACATGACGTTGCCCACGTTGCCAAGCAGAGGCATCAGGATATTGGCAAAGCGGTTGCCGTTGCGGGCATTGAAAAAGATCTCTCCGTTTACTTTGTCAAAATCGGCCCTGGCGGCATCCTCGTGGCAGAACACTTTGATAACCTTCTGGCCTGTCATCATCTCTTCCATAAAGGCTTCCGCCTTGGCCAGCGTAACCTGCTGGCGCAAAAAATATTTGGAAGAGTGGTTTGTGATATAGCGGGCTGCAAGGGCCATGCAAACTACCCCAGCCACTACAACCAGGCCCAAAATGATGCTGTAATACATCATAATGCAGAACACCGCCAGCAGCGTCACGCCGGAGATCATCATCTGCGGCAGGCTTTGGCTAATCATCTGGCGCAGGGTGTCTACGTCGTTGGTATAATAGCTCATGATGTCGCCGTGGCCGTTGGTATCAAAATATTTGATGGGCAGGTCCTGCATATGGTCGAACATCTTTTCGCGCAGCTTTTTCAGCGAGCCCTGCGTGATGATGGCCATCATCTGTGTATAGGCAAAACCGGCGGCCAGGCTGAGGAGATACAAAACCACCAAAAGGGCTACCAGCCCCAGAATGGTAGAGGACACCGAGGCCCAATCGCCCGACCGGTAGGTGTCGTCCACAATTTGGATGATGTTCTGCATGAAGATGGCGGGAACCGAGCTGACAATGGCATTGAACAGGATGCACACCAGTGTAACCGGCAGCAAAACCGGGTAAAACTCAAACAGCAGGCGCAAAAGCCGGCGCAAAACGCCCTTGGGCGCACGCTGGCCGCGGGCCGTTGTGGTGGGGGCGGATGCCGTCTTATTCTTCGCCATTTTGCTCACCTGCCTTGTTCTGAGTGGTGTAGATCTCGCGGTAGATCTCGTTGCGCGCCATCAGCTCATCATGTGTGCCAATGTCGCTGATGCGGCCGCCGTCCATTACAACAATGCGGTCTGCGTCCTGCACAGAGGCCACGCGCTGTGCAATGATAATCTTCGTTGTCTCGGGAATAAACTCCCGGAAGCCCTGGCGGATCAATGCGTCTGTGCGGGTGTCCACCGCGCTGGTGGAATCGTCCAAAATCAGCACCTTGGGCTTCTTCAGCAGTGCGCGGGCAATGCACAGCCGCTGTTTCTGCCCGCCGGAGACGTTTGCGCCGCCCTGCTCGATCCAGGTGTCATACTTATCGGGGAACTGCTGAATGAATTCATCGGCCTGCGCCAGCTTGCACGCCTCCAGCATGTCGGCGTCCGTGGCGTCTGCGTTGCCCCAGCGCAGGTTGTCTTTGATGGTGCCGCTGAACAGCACGTTTTTCTGCAAAACAACGGCTACATTGTTGCGCAGCACTTCCAGGTCGTAGTTGCGCACGTCCACGCCGCCCACTTTGACACTGCCTTCCGTGACGTCATACAGGCGGGGAATCAGCTGCACCAGTGTGGATTTGGACGAGCCGGTGCCGCCCAGAATGCCAATGACCTCGCCGGAGCGGATATGCAGGTCCACATCCGCCAATGCCATGCGCGATGCCTTTTTCGAATATTTGAAGCTGACATTGTCAAAATCAATCGAGCCGTCTTTCATCTCTTTCACGGCATTTTCGGGGCTGGTAAGGTTGCTTTTTTCGCTCAGCACCTCTACAATGCGCTCGGCCGATTCCATGGACATGGTGATCATGACAAACACCATGGAAAGCGTCATCAGGCTCATCAAAATCTGGAAGCTGTAGGTGAGGATGGCAGACATCTGGCCCACGGCCACCTCGGTGCCCCGGCCGGTGATGACAACATAAGAGCCGAAAGAGAGCACAAAGGCCATGCCTGCATAGACGCAGAACTGCATCAGGGGGTTGTTGAGGGCCATGATGCGCTCGGCGCGGGTGAAATCCCGGCAGACGTCTTCCGCCGCGGCGGCAAACTTCTTTTTCTCATACTCTTCCCGCACATAGCTTTTTACCACGCGCATAGCCTGCACATTTTCCTGCACAGAATCGTTCAGCGCATCGTATTTGCGGAACACCCTGCGGAAAATGGGCGTGGCCGCGCGGATAACCAGCACCAGGCCAACACTCAGCAAAGGAATGGTGACCAGGAAAATCATGGCCAGGCGCCCGCCCATGGCAAAGCCCATAATAAAGGAAAAAATGAGCATCAAAGGCCCGCGGATTGCCACACGGATGATCATCATGAAAGACATCTGCACGTTCACCACGTCCGTGGTCATGCGGGTAACCAGGCTGGACACCGAGAACTTGTCGATGTTCTCGAAAGAGTAATCCTGAATACAGTAAAACATATCCCGGCGCAGGTTGCGTGCAAAACCGGTGGACGCCGTGGCGCAGGTGTTGCCGGCCGCCACGCCGAATATCAGGGACAAAACGGCCAAAACCAACAGCTGAATGCCGTAGTTTACAATGACATCCATGCTGCAGCCGGCCTGCATCTGGTTTACCAGGTTGGCGATGATGAGCGGGATGATGCACTCCAAAATTACCTCAACCGTCACCAAAAACGGCGTTAAGATCGCCGGTTTTTTAAACTCGCGGATACTTCGGGCAAGTGTTTTTACCATAGATCACAATTCCTCCTCTGCACGGGCACCGCCCGCGCGAAATACAGCACAGCATACCTTTGGCAAACTGCCAAGCGCCCCCGGCGGGCCGCCCTTATTCTCTCAGGTTTTCGGCCATGCACGCGGCCGTGTGCAAAAACTGGGCGCGCTGTTCATCGGTAAGCCCTCGCGTGATGCGCTGTTCAAGCAGGCGCGCGCACTCCCGCACCTGTTCTTCCATCTGCACCGCCTTTTCTGTGGGCACAAGCCGCTTTAAGCGCGCGTCATAGTCCACTCCCTCGCGCCGGATAATGCCGTTTTTCTCCATCAGCTGCAAAATATTCGTTGTGGTGGAACGGCTCAGGTTGAACGCCGCTTCCACGTCCCGCTGGAACACCGGGCCGTCCTGGCCATGCTCCAGAATATAATGCATCACCCTGCTTTGCACACCGGTGATGCCAAGGTCGCTCAGGGTGGCGTTCATGCGCTTTTTTACCTGATGGGCCAGCAGGTTGATCCAGGCGCCGCAGTCACGTGTCATACCGTCATCAGTCTCCATTTGTTAGTGTGCGAACAAAATAATAGCACAATTCCTGCCGTGTGTCAACGCTTTCCAAAGGGAGAAAATGCAGCGCAAATGCGTTTCGGGCCTGCGCCCGGGAAGGCCCTTTGGCTGGGCCCGCACAGGAACAAGCAAAAAAAAGCAGACGCTTTTCGCGTCTGCTTTTGGTGCGCTGAAAGGGATTCGAACCCCCGACCTTTTGGTTCGTAGCCAAACACTCTATCCAACTGAGCTATCAGCGCATGCCTCATTTGAGACTGTTGTTATTCTAGCACTGTTTGCGGTAGTTGTCAACATTTTTATCAATCTTTTTTTCACACTTTGCAAACCTGCCCTGCCCCTGCCCCGGTTTCGCCGCAGCACGCAGTAAAGTGCGTTTTCTTGCTTCTTCATAATAAATTTACTTTTTCCGCCCCGCGGCCGATTGTGTTTTTGATACAGTTTTGCTATACTTGTGAAAAGAGTATGCGCGGTTTTTCGCTTTGCGCGAAGGGCCGATTGGAGGTTACGGCTTTGGAGCCTACAAGTGTAGTTCTCACGTTGCTGGCCATTGCGGCCCTTGTTTTTTTGTATCTGTTCACATTCAAGCGGGAGGTGCTGCAGCGAAAGCCGAAAGACCTGCAGGGCCAGGCAGCGGCAAAAAAGCCGCTGGCAGCCGCCCGCCGCATGGCCGCTATGAATCAATATGAGGTGATTGCCCCCGCAGTATTGGAAAAAAACGGCGCGCAAACAGACCTTGATTTTATTCTGGTGGGCACTTTTGGGCTTTTGTGTGTGAAGTGTGTGGGCCTTGGCGGCGAAATTTATGGCTCGGCCGGCGACGCCATGTGGCTTCAGGTGTGCGATGAGAAACGCAAAAGCTTTGAAAACCCGCTGCGCCGGGCAGAGCGTGACACGCGCCTGGTGCGCGACGCCCTGTTCAGCGCCAAACTGAAAAATGTGCCGGTAGAGGCAGTGGTGGTGTTTACAAACCGTGCGGCACAGCTGGCGCTGCCCCGCAGCACCGGGCATTACACTGTAAAAGAGTTTCGGGCCCTGCTGGATAAATCGAAATATACGCAGGATAAGCGTGTGGATATCTCGAAAACGGCCGGCGCCGTGCGCGCCTGGCTGAAAAAAGCGGAATAAGCAAATGCCGTCTCTCCGGCCGTAAGGCGCTGGGCGGGCGGCATTTGCCTTGTTTGAGAAGAAAAAGCTTCACTATTTACACTTTGTTCACAGTAGCGTCATATCGTTGTCCAAATTGGCCCCTATAATAAGAATCACAGAAACGGAAGCCGCAATCCGTTTTCTGTATGATTCCTCCTCACACCAAGAGAGATACCCCTTAAAAGAGAAAACCCCCGGTTCCGCATGCCGGGGGTTTTTCCTTTTGTGTTTTACCGCATCAGGTGCCGGTGTTCCAAGCGTGCTTTTCCCTCTTCCGCGCAAATCACACCATACTGCCCCTCTATCAGGGCGCCCGGGTTGAACAGCGTCAGCCCGTCCATTTCTTCACAAAAGGGCACATGCGTGTGCCCAAACAGCGCCACATCTGCACGGGCAGCCTGTGCGGCCTCTGCCAAAGCCAGATAAGAGCCCTTCACCCCGTAGGCATGGCCGTGCGTATACAAAAACAGCACAGCCTCAAACGCGCAAAGGCCCTGGATGGGCGCGTTAGAGCCAAAATCGCAATTGCCGCGCACCATATAAACGCGCAGGGCGCCGTGCGCCGCTTCAAAGCGCTCTGCCTCTCGAATTCCGTCCCCCAGAAAAATCACCGCACCCACATTTTTTTCTGCGCGGTATGCCTGTTCCAGCGCGTCGTAGTCGCCGTGGACATCCGATACTACCAGCAGCTTCATTCTGCCCCTTCTTTCTGCGCCGCCTGCGCGGTATCTCCCAGGCAGGCCTTGTAAATTTCGCTTTTGGAAAACGGCGTGCCCGCCGCAGCTTGCTTTGCCGCGGCGGAAAGCGGCATGCCCTGCGCCTGAACAAGCGCCCGGGCCTGTGCGGCCGCCTGGGCCAGCGTGGGCGCCGCCTGCTGCGGGGCCGGCTGGGCGCCTGCCATCACCAGCACAAATTCACCGCGCGGCGCGTTCTGTTTATAATAGATGTTTGCCGCCCCAATGGTGGTTTTGCGAATCTCTTCATGCAGTTTTGTCAGCTCGCGGCACACGGTCAGGGGCCTGTCGGGGCCAAAGGCCTCTTCCAGGTCTGCCAGGGTGGTGGGCAGTTTGTGCGGCGCCTCGTAAAAAATAACGGTGCGCTGCTCTGCCTGCAGGGCGGCCAGCCGCTCTTTTTTCTGGCGCCGGTTGGTGGGCAAAAATCCCTCGAACACAAAGCGCCCTGTGCACTGCCCCGAGGCGATAAGCGCCGTGTCTGCCGCGCTTGCGCCCGGCACCGGCACCACGCGGATGCCGCGGGCGTGCGCGTCCCGCACAATTATTTCGCCGGGGTCGGAAATGGCGGGCATGCCGGCGTCCGAGCACAGGGCACAGGTTTCACCGGCCTCTATGCGCGCCAGAATCCTTTCGCCACGCTCTTTGAGGTTGTGCTCGTAATAACTTACCATCGGCTTTTTCAGCCCCAGGTGGTTCAGCAGCTTCAGTGTCACGCGGGTGTCCTCTGCCGCAATGAAATCTGCGCTGGCAAACGTCGCCGCCGCTCGGGGCGTCATATCATCCAAATTGCCGATGGGCGTTGCCACCAGATATAAAATTCCCGCCATAAAAAACGCGCCTCCTGTTGCCCTCTATCTTTTGCCATGCCTTTCCCCGGCCGCCGCAAGCGGGCAGCCCTGGCAGCGGGAACCCATGGCGCTGCCATTCGAAAAACGCTTTGGCGCAGAACTTTGCCCCCAAAACACGGCCTCAGGGCGCCCGCCTTTGGCAAGAAGATATCATCTATCATATCCTCCATATCTGCAAAACACAAGCATTTCAACTCATTTCGCGCTGTTTTTCAGCAGCCGGGCCCGGCGGAGCCTTCCAAATGCCCACAGGGTAAGCTTTGCCACGCGGGCCGGAGCTCAGCCGCCCGCATGAATTGTGCTTTGCGGGAAAAACGAAGCGGGTGCGCAAAAGCGCACCCGCCCGTTTTCTTTCTTTGTGTGCAGGGTCAGCCTTCGCTGATTGCGCTTACGGGGCACTCGCCGGCGCAGGTGCCGCAATCCAGGCACGCGTCCGCATCGATCACATACTTGCCGTCGCCTTCCGAAATGGCACCCACCGGGCAAACACCGGCGCAAGTGCCGCAGGCGATGCAGTCGTCGCTGATTTTGTAAGCCATACTACAAACCTTCCTTCTCCGCGCTGTAAAAAGTGATTTGCGCCCTTTACGCCCCGGAAAACGCGGACCGAATGCGCAGGGCCGTTCTTCAGCGAAAAGGCCCGCGGCCTGGCCGCAGATGGGCCCGGCCTTTTGCCTCTTCGTTTTTTTATTGTAACATAAAGTAAAGATTTTGCAAGAGTTATTCCTGCTGCGGCAGCTCCTGCTGTGCCTCGGGCTCTGGCTGCGGTTTTTTGGGCACACGCTTGCCGCCGCGGATATATTCGCACACTTCCTTGGCATAGCTGCGCACAGGCGCGCCGGGCGCGTCAGGCCGCACCCGCAGCACACCGGAGATGACATTCACCTCTGTTACAACCCCCGTTCCGTCAGGCGTATTTACAATGCTGCCCACCCCGGGGGTGATGCTGTTTAAATACTCATAGGCGGGCTGCTCGTAAGCAAGGCAGCACATCAGCCGCCCGCACGAACCCGATATCTTGGCCGGGTTCAGCGAAAGGCCCTGTGCTTTTGCCATTTTGATAGACACCGGCTGAAAATCTTTCAAAAAGCGGCTGCAGCAGAACGGCTGGCCGCAGATGCCGATACCGCCCAGCATTTTGCTTTCATCGCGCACGCCAATCTGGCGCAGCTCGATGCGCGTGTGGAACACGCCGGCCAAATCTTTCACAAGGTCGCGGAAATCCACCCGGCCGTCGGCGGTAAAGTAGAATAAGATTTTGCTGCGGTCCAGCGTATATTCCACATCCACCAGCTTCATTTCCAGCTTGTGTTTTTCAATGCGCTCTGCACACACCTCAAACGCGCGCTTTTCGTCTGCACGGTTTTTTTCCATCCGCCGCAAATCGATGGCGTCGGCCATGCGCAGCGCCGGGCGCAGGGGCTTTGATATTTTGGAATCCGGCACCTCGTGCACGGGCTTCACCACCTCGCCGCACTCTTCCCCGCGCGCCGTCTCTACAATTACATACTCCCCTGCCGCCGGGGCAAGCTGCCCTGGCGCGAAATAGTACATTTTGCCCGCCTTTTTAAAGCGGACACCAATCACACTTGTCATGAACGTTCCTTTCCAAAACGGCCGCGCGGCCGTTCGCCTTTCTATTTCCTTCAGCGGGCAAGCTGTGCGCCCAGCTGTGTCAATACCAATTTCGGGTTGGCGTTTGCGTCTAACAGGCGCATGGCCTCGCCCGCGCACGCCGCACAGCGCGCGGCCCTGGGCGCGGAAACCGTGCCGCCGGCCCGCTTTGCCAGTGCGCCGGCGCACACATAGCGCACAAGGCGCAGCAGCGCCTTTGCGCCGGCCCTGTCCTTTTCGTCTTGGGCCAGCAGGCAAAGGGCCGCATAGGCATCCTTTTTTTCACAGGCCAGCACAATCCGCTCGGCCCGGGCCAGCGCGTCAGAGCGCTTTTCGTCGGCAAGGCAGGCTTTCGCCTCGCCCAGCCGCCCGTCAAAGATTTCTGCCAACCGGCGCGCCTGCTGCGGCTTTGCACCCAGACGCTCCAGGGCGGCCGCGCATTCCGGCACGGCCAATGGAGCCAGAGTATACACGCTGCACCGGCTGCGAATGGTGGGCAGCACAGCCGCTTCACTGACAGCTGTGAACACAAACAGCACGTTTTCCGGCGGCTCTTCTATTACCTTCAGCATGGCGTTGGCGCTGGCCGCGTTCAGCTTTTCCGCCCCGTATACCAGCACCACGCGCCCCGCAGCGCTGAGAGAGGTATCGTATATGGCGCGGCGCACCGCGCGCACTGCGTCTATTTTAATAAAGCCCGACGCGCCCTCGCCTGCCAGCGTCAGCACTTCCGGGCTTCGCCCTTCCAGCACGGCAGCTGCGGCGGCCCCGCCCTGCGGGTATAAAAAGTCTGCCGCCAAACAGCGCGCGGCAAAGCCGGCGCCCATGCCCTGCTCCCCACAGAGAAGCACGCTGTGCGCCAGCCGCCCGGCCGCCAGGGCCAAGGAAAGGTCTTTTTTCAGGGCGTCGTTGCCAAGCAGGCCGCTCAGTGCGCGGCCCAAAGCGCTGTTACAGTTTTTCAAAGCGCTCTACATTGGTGACGAAAATGGTTGCGCCGCCCACCGTCACTTCCAGCGGATATGCCGTTGTAACGCCAATGCCATAGCTGGCTGTGCTGGGCACCACTTCCGTGCGCTGTTTGGCACAGGAGGCAATCAGCTCTAAGCATTGGTCCACTTTTTCATCGTCTGTGCCAATCAGCAGCGTCATGTTCCCCGCCATCAGAAAGCCGCCCTGCGTGGGAAGCTTTGTTACAGAGAAGCCGTTTTTCGTCAGCGCGTGGCACACGGCCGAAGAATCTTCCTTGTTGACGATTGCAGTGATCATTTTCATTTTGTGTTCCTCCTGTCGGAACCAAATTTCTGCCGGCCGCCGGGGCGGCGGCGTTTTGTGTGCGGGGCCGGGCAGGCTGCGCCTTCCCGGCCCCCTGTGTTCTTAGTATAACATATTTATGCAGCCTGCGCAAAATTGCTTTTGGGGCAAAAAAACTTTTTTAGGCCCGAAATTGCGCTCAGCGCCAATTGTTCCTGCCCGCATTGCGCCAGGCGCGGCGGTTCTTCGCATAGCGCAGTTCCTGCTTTGCCATGCGCCAGAAATCGCCGCCAAAGAAAATCAGGAAGTTCAGCAGCGAGAACAGCACGCTGAGGCGGTCGGCCCATGTGCCGAACACAAACCCGAACAGGCACAGAACGCCGGAAAACAAAGCCAGCCATTTCACTTTAACCGGAATGATGAAAAACAGAAGCAGGCGCATTTCCGGGTAAAGCATGGCAAAGGCGAAAAACAGCGAGAGGTTCAAATAATAAGTTGTGCCCCAGCCCGTGACGGCCGCCGCCAGAATGGCGCCCAGCACGCCAAGAAAATAGTAGACGTTAAAGCGGAAATCGCCCCAGCTCTGTTCCAGCGTATGGCCAATGAGCCACATCAGGTACAGCGTAAGCACAAGAGAAAAGGGCGTGGAAGAAGAGGGCACAAAAATGAACGTAAGCAGGCGCCACACTTCGCCCTGAAGCACGGCCGGCATATAAAGCGAAAGCTTGCTCCAGATACCGAGGCCCGGCATAAAAAATTCCGCCAGAAAAACAACCGCCTGCCCAATGACAATAATCATCATCAAATCGTGGATGGCAATGTGGCCAAACCGACGTTCCAGTTTATCAATCCATTTCATTCTCTCCGGTTCCTTTCCTGTACGCCCTGAGGCGTTTTTGTAATTTTGTTGTATTATTCACCCGCTTGCAGCTATATACAGCATTACAAACAGTAGCGGGGGAAGATTTTTCCATTCAACAGAAAGTTATTCCACTTGCCCGGCCGCACTTTTCCCCGTGGAAAACTTTGCCTGTAAAACAGCGGTTTTTAACACTTTCCACAGGGTTTTCCACAGAAAGCCGGGGAAAACACGCTATACAAAGTGTAAAACTCTGTGGAAATGTTGAAAGTTCACAAACCGGCAAAAATTACACTGTGTACAGGTATTCCTGCTTTTTCAAAAAAAGCGCTGCAATTTTGTCTCGCAATATGCAGGGGCCAGTGTGTGCGGGCTACGAGGTTTTAAAGCCGTTCCCGTAAATTTCGCTGGCCTCTGTAATCATCATAAAGGCCTGCGGGTCAACGCGCTGGGCGGCGCTTTTCACCTTATAAATCTCCGATTTGGAACACACGCACATCAAAAGCTCGCGCTGCTGGCCAGAGTATGCGCCATAGGCGGGCAGCAAGGTGGCGCCGCGCCGCACAATCAGGTTGATGGCCTCGGCCGTGGCTTTTCCGTTCGATGTGATGATAAGCGCAAGCTTGCCAGAGCCCGCGCCATACAGCAGCTTATCCATTACCGTAGAGGACGTGAAGGTGGCCACAGCGCCGTACAGCACAGCGTCCAAACTGCGGTAGGCAAGCCCGCTGCCCAGAATGATGAGCCCGTTCAGGGCAAGGGCCAGCTGCCCCATGGAGAGGAACGGGAATTTCTTTTTGGCCGCCATCACCAGAAAATCCGCCCCGCCGGTGGAGGAGCCCCTCATATAAACCAGCGCAAGCCCGCTGCCCAAAAATACACCCATGAACAGGGCCGCCAGCAGAGGGTCCCCCGTATAGGCGGGAACGTGCGCGAACAGAACATCCACAAACAGGGTGCCAATCAAAATGGTTCGCAGGCTTTTTAAAAGAAACGTTCGGCCCACCACCCGGTAGCTTACCAGCGCAATGGGCACATTCAGCGCCAGTGTAAGCGTGCCGATGGGCAGCCCGTTCCAGATATGGTTTATGATAACGGCAAGGCCCGAAACCCCGCTTGGGGCAAAAGGCGCATGTTTTGCAAACACGCAGATGGCCACCGCATACAGCGCATTGCCCATGATGTCATACAAAACGTCCACTGCCAGCGTCCGCCAGCGGTGGCCGGGCCCGTTTTTTGCACTTGGCATTCCGTTTCCTCCTGCATCTGCCTTCGGCCCCTCTTTGGGCCGCTGGGTTTCCGATTATTTTTTTATCATATCATACGCGCGCCGCGAAGAAAACACCTGCGCGGGAAAAACCTTTTTGTTTGCCCCGGTTTTCACAAAACATGCACAGGCGGCCGGCGGCCAACGCCTTTCTTCGGCATTTCTGCCGCGTACATACCCAGCGCATAAAAAAGGCCGCGGCCGCCTTTTGGGCTGCCATGGCCTTTTTGCGCCGCATTGCGCGGCTGTTCTTTATACCGGTATTTCCCCGTATTGCTCCTCAAACGCGAGAACGCGCTTTTTAATCATCTGTTCCAGCTCTTTATTTTTTGTGCGGCCTTCAAAATCGGCTATATAGCCCAATTTATCCAGCAGCATCTGGCTTACACGCAGCGTATACCTCGGCGGAAGTTCTTTCATATTCCGTTGCCTCCCTTGTGCATACTGATGTGCATCTTGAACGGTGCCAAATTGGCGTCTGTCTGCCTTCATCATAGCGTCATTTTGTATAAATTGCAAGCATTTTTATCTCTAGTTGATAAAATTTATGCAAATATTACATATCTATTGTTTTTTCTATAACAAAGTGCCCGTAAAAAACAGGCACAAGGTTCTGTTTTTGGAATCAGGTTTCGTCGGGGGCGTACAGCTTTGCCAGCCTGGTGAGGTAGGCATAGCGATCTCTCGAGTTGGCCGCAGCCTGGTTGAACAGGGCTTCGGCGCGCTCGGGGAAGGCGCGCTGCAGGCGGCTGTAACGCGTCTCGCTCTCGATGAACTCCTTGTAATCTGCCGTGGGGGCCTTGGAATCCAGCGTGAACGGGTTTTTGCCCTCGGCCTTCTTGCGCGGGTCGAAACGGAAGTTGTTCCAATAGCCGCATTCCACAGCGCGTTTCATCTCGGCCTGGCAGTTCGTCATGCCGCCCTTCACGCCGTGCATCTCGCAGGGCGCATAGCCAATGATGAGCGACGGGCCGTGATAGCTCTCGGCCTCGGCAATGGCCTTGATGGTCTGGTTCTGGTCGGCGCCCATGGCAATCTGTGCCACATAGACGTAGCCATAGCTCATAGCGATCTCTGCCAGGCTCTTCTTGCCAATCGACTTGCCGGCGGCAGCAAACTGCGCCACCTGGCCAAGCTGGCTGGCCTTGGAGGCCTGGCCGCCGGTGTTGGAATACACCTCGGTGTCAAACACCATCACGTTCACATCTTCGCCGGAGGCCAGAACATGGTCCAGGCCGCCGAAGCCGATGTCATAAGCCCAGCCGTCGCCGCCGAAGATCCACACCGATTTCTTGGCCAGATACTGTTTCTGGCTGAGGATCTCTTCCGCCAGCGTGCAGGCCTCGCAGTTGCAATAGGCCTTGCCCGCGGCCTTCAGGCTCTTCATATTCTCCAGCATGGACGCGGCCTGGTCGCCAAATTTCGCCTTACCTTCGGCGCTCTCCAGCATGGCAATGCCCTCGTCCACGGTCAGCAGGCTCTCTTGCAGCGCAGCCACATACTTTTCAGCGGCCGGGCCGTTGGCCTTGCCGTCGTCCATGGTGTCCAGCCATTCCTGCGCGGCGGCCTTCAGTTCGGCGCGCGCATAGGGCACGGCAATCAGTTTGCGGGTTTTTTCCGCCAGGTTGTCGCGCAGCACCTTCTGGCCCAGATACATGCCAAAGCCGTGCTCTGCGTTGTCCTCAAACAGGCTGTTTGCCCAAGCCGGGCCGCGGCCAGACACGCGGTTGCGCGTATAGGGGGACGTTGCAGCCGGGCCGCCCCAGATAGACGAGCAGCCGGTGGCGTTGGAAATATACATGCGCTCGCCAAACAGCTGGGTGATAAGGCGGGCATAGCTGGTTTCCGCGCAGCCGGCGCACGAGCCGGAGAACTCAAGCAGCGGCTGGTTGAACTGGCTGCCCTTCACCGTGGTCTCGGCCATCATGCCGGGCTTCTTCGAAACATTGGCCACGCAGTAGTCGAACACGTCCTGCTGGGCAAGCTGCGTCTCCTGCGGCACCATCTTCAGCGCCTTGCCGGGGGCCGGGCACACGCCCACGCACACGCCGCAGCCCATGCAGTCCAGCGGCGAGACGGTCATGGCAAACTGATATTCCTCGCAGCCCTTGCCGTTCATCTTCTTGGCCTTCAGGGCCTCGGGCGCGGCGGCCACCTCCTCTGCGCTCAGCGCAAACGGACGAATGGTGGCGTGCGGGCACACATAGGCGCACTGGTTGCACTGGATGCACTTGGTGACATCCCATTCCGGCACGGAAACGGCCACGCCGCGCTTCTCGTATGCAGAGGCGCCCTGCTCGAACTGGCCATCCACATACTTTTCGAACGCAGAAACCGGCAGGCTGTCGCCGTCCATCTTGCCCACGGGGAACATCACCTTCGTCACCATGTCCACAGTGGCGGGGTTGCCGGCCAGGTCGTGCACCACAGGCGCGTCCTGCGCATCCTTCCACGAGGCGGGCACTTCCACCTTGTGATAGGCGTCAAAGCCGGCGTCAATGGCCTTCCAGTTCATTTCCACAATGGCCTGGCCCTTCTTCGCGAAGGATTTTTCGGCCGCGTCCTTCATATATTTCAGCGCATCCTCTTTGGGCAGCACACCGGCCAGCGCAAAGAAAGCAGACTGCAGGATGGTGTTGGTGCGCTTGCCAAGGCCGATTTCGATGGCTTTGTCGATGGCGTTGATGGTGTAAAGCTGAATATCGTTCTTCGCAATATAGCGCTTGGCTTCGGCAGGCATGTGTTTATCCAGCTCTTCATCTGTCCACTGGCAGTTGATGAGGAACACGCCGCCCGGCTTCACGTCGTTCACCATCTTGTAGCCCTTGATGACGTAAGAGGGGTTGTGGCAGGCCACAAAATCCGCCTTGTTGATGTAGTACGGAGCGCGGATGGGCTTGTCGCCAAAGCGCAGGTGGCTGATGGTGACGCCGCCGGTCTTCTTCGAATCGTACTGGAAGTACGCCTGAATATATTTGTCGGTGTGGTCGCCAATAATCTTGGTGCTGTTCTTGTTGGCACCCACCGTGCCGTCGCCGCCAAGGCCCCAGAACTTGCACTCTTTCGTGCCCTCTGCAGCCGTGTTGGGCGCGGGTTTCTCTTCCAGAGAGAGGTAGGTGACGTCGTCTGTGATGCCAATGGTGAAGCGGGGCTTCGGGGCATCCTTCGTCAGTTCTTCATACACGGCAAACACGCTGGCGGGCGGGGTGTCCTTCGAGCCCAGGCCATAGCGGCCGCCGATAATGGTGGCCTCGCGCCCTGCCTCGGCAAAGGCGCTCATCACGTCCAGGTGCAGCGGCTCGGCATAAGCGCCCGGCTCCTTCGTGCGGTCCAGCACGGCGATCTTCTTCGCGGTGGCGGGCACGGCGGCCAGCAGGTGCTTTGCAGAGAACGGACGGTACAGGCGCACCTTCACAAGGCCCACCTTTTCGCCCTTGGCGGTGAGGTAATCAATCACTTCCTCGGCCACATCGCAGATAGAGCCCATGGCAATGATGACACGATCTGCATCGGGGGCGCCATAATACTCGAACAGGCTGTAATGGGTGCCCAGCTTTTCGTTCACTTTGCCCATGTATTTTTCCACCACAGCGGGCACGGCGTCATAGAACTTGTTGCAGGCCTCGCGGTGCTGGAAGAAGATGTCGCCGTTCTCGTGGCTGCCGCGCGTGGCGGGGTGCTCGGGGTTCAGCGCGTGGTCGCGGAACGCCTTCACGGCATCCATGTTGGTCATTTCCTTCAAATCGTCGTAGTCCCACACTTCGATCTTCTGAATCTCGTGCGAGGTGCGGAAACCGTCGAAGAAGTTCAGGAAGGGCACGCGGCTCTCGATGGCGGAAAGGTGCGCCACTGCGGCCAGGTCCATCACTTCCTGGGGGTTCGATTCCGCCAGCATGGCAAAGCCCGTCTGGCGGCAGGCATATACGTCGGAGTGGTCGCCGAAGATGTTCAGCGCATGGCTGGCCACCGTGCGGGCCGACACATGGAACACCGCAGGCAGCAGCTCACCCGCGATTTTATACATGTTCGGGATCATCAGAAGCAGGCCCTGCGAAGCGGTGAACGTGGTGGTGAGGGCGCCCGCAGCCAGGCTGCCGTGCACGGTGCCCGCCGCGCCCGCCTCGGACTGCATCTCCATGACCTTCACTTCGGTGCCGAAGATATTCTTCTGGTGCGCCGCGCTCCACTGGTCCACCATGTCGGCCATGGGGCTCGACGGGGTGATGGGGTAGATGCCGGCAACTTCCGTGAACGCATATGCCACATGCGCCGCGGCGGTGTTGCCGTCCATAGATTTCTTCAATCTTGGCATTTTTCTTCCTCCGGTTCTTTTCTGAATTGAGCAGAAACAGGCGTTGGCCCCCGCGCGGAAGGCCCCCCGCCCTGCAGCTTTTCCGCTTTCGTTTTGCGGCCTCGAGCACCGCAAACCACCCGGCGAGCTCTTGCAGGAAACGGGGCTGCGTCTCTGCATCGCGCTCGTCATAATTATAACAAAACAAGGTGTAAAAGTAAACAGATAGCGCGCCCTTTTCTTGCACGCAAAGCCCGTTTATGCATGAATATACAGCCTTTTCTCAGCCATGTCCCGGTGGATGCAATTGACAGGGCCTTTAAAATACATTATATTTAGAAAAATGGGTGCCGCCTGGTGTGCGGCGCAAATCTGCGCGGCTGGGCTGCGGCATGAAAAGGGGTTTTGATATTCCATGGACCCGGATGGTCTTACCTTGCTGGCATCGGTTGTGCTGGGGGCAGCTGCTTGTGCGCTGTGCTGGCGCGCGGGCGCGCTGTGTGCCCATGGGGAAGAAAGGGCGGCAGGTGCGCGGCTGGGCTTTTCAGACAAAAGCGTCGGCGTGTTTGTGCTGGCGGGCCTGTGCGCGTCAGGCGCGGCCGTGGCCGCCTTTTTCTGGTGTGCGCAGGCACTGCGCGTGTGGTGGGGCCTTGTGGGCCTTGCCCTGCTGGCCGTGCTGGGCGTGCTGTTTTTTGCACTGGGCGCCGCGCGCGGCAAAGAGGGAGGCCGCAGCGGCCTTGCCAGCCTTGCCGGCGCCGCGTTTGGCGCGCCGGCCAAGCTGGTGTTCCGGCTGTGCGGCATTCAGCCCGGCGCGCCCGTAACGCAGGAAGACCTTCTGAACATGGTGGACGAAAGCGAAGAGCACGATGTGATTGACGAAGGCCAGAAAGAGATGATCAACAACATTTTCGAGCTGGCTGACGTGACGGCGGGCGACATTATGACACATCGCACCGAGCTGGTGGCTGTGCCGGACACCGCAACCGCGCACGATGTGGTGGAGCTTTCGCTGGCAGAGGGCGTTTCCCGCATTCCCGTCTATCGAAAGACGCTGGACGATATTGAAGGCATTGTGTATGTGAAAGACCTGTTTACGCTTTGGAACAAGCCCGGCGAGGGCACCCGCCCCGCCCGCGAGTTTGTGCGCAGCGCCATGTTTGTGCCGGAAAGCTGCCGCGCGCACGAGCTTTTGATTGAGCTGCGGGCAAAGCACGCCCAAATTGCCGTGGTGGTGGATGAATACGGCGGCACCAGCGGCGTGGTTACCATGGAGGATGTGCTGGAAGAGATTGTGGGCAACATCCAGGACGAGTTTGACAATGAAGAGGAAGAACTGCTGCGCACGGAAGACGGCCTTGTGGCCGCCGGCAGCGCCGATATTGACGATGTGTTTGATGCGCTGGGCCTTGCCCTTCCGCCGGAAAGCGAAGATGACGAGCGCGATTTTGACACCGTGGGCGGCCTTGTAACAGACAGGCTTGGGCGCATCCCCGCGCCGGGCGAGGCGGTGCGCGTGGAATGGGGCGGCGCCGCCTTCACCGTGCTGGAGGCCGGCGAGCGCCGCGTAAACAAGGTGCTGTGCCAGACATTGGCCGGGCCCGGGCCGGAAAAGGAGAATTGAGCCATGCCGCATTTTGAACAGACGCTTTCGAGCGAGACGTTGTTTGAGGGGCGCGTCATTCGCGTGACGCTGGACAAAGTGCGCCTGGAAAACGGGCGCACCTCTACGCGCGAAGTGGTGCATCACCACGGCGGCGCCGGCATTGCAGCGCTGGACGAAAACGGCAATATCTATCTGGTTCGCCAATACCGCTATGCGCCAGATCAGGAGCTGATTGAGATTCCGGCCGGGAAGCTGGAGCCGGGCGAAGACCCCCTGGAGGCCGCCCGGCGCGAGCTGGGCGAAGAGGCCGGGCTTTGCGCGGCACAGTGGCACAGCCTTGGGTCTATCATTCCCACCTGCGGCTACTGCAGCGAGGTTATTTACCTTTATGCCGCCACCGGGCTATCCTCTGTGGGCCAGCATCTGGATGAAGACGAATTTCTCAGCCTGTTCACCCTGCCGTTGGAAACAGCGCGCAGCATGGTGCTTTCGGGCGAAATTACAGACGGAAAAACCGTGGCCGCCGTGCTGAAGGTATGCGCCCTGCGCGAGGCGGGCAAACTGTAAACGGCCCGCTGCGCACCCAGAAAATGTTTTTCCTCTGGGTATATTCTGCAAGAAAAATACATTTTGCGGCATTATCTGCCCCTTCGATCCGGGCAGGGGTGCCGGGCCCGGCCCTCTGGTGCGCTGGCTTTCAGGCGCCGGCGCCAGCCGGGCCATTGCTGTTTTGCACGGGGCTATACCGTTTGAACAAGGGGGGCGCCACATGACATTCCATGCAACACGGCGCGGCGCGGCCATTGTGGGCCTCTGGCTGGTGCTGGCGGGCGCGCTGGCCGTTTTTCTGTTCGGCCCGGGGGGCTGGGTGTCCGCCCTTTTGCTGGCCGCATGGGCGGCCGCCGTGTACGGCGGCTTTGTGCCGCGCCTGGCGTCTGCCAAACTGTATGTGGGCAGGCACCATGTTTCAGCGCGCTGGGGCATGCTTTTTCCCTCTGTGCGCCGGTTCCCACGCCGCTTTGTCACAGGCTGCCACATTCTGGAGACGCCGCTTTGCCGCCTTACGGGCGTGTGCGTGCTGATGTTCTCAAGCTCTGGCGCCTTCCTGATTCTTCCCGGCTTTGAAAGCAAGGACGCCCAGCACGTTGCCCGGCTGCTGGCATTGGGGGAGGGCCAGCCATGATGACGCCGAAACGCCCGCATCTGCTGGATTCTTTGCGCTTTTTCCGCTATGGCTTTCTGTTGTGCCTGGTGCCGATGGTGCAGGCCCTGTTCCGGTTCGACATGGAGGGGTTGCTGATTGCCCTGTGGCAGGACGCCGCCATTCTGGCGGTGTGCCTGGCACTCTCGCTGGCGCTGTGGGCAGCCGCACGCATTTCGGTGACGCCGCAGGCCGTTGTGTTCCGTCAGGGCATTGGGTTCCACTTGAGGCAAACCTTTGCGCGGGCCAGCATTGCCGTGGTGGAAATTGAGCGTCCCCTGTACTGCCGCTTTGTGGGCGCGGCGCGCGTGCGGCTGTATTTCAAAAACTATGCGGCGCCGCACCGGCTTACTGTATACCTTACCAAGCGGGACGCCGCCTTTCTAAGCGAAACCCTGATGCCGGTCAAACAGCACTCTGGTGTGTTTACGCCTGCCGGGTTCGAGCGGCTTGCGCTGGTGATGCTGTCTGCCAATGCCGTCACAACGTCTATTTTCCTTTGGATGGGCGTGCAGAGGCTGAACGATTATTTGGAACAGGATCTGGAACAGATTGCACTGGAGCATTTTACCAGGCTGGAAGTGTTCATCGAGCGCCTGTTGCCCGCAGGCAGCGCCTTTCTGGTGGCTTTGGCGTTCTGCCTTGCCAGCCTGACGTTCTGCTATTCGTTTTTCCACACATTCGGGTTTTCGTGCGGGCGCTCGGGCGGGGTAATCATCAGCCGCGGCGGCTTTTTCACCAAAATCGAGCGGCGTGTGCTTGCCTCCAGCGTCACGGCCTGCCGGGTGCGCGTCACCCCCGCCGCCCGCCTGCTGCACCGCAGGCCTGTTTACCTGACGGCCGGGTGGTTCGGCGGCGGCGATGTGCCGCTGATGGTGTATAAGGCCGGGCAGGAGCACATTGTGCAGGCCCTTTTGCCAGATTTTATGCCCCCCGCCCGCCCGCTGGGCGACACACAGGGAAAAAGTGTGAACCAATATCTGTGGCAGCCGGCAACAGCCCTGGCCCTGAGCCTGGGGCTGTGCGGGGTTGCCATGAATGTGCTGCCCGGCCTGTTGGGCCTGCTGGGCGTTTTGGTGGCCCTGAGCGCCGGCTGCCTGCTGGTATCGCTGGAGGGGTTTGGGGAAGAGGGCATTGCCGATAACCCCAACCGCACGCTGGGCCTTGTTTACACCCGTTTTTTCACAAGGTATGAAGTGTGCATTTTTACGCCAGACCGCAGTTTTGCTGTGCGGCAAAACCCGTTTTCTGTCAATGCCGGGCGCAGCAATGTGTTTGTGCGGCTGCCCGCACACCATACCTTCCGTGTGCGCGGCGTGCGCAAGGCCCGGGCCGACGCACTTGGCTGGCCGCAGTAGTTTTGAGCAAAAAGGAGTTTTCTTTGATGTATTCCGCTGTGATATTCGATTTGGACGGCACACTGCTGAACACCTTGACAGACCTTGCAAACGCAGGGAACCACACGCTGGAAGTGCTGGGTTTTCCCACGCATCCGGTAGACGCCTACCGCTATCTGGTGGGCAACGGCATTCCCAAACTTATTGAGCGCATGCTGCCGGAAAAGAACCGCGGCCCCGCCACGCAGCAAACGGCGCTGTCTATTTTTCTGCGCTATTATGAGGCCCACAAACAGGACACCACCGCCCCCTACCCCGGCATTCTGCCCATGCTGCAGGCGCTGAAGGGCGCCGGGCTGCGGCTTGGTGTGGTGTCCAATAAGGAAAACTCGCTTTCGCAGGAGGTGGCGGCCCACTATTTTCCCGGCCTGTTCGACGCAGTGGCCGGCCATGTGCTGGGCACCCCCACAAAGCCGGACCCTGCACTGCTGAACGGCCTGATGGCTCAGTTCGGCGTGCAGGCCGGGCAGGTGCTGTATGTGGGCGACAGCAATGTGGATATTCAGACATCGCAAAACGCTCATGTGGAAAGCTGCGGCGTGCTGTGGGGCTTCCGTACAGAGGAAGAGCTTCGGGCAGAAGGCGCCAGCTATCTGGTACATACCCCGCGGCAGCTTGCGGACCTTGCGCTGGGGCAGGCCGAACTGCCCCGGCTCTCTGACGCACAGGGGGTGGTTGGATGAAGTGCCCGCTTTGCGGCAGGGACATGCAGGAAGGCGGCCTTATCATTGACGGCGTGGCCCCGGGGTGGGTGCCGCTGGAGCAATTCAACAAAAAAGGGCTGGGCAGGCTGCTGTATACCGGGCTGCGGACGATAGGTGCCTCCAACATCCTTTTGCGGCAGACAAAGGTGCCGCACGCCTTCTTCTGCCAAAGCTGCAACAAGGTGGCTGGCATTTTCGATGTGACAAACCATTTGGACGGCGTCTGAGCCCTTTCGGCCCAAAGGGCGGGCGCCTGTTTTGAAACGCGGGAGGATGCACAGGAATGAAGATAGAGCTCGGCCAGGAATTTCCCGGCTATTTCCAGCCCCTGTACCCGGAAGAATTTGAACTGTTTTCTCATTTCGAGACGGCGGCGGGCATTCCCACCGCCCTGTTTGCCGTAACCACCTGGAAGGCGAACGGCAAGCCGAACGTATGCTTTCATGCCTGGGGCAGCTTTCATGGCGACAAAACTGCATTTTTCGCCGTGATGGGCAATTTGTACCAGCACACCCACACCTATGCGAACATTCAAAGGGAGAAGTGCTTCTGCATCAACTTTCTGCCCCTGCGCTGTTATGACGCATTGACGGACACCATCCGCTGCAACGGCTATGCAGAGGATGAATTTGCCGTGGGCGGGTTCTCGCTCTCCTGTGCGAAAACCATCCATGCCCCTGTGATAGACGAGGCCTTTCTGTGCATGGAGTGCACCCTGAAGGACGTGCAGGACCTGAGCGGCGCCGGCATCACCGCCATGGTTATTGGGCAGGTACGCCACCTTTCGGCGAGCCGGGCCTATGCCCAGGGCTATGCAAAGCGGTATGGAAAAGACGGGTTTATGCTGCTTATCCCCGGCCCGCAAGACCTTGTAACGGGCCTGCCGCAGCAGTCTGCCATTGCAACGCTTACCATTCAAAAGTACGATTAAAAAGGCAGGCCCCAGGGCCTGCCTTTTCTGCCATTTCAGGCTTATGCGCCCCCGGCAGCGTGCCCGGGGCTTTTTTCCATTACAAAATTTGTCAGCGCCACGCCCGCGCGCAGCACCTGCTGGCGCCTGCACACGCGGTAACCGCGCTTTTCAAAAAAGGGCCTTGCCGTGATGGAGGCGTGCACAGTAACCGGCCGGCCCGCGGCATATTGTTCCAGCGCATCGCACAAGGCGGTGGCGATGCCCCTGCCCTGATAGTCCTTATGGACATACAGCCTGTCAAGATAGCCTGTGCCGTCAATATCGCCAAAGCCGACAACCGCCCCGTTTTCCTCTGCCACAAGGGCATAATGCCCGCAAAAGCTTGCATGCCAGGCCTCCGGCTGCGGCACCGCCGGGGCCCAGGCCGCAAGCTGGCGGGGCGCATAGTCCTTTGCGTTCATCGCATGCACCGTCTCGTAAAACAGGCGCGCCGTCTGTTCACAGTCCTCTTTTCGGTATGGCCGAAGCATCATAGCGCTTTCTCCTTTTCCTGCGCAGGCGTTCCCTGGCCATTGTGTGTTCAAATGCCGCTTGTATGGTCACGCAGGAAATCCCCCGCATGGGCCAGAAAAACCTGCGGCTTTTTCAGATAACTGGTATGCCCCTCGCCGAGAAGGATGCAAAGCTGTGCGCCGGGAAAGGCCCAGCGCCTGGATAAAGGCGGCTGCATCCTGCGCCATCAAATCGTAGCTGATCTCTTTGGTTTTTTCGCTTTTGCCATGCCGGCGGCTGTCCAGCCGGTAAACCGTATACCACGGTTCCAGCAAATCCGTGAGCGCATCAAAAAAATGAAGATTTGCGCCGTTTCCGTGCAGCAGCACAACAGTGGGCCCCTGCCCAGATACTTCATCATGCAGGCGCACGCCATTTGCCGTCAGTTCCACCGGCATTTCCTCCTTTTTGCAGAAGATGGCATTTCATAGATAGCACAGCCCAAAAGAAAAGTGCAACACCGTTTTGAAAATAAAAAGCACGCCCAAATAGAGCGGTAGATAAGAAACTTTTATGGGGAACGGCGTATGGCCGTTCCTCTGCTTGTTTTCTTAAAACAACGCGCATCACACTGAAGGCCTTTTTGTTGGAAACACTCTGTATTCACTCTGCGTTTTTCGTATTTTATAGGGTTTTATAGCGCATTTCAGATGATGCCAAAAACAAGAAAAAACCGCACTGTTAAGCCATTTTTGGCTACACCGTGCGGTTTCCTTAATGGTGACCCGTCCGGGAATCGAACCCGGGTTACCGCCGTGAAAGGGCGATGTCTTGACCGCTTGACCAACGGGCCATATGGCACAGGGTTTTGCTAAATGCTGAACGGCTCTGTCTGCAGGCTGCTTCTGCGGCCCGCGGCCGTGCAGCTTTCAGCAAAACCCTGTGATGTGGTAGCGGTAACTGGATTCGAACCGGTGACACTTCGGGTATGAACCGAATGCTCTAGCCAACTGAGCTATACCGCCATATTTGCGCCGCGAGAAACGGCGCATGAGTAATTATATAGAAAAAGGCCGGGCTTGTCAACACCTTTTGCCCGCTTTTCCCCATGGAAATGCGGAAAATCTGCCTGCCGGGGCCGCCTGTTCGAAATGCAAAAGAGCCAGGCGCGGCCTCTGCCCGGCTTCAGGCAGGCGGCGGGGCATAAAAAGTCATCTCCAGGCCTGTATCCTGAACCAGCACGCCCGCCGGCATGCGCGCAGCCTTCCAGGCAATATAGAAATCGCCCGCTGCGCCGGAGACATTCGTCATCTGCACCAGATAAAACACCCAGAACCACTGCGCCGGGACGACAATGCACAGAGCCGCCAGCACCAGGCCCCAAAAAACAAGCGGCGCCAGTGCAATGACAATATAGCTTTTTCGCCCGAAATATGCTTTGCTGCCCGCCCAGGCATACACCCCTGCATAGCCGTAGTGTACCTTTTTTGCGCCGAAATATTTCATGCACAGCCCATGCACCAGCTCGTGCAGCGGAATATAGGCCAGAAGGCCGGCCAGCATGGCCAAAAACTGGGTAACGTGAAAATGGACGCCGCCCGAAGATGAGGCCTGAAACACGCCATAGAGAAAGGGCGCCAGCATGGCGGCGGCCAGGCCCAGCGCCAGCCCGTTGACGGCCAAGGCCTGTTTTTTGTTTTTTTGCAGGTCTGCGCGCCATATTTCACGCCAGCCCGCGGGCAACTGCGAAAGTGCGGTTTTCATGCGGCGGCCTCCATTTCTGCCGGGCCAAAACGCCCTGCTGCAAGGTTCGCTTTTTATAAGAATTACGAATATGTATTTTCGAGATCGATATCAAGCCCATATTGGGAGACATCAAGGCCTTCCACCAAAAGCTCACTTTTTATGCTGTCCAGAACCTCATGATAGCCGGTAAGCACGCCATTTGAAAAATCGTCTTCTATCAAATTCTTTTCTTCCAAAGCCAAATCTGCCTTTTGAAGTAAACGAGCCATAATGCGAATAAAGAGTTCCTCTGTCATGGTTTTCCCCCTATTCTCTTTATTTCAGTAAATCTTTTATCTTGATAAGAAGAACAGGGCCGGAGGGGTGCTGGCCTCCGGCCCTTAAAGTTATTATTTATGAATTATAAGGTTTAGTGTTTCGGAACAAGCACTTCTTGCCCACCCATATAGGGGCGCAGGGCTTCCGGCACGCGCACCGTGCCGTCCGCCTGCAGGTTGTTCTCCAAAAAGGCAATCAGCATGCGCGGAGGCGCCACCACAGTGTTGTTCAGTGTGTGGGCCAGATATTTTGTGCCGTCCTCGGCCTTCACGCGAATTTTCAGGCGGCGCGCCTGCGCATCGCCAAGGTTCGAGCACGAGCCCACCTCAAAATACTTTTTCTGGCGCGGGCTCCATGCCTCCACATCCACGCTTTTCACTTTCAAATCGGCCAAATCGCCCGAGCAGCATTCCAACGTGCGCACGGGGATGTCCAGCGAGCGGAACAGGTCTACCGTGTTCTGCCACAGCCTGTCAAACCACATGGGGCTTTCTTCCGGCTTGCAGACCACAATCATCTCCTGCTTTTCAAACTGGTGGATGCGATATACGCCGCGCTCTTCCAGGCCGTGCGCCCCCTTTTCTTTTCGGAAGCAGGGCGAATAGCTGGTGAGCGTCTGCGGCAGGGTTTTTTCATCTAAAATCTGGTCGATGAATTTTCCAATCATCGAGTGCTCGCTGGTGCCAATCAGGTACAGGTCTTCGCCCTCAATTTTATACATCATGGCGTCCATTTCGGCAAAGCTCATCACACCCGTCACCACGTTGGAACGAATCATGAAAGGCGGCACACAATAGGTGAAGCCGCGGTTAATCATAAAATCGCGCGCATAGCTGATAACCGCCGAGTGCAGGCGGGCAATGTCTCCCATCAGGTAGTAAAACCCGTTGCCCGCCACGCGGCGCGCGGCGTCAAGGTCAATGCCGTCAAAGCGCTCCATGATATCGGTGTGATACGGCACCTCGAAATCTGGCACAGCCGGCTCGCCAAAGCGCTGCACCTCCACGTTTTCGCTGTCGTCTTTGCCAATGGGCACGCTGGCGTCAATGATGTTGGGAATGGTCATCATATCTTTGCGCAGCCGCTCGGAAAGCTCGGCTTCCTGCGCTTCCAGCTCTTTCAGGCGGTCGGCATTCTCTGTCACCTGGCGTTTGACAGCCTCGGCCTCTTCTTTTTTGCCCTGCGCCATCAGGGCGCCAATATTCTTCGAAAGCTTGTTGCGGCTGGCGCGCAGCGCCTCGGCCTCGCTTTTGGCCGCGCGCAGCTCTGCGTCCAGCTGCAGCACTTCGTCCACCAGCGGCAGCTTGGCGTCCTGAAATTTCTTTTTGATGTTTTCTTTCACCAGTTCCGGGTTTTCCCGCACAAATTTGATATCCAGCATTTCTTTTCCCCTCTTATTCTTCCTTGCCAAGCAGGTTCGCAAAGCGGCGAAGCTGCTCGTCTGAATTGAAATACACCTGAAGGCTGCCCTTGCCGCCCTTATACTGCACTTTTACCTGTGTGCCCAGCGCCTCGCGCAGCGCGGCCTCCACCTCGCCCGCAAGCGGCGGCGGCAAAGTTTCCCTGCGCCTGCGCGGGGCCTTGGCCAGCTTTTTGCAAAGCGCCTCTGTCTGGCGCACCGTAAGCTGCTGTTTCAGCACCATGGCCAGGGCCTCGGCCTGTTTTTCCGGGCTTTCCAGGCCAAGAATAGCCTTGGCATGGCCCGTAGTAATGGCGCCGCTGCGCAAAGCGTCAAGCCCCTGCGGCGGCAGGTTCAAAAGGCGCAGGCTGTTTGCCACGGCACTGCGGCTTTTCGACACCTTTTCTGCTGCCTGTGCCTGGGTATAGCCGCAGGCCTCCATCAGCTGGCGGTAGCCCATGGCCTCTTCCACAGGGTCCAGGTCTTCCCTTTGCAGGTTTTCCACCAGGGCAAGCTCCATCGCCTCGGCGTCTGTCAGCTCTTTCACCAGCGCGGGTATTTCTTTCAGCCCCGCAAGGCGGGCCGCGCGCCAGCGGCGCTCGCCGGCCACAATCACATACCCGCCGCGGGCCGGGCGCACCACAATGGGCTGCAGCACACCGTGTGCGGCAATGCTGTCTGCCAAATCGTTCAAAGCCTGCGGCTCAAAGTTCTTTCGGGGCTGGCCTTTATCCGGCTCTATTTCAGAAAGGCGCAGCGTGCTTACCCCTTCGCCCGTGCCCGAAAGCAGTTCTGACGGCTGAAACAGCGCGCTGGCCCCTTGCCCAAGGCCGCCGCGTTTTGGAGACATATTACCACCTCTCCTTATTGTTTTTGATAAGTTCGGCCGCAAGGAAGGCATAGGCCTCTGTGCCCTTGGAGCCGGGGTCATAATAATTCACCGGCATGCCGTAACTGGGCGCCTCGGAAAGGCGCACATTGCGCGGAATGGTGGTTTTGTACACCTTGGCGCCAAAATACTTTTTCACTTCCTGCACCACCTGCAGCGTCAGGTTCAGCCTGCCGTCATACATGGTAAGCAGCACGCCCTCTACATCAATATAGGGGTTATACAGCTTTTTAACCGTGCGGATGGTATTCATCAGTTCCGAAAGGCCTTCCAGCGCAAAAAACTCGCACTGAATGGGCACCAGCACCGTGTCGCAGGCGCACAGGCCGTTCAGTGTCAAAAGGTCCAGCGAGGGCGGGCAGTCAATAAAGATGAAGTCATAATCCCGCACCACAGGCGTCAGCGCCTCGCGCAGGCGCGCTTCGCGCCGCTCCAGCGCCACCAGCTCAATGCCCGCACCAGAGAGCTGAATGTTCGAGGGAATCAAATCTACCCTGTACTGCGTATGAATCACCACATCGCGGGCTGCGGCCTCGCCAATCAACAGGGAATATACGCTTTTCTGCACACCGCGCTTTTGCACGCCGTACCCAGAGGTTGTGTTCCCCTGCGGGTCCATATCCACCAGCAGCACGCGCTTGCCCTGCGCCGCAACCCCTGCAGCCAGGTTTACCGCTGTTGTTGTTTTGCCTACGCCGCCCTTTTGGTTGGCTATTGCAATCACCTTGCCCAAGGCATGGCCCCCTTTTTTCTCATTCCCTTTATTTCGCCATTTTAGTATAGCACAGGGCGCATTTTTTGAAAAGTTTTTTCGGCCTTCTTTTTGTGAATGTTCCACGTGGAACATTCGTATGGGAAGCCGCCCGGTTTTTGTCAAATTTTCTTTTTGGGCCTTCGCCTTCCGCTTCCCGCATGCCCGTTGATTTCGGCGCCGTATTTGGTATAATGGTTACCAAACAGAGTTTGCATACTGGCCTGTATGCCATTGTGCCAGATTGTTCGGGGGAACTGCCATGAAAAAGGTTTTGATGCTTGTGTTCACCGCAATCTATTTTGTAATATTCTTTTTTCTGGTAGACAGAGTGTTTTCTCTTTTTCCTCTCAGCGGCCTTGCGAACATTCTTGCCCTTGTCTGCCTCTTCATCGCCTTTCTTGCCAGCGTGGGCCTTGCCCAGTTCACGGTGCATAAAATCAGAGATTGGAACAGCAAATAGCGGCAGCCCTTGTAAGCGGGCATGCGCCTGCCCGGCAAAAGGTTTGCCTGCCTTTGTGTAAAATGTTCCACGTGGAACATTTGCAGGGCCGCAGGCTGAAACACTGCTGTTGCGCCTATTTTTCCGCCTTTGCGGCCGGTTTTTGTTCGGGCAAAAAAACGGCCGTGCAAAAATTTAGTCTTGAATCAGAAAGTGAGGCACCCCGAATGAAAAAGTTTTCTTTTTGCCTGGCCGCTGCAGCCCTGTGTGCACTGCTGCTGGCCGCGTGCAGCAGTGCAGCGCCGTCCAGCAGCGCGGGCAGCGCCCCTCTCTCCGGCGCACCCACCGGTGACATCAGCGCCCCGGCCGGGCAGGCCGAGCCAGAGCCTGCGCCCTCCTCCACAGCTTCGGTTGCGTCCTCTTTTGCATCTGCGCCTGCGGCCACAGAATACGGCAGTGGCACCTGGGTGGTGGAAGCCACAAAAGAGGGCGATATCCCCAGCTTGGAACGCCTGGAATTTCAGGACGGAGAGCTGGTTTATCACTATTTCTCCATCAGTGAAATTGGGAAAGGCAGCTATGGCCGGGACGGCTCGGACGAGCTGGAATATTCCCCCTACTACCAGAAAACCGCCGAAGAGGCCATGGCCCTGCTGGAAGAGGCCGGGTATACGGTGACCATCCAGCAGGCATAATGAAAGCCGCCCGTCCCCCAGAATGTTCGGCCATAAAGCAAGAACAAAAGCAGGGGCCCAAGTTTGGGCCCCTGCTTTTTCAATGCTTTTTTGCCGTTAAGACCTGGGGTTCTTCTGTGCCTGCGGCGCAAGTGCGGTTTCGCCCGGTTCAGGCAAAGATATCCCTTCCCTTTCTTCTGCGTGCTGTATCTGCTGGGGCCCCTGGGCCTGCCGTACACCCGGCGCCAGTTCCACTTTGCCGCCAGGCGCAGCGGCTTCTCCCTGGCCGCAGGCGGGAGAGGGCGGCGTTTTTCCCTCTTTTGGCCCGGCGTTTGTGGCCTGGGGCTGTTTTTCCTGCACAGCCGGCCGGGCGGCAGGCCGTGTGGGGATGCGCACAACATATTCAATATATTCTTCGTTCTCGTTCCTGGTTGCCGTGGCAGGGATGCCGCTGCCCGTCATCACCTTCAAAGCGTGCTCGATGGTGTTGACAAAAATGCGCACATCCTTCACCATCAGCTTGCGCTTGGGTTTTGGGCGCGCGGAAAGCACGCGCTCTACCAAAGCCTCTGTCTGCTGCACAGTATAGCCGCGCTGTGCCGCCGTTTTCAGCGCTTTCGAGCGAAGCTCTTCTGTGGGCAGGCGCAGCACGGCGCGGGCATGGCGCTCGGTGAGGTTTTGCGCCACGCAAAACTCCTGCTGGGCCGGGGTAAGCGTCAAAAGCCGCAGCTTGTTGGCCAGTGTGGGCTGGGCAATGCCAAGCCGCCGGGCCCCGGCCTCCTGTGTGCAGCCCCAAAGGTCCAGCAGCTCCCGCAGCGCACGTGCCTGTTCAAACGGGTTCAGCTGTTCGCGCTGGATATTCTCTAAAAGGCTGAGGGCCGCAGTTTTTTCATCTTCAAAATGATACACAATGGCAGGAATGGTGCGTATGCCCGCCAGCTTGCACGCGCGCAGGCGCCGCTCACCGGCAATCAGCTGCCAGCGGCCGTCTATTGTGGGGCGCACGCTGATGGGCTGCAAAAGGCCGTTCTGCAAAATGCTTACAGCCAGTTTTTTAATCTCTTTTTCGCTGAACGTCTTTCTTGCCTGATAGGGGGAGGGCGTAATGCTGTCCACATCCAGCAGCACCACACGCGCATGTTCCTCCAGTTTTTCTCTCATATGTGTTCCTCCTTTTTCACCGCGCCAATGGCGTGCAGGCAAAGCAAGCCTGCATAACGCGGCGGGGGCACACAAAACCCCCGTGGGCCTTCTTCGAAAGAAAGCATACCACGGGGGCGTTTTAATTTCCAGTTATTTCCATTTACAATTCTCGACAGCAGTGCTGTCACTTCAGCGGCGCTTTTGCAATTTTGCCGCCGTTTCTGGGGTAAACCGGCGGAGTTTGCGATATTTTCTCATAAAACAACAGGCTGCGGGCACTGCCGTCGGGCAATGTAAAATCCCGCCTGCCGGCATACCTGCCGCCCAGCTTTGCCGCGGCGGCCTGTGCCTGCTGCGCCTCCTGCGCGGCGCCCGCGCCCTTCATGGCAATGAACAGCCCGCCTTTTTTCACAAGCGGCAGGCAATATTCCAGCAGCACAGGCAGTGCGGCCACGGCCCGCGCGCTGGCCACATCAAACGCCTCGCGCCAACGCTTGCGGGCGGCCTCTTCTGCGCGCTCTTTGACAAATTCTGCCTCAAGGCCAAGCTGGCCGCACACATAGCGCAGAAAATCCACCCGCTTGCCGGTGGGCTCCATCAGCGTCAGGGCAAGCTGCGGCTTATACAGCTTTGCCACAATGCCCGGAAAGCCCGCGCCGGTGCCCACGTCCACAAGGCTGCCCTGCACCTCCGGCTGGCTTGCCAGCAGCAGGCTGTCGATAAAATGCCTGTCCTCAATGCCCTCGGCGTCTGTGATGGCCGTGAGATTCACCTTTTCATTATACTCTACCAACATCTGCGCATAGGCCGCCAGCTGCGGCGCCACGGCAGAGAGATCCATGCCGTATGCGGCGGCCTTTTCACACAGGCGTTTTGTGTCTATTGCGCTCATGTCTCATCCTCATCCTTCCGTGCGCGGGCAGCGGCGCGCGCCGCTTCACCCTGCGCCTTTGCCAGCGCCACGGCCAGGCAGGCCGTGTCTGCCGGGCTGACGCCCGGAATGCGCGAGGCCTGGCCCACGCTGCGCGGGCGTATGTTCGCCAGCTTTTCCCTTGCCTCCAGGCTGACGCCCGTAAGGGCGGCATAGTTAAAATCTGCCGGGATAGGCGTGTGTTCATAGCGCTGGGTCTTTTCTATCTGGCTTTTCTGGCGGCGGATATACCCTGCATATTTCAGCTCTACCTCTACGCAGTAGCAAAGAAAGGGGGTCATGCCGTGCCCTTCGCCTATCATGGCGGCAATGTCGGCATAATGCAGGGCCGGGCGGCGCAAAAGGTCGGCCGCCGTGGCGCCGCTTTGCAAAGGCGGCTCGCCCTTTTTTTCCAGCACGGCGTTTGCCTGCGCCGGGCGCACCACCGTCTGCTCCAGCCGGGCAAGCTCTGCCCGCTTTGCGGCCTTGCGGGCGCAGAAATCGGCCCAGCGCGCGTCGTCCACAAGGCCAATGGCGCGGCCCAGCGGGGTAAGGCGCTCGTCGGCGTTATCCTGCCGCAGGTAAAGGCGGTATTCGGAACGGCTGGTCATCATGCGGTAGGGGTCCAGCACGCCTTTTGTCACAAGGTCGTCCACCAGCGTGCCGATATAGCTTTCCTGCCGGGCCAGCACCACCCCTTCTTCGCCGCGCACGGCACGCGCCGCGTTGATGCCTGCCAGCAGGCCCTGGGCGGCCGCCTCTTCATAACCGGAGGTGCCGTTGAACTGCCCTGCGCCGTACAGCCCTTTTACAGCTTTTGTCTCCAGCGTGGGGCCAAGGGCTGTCGGGTCTATACAGTCGTACTCAATGGCATAGGCCGGGCGCATAAGCTCCAGATGCTCAAAGCCCTCTATGGTGCGGTACATGGCGTTCTGCACGTCTTCGGGCAGGCTGGAGGACATGCCCTGAAGGTACATCTCCTCGGTGTCTTCACCGCACGGCTCTACAAATATCTGATGGCGCGGCTTTTCGTCAAAGCGCACCACTTTATCTTCAATAGAGGGGCAATAGCGCGGCCCAATGCCCTCGATGGCGCCGCCGTACAGCGGCGAGCGGTGCAGGTTTGCGCGAATAACGTTGTGGGTGGCCTCGTTGGTAAAGGCAATATAACAATCTACTTTGTTTTTCAGCTCGCCCTTTGTCAAAAACGAAAACGGCTGAATGGAATCGTCGCCCTTCTGGCGCACAAGCTTTGAAAAATCAATGCTGCGCCGGTGCACGCGCGCGGGCGTGCCAGTTTTGAAGCGCCGCAGCGGCAGGCCCAAAGCGCGCAGGCTTTGCGTAAGCTGCACGGCGGCGCACACGCCGTCCGGCCCGCTGTCGTAGCTTGCGTCGCCCACAAAAATGCGCCCGCCCAGGTAAGTGCCCGTGCACAGCACCACAGCCTTTGCGCCGTAAAAGGCGTGCAGCTGTGTTTCCACACCCGTCACACGGCCGTGCTTTGTGCAAACGGCTGTCACCTGCGCCTGCTTCAGCTCTAAATTTTCTGTGCGCTCTAAAAGGTGCTTCATATAGGCGTGGTATTTCCGCCGGTCTGTCTGCACACGCAGCGAATGCACCGCCGGGCCCTTGCCCAGGTTCAGCATGCGGCTTTGCAGAAACGTGGCGTCTGCCGCAATGCCCATCACGCCGCCCAAAGCGTCTATCTCGCGCACAAGGTGCCCCTTGGCCGTGCCGCCAATTGAAGGGTTGCAGGGCAGGTTTGCCACGCCGTCCAGCGTAAGGGTGAACAGCGCCGTGCGCGCGCCCAGCTTCGCCGCCGCCACTGCGGCCTCTATGCCCGCGTGCCCCGCGCCCACCACAATCACATCATAATTTCCCAGCCGGTTCATGCATTCTCGCTCCGTTCCATTCGTGCGCTCTGCAGGCGGGCCCGCACCTCGGCCAGCCCGTCCCAAATTTCTGTGCGGGAAAAACCTGCCTGCTCCAGCGCGGCGTCCTCCCACTTTTGAATATCTTGATAAAACTGCAAGGCCGCCGGCAGAAAATTTTCGCCGCCGGGGGCGTCCAGCCGTTCAAACAGCAGGTTTTCCGCCTCGTTCACCCGCCCCGCGCTGCACAGCATGCGCAGGCGCCCGTACAGCACGCCATTTTCCGTCACATTTCCCTGTTTGTCAAACACGGGCAAAGGCTCGGTGTGCTTTGCAAAAAGCACCTGGCTGCAAAGCCGTGCCATCTCTTCTATTTGGCGCATCAAGTAATCGCTGGCCATCCGCCGCTCCTTTACCCTGCAAAACTTTCCACATCGTCAGGGCCTGATGTTGAAAACTGCCACTTCGCGCGGCGCGCAAAGGCGCATGCGCGGCCCGCTTTCCCCAAGGCCTGCCGAAACGTACAAAGGCCCTGCGGGCGTCTGATAAAGCCCGTGCGCATACGGGCCGGAACCCTTCGGCAGCCACAGCCTTTCCAGCCGCGGCACATGAAGCTGCCCCGCATGCGTGTGCCCGGCCAGAATGAGGCCGGCCCAATTTTCCGGCAGAAGCTGCACGGCCGCGGGCTCGTGCACAAGGCCCAGCCGGAAAGCCGGGCCGGGCTGTTGGCCCTTAAGCGGAAACCGCCGCTTTGCAGTGGCGGGCGTGTCGTATTTCATGGTAGAAAGGCCCAGAATGTCCACATTTTGTCCGCTTATTTCAACGCGCGCCGCCTCGTTTTGCAAAAGGGTAAACCCTGCGCGGCAAATCAGCTGCGGCGCCTTCCCCGCTGCGCCCAGAATATCGTGGTTGCCCGTGACGGCAAATTTTCCATACCGGGCGCGCAGGCCGCGCAAAATGCTGCAATACACATCCGCCGTGGCAAACTGTGCGCGGCGGCAGGCAAAATCGCCCGTAAAGCAGATGATGTCCGGATGTTGTGCGTTCACAATGCGCACCAGGCGCTTCAGCCCGGCTGCGTTTGCGCCATCCTCCAGGTGCAGGTCTGTCAGGTGCGCCACACACAGCGCGGCGCCGCCGCGCAGGGCATGCCGCGTGACGGCCAGCGGAAAACGCTTTTGCGGGCGGATGAAATCCAGCATACGGGGCGCCTCACTTTCCCACACAGAATTTGGCAAACACCTCTTCAATCACGTCCTCGGTGGCGCTCTCGCCCGTCAGGGCATACAAGGCGTTCAGCGCGTCGTCCACGCACACGCCCGCCGCGTCCAGCGTATAGCCGCTTTCCACTGCCGCCAGGGCATCGGCCAGGGCGGCCTGCGCCGCCTTTGCCGCCGCAAGCTGGCGCTCGTTCGCCAGCAGAAGGGCGTCCGGGTCTGCATGGGCTACGCCCAGCACCTGCGCCACCGCCTGTTCTACAGCGGGTAAAAACGCGGGGTCTTTCGCCGAAATGGAAATGATTTTGGTGAAATAGGGCGCCAAATCTTCTTCCCTGGCGCGCTTTTCCAAATCTGTCTTGTTCAAAATGGCCAGCGCAGGGCGGCCCTCACATGCTTTGGCAAGCTCAAGGTCTGCCTGCCCCAGCGGCTGGGAAGCGTCAAACACGGCCAGCACCAGCCCCGCCTGCTGCAGCCTGGCATAGCTGCGGCGGATGCCCTCGGCCTCCACCACATCCTGTGTGTCCCGAATGCCGGCCGTGTCTGCCAGGTGAAGGCGCACGCCGCCCAGCGAAAGCTCTTGTTCCACCACGTCGCGCGTGGTGCCCGCAATGGGCGTGACAATGGCCCGCTCAAACCCGGCAAGAAGGTTCAGCAGGGTAGATTTTCCCACATTGGGGCTGCCCACAATGGCCGCCTGCACGCCCCGGCGCAATACGGCGCCCGTGTCATAGCCGCGCACCAGTTCATCCAGCACGGCTTTCTGTTCGCGCAGCGTGCGGCACAGCGCCCCGGTGGAAAGCTCTTCCACATCCTCTTCCGGGTAATCGGTAAATGCGGCAATGTGCCCGGCCAGCGCCACCAGCGCGGCGCGCACGGCCTCTATTTTCCGGTACAGCGCGCCCTCCATGGCGGCGGCCGCGGCGGCCGCGCCCTGGCGCGAGGTAGCGCCTATCAGGTCCATCACGGCCTCGGCCTGCGTCAGCGAAATGCGCCCGTTCAAAAACGCACGCTTTGTAAACTCGCCCGGCCCGGCGGGCTGTGCGCCTGCCGCATAGCACGCGCGCAGCAGCGCCGTGCACACGGCGCTGCCGCCATGGCACGAAAGCTCTACCACGTCCTCCCCTGTGTAACTTTTCGGGGCGCGAAAGCAAAGGGCCACCACCTCGTCGCGCAAAACGCCATCTTCCTCAAAAAAGCCCAGCATGGCCGTATACCCTTTTGCCTGTTCCAGGCTGCGGCCCCGCGTGCGCGGCCGGAATACACAGGCCGCCACCTGATAAGCCCCCTCGCCCGAAATGCGCACCACGGCAAGCCCGCCCTCGCCCGGCGGCGTTGCCAGCGCGGCAATGGTGTGTTCCATACATGAGCCCCTTTCTACGCGGCACGGGCTGCGCCCGCGCACATACTTTGATTCTGCGTGCCTTATTGTACCACAACCGACAGCAAAAGAAAACTTTAGACAAAACTGGGGATGTCTATACTTTGCAAAATCCTGAAATCACTGCGTCATTCCAGAGGCTTTTGTAGAACTTATCACACAACGCATATATACCGCCCGACATCAACAAGAAAAAGTGCCATGCCCCTGCGAAGAGGCGGCACATCGCTTTCCGGCGAGGGCAAAAAGGCGGCGCAAGGGGTGAAGCCACTGTCGATCTTCTATCTCAAAATAAGCTTCATTGACAAGACTCAAAATAAACTTCTCAAAGTTTTTGGCCAAAGGAGTAATTTTATAGTCGTTTTCTTGGTTGACATGCGCCACTTTAGGCTCCCTCGAACGGGCCGCATTCCCGATAATCCAAAAAATCATATCATGCCCAGCGCTGGGGCAGTCACAAATAGCTACTCCAATGGCAGGATACTCCCATTCATCAATCATAAATTGACTTTCAAATTCCCCGCATCAAAGAATATATTTTCTCTCTTCCAATCCCAAAGGTCCGTGAGATAGCCACATAGTCGTCTGCCCAACTGCCGGGTCTGCCAGTAAAAAACAGGTGTTGACCGGAATTCCGCCATTATGTTGCTTCATCAGCCAAATATAAAAAGCTGGCAGTTTATAGCCTAATTTCTGGTCTACACTGGCAATCATTTCATCAGAATGCGGTGCACTTACATCATTTTCCAGCGCATGCGTATTGTCTTCCCAAAAGTTTCTAAAATCAAAGCCTCAAACACTATTTTTGCTTCCTTCCTGATTTGCTAATATGTTTATTTTAACACAATTCCCGAAGTGCAAAATATCTTCTTTTTTGACTGACAACGATACAAAAAACAGTGCCCATGCGGAAATTCCGCATGGGCGATTTGGTTTTATTAAGCGCAGCTCTCGTGGTTCTATGAAGAGAAAAACACAAATCCAGTTTTTACTTTTTGAAATCGGACAGATAGAAACGATATCGCGCACAGACGAGATATTGTTTTCCAATATGGACAAGATGTCCGTTTTCATCATAAATGAGAGAGTACAAATAAAACAATGGCTCATCGGGCTGAACCTTCAGAAGATTTCCGATTTCTACACCCGCACGCACTACTTCCAGGTAGGAGTCCTCTGAGGCACAAACCACTGTATGATATTTCGTGCGTAGCAATTCATACAAAGATTCATTTAAGGGCTCTTTTTCCAAAAAATCATACTGTGGATAAGGATAATAATTATTCTCAAAAATAAAAGGTGTTCTTCCCACACTGCGCAACCGGCTAATATGAAGCATTTTCTGCCCTTTACTTTGCGGAAAATAAGATAAATCTTCCGGTGTCGGGTCTACTAATTCTCGTTTAAGCACTTTTGTAGACGGCTTTAATCCGCAAGCCTGGCAGCTTTCTGTAAAACTCATTAAATATTCCAGCCTGCGGCTTATTCTGGGCTTGGCTACAAACGTCCCCTTTCCCCGTTGGCGCTCCAGATAACCTTCCTGCACCAAATCCATCACCGCATGGCGCGCCGTGATACGGCTGACCCCATATTTCTCGCTCAACTGCTGTTCTGTAGGAATCTGTGTACCCGCAGCAAAATTTCCCGATTCGATTTCCCTGAGCAAAACGGCTTTCAACTGTATGTACAGCGGCGTTGCCGCACTTATCTCCAATGCCAAATGCCTCGCCGCCTTTCATATTGCTTCTGCTCTGATTTTCATGCAAAGCCAAAAGATTTTATTTAGTATACCACAAAAATTAACAAAGCCGCAAGAAAGGTAAAATGTTATATAATATTATTCAATATAACAATATATAACATATATACAATTTTTTCTCATAAAGTATGGATAAGGTGCGAATTGAAACACGCATACTGCAGGATTATAATTTGTTCGAAATCAATTCTAAAGGAGGTTTTATCATGACAGGGCATGACTTGGCCCGCATGCTTGACGGTACCATTACCGCCACAGGCGTGACGCGGGATGAAATGGTTCACTTCATTCAAAAGGCAAAAGAAAAAGAGTTTTACTCTATAATATCCGCCCGGTGTTATCTGCCTTATTTGATCGAACAGGTACAAGGCAGCAAAACTATCCCCGGTAGTGGATGCTGCCTTTCTTCCGGGGCAGATGCCACCCATGTGAAGGCATACGCCGCATCCTACAATGTCTCTCTTGGCGCAAAAGAAGTAGATATTGTAATGAACATCAACTATTTCAAGTCTCATATGTATCGTGAGGTCATACAGGACATCCGTGCTGTAAAGGAGTCCATTGGTGCTATTCCCCTAAAATGTATCATCGAAGCCAGCATCCTTTCTGACAGTGAAATACAGACAGCCTGTGAATTAGTAGTGGAAGGCGGGGCCGACTTTTTGAAAACGGGAACAGGAGATGAAGGACCCACAACCCTGCATCATATTGACCTTATTGCAAAAACTCTGCGCGGCCGCGCTAAAATAAAAGCTGCCGGCGGGATTCGCACTCCGGAAACAGTAGAACAATTCGCCAACGCAGGCGTGGAACGTTTTGGCATCAGCCATAAAAGCGTCTTTCGTTTGTTAGATGCTATGGATGCACGGTAAAGAAAGGGGAAAACGTCCATGAACCGCAAAACTCTTGTAAAATATCTTGACGTCACTTTAGTACGGACACTGACCACGCTGGAAGATGTGCAGCATCATCTGGCAGACGCAAAGCAATATAAATATCGAAGCGTGATTGGGCCTCGGTGCTGGATCCCAATGTACGCTGCTGCGTTAAAGGGAAGCCATGTTCTGCTTGGCAGCGAGTGTTGTGATACAAACGGTTCTGACAACAACCACATTAAATGTTATACAGCAACAAGCAATATCAAACTGGGCTGCAGCGAAGTAGATATGGTGATGAATATTGGCTATTTTAACAGCGGGTTGGATGAAAAAGTAATAGAAGATATCCGGTCCGTGCGGAAAGCGATTGGTCATGCCACGCTAAAATGCGCAATAGAGGTAAGTTTATTCCGTGAAGCAGATGCTGTGCGCGCAGCAAAGCTTGCCGAGCAGGGCGGGGCGGACTTTATAAAAACGGGAACCTGGGATGCCCCTTGCCCCACTACGCTGCGTCAGGTACAGTGCCTGCGAGCCGCATTGAAGCCTCAAACAAAGTTAGATGTAGCTATGTTTGACGGAAGCCTTTCCCAGCTGGAAGAAATGGTGCAGGCTGGCGCCAATTGCTTTGGTGTGACACCTGAACGGGCACGGACACTTTGGAAGGAGGCCGAGCCATGACTTATCTGTTGGCACAGGATATTGGCACCAGCTCTGCCAAAGCCACTTTATTTACCTCTGATGGCGTTCTTGTGCGCAGTTGTTCCACCTTTTATGAAGTTCAACGACCAGCTCCGAACTGGGCACAACAAAATGCCGAGGTATGGTGGGACGCGTTTTGCGAAAACAATCACAAGCTGCTGGACGGATTGGATATTTCCTGCCTTGCTGCCATATCCGTCAGCGGACAAATGATGGGCTGCTTACCCATAGATACTACCGGCAGTCCGCTATACCCATCTATTATTTGGGAAGACGGCCGAGCCCTGGAACAGGCAAAAAAAATAGAAAAAATTTATGGAGAAGATGCATTTTATCTTATCACGGGAATGCATATCAGCGAAAACTATGCTTTGCCAAAAATTATGTGGTTAAAGGAAACGCAGCCTGATATCTACCGCCGTACGGCATGCTTTCTTCAATCAAAGGATTATATTGTATACCGTATGACCGGGAAAATGGTAACAGAGGCAACTGATGCACAGTATTATCACTGCTTTGACATTTTAAAAAACCAATGGAGTGCAGACCTTCTAAATGCCGTTGAAATAGGTATTGACAAATTTCCAAAGCTTGTGAAATCCGGAACAATCGTAGGGCACGTGCAGCCTTCCATAGCAAGGGAGTGCGGTCTTCCCTCCGGCCTTCCAGTAGTAGAAGGGTTGGGAGACGGACGAGCCGCGCTCGTCGGCACCGGTGTGCTTTCAATTGGCGACGCTTATATTTCTTTAGGTACCTCCAGTTGGATGAGTTTTATCACTTCTTCCGAAGATTTGGACCCACATTCTGGCGATGAAAAAATTGTCTTTTTACAACCAGGAGTATTTGTAGGCGGCGGCACTATGAATGCCGGTGGGTATAGCCTTCAGTGGATGAAGGAGCGCCTTTGTGAGCCGGAAGCCATTCGAAGCTCCAAGTGCGGCACCAACGTGTATGACGAGATATCTTCGCTTGTAAACACCTGCGCACCTGGAAGCGGAGGAGTTATGTTTCTTCCCTATCTTTTAGGTGAACGTGAACCATATTTCGATTCCAGAATGCGAGGCGCATTTCTCGGTCTTTCTGCCTCTACTACACGTGCCCAAATGTGTCGCAGTGTTATGGAGGGCGTAGCCATGCACCTGAATCTTTTCAAACGGCTGGCTGAAAAAAACGATACGCTTCACACCATGCGTATCGTAGGTGGCGGAGCGAAAAATGCAGTATGGCGGCAAATTATTGCTGATATATTTGAAATGCCTATTCTGGAAACCAATATTTCAGACGAAGCGGGCAGCGTTGGTGTGGCCGTTATGGCAGGTATGGGCATTGGCTTGTATCATGATATTCAAGCCGTGAACCAGTTTCAAAAAATTGTCAGCATCACACAGCCCCGTGAAGAATTCTTTCCCATTTACCGAAAACTACAATTGCTCTTTGAGAGTTCCTATGATGTTCTGAAGGAAACAAGCCACGCCCTGGCTGATTTGCAGTCGTAATTACAATAACCAAATCGCCCATGCGGAAATTCCGCATGGGCGATTTGGTTTTATTCAGCGCAGCTCGATGGTATATGTAAAATCGTATTCCTGCTGCAACGCTTTCACTTTTTCTTCGTTGTCTTCAATAAAGCTTTCCGTATATACGGATTTGCCCTGCTTTTTATATTCATCCATAATCTGCTGCAGTTTGCCCCAGCACTCTTCCGATTTTTCATAATTTTCCGGGAACTGAATAACAAATTCACGGTGTTTGGGAATGCGCGCCTTCATGTTTTCTCGCTCCTTTTTCTATGATGCAACAGCATTGTACCCGCAAATGCGGGCTGCGTCAAGCATCTGCGCCGCTTTTCCCCTTTTCTGTGCCCCAAACGGCCAGCGCAAAGGCATCCAGCGCCAGCGTCACGGCCAGCAGCACGCCCGCCACAAACACCAGCGCATCGGTGGTGTCCAAAATGGCGCCAACGTCATGAATCTGCACAAGGTGGTTCTGGTAACATATCTGCAAATACAGCGCCGCGCCGCACGCGGCGGCGCTGGCCCATACCAGCGCCGGGCAAAGCCGCCCCGCGGCCCTTTTTCTCAGCGCCAGCGCCGCCAATGGCAGGGCCCAGGCCGCAAGGCCCAGGCCCAGGCTTGTAAGGTTCATCCAGCCTGCGCCAAACATCATTTTCGCCCCTTTTTATAACAAAACCATTGCCTGCATGAAAAAACTGTACAGCACAAGAAAAAAGGCCGCGGCCGTTGTGCACAAAAAGGCGGCAACAAACCATGCGTTTTCTTTTTTCAGCACAGAAAAGGTTACCCCGGAAGCCGCATTTGCCACAAACAACAGCAGCAGCACAAAGGTTGCCTCAAAAAAGAGAAAAGGGCTGAGCCATTGCTGAACAGCACAAAGCAGCAACACGGCGTAAAGCACGGCAAGGCCAAGCGAAATGGCCGGGTAACACCATTTTTTCCGGTTCGTCTCTCGTTCCATTTTCTCTTCCTCCTTTGTTGAAAACTCAAACGGGCGCCTGCGCCGCCGGCTTCATCTCTTCCGGCAGCTCTTGCCACGGGGTGCGGCCATACTGCCATGCCTCCATCTCTGTGGTAAGCAAAAAGCCCGTCTCTTCACTTCCGTCCAGCACAAAATGGTATGTGCCGCCCATTTGGGCGCTCCACTGCCAATAGTCATCCAGCAAAATTTCGCTGCCGTCCCCGCACAGCGCAAACACGGCAAGGCCAAAATCGCCCCAGCCGCCCTGCGGGAACATCTCTTTTTCCAGCGTGAGGGTGATATTTTCTCCATTGGCAAATGCCTGCCCCGCAGGCATGACAACCTGCCCACCCACGTTTTCGCCCCGCGCGTAATAGTCAAACCGCAGGCCATACAAGCCCTGCGCCCTGTTTTCCACTGTCACGTCAAAACTTTCCTGTGCGGCCCCAGCGACGGGCAGGGCCTGCTCGCTTTGCGCCGGAATGGGCCCGCCATCGGACGGCAAAGAATTGGCCTGCGCCGTGCTCTGTGCAAGCGTGCCGTTTTGCACCCGCATACGGTTATAGGCTGTGATGCCCTGCTGCACCGGCAGCACACACAAAAGCGTGAACAGCACAGCGCCGGTGAACACCGCCAGCGGCACAAGCGGAAGCGTTTTGTGCTGGCGCACAAGAATAAAAACAAACACCACCGCCAGCCACACAAGAAACACGCTTGCCAGCACGCGCTTTACCGTAAGGCCATAGGCCAGGATATACAGCCCCATTTTCGAGGCGGCCGTGGCCAGCAAAAGAAGCGTAAGCACAGAAACCGCGCTGTTGCATGCGCGCAGCAACTGGTTTTCGGCAATTTGCTGCCGGCTGAACACATTGGCCGCAAGCAGAATGACAATATTGACAGCCGCCACCCGGCACAGCTCAAAAAAGCCCTGCCTTGCATATCCGGCATAGGAAAAGCCCTGCGGCAGCGCGCCCCAGAAAGCGCCGAACAAATAGTTTGCCTGCACGGCAATAAACAGCACATACACCGCGCACACAACAAGCAGGGCCGTGCCCACGGTGGCACGGGGAAGCACGCGCAGCCCGCGCTGAACGCCGCACACCTCTTGTTTTTGGTAGATGCAGGTGCGCCGCCCGCGCACGCTTCCGTACACGGTGCCGTATAAAAACAGGGCCGTGGGCACAGCAAGCACACATTTTACCAAGAATACGCCCACATTCAGCGAGGAAAACAGGTTTTCCACAAAGCGGGAAAACCACCGGGTAAACCCGTCAAACAGAGCGGCAAAGCCGGCGTCTGCCTTCATCAGCGGCGGAAGCACAATGCACAGGCACAAAAGCCCCGCCAGCACGCCGCCCAGCACGGCCAACACGCGCTTTGTGCCCGCGCCCTTCCGCACGCCGCCGGGCACACTTTTCCGGCGGGTGGCCAGCTGCTTTGCCCCCGCCCAAAGCGCGGCGGGCAGGCGCATAAAATTACCCCAGGGCAAAATGACGCCTGCATTGAACAAATCCAGCAAAAGCCAGTTTGAAGTTTTTCCCTGTTTCAAAAGTCTGCCCGCGGCACACAGCACCCAGTATTGCGCCACAAGCAGCAGCGCCAGGTAATGCAAAACCCCCAGCAGCGTGCCCCCGTACGGCAGGGCATAGGAAAGCCCCAGGCACAGCGTCACGCCCAGCCAGAACCAGCTTTCCCGCGTGGGCTTTTTTCCGGCCAGGTACAAATAACACAGCACCACGCCGGCATACAAAGCGCAGAAAACAGCCGTGCCAAGGCCCGCGGGCGAAAAGCTGCGGAAAGCCTGCAGTTCCCAAAACAGCCAGCCCACGGCCAGAAACACAAGGGCAAAGGCAATATCTGCCCAGGCAAAGCCAAAGCTGCCCTTTTGCGGCACAGCAAGCGGCGCTGCAGGGCCCTGCCCGCCGGGAACGGCCTGGCCCTGCGGCCCGGCAGCCTGCCCCCTGTTTTCTAAAAAAGGCGCACTTTCACAGGGCGGGCACGGCGTGCCCACCGCATTTTTTCTGTGTTCCATTGTGTTACTCCTCTGTGTAATCCAAAATATCGGCGGGCTTGCAGCCCAGTGTTTTGCAAAGCGCCTCCAGGGTGGAAAACCGAATGGCCTTTGCTTTATTCGTCTTTAAAATGGAAAGGTTTGCGGGCGTGATGCCAATGGCGGCCGCCAATTCGGTAGAGGACATTTTTCGCTTTGCCATCATCACGTCCAGGTTCACTACAATAGGCATGAAAAACGCCCCCTTTCAAATGGTATAATCGTTTTCAGCCTTAATGGCCACCGCCTGCGCAAACACGTTTTTCACCACGCGCAGCATCAGGCCCACAAAAGCCGCGGCGGCGGCAAACACAAACAGGTACCAATCAAACCAGCCCGCCGCAAAATACACAAGGCCTGCGGCAATGCAGCACCACGACATGGTGCGCAAATGCCGCACATTTTCTTCACAGAACACATCTTCTTGCGAAATATTTTTCAAAAGCCTGTGCAGGCACAACAGCACCAGCGCCGCGGGCACTGCCGTGGAATAGGTGACGGCCAGGTACAGCCAGGCAATGTTTTCGCGGTGCAGCACAGCTTTCCAAAACCATGGGCCGGAAATGCACAGCGCCGCCAACAGCACACTGAACACAGCCACACACACGCGGCTTAGCTTCAGGCTTTTATCCATTGTCCAGTTCATGGGCAGAGGCCTCCCTTTTTTGTATACCGGCACCTGCATGTGCCTGATGTTGGCCCAAGTATAACACAGTTATTATTGAATTACAAGTATTTTTTATTGTTTTTCGATAACAAAAGAGGGATTCCAGGCAATATTGATTATGCTGAGGCCCTTTTTTGCCGCATAGGCCGCCGTATATGCGGTGCCGCCGGTGGGCTTGGAAAGGTTTGTGACACAAATGGTGCTCATCTCCACAAGGCGCCGGTTTCTTTTGTGCATGCAGCCCCTTGTATATTCCTCTGAAACATAAATAACCTCATCGGCCTGGCGCAGAATGTTTTGGTAAACGGCCTTATCCCGGGCTGGCCAATATTTTTCCTGCTGCCTGCACGGAAGCACCAGAACCAGCCTGATTTGCGGAAATTCTTTTTTCAATTCCAGCACCACCTGCTCTGCCAGGGTGTCAAACCCCATGGCGCCGCCCGCACAGTAAGTGCGTATTCCTGCAATGGCAAATTCTCTGATAACGGCCTGCAGCTTTTGCCGCATTGAATTTTCCTCCCACTGCGGCAAATTGCGATGCCCGGTGAAACAGCACACCTGATTTTCGTTCATAAAAGTCACCTCCAGATGATTACCTCCATCTTAGAACAATATATTCTAAAAGTAAATAGAACATATTGCTCTATCTCATACTGGGAAATGGGTGAGTATTTATGCCTGTATATCCCAGAATCCGTGCATTAAGAGAAGATCGAGACTTAACACAGGAAACTGTTGGCAAAGCAATTCAAGTGTCACAGAGAACTTATTCTTATTATGAATCCGGGCAAAGGATGATTCCGCCTGACGTTTTATCTGCATTAGCCGATTATTACCATACCAGCGTCGACTATCTGGTGGGCCGCACCGATGTTTTTCGCCCTTACCCGGCCGCAGAAAAGCCATAAAAAATTCCCCTTTCCAATTTTGGAAAGGGGAATTTTTGTTACAGCTCTATTTTTCCAAACAGGGGCAGGTCTGCGCCGTCGTTGATGGTCTCGGTGCGGCGGGGCGCCATGGGCGCCGCATGTGCGTCGCGCGGGGTGTCGGCATATTCACGGGCCGGCACGCTGGGGCGGCGGTCTCTGCGCTCGCCGTCCCGGCGGGGTTTCCCTCCGCGGCCGCCGCGGCGCGTGCCGCGGCCCTCTTTGCGCCCGCGCTGGGGGCGGGCGTTTTCGCCTGTGCAGGAAATTACCACACGGCGGGCTGCGCCCTCACCGGTAGATTCGCTTTTCACATTCTCCATCTGAGAGATGGTAGAATGAATAATGCGGCGCTCGTAGGGGTTCATGGGTTCCAGCATCTGGCTGCGGCCCGTGCGCGCCACTTTGGCGCCAATGCGCTTTGCCAGCGCAACCAGGTTCTGCTCGCGCTTCGAGCGGTAGCCGTTTACGTCCAGGCTCATCTTTTCATATTCGCCGTCCGCACGGTTGGCCACCAGGCCGCAAAGATAGCTCATGGCCTCCATCACTTCGCCGCGGTGGCCAATCAGCGCGCCCGCGTCGTCCCCGTTCACCTTTAAAATGGTGGTTTCGCCGGCCTTTTCTGCCGAGAAAGAAATGGCTTCGGCGTGCATGGCCTTTGCCACAGCCCGAATATATTCACACGCAGCTTCCAGGCGCACATTTCCCTCTATTGCAATGGGCTGTGCGGGGGCCTGCTGCACATCCGGCACGGCCTGCGGCGCCTGTTCTGCCTGCGGTTCTCCCTTCACGCGCGGCGCAGCCTGCGGCTTTTTGGCAGGCTGGGGGGCAGGCGCCGGCTTTTTTTCCGGCCGGGGGGCCGGCACAGGCGCCGCCTGCGGCCGGGCCTCGGGCGTTTCCGGGGCCTGTTCCGGCTCGTCCACCCAAACACGCACTTTGGCGGGAATGGTGCGGAACAGTTTTTTCTGCGGAAGCTCCAGCACTTCTACGGTGGCTTCCTCTTCTTCTATGCCAAGTTCAGCCAGGGCAAGCTGGGTGGCCTCTTCCACTGTCTTGCCCGTCATAATGCTTTCACGCATTCTGTTTCCTCCTTCCCGCCGTTATTCCTTTTCTTCTTCCCAGGGCATCTGTTCCGGGGCCTGTTCGTCTTCGGGCCCGGCCTGGGCGCTGTTTTGTTCTGTTTCAGAAGAGGCTTCGGCCGGCTGATTTTCAGCGGGCTTTTTCTTTTTCTCTTTCAAGGCGGCCTTTGGCTTTTCCTCTTCCTTCTTTTGCGCGGGCTCGTCGTCTTTATAGCGCTCTTCATCAATGGCGCGCGCGCGTGCCAGGCGAATGCGGGCAAGTTCCGCTTCAGAAACTTCCTTCATCACCGTCTCGCCGCTTTCACTTTTTATTTTTACCTGCTTTTTCTTTTTCTTTTCTGCGCGCTTTGCCTCAATTTCTGCTTCCACCTGTGCTTTTACCTTTTCGGGGTCGTAGATGCGCTTGGCAATCAGCGACTGAATAAAGCTGGCAATGTTGGAAACCGTGTAATACAGCGAGAAGCCCGTGGGGATGGTGAAAGCAATATAGCCGAACATAATGCTCATAATCCACGGCAGGGCTTTCATGCTGCCGGACATCTCCTGGCCGGACATCTTCATGGTGATGACCTGCACAATGATCATGGTGACCACAGAGAGGATGGGGATGATAATGGCAATAGAAGGCCAGCTGGAAAGCGGCGTCTGGCCAAGGTCGATGCCAAAGAACATCATTTGGAAGTTTTGAACATCGGCCAGCTTATCGCCCAACACGCTGCTGAACGCTTCCCCATTGCTTTTCACCAGGTTGATCAGCGCGCTTTGCACGCGGTAATCTGTGGCAATCAGGCTTTCGCCCAGCGTGCTGTTCGCAATTTCCACCATCTGTGCAATTACATCCTGCGAAACGCCCAAAATGTATTGCAGCGGGCGGTACACCACTTCGATGATGCCGAAAATAAACAAAAAGTTCAGCGCCATGGGCATACAGCCTGCCGTCATGGAAAAGCCGTATTCCTGCTGGAATTTCATCAGCTCTTCCTGCTGGCGGTTTTTATCTTTGGCGTACTTTTTCTGAATTTCCTGCATCTTCGGCTGGAAAGCCGACATGCGCGCGGTGCTCTTCTGCTGTTTGATGCGCAGCGGAAGCAAAACCAAGTTCACCAGCAGCGTGAACACAATGAGGGCCCAGCCGTAATTGGGAATGAACCGGTAAATCCACTCCATAATAGGCCCAAAGATGATTGCGAGAAAACCTAAAACCTGCATTGTCTCATCCTTTTTGCCCGGCGCGAAGGGCTTTTTTTCTAGAGGGACGCGCGGTGCGCAGGCCGCGCGTATTTCGAAGGTTTTTATCTCAGCCGGCCATTCGGGCCAGGCGCTGTTCAGGGCTTTGGCTCATTGCGCCAGCGGCCCTTGGGCGGCACAGGGTCGAAGCCGCCCTTTCCAAACGGGTTGCAGCGCAAAATGCGCCAAATTCCCAACAAAAGCCCTTTCGCCACCCCATGCACCTCAATGGCCTCTATCATATAGGCCGAGCATGTGGGCAGAAACCGGCAGTTTTTGCCCAGAAGGGGCGAAAGAAATTTTTGATAAGCGCGCACGGGCAAAATAAACAGTTTTCGCACAAATTTTTTCATACTGCCAGCCCTGCGTCGCACAGCAACTTTTTTAAAACCGGCACAAGCTTTGTGCTTTTCAGCTTGGGGGTAATGCCGCGGGCCACCAGCACAATATCATACCTTCCCACATCGCCGCGCAGCACCTCGCTCAGTGCGGCGCGCATCACGCGGCGCGCACGGTTGCGCGTCACCGCATTGCCCACTTTTTTAGAAGCCGTAAGCCCCACGCGCGTATGGCCCACACGGTTTTTATTCACATACAGCACCACATAGGGGTGCACATACGCTTTTCCGCGCGCATATGCGCGCGCAAACTCACAGTTGCGGGTAATGGGGCAGTAACGCATAAAAGGCCTCTTTTTTTCTCTGAATACACAAAAAGGCCACATGCGTGGCCTTTCTTGCAGCGAAAGGACGCTGCCTGTTCATTTCATTTTCTTCAAAAACAGGAAAAATTACGCAGCAAGCTTCGCGCGGCCTTTGCGGCGGCGGGCAGCCAGAACTTTGCGGCCGTTCACGCTTTTGGAACGGGACAGAAAGCCATGCTTTTTCGCGCGGTGAATCTTTTTGGGCTGGAACGTTCTTTTCATGCTTCGCACCTCCTGTTTTTGGGTAAACCCCCAACATATTGTGGGGAATTTTATCTTCATTCACAAGGCCATACGGCGCCGTGCCAAAGAAAGCCTTGCAAATTAGAAGTATACCTGAAAGAATGGCTTTCTGTCAACCTTTTTTTCAAAAATGGCGCTTTGGCTTTCCCTTCTGTGCAGTGCAAAAAAAGCAAAAGAACCATGCCTTTTTATAAATACAATATTAAATGGCCCGCCCAGCTTTATTTATGCTGGTATTCCACTTCGAAATGTGATATAATTTGAACATATATGGATTCCTGTCCAGAAACGCTATGGAAGGCTGTGAAACCAAACATGGATTCTTTTGATGAAGTATTCGCCGCAGTGAAGGAATACTGCAAAGAACACGTCGTCATTGCAACGTACAACCTTTTCATCAATGATATCGAGCCCGTTTCTTTTGACGGAAACAAGGCTGTTTTAAGCGTGCGCAGTGAATTTGTGAAAAACACGCTGGAAAACCGCTATCTTTCGCTTTTGCAGGAAGCATTCCGTGAGCTTCTTGGCTTTGAAGTGGAAATAGAGTTTACACTGCCGCAGAAAGCGCCGTCCCCGGCGCCAGGCGCCGCACAGGCGGCCGCTGCGGCCGGTGGAAACTATGCCTTCACATTTGAAAACTTTATTGTGGGCTCTACCAACAAATTTGCGCACGCAGCCGCACAGGCTGTGGCGGCAAACCCCTCGGGGGCATACAACCCGCTGTTTATCTGGGGCGGCTCTGGCCTGGGAAAAACACATCTTCTGCATGCCATCAAAAGCGAAGTGGAAAAAAACCACCCCGATTTCAACATTGTCTATGTGGACGGTGAAAAATTTACAAACGAAATTATCAGCGCCATTCACGATAACACCACCACACAGTTCCACAACAAATACCGCGCGGCAGACGTGCTTTTGGTGGACGATATCCAGTTTATTGGCGGCAAGGAATCTACACAGGAAGAATTTTTCCACACTTTCAATACACTGTATAATTCCGGCAAGCAGATTGTGCTGGCGTCCGACCGTGCCCCGCGCGAAATCAAAAGCCTGGAAGACAGGCTGCGCACCCGTTTTGAAATGGGGCTGATTGCCGATATTCAGCCGCCCGATTTTGAAACGCGCGTGGCCATCATCCGCCGCAAGGCAGACCTGCTTGGCCTGGATATGCCGGACGATGTGGCCGAATATATTGCCAACCGCTTGAAAAACAATATCCGCCAGCTGGAGGGCGCTGTAAAAAAACTGGACGCCTACCGCAAGCTGGAGGGCATTCAGCCCGTAATTGGCGCGGCGCAGAACGCCATCAAAGACATTCTCAGCGAAACACAGCCCGTACCTGTGACGGTGGAAAAAATATTGAGCGAGGTGGCCCGCACCTACAACACCACGCCGGAGGCCCTGCGCGGCCCTTCGCGGCGCGCCAGCGTTTCTTCCGCCCGCAAGGTGGCCATGTATATTGTGCGCGAAATTACCGGCATGAGCATGGAGGATATTGGCAGCGAGTTTGGCGGGCGCGACCATTCCACCGTGGTATACGGCATCAACGACGTGCAAAAACACTTTCCCGCCGACAGAACGCTGCGCGAAACCGTGGAAGATATCATCAAAAATATCCGCACCTGATTTTCCACAGAAGTTTCCACATTCAACATGTGTTTTTCACAGAAATTCAAGCTGCATTTTTTGCTTTGCTTTTCTTAACAGGTTTTCCACGGCCTTTACCAAACGAAAAATTGCCTTTTTTTCTTTTGGCAGCAGGCAATGCAGCATACTTTCCACAATTCCACGGCCCCTACTACTACGACGAGTTTATAAAAAGTTAAAGCTTTCAGAAATTGAAAAAAGGAAGGAACCGCCATGAAATTCATCTGCGACAGAAATGTTCTTTCAAATGCCGTTGCCGGCGTATCCAAAGCAGTAACCCAGCGCTCCAGCGTGCCGGTGCTGGAAGGCATCCTGTGCAAGGCCGAGGGGTTTGCCCTTACCCTGACGGGGTATGACCTTGAAATGGGCATTACCACCACGGTGGAGGCCAATGTGCTGGAGCCGGGTGAGACGGTGCTGCCCGCAAAGCTTCTGGGCGATATGGTGCGCCGCCTTTCCAGCGATGAAGTGGAAATCACCTGCCTTGACACCGGTGTTGCCACCGTAAAGGGCGGCATTACGGAATTTGATATCATGACGCTGAACCCCGGCGATTTTCCCGCGCTGCCGAACCCCGGCGCAGACCAGACGCTGGACATTGACACAGCAGATTTACAGGAAATGGTGGAAACTACGCTGTATGCCGTTTCTACCGACGATAAAAAACCCGCGCATACGGGCGAATTGTTTGCCATTGAGCCCGAAAAGCTGACTGTGGTGGCCCTGGATGGTTACCGCCTGGCCATTATTGAAAAACCGGTGAAGGCCGCAAAAGAAATCAGCATCATCATCCCTGCCAAAACGCTCAGCGAAGTGGTAAAGCTGTTCGGGGAAGAAGACGGCGTGGTGCACATTGCGGCCAACCGCCGTTTTGTGGTGTTTTCCAATGAAAAATATACGGTTATCAGCCGCCTGATTGAAGGTGAATTTCTGGATTATAAGCGCGTGATTCCCGAGGGGTTCAAAACGCGCGTCACGGTAGATGTGCGCGATTTTGTAAACACCATCGAGCGCGCCAGCCTTATTATCACCGAGCGTTTGAAAAACCCGCTTCGCATCACATTCGACGGCAATATCACGGTGCGCTGCCAGACAACGCTGGGCAAAGTAGTGGACGAACTGCCCGCGGAAATGGAAGGCGAAAGCGTAGAGATTGGCTTTAACAACCGCTATCTGCTGGACGCACTGCGCTATTCCCGCTGCGACAAGGTTGTGATGGAAATCTCCGGCCCGTTATCCCCTGTAAAAGTAACGGCAAAAGACGGCGGCGATTTTTTGTTCCTGGTGCTTCCCGTGCGCTTTAAAAACGATTAAAGGCGGGCAGGTTATGAAAATAAGCATCCATACAGAATTTATCAAGCTGGACGCACTGTTAAAGTTTGCAAACCTGTGCGCCACAGGCGGCGAGGCAAAAACAGCCGTGCTGGAAGGGCTTGTAAAAGTGAACGGCGAAGTGTGCACCATGCGGGGCAAGAAAATATACCCCGGGGATACTGTGCTGTTCCAGGGCGAAAGCCTTGAGGTGTGCGCGCCGTGAAGCTGCACAGCCTTTGCGTGGAAAATTACCGCAACATTCGGGCGGCTGAGTTTACCCCGGGCGAAGAGCTGACAGTGCTGTGCGGCGAAAACGGCCAGGGAAAAACAAACCTTTTAGAGGCTGTGTGGCTTTTGACAGGCTCGAAAAGCTTTCGGAATGCAAAGGACGCGCAGCTGATTCAAGAGGGCGAAGCGTTCGCCGTGGTGCAGGGCAGTGCAGAGTGCGGCGGCCTGGAAAAAGAAATTCGCATTACAGTGGCGGGCGAAAGCTGCGAAAAAAAAGGCCGGCGGGCCAGGATGAACGGCGTGGAGTACGCCCGCGCTGCCTCCATTGCAGGCACTTTTACCGCTGTGGTGTTCGACCCCGGGCACCTCAGCCTTGTAAAAGGCAGCCCGGACGGGCGGCGCCGCTTTCTGGACGCGGCGCTGTGCCAGCTTTACCCGGGGTATCTTTCCCTTCTGCGGAAATATACGCGCCTTGTCACACAAAAAAACGCGCTTTTAAAAAACTATTACGCCACCTTTGGCGGCGCCGAGCTTTTGGATATCTTTGATGAAAAGCTAAGCGAGGCCGGCCAGCAGGTGAGTGAAAGGCGGCGCGCCTATTTAGAGCTTCTTGCCCCGCTGGTGCGGGAAAATTACCGCGATATCTCACAGGGGCGCGAAGAGATGGAAATTTGCTATTTGCCCTCTTACGATTCCCGCGGCCTTGCCTGCAAACTGAAAGAGACGCGCAGCCGCGATATTGCGGCAGGGTTTTGCACGGCGGGGCCGCACCGGGAAGATTTTGATATTATCCTCAGCGGAAAACAGGCAAAGCTGTTTGCAAGCCAGGGCCAGCAGCGCTCGGCTGTGCTGAGCCTGAAGCTGGCCGAGGCCGCAGCGGCGCAAAGCATCACAGGCCAGCACCCGGTGATGCTTTTGGACGATGTGCTGAGTGAACTGGACGATATGCGTCAAAGCTATCTGTTAAGCCGCATGGAACAGCGGCAAACCATTGTAACGGCTTGTGACGCAGGGCTGTTTTGCAAAACGGACGGCAAAGTGCTGTATGTGAAACAGGGCACCGTCTCGCAAACGCCCTAAGCCTGTTTTTGGGAGGAAACGCATGTATCTGCATCTTGGGCAGGACACCATCCTGCGCACAAAAGAGATTCTTGGCATTTTTGACCTTGACACCGCCACCCTTTCCAAACATACGCGGGATTTTCTGGCCCGCGCAGAAAAAGAAGGGCGTGTGGTGAACGTGACGGGCGAGCTGCCCAAAAGCTTCATTGTCACACAGGGCCAGGCATCAGGGGTTTATATCACGCAGATTTCTGCGGCCACATTAAAAAAGAGAAGCGGCGCGCGCCGTCAGCTGATGGAGCTGTAACGGCGGCGCTTTCTTGTGAGGGCGCCTGTTGCGGCGCCCTGCGCGGAATGGTTAGAAAAAAGAGTTTGGAGAAGTGAGCATGGCACAGAACAATCAGCACGAATACGACGGCAGCCAAATTCAGGTATTGGAAGGGTTGGAGGCCGTGCGCAAACGCCCGGGCATGTATATTGGCTCCACCGGCCCGCGCGGCCTTCATCACCTTGTTTACGAAATTGTAGACAACGGCGTGGACGAAGCGCTGGCAGGCTTTTGCGACCATATTGAAGTAATCATCAAAGAAGGCAATGTCATTCAGGTGACAGACAACGGCCGCGGCATCCCGGTGGATATTCAGCCAAAGCTTGGCATCCCGGCCGTCACGGTGGTATATACCGTGCTGCACGCGGGCGGCAAATTCGGCGGCGAAAATTCCGGCTATAAGGTGTCGGGCGGTTTGCACGGCGTGGGCGCCAGCGTGGTGAATGCGTTGAGCGAATGGCTGGAAGTGGTGGTGCGCCGCGACGGCAACGCCTACCGGCAAAGCTTCCACCGCGGTGTGCCGGACGGTGATTTGGAAAACCTTGGCCCCACAGACGGGCAGACAGGCACCACCGTCACCTTCAAGCCGGACCCTGAAATGTTTGAAGTGCTGGAATATGACTACGACATTTTGTGCCGGCGCCTGCGCGAAGAGGCCTTTTTAAATGCCGGTGTGCGCATCACCCTCACAGACGAGCGCCCGGGCATGGAAAAAGCAGAAAGCATGTGCTATGAGGGCGGCATCCGCAGTTTTGTAGAGTATATCAACAAGCAAAACAAGCTGGAAGTGCTGCATCCGGACGTGATTTACCTGAAGGGCCAGCTGAACGATTCTGTGGCCGAGGTGGCGCTGCAGTACAACGACAGTTTCAACGAGCGCGTGGTTTCGTTTGCCAATAATGTGGAAACGCCGGACGGCGGCACCCATGAAGAGGGCTTTAAGGCGGCGCTCACCCGCGTGTTCAACGATTTTGGCCGCGAAAAAGGTTATATCAAAGAAAAAGACGACAACCTCTCTGGCTCGGACGTGCGCGAGGGCATTACGGCTGTCATCAGTGTAAAGCTGACAGAGGCCCAGTTCGAGGGCCAGACAAAGGCAAAGCTTGGCAACACCGAAATTCGCACGCTGGTATCGGGCATGGTGTATGACAAGCTGAAAGAGTTTTTTGAAGAAAACCCCGCTGTGGCAAAAGCTGTCTATGAAAAAGCCATGCAGGCGGCCCGTGCGCGCGAGGCAGCCAAAAAGGCAAGAGAGCTTGTGCGCCGCAAATCGGCGCTGGAAACCAGCCGTATGCCCGGCAAACTGGCAGACTGCCGCGAAAAAGACCCTTCCAAAACCGAAATTTTCATCGTGGAGGGCGATTCGGCCGGCGGCTCGGCCAAAATGGGCCGAGATTCCAATATCCAGGCCATTCTTCCTTTGTGGGGCAAAATGCTGAACGTGGAAAAGGCCCGCATCGACAAAGTGTATGGCAACGACAAGCTCACGCCGGTGGTGCTGGCGCTGGGCTGCGGCATTGGAGAAGAGTTCGATTTATCGAAGCTTCGTTACCACAAAGTGTTCATCATGGCCGATGCCGACGTGGACGGCAGCCATATCTGCACGCTGCTTTTAACCTTTTTCTTCCGCTTTATGCGCCCGCTGATTGAAAACGGGCATGTGTATATTGCGCAGCCGCCTCTGTTCAAAATACAGAAGGGGCAGAAGGTAAAATATGCCTATAACGAAGTGGAAATGGCAAATATGTCGCAGGAGCTGGGCCAGGGCGCCAAGGTAAGCCGCTACAAGGGCCTTGGCGAAATGAACCCCGAACAGCTTTGGGAGACAACCATGGACCCGGAAAACCGCGTTATTGTGCAAATTACCATTGAAGACGCCATGAAGGCGGACGAGACGTTCAGCATTTTGATGGGCGATAAGGTAGAGCCGCGCAAAGAATTTATTGAAAAGAACGCGCAATATGCAAACCTGGATATCTGATTGGGAGTTAATATTATGATTGAAAATTCGATCACCGAGGGCACACGCCTGATCGTAAGGGACATCAACGATGAAATGGAATCTGCTTTCATCGATTATTCCATGTCCGTCATCACACAGCGCGCGCTGCCCGACGTGCGCGATGGCCTGAAACCGGTGCACCGCCGCATTTTGTACACCATGCACGAGCGCGGAAACGACCCCAGCCACCCCACGCGCAAATCTGCCGATACGGTGGGTGCTGTGCTGGGCTCTTACCACCCGCACGGCGACGCCTCTGTGTACGACGCCATGGTGCGCCTGGCGCAGGATTTTTCCATGCGCTACCCTCTGGTGGACGGGCAGGGCAACTTTGGCTCTGTGGACGGTGACCCCCCTGCTGCATACCGTTACACGGAAGCGCGCATGAGCAAGCTGGCGGTGGAGCTTCTGCGCGACATCGACAAGGACACAGTGGATTTTGTGCCCAACTTTGACGAATCAAAGCAAGAGCCCAGCGTGCTGCCCTGCCGTGTGCCGAACCTTCTGGTGAATGGCTCTACCGGCATTGCCGTGGGCATGGCCACCAACATTCCCCCGCATAACCTGCGCGAGGTGATAGACGCCATTGCCGCCTTGATTCAGAACCCGGACATTGACCTTGCCGGTTTGATGGAACACATCAAAGGGCCGGATTTTCCCACCGGCGGCATCATCATGGGGCGAAGCGGCATTCGCGCGGCGTATGCCACAGGCCGCGGCAAAATTACCCTGCGCGGCCGTGCAGAAATAGAGGAAAAGAAAAATGGCCGCTTCCAGATTATTGTCACCGAAATTCCCTATATGGTGAACAAGGCGCGCCTGATTGAAAATATTGCAGACCTTGTGAAAGATAAGCGCATCGAGGGCATTTCAGACCTGAACGATGAATCGAACCGCAAGGGCATGCGCATTGTCATCGAGCTCAAGCGCGAGGCCAACCCGCAGGTTGTGCTGAACCAGCTGTACCGTTATACGCAGCTGCAGGACACAGTGGGCGTTATTATGCTGGCGCTGGACGGCGGCGTGCCCAAGGTGATGACGCTGAAGGATATGCTGCAAAAGTATATCGATTTTCAAGATTCTGTGGTGCGCCGCCGCACCCAGTACGATTTGAAAAAAGCGGAAGAGCGCGCGCATATTCTGGAGGGCCTGAAACGCGCCACCGACATTGTGGACGAGATTATTGCCACCATTCGCGCCTGCAAGGGCGGCCAGGCCGAGGCAAAGCAGGCCGTGATGGACCGCTTTGGCTTTGACGAGCCGCAGGCGGCCGCCATCTGCGCGTTCCGCCTTGGCCAGCTGGCCGGCCTGGAAATTTTAAAAATTGAAAATGAACTGGGCGAACTGCAGGCAAAAATTACCGATTGGCGCGAGACGCTGGCAGACGACCGGCGCGTGCTGCAGCTGGTGATGGATGAGCTGAACGAGCTGCGGGAAAAATACGGCGACGAGCGCCGCACGGAAATTGCGCATGTATCGGGCGAAGTGGATATTGAAGACCTCATTCCGGAAGAGACCTGTGTGTTCACCCTGACTCATGCGGGCTATATCAAGCGCCAGCCGGCCGATACCTATCAGGCGCAGCGCCGCGGCGGGCGCGGCATTACGGCGCTTTCGCACAAAGAAGAAGACTTTGTAGAGGAACTGTTCCTTGCCTCTACCCATGACCACATTCTGTTTGTGACAGACTGCGGGCGGGTTTACCGGCTGAAAGGCTACCAGATTTATGAGGGCAGCCGCACGTCCAAAGGCGTGAACATTGTAAACCTTTTGCAGCTGCAGCCGGAGGAAAACGTCACCAATATGCTGCGCGTCCCGGCAGGCGCTGCGGACGGCGAAAGCTACCTTGCCATGCTGACAAGGCAGGGCGTCATCAAGCGCACGCCGCTTTCCGCTTATGAAAACATCCGGCGCTCCGGCCTGATTGCCATCAACCTGAATGAGGGCGACCGCCTTGCCTGGAGCGGCATTACCAGCGGCGAAAACGAATTGATTGTGGCCACCAAGCAGGGTATGGCAATTCGCTTTGCAGAAAGCGACCTGCGCGTGCTGGGCCGCACGGCCACAGGTGTGCGCGCCATCCGGCTTGCCGAAGATGACGAAGTGGTGGGCGCGGGCATTGTGCGCGAAGGAGCCACCGTGCTTACCGTCACGGAGGAGGGCAAGGGCCGCCGCACGCATATTGCAGATTACCGCTTGCAGTACCGCGGCGGCAAGGGCATCCGCAACTATGGTGAAAAGGGCCATGTGGCGGGCATCCGTGTCATCAGTGAAGAGGATGATATCATCCTGATCAGCCTGGAGGGCATCATCATCCGCATGCATGCCGAGGACATCAATGTGCAAAGCCGCTATGGCAGCGGTGTGCGCGTGATGCGCCTTGCAGAGGGCGACCGTGTGGTGACAGTGGCCCGCACCGAGCGCAGCGAGGAAGAAGAAGTTGCAAAGCCGGAACAGGATGCACAAGAGCCTGAACTTACCCGGGAAGAAATTGCTGCCCTGGAGCAGGCCGAAGAAGCCGGGCAGCAGGAACAGGAAGAATAAGTATCCCCCTTGGCTCCATGGCGGCGGCTCAAAAGGACCGCCGCATTGGATAAAGCCGCGCTTTGCGCGAGCAACCGCATATCATGCGGAAGAGAAGGAGTTTTATCATTGAGGAAGAACCAGTTGATTTCAGGTGCATTTTTTGCTGTCTACACAATTTTGCAGATGTTTCTGCAAAAATATGTGTGGGAGAATGCGGTAATTACCAACATTTCTATTTCCATGCTGTTAGAATCAGCAGCTATTTTGGCATTTGCCGCCATTGCAGTTTACCTGCTTTGCTTTGAGGTATCGGAAGCCAAGAAAAAGGCAATTGCTTTGGCAGGCGTTTTGTACATCATCTATGTGGGGCTGTATTTCTCTGTACATCAAAGCCTTGCTATGATGGGCCTGATAAATATCGGCAACCTGATGAAAAATGACGGTGCCATTTATGCGGTAATTGCAGTGAAAGTGCTGCTGGTGGCCGCAGCTGTGGTGTTCCTTCTGCTGGGAGAAAAGAAGCAGAATGAAACGGCAGAACTTGCCGAAGAGCCTGCCGCTGAAGAAGCTGCCACGCCGGCTGAACCTGTGGAAGAAGAGAAACCTGTGGAGGAAACCCAGGAACCGGAACCTGCGGAATAAACTTTGGCAAAAGGCATTTGCCTTTTCTTGCTGAACCATGTAAAAGAAAAACCCCCGGCCCGTTCAAAACGGGCGGGGGTTTTTGAATTATTTGCACAAAAGTTCAAAGTTCTTTTTATCCATCGCACCCTTTACCAGGTTCCACAGGGCTTCTTTTGGGTTGCCGTGAAAGTGAAGGCCTTCCACACATCTGTCAAACTTCCGCGCTGTGCAGTAAAGGTAGGAATACCAGTTGGAATTCAGCTTTTTTCCGGCACAGGCTGTGAGATACAGGTGTTCCAGCAGATAATCAAATTCCTTTTGAAATGCTTTGGCATCCATGGGGAAAAGCAATTTCAAATCTGCCTTATCCACGGCTTCCCGTTTTTCCATTGCCTTTAAAATCTCTTTGGCCGCCTCGCTTAAAGGCGCAGCTGGCTTTGCCCGCTTCAAAAGCTGATATGCCGTTACCGACAAATACACCGGCTTTTTTCCAAGCGCCTTGCAGTAAAACACTTTTCTGTTTTCAATCAGGGATACAAGGTCCTGCATACTGTAGCCCAGCGAGGAAACAGACGGCAATGTCTTGTGCGCATTCAGCATAAGAAAGCCATTTTTTCTATATGCTCCAAAAGCTCTTCACCGCGGGCTGTTCCCGCAGCTTCAAAAATTTCTGGCCGCTTTACTTTTTGCAAAAGCACACTTCCGCAGTTTTTGCAAAAATACGTTTCTATTTCTGAACAGCGGGCGCCGCTGTGATAGGCATACCGGTCTGCAAACAGCCCGCCGCCTCCAAGCTGGTAGCCTATGCCAATGTTGCTGCTGTTGCAGTGCGGGCATCTTTGAATTTGCGTTTCTTTCATATGGCTCCCCCGTAAACAGATAAAAGCATCGCATTTTCAAACGCGGCAGCAAAGTTTTATGCGCCGGTTATGCGTCGGCTTTTGTCAGTTTCTGCTTCAGCTTTGCCTGGCAGCGGCGCAGCCAGCCGCCATGCAGGTAATAAATCAGGAACATTGCACTTGTTAAAATCCAGCTTACGGGGTAGCTCCACATCAGGGTATATACACTGCGGGACAAAGGCAGCACCCAAATCACCCATGCAATGCGCAGCGCGCAAATGCCAGACAGCATCAGCAAAACAGGGAACAGTGCATCGCCGCAGCCGCGCACCACTGTGTTGAAGATTTCAAGCCCAATATAGGTGATATAGAAAGGCACCACGCGGTAAATCAGGCCCTTTCCAAGCTCCAGCACTTCGGCGTCCTGGGTGAACATGCGCAGCAGCGGCTGGTTGAACAGGCACATCATAACGCTTACAAACAAAGAGGCCCCAGCGGCCATCGCAAGGCCTATGCGTACGCTTTGGCGCACGCGTTCCATCTTTTGCGCACCGAAATTCTGCCCGGAAAAGGTAGTGAGGGCCATGCCAATCGAGTCCAAAATCATCCAGTGGAAGCCCTCTATTTTTCCATAAGCCGCACAGGCCGCCACCACCACGGTGCCAAACGAGTTGATAGACGCCTGCAAAATCAGATTGGAAAGGGTGAACATGTTGTTTCCCATCCCGGTGGGCAGGCCCACGCGCAGCACATCCCACAGGGCGTCCCCGTGAAAACGAAGCTTTTTCCAGTTCAGCTTATATGGCTGCTCGTCACAAAGAAGCACATACCCGGCCAGCAATGCGCTGATGCACTGGCTGATGATGGTGCCAATGGCGGCGCCCGCCGCCCCCATTTGAAACCAGCCCACAAACACAATGTCCAGCACAATATTGACACCGCACGATACCATCAGAAAATAAAGGGGACGCTTGGTATCGCCCACGGCGCGCAGAACACCTGCCGCCACATTATAGAAAAACGAAGGGATGGTGCCAAAAAAGTAAATGCGAATATATCCCATGGCGTGCGGCATCACGTCGGAAGGCGTGTCCATCCAAACCAGCACCTGCGGGGCCGCCAAAACGCCCAGCACCATGAAAAATGCACCGCCCACTATGCTGAGCGCCACCGAGGTGTGCACGGCCCGGCTCACGTCTTCAAAGCGGCGCGCGCCATAGCTTTGCGCCACAGCCACCGATGTGCCAACACCAACGCCCACCAGCAGGTTTACCACAAGGCTGATGATGGTGCCGGTAGAGCCGCCCACGGCGGCAAGCCCGGCCGCACCCACATATTGGCCCACAATAATGGCGTCTGCCGTGTTGTAAAGCTGCTGGAAAAATGTACCCAGCAAAATGGGCCAAAACAGCATCAGAAGCTGGTGCAAGATAGGCCCCTCCAGAATGGAGTTCACGCCAAGATGTTCCTGTCTCATTCTCCGCTTCCTTTCATATACAGCCACACACCGGGCGCGCCGCAGCACGCCCGGTGTCTTTTTTTTTCTCATCATATCACTCATCCCGGCTGTTTGTCGAGGGGGCGGCGCAAAAACTTTTTGGCAGCGGGGTTTCTTTTTCTTTTTTCAAACAATAGGGAAAGGTAAAATTTGAAAATATGCAGATATAACAAAAATATAGAATGAAACTTGTACAATATTTAACTTGTATTATAACGTTATATTATGATAATATGAGGCTAGAAATTTTAATTCAGGGAAAGGTGTGGATCATGAACATGACAGAGCGTCAGAAATGTCTGGTACTTCTCTCGAAGAATGTGTTCACCGCTGCGGGGCAGGCCCCGTTTGACGGCTTTGTTGCAGTAGAAGGCAACAAAATTGCGGCTGTGGGCCCGCGTGCACAGGCAGACGAATGGGTGAACAAGGCAACCCAGGTGCTGGAACTGGGCGACCGCGTGATAACACCGGGCTTTGTAGACGTACATACGTTTTTCACCGGCTGGGCACTTTTAAGCCTTGGCGCCGATTTTTCCAATGTAAAGACAGATGTGCAGGGCGTTGCCGCGCTGAAAGAGTATGAGAAGACGGCCCCTGCGGGCACAGCTCTGTTCGGCCACAACTGGCAGCCGGATACTTTTGAGGTGACCGATGAAGCCCTGCTGGACAACACCTGGCCCGATAAACCCGTGGTGGTGTTCACGGCCGACCGCGGAAACTGCTGGATGAACCAGGCAGCCAAAACACGCTATGGCTTCGGCCCGGAAAAGTGCTATGCGGAAATGACTTGGAAGATGATTCGCGAATATCTGCAGCTGCCCGGCATGAAGGAAAAATATAAGGAATATATGCAGATGCTGAACGAGCGCGGTGTCACCACCATCAAAGAGATGACGTTCGACACCTATTATGGCTTTGCCGATAAAATGGAAGAGCTGGAAAAGGAAGACGCTTTGACGGTGCGCGTGTCCATGATGAGCCAGCCCGTGGGCGATGGCATCAACATCGAGCACGGCAAGGCCATGCAGAAGCGGTTCACCGGGCCTTTTGTCTCATTCTCTGGCTACAACCGCATGACGGATCGCTCAATCCCCTCCTCCATGGCAGAATTGATTGAGCCGTATAAATCTCACCCCGGCATGACGAATACAGTGCCCGTGGAATGGGACCTGATTGAAAAAGAGACACACCTGGCAGATGAAAACGGCTTCCGCTATTCTTTGCACTGCCAGGGCGACGGCGCCATCCGCCATACGGTGGCCCTGTTCGATACCTGCCGGAAGGATGAAAACGGAAAGCTGAAAAACCGCCACGCCATCACAGACCTTGAATATTCGAACCCGGCAGACCTTGAAAAGTTTGGCGCCATGGGCGGCATCACAGAGGTGTATGCACAAATCCAGTCGCTGGATCACAAGCAGGATGTGCTGGATATGATTGACACCCAGCTGGGCGGCGACCGCGGCAAGAATTACTGGAACCGCCGCAAAATGTGGGATTGCGGCCTCACCGTCACCTGTGGCACAGACCTTCCCCTTTTGCTTCCCAATATTCCAGAGGCCATCTATTGCGGCGTGGGCGGCCACTTTGCAGACGGCGGCACCTACAATGAACAGAACATGCTGACGGTGCCCGAGATGCTTACCGCATGGACGAAGAACGGCCAGTATAACTGCTATAACGAAGACCGCCTTGGCACGCTGGAGGCCGGCAAGCTGGCCGACATTGCCGTATTGGACGGCGATGTGTTCACCATGCCGAACGAGCAGGTGAAGGACGTGAAGGTGGCGCTTACCATCTCGGACGGGCGCATTGTATACAGCGCACTGTAAGAAACCGGGCGGTGCCGTGCCCGGCATCGTCATAACCACCATATAACCATATACTAATAAACAGAAAGGAAGGTTTTTATGGCACATATCAAACGCGAGCAGCTTGCGGCCATTGGCATCCACTATGTGTATTACCCGCTGGATTACATGCTGGATTCCCAGGCAAAAGCTGGCTATAAGACAATTGAGATGCTGGGCATGGCGCCGCATTACCTGATGGATGAGACGGGATATCAGGACCCTGTAGAGCTGCGCAAAAAGGTAGAGGCCCGCGGCATGACCATCGGGTGCTACACCCCGGAATGCGCTACCTATTATTACACCATGAATGCGCCGGAAGGCGGCTTTCACGACCGCAGCATGGAATATTTCAAGCGCGGGCTGGAAGCGGCGGAAAAAATGGGCGCCAAAAAACTGCTTACCAACTGCATTGGCGCGCCGTTTGATGAAGAATATAACCGCGCGTACGACCGCGCCGTGCGCAGCCTGAAGGAACTTTCCAAAACGGCGGCAGACCACGGCATCACCATTGCGGTGGAAACCGTGCGCCCGGAAGAAAGCCGCGTAGTCATCACCCTGCCGGAACTTGTGCGTCTTCTGAAAGACGTCGGCAGCCCCAACGTGAAAGCCGGGCTGGACACAGTGGCTATGGGCGTGGCCGGTGAGACGCCGCGCCAGTGGTTTGAAACGCTGGGCAGCGACATTGTGCACACGCATTTCATCGACGGCCGCCCCTATGCACACCTTGTGTGGGGCGACGGGCTGTACCCGCTGGAAAAATACCTCAATGTGCTGAACGAGTTCGGCTATGAGGGCCTGCTTGGGCAAGAGATTACCGACGGCCGTTATTTTGACGACCCTGCGGCTGCAGATATGCGCAACTTCAAGGCCTTTGAGCCATTTTTTGAAAACTGAAAGGAGGAAATGAGATGGCGACACCAAAAATCCGCCGCGAACAGGTGGCGGGCATGAATATCCACTATGTGAATTATTCGCTGGATTATTTTCTCGACGCGCAGCAGCGCATCGGCTTTAAAAGCATCGAGCTTTGGTGCGCAGCCCCGCATGTGTGGCTGGACCATATGCGTTATTATGACGCAAAAGAGATTCGGCAGAAAATAGAAAGCCGCGGCCTTGCCGTGCATGTGCTTACACCGGAAAACTGTACCTATCCGTATCAGTTTGCCGCCAAAGAGCCAGAACACATCGAGCGCTCGTTCGGCTATTTTTCAAACGGCATCCGCCTTGCAAACGAGCTGGGCTGCGAGTATATGGAGGTAAACTCCGGCTGGGGCTACTGGAATGAAGATAAGCAGGAGGCATGGAAGCGCAGTGCGGCCATGCTGCACCGCCTGGCCGAAGTGGCGAAGGAAAACGGCATCACCCTGGTGATGGAATCGATCCGCCCGGAAGAAAGCCAGCTTGTCATCAACCTTGAAGCGGCACAGAAGATGCTGAAAGAGGTAAACCACCCGAACCTGAAAGGCATGGTGGATACCTGCGCCATGGGCGTGGCCGGTGAAACGCTGGAAGATTGGTTCCAGGCGCTGGGCAGCGATATCCGCCACATGCATTTCATTGACGGCACGCCGTACGGCCACCTTGTGTGGGGCGACGGCAACCATCATCTGGGCCGGTTTATTGAAGTGCTGAACCGCTATGGCTATGAGGGTTACCTTGGCCAGGAGATTACCGACGGCCGCTATTATATGGACCCCGCGGCAGCCGACCTTCGCAACATGAAAAACTTCGAACGCTATATCGAAGATTAAGTTTTTCAAATTTGACCCATTGCAAAAGGAGAGAAAGACCATGAAGGCAAATGAAGTTATCAGGAAGGTGCTGGACGAGCACGGAGAGATTACAGAGGTATATTGGGTGGCATGCGGCGGCAGCCTCATCGACCTGTACCCCTCCCATTTTCTGATGAATGTGGAAAGCGCCAAAACCTCCTCTGGCTGGCACACGGCCAAGGAATTTTTGGTGGCCACGCCGAAAAAACTGGGCAAACACAGCCTTGTGGTGATGTGCAGCCATTCCGGCAACACCAAAGAGGCAGTGGACGCCGCCGTGCTGGCCTACGAGCGCGGAGCCGCCGTTGTGACGCTGACGGACAACGCCGGCTCCAAGGCGGATGACCCCCGCTTCATCGCCTGGGTATACCCGTGGGGCGACGGCGTCCCCACATCGGAAGTGCCTCTTGGCATCTGCCCGATGCTGGCTGCCGAGCTGATCAAAGCCCAGGAAGGGTTTGAAAAATACGATGCCCTGGTGGATGGCCTTGCCAAAATGGACGGCATCATCGAGAAGGCAAAAGTGAAAGTGAATGCCGAGCTGGGCGAAAAATTTGCCGACCTGTGCGAAGAGAACAAGTTCTTCTACATTCTGGGCTCTGGCGCCAACTTCAGCCAGACCTATGGCTTTGCCATCTGCAGCCTGATGGAGATGCAGTGGCAGCACTGCAGCTACATCCATTCCGGTGAGTACTTCCACGGCCCGTTCGAGTGCACGGAAAATGGCGTGTTCTACTTTTTGCAGATGGGCTCTTCCCCGGCCCGCGTGATGGACGAGCGCGCCCTGGCCTTCCTGAAAACGCATACCGACCGCCTGATGGTGCTGGATGCGATGGAGTACGGCATGGACGCTGTGGACGAGGGTGTGCGCGCTTATCTGGAGCCGGCGCTGTTCTATGCCATGAACGTAGAGCTGCGTGCCGCCCGCGGCAAACGCTTTGATCATTCGCCCGAGATCCGCCGCTATATGGGCATTGAGAAGTATTAATTTCTAAACTTTTAAGTTCATTTTTAGAAAGGAAACTGTGAAACCATGTCTTACAACGTGAAAGTGCTCGGCTTTGGCGATAACGTCGTAGATAAATACGAGCATATCAAAACGATGTACCCCGGCGGCAACGCTGTGAACTTTGCGGTGTTTGCCAAAAAGCTGGGTGCAGAGCGCAGCGCCTACATGGGCATCTTTGGCTCTGACAAAGAGGCCGAGCACGTCATTGCCTCCCTGCAGGAAGAGGGCGTGGAACTGGTGAAGTGCAAACAGGTGATTGGGGAAAACGGTGCCGCGCGCGTGACAGTGAACCCCGAAAATGGCGACCGCATTTTCCTTGGTTCCAACGAGGGCGGCATCCGCGGCGATATGCTGTATGCGCTGGATCGCTTTTCCATCGAGTATGTGAAGGGCTTCGATTTGGTGCACTCTGGCAACTATTGCTTTACCGAGCGCGAGCTGCCGAAAATCAAGGCCGCCGGCGTGCCCATCAGCTTTGATTTTTCCGATGATTCCACAGACGAATACTACGAGCGCATTGCCCCGCTGGTGGATTATGCGTTCATGTCCTGCAGCGATATCACAAAGGAAGAGACGTATGAAAAGCTGAAAAAAGTGTCTGCCCTGGGGCCCAAGTTCGTGTGTGCGTCCCGCGGCGATGAGGGCTGCATTGCCTTTGACGGCAACGAGTTCTATATGCAGGGCATCAAACCGGTTACCAACATGGTGGACACCATGGCGGCGGGCGACAGCCTGCTGACGGCTTTCCTGGTCAGCTATCTTGCCAAAGAAAAAGAGGGCAAGGGCGGCCCGCAGGCCATCCGCGAAAGCCTGGACCTTGCGGCTGGCTTTGCCGCGAACACCTGCGGCCTGGCAGGCAGCTGGGGCCATGGCAAGGTGTACGAATAAGAGCAAAAGAAGATCAGCAAAGCGGGAGGTGGCGCTGCCCCCCGCTTTGCGCCATTCTGAAATAAGAAAAGAGGGAATTTGCATGGAAAAAACAGTGGCGGCCGTGGGGTTTTGCTGTGCCGATGTGTATGAAAAGCTGAACAAGTTTTACCCAACCGGCAACGGGATAGATTGGGGCGTACATTTGGCCCGCATGGGTGTGCCTGTCAGCGTGGTAAGCGTGGTGGGCACCGACAGCTACGGCGAAAAAATGAAAGAGGCTCTTGCGGCCGAACACATCGATATCTCGCACCTGCGCACCGAAGAGGGCGACACCTGCAAGATGATGATGGATTTGAAAAACGGCACAGACCGCGTGCATCTGGAAGAGATTGAAGGCGTGATGAAAAATTATGCCCTCACAGAAGAGGAATTCAACTTTGTTGCCAGGCACAGCATGCTGCACACAGATCTGTTTGGCAAAGTGCTGGACAAGCTACCCGCCTGGAAAGAAAAAGGCGTGGAAGTGGTAATGGACTTTTCCGTGTTTAGCGAAGACCCCGAATATGAATGCGAAAAGCTGTTCCCCTATGTGGATTATGTATTTCTCTCTTACGACGGAAAAAAAGATGATCACATCAAGGAATGGGTGAAAAAAATCCACTCTTACGGGCCCAAGCTGGTCACCGCCACCATGGGCGAGCTGGGCAGCATCTGCTATGACGGCACCACCTTGCACGAGTTTGGCATTGTGCCCACCCGGGTGGTGAACACCGTGGGCGCGGGCGACAGCTATATCGCAGGCTTTACTTACGGCATTTTGAACGGCTGGAGCGTGCCCGCATGCATGCAGAAAGGCGCGGAAGTTTCCAGCGCTGTGGTTTCGAAGTTCGAACCGTACTAAAAGGCCTGGATGCTGCTTTGCACTGCGCCGGGGTGCTCTTGATGTGCACGCGGGCACCCCAATGAAAACACCGGGCGGCACGGCGGCTATGCCGCTGTGCCGCCGCAGAAAGAAGGAAACGGTCATGCTGATTGATATGCATATCCACCCCATTTTTTATGGCCCCATCTGCGGCGATGAAAAAGAGATGCAGTTCCGCGGCGACACCTTTGGCGTGTGGAAACAGGGGCCCATGGGGTTTGACGAGTTGTTTGCAGAATGGAACATCTGCGGGCTGACGCAGGCTGCCCTGCTGCCGCTGGATGTCACCACCACGGCAGGCGGCTGGGTGGTGACGAATGACGAGGTGCACAAGCTGTGCCAGCTGCACCCGGATAAATTTTACGGCTTTGCCAGTGTGGACCCGCACCGCGCGGACGCAATGGAAGTGCTGGAAAAAGCCTTTCACCAGCAGGGCCTTTGCGGGCTGAAGCTGCACCCTGCAAAACAGAAATTTGACCCGAACGCCAGCTTTATGGAACCCATCTATGCGCTGTGCGAAAAAGAGAACAAACCAATCATCTTCCATGCGGGCCTCTCGTGGGAGCCGGACGCCCTCTCGAAATATGCCCATCCGCTTGCGTTTGAAGAAATTGCCATCCGCCACCCGAAGCTGCGCATGTGCCTTGCCCATTTTGCCTGGCCGTGGGTGCGGGAAATGGTGATGCTGATGATTAAATACCCCAATGTCTATACCGATACGTCGCTTTTGTATGTAGATTCGCCGGAAGAGCAGATGCAGGAGCTGTTCACCAAAGACATGGGTCCCATGTGGTTCGAGCGCTGCTTCCCGCGCCAGGTGATGTTCGGCTCGAACGGGCCGCGCTTCCGCGCCTTCAAACTGAAGCGCGCGCTGGACAAAGTGCCCATGCGGGAATTTGCCCGTGAAAACCTGTATTATAAAAATGCGCTGCGTTTTCTTGGCGGCGGGGAGGTGTAAGTTATGGTTGTGCTGAAAACCATCCGCCATTTGAGCGAGAGTGTAGAAGAATATTTCAACATCACCCGGCAGGTGCACGACATTGTGCGCGAAAGCGGCATCAAAAACGGCTTTGTGGCCGTCATCACCGCCCACACCACCACCGGCATTGTGGTAAACGAGGCCCTTCCCTGTGTGGAGGCCGATATTTCCGAAATGCTGGAAAAAACCGTGCCGCTGGAAGCACCGTACCTTCACGCGCATTTTCTGCCCACCTACGGCGCCACCAGCAACAACTCCCAGGGCCATTTAAAAAGTGTGCTCACCGGCAACCACTGCATGTTCCCCGTAGTGGACGGCGAGGTTGTGTGCGGCGGCGCGCAGGATATTTATCTGGTGGAATTTGACGGCCCGCAGCTGCGGAAGGTGTTTGTGGAAGTAATGGGGGAATAACCGCCTTTGTGCAGAGGAAGGAAGTGGGAAAGTGGGGCGCAAATGGCTGTTTTTTGATATTGACGGCACCCTGGTGCCGTATGGAGAGGACGCCCGCCCTTCGACCCGCACGCTGGACGCTCTGGCGGCGCTGCGTGCACAGGGGCATAAAGTATTTTTATGCACAGGGCGCACCAAGTGCGACATTGGCAGCACGCTGCTGTGCTTTGACGTGGACGGCGTTATTTCCGGCGCCGGCGCCCGCATTGAGATGGGCGGGCTTTGTGTGCGCGAAAAACTGCTGCCCCTGCGCCTTCTGCGCCGTTCGGCGGCGCAGATTCTGCGGCTGCATGTGTCCTGCATCCTGGAAGGCACGCACGGCTTTTACTATGTGGGCCAGGGCAGCGTAAAGCTGCCCTGGAACTTCCCGCGGGTGACGCGCGCGGGCGAAATCACGCATGAAATGTGTGTGGAAAAATTTACAGCCCACACAAGCGGCGAGGCCGAATTTGCGCCGCTGGCGGCATGCCTTGCGCCCGTCTATGATATCTATGCCCGCCCGGACGGCCGTTTTTTTGAAATGGTGCGCAAAGGACAGGACAAAGCCTCGGCCATCCGCTGGCTGTGCGAAAAGCACGGCGTTGCCAAAGAAGACACCTATGCCTTTGGCGACAGCCGGAACGACCTGCCCATGCTCCGCGCCGTGGGCACGGGTGTGGCCATGGGCTCTGCGCCGCCCTCGGTGTGCCGCGAGGCCTCGCTTGTCACCGGCACGCTGGAAGAGGAAGGCGTGGCATGTGCGCTGCAGCGGCTTGGCCTGATTTAACCCTTGCCGCGGCGCGGCTGCCCGCCGTGCCGCCCGCGCGTTCGGCCGGCAGGAACAGGGCGGCAGGGCGCATGGCCTGCCATTTGATGGGATAAAAATATAAATATGCAAAATAAATCGAAAAAATATTCACAAAAATAAAGAACAAAGTTTATGCATCTTTCCCATTTCTCATGTGGAAGCACTCAATTGTATAATTTTAGCTTGACTTCACAACAGAATGTTCTATAATTATTAAAAACTTTTACTATAATTATTAAAAACTTTTAAAAGACATATCAACACATTATAGAACGAGTATCTCCATGCGTTTTCCAGCCCGGTATCTGCCGCGGGGGAACGGGAGGGCCGGCCTTCATGGCAGGTGCGTGCCCTCCGGCGCATCCAGATAAAATCAGAAGAGAAAAGAAGGGGAGAACCATGAAAAAGGCAACAAAATTGTGCGCGCTCGTCCTGGCACTTTGCATGGCCGTTGTGACGCTTACTGCCTGCGGCGGCGCACCTGCATCCACAGCTTCCGGCACAGCTGCCGGCGGGGATTCAGACGGCGAAGTTGTTGTGAACTTTGCAAAGGACGTGGCGCCGGAATCGATGGACCCGATCAATGCGGAAGACGGCTTTTCGATGGAGCTGATTGGCGCCACGATGAGCGGCCTGTATACGCTGGATGCGGAAGATAACCTTGTGCCGGACCTTGCCACGGAATGCACGGTAAGCGAAGACGGCATGACGTATACCTTCAAAATTCGCGAGGACGCGAAGTGGTCTAACGGCGAGCCGCTGACGGCCCATGATTTTGTTTTTGCCTGGAAGCGCCTGGCAGACCCGGCCGTGGCCGGCGCCTATGCCTGGATGCTGGACGAAGTGCTGAGCGTGAAAAATGCGGCCGAAATTGCCACGGGCGAGCTGCCGGTGGATGAACTGGGTGTCTCTGCGCCGGACGACTATACGTTTGAAGTGCAGCTGACGCGCCCGGTGCCTTATTTTGAACACGCCATGGTGTTCACCCCGTTTTTCCCGCTGAATGAAAAATTTGTCACCGAGCAGGGCGATAATTTCGCGCTGACGGTGGATGGCCTTCTGTTCAGCGGCCCTTACAAGATGACGGAGTGGGACGTGGGCGGCACGCGTATGGTGCTGGAGAAAAACGAAAACTATTACAATGCCGACAGCATTCAAACCGATGTAATCAACTACCAGATTATTGCCGACACGCAGCAGGCCGTAATGAGCTATGAGAACGGCGACATCGACTTTGTGAAGCTGACAGGCGACCTTGTGAACCAGTATCGCAATGAGGAGGGCTTCTCTACGCAGATCGGTGGCTACATCTGGCATCTGGTGCCCAACTGCGAGAACGAGTTCCTCAGCAACGCGAACCTGCGCCGCGCTATTTCTTCTGCAATCGACCGCGACACGATGGTGAATTCCATTTTGAACGACGGTTCCGTGGTGGCCACCGGCTATGTGCTGCAGGACTTCGGCAAGGGCCCGGACGGCAAGTATTTCCGTGAGACGGCGCCTTCCTACACCTTTACGGACAAGGAAAAAGCTGTGGAGTATTGGGAACTTGCCAAGGAGGAACTTGGCACGGATGCGGTGACGTTCACCCTGCTGTATGAAGACAGCGAATCTGCCTCCAACGTGGCTGCGTTTATCCAGTCTGAGATTGAGACGACGCTGCCCGGTGTGACGGTAGAAATGCAGAGCGTGCCCAAGAAAGTGCGCCTTGAAAACATGCAGAACTTTGATTTCGATCTGGCGCTGAACCGCTGGGGCGCCGACTATGACGACCCCTATGCGCTTTTGAACCTGTACACCTCTGATCGTTTTGCCAACTCCAACTATGGCAGATGGGTCAATGAAGAGTTTGACTCTCTGATTTATTCTGCGCGTGACGAACTTGCCACGCAGCCGGAAGAGCGCTGGCAGGCTCTGATCGATGCCGAGGCCGTGATGATGGATGAGCTGCCCCTGATCCCCCTGTATCAGAACGGCGAGGCCACCCTGATACGCCCGGGTGTAACGGGCATGGATTATCACTTTGTCGGCATCGAGTGGATTTACCGCGATTTGAACAAGACTTCCGCATAAAGGGAATCCCGTAGCGGAACCTACCTGTAACGGAACATGGCCGCCGTGGGATATGCTGGGCATATCCCACGGCGTTTTTTTCCGGCAGGCATGCGGCCTGTAAAAAAAGCCCGTTTGCGGGCAGGCAAGGAGCCCTTCCATGAAAAAATATGTGTTCAAACGCCTGTGCATCGCAGTGGTAACGGTATTCGTCATCCTGTTTGTGCTGTTTCTGATGCTGGAACTGATGCCGGGCTCGCCGTTCAACGACGAAAAAATGACGGAAACACAGAAAATGATGCTGAACCAGAAATATGGGCTGGACAAACCCGTTCTGGTGCGCTTTTTCAACTATATTCGAAACATGCTAACGGGCGATTTCGGTGTTTCTTACTCTATTCAGAAAAACATGCCGGTGGCGGACATGCTGTGGCCGAGGCTTTTGATCTCGCTGCGGCTGGGGCTGCAGGCCGCGGCCGTGGGCAGTGTCATCGGCCTTGTGCTGGGCATTGTGGCCGCCCTGAAACGCAACACCTGGTTCGACACGCTGGCCACCATTGTATCGGTGCTGGGCATCAGCCTGCCAAGTTTTGTGTTCGCGCTGGGGCTGTCTTATTTTTTGGGGTTCAAGGTTAAGCTGTTTCCCCTCATTTACAGCACGGCCGAGCCGGGGCTTTCCAGTGTGCTGCCTACCATTTCGCTGTGCATGTTCACGGTGGCCTCTATTGCGCGCTATGCAAGAAGCGAGATGGTAGAGGTGCTTACGTCCGATTATATCCAGCTTGCAGATGCCAAGGGCATTTCGCGCACGCGCCTTATCACCCGGCATGCGCTGCGCAATACGCTCATCGGCATCATCACCGTGCTGGCGCCGCTGGTGGTGAACCTGATGACAGGCTCGCTTGTGGTGGAAAAGGCCTTTTCCATCCCTGGAATTGGCAGCTATTTTATCACGGCTATTCAGAATAACGATTATAACGTCATTCTCGGCATCAGCTTTATTTACAGTGTGATGTTCATTGGCGTGATGCTGCTGGTGGATGTGCTGTACGGCGTAATAGACCCGCGCATTCGCCTTGCGAAGGAGGAATGACAAAGTGGAGGAAAAACGCACCCTCACAGCGGAGGATTTTCGCTTTGTGAACCGCCACCCGAAGGCCGAGATCGATGAAAACTACGCCAGCCAATCTTACGGGCGCGATGTGCTGGCGCGTTTATGCGCCAACAAAGGCGCCATCATTGGCCTTGTGCTTATTGTGCTGGTGATGCTGTTTGCCATTGTGGCGCCCATGATAAGCGGCTATACTTATAAGGACGTCAATGCGGCGGCCACAAACCTGCCGCCCAAAATTCCAGGCCTGGAAAAGCTGGGCATTTTTGACGGCACGCTGAACGGCGTGGATGTATATGCGCAGAAGGGCATTGAGGAATACCACTACTTCGGCACCGACAACCTGGGGCGCGATATCTTCACCCGTGTGGGCGAGGGCACGCGTATCTCGCTGATGATTGCCTTTTTGTCCATCACGGTAAACCTGCTTATTGGCGTGGTGTATGGGCTGATTTCGGGTTATTTCGGCGGCTGGGTAGATAATGTGATGCAGCGGTTTATCGAGATATTGGTGGGCATTCCGTCCATGGTCATTCTGACGCTGCTGCTGCTTGTGATGAAGCCCGGCATTGCCAGCATTGTCATTGCACTCACCATCACCTCGTGGGTGAACATGAGCCGCATTGTGCGCGCACAGGTGCTGAAGCTGAAAAACCAGGAGTTTGTCCTGGCCTCAAAAACGCTGGGCACGCCCAGCCTGCGCATTGTGCGCAAGGATATGCTGCCCAATGCGTTCGGGCAGATTATCATCACCTTTACTTTCTCCATCCCGGACGCCATTTTCCTGGAGGCTTTTCTGGCTTTTATTGGCCTTGGCGTGCAAGAGCCCATGGCTTCGCTTGGCTCGCTGATCAACACCGGCTATAAATCTGCCATGACATACCCGTATATGATTGTGGCGCCGGTGGTCATCCTGGCCATTCTGATGCTTAGCTTCACCGTGCTGGGGGATGGCCTGCGGGACGCCATTGACCCGCAGATGAAAGAACAGTGAGGAGGCCGCAGCAATGGATGAGAAAAAGCATGTTTTGAAAATACGCGGCCTTAATGTGTCGTTTAAAACATCCGCCGGCGTGGTGAACGCCGTGCGCGGGGTAGATTTGGACCTGTTTGAAGGCGAGACGCTGGCCATTGTGGGGGAATCCGGCTCGGGCAAATCTGTCACGGTAAAAACAGTGATGGGCATTCGGGCCTCGAACGAAACGGTGAACGCCGGCAGTGTAGAGTTTACCTACCGCAACGGGGAAAAAGAAGTGACGGAAGACCTTGTGAAGCTTTCGGCCAAAGAGATGCGCCAGCGCATTAAGGGCAAGCGCATTGCCATGGTGTTTCAGGACCCCATGACCAGCCTGGACCCCACCATGACCATTGGCAAGCAGATTATGGAGGGGATGCGCTACCACTATAAAACACCCCGGGCGGAGGCATACAAGCGCGCCGTGGAGCTGCTGGAAGAAGTGGGCATTGAAGACGCGGAGAAGCGCATGAAAAACTACCCGCACCAGCTTTCGGGCGGCATGCGCCAGCGCGTGGTGATTGCCATTGCGCTTGCATGCAAACCGCAGCTTTTAATTTGTGACGAGCCCACCACGGCGCTGGATGTAACGGTGCAGGCAAAAATTTTGGAGCTGATTCAGGATATTCAAAAGCGAACCGGCATCGCTGTCATCTATATTACGCACGATTTGGGCGTGGTGGCGAAAATAGCCGATTTTGTGAATGTGATGTATGCGGGGAAAATTGTGGAATGCGGCACGGTGGACGATATTTTCTACGAGCCGCGCCACCCTTATACCTGGGGGCTTTTGTCCTCGATGCCAGACCTGGACACCGCCGATGAAAAGCTGTACACCATTCCCGGCTCGCCGCCAAACCTGCTGCACCCGGTGAAGGGCGATGCCTTTGCGCCGCGCAACGAATACGCCATGGCCATAGACTTTGAAGAAGAGCCGCCTATGTTCACCATCAACAGCCACCACAAGGCGGCCACCTGGCTTTTGCACCCGCAGGCGCCCAAGGTGGAGATGCCGGCGCAGCTGCGAAGGCGCATCGACGCCATGCTGAAAGGGGGCCAGTGAGATGGAAACCGCGGCAAGACAGCCTCTTTTAAAAGTAGAGCATTTGAAGCAGTACTTCAAAGTGAACAAATCGTTTATCGTGAAGGCGGTGGATGATATTTCGTTCGAGATATTCCCGGGCGAGACATACGGGCTTGTGGGCGAATCCGGCTCGGGCAAATCCACCACGGGGCGCAGCGTCATCCGCCTGTACGACCCAACCGGCGGCACCATCACTTTCAATGGGGAGAATATCACCGGCAAAATGACGGCCGCGCAAACAAAAATGCTGCGCACCAAAATGCAGATGATTTTCCAGGACCCCATGGCGTCTCTGAACCCGCGCGAAAAGGTGATAGATATCATTGCACAGGGGCTGGACGTGCACCACCTGTATCAAGACGCCGCCGAGCGGCGTGACAAAGTGTATCGCATGCTGGAGCGCGTGGGCCTCTCGCACGAGCATGCCAACCGCTACCCGCACCAGTTTTCCGGCGGGCAACGCCAGCGCATTGGCATTGCGCGTGCGCTGGTGATGAACCCGGACCTGGTCATTGCCGATGAGGCCATCAGCGCATTGGATGTATCCATCCAGGCGCAGGTGGTGAACCTGATGAAGGATATCCAGAAAGAGACCGGCTGCGCATACCTGTTCATTGCGCACGACCTGTCTATGGTAAAATATATCTCAGACCGCATTGGCGTGCTTCACCTGGGCCATTTGGTAGAGACGGGCTCGAAGGATGAAATTTTTGAAAACCCTGTTCATCCCTATACCAAAAGCCTGCTTTCCGCTATTCCGCACACAAACCCCCGGGTGGAAAAGCAGCGCAAGGCGGTGGGGTACGATTATGCCAAAAGCGGCATCCATTATGAAAACGGCACCCGGCGCCTTGTGGGCGGCACACACTATGTGCTGGCCACAGAGGAAGAGTTTGCCGCATGGACCGCACGGAAAGGAGCCAGGGAAGCATGAAATTCGAGATGCAGAACGTGTATGACTACATTGACCAGCACGCGGACGAATATGTAGAATTCCTGCGCACGCTGGTGCGCCAGCCCAGCATCGCCGATACGGGCGAGGGAATTCAGGAGATGGTGCAGCTGGTGAAGCAGTCGCTGCAAGGCATTGGGGCCCGGCCGCAGGAGATTGAAACGCCGGGCAACCCTGTCATCTATGCCGAGCTGAAAGGCGAGTGCAATAAGACCTTCGGGTTTTACGACCATTATGATGTGCAGCCGGTGGACCCGCTGAACGAGTGGGTGACGCCGCCCTATTCTGCCGATGTGCGCGACGGCGCCATTTACGGCCGCGGCGTGGCGGACAATAAAAACGGCCTTGCCTCTAAAATATGCGCCGTGGACGCGTTTCGAAAGGTGTACGGCAAGCTGCCCGTGAACGTGAAGTTTATTGTGGAGGGCGAGGAAGAGATTGGCAGCCCCAACCTGGAAGTGTTCGCCAAGGCCCACCCGGAACTGCTGGCCTGCGACGGCTACAACTGGGAGGGCGGCGTGAAAGAGCCGGGCGAGCCCGCACAGGTGCATTTCGGGGCAAAGGGCCTTTTGTATGTGGAACTGGAATGCCAGGGCCCCAAGACGGATTCGCATTCGTGCTATGCCCCCATCGTTACAAACCCCGCCTGGCGCCTGGTGTGGGCGCTGAGCACGTTGAAAGACCGGACAGAGCGTGTGTTGATCCCGGGCTTTTACGACAAGGTGCGCCCTTTGACGCAAGAGGAAATAGACATTCTGCAAACAGACCCCTACAACACCGAAGCGGCCAGGGAATATTTCGGCATTGACCACTTTTTGAACCACAAAACGCGCGATGAAGTGCTGCGCGGCATGTACTACGAGCCCACCTGCAACATCTGCGGCCTTGTTTCCGGCTATACCGACCCGGGCCAGAAAACGGTGCTGCCCGCAAAGGCCAGCGTGAAAATCGACTTCCGCCTGGTGCCCGACCAGGACCCGCAGGAGATTGCCGCGGCTTTGCGCAAGCATCTGGACGACAACGGCTTTGAGGATGTGCAGCTGAAGGTGACGGCCGCTGCGCCGGCTTTCCGCAGCGACCCGCACTCTGCCTTTGCGCGCGCTGTGGTGAATGCGCTGCGCGGGCTGTACGGCGAAGAGCCCGCCTTGCACTACAGTATGGACGGCACCTCGCCCATGCATGTGTTCTGCAAGCAGCAGAACATCCCTGCCGCCATGTTCGGCGCCACCAGCGACCGCTCGCTGATTCATGCGCCCAACGAGCACCTCACCATCTCGTCTTACATTGAGGACATCAAAATAATTGCCGCAGTGATGAACCAGATGGCGCTGGAGGATTGACCGCACCGCCGCCGCAGGCAGGGCCTGCCCGGGCAAGCGAAAGCTGCCTTCTGCCCGGCCCGGCGGTGTTTACCCCTGTGCCGCTGTGCACAGGCAGAAAAGGAGCGTGCTGCCCGGTGAAAACGATACTTTGCTTTGGAGATTCCAACACGTTTGGCTATGTGCCCGGCACGGGCGCGCGCTATGCGCGCGAGGTGCGCTGGCCCTGCCGCATGGCACAGCTGCTGGGGGAAGGCTACGAGGTGGTGGCCGAGGGCCTCTCTGGCCGCACCACGGTGTTTTCTGATTACATCGAACCCTACCGCGCGGGCATCGAGCACATTGTGCCCATTGTGCAAAGCCATGCGCCGGACGCACTGGTGGTGATGCTGGGCACGAACGACACCAAAACGCGCTACCATGTGTGCGCACAGGAGATAGGCTATGGCATGGAGGAAGTTTTGCTTCGCCTGCGCACAGCATACCCCTTTTCGCCTGTGCCGAAGGTGGTGCTGGTGTCGCCCGCGCCGCTGCGCTGTGAAGAGGGCATTGAGTTTTCCGCTTCCAGTGTGGAGAAATCGAAGCAGTTGGCGCCCATTTATGCCGGTATTGCCCGGCGCTTTGGCTGCAGCTATTTTGATGCAGGGCAGTTTGCCGCCCTGGGGGTGGATGGCATCCATTTTACCGAGCAGGACCACGCCGAAATGGCCCGCCGCGCAGCGGCGGCTGTACAGGCGCTGTTCTGAGGAAAAGCAAAAAAAGAAGGCCCTCTTCCTGCGGGAAGAGGGCCTTTTGCCCGCCATGCGTTATGCCTTTCAACGGATGTTATACCTCCAGGCATTCCGGGTGTGTTTTGAAATAATAGGTGAGCATGTGCAGAATGTTCAGGTGCACATCCTCAATTTGCTCATAACTTTCGCGCCGCACCACAAAGGCCGCCTCGGCAAAGGCTTTGATCTTTCCGCCTTCAAAGCCCGAGAGCGTGATGATGTGCGCGTGCTTTTGCGCCGCAAACTCGCATGCGCGCACCAAATCGGGCGAATTGCCCGAGGCGGATACGGCAATCAGCACGTCGCCGTCGTTCATCAGGTTGCCCAGCTGGAAGCTGAAAATATCTTCAAAGCTGAAGTCATTGCCCAGCGCGGTGACCTTTTCAATGTTGTCGCACACGGAAAGCACGCGGAAGCGGCGCTTTTTCGGGTCCTGCACAGCGTTTTTGCCAAAGTCGCACACAAAGTGGTTGGCCGTGCCCGCGCTGCCGCCGTTGCCCATGATGAACACCTGTTTGTCATCAAACCATGCCTGGCGCAAAATTTCCACCGCCTTGGCAAACTCCGGCTCTTCAATGGCCCAAATGGCGTCCGTCAGGCTCTTTTTATATTGGTCCAGATATTCTTTCATTCCAATCATCCTTTCTTTGCCCGCAAAATGGCCAGTGCAGCGGCGGCATACAGCCCGCCGTCATAGCCCAGCGGCGTGGGCATCACGTCCACATTGCCGCTTGCTTTGCGGTAGATATTCCGGCCAAGCGCCTGCTCAAGCTTCGGGCCAAACAGGTCGTAGGCAAGGCTGACGCCGCCGCCCAGTATGACGCGCGCCGGGTTCAGAAGGTTTACGGCCTGCGCCAGCGCTGTGCCCAAAAGCCGCCCTTCCAGCTCGAAGGTGCGAAGCGCGGCTGCCTCGCCCGCCCGCGCGCGGGCGGCAATTTCTTTTGCGGCGGGCGGTGTGCCGGCCTCGTCCGGCGTGCCGCCAAGCTCCAGGTAATTTTTGGAAATTGCGGGCCCGGCGGCATGCGCCTCCAGGCAGCCGCGCTTGCCGCAGCCACACGGGCGGCCGTTTTCCACCGCGGTGCAATGGCCAATTTCACCCGCATTGCCCAGGGCCCCGGTGTACAGCGCCCCGTTCAGAAACAGGGCCCCGCCGATGCCATTGGACACCGTCACATAGAAAAAATCGTCCACGTCTTTTCCGGCCCCAAACATCCGCTCGGCCAAAGCGCACGCCCGCGCATCGTTCTCGATGGCGGCGGGCAGGCCAAACTCCTGCTCCAGCAGGTGCGCAATGGGCACATTGCGAATGCCGGAAAAGCTGGCCTCCACCCACATGCCGCTGGCCGCATCGGCCAGGCCGGGAATGGTGGCCCCGGCTGCGCAGGGCGCCTGCCCGGGGCATTGGGCCAGCACTGCATGGCCCGCGCAGAACAGCTCGGCCAGCATTTCCTGCTGGGAGTGCCCGTGCCACAGGCTTTTTTGCCTGGCCAGTATGGTGCCGTCCTGCCGCAAAAGGCCCACGTTGTATTTGGAGCCGCCAATGTCAAAGCACAGAAAGGTGCGCATCATTCGTCCTCCCTTTTGCAGAAGCGGCGGTACTGCGTCAACACTTCCTCCTGGCTGGACGTGCCCGTCTGCCCAATTTTGCGAATGGTGACAGAGGCGCACAGGTTGCCAAGCTCTGCCGCCTCCTGCCAGGTGGCGCCTGCGCACAGCGCGCTTACCATGCCGGAGGTGCAAACGTCGCCGCAGCCGCACACATCCATCACCTTGGGCGCGGGCAGGGCGGGCACCAGCACACTGGCGCCTTTCTGTTCCACCAGCACGCCTCTGCTGCCGCAGGTGATTACGGCGCGCTTGCCGGTGCGCCTGCGCAGCTCGTGCTGGCACTGGCTCATGGCAGAGTGGCTGAAGGCGTCATCGGCGTGCTGGGGCCCCAGCACAAGGCTGCGCGCCTCTTTGTCGTTGCACTTGATGGTGACGCTGGTAAATTCATCGGCAAAGGCGCGGGAATCGGCAAAAATCAAAAGCTCGGGGTATTTCTGCGCCGTGGCAGCCAGCGCCGCACGCATTTGCGCCGTCACCACACCGGCGTCAGGCTCCGTCAGCTGGTCCAGCACAATCAGTGCGTCGCTTTGTGCGGCCGCCCGCTGCATGTTGGCTATCAATTTCTGCTGTGCATCGGGCGGTGTGGGCCGCCGGTTTTTGATGTCAAAGCGGTTGTGCTCGGTTTCCGTCCTGTTTTTCGGGGAGGAAAACATCGGCTTTGTATAGGTGGGGGTAAAAATATCGCCGCGCCGCACCACCCCGGCCGTGCCAATGCCGGCTTTTTCCAGCAGGCGCAGCAGCTCGAAGCCCTCGCCGTCGTCGCCCACCATGGAAACGGCCTGCACATCGCCCACGCCCAGCGCGGCCAGGTTGTTCAGCACCGTGCCCGCGGCCCCGGCGCTTTGCCTGCGGCCCGTCACCTGGTAGGCGGTGAGGCCCGTCTCTACACTGGGCTCGTCCAGGCTGCGGTCTACCTCCCACCAGCGGTCCAGAAACAAATCGCCCACTACGGTGATATGCAGGCGGCCAAACCCGGCCAGAATTTCCTGCAAACGTGCCAGCGTCATATCGCTCGCCTCCTGTTCACGGTTGGCCATGCAAAAGCTGCCAGCTCAGGGCGCGCACGGTGTCGCGGTGCACGCCCTGCACATAATAACTCTCTCCGCCGTCTGCAACGGTGCGCGCCATGATGGTTTTCCAGGGGCGGAAATAATAGCGCGGGTCGCTTTTGGGCGGCGCCTCGTGGATATTTTTGCCCTCCAGGGGCAAAAGGTCGAACACGGCCGTGGTGAAATGGCCAATGGTGCGGCCCTCCTGCTTGGCCACGTTGCGCGCCATGGAAAGCGCTTTCAAATAGACCTCTGGCCCAATCACCGCAGAGCCGAAATTCAAAAATACGCCGTTTTCCAAATTTTCAATGGTGTGCGCATAAATAAGAAAATCGGTGTAGGTGGCCGCGCCCAACGCCGCGCCGTCGGCCTCCGGCTGCTCGTGCACAATATCGCAGCCAATGCCAATGTGCACGGTGGCGGGCACATGCAGCTTATAGCAGGCCGCCAGCACACTGTACTGGGCATAGGGGAAGTTGTGCTCTACAATCCACTTGCCCAGCGCCTCGCCTGCGCCCAGGCCCAGCTTGGCACCCTCGTTCAGGGCGCGGATGTATTGGGCGTCCTCCTGCCAAAGGCCAAACTGGCCCTCGCTGATATACTTTGCCACGCTTTCCGTGGTGGCGCCAATCATGGCAAACTCAAAATCGTGGATGGCGGTGGCGCCGTTGAAAGCAAAATGGGTGATATAGCCCTCTTCAGCCAGGCGAATGAGGCAGGGCCCTACGCCTGCGCGCACCACATGCCCGCCCATCATCATCAGCACGCTTGCGCCCTTTTCGCGCGCCGCGCGCACGCGCTGCGCCAGCAGGGTTATGGTGTCGTGGTGGTATTCCGGTTTTTCCTCCGGGTTTACCATTACGCTCAAATCAAGGTCGTGCACGCGCTCGCTCAGGGGCAGAAGCATCAGGCGAGAGCGGTCGAACTGTTCAAATGGCATATCACTGCGCCTCCTCTTCAAACAAAAACGCTTCCAGTTCGTCAATGGCACGGTAATCCGGGATAATAATATCCGCCCCGGCGCGAATCAGGCGCTGGCGCTTCCACTCATCCACGCCCTGCCGCGTCTTTTCGTTTGACGCCACACCGCAGGCAAACCCGCCGGCGGCCTTCACATCCTCAATCTCCACATAGCCGTCGCCAAACCCCAGCAGGGCCTCGCCCGGCAGCTGATTTTCCCGCAGGATGCGCTCGATGACCATTTTTTTCGAGAACGTCTTGTAGTCGCGCTGTGCGCCGTAGATATGCGGGCCAAAATATTCCGTCAGGCCCAGCAGGGCGGCTTCTTCCTTCACATGCCCGTCGTCTGTGCCGCTGGCAAGGTACATGGTAATGCCGTGGCGGCGCAGCATGGCAAGCAGCTGCTGCGAGCCGGGCACCAGCCAATCGGCGGGGGCGTATGTGCCGTCCGCAAGGCCGGTGCGCCGCCCATCCACTGCGCGCAGCAGGCGCCGCACATATTCGTCCTTATATTCCTGCGGGTCTTTTGCGTTGCCGCCCATGGCGTTGATGCGCTGGGCAAGCTCGATGCATTGATAGATGGTTTGCTTGCCGGTGTTTACAAAGATGAATTCCTTTGCCTCTTCGTAAATATCCTCATAGGGCCTGCCCGCCGCACCGGGCGCGGCGGCAAGTTCGTCTGCAAAATAGGGAATCATGATGCCCTGCCAGCCCTCGCGGATGAGGCTGAGCGTGCCATCAAAATCGAACACGGCATATCGGAAGCTGCGCCGCGCGCTCCTGGGGCGCACCACTTCCAGCGTTTTGTTTTCCATCAGAAAAATTTCCTTTCCCCTCATTGGTTTTGACACATGGAAGGGCTGTGCGGGCAAGGGCTTTTGCCCCTTGGCCGCACAGCCCCACTGCGACGAATTGTTCAATCCACCTTCAAAGCGGCATCGAAGCTCACGTCCGAAGGCGAGAAATTGATCTGTTTTGTAAATTCAAAGGCCTCGGTGGCGCCGAAGGTGCGCTCCATGCCGCTGTCCTCCCACTCCACGCTCAGCGGGCCATCGTAGCCCATCTGGTTCAGCTCGCGGATGATGCCGTCAAAATCCACATCGCCATGGCCCAGGGAAACAAAGTTCCAGCCGCGGCGGGTGTCGCCGAATTCGATGTGGCTGCCCAAAATGCCGCCGCGCCCGTCCAGCGTCACTTTTACGTCCTTCATGTGCACATGGTAAATGCGGCTGGCAAAATCGCGCAGGAATACGCAGGGGTCCACACCCTGCCACTGCAGGTGAGAGGGGTCGAAGTTGAGGCCCAGCGTGGGGCGCCATTCCAGCGTATCCAGCAGCTTTTTGGTGCTGTAATAATCGAACGCAATTTCGGTGGGATGCACTTCCAGCGCCAGCTTGACGCCGCACTCGTCATACACGTCAAAGATGGGCGTCCACAGCTCTTTGATGCGGGCAAACCCGGCCTCTACCATGCTTTGCGGCGTCTGCGGGAAGGAATACCAGTATGCCCAGATGGGGCTGCCCAAAAAGCAGGTGACCACTTTGATGCCCAGCTTTTGGGCCGCGCGCGCCACCGTTTTCATCTCTTCCACCGCCCATGCGCGAATCTCGTCCGGCTTACCGGAGAGGGCGTTGGGGGCAAAGTTATCCAGGCGGGGGTCCCAGTTGTCGCCCACGCACTGGCCAATCAGGTGGGCGCCCAGCGCCCACACTTTCAGCCCGTATTTTTCCAGCGTGGCGCGGAACTGCGCCACATAGGCATCATCCTCCAAAACTTTATGAACGTTGATATGGGCCTGGCAGGCGATTTCAATGCCCTCATAGCCGATCGAGCTGACAAGCTTGCACAGCTCTTCCAGCGAGAGGTCGCCAAACTGGCCGGATGCAATGGTGATGGGTCGTTTCATATATATGGTTGCCTCCTTATCCTACATCCACGGCTTTGTTCTGCTCGCTGGAAAGCTGGTTTGCAAACACGGCCTTCATGGCGGGCAGCACGCTCTCGCCGCTGATGGCGGGCGGGGTGCCCGTGCGGATGCTTTCAATAAATGCGTCAATGACGCCCGTCGACGTGCGTGCGCCGCTTGTTTGGTCTTTGTTCGAGGTGAGCTTATCCAGCTCATAAGGCACTACGGTGCCATCCCGTTTTTCCACAATCAGGGAATACTCCGGGTCGTCATACATGCGGATAACGCCCTCTGTGCAATACAGTTTGGTGGAGTTATTCTCCTGCCCGTAGTTCGTCCAGCCCACAGCCAGCGTGCCCACGGCGCCGCCTTCCAGCGTATAGGTGCAGAAAGCGTTGTCGTCCACGGTGATGGGCCTGCCGTCCGGGAACTTTTTATCCAGCGTGGCCAGCACCGCATAAGTGCGCACCACCTTTTGGCCGGTGAGCCAGATGAGAAGGTCTGTTTTGTGCACGCCAAGGTCTGCCATGGCGCCGAAGGAGGCCAGCCGTTTATCGAAAAACCAGGAATCCTTCTTGCCTGTCCAGCCCTCAGGGCCGGGGTGGCAGAAATGGGTCTCGAAGGTGACAAGCTGGCCTACCTCGCCGCTGTCCAGAATTTTTTTGCCCATCACATGCGCTTTGGCAAGGCGCTGGTTCTGCCCAATCATCAAGTATTTGCCGTTTTCCCTTGCCGCAGCCACCATGGCCTCGCAGTCTTCCAGGGTGGTGGCCATGGGCTTTTCACACAGCACATGTTTGCCCGCGCGAAGCGCCTGAATGGCCATGGCCGCATGGGAGGTGTTGGCCGTGCACACGCTTACCGCGTCCACGCCGGATGCCAGCAGCTCTTCCACTGTGCCGTATGCCTTGCCGCCAAACCTTTTTGCAAATTCCTCGGCCCTGCCGGGCACAATGTCATAGAATGCGGCCAGCTCGCAGTATGGGTTTTCCACATATTCGGGCGCGTGCCGCACTTCGGTAATTTTGCCGCACCCGATGATGCCTACTTTGATCATATTGTTGCCTCCTGTTCAAAAGGGCGCCTGCCCTGAAACCGCCTTTCATTTTTTATGGTTCTGGAAGCCCTGCAGCAGCACGGCAATGACAATGATGGCGGCGGAAATGGCGCCGTTCAGGAAGGTGGAGACGTCCGCAGCGGTGAGGATGTTGGAGATGATGCGGAACATCAAAACGCCCACGAAGGTGCCTACAATTTTGCCACGGCCGCCGGCCATGGATGTGCCGCCGATTGCCACGGCGGCAATGGCGTCCATCTCAAAGTTCAGGCCCGCGTTAGAGGCGGCCACAGCCGTCATGCGCGAGGCGTAAATAACAGCCGCCAGGCCGCACATCAGGCCGGTGATGGTGAAGATGATGGTTTTGATAAAGGTGACGTTGATACCGGCAAGGCGGGCGCTGGTCTCGTTCGAGCCAACGGCATAAATGTGCTTGCCAAGTTTTGTGTGCTTCATAATGATATGGAACACAATGGTGACGGCAATGAAAATAATCATCAGGTAGGGCACCTTGAAGCGCCCAAAGCCAATGCCGCCCACCGCCAGCTGACGGAAGGAATCATACAGTGCTTTATCCACGGTGAACGGGCCGCCGGAACCGAAGTGGTTGATGATGGAACGGCACGCGCTCTGCATGGCCAGCGTGGCAATCATGGCGGGCATGTGGCCCTTTGTGACAAGCAGGCCGTTAATGGTGCCGATGACGATGCCGAACGCACAGCAGAACAACAGCATCACAATGGCGCTGCCCGTCTTATTCAGCACTTCAATGCCGAAGCCGCCGATGATGGCAAGCTGGGCGCCCACGGAAATATCAATTTGCCCGGCCGAGATAATCATGCTCATGCCCATGGCAATCAGGCCAACCATCGAGCTTTGCACGAAAAGGTTCGTGACATTGGTCCAGGAGAAGAAGTTCGGGTTCACGCATGTGGCGATCACCAGAAGCAAGATCAGGGAAAGAATAAAGCTGTATTCCTTCACCACCATTTTGAAAAACTCTTTTGGAGTTTGTTTTTTCAAAGATTTAAGCATTTTTTGCACCCTCCACATTCGCACCGGTAGAATAGTACATCACATTCTTCTCGGTCATTTCCTCGCGGCCCATCACCGCGTTCACCCTGCCTTTGTACAGCACCATGCAGGAGTCGGCCACTTTGTAAATCTCCGGAAATTCGGAAGAGAACACCACAATGGCCTTACCCTGTTTGGCCAGTTCCAGAATGAGGTGATAGATCTCGAACTTTGTGCCCACATCGATGCCCTGCGTGGGGTTATCGAACAACAGCACCTCGGCGTCCGTCTCCAGCCATTTGCCCAGAATGACCTTCTGCTGGTTGCCGCCAGAGAGCGAAGTGATGGGGTCGGCCGGGTTGCCGGCTTTGATCTGCAGTGCCTTCTGCTGGCGCACAAAGCGCTCGCGCTCGGCTTTTCCGCTGATTAAAAGCTTTTTCCATTTGGTGTTCAAAAACGCCATGGACATGTTATCCAGAATGGAAAGGTCATCGTGAATGCCACGCTCTTTGCGCATGCGCGGCACAAGGGCCATGCCGTGGCCCATATGGAACTGGATGCTTTTTGCGCTTTCCAGTGTCTGGCCGCCAAAGCTCAGTTTTCCCTTGCAGGGAATTACGCCAAACAGGGCGTCTGCCAGTTCGTCGCGCCCGGAGCCCTGAAGCCCCGTAATAGCCAGAACTTCACCCTTGTGCAGCTGGAAGCTGATATCGTCAAACCCCTCGCCCGAAAGGTGCTGTGCCTCCATGGCAATTTCGGGCCGGATGTGGTTTACATGGTTTTCAAACTCCGCATCGTGCAGCTGGCGGCCAATCATCAATTCGGTAATGCCGTCCTCGTTGGTGTCTTCAAATTTTCCCTCTGCCACCAGGCAGCCGTCGCGCAGCACATAGTATCTGTCGCATATCTCGAACAGCTCGGGCATTTTGTGCGAGATATAAATAAAGCTGACGCCCTCTTTTTTCAGGCTGCGCATGATGCCGAACAGGTTTTCGATTTCATGCGTGGAAAGGGCCGTGCTGGGCTCATCCATAATGATAAGCCCCGATTTGAACAGCAGCGCCTTTGCAATTTCTACCAGCTGTTTCTGTGCGGCATTCAAATCGCACACCAGCATATCCAGGTTGATGTTTACCTGCATGCGTTCCAACACCTGGGCGCAGCGGCGCTTCATCTCCTCTTCACGCAGCAGGCCGCCCCGACTGATTTCATCGCCCAGATACATATTTTCAAACACTTTTAAATCGTTGCACAGGTTCAGCTCTTGATGGATGAACCGGATGCCGTGCTGGTTGGCAACTTTGGCGCTTGTCATCACCACCTTTTGCCCGTTGATGAGCACATCGCCCTTCGTGGGAAGGTAAGTGCCGGCCAGCACATTCATCAGTGTGGATTTTCCGGCGCCGTTCTCGCCCAGCAAACCCAGAATCGTACCGGGCTCGACGGTGATGCTGACATCGTTTACTGCGCGGGTGGGGCCGAAATCCATCACGATGTTTTTCATTTCCACAAGCATCGAGCAGTTTCCTCCTTATTTTGATAGAAAAAGGGGCCGGCCGGCAAAGGCCGGCCGGCCTCACAGTGTCATGGTTTGCTCACATGCAGCCTATCACTCGTTGATGGCATAACGCGTGGTGTACGTATCGCTGGCGCGATAGCTTTCAAAGTCTTCATCGCCGGCCAGGTCTGCATTGGTGATGGAGAAGGAGGGAATGAGATAGGTGCCGTTCTCGTCCTGCTCTGCGGTGTACGGCTCGCCAATCAGGTCACCGATGCCAAGTTCGAACGCATCGCGGATGAAGGACGGCGAGAAGAAGCTCGTCCAGAACTTCACACCCAGCTGCGTGCTCTCAAATTTCTGCATCGTCTCTTCGCGGCCGCCCACGGACGTGATGAGTTTCACATTGATGGTGGCTTCGCCGGAATAGGCATCCAGTGCGTTCATGATGCCGTCCACGATTTCATCGTCATGCGTCACAATCAGGTCAAGGGCCTCAATCTCTTCCACAGAGTGCGCGTTCAGCCAGTCTTCCATCTGGCCCTGGGCCTCTTCGGTAGACCAGTTTGTCACCAGCGTCTCGGCAACCTGGTTGAAGTTGTCGCCCAGCACGCCGTCCATGCCTTCGCTGCGCTGGCTGGTAACAGTGGAGCTGTCGCCCACGAAGCGCAGGTACTGCACGTCGTCGTCGTCCGCATAGAACTCATTCAGATATTCGCCCATGGCCTTGCCGATGCCCACGTTGTCGCCCATGATGTCGCCCACAAACGTGTCAGCGGTGAAGCCTTCAATCAGGCGGTCATACACAACCAGTTTCACACCGGCGTCCACAATGCTCTGCGCGGCGCTGCGAAGGGCTTCGCCCTCCATCGGCCACAGGATGATCATATCCATATCGCCGCCGGCCAGCAGGTTTTCAATGGCTTCAATCTGCGCTGCGGCGTCAATGCCATCGCGCACGGTGATGTCCATGCCGGGGTATTTCGCCATCATCTCTTCGGCCATCAGGTTCGCCTGCGCAACGCTCTCGCCGGTGAAGCCATGGTCGCCAGAGGGCGTTACCACGCCGATCTTGTAATCATAGCTCTGCGTGCTCGCGGGGGTAGAGCCGCCCTCAGAGCCCGCAGAAGACGCGCCGGAAGAAGCGGGCGCACCGCCGCAGGCCACCAGGCTCAGCGCCAGTGCCGCTGCCAAAACAACTGCCAGGAACTTTTTCATAAAACGAGCCTCCTTATGTGCTGTTCCCTGCGCCTCGCAGGGATACGTTTTCATGAAACGACAGCCTTTTTCTGCGGCAGACGCCGCATTTCCTCCTGTCTGTTCGTTTCATTTTCTGAAAAAATTATAGCAAAATATATGTGCGAAATGCAACAAATATTTAGTTAAAGAGACATTTCCCCTGTTTTGCATGACTAAATTCATACCGATTTGGGCATTATGTTTCTGTTTTTCAAAAAATTATGAAATGTTTCTGAAAAACACTGTTCTTTTTCATGAAAGGGTGGTATACTGACATTGGCGGAAGCCGGCCCGAAAGGGCAAATTGGGCGGAAAGGACGGAAGTGCAATGGCCATGAAAAAAGATTTGCCCACGGTGGCGCAGCTGGCACAGGCGGCAGGTGTTTCGCCCGCCACGGTGTCCCGCGTGCTGAACCACAAGGGCATTGTAAAGGCAGATACCTATAACCGGGTGGTGGCCGTGCTGCAGGCAAAAGGCTACCCCTTTGTGGAAAAAGCGGGCCGTGCAGACCCCTCTGACGTTCTGATGATCAGCCTGCCCTCGCTGGATAACCCCTTTTATGCCGATATTGTGCGCGGTGCCAAATCGGGCGCAACGCGGCATGGCTACCACCTCATCATCAACGAAAGCCACATCAACCACAACACCCTGCCCGGAATTTTGGAACTGGTGCACAGCCTGCGCATCTCGGGCCTCATTACAGTAAACCACATCTCCACCGATATTCTGCACACGCTAAGCAATGTTGTGCCGCTGGTGCAGTGCTGTGAATATGACGAAAGCACAGACCTGCCCTATGTTTCTGTGGACGATTTTGCGGCCAGCAAAAAGGCCACCGACCATCTGCTGTCGCAGGGGTGCAGGCGCATTGCCTTTCTCAGCGGGCCGTCGCGCTATAAATATGCGCGCTGGCGCCTGCGCGGCTATGAAGAGGCGCTGCGGGCGGCCGGCATTGCGCCGGACCAGAACCTGGTGGTGCAGTTCCCGGAGGTAAGCTGCGAGCTTGCCATTGCCAGCACCATGCAGCTGCTGCGCACAGCCGAGCCGCCGGACGCCTTTGTCACCACCTCGGACGTATATGCCGCCGCCGTGATACGCGCCGCGCGGCAGGTGGGCCTGCGCGTGCCGCAGGATGTAATGGTGACAGGCTTTGACAATATAGAGTTCTCTACCGTCACCACGCCCAGCATCACCACCGTAGACCAGCCGCGCATCCGTATGGGGCTGATGGCCTGTGAACTTCTGGTGGAAAAAATTTCAAACCCGGTACTGCCCTCCAAAGGCGTTTTGCTGGAGACAGAACTGATTGTGCGGGAATCGACGTCTGACAGCCGTTCGGCACCCGTGATAACAGAAGAGTTCTTCCGCCATCCGTTTTAAAAAAGCAGCCCCTGCGCCAGCACCCTTCCGGTGCTGCCACAGGGGCGGTTTTCCGTTTTGCCGCTGCGGCCCCAAAGCCTGCTTGCGTCGCACGGCGTACATTCCCGTTAAATATTAAACACAAAACGGCTGCCCACGATGTACTGGCGGCCAATTACCAGGGGCTTGCCTTTGGCGTCCAGAAAATAGGCGTTCATATAGAACATGGGGTCGCCGGTGATGATATCCAGATAAGAGGCCTGCTCGGCCGAGGCGCGCACAATTTCCAGCGTGCAGGAGGTGGTGGATTCCGGCCTTCTGCCATAGGTGGCGTCCAGATAATCGAACAGCGATGCATTGGAAAGCGCCTCATAGGCGTCCAGCAGGCCCTGAAACGGCTTGTAAGGGAAAAAGTTGTTTTCCAGCATTACGGGCTCGCCGTCCGCGGTGCGCACACGCTGAAGGTAAATCACATCGGAATGCGGCTCAAGGCCAAAAAAGCGCACTTCGTCTGAGCGCGCAGGGCAGCGCTGGATGCTGATGACCTGGGCGCCGGGTTCCATACCGCAGGCGCGGCACGCTTCCGAAAAGCCCATCACATCACCGTTCTGCGCTATTTTGCGCATTACCTTCGGCTGGCTGACATAGGTGCCCTTGCCCTGCTTTTTGACAAGGTAGCCCTCGGTGCACAGCTCTTCAATGGCCCGCCGCACGGTGATGCGGCTGACATGGTACAATTCAGAAAGCTCCGGCTCAGAAGGGATTTTTTCGTCCGGCAAATATTTTCCCTCCGCCAGTGAGGTTTTGATATCCTCCATCAACTGCTGGTACAGAGGGATCAGGGAATCTTCATTCAGCTGAAAACCCATAAAGCTCTTTCCCGCCTTTCGGCCCGCGCCCGGTGCGCGGGATAGACTTGTGGGCGGCATTTTGGAAGAGAAAAGGCCGCAGCAAAGCCTGCGGCACCCTTTGCCCGCCCCATTGTGTAGATACTGAATATTATATTAGCGTATTTTGCTGAATCTTTCAAGTTTTGCTTGGTTAAAACGCTAAAAGTATGCCCTTTGCTTGAAAAAACTTTTGTATTGTGTTATAGATATGATGTAAGACGTACCATAACGTTACATACATATTTCGGAGGGAACGACATGTCATTTTTAAAAGAGATGTTCGGCACAGAAAAGCCCATTCTGGGCCTGCTTCACCTTAAGCCGCTTCCGGGCGACCCGTTCTATGCGCCGCACGGCAGCCTGGACGATGTGGTTGCCTGTGCCAGGGCAGACCTGGATGCCCTGCAAAGCGGCGGGGTGGACGGCGTGCTGGTGACCAATGAGCTCAGTATCCCGTATGAAAAAAAGGTGTCTGGCGTAACATTGGGCGCCATGGGCATGGTAGTGGGCGCTTTGAAGGAACATTTCACCGTTCCCTACGGTGTAGAGGCCATTTACGACGGCGACGCCACCATGGAGATTTGCGCCGCCACGGGCGCAGCCTTCACCCGCTGCCTGTTCACGGGCGCCTGGGCGGGCGATTTGGGCCTGGTAGACCGCGATGTGGCAAAAACCCTGCGCCTGAAGGCGGCCCTGCGGCTGGACGAGCTGAAGATGTTCTATTTTGTCACCAGCGAGGGCGAAGTGTATTTGAACGACCGCAGCTACCCCGACATTGCCAGAAGCATGCTGTTCAACTGCCGGCCGGACGCGCTGGTGGTGGGCGGCGCCGCCGCGGGCGTGGGCCCGGGGGGCGAGCTGCTGCAAGAGGTGCGCGCCGTGGCCAAGGGCGTGCCGGTGGTGTGCGGCACGGGCTGCAAAAAAGAGACAGTGGCCCAAATTTTGCAAAACTGCGACGGCGCCTTTGTGGGCACTACCTTTAAAAAAGACGGCGTGTTTGAAAACCGTGTGGACGCACAGCGCGTCAAAGCGTTTATGGACGCGGTGAAGCAGATGAGGGGGAATGTGTGATGAGATATTTTATGGGCATTGACGTGGGCACAAACGAGACAAAGGCCGTGCTCATTGACGAAAAGTGCGAAATTGTGGCCTTTGCCAGCTGCGGGCACGACCTGCTGAACCCGCAGCCGGGCTTTTTTGAACATGACGCGGAAAAAACCTGGTGGGGCGATTTTTGCCATTTATCCCGCCAGCTGCTGGCCGAAAGCGGCGTTGATGCGAAAGACGTGGGCTGCGTGGGCCTTTCGGCGCTGGGGTGCGACTGTGTGCCTGTGGACGCCGAGGGCACGGCGCTGTGCAACGCCATTCTCTATGGCGTGGACAGCCGCAGCCACAAGGAGATTGAATGGCTGTATGCATACTATGGCAAGGAAGAAGCCGAGCGCTTGTACGGGCACGAGCTGTGCTCTTCCGACATTGCGCCCAAAATTTTGTGGGTGAAAAACAACCTGCCGGACGTATATGCAAAGACGGCAAAATTTTTGACGGGCTCTTCTTACCTGTGCGCCAAACTCACCGGGAAATTTACCATTGACCGCTATCTTGCAGAAGACTTTGCGCCGCTGTATAATTTAACAAACGACACTGTGGACGAAGAGCACTGCGGCCTGTATTGCCGGCCGGACCAGCTGGCCCAGGTGTGCAACGCCACCGACATCGCGGGCACCGTCACGGCCAAAGCGGCGGCGCAGACAGGCCTTGCCGAGGGCACGCCGGTGCTGGTGGGCACGGGCGATTCCGGCGCAGAGGCCATCTCCACGGGTGTGTTCCGCCCCGGCGATATCATGGTGCAGATGGGCTCCAGCTGCTATTTTGTGTATTTGACCGACCATCTGTTAAAAGAGCCGCGCCTGTGGCCCGGCACGTTTATCATTCCGGGCGTATACTCGGTGTGCGCGGGCACCAACACGGCCGGCACGCTGACAAAGTGGATGCGCGACGAGTTTTACAAAGACGCCGTTGCGGCCGAGGCTGCGGGCGGCGAAAACGCCTATGCTGCCATGGCGCAGGAGGCTGCGGCCATTCCGGCGGGCAGCGACGGCCTGGTGTGCCTGCCGTATTTTGCGGGCGAGCGCACGCCGCTGAACGACCCGTTTGCCAAGGGCGTATATTTTGGCCTTTCGGTGAACCATACGCGCGCCCATCTGGTAAAGGCCGGGCTGGAGGGCATTGCCTATACCATTGCGGCCCATCTGGACCTTTTGGAGAAAGAACATGGCGAGCCGCTGCGCCGCATCATGGCGGTGGGCGGCGGCACCAAAAACCCCGTGTGGCTGCAGGCCGTGGCGGATGTGACAGGCCGCGAGATCTGCACCGCCAAGGTGACATTTGGCGCAGCGTTCGGCGACGCCATTATGGCGGCGCTGGCCGGCGGCGCCTATGCCAGCTGGGACGAACTGGCCAAGGTGGTTACGGCAGACAGGGTCATCCGCCCGGATATGGCGGCGCATGCCGTGTATGAAAAGCAGCGCGTGGTGTTCAACGAGCTTTACACGCGCAATAAAGATTTGATGAAAAGCCTGTAACGGGCATCTGGCAGGAGGATACAGAAATGGCACAGTGCGGCATTTGCGAACAGCGCGAGGGCGTGCGCGAGGCGGGCGTGTATATGGACGGCGAAAAAAAGACTGTGCCCGTGTGCGCCCACTGCGTCTACGAGGCCATGCGGAAGAACTTTTACGGCATCGGCTTCGGCGCGGGGCTGCAACTGTGCTGGTTTGTGGTGGCAAGCAAGGGGCTGGCCAGCCTGCCCGGCATGTTTGCCGCGGTGATTGCTTTGTACGGCCTTGTGCGCCTTGTGATGCTGCTTGCGGCGCGCCTTGTGCTGCGGGGCGCCCAGGCCAAAGGCGGCCCTGTGCCGGAGTGGACGTGGAAATATGCCATGGCCCAGGCCGTTACGGAGGACGCCCTGCGCGATGCGTATGCAGAGCAGTTCTGCAATGTGAAGGTGCAGACGCCGCGCGAGTACGAGCGCCTGCACGCGGCAAAGTGACGGGCTTGCCCCGGCCAGAGGCTGTGTGGGCTGGCACGCCGCCTGTAAAATTAAGAAAAGCGCCGCCGGGCGCGCATGGGAAATGCGCGCCCGGCGGCGTTTGCGGTTTGCGAAAACAGAATCGGTTATACGCACCATGTGCGCATGCAGAAAGGCGAGAAAAGGGCTTGCGGCGCGGCAGGCCTGCCTGGCGCGCCCTGGCCCTCAGCGCGGCTGCTGCTGGGTGATGCAGTGCACGTTTCCGCCGCCGTATACCACTTCCAGTGTGTCTACCCCCACCACTTCTTTATCCGGGAAGATGGCAGAAAGCTGGGCCAGTGCCGCCGCGTCGTTCTCGTCGCCGAACTGCGGCACAATGACGCCGTTGTTCACAATGAGGAAATTCAGGTAAGAGGCCGGGCACACCTCGCCCTCCTGCCGCGGAAAAGAGCCCTCGGCGGCGTCGATGGCAAAGCCTTTCCCAATGCACACGGGCACTTTCGGCAGGCAAACCTTGTGCACCTTCAGGCGGCGGCCCTTTGCGTCCGTCATGGCGCACAGGGCCTCATAGCTCTCGTGCGCCACCCGGTAGAAGGGGTGCGCCTTGTCGTCTGTCCAGATACAGGCCACCTCGCCCGGGCGTACAAAGCAGGCCACGTCGTCCACATGGCCGTTTGTCTCATCCGGGTCGATGCCGTCCTTCAGCCAAAGCACCTTTTCCGCGCCCAGATATTCGCACAGCATGTGCTCGATCTCGGCTTTGTTCATGTGCGGGTTGCGGCCGGGGCTTAAAAGGCACATCTCTGTTGTCAGCACAGTGCCCTCGCCGTCCACATGGAACGAGCCGCCCTCCAGCACAAAGCCCTTGGGGCGGTAGCGGTCTACACGCTCAATCTCACAAATTTTGCGCGCCACGGCGGCGTCTTTATCCCAGGGGAAATAGGCGCCGTCGTACAGGCCGCCCCATGCGTTGAATTCCCAATCTACCGCGCGCGTCTCACCGGCGGCGTTTTTCAAAAAAGTGGGCCCGCAATCCCGCACCCAGGCGTCATTGCTGGAGATTTCCACCACACGCACGCAGGGCGGCAGTTTGGCGCGGCAGTTCTCATACTGCGCGCAGGATACACCTACCGTCACCTCTGCAAAGCGGGCCACAGCTTCGGCCACCCGCGCATAGGCGGCCTGGGCAGGCTTTGCGCCATCGCGCCAGTTATCCGGCCGTTCGGGCCACAGCATCCACACCTGGCGGATGGGCGAAAATTCGGCCGGCATGAAAAAGCCGTCCTGTTTCGGCGTGCGGTTTGAAATAGAACAAGGCATAAAGTGCTCCTTTCCGGGAACAGAGCCCCGCGTATTTGCCCCATCATACCGAATCGATATCAGAAAGTCAAGCGGGCAGAAGGGCCGTTTGCCTGTGCGTGCGGCCCAGGGCAAACGCTTACAAAAACCTTGCGGCTTTTTTTGTTTTTTTTGCACGTTTCGCGCAAAAGTGCAAAAACGGAAAAATTGCGCTTGCAAGTTTGGGGCACAGCCTGTATGATATTACACGATAACAAAATGCGGGGGCGCCCCGCGCAGAAGAATAGAAGGAGGCCAAACCAGTGAAGAAGTTGATCAGCCCGCTCGACCTCTCTACCGGCGAGATTGATGAAATTATCGCTTTGGCAGACAGGATCATGGAAAACCCCACTGCTTTTGCCCACAAATGTGACGGCAAAATCCTGGCGACATTGTTTTTTGAACCCAGCACCAGAACCCGTTTAAGCTTTGAGGCAGCAATGCTTAGTTTAGGCGGCAAGGTGCTGGGTTTTTCTTCGGCCAATTCCTCCAGTGCGGCAAAAGGTGAAAGCGTGGCAGACACCGTGCGCACGGTAGAGTGCTATGCCGACATCATTGCCATGCGCCACCCGAAAGAGGGCGCCGCCACCGTGGCTGCGGCAAAGGTGGCCTGCCCGCTTATCAATGCGGGCGATGGCGGCCACCAGCACCCCACCCAGACCCTGACCGACCTGCTTACCATTCACCGCGAGAAGGGCCGCCTGGATAACCTGACCGTGGGCCTGTGCGGCGATTTGAAATTCGGCCGCACGGTGCACTCGCTCATCCGCGCCATGATGCGCTATCAGAACATCAAATTCATCCTGGTAAGCCCGAAAGAGCTGCAGGTGCCCGATTACATCCGCGATGACCTTGAGAACGGCGGCTTTGACTTCCAGGAGGTAGAACGCCTGGAAGACGCCATTGGCGCAATGGATATTTTGTATATGACGCGCGTGCAGCGCGAGCGCTTCTTCAACGAGGAAGACTACATCCGCCTGCGCGACAGCTATATTCTGGACGCCGAGAAAATGAAGCTGGCCAAAGAGGACATGATTGTCATGCACCCGCTGCCCCGTGTGAACGAAATTTCCACCGAGGTGGATTCCGACCCGCGCGCAGCCTATTTCCGTCAGGCCCTGTGCGGCAAGTTCGTGCGCATGGCCCTCATTCTGAAAATGCTGGAGGTGGAGTGAGATGCTGAATATCGACAGTTTGGAAAAAGGCCTTGTCATCGACCATATCGAGGCCGGCAGAAGCATGGAGATTTACCGCGTGCTGGAGTTGGACAAGCTGGACTGCAGCGTGGCCATCATCAAAAACGCCCGCTCGAACAAAACCGGCCGCAAAGACATTATTAAAATTGAAGACCGCATCGACATCGACCTGGACGTGCTGGGCTTTATTGACCCGCACATCACGGTGAATACCATTGATGGTGGAAAAATCATCGAGAAAAAACAGATGAAGCTGCCCGAGCGTGTGACCAACGTGGTGAAATGCAAAAACCCGCGCTGCATCACCAGCGTGGAACAGGAACTGGACCATGTGTTTTGCCTGACAAACCCCGATAAGGCGCAGTATCGCTGCCTGTATTGCGAGCAGGAGTATGCCCGCAAGTAAGGGAAAAACAAAAACAAAACAAGGCACGGCCAGCCCCAAAACGGGGCGGCCGTGCCTTGCTTTTTGCCGCCGGATGCAAGGGCGGTTTTCCGCCGGAAAGGGAAGGGAACGCTCTTGATTGAGGGCTTTTCGCAAAGTGCCAAAAAAGGCCCGCAAGTTTTATAACAAACACTGAAAAATTGCCGTTGGGGTTGACGAAAACGGGCACAAGTCTTATTCTATATATGACGTTATAATACGACCCAAAACGTCGCATTATGGCCCCTTCGGGGGAAAACCTTTTTAAGGAGGGTATCTCATGCTGAAAAAGAAGAAAAAATTTGAGCTGCCCCATGTCTATACCATCGCATTTTTGCTTATCATCCTGTTTGCGATTTTGACATGGATCGTTCCTTCCGGCCAGTTCGAGAGGACGATGATGGACACGGCGGCCGGCGAGCGCGAAGTTGCCGTGGCAGGCACCTATCAGGAAGTTCCGAAGGTGGACGAGGAAGGCAATGACATGCGCCAGGGCTTGGGCGCTATTCTGATGGCCCCTACCCGCGGCATTCAGGCGGCCAGTGACGTAGTTGCGTTCGTTCTGCTGATTGGCGGCTCTTTCGCCATTCTTACCAAAACGAATGCCATCAATGCGGGCATGAGCCGTGTTATCAAAAAGCTGAAGGGCAAAGACATCCTGCTCATCCCGGTGGTGATGCTTCTGTTCAGCATTGGCGGCACCTCGTTCGGCATGTCGGAAGAAGCGCTTCCCTTCTATGCCATTTTCATGCCCATCATCATGAGCCTTGGCTATGATTCCATGACGGCGTTCATGGTGTGCTTCCTTGGGCCTCAAATGGGCTATATCGGCTCTACGGTGAACCCGTTCAACGTGCTGATTGCACAGGGCGTTGCCGGCATTCAGGGCAACCCCCAGCTGTGGTTCCGCTTTATTCAGTATGCAACCTTCACCATCATTGGCATCGTGTGGGTTATGATGTATGCGCGCAAGGTGAAAAAGAACCCCACGGGCTCTATTACTTACCAGGACGACCTTGCAAAACGTGAAGAGTTTGCGGTAGACAGTGTAGATTCCGACATGCCCTTTACGCTGCGCCAGAAACTGGTGCTGATTGTGTTCGGCGTGGGCATGGGCGTCATTGTGTGGGGCCTTGTCACCAAGGGCTGGTATATGGACGAAATCAGCATGGTGTTCCTTGCCATCGGCCTGCTGTCCGGTATTGTGGGCGGCCTGGGTGAAAAGGAAATGGCCAACGAATTTGTAAAGGGCATGGCAGATTTCGCCTATGCGGCTGTCATCATCGGTATTGCCCGCGGCATCCTGGTGGTGGCCGAAGGCGGTATGATCATCGACACCATCCTGAATGCCCTGGCCAACATGCTGGCTGGCGTGCCCACCGCTGTGTTCACTACGCTGATGTACTTTGTGCAGGCGCTGCTTAGCATTCTGGTGCCGTCCTCTTCTGGCCTGGCCGCACTGACCATGCCGGTAATGGCGCCCCTGACGGACCTGATGGGCGTGAACCCCGAGGCTTCTGTGACGGCGCTTTGCATTGCCAACCAGACCATGAATACCATCAGCCCCACCGCAGGCATGACGGTTGCCGGCCTTGCCGTGTGCAAGATCAGCTTCCCCCAGTGGTGGAAGACCTGCTGGAAGTTCATGATTGTGGTTGTGGTTGTGGGCCTTGTGTTTACCGCTATCTCCGGTATGCTGCCGGCCTGATAGAATTCCTTCTCCTCACCCATAAGGAAGAAAAACCCCGGGTGCTGCCCAGCAGCCCCGGGGTTTTTTGCGTGCGCAGGCGGCGCGGCCGTTTTCAGGTGGCCCTGCCCATTGCCTGCGATGCTTGAACCCGCGCCTTCCCACCGCGGGGCACGTTTTTATAATGCCTTGTGGCTTGGTTTTGTGCGGGCATTTCATGGTGCCCGAAAGGGGCTAAAACTCATTGTTTCAGCAGCCATTTCATTCCGTCCGCCACTCGTTCGGCCCCTTGAATAAAGTGGTTGCCCCGGTTCATCTGGAACATGGTGACAATGCCTCTCTTTCGGTAAAACGCTTGAACGGCCTTTGTGTTTTCCTGAACGGTTTGCAGGGCAGGGTTCCGGGTTTTGGCCTCCTTATCTCCCAAAGAGAAGTATAAACAGCCCGGGCGGCGCTTCGGCTCGTGGGTAAAGACGTATTCCAGAAACCCTGGAAACCAAAGAGAGCCGGAGATGCACCCCACCCGGGTGAATACATCGGTTTGATAAATGGCATGCAAGGCAAACAGGCCTGCCAAAGAATACCCGGCAATTCCCCGCCATTCCGGGGCCCGGGGCAGCTCTTTTTCTGCTTTGGGCATAATCTCCTCCACCAACAGGTGCAGGGTTTCGCCGGCCCCGCCGGTGAAGGGCTCCCCGTTCTTGAAAGCTGCCGGGCTGTCCCAAGGGGCCATGTCACGGTTCCAGTTCAAGCCGCTGATAGCAACCAGGGTGAATGGCGGGCAGCCGGCTGCCCGCGCCGCGTCCAATACCTGCTGCCCCTCGCCGGCGTATGTATTCAGATAGAAGATGGGGGCACCCGGAGCGATGGAGGGGAAAATGGAGATCGTTTTACCGGCAATGGAGAAGGTGTGCATCTGGGGTTACCCGCTTTCTGCTTTTCGGCCGTTGGCCTTGCTATGCTTCACAAAATTTTAAAATCCATCTGACAAAGGCCTCTCGCACCAGCGGGAAGCCATGCTGCAATCACCTTACACCCAGCAAGTGCATCACCACTACGCCGGCCGCAATCGGGAACAGAAGAAGAAAAATTTGAGAAAGCGCACTTCGTTTTTCGTTGCTGCAGAATGCTCTGCCTGGGCTGCCAAGATAATAGAGCTTGATTTGCACAGGAGGAAAAGCGCGCGCCAGATATTTATACTGATATTGCTTTTCCGCAACCTCGTAGGCATAGGTGGCATGGTACCATGAGGTGGTTTTCTCATCGGGTGTGACGCCATCGTCCCAATACGAAACCCTTCTGGCCGTCACAACATGGCCCAGTGCAACTGCCCGTTCTTTGCGCCTGCTGCGCGGTGGATGGGAACGCGTCCATCGCACTTCCAGAATAAAGAGGATAATCATAACCGCAATGCCAATTACTGCATTCAGCTGAAGAACATCCGTGCAAAATTCTTTTATCAGCGCCACAAACTCCGACATGCTATTCTGCATAGGGCCTTCTCTTTCCTCACGCTGCCAAGCTTATGGAAAAATCATATCATAGCACGCGCCGGCAGGCAAGGCCCGGTTGTTCTTTCTCTTCTCAAAGAAAACGCTCTGGAATCAACATTTTTAACAGGATTTACGAAACGAAAAGCAAAAAACAAAAAGCCCGGAAAAGCGCATAACAACCGGCTTTTCGAGGCTTTTTGCTTGGTGCGCCCGACTGGATTCGAACCAGCGGCCTTCCGGGTCGGAGTTCCCTGACAGTCAAGAGAAAATGGCTTTGTAAAGCCGTTTTTCGTTGGTTGTGCACAAAGTTGAAAACCATATAAAAAGCCCGCGAAGCCTTTTCAGAACTGGCTTCGCGGGCTTTTGCATGTATTGTGGTCAAGAAAACGATTGACACTGGGCATGTATAACTTCAACGCCTCGAAAAAAATAAGGTCGATACTTTTTGTTTAATGTGGCGATTTTACAGGCTTTACCACATATTTATCGGCATAACTAATTGCCCGGCATTAAAGATCGTCTTATCTTTAAATCGGCGGCATTGCGCTGAACAAGCTTCGGCCGCTGATTCTGGAAGAATTGTGTGTGGAGCTAAACAAACGGAGAAAGCGCAACGGCGAGCCGGTGTGTGAAGTCACGGTGTGCAAGTATCTCCAGACGCTCTCGGCGGTGCTGGAGGGCACAAAGCGGAACGGCAATCTGCTCTATAGTCCCGCCCATCGGGTGCGGGGCATCCGGTCTGGAACCGCTGCTGGAGGAAGGGGTGAGATATTTCGGCGTGGGCGGTGCGCTGGGTTTCAACACACTGGTGGCAGAAAAGCCGTTGATGTTGCGTGAGAACCGACCTGAAATACGGATCATTCTGGTGCAACCCTTCCCTGGCTACCAGAATCGCTGGACGCCCGCCCTGCAGCCCCGTGCAGCGATTGAATCGAAGGTAGATAAGGTGGTCATCTGCCGCCAACGCCCAGTCATGAGGTCTTTCTGGCCTGAGGTCGTCACCTGGTGGACGGCGCCTCCTGCTGTATCGCTTGGTATACCCGCGCCACTGGCGGCACCGCACACACCCTGCGCTATGTGCAAAGGCAGGCCCTGCAGGAGTGGAACGTAGCACGGCTCGGCGAATAGAGATAGTTGCGCCTTGCCGAACTGAACGGGATTTTTTATAATAAGGATAAAAGATATTGCTTTGTGCATGATTCTCTAGCCCCAAAATTTAAGAGTTCCAAAAATAGGATTTTTCATCTGGTATACTGAAACTGCTTAAAACCATAAAAAGGTGTGATCGGTATGTTGCAGCCCGGCCTTTATGAACAGGTTATCAATGAGAAGATCGGTGGTGAGCTGAATGCGCTTCCTGCCCAGCGATGTGCCACGGCGGCCATCGACAAGGCTGAGGCGTCCCAAGTGTTGGCACAATACTTGGCCGAAGTGGCTCAAAAAGGGCTGGATGATTTAGCGGATAAGGGTGGCGATGTGACCGCCCAAATTAATCTGGTTAATCAACTGATTCAGACCATCGAAAAAACAACACAAGAAGCTGATTTTGCTCCGCTGCGCGTCGACGGCAGGGCAGAGCAGCTTCTTGTGCTTTTGCGGGAAAAAGATCCCCTGCTGGTGATGAGCCGCACGGCGGATGATCTGCCCCGGCCCGAGACATCCTTAGCCCGCAGCAGTCTGTTCACCGGCGCATTGAACGAGCCCCAGATGTTCTCTGAGCTGAAAAAGGAGATTTCTTGCGCTGACCGGATCGACATGCTGGTGTCCTTTATCAAGTGGAGCGGCCTGCGGCTGATCCTGGAGGAGCTGCGAACCTTTACCCAAAACGGTGGCCAGTTGCGGGTGATATCCACCTCCTACATGGGAGCTACAGACCCGAAAGCCATCGATGAATTGAACCGACTGCCCAACACCCAGATCAAAATCAGCTACGACACTGACCGCACTCGCCTCCATGCCAAAACCTACGTGTTTTACCGTAACACCGGTTTCACCACTGCCTATGTAGGCTCCTCCAATCTGTCCAAGGTGGCAATGTCCAGTGGGCTGGAATGGAACGTGAAGGTCACAGCGAAGGATCTGCCTACTACATTAGAGAAGATTTCAGCCACCTTTGACAGCTACTGGAACGCGCCGGAATTTGAGCTCTACCAGGAGGGGGAACACGACCGGCTGCTCCGCGCCCTGAAAGCGGAGAGGGGAAAGGGGAATGACCATCCCCGGGATATGCTGTTCAACATCCACCCCTACGCCTACCAGCAGGAAATCCTGGACAAGCTGGACGCCGAGCGTAAGGTGCGCGGACTTACCCACAACCTGGTGGTAGCGGCCACCGGCACGGGCAAGACGGTGATCTCTGCTTTTGACTATCGGCGCTTTTGCAAGGAACACCCCGGCGGCACCAACCGCCTGTTGTTTGTGGCCCACCGGGAGGAGATCCTTCGCCAGAGTCAGTACACCTTCCAGAACATCCTGCGTGCCCCGAACTTTGGTGACCTCTTTGTGGGCGGCAGCCGTCCGGAGAGCCTGGACCATCTGTTTGTCTCTATCCAGACGGTAAACTCCCAGGATCTGTTCGACCTCCTGCCAGCGGAGTATTATGACTACATTGTAGTGGACGAATTCCATCATGCCGCCGCGCCTACCTATCAGCGGCTGCTGGACCATTTTCGGCCTCAGCTGCTGCTGGGTCTGACCGCCACGCCGGAACGTATGGACGGCAAAAGCGTGTTGGACTACTTCGGCGGGCGTATCGCAGCGGAGATTCGGCTGCCGGAGGCTATCGACCGCAAACTGCTCTGCCCCTTCCAATACTTTGGTGTGGCGGATACCATTGATCTGGATGAACTTCGCTGGGTGCGGGGAGGCTACGACAAAAAAGACCTGACAAATTTGTACTCGCTAAACCGAGCGGTGGCGGAGCGCCGCGCCGGCCACATTCTGCAATCCCTGGACCACTATGTTATATATGTCCATATCCGGCGTAATCAAGGGGGCAAGGGTATCTCGCATAAACGGGTCGGGGTTAACGCAGCCGGTCTTCTGCGATGGGATTATTGATATAGTTGCCCTTATATGTATTCCAGTTTTCGGACAGTTTCTTACCGACATGGATGCAGTGAAGGGATTGGGCTTCTGCGTGTCGGTGGAGCATGCCCGATTTATGGCAGACTATTTCAACGGGCATGGCGTGCCATCTCTATGTTTGGTGGGGCAATCCTCTGATGAGGAACGTTACACCGCTAAGAAACGACTGGTCGGCGGAGAGCTTCATTTTTTGTTCGTGGTGGACATCTACAACGAGGGCGTGGATATTCCCGAGGTGAACACCGTGCTGTTTTTGCGTCCCACCGAATCGCTCACGGTGTTCCTGCAGCAGCTGGGCCGCGGCCTGCGCCTGGCAGAGGATAAGGAATGTCTGACGGTGCTGGATTTCATTGGGCAGGCAAACCGCAAATACAACTTTGAGGAAAAGTTCGCAGCGCTGCTCTCGAATAGTAACCACAGTGTGCAGTATGAAATCAAGCACGGATTCATTTCGGCACCCAAGGGTTGCTACATCCAGTTGGAAAAGAAACCAACCCAGGTGATTTTGGATAGCATCAAAAATTCCTTCGGATTGCGGGCAGGGCTAGTTAGCCGAATCCGCACTTTCGAAGAGGACACCGGTTTGTCATTGACATTGGCCAACTTTACCCGCTATTATCATTTGGACGTCCGCACTCTCTACACCAAAGCTAGCTTCGCCCGCCTGTGTGTCGTGGCCGGCGCAAGACCGAATTTTGAGGAGCCGGCGGAAGCGGTGCTCACCCGCGCCTTTGGACGGCTGGCCGCACTGGATTCCCGCCGGTGGATCAGCTTTCTGCTGGATATTTTGCCTCGCTTGAACAATGTGGACTTCCCCACGTTGCCACCCATCGAGCAACGGATGCTGCAGATGTTCTATGTGACGGTGTGGGGCAAGGCGGCCGATGATTGGCAGGATGAAGATGTGCTGAGCAATCTATATAGCCTGTCGGACAGTCCGGTCCTGCTAGCGGAATTGCTGGAGCTGCTGCGGCTGCGGTTTGACGCTATCGACTTCCTGGACCAGCCGATGGAATTGGGCTTTGACTGCCCGCTGGATGTGCATTGTACCTACACGCGCGATCAGCTGCTGGTTGCGCTGGATTTCAAAAAGCCTGCCACCGTGCGTGAGGGTGTCAAATGGCTGCCGGACAAGAAGCTGGATGTGTTCTTCGTCACGCTGAACAAGGCGGATAAGGACTATTCGCCCACCACGATGTACAAGGACTACTCCATCAACGAGATGCTGTTCCATTGGCAGAGCCAGAGTACAACAGCTCCAAACTCTTCCAAAGGGCAGCGTTATATCCACCATCGGGAACTGGGCACGAAGATTTTGTTGTTTGTGCGGGAGTTCAAAAATGATCTGGCCGGTACGGCACCTTATACTTTCTTGGGGACGGCCAACTATGTGAAACATGAGGGTAGCCGTCCGATGAGCATCACCTGGAAATTGGATGTGCCTATCCCGGCGAAGTACCTCAAGAAAACAAATAAATTGGTGGTGGGATAGCAACCTATCATCTGTACCCTTACGAGAGGAGGAGTTTGGATGAACTTGTTTGAGCGCATTCCAACTGAGCTCTTTTCTGTTTTAGCATCGCCCAACCGTGCATTGTATGCGGATGCGTTGGATGTTCTTTACGAGACGTATAGGGAAAGTTTAAAGATTCCGGAAGATACATTTTATTCCATGCTCAGAAGCAAATTGGAGGGGCAGCTGGCGGATGCCATCTTTGAAGATGAGGATATTGATGAGGAGGAATTGAAAGATATTTCAGGCCGGGCCAGATTCCTTATACGAAAATTATATAGTAAAGGGTGGTTCGAGAAGGAGCGTGGTGAGGACTTTGATGAATATATTACGATTCCAGGGTACAGCAGCCGGTTACTGGAAGTTTTTCATCAGCTACGGGACGATAGTCCTGTTCGTGGCTATTCCTATGTTTTCGGAACTTATTCTACTCTGAAAGTGGCGGCGGATAGTGACAATGTCTACGACAAAATGGCTGCAGTTTATGGGGCCTATGATAACACACGTGCGCTGATCAATCTACTGCAGATGGTCTACCACAATGTAAAGCACTTTTTCCAGATGCAAATTAAAATGCAGGAAGTGAATGATGTTCTTGCATCTCATTTCGATGAGTTTGGACAAAAAGTGGTGGAAGCCTACATACGACCGCTCAAAATTAAAGACTCCGTTCCCAAATATCGAGTTCCGATCCAAACTATTCTTACAAGCTGGATCCAGGATGAAGCCTTATTATTAGCACTATCCAACATGGCGCTACAAGATCGGCGCGGCACGACATTGAAGGAGTGCAGGAGCGATTTGCTCCAAAAGATATTTTGGGTAAAAGATTGTTATGACAGCATCGAGCATGACTACCTGGATGAAATTGATCGTCAGGTACGCCGATATACCAGAGCAACTACCCAGAAATTGGAAAATCTGACCAACCGGGACTACAACGTTCGGGGCAACCTGAACTATCTGCTGGGGGCTTTGGGAAGAAAGCACCGTGCCTCTGAATTGGTAGATCGGATTCAACCGGTGTTCCAACTGTATGAACAGTCCTTCCTTTCAGAAAAGAGTCTTTGGTATCGCAAGCGCCCCGGGAAACGCATAAAAGGTGCACCAGTTCTAGTGGGTGAAAGCGGGCTGGATGCCCAGGCCGAGGCCCAGGCTGCGGAGCTATTTCGGGCTGAGTATGGGCGCACTGCAATTGCGGCGTATGTAGAGAAATGGTTAGAAGATCGTAGAATCTGTTATTCCAAGGATATAGGATTGGCCGATGATAAGGCCTATATTATGAGTATGTTGGCTGTCCTCACAGGGAATGATCCCCAAGCAGACTACTTGGTCCAGGAACTGGAAGGCACTTACACAGAAAATGCATACACCATTCCCCAACTTCAAATTATGCATAAGGAGAGAAAAAATGAGCCTTGATTGGATGAGCACTGCAACACAAAAAGAGCTTGAAGGATTCAAATCTGTATGTAACCAACTGCTCAGCCGAACTTATGTGGTGAGAACTCTGTATAGACCGGGAGAAGGACGGGTCAACAATCCGGATTACACCTTTCTTTCTACCCATTTTGAGGAAATACAAGAGTATCTTGCTTTTTTGGACTGGGATCTGCGAAAGGATGATATGAATGGCTATTTTTATGTACTGAATACAGATGAAGCCAATCGATGCAACCTGAACAAAAAAGAGACAGCGATCCTCTTGGCCATCCGTATGCTCTACGAAGAAAATATAGAACGACTGGGGTTGGCACAAGATGCGATCTGCTCTGTCCGTGATCTCTTGGAAAAAGTGGTTACAGATTATGCTATATTGCCGGCAAAGCCTAATATGGACGAAGTAAAGAGGGCGCTTACGACCTTGGATAACCATTCTGTGATCCAAAGGATAGAAGGTAAATACAATCAGGCAAGTTGCAAATTTGCCATACTTCCCACGGTATTGTCAGTGGTTTCCAGTGAAAAACTCAACGCAATCGTATCTGTGCTGAGAAAGGAGGACGAAGGTGAAGAAGCTGAAGAAGATTTTGCTGATTAACTGGCTCTATTTCTCAAAGGAACTCATCGAGGTGAATGATATTAATTTCCTTACAGGGAAGAATGCCGCCGGAAAGTCCACTATCATTGATGCACTTCAAATTGTACTCGTGGGAGAGACAAATGCCCGCAACTTCAACCAGGCGGCAAATGAGAAGTCGCAGCGGACACTGGATGGATATCTCCGGGCAGATATGGATGAGAATAACCCAAACTCTCGGAGGGCAAAGGATTTTTCCAGTTTTATTGCCTGTGAATTTTGGGATGATATGGAAGGAAAGCAATTTGTTTGCGGTATCATATTTGACTGCCGAAGTGACGGAAGCCGTACGGATCGGTTTTTCATCTACGATGGAGCACTTCCTGAAGACAGATTTGTCCGTCAAGGGGAGGCCATCGACATCCCCGCTTTGCGCATTTTTTTAAAAACCTATGGCACCCACGGAAAGCTCTATGATACCCACGAGCAATATCAGAAAGATCTGCTGGCAAAGTGGAATGTTCATAACAAGCAGGTCATGCGTATGATGAAGAAAGCCATCTCCTTCCGCCCCATTGTGGACATACAAAAATTTATTACAGAAAACATCTGCGACATTCCAGAAAAACCGGATATCCAGGCCATGCAGCAGAACATCCGGGACTATAAGCGACATGAACAATTGGCCCAGCGGCAAGAGGAAAAACTGGAGGCTCTGCGGGATATTGGCCGCAGGTATCGAGATTGGCAGCAGGCAATTGACCGCTGGCGCATCCAATCCTTTTTGTCCCAGTGGGCAAAGAAGGAGGCACAAAAGTCCTCCATTCATCGTTCAGAGCAGGAGAGACAGGACTGCAAAACTGCTCTAGCAAAGACCGAAGAGAAAGCTCTGGAGCTGAATGATGAGATCACGCAAAAAGAGACCCGGAAACGGGAATTGGAATTGGCAGTAGCCCAGAGCGACGTTTATAAGGAGAAGGAAAAGCTCTTCAATCAAAAACAACATTGTATACTGGAAAGCCAACGACTGACAGCAGGACTGGAAAATCTGGGGCAGAATATCCGCTTGGAGGCCACCCGGGTGAGTGACCTGTGTGAAAAGATTTCGACATGGGATGAACGGGAGGAGCTGGAGCGAGTCAAGCAGACTGCGTTAAAGGCTGAAAAAGCATACGCAGCTTTGCAAAAGGGAGGAATAGAACTGTTCTCCCGATCACTTGCCCTCTTTGAAAGGGCACAGACGGCCACAGCGGAATTCTCCGGCGCAATCAGAGATGCTGCCCATAAAGTAGAAGACCGGTTTGAACAACATAAAACGGAAGCGGATCAGAAACGGGTGGCATTGGACAACCTGCGCAAGAACATCAAAGACTACCCCCAGGGGCTCTTACAACTGCAAAAACGCTTGCGTGCAGAACTGGAAAAGCAAGTGGGCTGTCCGGTGGAACTGCCCATCTTGGCGGACGTCCTGGAAATCAAAGAGGAAGCTTGGCGTGGCGCAGTGGAAGGGTACCTAAACACCCAGAAGTTTTATCTGCTGGTGAAGCCTGTTTACTACCAGGCAGCGGTGAAACTCTATGATCGAATCAAACAGGATTTCGGGCAAAACTCCTTTGGTAGCGGAACGCTCTTCATGGAAAAAGGCAAAGAAAGCGGGATGGAACGTGCACCTATCCAATTTGATTTGCGCACGGAATTAGGAATTGCCAACGAAGCCATAAAAAGCAAACAGTATTTTCCGATACTACTGAACGAGGCAATTGTCTGCTCGTTCTATGCGCTATCGCGTTTGTCGAGGGAATTGACCCAGCATCCGGTTCAAACACCACAGGAGTTGCAGAACCTTGATTTTCGGCATCTTTTTCCACGGCATAGCCCTGTGCTGCGGCATATGCGGATGGTCGCAGCGGCGACCTTTACGGTGGTCGATATGGGAAGTGCTGGCTTGCAGGCCTATTTTACGCACAAGGGTGACTCGAGCGGCTTTGCACTATGCTTTTTGCAAAAAATCAACTATGTTGGCCTAATACGGACTGGTGTGGCAGGAACTGCCGAAGCGGCAGGTGCTATCGACGCCCTGTATGGTAGTTTTGCCGCCTTAGCTGAGCGGCAGAAAAATCGGCTGGCGGCAGCAGCTCCCGACTTTGGGGAGAAAGCCGAGGTGCTGAAAAAAGCTGCCGTGACGATGGGCACGATCGGAAAAGTGGGCACCCCTCTTGGATTTGTCTCTGCGGCGATCGGTGTGTATGACGAGATGGCCAAAGCCCTTGTGGACCTTGGCATCGCCCGGGAGGAAAGAATCCGGGTGGAGAAAGAATGCGCTGTTCAGGTTCGGATCCTGCGTGAACACGAAGCGGAGATGGAAGCGGCCGTGGAGCAGTACATGACCCAGCGGTTGAGAACCTTGGCCGGAAACACGAATCGGATGGAGTATGCTTTCGCGGAAAATGATGCAGACGCATTTTTGTCGGGAAGCGCCCTGATACAAAAGCAACTGGGAAGGAATGAGACCATATCTTCCTGTGACCAATTTGATACGGTGATGTTGTCGGATGAGCCGCTGAAGCTGTGAGGAAAGGGCGTGCGTAAAATGAGGTTAAATAAGAGGGCTGCACTGAAAATATTTTGCTATCTGATGGCGGCAGATGGGGATGCGACAGCGGACGAACAAGAATGTTTTCAAGCAATTGGCAGCAAATTGGATCCCGACGGCTTTCATGGATATCAGGAGCAGATCGTCGAAGAGGTAGAGCGCCAGCTCCATAGCGGAATGGAAGAAGAGGACGCCTATGAATTACTTCTGGAGGGCATTGACCGGGAATTAGCGGAGCCGGCAGAGGATGATGCCGGGATTGGGGTGCGATTGCTGGTGTGGGATCTTTTGACGATTGCACTCAGCAATGCGGATTACGCCAGCGCGGAGAGAAAACTCATCAAGCATATTGTGCGGGTGACGGGAATGGAGCACTCTGTCTTCTTCGAAATGGAGCACAGCATGAAGACAATCGCAGCCATTGAAAAAGAGATGAAATGGATTGAACAGAGTACCCGTCCGTATGCGCAGGTCCGCCCGATCGTGGACGAACTGGACAAGCGCCGCGCTGCCGCGATGGAAGGCGTCCGGCAGTTGATCGAAGATGAAGCGTATGAGTCTGTCGAAAAAATCGAAATGCCCAAAGACAGCAAAATAGCAAAATGGAGCGCGAACCTTGCCTCTACGGGAACAGAACTCGGCGGAAAGTTTGCGGGGGCCACAAAATCGATTGCCGGAAGCATCAATAAGCAGACGCGCAAATTGTTTTCCCGCTCGAAAGACGCAAAAGCCGAAGAACAGACGGAAGAAAAAGACGCGCAAAACGGGGAATCAGAAATTGCAGAGGAGTGATCAAGAAGATGCCATTGCCAGTTGTCTTTATCGGAATCGCTGCCGCAACAGGAGCCGCCGGAGCAGGTGCTGCGGTAAAGGCAGGTGTAGACCATAACACCACGAAGAAGATCAATAGCAATACAGAAGAGAGGATCGTGCACGCAGCAGTGCACTTGGAAGAGCTTCGGCGCCAGTGCGGAGAAGCGTTGGAAAACTTGGGGAGAGAAAAGGTGCAGGTCCTGTCAGGCAGCCTTCTTCCTTTTGTGGATGCGTTCGAGAAACTCAAAAATGTTGATTTCACAGAGTCATCTGGTCTGCTGGAGCTAAGCAAGCTGCGCATCGACAGAGCTTCTTTTGAAAAAGTGGGCCCACAGGAGCATTTTGGCGTTTCACTGGCAGGTGGATCATTGGCCGGACTAACGGGTGGCGCATTGGCAGCGTTTGGAGCATATAGTGCGGCCTCTACGTTTGCTGTGGCTTCCACCGGCACAGCAATCAGCTCTCTCAGTGGTGCGGCTGCAACAAATGCAACCCTCGCCTTTTTCGGAGGCGGTTCGCTTGCCTCCGGAGGACTTGGCATGGCTGGCGGCACAGCGGTTTTGGGAGGCTTGGTAGCAGGGCCGGCATTGCTGGTCATGGGTGTTATCGTGGGGGCAAAAGCCGGAAAGGGCCTGGAAGAGGCGAAACGGTACGCCGCGCAAGCAGACGAGTTTTGCCAGCAATTTGAAAATGGCGCCGCACAGTGCGTGGCAATCCGCAGAAGGACCTGGATGTTCCATAATCTTTTGGCAAGGCTGGACGCGCTCTTCCTGCCTCTGGTCTTTGACCTGGAGCAGATCATTGTAACAGAAGGGATCGACTATGCGCTTTACAAGGAAAGCAGCAAGAAAACCGTTGCGATGGCGGCTTCTGCTGCAATGTCTGTAAAAGCGGTGCTGGACACGCCTATGCTCGCGGAAGACGGAAGCTTGGCGGACAGCACGGAAACGAAGCTCCCTCATTTTCTGGAAGATGTAAGGGCAAAAGAAAAACTGCTCGGCAACTGAACAAAAAGAAAAGGTCGCTGTACCTGGGTACAGCGACCTTTTCTGGTGCGCCCGACTGGATTCGAACCAGCGGCCTTCCGGGTCGGAGCCGAAGGGAAAAATAGGAAGAAAGCGGCCTATCAGGCCATTTTGTTCGTGTCGCTGACTTGCATTTGACTTGCATCTGTGGAGCCAGAAAGAAAATCATCCAGTTTATGCATTTTTCGGGCCTTAAAGAATTTATCGAGGTGAGTATAAATGCCAAGTGTAACGCTGATGTCGCTATGCCCCATCTGGTCACGCGCAGTGAGGACATCTACACCGGCAAGATAAAGGAGTGTGCAGAAAGTATGCCGCAGCTCCTGCGGGGTAAAAGTGTTTATCAATATAGGCAGACGGCCACGGGGCTTTCCATCTGCTTCTTTTTTGTTCGTGGCGTATTTATTCATGGCGTTGTGGTATCCATATTTGATATTAAGGTCTGCCATATAGCTTGCCCACAGACGCCTCCATGCGCTTTCTGTCATGCGGGCACCTCTGGCAGTATGGATAACATATAGGGTATCGGGGTCTGCCGCGCGCTCGGCCCGGAGAAAATCGGCCAGTATAACGGGGATATGCACCACGCGCTTGCCTGCTGCTGTTTTTGGGGGTTTGAGTTTATCTGCGACGAAATCCCAGCTTTTAGAGACCAGAATAGTCCTTGCGTCCAGATTTATATCCGGCCAAGTTACCGCGGTGGCTTCGCCTCGCCGCAGCCCTGCAAACATCATCAGCATGGCCGCACGCCGCGCCCGGTGCGGCGTGTCTATTATCCACTGGCGGCGCTCAACATCCAACCAACCACGCTTTTGCGATGGCCGTCCAGCGGGGACTACGACGCGCAAACACGGATTATATTGCACGATTTCAGGAATTGCCATAGCAAAGGCAGACTTGATGGTACACAATATTTCGGTGAGCGTTTTATGTGACAGCCCATTCTCGGCCAAAGCGTTCATCTGGCGCTGAATATCTGCCGTCCGTACTTTCGCAGCAGGCACAGGCCAAAGCGGGGAAAGATGCCGCGCATAAATCTCAAGTGTGCGCTGCCAGCTTGCGCCAACGCCCTGCGCCCGCTTGGCGTTCAGCAGAGCATCCAACAGGTCTTTGACGGTACGGGCTGACGCAAAGGGGTCTAACCCCCTTCCGAGAGCCGAACGATACTCGGCGGCCATCCTGTCCGCCTCTTTTGCAGTAGCGGCATAAATTGTTTTATATTTCCGTTTTCCCTGTGCATCGATGCCCAAGTAAATTTGCCGCGCATACCGGCCATCTGCACGCTTTTTGGATTTTGCCATATAAAACCACCTCCAAAAAATACACTCAATAACCTGAGAAAACAAACATTTTAAAAAAGGTATGGAATATTTCACTGTGAAAATTCCAATGAAATCTATTTACTTTTAATCCGGCTTGTGCATATAATATAGATGTGATGGATGATTATAGATGCTTTAGGCGGGCTTAGCATGCTTTTAGGCAGGCAAGCCCTTTAACCTTAATTTTTCGTAAAAAGTGGAGTTTTAGAAAAATTTGTCCATTTTTATATTGTGGTTAAAGGAATTGTTCGCCAAGTAGAGAGGAGGCTTTTCATTATGGCTACGAAGAGCATTCAGAAAATGGTTCAGTTTAAGTCCAAAAGTGACGCAAATCGGTTTGTTGATGCCATCGAAAAATCCGCCTTAATTACTTCACGTAAAATCGAATTGTCAAAACCTTGCGAAGAAGTGAGGGGCACAGACATTAAAAAGTATTTGGACAGATTCTAATTTTTAAGGGATGTGTGTAAAAATTCGATGGGAGTTTACAGAAGGTTTTCGTTAAAAGAGTTGATTGAACAAATTGGAGAGGAAAAGGTCAATGACATCCTCTCCAATTTTTCTTGTCCGCTTAATAGGGACGTTGAATATTTTCTTCATCATAGAGCTGTGCAATTTTCTAAATCTGCATTAGCGCCTACACATTTGGTGTTCTGCGATGTTGGAGAAACCGATTCTTTGATATTAGTAGGGTATTTTACTCTCACTACGAAAGCTTTTTCAATTCCTCGTGATATCTTTTCAAATACTCAATATAGAAAAGTCAAATCCTTCTCAATTGGAGATTCTATAGATGGGAATCTTACTGTTCCAGCGCCTTTGATTGCTCAACTTGGGAAAAATTATACGGACGGGGCGGATTGCCTGATTAGCGGAAATGACTTGATTGGCATAGCCTTAATGGAGATTGAAAAGATTCAATTGATTGCGGGTGGAAGAATTTGCTATGTTGAGTGCGAAGACAAGAAACCATTGCTTGAATTTTACACTAGGCAGGGATTTCAAGAATTTCAGCGGAGGCTTCTTGATAAAGACGAAAAAAAGAATCTCAGTGGAAAAGAACTGATTCAATTACTTAGATACAAAAAATAGCAGTATTAAGCGTACTGTAAGTACGCCGGACGAGTGGAGCGGCCTTCGATGGGCCGCTTTTTTGCTATATAAAAAACACCTCCTGGGTGCACTTGTCAAAGCCTGCCCGAAGGTGGTATAATCCATTTGCGAGGATGGATTGCCCACTACGGGTAAGCTATTCTATCAAAACGCTTCGGTGTTGGTAGCACCGGGGCGTTTTTTATTTTATTGCTCTGAGATTTGGACGGGATTAGTTTGATTTTTCAACAGGATTTATTTTTTCGATGCACGCAGCTTTTAGCCTGCCCACAACTTTTCCGCGGCATTGTACAGCGTCATTGAAAGGAACGGGGAGAATATTTGAGTTAAGAGACGTGAGAAACTTTTCTTCTCGGATTTTGATGTGGGGTTTCCCGTTAATAACAAAGAGACCAAGCTCACCCTCGAAAATATCTGGCTGTGCATGGATAAGCAGATAATCTCCATGATGATAGGGTGGAACAAGGGTATCGTCGATTGGAACAACAAAATCCGCCTGGACGTTGATTCCGCTTTTCGCAAAAAGGATGCCCTGCATTTCTTTATAAAGCCAGTCTTTTTTTGCCATGGGTTTCACCTTAGTATTTGAATAAATTTATTTCCAAGCTCAATAGCACTTTTTACATGGCTCTCTGCCCATGGCCTGCGCTTCACTTAGTGAAACTTGCCATGGGTTTTTCATGCCGCTGCAATTAGGATTGCTATGATACTTTTTCCCACTACCACTTATCCAAACCATATTCCCTTGGGATGGCTGTTGAGGGGCAGGCTTTGGTGTAGGAGTGGGTTGTGCTGGAACAGGCGTAGGATGAACAGTTGATTCCTGCTGTTGGGAAGTGGCTTTTTGACCGCTTCCATCTGTTTGCGTTGGGTTGGTATCAGCATCAGCATTTCTAGTTGGAGTGACTACAAGAGAATCGCCATCAGATTCTATTGTAATATCGCCTTGCATATCGGTGCGGAAAACTTTGACATCTGCATCACGCAATCTACTCAACACGGCATCGTCTGGATGTCCATAGCTGTTATCCGTACCTACAGAAATAACAGCATATTTCGGCATAACTTCACGCAAGAACTGATATGAAGTACTAGTTTCGCTGCCATGATGTCCGACCTTTAATACATCTGCGGACAAATCAGCTCCAATTACAGCTTGTTCCCCAGCATATTCGGCATCGCCAGTAAACAAAAACGAAGTGTTACCATATGTAATTTTCAAAATAATAGAAGTATCGTTCGTATCATCACTGGCATTTAACCCAAGGATATGCACAGAAGCAGAACCCAAAGAAAACTCTGTGCCAGCAGAAGGGATAATAATTCCACCGTTGATATCAGCACGGTTCTTAAAATTTTGGAATGCGTCACTATCATAATCTGTTACGGGGCAAAATATAGTACCCGCCGATGCGTATTCAAGGGCACCGGCTAGGCCACCAATATGGTCTTCATGTGCATGAGTGCCAATAACATAATCTAAGTGGCTGGCATTATGATTTTTAAGAACTGTATATATTTTAGAGGAATCTGCAACATTTCCCCCATCAATCAGCATAAAATGACCATCACATTCTATAAGTGCGCTGTCAGCCTGTCCAACATCAATAAATGTGACATTGAAATATGAATTTTCAATTTGGGGCGGAGAAGGGGAGGGAGTTGCGGAAATCGACGAAGAATCAGAGGAACTTGAAACCGCTATGGAAGGGGTAGACAATGGCGAAGAAGTAGGCAAGTCATGGGAAGAATTAGGGGTAAGGCCACTCGCTAAAATGAAAGCTGCTGCTAGAATGGCTATCCTAGATTTTGGTGCGCCGGGGATTTTTTCAAATAACCCACGAAAAATAGGAATGGGAAGTGAAATAATACCAACCACCAAGAAAAGAAAAGAAGAAACCGTTCCCAAATACACAAAGAAAGCTAGTATACAAAATACAGAAAAAAACCAGTTAAAAATAGTTGAACCGCTTTTCTTTTTCATGATAAACCCCTTTAATATCAGTCTTTATATTCTGTCGATAAAGAACACTGTGAATCTCTCTGAAAAAGATATACAGGATGATGACAAGAGACAATCTTTTTCAAATACACTCTGGGCATGGTTCAAATCCGCGCGCCTCTGCATCGTCTTTTGGGGCAGAAACGTCTAATATTACAATACGTTGTGGGTCTTCTTGGTAAATTTCTTCGATTTTGTGAAAATCTCCGCACATAAAGTAATGATATAGGCCGGTTTCTGCATCCGCTACATAATCACCGAATACATGCGACGCACTGAATGTTTCCAACAATTCATCTATAACATGATAGTTTTCATCCTCCAAAAGCTGGTCTGTTGCATAACATAGTGCCATATATTCAGTGGCACAAAATTCAATTCCATCTGAAAACCCGGCCTCATAGGAGATTTCTTCCTGGTAAGCTTGTTCTTCTTTTGACACATAGTCATAATTTGAACAGGAAGTCAAAACGAAAATACAAACGGCCAAAAGAGCGAACGCCTTTGAAATGCGCATGTTATCCCCTTCTTTTTTGTTTAACTGAATATAAGCCGACTATATTCTTTATAGTACAACTTTGCAACATATTCAGATACGCCCATGCGATGGGCAAGGTCTGTATAGGTTTCACCCTCAAATATGTATTCGGATGGTTCCGGGCATAGCAGGCAGGCGGCAAACAATTCGGCTTCCCGCTCGTAGCAATCGGTTTTCATATGTGTGCACCTATCCAAAAATACACGGTTCAAACCACGATGGAACATGTGATGGGCCAATTCATGCGCCATTACAAACCGCTGCTCGTGTTCATCCAAATTCGAATCTATAAAAACCATTGGGATGCAGTGAATCGCTTTGTATATCCCTCTTATTCCCACCATGGGAAGAAAAAAGATTTTTACACCTTGTGAGGAAAGAATTTCCTCTGGATTGTTCGTCACGTTCTCGCCAATGATGGCGCGGACGGTTTCGAACATGTTCATGCCCGCACCTCTTTTCGAATCCGTTTATTTTCCCTTATTTATTTTTTTTGCATAGGTTAAACCAAGCTCCATAGCCTGCCGCAAGCTCTCCATAGCTTCCGGCGTGGCAGGCTCACCGTCAAACATCAAATCTCCACTATTCTGCATCTCTTGCATAAGCTGTTCCAGCTCAACCGCAATATCTTTTTTATCTTGCTCTGTAAGCCCGTCACTACTTGTGACGGGCCTTTTTGTTAAGCCTAAAAGCCGTTCAGCTTCCTTCATAACAGCAGGGCATATCCCAAAAGCTGAGAGCATCCGACGCTTTTCATCGTCATTTTTGGCATTTTGCCAATCTTCAATGCAGTCGGGTTCCCATTCAGTGGGGAAGGTATAGTTAGACATTGTGAGAAGATAATCGCTTGTCACATTTAAGGCTTCTGCGATTTTGTTGAGTGCAGCACCACGGGGCATATACCCATTATTTTTCCAATTACTTACATTCGATTTATTGATTCCAAGAGATTGCGCAAGCGCAGTAGGGCTAGTCCCGTTACGGGCAGCTAACAATGAGAAAATGTCATAAAACACAAAACACACTCCTTATTTTTGTACAATGCGCCAAAGTTCAAGAACATGTCCAAAACCTATTGAAAAGTTCATGTACATGGAGTATGATTTATGCATGGGTTGCAGAACATGAACTTTGGCTAAACGATTGAAGTGGACAATACACAAGGCAAGTACCAGTTGCCGAGTAGTATGACACAGCAATTATATTCTGTTCTTCATCTTCTTGAACTTAGAATATCACAAAAGTTCATGTTTTGCAACATCACTAAGAATTAGGGGGTGAATTTTGTATGCCTGCACAATGGACTGGAGACGTTGTTGGGAAAATGCACATATATGGAGTGTCCATTAGAGACATGGCCTCCTTTATGGGCATTACACCGGAATACACGGGCCGTGTTTTGAACGGGAAGGATGAGCCTAAAGGGGCGGAAGAAAAATTTAGACTGGCTTTGGATGAGCTTATCCGGCAAAAGGGGATTTGAAATCGGAAATATTTTCCTGTGGCTATAGGGTATCGCAAATGAAGTCCAATAAATTGGACAGCAAAAGAAACGAGGTGAGCAAGAAAATTAAAAGTACAATAAACAGGACTTGAAGAACAAAAGAAAGGAGACGGGTATGAGGCTGACTACAAACACACTGGACGTTGCACGGCTGCCTGTGGTGCTGACAGTATCGCAGTATGCGGCAATTTTGCAAATGAAACCGGATACCGTGCGTAAGCTGCTGAGAGACGGCGAGATAACCGGCAGCAAGGTGGGGCCGCGCCTTTGGCGCATCCCGCGGGAGGAAGTGAGCAAATACATTGCAAAGCAACAGGCCGCCCCGGTGCTGTAACACCGAAGCGGCAAGGGAGAGACATGGAACATGAAGCAGTTTTGGAAGGATTTTTGCCTTGTGGCGGCGATTGTACTTATGATTGCGGCGCTGGGCGGCGTGATAGACGGATGCCCTGCGGGATGGGTAGCGGCGCTGATGGTGTTTGTTGGTTTGGGAGGCGTTGTTTGGCTGATATGGCAAAGCGAAATGAAGTGATAGAGTGCCGGGGATGTGAATACTGGCGGACGATGGGAAACAGCAGCAAGTGCATGCACGCCTGCCACTACTGCATTGAAACAGGGAACCTGCGGGGCATGCCTGCGGCAGAGTGTTACAAGCACGAGGGCACGCCCTACAAGCCAAAGAAAAGAGGTGTAAGACGTGACAAAAGAGCATGAGCAGATGATGGATATGGTGCGCAGCGCAATGGAGATAGCAGAGAGCCGCGGGAACTATGCTGCAAGTGTGCGGTTGCTGTTTGACGCCACAGTGGACGTGATGCAGCTGGAGGTAAATGGCAAGGTATACACGCTGCGGGCTGGGGAAGAAAAGGCACTGCGCACGGCACAGCGTGAGATTGGACGTGCACGCGAGGACGTGGAGGAAGAAGCGGCAGAAATGGAGGCGAGGCAAAATGAAACAGAAAGATAGAGTGCGCATTGTGCGCGAGGCCGGGTACAAAGGATATGACAAAAGCCTAGACAGCAAGTGCGAAAACCCGCAGAAATATGGAGTGCGCAGACTGGACGAGGCGCAGGCGGCCATAGAGGCGGTTGCAACCGCGCCAGAGGGCGTTTTGACGGGCAAGCAGGGGAAACGGACGGGTGACAGGCACAAGCCCGGCGCACGCATTTCTCACCGGCTGCCGGTGGAGCGCCGGGAGCAGATACGGGAGGCAGTTATCACATGTGGATATGGCACGGTGCAGCACTGGCTTGAAACATGCGTATACCGCCTGCTGACAGAGGCGGAAAAAAGAAAAAGCCCTGCTGGAGCCGGAACCTCCAACAAGGGCAGCATGAAAAATCACACTATCTAGAGGATAGCATCAAATAAGGAGAATGTCAAATGTGTATGTTTAAAAGCATGTTGCTGTTAAAGGATAAAGTGTTCTGCCCGAATTACGACAGTCACGAGGACATGATAAATGAAACCGGCATGGAGCACGGCCCCATGCGCGAAAATTTTGTGCGGGTAGAAATTACGCCGCCGCATGATGATTTGACAGTCCCCATTGATAAGTGGGAATACAAGGTAGACCAGGACTATTTGCCGGAATGGTATGTGGAAGAGGTAGACAAGCCGCGCTGCTTTGATGCCTTAAAGGCGTGGGCGGTAAAGCACATTCTGGTTGGGCAAGATGTGCCGGAAGTAAAACAGGGCGAATTTGTTGTGCTGGTGAATTGTAATACGGGAATCGTAAAAGGCACAGTGCAGAAAGTCTTGGGCGGCACAGTGCAGGAAGTCTGGGACGGCGGCACAGTGCAGAAAGTCTGGGGCGGCACAGTGCAGAAAGTCCGGGGCGGCGGCACAGTGCAGGAAGTCTGGGGCGGCACAGTGCAGAAAGTCTGGGGCGGCGGCACAGTGCAGAAAGTCTGGGGCGGCGGCACAGTGCAGAAAGTCTGGGGCGGCACAGTGCAGGAAGTCTTGGACGGCGGCACAGTGCAGAAAGTCTGGGACGGCGGCACAGTGCAGGAAGTCTTGGACGGCGGCACAGTGCAGAAAGTCTGGGACGGCGGCACAGTGCAGAAACAAATTGGCGGTATTGTAATTTATGCAGATGGACGTATCAGTGTATGTAACAAGAACTTTTATCGCTTGGTTACACCGGAGGCGACGAAATGACACTGCATGAAATCGTGGCCCAAAACATGCGCAGCCATTGGGATTATGCGCCGGAGCCGGAAGCGGTGACGCGCTGCCCGGAATGCGGGCGATATCAAGGCGAGGGCGACGTGCTCTATTTTTACACGGGCACAGGTGAGTGCGTAGGGTGCTGGCGAGACGTAGAAAAGCACAGTGCAGAGGGCTTTGACTAGGCAAGACCAATGCGGAATTACAAATTCCTCGCATGCAGACTGGGGCGGCGCAGAATGCAATTCCCGCTGTAATGGATGACGAGGCAGCCCGGCCTCTTGCAGAACTAGATGTGAACATGGCAGACTGGAATGAGATAAACCGCAGCCCAGAGATACAGCAGGCGCGCAGAAAAGCAATGTTTGAGACACCGACAGTGGCAACCAACACGCCGGAAAGGCAGGCGTTGCGACAGGAAATCGCTGAAGATTTAATGCGGATGGGTAGCTTTTCGGGCAAAGATGCAGGCGGAAATGAGATATTCAATGGCCCGGTGAAGCAGGAGAGAAGGGCAGATATTGTGATAGGCCCGCCAGCGGCAGGCAAGAGCAGCGTGCTGGCAAACCCGTTATCACAGAAATATGGCAGCCGCATTATTGACAGCGACACGGCGAAAACAATGCTACCGGAGTTTGACGGCGGATTTGGCGCAGGGCGAGTGCATGAGGAAAGCGCATTTATAGCAGAAACGCTTATGCTTCGTGCAGCTGTTCAGAATGGCGAAAACATCGTGATACCGTGGGTGGGTAAGAACCCGCAGAAATTACGCGATACTTTAAAACGTCTGAAACAGAACGGGTACAGTGTTCACTTGAGCCTGAATGAGCTTGACCCGGACAAGGCGGCGCGCCGAGCAGTTTCCCGGTTTCAGAACACGGGGCGGTTTGTAGACCCGAATTATGTATTGAGTGTAGGGTGGAAACCGAGCGAAGTTTATGATATACTAAAAAAAGAAGGAGGCTTTGATAGCTATGTCAAATACTCAAACGACGTCCCGTATGGACAACCAGCAAGACTTGTTGAAGGACCCGGAGTGGTGGAAGAAGTACAAGCCGGGCGAATGGGAAGACTTGGAGGAAGACCTGGCACTGGCAACTCTTACAGAGTTGGCTATGGAGAGAATGCAACAGAACGAGTAAGCAGCTTGGATAACCAAGCTGCTTTTTCTGTGGGTGAAATTCCTTATTTGAGCGAAGAAACAGCGGAAACTTTTTCGGAATATATTCCCTCGTTAATGGATGATGCCTCTATGAGCGTGAGCGCGCCCGTTTCTGGATTGACGCGGGGGCAGGCAACAGGCAGTGCATTAGAAACTGACATTCCAAACGGTATGCGAGAAAGAGGATTCGCAGAAAGCCTGCGTACAAAAAGCGACTTGCCAGACGAAGTAAAAGCTGAATTTGTGGACACGCCGGAGATATACAGGCAGCTTTCCAACACAGAAACCATTGCAAAAGCGGATGCTGCATGGGGGAATGGGCTGGAAGAAGCGCAGCGCAATTTCAGAAGCTTGCTGGAAACAAGAGACCCGGCAGCGATTCCGCTTGGAAAGAACATTGCTGATGAACTGATACGCCAAGGGAAAAGCGAGGATGCAGCGCAGCTTTTGCGAGACATGAGCGCAGCGCTGACAAGCAGTGGCCAATTCAGCCAGGCGGCAGCGATTGCCCTGATGAAAGAAGACCCCATGACGGCCCTTTCCTATTTGCAAAAGCAGATAGATAAAATGAACGCCGAGGGGGCGAAGAAATTCGGGAAAAAGTGGAAAGACTTTACCCTGACAGATAATGAAATAAAGGCATTTGGCGATGTGGCCAAAGGAGACGAGGAGGCGTTAAAGAGTTTATACGAAGGCGTAGGGAGACGCATTGCAAAAGAATACCCTGCGACGATGAAGGAAAAAGTGGTAGAACTTTCGCATATTGCTATGCTGCTAAACCCCAGAACACAGGTGCGAAATGTACTTTCCAATATTGCAATGATGCCTGCGACGGCTATTTCAGATAAGATTTCTGCTGTTGGACAGAAGCTATACAGCAAGGCAAACCCTAACTTTAAGCCGGAACTGGCATTGACTGCCAGCAAAGAGAGCAAAGACCTTGCCGCGCAGGTGTATGACAGAATAAAGGGAAGGATTGACAATACCGCAAGCAAGTGGGAAAACAGCGCTACGCAGGGCATCCGTGAAAAAGAAATGTTCAAAGGGCTGAATGGACGTACAGCTGGCGATATTCCCGTTTTGGAAGATGTAGGAAGCCGAATAAAAGGTGGACTGAACACGATTTCGCAAAAACTGACTGGCGATTCTGTGTTTGATGCGCTTTCAAGCGAAAAAAGCGTGACAGAAAATGTGCGGCAGCTGACCTACGGCCTGCTGGAACTAGGCGACAAAGGGTTTGTGGCACAACGCTTTAAGTCTTATCTTTCCAAAGCTATTGAGGCATCTGGTGCCAAAACTCTGGATGCTGTTCCTGCCTCTGCTATTGACCGGGCTGTGCAGGAGGCCATGAAAGCCACCTTCAAGGATGACAACGCCCTGACAAGGTTAGTGAGCAGCATTAAGAGAAATACCGGATTCATAGGTGAAACGTTGCTGCCATTTACCAAGACACCAGCAAACGTAACGATGCGCGCATTGGATTACAGCCCAGCGGGAATTGCTTCTGCTGTGAAAATGGCCAAGAATGGCACAGAAGCCTCGGCCGTAATAGACCAAGTGGCAAAAGCCACAACGGGTACACTGGCAATTTTGCTGGGAATTGGGCTTTATAACAAGGGTATTATTACAGGCCCGGAAGACGAAGACCCAGACAAGGCGGCGTTTCAGAAACAGCAGGGATGGTTACCCTATGCGGTGAAGTTTGGGGATAATTATTACACCTATGACTGGGCGCAGCCCGGTTCAATGGGCCTTGTGTTGGGCAGCACTATTATGAGCCAGCTTGACAAGGACGGAAGCATAGAGGCCAAAGACCTTGCGAGCATCATAAAAAACAGCGTATCAGCTTTTGGCGACACGCTGTTGCAGCAGAGCACATTGCAAAACCTGTTGGATGTATTTTCCGGCTATGGTTCCCCGACAGAAAACATGACAAATGAAGTGCTGGAAACACCGCAACGCCTGATTCCCTCTTTAGTAGGAGCGACGGCCCGCGTGGCTGACACCACACAGCGTTCGACCTATTCAAAAGGAGATTTTTTAAAAACCCAGATAGATACGCTGAAAAGCAAAATACCTGGGCTTTCTCAAACGCTACCCGCAACTTATGACACATGGGGCAATGAGGTGCAGAGAAGCGGTAATTCACTGGAGGCTGCTTTTGCGCAATATTTGAACCCTGGACAGCTTGGTTACAGCGGAGGACAGACGCCGATTGATGAAGAAATTATGCGGCTGTATGACGCCACAAACAACAGCGGTGTTTTCCCGCACAAAGCAGACCGCACAGTGACAATTGCAGGGGAAGAAATAGACCTTGACAACCAGCAGTATTCGGAGTTCCAGAGATTACTTGGACAGGCGTCCTATGAAGCTGCCAACGCCTTTTTAGAAATGCCGGGATATGATTCTCTGGCAGATGAACAAAAGGCGGATGCATTGCAAAATGCATATGCCGCGGCCAAGGACATTGCATTAAGCGAAATGTTTGATGACTATTCTGTGCCAAAAACAAGAGGAAAATACGCCGATATGTATGAAGAGTTCGGGACAGACGGCCTTGCACTTTGGGCGTATTACAAGCAGATTGAAAATTGGGACGGAGAAGGGGGAGTAAGAAACGAAGACAGGAAGAATGCGATAGACAGCCTGCCCGGACTGACGCGGGCCCAGCGCTCGTTTATGTGGATTTTGAGCAATGGAAGCGAAACATCTAACCCATATGATTGATTTTTGAAACGTGAGAGGTGTGGATATGATACAGGCCCCCGGCGCTATATGCGCCGGGGGCTTTGTATTTTGTATAAAATTACATCGCAAATTGACTTGCATTTGACTTGCATAATAGTGTTTTTTAATGTATTTTTACGGGATTTACGGGATGCAAAGCAAAAAACAAAAAGCCTGGAAAAGCGCATAACAACCGGCTTTTCGAGGCTTTTTGTTTGGTGCGCCCGACTGGATTCGAACCAGCGGCCTTCCGGGTCGGAGCCGAACGCTCTATCCAACTGAGCTACGGACGCACATCTATGAAAACCGTCCGAAGACGGATTTCAACTATTCGGTTGTAAGTGGTCAAATAGTAGTCAGACTACTACAAAACCGAGGGGTGCGATGCCGAAAAATGGCTTGTTCATGCGGTTTTTCGGCTGCGCCCGGTGGGGTGTCGGAGTTGTCGGAGCCGAACGCTCTATCCACCTGAGCTACGGACGCAAATATAGATGCCTTTTCGGGCGTGCGGGGCGGGGGATATCTTTTCGCCCGCTTTGCAGGCGAACGCTCTACCCTCCTGCGGAGGGCAAGAACCTTCTTGCGAAGGTCCACCCGAGCTACGGACGCAAATACAGATGCCTTTTCAGGCGTGCGGGGCGGGAATGCCGGTTTTGTTATCTCTGGCAAAAGAGGAAAACAAAAAATGGATGCCCGCCTTCGGACATCCATTATCATAACACAAATTAAACGGTTTGCCAAGAAGTTTTCCGCGAAAACTGGCGGCGCAATATCCGTCAGTGGTTTCGGTGCAGTGGCCCCCAAACGCCTTTTGAAATAGCAGTGCAGGCCAAAAAGCCAACAACGGCCTCTACAATGCCCTGCACGCCCACAAACAACGCCACAAAGGTAAATGGGTTTGCCGCACCCATAGACTGTGCCAGCCCTTGAATATACTCTGTAGAATAAAAGCAGGCCACCAGGGTGCCCATGAAGAAAGCGGTATTCAAAACGGGCCCCGCAAGGCTGGCGGCCGCGAAGGATAACCAATGTCGGCGGCTGCCCTCTGCCTTATAGATGGCCTGGAAAATCAGCCCTGGCAGCCGGCCCGCCAGAATGCGCGTGGGCACGCATACCAAAAAGGTGCGCAGGGGGCTGATGCCCAGCAAAACAACGCCAAAGGCCTCTGCACCAAAGCACTGGGCGAAGCTGGTAAGGCCGAATACGCCGCCCAGCACTGCACCGGCCGTAGGGCCTATTAGAATGGCGCCCAATACCACCGGTATCATCAAAAATGTGATAGACAGGGGCCCCACATGCAGGTAACCCAGAGGGGTGTACGTCATCACCAGTTCCACTGCCACCAGCAGCGCAAGCTGCACCAGGCGATGTGCGTTTTTTTGTTTTTCCATTTTGACATTTCTCCTTTACTGCCGTTCCGCCTTAGCGCGGATACAGCGTAACCTAAATTTATGCAAAACCCCTATATAATGTAATATATAAGGGCAAGCAACAATCTTCAGCGCGCGTTCTTTTCGTAAAGAAGGCGCAGCCCGTCCAACACAAGGTGTTCTTCATAGTGCACCGCATGGCGGCAATGCGGCAATGCCACAGGCGCAAAGGCGCCGGTTGCCACGCAGGCCGCTTCCCCATTCAGGGCCAAAGAAAAGCGCTCCAGCATACCATCCAGCATGCTGGCGGTGCCGAACACGGCCCCCGCCTGCATGCAGGCCACAGAGTTGGTGCCCAGCACGCCGCAGGCAGGAGCGCGCAGCTCAATTTGGGTAAGCTGGGCAGTGCGTTCACACAGGGCATCGTACCCGGTGCGCACACCGGGCAGAATGGCCCCGCCGCACAGCACGCCGTTTTTGTCCAGCGCAACCATCGAAATGGCGGTGTCCATCAACACGGCCACACACGGAAGCGGGCCCAATGCCCGCGCTGCCACTGCACAGCAGACAAGCTCGCCGCCAAGCTGGGCAGGGTCGTCCATGTGCATCTGCAGGCCGGTTTTCAGGCCGGGCCCCACCGTATAGATGCGCCCGCGGTACAGCATGGCCAAAGCGCGGCGCACGGTCTCTGCCAGCGCGGGCACCACACAGGAAAAGATGATGCCTTTTATTCCGGCTGCCTCGCAACCATAAAGGGACAGCACGCGCGAGAATTGAACCGCATATTCATCTGCGGTCCACGCGCGGTCGGCATGCACACGCGCACAGAATACCAAACGGCTGCCGTCATACCCGCCCAAAAGAATCTGCGAGTTGCTTACATTCACAGCCAGCAGCATAAGTGCACCACCTTTTTCCTTCGTGTTGGCAAGCAGTATTTGGCCTGCGAAAAAGCGTTTGGCCTTTGCCTTCTTTATAGTAATATAAGGCGTGCAAAATCGCAAGGCTTTTTTATGCAAAACAGAGAGGTAGATGTTGTGCCAATTTTAAGGTAAAATACTATATCTTGAAACGGAAAAATTAACCGTCTTTTTTTGAGAAAAACAGTTGACAAACAGGTAAAAAGTGCCTATAATACTGAATCACACCCCCTCTGTGCCGCGCGGCGGCGTACGGGCAGCAAAAAATCCCGAAAAAAGTTCTTGACAAAGGGGAACGGATGGGATATAATATAAAAGCTGTCCGCGGGAGCGGGTGAGCGAAAAGGACCTTGAAAATTAAACAATATCGAGAAGCTTAACGGAACCCTTAGAGCGCACGGAAGAGTGCGACGAAAAACATTTCCTTTAAGTAATTTAGGACGCAAGCGATTGCGTTTTGAATGCTAAGATTTGAATTCAGCATTAAGCTGGTTTAAATACCATTTTAATGAAGAGTTTGATCCTGGCTCAGGACGAACGCTGGCGGCGCGCCTAACACATGCAAGTCGAACGGAGTTATATTGGCAGAAGTTTTCGGACGGACGCGGATATAACTTAGTGGCGAACGGGTGAGTAACACGTGAGCAACCTACCCTTCAGAGGGGGACAACAGTTGGAAACGACTGCTAATACCGCATAAGACCACGGTGTGGCATCACACAGAGGTCAAAGGAGAAATCCGCTGAAGGATGGGCTCGCGTCCAATTAGCTAGATGGTGAGGTAACGGCCCACCATGGCGACGATTGGTAGCCGGACTGAGAGGTTGATCGGCCACATTGGGACTGAGACACGGCCCAGACTCCTACGGGAGGCAGCAGTGGGGAATATTGCACAATGGAGGAAACTCTGATGCAGCGACGCCGCGTGAGGGAAGAAGGTCTTCGGATTGTAAACCTCTGTTGTCAGGGACGATGATGACGGTACCTGACGAGGAAGCCACGGCTAACTACGTGCCAGCAGCCGCGGTAAAACGTAGGTGGCAAGCGTTGTCCGGAATTACTGGGTGTAAAGGGAGCGCAGGCGGGAGAGCAAGTTGGGAGTGAAATCTGTGGGCTCAACCCACAAATTGCTTTCAAAACTGTTTTTCTTGAGTGGTGTAGAGGTAGGCGGAATTCCCGGTGTAGCGGTGGAATGCGTAGATATCGGGAGGAACACCAGTGGCGAAGGCGGCCTACTGGGCACTAACTGACGCTGAGGCTCGAAAGCATGGGTAGCAAACAGGATTAGATACCCTGGTAGTCCATGCCGTAAACGATGATTACTAGGTGTGGGAGGATTGACCCCTTCCGTGCCGCAGTTAACACAATAAGTAATCCACCTGGGGAGTACGACCGCAAGGTTGAAACTCAAAGGAATTGACGGGGGCCCGCACAAGCAGTGGAGTATGTGGTTTAATTCGAAGCAACGCGAAGAACCTTACCAGGTCTTGACATCCCGTGCATAGCTAAGAGATTAGTGAAGTCCTTCGGGACACGGAGACAGGTGGTGCATGGTTGTCGTCAGCTCGTGTCGTGAGATGTTGGGTTAAGTCCCGCAACGAGCGCAACCCTTATCGTTAGTTACTACGCAAGAGGACTCTAGCGAGACTGCCGTTGACAAAACGGAGGAAGGTGGGGATGACGTCAAATCATCATGCCCTTTATGACCTGGGCTACACACGTACTACAATGGCTATTAACAGAGAGAAGCGAAGTCGCGAGGCAGAGCAAACCTCAGAAAAATAGTCTCAGTTCGGATCGCAGGCTGCAACCCGCCTGCGTGAAGCCGGAATTGCTAGTAATCGCGGATCAGCATGCCGCGGTGAATACGTTCCCGGGCCTTGTACACACCGCCCGTCACACCATGAGAGCCGGGGGGACCCGAAGTCGGTAGTCTAACCGCAAGGAGGACGCCGCCGAAGGTAAAACTGGTGATTGGGGTGAAGTCGTAACAAGGTAGCCGTATCGGAAGGTGCGGCTGGATCACCTCCTTTCTAAGGAGTCAGGCACACGCGAGCTTGAGAGAGCTTGGCGCTGTGGAACAAGGGGAAGGGCAGCGGATCGATATTGTTTAATTTTGAGGGCCCTTTAGGGAACTCAAAAGAGCAAACCGAAGCGCAAGAGCGTGGGGGTATAGCTCAGCTGGGAGAGCACCTGCTTTGCAAGCAGGGGGTCAGGAGTTCGAACCTCCTTATCTCCACCAATATGGGCTCATAGCTCAGGTGGTTAGAGCGCGCGCCTGATAAGCGCGAGGTCGGTGGTTCGAGTCCACTTGAGCCCACCAACTTCCTTGAAAGAGGAAGAGCGAACCCAGGTTGCACCTTGAAAACTGAACAAAGACTGCATGAAGTAATCGAAAAATCGAGATAGAAAAATCTACAATTTTGCGAAGACTTCTGTTGGCAGACGAGAGAATCAAGCAAGAGATAAAACGGTCAAGCTAGAAAGGGCGCAGGGCGAATGCCTTGGCACTGGGAGCCGAAGAAAGACGTGATAAGCTGCGAAAAGCTGCGGGGAGCTGCAAATAAGCGATTGATCCGCAGATTTCTGAATGGGGAAACCCACATGGAGTCATGTCCATGTAACATATGCTGAATCCATAGGCATATGTGGGGAACCGCCTGAACTGAAACATCTAAGTAGGGCGAGGAAAAGACATCAACCGAGATTCCGTCAGTAGTGGCGAGCGAACGCGGAAGAGGCCAAACCAGAGGTAGAAATACCTTTGGGGTTACGGACTGCTTTTAGGACCTAAGCTGTTAGCTGAAGTGTGTGGGAAAGCACGCCAGAGAATGTGAGAGCCATGTAAGCGGCAACGGCGAGGGCTGCGCAGGATCCAGAGTACGGCCAGACACGTGAAACCTGGTCGGAAGTCGGGGGGACCACCCTCCAAGCCTAAATACTACCCAGTGACCGATAGCGTATAGTACTGTGAAGGAAAGGTGAAAAGGACCCCGGGAGGGGAGTGAAATAGAACCTGAAACCCTGTGCCTACAAGCACTGAGAGCACCTCATGCGTGTGATCAGGTACTTTTTGTAGAACGGTCCGGCGAGCGAATGTATGCAGCGAGGTTAAGTTGTTCAGCAATGAAGCCGAAGCGAAAGCGAGTCTGAACAGGGCGATATAAGTTGCATGCATTGGGCCCGAAACCGAGTGACCTACCCATGGTCAGGCTGAAGTGGAGGTAAAACTCCATGGAGGGCCGAACCGACCTCCGTTGAAAAGGCGGCGGATGAACTGTGGGTAGCGGAGAAATTCCAATCGAACTCGGAGATAGCTGGTTCTCCCCGAAATAGCTTTAGGGCTAGCCTCATGTTAGATTTCCGGAGGTAAAGCACTGAATGGGCTAGGGGCCGAGAGGTTACCGAACCCTATCAAACTAAGAATGCCGGAAAATTGATGCATGGGAGTCAGACTGTGTGAGATAAGTCTCATAGTCGAAAGGGAAACAGCCCAGATCTACAGCTAAGGTCCCAAAGCAGGTTTAAGTGGAAAAGGATGTGGAGCTGCATAAACAGCCAGGATGTTGGCTTAGAAGCAGCCACTCATTCAAAGAGTGCGTAATAGCTCACTGGTCGAGTGGCTCTGCGCCGAAAATTCAACGGGGCTAAAACCTGCACCGAAGCTTAGGCATCCGCAAGGATGGGTAGGGGAGCGTTGTGTATGCGGCGAAGCGTTAGCGTAAGCGGGCGTGAAGCGTACACAAGTGAGAATGCCGGAATGAGTAGCGAGAATGATGTAAGAATCATCATGGCCGAAAGCCTCAGGTTTTTGGAGGAAGGTTCGTCCGCTCCAAGTTAGCCGGGAGCTAAGGTGAGGCCGAAAGGCGTAGCCGATGCACATACGGTAGAGATTCCGTAGCCGCCAAAAGATTTAAGCAGGGGGACACTTTTGAAGTGTTGGAGCCGGGTGTTGGTTTACCCGGTGGTAACCGAGTGAAATTTAGTAGCGAAGTCCAGCATGGAGAGAGGCGAGAAAAGCCCTGTGTATATCTGAGGCGCCCGTACCGCAAACCGACACAGGTAGGTAGGAAGAAGATTCTAAGGCCAACGGGAGAAGGGTTGTTAAGGAACTCGGCAAGTTGACCCCGTAACTTCGGGAGAAGGGGTGCTCACGCGAGTGAGCCGCAGAGAATCGGCCCAAGCAACTGTTTAGCAAAAACACAGGTCTGTGCTAAATCGAAAGATGACGTATACGGGCTGACGCCTGCCCGGTGCTGGAAGGTTAAGGGGACATGTGCAAGCATCGAACCGAAGCCCCAGTAAACGGCGGCCGTAACTATAACGGTCCTAAGGTAGCGAAATTCCTTGTCAGGTAAGTTCTGACCCGCACGAATGGCGTAATGATTTGGGCACTGTCTCAACAGCCCGCCCGGCGAAATTGTAGTACCGGTGAAGATGCCGGTTACCCGCGACAAGACGGAAAGACCCCATGGAGCTTTACTGCAGCCTAATATTGGGTTTCGGTATTACATGTACAGGATATGTGGGAGACTAGGAAGCAGAGGCGTCAGCTTCTGTGGAGTCAGCCTTGGGATACCACACTTGTGATGCTGGAATTCTAACCTGCGGCCTTGAATCAGGTCGGGGGACATTGTTAGGCGGGCAGTTTGACTGGGGCGGTCGCCTCCTAAAAAGTAGCGGAGGCGTTCAAAGGTTGGCTCAGCATGGACGGAAACCATGCCATAGAGTGCAAACGCGTAAGCCAGCCTAACTGCGAGACTGACGGGTCGAGCAGTAACGAAAGTTGGAGTTAGTGATCCGGTGGTATGTGAGTGGAAATGCCATCGCTCAACGGATAAAAGTTACCCTGGGGATAACAGGCTGATCTCCCCCAAGAGTCCACATCGACGGGGAGGTTTGGCACCTCGATGTCGGCTCATCGCATCCTGGGGCTGTATTCGGTCCCAAGGGTTTGGCTGTTCGCCAATTAAAGCGGTACGCGAGCTGGGTTCAGAACGTCGTGAGACAGTTCGGTCCCTATCTGTCGTGGGCGCAGGATATTTGATGGGATCTGTCCCTAGTACGAGAGGACCGGGATGGACGCACCTCTGGTGCACCAGTTGTCACGCCAGTGGCACAGCTGGGCAGCTATGTGCGGATCGGATAAACGCTGAAAGCATCTAAGCGTGAAGCCGGCCCAAAGATAAGATATCCCACTGAGTCAATCAGGTAAGACCCCTTGAAGACTACAAGGTTGATAGGCACAAAGTGTAAGCACGGTGACGTGTTCAGCTAGCGTGTACTAATCGGTCGAGGGCTTGACCACATCTTTGTTGATTCTACAGTTTGCCAGCAACAGTCTTTGTTCAGTTTTGAGGGTGCAAACACCTTCTGAAGAAAAGAGAATATCCTAAGGCTAGGCTAATTGCTTTTGCATTAGCATATTCATAGCCGGTGCCGATGACGCAGAGGTCCCACCTGTTCCCATTCCGAACACAGTAGTTAAGCTCTGTTGTGCCGAAGATACTTGGTTGGAGACGACCCGGGAAAATAGGTAGGTGCCGGCTCTTTTCTTTTTTCTCGGCCCGTTGGTCAAGCGGTCAAGACGACGGCCTCTCACGCCGTAAACGGGAGTTCGATTCTCCCACGGGTCACCATTCTTTTTGCATCTTTGTATAAGGTGCAACAGCGCGGGGCTTTTGCCTTCGCTCTTTTTCATAGCGCGCCCTGCTTGGGCCGCATTTATGCGCACTTCTAGCTCAGTTGGTAGAGCAGCTGACTCTTAATCAGCGGGCCCAGGGTTCGAGTCCCTGGAAGTGCACCACAAAAGCCGGTCTCTTGGCCGGCTTTTCTTTTTCCCGATACAAGAATCTTGTTTGCCCGCTGAAACTATGGGCGGAAAGGCAAGCTGGCGGGTGAAACCGGGTAAGAGCGGTTGGCGCTTCTTGCTTCTGCCTATCGGCAGCGGAATTCCGGTTACCCCCAACTCAAATGCCTCTTTCCACGCTGCAAGCCTGTTTTCAAGCAGGGCATTATCCTTCGCTGTCTGCGAAAGACCGGAAAATTATGTGCTCACCTTTGCTGTGCGCATATCAAGAGATATTTGATTTCATGAAAAGACATGGCTGTAAAGTTGAACAAGAGTCATTTATGGCAATAGAGCTGTGACATAACCCACTTACACCGGTATCCTATTGCAAATATGTGGCCGGAACTACACTTCAGAGGCAGTAAGACAAAATTGTGCCAATTAGAAAAGGAATAAAAATATGAGGTTGCACAGTTCTGCATGAGAATGGCCCGGCAGATGACTCTTTCGGTGCGTTTCTGTGGGTTGGATGGTGAAGAAGGGAGGACGCGGTATGGCATCCTGGATGGTACATCTTCGTGTGGCGCAGGCCCTGGGCGCGCCGTTCACCGGCACACCGCAGGAGGCCACGGCCTATTATGTGGGGGCAGTGGGGCCAGATTGCGGCGCCTATATTGCCGAAAATGTGTTTGACCCGCCCACGCAGGTGACGCATTGGGCGCCGGACGGCTACAAGCGCAACTGCGATGCCCCTGCTTTTCGTGCCGCTTATTTGGAGGGCAAAGCCCTCTTGCCGGAGGCGCGCGCCTTTTACACCGCCTATTATATCCATCTGCTGACCGATTGCGCCTGGGTACGTGAGATTGTAGAGCCCGTGCGTGCGGCGGCGGGCACGGCGTTTGGCACGCCGGAAGACATTGCCCTGACGCTGGAGCAGAAAAAAGATTGGTATGGCCTGGACATGCAGTTTTTTTCCGAAAACCCCGGCTTCGAGCCCCTGCGGGTGCTGGCAGGCGCCGGCAATTTCCCCAACGAATACCTGCCCTATTACGGGCCGGACGCACTGGCGGCACAGATGAAGAACATTGTGGAATATTACCGCACGGGCGCCGCCCCGCAGGGCCATACCTACCGCTGGCTTACCAAAGAGGGCATGGACACATTCATTCGCCGGAACGCCTGTGAGATACGCCCGCTTTTGCAGGGGCTTTGAGCTGTTTCAACGTGCAAAGGGGTGCGAAATAGATTTCGCGCCCCTTATAAATTCCTGATAAATGGCAGGTACACTTCTTTTCAGAGGGCACACAGCCGCCTTGGGCGCGCCTGCGCCCACAGAAAAAGGAGTGTTTTTTATTATGCAAACCGCAACGCTTTCCCCTGCCGCTGCCCGGCAGGGCATCACACAGAACGGGCTGAAACTGCTGGCCCTCAGCCTGATGCTGCTGGACCATATCTATTACTTTTTCGGCTTTACCGGCGCCATTCCCCTGGTGTTCACCTGGCTGGGGCGCCTTTCCGCGCCGCTGTTTCTGTTCAGCCTGGTGGAGGGCTGGGCCCATACCCGCAGCAAAACGCGCTATTTCCTGCGCATCTGGCTGCTGGGGGCAGGCATGGGCGCTGTGCAGTATGCCTGTATTCTGATGCCCGGCCTTCAGCGTGCGGACGGCTTTTTTCCGCAGAACGCCATGCTCTCTACATTTACCCTCATTTTGGTGATGCTGTGGGGCGTCGATTTTGTGCGCAGCCGCAAATTTCTGCGCGGCGCCCTGCTGCTGGCCGCGCCCATTGCCTGGCCCTATTTTGCCATATACCTGCTGGCGCCGCTGCTGGGCGATTATCAGGGCATTCTGGGGCTGCTGTTTTATACTGTGCTGCCCTCCACCAGCGTCATCATTGACGGCAGCCTGTATTTCATGCTGGGCGGTGTGCTGCTGTATGCCCTGCGCGGCCGCCGCAGCGTGCAGGCCGGGGCCTGGTTTGGCTGGACGCTGCTGACCGAAGGCGGCACTGTGCTGCTTGGCATCCGCATGACGGGGCTGCCCCTTTCGGCGCTGTTTACCATGGGGTATGAATGGATGAGCGCTTTTGCTGCCCTTTTGTTCCTGGCATACAATAGTGCGCGCGGGCGCGGCGGGCGCGCCCTTGGGCGGTTTTTCTATGCGTTTTACCCCGCGCATGTGTATGTGCTGTACGCCCTTTCGTGTGCGCTATACCCTGTTTTAACGTGATGAGAGGTGAATGGGATGGCCAATATCCTTGCCGTGGACGATGAAGAAGACGTGCGCGCGCTTTTGCAAGCAGCGCTGGCGCGCGACGGACACACGGTGAAAACGCTGGCCAGCGGGGCTGCGGTGACGCCCGAAGCATGCCGCTGGGCAGACTGCATTTTGCTGGATGTGATGATGCCCGGAGAGGACGGTTTTGCCACCTGTGCGCGCATCCGCGCCCTTGCGGCCTGCCCCATCCTGTTTCTCACCGCCAAAACACAGGAGGCGGATGTGCTCACCGGGCTGGGCCTGGGCGGGGACGATTACCTTGCCAAGCCCTTTCGCATTGCAGAGCTGCGTGCCCGCGTGGCCGCGCACCTGCGGCGCGAGCGGCGCGCCCCCTGCGCCTACCTGCGCCGGGGCGGCGTCTCGTTCGACATGCCCGGCAAGGCGGCCTTTTGCAACGATGTGCCCATTCGCCTTACCAAAGGGGAATATGCCATCTGTGAATTTCTTGCCCTGCACGCGGGGCAGACGTTTTCCAAAGAGCAGATTTATGAGGCCGTGTTTGGCTTTGAGGGCACGGCAGACGATTCCGCCGTGGCCGAGCATGTGAAGAACATCCGTGCAAAGCTGAAGGCATTTGGCCTTTCGCCCATTGAGACAGTGTGGGGGGTAGGGTATAAATGGAAAAGCGAGTGAAAGCGCATTCGCTTGCGGGGCTGCTGTGGGGTTACCTGCTGGCCGCAGGCGCCCTGTGCATTGCGGTGTGCTTTGCGGCGCTGTTCAGTTTTCAGCTTCTGATGAACTGCGGCTTTATTTTGCCCGCCTCGGCCGGCAGCGAGGCGGCGGCGCAGGGGGCGGCCCTGGCGGCCGGGCACACGGCGGCCAGTTTTCCCGCCGGTGAGCTGCCGGAGTTATGCCGCTGGGCCGTATTTTCTTCGCCGCAGGCAGATGCGGCGGTGCTGTGCACCAACATGGATGCCTGGCACCTGGAAAAGGCCCGGAATGCCCAGCGCGGCGGCAGCGGCAACTTGGGCTATACACAATATCACACGGTTGTGCCCCTGGCCGACGGCGCTGTGGCCTATTTTCAATACGACTATGCTGTGCCCTATGCGAACCCCTCTTTGCGCGGCAAACTGCCCGATTTTCAGGCCATGTTCCTTGCTGCCACCGCGCTGGCCTGCCTGGGCGGTGTGGTGGCCGTGACGCGCGCCGTCTCCAGGCGCCTGCAGGCAGATGCCCGCCTGTTGGCCGAAGCCGGCAGCGCCATTGCCTCGGGCACGCTGGAAAGCTGGCCGCAGGGCAAGGCCCATGTGCGGGAGTTTGCCTGTGCATTGGCCACCATGGACAGCCTGCGCCAGCAGCTTGCCTCTGCGCTGAACAGCCAGTGGAAGGCCGAGGCCCTGCGCCGCAGGCAGCTTGCCGCCCTGACGCACGATTTGAAAACACCACTCACCGTCATCAGCGGCAACGCCGAACTTCTGTGCGAAGACGGCCTGCCCGCGCCGCAGCAGGCACTGGCACAGGGCATTGTGCGAAACGCCCTGCGCGCGCAGCAGTATGTCGATTCCCTGCGCGCTGTGGCCGCGCTGGAAGCACAGAAGGAAGAACGGGCCGAAACGCCTGCCGCCCCGCTTTTGGCCGCCCTGTGCAAAGACGCGCAGGCGCTTTGCACAAAAGCCGGGCTGCGCTTTGAAGCAGCTGTGCCGCAGGGCGGCCCGGCTGCGTTGTTCTGTGCCAAAAACCTGTTGTGCCGCGCCGTGTTGAACCTGGTGGAAAACGCCGTCTCTGCCTCACCGCAGGGCGGCCTTGTAAGCCTGCAGGCCGAGTGCAGCGGCAACTTTTTGTGCCTGCGCGTGCTGGACGAGGGCCCCGGCTTTTCCCCCGAGGCGCTGCGCCTTGGCACACAGGCCTTTTATTCCGGTGACGCCGCGCGCAACCCGGCCGCCGGCCATATGGGCCTTGGCCTTACCATTGCCAGCGAAGCCGCACAGCTGCATGGGGGCCGGCTGTCGCTTTCCAACCGCCCGCAGGGCGGCGCCTGCGCCGAGCTGTGCCTGCCGCTTGGTTAAAGCCGGCCTGCACCGTGCTTTTTCGGCGCACACTGCTTAACAAAGCCAGGGGCCCCGGCTTTTGCCGGGGCCCCTGCCATTTTATTTTTCTGCTTTTTTCGTTTGTTTTTGGGCGCGCCAGCGGTGCTGGCATGCCACAAAGCGTTCGGTGATGAGATGCGGCCGTGTGACAGCCGAACCGATGGTCACCATATCTGCTCCGGCATCCAAAACCGCCTCAAGGTCGGCCAATTCCCAAATATGGCCCTCGCCGTTTACCGGAAGCTGTATGGCCTTTTTCAACTCGCGTATCAGCTGCACATCCGGCTTTTCGCCCTTTCTGCCCAGACTGCTGCGCGTGTAGCCGCTGAGGGTGGTAGAGATGATGTCTACAAGGCCCGTTTCGGCCACGGCCACGCCTTCTTCCAGGGTGGATAAATCTGCCATAACGGCAATGTGCGGCCAAAGCCGGTGCACTTCGCCCAGCAGCGCCTTCAGCGCCTCAAGCCCTCGCTGGGGGCGCAGCGTGCAATCCAGGCCCAGCACATCTGCCCCCGCTTCTATCACCTCTTTCGCACGCTCCAGCGTGGGGGTGATATAAATTGCGTCGAGGGGGTCTTGCCCTTCGGGGAAATCTTTATAAATGCCCACGATGGGTTTGCTGGTGATGGCCCGGATGGCCCGGATATCTTGGGGCCAGCATGCGCGCAGACCTTCGGCCCCGCCCATTAGTACGCTTTGCGCCATGATGCGCATGTTCTGCGGGCCGTACAGCGGTGTGTCTTCATAGGCCTGCACGCTGATGATGGTTTTGCCCATCAGCCTTTCTACCACAGGTTTCATACCGCACCTCCCGTCAAAGTGTTACATCTTTGGATTTGGACACCTTCATGAAAATGCACAAAGATACCACCGTGGTCAAAGACAGGATGGTGGCCAAAGCCGCAGCAATGCCATCGTTGCCGCGGGACACATACACATAGATGGCCAGCGTCAGCGTTTGTGTGCGCACTGTGTACAGGCAGATTGCCGTAGAGAGTTCGGTGATGATGGTTACCCAGCTTAAGATGGCACCGGAAATGATGCCGTTTGCCATCATGGGCACCGTAACAAGGAAAAAGGTTTTGGCTTTTGAGGCGCCAAGCGAGATAGCGGCCTCCTCCACCGTAATGGGAATCTGCTGCAGGGTGGCCACCGAACTGCGTATTGTGTACGGCAGGCGGCGTATCACCAAAGCAATCACCATGATAATCATGGTGCCCGTGAGAATGAGCGGTTTCTGGTTGAAAGCCATAATAAGCGCAATGCCCACCACGCTGCCCGGAATGATGTAGGGCAACATGCTCATGATGTCGATAACATTGTTGGCCGTGCTTCTGCGCCGCACCACCAAATAGGCCACCAGAACCGCCAGCAGGATGATGACGGCCAGGGCGCTCAGGCCAATCACAAAGGTGTTTTTGATGGCGCTGCCTGCCACCTGGAAGGCAGAACGGTAGCTTTCCAGGGAATAGCCTGGCACAAATGCCTTGCCGGAAGTTTTTCGGAAAGACTCATACAGGATATAAATTTGCGGCAGGAACGCAACACCTACTACGCCATAGGCAAAGATGTGGATAAGAACGCTGAACGGCCCTTTTGCCTTTTTGCGCTCGATGGGATGAAGGGCGTTCATGGTGAAGGAAAATCGGTTGGATGTGCGCTTTTGTACAAGAAACACCACTGTGGTGATGAGAATGGCGATTACGGCGGTGGCACAGGCAAAGCCGTAATCGCCGCCCGCCGTCTCGGAAAAGAAAGCATTGTATATCTCTACCGGGAAGGTGCGGTAGCCCTGCCCAATCAGCAGCGGCGTGCCAAAATCGGCAAAGGCGCGCATGAACACCAGCAGCGTAGCGGCCAGGATGGTGGGCATGCACAGGGGCAAGATTACTTTAAAAAAGCGCATTACGCCCTTGCAGCCCATGTTTTCAGATGCCTCCAGCAAAGAGTTGTCAATGTTTTTCATAGCGCCGGAGACATACAGAAACACCAGAGGAAACAGCTGAAGCGACAGCACCAGCAAAATGCCGTTGAAGCCGTAGATGCTGGGCAATGTGATGCCCAGCAGAGATTTGATTGCCTTGCGGATGATGCCTGAATTGCCCAAAAGCAAAATCCACGAATAGGCACCAATGAAGGGCGCCGACATGCTGCACAGAATGATGATAATTTGCAAGAAGCCCCGGCCTTTTATGTAATACATGTTATATACATAGGCCAGCGGCACCCCTATAACCAGTGTGATAACCGTGGCGGCCACCGACACTTTAAAGGAATTCCACAATGTGGAGAGGTAATAGGTTTTGCCGAAAAATTTCTGGAAATATTCCAGGGTAAACGCGCCTGTTTCGCCGCTGAACACCGATTGCCGCAGCAGGTTGAACATTGGGTAAATAAGGAACAGCAGATAGCAGAACAGAATGACCAGCGTGACAACAACCCACGGGTCAAGCCTCTTTGTCTTTTTCATAGCACCGCCCCCCGCCTGTCAAACTGCGTTGTCGTCGTGCACGCCTTCCAGCAGGTTGCGCGTTCCATCTTCCGCAAAGATGTTGATTTTCTCGGTTTTTACCCCAAGGCGGATCACCGTGCCGTCAGGAATGACGTTGTCTATCTGCGATTCCTGAACAATCTCGATGCGCTCGCCTGTGTCTGTATGGGCAAAATAGTGGGTGTTCAGCCCCAGAAACACGCTGCTGTCCACTGTGGCCTTCAGGCCGCTGGCCTGCTCGGCCGTGTTCAACACAAACTCTTCCGGCCTTACAGAAACCTGAACGCGCTGCGGCTTCTGCTGTTCGGGCAGCACGTTTTCCACTGGCACCGAAAAACCGCCGTCAAAGCTCAGCATGCATTTGCCGCCTTCCAGTTTCAGCTCGCCAGGCAGAATGTTCGAGCGCCCGATGAATGTGGCCACGAACAGGTTGGCCGGACGCTGATAAATTGCCTTTGGGGTGCCCACCTGCTGGATGACACCCTGGTTCATAACGGCAATGCGGTCCGACACGGCCATGGCCTCTTCCTGGTCGTGAGTGACATATACGTTGGTAATGCCCACCGTGTGCTGTATCTCTTTGATCACCGTGCGCATCTCTACGCGAAGCTTGGCGTCCAGGTTGCTCAGCGGTTCGTCCATCAGCAGCACGTCCGGCTTGATAACCAGCGCACGCGCCAGCGCCACACGCTGCTGCTGGCCGCCCGAAAGCCGGTCGGGCATGCGGTCGGCATATTCTTTGATGTGCATCAGCTCCATAAACCGGTCTGTCTCGGCCTGGATGGTCTCTTTCGATTCTTTTCTGTTTTTCAGGCCGAAGGCCACGTTATCGCGCACTGTCATGTGCGGAAAGATGGCATAGTTCTGAAACACCATGCCGATGTTTCTGCGGGCCGGGTCTATATCGTTGATGCGCTTGTCATTGAAATAGAAATCTCCGCCTTCAATACTGTTAAAGCCTGCTATCATTCTCAGAAGCGTTGTTTTTCCGCACCCGGATGGACCAAGGAGGGTGAAAAATTCACCCTCCTTGATATCCAGAGACAGATCTGAGATGATCGTATTATCGCCATATTTTTTTACAGCATCTTTGATGCGAATACAAACACTCATATCAAAATCCCCTTGTGATGGTTTCCAGACTGCCGTCAACCTGTGAGCAGGTCTGTCCAGCGCTCCAGCATGCTGGTCTGCTGCTCGGCAACCGCCTTTTGATCTTCGTATACCACATTGATCTCATCAAAGGGCTTCATTGCCTCGTTCGTCTGGGGGATGGACGTCATGGTGCCGCGGATTGTGGTTTCGGCCAGGGCCGTCTGGCACTCTTCGCTCAACAGATAATCAATGAACAGTTTGGCATTTTCCATATTGGGGGCGTTTTTCACAATGGCCACGCCGGCGGGCAGCCACACAGCGCCCTCTTCCGGATAAACCAGCGAAAGGTCTGCGTCGGGGTTCTCGGCATTGTCAATAATGGCCTGCACAACAGGGTCTTCATAAGAGACGCCCACAGCATACTCGCCGTCAATGACGCCCTTGTACACCTGGGAAGAACTGGAGAGGATGATTCCGTCCAGGTTATCAATAAATTTATCCACATAGTCCCAGGCGGCATCGCTCTGATAGCATTCGGCAGGCGTCTCGCCCTCGCCCATCACCAGCAGCATGTTGGTCAGCTCTGCAAATGCACTGGAAGATGCAGTGGGGTCGCCCATTGCAATCTTTCCCTTCAGCTCGGGCTGCAGCAAATCGGCATAGCCGTTCACTTCCACGCCCAGTTCTTTCAGCAGGGTGTTGTTCAGAATAAAGCAGCCGCTGCCAGACAGGTTGCAGTAGGTGACATTGCCGTCTGTGTCGTTGCGGTAGTTTTCGTCCAGGTTTTCCTCATTGGGCGAAACATACGGCTCCCACAGGTCGGGGTGCTGATGATAGAAGTTGTAGTTGATGGCGCCCCAGTTGATATCGGCCTGCGGGTTTTCTTTTTCGGCCTCGATACGGGCCAGCACATCACCTGTGCCCATGGATTGCAGTTCCACTTCAATGTTGGGGTATTTCACCATAAAGCCGTTGGTAAGGCTGCTGGCTACCTGCGTATCCGAATTGGGGGAATAGATGACCAGCTTGCCGCTGGGCTCTGCCGAAGTGCCCGAGCCGGATGCCGGGGACGCACCGGAAGCCGTAGAGGCCGGCGTGTCGCCGCCACAGGCCACCAGGGCCAGCAGCATGCTTAACACTAAACATACACTAAGCAACTTTTTCATAAGACAGGGTTCCTCCTTTTTTAAACTTGCCTGTGCCTGATTTTACTATAACTTTACTGTTTCATTACATAAAATATATATTTTTTAGGCACAAATATATGATAACATTAACTATTTCAATATTATATTGGTAAAATTGACAATATTTGGGGTAAATATTTTACATATTCTTCGAAATGTTTTCTCATTTCCCTTGAAAGTTGCCCCACTTTCCCCAATTCTCTTTCTGCCTTTTTGCCGTGCGGCAACAAAGCCCGGCCCCGCCCGGCCGCGCAGGGCCGGCCGCCGCAGCCCGAACAAGCGAACGCTTCTTTGCCCGGCGCCGCACGCTTGAAGGGGGAAAGCTTTTTGGGAAGGGGCCTGTGCAGACGGAATAAAAAAGCCCATGGGCGCCATGTCCCACGGGCTTTTCTGTTCACAATTCCACTTAAGGTTCCAATGTATGCACAACGGGAAAATGCAGGCCATGCCTTTGGCCTGCAAATGTCTTTGACGATGCTGCGCCCCCCATTTTCTGTTTCAGGGGCAATGCTCTTTCGACAGTGCGCCTAATACAGGGAAGAACACACGCACGCGGGTGGCCTGCAATGTGCGCGGGGCAGCGCTTTTGCCGCATGAAGGCGCCGGAAATATCGTTTTTTCGCATATTTCGCAGCCCGCAGCCGGGGAACACAGGCACCGGGCAGTGCCCGGCGCCCAACGCTCGCGCTTACACCTCTTCGCCCAGCACCCAGCGCCGGATGGCCTTTGCCACGCCGTCGTTGTTGTTTGTGTCCGTCTGCACATCCGCCGCTGCCACGGCCTCGGGCGTGGCGTTGCCCATGGCAACACCCAGCCCCGCTGCGCGCAGCATGGCAATATCGTTCGAAGCATCGCCGCAGGCCATGGTCTGCCCGCGCGAAAAGCCCAGCCGCCCGGCCAGCGCAAGCAAAGCACGGCCCTTGTCCACGCCTTTGGCGTTCACCTCAATATTTTCCGGAATGCCGCCGGAAAGCTCGAACAGGCCGGTTTGCTCAAACTCCTGCCAGGCCGCCGCCCGCTGGGCCATATCGCGGAACAAAATGGTGAATTTCTCCGCCCCGCGGCCCTTCCGGCGCAAAAGCTGTTCACGGTTTTCCACCAGCCTGCGCGTTTTAAGAAAGTACGGGCGGAAACTTTCGGGCACATGGGTCTGCACAAGCTGCATGCTCTCGGCGGCCGTGTAGGCCTGCCCGTCAATGTAGATGTCAATGACCACATCATACTTTTCGGCAATATGCAGTGCGCGCAGCGCCGTCTCTTCGTCCATGGCAAGGCGCACCAGTACGCTGCCTTCGGCAAGGTCCTCGCACATGGCGCCGTTCGAGGTGATGGCATAGCGCACGCCGGGGATGGCCAGCACCTCTTCCGGCAGGCCGCTGCGCGGGCGGCCCGTCACCGGCAGCACCGCCACACCCGCGCGCACAGCGCGCGCAATGGCGTCCTTTGTGGCCGGGGTGATGGTTTTTTCATCGGTGAATACCGTGCCGTCCAAATCCAGCCCCACAAGGCGGATGTTTCTCGCTTTGCTGTTTTCCAATCTGCCGCTCATCCTTTCTCTGCCGCCTGTTCTGCACCGGTGTGTTTATGCCTCATCCGCGGCAAAATGCAGGCCTGCCTGCCGCCGCGCTTCGTCCATCAGCGCCAGCGCCGCAAGGGTCTGGCCCTTTGCCGCCTCATAGCCCTGTGCCCCGCCCAGCAGGCGCAGAAACTGCTGCACTTCGCCGCACAGGTTGTTCGGCGGGTTTTGAACTGTAATATCCTCACGCCGCCCATCGCGCCAAAGCACCTCCAAACGCGTAATCTCGTCCGGGTGGTGAACAAGGACAGTGCCCTGCTCGCCCTGTACTTCGCCAGGCAGGCGGCCATCGGTTATTTTGGAATAGGCCAGCTCCACCAGCTTATCGTCATACCGGGCCAGAATGGCGCCCGCGCCGTCTGCGCCGTTCGGCAGCTTCACAGCGGACGCCTGGATGCCCTTCGGCGCGCCGAACAGGCCCAGCGCAAGGTTTACGCAGTATACGCCAAGGTCCATCAGCGCGCCGGTGGCAAACTCTGTGCTGAAAATATTTGTAGGCCTGCCCTGGCGCACAAGGCCGTAACGCGAAGAGTATTTGGCATATGGGATGCGCGCGCTGCGCACCGGGCCCACGGCCTGCACCAGCCCGCACAGCCGGGCAAAACCGGGGGTGTACAGCGAGCGCATGGCCTCCATCAGCACCACGCCGTTTTCCTCGGCGGCCCGAAACATCTGCCGCGCCTGTTGCGCCGTGGCTGCCATGGGCTTTTCGCACAGCACATGCTTGCCCGCGCGCAGCATGCACAGCGCCTGCGCACAGTGCAGGCTGTTTGGGCTGGCGATATACACGGCGTCCACATTTTTATCTGCGGCCAGCGCCTGCAGGCTGTCGTAATACGCCTTGGCGCCATACTGCGCGCCGAACGCCTGCGCGCGCTGCTTTGTGCGGGAATACACCGCTTGCAGCACGGCGCCCTGCCCGGCCGCCGCCAGCGCCTCCAGAAAGCGGGTGGTGATGGCGCTTGTGCCAATTACAGCAAACCGAACCATGCCTTCTCTCTTCCTTTCTTTGCAGCGGGCCTTACAGCCCGCGCTCGCGCTTATAGGCAATAAATTCGTCCAGCGTGCCCTCGCGGTCGATGCAGCCGGGGCGGCCAAGGGGCAGTTCGATGATGCGGTTGGCCACCTCGTCGATAAACTGGTGGTCATGGCATGCCACAATGACATTGCCCCGGAACGCCGCCAGGCCGTTTGCCAGCGCCTGGATGCTCTCGAGGTCCAAATGGCGGGTGGGCTGGTCCAGCACCAGCACATTGGCGTGCGTCATCATCATGCGGCTGAGCATGCAGCGCACCTTCTCGCCGCCCGAAAGCACACTGGCGGGCTTATACACTTCGTCGCCCGAAAACAGCATGCGCCCCAAAAAGCCGCGCAGAAAGGTCTCGGCCGGGTCTTCGCTGTACTGACGCAGCCAGTCAATCAGGTTGCCTTCAAACCCTTCAAAAAACGCGCTGTTATCTTTTGGGAAAAAGCTTTGCGAGGTGGAAACGCCCCATTTAAAGCTGCCTTCGTCCGGCTGCATCTCCCCGGCCAATATCTGCATCAGCGCCGTCTGGCCGGCCTCGTTATCGCCCACCAGGGCTATTTTGTCGTTGCGGTTCATGACAAAGCTTACGTTGTCCAGCACCTTCACGCCGTCCACCGTTTTTGAAAGCCCCTCTACGAACAGGATGTCCTTGCCTGCCTCCCGCTCGGGCGAAAAGCCTACAAAGGGGTATTTGCGGCTGGATGCCGGCATCTCTTCCAGCGTGATGGAATCCAGAATTTTCTTGCGGCTGGTGGCCTGCCGGGATTTCGATTTGTTGGCAGAAAACCGCTGGATGAAACTTTGCAGCTCGCGTATCTTCTCTTCCTTTTTCTTGTTCTGGTTGCGGATAAGCTGCTGAATAAGCTGGCTGGATTCATACCAGAAATCGTAGTTGCCCGCATACATCTGCACCTTGTTGTAGTCAATGTCCACAATATGCGTGCACACGGCGTTCAAAAAGTGGCGGTCGTGGCTTACCACCAGAATGGTGCCGTCGTAATCAATGAGGAATTCTTCCAGCCATTCGATGCTGTCGATGTCCAGGCCGTTGGTGGGCTCGTCCAGCAGGATGATGCTGGGCGAGCCGAACAGCGCCTTTGCCAGCAGAACCTTTACCTTCTGGCGCTCGGAAAGTGTGTTCATCTGCACGGTGTGCTGCTCCATGGGGATGCCCAGGCCGTTCAAAAGCTGGTCTGCCTGGCTTTCGGCCTCCCAGCCGTTCAGCTCGGCGAATTCGCCCTCCAGCTCGGCCGCACGCTCTCCGTCCGCCTCGGAAAAATCCGGCTTGGCATACAGCGCATCTTTTTCTTTCATAATGGCATACAGCTTCGGGTTGCCGCGCAGCACCACATCCATCACACTGTCATTTTCATAGCGGAAATGGTCCTGCTCCAGCACGCTCATGCGGTCGTCCGGCCCAAGGGAAACGCTGCCCGTGGTGGGCTCCAGCTCGCCGGACAAAATGCGCAGGAAGGTAGATTTCCCCGCGCCGTTCGCGCCGATGATGCCATAGCAGTTGCCCGGGGTAAATTTCAAATCCACATGCTTATACAGCGTCCCTGTGGAAAACTGCAGGCTTACGTCGGTAACGGTCAACATGTTCTTCTTCCTTTCCAAATGCCGCGCGCCAGGGCGCACGGGGCGGTGTTTCAACTTGTTCTAGAATACCACGCACGCAGGCGCATTGCAAACACTTTCGGCGCTTGTACGGCACTGGCGCACATGATATAATAAATTTACGCCTGCGCAGCGCAGGCGCATTTTGCACGGAACGGAGGGCGCGCCATGCCGCTCATCATCCCGCAGGAGCTTCCCGCCTATCAGGCGCTGGAAGGGGAAAATATTTTTGTTATGCGCCGCGCACGCGCCATGAGCCAGGATATCCGCCCGCTGCGCATTCTGCTTGTGAACCTGATGCCTACCAAAATTGCCACCGAGACACAGCTTGCACGCCTGTTGGCCAACAGCCCCCTGCAGGTAGAGCTTTCGCTGGTGCACATGGGCAGCCATTCCTCCACCCATGTGCCCCCTTCGCATTTGCAAACCTTTTACCGCACATTCGACGAGGTGAAAAGCCAGCGCTTCGACGGCATGATTGTGACAGGCGCGCCGGTGGAAACGCTTGCCTTTGAACAGGTGGATTACTGGCCCGAGCTGTGCCGCGTGTTCGAGTTCAGCAAGACAAACGTATACTCCTCGCTGCATGTGTGCTGGGGCGCCCAGGCGGCGCTGTATTACCATTACGGCATTCCAAAATACGAACTGAAGGAAAAGATGTTCGGCGTGTTTCCCCACCGGGTGCTGCGCCCTGCGAACCCGCTGGTGCGTGGGTTTGACGAGGTGTTCTGGGCGCCGCATTCCCGCCACACCGAGGTGCGGCGGGCCGATGTGGAAAAGCAGCCCGCGCTGCGCATCCTGGCCGAGAGCGAAGAGGCCGGCCTGCACCTTTTAAGCACCGATTCCGGCCGGCGCATCTTTATTTTGGGCCATATGGAATACGACCGCGACACGCTGCGCGCTGAATATGAGCGCGATGTGGCGCGCGGCCTTTCCATTGCGCCGCCCAAGCATTATTTCCTTCATGATGACCCTGCGCAGCCGGCTATTTTCCGCTGGCGCAGCCATGCGCACCTGCTGTTTTCCAACTGGCTGAATTATTATGTATACCAGGCTACCCCGTACGATTTGAAAGACCTGTAGCCTCACCTGAAAAAAAGAAATACAAAGCCGCCGGCCGGTTTTGGCCCGGACGAAAGAAGAGGATTCTGAATGAAACACCTGCCTGTAAAACCTGTGGTGGATCTTTCTGCTTTGGATGCGCTGGATATCCGCGTGGGCACCATTCTTCGCGTGGAGGATGTGGAAAATTCCAATAAGCTTGTGAAACTCTGTGTTGATTTTGGCGAGTTCCAGCGCATCATTCTGGTGGGAATGAAAGCCGAGCGGGAAAACCCGCGCGAGATCGAGGGCCGCCAGGCACTGTTTGTTGTGAACCTTGCGCCCCGGAAGATGGCGGGCATTGTGTCCGAGGGCATGCTGTTCGACATCGGCTATGCCAACGGCATCCTTCCCGTGCTGGCCCAGCCCGAGCGCCCGGTGCCCAACGGCGCCTGCGCCGGGTAAAGCGGCGCGCCGCCGCAGCCCCTGTAAATAAAAAGCCGCCCGGGGAAACGGGCGGTGAAACAAGAAATTTTTTGAGGGACGACGGATGCCGTCCCTCTCTGCTTTCCTAAAACAACACGCCCAAAAGGCGCGTTGACGTAAGAAAACATTGCCTCTGAAACAGAAATTCGGGCGCATAGCATCGTCAAAGCGCCTTGACAACCACAAAGGGTGCCTGCGGCGCTTTTCCTTGCTCTGCAACCCTAATTTCTGCTTCAGAGGTGCGAAGCAGTTTTGGCCCGGCAATTTTGGGTGAATAGTAGCGTGAAAAAAGCCCGGTAATCCTGACGGATTACCGAGCTTTTTGAATGCGCTAGGCAGCAAAATTGTCAGCCCAAAACCGATGTTTTCTTGCGCCAACACGCCTAAGGCGCGTTGTCCGGTTTCCACTGCGGCCGTCACTGCGGCGCCTCTGGGCGGGTGCGCACCCAGCGGGCCAAATACGCCGTGCAGGCGGCGTAACCCGCAACACCGCACAGCAAAAACACCGGCAGCAGCCACATGCCCACCTGCGCTGCCACCAGGCCGAACAGTGGCGGCATGCATACATTGCCCACATAGGCTGCCGCCATCTGCAGGCTGATGACGCCCTGCGAACGCGTTGCGCCAAAACGGCGCGGCGTTTCGTGCATCATGCAGGGGTAGGCGGGTGCAAACCCCAGCCCCACCACGCAAAGCGCCGCCGGGCCCAGGCTTGCGGGCAGCAGGGCCATGCCTGCAGCCCCCAGCGCTGCCAGCGCACCGCCGCCCAAAATAAGCGCCAAAGAGGACAAGCGGGCAGAGGCAAAGCCGCATAAAAAGCGCCCGGCCGTGATGCCCAGCACAAACACAGAGGCCGCCTGTGCCGCCGCCACGGTGGAAAAGCCGCGCGCAGAGACAAAATAGCTGGCGCCCCACAAAAGGGTTGTATTTTCCACCGCGCAATAGCAGAAATAGCTGAGCATGGCCGCCCATACGCCGGTTTGACGGGCGGTGGAGATAAGCGAAAGCTGTGTGCCCGCCCGGGCCTGCCCGGGCTCGCCGGGCTGCCGCGGCTCGTAGCGGCCCCACAGCCGAAGCGTAGCAGCCAGCGCCAGCACCAGGCACCACTGCAGCGCAGCCACGGCGCCATAGCCAAAGCGCCAACCATTGTGCCCGCCCAGAAACACCGATAGAATCACCGGCCCCAGCGTGGCGCCAAGGCCCCAGCAGCAGTGCAGCCAGCTCATGTGGCGCGCCGCATAGTGCAGGGCCACAAAATTGTTCAGCGCGGCGTCCACGGCGCCTGCGCCAAGGCCCAGGGGCACGGCCAGCACACACAGCCATAAAAACGAGGGCGCAAGGGCAATGCCCGTAAGGGCGGCGGCCGTCAGCATCACGCTGAACAGTGTGGTGCGGCCTGTGCCAAACCTTGCCACCAGCCGGTTTGTAAACAGGCTGGAGATGACTGTGCACAAGCTGGTAACCATGGCCGCCGTGCCCGCGCTTTCCACCGGCACGGCAAAGCCTGCCACCATCTCGGGCCAGGCCGCACCCAGCATGGAATCTGGCAGGCCAAGGCTGACAAAGGCACTGTATATCATTGCCAAAAAAAATGTTGCCATTTGAACGCTCCCCCTCAAAGCTCTGTTTCCAGCGCACATTCCAGCGCCTCCAGCGTCTGGCTGGCCACGCCGGCTGTGTAATCTTCCAGAAAATTTTCCGCCAGTGTAAACCTGGGCGGCGGGCCCGCCAGCATTTTCGCGCATTGGCGGCGCACCTGTTCCAGGTGGGCGGGGCCCAGCGCTTCCCCGCACAGCACAATTTCCTCTGGGTCCAAAAAAGCGGCAGCCGCCCCGGCACATGCCGCCACAGCGCGGCAGGCGGGCAAAAAGGCATCCCAGGAAAACACCCGCCAATCTGTGCCGGGCAAAAGGCGGCCAATCTCCCCGGCAAGGCCGCGCGCGCCGCAAAAGCGCCGGCCCGCCAGCACAAGGCCGGCCCCCGGGCCATAATGGCGCGGAAAATACAGGTAACACACCGTGGCGTCCGGCTTCCCCCGCAGGGAGCAATAGCCCAGCGCGGCTGCATTGACGTCGTTTTCCAGCACCACCGGCATGGAAAAGCGCTGCCTGTAATATGCGGCAAACTCTGTGCCCAGCAGGCCCGCATAGTCGCTTGTCACTAAGCGCCCCAGCCGCTGTGTGCCCGGCAGGCCAAAGCCCAGGGCCGCCACGGCTTTGTCCTGTTCCAGCACTGCCTCAATCTCCGGCACAAAGGCGCCCAGCTGCACATGTTCCAGCGGGTGTGTGGCGCTGTGCACACAGTTCCCCATCAGGTCCACCGTGCGCAGGTGCAGGCTGTCGCGGCCATGCTGCTCCCATGCGCACAGAATTAGCGCATGCGCATACCCCGCATGGTAACCATATTCCGCGGCCGGGCGCCCGCCGGTGCCGGCGGCCCGCCCTTGGCACAAAATGCGCCCTTTTGCCAGCAGCTGGTCCACCGCGGTGCCCACAGCCATCACACTGAGGCCTGTGGCTTGCGCAAGCTGCTGCTTGGTGGCACGGCCCATACCTTTCAGGGCGCGCAGCACGCGCACGGCCGCGCCCGTGCGCGGCTGCTTATCTGCCTGCATGGCGGTTCCCCCTTTTTGCCACTTATTAAAGTTGTTTTAATAATCAGGTATCAGTATATCTGCCTGTCCACGCCCTGTCAAGGCTGGTAGCGTGCAGATGCAGCGGCCCGTCATGGCGTGCCCGCATAAAGGCGGGCCGCTGCAAGCTCTTTTTCCAAGGCGCCGGAAAACGCAGCCCCGCCTGCCCCGCCTGCAGCTTTTTTCACACAGGGCTTTTCAAACGCTGAAAATTTGAGTATAATAGAAAGCGCCGCTTGCCGTGCAGGGCAGCGGAATGTTTTGGGGCCTTAGCTCAGTCGGTTAGAGCAGCGGCCTTATAAGCCGTTGGTCCCGGGTTCAAGTCCCGGAGGCCCTACCATCGAGAAAACCGCATTGCCAGGCCAAAAACGGCTTAACAGTGCGGTTTTTTCTTGTTTTTGTCATCATCTAAAAAACAAAAACACTAAAAAATGCAGAGTAATTGGCGGCAACAGATGCGGAAAGGATGCAAAGCATGAAAGAAAACGCTTACGATAACCCCGGCTTTTTTGAAAAATACAGCCAGATGGCCCGCTCGCAGCTTGGCCTTGCGGGCGCGGGCGAATGGCCCACGCTGCAGCCCATGCTGCCGCAGTTTGAGGGCCGCCGCGTGCTGGACCTTGGCTGCGGATATGGCTGGCACTGCATGTATGCGGCAGACCATGGTGCCGCCAGTGTGCTTGGGGTGGATATTTCGGAAAAAATGCTGGCCGTGGCACAGCAAAAGCGCGGCCCGCGCGCCATCACATACCAGCGCTGCGCCATGGAAGACGCCCGCTTTCCAAACGCCAGTTTTGACATTGTGCTGTCTTCTCTGGCCTTTCATTATGTGCAGGATTGGCCCGGCCTGGTGCAGAACATTTCCCACTGGCTGTGCCCGGGCGGCTGGTTTGTGTTCAGCACCGAGCACCCCGTGTTCACGGCAGAGGGCTCGCAGGAATGGGTGTATGACACAGATGGCAGCATCCTGCATTTTCCCGTAGACCACTATTATGAAGAGGGGCCGCGCACCGCCACATTCCTTGGGGAAACCGTGACGAAATATCACCGCACCCTCACCACTTACCTGCAGGCCCTGTGGGAAAACGGGTTTGAGGTGTGCAGCGTGCGAGAGCCCGCGCCGCCCGAAACGATGCTGGATCTGCCCGGCATGCGCGATGAGCTGCGCCGCCCCATGATGCTGCTGGTAAAAGCGCGCAGGCGGTAAAGCGGGCTGCGGCCCGCAGCCAAAAGCAAAGAAAAAGAGCACCGGATACCGGTGCTCTTTTTTGGCTCCCCCTGTCTGGCTCGAACAGACGACCCTGCGGTTAACAGCCGCATGCTCTACCGACTGAGCTAAGGAGGAATATTTCAGATGCAAATCATATTATAGCGGCAGGCTGCCGGTTTGTCAAGCATTTCCGGCAACCGCCCTTTTCAAAATTGTAGGACTACAATAGATCTTGGACAGAGGAAGAAAAAGGATGAAGGATAAGGCCTCATCGGTTATAGTTGAGTTACCACACACCAACTGTACGAGAGGAGACCATATCCTTGTTTTTAAAACTTTGACTTGAGCATGGCAATCGGCTTTATCAGCGTCATTGTTCTTTTCATCCTGTCTTACGCACTGTCCGTCGCTTTATTCCGGAAAAAGTACGCATGAGGGAAGCTTTCCGCTATAAAAAGTTTTCTGATATCAGATAAAATCAGTAAAAATCAAGGGTATGCCCCCTCCAGCGGGCATACCCTTTTTTCTATATTCACCAGTGGATTGTAAATTTCCTTGAAATTGCCGCCCTTCCTTGGAAGGGAACCGGCCGCCCGCACACGGTATTTCGGTTTTATGGCTCTGCCTCCGGCTGCGCCGCAGGCGCGCTTTCGGCCGGCGGCACACCGGCTTTCTGCACAGGGTTGCCCTGCGCGTCAATGCCCTTTTCTGCCAGGCGCCGGGCCAGGATATCGCTGGTGAGTGAATACAGCACCGCAAACGCGGGCACGCCCACCACCATGCCTACAAAGCCGAACAGGCCGCCGCCCACAATAATGGCCACCAAAACCCAGAAGGCAGACAGGCCCGTGGAATCTCCCAAAATTTTGGGCCCAAGAATATTTCCGTCAAACTGCTGCAGCGCCAGCACAAACACGGCAAAGCCCAATGCGTCCCACGGGTTGATGATGAGCAAAATCAGAATGCTGGGGATGGCGCCAATGAACGGGCCAAAAAAGGGGATAATATTCGTCACGCCCACAATCACGCTGATGAGCACTGCAAACGGCATGCGGAACAGGGACATGCCCACAAAACAGAGAATGCCGATGATGGTGCTGTCAATCAGCTTGCCGTTGATAAAGCCGCTGAACACCTGGTTTGCATGGTGGCTTTCCGCCAGCACGCGCTGCGCCCTGGGCAGAGGGAACACGGCCAACACCACCTTTTTCAGCTGACGCAGCAGCTTATCCTTGCTCATCAGCATATAAATAGAGGAAATCACCGCCGTGATGGCGCTGACAAGCCCACTGCCAATGGCCACGCCATAGCCCACCACCTTGGGCAGCATGGCGCTGACAAGCCCTGTGGCGCGTGTAAGCAGCTGTTGATACGAGCCAATCAGGTCTTCCACTCCGTTCAGGCTGAGATCGGCCTCTTGGATGGCACGGTTCAGGTTTTCCATATAGCCAGGCACGCGGTTAATCAGTATCATCAGGCTGTCCACCACCTGCGGCACCACCATGCGAATGAGAAACGCAACCACAAGCACCGTCAGCACGCAGGTTAAGGCGATGGAAAGCCCGCGGCGGCAGTGAAACTTTTTTTCGAAAAAGCGCACGGGCCCATCCAGCAGATAGGCCAGGGCCAGGCCCCAAATGAAAGGAGCAATAATGCGCACCCAGGCGGCCAACTGTGCCCTTACGGCATCAAAATTGGAAAGCGCCAGGTAAAAAGCCACCCCGGCAAACACTACAATAATGTTGGAAGCTACCCTTTGTGTCAGTTTCCATTTCTTTTTCTTCATGCTTTCGCCTCTTCTCCAGCCGTTCCGTGCCGTTTTATCGAAACACCATTCGCCGCCGAACGGTGCGTATTGCCCACGGCGAAGGGGAAACCGGGCACCCGGCTTTGTGTGCGCGGCCGCATAATCATGCGCCGGGCGTGCCGTTTTCCTCTACAAAGCCCTTTAGAATATCATACAGCGTCACCGGCGCGTCAAGCGTCTGTTTGTTCAAAGCCTGCTGCCAGTCTGGGACGCCCATGGCATCCAGCCAGAGGCACAGTTGCGCCCCGGTTTCGTACGGCATACGGTCGGCCAGAAACGATGCATCAATTTTGCCTGCCCGCAGCATGGGAATCACTTCTGTGAACGAGACGTTTTTCTGGTTGTCAAAATACATAACCCCCAAATCATACCCCACTGCCCGCGCTGCCTGAATGGCGGCATAGGAGGCCGTTCCCTCCGCCGTCTCCATAGAAAGCTCTGCCTGCAGGTAGGCCGGGTTGGCCTGCAGCCTTTGTTCCATAACGTCTATGTATTCCCGGGCAAGGGCACGCAGGCTTTCCTGCGAGCCGCTTTCGCCTGCCAGCTCCTTTTGCACCTGGGCCAAAATCGAATACTGCTTTTCCATCCAATCAATGTCGGTTTTGCTCAGATCTTCCATAAACCTGCCCCCGGCCGGCCAGTTGTTCTGCATATAATAGTGGAACGCCTCATGCGCCAGAAAAGCAATGAAATGGCGGGAAGTACCCTGCGTTTGCAGCGAAGTCTTTGCGTCATACCGCATATAATAAAGCTCATTTCCCCAAAGCCGGTAAGTTTGCCCAATTTCGTTAAAGTTTCCTATGGAAAGTTTCCATTTCATCACCTGAGGCGTCAGCCAGCTCAGGCGGTAAACCTCCAGGGGAATATCTTCCGGCATCTTCAGTTTGACGGCAAACGGGCTGCGCACCTCGGCAGAGGGGTTGATAAGATAAGAGGGCTGAAACAACCCGCCTATCGCCAAGACGGTTCGGTGTGAGAGGTTAAACCCATTCCAGATATCCGCCCGTTGCGTTTGCTCACAATATTGGCTGAATTCCCGTAAAAGCTGCTGGTCGGCATCGTTTAAAGAGCGATACTCTGCGCCCACCCGGTTGAACAGCACTGTCCCCAGCGCCACCAGCAGCAGCGCACCCAAAATGGCGGCCAACAGCATAAATTTTCTTTTTTTTGTTCTGTGTCATATTCGCCGTTCCTTTATCTTGTCTGTTTTTTCGATGCTTCACAGGATGCTACAAAAATGCCTGTCAAATCTCCGTGCACGGAACCGTCCATACGGTCATGAGCCGCGGCAGTTGCCCCATGGGCCGCCCATATCCGGGTGAATGGACGCCCTGCAACCATCACCTGTTCCGCCCTTCCGTCCTCTGCTGCCGGGAATTCGGCCTGCGGCCCGCCGCTTTCCGGCAATGGGCGGTATTCCGCCGGCGCGGCCGGGGCAGCGCCGGTGAAGGGCAGAAGATCTGCCTCGCGCACTGCGCTGCCCGCCATAGCGGCATTTGCCCCGCTTGAATTCAAAGCGGCTTGTGCATCCGGCGCAGGCGCCGGTGCGCGCAGAAGCGAAGCCGGGGCCTTGCCCCACCCCGGGCAACAAATGCTTATGCCGCCCACTATGCCGGCAAGCAGAAGCAGTGCGGTCCACTTTTCCATGCGCTATCCTCCTTCCGCGCCGTCCGGCGCTACAGGCGTTTTGGACGTTTAAAGACCATTGTTCGTAAAAAAGGTGAGAAGTGGTCTTGTTTTAAAGGCCATATTGATTATATAAAACACCAATGGTATTTTCAATAGATGTTAAAAAATATGGCAGATTTGTTTTCTTTCCGCGCCCTCCCCTGCAGGGAGTGCAGGCGGGCATCAATCCTCTTTGTCTTGTAAAAAGCGCACATTGACAGGTGCTTCTGCCGTTTGCAGCCGCTTTTCCAGTGCCATATTGACAATGCCCTGAAAAAGCGGATAATATAAAGGCAAGCATCAGGAGGGAGCGGCACGTTATGCCTAAAAAAACCAATTGTCTTTATTCTCAAGTTGCTGACGCATTAATCGCACAAATCAACGGCCATATGTATGGCAAGCTGCTGCCTTCCGAGCGCGCGCTGTGCGAGCAATATCAGGTTAGCCGCACCACCATCCGGCAGGCGCTGCACCTTCTTGCACAGCGTGGCTATGTGGATGGCGTCCGTGGAAAGGGCATGGTCGTTTCACACCCGCAGCTTCTGCAAGAGCTGCATTCTGTTTACAACTTTCACGAGGAAATGCGGCGACAGGGAAAGCGGCCGGAAACGCACATGGTTGATTTTGTGGTGCAGGCTGCAAGCGGCGGGCTGGCCTCCGTGTTCTCTTTGCCGGAGGGCAGCCCCGTATACCGAATGATACGGCTGCGCCTGGCGGATGGTGTGCCCATGCTGCTGGAGACAACCTACCTCTCCTATCAGCGCTTTCCCGGAATTCAGCAGAAAGAGCTGGAGAAAGGCCCGCTCCATCATTTGCTTTCTTCCCGCTATGGGTTGAAGCTTACGGCCGCCGAGGAAACGTTTGAACCCATTTTGCTGCGCCCGCTCGAGGCGCAAATGCTTAAGACCGAAGAAAACGCCCTTGGCATGTTGGTAGAGCGCATCTCTCTGGAAGGGGAGGTGCGTGTGGTGGAGTTTTCAAAAGGCGTATCGCCGGCCCGTAAGTTCCGACACCACATTACCTTGAAATATTAAAAATGCGCTTTGTGCCAAGGCCTCGGCCCCGGGCTTCGGCGCCGCCCAAGGGGGAGAAACCGCAGTGTGAGGGACAATAGGGCCAATGGACGTCCACAAAAAAGGGGGGAGCCCTCTGCGCTGTTTGATTCCCTGGCCCTGGGGCAAACGCCCCCTTCCCGCCGTGCCTTTTGCCACGAGTGTTTTCCGCTTTGAATTTCACAAAAATTTTTCAGACGGAACCGTCTATAAGTGCTATAATGCACTTGTAGACGGATTCGTCTCTTTTATTTCAGGGTTGAGGAGCGCGCTTTGCCATGGTGTTGTTGGATGTCGTTCGCCTTCTTGCGGCCATTGCGTTGGCCTTTGTGGCCGGAAAACTGGTTGCCAAATTAAACCTGCCTTCCATTTTGGGCTGGCTGATTACCGGTATGATTTTGGGGCCGCATGCGTGGAACCTGTTAAGCGATTCCGTTTTGGGCTCTGCCTGGTTCGATGTGACAGAAAGCCTGCTGGAATGCACGGTGGGCCTGATGATTGGCACCGAGCTTTTGTGGCACCAAATGAAAAAGGCGGGTGCGCAGATTGTTGTAACCACTATCACGGAATCTCTGGGAACTTTTCTTGTGGTAAGCCTGGTGTTCGGCGCCATATTCTGGGCCACAGGCACCCCCATTTATCTGGCCTTTATTTTCGGCGGCATTGCGCTGGCCACCGCGCCCGCGCCATCGCTGTCTATTGTAAGCCAGATGCGAACCTCCGGCCCGGTTACCCGCACGCTGATTCCCATGGCAGCGCTGGATGACCTTGTGGGCGCCTTTGTATTTTTTATGGTAATTGCTTTTGTATCTGCCCATGTCTCCACGGCCGGCGTCCCGGTGGGTGTGGTGATTTTCCTGGTATTTCTGCCGGTGTTCATTGGCATTGCCACGGGTTTCCTTGCCGGCAAACTGATGCAAAAGGCAAAAACAGCGCGCGGCGCCCTGGCTGTGATGCTCCTGATGCTGTTGGTTTCTGCCGGCATTGGGTTTGCCATCAACAGCATGCTGTCCACGCCGGTGCTGAATTTATGCTGATTGGCATGGCTTTTTCCACCGTGTTTGCCAACATGATATCGCAAGAAAAGCTGGATGGCATCATGAAGGTGATGAACCCGGTGATTGGTTTTGCGCTGATTGTTGCCATTCTCAATCTGGGTGCCCCGCTGGACTATCACCTGATTTTCGGCGCCGGGCTTTACACTGCCGTTTATATCGTCTCCCGCGCCATTGGCAAATACAGCGGGGCCTATTTCGGCGCGGCCATCACACATGCCCCTAAAACGGTGCGCAATTTTCTGGGCTTTACGCTGCTGCCCCATTCCGGCGTGTCTCTGGTGTTTACGGGCGTAGCCGTTTCTGTGCTGGGCGATGCCGCGCCGGAATGTGCCTCTATCATTCAGGGCACAATTGCCGCAGCCGCAGTCATCAACGAGATTATCGCCGTGTACATGGCGAAAAAAGGCTTTGAATGGGCCGGAGAACTTCCGGAAGACGGCCGCAGAAAAAAGAAGGGGGGCGTGCCCGCATGACACAGGCAGAACGCCAGAGCCAAAGCCGCAGAAAAATTTTGGAAGCCGCCATGGATGAATTTGGCGCGCGAGATTTTGATGCCGTGACCATGGAGGCCATTTGTGCCAGCCACGGCATCTCAAAAGGCATGATGTATCATTATTACACCGGTAAAGACGAGCTGTTTCTTGCCTGTGTGGGGCATGTTTTTCAATCTTTGCTGAAGTATGTCCGGCACGATGCAGCTGCGTTGGGAAAACAGGCTGCCTTTGAAACCATAAAAAATTATTTTGCCATTCGGGAATGCTATTTTCAGCGGCACCCAAAAGAAAAGAATATCTTTGAAAATGCACTGCTGCGTACACCCAAGCATTTGCAGGAAGAAATCAGCCGCCTGCACCAGCCTTTATTCGAGATGAATCAAACCTTCTTGAAAGGAATTGTGCTAAAGATGCAGTTGCGCGGCGGGCTGCGCAATGACCAGGTGTTGCAATACATCGAATGCGTGGGTACTTTGCTGCCCTCCATGCTGCGCTTGTACCAGATGCCGGGCGGCCTGTCAGACCTGCATGCCATGCTGGCCACTTCGGAAGAGATTTTAGACATGCTGCTGTCCGGCGTAATTCGGCAAGAGGGGGCCATCTGATGCCCCATGGGCAGGCGCCTATGGCACGGCCCTTACACAGGGGCATTATTTGCAGGGGCCTTGCGGGGCTGCAGCGCAGAAATTTTACATACAAAGCCGGGCAAAAAGAAAACAGGCGTGCCGGAAGGGTTCTTCCGGCACGCCTGTTTTTACAAAGCGGCCTTTGTGCCGGGCCGTGCAGCCCGTCATTTTGGGTTATACGAAATAGACAAGCTCGTCTTCCGGCGGCTGGGCCGGTGTCACGCTTTCGGCCACCAGCCAGGGGCCGGGGCCCTGATAAATGGCGTGTTTTTTCACCGTCACCTTGGCTGTCACCGTCACCCAGGTGCGGTGCTTGAGCTGTTTTGCCTGCTCCGCCTCGCAAATAAGCCCGATGAACGTGATGTCCTCTGCACAGCAGGTCATGCCAAAGCGCCCGGCCACAAAGCAGCCCTCCGGCACGCGCTTTGTCTGGCACACATAGGCCTTGAAGCGGATGGTTTTGCCCAGATATTTTTTTACATTGTCAAAAATGTCGATATAGAACAGGCCGTAATCCTCATCGCCAATGTCCACCACGTCTGCATCCATGTCAAAGGGCAGCTCGTCCACAATGGTGTCGGGCTCTACTTCGCCGTCCACTGTCTCGAACAAAATCTGCGCGCGGCGGTTCACCATGCGCACCGCGCGGTGCAGGGTGGCTTTATCGGTGGCCTGTGTCACGCGGTTGAAAATCACCACGTCCGGCTCCTGCATTTTCTCCACGGCAAGCTGGCGCATGTTGGCAAGGTAGGAGGGGAAAGTGGTGGAATCGGCCACCGTCATCATCTGAAAAATCTCCCAGCCCTTGGGCAGTGCGTCATACAACACCTGCACGGGCCACATGCCGTTGTACTCTACCAGCACCCTGTCTACGCGGTGCTTTTTGGTGTAGTCTTCCAAAAGCTGCCGCGTCAGGGCCTGCTGGCTTTCTACCGGCAGCACGGCCACGTTGCCGCCTGCAAATTTCTGCGGCTCGTATTCTACTTCGCCGTCCTCGCAAAGCACAAGCAGCGTTTTTTCCCCGGTGTTGAAATCCGGGTCCTCCAGGGTTTCCTGAATAAAGCTGGTTTTGCCCGCCTCCAGAAAGCCAAGGAATACATAAAGCGGAACAGCCATGCGCCGCCCTCCTTTTTCTAAACTGTTACAAATGGAACAACTCGCGCAGGGCCTGTTCGGGAAGGCCGGTGCCAATCACGCAGATGCGGCCGGTGTAATCCGGCGCGCCGGCACGCACGTTGCCCTCACCGGGCACATAGTCGAAATGCAGCCAGCCCTGCGGCCCGGCCACAATGCCCTTGGCGCGCAGCACCGCGCCGTATTCGCCGGAATCCAGCGCGGCAAAGGCGTCGTTCAGCTCGGCCTCGGTGTACACGCGCGGCGTTTCGCCGCCAAAGCTTTGAAATACCTCGTCTGCATGGTGGTGGCCCTCGTGACCGTGGTGGTGCCCGCAGCCGCAGGCGCCGCCGTGCTCGTGATGTTCATGTTCATGCCCGTGCCCGTGGGCATGCTCTTCTTCGTGCCCGTTCCGGCAGGCCTCGCAGGTGCAGCCCTCTTCGTGGTGGTGTTCGTGGGCGTGCTCATGGGCCACTTCTTCGGCCAGCTGGGCCATCAGGGTGCCGCGGCGCTCCATCGCGTCCAGCAGCTGTGCGCCAGAGAGCTCGTCCCACGGGGTGGTGACAATGGGCGCCTGGGCGTTCTTTTCGCGCAACAGGGCCACAGCGGCAGCCAGCTTTTCTTCACTGAGATTCTGGGTGCGGCTGAGGATGATGGCACTGGCGTGCTCAATTTGGTTGTTATAGAACTCGCCAAAGTTTTTCATATACAGCTTCACCTTGCCCGCATCGGCCACGGTGACAAAGCCGGCCAGCTCTACGTCTGCGTGCAGGGCCTGCACGGCGGCAATCACGTCTGAAAGCTTGCCCACGCCCGAGGGCTCAATCAGAATGCGGTCCGGCGCATATTCGTCCAGCACCTTCTGCAGGGCCCGGCCAAAATCGCCCACCAGGCTGCAGCAGATGCAGCCAGAGTTCATCTCTGTAATTTGGATGCCGGCCTCTTTCAGAAAGCCGCCGTCAATGCCAATCTCACCAAATTCGTTTTCAATCAGCACCAGCTTCTCCCCGGCATATCCATCGGCAATGAGCTTTTTGATGAGCGTGGTTTTGCCCGCGCCCAAAAACCCGGAAAAAATTGTGATTTTTGTCATGCTAGCTCCTTCTTTTTATGTGCTTTATTTTTCTGTTCCAAAGGCAGTGCCGCCTCAGCCGGGGCGGCGCGCCGCCTGCACGCCTTCTACACCCTCTGCTTTTTGCCGGGCGAAAAATTCCTCTGCCAGAAGGTCCATATAGACAAGGGGGTACAGCTTTCCGCGCCAGCGCCAGGCGTCCCGGCGGCGGCCGGCCTCCCGAAAGCCTGCACGGCGGTACAGTGACAGGGCAGGGACATTGCCCGCCCAGACGCTCAGCCAAATGCTGTGAAGCCTCAGCGTGCCGAACCCATACTCCAGCAGGGTACCCAGCGCGGCGGTGCCAAGTCCGTGCCCGCGGACTGCTGCCTCCCCGATGAACATGCCCAGGGTGGCGCTGCGCACCGTCTCGTCCAGCCCTGTCAGCTCGCAGAACCCCACGGGGCGGTCGCCGGGCCGGGCAAGGATGAGAAAGGACGGCTTGCCCTGCCGTGAGGCAAAAAAGCCGCGCGCCATCTCTTCTGTGAAATCCACATCGGCTCCGCCGTAGTTTTCCGTCACAAAAGCATCCTTCATCCAGCGGCAATACAGCGGGGCGTCCTCCGGCGTCACGGCCCGAAGCGTCACAGGGCCCTGCTTCGGGGCGGTGGGCGCCTGTCTGCCGGGCTGCCCGGATTTCACGCCTTGCTCACTCATATGTGTGCTTTTGCTCCAAGTAGGCCTCCAGCAGGCGTAGGGTGTTCTCTGCGCCCGCAAGGTGGCTGCGCTCGTACCCATGCGAGGCATAAACGCCTGCGCCAATCAGGCCGTGGCGCACATCATAGCCCGCGCGCAGGGTGCCCTCTACGTCCGAGCCATAGTGCGGGTACACATCCACGGCAAAATCTACGCCCGCGGCCTGTGCCGCGGCCACAAGCCCGTTTACCACGGCCTCGTGGTACGGGCCGCCGGAATCTTTCGCACAGATGGACACCTGCTTTTCCGTGCAGCCAAGCCCGTCGCCCACGCAGCCCATATCGACACTGATGGCCTCGGTGACGCCCTGCGGCACGCTGGCGCTGCCGCCGTGGCCCACCTCTTCAAACACAGTGATATGGTGCCAAACGGCGCGCGCCGGTTTTTTGGCACCCCCGGCAAGGCCCTTGGCCTGTGCCAGCAGAATGGCCACGCTAAGCTTGTCATCCAGAAAACGGCTTTTGATGTAACCGCTTTCGGTGATGGTGGTGCGCGCGTCAAAACAGGCAATGTCGCCCGTGCGGATGCCCAGCGCCAGCACATCTTCTTTGGAGGCCACGTCTTCGTCCAGCACAAGTTCCATGGAATCGAACGTGCGTTTTTCGTTCGAATATTCGCCATTCACATGCACCGAGGCGTTCTTCAGCTGGAACGTGCCGGAGAACACCTTGCCGCTGCGCGTGGCAAGACGCACATTTTCAGCCTCGGTGTTGTTGGCGTTCAGCCCGCCCAGCGGCGTCAGGCGCAGGCGGCCGTTCGGCTTTATCTCGGCCACCATGGCGCCCAGCGTATCCAGGTGCGCCTCTAAAAGCAGGCCCCCCTCGCCACCGGGGCACCCCTCGTTTACACACACCAGCACGCCGCCCTTGTTTGTCAGCACGGGTGAAAAGCCCAGCGCCCGGTATTGCCCCAGCACATACTGCGCTGCGGCTGCGGTGTGGCCGGTGGGGCTGTCGATGGCCAGCACGGCCAGCAGCTGCTGTTTCAGATATTCCATTTGCGTCATACGGGTTCTCCTTTGATGAAAAATGGGCAAAATGTGCGCTGTTTGCGCGGGGCCCATACGCCTGTTATTATACCCCTGCACCCGGGCAGATGCAAGAAAAAGCCCGGCTGCGGCGATGCAAAGGGCATGTGCCTTTGCGCCGCGCACCATGCCGGGCACGCCTGCCGTTCAGCCGTGTTCGGCCGTGGCAATGAGGTATTTGAAGATTTGAGGTTTATACTGCTCGTATAAACCCAGCTTTTCATACAGTTCTTTATAATAGGTAAACAGGGTGGCCTTGGTTTTTACCACATTGATCAGATCCATCTGGGTGTGGGTGATGCTGGCCGGGTTTTTCACATAGTAATACACCGCCGCATCCAGGGCGAAAAAGCGCTGGGCATAGCGGATGTATTCCAGGTTGAACAAAAAGTCCTCGCTCCACGAGAGGGCTGTGTTGCAGCGGATGCCGTGCGCGCGGATAATATCGGCCCGGTACAGTTTGTTCCACAGCACACCGTAATAAAAGCTGGCGGGTTCGTCCATCAGGCCCAGGGCAAACTGTGTTTGGTCCAGCACGCTGCCGCTTTTTAAAAAGCCATGCCGTGTGATGCCAGAGGGGGCCACGCGGAAATAATCGGCTATCACAAGGTCGCACCGCAGGCTTTCGGCCGTGCGCACCAGCTGCTCGGTGGCGTTTGGGGCCAGGTAATCGTCGGAATCGACAAACTGGATATAATCGCCCCGCGCGGCGCGCAGCGCGTCGTTGCGCGCTGCGGAAACACCGGCGTTTTCTTTGTCAATTACGCGGATGCGTGCGTCCACCCGGGCGTACATGCGGCAGATGTGCGGCGAAGAGTCGGCGCTGCCATCGTTCACCAGCAGCAGTTCAATGTTTTCATACGTCTGCCGGCGGGCGGTCTCGATGCATTTTGCCAGCCCCACGGCGGCATTGTACACGGGGATGATGATGGAGACAAGAGGCCCGTTCATCTATGCGCTTCCTTTCCAAAGTGGCGTGCCGCCCTGGGCGCGCGCTTTTTGCTATATGGTTTCTTCATGCAGCTTCTGGGCGCCCATCCACAGGCGCCAATACTCGCCCTTTTGGGCCAGAAGCTGTTCGTGGGTGCCCTCTTCGGCAATGCGCTCGCCGTCCAGCACCAAAATGCGGTCTGCATTGCGGATGGTGGTGAGGCGGTGGGCAATGGTAAGCGTGGTGCGCCCTTTGGCAAGGCGCGCCAGGCTTTGCCCTACCAGGTATTCGCTTTCGTTGTCCAGCGCGCTGGTGGCCTCGTCCAGAATCAGCACGGGCGGGTTTTTCAAAAACACCCGCGCAATGGACACGCGCTGCTTCTGCCCGCCAGAGAGTTTTACCCCGCGCTCACCCACATAGGTGTCATAGCCGTTTTGCAGCTTTTCAATGAACTCGTGGGCGCCGGCAAGGCGCGCGGCCTGCTCGATGTCTGCGCGGCTTGCGCCCGGGCGCCCATAGGCGATGTTTTCCGCCACTGTGCCGGAGAATAAGTACACATCCTGCTGCACAATGCCGATGGCGCTGCGCAGGCTTTTCAGGGTGACAGTGCGGATATCCTGCCCGTCCAGAAAGATGTGCCCGCTGGTGGCGTCGTAAAAGCGGGGAATGAGATTCGTCAGTGTGGTTTTTCCGCCGCCGGAGGGGCCCACCAGCGCCAGCTTTTCGCCCGCCTTTACCGTAAGGCAGATATCGCGCAGCACCTTGTTGTGGTCGTCGGGGTATTCGAACGAGACATGGTCAAACACAATTTCGCCCTTCACATCATGCAAAGGTTTGGCGCCGGGCTCGTCCAGAATGTCGATTTCCGCGTCCATAATCTCGCAAAAGCGCTCGATGCCGGTGACGCCGCGCTGGAACTGCTCGGCAAATTCAATGATGCGCCGGATGGTGGCCAGCAGGGTGGTGACGTACATTACATAGGCCACCATATCGCCGGGGTCGATGGCGCCGCGCATCATAAAAATGCCGCCCGCCACCAGCACCACCAGGTACATCAGCCCGTCAAACAGGCGCGTGGTGGTGTTGAAAGCGGCCATCCAGTGATACATATCCTTTTTGATGGAAAGAAACGAGGCGTTGTCGCGCTCGAACTTTTCTTTTTCCGCCTCTTCACCGGAAAAGGCCTTCACCACGCGCTCGCCCAGCAGGCTGTCTTCAATGCGGGCGTTCAGCTCGCCAATTTGCCTGCGCTGGCGGCGGAAGGTGACGCGCACCATGTGGTTAAAGCGCGTGCAGCACACCAGCATCACAGGCAGGCAGGCAAAAATAAGCAGTGTGAGAGGCACGTTGGTGCGCAGCAGAATGATGAATGCGGCCGTGCCCTTCAAAATGGCAATGAAAAATTCTTCCGGGCAGTGATGGGCAAATTCCGTCACGTCAAACAGGTCGTTCGTCAGCCTGCCCATAATCTGCCCCACCTTGGTGCTGGCAAAATAGGCGTCGGAAAGGCGCTGCAGGTGGGCAAAGGCGTCGCGGCGCATGTCGGTTTCAATGTGCGCGCCCATCACATGGCCGGTGCTTTGCATAAAGTAGTTGGCGGCCGCGTCCAAAACGCGCAGCACAAGGTATACGGCGCCCACCTGCAAAATAAAGCCCAGCGTAAGCGACGCAAGGTTTTCGGCGGCGCGGTTGGTGATGGCGCGCAGCATCAGCGGCAGCACCAATTCGCACAGTGTGGTGAGCCCGGCGCACACAAGGTCAAACACCAGAATGCCCTTGTAGCGCAGCAGATAAGGCAGAAAACGCCGCAAAAGCGACGTTTTCTGCTGCGAGGGAAGGTTTTGTTCCATAAGAGATGCCCCGTTTTTCTAAAAATCAGCTTTGGCCGTATTCATCCAGCAGGCGGTGGCGTTCGTCCCAAAGCTTCTGTGAGAGGTCCACATAATAGCGGTGCGGGTTTTCAAAGCGCTTCACTTCGTCCCACAGGGTGTCCACCTGCTGGCGGCAATAAGCGCGAATTTCTTTCAGCGGCGGGTTTTCATACACGCGCCGCCCGCCCACATAGATGGGCACATTCAGCTTGCGCAGGCAGATGTTTTCAAACGTGCGTTTTTTCCAGGTTTGCACGGGGTCAAACAATGTCAGGCCGTGCTCGGTGTCCACTGTCTCGTCCCACATGGTGATGTAGTCTGCCATGGCTTTCCCGGTTTCTTTGTCGTAAATGCGGTACAAATTTTTCAAATGCGGGGTGGTGATTTTCTCGGCCGTTTCGCTGATTTTGATTTTGGGCACATATGTCTCGCCCTCTTTCACCGCAGCCAGTTTGTACACGCCGCCGAAGACGGGCGCACTTTTGGACGTGATGAGGTTTTCGCCAATGCCGAAGGAATCCACTTTGGCCCCCTGCAAAATCAAATCGCGCACAATGTATTCGTCCAGCGAGTTGGACGCACAGATGCTGCAATCTTCATAGCCCGCGGCGTCCAGCATTTTGCGCGCTTTTTTGGAAAGATAGGCGATGTCGCCGGAATCGATGCGCACGCCCTTCGGGCGAATGCCGCGGGGCTTGAGCACCTCGTCGAATACGCGGATGGCGTTGGGAATGCCGCTTTTTGTCACGCTGTAAGTATCCACCAGCAGGGTGCAGTTATCGGGGTACAGCTCGGCATAGCGACGGAACGCCTCATACTCGGAGGGGAACATCTGCACCCACGAGTGAGCCATGGTGCCCAGCGCGGGAATGCCGTAGACACGGTCTGCCATCACGCAGGCAGTGCCGGCCACGCCGCCAATATAGGCTGCGCGCGCGCCCAGCACGGCGGCGTCATAGCCCTGCGCCCGGCGCGAGCCAAACTCCATCACCGCACGGCCCTCGCTGGCGCGCACAATGCGGTTGGTTTTGGTGCAAATGAGGCTTTGATGGTTAAACGTAACCAGCAGCAGCGTTTCAATCAGCTGCGCCTCAATGGCGGGCCCCTCTACAATGACAATGGGCTCGCCGGGGAAAATAGGCGTGCCCTCCGGCACGGCCCAGATGTTGCAGTGGAACTGAAAGTTGCGCAGATATTCCAAAAAGCCCTCGGAAAAGCAGCCCTTCGAGCGCAGGTAGCAAAGGTCGCCCTCGTCGAAGTGAAGGTTGTCAATCACTTCGCAGAACTGCGCCAGCCCAGCCGCAATGGCAAAGCCGCCGTCATCCGGTATTTTGCGGAAGAACATGTCGAACACGCCCACTTTGTCCTCATAGCCGCTGTCGAAATAGCCGCGCGCCATGGTGAGCTCGTAAAAATCCATCAAAAGTGTCAGGTTGCGTGCTTCGCTGATATCTTTCATTGTGGTCCTCCTCTAAGCAAACCCGGCGCGGTCGCCGGGCACAAATCTCCGGCGCGCGGCGCCGGGCGGGATAACGGCGTGTCAGCGCCCTTCGGGCGGGGTGCGCGGCGGGCGGCCCTGCGGCCGGGGCGCACTGCCGCCGTTTGGCCGCGCGCCGGCACTGTTTTGCCGTGCGCGCCGCGCTTTGCGCTTTTTTGCATCGTGCAGAAGCCATGCGTAAAGCCCGGCATAAAACAGGGCGAACAGGGCCGTCAGCACATACACCACGCACATATAGGTGCTGGTGAAAAAGGCCTTCAGGCGCGAAAAGGCATACAGCACGGGGTTCAGCGCCACATCCTGTGCGGCCAGAAGGTCTACCGTGCCAATCACTTCGCCGGAAAGCGACACCGTCACCGTGCCAATTTTATCCCCTTTTTGAATGGGGGCCTCCACGCTTTCCGGCACGTCAAACGTCTGCTGCAGCGCATCGTCGCTGTCGTTGGGCAAAATGGTGGCAAGGTTATCTGCCGGCACAAGGGCAAGCGTGTCGGTCTCAGCGGAATGCGTCACCGCCACTTCGTGAATGGGGGTGTCGGTGGAAAGCGTGGGCCGCACGGAAAAAGAAGAAAAAATCCAGTCGTACAGCGTGGCGGTGTCGTGAAACGACAGGGCATAGCCGTCCTCTGCGGGGTCCCACGGGCAGCCAAGCACCACGCCAATAAAGCTTTCGCCCGCCTCGTTCACCGCGGCAGACACAAAGTTGCGCCCCGCGTCATAGGTAGAGCCCGTTTTGATGCCCTTGATGTAAGAGCGGTACATATCGCCGGATGCCTCTTTGATCATGGCGTTGGAGTTGGTGATGAAATAGGCGGCGTCCGGGTTCTGCTCGGGAAATTCCGCCGTGGTATGCTTGTTGGTCAGGGGCATCCAGTACAGGGGGGTGCCCACGACAGTGCGGAATATCTCGTGCTTCCAGCACTCCTGCGCAATCAGAAAAATATCGCGCGCGGTGGAATAGTTGCCCTCATCCATATCGGCAAGGCCGTTGGCGCTGGTGAAATTGGTGTTTGTGCAGCCCAGTTCGGCCGCGCGGGCGTTCATCAGGGCATAGAAATTGTTCAAATCTCCGTTTCCAAGAAAGTAGCCCACATTTTTGGCTGCCTCGTTGGCACTGGGCAGCATCATGGCATACAGAAGGTCAATGGCGCGCACTTCCTCGTTGGGCAGAATGTCTGCGTTGGAGGCCTGCGGGTCTGTAATCTCTTCGGTGTACAGCGCCGTGCCGCCCGAGATATAGGTGCCCTCCAGATCTTCCACATTTTCTATCAGCAAAAGGGCCGTCATCAGCTTGGTAAGGCTGGCCACGCTGCGCTTTTCATCGGCGTTCTGCTCGTAGACGCACAGGCCGGTGTCCAGGTTTACGATATACACGCTCTGTGCAGAAAGCTGGGTGCCCTCCGGCAGCTCAAAGCCTGCGGCGCCCGCCGGAAAGGCCGGCGCCACAAACACAAGCAGCACAATCATTACACAGGCAAGGCATCGTCTCATGGCGGTGATTCTCCAAAAAAGATGGGTTCCAGAACAGTATGCACCGCAAATGGCGGGTTACCCGCCGGCGCGAAAAATTTACGGCCTTTCACTGCACCTGTCTGGAGCCGTGTTCCGTTATTTGTTTAGTATATCAGATTGAGGGCGATATTTCAAAGTTTTCGGGCGCAGGCGGGCAGGTTTCACAAAAAAGCAGGGCCGGGAATGCCCGCCGTGCTGCACGGGATTCCCGGCCCTGCCAAAAGAAGGAGGGAAGGCGGCCCTGTGCGGGCACGCCTTGTTTTTTATTCGCCAATAATCTCAATAAAAAAGGTGCGCTGCTGCACGCCGTCAAACTCGGCCAGGTACACATCCTGCGCCATGCCCATCACCAGCTCGCCGTCTATGAGGGGGATGACGCAGTGGTTGCCCACCAGCATGGATTTCAGGTGCCCCGGCGCGTTCCCGCCAATGGCGCCGTAACTGGGCAGAAAATGCGAGTGCGCATAGTTGCGGTGCAAAGGCACAAGGTCCTCCAGCGTGGCCTCAATATCCTTTTCCAGGCAGGGCAGGCTTTCGTTTACCATGATGCCGGCCGTGGTGTGGGCCAAAATGACATATACCACGCCGTTTTTGATTTTGGACTGCGCCGCAAACCGGCGCACATCATCGGTGATTTTGATTAGTTCAAACTCTTTGGAAGAGCACTTTTTTACCTTTGTAAATTCAACCATGGTTCTCAACCTCCAAACCAAGGAATCTTACGGCGTTCCCGCCCAGAATTTTGGCCAGCGTCTCTGGCGAGAAGGGCTGATATTCCAGCCCGCGCTTGATGCGCGCCGGGCGGAAGCGCGGGTTGTTGGAGCCGAACAAAATCTTATCGGCAAGGTTGTGCTCTACCCAAAGCGGGCCCATCAGCTTGAAAAACAACTGCTCAAAGAACTGTTCGGGGCAATCCATATAACAGCACGAAGTGTCGGCGTACACATTGGGGTATTTCAAAATGAGGGCCGCCGTCTCCAGCACCCAGGGAAAACCAAAGTGCGCCAGGTTGATGCGCAGCTCGGGGTAGCGCACGGCAATGTCTTCAAACAGATAGGGGTGGGCGTATTTCAAATAAGTGTTTGGCTGCCAGGACATGCCGCAGTGGAATGTGATGGGCACATTGTAAGAAAGGCACAGCTCGTAAATGGGAAAGAGCTTGGGGTCGTTTGGATAAAACTGCTGTTTTGCCGGGTGCAGTTTCAGGCCGCGCAATTTCAGTGTGCCGAATGCGTGGCGAAGGATATCCAGCGCGTCGGGACGATTGGGGTCTACTGTGGCAAAGCCGATAAAGCGGCCGGGGGCCAGCGAGACGATTTTGGCAATTTCCTCATTTGAAAGCACCGCGCCGCCTTCTGCAGCACAATCTTCCCCCAGCAGAACCAGTTTGTCCACTCCGGCAAAAGCCATTTGCTTTTCCACAAGTTCCAGGGGAAAGGGGCTCATCAAATCATATCCCATTGCTTTTTTACGCGCGGCCACGCGCTGGGGGTCTTCACAAACAGGGCCGTAAAATGCGGGATGCACATGTACGTCAATAACCATGGGTACCACCTTTTGCTTTATATAAAATTAGGATCGGACAAGTTTGAGCAGAACGTGTTGTTATAAAGACATCTTAAATATAAGATAGCGGGACAGGAGGCCGTTGTCAATAGAAAAATTACATTTCTGGTGTGCTTTTCCAGGGAACCCAACAAAAACTGCGGGAAAAAGGCGAAAATGAAGAGCTGCGCGTCCAACCGCGGTCAATTTCAAATTATGCAGCAAAAATCGTGCAAAATCACGGTTTTTCTCCAAATGCAGGGAAAAGGTGCGGCGGGCAAAGGAAACAAAAAAATAACTGTTGACATACATAAAATTGTGTTGTATGATACAAAAAACAAATGTTATTATTAAGATGTCTTAAATTCATAATAAAAAGAAGAAAGAGTTGCCCGCAATCAATTTTTCGGGGCACCCCCCGACAAGATAAGGAGGAATACAACTGATGAAAAAGAAACTTGCAGCCGCGCTGCTGGCCATTGCAATGCTGGCGGCGTCTCTGGCCGGATGCAGTTCGCCCAGCAGCTCTCAGCCAGCGGGAAGCACGTCTTCTTCTGCGTCCACGGCGGAAAGCGGCGAAAAAGTGCTGACGATTGCGCAGGGCGGCGACATCACCACGTTTGATATGCAAAACCACAACAACGGCGTCACCGGCGCGGTGCTTGGCAACTTCAGCCACGGGCTGATCGAGCGCGCCGATGAGGACAACGCCTGGGTGTGCGTGCTGGCTGAAAGCTATGAAACCATTGACGATTCCACCTGGGAATTCAAGCTGCGCGACGATGTCACCTGGCATAACGGCGACCCGTTTACGGCAGAAGATGTCAAGTGGACGCTGGAGCGCGTGGCTACGGACGAGTCCCTGGCCGAAAACCACATCTTCTCTGTAATCAAAGAAGTGCAGATCGTGGACGACTACACCGTGCGCATCATTACCGATGGCCCGTATCCCACCATGCTTTCACTGCTGTCCAAAAACGGCAGCCAGATGATGCCCTCCAAGTACATTGAGGAGAATGGCCTGGACTATTATCTGGAAAACCCCATCGGGTGCGGCCCGTACAAGTTTAAGGAATGGGTAAAAGACGATGTGGTGGTGCTGGAGCGCTATGACGACTACTTCGGCGAAACACCGTATTGGGATGAAGTGCGTTTCCGCTCTATCCCCGAAGCATCCACCCGCGTGGCGGAACTGCTTACCGGCAATGTGGATATCATCGTGAACGTGCCCACCAACGAGTGGGACCGCATCGATGAAAATGAAGGCACTGAGATGGTGCTGGGCAACGGCACGCGCATCTACAATGTCATCATGAAGTGGGACAGCACGCCCACACAGAACCAGCAGGTGCGTGAGGCGGTGGCCTATGCGCTGGATGCGCAGACCATTATCGACACCGTGCTGAAAGGCGCGGGCACCCCGTGCTACACGCGTATTGCCCCGGGCGTGTTCGGCCAGGACGAGAGCTTGTACGGCATCGACAAGTACGACCCCGAAAAAGCCAAAGAACTGATTGCATCCTCGGGCTACAATGGGGAAGAGATCGAGCTGCTGGTGCCCACCGGCCGTTATCTGATGGATGCCGACGTGGGCAACGTGGTGGCCGGCATGCTGCAGCAGGTTGGCCTGAATGTGAAGGTGAACGTGCTGGAGTGGAGCGCCTATATCAATAAATTCAATGCCGGTGAATTCAACGGCATGGCGCTGATCGCCTATGGCGACGACTTCTTTGACGCTTCTTACGGCATGAATGAATACCGCACGGAGAACTGCACGCCCATCAGCTGCTACAGCTCCACCGAATACGATGAGCTGTATCTGGAAGCCTTGAGCAACATGGATCCGGACAGCCGTGCCGAACAGCTTGTGGAGATGCAGCAGATGATCTTTGTGGACGAGTGCGTACAGGCCCCGTTCATTCATCTGAAAGTGCCCTATGGCATCAGCTCTGATATCAACTTTACGCCCCGCATCGATGAAATGTTCTACGTAGACCGCATCACGCTGAAATAACGGCGTCTGCAACGCAACCGCAAAAGGAGGCGTATCGGGCTATGCCGGTGCGTCTCCTTTCTGAATAAAAGGAGATTTTTCCATGGGTAGATATTTGCTGAAACGGATCGTGCAGATCATTCCCGTGCTTTTGATCCTGACGTTGATTATTTTCTGCCTGGTATATGTGGCGGGCGACCCTGTTGCCCTGATGCTGCCGCCGGAGGCGGGCGAGCAGGCCAAAGCTGCTCTCAGGGAAGCTTTGGGGCTGGACAAGCCTTTTTATGAGCAGTTCTTCATCTACATAGGAAATCTGCTGAGGGGCGATTTTGGCACCTCGTATCAATATAATCAGGATGCGCTCAGCCTGGTGTTGGAGCGCATGCCGTATTCGCTGCAGCTGGCCGGCGTGTCGCTTGCATGCTCTGTGGTAGTGGGTATCGTGCTGGGGGTTGCCGCGGCGCACTTCCGCAACAGCCCGTTCGACCTTCTGGTAAACGGGTTTGCCGCGCTGGGCCAGGCCATGCCGGGCTTTTGGGTGGCAATTATGCTGATTCTGCTGTTCTCGGTGAATTTGAATGTGCTGCCGGTGTCCGGCTCGGGCACATGGAAGAATCTGGTGCTGCCGGCGGCTACGCTCACAATTCTCACGGCCTCCAAAATCATCCCGCTTGTGCGCTCAAACATGATTGAGGTGATGCAGCAGGATTATATCCGCACCGCGCGCAGCAAAGGCGTAAGCGGGGCCTCGGTGGTGTTTAAACACGCGTTCAAAAACACGCTTGTGCCGGTGATTACCATCATTGCCATGCAGCTTCCCACGTTAATTGGCGGCGCGCTGATTACAGAGACCATCTTTGCCTGGCCGGGCCTGGGCATGCTGATTTACCGCGGCGTGGCAAACCTGGATATGACGGTGGTGCAGGCGGGCGTTATGGCAGTGGCGTTCATCACCATTGTGGCGAACCTGCTTTCCGATATTGCCTATTGCCTGATCGACCCCACGATCCGGTATCAATAAGGGGGGACCGGAATGAAAAAAATCAGACGCTTTTTCAAGCTGCTGTTTCGCAGCAGCACGGGCACGGCAGGGCTGGTTATTGTCATTGCCGTCTGCCTGTGCGCAGCATTTGCGGCCCAGCTGGCCCCGCATGACCCCAACGCCATGGACCTGACCAACATGACAAAGCCGCCCGTTTGGATGGAGGGCGGCGATTGGGAGAATGTTCTGGGCACCGATAACCTGGGGCGTGATATTCTCTCCCGCATGCTGTACGGTGCCCAGATATCGCTGGTGGTGGGTGTTCTGGCCACGCTGATGAGCGGCGCGCTGGGCATGGTGCTGGGCCTGGTGTCCGGCTATTACGGCGGCATTGTAGACCATGTGATTATGCGCATTGCCGATGCATTCTACGCCATCCCCGGCATTCTGCTGGCGCTGGTGACGCTGATGGTGTTCAACAGCTCGGGCATTGTCACCCTGGTGCTGGTAATTGCCGCCATCTCCTGGGTGCAGTATGCGCGTTTGATCCGCTCGGAAGTGCTGCGCCTGAAAGAAAAGGAGTTCGTGCGCGCGTCCAAAACGCTGGGGGCGCCGTCGCTTTCTATCATTTTCCATCATATCCTGCCGAACGTGTGGCCCTCGTTCATTGTGGTATCCACCATGAGCGTGGCGGGCAGCATCATTACCGAGGCATCCCTCAGCTTTCTTGGCGTGGGCATCCAGGCGCCGCTGATCTCCTGGGGCGGCATGCTCAGCGACGGGCGCGTGCTTCTGGCCACGCACTGGTGGGTGGCCACGTTCCCGGGCATCATGATCACCGTTACAATTTTGGGCATCACATTTTTGGGTAACTGGCTGAGAGATGTGCTGGACCCCCACAACAAGGGCTTATAAGGGGTGGCAGTATGAAAAATAAGTTGTTGTGTGTAGAAAATCTCAGTGTGAAGTTCAAAACGCTGGAGGGCATGCAAACCGCCATCCAGGGTGTTTCATTTGAAGTGATGGAGGGCGAGGTGTTCTGCCTGGTGGGTGAGAGCGGCTGCGGCAAAAGCCTTACCAGCCTCTCTATCATGGGCCTTGTGGAAAGGCCGGGCATTGTGGCGGCGGACGCCATTTCGCTGGACGGGCAGGACATCAGCCGCATGAAGGAACCGGCGCTGCGAAAGCTGCGCGGCAACCAAATGTCCATGATTTTCCAAGAGCCGCTTACCTCGCTGAACCCGCTGTTCACCGTGGGCAACCAGATGGACGAGGTGTTTCGCCTTCACCAGAAGGCCAGCCATGCAAAGGCCAGGCAGCTGAGCATTGACATGCTGCGCTTTGTGGGTATTCCGGACCCGGAAAGCGTATATAAACGTTACCCTGCCGCGCTCAGCGGCGGCATGCGCCAGCGCGTGATGATTGCCATGGCGCTTTCCTGCAAGCCCAAGTTGCTGATTGCAGACGAGCCCACCACGGCGCTGGATGTGACGATTCAAAAGCAGATTTTGAAGCTGATGAAAGATATGCGCCGCGAGCTGGGCACCGCTATTATCTTCATCACGCACGATTTGAGCGTGGTGGCCGAAATGGCAGACCGCGTGGCTGTGATGTATGCCGGGCAAATTGTAGAGCAGGCCAGCGTGTACGACCTGTTCCGCGAGCCGCTGCACCCCTATACCAAGGGGCTGATCAACAGCACCATCAAGCTGGGCGACAGCCGCGGGCGCCTGCCCACAATTCCCGGCACGGTGCCGCCGCTGTCCAAAATGGTGGCCGGGTGCCGGTTCCACCCGCGCTGCCCGTACGCCACACCGGCGTGCCGGCAGCAAGAGCCGCCTGTGATAAAGCAGGGCGAGCGCACCGTGCGCTGCCTGCTGTATGCAGGGCAGGCAATGCAGGAAGGAGGCCAAAGTGTATGAGCGAAATGCAGACGGCGGGGGAAAAATACCTTCTGGAAGTGGAAGACCTGCGCATGGCCTTTCCCGTGGAGGGCAATTTTCTGCGAAGGACAAAACAGTTTGTGCACGCGGTGGACGGCGTCAGCTTCCGCCTGCGGCCGGGTGAAACGCTGGGCATTGTGGGCGAATCTGGCTGCGGAAAATCCACCGTGGGAAACCTCATTGTGAGGCTGCTGAAAGAGACGGGCGGGCGCATCCTGTTTGAAGGCCGGGACATCACCGCCATGAGCGCGCGTGAGTTCAAGCCTCTGCGAAAAGAGATGCAGATGGTGTTTCAAGACCCGTTTTCTTCACTGGATCCGCGCAAGAAAGTGTTTGATATCATTGCAGAACCCTACCGCATCCAGACGAAAATGAGCGCAAAAGAACTGCGAAAAAATGTGGAATACATGATGGAGCTGGTGGGCCTGGATAAGAGTTACCAAACGCGGTACCCGCACGAGTTTTCCGGCGGGCAGCGCCAGCGCATCGGCATCGCCCGCGCCCTGGCGCTGCGCCCCAAGCTGGTAATTTGTGACGAGCCGGTGTCTGCGCTGGATGTGTCGATTCAGGCGCAGATTCTCAATTTGCTGAAAGACCTGCAGGAGGAACTTCAGCTCACCTATATTTTTATTGCACACGGCCTGCCCACTGTGCAGTATATCAGCGACCGCATCGCGGTGATGTACCTGGGCAAAATTATGGAACTGGCGCCGGAAAAAGATCTGTTCGCCCATACACTGCACCCCTATACGGAAGGCCTGCTTTCTGCCATCCCGGTGGATGACCCCACAAAGCGCGACGAAGAGGATAAACCGATTTTGGAGGGCGACCTGCCCAGCCCGCTGCATCTGCCGGAGGGCTGCCGGTTCTGTTCGCGCTGCAAGTATGCGCAGCAGGTGTGTGCGCAGAAAGAGCCGGAACTGGCTGAAGTGACGCCGGGCCATTATGTGTGCTGCCATTTTCCGCTTGTGGCAGGCGGGGAAAAGAAAGCGGAATAAGCCGCGCCGGCCCACGGCGCGGCAAGCGGAAACAGAACAGGAGGTTTTGTACGATGCCGATCTCACAACAATATGCGGCGCAGATCGAACGATACGTGCAGCAGCACCGGCAGGAACTGGTGGATATTCTAATTGAAATGATCGCCGTGCCCAGCGTGAAAAGCCCTGCTTTGCCGGGCATGCCGTTTGGCGAAAACTGCGCCAAAGCGCTGGAAAAAGGAATGGAGATCTGCCGGCGTTACGGGATGGATACCGAATGCTATGAAAACTATGCGGCCGGCGCTCAGTGTGGAAACGGCGACAAGCAGATCGGGTTTATCGCGCATCTGGATGTGGTCCCCGTGGGGGAAGGTTGGAGCTCGGACCCGTTTGTGGGCGTGGAGCGGGACGGCTTTGTGGTGGGCCGCGGCTCGCGCGATAACAAGGCGGGGTTTGCCGCGGCGCTGATGGCGGTGAATTGTGTGCGGGAACTGGGCATTCCGCTGCGGTCTTCCCTGCGCATCCTGATGGGAAGCGATGAGGAATGCGGCATGTCCGACATGGTCTACATGGTGAAGAATCACAAGATGCCGGATTTCTCCATTGTGACGGATTGTTACTTCCCTGTGGCGCATGGCGAAAAGGGCCGCGTGTGCGGGGATGTGGTCATGCAGATAGACCCGGAAAAGCTGCGCATGGAAGGCGGGCAGGCGCCCAATATCATTCCGAATACGTGTGCTGCCGTGCTGCCGCGCCGCGCGGGGCAGCTGGCCGGGGTGCGCAAGCTGGCGGAAAGTTTTGAAGGTATCCATGCCGATGCAAAGGAAGATGACATCGTCATCATGGCGCAGGGCGTGTCGGCACATGCCTCAGAGCCGTTCAAGGCGGTGAATGCCATCTGGCGCCTGGCGGCATTTTTGTCCGAGGCAAAGCTGCTGGATGGCGCCGAGGCCAAAGCGGTGGAATATATCCGGCAGGCCTTTGCGCCTTACTATGGCGAAAGCTTTGGGGTGCAGTATGAAGACGAGGCCTCCGGCAAAACCACATTGATCCCCGGCATGGTGCGCACGGAGGACGGGCAGCTGCGCGTGACGCTGGACTGCCGTTACAGCGTGACGGATAAAAAGGCACGCGTGTTGCCGCTGATCGTATCCAGCGTGGAAAAGGCGGGCTGGAAGTTTGAAGTGCAGGAGGCCACGGATTCCCACTATATCCCGAAGGACCACCCCGTGGCCCAACGCCTGACACAGGTGTTTAATGCCGTGGCGGGGGAAGAAAAGCAACCCTATGTACTTGCGGGCGGCACTTATGCCAGCAAGGTGCCAAACTCGGTGGCGTTTGGCCCGGGCAACGCGAAAGAACCGGGGATGATGCCATATGGCCCAGGCCGCGGCGACGCGCACCAGCCGGATGAGAGCCAGCACATCGGCTGCCTGATGGACGCGGTGCGAATTTATGCGCTGGGCATCATCGAACTGGACGACATATTGCACGCCCTGCCGGCGCAGGGGGTGTAAAAAACCGGGCTGCGGGCCCGGCCCCCGGGAACGGGCCAAAGCGGAAAACAAAGCGCTTTTGCTTTGACTATTCCGGCCGCAGGCTGTATGATAAAAGCAGCAGCGCCGCAGGGCGGCCCGCGCGGCGCAGAAAACAAGACCGGGAGAGAAAGACCGATGACATTGAAACGCGATGCCCAGCTGCCGCTGTATCAGCAGCTTGCAAACGAGATCAAAGCCCAGATCGCTTCAGGAGAATTGCGTCAGAATGAACAGCTGATGACGGAGATGGAGCTGAGCCGTACCTTCGGCGTAAGCCGCATCACGGTGCGCAAAGCTCTGGAATTGCTGGTGGAGGAAGATATTCTCAGCAAGCGCCAGGGCGTGGGCGCCTTTGTCACCGGAAAAAAGCTGGTGCGCAGCATGAATGTGATGATGGGCTTTACCCAGACCTGTGAGGCAAACGGGCAGAAGGCCACCAGCCGGCTGCTGTTTGCCGGGCTGAACGATGCGCGCCCTGCGGACGTTGAGCTGCTGGGTGTCAAAGAGGGCGAGGCCGTGCTCAGCCTGCGCCGGCTGCGCTTTTGCGATGGCGTGCCGGTGATGGTGGAAGAGGTGCGCATGCAGCGCTCTTTCGCCTATCTTCTGGGGGAGGACCTCACCGGCTCGCTGCACAAGCTTCTGGCGGAAAACGGCGTCAAAGTGGTGAAGGGCGTAAAAAATATCAACATCGGCTATGCCACCAAAGAGGAAAGCTCGCTGCTGGGCGTGGGCGAGGGCGCGGCGCTGCTGCTGCAGCGCGACGTGAGCTATGACGAGAATGGGCAGGCCGTTTACCGCAGCAAAAGCGTTATCAATGCCGACCAGTACACCTGCACGGTCACCATGCAGGCATGACAAAAGCTTCCGGCCTGGGTTTGCTGCAAAGAAAATACAAAATGCATTGACAAGATGTATTAAGATGTAATATAATTGTATTAAACAAACCGGCAGGAGGTTGAAACAGAACATGGACCCGAAGAGCATTGTTGCAGAGATTAAAAAAACGCGCCCGCAAATTAAATCGGTATATTTTGTGGGGTGCGGCGCCTCGAAGGCAGAGCTGTACCCCGGCAAATACTTTCTGGAGAAAAACGCAAAACAGCTGCGCGCAGGGCATTATACGGCCAATGAGTTCTGCTATGCCACGCCCGCAGGGGTAAATGACCAGGCGGTGGTGATTACCTGTTCTTTGGGCGGCACCACGCCAGAGACGGTGGCTGCCTCGAAAAAGGCTATGGAGCTGGGCGCGGCCGTGGTGGCCGTTACGCATGACGGTGAATCTCCCCTGGCGAAGAACGCCCATTATGTTCTGGTGCACGGGTTTGAAAAAAACTATGCAGCCAAGCTGGAGAAGATGACGGGCGTGCTGGCCCTGGCGGTAGAGCTTTTGAACACATATGAGGGCTATGCCCATTACGCAGAGATGCAGACGGCCTTTGCCAACATTTACGACCTCATTGAAAACACGGTGCCCTATGTGCTGCCGGCGGCAAAGAAATTTGCCCAGGAATATAAAGATGTGCCCGTTCTGTATGTCATGAGCTCCGGCGCCACGCAGGCGGTGGCCTACACCTTTTCGCTGTGTTTGATGATGGAGATGCAGTGGATCAATTCCGGCAATTTCCACGACGGCGAGTTTTTCCATGGCCCCTTTGAAATTGTGGATAAGGACGTGCCCTTCCTGCTGCTGATGAACGACGGGCCCACCCGCCCGATGGACGCGCGTGCCCTCACCTTCCTCGAGCGCTTCCAGGCCAAGGTGACGCTGGTGGACGGAAAAGATTACGGAATCTCTTCTGTCATTCCGGCGCCGGTGGTGGAATATTTCAACCCCATGGTGCTCAGCGCGGTGCTGCGCGTTTATGCCGAGCAGCTGGCGCTTGTGCGCTGCCACCCGCTTACCATGCGGCGCTATATGTGGAAGCTGGAATATTAAAGGGAACGGCCGTTTTCCGGCAAGATTTTTGCACAGAACAAAAACGCCCGGCAATCCTGATGGATTGCCGGGCGTTTTAATGCATCTGAAGGCAAAACTGTGTGCTGAAGACAATGCCTTCTTGCAGGAACGCAGCTTTCCGTATGTTTTTCTGGCGCTGCTGTTCTGCGTGCTGCCGGGGCACTTTGCTTAAAAACCGCCCGCCGTGCGGGGGAAGGGCAGCACGTCACGAATGTTGGGGATGGCGGTGAGATACATCACCAGGCGCTCGAAGCCAATGCCGAAGCCGGCGTGCTCCACCGTGCCGAAGCGGCGCAGGTCCAAATACCACTCATAGTCCTGCCGCGAAAGGCCTTTTTCTTCCATCATGCGCTCCAGCACGTCCAGGCGCTCTTCGCGCTGGCTGCCGCCGCACAGCTCGCCAATGCCGGGCACCAGAAGGTCTGCCGCGGCCACGGTTTTTCCGTCGTCGTTCAGGCGCATATAGAACGATTTGATCTCTTTGGGGTAATCTGTGACGAACACAGGCTTTTGAAACACCTGCTCGGTGAGGTAGCGCTCGTGCTCGGTCTGCAAATCGGTGCCCCATTCCACTTTGTATTGGAACGTGCTGTTCTTTTCCTCCAGCAGTTTCACGGCCTCGGTGTAAGAAATGCGGGCAAATTCGCTGGCGGCCACATGCTCCAGCCGGGCGCGCAGCTCTTTGTCAAAAAACTGAGTGAAAAAGTCTATTTCGTCCGGGCAGGTGTCCATCACATAGCGGATGACGCTTTTCACCATGGCCTCCGAGAGGTCCATTTCGTCCGAAAGGTCGGCAAAGGCAATCTCCGGCTCTATCATCCAGAACTCGGCCGCATGGCGCGGTGTGTTGGAGTTTTCAGCGCGGAAGGTGGGGCCGAACGTGTAAATTTTGCCAAAGGCCGTGGCCATGGCTTCGCCCTCCAGCTGGCCGGACACGGTGAGGTTTGTGGCGCGGCCGAAGAAATCTTTCGAGCAATCCACTTTGCCGTCCTCGCCAAGCGGCAGGTTGTTCAGGTCCAGCGTGGTCACGCGGAACATCTCGCCGGCGCCCTCGCAGTCAGACCCCGTGATGAGCGGCGTGTGCACATACACAAAGCCCTGTTCCTGCAGAAATTTGTGGATGGCAAAGGCGGCGGCGCTGCGCACGCGGAAAGCGGCGGAAAACGTGTTGGTGCGTGCGCGCAGGTGCGGCATGGTGCGCAGAAACTCCACCGTGTGCCGCTTTTTCTGCAAGGGATATTCTGGCCCGCACGCGCCCAGAATGGCGATGGCGCTGGCGTTTACCTCAAAGGGCTGTTTTGCGCCGGGCGTGTGCACCAGCGTCCCCTCCACCTTCAGCGAGGTGCCCACGCCGGCTTTGGCAATCTCTTTATAGTTTGCCAGCTTGGCGGCTTCGAACACCACTTGTACAGGCTTGAAGCACGAGCCGTCCGAAAGGGAGAGAAACCCGATGTTTTTCGAATCCCGCACGGTTTTGGCCCAGCCGCACACGGTCACCGGCGTGCCGTCCGGCGGCGTTTGGCGGAACAGGGCCGCGATCTCTGTTCGTTTCATATCTTTTCCTCCTGAAAATAAAAATCCGGCAGCCTGCATCGCCCTAACAGTTTAGGACGAATCGCTGCCGGATCCGCGGTGCCACCTAACTTGCCGCTTGCGCGGCCCCTTTTCCGCACGGGGCAAAGGCCCGTATGCGCTTGCAGCTTAACGCGCTGCCCACGGCGCACCTACTGCCCGCAAAGGCGGGGTTCAGCTTGCGGCTCGGGAGTGTTCTTCGGGCAGGGCTGTGCGCGGGGCTTGCACCGTCCCCCGCTCGCTTTGGCAAAGCGTTCTGCCGTACTTTTCTCCGTCTGTGCCTGTCTTATTCATTTTAGCGTCTGAAAAGGTGCCTGTCAAGCGGTGGCATGCTTTTTCAAGGCCAACATACAAGATGAACAATGCCCCGAAGAAAAACTGAGCACAAGTGCCAAGGCACAGCGCAAAATGTAATTTATGTGCAACAATTTTGCATTATTGGAATCTTGCGGCCAGGGCTTACCAAACCTTATAATAAAAGGGAAATAAGGCCGCCTGTGCGGCTGGTGCGAGAGGAGAACATGCAACATGAACAACACTGCATTGCTGGTGGAATGCCTGCTGGATTTTGCCCGCCGGCACGGCCTGGTTTCCTCGCTGGATGTATATGTCAGCCGCAACACGCTTTTGGACCTGTTCGGCCTGGCCGAGCCATGGGAAGGGCCGGTGCCCGCCCAGACAGAGCCGGCGCCCACCGCCATCTTGGACGGCCTGCTGGATGCCGCGGCGGCCCGGGGCCTGTTTGACGCCAGCGTGCCCGCCCTGCGTGTGAATTTTGAAGCGCGCATCATGGGCGCCGTAATGCCGCGCGAGAGCGAGGTGTGCGAAACTTTCCGGGCCCTGTGGGAAAAAGAGGGTGCCCGCGCCGCCACTGATTATTTCTATGGGCTGTGCATTGCGTCCAACTATATCCGCACTGCGCAGATTGCCCGAAACATCCAATGGAATTACGAGGGGAAGTATGGCACGCTGGAAGTGACCATCAACCTCACAAAGCCGGAAAAAGACCCCAAAACCATCGCGCTGGAGCGGCTGCAGCCCTCGTCCAGCTACCCCAAGTGCATGCTGTGCATCGAGAATATCGGCTATGCAGGGCGCGTGAATTTCCCTGCGCGCCAGAACCACCGCGTGGTGCCCGTCAGCCTGTGCGGCGAGCGGTGGTACCTTCAATACAGCCCCTATGTCTATTACAACGAGCACTGCATCGTGTTCAGTGAAAAGCACGAGCCCATGTGCATCACCCCGCGCGCCTTTGCCCAGCTGTTCGATTTCGTCAGCCAGTTCCCGCATTACACCTGCGGCTCGAACGCAGACCTTCCCATTGTGGGCGGCAGCATCCTCAGCCATATGCATTTTCAGGGCGGCCGCTACAGCTTTCCCATGCAGCGGGCCAAAACGCTGGCCGTGTACCGGTGTGAAAAATACCCCGACATTACGGTGCAAAGCATTGCCTGGCCCGTCACCACGCTGCGGGTAAAGGGGGCCGACAAGGCGCAGATGCTGGCCTTTGCGCAGGAGGCGCTGGGCCTTTGGCGCGGTTATTCCGATGAAAGCGTGGGTGTGCTTGCCTATTCGCAGGGGGCCGGGCACGCGGTGCCGCACAACACCATCACGCCTATTTTGCGCTATGACGCAGATGAAAAACAGTTTGTGTTCGACCTTGTGCTGCGCAACAACCGCACCACGCCCGAATACCCGGACGGCATCTTTCACCCGCATCAGGAGATCCATCACATCAAAAAAGAGAACATTGGCCTTATCGAGGTGATGGGCCTTGCCATTTTGCCCGGGCGGCTGGAAAAGCAGAGCGCCATGATTGCGGGTGTTCTGGCGGGCAGGCAAGGGGCGGACGCTGTGAAAGCCGCCGCGCCGGAGCATGCGCCCTGGCTGGATTACCTGGTAAAAACCTATGGCACGGCCATGACGGCGGAGAAGGCCCAGGCGGCTGTGCGGCGCGAGATTGGCGCAAAATTTGAGGCCTGCCTGGAACACGCGGGCGTGTTCAAACAGACGCCGCAGGGCCACGCCGCGCTGGCGCGCTTTTTGCAAAAGCTGGGGTGTGTGCAGGCAGAAATGATCTAGCGCGGGAACCCCTGCCGCGCAAAAGCCCCATGGCAAAGCCCAAAGGCTGCCATGGGGCTGTTTTGTGTTTTGCAGGGCTGCCCGTGCGCGCCGGCGCCGTGTGCGGCGTCAGGCCGCCTCTTCCCAGTTGCGGGAAAAATCGTCATAATGGCGCTCGTACGGCTCTTCCCTGTACGAAACGGTCATCACTTCTTCGTCTTCAAACACGCCCTTCGGGGCTATCGCTGCCATTTTCACCATACAAAAGCACATCCTTTCGCCCGTGCCTGCCGCTTACCGTGCAGGCTGTTTTGTTTTTATGCTTTCAGTATAGGCGAAAACATGTCCTATAAACAGGACTTTATTTGGCCGCGCCGTATTGCTGCAACACCTGGCGGCAATGTGCACAGAAAGCCTTTTGCACCTCGGGCGGGGAGATAAGCCTGGCTTCGGCGCCAAGGCCGGCCAGCCAGCCCATGAACTGCACACTGGGCACCACATGCACATAGGCGCGAAACCGTCCGTCCCCTGCGGGGAAAAACGTCACGTCTTTGCCAAAGCGGTCTATCACCACCCCGGCCAGATGGGCGGCAAATTCCAGCGTCACACCGGTCTCCTCGCCGCCGAACATGCCGAAAGTGCGCTTGGTGTAGGCGGCCATATCCAGCCGGGCAAACACCTCTTTCCCAACCCGCGGCCCGCCGGCCAGGGCAAGATGGGCCAGCCGGTCCGCGCGGTAATGGCGCATGGCCCCGGCCTCGGGGTCATAGGCAAGCAGGTAATAGTTTTCATCTTCCCAAATCAGGGCGTACGGCGAAACGGTATACAGCTTGCCGCCACGGCGGTAGCGCACGGTTTTTTCCGGCGTCCACTCGGCAATTTGGAAGCGCACCTGTTCGTCGGTGGAGATGGCGGTGTGCAGAAGGTCGATGGTGTAGTAGATGCTCTCGTTCATGCTTTTGGGCCGGTTGGTTACAAACACCTGGCGCTGCAGCGCCTTTGCCTCGTGGCGGGAACAAAGGCTCTCCAGCTTTTTGATGAGCGCGCGGCTCTTTTTTTCGGAAAGGAATTTGGAGGACTGCACCGCGTCCACCAATAGCTTCAGTTCTGCCACTTCAAAGGTGCGTGAGGCCAGCGCCCAGCGGCAGATGTGCCCCTCGCGCAGGCAAATCACGTCCAGGCCGAAATCCTCCAGCGCACGAAGGTCTGTGTAGATGCTTTTGCGCTCGGCCGGGATGCCGCGCGCCGCCAGCGCCTCAATCAGCTGCGGCACGGTAAGCCCGTGGGCGCTGTCTGTTTCGCGTGCCAGAATATCGGCCAGAACCAGAATTTTCAGTTTTTGGCCCTCGATGCGCGCCATATGGCTCTCTCTCCTCTCCGGGGCGATTGCTGCGGTGCTGCCGGCGCCCTGCCTCAGGAAAACCAGCCTTCCGGCACCGTAATGTCGGCGCTGTGCACCGCTTGCCAGGAAAAATGGGCCGCGAGCGTCTGCAGGCTTACACTTTCCGGCGCGGGCAACAGCCCGGCCAGCGCAGCCAGGCGCCCCAGCAGCTGCCGGGGCGTAAATTTTTGGCGCAGCACGCCAAGGTCCAGTGCGCCGTCCCGTTTGGAAAGGCGCGCGCCCTGCCCGTTTACCAGCAGGGGCGTGTGAAAATAGTGCGGGGTGGCCAGGCCCAGTGCCTGCTGCAGAAAGATCTGGCGCGGGGTAGAGGCCAGCAGGTCGCGCCCGCGCACCACTTCGGTGACGCCCATGCGCGCGTCATCCACCACCACGGCCAGCTGGTAGGCGAACACCCCGTCCGAGCGGCGCACAATAAAATCTCCGCACTGGGTGGAAAGCTCCTGCCGCACGGTGCCGCACAGCCCGTCTGAAAAACTCACTTCCCGCTGCGGCACGGCAACGCGCAGCGCGCCCCGGCGGCCGGCGGCCTCTTTTTCGGCCCGCTGTGCGGGGGAAAGGCCGCGGCATGTGCCCGCGTACAGGGCTGTGCCGTCGGCAAGATGCGGTGCGCTGGCAGCGTGAAGGTCTGCCCGCGAGCAATAACAGGGGTATACGGGCCCGGCACAGCGCAGCCGGGCCAGCGCCGCCTCATAATATGGGGTGCACTGGCTTTGAAAATAAGGGGCGTTTGCCTCGCATGCGCCCGGGCCTTCGTCCCAGGTAAGGCCCAGCCAGCACAAATCGTCCATCAGCTGACGGGCATATTCCGGGCGGCAGCGGGCGGGGTCCAGGTCTTCAATGCGCAGCACAAAGCGCCCGCCGCGGCTTTTTACCGAAAGCCACGCCAAAAGCGCCGTCAGGGCATTGCCCAGATGCATGCGCCCGGAGGGGCTGGGCGCAAAGCGCCCCACGGGGGGCGCGCTCAATGCCCGCCCGCCCCTTTCACCAGCATGGCGGCCCGCCGCAGAACAGAGGCCGCCTGCTCTGCCGGCACGGCGGAAAGCGGCACGGGCCTTGCCGGGGCCTGCGGCCGCGCGGCCAGGGCAAGGTGATAACAGCACAGGCTCAGCCATTGCCCCATTTTATACCCGCAGCGTTCCAGCCGGGCCGCCGGCTCAAAACCCAGCGCTTTATGAAATTCTTCGCTGGCAAAATTCCCTTCCGTGATGAGCGCGTAACAATTGAGATATCCCTGCCGTTTGAGCAGCGCCAGCAGCGCGCCGTACAGAGCTGTGCCGATGTGGCGGCCGTGCGCATCTTCCGAGAGGTATACCGAAACCTCTACATCCCAGGCATACCCGGCGCGGCGGCCGAAACGTGCGCCATAGGCATACCCCAGCAGCGCGCCGTCCTCTTCCGCCACAATCCACGGCAGGCCGTCCGCGCTGCACTGCTCCATCCGCGCCTCAAATTCCGGGCGGGGCGGCACGGCGGTCTCCCATGTGGCTGTCGTCTCCAGCACAAAGGGCGCATAAATGGCCATCATCATCCCGGCGTCCCTTTTTTCTGCAAAGCGAAGTGTTACAGTTCCCATCGTTTCGCCTCCCTCAGACGAAAATAGTCAGGGCTTGTGCACAAACCCGCAAAAGGCTTATAAACAGAATTATTATACCATAGCTTTTGTGTAAAATCTGTAATTTTACGCTGTTTTTTCAAATGTTTTGGCGCGCTTGCTATACAAACGCCGTGTTTTGCGGTATGATAAATTCTATGCTTGGGCAGTTCGCCCTGTTTTGGTGCTGCCGGGCAGAATGAATGGAACCGGAGGGCCCCGCATGGCTTTGCTTCGAACAATCGTTTGGTTTTTATATTTCTTTGGGGCGCTGGTGGCCCTTGTGCCGCAGATGATTTGCGCACAGCGCAAAAAAGCGGCCGGGGCCCCCGGCGCAAAGGCCTATATCCACCGCTATGTGCGCATGTGGGCGGGCACGCTGCTGCGCATTGCGGGCGTTACTGTCACGGTAAAAGGGCAGGAGAATATCCCGAAAGGGCGCGCCGTGGTGTTTACGCCGAACCACCAGGGCGATTATGACATCCCCCTGATGCTGATGTATCTGGACGAGCCGCACGCGCTGGTGGCCAAGATTGAGACAAGGAAGATCCCGCTGGTGCGCACCTGGATGAAGCTGCTGGATTGTGTGTTCATCGACCGCAAAAGCCCCCGCCACTCTATGGAGGCTATGCGGCAGGCGCAGGCGCTTGTGCAGGCCGGGGAAAGCGTGGTGGTGTTTCCGGAGGGCACGCGCTCGAAGGGGGACGCCATGGGCGAGTTCAAGGCCGGGGCTTTCCGCATTGCATGCAAGGCCGGGGCGCCCGTGGTGCCGGTGGCCATTGATGGCAGCTACAAGATTATGGAGGCCAATCACAATTTGATGAAGCCTGCGCATGTCAACATCACAATTCTGCCGCCCGTAGAGACGGCGGGGCTGGGGCGCACGGCACAGCACGAGCTGGCGGCACAGGTGGCGCAGGCCATTGCCGCGGCAAAGGGGGAAGTGTGAAGCCCCGCGCGCGCCTGGCCGCGCTTTTGAGGCCGAAGCTGCGCACCCCTTCGCCTGCACAGCGCGTGCAGAACCCCTACCGCAGGCTGTACCCGGGCCGCGCGCAGGTGGACGCGGCCCATCCGTTTCAAAAGAAGAAAGAGAGGGGTTCCTTTGTTTAAACCGTCCTGGGTGGCCCCGGGCCCCGGTGTGGAAAAAGACGCACCGCCCAAAAAAGGCCCGGCCCGTTATTTTGAAATTTTGCTGCGGGACGCGGGCACCCTTTGGAAGGCGGGGGCCCTGTTCTGCCTTTGCTGCCTGCCCATGGCCGTCTGCGCGGCCGTGCTGATGCTGCTGGGTGGGCACCCGGCCGTGTTTGTGGCAGCGCTGGCCGGGTATGTGCTGGCCTCGGTGTCAGCGGGGCCCGCCATGGCAGGCCTGCATTTTGTGGTGCTGAAAACGGTGCGCGACGAACCCGGCTATGTTTGGCACGATTTCAAAACCGCCTGCCGGGAAAACCGGCGCCAGACGCGTGCCCCGGGTATGGTGCTGAGCTTTCTGCTGCTGATAGAGACCCTGTGTGCCCGGCTTGTGCTATATGGGGCCGTGCAGGCCTCGGCCCTGCTGTATGCGGGGGTTATCCTGGGGCTTTTGCTGGTGTTTCTGGTTTGGCACTTTTTTACCATGCAGGTGCTGTTTCTCACGCTGCCCACCCGGGCCGCCCTGCAAAACAGCGTGCTGCTGGTGTTTGGCCATGTGTGGCGCTCGCTGCCGGCCGGCCTGCTGCTGGCGGGCGCCTGGGCGGTGATGGTGCTGGTGCTTCAGCCCTGGTTCAGCCTTTTGCTGCTGTGTGCCGGCGCGCCCATGCTGATTGTGTTGTGGGCGGATTTTCTGCTTTGGCCTGTGATGGAAAAGGTGTTTTCCATCACGCAGCACCAGCGGGAACAGCGGCAGGCAGAGGCGGACACGGACGCTGACGGGCAGAGCTTTCCCTGAACGGCTGCTGCCCGAAACATGCGGAGAGGGAGGTGCAAGGCATGCCAGAGCCCGGCGTGCAAAGCGTGGCGCGCGCATTTCATATTTTAGAGGCGCTGGCGCGGGCAAAACGGCCTGTTGCCCTGCAAGAGCTCAGCGCTGCGCTGGGGCTTTCCAAAAGCACAGTGCACCGCCTGCTGGCCTGCCTGGTAGACCTTGGCTATGCCGAACACCTGCCCGGTGGGCGCTACCGCCCGGCGCAAAAGCTGGCCGCCCTGGCGCCAGACCCGCACCCCGCTGCGAGGGACCATTTGCGCCTTGTGCCGCCCAGCATGGCCCTGAAAGAAGAGATTGTCTCGTACCGGGCCGAATGCATTGCGGCCAAAAGCGCCATGGACGGCACCGGCGGGCTGGCCAGCGCCCAGACCTTTTCAGAATACTTGGCCGCCGTGCAGGCGGGCGCACGGGAAGAGACGGTGCGCACCGGGCATGTGCCGGCCACCACGCTGTGCGCCCTGCGCCCGGCAGACGGGCGCGTGGTGGGGTTTGCCAATGTGCGCCACCGGCTGAACCGCGCGCTGGCAGAGCGCGGCGGGCACATTGGCTACAGCGTGCGCCCCTCTGAGCGGCGCAAAGGCTACGCAAAGCAGATTTTGCGGCAGGCGCTGGAGGTGTGCCGCGCGCTGGGCATCCCCCGCGCACTGGTGACCTGTGCGAAAGATAATATCGCCTCTGCGCACACCATCCTTGCCTGCGGCGGCGTTCTGGAGGACGAGCGCCCTGGCGCGGATGGGATTGTCATTCAGCGCTACTGGGCGCAGACGGAATGAATCATTTCCCGCTTAAAACAAAACAGAAAACCCCCGCATGCCATGCATACGGGGGCTTTTTCTATTGCAGAGAAGGTGTGAACGGGCCCTACCCCAGCAGACGGTACAGAGGTGAGCCCTCTTCCAGGGTGCTCATGCGGCTGGCAACAGCCTCGATACAATGCGCGTCCGAAGAAGTGAGCACGGGCCTGTCTGCGGGCAAAAGCCCGGCTGCCATCAATGTTTCAGCCCGCTCGGGGAATTTCACTTCCAACAGCTCAAAATCCACATCCATGGGCCAGCCGCCCAGCACCGAGAAGACGGAATAGCTGTCTGCATCCGCATGGGCAGGCACGGGCACGCCGCCCATGCGGCGGCACAGCGCCGCAACCTCGGCAAGCGTCAGGCGCACGGCGCCGGTTAGCAGTTTTTCCACCTCGTCCAGAACATGGTCCTCTTCGTCCACCACAAGCTGGCGGCCCCATATCGCTGGGTCATAAGGGAATGCCGGCAGGGCCTCGTACAATATGGCGCCAAACTGCAAAGCCGTTTTTACACGGGAAAAATAGCACAACAGGTGAATCTCTTCTGCGGTGTTCACTTCAACGCCCGGCAAAAGGCGCAGGCCGTATGCCTGGCACGCGGCCTGTGCTGCGGGCAGGTTGCGGGCGGAATTGTGGTCGGTCACGGCTATCACATCTGCCCCGGCCAGCTTGGCCATGCCCGCGGCCATGGCGGGGGTAAGGGCATCGTCTGCGCAGGGGGAAAGGCAGGTGTGGACGTGAAGGTCGCCCCGCAGCGCGCTCATGCCTGCGGCAGCGGCAGGCCCAGCTTTGCCGCCGCCAGATAGGCAGCCTCAAATTCGGGCAGGGGGCAAGTGTACAGCGCCACGCCCTGCTCGCCGGCCCTTTGCAGCGCGCCGGCGTCCCACCCGGCGCCATGGCACAGCACCACGCAGGCACAGTCCGTCAGGGCGGCCACAGCCACCGTGTTCACATTTCCCATTACAGTGAACCAGGCGTCGCCCTCCTTGGCGCGGCCCATGGCCCAGGAGAGAAGGTCCCCTGCAAAAATGCCCTGCACCTGCCGGGCGCCCTCGCCTGCTGCGGGGGCAAACCCGCATGCGGCGGCCAATTCTGTGCTGTTCATCTCACTCATCCTTTCCCAGTGCGCGAAGCACCGCCTCCATGCGGCGGCGCATCAGCACGGTGCAGTCGTCTACGCTGGCCTGCCCGCGCACTACGTCTTCGGCCAATGCCGCGCAGGTGGGCGCGCCGCAGCTGCCGCAGTCCAGGCCCGGCAGCTGGTGCAAAATCTCTTCCATGCGGCTGTACCGCGCAAAGCGCTCGCTGCGTGTGCTGCCCAGTTCCAGCACGGGCTGATAGGTGAGGTCTGTATCCCACAGCATCTCGCGCGGGATGCTGCCCGAAAGATGATTCTTGCTCACGGGCGCATAGCGGCGCATGCGCTTGATTTTCGCTTTGGCAATATAGGGGTTTTCCACCTGCAGCACGCCGCCCACACAGCCGCCCGCACAGGCGTTCAGCTCTACAAAATCCAGGTTTTGATATTTTTCGTCCTCCAGGTCCTCCAGCACGCGAATGACGTTTTCAATGCCATCCGCCGCAAGGTAGCTGTCGGTGGACACAAGCCCTGCGGCCTCGCCGCCGCTTTCGGCCCAGCCCAGGCCGATGCGCCCGGCGCTGGCCAGGTAATCCACCTGCTGGATGCGCTTCATCGAGGCGAGAAGGCGCGGGTAGATATCTTTGATGGCAACGGCACCGTCTACCTCGCTGTGCGCAGAGCCCACGGGCGAGCGCGTGGCCGTCACCTTGGCGGGGCACGGCGTCAGAAAGATGCAGCCAATGGCTTCTTTGGGCAGGCCCGTTTTGCGCACAGCGTCCTTTTTTGCCATGCGCGCGGCCAGCTCGATGGGGGCCACCAGGGGCAGCACATGGTCGATCAGTTCGGGAAAGCGCACGCGGATAAGCCGCGTGACGGCCGGGCAGGCAGAACTGATGACGGGCCGCTTCATGCTGCCCGTTTGCAGCAGCCTGCGCGTGGCGTCGCTCACCAGCTCGGCTGCTTTTGCCACCTCGAACACGCTGTCGAACCCCATGCCCAGCAGGGCCTCCAGCAGAAGGTCCTGTTCCTCCAAATTATTATACTGCCCGTATAAACTTGGCGGAGGAAGGGCGATGGTATACTGAAAGTTTTCCAAAATAGAAATGGGGTCTGTAATGGCCTTTTTGGCGTGGTGCGGGCAAATGCGGATGCATTCGCCGCAGTCGATGCAGCGCTCTTTCAAAATATGCGCTTTGCCATCGCGCACGCGAATCGCCTCGGTGGGGCAGCGCTTGATGCAGTTGATGCAGCCCATGCAAAGCTCTTTGTCCAGCATGACAGAATGGGTAAATTGCTCCAACGGGGCCGCCTCCTTTCCTGGCGCCGGGCGCGGCGGTGTCAATCGATGCGCACGGCCATTTTCACCGTCGTGCCCACGCCGACGGCAGATTGAATGTCGAATTCATCGGAATATTTCTTCATATTGGGCAGCCCCATGCCCGCGCCAAAGCCAAGGCTGCGCACTTCGTCCGGCGCGGTGGAATAGCCCTCGCTCATGGCCAGGGCAATGTCTGCAATGCCGGGGCCCGTGTCGGAAAGTGTCATGCGCACCGCGTCATCGTCCACCTCTACGTCAATGTCCCCGCCATGCGCGTGGATGGCCAGGTTGATCTCGCCCTCATACAGCGCAATTGACACCTTGCGCACGGCGCCCGGCGGAATGCCAAGCTTTTTCAGCCGCTGCTTCAGGTCTGCGCTGGCCTCGCCTGCGCGCGTAAAATCGTCCCCCGGTACGGTGTAGTGCAGGCAGATGCTTTCTGCCATATCAGCCCACACCTCCCCGCAGCCCTTCGCTGTAAAGCAGGCCGCACGCGGTGAACATCGTTTTATCGGTGGCCATCACGGCAATGCCGCGCTCTTCCGCCAGGGCCAGCAGCATTTCGTCGGGAGCTTTGCCGCGCACAAATACAATACAGATCATATCCATCATGTCGGCCGTGCGCACCACCTGGGGGTTGTTCAGCCCCGTCAGCAGCACAGCCTGGTCTTTCACATAGGCCAGCACATCGCTCATCATGTCGCTGCCGCAGGCGGTGTGCACCTCACGGGTGCAGTCTGCCCCTTTTGTCAAAAGCCGGGCTTCGAGAATGTCGATGATACGGGATATTGTCATGTTGTGTCAACTCCTCCGCAGTGCCGGCGCGGGCCCTCTGCCCGGGGCGCGCCGGAAATTTCTGCCGCCGCCTTGCACGCGCCGGCCGCCTGCTATACACTAGTTATTATTATAAAGCATCCCCTGCAAAAAAGCACTTGAGCGAGTTGCACAGTTTTTTTGTGAATATTTGTACGCAAATGTTAAAAAAACAGGTTTTTCTTTGTCGCTTTTTTAACAAGGTATATGCTATAATATATGGGTATCCGGGCGAAGTTTGCCGCTTTGCCCACTTTGATTTCTATAATGGGAGGGTCAATATCACTATGAGGCGCTTTTCCACAGTGCCCTTCAAGGGCACGAAAGAGCAGGAGGCGCAGCTGCGCGCCTGGCTCGAAGAGCACAAGGCAACGCCGGGCGTGGCCATGCCGGCGCTGCAGAAGGCTCAGGAGATCTACGGTTATCTGCCCATCGAGGTACAGCGCATCGTGGCCGATGTGCTAGGCAAACCCCTGGCAGAGATCTACGGCATCTCCACATTCTACTCGCAGTTCAGCCTGTGCCCGAAGGGCGAGTACAAAATCAGTGTGTGTCTTGGCACAGCATGCTATGTAAAGGGCTCGGGCAAAATCTATGACGAGCTGCAGAAAAAACTTGGCATCACCGGCGGGGAGTGCACGGCAGACGGCAAGTTCAGCCTGGATGCATGCCGCTGCATCGGCGCATGCGGCCTTGCCCCCGTCATGACCATCAACGACGATGTGTATGGGCGCCTGACAGGTGATGAGCTGGACGGCATCCTGGCGAAGTATTGAGCTATGCAGGAACTTTCGATGAACGTGCTGGACGTGGCACAGAATTCTGTGGCAGCGGGCGCAAAGCTGGTGCAGATTACGCTGGAGGCAGACCAGGCGCGCGGTATTTTATCGCTTGTCATTGAAGATGACGGCCGGGGAATGACGCCCGAGGCGGCGCAGCGCGCAGTAGACCCGTTTTACACCACACGCACCACGAGGAAGGTAGGGCTGGGGCTGCCCTTTTTGAAAATGGCTGCCGAAATGACAGGCGGCGGCCTTTCCATTCAATCGCAGCCCGGTTGTGGAACGCGCGTGTGCGCACAGTTTGGCCTGCATCATATCGACCGCGCCCCCATAGGGGATATGGCGTCCACCATTGCGGGCCTTATCCAGTGCAGCCCGGACATCGATTTCGTGTATACCGTGCGCGCGGCGGGCGGCGAGTTTTGTGCCGACACGCGCGAGATGCGTGCCGTGCTGGGCGGCGTGCCGCTGTCAGAGCCCAGCGTGGCGCAGTGGATCAGGGAGTTTATCGAGGAGAACACACAGCCGATCTTAGAAGGAGTAATATGATATGAAGAGTTTACAGGAGCTTGCCGCGATCCGCGACAGGATGAAACAGACGGTCAATACGAGAGAGGCCGCCCATGACACCACGCGTGTTGTGGTGGGCATGGCCACCTGCGGCATTGCCGCCGGCGCGCGCCCTGTGCTGAACGCCTTTACGGAAGAAATTGCCCGCCGGGACCTTGCGGGCGTGCTGGTGACGCAGACGGGCTGCATTGGCCTGTGCCAGTATGAACCCATTGTAGAGGTTACCATGCCCGGCCAGGAGAAGGTTACCTATGTGAAAATGACCCCCGAGAAGGTGAGCCGCGTGGTGGCGGAGCACATCATCGGCGGCAAGCCCGTCACCGAGTTCACCATCGGTGCGGCCGCGCGCTGAGGAAGGGGGAGAGGCACATGTACAGAAGCCATGTTATGGTGTGCGGCGGCACGGGCTGCACATCTTCCAACAGCGATAAAATTGCACAGGCGTTTGAAGCCGAGATACAGGCCACCGGCCTGCAGGATGAGGTGAAGGTCATCCGCACGGGCTGCTTTGGCCTGTGCGCGCTGGGCCCCATTGTGGTAATTTACCCCGAGGGCAGCTTTTACAGCATGGTAAAGGAAGAGAACGTGAAAGAGATTGTGGACGAACACCTGTTGAAGGGCCGCCCCGTCACGCGCCTTCTTTACGATGAGACGGTTGCCGAAGACAACACCATCAAAAGCCTGGATGAAACGGCCTTTTACAAAAAGCAGCTGCGCATTGCGCTGCGCAACTGCGGCGTCATCAACCCGGAGAATATCGACGAGTACATCGCCTTCGACGGCTATGCGGCGCTGGGCAAGGTGCTGACAGAGATGACGCCCGAACAGGTCATTCAGACCGTGTTGGATTCCGGCCTGCGCGGCCGCGGCGGCGCTGGCTTCCCCACAGGGCTGAAGTGGAAATTTGCCGCCGGCAACCAGGCGGACCAGAAATATGTGTGCTGCAACGCAGACGAGGGCGACCCCGGCGCCTTTATGGACCGCTCGATTCTGGAAGGCGACCCGCATGTGGTGATTGAGGCCATGGCCATTGCGGCCTATGCCATTGGCGCCTCGCAGGGGTATGTGTACATTCGTGCGGAATACCCCATTGCGGTGCAGCGCCTGTCCATCGCCATCAACCAGGCGCGTGAATACGGCCTTCTTGGCAAAAATATCTTCGGCACAGATTTCTGCTTTGATGTGGATATCAAGCTGGGCGCCGGCGCCTTTGTGTGCGGTGAGGAAACGGCCCTGATGACCAGCATCGAGGGCAAGCGCGGCGAGCCGCGCCCGCGCCCGCCGTTCCCGGCAGTGAAGGGCCTGTTTGCCAAGCCCACCATTTTGAACAACGTAGAGACGTACGCCAACGTGCCGCAAATTATTCTGAAGGGTGCAGATTGGTTCGCCTCCATGGGGACGGAAAAATCCAAGGGCACCAAGGTGTTTGCGCTGGGCGGCAAAATCAACAACACAGGCCTGGTCGAAATCCCCATGGGCACCACTTTGCGCACCATTGTGGAAGAGATTGGTGGCGGCATCCCCGGCGGCAAAAAGTTCAAGGCCGCGCAGACGGGCGGCCCCTCGGGCGGCTGCATTCCCGCCAGCCTCATCGACACGCCCATCGACTATGATAATCTCATTGCCATTGGCAGCATGATGGGCTCTGGCGGCCTCATTGTGATGGATGAGGACACCTGCATGGTGGATATTGCCAAGTTCTTTTTGGAGTTCACGGTGGACGAAAGCTGCGGCAAGTGCACCCCCTGCCGCGTGGGCACAAAGCGCCTGCTGGAGCTTTTGACGAAGATCACCGACGGCAAGGGCACCATGGAAGACCTGGATAAAATCACCGAGCTGGCAGAGTTTATCAAGGCCAACAGCCTGTGCGGCCTGGGGCAGACGGCGCCGAACCCGGTGCTTTCCACCCTGCGCTATTTCCGCGACGAATATGTAGAGCACATCAAAAACAAGCGCTGCCCGGCGGGCGTGTGCAAGGCGCTGCTGAACTATAAGATAGACCCCGTCAAGTGCAAGGGCTGCACCCTGTGCGCCCGCACCTGCCCGGCGGGGGCCATCACCGGCACTGTGCGCCAGCCGCATGTCATTGACACGGCCAAGTGCGTGAAGTGCGGCGCCTGTATGGAAAAATGCAAATTCGGCGCCATTTCGAAAGGTTGAGGAGGTAGCGGCAACAATGGAAACCGTACATATCAAAATCAACGGCACATCCTATGAGGTGGCCGCAGGCTCCACGATTTTGGAGGCCGCGCACAGCGTGGGCATCGAAATTCCCACCCTGTGCTATTTGAAAGAAATCAACGCCATCGGCGCCTGCCGCATCTGCGTGGTGGAGGTAAAAGGCGCCAAAAGCCTTGTCACAGCGTGTGTGTACCCTGTGAGCGAGGGCATGGAAGTGGTAACCAACAGCGAAAAGGTAATGGCGTCGCGCAAGACGAACCTGGAGCTGCTGCTTTCCACGCACGACCAGAACTGCCTGTCCTGCGTGCGCTCTACCGATTGCGAGCTGCAGCGGCTGTGCCGCGACTACGGCGTGAACGGCCAGCGCTTTGTTGGCACGCGCGAGCGGTATGCGCTGGACGATTCGGCCCCGCACATGATTCGCGACAACAACAAGTGCATCCTGTGCCGCCGCTGCGTGGCTGCCTGCCGCGAAAACCAGGCCGTGGGCGTCATTGGCCCCACCGAGCGCGGCTTCCAGACGCACATTGCATGCGCCTTTGAGGCCAAGCTGGGCGAAAGCCCCTGCATTTCCTGCGGGCAGTGCATCACGGTGTGCCCCACAGGCGCGCTGACCGAGAAGGACAACACCGGCAAGGTGTGGGCCGCCCTGCACGACCCCGAAAAGTATGTGGTGGTGCAGACGGCGCCCAGCGTGCGCGCCACACTGGGCGAGTGCTTTGGCCTGCCCATTGGCACCAATGTGGAGGGCAAGATGGTGGCCGCCTTGCGCCGCCTTGGCTTCAACGCCGTGTTCGACACCGACACCGCGGCCGACTTTACCATTATGGAAGAGGCCACCGAGTTTGTGCACCGTGTGAAAAACGGCGGTGTGCTGCCCATGATTACCTCCTGCAGCCCGGGCTGGGTAAAATTCTGCGAGACGTATTACCCGGATATGATTCCGAACCTCTCCAGCTGCAAATCGCCGCAGGGCATGTTCGGCGCGCTGACCAAAACCTATTATGCCGAAAAGATGGGGCTGGACCCGAGGAACATCGTCTCGGTTTCCGTCATGCCCTGCACGGCAAAGAAATTTGAAGTGGGGCGCGACGACATGTGCGCCGCGGGCGAGGGCATTCCGGACATGGATATCTCCATCACCACGCGCGAGCTGGCGCGTATGATCCAGCGCGCAGGCATTGTGTTCAACGAGCTGCCGGACGAAGACTTTGACCCCGCCCTGGGCGAAAGCACGGGCGCTGCCGTTATCTTCGGCGCCACAGGCGGCGTTATGGAGGCTGCGCTGCGCACCGCAGTGGAGCTGGTGACAGGCGAAGTGGCCCCGGAAGTGGATTACACCGAGGTGCGCGGCACACAGGGCATCAAGGAGGCCACCTATGAGGTGGGCGGCATGAAGCTGAACGTGTGTGTGGCGTCCGGCCTTTCTAATGCCGACAAAGTGCTGAAGGCCGTGCAGAGCGGTGAAAAACATTATGATTTCATCGAATTCATGGCCTGCCCCGGCGGCTGCGTGAACGGCGGCGGCCAGCCCACTCAGCCGGCCAGCGTGCGCAACTTTGTAGACCTGAAGAGCCTGCGCGCCAAAGCGCTGTATTCGGAAGATGAAGCGAAAGCCGTGCGCAAAAGCCACGAGAACCCGCTGCTTAAGAAGATTTACGCCGAATATCTGGGCCAGCCCGGCGGCGAAAAGGCGCATCATATTCTGCACACCTCGTATGTAAAGCGCGAGAAACTGTATTGAGCTTCCTTTTCAAAAGGGGCCTTGCTGCGGCAAGGCCCCTCTTTGTGTTGCCACAGGCTGTGCAGCCGTGGAAAAGAAAAAAGCGCAAATGCCGCAGCATTTGCGCTTTTAATCCATCCAAGGCCGAAGCCGGAAAGAGGGTTATTTCCCCTCGAATTTCTCGCGCAGGTGCTTGAAAAAGCCCTTGCGCTGTTCATAATTGTCGTCTTTCAGCGTGTCCTCAAAAGCGCGCAGTGCCTCGCGCTGCGTTTTGGTAAGCTTTTTCGGAATTTCCACCACCACTTTGACATACTGGTCGCCATGGCCGCGGCCGTTCACATACTGAATGCCCTTGCCGCGCAGGCGGAACACGGTGCCGCTCTGGGTACCCTCTGGCACCGTGTACTGCACCTTGCCGTCAATGGTGGGCACCACCACGTCCGCGCCTGTCACCGCCTGGCTGTAGGTGATGGGCACCGTCACATGCACATCGTAGCCGTCGCGCTCGAACAGGGTGTCGGGCCGCACGCTCACCAGCACAATCAGGTCACCCGCAGGCCCGCCGTTTGCGCCCGCATCGCCCAGGCCCGCCAGGCGCAGGCTCTGGTCGTCGTCAATGCCGGCCGGAATGTTCACTTCCACGCGCTTGTTGTTTGTCACATGGCCTGTGCCGTGGCATTTTTGGCACGGCTTTTTGATAATTTGGCCCTTGCCGCCGCAGCGCGAACACGGCCGGGACGACTGCATCACGCCAAAAGGCGTGCGCTGCTGCACGGTAACCGTGCCGCGGCCGCCGCAATCCGGGCAGGTCTCGGGGCTGGTGCCCGGCGCGGCGCCGGTGCCGTGGCATTCGGGGCAGGTGTCCTGCCGGGAGACGCTCACCGTCTTTTTACAGCCGTGCACGGCCTCCATAAAGCTGAGCACCAGGCTGACGCGGATATCTGCGCCGCGCCGCGGCGCATTGGGGTTTGCGCGGCGAGTGCTGCCGCCAAACCCACCAAAGCCGCCGAACCCGCCGCCAAAGACAGAGCCCAGGATGTCATCCAGGTCAATGCCGCCGCCGAACCCGCCGCCAAAGCCGCCCGCCCCGGCGCCTGCGCCATAGTTGGGGTCTACACCGGCGTGGCCAAACTGGTCATAACGGGCCTTTTTATCTTTATCTGAGAGGATCTCGTATGCCTCATTCACTTCCTTGAAGCGCTCTTCTGCCTGTTTATCACCCGGGTTCAGGTCCGGATGATATTTTTTGGCAAGCTTGCGGTAGGCTTTTTTGATCTCGTCCTCCGAGGCAGTTCTGGGCACGCCCAGCACTTCATAATAATCACGTTTTTCTGCCATATTCCCACCTTATGTCTCTAGGGTGCGCCCGTTTTCAGAACGGGCAACGGGCGAGGGCCGGGCCCGGGGCGCACCCATGCGCGCCCCGGGCCGCCCCCGCCCTTGCTGCCACAAGCTTACACTTCTTTGTAGTCGGCGTCAACCACATTGTCGCCGCCCGTGCCGTTGCCGCTGTTGCCAGAGGCACTGCCAGCGTCCTGCGCCGGGCCGTTCTGGGCCGCCTGCGCGTTTGCCGCGGCCTCTTTGTACACCTTTTCGCTTACTGCATAGAAGGCCTTCTGCAATTCGTCCTGTTTGGCCTTGATGTCGTCTACACTGCCGCCCTTGATGGCTTCTTTCAAAGCGCCCAGCTTGGCCTCGATGTCAGCCTTTTCACTGGCGGACACCTTGTCGCCCAGCTCGCCCAGGGCTTTTTCTGTGGTGAACACCATCTGGTCGGCGGCGTTCTTCACATCCACCTCTTCGCGCTTTTTCTTATCTTCGGCCGCATACTGCTCGGCCTCTTTCACAGCCTTTTCCACGTCTTCTTTGCTCATATTTGTGGAAGAGGTGATGGTGATGTGCTGCTCTTTGCCGGTGCCCAGGTCTTTTGCAGACACGTTCACAATGCCGTTGGCATCGATGTCGAACGTCACTTCAATCTGCGGCACGCCGCGGGGCGCCGGGGCAATGCCATCCAAATGGAACATGCCCAGAGATTTATTATCCCGCGCAAACTCGCGCTCACCCTGCAGCACGTTCACTTCCACACTGGGCTGGTTGTCGGCCGCGGTGGAGAAAATCTGGCTCTTCTTGGTGGGGATGGTGGTGTTGCGCTCGATAATCTTGGTGCATACACCGCCCATGGTCTCAATGCCAAGGCTCAGCGGCGTCACGTCCAAAAGCAGCAGGCCCTTTACATCGCCGCCCAGCACGCCGCCCTGAATGGCTGCGCCAATGGCCACGCACTCGTCCGGGTTGATGCCCTTCGAGGGCTCGGTCTTCATATAATTCTTCACAGCCTCCTGCACGGCCGGAATACGGGTAGAGCCGCCCACCAGCAGCACTTTGTGCAAATCGCCCGGCTGCAGGCCCGCGTCATTCAGCGCCTGGCGCACAGGGCCCATGGTGCGCTCTACCAGGTCTGCCGTCAGCTCGTTGAATTTGGCGCGCGTCAGCGTCATATCCAGGTGCTTCGGGCCGGTGGCGTCCGCCGTGATGAACGGCAGGTTGATGGCCGTGCTGGCCACGCCGGAAAGCTCGATTTTCGCCTTTTCGGCCGCCTCTTTCAGGCGCTGGGCCGCCATTTTATCGCTGCGCAGGTCTACGCCGTTCTCTTTTTTGAATTCATCGGCCATCCAGTCGATGATGCGCTGGTCAAAATCGTCGCCGCCCAGGTGCGTGTCGCCCGCAGTGGCCAGCACTTCTGTCACGCCGTCGCCCATCTCGATGATGGAAACGTCGAACGTGCCGCCGCCCAGGTCGTACACCATGATCTTCTGGTCGTCTTCCTTATCCACGCCATAGGCGAGGGCCGCGGCCGTGGGCTCGTTGATGATGCGCTTTACATCCAGGCCCGCAATGGCGCCGGCGTCCTTCGTGGCCTGGCGCTGGGAATCGTTGAAATAGGCCGGCACCGTGATGACAGCCTGTGTCACCTTTTCGCCCAGGTAGCTTTCGGCGTCCGCTTTCAGCTTGGAAAGGATCATGGCGCTGATTTCCTGCGGGGTGTATTTCTTGCCGTCAATCTCTACCTTGTGGTCGGTGCCCATCTGGCGCTTGATAGAGGAGATGGTGCGGTCCGGGTTTGTGATGGCCTGGCGTTTTGCCACCTGGCCCACCAGGCGCTCGCCCGTCTTGGTAAAGCCCACCACGCTCGGCGTGGTGCGCGCGCCTTCGGCGTTGGCGATCACCACGGGCTCGCCGCCCTCCATCACGGCAACGCAGCTGTTTGTAGTGCCAAGGTCGATACCAATGATCTTACTCATAATTCATTACTCCCTTTTTCTCAAATCGGTTTGTGTGGAAATGATAAACTTCCTGCTAAAGAGGATAGAAAAATTTTCGATTGACTGGTTACAGCCTGGTGGGGCGCCCTATTCCGCCACAGCCACACTGGCGTGGCGCACCACCTTGCCCTTGTAGGTGTAACCCTTTTGCAGCACCTGCGTTACGGTGCCGCTTTCCGTGCCCTCCGGCGCGGCCTGCTGCATCACAGCGGCGCAAAGCTGCGGGTCAAAGGGCTTGCCCTCGGCCTCGATCTCTTCCACGCCAATGGCCTCAAACGCCTTTGCACACTGCTCCAGCGTCATCATAACGCCTTTTTTATAATTTTCATCCTGCGTGGGGGTGTTGGCCGCAAGGCTCAGCGTATCCAGCACGCCAAGCAGCTTTTCTACGGCAAAGGCCACGCCATCGCCAAACGCGGCGTCCTTTTCGCGCGCCGAACGCTTGCGGAAGTTGTCATATTCCGCCGCCGTGCGCATCAGCGTGTCTTTCGCCTGTGCCAGCTGTGCGGAAAGGTCTTCCGCTTTTTGCTGCGCAGCAGCCAGCTGCGCGTGCAGGGCTTCCTTGCCCGGTTTATGCTCTTTGTGCTCTTTTGTGGTTTCTTGCCCGGGCCCTTCTTCCGGGCAGCTGTGCGGTGCATCCGCCGCGGGTTGCGGCGCTTCCTGTGCAGGCTGCTGGCCGTTGGGCTGTGTGCCGGCCTGGGTCTCAGGCATTTTCTGTTCTTCCGCCATTTTGCCGGTGTCCTTCCTTTCTATTCTGCGGGGCCCTGCTGCCCGGCTGCGCCGGACATGCATTCGCCCAGAAGCAGTGCAAAGTATTCAAGCCGGGGAATCATCTCCCGGTACGGCATACGCGAGGGGCCCACAATGCCAATGGCGCCCGTGGCGCCGCCGCCTGCCAGGTACCGCTTGGACATGATGCACAGCCCTGGCATGGTGTATTCGGGCAGGTCGTCGCCCAGCAGCACGGTGGTGCGCTCTGTTTTGGGGCTGATGCAACGCTTTACCGCCGCGTCATCTGCAAAAAACTCCAGCAGCGTGCGGAAACTGCGCTCTGCCTCGGGGTAATTCAGCAGGTTTTCCTGCCCCTCCAGATAGACGCTGGCACGCCCGGCCTCTTTCAGAAGCTTGTAGGCGGCGCTGAGCACCGGGTAGAACGTGGCGCCGTTTTCCCCAAGGGCTGCCGCCGCTGCGCGCATCTGGGCCTGGCCCACGTCCGCCGCGCTGCGGAAAGCCAGGTTTTCGTTCAGCGCCGTGGCCATGGCGGCGCATTCACCGGCCTCCAGTGCAAAATCCAGCTTTGCGGTGCGCGTGCGCACGCCGCCCGCGCTGGTGACGGCCAGCACCGCCGCCGTAGAGCGGCCCACCTGCATTACCTCAAAGTGGGCAATGTAAATATCATCGCTTTTCGGCGTGGTGGCCACCACCGCGTAACCCGTCCAATCGCTCAATGCGCGCGCGGCGCTTTGGGCAAGGCGCTCGGGGTCAAAGTCCATTTCGCGGAACATGGCCTGCGCCTGCTTTTTATCCTGCGCGGAAAGCTGGGCGGGCGCATCCATCAAATTGTCGATATAATAACGGTAGCCCTTTGCAGAGGGCACGCGCCCGGCCGAGGTGTGGGGCTGTTCCAGCAGGCCAAGCTTTGTCAGCGCCGCCATCTCGTTGCGCAGGGTGGCGGAAGACACGGCGCGGCCGAAATGTTCGGCCAGCAGGCCGGAACCCACCGGCTCGCCATCCAGCCCATACAGGGCTACAACGGCGCGCAGCACTTTGCGTTTGCGCTCATCCATTGCCGTGCCTCCCTTCGAACCAAACGAACTTTTTAGCACTCTTATATCTTGAGTGCTAAGTTTATTCTACAACACTTTTTTATCTTGTCAAGAGGCAACACAAAAAATACAAAAATTTTTCTCGCCAAAGGTGCAGGTGCGGTGTTATACTGGTTGCAATATCAAGGCGGCGCGCAGAAAGCGGCGCCACGCATGCCCTGCTGTGGGCAGGGCGTGAAGCCGGAATATTGGGCAGAGAAAGGCGGGTGCACCATGGAGCGGTGTGTGATTGAAGCGGCGGCCGGGCGCAAAAAGGCAAAGCTTGTGTTCAAAAATGCGCAGGTGGTGAACGTGTTCACAAAGCAGGTGGAACAGGCAGACGTGGCCGTAGAGGCCGGCGTGATTGCGGGCGTGGGGCAGTACAGCGGGGAAGAAGAGGTGGACTGCACGGGCTTGTACCTGTGCCCCGGCTTTGTAGATGCGCACATTCATGTGGAATCTACCATGGCGGTGCCGTATGAATTTGCGCGCGCGGTGGCGATGTCTGGCACCACCACCGTGGTGGCAGACCCGCACGAAATTGTAAATGTGTGCGGCGCCCCGGCGGTGGAATGGCTGCTGAAGGCCAGCGAGGCCCTGCCGGTGGATATTTACTGGATGATGCCCTCCAGTGTGCCTGCCACGCCATTTGAGACGAACGGCGCGCCCTTCACCGCGCAGGAGATGGCGCCCTTTGCACAGATGGGGCCGCGCGTGGCGGGGCTGGGGGAAGTGATGTGTTATCCGGATGTGGTGGCCGGCACAGGCGAAATTTACGGCAAGCTGGCCCTGTTTGCCCACAAGCATATCGACGGGCACGCGCCGGGGCTTTCCGGCAAGGCTCTGGCAGCCTATGCGGCCGCCGGCATTGAGACAGAGCACGAGTGCACCAGCTTTGCCGAGGCAAAGGAAAAGCTGGCCGCAGGGCTGGCCATTCTGGTGCGCGAGGGCAGCGCCGCCAAAAACCTCACGGCCATTGTGGAGGGCCTGCTGAAAGAGGGCCTGCCCACGGATCGTTTTTTGTTCTGCACCGATGACAAGCACCTGGACGACATTGCCCGCGAGGGGCATATCCGCTGGAACGTGCACCAGGCCGTGCAACTTGGCATGCCGGTGGTGGACGCCATTTGCATGGCAAGCTATAATGCCGCGCGGGTGTATGGCCTGAAGGGCGTGGGGGCCATTGCGCCGGGCTACCGGGCGGATATCGTGCTTCTGGATGACTGGAAACAGGTACATGTGCACGCCGTGTACAAGGACGGTGTGCCGGTGGAACAGAAGATAGCGGCCGCGCGCCGTGTGCCCGCGCCCGCCGCGCTGACCCATACCATGCATTTTGCCCCCGTTACGCCGCAGCAGCTGGCGCTGCCGGTGCAGGGGAAGGCCCATGTGATTGAGATGGTGCCTTATCAGATTGTGACAAGGCATGCGGTGGAGCCCGTGCCCAGCGAAAACGGCCTGTTCCGGCCGAACAAAACATATTCAAAGCTGTGTGTGATAGAGCGCCACGGCCGCGGCGGCAACATTGCCGTGTGCCCGCTGAAGGGGTACGGCATCACCGGCGGGGCCATTGCCACCAGTGTGGCGCACGACAGCCACAACATCATTGCAGCAGGCGACAACGACGGGGACATTGCCCTGGCTGTGAACCACCTGCAAAAGACGGGCGGCGGCTATGCCCTGGCGGCGGGCGGGCGCATTCTGGGCGCGCTGGCCCTGCCGGTGGGCGGCCTGATGAGCGAAGCCCCGTGGGAGCAAACGCGCGACGAGACGAACGCCATTTTGAAGCAGGCGGCAAAGATGGGCATTCCGTATCATGTCGACCCGTTCATCAGCCTCTCGTTTATGGCGCTGCCCGTCATCCCCTCGCTTCGCCTGACAGACCGCGGCCTGTTTGATGTGGACACCTTTGCCTTTGTAAAAGAATAAGACGGCCTTTTGTGCCCCGCCGGGTATGGCGCATGCCTGCCCGGCGGGGCTTTTTGCCGTTTTGGCTGGGCGGGCGCACATATTTTGCGCATTTTTTGCCAACACTGTGGGAAAACCGGCGCACATGGGCCGCCCGGCGCCCCGTGCGCCTGCAAAGGGGAAATACACATGAAGATGGACAGCAAAACATACGGGCAGATGACGCAAAAGGCCTCGCCGCCCTCGCGCTTTGTGAAAGACTGCCTGTGGGCATTTTTTGTGGGCGGGGCCATTTGCCTGTTGGGTGAGGTGCTGCGCCAAATTTATTTAAAAGCGGGGTATACCCTGGCGGACGCAGGCACCCTCACCAGCGTCACGCTGGTGGCGCTCAGCGCCGTCACCACTGCGTTGGGGTGGTATCAAAAGCTGGCGTCCAAAGCGGGCGCGGGCACGCTGGTGCCCATCACAGGCTTTGCCAATGCCGTGGTGTCGCCCGCCATCGAATTCCGCAGCGAGGGCCTTGTCACAGGCGTGGGCGCCAAAATGTTCATCATAGCGGGGCCCGTCATTGTATACGGCATGCTGGCCAGCGTGGTATGGGGCGTCATCTATTGGGCTATCCGCCCGCTGCTGGGAGGCTGAAGCAATGAGAAAGGGAGATACCATCCTGTTTGAAACGCCGCCGCGCGTGGCGGGTTATGGCAGTGTGGGCGGCCGGCGCGAGGCGCGGGGCCCGCTGGCAAAGGAATTTGACACCCTCATCACCGAGACCCAGTGCGGGGAGAAAACTTGGGAAAAGGCCGAGAGCACCTTTGCGCGCACGGCGCTGGAAACGGCGCTGCGCCGTGCAGGGGTAAGCGCGGCAGACCTGTGCGCCGTGTTTGCGGGAGACCTGCAGTGCCAGTGCACGGCCTCGGCCTATTTGATGCGCGATGTGGACGCGCCGTACCTTGGCTTGTACGGTGCATGCAGCACCATGGCCGAGGGCCTGGGCCTGGCGGCCTGCATGGTGGCGGGCGGCATGATGCACATGGCGGCCGCGCTTTCGTCCAGCCACTTTTGTGCGGCCGAGCGGCAATTTCGCACCCCGCTGGATTACGGCGGCAAGCGCACGCCCACCGCCCAGTGGACGGTGACGGGCGCGGGGGCGGTGGTTCTGAGCGGGCGGGGCAGCGTGCAGGTGCCCGCCGTGACGTTCGGGCGCGTGCGTGACCTGGAAGTGAAAGACATCAACAACATGGGTGCCGCCATGGCGCCCGCTGCGGCCGAGACGATTTGCCGGTATTTTTCCGATACGGGCGAGGCGCCCGCCGCCTTTGACGCTGTATACACGGGCGACCTTGGCGCCGTGGGCAGCCAGCTGCTGGCACAGCTTTTGGAAAAGGAAGGCCTGGTGCTGCACAACCATCAGGATTGCGGCCTGCTGGTGTTCAACCGCACAACGCAGGACGTGCAGGCGGGCGGCTCGGGCGCAGGGTGCTCGGCCAGCGTGCTGTGCTGCCATGTGCTGCCCCGGCTGGAAGTGGGCAAGCTGCGGCGCGTGCTGTTCCTCTCCACCGGCGCGCTGATGAGCCAGACCACCTTTTTACAGGGCGAAAGCATCCCCGGCGTGGCACACCTTTTCGAGCTGCGCCGTGCAAAGGAGGAAGCGTGATGCAGTATGTGTGGGCGTTTGTAATAGGCGGCGGCTTTTGTGTGCTGGGCCAGCTGCTGATTGATTTTACTAAACTGACGCCGGCGCGTGTGCTGGTGTGCTTTGTGGTGGCCGGCGTGGTGCTGAGCGCGCTTGATTTGTACGACCCTCTGGCGGAATTTGCGGGCGCCGGGGCCACCGTGCCCCTGCTGGGCTTTGGGCACCTGCTTGCACAGGGCGTGGAAGATGCTGTGGCAGAAAGCGGCCTGCTGGGCGCGCTGACAGGCGGCTTCTGCGCGGCGGCGGGCGGCGTGACGGCCAGCCTGACGGCCGGCTTTTTGATGAGCCTTGCGGGCAAAAGCCACGACCAGAGCTGACAAAGGGCCGCCCGGGGCTGCCCCGGGAAAGAAAAACAGAAAAGCCGCCGCCCATTGCGGGCAGCGGCTTTGTCGGGCCATTTTTATTTCGCAGCTTTGCTGGCGGCCTTGGCGAGGCGTGCAACCTTGCGGGAAGCGGTGTTCTTGTGCAGAACGCCCTTCGCGGCGGCCTTGTCGATGGCGACAACGGCGGCTTTCAGCTTTTCGTCCTTGTCGGCGGCGCCGGCGGAAATGGCGGCGTCTGCCTTCTTGACGACTGTTTTCAGGTTGGACTTGATCGCTTTGTTGTGCATCGCCTCTTTCTTGGCCTGCACGACACGGTCTTTCTGAGACTTGATGTTAGGCATCGTACCACCTCCTTAATACCCATAACAGTGCACTTTATAATAGCATCTTTTTGGCGCGCTTGCAAGGGCTTTTTCGAAAAAGGGCGGGATTTTTTTGCTGTGCAGCAAAGAAAAACGCCCGTTTCCCGCGCAGAGGGCGGCCGTGCACAAAATGGTTTCAGAGAAAGGAGCCGGTTTGAAATGGCAATTTATACAGATATTGCGGCAGAACTGTACCCGCCGCAAAAGGGCGAGGTGCCCCGCGGCGTGCGGGTGCACACCGCCACGGCCAGCGGCATAGGGCTGGTGCGTGTGGACATTGAACGCGAGGGCCTGCGGCGCGCAAAGGGGCGTTATATCACGCTGGACATGCCGCGCTTTTCCGCCATAGACGATAAAAATGAGGCCTATGTGTGGGCTGTGGCAAGCCAGCTGCGCTCTGTGTTGCCCAAAGAGGGGCTTGTGCTGGTGGCCGGCATTGGCAACCGCGCCGTGACGGCGGACGCGCTGGGCCCGGAAACGGCAGATAAAGTGTTTGTCACGCGGCATCTGTGCGAGGGCGCCGGCGCGCAGGACCTTCGCATGCGCCCGGTGGCGGCCTTTGCACCCGGCGTAGAGGCCACCACCGGCCTTGCCACCGCAGAACTTCTGCAAAGCCTTACCGCCAAGCTGAAGCCCGTGGCCGTGCTTTGTGTGGACAGCCTGTGCACGGCATCTTCCCGCAGGCTGGGCGCCAGTGTGCAGATTTCCACGGCAGGGCTGACGCCGAACAACGCCCCCGCCCTCACCCGGCAAAGCCTGGGCGCGCAGGTGGTGGCGCTGGGCGTGCCCACCGTGATGGAGGTGGATAACGGCGCCCGCGCACTGGTGGTGACGCCCAAGGACATTGACGCCATCATCCGCCGCGCCGCCAACCTGCTTTCCCTTGCCATAAACAAGGCGCTGCAGCCCGCTTTCAGCGTGGGCGAGCTTTCGTTCCTCACGTCCTGAACAAAAGGCCCCTGCCGCAGGGAAAACGCGGCGGCAGGGGCCTTTTTTGTCTGTGTGGTGCAGCATTCAGGCCGCCATGGCCCCGCCCTCTTCCAGCACGGCGTCCGCCTGGGCCTGCGTCAGGTACCCGGCTTCCACCATGCTGTCCAGCACATGGCGCTGGCGCTGGGCGCACAGCTCGGGGTTTGCCGTGGGGGCATAGATGCTGGGCGCGTTGGGCACGCCCGCCAGCAGGGTGCACTCATAGTCTGTCAGCTCGGAAGGGGCTTTGCCGAAATAATGCTGTGCTGCGGCGGTGATGCCCGTGCAGCCGTCGCCATAATAAATGACATTGATGTACAGCTCTAAAATCTCGTCTTTGGTATAATTTGCTTCCAGGGCCCAGGCCGTGAACAGCTCGGCCACCTTGCGGGTGAACTTTTTCTCCTGTGTGAAGTACAAATTTTTGGCCAGCTGCTGCGTCAGGGTAGAGCCGCCCTCGGCCAGCGTGCCGGTGCGCAGGTTGGCCAGTGCGGCGCGCGCGGTGCTGATGACGTCAAAGCCGCCGTGCTCGTAAAAGCGCCTGTCCTCTGCGGCCACCACCGCCTGCGCATAAATGGGCGGCAGGCCGCTTAACGGCACATAATCTTTCTGCGCACGCACAGCCTCTACCTTTTCTTCCAGCGGCGTCTGGCTCAGCGCATCGCGGTACATCCAATAGCCCTGCACGCCAATGGCGCCCGTCACGGCCACCCCGGCCACCAGAATGGCAAGGCACAGCCATGCCAGTATTCTTTTTACAACTTTCATAGCTTCGGCCGCCTTTCTGCCTGCCGTGCGCCGCGCCCGAAGGCGCAGCCGCGTCGAACAATGGGGTTTTCTGTACCCTGATACTACCACAGGAGGGCGGCGGTACGCCATGCTTTCGGCTTTCATTTCAAAAAAATTTCTTACATTTTTGTAGGGTGTGCCGCACAGAGGGCGCTTGTCCAGGTGTCCCGGCAAAAAACAGGGCCGGGCGCCCGCAGGCGCCCGGCCCTGGCTTTTCAGCCGGTTACTCTTCTACCTTTTCGTAGGCCTCTTCGCCCGCACCGCACACGGGGCACGGCACTTCGGGCGTGTCGCCCTCACATTCGTAACCGCAGATGGTGCATACCCATTTCGCCATGATGGTCTCTCCTTTCTGTTCCGGTGTGTTCTGGCCCGGGGCCGGGCCTGTCAAAGCGCATAGAACATCCTGTGCGCGCCGGTACCATATTGTCAGGTTTCCCCTTTTACGGCCTTTGCAAACGCGGCGCCATACTCTTTGGCGGCGGCAAGGTCTTGCCCGGTGGGCTTAAAGCGCACGCGCAGGCCCTCGGCGGGCAGCGCAAGCTTCAGCTGCTGCATGCGGGCCACAAGGTTGGGCACGGCCTCGCCGCTCCACCCGTAAGAGCCGAACGCCCCCGCAAACTTCCCTTTGTGGATGATGGGGTTCAGCCCCAGCAGCATCTCGTAAATGGGGGGCAGCGCGTCGCCCACCAGCGTGGGGCTGCCCAGCAAAAAGCCGTCTGCGTCTTCCACCGCGGCGGCCGCGGCAGCCTTGTCGTCTGTGACAAGGTCGAACAGCTGCACTTCGCAGCCCTCGCTGCCCGCGCCCTGTGCAATGGCCTGCGCCAGCATGCGCGTATAGCCATAGGCCGACACATAGGCAATGGCAATGCGCTTGGTTTCGCGCACAGGCACCTGGCACCACTGTGCATACAAATCAAAATATTTCTGCACGTTGCTGCGCAGCACAGGCCCGTGGCCGTTGCCCACAAACTCGATGTCCAGCCCCTTGATTTTTCCCAGCGCATTCACCATATACGGGCGCTTAAAGGGCCCGATGATGCAATCGAAATAATATTTGTAGGCCGGGGTGAAATCTCCCTCAATCAAATCGTTGAACACACGGCTGTCGGCATAGTGGCAGCCGAAGCTGTCACAGGTGAACAGCGCCTTGGCTTCGGGAATATAGGTGTACATGCTGTCCGGCCAGTGCAGAAACGGCACGCTGAGGAAATGCAGCGTCATGCCGCCAAGGTCTACCGTATCCTTTTCCGTCACGGCGCGGCAGGCAAACTCGTGGTTCACAATCTGCTTCAAAAAGTTCAGCGCCGTGGCGCTGCCCAGCACAGTGGCGTTTGGCGCCAGCGCCAGCAGTTTTTCCAGGCTGCCGCTGTGGTCGGGTTCGGTGTGGTCCACCACAATGTAATCGATGCTGGCCGGGTCGCACACTTCGCGCACGTTTGCCAGAAATTCGTCGAAAAACTCCAGCTTGCTGGTTTCAAAAAGAGCGGTTTTTTCGCTGCCCTTTACAAGATATGCGTTGTAGCTGGTGCCCCAGTCGGAATGCATGATGATGTCGAACACGCGCAGGTTCGGGTCTTGCGTGCCCACATACCAGATGTTTTCTTTTGCCAAAAGCGCGCCCATAGCGCCAGCCCTCCTTTGTGGAAAAAGTATCAATTGCGATTCGTAATCAGTTATACACGAAAAATTTTCCGCTGGCAAGACGTTTTGCCAAAAAACCGGCGGGGAAAAGCCCCTTACGGCTGAAGGGCGGGGTCATCCTCCCCGTCGTCCGGCCCGGTGGCGCCGTGGGCTTTCATATACTCTTCAAAGCTGGAAAATTTTTGCGCCGGCGGCCGGCGGCTGATAAGCTGGATGCTGTCGTCCACCTCCGGTGCGGCGCCCGGGCGGCGCGCTGCCTCTTCACGCCGTGTGCGGGGCTGGGGCTTGGCTTCTTTTTTCTTTTCGGCCCTGGCGGCGGCGGGCTTTGGCGCCGCAGGGGCGGCGGGTTTCACCGGCGCTGCGGCCTGCGCTGTGCCGGCCTTTTTGCTGCGGTTATGCCGGCGCCCGCCGCGGCGGCGCCGGCGCTTGGCCGGGCCCTCGCTTTGCGGGGCGCCCGGCAGCACTTTTTCCTTTTCTTCCATGGCTGTTTTCTCCTGTTCTGTTTTTTGCCCGCCCTGCGGCGCGGCCTGCCTGCCGCGCGCGGGCGTGTCAAACTGTGCGGGCCAGGCGTGGGCGCGCACAGGAATGGCGCGTTTAATCAGTTTTTCAATATCGGCAAGATACGGCAGCTCGTCCTCGCAGCAAAAGCTTACCGCGCAGCCGCTTTTCCCCGCGCGCCCCGTGCGCCCAATGCGGTGCACATACGTTTCCGGCACGTTGGGAAGGTCGTAGTTGAACACGTGGGAAAGCCCGCTGACATCAATGCCGCGCGCGGCAATGTCTGTGGCCACCAGCACACGCAGCTCGCCTGCCTTGAAGCGCCCCAGCGCCTGCTGGCGCGCTGTCTGGCTTTTGTTGCCATGGATGGCCATGGCCTCTATTCCGGCGGCGGCAAGCTCTTTCACCACGCGGTTTGCGCCGTGCTTTGTGCGGGTGAACACAAGCGCGCTTTCCACCTGTGGCGCGCGCAAAAGCCGGGCCAGCAAATGTTTTTTGTTGCCTTTGTCCACAAAACATACGCACTGGTCAATGGCCTCCACTGTGGTGGCGGGCGGCGCGGCCTGTGCGTACACCGGGCTGCGCAGAAGGCTTTGCGCCAGCGTGCGGATCTCGGCCGGCATGGTGGCGCTGAACAAAAGCGTCTGCCTTTTCTGCGGCAGGCGCGCCACCACACGTTTTACATCGTGCACAAAGCCCATGTCCAGCATGCGGTCGGCCTCGTCCAGCACAAATACCTCCAGCCGGGAAAGGTCGATATACCCCTGGCCGGCAAGGTCGTTCAGGCGGCCGGGCGTGGCGGTAAGAATATCCACGCCCTTTTGCAGTGCGGCCACCTGCGGGCCCTGGCCCACGCCGCCAAAAACCACCAGGTGGCGCAGCGGCAGATGACGGCCATAGGCGGCAAAGCTTTCGTCTATCTGCAAAGCCAGCTCGCGCGTGGGCGTAAGCACCAGTGCGCGAATATACCCCCTGGCGCCGCCTTGGGCCAGCCTGTGCAAAATGGGCATGGCAAAAGCCGCCGTTTTGCCCGTGCCCGTCTGTGCGCAGCCCAGCACATCGCGCCCGGCAAGCACCGGGCCAATGGCCTTTTCCTGAATGGGCGACGGCTGCGTATAACCGGCCTCGGCGGCGGCACGTAAAATAGGGGCGCAAAGCCCCAGTTCCCTGAATTGCATGAAACCTTCCTGTTCCGGTGAAAACGCGGGTTCCCTTTTCGCCGACATTGTGTTACAATCTAAGCCGCAGTGCGCGTTTTCAAAATTTTGCCTGAAAACAGTATAGCACAGAATGAGGGAAAGCCCAAGATGAAACAGTGCAAAAAGTTTCTCACCAAAGAATACCTCGCCTATTTTCTGCTTTTGAACGCAGGGCTCCTGCTGCTGGCCGCAGGCATTCATTTTTTCAAATCGCCCAATCATTTTGCCATGGGAGGCACCTCGGGCATCTCCATTCTGGCGGCTACCTTGCTGCCTCATATGGATGTGGGCACGTTCATGTTCATCATCAACGCCGTGCTGGTGGCGCTGGGGCTTGTGTTTCTGGGCATAAAAACCATGGGCGCCACCATCTATTCTTCGTTTGCACTCTCTTTTTATGTATGGATTCTGGAGCGTGTGTACCCCATGCCCGCGCCCTTTACAAGCGACACGTTTCTCGAGCTGTGCTATGCCGTGCTGCTGCCCGCGGCAGGCAGCGCCATTGTGTTCAACATCGGCGCGTCCAGCGGCGGGACGGATATTCTGGCCATGATTCTTGCCAAAAAGACAAGCCTGGAGATAGGCAAGGCGCTGTTTGCGTCAGATTTTTTCATCGCTGTGTTTGCAGGCGGGCTGTACGGCGTGCGCACGGGCCTTTACTGCGTGCTGGGCCTTCTGGCAAAGGCGTTTGTGGTGGACGGCGTCATTGAAAGCATCAATGTGCGCAAAAAGGTGACCATCGTCTCGTCCTCGCCAGAGCGCATCACCGCGTTCATCCGCGACAGCCTGCACCGCGGCGCCACCATCTATGACGCGCGCGGCGCCTATACGGGCAGGGAAGAGCACGTCATCACCACCGTGCTGAAGCGGCGCGAAGCCGTTTTGCTACGCAATTTTATCCGCCGGGCAGACCCCAAGGCCTTTATCACCATCGTGAACTCTTCCGAAACCATTGGCAAGGGGTTCCGCGCCCTGTGAGGGATGTGGGCTCTTTAAAAGGTTATTGTTGACTAACCGCTGATGCGCCTGCTACACTGATGCATATACTCCTGTGGGGGAGTAGTCCGCGCCGGCGCAAGCCGGTGTGCAAAGTCAACATACTGGCGCCGTGCGCCTGGCTTTGCTTGATGTGACAAGACCCGCGGGCAGCTTTTGGGCTGCCCGCGGTTTTTATTTGGGCGCGCCGCGCACTGCGGCCGCCTTGCCTGGAGGAGGAGACCATGACCATCTGGACGTTGTTTTTGCTGGCGCTGGGCCTTTCTATGGACGCCTTTGCGGTTTCTGTGACAAACAGCATGTGCTTTGCGCAGTTCACGCGCAGGCAGGCGGTGGCAACCAGCGCCTGTTTTGGCCTTTTTCAGGGCCTGATGCCGCTGGCAGGCTATTTTCTGGGCCGCGTGTTCGCCCAGTGGATCGGCGCGGTGGACCACTGGGTGGCCTTTGCGCTGCTGGGCTTGATTGGCGGCAGCATGCTGTGGGAGGCCGTGCAAGATATACGCCGCACCAAAAAAGAGGGCGCCGCCTGCCCGGCCGGGCGGCAGTTTGGTTTGAAAATGATGCTGGTGCAGGCGCTGGCCACCAGCATTGATGCCCTGGCCGTGGGCGTCAGCTTTGCGGCGCTCAGCGTAAATATCTGGCTGGCCGCCGGCTTTATTTGCTGCATCACCTTTGCCTGCTGCCTGTTGGGGCATGCGCTGGGCCGCCGCTTTGGGCTTTTGCTGGGCGCGCGGGCGCAGCTTTGCGGCGGGGCCATTTTGGTGGCCATTGGGGTTAAAATTCTGATTGAGCACCTGACGGGGGGCTGAAAGGCCTTGCGCCCCGGGCGGCCAGGTTGACGCGCCGCCTGGTTTTTGCTATGCTAACATGATGACATATGCACACAGGAAAAGCTGCGGCTTTTCTGTGCGCAAATAAGGGCGGCGCCCCGCATGCGGCTTTGCAGGGGCGTTCGGGGGTATCTTTGTGCAGCAACGTGAAAAATTTGCCTCGCGCCTGGGCTTTCTGCTCATCAGTGCGGGGTGCGCCATCGGGCTTGGAAACGTGTGGCGCTTTCCCTACATCACGGGGAAATACGGCGGCGCGGCATTTGTGCTGGTGTATCTGACGTTTCTTGTCATTTTGGGCCTGCCTGTTATGGTAATGGAGTTTGCCGTGGGCCGCGCCAGCCAGAAAAGCTGTGCCAAAAGCTTTGAGGTGCTGGCGCCGGGCACAAAATGGCGGCATTTCAAATGGTGGGGCTTCATTGGGTGCTATGTGCTGATGATGTTTTACACCACGGTGGGCGGCTGGATGCTCTCTTATATGGTAAAAAGTGCAAGCGGCACATTTACCGGGCTGGATGCCGGCGCCGTTGCCGGTGTGTTTGACGCCATGCTGGCCAACCCGGCCGAAATGATTGGCTGGATGCTGGTTGTGGTGGTATTATGCTTTTTTGTGTGCAGCATGGGGCTGCAGAAAGGGGTAGAGCGCATCACAAAAGTGATGATGGCCTGCCTGTTTGTAATTTTGGTGGTGCTGTGTGTGCGCAGCGTCACGCTTCCGGGCGCTGGCGCCGGGTTTGAATTTTACCTGGTGCCAGATTTCAGCCGGATGTTCCAGGGCAGCACAACGGCCGAGCGCTGGGCCAGCTTTGGCGAGGCGGTGTACGCCGCCATGGGGCAGGCCTTCTTCACGCTCAGCCTTGGCATCAGCGCCATGGCCATTTTCGGCTCGTATATCGGCAAAGAGCGCAGCCTGATGGGCGAAGCCGTGAACATTGGCGTGCTGGATACAACGGTGGCACTGCTTACGGGGCTTATCATCTTCCCGGCCTGTTTTGCCTTTGGGGTAGACCCGGGCGAAGGCCCGCGGCTGGTGTTCATCACCTTGCCCGGCGTGTTCGAGCAGATGCCCGGCAGCCGTGTGTGGGGCGCGTTGTTCTTTTTGTTTATGAGTTTTACGGCGCTTTCCACCATCATTGCCGTGTTTGAAAACCTCATCAGCTTCTGTATGGATAACTGGGGCTGGGCGCGCAAAAAGGCCGTGGCGGTAAACGGCGTGGCCGTTATTCTGCTTTCCCTTCCGTGTGCGCTGGGCTTTAATGTGTGGAGCGGTTTTTCTGTGCCCGGCATTGGGAATATCCAAGACCTGGAAGACTTTATTGTCTCGAACAACCTGTTGCCGCTTGGCTCGCTTTTGTATCTTGTGTTCTGCGTGTCCAAAGGCGGCTGGGGCTGGAAAAACTTTATTGCAGAGGCGGACGCGGGCCAGGGCCTGAAGTTCCCCAAATGGGCGCGCGGCTACCTCACCTATGTGCTGCCCGCGCTCATTCTGATTATTTTTGTGATGGGCTATGTGCCCAAATTCCAAACCTGGTTTGGGCTTGGCGCGTGAAGCATCTTGTCAGTGATATGCAAACCCCTTACAGCGGGCGCATTGTAGAATTTTTTCAAATGAAAAACGCGGCGCAGCGCCCCGATGCATACACGGCGGCCATTTCGGCCTACTTGCCCGCTGTGGCGCTGAGCGCGGCGCTGGGGGCATGCCTCTGGTTTGCACCGGCATGCGGCCTGTACCGTGCTGTGCAGGGCGCAGCCTGCGCGGGCAGGCACACAGGCGCCGGGGTCCCGGCGCACAAGGGTTAGGCCTGTGTGCCGGTTCCCCGCAGGGCAGCACAAAACACATCCCCCATGGCGAAACGCCATGGGGGATGTGTTTATCACCCTTCCTGAAACAGTTTTGCCAGCGCATCGCCCACAAGGCGTGCGGAATATTTGGCCTCCTCCAGCGTGTTGGCGTGGCCGCCCATCTCAATCAGCAGGCTGCCGGTGGTGAGGTCCTGGTTATAATAGCGGTAATCGAACAGCACGGGGCGGGCAAGGCCGGGGTAAAGCTGCGCCATTTTGGCCTGCCAGCGCGCGGCAAAACGCAGGTTCTGCTTGAAATTCGGCAAATTGCCGTCCACATCGGCCCCGCAGATAATCATAACCTGCGCCGCACGCATGCCGTTGATGTTCGCCGCCGGGGCATAGCGCGTGCCATCCTGCGTTTGAATGGCGTCCCGGTGCACATCCAGCACCACTTTGATGGAGGGGTATTGCGCAAGATAGTTGCGCACAGTGGCATTGCTTTTTTCATACGAGCCGTTATAGCTGGGGTAATCGTGCAGTGTGGTGTCCTGAATGGTACAGATGCCCGCCTCGTTCAGCACACGGGCTATTTCGGCCCCTACAGCAATCATATTGCGGGAGTTGTCGGTGCTGCGGGCGGTGAAATTCGGGTCGCACCAGTTCTTTTCCGCCAGCTCATACGTTTCGGTGGCATGCGTATGCATAATAAGCACCTGCGGCTCGGCGCTGTTCAGCTCGATGGAAAAGGGCAGGGGCCCGTTCACTTCCGCAGCCACTTCACTGTCCGGCAGCTGGGTGGCGTTGCGAATGGTGGCGTTCCCGCAGGGGATATACCCGTTGCCAGAGCCCTGCGGGTAAAACTTGTAAATAAGCGGCAACATGCCATCGGGAATGTCGCCCTGCGGCACGTCGAACTCGTCCACCGCCAGCTGCGGGCCGCTTTGCGCGGTGCCTTCCGTGTCTTCTGCGGGCTGCGTGCCCGCCTGCGTTTCGGCCTGCTGGCCGGCCCCGGCCGAAGTGCCGCTTTGCGCCGGCCCCGGGGAAGAAGGTTTTTCCTGCGCTGTGTCCTGTGTGGGCTGCGCTTCCTGTGCGGCGCCTGCCAGAGCCTGTGCCGCTTTCATGCCTGCGCCGGGCGAAGCGGCAAACCCACCTGCCCAAACGGCCGCGCCGGGCCAAAAGCCCGGGCCGTAGGCCGCTGCGCCGCACACAACGGTGCCGGCCGCCAGCGCCAGCATGCAGGCGGGGACGGCCAGGCGCTTCAGGGCGCCGTGTTTTATCACTTCCAAATGCTGGTGCCTCCCTTCCTGCTTTCAGATGTATGCGCGTGCAGGCCGCGGTATTTGTCGGCCGCCCGCAGCGCCCGGCGGGCGGGCAAAAACATTGATTTTTACAAACAAAGCGATTATACTATTCGTATATTTGCGTTTTCACGACAGGCCTCGCCATCAAACCGGCGCAGGGCAGTGCGCCCGAAAGCCGGGGCAGGCCTTCTCAGTTTTTGAAGGAGAGAACTTTTTGTATCACATCGGTCTCGACATTGGCAGCACCACCATCAAATGCGTGGTGCTGGATGAACAGCAGAACCTGCTGTACCATACTTATGAGCGTCACTATTCCCACATTGTGGAAAAGGCCGCCGAGGTGCTGGCCCAGGCGGATGAGGCATTCGTGAAAGGGGCTGCGGCACGCCTTGCGCTGTCCGGCTCGGCGGGCATGGGCTTTGCCGAAAGCTGCGGCATCCCCTTTGTGCAGGAGGTATATGCCACCCGCATTGCGGCCAACCGCTATATGCCCGGCACGGATGTTGTGATTGAGCTGGGCGGCGAGGACGCGAAAATTCTGTTTCTCACAAACGGCACCGAGGTGCGCATGAACGGCTCGTGCGCAGGCGGCACGGGCGCGTTTATCGACCAGATGGCCACCCTTCTGCACATGACGCCCGCCGAGATGAACGAGGCGGCCAAAACGGCACAAAAAACCTATACCATCGCCAGCCGCTGCGGCGTGTTTGCCAAAAGTGACGTGCAGCCGCTGTTGAACCAGGGCGCCAGCAAAAATGACGTGGCGCTGAGCATTTTCGGCGCCGTGGTGAACCAGACCATCGCCGGCCTGGCCCAGGGGCGGCCCATCCGCGGCAAGGTGCTGTATTTGGGCGGCCCGCTGACGTTTTTATCCGAGCTGCGCCGCAGCTTTGACAAAGCCCTTGGCGCGCAGGGCACCTGCCCGGAAAACAGCCTGTATTATGTGGCGCTGGGCGCTGCGCTGTATGCGCAGGGCGAGGAAAAGCTGGCGGATGTGACGGCCCGTTTGCGCGAATATTCCGCAACGGCAAAGTATGCCTTCCATGCGCCGCTGTTTAAAAACCGGCGCGAGTACGAAGATTTCCGTGCCCGGCACGCCCTGGCAGATGTGCCGCATATTGAATATACGCCGGAGTGCGGCGACATCCACATTGGCATCGACGCGGGCAGCACCACGGTAAAGGCCGTTGCCATTGACGAGAGGGCCAATATCGTATACACCAGCTACGAGCCCAACTCCGGCAACCCGGTGCCCATCATCCGCCGCTTTTTGCAGGAGATTTACGCCAGCTGCCCCGGCGCCCGCGTGGCAAGCGCCACGGCCACCGGCTATGGCGAAGAGCTTGTGAAAACGGCGTTCGGTGCTGATTTCGGCGTGGTGGAGACGGTGGCGCACTTTGCCGCTGCGCGCCATTTTATGCCCGAGGTGGATTTTGTCATTGACATTGGCGGGCAGGATATGAAATGCTTCAAGGCGGAAAACGGCGCCATCAGCGACATTTTCCTGAACGAGGCGTGTTCTTCCGGCTGCGGCAGCTTTTTGCAGACATTTGCCGAGGCGCTGGGCTATTCTGTGCCGGAATTTGCAAAGCTGGGCCTGTTTGCCGACAAACCGGTGGACCTTGGCAGCCGCTGCACGGTGTTTATGAACTCCAGCGTGAAGCAGGCCCAAAAGGACGGCGCGTCTATTGAAAATATCTCGGCAGGCCTTTCCATCAGCGTGGTGAAAAACGCGCTGTACAAAGTGATTCGTGCGGGCAGCCCGGACGAGCTGGGCCGCAACATTGTGGTGCAGGGCGGCACATTCTACAACGAGGCCGTGCTGCGCGCCTTTGAGCAGGAGATGGGCGTGAACGTCATTCGGCCCTCCATTGCCGGGCTGATGGGCGCTTTCGGCGCGGCGCTGTACGGCCGCGCCCATGCCCGCAAAGAGAGCACGCTGCTTTCGGCTCAGGCGCTGGAGACATTCACCCAGCAGGCCAAAAGCGTGAAGTGCGGGCTGTGCGGCAACCACTGCCAGCTAACGGTAAACACCTTCCCGGGCGGGCGCCGGTTTATTTCCGGCAACCGCTGCGACAGGCCCATCACGCACCGCACCGGCGATGACCCGCTGAACCTGTATGCCTACAAGCTTTCGCTGCTGGCGCAGTACGGCGAGGGCACAGGCACGCGCGGCATTGTGGGCATGCCCATGTGCCTCAGCTTTTACGAGCTGTTCCCCTTCTGGTATACGCTGTTCACAAAGCTGGGCTTCCGGGTGCGCCGCAGCGCATTTTCCACCCGTGCCACCTATCTGGCCGGGCAGGGAACCATCCCCTCCGACACCGTGTGCTACCCTGCAAAGCTGGCGCACGGCCATGTGAAAGAACTGGCCGAAATGCCAGACATAGACGCTATTTTTTACCCCTGCATGAGCTATAACTTTGACGAGGGCCTGGGCGACAACCACTATAACTGCCCGGTGGTGGCCTATTACCCCGAGGTGCTGGCCGCAAACTGCCCCGAGCTGGAGGGCAAGGCGTTTATCTATGATTTTGTGGGCCCGCACAACCGCAGGGCGTTCCCCAAAAAGATGACGGCTGTGCTGCAAAAACACTGGCCGGACATCACGCTTGCTGAAGTGGAGGCCGCAGCGGCCGCGGCCTATGACGAATATGCGGCGCATATGGCCGCTGTGCGCAAACGCGGCGCCGAGATTATTGCCGAGGCCCGCAAGGCGGGGCGGCGCATCATCGTGCTGGCAGGCCGCCCCTATCATGTGGACCCGGAGATCAACCACGGCATTGATAAGCTTATCTGCTCGCACGGGGCCGCCGTGGTGACCGAGGACAGCATTTCGCACCTTGTGCAGAAATTTGATACGCGCGTTTTGAACCAGTGGACCTACCACGCCCGCCTGTACGCTGCGGCAAAGTATATTGCAGACCAGCCGGACATGGACCTTGTGCAGCTGGTGAGCTTTGGGTGCGGCGTAGACGCGATTACCACCGATGAAACGCGCGAGATTTTGCAGCGCGAGGGCAAGCTGTACACCCAAATCAAAATCGACGAGATTACGAACTTAGGCACTGTGAATATCCGCCTGCGCAGCCTGTTCGCCGCGCTGGAGCAGTAAGGCACAGCACCCAAGGAGGTACCCCTTTATGGAACAACAGCTTCCGGTTTACCCCAAATTCACCAAAGAGATGAAGCACACCCACAAAATTCTCATCCCCAACATGCTGCCCATCCACTGGACGCTGCTGCGAGATGCCCTTGAGGATGAGGGCTATGACGCCGAGGTGCTTACCACCACTGGCCCTGAAATTGCGCAGGAGGGCCTGAAATATGTGCACAACGACACCTGCTACCCTGCGCTTCTGGTGATTGGGCAGTTTATTTGCGCGCTGAAAAGCGGCAAATACGATTTGCAGCACACCGCCCTGCTGATTACACAGACGGGCGGCGGATGCCGCGCTTCCAACTATATCCACCTGCTGCGCAAGGCTCTGGTAAAGGCGGACTTTGGCAATGTGCCGGTGGCCAGCCTGAACTTTTCCGGCCTTGAAAAGGACAGCGGTTTTTCCCTCACGGTGCCGCTGCTGCGCAAGGTGGTGTCTGCCGTGTTTTACGGCGACGAGCTGATGTGCCTGGCCAACCAGGTGCGCCCCTACGAGCAAACGCCCGGCGCAGCCGACGCCGTGGTGGCGCGCTGGCTGCGTGTGCTGGCAGCCCAGTATGACGGCAAGCGCGGTATTACAAAGCGGGATATGCGCCGCAACTTTGCGGCCATTGCGGCCGATTTTGCCGCTGTGCCCGTGCACTGGTGCCCGCGTGTGAAGGTGGGTGTCGTGGGCGAAATCTATGTGAAATACTCCGCCCTTGGCAACAATGGGCTGGAGGCCTTTCTGGCCAGTGAGGGGTGCGAGGTAAACGTGCCCGGCCTGATGGGCTTTGTGCAGTACTGCGTGGAAAATATGCGCGAGACCTCAAAGCTGTACGGCGGCGACACCTGGCTGGCCCGTGCGGCAAGCATTGTTCAGGATTTTCTGGACACGCGCGAAGAAATGATGCTGGCGGCCATTGCAAAGTACCCGCAGTTCCATGCCCCCATGCCCTTTGCCAAAATGAAAAAAATGGCCCAGGGCATTATCAGCTACGGCGTAAAAATGGGCGAGGGCTGGCTTTTAACAGCCGAAATGGTAGAGCTGGTGCATTCCGGCTTTGAAAACATTGTGTGCACCCAGCCCTTTGGCTGCCTGCCGAACCACATCAGCGGCAAGGGCATGATCAACAAAATACGCGCCCTGTACCCCTCGGCCAACATCACGCCCATCGACTATGACCCAAGCGCCACGCGCGTGAACCAGGAAAACCGCATCCGCCTGATGCTCAGCGTGGCCAAAGAGCGTCTGCAGGCCCCGGCCGCCGCACAGCCTCAGCCGCTGTACGGTGCAGAGGGCACCGTAGAAGCAAAACTGGAGCCCGCGCTGTGAGCGCAAGCCCCATTTGCGGCATAAGGCATAAAGTAAAAAGTCCCCAGTGTGAAACTGGGGGCTTTTTGAAACTGTGCACAGTATGCAGCGGCAGTTTCCCGTATTTGCTTTGCATGGCCTGACTTTTAAAAATGCCCGGCCGGTGTTTTTTGCCCGCATGTGTGCTATACTGAAAAAAACAGAAAAAGGGGGCGGCGGCATGGCCGTTTCGCAGTATGAGTTCACAGGCAAGAGGCCCCTGCGGCTGAAAGAGATGTCTACCGATGGCAAGGCCGACGGCGTGCACAAGGCCGATAAACCGGCCATTTTGGCCAAAACGCGGGAAAACCTGGCCAAAATAGCGCAATGGCAGGAGAAACTGTATGCAGATGGCCGCGAGGGCGTGGTGTTTGTGCTGCAGGCCATGGACGCGGCGGGAAAGGACAGCACCATTAAGCACGCCATGGCCAGCCTGAACCCGCAGGGCGTGGACGTGGTAAGTTTTAAACAGCCTTCTCAGGAAGAGCTGGCGCACGATTACTTGTGGCGTGCCGCCCGTGCCCTGCCGCCGCGTGGAAAAATTGCCATTTTTAACCGCTCGCATTACGAGGACGTGCTGGTGGTGCAGGTGCACGAGCTGCAAAACACTTACCGCATTGCAAAGCGCTGCCTGCACGATGGGCATTTCTTTGAAAAACGGTATGAGCAGATTCGCAACTTTGAAGAATATCTGTATGAAAACAGCTATCGCGTGGTGAAGATTTTTCTGAATGTTTCGAAAAAAGAGCAGAAAAAGCGCTTTCTGGAGCGCATTGACGACGAGGCGAAAAACTGGAAGTTTTCAGCCGGCGATTTGAAAGAGCGCGAGCACTGGGACGAATACCAGAAACTGTATGAAAAGGCCATCAACGCCACCGCCACGCCGCACAGCCCGTGGTTTGTGCTTCCGGCAGACCGCAAGTGGTACACGCGATATCTTGTCAGCGAAGTGGTGCTGCAGACGCTGGAGGCGTGCGCGCCCGAATATCCAGAGCTGCCAGAGAAAGACAAAGCCAACCTGGCCGCCTGCAAGGCAGCCCTGCTGGCAGAGTAAGGCGCCGCCCGGAAATGTGAAAAAACAGGCAGCCATCTGTGTGCTTCACAGATGGCTGCTGTTTTGCGTGTAAGGTTACAGTGCGGCGTTGAAAGCAAGCACAAGCCTTTCCCAAGTGGTGCGGCCGATGACGCCGTCGATGGAGAGCCCCTCCCTTGCCTGGAAGGCCTCGGTGGCCTGGCGCGTGCTGGCGCCGAACCGGCCGTCCACCGTAAGGCCAGCGCCCAGCGCTTTGTTCAGGTAGCTTTGTGCAATGCGCACATCGTCACCGGAAGAGCCCGTGCGCAGGGCCGTGCCCGCATAGGCGGGCGAGACGCGCGTGGGTGCGCCCTGTTGCATGGCATTGTGCACATCCACAATTTTTGCCCAGGTGTTTTTGCCCACCAGGCCGTCTGCTGCAACGCTGAACTGCCGCTGGAACAGGCGCGCAGCGGCGGACATGTTCTGGCCATAGGCGGAATCTACGGTTTGGTTGTTGATGGCGGTGTACAAACCGGAAAGGGCGTTCAGATACGTCTGCATGTGGCCCACGTCCTGACTGCGTGCGCCCGGGCGAAGCGTGATGCCGGGGAAGGTATCTGCGCTGCCGGAAAAGCGGGCGTTGTAGGCAGAGATGATGGCGTTCCAGGTGGCGCCGCCCACAATTCCATCTGCCGCAAGGCTGTGGGTGTACTGAAACACCTGCACGGCAATTTTGGTGTCCTGGCCGAATTTCCCGTCCACCGTCAGGGTGGGGATGTTGGGGTCATCCACGCGCAGGGCGTTCAGGTAGGTTTGAATGCGCGCCACTTCGCTGCTGTTCGAGCCAATGGTAAGCAGGTGCCCGGGGTAGGCCGGGCTGACAGTTAAGGTTTCAAAAGAATCATTTGTAAGCATGCTGCATGCCTCCTTTGCCCCATGGTATGCCGCAGCCCGGCGCACGGTGTAACCCGTGCGCCAAAATGCCCCGGCCCGCGGCAAAAGGGAAAAACGGCGCGGAAAACAGGCCGCTTTTTGCCACAACCCCAGCGAAGCGGGTTGCCCTTGGCAGAAAAAGTTCCGGCGGAACTTTTGAGCAACCTGCCCGTTCGCAAAGCGATGGCGGCAGCGCTTTTTGCCGCCAAGGGCCGGCCCGGCAATTTTGCGTGAACAGCAGCGAGAAAAAAGCCCGGCAATCCGTTAGGATTGCCGGGCTTTTGAATGCGTCAGGCGCAAAAATTGTCAATTCAAAACCGATGCTTTCTTGCGTCACCGCGCCTAAAACCCGGGGAAGGGGGCATGCAGCTGTACCGGAATGCGGAATAACATCACCGGCGGCGAAGCTGTGGCACAAGGCGCGTTTCCACCAGGCGCAAAAGCGCATACAACAGCGCGGTGTCCACCGGCAGTTTGATGGCGTTTTTCAAAAGCCGCGCGGCGGAAAGCACAAAGGCGTTGCCGTACATGATGTGCAGCCAAAGCGGCGTCAGGCACAAATTCAGCACCAGCACTGCCGTCAGGCAGGCGCAGAATGTGCGCGCCAGCGTCACCTTGCGGCGGTAAAACCAGCAGCCGTAGATGAAGCCCAGCAGAAATTCATTCAGCACAAAGCCGAAAAAGAAATCGCCATTGGGGCGCAGAAAATACCCAAGAATATCAATGACAACACCTGCCAGCCCGGCCAGCCACGGCCCGTATAAAAAGCCGGAAACGCCCACCGCAAGAAAAGAAATGCCAATTTCCAGCATGGGGCCTACCTGCCAGGTGAACCTGTCCAGCACTACGGCCAGGGCCGCCAGCATGGCAGCGCCCGCCATGCTGGCAGTGCGCCGCACCTCGCGGGCCGCCGCCTGCATGCGGGCAAAGAATGCACGAACGGAATTTTGCATAGAAAAAACCTCCTTTTTGCGCGTGTTGCCGCACAAAAAGAAGGCCCGAAAGGCAAGGGCCGCCGGGCCGGGCAGCCCGGCGCGGCCCCGGCCGCGCGTTCTTGTTCATGCAGCAGCGGGATACGAAGCCTGCACCGCAAGCAGGTGCTTTTCGTCCGCCCTGCAACTCCCCGTCAGGGCGGCACTTCACGCGCAGGCCTCTACTCTGCGTACAGTGATATGATACCCGCCTTTCGGGTTTTGCGCAAGGCCTTGAGCAAAAAAACTTTTTCTGCTATACTTTCGGCGAATATCTGCCGCCGCACTTTTCCGCTTATGCGGGTGTGCGCGGCAAAGGCAAAGGTGGGAAAACCAAGATGGCGCAGGGGAAAACGAACGCCGTGCGCCTGCTGGACAAAGCGGGCGTGCCGTATGAACTGCATGAATATCAGGTGGACGCAGCGCATGCGCCCCGGGGCGAGCTGGGCCTGGAGGTGGCGCACAAAGTGGGCATTTTGCCGCAGATGGTGTTCAAAACGCTGGTGGCGCGCGGCCCGGGCGGGCACTATGTGTTCGTGGTGCCTGTGGCCGCCCAGCTGGACCTGAAGAAGGCCGCAGCCGCAGTGGGGGAAAAGCGGGTAGAGCTTTTGCCCGTGGCAGAAATCCAGAAGGTTACGGGCTATATCCGCGGCGGGTGCAGCCCGCTGGGCATGAAAAAGGCGTACCCCACGGTGTTTGACATCTCGGCGCAGGCGCAGGGCACGGTTTGCGTCAGCGCGGGGCGCCCGGGGCTGCAGGTGCAGGCGGCGCCACAGGCGCTGGCCGGGCTGTGCGGCGCAAAGTTTGCGCTTCTTACGCAGGGCTGAACCGGCGGGAAACCCTTTATAAAAACACCGAAAAAGCCCGCGGGCACGGGCGGTTTCTTGTGCCGTTTTCCAAACGTGCGCAAAAGGCATTGATTTCGCGCGAAAAAAGGGCTAGTATAAAAGAGAAGTACGAACCGGCGGGAGGTTTGCGCGATGCAGAGCGTTCGCTTTTGGGCACAGGGGCATTGCAGGCCGAAGTGTGTGCGGCGGCGTTGCACGCGCGCGGGCATCCAGCGTACGGGCGAAGTGTAAACACAAAGGCCATGGTGTACCTGCACCGTGGCTTTTTTCATTTCCCACGGCGCGTGGCGGAAGCTGCCGGGCAGCATGGAAAGGAAGCATTATCATGAAAAAAGTTGCCATCATCATGGGGTCAGACTCTGACTGGCCCGTTGTGAAAGGCGCAGCTCAGGTGCTGAAGGGCTATGGCATCCCCTTCGAAGCGCATGTGCTCAGCGCACACCGCACCCCGGCCGAGGCGGCCAGGTTTGCGCGCGCGGCGCAGGAAAACGGCTTCGGCGTGCTGATTGCCGCGGCCGGCATGGCCGCGCACCTGGCCGGGGCCCTTGCCGCCAACACCACGCTGCCGGTGATTGGCGTCCCGGTAAAGGGCGGCGCGGCCGACGGGTTAGATGCTTTGCTTGCCACTGTGCAGATGCCCACAGGCATTCCGGTGGCCACGGTGGCGCTGAACGGGGCCAAAAATGCGGCTGTGCTGGCCGCGCAGATTTTGGCTTTGGGCGAGCCGCAGCTTGCCGCCGCATTGAAGGCCGAGCGCGAAGCTATGGCAGAAACCATTGCCAAAAAGGACGAGGCCTTGCAGAACGAAATTGCCAGCCTGTAACGGGCGGCCGGCAAAGAGGGGGACCACAATGGAAAAAAGGGAACAGTTGTACGAGGGAAAGGCCAAAAAGGTGTTTGCCACCGATGACCCGGCCCTGGTGATTGTAGATTATAAAGATGACGCCACGGCCGGCGACGGCGCAAAGCGCGGCACAATCCGTGGCAAAGGCGTGGTAAACAACCGTCTTTCCAACCACATGATGAAACTGCTGGAAGAAAAAGGCGTGCCCACGCATTTTGTGCAGGAGCTTTCTGAGCGCGAAACCCTGGTGAAGAAAGTAAAGATTGTGCCTTTGGAAGTGATTGTGCGCAATGTGGCCGCGGGCAGCTTTTCCAAGCGCCTGGGTGTGCCGGAGGGCACGGTGCTGCAATGCCCCACCATCGAATTCAGCTATAAAAACGACGCCTTGCACGACCCGCTTATCAACCGGTATCACGCCGTGGCGCTGGGCATCACCACTTTTGACGAGATAGACACCATCATCCGCCTGGCGTTTCAGGTGAACGGCATCCTGCAAGAATACCTGCTGGGGCACGGCATCCGCCTTATCGATTTCAAGCTGGAGTTCGGCCGCCTTGCCGGCGGCGCTATTGTGCTGGCCGATGAAATCAGCCCGGACACCTGCCGCCTTTGGGACGCAAAGACGAACGCACATTTGGATAAGGACCTGTTCCGCCGAGATTTGGGCGGCGAAGAGGAAGCCTATGCCGAAGTAATGGCCCGCCTGCTGGGCTGAAACAAGCTAGAAAACGGAAAGGGAACTGATATGAAGGAATATCTGGACGAAAAGTTGCATGAGGAATGCGGCGTGTTCGGCATGTATGACCGGGACGGCCACGACGTGGTGGCCACGGCGTATTATGCGCTGTATGCCCTGCAGCACCGCGGGCAAGAGAGCTGCGGCATTGCCGTAAACGATGGCGGCGTCATCTATAAGCGCCGCGAGCTGGGCCTTGTGAACGAAGTGTTCACCAAGGACGTGCTGGACGCCATGCCCCGCGGGCAGATGTGCATCGGCCACTGCCGCTATGCCACCACGGGCACGCGCCTGCGCGCCAATGCGCAGCCGTTTGTCATTCGCCATGTAAAGGGGCCCATGGCCATTGCCCACAACGGGAACCTCACAAACTCTGCCGAATTGCGCGAAGAGTTCGAGCTGGCGGGCGGCATCTTCCAATCCACCTCCGATACAGAGGTCATTGCCTATACCATCACCAAAGAGCGGCTGAGCGCCGGCAGCATCGAGCAGGCGGTAGAGCGCGCAATGGATAAACTGCAGGGCGCATATTCTCTGGTGGTGATGAGCCCGCGCAAGCTGATTGCCGCGCGCGACCCCTATGGCTACCGGCCGCTGTGCATTGGCAAAATTGGCGGCAGCGATGTCATTGCCAGCGAAAGCTGCGCCATTCTGGCGGCGGGCGGCGAGTTTGTGCGCGATGTGGAGCCGGGCGAGATTGTGATGTTCGACGAAGAGGGCATGCACAGCATCAAAACGCACTGCGGCGGAAAAACGGGCCTGTGCGTGTTTGAATTCGTCTATTTTGCCCGGCCGGATTCTGTCATAGACGGTGCCAGCGTGCACCGCGCACGCCGCCGTGCCGGCGCTTTTCTGGCGCTGGAACACCCGGTGCAGGCGGACGTGGTGGTTGGCGTGCCAGATTCCGGCCTGGACGCCGCGCTGGGCTACTCCCAGCAAAGCGGCATCCCCTACGGCATCGGCTTTTTGAAAAACAAATACATTGGGCGCACGTTCATTCAGCCCTCCCAGAAGCTGCGGGAAAACACCGTGCGCATCAAGCTGAACCCCATTGCAGACACCGTGGCGGGCAAACGCGTGGTGCTGGTGGATGATTCCATTGTGCGCGGCACCACCTCCAAACAAATTGTGCAGCTTCTGCGCGAGGCGGGGGCAAAGGAGGTGCACTTCCGCTCTTCGGCGCCGAAGTTCCTGTATCCCTGCTATTTCGGCACAGATATCGACAGCCGGGAGAATTTGATTGCGGCCAATTATTCCACACAGGAGATTGCCGAGATGATTGGGGTGGACAGCCTGGGCTTTTTGAGCGTGGAGAGCGTGAAGCAAATTGCCGAAAACTGCCACTGCGATTTCTGCGCCGGATGCTTTACCGGCGAATATCCCTCTGCGCCGCCGCAGGTGCCGCAGAAATCCAAATTTGAACACAAAATAGGCGCCGCAGGCGACTGAACGCCGCCGGGCAGAAAGGAAGAAAAAATGGAAAAGAGTTTTTCGGAAAGCTATAAGGCAGCCGGTGTGGATATCACGGCCGGCTACGCTGCTGTGGAATTGATGAAACAGCATGTGGCGCGCACCATGACGCCCGGCGCCATTGGCGGGCTGGGCGGCTTTGGCGGTTTGTTCGAGCTGGACATGACCGGCCTTGAGCACCCGGTGCTGGTGTCTGGCACAGACGGCGTGGGCACCAAGCTGAAGCTGGCCATTCTGATGGATAAGCACAACACGGTGGGCATTGACGGTGTTGCCATGTGCGTGAACGACATCATCACCTGCGGGGCAAAGCCTCTGATATTCCTGGATTATATCGCCTGCGGAAAGGTGATGCCGGAGAAGGTTGCGGCCATTGTGTCCGGCGTGGCCGAGGGCTGCGTGCAGGCGGGCGCGGCCCTGGTGGGCGGCGAAACGGCCGAAATGCCGGGTTTTTACCCGGAAAACGAATATGACCTTGCGGGCTTTGCCGTTGGCGTTGTGGAAAAATCGAAAATTATTGACAACACACAGATGCGCCCGGGCGACGCCATCATTGCGCTGCCGTCCTCTGGCGTGCATTCCAACGGCTTCTCGCTGGTGCGCAGGGTGTTTGACATCAACGAAAAAACGGTGTGGCACTATGAGGCGGACCTTGGCAAAAGCCTTGGCGAGGCGCTGCTTGTGCCCACGCGCATCTATGTAAAGCCCGTTCTGGCCCTTTTGGAAAAGGTGCCGGTGTACGCCATCTGCCACATCACGGGCGGCGGCTTCTATGAAAACCTGCCCCGTGCGCTGGCCGACGGCTGTGTGGCACGCATTGAAAAGGCTAAGCTGCGCACGCCTGCCATTTTCGAGCTCATCCGCAAAACGGGCAATATTTCCGAACACGATATGTACAACACCTTCAACATGGGCGTGGGCATGGCCGTTGTTGTGCCCGCGGAACACGCCGATGCGGCGCTGGCCGTGCTGAGAGAAAACGGCGAGGATGCCTATTTCATGGGCGAAGTGGCCGAAGGCGCCGAGAAGGGCGTAGAGCTATGGTAAACGCGGCAGTGCTCGTCTCTGGCGGCGGCACAAACCTGCAGGCCCTGCTGGATGCCCAGGCGGCCGGGCGCATGCCCCATGTGCGCATTGCGCTGGTGGTTGCCTCAAACCCGCAGGCCTATGCGCTGCAGCGCGCGGCCAAAGCGGGCGTAGAGGCGGTTGTATGCGCCAGAAAGGCATATGAAAGCGCCAGCGCGCACGACGTGGCGCTTTGCGGCCTTTTGCAAGGCCATGGCATTGACATGGTGGTGCTGGCGGGGTATCTCTCTATGATAGGCCCCCGGGTGCTGGCGGCCTACCCGGATAAAATTCTCAATATTCACCCCAGCCTCATCCCCTCGTTCTGCGGCGCGGGCTATTACGGCCTTCGCGTGCACGAGGCTGCGCTTGCAAAGGGTGTAAAAGTGACGGGCGCCACCGTGCACCTTGTGAACGAGCATTATGACGAAGGGCGCATCCTGGCGCAGAAGGCCGTAGAGGTGTGCGAGGGAGATACGCCCGAAACGCTGCAGCGCCGCGTGATGGAGCAGGCGGAATGGGTCATTCTTCCGCAGGCGACCGAGCGCCTGGCGCAGCAGCTGGAGCAGGGCTGACAGGCACTGTGCCCAAAAACGCGCCCCGCCTTTGGGGCGGCGCGCACAGGAACTATGCCGTGCGCTGTGCACGGCAAACAGAAAAGCGGAGGGAAGCGTTATGGAACATCTGAGCCTTGCGGCAGAGCTGGCCGTAAATTCATACCCCGGGCGTGGCATCGTCATTGGCCGTTCAGACGACGGTTTGCGCGCTGTGATTGCCTATTTCATCATGGGCCGTTCGGCCAACAGCCGCAACCGCGTGTTTACAGAAAAAGACGGCGGCATCATCACTCAGGCGGCAGACCCGTCCAAGCTGGAGGACCCCAGCCTTATCATCTATGCGCCTGTGCGCGTGTTCGGCAACCGCACCATTGTCACAAACGGCGACCAGACAGACACCATTTTTGAAGCATACGAAAAGGGCCGCGGCTTTGCAAAGGCCCTGCGCACGCGCACTTTTGAGCCGGATGCCCCCAATTTTACCCCGCGCATCTCTGGCGTTGTGAAGGTGAGCAAAAAGGGGAAAATGAGCTATAAGATGTCGATCCTGCGCTCGGATGAGGGCAACGGCGGCTCGGTAGAGCGCTTCTTCTTCGAATATCCCCAGCCCGTGCCGGGCGAGGGCCGCTTCCTGCACACTTACCGCTGTGACGGCAACCCCATTCCCTCATTTTCCGGCGAGCCGGAAAAGGTGAGGCTCTCGGGTGACATCGACACCTTTACCAATATGCTGTGGAACAGCTTGAACGAAGACAACAAAGTGTCGCTGTTCGTGCGGGAGATTGAGCTGAAAACAGGCAAGTGCGCCACGCGCATTGTGAACAAATACGAGAAAGTGTAACCGCCGTTCGGGCAGAGAGGAGCTTTGAGATGAAAGAACTGGAATTGAAATATGGCTGCAACCCCAACCAGAAGCCCGCGCGCATCTTCATGGCGCAGGGCGAGCTGCCCGTGCAGGTGCTGAACGGAAAGCCCGGTTATATCAACTTTCTGGACGCGCTGAATTCCTGGCAGCTTGTCAAAGAGCTGAAAGAGGCCACGGGCCTGCCAGCGGCGGCCTCGTTCAAGCATGTGTCGCCCGCAGGCGCCGCGCTGGGCCTGCCTTTGACGGACGCCATGAAAAAGATGTATTTTGTGGAGGGGCTGCAGCTCAGCCCTCTGGCCTGTGCGTATGCGCGTGCCCGCGGAGCAGACAGGATGTCCTCCTTCGGCGATTGGATTGCCCTTTCCGATGAGTGCGACGAGGCCACGGCAAAGGTGATTCAGCACGAGGTAACGGACGGCATCATTGCCCCGGGTTATTCCGAGGCCGCGCTGGCCATTTTGAAAACAAAGCGCAAGGGCGGCTATAATATTGTGCAGATAGACCCTGCCTATACGCCCGCGCCCATTGAACACAAGGACGTGTTCGGCATCACCTTTGAACAGGGCCGCAACGAGGCAAAATTTGGCCCCGAGACGTTCTCGAACATTGTCACCAAAAACAAAACGCTCACCGAAGAGCAAAAGCGCGATTTGATTTTGTGCCTCATCACCCTGAAATACACACAGTCCAACTCTGTGTGCTATGCCGAGGGCGGGCAGATCATCGGCGTGGGCGCCGGCCAGCAAAGCCGCATCCACTGCACGCGCCTGGCGGGCAACAAAGCGGATATCTGGCACTTGCGCCAGCACCCGAAGGTGCTGGGCCTGCCCTTCCGCGCAGACGTATCGCGCCCGAACCGCGATAACGCCATCGATGTGTATATTTCCGATGAATACGAGGACGTCATTGGCGAGGACGTGTGGGCGCAGACGTTCACACAGCGCCCCGAACCGCTGACACCTGCGGAAAAGAAAGAATGGCTGGCCCGCTTCACCGGCGTGTGCCTTGGCTCGGATGCGTTCTTCCCCTTTGGCGATAACATCGAGCGCGCGCGCCGCTCTGGCGTGACGGCCATTGTAGAGCCGGGCGGCTCTATTCGCGATGAACAGGTGATTGAGACGTGTGACAAATACGGCATTGTAATGGCATTCAACGGCCTGCGCCTGTTCCACCACTAAGCCCAGGCGGCGCTTTGCCGCAACAAGGAGGCATAGCCCCATGGCTTACCTGCAAAGCATGAAAAAGCGCTGGCCCATCCTGGCGGGCATGGCGGTGTTCATTGTGGCCGGCGCCTGTATGAACGCCTTCGGCGGGCTGTTTATTCCCCCGCTGGCGCTTGTTCTGTGCGTGCTGGGTATCTGGCTGCCCGGGCGGGTGCTGGCCGAAATTGCGGGCGCAAAGCGGTTCGGCCTTTTGCAGACGGCCTCGTTCGCGTTCGGCATGCTGGCGTTTGCGGCGTGCAGCGCGCTGGCCAGCGCCAGCGGCGCCTTCTGGTTGCCGTGGCTTTTGGTTGCCGCGGGGCTTTTTGGGCTGTGGGCAAAGCGCAGGCCGCTGCTTGCAGCCCTGCGTGCGCCGGATAAGCCCGGCGACAGCTGGCTGTGCGCGGCCGTGCTGTGCCTGCTGGCGCTGTACTGTGTGGGCGGCTCGCTTCGCTTTGCCCTGCCCGCGGCGGCAGGCGGCGCCGTGGTGCCTCAGCAGGATTTTTTCTGGAATGTTGGCAACGCGCAAAGCTTCCTTTTGGGGTTCCCCCCGCAGGACCTTCGCTTTTCCGGCTACACCCTGACGTATCATTATCTTTCCGAGCTGTTAGCAGCCGGCCTTTCCATGGCCACCGGTGCTTCGTGCTATGATATCGAGGCTGCGCTGCTTCCGCTGGCGGGCATTTTGTTCACAGTTGCCATGCTGTGGGACTTTGGCCGCATTCTGTACAATGGCAGTGTCAAAAAGACGGGCCTGCTTTTGGGCCTTGTGTTTCTGTGCGGCGGCGCGGGGCTGTGGAAGGTGTTTGAATACGGCCGCTGCCCGTTCTGGAACCTCAGCGTCTATCATGTGCTTACGAACATCAATGGCATGGGCTTTGGCCTGGGCCTGCTGGCAGCCTTTTTTGCCACCGGCACGGTGTTGTTCCGGCGCGAGGGGGCGGCGCGGCCTGCGTGGCTGTGGGCGCTGCATGCCTCTGCCTTTGTGCTTTTGTGCTTTGCCAAGGGGCCGGTGGCCGGTGTGGCGGTGCTGGCGTTTTGCTGTGCCGCACTGGTACGGCTGCCGGGCGCGGGGCGCGGCGGCATGCGCCCGCGGGCCTGCACAATGGCCTGGGCGCTGGTGCTGCTGGCCGGGTTTGGCGCGCTGTACCTGACGTTTTTCTCGGCAGGCGCGGGCACCAGCATCCATTTCAGCGTGTTCGGCACGCTGGAAAAATCTTATTTTACCAATTTCATTGCCCTCATCCGGGCCAAGTGGCCGGTGCTGCTGGGCGCGGCGGCGCCGGTGTTCATGCTGGCGCAGGCGGTTTGCTATGCGCCGGCCGCCATGCCGCTTGCGCTTTTGGGCGGTGTGCGCGATGCGCTGCGCATCTTCCGCCTGCCGGGCGAAAAGCTGATGCTGTACGCGGGGCTTTTGGGCGGGTTTGCCGCATTTTTCCTGTTCGACCACGAAGCCATGAGCCAGATGTATTTTGCCTTTTTGGGCCTTTTGTGCGCAGACGCCCTGGCGGTGCAGAACCTGCCCGGCTTTGCGGCGTTCTGCGCGCGAAGAAAAAAGGCGGTTTCGCTGGCTTGCCGGGGTGTGGTTGCCGCGTTGGCGCTGGTGGGCCTTGTGACAGGTGTGTGCACCATGGCGCAGATGGTGCGCGAGACAGTGCCCGTGATGACGCGCACAGCGGCAGATGATTCTTGGGACCTTCCCCTGACGGCTGCGGAACAGCAGGCCATGGAATGGGTGAGGCAAAATGTGCCCGAAACGGCCCTGCTGGCCACCAACCGCACGCACACAGGCCAGGCGCTGGAAGGGCTTTCGAACGTGTATTCCGGCCTGAGCGGGCGGCGCTTTTACATGGAGAGCTTTAAATATGCAAAATCGAACCTTGGCGTGCCGGAAGAAGAGGCCGCCCGGCGGGTAGATGAGATGAAAGCTCTGTTCGGCCCTGAGACCGAAGCGGCTGAGGCAGCGGCTTTCTGCCGGGAAAAGGGCATTGACTATGTGGTATATTCCGCACAGGCTGCGCGCTATGGCTGGGATATTACCGAGCAGACGCAGCCCGGCATCTTTGCAGGCGGCGCGGCGCCCGGCGGGTTCGAGGCGGTTTATGAAAACAGCGATGTGACAGTGTTCAAAGTAATAGAATGATGGAGGAAAAACCATGAAAGTACTGGTCGTAGGCGGCGGCGGGCGCGAGCACGCCATCATTCGCAAACTGAAAGAGGCCAAGGCGGCGCCAAAGCTTTACTGCGCGCCGGGCAACGGGGGCATTGCGGCGGACGCCGAATGTGTGCCCATCAAGGCCACGGACGTGCAGGCCATGGTGGAATGGGCGGTGCAGAACGCCATAGATTATGTGGTGGTGGCGCCGGACGACCCCCTTGCCCTGGGCATGGTGGACGCGCTGGCAGAAAAGGGCATTCCTGCGTTTGGCCCCAATAAGGCCGCTGCACGCATCGAGGCCAGCAAGGTGTTTTCCAAGAATCTGATGAAAAAGTACGGCATCCCCACCGCACGCTATGAGACGTTTAGCGATGCGGAAAGCGCGCGCGCCTATATCCGCGCACAGGACAAATACCCGGTGGTGGTGAAGGCGGACGGCCTGGCCCTTGGAAAGGGTGTGCTTATTTGCAAAGATGAGGCGGCCGCCATGGCCGCTGTGAAAAGCATGATGGAGGACGGCGCGTTCGGCGCCTCTGGCAGCCGGGTGGTGGTAGAGGAATTTCTCACCGGGCCGGAGGTGTCTGTACTGAGCTTTACCGATGGGCAGACAGTGGTGCCCATGGTGTCCAGCATGGACCATAAGCGTGCGCTGGACGGCGATGAGGGCCTGAACACAGGCGGCATGGGCACCATTGCCCCCAACCCCTATTACACGCCGGAAATTGCGCAGGTGTGCATGCGCACCATCTTCCTGCCCACCATCGAGGCCATGCGCTCCGAGGGCTGCCCGTTCCAGGGGTGCCTGTACTTTGGGCTGATGCTTACGCCGGACGGCCCGAAGGTGATTGAGTATAACTGCCGCTTTGGCGACCCGGAAACACAGGTGGTGCTGCCGCTGCTGGAGGGCGATTTGCTGGAAATTATGCAGGCCACCACAAACGGCACGCTGGCCGGTGTGCCGGTGAAATGGAAGGACGCCTATGCCGCCTGCGTGGTGCTGGCCTCGGGCGGTTACCCGCAAACATACGAGAGCGGCAAGCGCATCACCGGCCTTGTGGAGGGCCAGCTGCCTGGCGGTGAGGCCACGGTGTTCCACGCGGGCACCAGGCTGGAGGGGGGCGAGCTGGTTACCGCCGGCGGCCGTGTGCTGGGCGTGACGGCCGTGGCAGAGACGCTGCTGGCGGCGGTGAAAGACGCCTATGCCGCGGCAGACCATATCCATTTTGAGGGCATGCACAAGCGCAGCGACATTGGCGCGCGCGCACTGCACGCCGCACAGGGAGGAAATTGAACCATGGCAGTACAGCGTATCTATGTGGAAAAACGGCCCGAGCATGCGGTGGAGGCAAAAGGCCTTCTGGCCGAGTTTCGCGGCCTTTTGGGCGTGAAGGGCCTTACCGGCCTGCGCATTTTGAACCGTTATGATGTGGAGGGCATGGCGCCCGAACAGTTCCGCCAGGCGGTGCCTGTGGTGTTTTCCGAGCCGCAGCTGGACGAGGTGTACCCGGCCATCCCGCAGGGCGAATTTACCGTGTTTGCCACCGAATACCTGCCGGGCCAGTTCGACCAGCGCGCTGCCTCGGCGGCAGAGTGCGTGGGCCTTCTGTTTGGCGGCGAGCGCCCGGCCGTGGCCACGGCACGCGTGTTCCTGCTTTCGGGCAGTGTCAGCGAAGCCGAGCTTGCGGCCATCAAAAAATATGTCATCAACCCGGTGGAGGCGCGCGAGGCCTCGCTGGAAGAGAAGGCGACGCTGGCCGCGGAATACCCGGCCCCCGATCGCGTTGCCACACTGACGGGCTTCATTGAGCTGGAAAAACCTGCTCTGGCGGCCATGGTGCAGCAGTACGGCCTTGCCATGGACGCAGACGATGTCGCTTTCTGTCAGGCCTATTTCCGCAAGGAAGGGCGCGACCCCACCATCACCGAGCTGCGCATGATAGACACCTATTGGTCCGACCACTGCCGCCACACCACGTTCGGCACCATTCTGGACGAGGTGGTGCCCGGCAGCGAGACACTGGAAAAGGCGTATGCGCGGTATCTTGCCATGCGCAAAGAGGTGTATGAGGGCAAACAGGAAAAACCCATGTGCCTGATGGATATGGGCACCATGGGCGGCAAATACCTCAAAAAGAAAGGCGTTTTGAAGGGCCTGGATGAATCGGACGAGATCAACGCCTGCAGCGTGAAAATTGAGGTGGACAACAACGGAACACAAGAGCCTTGGCTGCTTTTGTTCAAAAACGAAACACACAACCATCCCACAGAAATAGAACCCTTTGGCGGCGCGGCCACCTGCATTGGCGGCGCCATCCGCGACCCTCTTGCAAACCGCGGCTATGTGTTTGGGGCCATGCGCGTCACCGGTGCGGCAGACCCGCTGAAGCCGGTGAGCGAAACTATGCCCGGCAAGCTGCCGCAGCGCAAGCTGGTGCAGACGGCGGCTGCCGGTTATTCCAGCTATGGCAACCAAATTGGCCTTGCCACCGGCATTGTGGATGAGCTGTACCACCCCGGTTATGTGGCAAAGCGCATGGAAATTGGCGCTGTGCTGGGCGCCGTGCCGGAAGAAAATGTGCGGCGCGAGCAGCCCGCGCCGGGCGACGTGGTTATTCTTCTGGGCGGGCGCACGGGCCGCGACGGCTGCGGCGGCGCCACGGGCTCTTCCAAAGCGCACAAGCTGGAGAGCCTGGAAACATGCGGCGCCGAGGTGCAGAAGGGCAACGCGCCCATAGAGCGCAAGCTGCAGCGCCTGTTCCGCACCAAAGAGGCCACGCTGATGATAAAGCGCTGCAACGATTTCGGCGCAGGCGGCGTCTCTGTGGCCATTGGCGAGCTGGCGGACGGCCTTTCCATCGATTTGGACGCCGTGCCCAAAAAGTACGATGGCCTGGACGGCACAGAGCTGGCCATTTCGGAAAGCCAGGAGCGCATGGCCGTGGTGGTGGAGGCAAAGGACGCAGACGCCTTTATTGCGGCCGCAAACAACGAGAACCTCGAGGCCACCAAGGTGGCCGTTGTCACGGCCGAGCCGCGCCTTGTCATGCGCTGGAAGGGCCGCGTGGTGTGCGATATCGCGCGCGAATTTTTGAATTCCAACGGTGCAGAAAAGCATGCGCGGGCCGTGCTGGCTGCCCCGCAGCTGGCAAAGGCACAGGTTGCGGGCGAAACATTCGGCGAAAAAATGCGCAACCTGGTGGCAGACCTGAACGTGTGTTCGAAAAAGGGCCTTTCAGAACGGTTCGATTCCACCATCGGCGCGGGCACTGTGCTGATGCCCTTTGGCGGGCGCCGCCAGCTCACACCCATCCAGGCCATGGTGGATAAGATTCCCGTGCTGCACGGCGAGACGCGCACCTGCGCTGGCATGGCGTGGGGCTACAACCCGCTTATCAGCGAAAAAAGCCCTTACCACGGCGCATACCTGGCTGTGACGGAAAGTGTCTCCAAACTGGTGGCCACCGGCCTGTGCGCCGGGAAGGCCTACCTCACCTTCCAGGAATATTTCCAGCGCCTTGGCACAGACGCAGCCCGTTGGGGCCAGCCTGTGGCAGCGCTGCTGGGCGCGCTGGACGCGCAGGCCGATCTTGGCGTGGCCGCCATCGGTGGCAAAGATTCCATGTCCGGCACGTTTGAAAACATTGACGTGCCGCCCACCCTGGTCAGCTTTGCTGTGGCGGCGGGCGAGACGCAGGAGATTGTCAGCCCGGAATGCAAGCTGCCTGGCTCGAAGGTGGTGTTGCTGCGCCCGGCCATGGCCGATGCGCTGCGCCCCGAGCCGGAAAGCCAGAAAGCCGTGTGGGCACAGGTGCACGCGCTGATGCGCGAGGGCAAGGTGCTGGCGGCCTATACGCCCGGCATGGGCGGTGTGGCCGAAGCGCTGTTCAAAATGTGCATTGGCAATGGCCTTGGCTTCCGTCTGGCGCCTGGCGTGGATGTGGACAGCCTGTTCGATTACGCCTATGGCAGCTTTGTGCTGGAACTGGCCGGGGACGCCGATGTGGGCACCCTGCTGGGCGAGACGGCGAACACGGGCGTGTTCGAGGCAGGCGGCGAAGCGGTGCCAATGGAAGAGCTTTTGCAGGCCTGGGAGGGCAAGCTGGAGCCCATCTTCCCCTACCATGCCCCGGCCCGGCAGGAAGAAGTGCCCTGCGTTACTTATGCGGCCGAAACGCGCGTTGCCCCGAAGGTGGGCATCGCGAAGCCGCGGGTGCTCATTCCCGTGTTCCCGGGCACGAACTGCGAATACGATTCCGCCCGCGCCATGGAGCGCGCAGGTGCACAGCCCGATGTATTCGTCATCAACAACCTCACGCCTGCGCATGTGGCCGAAAGCGCAAAAGAGCTTGCGAAGCGCATTGGCGAAAGCCAGATGGTCTTTTTGCCGGGCGGGTTTTCCGGCGGCGACGAGCCGGAGGGCAGCGCCAAGTTCATTGCGGCTTTCTTCCGCAACCCGGCCATCACCGAGGCGGTGCATACGCTGCTGCGCCAGCGCGACGGCCTGATGCTGGGCATCTGCAACGGCTTCCAGGCGCTGGTGAAGCTGGGCCTTGTGCCCTTTGGCGAAATTGTAAAAACAGACGCTTCGTGCCCCACGCTTACGTTCAACGAAATTGGGCGGCATCAGTCCATGCTGGTGCGCACCCGCGTGGCCTCGAACAAATCGCCGTGGCTGCAGTTCTCGCAGCCGGGCGATGTGCACACCATTGCCATCAGCCACGGCGAGGGCCGCTTTGTGGCCAGCGATGAGGTGCTGGCAAAATTGCGCGAAAACGGGCAGATTGCCACCCAGTATGTAGACCTTGACGGGGCGCCCACACTGGATATGCGCTATAACCCCAACGGCAGCGTATGGGCCATTGAGGGCATCACAAGCCCCGACGGCCGTGTTCTGGGGAAAATGGGCCATTCCGAGCGCTTTGGCGATGGCCTTTACAAGAATGTGGACGGCAATAAGGACCAGCGCCTGTTCGAGGGCGGCGTGGCATATTTTGCCCTGTAAAGCATGCCTGAGGCGGCCCTTTGCGGTGGGCCGCACACTTCGGGAAACATAAAAAGAAGCGGGCAAAGTGTCATGCGGCGTGTGCTGCAAGGGGCGGGGTGCCCTGCGGCCGCATCCAGAGGAGGGACTCCCTATGTGGGTGGAAGAAACCAGGGCACAGCGCTTTCTGCGGCGCTGTGTGTGCGCTGCATGTGCACTGATGTTTGCCTTTTTCATCCTTGTTTTTTTGCTCAGTGATCAGGGCCCGGCCGGGTACCGGCTGGCCTGGGCAGCGGCACTTATCTGCCTGCTGGCTGGCGCGGCCTGGCTGTGCCGGCATTTTGCCACCTTTGTGGCAAAGCATTTTTCCCTGCTGGTGGGTGGCGCTGTGCTTGTGTTTTTTGCGGCGGCCGTTGTGTTTGCCACCATGCTGCGTTTTGAGCCTATTTATGACTTGGAGGCCATTTATCGCGGCGGCGAGGGGTGGGGGATATACGGCGAATTGATGCGTTTTACCTCACATACATTCGACCCAAACTATTTTTACCGCTGGCATAATAACCTGGGCGGGGCGGCATTTCTCGCCATCTATTTCAAGCTGGTGCATGCCTTGGGCGGCACAGATCTGTTTCTGGCTGCATCCTGTTTGAATGCGTTTCTGGCCGCACTGTGCATCTTTATCACCGCATATGCGGGGCGCAAGCTGGGTGGGGAAACCGTGGGCATTGTGGCTGGCCTCTGCCTGTTGTGCACGCCGCCCATGTGGTTTTCAGCTGCGGTGTTTTACACCGATTTTCTCACGCTTCTGTTTCCGGTGCTGGCGTTTTGGCTGTTCCTGTGCGGGCTGGAACGGAACGTGCTGTGGAAAAGCGCGGGGTGGTATTTGCTTGCCGGGCTGTCCATAGGCCTTGGCGCGATGGTAAAACCTACCGTGGGAATTGTGGCAATTGCGGCCACACTGATTGCATTCTTGCGGTGCAAACCCAAACAGGCGGCTGTGTTTGCGCTGTGCACCGTATTGTGTGTAGGCATGTTTCAGATTGTGCTTGATAAAGCCGTATATCCCGCCCAGCTGAACCGGCAGACAGCACAGCGAGTGAACACCCCCATGCTGCACTGGGTGATGATGGGCCTGCAGGGCGATGGGGGCTGGAACGCAGAGGACGATGGCTTTACCCAAAGCTTTGACGGCCCTGTGGAAAAACGACAGCAGGTGGCAGCCCGCCTGCGCCAACGCCTTCAGGCTATGGATGGTGTAGATGCCCTGGCGCTGTTTCGCCGGAAGATGGAAAAGTGCTTTTGCAATGGTACTTATGATCTGGGTGTTTTTTTGGGTGATAACCCACAGCAAATGACAGTTTTGCAGAAATTTCTTTGTCCTGAAAAGGTGGAGTATAACAATTACCGCCATTTGTGCAACGGTGTGGAGCTGGGCTTATTCCTGCTTTCGCTTTTGGGCAGCGCAGCTCTGTGTGTGAAAAAACAGGTGGATTACCGCGCGCTGGTGCCGCCGCTGTGTATTCTGGGGCTTGCCATGTTTTTGTGCCTGTGGGAGACAAACGCCCGCTATATTGTAAATTATCTTCCCATGCTGGCTTTGTGCGCGGCGCAGGGAATGCAGCTGGCGGCAGGGGCGGCAAAACGGCTCCTGTATGGAAAACAGGGCGTATGAAGCGCAGCTGTTTACGGGCGTGCCGGCTGCGGTGGGGCGCCAAAGGCGCGGGGCTATTTGAAACAGGAGGAATACCATGAAACAGAAACCACGCACGCATCTGCGGGCCGTGTTGGCCGAATGGGGCATCATCACACTGGGCACGGCCATTGTGGCCGCAGCGGTGTTCTTTTTCCTTGTGCCCAGCAAACTGTCGGTGGGCAGTGTGTCCGGCCTTGCCATTGTGTTGGCCAATGTGATTCCTCTGCCCGTGTCGGCCATCACCATGGCGCTGAACGTGCTGTTTCTGGTGCTGGGCTTTCTGCTGATTGGCGGCGAATTTGGCGCCAAAACAGTGTATACCTCCATTTTGCTGCCGCTTGTGCTGGGTGCGCTGGAAAGGCTGTTTCCAAACAACGGCTCCATTATGGGCGACCAGTTTCTGGATATGCTGTGCTATACCATGCTGGTGAGCCTTGGCCTTGCGCTGCTGTTCGTGCGCAACGCCTCGTCCGGGGGGCTGGACATTGCCGCCAAGATATTGAACCGCTATTTTCACATGGAACTGGGCGCGGCACTGGCGGCGGCCGGCATGGTGGTGGCGCTTTCTTCGGCGTTTGTGTACGACGCCAAAACCGTCGTGCTCAGTGTCATCGGCACCTATCTGGGCGGCATTGTGCTGGACCATTTCATCTTTGGCATGAACACCAAGAAAAAGGTTTGCATCTTATCGAGCCATGTTGATGAGATACGCCGCTTTGTGCTGGAGCAGCTGCACAGCGGCGCCACGCTGTACGAGGCCATTGGCGCGTACGATTATGCCCGGCAGCGCGAGCTTGCGGTGATTGTGAACAAGGCCGAATATGCAAAGCTGATGGGCTTTCTGGCGCAGGCAGACCCGGACGCCTTTGTAACGGTGTATACTGTGCACGAGATGTTTTACCGCCCAAAGCCTGTGCAGGGGCCGGGAAAAGGGGCTTGACAAGCCGTAAAAAGCTTGTATAATAATAGCCAAACAGCAAAAGACTGTGAAGAGAAGAGTACGCTTTCACGAACTTTTCAAGAGAGCCCCGGTTGGTGAAAAGGGGTAAAGGGACGAAAGCCGAACATGGCCTCTGAGTCGCGCAGGCAAACCGGCTGGCAAGCCTGCGACGGGTGCACCCGTTACCGTGCCGCGCTGTAACTTTGTTTCATTTGCAAAGCGCAGTGGCAGAGGCGTGCCCTGTGAGGGGCATGTGAACTCAAGGTGGTACCGCGGTTGATTGATCGCCCTTGAAGCGAAAGCTTCAAGGGCGTTTTTGTTTGCCCAGGCGGAAAGGAACGGGAAAAGCGTTGATTGATATTCAAAGCCTCACAAAAGTGTTTGCCGACGGCAGTGCCCGTGTGGTGGCGCTGGATGATGTGAGCCTGCGCGTAGAAAACGGCGAGGTGTTTGGCATCATCGGCATGTCCGGCGCAGGCAAATCCACCCTGCTGCGCTGTTTATCTGTGCTGGAAAAACCCACACAGGGCCGCGTGCTGCTGGACGGGGAAGACCTTGCCGCCCTGTCGGGCGAGGCGCTGCGCCGTGCAAGGCGCAAAATGGGCGTTGTGTTTCAGGGCTATAACCTGTTGATGCAGAAAACAGTGGCCGAGAACGTGGCCTTTCCCTTGAAATTGGAAAAGGGGTACCACAAACAGGCCGTGGCCGCGCGCGTGCAGGAGCTTTTGAACCTTGTGGGCCTTGCCGATAAGGCCGGGGCCTACCCGGCGCAGCTTTCCGGCGGGCAGAAACAGCGTGTAGCCATTGCCCGGGCCCTGGCCACAAGCCCCGAGATGCTTTTGTGCGACGAGCCCACCAGCGCGCTGGACCCTCTTACCACCAAGGCCATGCTGGCACTTTTGCAGGATATCAACCGCAAGTTGGGCGTCACCATTCTCATTATTACGCATGAGCTTGCTGTGGTGCAGGCCATTTGCAGCCGCGTGGCCGTGATATCCGACGGCCGCGTGGCCGAAATTGGCGAAGTGGCGCAGGTGTTCACCTCGCCGCGCTCTGCCGAGACAAAACGGCTTTTGGGAAGGGAGGGCTAAACCATGGCACAGTTCTTTTCGCAATACGGCCCGCTTTTGGCCGAGGGCGTGTGGGAAAGCGTGTATATGACGCTGGCCACCACGGCGCTGGCCTATGTGCTGGGCCTGCCCATGGGTGTGCTGCTGACGGTGACCAAGCGCGGCGGCATTGCAGCCGCGCCGCGTTTTCACGCGGTGTTCGGCTGGGTGGTAAACATTCTGCGCAGCCTGCCGTTCCTGATTTTGATGTTTTTTGTCATTCCCTTCACGCGCCTTGTGGCAGGCACCAGCATCGGCCCCACGGCGGCGCTTGTGCCGCTTACCATCTCGGCCTCCCCGTTCATCGCCCGTATGGTGGAGCAAAGCCTGGAAGAAATAGACGCGGGCGTGGTGGAGGCCGCCGAATGCATGGGCGCAACCAAATGGCAAATTGTCACGCGCGTGCTGTTGGTAGAAAGCGTGCCCAGCCTGCTGCGCGGGCTTTCCATCAGCGTTATCACCATTTTGGGCTACACCGCCATCACCGGTGCGTTCGGCGCCGGGGGCCTTGGCAACCTGGCCTACCGCTTTGGCTACCAGCGCTATCAGAAGGACGTAATGTATGTGTGCATCCTTCTTCTTATTTTGCTGGTGTGCGCCATTCAAATTATCTTCGACCTTGCGGCCCGCAAAGCGGATAAACGAAACCGCTAAGCACACAGCCGTTTGGAATAGAGTGGGAAAAGGAGAGTTTACCATGAAAAAGTTCACTGCACTTTGCCTTGTTTTGTGCCTTGCGCTGGTGCTTGCCGCCTGCGGCGGCACGCCGGCGTCCTCTGCCGCCTCGGGCAGCGCAGCTGCTTCCGGGGCCGCCGCTTCCGGCACGGAAGGGGCCGTCACCCTGAAAGTGGGCGCCTCGCCTTCGCCGCACGCCGAAATTCTGGAGCATGCGGCCGAGCTGCTGGCCGCCGAGGGCATCACGCTGGATATTGTGGAATTTGACGATTATGTGATGCCCAACACCGCCCTGCAGGAGGGCTCGCTGGACGCAAACTATTTCCAGCACGAGCCGTACCTGCTGAACTTCAACGCCGAAAACGGCACCGACCTTGTGTCTGCCGGGGCCATCCATTACGAGCCGCTGGGCGTGTATGCGGGCAAATCCAATGACCTTGCCAATGTGCCGGACGGTGCGGTCATCGGCATTCCGGCCGATGCCACCAACGGCGGCCGCGCGCTGCTGCTTTTGCAGGAGTGCGGCGTGCTTACCCTGAAGGACGGCATCAGCATTGATACGTTCCGCGATGCCGAGGCAAATGCCGAGGCCATCAACTTCACCGAATACGACGGCATTGCCGAAAACCCGCACAATGTGAAAATAGAGGCGCTGGTGGCCGATATGCTGCCCGCTGCCCTGCCAGACCTGGATTTTGCCGTCATCAACGGCAACTATGCCCTTCCGGCCGGTATTTCCGACCAGCTTTTGGCGAATGAGGACGCCGAGGGTGAGGCGGCCAGCGTGTTTGCCAACATCATTGCGGTGCGTGCCGGGGACGAGACGCGCGAGGACATTCAGACGCTGGTGAATGTGCTGAAAAGCGATGAGATGAAGGAATGGATTGCTTCGAACTATGAGGGCAGCGTGCTGCCCGCTGCGTAACGCGCAGAAAGCGGCCTTTGTTGCCACAGCGGCCAACAGCGCGCCGGGGAAAGCCCCGGCGCGCTGCCCCGCTGTGCGGGCAAGGTGCAGGGCCGTTTTGGCAAAGCCATAAAACCGCCGGGTTTCATATGCCCGGCCAAAGAAAGCAGGAGCTTTATGAAGAAAAAAACATATTATATCACCACCCCCATCTATTACCCCAGCGACAAGCTGCACATTGGCCACAGCTACACCACGGTGGCGTGTGACGCCCTGGCGCGCTATAAACGCATGCAGGGCTACGATGTGATGTTCCTCACCGGGACAGACGAGCACGGCCAGAAAATACAGGATAAGGCCGCAGCCAAAGGCGTGACGCCGCAGCAGTATGTGGACGATATTGTGGCGGGCATTAAGGACCTGTGGAAGCTGATGAATATTTCGAACGACCGCTTTGTGCGCACAACAGACGCCTACCATGTACAGAGCTGCCAGAAAATTTTCACCCAGCTTTACGAGCAGGGCGATATCTACAAGGGCTGTTACAAAGGCCACTATTGCAAGCCCTGCGAAAGCTTCTGGACGGACAGCCAGCTTGTGGACGGCAAATGCCCGGATTGCGGGCGCGAAGTGTACGAGGCCGAGGAAGAGGCCTATTTCTTCAAAACCAGCAAATATGCCGACCGTCTTTTGAAACTGTACGAGGACGTGCCGGATTTCATTCAGCCCGAAACGCGCAAAAACGAGATGATTGCCTTCATCAAACAGGGCCTGCAGGACACCTGTGTGTCCCGCACCACAGTGCCCTGGGGCATCCCCGTGCCGTTTGACCCCAAGCACACCATGTATGTGTGGGTGGACGCGCTTTCCAACTACATTTCCGCGCTGGGCTACGGCAACGAGACGTATGACGATTACGAGAAATTCTGGCCCGCAGATATCCACATGGTGGGCAAGGAAATTCTGCGCTTTCACACCATTTTGTGGCCTGCCATGCTGATGGCGCTGGGCCTGCCTTTGCCGAAACGGGTGTTTGGCCACGGCTGGCTGCTGCTGGAAGGCGGAAAAATGTCCAAATCGAAGGGCAATGTGGTGGACCCGGTGGTGCTGTGCGGCCGTTATGGCACAGATGCCATCCGCTATTTCCTTCTGCGCGAGATTCCCTTCGGCAACGACGGCGTGTTCTCGAACGAGGCGCTGATTGCACGCATCAATTCCGATTTGGCAAACGACCTTGGCAACCTTTTGTCCCGCACGGTGGCCATGGTGGAAAAATACTTCGGCGGCACGCTGCCCGAGGCGCGCCAGGCCGGGGAGTTTGACGGCGAGCTGGCACAGCTTGTAAACGCCATGCCCGCCGCCGTGACAAAGTGCATGGACAGCCTGCAGCTTCCGCAGGCACTGGCCGAGATTTTCAAGGGCATCCAGCGCGCCAACAAATATATTGACGAAACGGCCCCGTGGGTGCTGGCGAAGGACGAGGCAAACCGTCCGCGCCTGGCCGCCGTGCTGTATAACCTGTGCGAAACGCTACGCTTTGCGGCCACGCTGCTGCAGCCGTTTATGCCGCAGACGGCGCCGAAAATGGCCGCCCAGCTTGGGCTGGACGCCAGCGAGCTCACCTATGACGCGCTGGGCGCCTTTGGCAGCCACGCCACCTACACCGTGCACAAGGGCGAGGCGCTGTTCCCGCGCATCGACGCGGAAAAGGAACTGGAGGAACTGAGGATGGAAGAAGAGAAAAACAGGGCTGCCGCGGCCGCTGCTGCAGCCCCTGCGCCTGCGCCGGTTGCCGAAGAGGGCGAGCCCATCGAGCACCTGCCCGAAATCACCTTTGACGATTTCAGCAAGGTGGAGCTGCGCGTGGCCAGGGTGCTTACCTGTGAAAAGCTGCCCGAAAGCAAAAAACTTTTGAAATTTACCCTGTTTGACGGCGAGCGCGAGCGCACCATCCTTTCCGGCATTGCCAAATGGTACGAGCCGGAAGAGTTGATTGGCAAGAATGTGGCCATTGTGGCCAACCTGGCCCCGCGCCCCATGATGAAGGGCAAATATGTCAGCGAGGGCATGATTCTTTCTGCCGATATGCCGGACGGCGGCGCCAAGGTGACCATCTACCCGGACGATGTAAAGCCCGGCGCAGCTATTTGCTAACAAAGGATATGGAACACGGGCAGGCGCAAAGCGCCTGCCCGCGTTTTCACTCGATGCTGCCTTGTGCCCCAGCCTTTTGTGCGTGAGTTGCAACCTGAGCGTGCGGTTGCAGGGACAGGCACGTGGAAGAAAGGCTGCGGCCGGCAGGTGGCGGCGTGGCGTATGCGAACATCACGTTCAAGGGCGTTGCCATTGCGGCGCCCGTCCCGTTCGGCATGGTCACAAGCCTCAACGGTCATGGCGGGCACCACGCCGCCTGCGCCCGGTGGCAGCGGGGAAAAGGGCAACCCCAAAACTTCGGTGTAAGAGGCATATTGCGCACCGGGAAAGGGGAAAACACTTTGCCCGGCAAATGGTGCATTTAAACAAAAAGTCCCTGCGGCAGGCCAAAGGCTGCCGCAGGGGCTTTCCCCTTTTTGTGCGGAAAGCGCGGGCACCCTTCTGGCCCCGCAAAAGAAAACGCTGTATTTTTTTGCCGGTTTCCGCTATACTGAAACAAACGGAAGGAAGCAAAGCTTATGATATTTGACACACATGCACATTACACCTCACACCGCTTTGACAGCGACCGGCATGCCCTGCTGCAAAGCCTGCCCCAGAAAGGCGTGGCCGGTGTGGTGGACTGCGCGGTGGACCTTGCCACCGCGCGCGAAGAGCTGGCGCTGGCCGGGCAGTATCCGTTCGTATATGCGGCGCTGGGCATTCACCCGGAGAGCATCATCGAAGAGGACACCTCCACACGCCTTGTGTTTGGCGGCGACTGGCGCGCCGAGCTGAGGGCCATCCGCCCCCTGTATGAACACCCGAAGGCCGTGGCCGTGGGCGAGTGCGGGCTGGACTATCACTGGCCCATTCCCAAGGAGGAACAGCAGGCCCTGTTTGAAGAAGAGATTCGCTGTGCACTGGAGCTGGAAAAACCCATCCTTGTGCACGACCGCGAGGCCCACGCAGACGTATATGCCCTTTTGAAAAAGTATAAGCCAAAGGGTGTTTTGCACTGTTATTCCGGCTCGGCAGAGGATGCTGTGTGGCTGGCGCGGCAGGGCATGTATATTGGGTTTGGCGGCACACTGACGTTTAAAAATGCGCGCAAAACGCGCGAGGCCGCAGCGGCGCTGCCCATGGAGGCCATTGTGCTGGAGACAGACTGCCCCTACATGGCCCCCGAGCCGCACCGCGGCCAGCGCAACGATTCTTCGCTTATCATCCATGTGGCCGAAGTGCTGGGGCAGATAAAGGGCCTGCCTGTGCAAGAGGTGCTGCGCGCCACAAGCGAAAATGCAAAAAGGCTGTTTGGCATATGAAAAGGTTGAAAGAATATTTGGAAAAAATATTCCGCACGCAGGATGGCACGCTGCGCTGCGGCTGGCTGTTGGCCCTGGGCCTTTTGGTGACAGCAGGGCTGCGTGATGCGGCGGAAAGCGCCGCGGCCCTTGTGGCCGGGGCCTTTGCCTTGCCGTTGGCAGCCGGCGGCATGGGCGTGACGCTGCTGGCAAACACCACGCAGGCCGCTGCGCGCTGGGCCGGCTGTGCGGCCATGGGCGCAGGCGCGCTGATGAGCTGGCATTTCTTCACCAAGCGCCCGCTTTCAGAAATGGGCCTTGGCGTGGGCCGGGGCTGTGCGCGGCGGTTTGGCCTGGGTGCGGCGCAGGGCGCGGCCGGGGCGCTGGCCGTGTTTGGCGCGCTGGCGGCGGTGGGCCTGGTGAAAGTAGAGGTGCTGGCGCCTGCCCTGCGTGCCACTGCAATAGAGCGTGCGCTGTTCTATGGCGCTGTGGCCCTGGCACACGGGCTTTTCTACCAGGGCTTTTGCCTGTGTGCGGCAAAACGCCTGCATGGCGTGTGGGGCACCTGGGGCGCCGTGGCCCTGGCGGCGCTGCTGTATGCGTTGGGGCAGGCGCCGGGCAGCGCGTCACTTTGGTGGCACGCAAACAACCTTTTGCTGGGCGGCGCGTTTGCGGCCATGGCCCTGTACACCGGCGACATTTGGATGGCCGTGGGGGCGCACTGGCTTTGGAACGTGGTGTGGGGCCCTGTGCTGGGCTTTGCGGCGGGCGGCCTGCGCGCGCCGGGGCTGTGGCAGGCGCAATACACGGCTGCAGGCATGTGGAACGGCGGCGCACAGGGGCCGGAGGGCGGCGCGGCCGTGACGCTGCTGGCCATGGCCTGGCTGGCGGCATGGCTTACCTGGGGCGCGGCCCGCAGCGAAGCGCAGGCGGGCGCAGATAGCGCGGGAACGGCCGCTGCCTGAAGCGGGGCGCGAGGGCCCGCCAACTCTGTGGCGGCAAGCCCGTCAGGCCGGCCCGCGCATAAAAATAAACCTTGGCCCGGCGGCAAAAAGAAAGCACGGGGGAAAGGCTTTTGCAAAAGCCTTTCCCCCGTATTTTTGTATTTACGCGGCCTCGTCCACAAAAAAGCGTTTGTACCAGGTGAGGAAGGTGAACACCGTCCATATTTTGCGCTGGTTGTTCGCTTTGCCATGGTAGTGGTCATCCAGCAGCTTCATCAGGGCGTCTGTGTCGAAAAATTCGGCAGCGTATGCGGCGGTGAAATATTCCTTCACAAGCGCATACCACTTTTCTTCCCGCAGCCAATAGCGGATGGGCACCGGGAAGCCTTTCTTCGGCCGGTTGGCCCATTCGTCCGGCAGCGTTTTGTTGGCCGCGTGACGCAGCACGGCCTTTACCTCGGTGCCGCGGATGCGGTAGCGCGTAGGCACTGTTTCCGCAAAGGCCATCACCTTTTTATCCAAAAACGGCACGCGCAGTTCCAGGCTGTGGGCCATGCACATTTTATCTGCTTTCAACAGAATATCGCCGGGCAGCCACATGTTCATATCCAGATATTGCTTTTTTGTCACTTCGTCCTGGCCTTTTACGCGCGCGTAAAATTTGGCGGCCAGGTTGTGCGGCTTTTCGCCGCCGCGGTAGGCGGGCTTCACCAGCGCCGCGGCCTCTTTTTCCGGGAACACCAGCGCCTGCCCAAGGAAGGAATCCTCCGGCTTTTCGGCACATTTCATCAGGAAATTTTTGCCCTTAAAATACGGCAGCGGCTTTGCCGCGGCCGCCGCCGCGCGGCGCAGCGCGCGGGGCAGCTTTTTGAACTTCTGTATGGCCGGGGTGTCGGCATACCACTCGTACCCGGCAAAAATTTCATCTGCCCCTTCGCCGGAAAGCACCACCGTCACGTGCTCGCGCGCAAGCTTTGCCAGAAAATACAGCGGCACGCTGGACGGGTTCGACTGCGGCTCGTCCATGTGGTACTGAATATCCGGGAAGGCTTCGAAACACTCTTCGGCCGTGATGAGCTTGCGGTAGTTTTTTACGCCCAGCTTTTCCGACAACTCTGCGGCATAATTCGTCTCATTAAACTTGTTGTAATCAAACCCAACGCTGAATGTGTTGTCCGGCATCAGGCAGGCGGTGATATAACTGGAATCTACGCCGCCCGAAAGAAACGAGCCAACCTTCACATCGGCAATGCGGTGCGCGGCCACAGATTCATGCACGGTTTTATCCAGCTCGTCTGCGCAGGCGTCAAAGCTTTGCTCTTTGGGGGCAAACTTGCAATCCCAATAGCGCTGAATTTCCATCTTGCCGTTTTCATAGGTGAAATAGTGCGCGGCGGGCAGCTTGTAGACGCCTTTGAAGAACGTCTCTTCCGTGGCGGAATACTGCAGCGTCAAATAGGGCAGCAGCGCATTTTCATTCACGGCCTTTTGAAACAGCGGGTGCTCTAAAAAGCCTTTGATCTCGCTGCCGAACAAAAGCCCTTTGCCGTCCGGAAGGGGGGAATAGTAAAAGGGCTTGATGCCAAACATATCCCGTGCGCCAAACAGGCGGCGGTTCACTTTATCCCATATCACAAAGCCGTACATCCCGCGCAGGCGGTATACAAGCTGGGTGCCCCACTCTTCATAGCCGTGCACCAGCACTTCGGTGTCGGCATGGCAGTGGAAATGATGGCCCTTTTCTTCCAGCTCCCGCCGGAGCTCCATAAAATTATAAATTTCGCCGTTGAACGTGACGACCACATTGCCATCGCTGCTTTTCATGGGCTGTGCGCCGGCCTCGGAAAGGTCTAAAATAGACAGGCGCCGAAACCCAAGAGCCACGTCCTCATCGACATAGGCGCCGCCCATGTCGGGCCCGCGGTGCACAATGCGCGCCATCATGCGCTGCAAAACGGCCTCTTTTTCTGCCAATTGGCCGGAAAAGCCGATGAATCCACACATGGGGTTAATCCTCCTCAAAGCCGGTGGGTGTTTTGCCAAACGTCTCGATGGCGCAGCGGCAAAGCACCTCCATGGAATCTGTAAAAAACGCGCCAAGATGTTCGTCGCGCTTGATAAGCGAAAGCTCGGTGCAGCCCAGAATGGCGCCGTCGCAGCCCTGTGCGCGCATATGGGCGGCCACGGCCTCAAAAACGGCCATGTCGGCGCGCTTTCCCTGCTTGATGTCGCCGTAAATCAGCTGCATCACCATGGCCTGGTGCGCCTCGTCCGGCACGGCGAACTGCATGCCATGCTTTTCAAACATGCGCTGGTAGGTTTTGGCCGCCACTGTGCCGGTGGTGGCCAGCAGGGCGGGCTTTTTTACGCCGCGCTTTTTTACGTGCAGCACGGTTTCTTCCACCATGTTCAAAATGGGCACGCCCGCTGTCTGTTCCAGCTTGTCGTAAAAATAATGGGCCGTGTTGCAGGGAATGGCCAGCACATCTGCGCCAAAGGTAACAAGGCGGTGCGCATCCGCCTCCATAATGTCAAAGGGGTTTTCTGTGCTTTGCCCAAGAATGTAGGCAGTGCGGTCCGGCGTGGTGGCGCGGGAATTGATGATGACGTCAATATGGTCCTGGTCGCATGAGGCCTTGGTGTGCCTTGTGAGAAGCTCGTAAAAATATACGCTGGCCATGGGGCCAAGCCCGCCCAAAATGCCCAGCACGCGCGGTGTTTTGCTCAATGGGCCCGCGCCTCCTTTCCCGCCGCCGGAAGGCGCGGCCTCACCGGCAGTATGTCTTGAATTTTTTGAAATAGCGCTGCATATGCACAAGGTAATAGGCAAAGCGCTTGGGGTTCATGGCAAGGTCTTTCGCATAGCCAAAGCTGGTGGTTTCTTTGCCCTCTTTCACAAGGCGCTTGGCCCTTTCCACAAAGGCCTTGTCCTTCACATAACGGTACACCACGGCGCGCGGCACTGAATGCCAGAACGCCTCTTTCTTATTCATCACACAGGGCCCAAGGTCGTGGCCCAGCACGCGGTCTTCTACCACATAGCGGGCAATGTTATAGCCCGCGCCCGTGACATAGTAGTTGGAACGGCCCTGGCGCAGGTTGATTTCAAACACGCGATACGAGCCGTCGCGCGTGTCGTACTTGATGTCGAAATTGGCAAAGCCGGTGTACCCAATGGCCTCCAGAAATGCCTTCAGTTTTTCCATCAGCGGGCCGTTGTATTCGGTGATGATGGCGGCATGGTTGCCCAGCGCCTTGGGCGTGTGTTCTTCCAGGCCCACATGGCCCAGGCACATCATTTTTACGGCATGGTTTTGGTCCACATAGGCTGTCAGCACATGCATGAAGCTGTCGTCGCCCGGAATCATATCCTGTAAAATTACTTTATCCGGGTAGCCCGCGCCGTAAATTTGGGCCAGAATTGCGGCCGCCTCTTCAGCAGTTTGGGCCGTGTACACCTTTTTCATGCCATCGAACGGGTATTTCCAGTATTGAATGCTGGAAGAGGGCTTAACAATAATGGGGTAAGCAAAGCCCAGTGCCTGCGGGGAAAGCGCCCCGGCGTCTTTTGGCCCGTCCACGCAAACAGTTTTGGGGTAGGGGATGGCATATTCGTCGCACAGTGCGTAAAAATCTGCTTTTGAAACAAGCTTGTCGCGCAAAGCGGGCGAAATGTACGGCGCTATGCAGTTTTGAGGCAGCTTTTCTTTTATTTCCATCAAAAGGCTGGCATAATCATCCGTGCAGCCCAGCACCACACAGGTTTTCTCTGCGTGGGCGTTGGCAAAATCCGTCACGGTCTGCAAAAGCACAGCTGGCTCGTCCACATTTTCAATATAGGTGCAATGCACAATTTTCGAATACATGGTGTCGCCCATGGGCCAGCGGCCGAACGCATAGCTTTCTATGCCATACGCCTCGTGAAAGGCGCGCGCCACGGAATAGCAGTTCATGTCCGCGCCAATAAGCACGGGAAGGATGGAAGGCGAACTCACGGTTAAAACCTCATTTCCGGCCCCTTGCTGCGGCCGCGGGCAGGGCTGCCCGCAGAAAGGCGTGCGGCGGCGCAAAAGCGCAGAAAGGGATAAAATCAATACTTTTCATTATATGCGCAAATGGCATAATGTCAAGAAACACGCCCCGCCAGGCCCGCCGCACAGCAGGCGCGGCACCCGCACCACCGCGCGGAAAATAAGAACCCGGCCGCGAAACGCTCGCGGCCGGGCAACGTTCTTACTCCAAGTTTTAAGGTTCTTTTCTGAAAACGATAGTTAAAACTTGCGATATTCAGTTTCTTGCTGCGGCTTTTGCCGCTTTCATTGCCTAGTGCATCGGCGTATCCCTTTTCAGCATTGCTTACAAACAACTTCTCAAAAAGTGTGCCACCCCGTTGCGGCCCCTTTCACCTTTCCCTTTTCTCTTCGAGAAACGCTACTTTCTTACCGCATTTCAGGGGTAATTACCGGTACATTGGCGTTCGTTCCCTTTCTTTGGCTTTGCCAATTTTAGTTTGGAAACATTACGGGGAAATTCATCCCGTTCCTGAAAGGCCCCCTTTGCCCTTTCAAGGTGTTTTACCACCCCGCCGGGCAAACCCTTTCGAACGTTGAAATGACTTTCTTTACAATCATTTCACCACGGCCCTTTCTTTACAAGGCCGGGCATCTATGTGTGCTCACCTTGTGCAAGACGCGATGCTCGTTTGGGACGACGCTTTGCTGTGAGCCTTTGGCCATCGCCACATTTCCTGCGGGCCTTCCGCCTTCGCAACACCGGGCTTATTTGGCCTAGAGTCCTAATCGAACTGAGATAACAGCCGTTCGTCCTGAGTCATGCGCCCTGCACAGGCTGCACGGGTTCTTCTGCCTGGTACATGGGCTTCAACCCCTTTCCTTTTTCTGATTCTATTATATGCAAACTGTGTGCAGATGTCCATTCGCATCCTGCATGAATTTTTGTTGTTCTCTATGGATAAAACGCTCAAAACTATTGTGCAAACCGGTTGACGGCCCGGCGGAAAGCGGCTATCATGAAAGAAACAGCGGCCGGGGCATGTGTGCGCTGGCCGGCCGCGTTTTGCTGCAAAGAAAGAGAGGCGGGGCCCGTGAAAGCAAGGGTGGTGCGCCGCGCGCCGCTGGCGCTGGCATATGGCTGTGTGAATGAGGAAAAACTGAGAGAGGTTTTTGCCGCAATGGGCGTGCAGGTGCGCGTGCTGCAGCCGGAAGACTGCGGCACGCGCCTTGGCGTGCTGGCGGGTGAGGCAGGGCCTGCGGGCGGGGCGGGCGTCCCGGCGCCGCAGCACAGCGTGCTGGTGTTTGCCTATTTTGCCGACGCCCTGCTGGACAAAGCCCTTGCCGCGCTGCGCACGGCGCAGCTTGGCTTTGACTACAAGGCTACACTGACGCCCACAAACCGCATGTGGACCTTGCCGACACTTTTGGAAGAGCTGCAGCGCGAGCGCGCGCAAATAGAAGCGCAGGGGAGAAAACCATGAAATTTGACAAGATTCAAAAACAGGTGAGGCAGCAGCGCTGTGCGGGGTTTTCCTATGCACAGGAAAAGCCTGCGGCCGGGTTCCGCGATGTGGTCACCGTCTACTGTGACGGCAGGCTGCTGTTCGAACGCTTCTGTGCAGGCGAGGCTGCCGGCCGTGTGTGCGCGCTGTGGGCGCCCGGCGGGGCGGACGAAGCGGGGCGCATTCAGTGGGATTACAGCGCATGCGCCTATTCCGGGGCACAGCAGGCGCCGAAGGTTCTGACGGGCGCGGGGGCAGGCGGCCTGGTGTTTGACGGCAAGCCATACCGGTGGGCCCTGTGCGAGCAGCGCAAAACCGATAAACAGAACGGCTACGGCGCACTGAAAACATGGTGGCTGTGCCATTTTGGCAAATAACACGCAAAGGGCACGCGCGGCGGGGCTTCGCCGCGCGCGCCCTTTCTTTCCGGCGGAGTGCCTTTGCCCGCAGGCGGGGCACAACGCCCCGCCTGCCTTCTGCCGGGCGCGGCGCAGTTGCCTCTTGACAACAGCAGGAATTGTGCTATATTAAATCGTAAGTAGTAAGTAATAAGTAATAAGCGAATGAGGCGGCGCCTGCCTCGGTGCTTTGAACCTAAATCATTGGGAGGTTACCATCATGAAAGATATGACGCTCACCCAGGAATACTTCATCTGCGCGGTTAACGGCAAGGGGAAGATATCGGGCTTCAGCACGGAAAAACAGGTGTGCCTGGTGGCTGCCGGCCTGCTGGAATTGCAGATGGAGGGCTGCATTTGCATCGACAAAAAACAGGTGGCCGTCACAGCCCCGCTGCCCGCTGAAAAACAGTACCTGATGCCGCTGTACGCTTTTTTGGATAAGCCGCGCCCTGTAAAGATGGAAAAGGTGCTGGAGGCGTATGTATATTCTTTTACAGGCCGATACCTCAAGGAGCTGATGGCATCAATTGGGAAAGAGCTTGTGGCCATGGGCCTTGCCCGGCAGGCGGCAGGCGGGGTGTTCGGCACTGTGAGCTATGTGCCCACAACAGAGGCCATTCATGGCGTGACGGACATGGTGCGCGCCGAACTGCTGGAGGACGGCGAGGTAACCGAAGACATTGCCGCGCTTGTCATTCTGCTGGAGCGCGGCGGCTGCCTGAAACCATATTTCTCCCAGTTTGAACAAAAGGAGATGCGCGCGCGCCTGAAAGCGCTGCTGAATTCCCCCAATGGAAAACTGGTGAAAAATATGGTAGACTATGTGGAGAACATGATCGCGATTGTGACGGTGCTTGTCACTGCGCATAGTTGATAGGGGGGGGGCGGCCGGCCATGTCCAGGCAGCGCAGCATGGAGACGATAGCGCGCGCGGAGTATGTGACCATTGGGGAACTGGTGCGGCTGACGGACGTGCGCTACAGCACGCTGAAGTTTTACACAGAGCAGGGCCTGCTGCCCTTTGAACAGGCAGAGGAGAACCTCACCCGGCGCTACCGCCGGGCCCAAAGTGTAGAGCGCATCCGCCTGCTGCGGCGCCTGCGCGCAGAGGGCAGGACGATTGCGGAAGTGAAAGCGATTGTTTCTGCCGCCGGGCAGCAGCTTTCGCGTGGGGCGGAAAAATGAAAAAAGCCGGCGGCGCATGCCGCCGGCTTGCAGAAATATGCCGGAAAGGCGCAAGGGGGTCCTTGCGCGCAAAGAACAGAAAGGCAAAGGAGAAAGCCGGTTTGACGCCCTGCAAAGCGAACCGCACAGTTGCCCTTGAGAGAGAAAGCGGCGCGTGGCATCCACAGTGGGCGGATGCCGCGCGCTGCTTTGTGCAGTGAGGCGTCAAAGCTCTTTGGTGAGAAGCACGCAGTGGAAATTGCGGCCCAATGCGTGCGGCTGGATGCCCACCGGGCGAAACCCCCGGGAAAGCAGCCAGTGAAAGTCCTGCCTGCCGGGGGCGGAAAGTGCCTGAAGTTCCTGCCTAATATTCCCCAGAGGCCGCCCGTGAAGGAAAAACCCCTCCGAGCCCATGGCGGTGCGCAGGGCGGTGCAGCCTTTTTGGCGCGCATAGCGCTCTGCCTCGCAAAACAGCGCGCCCAGGCGATGTTCCAGAAAAAAGCGGCCCTGCTGGAAAAAGCCGCAGCATTCCACTTCCAGGCAGTGATATAAAAATAGCTCGCGGCATAACAGTCAGCCAGAGAGATGGGTTTCATCTTTGCCAAGAAGCCAGCCCACGGTGCCAATGGTGAGCCCCGTGCCCGAAAGCTGGCCTGCGGCGCCCGCTTCATCCCACCACTGAGGGCACGCCTTTGCCATAAAGGCGGCCAGTGCGGGCAGGTTTTGCGGGGTGAGGCGAAACGCATGCAGTTCTTCCACGGCGCCCGCCCCCTTTCACATGCCCTGCTGCGCCTGCCAGCGCTTCAGCGTGGGAAACCACTGCTGCATCTGCGCGCGGGCGGCGGCTTTGTCCAGCGAAGGGGTGTGCTGCAGCGCAAGGCGCAGGCAGAACTCTATCATTTCGTCCATGGTGCAGTTCCAGGTAAAGGCACCGTTCTGGTAGCAATAGATACAGTAATCCTCGCTTTTTTCGCCTGCGGCACAGGTGCCGTGCACCTCGGGGGTGCGAAGCGGCATGCCGCAGCTTTGGCAAAATTTTGTGTGTTCCATTCTTTTCTCCTTTCTCTATAATGGGAATGGGTGCGGCAGGGTGCGCAGCCCCGCCGCAATGCCGCTGTGCACAGCTTCCGGCAGAAGGGCGGCAATGGCCCCTTCGCCGGTGTTGCCAGTATAAAAGAAAAAAGCGGACACGGTGTGTCCGCTTTTTTGTATGGCCGGAAAATTTTCAGCCCGGCCTGCTTATGGCTTTTCTGCCGGTGTGCCCTGCCGGTATAATTGCAGAATGTGCAATGCCTCGTCCGCCACAGCCTTTTGCAGCTCAGGCGGGCCAAGCACAGCCACGGATGGCCCAAAGCTCAGCAGCATGGACACCAGAAACCCGCCACGCGGCCAGCGCGCGGAGACGAAAAAGCGCCCGTCCGGCAGCGGGGTGACATCCTGCGGGCAGAACAGGTCGTACACGCGGTGTGCCGCGCAGGGCAGAAACATCAGCTCCATCTGCAGCATACATGGCGGCTCTTCCTCGCTGTCAAGCGGCGGCGGCGCGCCGTGCGCGCCGGGCTCGAAGCCCTGTTCCAGCATGCGGGCGCCCAGCATACGGCACAATTTAAACGTGCGCCACTCGCCGCGCGCAAGGCAAAAGGCCTGCAGATACCACGCGCTGCTTTTATAGCACAGTTTGGCAGGCTCGGCCACGCGCTGCGTTTTTTCGCCGCTTGCGCCAAAATAGGTAAAGGCCAGGCGCCTGCGGCCGAGAATGGCGGCCTTTAGCGTTTGGAATAAGGGCTTTTGCGCGGCCTCCAGGCCCCAGGGCAGAAAATCCACCTCCAGCCAGTCGCCGGGATGGGCCAGCGCGCCAGAAAGCTTGCCCAGCGCGGTGGCGGCGCTTTCGCCGCCAAGCCCTGCCATGCCGCGCAGCCCGGCCAGAACTTCTGTCTGCTCGGCCTCGCTGAGCAGGGCGGTGTCCAGCCGGTAGCCCTCCAGCAGCGCAACGCCGCCCGTACGCCCCGGGCGGGTGTACACCGGCACGCCCGCCGCGCTGAGGGCGTCAATATCGCGGCGGATGGTGCGCTCGCTCACTTCAAAGCGCTGTGCCAGCTGGCGCGCTGTGGCGCTGCCATGCGCCTGCAGGTAATATAAAATTTCAAACAGCCGCCCGGTGTGCACGCCCTATTCCCCCAGGCGCGTTTTGCGCCAATAACGGCTCATGGAAAAGCCCTCGTCCTCCGTCATTTCCCGGCCAAGGCCAATGCCCTGCGGCGGGGTGAAGGCGCGGGCTGCCTCCACGGTGGGAAATTCTACCTCTGCATAGAAAAACTGGGTGGGAAGGCCCTCGTCCACAAGGCTTACCTCCAGCGTTTCGCCGCCGGGCAGGGCGTATGCGCGAAAGGCCTTTGTCACCAGCGGCTTGCCAATGAAGGCCTCCAGCCTTTGAAACAGCGCCTTGTCAATGGGTGTTTCGATTTCCTCGCGGGCAAGGGTGCCCTTGCCCTTGAAGCATAGGATATATTGTGTGCCGGCTTCGTTTGTGCTCTCGCGGATGCGCACGGCCGGCGCCGTGGCAATGTAGCCCTGGCGCATGGCGGCCTGCGCCACAAGGGGCAGCCCGGCCGGGAACCCCTCAATCAGCCATTTGCGTTCGATCTCCATCTGCGAACCCTCCTGTTGGGGCGGCAAAAAGCGCTTTTTGGCCCGCGCCCCTTGTAACATGCCGCCTGCATCCATTATAATACAGAAAGTCTGTACAGAAAAGGAAGTTTTATGATGAAACAGGCGCGTGAATTTCCCGTGTTCACCGTGACACCCAAGGCGGCCCGAAGCCTGGCCGCCGGGCACCCGTGGGTGTATGCCGAAGAGGTGCTGGACGCCCAGCCGTGTGAAAACGGTGCATTGGCCGATGTGTTCAGCCAGAAGGGAAGCTGGCTTGGCACAGGGCTTGTCAGCCTGCAAAGCAAAATACGCGTGCGCGTGCTTTCGCGCAACGCAAACGACGTGTTCGACGAAAGCTTCTGGCACCGCCGCCTGCGCTATGCGTGGGAATACCGCAAGGCGGTGATGGGGCCGGATGTGTCAAACTGCCGCATCATTTTCGGCGAGGCAGACCAGTTTCCCGGCCTGACGGTGGACCGGTACGGCACGCTTTTGTCGGCCCAGGTGCTGAGCGTGGGCATGGAGCGGCTGAAACACACGCTGTTCCCGGCGCTGGTGCAGATGCTGCGCGCCGACGGGCAGGATATCCGCGGGCTGTACGAGCGCAACGACGTGGCCCTGCGCGAAAAAGAGGGCCTTGCCCAGTACAAGGGATGGTATGACCTTTCGGCCCTGGGCCTGCCGCTGCCCGAGACGCCGCTGGCGCATATTTGCGAAAACGGCATCCACTACACGGTGGATGTGGAGAACGGCCAGAAAACAGGCTTTTTTCTGGACCAGAAATACAACCGCCGCGCGGTGGCCGCCCTTGCCAGGGGGCGCACGGTGCTGGATTGCTTTACCCACACGGGCTCGTTTGCACTGAACGCGGCAAAAGGCGGCGCCGTGAAGGTGACGGCGGTGGACGTGAGCGAGGCGGCCTGCGCCATGGCGCGCCGCAACGCCGAAGAGAACGGCCTTTCCGGCGTGATGCAGTGCGTGGCCGCCGACGTGTTCGAGCTGCTGCCCACGCTTTCCAAAGGCAGCTACGATTTTATTATTTTGGACCCGCCCGCCTTTACAAAAGCACGCAAAACGCTGCGCAATGCCCTGCGCGGCTATAAAGAAATCAACACCCGCGCCATGCGCCTTTTGCCGCGCGGGGGCTACCTGGCCACCTGCAGCTGCAGCCACTTTGCCACGCAGGAAGAATTCTGCAAAATGCTGGCCGCCGCGGCAGCGGACGCCGGGGTGCAGCTGCGGCAGATTGCCGCGCGCCAGCAGGCGCCGGATCACCCCATTTTGTGGAACGTGCCCGAGACAGATTACCTGAAGTTCTACCTGTTTCAGGTGGTGTAAACGCCGGGCCTGTGCACAGGGGGCGGAAAAGCTGCCAAAAGCGCTTGCAATTCCCAAAATTGTGTGCTATAGTGTGATATGTACGATACTGTGTTATGGAAAGAGTGGGCCTTGCGGTCCGCTCTTTCCCGTTTGTTAAGGAGTTTTTGCATGGCAAACAGGAAGGGCGCGGGCGGCACCGCGCAGGCGGTGGAGGCGCTGGTAAAACCCGTAGTGGAGGCTATGGGCCTTCGCCTATGGGACGTGCGCTTTGAGAAAGAGGGGCCAGATTGGTTTTTGCGCATTTACCTGGACGGCAACGGCCGCCCGCTGGATATGGAACTGTGCGAGGCCGCCACGCGGGCCATCAACCCGGTGCTGGATGAGGCAGACCCCATCAGCCAAAGCTATTACCTTGAGGTGGGCAGCCCTGGCCTTGGCCGGCGCCTGACGCGGGATGAACACTTTGCGGCAAAGCGCGGCGAAAAGGTGCGTGCACACCTGATTCGGGCAGACGAGGCAGGCCGCCGCGAGGTGGCCGGCGTGCTGCTGGGCAAGGATGGCACGGCTGTGCGCCTTGCCTTAGAGGATGGCACCGAGGCCGTGCTGGACACAAAGCTTGTAAGCGCTTTTCGCCTGTGCGACGATGAAGACTTGTTCTGAGCCGCTGCCCGCCGTGCGGCGGGCGAGCCCGGCAGACGCTGTGAAATCCATAAAAGTTTAGAATAAGAAGGAAGATGATCTGGAAAAATGAATGCGGAATTTTTTGAAGCGCTTGCCATGTTGGAGGCCGAGCGCGGCCTTTCGGCAGAATACCTGCTGGAAAAAATCAAAAACGCCATTGTCATTGCCGTAAAAAAAGATTACGACGTGGAAGATGACAACGTTGCGGTGGAGATCGACCCCGAGACGGGCAAGTTCAACGTAAACCTTCTGAAGCATATCGTGGAAGAGGTAGAAAACCCGAACACCGAGATCAGCCTGGAGGACGCACAGGCCAAGAAGAAAACTTCAAAGCTGGGCACAGATTTTGTCATTCCCCTGAAAACGAAGGATTTCGGCCGCATTGCCGCGCAGACGGCAAAGCACGTCATTCGCCAGGGCCTGAAAGAGGCCGAGCGCAGCCAGATGTACGCCGAGATGCAGGGCAACACGCACGAGATTGTCTCGGCCACGGTGACAAACCTGGATATGGCGCGCGGCATTGTGACGCTGGAGCTTTCGAAGGGCGGCGTGGCCACGCTGCCGCGCAACGAACAGGTGCCCGGCGAGGAATACTATGAGGGCCAGCACCTGCAGGTGTATGTGGTGGATGTGCGCGAGACAGAGCGCGGCCCGCGCATGATGATTAGCCGCACCCACCCCGGCCTTGTGAAGCGCATGTTCGAGATGGAAGTGCCGGAAATTTATGACGGCACGGTGGAGATTAAGGCCATCAGCCGTGAGGCCGGCGCCCGCACGAAGATGGCGGTGTGGTCCAAGGACGAAAACGTAGACCCGGTGGGCGCCTGCATTGGCCCGCGCGGCGCGCGTGTGGCGAAGATTGTGGATGAGCTGGGCGGCGAGAAAATTGACATCGTCCGCTGGAGTGAAGACCCGGCCGCCTTTATCAGCGAGGCGCTCAGCCCCGCCAAGGTGGTGGATGTGGAACTGCTGGAAGGCGAGAACCGCGCCGCCAGGGTGACCGTGCCGGACCACCAGCTCAGCCTGGCCATTGGCAACCGCGGGCAGAACGCACGCCTTACCGCGCGCCTCACGGGCTACAGCATCGACATCCGGCCCGAGAGCGGCTATTACGGCGAAGAGCCGCCTGTGAAGAAAACGCAGGAATGACAGAAAGGGGGAACCGCCCGTGAAAGAGCGGAAAGTGCCGCTGCGCAAGTGCGCCGGCTGCGGGGAATCGAAGCCGAAGAAAGAGCTGGTGCGCGTGGTGCGCGCGCCGGACGGCACCGTCTCGCTGGACCTTGTGGGCAAAAAGCCGGGCCGCGGGGCCTATGTGTGCCCAAAGGCGGCGTGCCTGGCCAAGGCGCGCAAGGCAAAGCGCATCGAGCGCGCGCTGGAGGTGGCCATTCCCCCCGAAGTATACGACGCCATGCAGGGCGAAATTGCCCGCGCGGAGGAAGCAGATGCAGCAACATAAAGCAGTGTTCGCGCTTTCGCTGTGCCGCAAGGCCGGTGCCCTTGTCACAGGCTTTGACGCGGTAAAAGAGAGCGTATATCAAGGCAAGGCGGCGCTGGTGCTGTGCGCGCAGGACGCCTCGGAGGGCACGCAGGCCCGGGTGAGGCGCTTCTGCGAGGGGCTGTGCCAGGTGCTTACGCTTCCCTGCACCCAGGCGCAGCTTGCCGCCGTTACGAAAAAAAACACCGCGGTGCTGGCCGTACAAAACGCAGAGCTTGCAAAGCTGTGCGCCTCGGCCGCCGGCACAGCGCCCAGCCACCACTAAGGAGGAGTGCCCATGTCGATCGAGATTAAATATAAGCTTGGCGACCTCGCCAAAGACCTTGGCGCAGCCAGCAAGGATATTATTGAAATGCTGAGCGCCCTGGAAAAGGGCGAGGCCAAGAAGCACACAACGCCCCTGGCGGAAAACGAGCTGAACCTCGTTTTGGAGCAAATGACAAACAATGCGCAGGAGGAAAATTTCAACGCATATTTTGCCATGGCCGCCGCTGCGAAGAAAAAGGAAGAGAAAAAACAGCGCCCGAAAGAAAAGCTGACGGTCTCTGCCAATGCGGGCCCGCTGAAAAAGGCGGACGGTACCATTGTGGAGATGCCGGTGAAGCACAAAGAAAAGCCGGCCGAAAAGCCCGCCCACGCCGAGGCGCCCAAAAAAGAGATGGTCACCGTCACGGTGGACACGCGCAGCGTAGATGTAAACCTCGACAAATTCAACGAAAAATACACCTCGCTTGCCGCCACCAAGAACGTGGAGAACCGCCGCAAGCCCATGCCTGCCGGCAACAAGCAGAAGTTCTCGGGCGGCAAAAACCGCTTTGGCGGCCGCGGCCCGCAGGGCAAAAAGCGCGAGACAGAGGCCGAGCGCCTGCAGCGCATCCAGCTGGAAAAGGCCCGCAAGGCCCAGCTGAAGGTCTCAATTCCGGATGAGATTACGGTGGGCGAACTTGCCACGCGCCTGAAGGTGAACGTGGCGCAGGTTATCAAAAAGCTGATGGGCCTTGGCGTAATGGCCTCTATCAGCGAAGTGATCGATTTCGACACCGCCAGCCTAGTGGCGGAAGAGCTGGGCGCCAAGGTGGAGCACGAGGTGCACGTCACCATTGAAGAGCGCCTGTTTGAAGTGGATGACGACAAGGCCGAAGACCTTGTGGAGCGCCCGCCCGTTGTGGTGGTAATGGGCCATGTGGACCATGGCAAAACCTCCATTCTGGACGCCATTCGCAAAACGCGCGTCACCGCGGGCGAGGCGGGCGGCATCACCCAGCACATCGGCGCTTACCAGGTGGAAAAGAACGGAAAGGTTATCACCTTCCTGGATACGCCGGGCCACGAGGCCTTTACGGCCATGCGTGCGCGCGGCGCCGAAATGACGGATATTGCCGTGCTGGTGGTGGCGGCGGACGATGGCATCATGCCGCAGACGGTGGAATCCATCAACCATGCAAAAGCTGCGGGCGTCACCGTCATCGTGGCCATCAATAAAATGGATAAACCCACGGCCAACCCCACGCATGTGATGGAACAGCTGACCCAGTATGAGCTGGTGCCGGAGGAATGGGGCGGCGACACCATCTGCGTGCCCGTGTCTGCGCTGACGGGCCAGGGCATTGAAGACCTGCTGGAGAACATCAACCTTGTGGCCGAGGTGAAAGAGCTGAAGGCGAACCCCAACCGCCGCGCAAAGGGCGTGGTGATTGAGGCCCGGCTGGACAAGGGCATGGGCCCTGTGGCCACCATCCTGGTGCAGAAGGGCACACTGCATCAGGGCGACATTGTCATTGCGGGCACGGCCGTGGGCCGCGTGCGCGTGATGCGCGACGACCAGGGCCGCACGCTGAAAGAGGCGGGCCCCTCTACCCCGGTGGAGATCACCGGCCTCACCGAGGTGCCTGCGGCGGGCGATATTTTTGACGCGGTGGAAGACGAGAAACTGGCCCGCGAGCTGGCAGGCCAGCGCGCTGCCGAGGCCAAGGAAAAGCAGTTTGCCAGCTATAAAAAGGTGACGCTTGACAACCTGTTCAGCCAAATTGCCGAGGGCGAGCGCAAAGAGCTTGCCATCATTGTGAAGGCGGACGTACAGGGCTCGGCCGAGGCTGTGAAGCAAAGCCTGGAGAAGATATCCAACGACGAGGTGCGCGTGCGCGTCATTCATGCGGGCGTGGGCGCCATCAACAAATCGGACGTGATGCTTGCCAATGCGGGCAACGCCATTATCATTGGCTTTAACGTAAGGCCGGACCCCATCGCCAAAGAGGAGGCCGCCCAGGCGGAAGTGGAAATGCGCATGTACCGCGTGATCTACGACGCCATCAACGATGTGACGGACGCCATGAAGGGCATGCTGGCCCCGAAGTACCGCGAGGTGGAACTGGGCCGCGCCGAAGTGCGCAACGTGTTCAAAATTTCCTCTGCGGGCACCATTGCCGGCTGCTATGTGCTGGAGGGCAAGGTGAGCCGCGCGGCGAAAATTCGCCTGGTGCGTGACGGCATCGTCATCACCGAGGACGAGATCGACTCTTTGCGCCGCTTTAAGGACGATGTGAAAGAAGTGGCCCAGGGCTACGAGTGCGGCATTGGCCTTGACAAGTTCTCTGACATCAAAGAGGGCGACATCTTCGAGGCCTTCACCATGGAGGAGTACCGCGACTGAGCGCGGGAAAGGAGGCAGGTATGCCACAATCGAAAAACATTGCGCGCCTTTCCGAAGACATGAAGCGTGAGCTCATTGCCATCATCGGCCAAATGAAGGACCCGCGGCTGAAAACGGGCCTTCTGACGGTGATGCGCATAGAGCTGGCGCCCGATTTATCCTTCGCAAAGGTGTTCGTCAGCGTGCTGGGCACGCAGCCCGATGCGCCGCAGCAGGCCGTGGCCGCGCTGAACCGCGCGGCCGGCCATGTGCGCAGCGAGGTGGCAAAGCGCATGCATATCCGCAAAACGCCGGAGTTCCGCTTTGTGGCGGACGGCGGCGCGGCCTATGCCCAGCATATCAACGAGCTGATTGAGGGCCTGTGACCCCCCTTTTTTGGGCCCGCAGCCCGGCCCGGCCGGCTGCCGTGCGGGGGCAGCGCCGCGCAAAGCACGGCGCCAAGCATTGTGTGAAAATGAGGAGAAGATATGAGCGAGATTCTGCAGCTGGCAGAAGCAATCAGCCGCCTGCTGAAGGCGGATAATATCCTGCTTTTATGCCACAAGAACCCGGACGGAGACACGGTGGGCAGCGCCATGGCGCTTTGCCATGTGCTGAAAAGCCTGGGCAAGACGGCGGCCGTTCTCTGTGCAGACCCCATCCCGTCGCGCTATGCATATATGCAGCTTTGCCTGTTTGAAGAAGGCGATTTCGAGCCGCACTTTGTGGTGGCCGTGGACGTGGCGGGCATCCAGCTGTTCGGCGACAGCGAAACAGTGCAGAAATATGCCCAGCGCGTAGATTTGTGCATCGACCACCATACCTCCAACTCCGGCTATGCGGCCTCGCTGCTGCTGGACGGCGAGGCGGCCGCCACGGCAGAGCTGATGTACGACATGTTCAGCGAAATGGGTGCGCCCATCACGCCGCTGGTGGCAGATTGCCTGTACACCGGCCTTTCCACCGACACGGGCTGCTTTAAATTCACCAACACCACGGCGCGCACGCACCTTGTGGCGGCAAAACTGATGGAGGCCGGCGCAAACACGGTGAAACTGAACAGCCTGCTGTTCGAGAGCAAATCTCGCAGCCGCATCGAGCTGGAGCGTTTTGCCCTGGAAAACCTGGAGTACTACTTTGAAGGGCGCTGCGCGCTGATTTGCCTCACGCGCGAGCAAATTGAGGCCAGCGGGGTAGAGCCAAGCGAGCTGGAGGGCATCACCGCCATCCCCCGCATGATTGAGGGCGTAGAGGTGGGCCTCACCCTGCGCCAGCAGCCCTCTGGCAGCTACAAGGCCAGCATCCGCACCGTTGTGGGTGTGGACGCCTCTGCCATTGCCGCACACCTGGGCGGCGGCGGCCACAAGCAGGCCGCAGGCTGCGAGATACTGGGCAGCACGGATAACGCAAAGGCCGCTTTACTGAGCGAAGTGGAAAAGGCGCTATGCAGGGAATCTTAGTGATGGACAAGCCCGCAGGTTTCACTTCCTTTGATGTGGACGCGAAGCTGCGGGGCATTCTGGGCACGCGCAAAATTGGCCATGCCGGAACGCTGGACCCTATGGCCACGGGCGTGCTGCCCGTGTTTGTGGGGCGTGCCGCCAAGGCTGTGGATATGCTGCCCGATACCGATAAAACCTACGAGGCCACGCTGCGCCTGGGGCTGCGCACCAACACGGGGGACATCACCGGACAAGTGCTGGAGACAGCACCCGTGCCCGCGGGGCTGGATGAAACGGCGCTTTGTGCCGTGCTGGGGCGCTTCCTGGGCCGCAGCATGCAGACACCTCCCATGTATTCGGCGGTAAAGGTGGGCGGCCAGCCGCTGTATAAGCTGGCGCGCAAGGGCAAAACGGTGGCGCGCCCGGCGCGGCCCATCGTCATCCACACCCTGCAGCTGCTGGGGCGTGAAAGCCAGACGGACTTTCGCCTGCGCATCGTGTGCGGCAAAGGCACTTATGTGCGCGTGCTGTTGGAGGATATTGGCCGGGCCCTGGGTGTGCCTGCCACCATGGCGGCGCTGCGCCGCACGGCTGCGGCAGGCTATACCGAGGCCCAGGCCGTAAATTTTGCCCAGGTGGAAGAGGCCAAAGCACAGGGAACGCTTGCCTCGCTGATGTTGAGCGTAGAAACCGTGTTTTGTGCATTGCCGCAGTTGACTGTGGACGAAGCCGCGGCCCGGCGGCTTTTGAACGGCGCGGCGGTGTACCGCTGCAAGGCTGCGGACGGGCGCTGGCGCCTGCATGGGCCGCAGGGCTTTTTGGGCACGGGCTGTGTTCAGGGCGGCGTACTGAAGGCGGAAAAGCTGTTTGTAGAGCGCTGACGGCACCCGGCCGGGCGCCTTGCGGACGATGCCTTCCGGCCTGTGCGGGCTGGGTTTGCCCTGCCGAAAAAGCCGGCAGGGCTTTATTCTTTTTTCAGAAAGGGGGCGTGCCCCGTGCAGTGGGAAACGCAGATACGGCCCGGCCTGTGCGCGCAAAGCGCTGTGGCGCTGGGCTACTTTGACGGCGTGCATCTGGGCCACCGGGCCGTGTTGTCTGCCGCCCGCGCCTGGGCGCAGGGGCATGGCGCGGCCACGGCCGTGTTTACCTTCACCCTGCCGCCGCATGCGGCGCTGAAGGGCGCCCATATTTTACAGGACGAGGAAAAGCGCAGCCGCCTTTCTGCCTGCGGGGCGGAAGTGGTACTGTGCCCCCCGTTTGAGGCATTTCGCGCGCTCTCCTGCGAGGCATTTGTGGCGCAGGTGCTGTGCGGCGCGCTGGGGGCAAAGGCTGTGTTCTGCGGGCCCAACTTTACCTTTGGCAGCGGCCGCGCCGGGGATGCTCATTTGCTGAGGAAGCTGTGCGCTGCGCGCGGCATAGAGGTGCACGTGGTGCCTTTGGCGTGCTGGCAGGGGCAGGTGGTTTCCTCCACCCGCATCCGCGCCGCATTGGCGCAGGGGGATATGCCGGCGGTGAACGCCATGCTGGCGCAGCCGTATGCGGTTTCGCTTCCTGTGCGCCATGGCAGGGGAAATGGGCGGCAATGGGGCTTTCCCACCATCAACCAGGTTTACCCCGGCGGCCTTCTGGTGCCGCGCGAGGGGGTTTATATTTCGCGCGTGACGCTGGCGGACGGCACCGTGCACCCCGGCGCCACCGGCCTTGGCAGCCGCCCCACGGTAAACGACGATGCGGCGGACGTCACCTGCGAGACATTCCTGCCGGGCTTTTCGGGCGATGTATACGGCGAGGCGGCGCGCCTTGTGCTGTGCCGCTATTTATGGCCTACGCGGAAATTTGACAGTGTGGACGGCCTGCGGCAGATGGTGCGGCAGGCGGCCGCAGCAGCGCTGGAAAGCTGGCAGGGCGCATGAAGGGTCAACCGGCCCGGCGCGAAAATGGGGCGCGGGCAATTTTGTCCATCTGGCGCGCCGTGTGCATTCTGGCCCTGGCGGGCACGTTGTGGTTTATTTTCAGCCATTCGGCCCAGCCCGCGCCGGTGTCCGGCACACAAAGCCGGGGCGTGATGGCGTTTGTAAACGAAGTGCTGGGCAGCTGGGGCCTGCCCGGCGTGTCGGAACACCTTTTGCGCAAGGCCGCCCATTTTGCCGAGTTTATGGCCCTGGGCTGGTGGGCCTTTCTGTGCGCCCGGGCGTTTTCCCGGCGGGCCGCGCGCTGGCTGCCCTGGCTGTGGGGCGCAGGGGCCCTGTGCGCGGCCGCAGATGAGGGTATTCAGCTTTTTGCGCCAGGGCGGGCTGCACGGATTTCCGATATTCTGCTGGACAGCTGCGGCATGCTGGCGGGCCTTGGCCTGGCGCTGGCCGCAGCATGGGCCTGGGGGCGCTGGGCGGCGCGCAGAAAGTGAGCGCCTGCCGCGCCAACAGAAAGCCCGCCGCTTTGCACCTGCGGAAAACCGCCGGTGCTTTTTTATGCCTCATGGCAAATTTTGCGCAAAAAATTCTCTGTGCCCCTGCAGGCACCACCTTGTCGGAGCGTGAGCGGCGTGATATGATGATGTTACGATACGTCTTATCGCAATAAGATGGCAAGGAGTGACCGACGGTGAAACCAGTGGTAGAGGAAAGAAACATTGCAAAACTGTTCAGCGTGCAGGGCAAGGTGGTGCTTATCACGGGTGCCGGGGGCCTTGGCGGGTATCTGGCCAGGGGCTTTGCAGAAAACGGCGCCCGCGTGGTGGTGACAGATGTGGTGCCCGGCAGGGCGCAGGGCCTGCAGGAAAAGGGCTTTGCCTGCCGCAGTTACCAGCTGGACCAGACGGACAAGGCGGCCACAGAAGCCGTGGTGCAGGACATTGTAAAAGCAGAGGGGCGCATCGACGCGCTGATCAACACGGCGGCCATTGCACCGTGCCACCCGGCCGAGGAATTCCCCGAGGATGAGCTGCGCCGGGTGATTGACATCAACCTCACCGCCGCCGTGCTCACCTCTCAGGCGGTGGGCAGGCAGATGATTGCACAGCAGTACGGCAAAATTGTGAACATTGGCTCTATTGCAGGCGTGATGTGCCATTCCTATGAATCTATGCCGTACGAGTGCACCAAGGCGGCCGTCCATCAGATGACGAAGTCGCTGGCTTGCGCCTGGGGCTGCTACAATGTGAATGTAAACGCCATTGCCCCCACCTGGATTATGACCCCCATGCTGGACGACTGCCCGCCGGAATATTTCGAAGCAGTAGATTCCATGCACGAGTTTGGCCGCATGTCCCGCGTGGAAGATTTCTTCGGCACGGCGGTATATCTTGTCACAGACGCCTCCAACTTCATCAGCGGGCATGTGCTTTTGGTGGACGGCGGCTGGAGCACCGCGCGCCCGGTGCAGTGCAAAAGCTGATGTTGGCAAACGCGGCAAGAAAAGTTTGCCCGGCCGGTTGATTTTGCCTTTTGGCCATGGTATACTATATAAGCTGCCCGTATGGCGGGCCGCGCTACCCGTACGCAGCGCCTGGCGCATCCCTCGAACGGTTACCGGCGCTTCGTTTTGGGCATATCACATCATCATAAGAGGAGAAAACAAGCATGGAAAACAAACAGAATATCATCGCTTCCGCCCGTGTGCATGACACGGACACCGGTTCCCCCGAGGTGCAGGTTGCGCTGCTGACGGCGCGCATCAACCACCTCACCGAGCACCTGAAGGCCAACAAGAACGATCATCACAGCCGCCGCGGCCTGCTGAAGATGGTTGGCCGCCGCCGCAACCTTCTGGCTTACCTGCAGAAGAAGGACATCGAGCGCTATCGCGCCCTGATTGCGAAGCTCGGCCTGCGTAAGTAATGGCATGAAAAGGCAGACGGCTTTTGCCGTCTGCCTTTCCGTGTATTATTGTAAACCGGCAAAGCACGGCGGGCACGCGTGTTGTTAGCAATGAATCGGGGGCTTTTGCCGCAAAAAGCTTCGGATTTATTGCTAAAACCGCACACCTGCCATGCGTTGCCCAAACGTATAAGGAGGCAAGACAATGGCATTGGAATTCGCATCCAAGAAAGAAACGTTCCCCCATTACCGCAAATTTGAAACCACGCTGGCGGGCCGCCCGTTTGTGGTGGAGACGGGCAAAATGTGCGCCCTGTCTTCCGGCAGCTGCATGGTGAGCTATGGCGACACGCGCGTTTTGTGCAACGTCACCATGAGCGAAAAGCCCCGCGAGGGCATCGACTTCTTCCCCCTCAGTGTAGATTTTGAAGAAAAACTGTACTCTGTGGGCCGCATTCCCGGCAGCTTTATGCGCCGTGAAGGCCGTCCCGGGGAAAAGGCCATCCTCACGTCCCGCGTCATCGACCGCCCCATCCGCCCGCTGTTCCCGAAAGATATGCGCAACGATGTGGCCGTGGTGATGACGGTGATGAGCGTGGACCAGGACTGCAGCCCCGAGATTGCTGGCATGATTGGCACCTCCATCGCCATTTCCATTTCCCAAATCCCCTGGAAGGGCCCTATTGCGGGCGTTATCATGGGCCTTGTGGACGGCGAGCTGGTGGTGAACCCCACGCTGGAGCAGCGTGAAAAGAGCGATTTGAACCTGACAGTGGCCGCCAGCATGGAGAAGATTGTGATGATTGAGGCGGGCGCCAACGAGGTGGACGAGCACACCATGCTGCGCGCCATCAAAGAGGCCCATGTCGAGATCAAAAAGATGATTGAGTTCATCAACGGCATTGTGGCGGAAATTGGCAAGCCCAAAATTGAGTTCCAGTCTATGGAGCTGGATCACGACCTGTTCGAGGCAGTGAAGGATGAATTCCTGGACGACTTCAAGGCCGCCATGGATACCGACGATAAAACGGTGCGCGACGCGCGCCTTCTGCCCATCCGCGATAAAATCAGCGAAAAATATGCCGAGCAGTGGGGCGAGGGCACCATTGAAGAACTGATGTACAAAATGCAGAAGTTCGTGGTGCGCCGCTGGCTGCTGGATGAAGGCAAGCGCGTGGACGGCCGCGGCATCAACGAGATTCGCCCGCTGGCCGCCGAGGTTGGCCTTCTGCCCCGTGCGCACGGTTCCGGCATGTTTACCCGCGGCCAGACGCAGGTGCTGACGGCGGCCACTTTGTCCGGCATGCGCGATGCGCAGATCATCGACGATATCTCTACCGATGAAACCAAGCGCTATATGCATCACTACAACTTCCCGCCCTATTCCGTGGGCGAGGCCCGCGCGCCCCGCAGCCCCGGCCGCCGCGAAATTGGGCACGGCGCCCTGGCCGAGCGCGCCCTGCTGCCTGTGCTGCCCTCTGTGGAAGAGTTCCCGTATGCCATGCGCCTTGTGTCTGAGGTTCTGTCCTCTAACGGCTCTACCAGCCAGGCATCCATCTGCGGTTCCACGCTGGCACTGATGGACGCCGGCGTCCCTATCAAGGCGCCTGTGGCCGGCATCTCCTGCGGCCTCATCACCGAGGGCGACCGCTGGATGACCATGCTGGACATTCAGGGCGTGGAAGATTTCCACGGCGACATGGATTTCAAAGTGGGCGGCACCCGCAACGGCATCACCGCCATTCAAATGGACATCAAGGTGGATGGCCTGACGTATGATATCATCGAAGAAGCTTTTGAAAAATGCCGCAAGGGCCGCCTGTATATCCTGGACGAGATTATGAAGCCCGTCATTGCCGAGCCGCGCGCCGAGCTTTCGAAATATGCGCCGAAGATGCTTACCATCAAAATTGACGTGGATAAAATCAAGGATGTCATCGGTAAGGGTGGCAAGGTGATTCAGGAGATCTGTGCCAACTGCAACTGCAAGATTGACGTGGAAGAGGACGGCAGCGTCTTCATCAGCGCCATCAATGTAGAGGATGGCGAGCGCGCCCTGCACACCATCAAGACCATTGTGGAAGACCCGGAGATCGGCGCCATCTACAAGGGCCGTGTGACGCGCCTGATGACCTTTGGTGCCTTTGTGGAGATTGCCCCGGGCAAAGAGGGCCTGGTGCACATCTCGAAGCTGGACACCAAGCGTGTGGAAAAGGTGGAAGACGTGGTTGCCGTAGGCGACGAGTTGCTGGTGAAAGTGACGGAGATTGACCAGCAGGGCCGCATCAACCTCTCCCGCAAGGATGCTTTGGCCGACCTGGCAGCCAAGCAGAAGTAAGCTTTGCACAAAACTTATTTAAGAAGCGCCGCATGCCAATTGGCATGCGGCGCTTTTTTGCCTTTTCGGCAGGCCATAGAAACATTTGGGGGCCTGCTGTAAAAAACGGGCCGCCCGGCGGCCTTTTGCAGGCTTTGTGTCACAGGCTGTTTTGCGGCATTTTTCTTGTGGCCCAGGTGCTGTAATAAAGGTGGCAGTGGGCTTGCCCCGCCGCCGGGATGTAGAATGGAAAGAAGGGAATGAGATGCTGCAAGGAAGAAAAAGAAAAGGGTTGTGCGCTGTGGTGCTGGCGCTGGCGCTGTGCCTTGGCCCTGCGCCGGCCGCAACAGCACAGGCAGAGCCCGCACCGCCGGGGGAAAGCGGGCAATTTACGGTGGAATATACGGTGAACGGCACCCGCTGGCCAGATTGGACGTTCACCACGCAGGCCGAAACAGCCGCACAGGCCCTGGCCGCCGCGCCGGACCATCTGCAAGAATTGGGCACCGGCTATGAGAGGCTGCCTCAGCCACAGGCCGAGGGGAAAACGGTCATTGTGGCCTACCGCACGAAAATCTGCCTTGCCAGCACGCTTGTGGTGCAGGCCGGTTATTACGACGAGGCCGGCAACCTGGCCGGCACGGCCGTGCAGGAATATGCCGCACCGGCCGGTGAACGGGCCGTTATTGATTATTTAGAGGGCACATGGGAGGGGGAAGAGTACATACCGGTAAGCCTTACCCTGCAGGCCACGCCTTTTGCAGACAGCGATTCCACCTCCGAGGCGCAGCTTGCTCTCACCGACAGCCTTTGCTGCGGGGAAGGGGTGCACTATGTGCTGCTGGCGCGCCTGGAACGGCGGGCGGCCGGGCAGGCCGCCCGGCTTTTGTGCGAGAACGAGGCCCTGCAGGCCATGGTTTCCGGTGCTGCCCAGGCCGGACCGAAGCCCGCGGCCCATTCACTGCGGGTGGCGGCCGGCGGGTCGCTTTGTGCCTGAGCCTTGGGCTGTTTTTTCAAAAGCAGCCACACTTGCCCGTCCGTGGCAAGAAAATATCTTGACATTGCTTTGCAAATGTGCTATTATAATCAAGCACCCAAACGGGTGCTGATATCGCGGGGTGGAGCAGTCCGGTAGCTCGTCGGGCTCATAACCCGAAGGTCGTAGGTTCAAATCCTGCCCCCGCAACCACATTGTGCGACCAAAAAAGATATCGCACCGAAAAAGCCCGGAACCATGCGGTTTCCGGGCTTTTTTCGTGTCCAAATTTTACTGCACAAGAAAAAGATATCATCCGGCCTTTCCCCTATGGGGTGAGGACTTGAACTAAATCCCGGCGCTTTTCAGCCCGCTTTCGAGGTGAAAATACGGAAATAATTCGTGTTCTCCAAAAAATATTTTGTTAATTTTTTGTGAACGAAGTGGATTGTACCAAAATGTAGTACAATCCACTTCGTTCTGAAGTTCTGTGGCCGTCACCTATATTCAGGTGGCGGCTTTTTTTATTTGCGCGGGCGTATAAATTGAAATGACTGGAGGTCTTTCTGATGGAGCATCACAACAAGATGGATAGAGAACAATTTTACCGAGAACTTTGCACGGTGCTTGGCCGGGAAGGCTTCACCACGCAGCCGGAGCAGGATGATCTTCTCCCGGTGGAATGGGATGGTCTCCCCCTCTGCCGGATCACAGAGGGCGGAGGGGTTCGCTACTGGCAGGAGGATGTGGCAACGGCGGAACGGGAACGAGCCTGTGAGCGAGTCACTGATCTGGCCTGCACAGTGCGGGAGTACATGACGCTGCTGGAACAGGCTCCGCCCCTGCAGGCCCAAAGCCTGACCGGCGACTACCGCCTGCTGGCCGACTTCAACGGCACAGTGCTGGCTGCCCACCCCACCCGGCTTGGCGTCCATTTCGTCACATGGGACTGGAGCTGTGACCGCACAGGTCTCAACCAAGGCCATTACTTTCAGGATAACTATACGGGAGCCAAGCAGGACTTCGCCATCCGTGCCGGTCTCGTCTCCAAACAGCTGATTTTTAACGAAGCACAGCTCACCGAAATCTATCGATGCTGCACCGACACACTGGATGCCGGAGTTGATTTGACTGTCGACCAGGAACAATGCATTAAAAGTGTTCAGGAACAGATCCTACGTGGAATGCCCAACATCCTGGAGCGCATGCGAGAGCAGGAGCAGCACTCCTTGGATTCTCAAAGCCAGGAACTGACCATGTAATACACCGAGCGCCGGAGTTTTAGAAATAAGACTCCGGCGCTTTTTTATTTCACCGAAAGGAGCACACCACCCATGACGCGCTACTTCATGAGAGATACCCCCTTATACCAGATGGAGCAGATGATGATGACCCCGCCCCATTTCAAGCCCAGAGGTCACGGCCTACGCCGACCTACATTTCACTATCAGTCTGAAGATGTCGATTGCCAGTACTGCACAAACTACTCAAAGGAAAATCCCTGCCCGCTGTGTGAATGCACTTGCCTGGGGGAACGAATCGAGACCGGGTCGCTCAGCCTTGCGAAAGTAATTGAGGACTGCCTCCGTGGCAAGCTGAGAATGAGGCTTTGGAAACGGTTGGCACAGGAGATCTACCCATATCCTCTGCAAGCCTTCCATTCTGACGAACACCGTAGCCGTTGGATGCACTGGCGAACACGTTGCCGCCGATTGTCGCAGCGCAACCAGGCCGCACTGTTTCTCCTGACAGCCTACGACGATATCTGGCGCAGGATGATCTGGAAGTTTGATGCCTGCGGATTTGATTTCCAGTCCCTCCGGCTGGTCGGCATCCAGCCGGAGCTTTACAGCGTTTATCAGGCGGCCAAAGCCATTTCCACCGGCAGCCAAAACATTACCATTGCCGATCTCGCATCCCCCGAATTGGTCACAGATGAGGCGTTCCACCTGATTATCTGCGCTCTGCTTCTGGCCAAGTACGGTGATGCGATTTTGAATTTTGAGAAAAAGAAAGGTGATGCAAATTGATCATGAAAGCAGTTCTGAGCAACGCCGACCACCCGGAATATGGTGTTGCGACGATCCCCCTGCCCATTCCCAGAAATCAATACGACCACTGCGTTGCGCTGTTGGAGTCACTGGAAATCGGCCATGTATCGGATGCCGACTGCCATGTGGACGCACTCGACAGCGCCTGGCCTGTGCTGTATCGGCTGGAAGGTGCCAGGGTCAATCTGGACGAGCTGGACTATCTGGCTAAGCGGCTGGACAGCTTTGATGTGGGCGAGTTTTCGCAATTTCAGGCCATGGCCGAAAAACTGCAGCTCACCAGCATGAAGGATCTCATCAACCTGACCTTTTGCTGCCAGCAGGCAACGGTGATCACGGACTTCACAAATTTGAAAGAGGTTGGCCGTGATCACTACATGAACATCCATGGCGGGTGTGCCAGCATGGAGGAACTGGAGCAGTTGGACGGAGAGGAAACCGCCATCTTGCTGATTGAGGGCAACGAGGGAACCATCACCCGCTACGGTGTGGTCTATGACAACGGTATGCAGCTCTCGCAGCTCTACGATGGAAAGCACCTGCCCTGCTATCACTATGAGGCCGATCTGACCGCTATCGGAATATCTTCCCGACAGGAACCGGAGAACACCCAAAATGTCACCTGGATATACCTCCCTGCCTCCAAAGGCCAGATTGAACGCGCCATGCAGCGCAGCGGCATTGCGCCTGAGAATAGGTGTCTTTGGATGAGTGAAAGCTCATTTCCCGAGGAAGTGGATGTGGTACTGGACTTCCGGTGCGAAAACATACACGAGCTCAATGAGCTGGCGCTGGTCATGGACAAGCTTTCATATGACGCCCGTGAGAAGCTGGGGGCCGCAGTCAGCATGGCCAAGCCGGAGTGCGCCGGTCAGATCCGGCATCTGGCGGAAAACCTGGATCTCTTTGCATTTGCCCCCGGCGCACATACCCCTGCGGAATACGGAAAATACATGATCCAGAAATCCGGTCATTTTGAGTATGACCCCAATCTGGACGAGTTCTATGACTACGAGCGGTATGGCCTGCAGCACATGGATCAGGAGTCCGGCGTGTTTACTGACCGCGGCTATATCGCCTACCAGGGTGCGCTGAGTCTGGAGGAACTGATGGCGGATGACCCGGCAGAAGCCTATCAGCGGGAACAGGACTTTCAGATAGGGGGAATGGCATGATCCAACTCTTCATGAAACGAAGCGGCAGTCCGGCCATTGTCCCGCTCCATTTTCCCGCATCGCATGACGCTATGACAGAAGCGGTCAGCCGGCTTGATGAGGCCAGCAGAACGGGCAAAACAGAGATCGTCGAGATCAAAAGCGTGATCGCTAATCTGCCGTCGTACCTCAGCGGGCTTGACCCCGATTCCAGAACGCAGCTTGCACAGCTGAATCAGCTTTCCAGCATCATTGCCAAAATGGACTCCCGTGAACGGAACATCTATGCCGGCGCATTGGATGGCAGCAGCATCAATGACCTGAGTGATATGATTCGTGTGGCGGAACAGGTGCCGGACTACATCCTCATTCCCAATGTCAATTCAGATGTGACACTTGGCCGTTATGTCGCTGTTGCAGGCCAGATTCAGGGCGATCCCAGATTCCCTGAAGCCGCCTGGCCCTACCTGGACTTTGCGAAGATCGGCGCAGAATACTATGCCGACCATGGCGGCGCCTATACCCATGCAGGCTATGTGCTCCGCAAGCAGGATGATGCGCTTGTCAGAGAGAAAAAGTCGAAGGTCCAGCTCGACCTCTCCTCCGCTAAGGCGCAAGCGATCGTCTGCCTTCCGGCAACGAAAGAGGAATTGGAGCGAGTAAAAAGAACACTGGGCATCGATTGTTTTGCCGAGGCAGCAATCACCAGAGTGTCGTTTTCTGTTCCCTATATGGACGAGCATATTCCCACTACAGGGGTCTGCGTGGAAGACGCAAACGAATTGGCCTGGGCCATTGAGGGGATGCAGTGTGACGATGGTGAGCTGCTGAAATATCTGTCGGTTCTTTCTGTGGAACAGCCAGGGACCATGCAGGAGGCGCTCCGCTATGCCATGAATCTGGACGACTACGAGCGCATCCCGGAGGACGCCTATGAATACGGGCAAACGGTCCTTCGGCGCATCGGTGCCGATGATGAACTGATCGATACCATCGACGGGTATATGGATTTCGAGAAGCTGGGCGAGGACGCCATGGTGGAGGACGGAGTCCGGCGCACGGAATTTGGCCTGATTCGCCGGTGCAGCAGCCCCTTTGCTGAGGAAACGCAGGCGATGGAGATGGAAGGGCTTTCCTGATGCCCCACGAAACCGAACTGCTCTGCGTAAAGCTGGCGGCGTATTCTCTCCTCGATATGCAGGTGACCTGAACAACACGATCCAATGATTGGGAGGAATGTGAATGAAGAAGAAAATAATGATCACAATAGCATCTATGGCGGCACTGGGAGCCGCTGTCGCCGGGTATCTCCACTTTTCCGGCAAGATGCCTTTTGGCCATAGCCATTTCCGCTGAGCTGTGGTATGTTGTGTAGCTATACCAAGGGGAAAGAGGTGAAATAATGAGCGTCAATGCGATGACTGAGGAGTATGAGCATATCGAGCTGTTTGGGAAGCCTGCCCTGTTCACCAATGCGCGAGTAGACACCCACACTGTGCCGGACGGTTGGCATGTATATGATCTGCGAGGCAGTGACAATGATCCGGGCTCACCCTGTACGCTGGAAATTCTGGTTGTGGTTAATCACGCTGGTTCTATCGTTGTGCCGGAACCGATTTCCTTTCCGGATAATCAGGACTACCGTGAGATTGGTGATGCGCTGGATTTTCTCGGCGATGAGATCACACTCACGGAATTTTGCAAACAGTATGGGTTGAAGACTCCACCCAAATATAAACTCAGGCCCGCTTCCCGTGAGGAGGCGGGCCTGTTCTATTCTCAGGTGGAAGAAGAACGGGACCTTCAGGCCGGTACAGTGGGCCATGTGCGGATGGATTTCGGTTCTTCCGGAAAAGGATTTCACCATTCCTGGTGGCCCCATAACGAAGACCAATTCAACACCGGGGAATTTAAGGATGACCTTCAGGAAGTGGTGGACACCCTTCGTGCCGATGGCCCGTTGAAGGACCTGGCATCGATGAGAGCCTACTGCTATCGGAACGGCGGGGCCATCACCGAGGACGGCCGGAGTTATGGCTACATCGCAGAAACGGAGCATTACCGCTACTGCCTGCGCTGCACCCCGTTTCCCGGCGACTACCAGGGGTATCTCTACTGCTATGACCTGCGTCAGCAGCAGATGGCCCAGCAGAACAGGGCCGTGGGGCGTGCGACCTTTGCCAATGGGGAACAGCGGGAGTATCACGATCCCCAAACCTATCTGGCTGCCATCCGGCAGGAACTGCCGTATCGGGATGTGACGGGTTTCCGGTATGAGACTCTGACGGATGACCCGGCTGTCCGCAAACAGGTGGATGACATCCTCTTCGACCTTTATGGCGAAGAAAATCCCCATTCTCTTGCGGACTATGAAAACAATCCCGGCCAAAATATGAATATGGGAGGAATGTAAATGTCAGCACCAAAAGAATGGCTGGACTTCCTGCGGGAACAGTTCCCCGCAGGTTCGAGGATCAAGCTCAGAGAGATGAAAGACCCGTATGCCCCGCTGGAGCCGGGCAGCACAGGGACTCTGGACTACATCGACGATGCTGGGCAGTTCCACATGAAGTGGGACAACGGCAGAACCCTGGCGCTGATCATCGGTGAGGACAGCTTCACCGTTCTGCCGCCCGAGCCCACCACCCTGAAGCTGTATATGCCCCTGACCGCCGATCTCTACACCCGCAACGAGTATGGGGAGATGGAGGACGACAGCACCCCGCTGGACGGAAGGCTGCTGCGGTGCTATGAGGGCGAGATCCTCAGAGCCCTGATCAACAACCGGATGCCGGAAGAAGCCGAGAGCGGCATCATGCACTGGTATGGCAAGGATGACAGCGTCAACCAGAAGGTCAAATCCGCCGTGTTCACCGTCGAGGAGCGGAACGGCCGGCTATGGGGCGTGGCTGAGTGCCGGGTGGTCGGCGCCCTCACCCCGGAAGATCTGACCACCCTGAAGGAGTACGTCTCCGGCCAGGCCTCGGATGGCTGGGGCGAGGGTTTCGAACAGCGGGAGATCTGCGTCGGCGACGACGAGCTGTATGTCCACCTGTGGAGCATGGAGGACAATTGGGACATCCGAACCGAGGCGGAGCAGTTCGCGCCCAGAGTGGCAGACGGCCTGCCGGAGATGTGCTTCTCCACCCTCAGGTCCACCGGCGATCTCATCTGCATCCGCCGGGGCGAGACCGGCTACTACCCCTCCGATTGGGACACCGGCGACAAGGAGAAAAATGTGGAGCTGGCGGACGAGCTGAACGAAAAACTGGGAGTCAGCCCCATTCAGCGGCAGGCCATGGAGGTGGGCAGTATGTGCGGCTGGGATGCCCCCGGCGCTGACCCCGCCAAGTACCAGGAAGACTATGTACAAACCGGGGCCCCCGCCGAAGCCCGGCACAGCGGGTTCGGTGGGGAGAGGAGTTCCGGCAAAATGAGTGAGCCTTGTCCCCCGGACGAGGCGAATGATATGGAGCATGGAACGACGATGGGAGGGATGACCCTTGGATAAAGTGTTTCGTGTGGAGCTGTTCGGGGAGAAGACGAACCGGTGGTGCGAGCTGGAGCTTCCAGCTACCTACTACGGCCTTCTGGATGCGCTGGACAAGCTTCAGATGACGCTGGGCGAAAAGCCGAGATGGGAATTCCTCGAACACCATGGCTTTGTCTTCCTGCAAGACCATTTGGCCCATGAATGCGATCTCTATCAGCTTAACGCTTTGGCAACCTGTCTGGGACAGATGAACGGCAGAGAAAAGACTGCCTTTGAAGGGCTGTTCAACATGGAGGTGGCCAAAAAGTACGGCCCCATCAGTGTTGCCACCATGATCGATCTGGCCTACAGCACAGACTGCTGCCACGTGGTCAACGCCTCAACGGATGAGCAGCTGGGCAGATTCTACGCCGAGAATGATTTCATCCCCGCACTTGACAAAGTCCCCGACCCCATCTTCGAGTACCTGGACTTTGAGAAGCTCGGCAGAAACGCCCGATTTGAGGAGGGCGGCGTCTTTGCAAACGGTGGTTATGTCACGCAGCACAACGAGCTGAAGCAGGTATATGACAGCCTGGCCTTGATCCCCGAAGCGCCGGAATATGGCATCCGCCTGACGGTCGGCAAGTGTCCCTCCCACTCCGATGAGCAGCCGGACAACAGGATGTGCCTGGATCTGCCCGCTACGCAGGAACGGCTGGACGCTGTTCTGGAGGCTTACGGAGGCGCCTCATGGTCGGAAATGTCTGTCCAGGTGGAGGACAGCGCGATGCCCGCGCTTCTGGAAAGCATGGACTGCAATGATGTTCACGAACTGAACGAGTTGGCCAAATGCTTCAAGGAGATGGTCGCGCAAGGAGACCTCTCCACATACAAGGCGGTTATCCTTGCGGCGGATTGTCACGATATCGCTGCCGCTGTCCGAATTGCGGAAAATCTGGATGACTACCTGATCGAGCCGGATCAGCGGACCCCCGAGGAGGTGGCCGTAGAGGAGCTTCGCTTCATTGTGGATGAGCATTCCCGGTCTATTTTGCAAAAGCACATTGTCCTCTACAGCTACGGCAAGGATGTCATGGCGTCAAACAACGCACTGCTGACCCCCTATGGGCTGGTCCAGCGCAGGGATGGCGAGCCGATCCGCAGCGAAGAAATGCAGGCAGAGAAGGCCGGAATGGAGATGATGTGATGGCAAATCGGCAAACCAGGCGGCTCCTTGATCTCCTGGACGGCTTTGAAATGACCAAGTCCCAGCACGACTGGCTGGAGCGGCGGTTCGAGAACATGACGGTCAAAGAAAGTCTCCTGTTCCGAGGGGCCATGCAGATCGAGCAGCCGAGGATGACCTGCGATGTGATGCTGATTGCCAGTCAATTGGATCACTACGACCTGTTCTACGGCGCCGGGGACGATGCCCGACTTGGCAAATTTATCATGGAACAGATCCAGCGCCCTGCCTCCCAGGCACGTGCATTTCTTGACCCGGAGAAAGTGGGGGCAGCTTACCGCCAGAAAGGTGGGAACACCTTCTGCGACGGGCACTTCATCAGGGTCACCTCCCTGATCGATCCGTTTCTGGATGGCGCCCCGACGCTGAATCCCGACAAAGGCGACTACGGTATCCGAGTCAGGCTGGCAAGCCGCTTCAATACGGACGGCGTGTGGGTGGGATTCCCGGACACCGGCGGTATATGGATGCCGCACACCCGGACGAGCTTCTCCTGGCGCTGGACGCACTGGAGGTGGAGTCTTTGAGCGAGTGCATTGCTGTGGATGTGGGCTGCTGCCTCCCGCAGCTGAAGGACATCCTCTCTCAGTACGGCTCCGCAGCGGAACTCGTCCGTCACGCCATCGACTTCGGCTATGTCTGGGCGGAACAGGGGCAGGGAGGACCCCAGTGGCTGGATAAATGGCAGGCTGTGATGGAGCTGGAGGATTGCCACCGTCTGGATTACGCCCTGGATCTGGCACAGAACCTCCACTGCTATCACTTCATGCCCCGTGACATGGAACTCGCCGATTTCGGAAAAGAGCTGGCGAAACGGGACGGCGTATACCCCAGGGACGAGCTGCTTGCCTCCTGCTTTGATGCGGAGGGGTATGCCAACCAGAGGATGAAGAACATGGGTCTGTCCGCCGCTGCGCATGGCTTCGTATCCTGGAACGGCACAGAGCTGGTCTATGAGTACAGTCAGCCGGATATGGAGCCGACCATGTCCATGTGAAAAGCCACCCACAGACCAGCCGCCGCAACGGAGGTGATGAAATAAGAAATGAAATAGCCTGAACACCACAGGGGCCGTTACCCGAAAGGGACAAACGGCCCCTGATTTTTTGCGCTCTTTTCGGGTGACAGCCCCGGAAAGGAGCCCTCATGACCACGACAAACCCCATCGCTGCGTACCTGAAGACCTATCACAAGGGAGCGGAAAGGGTCGTATCCAGCCGGGAGCTGGAGGCAGCTTTCCAGATCCGCGGCCCCGACCTGCGCCGGTTGATCAACAGCCTGCGTGGGGATGGCGTCCCCATCTGCAGCTCGGCTTCCGGCTATTATTACGCCGGTACTGAGGAAGAACTGCGCAGAACGATCCGGCAGCTCCGGAGCCGGATCAAGAAGATCGCCCACGCGGAACGCGGTCTCACCAAGGCGCTGGAGCAATCCATCGACAGCGGACAGATATCCCTTCCGCTGGAGGGCGGTGATACCGCTTGAAAAGCTTCATCCCCTGGGTGGGCGGTAAAAGCAAGCTGCTGTGGCTGATCCGAAAGCTGTCTCCCTCGCGGTATTCCCGGTTTATTGATGTGTTCGGCGGCAGCGGCACAGTGACCCTGAGCCGCCCCATCCAGCCGGGATGTATGGAGGTCTACAACGACTTCAACAGTGACCTGACCAACCTGTTCTGCTGTGTCAAAAACAGGACCATGGCGCTTCTGCTGGAGTTGGGTTTTCTGCCGCTGAATACACGCGACGATTTCAATGTGCTGTATAAGTTCTTCTCCAAAGAGGAATTCACCGATGACTATCTGGACGAGGAGATGGAGCTGACGGAGCGGTATCTGGAGCCGCCGGATGCCGAGACCATCCGAAGGATGATGCTGGAACGGGCGCCTCGCGGCGATGTGCGGCGGGCCGCCGACTTTTTCAAGCTGATCCGATACAGCTTCAGCGGCGGTGCCAAGTCCTTTGCCGGAAAATCCTGCGACATCCGCCGTTTCTTCTACCTGATTTGGGAGTGCTCCCGCAGGCTGGCAAATGTCGTCATCGAAAACAAGGACTGTGTGGAGGTCGCCCGTCAGTACGACCGGCCAGACGCATTTCTGTATTTTGATCCGCCCTATTACGATGCGGAGGACTGTTATGCGGCGGTGTTTCCCAAGGAAGATCATCAGCGCCTCCACGACGCCCTTCTGGAGTGCCAGGGGTATGTGATGGTGTCCTACAACTACTGCCCCTTCATCGTGGAGCTGTACAAGGAGTTTTACATCTTCCACACCACTCGCCCCAACAGCATGTCGCAGAAGGCCGGAAGCGAGTATGAGGAGATCGTCATCACCAATTACGACCCCCGCCGCCACAATTCCGCAAGGCATTGGCAGCTCAACCTTTTCAACCTGTCTGCCGCGGATGAGGAGGAGGGAAAATACACCCTGATCCATGAACCCACAAAAGAACTCAAACAGGAGGAATGAACATGACATTTATCAAGTACACAAGCGACGGCAAGGCCGTCATCCAGCCCGCCGCCCTGACCTTAAGCGGGCTGGACAGGGAGGAAACGCTGGAGCTGCACACCCTGGAAAACGCCATCGTCCTGCTCAAGCAGGAGATGGAGCCTGCGGAGAAGGCTGCCGCCACGACAACTCTGCTGCGACTGGCCCACAGCCTGATGGAGGATATGCTGGCCGACTGGGAGGCCCAGGAGGACGATGGGGATATGTGCGACGGCTGCCACGGCTGCGATGAAGATATGCTCCCCATCCCCGCCGAAGCCTTTGCGGATGCCGGCATCCTGTACGATAACCTCTGTGTGTTCAGCGTGGACGGCGCTGTTCTGGTGGTATCCGATGACCACAAGACCACATGGAGCGATGCGCTGACCAAGGCGATCCTTGAAAGTGGGAAAGCCAATGACTAAAGACCACGCCTACCTCTATCTCAGTTCCTTCGCCGAGGCCAAACGGCAAAACGAGGTGGCCCTCTGGCGGGCAAGCCACTTGGAGAACATCGCCTGTAAGCAGGCCATCGAGGAATCCATCCGCCGGGGCTTTGATGGGATGCACCTGGACCGTGACTGCGCCAGAAGTGTCATCGATAATTTCGGATTCAAACGTGTGGGGTGGGTGCTGTCCGCCACGCTTCAGCAAAAGCAGTACGACGGACGATTCAGCCCGCAAAACAAAGCGTGGGCCGCCTCCACCTTCATCCCGCCCAGCGACCGCAATTATGAGTTTACCGTGGAGAGCCACCCCGCCGTGCTGGACGGCTTCGTCAACGACTTCCGCAAGGCACAGGCAGAGCTGAAGCTGTTCACCGGCTCCCAGTGCGACGATATGACCGGCCAAAATCTGGAGGGCAAGGTGCTGGTCATGAGTCCGTTCACACTGAAGGAGTCCTGCTGGGCGCCGGAAAATCAGCTCTGGCTGGCCACCGGCGGCTTTGGCTGCGTCCCCACCGCCGCAGGCAGAGCGGTATACGCCACCTGTCTTGGCGATGGAGAGCAGACACGCTGGAACCGCAGCGACTTTATCGGCATTCTCCGGGAGGAGCATCTGCCCGACTGGGCCAGAGAGCGGCTGGAGCAACTCCGGCAGGAATCGCCCGCCGGTCTCGAAATGAGTCATCCATCCATGTAAAGAAAGAAAGGAGATTTGTCACATGGCAACACAGAAGAAAAAGCAGCAGGAAACCCCCACGCCCCAGGTGGAGGCGCGAATCGACCGTATGGTGGATGGGGACTTCAAGACCAAAGCCTATGCCAGCGCCACCATCGGCGGCGCCTTTGCCGTCCACGGCATCCGGGTCATTGAGTCCGACAAGGGGCGCTTCATCTCCATGCCCCAGGAGTCCTACAAGAAAAATGGCGAAACCAAATACAACGACACCTTCCACGCCATTACCGCCGAGGCACGGACCGCGCTGGTGGAGGCGGTCAACGACGCTTACGAGCAGAAGCTCCAGGAGCAGCAGGAGCAGAAAAGCGACGCTCCCGAGCAGGCTATGAGTCAGCAGATGTAAACCGGTTGTCCGGAAGGAGGTGATGCACCCTGATTCGTTTCACAGTAGACAACCAAAACCGCCTGATCTTCTATGGCAATATGGTGGGCTATGTAAAGGACAGCACCGCCGTTGTGGACGAAATGTTCCAGACCGATGAGCTGTCCCGTTATCTGGCCAGAATGAACCTGGCTCCCCAGTGGGAGGAGGGCGTATTCGACCGCCTGACTGCCGGTGAGGTACCCGGTGAGGAGCTGGGTCAGCCGCAGAAGGGCTGCCGCATCTGGCAGCTCCGAAAAGATGTGGATGTCACCATGCGTTTCATCGGATATGAGGATCTGGTCAAAAAGTTCGGAGAACCGGATGCCGGCAACTATACCCAGGTATTCGAAGGGAATCTGGGAACCAATGATCTGGAGCGGATCTATGCCATCTGCAGGGATAGCCCTCCTCCCGGATACCGGGGATACCGAATGGCACTGTCCGATGTGGTGGAGCTTTACGACGCTTCCGGCAGCGAGTTTTATTACTGCGACCGGGTGGGCTTTCGTCCCATCCAGTTCAGCCAGAGTCAGGAGCAAGCAGAATGTATTGAAATGACCATGTAGGCCGGACGTTTGCCCATCGTCCGGCCTTTACCTTGTCAGGGCGTAGCCGCAGCCCTCCCGCATCAGGAAGACTGTGACCGAACCTACATCATCAAGCCATCCACAAACAATCAAAATTGATTTACTTACAGGAGGTATTTTTCATGAAGAAGCTGTTTAAGAACATCGCCAACACCGCCAAGACCACCGCCGCCAGCTACAAGTCTTCCATCGCCGCCTTCCACAGCCGGGCTGTCAGCGGCAACGCCGGCGAGGGCTACATCGATACCGCCGTCAAGGTGCTGATCGCCGTCGTTCTGGGCGCCCTGGTGCTGGCCGGTCTGTACGCTGTGCTGGACGACACCGTCATGCCCACCGTCACCCAGCGGATTCAGGAGATGTTCAACTACGCGGGCTGATGCTCTGGGTACAGGCACTGGTCTTCTGCGGCGGTCTCATCTATGCCGCCGTGGATGACCTGAAAACCAGAACGGTCTGCGACATCGTCTGTATCATCATTGCTGCGGCGGGGCTGATCACCATCAGCCCCGCCTCCCTTTTGGGGGCGCTGCTGGCAATGGCCCCATTTTACCTCTGTGCAGGTCTCGGCCTGATGGGGGGCGGCGATTGGCGGTTAGCCGCCGCCGTTGGATTTGTTCTGGGAGTTGACCGGGTAATCACCGGCTTGTGTCTTATGGCCGCTGCGCTCCTTTTCGTTTCCTTTGCCATGCGGGTGATCCCGGCACTGCGGGAGGGCGCATCGGCAAAGCAGCCGCTGGTTCCGTATTTCGCGGTGGCTTTCATCCCCGCATATTTCTTATAAGGAGGCTCATATGAAAATCTTTCGCAACCGCACCGTGGTCGGTGTGCTGTGTATCCTTCTTGCGCTCCTCATCTGCTTTGGGGTGACGCCCCTGTTCAGCCGCAGCGCCAGCGAGAAGACTGAAATCGTCCGCGTCACCGCCGACATCAAGGAGGGCGACGAGATCACCGCCGAGATGGTGCAGACCGTGGAGGTGGGCGCTTATAACCTGCCCTCCGGCATTATGACAGACAAGGATGACGTCATTGGCAAGTATGCCACCGCCGACCTGAAGATGGGCGACTACATTCTGGACAGCAAGCTCTCCTATGAGCCCGCCGCTGAGAACGCCTATCTGTACAGTCTGGACGGGAACAAACAGGCCATCTCGGTCACTATCAAGAGCTTAGCCACCGGCCTTTCCGGCAAGCTGGAGAGCGGAGACATCGTCTCCGTCCTTGTGGCCGACTACAAGGGTATGGGCGAAACCGTGATCCCGCCTGAGCTGCAGTATGTAGAGGTCATCTCCGTCACCGCTTCCTCCGGTTACGACGCCAACACCGGCGAGGCTGTTGAGGATGAAAAAGAGCTTCCCTCTACCGTAACGCTTCTGGTGACCACCGAGCAGGCCAAGGTGCTGGCCGGACTGGAACAGGAAAGCGAGCTGCATCTGGCCCTGGTCTACCGCGGCGCACCTGAGAATGCCGATGAATTTATCGCGGCGCAGGACGCTCTGATCGAGGAACTGTACGCCGAGCCGGAGGCTGAGGCGGCGGAGGGCGCTGAAAATGCGGAAAGCGCTGAAACCGAGGAAAGCGAGGGCGCTGATCCTGCCGCAGAGAGCGAGGCGGCTGGAGAATGAACTTCATCAAAGGAAGCCTGTTTCGTCGAAACACGGAGCCGGAGGAACTGGAACCTGTTGTGGAGTCCGGCGGTGGCGTTCTCGCCGTGTGGGGAAGCCCCGGCTGCGGTAAAACGGTTACCGCGGTGAAGATCGCAAAGCATCTGGCCTCCCAGAAGAAAAATGTGGCGCTGCTGCTCTGTGACATGACCGCCCCCATGATGCCCTGCATCTGCCCGCCCTCCGAGCTGGAGTGCGATAAATCCCTGGGCAGCATCTTTGCGGCCCAGCGCATCTCCGTCAACCTCATCAAGCACAACCTGACCACCCACAAAAAGCTGTCCTATCTGACCATACTGGGGCTGCGAAAGGGCGAGAACGAGTATACCTACGCGGCCTGCACCAAGCAGCAGGCCGAGGAACTCATCCGCGGTCTGCGTGAGATCGCCCCCTATGTGGTCATCGACTGCTCCAGCTATATCGCCAATGACATCCTCTCCGCCGTGGCGCTCATGGAGGCCGACAGCGTCCTCCGGCTGGCCAACTGCGATCTGAAGTCCATCGGGTACCTGTCCAGCCAGCTCCCGCTCCTCCGGGAACTGCACTGGGACGAGGACAAGCAGTATAAAGCTGCGTCCAATATCAAGCCTCTGCAGGCTGCCGACCGTATCGGTCAAGTGCTGGGCAGCGTTGCTTTCAAGCTGCCGTACTCTCAGGAACTGGAGGAGCAGTATCTGGAGGGGACGCTCCTGAATGACCTCTCCATGAAGGACAGCAAGGCGTTTCGCCGGGAGATCGAGAAAATCTGCAAGGAGGTGTTCTGATGCTTGGCGACAAGAGAAGCAATTCCATATTTGCTGCGCACCCGGTCGCCGCCCCGGTGGAAGCCAGGCCAGAACCGGCCGAGGTGCATGATATCGCCTTTGAGGAGGATACCGGACGGTCCATCTTTGCGGAAGCCAAGGTCGCCCCCAAGGCAAGCGAAGTCTTCTTCGCTCCCCAGGCCGAGGGGATGCCCTTCGGGGAGGTACTCAGTCAGGTGCAGTCCTACCTCTCCGGCGCCTATGCCACCCTGATTACCGACAGCGGGGATGAGGCCAAGGAGCAGATGAAGCGCCGCATCGCCCGGTATCTGCAGGACAACCGAATGGCTGTGGACGGCATGACGCAGGGCGAGCTGGTGGACGCTCTGTACACGGAAATGGCCGAATACGGTTTCCTCACCAAGTACATCTTTGCAGACGGCATCGAGGAGATCGACATCAATTCCTGGCGGGACATCGAGATCCAATATTCCGACGGCCGCACCGTCAAGCTGGAGGAACACTTTGACTCGCCGGACCATGCGGCCAATGTCATCCGCCGTATGCTGCAGAACTCCGGCAAGGTGCTGGACAACGCCAGTCCCATCATCACCTCCCGTCTGGCCAAAAACATCCGTGTTTCGGTCATTAAGACCCCCGTGCTGGACGAGGACGCAGGTGTTGCGGCCTCCATCCGAATCGTCAATCCCAAGAATCTGACCAAGGAGGACTTTGTGGGCAGCGGAACCGCTACGGAGGAAATGCTGGACTTTCTGTCCGCCTGCCTGCGCTATGGCGTGTCCATCTGTGTGGCTGGCGCCACCAGCTCCGGCAAAACCACCGTGGCGGGCTGGCTCATGTCCACCATTCCCGACCGCAAGCGGATCTTCACCATTGAGGACGGCTCCCGTGAGCTTCAGCTCATCCGGGAGCAGAACGGCAGGGTGGTCAATTCCGTCGTCCATACCCAGACCCGTGACAGCGAGAATGAGCGGCAGCGCATCGACCAGATCGCACTGCTGGACATTGCCCTTCGTTTCAACCCCGACATCATCGCAGTTGGTGAGATGCGCGGCCCGGAGGCCAATGCTGCCCAGGAAGCCGCCCGTGTGGGTGTGGCCGTTCTCACCACCATCCACTCCAGCTCCAGTGAGGGTACCTATCGGCGCATGGTGTCCCTGTGCAAGCGGGCCGTGGACACCCCCGACGATACGCTCATGGGCTATGTCACCGAGGCTTATCCCATCGTGGTCTATTGCCGCCAGCTGGAGAACAAGCAGCGCCGCATCACCAACATCTCCGAGTGCGAGATCCTGCCAGACGGAAGCCGCAGGCTTCATAAGCTCTATGAGTACAACATCACGGAAAACCGTCTGGAGGGCGACCGTTTTATCATCGAGGGACATCACCAGAAGTGTGAGGAGATGTCCGGGAGCCTGCAGCGCCGGTTCATCGAAAACGGCATGCCCCACGGTGAGCTGGAGCAGTTTATCCAGAGGAAGGAGGAAACTGCATGACAACGATCCAACTGATCGCCTGCGTGGGCATGATCGCCGGGCTTTTTATGGTGCTGGGGATCTCCCCCGCAGAAATGAGCGACAGCATCTTTTCCCGGCTGACTGCCGCCCCCGGCAGCATCCGGGCGGACATCAATGAGACGACCAAGCGCAAAAAGGCCGGTTTCTTTCGCCGGGAGATCACAGAAGCCCAGGCGGTATTGGCCGCATCCGGGCGGGAGGGAAAATTCCCCATGGTGTGCATGGCATCTCTGGTGCTGTTTGCCCTGGGCGCCTGCATCGCCATTCTTGCCGGGAACGCCTTCCTCGTCCCCGTACTGGCCGTCGGCTTTATGCTGATGCCGTTCTGGTATGTCAAGCTGACGGCCGGAGGCTTCAAAAAGGATGTGGCCGCCGAGCTGGAAACGGCGCTGTCGGTCATCACCACCGCCTATCTGCGCACGGAAAACTTCCAGCAGGCGGTGGAGGAAAATGTCCGGTACCTGCACCACCCGGTGCAGGAGGTGTTCCAGCGGTTTCTCACCCGCATCAAGCACATTGACCCGGACATGGACGCCGCGCTTCATGACCTGAAATATGCCATCGACAACGAGGTATGGCAGGAGTGGTGCGAGGCGGTATCCGCCTGCCAGACAGACCGCAGCCTGAAAAGCACCCTGACTCCCATCGTCAGCAAGCTGTCGGATATGCGGGTAGTCAACGGAGAACTGGAAAATCTGGTCTTCGGCCCCCGCAAGGAATTCGTCACCATGGCGATCCTGGTGCTGATCAATATCCCGCTGGTGCGGTTTATCAACACGGACTGGTATCACACTCTGGTGGACACCATCCCCGGCCAGATGGTCATCGCCGTCTGCATCGCAGCTGTATTCGTGTCCTTTGCCTTTGTGGTGAAGCTGACGCAGCCCATCGAGTATCGGAGGTGAGGAAATGGGCGCACTTTTATTTCTGTTCGGCGCCGCACTGGCCGCCGGACTGTATTTTGTCCTTGCCGACCTGCTGAAAATTCCCCGGCTGGCTGCGGAACGGGCGCTCATCTCTGCTGGGCGGCGGGAACGCAGTCTGGTCAAATCTCTGGAGGCGCTGATCCTCGGCTGGGCATTGAAGCTGGCTCCGCTGATCCGAATGGACGAATACAAATACCGCCGTCTGGAGAGCAAGCTCACGGCGGCAGGGTTGGATATGACGCCCCAGGTCTACTCGGCTTATTCAATTCTGAAGCCCTGCCTCATCCTGCTCGGCATCATCCCGTGCCTGCTGATCCTGCCCATCCTGAGCCCCCTCATCGTGGTGCTGGCCGTTCTGACCTGGTTCAAGGAGAGCCGCCGTGCTGACGAGCTGGTCAAGGCCAGAATGGAACTGATCGAAGGCGAGCTGCCCCGGTTCGTCGCCACCATCCATCAGGAGCTGGCTGCCAGCCGGGATGTGCTGCGGATTCTGGAAAACTACAAGAAACACGCCGGGCCTGACTTTGGTCGTGAGCTGGATGTGCTGACTGCGGATATGCGGTCCTCCTCTTACGAGGCGGCGCTCATCCGCTTTGAGGCCAGAATGGGCTCAGCCATCATTTCAGACATCGTCCGCGGCCTCATCGGCATCCTCCGGGGCGACGATGGCAGGATGTATTTTCAGATGCTCTCCCATGATCTGAAAGCACAGGAGCTGCAGCGGCTCAAAGCCAAGGCCGCCAAGATCCCGCCCAAGATCCGGGTATTCAGCTTTATCATGCTCCTGTGCTTTATGATGACCTATATCGTCATCATCGTGTACCAGATCGTCAACTCCCTGGGGAGCCTGTTCTAAAGGAGGTCGCCATGAGAAAATTACTGAAACGGCGCTCCGGCGAAGGCTATATCGATGTTTGCGTCCTGGTGGTATGCGCCATGCTGGTGCTGGCGCTGGTGGTCCGTGTGCTGCCGGTCTATATCACCAAACAGCAGCTGGACACCTATGCCGTGGAGCTGGTGCGTGAGGCGGAAATTGCCGGCCGGGTCGGTACGGAAACCACTCGCCGTGCGGCGGCGCTTACCGACAGCACCGGGCTTGACCCTGACATCCGGTGGTCCGCCACCGGACGCATCCAACTCAACGATGAGGTCACTGTGACCCTGACGCTGGAAACGGATATCGGCCTCTTCGGGGGGCTGGGCTCATTCCCTATTACGCTGACTGCGGAGGCCACAGGAAAGTCGGAGGTGTACTGGAAGTGAGAAAGGCTATTTTTCGCCGTCGCTCCGGCGAGGGCGCCCCCATGATCCTGGCCATTGTGCTGGTCTTGCTGATGCTGTTCTGTGCCGTGGCGGAATTCTGCCGGTTATGGATCATCGCCCAGGGCGTGAAGGAAGCCGCACAGCAGGCAGTGATCTCCACCGTCAATGACAACTATGACGATGTGTACCACGCCGTGCGGGAGGGCTATGCCGCCGGATGGTATCCGGACGGCACAGGCCGCTGGGATGAGAGCATCGACACCGGCGATGTATACGGTCAGCTTTCCGAAACCCTGGGCCTGGAAAATACGGCACAGGGATACCAGAAGCGTTCAGGCGGAGAGATCGAGTACATAATCTCCGGTTTGTCTGTGGAGTTGGAGAACAACGGCCTCAGTTCCGGCCAGAGCGAGGGTTACACCGCTGTGGTGGAGATTCACTTGGAGGTTCCGGTACGCTTTCTCGGAAACCTTCTGCCCTCTGCCAACATGACTTTGCACACGGAAGCGAAGTATATCCCGCTCTTCTAAAAAGGTTTCTCCTTTGCAATAGACTTCCGCGAAAAGATGTGGTATTGTCCACTTAACAAGAAAAATGTTCAAGGGAGGTATGCGCTATGACAGAAAAGACGAAGAAAATGATCCTCATCTCCATCGGCTGCCTGCTCTGTGCGGCCGTTGCGATTGGAATCGCCGCCCGGTTTGGCGGCAACGCCGAGATTCCTTCCGGTGTGGTATCCGATGAGCCGGCACAAAGCGGCGACCCGGATGTGAGTATCAACAGCGACGGGCAGACGGATGTGGACATCCAGGTGGAGGTGCCGGACGCATCCGAAACCGATCCCGCCCAGGGCGCCGACTCCAGCGGTTTGGAGCAGACCATCCAGGCCGACCCGGTCAAACCGGAGCAGCCTGAAAAGCCGGAAGCCCCAGATGGAACCTCGACACTGCCGGAGAACCACGACGCAGAAGATGTGCCGGAGGAGAAACGCAGGACCGAGGACGAGGAGCCGCCCACCTATGAGGAGTCGCCCACAGTTTCCCCCGCTGAAACAGAGCCTGCTGCCGGAAGCACCAACAGCGCCGGTCAGGTCTATGTGCCCGGCTTCGGTTATGTGGAGAACAGCGGTGAGAACGTCGGCATTCAAGACAATGAGATGTACGAAAACGGCAATAAGATCGGTGAAATGGGTGGCGGAAACTAACCGAATATTGTAAAGAGGCGCAGTCAATCCCGACTGCGCCTTCTCTTTTGCCAAAAAATCCGAAAGGAGGTCCTCTATGAAGCGAATTCTTGCACTTATTCTTTCCGTCGTCCTGATGCTGGGAATCGCTGTGCCTGCCTATGCCATTGGCGATGAGAATATTGATAGCGGCGGAGGCAATCTGGGCAATGGAACATCCACCAGCTATTGGAATCCCGGCATGGACGGGGTTCGTGTATCTGTTATTGATGCAGGCAGCCATGCGGTGGTCGGCAATGTGATCGATCTTACCAATAAGACACCCAGTTCCGGAATTATTCACTTTGGTAAAGTCAGCAAGCTATCCTATAATGCTGGTCGAAGTCTTTCTCCTGTGGTGGGCAATTATCGATATATCAACCCCTCGCAGAGCCTTCCCCGTATTATCTCCTCCGGCAGCTATCCGGCCAGCATTGATGCCATCCGCAGTTATTTTACGGATGAACAGGTCATTCGGGCCATTGCCGGGTATGTTGGGATGGATTTTGACACCCTGATTTGCGGTGATTATAAAATCGTCATTGAGCCGATTGCATACCTGGTTTACGGCGGCGCCAACTACGCTATGACCGCAACCGAAGCTGCCCTTTATGATAAGACAGTTGACGGTGATCTGCGATACTGGATGGGCTCGCTGACCCATCAGAACCTGCCGCTGGCCATCTTCCTGGAGGAAGCAGACCTGGGGTATCCCGCCTGGTCGGGCAGCACCACCAGCAAGGTGAGCAACGACCAGATCATCTCCTCTCTGGGCATTGGCATTGTCCGGTTCAACGACGAGCTGGAGCCGCCGGAGATCGACGAGTTTGACTACGAATACCGGGTGGACACAGATGTGATCACCTCCGTGGAGGTATCCGGTGGGCAGTCTGACCCGGACAATCCAGTTACCGTGCAATTTATTATCGAAGGCAATACCTATACGGTCAGCAATGTCTATTACCCGGAGGGAGACAGTCAGCTGGTCTGGGTGAAGTGGCATACACCGGATGACCCCTGCGTCTGCACCATCCGGGTCCGAGTCCAGGGCGGCGGCACAGCCCAAAGCACCATCACCGCCAACATTGTGGATCTGGATGGAAACGATCCGCCCAATCCCGTGGCCGATGACCGAAACGATGACTTTACCCTGGTGAGCATCCCGGAGAAAGAGGAAGTGACCTCTGCCTCCTGGGGCATCTGGTCTCCCTGGTGGCAGGAGAATTGGGTGTGGGTGGAAAATTGGGAAAAGTGCTGGCATACGGATCGCTGGACAGACAGTGAGGGCAACAGCCACAGCAGCAGTTGGTACCACTGGGTGGACAACGGCTGGTGGGAGGATCAGGGCTGGTGGGAGTTTGATTATAACGGCTACTCTGCCAGCCTGTCAGCTTCCATGGCCATTACACCGGATAGTATGTCGCCAACAGCAAGCACTACGACCGCCAAAAGTGGTTACGGCATCCAGCAAACTGTGACTGCCAATGTCAGCACGACCCAGAGTTCTGCTGTGACCGCGGCGCAAAATGCCGTGACCTATTTCCCGGAGTTCAACTACGAAGGCTTCTGGCGGCTCCTGGACCGAAGTGTCAGCGGAAAACGCTCCGCCTTCGCCTTCAAGTACAACCCCTACAGCACTTATAACAGGCCGACCCATTTCACCCCCATCTGGTATCCCGATGGAAGCTATACGCCGTATACTTGGCTTCTGGATTGCTGGACACCGGCAGGAATGCTGTCCATGAATCTCACGGATTCCATTCAGATTTCAGGTGATCTCTGGGAAGACTGGCATATCGCCCCCACAAATTAACAAACACACAACGGAGGTTAATCTATGCGTAAATTCAACTGCAAACGCCTGGCTGTTATGATGGTCGTGGTGCTGGCCATGGTTTGCCTGACGGCAACCACGGCCTTTGCCGCAGGGACCGGAGATGTGGCCGGTGCCGTAGAGAGCACCTGGACCACTGCATCCGCCCAGATCAAGACTGTGGTCAATAATGTGGTGTTTCCCGCCATCGACCTGATCCTTGCGGTGTTCTTCTTTGCCAAGCTGGGTACCGCTTATTTCGAGTATCGGAAGTCCGGTCAGTTTGAGTGGGCGGCTCCGGCCATCCTCTTTGCCTGCCTGGTGTTTACTCTGACGGCTCCCATGTATCTCTGGGACATCGTGGGCATCTGAGGAGGGCATATGAACTTTTTCGAGCAAGAGCTTCACAGGATCGTTGCCCCGAAGTATCCGGATGCCACCTATGTAGGCCGGGCCTGCTATGTGCGCCTGAATGAGCTGAACCGGGCAAAGATCCAGTTCGTCACAGGAATTGTGGCAAATCCTTTCCCAATTTTTGATAGTTCAGTCCGTGGGAAGTCTGCGCGCCCCGGTTCTCGCTCTGGTTGTAGCTGTCAATGGTTTCCTTGCCCAGCACATCAGCGATCTCCTTGGCGTTTTTGCCCCGCCCACTAAGGAAAAGCGTACAATCGCAGTTGTCGGAAATGATTTCCGCAGCGTCCTTGTAGATCGCCTTTAACTGCGACTGGCTTTGCAGAATGATGGATGCCGAAATTTCCCGGCTTCGGATGGTGGCAATGAGCTTGTCAAAGTTCGGTATCTGGCCGATGTTCGCAAACTCGTCCAAAATCATCCGTACATGGACGGGCAGCCGCCCGCCGTATTTATCATCGGCCCGGTCACAAAGCAGGTTGATAAGCTGGCTCTGTACCATTGCCAGAATGAAATTAAAGGTGGTGTCGGTGTCGCTCATTATGAGGAACAGCGCCGTTTTCTCGTCCCCGATGGTGTCAAGTTCCAACTCGTCGTCCTCCATCAGCTCCCGTACCTCCCGGATGTCAAAGGGCGCTAAACGTGCGCCGCAGCTAATCAGGATTGAGGAACGGGTCTTGCCCGCACTTAACAGGAATTTCTTGTACTGGCGTACAGCAAAGTGATCCGGGTCTTTTGCTTCCAGCCGTTCAAACATCTGGTCTACCGGGGATTGAAATTCCGGGTCGTCCTCGCGGGCTTCACTGGCGTTTATCATTTCAAGCAGCGTCGTGAAGTTCATTTCCTCGTCCGGCGCTTCGTACCAGATATAGCCGATCAGGGCCGAATACAAAAGCCGTTCCGACTTTACCCAAAAATCCTCGGCGGATTTTTCGCCCTCGCCCTTGGTGTTGCAGATCAGCGTGTTTACCAGCTTCAAAATGTCTTTCTCCGAATGGATATAGCGGAACGGGTTATACCGCATGGATTTTGAAAAATTGATGGTATTCAAAACCTTAATGCGGTAGCCGCTGCGCTGCAAAAGCTGGCCCACCTCACCGATCAGGCTGCCCTTGGGGTCGGTTATCACAAATGAGGTCGGGTAGTCCTTGGACACGCATTGCATAAGGTTGGGCTTCACAAAAAATCTCGTCTTGCCGGAGCCGGAACCGCCGATTACCAGAACATTTTTATTCCTCGCGGTTTTGGGGTCTTTGGGCCTGTTGTTCATGGTGAGCCGTTCCGTCTGCGTCAGCAGAATGTTGTTGTCAAAGTTGGGGTCGATGTACGGGGCAATATCTTTGGCCGTCCCCCAACGGGCGCTGCCGTATTCCTCGCCCTTGCGGTATTTCTTGGCGTTCTTGCTTTTGCAGTACACCATGAGCCGCAGGGCGGCGGCACCGGCGACGCCGATCAGCAGGTCAAAAGGGTGGAAGCTGGGGGCGGCGTTTGCAAAGGCCGCCGAACAGCCGTCCATGAAATGCAGCAGCTTTTCCGACAAGTCCACACCTGCCGCCAGCCGGTATGCCTGCCCCAGCTTCCCAAACAGATAAACGAAAATCAGGTACGGGAGATTGGACAGGATCAGCTTTTTTACTTCTGGTTTCACAGTGACAGCCCCCTTTCCTTGACTTTCTCCTTGGCCCGCTGCTGCGTCTTGGCCGCAGCTTTTTGTTTCAGGGCAGACAGGGCCTTGCGGATAGAGGGCCGTTCCTCCCGGTTCAGCTTCTTGGCGGTGAACTCCTTGAACGCCTGTTCCAGATTGTCGGCCTGCTTGGTCTTGAAAATCACGATATAGCGCGGCGGGTGGGTGGAACTGTCTTTCCGCAGCGTGTAGTCAATATCGTATTTCTTGGCGCAGGGCCGGAACAGGCCAATATTCGCGTCGGTGATCTCGATGTTAGAGAGTGCCGAACCGTCCTTTTTGAGCTGCCGCAGGCTTTGTTGACCGTGGTGCAGCTTGGTTTTGCCCTTTTGCCGGGCGGCCAGAAATTTCTTCATGGCCGCCTGCAACACTTGGCCGGTCAGCTTCCCGGTTTTCATCGCTAACGCTATGGTTTTCTGGTCTACTTCTTCCTGCAACTGCTATCCCTCCTTTGGAAGTCCAGCAGGCAGGCGGCGGGATGGCTTAAATCCGCACCCGCAGGCCGGAAAGGTCGTCGGCGCGGATGCCTACCAGATACCAGTCCTCGGCCAATTCAATGCGGGTTGGCTTCCACCTGCCGCCCACCATCACGTCAAAGGTTTCTCCACAGTGCAGCCCGCCGTAGTAGTCTGCCAGATCAAAGCGGATGTCGTAGCGGTCTGCCTGCTCATCAAAGATCAATGCACCCTGTTTCATAGGGCCGTCCTCCTTTCAGATTTTCCCGGTCGCCATATCATGGGCCACAAGGGAAGAATAGTAATTCCCAATCGTGGACGGGGCATTGAACAGCGCCGCCCGTAGATACTGCTTGATGTTGCGGATTTCCGTGGTGTTCTTGTTCAGGCAATCCAGCACAAAGCGGATGTGTTCGCTGTCCAGCTTCATAAACTTGGATTTCACCAGCTCCGCCGGATAGTCGTCACCGGCAACACGGATGGTCTTGCGCCGGGTGCAGACGGTTTCAAGGATCAGGTCTACAATCTCGTCCAGACGGTCGCCGTCATAGGGCAGATCGGCTTTCAGAATGTCATAACTGATGTTGTCCTTGATGATTTCCTCATACACCCGGTATGCCTCGTTCGCTTCCTTTCGCTTCCGTTCCGGCGGCTGTGCCGCCCTGCCCTCCGCAGGAGAGGGGTTTGGGGAAAGGATAGGAATGGAATGGGTACTTGATGGTTCAGTAGTTAATGGGTCTTTAGTTTGTATATCTTTATTTAATTGCGTTGGATTTCCCGATACCGGGTTTTCCGACGTTGGATTATCCGATGTTGGATTTTCCAACACCGGGTTTTCCAATCCCGGCTGTTCTTCCTCCGCTGCCTCTGGCCGGGGCTGCGGCTGTTCGTAGATGGTATAAACCATGTCGGCCATCTTGCCCTTGCCGTCCCGGTTCTGCTGGCGGGTGATATATCCAGCCTTTTCCAGCTCCCACACCGCCGTCCGTATGGCGTCGATGCTTTCCCGGTTGATAAGGGACAAGCCTTTCAGCGTGTAGTCCCAATCTTCCGGCAGGGACAGCATTTGCGAAAGCAGGCCCTTGGCTTTCAGGGACAGGTCTTTGTTCCGCAGGTGGTGGTTACTCATTACCGTGTAGCCCCGGTTCTTCTCCACACGAAAAACTGCCATCTCGTCGTCAACTCCTTTCACTTGGAATTTCACCGCGTCAAGGGCGGTGAGCTTGCCCGGCTGGTAGGGACACTCTGCATAGACGCAGAATTGATATTTCCAGTCGGGACGGTAAAAACGGCAGTCGCCGCAATCCTCCGGCGCTCCGGCGTCGCCGCTGTCAAAGTGATCTGCTCCCGGCCTCTGCTGCATGAGCTGTTCAAAGGCCCGGTCGCCGCCGGATGTAAAATACATGGCGTCGCCTCCTTTCTGGTTTTGTGCATAAAAAATGGCGTACCGTGAAAACGATACGCCGGACACCAGAAAACGCCCCGTGATCGGCTGGGAAGCCGTCAAAAGGCGTTTTCAGTGTGGTTATAGGGCTATTCTGTTTTTTGATGATAGTTAAAAAGTTCAGTGTTTATGCGGCTTTCAGGGATTTGTGTATATAAACATGAGGCCACCGCCGAGTCCAGAAGAGAAAAGGCCGAGCGCATCTCCTCAATGTGATACCGGAACTCCGCAGGGACTTCGGCGGAGAACTCGCCTCCATAGAAGTACGCCTCCACCGAATAGTTGTTGTGTTCTGAACCGCCGGAACCAATGGCGCAGAGCAGGGCGATCAAAAGAATGACCGGTGAAAAGACTGCCACCAGAATCCAGCCCACACCTTTTCGGGTCTTTTCATTGGTGAGGAGCATGGCGGCGGCTTTTGCGATTGCCGCAGGCACAGCCATCAGCGACCACCTGCCGATCCGAAGAGTTTCTCCTTGTAGGACGGAGCATGAACCTCCAGCAGGTATCGCTCATTGCCGCACTTATACAGGCAGACGCCCCTCTGAGGAAACTTGATGAGGTTGTATTCCGACTCCTCCAGCTGAAGCATATCCATGTAGGATCGCTTGTCGATGGAGCCGGCGTTGAACAGGAACTGGTGGGGCGGGATGCTGAACAGGGGCTTTGTCATCTCACGGACGCCTTCCTGGTCAAAGTCCTCCAGATTCTGACTGGCCAGAAGCATGGCGGATTCTTTCTTTCGCACACGCTTCAGGCAGTTGCGGATGTACTCGATAGCAGTGGGGTTGGACAGCCAGATATACAGCTCGTCTAGAGCCGCCACGGTATTGCCCACGGTCAGAAGCTTGTCGGACATGAAGGACAGCACATTGAAGAGCATGGCGTTGCGGACATTCTTGGCGGCACTGAGCATCCTTTTCACGCCGAACACCAGAAAGCGGCTGGAGGTGATGTTGGTGTGTCCGTTGAAGAACTGGGCGTCGGCCCCCTTGCACATGGAGTGCAGGCCAAGCAGCACCTCCTGCAGGAGCTTTTCAGTATAGAGCTGGTGCTGACCGGCATCGTAGTTTTTGAATTCCTGCTCGATGAGGTCGTACAGATCGGAGAGAATGGGATAGTCCTCCGGACGCATCCGGCTGAAGTTGGTGCGCTCGGTGATGCCAAACTTCTGATACAGCTTGGACAGCATGATCTCAATGGTATCGATATGCGCGTCGCTGAAATCCTTATAGGCCCGGAAGAAGTCCTTCAGGAAGGAGATGTGCTGGGCCAGCAGGGTGCTTTTGCGAAAGGCCTCCGGCGCGTCGGTGGCATTGGGATCGCCGCCGTCATCCCAGCACTTGGGTTCCAGCACATTGATGATGTACTGTCCGGCCATGAGGTCGGCGAAGCAGCCGCCCACCGCCTCGCACATCTCCTGCTGTTCGTGTTCGGCGTCCAGGGAAATGATGGACTTGCCGGACTCCAACAGGTTCAGGATAAGCAGCTTCATGAGGTAGGATTTGCCCTGACCGGAGTTGCCCAGGATCAGGATGTTGGCAGAGGTTTTGTCCTCATCTCGCTGGTCGAAGTCCACCAGAATGTTGCTGCCGTATTTATCTTTGCCGATGTAGAAGCCCTTGGGGTCCAGCTTGCCGGAGTAGTTGAAGGGATAGAGATTTGCCACGCTGGAGGCGGGCAGCACTCGTTCAAACTGGACACCGAAGGCATTGTGACCGCTGGGATTGACACAGCGGAATCCCTGTTGCTGGCGAAGCAGGAGCTTGTCAACATTCAATTTGCTTCGTACCAGCTCCGTCAGCACATCGGTCTGGAGCAGCTTGAGGGTGTTGTAGTCCGAGGCGGTCAGCTCGATATAGACCGCACAGTGGAGCAGCGGCTCACGGTTGCGGTGCATGGCGGCCACCAGCGTGGCCACATCCTGCAGGTTGCTCTCGGCGGTGACCGTCTGCTGCAGGTCATTGGTGTTGGAGCTGTTCATGCGGTTTTTATTAGCTGCATTCTGGATGATGCGCTTTTCCTCTGCGGGTGTGACCTGCCGGGTGTAGATCCGCAGGGTGATGCCATCCTTTTCTCCCAGGTGGCGGAGGATGGCCTGCTCGTCCGTGCTGGTGGGATATTCCCGAAGCGCCCAGACACAGCGGTAGGTATTGCCGCAGATAAAATGGTCCGGCATGAAGCTGACCACAGAGGGAGCGATCATGTCCAGGAAGGACTTGATGTTCGCCTCCTCACGGCTCTGAGTTGCGGGGGTTACTCGTTTCTTTGCCATGGAATCCCTCCCTTTATTCGCCCACAATGACCCAGCGGTCACCGTCGTAGTCCTCGTACTGCTCGGTGGTCACATTCTGCTCGAAGTAGACGCCCAGCATCCGTTTGAGATCCTGCTCGGTGGCCCGGCGGGTGGTAAATCCGTTGTCATTGATGCTCTGCTCGATGCGGCTGAGGTACGGAAACACATCCGTCTCCTTTTCCTTCCGCAGCCGGATGATGATATAAAACTCCCGGCTGGAGGCCATCAGCACCTGAATACGGTCCAGGTGTGTGCTGTCCTGCTCCAGAAGCTTGCGTATGGCGGGAAGCTCCTCGCAGGTCTGCCGCTCCTGATAGAAGGTCTTGTTCCGTTCAAAGGACTCCTTGGAGTTGAGTGCCAGCATCTCAATCTCGGCCTGCCCCTTGACCACATTCAGCAGAGCGTAGATTCTGGCACTGATGCTGGAGTCCGGCAGGACGCTGATGTTGGTTGGCTTGATGATGAAGAATACCAGGTCGCCCATGCGGGTGGCGATACAGTAGTCTTTGACGCTGTCGATCCCCATGAGCTGCCGGGTAGACTGGGCCGACTTATCTTTTTTCTTTCTGCTCATACTGTGATCCCTCCTTTGGAAAAGAGCGCCGGAAACAGGCCGGTGCAGCGGATGGTGACGCGGCAGGTCACCGTCTTGGGGTGCTGGCGGAACCAGTATTTTGCCCGGACATTTCTCGCACCATCGCAGCGGGAGCTTTCACACAGGCGTCCGCCCACATAGCTTTTCAGAAGGGCCCGCAGACTGCGGAAGCCGTGATAATATCTGCCGTCCTCACTGCGGCAGCACCACTTGTTTTGGGACTCGTGCCAGAAATACGCATTGTCACACTCCCAGCGTCTGCGTTTCCGGCTCCACCGAAGGGTCAGCGAAGCAGACAGATCTTTTTCTTCGTATCCTTCGGTTTCCTCAAAAGAGAAAGGAGGCGCCGTACCGAACATGGTTTCGTCATAGCTCATATCACATTCTCCATTCATAAAATTGCTGTCTGGTGATCAGGAAGGCCACCGCATACCGGATAAAGTCCAGAATGCTGGTGCCGTCAAACCGGATGCTGAGGAAGGCGTAGACCGCCGTCAGCACCAGCGGAATAAAAATTCCGGTCTGGGTCAGCGCCAGGACGGAGAGCAAAAGCCCTACGCCGATGACGCCCACATCCTTGAGTTCCCAAAGCCACAGCATTGCTTTGGCGGTCAGGTTATCGGGATAGATGTACAGGATAGTTCACCTCCAAGAAAAAAGCCGCCGGGGTTCATTCCCCGGCGTCCATGCGGTATCTCATTCGTTGGTCGTTTCCTCGGTCTGGTTCTGCGCCTCATATTCGGCCAGCGCCTGTTCGATGAGTCCGATGACGAACTCCTTCTGGCTGATCTTCCGGCCGCGCTTCTTTTCGGCGGCGATGAAGTTCTTCAGCCGCTGATCCAGTTCCTCAGAGATTTGGAATGCCAAGGTTTTGGTTGCTGCCATGATCGTTTTTCCTCCTTCGAAGTGTTCTTTGAGTACCAGTTCCACATATTCTCCCAAGGTGCTCAGCGCCAGCTGCTCTTTCTCCGCAATGACCTTGGCGTGGAGGTCTGCGGGAATCATTGCACAGAGATTCTTTTTCGCATTCATGGAGCGTTCTCCTTTCTGTATTTTGCAGGCAAAGCATACTGCACCCAAGGACAAATAGCTATTCACACAACCCAACAAAGAAGCAAGCGTAAACGAAGCAGAAGCAACAAGGCACATTCAGCTTGCCAGAAGCACCAGCGAAATGCCATGGAGAACATAGTCCACGCACGGAATGGCAACGGAATTGCCCAGTGCTTTGTAGCGGGCTGAGTCCGAGGCGCCGGGGATGGCTGTCCAATTGTCCGGGAAGCCCTGAAGGCGCTCACACTCCAGTGGGGTCAGCCTGCGAATCAGCTTTGGCCGGCCTGTCCCTTGCAGCACAAGATCTGTGGCATCCTTATGCTGACGGGCACTCTGGGTGCTGACCACCTCGCCGTCCTTGAACACATCCACCCGCTGCCTGCTGAATACCGCATGGTGGTCGGTTGCGGTCAAGGTATAGGCGATGTCCTGCTGATAGCCGATGCCGTTCCCACCGTTTTTGGGTTGCCTGTCGATGGCGTTGCCGGTGATGCAGAATACCGGTTCCTGCTCTACCAACGGCACATTGTTGCCGCCGGTACCGTACCGTGCGGACATGGTGGGAGCGACCCGATGCGGACCGGTGTAGCGGGAGTCGATGCCGTGGTTCTCATAGACCAGCGGCTGGTGTCCGTGTTCCTGGGCTCGGAGAGTCCCTGTCACATTTTCACTGCATTCCATGACGCTGCCGCCCTGGTCGTTGAGGCACAAAACCGATGGCATGCAGTTCCCGCCAGCGCTGCCCTTCAGCGTGGGGGCGAGTTCCTCACCATAGCCGATGCCTCCGGCGGATGCTCCTGCACCGGCAGAGAAACCGGCAGTCAGGACGCAAGGGTAGCCCTGTCCGGCCTGACCGCCCCCTGCACTCAGGGATGTATGGCGCTCCGGCGTCAGGAAACAATCGCCGTTGCCCTTGGCCACTACACCTTCCGCAATGAAGGTTTGCTGCTTCATTCCCGGTTGGGCGCCCAAGGCTCCGGCCACATCGTGCAGATCCCGGACTTCATCTCTCTGATTTGCCGCAAAGGCAATCGGCTGGAGCAGACCGTTTCGGCCTGTGGACATCCCGCAGTTTACGCCAAGCGTTGCCGCAACATCGCCGGTCAAATCGCCATTGTACCCATCAAAGCCTTCCACATCATCCTTGTCTGGCTGTGTGACAAAGGTCTGCATTTGCATATTGTTAGTGGCCATTAGGGCGCCGGACACTCCGTGCAGGTTGATACCTTCATCCCTCTGGTTGATATGGTACGCTTCCAACTTGGTGGCGTCGCCGTCCGGTGGAGCGACTCCAGATTGGATTTCCAGCGCCCGTTTGAGCTTCTTGGGGAGCTCTTTTCCTCGCTCAAGGGCCCGGCGCAGGATACCCAGGCAGGCTTTCGGGGTCAAATAGTATTTGTCCGGCGGATCGTCCTGCAAAATCTGCGACAAGGAAGATTCTTTTTCTTCTCTGGGGGACACCCCAGTATTGAGCGTCAAGGCATCGCCACGCCAGGGAGAAATCAGTTCCCAATACGATTCGCCCAGCAGATTCCCAGCGCCCGGTGTCAGGTCGAGGGACTGAAACACCACCGACTTTAATTCGGACGATCTCCTCGAGGACGATCCGGAAGTCCTCTCCTTTGGGAGTTCCGCTGGAGAAGGCTCCGGGAACATTCTCCCACACCATAAATCGAGGTCGTATATAGAGAGCTGTTCTGTTTCGTAATCGTTCTGCATTTCTCATCTCCTTTACAAGTCTGACCTGTTCCATGAACAAGCCGGAGCGCGCGCCGGAGAGACCGGCGCGGTTTCCGGCCACAGACAAGTCCTGACAGGGAGAGCCGCCGCAGATGATGTCCACCGGCGGCAGCTCCGCACCGTCAAGCTTTGTGATATCGCCTACATGGACCATATCGGGAAATCGAAGCCGGGTCACCTCTATCGGGAATGCTTCGATCTCGCTGGCCCACACAGGAACGATGCCGTTGTGAATGGCGGCCAGCGGGAATCCCCTGATCCCGTCAAACAGGCTGCCCATCGTCGGCGCAAGTTTCGCATCGTTCATTTCCGTGCGGACACGAAAATTCACTCGCTCCGCTGCGCCTCCTCTCCCCACACAAGCCGCGGTATCGGGCTTGTGCGGGGGCCCCATGCTGTTTGTTCTCATTTGGCTACCGCCTGAACGATGGTTCTTGTGGTGGAGACTGCGGCCTGGGCGGTGTAGACCGCAGACATGATGTTGGCTCTTGTGGTGGTATCCAGGCCAAAGGCTCCGGCGATACGGGGGATCTCACCGGCGGACAGCATCAGGCCAAGGCCCAGAAGCGCATTATCTTTAAACACCATCAATCCGGCTATCAATATGGTGGATTGCAGGAAAGCGGTCAGGCACAGGCCGATGATCTGCTTGCACCACTGGATGAAGCCGTCGGTATAGCCGCGGGGCACGCTGAACATATAGAGACTGCCTACCGCAATTTGAATCAGAAGGATACCGCCGCGCTTCAGGTTTGCAAAGAATACCTTGATCACCGCATAGGCCATCAGGATAATACAGAACAGCAGCATGATCGGGCTGGTGATGGATGCAAACCCAAAGTATGAGCCGGATGTCATGCCTGTCAGGGAATCCACTCCGCTGAGCGTATCGACAATCTCGGTCGCCACCTCGCCAATGGAGGTTCCATATCCGGTAATTCCGGCGGTGAGGCTGGCCTGCAATGTGACAGACAGCTCATAGAGCCGAACCGGCACCACGGTAAACAGGCTTACCGCCATAAAGCCCTTGATGGCATTGAGGGCAATCTCTTTGACATTTCCTCTGCCGGAGGAGTATTCAATGCCGCATTCAAAGCAGGCCACCACCAGGCCGGTGCCGTAGAGCGCCCAGGCCAGATAGGAGAAAAACAGTACAACGCTCTGCACCCAGCTCATCTCGAACAGCTCGACGCCCATGTTCCCCATTTCGGCAAAGAAGTTCCCGAGGAAGCCCATGACCTGGCCATAGATCCAGTCAACGATCTGTCCGAGGATGGTGTCGGCAACAAAATCCCAAATAAACAATGGTTCGCTCACCTCTTTTCGGGGCGAGGCCGCACCAACTGCCTGGGATAAAGGGCCGGGGGCCGCACAGCTGGTACGGCCCCTGGGTCACTTACTTACATGGTCTGCTGCCACTGAGGGTCAGCCGTCTGGGTCTGCTCCTGAAATACCTCCAGATAGTCGGAAACCGCCTCCGTGAGCTGCCGGTAGTCCCGGCTGTTGGGATGGTAGACATACCAGTCCGCTTTCCCGTAGTCATCCCAGATGTAGGGGGTGATCCCGCTTTTGAAGTTCGGGTTGCTGGTCTGCTTTTTCCCGAGGATGTCGGAAAGGTTGAGAAGCAGCACATCCACCTGGCCTTCATTCCGGTTCAGAATGGAGATGCGAAGGGCATGGTATTGAGCTGATGAGCCAAGACGAGATTGCAACGATGGACGGAGGCAAGTGTATTTTGCAGGTGCGCGGCGTGAGGCCGTTTTTCAGTGAGAAATACGACATCACAAAGCACCCCCGGTATAAATACCTTTCCGACGCCGACAAGAAGAACACCTTTGACGTGGACAGATAACATTACTCAAAGTGTAGAAACCGTAATAGCCCAGCGTGGATCACTTACGCCAACGCTATCAATGCAAACTACTGTTATTCAGGCTTCGGCCTTTGCTCTATCTTCTCCTATAAATGGAGCTTTTGAAACTCAACTGGATGTAGGTGATAAACTTATTGCTGGGGATGTAATTGGTAATATAGACGGCAATGAGATAAAAGTGCCGGTTGATGGGATAATTCTTTCCCTTACTCCTTCTGGCGAAAACGTGCCCAAAAATTATCCTGTTGCTATTGTGAGCTATACAGGCTTTGCTCTGAATGTAGAAGCGGAAAATTATTTGAAAACATTGCCTGAAAGCGTCGCATTACATGCAAAATTTCAAATCTCAAATGGCATTGGCCCAACGGAGTCTATTGCTGTTGTAACCCCTGTAACAGAAAACAGTGAAGATATGGTGCAGCAATCTTTCATGCCGCAAACTACAACCCTTCAATGTCTAATCGGGCAGGATGTTGATGTAAAACCGGGGCAAAGTGCAACTGTGGTCATATCTGCGGAAACGAGGAAGGATGTCCTTATACTTCCGCTTTCTGTTATTGCTGGTAGACAGGATAAAGGTGTGGTAACGGTACTAAAAGATGGAGAAGAAGTTCAGACAGAAGTGGTATTGGGAGCGTCTGATGGGGCTTATATAGAAATCCTGTCGGGGATAGAAGAAGGAGATGTTATTTCTTCTTTGCCCCCAAACCTTGATCCAAGGAGAAATTCATAAATGTGTGAAGTTATAGACGAAAGTTTAATTAAAATCAGAGATCTAACAGCAACGGTAAAATTGAATAATGGCGAGATTTTAACCACTGTGAGTAATGCACATTTGGAATTAAAAAGAGGTCACAGCTATGCGATTGTCGGAAAATCTGGTTCGGGGAAAACAAGTTTAATATCCATTATAGGATTGCTAAATCGCTGCTACCAAGGTGAATATATTTATAACGGCACCCCTGTTTCTACTTTGTCAGACCGAAAACTATCCATGTTGCGGGCAAACAATATTGGCTTTGTTTTTCAGAATTATTCTCTTATAAAGCATTTAAGGGTTTGGGAAAATATTGAACTGCCACTGCTATATGCAAAAAAGTCATTAAGTAAAAGGCAGCGACAAGAACACATTCATAATCTCCTACAAAGTGTAGGGTTGGCTGGAAAAGCAAATGATTATCCATCTAATCTGTCCGGTGGTGAACAACAGCGAGTAGCGATTGCACGTGCGCTGGCAGTATCACCGGAAGCCATTTTATGTGATGAACCCACAGGAGCTTTGGATAAAAAAACTGGTCAACAGGTTATGAGTTTGTTGCTCAAGGTTGTAAAAGAAAATAAAATTATGCTTTTATTAGTAACCCATGACCCGGATATTGCGAATACCTGTGACACGATTTTTAGAATGGACGAAGGGAGGATTTGCTATGTTGAAAATGATTCTTAAAGACCTGCGAATTTCCCCTCTCCGAAGTGTCTTGACAAGTATATCCATGTTGGTTGGGATCATAGCAATGATCGCCTCCTTTTTAGTTGGTACACTCGGCAGCGGATATTTAGTTGCTGTTAATGCACAGATATATGGATGGGCTCCGACCTACTCCTTTTCTGTTGCGGGCTCATGTTTTGAGGATTCCAGCAAACTTGAAGATTTATTTTTATCTCTTGAAAGAGTTGAAGATCATACGGCTATTACATTTTCTATGCGGGAGGATGTGAGGTTTGCACCGGTTGCGTCTATTTCTTCCCTACAAAATTCGGATATGGCCGTATATAAAGAACTTCTCCCCGTAGATATTGTTTTTACGACCTCTCCTTACAACCAGATATATAATCTTCCAATGTCCTCTGGCGAATGGTTAAACGGCTCTGGTTCAAATTACTCTCTTGAAATTGTCATAAACAAGGCGGCCAAAAGCTATTTTAATGCTCCTTATGCGGTTGGAAATGTAGGAAGCAGCCTTGCTTTGACACCATTCCATATTATTGGCATTGTCAATGATGGACGAGATGTGGCGACGGTTTATATAGACGCTTATTCGGTAGCACAATACGTTCCTACTATGTGGCAAGTACAAAATGCAACTATTTATTGGAACTCAACGCATGGACTAACAACAGAGCAGATTTATTCTGCTTTAAGTGATTGTATAGCAGATACAGTAGGTGGAGAACTGGAATATTCAGGAAGAAGTGATGTGGGAAATACGTATGACTCTGTTTTATCCATGCTTCAAATAGGGCTTCTCGTGACATCATTTTTATTGCTATTTGTTTCAATATTAGGGCAGATCAATATTGGTTTATCCTCTTTGGAACAGCGGACGCATGAACTTCTTATTCGTCGGGCAATCGGAGCTTCCCGTTCCAACATTGTTCTTTTAGTTTTAGGTTCGCAACTGATCCTTTCAGCCTTTGTATGTGTGGCGTCCATTTTGATTTCTATTCTTCTGGTTCAGGGTATAGGCATGTATCTTCCGGCTGACTCCCCTGTACCTTCCCCTGATTATCCAATCCTTGTAGCCATAATTTCGGTTGTTGCTTCTGTGGCAACAGCACTACTCGGCGGATTATTACCAGCTTTGAAAGCTGCTAAATTAGAGCCAGCATTAGCACTTCGATGAGAAAATATTAGGAGGATGATAAATATGAAAAAAATAATTACAAAATGTATTCCCATGTGTGTCGCTCTGCTTCTTTGCGTGTTGATAGCAGGTTGTTCCAATTCTGACTCAGCAGATCGAGGTTTTACAGACTTTGAACACATTGAAGCTGAATATTTGGAAACTATATCCAACTTAGATTGGCCGGAAGGAGTGACCCTTCCTGAAAGTTTGGAAGGTGAAGATACTGGTGGATCGTTTCAAATTGGCTATGGAGATACAAGAGCTTCCAATCTGTGGGAATATTGCTGGATGAAAGAGTGGTTGGACAGCTATAATACCGATCCAGAACGTGCCCAAAAAGCGTTGGAAGAATTGGAAACCGCTTTTGATATGCCATATATGGGAGAAGATCGCTGCGATGATGCGACCCGCAATTATCTCCGTGAGAATATCGACAAAGCGAAGCTGGGCGATCCCTCTGGATTTATGGAGTGTATAGAAGTCAACTATGCTAATTAAATACAAATTTTATTCTGATTAGCGTATTGCCGGAGGTGTAATTTATGTCAAGAAGATACAAGAAAAGGAGGTTTCATTTCGGAGTATTTTTGTTTCTCTTAACTGTTGTAGTAATTGCAGGCGTATTTTTTATTCCATGTGTAATGAAACCTGAAAACTTTAGAAGTGAAAAAAATGCAATCTATTCGTTTTTATATGGGGAGTTTCAACCAGATTCCTACAATGCAAAATCGTTGATTTTAGTAGACCGTTCAAACAATGATTTTTTCATTTCAAAAAAAGAAAATGAGCAACAACTTCCTGCCAGTTTAGCAAAACTGTTCGTAATTGAATATGCTGCAACAATCGCAGATTTAGATAGCATTGTTCCAGCCAGCTATGAAGCTATTTCACTAACAAAGCCCGGTTCATCTGTTGCAGGCATAGAAGCAAAAGATTATTTCCTGCATAACTTATTTGCTGCAATGTTAGTCCCTTCAGGAAATGATGCAGCCTATGTGGTTGCTGATTATTGCGGTGGTATTCTTTCTCCGCAAACCGCAGCTGTTCAAGATCGTATCAATATTTTTATGGACAGTTTGAACGTCCATTTACAAGAGAAAGGATATACAAATACTGTTTTGTATGACCCCAGTGGCTATGATATGGATGCGCTCACCACGGTTTTAGACCTTAATTCAGTTGTTAATCAGCTTTTAGAATTTCAATGGTTTCGAGATATTATATCTCAAAGCTCTTATACGGCCACTTTACCAGATGGCAGCACACAATCGTGGAAAAACACAAATACCTTTCTTGACCCAACATCCGATTATTACAATGAGAATGTGATTGGCGTTAAGACTGGTTCGTTGTCTGATGATTATAATTTAGTTGTTCTTTACCGAAAATATGGGAAAGAGTTCCTGATATGTAGTTTGGGTTCACAATCTGACTCATCCAGATATGATGATGTAAACAATATCCTTAAAACGATAGATGAATCGGATTATTTAAAAAAGTAACGAACAAAATATACTTTTTACTGCCGGACGACGGCAAAGAAAAAAAGCCGTCGTCCAGTAGTCCTTTTCCCATGCCTGATTATATTACGGCGGCTTTGAACAAATCAAGGCCGCCGTTCTTTATGCCCTCATTTGGAACGACGCCCTGACGCTGGCGAGATCGGCGGCTTATGGAGGGAGCCGCCATGAAGCAAAGAGCGTTTCGACAAATTTCGACGGGATATAAACCGTCAAAAAAAGCCCGTCCCCGGCTACGGGGACAAGCGGCCATGAGTATGTACTATACCATGTAAATCAACTGCATATTGCGTCTTCTTTCGCCCGGTGGGTCTGCGACCTGCCGGGCGAAATTTGTTGTTTCCTGCGGTTCGCGCCACCGGCCAAAACTTTTTCAAAAAAATTTCCAAAAAGTGGCGTTTACCGGGTAGCTGGCGGCCTTTCATTTGTATCTTTGGCGGAAAGGGAGAGAACCACCGAAATCCCCCATAGAAAGGGGGTGAAAAGATGGAAACGATCCCCCGCAATGATTTTGATACGCGGAACCGCTATGACGCTTTCTGCAAGGCGGTACTCCGCAACGAGGCCAAAAACTACCTGTCGGAGATGGCGCGGCACCGCGACCGCGAAAAGTCGCTGGAAGCCCTGACCCAGCAGGAATTGGACAAGCTCTCCACCGTGGATCATTACCCCAGCGACAGCTACGTTTTTTCGTCGCATGGATATGACTTGCGGATCGACAACGAGCTTGTGGCCGAGGCTTTCGCCACCTTGCCGGAACAGGAACAAAGCATTTTGATTTTGCACTGTGTTCTGGATATGGCAGACGGAGAAATCGGCAGCCTCATGGGAATGTCCCGCAGCGCCGTCCAGCGCCACAGGACAAGTACCCTGAAACAGTTGCGTGTGAAACTGATGGCGTTAATGCCGGAAGGGAGGTAAACGCGGATGAAGCAACCCACATTCAACGGCAAGGAGCTTCTTCCCCTTTCGGTGATGGAAGCTGCCCACGCTGGGGACGCAATGGCTATGGAACGAGTGCTGCGGTATTATGAGGGCTACATAAACAAGCTCTGCACCCGCACCTTGTACGACAGCAACGGCTTCCCTTATGTGTGCGTGGACGAGTACATGAAGCGCCGTCTGGAAATTAAGCTCATTCATTCCATCGTCGTTGCCTTAGAGTAACGGCACGGCCCCGGAAGCGGAAATGTCTTTATTCTTCCTTTCCATGCTTCCGCTGACCCGGTGGCCGCTGGGTGTACCTTGACAAAAATGCCCGCAAGAGAACGGCGACGCATCATAGGGCAAAACGGACACTTTCCGTCTGTGCCGAGCCAAACGGCGGATGCGCCAAGAGGCTTTTCCCTACGGGAAAAGCGGAGCGACCAACACCGCGCCGGAAAGCAAGTGTGGCAGCTTGCGGGCGACGACACACAGGCGGGCGATACTCCCTTATAGCCACAGTCCGAGCGTTAAAAGCGTCGCAGGCGATGGGTAGGGCCGCGTGAGAACCACGCGGGGGTGAAAGTCCCGTGGAGCTGTGCCAGCAGCCGTCCGTTATGGCCCATATTAAATTGCAACCTATTATTTTGGAAAACCGCTGTAAACTGTCTTTTTCAGGTACACAGTTTAGGAGGTTTGACCTATGGAATATGGTTTAGGGAAATTGGAAGAAATGAGCCGTATGGAATATGGGGCTGCGAACAAGGACGAACTGGTGGATATCGAAACCGTCCACATTGACCCTAACCTGCCCCCGGCTGAACGGCTATTGAATTATTTGGAACAGATTAAAAATCCGTACTGCTTCCGCTGCGGCGATACGGCGGTGCGGATCAGTTTTGCCGCTGATGGCGACAATCTGCAAAATATCCTTAAAAGGCACTTTGCAAGCTTAAAAGGAGGCTGATTTTTTCTTGTAACTATGGTATAATGATGCTGTGGTTATAGGGGATTGGAGGACAGTATGCCACGGAGAAAACAAAATCCACAATCCCTGAAACAGACCGTTAGCACAGCGATTAAAAAAATAGTTTGGAGGGTTGCAATCTATATCAGGCTTTCCAAGGACGACGGCAACGACGAAAGTTACAGCGTCAAGAACCAGAGGGAACGCCTGAACGACACATTAGAACAGCTCATGCTTGACGAGGACGGTATTGAATTTGTCGGTTATTATATCGACGATGGATTTACCGGAGTTGACAGCGACCGCGACGATTTCCAGCGGCTTTTGACGGATATTCACAATGGGAAAGTAAATTGTGTGCTTGTCAAAGATCTGTCCCGCCTCTCCCGTAATGATTGGGAATGTAAGTATTACCTGCAAATGCTCTTTGTGAAAATGAATGTCCGCTTTATCTCTTTGGAACTGCCGAAGCTGGACAGCTTCAAACGGCCCGAAGGAGTATACGAGCTGGATGTTTCTTTCCAGAGTATGTATAATGAAAACCATTGCCGGGAAACTTCCATCAAAGTGCGGGGAACCTTAGACAAGAAACGCGAAAAGGGCCAGTTTATCGGAGCCTTTGCCCCATACGGGTATCTGAAAGACCCGGAGGACTACCATCACTTAGTTGTCAATCCAGAAACCGCCCCCGTCGTCAAAGACATTTTCCGCTGGTACATGGAGGGGATGTCAAAATCAGCAATCACAAAAGAACTGATTAGATTGGGTATTCCCAGCCCCTATGAGTACAAAAGGCAGCATGGAATGAAGTGCTTCAATCCACAGGCCGTAAAGAAAGGCGGTGTCGTCTATTGGTCTACCCGAACCGTAGACCAGATTTTGCACAATCCCACTTACATAGGGGATATGGTGCAGGGACGGCATAAGGTGACAAGCTACAAAATCCACGACATCATCCCCGTTGATGAAGCAGATTGGTTTTGGGTGGAGGGAACGCATGAAGCGATCATTGACGCCGATACCTTTCAAAAGGTACAGGATTTAATGAGCCGCAACACCCGCGTTTCTCCAAAGCGCAATAACCTGTATCTGTTTTCCGGCTTTCTCCGCTGCGCCGATTGTGGCCGGGGTATGGTACGGAACAGCGCACACGGCTATACTTATTATAGCTGCCGTACCTATCGGACACTATCAAAGGATTTATGCACCGGCGGGAGCCACAACATCAAAGAGGACATTATCGCAGAAGCGGCCCTGAAAGCCATTCAAGCCCAGATTGCCCTTGTGGAGAACATGGCGGAAGTGATTAAGGAAATCAATTCTGCCCCGACCCGTATCAGCCGGACGATCTTCATTGATAATCTTCTGAAAGACAAGGAACGGGAATTGCAGAAAACAGCCGGTATTTCCGACAGCCTGTATATGGACTGGAAGAACGGCGACATTACCCGCGAAGAATATCACCGAATGAAAGCCCGGTTCCAGACGGAAGCTGAACAGCTCAAACAAGCGATTGCAAACCTGCAAGAAGAACGCAAAGAGTATGAAAAGGAAGTTACGACCGACGACCCTTACCTGACCACTTTCCTGAAATATAAGAACATCAAGGAACTGGACAGGAATATCGTGGTTGACCTGATCGACGTGATTTACATTCATGCTGACAAAGGCGTTGAAATCCACTTCAAATTTCAAGACCAGCATAAACGCCTGATGGAGTTTATCGACAACAACCTTGCCGCCGCGCGGCGGTCAAAAATTAAAGCCGTCTGATTGGCGGCCTGCGGTTTTCTAATCTTCTTATTTCCCTTTTGTGTATAAATACATGAAGCGGTGTCCTCTGCCAATGGGCAGATGGACAGCGGCAACAGCCTTGACCCCATCCGTGTCAAGGCTGTTTTTTATGCCCTCTGCTTTGGGGAGGACGCCCCGTCCACACGGGCGGCGAACAGCTTCGTGGGGTGCTTCTACACCACCGAAACCCGAACCCGAACCGTGGAAGTGACTCTGGAGGACGGGACTACCAGTACAGAGGAAGAAGAATATACCGTCGCGGTGCCGATCTCGCTGTACCAGGCATACGCCAATCTGGAAGCCCATCTGGGCAGAGCAATCACGGAGGATGACAAAAGCAACATCGACCACATCTATACCATGATAGCCGGTGCCGTGGGTGGCGGCAGCTACAGCGGCGAGTATCTCCGAGGGGATGGGAGCAGCATTGAGCTGGACATCTCCACCTTCACCGATCCCACCACCAAGAATGCCGCTGACCTTGTGACCTACGCCATCCATGCCTGGGAGTCCGGCTGGGGTTATGTCTGGGGAACCTACGGCAGTGTCCTCACCGATTCGCTCTTCGCCTATAAGTTGGAGCAGTATCCGGATGGCGTTGGTACCTACGCAGACTTCATCCGGGCCAACTGGCTGGGAGGACGGACAACGGACTGCGTCGGTCTCATCAAAGGCTATGGCTGGCTGAATCCCGAAACCCTCACCATTGACTATGCCACCAACGGCATGCCCGACCTGGGAGCAAACCAGATGTACTACTCCGCATCGGTGTCCGGTCCCATTGATACCATGCCGGATACTCCCGGCCTTGCCGTCTGGCACGACGGACACATCGGCGTCTACATCGGAAACGGCGAGGTCATCGAGGCCATGGGCACCAAGTACGGTGTGGTCAAGACCAAGCTGGAAGGCCGCGGCTGGACCCACTGGCTGGAGATCGAATACATCAACTACAACTGAGAAAGGAAGTGCCAATGAAACAAGTGAACCTGACCATCACCTTCGATGAGGAGAAGCTCTCGGCGCTCAAACGCTACATGGGCAAGAAGGAGCTTGACCTGGACCGTGAGATGACGGATGCGCTGGTGAAACTCTATGAAAAATATGTGCCCGCTCCGGTGCGTGAATACATCGACGAGAGCGATGTAAACGCCGCTGCTCCGAACAAGTCCCGCCGCAGCCCGAAGCCTGTCACGCCCAAACCCGCAGAAGAAGTGGAGGCGTCGCAGTGAACAGCAAAGACATCACCCTCTGGATTGACGAGCGTTGGTACGACGCCCTCAGCAAGCATCTGAAAGATGAAACGCTGGAGGAGCATCTGGAGAATGTCCTTGATGAAATGTGCAACCAGCTTCCTCAGCGGGAGTACGAGCGCATCAGCCACGAGCTCTGGGCAGAGCAGCAGGCGGAGAAGGAGGCTCGGGAGGCCACACGGCGCTTCGCCGTTTTCCATGTCACGGAGGGCGGCAGTGCCGACTACTTCCTGACGGAAGAACATATGGAGTTCCTGCAAACTGCCCGACGCCTTCGCAGCTATATCCGCAAGGCAGACGGCGACGCCCCCGCACACTTCACTGAAATGTTTCCCCGTGGAGAGAAACTGTCCCGTGAGCAGTTCGAAACATATGTGTCGGAGCGGCTGGATAACACCGGCAGAGTGGTCGGTGCATTCGACATTGACCTGGACAGCGGCTACCTCGATGCCCTCAACATCATGGACGGCTGGAAGCGATTCCGCATTCAGGATGTCAGCACCGCCGTCTACTTCGCCACGAAGAAAAGCGCCGCGTCACCGGACGAACAGTGGCGCACCTTCCTGGATCGTCTGCAGGGAAAAGAGATCACATACGAAACGGAGCCCCAGTATCTCACCGGTATCCGGACGCTCCACGCAGAGGACATCTCCTTTGCGGAGGATATTATTCAGAACGACAACCTGCTGGAGTTCTACATGGAAGTATCGTTCCATGCGGACGAGGTGTTCGGAACCAACGTCTGTACCACCGAGAACGATGACTGGCTGAACATCTATGCCAACTACGATCTGGATGCCCGCCGTGTCTGTGACACGCTGGAGGTGTATCTGCAGCGGGGCAACGGCGATGAGGAGGCGTTCAAGTATCGCCTCAGCGCCGAGGAACAGGCCCTGCTCCTCCCCAGGATGAACACCTACTGTCAGGAGTACTGGGGCCAAAGTCTGGAGGAGTGCAGTGCGAACTATCTGTCGGAGCAGAGTCCGGCATCCCCGGAGATGCAGATGTAGCGCCGTGTTGCCCCCTGTGGGCCGCTGTGTGCGGCTTTCAGCGGCTGACCGACCGAGTACCCCGCCCTGGGGAAACAGGCGGGGTTTGTGCCGCTTTTCGAGGGAGGTGGAGGCCGACGAAAGGCAAGCAGGAGAAAGGCCCGACGCTCCTTGTGCGCCGAGCCATTCACAACTGCCCGCAGTGCGGGCAGTTTCAGGCTTTTGGATAGGCCGTTCCTTTTGAGCCTAAACAGCAGCAGGAACGCTCCATTTTACGAGAACGCCGCTGTACCAAGGGTTTTACAGCGGTTCCAACAAACAAGGAGGTACTATGGTAAAAGGAAAACAGAAGGTAACTGTATGGATGACCCCATCTGTGAAGGAGCAGATTGAGGACACCTATCGGTCAGATAACTGTAGAACCCAAAGTGAGTTCATCGAAAAAGCAGTGGAATTCTATCTTGGCTATCTGCATACCAAGAACGCCGGCGCCTTTCTGCCCGAAGCACTCTCTGCCATGATGACCGGCACACTGGATTACTATACCGGGCGCATGGGCTCGCTCCTGTTCAAGCAGGGCGTGGATCTCCATGTGCTGGGACAGATCATCGCTTACGACACCGACATCGACGAAGGCGAATACCAGCGCCTGCGCGGAAAAGCCATCCGGGATATGAAGCGCACCAACGGGCGCATCTCCTTCAAGGACGCACTGGACTTCCAGAAGTCGGTGTAACCCATGGCAAAGCTCGTACAGAAAAGCGGCTATATCCAATCGGACAAGGCCGGCGGGTACATGAAGTACATCGCCACCCGTGAAGGCGTGGAGAAGCTGTCCGGAAACGGTCCGGTTACCAAAGGCCAGCGGGAGCTGATCCAAAAGCTGCTCCATGACTTTCCCGATGCTGCGGAGCTGTTCGAGTACGAGGACTACTGCAAGACCCCAACGCTTGGAACTGCCTCCGCATTCATCACCATGGCGCTGGATGCAAACCTTCATGAGATGAACTCAGAGAGCGGATACATGTCCTACATTGCCACCCGTTCTCGTGTGGAGCGTCACGGCGCACACGGCCTGTTCAGCTCCGCTCCGGCAGTTGACCTGAATGCAGCCATGTCCGAGCTGGAGGCCCATGAAGGAAATGTGTGGACCATCATCTACTCCCTGCGCCGGGAAGATGCCGCCCGCCTGGAATACGACAACGCGGATGCGTGGCGCACTCTGCTCATGATGCACACACAGGATCTGGCCAGGGCTATGCGGATACCGGTGGATCACTTCCGCTGGTACGCAGCCTTCCACAATGAGGGACATCACCCCCATATCCACATGATGGTCTGGTCGGACAATCCCAAGGAGGGCTTCCTGACCAGAGAAGGCATTGCGGCCATGCGCTCCAAGCTGACCAACACTATCTTCCGGGATGAGATGAATCAGATCTACGAGCGGAAGGATGTAGCCTACAAAGATCTGGTCGAGACAGCCCAGGACACCATGCGGGAGCTGATCCACAGGATGAATCACCAGCTCTGCGACAACCCCGTCATCGAGGAGCAGATGCGCCAGCTGGTGCAGGCTCTGGAAACCACCACCGGGAAAAAGCAGTATGGCTATTTGAAAAAGCCACTGAAAGCGTTGGTGGACACCATCGTGGATGAGCTGTCCCGACAGCCGGAAGTAGCGCAGTGCTACGAAATCTGGAATCAGATCCGGGACGAGCTGAACGAGTGCTACGGCAGCCGCACACCACGGGAGCATCTCCCGCTCTCCCAGCAGAGGGAGTTTCGCAGAATCAAGAACGACATCATCCGGGAGGCCGAGAACATCCGTCTCGGCCTCCCAACTTTTGAAGATGAAGCACTGCAGGACGAGCCTGAGCCGGAGGAAGCACAGGAGGAACATCGATCCACCAGCGTATACGATCAGGCACAGCGCTACCGTGCCGCCAAATCCGTGCTGCAGGATGTCTATGCGCTGGATGAGGAACACGCGGAAGCGGTTCGGGAGCTGGAGCAGCTCTGGGCAGAGGGATATACGGTGGCAGCCCACCAGCTGGGTAAGTTCTACCGGGACGACCTCTCCACCATGCGGGATCATGAAAAAGCCGAGCGGTGGTTTCGATTGTCCGCAGAGGCCGGAAATGACTTCTCGGAATACGCCCTTGGGAAACTGCTCCTTTCTCAGAAACGCACAGCGGAGGCATTGCGCTGGCTGGATAAGGCTGCCGGGCATGGAAACCAGTTTGCCCAATATCGTTTGGGAAAGCTCTACCTCGCCGGCGAGTCTGTAAAGAAGGATGTGAGAAAAGCTCTGGAGTACCTGACCGCTGCCGCCGAACAGGGAAATTCCTTTGCCCAATATACCCTGGGCAAGCTGTATCTCCTGGGCCGGGATGTGGAGCAGGATCGGGAGCAGGCCAGGGAGTGGTTCACACGCTCAGCCGCCCAGGGCAACCAGTACGCTCAATTCTTCCTCGACCGCTTCGACCAGTTCCGTGATCCGTCCGTGATGCTGGCGGCAACCAAGCTGCTCCATCACATGAGCCGGATCTTCCGGGATAATTCTGTACCGCCTCATAACCCGGCCGGAATCCGCATTGACTCCAAACGGCGCACACGCCTGATGGAGAAACGTATGGCCATAGGCCACAAGGCAGACGATCACGAGGAGCAGGTGTCGTATCAGCAGACCATGTAACAGGAGGGAACCATGTCAACCTATATTCACTTTACAGAAGAGCAAAGGCAGCGTGCCGCCGCTGTGGACTTGGAGGAGTTCCTCCGGTTCCGTGGCGAGAAGCTGATTCCGTCCGGCAGAGAGAAACGGCTGGCCAAGGACCACAGCGTCACCGTCCGCGGAAACGAGTGGTACGACCATGCCGAGGAGAGGGGCGGTCACGCCGTCAGCTTTGTGCAGCGCTTCTACAACCTCAGCTATCCCGAAGCGGTGACCATGCTGCTGGGCGGAGAAGTGGGTACCATCTACCCCTCTGCCGCAGAGCGGGTGGTGGAGCCGCCAAAGCCCTTTGTCCTGCCGCCGGTCCACTCCGATATGCGCAGGGTCTATGCCTATCTGGTGAAGCATCGGAACATTGACCGAAGTGTGGTAGCCCACTTCGCCAGGGAAAGGCTCCTGTACGAAGATGCGAAATACCACAATGCAGTATTTGTGGGCACAGATGAGGAAGGCGTCCCGCGTCACGCCCACAAACGGAGTACCAACAGCTACGGAAAAGCCTTCCGGCTCAATGTGGAGGGCTGCAATCCCCGCTACAGTTTTCACCATATGGGAACAGACGAAAGCCTCTATGTGTTCGAGGCGCCCATCGATATGCTCTCCTACATCACGCTCCATCCGGAGGACTGGCAGCGCCACAGCTATGTGGCCTGCTGCGGCACCTCCATCCAGCCGGTGGCGAAGATGCTGGAGCGGATGCCCCAGATTCACACCGTGCTGCTTTGTCTGGACAACGACGAGGCTGGCCACCTGGCCAACCAGCGCATGATGGCCCAGCTGGAAGCGGACTACACCGTGGAACGGCTCGTTCCGGAGAACAAGGACTGGAACGATGACTTGACTACAGTCAGAGAACAGAAATGCGAGGTGAACACATTATGCCAGAGTTTTGGATAACTCTGTTGGAGCAGCTCAAGGAGTCAAAGGTGGCTCTCCTGATTCTGGCCGGCGCCGGAATGTTTCTTGTCATCGGAGGACTTGCTGCGCTGTCCCACTGCTACACCCTGAGCGGCATCAAGTCCAGGACGGTGGGCGACGGACAGCACGGTACCGCGAGGTGGGCCACCGCAAAGGAGATCAAAAAGATCTATGCCCATGTCCCGTTCCGGGTCAGGGACTGGCGCAGCGGCCACAACCGCCCCGCGGAGCAGGGGCTGGTGCTGGGGTGCAAGGGCAAGAAGGGCGAGCTTACCGCTCTGGTGGACAGCGACGATATCCACTGCCTCATGATCGGCGCTTCCGGCATCGGCAAGACAGCCTATTTCCTCTATCCCAATCTGGAATATGCCTGTGCCAGCGGCATGAGCTGGCTGGCGCTGGACAGCAAGGGCGACCTTGCCCGGAATTACGGAACCATCGCCAAGGAGTGCTATGGGTACAATATCTCTGTTATCGACCTGCGTAATCCCACCCGCTCGGATGGCAACAATCTGCTGACGCTGGTCAACCGGTACATGGATATCGCCCGAAAGGAGCCGGGGAATCTGGCGGCCCGCGCAAAAGCAGAAAAATACGCCAAGATCCTGTCCAAGACCATTGTCAACCCGGACGGCGATGACAGCAACCGTGGGCAAAACGCCTTCTTCTACGATGCCGCCGAAGGTCTGCTCACCTCTGTCATCCTGATGCTGGCTGAGTTCCTGCCGCCCGACGAAGACCATCCCCAGGAGCGCCGACACATCGTCTCCGTGTTCAAGCTGGTGCAGGATCTTCTGGAACCCAGTGGCGTCAAGGGCAAGAGCCACTTCCAGCTTCTGATGGGCAAGCTGCCTCCGGACCACAAGGCGCGGTGGTTCGCCGGAGCCGCCCTCAACAGCGCCGAGCAGGCCATGGCCTCCGTCATGTCCACGGTCCTGTCCCGGCTGAATGCCTTCTTGGACAGCGAACTGGAGCAGATCCTGTGCTTTGACAGCGCCATCGACGCCGAGAAGTTTGCGTCGGAGAGGTCCGCCATCTTCCTGATCCTGCCGGAGGAGGACACCACCAAGAACTTTATGGCCGGTCTGATGATTCAGAATCTCAGCCGGGAGCTGTTTGCCGTGGCCGATGAGAACGGCGGCAAGCTGAAAAACCGGGTGGTGCTGTTCTGCGACGAGTTTGGAACCATGCCGCCCTTTGATATTCTGCCCCTGTTCTCCGCCGGTCGATCTCGCCGGCTGACGCTGGTACCCATCATCCAGTCGTTGGCGCAGCTGGAGAAAAACTACGGCAAGGAAGGCTGCGAAATCATTCAGGACAACTGCCAGGACACCATCTTCGGCGGTTTCGCCCCCAACAGCCAGACTGCGGAAGTCCTGTCCAAAGCCCTGGGCAGCCGCACCGTCCTCTCCGGCTCGGTGAGCCGAGGGAAGAACGATCCCAGCCAGAGCCTGCAGATGATGGAACGGGCACTACTCACCCCTGACGAGCTGAAATCCATCCCCAAGGGCAGCTTCATTGTCATGAAAACCGGTACCCATCCCATGCGGACCCGGCTCCAGCTCTTCCTGAACTGGGGCATCACCTTCGGGGAGCCGTACACTGTGCCGGAGCGGGCAAACCGAGCGGTGGCCTATGCCAATCGTGTGGATCTGGAACGGAATCTTCCGAAGTCTGCCAAGGCAGAGGAAGCAGCGGAACACCGGGGCTATGCGGTGTCCGGACACGGCGGTATGGCGCATGAACCAGTACAGGAGAGAACCCGAAAGCGGGGTAAAAGTATCAAATCCATGGAGGAAGAAAACACATGAGCTACTTTGGAACCATCTACGCCGACACCGAACTGCCCTCCAGAGCAAGGGCAGTTTATATGTACCTGCGGGATCGGTCAGACGCTGAGGGCAAGTGCTGGCCCGGCATCAAGACCATCGCCTCGGACATGAAGCTGTCCCGCTCCACGGTCAAGCGGGCTGTATCCGATTTGGAAAAAGCCGGATATCTGGTCAAAGCCCCCCGATACCGTCCCAACGGCAGCAGTACCTCCAATCTCTATACTGTAAAATAAAGAGAAAGTGGTTTGTACCAAAAAGTTGTACAAACCACTTTTGAAGGAATCGAATTTTTAAAACCTTCCACCAAGGGGAGGCTGCGCTCATGTGCTGGACCCAGGGGCGGTTCATTGTGAACCGCCCAGAAGGACTCACTCTAACTGAGATTTAATGCAGAGAAAGAAACTAACGGAAGAACGGCGGGGACTTGTCGGCAATGCGCTCCCGGCAAGTCCCTGCTTTTCTTCTGCCGGAGAGATTGTGCGTTCGCATAAAATTGCGATACGCTCTTGAAGATAATAGAGATTAGCGGTAAAATATAAGTCAAGTGTGCATTAAGGCCCGTTCTTTGAGAATCACCTTACAAAATATCTGTATTATCTGGAAGAAGGAGAGAGTACATGGCGCTTTCTTATAACCGTATGTGGAAGTTACTTGTAGATAAGAAAATGAGCAAAGCGGATTTGAGAAAAGCCGCAGATATTGCGCCGAATACAATGACAAAGCTACGGCGAGATGAAACGGTAAATCTCGCTATTTTGGGCCGTATATGTGAGACCCTCGACTGTGATTTCGGCGATATTATGGAATATGTAAAAGAATCAAAAAATAGTTCAAACACGCAAACATCTTCAAAGGAGTAGTTGTATATGGCAGAGAGGCAACCGTCCTGGGATAAATATGAAGCCGCTATCCTGTTAGAAGGGATCCTTGCCTCTATGAAAGGCGAGCTCACACGCTCAGACGCAGTTAAGGCAGTATCTCACGATTTAAGAGCAATGGCAGTTCATCGGGGCATAGAAATTGATGCGGTGTATCGTAATACAAACGGAATCTCATTTCAAATGAAAAGCATGGAGTCAGCATATTTGGGACGCACAGTTTTCAAACCGGCTACCAGACTTTTTACAGGGGTTGCAAGTTTGTATCATGACTCCCATGACGAGTATCAAAAATTACTGAAGGAGGCAAGAGCAAGAATGCGTGTCAGCATGGAAAGCTTTTGTTCCTCACTTTCATACCCGCCCGCATTGTAATCTATGGCCCCTAACAGCACATCAATCCACTCGGAAGTTGTAAATTCATTCCGAACATCCTTGTAATAATCAAGGTCAATAGTATAAGGGCAGAAATTTGTAAATCCAGTAAGGCGAATTTTCCCTGGAATTTTAGGCTTCGCAGTGTCATCCGGGGGTCGATAGCCGAGCTCGACCACACCCCAGACCTCCTGCCCACTGATAAGCTCTCCACGATACTGATCCCATGTAGACACATCAATCATGGTTTCTTTATTTGTCAAACCGAAGTCGGGCAATGAAAAGGTGATTTCTCCGGTTTTTATGCTTATATCGACAGAAATCTTGGTCAGGAGTTTGACACGCTCGTTATCGTTAATGATTCTATCTTTGATTCTGACCCATTCTTCTTTATTCGGAAGATAGGTGCGGATAAAATCCGTAAGTTCGTCTATGTCCAGATTACCTTCATCATCAGCAAACTTTTTGAGCAGCCAGTCTCTCAAAAACGATGGCAGACCTAACGCAGAAAAGAAGTTGCTTTTCTTCAAATCCTTGTAGACGACCATTTCATCGAAACAATCCCGAAGTTTTTCGGTCACGAGTATCCCTCCTTACAGAATGTTCTTTTCGCTGCCGCTTTCTTTTTTCACTCGAAGTGGCAGGCCAGTGGCAACAGGCATTCCACCGGCAAATACATCTACGCTGTATGTCTTGGCACGACGAATTTCAGTCATTTCCTCAACAACATAGAAATTATCAGCAGTCGGTTTTGCTTCGTAGGTATGACCGTCTATTACGACGCTGACATCCACCAACTTTTCCGTAGAAAATACTTTAATGGCAGCTTTCTTGCGGAAACTAACGAAAATTTCGGGGATACCCGTAAATGTTGCAGTTGAATCAATCGGCATTATTTTAACTTCAACGGCATCGTTAAGATACGAAATCTCGATAATCGGTACGGTAACTTCCTCCAATGTTGCGCCGCCATGAACCTCAACATTCGCTTTCCGGCTTCCCTTAAAACGGTCATAATTGGCAAGCGCCCAGAAATCTTCCGCATCCGTGGCACTGTCCGGCCTCTCATCGACCTCACTTTTCGGACAACATCTCCCAGAGTGCTTCCCGCTTGATTGCATTTCCCATAGATTTTCGGTTCCGTGAATTACAGCAAGCCGACTGGCACCATGGTCTGCAATTAAGATGGCCTTTTGATAGTCGCCGTTTGTGAGGTTTGTTTTGATTTTCTTCAGGAGTTCATCAATCAGCTCCAGTTCACGAATCAAATGAATCGGGAGCTTACGATCCTCTCGACTATAATCATAGCCTTCCTCACCGTGATGCTTGATTTTATCTATCTTATCAACAGAGATGATGGGGAATCGATCTGTGGATAGGACATCCCAAAATTCCTTGTTCCGACTGGTGATGGATGGAAGCTCACATCTGCACACAGTAACTTTCGCCATGAGTTTAAGTGCATGACATCTGGACATGATATAGCCAAGATACTCCACGCCCATTGCATCTGTAAAATAAGTCTGGGTATCCGTTACATCAATTCCTTCTATCACAGAACTGCGTGGCGGGAGAATTCTGTTATAATCCCGATCGACTGCTTGCTTTTCGACAAGTGTCATGAAGTCCGGGAAAATCTTATTGACAACCTTCTGATATTTGTACTCCTGGAAATAGTTATCAAGCAGTTCACTTTTGAAATGGTACGCTGTCAGATACGCCCGAAGATCAGGATAAATTCGCTCCAATATATCAAGAAGTTCTGCTCTCCCGAAGTCCTCACTGTATCTATCCAACAGCTTGAAAATAAGCTCCTTTTCCTGAAGGGTATTGTCTGTCAGGTAGCAGAGCGCATATTTCCCCTTGCTTTGGACTATCTTGCAAAATCCACTGACCTCATCAAGTGGGTTTTCAATGGAATTCAAAAGGTCTTTTCTTTGTCTATATTGGGAAATAAAGTCTTTGTCGGTCGGATCTTCCTCTAAGATAGTACGATACAAGCTGTGAATCAGCCCGGATGGGGAAGTAGCCGTTTCTATTGCCTTGTTGAAGTAGGAGTTGTTTCCCGCATGGAACAGTTTGAGCCCGATAAAGTACAACCAAAGCCATTTCTTGTTAGAAGCTTTTTGTTTGTAAGTAGAGATAACAATATCCAAATTGTTGACGCTCCCTATTTGGGCGGAAATCAACTGTTGCCAAGAAGAATATTTCCGAAACTCTGTCAAAGCATACTGCCAGTTCTCTTCATCTCCGTAACTTTCTGGCAGTACAGATGTCATTGCGTCCAAATGACACAATACTTCATAAGGATTCTTCAAATCTGAGATCGTATAGAGCGAAAACGGATACTGATCCTTGCTTTTTGCAGTCTCGATGTATAGAATCTCTGCTGCGGCTGATTCCACCGCCTTGGCCATGCCTCGAAGCCCTTTTACCAGCGCACTTGCGTCCGTAGGTTGAATGCCCTCTGCGGTAAAAATCAGCTTAGGACGAGCGGATGGTATCCCCTCTAAAACGCAAATTCTGCTATCAAGGCGCCTGTCATTTTTAATAAGGGTATGCAAGTATTCCACACATTGAAAGGTGAGGATAACTGCATGGCCCTCAGTGCTCATAGATAGATATCCCTCATCACTAAAGCTGTATGCTTGTTCCTTAAAATACATATTTTTCGATGTGGCTAACGGGCACACAAGACATCCTGCACGGCTATTTCCTTTTTTATAGGCATCATTTATCAAGAGTTGTCTCTCATAGATATAGGAAAACAATTCGGCGGAGTTCCATTCAAGGATTGGGTGGCAGCTATATTGTCCACGAACTTTCTCTCCGTGACTAATACCTTCGTATTCACTTCGAGAAGCACTTTCATCTCCTCGGATTCCTGTGAAGGCCATTCCCCTAAAATGAGGATTATTGGTATACTCTCTCAGTAAGATGATTTGAGGCGCAGTTTTATGCACACTACAACACCATCGCATCGTCTGCGCTGGCGGTCCAAATTCCCTCCATGTGACTTTCGGGTCGAAGTCAGACTTTGCTCTTAAAAATTCAATCTTTGCGTCTTTACAGTGCTGTTCAATCTCTTCGACTATTTTATATGTATCCGGGAATTCCATTCCCGTATCGCCAAATAGCACTTTGAATTTATTGTGCGGCAAAGCACGCTGCACCAGATCGAGGGCTACTACACTATCCTTGCCGCCACTGAACGCCACATAGAAGACATCGACCCGATCCATGTATTCAACATAAATGTTGTATATTTTCTTTATTGTTTCTGCGGCCAGTTTCTCCAACAAATCCCGGTTCTTTTCGACCATAGCGGGAATATCAACAAAGCGGAGAGGTTGTCCATCGGGCTCTGGCTCGTCCATAATCACAATTTCAGGTGGGGTATAAAGACTGCCGCCTTTGGTCTTGGCAACCTGCCGTCCCCGGTAGAAATAATTGTTGGCTTCCGCCCACATATAGGGGTAGGAGTCATTCTTTGCATAATTCCAATACCGGTCAAATCCAAGAATATCCAGTTCTTTGTAATACACCGGACGAGGTTCCTTACTGAAGGAAAGCGGTGAGCTGTTCAGCAGCAGTCCGCCCGTCTCGGCATCCCAGGTATATGAGTACATATTAGTCGGTGTCCTTCCTTTGCCTCTGTGCTTTTGCTCTGATAATGAGCGATTCTATTTCTGAGTATCTACGGCGGGCAAGATATCCATTGTCACTCAGATATTGAAGCACGGGGGCTTTTTTCATCTCTATTTGATTGTTGTTGGCCAGCAGGTCAATGATCAAGTCATCAAAGCTGCCGATGCCTGCGGAACGCTTCACAATTGCACCGGCGCATTCAGTTCCATTAAAGCTGCTATGTAGGAGCAGATATTTCTGACTGTAACTTGCCACATAATGTTCCAACAAGAAGCTGTTCCAGGGAAATCCCACATAGGGGAGTGCGCCAAAGTTCGTTACTTCCGGCAAGGGAATATACTTTTCCGTACAGATTCGGTCCAGCACCTCATCTATGTCAGCAACGGGGAACTGGGCCGCTGCTTTCGATACAAATTGATCCCGGCTGATTCTCAGGCTGTTTTCGTAAACGGTATCAAAGTATATGGTCGTAGCGAGGCTATCCGCCAATCCCTGAAGCTCAGACAGCGTGAAACTATCATGACTTCTTGCATATTTTGCAAACACATCCACCATCGAGATTTCCTGACCCGAGCGGCTGATGATATTTCCTTTGAACGAAAATTTATCACCTAATTTTGCCTTTAGTGCATCCCGGAACCCATACACGGAGAGGGTGTGATTTTCCTCTATGATATAGGGATATTTTGCCCGGATTGCATCATAAAGCTCATTACCACCAATGAAATCCCTTTCGTCAATGGTCCTCTGGATGATTTCAGCAATTCCATCCAATTCTTCATCAGACAAATGGACAATACTTTCGTGGAAGTATTCGCTGCGGCCATTGTTGACGAATTCAACATTGCTGGCAAGGATCAACTTTATTTTACTCTGTGGAAGATGCGGCAGTGCAGCAAAAAGCTCATCATAAGTCGCCGGTCTTCCAAAGTTTTGCAAGCAAGAGCGAACTTCCGATAGCGGGTCCATGCTGACATCGGGCGTTTTCGATATAAAACTTCTGTTGATGAAAAATCTTCCGTTTCCGATAGAGGTCAAGTACGCTTTCAGCATATCGGCATCGTGAATATGGTAGTCCAAGAACACATCAGAAAATTCGGCAAAAATCGCTTGATAATAAATAGCTGCTTTCCCGTCTGCAAAGGCGCTCTCGATGTAATCCAGCAGTTCTTCCTTTCGATCTTCGCTCAACATGACATCTGGGAGAAAGGCTTTCCCCTCGTAAAGAATGCATGGACAGTTTAACATCGGTGGCTACGAGGGGAAATCTGATGCAGGCATCATCTTCCTGGGTAACATCGCACAGGATAATATGGATGAGTGGCAGAATATGTTCTCCGAGCTGCCCTCACTATTTCAAGAAAGTGCATTGGTAGACCGAATCCATGGTTTCATCAAGGGTTGGGATATACCAAGAATGAATGATGATTTGAAGCTGTCCGGCTGGGCGTTAAATTCAGAATACTTCTGCACCATTTTGCACGAGCTTCGCAATGATGTGAGTTATAGAGCGATTGTTGATCAAATTATTGATGTTCCTGATAGGGCAGATACCCGTGACACGGAGGCCGTAAAGCGCATTGCAACAGCATATTTGAAGCTGTTGTTCCCGAATGTGCGGAGCGCACGGGACATCAATCCAAAGGGATTCCAGCAATATTGCCTTCGTCCTGCTGTCCGTATGCGTAAAATCATCAAACGGCAGCTTGGGATTCTCGATGTGGAGTTCAAGGGTAAGGATGTGCCTTCTTTCTCGCTGAAGGAGATTCCTTATGAAAATTGATTGTATCATCTGCGGTAAAAATAATCTTAACAAGAACACCATCGGTATTAACAAAAAACTATTGGGCGAAGACATGGAGAATTTCTACTGTATGGATTGCCTTGCCGAATATCTTGGGTGTACTGTTGAGGAATTGCTTGATAAAATCGAGGAGTTCAAAGAGGAAGGCTGTAAATTATTTGAATGAGGTGGGATTGTGAAGCGTTTTATCTATGCGGATAATGCAGCCACAACACAACTGGATATTGATGCGTTTGAGGCGATGCAACCATATCTTTTAGAAGAATACGGAAACGCTTCGCAGCCCTATTCATTTGCGAGAGCGCCCAAAAAAGCTCTGCGGGAATCGAGGGAAATCATTGCCCAGTGTATTGGCGCTCAACCTGACGAAATATTTTTCACTTCAGGTGGTACGGAAAGCAACAACTGGGCAATAAAGGGAACTGCATTTCTCGACCCGGAAAAACACGGATTTATAACATCAGCCATTGAGCACCATGCGATTTTGCGTCCGTGCGCTGATATTGAAAGAATGGGCTATCCCGTTTTTTATCTGCCGGTAGATTCTACCGGCAAAGTAAATACCGCAACGCTGTCAGAACACATTGCACCGGATACTCGGCTGGTTTCTATTATGGCCGCCAACAACGAGATAGGCTCCATTCAGGACATTCCAGCGTTAGCTGCCATTGCTCATTCCGTTGGCGCAATGTTTCATACCGATGCTGTTCAGGCGGTTGGACATATCAAAATAGATGTGAACGATCTTGGTGTAGATATGCTTTCTGCTTCCGCCCACAAATTCCATGGTCCCAAAGGTATCGGCTTCCTGTATGTCCGAAAAGGGACGCCGCTGGCTCCATACGCAAGTGGCGGCAGTCAGGAAAACCACATGAGGGCGGGCACAGAGAATATCGCATCTATTGTAGGTATGGCGGCTGCATTAAAAAAATGTGTAGATGGAATGAAAGATACAGCGGAGCATTTAACTCGGCTGGAAACCAAACTAATCATGGGCTTGTCAGATGCGAATGTACGATTTTCCAGAAATGGGAGCGCAGCACATATCCCCGGGAACATCAGTCTCTCTTTCCCCGGCTACAGTGGTGAAGCCCTCTTGCACCGATTGGATTTGATGGGAATCTGTGTCTCTACTGGTTCAGCCTGCAATAGCAGAGAAACACAAATATCCCATGTGTTGCAGGCGATTAAACTGGAGCCAGAACTGGCAAAGGGAACAATACGATTGTCGTTAGGAAAGAACAATACAGAAGGCGATATCGACGAAATCGTTGATGCACTTTTGCGAATTTTGAAGTAGAGCTTCTATTGAATACGATAACAATCATCAGCACTTGCTGGATGTGATGAAGTCCCTGTAAGGTGGTGTCATGATGAGCGAAGAACAACCCCTGATTGATTTTAGCCAAATCCCAGAATATGAAATGAAAGCCCTCTGCCGTACACTGCTGCAATCTTGCAGGGAGTTCTATTCCGACCCCAAGAATGTTGAGAAATTTGAACGGTGGAAAGCAGAGCGTGACAAGGAAAACAGAAAAGAGGTGTGATGATGTCAAGGACGATAACCGTAAAAGGAGTTGGCAGAGTCTCCACTCCGCCGGATTACATCGTCATCTCCATGAGCCTTGAAGCGCAGGATACGAACTACGAAAAAGCGATGGAACAGGCCGCACTCCAGATTGACTATCTAAACAAGGCGCTGGAATCTGTCGGATTTAAGAAGAAGTCTGTAAAAACCGTGAATTTCAATGTTCGCACAGACTATGAACGAGTAAAAGACAGAAACGGCAACTATAAAAGCGTATTCAACGGATATATCTGCAATCACCGGCTCAAAGTTGAATTTGATTTCGACACAAGGCGGCTGGCGCAGTCCCTTTCCGCAATCTCAAAATGTCTTGCCAAACCAGAGCTGTCCATCGCCTTCACAGTAAAAGACCCGTCTGCGGTCAACAAGAAGCTTTTGAAATCCGCAACGATCAACGCACGGGAAAAAGCGGAAATTCTTTGCGAAGCCTCGAATGTGGCGCTGGGAGATCTGCTCGCCATCGACTATAATTGGGGCGAACTCAATGTTGTCTCACGCACTGAATATATGCTTGATGAAAAGTGCTTGGCGATGCCGATGGGAGCCATGGCCGATATGGACATCGAACCGGATGACATTGATGTAAGCGACACAGCCACTTTCGTCTGGGAGATTCGATAATCAGAATGTGAGGTGCGGAAATGACTTGGGATGAATATTACGAAAAGTTCTATGACTGGGCGACGAGTACACAGATTCGACGGCTTTCCGCCCTCACCTCCTATGGCTCCCCGGCTGAAGTCACCGAAGTAGCTATGGAATTGTGTGATGAAAAGGCCGCAAGTCGGCTGATAAACAGAGCCTTGGATGCCGGTGTCACCTTTCAAGTCGAGAATATTGAGGATTTGAATTGCTGCGTGGATACAGCGACGATGAAGCGTGTCGTTTCCTCCGTCCAAGGAACACTTTCCGATGAAGCGTTGGATACCCTCACCGGCTGCATGGATGATGAAGTATTCCAGACACTTCTGAAAAAGGCTACGAGCGACCAATATGCACCGGCAACGATTATGGAGTTGGTTGACTGCGCAGATGAAGAGACCTTCAAAACGATGGTAATGAAAGTCACGGGATGCTTTGACGCTGAGCAGCTTGATATTTTGAGGGATTATCTTGACCAGGCAACTATCGAGACTCTGATTGAGAAATCGTTACAGGGCAAGGTGCGGTTCGCTCCGCAGCAAATCATGGAGTGGCTCGATTTTGGAATTTCGGAATCCCTCATTGAAAAAATGTCGCTGACCGCCCAAGGGACATTTGATGCCAATCAAGCTGAGGAGTTGTATGATGTACTCCCAGACGATACATATTTGAAGATTGCGAAAAAGCATCATCTGGAACTTCACAATGAGCCCATCTACGAGGACATATCTTATCAGGAATCCGCAGCACCTCGATTGGGCTTTTGGGGAACGCTATTCGCTGCGATTGCCGGAATCAATGCAGTTTCCCGGCACAGCGAACGACACCAGCATAACGGACATTGTAACGGGGACTGCGCCAACTGCCCTCCCCACTATGGGTATCGCTATGGACGATGGTACTATGGCCACGGTCATCAATACGGCTGCGAGTTTGGAGGTAACAAAGGCGATGGCAGCATGGATTGATGAGGTGCATTGATGTTTGGAAAAAAGAAAAAGGCTCCTGCGCCGGCCTTCGATGTGACGCAAAAGCTGAAGAAAACCTGGTATGGCGGCAAGAAACGGATTCCTACCACAAAGGCGGAACAGCGCAAGATGAAGGAGGCAATCCTGAAGGTTTATCCCGAGGCGATTGTCATAGATGATAATGCAAAGCGGCAAAGGGAACTGGATTGGATAGATCGAATTAAGGAATACGATGCCTTGTTCAATGACTAAGGCTATAAAGCCACCGAGAAGATAGCAGAGGGAAACCCGCTACAACATGGTCAGAGCATCCAATTTAATGTAATGATCCGTTTTTATCCAGCATCATTGCCACCTGAAAGATGAACTCTTCCGGTGTCGGTCTGTCGCTTTTGAATGACATCATATCCCATAACTTTTGCGCCTCCTTGTCATGGTGATCGTAAGCATGATCAATAGCCAACTGCATTTCACGGAGTACATTTTCTGGCGTGGTTCCGTTCTCCCTGGCAATTTTCGCAATAATCTCTTCAAAGTTTTTCATGGATATTCCTCCGTCTTTAGACTTTTCTCTTGTTCTTTGGCGCAAGTATAACATCATAAGAATGTCGAAATCACTCACATTTTGACAGAGGAAAAAGAAAAAGCGTGGAAGAGCCGAAAGCTCTTCCACACTCATCTATCTACCAATACAGACACTACTTTTAAGACCCGCATCCTTTCTTCGTGAGGGAGCGCCTCGATGGCGGCAGAAAGCTCCGAAGCAACTCCGGCAGTCGCTCGATCCACCACATCCACCAGAAGGTCATCCGCAGATACGCCAAGCACATTTGCAATCGCTACGAAAGTGTCCATCCTCGGAATCTTGGTTCCGCGTTCAATCACGCTCACATGGGTCGGGCTAATGTCAATGCAGGCGGCAAGATCTTCTTGTGTCATGTTCTTTTTCTCCCTTGCAGCCTTGATTCTTTGTCCAACTGCTCTTGCATCCATCCTGCCACCGCCTCCTTTAGAACTCGCTTTTGTTCTAAAGAATAGTATAGTGGTGATGGCCTGATTCATACAGAATCCAAAGAACGAGGTATAATTCTAAAGAACTGTTTACGCGGATAACTTTCAGCAAAGATAGAAAAATCGAGTATCAGGTAAGGCAGTATTGATTGACTGCGCTTTTGATAGCACGCACCAATCAATCGTTTTTTTCAATCTGCATCCAGCGGCGCACTGACTCGAACAGTGCAGATGGCTTCACGCAAGACCTCATGGTCGAGCTGTCCTGGCGCTGCCGCAGTAATAGTTTACAACACGATCCGCCCCGATGCCCGAATGCCTTGTAGTCTCCACCGCATCGATACTGGTGCCAAAGAACAGAAATTCCCAGCCATATAGGAGGACTCTTCTTCGGTTTGGTCGCAGGGAAAGCAGTAATCACAAAATTCCTCGAAAGCATTCACTCTCGATATCGGCGATCTCATCCAGTGGGATTTTCGTCCCATCGGTCAGAACAAATACTCGCTCATAATAGTCAATCCGTTTCAGACTGCCGGTGTGGGATGTATAGGAGCCTCCGGCCTTCCTCTCATCCGGGACGAAGTAGGTAATGGTGATCTCCGGTCGGTCTGCTATGATGTCCTGAAGGTACTGCTGTTTCCGGTCCAGCTCCTCCCGCACTTCCTCCCCAATCTCCACTTTTGTATCTGTCAGCCGTCCGGTTTCCTGGATGGCATCCTCGTAGCCGGTGAGAGCGGCGAAGGGGGAAAACTGTGCCGCTCTGTCCAGCATGGACATCTGCGGCCTTGTTTTGGAGACATGATGGGGCAGATGGATGATGTCATCATACTGTGTTTTCATGATTTTTGCCCCCCTCAAAAGGTGACCACAATTCCCTTGTGGTCGGATAAACGCTTGTCCACATTCCATTCTTCCAGAACTGGCCGTTTGGTGGTAACCATACTGCTTGACACGGCAATGTGGTCAATGCACTCTGTCTGTCTTTCGGTCAAAAGGGTCAATCCTGTATCACGAAACAAATCCAGAAGCGTTGTCCTTGCGGCCTGTGTGAAACAGTAGTTATCCGAGAAGGAGCAGTTAAAATCTCCGCAGACACATATCCCATCGCCCAATTCGGACAGGCGGCGAATGTCATCACACTGCCGGTGCAGTTGTTCCATGAAGGAAGAATGACGATTGCCCAGCGTACCTATGATTGTCCCATACACCAGCAGATTCCCTTTTTCCGTCTTTAGCTCAGCACAGAGGGCGGTACGCGAATCATAGGTTTGATGCAGCCGAACAACGGGATAGTTGGTGTAAAGCGAGACGCGATTTTCTGTGACGGCATAGGGAATGGTCTTATCTCCCATCAATGATGTGGTCTCGCAGCAGAAGGCATAATCGGGATGCAGCCGCTTGTCTGTCTCGGTCAGCACAAGGATGTCGGCATGGATGCCATCACATAAGCCTTGTATCTGGTCGAGCTGTTTTTTGTGCCTGAGCCGCTCCACATTCCATGTGGCAATTTTCACGCCCTATGCCCTCCAATCTGCCCGTTCCTGTCCTTGGCCGTTGCCCCTTCTTCCAAATTCATTCCCCGGAGGATCGCATTCTTGCCGAACTTCTTCTTGATGGTCAGCATAGCCGTCTGCATTTTCTGCTCCCGCTCCAATTCCTGCTTTTCCCGTTCCTGCTGCGCCTGTTGTGCGGCATAGTCGGTAAACAGGTCGAGCTGTTCAAAGCCCCCGTTTTTCACCGGCGCAGACTCTTTCGGAAGGACATGGTTCGCCACCACATTCAGCCTTCGGATGAGAAGGTTTTTGCCTACAATGCAATCAAACAACTCTGCCGCAGCGCACATTATTTTGCGTGTAGATGATGTGTGTCCGTCCAGATTGATGGTGCCATGGGCGTGTTTGGGGATCTGGCGTCCGTAATGATCCTTCACAACCGCACCGTGGTACTTTGCTTTTCTGGCCGGGTCGGTGAGGTTTTCGATGTCATAGCCCACCGTCACCACCAGCTGATCGGTGACAAGCCCCTTGTCCACCAGATCCAGCGAGAGCATATCGGCCATCTCCCGCAGGACAAGCCGTGCCTTCTCCGCATTGTAGGGACAGTGAAGCACCTGCCCGGAGCCTAAGCTGTTGGAGCTTGGCCTGTATGCCTTGATCGCCTCAATGGTGGTCGGCTCCCAGCCCCACGCATGGTCGATGAGCAACTCCGCATTTTTCCCAAAGAGTTGATACAGTAGGTCCTCGTTGCGCTCGGACATCCGCGCCACATCGCCCATGGTGAACATCCCATGCTCTTCCAGCTTCTTTGCATAGCCACGGCCTACCCGCCAGAAGTCGGTGAGAGGCTGATGCGACCACATGGTCTGCCGGTAGGTCATCTCGTCCAGCTGGGCGATGCGTACCCCGTTTTCATCCGCTGGGATATGCTTCGCCACAATATCCATGGCCACCTTACAGAGAAAGAGGTTGGTGCCGATCCCCGCCGTGGCCGTGATGCCTGTTGTCTCAATGACATCCAGTATGATCTTCATGGCAAGGTCATGGGCAGACAGCTTGTAGGTATTCAGGTAGTCGGTCACATCCATGAATACCTCGTCGATGGAGTAGACCACGATGTCCTCCGGGGCGATGTATTTCAGGTAGACCTCGTAGATCTTTGTGCTGTATTCCATGTAGTAGGCCATGCGGGGCGGGGCGATGATGAAGTCGATTTCCAGCTTCGGGTTTTGTTGCAGCTCAGAGATGAAGTGTGACTTGCCCTCCAGCACTCTGCCCGGAGCGTCGTGCCGCCGTCCGGCGTTGGCCTCCCTGACCCGCTGCCTGACCTCAAAGAGCCGCCCCCGGCCGGAAATGCCATAGCTTTTGAGGCTTGGGGTGACGGCAAGGCAGATGGTCTTGTCAGTGCGGCTTTCATCCGCCACAACAAGATTGGTGTCCATGGGGTCAAGCCCGCGCTCCCGGCATTCCACCGAAGCGTAGAAACTCTTGAGGTCGATTGCGATGTAAGTGCGCTGCTTCATGCTTCGGTACGCCTCCTTTCAGCGGCATCAGCTTTTCTTGGCTTTCTTTTTCCTCTTGGGCGCTGTTGCGCCATAGCTCATATCCAGCAGCATTTTGATCAGTTCGTCCGGCACACTGCCGTCTAAGGCAACCGAGATCCAGTTTGCCTTGTTCATGTGGTAAGCCGGAAAGATGCCGGGTTCTTTCCGCAGTGAGCCGATGAGGATCGGGTCGCATTTGAGGTTTACCACATCAATAACATCCGAGCCTGCCAGACCCAGCTTGTTTTTGGGAACATCCATCACAAGGGCAAACCATTTGCGGTTGCCCGGATGCCGGAAAACCTCGTTGTTGGGGTATTTTATCCACGGGTGGTTTGCCTCACAGGGATAGGTTTCAAGAATATATTGCTTGAACTGTCCCCGATTCATTCTGCAAACCTCCCGCTGCATTGCTCAATAGATGTGTTTTCCAAATTCATATGCCTCTTGCAGATGGTCGGTCTTGTCAATCTGTGGCTTGCCGTTGGTGTCGCCGCAGCCTCCGGCCAATAGCATCCCTCTGTCATGGAATCCGATGTAGTTGACAAGGGTAAACTGATAGTAAGAAACCGCTTGCTCAAATGTCCAGAAGAAATTGTCAGCGGAGGTCATCAGCAAGGCGCAGTCTTTGGAGGGGTATTTCTCATACCGTCCCAACGGCGGGTTGGGATCTTCCTCTGCGATGCAATAAAAGCGCTCGATCAGCGCCTTTAGCTGAGCGGAAATCGTCCAGAACAGTAAGGGTGAGGCAAAGACAATGCAGTCTGCATCCTTAATTTTGGGAACAAGCTCGTTGAAGCTGTCCTTCTGTACGCAAGGCTTTCCATACCGACAGGCGTTGCATCCCATGCAGCCCTTTACTTCCTGTTTTCTCAGTGAAATAACTTCTACGGTATGCCCCGCTTCTTTCGCACCACGGGCAAAGTGTTCCACCAACTGGGCAGTATTTCCGTTGGGTCTGCCGCCCCCTTGGATAATGAGAATGTTTTTCATCCGGAACCTCTTTTCTGCTCTTGATACAGCTTCCAATTTATTCGTACTCCACATCGTTGTCCCGGCACCAGCGCTCTGCCAGCTCCCGGTAGGCATCCGCCTGATAGTCGTACCACAGCTGCTCGATGCCGTGGAAGCGGATGGTCTGCTTGAAGCGCCGGAATGCACCCCTGCCCCGGATCGCTGCGCCGAGTTCGTTTTTCATCCTTCCCGGCGGGAGGTAGTCCACAAAGGAGTCCATGATGCTGTATTCGTGGATATCATATTTTGTCGGAAAATGCAGGAACCGCTTCGGTTCGTTCTCAACCAGAGCGGCAAGCGCCTCGTCGGTCTCACCAGTGACCCACGCATCGGGCAGATAAACCGTTTCGTTGGTTTTGGTGTCGTAGAGCATCGTGTAGGCATCGCTGGCCTGTTCGATTGCGTCTATGACTGTTTGCAGCTTGATTTTCATATGCTCACCGTCCGCAGCACTTTTTGAACTTCTTACCGCTGCCGCAGGGACAGGGATCATTCCGCCCCACCTTCTTCGGCTTAGCAGCAGTTTGAGCCGCTGCAATCTCTTTCAATAAACTCATACGCAGTTCTTCACTTGGCATATCCATCGTCAAGATCCCCTGCCGCAACTCTTCGGGATTCATGGTTCCGTCCGCAATGGCCTGACGGATGTTCGGACCAAAGGAAAGGGATTTGGGGATGCGTTCTTCCGGGGGAAGTAAGGCAAAAAGTTCATCAGGAGTATGCCCTCGGTTGCATTGCATCCGCACATGGTTGTGAAAGGGGGTATAGACCTCGGCAAAATCGCCTACATCCACTTTGCGGCGGAACTCCACGCCAATCTCATCCAACCGGTTCAGCACATCCTCCAATCCGGCGTTCATGCAGTGGAGGCCATAGTAGATGTCTACGAAAACCGCTTCCATCTTGTCCTCCGGCACGGTGGTTTTGGTCAGGAGGAAGGTGCGGAATGCTTCCGCTTCTGGGGTGTTCTCCCAGTAGAAGGGATTGTCGTAGGCCAGAAGCTCCTTTTTGTCCGGCACATAGTAGGGTTTTCCCTGATGGCCCCGTAAGACCTCGTGATAGGGATCAAGATCCTCGTCGATCAGCTGCACGTCGATGACCTCATATTCCATCAGCTCCGTTTCGGGGCCGTCGTAATAGAGTTCAGACTTGCCGAGGATGTAGTAGTCCTCACACTCATGCCGCGCGATTTCGGCAAAGGCCAGAAACTCCTCCCTGGTTACAAGGGATTTATTCTGGGAGGCGATGATCCCATAGAGCTTGTGCAGGGGGATAATGCCGTACAGATTGGCGGCGGCATTAAAATACTTCCGCAGGAGCCGGGAAGTGGCGTCCTTCAGCGGGATCTCCCGATAGAGGGCGTTCAGTTTTCTTCGCCCGTATATCTCCGGCATCGGGATATAATAGGGTTCCTCTCTGCTCATTCCGCTTCCTCCACGATTCCAAAGTCAATGAGAATATTCTTGTCAGCATGGGTAGGATAGACAATGCCGGTCATCTCGTAGGCGTACCGCTTGGTCTTACGGAAATCCTTTGTCCGCTCCGGAGCGAAGGCGGCGGTCTCATACTTTTCGTATTCCGACAGACCGGCAAGGTCATCCGCAGCTGCCTTGATGAGTGCGTCGGTCACATCGTAGATGTCTTTTCCATACTCCACAGCCACCAGCTCGTGCTTCTTCACATCCTTGTCCAGATTCCCGAAGGAACGATACAGCAAATATTTCATCTTGATTTTCTCCTTTTCGCTTGTCCCGGCAAAACCATCTCGTTCATTTTAAGAAATCGCTTCGGTGTTCCTGTTCACGGAAGCGATACCCCCTCGTGTTCAGCTCTGAGACCTTGAGCGCCACCAAATTGATGTCCGAAGACATTGCCCGCGCAATCTGGCCCACATCGTAGCCGCCGTATATGTATTCCAGAATTTCCTCGTCTGGAAGGGCGATCTGTGCGGCAAACATATTTGCCTCGTATTCCATGCGCTTGTCTCTCATGTCAAAGATATTGAATTCCTGCAGTCCGCCGGCACGGATTGCATCTTTACGGTGGAGGCGGTCATGGCCGATCTCATGGAGCAGAACAATGTCGTGCATCACGGGGTCGAGATGTTTATTGATAAAGATATAGCGGTTTCGTTCAATGACCATGTATGCGCCTTTTTGACGGGAGAAATCACGAGACATGACGATCAGCCCCAGCTCCCTTGCGATCCGGTCAGCATTTCTCGTGCCGCATTGCCGCACAATACGGTTGGCTTTTTGAATGGCTTCCTCCGCTCGAATCAGCATAGTGGTATCACCCCTTCCGGGCAGAATGGTACTGTTTCAATATAACAGATGAAAAGTCCCATAGAGCGGGCTTACTTCGTTCCTTCCTGCTGTTTCAGATACTTTTGGGGCGTGTATTTCTTGTTTCGCTTCTTCGCATCGATATAGGCTTCCTGAATGGCAAGCATCATCTCATCCATATCTTCTTCTGCCATCTCGCCTCCGGAAAAGGCTACCCTTACTTCTTTTAGCAGTCGCTCGGCGCCCTTCTTGCCCCGATAGCCATATTGCTGCCCCGCCATTGCGATGAAATCGTCGCCCTCGTTGTGCAGATAGTCTGCATCGCAGCCGAGAATCCGGGCAAGAATGCCATACACCTCGCGGTTCTGGGGGTATGTGCTGCCCTTTTCATAGTTGGTGATCGTCTTGAGTCCTACTCCCGCCAGTTTCGCAAGTTCCGCCTGAGTAAGTCCCTTTTCCTTGCGCAGTACGCGGAGCTTTTCTCCGAACCTCATAGTATATCCTCCTACCTGTAAGCGTGATAATATGCAATCTATTTGCGTTTTCCGCCTAAAAGTGCTTGACACAAGCAATCCGTTTACATATAATGATAATACGCAATCGCTTTACGCATTTATTGTATATCGGTTTGCGTGTCCCGTCAAGAGTGCGCAGACCAAAATGTGATGTTCGTTTTCGTTTGGACTGAAATTGGTAACGGACACCGGGCAACGAGAAAGTTGCCGGTGCCCGTTATGTGTAGCAAGGAGTGAGAAACATGAGTGCACACTGCAGGAAAGCCTATGTCTCGGTCAATCTGGATGTGGATCAGGAGGGCGTATTCCATCCGCGCTTCATCCGGTGGAAAAACGGCCTAATTTTTCAGATCGATCAGGTACTCTATAAGTGCCGTGCCTCTTCCAAAAAGGTGGGTGGCGGCGGCATTCGCTATACGGTGCTGATCCGTGGCAGAGAATCCTATCTGTTTCAGGAGGGCAGCAAGTGGTTTGTTGAAGCAAAGGAGACCTAACGATGATCTTATCCCAGAAGAAAATCGAAGAAATTGCAGTAGCCGTAACCAAGGATTTCAATGAGTTCTTTTTCGGCAGCGAAACCAAGGACATCCGACGAATGGCACGAGGGACACCGATTGACCAGTTCGCCAAGGAATACCTTGGCTTGGAAGTGTCGTTTGCCCATCTTTCCCCGGATGGAAGCATCTGTGGTCTGACCGCCTATGCGGATACCGAGTATATCACGGAAGAGATGGGCGTGAAGCGAACCATCCCACTCAGGAAAAATCAAATTCTGATGGACACCAGCTTTATTCAACCCGGACAAGTCCAAAAGCTCTGCGGCAAGAGACGCTTTACCCTTGCCCATGAGTGCGCACATCAGATTTTGTTCCAGATGGAAAGTGAAACTGCGCAGTCAGCCTATGCAAAGAAATACTCGGCACGGACAGTGTATTCGCTCCGCGACTTAAAGACTCGCGAGGACTGGAATGAATGGCAGGCTAATGTCCTTGGCGCGGCCATCCTTATGCCGCAAAAAGAAATTGATCTTGCCATGTGGTATTTTGCCGGTGGCAAGAAGTTAATCAATTACGAGGGGGTGTTCGCATATCGTGACAAGTTATCACTGTCTCTTTTGTGTAGGCAGTTTGCCGTGTCGAAGTCGGCGGCTGTAATCCGGCTGAGACATCTCGGTTACATTGAGGATCGTCCGTACCGGGAATATTCAGATCCCTTGGAGGTGTGGGCATGAAAAAGAATATCCGCATCTCTGAGCCGTCTGAGGAAATGATGGAGAAGATCCGAAAAGCGCGTCATGCCATCGCAAACCAAAAAACAAGGATGGTGAAATGTCCCTTCTGTGGACACAATTCAATCGCTGTATTTGAGGACACCAGAGGCCATGTCCAAGCAAAGTGCAAACGCTGTGGACAGGAGACCGTCTTTAATGTCCTCAGTATGAGACGGTTAAAACTTCGCTTTTATCAAGACCGATAAGGGCAGAGATTAACAAATAAATATTGATAGCTGTGCTGTGGAGCCGCTGACTGGTGAGTCTTCCTAATGCCGCATGATCAGATGTTTCCAAAATGGAAACACCTGATTTATCGGTATGGAATTACACGCTCACCGTCATGCGGCTCTTTTTGTTGCCTCGTCATTCCGCTGCTTCGCACCAGCGGAAAGGACGAAGCAATGAAAGGAATCCCGAAAACCCCAGTCGAGTTCGACTATGACCTCTGGACAACGGAGGACGGCAAGTGCATGGTGCGGATCAAGGCTACTGGCGAGGTAACAGAGGTGGAGCGCACTGTGATGCAGGTGTTGCGTTCGGAGGAAAAGCGGTTCCGTCGAGCAATGTCACTGGATCAGGAAGCGGATAGAGACGGCATATCCAAACCAACGATTCTATCGCTGGATGTGCTCCCTGAAGATGTGACAGACTCCAACTGGTTGGCTGATACGGTCGATTACACAGAAGAAATCTCCACGAAGCTGCTGGAACAAAGACTGCGAGAGAGCCTGACTCCTACCCAATATGGAATTTACCAGGCTTGCATTCTGAATGGGATCAGTTACAAGGCTTATGCGGATCAAATGGGAGTCAGTTATCAGAGCGTCCAGAATGCAATCCGACTCATTCAGAAAAAAGCGAAAAATATTTTTGGGTGATGGTTGTGATTTGCTGAAAAAATGTCCGTTGTAAAGTGAAGGGGTTCTTCGGACGCCTTCATTGAACCTTTTCAACTGAATATCCGGCAGCTAAATAACATCAGCGGATGAGCGAGCGATGCGGACGGTGCGCGATGACCACCTGTAGGGGAGAAAGGGGCAAAGCCCTCTTTCTCTTCTATCAATGACGGCCAATAAGGTGCCCAGCGGGTCCACCGATCCAAAAGCAGGCGTGGCAGTCTGTTTCGTCAAGACCTCATCCGCCTACAATGGTACCCCTGCCCAGCCACAGTCTCAAGCAATGGGGGCAGCTCGGAGAGATCCTCGGAGGGGTTCGATTCCCGGAGTGCGGCGCCCGCCGCAGTTTAGATGTCCGCCCTGGCCTGGGGAAGTAGTGTCGAATACAGGCAAAAAAAGACGAACAATCGTCTTGATATCAGAAGCAATGGGGGTCACCCACTATGTAGCGAAGTAAGCCAACACTGCCGCAACCAGACGGGGTGGCCCCTATTTTTGTGGTATCAATTCAATTTTGCAGTTAGGAGGGATCACACCATGATTACCATGTCACAAACCAAAAGTGCAAACTATCTGTTTATCGTGGTCGTGCTGAAATCGATGCGGAACAGCGGTGTGATCACCGCCGCTGAATACGAGCGAGCCAAGCGATATTACCAGAAGCTTACCGGCTCGGATCTTGTTATTGCGGATTAGGATGTCAGGACGGCATCGTCTAATCTGATGGAGTTTGCACGGCGCAGTCTGTTGACTATGTAGAAATTTCCTGATCTGCATTTATTCAATGGATTTTATCTTCTTCTTGAATATAATGTTGCTTGAACCGTAAAAGTGGATTGTACCAAAATGTAGTACAATCCAAAATTCAGCCAGAAAGGGGATTCTGCTGATGCCACAGGCCAAACTCATCTCGCCCATCACCAGACAGGAAATTCGGAAAGTCCGAGTCGCTGCCTACTGCCGGGTATCTTCCAATTCAGCAGATCAGCAGAACTCCTATGCCAACCAGATTCGGGTCTATACCAGCCTCATTCAGAGAAAAAAAGAGTGGGAACTGGTGGAGATCTTCGCGGATGAAGGGCTGTCTGGCATGAAAGCGCAGAACCGAACCGAATTCCAGCGAATGATCAAGATGTGCGAACAGCACCAAATCGACCTGATCGTCACCAAGTCCGTCTCCCGCTTCGCCCGAAACGCCAAGGAGTCTCTGGAATATGTCCGGAAGCTGAAGCTGCTCGGCGTGGGGGTGCAGTTCGAGAAAGAGGGAATCTACACTCTGGCCCTCGGGGATGAAATGCTCCTCAATACCTTCTCTGCCATTGCGCAGGAGGAGTCCAAGGCTATTTCCCAGAACCAGCGGCTTTCCATCGTGAAACGGATGCAATCGGGTGAGTATGTGGACAGCAACGCTCCATACGGTTTCCGGCTGGTGGAAAAGGCACTGGTGGTCTATGAACCGGAGGCGGCCATCGTCCGCATGATGTTTGAAAACTACCTGAGCGGCCAGTCTACATCGGAGATCGCCCGCGACCTTAACAGCCGCGGCATCAAAACTAAGACCGGGAAATCCCTCTGGCGCTCCACCAAGGTGGCGTACATCCTTGGGAATGAACGGTATTGCGGCGATTGCAAATACCAGAAAACCTACCGTGACACCACAGTCCCGTTCAAACAGTTCCGAAATCGAGGCCAGGAGGATATGTTCTACGCCTCCATGACCCACGCTCCGCTCATTGACCGAGAAACCTTCGACAAGGTCCAGACCCTCCTGAAAAAGCGTCAGGATATCTTTGGGAAATCCACAGCGCAAAATATCTATCCTCTTACGAGCCGCATTCAGTGTTCTGAGTGCGGCTCGTATTTTCGCAGGCGGCAGGTTTCCGGGACCGCCAAGTGGGGATGTTCCAAACACATTCAGGATCGCACCCAATGCGACTCGAACTACTACAGTGAGGATCGGATCTATGATGCCTTCATCGCCATGGTCAACAAGCTTCGGTTCTCCGAATACGACATTCTGGGTCAAACCCTGCTCCGCCTGGAATCCGCCGAGCTGAAACAAAAGCGGAAAAACACAGCCGCAAGGGAGATCAGCCGGAGCATCGCAGATCTCAATGCCAAGCTGGTGATGGTGGAACAGCTCCATGCAAAAGGATACCTCAAAGACGAGGTCCACAAAGCTCAGGTGCAGGATATCAACGACCAACTGCGCCAACTGAAGCGTGAGCGCCAGTGTGAATTCTCCTCGGGCATCACCGATATAATCGAGGAAGTGACACGGCTGAAAAAACTGCTGGAGGAGTTGGAAGAACCCCTGGACCGATTCGATGAAAAGCTGTTTGCCGAGATTGTCCAGGCCATCCGCATCACCCGCCGGGATGAAATGACGGTCACCCTCATCGGCGGGCTGCGATTTACAGAAATGCTCTGACGGAGAGGAACCTCAAAATGAAGAAGATACGCTATATCCCATACGGTTACACTATGCGGAACGGAAGGACAGTCATCGCACAGGATGAAGCTATGGTCATCCGTGAGATATTCAGCGCCTACATCAACGGCGCTTCCCTCCAAAGCATTGCCGAACTGTTGACTGAAAGGAAGATCCCCTACAGCGAGAGGACGGATGTGTGGGATAAAGCCCGTATCGCAAGAATCATAGGAAACGCCAAATACCTCGGAGATGGAGAATATGACCCCATCATCGAGGAGGAGCAGTATGAGGAGGCTGCTGCGGTGCGGACAGCCCGCCAGCGGAACACCTTCGAGAAAAATCTGGAGGGGATCGACCTGCTCCGGAACCGGGTCCGGTGCGCGGAATGCGGGGCGCCAATGCGGAGGAGAGTAAGCAACAGGCACCGGATTCGGGAAAGCTGGGAATGCACCAATGCGGATTGCGGACAGCGCATACGAATTTCCGATACGCATCTGCTGGAAAAGGTGACGATCCTGATGAACCGCATCATCGCTAACAGCCACCTGCTCATACCCCGCCCCAAAAAACGAAGGGAGTTGTCGGCAGAGGCTCAGCAAATCAACAGGGAAATCGATGCCGAACTGGAGCGGGATAATCCCAGTGACGCCCTGGTCATCGCCAAAACAATTGAGATGGCGGAGCAGCTGTACGCAGAGAGCGATACACATCTGCAGATCGCCGCATCCATCGCCCGAAAACGTGTGCGCATGATGACGCCCCAGGAGGAATTCAGTCCGGCCTACTTTAGTGACATCGTCGCCTATCTGACGCTGGGAAGCGGAGGACAGGTGATCCTACATACCAAGACCGACGTAGAGATCGGAGGGGATGAAAATGAATGTAACCAGGATACCGAAAAAGACCATATCGGTCATTGAGCCGAAGCGCTCGCTGATCGTCAACAAGGAGCAATATCACCAGCGCCGGGTTGCCGCCTACTGCCGGGTATCCACTGACAGCGAGGAACAGCTTACCTCCTACACCAACCAGAAAAAAGTGTACACCGAAATGATTGCCGCCAAGCCGGAGTGGGAATTTGCCGGCCTGTACGCTGATGAGGGCATCTCAGGAACTCGAGCAGATAAACGGCCCCAGTTCCAAAAGATGATCAACGACTGCCTGGCAGGAAAAATCGACTATATCATCACCAAGTCGGTCTCCAGATTTGCCAGAAACACTGTTGACTGCCTGGACCATGTGCGTATGCTCAGGGCAAGAGGGATTGGCATCTACTTCGAGGAGCAAAATATAGACACACTGCAAATCGACAGCGAGCTCTATCTGGTCATCTACGCAGGGTTCGCACAGTCTGAATCCGAAAGCATCAGCAAGAATGTCACATGGAGCTTTCGGAAGCGATTCCAGGACGGCAAGCCCGTATTCAATTATAAGTGCCTGCTTGGATACCGAAAGGGCGAGGACGGAGAACCGGAGATCGTCCCGGAGGAGGCATCCATCGTGGAGAGAATCTTCAATATGTACCTGTCAGGTGAAACCATCAACCGGATCTCAACCAAACTCAGAGAAGAGAATCTCCAGATACCAGGAAAACGATTCTCCTTCTCTGCGAGCATGATTAAGGGTATTCTCCGGAATGAACGATACTGCGGGGACAGCATCCTTCAAAAGACGGTCACAATTGACTGTATTGGCAAGGTCCGTCGCAAAAACACGGGTGAGGCACCCATGTACTATGTACAGAATAGCCATGTTGGTATCATCAGCCGAGAGCTCTTTCACAAAACGCAGGAAGAACTCGCCAGGCGGATGAGTCGGGAGCCAAACTCCACCAAAGCAGCCACTACGGCCACCGGAAAATACTCCCGGTATGCGCTGTCCAATGTGATGATCTGCGCCGAATGCAGGAGCCGATACAAGCGCGTGACCTGGACATCCCGTGGGAAAAAGCGGGTGGTCTGGCGCTGCATCAATCGATTGGACTACGGAAAGCGGTACTGCAAGTCCTCCCCTACAGTAGACGAGGAAGCGCTCCATGCTGCTATCGTCCGGGCGGTCAACCGCTTCAATGAGGAAGACGAGGCCACCTATCTGGCACTTATGAGGGCGACCATTGGGGAGGCCATCGGGCTGAACGGGAACAGCGATGAAATCGACCTGCTTCGCCGAAAAATCGATGGTCTGAACCGCAAAATGGTGTCCCTCATCAATGAGAGCGTAGAGAGCGGCGAGGGCATTGAAAGCCATGAGGCGGAATTCAAGGAGCTTTCCGATACCATCGAACTCCTGCAAGGGAGAATCAAAAAGCTGGAGGACGCCCTCCTCTCGGACCAGGGGAATGATGGCCGCATCCTCCAGCTGCAGCAAATCATCGCAGATCGTGCGTCGAGAAAGATGGAGTACGACGATACCATCGTCCACCAGATGATCGAGTGCGTAAAGGTATATCCCGACGGCAGGCTGGACATCATCTTCGGCGGCGGGTATCTCATCGAGGAAGCGCTCAATGAGGAAAACAAATAACTTCAAATATAATTGACATAATCGCCAAGGTAATATACTATAATGTATGTTAGGAGGCGATGATGTATGGGCAAAAGAGCGGCGGTCATCATGCCGCAGACAAGAAAGATTCTGGAGCAGATGGGTGAGCAGATCCGCCTTGCCCGCCTGCGCCGGAAGCTGAGTCTGGAACTGGTGGCGGAGCGGGCGGGGATCAGCCGGGCCACCCTCATCTCCATCGAGAAGGGTGCGCCCACGGTATCCATCGGCTCCTATGCCGCCGTGCTGCACGCACTGAACAATATGGACAGCGACCTGCTGCTTATTGCCAAAGATGATGAATTCGGCAGGAAGCTGCAAGACCTGGCGCTGCCTACCAGACGGCGGGCGCCCAAGAAAGGAGAGTAGCCCATGGCGCAGGACGAAAAGACCATCTATGTATATGAAAATTGGCGTGGAGAGACCCCCACCCTGATGGGGCGGCTCCGCTGCAGCTTTATCCGGGGGCAGGAAACCTTCTCCTTCGAGTATGACCCCGCCTGGCTGACATCCGCCGAGAGTTCCTTCTCTCTGGACCCGGATCTGGCCCTCTACCGGGGACGGCAGTATGTGCCGCTGGACAAGCGGCTCTTCGGGCTGTTCGCCGACTCCTGCCCGGACCGCTGGGGCCGCCTGCTGATGCGGCGCAAGGAGGCAATTGACGCCAGAAAAGAAGACCGAAAGCCCCGAAACCTCACAGAAAGCGATTTCCTGCTGGGGGTCTACGATGAATCCCGCATGGGGGCACTGCGGTTCAGCCTGGAAGAGGGGGGAGACTTTCTCTCCAACGACAAGTCCTTCGCAACGCCGCCCTGGGTTCATCTTCGGACACTGGAAAACGCCTCTATCGCCTTTGAGAATGACGAAAGCGGCCTGAACGAAACATGGCTGCGGGAGCTTCTGGCCCCCGGTTCCTCTCTGGGCGGAGCAAGGCCCAAGGCCACGGTGCAGGCAGCGGACGGCGCTTTGTGGATCGCCAAGTTTCCGTCTAAGCACGATGAATCCAACAGCGGCGCATGGGAGAAGGTCGTGCATGACCTGGCGCGGCTGTGCGGATTGAATGTCCCGGAATCCAGGCTGGAGACCTTCTCCAAGACCGGCAGCACCTTCCTGGTCAAGCGATTTGACCGGGATGGCCGCCGCCGTATCCATTTTGCCTCCGCCATGACTCTGCTGGGAAAAACCGACGGAGCCTCTGCGGCGGACGGGAGCAGTTATCTGGATCTGGCGGCGTTCATCCGCGCCAATGGGGCGGCTCCCAGGCAGGATCTGGCTGAGCTGTGGAAACGGATCGTATTCAGTATGGCGGTGTCCAACACCGACGACCACCTGCGCAACCACGGTTTCCTCCTGACTCTCACCGGCTGGCGACTGGCTCCGCTCTACGATGTAAACCCAGTCCCCACAGGCGACCGTCTCTCCCTCAATGTGAGCGAGTACGACAACACCATCGACCTGGATCTGGCGCTGGAGGTCGCTGACTACTTCGGCTTATCTCCCCAGGAGGCTCAGCAGGCGGCGGAGGAGATCTGCAAAACCGTATCCGGACACTGGGAGCAGCTGGCCGGACAGTATGGCCTCAGTCGGGGCGCTGTGGAATATATGCGCCCGGCCTTTTCCCTCCGGCCATGAAATTAAAAATGGACCATTCCCACAGGAACCGTCTCCATCGAAGTTAGGTTTCTTCGGAATACGCTTTACAGTCATAGCGTGTGTTGGCATCGCATCCAAATCAAAGGCAAAGACATTGTAATGGGGGACTGCACCAATTGTCTCCCTCACAGTGGTTACCGATACTGCAGATGGTATTATGGACATGACCATGTACGCGGCTGCGAGTTCGGCGGAAATAAAGATAGTGGCAGCATGGATTAATTATCCGCGAAATTTACAAGTTCTCTTACAGAACACGATAGGAGGTGCGCTTATGAGTTTAAAAGGTAAACTCACAGCTTTAGCTGGTGCTAAAATCGCCGAAAAAGTCATACCGAAAGGATCGGTAGATGGGGTGGTAAACTCCGTGCTGAATAAACTCGGTCAAGCCACAGGGCAGAAAACTGCGGCCGAACATATCCAGGGAATCAAGAAAAATTTCCTGGTTATCAAATCAAAGTCCTATTCCATAGGCACGATGGTCGGCCTCTTTACTGGGAAAACGCCTGATATGAATGATTATCTTGGGCGTTATCAAATTGTTGACGGCAATGGTACGCTCAAGTATAAATCTAACGCTGAGAACACTATCACCGACCGTGAAATCTTGGATTTGTTTGATGCAAACGGAAATAAAATCGGCTATGTTAAAGAGCATCTGATTTCTACAGGTGTTCCGTTGTTTGAAAAAGAGGTGAAGAAATGCACGGTATTCTTGGGTAAAGAAAAAATCGCATTGCTAAAAAAATATGTGTCATTTGGTAATCTGGAGTTCGAGGTTCTTGAAGGTAGTGTCAAAATCACACACCAGGAAGGCAAGAGTTTCAAAATCCAATATAAGGGTAAGCAGGTAGCTACTCTGCATGATTGTCCTTTAAATCTTAAGGATGGCTATGCCGATAAATTCGTTATGGAGTATGATAATTCTGAAGATGAAGTCATTGCAATTCTGCTTGCAACAGCAATCGACCTTATAAATACATAAATCTTTTAAGCATGAACGATGTATCTACCAACGGCGAATGGGGTAAGGTCGCATAATCTGGGGCGGCTGTGGATTAGATGTCCCGGAATCCAGCCCGAAGACCTTCTCCAAGGTCGGCAGTACCTTCCAGGTCAAGCAATTTGACAGGAACGGTCGCCTCCGCATCCACTTCGCCTCCGCTATGACACTACTGAGAAAAACCGATAGAGCCTCTGCGGCGGACGGGAGCAGTTATCTGGATCTGGCGGCGTTCATCTACCCTCCGGCCATGAAATCACAAGCGGACGATTCCCTGGGGAGTCGTCCGCTTGTTTATTCCTCGGGGTTATCTCCGAAGGAGTCCTCGTTCTCCTCCTCATCCAGATCTGTATCAATGTCCAGCCCTTCACTGTTCCCCACATTCTTCTCGTAGAGCCTGGTCCACTTAAGCGGATATTTACACTTTCGGTTGTAGGCAATAAGCATGGCCTCGGCATACCCCATGGAGCCGGGCCGCCGCTCCTTGGCGGTTCTGGAGAGCAGCTTTACCGACATCTCGCCCACCTTTTCCTTGAAGTTTTCATCCTTCAGCGCATCTCCAAAGGTATGGACCAGGCGGGCAATGCCGTTGAGCATATTAGCGGAGAGAGAATTCATATCGCCCTCCCAAGTGCCCACACAGAGCCGAAGTGTCCGGTCCAGAACATGATAGCCGAACTTGTCGTAGATGCTTTCCAACGTGGACACAGCGCAAACCACCCCATAGTTTCTGACTTGGCCAATGGAAAGCGAGTAGGACTCCACCAGATCCCGGATAATGAGCTGTTTCTGATTTCCGGCTTCGATATTTGCCATGAACACCTCATAGGGCTTTAAGGGTTTCACGAACTTCATCTGATTGGCGAAGATATCCGCCTCGTGCTCATAGTTGAGATCGTCGTAGATCATGCACCAGACCGGCGTGTCCCGAGAACCGGAGGCCAGCGCGACGATCTCCACCGTGTGCTGCCCATTGAACACATAGTTGACGCCGTTTCGTCGGCTTACCTTGACCGGATTGATCTGATATAGATCAAAGTGGGCTGCCGCATTCAGTACATGCTGTTCGGATATGTTTCGCTGATACTCCTGGTTGGACACCAGATTTTTAATGGGGATCTGCTCGAAATGGACATTGGGTACAAACATGCTGAAATCAGCCATTAGGAATCCTCCTCAATTGCCGCGAGCATCTCCTGCACCTTTTCTCCCAGCGCTGTTAAGGCTGCCTGCAAGTTCTCCTTGGCTGCGGGAGAGATGGATGCGAGATGCGCCATATTTCTGGTTCGCTCGATGGAGCTCATCCAGGAGGGAATGGTGAGGGTCAGTCCAGCCACCTCCGCATCCGGATCATAGGCGGGCATCGTCTTGATGGCAGGCTGCTCCGCCGCCTGTATGCCGGGCTTAGAAGACGCCTCGGTGGAGAGGCTGCGCCGTGAATCGCTGTATCGGGCAAAGGCATAGGGATTGTTCCCGATTTTCTTACTGAGTTCCTTCAGCTCCGCAGGGGCCATCTCCGCCAGTGCCACAATGTTTTCGAAGGATATCTTGTATGTCCCCGACAGGATGTGGGGAATCAATTCCGGCGCGGTTTTTGCAATCGCATCCAGCGCCACGCTGTATTTTGCATATTTTTGGACCGTTGCTCCAGACACATGATGCTCCTTTCCCAGACGGGCGGCGGTTCGTCGACTGCTCTCTTCCTCTACCGGACGGCCTCTTCCAACTGTGGCGAGGGGATTTGGGCAGTACTGATTATAGCCGTTCTCATTCCGGTGCGCTTTCTTTTCCGCCTCATACTGCCTGCCGATCAGATACTTCTTCGTCTCCTCTGAAATGTTGCGGCGACCGAGTTGATTGGAGCAGATCCAGGCGATTGCCGCATCCCGGTTTGGAAAAACCTGTTCTTTTACGCCATAAGGGATTTTCAATTTATTGCAGATCTCGTATCGGTTATGTCCGTCTACAATGGTACCGTCCCAAACAACGATGGCCTCCCGGCAGCCCTCCATCACCAGATTCAGCTCCAGCTGCCGGTATTCCTCCCGCCGGAGAGGTCGAATCAGGTTTTTGAATTCCGGATCGATCCTGAGTTCCCTAAACCCCTTCTCTTCCATATTGCCTCCTGCGCTCCTGCGGTTTCACGGTTTGGAGGGAAAAATAGGCGACCCGGTTCACCGAATCGATCTCTCCTGTCAAATGATAATTGAACCGCAGATCGAAGCCACCGACAATCTCCGACAGATTGCTCAGCAAGGTAGAACTATAAAACTCTACGGATTGGTTGGTGTGAAAGCTGACACTGGACAATCGAACCTTATTTGCCGTTCCCCCAATCATAGGCTTGTCCGAGCCAAGAACGGCGATATAAAGTTCTTCCGGATTCACTAAAAACTGCACATAGGCAGGACTGCCCAGGCGGCGTATGGTTTTCTTGTGGATGCGGATTCGATTGCGAAATGGATCAAGGGTCAGCGAGGCTTGCGGTTGATTTTCTCGACTCATATTCTGCCTCCTATGATGGATTCTGTTCTTCGCTTCCGTCCGGTATGGGAGCCTCCGCAATAGGCGTTTCTGGCGTAGAGGCACGATCCCGAAGCCCATACACCGCATATCCTTCAAAAATATCAACCTGCATGGATTTCTGATGTTCCCGGAACGGCAGGCCAAATTGTGTTTTCCAACCTTCCGGGAACACCGGCGTCCGGGAGGCTCTGGGCTTCTCGCCATCCTTCAGAACCCGCTGGTATACTTCGGTGGCAGTCAGGTCAAATGCGATAAGCCATTCATCCTTGGCGTGGATCACCCGTCCGAGGAGCTTGTATCGATAGTCCAGATTCCATCCCATCAGAGAAAACACCTTGGCAAAGAAGATCTTGCAGGTGATTTGCTTCGGCTTTCGTCTGCCAGAGCCATTGGTACACCAGGCGCAGGCATCCCGGTCTTCTGCCTGACAGGGGCGGATCGCCAATATTTTGCTTTCCTGATTGACCAGCACCTGCACATAATCTACCTTCGGGAATCGATTCAGGCAGGCAGCGTTTACATAGAATTTATAGTTGTTAAAGGTCACGGATGGCTCATTGATATGGGCAAAGAATTCCCGGCGTACCACCTGGTAGCCCTCGTAATTGAATTCCCGCTCCGTCTCCAGAACATCATCGCCTTCATGACCTGCCTGATGAACGTCCACTTCCATCTCCGGCATGACAGGAGCAATCCCGGCCGTCTGCTCCCCTTCCAGAGAACGGAGCATCCCGGCAATCACACCACCGGGTTTTTCGCCTCTCTCCTCGCTCAATTATGGTTCCTCCTTTCCGCGCCGGTTGAATTCCTGGCGGATATAGTCTCTCAGTTCCTCAAAACCGGTCACATGGAGTTTTTGACCGGTTTCGTAAAGCTGCCCCTCTATGCGAATCTTCCAATCCTCCTCGCTCTGGTCATGAACCTGCTGGAAAGATTGCTGGTGGAGATAATACTGCGTTCCAAAAGAATGAATCCACTCCTCCGGTACGGCGCGCACCCGCTTGCCAGAGATGGAGAGCGGCTGCACAGAATCATGGGAATCCTGCTCGCCTTGCTGACCGGAGAGCAGATAAGATTTGATAAACGCCTCTGCGTCATTGAGATCGAAAATATACGCTGATTCACTTTGGCTTTGAAAGAGCCGCCCGGCAATCCGATACTTTAAATCCGGGCTCCAGCCGAACAGCTGAAACAGCGTTTCCATATAGGCCGCACCCGCAATCTCTCTGGGCTGGTATTTCCCATCCACCAGTTTGGAGAACAGGACGGCATTGCGGTTGCCTTTTTCCGCCGTGCGGACAGCAAACTTCATCTCCACTGGGTTGACCAGTAGTTCCACATGGTTGTCTTTCCCAAATGTACGAACACAAGCTGTGCTGAATTTGATCCTCTTATCCTGAAACTGAACATAAGGACGGTGGTAATTATCAAAGAACTCGCTGCGGGTAATCTCAAAACCCCTCATGTCAAAATCCCCAGGAGCCAGAGTGACACTGGAAAGAGGCGCTCTTTCTTCCGCCTGCTCATCGGGAGGATGGATACTGGCGGAAGCCTGAAAGTAATCCGCAGGTTTGAACCCGGCCCAGCGAGGGTTGATGGTTACAAAGCCTTTGAGCAGGCCGCTGTCAATCACCCGCAGCTCCGGGAGGATAGAGCGATGTCCATACTTGGAGTTGTTCAGAAGGTGCTGAACGGCAATGAAATCATCTCTGGAAACAATGCCCTCGTGGTGATTCCGGTAAAGGCTCTGGGGGCGGTCGCCCCGATTCTTCCTGGACTTGTGGTTCAGGTAGTTCGGGGTGAAGGTCTTTCGGGTCAGCACATCCCCGCAATGACGCTCATTGCGAAGAACCTGAACAATGGAATTGGAGGTCCATTTGATATTTCCCAGGTAGGTCTTACGGCCCAGCTCGGTAAGCGCCGCCGCGATGTCGCTGGTGGAGTAGCCGTACAGATACATGTAGAAGATGAGCTTCACCGTAGGCGCTTCCTCCGGGTTGACCACCAGGTTTCCATCCCCGTCGTGAGAATAGCCCAGCAGCTTGGGCGTCAAAGGCAAGCCGCCGTCCAGCCGCATCCGCAGGGAGGTTTCCATGCTCCGGCTGCGGATATGGGACTCCTCCTGCGCCATGGTGGCCTGAAAGGAAAGCGCCATCTGGGAATCATCCTTAAGGGAAAAGATACATTCGCTCTCGAAAAACACGCCCACCGGGCTGGGCAGTTCCGCCAGCATCCGGACCATGCTGATGCAGTCCACCACATTCCGGGCAAAACGGGACACGCTTTTGGTGATGATCATGTCGATTTTACCGCTGCGGCAGTCAGTCATCATGGCATTAAACTCGTCCCGATGGACGAGGGAAGTCCCACTAATGCCCTCATCGGCATAGATTTTAACCAGCGTCCAATTGGGGTGATGCAGGACGAAATCCTCATAGTATTTCTTCTGCAGCTCATAGGAGGATGTCTGCTGGACATTGTCCGTGGAAACACGGGCATACACGGCGACTCGTTGCGGAATATCGTTGTCGTAGTAGTCGATAGGCTTCTTGGCAGGGATGAATTCGTAGTTCTCCGGGTCAACCTTTGTGTTGATCCGGCGGCGGACCCGTTCCTTTCGTTCTGCAAGCCGATTGCGGGTGGCCTTGTCAATCATGCAGCATTTCCCTCCCAGGCTGGTGATCGGGGAGGATCGTCCAATCAGGACCGGGCAGAAAATACGGATCATGGAGATCCTCCCGGTAGTAGGAAGCCATTGTGTAGATATCCTCCGAAACAAAGTAAATGCCCACCGGCTTTGGCAGCGCCGCAAGAAGCCGGGCACAGAAAGAGAGCTCCGATAGTTTCTTGGAAATATTGCTTGCCTTCTGGGTGATCACCAGATCTACCTTGCCCTCATAGCAATCTTGCAGGAGTCTCGCCCATTCTGGAGCGTTTTCCATGTTCGGTGCGGTGCTTCCCTCATCCACATAGAAACCGACAAATTCCCAGTTCGGACAAAGAGCCAGCGTGTCCAAAAACTGCTTTTTGTGGGCGGAGAGATAATCCTCATAGCGGGTTTGGTTGAAGTAGCGAATGTATACCGCCACCCGGTGATGGTTTTTCGGAAGCGGGCGCTCCCGCCGAATGCCTTTTAACCAGGCACGATGCTCTGCCAAAAGCGCATTCTTTTCCGCCTCTCCTTCCAGCAGAAAATCAAAGGACGGCATGATCTCCTGCTCCATTGCTTCGCCCTTTATTGCCAGCTCTTCCATATGTGCTCCCCCTGCGAATGTTCTTACGGGCTATTATAGCGGCCACAGACTATAAATAAAATCGACCAGAGGTCAACAACTTGACTCCTGGTCGATGAACGAGAAAAAAAGATTCAGATTACAATGACTTCCGGCGAGCTGCAAACCCATTTCTACCCCAAGACGAGCCCCATTGAGTCTTCTGCACCATATATGTACGATGAAGATAGTGAGATCGCAGTATTTTGCCACTCGGCTTTATCCTATCCAGGATGTACTGCCATCCGTGCTACTCCTGAAAACGAAATGTGCATTGACATTATGTGATATAACACATATAATGAACATAGAGAGAAGGCGGTGGGTATGGAAAACTTCTCGGCAAAATACTACGAAACGACAGACGGTACTTAACCAGCTTAAAATTGCATTCTAATAGACTATTCGAAGTGGAAGGAATGGTTATCGGCATGGACAATAGCATTGAAAAAAAGCGAATTGAGGGCGAAGAAGATCTCATTTCAACGATTAAAGTGGCAACTGCGGCTCTCCCTCTTATCTTCACAATTGCAGAAAAACTATCTAAGCAACATGGATTTATCCACGATAGCGTACCTGCTCGTTTCGGGGACAAAACTGGACGATTAGTTTGGGATTACATATTATACAATGAGATTACATTTGATAGTGAGGACGGAAAAATAATTAGCCTTTTCACATCTCTTTCTGATGCAGAAACGAAGAAGCGCTGGGATGTTTTAGTCGACAAGTATGGGTTATAACATTAGACAGACATTATCGAGCGGACTACCAGCAGAGGAAGGAGGATTGACCTATGGGCAAGAATTTTCGTGAAACTCTGAATGAACAGCTCCGAGATCCCGCATTCAAAGCCGAGTGGGATGCCCTCGAACCGGAGCGTCAGATCATGAGAGCGATTCTGGAAGGGCGCGATGAACAGTCGCTGACGCAAAAGCAGCTGGCGGAAGTGACTGGTATCGCCCAGGCAGACATCAGCCGTTTCGAAAACGGAACCGGCAATCCGTCTCTCCGCACCCTGAAAAGACTGGCGGATGGCCTGGGGATGCGTCTCAAAGTGGAGTTCGTCCCCAAAAAACCAACTGCATAAGAAAAGCGGCGGGCCTTTGGAACACTCCTCGGCTCGCCGCTTTAATCGTTGTCTTCTCTTCTGGTCATGGTGGATTTCACTTCCCGGACGATTTTCAGGATGGAATCCAGTTCCTTGGGGGAGCAATCGGCCAACAGCTCGTCAAACTCACTTTGGTAGAGGCTCCGCACCTCCGGCACATCGGGCCGAAGCAGGGAGTCCGCTGACACCTGAAGCGCCTCGATGATCCGGATGAAGGACTCCAGTTTCATATTGGTCTTTCCCGTTTCAATAGCGCTGACATGAGGCAGGGAGATATTGGCCTTGGCTGCAAGATCTGCCTGGCTCATCCGCCGGCCGACTCGCGCCTCCCGAATGCGGGAGCCAATCAGCTGACGCTCGTTCAAACCATGTTCCTCCATCGGCTCCCCCCCTTTTTGAAATATATTCTCCAGTTAATCTATTTCTAAGAGTATATCAACTTGGGGTGAAATTGATATAAGGCAAAGGCGATGATGTAAGCCAGACACTATAATAAGGCTACAATTTTTTTGGAGGTCTTATTATGAGTCTTGACTACAAAGCCATTGGCAAACACATCCGCGAAGCCCGTCGCCGCAACCATCTCTCCCAGGCAATGCTCGCCGAGGCGGTGGACAAAACCCCCTCTTACATCAGTTACATAGAGAGCGGCCTCAAAAGTATGAGCCTGGACACCTTTGTTCTCATCGCCAATGCCCTCGGCGTATCGCCGGAAAGGTTGTTGATGGAGCAGATCACCGACACGGAACGGTGCGCCAGTGAGGAGATCACCTTGCTCCTCTCAGATTGCACCATCTGTGAGGCTCTCATTCTGCTGGACATGATGAAAGCCTTAAAGACAGCTCTGCGAGAACACCGGGAGAAGTGCATCGATTCGGATGCTTCCGATTTTACATTCCTGCTCTGAGAAAACAATCGACCGGAAGTCATGTGCTTTGACTGCCGGTCGATTTTTGCCTGTAAAAGTGTATATGTTTTTGGGAAAGTGAATATGTTTTCGAAAAGTCCAGGATATGGGCCTCCAAAGTTGGTATAATGGAGGGCGAAAGGTGGGATAGTCCATGATCTACTACACGGGCGATATCCACGGGAACCCTCGTGAGATCGTACAGTTCTGTGACCGGCACAAGCTGACCGAGCAGGACACCCTCGTCCTTCTGGGGGATGTGGGGGCCAATTATTTCCTGAACGGGCGGGATGCCGAGATGAAGCAGCTTTTGACACAGGTGAAACCCACGCTCCTGTGCATCCACGGCAATCATGAGGTTCGCCCATCTACCCTGCCATCCTACCAGACCAAGGAATGGAACGGCGGAACGGTCTGGGTGGAGGAGACCTACCCCCGCCTGCTGTTCGCTGCTGATGGGGAGATATTTCATCTGGAGGGTCTTTGCCATCTGGTAATCGGCGGGGCTTACAGCGTGGACAAGTTTTACCGGCTGGACAGAGGATATGGCTGGTGGCCGGACGAGCAGCCTTCTCAGGAGATCAAGGAGAAGGTCATCCGGACGCTGGATGCCTGCGGCTGGCAGGTGGATACCGTTCTCTCCCACACCTGCCCCTATCGGTATGAGCCGCGGGAAGCATTCCTCCCCATGATCGACCAGAGCACCGTGGATGCCTCTACCGAGGAGTGGCTGGAGGAGATCGAGAGGAAGCTGCAATACAATCACTGGTTCTGCGGCCACTGGCATATCAACAAGCGCATCGACCGGATGCACTTCCTCTTCCACAGTGTGGAGGCGGCGCCGCAGCTCCTGTCGGGAGATAGCATACGATGACAGAGGAAGAAAAAACGGAACGGGAGGCTTGCTTTGCCGCAATCCGTGAAACCGTCCAGAGGCTCTCCCGCCTGATGGATACCGCATACCAGCAATACAGTCAATTGGTGGAACAGGTGGTGAAGGACAGGATCACCGGGGAGCAGGAGATCGAGCGGATCATGGACGGCCTTATGGACTTCGGGGATGACCAGAGATTCCTTGCTCTGTACAAGGCCCTTTGCCGCCATGTCTATGACAAACATCCTACTCTTGTGAGAGAACACATTGCTCTCTTCCGAACCCAATTTGAGGAGAGAGCGGACGAGGAAACGCAACAAGCACAAGGAGGTGAACGCCATGAAGGCACCGGAGATTAAGCACTATATCAGCTGGCTGGGCCGGGTGGGATACCGAAACATCGACTGCTCTTTCTCCTACGACGAGGCATCCTATGGGGCCATCGACCGGATCTTCCGGCTGCTCTACCGGCTGGAACCTGACCCGGAGCACAACAGCTGGGAGCTTTGGCTTCGTGCCGAGCGGGGAACCATCGAGGACTTCGGCAGTTTTGAGGATCTACGGGAGGATGGGCAGGTGGAGAGCTACGAGGAATTTGAAGCCTGGTGGCGTTCCGAGTTCCCGGAGGAGGTGGAGTGGTTCCACTTTTCCGCCGGTGAAGATCAGAAGATCGGATACCGGGCGGTATTCCTGAGCCATAACCATGTGCTGGAGGTGGACTGCCGCAAAGAGAGATCTTTCCCCCATGACATCTCCCCATTTACCTCCTGGCTGGAGGAAGCCGTGCGGGACGCCGTGCAGGCGGTGGAGGATGGCAGCTATCCGAAGCTGGTGGAGCGGAATCTGCCCGTCTGGCATCGGACGGGAACCGTCCTGCGCCGGGATCTGTGGAAGGTCTTTCCCGAATGGAAAGAGAAGTTCTTCCAGAATATCTCCCGGCAGGAGGTGGATGAGTTTCTTGCCTCGGCGGCAGGCTATCCCCTGGAAGCAAACAGAAGACTCCCGTCCATGACCGCAAACGACTTCTATCATGCCTGCGCTCTGGGCTACCGGGCCATGGGATATGCCGGAACGGAGAAACCGGACAAGGAGCAGTACCTTCTCCACGCGGATGGGCGGGACGAGGGCCTGTCCAAATTGGACGGGAATTCCCCCGATGCCTTTGATCGCTGGCTGAAAGAGCGGCCACGCATCGGCCACCCCTGGGAGGTATGCCGGGGCGGCAACAGCACCCACATCGACTGCATCGTGTGCCGGGATGAGCATGGTTACTATCTGGCGGTGGCCGGTCTTGCGGAGACCCGGACGGTGGAGGCCATCCACTTCTTCCTCGCACTCCATCGGGCAGACATTCCCGTATGTATCCGCAATGCTGAGGAATTGAAGGCCCGCCTGACCGGAGAGGAGCCCATCGGCATCGTGCCGGAAGGAGTTCTTCCCGCCTACTGCCACGCCTGGTTCCCAGGCGAGCGTATCGTCGATTTTATGAATCTGCCCCTTGAGCGCCGGGACGAACTTGCAAACTACTGCCGGTGGCAGCCAATCCCGGTTCCCCGGTTGAAGAAGGACGGTGAATCCCCATGATTTTCTTTACCTCTGACCTGCATCTCGGTCACGAGAACTGCATCCGGCTTTGCAACCGGCCCTTCTCCAGCATTGAGGAGATGGACGAAACCCTCATCGAAAACTGGAACCGCAAGGTCACAGGGAAGGATACCGTCTATATCCTCGGCGACCTCATCTACCGGAGCAAAAAGCCGCCGGAGGAATACCTGCGGCGGCTGCGGGGAAAGAAGCATCTCATCCTTGAGAATCACGACCGGGGATGGGTCCAGAATTGTCAGACGGAGCGATTCTTTGAAAGCGTGAGCAATCTGCTGTATATCACGGACGGAAAGCGGCAGTACACCCTCTGCCACTACCCCATGATGTCCTGGCCGCATATCATGCGGTGCTACATGGTCTTTGGTCACATCCACGGAAATACCGATGCGGACTACTGGCCGCTCATTCAGGCAAACGAGCGGATGCTGAATGCCGGGGTGGATGTCAATCGCTTCGAGCCGGTCACCTTCGAGGAGATGGAAGCCAACAATCTCCTGCATAAAGGCCAGCAGAAAGCGGAACCGGAGGTGCAGCCGTGAAAAGAAGAAAGGGATTTTATGAGGCGGAACCTCTGGCCAGTTCCATCGCTCGTCGAGACTGGCAGCACACGCTGGAGCGAGCCGAGGAAAGCGGCCTGCCACTCCAATCCCGAAAGGGGAACACAGGACTGCTGTTTCCGGCAAGAATCCTTGCCCCCGTTTGGGAGGAAGGACTGCGGCATATCATTCTGGCGGCGATTCGGTACAGTATGGGACGGCACACCTATATGCCCAGCATCGCTGTGGATTTCACCTGCCGGAATCTGAGCTGCCTGGACGAGAGCACCCGTTCCGCCGCTGCGGCGGAGATTCAATATCATCTGAACCGATATGGAGAACAGGAGCCATATCCCCGGCTGTGGAACAGTCTCAGCCGACTGCTCATATCTGAAGAAATCGGACAAGAGGACAGGAGGAAGGAAACAATGCCGATTTTACAATCACTGGAAAGCATGGAGCGCATCTCACGTCAGGCGCTGGCAGCTGATCTGGATGCCGTGTTGGAACGGGTAAGCCGTGAAAACATCGGGCTGGTGATCACCGATGAAGGGAAGGATGATCTTGTCCTCTGTCCGGCCTCCTGGTTCGATTTCGACTATGTGGATGACTTTGGCTGTGTCATCAACTGTGCCCTCCGCTATGCCATGCGAACGGAAGATGAGGAGAGCGAAGCGGTCGTCCGATATGCCCGATGTCACTACCGCCTGTTCGATGAAAAGACGCTGTCGGTGGCCGTGGCCGATCTGGAGCGGGAACTGGAAGAACCGATGGAGCCTCTCAAGAAGCCGCAGGTCTGGAAAGAACTTCTGGAGTTGTTTCAGCAGCGGCTTGCTGAGCTCCGGCAGGAAGATTCAAATGGAGATGAAAAATCCAATGGATGAGAAGAAGTACGAAATTGTGGAGATTCAAGTGGATGCGGATGTGTTGGAAGAACTGAAAACAGTGATAGCACCACTTGGTCTGACACCGGAAATGCTGATCGTGCGTTTCTTTGAATTCTGCACCGATCCTGCCACGCAGGAAGAGGCCGTTTCGCTGCTTCTGAAATGGAAAGCTGAGTTGGAAGCGGAGAGCTACGAACCCCGAGGTGATTTCTGATGCTGTCCAAGAAAACCTTCTGCGAAGCCCTGCGGAAGATCCAAGCCCAGAGGAAAAGAGACGCACAATTCAGTGAGGCGCTCAATCTGGTGGGCGATGGTCATTTCGTTTTTGAGGGCGGGCCGCAGCTTCTTTCCGCCTTACTGAATGTGTTGGAGGAAGCGGTCAACGACAAGTACGACTACATCAGCTGGTGGATTTACGATGCCGCTCCGGACTATGAGGTCTGGACCGAAGACGAAAAAACCAAATGGTGTCTGAAGGAGCCGGAAGCCCTATATGATTTCATCCGGGATGAATGTCAGGGCTAAGCGGCATCTCCTTCTCATATCGGAACCTTGGTGCTGAGAAATGAAACATTACCATAATGAAGATTATATGTTGCAGTTATCCCCTGAAGACAAGGAAAGATTTGAGCAGATTTTTCTTGCTCTTTGTATCCGAGAATCCCAGGAAAAAAGCCGTGGGGGAAGTATACCAATCAATTATTACAGGCTGAGTAATGAACACCTCTTTCCCGATATGCCGCAGGATGAAGATGCCCTTGAGGGAGAAGAAGGGCTGACGCGATTCACCGATGGCTGTCAGAAGCTGAAGAAGTATGAATAGGCGGATATCTTTTTTGGTCTTACACTAAAATCCCCCTTCGGCAGAAAATCCGCCAAGTCCCAGCCGAAAAAAAGAAAAAATAAGCGGCGCTGACCCGCAAAGCCTTGCAAATAAAGGGTTTTCGCAAACATCTTTATTGGTCTTACACTCCATTTCAGTTGACAGATTCCGAATAGAATCTGTCAACTTTTTTCTTTTAAAAACAACGAAAAGCCGCAGGGCCCCCTGCGGCTTTTGGCTTGATGGCGGTGGATGAGGTGCGTTTTTTACAACCGCTTTTTATGTTTTGTCCAGGTATTTCTGGTGTGCAAGCTGTGCCATCTGGCTGTATTTTTGGGCTTCTTCTTCTCTTCCCTGCCGGGCCAGCAGCTTGGCCTTTACCTCGTAAAGCCAGTCATTGCGGCAGTTTTCCTCGCCATAATACTCGTATTCGTAAGCGAACGCCTGCGCAAGCGCCTGCTCGGCCTCTTTTAGCTCATTCAGCTCCAGGTATGCCTCCGCTGCGCTGAGATAGGCGGGCACGCAGATGCCAATTTCGTCAATGGCTTCAAACCGCCGGATGGCCTCTTCGTAACCCTCTATGGCCTCTGCCAGCCGGTTCATTTTTTTCAGAACGCCGGCCCTGTTGTAATAGGCCCAGGCAATGAGCGGGCTCTCGTCCGGGAGGGTCTTCCGCCGAAGCTGAAGGGCCTGCTGGAAATACTGGTCAGATTCTTCCAAACGCTCCTCATGATATTTGGCCCATCCCATCATGGAATAGCACAGAGAGAGCTGCTGGTCTCTCTCTGGGGAAGGGGGAACAGTTTGGATGATTTCCAGCGCGCAGGCGGCCTCTTGAGAAAGAAGGGCGTACTGCTCCATGCACCGCCGCTGGTTGGCAATGTAGTAGTGGTACCAGCTCTCCCGCACAGGGGTGGGGTGAAGGGTGATAAGCCGCTCGAAAATGGCAATGCTTTTATCCCGCAGAAAATATTCCGCGCAGGCCTCTCCAAGCCGTTCCATAAAGGGCACATTGAAGGGCACGGAGGGGTCGCACCATTTGAGATAGTAGGTTTCCGCCAGGGAGAGAAGCACCTGTTTTTCCTGATATTTGCAGTGAGTAAACCGGCTTAGCCGCTGGGTGAGGTTTTCCACATAAACCTGGCAATCCCGGGGAAACCCGGGGTATTTTTGCACCATGGTGTCCACCATCAGCGGGTGAAGGGAGATTGTGTCGGAAATGCAGTTGTATTGGATGAAGCTGCTGTCAATCAGCTGATCCAACAGCATAAAGTCTTCCAGGCCAGTCAGGTCAAAGAACAGCTCGGTTTCTACCCCTTCCACCGGAAGAAGCGCCATGTTTTTCAAAATGGAAACTTCCTGCGGAGAAAGATGGCTCAAATCGAAAATCTGCCCCATAACCTCCAGCACATGGGCCATCACCAGCTGCGAACGGCGCTGGGCCGCCCCGGCGGCACCGCGCAGATAATCCAGCATGGCTGTGGGGGAGAGGTGAGAGGCCTGCATTTGCTTGGCCAGCAGCTGGATGCCGTAGGTGTGAAAACCAATGCGCTGAAACACCTCCCTCAGCGCCGGTTCCTCCTGCGGCGGCAGGGGCCTTTTGTAGAATTTTTTGAACAGGGCCAGCTGGTCTTCCCAGCGGTTCAGGGGCTGTACGGCCAGCTCCTGATACCCTTCCTTTTCCCGGCTGATGCGGGAGGTGATGATCATGGAATACCGCCCCTCTAACAGCTGGGAAAGCCGGGGGTCCTGCATGTCCAGGTTATCCACCACCAGCAAGGTGTCTGAATTGCAGTGCTCTTTGAGATAGTTCAGCTTTTTCTCGTAATAGGCCTCTCTGGCCTGCGGGGTGGTCAGGTCCTGCTTTTCGCTTTCCAGGCCGCGAATCAGAAGGAACTGATCGGAAATGAGCATCTCCTGAATATCGGTGTTATAGGTCAACCACACCAGGGTGGCATATTCCCCCTGAAATTTGCGCAGATACTGCCGGGCCAGCTCGCTTTTTCCCATTCCGCCCGCGCCAAAAAGAAAAAGCTTGTTGTTCTCGCCCCGAAGCAGCCGGTGCATCTCCTGCAGCTCTTCCTCCCGGCCCACAAAGTTGGTGTTGTGAACCAGGGCGGTGCTTCGAATTTCGCCAGCCCCGGGCCCGGGGCTGCCCATCTGCGCCGGGCCGGCGCCGGCTGGCTCTTCGCTTTGAAGCCAGTAGGCAATGCGGGAAACCAGGGAAGAGATGCGCTCTTCTTCCGGGGGCTCGGAACCGTCCAGGCTGTGGATGCGCCCAAGGTAATATTTTACGTCGTCGGGCAGGTTCTCTTTGTCGGTGCGGAACGGAAGCAGGCGGATGGCCTCCTTGTGATGAAACCGGTTGAAGGCGCAGTCAATTTCGTTGAGCACATGCTCTGAATGCGTGGAGTACCGGTTCATAACCAGCAGAAAAACCTTGCACTCCTCAATGGCGCGCACAATGTCCCCCGCATATTTGGATTGCACATCCCGGGGGGCATACCAGCATTTGATTCCGCTGCTTTCCAGCGCCTGGACGATGCGCTCTACCAGTTGCACAGAAGAGTCGTGATGATAGCTGATGAATACAGAATGTTCCACAGGGCACCTCCCGCTTTGAACTGAAATCAGGCCGGACGGTCTTCCCATTGCCTTGCGGGCGCAAAGCGCCGCACCGAATGACGGGGCGATGCGTCTTTCCCAAGGCGCCGGGCAAAAACAGGGCGTTTACGAACGGCCGTTTTCCACGGAAAGAAGAATGCGGATATTTTCACGGTCTTTCTCGCGCTCTGCATCCGTAAGGTTTTCATAGGGCACCAGGTCGGCGTGAAGCCGCAGGCGAGGGTCTTTGCGCTTGCCGTTTTCCGGCTGGCCGAAGGCCCAGTTGTTCAGGTAGTGATACCGGCACCAGCGCATGTGTTCCAGCTGGGCCAGCAGTTCCAGAGTTTCGCCGGGCAGCTTTTCTGCGGACGCCGGCAGCCCCATGGCCTTCAGCATATCCAGGCGCACCAGGTGGTAGTCTGCGGCGCTGATGTTAGACCCACGGGTGAAGGCATCCAGCTTGGCCCACTCTGCCTCCCTGTTTTCCGCTGTCTCTGCCACACCGGCATACAGGTGGCTGTAGCGCAGGTTGATGGCCTTGGCCCTGGCCAGAAGGGCGTCATCCAACACAATTTTCAAATCACAGGCGGCTTGTTCCCAGAAGAACAGGCGCACCCGTTTCTGCTCTGCCAGCGGGCTGCTTGCCAGGCCGGCCCCAGCAAAGATGTCGATGTCTTGCCGGGTGGTAGCCAGCAGCAGGTCTTCCAACAATGCGGCCTGTTGCGCCTGTTCCAAAACCAGCAGCAAATCGGCCGTTTCCAGCAGTGCAAGCTGTGTATACCAGGTATCCCGGTGGAATATCACAGGGTCTTCTATCTGCGCAATGCCGCGGTGCACTGCCGCAAAGCGGTCTGCCGTGCCGAAAATATGGTATTCGATGGCTTGACCAGGCGAGAATATGTTGCTTTGCAGCCCACGCAGCAGCACTTCTTCGCCCAGCTTGCCAAACCCGAGCAAAACGATGCGCAGCCGGTGCCCATGCTGGCGGGATAACTCAAACATGCCTTTCTGCCGCCAGAACAGGCGGGCAGCGTTTTCCTCCGGGCAGAAAAGATGCAGCAGCGGGCTTTTGACAGCCTGGGTGGACAGAGAACGGCATTGCAGGTACACCGGGCGCTTAGACAATTTTTGCCGGTGCGCTTGGTAGAAGGCGAAATTTTCCTCCTCCGGGCCCACCAGAATATACCGGTGCGCAAGAGCCAGCTCTTTTTCGCCGTTCACGCCGCGGCGGCCCAATTGCTCCAGCAGAATGGGCTTGGCCGGGCCTGCGCCGTACACCGCCACACTGTCGTCCCGAAGATACCGCACCCGGCTGCCCAGCACCCTGCGAAGCGTGCCAACGGCCAGCACCACCCAGCTGGCGGTGACCAGAGGTGCTGTCCAGCGGGCAATTTCCACTAGCAGGTTGGGCGGGGTATCCCCATAGTTCATCAGGTACATTCCCACACACCGGTACAGGGCATCCAGGAAATGTTCGTCCGACAGGCCTACAAGGCCCACCATCCCGCAAATCAGCGGAAGAAAAAAGAGAATCATTTTTCTTCCCGCGGCAGCGTATTTCTTCATAGGGTACAGCCCTTTCCGCAATGTAATTTGAGCCAATCCTTTTCCTTAATTTTACATCAAAGGGCACAAAATGACAATTGGTATGTTTAACTTCCCACTGAAATGAACGCTTGCTTTGATGGAAACCGATAAGGGCTGCGGAAAATGATATGGCACCATGGGCCCAAACCTTTTGGGGCGGGTGCGGCCCATGGGCGGGCCTGTCAGTGTGAGGCACACGGGCAGAAATTTATGAAAAGGGCCGCTGGCCGCCAGGAAGCCCTTTAAGGCCTGCCGGGCGGCGCCTGGATATTGCCACAGTGCCCTGCGTGAAAAAACCGGCAATCCATTCGGATTGCCGGTTTTTTGAATGGGATGTATCGAGCGCGGAAGAGAGGGTTTTTGAATTCAGAGCGCATGGCCGCGCTGTGGGGCCATGCCGCCCGCCGGCACGGCAAAGCCTGAAAGCGCGTTTGCCCAAGCTGTGCAGGCGAAAGGCTCCGCCGGGCAAAGCCGCGGCAAAGAGACAAGAGGGGAAGGCAGGCCCTTAATTTTAACTTTGAAGGCAAGCCGCTCTTGCCCCAGCGTACTGCACTGGGGCCTGGCCGGTCACACTTTCTGTGCTTTCTCCTGCCCGCAGGGGAAGGCCTCCGGGGCGGCACAGCGGCCCAGCCGGGCGGCCTCCACCATGCGGTACCCGCCGGAAAAATTATAGCATGCAAAGCCGTGCTGTTCCAGAATGCGGCAGGCGATGTAACTGCGCAGGCCGCTTTGGCACATCACATACACCGGTTTGCCCTTTTCCAGCTCGCCCAGGCGCTGGCGCAGCTCATCCAGCGGGATATTGCAAAACCCGTCCACATGCCCCGCAGCGTATTCGGCAGGGGTGCGGGTGTCCAGCCGCGTAATGCTGCCGTCCTGCGGCAATTGCGGCAGGTCTTCCAGGAAAAACTGGCGCAGCCTGCCCTTGGCGAGGTTGTCAATCAGGAAGCCCGCCATGTTCACCGGGTCTTTGGCTGAAGAATAGGGCGGGGCATAAGCAAGGTCCAGATCTTTCAGCTGTTCCCCTGTCATCCCGGCGCGAATTGCGGTGGCCAGCACGTCAATGCGCTTATCCACGCCGTCCTGCCCGACGATTTGCGCCCCAAGAATGCGGCCGCTTTCCCGTTCAAACAGCACCTTCACCGTCATCACCTTGCCGCCGGGGTAATAGCCCGCATGGCTGGCCGGGGCCAGGTATACTTTATTGCAGGCAAGCCCGGCCTGGCGCGCCGCCCGTTCGTTGATGCCGGTGACAGCGGCGGTGAGGCCAAACAGCTTGAGCACAGAGCTGCCCTGCGACCCGGTGTAGCGGCTGTCGCCGCCGCAGATGTTGTCGGCTGCAATGCGGCCCTGGCGGTTGGCAGGCCCGGCAAGGGAGATGAGGGCGGGCTGACCGGTGACGAAATTTTGCACCTGAACTGCATCGCCCACGGCGTAAATATCGGGGCAGGAGGTTTCCATCCGTTCGTTCACCAGAATGCTGCCTTTCAGCCCCAGCGCCAGACCGGCATCCCGCGCCAGCTGTGTGTCCGGCGCAACGCCAATGGCGAGCACCGCGAGGTCTGCGGGCAGGGCCTGCCCATCCTGCAGCAAAACATGCAGGCCGCTGTCTGTGGCCTGAAAACCCGCCACCGAGTGCCCCAGCAGAAGGCGCACCCCGTGTTGGCGCAGCTCTGCGTGAAGAAATGCCGCCATTTCTTCATCCAAGGGCGCCAGCACCTGGGGCATCTGCTCTACAAGCGTTACCTCCAGCCCGCGCTGGCGCAGGTTTTCGGCCAACTCCAGCCCAATGAAGCCGCCGCCGGCCAGCACGGCAGAACGCGGGCTGTGCTGCCGGATGAATGTGTGAATTTGGAAGGTATCCTCCACAGTGCGCAGCGTGAACAGCCGCTTGGCATCCATGCCCGGAAGGTTGGGCCGCACGGGGCGGGCGCCCGGGGAAAGCAGCAGCTTATCATACGTGTCTTCAAACACGGCCCCGGTGGCAAGGTTGCGCACAGTTACCGCCTTGCGCTGCGGGTGAATTGCCAGCACCTCGTGGCGCACCTTCATCCGAATGCGAAAGCGCCGCCAGAAACTTTCCGGCGTTTGAAGGGTAAGCTGTGCCGGGTCTGTGATGGCCCCGCCGATATAATAGGGCAGGCCGCAGTTGGCATAAGAAATATAGCCCGAGCGCTCGTACACCACCACGTCCGCCGCTTCATCCAGCCGGCGGATACGGGCCGCGGCGCTGGCCCCGCCGGCCACGCCGCCCACAACAATCACTTTCATTTACCGCACCACCTTTCCGCGATATCCAAGAAGCCCGCCAATGTCCCACACGGCGGAATATCCCATCTGCCTCAGCCGCATGGCCGCCTGGCGGCTTCTGGCGCCGCTGTGGCAATAAACAAACAGCGGCGTGCCCTTGCCTGCGGCCAGCTGCCCAATGCGGTCAATGGCCTGCAGGGGCAGGTTTTGGCTGCCCGGCAGGCGCCCCTGCCTGTATTCGCCCGGGCTGCGCACGTCCAGCAGCACAGCCCCCGGTGTCTCTTCAAACTGTTTGAGGCCCTGGTTGATGTCAGGCCCCTTCCAAAAACGGAACAACCCCATAGGCCGCCTCCTTTACCGCCGGTGCACGGCAGTGCTTTTTACTATTATAGCATACCGCAAAAACGGCCCTTCTTACCGTGACGGCGTCACAGTGTAAGGTTTTTAAACATGGCGGGGCCGCGCCGCCCCATAGCTGGGTGGGCGGCAGACGGCGGTTCGCCCGGCCGCTGCAAACAGCGGGGGTGCGCACATGCGGCCCAGGCGTTGAAGCCAGCTGGTTTTCCCCTATGGTGCTACCCGTGGATCTTTACACTGTTCAGCTGGCGGGCTGTGTAAAAGCAGCGGTGGTCAATAATTTCACTGTGGCCAAGGTCCAGCGCGGCAATGGCGTTCATCTCTTTTTCGCACAGAGAAAAACCAAAAATATCGAGATTTTCTGCCATTCTCTCTTGGCAGATGGTTTTGGGGATGGTGGGAACTCCCCGCTGATAATGCCAGCGCAGAACCACCTGGGCAACCGTTTTTTCATGGCTGGCCGCAATTTTTACCAGGGTTTTCTGTTCAAAGATGTGTTTCTGTGCTTCCGCCAACGGGCCCCAGGCCTGCGGCACAACGCCATAAAGCGCCATCACTTTTAATGCCTCTGCCTGCTGATAGAAAGGGTGAAGCTCAATTTGGTTCACCATGGGCTTTACCTCCTGGTTCATGCACAAATCTACCAGGCGCTCTGCAGAGAAGTTGCTAACCCCAATGGCACGCACCGCGCCGCTGGCATACAGTTTTTCCATGGCCCGCCAGGCCCCGTAATAGTCCCCAAAGGGCTGATGGATCAGATATAAATCGATATAATCCAGCCCTAAATTTTTTCGTGAGGTTTCAAAGGCCTTCAGCGTGTTGTCATATCCTGCATCCTGCACCCAAAGCTTGGTGATGATAAACAGCTCTTCCCGCGGCACGCCGCATGTTTTGATGGCGTCGCCCACAGCCCGTTCGTTCCCATAGGCGGCCGCTGTGTCAACCAGGCGGTAACCGCAGGCCAGCGCATTGCCCACGCACTGCCTGCACTGTGCAGGGTCTGTAATTTGCAGGGTGCCATAGCCAATCACCGGCATTTTCACGCCGTTGGAAAGCGTTACACTTTGCATAAAGGGCTTCCTTTCTGCACAAAAGGCCGGCGGGCGCTAACCCCTCACCGGCCTTTTGTGCTTTTGTAACATGATACTTACCGGGTGTGTGCGGCAAAGCGGGCGGCCGCCAGTTCTCGTTTGCTGGCGCTGTGTGGCCAGTTCTTTTCCGCCTGCGGGAAATTACAATGGAAACACAGGCGGCGGCCGTGTTTTTCTTTGCCCAAACGCTTTACGGCGCCCCGGAATGAATGGAAAACTGCCGGAACTTTATTTGCCAGCCCTCTTCTTAGTCATGAACCTTCATGCTGTGCAGCATCTTGACAAAGCCGGGGTCGCTGTGGTCGACAATTTCGCTGTGGCCAAGGTCCAGCTTGGCAATCTGCGCCATATCTTCCTCGCTGAGCTGGAAATCCCAAATGTCGATGTTCTGTTCCATACGGTTTTTATGAACGGACTTGGGAATTACCACGACGCCCCGCTGCACATTCCAGCGCAAGGCCACCTGAGCGGCCGTTTTTCCGTATTGCTTGCCAATTTCTGTCAGCACAGGGTGGGTGAAGATGCCGTGGTTCCCCTCGGCAAAGGGCCCCCAGGCTTCCGGAACCACGCCGTACTCTTTCATCAGCGTCAGGGCATTTTCCTGCTGGAAGAAGGGGTGCAGCTCAACCTGGTTGACGGCGGGGGTTACCTCTACCGTTTCACACAGGTCGGCCAAACGGTTGGGGTAGAAGTTGCACACGCCAATGGCTTTCAGCTTGCCCTCCCGGTAGGCCTCTTCCATAGCGCGGTATGCGCCAATATAGTCGCCCATGGGCTGATGGATGAGATACAGGTCGATATAATCCAGGCCAAGGTTGCGCAAAGAGGTTTCAATGGCCCGTTTGGCACCCTCGTAGCTGGCATCCTGCACCCAAAGCTTGGTGGTGGTGAACAGCTCTTCCCGCGGCACGCCACATTTTTGAATTGCGGCGCCCACAGCCTGTTCATTCATATAGGCGGCTGCTGTGTCAATCAGACGGTAGCCGGTGGCGATGGCATCCAGCACTGCCTGCTCGCAAACTGCGGGGTCTGGCACCTGAAACACGCCGAATCCTTCCAGTGGCATTTTTACTCCATTGTTTAACGTGACAAATTCCATCATTTTTCTTCCTTTCTGTTTTTTCTGTCTATCCTTGAAAAACGGGCACGGTAAAGTGCTTTCCGTTAATTCAGCGAAAATACCTGTTCCAGCCACTGGGCATAATCCTCTACCCAGCCGCCATCCCCGCCAAAGCCGTGCGGCCAATCCTGCAGCACGATGCGCCTGGTGGAAATGCCCACATCCTGCATCAGGCTGTATTGGGCCTCAAACTGACGGTAAAAAGGGTCCTCTGTTCCATAGCAGTAAAACGTGGGGGGCAGGGCCCCTGCCCGCAGCGCCTCTTCGTCCATGGAAGCCACGCTCAGCCTTCCGTAGAAGGAATAAATCATTCCGCAGGCAGAGGCATGGGCAGAAACTTCGTCCAGTTCATCGGGAATATAATCCGGGTCCAGGGCGGTTGGCAGAACATCCTCGTCATAGTGAAGGAAAAATTCCCCGGCCTGAATGCCGCCGGCAGAATAGCCCATGACGGCGATATCGTTGGGGTCAATTCCGTAGATGCCGGCGTTTTTGCGAATAAACCGTACGGCCCGGGCCACATCCAACGCGCCTTCTTCCTGGGTGTAGGGCCGCAGGCGGTAATCGACGATAAAGGTTTGATATCCCAGCTCCCGCAGATGGGCGGCAGTGGGCAGCGTGTCGGTATAGTTGCCGCGCGCCTGAAAGGCCCCGCCCGCCAGCAGCACCACGGCGCCTTTTGCCTCTGTCCCCTCCCGCACAGGGATGGCGGTGAGATAGGGGCGGAAATCTACGGGGTCAAAGTTGGCTGTGGTTACCTCGGTTTGTGCCGGAAAATTTCCCTCTTCCCACAGGTATAACGCCTGAATCCCGGTAAGAACGGGGGCCGTATTCAGCACGGTTGCATTTCCCTGCGGCAGGGGCAGGCGGCGGTTTATGCTGCCTGAGCCCCAATCGGTGTAACGGCCGCTGCCATAGTTATAGCTTTCCGGAAAATCGGGCGGGGTGGCCAGGGTGCGCTCGTGGGTGCCGTCTCTTATTTCCGTGCTTTCCTGCGGCAGGGCCGCCGTTTCTGACGATGACTGGCTGGGTTGAGATTGCATGGCGGTTTCCCCTGACGGTGCGGCGCTGGATATTGTTTCGGCCGCACACCCTGAAAAAAGCAGCAGCGTTAAAAAGAGGGCGCTGGCTTTCGGGGCCTTCCGCTTCCATCGCTTTTGTCTCATATGGTTGCCACCTTTCCCTTTTTGTTGCCTGTTGCAGTGATTGGGCAGAACAGCCGGCCCCGATGCCCTGTTGCGAGCCACAATTATCCCGCGGGCCGGGCCCATACAGCGCAGAGGCAGCCTTTCAAAAGGTGCTTTGTCTCTTCCAGGCGCTGCCGCCGCAATGGCTTGTTTCTCATTTTCTATTCGTTATTGTAAGCCGGGTTTGAAAAAAAGTACAATGCCGGTTGTGAAATATGGTATAATCAAAACGCATAGTAAAACAGAAAGGGGCGCAGCCATTTGCTCGAACTCTATCAACTAACCCAGCTGATTGCCATTGCAGAATGCGGCACAATGTCCGGCGCTGCCGGGCAGCTGCATCTTTCTCAGCCGGCCTTAAGCCGCTCCATGCAGAAATTGGAAGAAGAGCTGCAGGTAACCCTGTTTGACAGAAAGAAAAATAAAATTGCTCTGAACCAGAATGGAGAGCTTGCGGTGCAGCAGGCGCGGCGGGTGGTGCAGCAGGCCCGGGACCTGGTGGAACAGGTGCGCGCGTTAGACCGCAGCCGGCACACCATTTCCGTTGGCTCTTGTGCGCCGGCGCCATTATGGCGGCTGGTGCCCCTTGTTTCTCAGCTGTATCCAGAGATGACGGTCTCTTCCGAGATGAAAGACACCGATGTGCTGCTGGAGGGGCTGAAAAGCGGCGCATATCAGTTTATTGTCCTTCCCTTCGAATGGGGTGGGCCGGAATACTGCTGTTTTCCCTTTGAAAAAGAAAAGCTTTATTTTTCGCTGCCGCCCGCACACCCGCTTTCCGGCGCGCAGGGGCTCTATTTTAAGGATATTGACGGGGAGAGCATTCTGCTGTTTTCTCAAATAGGGTTTTGGCGGGATGTGTGCCGGAATAAGATGCCGCTGACCCATGCGCTTGTTCAAACAGAGCAGGAGGATTTTCAGGCGCTGGTGCAGGCGTCGGCGCTTCCATGCTTTGTTTCCGATTTATCTATGCGCTGGATGGGCAAGCCGGAAAAACGTGTGGTGATTCCTGTGCTGGACCCAGAGGCATCTGCTGTCTATCATTTTGCGTGCAGAAAAGAGGAAAAGAGAAAGCTGTCTGCCCTGATTCAAAGGCTGCAGGCCGATAAGGCATAGGCCGAAAACTTTGTTGGCTTTTCGGCGTGTTGACGTAAGAGAACACTGGTTCTGCGCTGGCAACTTTGGCGCCTGGTGCATTCAAAAAGCCCGGCAATCCGTTCAGGATTGCCGGCTTTTTTCTATTTTATTAATGTTTCTCAAACAATTTTGAATCAAATTTTAAATGAAAGCACGGTACCATACAGGCATTCAGTGAGAGATCACAAAACTGTTTGGAGGTTGTAAAGAATGAAGAAGAAAAATTTTGTTTCGTTGGTTATGGGCACGGTTGGCGGAATTTTGTTCGCGCTGGGCATGTGCATGCTGCCGCAGTGGAACGCATTTACCCAGGGCGTTGTTGTCTCTGCTGTTGGCGCAGTGGTTTTGCTGGCCATGCTTGTTGTGCGCCGCAAAATGGAAGGAAAGCCCGCCGTCCGGCTGAATGGAAAAGCCGTTGCCACGGTTCTTTTGGGGGTTGTGGGTGCACTGGTGCTTGGCGTTGGAATGTGCATGGTTATGGTTTGGAACATGCTGATGTGGGGCATTGTGGTTGGCATTGCTGGCATCGTCCTTCTGATTTGCCTGATTCCGCTTTGCAGAGGGCTTCAATAAAAAGAAAAGCTTGAAATTGCAAGGAGGTGGCCCGCGTGAAACGTTTTTTGCTGCCGGCGGCAGGCGTTGCTGCCCTGGCGGGGCTTACGGCTGCCGTCACCGCTTTTGTTCGCCGCAAGAACAGAATAGGATGAAACAATGTAAGAAAGGAGTTTTGACCGTGAGCGAATATCAAATGAAACCCGGAAAACTTGGCGAAAAGATTTTGAATGGATACCAAAAGGTGGAAGACCGGTTTGTGACAACCTTCCTGGATGAAGATGGCTCTTTGAAGACAGGCGGCATGGCAGAGAAGGTAACAGCCGCCTACCAAAAGGTAGAAGATGCGGTAGTTGGCGGCTACCAGAAAATAGAAGGTTCGGTGGTTGGCGGCTATAAAAAAATAGAAGATGCCTTTGTAGATGCGTTTTTGGAAAAGGCCGAGGCTGCCTCGCCGGGCACAGGCAGCGCCAGCCAGGGGAAGGCCGCAGAAGGGGCGCAGTGAAGCGTTCAAAAGGGCAGCGCGCATGCATGTGCTTGCTGCCCTTTTCTTGTTCGCCCGAAGAATGCATTAACAATTTTCAAACAATTCTGAAACGCTTCCAAAACAAACGTGCTTTATGCTACCCCATAGCGGCCAGCTGCATCCAAAGTGTGATGGAACCGCTGTGAGAAAATAGAGGAGGGGCGGCGATGGAGCAGTTGAAAAAAGGATGCCGGAAACTCTTTTTTCCTGGCAAAGCCACGATGCTTTTGCTGACGCCTGCCAGCGCGCTGTTGTTGGCGTGGGTTTTTGCCTTTGGCCATGAAGACCATGCGCTGGCCTATTTCGCCTACGTTTTATCTGCATACACGTTGGTTGTGCTGTGCCTGGCAGGGTACCGGCAAGGCAAAAAAGGCATTGCCGCCGTGAAAAGCAAAAACAGGCATGTGAACCGTTATTTGAACGATGCGCTGTTTCGCACCCACGTTTCTCTTTACACTTCTTTGGCGGTGAATGTCATCTATGCCATTGCCAAATTTGTTTCGGGCATTCTTTTCCGCTCTTTTTGGTTTGGCAGCATCGCCGTCTATTATTTTTGCCTTGCGGTGATGCGCTTCATGCTGCTGCATCATGCACATCGCAATGCTTTTGGGGTGGACCAGATTGCCGAATATAAAAAATACAGGCTTTGCGGCGCCGTCTTGGTGGTGCTGAATTTGGCGCTGACAGGCATGGTGATTCTTGTGGTAACCCAAAACCAAACCTATCGCTACCCGGGCAACCTGATTTATGCCATGGGCGCCTATGCGTTTTACAGCGTTATTACGGCGGTAAGAAATGTGGTAAAATTCCGCAAGCAGAACAGCCCGGTGCTCTCTGCCGCCAAGGGCATCAACCTGGCCTCTGCACTGGTTTCCATGCTTGCTTTGGAAACTGCAATGCTTTCCCAGTTTGGAAGTGAAGAGTCACCCGTGTTCCGGCGCGTGATGAATTCCGCTACAGGCGGGGCCGTATGCTGCGTGGTGCTGGGAATGGCCGTATATATGATGGTTCGCGCAACACAAAACCTGAAAAGGCTGGAACAGCAGCCCGCAGCAGACGGGTGCTGTGGTATAATATAAAAAACGCGCGCAGGGCAGGCGTTTCCATTTTGACCCTGGCAGGTTTGACGGGAGTGGGAAGGAATATGGTGAACATTCTTGTTTTGGAAGATGATGCAAAGCTGAACCAGACGGTTTGCACCTATCTGAATGACAGCGGGTTTCAGGCAAAGGGCTGCCTGAACGCCAACGACGCATACGAAGAGATGTATAACAACCTCTACGAGCTGATTATCTCGGACATTATGATGCCTGAAATAGACGGTTTTGCGTTTGCAGAAACGGTGCGGCGGGTCAATAAACACGTCCCCATTTTGTTCATGTCGGCAAAGGACGACCTGCCTTCCAAGCAAAAGGGGTTTCAGCTGGGCATTGATGACTATATGGTGAAACCCATTGAGCTGGACGAGCTTCTGCTGCGCGTTCGGGCATTGCTTCGCCGGGCCAACATCGAGATGGAGCGCAAGCTGGTGGTGGGCAATTTAGAGCTGGATGCCGATGGGCTTACAGCGGCAATTGACGGGAAAGAAGTCCCGGTGACAACCCGGGAATTCAATATTCTTTATAAGCTGCTCTCCTACCCCAAAAAGACCTTTTCGCGGGCACAGCTGATGGATGAGTTTTGGGGCATTGAAAGCAACACCAGCCTGCGGGCGGTGGATGTATATGTGACAAAGCTGCGGGATAAGTTTTCGGCCTGCAACGGGTTTAAAATTGTAACCGTTCGCGGGCTGGGGTATAAGGCGGTGCTGGAATGACGGGTGCAATTGGAAAAGCAAAGCCGGCTGTGCGCCAATCGCACTTTCCGGGCATTTTGTGCGTGGTGTATTTTTTGGCGCTGCTTCTTATGTCGGGCATCCACATGGGCCTGGTTACGCTGATTAACGAGAAAGAATGGAACGATATTGTCGCAGTGACCATCCCCACTCTTTATTGGGCACTGGTGGCGGTGGGGCTTACTTTGTATGCCCGTTGGCAGATTAAAAAGACGTATGAAGAGCCAATGCACCGCCTGGCACAAGCTACCGCAAAAGTTGCGCAGGGCGATTTTTCCGTTTATGTGCCGCCCCTGCACACCGCTGACAAGCTGGATTACCTGGATGTCATGATTTTGGATTTCAACAAAATGGTGGAAGAGCTTGGCAGCATTGAAACACTGAAAACAGATTTCTTTTCCAATGTCTCTCACGAGATGAAGACGCCGCTTTCGGTAATTCAAAACTGCGCGCAGCTTTTGCAGAAAGAAGGCCTGGAGGAAGAAAAGCGTCAGGAGTATACAGACGCTATTTTGCAGTCCACCAGAAAACTCTCAAACCTCATCACCAATATCCTCAAGTTGAACAAGCTGGAAAAACAGACAATTCGCCCGATGCCCGAGCCGTATGACCTTTGCCAGCAGCTGTGTGAGTGCGCATTGCAGTTTGAAGATGCCTGGGAGAAAAAAGGCATTGAATTTGTGGCAGATTTGGAGGACCGCGCTGTCATCCAGGCAGACCCGGGGCTTTTGGAATTGGTTTGGACGAATTTGCTTTCCAACGCCGTCAAGTTTACGCCCGCGGGCGGCACAATCACGCTGACGCAGGCTTCCGGGGAAGGGAACGTCACGGTTTCTGTCTGCGACACCGGCTGCGGCATCGACGAAGAAACCATGCGGCACATTTACGATAAATTTTACCAGGGCGACACCTCTCATTCCACAGAAGGAAACGGGCTGGGGCTTGCACTGGTGCAACGCATTTTGCAGCTTTCCGACGGCACGGTTACCGTGAAAAGCCGCGTGGGGCAGGGCAGCACTTTTACAGTGCAGCTGCCCGCTTCAGTTCAAAGGGAGGGGGCGGCCTCGTGAACCTGCAGAAAGATTTTGTAGGGTATGAATATCAAGAAATCACCGCGCCTGCAGGCAAGGTCTCTTTTTATCTGGATTGTTATGAGAACTTTGGCTGGCAAATGGACGGGAATGTGCCGGTTTTCAGCGGAAAGCGCCACGCAACGCTGCGCATGAAGCGGGACAGAAAGCTGATTCATAAAATGGAGCTGACAAGGCTTCAGCGCCATTTTGAGGCCTGCGCAAAAGAAATTGAAGTGCTGGAAAAATCAAAAACCTCTGTTGCATCCGCGTGGGCCCTTGTTGTTGGCATCCTTGGCACCGCTTTTATGGCGGGGGCCACTTTTGCCGTAACGCATGAGCCGCCAATGATTCTTCTGTGCATCATTTTGGCCATTCCCGGGTTCATTGGGTGGGCCTTGCCCTATTTTTTGCACCGGCATATTGCAGCCAAACGGGCAAAGAAGATTCAGCCCATGATTGAAGCCAAGCAGGATGAGATTTACCAAATTTGCGAAAAGGGCCACGCACTGCTGTAACAGCCCTTGCCGCCAGCCGGCATCCGAATTTCGGATGCCGGCTTTTTTGCGGCAAATTTACAGGGCCCTTCACGGCCTTTGCCAATACAGGCGAAACACAGAGCCCTTTTGGCGTGCGGCCAGGGCCTTGCATGCCTTGGCCGGTTGCATGGCCGGCGGGGCCTTGTGGGAAGAAGGGCGGTTCTGGTATAATAAGGCCGGTTTTATGCGCTTGCATTTTTGCCGGTGACGGCTTGCAAAAAAGTGCGCGGCGGGCAGGGAAAGCATATGGCATCCCTGTTATGAATTTCTGCAAACAGGAGGCGGCGGCTATGAATAGCGCCAAGCGGCACACCGGGCTTTGCCATCTGTATTGGGGCGATGGAAAAGGGAAAACGACGGCAGCCATGGGCCTTGCGCTGCGCGCACTGGGCAGCGGGCTGCGCGTGACGGTGGTGCAGTTTTTGAAGGACGGCCGCAGCGGCGAGCTGGAACCGCTGCGGCACCTGGGGGCAAACGTATATTCCGGCGCGCCGGGCATGAAGTTTGTGCCTCAGATGACGCCGCAGGAAAGGGTTGCCGCCCGTGCGGCGCATACCCGCCTGCTGGGCGCCGCGCTGGAAGAACCCTGCGATGTGCTGATCCTGGACGAGGCGTGCGCGGCCTGCCAGCTTGATATGGTGGAGGAACCCCTGCTTCGGCAGGCTGTGTGCGGCCGGGCGCAGGGGGTAGAGGTGGTGCTTACCGGCCGCCAGCCTGCGGCCTGGATGCTGGAAGAGGCAGATTACAGCACCGAGATGTGTTGCCACAGCCACCCCTATGAACGCGGCGTGGCGGCCAGAAAGGGCGTAGAGTTTTAAGCCTCACCCGCCTTTGGCGGCCGAAAGGGGCACCCTCTTTCTTTTTAGGGCAGATATGGTATAATGTTCCTACCAAGCGGATTTGGGCCGCAGGAAAAATAAAAGCGCAGGGGCGCGGCCGCTGCACTTTTGCGAATGCGGGCGGCAAAGCAGGGCCTGAGGATGACCGCTGCCGCGTGCCTTCGCGGAAAGCGGCCGTGCAGTGGCAGAGAAAGCGCCTGGCGCAACAAACGCCCCCTGGAAAGGCCGGGCCCCTAGCAAGCCCGCCCCGAACCGTGCCGAAGCTGATACAAAGGAGATGCACCATGAGCAAAGAACGTGCGCCCTGGCCCCAGTGCTATTACGATGAACTGGACGCCCGCAAACGGAAAGATTTGCTGGACAAAGCCATAGAGAACGGCGAAGGTGCCCCGGAGGAGAATGCGGTGCGCCAGAAACTGTGGGCGCTGCGCTATGGCCAGCCGAAAAAAAACATGCCGCCTGCGGACGGCTATGCCGGGCTGTGGATTACCATGAACCTGTGGCGAAGGGATACGGCCTCCCGCTTCCGCGTGCGCGCGGCGGTGAAGGAGCTGAGCGGCATGCTGAAGCAGCTGGGCATCGACGCCCCGCAGGCCAGCAGCCTGGAACAGGAGCTGGTGTACCGGGAACTGGTGCATGCGGTGCGCCTGTATCTTTCCACCTGCACAGAGGGCAGTTACAACACGCGCTTTTTGGGCATGGTGCGCCTGAAGCCGGAACAGCTTGTGGATAAAATAGTTAACGAGATTTGCGGCGTGGCCTATGAGCTTCCGGAAAGGCTGGGCATGGAAGAGCAGTTTGCCCCGCTGCGCCGCGCGGCCTACGAGGCGTTTTCGGCGGCGTATCCGGAGCAAGTGGGCAAGCTGGACAGCGCCATATTTGGAAAAGCCGGGGTGTAACCAGGCGCAAGCGCCCTGCCCGCCGGGGCAGACGGCCTGCGCCATGCGCCCCTGCGGGGCCGCAGAAAAGGAATTGCAGGGCTTGCGCTGTTGCGCGGGCCCTTGTTTTATGCCCGCGGGCATGTTGCAGCGCCTGCGGGGCGCAAGGGCCTTTCTGCGGAAAATGCCCGCAATGCGGCGGCCGCCCTTGATTTCCATACAGGAATGCTTTATTATAATAAATTGTGCGTGCGTTGCGCAGAATGCGGGAAAGCAAAGGCGTTTTGCGGCATAGCTGCCCGCGGCCCTGGGGCGCAGCGCGATTTTTGAGGAAAGGATGTTTCTTTTGGAATTCTTGCAAGACATTCTGGCAGCCATTGGCGTTGTGCTGAACGGCATCCCGCAGGGCCTGCTGGCGCTTAGCTACGGGTTTGCCTCCGTGCCCACGGCGCTGGGCTTTGCCATTGGCGCAGTGGGGTGCGGCGTGCTGAACTCGGTGGCCCCCATTTCGTTCCAGGCCGAAACCATTGTGATGGCCGGCAACATGGGCAAAACAAGGCGCGACCGCCTTTCCATGGTAATGTTTGGCGGCCTTATTATGGTAGTGCTGGGCCTGACGGGTGCATTGTCGGCCATCACTGCCTTTGCGGGCGATGCCATTGTGCACGCCATGATGGCGGGCGTTGGCTTTGTGCTGGTGCGCACGGCGTTCAACATGGTAAAAGAAAACCAGATGGTGGGCTGGGTGTCGGTGGCCTCGGCCGTTGTCATTTATCTCATCACCAAAGCGCTGGACCCCGGCAATGCCCTTGTCTATACCATTGTGGGCTCGCTTATCATCTCCAGCGTGGCGGCCAAGCTGGCCGGGCAGAAGTTGGGGGAAAACACCGTGGCGGAAAAAATGTGCCGCCTGAGGCTGGAAAAGCCTGTGGTGAACCTTTCTGTCATTCGCGGCGCGCTTTCCCTTGCCTGCCTCACCATTGGCGCCAACATCGCCTTTGGCAATATCACCAGCGGGATGGGCACAGCCGAGTTGAATGTAGACCACCTCACCGTGTATTCCGGCCTGGCGGATGCAGTGAGCTCGCTGTTTGGCGGCGGCCCGGTAGAGGCCATCATTTCGGCCACGGGTGCGGCGCCGCATGCGGTGTTGTCCGGCGTGATCATGATGACCATCATGGCGCTCATTTTGTTCTTTGGCCTGCTGCCCAAAATTGGCAAATTTGTGCCCAGCCAGTCCATTGCGGGCTTCCTGTTTATTTTGGGTGCGTTTGTCACCATTCCCGGCGACGGCGCCGCAGCCTTTGCCACGGGCACCGCGGGCGGCTCTGTTATTGCGGCTGTTACCATGTCTGTCACAGCTGTGTTTGACCCGTTCTTCGGCATGCTGGCCGGCCTGGTGTTGAAAATGATCGTTGGCGCCACCGGCCTTGCGCTGTAAGCGCCCATCACATTTGGAAAGGATGTTTCCCATGCAGGATTACTATACGCTGCAGGTGGCCGGCGTCACGCGCCAGCTTCCCATTATGCAAATCTCGGACAGCCTGGCCATTGCCAGCTTTGTCATTTTGGGCGATTGCGAAATTGTGACAAAATCTGCCCCGCTGATTGAAAAGCAGCTTCCGCAGGTGGATTATATCGTCACGGCCGAGGCCAAGGGCATCCCCCTTGTGCACGAGCTGTGCCGCCTGCGCGGCCTGCCGTATTACATTGTGGCGCGCAAAAGTGTGAAGCCGTATATGAGCCAGCCTCTGACGGACGAGGTGGTGTCCATCACCACGCAGAAAGCGCAGACGCTGTGCCTGGACGGCAAAGATGCCCTGCTTTTGAAGGGCAAAAAGGTGGCAGTGGTGGACGACGTTATCTCCACCGGCGAATCGCTGCAGGCCATTGAACGCCTGGTGGAAAAGGCCGGCGGTGAAATTGTGGCCAAAGCTGCCATCTTGGCAGAGGGCGATGCCGCCAAGCGAAGCGACATCATCTTTTTGGAAGAGCTTCCCCTGTTTCCTGTCGGGGGCTGAGAAAGAGGCCGGGCCGGGTGCCCGGCTTTTTTTGAGCCGGCAGGGCGCCAAAACGGCAAAGGAGACGCAAGGGTGAACGCCTGCCCCGGCCGCGAAAAGGCATGCAGCTCCTTTGCCTGTAGGGCGGCACCGTGTAAAACCATGGCCGCTGCGCCCCGTTTTGCCTGGAGGGGGCATGTTTCATTTCTATCAGGCACGCATTCAGCCGGGCTCTGCAAGCGTTTGTGCGCATGCAGGGCCCGGTTTTTCGTGGCATTTCGGCCTTTTGGCCGGTTTTTGCCACGCACTTTTTTTTGACAGCCAAAAGGGCTGCGCCAGTGGTTTTCCGGCGGGCAGGGTTTCCAAAATGGAAACAATAGTTTGCAATTTGTTTCAAGTAAAATGAAAAGCTTCGGTTGACAAAGGAAGGGAGGGGCTCTATTGTGATACCGTCTGATAGGCAAGTGAAAAAATCTGCTTTGCGGCCAAAAAATAGAAAAGGCAGAATGCCACAAAACATGAAGATGCACACGTGAAATATAAAAATGGAGGTAATTTCGAAATGAAAAAGCAGCTCATAAGCAGCGCCCTGGCTTTTTGCGCATTTGCCATGATATTGCCCGGGGCTGTTTTTGCGCAGGAAAACTTGGCGGCCGCCCCGGCCTGCACCCAAAACGAAGGGTGCCAGGCCACCCAGCATAAGCCGGGCTGCCCGGTGGGGCAGGCCCTTTTGAAGGACAACGACCCGGGGAATATGCCTGCGAACGGGAATGCACCTTTGAACAACGAAGACGACGACCCGGGGAATATGCCTGCGAACGGGAACGCGCCTTTGAACAACGAAGGCGGGCAGGCGGCGCCCAAGGCGGCCGGCCCTTATGAGTACAACGGTGTTTCCTACCCGGCATTATCCGATGCGGTGAAAGCCGTTGGGGCACGGGCGGGGACCGTTTATGTCACGGAGGATGCTTTTATTCGAAGCAACGAGATTATCGAGATTCCTGCGGGCGCTGACATTACCATCACCAGCAAAGGCGGGGCTGCCTTTCGAATTACAAAAGAGGCACACCGGTTTGTGTTTAAACTGCTGGGCGGGAAACTGACCCTGGAAAACATTGTTTTGGATGGAAACGCACAATGGAAAGACGCCTCCTCCGGGCTGTGGTACGAGCGCACCGCACAGGGCACTGCGGCATCGCTGCCGCTTATTTATGCGCAAGCCCAGGTGGGCGGGCACCCCGGTTCGGGAAGCCGGCTTGTTTTGTCAAGCGGGTGTGTCATCCAAAACTTTTATGTAAACCGCGCAGCGGACAATATCGATACAGACCCTGTTCTGGGCGGCTGGTCCGGAAGTGAAGAGCTTTGCCTGCTTAGCCTGGCAAATACGGATGTGACCATCCATGGCGCCGTTCTGAAGGACAATGCAGTGAAATCGGACGTGGCGTTTTACCGCAATGCCTATGGGCGCGGAATCATCTGCCCGGGCATCATTCAGGCAATGAGCTGTACGATTAAAATGAAAGACGGCACGATGGCGCGAAACTGGATTGTTTCAGATGTAGGGCATTCCGCAGAGGGCCAGGGCTGGCTGGACGCCCAGAGAAGCCGGTATTCCAGTGCGCTGCGCGAAGGGGCGTCCGGCGGCCATCTGACGATGACGGGCGGACGGTTTCTCATGGAAGGGGGAACCCTGAGCCAGGGCTATGCGGCGGATGGCGGCGCAATTGCCGCGCTTGATGCCGAAATCGTTTTAACCGGCGGCAATATTGTGGATAATGTTGCCGAAAGGTTTGGCGGCGGGGTGCTGATGTGGGACACCGGCTGCAAATTTACCATGAAGGGCGGGCGCATTTCGGGGAACAAGACGCTGAACCGCATAGCCGGCTATGACGACTCTGTGCGCAAAACAGTTGGCTGTGGCGGCGCCCTGTGCATGACGGGCGGCGATGCCCAGGGCTCTGAACTTCGTATTACCGGCGGGGAAATTAGTGAAAACAGCGCCGTGCAGGGCGGCGGCATCTGGCTGAACCGGTGCAGCGGCGAAATCAGCAATGCAGCCATACGGGGCAATAAAGCCCTGCCGGCCGCGGAAAACATGTTGGGGGCAGGCGGAGGCATTCTGTTTGCAAACGGCACACTGGCCCTGGACGGAAACACGGAAGTAAGCGGAAACCACGCCGTGCAGGGCGGCGGCATTGCGAACGGCGCAAGGGGGCAGCTTATTGTAAAGGGCAGGGCCGGCATCCGGGGAAACAAGGCAACCTCCCTTGGCGGTGGCCTGTGCCTGAACGGGGCAGGAATCTCCAGCATTTTGATGGAGCAGGCAACGATTGCAGGCAACAAAGCCAATGCGAAGAACGGCGGCGATGCAGTGTTTATCTTTTCCCCCAGCGAAAAGGAGATTCCCAAATTTTTTCTGAATGCGCAAAATTCCGAACTGAAGGGGGATATTGTGCTGCATGCGGCAAATGAAAAAGCGCTTCCGGTTCTTTCCCTGAACGCGGCGGTGCCTGCAAGCAAACGCTATATGGTGAAATTTTATGATGCGGCCTATGCAACGCGCGGCCGAAGGCTTGTGGCACCCGGGGCCTACGGCCTGCCGGGAGAAAAAGCAATTTCAAGCGCAGAGCCCTATGCGCAAAGCTTCCAAAATAATGTGATGGATGTCATTCCGGGCAGTTTGCTTCAAGAGCCCACCGCCCTTGTGCTTGGCAAGAAACCGGCCGCGCCCGCGCCGGCAGCCAGCACGGCGCCCGCCAGTGCGCCGGCCGCCGCAGGGGCGAAAAAGAACCCGAAAACCGGCGTGCCAAACACAGGCGGGAACAGCCCTGCGCCCGAACACCCGCTTGAGGGCAATAGCTTTTTGTGCCCGTGATGCCGGGCAACGTGCGAAAACGCCGGTTTGGGCCAAAGGCCGCTGCCATACGGGCATCTCGGGATGAAAGGCGAGGCGGCCCCTGCACAAAAGAAAGGCGCGGAGCCCGTGCGTCAAACCCTTCCGTACGGGGCGGTGCCGCCCTGTATATGGCAAAACAGATTTGAACAAAAAACGTGCATGCCGGCCCGGCATGCACGTTTTTATGTGCTGCCGGCCGCATGTGCGGCGTATGCCTTGACAATTTTGCCCGGCGTGCTATCATCATATCAAAACAGTTGATATGTCAATGGTTGATGTGTCAAAGAAAGCGGTTTTGAATGGAAAAGACATTTCATATGCTGCTGTACCGTGCTTTCCACGCCCAGCGCAATTACCTGCGCCCGCATTTGGCGCGGCTGGGGCTTGGCGCGGGCCAGCCAAAGCTTCTTTCGTACCTGGCCGGGCATGGGCCTTGCCGCCAGAGGGAACTGGCCGGCTATTTTGAAATAGACCCTGCCGCCGTGTGCCGTATGCTGGATTCTTTGGAAAAGGGCGGCTTTGTTGCGCGCAGCGCGCATCAGGCGGACCGGCGGGCAGACGAGGTGAGCCTGACGCCAAAGGGCCGCGCGGCCTGTGCCGAATGGCAGGCGTGCTGCCGCGCGCTGGAGCAGGAGATGCTGCAGGGGTTTACCGGGGAAGAAGCCAGGCAGTTTTCTGAATATCTGGCCCGCGCATACCACAATTTACGCGGTAAAAACTTATAAGGGGGGCTGTGCATGAAGGATTTGCAACGGATTTTCGCTTACCTTGGCCCCTACCGGAAGGACCTTGCGCTCGGTGCCTTTCTTGTGGTGGTGGAATCGTCTTTTGAGATGGTGATTCCGGTGCTGATGGCAGGCCTCATCGACACGGGCGTTGCCAACGGCGATGTGGCGTACATTTTGCACAAAGGCATTCAAATGGGCATGTGCGCCCTGCTGGCGCTGCTGACAGGGCTTTTATACGCCCGCTTTGCCGCGCGGGCGTCTTATGGCCTGGGCGCGCGCATCCGTGAGGCAGAATATGCTAAGGTGCAGCAATATGCGTTTTCCAACCTGGACCATTTTGAAACGTCCTCTCTGGTCACACGCCTGACCACCGACGTCACGGTGCTGCAGAACGCCATCAACAGCGGCTTTCGCCCTGTGGTGCGCGGGCCGGTGATGCTGGTGCTGGGCGTGGGGCTCTCGTTCTGGATGAACGCCCGGCTGTCGCTGGTGTTTTTTGTGTGCATCCCCATTCTGGCCGTGGCGCTGTTTTTTATCATGCGCAAGGTGGCGCCCATGTACGCCCGCCTGCAGGCCGCAGTGGACCATGTGAACGGCGTAGTGCGCGAGGGGCTTGTTGCCATCCGCGCGGTAAAGGCGTTTGTGCGCGGGGAATATGAAGCGGAAAAATTCAGCCGGGTAAACGGGGAACTGATGGACACAAGCCGCCGCACGTTCCGCTATGCCGTGCTGAATTTGCCCGCTTTTCAGCTGGTGATGTACACTTCTACTGTGCTGCTGTTGTGGTTTGGCGGCAACATGATTCTGCGCGGGCAGCTGCAGGTGGGTGAGCTGACGGGCTTTCTGAGCTATGTGATGCAGGTGATGAACTCGCTGATGATGATTTCGAACGTGTTTCTTCTGTTGACGCGTTCGCTGGCCAGCGCCAGGCGCATCGGCGAGGTGCTGGACGAGGCACCGGCCCTCACCTCACCCCCGGGCGCTGTGAAGGAAATTGCAGACGGCAGCATCGATTTCTGCGGCGTCTCGTTCAAATACCGGCCAGAGGCGCGCGAATATGCCCTTTCCGACATTGAGCTGCACATTCCGGCCGGGCAGACGGTTGGCATTGTGGGCGGCACAGGCGCGGCCAAATCGACTTTGGTGCAGCTGATTCCCCGTCTGTACGACGCAAGCATTGGGCAGGTGCGCGTGGGCGGCCGTGATGTGCGCGAATACGACCTTGCGGCCCTGCGCGACGCCGTGGGCATTGTGCTGCAAAAAAACGTGCTGTTTTCCGGCACGGTGCGCGAAAACCTGCTGTGGGGCAACCCCTCGGCCAGCGAAGAAGAACTGTGGCAGGCCTGCCGTGCGGCCTGTGCAGACGAATTTCTGGCCCGCATGCCCAAGGGGCTGGATACCGACCTGGGCCAGGGCGGCGTGAATGTCTCTGGCGGGCAGAAACAGCGGCTGTGCATTGCACGCACACTATTGAAAAAGCCCAAGGTGCTGATTTTTGACGATTCCACCAGCGCGGTGGACACCGCCACCGAGGGGCGCATCCGCACTGCGCTGGCCGGGCTTTCGGGCGTGACAAAGATCATCATTGCCCAGCGCATCACCTCTGTGATGGGAACAGACCAGATTGTTGTGCTGGATGACGGGCGGCTGCACGCGTGCGGCACGCACGAGCAGCTGCTGCAAACGGACGCCATCTATCAGGAGATCTACCATTCCCAAATGAAGGGAGGCGATGGCAATGGCACGCCAGTTGAGCGCTAAACGCCCCAAAGACCTTCGCTTTACCGTAAGCGAGCTGCTGGGCTACATGGGGCGGCACAGGTTTCTGCTGTTCACAGTGGCAGCGCTGGTCACGGTAAGCGCCTGCGCCAACCTGTTGGGCACCTATATGATACGGCCTGTGGTAAACAGCCTGGCCGGTGCAGACGTTTCTGCCCTGGTGCGCGGCGTGGCGGCCACGGCGCTTATATACGGCGCAGGCGTGCTGTCGGCCTTCGGCTATACACAGACGATGGTGAACATGGCACAGAAGGTGCTGTTCGATATCCGGCGGGACCTGTTCGCGCATATCCAGACGCTTCCCCTTCGCTTTTTCGATACCCGGCGCCATGGCGATGTGATGAGCTATTTTACCAACGATGTGGACACAGTCTCTGACGCGCTGAACAACAGCTTTGCCATGGTCATCCAAAGCTTTATCCAAATTGTGGGCACACTGGCCATGCTGTTCGTGCTGAACTGGCGGCTTTCCCTGCTGGTGGTGGTGGGTTATGCGGCCATGTTTTGGTATATCCGCTACAGCGGGGTGCGCAGCAAGGCCTATTTCACCCGCCAGCAGGCCAGCCTGGGCGAGCTGGATGGCTATATGGAAGAGATGGTAAGCGGGCAAAAAGTGGTAAAGGTGTTTAACCACGAGGCGGAAAACCAGCGCATCTTCGGTGAAAAAAATGATGCATTGCGCAAAGCGGGCACGGGCGCGCAAAGCTATGCCGCCACCATGATACCTGCGGTGGTGACCATCTCGTACATCAACTATGCCCTGGTTGCGGTGCTGGGCGGCATGATGGCGCTGCGGGGCATGACGGACATCGGCAGCCTTGCAAGCTACCTTGTGTTTGTGCGGCAGGCGGCGCTGCCCATCAACCAGTTCACCCAGCAAAGCAACCTGCTTTTGGCGGCGCTGGCCGGTGCCGAACGCATTTTCAGCGCCATGGCACAGCAGCCGGAAGAGGATGCGGGTGCCGTGCGCCTTGTAAATGTGCGCGAGGAGAACGGCACGCTTTCCGCCTGCCGGGAAAAAACGGGCCGCTGGGCCTGGCAGAAGGCGGACGGCGCCCTTGTGCCCCTGCGCGGGGATGTGCGCTTCGAGCACGTAAGCTTTGGCTATGAGCCCGGGCACACCATTTTAAAAGACATCAGCCTTTATGCAAAACCCGGCCAGAAAATAGCTTTTGTGGGCTCTACGGGCGCGGGCAAAACCACCATCACCAACCTGATTAACCGCTTTTACGATGTGCAGCAGGGTACGGTTACCTACGACGGGCTGGACATTCGCGACATCCGCAAAGATTCCCTGCGCCGCAGCCTGGGTATGGTGCTGCAGGACACGCATCTGTTCACCGGCACCATTGCAGACAACATCCGCTTCGGCAAGCTGGACGCCACCCGGCAGGAGATTGAGCATGCGGCCCAAGTGGCCAATGCGGATTCCTTTATCCGCCGCCTGCCGAATGGTTATGACACGCGCATCACCGCAGACGGCGCAAACCTCTCGCAGGGGCAGCGCCAGCTGCTTGCCATTGCGCGCGCCGCTGTGGCAGATCCGCCTGTGCTCATTCTGGACGAGGCCACTTCCAGCATCGACACCCGCACCGAGGCGCTGATTGAAAAGGGCATGGACACCCTGATGCAGGGGCGCACCGTGTTTGTGATTGCGCACCGCCTTTCCACAGTGCGCAATGCAGACGCCATCATAGTGCTGGAGCACGGGCAGATTGTAGAGCGCGGCTGCCATGAAGAGCTTCTGGCCCAGAAGGGCGAATACTACCAGCTGTACCACGGCATGTTTGAATTGTCGTGAAGTGCGGCCCGGGCGGGGTACCAGAAGCCAGGGCATTGCGCATGCAGGGCAGATGTGGTAGGATAAAAAACAGAAAACTGACGTTGTGCTTCGGGCGCGCCGGGTTGCGCGCGGAAGAAAGGATATGAAATGGGAAAAGATTTCCGCGATGGGTTTCGCAGCTATGTGCGTACAGAAGTGCCGGCCAATAACCGCAAGGGCCGGCGTGTGGTGTATGTGTACCATGGCCAGATGTATCACTTTGCCATGACGGCGCACGCATTTCGCGCGCTCAAGGCAGAGCTGTTTGTGCTGTCCCTGATATGGGCGGCCGTGCAGGTGGGGGTGCTGTGCCTGCCTGTGCCAAGCAACGGCACCAACCTTGTGACGATTCCGGCATTTCTGGCCCTTGCGGCAGCAGCCTATGTGGTGTATAATGCGCTGAGCTTTCTCACCACCAGGCAGGATGCCCCGGCATGGGAATACCATGCAGTCAACCGGGCCCTAAGCGGCGGCACTGTTGTTGCCATGGGGCTTCTGGCTGTGGCGCTGGCGCTTCATATTGGCAGCCAGCTGTTTCTGGTGCGCGTTTTTGTGCCGCTGGAGCTTGTGGCCATGGGCGGCTATCTTCTGTGCGGCACGCTGGCATTTTGGATGCGCCGCCAATGGCGGAAGGTGCAGGTGACATCGTACCATACAGACGAGCGCGCGCAGGCTGCGCCGCACAAGGCATAATGAAAAAAGCTTATTACAAAACAGTGCGGGAGGGCGGCCCCTCCCGCACTGTTTTTCTGTGAATTGTGCAGCACAGGCCCACGCGCAAAGGGGCGGCCTGTGCCGGGGCGAAATGCGCCGCCTGCACGGCGCCGCGGGCAAGCGCTGCTTTTGCATCTGCCGGGCAGACGCACTGGCACAGCTGGGAAAGAGGGCCCCGAAGGAACAGCCTGTGAGCCTGCCCGGAAAAGGCAGAAGCCAAACAGAACACGAAAACCGCCCCGGCACACCTGCGGCGTGCCGGGGCGGTTTGGCTTTTTGAGAGTTTGAAAAAGAAGAAAGCTTTTACAGCGGCCCGTAAGCTGGCGCTACCATGGCCCCTTTTGTGCCGCGCCGCTGCGCAGCTTTCGCAGAATGGCCTCGTCGGCCGGGCAGAACACATACTGAGGGATGTCCTCAGGGCGAATCCAGCGGATGTCCTGATGCTCCAGCCTCTGCGGCTCGCCCTGCGTGATGGACGCATGAAACAGAGTCAGGTGTACGGTAATGTCCGGATATGTGTGCGTCACTTCCATGAACACGTCGCCTACCGCAATTTCCACGCCCAGCTCTTCCCGGCACTCGCGCACCAGGGCCTGCTGCCTGGTCTCACCGGGCTCTACCTTGCCGCCCACAAATTCCCACAAAAGGCCGCGCGCCTTATGGGCCGGGCGCTGGCATATCATAAATTGTTCGCCGCGCCAAATCAAAGCGGCAACCACCTGCGTCGTCATGGCTTCACCTCTTTAAAACATCGACCAGATGCTGACAGCGAACGCCAGCACCGTCACAACCCGGTGCACAACGGGTTTCTGCGCCCAGGCAAAGGGCAGCAGGTTGATCACAATAATGGCAATGGCCACCGGGTACAGCAGCGTGAGGATGGGCACGGAAATTTTCAAAATCAATTCAAGGCCCAGAATGGAGACAAGGAAGCTTACCACGGTGAACGCCTGCAGCCAGCGAATGAAAGAAAAGCGCGGGAATTTTTCATGGAAAAAGGCCGCACAGCTGGATAAAAGCCCCGTGCACACATTAAAGCATGCTACAAAGAAGATGGCTGCCAGCAGCAAGGCGCCCACCGGGCCAAAAAACTGCAGGCATAAGCCGGATAACACAGCCGTGCCGTCTGCTGCCTGCGCCAGCACAGCGCTGCCGCGCGCGCCCAGCCAGGCCAGCAGGCCATACACTGTGAACAAAAACACGCCGGCAATGACGCCCGCTTTCATAATAGAGCGCGCCACGGCCTTTTTCTCGCTTACACCGCAGGCCTGCACATTCAGCGCAATGACAATGCCAAATACAATGGCGGCCAGCGTGTCCATGGTGTTATAGCCCTCTACAAACCCTTTCATGAAAGCGCCGTCTGCATATGCCTGCTGCGGGGCCGCGGGCGCGTCTTTCAAGTAAAACAGGCCTGCGGCAAACATCACCACAATCATCACCAGTAAAACAGGCGTCATCCATTTGCCCAGAACGTCTTTAAAATGGGCCGGGCGCTTGGCAAGCTGGTAGGCGCCGGCAAAAAATGCCAGCGAAAACACAGTGCGCAGCACCCAGTCTATGGGGATGCCCGCCAGCGTCATGCCGTCCAACCTGGCAGTAAGAAATGCGAACATGGAATACGATGTGCTGGCCGTGCGGGGGATGGCCAGCATGGGGCCAATGCACAGATACACCAAAATGGTAAACACAATGGCAAAGTAAGGGTGTATTTTGCTGCACAGTTTGTCGGTGCCGCCCACCTTGGCCACGGCAACCACACCCAGCACCGGAAAGCAGACTGCCGTCAGGGCCATGCCAAGAAACGCGGGCAAAGCGGCCGCCCCGGCCTGATACCCCACAAAAGGCGGAAAAATCAGGTTGCCTGCACCAAAAAACATCGAGAACAGCGTTACGCCTACCAGAAACAGTTCCTTCCCGCGCAATTGTTGTTTCATGGCACAGACCTCCTTCAAAATAGTAGTGTATGAAAGCAATCCTAGCACAGGCAAACCGTAAAAGGCAAGCCGAAAACTCTGTTTTCAGCAAATTGTGTGGAAACCTGCAAAAAAAGCCTGCCGAAACGGGGAAAATCACCATTCCGGCAGGGAAAAGATTCCAAAATGTTTTTTAAATAAGGACACAAAAAGAAAGGGTTCAGTGTATTTCGGCATCTGATTTTGAAAATTGTATTTGTATGGCGGGCAGTTAATCGCGGCAAAGTTTGCCGCGGTATGCAAGAAGCCCGCCAAGGTCCGCGGCCTCCACCCCGCGGGAGGCTAAAATGCGGCACGCTGTGCGGCTGCGCTGGCCGCTGCGGCAGTATACGAACAGCGGCCCGCCGGGAAGCGGCGCGGTTTCCAGGTGTTCAAGCGGCAGGTTGACACTGCCGGGAATATGGCCGCTGTGAAATTCACCCGGTGTGCGCACATCTACCAGAAATGCCCCGTGCGTTGCCCTGCAAAGGGCCACGCCGGCGTTGATTTCATAATGCTGCAGTTTCATAAAACACCTCGCTGAGAGAAATGGAGCTAGGGCCCAAGCCCATCCCTTGGGCAAAAGTTTGTTCCTGCGCCATCTTATGCGGCGGCCTGCCGGCTTTGCACAAAGGGGCCGTGTTTGGGCATTGCCAGAAAAGAAAAATAGAGGTATGATAAAGAAAGTTTCTGTGTGCACACACAGGCGAAAGCAGGAAAGGAAGAGGAAAATGAAAATTGCCGTAACCTATGAAAGCGGGATGGTGTTTCCGCACTTTGGCCATGCCCAGGCTTTCAAGGTGTATGATGTGCAGGATGGAGAAATAAAAGCGGCACAGGTGGCACCCACACAGGGCAGCGGCCATGGGGCCCTGGCAGGTTTTCTGGCCGGGCTGGGGGTGGACACGCTGATTTGCGGCGGCATTGGCGCCGGGGCACGCCAGGCGCTGGCGCAGGCGGGCATTCGCCTGTTTCCCGGCGTTCAGGGCCCGGCGGATGAGGCGGTGCAGGCGCTGCTTGCCGGCACCCTGGCCTATGACCCGGATACGGTTTGCGCACACCACCACGATGGCCACGAAGAGGGCCACACCTGTGCGCACGGCGGGGAAAACGGCTGCCAGCACGGCAGCTGCGGTGCATGAGGCGCGGTGGCCCGGAAGACGAGGGCGCAGGGACAGCGCCGGAATTTTACATGAAATTTACAATCGAATTCACACTTAGGGCTTGCACAACCGGGGTGTGTTGTGCGAAACTAGATTGAACCATAAATCAGGCCGTGGCAATGGGCTGCGGCTATCAGGGAGGAAAACGAATGTTCGCGGATTTTGTTGACGCGCTGATAGGGTCTCTGCTCTCCATGAGCGGGATGGACATCGCCAAAATGCTGGTGATGTGGGCCATTGGCGGCGTGCTGATTTATTTGGCCATCAAAAAGGATATGGAGCCAAGCCTTCTTTTGCCCATGGGCTTTGGCGCCATTCTGGTAAACCTGCCGCTCTCTGGCGCGGTAGACCAGGTGTATGACGGCGTGTTGGAAGAGGGCGCCATTGACGTGCTGTTCCGCGCAGGCATTGCCAACGAGCTGTTCCCGCTGCTTTTGTTCATTGGCATCGGCGCCATGATTGACTTCGGGCCCCTGCTTTCAAACCCGAAGTTGCTTTTGTTCGGCGCGGCGGCACAGTTCGGCATTTTTGTAACCATGACGCTGGCGTGCGGGGTCAATATGATTTTCCCGGGCATGTTCAGCCTGCAGGACGCCGCCTGTGTGGGCATTATTGGTGCGGCAGACGGCCCCACGGCCATTTTTGTCTCGAACTATTTCGACACCAAATACTTGGGCGCCATTGTGGTGGCAGCCTACAGCTATATGGCGCTGGTGCCCATCATCCAGCCGCCGGTGATTCGCGCCATCACCACCAAGAAAGAGCGAATGATCCGCATGCCGTATGAAGCGAAGGAGATTAGCCGCACCGTGCGCATTCTGTTCCCCATTGTGGTGACGGCAATTGCAGGCCTTGTGGCCCCGCGCAGCGTGGCATTGGTGGGTTTTTTGATGTTTGGCAACCTGCTGCGCGAATGCGGCGTGCTGAACAGCCTGTCCGAGACGGCGCAGAATGTGCTGGCAAACCTCATCACCATCTTCCTTGGCATCACCATTGCAACCAAAATGCAGGCCGACCAGTTCCTGACGGGCGGCACGCTGCTGATTATTGCCCTGGGGCTGTTTGCCTTTGTGTTCGACACCGTGGGCGGCGTGCTGTTTGCCAAGTTCATCAACCTGTTCGTCAAAAAGAAAATCAACCCCATGATTGGTGCCTGCGGCATCTCGGCGTTCCCCATGTCCAGCCGCGTCATCCATAAGATGGGCCTGAAGGAAGACCCTCAGAACTTCCTTCTGATGCACGCCGCTGGCGTAAACGTGGGCGGCCAGATTGCCAGTGTAATTGCGGGCGGCCTTATTTTGAACCTGATTGCGCGCTGAAAGAAAGGAGACGCTGTATGGAACAACTGCTTCAGTCGCTGAACGTGATGCTGCTTGGCATGTGCGGCATCTTTATTGTGATGAGCGTGCTCAGCCTTGCAATTGCGCTGCTGAACCGCATGTTCAAAAAATAAGATGAAAAAGCGGCTGCCGCAGGCAGCCGCTTTTGTGTTTGCCCGGCCGGGCAAAACTTTTCGGAACATTTTGGCACAAGCCTGCATTTCGGGTGGAAACAATGGTGAAATTGGCCGGGCGCACTTTACAAACAGGCAAATTTTCGGTATAGTGATAAAAAGAATCAAGTTGGTTTGCCGCCCTGCGGCCGCGCGGTGCAGCGCGCGGCCGCAGGGCGGCAAGCAACGTAAAACCGAGGAGACGAAACCATGAAGAAGCTTCTTTCCAGCCTTCTGGCCCTGGCTCTGGCGCTGACACTGCTGGCCGGCTGCAGCGCAGATGGGGCTGCCTCTGCTTCGCAGCCCGCAGCCACACCCGAGCCTACCCCCACGCCCGAGCCCTATACGCCGGAGGTGCTCACCGGCCTGAAACAGGGGGAAGATTACCCCACAAACCAGCGCTTTGCCTGCGTGATGGTGAACAACATCTCTGACAGCTCCTATCAGAACGCCCGCCCGCAGGACGGCCTGTCTGAGGCGGATATTCTGGTGGAGATTAAGGTGGAGGGCAATATCACGCGCTTCATGGCGATGTATCAGGATTATACGAAGATCCCGCAGATCGCGCCGGTGCGCTCTGGCCGCGACCAGTTCTTCCAGCTGATCATCCCCTTCCATCCGCTGTATATCCACATCGGCGAAAGCGTCATCCAGACGCAGTATAAAAACAATTACGATTACGAAGATTTCGACGTCAACTTCGATTACACCGGCTTTAGCCGGGACCAGAGCCGCGGAAATGTGGCATCGGAGCACAAAGCATATACAAATGCCGAACACCTGGCCAGCGCCATTGAACAGCTTGGCACAGACACAGAAATTACCTATAACAGCACATTCTTCAATTTTGTGCCCTATGACGAGCCCGCCCGCGTGTTGACGGGCCCCAGCGCCGCCCGTATTCAGGTGACGCATTCCAACCGCTATAAAACATATTTCGACTGGGATGAGGCTGCCGGCAAATACATGATGAGCCAGTATTCGCACGCCAGCGGTTCCATCGAGCCCAGTGTAGACCGCAACAACGACCAGCAGCTTGCCTTTGACAATGTGCTGGTCATCATGACAGAGTTCGACGTGTGGCCCGACCCGGGCGATTCCGGCTACGATTTGCAGAAAGTGACGTACGGCTCTGGCTATGGCTATTATTTCAGCGGCGGCCGTGCCGAAAAGGTGTGCTGGGAGAAGCCCACGCCGGATTCTGCCCTGCGCATTCTGTATGCCTTTGGCGAGGAAGAGCAAGTGCAGTTCAACACCGGCAAGACATACCTTGCCGTTGTAGACCTGGAGGAAGCAGAGGGCTTCACCTTTGAGCCGGATGAGAGCGAGGTTGCCAGCTCTGCCAGCGGGGCAGATGCGGGCAGCACCGTTTCGGAAAGCACGGCTGCGCAATAATTTTGTGTGCATGCGCACACACAGCGAGGAAACAGCATGAGAGCTTGGATGAAAAAATGCATGGCGCTGGCGCTTTGCGCGGCGCTGTGCCTGGGGCTTGCAGCGTGCGGAGAGAATGCGGCGCCGTCCACGGCCTCCGGCGCGAACGCCCCGGGCTTTGAGGGCGAGGAGACGCCGGATTATAACCTGATTACCGGCCAGCCGCTGGCCGAGGGCATGGCAGTGGGCCAGCGCCCCGTGGCGGTGATGGTGCGGGCCGAGCGCGCCGGCTGGCCGCAAAGCGGCCTGGCAGGCGCCGACGCCCTGGTAGAGATGGCCACGCAGGGGGGCCAGACGGCGCTGATGGCGCTATATGCCAACGCCGCAACCCTGCCGCAGGTGGGCCCTGTGGGCCCCTTGTGGGACCAGCACCTGCAGCTTGCCATGGCGGTGGACGCCGTGTGCGTGCACATTGGCGGAAGCGTGTATGCAGAAAACCTGCTGAACGCAAAAACGTATCAGGACGTGGACGGAGAATATGTGGGCACGCAAAGCTTTGTGTTCATGACAGAGCGCAGAGATTACGGCAACGAATTCTCCTGGTATGTGAACGCAGAGGGCCTTTCCACCGGCATGAGCACGGTGGGCCTGGACGCAAGCAAGGGCAGCAATGTGCCCTTCCTGCGCTTTGCCAAGGCGCCCTTTACCCCGGCGGGCGGCGATGCGCCCGAAGTGGCGTTCCAGTTTTCCGAGCAGTGCCCGGTGCGCCTGGTGTATGACGAGGCGGGCAGTGTTTACCTGAAAGAGGCGTATGGCGAGGCGCACAAGGACGGCGAAACGCAGCTTGCCTTCCAAAATGTGCTGGTGCTGTTCAGCGAGACAGGCGAGAAGCCGGACGACACCGGCGCTGTGGATTATCTGTTTGGCACCGGGCAGGGCTGGTATTGCTTTGGCGGCAAATCGATGCCCGTCACCTGGGCGAAGGAAAGCGAACAGGCCCCGCTGGAACTGTTTGATGAAAACGGCCAGGCACTGCGGGTGAACACCGGCAAAACCTACCTTGCCTTTGTGCCGGAAGCGCAGCAAAGCACGCTGAACCTGGCGCAGGCCGCCCAAACGGCCTCTTCGGCCCCCTCGGGCAGCAGCCCGGCAAGCTCCTCCGCTGCGGCATGACTTTTGAAAAAACCACCGTCCTAACAAAGGCGCGTTGGCGCAAGAAAACATTGCCTCTGAAACAGAAATTCGGGCGCATAGCATCGTCAAGGACATTTGCAGGCCAGAAGCATGGCCTGCATTTTCCCGCACAAGCGGGAAAACCATGTCGTGTGCTGCCGCACACCTTGACAACTACAAAGGGTTCTGCGGTTTTACGAAGTAAAATGCCTGCTTACAGCAGGCAAGCAGACCCTGCCGTAGGCAGGCGCGGTTTTACGAAGTAAAATACCTGCTTCCAGCAGGTAAGCAGACCCTGCCGTAGGCAGGCGCGGTTTTACGAAGTAAAATGCCTGCTTACAGCAGGCAAGCAGACCCCGCCGAAGGCGGATGGCGGCACTTTTCCTTGCTCTGCAACCCTAATTTCTGCTTCAGAGGTGCAAAGCAGTTTTGCGGCTGCCCATGGCAGCAAAAGTTCCGCTGGAACTTTTGAGCAAACTGCCCGTTCGCGAAGCGATGGCGGCAGTGCTTTTTGCCGCCAAGGGCCGGCCCGGCAATTTTGGGCGAATAGTAGCGTAAAAAAAGCCCGGTAATCCTGACGGATTACCGGGCTTTTTAAATGCGCTAGGCGCCAAAATTGTCAGCCCAAAACCGATGTTTTCTTGCGTCAACGCGCCTTTAGGGCGGCGGTTTTCTTTCTTGCTTTGGGGCGCACAGGCTTTAAGGCACATAGACGTATACTTCTTTTACGCCGTTGGCTGCGCTCTCTTCATAGGTTTCATAGAAGAGGTCTACCTGCATGCGGTTTTGATGGATAAATGCCCCCGTATCGGTGGCAATGGCCCAGCCGTATACAAACTGGCCGTCTGTAGAAACGATGTATACCTTTGTGCCGTAGGGGATGAGGGTTGGGTCTACTGCGAAGGTGCCGTAATACAGCCCCAGGCCGCTGGCCCCCATGCCGCGCGGCGAATAATAGCCCGTGGCTTTCATGGTGTATACTTCCGAATAGCTAGACGGCACGTTGTTTTCCACCGTGATGCCGTCCGGCGCGGGCAGCGGGCTTACAATATTGTTCTGCACACGTTTATATATGGTGTTCTGCGCAGGCGTCAGCACGGTTTCGTTCACCACTTCGCTGGATACATATTCGCCGTCCACATATTTGGCGCGCGTGGTCACCTCTTTGGTGCCGTCTGCGCCCTCCTGGGCCAGAATCTCGTGGATATACTGGCCCTCCGGGTCCTGCACTTCCTCCACATACTCTTCCCCGTGGGGAATAGGCTGTGTGGTGACGGTGTCCTCGTATGTCACGCGGTGGACGACAATATCCGGCATGCCTTCATACAGCCGGGAATCCAGGGCGGGCTCGGTAAAATCATCTTCAGAAAGCTGGATGCCTGCGCGCTGCACCGCCTCTTCCACGGTGCCCACGCTCACCTCGGCCACATATTCCTGCCCGTCTGCATACAGCGCCACCGGGTAAGCGCGCACCACTTTCAAAAGCGCAAGGCTGCCGCCGCTGTCTGCAAACAGGGTGTCGTCATGCGCCGAGAGCTGAAGCCCTGCCGCCTGGGCCAGAAGCTGGGGGTCTGTGGTGCTGGCCATTACAATGCGCGCCTCGCCGCCCGAGCTGTCTGTCACATGCACTACATTCAGCCGTGCCCACAAAAAGGCCATGGCGCCGCCCAGGCAGCACAAAGTGCCGGCCAGCGCCAAAGCGCGCGGCCCGCCGCGCGCCAATGCACGGCGCATATGTTCCTTTCGTTTTGTTGTACGCATATCCCACTTCCTGTAGATGCTGCCGCATGCCGCCGGCAGACGGGGGAAACTTCCCTGTGAACTTTGCTATTCTAGCAGAGTTGAGGCGGCACGTCAAGGAAAACCGTGATTTTTTGGCGGTTTTATACGTTTTGTAAAGGCTTGGCGCGGCGTTTTGCCCGCCTCAACAACCACACAGGCACCAGGCATGCAGCCGTGCCGCCAGCCAGAACAGCGGCGCAAAGCAGCCACAGCCCGGGAATGCTGCCGTGGCCCAGCCACAGCCCGGCCGCCCCTGTGCCCAGCCAGGCGCCCACCATCTGCAGCAGGCTTTGCGCGCTCATCACCGTCCCGCGCACTTCGTCCGGCGTCTCGCTTTGCACCAGCACACTGTCCACACAGGCATACATGCCCAGCGTCAGGTAATAGGTGATATACAGCGCAAGGTATACAGGCACCGAGAGGACGATGGCCAGCGCGGCCAGCAGCGCCGTCAGGGCTGTGCGAATGGCAAGAAACAGTGCAACGCGCCTGCGTGTGGTGTTTGCCCGCCGCACAAGCTTGCCCGCCAGAAAGCCGCTGGCTGTCACGCCGCCCATGGCAGTGCAGGAAAATACCCCCAGCAGAATGCCGGGCTGGGCGCCGTTCAACAATTCCAGCAGGCGGGGCTGCCAGTACGCCTCTATGCCAATGCCTGCAAAACCGTACGGCAATACGCTAAGCAGGCACAAAAGCACCAGCGGGCTTGCTTTGGCCAGGCGCACAGTCTGCCCGGCCTGCGCACAGAAGCCCGCGGCAATGCCGCGAGGGGAGAAGGTGCCGCGGCGGGCCGCGCCGTCTGCCGGAATGGCGAACACGGCCACCAAAATCCCTGTAACACACAGCGCGGTGCAGGCCAGAATATTGACGGAATAAGGGCGGAAAAATTTCAGAGTGCTGAGGCCGCCGCCCAGCAGCGCCCCTGCGGCCTGGCTGCCGTACTGCACAGCCTGCTGCAGGGCCGTGCCGCGGGCAAGCGTTTTTTTGCCGCGCGCGTGCAGCCAGTTCTCCAGATACATGGCGTCCATCGTGCCGCTGTTCAGCGCGTTGGCTGCGCCGTTGCCCACATACCCCGCCAGCAGAATGGGCCCGCTGGCGAATAAAAAGAGAGGCAGGTAACACAGCCGCACCAGCATGGCTGCCATCCATATCCGTTTGCGGCCATACAGGTCGCCCAGCATGCCGCTGGGCACCTCCAGCAGCACCTGTGTGATGGAAAACAGCGAAAGCCCCAGCGCCACCTGTGCCAGGCTAAGCCCTCTGTCCAGCATCATCAGCGTGTTTACGCACATAAGCATACCGCCCATGGCGCCGCTGATGCCAAAAGCGGCCAGGTATGCAAAGGGGTGAAATGCGGCGGCTTTGTTTTTCATAAATGGGCTCCTTTCTGCCCGGGCGCACAGGCCGGGCTGCAAAACAGACGCAAAAAAGAAAGGCCATGCGCCCGGCGCTTTTCGCGCACAGCCTGCTTTTCAGATGAAAACGGGCTTTTGGCCCGCCCGGTGCCGCAGTTTTATCGCGGCGCCGGCCTTATTTTTTCTTTAGCTGCTGCCACACGGTCAGGTCGGTGGAAAGCATGCTTATTTCATACAGATGTGCGCCCTCGCCGGACTGTTCGGGTGTGCTGTGCGCATGGAAAAACCGGGTGAGCATATCGGCAAATTCCTGCGCTTCGCGCTGGGTGAGGTAAACGGCGGAATAACGCGAACTGGCAAGCAGCGGGTTGGCCTTTTCCTCGCCAGGCTGCATCTGCGCAGCCACATCAAAATTGCGCTGAAGCTGCTGCGCTGTGTTGTTGTTCAGCAATGCCTTTTGCATAAGCGGCGCAGAGCGGTAGGTGTTGATGTTCACCGTCACATCGGCGGCCTTGTAAAATTTCGCACAAAAGCCGTGAATCATTTCTGTGCGCGTCAGTTCTACAAGGCCCATCTGTTCCAGCTTGCCCAAATGGTGCCCGGCCGAAGAGGGGGCAATGCCCAAAGTGTCAGCCAGCTGCTTGGCCGTCATGCCCTGCGGCCGCAGGCTCAGTTCGAACAAAATTTGCTGGCGCAGCGGGTGCATGTAAGTGCGAAGCTCTTTTTCCGTTTGGATATAAATGGTTTTTTCTTTCATAAAGGGCCTCCTGGACATTGTCTTTTTCGTCGTAACATTTTGTGTTATGTTGTGAGGAGAGTATAACATAACAAATGTTGTTATGTCAAGAGCAAAGCCGTTTTTCTGCTTTGAAAAACAGGGTGGCCCTGCCGCGGCCTGCCCCGGGGCGAGGCGGAAGGCGCTGCCGGCTTCTGGGCTGGGCGCGCCCAAAAGGGCGCCTGCCTTGCCCCGCAAAAGGGGCGGAAGGCGCAGGCGCAGTGTTTTTCTGTGCCTTCCCATTGAAGCACAGGGCAGGTTTATGGTATGATGAACTGTACGAAAGGGCCGGGCCCAAAGCGCGCCGGGGCGCGCAGCCCCCTTTGCAGCTGTTATCGGAAGGAGAACCCCAGTTGGACGCAAAACATATCCGCAATTTTTGTATCATTGCCCATATCGACCACGGAAAATCCACCCTGGCAGACCGCATTCTGGAAAAGACGCAGGCTGTGGACGAGCGCACCATGGAAGCGCAGATTTTGGATGATATGGAGCTGGAGCGCGAGCGCGGCATCACCATTAAGGCGCGCGCCGTGACGATGCACTATACGGCCCAAAACGGCGAGGAATACGAGTTCAACCTTATCGACACCCCCGGCCATGTAGACTTTGGCTATGAGGTGAGCCGCAGCCTGGCCGCATGCGAGGGCGCAGTGCTGGTGGTGGACGCCAGCCAGGGCGTGGAGGCGCAGACGCTGGCCAACACCTACCTTGCGCTGGAGCATGATTTGGAGCTGGTGCCCATTCTGAATAAAATAGACCTTCCCTCTGCCGAGCCCGAGCGCGTGGCAAAAGAGGTGGAGGATGTGATTGGCCTGCCCTGCATGGACGCGCCGCGCGTGTCTGCCAAAATGGGCATTGGCATTGAGGACGTGCTGGAGCGCGTCGTCTCTGACATTCCCGCGCCCAGAGGGGACGAGCACGCCCCGTTGAAGGCGCTGATTTTTGACGCCGTGTACGACCCGTACAAGGGCGTGGTGGTGTACCTGCGCGTGTTCGACGGCGCCATGAAGGTGGGCGACACCGTGAAGCTGATGGCCACCGGGGCAGAGTTCCAGCTGGTGGAGGTGGGCCACATGGGCGCCACAGCTCTGGCCCCCTGCGGCGAATTGAAAGCCGGCGAAGTGGGGTACTTCACCGCCAGCATCAAAACGCTGGCCGACACCCGTGTGGGCGACACCGTCACTTTAAAGGAAAACCCCACGCCCGAGGCACTGCCGGGTTACCGCAAGGCCACGCCCATGGTGTTCTGCGGCATCTACCCGGCGGACGGCGCCAAATACCCCGATTTGAAAGAGGCGCTGGAAAAGCTGCAGCTGAACGACGCCTCGCTTTCGTTCGAGCCCGAAACCAGCGTGGCGCTGGGCTTTGGGTTTCGCTGCGGCTTTTTGGGCCTGCTGCACTTGGAAATTATCATTGAGCGGCTGGAGCGCGAGTTCGACTTAGACCTCATCACCACCGCGCCCAGCGTGGAATACCGCATTACCCTGACGGATGGCACGCAGCTCACCATCGACAACCCCACCAATTACCCGGACCCGGCCAAGATTGCCAAGTGCGAAGAGCCGTTTGTAGACGCGCACATCTACACCCCCACAGAATATGTGGGCAGCCTGATGGAGCTGTGCCAGAACCGCCGCGGCGTCATGCGCGACATGAAATATCTGGACGCCACCCGGGTGGACCTGCACTACGAGCTGCCTTTGGGCGAGATTGTATACGACTTTTTTGACGCAATCAAAAGCCGCAGCCGCGGCTATGCCAGCTATGACTATGAGATGAAGGGCTTTGTGGAATCGAAGCTGGTGAAGCTGGATATCCTTCTGAATGGGGATATGGTGGACGCGCTTTCCATGATTGTGCACGCAGATACGGCCTATGCAAAGGGCCGCCGCCTTGCGGAAAAGCTGAAAGAGAATATTCCGCGCCAGATGTTTGAAATTCCCATTCAGGCGGCCATTGGCGGCAAGATTATTGCGCGCGAGACGGTGAAGGCCATGCGCAAAGACGTGCTGGCAAAATGCTATGGCGGTGATATCACCCGCAAGAAGAAGCTGCTTGAAAAACAAAAGGAAGGCAAAAAGAAAATGCGCCAGCTTGGCACCGTCAGCGTGCCAAGCGAGGCGTTCACCGCCGTGCTGAAGCTGGACGAGTGACGGCGCCGGCGCGCATGTGGAAAGAGATGCGGGGGCCGAAAAGGCCCTCGCGCCGCGTCTGGCAGAAAGGAGGGGGCGGGTTGCAGCAGAAACAAAACAAAAAACCCGGCGTGCTGCGCGCCATGTGCGTGCTGTGCGCCATGTGCGCGGCCGTGGTGCTGTTTGCCCTTGTGCTGCGCCGGGACATCCGGCGCCCGCGCGCCTTTGACGCCTCGGAATGGGCCGAGCCCGCCCCGCCCGGGCTTTCGCTTTCCCTGGAAAGCGAGCTGCACGACGGCTATGCCACGTTTACGGGCCTTGCCTATATTGCGGGCGAACACTTTGAAATGATGGACAATTTTGTGCTGCTGCGGCACCGGCAGACGGGCGAATATCTTCGCCTGGCCACGACGATGACGGCGGGTGAGGGCGACGCTTATGTGGATGGGCTGAACATGGCCTATGGGCGCTTTTACGCCTTTGTGGCGCTGGACGCCCTGCCCGCCGCGCCCCAGGAATATGAGGTGTGCTTTGCCTATGGCGCCAACAATCACCGCATTCTGCTTGCCACCGGGCAGGGGATTGGGGGTGCCGCGTGAAGCTGCGCATTTCTGAATTTGTAAAAAGCCCCAGGGCGGCTTACGCGGCCCTGTTCTGCGTCATGCTGGCCTGCCATTTGCAGTTTTTGTATGTCCCCGGGGACGAGGTGGGCTATGCGGCGGCGCTGGGCGGCAACTGGAACTTTGCCTCTATGTTCGCCTATGTGGGCGGGCACTACTGGACGTGGAGCGCCCGCATGCTGACAGAAAGCCTGTTTTGCATTTTTTCTGCCGCGCCGGTGCTGGTGTGGCGCGTGGTAAACCCGGCCGTCATCACCGCCTGCGCCTGGCTGATGGCCTATGCCCTGCAAAGCGAAAAAAAGCGCACGGAAAGCTGGCTTTTGTGCGCGCTGGTGTTTTTGCACCAGTGGGTGAACCTGAAAACGGCCGGCTGGGTGGTAACCACCATTGCCTACCTGTGGCCCATCTGCTTTGGGCTTGCGGCGCTGTGCCCGCTGTGGCGGCTTGTGCGCGGCAAGCGCACGCCAGCCTGGGGCTGGGTGCTGGCGTGCATTTCGCTGCTGTTTGCGGCCAATATGGAACAGCCTGCGCTGGTGCTGCCGTTTTTGGTGGCGGGCGGCATGCTGTTTTTGCACGCGCGCGGCGTGCGGGTGCCGGCCGGGCTGTGGGTGCAGCTTGCAATTTGCGCGGCTTCGCTGGTGTTTATTTTCACCTGCCCGGGCAACGCCATGCGCACAGAAAATGACATCACCTCGTTTTATATGAACTACCCCATGCTTTCGGTGCTGCAAAAGGCCGAGATTGGCATTTCCGGCGTGGTGCATGCAAGCGTGCTGGGGCGCGAAATGCTGTTTTTCCTGCTGGCGGTGCTTACGGCCGTGCTGGTGTGGGCCAAGCGCCGGGAATGGCTGCTGCGCGCCGTCAGCCTGGTGCCGTGCGTGCTGATGGTGCCCCTCAGCCTGTATCAGTACGAGCTGGGCGGGCTTGTGCCGTGGGTGAAACAGCTAACGGCCTCTTACACGGCGGCCGGCTACATTTCACTGGCAAACTGCAACGCCCCGGCGGCCTATGTGCCGTTTTTGCTCAGCTATGGGCTGTATGCCATTGTGCTGTGGAACGTCTATGCCGCCGAGGGCACTTCCCGCGCCATGCGCCTTTGCTGGGCCCTGCTGGCCCTGGGCGGTATGAGCTGGGCCGCCATGGGCTTTACGCCCAGCGTGGGCGTCTCGGGCCTGCGCACAGGCACGCTGTATTACTTTTTTGTCATGGCGGCGTGCATGGTGGTGCACCGGCAGCTGCCGCAAAAACGGCGCATCTGGCTGTGGTGCGTGCTGGCATGGTTCTGCCTTGTGCAGCTGCATGCACTGTGGGAAGTGTAACCGGGCGCCCGGCGGCCGCCGGTGTGCCCGCAAGGCGAAAAGAAAGGTTGAAAACAAGCAGGCACCCCCGTGCCGGGCTGTTAATGCCTGGCACGGGGGTGCCTGCTTTTGAAACGAACGGGCGCGGGCGTCAGGCCTTTCGCAGCCGGACGCAAAGGTACAGCAAAACGGCATCGGAAAGCTTGCGCGGGTCATAGCCGGTGGCCTCGGCAATCTTCTTTATTTTATATTGCACGGTGTTTTTGTGAATGAACAGCTTTTGGGAAATGGCCTGCACCGAGCCGTTGCATGCGAAATAGATTTCAAGAAAATCCAGCATTTCCTCCATATCCTTTTTGGCGTTGCCCCAAATGCGGTCCAGAAAGGCGGTGCGGCTCTCTTGAGAAAGCGGGGCCAAAAGAAGCTCCAGCACCAGGCCGTCATACACGCACACCTGCCTGTTGTTGCTGGAAAGGGCCACCTCCAGCGCTTTGTCTGCCTGGGTGTAAATGCGGTGCAGCTGGGTATAGCTTTCGCAGCCGCCCGCAATGCCGCAGCAGGAAACATGCCCGGCCGCCTGCGCCGCCCGCAGGGCCTTGTTCAGCTGCCCCAGCAGGTAGGGCTGAATGTCGGCCCCCAGAAACAAAATCAGCTTTTTGCCGAGATACAGATGGTTGAGCAGGATAGAATCGCCCAAATGGCTTCGAAGAATGGAAAGCAGCGTGTCGTAAAAGGCGGCCGTGTCGGCGTCCTGCAGCTCTGCGTCTATAGAAAGCACCCCAACAGAGCGGATGTGATGCAAAGGCACCCCAAGGGCTCTGCCGCGCCGCTCGAACGATTCGCTGGGCGCTGTGGGCGTGCTGAAAAGAAGCTGCTCTAAAAAATGGCGCCTCTGGCGCGAAATGCTTTGCTGGCGCAGCGTCTGCAGGGTTTCGGAAAATAGAATTTCGGCCATTTCGGTAATGACAAGGCCAATGTCGCGCAGCTCGTCCGGGTTGCCCGTCACGCCAATTACGCCAATGGTTTTTCCGTCAATTTGCAGGGGCAGGTTAATGCCCTCGCGGCTGCCCGTCATCTGGTCAATGGAATACACGTCCATTTCCGGAATATTCTGTTCAATCAGCTTGCAGGCGGCCTCGTGCAGCGCGCCAATGCGCGTTGGGTCTGTGCTTGCGACGATGCGCCCTTCTTCATCCATGATATTGACATTGCGGTGCAGAATGCCGCCAATGCGCTCGGCAATTTTTTGCGAGTTTTCATGGTTGATCAGCATGGCCATTCCACCTTTATATGTTTTTTATAACATTATTTTACCCGAAAATTATATTACAGAAAACATATCAATACCAAGAGACATTGTGTATAATTATATTCACAGAATGAAATAGAATATGTATATTTTGACGAAGGCGGCGTGATGGATGAAAGAAATAAGACAAATTGTCATTGCGCCCGATTCCTTCAAGGGCACTATGGAGGCCAGCCAGGTATGCCAAATCATTCAGGGGTCTGCGCGGCAATATTTCCCTGATGCGGCTGTGCGCTGCATCCCTATGGCAGATGGCGGCGAGGGCATGGTGGACGCCTATTTGAAGCTGCTGGGGGGGCGCAAGGTGCTGCTTTCGGTGCAGGGGCTTCAAGGGCGCCCGGTTGCCTGCTATTACGGTATTCTTCCCGATGGGACGGCTGTGATGGAAATGGCCGCCTGCGCAGGCCTGCCCCTTTTAGATGGCGCGCTGGACCCGATGCACACCACTACATACGGTGTGGGGGAAATGCTGCTGCATGCAGAGCACAACGGGGTGCGCCGGGTGCTGCTTGGCATTGGCGGCAGCGCCACGGTAGATTGCGGGCTTGGAATGGCGGCGGCGCTGGGTTACCGCTTTTTGAACAAAGACGGCGCTGCGGTGGAAGCCGTCACCTGCCATATGGCGGAAATATCCGCCATTGTGCCCCCTGCGCGAAAGCCTGCGCTGGACATTATTGCGGCCTGCGATGTGGATAACCCCCTGTGCGGGGAGACGGGCGCCATTTATACATTCGGCAAGCAGAAGGGCATCAGTGAAGAAATGATGCCAGAGATGGACGCGCGCATGAAACACTTTGCCCGGGTGCTGACGCGCCACACCGGCGTGGAAGTGCTGGATGTGCCGGGCGCCGGGGCTGCCGGCGGCATGGGCGCCGCGCTGTTGGCGTTTTTGCACGCAAAGCTGCAGCCGGGTGTGGAGCTGCTTTTGGATGCGGTGGGCTTTGACAGCCTTCTGCAGCAGACAGACATCGTCTTTACCGGCGAGGGGCGCATCGACTGGCAAAGCGCGCGGGGCAAGGTGCCCGTGGGGGTGGCCCGCAGGGCACAGGCCGCCGGCGTGCCGTGCATTGCGCTGTGCGGTTCTGTTGGCGAGGGTGCGGAACAGGTGTTCCAGCATGGCATTACAGCGGTTTTCAGCGCCATTGGGGAAGTGTGCGACTTTGCCCAGGTGAAAAAGAACTGTGCGCGCGACCTGCGGCTTTTAAGCGATTCTGTCATGCGCTTGCTGGCCGCGGGGAACATGGCGCAAAACTGGAAACCGGGCGTCCCTCTGGTGCTGGACCGGAAGCTTGCCGGCAACGGCTTTCGGGAAAAATGGGCGCAACGGGCAGAATTTGGCTGCATGCAGCCGGCCGGAATATCCCAGCCAGATAGAAACATTACCACAGAAAGGAAGGAAGCCCGATGACAAAAAGCAACGTTGCGGGCCGGCGCGGCCGCAGGCTGAACCTAAAGCAGAGAGAGGCGCTGACAGGCTGGCTGTTTGTGTCGCCGGCGCTGATCGGCTTTGGGATATTTACGTTCGGCGCAATTTTGTATTCTCTCTATCTCTCTTTTACCGATTATGACATGTTCGGAACACCCGAGTGGGTGGGCCTGGAAAATTATATTAAGGCCTTTACAAATGATGAGTATTTTTACCAATATTTTGGGAACACTTTCTATTTTGCCATTGTGCTGGTGCCGGTAGTGCTGGTAATTTCGCTTTTTCTGGCTATTTTAATCAATAAAAAAGTGGGCAAGCTGACAAAGGCATATCGTGTTGCGCTTTTTCTGCCCAGCATCACCTCTACGGTTGCGGTAAGCATGGTGTGGCTGTGGATTTTCAACCCGGATATGGGTATTTTGAACAACTTCCTCACGGCCATTGGCTTTCACAACCCGCCCATGTGGTTAAGCGACCCGGAGTGGAGCAAACCGGCGCTTATCATTATGCGTGTGTGGCAGATGAGCGGCTATTACATGCTGTTGTTCCTGGCCGGGCTGCAGACCATTCCGGAAACTTTGTATGAAGCGGCGGAAGTGGACGGTGCATCTTCCTGGCAAAGGTTTACACGCATCACCGTGCCCATGCTTTCCAACACAACCTTTGTTGTGGTGATTTTGCTGATTATTGAATCCTTCAACATGTTCGAATCCATCTTCGTCATGACGGAAGGCGGCCCGCTGGGCTCTACCAGCACCATCATGTACTATATCTACGAGCAAGGGTTCATGTCTTATAACATGGGTTACGCTTCGGCCCTTGCGTGGATCTTCTTTGCCCTGATTCTTGTGTTCACGCTGATACAATTCCGTTTCCGCCGTGAACAGGGAGGTGAGTGAGAGTGAACATGAAGAAAATGACCATGGGCATGAAAATGCGCAGAAGAGTGGGGAACACCGCATATCACATTCTGATGATATTGCTTAGCCTCACCATGATTTATCCGTTCGTTTGGGCTATCTTGTCTTCTTTCAAAACACCGGAACAGTTGTACAACGGCAGCCCGCTGGATATGGTTCCTCAGCCCTTCACACTGGACAACTACGACAGGTTGTTTGAAGTGTTGCCTTTTGGGCGCTTCATCATCAACTCCATTTTTCTGTCTATTGCAATTCCGCTTTGCATGATTGCAGTGGCCTCTATTACGGCCTATGCGCTTACCAGGCTGAATTTCCGGGGAAGAAACGTGTTGTTTCTGGCCTTTGTTGCCACGATGATGATTCCCGGCCATGTGACGATGATTCCAAACTACAGCTTGGTGACAAGCCTGAACCTGACAAATACATATACCGCATTGTTCCTTTCCAGTGTGTTTACGGCTTCCAATGCCTTTAACATCTTTTTCTTTAGGCAGTTCTTCCTCAGCATCCCCAAAGACCTTGAAAATGCGGCCATCATTGACGGATGTTCCCGGTTCGGCGTGTTTTTCCGCATTGTGCTGCCAAACGCCAAGCCGGCCATTGCCACCACGGCAATCTTGTCATTCCGAAATATCTGGAACTCGTTCCTGTGGCCGATGCTGGTGCTGAACGATTACGACAAGCTGACGCTGACCGTAGGTTTGCGCTACTTGAAGGATTGGGAGCCGAACTGGGCTGTGCTGCTGGCAGGCACAACGCTGAGCATTGTGCCCATCATCATTGTATTCCTGATTTTCCAAAAGCAATTCATGGCATCTACTGTGAATTCCGGTTTCGGCGGAACCTGATTTTGTTGCCCATGGCGCATCTGCGCCATCAATATAGAAATGGAGGTTTGAACATGAAAATGAAAAAGTTCCTAGCAATGGCACTTGCATGCGTAATGGCACTTTCGCTTGTTGCATGTGGTGGCAGCCCTGCTTCTTCCGGCACGGCAAGCGGCTCTCAGGCAAGCTCTGGCACGGCAACGGGCGAGCCCACAACCCTGCAGGTTTATACCTGGTGGGACATCACCAAATTTGAACACCTGCAGAAGATGCAGGCCGACTTTGAGGCGGCAAACCCGGACATCAAACTGGAGTTTGTGACAATTCCCAGCGATTACGCCAACACGATGATCACGAAACTTGCCGGCGGCGAAATTCCCGACGTGATGATGCTGGCGATGGACCAGGTGCCCCGCTATGCGCTGAACGATATGCTGCTGCCTTTGGATGACCTGGCCAGCCAGGAGTATATGGATGCCCTGTACCCCGTGGTGAAAGACGCCCTTACCGTGAACGGCACCATGTATGCCGCCGCGCGCGATGTGACGCCGAAGGTGATGTACCTGAACACGAAGATGTTTGCAGATGCTGGCATCGAGATCCCCTCTGACGACTGGACGATGGAAGAATTTACGGAAATTGCCCAGCAGCTGACGACGGGCAGCGGCGCGGACGCCCAGTGGGGCTATTACTGGGCCAACTATATGGACCAGACCTATTCCATGATCGCAGCCTTTGACGGTAAGATTTACAGCGAAGACGGCAAATCCAGCGTGCTTTCTACCGATGAAAACACAAAGCGCGCAGTGCAGTTCATGTATGACCTGTACAACACCTACAAAGTGTGCCCCACCGACCAGCAGGCCAAGCAGTATGGCGAGAATGAGTTTGCTGCCTTCATGGCCAACAAGGTTGCCATGCAGATTGGCGCTTTGTCCACGGCATCTACCTTTGATGCCAATGGCACAGAGTATACGGTGCTGCCCATGCCCTCTGTGGACGGTGTCAGCCGCTGCTCTTCCTTCGTGAACACCTGGGTTATCCCCAAAGAGGCCGAAAACCCCGAGCTGTCCTGGCGCGTGGTAGAGTTCCTCTCCGGCAAGGAAGGCCAGCAGATTGCTTTGGATATGAACTACGGCCTGCCTGCCTCCACGATGGTGGACACCACCGATTTCGAGGCAAAGACGCCGTATAACAAGTACTTCGTGGAAGCGCTGGAGACAGCCATTCCCTTCCCCACAAACCTGAACGGTTCGGAATTCCAGACCATGTTCCAGAAGGAATGCGAGTCTCTGTGGGCGGGCGTGCTTACCCCGGAAGAATTTGAACAGCGTGTGGATGAGCAGGCTGCGGAGATCCTTACCAAAGAAGCTTAATGCCACAAATTATCAGGAAAAGGGCGGCATTTTGCCGCCCTTTTCCAGAGCGGAGGAAAACATGGAAGAGAAACTTCTGAAAGACGGCACATATCTTTCCAGCATATGCACCATGCTGGAACAGGTGGAGCAGCAAGAGCAGGCCGGAATAGAAGCGGCTGCCAAGGCAGCCTATGAGTCGATTCAGAAAGGCGGCCTGCTGCATGTCTTTTCTACAGGGCATTCACACATGATTGTAGAAGAGATGTTCTACCGCAGCGGCGGGCTGGTGCCGGTGAACCCCATTTTGGTGGATGAGCTGATGGTGCACAAGGGCGCCATCACCAGCACCCGGATGGAGCGGCTGCACGGCAAGGCGGAAGAGGTGCTTTCTGCGGCGGGGCTGCAAAAAGGGGACACCATCATCATTTCTTCCAACAGCGGCATCAATGCGGTGCCGGTGGAAGCGGCCGTATATGCAAAGCAGCAGGGGCTTACGGTGGTTGCCGTCACATCCCGCAAAGTGTCGCAGACGCTGCAATCCCGATGCGAAAACGGGAAGCATTTGTATGAGGTGGCAGACATTGTAATAGACAACCATGCGCCCAGAGGCGATGGCTTCTTTACCATACCGGGCACCGAACAAATCACGGGCGGCGCCTCCACATTCAGCAGCCTGTTTATTGCACAGCGCATTGTGCTGAAAATAGAAAACCTGTACCTGGCACAGGGTGAGATGCCGCCTGTTCTTCGAAGCGCGAATTTGCCCGGCGGCGATGAATACAACAGCAAGGTGATTGCGCAGTATCAATCCCGCATCAAGGCGCTTTGCTGAGAACGGAGGGCGTCATGTATCTGGTATGTGACGGCGGCGGCACAAAAACAGAATTTCTGCTGTTTGATAAAACGGGCCGCGTGTGGGCCCGTGCGCGCAGCGGCGGCGCCAACGCCAATTTTACGCCGCCGCAGCAGGCTGCCGCACATGTGTGCACCGGAATAGAAGAATGCCTGCGGGTGTCGGGCGTGCCCCTAAGCGAGGTAAGCGGCATTGTTCTGTTTATTCCCGGGTTTCACACGGTGCTGCCCCAGGTGAAAGAACACTTTGGCAGGGATGATATTCGCCAGATGGGCGATGTGGAAAACGCGTTTTATGCGGCGCTGGGCGCGCCGTATGGAATTGCCGTCCTCAGCGGCACAGGCTCTTTTGCCGTGGGGCAAACCAAACCCGGCCAGATGGTGCGCGTTGGCGGCTGGGGCCCGCTGTTTGGTGACGAGGGAAGCGGGTACCACATTGGCGTGCTTTGCCTGTCAAAACTGGCAAACCTGTATGACGCGGACAAGCGCGGCACTGTGCTGGAAACCATGGCCCTGCAAGAGCTGGGCCTGGCTGACATTGCCGATTTGCGGCAAGCGGCCTATCAGCCCGGCTTTACGCGCGCGCGGGTGGCCCGGCTGTGCTATGTGGTAGAGCGGGCTGCGCGTGCCGGCGATGAAAATGCGTGCGCCATTTTGGACGAAGCCGCCGACGCACTGAGCCAGCTGGCACAGACGGTAGCCCGGCGGATGGGCGAAAGCTGTTTGCCGGTGGCCCTGACAGGCGGCGTATCTAACATGGGGCCGCTGTTTACCCAGCGGTTTGAACAGGCGGTGCACCGGCGGCTGCCGGGGTGCGTATGCCGCTGCCCTCAGTTTTCCCCGGTGGAGGGCGCCGCGCTGTATGTGCTGTGCACTCAGGCGGGTGTGGACATTACAGACAAGGCTGTGCTTGACAATTTGAAAAAGAAAGAAAAAGGGTGAAGATACCATGCTGATGGATGAATATTTTTCGGCCATGAAAGGCGTGCTGGAAAAGGTAGAACAAACACAGAGGGACACCATCATAGAAGTGGCAGAGAAAATTGCCGACAGGCTTGCTCAGGGCTATGCCTGGCATATTATGGACACCGGCCACATGCTGATGTTTGAGGGCGTGGGCCGCACAGGCGGCATGATGGCCCTGAAGCCCATCAAAATTACCTGCGAAATCAATAACCCCGTCCGTCACCGTCCTTCGCCGGCCCGCGGCGTGGTAGGCTATGACAGCGTGCCGGGCTTTGCAGATTTTGTGCTGGGGCGCGCCAACGTGCTTGCCGGGGATATTGTAATGATTGGCTCTGTGTCTGGCTACAACTATTTCCCGGTAGACCTCGCCCTGAAAGCCACAGAGATGGGCTGCCTGACGGTGGCCATCACAACGGTGGAATATTCGGAAAAACTCACCAGCAAACACCCCAGCGGAAAACGCCTGTTTGAAGCGTGCACCTATTGCCTGGATAACTGTTCCAACTATGGCGATACGCTTGTGGACGTGCCCGAGCTGGGCCAGCGCATTTGCCCCGCCAGCGGCATCAGTGCCAGCTATGTAATGTGGGCCCTGCAAAGCACAGTGGTGGAAAAACTGCTGGCCAAAGGCCTGAAACCCAGCGTATATATTTCGAACCATATGCCCAATGCCGCGCAAATCAACGGCAGCGCACTGGAAAATTACGAAAAATTCGGATATTGAGGAATGGGACCATGGAACTGAAAACACCGGCGTTTCGCGCATGTTTTTCGCAAGAAAAAAACAATTTTGTCAGCCTGGTAAATCTGGCCACGGGCACGGAATATATTCGCCAGGCCCCCAGAGACCCGCTGGTAGAGCTTTATGCCCTGGCAGACGGCCAGAAGAAAAAATTGGTGGCGGGCCAGCCGCAGGTGAGCGGGGACAGCGAACACCTGGAAATTTGCTATGCAGAATTCGGCGGGCTGGACATTCGCATGACAGTGCACTGCCATGCCGTGCAGGACAGGCTTTCCATTCGCGCCGAGCTTGAAAACCACAGCCAGGCCGATGTAGTAGAGATTTTGCTTCCCCATATTGGCGGGCTGTACCTGGGCGGCGAGGCCCACCCGGATTATATTATCTACCCGCACCATGCCGGCGAGCGCTCGAAAAACCCGGTTATGGCGTACGGCCAGAACAAAAAAGATTTCTGGCGTGCCAGCAGCGTGGCGTTTGAGGACATTTACCGGCGCGAAATTAACTACTGCGGCCTGGCCTCCATGAGCTGGATGTATTATTACAACGAGACAGACGGCCTTTACATTGGCAGCCATGACGCGCGCTTCCCTGTGACGGGTGTAATAGCAGACACAAGCGGCAATATGCAATCGCCGTGGATGGCCCTTGGCTTCCGCAAGCATCACCGTGTGCGCCCCGGAGAAAATTACGACACGGCAGAATATGTGCTTGCGGTGTCCAGCAAAGACTGGCACTATGGCGCGCAGATATACCGCAGCTACATTGCGCCTTATCTGGATTTTGACCACAACCCCGACTATCTGCAGGACGAATATGCCCTGAACCAGTGCTATAACTTCAAGCGGCGTGACAACATTGAGCACCGCTTTGAAGAGATTCCCGCCCTGTACGAAGCGGGCGCAAACTGGGATGTGCGCCACATGTTTATCGCTGCCTGGAACCGCACCGGTTTCGACTCTTTTTACCCGGAATATTACCCGGATATGGAGCTTGGCAGCGCCATGGAATTCCGCCGCGGGCTGGAATATGTGCGGGAACACGGCGGCTTCTCCACTTTGTACATCAACGCGCGCATCTTCGATTTGAAATCAGATTTCCACAAAACGCTTGGCGAAAAAATGGCCATTCGCACCGAGACGGGCGAAATGCGGTACGAGACATACGGCCCCGAGCACTTTACCGTAAACTGCCCGTCCGACAAGCTGTGGCGGGAATTCCTTTTGGATACGGCGGAATTCTGCGTGAAGGCGTACGGCTGCGACGGCATTTATCTGGACCAGTTGGCCTCGGCCGAGCCGTTTGCGTGCTATTGCGAAGCGCACAGCCATGATGACATCGGCGAATTTAATAACGGGTATGTGTATGTGCTTCGCGAGCTTTTGGCCCGGTTGCGCAAATATAACCCCAAGGCGTATATTATGACGGAAAATTGCGGCGACATCTACGGCAGCTATACCTGGGGCAACCTCACCTGGAATGGCGCAGAATACGATGAACACTACAATGTGTTCAAATATACGTTCCCAGAGTTTGTGCAGGTGAACATGGTGAACCCCAGAAGCTGGGCCGCCAATAAAAAAGAAGAGCGCCTGTGGTTTTACCGCGATATGCACCGCGCCATTGCGCTGGGCAGCATTTTGTGGCTGGGCATCACCACCTGCCTGAGCGAAGAGGGCACCGAGTACCATGCGTATGCGCCCAAGGCCATTGCGTTTCGAAAGAGCCTGCAGCCTATGCTGAAACATGCGCAGTTTGCAGACGATGCCTGGCTGCGCTGCGTGCCGCAGTTCTGCCAGGGCACCTGCTGGAAGCTGCAGGACGGGCGCCGGATGGTTCTGCTTTCGAACGGAACCGAGGAAAAGCAGACGTTCGAAGTGTGCGGTGAAGGGCTGAAAAAGTATTCCCTCTCGGTTATAGAGGGGCCTGCCCCGGCCGTACAGTGCGAGGACAACAACACGAAACTCACCTTGGACCCCTTACAAATGTGCTGTTTGATATTGGGCTAAGACGGTGTGGCTTTGCTGCCTCAAAAAGCGGCATTTCTGGCCGGTTGGCCGGAAATGCCGCTTTTTTTGTAAAAAGGGGGAGGAACCATGATGTACCTTACCGTATTCGGAAACAATGCCAGTTTCCCACGGGCGTATGGTGCGTGCGCCTGCTACCTAGTGGAGGCCTGTGGAAAAAAGGTTTTGCTTGACATGGGAAGCGGCAGCCTTTCACAGCTGCAGCGCACCGAAGACCTTGCCGCGCTGGATATGATTGTGGTAAGCCATTTGCATTTCGACCACATGGGCGATTTGTTCTGCGCAAAATACCAGCTGGAGACGCGGCGCGCATGGGGCGAGACGGTGCCAAAGATACCGCTGCTTGCCCCGCCCATGCCGCAGTGGGCCCGGCAGGAGCTTGGCGCAGGGGAAGTGTTTGACATCTGCGAGGTGGACGATGGTGCCTGCTTCACCCTGGGCGGCATTCGCCTGACCTTTATTCGCCTGGAGCATTTGGTGGAATCGTACGGCCTGCGGCTTTGCACAGGGCAAAAAACATTGGCCTATTCTGCCGACACCGGCCTGTGCCCGCAGCTGCCGGCACTTGCAAAGGGTGCCGATGCCTTTTTGTGCGAGGCAACCCTTACCGGGGGCAGCGGGGCCGAGCAGGGCCACCACTTATCTGCAGCGGCCGCGGGCCTTCTTGCTGCCAAGCACCATGCAAAGCGGCTGCTGTTAACGCATTATCACGAAGACAGGGCCCAGGATGTTCTGCGGCAGGCGCGGGAATTTTTTTCGGCCGCAGAGCTGACCCATATTGGAACCACATATGCCATTTGAAGGGCTGCGGCCGCCGGCGTGCCAGGGCCCCGGCGCGCGGCGGCTTTGCCTGAGAAGGCGCAGATGCGCTTATGCAGAGAGGGACGTTACAATATGAAGTTTCGCCCGCAGGATAAGCGGCCCCTGCCAAGTATGGGCCTGCGGGGCTTTTTGGACGAGAAGCTGGGAAGCCCCCAATTTACCAGCCGGCAAATTCTGGGGATGCTGGGCCCCCTGGTGCTGGATCAATTCTTCATCCTTGCCATCAATACCCTGACCACCTCCATGGTAAGCGCATCCGGGCAGGACTCTGTGTCGGCAACCAGCCTGGTCAACCCGCTTACGCTTCTGGTGATGGGCTTTTTAAGCGCCATTTCGTCCGGTGGCTCTGTGGTAGTGGCCCGTTATAAAGGCGCGGGCAATGCCGATGGCCTGCGCAGGGCGGGCGGCCAGGTGATTTTGGCCTCATTTTTTGTGGCCTGCATCATCACCGCAGTGCTGGTACCGTGTTCCGGCCCAATTGTCCGCATTTTATTTGGAAACGCCACGGCCAGCGTGCAGGAAAAGGCAATTGAGTACCTGGCGGGGTACTCGCTCTCTTTTCTCTCGTTTTCGGTGTACTACGGTGCCACCTCTGTGCTGCGCGGCATTGGCGATGCCCGCATGTGCCTGAAACTCACCGTTCTGATCAACCTGGTGCACCTGGCGGCCAGCGCGCTGTTTCTGAACGTGTGGAAAATGGATATTCTGGGCACCACGCTTTCGTTTAACATTGCGCGCCTGATTGGCGGCGCGGCGGCCCTGTATATGGCCATGACCCGCCACCGGGAACCCGGCATCCGCTTTCAGGATATTTTCCGCATAGATAAAAAGCTGCTAAAGGCGGTGTTTTATCAGGGCGTCCCGTTCGGGGTGGAACAGGTTCTTGCAAACGGTGGAAACCTCATGATGCAAACCTACATGGTGCAGCTTGGCACGGCCAGCATAGCGGCCAACGCCATTGCCATGTCTATGCTGGGGTTGTTTTACGCGGCGCCAAACGCATCGGCCCTGCTGGCCATCACGGTTGTGGGGCAGTGCATGGGGGCAGACAATATCCGGCAGGCGCGCCAATACGGCGTCCGGCTGGTGCAGGTGGGCATTGTGCTGACCATAGCGGCCATTTTGCTGCTGCTTCCCGTTTCCCCGCTGATTTTATCCTGGTATGCGCCGCAGGCGGAAACGGCGCAGCTTGTGTGGCGCGTGCTGTTTCTGGGCCTTGTGTTCATGCCTGTTTTCTGGCCGCTTTCCAACACCATGCCCAACACCCTGCGTGCGGCGGGGGACGCTGTGTTTACTTCTGTTGCCTCCCTGGCCTGTATGTGGGGCATACGGGTAGGCCTTGGGTATCTTCTTACGGTGCCTTTGGGCTTTGGCATCTATGGCGCCTGGGGCGCAATGGTGCTGGAATGGCTCATCCGCTCTATTATTTTCACATGGCGGTTCCGCAAAGGGAAGTGCTGGGCCCAATAGGCGCAGGCCTGCCCCTGGCGGGCGCCAGCACAAGCGGGGAACAACAGCCGTGCCCTGCCGGCCGGGCCTGGGGCCGCCTGTTTGGGCAGCAGGCAAAACAGGCAACCAAACAGCCGGGGCACACCACTGTGCCCCGGCTGTTTTGCTGTGGCCGCCGCCCGCCATGGCCGGGAACCCGCGCCGAGATGGGCATTCCGCATGAAGTTTGACAATTTTTGATTGCTTTCCATGTGAAAAATTTAACAATTGAACAATAGATTTCTTCCTGCTGCCGGGATATAATTTCTTTGGAAATATTCCGGCGCGCATGGCCCGCATACGGCGTTCCGCCTGTGTGCGGCTGCACACAGTGCGCAGCCGGAATGCAGAAAGGAGCTATCAAAATGGCAAATATTATGGCAAGCCCTTCGCGCTATGTGCAGGGGGCCGGTGAATTGAAGAAATTGTGCGAGCATGTGAAACTGCTGGGCAGCAAGCTGTTTGTGCTGACAAGCCCCTCCGGCAAGGGCCGGGTGGAAGCAGACCTTGCGGCCAGCGCCGCCGCGCAGGGCGCCAGCCTGGTATACGAGGCGTTCCACGGCGAGTGCAGCATGACGGAGATTGAGCGTGTGAAAGCGGCATTTGAGGCCTCTGGCTGCGATGTTGTGGTGGGCATTGGCGGCGGCAAAATTCACGACACCGCCAAGGCCGTGGCCTATTATGCCGGGGCGCCGGTGGTGATTGTGCCCACCATCGCCTCCACCGACGCGCCGTGCTCTGCGCTCAGCGTCATCTATTCGGATGAAGGTGTGTTTGAAAAATATCTGTTCCTGCCTGCGAACCCCAATATGGTGCTGGTAGACACCACCATCGTGGCGGCTGCCCCCGTGCGCCTGCTGGTGGCGGGCATGGGCGACGCGCTGGCCACTTATTTTGAGGCGCGCGCCTGCGAGGCATCTGGCGCCACGAACTGTGTGGGCGGCAAAACCACGCTGGCCGCCATGGGCCTTGCCCGCCTGTGCTATGACACCCTGCTGGAGGATGGCGTGAAAGCCAAGCTGGCGGTGGAAAATGGCGTGTGCACCAAGGCGGTGGAACATGTGATTGAGGCCAACACCTATCTCTCTGGCCTTGGGTTTGAATCTGGCGGGCTGGCCGGTGCCCACGCCATTCACAACGGCTTTACCGCTGTGCCCGAAACGCACAGCATGTACCACGGCGAGAAGGTGGCGTTTGGCACCCTGGTGCAGCTTGTGCTGGAAAACGCCAGCGAAGAAGAGCTGGAAGAGGTGCTGAGCTTCTGCGAGGCAGTTGGCCTGCCCACCACGCTGCGCCAGCTTGGCATCGAGCAGCCGAAAGCAGAGCAGCTGATGGAAGTGGCAAAGCTTGCCTGCGCCGACAGCGATACCCTGCACAACATGCCCTTCGAGGTGACGCCGGAAAGCGTGTATGCCGCCATCCTCACGGCTGACGCGCTGGGCCGCCGCTATGCCGAACTGTAAGCCCGGCAAGGCAACCATGTAAAAAGGCCTGCGCCCCGCCATGGCGGGGCGCAGGCCCTTTTGCTGGGCGCAGTTTTCAATTTCTTCCCTTTTGGCCTGCGGCCGGGCGGGCTTCAGCCCTTCAGGCCACGGGCCTGGCGCTCCATATCTTCAATCACAATGTCATAAATCTCGCCCAGGCCGGCGCAATATTCCAACACCTTCCAGGGTTCATTGGTGTGGAAATGAATTTTGATCAGCTCTTCATCGCCCACGGCCAGCAGGCAGTCCCCCTTAAAATTTTGCGTGAAATAATCGTGGATGGCGTCTTCATCCAGCCCGGTTCCCTCTATCAGCAGCTGGGTGTCATACCGGAATTCCAACATACGGCGGCCTCCTTTTCAAAAATATACAAATAGTTTTAAATCTGTTATTTATTTAAATTTGTTATAATTAGCCGTTTTGGCTGACCAGATAGACAAACCAGTAGTGCTTGCCCTCTTCATAAAGCCCCGCCTGCTGCAGGGCCGAGATGCTGGCGCTGTCCAGCTCTTTTGCGGCCAGGGTTACGCCCTGGCCTTCCTCTGCGGGCGGGTATTCTACATCGCTGTAAAATTCCTCCAGCTGGGCCTGCTGTGGTGCCTGAGAAAATTCCAAAATCTGCGTGGCCATGGTGACATAGGCGCCATCCTCTTTCTGACGCGTGGCGGTTTGCTGAAGCACTTCGGCGCCCTGCGGCGCAGCGTGGCTGAAAAAGGGCTGTGCAAAGGCTTCGGCCTTGCGGTTTGAAAGGCCCTTTGGCAGCATGATGGCCCAGATGACGGCCAGGCTTAGAAACACAAAGCCCAGCAAAAGCGCCGTGCGCTTTTTCTCACTCATGGTTTTCTTCCTCCGTTTCGTTTTCCGGCTTTTGCGGCGTGCGCCAAATCACCAGGCCCAGGGCCGTGGCCGTGAGCAGGAACCCGGGAGATAAAAACATCCCGGCCAGGCTGGCAGGGGAGCCCTCTGCCAGGGAAAGCATGGCCACGGCAAGGAAAAAGCGCACGCAGAACACTGCCGCACAGACGCCTGCCAGGGCGCGCGCAATGCGAAGATGTTTTGCGCCGTGGATGCCCGCTGCCCGGCATAAAAAGTAAAAAGACAGCAGGGCCCCGGCCGTCACCAGTGCATCCAGCGGCCCCATGGAGAAGATGCCCGCATACGATGTGACAAACACTGCGGTGGGGCCGTCTGCCCCGCCAATGATGCCTGCGGAAGAGGCGGCGGCCCAGGGGAAAGCCTGCGGAAGAAACGCCATTTCCATGCCTCGGGCCATGCCGGCGGTGAAAATCAGCACAGCGGCCGTGGCCGCCAAGACGGCCAGGGTCAGCGCCAGCCACAAAAAGCGCCACGCACTGCCCTTGTATTGCCCGGCAAACGCCTGGTTGAAAGGCTGGGCTACGGCTTCGGGCGTGCCCATGTCCGCCATGATGGCCTCATAGCTCTCGCCCGTCTCGTGCCGGGCGGCGATGCTGGTGGAAATATCGCTCATAACACGGGTCTTCTCGCGCAGGGGCAGGTGAAGCCGGCGCTCCACCGCATTCACATACCGCTTGACAGGCGGCAGAAAGCGCACGTTTTCTTTTTTGCTCATACGGCCGCCTCCTTCTGTAAATCAAGCGTGTCGGTGCCTGCGCCGCCTGCTCTGACCTGGGCGGTATAGCGCCCGTCCATGGGAGGAATGCGCCCGGCCAGATCCACATTTTCGGGGTAATACACCGTCATAATGGGCTGCGCACCTGTAATCAATGCGTCAAAATCAGAGGCATCTGCACGGCTGCGGCGCACTTCCAGCTGGTAATCGGTATGGGGGGCAAAATCCAGCGCCACGCTCTTAATAGAACTGGCATCATCCCCCAGATATTCCAGCGTAAGCGTGGCCCGGTAGGCGGGCACGGCCGCCAGAGCCTCTTCATATCCAATGATGTCCGGGCTGTCTGCCAGTTCCTGCGCAGCCGCCTTGTAAGGTGCGGCGGTCTCTTCATTCGCTGTTTCCACGCGCACGGTCAGGCGCCAGGTTTCCCCCTGGCCCGCAAGGGTATAGGGCATTGCGGCCACGCTGGCCGCATCGTGAGGTTGTTCCGGCTGCAGGCCGGGTGCCCCCAGGCGCACCACCACTGCAATGAGCGCCACAATGAAGATAAACGACAAAAGCTGTGCTGTGCTGCTTTTCTCGTGGTTTTCTGAAATATCACGCCGGAACATTGCCGCCGCCTCCTTCCGGTTTCAGCACAGGCCTGCAGGCCTGCACACATTCACACAGTGCGCTCCATTCCGCCTGCATGGCCGCCAGGGCGCTGCGGCCCGCTGCCGTTGCCGTATATATTTTTTTTGGCGCTGTGCGCGCTGTGCCGCCTGTCTGCCAGCTGGAAGAGATGAAACCGTCATCCTCCAAACGGTATAAAATGGGGTACAGCGTGCCCTCCCTGGTGTGCAGAAACCCGCCGGAGCGCACGGCAAGGCGGTTCAGCAGCTCGTAGCCATGGCCCGGCTGCTCGCACACAAGCCCCAGCACCAGCATTTCCAGCACACCCTTTTTCATCTGCCGTGAAAACCGGCTCTCCATGCCTGCCGCTCACCCTTTCTTTTTTATAATATTTAGTATTACTAAGTATAAGAAAAACAGGCATCCCTGTCAAGAAGAAAATGCCCCGCGGCAAGCCCGCGGGGCAAAAAATTTTTTAGTTACAATCGGGCCTTGCCGGTTTCGGGCTGCGTTGCCTCATGATAGGTGCGGCTTAGCTCGGCCCAGGGAATGGCGTTGTCAAGCTGAAAGTTCAGGCCAATCAAATAGCGGTGCACGGCTTTCAAAAGGGCGGCAAATTCCTCATAGGTGCCGCACGCGGCCAGGTGGTTGCGTGCCTCGCCCATCAGCTTTGCGCTGTCATACATGTCATAGCTTCCCTCAAAGCCGCCCTCGTTCCAGCTAAGCACGCCGTCTGCAACGGCTTTCAGTGTGGCAAGCTCGCCCTGGCCGGCCTGTGCCATGCAAATCAGGCGGTACAGGTCGGGGTTGGCGGCCTCCATATCCAAAAAGGCGAACAGCAACGCGCCGAAATTCTTTTTGGCGGGGCGGTTGCGCTGTTTTACGCGGCGGATGTCCTCGGGCTCGTGCAGGCGAATCTCTTCGCTCAGCGCGTCCAGTTTTTCAATAAACTCTGTGCGGTTCATGCGCCCACCTCCTCACACAGCTCCACACGAATGATCTCGCCGCGGGTGTCCCACACCTTTTGCGCCTCTTCGGCAAAGCGGGGGATGTCTTTTTCGTCCAAAAGTGCAAACAGGTCGCATGCGCCCAGGCTGGGGGTGTCGCCAAACCAGATGCACACCGAGTGCTTGGGGCCATAATAGGCGATGTGGCCTTTTACAGAATACACGGGGTTTTCCACCACATATTTTGCCACCGGCGCTTGGAACACAATTTCGTTATCGCATATTTTGGCGTAGGTGAGGCGCGCCTCGAACGGGCATGCCTTTTTCAGCTCGGCGCACAAAATAGGGGCCTTATCTTCCAGCAGCGTGGCGTAAAACGACACGCCGTGAAATGTCAGTTTCAAATACACAGCTTGTCCCTCCCGTTTGTTTGAATACAGAAAAGCGGGGCCATGCGGCCCCGCAGGGCACCATGTTACATGGTGGGTTTTACCGTGATGTCCACAATGTTGCGGCTTACGCTGGCATCATCCACATCCAGCATGTAAGAAAACCGCACGCGCCCGCCTTTTTCAGAAAGACGGCTGTGAATCTCGTCTGCGGCCACGCCAAGGCTCAGCGAGCCCTGGCCGGTATCGTAGTGGCACACATGGCGTTTGCCGCGCTCAATCACCAGCTGGCTGGGCGCGGGGCCAAAGCGCAGCATGCTCACTTTATCCGAGCCCTCCACCTTTACTGTGGTGACGCAGCCTTCATAACCGGTGGCCTGCGTCTCTTTGTAAGTGATGAAAAAGCTGCCGCCGCGCTTGACAAAACTGCCGCGCGTCATCAGCTGCACGCTGTCGCGGCCGCCGTTCTGCTCCATGGTGCCTTGAATGGTGATGAGGTAATCTTCTTTCATGGCAAGCTCACCTTCCTCCTTTCAGATAACCCGTATGCGTCGATATCAATGCGCTGCACGCTGCCCCCGGCGTATTCCCCCAGGAAAATGTGCGCCAGCCTGTCGAACTGCTCGGTGCTGTCGCTGACATAATATTCCACCTTGCCCTGCCGCGGCGTGCGCAAAAGCCCCGTGCGCTCCAGCATATGGCGTGCGCTTTGGGCCGCCGCACGCCCCACATCCACCAGCGTTACGCCCGGGCCCATCAGGTCGGCCAGGACAGGGGCGATTAGCGGGTAGTGTGTGCAGCCGAGGATGAGCGTATCCACCCCGGCGCTTTTCACGTCCTTCAAATAATCCTGCGCCACCAGGCGGGTAACGGGGTTCTGCACCCCGAAATAGCCGTTTTCCACAAGCGGCACAAACAGCGGGCAGGCCGTGGCCGTGATGGCGGCGCCCGGCATGAGGCGGCGGATGGCCGCAGGGTAACTGCCGGAGGCCACAGTGGCAGGCGTGCCAATGACGCCGATGCGCCCCGTTTTGGTGGCCAGCACGGCGGCCCGCGCCGCGCTTTCCACCACGCCCATATAGGGCACAGGCAGGCTGGCGGCCACTTCGGCAGGCAGCGTGCTGGAAACCGTGCCGCAGGCGGCAATCACTGCCTTGACGCCCTTGGAAAGCAGAAAGGCGATGTCCTGCTTTGCATATTCCACAATGATATCCCGCCCGCGCGTGCCATAGGGCACACGCCCGGTGTCGCCGAAGTAGACGATGTCCTCGCCAGGCAGAATGCGGCGCAGCTCCCGCACGGCCGTCAGGCCGCCCAGGCCGGAATCGAACACGCCAATGGCGTTTTGGGCCGCAGCGTTACACATGAGCGGGCCTCCCGGCGCGCTGAAGGGCAAGGCCAACCAGCTCTTCCAGAAGCTGGCCATAGCTTTGCCCGGCCGCTATTTTCAGCTTGGGGTACATGCTGATATCGGTAAAGCCCGGCATGGTGTTCACTTCGTTCAAAAGCACACGGCCCGTGCCGCGCTCTACAAAGAAATCTACGCGCGAAAGCCCGCGGCAGCACAGCGCGCGGTAGGCCTTTTCGGCCGTAGCGCGCACGGCGTTCAGCGTCTCTTCGGGCAGCTGTGCGGGAATGACCACGCGCGATGTGCCCGAGACATATTTGTCGTCATAGGTGTAAAATTCTGCGCTTGCCAAAATTTCGCCCGGCAGGGTGGCGCGCACCTCTTCGTTCCCGCTTACCGCACACTCAATTTCGTGGCCGTCCACAAAGCGCTCGAACACCACGCGGCTGTCGTGGCGCAGCGCAAGCTCTACCGCGGCGCGCAGCGCGGCCTTATCTGCCGCCTTGGAAATGCCCACGCTGGACCCCGCGTTCGCAGGCTTCACAAAAATGGGGTAGTGCAGCTTTTCGGCCACGCGCCGTTCAATGGCGTCAAAATCGGCAAGCTGCCATGCCTCCATATAGTCCCATTCGCAGCGCGCAATGCCCGCTGCGTCCATCACCAGGTTGGCGCACACCTTATCCATGCAAAGCGCGCTGCCCAGCACGCCGCAGCCCACATAGGGCAGGCCCGCCATTTCCAGCAGGCCCTGCACGGTGCCGTCCTCGCCGTTTTTTCCGTGCAGCACGGGGAAAACCACGTCCACCGGCAGCTCGCGCACGCGGCCGTTTTCAAATGCCACAAGGCCCTTCATGCCGCTGCCCGGGCAAAAGGCCACGGGGATATTTTCCTTGCAGGCCTCCCACTCGCCGGTGCACAGCCCCTCTGTGGGGCCGGGATATAAATGCCAGCTGCCATCTTTTTTGATGCCCACGGCCAGCACGTTGAATTTTTCTTTGTCCAGGTTGTTCAGCACGCTGGTGGCGCTCATGCGCGAAACCTCATGCTCGCTGGAAACGCCGCCAAACAGGACGGCAATGGTTGTTTTTGCCAATATCGTCACACCTTCGCATCGTTTTTGCGGGCCGCGCCTTTGCGGCTGTGCTGCAAGCAGGCCCGCACTCTGCTTGCCTTTATAATACCATAATAGGCGCGCTTTGCAAACATTGTGCGGCCCAAAGCGGGGAAAAGTGCCCCAAAAGCGCGCGGCTGCCCAGAAAACGCTTGACGCGGTGCGCGGCGTGTGCTATGATGAAGCTACCTCTTTTGCAGGTCTATTTTTTTGTGCGCATTTTTAGGCACCACCCGGGGCCGTTCCGCAAAGCGCCGCCGGCAGAAGAGGGAGGCTATTAATGGAGGTGCCGAAATAATGAGAGTGAAGATCACGCTCGCCTGCACGGAGTGCAAACAGCGCAACTACAACACCAAGAAGAACAAAAAGAACAGCCCCGACAGGCTCGAGATGAAGAAGTATTGCCGCTTCTGCCGCAAGCATACGCTCCACCGCGAGACAAAGTAAGAAAGGCGGAACCGACATGGCAGAAAAAACTGAGAAAAAGAAGGGCTTTTTCGCCGGTATCAAGCGCTTTTTCAAAAATATTGCGAAGTTTTTCCGCGATACGAGAAGCGAGATGAAGAAGGTTGTCTGGCCGAACAAAAAGCAGGTCATCAACAACACCGTTGTGGTGCTGGTGGTTGTTTTGCTCAGCGCCGTGGTAATCTTCATTCTCGACGCCGTGTTCGGCTTTGGGCTGAGCACCGTGCTGGACCTTTTGGCGAAGGTTTAACGGCCCACAGTTTGTAAAGCGAAAGAAAGCGGGGGAAACACTATGGCGCAAGACCGAGATACTCAGCCGCACTGGTATGTGGCGCATACGTATTCCGGGTATGAAAACAAGGTCCGGCAGGACTTGGAGACCATTGTGGAGAACCGTCGCCTGCAGGACCTGATTCAGGAAGTGCGCGTGCCTACAGAGACTGTGGTGGACGCGGACGGCAAGGAAAAGGAATCGAAGCTCTTCCCCGGCTATGTGCTGGTGAAGATGATTATGACGGACGAGACCTGGTATGTTGTGCGCAATGCGCGCGGCGTCACGGGTTTTGTGGGGCCCTCGTCCAAGCCCATTCCCCTCTCGGAAGAAGAGGTGGAAAAGCTTGGCGTGGAAACGCCGGTGCGCAGCGCCCCGCTGGCCTACAAGGTGGGCGACAACGTTCAGATTACGGGCGGCCCGCTGGAAGGGTTCATCGGCATTGTCGAGTCTATCGACGAAAAGCAGAAGAAGGTCAATGTGAAGGTGTCCATGTTCGGGCGCGAAACGCCTGCGGAACTGGAATTCACACAGATCAAACCGCTGGATTGATTTATTTTCGGTAAGCACCGCGCGCTTCGGCGCACGGCTCTTATAGAGTGGGCGCCAGCCCGCTCGTGGGAGGGCCCGCGCACACGGCACAGGCCCGCAACTTACCACAATTTTTGGAGGTGCACAAAATGGCTCAGAAGGTAGTGGGGTATATCAAGCTCCAGATCCCGGCCGGTAAAGCTACCCCGGCTCCCCCTGTTGGCCCGGCGCTTGGCCAGCACGGTGTGAACATTATGTCGTTCACGAAGGAATTCAACGAGCGCACGCAAAAGGATATCGGTTACCTGATTCCTGTGGTCATCACAGTTTATGCAGACCGTTCCTTCAGCTTTATCACCAAAACGCCCCCGGCGGCTGTTCTGATTAAGAAGGCCATCGGCATTGAGAGCGGCTCTGGCGTGCCGAACAAGACGAAAGTTGCGTCCATCACGCGCAAACAGCTGGAGGATATCGCCAACACCAAAATGCCCGACCTGAACGCTGCAAGCCTGGATGCCGCCGTCAGCATGATTGCCGGCACATGCCGCAGCATGGGCGTTACGGTTACCGATTAACAACGGCCTGCCATCAGTGGGAGGAATATTCCGATATACCACAGGAGGAAACTATGAAGCAAGGGAAACATTACGTTGACAGCAAAAAGCTTGTCGACCGCACCAAACTGTACGACAGCAACGAGGCTCTGGCCCTGTGCTGCCAGACGGCGAAAGCCAAATTCGACGAGACGGTAGAGCTGCATGTGCGCCTTGGCGTAGACAGCCGCCATGCCGACCAGCAGGTGCGCGGCGCCGTGGTGCTGCCCAACGGCACCGGCAAAAACGTGCGTGTGGTTGCCATCGCCAAGGGCGACGCAGCCAAAGCGGCCGAAGAGGCCGGCGCAATGATGGTGGGCGATGCCGACCTCGTGGCGAAAATTCAGAACGAAGGCTTTATTGATTTTGACGTGCTTGTCACCACGCCCGACATGATGGGCCTGGTGGGCCGTTTGGGTAAGATTCTGGGCCCGCGCGGCCTGATGCCGAACCCCAAGGCCGGCACGGTGACGCCCGATGTGGGCCGCGCTGTGACAGAGGCCAAGGCCGGTAAGATTGAATACCGCCTGGATAAAGCCAACATCATCCATGTGCCCATCGGCAAGGCTTCTTTCGGCCCCGAAAAGCTGGAAGAGAACCTGAAAGTGGTAATGGACGCCATTGTGAAGGCGAAGCCCGCCGCCGCAAAGGGCCAGTATATCCGCAGCGCCACGGTGGCTTCCACCATGGGCCCGGGTATCAAGCTGAACAGCGCCAAGTTCGGCGGCTAAAAGCTGCCCGCTTTTCAAAAAGGCAGGGGGCCTTTGGCGCAGCCGGTGCTGCGCACCCGGGCGGAACGGCGCATGCTTTCCGCGCGGAAGTTTATGGAACCCTGAAAGGCCGGAGAATGCTCCGGCCTTTTTTCATGCGCCAGCCCCGGGGCGGCGCTGCCCGCAAAGGAGGCGGCCTGCCTGTGCCGCTTTTGAGGGGGGCAGGACATGCAGGCCGTGAAAAGGTATTGACATGCGGCCAGATGCATGCTATACTAATTAAGCTGTTTTAAAGACAGCAGGTGCCGAAAGGCGTAATGGGGCTTCCCGCCTGCCGAGAAACGTGCAAAAATGCTTTGTATTTTTGGCCTCTTTCTCGCGGGAGAAAGAGGCTTTTTTGCACCCTTTCTGTCTTTGAGATGGAAATTTCTAATTGGAAACGAGGTGAAATACTTTGCCGAGTGAAAAAATCCTGAAGGAAAAAGAAGCGTTCGTTGCTTCTCTGCGCGAAAAGATGGAGAGCTCCGTGGCCGGCGTAATTGTAGATTACAAGGGCATCAACGTGGCCGACGACACCAAGCTGCGCAAAGAGCTGCGCGAGGCGGGCGTGGAGTATTTCGTGGTGAAAAACACGATGCTGCGCCTTGCCGTGAAGGAGACGGGCCTGGCCGGGCTGGCCGATGTGCTGAAGGGCTCCACTGCGCTGGCCGTTTCCAAAGAGGACCCCACGGCTGCCGCCCGCATTCTGAACAAGTTTGCAGAGGGCTCTAAGGGCAAGTTCTCTTTGAAGAGCGGCTATATGGAGGGTAAGGTGCTGGATGAGGCCGAGCTTACCGCCATTGCCAAACTGCCGGATTACAAGGGCATGCTGTCCATGTTTGCCGGCGCGCTTACCAGCACGCTCAGCGGCCTTGCCGTTGCCATGCAGGCCTATGTGGATAAGCAGGAAGAGCCTGCTGCCTGAGCCTGCGCGCTGTAAATTGTATGAAACAGAACAACACATAAAATTGGAGGTATTATCATGGCTTCTGAGAAGATCACTGCCATCCTTGACGAGATCAAGGGTCTGTCCATCCTTGAGCTGAAAGAGCTCATCGACACCTATTGCGAAGAGTTCGGCGTTTCTGCCGTTGCCGCTGCCCCTGCTGCCGCTGCTGGCGCTGCCCCTGCTGCAGAAGAGAAGACGGAGTTCGACGTTGTGCTGGCCGAAGTGGGCGCCAACAAGATGGCCGTTATCAAGACGGTGAAGGAAGTTACCGGCCTGGGCCTGAAGGAAGCGAAGGAACTGGTGGACAACGCCCCGAAGACCCTGAAAGAGGCTGTTGCGAAGAACGACGCCGAAGAGATGAAGAAGAAGCTGGAAGACGCCGGCGCGAAGGTAGAGCTGAAATAAGCTTTTCTTCCAGAATGTTACAACGCCCCATCCGTTTGGATGGGGCGTTTTTTGATGCTGGCAGGCAATGCCGCACCGCTTGCCGTGCAAAAGATATTTTGTTTTGAAAGCACCGGCGGAGAGGCCTTTAAGAAAGTTCCATAAGATATTCCTGCGGGTTTACGGCCTTGGCATCTATTCCATGCATGATGAACATGTCATGTTGAATTTTTCGAAAAGCCGCCTCGGTAAATTGCTCGTTCAGTAAAAGCAGGTGCCCGTTTTGCGTGCCAAAATAGAAGGTTCGCTGCGGGTGCAGAAACCTTTTTGGGGTGGTGAGCTTGAACATGGCTTGGGGCCCACTCCGGTTGTCGAGAAACAAATACCCAAATTCCACCATCAAATGCCGCAAGTCTTTCGAAGCGGAAATAAGGTTTTTCTGCACCAGCAGGGAAATGGCCAAATTGCCAAAGTTTTCTTTCAGCCTTTTATCTGTGATGCCGTTTTTTACATCCTGATTTTCCACGCGCTTCCCCAGCCTTTCATTTCAGCCTATCAAGTTTATTTGTAACACAATCTAACAGAAAAGAAAGGGTGCCCACGCTTTCCGCCACAGTCCCAGAGCACTATGGCGGATATTTTTATCTGTCATGCCTTCCGGCTGCATGCGCCGTTTGCACGCAGCGCCCGCAGTTATTAGCCCTCTTTGGCAAAAAAGGCAATGCCGGCCGCGCCGGGGCCTGCATGGGTGCCAATCACTGTGCCAATGGGCAGGACGGGCGGCCTTTCCAGCCCCAGGTTTTGCGACACAAAGCGCACAAAGGGCGTGGCCTGCGCGCGGCTGCCGGTATACCCCACAAGGTAGGGCTCGGCCTCGTCGATGCCGCCCTGCTCTTCAATCAGCTTGAACAGCGCCACATAGGCCCCGGCCATGCCGCGCGCCTTGCCCATCATGCCCAGCTTGCCGTCGGTGATGCCCACAACCGGCTTTACGCCCAACAGGCCGCCCGCAAGGGCCGCAGCGCCAGAGAGGCGGCCGCCCTTATGCAGATATTTCAGGGTGTCTACAATGGCAAGAAGGCGAATGCGCTCGCGCGCGGCCTCAAGGTCCTGCGTGATGTCGGCCGCCGTGAGGCCGGCCGACGCAAGGTTGCACGCGCGGCGCACCAGCAGCTGTTCGGCCAGGGTAACGTTGCGGGAATCCACAATATGGATGGGGGCATACCCAACCTCTTCGCGGGCAATCATGGCGCTTTGCAGCGTGCCGGAAAGCTCGCCCGAAAGCGTGATGCACACCACCTCGTCGCCCGCCTGTTTTGCCTGTTCGAACTCTGTCAAAAACTGTTCCGGCGAGGGCTGGCTGGTGGTGGGCAAGTTTTTTGCCTCGGCCAGCATCTCGTAAAAGCTCTCTGGTTCCAGGTCCAGCCCGTCGCGGTACATTTCGCCGTCGATATTGACCTGCAAAGGAATGACGCGCAGGCCCAGCGCCTGTGCCTCGTTTTGCGGGAAATCTGCGGTGGAGTCGGTGATGATGCGAATCATAGGTTTCCTCCTTGCAATGGCCTGTGTCACAAAGTGTTGAAATAGTGGTGCAGGCGCGCCAGCGCGCTGCCCAGGGCGTCCAGCTCATCCGCGGGCAGCCCCTGCGCAACGGCGCGCACCAGGCCGGCGTGAAAGGCCTCGTGATGGGCCAGCACGGCCTGTGCGGCCCCGGTGAGGGAGACGGTGACGCGGCGCTTATCTGTTTTGTGGCGCGTGCGCACCAAATAGCCCTTTTGCTCCAGCGTTTTTACGGCAACGGTGGCTGTGCCGGCCGTTACCTTCAGCGCGGCGGCAATATCCGCCATGCCGCACAGCGGGCCGCAGCGGGCCACGGCGTCCAGCACATGCAGCTCTGTTACCGAAAGATTGCCGCAGCTTTGCCGTAAATTGGCCTCCTCCAGCCGAAGAATGTCGTTGAACACGCCCACCAGAAAATCGTTCAGTTTTTGCTCTTTTGGCGTCATTTGTGGCATAGGGTTTTCCTTTTTAATGCTTTGAACTTCAAAGTTTGAATTTCAAACTTTTTTGATTATAACCTCTGTCCTGCCGAAAGTCAAGAAAAAGTTGCCGCCCGGGGCAGAACAGGGCATAAAAAGCCCCGGGCAGGCCTGCCCGGGGCAAAAGTGCGGTGCAGGGCACCGGCTGTGCAAGGCTTATTCCGGGGCCTTCATGCTTTCTACCATGCTGATGGCCTTGAGCTTTCGATACATCACGGCGTTAACCAGCAGGCTGAACAGGATGGTGAGCAAGGCCGACCAGACGAAGCTTAGCGGGTAAATGGAGCGGCCGAACATAACCATATCCACCTCGGCCGTGCGAATGACGAATGTGTGCAGCGCCACGCCAAATGCAAGGCCGCAGGCTGTGCCAATCAGGGTGAGCAGCGAAGTTTCACGGTAGATATAGGCGCCCACCTCGGAATCATAGAAACCCAGCACCTTGATGGTGGCCAGCTCTTTCGCGCGTTCCGAAATATTGATGTTGGTAAGGTTGTACAACACCACAAAGGCCAGCGCACCGGCCGCTATAATCAGCACCACAACAATGTAATTGATGCTGCCCAGGCTTTGGCTGAAGCTGGCGGTAAGTTCGTGCGTGAACTGCGCGCCTGCAACGTCCCGGCATTGAAGCAGTTCCGTGGCAAGGGCCTCTTCCGCCTGCGGGTCTTCATCCATGCCATCGGCCAGCTGGCACAAAAGCAGGTTTGTTTCTGGCGCTTTGCCAAATGCCGCCTCATAGACACCGGCACTCATATAAAGGTAATGGGAAATATAGTTTTCGCAAACGTCGGTGATGGTAAAACTTGCGGTGTTCCCGTCGGCATCCTCTACCGTGATGATGTCGCCCGCCTTAAGGCCCTGCCGCTCGGCCAGCTTCTCGGTAATAATCACCGAGCCCTCGCCCAGCTCTATCGAGCCGCCGCCATTCCGGTGGCGGAATGTAAAGTAATCGTTCATCGCCGCCGTATCTGTGGGTACGGTGATGTACAGGTTGTCTGCCGCTGCATCGCCTTCGGGCACCACCGTCACATCTTGCTGGGCCACGGGCAGGTAACCCGTGATGCGGGAGGTGTCGTTCAGCAGTGCTTGCAGCTCTTTGCCCTGGGTGGCGCTTTCATCCTGAATCGACACCATCAGCTGATAGTGCGCCAAATCGTCAAATTGTTTTTCCACAATGTCCGAGATAGAATCCCGCACACCGAAGCCCGTCACCAACAGGGCGGTGCAGCCCGCAATGCCCACCACTGTCATGAAAAAGCGCTTTTTATACAGGAACAGGTTGCGGGCCGTTACCTTATGGGTAAAACGCATGCGCCGCCAGACGGGGCGGATATGCTCCAGCAAAATGCGCTTGCCCGCTTTCGGCGCCTTTGGCAGCATCAGGCTGGCGGGCTGTTCACGCAGTTCGGCCCAGCAGGCATTCAGGGTGGCCAGCAGGGTGCAGGCAACCGCAGTGCCCGTGGCAATGGTGCCGAAAAGCGTGTTGAAAGGCGTTTTCAGAACCGGCAGGTCGTACATGATATTGTAGGCATTTAAAATGATGCTCGGGAACAGCTGCATTCCAATAACCATTCCCACCGCGCTGCCAGCCAGGCTGGCGGCAAGCGCATATAGCAGGTATTTTGCGGCAATTTTTCCCCGGGAATAGCCCAGCGCTTTCATGGTGCCAATTTGCAGGCGCTCTTCCTCTACCATGCGGGTCATGGTGGTAAGCGCCACCAAGGCGGCCACCAGGAAGAAAAACACCGGAAATACGGTGGCGATGTTGGCGATGCGCTGGGCGTTGCTGTCATAGCTGGAAAAACTTACATTATCATCGCGGTCTCCCAGAATCCACTTGCCCTGTTCAATTTCCCGCACATCGCTTTCTGCATCCAGAATCTGCTCCCAGGCATCGTCCAGCTCTGCCTGTGCCTCGGCTTTGCCCTCTTCGTATGCCTGTTCGCCGTCGGCCAGTTCCCGCCGGCCGTTTTCCAGCTCAACCATCCCATCGGTATACTGCTGGCGCGCATCCGCCAGCTTGGCCTCTGCGGCATCGAACGATGCCTGGGCCGAGGCAACGGTTTGGTTCAGCTGCTGCTCGCTGGCCTGCAGGTTGGCCAGTTCCTGCGTCAGCTTTGCCTGGCCCGCGTCCAGTGCGGCCTGCTGTGTGTCCAGCTGGGCAAGGGCCTCGTCCAATGTGGTGGGAGGCTCTTGGGCCGCTAAGGCCTCAAGGCCAGATTTTATTTTCTGAAACTGCTGCAGATACTCATCCAACAGGCCCTGGTCAATGCCTCCCTGGCCGGGGTCTGTGCCGCCCTGGCCGGGGTCTGTACCTCCCTGGCCGGGGTCTGTGCCGCCCTGGCCGGGGTCTGTACCTCCCTGGCCGGGGTCTGTGCCGCCCTGGCCGGGGTCTGTACCTCCCTGGCCGGGGTCTGTGCCGCCCTGGCCGGGGTCAATGCCGCCCTGGCCGGGGTCTGTGCCTCCCTGGCCGGGGTCTGTACCGCCCTGGCCGGGGTCTGTGCCTCCCTGGCCGGGGTCTGTGCCTCCCTGGCCGGAGCCGGAAGGCGGAATGGCCTCCACAAATTGGGTGATCAGGTCAATGGCCTGGATGGTGGCGCTATCCGTCTGCTCTGCGGCGCCCTCAATGTTTGCCAAGGCAGTGCCCAAACTGGGGAAAGCGGCGCTCAGCTGCGGCACGGCCACATTCCAAAATTGGTCTTTGCCCTGCTTTAATGCTGCCAGCGGGGCTTTGGCTTCGTCCAGCAGGGCCTGGTTTTCGTCTATCTGGGCCTGGGCGCTTTCAATTTGGGCATAGCCGTCTGCAATCTGCTGGCGGTAGCCCGGCAGCTGTGCATTCAGTTGGGCGCGCCCCGCGTCCAGCTGGGCCTGGCCGTCATCAATTTCCTTTTTTGCGCTGGCAAGCTGGGCTTCTGCATCCGCCAGCTCGGCCCGGCCTGTCTCCAGCTCTTGCGCGGCATCCGCCAGTTCGGCTTCGGCTTCCGCCTTGCCCTTCTCGTATTCTGCCCGGGCGTCGTCCAACTGGGCCTGTGCCTCACCCACAATCTCGTCATACCGCAATTTGGCCCGCTCGTCCTTTATGGCATCCAGCCGGGCATACACCTGCCCCACCTTTTCTTCATAGGCGGAAGAAAAAGAGTTCAGCTCGCGCGCGCCGTCTACCGCAATGTAGAAGGTGGTGTAATAATCCATCTCAAAGGCGCTGTCATTGGCATAGGCAAACAGGGCAATGGTGCCCGTGCCCACATTGGTATATTCGGTTTCTACCGAAAAATAGGCGGCAGAGCGCACGGTGCCCACCACGGTGAAAGAATCGGGCAGGGCGTCCGAGATGCTTTCTTCGTTATCTGCGCTTACAGTTAATATATCGCCCACCTGCGGGCGGTCACCAGAAAAATCTTTGGTCAGGCCCACAACAATTTCATCGGGGGCAGAGGGCATCCTTCCATCTACCAGCACAAGGTCGTTCAGCTTATCTTCTTCTTCAACGCCATCGCCGGGAATGCTCATCAGCCGGGTGGTCAAAGTTTTACCCGTCTGGCTCTTCAGCATCAGGTCCATATCATAGGCAGGCATCACTGCGCCAACACCTTCCGTGCTGCGCACAGCGTTAAGGTCGCCCTCTGTCAGGCCTTGGGTAGCCTGAATTTTAATATCATAAAGATTCAGCGCGCGGCAATAATCATCCGCTGAAAGGCGCATGTCGACAGGGCTGGCCAGCAGGCCGGATAAAAAGCCCACGCCCAGCGCCACAATGGCAAAGATGGCCAAAAAGCGCGAGAGGCTGGCACGCACGGTGCGCAAAATGTTTTTTCGGTACGTCCTGCGCATTTACCATTCGATCCTTTCCACGGGCGTGGGCGCGGGGTTCGTCTCCACGGCCGTCACGGTGCCGCTTTTGATGTGGATGACGCGGTCTGCCATAGCGGTGAGTGCCGAGTTGTGCGTAATGACAATGACGGTGCGCCCGGTGTTGCGGCAGGTGTCCTGCAAAAGCTTCAGCACCTGTTTGCCGGTTTTGTAATCCAGCGCGCCGGTTGGCTCGTCACACAGCAGAATCTTCGGGTTTTTGGCCAGCGCGCGCGCAATGGAGACGCGCTGCTGCTCGCCGCCGGAAAGCTGCGCCGGGAAATTTTTCATGCGCCCGGCAAGGCCCACGTCTTCCAAGGTCTCGGCCGCGTCCAAAGGCTCTTTGCAAATTTCGCTGGCCAGTTCCACATTTTCCAGCGCCGTCAAGTTCTGCACAAGGTTATAAAACTGAAACACAAAGCCCACGTCATACCTGCGGTAAGCCGTGAGCTCTTTGGGCGAATAGCGGCTTACAAGCTGGCCGTCCAGCCAAATTTCGCCTTCATCGCAGGTGTCCATGCCGCCCAGCATATTCAGCACTGTGGTTTTGCCCGCGCCGGATGGCCCCACAATTACGCAAAATTCGCCCTTTTCAATATAGAAATTGATATGGTCTGCGGCAGAGATGCGCACGGTGCCCATCTGATAATATTTACACACGTCCCGCAGTTCCACAAAATGTGTGGGCGGGGCAGCAGGGGCGCTGACGGCTTCGGCGGGCTGGGCGCGGCGGTGAAATGGCATGGGAAAGCTCCTTCCAAAAAACAGACAAGCTGCTCAGTAATAAATGCAGTGTTGATTAAAACGTTAAATTTATTATAATGAAATCATGGAAGGGAAGCCATCGCCAAATAGGCCCGCTCGTGCCGATAAATCGACAAAGAATATCGTTTGTGTTCATTAGAATTGTAAATAAATCGTGAAAGGAAGAATTGCCATGCCGCGCGCACAAGACCGCCGTGTTTTAAAAACAAAAGCGCAGCTTCGCACAGCCCTCACAGGCCTGCTGGAAAAAAAGCCCCTGCAGGAAATCACGGTTAAAGAGCTTTGCGAGGCATGCAACATCAACAGGGGGACGTTTTACCTGCATTATCCGGATGTGCGCGCCCTGCTGGATGAAATTGTAAACGAACTGATGGCGCAGTTTGAAGACATGCTGGAGTCGTTCCGCCCCGGCGAAATGCTGCTGCGCAGCGGCGCACAGGCAGGCTACCAGGTGACGGATGCGGCCACGCCCATGCGCGGCATTTTTCACTTTGTGGCGCAGAATGCGGATATTTGCCGTGTTTTGCTGTGCGGCCCGCAGGAGACTGCCTTTGTGGATAAAGTGAACCAGCTTGTGCGCGAGCGCGTGCTGGACGAATGGGCAGCCCTGGTGGGAAAAGAAAGCCGGCTTGGCTACGACTATGTGTTCTCTTTTTTTGTGGCCGGCTGTATTGGGCTTTTGCGGCAGTGGCTGCAGCAGGGCATGCCCCTTGCGCCGGACGAAATGGCCACGGTGGTGGAGGGCATCATCACCAAGGGCGTGCTGGCCCTGCAATAGCGGCGCCGGGCCCTGCATATCCTTCTTTGTGAGGAAAGGAAGGGATGGATATGCACACGGCGCTTTTGCTCACCACACTGGCGGGCCTCTCAACGGGGCTTGGCGGGCTGGTGGTGTGGATGGTGCGCGCGCCCGGCCCGCGCGTGATGGCCTTTTCACAGGGGTTTGCGGCCGGGGTGATGATGACGGTGTCGCTTTCTGAAATGCTGCCCAGCGCGGTGGAGGCCTATGCCAATGCAGGCGCTGTGCCGGTGGGGGCCGCGCTGCGCTGTGCCAGCCTGTGTGCGGCTGGCATGCTGGTTGCGTGGCTGCTGGAAAAAAGCCTGCCGGGCGAAGAAGCGCTTGCCCGGCGCCTTTCAGTGCCCAGCAAAACGCGTGCGGCCGCCCTGCGCGGCGCGCTTGCCACCATGGCCGCCATTGTGCTGCACAACCTGCCCGAGGGTATTCTTACGCTGTTCACCAATGCGGCAAGCAGCGCCCTGGGCCCATCGCTTGCGCTGGCCATTGCCCTGCACAATATCCCGGAGGGCATTGCGGTTGCCGTGCCGGTATATTACGCTACGCGCAGCCGTGCCAAAAGCCTTGCGCTTGCACTGGGTTCGGGCCTGGCAGAGCCGGTGGGCGCCCTGGCGGCATTTTGCTTGCTGCGCGGCCTTTTTTCGCCCCTGTTTTTGAACGGCCTGCTGGCGCTGGTGGCGGGGGTGATGCTGCAGGTGTCGTTTGCACAGCTGCTGGCGGCCGGGTTTTCCTTCGGGAAAAACAGCGCCTGCGCGGCCGGGCTGGCCGTGGGCACACTGTGTATGGGCGTGGGGCTTTACCTTGTGTAACGCGGCGCGAAGTGGTATAATGCCCTGTGTATAAACTTGGCCGCGCTGCGCCTTGCCGCGCTGCGCCGGAAGGGGGCGCGCATGAAAAAGCTGGTTTTAAGCGCGGTGTGCCTTGCGCTTTCGGCCGTGCTGGCCGGGTGTGATTTTACCGTTTCGTTGGGCGGAAATGCAGAAGAACTGCTGCGCGCGCCCCAGCCCACACAGTTGCAAAGCGCCGTGCAGAAGGCGCTGGTGAGCCACCTGGGCGAAACGCCGCAAATGAAATATCCGCGCGGCGGGGAAGAGCTTTCCCCCATTGTCCTGCGAGACCTGGACGGCGACGGCACAGACGAGGCCATTGCCTTTTTTACGGCCGAAAGAAGCGGGCAGAATGTTTGCATGGCCGTGCTGGAGCAGGCCGGGGATTCATGGGAAGTGGTGTGCGAATCCGAGGGGCTTTCCACCGAGGTCAGCCAGGTGCAGACGGTGAGCCTGCGTGAGGATGCGGCCCAGCTGGTGGTAGGCTATGCAAATTCGAACCTTACAGACAAGTATCTTACCATTTACTCTTATGGCGGCGGCCAGCTGGTGATGGAATACCAGCAGGCCTGCGAGGCATTCTTGATTGCAGACCTGAACTCTGACGGGGCCAGCGAGGTGTACCTGGCGCAGTCTACGGCACAGGCGGGCCTGCTGACGCTGGAGGCCGTGCGCGATATGGCAGGCAGCCTGCAAAGCGTGCAGACGGTGCAGCTGAACAGCAGCTTTTTGCACTGCACCGCCCTTTTGGAGACGCGCAGCGGCCGCGCGCAGGGCATTGTGGTAAGCGGCCAGCTTGCATCGGGCGGCACGGCGCAGCAGGTGCTTCGCATGACGGGTGGCCAGCTTCTAAGCTGGCCCGTTTCCGGCGGGGAAGTGGTGACAGAGCGCACCATGGGCCTGCCGGACGCGCTGGGCCCGCGCACCACAGCCAGCGGCACCGTGCTGCTGGCGCATGTGGAGGCCCGCGCAGACACTGCAACCACCACGCGGCGCTACTATTTTATAGAGTGGGACGATTACCTGGCGGCAGAACCCGCGCGCGAATATGGCGTGGCGGATGTGGCCACGGGGTACTATTTGCACCTGCCCTCCGGCTGGCGCGATGCGGTGGCCCTGCAGGACGGCCCTTTTGCAAACAGCTTTGTGCTGCGCAATGAGGCGGGCGAGGCCCTGTGCACCGTGCGCGTGCTGCCGGAGGACGCTACGCTGGGGGGCTATGAAAAATTACTCAGCCTGGAGGGCGGGCAAAAAGTGATGGCTTATTTTCACACCAACTGCACGCCCGGCGAGGCGCTTACCCTGCGCGCCGGGGCGCTGGCGCTTTGAGATACGGAAAGGATGGTGGACGGCATGCGCAGAGTACTGGTAGTAGAGGACGAGGCGGCAATTCGGGAAGTGATTGCCCTGAACCTTCGCATGGCGGGCTATGACGTGACAGAGGCAGGCAGCGCGGAGGCGGGCCTGGCCGCGATTGGCGGCAGCGCCCCGTTTGATGTGGCGGTGCTGGATATTATGCTGCCGGGCATGAACGGATTTTCTCTGTGTGAAAATATCCGGCGCGACAGCGACAGCATCGGCATCATCATGCTCAGCGCAAAATCGCAGGAGGATGATAAAATTCGCGGGCTCTCCATTGGGGCGGACGATTATATGACAAAGCCCTTTTCGGTTAGCGAGCTGCTGGCGCGCGTGGATGCATTGTGCCGCCGCGTGGCGCGTGCGGCCGGGCAGGACGGTGGCCAGGAGGCTGAGGGGCGCATGGTGTCCGGCAGCTTTGTGCTGGACCAGAAAAGCCGCATCCTGTATAAAAACGGCGAGCCCATCGACCTCACGCAGGTGGAATTTCAAATTATGGAGTTGTTTTTCGCAAACCCCGGCGTGGCGCTGGTGCGCGAAAAGATTCTGGAAGGCGTATGGGGCGAAAATTATTATGGCGATGTCAAGATTGTGGATGTGAACATCCGCCGCCTGCGCATGAAAATAGAGGACGAGCCCAGCGCGCCGCGGCATATCATGACGGTGTGGGGCTACGGTTACCGCTGGAATAGCTGACAGCCCGCGTGCGGCCGGTGCGGCCGGGCGCGTGCAGGCACGGGCGGCACAGAAAGGGGGGCAGGCCGCATGAACAGCATCACCCGGCGCTGGGTGCGCGGCAGCCTTTTGCTCACCCTTATTGCGCTGTGCCTGGCAGAGGCCGTGTTTTTGTATTTTACCATCACCAATTACTACGACGGCACGGCCCGCGCGCTGTATACGCGGGCCAATACGCTTTCCACCCAGCTCTCTGTGATGGGCACCCAGACGGAAGAGAGCCGCAGCGCCGCCGTGCGCCGCATGGTGGAGCAATTTGAAGAAAAAGACCGCTTTGAACTGATGCTGATGGATGCACAGGGCCACATGGCGGTGTCGTCCACGGGCTTTTCCACGGCGGACCAGCAGGGCTGGAGCGATGTGGCCGAGGCGTACACCAGTGAAGAGGGCACGGGGCGTGCTGTGTACCACACGGCAATGGGTGAAAAGGTGATGGCGGTGACGATGCTGCTGCCCTTTACCTCGGGCGATATTGTGGCCATGCGCCTTGTCACCAGCCTCACCCTTGTGGACAGAAGCATCCTGAAGCTGGCGGTGCTCAGCCTCTCGGTGGCGGCTGCCATTCTGGTGTTCAGCGTGTGGAGCGGCATGTTCTTTGTGCGAAGCATTGTGCGCCCCATTGACGAAATTGGGCAGATGGCGGCCAAAATGGCGCAGGGAAACCTGGACATGCGCATCTCGAACAAATATGACGACGAGATAGGCAAGCTGGCCGATACCATCAACCATATGGCGGGCGAACTGGACAAGACCGAGCGCATCAAGAATGAGTTCATCTCCTCCGTGTCGCACGAGCTTCGCACCCCCCTCACGTCGATCAAGGGCTGGGTGGAGACGATGGCCACCATCCGCGACCCGGCAGACCCGAACTACCAGCGCGGCGTGCAGGTGATTGCCAGCGAGACGGACAGGCTGTACGATATGGTGGAGGAGCTTTTGGATTTTTCCCGCATGCAGAACGGCCTTACGTTGGAATGTGAAAAGCTGGACCTTGCCGCGGAAGTGAGCGATGCGGTGCTTACCATGACGCCGCGCGCCATGCAGGAGGGCCTTACCCTGCGCTGGGAAGAGCCGGAGGCCCCCGTGCCCGTGCACGCAGACGCCGCGCGCCTCAAGCAGGTGTTCATCAATGTGCTGGACAATGCGGTTAAGTATTCCCCGCCCGGCGGCACCATTACGGTAGAGCTTTTACAGGATGGGCACAACGCCTTTCTGAATTTCACCGATGAGGGGCGCGGCATTACCCCGGAAGATTTGGAAAACGTCAAAACAAAATTTTACAAGGGCAAAGGCGCCGTGCGCGGCAGCGGCATTGGCCTTGCCGTGGTGGATGAAATTGTCACGGCCCATGGCGGCAGCCTGAACCTGCAAAGCGAAGTGGGCCGGGGCACCACTGTGACGGTGCGCCTGCCGCTGGAGGCACCCAAGGCGCATTCCGCCGAATGAACAGCCCGGCCGGCCGGGCGGAAAGGAACCTTTTTTGGCAAACGAAATTAAAGAAAAATTCAAAACCACCGTGGGCGGGCAGGCCCTGATGGAAGGCGTGATGATGCGCGGGCCCAAGGCCATGTGCATCGCCGTGCGCCGCCCGGACGGCGGCATTGAGACGGAAGTGACCCCCGTTGTGATGAAGCCATGGCAGAAATGGCCCTTTGTGCGCGGTATTTACAACATGGCCGAAAACCTTGTGGTGGGTTACCGCTGCCTGATGCGCAGCGCCGATATTTCCATGACAGAGGAAGAAAAAGAGGAGAGCGAATCAAAATTTGACCGCTGGGTGGAACAGCACCTGGGGGAAAAGGGCGAGGCCATTTTGATGGGCGTTGCCAGCTTTGCCGGCGTGGCGCTGGCTATTGTGCTGTTTCTGATGCTGCCCACGCTGCTGGTGGGCGGCCTGGCCAGGCTGGTGCCGCTGGGCGGCGCCAAAACCCTGCTGGAGGGCGTTTTGAAAATTGCCATTCTGGTGGGCTATATGGCCGCCGTCAGCCGTGTGAAAGAAATTCACCGCATGTTCTGCTACCACGGTGCCGAGCACAAAACCATTGCCTGCTATGAGGCGGGCCTTCCGCTGGAAGTGGAAAATGTGCGCAAATGCTGCCGGTTTCACCCGCGCTGCGGCACCAGCTTCCTGCTGATTGTCATTGTGGTCAGCATTCTGTTAAACAGTGTCATCCCGTGGGGCAGCCTTTCGCTGCGCATTGTGTTCAAGCTGCTTTTGCTGCCGGTGGTGGTGGCGGTGAGCTACGAGATTATCAAACTGTGCGGAAAATACGACAATGCCGTGTGCCGCGCCGTCAGCGCGCCGGGCCTGTGGCTGCAGCGCATCACCACGCAGGAGCCGGATGACAGCATGATCGAATGCGCCATTGCCGCAGTGACGCCCGTGCTGCCGGAGCGGCCGGACGAGAGCGTATGGTAAGGCTGGGCGCCTTGTGGCGAAAGGCCGCAGCCCTGCTGGAGCAGGCGGGCGTGGAGGACGCTGCGTTTGACGCGCGCGAGCTTTGCCGCCTGTGCTGCAAAGCAGACCCCCGGCTTGCGCCGGATTCCCCCGTGCCAGAGGCCGCGCAGCAGCGGCTGGCGCAGCTTTGCGCCCGCCGCGCCCGGCACGAGCCCTTGCAGTATTTGCTGGGCGAGTGGGATTTTCTTGATTTTACGGTAGAAGTGGGCCCGGGCGTGCTTATTCCGCGGGCAGACACAGAATGCGTGGCACAAACAGCGGTGGCTGCGCTGAAGCGCGCGGCTGCCCGGCCCGGGCGCGAAGATGAGCCAGCCGGGCTGGATTTGTGTGCAGGCACGGGCGTGCTTGCCATTGCCCTGGCGCGCGGCGTGCCCGCCGCCCGGGTGACGGCCGTGGAAAAAAGCGGCGAGGCGTTTTCTTTCCTGCAGCGCAACTGCGCTGCGCTGGCGCCGCGGGTTGCGGCCGTGCAGGCCGATGTGTTCGGCTACGAAAATACCCTTGCGCCGCACAGCGTGGATGTCATTGTGTCGAACCCGCCCTATGTGACGGCGCAGGAATACGAGGCCCTTGCGCCAGAGCTTCGCTTCGAGCCGCGCGAGGCGCTTGTGGCGCCGCAGCAGGGCCTTTGCTTTTACAGGCATATTGCACCGGCTTATTTCCCGGCGCTGAAAAGCGGTGGGGCGCTGGTGTTCGAGATAGGCGCCGGGCAGGCGCAGCAGGTGGCGGCGCTTTGCAGGGCGGCCGGGTATGCAGGCATTTCGGTGCGCCGGGACGCCGCGGGCCTGCCGCGCTGTGTGTATGCCGAAAAACCGTGAGGAATGCGCCAAAAGGGCGAATGCTCGTTGCATTTGCACATTGTTTCGGGTATACTAACCCGTGGAAGGGTTTGCCGCACGGCGGCCGTCAAGTACGCTTTATGGGACATGACGTGCGGTATGATGCATATACAAAAACAGACACCACGCGCGGCCGGGCCGCGCACATTGCAGGAGGAAGCCATGGCAGATAAAAAGCAAACCGTGCCCTCGCCGGAGCGCAAGGCGGCGGGCGACAAGAAAAGTGCGCTGGAGACCGCGCTGAGCCAAATTGAAAAGCAATTTGGCAAGGGCGCCGTTATGAAGCTGGGGCAGAACGTCACCATGCAGGTAGACGCAATCTCCACCGGCTCGCTCTCGCTCGATTTGGCCCTTGGCATCGGCGGCTTGCCCCGCGGCCGTGTGGTGGAAATTTACGGGCCGGAATCTTCGGGCAAGACAACGCTGGCCCTTCACTGCATTGCCGAGGCGCAGAAGGGCGGCGGCGAGGTGGCCTTCATTGACGTAGAACACGCGCTGGACCCTGTGTACGCCAAGGCCCTTGGGGTGGATATTGACTCTTTGCTTGTCTCTCAGCCAGACACCGGCGAACAGGCGCTGGATATTTGCGAGGCGCTGGTGCGCTCGGGCGCCATCGACGCCATTGTCATTGACTCGGTGGCGGCCATGGTGCCGCGCGCCGAAATAGAGGGCGAAATGGGCGATTCCCATGTGGGCCTGCAGGCCCGCCTGATGAGCCAGGCGCTGCGCAAGCTGACAGGCGTCATTGGCAAAACCGGCACAGTGGCCATCTTCATCAACCAGCTGCGCGAAAAAGTGGGCATCGTGTACGGCAACCCCGAGGTTACTGCGGGCGGCCGCGCGCTGAAGTATTATTCTTCCGTGCGCATTGATGTGCGCCGCATTGAGGGCCTGAAAGATTCCTCCGGCAACTTCATTGGCAACCGCACGCGCGCCAAAGTGGTGAAAAACAAGGTGGCCCCGCCCTTCAAAGAGGCCGAGTTCGACATCATGTTCGGCACGGGTATTTCCAAATCCGGCGAGCTGCTGGACCTTGCCGTGAAACTGAACATTATTCAGAAGAGCGGCGCGTGGTTCTCTTACGGCGAAACCCGCCTGGGCCAGGGGCGCGATAACACCAAGAATTATCTGGAAGAGCACCCGGAATTTGCCGCGGACATCGAGGCGCAGGTGCGCGCCCGCGCCAGCGAGCTGTTTGCCGGCCGCGCGGGCAAGCGCCGCGGCGGCAGCCTGGATGACGCGCCTGCCAAGACGGCCGAAAAACCGGCCGCGCCCGCTGCGCCCGCAGCTGCGCCGGCCCCTGCCGCACAGGCGGAAGAGGCGCCGAAAGCGCGCACCAGAAAGCCCAGCATCGACATTATGATGGAAGACGAATAAATGAGGCTTTCTAAAGTTACCGAGACAAAAAAGGGCCGCATGGCCCTGTTTGATGACACGGGCGAATTTCTGTTCTCTGTAGATGCAGAGATCTACTGCAAATATGGCCTGTGCGAGGGCTGCGAGCTGGATGCCGCAGCCCTTGCCGGTTTGCAGGCCGCCAGCGAGACGCGCCGCGCCAAAGATAAGGCACTGGGCTATCTTTCGCTGCGCGGCTATGGCTCGCAGGAATTGTATGAAAAGCTGTGCCTCAAGTTTGACGGCCCGTCCAGCGCGGCCGCCGTGGCCGAGATGCAGCGCCTTGGCCTGCTGGATGACGCCGCCTTTGCAAAGGCCCGCGCGCGCCACCTGGCGGGGCAGAACCGTTCTGCAAGAGAGATTGAGCGGCGGCTGAACCTGCTGGGCCTGTGCGCCGAGGATATTTCCGCGGCAATGGAAGAAATTGCGCCGCAAAGCGAGGCCGCCTGCCGTGCCGTGGTGGAAAAGCACTACCGCGCAAAGCTGGCCGCCGGCCAGCGGGAAAAGGTGCTGGCGGCGCTGGCGCGGCGCGGGTTTTCCTACGGCGAGGCAAAGGCCGCAGTGAGTGAAGTGCTGGCACAGCTGGAGGCAGAGGGCTGTGAGCTTTAACAGGAAAGGGGCGCAACGCGCATGAAAATTGCACTGATCTCTTTGGGGTGCCCGAAAAACCAGGTGGACGCCGACTGCATGGCCCATGCCCTGCTGCAGGCGGGGCACACCACCGTGACCAGCGTGGAAGAGGCACAATGCGTGCTTATCAACACCTGCGGCTTTATTGAAAGCGCCAAGCAGGAGGCCATTGACACCATTTTGGAGGCATGCAGCCACAAGGCGCAGAACCCTGCGCTGAAAGTGGTGGTGACGGGCTGCCTTGCCGAGCGTTACCAGCAGGAGATACGCAAAGAGATGCCCGAGGTGGACGCGGTGGTGGGCATTGGCTCAAACGCGGCCATTGCATCCATTCTGGAAAGGCTGGAACGGGGCGAAACGGGCATTGAAAGCTACGGCCCCAAGGCTGCGCTGCCGCTTTCCGGCAAGCGCGTGATCTCTACGCCGCGCCACTATGCCTATCTGAAAATAGCAGAGGGCTGTTCGAACTGCTGTACTTATTGCGCAATCCCGCTCATCCGCGGGCCGCTGCGCAGCCGCACGGTGGAAAGCTGTGTGGCCGAGGCGCGCTGGCTTGCCGGGGAAGGCGTAAAAGAGCTGATTGTGGTGGCACAGGATATCACCGCCTTTGGCGCAGACAGGGGCAAGGTGGAAATTGCCCGCCTGCTGGACGAGCTGAACAAGGTGGAGGGTATTGTGTGGATTCGCCTTCTTTACGCCTACCCCGAGCGCATCACAGATGAATTTGTGGCCGCCATGGTGCGCAATGAAAAGGTGCTGCACTATCTGGACGTGCCCATCCAGCACATTGATTCCGATGTGCTGCGAGCCATGAACCGCAAGGGGGACGAGGGCACTGTGCGCGCCGCGCTGGAAAAGCTGCGCACCGCCATGCCGGATATCACCCTGCGCACCACACTCATCGCCGGGTTCCCCGGTGAGACGCCCGCGCAGTTTGAAAAGCTGTGCGCCTTTGTGCGCCAGCAAAACTTTGCCCGGCTGGGCTGCTTTGCCTATTCGGAAGAAGAGGGCACAAAGGCTGCGCAGATGACGCAAATGCCCCTTGCGGTGCGCGAACAGCGCGCAGAGGCCGTGATGCGCATCCAGACGGATCATATGGCCGCGCGGCAGGCCGCATTGGTGGGCACACAGGCACAGGTGCTGTGCGACGGATGGGACGAGGAAAACGGCCTGTGGCTGTGCCGCACGCGCGCCGATGCGCCGGATATTGACGCGGTGGTGTGTGTGGACGGCAATGCCGCGCTGACACCGGGTGAATTTTATACGGTTCGTATCATAGATAGTGATGTATACGATTTGTATGCAACTTTGGCGGAATAAAGGAGAATCAAGCAATGAACCTTCCCAACAAACTGACGATGCTGCGCATTTTGCTTGTGCCGGTGTTTATGGTGCTGGCGGGCGTTACCCAGTACGGCACGGCCAGTTACACCACCAATGCGTGGTATTTGGCCGCGGGCATCGTGTTCGCTGTGGCCAGCTTCACCGATTATCTGGACGGTTACCTGGCCCGCAAATGGAACCTTGTCACCGATTTCGGCAAATTTGCCGACCCGCTGGCCGATAAACTGCTTACCACCGTTGCCTTTCTGTATATGATGCGCGACGGCGTGTGCAGCATCTGGGTGGTGGCTATTATTCTGGCGCGTGAGTTTGCCGTGGCCGGGGTGCGCATGGTGGCGGCGGCCGGCAATAAGGTGATTGCGGCCAATTGGTGGGGCAAGGTGAAAACTGTGCTGCAAATGGTGACAATCCTGTATTATTACTTTGCCGCCTCATTGGCAGGCCCTACAGATGTGATGGCCGTTGGCCTTATCAGCCAGGTGCTGTGCTGGCTGGTGGCCGCCGTTACGCTGATTTCCGGCGCCAAATATCTGTGGGATAACCGCCAGTTTATCAACACGGCAAAATAGATAACAACTGTCCGGCTGAGAGGTTTCCTGAGTAGAGGTTTTCTCTGTGGAGAAAATGCCGTTTGTAAAAAAGCACCGGCGCGCTCTAAAGCGCGCCGGTGCTTTTTTACGAAGCAGTGGTTATTTCCGCAGCAGCTTTTGACGGGCTTTCCGCATCAGGCCGCCAACGCCGCCCGCCCGCAGCGCGCGGCGGCATCCATTCCACAGAATGGATGAGCGCTCCCGGATGGTGACGGGATATACACGGAGACGCAGGTTGAAAAATAAGTTGCTGTACTGAAACGGGTTGCCGAATGCAGCCATCTCATCCTTGTGCTCACGCCACGCCTGCCGGATATCTGTGCGGACGGCCTCGCCGGAAGCGTAGCAGCCGTAAGACCACGGCGTTTGGGAGACATGGTCGGCATTGGCGGCTTCGTGTTCTTCCCGGTATGCGTCGTACAGTTCTTTCAGAAATAAATCGTCTGGCGCCCATTCCTGCATGCAATGCTCGATGGTGGCGCCGTAACCGGAAAAGTGCACAAAGCGCAAGGGCTGCCCCTTCACTGTCCATACGCCGCCCTCTTTTGCGAGGCCGGCATCCATCATGCGCCAGGTGGCAAAGTCGTAGCCGTGATGCTTCAGAATGTACACATCAAAGAAACAGGGCGCGAGGTCTATCCACTTCTGGTCTGTGAAAATGCCGTGGGGGATATCGTCATAACAGTATTGGGACAGGCGCTGTGCCCACCACTCTATCATGGCGCGGGCTTCTTTGGAACGGTTCACCGCCAGAAAGCCGAGATTATATACACCGTGCGCCATGCTGGATATCTCCATCTGAACGTTTCCGCGGTCTACCAGATGCGGGCATACAACGATGGGCTTTGTCACAAGAAGTTCCCGCAGCTCGGAAAAATCGGAATATACGCGGCAGTCCGGGTCCAGATATACAAACTGCTGTTCCGCTGGATATGCGCGGTACAGCCAGCGGAAAAACTGCCCCTTTACAGCCGTGGAGGCCTCTACAATGGCGTGCTTGAATATGTAGGCGTCAAAATCACCTTCCCACATATCCTTCGAGAGCACCACAGAATCAAAAGCATCGTCCCGCATGGAATCGGTGAGCCCGCGCTCTGTCATACATACGATGAAGACGGCATCTGGGATATATTTTTTTACAGAGCGGGCGAGCACACGGGCTTTATGCAGATAATTGGCGCAGATAGATGTGAAAACAACCATTTTGCTGAAAGCTCCTTTTGCAGAATCGGTTCACTGGCAAATTTGAACTCATTCTTATCATACCATGCCGCGCGAGGGCAGGCAACAGCGGGGCGGCCCGTTCAGTACAAAGACGGCGGGCCGCCCAAGGGCGCCCGCCGCTTTTGCAATGTGGGAAAAGCCGTCAGGTGTTCACCCTTCCCGCCAGATGGCGCCGCGCAAGCCGCAGTGCCCCAAACACGCCGCAGCACAAGCAGAACCAATAGAAGGTGAACAGCGGGCAAATCTGCCCCAGAATGTCCCCGGCCTCTTTGGTATAATCCCAAACATTCCACCCAAGCCACAAATTTACCACCACGCCGGTGGCGAATTCCGCCGCAGTGATGAAGGCTGCGCCCAGCGCCGCCTGGAACACAATGCTCCTGTGCGAAAAGCTGCGCGCAATCACACACAGTGCGCACAGGCAAAGGCCGCCCAGCACGGCCATTGTCCAGTGGGTGTGGCCGCGCACGGCAATCTCCAGCGCGCTGTAGCCTGCGGCACCCACAGAAAATTGTGCAGCTTTTTGCCTCATGTATCTTCCACCCGCCCTTTTCCGCCACAAGGGGGGCGCGGCTGCCCCCCCTGTGCGCATACGAACCTCTGCTGTTACCTAGCTTGCGCCCGCCTGCGGAAAATATGCGCACACATTGAAAAAAGCCGCCGGGTAGGATATAATAAACCATAACCACAGGGCGAGGCCCGCGCGGCGAAAGGGGAAGGCGCAGCATGGAAAAAACAAAGGTAAGCGCCTGCATTGTGACATACGGCGGTTACCGCGAGGCGGCGCAGGCGGCCGAAAGCCTTCTGCGGCACACAACGGGTGTGGACCTTTCGCTGTATCTGGTGGATAATGCCTCGCCGGACGGCACGGGCGAAAAGCTGCAGCAGGCCCAGCCACAGTGGGGCCCGCGCGTGCAGGTGATGCGCCTTGCGCGCAATATGGGTTTCGGCGCCGGGCACAACGCGGTGCTGCCCGTTCTGAACAGCAAATATCACGCTGTGGTAAACCCGGACATCACGCTGGATGAGGACGCCATCGGCAAACTGTGCGCCTTTTTGGACGAGCACCCGGATGTGGTTATGGCCACGCCTCAGCTTCTGTTTCCGGACGGCACGCCGCAGTATACGGCAAAGCGGGCGCCGGGTTTTCTTTCCCTGCTGGCGCGGCAGGTGCCGCTGGCCTGCCTGAAAAAAACGGAAGAGCACTATTTGATGTTGGACGAAGACCTCACCGTGCCAAGAGAAATTGATTTTTGCACGGGCTGCTTTTTTGTGGTGCGCACCGATGTGTTCCGCCAAATGCAGGGCTTTGACGAGGGCTATTTCATGTATGTGGAAGACGCCGACATCACCCGCAAAGCGCAAAGCTACGGCAAGGTGTATTTCACGCCCTGCACGCATGTGTACCACGCCTGGCACCGCAGCCCGAACAAAAGCCTGAAGCCGTTTTTTCAGCAGATATCCTCTATGATGCGCTATTGGCGCAAATGGGGCTTCCGTTTGCGCTGAGGGCAGCCCCGGCGCAGGGGCGCTGTTTTTTGTGTAAGTGTGTGGGCGGTACTTAGCCCGTTTTGAGATTTTGAAAGAAAAAGGAGAACAGCAATGAAAGGAATCATCCTTGCCGGCGGCGCCGGAACGAGGCTGTACCCGCTCACCATGGTCACCTCTAAGCAGCTGCTGCCTGTGTATGACAAACCCATGATCTATTACCCGCTTTCCACGCTGATGCTGGCGGGCATTCAGGACATCCTCATCATTTCCACCCCGGAGGACACCCCGCGCTTTGAGCACCTCATGGGCGACGGCAGCCAGTATGGCGTGCATTTTTCCTACAAGGTGCAGCCCTCGCCGGACGGCCTGGCCCAGGCATTTCTTCTGGGGGAAGAGTTCATTGGCGGCGACGCCTGCGCCATGATTTTGGGCGACAACATCTTTTATGGCAACGGCTTTTCCCGCATTTTGAAAAACGCCGTGAAGAACGCGCAGGAAAACGGGCGCGCCACGGTGTTCGGCTATTATGTAAACGACCCCGAGCGCTTTGGCATTGTGGAATTTGACGAGGCCGGCAGGGTGGTAAGCGTGGAAGAAAAGCCCGCGCACCCGAAATCGAACTACGCCATCACGGGCCTGTACTTTTACCCGGGCCGCGTTTCCAGCCTGGCAAAGCAGGTGCGGCCTTCGGCGCGCGGCGAGCTGGAAATTACCAGCCTGAACGACCTTTACTTACAGGACGGCAAGCTGGACGTGCAGCTTTTGGGCCGCGGCTTTGCATGGCTGGATACCGGCACCATGGACAGCCTTGTGGATGCGGCAGATTTTGTGCGCATGGTGGAAAAACGCCAGGGCATCAAAATTTCGGCCCCGGAGGAAATTGCCTATAAAAACGGCTGGATCACAAAGGAAAAACTGCTGGAAAGCGCCCAGCGCTATGGCAAAAGCCCTTATGGCCAGCACTTGAAGCAGGTGGCGGAAAACAAAATTCGCTATTGAGAGAGGTGGGTAAGGCATGAAGGTTCTAATCACCGGCGCCAACGGCCAGCTTGGCACCGAGCTGCGCCGCTGTTTTGCGCGCGGGTGCACCGAGCTGGGCCCCCTGCCAGAGAAGCTGCGGCACGCCAGCGTGGTAGAGACGGATGTGGGCGTGCCCGGCATGGAAAGCCTTGACATTACCGACCGGCATGCGGTGGCCGCCTTTGTGCGCCGCCATGCGCCGGACGTGATTTTTTCCTGTGCGGCATACACCAATGTGGACGGTTGCGACGCAAACCCGGACGATGCTTTCCGTGTGAACGCCCTGGGTGCGCGCAACCTTGCCATGGCGGCGGAAGAGGTGGGGGCAAAGCTGGTGCACATCTCCACCGACTATGTGTTTTGCGGGGCGGGCAGCGCGCCGCTTTCCGAGTGCGAGACGCCTGCGCCGAAATCTATGTACGGAAAAACAAAGCTGCTGGGCGAGGAATATGTGCGGCAGTTCTGCACGCGCTGGTTTGTAGTGCGCACGGCATGGCTGTACGGCTATGTGGGCAAAAATTTTGTCAAGACCATGGTGAACGCCGCCAGAAAAACCGGCAGCCTTACCGTGGTGGACGACCAGCTTGGAAACCCCACCAATGCGGCAGACCTGGCACATCACATTTTAAAGCTTGCCGTAACCGAGGAATACGGCGTATACCACTGCACAGGTGAGGGCGTGTGCTCGTGGTATGAGTTCACAAAAGAAATTGTGCGCCTGGCCGGGCTGCAGGCCACGGTGGCGCCGTGCACCAGCGCCGAGTATAAGGCCGCGCACCCTGCGGCAGCGGACAGGCCCGCGTGGAGCGCGCTGGACAACCGCATGCTGCGCTGCACCGTGGGCGACGAGATGCGCCCGTGGAAGCAGGCGCTGGCCGCATTTTTTGAAAACTGGAATGGGGAATGACCCCATCTGCCAAAAAAACGGCGGCCAGCCCGCCGCAAAAAAGGGGAAACTGCATTGAAAAAATATCTCATCACAGGCTGCGCGGGGTTCATTGGCTCGAACTTCGTGTATTACATGCTGAAAAAATATGACGAAATCCTGCTGGTGAACCTGGATAAGCTCACCTATGCGGGCAATTTGGAAAACCTGAAGGGGGTAGAGGGCGACAGCCGCCATGTGTTTGTGCAGGGCGATATCTGCGACAGGGCCCTGGTGGAAAAGCTGTTTTTGCAGTATGATTTCGATTGCGTCATCAACTTTGCCGCCGAAAGCCATGTGGACCGCAGCATCTCGAACCCCGAAATTTTTGTAGAGACGAACGTGCTGGGCACGGTGAACCTTCTGCAGTGCGCCAAGAATGCATGGCAAAAGGACGGCCAGTGGGCGCCTGGGAAAAAATATGTGCAGGTTTCCACCGACGAAGTGTACGGCAGCCTTGGCGCCGAGGGCTATTTCACCGAAACGACGCCCCTGTGCCCGCACAGCCCGTACTCTTCTTCCAAAGCCAGCGCAGATATGTTTGTCATGGCGTTCCACGACACCTACGGCATGCCGGTGAACATCACGCGCTGCTCGAACAACTATGGCCCCTATCAGTTCCCGGAAAAGCTGATTCCGCTGATGATTCACAATGTAAAGAACCACAAAAGCCTGCCGGTGTACGGCGACGGCATGAACGTGCGCGATTGGCTGTATGTAGAGGACCACTGCAAGGCCATTGATATGGTGGCGGAAAAGGGCCGTGTGGGCGAGGTGTACAATGTGGGCGGCCATAACGAGCGGCCGAACATTTTTATTGTAAAAACCATCATTGCCCAGCTGCACCAGCGCCTTGCGGACGATGCCATCAACGAAACGCTCATCCGCTATGTGGCAGATAGGCTTGGCCACGACCGGCGGTATGGCATTGACCCGCAGAAAATCAAAGACGAATTGGGCTGGTACCCCGAGACGCCGTTTGAAGAGGGCATTGTGAAAACCATTGACTGGTACCTTGCCCATGAGGAATGGATGGCCAACGTCACCAGCGGCAATTACCAGAAATATTACGAAGAGATGTACCGCAACAAATAAAACAGATGCGCCGCCCCGGCTGAAATCGGGGCGGCGCATCTTTGTTGTTTCAAAAAAACGGACGGCTTAGAACAGCGTGGCGGGCGAAATTTGGTCATACACATCGCAATACCAAATTTCCCCTGCGCGGATGCGCTCGTCCATATCCTGCTGCATCTGCTCGTTCACGGAAGAATCGGCTGCAAGGTCCAGCAGGTGGGTGTCGATATAGCTTTCGTCCAGAGGCAGGCGCTTGATGATGTGGTAGCCATAGCTTGTTTCCACAATATCGCTGATCTCGCCGTCCTGCAGGGCAAACGAGGCGTCCTCGAACTCCTGCACCATCACACCGGTGGGGAAGTAGTACCCCTCCTCCGGCTCGCCGGGGTCTTCGTTATATTCCTCCATCAGGGCGTTGAAATCTTCGCCCGCCTGTGCCTTTTCCAGCACCTCCTGCGCCTTGGCAAGCTCGGCCGAGTGGTCGTCCGCCTCTGCGTTCTCAAACTGAATCAGCACATGCTGCACATGCACAAAGTTTTCCAGCACATCCGCTTTGATGGCATCACCGTAGGCGGCCTCCAGCACCTTGTTGCTCAGCTGCGTGTCCAGCTCCATCTGAATGGCAAGCTCTTTTGTAAGATGGTTGATGGCAAGGAAGTTTTCATACTCTTCCTCCGAGCCAAAATACCCCTCCCAATCGGCGGCCACCTGCTCAATCTCGGCCGTCTCCTCTTCTGTCAAGCTTACGCCAAGCTCTTCGGCCCACTGGCGGAACATGGGGAAAGAAAGCGCGTTGTTCAGCGTATACAGCTTGACGGTTTCGGCCGCCTGCGCGGTTTCAGAGTTGCTCATGTCCTCCCAATAGCTGCTGTCATCCCCGGCAACGCGGTCGCAGAAGGTAAGAAAAATATAGCGGTATAAATCAAAGGACACTTCTTCCCCGTTGAAGGTAAGCACAGGGCCTGCCTCTACCTTTTGCCCGTCAATGAAAAGGCCGGGCTCGTGTGTTTCCTCCCCGGTGGCGGACGCCGAAGCGGCAGAGCCGGATGCAGAGAAAGCGCCCTGGCCGGAACACCCGGTGAAAGCGGCGGCGCTCAGGGCCAGGCACAGCGTGACACAAAGAAGTTTGAAGCGGAATTTCATAGCTAGGTTCCTCCTGGTTGCGGCTTTCTCAGCCGTAATGTGGGCGGCCGGCACAGCCGGGCAAAGCGCGCACAAAGTGCCTTGCCTGCTGCGCCCCGCTCTATACAGGCCGCGTTTGGCGGCGCACATTTGCCGCGGGCGCGGCCCTTGTTTTACAAAATTTATCCTGCGCGGGTGTTTGGCTTCATAAAACGCAAACATTATATCATAATTTTGTGTGCAAGTGGTTACAGTTCTAAAAAACTTTCTTTCGCGCTGCGGGCCTGTTCTATTGGATGCTTTTTTAAAATAAAGCGGTAAATTGCAAAAAGGGCTTGACACCGCCCGAGGCGCGTGCTAACATAAACGCAAACAGAAAAAACCGTAGACGCGGAAGTAAAACCGTCAGCGCGCGCAAAGAGAGCCCGGCAAGGTGGAAGCGGGCCGCAATGCGGGGCGGGCAAATGGGCCGCGGAGGGCGCGGGGAAAGGCCAGGGGCCGAGTATCTTGCGACGTGGGCGCACGTTACAGCGCGGGGATGTGTTTGCATCCCGCAGAGCGGCTGTCTCCCGTGAGGGGGCGGCAATCAAGGTGGCACCGCAGGAATGTTTTCAAAACGCCTGCCCTTGCATAACAGCAGGGGCAGGCGTTTTTTTTATTTGCCTGTGCAAAGGGGAAAAGCAACATGAACGCATATGAATATTTCACAAAGCGATGGCGGGGCTGGCAGGCGTCTGGAACCATACACTGTCACACAAAATTTTGAAAAGAGGGTATCACCATGAAAAAACTGTTCTGTGTTTTGCTTGCCGCCGCGCTTTGCCTGGGCCTTGCCGCCTGCGGGGGCCCGGCCGCCAGTGCCGATTGCACCGTGGCCATTGTGCAGCAGATGGACCATTCTTCCCTGGACGAAATTCGCGAGGCGGTGAAGGCCGGGCTGGATGCGCTGGCTGAGGAAAAGGGCATTACCATTGCATATGAAGAGTTCAACGGCCAAAACGACACCACCACGCTGAACCAAATTGGCACACAGGTGGTTTCGGAAGGGTATGACGCCATCATTCCCATTGCCACGCTGGCTGCTCAGTGCATGGTGAACGCGGCGGATGGGACGGGCATCCCTGTGATATATGCCGCCATTTCAGACCCGGCCGAAGCCGGGGTGGAGGGCTTTTCCAACGTGACGGGCACTTCGGATGCCCTGAACACGGAATTTATTTTGGATATGATGCTGGCCGCAGACCCGGACGTGCAGACGGTTGGCCTGCTGTATTCCAACTCAGAGCCCAATTCCGCCACGCCCATTGCCCAGGCGAAAGCCTACCTGGAGGAAAAGGGCATTGCCTATGTGGAAAAAACGGGCAACACCAACGATGAAATCCTCTCGGCCGTGGCCTCGCTTATTGGGCAGGTGGACGCCGTGTTCACCCCCACGGATAACGTGGTAATGGCCGCTGCTGCTGCCGTTTCCGAGCAGCTTGCCGCCGCGGGCATCCCCTTTTACGCCGGGGCCGATTCCTTTGTGAAGGCGGGCGCGTTTGCCACCTGCGGGGTCAACTACACCGAGCTGGGCACCTATACGGCCGGTATGGCAGTGGATATTCTGCAGGGCGGTGAGGTGCCGGAATATCATGTGATGGAGGGCGGCATCATCACGGTGAACACCGAGACGGCCGCCGCGCTGGGCCTGGATGCCGCTGTGTTTGACGGCATGGCCGGCACGGTGGTGGAAGTTGCCACACAGGCAGAGTAAAAGGAGCATGCCATATGTTGAACGCAGCCATTGTACAAAGCGCGCTGGAGCTTGGCTTTATTTACGGCCTTGTGGCCATGGCCCTGTTTCTAAGCTTTCGCGTGCTGAACATTGCCGACATGACAACGGACGGCGCCTTCACCCTGGGCTGCGCCGTGTCTGCCACGGCCGCCGTGGCAGGCCGCCCGGTGCTGGGGCTGGGGCTGGCCGTTTTGGCGGGGGCCTGCGCTGGCTTTGTCACGGCCTTTTTGCAAACGCGCATGGGCGTGCCCTCCATTTTGGCGGGCATCATCACCAATACGGGGTTATATACCGTGAACCTGGCCGTCATGGGCTTTTCCTCCAATGTGCCCATGCTGAAAACAGAGACGGTGTTCACCCTGCTGCGCGATGCCGTGGGTGAGGCATTCCCTTACCGGCTGGTGCTGGCCGCGGCCATCAGCCTTGTGGTGTGCGCGCTGCTTATTGCCTTTCTGCGCACACGCCTGGGGCTCTCCATCCGTGCCACTGGCGACAACCCGGCCATGGTGCGCGCCAGTTCCATCAACACGGTGTTCACCATTACCGTGGGCCTGTGTGCGGCCAACAGCATGACGGCGCTTTCCGGCGCTGTGCTGGCGCAGTACCAGCGCTCGGCAGATATCAACCTGGGCACAGGCATGGTGGTGATTGGCCTTGCCTCGCTTATCATCGGGGAAACGCTGCTGGGCCGCGGCGGCCTGTGGGCCAAAGTGCTTGCGGCCGTGGCGGGCAGCGTCATCTACCGCTTTATCATTGCCCTGGCGCTGCGCGCCAACGTGCCGTCTGAATGTTTGAAGCTGATTTCAGCCGTCATTGTGGCGCTGGCCATCTCGGCCCCTACCTTGAAGCGCAGCGCGGCTTTGCGGCGCAGGCGCGGCAGGGCGCAGAAAGCGGGAAAGGGGGGCGGCGGCCATGCTTGACCTTGTGCATGTCAGCAAAACGTTCAACCCCGGCACTGTAAACGAGAAAAAGGCGCTGGACGATGTGAGCCTTCACTTGGAGAAAGGCGATTTTGTCACCTTGATTGGCTCGAACGGGGCGGGAAAATCCACCCTGATGGCCGCTGTGGCCGGTGAATTTTACCCGGACGAAGGCTGTGTGATGCTGGACGGGCGCGATGTCACCTTTGTGCCGGACCACAAACGCGCGCGGCAGATAGGCCGCCTGTTTCAAGACCCCCTGAAAGGCACGGCCCCGCACATGACCATTGAAGAGAATATGGCGCTGGCCTACCTGCGCGCGGCAAAGCGGGGCGGCGTGTTCTCCACCATCCGTGCGAAAGACCGCGCGGCGTTCCGCCAGCAGCTTGCGGCGCTGGGCCTTGGCCTGGAAGACAGGCTTAGCCAGCCGGTTGGCCTGCTAAGCGGCGGCCAGCGTCAGGCACTGACACTGCTGATGGCAACGCTGGTGACGCCAAAGCTGCTTTTGCTGGACGAACACACCGCCGCGCTGGACCCTGCCACAGCGGAAAAGGTGCTGGCGCTGACAAAGCAGATTGTGGCGGAAAAGGGCATCACCTGCATGATGGTGACGCATAATATCTCCTCTGCGCTCTCTTTGGGCAACCGCACGGTGATGATGGACGCAGGGCGCATTGTGCTGCAGCTTTCCGGCGCGCAGCGCGCCGCCGCCACGGTGGACAGCCTGCTGGCGCAGTTCCGCGCACAGGCAGGCAAAGATTTGGATAACGACCGCATGCTGTTTACCAAACAGTAAAATGCGGGGAATGGATGCTGGCTTTTAAACAAGCGTCCCCCGCGCCAGGAAGCGGCGCGGGGGACGCTTTGTGTTATTTTGACAGAGCCTTGCTACTTTGCCTTTTGTGTAATTTCAGCTCCACACCCTGACGGGCGGCCGCCTCCAGCAGAAGGTTGGTCATAAAGGACGCTTTTTCCCGTTTGTCGGCCTTTTGCAGCCTTGGCTCATGCTCTGCACAGCGGAATGCAGAGCAAAGGGAATCTAGCGCCAGCAGGTCGGCTGCCAGGCAGAAGAGAGTTTTATGCCGTCCGTCATTGTATCTGTCCAGCATGGCATGCAGGATAGAGGCCCGCGCCTGTATTTCTTTTCCGTATTCTTCAGGCCCTGCATGCTTCAGCTGAGCCAACGCTTGCATACGGCCTTGATGAGAAAGAAAGGAATCATATTTGCCGGCATCCTCATATTTCTCACAGGGGAAATCTGCACACTGCACACAGTATGCGGGGTTGCCATGCTGTATGCTGCACCGCGCTATGGCACATGGCTGGTTGCCCGGGCCACCGCCACATCCGGGGCAATGACCAGAGAGCTGCATGGGGCAAAGCGCACATTTCAGCCCACACAGGGAAAAGGATAAATCCTGCCGCAGAAAACCCTTCACAGAGGCCGCCACCTTTCCGAGTATTCAGCTTGCATTGAAATGGAAAGAAAAAGTAACCGCCCGGCCCGGACGGAATCAAAAAGGAAAGCATGCCCACTTTGGGACAGGCTTTTGCTTTTATCAGGCCACTCAATTGCTGGAACGGCGGCCCAGAAGGCGCAGCAGATACAGGAAGATATTGACAAAATCCAGATACAGCTGCAGGGCGCAGAAAATAGCGCCTTTGTGGGCCATCTCTGCATCGAGGCGGTAAGCATCGTAGAAGTGCCGAATCTTCTGCGTGTCGTACGCCGTATAGCCCAGGAACACCGCCAGGCCAACAAAGCAGATGAACTTTTCAAACATGCCCATGGGCAGGAAGATGGCAACCACCCAGTACAGCAGCAGGAACATCAGCCCTGCAAACAGAATACTGCGCAGGTTTGACAAATCGCGCTTGGTAAACCAGCCATAGGCCGCCAGCGCGCCGAAGTACACGGCCGTCATGCCGAACACATACACCAGCGTGGTGACGTCATACAGGATGAACAGAGAGGCGAAGGTGAGGCCGTTCAACGCCGAATAAGCAAAAAACAGGCCCGTGGCCGCACCGGCGCTGAGGCGCGCAAGGCGCGCAGAAAGAACCATCACCACCGCAATTTCTGCAATGGCCAGAATAAACGGCAGGTAAGGCACCTGCATGATGGAATACCATACAAAACCGGTGGCATAACTGGCGAACGCAATGGCGAACGTGCACAGCAGGCCCAGGCCCATCCAGCCGAATGTCTTGGCTGTATATTGGCTGAGCGTTTCGCCCGTTGCGCCCCACATGGCAGTGTTTTCTTCCTGGAACATGGGGTCCAGACCGTTGTTCTCATACATATCTTTTGATCCCTCATTTCAAAGCGCGGCCACGCAGGCCGCCATGCACATATGGAGAGCCCATATGTTACCTTTACCATACCATATTCATCGCCCGTTTTCAAGGAAAACAGCACACAGCCCCTGCAGGATATCCTCTGGCAGCATGCCCTGCATGCTGTGCCGGGCTGCGCATACGTCCGCCGCAGCGCCGTGCAGCCACACGCCGCACACGGCTGCGGCCTCGGGCGAAAGCCCCTGTGCGGCCAGCCCGGCCACCATACCGGCCAGAATGTCGCCACTGCCGCCCCGGGCAAGCCCGGCGTTGCCGGTGGTGTTGCGGTACAGCCTGCCGTCCGGTGTGGCCACCAGAGTGCGGTGGCCTTTCAGCACAGTGACAGCACCGGTTTTTCGGGCAAACCCAAGGGCTACGTCCACCGGCATTTGCAGCACCTGTGCCACAGAAATGCCCGCAAGGCGCGCCATCTCGCCGGGGTGCGGCGTCACCACAAGCCGCCCTGCGCAGGGCGCCAGCGCTTCCACGGCTGTGCCAATGGCCGAAAGCCCGCCCGCGTCCAGCACAAAGGTGCCTTTCGCTGCAGCCAGCAGCGCACGCATCTCTTCGGCAGTGGCCTCATCCGCCGTGCGCCCGCATCCGGCCAGGCACACGGTATATTGCCCGGCCGCGGCCAAAAGCTCTTCGCGGCTTTGGGCGCACAGGTAGGTAGCTTCCAGCATGCGCGGGGCTGCGGCGGCACACACGCATTCCGGCGCGGCCAGCGTCACCAGGCCAGCACCCGCGCGCAGCGCGCCCAGGCAGGCCAGCACGGCTGCCCCTCGGTATTCTGCGCAGCCGCACACAGCCAGCACCTTACCGTAATTTCCCTTGTGGCTTTCCGGTGCGCGGGGCGGCAGAAGGGAAAACACCAGCTCGCGCGTAATATCCTGTATGGCGGCCATGGCCTGGCACGCTCCTTTCGTGTTATGATATACTGTTTTCAAGAGATTTATGAAAAATGTTGGGGCGCAAAAACTTGCGGCTTTCCGGCCGCTGCATGGTGCGGCGGCACGGCGTGCACCGCGTATAGGTACACAGGAGCATGCGTTGCCGGGCCTTCGGGCGTCCGGCGCGTGTGTTCCCTGGCGCAGCAGAGGCCGGCGGCCGCGCTGCCCCCTGACAGGAAAGGCGGAAAGAAGAATGGAACAACGGCTGAAAGAATTGTTGGAACAAGCGCACAGCGCCGTGTTTTTCGGCGGGGCGGGCGTCTCGTGTGAGAGCGGCATCCCGGATTTCCGCTCGCAGGACGGCCTGTATCATCAGCAGTGGCCCTGGCCGCCGGAAGAAATTTTGTCGCACACCTTTTTTGTACAGCACACGGCGGAATTTTTTCAATTCTACCGCGAAAAAATGTTGTACCCGCATGCAAAGCCGAACGCGGCGCATCTGGCCCTGGCCCGCCTGGAGCGGCAGGGCCATATACACGCCGTGGTGACACAGAACATTGACGGCCTGCACACGGCGGCTGGCTCGCGCAATGTGCTGGAACTGCATGGCAGCGTGCACCGGAACCGCTGTATGAAATGCGGAAAACCGTATGGCCTGGCGGCTGTGCTGGGCACGCAGGGCATACCGAAATGCGCTTGCGGCGGCGTGATCAAGCCGGAGGTTGTGCTGTATGAAGAAATGCTGGACGAGGCCGTGCTGCAGGCAAGCGTGCGCGCCATTGCCGGGGCCGACCTGCTGATAATAGGCGGCACCTCGCTGAACGTATACCCGGCCGCAGGCCTTTTGCGCTATTATGACGGGCGCGAGCTGGTGGTAATCAACAAAACGCCCACCCCGGCAGACCGAAACGCCACGCTGGTTCTGACGGGGGCTATTGGCGAAATTTTCGCAGAAGAGCCCGCACCCTGACAGAAGGGGTGTAGCCCTCTTTGACCAGCCGTTCCCACGCCAGCAGGGCGCACAGAACAGCGAACAGGACAATTTGCGCCGCGGGGAAGGCCGCCCAAATGCCGTTTACGCCAAAGCGCACGGGCAGCAGGTATAAAAACAGGGGGCTGAGGCAAAGCGGGTCGCCAAAAATAAGCAGCAGGCTTTCCCTCTGGCGCCCGCTGGCGTAAAAATAAGACGAAAACAGGCGCACCACGCCCCAGAAAGGCAGTGCCACGGCCGCACACAGCAGGCTGGGCACGCTGCCCCGTGCCGTTTGGGGCGAAGCGCCGAACACATAGGGCAGCTGCCCGCGCAGCAGCACAATGGCAAGGCACAGCACCGCGCTGGTGGCCAGCATCAGCCCAAGCCCCTTTTTCAAAAGCTTTTTGCGCGCCGCGCTGTCGTGCGCGCCGCAGCAATAGCTCACCAGCGGCTGCATGCCCTCGCCAATGCCGCTTAAAAGAGGCTGAACGCTGCCCAGCACATAGCTGAGGATGGCATAGGTGGCCACCGCACTGGCGCCGCCGTAGCGGATGCACTGCCAGTTGTTCAGCATGATGAGGAAGTTCAGCGACATCGAGAGCCCAAAGGGCGAAACGCCCACCTTCAACAGCTTTTTTACGTCGGCACGGTTCAGCGCAAGCTGCCGGGGGCGCAGCGGCAGCCTTTTACCGCCCGCCATGCAGCAAAGCGCCGTCACCGCGCTGGCCGCCTGGGCAATCAGCGTGGCTGCGGCGGCACCCGCCATGCCCAGCGGGAAGTGCATGATGAGCAGCCAATCTAAAAAGATGTTCAGCAAAAGCCCCTCAATCATCACCAGCATGGCGGCCAGGTTCTGCCCGGCCCCGCGCAAAAGGGGGTTCAGCCCGCTGTTGAACACCTGCGCTGTGCAGAACAGGCACACAAGGCGCAGGTAATCTACGCTGGGCTGCCACAACTCGCCCGATGCGCCCAGCGCGCGCAGCGCATAGGGGTAGCCGGCCGTAAGCCCCACGGTAAGCACAGCGCTTGCCAGCGCAAGGCATACCAGTGTGGTGCCGCGCGCTTGCAGGGCGCGTGCCTCGTCATGCGCGCCAAGGGCGTTTGCCATCACCACGCTGCCGCCTGTGCCCACCCCCAGGCCAATGGCCGTGATGAGTGCTGCAACGGGCCACAAAAGGTTGATGGAGGCAAGGCCCACGTCGCCAATGCTTTGGCCGATATAAAAACCGTCTACAATAATGAAAAAGCCTGTCAGAAGCTGAGAGGCCATGGCCGGCAGCACATAATGAAAAAACTTTGCCTCCGGGCGCTCTATGTGCGTCTGCATGGCGGTTGCTCCTTTCTCTTCCGGTGCGGCCCGGGGCAAGCGCGCCTGAAACTGCCGCTGTGTTCAGCGCGGGCCGTCCAAGCTTTCGTCATCAATGCCCAGCGTGGGCAGGCCGTTTAAATTGCTGTGTGCGGTGTGCCCGGCCAAAAATTCATAGTAACCCTGCGCGGCCACCATGGCGGCGTTGTCGCCGCACAGGGAAAGCTGCGGCAGAAACACCTGGGCCCCCAGCGCCTGGGCGCCCTGCTGCACCTTGCGGCGCAGGGCTTCGTTTGCCCCCACACCGCCTGCAATGCAGATGCGCACAGCGCCTGTGTCACGCGCAGCGGCCAACAGTTTTTCGGCCAGTATCTCGGTGATGCGCCACTGAAAGCTGGCGGCCATGCCGGGCACATCCACCTCTTCCCCTGCCTGACGGGCGCGGTTCACCGCGTTCAGCACCGCTGTTTTCAGGCCCGAAAAACTGACGTTGTACGCGCCCTCCACATGGGGCGTGGGCAGGGGGTAGGCTGTTTCGCTGCCGCCCAGCGCCGCCTTGGCCACTGCCGGGCCGCCCGGATAGCCCAGGCCCAGGGTGCGGGCCACCTTGTCGAAGGCCTCGCCCGCGGCGTCATCCACCGTGCGCCCCAGCACGCGAAAGCGTGTGTAGCTTTCCACCTGCACAATATGGCTGTGCCCGCCGGATGCCACAAGGCATAAAAACGGAGGCTTCAGCTGCGGGTATGTGAGGTACAGCGCTGCAATGTGCCCGCGCAGATGATGCACCGGCACCAGCGGCTTTTGCGCGGAAAAGGCAAGGCTTTTGGCAAAGTTTACCCCCACCAGCACCGCGCCGATAAGCCCGGGCGCAAACGTGACGGCCACTGCGTCTATCTGCTGTGCGGCAAGGCCGGCCTGTCTTAGGGCCTGCTGCGCCACCTGCGAAATATGTTCGATGTGGCGGCGCGAGGCAATTTCGGGCACCACGCCGCCGTACAGGTCCTGCTCGGCGGCGCTGGTGGCTGTGCAGTTTGAAAGAATCGTCCGGCCGTCCTGCACCACGGCGGCGCAGGTGTCGTCACAGCTTGTTTCAATTCCCAATATTTTCATAGGTTATCCTCCGGTCCATTGTGGAAAGGCCAGCCGCCGCACGGCGTTTCAGGGTTTTACAGCCGTAAAAAACAGCCGCGGGAAGGAAAACAGAATCTGGCCGGCTTTCCCTGGCGCATACAGCTGCCGCAGGCCGGCCAGCACATCGGCTTCGAACTGGCGTGCGTCCTCGGGGCAAAGCTGTGCCAAATAGGGCCGCAGCCCTGTGCCGCGGTACCATTCCGGCATGGGCGCGCCCCTTTCCGTCCTTCAGCCCTGCTTTGGCACAATGCCCTGTGTATCTACGGCATAGCGGCGGTAGTTATCGCCATCTACATACACCGGCAGAGTGGATAGCCCTTCCAGGAAGGGGGAGGGGTCGAACCAGAACGCTTCGCTTTGAAACACATATACGCAGCCATCTGCAGGGTTTACGGCCTGGCAGCGAATGACCAGCGGGCAGCGCCCGTTTACGCGAAAGCGCGTGTCCCAATCCACCGCAATGATGCCGGCGTCGATGCGCTGGCCCTCTTCCAAAAGCTTTGCGCGCCGTGCGCGTGCGCGCGTGCGCGCCCACAGCATGCCAATGCCCGGAAGAAGAAAAACCAGGCCAAACCCGGCAAACATGGCCAGCGGCAGCACGCCGGTAAAAACGGCCAGGCACACGCCCAAAGCCGTGAAGATGCCGCCCAGAATGGTGAAGATGATGCCGGTCCATTTCAGTGCCAGTTCCATCAGACGGTTCCCCCTTTTTGCAAATATGCCGCGCTTTCAAGCGGCCGCTTCATCAAAATGGCGTCGTCTTTCGGATTTGTATAAAACCCTTTTCGAATTCCTGTTTGTATAAACCCGAGCGAATGGTACAAAGCGCGTGCAGGCGCGTTTTGGGTGCGCACTTCCAGAAACACACATTCCGTCCCCTGGGCGCGCAGCGCCTGAAAGGCGCCGCCCAGCAGGGCACGGGCCGCGCCATGGCGGCGGACGGGCGCCGCCACGCTCAACGCGTCCAAATTTGCCTCGCCCGCGGCACAGGTAAAGGCCGCAAAGCCGCACACCTGCTGCCCGCTTACGGCCACAAAGCAGCGCGCAGCAGGCATGGCGGCATATTCCGCAATGGCCTGCCCGCTCCACCCGTCGGGCACAGTGGCCTCAATGGCTGCGGCGGCGGAAATGTCGCCCGCGCCCATGGGGCGCACAGAAAATGCCTGCCCCATCTCAGCCTTTTGCCTCATACCACGTTTGCCCGCAGTTCACATCCGCCGAAAGCGGAACAGAAAAGCTGGCTGCGCCGCGCATTTCCTCGCCCAAGATGGCGGCAGCCTTTTCTTTCTCTTCCTCGGGGCACTCCACAATCAGTTCATCGTGCACCTGCAGGATGAGCTTTGCGCGCATGCCCTCTGCCGCAAGGCGGCGGTATACGCGCACCATGGCAAGCTTGATGACGTCTGCCGCCGTGCCCTGAATGGGGGTGTTCATGGCCATCCGTTCGCCCTGCGAGCGAATGTTGAAATTGGCGGCGTTCAGTTCCGGCAACGGCCGGCGGCGGCCGTACAGGGTGGAGACATAGCCGTTTGCGCGCCCGTCGGAAATGGTTTTTTCCATAAAGGTCTTTACCTTCGGGTAGGCGCCCAGATAGGCGTCGATGAATTCCTGGGCCTCCTTAACAGAGATGCCAAGATCTTTGCCAAGGCTGAAAGCGCCCTTGCCGTACATGATGCCGAAATTGATGGCCTTTGCGGAAGAGCGCATCTGCCCTGTTACCATCTCGTTTGGCACGCCGTACATTTTGGCCGCGGTGGTGCGGTGAATGTCCGCCCCATGCAGGAAGGCCTGCTGCAGTGCCTCGTCACCAGAGAGGTGGGCCAGCACGCGCAGCTCAATCTGGCTGTAATCGGCGTCCAGCAGCACGCTGCCCCGGGGGGCTATGAAGTATTTGCGGAACCGGCTGCCCAGCTCGGTGCGCACCGGAATGTTCTGCAAATTGGGCTCGTTGGAAGAGATGCGCCCTGTGCGCGTCTCTGTCTGGTTGAAGGTGGAATGGATGCGCCCGTCCGGGCCAATTACCTTTAAAAGCCCCTCCACATAGGTGGAATTCAGCTTTTGGTAGGTTCGGTACAAAAGAATGTGGTCAATGACAGGGCTGTATTCCCGCAGGCTTTCCAGCGTTTCGGCATTGGTGGAATAGCCACTTTTCGTCTTTTTGCGCGTGGGCAGGCCAAGGTCTTCAAACAGGGCCTTGCCCAGCTGCTTGGGGCTGTTTACATTGAACTCATAGCCAACGGCCTGGTAGATGGCGGCCAGTTCTGTATCCAGCGCGGCGCTCAGCTCTTTGCCAAACGCCTCAATGCCGGCCTTATCCACCAGGATGCCGCGGTATTCCATATCGGCCAGCACTGCGGCCAGCGGCAGCTCGATGTCGTGCAGAAGGCTTTCCAGCCCTTCCTCGCGGCAGGCCTGCGCCAGCTTGTCGAACAAGCCGCCCAGCACGCCCGCCTCGGCATATTCGCAGCTGAAAGCCGGGCGCACGCCATACTGGGCCGCCAGGTGCTGCACGTCGTAGCCGCTGGCGGCCGGGTTCAGCAGATAGGCGGCCAACTTTGCGTCAAATATAACGGCTTTGCCCTCGCGCCCGGCCTCCAGCGCGGCGCGCAGCAGCGGCTTTGCATCAAAACAGCGCTTTTCGCAGGCCTCGCTGCATAAAAGTTCCAGAAATTCTGCAGAATCTATACTGGAAGTATAAACACTGTCGTTGTCAACAATAAGAACAACGTCGCCCGCCATGCATATGTCCACGCCCGCGGCGCCCAGCGCCGCGGGCAGGGGGGCGGCCTCTGCAATGGGCAGAGGCTGCTGGGGCACGGCAGGGGCGTCCAGCGTCAGCTTTTCCAGTGTGGCAAACATTTCCAGACTGTTCAAAAGGTCTGTGGCGGCGGCCGCATCGGGCGCGTCTTTTTCATAAGCCCCGCGCTGCGTGGGCACAGGGGCGGTGCGGCATATCTCGGCCAGCCTGCGGCTTAGCTGTGCCTGCTCTTTGCCGCGGATCAGCTTTTCACGCACGCTTTGGCGGATGCCGGCGTCGTCCAGATGTTCGTATACGCCCTCCAGGGTTTTAAACTGCCCAATCAGCGCCAGGGCAGTTTTTTCCCCCACGCCTGCCACGCCGGGAATGTTGTCCGAGGCGTCGCCCATCAGGCTTTTCACGTCAATCAGCTGGCGCGGCGTCACGCCGTATTTTTCCTGCACAGCGGCTTCGTCCATCTCTACGGTGACGCTTTTGCCCAGCGAGGTGCCGGCCAGCAGCACTGTGGTGTGCGGCCCCACCAGCTGCAGGCTGTCGCGGTCCCCGGTGGCGATGAGGCAGTCGTCACCGCGCGCTTCACACGCCGCCGAAAGCGTGCCCAGAATATCGTCCGCCTCATAGCCCTCGCACGTCACCATGCGGTAGCCAAGGTCTGCCAAAAGCTGCTTAAGCACGGGCATCTGGTCTGCCAGTTCCTGCGGCATGCCCTTGCGCTGCGCCTTGTAGCCGTCGTACATTTTGTGGCGGAAGGTGGGCGCCTTCAGGTCAAAGGCAATGGCAACTTCATCCGGCTGCACATCGTTTTCCAGCTTCAAAAGGATATTCATAAAGCCCACAAGGGCGTTGGTATAACGGCCGTCTTTTGTGGTGAGCACCTTGATGCCATAAAAGGCGCGGTTCACAATGCTGTTGCCGTCCAGTACAAGTAATTTCAAAACGTTGGCCCTCCCTGTCCGCTCCGTTGCCCGGCACACCGGCACAGATAAGTTTCTCCATGCACAGTATACCATAAACGCCCTGTTTGTGATATACTGATGTGGTTAAGAAAATTTGTACAGCCAGCTTTTTAAAGGAGCACGAACACTTGCAGATGATGCCTTTGCGGCGCGGCGCCGCACTTGCGCCCATGGCCGGCGCCACAGATAAGACCATGCGGCGCATTTCCGCCGAACACGGCGCGGTGTGCACCGTGAGCGAGATGATCAGCGCCAAGGCCCTGACCATGGGCGACCAGAAAAGCCCAAAGCTGGTTTTGGGCGGCGGGGGCGGCGTGCCGTACGGGGTGCAGCTGTTTGGACACGAGCCGGCCGTAATGGCCGAGGGGGCAAGGCTTTTGCTGGCGCTGCGCGCGCGCAGGCCCAAGGCCGCACACTTTGATTTTATCGACATCAACATGGGCTGCCCGGCCCCGAAAATCACCGGGCCGGGCGCAGGCTCGGCACTGCTGAAAAACCCGGCTTTGGCCGGGCAGGTGGCGCACGCCGTTGTGCAGGCCGTGGCGGGCGAAGTGCCTGTGACGGTGAAACTGCGCATTGGCTGGGACGCGGCCACCCTCACCGGGCCCGAGGTGGCAAAGCGCTGTGAAGAGGCGGGCGTTTCGATGCTGACGGTGCACGGCCGCACGCGGCAGGAGATGTACGAGCCCGGCATCCATGCCGGCGAGATTGCGCGGGTAAAAGCCGCGGTGGGCATCCCCGTGTGGGCCAACGGCGACGTGACCAGCGCGCAGGGGGCCCTGGCCCTGCTGGCGGCCACCGGCTGTGACGGCGTGGCCGTGGGGCGCGGCGCCATGGGAAACCCCTGGCTGTTTGGGCAAATTGCCGCGGCGCTTGCGGGCCAGGTGGTGTCGCCGGCCCCGCCGCTTGCCCAGCGCCTTGCCGTGATGCGCCGCCATGTGTATGAACTGTGTGAAGACAAGGGCGAATATATTGGCATGCGCGAGGCGCGCAGCCACGCCGCGTGGTACCTGCACGGCCTGCGGGGCGCCGCGGCGCTGCGCCGCATGTGCTGCGGCATGGAGCACTTTGAAGATTTGGATGCCGTGATTGCCCGCGTGTGGGAATACCAGCGCGAAGAGGCGGGGCCGGATGCGGAACGGGCCAAAGAAAGCATGGCGTAACCCATACATGGCCGGGGAAAAGCAAAGGACGGAATGGCCGTTTGGCAATTCCGTCCCGGGCTTTTCCGTTTTTCTTTCCCAGGCCGCCTTGCGCGCGGCCCGGAAAAGGGGCGCTGCGCTTATTCGCGGCTCAGCTCGTCCAGTGTCCAGGCATAGCAGGGCAGCATATGCTCCAGAAAATATTCTGCCTCCGGGCACTGCATGGCGTGCAGCGCGGCCGTCTGCTGGGCTTTGGCGCCGGTAAATTCGTGGTTGCCGGTGTTCTCTTCTTCAATGCATTTGATGAGGGCCGAAAGCCTGTCTGCCGCTTTCAAAAGCTGGCGCTCTTTTTCCGTCAGCACATCGCCTGTCAGGTAACCGGCCAGGGCACGGCGCGCCGGGTGCGGGGCAAGCGTGGCAAGCTGGGCTGCTGCGTCCCGCTCCAGCGCCTTGTAGGCGCGGCGCAGGGGCTCTGTTTTATATTTTACCGGCGTGGGCATGTCGCCGGTGAGAATCTCGCTGGCATCGTGGTACAGCGCCGCCACACACACCGTCTCGCAGCGCACCTGTGTGCCGTAGATGGAAACCGAGATCAGCGCCAGCGTGTGTGCCAGCAGGGCGGTGTCTGCCGTGTGCTCGCACAGCGATTCCGTGCGGGAAGAGCGCATCAGCCCCCAGCGGGAGATATATTTCATGCGCGCCAGCATGGCGCTGAATGGGTAAAACTGCATGGGAATGCCTCCGTCCTGGTTAAAATCACGGGCCTGTGCGGGCCCCTGCGCGGGTGGCCGCGCACTACTATTCAGTATAACAGGAGAAGCAAGCAATGAGTAGCCTGTCCAGAAAAAAATTCGGGGAAGGGTATCTGTTCACATTCCTCGTGTGCATTGTCACCGCTGCTGTTTTGTATACGCCGTTCCTTATTATTGATAAGGGCCTGTTCCAATACTGCGGCGATTTCAACAGCCAGCAAATCCCCTTCTATACCTATATGAACGGCTTTGTGAAAACGGCCGGCGGCCAGTGGAGCTGGAACACAGACCTTGGCACTTCCGCCATCAACGGGTATTCGTTCTACCTGCTGGGCTCGCCCTTTTTCTGGCTGAGCACCCTGCTGCCGCAAAGCGCCGTGCCCTATGCCATGGTGCCGCTGCTGGTGCTGAAGTTTGGCGTGTGCGGCCTTGCGGCATACACCTATCTGTACCGCTATGCCAAAACGCGGCAGGCGGCGGTGATTGCCAGCGTGCTGTATGCGTTTTCCGGCTTTACGGTGTACAACACATTTTTTAACCATTTTCTGGACTGCATCGCCCTGTTCCCACTGCTGCTGTGGGCGCTGGACGAGGCCGTGCTGGAAAACCGCAAGGCCCTTTTGCCGGTGCTTTTGGCGGTAAACCTTGTGAACAACTATTTCTTTTTTGCCGGGCAGGCGGTGTTCCTCATCATCTATTTTGTGTGGAAGGCGGTGCGGGGCGAATACCGCCTGCGCACGGGGCTGTTTTTCCGCCTTGCCTTCGAGACGGTGCTGGGCTGCGCCATGGGGTGTGTGCTGCTGGTGCCGGCGGTGAGCTTTCTTTTGGGCAACCCGCGCACGGTGGACCCGTCCAGCGGCTTCGGTTTTTTGATTTACAGCAAGCCGCAGCAATATTTCGCCATTCTCACTTCGCTGTTCCTGCCGCCAGACCCAACCTACCTGCCCAATATCTTTACCGATTGCATCATCAAGCACACCAGCATGACGGCCTACCTGCCCGTGGTGGGTGCGGCGGGCGTGTTTGCCTACATGGGCGCGCGCAAGCGCAGCGCCAACACGGCCATTTTGTGGACATGCCTTGTAATGGCGCTGGTGCCGGTGCTGAATTCCAGCTTTTATGCGCTGAACTCCAGCTATTATGCCCGCTGGTATTATATGCCCATCCTCATCATGTGCGCGGCCACCATGCATGCGCTGGAGGATGCGGACATCGACCTGATGCGCGGCATCCGGCCGGTGGCGGTGATTACGGCAGTGTATTTGGTGTTCATTCTGGTGCCCAAGGAAGAGGACGGCGTGTGGAGCCTTGGCGTGGTGCAGCAGCCCGCGCAGTTCTGGCTTATCTGGCTTACGGCGGTGCTTGGCGTGCTGCTGTTTTTCGGCATTGTCAAATATTTCCGTTTCACCACAAAATTCTATGCCGCGCTGCTGGCCGCCATTTTGCCGTTCAGCGTGTTTTATTCCGTGTGCCATATCGGCATGGGCAAGTTCCCCCAGTGGGAGAACGACGCCGATTACCGCAGGCAGATGTTCGAGGCTGCGCCCAGCATTGCATGGCCGGAGGACGATTTCTACCGGGTGGATTCCTACGAGTGCCAGGACAACCTCAGCCTGATGATGGAAAAGCCGTGCCTGCAGTTTTTTAACAGTACGGTCACGCCCTCTATTATGGAATTTTACCCGTTGGTGGGGGTAAAGCGCGACGTCTCTTCGAAGCCGGAGCAAAACCTGTATGCCCTGCGCGGGCTGCTGGGAGTGCGCTATATTATGATGCCGCTGGACCAAACGGCCGCCTTTGAAGAGGAATGTGGCCAGTGGGGTTACACCTGGGCGTTTGCAGACGATACGTTTGCCTTTTACCGCAACGAAAACGCCCTGCCCATGGGCTTTGCCTACGACGCCTACGTCACCATGGAGGAACTGGAAGAGGTGGAAGAGACAAAGCGCAGCAACGTGCTGGTGCGCGCTGTGGCCCTGACGGACGAGCAGGTGGAAAAATACGGCGGGATGCTGCGCCATTTGACCGACGCAGAGCGCACAGGAAACTCTTACGAGCAATATGTGCAGGATGCCGCCGCCCGCCGCGCCATGGGCGTGACAGATTTCCAGGCGGATGCCTCGGGCTTTTCGGCCAATATCCAGCTGGAAAACAGCACGCTGGTGTTTTTCAGCGTGCCGTGGGACGAGGGCTGGACGGCCACGGTGAACGGCCAGCCCGTGCAGGTGGAAAATGTCAGCGGCGGCCTGTGCGCGGTGGTGTGCCCGGCGGGGCAAAGCACCGTGCAGTTCCACTACCAGACGCCCGGCTTTGCGCTGGGCAAGGCCATCAGCCTCTCTGCGTGCGGCGTGTGGGCCGTATACGCGGGCACGGCGGTGTTCTTCTGGCACAAACGGAAAAAGGAGAAACAGCAATGGCAGAACATTCTGAAACCATAAGCGGGCCCGGCGCGGGCGCCGCACCGGCCGGGGACGCGGCCGCCCTTGCGGGCGCCATTGCGGCCAAACTGGGCCTTGCCCCGGCGCGGGTGCAGGCGGCCATTGGCCTGATTGACGAGGGGAACACCATTCCCTTCATTGCGCGTTACCGCAAAGAGGCCACCGGCAGCATGGACGACCAGAAGCTGCGCGAGCTGGCGGACGAGCTGGCCTATCTGCGCAAGCTTTCGGCCCAGAAAGAAACGGTGCGCGCCGCCATTGAAGAGCAGGGGAAATGGACCCCCGAACTGGCCGGAAAGCTGGCTGCGGCCCAGACACTGGCCGAAGTGGAGGACCTTTACCGCCCTTACCGCCCCAAGCGAAAAACGCGCGCCAGCGTGGCGAAGGCCCGCGGGCTGGAGCCGCTGGCCCAGCGCCTGCTGCAACAGGCCCCGGCAGATGACCCCGCGCAGCTTGCGGCAGGTTATACCGGCGAGGAGGTGCCCGACGCGCAGGCGGCGCTGGCGGGCGCGCGCGATATCATTGCCGAGGCCGTCAGCGATGACGCGGATGCGCGCGCCGCGCTGCGAAAGCTGTACCTGGCCGGGGGCATGCTCGTTTCGAAGGCGGCAAAGGACGGCGCCGAAAGCGTGTATGACAAATATTACGATTTCAAAGAGCCTGTGAAAAAGGCCGCGGGGCACCGCGTTCTGGCAGTGGACCGCGGCGAGCGCGAGGGCTTTTTGAAGGTTTCCATCGAAGTGGATGCCGCGGCGGCCCAGGCGCTTTTGGAAAAGCGCTTTGTGAAAAACAGCAGCGCGGCCGCGCGCGAGGTGTGCGCAGCCGTGCAGGACGCATACGCCCGCCTTGTGCACCCCAGCCTGGAGCGCGAAGTGCGCGCCATGCTTACCGCACAGGCGTGCGAAGGGGCCATCAAAGTGTTTTCGAAAAACCTGGAACAGCTTTTGCTGGCGCCGCCCATCAAGGGCAAGGTGGCCCTTGGGCTGGACCCCGGCTACCGCATGGGCTGTAAAACGGCCGTAGTGGACGCCACCGGCAAAGTGCTGGATACCGCCGTGCTGTACCCCTTGCCGGAGTTCAAGCGCGTGGACGAGGCAAAGCGGAAGCTGAAGGCGCTGATTGAACAGTATGGGGTGGAGATAATTGCCATCGGCAACGGCACAGCCGGCCGTGAGACAGAACTGTTCACCGCCGAAGTGCTGCGCGAAATACCGCGCCCGGTGAGCTATATGGTGGTAAGCGAGGCGGGCGCCAGCGTATACTCGGCCTCCAAGCTGGCCGCGCAGGAGTTCCCGCAGTACGACGTGAACCTGCGCAGCGCCATTTCCATTGCACGCCGCCTGCAGGACCCTTTGGCAGAACTGGTGAAAATAGACCCAAAGGCCGTGGGCGTGGGGCAATATCAGCACGACATGCCGCCGGCCCGCCTGGCCGAGGCGCTGGACGGTGTGGTAGAGCACTGTGTAAACAGCGTGGGGGTAGATTTAAACACCGCTTCGGCCCCGCTTTTGCAGCGCGTGGCCGGCGTAAGCGCCGCGGTGGCGAAAAATATTGTGGCATGGCGCGAAGAAAACGGCGCTTTCCGCGCGCGCAAACAGCTTTTAAAGGTGGCCAAGCTGGGCCCTAGGGCGTACGAGCAGTGCGCGGGCTTTTTGCGCGTGCCCGGCGCGGCGCACAAATTGGATGCCAGCGCCGTGCACCCTGAAAGCTATGGCGCGGCCCTGGCCGTGCTGCAGGCCTGCGGCTTTACAGAAGAGGACATTGGCACACAGGCCATGGAGGCGTTGCCCCAGCGGGCAAAGGCCATTGGCCTGGAGGCATTGGCAAAGCGCGCGGGCGTTGGCGTGCCCACGCTGCAGGACATTCTGGCAGAGCTGCAAAAGCCCGGCCGGGACATGCGCGACGAGCTTCCGCCGCCGCTGCTGCGCACCGACGTGATGAAGCTGGAGGACCTTCGGGCCGGCATGCAGCTGACGGGCACGGTGCGCAATGTCATAGATTTTGGTGCGTTTGTAGACCTTGGCGTGCACCAGGACGGCCTGGTGCACATCAGCCAGATTTCAAACCGTTATATCCGCCACCCCAGCGAGGTGCTGAAAGTGGGCGACATCGTAACCGTGTGGGTGCTGAGCGTGGATGTGGCCAAAAAACGCATTGCCCTCACCATGAAGCCCCCCGCGGGCAGCCAACAGAAAAACGCATAAAGCCCCTGTGCCGCCGCCTGTGACGCCCGGCCCGGGGGCGGAACAGAAAGAGAGGTAACCCTTGAAAACGGCGCTGAAAGAGAAATTCATTACAGAAAAGTCTTTCTACCGGAACCTGCTGGCCATTGCGGGGCCCATGGCTTTTCAGTATGCCATCAGCTTCGGGGTGACGCTGATGGACAGTGTGATGCTGGGCAGCCTTGGGGACGTGGCAATCTCCGGCGCAAACCTTGGCAACCAGATGCAGACGCTGGTGATGAGCTGTTCTTACGGCCTGGCCTCGGGCGGCGGCGTGCTGATTGCCCAGTACTGGGGCAAAAAGGATATGGCCCATATCCGAAAAGTGGTGCGCCTTGCCGTGCAGGCGGTGTTTTGCGCCGTCAGTGTGCTCACGCTGCTGTCGCTGGCCTTTCCGCATCAGATTTTGCGCATTTTTACCCCGGATGCACAGGTGATTGAGGCCGGGGCTAGCTACCTTTCGGTGGTGGCGTTCAGCTATTTGCCCTATGCGCTGGCATCGTGTTACCTTTCCAGCCTGCGCGGCACAGAGCAGGTGAAAATGACCGTAGGCGTATACGGGTGCAGCTTTTTTGTGAATGTAATTTTCAATTACATTTTCATTTTTGGCAAGCTGGGCGCGCCCGCCCTGGGCGTGCGCGGCGCGGCCGTAGGCACGGTGTGCGCGCGCTGTTCCGAGCTGATTCTGGCGCTTATTTATATGTATACAAAAGAAAAGCTGGTGGGTTTTCGCGTCAAAGATTGCTTCACCTGGGATAAAGAGCTGCTGGGCGAATATTTCCGCCACAGCCTGCCCGTGGTGGGCAACGAGCTTTTGTGGGGGTTTGGCAGCACGGTAACCAGCATCATCATGGGGCAAATCAGCCGCACATTCGTGGCGGCAAGCAGCATTACCATGGTGCTGCACCAGCTGTCTTTCGTCACCCTCAACGGGGTGGGAAACGCGGCTGCGGTGCTTACGGGGCGCACGGTGGGCGAGGGAAGGTACGCCCGCGTGCAGCGCGTGGCCAACACGCTGGTAGCGCTCAGCTTTGGCCTGGGCGCGTTGAACTGCCTGTTCATTTTGTGCGTGCGCCCGCTGTTTCTTGCTATGTATCACGTCTCGCCGGCCGTGCATGAGGCGGCCTATGGCATGATTGGCGTGCTGGCCCTTTTGCAGCTGACAATGGGGGTAGAGCTGACGTGTGTTGTGGGCGTGCTGCGCGGTGGCGGCGACACACGCATGGGTTTCTTGCTGGATTGCGGCACGCTTTGGCTCACCAGCATCCCGCTTGGCTTTTTCACGGGCCTTGTTCTGCACTGGCCCGTGCCCGCCGTATATGCCTGCCTGAAAATAGACAGCCCGGTGAAGGTGCTTTTGTCGCTCATTCGCATCAAGGGCGGGCACTGGGTGCGCAATGTGACCGTGCAGGAGGGGATTGCAATGGCCTGCGCGGCAGAAAGCAAAGGCACGATGGGCGAGAAAACAGGGCAATAACCACGAAAAAAGCCCTTGGAAATGGGCAACCGGCACAAACTTTTTCCACACCGGCGTTTCGACTTGACTTTTAAAGAAGCGATTTGTACAATAATATCAAATGCGCGGCAGACAGCCACGCATGCGCAGGGCAGGTATCTGCCGGTGGTTTCGGAGGCAGGCAATGGCAAACGCTTCCCGCAGTGCTCAAATGGCTCAGCTTGCGCAGGCAAGGCAGGGCGATGAGGCGGCCCTGGCGGGCATCATTGCCAGAATGATGCCGGTGGTGAATGCCGCTGCGGCCCGCGCCGTGTGCCCGGGGCTGGAGTTTGAAGATGCCGTGCAGGAAGGCCTTGTGGGCCTGTTCTGCGCCGTGCGCACTTACAAGGGCGGGGCGGGCACGGCCTTTTCCACCTATGCGGCAGCCTGCGTGCGCAACGCGGTAAACTCGGCGGCGCGCGCCGCTTCCCGCCGCAAGCACGAGGTGCTGAACCGGGCGGTGCCCATTGAGGCGGCCCCGTCCACCCAGGCCAAAAGCCCGCAGGCGTGCGCAGAGGAAAGCGAAGCCTACCGCGCGGCCGTGCGCACCATTCATACGCGCCTGTCCCCACGGGAAAAAAGCGTGCTGGCCCTTTTTATGGCTGGCGCGTCCTATGGGCAGATTGCGCGGCGCCTGCACCTTACCCCCAAGGCGGTAGATAACGCCTTGCAGCGGGTGCGCGCCAAATTAAAATAGGTTCCATGGCGCCATACGGCGCAGGGAATATATGTGCCCCCAGTAGCTTAAATCAGAGCGTTGGTCCCCAGATCAAAGGTGTCGGTTTGAATCCTTCCGCGGGCAAAATTCTAAGATTGGAGATATCCAAAATGTACGAAGACAAGACCTTAGTATGCAAAGAATGCGGCCAGGAGTTCGTGTTCACCGCCGGTGAGCAGGAGTTTTATGCCAGCCGTGGCTTCGAAAACGAGCCCCAGCGCTGCAAAGCCTGCCGCGATGCCCGCAAGAATGCCACCCGCGGCACCCGTGAGATGTTCACGGCTACGTGCGCTGCGTGCGGCAAAGAAGCCCGCGTCCCCTTCAAGCCCCGCGAAGACCGTCCTGTGTATTGCAGCGAGTGCTTTGCCAAAATGAAGGAGGAGGGCCAGGCCTGAGCCTGACGCCTTTGTGCAATCTTGCAAAAAGCCCCGTGCCCAACGGCACGGGGCTTTTTGGTGCGCGTTGGTGGGCCTTGGGCTGCGCAAGCTTTCCATGAGTGCTTCCCAGCTGGCAAAGGTAAAGCGCGCGCTAAGCCGCCACACGGCTGTGCAGCTGCAAAGGCTGGCCGGGGAAATTCTGGCTTGCGAAGATGCCGGTGAAGTTTTACAATGTATGCAGGCCGCGCTTGCGCTTTGAGCGCCGCGCGGGAGAAAGGAGTGCTGCCCCATGTATCGCAGAACAACAACCGTCATAAACCGCACAGGCCTGCATGCCCGGCCGGCCTCTCAGTTTACAAATGCGGCAAAAGCGTTCGATTCCCGCATTTCCATTCGCAACCTCAGCTTGAAGGAACAGGATAACACGGCAAATGCAAAGTCTATCATTTCCGTGCTGACACTGGCGCTGGTGCAGGGCTCGGAGGTAGAGCTGACGGCCGAGGGCCCCGACGAGCAGCAGGCGGTGGACGCTTTGATTGAACTGATTGACGGCGGCTTTGGCGAGGTGTAAGTTGCCGCAAGGCAAAAGCAAAGGGTGGCAGGTGCAAAGCACCTGCCACCCTTATTTTGTTGGTTGCACCCGCCGTTTGGGCTCAATGGCGCAGCCGCGCCAGAAAATCTTTTGCGGCCTGGGTGCTGGGCGCGTCAAAAAACTGCTGCGGCGCCCCTGTCTCGGCAATCACACCGTCTGCCATAAACACCACATGGGTAGAGACATCCCGCGCAAAGGCCATCTCGTGCGTCACCACCAGCATGGTGAGCCCCTCGCCCGCCAGGCGCCGCATCACGGCCAGCACCTCGCCCACCATCTGTGGGTCCAGCGCGCTGGTGGGTTCGTCGAACAAAAGCACTTCCGGCCGCATGGCCAGGGCGCGGGCAATGGCCACGCGCTGTTTTTGCCCGCCCGAAAGCTGGTGGGGCTTTGCCTTGATATACTGCTGCATGCCCACCTTTTCCAGAAATTCCATGGCTGTGGCCTCGGCCTCGGCGGCGCTTTTTTTCAGCACCTTGCGCTGGCCGATGGTGCAGTTTTCCAGCACGGTGAGGTTGGCGAACAGGTTAAAGCTTTGAAACACCATGCCCACCTTGGCGCGGTAGGCGCATGGGTCGAACCTGCGGCCGGTGATGGGCGTGCCATGGAACAAAATCTGCCCGCCCGAAGGCGTCTCCAGCAGGTTGATGCAGCGCAGCAAGGTGGATTTGCCCGAACCCGATGCCCCGAGGATGCAGGTGACGTCCCCCTCCTGCACAGAGAAGTCGATGTCTTTCAATACCTCATGGGTGCCAAAGGTTTTGCTGAGATGCTGCACCTCTATGATGCGTTCTGCCATGCTTCAGCGCCCCCTTTCGTTCTGGTCTAAATTCAAGTTGCCCGTCTGATACATCTGCCTGGCGCGCAGGTCTGCGTTTGGCTGCGCGCTGTTTTTGCGAAAATGGGGCATGCCCTCACCGGTGGAGGTGTCGTAAACGGCCAAATCAAAGTTTGCAGGGCCGTCCATGCGCTTTTCCAGCAGGCGCAGAAGGCGCGAGCAAACGAACGTGAGGATGAAGTAGATCACCATCACAATGGTGTAGGTTTCAAAATACCAGTAATATGCGCCCGCCACGCCGCGGCTTGCGAAGAACAGTTCCACCACGCTGATGCAGGACAGAACGCAGGTGTCTTTAATGTTGATGATGAGGTTGTTGCCAATCTGCGGCATGATGTTGCGCAGCGCCTGCGGCAGAATAACATAGGTCATTGTCTGCACATGGGTCATGCCAATGGCGTGTGCGCCCTCTGTCTGGCCGGGGTCAATTGAGAGGATGCCGCCGCGCACCGTTTCCGCCATATAAGCGCCCGTGTTGATGGACACAATCAGCAGCGCCGCCCCCATGTAGGGCATCACCACGCCGGTGAGCATGGACACGCCATAGAAGATGAACATGGCCTGCACCATCATGGGCGTGCCGCGGAAAATTTCGACATAGGCGCTTAAAATAAACTTGACGGCCGAAAGCAGGGCCCAGCGCACGGGCGACTGTTTGCGGTCTGTGGGGATGGTTTGAACAATGCCAACCGCCAGGCCAATGATGCAGCCGGCCAGCGTGGCCAGCACGGCGATTATCATGGTGTTCAGCACGCCCCGCCCCAGCGAAGCGCTGTAGTTTTGCAGAATATAGATGACTCTGCCCCAAAAATCAGTAGGCAATGTGGATGTCATGTCTGCTTCATCCTTTCTGTGAGGGCGCTTTCACACAGCGCCCGCTGTGCGCGGGAAAAATCAGTTGCTCAGGGGCTGGATGCTGATGGCCTCATCCATCATGGCGGTAAAATCATCTTGCGTCAAACCGGCCAGCGCCTCGTTCAGGGCGTCCAGCAGCTGAGTGTTGCCCTTGCGCACAGAGATGCCGATGTTGACGTCTTCTTCCGACACTTCATAATCATCCTCGGTGCCGGTGAAATCCAGCAGCTTGAAGCTGGGGTATGCCACGCAGGCGGCCATGGCGGTGGGCATATCGGTTACCACCACGTCGCACGCGCCGGTGTCCAGCGCCACCAGCATGGCGGGGGCTGTCTCCTGTGCGGGCAGAATGTTGGCGTTTTCAATTTGCGGCAGGCAATTGTCATACCAAATTGTGTTCAGCTGGCTGGTGCAGGTGGCGCCCGCAAGGTCGGCCACACCGGCCGCATCTGCATAGGGGCCGTCGGCCTTCACCAGCGTCACCACGCTGGCATAGTAGTACGGCGTGGTAAAATCTACGCTTTCCATGCGCTCAGAGGTGATGGACTGGCCGGCAATTACGCAATCTACCGTGCCGGATATCACGGCCGGAACCAGCGAATCCCAATCGGAACGCACAATTTCCAGCTCCATCCCAAGGGCCTCGGCCATTTTTTTGGCCATCATCACGTCATAGCCGTTGGCATAGTCCGAGCTGCCCGAAATGGGAACAGCGCCGTTCGAATCGTCATTCTGCGTCCAGTTATAGGGCGCATAGGCGCATTCCATGGCAACCGTCAGCACATTGTCATCCGCCCCGGAGGCCGCCGCACTGCCGGACACTGCGCCGGAAGATGCGCTGCCGCCGCAGCCGGTAAGGGCCATGGCCAGAACCATCGCCAGCGCCAGGGCGCCCGCCATCCACTTCTTCATCTGAAATTCCCTCTTTCCAAAAATATTTTTCTCAAACCGGCTGTTTTGCCGGCGCGCGCGGGAAAGTGCTGCGGCGCCGGGGGCCTGGCCGGAACGAAAACAAAAACCCCATGGCGCGCAAAACGCACCATGGGGTTGCAATCAGATACGGAGGGCGAGAAAAGCTGCCCACGCACGGAATGCTGTTCCAATGATAGCGCTTCACGCTTTGCGTGACAGTCCGCCGCATGTTCTGCGGCGGCCCAGCCGCCCGGCCAAAGGCAATTGCCCGGGCGCTTCGGCGGTGGCCCCTTTCGCGCGCGGCGGCTTGCCTGCCTTGCCGCGCGGTACTTTTGGACACCGCGCCTCTATCATTGCCTGCGGAAAACCGCAGCGCAATTTGAACTTTTTATTTGTTTGCATGTTACCCCCCGCGGCCACATTTGTCAAGTGCTTTTTGGGCGCGCAGGCTTAATTTTGGATATTCATGCAAAAACATACTTTAAATATGCACAACTTTGTAAAAAGCCCCAAAGGAAACGGGGGTATCAGCGCAGGCCCAGCACCCCGCTGACAGGCAGCGAAAAGGTGAAAGCGCGCTGGGGCGTTTGCTGGGCCACAGTGTCGCAGATGGCCTGCATCACCGTCTGGCGAATGCCGGCCGGCACCAGAATGAGCACAAGCTCTTTCTCTGGCTGAATGGGCAGGCCAAACAGCTTTTGCGCCGTTTCGCTGCACACCTCGCGGGCCCTGGCCACGGTGCCGCCGCGGGCGCCTGCTGCGCGCGCGGCATCCATTACAATATCCACGCCGTCTGCGTCTGTGACGGCAACAATCAGTTCATGCTGTTCTGATGTCATGCTGGTTTCCTCCTGTGGCAGGCAAAGCTCCAGCCTGCCGTGTGTGACGCGGCTATGCGCCGCAGTGCTGATGCCCGAAAGCAAAATCGAAAACGCGATGCCTGCCCCGGGCCGGGTAAAATGAAGCTCTTCCTCCAGCGCGCGAAAAATATCGCGGGAAAGCGCGCCGGGCACAAGGCTGAGCACAATATCTTTTTCCGGCTCATCCAGGCCCAGCACATCCATAATTTTGGATGTGGCAGTGCCGCGCCCATGTGTGACCAGCTGCACGGCCACATGGTGCCTTTGGTACACTTCGGCCACTTTGTCGCCGCGCCTGCGGTCTACAATGGTGATAAGCCATTCAATTTTTCTGTTCATAGTTCCACCTCTTTGGAAAGGTCGATTACTTCATCGGCGCTTTCCTGCGGCGTTGCAGCGCCAGTGCGCGCAACCTTCATGCGGTATAAAAGCCCGATCAGCTGAATGATGATAAGCGGTGTCATGGCCACCATGGCCACGATGCCGAAGGCGTCTGTCAGCACATTGCCGCCGGCTGCGTCACACGCGCCCATGGCAAAAGACAGCAAAAAGGTGGCCGTCATGGGGCCGCTGGCCACGCCGCCGGAGTCGAAGGCGATGGAGGTAAAGATTTTCGGCACCACAAAGCTCAGCCCCAGCGCCAGCGCATAACCCGGCACCAGCAGCCACAAAATGGAAATGCCCGTGAGCACACGCACCATGGAAAGCCCCACCGAGATGGCCATACCGGCAGAGAGGCCAAACATCATAATGCGCGCAGAGATGGCGCCGTCCGTCACTTCCTCCACCTGCCGGTTCAAAACCAGCACCGCGGGCTCGGCTTTCACAATGAAATAGCCAATCAGCATGCCAAGCGGCACCAAAAGCCAGGGCCAGCCGCTGGCGGCCAGCTGGCTGCCAATGGAATAGCCTGCGGGCATAAAACCCACGTTCACGCCGGTGAGAAACAGCGTGAGGCCAAGAAAGGTATACAGCATGCCCATGAGAATTTTGGCCAGCGGCCGTTTGCGCAGATGCAGGCACACGGCCTGAAAAATTAGGAAAAAGATGAGGATGGGCGCAAGCGCAAGCAGCACCTCCTGCGCATAGGTGGGAAATTCGTTGCTGAACTGCATCCAAAGCTCGCGCGTGGTGTTCACCTCAGGGATGGCAAGCGGCGTGTAAGAGCCGCTTGCGGCGCTGTATACAAGCCCCAGAACCAGCACGGCAAGAATGGGGCCGATGCTGCACAGGGCCACCAGGCCGAAACTGTCGCTGTCGGAATGGTCCGAATGGCCCACCGAGGAAAGGCCAAGGCCCAGCGCCATGATGAACGGCACGGTGATAGGCCCGGTGGTGACGCCGCCCGAATCGAAGGCCACCGGCAGAAATTCGCGCGGCACAAAGGCGGCCAGGGCAAACACCAGAAGGTAACAGACAATCAAAATACGCGCCAGCGGCCAGCCGTACAGTGTGCGAAGAAAGGCCAGGGCCAGAAACACACCCACGCCGCAGGCCACGCACAGAATAAGCACCATATCCGGCACGGCGGGCGTCTGGCGGGCCAGCACCTGCAGGTCCGGCTCGGCAATGGTGATGAACACGCCAATGGCGAAGCACACGGCGGCCACGCCGGCCGGCGTGCGCATTTTGGTGAGATGGCTGCCGGTGTGCTCGCCAATGGGCATCATGGCAATATCGGCCCCCAGGCTGAAAAAGCCCATTCCCACAATCAAAAGCACGGCCCCCACCAGGAACATCAGCAGGGTGGCCAGCGACATGGGGGTGATGGTGACGCAAAGCACAAACACAATCAGCGTCACCGGCAGCACAGCGTCCAGCGCTTCCATAATTTTTTCTTTTAGCTTCTTATTCAAAATGCCTCCTTCCATTGAGACGCACAAGGCGAGCCCTGCGCAGCGTGGTGATATGGCGTATCAAGACACCCGCACATGTGCCGCAGTTTGCGCGCTTTGTATGCGGATACCATTTACAGAAAAAGTGCCTGCCGGCCGGCGCAGCGGGCCGCCAGCCTGTGTTTTGGGGCGGCACAAAAAAGCTGCCGGTCCGGGCACGGCCCATGGGCCCCCTTTTCGTTCACTTGTAATTATTATAGCAAAAAGGGTGGCACCTGGCCAACCCGTTTTTTGGCAGCATGGGATACACGGGCGGTGCGGCCATGCCGGGGCGGCAGGCTGAAAAAAGGCGCCTGCACAGCCCGGCCGGGCTGCGCGGGCGCCCCTGTACAGCCGCGTTACACGGCCTCGCTGGATACGTCTGCAAACTGACTTTGATACAATTCGGCATAAAAACCGCGCTTTGCCAAAAGCCCGGTGTGGGTGCCCGTCTCCACAATGTCGCCGTCCTTCATCACCAGAATCAGGTCTGCATCGCGGATGGTGGACAGGCGGTGTGCAATGATAAAGCTGGTGCGGCCTTCCATCAAATGGTCCATTGCCTTTTGGATGGCAAGCTCGGTGCGCGTATCCACACTGGAGGTGGCCTCGTCGAAAATGAGGATGCGCGGCTCGGAGATGATGGTGCGCGCAATGGTAAGCAGCTGCTTTTGCCCCTGGCTGATGTTGGTGGCCTCTTCGTTCAGCACGGTGTCATATCCATCGGGCAGGGTGCGCACGAAATGGTCCACCTGCGCGGCTTTTGCCGCGGCCAGCACCTCGTCATCGGTGGCGGAAAGCCGCCCATAGCGGATGTTTTCGCGGATGGTGCCGTTGTACAGCCATGTATCCTGCAGCACCATGCCAAAGGAATCGCGCAAATCGTTGCGGGCAAACTGGCGCACGTCATAGCCGTCCAGCAGAATGGCGCCGTCCGTCACGTCGTAAAAACGCATCAACAGCTTTACCATGGTGGTTTTTCCGGCGCCGGTGGGGCCCACAATGGCCACTTTTTGGCCCGGACGAATGATGGCAGAGAAATCGTGAATGATGGTTTTCTCCGGGTTATAGCCGAAGTGCACATGGGCAAAATCCACTTCGCCCTGAATCAGCTCGGGCGAGAGCGGGCTTTGCGGGTCGGCCGGCTCTTCCTCTTCCTCCAGGAAGGCAAATACGCGCTCGGCCGCAGCGGCCGTCTGCTGCAGCACGTTTGAGATGTTGGCAATTTGGTTGATGGGCTGGGTGAAGTTGCGCACATACTGGATAAACGCCTGAATGTCGCCCACCGTGATGGAGCCGTTCAGCGAGAGAAAGCCGCCCAGCACACAGATGCCCACATAGCCAAGATTGCCGGCAAAGTTCATCAGCGGCATCATCATGCCAGAGAGAAACTGGCTTTTCCAGGCCGCATCATACAGCTTTGCGTTCATTTTTTCAAAGGTGCCAAGGCTCTCTTCCTCGCGGCCAAAGGCCGTCACCACCACATGCCCGCCATACATCTCTTCCACATGGCCGTTCACATGGCCCAAATAATCCTGCTGCTGGCGGAAGTAGGGCTGGCTGCGCTTTATCACATTCATCACAATCAGCACGCTCACGGGCAGAATGCAAATTGCCACCAGCGTCATCAGCGGGCTGATGGACAGCATCATGCACAGCACGCCCACCATCATGGTGACGTTTGTCACAATCTGCGAAAGGCTTTGGTTCAGCGTTTGGGTGACGGTATCCACATCGTTGGTGATGCGGCTCAGCACCTCGCCGTTTGGCACGCGGTCAAAATACGAAAGCGGCATGCGGTCTATTTTTTCCGAAATTTCGCGCCGCATGGAATAACTCACCTTGGTGGCCACGCCTGCCATAACCCAGCCCTGCACATAGCTGAGAAGGGCGCTGGCAAGATAGATGGCCAGCAAGAACAGAAGAATTTGCCCAATGGCGGTAAAATCGATGCCGCCGGTGCCGGTAAGCATGGCCATCACGCCCTCAAACAGCTTTGTGGTGGCCTGGCCCAGCACCTTGGGCCCAAAGATGGAAAACACGGTGGAGGCCGCCGCACACACCAATACGGTGATGATGGCGGGAAGATAGCGCGAGAGGTAGCGCAGCAGCTTTGCCATGGTGCCCTTGAAGTTCTTGGCCTTTTCCCCGGGCATCATGCCGGCAGCGCCGCGCGGGCCGCCCATATGGGCGCCATGCGTTTGTTGTGCCATTATGCCAATTCCTCCTTTGAAAGCTGGCTTTGCGCAATTTCGCGATAGGTTTCACAGGTTTCCAGCAGCTGTTTGTGTGTGCCGATACCCGCCACGCGGCCCTCGTCCAAAACAACAATCTGCTCTGCGTGCATGATGGTGGACACGCGCTGCGCCACAATCAGCACCGTGGCGCCGTCTGTATAGCCTGCCAGTGCCTTGCGCAGCTTGGCGTCTGTTTTGAAATCCAGCGCAGAGAAGGTGTCGTCAAAGATATACACCGGCGCCTTTTTCACCAGCGCGCGCGCAATGGAAAGCCGCTGGCGCTGCCCGCCGGAAACGCTGGTGCCGCCCTGGCTTACATAGGTGTCAAGGCCCTCCGGCAGCTGGCTGACAAATTCGGTGGCCTGGGCCACGTCGCATGCGGTGCGCAGCGCTTCGTCGCTGGCCTGTTCATCGCCATAGCGCAGGTTTGAGGCAATGGAGCCGGAGAACAGCATGCCCTTTTGCGGCACATAGCCAATGGCGCCGCGCAGCTCTTTCTGCGGCACATCGCGCACATCCACGCCGTCCAGCAGAATGCTGCCCTCGCTCACGTCGTAAAAACGGGGGATGAGGTTGACAAGCGTGGATTTGCCCGAACCGGTGGAGCCGATGAACGCCGTTGTCTGCCCGGGCTTTGCCGTGAAGCTGACATGGTGCAGCACGGGCTCATCCGCCCCGCCGTAACGGAACGACACGTCGCGGAACTCCACCACGCCGCGCACGGGCTGCGGCAGGTGGCGCGGCTGCTCTTTGTCACGCACAGAGGGCTGTGTGGCCAGCACCTCGTTCACACGCTCGGCCGAAACGGTGGCGCGCGGCACCATCACAAACATCATGCTGATGAACAAAAAGCTCATAATGACCTGCATGGCATATTGAATGAATGCCATCATATCGCCCACCTGCATGGTGCTTTGGGCAATTTGGTGGCCGCCCACCCAGACAATCAGCAGGCTGACGCCGTTCATCACCAGCGTCATCACGGGCATCATCGTCACCATGGCGCGGTTCACAAACAGCGTGTTGGAGGTGAGGTCTTTGTTGGCCTTGTCGAAGCGCTTTTGCTCAAAATCCTGTGTGGCAAAGGCGCGAATGACCATCAGGCCAGAGAGATGCTCGCGGCTGACCAGGTTCAGCTTGTCGATGAACTGCTGCATTTTCTTGAAGCGCGGCAGCGCCACCACGAACAGCACCAGAATAACGCCCAGCATCACAATCAGCGCCAAAAGAAGAATCCACGCCATGGACACGCACTTGGAAAGCCCCATAATAAGCCCGCCAATGCCCATGATGGGCGCAAAGCACATCAGGCGCAGGCCCATGGAGAGAAATGTCTGCACCTGGGTGATGTCGTTGGTGGTGCGTGTGATGAGGCTGGCGGTGGAGAACTGGTCCAGCTCGCCGGTGGTGAAGTAGGTTACCCGGCGGAACACATCGCGGCGAAGGTCGCGCCCCACGCCGGCGCCCATGCGCGCCAGGCAGAAGCCGGCCGCAATGGCGCACGCCGTAAGCAGCACGGTGAAGCCCAGCATCTCAAGGCCCTTCATCAGGATATAGTTCGTCTGCATGGCGTCTGTGTCTGCGCCAAGCTGCACATAAAAGCTTTTGGTAAACACGCTGGCCGTCTGTTCCAGCGCCATGTCCGGCGCGCTGGCCGCCGTTTGAATGGCGTTTTGCACCGTGCCCTCAGGCAGCCGGGCCAGCATGGGCAGCAGCTGCGACAGCTGGCCTGCTTCCAGCGCTGCAGCGCCGTCTTCCCCCTGTGCCGCGGCGCCATTTTCCGCCATCAGGCCCTGCATCACCTGCACACAGGCGTAGCTGGCGCGCGAAAAGGCGGTGTCGGCCGCTGCGGTATCGGCGTCCTCTTTCAGGACATAATCGCCGGCCTTCAGGTTCGGGTATGTCTGTGCATAGGGGGCCGCGTCCTCCACGCGGGCATACTGCTGCATGGCAGTGGCCGCGTCCTCTTCTGACATGAAAGCCTGCATCAGCGCCATGCCGTCGGCCGAGATGGCCTTGGGCGCCACCTCGGTGATGCCCCCTTGCTGGATGCCGGTGTTTACGATGTCGCTCATCATGTTGGGCAGCGTCAACTCCAGCATGGCCTGGCCGAACAGAAATGCCATAGCGCACACCAGCAGCACCCAGTACGGCTTCAGATACCGTTTCAATTTCAACATGGCGTCAATTTTCCTCCCATTCAATGCCCGCGGCCTGTTCCAGCTGGGCTGTGAACTTATTCAGCAGGGTGAACAGCATGGCTGTGTCCTGCTCGCCCAGCGCGTCAAGGGCGCTGTTCAGCTTTTCATTCATAGCATGGTATGCCTGTTTCAGCAGGGCGTTGCCCTGTGGGGTGAGGTGCACGCGCGTCACGCGCCTGTCCTGCGCGTCTTCTGTGCGCTGCACATACCCCATTGCCTCCAGCGCCGCAATGCGCTGGCTGAGGGCCGGCGGGCTTTGGTGCATCCCGTGTGCCAGCTGTGTCAGCGGCAGGCCCTGTGCCTGCCGCTGAGGCGGCTGCCCGGCCAGGCCCGGCCCGCCGCCAAGATGTGCCAGGGCCATCAGGGTGCCAAACTGAGATTTGCTCAGCCCGGCACAGGGGGTAATGGCCGCCCAGGCGCGGCGCATGCGGTCAATCAGGCGAAACAGCCGCACGCTTTGTGTCTTTTCCCATTCCATAGAGCAGGCCTCCGTATTATTAAAATGATAATGAAGTTAATATTTAAGCAGCCTATTTAATCAGGTTAAAGAACAGTATAGGTGTTTTGCAGGCTTCATGCAACTGTTTTAAGAAAAAGTTCACAAATATTTCTTGATTACTTTGGAAGCTATGCATAAAAAACAGCCTTTCCATCATCCGGTAAGGATGACGGAAAGGCTGTGGGAACAGCAATTGCTATGAGGCGCCGGTTCAGCCGCCCTTCTGGCGTTTGATGACCTTCATACGGGTGAATTCCTCGCGCTCGTGCTCCTCCAGTGTGGAGGAGATAAAGCGGATGTTCTCCTCCAGGCGGGGGATGACCACATTCTCCAGCATATTGGTGCGCCGCTGGGTCTTTTTGATGGCGGTGGCAAGGCGGTATACACTGTTTTCAATGCCCGCCAGCCTGGCACACAAGCGCTTTACATGGTCGAAAGCCATATAGGCGGCGTCCAGCTGAGAGTTTGAATTGCGAAACCCGTAATAGGGGAAGGGCGGGGCCGCCTGCACTTCGCCGGTGGGAAGGTCTACCCCCATGATGCTGTGCCCGTGCATGGAAAAGCCGCGCTCTTCCGGCACGACGCTGTCCAGCGATTGGTCGATGCCCAGCGTGATATTGGCGTTTTGCAGCGCGCGGTAGGCCCGCTGGAAGGTGTCGCCAATCTCTTTTTGCATGTCGGCCGCCACGTCAATAAGCTTCATCATCTCGCGCATCAGCACATTGCGCTTGCGGTCCAGCAGGTCAAAGCCAAGCTTGGCCAGCTCCAGGTTCTTTTTGCAGGCAATCAGGTTGCCCTTTGTGGGAAAAATCTGTTCCGCCACGGCCCCTCACCTCCTTTGCGTATGTGGGCAAAACGGCGCTTAGTGCGCGCGATAGTGTTCGTCCAGCACCTTTTCATCCAGGCGGTCCAGCTCTTCGCGGGGCAGAATGCTCAAAAGGCGCCAGCCAAGGTCCAGGCTTTCGCTGATGGTGCGGTTTTCGTTTTGGCCCTGGCCCAGAAACTCTTTTTCAAAGTGGTTGCCGAAATCGAGGTACAGTTTATCGGTGGGCGAAAGCTCTTCCTCGCCAATCACGCTGGCCAGGCCGCGCGCATCGCTTACCTTGGCATAGCTGGCAAACAGCTGGTTCGAGACATCGGGGTGGTCTTTGCGGGTGTAACCCTCGCCAATGCCGTCCTTCATCAGGCGCGAAAGGCTGGGCAGCACGCTGATGGGCGGGTAGATGCCCTGCTGGTCCAGATAGCGGTCCAGCACAATCTGCCCCTCGGTGATATAGCCCGTCAGGTCGGGGATGGGGTGGGTGATATCATCGTTCGGCATGGTGAGAATGGGAATCTGCGTTACGCTGCCGCTGCGCCCGGCAATGACGCCCGCGCGCTCGTACAGGCTGGCAAAGTCGGAATACAGGTACCCGGGGTAGCCCTTGCGCCCCGGAATTTCGCCCTTGGAAGAGGAAAATTCGCGCAGCGCCTCGGCATAGCTGGTCATATCCGTCATCACCACAAGGATATGCATGCCTTTTTCGAACGCCAGATATTCCGCTGCTGTCAGCGCGCAGCGCGGGGTGAGAATGCGCTCGATGATGGGGTCGGACGAGAGGTTCAAAAACATCGTCACACGGCTTAATGCGCCCGATTCCTCAAAGCTTTTGCGGAAGTATTCAGCCACGTCTTTCGTCACGCCCATGGCACAGAACACCACACCGAAGCTCTCGGTGGAATCTTCGCTGAGCTGGGCCTGGCGCACAATCTGCGCGGCAAGCTGGTTGTGGCTCATGCCAGAGCCGGAAAAAATGGGCAGCTTTTGCCCGCGGATCAGCGTGATGAGCGTGTCAATAGAAGAGATGCCCGTGCGGATATAGTTGCGCGGGTAGGCGCGGCTTACCGGGTTGATGGCGCTGCCGTTGATATCGGCATAATGGTCGGCATACACGGGGCCAAGGCCGTCCACCGGCTCGCCTGCGCCGTTGAAGATGCGGCCCACAATCTCGTCCGCAAGCGCAAGGCGCATGGGGTGGCCGGAAAAACGGGTAGAGGCGTGCGAAAGGTCCATGCCAGAGGTGCCGGCAAACACCTGAACGACGGCGCGCTCTCCCTCCAGCGCCACCACGCGGCCCGCACGCGGGCCGGCGGCCGTCTGGATGCGCACCATCTCTTCAAAGCCCACGCCCGAGACGCCGTCCAGCGCCACAAGCGGGCCGTTGATGTCAGAAAGGCCCAGATATTCCATGGCCATGCCGCTCACTCCCTTCCGGCCGGCGCCTGCGCGCCCGCGCGCGCCGCCAGCAGTTTTTCACAGATGCCGTCTATCTCTTTTTCATATTCGCCAAACAGTTCGGGCTTGTCGTTCGGTATCTCGTATTTGGCCTTCACCAGTTTGTCAAACAGGCCGGCGGCCGTCATATCGCTCACCGGCACGCCTCCGGCGCTGAGGGCGCTGGCCTTGTCGTACAAATGCAGGATGGCCCGCATCATCCAAAGCTGCTTTTCCAGCGGCACATAGGTGTCGTTCTGGTGGAAGGCGTTTTGCTGCAAAAAGCCCACGCGGATGACGCGCGCGGTCTCCAGCGTCACCTTCTGCGAATCGGGCAAAACGTCCGAGCCGATGAGCTTTACAATTTCCATCAGCTTGTTTTCCTCGCTCAGAAGGCCCAGCATGCGCCCGCGCAGCGCGCAGAACTCCTCGCCCAGGTTCGCCGTGTAATAGGGGTCCAGGTCCTCGTAATATTCGCTGTAGCTCAGCGTCCAGTTGATGGCCGGATAATGGCGGGCATATGCCAGCGATTTATCCAGCGCAAGAAAGCAGCGCACAAAGCGCTTGGTGTTCTGGGTGACGGGCTCGGAAAAATCAGAGCCCTGGGGCGAAACGGCGCCAATGATGGAGACGCTGCCCTTCTCGCCGTTCAGGCTTTTCACACAGCCCGCGCGCTCGTAAAAAGCCGCAAGGCGGCTGGGCAGATAGGCGGGGAAGCCCTCTTCCGCAGGCATTTCTTCCAGACGGCCGGAAATTTCGCGCAGCGCTTCGGCCCAGCGCGAGGTGGAATCGGCCATCATGGCCACATCGTAGCCCATGTCGCGGTAATATTCCGCCAGCGTCACGCCTGTGTAGATAGACGCCTCGCGCGCCGCAACCGGCATGTTGGAGGTGTTGGCAATCAGGCTGGTGCGCTCGGTCATGGGTTTGCCGCTCTTCGGGTCCTCCAGCTCGCTGAACTCGTTCAGCACCTGCGTCATCTCGTTGCCGCGCTCGCCGCAGCCCACATATACAATGATATCTGCGTCGCACCACTTGGCAAGCTGGTGCTGCGTCATGGTTTTGCCTGTGCCAAAACCGCCCGGCACAGCGGCCGCACCGCCCTTGGCGATGGGGAACAGGCTGTCGATGACGCGCTGGCCTGTGACCAGCGGGCGGCTGATGGCCTCGCGCAGGGCCACGGGGCGCGGCGTGCGGATGGGCCATTTTTGCGCAAGGTACAGCGTGCGCTCTTCCCCGCGCGGCGTTTTTACCTTGCAGATGGGGTCCTGAATGGTGTACTGCCCGTTTTCTGCCGCCCAGGTAACCGTGCCGGAGACGTCCGGCGGCACCATGCTTTTGTGCGTGATGATGCTGGTTTCCGGGCAACTGGCAATAAAGCTGCCGCCCGTCACCTGCTGGCCGGGCTTTACCAGCACCGTCACATCCCACAGCTTGTGCTCGTCCAGGCTGGCCACATGCACGCCGCTGGCAATAAAAGCGCCGTGTTCTTGTGCAATGGTGGCCAGCGGGCGCTCGATGCCATCAAAAATATTCTGCATAATGCCAGGGCCCAGTGTGGCGCACAGCGGCGCGCCCGTGCCGCGCACGGGTTCGCCCACTTTCAGGCCAGCGGTGTCCTCATACACCTGAATGGTGGTTTTTTCCGAAGTGATGCCAATCACCTCGCCAATCAGCCCCACCTCGCCTACATACACCATTTCCATCATGGAAAAGCCGCGCGCGCCCCGCAGGGTGACAACGGGCCCGTTGATCGAATAGATCGTGTCGTTCATGGCTTGCTCCTTCTTGATCTGCCGGTTGCATGTTTTGCGCGGCCTTTACTGCACACGCAGGCCGCAGCGGCCCAGAAATTCCTCGCGCAGCGAGGCAAGGCGGTCGTCCAGCGTCTCGTCAAACAGCACGTTGCCGCACGCAAGTTTGGCGCCGCCCAAAGCAATGGCGGCGTCTGCGCACAGCTCGTACTTGCAGCCCGGCAGGGCGGCTTTTACCGCGCCGGCCAGCGCATCCAAATCGGCTTTCCGCACCAGCACGCGGCAGGGCCCCTGCGCGCAGGCGTCCCTGTGGCGCGCCAGCGCGGCCTGCACAAAGGCGGCATACGCCTGCCCGCTTTGCGCAAAGGCCAGCGCGGCCTCCTGCGCTTCGGCAAACAGGCCGTTTACAAGCTGTGTGCGGTAGCGCAGCAGCCTGTCGCGGTTTTCCCGCCGGGCCACGGCGGCCTCCAGCGCGGCCGCGCGCTTGGCGGCGCGGCGGTAGGCGTCCAGCTGCGTATCCACGCTGCTGTGGCGCGCCTGCTCTACAATCTGCCGGGCCTCTTTTTCGCCCTCCTGCACAATTTGCTGCGCCTCCATCGAGGCGCTTTTCAGCACGGACGCTTCAAACATCTCGCTGCGCTGCGCATCGGCCGAACTCTGTGTGCCAAAGGGGGATTGTTTATTTTTCTGTGCCATTGCCTTCACCTCAAATCTTCACGCCAACCACTTCAGAGATGTAGCGCCGGATGCTGTCGCCGGGGTTGGAATCGCTGTGGCGGTCTGGCATTTCTACAATCAGCGGGCGCTTGCGCCCCAGCTTGTATGCAAACACGGTGTCGGCGCATTTGGCCACCAGCTTGTCGGTGATGAGCACAAGGCCAATCTCTTCGTCTGCACAGGCTTTTTCCAGCGCGGCGCGCACCTCATCCTCTTCATGCACCACCACGCCGTGCACGCCCACAAGGCGCATGCCGGCCAGCGTGTCCACATTATCGCTGATCAGAAAGTATTTCATGGCTTACAGCCTGGACAGAATGAGGATGGAGATAAGCATGCCGTACAAAGCGATGCCTTCGCCCAACGCCACGAAAATCAGCGCCTTGCCGAAGCTTTTCGGGTCTTCCGTCAAAGCGCCAATGGCGGCCGGGGCGCCCGCGCCCACGGCGATGCCGGCGCCAATGCCTGCAATGCCCACGCTGAGGGCCGCGGCCAGGTAGCCCAGGCCGCTGTTCATATCGGCGGGCGCTGCGGCGCTTTCGCCTTCTGCAAATGCCAGGGAAGAGAAGGCGCACGCCAGCACAAGGGCCAGGGCGAGCACCAGCAGGATACGGGCTTTGTGTTTCATCTGTTTCATGAGAATTTTCCTCCTTTGCGCGCGCACGGCACGCAGCATTTCAAAATGGAAAAGGTGCTTTGGGCACCGCGGTTCAGCTTTGCGCGCGCTGCGCAAGGCTTTGGAAGCAAAGCGGGGTAAAGGGCCTGCCATTTGCATCAAAGAAGCGGCTGAATATCTCGTAAAATTCCAGACGCAGCACCTGGATGCCCACAAACAGGCCCTCCAGCGCCATCACAAACAGGTTGCCCACCACCACAATCAGCACATACAGCGGGCCGCCTGTCATTTCGGCCAGGGTGAACACCACCGTCATCATGCCCGCATGGGCCAGCACAAAGCCGCCCACACGCAAAAAGCTCATGGTGTTGGAGGCAAAGCTCAGCATGGCGTCGAACATTTCGAAAAAGCCGTTGAGAATGATTTCGCCGGGCTTGCCGGGCTTGTTGCCCTCGGAAAGCTGCACAATGGGCTCGGCAAAATACATCATCACAAACGGCACCACCAGGCACACAATCAGGAAGGGCACGCTGCCCACAAAGGGAAGCGGAATGCCCACCACGCTCAGCAGCAGGGCAATAAGCGAGAGGTAGAACACAAGGCCGGCCAGCCCGTTTACGGAAAAGACGGCTTTCACGGCCTTGCCGCGGCGCATTTCCGAGGCAACGCCTGTGAGGATGGCCGCCACAATGATGAACACACCGGCCGCCACGCTCAAAATAAGAATGGTGTTGATGGAATCGGGCTGCAGCACTTCCACCGGCTTTTCGGCAAAGCCCATGGCGCGGTACATGCCGTCCAGCGCATGCTCAAAGCCGAACACGCTGCCGTACACAAACCCGAACAGCACCGAGAACACACTGCACCTTGTGAGGATGAGCCCAATCTCCATATGCATCTTTTTATACATGATGAAGAAGCCAATCAGCCCCAGCAGGATGCCCTGGCCCACATCGCCGAACATCACGCCGAACAGGATGGCGTAGGTGATGCTGACAAAAAGCGTTGGGTCCAAATCGCCATAACCCGGCAGGCCGTACATTTTTACAAACATCTCGAACGGGCGCGAGAACCAGTTGTTCTTCAGCTCTACCGGCGGGGTGTTCCCGGCCAGCCTGGCGTCCACGCCCGCGGCCTCATCGCTCAGCAGGCGCACGCCCGGCACGCGCTTAAGCGTCTGTTCCACTTCCTCCAGGCGCGCCGCGGGCACATATCCGCTGATATAATAGGAATGATCCAGCAGCACCACATAGCGCCGCATGCTGAACACCTGGGCCTCATAGTGCAGCCACAGCGTCATCTGGCACAAAAGCTCCAAATCGGCCGGGGTGGCCACATCGGCCATTTGGGAAAGCGCGTTGCGCTCGGCCGAAAGCTGCTGCTGCTCGCTGATGAGCTTGGCAATGGCGTCCTGCGGGGTGCCGTGCACAAAATCGGGCACCCAGAGCCGTTCGAAGAACAGCGAGGCAAAAATGGAATCCACTGCCTCGGCGTGCTCGGCAGGCACAAAATACATGCCCCAGTAAAATTCGCCGTCAAAGTCATACTGGCGGAAGGTGAACGTGCCGTCCTCGTAATAGGGCAGCTTCACATAGCTGTCCTTCGGCAGGCGGCCAAAGCGCACCTTCAGGAACTTGCAGCTGAAAATTTCATCCATGGTGGCGTCAAGGCCCGTCAGGTGATACAGCTGCTCTTTTGTCTGCTCGCACGAGGCAATGCGCGCATTCAGCTCTGCCATGCGCTGGCCGCGCTCGGCCACCTCTGCGGCAAATTTTTCCACCGTGCTTTGCACCTCGTCAAACGCAAAGGCGCGCTGCGGCGCTGTCTGCGTTTCCGGCGGCGCCTTGCCCAAATCTTTCAAAAGGCCCAGCGCCTGCGCCAGCAGGGGCTCGAACAGGTTTTCTTCCTCCTGGGCGGACTGCTGCGCCACGAACGCCTTTGCGTCGTCCGGGTCAAAGCAGGAGAGCCCCGCAAGCAGCTCCAGCGCGGCACGCGGCTCGCGCCCGTCGCCGTAGATGTTCACGTGCTCCATCTTTACCATGCCCATGCACAAATGCACCTCACTTTTTGCCTGCCCGCACGCGGGCGCGGCATCAGTATTTCAAAAACGCGGCAATGTCGTCCGGCGAAAGGCCGTAGCGCACGCCCTCGATGATGTTGATGATGTTGCTGCGCTCAATGTCGCAAAGCACCAGCAGCGCCGCCAGCACCGTGTGCGGCGTGGAAGAAAAATGAATCAGCCGCTCGGCGCTGCGCCGCAGCACGCGCTGCTCGCAGATTTCTGCGCTGCCCGCGCCGCCCTCACGCCGTTCGCCATACAGGGCGGCCGCGCGGGAGGCGTTGTACAGACGCAAAAATTCCGCCGTGTCGCGCGCAGCGGCAAGCTGTTCCATTTTGCGCTGGCTCAGCACGTTCCAATAGGGAAGCAGCAGGCGGCACAGCACGGCGGGCGTAAACTGCCCGGCAAAAAATGTTTTGGCGCGGTACAGCATGTCCAGGTTGTAAATTTCGGCCTGCTGCAAAAACAAAAGGCGGGTGTCTTTGGCGGCCGCGCCCTTTAAATCGCGCGAGATAAGCTGCAGCACCGTGCCGTAATAGTAGGTTTCAAACGCATGCTCGCAGGCCAAGTAATCCAGCGCCTCGCCCTGCGCCGGCAGCACGCTTTGCAGCACCTTTGCATAGGGCGTGCCCGCCAGCACCGGCAGGCACTGGGCAGGCGTTTGCGCTTTGGCCAGCGCCAGAAGGCTGAAGCTGGTTTTATCTGCCAGAAAGCCCGGCAGGTGCACAATATAATGATGGTGGAACCCCATCGAGAGCAGCCGCAGTTTGGTGAGCAGCTCGTCTATCTCGCAGCGCATCAGAAAATACGCCCCGAAATGCCCCTTGCGGAAAGAATAGCGCATCAGAGATTCGTACTTAAAAAAGATATCTTTGCGCAACGCCTCTTCCAGCTGCGCCCGGTGCAGGTTTGTTTGGGATACGCCCGCCAGGCATTTTTTAAAAGAGGGGTGTGCCTGCAGGGCCGCCGTCACCTCAATGACACTGCGCTTGCGCGCCAGCGCCTCATATTCGCTTTTTGTCAGCCGCCGCGCCGCAATGGCCTTGGCCTTCGGCACGATGGCAAGTGTGCTGAGCCCGTCCAGCATTTGCGGGGCCTCCCTTCTTGCCTATACAGGGCAGCGCATGCTTTTATGCCTCAAACATGCGTTGGCACAGCCCGTCCAGCCAGGCGTCGCGGTTTGCGTCAAAGCGGCCGTCCAGCGCATGCTTGGCGCGCAGAAATTCCTCATCCAGCGCTTTTGCCTGCGCCTGTTTTTCTTCGGCAAGGGCGGCATCCACCTGGGCCTTGCCCGCGGCCAGGCGCTTTTCATCGGCGGCGCAAATTTCTTCCGCCTGCTTTTGTGCATCGGCCACGGCCTGCGCTTTTGCCTGGCGTGCTTTGTCAATCATCTCGCGCGCCTTGCGGTCTGTCGCAAGCATCAATTCTACAAATTGCTCCATGGCAGAAAACACCTCCTGCTTTGCTTTTGGCCGGGCGGGGCGCCCCCTGCCCGGCCGCCTGCATTAATATCGGAATTTAGCATACTCTCTTCCCCGGGAAATATCAAGGGAAGCCTGCAGAAAATTTATGGGATGCAAAAGAGGGAATTGTGCATTTTTGAACGGTGTGCAAAGCCCGATACAGGTGCCCTGCCCGCTGCGCTTCAGCGCAAGGCCTGTGGCGCCATGTGCCAGCGCGCGGGAAAGCGCCAGCGTATCTGCAGCGGGCACCCATACCTGCGGGGTGCGCCGGGCACCGGGCGCGTACAAAAAAATGAAGTGCGGACGCAGCTCAAACAGCCCGCGCATGGCACACAGCACAAAGCCGGCGTCAAAATAGGCGCCCAGCAGCGCGGCACCCGTTTTGACGGGCAGTGCGGCCAGCACCCGCATCCCCTGCGGGGCGCGCCGGGCGGCATTTTTCAGAAGAAAGGCCAGCGGCGCGGCGCCGGTGCCGGGCAGGGCGGGCGGCAAAAGAAAAACGCCGCGCGCGCCGAACTGCCCGGCCAGCGCCCGGGCCTGCGGGCAGGGCGAAACAGCGCTGCACACCCCTAGAACAGCCTGCGGGGCGGCGCTGTGCCACGCAGCCCAAAATTCCACCCGTGCCCCGGGCGCGGCGGCCATGGGCGCCCAGCGCCCGTCGGCGCCCTGCCGGGCATACCAGCCCAGGCACGGCTGCAACTGCCCTGCGCACAAAACATCCATGTGATATGCTGTCATTCTCTGCTTCCCCCTAAAAGGCCGCGGCGCCATGGCTGGCACATTGTTTTGGCCTTTTTGCCATCTTATGCTTTTTTCGCCGCGGCTGTGCGGGCCCCTCTTCCTTTTTAGGGCGTAAACAGCTATAATAAAAAAGAAAAGCCGGGGCCCGGCGCAGAAGCTGCCCCGGAGTGGAATGACGGCCGCGGTTTGTGCGGCGGGGAGGTTTTGCATGAAAGGTCATGCCATGCTCATCCGCAAGCTGGTAATTGGCGCGATATGCATCCTGTTGGCGGCGGGGCTTACGCTTGTTTTAAAAGAAGTGCTGGACACGCAGGACCCGGAACAGGCGTTGCCCATTCTGGAGGTGCGGTGCAACGATGTGCCCATGCCGCCGGAATATCTTCTGCGCGCTGGCTACGAGTGGAACTTTTTTACCACAAAAGAGACAAAGACGCCCGTTGTCCCCAATGAAGAGATGGCCCTGATGCCGATGGAAGTGATGGCGCAGACGCCGGTGGTTGTGTCGTACAGCACACGCCCGAAAGAGCTGAAGCTGCAGCGCTGGGACGCCGCCACCGGGGAATATCTAGAGGTGACCACCACCACGCCGGGGCATTTCCAGGCGCCGGCCGTGGCGGGGCGCTATGTGTACCGTGTCACAGGCACATGGACATTTCGCGGCGAGATTCAGGATTATTTCTGCCTGCAGGTGACATAAGAAGTTATGCGCGGAAACTATAAAGGCGGCGCATGGGTATTCCCATGCGCCGCCTTTGCTGTTTCCGGGTGGGCGAATTATGCAGCGCCGCCGGGCGGGGCGTCCGTCAGGGCCAGCGTGGCCGCAAGGCTTCTGCGGTAGGCGCCCATGTGCGTCAGGGCCACAAACAGCAGGGCCATCACCCCGGCGGCCATCACCGTGTCGCTGAGGAAGTGCCGCCCCATCACCATGCGGCTGAGGGCCATGCCGGCCACATAGGCCCAGCACACCGCCCAGATTAAACCGCGCCGCCGGGCAAAGCGCACCGATACATCGCACACAATCAGCAGGGCGAAAATGCCGCAGGCCGAGGCGGTGTGGCCGGATGGAAAGCTGGTGCCGCCCTGCCCAAAGGGCCGCAGCCAGCTGGTAAAGCGGGAAAAATCGCCCGCGGCCAGCATGTCGTCAAAACGCGTGCGGGCCCAGACGAGTTTCAGCAGGCCGATGACGGCAAGTTCCACAATAAAATACACGGTGCCCCAAAAGCAGGCAAAGCGCAGGCGGCCAAGCCGGGCGGCGGAAACACATGCATAGCGCAAAGCCAGCGCCCCGCCCACGGCCAAAACCAGCCAAACGGCGCAGGTGAACAGCATGGGCACGGGCGCGCCGCGCCTGCGCAGCACGCTGAAAGAATGCGCGGCCAGCGCCGCGCAGCCGGCCAATGCCGCGGCGCCGCACAGCACGCGCCAGGGCGGGGCGATGCGCTGGTCCGCCGCGGCGCACAGCGCCAGCCCGGCGGCAGGCAGGTACAGCGGGTAATAGCCAAATGCCTCCATCAGAATGGCGGGCAGTGATGCCGGGGAATACAGGGCGTGATCCAGCGGAAGGTCCCACACGGCGCCGGCGGCCATCCCGGCGGCAAACAGCGCAAGGCCCGCCCAGAAGGCCGGCCTTGTAAAAGCGCGGCGCACCATGTTCATCCCTCCCGGCATTGCTTTTTTTTCATCATACCACAAAGCGGCCTTGCAGGCAAAGCGCAGGCGGTGTATCATAGTTTTACAAGTTAGCAATGCAGAAAGCGGAGGAAAAGGGTATGGAGTATCGTGTGTTGGGGAAAACCGGGCTGCGCGTATCGGCAGTGGGGTTCGGCGGCATCCCCATTCAGCGGCTGGACGCCCCGCGCACCCGTGTGCTGATGGAGGCGCTGGCTGCGCATGGCGTCAACTATATCGACACGGCGCGCGGCTACACCGTTTCAGAAGAATTTTTGGGACAGGCGCTGCAGGGCGGGTTGCGCGAAAAATTTATTTTGGCAAGCAAATCCATGGCGCGCACCTACCAGGCCATGGCGGCGGATATTGAGACGAGCCTGCGCAATTTGCGCACAGATTACATAGAAGTATATCAGATGCACAACCTGAAGCCGGAGGAATTCGGGCTGGCCTTTTCGCCGGACGGCGCGGCTGCGGCCATTCAGGATGCCATCCGGGCGGGCAAGGTGGGGCACATGGGGGCCACAGCGCATTCCGCGGCAGCTTTTGAAAAGCTGCTGGGTTATCCGCAGGTAGAGGCCATCATGTTCCCCTATAATATTGTAGAAAGCCAGGGCGAAGCGCTGATTGCCCGTGCGGCGCAGCAGAACGTGGGCTTCATTGCCATGAAGCCCATGGCGGGCGGCAACCTCACAGACGGCACGCTGGCGCTGCGCTATATTTTGCAAAACCCCGGCGTCACGCTGGCCATTCCCGGCATGGCCGAGGTGCCGGAAGTGGAGGAGAACGCCCGCGCGGCCGAAGCCCTTTCGCCGCTGACGCAGGCGGAACAGGAAAAGATAGCGGCCATTCGCAAAGAGCTCTCCGGCAATTTCTGCCGCCGCTGCGGCTACTGTGCGCCCTGCACCGTGGACATCGACATCCCCTCGTGCTTTTTGTTTGAGGGCTATTTGAAGCGGTATGACCTTGCGCAATGGGCCAAAGAACGCTACAGCGGCATGAAGGTGAAGGCGTCCGCCTGCATCGGCTGCGGCAAGTGCGAGGCGCGCTGCCCGTACGAGCTGCCCATTCGGGAAAAACTGAAAGCCGTCGCCGCGGCGTTTGGAGAATGAGTGATATGGAACAGGAAACAAATGGCTTTCGCCCGGCAAGGCTGTCGTGGGTGCTGGCGTTTGGCACGGGTGCCATGGTTGTTGCTATGCTTTTTCTGCTCTGGCTTCGGGCCGATTTACGCCATGTGGAGCAGATTGACACCCCGCAACCGCTGATGCCAGTAGAGATGGAGTATGCAGCTGGCGCTACAACGGGCGGTGGTGTGCTGCGCATAGAAGGGTTTGTGCGACAGAAGGGATTAGAACCTTCTGTGTTTGATTGTACAGTGGCACTAGTCTATGAGGATGGAACAGCGCTTGCATTGCCTACAAGGATGCTTTATTCGGGGCAATATCATATTTTCCCTGTAAGGCAAATTGCCTCCAGTGGGGTACTGGCCATTGCGGACCTTGCCGATTTGCCGGCCGGAACACCGGAAATCGTATTTTTGTGTAGGCATGATGGAATGGTGGCCAATGTTTACACGAATGTAATGGCCGAGGTGGAAAAAACAGCATGAAAAAAGAGTCAATATTCCAAAATAGGATTTTGTTGTTTGTCCCATTTCTGTTGTTGGCGATAGCCTATGCATGGAAGCAGGCGTCCTTCCCTGCTTATACTGGGGACGATGTGGCGTTTTTTGCTTATGCGTTGGACGATGGGAGCCTTTGGGAGTTCATTGTGCGCCGCTTTCAAACATGGACAAGCCGTGTTTTATGGGAGCCAATTACGGTGCTCATTTTACAAGGACCAATCGGCGTATTCCTATGGCGTGTAGGAAGCGTATTGTGTGTCGTGTTCCTGGCGTGGTTTACATTCCAAATGGCAAGTCGTGCCGGGAAAGCCAATCGTTTGCTTTTGGCATCCGCGAGTTGCGTGGCCGTTTATTACGTCCCGTGGAGTGTGCTGCAACAGACAGGAACGGTGTGCAGTTCTATGTTGTACCAATGGGCTGCAGCCGCTTGTGCGTTAGCGGCTTTGCCGCTTGTGCTTGAAAAGTACAGCTTTGGGCGGTGGGAACTAGCTATATGTGCTTTGGCATGTGTGTGGGGCGCCAATATGGAGCAATTGTGCGTGCTGATGCTCTTTTTACTAGGCGGTTACACATTATATGCTGCGAAAATGCGGTGTGGCAAACTGTGGTACGCGGCGGTGTGCACAGGGTTATGTGCTATAGAATTGGCTGTGCATCTGTTTTGTCCTGGCAACAGTGCGCGTGCTGCAAAAGAAGTGTGGACATGGTTTGGCGATTATGGAATGCTTAGTATTCCGCAGAAACTGGAAATTGCTTTCTCAGGCACTATGTATTGGACAGTAGGTTTGGGTGAAGTCTTCTGGGGCTGTGTTTATTTGCTTCTCGCCGTTCTTTGCATGAAAAACGGGCGCGGCTTTCTTCTGAAAGCCGTGGGCCTTGGCCCGCTTGTAATATGGCTCTTCACAGGCTTTATACCGAGGCATATCCCGTCTTTTCCACATTTATCCTTTCTTCTTACAACCTGGGGGATCATCACGATTGAAACGGTTCGAAATTTGATGGCTTATGTTCCGTTTTTGCTTTGGGCTGCTGCTTTTGCGATGCTGGTATGTACAGTATATATCATCATGGGGCATATGCCGCGCGCCTTGCTGGCAATAGGGCTTGTCTTAGGTGGCTTTGGCACTCGCCTTATGATGGGCTTTTCGCCCACGGTGTGGGCTTCGGAAGACAGAACTTTTCTCATTATGCATATTTGTATGGCTATGGTCGCGGTAATGTGCCTTGCGGTATGGCCTGTAAAACAGAAGATGAAACAGACCCAAAAGATGCAGTAAAATAAAAGCCTGCCGGAGAATTTCTCCGGCAGGCTTTTGTTTCAGGCAAAGGTCAGTCTATCACGGTTTGGGTGCGGCCAATGCCCACCACGGCGCTGGTAAGCTTTTTCCAGGAATTGCAGCCGCAGATGCCGTCTGCCGTGAGGCCCACCGAGCGCTGGAACGCCTTGAGGGCCGTTTCGGTATTGTTGCCGAAAATGCCGTCCAGCGTGCGGGTAGAGTACCCAAGCGCATTCAGCCCGTCCTGCAGAATGAGCACATAGGTGCTGCGGGAATTGCGGCGCACGGTGGGGTAGCCTACGCCAGAGCAGGCCGCGGTGCCATAGCGGCGGTCGAAGTGCACCCAGCGGGGCGTCATGCTGATGGGCTCTACATAGCCCCAGGCCTTGGTAGCCACAGCGGCGTCGCGGATGCGCACGCGCTCGGCGCTGGACACATTCTGCCCCACGTCAAACGAGACGCCCGCGTAGTGCTGGCTGGTGGTGCCGTGCCCGCCCTCCCAGATGCGCTTAAAGGCATAGCCGATATAAATGCCCTTGCCGTAGCGGCGGCGCGTGAGGTTCCAGGCTTCCATGGCGGCTACCGTTGTCCAAAGCGTCTGGCTGCCCGATGAGCCGCGGAACTCCCGCAGGCGCATAGTGTTGCCGTAAGAATAGGGCATGGGGTCGTTTTCGCTGAGGTTATACTTGTAAAATTTATTGGCATAGGCGTCGTATACAAGCACTTTTGCCATAGCTTATCCCTCCTCGTCTGCTGCGTCCATCAAATAGTACTGGTAGATGGCTTCATAGGTTGCTTTGTCTACAAGGCCGGTGGCGGGCAGGCCAAAGCCCTGCTGAAACAGCTGTACGGCGTAGACGGTCTGCTCGTCGAAAATGCCGGTGTCCGGCACAAAACCGGCAAAACAGTAGCGCGCGGCAATCGCGTTCATATAGCGCTGCAGGCGGCGCACCGAGATGCCGGCGGAACCCAGTGTCATCACATAGCCGGGGTACTCTCCCTCCGGCGTGTCGCCCTCGCCCGCGTCGGAAGCATAGGAAAGATAGACAATAACCAGGGCGTTCCATGTGGTTTCGTCCACTACGCCGGTTACGGGCAGGCCAAAGGCGCTTTGAAAGCTTTCCACCGCACGGGTGAGTTCGGGGCCGAACACGCCGTCCAGTGCCCCGATGGGGGTGATGTCGTCGAAGAACAGGCTGATGTAAGAGAGCAGGAACTGTACAAAACGCGTCATGTCGCCGTCCACGCCTTCTTTCAGCTCATAGCCGGGGTAGCGGAACACGCGGAAAGCCTGCACGGGGCCGTCCACTGTGCGCAGGGTGGTGATGCGGGCATAGATGCTGGCCCAGGTGTCCGGCCCCACCACGCCGTCTACCGGCAGGCCCATCAGCGTTTGATAGGCGCGCACGGCCTGTTCGGTGGCGCGGCCAAAGACGCCGTCAAACTGAATTTCCGGGATGCTGGGGTAATAGGCGCTGAGCAGGAACAGATAATACTGCACCTCTTTTACGCTGCGCCCGGTGGAGCCGACGCGCAGCGGCGAGCCGGGGTAAGTGCCCGGGCGCTCGCCCGGCCCAAGCAGGCCGTTGGCAATATCGGTATACACTTCATACAGTTTGTTCCAGGTGGCGCGGCCGATGATGCCGTCCACAGACAGGCCGTAAAACTGCTGGAAGGCGCGCACGGCGCGCTCGGTGGCCGCGCCGAAGACGCCGTCTGCCGTGATGGTGGGAATGGCGCTGTTCGAGCGCGAGATGATGCGCAGCCAGAACTGTGCACGCCGCACGGCGTCGCCGGTGCTGCCCACCGTCATGGCCGTGCCGGGATAAGTGCCCGCGTTGCCGCCTGCCTCCGGGGAATTGTCAGATTCCATGGACGCATACTCGTGGTAGATGGCGTCCCAGGTGCTTTGGCCCACAATGCCGTCCACCGTAAGGCCGTACAGGCGTTGAAACGCACGCACAGAGGCCTCGGTGCCCGCACCGAAAATGCCGTCCACGGCAAGGTCTGGAATGTCGTTGTATTCGCTCAGCTCGCTCAGCCAGAACTGGATTTGCTCCACATCTTCCCCGCGGCTGCCGCGGCGCAGCAGCGTGCCCGGCCAGGTGCCCGTGACAAGTTCGCCCGATGGCTTTTCGCCCTCGCTTGTCAGCTGGGCAAGTTTTTTCACTGCCACATAGATATAGCTGATTTTATACCAGGTGCTGCGCCCCACCACGCCGTCTTGGGTGAGGTTGAACTGCTTTTGAAATTTTTTTACCACAGCCTCGGTAGCTGTGCCGAAATTTCCGTCCACCGTCAGGGTGCCGAAAAACGGGTAATCTTGCGCGATGCGGTTCAGCTGGCGCTGAATAATGCGCACATATTTTCCGCTGGAACCCACGCGCAGCGGCGTGCCAGGGTAGCTGTCGCGGATGTCCTGGATGTTCTGCGTGCGCACAATTTCAATGTCGTTGCCGTAATAATAGCGCAGGATAGAAAGCGCGTTGCGCCCCTGTTCGGCCAGCGTCACGGTGCCCCACTGCTTCATGCCCTTGCAGCTCACCTGCTTGCCATCGCAGTATTCGGCGTAATAGGGGTTGATGGTGCCCGTTTTGCGGATGTAGGTGTTGAAGATGTCATCGGTGATGCGAATCATCACATCGAACACCGTGCGGCCGTGTACATAATACTGGTCGTAACTGGTGGAGTTGGTGATATCGAACGAATAGCCCTTGCTTTTGTACCACTCGGTATAAATGCGGTTCAGCGCAATGCTGATCTGCGCATGGATATTGGCGCGCAGCGATTCCTCCGGCCAGGTGGGGTAGATTTCGCTGGAGGCGACATTGGCGATATAATCGCGGAACGAAACGGTTACATTGCGTGCGCTGGCAGCGGGCTTACCCAGATGGACGGTGATTTTTTCGGGGATGATGGGCGCCTCCAGAATGCGCGGCGCCGCGCACTCGGCCGCAGGCATGGGGGCGCTGCCGCCATCACCTGCCCACAGCGGGTGCGGGGGAATTACAGTGTCGTCTGGCTCCATATTCAGGCCAATGGCGCGTTCGTCTTCGCCAAAGGGGATCATGGCCAGTTCGGCCACGGCTGTCTCACCGTCAAAAATCTGCACGCCTGCAATGCGCACCGTTTCATAGCCATCGTGCTCTGCCACCAGGTCGTATACGCCATAGGGGCGCTGGGTGTTGGCCTCGTCCAGGGAAAGGCTGCGGGGCGGGCATGCCAGCGGCAGGGCGGAAAACAGGCCGTCCTCGCCGGTCTCGGCCGTCCATTTTGTGCCGTCCTCCCCTGTGAGGGTAAGGCGCACGCCCGCCACGGGCAGAGCGTTCCGGGCGGAATAGCTGCGCGCAGTGAAAAGGCCCGTGCCGGTATCCGCAGCGCGCGTGGTGTTTGAAAATGTGTTTGCCATGCAAATTCTCCTCTCTGGGGCATGTGGGCGCGGCCACTTTCCGGCAGGGCACGCGCCGTGCGCCCTTGTGGCAGTCTATTCACCAGTGGCCTGCGCGGCCACCCTTGTGCGGGCTTTCTTTTTTGCGCGTTTTGTACTATACTGTAGCTAAAAGTTGTAAAGCCGGGGCAAAGGAGTGGGCGGGATGGAGTATTTGCTGGAAAACGAATTTTTGCAGGCGGTGGTGGCCTCCCAGGGGGCCGAGCTTGTCAGCGTTAGGGAAAAGGCCACCGGGCGCGAGCTGATGTGGCGGGGCGATGCCGCCGTATGGGGGCGCCATGCGCCCATTCTGTTCCCCTATTGCGGGCGGCTGCGGGGCGGCGCGTTTACACACCGCGGCGTGCGCTATGAGGGCGGCCAGCACGGCTTTGCGCGCGATATGGAACATGCCCTGGTGGAAAAGGGCGAAGCGCACGTTTCCCTGTGCCTGGAGGCCAATGTGCTCACCATGGAAAAGTTTCCGTTTGCGTTCCGCCTTTCCAGCACCTATACGCTGCAGGGCACCAGCGTGGTGCACCGTGTGCAGGTGGAAAACCAAAGCGGCGAGGTGATGCCGTTTTCCCTGGGCTATCACCCCGGCTTTGCCTGCCCGTTTGACGCGGCGCACGGCACGCAGGATTATGTGCTGCGCTTCGACGTGCCGCAGACGCCTGCGGTGGTGGAGGTGGACGAGGCCACCGGCCTTGTGACGGGTGGCACCCACACCTTGTTTGAAAACGGCACGGACATTCCTTTGACCGACCATTTGTTCGACCATGACAGCATCTGTATGACAAACCTGACGGCCCGTTCGCTCAGCCTGGTGGAGGCCGGCACCGGCCGCGGTGTCTCGGTGGATATCACGGGCTTTCCCTATGTGCTGGTGTGGAGCGTGAAGGGCCCGGTGCAGTTTGTGTGCATCGAGCCCTGGCACGGCCTGCCGGATGCGGCCAATGCCACGGGCGAATGGCTGGAAAAGCCGGCCACCGTGCGCCTGGCGCCCGACGAAAGCTGGGGCACGCAGCTTTGCATGACATTTCATCTTTAAACAAAAACCGGGGCCCTGCCTTAGCAGGGCCCCGGGTTTTTCAAATCAGTTCGCACAGGATGCTGTTCTGCAGCAGCATGCCCTGCGGCAGAAGGCGAAGCACATCGCCGTCAAAGGCAGCAAGGCCGTGGCTGCACAGCGTTTGCAGGAAGGCCATTTGCTTTTGGGTGAAGCCCCGGCCCCATTTCCGCTTCAGCGCGCGCAGGGAAAGGCCCGACGAAAGCCTCAGCTGCAGCATGATATAATCTTCCCGCGTGCAGGCGCCGTCCTGCTGATAGGCCGCGGGCCCGGAAAGGAACTGCGCCGTGCCCTGCGGGCAGAAAAAACGCCTGCCGCCAAGGCAGCTGTGGGCGTGCGGGCCAAGGCCCAAATAGTGCTGGCAGTTCCAATACAAAAGGTTGTGGCGGCTCTCATAGCCCGGCTTTGCAAAATTTGAAATTTCATACTGCGCAAACCCGCGCGCGCCCAGCGCCTGAACGCAGGCAAGGTAGAAATCTGCGGCCTCGTCTTCACCCGGCAGGTGCGCGGGCGAGGCCTTGCCCCAGGGGGTGCCGGGCTCCAGCTTCAGAAGGTAACACGAGATGTGCGTGCAGCCGCCGCTGTCCAAAAGCTCCAGCGTGGCGTCCAGCTCTTTTTGCGTATAGCCGGGCAGGGCCAGCATCACGTCGCCCGACAGGTTGGTAAAGCCCGCCTCTTGTGCCCAAAGCAGCGCCTGGCGGGCCTGGGCGGCGGTGTGCGGGCGCCCCATGCGGCGCAGGCTTTCATCCAGGGCCGTTTGCACGCCCAGGGAAAGGCGGTTTGCGCCCGCGGCGAAAAAGCCGCGCAGCAAAGCGGGCGTCAGCGTCTCGGGGTTTGCCTCCAGCGTAATCTCCGCCCCGGCGCGGGGCTGTGCCGCATCAATCAGCTGTGCAAGCTGGGCCGGGCGCAGCAGGCTGGGCGTGCCGCCGCCGAAATACAGGGTGTCCGGCGCACCCGGAAGCTGCCAGCGCAGGCGGGCCAGCTCGCGCAGAAGGGCGTCTACATACGCCTGCGGCACCTGTGCGCTTCCGCCAAGGGAATAAAAATCGCAGTAGCGGCATTTGGAAAGGCAGTACGGAATATGGAAATAGATGCCCTGCACCATGGCCCCCCCTCTCTGTGCGGCCCTTTGCGGTGCGGGGCCGGCAGGTCTCTTTGAAAAACATAGTACCACAAACGCCCCGGCTGCGCCAGAGGCGTTTTCCTTGACACAGGGGGCTTTTCAGGGTAAGCTAATACTATATGTGAAAACGCCGTTTTGCGCGGCAGGAAAAGAGGAAACAGGAATATGAAGCGAGTCGTCATCATCGGCGCCGGGCCCGCCGGGCTGACGGCAGCCAAAGAGCTGCTGGCAGGCAATGAGCCATACGACATCACCATTCTGGAAGAGAGCAATGAGATAGGCGGCATCTCCCGCACGGTGCGTTACGAGGGGAACCGCATGGACATTGGCGGGCACCGCTTCTTTTCGAAAAGCGACGAGATTATGCAGCGCTGGGCGCAGTGGATGCCCCTGCAGGGTGCGCCCAGCTTTGACGATGCCAAGCTGGGCCGCGAAAAACCGCTGGCACAGGGCGGGCCAGACCCGGAGAAGGAAGACCGCGTGATGCTGGTGCGCGACCGCGTTTCCCGCATTTATTACGGCAACCACTTCTTCGATTACCCCATCAGCATGAAGTGGGAAACCATCCGCAACATGGGCTTTGCCACCACAATGAAAGCGGGCTTCAGCTATTTGAAGGCCATGGTGGCCAAAAGGCCGGAGACGAACCTGGAAAACTTCTATATCAACCGCTTTGGCAAGGTGCTGTACAGCATGTTCTTTGAGGGCTACACCGAAAAGCTGTGGGGCCGCCACCCCAGCGAAATTGCGGCAGATTGGGGCGCCCAGCGTGTGAAGGGGCTTTCTATTCTGAGCCTTTTGAAAAACATGCTGCCCAAGGGCAAAAACGCCGAGGTGGAGACAAGCCTGATTGAACAGTTCTGGTACCCGAAGTTTGGCCCCGGCCAGCTTTGGGAGACGCTTGCGGCAGACGTGCAGGCGCAGGGGGCAAAGCTGCAGTTTGGCCACAGCGTCAAGCGCATTGTGTGCGAGGGCGGCAGGGTGAAGGCCGTGGTGTGTGACACACCGCAGGGCGAACAGACGCTGGAGGGGGATATTTTCATCTCCTCGATGCCGGTGAAAGACCTTGTGCTGGGCATGGAAGCCGCCGCGCCCGCGCGCATTCGCGAGCTGGCTGCCGGCCTGCCCTACCGCGACTTTGTCACCGTGGGGCTTTTGGTGCCCCGCCTTGGCCTGAAAAATGAGACGGCGATGAAAACGCTGGGCAACATTGTGCCCGATTGCTGGATTTATGTGCAGGACCCGCGTGTGAAGCTGGGCCGCATCCAGATTTTCAACAACTGGTCCCCTTATATGGTGAAAGACCCGGAGCACACCGTGTGGATTGGCCTTGAATATTTCTGCGCCGAGGGCGACAGCTTCTGGAACATGCCGGAAGAGGAGTGCACCGCCTTTGCCGTTTCGGAGCTGGAGAAGATGGGCGTGGTGCAAAAGGGCGATGTGCTGGCCTCGCACCGCGAGCGTGTGAAAAAGGCCTACCCCGCCTATTTCGACACCTACGAGCACATGGATGAAATTGTGTCGTTCCTGAACGGCTTTGAAAACCTGTACTGTGTGGGCCGCAACGGCCAGCACCGCTATAACAACATGGATCATTCCATGCTTACCGCCATCCGCGCGGCCGAGGCCATTGGCAAAGGCGGGGAAGGCAAACAGGCCATTTGGAATGTGAACACGGAAAAAAGCTATCACGAATCGAAAGCGTGAGGCCAGAATGCCCAAAGGCCCCGCAGGGGAAAAGCCTGCGGGGCCTGTTGCTTTTTGCGGGCACAGCCGTGGACGAAAGGGGGAGATGCAGCATGCTTGCCTTGCTTCTGGCGCCTGTCTATCTGGTGCTGAACGCCTATCTGGCGCGCTGGCTTTTGCGCTGGATGGCTGCATGCACCCACTGGTTCAAAAAGAAGTGGGCCGTGGGGTGCATCATGGCGTTCTATATTTTTGTTTCGCTTTCGCCGCTCACAGGGTTTCTGATTGCACAGGGCCCGGTGCACCGCTTTTTGAAGCTGCTGGGCAATTACTGGCTGGGCACGCTGGCGTATATTCTGCTTACCGTGCTGGTGCTGGATGCAGTGCGCCTGATATGGAAGCGCACCCGGTGGGGGGCAAAGGGGCTGCGCCACCCGCGGCGCGCGTTTGTGGCTGCGGGCGGGTTTGTCATTTTGTTTGTGGCAGGCATCAGCGCCTGGGGCATTTTGCATGCGCAGAACGTGGTGCTGCGCGAAGAGACCGTTACGGTGCACAAGGCGTGCGCTGCCGCCCGGCAGGGCGAGCTGCGCATTGCCCTTGTATCCGATTTGCACCTTGGCTACAATGTGGGCGCGGCACAGGTGCGGCGCGTGGTGGAAACGGTCAACGAAACACAGCCGGACGTGGTGGTGCTGGCGGGCGATGTGTTTGACAACGAATATGCCGCCGTGTATCAGCCCGAGAAGATAGCCGCCCTGCTGCGGGGCATTCGCAGCCGCTTTGGCGTGTATGCCTGCTGGGGCAACCATGATGTGAGCGAGCGGCTTTTGGCGGGCTTTTCTTTCACGGCGGAAAACCCGGCCGCCGAGGACGAGGCCTACCGTGCGTTTTTTCAAAATGCAGGGGTGCAGCTTTTGGAGGACGAGAGCGTGTTGGTGGAAAACGCCTTTTACCTTGTGGGCCGGCAAGACCCGCAGCGCCAGGAAAAGCTGGGGCAAAGCAGGCTTTCCCCGGCGCAGCTTTTGGCCGGGCTGGACGCCGAAAAGCCTGTTTTCGTCATAGACCATCAGCCCCGCCAGCTGGAAGAGCTGGCCGCCGCAGGGGCGGACCTGGCTTTGTCCGGCCACACGCACAACGGCCAGATGTTTCCGGGCAACCTGCTAATCCGCCTGGCCTGGAAAAACCCGGCCGGCGTTTTGCAGGTGGGGGATATGACTTCCTGCGTTACGCAGGGCGCAGGCGTTTGGGGCCCAGCCATGCGCGTGGGCACAGACAGCGAAGTAATGCTGCTTCATGTGCGCTTTGCACCGTGAGGCCAGGCAAAGTAAGGGGGAATTAGAAATGTGGCAGCCAAAACAGTGGAAAAAAGCCGCCCGGCACACGCTGAAAGCAAATTACGGCCGCATTGTGGCCGTGTGCGTGCTGGTTGGCATTTTGGTGGGAGGGCTTAGCCTTTCGCCCGTGCATTCCGGGCCGGCGCCCGGGCAGGACGGCCAGGCCCAGGCCGGGTATGCGGCCGGAAAAAGCAACATGCAGATTTTGGAAGAGTTTTTGGAGAATACCTCTGCCGGGCAGGCGCTGCAGCGGGCACAGGCCAGCCCCGATGGGGGCCGGGGTGTGCTGAGCAAGCTGGTTAACAACATCACTGCCTCCGGGTCTTTTCTGTTCGGCGCGCTGAACGCCGTGAACCAGATGGCTTTTCAGGGGCGCTTCGGCGCCGGCATCGTCATTGCCTTCGGGGCGCTGCTCACGTTCTGCTGGTGGGTGTTTGTGGGCGGTGTGCTGCCGGTGGGCGAGCGGCGCTTTTTTCTGGAGAGCCGGGCATATCGCGGCACGCGCTTCCACCGCGTGTTTTTGCCCTACCGCGTGCATTGCACGCGCCACACGGCCTTTGTGATGCTGGTAAGGGATGCAAAACTTTGCCTGTGGGCGCTTACCGTGGTGGGCCTGCCGGTGAAGCTGTATTCTTACCTGATGGTGCCCTATATCCTTGCCGAAAACCCCTCCACACCCTGCCGCGAGGCCTTTCGCCTTTCCAGCAGCATGATGAAGGGCTATAAGTGGCGCTGCTTTTTGCTGGACCTCTCCTTCCTGGGCTGGTATCTGCTTAACATTCTGACGCTTGGCGCGCTGGATGTTCTGTTTACCTCGCCTTACCGCAAGGCCGTGTATGCAGAGGCCTATATGGCGCTGCGGCAGGAGGCCAAGCGCCGCCAGGCGCCCGGCGCACAGTGGATGTGCGACACCGCGCTGGAGGCCGCGCCCTGTCAGGGCGAATACCCGGCAGAGCAATACCTTCTGCCCGAGGCGGAGGGCCGGCGCTGGCTGAAGGTGGATTATCACTGCCGCTATTCGCTGCAGACGCTGATTCTGCTGTTTTTTACCTTTTCGTTCATCGGCTGGGTGTGGGAAGTGAGCCTGCACCTGTTTGGCAGCGGCGTGTTTGTAAACCGCGGCGTGCTGCACGGGCCGTGGCTGCCCATTTACGGCACGGGCGGCGTGCTTTTGCTGGTGCTGCTGAAAAAGGTGCGCGACAACCCGCTTGCCACCTTCCTTTTGGGCATGGTGGTGTGCGGCGTGGTGGAATATTCCACCGCCTGGTACCTGGAGACATTCAAGCACACCAAATGGTGGGATTACACCGGCTATTTCCTCAATTTGCACGGGCGCATCTGTGCCGAGGGGCTTTTGGTGTTCGGCCTAGGCGGCTGCATGTTCATCTATGTGCTGGGCCCGCTGCTGAACAACCTGTATACAAAGGTGCCGGCGCGCGTGAAAAACAGGCTGTGCGCTGTGCTGCTGGCTGTGTTTTTGGTAGATTTCGCCTATTCCTCCTTTGTGCCGAATACGGGCGAGGGCATCACCGATTACCCCGCGCCCTCTTTGCCGCCGGCGCAGGAATAAAACAAAAAAGCGTGCTTCCCGGCCAAAACCGGGAAGCACGCCTTTTTATTTTCTGTTTCCCAAAATGCCCAAAGCGGCACGTGGGGCAGGGGCTCAATAGGCTTTGCCCCACACCACCATAGCCTTGGCGGGCTTGCCGCAGCAGGGGCACACATCCGCCAGATGCTCCTGCTCAAAGGGCATGCAGCGGCTGGAAAGGCCGGCCTTTTCCTTCATCATGTCCTCGCAGGCCTCGTCGCCGCACCACATCGTTTTGATATAGCCGCTTTCGCGGGTGGCAATGTCCACCACCTCGTCCATGGTTGTGGCCGAGAAGGTGCGCGCGGCGCGGTTTTCCTGCGCTCGGGCATACAGGGCCTTGCCCACAGCCTGCAACTGCTGGGGAATGACGGTTTCCAATTCTTCCAGCGGGGTGAACAGCTTTTCGCGGTCTGTGCGGCGCACCAGCACACACTGGCCTTTTTCAATGTCTTTGGGCCCTATTTCCAGGCGCAGGGGCACGCCCTTCATCTCCCACTGGGCAAATTTCCAGCCGGGGGAATTGTCCGACGCATCCAGCTTCACGCGGCAGAACTTGGCAAGGCGCGCGCGCAGCTCTTCGGCCTTTTCCATCACGCCGGGCTTGTGCGCGGCCACCGGCACAATCACCACCTGGTACGGCGCCACGGCCGGGGGCAGAATCAGCCCCTCGTCGTCCCCGTGCGTCATGATGATGGCGCCCACCAGGCGGGTGGAAACGCCCCACGACGTCTGGAAGGGGAACTGCAGCTTGTTGTCGCGCCCGGTGAACTGCACGCCAAACGCGCGCGAGAACCCGTCGCCGAAATAGTGGCTGGTGCCGCTTTGCAGGGCCTTGCCGTCGTGCATCATGGCCTCGATGGTGTAGGTGGCCTCGGCGCCTGCAAATTTTTCGCTGTCTGTCTTTTTGCCCTTCAGCACGGGGATGTTCAGCTCTTCCTCACAGAAAGAGGCATAGGTGTTCAGCTGCTGCTCTGTCTCGGCAATGGCCTCTTCGGCCGTCTCGTGGATGGTGTGCCCCTCCTGCCACCAGAACTCGCGGCTGCGCAAAAACGGGCGCGTGGTCTTTTCCCAGCGCACCACGCTGCACCACTGGTTATACTTCATGGGCAGGTCGCGCCAAGAGTGCAGCACATGCGCAAAGTGGTCGCAGAACAGCGTCTCGGACGTGGGGCGCACGCACAGGCGGTCTTCCAGTTTTTCCGAGCCGCCCATCGTCACCCACGCCACCTCGGGCGCAAAGCCCTCTACATGGTCTTTTTCCTTTTGCAGCAGGCTCTCTGGAATAAACAGCGGCATGGCCACGTTTTCATGGCCGGTTTCTTTAAAGCGCTTGTCCAGCAGGTGCATGATGTTTTCCCAAATGGCATAGCCGTATGGGCGCAAAATCACGCAGCCCTTCACGGCCGAGTAGTCCACCAATTCTGCCTTCAGGCAGATGTCGGTATACCACTGGGCGAAGTCCTCGTTGATGGGGGTAATGGCTTCCACCATTTTTTTGTTCTCGCTCATACGGCATCTCCTCACAGAAAGTTTTCAAAGCACGCGGCGGCCCGGCAACCGTGCCGGCGCGCGGATAATAAAAGCCCCCAAGGTTTGGGGGCTTTAAAAGCAAACCGGAAACTCAGGTGTTTTCTTCGATGTAGCGCACAACGTCGCCGACGGTGTGAAAATCTTCGATTTTGTCGTCCGGCATTTCCAGGCCGAACTCATCTTCCAGCGTCATGGACAGGTCTACAATATCGAGGCTGTCTGCATCGAAGTCTTCGAGGAGGTTCGAATCCATCGTAACACGATCCTCGTCAAGATCGAGCTGGTCGCAGATGATCTCACGCACGCGTTCAAAAACCACTTCTTTTCTCCCTCCCATATGCGCTGCACGGGCCCTTCTGGCGGCCCGGGCGGCGAAATATCTACTACATTTTATATCGGTGTTTCTGTGCTTGTCAAGCGGAAAATAAAAAATACTGCGCAGGAACAGGCAAGGCCGCCCGCACCGCGTAAAACGGGGCACTTTTCCATGGAATTTACACAAAAATTTCAACGGATTTTCAGCATATGGGCGTATCATAAACGCACAGCAAGGGGGTTGCGCCGGTGAAGATTTTGATTATAGAGGACGAGCGCCTGCTGGCCCAATCGCTGCAGCTGGCCCTGCAGCGCAGGGGCTTTCAGGTGGAACTTGCCCACGATGGAGAGACAGGCGCGGCCTATGCGGATACGGGCGTTTACGATTTGCTGGTTTTAGACGTGATGATGCCCGGCATGGACGGCTATACCCTGGCGCGCCATGTGCGCAGCCGGCACGGCGCGGTGCCCATTTTGATGCTGACGGCAAGGTCCAGCGTGTCGGACAGGGTGGAAGGGCTGAACGCCGGGGCAGATTATTACCTGACAAAGCCGTTCGATATGCAGGAGCTGTTTGCCTGCATCCACGCGTTGCTGCGGCGCCAGGGCGGGCAGGTAAACACGCTTGTGTTCGGCAACACAGGGCTGGACCTGGACGCGCACGCGCTTTGCTGCGGCGGGAAGATTATGCGCCTTTCCGCCAAAGAGTTCGACGTGATGCGCCTTTTGCTGCAGGCGGGGGAAAAGAACGTCCCCAAGGAAGTGCTTTTGGCCCGCGTTTGGGGCTATGAGACAAGCGCGGTGGAAAACAATGTGGAAGTGTATGTGGGTTTTCTGCGCAAGAAGCTGAAGGCCCTTGGCTCAAACGTGGCCATTGCCGCCGTCCGGCGGGTGGGGTATCATCTGGAGGTGGGCAAGGCGTGATCCGGCGGCTGCGCTTGAAATTTATCTGTGTCAATATGGCCATTGTTTTGGTGATGATGGCCCTTATGACGGTGGCCGTGCTGTACTTTACCCAGCGCAGCCTTGCGCGCGAAAGCCTGCACGCCATGCAGCAAATTGCCATGGACCCGCTTCGCCCGCAGGCGCCCGGCGAGGCGGCCGACGGGGTGCGCCTGCCCTATTTTGTTTTGGAGGTAGACGAAACAGGGGCTGTGCACGCGGCCGGCGGCGGATATTACGATTTGTCCGACACGGGCTTTCTGGCGCAGGCTGCGGCGCAAATTGAAGCCGAAGGGGCGCAAAGCGGCGTTTTGCGTGCCTATGGCCTGCGGTTTCTGCGGGCAGAGACGCCGCACGGCAAATATATTGTGTTTGCCGATATGTCGCACGAGCACAGCACATTAAGCGGCCTTCTGCGCACCTGCCTGCGCATTTCGCTGGCCGGCGGCCTGGTTTTTCTGGCCATCAGCACGCTGCTGGCGCACCTGGCGGTGCGCCCTGTGGAAGAGGCGTGGGCACAGCAAAAACAGTTTGTGGCCGACGCCTCGCACGAGCTGAAAACGCCGCTGACGGTTCTGCTGGCCAATGCAGAGCTGATGTGCGCAGAGGGCAGCACCCCATGCGAGCAGCAGGCGCTGGCGCGCGGCACCCTGGCGGCCGCGCGGCGGATGCGCAGCCTGGTGGAAAAGCTGCTGGAGCTGGCACGGGCCGACGGCGGCGTGCTGGAGCCCGCGCGCACCCGGCTGGATTGGGCCCAGGAAACGAACGAGGCGCTTTTGCCCTTTGAGCCCCTTTGTTTCGAAAAGGGCCTTGTGCTGGACACCCGGTTGGATGCGGGCATTTTTGTGCGCGGCGACGCCGCTTTGCTTCAGCAGCTGGCCGCAATTCTGCTGGACAACGCGTGCAAATATTCTTCGCCCGGCACGGTGGTGCGCGTGGTGCTGAAGCGGCGCGGAAAGCGCCGCGCCGTGTTGAGCGTGGCAAACTGGGGGCAGCCCATCCCCGCGAAAGAGCTTGCGAATATCTTCAAGCGCTTTTACCGCATGGACGCCGCCCGAAGCCAAAGCGAGGGCCATGGCCTGGGCCTTTCCATTGCGCAGCAAATTGTCCGCCGGCACGGCGGAAAAATTTGGGCCGAAAGCGAAAACGGGCAAAACACCTTTTATGCAGAGCTGCCCTGCACTGTAAAATAAGCCACCCGCCCCGCGGTTGGCTTTTCTTTTTTGCGCTGCGCGCCTGCACGCCGCGCGGCGGCCCCTGCCCTGCCCAAAGCTGTTTCAGCAAATTTTCACAAATGGAGGGCCTTTTTTCAGCTTGGCTTCAGCATGGCGTGCTACAGTAAAAAAGGCGGATGCGCCGCGCAAAGCCGTGCACGGGCCCGCCGGGGGAGGCAGGATATGATAACAGTAGAACATCTAACCAAAAAATACGGCGAATTCACTGCGGTGGACGATATCTCGTTCACCCTGGAAAACGGGCACATCTATGGCTTTCTGGGGCCCAACGGCGCCGGAAAATCCACCACCATGAATATCATGGCCGGCTGCCTTGCCGCCACAAGCGGCGAAGTGCACATTGACGGGTATGACATTTGCGAAGAGGAAAAGCAGGCGAAAAAGCGCATTGGCTATTTGCCGGAGGTGCCGCCGCTTTACCCGGATGAAACGCCGCAGGAGTATTTGAATTTTGTGGCGCAGGCAAAGGGCATCCCGGCCAGGCAGGCTGCGCAGGAGGTGCAGCGCGTTATGCAGGAGGCGGGCATCGGCAGCATGTCGGGCAGGCTGATCCGCCATCTGTCCAAGGGCTACCGGCAGCGCGTGGGTATTGCGCAGGCCCTGCTGGGTGCCCCGCAGTATATCATTTTGGATGAGCCCACCGTAGGGCTGGACCCCTTGCAGATTATTGAAATACGCGACCTCATCCGCCAGCTGGGGGAAAAGCACACGGTCATTTTAAGCTCGCACATCCTCTCGGAGGTGCAGGCCATTTGCGAAAGCGTGCTGATTATTGCGCACGGCAGGCTGGTGGCCTTTGACACCCCGCAAAACCTGGAAAAGGCCATTGCGCCCAACCGGTTGGAGCTGTGTGCCGACGCGCAGGAAGCAGAGCTGCGCGCCATTCTGGCACAGGTGCCCGCCGTGGCGGGGGTGGAGGCACAGCCCTGGCAGAATGGATGCCGGGCCGTTTTGACGCTGGACACCGCCGCCCTGCACGAGGAATGCCGCAACATCTTTTTTGCCTTTGCCCGCGCGGGCAAGGCCATTGTGCAAATGACGCCCGTAAAGGCAGACCTTGAAAATATTTTTATTGAGCTGACGGAAAGCGACCAGCCCGAGGGGCAGCCGCAGGCCAGCACACCGGGAAAGGAGGAGCCGCAGGATGAAAGCCGTGTTGAAGCATGAGTTTTCGCTGTATTTCCATGGCATGACGGCCTATGTGGTTGGCGCGGCTTTGCTGGAGTTTATTGGCATTGGCGCCATGCTGTACAACATCAACAGCGCTGTGGCGAATTTTGAATATGCGCTGGGCAGCTTTTGCATTGGGTTTGTGGCGCTGGTGCCGGTGTTGACCATGCGCAGCATTGCCGAAGAAAAGCGGCAGAAGACAGACCAGCTTTTGTATCTGCTTCCCATTTCTTCCACAGAGGTAGTGGCGGGCAAATACCTTGCCATGGTGTTTGTGTTTGCGTTGCCCATGGCGCTGGCCTGCGTGTACCCGTTTGTGTTTTCCATGTTTGGCGATGTCTACCTTCCCACCTCTTACGGGGCGCTGGCGGCCTTTGTGTTTTTGGGCATGGCGCTAATCAGCATTGGCATGTTCATCTCGTCCCTCACAGAATCGCAGGGCATGGCGGCCGGGCTGTGCGTGGCAGTTATGCTGCTGTGTTATTACAGCGCCACCCTGGCCGATTACATTGCCTCCACCGCCTTCAACGTGGTGGCCTTGGCGGTGCTCAGCATTCTGCTGGCCGTGGTGGTGCGCTGGCTGACCAAATCGGATTACGCGGGCATTGCCACAGCGCTGCTGTGCCTGGCGGCGCTGGTTGCCCTGTGGCTCATCAGCCCCGACACGCTGGAGACGCTTTTGCCGGACCTGATGAGCGAGCTTTCGCTTTTCGAGCGCTTTTACACCTTTGTAAACGGCGTGTTCGACGTGACGGCCATTGTATATTACGCAAGTGTGACAGTGTTTTTCCTGTTCCTCTGTGTACAGTCTTTAGAAAAGAAGAGGTATAACGGATGAAGAACAAATGGAACAAGGCAAGGCTGAAAGAATACCTTGCAGGCAACAAGGCGGCCCTGCACACGCGCTCGGCCCGGGCGGGGGGTTACAGCTTTGTGCTGAGCCTGATTGTGCTTGCCATTCTGGTGGCCGTTAATGTGCTGGCGCAGGCGCTGCCCACCAAGTGGACGCAGTTTGACATTTCCGCCGCGCAGCTGTATTCGCTTACGTCAGACACCAAAGCGGTGGTTACCAACCTGCAGCAGGACGTGACCATTTACTGGATTACGCAGGCCGGCGAGGAAGATTTGGTGGTGGAAAAACTGCTGCAGCGCTACAGCGAGCTTTCCGGCCATATTACGGTGGTGAAAAAGAACCCGGATATCTACCCCACCTTTGCCCAGCAGTATACCTCAGACACCGTGTACAACAACTCTCTGGTGGTGGAATGCGGGGAAAAATACCGCTACATCGGCTATGAGGACATTTACCAGTACGACGCCATGAGCTATTACACAACGGGCTCTGCCTCGTCTTCGTTCGACGGCGAGGGCGCCGTCACGTCGGCCATCAGCTATGTGGTAAGCGAAGAGCTGCCGCAGATATACCTGCTTACCGGCCACGGCGAGGCCGAACTGTCTGAAACCTTTGCCGCCGAGCTGGAGCGCAGCAATATGGAGACAGCCGAGCTTTCGCTTTTGAATGTGGACGAGATTCCGCAGGATTGCGACGCCATTCTCATCAACGCCCCCACCAGCGACATCTCGCAGGAAGAGCAGGCAATGCTGCAGGAATACCTGCAGGGCGGCGGGCGCCTTCTGGTGCTCTCGGGCCCGCAGCAGGAAACCGAACTCACCAACCTGTACGCTATTTTGGAAGGGTACGGCGTGTCGGCCGCGCAGGGCATTGTGGTGGATACCGACCGCGAACACTATGCCTTCAGCGCGCCGTATATCCTGATGCCAGAGCTGGGCTCTTCAGACATCACCGCGCCGCTGGAAGAAAGCGGGCACCATGTAATTGTGCCCATTGCCCAGGGGCTTACCACATCGGAAGAGGCGGCCGGGGCCACGGTGACGCCCCTGCTGGAGACATCCAGCGACGCCTTCTCGAAAATTTCCGGTTACGGCATGACCACTTATGAAGAGGAGGACGGCGACATTGGCGGCCCGTTTGCGCTGGCCGTGTCGGTAGAGGATGCATCCGCAGGCGGAAAGCTGGTTTGGGTGGCAAGCGATTATTTGCTGGACGATTTGTACAACTCTTATTCCTCTGGCGCCAACCTCGATTTTGCCATGAACTCCCTCTCGTGGATGATGGGCCAGCAGGATGCAATTTCCATCCGAAGCAAATCGCTGGATTATAACTACCTCACCATCAGTGCCGGCGCAGCCACTGCGCTGAAAGTGTTTATGATTGGCGTTGTGCCGCTGGCGTACCTGCTGGTAGGGGTGGATGAAGTGCTGCGCAGGAGGAAAATGGCATGAAACGAAAAAAAACACTGCTGCTGATGCTGGGCGTGCTGGCCGGCTTGTGCGTGGCCATTGCGGCCGTGCTGGGGCTGGAAAAGCACATCGACAGCATCAACGCCGTCAACGAAGAAATCATCAGCCTGGCCCCGGATTCGCTGATGCGCGTGTCGTGGACGCGGGACGGCAGCACGCTCAGCTTTATCAAAGAGGACGGCATATGGCGCGACGAGCAGGACGAGGCCTTCCCGGTGGACCAGGACGCCATGCAGGAGCTTTTGGCCCGCTTCGAAACGGTGCAGGCAAGCTTTGTCATTGAAGATGTGGAAGATTACAGCCAGTACGGCCTGGACGAGCCGCAGTGCACCATCACGCTTTCTGACGGCGATGGCGACACCGTGGTAGAGCTGGGCGGCTATTCCACCATGGACGATAAGCGCTATGTGACGCTGGGGCAGGGCACCGTCTACCTGATAGACGACGACCTTCTCAGCTATATTCCGGAAAGCCGGGACGGCCTGATGCAGCAGGACGGCGTGCCGCAGTATGACACTGTGGAAGAAATTGAAATATCCGGGGCGTCGCCGCTTTCCATTGCCTACCTGCCGCAGGAGGCGCTTTCCTATACCGATGCCTATGAGTATTATGCGGTGGAGGGCGAAAGCTACCGCGCGCTGGACACCCAAAAGGTGACCGATTTTATGCAGGCGCTGCAGAACCTGGGGTATACAGACTATGCAACCTATCAGGCCTCTGAGCAATCGCTGGAAGATTACGGCCTGGCCAGCCCGGAGATGACTGTTTCGGTTGTTTACACGCTGGACGAACAGGAGGCGTCGTTCACCCTGGCCCTTGGGCAGGACGCCGACGGCAACGGCTATGTGCGCATGGATGATTCTGAAATCATCTACCGCGTGGGGCAGGAGGAATACGAGGCCGTGCTGCATACCAGCTACGACACCCTGCGGCCGGCCGAGGTGCTTGCGCTGGATTGGGACAAGGTAGAGCAGATAGACATCACCCTCGATGGCCAGACGTATGAGGTGCAGGCGGGCAGCGGCTATTCCATTGGCGAAGAAGAAGTGGATTTGGAAGCCGTGCAAAGCGCTGTGGACGCGCTGGCCGTCAACACGTTCCTCACAGACGAGCCGGAAAAGGCGCAGGAGATTGCCTTCACCGTCTATCTGGACGGCTGGCAGGCGCCGCTGGAGGTGACGGCTTACCAGTATGACGGCGAAAACTGCCTGGTGCAGCTGGACGGCGAAACGCTGGGCCTGGTGGAAAGGCAGCTGGTGGTGGCTTTGAAAGAGGCCGTCAACGCAGTTGTGCTGGAACTGGAATAAATAGCGCGGGGCTGCATGCGCCCCCGCCCTTGGCCGCAGGCCGGGGCGGGGGCGCTTTTTTGTGCCGGGGCGCGGCGCTGCATGGCGGCACGGCCGCGCGCATAAACATCAGCATGCGGGGCCCGGGGCGCTTGTCGCCCGCTGTGCCGGGCCGCGAAAAAACGCGGCGCCCCGCGCGCCGCGGCGGAAAAGGGGGAAGGGCGGCGTGCGGGTTTCGTTTTTGAAGATGCACGGCTGCGGCAACGATTATCTTTATGTGGACGGCCTTTCGGGCCGGGCGCCCGCGCCGCAGGCCGCGGCACAGGCCGCGCCGCGCCTGTGTGCCCGGCATACGGGCGTGGGGGCAGACGGCATCATTCTGCTGCTGCCATGCAAAGGGGCGGACGCGCGCATGCGCATGTTCAACGCCGACGGCAGCGAGGGGGCCATGTGCGGCAACGGCGTGCGCTGTGCGGGGGCGCTGCTGATGGCGCGCGGCCTCACGGCGCAAAGCGGGTGCGCGCGGGTGCAAACCAACAGCGGCCTGCGCACGGTGACGCGCGCGCAGGCCGGCCTTTACACGGCAGAGATGGGCGCGCCGGAATGGAGCGCAGAGCGAATGGGCCTTGCGGGCCTGCACGGCCGGGTGGTGGGCCGCCTGCTGGAATTTGGCGGCGAACGCCTTTGCGTAAGCTGTGTGGCGGTGGGAAATGTGCACTGCGTGCAGTTTGTGCCGCACACGGCGGCCCTGTGCCTGGAAGAGCTGGGCCCGCGCGTGGCATATGCCCGCTGGTTCCCCGCGGGGGCCAACGCGGGCTTTGCACAGCGCTGCGGCGAAAGCGAGCTGCGCGTGCGCGTGTACGAGCGCGGCAGCAAAGAGACGCTGGCCTGCGGCACGGGCGCCTGCGCCGCGGCGGCCTGTGCCTGGGCGCTGGGGCAGTGCCCGGCGGGCCGCCCGGTGGCGGTGCACATGCCCGGCGGCACGCTGCAGGTGGAAGAACGGGCAGGGCAGTTATTGCTGACGGGCCCCGTGCAGGCCGTGTTTGAGGGCACGGCAGAGCTGTAACCCCGCAGGCCGCCCCGCAAAGGGCCCCTGCGGCGCAAAAAAGCCCTGCCCTGCGGCAGGGCGCACCGGCGGCCGGCGGCCTTTGCGGCACACGCCAGGGCCCGGGCGCGCGGGCCGGTTCTGTTTTGGCGCAACAGGGCATATAGCTGCAGCAGGGCGCTTGCCCGCCTACTGATTCGAAAAAGGGGAAGTAGCATGCAGCCAAACCTGAACTTTTCCCGCCTGGGGGAAAATTACCTGTTTTCTGAAGTGCGCGCACGCACCCACGCATTCTGTGAGGCGCACCCCGGCGTGCGCGTGACAGACCTTGGCGTGGGCGATGTAACACTGCCGCTGGCCGCGCCGGTGGTGCGCGCTTTGCGGGCGGCCTGCGCCGAGATGGGCCGCCGCGAAACCTTCCGCGGCTATGGCCCGGCAGAGGGGTATGCCTTTTTGCGCGAGGCGCTGGCGGCGCGGTATGCGCGGCTGGGCGCGCGCATCTCGCCAGAGGATATTTTTGTCTCAGACGGCGCCAAAAGCGACCTGGCCGCCATTCTGGCGCTGTTTTCGCCGCACAACACGGTGCTGGTGCCAAGCCCCGGCTACCCCGTGTATGTGGACACCAACCTTGTGTGCGGGCGGCAGGTGCACACCCTGGCTGCCACGCGGGAAAACGGCTTTTTGCCTTTGCCGGGGCCGGGCACACAGGCCGATGTGGTATATCTGTGCAGCCCGGGCAACCCCACGGGCGCCGCCTACAGCGCGGACGGCCTGGCCGCATGGGTGCGCTGGGCGCTGGGCAGCGGCGCGCTGCTGGTGTTTGACGCAGCCTATGAGGCATTTATTCAGGATAAAGCCCTGCCGCACTCCATTTATCAAATTGAGGGCGCCCGCGAATGCGCAATTGAAATTGGCTCTTTTTCCAAAAGTGCGGGCTTCACGGGCCTGCGCTGCGGCTGGGCCGTGGTGCCGCAGGCGCTGCGGGCGGGCGGCGTGCCCCTGCGCGGGCTGTATGCGCGCTGGCGCGCCATTTCCACCAACGGGGTGGCCTACCCCGTGCAGCGCGCGGCGGCCGCCGCGCTAAGCTGTGAGGGGCGCGCGGCAGTGGCAAAAAACATTCAGGCCTACCGCAAAAATGCACAGGTGCTTGCCGCAGCGCTGCAGCAGGCGGGCGTGTGGTATTGCGGGGGCAAAAACAGCCCCTATTTGTGGCTGGAAGCGCCGCGCGGCATGGGCTCTTGGGCGCTGTTTGAACACCTGCTGCACACGGCGCGCGTGTCTGGCACGCCGGGCGTGGGCTTTGGGCCAGAGGGCGAGGGCTATTTTCGCCTGTCTGCCTTTGGCGATGCCGAGGCCACCAGGCGCGCCGCAGCGCGGCTGTGCCTTTCCCTGGGCATGCTAGCGGGCAAATGAGGGGCAAGGCACAAAACGGCCCCCGGCCGGGCGGAAACGCCGGCCGGGGGCCGTTTTGCACCGTCAGGCTTACGGCCGGGGGCCGTGCTGCGATGCCTCTTTCTGATACTGCACAAAGGCAATGAACTGGCGCACCAGCTGCACCTCCTGCGGCGAAAAATTGGCCGGAAGCTGAATGGTGTGCTCATCGCGCCGGTATATGTAAGAGGCGTCGCGCCGGTACGAGCATGGCTCGCGCACCAGCCCCAGCAGGTAATCGAGGGAAATATCAAAAATTTTCGCCAGCTTTACTTTGGCCTCGTCGTCCGGGTCGCTGTGGCCGCACTCGTAACTGGAAATGGTGAACGGAGATACCGAAAGCAACGCCCCAAGCTGTTTTTGCGAAAGCCCTTTATCGCGCCGAAGTTCTTGCAGCAATTCACCTTTCATAATCAGGCCCCTCCTTTTCCGGCCTTGAAAATATCATTATCTTCCTCTTACATTTAATTAATATGGAATACCACGATGAATATAAGATTCTATTTGAAGAATTTTCACAGTTTGCTTGACAACTGTGAAATTTTTGCATATAGTGAAGAGGAAGTTGGCGGTTTCTCACAGCCGCGAAAAAACAAGCAGGAGGAAAACCATGAAAAAGACATTTGTTTTGCTGCTGGCATTGTGCATGGCGGCTGTGCTTTTTGCGGTGCCTGTGTTTGCAGAAGGCGACGGCAATGCCCAGCCGGCGGCTGCGCCTGTCAACACACAGCAAGCTTTGGAACAGGCCCTTGCCGCAGTTGCACCAGCAGGCGGCACGGTAACACTGGCAGCCGATATCACGCTTAAAACCCCCATCACGGTGCCGGCAAACGTCACGCTGGATGGCGCGGGTACCTATACCTTGACAGCAGATACAGACTTCAACGGCAGCTATGTGGTGCTGGCAACCGGCAACTTGTCCAAGGTGACGGTGAATGCCGCTGGAAAGGCCAACTATGCCGTGCAGGTGTATGGTGAGACTGCCAATGTAACGCTGACAAGCGTTGCCATGCAGAACGGCAAGTACTCTGGCCTCGTTGTGAACAACGGCGCATCGGCAAGCCTGAAAGGATGCACGTTTGCGGGCAATGGCTTCAGTGCGGTAGAGCTGGCGGACGGCAAAGATCATTCCGGCGCGGCGCCGAAGCTGACGGTGGACAGCCTGACGGACGAGGTTACGGTGCGCGCCGATGTGAGTGCGAACGCACAGCCTGTGCTTACGGTTGAAGATGGTAACCCGGTGCTTACGGGCAAAGTGAACGGGCAGACCGTGTATGCCAACAACAGCGAGGCAATGCTTGCGGCGCTGTGCAACACGCAGGGCGCAACAGAAATTGCGCTTGGCGGCAACATTGAACTGACGCAGCCTCTGAAAGTGACACAGCCGGTGGCAGTGAACGGGAATGGGCATGAGCTTACCGTTAAGATGGATATTACAGGCGTAAGCGGTTACGGCAATGCGGTGACGGTAGAGGCCAACGGCGTGATGCTCTCGAACCTGACAGTGAATGCAAACAACAATGCCAAATATGCCGTGCATGTCTACGGCGCGCAAAATGTGACGCTGGACAAAGTGACCGCCGTGAACGGCAATTACAATGGCGTGCTGGTGAACGGCGCCACTGTAACCATGAAGGACATGACGTTCCGCAACAACGGCGGCAAGGACGTGGGCGGCATTGAGCTTGGCAAGGGCACCAATGTGCAGAACACCCCGAAAGTAACGCTGGAGGGCACCGTTAACTCGGACAAGCTGGACAAGGTGCTGTATGTGGACGTAAAGCAGGTGGGTGCTGCGAACGCGGCTGGTGCAATTGAAAACAAAACCAGCAACCTCAACATTACGGTGGGCGCCGATGGCTCGGTGACGGTTGTGGACAAAAACGCCAAGCCCGACCCGAAGCCGGAGGAAAAACCGTCTACCCCCGCCCCCTCGGCCCCGGCAAAGGCCAACCCCAAAACGGGCGTGAAGGCGTAACAAACGCGCCGCACAGGGAAAATTTCACACAGGAAAGGCCGCAGGCAGCTCTGCGGCCTTTCTTTTTTCACAAAGATGCGGTAGTATGGTACCATAACAAACACCGGGCGCCCGCGGGCCGGGCGCCGGAAAACGGCGGGAGGGCAACATCATGTCTATCAAAAGCGAATATTACGGAAGAACCAAAGACGGCCAGGACGTATACCGCTATACGCTGGAAAACGAAAACGGCATGCGCGTGTGCGTGATAGAATATGGCTGCGCGGTTACCCACATATTTGTGCCGGATAAAACAGGCGGCCTGCGCGACGTGGTGCTGGGCTATGAAAGCCTGGCAGGCTACGAGGCGGGCACAGCCAGCCTGGGCGCGCTGGTGGGCCGCTGTGCCAACCGCATTGAGGGCGCGGCGTTCGAGCTGGGCGGCAGGCGGTATGCGCTGGAGGCAAACGACGGCCCCAACCATTTGCACGGCTGTTTTGGCCGCAAGGTGTTCAAGGGGCACCTTGAGACGCCGCAGGACGGCGCCCAGCGCCTTGTGCTGAAGGCGCACAGCCCGGCGGGGGAGGACGGCTTTCCGGGCAATATGGAGGTGACGGTGGCCTACACCCTCACGGCAGACAACGCCCTTGTGATGGATTACACCGCCACCACAGACGAGGCCACCCTTGTCAACCTCACCAACCACAGCTATTTCAACCTGGAGGGCTATGCCAGCGGCAGCGTGCTGGAACAGCAGCTTACCATTTTTGCCGGCCGGTTTTTAGAGGCAAACGCGCAAACCTGCCCCACCGGGCGCATTCTTGGCGTGGAGGATACGCCGTTCGATTTCCGCGCGGGCAAGCTGATTGGCACAGGCCTGCAGGAAGAGGACGACGGCCGCCAGCTTTCCATGGCCCACGGCTACGACCACTGTTTTGTGCTGGATAAACAGCCCGGCCAGCTGGCGCTGGCGGCAAAGGCGTATGCCTATAAAACGGGCATTTGCATGGAGGTTTTCACCACCCAGCCCGGCATGCAGCTTTACACGGGCAACTTCCTTTCGCAGGACGGTGTAGACGGTAAAACGGGCGGCCCGCATGCCGATAAACAGGCCTTCTGCCTGGAGACGCAGCACTACCCGTGCGCGCCCTCGCACCCCAACTTCCCCAGCATTGAGCTGCGGCCCGAGGAAGAATATCACGAAACCACCATCTACCGCTTTGGCGTGGAATAAATGGCCAGGCTGAAGCATTGCCGCGGCGGCACGCGCGCCGCGCTGGCCGGTTTGTGGGCCGGCCTTGTTGCGGTTAGCGTGCTGTGCGCGTGCGCGCTGGCGGGCGCGTGGCTTTCTGCACAGTGGCGCGTGTGGCTGCTTTGCGCGGCGGCGGTGTGCGCCATTGCCTGCCCGTGCCTTGGCGCGGCCATCCGCCGCATTGCCAGCGGCCGCCGGGGCGAAAAGCAGGCCTGTGCTGTGCTGAAGAGTTTGCCCGCAGGCTACACGGTGCTGTGCAACGTGCCCATGCAGGCCAATGGCCGCAAAACCGAGCTGGACGCCGCCGTGGCGGGGCCCGGCGGCGTGTGCGTGGTGGAGGTAAAGCACTATGCGGGCGACGTTTTTGGCACAGAGCATGCCGCCGCCTGGCGCCAGGCGCGCCCGGGCAAGGGCGGCAGGCGCATCGAGAAAAGCGTGCCCAACCCCGTGGCGCAAAACCGGCGGCAGGTGGCCATTGTGCGCGCAGCGCTGCAAAGCGCGGGGGCGGCATGCCCGGTGTGGGGGGCCGTTTATTTTTCAAACCCCTATGCGCGTGTGCATGCGCACGCGCCAGAGCTTGTGCAGGGCGCAGACGCCCTGCGCCGTGCCGTGTGCGGCCCGGCGCGCCTTTCGCGCAGCCAGCAGCGCGCGGCCGTGCAGGCCCTGCTGGCCGCGGGCAGCCCGCGCCGCTAAGTGCGCCCCAGCCGGGGCAAAGCACAAAGGGCATTTCTGCCTGCTTTTTCTGCGGCGCCGCGCGGCGGGCCTGCCCGTTGCCCCCTCTTAAAAACAAAAAGCCCATGGCGGCCATGTTTGGCCTGCCATGGGCCTTTTGCGTTTATGGCCCTTTCTGCGGCACAGCGCCACACCAAAACAGCAGTTTTGCGAAACCGGAAAAGTTTCACAAAAAGGCGCTTGCATTCATATTATGTGTGTAGTAGTATATCATATAGTTATATCTAGTTTTAAATACTATATGACGTCTAAAAGAGACACTCGTGCAAAGAGGTGTGGCAGATATGCTGAAGAAAATAAAAGACCCGGCCAGCGCGCTGACGCATTTTGCGGGTTGTGTCATGGCGGCCCTGGCGGCGGTGCCGCTGCTGTGCAAGGCCGCGCGCGAGCCGGGCCGCCTGTATTTCATTGCCATGGCCGTGTTTGCGCTTAGCATGGTGCTGCTGTATGCCGCCAGCACCACCTACCACACGGTGGATTCCACAGATAAAGTGAACCGCCGCCTGCGCAAGCTGGACCATATGATGATTTTTGTGCTGATAGCGGGCAGCTATACGCCCATCTGCCTTATTACGCTGCGCGGGCCGCAGGGCACCGCGCTGTGCGCGGCGGTGTGGGCCGTGGCCCTGGCGGGCATTGCCATCAAAGCCCTGTGGATTACCTGCCCCAAGTGGTTTTCTTCCGTGCTGTACATTGCCATGGGCTGGCTGTGCGTGTTTGCCGTGGTGCCCATTGTGAACGCGCTGTCACCCGCGGGGTTTGGCTGGCTTTTGGCGGGCGGCATCATTTACACGGCGGGCGGCGTGCTTTATGCGCTGAAGCTTCCGTTGTTCAATGCGCGCCACAAGGTGTTTGGCACGCACGAAATTTTCCATGTGTTCGTCATGGCGGGCAGCGCCTGCCACTATGTGCTGATGTACTTTTTTGTCATGCCCGCTTTGGCATAGTGCCGGGCCTGAGCTTTGGGCGGCAAAACAGTGGCTGCGGGCCGTGCCTGCGGTTTGCACAGGTCCGTCAGAACCTTTTGCCGTTTGCGCCTGTTGGCCCGCTGTGTGCACCGTTCTGCATGCGCGCCCTGCTGCGGCCGGCACGGCGGCGTGGTGCTGTGCTTATGAATAAAAGAGGGGGCTGCCTGGCGCAGGCAGCCCCTTTTTTTGCGCCTTTTTGGCCTGCGGCGCGCCGTGGGCGCGCTTAATACCTTTTTGAAAGCGCAAAGTAAAGCATTTTGTTTATCACAAGGGGCACGCAGGCCGCGGCCATCAGCGCAAAACCCGCCGCACGGGAAAAATACAGGGCCGCAACGCCTGCGGGCAAAAGCAGCCCCAGTGCACCCCACACAGCCGTACGGGCCGATTTCTGCCACAAAAACTGTTCGCGCTCGTCGTATTCGCGGCGGCATGCTTCTTCCAGCCTGCGCTGTGCGTCCGGTGTGCCGCGCAGCATGGCCCGCCAGCGCACCACACATATCATCACCACGATATCAATGCCGGAGAGAAGGCCGGTGAGAAACCCGCGGTACCAGCCGTGCTGCGCGGTGAACGCACCGAGGACGAACAGCGCCAGCACAAAGCAGGCGTAAGCGATGCCCAGCCGGATGCGCAGGCGCAACGTGTGGCAAAACTGTGCCAGCTGTTTTGGTTCCATGTGCTATTCCTTCTCAAACAGAAATACTTCCTCAATAGACAGGCCGAAGTAAACGGCTATTTTGTGGGCCAGGGGCAGGCTGGCCGTGTATTTGCCCACCTCAATAGAGGTGATGGTCTGCCGTGTGACGCCCACGGCCCGGGCCAGCTCTTCCTGGCTTATTTTGCGCGCTTTGCGCAAAGCGGGAAGGTTGGTTTTCATATGCATGCACTCCTTGCAAAGCTTGCTTTGCATTTTTAGTGTAGTTTGCTTTGCAATAGATGTCAAGCCAGCTTTGCAAAAAAGGCCACTTTCCCAGCGGAAAAGTGGCCCTTTGGCATGTTGCCACGGGAACCCCACGGCCTTTGAAGCGGGAAGCTGGCCGCCTTGCGCCGTCAAAGCGCCTTTGTGCGCCGGTTGGTTTTGGCAGACGGGGCCTACTCGGCGGGAATGAGGCAGCCGTTTACCTCCACCGCAGAAATAAGGGAAGGGTCCAGCAATTCGCCGTATTCACAGCTTACTTCATAGTAGGCGCGGCCAATGGGCGAGGCAGCTGCATCTATGCTGCCTTCGGCGGCGCGCACATTGTCTTCCCACGTGCCCATGGTGCGGGTGCCGCCGTCCGCCATGTGCAGAACAATCTGCGCGCGGCTAAGGGCATCGCGCACCCCGGCATCGTCCGGCAGGCCTTCAAACACCACGCTCACGCGCATGGGCGTAAGGCGCACCTGTGCAATGGCAATGCCGGTGGCCGGGTCTGCCGCGGCCTGGGGCACGGCAAGCTGCACGGCCTGTCTGGCCTGCGGCACGGTGAAGGTAAAGCTCCATCGGCCCTCCTGCTCCCATTCCGTCTGCGTATAGGGGGCCTGGCCGCCGCTGCCCGCATACCTGCGGTTGCCGTATAAATAAGATACATCCCAGGTAAGCGTTTGCCCGCTTTGAACGCCCGCCCCGCTAAGCTTGCACATCAAATTTACCGCGTTCCCAGCCGAGGCTTCCTCTGCCGGTACCGGCACAGAGCCGGAATCCACAGTGCCCGGTGCCTCGCCCCGGGCATAGTAGGTGAGGCCCTGGGCCGGCACGCCGTTTTCAAACGTAAGCGTCAGCGGCAGATACAGCACCTCGCCGTCAAACAAGGCGCCGTTCAGCGTCAGCGTGCAGCCGTTATCGGTGGCGGTGAGGGCCAGCCCCTCGCCCGGCATGCCAAGGCTTGCGGCCTGGCTGTGTGCGGCCGGGCCAAAAAACTGCCCAAACACGCTTTGCCACGGGAACCCGGCGGCCGCCATGGCGCCTGCGCCCACGCAGCAGGCCATGGCGGCCGCTGCCGCCAGCACGGCCATGCGGCGCAGCCTGCGCGGCCGGGCGGGCTGCGCCGCGGGCGCGGCGGCAGGCGCCGGGCGGCTGTGCAGCTGTGCAAACACCTTTTCTTTCAGCCGGGCGGCCTCTTGCTGCGTGCCCAAAGCCTCTTCAACGGGCGGGGCATAGCAGCGGTCCATCCATTCAAACCACGTCTTCATGCGATATTCCCCTTTCCTGCAATGCTTTGCGAAGCGCGGCGCGCCCCCTTGCAAGGCGGCTGCGCACGGTGGAAGCGTTCATCTGCATTTCCCCGGCAATTTGCGCCGTTTTCTGCCTTTGGTAGTAATAGCGCAGAAAAACCTCTTTTGTGGCGGGCTCCAGCATCTCCAGCGCCTGGCGCACCAGCGCGGCCTGTTCCTGCTCTTCCAGCGCCTGCTGAGCCTGCTGGTCGGCCGGCGACAGAAAGTCCTCTTCCAGCGGCAGCACCGGCCTGGCGCGCCGCACGCGGCTGCGTGCCTCGTTGCGGGCAATGGCGCCAAGGTAGGCTTTCAGGCCGCCCTTTTCCGGCCGCACACTTGCGGCCGCGCCCCAAAGCTTTACAAATGTGTCGGCCGCGGCCTCCTCCAAATCGGCCTCGGCCAGCACCCCGGCCCCCGCCGCGCGCACGGTGGCCAGCACATACCCGGCATATTGATCTATCAGCTGTGCCAGGGCCTTTTCATCTTTGTGCTGAAGGCGCGCCAGCAAAAAGCGTTCTTCCAAGCGCCCTCACCTCCTTTTTGGTGTGTGCGAAATGCATTTCACCCTTCTATACGCGCGCCGTGCGCATTTGGTTGCAGGCATGCTTTGTATCTGCAGCAAATTTTTGAACGAATGCGGCAAAGGCGCCGCAAGAAAAACAGGGCCGCTTCTCGCAAGAGAAGCGGCCCTGTGCAATTTTAGGCAAGCGCTTATTCGATGATGCTTTTGCCCGTCATTTCCTCGGGCTGGGGCAGGCCCATCACCTTCAGCATGGTGGGGGCAATGTCGGCCAGCACGCCGCCCTGGCGCAGCTTCACATCGCCCAGGCCCGCCACCAGGAAGGGCACGGGGTTTGTGGTGTGCGCGGTGAAGGGGTGCTCGGGGTCCGGGTCGTACATTTTGTCGGCATTGCCGTGGTCTGCCGTCAGCAGCACGGCGCCGCCCGCAGCCAGCACCGCGTCAATCACCTTGCCCGCACACTCGTCCACAGCCTCCACGGCCTTTACGGCGGCGCTGAATACGCCGGTGTGGCCCACCATGTCGCAGTTGGCAAAGTTCAGAATAATGACGTCGTATTTGCCGCTTTCAATGCGCTTGACGCATTCGTCCGCCACAAGGTAGGCGCTCATTTCGGGCTGCAGGTCGTACGTGGCCACCTTTGGGCTGTTGATGAGGGCGCGGTCTTCCCCTTCAAAGGGGGCCTCTACGCCGCCGTTGAAGAAGAAGGTTACATGGGCATATTTTTCCGTCTCGGCAATGCGCAGCTGCGTCTTGCCGTTTTTGGCAAGGTACTCGCCCAGCACGTTCGTGAGCACCTGCGGGCGGAAGGCCACGCTTACGTTGGGCATGGTGGCGTCATACTGTGTGAAGCACACGTAATGCACCGGAAAACGCCCATAGCGGCGCGCAAAGCCGGTGAAGGCGTCGTCCACAAAGGTGCGGGTAATTTCGCGGGCGCGGTCTGGCCGGAAGTTGAAAAAGATGACGCTGTCGCCCTCGGCCACACGGCCGCCCTCGCACGTCACGGCGGGCACCACAAATTCGTCCGTCACGCCTTCGGCATAGCTTTTTTCCATCACTTCCACGGGCGTGCCGTGGTTGCCCTCGCCGTACACAAAGGCTGCATAGGCCTTTTCCACACGGTCCCAGCGGTTGTCGCGGTCCATGGCGTAATAACGGCCCGTCACAGAGGCAATGGTGCCCACGCCAAGCGAGGCCAGCTTTGCCTGCAGCTCTTTGATAAAGCCAAGGCCGGAATCGGGCGGCACGTCGCGGCCGTCCATAATGGCGTGCACATACACCCTGGTAAGGCCCATGCGCTTTGCCATTTCCAAAAGGCCGTACAAATGGCCGTTGTGGCTGTGCACACCGCCGTCGGAAAGCAGGCCCATCAGGTGCAGGGCTTTGCCGTTTTCCTTGGCCGAGCGCATGGCCGAGACAAGGGCCTCGTTTTCAAAAAAGTCGCCGTCTGCAATGGATTTGGTGATGCGGGTGAGCTCCTGATACACAATGCGGCCCGCGCCAATGTTGGTGTGGCCCACTTCGCTGTTGCCCATCTGGCCGTCGGGCAGGCCCACGTTCATGCCGGAGGCGCCGATGGTGGTGAAAGGGCAGCTTGCAAACAGCTTGTCAAAATACGGCGTTTTGGCCGCCGCAATGGCGTTGCCGTAGGTTTCCTGCGGCACCCAGCCAAAGCCGTCCAGAATGCAAAGAAGCAGAGGTCTTTTCGCCATAGATGTCAGGTTCCTTTCTGCACGTTATGCTGCGCTTATTTCGAGGCGGCGGCCACAATGGCGCCAAAGGCGTCCGCCTTCAGCGAGGCGCCGCCAATCAGCCCGCCGTCCACGTCGGGCTTTTCCAGCAGCTCGTCGGCGTTGCCGGCGTTCATGCTGCCGCCATACTGCACCGTGGTGGCCTCGGCCACAGCCTGGCCATACAGCTCGCTCACCACTTTGCGGATGGCCGCGCACACTTCCTGCGCCTGCTCGCTGGTGGCGGTGCGGCCTGTGCCAATGGCCCAAACCGGCTCGTAGGCAATGACCACGCGCTGCATCTCTTCGGCCGAAACGCCCTGCAGGGCAATTTTCGTCTGCATGCGCACCAGCTCTTCCGTCACGCCCTGCTCGCGCTGGGCAAGGCTTTCGCCCACGCACACAATCACGTTCAGGCCCGCGGCCAGGGCGGCTTTGGCGCGCTTGTTCACCGTCTCGTCTGTCTCGGCAAAATACTGACGGCGCTCGGAATGGCCCACAATAACATATTCCACGCCAAGGTCTACCAGCATACCGGCAGAAATTTCGCCCGTGAAGGCGCCGCTTTTTTCAAAGTGCACGTTTTCGGCGCCCACATGGATGTTGGTGCCGCGGCACAGCTCCACCGCCTTGCACAGGCTGGTGAACGGCGTGCAGATAACCACCTCGCAGCCTGCGTTTTTCACGGCGGGCACCAGCTCGCCAATGAGGGCGGCCGCCTCGGTGGCGGTTTTGTTCATTTTCCAGTTGCCGGCAATAATGGCTTTGCGCTTTGCTTTGTTCATTGGTCTCTCTCCCTTTTTTATTTTCGATATTGCACAGAAAAGGGGCGCGCGGGATGCGCACCCCTGCAGTTTGCATCAGGCGTTGGCGATGCAGGCGATGCCCGGCAGCTCTTTGCCTTCCAGATACTCCAGCGAGGCGCCGCCGCCCGTGGAGATGTGCGTCATCTTATCGGCAAAGCCCATCTGCATCACGGCCGCGGCAGAATCGCCGCCGCCAATCACCGTGGTGGCCTGCGTGTCGGCCATGGCCTGCGCCACAGCCTTGGTGCCGGCGGCCAGCACGGGGTTTTCAAACACGCCCATGGGGCCGTTCCACACAACCGTCTTGGCGTCCTTCACGGCCTGGGCAAACAGCTCGCGCGTTTTGGGCCCAATGTCAAGGCCCATCTTATCGGCGGGAATTTTGTCAGAGGGGACATATTCCACGCTGATTTCGGCGTCAATGGGGTCGGGGAAAGCCGCGGTGACGGCGGTGTCCACCGGCAGCAGCAGCTTCACGCCCTTTTCCTCGGCCTTTTTCAGCATGTTGGCGCAGTAATCCAGCTTTTCGTCGTCCACAAGGCTGGTGCCCACTTCGCAGCCCTTGGCCTTCAGGAAGGTGTAGGCCATGCCGCCGCCGATGATAAGCGTGTCCACTTTGCTCAGCAGGTTTTCAATGACGTTCAGCTTGTCGGCCACCTTTGCGCCGCCCAGAATGGCCACAAACGGGCGCTCGGGGTTGTTCACAGCGTTGCCCAGGTAGCGAATTTCTTTTTCCATCAAATAGCCCACGGCGGTGTCTTTGATGTAATCGGTCACACCGGCGGTAGAGCAGTGCGCGCGGTGGGCAGAGCCGAAGGCGTCGTTCACATACGCGGCGTTGGGGCCCACCAGCTCGGCCAGGTCTTTCGAAAATTCGGGCAGGTTTTTCGTCTCTTCCTTGCGGAAGCGGGTGTTCTGCAAAAGCACCACGTCGCCGTCCTGCATGGCGGCCACGGCGGCCTTTGCGTTCGGGCCCGTCACTTCGCCGTCATTGGCGAACACAACGGGTTTGCCCAGCAGCTCGGAAAGGCGCACGGCCACCGGCGCCAGGCTGAATTTTTCTTCCGGCCCGTTCTTGGGCTTGCCCAAATGGCTGCACAGCACAAGGCGGCCGCCGTTTTCAATCAGTTTTTTGATGGTGGGCAGCGCAGCCACGATGCGGTTATCGTTGGTGATGACGCCGTCCTTCATGGGCACGTTGAAATCGCAGCGCACCAGCACGTTGCGGCCCTTTACGTTCAGGTCTTCCACCGTTTTTTTACCAAGAGTGCTCATTAAATTTAACTCCCTTTCCCGAAAAACGTTTGGTTGCATAACATGCACAGGGCCAACGGCCCCGCATACACTTTCATTATAGTGGGTTTTGGCCTGTTTCGCAAGTGTTTCCATGACAATTTTTTCACAAAGAGGGGCGGAAAATCCTCCGCGAAAAGCGGCCGCGCCGCCGCAGGCAAACACCCGCCCCAACCCTGCACCGGCAGGGCGGGGGCGGGCAAGGGCAAAGGAAAGGCACCGCGGCACCTTTTGGCGCAGCGGCAGCGCGCCAAGCGCCCCTTACGCAGGCAGGGGCAGGTTTTGAATTTCCTGAAAGTTTGGTGTGCCGGCAAGGTAATCTTCGGGCGAAATAAGGGCATACACCGGGCGGCTGCCGGGGTACTCCACCGGCTGGCCGTCCTCGCCCGGGTAGCTTGCGGTGTAAAACTCGTAGGCGCATGCGACAAAAAGGCCCTGCGGCGTCTCGGCAAGCGGGGTGACAAAATCGGGCACAGCGTTCCAGCCGGGGCCGTCGAATACCACGCCGCCCGGCTCTTCGCTGCGGTATTCCTGCCGCAGGGAAAGTGGCTGCGCCGCGCCGGTGGCAATGTTGACCTGATGCGGGGTGCTCAGCCAGGGGTTTTCGCTGTCCAGCCCGGTCACCATGGCCAGCAGCGTGCCGCCGGCTGTGGCCAGATACCACCGCTCGCACGCATGAAAGCCGCTGCCCTCATCGCGGTCGTACTGGCACAGCGCACGGGATACCTCGCGTGTTTCGCCATTTTCCAGCGAAAAGCCCATCACGGCGCCGTTTGAATTGTCGATATAATACAGCGTGCCGCCCAGCAGCACGCTGCCGGAATACGGCAGAAAGCGCCCGGCCGGCACTGTGCCCAGCGCCGTGTATGCCCCTTCGGGAGAGAGCAGGCCAATTTCAATCGCATCCACACGGGTGTCGTCGCCCCACTGCACCGTGACAAACTGGCCGTTCCACACGCCTGCCACTTTGCCCCACAGCCAGAAGGCGCTGCGCGCATTGCGAAGCAGGTAGGTTTCGGTGCCGTCTGCCAGCGAGATGCGCCCGAACGCGTCCTCGCAAAAGCCGTACAGGTATTGTTTGTCGATGCCGAAGAAATCCCAGCCGTCGCTGACGGCAGAAAGCGTGCGGCGGTTTTGCCCGCCCGCGTCCATTGCCACAAAATCGGCAAGGCCGCTTTCGTCCGCTGCGTCGGTAAGGTAGCGCGGGCACATGGCATATACGGCGCCGGGCCTGGCCACCAAAGTAGAGGCTTGTAAGTATGCATCGCATGTCTCATCCGTATGGGTGCAGCCCTCTTTTTCGCACAAAACGCGGTGCTGCATTTCGGAAAAATCGTACAGAGACAAAAGATAGATGGTGTGTTCAGTGTCACCGGTGTACAGAATATTGTAGTAACCGGCCTCGCTGATGTTTTGTGCCAGGGAAGAAAACGCCACAAGGCTGCTTTGCTGTGCGGCGGGCGCAGTGGAGCTTTGCGGTTGCGCACCGGGCAGCGTCAGGGTACAACCTGCAAGCAGCGCGCAGCAAAGCAAAGCGCACAGGTATGCCAGAAAGATGCGAAGATGCTTTTTCACGAAATGCACCTCATTTCCAAAATGTGCCGATGTACAGCAGAAACCGACCGTTAGCCGGGCTGCAGTGTAAAATCAAGAAACTGAAAGTTCGGGTTTGAGGCAAAATAATCTTCCGGCGCAATCAGGGCCAGCGCCTCGCCGTAGGCCTCCAGCGGGTAAGTGCCGCCGTCCTGCCCGGTGATGATGTGTGTGCCAAGGTAGGGCGTATCGCCAACCACCAGAAAGCCCGCGGGCGTTTCGGCCAGCACCGCCAGCGGCACGCCATAGCCCTGATACAGCTGCTGCAGCGTCACCTCCTGCGCCGGGCCACCTGAAAGCGGCATGGAAAACAGGCGGGGCGGCACGTTGGCCAGGGGGGCGAAATCTTCCGGCGCGCGGCGTGCGTCCACTTCCACCAGCAGGCGCCCGCCCGCCGTGGAAAGCCGGCGCGCGCTGCCTGTGTAAAACACGCTGCCGTCATCCCAGGTGTGTTCCACGGCCCACTCGCACAGCGCGTCGGAAAAATGGCTTGCCTTGCCGGTGGCAAGGTCCAGCACATACAGGCTGCCGGTTTTGGCGTCGCTGTAATAATATTTTCCGTCACAGAAGGTGCCGGGGCCATAGCTGCCGCGGCACAGCTCGGTAAAGGCGCCCTTTGCATCCATGGCGTAAAACACCTGCTGGCCGTTCTGCGTCATGGGGATGACAAGGTTGCCGTTCAGCTCGCCAAGGCCATACAGCGAAAAATTGTGGTGCAGGTAAAAATTCCGCTCTAAAATTGTTTCGTGGCCGGTGGCAAGGTCCAGCCTGGCCAGGTGCTGATTCATGATGCCGTACACCGCATCGCCGCCCTGGGCGAACACGCCCAGCTGCCAAGAATCGCTTACCTGCGCCACTTCGTGCGCCTGGCTGCCGTCCAGCGCATGCGCGCGCAGGCTGGCAAGAGGCATAGAACTCTGGCCGTCCCCGGCAGGCAGGGTGGCATAGGAATACAACGCGTCCTGCGTGAAAAACAACATGCCGGAGCCGGGCATCCAGGCGGGGCAGGCCTCGCCGGTATGGGCACAGCCCTTGGCGCTGCACAGCACGCGCTCTTCCAGCGTGGCAAGGTCCAGGCAGGTGATGAGCCCGCCGCCGCCCGGGCAGGCGATGGTGCGGTATACCACGCCGTTGCCCGGAACGTAAAGCTCGCTGCGCGGGCGCGGGCGAAGGGCGGGCAGGGCCTGCACGCCGCTTTGTGCGGGCGCGCTGCCCGGCTCACCGGTGCCCGGCACAGCCCCGCAGGCGGCCAGGGCAGCGCACAAAAGCAAAAGGCAAAGCACGCATCCGGCGGCGCGCTGCAGATGGTTCATGGCAAAACCCTCCCGAAAAGACGCTCTCAGCCTGGCAGCGGCTGAGGCAGCTGGTCAAAAAAGTGAAAATTGGGGTTTGAGGCAAAGTAATCTTCCGGCGAGATGAGGGCAAGGTGCTCTGTATAGACATCCTGGGCATAGCTGCCGCCGTCCTGCCCCTGTATGAGGGCCGTGCCCGCATAGGGCCTGTCGCCCACCACAAGAAGCCCGGCCGGTGCTTCCAGGCGCACCTGCAAAGGGTGCAGGTAGCCGTTGAAAAAGTCGGTGAGCGTTATTTCTGCCGGCTGGCCGCCGGACAGGGGGAAGGCAAACAGGCGAAGCCCGGCAGAGGCCTCTTCGCTGCCATGCAGCATCACCGTCAGGCGGCCGCCCACCGTGCGCAGCTGGCTGACGCCGTACCCGCCCGGGGCCACCAGCGCGCACAGCGCATCGGAAAAGTGGCGCACCTCGCCCGTAAGGGTGTTCAGCGCATACAGGCTGCCGGTTCCGGCGTCGCTGTAGTAGTAATCGCTTTGGGCAAAGCAGCCCATGCCAACGGCCTGGCCGGGAAGGCGGCACAGTTCTTCCAGCCGCCCGCGCGCGTCCATGGCGCAGAAGATGCGCTCCTGCGGGGTGCAGAAGATGAGCACAAGGCGGCCGTCCGGCAGTTGGCCAACATCCTCGCAGGAGGCGAGGATGGCCTCTGGCTGCGGGGAAAAACTGCGCGAGAGGATGGTCTCCTGGCCGTTGGCAAGGTCTATCATGCGCAGTTCGCCTGCATAGGCGCGGTACAGCCGGGTGCCGCAGGCCGCAAAGGGCGCGCCCCACTCTAAAAAATTCACCTGCGCCACCTCGCGCACGGCGCTGCCATCCAGCGCGTGCTCGCGCAGCGTGTACCAGCTGGAGCGGATGCTGCCGTCCGCCTCGCGGCTGGAACTGACGGAATAAACCGCATCGCCCAGCGCGTAGGCCGTGCCGTAGCCGGAACAGTATGCCGGGCAGGCGCCGCTGTTGTGCGCACAGCCCGGCACGCTGCACAAAACATGCTCCTGCAGGGCGGCAAAATCCAGCCGGGCCACCAGCGAGCCCTGGCCCTGCAGGGCGTTCACGGTGTGGTACAGGCTGTTTTCGGCGGCGGAAAAAGCAAAGGCATAGGTGCTGCCCTCTGGGCCCAGGGGCCGCAGCGCCTGCTCACCGGCGGCCCCGCTGCGCAGGGCGCTGCCGGGCACGGCCGCTTTTGGCGCGCCCTGCCGCAGCGCAAACAGGGCCAGCGCCGCGGCCAGGCAAAGGGCACCTGCCAGCACGGGCAGCGCCCTGCGAAATGAGACATGCATGGCTTTGCACCTCTTTTGCAATGTATGGTTCCAGCTTTGCGCGCCCGGTCAGGCGGCCCCGCCCAAATAGATTCTGGCGGAATCGGGCGAGAGGCTGCGCGCCTCTGCGCGCAGGTATACGTCATAGCGCGGGGTGTACATCCCGTCCGGGTAAACCACCGAGGGTGTGGCGCTTACCGCGACAAGCAGCTGTGCCCCGGGCGAATACAGGCGGCAGCCCTCGGTGCCCTGACTGGTGGGGTATACCTGCCAGTCATCCACGGCCGCAAGGCCAAGGTGCGCTGCATAGCTGCGGGCACAGGCCTCCCAATCTACCCCCGCGGGCAGGCCCGCAGCCTCGCGCGTGAAGGCGGCGCAGAAAGCCACCACCGCGCTGTTGTCGGGGGCATAGGTGGCGCTCAGCGCCCCATGGGCAAGGCTGAGAAAGCCGAATTCATCCACCAGGGCCTGGCCCTGTGTGGGGCCCGCGTCCGCCAGCTTTTCGAAAGAGCCGTCCTGCGCCCAAAGGGCGTACACCTGCGGCAGGGCGCCTGCCTCCAGCAAGGTGTCGGCCGCCCCGGCCAGAAGGCCTCCGTCAAATTCGGCGGGCCGGGCAGAGGCGTTGTCTACATTGGCTTCGCCCAGCATGCGCATGCGGGCATACAACGCCTGGGCCGCCTGGCTTTGCGCGGCCTGCTCGCACAGGCCGCCCGCGGGCGCCCCGCCAGGGATGGAATGCGGCGCGGAAAGGCGCGCTGCGTCCTGCGCCAGCATGGCGCGGTAGGGCAGCACGGCGGCCGCCGCCAGCACCAGCGCACAGGCAAGGCAGCCCAGCGCGGGAAACAGCCATTTTTTCATGGCGCCGCCCCCCTTTGCAAAGGCAGGCGCACGGTGGTGCCCCGGCCCACCTCGCTTTCAAATTCCAGCGCGGTTTGGTGTGCGGCCGCAATGCGCTGGCACAACGCCAGCCCCAGGCCGGAGCCGTTCTGCGCCCGCGCGCGGGATTTATCCACCATATAAAACGGCTCGGTGATGCGCCCAAGCTCATGGGGGGGAATGCCGCGGCCCTCGTCCCGCACAAACAGCACCACATGGCCGCCCTGCGCCTCAAAGCCCACCTGCACGGGCGCGCCGGGCTTTGAGGCGTGCACAGCGTTCACCACAAGGTTGTACAAAAGGTCTGCCAGCAGGGGCTTATCCGCCAGAACCCAGACGCCGCGGGCATCTGCGAAGGTGACATTTGCCCCCTCCAGCCCGGCGCAGGCGTGGCGCACATCGCTGAACACGGCGGAAAGCGGCACGCTCTCCAGCCCGGCGCCCTCGTGGCCAAGGCGCATCAGCTCCAGCAGTTTCAGGCTCAGCGCCTCCAGGCGTTTTGTCTCGTGATATACATAGTCGGCGGCCTTTTCGCGCGCGCTTTGGCCAATGTCGCGGCTGCGCAGAAGGTCGGCATAGCCCAGCATGGCCGTCATGGGGGTTTTGATTTCGTGCGTGAAGGCGGCCACAAAATCATCGCGGCGGCGCACCTCTTCCTCCAGGCACTTAATGCCGCCTTCCACCGAGGCGGCCATGGCGTCAAAATCCCGGCTCAAAGCGCCCACCTCGTCGTGCGTGTTGACATGGGTGCGCTGGCCGTACTGCCCGGCCGCAATGCGGGCAGCCGCGGCGGAAAGCCGTTTCAGCGGGCGCAGCAAAAACGTGGTGAAGCCCAGCGTCAGGGCCGCGGCCGCGCACAGCAGCACGGCACAAAGCCGCCAGAAGCGGTGCAGCTGGGCCGTGCGTTCGGCATATAAGGGCGAGATGTCAAACACGCTCACCAGCCTGCCGCCGGCCTCGCCCACCGGCATGCTGCTGCCAAGAAGCATGTAGGTGCTTTGCCCGGCGCTGCACAGGGTATACTGCCCCTCGCCTGCCTGGGCAGCGCCCACCAGCGAGGCCTTATCCACACCGTCCGGCAGGCGGGAATATAAGCTGGCCCACCCATCGCTCAGCAGGGCAAACTGCGCCTGCGGCATGGCGGCGGCAACCTCCAGGCCCGCGGCGTGCAGCGCAAATTCCGGCGCGCCATTCTGTGCGGCGTGCCGCAGGGCCGCGTCCTGCACCGAAAGCTTCTGCGCCGTGTGCTGTGCGGCGTTTTGCACGGCGGCGCTTTCCAGCGCGGCGTTAAAATTCTGCGCCACCATCCGGTAACCGCCCACAAGAAACAGCGCGCCTGTCACGGCCACAAGGCACAGTGTCAGCTTCTGGGCTATCTTCATGGCGAATCCTCCAGTTCATAGCCTATCTTGTACACAGTTTTGATGGCGGCCTGAAGCCCCAGCTTTTTGCGCAGGCGCTGGATGTGAAGGTCCAGCGTGCGCGAATCTACCTCGGCGTCCTCTCCCCATACGCGCTCGTACAGCGCGTTGCGGTACAGCACGGCGTTTTTGTTGCGCATCAACTCCAGCAGAAGGTCGTATTCGCGCGGGGTAAGCGGCACAGGCACGCCGTTTTTGCACACCGTGCGGCGCACGGGGTCCAGCGTGACGCCGCAGGCCTGCAAAACGCTGCGCCCGCGCCCGGTGCGGCGCAGCGCTGCCTCTACGCGGGCCACCAGCTCGGCGGGCTCGAAGGGCTTGCAGATATAATCCTGCGCGCCGGCGGCAAGGCCCTTTACGCGCTGTGCCACGTCTGTTTTTGCCGTGAGAAAAATAACGGGCGTCTCGTCCCCAATAAAGGTTTTTAATTCATAGCCGTCGTGGTCGGGCAGCATCACGTCCAGCACCACCAGCGCCCAGCGGCCGGTTTCAATTTTATCCGCGGCCTCGGCGCCGGAATAGGCGGCCTTGCAGCGGTAGCCTGCGTTTTCCAAGGTAAGGCACACAAGGTCTGCAATGGCGTGCTCATCGTCCACAACCAAAATGGGTTCCATGCGCATATTCCCCCTTTTGCTTTCAGTATAGCATGAATTGTAACCAAGTTTTATCCCGCACAAAAAGAAAACAGCCCGCGCTGCTGTGGGCGCGGGCTGTGCAATGGAATATTTGCTTACAGAATGGCCAGAATGATGAAGTTCAGCACGAACAGAGCGGTGGCCACCCACAGAATGGGGTGGATGCTGCGCGCTTCTTTCTTCACCACTTTGATGATGCAGTAGAAGATGAAGCCGGACGCAATGCCGTAGCTGATGGAATAGCACAGGGCCATGAAAATGCCTGCGAAGAAGGCGGGAACGGCCTCGGAGAAATCTTCCCATTTGATTTCTTTGAAAGCAGAAAGCATCATGCAGCCCACCACAATCAGCGCGGGCGCCGTGGCCGCAGAGGGAATGGCGCCTGCAACAGGCGAAAGCACAATGGCAATCAAAAAGCACAGGGCGGTGACGCAGCTGGTGAGGCCCGTGCGGCCGCCGGCGCCAATGCCGGAGGCACTTTCTACGAACGTAGTGGTGTTGGACGTGCCGAAGATGGCGCCCACAGACGTGGCGATGGAATCGGCAAACAGGGCTTTATCCATTTTGGATTTGAAGCCGGAGCTGGAAGCCATGGTGGCCTCGTCCTCTTCCGAGAAGATGCCGCTGCGGCGGCCGGTGCCAATGAAGGTGCCGATGGTATCGAATGTGTCGGACAGGCTGAAGGCAAAAATTGTCATCAGAACAAGGGGCAGGCGCGCAGCGTCAGAGAACAGCGCCGGGAACCCCTGCGTGAACGCGGCGCCGAAGGTGGTGCCAAGCTGCGTGAAGGAATCGCTGATGCCCTGTGTGAAGCTGATGCCGGAAAGGTCTACCACGCCCATGGGAATGCCCAGGATGGTGGTGGCCACGATGCCGATGAGGATGGCGCCCTTCACGTTCAGCACCAGCAGAATAACCGTGAGCACAAGGCCAATAAGGAACAGAAGCACAGAGGGCGTGTTCAGCGTGACAATGGCGGGCGTGGCGGCAGAAGAAGCCACCACAGTGCCGGATTCCGCCAGCGTGTAGGTGCCGGGGTCTGCCGTGAACTGCAGGATGCCGGCGTTCTTCAGGCCGATATAGGCCACAAAGATGCCAATGCCGCCGCCAATGGCGTTCTGCAGGCTTACGGGGATGGCCTTGATGATGGATTTGCGGATTTTGGTGACGGTGATCAGAATGTTCACCACGCCGCACAGGAAGACCATTGCCAGGGCTTCCTGCCAGGTGAAGCCAAGGGCGAACACCACCGTGAAGGTGAAGAAGGCGTTCAGGCCCATGCCGGGCGCCTGTGCGTAGGGCACATTGGCAAACAGGCCCATCACCAGCGTGCCCACCACAGATGCAAAAATCGTGGCAAGGAACACAGCGCCGAAGGGCATGCCCGTCTGGCTGAGCATGTTGGGGTTCACGAAGATGATGTACGACATGGCGAAGAAGGTCGTCAGGCCGGCAATGATCTCCGTGGAGACAGTAGTACCATTTTCTTTCAGATGAAAGAATTTTTCCATGGTGTTTCCTCCTCTAAAAAGATACACAACATATTCAAAACGGGGCTTTCCCGCCTTGGCAAAAAAAGAAACCCGGGCACCGCCCCGCCGCAAGGGGCCTGCCCGGGAAACACAAACGCACCCCGCGCACAGCGCAGGGAAACGGAAGGTTTGCTGCCAATAGCCGGGCAGGGGTGTCCGCTAGAAACTGCCGGCCCATCCTGCCGGCGATATATTGGGCGCAATTTTATTTTGCCACACAACATGTAGTGCGGCTCATGCAAAAAAGAACATTGTTATTATAGCGCCGCCCAAAAACATTTGGCAAGGTGTGATTTTGACGAAATTTGCCCGCATTTGCCGCGCGAAACCAGCGAAGAGAGCAAACTTGTGCGCCCGTGGCGGATTGACAGGCGCGGCGCGGCGGGCTATGATAAGACAAGATTTTGCAGGAAGGGGGGCTGGCAGCCATCGGAAGGCCGGTTCTGTTCATTTATAACACACAGGCGGGGAAAAACAGCATTGCGGCAAAGCTGGACGCCGTGCTGAAGGCCCTGTACCAAAGCGGGTTTGACATCACCGTGTGCCCTGTGGGCACGCAGCGCGACGCGCAAGAGCTTTTGACCCGGCAGGGCGGGCGGTATGATGCCGTGCTGTGTGCGGGCGGCGACGGCACGCTGCACCACACGGTGAACGCCATGGCCGAGGCCGGGTTGGCGCTGCCGGTGGGGTATCTGCCCGCGGGCTCTACCAACGATTTTGCCGCCACGGCAGGCCTGAGCGAGGACGTGGTGGAGGGCTGCGCGCGCCTGGCAACCCTGCAGGAGACAAGGCTGGACCTGGGCGATTTCTGCGGCCAGCGCTTTTGTTATGTGGCCGCCTTTGGCATGTTTACCGACGTGTCATATTCCACGCCGCGGCAGGCAAAGAACCTTCTGGGCCATATGGCTTATATTCTGGAAGGGGTTAAGCGGCTGAACCTGTTTCAAAGCTGGCATGCCCGTGTTCAGGCCGGAGATTTCTGTGTGGAGGACGACTTCTGGTATGGTTCGTTCACCAACACGCGCTCGGTGGGCGGGTTCGGCTTTCCCAATGCGGATAAGGTGCGGCTGGATGACGGAGAATTTGAAGTGATGCTGGTGCGCTGCCCGAAAAACCTGGCAGAGCTGAACGCGCTGGCGGCCAAGCTTGTGCGGCAGGAATTTGACGGAAAAGACCTTGTGTTCCTGCATGCAAAAGAGATGCAGGTAACTTTTCAGGCCCCTGTGCCCTGGACGCTGGACGGCGAGTTCGGCGGCGAGGTGCAGGCCGCGCGGCTCTCGGTGCTGTCCGGGGCCCTGCGGCTTCTGGGCGCCCAGGCGGCTGAATAAATGTGCACCTTGCAGGCGCATATGCCCTGCCTTGCTATTAAGAAAGGAAAAACAGCGCGCCCCGGCTTTCAAAAACCGGGGCGCGCTGTTCTTTTTAAAAGAGGGGCCGTGCGCCTTACTTTGCGTCGGTGACAAACTCTTTGGCGCTGGCCAGGGTGGCGGCCAGGTCTTGCATATTGCTGGGCACAATCAGCTTGGTGGCTTTGCCGTCCGCAACTTTTTCCAGTGTTTCGAAGCTCTTCAGCGTCAGCACCTTCTGGCTGGGCGCAGCCTCGTTCAGCAGCTTGATGGAATCGGCCAGGGCGCGCTGCACCTCCATGATGGCCTGCGCCTCGCCCTGCGCCTCGCGGATGCGCTGCTCGCGCACGGCGTCGGCGCGCAGAATGGTGGATTCCTTTTCGCCCTCTGCCACAAGAATGGCGCTGCGCTTTTCGCCCTCGGCGCGCAGAATGCTTTCGCGGCGCTCACGCTCGGCGCGCATCTGTTTTTCCATGGCCTCCTGGATATCGCGCGGCGGAATGATGTTTTTCACTTCCACACGGTTTACCTTGATGCCCCACTTGTCGGTGGCTTCGTCCAGAATGGCCGTGATTTTGGCGTTGATGATGTCGCGGCTGGTGAGGGTGTGGTCCAGTTCCATTTCGCCAATGATGTTGCGCAGCGTGGTGGCTGTGAGGTTCTCAATGGCGGAAAGCGGGCGCTCCACACCATAGGTGAACAGCTTTGCATCGGTAATTTGGAAGAACACCACGGTGTCAATCTGCATGGTGACGTTGTCTCGCGTGATAACAGGCTGGGGCTTGAAATCCACCACCTGTTCCTTCAGCGAAACCTTTTTGGCCACACGGTCGATGAAAGGCACTTTCATGTGGAAACCGGCCGTCCATGTGCCGAAATAGACGCCCATGCGCTCCAGCACATATACATAGGCCTGCGGCACGATGGCGATGTTGGAGATGAGAATAACCAATGCAATGGCTAACAGCACCAACAGAATAATCAAAAACGGCATAAACAATTCCTCCTGGTAATTTTTTTTAGAGTAATACAAATTGTTGTTTTTCAATGTGCGTAAACTGTTTACACGGCGCGTGTGGTGTGCCCTGCAGGGCGCAGCACCAGCGTGGTGCCCTCCACCGCAACCACTTCGGCCAACTGGCCCTCTGCCAGCGGCACGTCGCAGCGGGCGGCCCAATCCACCCCGGAAAGACGCGCCCGCCCGGGGCGCGCGGGCTCTACAGCGGCGATTACCTCGGCTGTCTGGCCCACATTGCGGTCTGCGTTCGTGGGCACGGCGGCCTTGGCGTCTTTTTTGCGCACCAGAGGCCGCATCAGCACCAGGCACACAAGGCTTACCACCAAAAACACGGCGGTTTGTGCCAGCACATTGGGCACAAAGGCGCTGAGAAGCAGCGCGGCGGCAGCACCCGCACAAAACCAGATAGAAACCAGCGTGGCGGTGGCGGCCTCCGCTACAATAAATGCGACAAGCAAGATGAGCCAGACAATGCTGGCAACAGAGAATGACATGAGGCTCCCTTCCTTTCTTAGGCGGCGTCTCGCGATTGCCTTACCTGTATTGTATCAGAAACCCATACAAAGCACAAAGGGAAAAAACAGGCGGTTTTGCCCGGTTTTGGCGCGGAAAGCGAAATTTGGAAACTTTCGTCTTCCGTGCAGAGCCGGGCGCGCCCAGGCTGGCCCGGGCGCGCCCGGGCACAAAAGACGGGCGCCCCTTGCACCTTGCCCGGGGGCGGGGAAAAAGAAAAAAGGCGGTTTTGTGCGGCGGGCGCAAGCGGGCATTGCCCCTGAAACAGAAAATGGGGCACACAGCGTTGCCATGCGTTTTTTGGGCATTCGTCTGCTTTGCAAGCACGGCAGGCTATGCTATAATGAAAAAAACAGGGCCGCGCGGCGGAATCATACAGCCGTGCGCCCGCAAAAAAGGAGGGGAGCTGCCATGTTTTGTACGCACTGCGGGGCGTACCTTGAGGGGCACGAGCGCTTTTGCCCGGGCTGCGGGGCCTGTTTGGCGCCGTCAGGTGCCGCCGGGCCGGGCTGGCAGCAGCCTTCCTGCGCCGCCCCGTCTGGCGCGGCGCAGGGCTGGCAGCAGCCTTCCCCCGCCGTCCCGTCTGGAGCGGCGCAGGGCTGGCAGCAGCCTGTTTATGGCGGCTATGCGCCAAGCTGGCCGCCACGGCCTGTGAAAGCGCCCCGGCCGGACGCCTATTATGTGCGCGAATTTGAAAAGCTGGCCGCCACGGGAAAAGGCAGCTTCAACTGGGCGGCGTTTTTTCTGGGGCCGTACCACTGCCTGTACCGCGGCTGTGTGCCGCGCTTTTTGAAGCTGTACCTGCCCTTGTGGGCCGTGAGCCTTGCGGTGGGCATTTTCACACAAGTGCAGTCGCTTGCAGCCTGGCGCGGCAACGGCAAGTGGTATGCGGCAAGCCTGATGCTGGGCCTGCTTTGCAGCCTGTGGGCCATTGGGGTGGGGCTTTACAACGGCTTTACGTTCAACCGGCATTATTATACGCGGGTGCAGGGCAACGCGGCGGCCCGCACACGCCCCGGCCTGATGGGCATTGCGCTGGCCGTGCAGGCCATGGTGAGCATTATGATGGCAGTGCTGATGCTGGCCGGCCTTGGGGCCGAGCTTGGGCGCGGTATTCGCGGTGAAATGGGCAGCCTTTTGGACGGCGCGCCCTATGAAGATGTGCAGGACGGCAGCCACAGCGACCCTCAGGGAAAATACGACGCCCTGTTTTCTGCCATTCTGGACAGCCACGCCGGTGCGGCTGGCGCGGTGCAGGATTATACACAGGGTTACACGGTGCCGCGCGCATGGCCCACTGGCGTGCCAAACGAAATGATGCTGCGCGCCTCGCGCCTGTTTGCGGACGATGCGCTCAGTGTTGGCACGCTGGTATCTGCCATGGATAACATGGAATGGAGCGAGGAATATGCGGCCGATGAGGCCAGCGACGGCTGGAACAGCCAGATCCTCTATGGCGAAGTGGGGCAGACGGCTGTGCAGCTGGAGTTTGCCCGCAAAGGCGAGCTTGTGAGCATCGTCTCTGCCATCACCTATTTGACAGACGACACCGACCCGGATTCCTACTATGAGCTGACGCAGGAAGAATTGGCCGCTTTTGTGCAGTGGCTGTACGAGCAGGCGGGCGCACAGGGCGGCGGCATCGCCGTGCGCGTGCGCGGCACCTGGGTGGACAGCGCCGGGCAAGAGCTTCAAATTTCGCCCGATGCGCTGGGCGGCGAAGCCTGCGAGCTGTGGTTTGTAGAGGACGGCGCCCTGGTGCTGCGGCTGGACGGCGGGGCATACCGCAGGCTGGTTCTTTCGCAGGGCGACAGCGTGCTCACCATCAGCGAATGCGATGAAAACGGTGTGGAAACGGCACAGGGGGCCACATATTACCGGTGACATGGTGTGAAAAAAGGAACGGAGGGATATTCCATGAATTGCCCGGCATGCGGAAAAGATACGGTGGATGGCGCGGTTTTTTGCCAGCACTGCGGTGCCAGGCTGGGCGGATGCTGCCCCATCTGCGGCAACCCAATTGTTGAGAACGCCCTGTTTTGCCAGTGCTGCGGGGCCAGGCTTGACGCGGTGAAGCCGACACCGGCACCGGTGTTTGTGCCTGCACCTGCACAAGGGCAGGCGGATGAGCCGTGCAAAGCGGCGGAAGAAGAGCCGGGGCAAAGCGCTTTGCCCGGCGCGGCAGAGGCGGTGCCGCCAGCCGGCCAGCCGGCCGCCGGGGCACCGGAAGAGCCCGTTGCGCAGGCGCCCCAGGCTGACGGGCCCGGAGCTGCGGATGCCCAGGGCATGCCGCCCGTGCCGGAAGGGCCGAATGGCTATTACAGGTGGGAATTTGACAAACTGAGCCGGGGCGCGCGGGCAAGCTTCAACTTTGCCGCCTGCTTTTTGGGCTTTTGGCACACCTTGTACCGCGGCTGCTGGCGGCGTTTTCTGCTGCTGTACAGTTGGCTGGGAGTGCTGACCACCGTGACAGGCCTTGCTGCGGTGCGCGAACTGGAGAACATCGTGTGGCTGAACGCCGCCTATGGCACCTCGCTGTGGCAATGGAGCAGGAATGTCACGGCGCTGGCCAGCCTGGTGCTGTTGTTTCAGGTGGTGGTGGCGTTATACAACGGCGCTACATTCAACCAATATTATTACGGGGTGTGCAAGCGGGGCGCAGCCGATGTGGAAAAACGGCAGATTGGCCTTGTGGGCGGCATCCTGGCATCGGCCGCAGCAGTGGCCATTGTGCTGGGCCTGGCGGTGTATGCCTATGGAAACGGCCGGGAACAGGGCGCGCTGTACCGCCAGATGCTGATGCAGAATGCGGCCATTATGGGGCCTCAGGTGCAGCAGGCGCTGGACGAAAGCAAAGTGCCGGCGTCGGAGGAAAAGCTGTTTCTGGTGGGGTATATCCCGGCGGAAGAACTGCCGGACGATTTGAGCGCCCAGGGGGCGGGCGAACAGGCAATGAGAAGCATCCGCCTGTTTTGCGATGATGACCACACCCTTGGGCAGGTGCTGGACGCCGCGGGGGTGGCCCCGGTATTTGAAGGCATGGCTTTGCAGGAAGACGGTTCTGCCATGGGCGGGCTTTCCTGCCAGATTGGCGAGACATCCCTGCTGACCAAAGTGGTGATATGGCCGGACGACGGAACTGCGGCCAAGGCTGCCGTAACAGGTGCGGGGTTTGTGAACGGGCAGTCGCAGGAACACCTGCAGGCCAGCACAAACGAGGCTGCCTCGCTGATGCAGTGGCTGTACAGGCAGGCGGGCATGGGCGATACGCCTGGCGTTGCGCTTCGCATGCAGGGCCTGTGGGTGGACAGCCAGGGCAACTACATTTCCATTTTATCTTCCATCATAGACGGGCAGGATTTCCAATATCATTATGTGCTGCGCGAGGGTGATTTGCTTGCCCTGTATGTGTCAAACGAGGACATTTACGGCGCTATCGGCTTAACAGAGGATGACCTGCTGGTGTGGAGCTATGCCCCACGCAACTCTTCAGAACTTACCACGGAGATTTACGAGCGAGCGCAGTAAAACCGCCGGGGAAATGCGGATGGCCGCTGTGATGTGCGGCAGGAGGAAGACGATGTATTGCTCGATGTGTGGAAAAAAGCTTTCAGACGTAGCAAGTTTTTGCCCCTATTGCGGCGCCAGGCTGGCAGTACAGCAGCCGGTGCCAGACAGCCGGAAGGCCACAGCCGCGCCTGCCGCCGCACCGGCCGGTGCGGCTGTGCCCCCGGCTGCGGGCGCACAGCCGGCATATTCGCCGGCCGCGCGTGCGCCCGGCTCGGGGCAGGCATATTATACCGCGGAATTTGAGCGCCAGCGCTGTGGGCTGCGCCCCTCGTTTAACGCGGCTGCCTGTTTTCTGGGCTTTTGGCACACCTTATACCGCGGCTGCTGGGCGCGCTTTCTGGCGCTGTACAGCTGGCTGGGGGTGGCCACGGCGGTTGCATTTGCATTTTGGGCGCACGGCTTTGAATATGACTGGGCCATGTGGTGGGCCCTGCGCATCTGGCCGCAGCCTGGGCCGGCGTTTGTGGCCGTAGTGCTGGTGCTTTTGGCTCAGGTGGCCGTGGCGGCGTACAACGGGCTTACGTTTAACCGTTATCTCTATCAAAGGTGCCGGGGCGACGCCCGTGCGGTTTGGCAAAGCACAGGCGCGCTTGCGGCGGGGGCATCGGTTTGCCTGGTTGCGGCGATGCTGGTGCTGGTGCTGTTTGCCGCAAGCGTGATAAACGGCACGCGCAGTGCCGGGCGCCTGAGCCAGACGCCTTATCCCCAGCAGGGCCAGGAGATAACCGATTACTGCACGCTGGAGATGTATCTTATCCTCTCGGGCACCTCTGTGACACCAGAGAAAGAGGCGCAGTACCTGAACGGGGCTTGCACAAACTTTCCCGGCACCTTCCTGCACAGCAACGAGGATATGGAAAGTGTGGGGGAAAACGCCACCCTGTACTGTGACAGCACCGTGACGCTGGGCCAGGTGCTGGATGCCGCAACAGACAGCCATGTGTGGTATTTTATTGAGAAGAATGCCGCAGGCGGCTATGACGGCAACCTGTGCTGCTTTGTGGGCGATTCGGTAATTGACTTTTATGTGACGGTGTGGTTTGAAGGGGAAAATGCATTGGTGCAGCTAAGCAACCCGCTGCTTTACCTTGCCTCTTCGCCAAGCCCGTATGACGACTGTTATTACGCCACTTCCCAGCAGGGCGCAGCCTTTTTGAAATGGGCGTACGCCTATGCCGTAGCCTCGTAGCGCCCGGCAGGCGAGAATGCCCTGCGGGGATGCTGTATTCCTGGTAAACGCGGGGCAGGGCTGCGGCCTTTTGCCCGCATGCCCTGCCCGGTTTTAAGACACCTTGGATTTCAAAGGAGGAGTATGATGATGAAGTGTCCACTTTGCGGAAAACCGGTGGAAGACGGCGCCGCGTTCTGCCCGTACTGCGGCATGAAGCTTGAGCCGGAGGCGCCGGGCGCACAGGCGGCCAAAGAGGCCCCGCCAGCGGCGCAGCCTGAACGGGAGAGCGCGCCTGCGCAGCCCTTTGCGGCGCAGGCGGGCGGCGCCGCAGAAAACCCGGCCGCCGACACGGCGCCGGGCGGCCAGGGCCCTGCCCCCGGGGGCACAACCCCGCCGCCGGGAGGAATGCCGCCTTACAGCCAGCCGCAGGGCGCGCCGTATTATGGCCAGCCGCAGCCCGGCGCAGCCTACGGGCCCTATGCCCCTTCGGCGGGTGTGAACCCCTATTATGCGCGCGAATTCGCGCTGATTGCAAGCGGGGCAAAAGCGCATTTCAACTTTGCGGCTTTCTTTCTTGGCTTTTATCACACGCTGTACCGCGGGTGCACCAAACGGTTTTTGGCGCTGTATGCCTGGCCGTGGGCGCTGACGCTGGTTTTGAACGGCATTATGATGGTGTCGTTTGCAGACAGCATGGAAATGGCCCTGTACAGCACCGATGTGTCGCCATTCCTCATTGTATATCCGCTTTTTATGGTGCTTGTCTGCTTTTTGCAAATTGGCCTTTCGGTGTACAACGGCATCACTTTTAACCGCTATTACTACAATAAGTGCCAGGGCGACGCGCGCGTGCCCAAGAAGACAGGCCTGATGGTGGGCGGCATTGCGCTGGTGCTGGTTTCCTCGATTGTGGTGACGGCAATTGGCGTGGCCAGCATAACGGGCACCATTCTCTCCAACTCTGCCGCCCTGCCCGGGCAGAGCAGTGTGGGCAACCTGCCCGAGAGCCTGCCAGAGAGCGAACCCTCTGCCGGCATATTGGACGGCACCCTGGAGCAGCACGCAGGCGATGTGATGTACGGCGCCCTGACGGACACCACGGTGCCCGAAGAATACAGCCAGATTTTGACGGAATCGCACATTTTTGCAGAGGATATGCCGGCGGATATTCTGGCGGCCGGTGCGCTGGAGCAGGCCGGCCGTGCGACTTATCTGTTCTACAGTGACGATTACACCCTGGGCGCCATGCTGGATGCCGTGGTGGACGATATGAGCTGGTCGGATGCCGTGGAGGAAGAGGACGGCACCGTGAGCGGCAGCCTGCGCTGCCTTGTGGACGACACGGTGATTGAGATTGCGCTTTCCGCTTTTCCGCTGAGCGACGGGGACACCTGCCTTTCCATCATGGGCGGCATTGTGTATAAAAATGGCGATATGGATGCAGATTCCTATTACGTCTGCACGCCGCAGCAGGTCAATTCCTTCATGCAGTGGCTGTGCCTGCAGGCCGGGACGGAAACGCCGGTAAGCGTTGCCCGCCTTGCCATGGGCACCTGGGTTAGCGAGGATGGCCAGACGCTGGAAGTGACAGAATTTTCTTTGAACGGCGTCGAGATGTATCTGAACAACACAAGACGCTCGGATGAGGGCACCCCGCAGGTGGAATATCTGACGCCGGACGGCTACGGCTATTTTGAGCCCAGCGCCAACGGTGCCACCATGACGGTGTATTCTTACCTGGACGGCAGCGCAGAGGAAACTGTGACGCAGTATACCCGCGCAGAATGATGCCGACCCCCATTTTCGCAAATGCAAAAGCGCCTCTCTTTTTCAGAGAGGCGCTTTTCTTATGCAAACAGAAGGGCTGCGTCACGCGGTGCGAACTTCAAAGGAATACGCCGGCACCAGGGCGGGCCTGCCCAGCAGGGTGGCCTGCACGCTTTCTGCTGTGCGGTTGATGCATATGGCCAGCGCGCTGTGCGCGGCGCGGCGCTCGTAACACAGCACGCCGCCCTCGGCATAGGTGATGAACAGCTGGCCGTCCGCAAGGGCAGGGCAGCGGCGGCGCAGGGCCGACAGGTTTTTCAGCACGGGGATGATGTGCGCCTCTGTGCTGCCCCAATCGAAATAGGCGCGGTTGAACGGGTCTTTATAGCCCTGCATGCCAATTTCGTCGCCATAGTAGACGCTGGGGATGCCCGGCAGGGTAAACAGCAGGGCATAGGCCAGGCACACAAGGCGTCGGCCGTGCTCATACCGCTCCGGCGAAAGGCGGCGGCCGCTTTGCCAATAGCGGTCTTTTCCCTCGCAGCTTTCGCCCGCCAGGGCTGTGATGGCGCGCTCGGTGTCGTGGGTAGAGATAAAGTTCATCAGCACATGCAGCGCGGGCGCGGGGTAGTTTTCACAGATGCGCACAATGGTGTCCGCAGCGCTGCGCGCGCTGCCGCCGCGCAGAAAATCCAGCACGGCGTTGCGGAAGGGGTAATTCATCACTGCGTCCAGCCCTTTGCCCAGCAGGTATGTGCGCCGTGCGCCATAACTGAATTTGGTGGTGGCGTCTTCCCACACTTCGCCCAACAGGTATTTGTCCTCGCCGTGACGTTTTACGGCCGCGCGGATGGCCTCAATGAAATCGTCCGGCAGCTCGTCGGCCACATCCAGCCGGAAGCCGCCGGCCCCAAGGCCAAGCCAGGTGTCAATGACGCCGCCTTCCCCGCAGATGAACTGGCGGTAGCTCTCGTCGCGTTCGTTTACCTCCGGCAGCGTGTCGAAGCCCCACCACGCGCGGTAGCCGCACGGGTAAGACGGGGCAAAATCGTACCAGCGGCGGTAGGGGCTTTCGGGGGAATTGTAGGCGCCGCACACGGGGTAGCGGCACTCGCGGTTGAAATAGATGGAATCGGACCCTGTGTGGCTGAACACACCGTCTAAAATTACCGTGATGCCCTGCTGCTTTGCCTCGGCACACAGGCGGGCAAACTCCTCGTTTGTGCCCAGCAGCGGGTCTGCCTTTAAGTAGTTGGCCGTGTTGTAGCGGTGGTTGGAATGCGCCTCAAAAATGGGGTTCAAATACAGCACCGTCACGCCCAGCCCGGCCAAATATGGCAGCTTGCGGCGGATGCCTTCAAAATCGCCGCCGAAATAATCGCGCGTCAGGTAGCCGTCCTCCTGCTCGGTGGGCCAGAAATACGGCTCGCCGCTTTTGTTTTCCCGGTAGATGCGGTCTGCAAAAGGCATGGGCTTTGGGCGGCCCTCGAAAAAGCGGTCTGGAAATATCTGATACATCACGCCGCCCTTTATGGCCTGCGGCGTGGAAAACCCGGCCTCGTACACCGTAAGCTGGTACTCTTCGCCCGTGCCCGTGGTGACATAGGCCTCGCCAAGGGCGCCGCGGTACAGCTTGCGGTAGCCGGTGTAAAGGTCAAAATAGTAAAAATACAGCCCCGGCTGCGGCATGGGCAAGGTGATGGTGAACAGATCGCGGCCATCTGCCCCGCCCGCACTGTGCAGCACAAACGGGGCTGGCGCCTCGCCGTCCCTGTGCAGCACAAGGCGGGGGGCGGTGCAGCCGAATTCGGCCGGCACCCGCAGCGTGAATGTGACGGCCTGCCCGGCGCGCACAGCGCCAAAGGGGGCTTTGTGGAAGGCGTCACAGCTGTTGTAGATAGAGCTCATCGGATGTTCTCCCCACGGTGATATGCTTTATTTGACCGGCTCGACATGCCAGATGTTGCGCGCATATTCAAACACAGCCCTGTCGGCAGAGAAAATGCCGCTGTTTGCAATGTTCATCAGGCTCATGCGGTTCCAGGTGTCCCTGTCGGCATACAGGCGGCTTACATCGTGCTGGGCACGGCGGTAGTCTGCAAAATCTGCCATGACCATATAGGGGTCGGACGTGCGCAGGTTCGAGGCAATTTCGTGGAAGCTCTCGCCATTCCAGCCCTTTTCCAGAAAATCCAGCACCTGTGCGGCCTCCGGGCAGGCGTTGATGAAGCTGGAGGGGTGGTAGCCAAAGCGCTTCAGGTCGTTTACCTCCGGCGTGCGCATGCCAAAGATGATCTCGTTGTCTTTGCCGGCCGCTTCGGCAATTTCCACATTGGCGCCGTCCAGCGTGCCCAGGGTGACGGCGCCGTTCAGCATGAATTTCATGTTGCCCGTGCCGGAGGCCTCGGTGCCCGCAAGGCTGATCTGTTCGGAAACTTCGCTGGCGGGCATCAGCCGCTCGCTGGTGGTGACGCAGTAATCCTCCAAATATACCACGCGCAGCTTTTCGCGCACGGCGGGGTCTGCGTCTATCAGCTGCCCCAGCTTGCAAATCAGGCGGATCATCTGCTTTGCCATATAATATCCCGGCGCGGCTTTGGCGCCAAAGATGTACGTTTTGGGTGCCACATCGGCGTTGGGGTTGTTTTTCACATACAGATACTGCGCCGCAATGTTCAGTGCGTTCAGGTGCTGGCGCTTATATTCGTGCATGCGCTTCACCTGCACGTCAAAGATGCTGGCGGGGTCTATCACCTGGCCGGTCACTTTCTTCAGGTGTTCGGCAAAGGCCTCCTTGTTGTGGCGCTTCACTTCGCCCAGGCGCTGCAGCACCGTTTGGTCGGCCGCATAGGCTTCCAGCTTTTTCAGCTGTGCGGCGTCCTTTTTAAAGCCGTCGCCAATGGTTTCGCTCAAAAGCTGCGTCAGCGCCGGGTTCGAGGCAAGCAGCCAGCGGCGGTAGGCAATGCCGTTGGTGACATTTGTAAACTTCTGCGGGCTGTACAGGAAGTAGTCGTGGAACACGCTTTGCTTGATGATGTCGCTGTGCAATTTTGACACGCCGTTGATGGAATGGCACACATAGCAGCAGATATTGGCCATGCGCACCTGGTTGTCGCCCAAAATGGCCATATAGTTGATTTTGCCCACATCGCCCGGGAAGGCGCGGGCAAAATCTGCGCGGCAGCGGCGGTCCATCTCTTCACAAATCTGGTAAATGCGCGGCAGCGTCTTTTTGAAAATGTCAATGTTCCATTTCTCCAGCGCTTCGCTCATTACCGTGTGGTTGGTGTAGGCAAAAGTGCGGCAGGTGATGTCGAACGCATGCTCCCAGGTGAAGCCGCACTCGTCCAGAAGAATGCGCATCAATTCGGGGATGGCCAGCGTGGGGTGCGTGTCATTGATATGGATGGCCACTTTGTCCGGCAGGTTATCCAGCGTGGCATACTGTGAAAGATGCGTTTTCACAATGTCGTTGATGGACGCGCTGGAAAGAAAATACTGCTGGCGCAGGCGCAGAATTTTGCCATCCATGTGGTTGTCGTTCGGGTACAGCACCTTGGAGATAAGCTCGGCATTGGCGTTTTTGGCAATGGCGCTGCCATATTGGCCCGCGTTGAAGCTGCTCATGTCGAAATCGGGCGCTTTGGCGCGCCACAGGCGCAGCTTCGAGACGCCTGCGCTGTCGTACCCGGCCACGAACATATCGCTGGGCACAGCCAGCACGCTGGAATAATTTTTGTGCTTCACATAGTGGTACGAACCGTCCCAGCTCTCTTCAATCTCGCCGTCAAAGCGCACTTCCACAGCCTGGTCGGGGTGGCTTTTCAGCCAAACGCCGCCGCCGGGCAGCCAGTTGTCGGCGTGCTCTTCCTGCCAGCCGTCCACAATCTTCTGCTTGAAAATGCCGTATTCGTACAAAATGGAATACCCCATGCCGGGAATATCGTCGGTTGCCATGCCGTCCAGATAGCAGGCCGCCAGGCGCCCAAGCCCGCCGTTGCCAAGGCCGGCGTCCGGCTCCTGCTCATAGATATTATCCAGCTTGATGCCGTGGTCTTTCAGCACGGCTTCGGCCACATCGGCAAGGCCCATGTTGAACAGGCTGGTTTTCAGGCTGCGGCCCATCAGAAATTCCATGCACAGGTAATACACCTGCTTGCCGTTGGCGCCGTAGGTGCGGGACATGAAGCGCTTGCGCTGTGCGCTGAGCATGCCGCGCACAATAAGCGCCAGCGCGCGGTAGATCTGCTCATCCGTGGCGCTGGAAAGGTCTGCGGCAAATTCGCTGAACAGCTTGTTGGCCAGCAGTTTGTCAAACTCTTTCTTGGTCATTTTCGTATTCAAAAACCATCTACTCCGTTCTTATCTGCACGCTGAAAAAGCGGGCGTATGCCCCGGCGCGGCCCCATGCCCGCCGGGCGTGCCGCGCAAAGGCGCGTATATAAACTTAGTATACTCTATCCATGCCCTCAGTTCAACCAAAAAGCCGCGCTGCAAGGCCAAAAACACAAAAAACAGTGCCGCTGGTGCCACAGCGGCTCACCGCCAGCGCCCCATGCACGAAGTTTTTTCAAAATCAGCTTTTCATCTTTCTTTTTTTCGCATTTGATAGTATAATAGCTTCTAGATATCTACATGCCGGGGCGCAGCGCCCCGCAGGGAAAGGAAGTTTGCGTGTATGCCGGCAAATAAAATTAAACTGGAGATCTGCGGCGCCAGCTATGTCATTGCCACCACCGATACGGAAGAATATGTGCTGAGCCTGGCGGAAAAGCTGGATGCAGACATGAACCAGATGATGACGAACAACCCTTCGGCCTCGATTGCCACAGCGGCCGTCATTACGGCGCTGGGCTATTTGGACGAGCTGAAAAAAAGCACCAGCGGCGCAGACAATATGCGTGCGCAAATTAAAGATTACCTGGAAGACGCCGCCAAGGCCAAGCTTTCGGCCGAAGAGGCGCGCCGCGAGGTAGAGCGCCTGCGCCGCGAGATTGGCTATTTGAAAGAAAACCACTGATGCGGGCCTGTTCTGCCGCCATGCCGGAGATACTGGCGCCCGCAGGTAACCAGCAGGCGCTGGAAGCCGCCGTGCGCGCCGGGGCGGACGCCGTATATTTGGGCCTTACCGACTTTAATGCCCGCCGTACGGCGGGCAATTTTGATGCCGCCGCCTTGCAAGAGGCCGCGGCTTTTTGTCGTGCGCGCGGCGTAAAATGCTACCTGACTTTTAACACCGAGCTGATGGAGGGCGAGCTGGCGCGCGCATGCGAGGCACTGCGGGCGGCCGATGCCGCCGGGGTGGACGCCGTAATTGTGCAGGACCTTGCGGCGGCCGCCCTTGTCAGGCGCTATGTGCCCGGGGCGGCGCTGCACGCCTCTACCCAGATGAGCGTGCACAGCCCTGCGGGCATTCGCCAGCTGGCGCGCCTTGGCTTTTCCCGGGCGATTTTGGCGCGCGAGATGAGCCTTGCCGAGCTGCGCGCAGCCGCCAAACACAGCCCCATCGAGCTGGAGGTGTTCGTGCACGGCGCGCTGTGCATGAGCATGTCTGGCCAGTGCTATATGAGCGCCTTTCTGGGCGGGCGCAGCGGCAACCGCGGGCTGTGTGCAGGCCCGTGCCGCCTGCCGTTTTCGGCCGCGCAGCCCCCGCGCGAAGGCGATTTTCACCTCAGCTTAAAAGACCATTCCCACCTGGCCAGCCTGCCCGCCCTGCGCGAGGCAGGCATTGCCAGTGTAAAAATAGAGGGGCGCCTGCGCGGCCCGGAATATGTGGCGGCTGCGGTGGCCGCATGCGTGGCCGCGCGCGAGGGGCTGCCCTATGACGAGGAGATATTACGAAACGTATTTTCTCGTTCTGGGTTTACGGATGGTTATATCAAAGGCGTGCGGGATGGCACCATGTTTGGCGTGCGCACCGCGCAGGATTCCGCTGCGGCACGCGCCGCGGCGCCCGCCCTGCGCGAACTGTACCGCCGCGAGAGGCCCAGCGTGCCGGTGAGCATGTGCCTGACGCTGAAAGAGAACAGCGCCGCATTGGAGGCGCGCGACGGGCAGGGGCACGTTGCCTGTGCCCAGGTGCAGGCGGTGCATGCGCCCGCACAGAAAAATTTGACACAGAGCTGTGCCCGTGCGCTGGAAAAGACGGGCGGCACGCCCTTTTTTGTGCGCGAGGCCGCAGTGCAGGGGGCAGACGCCTGGTATGCGCCTGCGGGCGAGCTTGGCGCTTTGCGCCGCGAGGCGCTGGAAAAGCTGCTGGCCCTGCGCGCTGCGCCGCCGCAGCGGCAATGCCCGGCGCCGCCCGCGCCGCCGCTGGCAGCTGCACTGCAGCCGGTTGCCCCGCGCAACGTGGCCCCGCAGGCCGCGCTGTGCGCCCGTTTCGAGACGCCGCAGCAGCTTGCCTGTGCGGAAGGGGAATGGAAGGCGCTTGAACGTGTGCTGCTGCCTGTGCAGCACTGGGCCAGCGTGCCCGAGCCGCTGCGCGCCAAAACCTGGCTGGAGCTGCCGCGGGCAGAGTTCACGGGCGAAAGCCAGCTGCAGAGCCTGGCTGCCTCGCTTTCGGGCAAGGGCTTTGCGGGTTTTGTTGCGCAAAACCTGGCCCACTTTGCTCTGCCGTGTGCGGGGCCGTGGATGGGCGGTTTTGGCCTGAACGTGACGAACGCTGCCGCCGCGCGTGCATACCTTGCCATGGGGTGCGAAAGTGTCACCGCCAGCCCCGAGCTGACGGCCCGGGGCGTGCACGAGCTGGCCGCACAGGCGCCCACGGCCGTGCTGGCCTATGGGCACATGCCGCTGATGCTGACGCGCGCCTGCCCGCTGCACAATGTGCACGGCTGCAAGGGGTGCCCGCAGAAGGGCGCCCTGACGGACCGCAAGGGCGCAAAATTTCCCGTGCGCTGCACGGGCCCGCAGGGCATGCGCACGGTGTATAACCCTGTGCCGCTGTATTTGTGTGACAAGGCCGGGCAGGCCGGCGCGGATATGCTGCTGCTGTATTTCACCATAGAGCCCCCGCAGCGTGTGGGGCAGGTGCTGCGCCTGGCGCGCGCGGGCGCGCCGTTTGATGGCGCTTTCACCCGCGGGCTGTTTTTCAAAGGCGTGCTGTGAATCGCATGCCAAGCGAATAGAGAAAGGATGGGGAACAATTTGAACGTACCTGTTAAAATAAAGCGCCTGCGCAGCCAGGCAAAGCTGCCTGCCTATGCCACCGAGGGCGCGGCCGCCATGGACCTGTGCGCCGTGCTGGAGGCGCCGTTTACCCTTGCGCCCGGCCAGCGTGCCCTGCTGCCCACGGGCTTTGCCATTGAGCTGCCGGGCCCGGAGTATGTGGCGCTTATTTTTGCGCGCTCCAGCCTGGGCTCCAAGCACGGGGTGGCGCTGCCCAACGGCGTGGGCGTGATTGATTCCGACTACCGGGGCGAAGTGCATGTGGCGCTGGCAAACCATGGGCAGCAGCCCTATGTGATTCAGCCGGGCGAGCGCGTGGCCCAGATGGCTGTGGTGCCGGTGGCACGGGCTGTGCTGCAGGAAGTGGACGAGCTTGACGGCACGGCCCGCGGCGAGGGGGGCTTTGGCTCTACCGGGAAGCTTTGAGGCAGAAAGGGGAAAACACAAATGAAAATGAAACGCACCCTGCTTTTATGGTTTTTTATTTTGGCGGGCATTGTGCTGGGCGCCATGCTGGCCAGCGTGTGCCGCAACGTGCCGTTCTTGAGCTGGCTGAGCTATTATCAGTCTATCGGCTTCAACGCAGACGCGCCCTTTGTGCTGGACCTTTCGGTGATTAAGCTGACGTTCGGCTTTTCCATGGGCGTAAGCGTGGCGCAGATTTTCACCATTGCCGCGGCTATTTTCCTGTACAACCGCACTTCGCTGCGCTGAGGTGGGCAGAATGGAATTGATTTTGGCCTCCGGCTCGCCCCGAAGAAAAGAACTGCTGGTGCTGGTTACGCCGGAATTTTCGGTAGCGACCAGCGATGTGGACGAAAGCGCCATTTCTGCGCCCACGCCCGTGCTGCTGGTGCAGAAGCTGGCGCACGCCAAATGCCACGCTGTGGCCGTGCAGCACCCGTCGGCCTGTGTGCTGGGCTGCGACACTGTGGTGGATGTGGACGGCGAGGTGCTGGGCAAGCCGCGCGATGCGGCGGACGCACGGCGCATGATGCGCCTTTTATCGGGCCGCACACACCGGGTGCACACCGGCGTGTGCCTGGCTGTGCCCGGCCGGCCGGACGATGTGTTCGCCTGCACCTCTTCGGTGCGCTTTGCCGCTTTAAGAGAGGAAGAGATTGAAGCGTATATCGCCACCCCGGAGCCCTACGACAAAGCGGGCGGCTATGCGGTGCAGGGCAGGGCGGCAAAATTTGTGCAGGGCATTGAAGGCTGCTACCACAACATTATGGGGCTGCCCGTTTCACGCGTATATACAGCTTTGAAGGCAGCGGGCATAGTAAAAATAACCCAAAATCAGTGAAATTTTTGGTTTTTGTGCTATTTTACAAGCTTCGCTGTTGTATGCAACAAAATATTGTGATAGAATACAAACATAAGTATGCAAACTGCGTAATGACATCGAAATTTCGGAGGGTAGCATGAGTGCGAGAGTGATCATGGTGGCCTCCGGCAAGGGTGGAACGGGCAAAAGCACCGTTTCGGTGCTGACGGGTGCGGCGCTTGCCGCGCGCGGGCGCCGTGTGCTTTTGGTAGAGCTGGATTCCGCCCTTCGCAGCGTAGATTATATTGCAGGCGTATACGGCAAAACAGTATATGACGTAGAAGATGTGCTGTGCGGCCGCTGCGACGCGGGCAAGGCCCTGGTGGAAAGCCCGCTGTACCCGGGGCTTTTTGTCATCAGCGCGCCCTATTCGGGCGGCCAGGTGGCCGCCGGGGCGCTGCAAAGCTTTTTACAGCAGGCGGGCGGCGTGTTCGACGACATTGTGCTGGATACCGCTGCAGGCATGGGCGCCCCCTTCGAGGCGGCGCGCGCTGCGGCCAGCCTGGCGCTTATTTGCATCACGCCAGACCCTGTGGCCCAGCGCGATGGGCGCATTGTGTGCGACGCGCTGCTGGAGGGCGGCTGTGAGCAGGTGCGGCTTGTGATTAACAAGGTGCCGCGCACCCTGGCGGGCCAGGGCATTCGGGATTTGGACGAATGCATCGACACGGTGGGCGCCCAGCTGCTTGGCGTGGTGCCCTACAGCGAGGCGGTGCTGCGTGCGGGCGCCACGGCGTCGGCACTGCCCAAAGAGGAAAAGGCCGCGCGTGTGTTTGCCGCCATGGCGGCACGCCTGTGCGGCGTGCATGCGCCGCTGATCGTCCGGTAAAAACCGGCGTGTTTGTTTTTGTGCTGTATTTGCGTAGTGATGTGTATGGAAGAGAAAAGGGCCGGGTAAGTAGAGAGAAGGAGGGAAATCCTTATGAACATTGCGCTGATTGCGCATGACACCAAAAAGGAACTGATGGTGCAGTTCTGCATTGCATATTGTTCTGTGCTGGCCCAGCACAGCCTGACGGCCACGGGCACCACAGGCAAGCTGGTGAGCGAGGCCACGGGCCTTCCCATTCAGAAATGCTTGTCCGGCACGCATGGCGGCGACCAGCAAATTGCCGCGCGCATTGCGTGCAACGAGATAGACCTTCTGCTGTTCTTCCGCGACCCTATCTCGGCAAAGCCTTCCGAGCCGAATGAAATGAACCTGCTGCGCCTGTGCGATGTGCACAACATTCCTGTGGCCACCAACATTGCCACGGCTGAAGTGCTGATTCACGGGCTGGAGCGGGGCGATTTGGATTGGCGGAACATTGTAAACCCGCATATGGTTCCATAAAGTGGTTTTGGTTGGATGCCCCGCAGCTTGGCCGCGGGGCATTTTTCTGCCGTGGGGCGTGCAGGCTGAAAACGGGAGGAATGCTGTTTGAAATTGGGCAAACACACTTGGACAAAGCCTCAGCTGCTGCTTTTGGCTGCGTTTGCGGCCTATGTGTGGGTGCAGCTGTGGTGTGTGCGCTGGTATGACCCCTGGCGCGATGTATCGCAGGCGTGGTGCATTGTGCGGGATCTCTCTATCCCGCAGATATTCGCGCAGCTTCGCTACGAAGGTCACCCCTTTTTGTGGTATGCGCTTTTGTGGCCGCTGGCAAAGTTTGGGCTGCCGTTTGAAAGCATCCTTGTGCTGAGCACGGCGCTGATGGTGGGGGCGGCCGCTGTGTTGGTGCGTTTTGCACCGCTGCCCTGGTATGCAAAGGCGGCATGCCTGTTCAGCGTGCCGTTCATTTATTACCTGCCCACTGTGGCGCGCAGCTATGCGCTGGCAGGGCTGTTGTTGATTTTGTGCGCGGCGCTGTACGGCACGCGGCACATGCGGCCGCTGCGCTATGCGGCGGTGCTGTTCTTGCTGTGCCAGGTGCATGTGATGCTGTGCGGGTTTGTGGGCTTTCTGATGGCGCAGTGGGCGCTGGAGATGCTGGCGCGCAGCGTGCGTGCCAAAAAGCTGGCCGGGGTGGACGCGGGGGCGCTTGCCCTGATGGCGGGCGGCGTGCTGCTTCTGGCAGTGCAGCTGGCGGGCAGCGTACAGGCAAATGCGCAAATAGATTTGCAGACACAGAGCATTCTGCAAACAGGAAAAGATTTTCTGGGCATTGGCATGAAGACGCTTTTTGATGTGGAAATGTACTATTTTCTTACAAAGCGCGGCCTGCTTGTGCTTTTGCCCGCGCTGGCCGTGCTGGCATGGCTGATGTGGCGCTGGCTGCGCGCTGCGCCAATGCCCTTGCTGGCGTGGCTGTGCGGCACAGGGTATTGCCTGGTGCTGCAGCAGCTGCTGGTATATGCCACAGAACAGCGCCATGTGGTGATGGGCATGATGTTTGTGTGCGCGCTGTGGATGTCTGTGCCGGACATCGCGGCCTCCGCGCGGCTCACGCAGGTGCAGAAGGGGGCGGTAAAGCGCGGCCTTGGCGTAGCCATGCTGGTGTTTTCCCTGCTGACGGTGCCCGCCATGCTGCGCTCGCTGCAGGAGGTGGTGCGTCCGCCGCAGGAGAATGTGCGCAGCGAAACCATTGCGCAGGCGCTGGTGGAGGTGACAGAGCCGGACGCTGTTCTTTTCACGGACAATGAATTCTATATCAGCCTGTTTTCGGCCTATCAGCCGGGGCTTGAATTCCGCAACCCGGCCCGAAGCGAGCCCATCAGCTTCACCACATGGGACGGGCTGGAGGACGGCATTGGCGGCGGGACAATGAGCGTGCGCGAGGCGGTGGAGGCCCTGCGGGCAGACCCGGCTGTGGGCAACCGGCCGCTGTACTTCTTCACCACAGGTGCCATGGCGCTTTCCGACGCACCCGTGTATATCGAGCAGGCGGCCGAACAGGGCGTGACGCTTACCTTTGTGGGCGGCTGGCACCGCACGCAATATGAAGAATATGCCTTGCTTCGCGTGGAAGCGTAACATGCGGGCCTGCCGGAAACGGCAGGCCTTTCTTTGTATAATCTGCACAGCGCGGCGGCAAATTGTGCAAAAAAAGGACACGCTCAGCGCAAGCGGGCTTGCAGCGCACATGTTACAATAAAAAAGAAAGCTTCGGCCCTGTGCGGGCCTTGGAACAAAGAAAAAAGGAGAATCTGCGATGAAATTTCTGAACGTAGAGATCCCGGTTAAGAACTTGCCGGAACTGGACAGCAGTTTTGTGCCGCTGGGCCTGTTTTTCAAAGAGTATCAGAAGGGGGCAAAAAAGCCGCTTTGCATCGCGGTAGAGCGCTCGGGCGGGCAGATTGGCACCTATGAGACAAAGGTGTACGGCACGCCGGACATGGCCGAGGCGGACGCCTATTATGTGGACAGACTGGTGAAATTCCTTTTGTGGAGCTGGGGCGGCTTCAAGGTGTATGTGTGCGGCGACGAGGCCGTGGGCGAGCGCATCCGCCAGGCCTATACGGCCACCGGCAGCCGCGCTTTCGACAAGGGCTTTATGGAGCAGGTGTACGAGACGCAGTTCACGGTGGAAGTGCTGCCCTACGAGAAAAAGCCTGCGGCTTTCCAGCTCGCACAGGCCATTGGCCGCCATACCAATGGCGCGCGCATCGGCTTTGACGCCGGCGGGTCGGACCGCAAGGTGTCCGCTGTGATTGACGGCGAGCCCGTGTATTCCGAAGAAGTGGTGTGGTTCCCGAAAGTAATTGCCGACCCGGATTATCACTATCAGGGCATCCTGGCGGCCCTGCACACGGCGGCGGCCAAGATACTGGAAAACGGCCGCAAGGTAGAGGGCATTGGTGTGTCCAGCGCCGGTGTGTATATCGACAACAAATGCATGGTGGCCTCGCTGTTTTTGAAAGTGGGCAAGGAAGATTTTGATAAAAAGGTAAAGAATATCTACACCCGTGCCGCCAAAGAGCTGGGCGACACGCTGGGGTATGAGATTCCCGTGGTGGTGGCGAACGATGGCGACGTCTCGGCGCTGGCCGGCGCCATGGGCTTGGGCGAAAACGGCATCATGGGCATTGCCATGGGCACAAGCGAGGCCGTGGGCTATGTGGACGGCGACGGAAACATCTGTGGCTGGCTGAACGAGCTTGCCTTTGCCCCCGTGGACGGCCAGCCCGGCGCCATGGAGGACGAGTGGAGCGGCGACATCGGCTGCGGCGTGAAATATTTCAGCCAGGACGGCGTCATCAAGCTGGCGCCGCGCGCGGGCATTGAGCTGAAAGGCGCTTCCCCGGCGGAAAAGCTGAAAGAGGTGCAGGCGCTGATGGCGCAGGGCGACGAGCGCGCCGTGAAGGTGTATGAATCCATCGGCGTATACCTGGGCCACACGCTGGCGCTGTATGCCATGTTCTACGATATCCACCATGTGCAGATGATGGGCCGCGTGATGAGCGGGCGCGGCGGCGATATCATTCTGGATACAGCCAGCCGTGTGATGGACGAAGAGTACCCGGACGTGGCCTTCCGCCCCGAGGCGCCGGACGAAAAGACGCGCCGTGTGGGCCAGTCCGCTGCTGCGGCCAGCCTGCCGGAAGTGAAATAAGCAGCGCAAGAATCGGGTTTCACACAATGCAAGGGCGCGCGGCCAGCAAAAGGCCGCGCGCCCTTTTTTGTTGTGACGCGCCTGCCGCCCGGCAGAGAACGAGGTGGCAGGAGGTGTTTTGCTGTGAAAGCTGGCCCTCGCGGGCGCGCGGGGCAAAATGCCCGGCAGGGCATTCTGCCACTTTTCTGCGCCTGCCCGGGCGGCCTCAAAGCTCCAGCAGGTTGCCCTCGGTAGAGATGACAGCCACCTGCCAGGGAATGAATTTCCCGCTGGCCTGCAGGGCCGTTTTTACGGCCTGTTCCAGCCCGCCGCAGCAGGGCACCTGCATGCGCACCACGGTGACGCTTTTGATTTCGTTTTCGCGCAGGATGGCTGTCAGCTTTTCGGCATAGTCCACACCGTCCAGCTTGGGTGTTGCTTCGCACAAAGAATGAGAAAAAGTCGCAAAAAGAATGAGAATTTTACTTCTCTGTCTTACAACAAAAAGAAAAATATGAAAAAGCGTTTACAGAGGCTCACAGCTTGTAAAATGAAAGGTCCCTGCTGCAAAAAGGCAGCAGGGGTTGTGCTTTGTAAACAGTCATTTTCAAGGGATAAAAAAGCCGTTTAACACCTAGAAATTGCAGTATTGTAGAATTCCCTGTTTATCTCGAAACCTACATAATATCGCCCTGCGTTGCGGCACGCCACGGCAGTGGTGCCGCTGCCCATGCAGCAGTCCAGTACAAGCTGGCCGGGTTCAGTATAGGTTCGTATCAAATACTCGAATAGAGCGACAGGCTTTTGCGTGGGATGCAGGCCCTCCCGTTGACAGGGAAAGGTGAGTACCTGCCGGGGATAGTTTGTATACTTCTGCATGCTGTCTTTTTCCAGGCCACCCGTTCTGTATATGCCAGCTGCAGTATATCGCCTGCCTTTGGATTTGATGGGTTTTTCCAGGGCCACCAATCCTTGTGGGTTGTATACTGGTGCCTGCCGGTAAAACACCACTATATCCTCCACACAGCGCAGCGGTTGGTATTTTGCGAACGGAAAGCCAGTGACTTGATTTTTGTGCCAATACCAACAATATCTAAAATGCTTTCGGTTACTGCTAATTAGCTGGGTTGTGAATGGTTGTGCAGCTGTAAATACCATGGCGGCACGAGGTTTGGCGACACGATATAGTTGCTGCCACAGCTCAGGGAGAGGGAGCATAATATCCCAGTCCCCATCGGTCGTGCCATATGGTAGATCCGTCAGAACCATATCTATACAGGCATCCGGCAACATGCCCATCCCTGCAAGACAGTCCATATTATAGATTTTATTGTGATAATCCATTGTGTTGCTCCTCTCTGTTGAGAGCAGCCGTCACCACAACGCGAGCGTGCGAAATTCCCCCGGCCTCGCCTCATGCAGCTGCAGGCCGGCATAAAATGCCCCCAGCTGTCAGCCGGGGGTTCTGTTTATTGCTCGCTTTTTTTCTCTTTTGCCTGTTTGTACACCTGATGTACACCCACGCTGGCCAGCGCGCACAGGCCGCCTTGTACAATGGCCGTGAACACCGCCATCACAACGCTCTGCCAGCCGTCCAGTTGGGCTGTAGCCATTACATACATCGCGGCCAAAAACATGCCCACTAAGGCCAGGGTGTAGGGGATATTGGCACTGGGGAAGCGTTTGTCTGCCTTCAGTGCGGCTCCCAGGCCAAACATCAGCGGCACCAGCACGAAAAGCTCAGGTTTAATGTACTCCTGCAACGATGTGATGATTTCTGTCATAATTTTTACCCTCCATTTTATATTGATCGGCATTGGATGAGAATCGAAATATTACCCTTCCAGCGCCGCCTGTGCGGCCTTTATTTTGGCCTCTGCATGCTCGGCACGTTCCGTTGCTTCCTCGGCCTTTTCCTCGGCCTCCCGGGCCTGTTGCAACGCCGTGTCGCGCTCTGCTGTCACACTAGCCAAGCTGTTGCACAAAGCCTGTGCCTCGGCCTTGCTCGCTTCCAGCTCTGCACGCAGCGCCTCGATGTCATCCCCCGCAGACTCGTCCGGTTCTGCAGGTTCCTCCGGCGTCTCTATGTACTCTGAGAACTGCCAGCCCAGCCCCTGCTCATAGCTATATTTTTTGAGCAGTATTTGGTCGCCGTTGCTGAGAGGCCCCACCGTTACCAGGCCATCCCGCGTCACAATGGCAGTGTCGGGGTCAAGCCCGCTGCCACGCACCCACTGGGTAAGATAATAGCTGATGTCGCCGCCCGTGAGGTTGCCGCCATCGGCCCCGGTGATAGCCACAATGCAGCTGCGGCCGGGCGTTACAGCGTCAAACGTGATATTATCCGGTGCAATTTTAAAAGTATGTCCCATATTGTCTTTTGCCGTGCTGCCGAAATCCTTCGCGGCCCTGAACCCTCCGCCAGTGTATACCTGGGTATCGGGGCGCAGGAAGCACACGTCGTACTCGTGCAGCTGGTTTGCAATCACATAAGTGCCCCGGCCGTTTTTGCTTTGCGTCGTATTCTTGCCTTTGCTCCACTCGCGGTGCGTGTGGTGGCTGAACGCATCCTTGCGTCCGTTGCCGAAGCCGCCCTCATACCCAATGATTTCCCCCTGCTTTTTATGGATGCCCGTGGCAAACCGGTTGATATTATCGTGCATAAAAAGGAACGTCACCACGCCCACATAGCCGTTTGCACATTCCACCGGGCCTTCGCTCACAAAGTACGTCTCGTGGCTGCTGTCTGTACGCACGCGGGCAAAATATCCGTCAAAGGGCGCCAGCACCGGGCTGTCAAAAGCCGTGCTTTCGCCGCCGTCGTCGCGGGCAAGGCTGCCCGCGTGCGAATATGTACTGTATTCATCCTGCGTGATGCGCATATGCGTACCAGGGAATAGCACCTTCTGTGCCATATTCTTGCCTCCTTAAAATAAAAAGCTGCCTGATATCAGACAGCTAAAAGTGTTTGTTTGCGCAAAAATTTGAGGGCTCGTCTGAGCTCGTCCATCTCATTATGGACATAGATGCGTGCTGTTACATTGACATCCTTATGTCCCAAAATTTTGCTAATGGAATAAATATCGGCTCCATGGCGCCGAAGAAACGTGCCGTAAGTATGTCGCAGTTCGTGGGCTGTTAATTGGGGTATATCCGGTTGTTGTTCGGCCATGCGGGCCATCTCCGCCTTTAGACGGCGGCTCCATGTGTCAGGCCTCATAAGCCCTCCCGTGGGGCCAGGTATCAGCATAGGGCTGTCCGGATACATCTGCAAAAGGATTTCCACGGCTTGACGCCCGCGCGGGGATAGCGGCGCAGTGCGACCGCTATGGCACTTGGGTGGCCCCTCGCAGGGGCCCTTGCCTGGCACAAGGTGCACGGCACGCGATACTGTCCAGGTGTTTTTACGCCGGGAAAAATCATCTTTGTGCCATCCCAGCAGTTCGCCACGGCGCACGCCGGTCTCTAGGAGCAGCACCACCTCTGGCATACGCCGGATAAACCACCGGGAGGCGCTCTCAATCTCAGTATCACTATATACCTCCTTGACATGTTTAGTCGCAATACTTTCCAATCGGCAAAATTTTGCCGGGTTTCGAGTACATAGGTCGTTATGTACCGCAGTATCAAATATCCCCATCACGCACATGCGCACCTTTGCGCACATGGATGCCGACAGCGCTGCCTTTGTGAGATACAGAGCCTGTATATCTGCAGGAGTAATGTCCAGCAGATATTTCTCGCCTAGCGTAGGCAGCAGATGCTTGTATACCGTGCTCTCGTAGGTTGTTGTATAAGCTGCTCTTGACACAAAAGGCTTTTTGTAGAGCAGCAGCCATTGTTTGGCCCATCCGGCAAAAGTATAGATGTCAAGGGCTTTTTGTGGCGTGCCATGCTCTTGCCGGTAGGCCTCTGCCACGGCTTTTGCAGCCTCTTTTGTGCGGCCGTAAAACGCCTTTTTAATGGCTTGCCCATCTGCACGATATCCTATGACTGATTGTACCTTTTTGATTTTTCTGCGCATATTGCCCACCTCCAATGGCTTTTTACCATTGTACAATATTTGGGCAATATGCTTGTGGTGCTAATTTCGAAGCCCTTACAACGGGCGGCGAGATAAACCATACTCTCACTATTAACGAAATGCCTACTCATACGCACCGCGAACGCTTTGAGGAGCCAGGCAGTGCATATTACCCTTATGTAACAGGCACAACCGGCAATCGAAACCCAGCAGGAGTGACAACCAATGTTATGACCGAAAGCACTGGCGGTAACGCTCCACACAACAATATGCCGCCATACTTTTCCCAAGTAGCTCACATCCACACATGATTGTGGTGCTAATTTTGAACCATGTGAGCAAGGAGGCGAACGAGAGCACATATTAACTGGTGAAGAAATGCCGAGCCACCGGCATTACTCATCTGAGGAAAACAAAGAAGTAATGTGTGATTATTCCACATCTAAAAAATGGGGCTGTGAAATAAAAAACACATCCAGCTATACTGCTGCTGGTGGTGGTTTTATGACAAGCTATTCTGGTGGCGATAAAGCACACAATAATATGCCACCTTATCTTACCCAAGTGGCACACATACACACATAGCACCAGCTTGTGGTGCTAATTTTGAAGCCCTGTCACAAGGCGGAGAAAAAGAGCACCAACTTACACCTGCAGAAATGCCTAAACATCAACACCAATTATTTATCTGGGAAAATACATCAGGAAGTTTGTACGGGCCATCTGTCGCTGCCATTCATTCATCGTCTTTTCAGCGTGTCGCCTGCGTAAATAATTCAAACGGGGGGATTCAGCCTGTGGGGGACGATTCTCCTCATAATAATATGCCTCCATACCTATGTCAGATAGCCCACATCAAGACTTGACATGGACAATCTGTACTATATAAGGCGGCATGTTATTGTGAGCTTTTCCGGCGCCAGTTGTTAGAGTGTAACTCCATGATTGCGCTTCTCTGGTGCCTAATTTATACCCAACGCCAGCCGAGGCGCCATTACCTGTCGTATAAGGCATAACATGCCTATGTTCCGGCATCTCCTCGACAGTGAGTGTATGCTCTTTTTCTCCTCCAGCCATAGGTACAGAAAAATTAGCACCACAAACAAGTGGAAACCTATCTGCTAATTTTTTGCAGTTAAACATGCCTTCTGCGGCACCGTCGCTCATGGTGTCGCCAATGGCAGCATATAGTGCGGCATATACCGTTTTGTCGAGGTCGTCATCAAAATTCACCCATGGGTGACGCTTGGCATTGACTCCACCCTCACCATAAGAAATGCGATATGGCGCAAAGTTCCACTGCCCGGGCTGAGGAAGTTCTGCCAATATCATTTCCCTAAGAAAAACATCTAAGGTTTTCTCGCTCTCTGGGTCATATACCGCCTTGGTGCAGCTGTGCACATAGGCGTCTTGCCCATCTGATGTCTGGCCCCATATGGTTTGTTCGGGTTGTTGCCCTGGGGTGCCGTCATCCATTCTGTAACGCATTACGTTATTGGGCACGGTGCCACCGCCGACAAAGTACAGGATGGTATCTGCCCACAGGCACATTACTTTGGCATTGGCTGCGAAAAAAGCATCCGGCAGGGAATCACCATTGGGAAGCATAGCTGCCACAGCACGGCCCGCAATGCGGAATGTGTCCCCTGTTGCATAGGCTGCATTTGGCACAATGACAAATTGATTTGTGCTTGGCAATTCAATATCAAAATAGTTTTGCTCTTTCGTTGCCGATACGGTAGGCACTCCACTGGATATAGCCGAAAACCTTGCCTCCGCCTCTGTCTTTGTATAGTAATTTGACAGATCAATATTGCCGTGGCTGTCTACCCAATCACCGGTATCTGTATCCCAAACCCAGATAGTGTCAGTGCTTCCGACGATTGCCCAGTTGCCAGCCTGTCCGGTGGGATGGGCCGCCCTCAGAGCTTCTGGTGTCTCGTAGTATCCCACGCCGCCCTGCGCAACCTGCTGTGCAAGCAGTGCGTAGTATTTGGCGTTATTGGTCTCCTCGCCCTCGCGCGTGCCCGTGCCGCCTGCTGCCCAGCTTTCCGCCAGCTTGGCGCTGGCGGCCGCTGCAGCACCCATCTCGTCAACCTGCTCTACAAGACCAGCAGCTTTTTCTACGTTTTCTTTTACTGTATTAACGGCTTTTTCTGCGGCTGCAACACTTTCCGCAGTAGTCACTGCGGCTCCGTCCGCACGTTCTGCGTCCTGCTTGCTCTGTGCGGCCGCATTGGCCGCAGCGTCTGCTAAATCCTGCATCTGTGCCAGGGCGTCCTCAAACATATTTTTAGGCGGTGCAGCTGTGCCCTCCACACTGGGGCTGATTTGCAGGCCGTTAGACTGCAGCTTGATGATTTCCGTGCCGGCCGCAGACTTTGCCACAAACTGCACCTGCAGCTCGCCGGAGCAGGCCATAAAATCCGCATCCACCGGCCAGCTGATAACCACAGCCTCCTCATCGTCTGGCGCAATCGTAACGCTGAGCTGCTTGTTGATAATGGTGCGGTAGTCCGGGTGTGTCGCGCGCACATACCAAGTAAGGGCAGACAGGTCATGCCCGTCATAATATCGCGGCCCCGTCAGGTCATAGGTTTCAGCCCGCGCCTCTCCCTGTGTGTGCAGCCCGGTTTCCGGGCCGAAATACACATATTTACCCTCAAAAGGTATCCTGATTGCCATAGCGTCCTCCTCATTATCAGTTATCAACTACTGTGCCTTTGAGCTTGGTCCACTGGTCGTCCTTTGTCGTGCGCACATAAATCTCACCTCTTGTGCTATACCGAAATTCTATTTCCGCAATGCCGGTGGCCTTGTTATCCACATACAGAGCGCGCTCGGCTATCTTTGCGTTATCTGCATTAGATGCGTTATCCGCGCGCTTTGCCGTATCAGCTGAGCCCGCGCTGGTGGCAGTATCTGCCTTTGAGGCAGTTGCCGCCTTGCCCGCAGTTGTCGCATATCCCGCCTCGGTGGCATACGCCGCACGGCCTGCATTGTCGGCATAGACGCTTTGTGCAGGCGCCCCCACTGGGTACTCCACCACATAGGTGCCGCTGTCCTCAATGATACGCACACGCTGCCCGGCCTCAAACCGCACACAGGCATTGCACTTATAGTGCTTCAGACTCTCCGTTTCGGCTCCGTTGAAAATCAGGGCAATGCCGTCCTCATATACGGTCCCCACGGTCGCAAAAGATTGCCCCGGAGGCTCCTGCTGCATAATAGCCTGCTGCTCTTGGTACGTCTCCAGTATCACAGATACACCACCCTTTTGCCCGTGTGCGTCATTTTGTAAGGCGCCTCCAGGGCGAGCTTCCACCCTGTCTCTTCATATAGCGTGCTTTCGCTGTCGCGTATCAGCTCCACCACATCATACACGGCATGGCGTCCGCTTGGCCCCGTGTAAAAGGTGCGCACCTCCGTGGTCTGCATGCTGCGAAACCGCTTGTTGTCTGCATACGCCTGCAGCTCGCTCTGCGACGCAATGTTATCCAGCTTTTCATAGCTCACAACTCTGCGGCCCAGGTTGCCCACGGAAAACGGGCTGTCCGGCCTGTCATTTATGGATACCGCCCGCAGGGCCGTTTCGAGGTCAGGGTTATCTACCTCCACGATAAAGACGTTCGGATGATTAAACATGTCAACCGTCTGGCCCCATTCCGGGTATTGGATAGAGTATTCATCGTCCCGATACGTCACCGAAATGGCCTCTGCAGAGGGCTGGCGGAACGCGCTGCAATGCACGGTTCCGCGGCTGTCCATCCAAATACTGTTGTAATTGATTTCTGCGGCCAGGGCATTGATGATGGTAAGCCGGTCCGTGCCCGGCTCCCAGTCCTCCCGGTCGGCCTGCAGGGTGGCGGTGTTGGCCTCCACGATAAAATCCATAATGCCGGATTCCACCAGCAGCGCCTGAATAGCCGCGGTGTACAGCGTACCCTTTGCCAGATGCAGCCGCTCCTCTATTTTCGACGAAAAAGCCAGGTAAGTGAGGTCGTAGGCGGTGAGGCTCACCACTGGCCGCATCCCGTCGTTGTCCGTACCGGCATCGGTCAATACATACTTGCCCAGCGGCCAGGGCTGGCCGCCGATTGTGATTACCGGCTGGATTTGGTCCGTAAGATAGTTGATTTCGTCAGGCACCTCAAATTTGCCTGACAGCGTCCATTTTATCTGCGCGTCCGACGTTACGCTGATTTCCGCGCCGCCGCCCCGGTAGGCGGTAAGGTGGGAAAACTCCACGTTGTCCCGCAGCACCACATATTCCACGCCCGCACTATCCGTCAATGTACGCCACCTCCTGGCGGTAATCCGTCTCTACGATTGTAAATTCCACGTCTGACGCCCGCCCATGGGCCACCTGCACACTGCCCAGCGCACCAATCACCACATCACCCCAGCAGTCTTTATACACTACAATTTGCCCCAGCAGGCTGCATATCGTCTGCACCGGCTCTCTGCCGCGCAGGGTAAAGGCAAAATCATGGCTGCCCTCTGCCATGTGGTTGGTGTATGCTACCGGCTTTTGGCGCCCATAGTAGTGCACATAATCCAGCTGCACGCTGTAGCTGCCCTGGTGCGTGGGCCTCTCGCCGCGCCGCAGGCGCAGCGGCAGCCATGCCCCGCCGTCCTCCACAGGCCCCAGCACTGCATTGTCAATGGCAAGGTATGCGTATACCGGCGCGCTGTCGCCATAATAGCCGTCAGCCGTTATGCCGCGCACCACATACTCCTGCTGGCCGTTGCTCATGCGGTCTGTGTAGGCGCTGCCCTCCACGCGGGCGATTGGCGTACCGTCCCGCAGGACGTAATATGCAGTATAGGCGTCGTCTGTCTGCCACTCCACGCTTATGCAGTTGTCCGCAGCGCGGAAGCTCGCGGCAATGGCAGGCCCCGGCACATTTTTTATCGTGATGCTGGCCGTGGCCGCCGCGCTCTCAACGCCAAAAATCGTCTTGATTGTCAGCCGCACAGGGTAGGTCCCGTCCGGCAGAATATACGGCATGCGGTACTCTTTGCCGGTGCTGTGCATCCAGCCTGTGTCATACTCCCCAATTTGGATGCGCACCCCCTGCTGGTCTGTCGATTGCCAGCGCAGCGTGGGGCGCGGCTTGGTGTCCGTATACACAATCACCGGCGTGGCAGGCGCACGGCGGATAATGATAGTCGCCGCCGCACTGTAAGAGCCCCACACGCCGTCGCCGTTTTTGGTGCGCACGCGCCACATAAGCGTGCCCTGGGCAAACTTCCCGGCTGGCGTTGCAAAGCTGGACGCCGCGCCCTCCGCTGTGCTTAAAGTGGTGTAGTGGCCGCCCATATTGTCACTGGTCTGCAGCTCGTAGGCCGTCTGCGCCGTGCCGGTGGCAATCTCGTGGCGCCAGACAAAGGTAATGCCTCCAGTGTCCTCCACAACGACGCCCACCGGGGAAACGCACACCGGCGTGCTCAGCGCGTCCTGTGTGTTGACGTGCACCCACTCGCTGGTGCCCGTTGTGCCGGTGTTGGCCGTCACTGCCACCTGCCACTCAATGTCGTCGGCCGTAAAGGTGTTCGCAGGGAAATCGTAATAATTCTGCGCGCCGGTTATCGTGACGCTCTGCACGTCCTCTTTCCCCTGCGTGCGCCAGCTCACCACAGCCGACACCTGCACAATTTCGCCGGGCGCATCCTCGGCTCCCTCGCTCTGGATGCTCCAGCCAAAGCGGTTGATTTCGTGCTTCAGCACGCGGGCGCCCTCTGCCGGATAAAGGTCTACCGGCGTCACCGGCAGCTCCTCATTTCCAAAGGTTGTCCAGCTGCTGGTGGTTGTGCCGCCGCTGGTGTCCGACACCTCCACCTGCCAGTCAATTTCCCCAGCTGGCAGCACGCCCGCCGGAATGGTATAGGCTTGCGTGGCGCCGTCAATGGCGTATTCCGTGTACTCCTGTGTGCCGCTCTTCCGCCAGCGCAGCTTTGCCGCTGTCTGCCGCAGGCTGCCGGATAAATCATCCGGCTTGGAATAGCTCAGCTCCCACGAAAAATGCACCGGAAAGCCCTTGTAGGTGGTGGCCCGGCTGGAGGGCTGCAGGTCAGTCAGGCGCACCGCCGTGCTCTGGAAGCTCACGGAGGTATAGCCGCCCGTGCCCGTCGCGCCGCTGGATGCATGCACCACAGCCTGCCACTCCATGCCGGGGCTCTCCGCGTTCGGCACTAAGCCCGTGTCAAAGTCCACATACTTGCGGCTGCCGTCCACCCGGATTGTGTTCCATTCCGTCTCGCCCTTCGCGCGCCACTGAAACTCTGTGTAGCTTATCTGCAGGGTGCCGTTGATGGGTGTTTCTGCGGTCGTCGCCCACGAAAAGCGGTGGTAAAACCCCTTGCGTATCGCGGTGTTGGCCGGGCTGTAATTGCGCGAGGTTATGATGCCCGCATGCGTCCGCAGCACGGCATAGGGTACATGGTCCGAGCCGTTCAGCCAAAACCGCGCTACACCGGGGTCTCCTGCGGTTGTGACACTGATGCGTGCCTCCCACCGCCCATTCCGTAGTGACACACCATCCTCACTTATCTTCCATTCGGGGCCGTTCCAGCTTGGCCCAGCTATCTGGCCCATAATGAGACTAAGTGGAAAGGCCGGATGGCAATATACTGCAATTTTTTCGTTATAATCAAAAACTTCTCCTTCGGGCACTGTTGCAGCATTAAAGTACAGCGTGCCGACGTCTACCATTCCAACTCCATGTGGGTCATCAATACGCAGTTCGCCCACGCCGCCGGAAATATTTTTGAAATTCTGACTATCGTCGCAGTATACAGTATAATGGCCCATTGTTCACATCCCTCTCACATAGCCCTGCCGGATGGTTCGCTTTTCCCCCTCCATCCGGCGTATAATTTGGTTAAAGGTCTCAATGTTGGATACATCCAGCACAATCTGCCTGTTATCTACATAGGTCCCCGTCCCGCGGCTTGCCGCCAGCATAGCGTGCGATTGCTCCGCAGTATATACCGTTTCGCCGCCGGAAAATCGCATCAGTTCCGGCCCGTTTTCACCCACCCAGCGCCAGCCCGGCGCGGCTGAGCGGGTGCCTCTGGCATAGCCCGTGCCCACCTGTGCCTGCAGGTCGCTCACGCTTGGCACCTGCTGTGTCTGGATATTGACAATCGGCACTCCGCGCAAGGCACTCACCAGCATGGCAATGCCTGCCGTCACCAGAAACACCGCCGCGCCCACAATCAGCAGGTCTGTCGCTAGCATTAAAAACTGAGAGCCCGCAGCAGCCGCCGTTGGCCCGGCCGCTGCCAGCGCCTTTGTCGCGGAGGCCGTGCCTGCCGCCACAACGCGCATGCCCACAGCCGTGCCCGCCGCCTTCACCGCCACCAGCGCCAGTCCCCCAGTAACCAGCACCACCACCGGGTTGAGTTCTGACAAAAAGCCTATCACGTCTGCGCCTACAGCCAGTATCTGGCCTGCCGCGTCCACAATGGCAAGTATCTGGTCCTGGTGGTCCACCAGCACCTGCATCAGTGTGGTTTTTATTTTGGTTTCAAGCGGCTCAATGCTTTTTGCCAGTTCTGTGTAAGACACCTGCAGCTCATAGTTCGCGGCTTCCGCCTCCATCATACCGGCATTTCCCTCTTTATAGCTGGCCCATAGTTCGTCCAAACCATTCTTGCGCAGTTCTTCCAACACAATTTGCTGGCGCCGCCCCTCGCTGCTGGTGCGGCTCAGCTTCTCGTTCAGGGCGTCCACATTGACGCCTAGGCGTCCCAGCAGCTCCGCATACTGGCCTGTTGCCTCGCCCGTGGCAATGGTCTCCTGCAGGCTGTCCGCCAGGCTTTCTATTTTTATCGTTTCCGGGAATTTCACCACCGCACCTGCCAGCAGGTCAATGGCATCCGCCGCCGTTTCGGCATCCTTAAAACCCGCCGCCAGCACGTTGGAAAGCGCCTCCACCACCTCGTTTGTGTCGCCCGTAATGGCATACAGTTCTCCGGCCTTTTCGTGCATATACTCCATGCCAATACCGGCGTCCTTTGCGTTTTGCTCCAGAAAAGATAAATCGCGCCGCAGCTCCTTGGTCTGCCCCAGCAGTTCCGTGCATTTCCCAATTACGGCGCTCAGCCCGTTGCCTATCAGGGTGCCCAGCGCCACGTCAAAGGTTTTCGCGCCTCTGCCGCCGTCCTCCATGCCGTTTCCGGCCTGCTTTGAGGCTTTCCCGGCTTTCTCCGCACTCTCCGTGGCTTGGTCCATCACCTTTTCCGCATCTGATAAGGCAGCCGCAAAATCGTCCGATTTCTTTACGTTTTTCTCAATCGACGCCTCAAGGCTCAGCATCCGCTTTTCAAGGCGCAGCGCCTGGCTACTGGTCTCACCGTACCGCTCCTGCACGCGCGCATGCTCGCGCTCGCAGTTTGCAAGCTCTGCCTGCTGGTTTACAATAGTCGCATTCAGGCGGTCCAACTCCCGCGCGGCCGCCTCAATGCCCTCGGTGGTGGGCTCTATTTTCCATTTTTCAGCGTTTTTACGGGCCTTTTCCAGCTCTTTATCAGCCTTTTGCACAGCGGTACCTGTGCTGGCGGCAAAGCCTTCCATCAGGCTCTGCATCTTGCTTATCGCCTGCTGGATGCGCCCAATATCAATGCTTGCGCCAATAACAATGCCGTCACCCGTTAATGTGGCCCCCACGCATATCCCTCCTGTCCATGGCTGCATCGTATTCCGCCTCGTAGTCCACGCGCTCCAGTGCCACGGCACGCTTTAAGCGAGCATACCGGGCGCGCTCCTTTGCGTCGGGTATCGTGCCCAAATCAATGCTACGGTAGCGCATGGCCGTCATAATCTGGCTGTCAGGTGGCAGGCTGTCAAATATCGCCCGAAACTCCCACCAGTGCATCCGCGCTGTTTTCAGGTCAATTCCCGCATATACGCGAAAGTCGCCCCAAATGCGCAGCGCATCCTTTTTCCAGTCCAGCAGCCGCTCCGGCGCCGGTTCCGCGTCCTCCGTCAGCTGCCCGCAGAAATAAAAATCGAGCACCCCCTGCAGGTGCTCGTCCTCACGCTCCGGCATCACGCCGCCGAATACATTTAGCAGCAGGATATCATGCTTTTCGGCCCAAAGCAGCGGCGAGTCTAGCACATAGCCCACGTTTTTCAGCCACCACAGCCAGTCCGTCGGCACTCTCCGGCCCTGTATCGTCTCCGGCAGCTGCAGCATCGGCAGCAGGCCCACCGTCTCCTGCTTGTCCGTCATGCGTCATTGCCTCCTTTGCCTCCGGCGCTATGTACTGCTGCAGCATTTCATTTCGGCCCGCCAGTATCTCGCCGTAAATGTACGCGCACAGGTCAATGTGCTCCCCGCTGTTTTCAGGCCGCCCCGCAAAAATCTCCCGGTATTCCTCCGGCCCGATGGTGCCCTCAATAAAGGTGCGGCATACGCGCACCAGCTTGTCGTTGGCAGCCAGCACGTCCTCCACCTTCGGGCGCTCCTGCTCCGCCGCGCCGTCCTGCTGCACGGCGGCGGTCGTCGCCTGCTGGTATACGCGGCTCAGCTCCTCCGCCGCCCGCAAAATGCGCGGGAAATCCCGTGTGACGCCTTCCAGCATCCTGCTGTCGGAAAAGTCACACGGGTACGCCTTGCCGCATATCACTACCTCGCGCTTTCGGCGAAACTCAAACCCCGCGCTCATTTCGCGCCCGCCTTTGCTGCAGCCGGGGTAAACGTAGGCGTGCCTCCCTCGGCAATCGTCACTACGCCCGCTTCCGGCGTACCCTCTATTTTCAGGCCAAACCCAATGTTCTCGCGGTTATTGGCGTCGCCGCTGCCGTCGTCCGTAATGCTCAGCACGGCAACGCCCTGGTGCCCGTTGACGGCCTCCGCCCCCATGTTGTCGTAGCACTCCAGAAACTTCACCCTGCGCCCGTCCAGGCTGTACAGCTTGTCCATAATGGCATCCTGCGCCTTGTCACCCAGCACGCGCCAGCCGCTCCATGTCCTCGACACAGTAATGCCCGTCACTTCGCTTTCAGCCACCCCGCGCCCGGCCATGTCGTAGTAGTCCTGGCTCTGCTCGCTGATGCTGTTCCCGCGGGAGGAAATCCCCTTGGCAATTTCCGCCCACTCCGGCGTTCCGTTTGTGCTTACATCTATCCACCAGCGGCGGTTATACGCGCGCGGCGTCAAATAGGTTCCCGGCATCGTCGTCACTCCTTTTCGTAAATTAAGGCGCCCTGTATTTTGTAGACGCCGTATTGATAGTTTTCGTCCCATTCCGTAAGGCCCCCGTCGCTGGCCGTAATGCGCAGAAACACCGCGTCCGTCAGCGGCACGCCCTTCCGGTTCTGCTCCTGCACCCAGTCCTGCAGGCGCTCCAAAAAGTTGCAGTTGTCCAGGCGCAGCACATCGTCCGCGCTCATGCGCGTGGCCGCAAGCACAAAATTGTACTGCCACGTCACCGCGCCCGTCATGTCCCGCGCCAGCTCCGCGCTGCCCGTGGGCAGTATCGCGCAGCCCTCGGCGTCCGTCTCAATCTGGTCTGTGCGCGGCGCAAGCTCCTGCAGCACCGGGCATTGCGCAAACAGCGCCTGCAAATCGTTCAAAATTGCCATTTACCTGCCTCCCTGCAGAATAAAGCGTTTTTCGTCTGCAAGTATCTGTTCGCCTTCCGCCGCCATCAGCCGCATGTCCCAGTACGGCCCGGCCAGGCGGTTATAGGTCGTCGTATACCGCAAATCCCTGTTCGTGGCCCGTTTCGGCGCGCGCCCCACCATCACCTTGCCGAAATACAAATACTTGATGTGCGGCCCGCGGATAACAATGCGCCCATTTTTCGGCTCCTGCCCTTGGGCAATGGCGTTTTCCACGCTGCTGTAAGTGCGCTTCGGCACATACTTGGTAATGCGCCGGGCGATGTTTCCCACAAGATGCTGCTGCGCGGGCCCTCCGGGCTCCAGCCCCAAATCCCGCGCCAGCGTCTGCAGCTCCGGCAGCCGGATGTCCACCTGCAGCATGCTCATTTTGCTGTCACCTCACAGTGGGGCAGCCCGCCGAACGTGCAGTGCACCAGCGCCTCCACGGTCAGGGGCTTGTCCGCCAGCAGCGCCCTCAGCGCCGCTGTGTCCGCCACCTCGCCCGTGCGCTCGCCCCGCACCACATAATCCCGCTCGCGGCCTGCGCCCTTATATTGCTCCGGCAGCTCTCCGGGTATGATAATGCTCACGCCCTCCGCGTCCTCCTGCCAGTAGCAGGCGGGGGCATACACCCGCGTATATGCCCCCGGCCCGGCCTGCAGGTACAGCGTGCAGCTCGCGTTTGGCGTCAGCATCCGCTTGCCCCCCGGTACAAAAGCCCGCTGCGCACGGGGATATACTGCGCGGCAATGCGCAGGCAGCGGCGCTCAAAGCTGCCCGTCTGCGCGTCGTCCTGCTGTATGCTGCGGCTCCATTTTCCCACGCTCTCGCTGGTTACCTTTCCGCCCGCCAGCACCGCCACGTCCTGGGCGTGCTGGGCGTCCGCCAGCGCGCAGTGCGCCATGCGCACGCTCCTTGCCAGCTTTTCATCCTTCTCCCAGGCCCCGTCCTGCAGGCGGTCCAGCGTCAGGCCGTGCAGCACATACTCCGCGCGGGCCAGGCATCCCTCCACCTCTGCCTCCGGCAGCCTGCCGTGGTAGGTGCCATAATAAAACTCCTTGTCCGCTACCATGCGCATTCCCTCCTGTGTTACGGTTACGCCTCCGGTGCTTCCGCGGCCTCCGGCTCGCCGGTCTCCAGCGCCGTCTGCACGGCCAGCAGTAAATCCTGCTTTTTGGCCGCGCCCGTCACGTCAATGCCGTGCGCCGCCGCAAAGCTGCGCAGCTCCGTCACCGTCATGTCCTCCGGCGCCTTCTCCTGCGCCGGGGCGGGGTCCTCTTTTCCCGCGCCGCGTGCCTCCGCCTCAGCGGCGGCCGCTTCGGCCCCTGCCGCAAGGGCCGGGGCGGTGTCCGTTTCCTCATAAAAAATCAGTCCAACCGTTCTCATATTTTCCTCCTGTCAGCTTCCGGCTTCTGCCGCGTGGTGCAGGTAAATGCCCGCCAGCTTGTTGGCGTACACATCCGCAATGCCCACAGTGCGGTAGCCAAACATGTGGCGGTCGCCGTCCATATCATCCTCCGGCCCCTTGATTTTTGGCACCACATGTTTTTGAAACTGGATAAGCGCAGACGGGTGAATCACCATAAAGTTGATGTTCTTGGCCGCAGTAGCCTTTTTATAGCCGCCTGCTTCTTCGCCGCTCGTTTTGCCGTCCAGCATGTCGATGGCCGTATAAAAGCGCGTCTGCGGCACCAGCGTTTTGCTTGCAAAGCGCGTCAGTATCTCGCGGCTCTTCGTCGTGTCCAGGTCGGCAATCATCCCGTCCAGGGTGGGCGTAATGTACAGGTGGCGGTTTTCCGTGGGCACCTCATCCTCGTCCATCTTTGTAACGGCCGCGCGCAGTGCCGCCAGCACTGCGGCGCCGTCCGAAAGGTCGGCCGCTGCAGCCTTGGAAATGCCGCTCTTGCCTGCGTAGGTCGCAAAGCGGAAGGCGTCCAGCTCCGGCACCACCTTGGTGCGGATAAACTCACCGCTAAGGCGGCTGAAAGCCAGCTTTGCAGTCTCCTGCTCGTCCAGCGCGTCCACATAAAACTTGCGGCCGCGGTCATAGTTGCATTTGATGGTCTCGTTCGTCATGGTTACGTCGCCCTTGACATAGCCGTCGTTGCGGCTGTAGTCGCCCAACCCCTGCATGCTCAGCATGGGCACAATCAGCTCATTGGCGTTCGCGCCCTGGCGCGCCAGCTCCGGGGCGCCGTCCAGCCTGCTGGTAAGTGACGCCAGCTTGTAAACTTCGTCCAAAATCGGCACAAATGCCTTTGCCAGTGCAATGTTGTTTGCCATATTGTTTTACCTTGCCTTTCTTGTTGTAGTGTGTGCGTCATTCCACGGGCAGGCCCGCTGCCTTGCGCATGCCCAGCATTTCAGCGCTGTATTTCGCGCCGCTGGGCAGTGCGCCGGTGCCGGTGCCTGCCGCGGGCGCGGGCTCGGCGCCGCTTTGTGCCGGCGCAAACAGATACCCGTCGCTCTTCTGCGCTGCTGCAATGGCCGCCGCAATGTCCGCATCCTGGTTCTTGCTGGCGCGCAGCGTCTCAAGGTCCAGCGCGCCTTGCGCCAGCTTCGGGTTGTATGCTCTTGCGTCCGTCAGCGCCTTTTCAATTTTGGCGGCAAAGGCAGCCGCGGCCAGCTTTTCGTCGCGGTCCTTCTCCGCGGCCTCCGCGCGCTGCTTGTAGTCCGCTATCTGTGCCTTTACCTGCTCCGCATCCAGCCCCTCAAATTTGCCGATTGCCTCGTTTGCGTCAGCCAGCTGCTGCTCAAGCCCCGCCGCCTTTGTGGCGGCCGCCTCCAGCTCCGCCTTCGGCGCATACTCCGCGGTAATCTGCGCCTCCAGCTTTTTGTCCAGCTCCTCGGTGTAGGCATCACCCAAAAGCTCCTTGGCCCATGTAAGTGCCATGTGTCAGTCTCCTTTCCTTGTCTCATAATGTTTTATACATAACAAAAGGACCCCCGCAAAGGGGTCCTTCGGTTATCGTTTCAGGGGCATTTTATGCCCGTTTTTATGCCTTTGAAAACATCCGTTTATTCGCTTTTTTCATCTGTCGCGCGAGTGCGCTGCAGTTCTTCCAGCAGTTCATCTATCGTGCGGGGGTCTGTGTACTGCTCAATCACCGCTCGCAGATTTTCGCCCGCGAACTCTGCTTCAAGGGTCTCCACATACTTTTCTATGTTCTCTCCAGAAGAAAAGTCATAGGCCGGATACTTACGTCCAGTCCTCTCCTGATATGCGGTCCGCAGCTGATGAACTCCATGCTCCCACAGATAGTCATGGTATGTCTGCGGCATAAAAGTTTCCTCTATCAGTATCGGCTCCTCGTTTTCGGAACGTTTCCGGGGCTGTTCATCGGGTTTCTTCATCCTGCATCCTCCTCAAAAAAGGGCTTCATACGCTTTCCACAATTCCGGCCATGCCATTTTTACAATTTTCAGTTCCGGGCTGTTCTGCGCTTCCAGCACAAACAGCTCTGCGAAAATCTCCAACGCCCGGTTGTCTGCACGGGCCGCCCAGTAAGCCCTTGTATGTCCGCTATCCTCAAACAACTCGCCTCCACTTAGAGCAGATAAAATATCTTTCATTGCTCCTTGCCGTATCTTACTTTCTAGCGTTTTATAAAGAGATATGTTTTTTTGAACATCCTTCGCAGCACGGTCAATAGCCTCCCGAAACCTCTTGTTTTCGAAAGACTGAATATTCAGAAAATCAGCGCGGTGTGCCGTCTCATGTAGCGCCGCAAAATCGAAATCCATCTCGTCAAAGCCCTTGGCCCTGGGGTTATACAAAATGACATCATCTTTCACGGAATACGCAAACGTGCTGTTTAACGTCTCGTCCGCACGGTATTCCGTGGGGTTGGAGCGGTTGTAGTAGTCTAAGTACATCTTAACGCGCTCCGGCGCCTGCGTCAATGTGTCCAGGTATTCCAGATGCTTGCGCAGGGCGGTGTCAAGATCCAGCGTGCCGTCCCTGCGCTTCAGGCCGCCCGCGGGCTGCGGCATTTCCAGCCGCCCGTCCGCCTTCAGCGCGCGGGCCAGCCCCGCCGCCCGCACCCGTTCCGGCGCGGTGGGCAGCCCGGCCGCCGCCGAAAACCGCTCATATTCCGCGTTTAACTGCCGCAGTAAAAGGCGGCTGCTGCGCAGTTCCCCGCTGCCCAGCTTGCCCGCCTCCTGCGCCGCGGCTATGCGGTCCTTGCATTGCCGGATGCTGCTTTCCAGCGCCTTCTGCTGCTGGGTGGCCTCATATTGCGTGTAGTGGCGGCCCTCATAGTCAATGCCCCGCGCATTTTCCTGCGCCAGCTCCGCCAGCTGCTCCTCCGTCCACTGTGGGCTGTCCACCCCCAGCCGGATAGGCCATGCAATGTGCTTGCAGCTCAGGGTGCCAATGCGCCGCTGCAGGCGGCTGTTCAGCGTCTTATACTCCTTGTCGCTGTACTGCCGCCCCTGTATGGGCTCATGGTCCGGGGCGCATGCCCCGTGCGCGCTTATCTCCCAGCCGTCATAGCCGCCCTCGTCGTGGTGCTGCTCCTGGATGGCCGTAGTCATTTCGCCCATCTTGCCCATAATGGCGCGCTGGGCCATGTACTCCACCGCAAAGCTGCGCCCGTCCGAGCGTTCAATGGTGCGTATGCCGCGCTGCCACAGCCGCAGCGTGGCCCGCCGCACGGCCTCCTCCGGCGTCTTTGCCCCGCTGGACACCTGCCGGAATACATAGTCCATCGTGCGCCGGTACACGTCCTTTATGGGGTACACCCGCCCGTCCACATCCGCCGCGGCCAGCTCGCCCAGCACATGGGCCACCTCGCTGCGCGTCGCCTTCACGTAGGCTTTGGCAATGTTCCGCAGGCTTTCGCTCTCCTCCAGCGGCGCGGTCTTTTCCGCCGCCCAGCCCAGCAGCTGCTCCACCGCATCATTTGTCAAAGCCGTCTGGCGCTGCAGCGCCTGTGCTATCGCGCTGTCTGCTCCGGCAAGGCTCTTTGCCAGCAGCAGCTTGTACGCGGCGCTGGACGTTACCTGCCCCGCCGCGGCAATGCACCGGCACAAATCGCGCAGCAGCTCCTCTGTAACGGGCCCGTATATGTCGGCTATCAGTTCCCGCAGCCCGTCAATTTCCTGCGGCGTCAGTGCCATGGCCTCACCTCATGCCCGCCTGGGCGGTCAGTTGCGTCATTTCCGGCATGTACCTTTCACGGATAGCCGCCAGCTCCTCCGGCGTCCCGCAGGGCAGGTCATATTTTTTGGCAAGCGCCAGCTCCGGCTTCAGCATCCCAGCCTGCACCAGCTCCAGCGTGTCCTGCCAGTCCTTCTCCGCGTCGTACAAAACGCCGTTGCCCCAGCTCACGCTCAGCAGCTCCTCCATGTCCACCGCCTGGGCGCTGCACAGCCCCAGCGCCTGGCCCCACAAATCCGTAATGCGCAGCGTTTCCAGCAGCGCGTCATACCACATCTGCTGCAAATCCATAATGGACAGGCTGTAATCGCCCTCGCTGCTACTTATTTCCTTCGCCGTGCGCTCTGCCGCCTCCACGTCCGACAAAATGCCGCGCTTCAGCCCAATAATGTTTTCGCACGCTTTCAAATAACTCTGCTTGCGCCGTTCAAAGCTTTCATCTCGCAGGGCCGGTGAAAATATCGTCAGGCCCCCGTCCCCGGTGTCGCCGTCCAACCCCACAAAAACATCATCCTTCAGCTTCGCCACGCCGCCCTCCGGTCCCGGCATCACCAGCTTGTCCGCGTTCGCCATAATTCTGCTGCGCCCCAGTTCAAACTCGCGCCCCAGCTGATACTCGTTGCGGTAAATGTTATGTATCAGCTGCACTGCGCCCTCGTATACGCTCACGCCGTCCGGGCTGCCGTCCACATTGTTTGCCATGGGCAGCCGGATGTAGGTCATTCCCAGCCCGCCAAAGGGCATGCTGTAGGTGTACTCCGGCGCAAGGTGCGCATACTGCGGCAGGCTGTCCAGCCGCACCTCGCGGCCCTGCGTCTCGCTGGTGGACGATACATACAGCCTATATCGGATAGTTAAATACCCGTGCCCATCCACGCTGCGGCGCTCCAGCAGCGTATAGCAGCTGTCACCCGCCCGGCTCCGCTCGCTCAAAAGCACGTCGGTGATGCCCTCCGGCCCGCGGGCCAGTACGTTGTATCTGTCGCGCCGCACCATCTGGTAGGCAAGCCCGCCTGCGCTGCCCGGCGCAGGCTTCACAAAGCCCTCGCCGCCCACCAGCACCCACTGCAGCACCTCCTTTTTTATGGCGTCTATGCGGCTGCGCTGCGCGTCCAGCCACGCGGCCTTTCCACTCAGCGCCTGCCCGTTAAAGGCCGAATCATACTCCGCAAAGCATGCCTTTGTCAGCTTGTTGGTGATGGTGTAGGGCAGGCGCTGGGCCGGGTTTTCCTCCATGCCCTTTACTGCTTCGCGCATAAAAAACAGTTCAAACCATTCCCGCACGGCCTCCTGCATGGCGGGCGTGCTGATGTCCTTCAGCTTCGCTGCCTGCGCTCCTGTAATGGCGGCATCGTCAAATAGTGCCCGGATTACTGCGTTCATCTGCCGTTCCTCCTTTCAAAACAATTTGCGGCCGCCTTGCCCGCAGCCCGCGCTCCATGCCGTCTATGTACGCCCGCAGCGTGCGGTTTTCCGCTTCCAGCTCCCGCACGCGCTTTTGCGCCGTCTCCAGCGCGTCGCCGTATTCCAGCACCGCCCAGCTTGGCAGGTATTTCTTCAGCAGCCACTCCCTCAGCTTCATGCTTTATGCACCCTTTCGCTGCCAAATACGGCTGCAGGCGTACCGCGCCGCGTCTATGCCGTGGTCTCGCGCATCCATCAAAGTGCCCAGCACGGTTCCATCCGGCGCCACCTCATATTCCCATTCCAAAAACTCCTGCAGCGTGCACGGGCAGCGGTTCGGGTCTATCACAATGGCGGTCAGCCCCTGCAGCCATTTCACACCCAGTTCACGGCTGCCCGGCCCCTTTCGGGCGGGCCAGCACCGCAGCCCAAAGCTGCGGTAGTCTGCACAGGCTTTTTCATCCGAAAGGTCGGCCAGTATCAGCTCGCCCGGCGCCACCCGTTCCTTGACGATTTTCGCCGTGACATGGTTTGTCAGCTTGTTGCCTCTAGCCTCGTCGAATATATAAAGCGTGCGAGTGCCCGCGTGGTAGTAGGTGCGGATAAACACCCACGGGTCGGGGTACCAGCCCCAGTCCACGCCGCTGATGATATTGTCAAAGCCCGCTATCTCCTTTGCCGTTATTTTTCGGCTCACAATGTTGTCAAACACCTGCGTGCCGCTGCCCACCATTTCGCCCAGGTACATATGCCGGTATATCAGCGGCTTTGTCTTGCGCAGCCAGTCCGCGCCGTCCAAAAATTCCTTGCCCAGCCATTTCCGCGGCGCGTCCAAATAAGACGAGTGGTGCACCAGCTTACCCGGCTGCTGCTCCCGCGCATACCGGTTTGCCCAGTTGCGGGCATTTGGCGGCGGGTTATAGCTGATAAGCGTCAAGGTCGGGTTGTCGCCTGAGCCGCGGAAGGCCGATTGCTTCACGCTCAATACAGCGTTTTCCCCGCGGCGCAGCTGGTCGGCCTCCTCAAACCACAAACAGCCAATGTACCCAAATTGCGGTTTGATGCCCTTTATCTTCATTTCGTCGTCCAGCCCGCGGAAATAGATGGTCTGCCCCGTCGGCTTATAGATAAGGCGCAGCGGGTTCTTTTTTTGTATAAAGCTAGCCATGTATACAACCACCGATTTCCCGCCTCTCGTTTCCTTAAATATTTCAAACCTTGGAAATAGAGATATTTATATTCAAGAATGGGGATACGTTCTTCATAAGAAAAACAGAGTGCAGTTGTTCTCGCAGTTGCCTTCCGACAAATTCCCAGCACCCATCAGGAAAGCCCTGTTTCAGGAGTTACCTTTACAACTTTCAGTAGAAAAGGCGATAACTTTATATTTTGAACAACGGTTGTTTTTGAACTCTATTGCAGACAGCGTCCGTAAAAAGTCATTAAAGGAACAGCAAAAGATCAAAATTTATGTAAGAGATAGTGCAGGAAAGCTATACTATGTGAAAACCCAAAAGACGGCAAAACAAATTTTGGCAATGTACCAAAAATGAAATACGCTATTGCCAGTGTGCAGTTGATTGAAACGAGGATACAATATGATACATTTTTATGATGAACTTGTTGCCAAGACATTACAATCAATCAAAGAATCTTATGATTTCGCAGATGTACTCAATGACCTGAATCGAATCAACCAGGCCATTGCAAATGTCAACTTGCATGGGAACTGGATGGCTGCTTACCATCTGGACCAAGAGCTGCGACAGAAATACCCGTGCATAAACAAGATGGTCGATGTTGCCAACTCAATGCTTATTCCAGCGCCCCAAGCGAAGAGAATGTATTCTACAAGCGAGGCAGTCATGTCGGATCTGAATCAGGATTACTACGGCATCCTTTGCGATGCGGCCCTTAAAAAGCAATTGGTTCGTAGCATAAAAGAATTCATCAAAGACGCAAAGCCGGATTAAAACACAGAAGAGCCGGAGGGCCAAGACACATCATGTCTTGGCCCTCCGGCTCTGTTTGACATCACAGCCACACCCTGACGGCAAAGCCGCCTTTGAAAAAGCAAGTGTTCGTGTAATGTCCATTTGGTGGAGAAGAGGGGACTCGAACCCATGACCTCACGGATGTGAACCGTGCGCTCTAACCAGCTGAGCTACTCCTCCACAGCGAAAATGATTATAGCATGAAATGCGGCGTTTGTCCAGTCCTTGCAAAAAATTTTTTGAAAAGGCTTGACTTTTGAATTGCGTAGTGTATTATTGTATTAGATACTTAGTACAATAAAACAAAGGGAGGGCAGAACATGGCATGGGACATTCGGGCCGACAGGCCCGTATATTTACAGCTTGTAGAGCATTTGCAAACAGCAGTGGTAACGGGCGAATATCCGCCCGGTTCGCGCATTCCCCCTGTGCGGGAGCTTGCGGGCCAGGCGGGCGTGAACCCCAACACCATGCAGCGCGCCCTGGCCGAGCTGGAGACACAGGGCCTGGTGGAGACACACCGCACCTCTGGCCGCACGGTGACAGAAAACCGGCAGACGGTAGAGGATATGAAACAGGCCCTGGCGCGTGGCTGTGCGGGGGAATATGTAAAAAACATGGGGCGGCTGGGTATTTCTCAGCCAGAGGCGGCCCGCATGGCTGCCGAATATAAGGAGGAATCTGTATGAACGAGATACTGGCCTGCAAAGGGCTTGCAAAACGCTATGGCCAGGCTGCATACCTGCGGCCCGCGCTGGATGGGGTGGATATCTCTATTCCTGCGGGGCGCATCGTGGGCCTGCTGGGGCCCAATGGCTCTGGCAAAACCACGCTGCTCAAGCTGGCGGCGGGCCTTCTGGTGCCCACCGCGGGTACCATCACGGTGTGCGGCAAGGCGCCCGGCCCGGCCACCAAGGCCATGACGGCATACCTGCCCGACAGGCCCGCGCTGCCGCGCAGCCTGCGCGTGCGCGACGCCATAGAGCTGTACCGCGATTTTTTTGCCGATTTCAGCGAAGAGAAGGCCGGCGCCATGCTGGCAGACCTTGCCATTGGCCCGAAAGATAAACTTTCGGCTATGAGCAAGGGCACGCTGGAAAAACTGTATCTGGCCCTTACCATGAGCCGCAGGGCCAAGCTTTATCTGCTGGATGAGCCTATTGGCGGGGTGGACCCCGCCGCGCGGGATTACATCCTTTCCACCATTATCCGCAATTATGCCGAAGATGCGGCACTGGTGCTTTCCACCCATCTGATTGGCGACATTGAAAATGTGCTGGACGACGCACTGTTTTTGCAGAACGGCCGTGTGGCATTGGCGGGCAGCGTGGACACGCTGCGGGAAGAAAACGGCAAAAGTGTGGATGCATTGTTCCGGGAGGTGTTCAAATGTTCGGGAAGTTACTGAAACATGAGTTCAAGGCAACGGGCCGCACCTTATTGCCGTTATACGGCGGGTTTGTGGCGCTGGTGCTGGCGGCAAGCGGCATGCTGTGGCTGGCATGGCGGTTTGGTGAGGTGCATGTAAACGGCAGCACGGCCATTGTGCAGGGCAACACCATTTTTGGCATCCTTTCCGGCGTGTTTACGCTTGTGGCCGTGTTTGCCATGCTGGCCATTGTCATTGTGACAGAGGTGCTTATTATCATGCGCTTTTACCGCCTGCTGGGCGATGACGGGTACTTTTGGTTTTCCCTGCCTGTCACCCCGGCGCAGCACATGATAGTTAAACTGATTGCCGCCATGGTGTGGTCTTTTGCCAGCGTGGCGCTGTTTGTGGGCGGCATCTTCGCATTCGTGCTGGTGGCCAATAGCATGGAGAATGGCGCCGTTCTGGCAGAACTGTGGGCCGCGCTGCGCTTCACCACCACTCTGGGGCCGGTGTTTGGCGTTCTTGGCCTGTTTGTGCTGGCCTCGCTGCTTACCATGGCCGCGGGCTGCCTGCAGGTGCAGCTGGCCTGTGCGCTGGGCATGCAGTGGCCGCAAAGCCGCCTTGGCGCCAGCATTGGCATGTACGTGCTGTTGAGCGTGGCGACGCAAATTTTGTGGACAGCAGCCACTGTGGGCGGCGGCGTGTTTCTGGTTGCCAGCGGGCCGCACATCACGACGCTTCCGGCCATGGAGGTGCCCCGCGTTCTGATGACGGCCATGGGTGGTTTTTGCCTGCTGTGCTTCATCCTGTGCGCTGTGTATTTCGCTGTGACGCGCTGGCTGCTGACAAAACGGCTGAACCTGGCATAAGCCTGCCACGGAAGAGGAGAGAACGGATGGAACGCACACAGAAAACAAATTTTGCCTGCCTGATTGCCGCCAGCCTGTGTTTTGCCGCGGCGCTTGGCAGCGGCAACGGGGCCCTGTTCGGCCTTGGCTGTGCCTGCCTTGCCCTGGGCCTGCAGGCGCTTGCAGGGAAAGAAGGTGGCCGCCCGTGCTGACAGCAGCCCGTCTGTTTGTGGCCGCCGGTGCGGCTGTGGTGGTGTTTTTGCAGGCCATTGGCATGTACGACACCCCGCTGTGGCGCCTGGTGGGTGCCGTGGCGGGCACCGCGCTGGGCTTGTGACGCTTGCGCGGCTGTGCCGCCGATGTTATACTTTTGAAAAGGCCGCCCCGGGCGGCAAAGCAGAACAAAGGAGACGCGGATATGGAACCAATGCAGTATGTATGCCCCAAATGCGGCAACACGCAGTATGAAAGCGACCAGTTCCAGGCCACAGGCGGGAACTTTGCCAAAATTTTCGATGTGCAGAACAAGAAATTCATCACCATCAGCTGCACGCGCTGCGGCTACACCGAGCTTTACCGCGGCCAGACAGAAGACGGCTGGAACGTGCTGGACTTTCTGATGGGCGGCTGAGAGAAAGCCGCCTGTGCGCAAAAACCCCCTGTGCAAAAATGCACAGGGGGTTTTCAGTTCCCAGAAACACGGCCGGAACACGCGGCACTATGGTTTTATAAACACATATTCCGCCGGGCCGGAGCGGGCGGGGCAGAAGCGGTAGCCCTGCTCGCAGAAGCTGCGCAGCTGCCCGGGGCTGTGCACGCTGTTTTCCGCCATCCAGCGCACCATGGCGCCGCGCGCCATTTTCACATACACGCCTTTCTCCACCACTTTGCCGCTGTGAAGCTGGCCGAACACGCACTTGATGCACTGGGTGCCGGGCGGCAGATGACGGCGCACAGCGCGGGCGTATTCATCAGAAGCAAGGTCTATCAGAACGTTGTCGCCCTCCATTGCCTGCCGGGCCAGGCGCGTGCCCCAGAACTCGTACAGGTTTTTGCCGCGCGGCGTGCACAGTTTGGCCTGCATTTCCAGGCGGTAGGGCACCACGGCGTCCAGCGGCCGCAGCACGCCGTACAGGCCCGAGAGGATGCGCACATGTTCCTGCACATAATCGAAATAGCCGGTTTCAAACACCTGCGGGGCCATATATTTGTATTGGATGCCGTCGTAGGCCAGCAGTGCGGGCGTGGCCGCGCGCGAGGGACGCATGCGGGCATACTGTTCAAAGGCGCGCTTTGCCAGCGCGTCGGAACAGTTCATCACGCGGTGAAACGCCTCATACGGCATGCTGCGCAGCACGTCTGCCAGATATTCTGCATCTTCCAGAAAGACGGGCATGGCGGCAGGGGGCAGGGTGTCGGCGTCCTGCACCATGTTTTTTGCGGGTGAAATGATAACTTTCATACGCGCCGCCTTATTCTATTTATATTTGGGCTTCGGGGCATAGTGCTCGAAAATTACCGCGTCGTAATGCTCTTCCAGCGCGGCAATATCGTCGCCGGGTTTTGCCGTCCAATACACGGGCATGGCGCCGCAGGCCTCGGCAAAGCGGGCCAAAATTGTCTTTCTGCCCGGCCCGTGCGCGATGAACTGGGGGCGGGCAATGAGGTTGGAAAGCAGGTTGCCGGTTATAAAATCCAGCACGGGGTGGCCAGAGCCCAGCGCGCGCGGGGAATCGGTGAGCTGGCCGCGCAGAATATCGGGCGCATGCTTGCGAAACCAGGCCACAATGCGCGCATCGAAGCTTTCGACACAGAAGGCGCCGCCATACTTTTGCGCATAGGCGCGCATCAGCGCAAGGCCCTTTTGGCACAGTTCTGCGTTGCGCGGGCCGGTTTTCAGCTCGATGATGATAGGCGTTTTGCCGGCCACGATGTCAAACACTTCTGTCAGAAGCGGCATGTGCTCGGCCGTGCCGGCCAGCGGCATTTCACGCAGCTGTGCCAGCGCAAAGGCGTCCACACGGCCCTGTATGCCGCACATGCGCGCCAGGGTGTCATCGTGGAACACCACCACTTCGCCGTCCTGAGAGAGCTGAATGTCCAGCTCCATCCCATAGCCGTTTTCCACGGCCGCCGCAAAGGCGGGCAGGCTGTTTTCCGGCACGCTTTGGTCTTGCGCATACAGGCCGCGGTGCGCATAGTTCACGCCGGAAAAGGGCGCGGCCTGCGCGGCGGTAAAGCGCCCCGGCTTTACGCACAGCCAAACCAGTACCAGCAAAACGCCGGCGCAGAAGACGAACAGTTGCATATCGTTCCCTCACATCCCGTCTAATTTACCATGCGGCGCAGCCAGGCCGCCGCTTTGCCTCCCTATTGTACAGCCATGCCGCGGCCGGGTAAAGGGTTTTCTTTCACAAATTCGGGAAAATCGGGCGCATTTTCACAATTTAGACATATCGAACAGGTAGTATTAGGTTGCGGAAAACGGCGGCGTGCACGGCATGTGCCCCACGCGCAGGGCGCGCGGCCCGTTCCTTCGCATACAAAACTGTCGGAGTGCCGGCACCAGGGAGGGTTTCGCCATGGCAAAGATTTTAATCGTGGACGATGAGCCGCGGATTCGTGAATTGATCGAAGAGCATCTGGAGCACGAGGGCTACCAGTGTACCCAGGCGTCAGACGGCGCCGCCGCGCTGGCCGCGGTGGCTGCGGGTGGCATAGACCTTGTGATTTTGGATGTGATGATGCCGTTTATGGACGGCATGACATGCCTGAAAGAGATGCGCCTGCGCGGGATGGATGTGCCCGTTATCATCCTCACTGCGCGCGGCGAGGAATATGACAAACTGGAGGGCCTTGGCGCCGGGGCGGACGACTATGTGGTAAAGCCGTTTTCCCCGCGTGAGCTGGTGGCCCGCGTGCGCGCTGTGCTGGCGCGCACCATGCGGCGCGACGGGCAGGGCGCCGAAAGCTTTGTGTTCGGCGGGCTGGCAATAGACACGGCAAGCCACACCGTCACCATCGACGGTGAGGCCGTGGCCCTGACGCCGAAGGAATTTGACCTGCTGGTGTTTCTTGCCGCAAACAAGGGCATTGCCCTCAGCCGTGAAAAGATTTTGCAGCAGGTGTGGAACTATGACTATTTTGGGGAGGACCGCACGGTGGACACCCATGTGAAGATGCTGCGCAGCCATTTGGGCAAATACCGCGACTTCATCACCACCGTGTGGGGAGTGGGCTATAAATTCGAGCCCAAGGCGGGCGTATGACACAGCGGAAAACCGGCGAGAAAAAGCGCCCGCGCCCTGCCCGCAGCTGGAGCATGCGCGCCAAGCTGATGGGGTTTATTGTGCTGATGGTGGCCGTGCTGCTGGGGCTTGTGTGGTTTTTGGGCGTGCGCTCACTGGGCACTTTTTACGAATATGGCGTGCGGCGGGACCTGGCGCGGACGCTTTCTGTGTTCAGCACCCTGCTGGACCAGGCAGGCCTGCCGGGCGAGGCGGGCTATGACGACGCAGCGCTTTTGGAAGGGCTGAAGGAGAACACCGGCCTTCTGGCGGGCAAGTGTTTTGAAGTGGCAGATTCCTCAGGGCGCGCTGTGCTGCACTTCCATGCGCTGCAAACGGGGGAATGCCTGATCCACCCCTCTTATTTCCAGGCATTTGGAGAGAAGAGCGAGCCCGATTGGAACAGCGAATACGTCCTTACCCTGCGCCGCACAGTGCGCCAGAACGGCGAGATACGCTTCATTTTGGCAGAACAGAGCGGCACCCAGCGCCAGATGGTGATGGGCCAGCGCCTTGCGGGCGGCGGAAGCCTGATTATCTCTACAGACCTGGAACGCATCGAGCAGGCCCGCGATGTCATCAGCATGCAGCTTCCGGTCATCGCAGCCGTCACGCTTTGCGTGGGCATTTTGGGCGCGTTTCTGTTCAGCCGCTGGTTTGCCAGGCCCATCACCGAGCTTTCGGGCGCGGCGCGGCGTGTGGCAAAGGGCGATTATTCCACGCGCGTTACCCCGCGCGGGCACGACGAGCTGGCCGTGCTTGCACAGGATTTTAACACCATGACGCGGGAGGTGGCGCGCTCCAGCGAGCTGCAGCGCGATTTGATTGCCAACATCAGCCACGATTTGCGCACGCCGCTGACGCTGATTAAGGGCTATGCCGAGACCGTGCGGGACCTGACCGGCGCAGACGCGGAAAAGCGGACAGCACAGCTGGATGTGATTATTGATGAGACAGACCGCCTGTCCGGCCTTGTGAACAGCGTGCTGGAGCTTTCAAAGGTATCCAGCGGGGCAGAGAAGCTGGCGCCTGTGCGCTTTGACATAGCGCAGCTTTGCGAGGAAGTGGCCGAGCGCTATGAGGACGCCTGCGCCAAAGCGGGCTGCCATTTGACGGTGCAGACAGACACGCCCTGTGACATCATGGCAGACCCGGAGGCATTGAGCCGCGTGGTGCACAACTTTTTGGCCAATGCCCTGCACCATGTGGGGCCGGACGGCTACCTTGCGCTGCGCGTGCTGCCGAAAAACGGCGGCGCCCGCGTGGAAGTGGAGGACCACGGCGCGGGCATTCCGGAAGAAGACCTGCCCTATATTTTCGATAAATATTACCGCGCGCGTGCAGACGCGGGCAAGCAGGGCTCTGGCCTGGGGCTTTCAATCTGCAAGGCTATTTTGGTGCGCCATGGCTTTGCCTTTGGCGCACAAAGCGAGGTGGGCAAGGGAAGCCTGTTCTGGTTTGAGGCGCCCGGCGCGCCGCCTGCCCGCAAAGAGGAGGCAGCCGGGCCCGCACAGGGCGGGGCGCAGTGAACCCGGCGCGGCCCTCAGGTTGGGAAACAGAAGACAAAAAACAGCAAAACGTGCGGCGGCCCGCTGGGCCGCCGCACGTTTTTGCTGGAATGGTTTTGCTTGCCCCAAAGGCCCGGAATTGCCCTGGCGGGCCCTGTGCCGCACACAGGGGCGGCATTAGCCAGATACCGCAATGCCTTTGGCGGCCTTTTCTTCGTTCATTGTTTTCATATCGCGTTCAATATCCATTGCGAACAAAACAGCAAGCATAACCAGGGTGACAATGCCGGGCACCCAGCCCAGCAGGGCGTTGATGGTGGACACGGTGGCCGCAGGCTGTGCGGCAAGCGCCTCGTTGAAACCGGCCAGATGCAGCGCAAACGTCAGCAGCTGTGTGGCGGCGGCCTGTGCCAGCTTGGCGGCCAGGTTATCGCCGGTGGAGACAAGGCTGTCGATGCGCCGGCCGCTTTGCCATTCAATCAGGTCTGCAATGTTGTTGCGGTTGGTGTTGAACATGACAAACGCAATGGCAAGGCCAATGCCCACGGTGGCCGCGTTTACATAGACGGCCCCCACCGAGAACGGGTTGAGAATGAACCACACCTTGCCCAGCACCAGAACAATGGCGCCAAACAGCATGGTGCGTTTGCGGCCAAGGGCTTTGTCCAACGGGCCCACCAGAACCGTGGTGATAATGGAGACCACCAGATAGACGGCCTGAATCAGCGTGGCCGCGCCTGTGCTGCCCATGACGTAGGTGGCATAGTAGGTGATAGAGCTCATGATAAGCACGTTGTTCACGCCATAGCAGATGATGTACAGCATGTTCAGCACCCAGCTGCGGCAACGGAACAGCATGCCGGCAGCGGCCCGGACGCTGACATGGTCTTCATTGCCGGATATCTGCTGCACGCGCTCTCGGGTGGTGAAATAGTGAATCAGGCTGCCCACCAGGCACACGGCGCCCATCACCATGGCGGTGTACAAAAAGCCGCGCGCACTGGAGCCGTCAATGAGGTTGCCGCCGTCATCCAGCGCGCCAAACAGCTTCAAAAGCGGCAGGCAGGCCACGGCGCCAATGCCAGAGCCGAGGCATCCGCCCAAATTGCGGTATACGTTGATGGAGCGGCGGTCGGAATCCCGGTTGGTGGCAAGGCCGCCCATGCTGTTGTAGGGAATGGCCACGAAGGTGTTGGCTGTTTCGAAAAGAAAATAGATGACAAGCGCCAGAATAACCGTTATGGTCTGCGGGGTTTTAAAATCGCAGAACAAAAGCACCACCGAAACGGCCCACGGCAGGGCAAACCACAGGGCAAAGGGGCGGCAGCGCTCGCCGTTTTTGAACTTGTGGTTCACCGACCAGAAGCCAATCAGCGGGTCGTTCACGGCGTCCCATATGGTGCCGATGGTGAGAATGGCGCCTGCCACCAGCACGTCGATTTTCAGAATGTTGGTGAGGAAAAACAGATAATAGATGCTTTTGAACTGATAGACGACGTTGCTGGCGGTGGAAAAGGTGAGAAAACCAAACTTTTCCGGAAATTTCAACGGCGCAATTGTGCCGGGCGCTGTGTTGTTTTTCATGCGGTGGCCTCCTTTTCTTCTATGGCATACAGGCGCTGGCGCAGCAGGCTTTTGAACTTCTCCGGCTCATCTGTCATGGGGTTGTGGCCGGAGTGCTCGAACCAGACAAGCTCTTTATAAGGCGCCTGGATGAGGTCGAAATAATCCTGCACCAGCGCGGCGGGTGTGTTTTGGTCCAGCACGCCGTCGAAGATGAGGTAGGGCACTTTGAACACCGTGCAGGTGCTGGGAAAATCGGTGGCGCCCACGGCGGGCCACATGGCCGTCAGCACATAGCGGTAGCCTTTGGCCACGCCGTAAAGGTCGGAAATGCTGTATTCACCCGAGAAAATCATGGGCAGCACGGTAGAGCGGAAATAGCTGCGCTTTTTCTTGCTGGGGGAATAACCGCCGTATTTCATCATCACACGGCGTTGGGCCATCATGCCCTCAAAGCCGCCCTTGTATACGCCCATCACCGGCGGGCCCACCTGTTTCAGAATGGAAACACTCGCTTCGTCCCCGGCTTTCTGCGCCTGTTCCAGCGCAAACTGATAGCTCAGCTCTTCGTTTTTGGCGCCGTTCACCACCTGGCCAAACCCCACAAAGGCGGCCACATGTTCGGGGTAGCGGTAGGCCAGCCAGGTGCCCAGCTCCGAGCCCCAGCTGCCGCCCAGCAGGTATACTTTCTTTTTGTGAAATTCCTTGCACAGCCAAAGCACAAGCTCGTGCGCGTCGTCCACCAGGCGGTCGATGGTAAGCGTTTCTACAGCCGCACCCTTGTAAGAGCCGCCGCTGCCGCGCTGGTCCCACGCAACCACAAGAAAGTCCTTTTGCAGGTCTGCATGCACGGTCATCACCGTGTGGCGGTTGCACACCCCCGGCCCGCCGTGCAAAAACAAAAGCACGGGCTTTGTTTCATCCCCGCGGATATGAATCTTCTGCGGCAGGCCGCCAAGCGTCACCTTGCATTTTCTGTCTACCATGAATATCCCTCCCTTTCACCGCATGGCGCTTTGCGCGCCTGTGTATGAAGAAAGTATACCATATTCCCCATGCGGCCGCAATTTTTATCCCTCGGCACAGCCGGCCGTAAAATTTTTTTCCGGCGCATTTTTGCCGCTCCGGCGGCCCGTTTCAGGGGCAGACAGCAGGTTTGCCGCCCGGGCCGCCGGTTTGCGGGGCAGGCCGGGGTGGCGCGCTTTTTCCGGCGCGAATAGCATGCGGCAGAGGGGCCTGGCCCTTCGCAGATAAGAAAGGAGTTTTGCCATATGAATGAAAAGACCTCATTGCCGCTTGCCATTGCCACCGTGCCCATGCAGCGCTTTGAAAAGCTGTACCCGCTGGAAAAGGCGCTGGCGCACGGCACCCTGTTTCAGGCGCTGGACCTCCCGTTCCGCCCCTGGGAGGGAGGCGAACAGCATGCATGAGAAGGCGCGAACAGATTTGGAAGTGCTGAGCTTTGCCATGGATGAGGTGCGCCTGTTTTTGGACACCCACCCCACAAACACCTGTGCGCTGAAAGCATACCGCCAGCTTCGCACACAGCGCGAGGCAGCCGTGCGCGCCTATGAGGCGGCAGTGGGCCCGGTGGATTTTTACAGCGCAGGCGGAAAAAACGCCTGGAACTGGGTGCAGGGCCCGTGGCCCTGGGAAACGGAGGCATAAGCGATGTGGAGCTATGAAAAACGGCTGCAATTTCCCATTCAAATTCAAACGCCGAACGCAGCCGCGGCAAAGGTAATCATCAGCCAGTACGGCGGGCCGGACGGGGAGCTGGGCGCCTCCATGCGGTATCTTTCCCAGCGCTACACCATGAAAGACCGGCGTGTGGCCGGCCTTTTGACCGACATTGGCACAGAGGAACTGGCCCATCTGGAGATGGTGAGCGCCATGGTGTACCAGCTGACAAAGGGGCTTACGGTGGAAGAAATTAAAAAACAGGGCTTTGACACCTATTTTGTCGACCACACCACCGGTATCTGGCCGCAGGCCGCCAGCGGGGAGCCCTTTACCTCGATGTGCTTTGCCTCAAAGGGTGACGCCATCACAGACCTGTGTGAAGATATGGCGGCAGAACAGAAAGCGCGCACCACCTACGACAACATCCTGCGCCTGGTGGATGACCCGGACGTGATACGGCCGATCCGCTTTTTGCGCGAGCGCGAAATTGTGCACTTCCAGCGCTTTGGCGAGGCGCTGGAGCGCATTAAACAGACGCTGGACGCCCGCAACTTCTATGCCTTTAACCCGGAATTCGACTGACGGGCGGCGCATGGCCTGGTGTGGCGCGCCCCGGCCCCGGCCTTGCCGGGGCCGGGGCGTTGTAGGTTTGTCAAACATATTGGACGGCGAACTGGGAAGGAGTGCAGTAGTTTAAGGGCCTCATAGGGAAGCTGTTAGAGCGGCGGTTGTGGACAGCGAGCTGCCTGGCGAAGTCATCCAGGGAGTAAAAACTATGGCAGGAATAGAAGCGCTTCTGATCCTCGCGGTGACTACGCTCCACTTTACCGTTGTGGCGTGGAGTATAGGGGCGAATGAGCTTGTGACGGATCCCCAGTTGGGAGGCAATGGTCTCAAACAGAGTAGGGAAATCCCGCTTGCTGTTGGAGAAACGATTGGTAAATTCAAAGCCGTTATCCGTCTGGACGCATTCCACGCGGATACCTCGGCGGGCATACCACTTGAACAACTTTTTCAGAAAATCCGCAGAGGAATAGGTGGACTGCTCCGGGTAGGCAGCCAGGAATCGCAGGCGTGTGAACTCGTCAATAGCAGTGTATTGATATAGGCGCAGCTCAGGGTCTGCGATGCAGCGGCGTGGGACCACCTTCACATCTACCTGGATACGCTGTCCGGGATAGGTCATCTGTTGGTAGGGTTTTGGCTTGTAGGCCGGTTTCTTCTCTTTTGGTGGGAACAGCCCCAGCTTTTTCATTACCCGGAACAGGCTCTCCGGGCGGCGGGTGTAGCCCCGCTGCCGCAACCGGTACCACAGCTCCACCATGCCCAGGTTGGGATTGCGGCGGCGCATGTCCCGAATCAGCTTCATCTCCGCCTCTGTGTGCTGATTGGGATGACTGTGGGGCCGACGGGACCGGCAAGCCAATGACTCTGGTGTCCCGTTCCAGCGCGCCCTCCAGAAGTAAATATACGACCGGCTTTTGTTATATTTCCGGCTGGCCTGGCTGACGCCATATTTTTCTGCGTACTTCATCAGGGATTGCCGATACCGCATGTCCTGTGTTATACTCTTGCTCATGAAGGATATGGTCTCCTCTCGTACAGTTGGTGTGTGGTAACTCAACTATAACCGATGAGGCCTTATCCTTCATCCTTTTTCTTCCTCTGTCCAAGATCTATTGTAGTCCTACACCCCGGCCTTGCCGGGGCCGGGGCGTTCTGTTGAAAAGCCGGGCCCAATTTGATATCATATCTGTATGCATGGCGGGGCGGCTGATGCCGCCCCCCTGTGCCCAAACAGGCTTTGGAAAACACCAGAGAGGGGAATCCCCATGAAATTGATGTTTGCAAGTGATATTCACGGCTCGGCGCTGTATGCAAAGCAGCTGCTGGCCCGCATGGAAGAAGAGGCGCCGCAGCGCCTTGTTCTGCTGGGTGACCTTTTATACCACGGCCCGCGCAACGGCCTGCCGGACGGCTATGCCCCGAAGGAGGTGGCCGCGCTGCTGAACGCGGTGCGCCCGCGGCCTGTTTGCGTGCGCGGCAACTGCGAGGCCGAGGTGGACCAGATGATGCTGGAATTCCCGGTGATGGCGGAATATTTCCCGCTGATGCTGGACGGGCACATGGCCTTTGTCACCCACGGCCATATCTGGAACGAAGCGCACCTGCCGCCGCTGGAGGCCGGTGACGTGCTTATCCACGGGCACACCCATGTGCGCGCGGCGCAGAAGAAAGAAGCCTACTATTTTCTGAACCCGGGCAGCGTGTCCATTCCCAAAGGGGATGGCGTGCGCGGCTATATGGTGTATGAGGACGGCGTGTTCACCCTGAAAAACCTGGACGGCGGCGTGCTGGCCACGCTGGCGCTGCATGGCTGAGGCGGGCGGCGGGGCCTGCGCGCAAAGTGTGGCTGTGACGCGCAGCATCATCAAAAAATATAAAAAGCCCATCTGGCACCGCTTTATCGGCGCATGTAAAGACTATGCCCTGGTGAACGCGGGCGACCGCGTGGCCGTTTGCATCTCTGGCGGGAAGGACAGCTTTCTGCTTGCCAAATGCATGCAGCACCTGCAGCGCGTGAGCGATGTGCCCTTTGAGGTGGAATACCTGTGTATGGACCCCGGCTATCTGCCGGAAAACCGGGCCCTGATCGAGCGCAACGCCGCGGCGCTGGGCCTGCCGCTGCATATCTTTTGCACGGATATTTTCGACAGTGTGGCAAACGTAAGCAAAAACCCGTGCTATTTGTGCGCGCGCATGCGCCGCGGGCATCTTTATAAAAATGCACAGGCCCTGGGCTGCAACAAAATTGCGCTGGGGCACCATTTTGACGACGTGATAGAAACCACGCTGATGAGCATGGTGTGGGGCGCAGAGCTTCGCACCATGATGCCGAAGCTGCACAGCACCCATTACCCCGGCATGGAGCTCATCCGCCCGCTGTACCTTGTGCGCGAGGCGGATATCATTGCCTGGCAGCGCTACAACGGCCTTTCGTTTCTGCGCTGTGCGTGCCGCTTTACAGAAGAGGCGGAAAAGCGCGGGGAGGACAACCCGCACGGCGCGCGCGCGAAAACCAAGGCGCTGGTGGCGGCCATCCGCGCTATGAACCCGCAGGGCGATATAAACGTGTTTCACAGCCTGCACAACGTAAATTTGAACGTGCTGCCGGGCTGGACGCGCGGGGGCTGTGCGCACAGCTTCTTGGACGATTACGCCAGCGCACCGCCCTGGGAGGAGGATGAGGCGTGATACAAAAGCACAAATGGCCTGTGCTGGAATTTGACGATTCCCGCGAGGTGATGGTGAAGCCAAACCGAAACGAGGGCTACCGCTTTCCGCCGCGTGCGGTGCTGTTTTTTCACCGGCAGGGCGTGGAAGAATTTGTGAGCGGGTGCCGGGCAGACGCCCTGTATGCGGCAAACCACATTGGCCACCCCTGTGAGGAACTGGGCCAGTTTGAAACCATTACAAGGCCGTTCACCGTCTACCGCGTGCCGGTGAACGGTGTGGATATCTGCCTTGCGGCGGCGCCGTTGGGCGCTGGTGCCGCGGCGCAGTTTATGGATTTTCTCATTGCCTGCGGGTGCACACGCATTCTGGCGGGCGGAAGCTGCGGCGCGCTGGAAGACCTGCCGGAAAACGCGTTCCTTCTGCCCACGCATGCCCTGCGCGGCGAGGGCGCCAGTTATTGCTATCTTCCGCCCGCGCGCTGGGTGCAGACAGACCAGGCAGCCCTGCGCGCGCTGGAACAGGCGGCCGCACACTTTGGCGTGCCTGCGCGCCGCTGCCGCACCTGGACGACAGACGGCTTTTTCCGCGAGACGCCCGGCCTTGTGGCTTACCGGCGGCAGGAGGGATGCGCCGTGGTAGAGATGGAATGTGCTGCCCTGGCCGCCTGTGCCGGGTTTCACGGCGTGCAGTTTGCTCAGCTTTTGTACACGGCCGACAGCCTGGCCGCTGCCAGCCATTCCGACCGTGGCTGGGGCGAGGCCAGCGTGCACAGCGCGCTGGCGCTTGTGCTGCACGCGGCCAGCCTTTTGTAAGGGCCTCGCCTGTGAATGGGCCTGGGAAAGGCAAAAAGTGTGAAGAACCTCTTTTTTCTCTGCAGCAGGCCTTTGCATGATGATATCGGGGCAGATAAACTAGAAACAGAGGCCTTTTTTGAAAAAAGCGCCGCTTCCACTGGAAGCGGCGCTTTTGCTTGCTGTTATTTTGCCTCTTTAGCAAAGTTGTCGAAATAGCCCTGAATGAAAATGATGGGGGTGCCCTTGTCGCCAGAGCCGGAGGTAAGGTCGCACAGGCTGCCAATCAGGTCCGTCAGGCGGCGGGGCGTGGTGCCCTGGCTGGCCATTTGGCCCTTCAGGTCTGCGTCTTTGTGCGAAATGCTGTCTTTGATGGCGGCCGTCAGCTCGTCGCCAGAGAGCGTGGCAAAGTCGTTATCTGCCAGATATTTCAGCTTCAGCTCGTTGGGCTGGCCCTCCAGCCCGGCCGTGTAAGCGGGGCTTACCACGGGGTCTGCAAGCTCCCAAATTTTGCCCACAGGGTCCTTGAAGGCGCCGTCGCCATAAATCATGGCTTCAATCTGCTTGCCGGTGGCCTTGCGCAGGGCCTCGGCCAGCGTGTCGACAAAGTGCTGGCAATCCCGCGGGAACAGTTTGACGCTGTCCTCTGTGGCCTTGTTCGAGCCAAGCAGGCCAAACTGTTCGTTGTAGCCGCTGCCGTCTACAGGGGCCGTCATAATATCGCTGAGCAGCAGCACCTTCTCGGCGCCTGCGGCCAGAAGCCGCCGCTTGGAGCGCTGGCGGCTGTGGATATCACAGCACAGCACGTTTTTGGTATAGGGCAGAATGGCGCGCACATCGTTGGCGAAAATAAACTCTACCTCACAGCCCTGGCTGCGGAACAGCTCGCCGTAATATTCCACATAGTCCACGCCCGTGAACGGGTGTTTGACGTGGCCGAACAGAGAACGGTACTGTTCTTCGGTCAGCACGTCGCGCCACGGGTCCACGCCCTTTTCGTCCAGAAGGTCCTCGTCAAACAGATGGTTGCCCACCTCGTCCGAGGGGTAGCTCATGAGGATGTAGGCCTTTCGGAAAGCCTTGGCAATGCCCTTCAGGCAGATGGCGATGCGGTTGCGGCTGAGGATGGGGAAGGTGAGGCCCACGGTGTCGGTGCCAAATTTGGCAGCACAGTCTTTTGCAATGGCCTCGGTGGTGGCATAGTTGCCCTGGCTGCGGGCCACAACGGCCTCTGTGACAGCCACAATGTCTCTGTCCTGAAACGTGATGCCCTGCTCTTCGCCGCAGGCCAGGATGGCGTCGGTGACGATTTTGACAAGGTCGTCGCCCTCGCGGATGACCGGGCAGCGCACGCCGCGGGAAGTGGTGCCGACAGTTCTCATAGGTGTTTGCTCCTTCTGTTTTAAATGAAGTGTGAAAAAACGGAAAAAAGCGGCCCTTGCACACCGGGCCGGTTTTCATTATAATGCAAGTGTAGATATAAGTAAATAGAAAATATATTATAGTAGAGATAATAAACTATTATATCTGGCGCGCATTGCCCTGCGTGCCGGAAATAGGGGGAAGAAAGATGCGGGCGGACCTTTCGCTGTACCGTGTGTTCGTGGCCGTGGCGGACGAGGGCAGCTTTGTGCGCGCGGCGGCAAAATTGTATCTGACTCAGCCGGCCGTCTCGCAGGCTGTGCGGCGCATGGAGGCCCAGACAGGGGCAAAGCTGTTTTTGCGCGGGCGGCGCGGCGTGCGCCTGACGCGCGAGGGCGAGTTGTTATACCGCCACGCCTCGGCGGCGCTTGCCATGCTGGAGGCGGGCGAACAGCAGCTTGCCCGCGTGCAGAACCTGGAAGCCGGCACCCTGCGTCTGGGCGCGGCAGACACCATTACCAAGGAATTTCTGCTTCCGTTTCTCAGCGCGTTCCGCACGCTGCACCCGGGCGTGCAGCTGCAGGTGACAAACCGCACCTCGGTGCAGCTGGTGCAGAAAGTGCTGGACGGCAAGCTGGACATGGCGGTGGTGAACCTGCCAATAGAAGATGAGCGGCTGTGCGTGCGGCCCATTTTGCAGGTGCACGATATTTTTGTGGCCGGGCACGCCTTTGCCCATTTGCAGGGCAAAACGCTTACCCCGGCCGAACTGGCCGCCCAGCCGCTTGCCATGCTGGAGCAGGCGGCGAACAGCCGCCGCTATGTGGACGCCTTTTTTGCGCGCTGCGGCGTGCAGCTTTCGCCGCAGATTGAACTGGGCGCCCACGGCCTTCTGCCCGATTTTGCCGCCATTGGCTTTGGGCTGGCATGCGTGGTGCAGGAGTTCTGCCGCAAAGAACTGGCGGACGGCACGGTGTTTCCCGTGCGGCTGCGCCCTGCCATTCCGCCGCGCGCGGTGGGGGCCTGCTGGCTTTGTGCGATGGAGCTTTCCGGCGCGGCAAAAGAGTTTTTGCACCTGCTGGAGGGCGGCGCGCCCTCTGCGCCTCAGGCCCAAAAGGGGTAAACCCGCAGCGCTGCGGCACACGCGCAAACAAACAAGAAAAATGGCTGTCGCAAACGCCCCGAAACCGGGAAATTTGCGACAGCCATTTTCATTGGCTGCGGCATGGGGAAGTTCAGTCGTCGATCTCCACCATGACCTTTTTGTTCTCGCGCACGGCTGCGGCGCGCATCACAACGCGAATGGCCTTTGCAATGCGGCCCTGCTTGCCGATCACACGGCCCATGTCGTCTTCCGCTACGGTGAGGTGGTAGACGATGACGCCTTCCTCATTGGGCTCGTCCTCCGTCACGCGGACGGCGGCCTTGTCTTCCACAAGGCCCTGGGCAAGCGCCAACAAAAGCTCCTGCATCATAAACCCTCCCTCAAAACCTTACAGAATGTTGTTCTTTTTCAGAAGAACGCGCACGGTATCCGTGGGCTGGGCGCCGTTTGCGATCCAGGCTTTCGCCTTGTCGCCGTCGATCTTCACAACAGCCGGGTCCTTCGTGGGGTCGTAGTAACCGATCTCCTCGATGAAACGGCCGTCGCGGGGGAAACGGGAATCCGCCACCACCACGCGGTAGAACGGGGCCTTCTTCGCGCCCATGCGGCGCAGTCTGATTTTAACAGCCATGCTGTCACCTCCTACACACAAAACATCATTTATTATAGCAGCGGCGGGCACGCCCGCCGGAACTACCGGTTGGGAAAAGGGGCCTTACATCCATTTTCCAAGCCCGCCAAAACCGCCAAAGCGGCGGCCAAAGCCCTTGGGGTTGCGCTTCACCTGCTTCATCAGCTTTTGCATCTGCTCGAACTGGCGCAGCAGCCTGTTCACATCCTCCACCCGCGTGCCGGAACCGGCCGCGATGCGGCGCTTGCGCTTGGGGTTGATGATAGAGGGCTTTTCGCGCTCGGCCGGGGTCATGCTTTGGATAATGGCCTCAATGTGCGCCATTTCTTTCGAGTTTTCCAGCGCGTCCACATCCACCTTGCCGGAAATGCCCGGCATCATGGAGAGCATGGCCCCCACGCCGCCCATTTTTTTCAACTGCTGGAACTGGGCCAGCATGTCGTTCATGTCAAATTTGTTTTCCAGCATGCGCTTGGCCGTTTTTTCCGCCTCTTTGGCGTCGGCCGTGCTTTGCGCTTTTTCAATCAGCGTCAGCACGTCGCCCATGCCAAGAATGCGGCTGGCCATGCGCTCGGGGTAAAAGGGCTCCAAATCGTCCAGCTTTTCCCCCACGCCTGCAAACTTGATGGGCTTGCCGGTGACGGCGCGCACGGAAAGCGCGCTGCCGCCTCGGGTGTCGCCGTCCAGCTTGGTGAGGATGACGCCGTCCAGGCCGGTGCTTTCGCCAAACGCCTTGGCCACGTTTACGGCGTCCTGGCCGGCCATGGCGTCGATGACAAGCAGCGTCTCATCCACCGTGACGGCCTGCTTGATGCGCTGCAGCTCTTCCATCAGCGCTTCATCCACATGCAGGCGGCCAGCGGTGTCCAGAATGACAATGTCATTGCCGTAGTCTTTCGCATGGGCCACGGCCTTTGCGGCAATGGCCTCGGGCTTTTCCCCCTCCAGCTTGAACACCGGCGCGCCCGCCTGGGCGCCCACGATGCAAAGCTGGTCGATTGCGGCGGGGCGGTAGATGTCGCAGGCCACCAGCAGGGGGCGGTGCCCCTCTTTCAAAAAGCGCTTGGCCAGCTTGGCGCAGTGTGTGGTTTTGCCCGCGCCCTGCAGGCCGCACATCATAATGACGGTGGGCGGCTTCGATTTGATGTGGATGCGTGCCGGGCCCTCGCCGCCGCCCATCAGGGCAACCAGCTCTTCATTTACAATTTTTATCACCTGCTGGGCGGGGGTAAGGCTCTCCATCACCTCATGGCCCAGGCAGCGCTCTGTTACCGTTTTGATGAACCCTTTGGCGACGGTGTAGTTCACATCCGCCTCCAAAAGGGCCACGCGCACCTCACGCATGGCGTCTTTTACATCCTGTTCGGAAAGCTTGCCCTTGCCGCGCAGCTTTTTGAACACGCCGCCCAGCTTGGAAGCCAGCGATTCAAACGCCATACCATGCGCCCCCTTCCGCAGGGCCCGAAAGCCCGTTTTTCATTCTGCCGTACGTTGCTCAAACATCCCCCAGGGAATCGATGACCCGCAGCATTTCGTCTGCGGCGCGCGCCACCGTGCTGTTCGGGGCATAGCTGCTTGCGTTGGAAAAACGAACCTCTCTGGCCAGGGCCTCCAGCTGGCTGATGCCCTCGCGCAGCGCGCGGGACCGGGCCGCAAAGCCGATTTTTTCCTCCAGCTCCAGCAGGGTGGCCTCGCCGCGCTTGATGGCGTCCCGCACACCCTGCCGCGTAATGCCGAAGTTTTCGGCAATTTCGGCCAGGGAGTAATCGTCGTTATAATACTGCACCATCACATCGCGCTGTTTTTCCGTCAGCACATCGCCGTAAAAATCAAGCAGATACGAGACCTCCCATTTTTTTGCCATGTGCCGTGCGCCCCCTTTTTGTGGGATGCGTGTAAAGCGTTTTGCTTTACACAAGCGCTATCATAGCATAACCCCTGCGGAAAGTCAAGTGAAAAAAGCGGCTTTGCAAAGCTTTGCGGATACGGTATAATAAATGCAAAGGCGCATGCGCCTTTTTTCGGTGTGCACAAAACAAAGGGCAGGTGGCAGGTGCATGGGCATGCATGAAAGTTATTATGAAGTGCTGTATGCGCGCGAAGTGGTGCGCCTTTCCGGCTATGCGGCAAGGCACCGGCTGCCCGGCACGTTTTACGCATACCTTGCCTACGGCGGGGCCACGCTTTCCGCAAAGGACGCTCTGGCGCAGGGCATGCTGGCCATCGCGCAGGAGAAGGGCTTTTTAAAACCGGGCCAGACGGTGGTGGAATGTTCTGCCGGCACGTTTGCAGTGGCGCTTGCCATTGCCTGCGGCCATTCGGGGCACCCGCTTGTGCTGTGCGTGCCGGGCAGCATTGGCCCTGCGCGCCAAAAGCTGCTTACAGAGCTGGGCGCAAAACTTTCCTTTACCACCGGCGGGCGCACAGGCGCCGCTGCCCGTGCGCAGGCGGTTGCCATGCGCACCGGCGGGTATTTTTTGAACTATTTCGACAATGATATCAATGCAGAATTCCACCGCCGTGTGACGGGCCCGGCCATTGTAAAGGCCACCGGCGGCGAGCTGGACGCCATTGTGGTAGGCGTGGGCTCCGGCGGCACCATTACAGGCGTGGGCGAGTATGTAAAGGCGTGGTACCCGGACGTGCGCATCATTGCGGTAGAGCCGGCGGAAAGCCAGGCCCTCACGGGCGGGGTGGTGGGCCGGCACAGCATCCCGGGCATTGGCGCGGGCTTTGTGCCGGAAAACTACAACCCCTATATTGTGGATGGCGTGGTGGCCGTGCCGTCGGCGCGCGCCGGTGTTCTGGCGCAGGAGGTGCTGCGCACAGACGCCGTGCCGGCGGCTCCCTCGGCCGGCGCCGTGCTGTGCGCCATGCACAGCCTTGTGCAGAAAGAGCCGTCCATCCGCCGGGTGCTGGGTGTGTTTTCCGGGGCACAGGCGGTGGAATAGCAAAAAAGTCCCGGCCGGGCCAAGGCCCGCACCGGGACAAAATCGGGACAAAATAATGACCGCTCAGGCGGTGATAAGCTTTATGATGGCATTTTCGCCCTGCGCCGTGATGGAAAATTTATTATCGGAAGAAACCAGATAGCCGCTGCGGCTGCGCATACTCTTGAGCATATAGTAAACGTGGTTTCGATCGTAATTTTCCCCCAGAAAGCTCATGGCGCTTGTAAGAAAATTGCAGCTTACCGCGGGCTTTCCGTTCTGCCCCGCCCAGTAGATGATAAGCAAAAGCAATTGTGTTTTTGTGAGCTGGCCGTGCTGGGTGCAGAAATTGTACAGGCTTCGCTGCTGATCGCTTGTCAGGCCAATCGAATCGGACACCTGCGCCTTTGCCGTGTTGGGCCGGCGCTTCTGTGCGGGCTTGTCCGGTGCGGCACCGCATATGCTGGGAGCAGTGTGCCCGGCCTGTGCGCCGGGCAAAGGCTTTTCCGGTGTTTCTGCAAGGGTGCTTTGCGCGTCTGTGCAGGCGCTGTCCAGCTCGCCTAAATGGCTGCGGATCAGACCCCAAAAGGCATCCACATCCGCCTCACTGCCGCTTAGGGTAACTTTTTTGCCTTTTCGCTCTATTGTCATTTTGAAAATATCAGGGTTCCCGCCCAAAGCCAATTCCTCCCATAGCACAACTGTATCTGTTTCCCATTATAAAATGGGAATATCCCGATGCCAAGATGGGAGAGCTGTATTTTGGACGGGCCTTTTGGGGGAGAATTCAAATCAGGAAGGAACACGCTGAATGGGAGACGCAAAGCAGCTTCGCAGAAATTTTTTGTGGAACACCTTTGGGCAAATCATTTATATGGTATGCCATTTTTTGTTCGGCATTCTGATTCTCAGCCTGGCGGGGGCAGAGCAATCTGGCATTTTTACCACGGCCATCAGCGCAACGGGCATTTTCCTTTCCATTGCCTCTTATGGCATGTACAATTTCCAGGTGTCGGACGCGCACGAAAAATACACGCAAAGCTGTTATATCCGCAGCCGCGCCTACACAGTGGCGCTGGCTAGCGCCGTGTGCATGGTGTTCACACTGGCGGGCGCCCTTCGGGCAGAAAACGCCTACAGTGCGCTGCAGTGCGCCTGCATTCTGCTTTACCATGCATACCGCATGGTGGAATCTGTTACAGATGTATACAACGCCATCAGCCAGAAGGCCGGCCGGCTGGACCTGGTGGGAAAAACCTATGCGCTGCGCGGCCTGGTGACGCTGGCGGTGTTTGTAGGCGTGCTGGCGGCCACGCACCAGCTGCTTTTGACACTGGTGCTGATGCTGGGCGTCAATATCGCAATGTTTTGTACCTATACCCTGCGTGTGTCGCGCGGGCTTTACCACCCGCAGCCGGTGGAAAAAAGCGCGGTGCGCGCTTTGCTGTTCGAGTGTGCGCCGCTGGCTGTCTATACGGCGCTTTCCACCACGGCGGCCAGCCTGCCCAAAATTGTGCTGCAGCAGCAGTGGGGCAACAGCGCCATTGGCATTTACGGGCCTGTGACGCAGCCTGTGCTGCTTTTGCAGACGGGCGCCACTTACCTGTTTATTCCGTTCATCAATGTATTTACAGACAGTTATGCCGCAAAGGATAAAAAGGGCTTTTGGAAGGCCGTTTTGGGTGTGCAGGCCGTGGTGCTGGCACTGCTGCCCGCCGGGCTTTTGGTGGCGCATTTTCTGGGCGAATGGGGCCTGGAAACCTTTGTGGGCAGCGGCATGGGGGTCTATCAGTATCTGCTGGCGCCCATGGTGGTAAGCGCAGTGCTCACGGCGCTGGTGCTGTTTTACAGCATGGTGCTGACGGTGATGCGCTGCATGAAAGCATTGATTGCGGCGAATGTATGCGGCATCGTGGCGGCCTATGCCGTCTCGGAGCCGTTCATTCAGCGCTGGGAGCTTCAGGGCACCACCTATGCGGCCATCGCCGCGCTGGCGATGCAGCTTGTGTTTCTGGCGGTGTCGGCACTGGTGCTGGCCCGCAGGTATTTCAGCACACAGGGCCTGCCGAAGCCGGAAGACCCGTTCGACGGCCTGCCCAGCTAGTGGCGGCCGGGCCAGAAAAGGAGAATTTCACACATGGGTTTTGCAAAAGGAAAAAGAGATTGGCGGCGCACGGCGCTGGCCATGGCGTTGGCGCTGGCCTGCTTTTTTGCCACATGGGCGGTGTTCGGCCTGCGGTACGAGCTGAATGACGACGCCCAGCTGGCCAACATCGCCATGGGGGCCTATGGCGAGGACACGCACCATCTGGTGTATGTAAATGTGCTGCTGGGCTGGTTTTTGAAGCCGTTTTATGCGCTGGCCGCAAATGTGAACTGGTACTATTTTCTGCAGGTGGCGGCCAATGTGGCGGCCTTCGGCATGCTGGGCACACTGTGTATGGAGCGCCTTGGCACCAGGCGCGGCCTGCTTTTGTACGGCGGGGTGCTGCTGGCCTTTGGGGTGGATATGTTCAACAGCTTCCAGTATACCAAAAACAGCGCCCTGTACCTGACGGTGGGGCTTGCGCTGCTGGCGTCCGAGCTTGGCGTATGGAGCCTTCGCACGGGGGCTGGCCTGTTCTGGGCCGTGTTGGGCAGCATGGTGCGTTTTCAGAACTTCTTTGCGGTGGGCGGCCTTGCCGCGGCACTTTTGCTGTGGCGCTTTCTCTGCCTGGAAAAAAGGGCCCGCCTGCGCGCTTTGGCCGCGGCGGTGGCCCTGTTTGCGCTGGTGGGGGCGGCCAAAGCCGTGGACCTGGCGGCCTATTCCACCGGCGGCTGGCGCAGTTTTACCGAATACAATGCTGCGCGCACAGAGTTTTCCGATTTTAAAATCTATTCCTACACCGATAAAACACAAATTGAGGCGCTGGGGTACACGGCCAATGATTTTGATATGCTGAAGAGCTGGAGCTTTTACGCGCCGGAGGTATTCACGCCGCAGGCGCTGGACGCGCTGAGCGAGAATGCGCCGCAGGCCGGCTTTGTGCAAACGGCCAAAAGCACGGTGTATACGCTGGCCGGCCTGCTGGCCGGCCGGCCGTACCGGCTGGCGTTTGGCGGCGTGCTGCTGGCGTGGCTGTTTTTTGCCGGCAAAAAGGGCAGGCTGGCCTTTCTGGGCACCATGGCCGTGTTTGGCGCCGAGGTGTTCTACCTGCTGTATCAGGGACGGTTTGTGCGGCATGTGGAATTTTCCATGATACTGGCGGCGGTGGTGTTTGGCGTAATGTGCATATCGCCGCGCGCCGGGGCTGTGCCGGGCCGCCGGGCGCTGGGGTTTGCCGCGGCGGCCGTGTGTGTGGTTTGCCTGCCGTATTTTATGCAGCTGCGCACAGACATGCAGCAGTACCGCATAGACCGGGTGGACCGTCCGGAATATTATGAAATGAGCGCGGACAAGGAGCACTTGTACCTGATGGACGTGGAGACACTGGATTCCCTGGCCGGGAACAATGTGTTCCACCCGCGCCCGGCCGGCTTTTTCTCGAACATAGTAGAATTGGGGGGCTGGCTTTCTGGCGCGCCGCACCGCGTAGAGGCCCTGGCAGCCTATGGGGTGGAAGACCCATACCGCGGCATCACGGGCGACAATGTCTACCTGGTAGATTCCGTGTACGTCAGCACCAAGCAGGCCTTCCTGCGCGAGCACTACGGCATGGAAGTGGAAATGGAAAAACTGAAAGACTACACCGCGTGCAGCCTGTATAAGGTGCGCGAAGTACAGCAGTGAGAAAAAGAAAAAGCGGCTCCCCGTGGTTTGGCACAAACCACGGGGAGCCGCTTGCGTTTACAGGGGTGAAAGGCCGCCGCCCTCACAAAAACAATTCATTCGGCTTGCGGGCCTCGCAGGCCTTTTGCAGCCTTTGCTGTGCCCCGGCCAGGGCCGCTGCATCCACGCGGCGTGCATGGGCCGGGCAGACGGCGGCACGCGCATGCAGCCAATGCAAAGGGATGCATCGGTTTGCGCGGGCGCCTGCAGGGGAATGGCCCCCACGGGGCAACGGCTGGCACACAGGCCACAGGCGGTGCAGCCCGCGCCTGCGCGGGGCTTCAGGTCCATGACGCCCAGCGGGCGGTAGGGCCGGTTGCCCGGCAAAACGGGCCGTGGCACTGCGCCGCCGTCTAGTGCCGCGCGCACCTGCCGGGCAAAGGCGGCAAGCTGGGCGGCGTCCGCCGCATCGGGCCGCTTTGCGGCGAACTGGGGGAAAATCGAGTGCTGCGCCACGGCGGCCACACCGGCTGTGCAGCGAAAGCCCGCGGCACAAAGAAGGCCGGCCAGCTCGGCCAGGGTGTCCTCAAAGGCGCGGTTGCCGTACACGGCCATCAGGATGGCGCGCGCCCCGCCGCCGTGCATCTGCCCAAGGCGTTCGGCGGCCGGGCGCGGCACGCGGCCGCCGTAGGCAGGCACCGCCACCAGGCAAATGTCCCGGGCGGTGAAAGCCATGTCGGAAAAGGCAAGCGCCCTGTCTGTCAAATCAATGGGGATACCATCTGAACAAAACCCTTTTAAAAAGAACCCGGCCGCTTTCCGCGTGCCGCCCACGGGGCTGAATGTGATAGCGTAAACAGCCATGCGCCGCGCGCCTCCCTTTTTAAAACTCAGTTAGGTGCTGCCCAAAAACGGGCGAAAAACTCAAAGGTCGTACAAAAGGGCGCTGTAATCCGGCACGGGCCAGAAATTCTGCGGAAGCTGCATTTCCAGCGCATCCACAGCGCGGCGCAGGGCGGCCATTTCGCGGTGCGCCATCTCGCGGCAGCGGCCCGCGCGCTCGCCCTCGTTCAGCTCGGCGCAGTCGATGGCATCCAGCGTGCGGCGCAGCGCCTCGGCCGCGCCGGCGGCCACGTCAATGGAGACACACAGCTTTTCCACTGCGGCCTTGGCGCTTGCGCAGGCACAGCTGCACTGCTCGGTAAGGCGCTCGGCCTTTGCCACCTCGGCCAAATACCGGTAACTGGCGGGCAGAATGCTGCGGCTTACCATCTCCAGCATGGTGGCCGCGTCAATGTGCATATGCTTGGCATAGCCTTCCAGGGTGATTTCATAGCGCGAATGGCACTCTGCCTGCGTCAGCACGCCGGTGCGCTCGAACATGGCCACGTTTTTCTCGGTGATATAGCTTGCCGCGGCGCGCACCATATCCGGAATGTCCGGCAGGCCCCGGCGCGCGGCCTCGGCGTGCCACTCGGCGCTGTAGTTGTTGCCGTTGAAGACAATGCGGCCGTGGTCGCGCCAGGTGTCTGCCACAATGGCGCGCACTTCGGCGGCTTTGTCGGCGGCCTGCTCCAGCCGCGCGGCAAAGGTGGCCAGCGCGTCTGCCACAATGGCGTTCGTCACGGTGTTGGCAAGCCCAATGGACTGGCTTGCGCCCACCATGCGGAATTCAAACTTGTTGCCGGTGAAGGCAAAGGGGGAGGTGCGGTTGCGGTCTGAATTGTCGCGCTTTACCTGCGGCAGGCTGCGCACATCTGCCAGCACCTCGCCGTATTCCGCATGCTTCAGGCGGTGCCCCTCGGCAATTTCGCGCAGCACATCTGTCAGCGCATCGCCCAAAAACACGCTTACAATGGCGGGCGGGGCCTCGTGGCCGCCCAGGCGCTCTTCGTTGCCCGGGCAGGCGGCGGCCAGGCGCAGCAGGTCTGCATACTGGTCCACCGCGGCCAGCACGGCGCACAGCACCACAAGGAACACAGGGTTCTCTTCCGGCGTGCGGCCGGGCTTCAGCAGGTTTTTGCCGGTGTTTGTTACAAGGCTCCAGTTATTGTGCTTGCCCGAGCCGTTCACGCCTGCAAACGGCTTTTCGTGCAAAAGGCAGGCAAAGCCATGGCGCAGCGCCACCTTGCGCATCAGCTCCATCATCACCTGGTTGTGGTCGCAGGCGATATTGGCCGTGCTGAACACGCTGGCCAATTCGTACTGGCCGGGGGCCACCTCGTTGTGCTCGGTTTTGGCGGGCACGCCAATGCGCCACAGTTCGTCGTCCAGCTCGCGCATGAAGGCGCGCACACGCTCGGAAATGCTGCCGTAATAGTGGTCGCCCAGCTCCTGCCCTTTGGGCGGCTTTGCACCAAGCAGGGTGCGGCCGCATACCTTTAAATCAAGGCGCTTGTCGAACAGTTCTTTGTCCACCAGGAAATATTCCTGCTCGGCGCCTACCGTGGGCAGCACCGAGACGGTTTCGCTGTCGCCCAGCGCGCGCAGCACGCGCAGCGCCTGCCGGTTCAGCGCCTGAATGCTGCGCAGCAAAGGCGTTTTCTGGTCCAGCGCCTCGCCCGTGTAAGCGCAGAAGGCGGTGGGAATATACAGCGTGGTGCCCAGCACAAAGGCGGGGCTGGTTGGGTCCCACGCGGTGTAGCCGCGCGCCTCAAAGGTGGCGCGCAGCCCGCCCGAAGGGAAGGACGAGGCGTCGCTTTCCCCCTTTACCAGCATTTTGCCGGAAAAGCGGGTGATGGGTTCGCCCTCGCGCACGCCGTCTATGAAGGAATCGTGCTTGCCTGCGCCCGCGCCGGTCAGCGGGATGAACCAGTGGATGTAATGTGTGGCGCCAAGCTGCATGGCCCAGTTTTTCATGGCATCCGCCACCACGTCGGCCACACGCGGGTCCCACTGCTCGCCCTCGTCGCGGATGCGCCGCAGCGATTGATATACTTCCTGCGGCAGCCGCGCGCGCATGGCGCGGTCGTCGAACACATGGCTGCCAAACTGCGAAAATGCACTGTTTTCCAAACCGGTTCCTCCCTGAAAAGCACTGGTGAACTGAACAAATTTCCACAACAGGGATATTTTATCACGCGCGCACGCAAGGCACAAGGGCAAACCGATTTTTCTTGTTTCCTTGCGAAATTTAGTGAAGTTCGGTATGATAGGGGAGTATATTCCGCAGGCCGGATGAGTGGAATACTGCCGCCTGCGGCGTGCATATCGTAACAGGAAGGGGGGCTGTGCCCATGAAGCTGCGCCAAAGCATGCGCGACACGCTGCACTTTTTTGCCTGCGCGGCCGAGCGGTGGCTGGCCGTGTTCTTCCTTCTTTACCCGCTGTATGCCGAGCAGGTGGCCTGCGCCGGGCTGTCGCTTCCCCTCACGGCAGAAAAAGCTTTGCTGGCGCTGGCCCTGGGCGCGGGCATCGCCCTGTGCGCCAACCTGCCGCGCCGCCCGGCCTTTGGCTTTGCCCTGGCGGCCGTGCTGTGTTGCGCGGTAAGCGTCATGCACATTTCCCAGTTCATCTACTGGAATATTTTTCAAACGCCCTACTTTTTGCGCTCGGCCCAGGGGCTGGGCGCGGCGCTGGAATTCTGGCGGGTGGCCGTTTCCGAGGCAGTGCAGAACGCAGGGTATCTGATTCTTTATGCGGCACAGCTGGTGGTTTTGTTCACCTGGGTGCGCCGCACCATGCTGCGGCGCCGCCACCGCGGGCCGCGCCGCGCGCCTGCGGCGGCCTTTCTGGCGCTGGCCCTGTGCGCAGGCGCCGTGCTGGCGCAGAATGCAGAAAACATCAGCCTGCTTACCACGGGCTATGTGCCCGTCTCCAGCGCGCGGCGCTTTGGCATTGTGCCCGCCATGGCGCTGAACGCCAAATATGACCTGTTCGGCGCGGGCGCCCAGGCCGCGGGGGCAGACCTGTCGCAGCTGGAGGTGCAGCAGGCGCAGGGGCAAGCGCAGCCCGCCCAAACAGATGCGGCGCGCCTGCCTGGCAAGGAGTACGGCGAAAATGTGATGGATATCCATTTCGATCTGGAAGAGGAAGACGCCGTGCTGCAGGACATGAACCGGTATTTCAGTGAAAAGCAGCCCACGGGGAAAAATGAATATACGGGCCTGTTCGAGGGCAAAAACCTCATTTATATCACGGCCGAGGGCTTTTCCAAATTTCTGATTGACGAACAGCGCACGCCTGTTTTATACCGGCTGGCCACAGAGGGCTTTCACTTCAACCAGTTTTATACGCCTCTGTGGGGCGTAAGCACATCGGACGGTGAATTTGCCGCCACCACCAGCCTTGTGCCCAAAAGCGGCACGTGGAGCTATACCGACATCATCGGCCATGAAATGCCCTTTGCCCTGGGCAACCTGTTCCGGCAGCGCGGGGCGCAGACGCTGGGGTTCCACAACCATTCCTATACCTATTACAACCGGGACAAGTCTATGCCCACCATGGGGTACACCTATTACGGGCAGGGCCACGGGCTGGAACTGACCGAACAGTGGCCGGAATCTGACGTGGAGATGATGGAGCAAAGCGTGCCCATGTATGCCGGCGAGCCGTCGTTCCATGTGTACTACATGACGGTGAGCGGCCATTTGGGCTATACCTTTGACGGCAACATGATGGCCGCAAAGCATAAGGATGAGGTGGCAGGCCTTCCCTATTCCGATGAGGTGAAAGCCTATATCGCCTGCAACCTGGAACTGGAAGATGCCCTGGAAAGCCTGCTGGAACAGCTGGAAGAGGCGGGCGCGCTGGAAAACACCGTCATTGCCCTCACGCCAGACCATTACCCCTATGGCCTTACGAATGAACAGTATGCCGAGCTGCGCGGGCAGGAAAGCCTGGAAGAGACTTTTGAATTGTACGAAAGCGCTTTTCTTCTGTGGACGCCCACTATGGAACAGCCTGTAGAGGTGGACACTGCCTGCTCTTCGCTGGATATTCTGCCCACACTGTTGAACCTGTTCGGCTTTGAGTACGACTCCCGCCTGCTGATGGGCACGGATGTGTTCAGCGGCACGGCGCCCACTGTGGTGTTTGCCGACAAAAGCTTTATTACGGATGAGATTTTTTACGATGCCACGAACGGCCGTGTCATCCAGCGCACCGCCACAGCCACCACGCAGGAGTATCTGGATGCATGTGTGCAGAAGGTGAACGATATGTTCGCTTATTCTGCCCGCATCATTGAGACGGATTATTACCGCTACCTGTTCGGTGGCCAGTGAAAGCGCTGCCGCAGCAAAAAACTCCCCCGCGGGCCCGCGGGGGAGTTTTGTTTTGTCCCAAAGGGAAAAGCGGAAGGGCTCAATTCCCCCAAAAAGGCATGCGCTTTCACACACGGGCAATGTGGGAGCACGGCCTTCCAAAAGCAAAGGGGAGCCTGTCCGCAAAAAAGCCCCCTGCCCGGCCCCGGGCCGTTTGCAATGGCCCGCCGCCCTGCTGCATCTGGCAAAATGCAGCAGGGCGGGCGGCCATTCAGAAGGGGGTGAAAAAAGAAGATGGCATGTTACAACGGGAGTGCGCTGTGCAGGCACAAAATGGGAAAAGCGCGCATATCTCCCTTCTTTTTCATCATACATGAAATAGATGGAAGAAGAAACAGGCGGAACTTACAAATTTTGAGTTTATTTTTTGGGCGAGAAGGAAAAATTCTGGAAAACAAAGGGAGAAAGCAGCAGTTCTTGCATGCTTTTGCCGAAAACAGCACACTTTGCACCCGGGCTGCGGTGTGATACAATAACAAAAAACGTGTATCCGGGGGCGGCGGCAATGGAATATATCATGCAGAGAAAACAGGACGGCAACACCTGCGGTGCCTTTGTGCTGGCGTATTATCAGTGGGAGAAAGCAGGGTGTGAAACGGTGCAAGAGGAGGCTGGCAGGGCCTATGTGGAACAGCTGTACCGGGAAATTGTGTTCGGCAGCACAATGCCCGGCTTTGAGACATATTCCAACCCGGTGCTTATGATGCGCTGGCTGGCGCAGCAGGGCACAAGGCCTGTGTTCTATTTGGGAGAAAACCCTTTGGTGCAAAAGATGTTTGCCGTGCTGCAGGCCTCGGCAGGGGCAGAAATTGCCGCGCTGCAGGAGGCGGGGATGCTTTGCCGCGAAGCGCTGGACGTTTGCCGTGCAGGGGAATATTCGGTGCTGGTGTGCCAGATGGAAGAGGACGGCGCGCCTGCGGCCAAGCTTCACTATGTGCTGATGAAAAAGGCAGGCGGGGGCATGCCGCTTATTGTAAACCCGTGGCACGGGCAGGCGCGGCCGGCCGCCCGGTGGCCGCAGCCAGGCGCCCTTCTTGAGCCAGGCCTGCTGTGGACGGGTGCGGCCATCGGCATTCTGGACGCCTGAAGGGCGCGGGCGGCTGCACCCATGCCGGGCAGCGGGCAGGGGCCGTTTTTCATGTATCTTTAATCCGGGCCTGTTAAAATGGGAGCAAAGGGCACTGGGCCAGTGCCCGAAAGAACCAAAAACCGAGGTGGCGGAAATGAGGATTCTGGTGGTGGAAGACGAGCAGGCGCTGAACGAGCTGCTGGTAAAGCAGCTGCAGGCGGCGCATTACAGCGTGGACGGGTGCCTTACTGGCAGCGACGCGCTGGATTACCTGCTGGGGGCGGAATATGACGCCGTGGTGCTGGACATCATGCTGCCGGGTGTCAGCGGCCTGGAGGTGCTGCGGCGCATGCGCGCCAAGGGCGACCGCACGCCGGTGATTTTGCTTACCGCGAAGGACGGCATTGAAGATCGGGTGACCGGCCTGGATGCCGGTGCGGACGATTATTTGGTAAAGCCCTTTGCCTTTGACGAGCTGCTGGCGCGGCTTCGTGTGATGACGCGCCGGGCCAGCGCCAGCGTCAGCGACGTGTTCACTGTGGCAGACCTCACGGTGGACTGCGCGGCCCGCACCGTAAGCCGCGGCGGCGTGCCGGTGGCGCTTTCGTCCAAGGAATTTGCCATTTTGGAATACCTGGTGCGCAACCGAGGCATTGTGCTTTCGCGCGAGAAAATCAGCCACCATGTGTGGAACTATGATTATGAGGGCGGGTCGAACGTGGTGGATGTCTATATCCGGTATCTGCGCAAAAAGCTGGACGACGGCTTTTCAAAAAAGCTGCTGCACACGGTGCGCGGGGCGGGCTATGTGCTGAGGGAAGAGCCATGAAGCACCGTTTTACCATTCAAATGAAAGTTACGCTGTGGTTCACCTTGCTGATGGTGCTGCTTGCCGTGGTGTCGCTGGCATTTCTGTTTTATGTGGGGGATCAGACCGCGCAGGAGGACACCAGGCGGCAGATGACCGCCATGGTAGAGGCGGCCTGGCCGGAGATTGATTTCGATGACGGCAGGCTGGACATTGACGATGACCTGGAATATTTCCGAAACGGCGTGTACCTTTCCATCTATGATTCCGGCGGCATCCCGCTGTATGGCGCGGTGCCAAGGGAGTTCGACAATTCGGTGGCTTTTGCCAACGGCCAGCTGCGCACTTTGCCGGGCACGCAGGGGCGGTGGTATGTATACGACGCACAGCGCACGGTTGCGGGTTATGGCACTGTGTGGGTGCGCAGTGTGGCGGCCGCAAACCAGGTGGATTCCACCATTCTCACCCTGCTGCGCCTGGCGCTGGTGGTGCTTCCGTTTTTTGTGCTGCTGGCCGCTGTGGGCGGGCATGTGCTGGCGCGGCGCGCTTTCCGCCCGGTGCGGCGCATTACGCAGACGGCGCGCGAGATCAGCGAAGGAAACGATTTGTCGCGCCGCATTGCGCTGGGGGAAGGGCGCGACGAGGTGTATACCCTGGCCGCAGAATTTGACCGGATGTTTGCCCGTCTGGAAGAGGCCTTTGAAACGGAAAAACAGTTTACCTCCGACGCCTCGCACGAGCTGCGCACCCCCACGGCCGTCATTATCTCTCAGTGTGAATATGCCCTGGCCCACGCCGAAACGCTGGACGAGGCAAAGGCCGCGCTGGCCAGTGTGCTGGGCGAGACGGAAAAAATGGCGGGGCTGCTGTCTCAGCTGCTGATGCTGGCGCGGGCCGACAAAAGCCATAAAAAGCTGAACCTTGAAACGGTAGACCTGAGCGGGCTGGCGGCCGCGGTGGCGGAACAGCAGCAGGAAAACGCCGGGGCGCGCGGCATTGCCATTCAAACGGAGATAGAGCCGGGGCTGGTGCTGCAGGGGGACGAGACCATGCTGATGCGCATGCTGATGAACCTGATTGAAAACGGCATCAAATACGGCCGCGAGAACGGCTGGCTGAAGGTGGCGCTGAAACGGCAGGGCACATGCATCTGCGGCAGCGTGCAGGACAATGGCCCGGGCATTGCGCCAGAGCACCTGGGCCAGGTGTGGAAGCGCTTTTGGCAGGCCGACCCCGCCCGCGGCGGCAGCGGCGCAGGGCTTGGCCTCTCTATGGTGAAGTGGATTGCCGAGGCGCACGGCGGCACGGTGGATGTGCACAGCGAATTGGGCAAAGGAACAGAGTTTACCTTTTCGCTGCCCTGCCAGGCGGCGCCGGAAGAAAAGCGGTAAGGCCGGGCGGCGCGCCGGGCCGGGCAGCGTGCGCCGGCTGCGGGCAGGCCCGCCGAAGGTTTGCACAACAGCCGGCACAGTGTGCCGCCCGGCCCTTTTTCTGCGGGCCGTGCCGGCCGGGATGCACTGTGCCGGTGCGGCCGATATTCAAATATATTATTTTTTGATAATTCTTATTGTTTAATGTGCCTTTAATTTTTGCGGGTTACAATAAGGCCAGCAAAACAAACACGGGCGCAGCGCAAAGCGCCGCCTGGAACATTTCTGTAGGAAGAAAGGATGCGGATGAAAATGAATAAAAAAAAGATGCTGACGGCCGCGGCTGCGGCCCTTTGCCTGGCGGTGATGGCCGGCTGCGGCGGCGCACCGGTGGCGGGCAGCACATCGGGCAGTGCTTCTACGGCCAGCTCGGCGGTGGCGCCTGTTGCCTCGCCCTCCGGCACGGTTTCGGCCGGCATCGCCGGTGGTTCCGGCAATTATATCACCGAAGAACAGGCCAGGGCGGCCGCGCTGGAACATGCGGGCGTGGCAGAGGCGGATGCACAGTTTTTGAGCGTGCGGCTGGATTATGACGACGGCCGTGCGGAATATGATGTGGAATTTTTGCATGGCACGGAAGAGTACGATTATACCATTGACGCGCTGACGGGCGAGGTGCTTTCGATGGACCGCGACGCCGAGTATTCCGGCGGCGCCGCACAGGCAGCCTCTGGCGATTATATTGGCGAAGAGGCGGCACAGCAGGCCGCCCTGGCCTATGCGGGGCTGGACGCGGCCAGCGTCAATTTTGTGCGCACGCACCTCGATTGGGATGACGGGCGCTGGAAGTATGAAGTGGAATTTTATAAAGACAACACGGAATACGACTATGACATTGATGCGCTGACAGGCAGCATCCTCTCGTATGACTATGATGCGGAGTACTATACGGCCCCCGCAAGGGGAACGGCCAGCGGTGCCAGCCTGACGGCAGAGCAGGCCAAACAGATAGCCCTGCAGCACGCGGGCGTGGCCGAGGCAGACACCAGCCGCATGGAGATAGGCTTTGACTATGAAAACGGCCGCGCCGTATATGAGCTGGAATGGCGCGTGGGCTGGACGGAATACAGCTATGAAGTGGACGCCAACACGGGGGACGTGCTGAGCTATGAGCGCGATGTGGATTGACAGATGAGAGGCAAAAGGCGCGGGCTTGCCCGCGCCTTTTGCGCCATGGCAGGCGCAAAGAAAGCCTTTTTGCAAGGCGTGCGGCGGCTGCCGGGCCCGGCTGGCGCTTGCGGCCCGGGCGGGGCGTGCAAACCGGATGCTGCACGGAAAAAGATAAGCCGGAAGGCCGTGCATGAACGCAGAAATTGTGGTATAATGGGTTTACCCGGCCAGCCCCGCCTACCCGGTGGGGGCCCATGCCGGAAAACAGCCGTTAAAACCGGCACAGGGCAGCGGCGGAAAGCGCGCCGGAAATGGCGCCAGGCCGGGCCCGAACAAGGAAGGAGCGCTTGTTATGACATTTTACCGTTGTGCCCACTGCGGCAACATCATTACAAAATTGACCGATGCAAAAGTGCCCGTGGTGTGCTGCGGCGAGCCCATGCAGGCCCTGAAGGCGGGCAGTGTGGACGCCGCCGTGGAAAAGCATGTGCCCGCCGTGCAGGTGCAGGCGAGCACGGTGAACGTGACCGTAGGGGAAGTGGAGCACCCCATGCTGGCTGAACACTGGATTGAATGGGTTGTGCTGGAGACAGACCAAGGCTTCCACACCGCGGCGCTGGCGCCGGGGCAGGCGCCGAAGGCCACCTTTGTGCTGGCCCCCGGCGAGACGGGCAAAACCGTGTATGCCTATTGCAACCTTCACGGCCTGTGGGAGGCAAAACTGTAACCTGTATGCAGCAAAAGCGGCGGGCGCAGCCAGTGGGCTGCGCCCGCTTTTTGCGCGCCTTGCCGCCGGAAGAAAAAGGCGGCCCGCCATTTTCACGCGGCAAGAGGGCGGCGCAAAGCAGGCCGCCCGCACTGGGGCGTATGTGCCGCCTGCCTTCTGCACGCCGGAAAGCTGCCGCCCCTGCCAGCAGCCGCACCCCCCTTGGCCCGAAGGGCCTGCCCGGCCCCGGTGCGCTGGGCAGGCCTCTGGCGCGCTGGTGGCAGATGTGGTATGATAAAAGGCAAAAGGGCGCGGCGCAATGCCTGTGCCGCAGCACGAAAGGCGGCGCACGGCGCAACGCCGCGCCGGCAGAAAACAGGGGGCTATTGTATGGCACAATATAAACTGGCGTTCCTCGGCACGGGGAACATGGGCGGCGCGCTGGTGGCGGCCGCGGCAAACGGCGGCCATGGGGCCGCGTGCATCCTTTCCAACCGCACGCCGCAGAAGGCGCTGGCGCTGGCACAGCAGTATGGCTGCGCGGTGGCGGCGTCAAACGGCGAGGCCGCCGCACAGGCACAGTATATTTTGCTGGGGGTGAAGCCGCAGATGATGGCGGGCCTTTTGGCCGAAATTGCCCCGGTGCTGCGCCAGCGCCAGCAAAAAGGCGAGACGTTCTGCCTGGTTAGCATGGCGGCGGGGCTTTCGCTGGCGCGCCTTGCCGAAATGGCCGGCCTTGCATGCCCCATTGTGCGCATTATGCCCAACACGCCCTGCGCCATTGGCAAGGGCATGACGCTGGTGGTAAAAAACGAACAGGCAAGCGGCGCCCAGGCGGCCGAGTTGTGCGCCCTGCTTGCGGCGGCGGGCGAGTTTGATGTGATAGACGAGGGCCTGATGGACGCGGGCAGCGTAATTTCCGGCTGTGTGGGCGCCTGGGCGCAGATGTTTATAGAGGCGCTGGCAGACGGCGCGGTGGAGGCGGGCGTGCCCCGCGCCAAGGCGCAGAAGTATGCGGCGGGCGCCGTGCTGGGCGCGGCGGCGCTGGCGCTGGAAAGCGGGCGGCACCCCGGCCAGCTGAAAGACGAGGTGTGCAGCCCTGCGGGCAGCACTATTGCGGGCGTGCACGCGCTGGAGCGCGCGGGCCTGCGCGCCGCGGCTATGGACGCCGTGGCCGCGGCGTTTGCCCGCACAAAAGAAATGGGAAAACAGTAACAGAAAAGGCGCCCTTCGGGGCGCCTTTTTGTGCCGCCCGGCGTTGAAACCATGGGCGGTTTTTTCTTTAAACGTCTTTGCCCGCGCATGCCGTGGGCAAGGCGCTGTGCAGCACGCAGGGCATTTTGGGGCGGCAAAACACGCGGCGGCCATGCCCGCCGCCAAGGCTGCCCTGTGTTTTCCGCAAAGGCACAACGGGTCAAGCGGCCCTGCCGGGCTGCCCGGTGCGGGCTTTATCTTTGCTGGCCAGGTGCCACAGGGCGCTTGCCGCCCCCAGCAAAAGCGCGGGCAGCACCATCAGCGCGCGGCGCGCGGCTGCCTCCATCAAAAAGAAGTACAAAAACAGGCCGAACACGGAAAGACGCAGAAAAAAGCGGATGTCCCACTCCTTTTGGCGGAACGAGGCCAGCACGCCGGCAAGGTTCAGCCCATACAGCATCACAAGGTAGGCGTTGCACCACACCCAAAACCCGCGGCACGAGCCGGTGAACAGCGCATTGAAGGTGTTGGCCTGCTGCGGCCATTTCAAATACAGCAGCGCCTCATAGCTGCCGTCACACCACACGGTGGCCGTTTTCCGGGCAGAAAAGCGCAGGTATTCCGGCAGGGAATAGCTTTGGTAAAACCCGGCAAGGCGCGCCTGCATGGCCTGGGTGCGCGCGGCCATGGTGGGAAAACTGCGGGCATAATCTACACAGTCCTGGCAGTAGGCGCCGCCGCCGTGCACCGACATGCACATCCATGTCTGCACCGGCAGGCCCAGCGCATCATAGCGCGAAAAATCGGCAAGGCCGCTGTGCAGCACCAGCCAGGCAGGCACGGCCACGGCAAGCGCAAACGCACCCGCAAGGGCGGCCAGCCCCGCCAGGCGCTTTTTCACGGCCAGGCTGCCCATAAAGCAAATGGAGATGGCCAGCGCCACCACGGGCACGGCCAGCGTGCCCTTCATCAGCACGCCCAGCCCGGCCACGGCCCCGCAGGCGGCGGCAGCGGCCAGCCGCCCGCTGCGCGAAAAGCGAAAAAGCAGCCAGGCCTCGGCCACCAGAAAAAACATGGCGAACGCGTCTGTGTAAAACACCGGGGTGTAAAAGTAAAACGGCAGGCACAGCGCGCACAGCAAAAGCGCAAGCGCCTCCAGCGGCCGGCCGCCGCGCCCGGCCGCCTGTGCCACCAGCTTGCACAGCAGCACCACCGTGCAGGCCAGCACAGCGGCCGAAAACACCACGGCAAGCCCCATAGAGGCATTGCCCGCAAATTCAAAGCCAAACACCCCTGCAAGCGCATACAGCCCGCTGAATAACAGCAGCAGGGCAATGTTGTTGTAATAGTAAACGAAATAGTCGGCGTATGCGCCGTCCAGCGTGAAGTTGTCCAGCACATCGGGAATGGCGCCGTAAACGGCGGCAAGGTCTGAATGGGGGCTGGGCAAAGCCAGCAGCCCAAACACGCACAACGCAACAAAAAACAGCGCATAGCCCGCGCGCAAGGGCCATTTCAGCGCCTGCGGGCGCGAACAGGCCGCAAGGCGCCGGGCCGCCAAGAAAAACGCGGCGGCCAGCACGGCGGCCAGGGCCAGCACCAACAGAAAATCCTGCATGGCAAACGCCGAAAAGGCCAGAAACCCGGCCATCAGGCAGGCAAAGAACACCCAAAGCGTTTTTTTCAGATACAGCAGCACGCGCCCTGCCCCTTTCTTTGTTTCTGCATCACCGCATGCGGCGCGTTACCACGCGCCGCCGCCCCCGCCGCCAAAGCCGCCGGAGGAAACCCCGCCGCCCGAAAAGCCGCTGCTGCCGCCGCCTGAAGTTTGGGCCTGCGCGGCATATGCCTCGCGGATGGCGGCGTTGAAGTTTTCGTGCATGGCGTGGCCCATATAGGCCGGGCCATGCAGGCCCCAGCCCCAGGCGCACAGGTACCACACGGGGGCTGTGTCCGCCTCAAAGCGGGCGCAGAATTCTTCCGTCATGCCGAACACATAGGCGTAGGGCAGCAGCGCCCAGCCCTGTTCCGGCGTCAGCTTGCCGCCCGCTGCGGCGTCCTGCTCAATATATTCACGCAGGCCCAGCAGCTGCGCGCTGATCTCGTTGTTATAGGCCGTGGGCTTCACAATGCGCGGCGCCAGCACGGCTGCGGCAAAAACCAGCGCGGCCGCCCCCAGCACGGCCCACATGGGCAGCAGGGCCGTCAGCGAGGCAAAAAATGCGCACGCCGCGGCGCACAGCAGCAAAAGGCCGGCCCCAATGGAAAAGGCAAGGCGCGTGCCGCGGGCAGCAAACCGCCAGCGGTATACGCCAAAATGCGCCACCAGCACGGCGCCCAGCGCACAGGCCCCGCTCACGGCGCCCAGCGCCGTGCCGCCGGCCAGCAAAAGCCCGCCCGCCAGCACCATACCGGCCAAAAACAGGCCGGCGGCCAGCAGCGGCAGCACAAGCGAGGCCGCCGCAGTGCCGGGCTGGTACAGCTTGTTTTCCCCGTCAAAGTGCTGGGCAAGCTGCGTTTTGGCTTCGGCAAGCTTCTGGGCAAAGCGCTCGCCTGCGTGGGCAAACGAAAATTCCTGCTTTTTGCCAAACAAAGCCTGGAAGAATGTGCGCTGGTAATCAGGCGCGGTTTGAGGAATATCTGCCTTTTTATGCAGCACAACCTCCGGCCTGTCTTCGCTGCCCTTTGCCTCAATGGTAAGCAGCCCCTGCTGTGCAAATTCATACACCAGGGCAAACAGGTCGCGGTCGTCGGCGCAGCTGTCTACAATATAGCCCACTTCGGCGGCACTTACGCCGCGGGGCGGCGCCGCGCACAGCTGCGGCGCAACGCTTGTGCGCTGTGCGGCCAGCGCACGCACCAGAACAACCAGCGCCGCGGCCGCGGCAAGGCCAAGCAGAACGGCGGCCGCGGCCCACGGCGCCTGGCGGGCGCCCGAAAAATAGCCCTCGGGCAGCGTGGTGCGCAGCACAATATCCTGCCCGGGCTCGATGGGCTGGCCGCACACAAAGCTGGCGGCGTCCTGGCTTACCGTCACAGAGAGGGCCTGCTGTGCCTGTGCGGTGAAGGCCTGCACGGCGCTTTCCGGCAGGGGCTTTTCAAACTGCACACGCCAGCTTGCTTTCTGAATGGGCACTTCCCAGTTTGCCCCAAGCGGGGAATAGATAAATTCATCATATTCAGGCACGCGGTCTGCCCCAAAATCGTACGAGTAATGCAGCGTGTATACCTGTGTGCCGGTGACGGTTTCGTCTTCCGACCCCACGCGGATGAAAAACACGCCGTCCTCGCTGAACGTTTCAAAGGGTACGCCGTCCACCTGCACATCCGTCACACGGGCCCGATAGGGCATGCGCACCGTCTGCCCGCCGGTGGTCTTTTCCTGCATAAGCGAAGTTTGCAAAGCGCGGTAAATGCCGTGACTGGGGGTGGAAAAATCCACCACAATGGTCTCTGTCACATCCATCACGGCGTTTTCGTGCAGCACGGCGCTGCCCTCAAAGCTGGTGATGGAATAACCGGCGGCCTCTGCCTCCTGCGCCCCAAATACGGGCACGGCACACACGGCCAGCGCCAGCACAGCGGCCAACGCGCAACACAGGCGTTTGAACATATCGGCTCCTCCTGGCAATGATAAATCGGCACCCGGCCGGATGCCTGTTTTTCATTATACCATATTTTCTGCTGCGCGCCCGCGCTTTTTGTGCCGGGCCTCATATTTTTGCAAATGCGGCTTTCTGCGCTTGCCAAATGCCCTGCGCCCCTTTACTATGAAAAGAAGAAGCGGGGGCCCGGGCAGGCGCCCGCCTTTGCCGCCTGCCCCGCCGCCGGGCCGCGGCCCGGCGGCGCGCGGGCCCCATGCAAAATATTTTCAAAATGTTGAAGAAACAGCGCCGCCCGTGCCGTTACATAGGTGCAGGGCGGAAAAGTGCGGGCCGCCCGGCCGCAAGGCAGCGCCTTGGCGCAACACCCCGCACGCCTATCAAACGCCCCCGCCCGCACGGGGGCGCGTGTGGAGAGGGGGGAAGGCGCACGGCGCGGCACAATGACGCAGCAGGAATTCACAGCGCTGATCAGCCAGTATGAAAAGCTGGTGTACACCATATGCCGGCAGTTTGTGGGCGACGATGCGCTGGCCGAAGACCTTGCGCAAGAGACCTTCCTCTCTGCATGGATGCACCGGGACGACTGCCCGCCGGGCAGCTATAAGCCATGGCTGGCGCGCATTGCGGCCAACAAGGCCAAAGACCACCTGAAAAGCGCCTACCACCGGCGCGTGCACGCCGAAGAGGATGAAAAGCTGCCCATTCTGGCAGGGGCAGACCCAGCGCAGGGCCCCGAGCAGCAGGCCCTGGCAAAAGACGGCGCGGCGCGCATCGAGGCAGACATCCGCGCGCTGAAAGAGCCTTACCACCTGGTGAGCGTGGCCTACTTTTTAGAGCAAAAGCCACCCGAACAAATTGCGCAGGAGCTTGGGCGCCCGGTGAAAACCGTGCACACGCAGCTGGCCCGTGCCCGGCGCATGCTGCAGCAAAAATTACAGGAAAGGGGAATGCAGGATGGAGCTGTTTTATGAAAACAGCCATTTGACGCCCGAGGGGTTGAACGCCCTGGTGGACGGCCAGCTGGACGAGATGGCCCGGCTGGAGGCGGCCGAGCACCTCAGCTTTTGTGACGAATGCCTGGTGCGCTATACGGCGCTGGTGGAACAGGCCCCGCTTGCGGCCCCTGAAACGCCGCTGGCCCCGGGCGTGTGGCAGCGCATCCGCCGCCGCACCTGGCGCATTGTCACCAGCCGCTATGCCACGGCGGCAGCGGCAGCGGCATTTGCCCTCATCATCTGGGGCACAGGCCTGTTCCAGAACCTTGGCACCCCGCGCGAGGTAAAGCCTGCCCCGCCGGCCGAGCCCAAGGCATACAGCACCGTCACCTCGCGCATGAACGAGTTCGTCAGCGAAACAGGCCGGCAGATCAATGCGGCCATCACAGACTTTTTCGCCCGCTTCCAAAAGGGCGCACAACAGTAAAAGGAGAGAGTTATCATGAAACGGAAAAGCGGCTTTTTAACCTTCTGCCTGGCCTTCTGCCCCGGCGCGGGCCAGATGTACCAGGGCTATATGAAGCGCGGCACTTCGCTTGTGGTGCTGTTCATGCTCATCATCATGCTGGGCACGCTTTTGAATATGACGCCCGTGGCCCTGTTTGCACTGGTGGTGTGGATGTACTCGTTTTTTGATACCTTCAACATCCGCAGCCGCATCATTGCCAACGAGCCGATGGAGCCGGACGCCTGGCTGGTAGACCCCGCAAGCCTTGCAGGCGGCAACTGGAAAACACTGGTGGAAAAGCGCCACCGCGTGCTGGGCATTGCCCTGGTTGCCATTGGCGCATATGCGCTGTATTCGAATTTTATTGCGCCCGTGCTGTGGGGCTTTGTGTATGCATATGAGATGAGCTGGCTGGCCACTTTGCTGAACAGCCTCACCACCACCCTTGTGGCCGTGGTGCTGATTGGCTTCGGCGTGTTCCTGATGCGCGGCCCGGCCGCCCAAAAGCCGCGCCAGCCGGAAGAGGACTATGTGGCCTTTAAGGGCACGGAAGGCGCAGAGGATACGGAAGGGGACGACAGCCATGTGTGACGAAATGCACCGCTCCGAGCCCGCGCAGGGGCCCGCGCCCCGGGCCGCGGCTGCGCCGCAGCCCCTCGCCGCACCGCAGCCGCCCGCCCCGGCCGGCGCGCCGCGCAAGGTGCGCCGCGTGGGCACGTTTACCATGGGGCTGTGCCTGGTTATTGCAGGCGTGGCGCTGGTGGTGGGCATGTTCCGCCCCGGGTGGAACATGCTGAACCTGTTCAAACTGACGCCGCTGGTGCTGGTGGCGCTGGGCGCCGAGCTTTTGCTGGCCTCGGCCGCCAAGGGCGACACGAAGCTGAAATATGATTTTCTCTCTACCGTGATGTGCTTTTTCCTGTTGCTGGCGGGTTTTGCCGGTGTGGTGGGCATGAGGATGGCGGAATATGCTTCGCCGGAAACCGTGCAGCGCCTGGAGGCAATGGAAGATGAGTGGGACACCGCCGTGGGCACGGCCCTTGCCGGAAACGAGGCCGTGGCAAACGCAGAAACCTATGTAAATTACAACTTCAGCTGGCCCGAGCGCACGCTGGTGCCCCAGGCCCTGGCCGAACTGGGCGACGGCGCCAGCGCAAACGTCACCCTGGCGGGCGAATATGAGGACGTGCAGGCGTTTCTTGCGGCGGCACAACCTGTGGTGCAGGCCGTGAAGGGCTGCGGCGTGGACATGCCAAGCATCCATCTGGCGGCCGGTGGCCCGAATGGCACGCAGTATCTGCTGGACATCTGCGGCGCATTTGCCCACCAGCGCGCCGTGACGGACCTGGCCAGCCAGGTGACGGTGCAGCAGTGGGTGGAAGGCGCCGGCTGTTACATGGACGTGCAGGAAGCGGCGCAGTGGACGGCCGAGAACGATGCCGCGGCCCGAGAGGAAGAAGTGGCCCGGCGCGAAGAAGAACTGGCCGCCTGGGAAGAGCAGCTTGCCCAGCAGCAGGCTGAGCAGGAGCAGCGCGAAAGTGAGCTGGCTGCACAGCAGGAAGAACTGGCCGCGTGGGAAGAAGAGCTGGCCATGGCCTCTGCGCCGGCCGCCTGAAACGCATAGAAAACGCCCGCAAAGAAATAAAAAAGCACAAGGCGCGCCGCGCAGCGCGCCACAAGGCCGGGCGCCCGGAAGCGGCGCCCGGCCCTTTTTGTGCGGCCGCCCTTTACCTGCACTTTGCACAGAATATACGGCCCGGCGCTTGTGGTTTGGCCGGTTCCATGGTAAACTAAAACAGAAATGCGCGGGCGCGGCGGCACCGGAATGCGGCCGGGCGCCCGAAAGGATGTGTGAGGGCGTGCTGAAAAACTTTACCAAAAAAGAAAAGAGCTGGATGATGTACGACTGGGCCAACAGCGCTCATTCGGTAATTGTGGTTACCATCCTGCCCATTTTTTACAACACGGTGGCAGAATATATGGCAGACGCCGCCTCCGGCATGACAACGTGGGGCTATGCCACCAGCGCGGCCATGGCCATTGTGGCGCTGCTGGCGCCTGTGCTGGGCGTGTTTGGCGATTTCAAGGGCATGCGCAAAAAGCTGTTCACCATTTTTATGCTGGTGGGCGTGGTGAGCTGTGTGGGCCTTGCCGTTACCCCGCAGCTGGATTTTATGGCCCCCGGCATGGCGGAAAAGGTGGGCATGGCGGTGCTGGCGCTGTATATCCTCTCCACCATTGGCTTTGCGGGCGCAAACCTGTATTACGACAGCTTCCTGAACGACGTCACCACCGAAGAGCGCATGGATAAAGTCTCCACCATGGGCTATGGCCTGGGGTATATTGGCGGCTCCACCATTCCGCTGCTGGCGTTCCTCATCATGAACCTCATTCTGGGCAGCGGCGCCATGCTGTTCTGCCTGTCGTTCGCCTTCGGCCTCACGGCGGTGTGGTGGTTTGTGTTCAGCTTCCCGCTGTTGAAGAATGTAGAGCAGGTGAGCTATGTCGAGCGCGAAAAGGGCGCCGTGCGCCAGGCGCTGAAAAGCCTTTGGGCCACCATAAAAGAGATTTTTAAGAACAAAGAGATGTTTGTGTTTCTCATTGCCTATTTCTTCTATATCGACGGCGTGAACACCATCATTCACATGTCCACCAGCTATGGCGACACCCTGGGGCTGGATTCCACCAGCATGCTGCTGGCGCTGTTGCTGGTGCAGGTGCTGGGCCTGCCGTTCTGCCTGCTGTATATCAAGGCAAGCGAGCGCTTTGGCGCGCGCGTAATGGTGGGCGTGGGCATTTGCATTTACATGTGTGTCACGGTGTTCGGCTTCTTTTTGCGCGAGGTGTGGCAGTTCTGGGTGATGGCCGTGATGGTGGCCACCAGCCAGGGCGGCATTCAGGCGCTGAGCCGCAGCATGTTTGGCAAAATGATTCCGGATAAAAAGCGCACCGGGGAATTTTTTGGCTTTTACGATATTTTCGGCAAGTTCTCTGCCATCATGGGGCCTGCGCTGGTGGGCCTCACCAGCGCGCTGGCGGCAGACGTAATGCTGAAAAACGCGGGTGAAACGCGCGCCACGGCCAGCGAGGCCCTGCTGGCGCAGGTGAACGTGGACGCCGCGCCCTGGGGCATTTTGAGCGTGCTGATTATCTTTTTCATCGGCGGCGGGCTGTATTTCTTCGTGCTGCCGAAATACCGCAAAAAGAAGGGTTGAACCATGCCGGAGGCCTATACCCACATCCGCACCGCGCGCCGCACGCTGGCGCAAAGCGGGGCCCCTGCGCCCGACACGGCCGCCTATGAGATGGGCGCCAACGGGCCGGACCCTCTGTTTGCCTACCATGTGCTGCAAAGCGCAAAAAAGCGCCCGTACGATTTGGCCGCGCTGGGCGGGCGCATGCACGAAGAGCAGACGGGCCGCTTTCTGCGCGCCATGGTGTTCCGCGCGTGGAGCGAGGCCCAGCGCAGCTATACACTGGGTTTTTTAAGCCACTATGCGGCCGATTCCACCCTGCACCCCTATGTGGAGGCCCTGTGCGCGCCCGGCGGCGTGTTCAGCGGCCCGTATGGCCACGGGTTTTGCGAAGTGGCGCTGGACAGCGAGCTGCACGAGCAGGACGGCCTTGGCCGCGCCGTGCCGAAAGAGCACGCCGCGCCCGCCCTTTCGCCCAAGGCGCTGGCAGAGGTTTGCGAGCTGTTGCACGCGTGCATTCTGGAGGTGTACGGGCTGGAGGTGTCGCGCGAGGCCCTGGCCGATTGCTTTCACGATTTTGCCTGGCTGCACGGCATGTTCTGTGCCGGCGCGGGCAAGCGCTTTCTCATTCGCGCGGTGCAGTTGTTCATGGGTAAGCCCGGCTGGGGCATGAGCCATGTGACGCCCGCCGCGGCGCCGCAGGGCGGCTTCCCGGAACAGTGGGAAAACCCCTTTACCCACGCGCAGCAGAAAAGCGGCCCGCCGGCGCTGCTGGCGCAGGCGCAAGAGCTGGGCAGCCAGTATCAGAAAGCGGCCACCGCCTATTGGGAGGGCGTGCTGGACAAAGTGCAGCTTGCCGCCGTGCTGGGCGACAGAAGCTATCTTACCGGCCTGCTTAGCCGTGGGCCGGAGGGCGCCGCAGAGGGCCAGGCAGGCTGAGCCGCCGCCCCGCGGGCCAACAGGCGCACAAAGCCGCAGGGGCCTTTTGGGCCCTGCGGCTTTTTTGTGCGCCCGGCTGGCAAAACCGGCAAAAAAACGGGCCGCATGCGCTTGCAAAGCGGGCAAAAATGCCGTACAATAAAAACCGTGTGCCCGGCAGCCGCCAGGCTGCTGTTTGGCGCACACGGCAACACACAACACCGGCCCCGCTGCGGGGCCTTTTTGGAGGAACAGGCTTTGAGCGAATTTACACTGGAGCAGCAAATCGCCCGGCGGCGCACGTTCGCCATTATTTCGCACCCGGACGCGGGCAAAACCACGCTGACGGAAAAGCTGCTTTTGTACGGGGGCGCCATTCAGCAGGCGGGCATTGTCAAGGGCAAAAAAGGCGCGCGCGCCGCTGTGTCAGACTGGATGGAAATTGAAAAGCAGCGCGGCATCTCGGTTACGTCCAGCGTGCTGCAATTTGAATACAACGGCTGCTGCATCAACATTCTTGACACGCCCGGCCACCAGGATTTTTCCGAGGACACCTACCGCACGCTGATGGCGGCGGACGCCGCGGTGATGGTGATTGACGCGGCCAAGGGCGTGGAGGCGCAGACGAAAAAGCTGTTCCGCGTGTGCGCCATGCGCGGCATTCCGCTGTTCACCTTTGTGAACAAGATGGACCGCGAGGCCCGCAGCCCCTTCGACCTGCTGGAAGAAATTGAACAGGTGCTGGGCATTGAAACCTACCCCATGAACTGGCCCATTGGCTGCGGCAAAGAGTTCAAAGGCGTATATGTGCGCGATAAAAAAGAGATTTTGGCCTTTGAAACAGTGGGCAAAACGGGCACCCGGCAGGCCGCGAAGATTCAGGCGCATCTGGGCGACGCAAACCTGGACGGCCTGCTGACGCCTGCGCTGCACGCCACGCTGTGCGACGACATCGAGCTGCTGGACGGCGCGGCCTACGAGTTTGACAAAGAAAAAATTGACCACGGTAAGCTGACGCCGGTGTTCTTTGGCTCGGCGCTGACAAACTTCGGGGTAGAGCCCTTTCTGGCGGATTTTCTGCGCCTTTCGCCCCAGCCGCTGGCGCGCATGTCTTCGGCGGGGCTCATCAGCCCGCAAAGCCCCGATTTCTCGGCCTTTGTGTTCAAGATCCAGGCCAACATGAACAAAGCCCACCGCGACCGCATTGCGTTTATGCGCATCTGCTCGGGCCATTTTGTGCGCGGCATGGAGGTATACCATGTGCAGGGCGGCAAAAAGGTGAAGCTCAGCCAGTCCACCCAGCTGATGGCCTCGGAGCGCGAGACGGTGGACGAGGCCTTTGCGGGCGATATTTTGGGCATTTTCGACCCGGGCATCTTCTCCATTGGCGACACCATCACCACGGCAAAAATGCCGTTTGCCTATGAGGGCATCCCCACCTTCGCGCCCGAGCATTTCGCGCGCATCACCCAGGTGGACACCATGAAGCGCAAACAGTTCGTGAAGGGCATGGAACAAATCGCCCAGGAGGGCGCCATCCAGATCTTCAAGGAACTGGGCGGCGGCATGGAAGAGGTGATTGTGGGCGTGGTTGGCGTGCTGCAATTCGAGGTGCTGGAGTACCGCCTGAAGAACGAATACAATGTGGACGTGCGGCGCACGGCCCTGCCGTATGCGTTCATCCGCTGGATTGACAATGAAGACATCGACCCCAAGGCCCTGAACCTCACCAGCGACACCCGCCGCGTGGAGGATTTCAAGGGCCGGCGCCTGCTTTTGTTCACAAGCGCCTGGAACATCACCTGGGCCGAAGAGCACAACTCCGGCCTGCGCCTTTCAGAGGTTGGCAGAAACTGAATTTTCCCGGCTGAAAATAAAAAAGGGCCCGGGCACGCGGTTTGCGTGCCCGGGCCCTTTGTGTTTCTGCCGCGCGGCCGGAAGGGGCCGGTTAGGGCGTCATGTAGTTCAGCGGGTCCGTCAGGCGGGAATAGGCGCCGGAATTATCCAGCCACAGCTCCAGATGGCAGTGGTTGCCCGAAGAATAGCCCGTGTTGCCCACCAGGCCAATAAGCTGGCCCTGCGCCACCGATTGCCCGGCCGACACCGTAAGCTGCGAACAGTGCGCATACAGCGTGTAATAGCCGCCGTGGTCAATGCGCACATAGTTGCCCCAGCTGTAATGCCAGCCGGCTTCCACCACGGTGCCGCCCGCACAGGCGTAGATGGGCGTGCCCGCGGGTGCGCAGATATCGGTGCCGCGGTGGCCGCCCTGCCCGAACCGGGTGGTGATGTAGGAATAGCCCGGCACGGGGAACGACAGGCTGCCCGAGCCCACATGGCCGATGCTGGTGGCAAAATCGTAAGACTTTGTGCCCATCACCACAATGCGGGGCGTCATCTCTTCCAGCACGGTGGTTTGCACAATCTCGCGCGAGACCTCTTCGCCGTTCACGCGCGTCACGTCGGCCACCACATGCTGGCGGCCGTTCACGCCGCGCTGAATCACGCGCTGGGTGCCCTCGTAATAATCGTCCGATTCCTGCGTGATGGTCTCGTACGGCTGCACATCGTCGTATTCCTCGCGGTCGGTAATCTGCACCTGAAGGTAGGTGGGGTCTGCCCGCAGGGTATCTGTCACGGTGGCAAGGTCTTCGATGGAAGAGGTGTAATAAATGCCCGGCACAAGCTCAATATCCTGTGCAAAGGCAACGCGGTGGAACTCGTCGCCGTTCTCGTACGGGGCCAGCGTGTCATCCAGCACCTGCTGCAGCGCAGCGCCGTCCGTCACCACGCCCACCAGCTGGCCGTTCACATGGATGCCGGTGGCGTTTTGAATTTCATCGGAGGAATTTCGAATGATGGTGTCTGCCAGATAGCTGGCGGAAGACAGCGCGGCTTCATCCACAGAACGGATGGTGAACACCGGCTCGGCATTCCAGGTTTGGTCTGTCTCGTCCGAGGCAATGATGCGCTCGCGCACAAGGCTGTTGGCGTTCTCCCACACCGTTTCATTTTCGATAAAGCCGATCAGCGAGCCATTGTATTCCACTGCAAGCGAATAGTTGGCGCCCAGCACCTGGCTTACGGTGAACACCAGAATGGCCAGGGCGCCCAGAGGCAAAAGGTAGCCCAGCGCGCCGGCCAGCACGGCGCGGTGCTTGTGCACACCGCTGCGGATAAAGGCGATGCTGCTGGTGTCGCTGCCCGCCCGCTTTTCTGCTTTTAGGTGGCGCAGCCCGTGTGCCAGATGCACAAAGGGGGCCGACAGGTCGCGCCACATGGAGCGGAAGAACAGCCCCAGGGGCTCTGCCACCGTTTTGGCGGCAATGACAGCCACGTGCCGCAGCCCGGCAGTGGCCCTTCGCAGGCTGCGCCAGGCGCAGCGCACCAGATATTCCGTCTCGAAGCCCGTGCGGTACAACAGCTGCCCGAAGGCATTCACCACCAGGCGCAGGGGAATGTGCCCGCGGTGCGGCACGGCCACGGCGTCGTTTGCACCGCGCTGAAGGCTGGCCACCACGCGGAAGGAAACGGTGTCCGTATTGGCCTTTTTCGGCGCGCGGGGGCGCTTATCCTGTTCGTTATTTGCCATTTGGAAAAGCTCCTTGTTTCTCAAAAAGGGATGCGCGGCCCGGCGGCCGCGCGGCATGCCCTGCCCGGGCCGCCCGCGCGGCCCGAAGAGGGAGAAATAATGTTCCATATATGCACAGAAACAGCCTGCGTGCAGGGCCGGAAAACCGGCGGCCTGCGGCAAAACGGCGCGGCATAGCCCGCGCCAGGCCGCACGCGGCAAACGCGTCTGCCTGTTTGTGCAATAATATTACTATAGCACAAAACGGCCCAAAGGAAAAGCCCCGCCCCGGGCAGCCCCCTGGCGCGGGGCCCGGGCCGGGGCGTGCACAGGGCAAATTGCCGCGCCCGGGCGCGCCGCTTTAGCCCCGGCTGCCGAAAGAAAATGCCGCCGCCGGGCCCGGCGGCGGCACATTGGCCGCGTTATTTCAATTTCATCAGGGGGGCGCCGGTGCTCCAGGCCTGCCCCACCTTCTGCCCAATGGCATAGTAACCGTTTTGGAACTGGTCGAACACAAAGGCGTTCAGCCTGGTGGGGTCCACCCGGCCCTTTTCATCCAAAACCTTTTCATCGGCCAAAACGCCTGCAATTTCGCCAATCACATGGAAGCCGTACACCTCCCGCTTGGCCTCAACCACTTTGCACTCCAGCGTGAGGGGGAATTCCTCCACCACGGGCGCGTCCACCTTTTCGCTTTTCACGGCGGTGAGCCCGGTGCGCTCGAACTTATCGGCCATTTTATTCCCGCTGGCAATGCCAAAGAAATCGGCCGCTTCTATGTGGGGGATATCGGCGACGCTGAGGGTGAAGGCGCCGCGCTGTTTGATGTTTTCGGCCGTTTTGTGCCCTTCGCCAATGTTGAGCGAAACCATATTTTCTGCGAAATGCCGCCCCAGGCCATGTTCATGACGTCCACGGCGCCGTCGCTTCCATAGGTGGCAATCATCAGCACCGGCATGGGGAACAGATACGGCTTTATGCCCAGTTCTTTCTTCATTGTGAAAACCTCCGTTCATACTTTGGGTTGACTTGTGCCTGCACGGCTATTATGATTATAGCAAATACATAGCATAAGACAAGTACTGTGAAATAAGAAAGGTACTATCTTAAAAGAAAGCAAAGGGGCGGCAGGCCATATGGAAAAATACATCGAGCACGCCAGCTTTGAGGGCACGGGCTTCAGCTATACCATGTCGCTTATCAGCGGCAAGCACAAAATGGTTATCTTGTACTGCCTGATGGAGTTTGAGCCCGTGCGGTTCAACGAGATGAAGCGCTATGTGGGGAAAATTACCGACAAAACCCTCAGCAGCAATTTGAAGGCGCTGGAGGCAGACGGGCTGATTGTGCGAAAAGAATACCCGCAAATTCCGCCCAAAGTGGAATACTCGCTGTCGGGGCGCGGAAGGTCTTTGATGAAAGTGCTGGACCAGCTGTGCCTGTGGGGCGAAAAAAACCGCCCGCAGGGCCGTTCCGAACGGGCGGGTGTTTAAACGGCGCGTCCGCTGCCTGTGCCGTGCGCCGGGGCAGCCCGGCGGCGCGGCGCCAAAACGGCAATTTGTTTTGCGCGGGGCCCCTGTGTGTGCTATAATACAACATATTATGACTGTAAAGGGGTGGCGCCGCACATGGAGACGCTGGAAGAGCTGCGCGAAAGGATAGATTCGCTGGATAAAACGCTGCGCGAGGCTTTTCTTGCGCGCATGCAGGCCGCGGCGGCCGTGGCCGGGTACAAGGCGCAGCACGGCCTGCCCGTGCTGGACGCGGCGCGCGAAGAGGCCGTGGTGGAAAAGAACCTTGCGGCGCTGGCCGGGGACGAAAAGGCCATGGCCCCCTATTATGAAGATTTCGTGCGCCACAACATGGCGCTTTCCCGCGCTTTGCAGCAGGCGCTTTTGGGGCGCGGCGCGGTGGCTTACCAGGGCGTGGAGGGCGCGTTCAGCCACATTGCGCTGCGCAGGCTGTTCCCCCACGCGCGGGCCGTGGGCTTTGCGGCGTGGGCAGACGTGTTTCGCGCGGTGGAAAACGGCGAGGCCGAATATGGCGTGCTGCCGTTTGAAAACAGCAGCGTGGGCGACGTTTCGGAAGTGCTGGACCTTTGCTTTTCCCACCCGAAACTGTGCGTGTGTGATGTGTACGACCTGCCGGTGGGCCAAAACCTGCTGGGCGTGCCGGGCGCCGCGCTGGGCGATGTGAAAACGGTGTTTTCGCACCCGCAGGCCCTGCACCAGTGCGCGGGCTTCATCAAAACGCTGGGCCTTGCCCAGCAGGAGGCCGCCAACACGGCCCTTGCCGCCCAGGAGGTGGCGCGCCGGGGCGACAAGGCGCTGGCCGCCATTGCCTCGGAGGAGACGGCGGGGCTGTACGGCCTGTGCGTGCTGGCCCGGAACATCAACGGCAGCGAGGACAACACCACCCGTTTTATTGTCATTGGCAAAGCGCTGCGCGAAAAGGGCAACCGCTTCAGCCTGCTGTTCACGGTGGACCACAAGGCCGGCGCGCTGGCGCGTGTGATGCGGGTGATTGGCGAAGAGGGCTTCAACCTCGAGTGCATCAAAAGCAGGCCCATGCCCCATGTGGCCTGGGAATATTACTTTTACGCCGAGCTGGTGGGCGATTGCAGCGGCGCGGCGGCGCAGGCCCTGCTGGAAAAGCTGGGCGCCGTGTGCCGCACCGTGCGCGTGCTTGGCGTATATAGCCGCGGCGCGGCAGAAAGGAGCCCTTTATGAAGCTGACGATGCGGCTGGGCCCGCGAAGCTATGACATCATTCTGCGGCGCGGTGCGCTGGGGCGCGTGGGGCAGCTTGTGAACCTGGGCCGCAAGGTGCTTGTGGTGACAGATTCCGGCGTGCCGCAGCAATACCTTTCCACCGTGCTGGCGCAGTGCCCGCACGGCGTGCCCGTGGTGTTGGAGCAGGGCGAGGCCACAAAAAGCCTGGCCACAATAGAGCACCTGTGCACCGTGATGCTGCAGCACGGCTTTGGCCGCACGGACGCCGTGCTGGCATTGGGCGGCGGCGTGGTGGGCGACGCGGCGGGCTTTGCGGCCGCGTGCTACATGCGCGGCATCGACTTCATCAACTGCCCCACCACCACGCTTGCGCAGGTGGATTCCTCCATTGGCGGCAAGACGGCCGTGAACCTGGCCGGGACCAAAAACATTGTGGGCGCCTTTCACCAGCCGCGCCTTGTGGTGGCAGACCCGGACACCCTTGCCAGCCTGCCCCCGCGCCATATGGCCAACGGGCTGGCAGAGGCCCTGAAGGCGGGGCTGATTGGCGACGCAGAGCTTTTTGCGCTGTTTGAAAAGGGCTGCGCCCGGCAGGACCTGGAAGAAATTTTGTACCGCAGCCTGGCGGTGAAAAAAACCATTGTGGAGGCGGACGAGCGCGAGGCGGGCTGCCGCGCGGCGCTGAACTTTGGGCACACCATTGGCCACGCCATTGAGGCAAGCCGGGGCCTTGCGCGCCGCCAGCTGTATCATGGCGAGTGTGTGGCGCTGGGCATGCTGCCCATGCTGGAGAGCAGCGCCCTGCGCACGCGCGTGCGCAAGGTGTACAAGGCGCTGGGCCTGCCAGTGCGCATCCGCTACGACGGAGATGAAATTTATTCCCATCTTGTGCACGACAAAAAGGCGGCAAACGGCACCATTACGCTGGTGAAGGTGAAGCGGCCCGGCACCTACCGGCTGGAGAAGGTGCCGGTGCAGGCGCTGCGCGCCATGATTGGGGAGGGCATTGGATGAACGACACATACACGGGCGCCATTTCGCTTTCCATCTTTGGCGAAAGCCATGGCCCGGCCGTGGGCGCCACACTTTCGGGCCTTGCCGCGGGCGTGCCGGTGGACGAGGCATACATTGCGCGCGAGATGGATAAGCGCCGCGCTGCAGGCAAGCTGAGCACCAAGCGCACAGAGCCGGACAAGGTGCATTTCCTCTCGGGCGTTTACAGGGGCTTCACCACGGGCACGGCCGTGACGCTGGTGATAGAAAACACCAATACCCGCAGCGAAGATTATGCAAAAACGCAGGATCTTCTGCGCCCCGGCCATGCGGATTGGACGGCGCACCTGAAATACCGCGGCTTTCAGGATGCGCGCGGCGGCGGCCATTTTTCGGGCCGGCTTACCGCGCCGCTGGTGGCCGCGTGCGCCATTTTAAAGCAGATGCTGGAGAAACGGGGCGTGGTGATTGGCACGCACCTGGCGCAGTGCGCCGGCGTGGAGGACGAGCCCCTTGCCCCCGGCGGCGAGGCGCTGGCGCGCCAGCTGCGCGCGCTGGGGGCGGTGGCGTTTCCGGCGCTTTCCAGCGTGAAGGCAAAGGCCATGCAGGGCGCCATTGAGGCCGCGGCGGCCGAGGGCAACAGCGTGGGCGGCGTGCTGGAAACCGCCGTGCTGGGCCTGCCCGCCGGCCTGGGCGAGCCGTTTTTTGGCAGCGTGGAAAGCGTGCTGGCGGGCCTGCTGTTCAGCATCCCGGCGGTGAAGGGCGTAGAATTCGGCACGGGCTTTGCCCTGGCGGGCATGCGCGGCAGCCAGGCAAACGACGCGCTGCGCATGCATGCGGGCCGCGTTGTCACCACCACCAACCACAACGGCGGCGTAAACGGCGGCATCACAAACGGCATGCCCCTTGTGTTCCGCACGGCGGTGAAGCCCACGGCCAGCATCTATCAAGTGCAGCAGACGGTGGATTGGGCCGCAAAGCGCGACGCCACGCTGCTGATTCACGGCAGGCACGACCCGTGCATTGCCCACCGCGCCCGCGCGGTGCAGGACGCCGTGACGGCCCTTGCCGTGGCAGACCTGTGTGCACAGCATTTCGGAAAAGATTGGCAGGTGGCGCAGGCATGGAATATGGGCTGATTGGCAAAACGCTGGGGCACAGCTTTTCAAAGCCCATCCACGAGGCGCTGGGCGGCTACCCCTATGAATTAAAGGAGCTGCCGGACGAGGCGGCCGTGCGCGCGTTTTTCACTGCGCGCCGCTTTCGCGCGGTGAACGTCACCATCCCCTACAAAGCGCTGGCGCTTGAAGCGTGCGACGAGGTGAGCGAAGAGGCAAAGGCCATTGGCGCTGTGAACACGGTGGTGAACCGCGGCGGCAGGCTGTTTGGCTACAACACCGATTTTGGCGGCTTTCGCCTGCTTGTGCGCCACAGGGGCGTTTCGCTGGCGGGCAAAACGGTGCTGATTCTGGGCACGGGGGCCACACAGCGCACGGTGCGCGCGGTGTGCACAGCTGAGGGGGCTGCGCAGGTGCTTTGCGCCTCGCGCAGCGCAAAGCCCGGCGCGCTGCGCTACGAGCAGGCCGCTGCGCGGCAGGATGTGAACGTCATCATCAACGCCTCGCCCGCGGGCATGTACCCGAACAACGGCACTTGCCTGGTGGATTTGGCCGCACCCGGCGCGTTTCCGGCGCTGGAGGCTGTGTTTGACGTGGTGTATAACCCCCTGCGCACCCGCCTTTTGCAGATGGCCGAGGCGCGCGGCGTGCCGTGCGCGGGCGGCCTTTTGATGCTGGTGGCGCAGGCCAAATATGCCGCCGAGCTGTTTCTGGGCAGGCCCATGGCGGAACAGCGCATCTTGGAAGTATACCGCAGCCTTCTGGCCGAAAAGGCGGGCCTTGCGCTGGTGGGCATGCCGTCGTGCGGAAAAACGGGCGTTGGCAAGGCGCTGGCAAAGGCGCTGAAAAAGCCCTTTGTGGACGCCGACGCCGAGCTTGTGCGCCGTGCGGGCAGGCCCATTTCTGAAATTCTGCAGCCGGGCAACGAGGGCCCCTTCCGCCAGATGGAGGCCGCCGTCACGGCAGACCTTGCGAAGCGCGGCGGCGCCGTGCTGGCCACAGGCGGGGGCGTGGTGCTGCGCGAAGAGAATGTGCGCGCCCTGCGCGAAAACTATGTGGTGCTGTACCTCGACAGGCCGCTGGCCCTTTTAAAGCCCGGCGGCGGCAGGCCGCTGAGCACAACGCGCGGCGCGCTGGAAAAACAGCTGGCCGTGCGGCGCCCGCTGTATGAGGCGGCTTGCCACGCCAGAGTGGAAAACGCCGGCAGCTTCGAGGCGGCGGTGGCCGCCGCAAAGGAGGCATTTTATGAAGTTCTTGATTGTGAATGGGCCTAACATCAACATGCTGGGCGTGCGCGAGCCGGATATTTACGGCACGCTAACCTACGAGGGCCTGTGCGACACCATTGCGCAGGCGGCGCGCGGCATGGGCGTAGAGGTGGAATTTTTTCAATCCAACAGCGAGGGGGGCATTGTCACAGCCATCCAAAACGCGCTGGGGCGCATGGACGGCATCGTCATCAACCCCGCGGCCTACACGCACACGTCGGTGGCCATTCTGGACGCGCTGAAAGCCGTGGCCCTGCCGGCCGCCGAGGTGCATATCTCGGACGTGACAAAGCGCGAGGCGTTTCGCCAGCGCAGCTTTGCGGGCATGGCGTGCCGCTACCACTTTGTGGGCGAGGGCAGGGACGGCTATGTGCACGCGCTGGAGACGCTGAAGCGCGACATTGAGGGCAGCCTTATCATTCTGCACGCCATGCCGCGCAGCGAGTGGGAGGCCTGCCGGGCCGCAGGCGCGGTGGGGGCCCATTTGCCGGAGGGCGGCTTTTTGCACTGTTCGCCCGTGGAATATTTCTGGCGTGTGGCCCCGGGCCATTATGCAGACGGCGGCGACTATGTGCTTTTGTGCATCGACGTGAAAAAGGTGCCCGCGCCCGTCAAATGGGAGGCCGGGCCCCACAACCCCAGCCGGTATTACCCGCACATCTACGGCGCGTGCCCCGTTTCGGCCGTCACGGCCGTGCTGCCCCTGCGCATGGACAGCCGCGGGCAGTTCCTCAAGAACCCGGAGCTTTCCGGCTATGAAAACCGCTGAACAGCAAAGCATACAAGAGGGGAGAAACAAACCATGATCATCAGCACCAAGCGCGGCACACCGCAGGCGGAACTGGAGCGCATCATCCGCGAATTCGAGGCGCAGGGCCTTTCCGTCACCATGATACGCGGCACCGATTACAACGTGTTCGGCCTTGTGGGCGACACCACTGTGCTGGACGAAAAGCGCATCCGCGCAAACCCGTATGTAGAGAACGTGCAGCGCGTTTCCGAGCCGTATAAAAAGGCAAACCGCCTGTTCCACGAGGCAGATTCCGTCATTGATGTGGCGGGCGTAAAGGTGGGCGGCAAAGAGAAAATTGCCGTCATTGGCGGCCCGTGCAGCGTAGAGGGCAAAGAGCAGGTGGTGCGCATTGCCGAAAAGGTGAAGGCCGCGGGCGGCACCATGCTGCGCGGCGGCGCCTATAAGCCGCGCACCTCGCCCTACGCCTTTCAGGGCCTTGGCACCGAGGGAATTTTAGACCTGGTGGCCGCGCGCGAGGCCACGGGCCTGCCCATTGTCAGCGAGCTGATGAGCGAGCATGAAATAGACGAGTTCGAGCAGTATGTAGACCTTGTGCAGATTGGCGCGCGCAACATGCAGAACTTCCGGTTGCTGAAAGCGGTGGGCAAAATGAAAAAGCCCGTGTTGCTGAAGCGCGGCCTTGCCAACACCATTGAGGAATGGATTATGAGCGCCGAATACATTATGGCAGGCGGCAACGAAAACGTCATTTTGTGCGAGCGCGGCATCCGCACCTTTGAAAAGTACACCCGCAACACGCTGGACCTCTCGGTGGTGCCCATCATCAAAGAGAAAACGCACCTGCCCATCATCATAGACCCCAGCCATGCCACCGGCGACTGGCGCTATGTAGAGAGCATGAGCCTTGCGGCCATTGCCGCCGGGGCGGACGGCCTGATTATTGAGGTGCACGAAAACCCCGAGGCCGCGTGGAGCGACGGCGCCCAAAGCCTCAAGCCCGAGCGCTTTGCCTTTGTGATTGAAAAGGGGCGCGCCATTGCGCGCGTGATTGGGCGCGAAATGTAAGCGGGGCGCGGGCCTGCATCCCGCAACAACAGCAGCAGGAAAGGGGGCGGCGGTATGCGCGCCGAACTGACGGGGGCCTGGCGCGGCGGGCGCATCACCGCGCCGCCCAGCAAAAGCATGGCGCACCGCGCACTGATTTGTGCGGCACTGGCGCAGGGCGAAAGCCGCATTGAAAACATTGCCCATTCCAAAGATATTGACGCCACAGCCGGCGCCCTGCGCGCATTTGGCGCGCAAATTGATTTTCAGGGCAACACGGCGCTGGTGCAGGGCACCGGCGGGCGGCTTTGCACGCCCGAGAGGCCGGTGTGGTGCTGTGAAAGCGGCAGCACGCTGCGCTTTCTTATTCCGCTGGGGGCTTTGTGCGGCGCGCCGGTGCGCTTTTGCGGCGAAGGGCGCCTGCCCCAGCGCCCGCAGACGGTGTATGCGCAGCTGTTTTGCGAAAAGGGCGTGGCCTTTTCGCAAAACGATACGGGCGTGTGCGTCAACGGGCGGCTTTCGGCAGGCAGGTTCTGTGTGGACGGCGGCGTTTCCAGCCAGTTCATCAGCGGCCTGTTGTTTGCGCTGCCCCTGTTGGGGGGCGCAAGCACCATCTGCGTGCGCCCGCCGTTTGAAAGCCGCAGTTATGTGCAGCTTACGCGCAGCGCCCTGGCGGCGTTTGGCGTGCAGGTTGTGTGGCAGGACGAAAATACACTTTTTGTTGAAGAAAAACAAAAATATACAAATTGTAATTATACAGTGGAGGGCGATGCCTCTCAGGCGGCCTTTTTCGGCGTGCTGGGCGCTGTGCGCGGCGGTGTGCAGCTGGCGGGCCTGCGCCCGGGCAGCGCGCAGGGCGACATGGCCTTTCTTCCACTGCTGCGGCAGGCGGGCGCGGCCATTGTGCAGGCGCCGTGCGGCGCCCTGCGGTTTGAGCAGGCCGGGCTTTGCGGCGGCGAGGCCAGCCTTGCCGATTGCCCGGACCTTGGCCCCATTCTGATGGTGTTGGGGCTGTTCTGCGAAAACGGCCTTGTGCTGCGGCATGCCCAGCGCCTGCGCCTGAAAGAAAGCGACCGCATTGCCGCCATGGAGGAAGAAATTCGCAAAATGGGCGGGCGCATTGAATCGGACGGCGGCACGGTGCGCGTGTTCAAAAGCGCCCTGCACGGCGCGGCGCTGTGCGCCCACAACGACCACCGCGTGGCCATGGCCATGGCCGTGGCGGCGCTGGCGGCGGGCGTGCCTGCCTCGATTGACGGCGCCGAATGTGTGGAAAAAAGCTGGCCGGAATTCTGGCAGGTGCTGCAAACCTGCCTTGGCGCGGAGGTGACGCTGTTGTGAGCGGGCTTTTGAAACGGCGCTTTTGCATTGTGGGGCTTGGCCTTTTGGGCGGCACCTATGCCATGTGCCTGAAGCGCCTTGGCTGCCGGGTGACGGCGGTGGACATTGACGAAAAGGCCATTTGCTGGGCGAAAGAGCACGGCGTCATCGACGAGGGGACGGCCGGCGCGCCCGAGGCGCTGCTTTCCGGGGCGGATGTGGTGGTGCTGGGGCTTTACCCCGGCGCCATGGTGGAGTGGGTGCGCGCACATGCGGCACACCTGCGCCCGGGCACGCTGCTTACGGATGTGTGCGGCGTAAAGGGGGCCGTGGTGGGCCCCGTGCAGGCGCTTTTGCCGCCCGGGGTGGAGTTTATTGCCTGCCACCCCATGGCAGGGCGCGAGGTGGGCGGCGTGTGGAACGCCGACCCCGCCATTTTCAGGGGCGCCAACTTTCTTATTACGCCCACCGGGGCCAACACGCCCGGGGCCGTGGCCTTTGCCAGGGGGCTGGGGCAGGCGCTTGGGTTTGCGCGCATTTCGGTGTTAAGCTGTGAAGAGCACGATAAGGTGATTGGCTACGTCAGCCAGCTGACGCATGCCATTGCCGTCAGCCTGATGAACGCCAACGCGGACGAGCACCTTGTGGATTACACGGGCGATTCCTTTCGGGACCTCACCCGCATTGCCAACATCAACGAGACGCTGTGGAGCGAACTGTTTTTCGCCAACAAAAGCGCCCTGATTGAGGAGATTGGCCAGTTCGAGCGCAGTTTGAACGATGTAAAGCGCGCGCTGGAGACAGGCGACGAGGCGGCCCTGAAGGCGCTGATGCGCCAAAGCGCCGCGCGCCGCAGGCTGTTTGAGAAAAATAAATAAACATTGTTTTAAGAGAGAAGATACGGCCCGCCGCGGGGAAAGCGGCGGGCCGTGTTTGGTATGCTGCCCCGGCGGAAGGGGGCCGGTTAGCTTTTTTGCCTGCTGGCCTGGGGCGCCTGCTGTGCCAGAAAGTGCAGCAGGGCCTGTTCCTGCGCCTGCGGAAAGGTGCGGGGCACCCACAGCACGCGGGCCAGCGGGCCCTTTTCGCGGCAGCCATATGCGTCTTGCGTGGTTTTCAAAAAGCGGCCCCGTATGTGCAGCGCGCGCCTGCCCACCCGAACGCGTTCCAGCTGCAAAAGCAGGTAGGAAAATTCCACGCGCTCTTCCATGCTGCCGCTGTAGCCCGTGTAGCGCAGCGCGCCGTCGGAAAGGTAAATGCGCTGCACAAGGCTGGTGCCGGAACAGTTGGCCCAGTACAGGCCGGCCGCGAAAAAGCCCAGAAAGCCCGCGGCCGAAAGCGCCTGGGCGCCCTGGCGAAGCAGGTGAACGGCAAGGCCCTGCTGGCCCTTTGTCACATACAGCACGGCGAAGCCCGCCAGCAAAAGGGCCGGGCACCCCACCAGGCACAAAACTTTGGGAAACCGCAAAAACCGTTTGCGCAGCGCGGGGTCGCTTTCCAGCACAAGGGCACCGCCGGCGGCAGCGGCCTGCTTGCGCTGTGCCAGCTGCCGGGCGTGCGCGGCCCTGTCGCCCTGAAAGCCGGAGAGAAACGCCGCCGCCAGCGCCGTCAAAACAAGCGCCAGGGCCGTCATGGCAATGCACAGCAGAAATGCGCTGCTTGCGGTTTGGCCCAAAGGCGCAAAGACAATGATGCACACCAGCAGGGTAAGAAGTTCCAGCCCAAGCAGGCACAGGCCCGCTGTCAGAAACACGGCCAGAAAGCGGCCGCCCTTTTGCGGGTGATGCCGGCTGCTTTGGGCAAGGTTGTGCAGGCCCCTGGCCTGCACGCTGTTTCCGGCAAGGTCCGGCAGGGTATCTGCGCCCGAAAGGTCCGCCAACAGCAGCAGGGCCGTGACGGCCAGCACAAGCTTTGTGCCTTTTTCGGCGGCGCCGGGGCCGGGCTTTTGCGCGGCGGGCAGAAAGGCCAGAATCAGCCTGGCAACCAGCGTTACATACACGGGCCCAAGCAGCATCCAGCACATCCGCAGGCTGAAAAACGCCGGCCCGCTCAGGCCAAGGCTGCCTGCGGGCACAAGACCCATCAACAGGCCGGTTAAAAAGAAAAACAAATAGGCCGCGGCGGCTTTGGCCAGCCATTTTGCAAACCGGGGGGCCTGCTTTTTTTCATGCTTCATGTCACATGCCTCCTGCGGGCGGCGGGCAGGCGCGCCGCGCTGCCCTAGGCCGCTTCTTTCTGCTTTTATGATACGGCGGAACGGCCGCGCCCTGCCGCCAGCTTTTCGCAAAGCGGCAGTAAAATATGCGTAAAGGGGCGGCGCAGCTGCCCGGCTGCGCCCTTGCACGCCCGGGCGCGCTGTGGTATACTTTCTGGTGCATGGCCTGTGCAGGGCCCGGAAAAGGAGCATAGCAGCCAGATGAAACAGTCCATTTAAAAACAGGGCAGAAGAACGCAGGTTCGCGGCAGGGCCACGGGCCGCTGTTTTGCTACTGTTTTTAGGAAAGGACTGTTTCTTGTGTTTTGGAAAAAAGAGGGCCGCTGTGTGGCCCTGATGTGCCTTGCGGCCTTTTTGCAGGGCATGGTGTTTTACGGCCCGGTGGCGTCGCTGTACCGCACGCAGGCCGGGCTTGCCATGGGGGATATCGCCCTCATCGAAAGCGTGTACTATCTGCTGGTGGTGGCGCTGGAGCTGCCGCTGGGCGCCGCGGCGGCAAGGCTGGGCTACAAGCGCATGCTTGCCGTGTGCAGCGCGGTGTTTTTTCTTTCAAAGCTGGTTTTCTGGCGGGCGGGCAGCTTTGGCGCCTTTCTGGCCGAGCGCGTGATGCTGGCCTTTGTGGGCGCGGGCCTTTCCGGGTGCGACACCGCCTATTTGTATGTGGCGGCCGGGCCAAAGCGGGCGCAGCGCGCGCTGGGGCTGTATGGCGCGGCGGGCATGGCCGGGCTTTTGGCGGCCACGGCGGCCTTTACTCTGTTTTTTTCTGCCGGCTACCGGCAGGCGGCGCTGGCCACGGCGGTTGCCTACGGCCTGGCGGCTCTGTGCACGCTGGCGCTGCCTGCGGTGCCCATGCAGGCCGAGGACAGGGCCGCGTTTTCCGCACAGATACGCGGCATGTGGCGCAGCCTGTGCGCCGCGCCGCGCTATGCCCTGATGCTGGCCGCGGATGCCCTGGTGGATGTGACGGGCCAGACGGTGACGGTGTTTTTAAGCCAGCTTGCCTATGTGCGCTGCGGCCTTTCGGGCGCACAGTTTGGCGCGGCTTATCTGGGCATGACGCTGGTGGGGCTTGTGCAGGGCGTCTCTTATAAGGCCACGCATGCGCTGGGGCGCCGGGGCTTCAGCATTGCCGTGTGTATGCTGATGGCGGCCGCCTGCGGCGGGCTGTGCTTTGCGCGCGGGCCCCTCTGGTGTGTGGCGTGCGTGTGGTGCGTGCAGCTTTGCTGGCGTTTGTGGCAGCCCTTTGCCCAGACGATGCACAACGACAGTGTGCGCCTTGGCGCGCGCAGCGTGGTGCTTTCGGGTTATTCCATGGCGCAGAGCCTTGCCATGAGCGGGCTGAACTTGGGCCTTGGGCGGCTGGCAGATGCTGCGCTGCCGCTGGCCTTTGCCGCAGCGGGGGCCTTCTGTATGCTGGCGCTTGTGCTGGCGGCGCTTTATTTCAGGCAGAACAAGAAAGGGTGCGTTTCATGAATTTTAAACTGACGGCCACCAAGAAGACGTATTACATTGTGGGCGGGTGCGCGGCCGCGCTGGCCCTGGCCGGGGCGGCGCTGTACCTGCCGGGCTATTACTTCGACTTTTTGTTCACGCTCTCTGCCATTCTGGCCGGGGCCATGTTCCTGCTGGTGGCGGCGGCCGAGGGCACAAAAACGCCCGAGGGCAAGGCGGCCCTGGTGGCGCTTCTTTTGCAGCTGGTATACTTTTTCCCCGGTGTGCCGCAAAAGGTGGGCGGCGCGCTGGCGTGGCCCGTGTTTGCGGCCGCGCACTTTATGGCGGCGGAAAAAGAGGGCGATAACCTGCGCACGCTTTCGTTTCTGGTGATGCTGGCCGGCGGTGTGCAGCTGGTGTTCAGCTTTGTGCCGCTGGGCGCCATGTTCAAGGGTGTGCTGGCAGTGGTAATTGCGCTTTCACAGCTTCTGCTGTGCAGCTCGCTTGCCGGGCGCGAAAAGCGCAACATGGAAAAAGGGGAATAAGCCCCCGGCCTGCGCGCATATAAATTTGTGGACAAGGGGGGCACTGCCATGAAACCAATGAAAAAACTGACGGCGCTGGCGCTGGCCTGCGCGCTGGGGCTTTCCGCCTGCGCCGGGCCGGGCGGCGCCTCTTCGCACAGCGCCCCCAGGCAGGATTTTACAAGCGTGCCCCCCGGCGCGGGCAGCACGCAGGAGGGCGCACCGGCACAGGCCATGCGCTACCGCAGCATGTGGTTCAGCTATTTGGAATGGCCCATGCTGGATACGTCCAGCGCCGAGGCCTTCACCGCCAGTGTGGACACCGTGCTGGATCACTGTGTTTCGCTGGGGCTGAACTGCATCACCGTGCAGGTGCGCCCCTTTGCGGACGCCACTTATGAAAGCGGGCTGTTTCCCTGGAGCCATGTGGTGACAGGCACGCAGGGGCAGGCCCCGGGCTTTGACCCGCTGGAGATTTTTATTGCCCGCGCGCACGAAAAGGGCCTTGCCTTCGAGGCGTGGGTAAACCCCTACCGCGTGCGCCTGAACGAGACGCGCCCGCCCAATGTGGCCGAAAACAGCCTGGAGAACACCCACCCCGAATGGGTGAAGCAGGCGGCGGGCGGCGCCTATCTGGAGCCTTCAAACCCGGACGTGCAGGCCTATATCTGCAAGGGCGTGGAAGAGATTGTAAAAAATTATGCCGTGGACGGCATCCAGTTTGACGATTACTTTTACCCCACCACCGACGAGGCGTTTGACGCGCAGGAGTATGCCGGGCTGGGCGGCGGCCTCTCTTTGGCGGAATGGCGGCGCCAGAATGTGAACACGCTGGTGAAAAGCGTGTATGACACCGTGCATGCCGCCGCGGCCGAGGCCGGGCGCACCGTGGTGTTCGGTATAAGTCCTCAAGGTAATAATGATAATAATTATAACACACAGTATAGTGATGTGGGGCTGTGGCTCTCCACGCCCGGCTATGTAGACTATGTGATGCCGCAGGTGTATTGGGGCTACGATTTCCGCCTGCAAAGCGGGTCGGACCGGTTTGCCTTTGAAAACATTGTGGCGGAATGGCTGGCCATGCCGCGCAGCGAAAGCGTGGCGCTTGCCTTTGGCCTGGGCGCATGGCGCATTGGCGCGGGCGATGGCTCCAGCGCTGAGACGCAGGAGTGGGAGAGCGGCCACAACCTTGCCGATATGCTGGGCACGCTGGAGGGCGCCGGGGCGGACGGCTACGCGCTGTACCGCTATGCCAGCCTGTTTGATAACCCCGAATATGCCCAGCTGGCCGCGCAGGAGGCCGAGGCCCTGCGCCAGCGGGCCGCGGGCTGAAGCCGCGCCCACCGCGCGGCCCCGAAAGCGCCCCGCGTCAAAAGGTGCGCGCTGGCGGCGCCAGGCCGTGCCCCGGCCCTATGGCGGCGCAGAGGCAGGGGGCCTGCAAGATTGTTTTTTTAAAGCAAAGCCCCCGTGGCAGGCCGGAAGGCTGCCACGGGGGCTTTGTGTGTTTTTGTGCAGGAAAGCAACGGCCGGCGCCGCAAAAAATGCGCCTGTGGCGGGCCTGTGTGGGGGCAACGGGCCCCCAGCACAAAGCCGGCTTCGGGCACGGCGGCGCGGGGCAGTTTGCGAAAAAAAGAAAAAGGCCGCGCCAAACGGGCCGGCAGGGCGGCAAACACGCCCTGCCGGCATGGCGCCGGCCTTTTACAAGGCAGGTTGTATTACACTGGAAAGGACGCCTGCGGCGGGCGCTCAGCGGAAGAAGGAATCCTTCCATTCTTCGCACTGGTACCCCTTCTGGCGCAGAATGGCGCACAGCTTTTTGCCGTTGCCGCCGGTGCCGGGGTTTTCCTCCTCGGCATAGTGATAGGGAACCACCAGGGCGGGCCGGTGCTCCATCTTGTCCAGCTCTGCGGGAATGCGTGTCTCAAAGCCCGGCATGTTCCACACGCCGTCGCAGCACACGAACAGCACGTCGCACACAACGTCCTCATCCAGCACATCGGTGTCGCCCGAGATATAATAGCGCACACCGCCCAGGTTTAAAAGCAGCCCAAACCCAAACCCGGCCGGGTGGTTTTGGTTTTCCGCCACCACGGGCGTCACCATGGCGCCGCATTCAAACACGGCCGAGGGTGAACCCGCGCTGATTGCGGTGAAATAATCGGGGTTGATGTCGAAGGCCTCCATCAGCATGGCGCCCACGTCAAGCGTGGAGGCATAGCAGGTGTCTTCCTTTTTCACCTTGGCAATGTCGTCGGGGGAAAAATGGTCGCTGTGGGGGTGGGTGATGATGATGAGGTCCGCATCATGCGGGGCATCCGGAACCATGTACGGGTCCACATACACCACGACGTCATCCACATCAAAGCAGATGCAGCCGTGCTTCACAAAGCGGACAGATGAGAGGGGGTCCATAAAACAGCTCCTTACAGAAATGTTACGTTTTTTGCGATGTTTTCTATTTGTATATTCGCGAGGGATGTAGTATAATATGCCTCGACAGCACCAGAAGATATCCAAGGGGCGCTGCGCATATTGGTATACATGTGCTATTGTAGCGCCTTTTGATAGAAAAGTCAAAAACCGGAGGAAACCTTTGATGAAACACAGCGTTTTAAACCGGCTGCTGGCCCTTGGCCTTGCTTTGGCGCTTTGCCTTTCTCTGGCCGCGTGCAGCAGCTCGTCTGATACCGAAGAGGAAGAAGTGACGAATACCGTGCAGGCGCAGGCCGGCGGCAGCGTTACGCTGCCGGAGGGCTTTACCGTGCCCGAAGAGGCGGGCCGCATTGCCACCCAGGCCTCGGGCGACACTTTGTACGGCGCCTTTACCCTTACCAATTACAACACCACGGGCTATTTTACGCAGAACGGCTCTGTCACCGTGACGGTGCAGGCCTCGCTGTGGACGGACGGCGTGGACACCCAGTGGACGGATGCCTATTTCGATTTGTGGAAGCAGGGCGACGGTGAGACGCAGTATGTAAGCACCGTGCACTTTGTGGCGGACGACACGGCCCAAAGCTATACCTTCAGCGGGTTGGAGGCGGGCGCGTCATACCGGCTTAGCTTTGGCTACAGCGATGTGCCCCGCTATAAGCTTTCGGGCAAATTTTCCGTGACGGGCATTACAGGCGAGGGCACTGCCGAAGAGCCTGTGGCAAACGAATGATACCGCACGCCCGCATGGGGCGCGGCACGGTGCCGCGCGGCCGGGGCGCTTGGCTGCGCGCCTTTCCCCGCGGGGAAGGGCGCGTTCGCATAAGGCGGCCCCTTGCGGGGGCACGCATCAGGAAAGGGACGGGAACAGAACATGAAGCAAAACTCGCATGGCGCAAAGGTGGAAAAAAAGGTGCCCTCTGCGCTGCCCATTTACCTTGCCGCAGGCGCATTTCTGCTGTGCGCGCTGGCGCTGCCCATCTACCGGATGTGGGCGCTGGCCGCCGCGGCCCTCATTGCCGCAGCAGCCTATGTGCTGGGGCAAAAGCTGTTTCCGCCGCGCACGGTGCTGGTGGATGCACCGGCCGCTGTATATGCCACGGGCGAGCAGGCTGTGGATGAGATGCTGCGGGAAGCACAGGAAAACGTGGACGCCATTGCCCGCCTGAACGAGGCCATTGAGGACGCCGGGCTTTCGGCCGCCATGGCCCGGATGGAGCAGGCGGGCCGCGCCATTTTGGCCGAGGTGGCCAAGGCGCCGGCCAAGGGAAAGAACATTCGCAAGTTTACGGCCTATTACCTGCCCACGGCGGTGAAGGTGCTTACCACCTATGCAAAGCTGGACGCCTCCGGCGCGCAGGGGCAGAACGCGCAGGCCCTGATGGCCGAGGTGAAAAAGAACGCAACCACCATTGCCGCGGCCTTTGAAAGCCAGCTGGATGCGCTGTTTTCGGGCGAAGTGCTGGACGTGAGCACCGATTTGAAGGTGCTGGACGGTATTGCGCGCGGCGACGGCCTGGTAGACGAAGGGCTGAAGGCCCGGCTGGCCGGCACGGCGGCAGACCTGGGCGCCCAAAACGAGGACGGTCCCACGCTGACGCTTTGAGACAGAACAGGCAAGCCCACACATAGAAGGTGCCGCCCGGGCGCGCCCGGCGGCCGGTTTTTAAAAATTCGAGAAAGGAACCGATGCATCATGACAGATAACACCACCCCCAACCTGACGCTTGACGAGCCCGCCGCCCCCAGCCTGACGCTGGAACAGCAGGCGCCTGCCGCCCCGGGCCTGACGCTGGACGCCGCCCCCGAACAACAGGCGGAACAGCCCGCCGAGGCGCCCAAGCCCCTTGACGCAGACGCCATGGCGGAGGAGAGCAGCCTTTCGCCCGAGGAAAAGCAGCAGGTGGAAGACTTTGCAAAAAAGATAGACCTTTCCAACTCTACCCAGATTTTGCAATACGGCGCGGCCAGCCAGAAAAAGGTGGCGGATTTTTCCACCTCTGCGCTGGAGAATATCCGCACGAAAGACCTGGGCGAGGTGGGCGACATGGTCACCGGCCTCATCACCGAGCTGAAGGGCTTTGACGCCACGGCCGAACAGCCCAAGGGCATCTTCGGCTGGTTCAAAAAAGCGGGCAACCAGGTGGAAGAGCTGAAGCTGCGCTATTCGAAGGCGGAGACGAATGTAGATAAAATTGAAAGCATGCTGCAGGATCACCAGGTGCAGCTGCTGAAAGATATCTCGATGCTGGACACCATGTACGAGCGCAACCTGGTGTATTTCAAAGAGCTCACCATGTACATCATTGCGGGCAAGAAAAAGCTGGAGCAGGTGCGCGCGGAAGACCTGCCCAAACTGGTGGAAAAGGCGCAGAAAAGCGGCCTGCCCGAGGACGCCCAGGCCGCGAAGGACCTGGAGGACCAGTGCACCCGCTTTGAAAAGAAACTGTATGACCTGGAGCTGACGCGCAACATCTCGGTGCAGATGTCGCCGCAGATCCGCCTTATCCAGTCCAACGACACGATGATGGCGGAAAAGATTCAGACGTCCATTGTGAACACCATCCCCTTGTGGAAAAGCCAGATGGTGCTGGCGCTGGGGCTTGCCCATTCCCAGCAGGCCATTGACGCGCAGCGCGCCGTGACAGACATGACCAACGAGCTGTTGAAGAAAAACGCCGCAGCCCTCAAGCAGGGCACCATTGAGGCGGCGAAGGAATCGGAGCGCGGCATTGTGGACATTGAGACCCTGCAGCAGACCAACCGCAGCCTGATTGAAACGCTGGACGAAGTGGTGAAGATTCAAACCGAGGGCCGCGCCAAGCGCGTGGCCGCCGAGGCCGAGCTGGGGCGCATTGAGGGCGAGCTGAAGGCAAAGCTGCTTGAGATGGCGAAATGACAGCGCCCCAAAAAAGGAGCATGAAGCAATGGAGAACAAAACCACCTGGAAAGAAAACCGCCCCCTAGCCTGCCTGGTGCTGGTGCTGGCCGTGCTGGTGGGCGTGCTGGGCATTGGCACGGCCAAGGTGCGCGGTGTGGCTGGCACGGCGCTGGATTATTACAACCAGAACATGGCGGCCGACTTTACCGCGCGGGAGACAGCCGCCCAGACCATTCTGGGCATTGCCGGGCAAGAGCTGGGCGAGGACGACGCCAAGGTGCAGGCGGCCGCCAGCGCGCTGGCCGAAAGCCAGGCGGCCGCCACCCCGGCGGAAAAGTATACGGCGGGCACCAAGCTGGAGACGGCGGTGGGCATTGTGTACAATGCACTGCCTCAGGCCGCGCGGGACCCGCAGAAAAGCGCCGCCCAGCTTGCGTGGAGCGAGTTCGTCAGCCGCACCGACATCCTCTCGCATTCCATGGAGAAATATAACACCTATGCCCAGGCCGTACAGGATACAATCGAGGGCTTTCCGGCCTCGCTTCTGGCAAGGTTGGCCGGGGTGGACGCCCAGGCCATGGCCTGAAGCGGTGCACAAAACAGGAGAGGGGGCGCAAAATGAAGCGCTTTTTTCTGAAAAAGGCGGCGGCGCTGGCCGTGTTGCTGGCGGCGGCAGTGGCCATGTTTCCCGCATTTGCCGAGGTGGATATCACCCCCACATCAGACTTTTATGTCTATGACGGCGCAGATGTCCTTTCGGAATCAACAGAAAGTGATATTGTAAGCAAAAACGACATTTTGTATAATGCTAGCGGCGCGCAAATTGTGGTGGTGACGGTGCAAAGCACCGGCCGCATGACCACAGAGGAATATGCCTATGAGCTGGCCAACAGCTGGGGCATTGGCTCGGCTTCGCAAAACAACGGCGTGCTGTTGCTGCTTTCCATTGGGGATGAAGACTACCAGTGCATCCAGGGTTCCGGGCTGGAGAGCTCGCTTCCCACCTCCACGCTCAGCCGTATTTTGAGCGAGAGCCTGGAGCCCGATTTTGCCGTGGGCGACTATGACGCCGGGGTGCAAAAAACCTTCACCGCCCTTTACAATGAGGTGTGCGCCATTTACGGCGTCACCGGCAGCACAGGCACGGTGCAGGGCGGCGGGGCCGTGGCCGCACAGCCGCAGCCACAGCCCGAAGAGAGCGCCGGCTTTGGCGTGGTTACCCTTGTGGGCCTGCTTGTGTTTCTGGTGGTGGTAATTGTGCTGATTGGCGTGGTGTCCAGTGCGGCGCGCCCACGGCGGCGCTATACTTACGACCCCTACTACCGCCGCAACCCCGGCGCCGATTTTCTCACCGGCATGTTTGTGGGCAGCGCTTTGCGCGGCTCGCGCCGCAGGCGGCCTCCGCGCCCGCCAAGGCCTCCACGCGGCCCGTTTGATGGCCCGGGCGGGCCCTTTGGCGGTGGCTTCGGCGGTTTTGGCGGCTTTGGCGGCGGGTTCCGCGGTGGCGGCGGCGGTTCGTTTGGTGGTGGCGGCGGCTTCCGCGGCGGCGGTGGCGGCAGCTTCCGCGGCGGCGGCGCCGGGCGCGGGCACTAAGCCCTGCCCCTGGCCGGCAGCAAATACTCCTCACGATAAAATAAAACCCCTGTATGGCAGCATAGCCATACAGGGGCTTTTTCTATGCAAAGTGTTTGCGGCAGAAAGCGCCGGCCGGTTGCTTATGCCTGTGCCGTGTTGCGGTGGTACACCTCGTACAGGCCGTCCAGCAGCAGGTGCGGCACCACGGGGATGCTGCGCCGGCAGTGCGGCACCACCAGCCCGGCCAGGCCGCCTGTGGCCACCACGTCCGCCGGGCCGCCCAGCTCGGCCTCAAAGCGGGCCAGCATGCCGTCCAGCAGGTCTGCCGTGCCCAGCACAATGCCGCTTTGGATGCTTTCGGCCGTGTTCTTGCCAATGGCGTGCGCCGGGGCCTGCGTGGCCACGGCGGAAAGTTGGCTTGCGCCGGAAATCAGCGCGTTCAGGCTTACCATCATGCCGGGCAGAATGCTCACCCCCTGCACGGCGCCTGCGGCGTCCAGCGCCGTCAGCTTGGTGGCCGTGCCCATGTCAATGACAACGGCGGGCATGCGGCAGCGCGCCCGCGCGGCAACGGCCCCGGCCAGCAGGTCTGCCCCCAGCTCGTCCGGCTGGTAAATGCATATGGGCACCTCGGGGCACAGCGCGCGGCTTAGCACCAGCGGCGGCGCGCCGCACAAAAGCTGCAAAGCGCCGCACAAAGCGCCCGTCACCGGCGGCACCACGCTGGAGAGAATTGCCCCCTGCGGCTTTGCCGCGCCGTGCAGCGCCAGCACACCCTCTATTTGAAGGGCGTATTGGTCTGCCTGTAGCGCGGGCTGGGTGGCAATGCGGGAGAGAAACACCAGCCTGCCCCCCAGGTAACCGCCCAGCACAATGTTTGTATTGCCTGCGTCCACGCACAAAACCATGCGCGCCCCTCCTTTGCCATGCGGCGGGCGGCGGGCGCCCGCGTCTCTGCTGCCCCGGGCCTGAAAGCGCGCGGCCAGGGCCAAAGGCACGCCGCGCGAAAGCCAGCGGGAATCCTTCCCCATTATAAAAGCAGTGCCGCGCCATTGCAAGTGCGCGCCGCAATTTGCCGTTTTTTTGCTGCCCGGCGGGCCTTTCCCGCGGCGGCATGTATAAACAGGGCCCTGCCCTCATAGATATTAGCAAAAATGCCCGGCACGGAACGCCGCGCCAAGGCGCAACAGGGGAAAGGGGAAATCGTACCATGTTTGTATTCACATTCCGAAAAGGCGGCCTGCGCCGCCTGGCTGCGGTGTGCCTGTGCGGTGCAGCCATTGTGGGGGCGGCGGCCGCGGGCATTGCATGGAACAGGGCGCAGAGCACACCGGCGAATGCGGCCCTCACCCAGCAGATTACCGGCTCGCAGGATATTGCCAGTTTTCTGGCAGGCTATGGCGTGGAGGTAGACCCCACCAGCGCCGAAGTGATGGCCGTGAAGGTGCCCCGCAAATGGGACGAAAGCTTTGAGGCCTTTCACGCCGTGGTGCAGCAAAGCGGCCTCACTTTGGAAAAATGCAAGGGCAAGCAGGTGGACAAATGGACGGTGCCCGTGCCGGCGCTGTGCGATGACACCAAAAAAACCTATGCGGTGGTGCTGGTGTATAAAAACGAGCCCAAGGGCGCCTATCTGCTGGAAAAGCCGTCCGGCGAGGTGAAGCCGCTGGTGCCCGGCCAGAGCGGCACGGCCCTGACCGAAGAGGAGAAGGCTGCGGCGGCCGGTTTTGGCGCGGGCATTGCCCAAAGCGCCTCGCAGCCCCAGACGGCTGGGGCCGGCACCGAGGCGCCCGCCAGCGAAGTGGCGGCCGGGCAGGCCGAAGACGTGCTGGCGCAGGACGCTGGCGCGTGGCCCACGGAATAAGCGGCCCGCGCCGGAACAAAAGCGAAGGGGCGGCGCAAAGCCGGGGCGCTGAAAGAAAACGGCGGTTCCACCGTAAAATTTTGGCGCATCACCCGTTTCAAAGGGGCAGGGCAGGCCGCCGGGCCGGCCCGCCCCTTTTTGCGTTTTTTCACCGCCCCCCCCGGCCGCGCACGCAGGGCCGGTTTCCGGCCCTTGTTTTTTTGCGCCGGCCCCGCGTTTGGCTTGCGCCGTTCGGCTTTGTGCGGGGCCAGGGCGCTGTTCGTGAAAACGAACAGATCGCTTTTTTACATGTGTTCGCGCCGCACGCGTGCGCCGGCGCGAAAAAATGGCGAAAATGCGTGGTTTTTTTCAAATTTAATGCCTGCGCACACCCTTTTGGGCGCAGGCGCGGCAGGCTGTGCATGCCCGGTTTGCCCCTCAAAATGGGTAATGGAAAAATTTTTTGCTTTATGGTATACTGGCTTGTGACAGAATATATGCCGGCACAGCGCCGCGCTGTGCGCGCGTGCCGGCCTTTCACCTGAAATGGGCCGCGGCCCATTTTCCCGGGAAGGGCCCCCCCTTCCCGGGAAAAGAAGCTGGCGGCCGGAACAGCAAAGGGGACCGGATATGAAACAACGTTTGATCGCGGCACTGTTGTGTTTGTGCATGGGGATGAGCATGCTGTCGCCCGCCGCGGCGGCGCAGGGCCCGGGCGGCCTTTCCACGGGCGATGACAGCGGCGCCACGCTCACCACGGGCGACGACAGCGGTTCTGCGCCCGCCGCGGCGACGACAGCGGTTCTGCGCCCGCCGCGGGCGACGACAGCGGTTCTGCGCCCGCCGCGGGCGACGACAGCGGTTCTGCGCCCACCACGGGCGACGACAGCGGTTCTGCGCCCACCACGGGCGACGAGGGCGGCGCTGCGCGCATCTTGCTCAATGCGCCCTCCGCGCGCAGCACGGTGGATGAGCTTTGGGACGCTCTGGGCCTGAAGGACGGTATGTACCTCCCATACACCGGAAGCCTCATAGAGCCGGAGATCTTTTCTGTAGAGCTTGTCGAAGACAGAGATTATACGGTTTCGTACAAAACGGCAAGCGGCACGGCCCTTCCCGGCGCGCCTGCCGATGTGGGCGAATACTACGTGGTGCTGACAGGCATATGGGCAATATATATTAGGAAAACCAGCAAACGGATTAGGTAATAGGGCTATATATCAGCCCGCAGCCTCTTGAACCATAGGGGCGTTGAGCTCGATATATTCAGCCATGCGGCGGAACTCGTCAGCGTATTTGAATTTCACGCTAATATTGCCGCCCTCGTAAACTTTGATATAATCAATGAGCTCGGCCAGAATTTCCCGTGTCAGTTTGTCGATGTTCTGATATTTGAGAAATGCTGCCAGGAAAGGACTTTCTGCATCCACGCCGTTTTCCAGTTGTTCCTGCTCGTCTGTCAGCGTCCGCAGGACATTATTTAGGGCCTCGGCTTGCCGTTCATAGTCCTCGCTCATGTGGCGGTAGTCGTTGCGGGTGATTTCCCCGTCTTTCCAGTCTTGATAAAGGGCTTGCTTATATCGCATGATTTTAGCAAGCTCTTTTTCTTTTGCGGCGATGGCATCCTCCAGCCGCTTTGACTTGCTTTTTTTGAGGGGCGCGGAATTGATACGGGACACCAGCTCTGAATAGGCAACAGCCAAATGTACCTGTTGTTGAATTGCAAACAGGACGCCCGCCTCCAGGCGGTCACTCTTGATGGAGTGCATGGTGCAAGCCTTTTTTGAAAGGCTTTTATATGTTCCGCACTGGTAATAGACATAAATGCCTTTTGAAGCGATCCGGGACATCGCCCTGCCGCAGTCGGCGCATTTCAGAAAGCCGCTGAACAGGTAAAGCTGCTTTGCTTTTGGAGCTGTGCGCGTGTCGCGCTTGAGCAGGCCCTGCACCTTATCAAAGGTTTCTCGGTCAATTATGGCCTCGTGGGTATTTTCTACGATAAACCATTCTTCCTCCGGCACCCGCTCCTGGATATGGATTTTATAGCTTTTCACCCGTTGACGTCCCTGCACCATATCCCCCACATAGACACGGTTTTTCAAGATCGTGTCTATGGTAATCGTGCTCCACATAGGATTGTTTTGGGCGTTGGGAGCATTGTATTTGAGCCCCTGCTGTTTCTTGTAGGCCGTGGGGCAAAGGACACCATGATCGTTCAGATAATAGGTAATCCCGCGCTTATTCATGCCAGACAGAAACATGGAAAAAATGCTTTTGACTACTTCGGCGGCCTCCGGGTCAACCAGCAGAGCGTGTTTATCGCCGGGGTCTTTCACATATCCATACGGAGCATACGAGCCGATAAACTCACCGTTGCGGCGCTTCATATCAAACACCTGACGGATTTTCTTTGAGGTCTGGTAGCAGTATTGATCGTTCATTACGTTGGTAATGGGGACGATTATATTTGATACGCTGTCAGGGTTGCGGTAGCTGTCCACGCCCTCCGCCAAGCTGATAAAACGGACGTTGAGCCGGACGAAAAGATTTTCAATCAGGTTTCCGGCATCGGTATAGTTCCGGGAAAGACGGGACAGGTCTTTTACAATCACGCAGTTAATTCTGCCGCTGGATATATCGGACAGGAGCCGCTGAAAGTCCTCGCGGTTGGTGTCCGTACCTGTTTTTCCGTCATCCACATATACGTCCGCTTCCGCGCCTTCATAGAACTCATCCAGGTGGGCCTGGTGGTATTGTTCCAGGAGCCGCCGCTGGTTTACAACGCTGTTGCTTTCATCGCGGCCACGGAGTAAATCTTCTTTAGAAAGGCGGATGTATTTTCCTAATCTCCAGCGCATCACATTGTATGAAGTTGGGGAACTGGCGCTCATTGTCCCCCGGTTTGCTGTTCTTGCCATGTGTCCTCCTTCCTATCACATTACATCTATATTATACCTCTGCACCGGGGGTACAACAAGGATGACTCCACCTCTGGACAAAGTGTCTGGAAGTGGCGGATCGTTACAGCCCGCTTTTCTGCCGCAGGAAAAAGCCAGTCAGTAGTTCCTGGAGAGAGGGGCCGTCCTCGGCAAATTCCAGCTTGATGGCCATGTCGCCATAGCGGAAACAATAGGGGTTTTTCAACTGTTCCAGCATACGAGCAGCTCGCTTTTCCAACGGCAACGAATTATCAAAAACAAAACCGCTTGCGTCAACAAGCGTTTCCTTATCCACTGCGTCAAGATTGACGCTCCGCATCTTTTCGATCACTTGTGCGTTTAGCTTCACAGAAAACCTCCTTTGCAGTTATTCGCCAGTATTTCCAATAGTGAGCAGAAACGGCCAGCACCGAGAAGTGCTGGCCGTCCGGCTAAATGGCTACCTCTGGACAAAGTGTCCAGAAGTCAGTATGGGCTTTCCTCAAAGTGCTGCTGGGCCTCTTCCAGACTGCGGAAGTCGAAAACCTCGTAGAGTTCCGCTACCACGCGCCGGATTTCGTTGGGAGAAAACCCGCAGTTCTCCATCGCGTAGATGACATAGCCACGGCAGGCGTTATTGCTCCACGGCTGAGACAGCATAGCAGCCGATACGGGATCATAGTCCATTCTGTTATCCCTCACTTTCATAAATGGCGGGAAGCGCCGCGCTCATTTTCTTGCCCCGTCATAAGACAGCCATACTCGGCAGCGGCGCTCCCCCACAAAGGGGGCGACGGCCTGTGGCCCCCGCGCCTCCTTTGCGGAGAGAAAACCTTCTCTCACATACCACCAGAAAAAAGGGACAAATGGAGACTGTAAATCAAAAATTTTTCCGCAAATATTTTTTCATTTGCTCCTTTCCGCGTTCCACCGAGCGACGGATGGTGCTCTTGTCCACGCCCTCCTCGCGGGCGATCTGACGGTAGCTCTTTCCCAGGATCAAATGAGCGTCCACGCGGCGGCCCTGGATTTCCGGCAGGGAATTGAGAGCGTTCCACAGCCGGAAGAACAGCTCCTTGCGATCCATGAGCTCCTGGGGGCTGGGCTCGTGCAGGCAGGCGGAGTATTCGATCCCATCGTCACAGTCCAGGGAATAATAAGCCTTGTTGTAGCGCACCCGTTCCGCATGGGCGGCCTCGCGCCGCTTGCTGGCCATGAGTTCCTCGGCTACCTCGTCAGGCACCTCCACCAGCTCGTCCGTTAAGTACCAGTAATAAAAATCTTTCAGATTGATCGTTGTCATAGCGTGTCCTCCATTTTGTTTCGGTTGATGGGTTGAGCGGAAACAAAATGGGGAGCTGGCGGGGAGCGGCACCCTGGGGAGCCGCCCCGCACTTCTGGACAAAGTGTCCAGAAGTCGGACAAACAAAATGCGCCTGCGCGACACAAAGTCACGCAAGCGCACGAAATGATAAATTCATTTATGTACTGCCAAACTGCATATCCACCGCCGGACTGATCCTGCTGAGCGGGTGGACTTTTTTTGACAAGTTAGAGGGATGAAAAAAGAAAAAGGACACAGCGATACCTCCCGGACACCGCCGTATCCTTAAAAAAGGGCGACTTTAACACAAGATAAAGAGGGATAAGGAACTATTTAACGGCTGACAGACAGGTTGTAATAACAGAAAGCGGGTATATCACGAAATGCGGTATATCCGCTTTGTTACGCAATAGAACGCCGTTTTTGAGGGATTGAATATAAACACCTTACCCCTCTGTTTTCGAGCCCGCAAAGCCGTATAAATCAAGGCTTTTTTAACCCCTAAATGACCACAAGACACCTATGATAGATAGAGGGCGCAAGCGGTCTTTCCGTTTGCGCCCTCTTGTCTGCCTGTGAGCAAAGACGGGAAAAGCCGTCAAGGGCGCGAAGCGTTCATCTTGACCCTTGACGGCTTTTCTTGGCTTTGCTATTTCCCCATAAGGTCAAGAAAAGTTTGTCGACATAGCGGTATTTATATTTATCCGAGAAAAAATAAAAGAGCCGATAACCGCATTTTGATCTGCGTGTTATCGGCTCTGCGTCTGTGCGTCTGGCTCTTTGATAACTGTGGTATTCAGATGTTTTACATTGATTAAAGTCTCTTGTCTACACTTAGGACAGAACAGCGGAAAATATTTTAGTTCTGTGTCCCCACGGATTTTCAGCCTTGTCTTATTTCCGCAAACAGGGCAGCGCAACCATTCTGAAATCACATTTTCCATATCAGTTATCCTCCCTGTCGTAATACTGATTTTTAGGGAGTGTCTTTGTGAGAATAAATGAATAAGTAATAGTAATTGCAAACAGTACCAACTGGAAGATGATACGCTTTTCTATCGTCAATCCTACCACATTTGCAAAAACACTTGTGATGTTAATTGCGGAGTGCGTAATTATGCAAGGGAACAAACTACCGCCACGATAATAAAGAATGACAAACAGAAAACCAATCGCAATCGCCCCTGTAACTTGAAGTAAGTTTTCTGCTATTCCCGCACCACTGCCATTCACCAAGTTTAATAAATGTCCCAAACCAAATGTAACACTTGAAATGATAATTGCCGTTTTTACATTGTCTTTTGCTATCGCTTTGAAAAGCAGTCCTCTAAAAATAACTTCTTCTAAAAATCCAACCCAAAGCATACAGGCAATATAGCAGACAGTTCCTGCCAAGTTCAAATTAAACGCCGCTCCGTTCCAAAAATTTCTTGTGGCTAAAATTATCAAGGGAATATAGAACAGAAAGCGGCTGGCAGATATAGGAGATTTGCAAAGCCCATATCGTTTTAGTAAGTTATTTTTTCGAATAAAAACCAAGAGGATCACGGACTGTAATATAGAAAAAATTGCACTTGCAGAATATTCAACCCCTATTTTTTCATTTAGTGGATTGGCTAAAGATTGCAGCACACAATAAATCACAATCCACACAATCGCAAAAGTCAGTTCGTTTTTTTCGTATAGTTTTCTCATTTCGTTTCCTCCTGTGTTGCTAATATTGCCCCTCTGTAAGCCCGTTCTAAATGAGATTTTATGAGTTCTTCATCATACTCCAAAGAATTGTTGGCTATGATACTCGCATATCCGTGAGCAAATAAAAAAACTGTCAAAAAAATTTCTTTCACTTGCTCTATACTTCCTCCGACTGCTCCTTGCATTGCCAAAAGAACAGGCGCAAGTTCTTCGGCATCTATCATTTCAAGCAAAGTCGTTCCATTAAAAAAGTTCGATTGAAAAAGGAAGCGGAACAAATGCGGTTCTTCAATCGCAAAGCGGATATAATTCAACCCAATTCCAAGCATAACGCCTTTCTGCGGGCTTTCAATATTCATTAGATATTCTGTATGATAGTCGTCTGCTTTTGCATAAGCCGCTTTTTTCAATTCTTCAATCGTTGCAAAATGGTACATGACTGGCTGTGTGGAGCAGTTCAGTTTCTTTGCAACAGTTCTTGCATTGATGTTTTCCGCTCCTGCTTCACGGGCTATCTCAAAAGCAGCGTCAATAACCATATCTTTTGTTACTTTTACTTTTGGTGGCATAAGTACTTTCCTTTCGAAAAATCATTCATGTTATATAACAATGATTATATAACAAAACTAAATGAATGTCAATAGGGTTAGGAACATTCTGTGGAGTGTTTTGAATAGGCTTTTCTGAAGTTTTTTCAAAAACTTTCTCAAAACTTTGGCAAAATCGCAAAGTGCGGTGTTGTATATAGTGAGGGACAAAGTGCAACAAAAGCCGCTTTTCGGACGGGATATTGAGTGAGAGAACACAAAAGGGTTTGGGATTTTCCCAACAAGAGAAAATGCGGCGCATTTTACGGAAAGGGTACCCCTTTCCTATGCTTGCTGCGGAAGAAGCAAGCGGCAAATGGGTACTCATTTGCTGTGCTTGCTCCTTACTCAAGACAAGGAAAGGACGGGAAAGGAATGGAAAGGAAACGAGAAATTGAATACAACGATTTGCTACCGAAAAAGGGCAACCCGCTGAATGAAATCGTTACATACAAAGTTGGCGGCACGCTTTATGAAGTGTCAACGGTTTGCGGCGGCTCTGAACTGCTCTATGACAAAATGAAACGGCTCATAAAATCGGAAACCGTAAAAACGCCTGCTTACAAAGAAAAGGAAGTCCGCTATAATAAAGATAACAACCTGTTTGTCGGGCGTTCATTACAGGAGGAATGAACAATGACGGCAACGAAAAATTATCCCGACAACATTACCGCTTTATATGCCCGATTAAGTCAAGAGGACGCACTTGACGGGGACAGCAACAGCATTGTCAATCATGATGTAATTTATAAAGGGTGGATTACACCACCGAAAATTACATCATGACTGCGGCTCATTTGTGGCGAATGAAAAGACAGTTGTGATGAAGGAGGGATGCCCTGCACCTGACCGTAACTGTCAACTCCACACATTCCCACAAAGGAGGCCGTTATGAAACTGACCTACACCCAATATGGGGATTATCTGATTCCCAATCTCGTATTGTCAGACACAAGGGAGTACCACATCGGCAAATATGGCCGGATGCGCCGTGTCTATCTGAAAGACCACCGTCCGGCCCTTTACAGTATCCTGCTGCTCACGGAAAAACTCTTTCCCTATTTGGCAGAGATCGACGCTGCCTGCAAAACCCGGCTGGACATCATCGAGACTGCCCTGATGCGCCGGGAAGGCGTGACCGAGGCACTGAAAGCCGCCGATCAGATGGAGTGGGTGCGCCGGAGAAATGGCATCCACAGCCGGGCAGAAGAAATCGTTCTGCATGAACTTGTGTACGCAGAATAAGCAGCAATGCCCTCACAGCAAGCCGTATAAGCCTGCCGTGAGGGCATTTTTCGTTATTTCAGCAACTTCCAGTATCCTTTGCGGTCGGAACCGATGCGCTCAATCAAGCCAGCCCCTTTGAGCATTTTTAATCTAAGCGACACGGTTTTCCGGCTCAGAGACAGGTTTTCGGCAAGGAAAGTCGTTGTGTATGCTGGATCGACGGCAAGGAGATTCAGAATTTTCAGTGATGTCTCATCCAGCATATCTGTCACCTTATCTGTTACCTTTTCTGTCACCCTGCCGGTAACAGAACGGATGACCCGATCTTCCGGTGCGGTGAATTTTATCATAATGTCACCGGGATTGATGGTATATTCCGGCTGCGGTACGCCGTCCTTTTCACAAGCAGAGCAGATTTTCTCAATGCCACGTCCCCAGCTCTCAATAAAGCCCGCCAGATAGAACACATGGGCAATGTTGGGGTTGTAGGGGCTGGAAGCGTGCTTGTTCATCAGGTTTTCCAGCGTCCAGTTTTCCGGCAGGCATCCGCAGTTGGCGATGTACAGCTTATCTTCGTAGACACTGATCTGGATGGGTACGCCGGATTGGTACTGCTTGTGGCATAAGGCGTTCAGCAAGGCTTCCCGCAGGGCTTCTTCCGGCACAAAGTACCGCTCGATCCGCTGCATCCCCTCATACGTGATTTTGGCCCTCATGTACTTGAGATACACCAGCTCCACGATCTTGTCGATCTGTTCCAGAATGGAACCGTGGATTTCATCCTGATACAGCAAATCCGAGTCTGTCTCAAAATAGCCGATTTTCACATACGCACCCAGCTGCCATTTCTCCGGGTCTTTGCTAAACAGGAGCATGGCTGCATTGGTCAGATACGGGCCGTTCATCAGGTGCAGCTTTTCCATCAGCACGTCTTTTGGCTCATCCAGCACGCTTCGGTCAATGCGTCCCTTTTTGGCGGCCCACTGCTTAAAATGAGCCACCGTTTCGTCATCCACATCGTCCAGCGAAAAAGCCGGTAGCGGCAGATTGTCCCAGGTCGCACCCCGCTTGCGCATGAGGAAGGCCTCCAGCGCCGGGCCGGTCAGAATCTGCCGGGTGCTGCCGCTGCGGTAGTAGTAGACGCCCTTGCAGGAGATGCCGATGGGATACGGCGGCACGTCGATCTCAATGTATTCCTTGCCGTCCTCGTCCAACAGGTTGACACCGACAATAATGCCCATTGCGTCCCGGATTTTATTGGGAATGTCCTCCAGCAGCTTGCGGGCGTTAGGCAGGCCCACGACATTCCCTTCGTCATCGCAGCCGATATAGATTTTGCCGCCCTGCGCGTTGGCGTAGCCGCAGATCCATTCGAGATATTCGTCCTTCCACTTGCTTTTCCATTCCGTATTCTGGCTCTCAGGCATTTTCGTCACCATCCTGTTCTTTCTGTTTTCCCCGGCTTTTATAAACATTATACTGGTTCTTGCACCGTGCGCTGCAAAAAACGGCGTTGGCGCGGCTGCTCATAAACACCTTCTGGCAGTGCTTGCACAGCCGCAGCGGTCTTGCCTCGTCCACCAGCATGAAGCTGAACATCATCTGGATACCCAGCAAAAGCGAGTGGAAGTCCCAGTAAATCGTCGGCTTTTCCAGCAGCTCGATGTGGTAGCTGGGCGCGATCCCGCCAAAGGCCGCCATCGCCTTGCGGTACAGGTTCCGAGTTCCCTCATCGATGGAATCGTAATCGTGGTAATACAAAATGGAAGTCGTCAGCGTGAAGGCCCAGTCCTTGAGCTGCTGGGCGATCCAATCGTAGGGTTCCGCATATTCACGTTGGAAGCTCATCGTTTTCGCCATTGGCTCGTCGGCAAAGGTCATGGTCAGCGCGATCATCGTGCGGTCATTTGAAACCGTCCAGTCAGATTCCACGCCCTTTTTCACCATGTCCAGTTGCTCAAAGGGATAGAACAGCGCCAGATAATCCTCCGTCTCCATCGTCTCTGCCTTGATGAAGTGATTCTTCGGCAGGTAAACAGCCTCGTAATCCATGAAAGACGGCGTGGTGGGCAGCGCCGTCATCAAGCCCAGCAGGCCGTACTTTGTGACAAATTCCAGAATGGCCGTTTCCACGTCCACATCTTTCCTGCGGCCCATCATCAGCATCCCCACATTAAGCGCGTCCAGCACCATACCGGGCATCTCCTTCATGGGGTTATACACATCGGGCTTCGCGTCTTTCGCCGGTGTGACGTACCGCTTTCCATCAGCGGCGGTTTTCAGCTCATAGCGGTCATACCGCACCCAATGAGAACGGGACTGTTCAAACAGATTCTTCATGCCACCGTCCCTCACTTCCAATCGTCAATACCATACTTTTCGAGTAGCGACTGGGCGTATTCCTTGCCCGTTTCGGTCAAATAAACGCTCTTGCTCCTGCGGCTACCCTGACGGATCAAATCTTCATCGTCCAGTCCATTCAGCACATCAAAATCGTAACCTTTCCAGGCATAGAAGTGTTTGGCTTCCGCGAACTTTTCCCGTTCGCAAAAACGGGAAAGATAAATCAACATCATGGTCAGTTCTTTCATGGCCTGCTTTGCTTCGGTATGTTCCATGAATACCCTCCTTCTACCATGTAATCTTACTTCATAGTTTTATATTACTCGCTGCCCTTGCCGCCGTCAAGGGCGGCTTTTTTCCTGCGCCGTTTGGTCTTGTTCTCCCGGCGTATCACAGCGTCTTTTCCCTTTTCCCCAAGCAACGCAGCATATTCCTCCATAAACTGCCGCTCCCGCAGCGTCAGGCTTTTGCCTTCATCCTGCATCTGACACAGATGGGCATACAACTTCTTTTGCAGTTTCTTTCGGATGGTGTTGCGCACCTTGCGGATGTTGCGGTCAGACTGACCGCGCAACTGTGCCAGCTGCGTGGTGCTGTACAGCCGGATAGAGAGAAAATAGAGGATCTCCTTGTGTTCCTCGCTCAGTTCCTCGATTATGCTGGACAGGAACGTATTGGCCGTCAGCTGGTGCATTTCGTAGGGACAGTCAAAGAGGATGTCCAGGAAGTTTCCGCTGCACAGCTGCCGCACCGCCGGATTGTTCAGCCAGCGCGGCACGATCTTCGGCTCAGGCACGGCCTGATATTCCAGCGGCACATCACCGCGCAGGTTTTCGTGATCCCGTTCCCGGCGCTCACGATTGCGATCGAGCTTGTTCCATTCCTCCACCACAACGGCGAAGTCCTCCGCCGTCCGGGCGGCATCCTCCAACCGGCGCAACGCCTCGGCCCGCAGTTCCCGTTTCAGCCGCTTCTCGCTGGTGGGCGCAGCTTCTTCCTCTGCGTCCTCCAGCTCGGCGTCGTAGTCAATGGGCCGCTCATCCTGTTCCAGTTCACTTTCCAGCTCTACGGCACGTTCCTGTTCCAGCTCCTGTGCCAGCGTATCGTCTACCAGGGCGTCGTCCCAACCGGCGAAGCCATCCGCCACATCCAGCAGGCTGTCATCATCCAGTATCAGCGCCATGACCTCGCCTCCCTCAAAAAATAATTTTGTGTTTCTGCGAAAATGGTTCCGTTTTACACCCGCTTTTTCTCCTATCAGTAGAGGAAGTAACCCAAATAGCAAACAAATAGGTTACAAGGTGGCTGATAGGCAAGAGAAAGGAGGAATCGTGCCATGCTGATGCACCGCAAGTAGCTGTGCGGATTGACAGTTACACAAAACGGAACTATTCACATTATACAACGGCTGCGCCCCGGGCGCAAGAAAGAGAGGTTCAATGGCAGAAACGAAGGGCATCTTTTTGACACGGCATATCGGTAAGACCACCTACAAGGTGCGTGTCCATCTCAGCGAAACCGCAAACGAGACGATGGAAGATAAAATTTTGCGGCTGATCCGCAATGATGGGCTGGCAATGGACGGGGAATGTGGTATAATGGAATTGCCACAAATGAGCCGTCAGTCTGAAAGGAGCGCCTGATATGGCAACCAGACAGACGGAAGAAAAAATTACCGCGCTCTATGAGCGCCTGTCCCGTGACGATGACGTTGCGGGCGACTCGAACTCCATTCTGAACCAGAAACGGTATCTCGAAAGCTATGCAAAACAGCGGGGCTACACCAACATTGTCCACTATACGGATGATGGATGGTCGGGCGGCAATTTTGAGCGTCCGGGCTGGAAACGCCTGGTCGCCGACATTGAGGCCGGGAAGGTGGCCCACCTGCTCTGTAAAGACCTCAGTCGGATCGGTCGTAATTACCTGCAAACCGGCTTTTATACCGAGATCATGTTTCGGCAGTACGGGGTTCATTTTATTGCTGTCGCCAACAACATTGACAGCGATGAACAGGAAAGCAGCGAATTTGCGCCGTTTTTGAATATCATGAACGAGTGGTATCTGCGCGACCAGTCCAAAAAGGTGGCGGCGGCGTATCGGGTGAAGGGCAAGGCGGGCAAGCCCACATCCAACAGCGCCATATACGGCTACAAAAAAGACCCGGAGGACAAAGACCACTGGCTGGTGGATGAGGAAGCCGCCGCCGTGGTGCGGCGCATTTTCCGGCTGGCCGTGGAGGGGCACGGCCCTTACGAGATTTCCAAAATGCTCACCGCCGAGAAGGTGGAGTGTCCCGGCTACTATCTCGCCAAACAGCGGGCAAAGCAGAAGAAGCAGGGTAAAAAGAGCGGCACATCCATGCTGGACAAGAACCGCCCCTATGACTGGTACGGCAACACCGTCAGCACCTTGCTGGAGAGGCCGGAATATATGGGGCATACGGTGAACTTCCGTTCCTCGAAAAAGTCCTACCGGGATAAGCGGGTGAAGAACGCCCCGGAAGATTGGCTGATCTTTGAGAACACCCACGAAGCCATTGTTGACCCAGAGACATGGCAGCTGGCCCAGCAGGTGAAGCGGACGGTACGCCGGACGGATACCACCGGCGTCGCCAATCCCTTCACGGGCCTGGTGTTCTGCGCCGACTGCGGGGCGAAGATGTACAATCATCGCGGACGGCATACCCGGTCAGACGGCAAAGAGTACAGCAGCGACACCTATAACTGCTCCACCTACTGCCTGACCATCGAGCGAGAAACCAAGCAGTGTTTTTCCCACAGCGTCAGCACCAAAGCCCTGACCGAGCTGGTGCTGGAGACTATCCGCACCACCGCCAGTTATGCCATCCAGAACAAAGAGGAATTTATCCGGAAGGTTCGCAGCATCTCCCAGGTGCGCCAGCAGGAGGCTGCCAAAGAGTTGAAGCGCAAGGTGGCTAAGGCCAAAAAGCGCATCGCAGAGTTGGATATGCTCATTAAAAAGCTGTACGAAACCTATGCGATGGGCAAACTGGAGGAAAAGCGGTTCGAGATGCTGTCCGCTGAATATGAGAAGGAGCAGGATGAGCTGGAACAGACCCTTGCCAGCGACCAGGCCAGCCTTGACCAGTTCAACGAGGACACCGACCGCGCCGACAAGTTCCTGGCCCTGGCGAAAAAGTACACGGATTTTTCCGAGCTGACCGCGCCGATGATCAACGAGTTTGTGGAGAAGATCGTGGTTCATGCGCCCGACTGCAGCACTGGCGAGCGCATCCAGGAGATTGAAATTTATCTCAAGTTCATCGGAAAATTCGATGTTCCCATGCCGGAGCCGACCCCGGAGGAGCTGGCAGTGGAGGAAAAGCGCCGCCAGAAGCGCATCCGCGACCATGAGAAGTATCTGCGGCAGAAGGAACGCAAGAAAAAGATTGCCGAGGGGCAGATCGTGCCGGGTGAACCGTATGCACTGGTGTGCCAGTGCTGCGGGGAGACCTTCCACTCCATCCGCCCCAACGCCAAATTCTGTACGCCCGCCTGCCGACAGCGGTTCTACCGCCAGCAAAAACGAGAACTTCCGCCGCCTGATGCAGTATCCGAGCCGGAACCTGTGGAAACCAGCAAAACCGCATAACACCGAACACAGCGGCTTGCCCAACGAGGGCAGGCCGCTTTTTCTATGCCCAAATATGGAGGTACTATTTTGACATTTTTTGAAACTGTGAAAAACGCTGTCACCGTGAAGCAGGCCGCCGAGCACTACGGCTGCAAGGTCAACCGGGGCGATAGCCCTTTGGAAAGGATGGTACCATGCGTTCTTCCCCCTGGGATCACAACGCGGCGCGAATCATTCTGGAGGAAGCCGGGGGTGCGATCTTTACTGTGGAGGGAAAACCGCTGCCATTGAATCAGAAAAGCACGGTGCTCGCTCTCAATGCCATTGAACTGAAAGGCCGCATCTTGATGAATGAGAAAAGTCCGCTATAAAAGATTTGGGGACATTTAGTCTAGCAATGCTCAAGGATTGACCTTGTTTGCTGACTTATAGTTTTTTTGTGGCCTCAGGGAACAGGCTTACATTAACGATCCTTCAGAGCTACCATACCGATAATTAGAAAACATAAAGTAAAGTGCTTCTCCTTTGTACCGGCAGAAATGCCACCGGGAAAAAGAGAGGCACTTTTATTATATATTCATCCACGGCAAAGTATGGGACACGGCTGTTCAAAAACTTGTTTCCATTAAATACGTGCTTTCTATGATATGGTGTAATTATTTGGCAATCGTTGGGGCTTTTCTGCCTAACATTTACGAGTGTTTTACCTTGAATTCACACCGAAAAACCAGCTAAGTGTTATAATTAAACCGGAACCAGATCTACTAACTAGAGGGCAAAACGACGAGGTGAATTTTATGACTTTATTTATGAACGAGAAAGATATGAATGAAATGTTAGCCAGTATTTGCCCGGAAGGAGAAACGTACCAGGGAAAAGCATGGGGAACCCTGATGTCCGGAACAGCCGAAATGCTGGCTCTGGGGGCCTTAAGTAAATGTGATTGTGAATGTGCCCTTTGTCAATGTGGGTACAGACAAAGAACTGGTACTTGCCCTTTGTCCAGCGCATGGCTGTTTCATAGCCGATTTTGTTTGCCTCCTCCGGCGTGACCTCGCCGGGCGGGAACGCCTGCCGGATCTGAAAGAACAGGGCCCCGCGCTCCACGGCCCGGCCCGTTTCCGCCTGGTACTGGCTTTTCAGCAGCAGAAACTCGGCGGGGGCGGATGCAGGATCACAGAGATAGGCAGACACAGCCCCCAGCTTTTTCGGATTGAGCCCATAGGCAAACCGCTCCTCCATTGTCTGGATGGCCGTTTTCCCAGCCGCTACCTTGTAGGGCCGGATGTAGGTTGTAGCGATAGCCGCACCTCCTTTCCCAGCAGAAAAAACGGGCGGCGGTCTGTTCCACCCGCCGCCCGGAACTTCTGGACAAAGTGTCCAGAAGTATCAGCTTGCCATAAAATCCATCGCCGCATACTTCACACCATAAAGGCGCTCCACCAGCCAGCCGCCCAGGGCCGGGAGCCCAAAGGGAGAAACCAGGAACGCCAGCACGAACATGGCGATGCAGCCTGTGGTCTGCCCGGCCAGCAGGCAAAGGATCGCCAGCAGGGACAGGCCCACACACGCCACAACGCACACAGCGCCCGCCACGCAGGACAGAAACGAGAGCACTGCCACGGCGAGGATTAGGGCCAGAATAAAGGGGGCCGCGATAATTTTTAAGATCGTCCGCATGGTTCATACCTCCTACAAAAGTTTGATATTTGCCTCTATATGTATATTATAACTCCGTAAGAGGGGCCCAACAAGGATGCCTCCGCTATCCCCACCTCTGGACAAAGTGTCCAGAAGTCGAGATAGCCGAGGAACGGCGCAGGGCCGCTCCCCGGCAGGTCAGAGCCGCACAATGGCGGAGAGCTTTTCCAGAAGATCGGACAGGGGACGCCACAGCTTTTCATAGTCCCGCTGCAACGCCTTGATTTCCTCCGGGTAGATACCGCCATAGGTGTTTGCCTGGATCGCCACCTGGTTTAAGTTGTTGGAGCACCGCCGCTGGAGCGACACCAACTCCTGGACAGGTGACAGGTCAACATGGAGCACATAGCCATTGAGGGCCATTTTCCGCACATAGGCCCCCATATTGCGGATGCCCGCCTCGGCCATGCGCTCCTGGATCAGCGCCAGCTCCTCCTCGGACACCATCACATGAAGATGAATAGGGCGGCGGCGTTTCTTTGTCACCGCTCCTCCCGTTCCAGGCTCCGGCTGGTACGGGGCGGCTCCTTTACCTTGTCCAGCGCCTTGTCACGCTCCGGGGGCAGCGCGGGGATCGGCGTACCAAACACCCCGCAAAGCCGCTTCACTTCCAGATCGGCAAAATCCTGTTCACGCTTCTTGTCCATAATCATCCTCCTATCTATCGCCCTAATTGGGCCAAAATCTGCGATTGAATAGTACTCAGAAAATGCTATAATTGGTTTATAAAATAAGAGGGAGCGGAGCCTATGGGTATTAAAATTACTGGGATTGATACGCCATTTGGGGGTGTATCATGGGAATATACTGAAACATCAAAAAATGGTATTCAAGAACTTTTCTACTATCTTGAAACTAAACGTATTTTGATCAATCCAGTAGAGATGGAAATAAAATCATGGTGTGTTCAATCTGCCATTGAAATGAAGCGAGAGATTGCATCGGTTTTATCCAAATATAAGTTTAATTCTGATACTATTTGTTGGTTGAGAGCAATGATAAACGCCTGTAATCTGTTCTTGGATAGTTTGAGCTCGGTTAAAAATTCCGGGATACCTCTGGACACTTTGTCCCGAACAGCGGGCGGGGCCTCCTCACGGGCCGCCTTGTCAACCTTAGACGGGCGGCCTGTGCGGGGCTCCGCCGCTTTCTCCTTTTTCCCCGCAGACACCGCAGCCTGCTCTTTCGGGGGACGGCCCCGGCGCTTTTTCGGCTGATCCGCCTCCGGCGCTTTTTCCTCCGGGATAGGAGCCTCTTTACCATCCTTATCAGTAGCCGGAGCCTTTAATTTGTCTACGGCTCCATGCGCCGCTGCCTGTCGCTGGGACATAAGCTCGTTGATCTTGTCAAAATCAACCACTACTTCCCCAAGTGCAGAGCGGGCCGGATTGTCCTCACCCATACCGGGAATAACAGACTGTTCCGCCTGGAGCGCCGGGCCCGTACCAGGCGCGGCGGGCTCTTGCGTTTTCCCCGGTGCGTCGGTTTCCTGAACCGGGGGCTCCTGGATTGGCGGAGCCTCTTTCACAGGAGCGTCACCGGGACGATCCGGGCCAGGGGGCTCCGGGCCGGTTTTGAGTTTGTCATCTGCCATTCACTAACCTCCTTCAATTTTGGTGTATTGCACAAAAATGAGCGTTGATTTTCTATCGAAAAATTTTCCTCCTTTCCAAGTCCACCACGCAAAAAAGCCGCCCAGATTTTACCCGGACGGCTTTCAGCGTAATGTGATAGACTTTTATTTTATTTTTTCGGATTGCAGGCTCCGAAAAGCCTTATATTTGCAGTTTTCCTATTTTATATGGCCCTTAGATACCTATGCCGGCAAAACAAAAGAGCTTCGCTTTTTTATCTATGATTGGCAAGACCTCTCGAACGCCCATGAAACCCTGCTTGTTCCGAACAGCTTTTCCTACACGGGCCAGCCTGTGCAGTTTGAGCAGTGCAGCGTCCGGGTGGATTCGCCAACTGGCGCCATCTGGCTGGAAAAAGATAAAGATTTCACCCTCAGCTTTACCACAACCGATGGCGCCTCGTTGAATGAGGCCCCCAGAGATGTGGGCGTCTATTATGCGGTATTCACGGGCAAGGGCGAGTATACAGGCACGGCATCCACAAGTTTTTCTATTCGCGCGTCCAACGACCTTTCTGCGGCGGAGGTCACGTGCAAGAAATATTATGTATACACCGGCCAGCCTGTGCAGCTGGAAGACCTGCAGGTGACGCTGAACGGCCTTGTGCTTACGGAGGGCAAAGATTACACGGTTTTGTATGATACAAATGGCCATGTGAGCCAGACCCCGCCCGATGGGACCCCGCTCCCCGGGGAAGAGAACAAAGGCGTCACCATTTCCCTCATCATTCGCGGCACGGGGGCCTACACCGGCGAGGCCCGTGCCAGTTTCGAGATCGTTCCGCAGGAGGATATCCTGAACGGCGCCACCATCACCGGCCCGGCCGTGTATCAGCAGGGCACCCCGGTGAACAGTGCGGATTTCACCGTCACCTCGGCAGGGGGCACGGTGCTTCGCGAAGGCACGGATTATAACATCACTTTTTGGAAGATCACCTATTCCGGGGGCAGCGTGACGGACGACGCGGAAGATATTGAAGTGATGCCCAGCGCGCCCACAGAGGTGGGCACGTACGGTGTTGTGGCCGTGCGAACGGACATCGACCCCTCGGGCGGCCAGCAAGGTGATAAAGAGTACGTTCCCAGCACCGATATCTTCTATTTTTCCATTGAGGGGAATAACTCCATTGCGCTGGCCGAGATCCAGGCGCCCAAAACGGTGGAATACACCGGCCAGCCCGTGCAGCTGGGGCTTACAGCCACGATGGGCGGCAAAGCGCTTGTCGAAGGCAAAGATTATACCCTGCGCTATTTTGTAAAAATGAGCGGCGGGACCGGCTTTGCGCCCCTTTCCGGCGCGCCATCGGCCCCGGACACCTATTATGTGCAGCTGGTGGGCACGGGCAGCTACACGGGCGCCACCCCGGCCGGCGGCTTGCATGAGTTCAGCATCCAGCGCAGCCCGGCTTTGGCCCGGCTTTCGCCGGATGCGCTGGCCATCCAGCTGACGGAGGGCTATTCCGAAGAAGATGCGAAATATGAGGTTAAGGTGCAAAACACCGGCAGCGTGGCCATCACGGGCCTTGCGGCCAGCCTTTCGGGCACGAATGCGGCAGATTTTACGCTGGACACTTCCAGCCTGCCGCAAAGCCTTGACGCGGGGCAAACGGCCACCCTCACCGTGAAGGTGAACACGGGCATTGGCGTAACGTCTTACAGTCCCAAAATGGCCACGCTGAATGTGCGGGCGGAAAACCTTTCCACCCTTTCCTGCGCGGTGTCGCTTGCGGTAACTGAGAAGCCCACCTACGGGCTGACGTTTAGCTCCTCAAGCCCCGTGTTCTACCCGGCGCAGGACGAGCAGAACCCGGAAACCAGGGCGATCACTCTTAGGAACGCGGGCAACACCACCGTGACGCTGGCCGCGCCCCCCGAGGCAACGTACTGCACCATCAGCGGGTTCACAGAAGGGCAGTCGCTTGAAAGCGGGAAAACGCTTACCTTCTATGTCACCCCAAAAACGAACCTTGTACCCGGCACGTATCAGGAGAATATTATCATCCGGGGCATAGCGCCGGACGGCGGCATAGCCACCGGCACGCTGACCGTGGAGGTGCGAGTGTCCGAGGCAAACCGGAATGTGACATTTTCCACAAGCGGGTTGAACTTCGGCTATTGGCAAGAGGGCCAAACCCCACAGGAACGAGGCGTTGAGATCCGGAACAATGGCAACATCTCGCTAAGCCTGAAAGTGGAGCTGGATGAGGCTGTAGAAAAAGGCTTTACGTATGAGCTTCGGGCCGGCACTGACGCCACCCCGCCCGTGCTGCCGGCCCCACAGAACTATCAGGACAAAAGAAGCCTGTGGCTGTATCTTGTTCCGAAGGCAGGCCTGCCGGCGGGCGATTACAGCGGAAACGTCACGGTGAAAGACGCCTATTCGGGCGCCGTGCTGGGCACCGTTTCGGTGAGTTATTTTGCGCAGCAGGCGCAAATTGAGGTGACGGGGAAAGACGGCACCCTGCTGGCCACGGCCTCGGCCGGGAACAATGGCGCGGCCACGCTGGATTTTGGCGAGATGCCCTATGGTTACACCCCGGCGCAGTACTCGCAAGCGGTGACGGTGAAAAACACCGGCAACGTGGCGGTTGAGGTGGGGTATACGGGAGGATCGGACTGGCTTGCGTCGAGCGACAGTCTTTCTTCTACCCTGCAGCCGGGTGCAACGCGCACAATGACGTTTACAGTCCCGGCAGGAAAAGGGCTGGGCCAGCAGACACGTGAGCCGGGCACGGCGAGCGGTGGTAATATTTGGGTGCGAATGCAAAATGATGTTCAGGCTTTCGCCCGCGTGTATCTGGGCTATACGTTTACCGTGACAAAGCCCGCAACGTGGGGAGAATGGCTTTATGACGCGCAGGCCCAAACCCTTACAAGGCTGAGCGACAACCTTACCCTGAAAAACGTCACGGCCAGCGGCACTTCGCTGACGATTGGGAAGCAGTACATCTCCCAAAGCACGGCGCTGGACCTTACCGGCGCCGTCACAGACGCCGATGGCACGCCCTACACCATCACCGCCCTGGGGGTCGAGGCATTCTGGGGTTGTGGTTCATACCTTACGGCCATCACGCTGCCCGACGGGCTGGAAAGCATTGGCGACAAAGCGTTCTACAGCTGCAGCAGCCTTACGGCCATCGATATCCCGTCTTCGGTAACAAGCATAGGGGAAGAGGCGTTCCGAAGCTGCACCAGCCTTAAGGACGTCACGCTGCCCGACGGGCTGGAAAGCATTGGCAGCTACGCGTTCCGAGACTGCACCAGCCTTACGGCCATCGAGATCCCGTCTTCGATAACAAGCATAGGGACAAGTGCGTTCAACGGCTGCACCAGCCTTGAGGCCGTCACGCTGCTCGAGGGGCTGCAAAGCATCGGGGTGGCTGCGTTCCGGAACTGCAGCGCGCTTACATCCATCGATATTCCGGCTTCGGTGACGAGTATAGGGAAAAGCACGTTCGACGGCTGCACTAGCCTTGCGGCCGCCACGCTGCCCGAGGGGTTGCAAAGCATTGGGGAATATGCGTTCCAGCACTGCAGCGCGCTCACATCCATCAAAATCCCCGGGCACGGTGAAAACCGTTGGGATGTATTCTTTCCAAGATTGCTCTGCCCTTGCCAGCCTTGAGCTGGCCGAAGGGGTGAAGGAACTTGGGACCTTAGCGTTTCGAAACTGCAGCGCGCTTACGCAGGTGACGCTGCCGGCCAGCCTTACGAAGGTTGGAATCGACGTCTTTGCCGGCCACGGCCCCAGCATCGTGTTTACAAGCCTTGCCACCACCCCGCCATTTCATAATGGCGGTTTCCCCCTGGGCGAAATAGCCGGTGTGACGCTGTATGTGCCGCAGGGCAGCCTGGAGGCTTATAAAAGTGCGTTCGGATGGAAAGATTATCTCATCTATGCCATCCAGGCAACGCTTTCGCCCGCCGCGCACACCTTTGCCGTGCAGGCGCAGGGCTATGGCGACGTTGCCCCGGCCACCTTCACGGTGACAAACCGCACAGGCGGCAGCATCAACCTTGGCGCGCCCACCCTCAGCGGGGCAAACGCGGCTGGTTTTGAGATAGATGCCGCGGGCCTGCCGCAAACCCTTGCTTTGGGCGAAAGCGCCACCTTTACCGTGCGGCCTAAAACGGGCCTTGCAGCGGGCAGCTACACCGCGCAGGTGCAGCTTGTTGCCGAAGACGGCGCAGGCACCAGCCAGACGCTGGCCGCCGCCGTAAACTTTACCGTAACGCCGCCCGTGTGGCGTGTGGGCGTTGCGGCCAGCCCCGCAGGGGCGGGCGTGTGCCTTGTGAACGGCGCCGAGGTAAGCGAAACCGGCGTGGAAGAGGGCAGCAGCGTCACCCTTACGGCAAAGGAAAACGCGGGCTACCGCTTCCTTCGCTGGGAAAACGAACAGGGGCAAACGCTGACAACGGATAAGGAATACATCGTACACCCCACGGCCGACATGCAGCTGCAAATGGTGTTTGAAAAACTGGTGTACGCCATCACAGCCACGCCCGGCACGCTGGAATTTGAGCCGCGTGTGGCGGGGTATGCCGCCGCGCCGGATGCCAGGACGGTGACGGTGGAAAACACCGGCAACACCGAGGTGACGCTGGCGCTGCCCACGGCGCAGGGCTATGACATCCAGGCGGGCAGCGGCTTTGCAAATGGGCAGGCCACGCTGGCCGCGGGCGACACGGCCACGTTCACCGTGCAGCCCAAAACGGGCCTTGCGGCGGGCAATTATGCGCGTGCCATCAACGTGGCCGGCACAAATGGCGCAAGCGCCGTGGTGAACGCCGCGTTCACCGTAGAGCCGGCGCTGGCGCTTACGGCGCCTGCCACGCTTGCGGGCGGCGGCAAGCTTACCCTTACGGCCAACAAGGGGGCGGACAGCGTGGTGTGCACCACAGACGCCGCGTACAACCCCACGGCCGCCGCGGGCGGCACCACCTGGACGGTGACGCTGCCGCAGACGCCGGGCACCTACACGTTTGAGGCCACGCGCACCACCGCGTACGGCGGCACGGAAACGGCCACGTGCACCGTGACCGTAACGGAAAAAGCCGCCGAAACCGGCGGCCAGGAAAGCCAGAACACGGGCCGCAAGCAAAACCCCAAAACGGGCGTGTGAAAGCGGCGCATTGAAAACCAAAAAGGCGCAGTGCCCTGCAAGGCCGTGTTCGGCCAAAGGGCGCCGCGCCTTTTTTTGCGCGCCAAAAGGCGGGGCGGCAAAAACCCGCCGCCCCGCGCCGGGGTTCCGGGTTTTCGGTTTGCAAAACCCGCCCGGGCGTATTCTAAAAAACCTTCCGCACCTGCGCCAAAGCCACAAAAAAGGAACCCTGAAGACTCAGCACACGCGCTGAATCTTAAAAAAAGGCGCGTTTTGCTTTGGGCCAATTTTATGGTATACTGCAACCACAACACCGAAACCGCAAAAGGGGGGGGGCAGCCCCGTGAGGCTGGATAAATTTACCGCCAAGGCATTGGGCCTCAGCCGCAGCCAGGCGCGCGAGACCATACGCGCCGGGCGCATTTTGCTGAACGGCGAAGTGTGCCGCGCGCCGGACGCGCACGTGCCCGAGGGCGCGGCCGTGGCGTGCGGCGAAACGCCTTTGTGCGCCAAACAGTTTGTGTATATCATGCTGGACAAACCCAAGGGCGTGGTGAGCGCCGCAGAGGATGCGCGCGACACCACAGTGGTGGACCTTGTGCGAGAGGCCTTCCCCCGGCGAAACCTGTTCCCCGCGGGCAGGCTGGATAAAACCAGCACCGGCTTTGTGCTGCTGACGGATGACGGCGCCTTTGCGCACGATATTCTGGCGCCCGGGCGCCATGTGGAAAAAGTTTACACGGTGCTGCTGGACACGCCCCTCACGCAGGAAATGATTTCCGGCTTTGCCGCGGGGGTGCAGCTGGCAGACGGCAGCCGCATGCTGCCCGCGCTGGCCCGGCCGGGCGGGCAGGGCCCGTGCAGCGCCCGGGTGGTGCTGCACCAGGGCGTGTATCACCAAATCAAACGCATGTTCGGTGTGTACGGCGCGGGCGTGCGCGAGCTGCGGCGCACGGCCATTGGCGGCGTTGCGCTGGACGCCGCCCTGGGCCCCGGCGGCTGGCGCGAGCTCACCGCGCAGGAACTTGCGCTTTTGCAGGCCAAACGTTCATGAAACAGACAAAAAACTTTCACATATGCCCTGTATAATAGGCTTTCAAGAAGGGGCCGGAACGCCGTTTCAAACGCCTTTTTCCAAAATACACAATAAACGCAATTGCTTTTTGTGTAAATATGTTGCAAAAGCCGGAAACATTGTGTAAAATAGAGAGTACAGCGAACGCGGATTGTTGAATTTCACAATGGCAGACAGCGGCGGGGCTTTTTTGTGCCGCCGCGTGCAGAAGGGAAAAGGGTTATCTATGGCGAACAGAGTGTTTCAGGGCGTGATTTATCAGATGAAAGATGCCATCGACCGCATGGTAGGCGTTGTGGACGAGACGGGCACCATCATCTCCTGCACAGACCTCAGCCGCATTGGGGAGGTGCGCGATGGCGTTGCATCCGAGCGCCTGGCGGCAGGCGACAGCTTTGTGCGCGATGGCTTTACCTATCATCTGTTCACGGCCAACAAGCGCAACGATTACGCCGTGCTGGTAGAGGGCACAGACGAGGCGGCGGGGCGCTATGCGGCGCTTCTTGCCATCAGCCTGCAGAACATCAAGCAGTATCATGACGAAAAGTTCGACAAAGCGAATTTCATCAAAAACGTGGTGCTGGACAATATCTTGCCCGGCGACATCTATGCCAAAGCGCGCGAGCTGCACTTTGCCACGGATGTCTCCCGCGTGGTGCTGCTTATCCGCGTCACCTCGGGCACGGATATTTCGGCTTACGATGTGGTGTCCGGCCTGTTCCCCGATAAGCAGAAAGATTTTGTGTTCAATATCTCAGAGAACGACACCGTGCTGGTGAAAGAGATTAAGCGCGGCATCGACCAGCACGACATTGAAAAGCTGGCCCTCTCGATTGTGGACACGCTTTCTGGTGAACATTACATCAAAGCTGTGGTGGGCATTGGCACGCCCATTGCCAACGTGAAAGACCTTGCCATCAGCTTTAAAGAGGCGCAGATTGCCATGGAAGTGGGCAAGGTGTTCGACACCGAGCAATCCATCATCAGCTATGACAACCTGGGCATTGCGCGCCTGATTTATCAGCTGCCCACCACGCTGTGCGAGATGTTCCTGAAGGAAGTGTTCAAGCAGGGCGGCATCGAAAGCCTGGACGCCGAGACGCTGTTCACCATCCAGCGCTTTTTCGAAAACAACCTGAATGTCTCCGAAACCAGCCGCGGCCTGTTTGTGCACCGCAACACGCTGGTGTACCGCCTGGAGAAGATCAAAAAGCTCACCGGGCTGGATTTGCGCGAATTTGACGACGCCATTGTGTTCAAGGTGGCGCTGATGGTGAAAAAGTATCTTTCGTCAAACCCCGCAAAATATTAACCATGCAGCCCTGCGGGGCGCATGCACACGGAAAAAAGCATACGGCGCGGAAAAGGCAAAGCGGCGCTGGAAGGCGCGCCTGGCCGAAAACCGTGCCGTGCTTTTATGGCAGGGGCTTTTGCCCACTTTACATAGGAGACTGGTTGCATGATCCGATTCGAACATGTCACAAAAGTGTATGAAAGCACGGGCAACGGCCCCGACATCACGGCCCTGCACGATGTGAACCTGCACATCCGCAAGGGCGAGTTTGTGTTTGTGCTGGGGCATTCCGGCGCAGGCAAAAGCACGTTTCTGAAGCTGATTCTGCGCGAAGAGGTGGCCACCGAGGGGCGTGTGCTGGTGAACAAAAACGACCTTTCCACCATCCGCCAGCGCGACATCCCCTATTTGCGCCGCGGCCTTGGCGTGGTGTTTCAGGATTTCCGCCTCATCCCCACCATGACGGCCTACGAGAACGTGGCTTTCGCCATGCGCGTCACCAATATCCCCGAAAGGCAAATCAAGCGCCGTGTGCCCTATGTGCTGAACCTGGTGGGCCTTGCGGGCAAGGCGCACAGCCTTCCGCAGGAGCTTTCCGGCGGGGAGCAGCAGCGCATTGCCCTGGCGCGCGCGCTGGTGCACTCGCCGCCCATCATTATTGCGGACGAGCCCACCGGCAATATCGACCCGGAGCTGAGCGTGGAAATTATGGAGCTTCTGCAGGCCATCAACAGCGTGGGCACCACCATTGTGGTGGTGACGCACGAGCGGGACCTGGCCCAGCGCTTCCACAAGCGCATGATCGTCATTGACCACGGCGAAGTGATAGACGATGGCCTTGCAAGGGTGAGGGGGGCGCGCGTATGAATTGGTCCAGCTTCAAATATCTTGTCAAACAGGGCTGGCACAACATGGTGGCCAACCGCCTGATGACGGTGGCGTCGCTGGGCGTTTTGACGGCCTGCCTTGTCATCACCGGCATTGCGGGCATTCTCAGTGTCAGCGTCAGCAATTTTGTGCAAAGCCTGGGCGATAAGGACATGATTGAAGTGTTCATTTCCGATGAGGCCACCGACGAACAGATCGAAGCGTGGAGCCAGCAGCTGCCGCAGCTTGCAAACGTGGCCTCGTGCACGTTCATTTCCAAGGCGCAGGCCGTGGAGGATATGAAGGCGGAAATGGGCGAATATGCCGACGTTTTGCAAGACTATGAGGGCGAGGGCAACGAGGCAAACCCGCTGCCGGCCTCGTTTCGCATTTATGTGACGGATATTGCCCTTTTGAACGACACCGTGGCCGCCATTCAGCAGGTGGGCGGAGATTTGTTCTACCGCATCAACTCGCCCACAGAGCTGGGCGACATTCTGGTGCAGATGCGCCGCGTGGTAAACATTGCGGGCTGGGGGCTTGTGGCCGTGCTGGGCATTGTGAGCGTGGTGATTATTTCGAACACCATCCGCCTGACGGTGTTTGCCCGCCGCAGGGAGATCAACATCATGAAATTTGTGGGCGCCACCAACGCGTTTATCCGCATGCCGTTTTTTGTAGAGGGCATGACGGTGGGCGCCCTGGCGGGCCTGATCTCCACCGTGCTGGTGGGCGGGGCCTATTTCGGCGCGTTGCAGGCCCTGGCACAGCCCAGCGCCATGTGGCTGGATGAATTTACCCAATGCCTGTACCCGTTCAGCGTGGTTATTCTGCCGCTGGCCGGCATCTTTATCCTGTTCGGCATGTTCATTGGCTCTGCCGGGTGCGCGTTCAGCATCCGCAAACATTTGAAAGTGTAACGGAAAGGGAACCTACCATGGCAAAACAGAAAAAACTGGTGCGAGTGGTGTGCGCCGTGCTGGCGCTTTTGATGGCGGCAACGCTGGTGCTGCCTGCGCTTTCGCGCGCGTTTGCAGATGATGAGACGCCGGCCGAAAAGCTGGAGCGCCTGCGCAAGGAAATTGCAGCGCTGCACGACCAAATTGAGGCCAGCGAGGAAAATGAACAGAACGCACAGCAGACAAAGCTGTATTACCAGCAGCTTTCCAACACGCTAAGCGCCCAGCTGGAGGCCCTGCAGGAAGACATTGACGTGCGCAAAAGCGACCTCGAGAAGAAAAACCTGGCCATTGCCCAGGCCGCCGAGGAGCTGCAGGCCGCCAAAGAGGCGTTTGAACAGCGCCTGCGCGGCATGTACGAGATGCGCTCTTCCAGCAACCTTTCCATCTTGCTGGGCATCGATGACATCAGCGACGCCATGCGCTTTGCCGAAAACCTGCAGCAGATTGCTGTCAGCGACAACCAGCTTATCACCGAGATGCACGACAAGCAGGTGAAGCTGGAAAACCAGCGCGAAGAAATTAACGCAGCGCTGGACGAGCTGAACGCCCAGCAGGAAGAGCTGGAGAACACGAAAACCTCTTACCAGCAGGCCATTCAGAAGGCGGACGAGACCGTCACGGCCGAGCAGGCCCAGCAGCAGGTGTACGAGGAATCGGAGGCAGAGCTGCAAGAGCAGTTCAAGCAGGCCCAGCAGGAATGGGCCGCGTGGGCGGGCTCTAACACGGGCAACAGCTATGTGCTGGGCGACGGGCTGGGCCAGTTTCAGTGGCCTATTCCGGGCTACACCACCCTCTCCAGCGATTTCGGCACCGTGCGCTATATCTACGGCGTGCGCGACGTGCACCGCGGCATGGACGTGCCGGCCCCGGCGGGCACGCGCATCTATGCGGCGGCGGACGGCGTTGTCTCTACCACAGCGCACTGGAGCTATGGCACCTGCGTGAAAATCAGCCATTCGCCCAGCCTTGTCACCATTTACGGGCACATGTCTGCCCGGGCGGCGGGCATCACGAACGGCGTGTTCGTCACCCAGGGCCAGCTGATTGGGTATGTGGGTTCTACCGGCAACTCGACGGGCAACCACCTGCATTTTGAGGTGAACGTGAACGGCACGCCCGTGTCGGCCTGGCCGTACCTGAACGGCGGCTGAACACCTGCCCTTTTGGGGAAAGGATGAGTTTATGAACAAAAAAATTACGGTGAACCTGGCGGTGGCCATTGCCATTCTTGCCATGACCGTCACGTTTGTCGTCACCATGATCCTGTCTACCCAGATTTTCAACTCTACGGTGTCCAGCGTGCGGCAAAAGCAGGTGATGTATAACAACATTGCCGAAATTGACAAAGCCGTGCGCGCCAACTATTACGGCGAAATCAACGACACCACCCTGTACGACATGATGGGCGCCGGGTATATGGCGGGCATTGGCGATGCAAACGCCGTGTACTACACGGCCGCACAGTACACCGAGTACAAGGGCATTCAGTCCGGCCAGGTGGTGGGCGTGGGCGTGGATGTGGTGAAAGACACCACCACGGGGAACGCGCGCGTGGTGCGCGTTTATACCGACAGCCCCGCCCAGCAGGCCGGGTTTGAAAAGAACTGGATGATTACCAGAATTGGCGAAACCGACGTGCGCAACCTTACCCTGGCGCAGGTGAACAGCCTTTTGCGCGGCGCGGCGGGCACCACTGTCACCGTCACGGCCACCAACCTTGCGGGCGAGACGCAGACAGCCGAGCTGCAGCGCCGCCAGTACGATATGCCCAGCCTTGAATATACGGTGCCCGAGGGGCAGACGTGCGGCTATGTGCGCATTTACACCTTCAACGGCAACACGGAAAAAGAGCTGGAGGCAGCGCTGGAGGCCATGACGGGCGGCGAGGCGCCCATTGACAGCCTGGTGCTGGACGTGCGCGACAACGATGGAGGCAGCCTGGCCGAGGCCATGGACGTCATTGACATGCTGTGCCCGGTGGGCACCATTGCCAGCCAGGAAAAGGGCGGCGAGGTGACCGTGCTGGACACCTCTGACAACCAGGAGGTAGAGCTGCCCATTGTGGTGCTGATGAATGCCAACACCGCCGCGGGCGCCGAGCTTTTGGCCGACAGCATCCGCATTTTTGAAAAGGGCAGCCTGGTGGGCACCACCACGGCGGGCAAGGGCAGCATTGTGTGTGAGCCCGTTGCCATGACAAACGGCTCGGCCGTGGCGTTCACAGTGGGCAAGCTTTTGGACCATAACGGCCAAAGCTTTGACGGCACCGGCGTGGCGCCGGATGTAGAGGTGCCTTTGACAACAGAGGAAGAGCGCAATTACTACAACTATACGGTGGACAGCGACCCGCAGATTGCCAAGGCCTTCGAGACGGCGTCGCTGCTGCTGAGCCGCATGCAGAACCAGACGGCATCGTCCGGCGCGGCCAGCGGTTCGTCCAGCACATCGGCCCCGGCCTCTGCCCCGGCCAGCGGCAGCTGAGCTGGCAAAAACAGAAAAGACGGCAAGCGCCGCGCACGTTGCCCGGGCCCTGCGGCCGCGGCCGCGTGTGCGGTGCTTTTTGCAGAAATGAGGTGCCTATGGAGCTGACAGACATCGCCGTCATCCGCCGCCTGTGCGCGGCGCACGGTTTCTCTTTGTCAAAAGGGCTGGGGCAGAATTTTATTGTGAACCCCGGCGTGTGCCCCAAAATTGTAGAGGCCAGCGGCATTGACGAGACATACGGCGCGCTGGAGATAGGCCCCGGCATTGGCGTGCTGACCAAAGAGCTTGCCCTGCGCGCGCGCAAGGTGGTGGCCATTGAACTGGACACCCGCCTGCCCGCCCTGCTGGCCGAGACGCTGGCGGGCTTTTCCAACATCCGCGTGGTGCAGGGCGACGCTTTGAAGCTGGACCTTGCCGCCCTCATCCGGCAGGAATTTCCGGGCATGAAGGTGGCCGTGTGCGCCAATTTGCCGTATTATATCACAAGCCCACTTGTGATGAAGCTGCTGGAAGACAAGCTGCCGCTGCAGCACATTACCGTGATGGTGCAGAAAGAGGCGGCCCAGCGCCTTGCCGCCCTGCCCGGCACGCGTGAGGCGGGCGCGGTAAGCTATGCCGTGCACTATTACGCGCGCCCGCAGGTGCTGTTTCAGGTGCAGCCGGGCAGCTTTTACCCGCCGCCCAAGGTGACAAGCGCTGTGCTGCGCCTTTCGCTGCACACGGCGCCGCCCGCGGCGCCGCAAAGTGAAAAAGCCATGTTCCGCACCATCCGTGCGGCGTTCAGCCAGCGGCGCAAAACGGCGGCCAACGCTGTCAGCGCGGGGCTGGGCCTGCCCAAGGCGGGTGTGGCCGCCGCGCTGCAGGCTGTGGGCGCACCGCCCGCCGCCCGGCCGGAACAGCTGACGCTGGAACAGTATGCCGCGCTGAGCGACCTTCTGTTTCCTTCGCAGAATGGCGCCGCGGCGCACCTGTAAAAAACGCCCCTCACGGCCTGCGCATACAGCAGGCCGTGAGGGGTGCTTGTGCAATGTGGCGCCTGGCGGCGCCTGCCTTTGGCTATGCTGCCTTGTACGGCGTGCTTTGCGGAATGGCAAGGCCGATGCTTTCCAAAACAAGGTCGCCGTCGCCGCTTTCCGGCAGGTAATATACGTCCAGCGCCCGGCCGTCCTTCCCGGGGAAGTTGGCCTGCAGGGTGCGGGCCACGCTGTCCAGAAACGTGAGGCACATCTGCCCGGCATCGTACATGTGGAACTCGTCCTTCTGCGGCTCTGGCGGGCCGGCAAACAGCGCGCTTTGCTGGGCAAAACACACTTTCACAAAGCCGTCGCCCTGCTCCACCGGGCCCGCCAGGGTGCAGTCCCACCCGGTCAGCTGGCCAATGGCGGCTATCACGTCGCCCGGCTGCGCGGGGGCAGGCACAGAGGCAGTGTATTGGGCATAGGAATTGCCCGTGCCAATATACAGCAGCACTTCGGCCTCTTCGGCGCCGCTGGCCGCGCTTTGGGGCGCGGCGCTTGGGGCGGGCACACTTTGGCTTTGGGGCGTGCCTGGGGTGGGCGCGCTTGTGCCAGAGCTGGCCGGTGCCGCGCTGCACGCGGCCAGGGCAAGGGCCAGCGCCGCGGCCAGGGCACCGGCAGGCAGGGTGTGTCGCTTCATTTTTGCTACCTCATTTCCCAAAGGGCATCTGGGCCGGGCAGGCTGGCTCGCCCGGGCGCGTGCGCCTTTGCTTTGGTTCCATCATACCCCATGCACGGGCGTATGGCAAGGCCCTGCGGCCTGTACGGCCCGGCGCCCGGGCGCCGATACAAAACTGATACATCGTGCGTATAGTATCAAACTGGCAAAAGCCGGCCCCCTGCGGGCGGCCGCAGGGAAAACCAGAAAAGAAAGGCGGGCGGCGCGTTATGAACCGCATTTTGATTGTAGAAGACGAAGAGGCCATCTCGGGGCTGATTGCCATGAGCCTCGAGCGCGTGGGCTATACCTGCGAGGCGGTGAACGATGGCCTTGCGGCGGCCGACCGCATTGAGCAGAACGCCTATGACCTTGTGCTGCTGGACATCATGCTGCCCGGCCTGGACGGCTACGAGCTGCTGGAATACCTGCGCCCCACGGGCACGCCGGTCATTTTCATCACGGCCAAGGGCAGCCTGGGCGACCGGGTAAAGGGCCTGCGCCTTGGCGCGGACGATTACATTGTAAAGCCGTTTGAAATAGCCGAGCTGGTGGCCCGTGTAGAGAGCGTTTTGCGGCGCACCGGGCGCGGCGGGCGCATGCTGCGCGCGTGGGACGTGCAGCTGGACGCCGTGGCCCGCACGGTGACAAAGGCGGGCGAGCCCGTGGCCCTTACCCCGCGCGAGTTCGACCTGCTGGAACAGCTGATACGCAACCGCGGCGCCGCGCTGTACCGCGACGCCCTGTTCGAGCGCGTGTGGGGCGGCGAGATGGGCCCGGACACCCGCACGCTGGACCTTCACATCAACCGCCTGCGCAAAAAACTGGGCTGGCACGATAAGATTACCACGGTGTACAAAGTGGGCTATAAGCTGGAAAAAGAGGAGGCCAGGCGTTGAAATTTGCGCAAAGGCTGTCGTGCGCTGTGCTGCTTTTGCTGGCAGGCGTGTTTTCGCTGGGCGGGTTTGTGCTGGTGTATATCAATGCGGCCGATATGCTGCGCCAGGCCGCGGCCCAGGTGGAACAGTGGCACCGCATGCAGTATTACACGCTGGAGACGCAGGTGCTGGGCATGATGGCGCGCGGCGAGGACGTGACGGACGACGCCCTGCTGGAGAGCGCCATGCGCATTGCAGATTTTGGCGAGGACGGCAGCCAAAGCGGCATCTGGCTGGAAAACTCGGACGGCATAATGCTGTTTTCGTCGCTGGGGGCGGCGGCTGCCGAAGCCAGCGCAAGCGTGGGGCCAATTGGCGCGCAGGAATATTACCTGCGGCGCGCCCAGGGCAACACCTACCTTCTGCTGGAAAGCACCATCTCGGCCCCGAACAAAAGCTACCGCCTGCGCACGCTGAGCGATGTGACGGGCGTGTTTGTTGCGCGCGACAGGCAGCTGGCCCGCTTCTGGTGCATGGAGGCGGGCGCCCTGGGCGTGTGCGCCCTGGCCATTGTGCTGCTGACAAAGCGCATGACGCGCCCGCTGGACGAGCTGTACGGCGCCTCGCGGCGCATTGCGCGCGGCGATTACAGCGCCCGCGCCGAAGTGGCCACGCAGGACGAGATAGGCAGCGTGGCCGAAAGTTTCAACGCCATGGCCGCGGCGGTGCAGAAAAATGTGGATGCGCTGGCGCTTAGCGCGCGCCAGCGTGAAGAGTTCATGGGTGCGTTCACCCATGAACTCAAAACCCCCATGACGGCCATCATCGGCTATGCCGACACCCTGCGCACGCTGGAGCTGGACCCCGAGGGCCGCCGGCGCGCCGCGGGGTATATCTTCAGCGAGGCAAAGCGCGTGGAGGCGCTGAGCGGCAAGCTGCTGGCCCTGCTGGGCCTGGCCCAGAAGCCCGCCGCCCTGGCCCCGGTGCAAATGGACCGGGTGCTGCGGCAGCTTTCCGTCTCGCTGGCGCCCGTGCTGGGCCCCGTCAAGCTGGACCTTCGCGGGGAAAAAGGGCTTTGTGCCCTGGGGGATGAAGACCTGCTGGTAGACCTTTTGTACAACCTGGTGCACAATGCACAGAAAGCGGCCCCAAAGGACGGCATGGTGCATGTGCTGTGCACGCGCGCGCCCGGCGGCGTGCTGCTGTGTGTGCGCGACACGGGCTGCGGCATCCCGAAAGAAGAGCTGTGCCGTGTGACAGAGCCGTTTTATATGGTGGATAAATCCCGCGCGCGCAAAGCGGGCGGCAGCGGCATGGGCCTTGCCCTTTGCCAGAAAATAGCCGCGCTGCACGGCGCACAGCTTTGCATTGAAAGCCAGGTGGGCGTGGGCACGCGCGTGTCGTTTACCCTCAAACCGGCAAAGGAGGTGCCCCGCGCATGAAACACAGCCATTCGCATTTTGCCCGGCTGCGCGCGGGCTGGCAAAGCCGGGCCGTGCGCACGGTGGTTGCCACGGGCGCGCTGGCGCTTGTTATCAGTGCGCTGCCCATGCTGGCCCTGCGCCTGACGGACATTGGTTTGTTTACCGCGCCGCATGCGCGCACGCAGGCCACGGGTGTGCTGAGCCCAAAAGGGGATGACCTTTACCTTGTGCGTGCGCTGGCCCAGCGGCGCCAGCAGGCGGGCGGCGAAAGCGAAGCGCCCTACGGCGAAATGGACATGGGCTATGAGGGGCAGGCGCTGATGGCCTCTTATCTGGACGAGATGCAGGCTGCAGGCGTGCTGCCGCAAGAGCTGACAGAGGCCTTCCGCTATGCCGCAGAGAGCGGCACAGCCGTGTACACCTATCAGGCGGACGGTGCGGGCTTTCTGACGCTGGCCCTGACAGAGCCGGAGATAAACAGGCGCCTGTACGAGCTGACGGTGGAAAGCCACACCGGCAAAGTGGTAAGCGCGCGCTTGTGGATGTGGCACCCCTTTGACGTGGCCGCCGCCCGGGCGGACATGTTGCGCGCCTATTGCGAATATCTGGGCCTGGATATGCTGGAGGATTGGGCCGCCTGCACCGGCACCTATTACGGGGAAGAGGCCATTTATTCTGCGAACGGCGAGACGCTTGTGGCCGCCAGCACGGTGTGGGACGATGTTTTGGGCGACCAATATCTTTTGCTGGATGCCCGCGTGCTGCCCGCAGATCAGTATGACGCCCTGCAAAGCGCCTATGCGGCCAAGGAGGCCGGCGGCGCCCTGGCCCCGTGCCAGGGGCTTCAGCGGCTGGGCAGCACGGCCCAGCCGCTGGATGAAACGCGCTGCCTGATACTACCGGTGGATACAGGCTATGGCACCCTGCTGACCGTGCTGGATAAAACCACCATGCAGCAAAGCGTGCTGTGCGCAAAGCCCGGCTGCGCGCACACGCCACAAAGCGGATGCCCCGCCCTTTTGCAGCCGGACGGGCTGCACATTTTTGCGCGGGCCGGGCGCGTCTACAACTTGTGCTTTGAGTCCGAAAGCGGCACGGGCAGCTATGTGCTGCGCGCGATGACGCCGGATTTTTCCGCCTGGGAAGAGCTGGCGCGCACTTCCGCGCAGGAGTATGAGGCATACAGCCAGATGGCCTGGTATGCCGGCGGGGACATGCTGTATGGCTTTTTCTGCACAGATGCCGCCGGCCTTGAGACGCAAAGCGCCCTGCTGGCCATGGAGCTGGACGGCGGCACGCCGCAGCAGGTGCCCGTTTCGCCGGGCACCAAGGTGCTGGGCACCTGGAACGGGCTTTTTGTGTGCAGCCGCACGGTGCCGCCCGCGGCTGTGGCGCAGCTGCGGCCCGGCGCGCTGGAAGAGACCTACCGCGAGGCCGAGTACAACGCCACGGGCACAGAGATTTTTCTGAAATCGCCCGTCACCGGGGCCGAGCAGGCCGTCACGCTGCAGCAGTGGACGATGCCGGAGGGCGGTTGTGTCATTGACGGCGACACGCTGTATTTTGTGGCGCCGCAATACTATGCCGATGCCGAAGGCGGCTACCCATTGGCGCAGCTGCGCGGGCTGATGGGCATTGACCTGCGCCTGCGGGCCGCACAAAGGCTTTACAACCTTGCAGATGCCGAGATTGTCCCGCTGGAAGATGCGTATGGAGGCTATACCCCTGTCTATGGCGAAAGCCGCCAGTGGCTGTTCCTTGCCACGGGCCAGCGCATTCCGGCCCCGGCCGGCGCGCAGTATACAGACCCATACGGCATGCAGGCAGATTGGACCATTGCGGGGCAGTGGGGCGAAGACCTGGTGGTGATAGACCGCGCCGGCCTTTTGGAGAGCGGCGCCTACTGGCAGGGCTTTGCCCTGATTCCCGCCGAGATGTTCTGGGCCAGGCACACGCAGGCCGCCATCCCGTTTGAAATAAGCGCCGCCCTGCTGAATGCGGCGGCCGCAGCCGGGGAGGCCTGGTGGTGACGCCGCGCCCCGCCTGCCGGCCCTGCCTTGCCCCTGCGGCCCTGCCGCGGCGCCCGGCCGCGCACCCTGTGCGCGGCGCGCCGCAGCCGGGCCGTTTTTCTGTGCGCTTTTCGTTGCACACGGGGGCAAAAACGAGTATAATAGCCATATATGTCTTTGTAAGCTGGGGGCGAAGCCGTGCATTATCTGGACAATGCGGCCACCACTGCCGTGGCGGACGCCGTGGCGGGCGTGGCGTGCCGCGTGCTGCGCGAGCATTTTGCAAACCCCTCTTCGCTGTATGCGCCGGGCGCGCGCAGTGAAGAGGTGATAGAAACGGCGCGCGAGGCCGTGGCCGAAAGCCTGGGCGCGCGCCCGGGCGAAGTGGTGTTCACAAGCTGCGGCACCGACGGCGACAACATGGCCGTGTTCGGCGCGGCAAAGGCCCGCAGGGCCTGGGCAGACCACATTGTGGCCACCGGCTACGAGCACCCCGCGGTGCAGAACGCGGTGGCTGCGCTGCAGCAGGAGGGCTGGCGCGTGACGCTGGTGCAGCCGGACGGCACGGGCTGTGTATCCCAGCAGGCGCTGGTGGACGCGGTGGGCCCCAAAACGGCGCTTGTGGCGGCCATGCACATGAACAACGAGGTGGGCAGCGTGCTGGACGTGGCGGCCCTGGCCGCGCGCGTGAAGCAGAAAAACAGCCGCACCTTTGTGCATGTGGACGGCGTGCAGGCCTGGGGCAAGCTGCCGCTGCGCCTGCGCGAAACACAGATAGACAGCTATGCCGTCTCTGGCCACAAGGTGCATGCGCCCAAGGGCGTGGGCGCCTTGTATGTGCGCAGCGGCGCAAACCTTGCGCCCGTGTGGCGCGGCGGCCATCAGGAGCGAGGCCTGCGCCCCGGCACGCAGAACACGGCCTTTTTTGCGGCGCTGGGCCAGGCCGCGCAGATGCTGGATGTGGCGGCCATGAACGAGGTGTGCGCCGGGCTGAGCGCGCGGCTGTGGCAGGGCCTTGCGCAAATAGAGGGCGTGGTGCGCAACAGCCCGCCAGGCGGGCACCCGGCCATTGCCAATTTTTCCGTGCCCGGCATTCGCAGCGAGACGATGCTGCATTTTCTGGAGGCGCGGGACGTATATGTCTCAAGCGGCTCGGCCTGTTCCAAGGGCGAGGCCAGCCACACGCTTTCGGCCATGGGCCTGGCGAAAGAGCGCATTGACAGCGCGGTGCGCGTGTCGTTTTCGGCGCACAGCACGCCGGCGGATGTGGACGCGCTTTTGGCCGGCGTGGCAGAGGGCGTAAAAAGCCTTGCGCGCGCCCGCCGCTGACGGCCGCTGTGCGCAGATGTAAAAACAGAAACGAGGAAGCTTGCATGAGGGAACTGATTCTCGCTTACCAGGGCGAGATGGCGCTGAAGGGCCTGAACCGGGCCACATTTGAGAGCATTCTGGTAAAAACCATGCGCCGCAGGTTGAAAAGCCTGGGCGATTTCAAAGTGTACAAGGCGCAGAGCACCATGTATGCCGAGCCGCAGGACGCCACGGCCGCCGCGCATATGGACGAGGCGTTCGAGCGCGTGAAGAAGATATTCGGCATTGCGGCGGTGAGCCGTGCGGCCGTGTGCGACAAGACGTTCGACAGCATTTCCGCCACTGCTGTGAAATACCTGCGCGGCGTGCTTTCGGGCGCGGCCACGTTCAAGGTGAGCGCCAAGCGCTCGGACAAGGCCTTTCCGCTGAACAGCATGGAGATTGGCCGCGAGCTGGGCGGCGTGCTGCTGGCCGCCTACCCGCATTTGAAAGTGGACGTGCATGCCCCGCAGGTGAACGTCACCGTAGAGGTGCGCGATTTTGCGGCCTATGTGCACGCGGGCAAGCAGCCGGGCGCGGGCGGGCTGCCGGTGTCCACATCGGGCAAGGCGGCGCTGATGCTGTCTGGCGGCATCGACAGCCCCGTGGCGGGCTATATGATGGCAAAGCGCGGGCTTTCGCTTACCTGCATTCATTTTGCAAGCCCGCCCTACACCAGCGAGCGCGCCCGCATGAAGGTGCTGAAGCTGGCCAAAGAGCTTACGCCCTACACGGGCAATTTGAACGTGTATGTGGTGCCCTATACCAAACCGCAGGAATATATCCGCGACAATGCGCCGGACGTGCTGTTCACCGTGCTGATGCGCCGCAGCATGCTGCGCATTGCAAACATTCTGTGTGAAAAAGAGCAGGCGAAGGCCATTGTCACCGGCGAAAGCCTGGCCCAGGTGGCCAGCCAGACGCTGATGGCCCTGGCCTGCACGGACGCCGCGCAAAGCCTGCCCATTCTGCGCCCGTGCATTGGTATGGACAAAACCGAAATCACCGACATTGCGCGCCGCATTGGCACGTTTGAGACAAGCATCCTGCCCTATGAGGATTGCTGCACCATCTTCACCCCGCCGCACCCCAAAACAAAGCCCACGCTGGCCGAAATTGAGGCGGCCGAGGCCGCCATGCCCGCCCTGGCAGAGCTGGAGCGCGCGGCCGCTGCCGAAACGCCTGTGGAGGCCGTGTGCCTGTAAGCGGCGGCAGACGCAAAGCGGGCGGCGCGGGGCCAAAAGGCCGCGCCGCACCGAAAAGGGGGAATGGCCATGACGGCAGAGATTATTGCCGTGGGCACCGAGCTTTTGCTGGGTGATATTTTGAACACGAACGCGCAGTTCCTTTCGCAGCAGCTGGCGCAGCTTGGCATCACCGTGCACTTCCAAAGCGTGGTGGGCGACAACCCCGCCCGGCTGGAAAGCGTGGTGCGCCTTGCCATGCAGCGCAGCGATTTGCTGGTGTTCTCTGGCGGGCTTGGGCCCACGGATGACGACCTTACCAAACAGACGGTAGCGCGCGCCTTTGAAGATGAGCTGCGCTTTGACGAAGAAGAGCTGGCCCGTATCCGCGCATTTTTCGCCGCCTGGGGGCGCACCATGCCGCCCAACAACGAAAAACAGGCGTATGTGCCCGTGCGCGGCCGAAAGCTGCACAACGCCAACGGCACGGCGCCGGGCATGCTGTTTGAGGCAAAGGCGGGCGGCAAGTGGGCCGTGCTGCTGCCCGGCCCGCCCGCCGAGCTGCAGCCCATGTTTTTGAACGAAGTGAAGCCCTGGCTTGCGGGCCTGACAGACTGCGCGCTGCACTCGCTTGTGCTGCGTGTGGCGGGCATTGGCGAAAGCCACCTGGAGGGGAAAGTGGCCCACCTGCTGGCGGGCGAAAACCCCACGGCGGCGCTGTATGCCAAAACGGGCGAGGTGTTTATTCGCATTACGGCAAAGGCGCAGGATGCCGCTGCCGCCGAGGCCATGTGCCGCGCGTTTGCGGGCGAGTTTTATGCCGTGCTGGGCGACGCCATCTACGGCGAGGACAGCGAGACGCTGGCGGCCGCCGCAGTGCACGCGCTGCAGAAAACGGGCGCCACGGCCGCCACGGCCGAAAGCTGCACGGGCGGGCTGGTTAGCGCGGCGCTTACCGATGTGCCGGGCGCAAGCGAGGTGTTTGGCTTTGGCGCCTGCACCTATTCCAACGAACAGAAAATGCGTGTGCTGGGCGTTTCGGCCGAAACGCTGCGGCAGTATGGCGCCGTCTCGGCCGAGACGGCCGCCGAAATGGCGCAGGGCGTGCGCCGCGCCGCCGGGGCCGACTTTGGCATTGGCATCACCGGCATTGCCGGGCCGGGCGGCGGCACAAAAGAAAAGCCGGTGGGGCTTGTATTTCTGGCCGCGGCATGCGAAAATAAGGTGTATGTACAAAAACTGCTGATGGAAAACCGCACACGGGGCACCGTGCGCCAGTTTTCTGCCAAATATGCGCTGGAAATGCTGCGGCGGCTGGCACTTTCCCTGCCGCAGCCCGGGTGCGAGGCGTTTGCGCCCGGCACCCCCGCGCACCTGGGCGGCGCACAGGCGCCGCGCGACGCCTGACAGGGATGTTCAAATTCTCGTTTGGAGGACGCTACTATGGATAAAAATGTGGAAAAACAGCTGATTGTGCGCACGTTTGAGCCGGACATGGCCGTGCTGAAACAGGTGGCAAAGCAGATGAGCGGCATGCAGGACGTGGCGCTGAACCTGTTTGGCCAGGCGGGCGAGGTGCTGATTGTCATCACCGCGCGCGCCCATGCCCCCGCCGCGGCCACCGAGCTTACCGAGCGCATTGCCGAGCGCTTTGAAATGGCCCTGGGCGACGCGGCATACGGCCGCGGCAAGGGCAGCGTGGCCTATTTTGCCGCGGGCGAGCTGATGCAGGCCGAGGCGCTGGTGGCCGCGTCCGACCCAAAGACAGGCGGCCTTCTGGGCGAGGAATTCTCGCACACAAAGCGTGGCTCGAATGTGTTTGACTTCGGCGATTCCAGCTATCAGGATTCCCGCGTGGCCGCGAAAATCAAGGCCATGGCGGCAAAGAACTGCGACGCCACCTACCCGCCTCAGGTGGCCGCCGCGCGCGCCGTGGCTGCGGCCAAGTGCTCGAAGGCGGAGTTTGGCGTCTCGGTGACGGGCCTTGGCAAGGCAGGGCGGGACGTCTATATGGCAGTGGCCTATGGCAACCGCGTGTATGTGCGCCGCTTTGCCCAGACGCCGGACGCAGGCAAGCGCTGCGCCCTGGCTGCGCTGGACACCATCCGCCGCATTCTGCAGGGGGCAGACACGCCCGCCATGCGCGTGTTCAAGGCCAACAGCGATTTTGACTGGGACGCCCCCGAGACGGCCCGCCAAAAGGGCCGCCCCGCGCCTGCGGGCGGCGGCAAAAAGGGCAGCGGCATGCTGGCGCCCATCATTGTGCTGGTGGTGCTGCTGATTGCGCTGGGCATTGCCGTGTGGTATTTCTTCACCCACTTCACCCTCACCTCAGAGCCCAGCGTGCCCGCGGGCGGCTCCAGCTTCTCGCAGTCTGTTGCAGCGGGCAGCGGCAGCCTGCCCGCCAGCACCTCGCAGGCCGGCAGCGATGCGGGCAGCACGTCGCAGGCGCCCGCCCCGGGCTCGCAGTCTATGTCTTTGGGCGAAGACGGGGCCTATCATCCATTTGGCTGAACCCTCTGAAGCAAAGCGCCCCTTCCCGGCCGGGAAGGGGCGCTTTTTTCTGTTTATGCCTCTGCGTTTTGGGCGGCGCGGCGTGCCTCGGCCTCGCGCCTGGAAAACACACAGCCGCAGTAATCCTGCCGGTACATGCCGTATTCGGCGCTCAGCGCCGTGGAACGGCGAAAGCCGTCTGCCTTTTTAAAATCAGAGGGCAGCCATTTCACGCCGTACTCTTCCGCAATGGCCTGGCCCAGTTCATTTAACTTGGCGGCATTTTTATGCGGGCTGACAGACAGCGTGGTGCAGAAGTATTCGCACGAAAGCTGCTTTGCCAGCGCCGCGGCATGGCGCAGGCGCAGCGCATAGCAGGCAAAACAGCGCGCGCCGCCCTCGGGGATGTGCTCCAGGCCTTTTACCGCGGCGTAAAAGGCCTGCGGCTCGTAGGGGGCCACCAGCACCTGCGTGCCCCCGGCAAAGGGGGCGGCTGCGGCAAACCGCGTTTGCTCGGCCGCGCGGTGGGCATATTCCTCGGCTGTGTCGATGTTGGGGTTGTAGTAATCTACCGTCACCTCAAAATGGGGGCACAGCGTTTCCAGCACCGAACTGGAGCAGGGCCCGCAGCACGAGTGTAAAAGCAGCTTTGGCCGGCGCGCGCCGGTTTGCGCAAACACGCGCTTCATCTGCAGCATATAGTTTTCCGGCATGGGTGGCCCTCCTGTTCTGCGGCCGCATTCACGCTGCCCGCCGCGCTGGCCGGCGCGGCAAAACGGCTGCGGCGCGTTTGCCCTGCATAGGGGTAAACCCTATTATAGCACATTTTGCAGCCGCGTGCATCGCGCCCTTTCGGGGGTGTTTTTTTGGCGTCACAGGTTTCCCACGCATTCTTTGCAAACTGTTCAGGCTTCTATCAAACTTTATTCACATTCTTCCTGTAATATCAGAATTGCCACAAGGGCACATCACATAGGAAAGCGCAAGGCACAAGCCCCCCGCCAAGCGCCATGTGCACTTGTTCTGCGCGCGGCGTGCGGAACCCCGCTGCCAAATGCGCGCCGGGGCTTACCCAAAGAACCGTGTGCGGGCTGAAGCCTGCTGCACAAGGGAACAAAACAAGCCGGGCCGCCCGCTATGCTGCTTTGCATGAGGGCCGCCCGGCGGCAACCGGCAACCTTTCGGCACAACCGAAAGTTTCTACATAAATCGATACGTTTTTCCTCTTCTTTCACAACAGCACGGGTGCCCGCTTTCCCCTTTTGGGGCAGGCGGGCATTCGTGTTTTTGCCCAGAGTTTTACAAAATGGTGTCAGGTGTGCCGGGCCGCCCGGGAATGTGGTATAATAAACCTGCACGCCCCAAATGCCAGGGGCCGGCCGCGTTTGGCCGCAGACAAAAACGCCCGCCGGGGCATTGGGGAGGAAGCCTTATATGACAAAGGAAAAAATTGCGCGCCTCAACGCGCTGGCGCAAAAAAGCCGCAGCCAGGGCCTGACAGAGCAGGAAAAGGCCGAGCAGGCCGCACTGCGCCGGGAGTATATCGACGCGATGAAGCGCTCGCTGAAAGCACAGCTGGACAGCACCGTGCTGGTAGAGCCGGACGGCACACGCCGCCCGCTGAAGAAATAGGGCGGCGGGCCTCGTTTCCCAGGTAGGGAAACGCCGCCGCACACAGGGCCGCGCAGGAAAGGAGGGGACGGCTGCATGGCACAGGAACAGGACAGAGACATCCATCTGCCGCAGCCGGGCGCTGCGCCGCGGGCACAGCACCCCAAAACGGCGCCGCGGGCCGTGCCGCTGGACGAGGCCGCGTTCCGCAACCTTCCCCTGCAGGACGACAGCGCCGTGTTTTCGGCCCTGGAGGATGGGGCGGGCGCGGCGCCCCGTGTGCCCGCCGCGGGCACGCGGCAGATGGGCGGCCATCCCGCAGGTACGGCGCAGGGCGCCGTGCCCCTGGACGAGGCCGCGTTTCGCGCGGCGGCACAGCCCCGGCAAAACGCGCCGCAGGGCTTTTCGGCCCTGGAAGATGCCGCGGCCCGGCCGCACAGCGGGCGCGCGCCAGGCGCCCCTCCCACCGGTGCCCGAAGGGCGCAGCAGCCCGGCCTCCCCGGCCCGGGCGGGCAGGGCGCCGTACCCCTGGACGAGGCCGCGCTGCGCGCGGCAGGGCAGCCCCGGCCGGAACAGCCGGGCCCGTTTGAGGGCTTTTCGGCCCTGCAGGCAGGGCCGTCCTCTGCCCGGGGCAGCGCTGCGGGGCGGCCCGCGCCCGAAGAGGGCCGCCGCACACAGCGCCCGGGCGCACAGCACGGGAAAAAGGCCGGGCGCCCGGCGCAGGGAAGCGGCCCGGCGCCCGGCGCAGGGAAACAACCCGGCGCCAGAACAAAAAAGAAAAAAGGCCGCGTGTGGAAAAAGCTTCTGGCGGCGGCCGCTGTGCTGGCAGTTTGCGCGGGCACAGCGCTGGGCGGGTATCTTGCCTGGGCCACCAGAAACGATTTTCTCTGGCTGGACCTTGCCCAGCTGCCCCACAAGGATGCCAGCATCATCTATGCGCAGAACACCCAGGGCGATTGGGTAGAGTATGCGCGCCTTGAGGCCACCCAGCAAAAGCAGTGGGTAGACCTGGAAGATGTGCCGCAAAACCTGATTCATGCGTTTATTGCCGTGGAGGACCAAAGCTTTTACGAGCACCACGGCGTAAACTGGAAGCGCACCGCCTTCGCCGTGCTGAACGAGGTGAAGCACATGCTTACCGGCACCTATTTCGGCGGCGAGGACGGCATCAAACAGGGGGCGTCCACCATCACCCAGCAGGTGGTGAAAAACCTCACGCGGGACGAGAGCGACGACGGCATTTCGGGCTATTTCCGCAAGGTGCGCGAGATATGGCGCGCCCTGATGCTGGAGCGGGAGTATTCGAAGGACGAAATTATGGAGGCCTACCTGAATGTGGCGGGCTTTACGGGCAACACCGCGGGCGTGCAGGCCGAAAGCCTGAAGCTGTTTGGCAAGCCGGTAAGCGAGCTTACCCTGGCCGAGTGCGCCAGCCTGGCGGGCATCACCAAAAACCCCTCCCGCTACGACCCGCTTACCCACCCGGACAACAACCTGGCCCGCCGCGACTATATTTTGTACGAGATGTGGCAGCAGGGCTATATCAGCGAGGAAGAATACAACCAGGCCACGGCCCAGCCCGTCACCACCTCGCCGGGCAATGTGGAAGTGAAACAGACACAGACCACCAGCTATTTTACCGATAAGCTGATTGAGGATGTATCGGACGACTTGATGGAAGAGTATGGGCTGGACAGGGCCGCCACCACAAACCTTTTGTACAACGGAGGCCTGCGCATTTACGCCACGGTGGACCCGGACCTGCAGGCCACCATGGAGCAGGGCATGCGCAGCGGCGGGTTCTTCCCGCGCGGCGGCGTGCAGACAACGGCCTATGTATACGATGAGGACGGCCAGCGCGTGCTGGACGAAAACGGGCAGCCCGTGACCCAGCAGGTGACAGAGCAAACCCAGGCCGCCATGGTGACGCTGGATTACGACGGCCGCCTGCGCGCCGTGGTGGGCGGGCTGGACGAAAAAGAGGGCAGCCGCGTGTTCAACCGCGGCACGGACGCCGTGCGCCAGGTGGGCAGCACCATGAAGCCCATTGGCGCCTATGCGCTGGCGCTTGCGCAGGATGACATCCATTGGTCCACCCTGTTCCTGGACGACTATGTGCGCATGGAAGAGGACGAAAAAACGGGCGAGGTAAAGCCCTGGCCCGCCAATGTGACGCAGGTTTATACACAGAAGGAGATTACCGTGGCGGACGCCCTGGCCGAAAGCGTGAACACCGTGGCCGTGCGTGTGGGCGAGGTGGCCGGCATTCGCAACATTTACAACTTTGTCACACAGCAGCTTGGCATCACCACCTTTGTGCCGCAGGATGTGGACGCGGGCCCCATGGTGCTGGGATCTTCCACCTACGGAGTCACCCCGTACGAGCTTGCGGCGGCGTATATGATGTTTGGCTCTGGCGGCATCTACACCACGCTCCATTGCTATGAAAGCGTGCAGACAGGCTATGGCAAGATTTTGCTGGAGCCGCAGGTGGAAAGCCGCCGCGTGCTGGACGAAGACACCGCCTATGTGATGAACCGCCTGTTGCGCGGCGTGATGGAAGGGCGCGGCACGGCCAGCGGGTATTCGGTGGGCGGCGGCATGGATTCCATTGGCAAAACCGGCACCACTTCGGACAACCGCGACTATTGGTTTGTGGGCCTTACGCCCTACTATGTCACCGCCACCTGGTACGGCTACGATTCCGGCTTTGCGCTGAACACCAGCGTGGGCACTTCGGCGCCCATCCGCGCGTGGCGCTGGGTGATGCAGCGCGCCCAAAGCGGGCTGGAGGCGAAAGGCTTCCCCACTGCAGAGGGCGTGGTGCAGGCAAACTATTGCACCGAAACGGGCCTTCTGGCCTCGCCCGGCTGCCCGTCCATGAAGACAGGATATTACAAGGCCGACGCCATGCCGGCCATGTGCACCCAGCACGCGGCATAGGCGGCCATTCTGCACAACAGGAGGAGACCCCGATGCAGCAGATACAAAAACTGACAGAACAAGAGATGTATGAGGTATACAGGCGGTGGTTCCCCGAGGCGTTCCCAAAAGATGAGATACGCCCGTGGCGCAGCATCCGGCGCCAGGTGCGGGCCGGCCGGTATGAGGGCTGGGGCCTGTATGAAAACGGCCAACTGTACAGCTATGCGTTCTTTTTCCACCGCGGCAACATCTTCTTTTTAGATTATTTGGCCACGCTGCCCGCCGCGCGCGGCAAGGGCCTGGGCGGCACATTTCTGTGCCTGCTGCAGCGCCGGCTGGCGCCCGCCATGCTGATGGGCGAGGTGGAGGCGCCGGACGGCGGCAGCCACGACGGGCTGCGGCTGCGCCGCATGCATTTTTATGCCCGCCACGGCTTTGAGCTGGAGCCGGTAAAATCCCGCGTGTACGGGGTGACATACCGCGTCATCAGCTATGCGCGCCCCGCCCTGATGAAGGCGGACGATGTGTGCGAGGCCCTGCGCGCCATTTATGAAGAGCTTTTGGCCAGCCGCCTGCGCGTGCGCATGCATGTGCGCATCTGGCAGGAAGAGCCTGAATTTTAACCCCCTTGTGCTGCGGCCCTGCCTGCCCGGCCGCAGCACGGAACACGCCCCTTTCCGGCTTGCAAAGCGTTTTTGCGGCCGCGGGCGGCGGCAAACGCCCCGGCGGGGTGTTTGCGCAGGCGCCTGCCTGCAAGGCCCCGGCGCCAGTGCCTTTTGCCGCCTGGGGGCAGGCCCGGCAATTTGGGGCAGAGCGCAGCGTAAAAAAGCCCGGCAATCCGAAACGGATTGCCGGGCTTTTGCAATGCGCCAGGCGCCCAAATTGTATGTTTCAAAACCAGTGGGCCGCCCCAGCGCGCATTTTGCGCGGGATTTTGCGCGAAACGGGGCAGGCTTAGCAGCTCATGTTGTTGGCCTGCATATATTCGGCAATCTCTTTGCCGTGCTGCTGCTCCTGCTGCTGAATGTTCATCAGCACGCCGCGGGCCTTTGCGTCTGAAAATTCGAACACCGAGGTGTTGTACACGCCCGCCACATATTTCTCGGTGGCCAGAAGGTCGGCCAAAAGGTAGGCGTCCTGCTGCTTTTCCGCGCGCTTGGCGGCAGATTTCAAATCTTTCGCAGCCTTGCCGCGCGCGGGCATCTTGCTTTGCCCGGGCAGCGAGGGCACGGTGCCGTTCAGCATCTGCGTCACGGTGTCGTAGTGGTTCTGTTCTGCCTGTTCCAGTTTTTCAAAAATGTGCTTCAGCTTTGCATCATGGGCGTTTTCTGCTGCACGGCGGTATTTTTCCGCGCATAGCTTTTCCTCGTTTTGCATGTCCTTCAAAAGGCTTTGCTCTTTTTTGGTGAATGCCATGGCACACACTTCCTTTCAGGTTTTGCTGGAAGTATTTCCGCCTGCCGGGCATTTTATGTAACGGGGGAAAGCTTTTGTTTGCGCCGGCCGCCGGGCCCGGCCGTTTTCCACCGCGGGCCGCGCGGTTACAGCCGCAGGCCCTTTACGTCTTTCATGCGCGAGAGAATGGTGTTGCAGCAGCACGCCGTCACGCCGGGCAAAGGGTCTATCACATCGCGAATCAGCGCCTCCATCTCTTCGGCGCTGGCCGCCACGGCGTGCACATGCAGCTTGTTGTTACCCGTAACACGGTAAACTTGGGTGATGGTGTCGTTTGCACACAGAGCCTCGGCCACACCGGCCAGCATGCCCGGGGCCGTTTCCAGCTCAAAATAGCACGAAACGGCGCCGCTCAGCTTTTGCGGGTTCACAATGGCGGTATATTGCTCTATCACGCCGCGCTGTTCCAGCGCCTGCACGCGCATCTTCACGGCCACGCGTGAAATGCCGGTTTTTTCCCCAAGCTCGGAATATGACATGCGCGCATTTTGAATCAGCAGCTGCACAATTTTCTGATCCAATTCGTCCAGCCCTTCCAGAAACATGGCCTGCGCCTCCCTTTCTTTGTGCCTATTATACCGGCTTTTCTTTCGAAAAGCAACTACAATTTGACAGGAAGAAGGTAAAACGATATAATATCTTCGAAATGTAAGTTTGAATTTTCGTTTAGAAGGCGGGTGCGTTGCCATGCGCCAGGGGGACCTGACACAGGGGCCTGTGATGAAAACCATGCTGCGCTTTGCGGTGCCCATGATTTTGGGCAATTTGCTGCAGCAGTGCTATAATGTGGCGGATACCCTGATTGTGGGCCGCTTTTTGGGGCCGGACGCCCTGGCGGCCGTGGGCTCTTCATTCACGCTGATGACGTTTCTCACCTCTATTTTGCTGGGCCTGTGCATGGGCAGCGGGGCGGTGTTTTCCATCCGCTTTGGGCAAAGGGACGAGCGGGGCCTGAAAGAGGCCGTGTTCGCTTCGTTTGTGCTGGTTGCGGCCGTAACCGCGGTGCTGAACGCGCTGGCCTTTGCAGGCACAAACCTTATTATCCGCTTTTTACAGGTGCCCGCCGGGGTGCGCGGGCTGATGCGGGAATATCTGGTGGTTATCTTCTGCGGCATTGCCGCCACCTTTTTGTACAATTACTTTGCCTCTCTGCTGCGCGCAGTGGGCAACAGCGTGGCGCCGCTGGCATTTCTGGCGGTTTCTGCCGTGCTGAATATTGTGCTGGATTTGTGGTTTGTGCTGGGCCTTGCACGCGGCGTGGCGGGCGCGGCCGAGGCCACGGTGATTTCGCAGTATGTCTCTGGCGTGGGGCTGGCGGCATACACCTGGCTGCGCTGCCCGGGCCTGCGGCTGCAGCGCGTGCACTGCCGCCTGCGCCTGGCTTGCCTGCGCGAGATTGCCGGGTTTTCTTTTCTTACCTGCGTGCAGCAATCGGTGATGAACCTTGGCATTTTGATGGTGCAGGGGCTGGTGAACAGCTTTGGCCCCACGGTGATGGCGGCCTTTGCCGCCGCCGTGAAAATTGACGCCTTTGCCTACACCCCTGCGCAAGATTTTGGCAACGCCTTTTCCACCTTTATTGCGCAGAACTATGGCGCGGGGCGGCAGGCGCGCATCCGCGCCGGGGTGAAGGGCGCGGTGCTGGCCTCGTTTGTGTTCTGCAGCGCGGTGTCGGCGGCCGTATGGGTGCTGGCGAAACCTTTGATGATGCTGTTTGTCAGCGAAGGAGAAACGGCCATTCTGGCCGAGGGCGTGCGGTATCTGCACATCGAGGGCGCGTTTTACTGCGGCATCGGCTGCCTTTCGCTGCTTTACGGGCTGTACCGTGCGGTGGGCAGGCCCGGCATGTCTGTGGTGCTCACCGTTATCTCGCTGGGCACGCGCGTGGCGCTTGCCTATGTGCTGAGCGCCGTGCCCGCCTTTGGCGTAACGGGCATCTGGTGGGCGGTGCCCATCGGCTGGGCCCTGGCGGACGCGGTGGGCCTTGCATATTACTGCCTGCGGCGCGGCGCCCTTCTGGAGGGGCGCGGCCGCCTTGCTGTGCCGGCCCGCTGAGGCCGCCCTGCATGGCCAAACGGCAAAAAGCGGCTTGTTTTGGCGCTGCCTTCCTGCTACAATGTGGAAGTAGGCACAGGAAACCCTGAAACATAAAGGAGATGAACCGTATGCCGGAAGAAAAGCGCGTTAGAAGAACGCCGCAGCAGATTGCGCAGGACCTGGATGCACAGATGGAAAAGCTGAATGCATCCATTGCAGAGCTGGAGGAAAAAAAGGCCGCCAGCGCCGCTGTGTTTGACGGCAAAATTGCCGCCGTGAAAGAGAAAATCAAAAAGCTGGAGGCCAGGAAAAAGGACGTGCTGGCCCCCAAAAAGCGCAAGGTGCGCAAAACCAAGGCTCAGCAGATTAAAGACCTTGTGCGCAAGGCGCAGAAGGCCGGCCTCAAGCCGGACGAGATTGCAAGCCGTCTTGGCATTTCGATGGAAGAATAAACACACAGGCCGGTGCCCAAAAACGGGGTGGGGTTTCCCACCCTGTTTTTTTGTTGCCGCGAAAGGGCAGCGAAACGGCTGTCCGTTTGCGCCGCGCCTTTCCGGGAGGCAGTGCTTCCGCCGGAAAGACGCGCCAAAGCCGCCCACCTCAACAAATGCCTAAAATGCATTTTTCGATATTTAAAATAGGTATTATACATTGTGCTTGCTTGTATCTATAATAGAACCAAAGGGGAAAACGGCGCTTTCAAAAAAGGGAAAGGCCGCTGAAAGGGCGGGCCCGGGCGCCCGGCCCCTTTTTGAAACGTCAGGCAGGAAACGCTGTCTTCCGGCCCTGACGGGAAGCCCTGCGGGCCCGCCACTATGTGAAGAAAGAAGGAGTTGGCATGAAAAAACTTACCGCGCTGCTGCTTGCGTGTGCACTGGCCTTTTCGCTTGCGGCCTGTGCAGGCGCTGGCCAGGGCGCAAACGCCTCTTCCCAAAATTCCGCGCCCTCTGCGGCGCAGGAAGCGGCCGGTGCCTCTTCGCAGCCGGTTGAAAGCGCCGGAACCGCAGAGGGAACCGGCACAGAAGGGCAAAGCAACATTCTGGTGGCCTATTTTTCCTGGGCCAATAACGCCATTCTGGCAGAAGATGTGGACGCCGTGGCGTCGCCCAGCGTGATAACGCCGGGAAACGTGCAGCAGCTGGCAGAGTGGGTGCAGCAGGAGACAGGGGCAGACCTGTTTTCGATTCGCGTGGCAGAGCCCTACCCCAGCGATTGGGACGACTGCCTGGTCCGCGCCAACCAGGAGCGTGGCGACAACGCCCGGCCCGAGCTTGTGGAAAATGTAGAGAACCTTTCTCAATATGACACCATCTTTCTGGGGTACCCCAACTGGTGGTACGGCGTGCCAATGGCGCTGCTTACCTTCCTGGAAAGCAACGATTTTTCCGGCAAGCAGGTATATCTTTTCTGTTCCCACGGCACAGGCGGGCTTGCCAACAGTGTGCAAATCATCACCGAGGCCATTCCCAATGCAGAAATTTCGGACAATATCTTCGATTGTGATGAGGAAGATGCATCTTCTTCGCAGGAGGAGATTCAGAACTGGGTTGCGGGCCTTGCGGACGAAACGGCACCCGGCTGACAGATGCTTTTGTGAATGCCGTGCAAGCGCGTTGTGCGCCCCGGCGGCATGGGAATTTTATGCCCCGACGCCCATTGCATCAAACGGGCCCTGCCTGCAGGCAGGGCCCGTTTGATGTTTGAAAGAATGTGGGTTAAAGGCGCGTTGACGCAAGAAAACATCGGTTTTGGACTGACAATTTTGGCGCCTAGCGCATTTAAAAAGCCCGGTAATCCGTCAGGATTACCGGGCTTTTTTCACGCTACTATTCGCCCAAAATTGCCGGGCCAAAACTGCTTTGCACCTCTGAAGCAGAAATTAGGGTTGCAGAGCAAGGAAAAGTGCCGCCATCCGCCTTCGGCGGGGTCTGCTTGCCTGCTGTAAGCAGGCATTTTACTTCGTAAAACCGCGCCTGCCTACGGCAGGGTCTGCTTGCCTGCCGAAGGCAGGCATTTTACTTCGTAAAACCGCAGAACCCTTTGTGGTTGTCAAGGTGTGCGGTGGCAAAGCCAGCCGCATCCCTGGCGGGATGCGGCAGCACACGACATGGTTTTCCCGCTTATGCGGGAAAATGCAGGCCATGCTTCTGGCCTGCAAATGTCCTTGACGATGCTATGCGCCCGAATTTCTGTTTCAGAGGCAATGTTTTCTTACGTCAACACGCCTAACGGCAACCTTTGTTTATTCCTCTGCCGCCTTGTTTACACAGGTTATGGCATTCAGGCTGCGGGGGTAGCCGATGTAGGGCAGGCACTGGGACACCACCCGAATGAGAAACGCCTTGCCGTTGCCCAGGTTCATGTTGCCCTTTGCGTGGCCAATCAGCTGGGGCTCGCAGCCGCCCTGTGCCGCCAAAAAACAGAAGGTAATCATCTCGCGCTGGGCCAGGGTAAGGCCGGTGCGGGTATAGTAATCGCCAAAACAGTTGGCCGCCAGCCAGCGGTTGATATGGCCGCTTTTCCAGGCCTCCAGCATGTGTGGGCCAAAGATATCTGCCTGGGTTTGGGCGCCTTTTTCCAGCCGGTTCTCCATGGTGGTGGTGGCCTGGCCCGCCAGCGGCAAAGAGACGCCGCGCTGTGTCAAAATTTCGTTTGTGGCTTTCAAAAAGGGAAGCACCCGGCCAATGCCCAAATAATCTACGGCCTGGTAAACAATCTCTTTGACCATAACGGGGGTAACGCCGGCGTCCAGGGCGCAGGGCAGCTCTTCCCGGAAGGCGTCTATTCCCTGGCAGCCAAGCAGCGCGGCCAGAATGGCCATATGGCGGGTGATGGGCTCCAGCCCTTGCCCGGGCTCGTTTACGGCCTCGTCAAAGGCAAAGTGCTCAAAGCGCTCTATAAATTCCGGGTCTGTTTCCCGATAGTTCTTCATCATAAGGCAAAACTCCTTTCGGCGGCAGCCTGGTGCTGCAAATGACAACAGGGTGCTTTATATGCACACGCATGCGGGCGCACCTTCCTTTGGAACGTGCGCCCGGCCCTTTTACTGCAGTTTGGAATAGCTTTCGTCATCTACCGGCTCCAGCCACTCGTTGCTGGTCTCTTCGCCGGGAACTTCCACGGCAATGTGGCTGAACCAGCTGCCGGCCTTGGCGCCGTGCCAGTGCTTGACCTGCGGCGGAATCACAATGACCGTGCCGGGCGTGAGGCTTACGGCTTCCTTGCCTTCCTCCTGGTACCAGCCCTCGCCTGCGGTGCAAATAAGAATTTGCCCGCCGCCCGTTTTGGCATGATGGATATGCCAGTTGTTGCGGCAGCCCGGCTCAAAGGTGACGTTTGCCAGGCCCACAACGCTTTCGCCCGGCTTGGTGAGAGGGTTCAGATAAGAATTTCCGATAAAGTATTGCGCAAACGCGGTGTTGGCGCTTCCCTGGCCGAAAACATTCTGTTCATCAAAGGTGTTTTTGTCTTGAACTTTCATCTTGCAGCCTCCTTAAAATTGATGTGCAGTGGTTTGGCTATGCCTTTTGGTTCGCCTTTTGCTGTTTGTGCGCGTGATACCGAAGGGAATCCAGCTGCTCCAGCAGTTTTTCCTGTGTGTGAATTTGCTCCAGCAGGCGGGACCTTTTTTGGCTCAGCATCCGTATGCGCTGTGCCTCTGTGCCCTCTTGCCCCAACAGCTTCAGATAGAGCTCCACCTCCCGGCTGTCAAACCCCATCTCATGCAGAGAGAGAACCAGGCTCAGGCGCTCTAAATCGGCATCGTCATACTGCCAGGCGCCCACCGTCTTTTGGGCTGCGCGCTTTCGCGCCCATGTTTCATATTCTTTCAGAATCTCCATGGGGATATTGTAGCGCTCGCTCACTTCCCGGATGGTCATGGCTTTCCTCCTTCCTGACAGGCGATGCAACACAGGCCAGACAGGTGTTCCGTTTGGAACAGCTATATTGTAGCGCCCGGCAGAAGGAATGTCTAATGCTTATTGTAAATCTTGAGTTATTCCCAGCATGTATTTCTTGGAATATGCAAGAAACGCTGTGGCCACGGGGGAAAAGGCCTGCGTCTTTTTCCACACCAGCATGGTGCCGGTTTCAATTTTCGGCGCAAGGGGCACAAAGCACAGCCCCGGGTAGCTGCAGGCCATCTTCAGGGTAAGAACACCGGCGCCGCTTTCCTGTGCCAGGGAAGCCAGGTTATACAGCAGGTTGCCGTTTGCGATGATGCGCAGGTTTTCTGCATATGGGCCAAACCAGTTGAGCAGTTCGTTCTGAAGGTTTTCCCGCCCGGGCATAATCAGGGGCATTCCGGCAAGGTCTGCCGGGCCAACGCTGCTTTTTGCCGCCAATTCAGAATCCTCGCTCATCAGCACGCCCCATTGTTCCCGAATGGGTGTGCGGATAAAGCTGTATTTGGTAATGTCCACGGGCTCCTGCAAAAGGCCCACGTCCAAAAGCCCGCGCTCAATGCGCTCCTTAATATTGTCCGAGTTGCCGCTGTAAATTGTAAAGGTCACCAGCGGGTTTTCCCTCTGAAACGCGGTAAGAAGCCGTGTAAGAAACCGGGAACTCTGCATTTCCCCGCTGCCAACGGCAATGGTGCCTGCCAGCTGCTCTTGCCGGTGCTGAAAATCGTCCTTTGTTTTGTCTGCCAAAGAGACAATCTCTTCCGCCCGGCGCCGCAGCAGCATGCCGTCTTCTGTGAGGATGATGCGGTGCCTGCTTCGGCGGAACAGCGAAACCCCCAGCTCTTCTTCCAGCTGCATCAATTGCCTGGACAACGTGGGCTGGGTTAGGTGCAGCAAATTGGCCGCTTTGGTGATGTTTTCTTCCCTGGCCACCATTAAAAAATATTTTAACACGCGAATTTCCACTGCGCAGCACCTCCGTTTTTCTTACAGTAAGAATAGCATATTTCCGTTGCAAAATCAAAATAAATAAGGCCTTACTATGCTTTTTAAGTATGAGAAAAGCAAAGCGGCAGAAGCTTTTGCACGACGTGCTTGGCAGGGGGGCGGAATGCCTTTCGAAATGCCTTTTGCGCATTTTTCAAGATTCAACATAAGTATTATACATGGAAGAAAAAGAGCGATATACTAATTTTGTAAATGGAAAGGAAGGGGAGGCGATGTGGTTGAAACCAAAGGCCTTATGGAAAATGGCGGTAGATTTGGCCATGACGGTTTTGCTGTTTTGCCTGATGGCATATCTGCTGGTGGGCGAAACTGCGCACGAATGGCTGGGTGTGGCAATGTTCGGCCTTTTTCTTCTTCACCATGGCCTGAACGGGCACTGGCATCACAATTTGGCAAAAGGGCGCTATACGCCGCTGCGCGTTTTTCAAACCGTGGTGGATGTGCTGATTCTGCTGGCAATGGCCGGGCTGATGGTAAGCGGGGTTATTCTGTCCCGGGTGGTGTTCAGCTTCCTTCCCATTTCAGGGGGCATGGGCTTTGCCCGCACGCTGCATATGCTGGCTTCCTATTGGGGCTTTCTGTTCATCAGCCTGCATCTGGGGCTTCACTGGGGCGTGGTGATGGGCGTAATGCGCAAGGCCACAAACAAAAAAGCCCCTTCCGCCGCCCGCACCTGGCTGCTGCGCGCTGCGGCGGCGTTGCTTGCCGGGTTTGGGGCCTACGCCTTTTTCAAACACAACATTGCTTCCTATTTGCTGCTGCGCACCCACTTTGTTTTCTTTGATGTGGAACAGCCTTTGGGGCTGTTCTTTCTGGAGTATCTGGGCATGATGGCGCTTTGGGCGGAAATTGCCTATTTTTCGGGCAAGCTGCTGGGGCGTTATGGCAAACACCCCGGGAAGAAATAGGGACGGGACACACCGGCAGGGCCGGGCAGTTGAAGTGCCAAAAAGGATTTTGAAGGAAAACCAAAGGCATTTGCCGTTTCGGCCCCTCCCAAAAAGCGGCAGCGCTGTGTGCGCGGCGGCAAACCGAACACCGCTGCCGGAACCTGGCCTTGCCCCTTTGCAAGAACACAGCGAAATATGTTTGCGAAACGGAGGCTTTTCGATGAAAACCATTCAGAACCAAACGTTTGACCAAGAGCGCGCCCTTTACGGCAGCAGCGGTATTTTGGTGAAACACTGTTCGTTCGACGGCCCGGCCGATGGCGAAAGCGCTTTTAAAGAGTGCCAAAACGTGCAGGTGGAGCACAGCTTTTTTAACCTGCGCTACCCGTTCTGGCACAACCACGGCCTTTCCATTCGGGATTCGGAAATGACACAAGCTTGCCGGGCGGCCCTGTGGTATTCCAGCCATATTGCCATTGAAAACACCAAACTTCACGGCATCAAGGCCCTGCGGGAATGCAGCGATGTAAAAATGCGTGGCTGCGACGTTGTTTCCCCGGAGTTCGGCTGGTCTGTCCGGGGGATCGAGATGGAGGATTGCGACGCCGAAAGCGAATACTTCATGATGCGCTCTGCCAACCTGCGCTTTGCGGATGTGCGCATGAAGGGGAAGTATTCTTTCCAGTACATTGAAAATGCGGTGTTTGAAAACTGCACCTTCGATACCAAAGATGCTTTCTGGCACGCCAAAAACGTCACCGTCCGCAACAGCGTTGTAAAAGGCGAATACCTGGCCTGGTACTGCGAGAATGTCACCTTTGAAAACTGTAAAATCATCGGCACACAGCCCCTGTGCTACTGCAAGGGGCTGAAACTTGTGAACTGTGAAATGATTGACTGTGACCTGGCCTTCGAGCGCAGCGAGGTGGAGGCCACCATTACCACGCCGGTGCTCAGCATCAAAAACCCGCTGGCCGGGCGCATCACGGTTCCGGCCGTAGGCGAAATCATCCGGGATATGGAAGAAGCCAGGGGAACCGTGCAGGTGAAAACACCAAAGGCCAAAAGCGCCTGCGCATAAAAAAGAAAGCAAAATGGCAGATTGGGCGTGGCGGCGCAACAAAACATTGCCTCTGAAACAGAAATTTGGGCGCACAGCGTTGCCCATGTGCCTTTCGCCGCGCGGCGTGCCAGCCGTTTTGCGGCTTGGCCCGGCGGCTGGCGCTGGCGCGCCTGCTGCGTTTGCGCACCTTTTATTTCTGCGCGGGTGCTTTTGCCATAACAGGAAAGGGAGGTTTTTGATGAAGAAGTATCTTGGGGCCTTTCTGGCCTTTCTGATGGCGCTTTCCCTTGCGGCATGCGCCGGGCCTGCCCCGGCGGAATCTGCGCCGCAGGCGCCTGCCCCGGCAGAATCTATGCCGGAGGAATCTCCGTCGCCGGAAACCATGCCGGCACAGCAGCCTCAGCAACAGGAAGGAGAAATGCCGATGCATATCAGCGTAACGGCAAGCGGTTCCACCATCGTGTTTGAACTGAATGACAGTCAGGCGGCCAGAGGGCTGTATGAACAGCTTCCCATGACGGTTGCGGTGGAAAATTTCAGCAACAACGAAAAGATATTCTACCCGCCGGAGGAACTGGACACTTCAGACGCGCCCCTGGCCGGGGGCGGCGCCGGCACGCTGGCCTATTATGAGCCCTGGGGTGATGTGGTGATGTTCTACGGCAGCTTTGACGCCAACGGCAGCCTGTTTGCGCTGGGCGAGGCGGTCTCCGGCGCAGAGCAGATTGCCAACCTGACGGGCACGGTTGAGATTGATGTGTATGAATAAGGGGGAAGGTTTGTGAACATTGTGGTTTTGCAGGGCAGCCCGAACCGGAACGGCTCTTCCAACCTGCTGGCAGAAAGCTTCCGGCAGGGGGCGCAGGCGGCCGGCCACACCGTAGAGCTGGTGGACGCTGCCCACGCGGATATTCACCCCTGCACCGGCTGCATCCACTGCGGGTACGAGGGCCCCTGCGTGCAGCAAGACGGTGTGCAGCACATTCGCGGCCAAATTCTGCATGCGGATATGCTGGTGTTTGCCACGCCGCTGTATTACTATGGCATGTCCGCCCAGCTGAAAACGCTGTTGGACCGCTTTTGCGCGTTCAACAGCTCCATCCAGCGCGGGCACAAAAAGGCCGCCCTGCTTGCCGTGGCCTGGAACAGCGACAGCTGGACGTTTGAGGCGCTGGTGGCACACTACAAGACCCTGGTGCGTTACCTGAACCTTACCGACATGGGCATGGTGCTGGGGTATGGCTGCGGCACCCCTGCCATGACGAGGCGTTCCCCGTTCCCGCAAAAAGCGTACGAGCTGGGGAATAAATTGAAATAGTGTATGTGCCCGGCATAGGCAACTTGAAAATGGAGGCGCGAAACAAATGCAATATACAAAACTGGGCAATTCGGAATTACAGGTTTCCCGCATCTGCATGGGGTGCATGGGCTTTGGCGACGCCCAAAACGGCCAGCACAGCTGGACGCTGGACGAGGCGCATTCCCGCGAGATAATCCGGCGCGGGCTGGAGCTGGGGGTCAATTTCTTCGACACCGCCATCGGCTACCAGAGCGGCACCAGCGAGCAATACCTGGGCCGGGCCCTGCGGGATTTTGCAAAGCGGGATCAGCTGGTGGTGGCCACCAAATTTCTGCCCCGCACCCAGGGCGAAATTGACGCAGGCGTCACCGGCCAGCAGCACATCGAACAGATGGTGAACACCAGCCTGAAAAACCTGGGCATGGACTATATTGACCTGTATATCTATCACATGTGGGATTACCAAACCCCGCTCTATGACGTGATGGAAGGGCTCGACCACATGGTAAAAGCGGGGAAGGTGCGGTATATCGGCATTTCCAACTGCTTTGCCTACCAGCTGGCCAAGGCCAACGCCCTGGCGGAAAAAGAGGGCTTTGCCAAGTTTGTCTCTGTTCAGGGGCATTACAACCTGATTTTCCGGGAGGAAGAGCGGGAGATGGCAAAACTTTGCGCCGAAGACAACATTGCCATGACCCCTTACAGCGCTTTGGCGGGCGGGCGGCTTTCCAGGCGTCCCGGCGAGACGTCCAAACGCCTGGAAGAGGACAGCTATGCCAAATTCAAGTATGACGCCACCGCCCGGCAGGATGCGGCCATTCTCAACAGGGTGGCACAGCTGGCGGAAAAACGGGGTGTGTCCATGACAGAGGTTTCTTTGGCGTGGCTGCTTACCAAGGTAACCGCCCCGGTGGTGGGCGCCACCAAGCTGCACCACATAGAAGGGGCGGCCAGAGCGGTGGAACTTGCCCTGGCGCCGGAAGAAATCTTCTATTTGGAAGAGCTCTATGCCCCGCACAAGTTGGTGGGGGTTATGGCGCAGAACACGCCGGCGGCTGCGAAGGGGCCGCATGTCTGGGGCACAGGCAACCAGAAGATTCAGGGCAGGTGACGCGCTTTCTGCATCTTACACAGGCCTGCAATGGGCCGTTTGGGGCTTTCGTCCATCTATCTTAGAAAATTGCCGGTGCTTCTACACTTCTGGCAACAGGGAAAAGGCTGAAAAACGAAAAAACGCGGGGCCTCTGCCTGAAAAATCAGGCGGGCCCCGCGTTCGCTTACATAAAACATGGGTTCTGTCATTTGAAAAGCCTCTATGGAAAACCTCGTTGGGCTTTGCGCTTTGAAAAGCCCGCAAACCCGAAGGAAGAAAAATGGGCCGGTCATCACAGATGACCGGCCCATTTGGTGGGAGAAGATGGATTCGAACCATCGAAGCGAAGACGCAACAGATTTACAGTCTGCCCCCTTTGGCCACTCGGGAATTCTCCCATATTCAATTATAAAATGGAGCTGGCAGACGGATTCGAACCCCCGACCTGCTGATTACAAATCATTGCTCCAAAAGGATAAGTTGTACTTATCCTGTGTACTGTTCCATCCAAATTATCAAAGAACGCTCTAATAATATAACAGATGTAATGCGGTTTGTCAAGCAGGCAAGCGAGGCTTTTTTTGAAAGCGGCAAATCGGCAGAGAAAAGGGGGTACGACACTGTGTCGCACCCCTCTGCTACTGCATATGAAAAGTTCCATGCAAGGGAGCGCATAGGGCTTTTGACGTATAGACCGGACAAAGAAAAAACCGCCCTGCACATTGCGTACAAAGCGGCTTTCTGCCAGTGTTTTCTTTTGTCTGTCAGGGGGTGCGACACAGTGTCGTACCCCCTGACAACTCCGGTGAATCCGGCAGGGTGTTTGCCTGATAAAGCGTATTTTGATGCTCTAGCAGAAAATGATGCATGGTCTGCATACGGCTGGAAAGAATAGAAACAGCTAGGACTTTATCGACTGGCACCGGAACAGGTTCAAGCATGGCGCGTATGTCATCTGCCGTTAGCAGGGGGAAGCGAACTGGCACATGATAAAACAGCACCATATTCTGCCACTCTTTTATGAAAGCGTCCACACCCGGCATTTTGTCGTGTTCGATAGCGAGCAGGGAAAGGTTGTTGTCATAATTGGGAGCCATGGAAATGATTTCGCCGGTGGAAATATCGCGGAGGAAACCCCAGTTCCCGTTGTGCCTGTCCGCGTTTGCAATCAGTGTATCCAGCGTCACGATTTGCGCGTACTGGTAAGCCAGTTCCGGCGACATCTTCAGCAGACGTCCATAATTTTCTATTACGTCATCGCTGGAGAACTCCAGAGAAAAGGCGGGTTCAAAATTCACGCTGGCCCCGTTGGTGAAATCCCTGCTGCGGATGGTTGTTTCATTCACGACTTCATATATGGCGGTGGGATAATGCAGACGCCGAGCCAGCAGGAATGCCGCCATTTCGGAAAAGATATGTTCCGGTTTCCCAGCCTTATAGAGCCACCACACCCCGCTTTCATCCAGCCGCCAGCCCTTTTCAAAGCTGCCGGGGCTGGTTAGTTCCGGCGTGCGGCTGAAATGGGCGGAAGCGGAAAAATCCGAAAGCTTAGGCCCGAATAAAGCGGCCCGCCAGTATTCATTGCTGTGGAATCGTACATCCTGATAGGTTAATTCGGAATCCGCTGGTTTGACCCAATAAGTATCTGTGAGGCATGCCGCATTCACAAGGCGCACCATTTCGGACGCGCGCAGGCCGCTGATGCGGAGCACTTTCCGTAGCATACGGGCATTTGGCCGGCTTTTGTAGTCCATAGCGCGGGAGTTCAGCCAATCGGTCAGGCTGTTGCTGCATTCAAAAAATAGCGGCAGGAGTTTGTTTTGGATAGGCGTAAGGCTGTCTCCGCTGATTTCCGCTATTTTTTCATCACGGCTCATAAGCCATCCCTGAAACATTGTGTCCCGCTCCTTTCCGTATCCTCATTATATCTTACCGTCATGTGTTGCACAAGAAAAAACGCCCGAAAGGGCTTTCTGACATTGTTTTCTTTTGTCCGGCAGGGGGTACGACACTGTGTCGTACCCCTCTGCCACTGTATAATGAAAAGTCCCATGAGGGAGAGCGCGTGGGGCTATAGCGTATAAGCCGGACAAAGAAAAACCACCTTACACAGCGTGTGTAAAGCGGCTTTCTACCAGTGTTTTCTTTTGTCTGTCAGGGGGGGCGACACTGTGTCGTACCCCTTGTTTTTCGTTTATACAGGGCGATTTTATAATACCTGCAAGAGAATCTACCGCGACCGCGACCACACCTCCCACTACCGCAAGTATTCCGAATCCCAGCTTTTTAAGGAATGTCACACGAATCACTCCCCACATTCTTACACTTAAAATAAATCGCTATGAGAACCTGTACGAATCAACTTCAAAATCAAAGTATCTCGATACACCTTGTAGACTAATAACCAATCCGGCTCAATATGACACTCCCTCATTCCCTTATAATTTCTGGAGTTGGTAAGGGCATGGTCTCTGTACACATCCGGCAAAGGTTGCTCATTGCATAAAAGCCCAATCACCATTTCCAGCTTTTTGGGATTGCAGCCTCTCTTGATTGCGAGCTTATAATCTCGCTTGAACTGACCTGAAAATTCCACTTTAAGCATTCAGGGCCTCCATCAAATCATCAACATTATCAAACGGCCCATACATATCTTCTCCCTTTTCTGCTGCTTCCATTGCTGCGTAGGTAACAGCGTTCGGTTCGTCAGCCTTAACCTCAAAGGGGAGCCCATGGCATCTAAGTGCCTGACGGTAAAAAATGCCTGTTGCCGTACTTAAATCCATTCCAAGCGACTTAAAAAGAGCTGCCGCCTGCGCTTTCAGCTCCGGCTCCATTCGTAGTGTCATATTTTCTTTTGCCATGATTAGCACTTCCTTTCCTCGTCATTCTTAGCTTGCACTATTATTATATTCAAATTTCACGTAATTTGCAAGTGCATTGCAAATAATATTTGCAAAACTCACGTGAGATTTCTTCATAATTTTATAGTGCATAGATGCCAGACGGGCCGCACCTTATGTTTCGATATTTTTCTTAGACTAAGGTTCTTGTGCATATTATTAAGTACCTGATAATGATTTTGACTTTTTTCTCTGTCTGGTTAACTTAGGTGGGTAAAGGGAATTGTCTAAAAAATGGCCCACTTTCCCTAAAAATATAGAAAAAGACGCAGAAAAGTCCTTGACAAAAACAGAAAAGAAAGATAAGATGAAAATACAAAAATGGCTGTGGTGACCAATTTTTGTACTGTGAGGGCCGACGCCGGGGAGGGCGGAGGCCCTTTTCTTTTTGTCGGAAATATCGGTAAAGGGAAGAATGATATACAGGTTATGCTTTCCTGCGCGGTACGCGGCCTTTGTCAATAAACCAATTTCTGTCAAAAAACTGATACCCCTCAGCACTGTAGTTTTGCATATGTCCAACCTCGCTGCGATTTGACGAAGGGACGGAAAGGCCCGCTGCCTGCGATTGCGGCAGCAGCACAAATAGAGATACACGGCAAATACCGTTCCCTGAAGGGAAAACACGGCTGGAGTGCTTCTCACAGCGCTCCAGCGGCCGGAAGGAATAGACAAGCGATATTCATTCGAGATGTAATGCCCATCGTAAAAGCGATGGGCTTTTGTTATAAGCATATGTTCATTGAGCTCCTTCAGAGCGTTGAATACCGTTGCGCGGCTGATATGGCAAACATCGGCAACCCGCTGGCTGCGTACAATGGCAATTTGGTTGCGGCTGCAGGAAAGTAAATAGCAGTAGACCTTCAACGCATTTGGAGACAGTTTTTCATCCAAAATGGCATGTGGAAATTTAATCATTGTAATTTCTCCTTTTCTATGGATAGAGTGGTTCATGAAGTTCTTTTTTGTGTTTCATGGCACGCCGTAGTTTTTGATGACGTGTAAGTCCCATTGTGTGATTTTGTGTGGTAGTTTGCGACATGTTTTGTGCGAGCTGGCGAATGAGAGTGCGGGTAATTGCCAAAGCAGATTTCGCATGATAAACAATATGCTCCTGTCTAGCAGTTCGCAAAGCCTGTTCGGCATATTCATTCCCGGCCTGTTGAGATTGAGCGAATAGCCTCAGTGCCTCCTCGTAGTTGCGGGTAGTACCAATTCCATATAATCTCATTTTTGCCATGTAATACAGTGCCCAGCTTGATGTACTGCCGGTTTTACTTTTTGATAAGCTTTCCAGTGCGGCATAACCTTTTGTGGCTGGCACTTTATGAGAGCCATATAAATATTCGGCGGCGGTTTTGCGCGCTGTATCCTCAGAATGAGGACAGGCAGGATTGACCTGAAAGTATTTTTTTGTGTCTGGTTCTACTTCCAGTGAAGGAGAAAGAGACAGGGCAGCCTTCAAAATGAGATTATGCCGTGTTGTATCTCCACCTTTTATTGGATGAAAGAAATCATGCCGCCATTCGCTCATTTTTTCCTCCAGCACTTCAGGACGCTTGGCATAGTGCTGAAGGAGTGCACGGTGGCTGGCTGCATAGCTTTCATAGGCCATTATGCAGGTGGCGTCATGTGTGACGATATTTTCAAGCAGCTTATCTACTGATTGCTTTAACTGAGGCGGCAGGTATCCATATGCGGTTTTACGGCCCGAGAAAGCGGCCAGGTCTTTCGCCAGAGTGGCAAGCTGATTTTGTATTTCGGATTTTACATTGATAGCTTTTTCCAATGACTGACGCAGGGCGTCACGCTTGGAAGATTTTTCTTTTTTAATACTGATTCGCTCATCATGAAAAATTGCGTTCGTAAGGATGCTTTTTAATTTTTCAGAAGCACGGTTTAAAATCTCCTCTTTTGAAGCATTCTTATGGACTTTCACATAACCCTCTCGCCTGTCTGTGCTGTAAATTAGCATATGGATATGTGGATGATGGTCAACATCGTGAAAGGAAGCAATGATGCGGAGATTGGATGGAGAAATATTGTAGGCTGCCGCAATACGATGCTTCTGCGTGTTTAGCAAATTTTTCATATATTCGCGGTCTATATTCAGACGTGTTGCATCTTCTGCGGTAATGGAGAATATTTGGTCCCAGGCAATACTGTTAGACGGATAAAGGGCATCTTCTAAGGCTTCTGCCAGCTCTAGTTCTCCAAATTGTGAAAACAACGGGTTTTGCTTTTCCAGATATTCAATGTAATTTCCAATATGTTCAGGCGATTTGATAAAACGCGACTTCAAAAAGGCAATTCCCATCAATAATCATCTCCATCCAGCCGGAACACACGATTGCTTGCTCGCAGTGCTTCGACTGCGCGACGCCGGTATACAGGCATCATTTCTAAATCCACTTCCAATTCATTGGCCAGTATTTGTGCTATAATACCTTCCTGAATCGCCAGTTCGGATAACAGCTTGTTAATTTTGACATTTTGTCGCTGTTCCAGCATTGCGAGCTCTGAACGAAATGTTTTCTGGATTTGCTCGGGCAAGAAAGTGGCTTTTTCTTCAAGATATATGTAATCGCGATACAAACGTATGGCTTTCTCAATCACAGCAGTATTGCTGGTTGCTTGAGCCTGAGCAATCGCTTCAACGTCCTTGACAAGCCGTGCATCCAGATTGTAGGTTTTCTTTTCAGTGGTCATGGTAACACCTTCTTTAATTGTTTTCTTTTGTCAGGTTGGAAGCCCTCTCTGTAACGACTTTTTCAGGGGTACGACACAGTGTCGTACCCCCTTTTTTTGCATTGTTTTGGATGCAAAAGGAATATCCAAATTTCCCCAGATATATGGCGGTAGGATAGCATCGAGACAAAAGTTTTCAACAGATTTCCAAATGCTTCCATCACGTTGGAGTTCATGCAGGATAAAGCGAGCCATACAAATGTATGGCTCACACCACAGCATCCCGCAGTGCGGGCTGCTTTTCCCGTATGGTATTTTGTATGGCTTTTTCCCAACGCTAAAAGCTGGAAAGCTGTATGCAATGCCATTTTTGGCTTAACAGCGCGGTTTTTGCGTATGGCCGGACAAAGAAAAACGTATGGGTGAATTGCCTTTTTTCGCATAACAGCGCCATTTTCCCGTATGGCTTACCAGTCACTATCTTCAGAATCAAACATCCCTTTTCTAAGATGATAAAGATGCCCTTTGGCTACTGCTTCTACGCTGAAGCCCAGGCTGCACACAAGGGCAGCGGCCAGCAGTGCTGCAATGCAGCGCTTCATTCTCTTTCGCATATGGCTCTCTCCTTATCGTGATTTTGTTTGGCAAAGGGGGTACGACACAGTGTCGCACCCCTCTGCCACTATATATGAAAAGCCCCATGTGGGGGAGCGCATGGGGCTTATGGCGTATGGGCCGGACAAAGAAAAAACCGCCCTACACATTGCGTGTAAAGCGGCTTTCTGCCTATACTTTTCTTTTGTCTGGCAGGGGGTACGACACTGTGTCGTACCCTTGTTTTAAGACAGGTCGGGCAACTGGTTTTCCGGCGCGTTCGGGTCGATAAAGACATCGGGGCTGGTCACATCGGGAGCAGGTCTGTTATAGCCTCCATCACTTGAAGATACACCGCCGCCAGAGGGGGCTGTGCCCCCGCCGCCCGCTGTGCCAGCGCCGCCGGTGGCCGATGCGCCGCCGCTGGCTGTGCCTGCCTGCGTTTTGGGCGGGGTATACACCTTTGCCACCACGGCATAGGTGGCTGTGTGCCCTTCGGCGCTCGTCACGGTGATGGTGGCGCTGCCTGCGTCCACTGCCTGCACCCAGCCTTCCGCCGTCACGGTGGCCACTTTGGTGTTGCTGCTTTCGTAGGTGTAGGTGCTGGCGTCTGCTTCTTCAGGCAGGGTGCGCGGCTTCAGCTGCACCCCGTTGCCCACATACAGCACGCCGCCCTCGCTGCCCAGCGTGATGCCGGTGGCGGCTACTTTTACAGTTACCTTCGTCTCTGCTGTTTTGCCGCCGCTGGCTGTGGTGATGATGCATTCGCCCGGCGCGGCGGCCGTCACGTTGCCATCTGCATCCACGGTGGCAATGCCCTCATCACTGCTTTTATAGCCGAGCGCAGAGGTAGCGTCCTCCGGCAGCGCCTTTGCGCCCAGCGGGGCGCTGTCCTCGCCACCCATATACAGTATCAGCTCTTCTGGCACTTCTACGCGCTCGGTAGGCACTGTTACCGTAACAATGCAGCTTGCGGTGCTGCCGCCCTTCAATGCGGCCGTCACCGTGGCCTCACCGCCCTGGGCGGCAGTGACAAGCCCGGTTTCATCCACCGTCACGGCATCGCCCTCCACGGTGTAGGTGATTTCCGCCTTGTTTGCGGCGTCGGTCTTTTCCTCATCCGATGCTTCGGCGTTATCGTATGTGTATTCCAGTTCCAGCTGTGCAGTTTCGCCCTTCTCAAGCTCCAGGCTGGCAGGCAGGCCAATACCTGTCACCTTGGTACATCCTGCCAAAAGCAGGCACAGGCACAGGGCCGGAAAAAAGAGAAATAATTTTTTCTTCATGCGGGATTCCTCCTCTTTGGTATCAATTTACCATGTTTTGTTTGTGTTGCAAAGGGCCTTTCTTAGATGTAAATGGCAGGGGGGTACGACACAGTGTCGCACCCCTCTGCCGCTGTATATGAAAAGCCCCATGCGGGGGAGCGCATGGGGCTTATGGCGTATGGGCCAGACAAAGAAAAAACCGCCTTACGTTAAAACTCGTAAAGCAGTTTCGGCCTAAAATATTGGATTGTCTTATAGCTCTATACTGTCATATTCATGCCCTTGCTTTGCCTGGCGTTGCTGCCTCAAAAGCATGTTGTTTCGATGCTCCAGTTCTTCGCACCTTTTATGTGCCTGCTCCAAGTCAGCCTGTGTACAGGCAATACGATGGTCTTTTTCCTGCACAGCTTGCTTCAAGCTCTGGTTCTCGGCAGAAAGTCGGAGAAGTTCAGCCTGTACAGCATGATATCCGTCTATGCCATGCTGGATAAAATCACTCATTTTTTGCTGTTCTCTACTTAGGCTGTGGTATAACGAATCCTGCTGATTCGCTCTTTGAACAAGGTCTGTCATATGGCTGTCGATTCTTACTATCTTGTCAGCATAAGGCCGGATATCCCGGCTGATTTGCTGGTGTTCCTGAGAAAGCTTTTCAGACATTTTTTCATGCTGCCCTGAAAGTTCTTTTTGCCTGCTTTCCTGAGTGTGTTCCATACGCTCTATTGTATCTAAGCCCTTTCTTATTTTGTAAGAATAGGCTATGTAAGAACAAATGAGCGTGAACATTCCTGTTATGATTGCAGCAATAATTGTATTCATCCACCATACCTCACTAAAGATAAAATTCACACGAAGGCTCCTTTCATTCTAAGTTGGATATAAAACACTGTCAATATAGCGAAAGCCGCCCTACACATTGCGTGTAAAGCGGCTTTTTGCCTCTGTTTTCTTTTGTCTGGCAGGGGGTGCGACACTGTGTCGTACCCCCTGTTTCCCGTTTATACAAGGTGGCTTTTGGACAGATGATTTTTGTTTACTTCAGTAATCGGTTGTAATCCTGTTTTGCATACACTACACGAGCAATTGTCACCAGCTTTTTTTCTTCATCTATCCAGTAAAACATCAAAAAATTCCGAACCAAAATTTTTCTATACTCGCGTTTCAATGGCCGGATTGGCTGGTAAGCTGGGGTTGCATACGGAAATTCCAGGATGCCTTCTGCTGCATTCACCAGTTCTACCGCCAAACGACTTGCCGCATCCGGGTTTTGCAGTTCCCGGCCGATATACCGCACAATCTCAAGCATGTCTTTTCGGGCAACCGGCAAATACTCTAACTTATACAACCTGTTCCCCTCCAATGGCTGCTTTCATTGCGTTCAGCACATCTTTAGAGGAATAGCGTTGTTCTGTCAGTTCCGCCTCCCGTTCGGCCTCTTGCAGTTTGAAATACACCTCGCTCTCAAACTGTAAATTTTCAAACGCCTCCATGCTTAGAACGACCATATCGCCGTATCCATTTTTCGTCAAGAAAACAGGTTGAGCGGTTTCATGCACTGTCTTTGAAATCTCTGCAAAATTGTTTCTCAAATCAGAAACAGGCCGAATCATGTTCATACCATCACCCTCCTTGTCGATATTTTAGCATAATTATGCTAAAATATCAAATGCGATTTTACAATTTCTTTTTTGTGGACATTTATGGGAAAATCAATACTTATGCAGCTTTCCGAAGGCATTTTGAGGGGTATGCAATAGGTACGACACTGTGTCGTACCCCCCCACCAAATATATGGCGGGAACTCCATGTGGAGTGAACTTGTAGAGCTTATGACGTATGGGCAGATAAAACCTATATCTCTAAAACCTGGCCGGGTGCACCCTTCACGGGCAGCTTCATAACATATAGGTTTGTGCCGCTTTTTGTCAACACTTCGGGATGCAAAAATATCTTTGTATACTTTTCAGCATTCTGCTCTGAAATAGAGATAAGGTTATCCCCATCCGCTTCACACAAAAAGAAGTTCCCGCAAATGGCCGCAAGAGCCTGCCCATCTTTTTGGATTACTCGGTTGAAAGGCATTCCTTGTATCATACCCTCTTCATTACAGACGAGGACGACATCAGGGAAGTAGTAAGCGCATTCTATAAATCCACCTACCAGCTTTTGCATAGATTTTAAAGAGCCATCGATTTCCACTTTGCGCGGGCACTTGCCCACCTCAATATACAACGCCTCCATGTACGGCACCTCATTTCTTTATCGTAGTTTCCTTATGAATCGAAATCAGCAACAGAGCTAGAGATATCATCAAAAAAGGCGGAAGAAGAAAAAAGCTAAGCAACAGCACCGGTGGAACCAGGCAGAAATCCGCAGCACAGGCAAACATAAAGTGTGCACCCAACTCAAAGCCCACCAGCGCTGCGAAAAGTGCCCGAAAACTGGCAGGCCAGGTTTCTCGGGCATCTGGCGATTTTGCCAGTATGGTATATAGAGAGATAGCACTGGAAATACCGGCTGTTCCTATCCCACCAAGTAAAAAAAGCAAAAGTTCCTCACTCATAATCCATTTGTTCCCCCTCGTTGAAACAGAAAAAGCCGCCTTACGTTAAAATGCGTAAAGCGGCTTTCTACCGATATTTTTCTTTTGTCTGGCAAGGGTACGACACTGTGTCGCACCTCTTATCGCTCTGGTGAAATATCCAGGGTTGTTATCTTGGGCTGCACTGGGGTTTCTCTGTTCTGATGTGCATGATACTTTGAAATCAACTGGGGGACAGGCGTGTTGGAATATCCAGCCATAACAAACTGCTGCACATAGGCCACATCCACATCTTCACCTGTTTTGGCGCAGCAATCCGCAATCAGTTCAGGGGTGATGACAGGTAGCGGATGACGTGATGCATATAGAGAGACTGCGCGCTCGCCGCGTTCCAGTTCGCATAACGAACCTGTTAGCAGGTCGGCCCCGCGCGGTTTATCCAAATAGCCGTTGCTTATCAGGGCGATATTGTTATCAAAGTTGGGCGCAAGCCGAAGCACTTTCCCGGAATCTGGGTCACGCAGCACACCGTAGTTGTTTGTATGCCGGTCGGCGTTCAGGCAAAAGGCATCCATCATCAGCAGCTCAACATATTGGTCAGCCAGAGACTGTCCTATCTGCTGGAAAGCGCGGTAACTGTGCAAATAATCTTCATCTTCCCCGACAAGAGAAAAAGCCGGCTCAAAATTCAATTTGCCTTCGGTGAAATCCAGCGTGCGGATGTATTCGCACGCCGGTTCATATTTCGCACATGGAAAATGAAGTGCATTGGAAAGATAATAAACAAACAGTTCAGAAAACCGCTGCAGCGGCGTTGCCTGTTTATACATCCACCACTTGCCGTTCTCAAGCCGCCAGCACTTCTCGAAGCTGCCGATGTTGGTAAGCTCTGGTGTGCGGCTGGGCTTCCGGCTGAAGGCAGATAAATCACCCCGCAAGGCCAGTGTGTCAAAATAGTTTTCCCGAAAGCGCACATCGTCCCATGTGAGGCTGCTGCCATCGGGTCTTACCCAATAGGTATCAGTAATGGTAACCGCGTTAAAATGCAGCGCAGTGCTGACATCATCCCTTTCCTGAAGGCGAAGGACTTTCTTCAGCAGGCGGGAATTCGTTCGCGTCGCGTCGATGGCGCGCATGGAAAGCCACTGCGCAAAATCTCCACCACGCTGAAAGTAGATGGGCAGTAGCTCTTCCCGGAGCGGCGTCACAGTTCGGCCGTGGATATCGCCAACGGGGATGTCTTTGCTCATGAGCGTTGCATGATAAGACAAAGAATATACATCGTTCATCGGCACATCTCCTTTCCTGAATTCATGGGGAGTATAACAGCATCTTACCATATGGCGGCATGCATTGCAAAGCCGGAAAAAGAAAAAGCCGCTGCACATAATGCGGGCGGCTTTGTATCATTGGGCATTCTCCAGACGCGCGATTTCAAAGTCATGCGCCAGAACTTTTGCCTTGATTGTCATGATATCGCTTTCTATTTTGGGAAGCTGTACGTTCTGGATGTGGTCGAGCCGTTCATTCAATAGAACGTGACCTTCTGCGATTTTCTTAATATCCTTTTCCACATGGCTTTCAATGTAGGCTTTCATGCGGTTTTCAGATGTCTGAATGGCGGTGTTTATTTTCAAATCCATGATTTCAGCAATGGCCTGCAGGTCTTCTTTTGTCAGCATGGAAGATGTCCTCCTTTACAGCATAGATAGTATAGCACGGAAACGTGGACATAGCCATAGGCGAAAGTGCCAAAGTTTCCGAACGGTCTTTTCCTCTTTCAACGCTCCCGATGAAAGGGGGGACGACACAGTGTCGTATCCCTGCCCTCAGGCGGTTCGTTTGGCCACCACAACATACCGGGTATCGGTGTCGGAAGTGCAAGTCACCAACGTGAGCAGCTGGTCAGCCACGTCTACCCCTGAAAGGCCGGACAGGTCAAAATCCACATCACTGCGTGCGCGGGCGGCTTCCAGCATCTGCGCCATGGTTTCGCTAGTAGGATTGGTAATAAGCGCTAATGTGTCAGTGCTCGCATCAGCTGAGCCAGCCGAAATAACAGTATAAGTCATATCCACGCCATCGTAAATCAAACGAATTTCTTGATGTTCCTTGGCGAAGTCTTGCGATGAAAAGCGTTTGAGCTGTGAAAACCGTTCTGCATTCTCATCATCTTCCAGACTGTGGCCGTAGATGATAAGGTTTTGACTTTGCGGCGTGCACTCGTAGTCCATAAAGTAACATCCCCAGATATCATCTTCGCCAAGCTCATTACGGCGCAGATAATAGTCATTGTCATCTGCCTGCATAACAGCGCCCGAAATAGCCGTGCCAGGTACATCAATCCAGGCTACCTGCCCATCATACTGAAATGCAGGAAGTTCTTCCCCGTTGGCAGATGTTATGTGGACAGCGGTTGTATCGGTGCCGCCGACATCAGAACCGGATGGCCGGAAAAAAAGAATAATCAGGATGAATACGAGAAAAACACCTGATATTACAAGACAGGCGGATACGAGAGTTTTCTTTTGCATGCTGTGTACCTCCTTTCAATCAGCATGTGTCTGCATTTGTGAGTGATATCGCTTTATCATATCGGCGCGCAGTTCTCTTACGAGATTCATGTCCAGTATTTCGCAAGTTGTCTGAAATTTATCTCCTACGCGCCTGGTGGGCATGGCGATGAACAGACCATTGCGGCCCTTCAGCAGTTTAATGCCATGGATGCGCAAGATATCGCCCCTTGTGTAGTGAAGGGTAATATCAGCAGAGGCCCATATTTTTTGCCCGCGAGGCATAACACGGAAATCATCTATCCTGTAAGTCATGTTTCACTACTCCTTCAAGGCGTCCTCAGAAGCAGCCAGGATATCCCTGATTTCATCGGCAGTAAAATAGTCTTCTGCCTCCACAGGCCAGGAAACATCTTTTCCAAACAGTATGATGTGATGCCCGGCGGCTTCCATTTGCACTATCCGCTGACGCTGATTTTCTGTCAAAGCACATGTTCTCCTTTCTATTTTTTTTTGGGGGGTACGACACTGTGTCGTACCCCTTACCGAACAAAAGAAAAAGCATGGTAGATACCATGCTTCAAAGACTAAAGTGAACGGATTGCTGGATAGAAATATCCGGTGATGGTGATGGGAAATTGTGCTGAAGACAATAGTTGTGGCATGCATATTCCAGCAAACGAAAGTCACAACACTCATGTACAAAACGAGAGCTGGTTTGTGTGACAAGCTCGTATAGCTCTTCTGCGCTGCGTGAAATGTGTTCACGCAATGGTTTTAAAGCGAAGTATTGCTTGCGCACCAGGTTACGATATCCACTTGGTTCCAGTATTCTGATATCCACCGGAGTTAAGACTTGGTCGGGTACGGGAATCATGTACGATAAGCGCAGCGCCCCTTTCTTCGGCGGTATGTCTCCCGCGACCATGATTGGGATATTGCCAAGCCCAACTGCATTCGTGCTGGATATCGGGATTGCATATCTATATGGCGTTTGGGAAAGTGTAATACCCAAGAGGAACTTGGGATGGGTTTTATAGTCCACATCCGGCACATGCGAGCGTTGATAAACTGCGAATTCGGCATTTTTGAGAGCCTGGATATAATCGCTTTGTACATAATAAAACTGGATGACATTCAGCTTAGAGGGCGTATGGTTCTCAAGACGTTCCAATAGCCCAAAATGGGCAAGTTCTTCCGGCAGTACAGGAATATGTATCCGTCTCATATCTTCACCAATACGGCTTATGAGCAAAAGAAAAGGCTGCTCGTGGCAGCCAAGCGTTACCTCGCACTGTTTGTTGGATGCCATCCAGGCCATCCGATACAGTGTGTGGTCGTATTCCGAAGAGAAAAACGTCCTTTCAATAGGTGGGATATCAACCTTTGTGCGCAGGAACTCATATAGTTCATGGTGCTTGATATATTTATTTAAATTCATTTTTTCACCTTCAATGACAAAAGAAAAAGCCGAGATGCAATCACTACATCTCGGCGAATAAAGTCCGCTACTTTTTGAAGAGCCTTGCTTTGGCGGCGGAACACCAGATTAAAGTCCGCATTTTTTGTTTGGCATGAGTACTTTGCCCGCGGCTGCGGAACACCGCGACGTTGTGTCAAGTTGCGTTCTTTGACAACATCATTCTAGCTGTAATACAGTAAGATTGTCAAGCATAAATCGCTAAATTCCTAAAAAATTTTGAATTTGTGCTACGGTATCTCCAAAAACAACCATGAAGCTGCTTCTGAGGTCGGGATAAATAAAAACACTCAGCCCCACAATTGCCAGTAGAACGAGTGCGATGGTCGCCAAAATACGTATTGCCAGGAATATGGCGGCAAGCGTGCTGCGCCATATTTGAGCCACCGCGCTTTTCTTTTCTATTACTACGACTTCCGGGCTGTTGATGCCATGCTTTTTCTTTAAGGCTTCCTGCTCTTTGGCTGCACGATAGCCTGAAAGTAATCCTTCTGACTGTTTTAGCGGCATTGCTGTTATCGCTCCTGTTACTTTATAGTTCAATCCCTAATGTGTGTATGGCGGAAAGATATTCTTGCTGCATGGAAATTTGCTGGTGATATTTATCGAAAGACACACGCATTTCTCCTTCTTGAATAAGAACTTCTGCCCTGCCTTGGCTAATCAGCATAGCCGATATAACGGCATCCAGCTGTAAGCAGGGGAGAGCGGCAATATCATGCGGGGTGACCCTACAACGTGGCCCACAGTGGAATAGACTATAGGCGATATCTATGACGTTCTTTCTCATATCATCCCAACCGCTCATCTTACGCTTGATAGCAAGGAAGTCTATTCCATCATGACTGATGTGCGGTAAAGACAACTCGGTAAGACGAGAATCTGTAGAGAGCAAAAAGCATGCGGAAGAATAATAACAATCATTTCTCTGATAAGAGTTGAGATGGGACACCAGAAGCTTATAACGTTCGGTTTGCGCATTTTGATTCATGTTTGTCCTCCTCTACTGGATAAATGTGTTGTTCATAAGCGCACCGGAGAATAAGATGTTCCAGCTTTTCTGTTTGCGTGCTTCCAGGCTGTGCATCGATGATATCCAGGCATTCTTCACTCAAACGAAAGCACTTTAGGCATTTGGCCAATTAGATGCCTCCCTTCTTTTGATGCAAAAAGGGGTGCGACACAGTGTCGTACCCCTCTATTTTCGCCGGAAAAAAGAGAACTTGCTTTTGGAAGCCGACACACGAGGCGGCACATCGTGTGTGGGGTAGTGCGCAGCAATGGTGCATAAATTTTATCACCACCGCAATAATTGAAATAGTCTGGCGCCCAAATGGCAAAATGCGTATTGGCGGCCAGTTCTTCCATCATGTGCCGTACGGTATCCTGGTCGCTCGGATGAACGCTATTGAATATGTAGTGGATGCCATTATCTTCAGCGGCGAACACGTCATACAACGGGACAGTTTGCCAGGGCTTCATGCCACATACGATGATACGTATGTCTTTGTCATGGTAGGCGGTGACATCCGGGATGGACGAATAATTGCCGTAATCAAATATCAGGATGTCATGTTCTTCTCTGGCCTTAGCTGCACTTTTGCCGCCGATATATACGTCTGTTCCATAGATGATAAAGTGAGTTTCATCTATGATATCTGAGTTTGGTGCTTTCCCACCCCCTAGATAATCCTGCAAACTATGAGCACTGTGTACCTCAATTAGCGCGGGATGATGCCCGTGCGCTCTGCAATACAATAGCAGCTGCATAGCCTGCGTGGTGCACCCAATGCCTGAGCCGGCACCCGCAACGGCAACAGAAATGCAGCGACGGCTGGAAGGTGCAACGGCGCGGCGTTCAAGCTGTTTTGGATGCTCTTGGGGAACTCCTTCCGAAAGAGGGCCTTCTGAATGAACTTCTTCCGAATTTGAGACGTCCTGGCCTTTACTATTGTTTGCCACGGGCTGAGCTGTATCCATTGCCGGAGATTTGAGAATATCATCCGATAGGAATATTTCGAGCAGCTGCTGACGTAATCCGGCCTGCCTGTTTGTGATGATGTGCTCCTTTGGTACACCAGCTTTTATTACATCCTCGACAAAAAGAGAGTCTTCATCCAGCGAATCGGAGACAACGATAAGAGTAAGTTCGGGTCGTGTCTCCACAATACGGCGAATTAGAAGAAGCCCTAAATCTACATCACCACTGAAATACAGTAAGTCAAAGATGGCATATTGATAGTTCCCAGCTTCTAGCTCTGCGGCCAACTCTGCCGGAGCATGTCCGTCAATATCCTGTACTTCAAACAGGTTTCGGCGGTTTAACTGTCGGACAGATTCTCGAATACTTTGTGACGCAATGACGGCAATCAATTTTTGTTCCTCCTATTACAACAAATTTGTCCCTTTATATTTAATGGGGTACGACACTGTGTCGTACCCCATCCTTTTGCTTTCTAAAAAGTATGTCAGGTGACCTGTTCCCACTGTGTTTCCAACTTTGCAAGCTCTTGCTTTAAACGTCTGAAATCCTGGTGGATGTATTCACGGTTTGTAAAATCGAAATCTACGTGTCCCATAATTTTGATGATGTCTGCTTTATCCACACCAGCGGTATAGGCCATGGTTGCAAAGGTGTGACGGCAGCTGTAAGGCGTTAAATGCGGTTTTGCTTTTTTCTGGTTTAAGACATCAACTGGGATGAATCCCAGTTCCCGCATGAGTGGATAAAACTGGCGTGTGCTCCAGTTTTTTAAATTGATGTGGCCGCCCACACTATTTTGAATCAATGGGCGTTTTTCATAGTGCTGTTTATCCTGAAAATAGGAAAAAAGATACCAGTCCTGCACATACTGCCGGATAATAGGCAGTATTGGTACAACACGGTTTGTGCCAGCCTTGGTTTTCCCGCCGCCTACAAAGTATCCATCCTTGATATGGCAATCTGAAATGAGAAGACGGAAAATTTCGTTGGGCCGGAATCCGGTAAAAATGAGCGTTAATACAATGCGCGCAGTTTGAAACCGTGGATTGAGCACGTTGTTCGCATAGTGGATAAGCGTATCAATTTGCTCTGATGAAAAAATCACACGAGGTGCAGGTGCTCTTCCCTTTATTTTCAGGCTGGGTGAGAGGTCATAGCTTGTGAGCCTTTTAGCGATAGCATACTGATACAGCATCCTAATTAATATTTTCACTTTTGACTTTGCGCTCACGGAAGCGCCGCATCCAAAATCGAGGACGTCCTGTAAATCGTCCACGTCGACCTTTGACACAGGTACATCCCATAGCGGTTTCAGCTTATTCCAGGCGTTATTATAATCACGTCTGGTCTGAATGCCGATTTTGGGATACCGTTTGGACATCCAGCTGTCATGAATAGCCCGGAGCGTGGCTGTTTCAGGAGAAACGAGTTGATTCCATCCACACATCCCGCAATATTGGGCATACGGCACCTCTTGCTTACAATATACACATTTCATATTTTTGCCTCCTTTTTGGGATAAATAAATGGGGAACATAATGTCCCACAAAAAGGAGGCTTGTGGTGAGAATGGTGCCGGAAAATATGAAAGCGTATCAAAAAATTGTCACTTTAAGAATGACGATTTTTGATACGCCTTGGATTTCGGTGAAAACAATATTCCAATAAGCGGGCATCCCAAAGGATTATGACCGGTACTCATAATCGGCAACGCGGCCTCAAACGTGTCATTGATACTTTGACAAGCCTTCGCACCCCGTAGAGGGGTATATGCAAAGTTGCATGCATTTCTCACTCGCTTATGGGGATGAAAAAAAGGCGTACCACAGTTTTGGTACACCTTATAAATTCCTGATGGAGCTGGCAGACGGATTCGAACCCCCGACCTGCTGATTACAAATCAGCTGCTCTACCAGCTGAGCTATGCCAGCACGAAAAGTGCTTGCCTCTTTCAGAAGAGTGCTTGATTATTATAGCAAAAGCCTTTCTTAAAATCAAGAGCTTTTTGAAAAAATATTGCCGGGGCACGCTTGACGGAAAAATGTGGATGCCTCATAATAGAAAAACGGAGAGAGGGGCTGCTGTGCATCTGCCCTGCGCAGCCCGAAAGAAGGAGGATGTGTTTCAATGGAACCTTCAAAAGTATATTTTACCGATATGCGTGCCCGCCCGGGCACCAACCTGCAGCAAAAGCTGGAAAAACTGATGCGCCGCGCGGGCTTTGAAACCATAGATTTCAAAGACAAATATGCCGCCATCAAAATCCACTTCGGCGAACCGGGCAACCTTTCCTACCTGCGCCCGAATTTTGCCAAGACGGTGGCCGACATGGTGAAAGCCTTGGGCGGCAAGCCGTTTTTGACAGACTGCAACACATTGTATGTGGGCAGGCGCAAGAATGCGCTGGACCATATGGACGCCGCCTATGAAAACGGCTATTCGCCCTTTTCCACCGGCTGCCAGATTATCATTGCAGACGGCCTGAAGGGCACAGACGAGGTGGCTGTGCCCGTGAAGGGCGGCCAGTACATTCAAAACGCGCTGATTGGGCGCGCCGTGATGGACGCGGACGTGTTTATTGCGCTTTCGCATTTCAAAGGGCACGAGTGCACGGGCTTTGGCGGCGCGGTGAAAAACGTGGGCATGGGCTGCGGCTCGCGCGCGGGCAAGATGGATATGCATTCTTCCGGCAAGCCCTCGGTGGATAAGGCCCTGTGCCGTTCGTGCGGGGCGTGCATGAAAAACTGCGCCCACGGCGCCATCGCCTTTGACGAAGCGCACAAGGCGGGCATTGACCATGCAAAGTGCGTGGGCTGCGGGCGCTGCATTGGCGCGTGCAATTTCGATGCGGTATATGCCGCCAACGACGCTGCCAATGACGAGCTGAACTGCAAAATGGCCGAGTATGCCAAGGCTGTGGTGGACGGGCGCCCGGCTTTTTACATCAATATTGTAAACCAGGTGTCGCCCTACTGCGACTGCCATCCGGAAAATGACGCCGCCATCATTCCCGATGTGGGCATGTTTGCCAGCTTTGACCCCATTGCGCTGGACGTGGCCTGCGCCGACGCGTGCAACGCCATGCCGGTGATACCGGGCACCTTGCTGGACGAAAACCTCACCCGAAAGGGCGCGTGCAACCATCACGACCACTTTACCAACACCTCGCCCGAAACCAACTGGAAAAGCTGCATGGAACACGGCGAGAAAATAGGCCTTGGCACACAGGCCTATGAGCTGATTGTAATGAGATGACGCATTCTGCACACCTGTGTGCCGGGTGCGGCGCTGGGCCCCGCGGAAGGAGTTGCTGCCTTCCGCGGGGCCTTTTTACGCCTTGCGCCCGGGCGGGCCCGCAAGCGGGCACCATTTTACGGAGCAACCAATTTTTCCAAATGTTTTTTGCATTTTGCACAAACCCCTAGCAAAATTGTGAGGATAATGACGAAAAGCGGGATGCGAAAGAAACAAAAATGCATATTAAAGGACAAAAAGCTATATTCAGGGAAAATTGGATGAAAGCACAAAAAAGAAGAAATTATTTTGTGCACCTCACCTAAAATTGTTCGATATTTATGAAATAAAGGTTTCAAAATAAATTTTTTTGTTGACATTTTCATAAGCGGCTACTACAATAAAAACAGAAAGGCGGGCAAAACCCGCCGGGTACGAAAAGGCTTTCTGCAAAAATAGTCCATGTATCTATGAAAAAGACGCTTTTGCGCAAAAGCGGCGCTCAGCGGGCATGCTGCCCGCTGAACGGTGCTGGCGGGCGTGGCTGTTTTGCAGAGTGCCTTTGGGTAAAGAATGAAAAAGGAGAGAACCCCAATGAAAAAATTGCTTGCAATCGTATTGGCGGCCTGCCTGGCCCTGACGCTGGTGGCCTGCGGCGGCGCGCCCAGCAGCACGCCTGCCTCTGGCAGCGCCAGTGGCAGCACGGCGGCTGCGGTTTCCGGCGACGCCAATGTAGCTGTGTTCTATTACACTTACAGCGATACCTACATTTCCAGCGTGCGCAGCGCGCTGGACGCCAAGCTGGATGAAATGGGCGTCACCTATCAGGATTTTGACGGCGCCGGCCAGCAGACCACCCAGACCGAGCAGGTGAAAACGGCCATTACCAACGGCGCCACCGTGCTGCTGGTGAACCTGGTGGAGACGGCCTCTGACGACGCGGCCAACGAGATTGTGTCTGCGGCCAAAGACGCGGATATCCCCGTGATTTTCTTCAACCGCGAGGTTTCGAACGACGTGGTGAACAGCTACGAGAAATGCGCTTTCGTGGGCACGGATGCGGCCGAGGCCGGCCACCTGCAGGGCCAGATGATTGGCAACTACCTGCTGGAGAACTATGAGGCCTGCGATTTGAACGGCGACGGCAAGATTTCTTACATCATGTTCAAGGGCCAGGAGGGCAACCCCGAGGCCGAATACCGCACCCAGTATGCGGTGGAAGACTGCGACGCGCTGTTGACAGAGAACGGCAAAGAGCCGCTGGAATTCTATGACCCGGCCAACACCGACAAATACCTGGTGGACCGCAACGGCACCTGGGCGGCCTCTGCCTCTAACGAATACATGACAACCGCGCTGTCTGCTTACAGCGAGGCCAGCAACAACATGATCGAGCTGGTTATCTGCAACAACGACGGCATGGCCGAGGGCGCTATCACGGCGCTGAACACCGCCGGCTATAACGACGGCACGGGCACCACCATCCCCGTGTTCGGCGTGGATGCCACCGACGCTGCGAAGGACCTGATTGCCGCGGGCAAAATGACAGGCACCATCAAGCAGGATGCCGACGGCATGGCCAGCGCGCTGGCTACCCTGGTAGAGAATGCCGCCAGCGGTGCGGACGTGATGGCCAATACCGATTCGCTGAACGTCGATGAGGACTGCGCCAAAATCCGTATCCCCTATGGCATTTACACCGGCGAATAATTTCTGAAAATCTGTGCTTCCGCCGCTTTCCCCGGAGGGAAGCGGCGGAAGCCGTATTTGAAAGCCTGTGTTTCTCAGGAAGATGGGGCCGCAAAAGCTCATTTTGCGGCCCGATGTGCCTGAGAATACGGCGCAAAGCACAAAACGAGGAGGGCGGTTTCGTGGCAAATGACATTTTGCTGGAAATGAAAAACATTTCCAAGACCTTCCCCGGCGTAAAAGCTTTGGACAACGTTTCCCTGACGGTGCGCAGGGGAACCGTGCACGCCCTGATGGGCGAGAACGGCGCGGGCAAATCCACCTTGATGAAATGCCTGTTTGGCATTTACAGCAAGGACACCGGCGAAATTTTGCTGGAGGGCAGCCCGGTTCATTTTAAAACGTCCAAAGAGGCGCTGGAGAGTGGCGTGGCCATGGTGCATCAAGAGCTGAACCAGGCCTTGAAGCGCAATGTAATGGACAACATGTGGCTGGGGCGGTACCCTCTGGTGGGCCCCTTTACATCCGAAAAGAAGATGTATGCCGATACCCAAAAACTGTTTGAAAAGCTGGGTGTCAGCGTAAACCCGCGCGCCGTCATGAGCACGCTGCCCGTCTCGCAGCGCCAAATGGTAGAGATTGCCAAGGCGGTGTCGTACAACGCGAAGGTCATCGTGTTTGACGAGCCCACTTCGTCCCTTACCGAGGAGGAAGTGGCGCATCTGTTCCGCATCATCAACATGCTGCGGGACCAGGGCTGCGGCATCATTTATATCTCGCACAAAATGGAAGAAATTCTGCGCATTTCGGACGAAGTGACGGTGATGCGCGATGGCGCCTGGGTGGCCACCGAGCCGGCCGCAGAGCTGACGATGGAGCGCATTATCAAACTGATGGTGGGCCGTGAACTGACCAACCGCTTCCCGCCGAAAGATAACAAGCCCGGCGAGACGCTGCTGGAAGTGCGGGATATGACGGCCCTGTACTCTGCGCTGAAAGATGTCTCGTTCGACCTGCACAAGGGCGAAATTTTGGGCCTGGCCGGGCTGGACGGCTCTGGGCGCACCGAGCTGCTGGAAAATATCTTCGGCACCGCCACCCGAAAGAAAGGCACCCTGCGGCTGCACGGCAAGGAAGTGAAAAACCGGAACGCGCGGGAATCTATTCGCAACGGCTTTGCCCTTTTAACGGAAGAACGGCGCGCCACGGGCATCTTTGGCATCCTTAACATACAGGAGAACACCACCATTTCAAGCCTGCCCAAATATAAGGTGCATGGCCTTTTGAACAGCAAAAAGATGCGCGAAAGCACCGATTGGGCCATTCAATCCATGCGCATCAAAACGCCGTCTCAGTTTACAAAAATCCGCTCGCTGTCGGGCGGCAACCAGCAAAAGGTCATTTTGGGCCGCTGGCTGCTGACAGAGCCGGAAGTGCTGTTGCTGGACGAACCCACCCGCGGCATTGACGTGGGCGCAAAGTACGAGATCTATCAGCTCATCATCAACCTGGCCAAGCAGGGCAAGTCTGTCATCATGGTATCCTCTGAAATGCCAGAGCTTCTGGGCGTGTGCGACCGCATCCTGGTGATGTCGGGCGGCCGCTTGGCAGGCGAAGTGGACGCAAAGAGCACCACGCAGGAAGAGATTATGACGCTGGCAGCCAAGTATGTATAAGGAGGAAGCGCTATGGCAAGCAAACTGAACATCAAACAGCGCATTGCGGATTTCAAGGCCATGGACAAGGCGGACAAGCGCCGCTGGTGGTCGGAATTTTTCATTGAGAACGCGCTGTACATCATTATTGTCCTTGCAATCATCGGCATTTATATCTACAATAACAATTTCCTGTCCATTGCCTCAATTGTCAACATCATCACGCTGTCTGCGGCAAACCTGCCCATTGCGCTGGGCATTGCGGGCGCCATCATTCTGACAGGCACAGACCTTTCGGCCGGGCGCGTGGTGGGCCTGACGGCCTGCATTGCGGCCTCGCTGCTGCAGGCGGCCGATTATTCCAGCAAAATGTTTGCCGGCATTGGCACGCTGCCCATTCCGGTGGTGATTTTGCTGGTGATTGCGGTGGGCGCCATCATCGGTGCGGTGAACGGCTTCTGCGTGGCCAAATTCGATTTGCACCCCTTTATTGTGACGCTGGCAACCCAGCTGATTGTATACGGCATGCTGCTGATGTACCTGACGCTTGGCAGCAACAACGGCCAGTCTATTTCCGGCCTTTCTGACAGCTATAAAAACTTCATCACCGGCAGCATCCTGCAGGTGGGGCCCAAAAACACGCCCATCCCGAACTTTGTGTGGTATGTGGTGGCCCTTACCGTTGTGATGTGGTTTGTGTGGAACAAAACCACCTTTGGCAAGAACATGTTTGCCGTGGGCTCTAACCCGGAAGCGGCCAATGTCTCTGGCGTCAATGTGCTGCGCACCATCATTCTGGTGTTCACGCTGGCGGGCGCCATGTATGGCATCACCGGCTTCATCGAGGGCGCGCGCATCGGCTCGAACAGCGCCCTTACAGGCCAGAACTATGAGCTGGACGCCATTGCGGCCTGCGTCATTGGCGGCGTTTCCTTCGTGGGCGGCATTGGCAAAATCAGCGGCGTCATCACGGGCGTGTTCCTGCTTCGCATCATCTTTGTGGGCCTTACCATGCTGAGCGTCAGCTCGGACTGGCAGTATATCATCAAAGGCCTGATTATTCTGGTGGCCTGCGCCATCGACATGCGCAAATACCGCGCCCGCAAATAACCGGGCTTTCCCATTTTGCGGTTTCAGCGCCGCCCGCCGGTTTTCCCTTGGCGGGCGGCGCATTTTGCTTTATAATAGAAAAAACGCCCGGCGCGGGGCCCTGCGCCGGGCGGGAAGCGTGCGGAAAGGAGCGTGAAAACAACATGGCGCAAACACAGGGGCAGCCGGGCCCGGAAAAGGACGGCGAGGGCGGCCAGCCCGGGCGCGTGGGTGTTGGCTGGCTGAAGAGCATCTATGGAAACAAAAAGCTCTCGCTGCGGGTGCTGGATACCGTCATTCTGCTGGGCATTGCCGCGCTGGTGGTGGTTGGCTTTTTGATGATGCAGGACAGGGGCTTTACCGTGGAATTCCGTACGGACGGCGGCTCTCAGGTGGCCAGCCAAAAGCTGATGTACGGCGATTTGGTACAGCGGCCGGAAGACCCTGTCAAAGAGGGCTATACCTTTGAGGGCTGGTATTGGGATGATGAATACAAACTGGCCTGGAATTTTGACACCGACACCGTCACGGGCGATATGTACCTGGTGGCCAAGTGGGCGGAAAAAGATGCGGCGGGGGCCGCACAAAGCGAAAGCGGCGCGGCGGGCTGAGCGCAGCCCGCCGCTTTTTTGCGGCGCTTGTAAACTTTATTTTAAAAACAGGTTTACATGCACCGCGGCCTGTGGTAAACTGATGCTGCTGCAAATGCGTGCACAGCCGGGCACGGGCCCGGCGCACCAAAAGTATGAGGGGGCAGAGACATGGCGGTGAAAGAGCGCGTTTTAACAGCCCTGCTGGCGGCACAGGGGGCGCCGGTGTCCGGCCAGCAGCTGGCGGACAGCCTGGGCGTTTCCCGCGCGGCGGTGTGGAAGGCTGTGAAAGAGCTGCAAAAGCAGGGCCACGCCGTGCACAGCGAAGCGGGGCGCGGCTATGTGCTGGCCGGGGCAGGCGGCGAAGTGCTTTGCCGGGAGGGCGTGCAGGCATTTCGCCGCAGCGCGGGCGAGACGCATGTGCTGGCCTGTGTCGATTCCACCAACCTCTATGCCAAACGCCTGGCTGCCGGTGGGGCCGGCCACGGCACGCTGGTGGCTGCCGGCATGCAGACGGCCGGGCGCGGGCGGCGCGGGCGCAGCTTTGCCTCGCCCGAGGGCGCCGGGCTGTACCTTTCGGTGATTGTAAAAACGGGCCTGCCCATGCAGGACGCCGCCCTTGCCACCTGTGCCGCCGCGGTGGCGGTGCGGCGCGCGGTGAAGGCCGTGTGCGGCAAAGAGCTTGCCATCAAGTGGGTGAACGACCTGTTCTGGCAGGGCAAAAAGTGCTGCGGCATTTTAACAGAGGCCGTGACGGATGTGGAATCTGGCGGGCTGGACTATATGGTGGTGGGCATTGGCATCGACCTTGTGCGCCCCGAAGGGGGCTGGGGGGCCGGGCTGGACGACATTGTGGGCGCCCTGTATGAGCCCGGGCAGCCGGTGCCGCGCTGTGCCCTTGCTGCCGCGGTGGCAGACGAGCTGCTGGCCCTGGCCGGGGCCCTGCCGCAGGCGCCCTTTATGCAGGAGTATATTGCACACAATTTTGTGCCCGGGCATGATGTGCTTTTGATGCAGGCAGGGCACACCACGCCCGCGCATGCCGTGCGCATTACGCAGGCGGGGCACCTTGTGGTGCGCACAGCCGAGGGCGAGCGCGAGGTGTCGTTTGGTGAGGTGAGCCTGCGCATGCAGCAGAAGGAAGAGGGGGAGACCGTATGAAAAAAATGGAACTGGGCCAGGCTTTGCGCGCGGCGCTGCTGGCAGCCCTGACGGCGGTGCTGGCGCAGGTGCAGCTGCCCATTGGCCCCGTGCCGTTCAATTTGGCGGTGCTGGGCGCCTTTCTGGCGGGCATGCTGCTGCGCCCGGCGTGGGCCGCATGCGCCATGGGCGTATATATGGCGCTGGGCCTTATTGGCATCCCGGTGTTTGCCGGCTTTGTGGGCGGGCCCGCTGTGCTGGCGGGCAAAACGGGCGGCTATGTGCTGGGCTATGTGTGCATTGCCTGGTGCACTGCCATGGCGCGGCGCTTTGGCCGCCTGTGGCTGACGGCCGCGGGCATGGCGCTGGGCCTTGTGCTGTGCTATGCGCTGGGCACGGCGTGGTTTATGGGCATGACAGGCACGGGGCTGGGGCCCAGCCTGGCTTTCTGCGTGTGGCCGTTTGTTGTGCCGGATATCTGCAAGGGCGCGTGTGCCCTTGCCGTGGGCACGGCCGTGGCAAAGCGGCTTTCGCGCGGCGCCGCGCGCTGACGGCGGCCCGGCCCTGCGGGCAAAAATGCAGACACAGGCCCCCTGCGGCACAGTGCCGCAGAGGGCCTGCTTTCTTGTGTTGCCGCCCGGCCTGCCGCAGGGGTTGCGCCCGCGCCGGGGCGAGGGGCGGGCGCTGTGCGGCCCCGAAGTGCCCGGCGGGTGTGCGGCGGCCAAACGCACCTTTGCCGCGCCCGGTATTTGCACTTTTTACGCAGACATGATAGTATCAGTAGGAACGAAAAGCCACGGCTGCGGCCGGGGCAAAGCACACGGGGAGGGGCCGGGGTGAAAAAGCTTTCGCAAAAGGTGTTTGGGCGCATTGCGGTTACGGCGGTGCTGATTCTGCTGCAGGCCGCGTGGCTGCTGGTTTGGTTCACAAGGCTGGCAAGCTATGCGCCATGGGTAAGCGCGGTGTTCACAGTGCTCAGCATCCTTATTGTGCTGTACATTGTGCGCAAGGACGACAACCCCGCCTATAAAATTGTGTGGATCATCCTCATTTTGCTGGTGCCGCTGCTGGGCGGGCTGCTGTATGTGGTGTTTGGCAACAAGCGGCCCGAGCGGCGCATGCGCGAAAAATTTGCCCGCGCCATGAAAGCCACGCGCCCGCTTTTGGCGCAGGACGAGGCCGTGCTGGGCAAACTGCCCGCGCGCGAGCGCGCCACGGCGCACTATGTGGCGGCCTGCGGCGGGTACCCTGTGTGGGAAAACACCGAGGTGCGGTATTACCCCATAGGGGAAGAGATGTACGCCGCCATGATGGAAGAGATGGAACAGGCGCAGCACTATATCTTTCTGGAATATTTCATCATCCGGCAATACTCCGGCATGTGGCAGAATATTCTTGCCCTGCTGGAGCGCAAGGTGCGCGAGGGCGTGCAGGTGCGCCTGATGTATGACGATTTGGGCAGCGTGGCCCTGCTGCCCGGCGGCTACTGGCACGAGCTGGAGCAAAAGGGCATCCGCTGCCTTGCCTTCAACCCCTTTGTGCCGCTGGTAAGCCTTGTGATGAACAACCGGGACCACCGCAAGATTCTTGTGATCGACGGCCATACGGCGTTCACAGGCGGCATCAACCTTTCGGACGAATACATCAATGTCACCCACCCGCACGGCGTGTGGAAGGACACGGGCGTGATGCTGCGGGGCGACGCGGTGTGGAACTTGACCCTGATGTTTCTGGAGACATGGAACGCCATGCGCCCGGAGGACACAGACTTCGAGCCCTACCGCCCCGGTTTGCATGCGCCCGCCGGGGTGCCGGGCGAAACGGGCGGCTTTGTGCAGCCCTTTGGCGATTCCCCGCTGGATGCAGAGCCCCTGGCCGAGAACGTATATATTGACATTTTGGCGCAGGCGAAAGACTATGTGTACATCGCCACGCCCTACCTTGCCATTTCGAATGAAATGCAGACAGCGCTTTGCCTGGCGGCAAAGCGCGGGGTGGACGTGCGCATTCTGACGCCCGGCATTCCGGACAAGCCCACGGTGTTTCAGCTGACGCGCTCGTACTATGCCTCTTTGCTGCGCGCGGGCGTGCGCATTTACGAATATACGCCCGGCTTTGTGCATGCCAAAAGCTACCTTGCCGACGACGCCATTGGTGTGGTGGGCACCATCAATATGGATTTTCGCAGCCTGTACCTGCACTTCGAGTGCGGCACGCTGCTGTACGGCTGCCCCGCCCTGGCAGACCTGAAGCGCGATATGCTGCAGACGTTTGCCGCCTCCCGCGAGGTGCATTTGGAAGATTGCCGCGCCGGCTTTTGGGGCGCGCTGTTCAGCGCCGTGCTGCGGCTGTTTGCGCCGCTGCTGTAAGGCGCCGCACAGCCCCTGCTGTGAAAAATATCAAAACCGCCCCGGCGGCCGCAAGGCCGCCGGGGCGGTTCTTTTTGTGGGCAGGCCGGCGCCGTCACACCATGCGTTGCACGGGCACTGCGCCCATTTTCAGCAACACGGCGGCCAGCGCCAGCGCAAGCAGCACAGCGGCCAGCACAATGCCCGCAAGGCACAGCGCCGCGCGCGAAAGGCGGCGCTTTTCTTCGCACACGCGCTCGCTGAAGGCCCAGGCCACCATGGGCACAAGCCCCGCCACCGGGATGCAGAACAGCACAAGGCACCAAAAATAATCCCGCACGCGCATGCCGGGCTGCGGGCCGTCCGCCGGGCCCTCGCAGGCGCCGTTTTGCGCCTGTGCGGCCTGCCCGGGGCCGTTTTCTTCTTCCGCCTGGGCGCTGTGCGCAGGCGGGCAGGCGCCCGGTGCGTCAGGTGGGGCCGGGGCTTTGGGCGCCCCGGCGGGCGCTTCTTCCGGCGCGGGGGCGCCTGTGGCCTCGCCAGGCGCGGCAGGGGGCGCGGCCTCATCGGGGGCGTTTGCAGCCCGCCCGGCCGCTGTGCCGCCCTGTGCAGGGGCCGGGATGGGTGCGGCTGCGCCGCAATAGGGGCAGAACAGGGCGCCCTGCGGCAGCCCCTGCCCGCACGCTGTGCATGTCATGGCAGTTCCTCCTCATATTCCAGGGGTGTGTGCCTGTCCACCGGGGTGGACAGGATGATCTGGCTGGACGTATGGCCCAGCTGCTGAAAGGTGGTGATAAGTTTTTCCAGCGCCGCAATGCCCTCGCAGTTCACTTTCACCAGAAAGCTGTGGCTGCCGGTGACGTGAAAGCACTGCGCCACGCGCGGCTGCTGCTGCGCCATGGCAAGAAAGGCGTCGCGGTCTTTCGGCTCTACCGAGACGCTGATCAGCGCCTCAATGGCCCCGGGGCCGTTCTGCCTGCCCAGCAGCACGGTGTACCCCGCAATGGTGCCGGCCTTTTCCATGCGGCGAATGCGCTCGGAGACAGCGGGGCTTGTCAGGCACACGCGCCGGGCAATGTCCTTCACCGTCATGCGGGCGTTTTCCGAAAGGCAGCGAACGATTTTTTTATCCAGCTCGTCCATGAAACTGTTCCTCCGCGAAAGACAAAATACGAATTTTTTAAAGCGCCCGGGCGCCATCAAATGCTTTTTCAAATTTTAGGCAGGGTAAACCCCGGGCTTCCTTAATTATATTATGAAATGAGCCGGGTGTAAATAACAAAAGAAAGAAAAAATCGCTTTTCTGCATTTGACAATGAAGCGGAATGTTGTAAACTAGTGGTGTCAAAAAGAATTCCCAACCTTTTGATACTTTCCCACCCCTCTAAGCAAAAAGGGCCGCCACAGGCGGCCCTTTTTGCTTGTGTGCGGGGCTGTTTCCCGGCATTTTTTCCCGTTTCCCGGCAAAACGGAAACATTTTCTCGGATATTTTGCAAATGGCGCCGCGCGGCGTTTTATGGTATAATATTTTTGTTTCATCAAGTGCAAACCGAAGGCGCGGCAAAAGCCCGGCGGAACGGACGCTTTCCGTGCCGGATGCCGCCAGCAGGAAAACATGTGTTTGGCAAGTGCAACGGGCTGTTCCCGCCTGACGGATGCAAGTTTGCAGATGGCATTGGTGTGCAGGAGAGGCGGGTGCTTTGCCTGCGCACCCATGGTATCTGCCATTCTTTTTGATAGGGGAGAATACTGTCATGAAGCAGATATGCAGAAAACTGGCAGCCGCCGTGCTGTGCGCGGCTTTGTGCCTGGCGCTGGCCGGGTGCGCGAAGGCGGGCCAGGCCTACCCGGTGAGCCTTGGCGGGGTGAACATCACTGTGGGCGAGACCACCGTGGGCACCCTGCTGGATGCGGGCTACACCCTCCGTGCGGTGGGCGAGAACGGCGCCATGGGCGATGTGGACTCTGCCGCCCAGCTGAGCGCCAACAGCTACTACAGCGGGCTGTACCTTGCCAAGGACGGCGTGAACTGCGCGGGCCTTGAGGTAACGACAGAAGAGGCCGTGCCGCTGGCCGGCGGCACGGTTGCCAAGGTGTATGTGGCCACCGCAGAGGGCCACACGCTGGATGGCGTCACGTTTGACGGCGTGGCCCTGAGCGAGCTGACGCCGGACGTGCTGGCGCAGCATGTGGAGGGGTGCGAGCAGAAGGAAAATGGCGTGTATGAGCTTGCCGGGCGGGATTACACCGTGCGCGCAAACTATGAAAACGGCCAGCTGGTGCTGCTTGAGATGAGCCGCAACTATGCCGTAAGCGGCTGACGCACCGCACACGAAAAAAGGGCCCCGCCGGGCGTGCATGGGTTGCGCGCCCGGCGGGGCTTTTCGGTTGTGGCCTTTGGGCCCGCGCCGCTCACTCGTTTGGCAAAAGCCAGGGCTGAAAGCGGTGCACGTCTGCCGCTTTCACAATGCCCTCCAGGTACACGCCGTCCGGGCGGTACTCCTCGGCCAGCACCGTGCCGCGCTGGCGCATGGGCGAGGCTTCGCCCAATTTGTCGTAGGGCAAAAGCACGCGGATGCGCCGCACGCGGCTTGCCAGCAGGGCATCCAGCCTTGCCAGCAGGGCGTCCACGCCCTCGCCGGTGGCGGCGCTGGTGCGCAGGCTGTCTGTCATCAGGGGCACGGCGCCGGGCGCCTTGTCGCATTTGTTGTATACGGTGACAGTGGGGATGCCGCCGCAGCCAAGACTTTCCAGCACTTCGTCCGTCACCGCAAGCTGGCGGGCGCTTTCCGGGTCTGACGCGTCGCACACGCGCACCAGCACATCGGCATAGGCGGCCTCTTCCAGCGTGCTTTGAAACGCCTCTACCAAATGGTGGGGCAGGCGGCTGACAAAGCCCACTGTGTCCACCGCCACGCAGGCAAGCCCGCTTGGCAGGGTAAGCTGGCGGGCGGTGGGGTCCAGCGTGGCAAACAGCATGTCGGCCTCCAGCACGCCCGCGCCGCACATGCGGTTCAGCAGGCTGGATTTGCCCACGTTCGTATACCCCACAAGCGCAATCACCGGCACGCCGCTTTTCTGGCGGCTGCGGCGCGCCTGCTCGCGCCGGCGGCTTACCTCGGCCAGCTTTTCGCTCAGGGCCTCAATGCGCCTGCGCACATGGCGGCGGTCGTATTCCAGCTTCGATTCACCTGCGCCGCGCCGCGCGCCCGCCCCGCCGCCACCGCCGCCGCCCTGGCGCGAAAGGCTTTGGCCAAGCCCTGCAAGCCTTGGCAGGCGGTAGCGCAGCAGGGCCAGCTCGGTTTGCAGCTTGCCCTCGCTGGTCACCGCGCGGCGCGCAAAAATTTCCAGAATAAGCATGGTGCGGTCCAGTACTTCCACCTGCAGAAATTCCTCCAGGTTGCGAATTTGGCTGCCAGAGAGCTCTGCGTCAAAAATGGCGCACTGTGCCTCCAGGTTTTGGCACAAAAGCTTTCCCTCGGCAAGGCGGCCTTCGCCCAGGTAAGTGGCGGCCTCCGGCACGGCGCGCTTTTGCACCACCTCGGCCACGGCCTGCATGCCCGCGGCTTCGGCCAGCGCGGCCAGCTCTTCCATGCTTTTTTCCATGTCATATTCGCCCAGGTCCAGCCCGAACAGCACGGCCTTCACGGGGGCGGCGTTGTTTTGTGTTTCGGTCATAGCTGTGTTTGAAACTCCTCTTTTGTCAGCAGGTAATGGCGGCAGGGCACGGCCGTGCCGTCGTATTTGTGGTAAATGCCGTCGTGCGTATAGCGAAAGCCGCACTTGCGCATGACGCAGCCGCTGGCGGGGTTTTCGTGCGCATGGCAGCAGGCCAGCGCGGCCTGCCCCTCGCTTTCGAACAAATAGCGCACCACAGCGGCCAGCGCCTCGGTGGCATAGCCGTGCCCCCAATAGCTGCGGCCCAGGGCATAGCCCGGCTCCAGCAGGCCGGCGCCGTCCTCGGCGGGCCCGGCGCCAATGGCGCCCATCAGCGCGCCGTCTGCCTGGCGCACAACGGCCCAGTTGTAAAAGCTGCCGTGCGCATACTGCGCGGCCCACTCTTCCAGCAGGCCGCGCGTTTCGGCCACGCTGTTGTGCGGCTGCCAGCGCATAAAGCGGGCAACGGCGGCATCGCTGGCCCAGCCTGCGTACATGGCCGGCGCATCGCCGGGCACAAAGCGGCGCAAACAAAGGCGCGGCGTGTGCAAAGGCTGTGTCCCGTGCATAAAATGCCCTCCTTGGCCCCCGGCAGCGCGCGGGTGCGCGCGTGGCCGGGCCGTGTTTTCTCCATGATAACAGGCGCGGGGCCGCCGTGTCAAACCGGCAGGGCCTGTGCGGTGTCCGCCCGCGGGGAAAGGGGGCGCCAAACCCGGCTTTGCACTCTGGTGCGGTTTGTGGTATACTAACTTTGTATATTCCCATTGAATAAGGAGGCTTTGCATTGCGCATTGTCGTGAAGGTGGGCACGTCCACGCTGGCGCACGCCACGGGCGCGCTGAACATCCGCCGCACGGCCGCGCTGTGCCGCGTGCTGGCAGATATCAAAAATGCCGGGCACGAGCTGGTGCTGGTTTCCTCCGGCGCCATTGGCATGGGTGTGGGCAAGCTGCATTTGCCCGGCCGCCCGGCAGATATGCCCAGCAAACAGGCGGCCGCTGCCGTGGGCCAGTGCGAGCTGATGTACCGCTATGATAAACTGTTTTCTGAATACGGCCACACGGTGGCGCAGGTTTTGGTGACGGGGGAGGACGCGCGCGACGAGGTGCGCAGCGCCAACATCGAGGCCACGCTGAACAGGCTGCTGGCCCTGGGCGCGCTGCCCATTGTGAACGAGAACGACACCGTCTCCACCGCCGAAATTGCCGTGGGCGACAACGACACGCTGGGGGCCATTGTGGCCGTGCACCTGAAGGCGGACCTGCTGGTGCTGCTGACGGACATTGACGGCCTGTATACGGCCGACCCGCACACGGACGCCGCGGCCCGGCGCATCGAGCGCGTGGACGAGGTGACGGACGCCGTGCTGGCCCTGGGCGGCGGCGCGGGCAGCGCACAGGGCACGGGCGGCATGGCCACCAAGCTTTCGGCCGCGCGCCTGGCCACCCGGCACGGTGTGGAAATGGTGATTGCAAACGGCAAAAAGCCGGAAATTTTATACGATATCCTGGAGGGAAAGCCCGTGGGCACGCGCTTTTCCGCCCAAAAGGGGGCCCGGGCATGACCACACAGCAGCTTTTAGAGCAGGCGGCCGCGCACCGGCGCTGCGCCGCGGCCCTTAGCACGGCCCAGCGCGCCGCCGCGCTGGAACAGATGGCCCGCGCGCTGGAAAGCGCGCAGGCCGGCATTCTGGCCGCCAACGAGCAGGACCTTGCGGCGGCCCGCGGCAGCGTCAGCGACGTGATGCTGGACCGCCTGCGCCTTACGCCCCAGCGGGTGGCGGCCATGGCGGCGGGCCTGCGCAGCGTGGCGGCGCTGAAGTGCCCGGTGGGGGAAACGCTGGCCGAAACCACGCTGCCCAACGGCCTTGTGCTGCAAAAGCGGCGCGTGCCGATGGGTGTGGTGGCCATTATTTACGAAAGCCGCCCCAACGTCACGGCAGACGCCGCGGCCCTGTGCCTGCAAAGCGGCAACGTGTGCGTGCTGCGCGGCGGCAAAGAGGCCATACGCTCTAACACGGCCATTGTGGACGCCCTGCACGCGGGGCTTGCCGCGGCCGGGCTGCCTGCGGCGCTGGTGGGCCTTGTGCAGGACACCACCCGCCAAAGCGCGGGCGAGCTGATGGCCGCGCGCGGCCTGGTGGACCTTTTGATTCCCCGCGGGGGCAAGGGGCTGATTCGCGCCTGTGTGGAACAGGCCAAGGTGCCCTGCATTGAGACGGGCACAGGCATCTGCCATATCTATGTGGACCGGGCGGCCGACCTTGCAATGGCGCTCTCCATTGTCGATAACGCCAAAACCAGCCGCCCGTCCGTGTGCAACGCGGCCGAGGTGTGCCTGGTGCACGAGGCTGTGGCGGGGCAGTTTTTGCCCATGCTGGCCCAGCGCATGGCCGAAAAGCACACCCAGCTGCGCCTTTGCCCGCGCGCGGCGGCCATCATCCCGGGCACGCCCGCCGGGCCGGACGATTTTGACACCGAGTTTCTGGATTATATTCTGGCCGTGCGCGTGGTGGGCAGCCTGGAAGAGGCGGTGGCCCACATTGCGGCCCATTCCACGGGCCATTCCGAGGCCATCATCACAGGCGACGAGGCGGCGGCGCAGGCCTTCTGCACCGCGGTGGACAGCGCCGCCGTGTATGTGAACGCCTCCACCCGCTTTACAGACGGCGGTGAGTTCGGCTTTGGCTGCGAAATGGGCATTTCCACCCAAAAGCTGGGTGCCCGCGGGCCCATGGGCCTGCCCGAGCTCACAAGCTACAAATACATCATCCGCGGCGCAGGGCAGACGCGCTAGCGCCCCGCGGGAAGGAGAGACGAACCCATGGCAGTAAACGATGCACAGAAAGAGAGAAACGCCCTGCGCCGGCGCCGCCGCTGGCGGCAGCTGCTGGGCGCGGTGGTGTGCCTTCTGGTGGTGATTGGGCTGGTAAGCGTGGTGTCCGGCGGGGTGCGCCTGACGGCCACGCTGTTCGACGACAGCGAGCTGAAAGCCGAATATGTGCTGCGCCTGCGCAACCTTGTGGCGCTGGACCCTGTGCCCTTCGACAGCATTGAAGAGGCAAACCAGAACACGCTGCTGAACGCGCTGATTTGGAGCAGCATTTCGGAAGACAAAGAATACGAGCGCGACGAGGTGGGCGCCATGTATCTGCCCACGGCGGATATTGACGCCGCCGCGGCCGAGCTGTACGGGCCGGACGTGCACTTCACCTACCAGACGTTTGAAGACCGCGGCCTCACCTACCAGTATGTGGAGGAAAAGCAGGCCTACCTTCTGCCCATCACCAGCGTCATCACCGACTATTACCCCCAGGTGGAAGAAATTCGCCGCGAGGGCGACACCGTGCGCGTGACGGTGGGCTACCTTTCGCAGTTCTCTTCCGGCACAGATTTTTCGCCCGATATGCAGTATGCGCCTGTGAAATATCAGGATTACCTGTTCCGCCGCGACGGGGACAACACCTATTTGTATGCCGTGACAGAGAGCGAGATGAAGCCGGCGGCCTCCTCGTCCTCTACGGCCAGCACGCCGGCCGTGCAGGCCCCGCAGGAGGTGCTGGACAACATTGCCAGCAGCCTGCCCACGGCGCCCTCTTCCTCTTCGGAAAGCGCGCCTGCGGAATAACGGCCCGCTGTGCCGCCAGCAAAACGAAATGCGCCCCGCCCGGCAGCAACGCCGGGGCGGGGCGCCTGTTTTCTGCGCGCAGGCCCTGGGCCGCGCGCCTCATTCCAAATAGCCAAAGGGCACAATGTCTGTCACTTCCACAATGCCGTCGCGCATCAGCAGCTCGGGCGATGCCTGCACCAGGTAGCCGCAGCCGGCATCTGCCATCCAGTGCTCGGGCGGGTATTTGGGAATGCCGCGCTGGGCCAGCATGCTCATGATGACGCCGCCGTGCGTCACACAGGCGGCCTCTTCCACACCGGCCTTCATCATATATTCCAGAATCTGGCGCAGCACCCCGGCGCAGCGCGCATGGAACTGAGCGGGCGCCTCGCCGCCCTCGGGCACATAGTGGGCGGCAGGGTCCAGCCAAAGCTTGAAGTGCGCGTCCTCCCGCAGCTCGTCAAAGCTGCGGTTTTCAAATTCCCCAAAATGGCTTTCGCGCAAATCTTCCAGAATAATTTTGTTTTCAGCGCCGGGGAAAAGCACCTCTGCCGTGCCCAAAGCGCGCTTCATGGGGCTTGCAAACACGGTGTTTGCCCAGGGGTAGCGGTATTGTGCGGCCAGCGCCCGCAGCTGGGCAAGGCCCTGCTCGCACAAAGGCTCGTCGGTGCCGCCGCCCACATAGCGGCGCTGCAGGTTGCCGGCCGTGATGCCGTGGCGTACAAGGTACAGGCGGTAATTTTTCATGCGTTCTCGGTTCCTTTCGGTGCGGCTTTTCGGGCTTTGCAGCGTGTTTTGCGGCATTTTGGCACAAAAAGCAAAAAATTTTTCTTCCCTTATGCTACAACATTTAGATGCCGCGCGCAAGGGGGAACACAGCACCTAGCCGCCCGTGTCGAAATGCACATTTCTGCGGCGTTTTTTCGGTGTTTTTCATATTTACAAACGGTTTTCGCTGATTTATAATTTACCATACGTAAACATTACAGGGGGCAGTATGCCCTTGAAGGGGTAGCGGGTTCATGTCGTCCGATTTCAGCAGAATCATCACCTTGCTTCGCAAGGAAAAGGGTGTGACGCAGCGCAAGGCCGCGGAGGACCTTGGCGTCTCGCAGGCGCTTTTGTCGCACTATGAAAAGGGAATACGCGAATGCGGGCTTGATTTTGTGGTGCGCGTGGCAGATTATTACAATGTCTCCTGCGATTACCTGCTGGGCCGCTCGGCAGACCGCAGCGGCCTCACCCTGCGTGTGGACGAAATTCCGAGCCCCGAGACGGCGAAGGATAGCATTTACCATGGCAGCGTGCTGCCCACGCTGAATAAAAAGCTTATCTCCAACAGCCTGAACATTCTGTTCGACAAGCTCAACGCCTGCCCGGACAAGGGCCTGGTGAGCGAGATATCGGCTTTTCTGATGCTGGCCGTGTACAAAATGTTCCGCCTTCTGTACAATGCGGGGCCCAAAAACGCCGCCAGTCTGTTCAGCGTAAAAAAGAACGTCTATTCCGGCTATTCCGACGCCGCCATGCATGTGGCCGAGGCCAATGTAAAGGCCATTCTGGCGGGCGAGGACGTGGGCCTGGGCGCGCCGTTGAAAGACACCAGCGCCTTTGCCATGACGACCGAAAGCCTCTCGGCCGATTACCCGCTGTACGCCACCAGCCTGTTCAACCTCATCCGCACCAGCGAGGCGCGCATTGACGGGCGCGAAAAAGACGAAAAGAAAAAATAAATTGCTGCGCAGCCCCGGGCCCGTTGGCCGGGGCCGGCCGCCGGGGCGCCTGCCCTGTGTGCGGCCCCCGCAGGCAACAACCAAGCCCCCATGGCGGCCGTTCGGCCCGCCATGGGGGCTTTTGTCTGTTGTGCGGCGGCTTATTTCAGCGCGCTGATGGCCTCGCGGCAGGCCTTGCAGATGTTGCGGCCGGCGTAAGAGGCCACGTCGTCTGCGCTGCCGCAGAAGATGCATGCGGGCTGATATTTCTTCAGAATGATCCGGTCTTCGTCTACGTATACCTCCAAAGAGGTGTCCTTGTCGATGTCCAGGATGCGGCGCAGCTCAATGGGCAGCACCACGCGGCCCAGGCTGTCCACAGGGCGTACGATACCAGTAGATTTCATAGTGCTCTCCTTTTCTGTGTGTCAGGTGGATACAAAATCTAGCGAGAAGCGAGTGGTTTTTTCACAGATTTTGTGTTCTCGCGCTTATTATAGTGGGTTTTACATTTTTTGTCAATCATTGGTAAATAAAGGAAACAAAAAATTCACAGAACTGACACTTTTCCCGCTTTTGCGCGGCGGGCCCGAATGCAGGAAGAGCCGCCCGGCCGCTTACAGCTGCAGAAAGCCAATTTTTTTATACACCTTGGCCAGGGTGCGCCGTGCAATGGCGTCTGCGCGCGCGGCGCCCTCGGCCAGCACGCCGTCCAGGTAGCCCTTGTCTGCCAGCAGGCGGGCATATTCCTCCTGGATGGGCCGCAAAGTGGCAATCACCGCCTCGGCCACGGCCTGTTTGAACTCGCCATAGCCGCGCCCGTCAAACTCGCGCTCAATTTCGGCAAAGCTCTTGCCCGTCATCACGCCGTAAATGCTCATCAGGTTGGTGACGCCGGGCTTGTCTGCCCCGGCGCGCACACAGCCGTCGGAATCGGTGACGGCGCGCTTGAACTTGCGCAGAATGGCGTCGGGCGCATCCAGCATGCGCACCACGGCGTTTTCGTTTGCGTCCGATTTGCTCATCTTCTTCTCTGGCTCCTGCAGGCTCATCACCTTGGCGCCCACCTGCGGAATATAGCCGTCCGGCATGGTAAAGGTGGGCGAATATACGCCGTTGAAGCGCTGGGCAATGTTGCGCGCCAGCTCCAGATGCTGTTTCTGGTCAATGCCAATGGGCACAAGGTCCGTCTGATACAAAAGGATATCCGCCGCCATCAGAATGGGATAGGTAAGCAGGCCGCCGTTGATATCCTCGGGGTGCTTGGCGCTTTTCTCTTTGAACTGATGCATGCGCGTCAGGTCTCCAAAGGGGCAAAAACAGCTCAGCACCCAAGAGAGCTGTGCGTGCGCGGGCACATGGCTTTGCACAAACACCACGCTTTTTTCGGGGTTGATGCCGCTGGCCAGCAGAAGGGCCGCCGTCTCGCGCGTCTGGCGGCGCAGGGCCGCGGGGTTTTGCCGCACGGTGATGGCGTGTTCGTCCACCACGGAATAGATGCATTCATATTCGTCCTGCAGCTTGGGCCAGTTGCGCACCGCCCCCACATAATTGCCCAGGGTGAACACGCCCGTGGGCTGAATGCCGCTGAACACGCGCTTTTTGCGCGGCGCGGCGGTGCTTTGCGCGCCTGCTTCGCTCATTTTATTTCCTCCGTTCTGCCTTCTTCCGCCTGCGGCGCATGGCGCGCGGCCCTGTGCCGCGCGCCCGCCGTGGCGGATGGTTTTCATAATAACGTACCCATGATAGCACAAACGCCCCTCGCACGCAATGCCGCGCACCGCCCCGCCCGCCTGCGCGCGGGCGTAAAATCTTTTGCCCGGCGCCGCAAACAGACAAAATATGCCGGCCTGCGGGCCCTATCATAAAAGGGCAGATATCCTATGCGCCGCGCGCGCCGGATATACCGAAAACAGGGAAAGCAGGGGGACGATTCATGAGCGTGAAACTTCGCGAGGCGGCCGCGGCAAAGCTGCCGCAGGGCGCGCTGAGCCCCGCGCGCCTGTGGCCGCTGGCGGGCGGCGCGGCGGCGCTGGCGGCCGGGTTCTTTGGGGCGGGCGGCCGCATGTTTGGCGGCATGCACCCGCTGGGCCTGTGCGCCGTGGTGGCCGCCCCGGGCCTGCACTGCCTGCCCGCGGCCGCGGGGGCGGCGCTGGGCTATGCGCTGGGCCTGCCCATTGATGCGGCCGCCCCGTACCTTGTGGCGGCCGCCGTGCTGTGCCTGTGGCGCGTGTTTGCCCGCGCAGAGGACAACGCGGGCCAAATTGTCGCCTCGGCCGTGGGGGCCGTGGCCTTTTGCACCGTGCGCATGGCGGCGGCACTGGCGGGCGGCGAAGGGCTTGCGGCCATTGCCCTGGCCGCGGCCCAGGGCATGCTGATTGTGGGGCTTGGCGCGGCCCTGGGGGCCTGTGCGCGCCGGGTGCGCACAGCGCAGGGCTATGCACAGGCGCAGCGTGCGGCCCTGTGCATTCTGTATATGGCGGCGCTTGTGTGCGGGGCGCCCTATTCGGCATTAGGCCTTTCACCGGCGCATGTGGCGGCCGGCTTTGTGTGCCTGGCCCAGGCCAAACGCCACGGGGCGCAGGGGGCGGCGCTGTATGCCGCAGCCAGTGCGGTGGCCCTGTGCGCGGCCAACGGGGCCAATGCACCGGCCGCGGTGGGCCTTGCCGCCGGCGCACTGGCCGCAGGGCTGCTGCGGCGCGAGGCGCGCGGCGCCAGCGCGCTGGCCTTCTGCGGCGCTGGCTTTCTGGGCGCTGTGTGCGCCGCGCTTCCGCAGGACGGCTTTTCCCTGATGGCCGAGCTTTGCCTTGCGGGCGCCCTTTACACGCTGGTGCCCTCCACCTGGGTGCTGGCGCCCGCCCCGCGCCTGCTTGCGGGGGCGCCCAGCTCTTTCACAGCGCCCCTGCCGGGCCATGCGCAAACGGCGCCGGGCGCGGCCGAGCGCCGGGCCGCAGGCACGGTGGCGCGCAACCGCATGACAGAGCTGGCCGACGCACTGGGCGAGGTGGGGCGCACCCTGCAGGCCGTGTGCGAGCGCACCGGCCAGGAAAAAGAGCAGGATTTTATTGCCGAGCTGGGCGAGCGCTGCTGTGCCGGGTGTGAAAACGCCTGCCGCTGCTGGGTAGAGTTTGCCGATGATACCTACGACGCCTTTTCGAAGCTGGAGCAGGCGCTGGCCGGCGGCACCGTTGTTACGGCAGACGACATAGCCCACCCGCTGCTGGCGCGCTGCAAAACACCTGTGCGCCTTGCGGGAAGCGCCAACGCCGTGTATGCCCTGCGCACGGGCCGCACGGGCGTTAAGGCCCAGCGGGCTGCCGCGCGCCGCGCCCTGACGGACGAATACCAGGTGATAGCCGGCGCGCTGGCGCGCATTGCCGCCCAGGCCATGCAGGACACTTTGCCGGATAAGCCGAAAACCCGCCGCCTGGCCGCGGCGCTGGCCGCCGCGGGCATGCCCCCGCTGGACGTGAGCGTATTCCGCGACGGCGCCGGCCGCACGCAGGCCAGCGTGCTGCTGCCGGCGGCCGGGCTGGGTGAGGCAGACCTTGCCGCCCTTGCCCCGCAAATAGAGGCCGCCTGCCGCAGGCAGTTTGCGCCCCCTGTGGTGCGCTATGAACAGGGCCTTGCCAGTGTGAACTGGGCCGAGCGGCCGCGCCTTGCCGCCAGCTTTGGCACGGCCAGCGCCGCGGCCAGCGAGGGCGTGTGCGCCGACGCCGTCAAAACGGGCAGCACGGCCCTGGGCGGTGCGCTGGCCGTGCTGTGTGACGGCATGGGCACAGGCAAGGCGGCAGCGGTGGACGGCACCCTGGCCGCCACCCTGGCGGCGCGCCTTTTGGCCGCAGGCTTCTCCGGCAGCGAGACGGCGCGCATGGTGAACACGGCGCTGGCCCTGCGGGCCGGCGGCGAGGCAAGCGCCACGCTGGACGCCTTTACGGCAGACCTGTACAGCGGCGAGGCGCGGCTGTACAAGGCGGGGGCGGCCCCCAGCTTTCTGGTGCGCGAGGGCAGGGCAGAGGTTTATGAAACACAAAGCGTGCCCATTGGCATTCTGGGCGAGGTGCTGGGGAAATCTGCCCGGCTGTATGTGAGCCCGGGCGACACCATGGTGCTTTGCTCGGACGGCGCGCTGGCCGCAGGCAAGCGCTTTCTGGCCAGCGTGCTGGCCGCAAACGGCGAAAAGCCGCCCGGCGAAATGGCGCAGGCGGCAGTGGATGCCGTGAAGGAAAAGCTGCGCAAGCCGGATGATATCACCGTGCTGGCCGTGCGCTTTGCAGCCGCCGGGGCCGCCCGGTGACACCGCCGCAATTTTACTTTTTCCCCAAGCGCCGTGCGCGGCCTTTACATGAACATTTTACAAAATGCCCGCGGGAGGGGCCGGTACACCATGCCGGCCGGCTGCCCGCGGGCATTTATTTTACACATTTTACATTTTCTTTACAAAAAGAATACTTCCAATTTTACATGCGGATACTAGTATCAATGTGTGAAAACAGGTGTGCTGTGCGGCCATGCGAAAGCGTGTGCGGCGGCGCCCGCCGGTTGCCGTTTGGGCGCTGGCCGGTGTGCAAAACAAAAGCGGCGCAGCCGCGAAAGGAACAACGAATGGATATTTTTGGTGTGCTTACGCTGGTGGGCGGCCTTGCGCTGTTCTTATATGGAATGGAAACCATGAATGAGTTCGGCGCTGAGCAAAGCCAGCGGCGGGCGGCTGGAACAAATTTTGGAAAAGCTTACCTCCAGCAAATGGAAGGGCGTGCTGCTGGGCGCGCTGGTGACGGCCGTCATCCAGTCATCATCGGCCACCACGGTGATGGTGGTGGGGTTTGTAAACTCCGGCATCATGCGGCTGTCGCAGGCCGTGGGCGTCATCATGGGCGCCAACATCGGCACCACGGCCACGTCGTGGATTCTCAGCCTTGCCAGCCTGGAGGGTGACAGCCTGCTGGTGCAGCTTTTAAAGCCCAGCACTTTCACCCCGGTGCTGGCGGCGGTGGGCGTGGTCATCGTCCTGTTTTCGAAAAAAGAAAAACAGCGCGATTGGGCGCAGGTGCTGCTGGGCTTTGCCGTGCTGATGTTCGGCATGGAGACCATGAGTTCTGCCGTAGAGCCGCTTGCCAGCGACCCCGCCTTTATGCGGCTGTTCACCATGTTCCAAAACCCGCTGCTGGGCCTTGCGGCCGGCGCCGTGCTCACGGCCATCATTCAGTCGTCCTCGGCCAGCGTGGGCATTTTGCAGGCGCTGGCGGCCACGGGCGCCGTCAGCTGGGGCGCCGCTGTGCCCATCATCATGGGCCAGAACATTGGCACCTGTGTTACGGCGCTGCTGTCCAGCGTGGGCGCGCAGCGCAATGCCAAGCGCGCGGCGCTGGTGCACCTTTATTTCAACATCATTGGCACGGCCATTTTCATGGCGGTGTTCTATGGTCTGGACGCCCTGGTTGGCTTCTCCTTCCTGGGCCAGGCGGTAAGTGCCGCAGGCATTGCGGTGGTGCACAGCGTGTTCAATGTGTTTGCCACGCTGGTGCTGCTGCCCTTCTCGCAGGTGCTGGAAAAGCTGGCCTGCCTTACCGTGCCGCCCCAGAAGGCCGAAACGGATGCCGCGCCAGAGGGCGCGAGCCCGGCCATGCGCCTGGACGAGCGCTTTCTGCAAAGCCCCGGCATTGCGCTGGAACAGTGCGGTGTGGCCGCACGCGATATGGCGGCCTGCGCCGAAGAGGCGCTGGGCCTTGCAATTGGGCTTTTGAGCCAGTATGATGAAGAAAGGGCCGCGCAGGTGGCCGGGCTGGAGGCACAGGTGGACGGCTATGAAGACGCCCTGGGCACCTACCTTGTGAAGCTGAGCGGCTGCGAGCTCTCGGCCGAACAAAGCCGCGAGGTGTCGCTGTACCTGCATTGCCTGGGCGATTTTGAGCGCATTTGCGACCACGCCGTAAACGTGACGGATTCGGCCAAAGAGCTGCACGAAAAGGGGCTTTCCTTCTCGCCGCAGGGCAGGGCCGAGCTGGATGTGTACACCAGCGCCGTGGCGCGCATTTTGAACCTGGCCGTCACGGCCTTCCGCACGAGGGAGGAAGAACCGGCCCGCGCCGTAGAGCCGCTGGAGACGGTGATAGACGGCCTGCGCGAAGAGCTGAAGGCGCGCCATGTGCAGCGCCTGCGCACCGGCGTATGCACCATTGAAATGGGCTTTATTCTCACCGATGTGGTGACAGATTGCGAGCGCGTGGCAGACCATTGCTCCAACATTGCCATGACGCTGCTGCAGACACAGCAGGAAAAGACGGCCGCGCCGCACGCCTATGCCAAAACGCTGGCGGCCCAGGCGCCGGAGTTTTTCCAGAATACAAGCCGGCGCTTTGCACAGGAGTATGCACTGCCCCGGGCCTGACGGCACACACAGAAGGAGGCCATTGCCATGCCGCTGATTTATATTGTGGAAGATGACGCCAACATTCGGGAAATTGAGCAGTTCTCGCTGGAGAGCGCGGGCTACTCAACCCGGGTGTTCACCTGCGCCAAAGATTTTTACGCCGCCCTGCTGGAAAAGGCGCCCGCGCTGTGCCTGCTGGACGTGATGCTGCCCGATGAGGACGGCCTTACCATTGTGAAAAAGCTGCGCGCGGGCGCGGCCACCAAGCACCTGCCCGTGCTGATGGTGACGGCCAAAACGTCCGAGCTGGACAAGGTGAAGGGCCTTGACGGCGGCGCGGACGACTACATGACCAAACCCTTCGGCGTCATGGAGCTGATTAGCCGTGTGAAAGCGCTTTTGCGCCGTGCGGGCGGCGAGGAGAAGCTTTTGAGCTGCGGCGAAGTGGTGATGGATGAGACGGCCCGCCGCGTGACGGTGGGCGGCGAGCCGTGCGAGCTGACCTACAAGGAATATGAGCTGTTGAAATACATGCTGGCCAACGCGGGCCTTGTGCTGCGGCGCGAGGCCATTCTGGAGCGCGTGTGGGGCACAGATTACGAGGGCGAAAGCCGCACGCTGGATATGCACATCAAAACGCTGCGCCAAAAGCTGGGCAGCGCGGGCGCGCACATCCGCACTGTGCGCAGCGTGGGCTACAGCTTTGAAAAGGAGCAGACGCCATGAAGCGAAAGCTGAACCGCCGCTTCTTTCTGGTGATTGTGCTGGCCGTGTGCATGACGCTGGCACTCACCGCGGGCATCTGCTATGAGATGTTCCGCACACAGGTGATGGAAGATTTGGCCGCCTGCGCGCACCTGCTGGCATCCGAGGGCACGGTGCTGCCCCGCGAAGAGGACGTGCTGGGGCAGGACGGCCTTCGCGTGACGCTGATTGGCCCGGACGGCAGCGTGCTGTATGACACCGACGCCGAGGCGGCCCAGATGGAAAGCCACCTGCACCGCCCCGAGGTGCAGCAGGCCATGCAGGAGGGGGAGGGCAGCGCCGTGCGCCGCTCGTCCACCCTGGGGCAGAACACTTTCTACTACGCTGTGCGCACCGAAGACGGCAATGTGCTGCGCGCCGCAAAGGACGCACACGGCATTCTGCTGGTGTTTGCCAAGGCGCTGCCCGCGGCGCTGCTTGCAAGCGCGGTGCTGATTGCGCTGGGCATGGTGCTTTCCAGCCGGCTTTCGCGCAGCTTTGTGGCGCCCATTGAGCGCCTTGCCCACGACATGGACGGCGCCGGCGGGCAGCAGACGGCCGCCTCCTACCCCGAGCTGGTGCCTTTGATGGACACCATCCGCAGCCAGCACGAGGCCATTGTGAAGAACGCCGACATGCGCCAGGAGTTCACGGCCAATGTCTCGCACGAATTAAAGACGCCGCTGGCTGCCATCTCCGGCTATTCCGAGCTCATCTCCAGCGGCATGGCCAAAGGGGAGGACGCCAAGCGCTTTTCGGAAGAGATTCACAAAAGCGCAGACCGCCTGCTTACGCTGATCAACGACGTCATCCGCCTGTCCGAGCTGGACGCCCAGGGCGTGGGCCGCGCGGGCGAAACGGTGGAGCTGCTGGCCGCCGCAAAAGAGTGCGCCGACCTGCTGGATTTTTCCGCCGCAAAGCGCGGCGTCACCGTTACGGTAGAGGGCTCGCCCGCCTGCGTGCGCGCGGCGCGGCGGGATGTGGAAGAGCTCATCTACAACCTGTGCGATAACGCCATCCGCTACAACAAAGAAAACGGCAGCGTCACCGTCACGGTGCAGGGCACGCCCGCCGGCGCGCGCCTTTGCGTGCGCGACACCGGCATCGGCATTGCCGAGCAGCACCGCGAGCGCGTGTTCGAGCGCTTTTACCGCGTGGATAAAAGCCGCTCGAAAGAGACGGGGGGCACGGGCCTGGGCCTTGCCATTGTCAAACACATCGCTGCGGGCATTGGCGCGCAGCTTTCGCTGGAGAGCCAGGTGGGTGTGGGCACGGCCATCACCGTGCAATTCCCCCCCTTGGAAAACGCGGCACAATAGGCGCCCGGCGCTTTGCCGGCGCGCGCCGCAAAGGGCGCCTTTCTGCCGGGCCGCGGCAGGGGCGCCATTTTTTGTGGGGCCGCGTTTGGGCGGCCGGCCCGGTCTGCTCGCGCCGGGCGTGCGGGGAAAGGGCAAACCGTCCCGGAACAACATCGGGCACACAAACGGCACAAAGCCTGCCGCCGCGCAGCCAAAGCGGGCCCTGCCCTGGCTGCCGTGCGGGTTGCCCGCGCCGCCTTTCCCTCGGCCGGGCCGTTCACCGCGTCCATTTTAGCACAGGCCGGGCCGGACATACCGGACATTCCGGACAAAACAGGATTTTTAGGCCCCTGGCGGCAGAATGGCTTGAAAAAGAGGCCCTGTGCTGCACAAAAAAGCGGCCCCGCGCACACTGGGTGCGCGGGGCCGCTTTTTACTGATATGGCGCTGCCCTGTGCGGGCCCTTACCGGCATGCGCGGCACGCCGCGCAGCCGCCCGGGCCCGCGCTTTGCGCCGCGCGGCCAAACACCTGCTCGAACAGGGCCTGCGCCGTGGGGGTGGCCGCAAGGCCGCCCTCGGCCGTCTCTTTCAGGGCGGCGGGCATGCTGTCGCCCACGCGCTTCATGGCCACAATCACCTCGTCGGCCGGAATGGCGCTTTGCACCCCGGCCAGGGCCATTTCGGCGCAGGCAAACGCAATGGCCGTGGCGGTGGCGTTGCGCTTGATGCAGGGAATCTCCACAAGGCCGGCCACCGGGTCGCACACAAGGCCCAGCATGCTTTTCAGCGTCAGCGCCACGGCCGAAAGCGCCATGGCGGGCGTGCCGCCGCACAGCTCTACCAGGGCGGCGCTGGCCATGGCCGCGGCCGAGCCGCACTCGGCCTGGCAGCCGCCCTGGGCGCCCGCCAGGCAGGCGTTGTGGGCAATCACCAGCCCCACGCCCGCGGCGCAGAACAGCGCCATCACACACGGCTCTTCCGCAAGGCCCAGCGCCTCCCCGGCGCCCAGCACGGCCGCGGGCAAAATGCCGCACGAGCCCGCCGTGGGCGCGGCCACAATGCGGCCCATGGCGGCGTTCCATTCCGCCACGGCCACGGCCTTTGCCAGCGCGCCGCACAGCGCGGGCCCGCACAGCCCGGCCCCGCCGCCCGCAAAGGCGGCGGCCATGCGGTGGGCGTCCCCGCCCGAAAGGCCGCTGGCGCTTTTCACGCCGGGCGCAAGGCCCTGGCGCACGCTTTCGCGCATCACCGCCAGGTTCTGGCGCATCTGTTCATACAGGGCCTGCTGGCTGCGCTCTGTGCTGCGCGCCTGCGCCGCAAGCACCACAGCGGAAATGGGCGCCTTCTGCGCCTCGGCCTCGGCGGCCAGCGCGGCCAGGGAATCGAAGTGAAGTTCAGTCAAAACGGGCATCTCCTTTCGCTTACACAGGGGCCAGCAGCGTCACGGCCTGCACATTGGCTAGCGCCTGCACGCGTTCGGCCACGGCGGCCTCCAGCGCGCCGTCCACCTCAATGGTCATGACGGCGGTGCCGCCCTTTGCGGCGCGCGCCAGGCGGAAATTGCAGATATTGGCGCCCGCGCGGCTCATCTCTTCCGTCACGGCGGCAATGGTGCCGGGCGCGTCCAGGTGCACCACCACCAGCGCCGCGTGCGCGCCGTCCAGCTCTACGGGCAGGCCGTTCACCTGCGTCACCAGAATGTTGCCGCCGCCCACGCTGGCCCCCTGCATGCAGATGCGGCCGCCTTCTTCGCCCCAAAGCGCAATGCGCGCCGTGTTGGGGTGCGCGCCGTCTATTTCACCGGGCGCAATCGAGACGGCAAGGCCCGTCATCTGCGCCAGGGCAAGGCTTTCGCGAATGCGCGCATCGTCCGGCGCCATGCCCAGCACGCCCGCCACAATGGCCTTGTCTGTGCCGTGGCCGCGGTAGGTTTTGGCAAAGCTGCCGTGCAGAAGAATGTCGGCCCGCACAGGCCGCTGGCCCAACAGCGCGCGGGCAATGCGCCCCAGCCGCGCGGCGCCTGCCGTGTGGCTGGAGGAAGGGCCTATCATCACCGGCCCAATGATGTCAAACACGTTCATAAAAGCACTCCGTTCCGTGCGTTTTTGTGCGCCGCAGCCGGGCGGGGCTTTGCCCGCCGCTGTGCGCCCTGTGCCTATTGTACCACATTTGCCCGTCACATGCAGCGTTCCCCTTGCGCCGGGGCAGGGAAGACGGCGCGCTGCGGCCCCGCCGGGCCGTGCTGCGCGGCCCGCGCCTGCAAAAGGGCCCTGCTTTGGCAGCGCAACACAGCGCAATGAGAAAAAACAGGCGCGGCGGCGGGCGGAAATTCTACTTGACGCGCGGCGAAACCTACGGTACACTGAAAGTAGTGATAACTCATATTTTTTAGGAGGTTTTATCATGAGCGAGACCATTGTAGTGGTGGGCGCGAACCATGCGGGCACGGCCGCCATCAATACCATACTGGACCATTACAAAGACAAGCGCGTGGTGGTGTTTGACCGCGGCAGCGTCATCAGCTTTCTGGGCTGCGGCATGGCGCTGTGGATTGGCGGGCAAATCAGCGGCCCCGACGGGCTGTTCTATGCCTCGAAAGAGGCCTTTGAGCAAAAGGGCGCCACTGTGCACATGGAGACGGAAGTAACCGACATCGACTTTGCCGCAAAGCGCGTCACGGCCCGCACGAAGGACGGCAGCACCATCACCCAGGGCTATGACAAGCTTATCCTCTCCACGGGCTCGGTGCCCATCTGCCCGCCCGTGCCAGGCATGGAGCTGGAGAACGTGCAGTTTGTGAAAGAATACCGCCATGCACAGGCTGTGGTGGAAAAGCTGGCCCACAGCGAAATCCGCCGCGTGGCCGTGGTGGGCGCGGGCTACATTGGGGTAGAGCTGGCCGAGGCCTTTGTGCGCAACGGCCGCGACACCACGCTGATTGACTGTGCGCCCACCTGCCTTTCGGGCTATTATGACGACGATTTCTGCGCCCGCATGGCGGACACTCTGCGCCAGGGCGGCGTGCAGCTGGCCTTTGGCCAGACGGTGCAGCGCATTGAGGGCGAGGGCCGCGTGCAGCGCGTGGTGACAGACCAGGGCGCCATAGAGGCCGACATGGTGGTGTTTGCCATTGGGTTCCGTGCCAACACCAAGCTGGGCGAAGGCCATTTGGACCTGTGGCGCCATGGCCCGTACCTGGTGGACCGCTGCCAGCGCACCAGCGACGCGGCTGTGTTTGCTGTGGGCGACTGCGCCACGGTGTACAACAACGCCACCCGCGGCACAGACTATATCGCCCTTGCCACCAACGCCGTGCGCACGGGCATTGTGGCCGCGCACAACGCCTGCGGCACGCGGCTGGAGGGCAACGGCGTGCAGGGCTCGAACGGCATCTCCATCTGGGGCTGGAACATGTTCAGCACCGGCCTTTCGCTGAAAAAGGCGCGCGCGCTGGGCTATGACGCCGCGGCCACCGACAGGGAGGACTGGCAGAAGGCCGCCTTCATCGAAAGCGGCAACTACAAAACCTGGCTGCGCGTGGTGTACGACAAGGCCACGCGCCGCATTCTGGGCGCCGAGCTGGCCAGCAGCCAGGACGTCTCGATGGGGCTGCACATGTTCTCGCTTGCCATCGAGCAGGGCTATACCATCGACCAGCTCAAGCTGCTGGATATTTTCTTTTTGCCGCATTTCAACGCGCCGTACAACTACATCACCATGGCCGCTTTGGGCGCACAGTAACGCACAGCGCCCCGGCGCAGAAGCCAACAGCAAAGCCCCCGTTTTCACAGCGAAAACGGGGGCTTTTTTTGCATGGATGCGCGGCGCGTTACGCCTTGCCCACAGAGCCGAACAGCTCCATTTTTTCCCGCACGGTGGCCTTAATGGCCTCTACGCCGGGGGCCAGCAGCTTGCGCGGGTCAAAGCCCTTGCCCTGCTTATCTTTGCCCTCTTCCACATATTTGCGCGTGGCGGCGGCAAAGGCCAGCTGGCACTCGGTGTTCACGTTGATTTTGGAAACGCCCAGGCTGATGGCCTTTTTGATCATGTCGGCCGGGATGCCCGTGCCGCCGTGCAGCACCAGGGGGATGTGATTGGTGGCCTCGTGAATGCGCTGCAGGGCGTCAAAATCCAGCCCTTTCCAGTTGGCGGGGTACACGCCGTGGATGTTGCCAATGCCCGCGGCCAAAAAGTCTACCCCAAGGCCCGCAATCTGCGCGCACTCGGCGGGGTCGGCCACTTCGCCGGCGCCAATCACGCCGTCCTCTTCGCCGCCAATGGCGCCCACCTCGGCCTCAATGGAGGCGCCCTGCGCGTGCGCAAGGGCCACCAGCTCTTTCGTCTTTTCCACGTTCTCTTCAATGGCATAGTGGCTGCCGTCGAACATGATGGAGGAGAAGCCCGCCGCCAGGCACGCCTTTGCGCCCTCGTAGGTGCCGTGGTCCAGGTGCAGGGCCACCGGCACGGTGATGCCAAGGCCGTCCACCATGGCGCTCACCATGGCCGTCACCGTCTTGAAGCCCGTCATGTATTTGCCCGCGCCCTCGCTCACGCCAAGAATCACCGGGCTCTTCATCTCTTCGGCCGTCTGCAGAATGGCCTTTGTCCACTCCAGGTTGTTGATGTTGAAGTGCCCCACGGCATAGTGGCCGTCGCGGGCCTTTTTCAGCATTTCCGTTGCGTTTACCAGCATAGTATGCATCCTCCATTTTCTGTGGTGAGGGCGGGCGCGGCCCCTGCGGGGCACAGCGCCTTTGTCACAAAATTAACTAACCCTAGTATATCGCACAGGCGGCCCAAAAGCAACTAAGAACCGCGCGTGTTTGCGTGCGCTTTTTTGTACAAAATGTACGAATACACAAACGGCACCACCGCCAGCGCCAGAAAAACCGCAAAGCTGGCGGCAAACATGGCTGCCTGCGGCAGAAACAGGCTTAGCGCCGCAACGCCCAGCCCGCCCCAGAACCACAGCGGCCCTGCAAAGCGGTGGGTGCGCCGCCAGTTCTCTTCGTCCGCCAGGGCCCAGGGGCTTTTGATGCCGCAGAAATAATTGTGCCGGAATTTGGGCATAAAGTTGCCTATCACACAGAACAAAAGGCCCAGTGCGGCCAGCATCAGCCGCGAAACCGGCACCTGGCGGAACACCCCGGGAAACAGCGCCGCCACCGGCACGCTGCACGCCGCCAGCAGGTAGAACAGCGCAAAGGCCAGCCGCAGCACGCGGTAGCCCCTTGCAAATTTGCGGTAGTTTTCGCGGTGCGGGTCTATGCGGGGCAAAAACGCCAGCAGCGCCGTCAGCGCCGGGCCCGCAGCGCACAGCAAAAGAAATTCCGGTTTGCTGCCCAGGCGGTTCACCTCGCCGTCCAGCGAGAACTGCATGGGCAGTTGCTGCGGCAGGCTGCGCCACAAAACGGCGCACAACACCAGCGGCGCAAACGCCAGCAGCCATATCACGGCCTCCAGCCCGCGGCCGGGCATGGCGGGGCGCTTCCCAGCGCCCGGCCTCTGCGGCACAGGCTGGCCTGCGCCGCTTTCCCCGCGCGCATCTACGCGCGCGTGTGCGCGTATTTTTGTTTTATTATTGCTTTGTTCCATTGTTGCCCTCAGCTTGCCCTTAGTTTGCCCTCAGTTTGCCCTGCACGGTGTTTGCAGGTGCCCAAAAATGGCGCCGCCATGCGGTTTTTCGGCTATTTTTTACCTTGCCCTTCGGGGCGCGTGCGGCCCACTTTCCCGCCCGTTTGCTTTGGCCCCGGGCCGCCGGCCCCGCCACTGCCGCCGGGCCCGCCACTGCCGCCGGCAGCCCCGGCGGCCTGCCCCCGCGCGGGGGTAGAAGGCGGCTTTTGCGGCGCATTGCCCTGGGCCGCGCCCCCGCCGGGGGCGCACAGCCCGGCCAGCCAGGTGAAGATATCTTCCATCACACTGGTGTCCAGGGAGTAATAGATATACTTGCCGCGTTTTTCATCGCTGACAAGGCCCGCCGCCTTCAGCACAGAGAGGTGGTGCGAAATGGTGGCCCCCGTGGCGTCAAACCGGGCGCACAGCTCGCCCGCGCTCATCTCGCCATGGCGCAGCAGCTCCAGGATGCGCCGGCGCGTTGGGTCTGCCAGGGCTTTAAATGTGGCCTCGAACAGCATGGCCGTGCACCCCCCTTCCACAATTTGACGGCCTTCTAAATATCAGTATAGCGCGGGCCGCCCCCGCCCGCAAGCACAGGGCGAAAAAATGTACGAAAAACACAAAAAAGCAGCCCGCAAAATCGTCAAAACAAGCCCTTGACAGCCAAAATTCAACGCGCAGTTTTGTGGAAAGTTTTTCAACACCATGTGGAAAACCCTGTGTAAAACCCGCCCCGATGGGGCCGAAAAGTGGCTTTTCAGGCGGGTTCTCCACACTTTCAACCGGGTTTTCAACATTAAAATGGAATAAAATGGCATCTACAAGGCGTATAACCCGCCGTTGGCCGCTGTGTGGAAACGGCGGCGCCTGCCTCGTTTTAACAAGAGAGAGGCGGGCGCGCGGCGCGCAGGGGGGCCGCGGCCCCTTGCGGGAAGCTTTTGCCAGCGCCCAAAGTGAAAAAACAGGGGAAAAAGATAGAAACCGCACGCAGGATGTGATATAATAGCAGAGAACATAAAGTGGAGTATTATGCGCCCGCACACAAAGGGCGCAGAAAGGCGGGGCACATGGCGGCACAAACGGCACAGCAGGAGGGCACGGGGTTCATCTATGGAAAAAACGCCGTGGCCGAGCTTTTAAAAAGCGGCGCCGGGGTGGACACCCTGTATGTGCAGGACACCATGGCCCCGCGCGAAGCGGCATATTACACGGCGCTGGCCAGGCAGGCCGGGGCGGTGGCCAAGCGGGTGCGCGCCCAGAAGCTGGACGCTTTGTGCGGCACCCAGAACCACCAGGGCGTGGCCGCGCGCGCAGCCAGCATTGGCTATGCCCAGCCGGCGGACCTTCTTGCGGCCGCAGCCGCGGCCGGGCAGCCGCCCTTTCTGGTGCTGTGCGACGGCATTGAAGACCCCCACAACCTGGGCGCCATTGTGCGCACGGCGCTGCTGTGCGGCGCGCACGGCGTGGTTATTCCCAAGCGCGGCGGCGTGGCCGTGACGCCCACGGTGATGAAGGCCTCGGCGGGCGCGGCGGCACGGCTGCCGGTGGCGCGCGTGGCAAACCTTGGCGAGTGCATCCGCAAGCTGAAAGAGCAGGGCGTGTTTGTATATTGCGCCGATATGGACGGCACGCCGCTGGAACAGCAAAACCTCACGGGCCCTGTGGCCCTTGTGCTGGGCAGCGAGGGCAAAGGCCCCTCGCACCTTGTAAAAAGCCTGTGCGACGGCGTGGTGAGCCTTTCCATGGCCGCCCGCGGCACAGGGGTGGACAGCTTTAACGTGTCTGTTGCGGCGGGCATTGTGCTGTATGAAATAATGCGCCAGCGGGCTTAAGGGCCCGCGGCACGCGCCGCGAATTGGGAAAGGAATGGAGGGCTGGCTTTGAGCGAGCAGCAGAAAGCGCCAATCCGCGATGTGCAGGTGGATGAGATTCTTGCACAGGTGGAGAAAAAGCGCGCTTCGCACGGCGGCAAAACGCCGAAGGCAAGCGAAGCGCAGCTGGACGCGATATTAAAAAGCATGGGGCTGGGCGAGCGCAAGCGCCCGCGCTATTCCGAGCCGATTCTTCTGCCAAGCCCTGTGCAGGAGGATGTGCGCGGAAGCGCGGCGCCTGCGCCGGGCAGCGCAGCGCAGGCCGCGCCCGCGGCGCCGCAGGCCGCCGCCCCGCAGGGCGGGCAGGTGCAGCCCGATGCCGGGCAGCCTGCGCCCGAGGCACAGCCGCAGGCTGCGCTTGAACCGCAGGCTGCGCCCGAGCCGGAGAAAGAGCCGGAGAAAGAGCCCACCACGGTGGAGCTGCCCACCGCGAAATCTTACGCGGTGATAGAAGACCAGAAAAAAGAGGCCGAGCGCCAGCGCATGCTGGAGCAGGCCCGCCTTGAGGTGCGCCGCCGCGAACAGGCCGAGCGCGAGAAAAAGCTGCGCGCTGCCCAGGCCCAGCGCGTGCGCAAAATGGAGCAGGCCAAGCGCGAGGCCGCGTTTACCATTCACAACTCGGCACAGTTTGCCGTGCAGGACGCCCTGGCCGCCCACATGCGCCAGAAGGCCAGCGAGGCCGCGGCCGCCGCGGGCGAAAAGCCCGTGGAAGCGCCCGCCCCGGCCGCGCCTGCGCCCGCGCCGGCGCGCCCCAATGCGCTGTTTGGCGAGGTGGACGACCAGTTCCGCGCCTTTTTCTCTACCACAGTGGCCACCAACCGCGAGGACGTGCAGCGCGCGCGTCGCAAAAAGAAGGGCGGCGGCCTGTTTTCCCGCCTGAGGAAAAAAGAGCCCGCCGACACGGCAGAGCTTGCCGCCCTGTGGGGCGAGAAGGCCAGCGAAAGCTTCACGCAAGAGCTTGGCAACCTTGGCGCCATCCGCGACGCCATCGACCAGCAGAAGGCCCAGGCGCCCGGCGCCGCGGCCGCCGCGGGCGAAAAGCCTGTGGAAACGCCCGCCCCGGCCCGCGCCGCGCAGGCGGAGGAAAAGAGCGCTCAGTTCGATTTTGGCGCGCCCGTGCCCGAAAAGAAGGGCGGCGTGCGCAGCGCCTTTGGCAACATTCATGTGCAGTATGACGACCTCACCGGCGCGGCGCCGCAGAAACAGCCCATCGACATCACCCTGGGCGAGCCGGTGCCCGCGCCGCACGCCGCCCAGCCGCCGCGCCGCAGCGTTTCGGTGGCGCGCGAAGAGATGGACGAATATGTCTCGCTCAGCGATGCGCCCGCCGTGGCGGAAAACCTGGACGACATGCGCCGCACGCGCCTGCTGCGCGCCGTGGCCTGCGGCCTTTCGGCCGTGCTGCTTTTCTACCTTGGCATTGCGGGCCGCACCGGGGCCGTGCCGCCCATGCTTTCCCCGCAGGAAAACCCGCTTGTGTTCCTGCTTGTGAATGCGGTGCTGCTGGCCGCCGCGGCGCTTATCAGCCTTTCTACCATCATCACCGGCGTGCTGGGCCTTTGGGGCGAGCCAAGCACCGATTCGTTCTGCGCGGTGGCCGTGCTGGCCGCGCTGGCGCAGAACGTGGCCTGGCTGTTTGCCCCCGCGCAGTTTGACGCCGCGGCGTCCACGCTGTATGCGCCGGTGGCCGCGCTGCTTTTGTGCGCCAACGCCGTGGGCAAGTGGATGCAGATGAACGTGGTGTGCCGCAACTTTGACCTGATTAGCGCCAGCGACGAGCAGGCGGCGGCCTTTGTGCTTCCGCGTGAGCAGATGGTGCGCAGGCTGTGCAGCGGCCTTGCCGAGGAAGAGCCGGTGGTGCTGGTAAGCCGCCGCACCGCCCTGGTGAAAGATTTTCTGGCCCAAAGCTTTTCTGTGCGCCTGAACGACGCCATGGCACAGAAGCTTTCGTGGGTGATGGCCGCAGGCGCCGTGGCGTGCGCCATTGTGGCGGGCGTAAAAGGGCAGGGCGTGTTTGGCGCCATGGGCGCGCTGGCCGCCGCGGCATGCCTGGCGGCCCCGCTGGCGTGCACGCTGGTGTATGCGGTGCCCGCGCGGCTGATGCAAAGCTATGCGGCGCGGCACAAGGCCGTCATTCCCGGCCCCAGCGCGGTGAATACCCTGCAGTATGTGAACACGGTGCTGCTTTCGGCAGAAGACCTGTTCCCCGTGGGCAGCGTGCAGCTGCACGGCATCAAGACGTTTGAAAAAGAGCGCATAGACCTTGCCATTCTGTATGCCGCCAGCGTGCTGGAATCGAACTGTGAAACGCTGCGCGACATCTTCATGGCCATTTTGCAAAACGACAAAAAACTGCTTTTGCCCGTGGAGGGCGTGAAGCAGGAGGCGGGCTATGGCTTCACCGCCTGGGTGGACCATAACCGCATCATCCTGGGCAACCGCGCCATGATGGCGCGCCATGACATTGAGCTGCCCAGCATGGATTACGAAAACCGCTATACCAAAAACGGCGCGCGCGCGGCCATTTACCTGGCCGTGGCGGGCAAACTGTACGGCATGTTCCTGGTAAGCTATCTGCCCAACCGCAAGGCGGCCTCCATTCTGGAACAGCTTACGGGCAGCGGCACCAGCGTGCTGATTCGCTCCAGCGATTTCAACGTTACCAGCGAGCTGGTGGCCGCCACCTACGGCGTGCCCCGCAACATGGTGAAGGTGCTGACGCAGACAGAGTGCGACCTGCTGGAGACCGAGACAGCCTACCGCCCCGAAAGCGAGGGCGTGCTGATCCATTCCGGCTCGTGCGCATCGTTCCTGGGCGGCCTGCGTGCGGCGCTGTGCGCGGCCCAGGGCGAGCACATGGCCCGCCTGGTGCAGGCGGCGGCCATCATTCTGTCGGCCATTCTGGGCGTTGTGCTGGCCTTTGCGGCCGGCCTGGGCGCGCTGAGCCTGGGCGCTGTGCTGGGCTATCAGCTTGCCTGGTGCGTGCTGACGCTGGCCTTGCCTGTGCTGAAAAAGCCCTAGCGCCCGGCCCGCGGGCGAAAGCGCCTTTGCGGCGCAGGCCGCCGCGCGGGCTGCCGGTGGCGCCGCGCCCCAATTGCCGGGGCAAAAACGAAATACAACAAGGCCCCCTTCGCCCGAACGGCGAAGGGGGCTTTGCCGTGAACTTGGCCACAGGCTTGCGCCAAGCGCTATGAAACAGCGTACTCGCAGTACATAAATGACTCACCTACATACACGGATGAGGTACGTGTGCCGTTTGAAACATTGCACAAAAGAGTTGAAGAACACTGGCAAAAACAGAAGCTCCCCGCCCCGGCAAACGCCGGAAGCGGGGAGCACAGAGGCGGGCCGGGCCGCGGCCTGCCTTGCGGCAAGGCCCGGTTTAGGCGCGGAAGGCGCGCTGGGCCTCGCTGCGGTACTGGTGGGTGTAAAGGCTGTAATAGCGGCCCTTTTGGGCCATCAGCTCGTCGTGGGTGCCTGCCTCGGCAATGCGCCCGGCGTCTATCACCAGAATTTTGTCTGCCGTGCGCACAGTGGAAAGGCGGTGCGCCACCACAAAGCTGGTGCGGCCTTTCAGCACGGTGTGAATGGCGTTTTGAATCAGCTGTTCCGTCTCGGTGTCAATGCTGGAAGTGGCCTCGTCCAGCACAAAGATGCGCGGGTCTGCCACCAGCACGCGTGCAAAGCACACCAGCTGTTTTTGCCCGGTGGAAAGGCGGCCGCCGCCCTCGCCCACCTGCGTGTCATAGCCCTGGGGCAGGGCGGCAATAAAATCGTGCGCGGCGCACAGCTTGGCCGCGCGCACCACGTCCTCCATGGGGGCGTCGGGCCGCGCAAAGCGGATGTTATCGGCAATGGTGCCGCTGAACAGGTGCGGCGTTTGCAGCACATAGCCCAGCGCCGAGTGCAGCCAGTGCTGGCTGCGGGTGCGGTAATCGGCCCCGTCAATGCGCACGCAGCCCTCGGTGGGCTCGTAAAAGCGGCACACAAGGTTTACAATGGTGCTTTTGCCCGCGCCCGTCTCGCCCACCAGGGCAATGGTTTGGCCGGGCTGCACGGTGAGGTTGAAATGTTCCAGCACGCGCTCGCCCGTTTTGTAGCGAAAGCCCACGTCGCAGAACTCCACTTTGCCCTCAATGGGCGGCCAGTTCTCTTTGCGCGGTGCAAAGGCCGTGCCAAAGCGGGCGATTACCTCGGGGGTGTCCACAATGTCGGGCTTTGTGTCCAAAAGGTCTATCACGCGCTCGGCCGAGGCCTGCGCGGCCTGCATTTCGGCCAGAATGTTGGCAAGCTGCTGAATGGGGTCGAACAGCTGCGTGGTGTAGCTGAGAAAGGCGGCCAGGGTGCCAAAATCCAGCACGGCGGCAAACACCAGGTTGCCGCCCCGCACAAGGGCCAGCGCCGTAGAGATGCTGCCAAGGCTTACCACAAGGGGAAGAAACAGCGCGCTCCACAAAGCGGCGCGCACGCTGGCGCGGCGCATGGTGCCCGTAAGGGCGTAAAACTCTTCGCAGCTTGCCTCTTCGCGCACCAGCGTCTTGGTGGTTACCGCGCCCATAATGCCCTCGTTGAAGGCGGCGGTGATGCGGCTGTTGGCCGCGCGCACCAGGCGCTGCTGGCGCAAAATGCGCCGCTGAAAGAACACACACAGCACGGCCAGCACCGGCGTAATGCACAGCACCAGCAGGCCCAGCTGCCAGTTCATCCACAAAAGCACCGCCACAATGCCCACCACAAAAAAGCCAGACCAGCACAAATCTACCAGGCTCCAGGCAATCATGTCGGAAAGGCGCGCCACGTCCGAGCCCATGCGGGCCATCAGCCAGCCCACGCTGGTGGTGTCGTAGAAGCTGAAGCTCAGCTCCTGCAAATGGGTGAAGGCGTCCTGCCGGATGTCGTAGCAGATGTTCATTTCCAGCCGCCCGGCCCCGCGCACGAAGAAAAACACGCCAAAGCCCTGCACGGCAATGACGGCGGCATAGAAAAGCGCAAAGGCCCAAAGCCCCTGTGTGGTGTTGCCCTCAATAAAATGGTTGATGGCATAGCGCGTAAGCTGCGGGTAGAGGATGTCGATGGACGACACCACCAGCAGCACGCACGCAAGGCGCACCACGTCGCCCTTGCGGCGCATGGCATAGGCAATCAGGCGGCGCCACACGCGAAGGTCTATTTTTTCGCTGGAATATTCTTTTTGGTCCAGCGGCCTTGTCACGGCGTCCATCTTCAGCGCCCTCCTTCCTGCGGCACGGCCTCGTCCAGCTCGGCCTGCAATTCGCACACGCGGCGGTACATGCCCGCCTCGCGGCACAGCGTCTTGTGCGTGCCCATCTGCACAATGCGCCCGCCGTCCATCACCAAAATCAGGTCTGCGCGGCGCACCGTGGCAATGCGGTGGCTGATCAGCAGCATGGTGCCCCCGGCCCGCGCGCACAGCGCGTCGCGGATGGCGGCGTCCGTCTCGGCGTCCACCGCGCTGAGGGAATCGTCAAAAATAAGGATGGGCGCCGCCTGCAGCAGCGTGCGCGCAATGGCCACGCGCTGCTTCTGCCCGCCCGAAAGCGTCACCCCGCGCTCGCCCACCACGGTGGAATAGCCGTGCTCGAAGCTTTCAATCACATCGTGCACGCTGGCCGTGCGCGCGGCGGCGGTGATGTCGTCCATGGCGGCGCCGGGCCGCGCAATGGCAATGTTTTCGCCAATGGTGCGGCTGTATAAAAACGGCTCTTGCAGCACAAGGCCCACGCTGCGCCGCAAGTGGTGGCGCTCGATGTCGTTCACGTCCACGCCCGAAAGGCGCACATGGCCCGAAGTGGCCGTGTACAGCCGCTGAATCAGCTGCACCAGCGTGCTTTTGCCCGAGCCGGTAGAGCCCAAAATGCCCACCGTCTGCCCGGGCTGCACCCGAAAGCTGATGTGCTGCAGCACAGGCACGCCGTCGCCGTAATCGAAGCACACGTCGTCAAATTCGATGCTGCCGTCAATGGCGGGCGCAAGGGCCCTGCCGGGCTCGGCCTCCTCTGGCGTGCACAAAATATCCTCCAGGCGCGTCAGGGCCACGTCGGCCTTGCCCAGGTCTGCCAGCACGCGGCCAAGCTGGCGCATGGGGAAGGTGAGCATGGAGGTGTAGGTGGAAAACAGCATCACCTGCCCAAGCGTCAGCTCGCCGTTTGCGGCAAACCACACGCCGCAGCACAGGCTGAGGGCAATTTGCAAATAGCCCAGCGTGTCGGTGGCGCCCCAGAACATGCCCATCAGCGTGTTCAGGTGGGTGATGGTGCGCCGGAACGTCTCGTTCTTTTGGGTAAAGATGCCAAGCTGCGTGCGCTCGGCCGCAAAGGCGCGCACCACGCGCATGCCGGTGAGGTTTTCCTGTATGACGGTAGAAAGCTCGCCCTCGGCCTGGTCTGCCTTTAAAAACCGAGCCTGCACGCGGCGGAAATATACAAAGCTGGCCGCGATAAGCAAAGGGAAGAAGCACGAGGAAAGCGCCGTCATTTTGCCGCTGATGGGCAGCATGATGGCAAAGGCCGTCACGGCCATGCACACCGTGCGCACCACCTGCACCAGCTGCATCTGCACAAAGCGGCGCACCGTCTCCACGTCGCTGGTGCAGCGCTGCACCAAATCGCCCGTCTGCACATTTTTGTAATAGGCGTAGGGCACGGCCTGCAGGTGGCGGAACAGCCGGTTGCGCAGCCGGCACGAAAACCCCTCGCCAAAAAAGGCCATGGCGTGGCCGCGCAAGTAAGAAAACGCGCCGTTTACAAGGCTTACGGCCACCACGGCAACGCCCATCAGCCACAAATGTTCCGCAAGGCCCGCGCGCCCGCCAAAGGCGTCTGCCAGCGGCTGTAAAAAGCCCGGCAGGCCCATGGGCTTTGTGCCAATGACACTGTCCACCGTGAAGGTGATGACAAGCGGCACGAGGTATGCCGTGACGGTGGAAATGGCGGTGGCCGCCACGCCCAGCGCCAGCCAGCGCCAAAGCCCGCGGAACAGCCCGGCCAGCAGCTGCCTGCGAAAGCCGGGCGGTATCTTCTGCTTTAACTGTGCGGTTTGCTGTGTCGGTTCCATAGTTCCCCCTCAAATGCTGAAAAAGCCGCGCGGCAAAGCGCCGCATGCCGCGCTGCGCTGCGAACGGATGAAAAAGGGGCACGCCCCGAAAAGGGCGCGCCCCGCGCAGGAAAGGGCCGCCGGTTTGCGCACGGGCGGGCTTTCCGTTATGCTTTGGGTGCCTGGTCCGGGTGGTACTGGGCGCAGGTGCACTTTTTCCACTTCAGGCCGCTGCCGCAGGGGCAGGGGTCGTTGCGGCCTATCTTCACCGCCTTTTTCACGGGCTGCTTTTTGGCGGGGGCCGCGTCGCCCGCGCCTGCCTCGCCTGTGGGCTTTGCCACCTGCTCGCGCTTGGGCTGCTCGTTGGTTTTCAGTTCCATCGTCAGCAGCATGCGCGTGGTGTCCTCGCGGATCGATTCCACCATTTCGTCAAACATGTTAAAGCCCTCGAAGCGGTATTCCACCACCGGGTCGCGCTGGCCGTAGCTGCGCAGGTAAATGCCTTTGCGCAGCTCGTCCATGGCGTCGATGTGCTCCATCCACTTCATATCCACATTGCGCAGCAGCACCACGCGCTCGAACTCGCGCATCAGCTGCGAGCCCCAGCGCTTTTCCTTGTCGGCACACACGGCCTCGGCGCGCTTCACCAGCACGTCCGTCACGTCCTGGGGCGTCAGGCGGTTCAGCTCATCGGCCGAATACTGGAAATCGTCCGGCTTTGCCAGCCAGCCCAGGTAGTGCTGGCGCAGGCCGGCAAAATCCCAGTCGTCGGGCGTCTCGCCCGCAAGGAACAGCTTGGCGTTGGCCTCGATGGATTCCTTCATCATGCCGCGCACGCTGGCCGAGACGTCCTCGCCCGCCAGCACTTTCTGGCGCTGGCCATAGATGATTTCGCGCTGGGCGTTCATCACATCGTCAAACTGCAGCACGCTTTTGCGAATGGCAAAGTTGCGCGCCTCCAGCTTTTTCTGTGCGTTTTCAATTACGCCGGTTATCATTTTGTTTTCAATGGGCATGTCCTCTTCCACACCCAGCGTGTTCATCAGCGTCTGCACGCGCTCGCCGCCAAACAGGCGCATCAGGTCATCCTCCAGGCTGATGAAGAAGCGGCTGGCGCCGGGGTCGCCCTGGCGGCCTGCGCGCCCGCGCAGCTGGTTGTCAATGCGGCGGCTTTCGTGGCGCTCGGTGCCCACAATGAACAGCCCGCCCGCGGCGCGCACTTTATCGGCCTCTTCGCGAATGGCCTCTTTGTGCTTGGCCTCCAGCTCGGCATAGCGCCTGCGCACGGCAAGAATGTCCGCGTCCTCGGTGTCGGCGTGGCCGGTGCTTTCGGCCACCAGCTCTTCCGAAAAGCCCTCGCGGCGCAAATCTGCCTTGGCCATGTGCTCGGCATTGCCGCCCAGCATAATGTCTGTGCCGCGGCCCGCCATGTTGGTGGCAATGGTCACAGCGCCAAATTTGCCCGCCTGCGCAATAATCTCGGCCTCTTTTTCGTGGTGCTTTGCGTTCAGCACCTCGTGCCTGATGCCGCGCTTTTTCAGCATGCCGCTCAAAAGCTCGCTTTTCTCAATGGAGATGGTGCCCACCAGCACGGGCTGGCCCTTTTCGTGGCATTCCAGCACCTGGTCAATTACGGCGTTGAACTTGCCGCGCTCGGTTTTATACACGGCGTCGTTCATATCCTGGCGCACCACGGGCTTGTTTGTGGGCACCTCCACCACGGCAAGGCCGTAAATTTCCTGGAACTCGGCGGCCTCTGTCTGGGCCGTGCCCGTCATGCCGGCCAGCTTGTCGTACATGCGGAAGAAGTTCTGGAAGGTGATGGTGGCCAGCGTGCGGCTTTCGCGCGCCACGGTGACGCCCTCTTTCGCCTCAATGGCCTGGTGCAGGCCCTCGTTGTAGCGGCGGCCCACCATCAAACGGCCGGTGAACTCGTCCACAATAATCACTTCGCCGTCGCGCACCACATAGTCCACATCACGCTTCATCACGCCGCGCGCCTTGATGGCCTGGTTGATATGGTGCTGCAGCGTCATGTTTTCGGCGTCGGCCAGGTTTTCCACATTAAAATACGCCTCGGCCTTTTTCACGCCCGCCGCGGTAAGGGTGGCCGTCTTTTTCTTCTCGTCCACCACATAGTCGCCGTCCACCTGCTCGTCGTGGTCTTCCTTGTCGTCCAGCTCGGCCACCACCACGGGTTTCAGCGTGCGCGCAAAGTTATCGGCTATTTTGTAAAGGTCGGTAGATTTATCGCCCTCGCCCGAGATGATAAGCGGCGTGCGAGCCTCGTCGATGAGGATGGAGTCCACCTCGTCCACAATGGCGTAATAGTGCCCGCGCTGCACCATCTGCTCTTTATACGTCACCATGTTGTCGCGCAGGTAATCGAAGCCAAACTCGTTGTTTGTGCCGTAGGTGACGTCCGCCGCATAGGCGGCGCGGCGCTCCTCGTTGGTGAGCCCGTGCACAATCAGCCCTACCGTCAGGCCCAAAAAGCGGTATACCTTGCCCATCCACTCCGAATCGCGCTTGGCAAGGTAATCGTTCACCGTCACCACATGCACGCCCTTGCCCGTCAGCGCGTTCAGGTAAACGGGCAGGGTGGCCACCAGCGTTTTGCCCTCGCCGGTTTTCATCTCGGCAATGCACGCGCGGTGCAGCACAATGCCGCCCACCACCTGCACAGGGAAGTGCTTCATGCCCAGCACGCGCCAGGCTGCCTCGCGGCAGGTGGCAAACGCCTCGGGCAAAATGTCGTCCAGGCTTTCGCCGGCGTCCAGCCGCGCGCGCAAAGCGGGCGTCATGGCGCGCAGCTCGCTGTCTGTCTTGGCGGCAAACTCGTCTTCCAGCGCCAGCACCTTGCCGGCAATGGGCTTTATTTTTTTCAGTTCTTTTGAAGAGAACGTTCCGAACATTTTTTCGAACAGGGACATGTTTTGCACCTCGTATGTTGAACCGGCAGGCGGCCTGCCGCCCGCCGGGGAAGCTGATGGCCTCCTGCAGTAAATACCCATATTATACTACTACCAAAGGGCAAAGCCTGTCAATGAACGGGGCGTGAATAAATGGCGCGCGGGCAAACGCAAAAAACCGGGCACCCTCCCGAAGGAAGGCGCCCGGCCCGTGCGCTCAATGTATTTCCTGCTCAATCTCGGCAAAAATGTCGCTGGCAAAAAATTCGGTGATGGTAATGTTCAGCCCGTCGCACACCTTTTGAAGGGTGGACACCGTTGTGCTGTGGTTGCGGCCGCCCACGATGTTGTTCAGTGTGGACTGCGTCACGCCGCTCAGAACTGCCAGCTTGTTCACAGTAATGCCGCGCTCCCGGCACAACTGCAGGATCCTCTCGCGCACAGCCATACCGATCGTCATGACATTCCCCTCCTTGATACGATTCCAGGCCGCGGGCATATGGTAAATTCATATTTTTAGAATAACAGGTATCGCGCGCAAAATACAACCGCTTTTGGGATGAATTTTGTTCGGTTTTGTACGAATCTGCCGCAACGGGGGGAATCGTTTTATGCCTATTGCTGAAAGCGCTGCCCCAAAAGGCCGCAGCGCGCGCCGCAGGCGGCAAAAAGGCCTGTGCCCGGCGCGAAAAAAGACGGCGCGGCACCTTGAAAAATGCGCCGGAAAAGGATATAATGAAAACAGCCTGTGTTGTTAAAAAACTATCAAAGAAAACACCGCAGATCATCGGAGCAAAGGAGAAGGAGCATCGCTATGACTTATTCACATGAAGTAGAGCAAATGTGTCCCATCGCGAAAGGCCCGCACCACGGCCCGGCACCCATTCCGGAGGAAGGCCGCTGGGTAAAGGCGTATGAGATCAAGGATATCTCTGGCCTCACGCACGGCGTGGGCTGGTGCGCGCCGCAGCAGGGCACCTGCAAGCTGACGCTGAACGTGAAAAACGGCATTATTGAGGAGGCCCTGGTGGAAACCATCGGCTGTTCCGGCATGACGCACTCCGCCGCCATGGCGGGCGAAATTCTGCCCGGAAAAACCATTCTGGAGGCCCTGAATACAGACCTGGTGTGCGACGCCATCAACGTTGCCATGCGCGAGCTGTTCCTGCAGATTGTGTATGGCCGCAGCCAGACGGCATTTTCTGAGGACGGCCTGCCCGTGGGCGCCTCGCTGGAAGATTTGGGCAAGGGCCTGCGCAGCATGACGGGCACCATTTTCTCCACAAAGGCCAAGGGCGTGCGCTACCTTGAGCTGACGGAGGGCTATATCACCAAAGTGGCGCTGGACGAGAACAACGAGGCCATTGGCTATCAGTTCGTGCGCCTTGGCAAAATGATGGAGGATATCCGCCATGGGGTAGACCCGAAAACCGCCTACGAGAAGAATGTGGGCACCTACGGCCGCTTTGCGGACGCGCCCAAATACATCGACCCGCGTGAAGAGTAAAGGAGGACGAAACCATGGCTACATTTGAAAGTCAAGAACGCCGCATGCCCAAAATTAATGAGTGCCTGGCGGCCAACGGCCTCGAATCTCTCGACGCCTGCCGCGCCATGCTGCTGGAGAAGGGCATTGATGTGGAAGCCATTGTAAAGGGCGTGCAGCCCATTTGCTTCGAGAACGCCGTGTGGGCCTACACCCTGGGCACCGCCATTGCCGTGAAGCGCGGCCTGAAAAGCGCGGCCGATTGCGCCGCCGCCATTGGCGAGGGCCTGGAGGCCTTCACCGTGCCCGGCTCTGTGGCCGAGCAGCGCAAGGTGGGCCTGGGCCACGGCAACCTGGGCGCCATGCTTCTGCGCGACGAAACCGAGTGCTTTGCTTTCCTGGCAGGCCACGAATCGTTCGCCGCTGCCGAGGGCGCCATTGGCATTGCCCGCACCGCCAACAAGGCCCGCAAAAAGCCCCTGCGCGTCATTCTGAACGGCCTTGGCAAGGACGCTGCCTATATCATCAGCCGCATCAACGGCTTCACCTATGTAGAGACAGATTACGACTTCAAAACCGGCGAGCTGAAAGTGGTGCGCGAAAAGGCCTTCTCGGACGGCGAGCGCGCCGCCGTGAAGTGCTATGGCGCCAACGACGTGCTGGAGGGCGTTGCCATCATGAAGAAAGAGGCTGTGGAAGTCTCTATCACCGGCAACTCCACCAACCCCACCCGCTTCCAGCACCTGGTGGCCGGCACCTATAAAAAGTGGGCGATGGAGAACGGCAAAAAATACTTCTCTGTGGCCAGCGGCGGCGGCACCGGCCGCACCCTGCACCCGGACAACGTGGCCGCGGGCCCTGCTTCCTACGGCCTGACGGACTCTATGGGCCGCATGCACGGCGACGCCCAGTTTGCCGGCTCTTCCTCTGTGCCTGCGCACGTGGAGATGATGGGCCTGATTGGCGCCGGCAACAACCCCATGGTGGGCATGACGGTGGCCTGCGCCGTGGCCGCCAGCCAGGCCTGATTTGGCGGCTTTTGCGTGCATCGGCGCCTGGCGTATCAAAATACGCGGCGGTGCCTGCTTTGCGCAAAATCCATCCAAACAGGCGTGCGGGCCTTGGAAAAGCGAGGCGGCGCGCGTTGCTGCGCCAAATGCATCCAATTCCGCACAGCTGCAAAACCAATCAAAGCCGCCGCACCCAAAAGGTGCGGCGGCTTTTGCTTGCCCGGGTGCAGCATGTATGGTATGATAACACAAACAGGCCGCGTGCGGTGCGTTTTGCCGCGCCCGCGGGCCTTTGGCAGCAAGGGGGGGCCAGCCATGCGTTTTTTTGAACGGTTTTTCCAAAACAAGAAGGCGCCAAACACACAGCCGCAGGGGCAAACAGCGCAGCCAGGCGGGCCCCGGCCGGAGGAACTGCCGCCGGAAGAGGCGCCCGCCGCAGGGTGGGATGCCATTACACAGGCGATGGAGCGCCTTTACCCTGGCCAGAAGCAGCCGCTGCACTATGCGGCGCTGGTGAAATGGCGCTTTGGCGGCAACGACCCGCTGGACGGCATCAGCATTTATGACGGTGGCAGCTATTGGCATTTTGTCACCTATGGCTTTTCTGAACTGTATGAGAAGGAAGAAGAGACCCCGGAGATTAGTGGCTATGGGATGGAGTTCACGTGCAAGTTGAGCAAAGCTGGCCTTGCGGATGTGGACGCAGAGCAAAAGTGCCTTTGCGGCGTTTTGCAGGCGCTGGCACGGATAAGCTTTACCAAAGGGGAGGTTTTTGGCCCCTTTGAATATATTTACACCGGCCAGGCACAGGGCATTGACGCCGGGCAAAGCTCGAACATCACGGGCTTTTTCACGGTGCCGGACGCAGGCCTGGGCGAAATTTGCACGCCGAACGGCCGGGTGCGGTTTGTGCAGCTGGTGGGCGCCACCGATGCCGAGCTGCAGCTTTTGCTTCACAAGCAGCTTACTGTGCGGCAGTTGTATGAAAAGCTGGGCACAGATGTCACAAGTTATCACAGAGCCTCGCTGGCATAAGCGCGGCAGAAAAGAGACATGGATGAAAACATGGAAACTGGCGGCCGCGTCCGCCGCGGCGGGCGCGGGGCTTTGCGCGGCCGGGCTTTGGCTGGGCGCGAACAAACTGTTTAACGAGGCCATCCGGCGCAAACAGACAAGCCCGGACGGCGGGGAGGACGCGGCGGACGTGCGCCTGCGCGCCGCTTTGCGCGCCGAAGGGCGTGCTTATCTGGACAGCGTGCCGCATGAATTCTGGCGCATGCAAAGCTTTGACGGGCTTTCGCTGGTGGCGGAATATATACCGGCGGCCGTGCCCACGCCGCGCACGCTGCTGTGCATCCACGGCTACACCTCCACCGGCCGGCGGGAATTTTCGCCCGTGGCCCGCGCGCTGCGCGAGGCGGGGTACAACCTTATTTTGCCGGACGGCCGCGCCCACGGCCAAAGCGAGGGCGAATATGTGGGCTTTGGCGCCACCGACCAGCGGGACTGCCTTGCCTGGGCCTATGAGGCGCAGCGGCGCATCCCCCGGTGCGAGCTGGCGCTGTACGGCATCTCGATGGGGGCGGCCACCGTGCTGCTGGCCGGGGGCAGCGAGGCCCTGCCCGCGTGTGTGCGCGGCATTGTGGAAGACTGCGGCTACACCAGCGCCGCGGATGAGTTCCGCCATCAGGTGCGCACCCTGGCGCATGTGCCGCCCTGGCCGCTTTTGCCGCTTACCAACCGTGTGTGCCGCCGCAAGGCGGGCTACGATTACCGCGAGGCCAATGCCCTGGCCGCCGTGCGGCGCATCCGCGTGCCGGTGCTGTTCATCCACGGCGAAGAGGATGCCTTTGTGCCCACCTGGATGGGCCGCGCGCTGTATGAGGCCTGCGCCGCGCCAAAGCAGCTTTGGCTGGTGCCGGGCGCGCGCCACGCCATGAGCTATGCCGTGGCGCATAAAGAATATGTGCGCCGCCTGTGCGCCTTTTTGGCCGCGCTGCCCTGGCGCGGTGCGCAGGCATAGCGCCCCGAAGGCAAAGAAATGGTGCCCGGCCCCTTTTGGGGCCGGGCACCATTTTTGCAGCGCAGCTTATTCCTCTGCGGCGCGCAGGGCGCCCGTCTGTTCAATTTCGCTAATCATGTCCACACGCGTCTGGTGGCGCCCGCCCTCGTAGGTGGCCGCCAGCCATTCGTCCACAATCATTTTGGCTGTCTCAATGCCAATGACGCGCGCGCCGAAGGCGATGATGTTGGAATTGTTGTGCTGTTTGGATAAGCGCGCGGTGTACGGCTCGCTGCACACGCAGGCGCGGATGCCGTGCACCTTGTTGGCAGCCAGCGAGATGCCCACGCCGGTGCCGCAAATAAGCACGCCGCCGTCCACTTCGCCGGCCGCCACCAGCTTGGCCACCCGGTAGCCGCTGATGGGGTAGTGGAAGCGCTCGGTGCTGTTTGTGCCAACGTCCAGCACTTCAATGCCCTTTTCTTCCAGATAGGCCTTGATCTCTCGTTTCATCTCCACGGCCACATGGTCGTTTCCAATTGCCAGTTTCATAAAAACCTCCTGTGAAATGCTTCAGTGTGCGAAACGGCCGCCATGCCCCGGCGCCGGTTTTGGGCGGGGCATGGCGGTGTGCGCCAAAAGCGCGGGCCGCGCGCAGAAGGGCGGCCCGGGCGTGTTACAGATATTGCGGGTCTGCCATGCGTTTGCAGGCATAAATGGCCGCGCCCACGGGGCCGTTTTCCTGGTTGGGGCGCGAATAGCGCAGCCGGAGGTCCCGCTCGGGGTAGGGCTTGCGCGCATAGCGGTGCACCAGCGCTTCCAGCTGCTTGCAGGGGAAGCCTTCCATCTGAAGCAGGCCGCCGCCCAGCACCATGCAGTCCGGGTCGAACAGGTTGATTTCCAGCGCCACCACCTGGGCCATGCCCACCAGAAAATCCTGCATCACCGCGGTGCCCATGTGCCGGGCAAACAGCTGGTGAATGGGCGTCTGCGGGAAGTGTTCGGCCTGGATGCCCTCCAGCGCAAGGCCCGAGACAACCGTCTCCAGGCAGCTGGGGTTTCCGCATTTGCACACATGCCGGTTGCCGTATACGGGCAGGTGGCCCAGCTCGGCCGCCGCGCCGTGGTAGCCAAGCAGCAGCTTTTGGCCCAGCATGACGGCGTTGCCAAGGCCGGTGCCAAAGTAAATGGCCGTCACACAGCCGCAGTCCGTCAGGCCAAGGTCTTCCAAATCGAACAAAAGCAGGTTGTTCACATCGCGGTTGATATACACGGGCAGGCCCAGCTCGCCGCCAAGCTCCTGCACCACGGCGTAATTATCCGGGATGCCCTCGATGTTCGGCGTTTGCAGCACCACCGTGCGCGCACGGTTGATGGTGGAGGGAAAGCCGATGGAAACTGCCGCGGGCGCCTCGCCCTGCAAATGGCGCGCGCAGTAGGCGCGAATTTGCTGTGCCAGCTTTTGTGTGGGCTGCGCCCCGTGTGCAAACACGGCCTGCGTGCTGAGCTGTTCGTACGCGCGCAGGTGAAGCGCCCCGTCCACAAGGGCAAAGCGCATATTGGTGCCCCCGATGTCGATGCCGAGCACCGGGTGCTGTAATGTCGTCATGATGACGCCCCCTTGCCTCAAAGCTTCACGCCGGTTTCCTGCGCGAACAGCCTTTTCATTGTATCGCATGCCGCCTTCAAATCGGCATCCAGAGAGAACAGGCCCGAAGAACCCATCACAAACACGTCGGCCCCGGCCTTATACAGGCGCCGGAAGGTTTTTTGGTTGCACGAGCCGTCTATCATGATTTTGTAGTGCCAGCCGTTTTCCTCGCGCAGGCGCGCCGCCTGCGCAATTTTTTCCAGCATTTCCTCAATAAAGGGCTGGCCGGCATAGCCCACGTCCACCGTCATCAGCGTCAGCACGTCAATGCGGTTCAAATAGTGCTGGCAATACGAAAGCGGGGTGGCAGGGTTCAGCGTCACACCCACCTGGCAGCCGGCGGCGCGAATGCGGTTCAGCGTGCGGAAGCAATCGGTGTTGACGGTTTCTGCATGCGGGCTTATCATGGCAGCCCCGGCCGCGGCGCAGGCGTCAATCCAGTCGTTGGGGTTCGTGGTCATCAGGTGCACGTCCATGGGCTTTTTGGCCACACGGGCGCACGCTTTCATAAAATCGGGGCTCAGGGTGATGTTTTTGCAGTAGTGGCCGTCCATGATGTCAATATGGTAGCCGTCCAGTTCCTCGTCCAGCACTTCTATTTGGTGCTTGATGTCCAGCAGGTCCATACACATCAGGCTGGCGGTAAATTCAGGCCGCATAAAACGCATACCTCCTCAGAATGATAAAATCCAGACCGCATAAAAAGTATACATCCTTCAGCTCTTTTGTGGCAAGGTAGCCGCCCTGTTCGTTGTCCGATTCAATAATCACGCCGCTGTTTTTCTGGCTGCGGGAAGGGCGGTCTACATAAATGACGGGCAGTGTGTCCAGCTCGGAATAATTGCGTGTGCCGGAAATCAGCACAATGGCGCTGACGTTCTGGGCGGAAAGCGATTGGATGTGCTTGCGCTCCAGCTTTTCCGATTCGTTGGTGTTGCAGATAAGGCACGAATACCCCCGCTGGAACAGGTTGATTTCCAGCTTCAGCACAAGGCTGGCAAAGTGGGGGTTGGTGATGTCCGGCACAATAATGCCCACCACGCAGGTGCGGCTGGTGCGCAGGCCCTTGGCGCTCATGTTGGGCACATATTCGTTTTCGCGGATGATGCGCCGCACGCGCGCCTCTGTCTCTTTGGAAAAGCGGCCGTTCTGATTGATCACGCGTGAGACAGTGGCCGTGGAAACGCCGGCCAGGCGGGCAATGTCCTTGATGCTTTTTCCCTTCTCCAAACAAAACCCTCCTTGCGCAAGCGCCCCCGCGCGGCTTACACGGCGGGCTGCGCCTCCGGGATGCTTTCGCCGCCGTGCTGCAGAATGATGCGCTTGCGGAATGTGGCGGGCGTCATGTTTTTCAGCTTCACAAAATTGCGGCTGAACGTTTTCACCGTGTTATAGCCCACCTCTATGGCAATGTCTGTGATGCTCATTTTGGTGGAAAGCATCAGCTCGCACGCCTTGTTCACGCGAAGATAGTTTAAAAAGTCTTCAAAAATGCGCTCGGCCTGGAACAGCAGAATGCGGTTCAGCTCCACCACTGTCACGCCGAACTTGTCGGCCACGGCCTGAATTTTCAGGTCCTCCTGGAAATTGTGATAGATATAGTTGAACACCTCAAAGCTCACGCTTTTCTCGCGCTCTTTAAACAGGTTGTTGGTGCCCGCGTAAATTTTGCGGTACTCCTTGGGCGTGACGCCCGTGCGGGCCGAAAACACCTTCAGCACATGCGAGGCGTCCACAAAGCCCGTCATCTCGGCCAGCTCGTTCAGCGTCATGTCGGTGTACATCAAAAGGTCCATCATCTTCACAATGCGAATCTCGTTCACAAGGTCGCTGAAGGTGAGGCCCGTCACGTCCATCACATATTTGCTGATGGACGATTCGCTCATGTAAAACAGGCTGGAAAGCTCGCTTAACGTCTGCTTCTGGTTCAAATGCGAATAGATGTATTTGAAAATGGCGCCGCGCTCGTCCAGCTCGATGGAATCGCCCTTTTCGTTGCGGCAATCCCGTTTGCGCGCAAAGCGGGTGAAGTGGATAAGCAGCTCCATCAGTTTATTCGTCACATACACGTTGGAAAGCTCGCGCTCTTCGGGCACGTCCAGAATGGATTCAATGCCCGTCTCGTTTTTGATCTCGTTCAGCACGCGCAGAATGACGGCGGCCTCCTCTTCCGTGCACTGCACAATGGGCGTGCTTTGCACGCTGGAGAGGATGTTGAAAAAGTTGTTGCCCGTGTTGTAGCCAAACTTGATGGTGTTGTTGATAAAATCGGAATTGTAGATGATTTTGAAAAACTCCAGCGGTGCATCCACCGCCGTAACCTCGGTGATTTCCCACGGCAGAATGGCCACGAAGGTGTGGGGGCGTATTTCATAGCTTTTGCTGTCCACCGTCATGCTGCCGTGCCCTTTTGTGAAGAACAGGTAGCGCGCCGCCTGGTGGATCAGGGGCTTCGTGGGCGTGTCGATGTATTCAATGTCAAAGCTGCACAGCTTTCGCTTGTCATAGCTGGAGCAGAACTGGTCCTGTATCTCGGTGATTTGATTGCCCATGTCAAAGGGCCTCCTTTGCGCATCGATGTGCCTTGTGTGCACAGAAAGAAAGGGGGGCGCGGCGCGCACGCCCCCGTCTTTCTGCATGCCCGGCGGGGCAGTGCCCCACGGGGACGGCTGTGCCCCGCCCGCACCGGCGGCCGGGGCACAACTGGCGCGGGCGGGGCCGCGCTGTGTTACATTTTTTCGGGCGCGCTTACGCCAATCAGGTCAAGCGCATTGGCCAGCGTAATCTTGGTGGCCTGCAGCAGGGCAAGGCGCTGGTTGGTCAGCTCGGCATTTTCGTTGCCCAAAATTTTGTGCGCGCCGTAGAAGCTGTGGAAATACTGCGCCAGCTTCTGCACATAGTTGCAAATTTTGTTGGGCGCATAGGTGGCGGCAGCGTCGGCCACCGTGTCGGTGAAAGCGGCAATATGCTTCAGCAGGGCAGTTTCCTTTTCGCTGCCCAGCAGGTCGTACGTCTCGCGCGGCTGCACCTCGGGCGCCTGGCGCAGCACCGAGCAGATGCGCGCGTGGGCGTACTGGGCATAGAACACGGGGTTGTCGCTGGTTTGCGAGCGGGCCAGGCCCAAATCGAAATCCATGTGCGTGTCCACCGCGCGCTCTACAAAGAAATAGCGCGTGGCGTCGTTGCCAATGTCCTCACGCAGCTCGCGAATGGTGACGGCGTTGCCCGTGCGCTTGGACATCTTCACTTCCTGGCCGTTCTCCACCAGGCGCACCATCTGAATCAGCACAATGTCCAGGCTTTTCGGGTCGTGCCCCAAAGCGGCAATGGCGGCCTTCATGCGGGGGATATAGCCGTGGTGGTCTGCGCCCCACAGGTTGATCAGCTTGGTGTAGCCGCGCTCGTATTTGAACATGTGGTTGGCAATGTCCGGCGTCAGGTAGGTGTAGGCGCCGTCCTTCTTTTTCAGCACGCGGTCTTTGTCATCGCCAAACTGCGAGGTGCGCAGCCAAACCGCGCCGTCCTCTTCATACATCAGGCCCTTTTTCTCAAACACGGGCAGCACTTCGTCCACACGGCCCTCGTCCACAATCCACTGTTCGCTCACCCAGCTGTCGAAATCGCAGCCGAATTCGTGCAGGTCCTGCTCAATTTTGGCAAGCTGAATGTGGTAGCCCTCCATTTTGAAGAACGGAATGGCCTGCTCTTCGGGGGCGTTCAGCCATTTGTCGCCCACCTTGTCCTTAATCTCCTGCGCAATGTCGATGATGTCCGGCGAGTGATAGCCGTCCTCGGGCACGGGGTAATCCGTCTTGCCGAACAGCTCGCAATAGCGGGCATATACGCTTTGGCCGAACACCCACATCTGGTGGCCGGCGTCGTTGATGTAGTATTCGCGCAGCACGTCATAGCCGCTGGCCTTCATCAGGCGGCACATGCAGTCGCCCCACACGGCGCCGCGGGCATGGCCCAGGTGCAAGTTGCCCGTGGGGTTGGCGGAAACATACTCCACCAGCACGCTTTCGCGCTTGCCGGAATAGTTCTGCCCGTATTTGGCGCCTTTTTCCAGCACGGTGTTGATAATGCTGGAAATGGCCGTTTTCTTCATGCGGAAGTTGATGAAGCCCGGGCCCGCGATTTCAATTGTTTCCACGTTATCAAGGCTTTGCTCCAGCTTTTCCACAATGGCCTTCGCAATCTCCTGCGGGGCCTTGTGCACAAGTTTCGGAAGCCTCATGGCGATGTTGGTGGAATAGTCACCGTTCGCGGTGTCTTTGGGGATTTCCACCATCACCAGGCCGGCCTCCGGCTCCATGCCGTAGACGTCGTTCACAGCCTTGGCGATCGCGCTTGTCAGGCTCTGTTCAATGTTGTTCATGTGGCTTCTCCTCACTTTTGTGTTTTTCGCCTGCCCCTCAAAGCAGGCGGCGCCGCGTTTTCTGCCATTGCGACACGTTTTATATATTATACCCATTATAATAAGAAAACACAAGTGCCAGTGTGCACAGATATGCCGGTGTGCGCCCGGGGCATAGAAAGGGGAAAAGGGGGAACCATACATTTTGGCACACCTGGCAAACATCTGACGCACGCTTTGTACACTTTGAACAAAACGCCCTAAAATCTGTGTACTTGGTATAGGGAAAATAGGGAATTTTTACAATAAAAATGGCGTCAAAAATCCCTTTTATCAAAACAGATGCGTTATAATGAAACCAGAAACTCAGAAATTGTGGAAGGGCGCGGCGCCATGAGTGCACGCGTGGCACGTTCGCCGGGCCACATTGCGAGTCGTTCAGCCTGCGGCTTTTGACAGGGGCTGCAGGCGGTTGGTGAACAGGGGGGCGGGCCCGCCCCCGCAAACTTTCTCCGCAGAGGATGTGCGGAGAAAACATTTTGACAGGAGGACAAGACAATGGTTGGTATCCATGTAACGAGCGAGATTAAGCCGCTCAAAAAAGTACTTCTTCACAGGCCGGGCAAAGAGCTGTTGAACCTCACGCCCGATACGCTGGGGCGTCTTCTGTTCGACGATATCCCCTTCCTGAAAGTGGCCCAGGCCGAGCATGACCGCTTTGCCGAAATTCTGCGCGAGAACGGCGTGGAAGTGGTGTACCTGGAAGACCTGATGGCGGAAGTGCTGGACGCAGACCCCGCCGTGCGCAAGGAATTCCTGGAGCAGTTCATCCGCGAGGCCGGCATCCGCACCAAACACTGGCAGAAAATTGTGTACGATCATCTGGACAAAATCAAAGACAACAAGGAACTTGTGCTGAAGACGATGGAAGGCGTGAACCTGAATGAGTTCGACGTGGATGCCGAGAACTCTCTGGTAGACCTTGTCAGCGAGCCCAGCAAGCTGATCATCGACCCGATGCCCAACCTCTACTTCACGCGCGACCCGTTCGCCTCCATCGGCAACGGCGTCAGCCTGAACCGCATGTATTCCGTCACCCGCAACCGCGAGACCATCTATGCGGAATACATCTTCAACCACCACCCCGATTTCAAGGGCCATGTGACGAAGTTCTTCGACCGTTACAACCCCTTCCACATTGAGGGCGGCGACATTCTGAACCTGAACGACAAGGTGCTGGCCATTGGCATTTCCCAGCGCACCGAGCCGGACGCCATCGACATGATTGCCCGCAACATCTTCGCCAGCGAAGATTCCACCATCGAGACCATTCTGGCCTTCAACATCCCCAACAGCCGCGCGTTCATGCATCTGGACACCGTGTTCACCCAGATCGATGTGGATAAGTTCACGGTGCACCCGGGCATCCTTGGGCCCCTTCAGGTGTTCGAAATCACCCCGGGCAAGGACGGCGAGCTGAAGGTGCATGAGATTGACGACACGCTGGAGAACATCCTGGCCAAATACCTGGGCCTGCCCAAAGTGACGCTGATTCAGTGCGCGGGCGGCGACACCATTGCCGCCGAGCGCGAGCAGTGGAACGACGGCTCGAACACGCTGTGCATCGCCCCGGGCGTGATTGTGGTGTACGAGCGCAACGACGTCACCAACGAAGTGCTGCGCAAGGCCGGCCTGAAGGTGCTGGAGATGCCCTCTGCCGAGCTGAGCCGTGGCCGCGGCGGCCCCCGCTGCATGAGCATGCCGCTCATCCGCGAAGACTAAGCACGGCTTCGCAAAACACACCGTTCTGTCCTGTCTGGCGGGGGCGCCAAGCCCCCGCCGCATCTGGGCATTGATAACAAAGAAAAAGAAAGGAAAATGTGATTATGGCTGTTAGTTTGAGTGGGAGAAGCTTTCTGAAACTGCTGGATTTCACCCCGGCGGAAATTCGTTATATGCTGGAGCTGTCGAAGGAGTTCAAGCGCCTGAAGCTCACCAACACCCCGCACCGTTACCTGCAGGGCAAGAACATCGTTCTGCTGTTTGAAAAAACCTCTACCCGCACGCGCTGCGCGTTCGAGGTGGCCGGCATGGACCTGGGCATGGGCGTTACCTTCCTGGATCCGGGCTCCAGCCAGATGGGCAAAAAAGAGAGCATTGAAGACACCGCCAAGGTGCTGGGCCGCATGTATGACGGCATCGAGTACCGCGGCTTCGACCAGGAGCTTGTCGAGCAGCTGAGCCGCGATTCCGGCGTGCCCGTGTGGAACGGCCTGACGGACGCTTTCCACCCCACGCAGATGCTGGCTGACATGCTGACGGTGGAAGAGAACTTCGGCAACTGCAAGGGCCTGAAGTTTGTGTTTATGGGCGATGCCCGCAACAACGTGGCCAACAGCCTGATGGTGGTTTGCGCCAAGCTGGGCGTGAACTTTGTGGCCTGCGGCCCGAAGGAGCAGATGCCCGCGGCCGACCTGGTGGAAACCTGCAAGGCCATTGCCGCCGAGAACGGCAGCACCATCACCCTCACCGACGACGTGAAGGAAGGCACCAAGGGCGCCCACGTCATCTACACCGACATCTGGGTTTCCATGGGTGAGCCCGACAGCGTGTGGGCCGAGCGCATCAAGCTGCTGAAACCCTACCAGGTGAACAAGGAAGTGATGGCCAACGCCGACCCGAACGCCATCTTCATGCACTGCCTGCCCTCCTTCCACGACCTCAACACCTCCATCGGCCGCGACATCAACGAGAAGTTCGGCATTCCCGAGATGGAAGTTACCAACGAGGTGTTCACGTCCAAGCAGTCCAAGGTGTTCGACGAGGCCGAGAACCGTATGCACACCATCAAGGCTGTGATGTACGCCACGCTGAAATAAGGTTTTTTAAGGAGCTGTTCGCTAGGCTATGAGCAAAAAGAAGTTAGTCATCGCCCTCGGGGGTAACGCCTTAGGCAATACCCCCGAGGAACAGCTGGAGCTTGTGAAAGAGACTGCCAGCACTATTGTAGACCTTGTGGAAGAGGGCTACGACGTCGTGGTGGGCCACGGCAACGGCCCGCAGGTGGGCATGATCAACCTGGCAATGGAGTTTTCCGCCAACAACGGCGGCAAAACGCCGGCCATGCCGTTCCCCGAGTGCGGCGCCATGAGCCAGGGCTATATCGGCTATCACCTGCAGCAGGCCATCCAGCGCGAACTTGCGCGGCGCGGCATTGACAAAGAGTGCGCCAGCGTTGTGACGCAGATGGTGGTGTCGAAGGACGACCCCGCCTTCCAGAAGCCCACAAAGCCCGTTGGTTCGTTCTATTCGAAAGAGGACGCCGATAAAATTGTGGCCGAAAAGGGCTACACCTTTGTGGAAGACGCCGGCCGCGGCTGGCGCCGTGTGGTGCCCAGCCCCCTGCCCACGCGCATTGTGGAGCTGAAAGTGGTAGAACAGCTGGTGGCAGCCGGCGATGTGGTTATCACGGTGGGCGGCGGCGGCATTCCCGTTGTGGAGACGGCCGACGGCCTGTGCGGTGTGGCGGCTGTCATTGATAAGGACCGCTCTTCTTCGAAGCTGGCCCTGGACATTGATGCCGACATGCTGGTGATTCTCACCGCGGTGGACCGCGTGTGCATCAACTTCAACAAGCCCAATCAGAAAGAGCTTGCCGAGATGAACGTGGAAGAGGCCAAGCAGTACATTGCAGAAGGCCACTTTGCGCCCGGCAGCATGCTGCCGAAGGTAGAGGCCTGCCTCGACTTCGTGCAGAACAATAAATCCGGCGGCACTGCGCTGATTACATCCCTGAAGCGTGCCAAAGAGGCGCTGAGCGGCGCCACGGGCACCATCATTCGCAAATAAGGCGCAGCAATATTTTTATGATCTTCTTTATGAGGAGGAGAGAAACATGGCTGATACCAAGAAAAAAGCGAAAAAGATGCTATCGTCCTTTACCATCCTGTTTATTATTCTGTTGGTAGTGGCGCTGGCATCTGTTATCGTCTCGATGGTTGCCCCGGAAAGCGGCGTTGTGGCCGCCAACCTGAGCAGCTTTACCATGGCGCCGGTGCGCGGCTTTGCCGACGCGCTGGATGTGTGCGTGTTCGTTATGGTGCTGGGCGGCTTTTTGGCCATCATGACCAAGACGGGCGCGCTGGACACCGGCATTCAGGTGCTGGTGCGCAGCCTGCACGGCAAAGAGCTGTGGCTTATTCCCGTGCTGATGACCATTTTCTCCATCGGCGGCACTACATACGGCATGTGTGAAGAGACGGTGCCGTTCTATATGCTGCTGGCGGCCACTATGTTCGCGGCCGGGTTCGACCCGCTGGTGGGCGCGGCCATCGTGCTGCTGGGCGCCGGCGTGGGCTGCCTGGGCTCTACGGTAAACCCGTTTGCTGTGGGCGCGTGCATCGACTCGCTCACCAGCATCGGCATTGAAGTGAACCAGGCCATCATTATCCCCTTGGGCATTGTGCTGTGGCTGGCCTCCCTGGTGGTTGCCATCCTGTTCGTTATGAGCTATGCCCGCAAGGTAAAGGCCAACAAGGGCTCTACCATCCTGTCTCTGCAGGAAATGGAAGAGGCCAAGGCCGCTTACGGCGAGAAGGAAATTGCAGCCGATGCGAAGCTCTCCGGCACGCAGAAGGCCTGCCTGATCATCTTCGCTGCTGCGTTCGTGGTCATGGTTATCGGCTTCATCCCCTGGGGCAGCTTTGGCGTTACTGCGTTTGAGGGCTGGTCTGCTTTCTTCACGGGCCTGCCGCTCGGCGAGTGGTACTTCCAGGAGGCCACCACATGGTTCCTGTTCCTTGCCATCCTCATCGGCATCGTGGGCAAGCTGAGCGAGAGTGAAATCGTGAATACGTTCCTCTCTGGCGCCGGCGATATGATGAGCGTTGTCATGGTGATTGCTGTGGCCCGTGGCGTGTCTGTGCTGATGGGCGACACCGGCCTGCGCGACTACATTCTGGCTTCCGCCGCAAACGCGCTGCAGGGCATGCCTGCCATCGTGTTTGCCCCGCTGAGCTACCTGCTTTACATCGTGCTTAGCTTCCTCATTCCGTCTTCCTCCGGCATGGCTTCCGCCTCTATGCCCATCATGGGCCCGCTTGCCCAGCAGCTGGGCTTCAGCCCTGAAGTGATGGTGCAAATCTGCTGCGGCGGCAACGGCCTTGTGAACCTGTTCACGCCGACCAGCGGCGCCATCATGGGCGGCCTTGCGCTGGCCCGTGTGCAGTACAGCACCTGGCTGAAATTTGCCTGGAAGGCGATCCTCGTCATTGGCGTCATCAGCATCGTGATTCTCACGGGCGCCATGATGATTCTCTAATAGCTCCCTCTCAGACAGGCCCGGTTTCCGGGCCGGCAGCTGACAGGGCCCGGGAAACCGGGCCCTGTTTTTTTGTTTGAATCTTTTGACAATCGCAAAATTGCCGCTCTTTTCTCCCTTCGCTTAATACTGAGAGCGAAAGCTTTTTACTCTTTCCAACAGGGCAGGGAAGCTTATATCGCTCACGCGCATCAAAAACAGAGGCGCCTGCCTGAACAGGCTGGCGCCTCTGCACGGTTTGGCGCAGAAACAGAAACAGGGGGGGTCGGTGCACCCGGCTGTGCCGCCCCTGCGGCAGGGCCCGGCAAAGGCGCGCCACAGCGCACAGGCGGATAGCGGGGCGGGCGGCCACGCGCCGCGCCCGCCCCGCCTGCCACAGAAAAAGCCCCGGGGCCGTGCGGCACCGGGGCTTGGAAAGATTTTTGGCTGTGATAACTGCCGGTTAGCGCTTGCTGAACTTCAAGGGGTTGGTGCTGACCTTGCCAAACATCCGGTCATTTCTTCGCTTTCCACCTGATTTTTGGCTTAATACTGCGGTTTTTCTGCACATCAGATTCTAATTTTTATCCTCGTGCATGACGCACGAAAAGCAGGTTTTGCTCCTTATGTGTGCCTTGCGTATCGCTGCCCAGGGCAACGCAGGACAACAGTAAGGAGAGAATCTTGGTTGCTGTTCTTGTCTTCACCTCAATTTTTTAAAACAGCAAAGGAGCAAATAAAATGGATAAATTGCTTTCCTGTAAGTTCAACATAGATACTGCTTGTGTCGAGCTACTGTACACTGATGGAAGCACATTAAGTGCGGTTAAAAATAAATTTAACTATTTTTCTTACAGTCTATTATGGAATTGCTACTCTCGCCAAATAAGTAGAAAACTTCAGAGTTATTTGCTCCGCAAACAAATCATCCAAATGAAGGATTCGGTCATTTTTGTGGGTAATAAGATAAGTTATTGGAACTGTAAAATAATGTTTAAAATCAATAACTGCATTTTCTATTACATCCTTTTCAACAACGTTAACCGTTAGCGCATGAATTCTATAATGCCAATCCCTCTTTGCAACCTTATAATCATCTCCTTGATAAGTATTCTCGCTTTCAAAATTCAATAATAGCTGGGAAAAAGCGTCCTTAATGTGCTGCCCGGATTTAGCTGAATTGTGCTCGTAAATCGGACACATTAATATTGACGGCATAAATTTTGCCGGTTTTCCAATCCTATTTTGTACAAGTTCTTCCATCGCAATAACGTCGCACGCCTGACTAATGATAATGGCCATAGGGAATTCATACTCAACAACATTTACTCCTTCATCATCTTCAGACTCAATGTAGTTATATTTTACATTACAAAAAATATCACCTTGACAGATTTGATCTGTCAGTTTACTTTTATATGCTTTTGATTTTGTCGCCATTGTCTTACTTCCTTAATCTATATGTTCGTACAATCACTTTTTGGGGTGCGCTATACGAGACTGTATCCTGACCGATCGGCTTATCATATGTTGGTTGCTCTACATAAGTCATCAAAGGTATATCTGCGCTCACATCCAATACCACGGTGCTTTCGGGTACTTTTTGATTATAAAATCCAGTTACAGCTTCTTCAGATTCAATAGATTCAAGATACTTACTCATCGCTCCATCACCTCACGTAAAGAATCAGTAATAGATCGTTCAAACAGAACTTGAATTTCATAATGTCCCTTATCAATCACGTGAAAGATTCCATCAGCTGAATCAATAATATCATTCGAGAAGAAATCAAAATCCAAAGCAAAATCATTTTTCTTCAAAAAATTTGGATATTCTGGGTTAAACATTCCATATCTAAAATTCATAGTCATTTCATCGATACGATATTCAGCCATATGCATTGACCTTATTAAGCGAGGCCTATTTTCTTCTTCTACAAGTTTTACTTGCAAAGAAGAAGCAACTTCGGAAGTAAAATATTTTTTCTGTAGTTTGATTCTGGAGGTGTCAAAAATATTAATATAGCGAATGCCAGTTCGAGTCGCAGATATCCTATTTCTCTGAAAAAGTGCAAGTAATATTGATTGAAACCATTGCCTATGCACTTCAAAGCGGACATAATTATTGATTTCGAATATGATAAATTTGTTGCTTAAAATCAACTTGTTCCCGCCGTCAATAGTAAAATACTCTCTTTGAATTCCCTCGATAATTTCACCGTTGGCATTTGGTATACAGGCGATCCATACGCCGGCGTGTCTGCAAATCCGGTTTTAGCTCCTTAATCAGCTTGTCATAGACCTCCGCTGTTGGAGCGTTAACACCGTCTTCTATATATTTCATGTTGGAACGGGGCAGACCAACCCTTTTGGCTAATTGGGATTGGCTGAGCGTTCCACGGCAATCACGAATCAATAAACCGAGTTCGATTATCATGCTCTTGGCTTGTTGATCTACAGCCACCTTGTTAGGCAATTCGGCACCTCCTTCCCAAATTGTTCTATGTTCTATAACATAGAACAATTATACCAATCCAGCATTGACAAATCAACAAAATTCACCGTTTTTCTGCGCTGTCTACAACAAAAATTTGCCCTATCCGTACGCAAAATACAGATAGGGCAAATGAAAATATTACCGGCGCTCTTCTTGTCTTGTGATATCTTTTGTTTTTGTGCTGGGTCGGAATAAATTCCACAGGCCATTTCGCTCTATCACCGTTTCGTAACGATGGAGTTTATTCCGCAAAAGTTCATTTTGCTGCTCTAAACCTGCGGTGTTGAGCTGACCACGAACGGACTTATACCCGTCAGCAGGTCGGCACCGTAGAGCGAGCCTTGCAGATTTTTATGAAGCTGGGGCTTGTGGAGCCGTTACAGAACGGCGCGCTGTATATGAGCAACATTGAACTGCTTATCGGCCAATCCTCTACCGAGGGGGAGCGGAAACGGCGGGCAAGGCTGGCTTTGCAGGAGCAGAAAGCCTTGCCAAAGGCCGGGGCGGACAAATGTCCACCATATCAAGCGGACATTTGTCCACCAGAGATAGAGATAGAGAAAGAGATAGAGATAGAAAAAGAGAGAGAGCGAGAGTTAGATACGGGACAACCCGCCCGCGCCGCCTATGGCCGGTATGAAAATGTCTTTCTTTCGCAATCAGAACTGGACGGGCTGAAAGCAGACCTGCCCGACAAGTGGAACTACTACATTGACCGGCTATCCTGCCATATCGCGTCCAGCGGCAAGCGATACCGCAGCCATGCCGCCACAATCTACAAATGGGCGCAGGAGGACGCAGCCAGGAAAGCCCCGAAAAAGGGCATACCAGACTACTCATGCAAGGAGGGCGAGAGTTTATGAAGAACGAAATCAACGCTGTTTTGGAGAATATGACGACCACCACCCCGGAGCCGGAGGACTACACCGGCGAGGACGGTTTACTGTACTGCGGCAAGTGCCGCAAGCCGAAAGAAGCCTATTTTGCGCCGGATAAGGCCGCTGTCTTTGGCCGTGACCGCCACCCGGCAGAGTGCGACTGCCAGAGAGCCGCCCGCGAGGAACGGGAGGCCGCCGAGAAGCGGCGCAGGCACCTTGACACCGTGGAAGAACTGAAACGCCGGGGCTTTACCGACCCCACCATGCGGGACTGGACTTTTGAGAACGACAACGGCAGGAACCCGCAGACCGGGATTGCCCGCCGGTATGTGGAGCATTGGGAGGATATGCGAGCCGACAATATCGGCTGCCTGTTCTGGGGCGGCGTGGGAACCGGGAAAAGCTACCTTGCGGGCTGTATCGCAAACGCCCTCATGGAGAAAGAAATCCCCGTCCACATGACGAACTTTGCCCTTATCCTCAATGACCTTGCCGCCAGCTTTGAGGGGCGCAACGAGTACATTTCCCGCCTTTGCCGCTATCCGCTGCTTATCCTTGACGACTTCGGCATGGAGCGCGGGACAGAATACGGGCTGGAGCAGGTTTTCCATGTGATTGACAGCCGTTACCGCAGCCGCAAGCCGCTGATCGTCACGACCAACCTCACGCTTTGCACGAGTTGCAGCACCCGAAAAGACACCGCCCATTCCCGGATTTATGACCGGGTGCTGGAAATGTGTCCCCCGGTGTGCTGTACCGGCGGCAATTTCCGCAGAAAAGGCCGCGCAGGACAAGCTGGAGGCTTTTGAAAGAACTGATGAACGAGTGAAAGGAGTATTGCCTATGGCAGATAACAAGCAGCACGACACCCGCACCGCCCGCCGCCCCGACTGCGTGACGGAAATCCGCATGGGCAATTCCGTCCTTGTCGTGTCCGGCTATTTCAAGAAAGACACCACGACCACCGCCGCCGACAAAATGGCGCGGGTACTGGAAGCGGAAGCCGCTGCTACACAAAAACCGGCGATTTGACAAGCTGTAAAGAAGCAGATTTGACACTTTTGCCGCTATACAGCCAGCCCCTATTCCGTGGTACAATGAAACCACGGAATAGTGGGGCTGGCTGTCGGAAACGGAGGATTTTATGTTAAGACAAGCCACCCAAAACCTCATTACCGCCCTTTATCCGAGATTGTCCCATGAGGACGAATTGCAAGGTGAGAGTAATTCCATATCGAATCAAAAAAGGATACTCGAAGCCTTTGCAAAACAGAATGGCTTTACCAACCTGCGCTGGTACACCGACGACGGCTATTCCGGCGCGAACTTTCAAAGGCCCGGTTTTCAAGCCATGCTTGCAGACATTGAAGCCGGGAAAGTGGGTACAGTCATCGTCAAGGACATGAGCCGGTTAGGGCGAAACTACTTGCAGGTAGGGTTTTACACGGAAATGCTGTTCCCTCAAAAGGGCGTGCGTTTTATCGCTGTCAACGACAATGTGGACAGCGCAAACGGCGGCATGGACAACGATTTTACCCCTCTGCGAAATCTGTTCAACGAATGGCTGGTGAGAGATACGAGCAAGAAAATCAAGGCAGTTAAGAGAGCAAAAGGCATGAGCGGCAAGCCCGTTACCAGCAAGCCGGTGTACGGCTACCTCATGGACGAGGACGAGAATTATATCGTTGACGAGGAAACCGCGCCGGTAGTCCGGCAGATATACCAGCTTTGCCTTGCCGGGAACGGCCCGACCAAGATTGCCCGTATGCTTACGGAGCAGCAAATCCCCACGCCGGGGACGCTGGAATACCGCAGGACGGGCAGCACCCGCCGCTACCACCCCGGCTATGAGTGCAAAGTGGGCGACAAATACCGTTGTCCATCTTCTGGAAAACCGGGAGTACACCGGCTGTCTGGTAAACTTCAAGACGGAGAAGCCCTCTTACAAGATCAAGCACAGCGTAGAGAACCCCATCGAGAAGCAGGCCATTTTTGAGAACCACCATGAGCCTATCATAGACCGGGAAACATGGGAGCGCGTGCAGGAGTTACGCAAGCAGCGCAAACGCCCGAACCGCTATGATGAAGTGGGGCTGTTCTCCGGTATGCTGTTCTGCGCCGACTGCGGCCATGTGATGTACCAGCAGCGGTATCAGAACAAGACCCGAAGCAGGACTGTTACATCTGCGGCAGCTACAAGAAGCGCACCCGTGACTGTACGGCGCACTTTATCCGCACCGACCTGTTGACCGCCGGTGTCCTCTCCAATCTCCGGCAAGTGACGGAATATGCCGCCAAGCATGAGAGCCGCTTTGTGAAGCTGCTTATCCAGCAGAACGAGATCGGCGGCAAGAGAAAGACCGCCGCAGCCACCAAGCAGCTTGAACAGGCGCAGGAGCGCATTGCGAAGTGAGCCGCATTATCAAGCGGCTGTATGAGGACAATGTGAACGGCAAAATCAGCGACGAGCGTTTCATGGAACTGTCGGCAGACTATGAGCAGGAGCAGCGGGAACTGAAAGACCGCGCCGCCGCTTTGCAGGGCGAACTTTCCAAGTCGCAGGCCGCCACCGTCAAACGCGGAAAAGTTTATGGGTATCGTCCGAAAGCACCTTGCCTTTGAGGAACTTACCCCCACCCTCTTGCGGGAAATGATTGAGAAAATCGTCGTGCATGAGTGCAGCTATGACGAGAACGGCATCCGCAGGCAGGACATTGAGATTTATTACAGCTTTGTCGGCAAGATTGACTTGCCCGAAGCCTAACGCCCGACCTATCCGACACAATGGCCAAGTGCCGGATAGGAACGGCAAAATTTTTTACACTTCTATTACTTCTTTATCACACATAAGCAAAAAGCCAGGGCATGAAGCAGCTTATGGCTAATTAGATGTAATAAAAAAGCGAAGAAAGGGAGCACAATCCAGACGGAACCGGCGGTGCGGTCAAGAAATATTGTGGAAACGCAAGATTTCTGCTATAATGGGTGCAGAGCAGCTTGACGATGGAAGAGAGGGACGGGAAGCCTATGAACATCAGCTATCAGCCATTATGGAACACCCTGAAAGAGCGTGGCATGAGAAAAGAGGACTTGCGGCTTGCCGCCGGTCTGACAACCAACATGATTGCCAACATGGGCAAGGGCGAGCATATCAGTATGACGCTGCTGCGTATCTGCGAAGCCCTGAATTGTGAGATTACCGATGTGATTGAGTTAGTATCAGACGAGCCTGCTTCCACAGGAGGTAAGGAACATGAGCGAATTGAAACCAAGAATAACAGAAAACAGAATTGACTATATCCTTGTCGGAGATTACTACATCCCGGATTTGAAACTTCCGGAAGAACACCGCCCCATCGGAAAGTATGGACGGATGCACCGGGAATATTTAAGAGAAGTCCACCCATCCAGATTGAATACATTGATACTGACCGGAGAATTGTGGACATATCTTGTAGACATGAACGAACAGGCACAGGAACGGTCAGACACTATCATGGAACAGCTGAAAGCTGCCGAGGGCGTGACAGAGGAATTAAAGCGTACCCTGTCAAATGGAATGGGTGCAGCGTTGCAATAACATTCACAACCGGGCAGAAGAAATTGTTTTGCATGAGATGATTTATTCATAACGGTATGGTAGAATGATTATTACAAATTAGAAGTTGTAAAGGAGACTTTGTATGGGTAGAAAAGAAATAACAACAAAAGAAGATTTAATGAAAGTAATAGAATTATTCGAAAATACTGGAATTACATACTGGTTGGATGGCGGATGGGGTGTAGATATTTTAGCTGGTAAACAAACAAGAATTCATAGAGATATAGATATAAATTTTGATGCTCAACATACGGAAAAATTGTTAAATGTGCTTTTGAATCTGGGCTATAAAATTGATACAGACTGGAAACCGGTTAGAATAGAGTTATATAGTGATGAACTTGGTTACTTAGACATTCACCCGTTCGTTTTAAATGAGGACGGAACTTCAAAACAAGCTGATTTAGAGGGTGGCTGGTATGAGTTTGAAAAAGATTACTTTGGTAGTGCTTTTTTTGAAGGAAAAACAATTCCTTGTATATCCTTAAAAGGTCAAAGAGTTTTCCACTCAGGTTATGAATTAAGAGATAAAGATAAGCATGATATTTCAATTCTTGAAAGTTTATCAAAATAACATTGCTGTAATTTCTAAGATAAATTCCACTTTATCGCTTTGAAATTTTAACTGAATAACCACAGCACAAACCGCTGCTACATGGGAGCCAACAAACCATGCAACAGCGGTTTTTCCTTACCTTTTTTTCCTCTGGCTGATAGGCGTTCCCATTTTCTTTGATTTTTTGAGAATCCGAATCAGCCAGCGAAATTCTTCGTCTGACAGATTTTTATAGTTGATGCCGAGCTGCTTGCAGTAAAGGACAACCAACTTTTCATCCCGGCTGCCCTTGAAATTTTCGACCGCTTCCAGATTTTCTTTCAGTTCATCGGCAACAGTGGTCTGGGGCGCACTCTCACTGTCCTTTTTGTGGGCTTCCCGAATATCACGGATAATCCGGTTGAGGTCATCCAGAACCATGTGGCTGAAATACTCATCATCGCTGATATGGGCAGCTTGCAGCACCTTCAAATGCGGGTCATCTTCGCCGGGGCGATACCGTTCAATGATTTCATGCCGGACGGTATCGACAAGGGCGTTGAGGTTTTGAATCTGCATGGTGGCAATCCCGTCCACATAAATCTCAATATCTGCAAGAAACTTGATAAAATCTTTATGTGTGGCAAGCTCACAGAGCAGACGGTTGTTAATCCGACCGCTTTTCAGAAGTGCGACCATCTCATCATTCAAATGCAGCTCCGTCAATGGCGTGTTGATCTGCTCCCTGTTCTCTGTCCGGCACAGCAGATAATCAACGGAAACCCCATAGAAGTCTGCCAGCGTGATAAGGTTGCCATGATTGATTTCCTTATAATCGTCTGGATTCATAGCTGGCAAGGGCTGATTTTGAAATGCCCGTCAGTTTTGATAATTCTTCCAGATTTAAGCCTTTGTCCTTGCGGAGTTCCCAAAGGCGTTCCTGTATGCCCGCGAACAGGGAGACCTGGATTTGTACCGGGCGTCCCGTCGCGCCAACATCGCCTGCAAGGAGGCCATTGAGAACGCCATTGCCGAAAACTATCGGGACAACCGGCTGGGCGGGGACGCCGTACCCCAGGTGATCGAGCAGTTCGGGTACACCCGCACCCTCTATGTGTTGGCAAACACCGTGCAGCAGAAAGACTGGGACGGGCGGTTCAGCCCAGCCAACAAGGCGTGGGCCAAGACCGTGGACATCCCGCCCAACCCGGACGGATTTGGCGGCAACCGCAACCTGGACTTTGTGGTGGATAGCCACCCCGGTCTGGTCGATCTGTTTTTGAGCCAGACGCGGCAGGACTATCTGCGGCTTCAGCCGCTGACGCCCGAAGAAATCCACGCCGAGGCTGCCCGGCTCTTGCAGGAACTGCGCGTGCCGGAGCATCCCAACAGCCCCCACGGCACCCACTACATGGCCCGCATTTCGCCGGACTTTCTGGCCCGCGCAGGCACCCAGGCCCACGACCAGCTGATGAACCTGCTGCCGTTCCGCAGTCTGGCGATCACCGGCATGAAGGATTTGCCCGGCACCTATGTCACCATTCTGGCCAGCGAGGACCGCTCCAGGAATCTGCGCCAGCGCCACCGTTCCGTCCGCAGCCAGCTCAAGCCGGAGCCGCGCTCTGCTGAAAAAGGCGAGAAGAAAGCGCCTGCCCACAAGAAGCGGGAGCCGGAGCGGTGAGCGCCCCGAAGCGCAAACGGGATGTGCAGCTGAACTTCCGGGTCTCCCCGGAGGAACTGGCGCTGATCGAGCAGAAGATGGCCCAGCTGGGGACGAAAAACCGGGAAGCCTATCTGCGGAAAATGGCTCTGGACGGCTATGTGGTACGGCTGGACTTGCCGGAGCTGAAGGAGCTGGTGTCCTTGCTTCGCCGGAGCAGCAACAATCTGAATCAGCTCACACGCCGGGTGCATGAAACCGGGCGGATTTATGACGCCGACCTGGAGGATATATCCCAGCGGCAGGAGGCTTTGTGGGATGGGGTGCATCGGATATTGACCCAGCTGGCAAAGCTGTCGTGATGGGGGCATACGCTCCGGCTGCAAGAGGGAGGTTCGGCGCGTGCGGATGCTGCGCCGGGCCTCCCTCCTTTTTCTTTTGTCGTATCGTTGCGGTTTTGGATTCTATCAGAGATAATGGAGGCAGAAATGAGGTGATGGCTGATGTTGACGTTTGAAAACGTCCTGACGGTTTTTCAAGAGTATTTGCGCCGCGACCCGGAGGAAGAAGTTCTTCCCTGCAGGCGCGGCTATGTTCGGGTGACCTGGAATCTGGATTCACGCTACTGCGTGGACGGAGTTCTCTGCCGGACCCCGGAGGAACTGTTTGACCTGCTGTTGCAGGATTACTGGGACTTTGAGCTGGTCTGCCGGACAAAAGGCCGCCGGGAGGCCACCGAAGCGGACGAGAGAGCTGTGGACGAACTGTGCCAGCCATACCTGGACTGGCGGAAGGAGGCGCTGAAATGAGAGCTGTGGTATTTATTTTGAAACTGGTGTTGAAGATCGCCGCCGCGCCGGTGGTGCTGGCGCTGACACTGTTCACCTGGGTGTGCTTCGGGCTGCTGTATGTGTCCAGCTTCATCTTCGGCCTGGCCTCCACGGTGGTGGCGCTGCTGGGACTGGCGGTTCTGGTTACCTACTCGCCGCAAAACGGCATCATCCTGCTGGTGATCGCCTTCCTGGTCAGCCCGCTTGGCCTGCCGATGGCCGCCGCCTGGCTGGTGAGTAAGGTGCAGGACCTGCGGTATGCGATCCAGGATGCGGTGTATGGCTAAACAGGAAACGCAGAAGTACCGGGAGTGAACGCCTGGCATTTTTGACTTTACTTTCGTGCTAATTTCGCATATAATATTAGCATGAAAGGAAGGTGAAGAACGTGAGCCAATTTCAACAGCTGGACCAGTTGATGGAACGTCAGGACGGGATGCTGCGCACCGGGGAGGCCCTTGCAGCCGGAATCTCAAAACCTGTTTTTTATCAGTTTGTACGGTCGCGCGGGCTGGAACAGGCGGCGCATGGGATTTATCTTTCCAAGGATGCCTGGGTGGACGCCATGTACCTTTTACATTTACGCTGTCCGCAGGCAATTTTTTCCCATGAAACGGCGCTGTTTTTCCATGACCTGACCGACCGGGAACCGATGGCCTATTCTGTCACGGTCAAGACAGGCTACAATCCCACCCGGCTAAAGGATGAGGGCGTCCAGGTCTTTACCATCAAGGCGGAGCTACATGAAGTCGGGCTGACCACGATGCAGACGCCTTTCGGTCACGATGTACCGGTCTATGATCGGGAACGGACCATCTGCGATGTGCTTCGCAGCCGGAACCATATCGAGATGCAGACCTTCCAGGACGCATTGAAAGCGTATGCCAGACGGAAGGATAAGGACCTTCGGACGCTGATGCGCTACGCCAGGCTGTTCCGGGTCGAGAAGATTTTACGTCAGTATTTGGAGGTACTCTTATGATAAAAACGGCAAGGCAGCTGAAAGATTTGATCCGCAACCTCTCCAGGAAAAACGCTGCGGATGCGCAAATTCTGATGCGAAATTACATGATGGAGCGGTTCCTGGAGCGTATCTCTCTTTCAGCATATCGAGACAAATTCATTCTCAAGGGCGGGATGCTGGTGGCCGCGATGGTTGGCCTGGATGCCCGCTCCACGATGGACCTGGACGCGACGGTCAAGGGAGCCAACGTCAGTGTGGAGAATGTTGAGAACATGATGGCCGAGTTCATCGCCGTTCCCATTGACGATGGCGTTACCTTCCAGGTGAAAAGCATTTCCGAGATCATGGACGAGGCGGAATATCCCGGCATCCGGGTGACAATGACAACGCTTTTTGACGGGGTGCGCACTCCGCTGAAGATTGACATTTCCACCGGCGACGCCATTACGCCCAAAGAGGTGCGGTACAGCTTCAAACTTATGCTGGAAGATCGGTCGATTGACGTGTGGGCCTACAACCTGGAGACTGTGCTGGCGGAGAAACTGGAGACCATCATCACCCGGACCACAACCAACACCCGCATGAGGGATTTTTACGACATTGCCATTCTGCAACAGCTCTACGGGGATACGCTGAATCCGCAGATTCTTCACGATGCGCTGCTGGCCACGGCCCGCAAGCGCGGCACGGAACGTCATCTTGCAGAAGCCGCTCAAGTCTTTGACGAAGTGCAGAACAGCCCGATTATGCAGGACCTCTGGACAGCTTACCAAAAGAAATTCTCCTATGCGTCAGATTTAAGCTGGGATACGATTATGACGGCGGTTCGCCAGCTGTATGCCAACTGCGAGGGCAAGATATGAAAAGGCATGGACATTATTGCAAGGTCTGCGGTGAATACAAAGCCAATGAGAAGTTTTCCGGCAAGGGTCACGCGGCACATATCTGCAAAACCTGTGCTGCCCTTCCACCGGAGGTCCGGGCGGAACAAATGGCAATCAACCGGATTATCAATCTGCCCTGGCGCTTATCAAAGGAGCAACTGTCCTGGCTGAAAAACAGAGCGAGGGATAAACGCCCGGATGTTCGGGAGCTGGCGCAAGAGCAGTTGGAAATGCGCTTTCCTTCCAGGCAGGAGCCGGAGGATTTTGAAGATGATTCCGAGTTCCTTCTGGATGAGGATGATAGAACAGAATAACACGAGACGGTCTGTGAAAGCAGGCCGTTTTCTTTTTGAGAAGGGAGGCGTTTTCATGGCTACAACCCGCATCATGCCGCTGCACGTTGGCAAAGGCCGCACGGAAAGCAGCGCCATCAGCGACATCATCGACTATGTGGCAAATCCACAAAAGACAGACGGCGGTAAACTCATCACCGGCTTCGCCTGCGACAGCCGTGTGGCCGACGCCGAGTTCATGCTGGCAAAGCGACAGTATATCGCCGCCACCGGACGGGTCCGGGGCAAAGATGATGTGATCGCCTACCATGTCCGGCAGTCCTTCGCGCCGGGCGAGATCACCCCGGAGGAAGCAAACCGGCTGGGCGTTGAATTTGCCAAACGGTTCACCAAGGGCAAGCACGCCTTTGTGGTCTGTACCCACATCGATAAAGCCCATACCCATAACCATATAATTTGGAGTTCTGTCACGCTGGACTGTGACCGGAAGTTCCGCAACTTTTGGGGCAGCACAAAGGCCGTCCGGCGGCTGAGCGATACCATCTGCATCGAAAACGGTTACTCCATTGTGGCTGATCCCAAGCGCCACGGCAAGAGCTATAACAAGTGGCTGGGCGAGCAGGCGAAACCATCTCACCGGGAGCTGCTGCGCGCTGTCATCGACGATGCGCTGGCGAAGAAACCCGCCGATTTGGATGCGCTGCTGAAGCTGCTCCGGGAATCCGGCTGCGAAGTGACCATGCGCGGGAAAGCCTATCGGTTGAAGCTCCCAGGCTGGGACAAAGTGGCCCGCCTGGACAGCCTGGGGACAGGCTACACCCTGGAGGACCTGCTGGCCGTCCTTGCCGGTCAAAAGGAGCATACGCCCCGTCAGAAATCCGTCAAGCAAGCAGATCCGCCGAAGGTCAATCTGCTGATTGACATCCAGACAAAGCTCCAAGCCGGAAAGGGTCCTGGATATGAGAGGTGGCGGAAGGTCTTTAATTTGAAGCAGATGGCCAACACCTTGAATTATCTTATGGAACATAACCTGCTGGAGTATGCAGTGCTGGAGGAAAAGACTGCGGCCGCGACGGCCCGCCACAATGAGCTTTCTGCCAAAATCAAGGCAGCGGAGAAGCGCATGGCGGAGATCGCCGTTCTGCGGACCCACATCATCAACTATGCCAAGACCCGCGACACCTATGTGGCCTACCGGAAAGCCGGATACTCCAAGAAATTCCGCGAAGAACACGAGGAGGAAATCCTGCTCCATCAGGCGGCCAAAGAAGCATTTAACGAGCTGAACGTGAAAAAGCTCCCCACCGTCAAGGCCCTCCAGGCAGAGTATGCCACGCTGCTGGCAGATAAGAAAAAAGCCTACGGCGAGTATCGACAGGCCCGCACGGAAATGCGGGAGCTGCTGACCGTCAAGAACAATGTGGACCGGGTGTTGTCGATGGATGAATCGGAACCGGGCCAGAGAGAAAAAGACCACGGCCAGCGGTAAGCTGGTCGCGGTCAAAAGCGTTCGCCAGAACGCGCAGCCACAGATTAAAAATCTGTGTTCAAAGGGGGCTTGGGGGACTTCCCTCAACAAGCGCGTGGGGCTATCTGGATAGCCACAGGCATCGCTTGCCGCTTTCTTTGCAGAAATGAAAAGAGCCAGAGAGGAAACCGTCAAATTTCACTCACTGGCTCAATTCGCTTCAATTTTCTTAGATAGTTCTGTTAATTCCTGCATGGTCTCCTGTGTATGGTGCAGCAGGGTTTCACGCATTTCTGACGGGCAACTGGAATAAAGCATTTTCATCTGGTTGGCTCCCTCATCTTCTGGAGAAACATCCGGATTTATTAGAGAGTCCAGAGAGATGTTCAAAACCTTGGCCAATGCTCTTAAAATCAAATAGGAAGGGTTCATCTGCCCTTTTTCAATGTTGGCAATTTGTTTTACAGAAACATGGCTCAGATCTGAAAGCTCCTGCTGTGTCAGGTCTTTTTTCTTTCGGGCCTCCCGCATTATTTGACCCAAAGCGGTTAAATCGTCAATCGGCATAATCATTCACCTCAATAACATTGTATCGTGCCGATTTGTTTTGAGGAATAACCTTATTATGCCCGCTAAAAGGTATGATAATGCCGATTTTGTAATATAAAAAACGAATAGGGCGCAAAGACCCTTGATATTTTTATATCATGAGTCCTTACACCCTACTATGAGTTTTTATCTTGAGATAATTTTTTTAGGATATATTCTGTTTATGTGAATTACCCATCTGCTCTTTTTCTTGTGTTTTCAGATGCGTTTCCCGCTTATCGGTTGCTTCTTTCAAAAGAGCGTAAGTGGCTGCTGCGGCAGGTACGCCAAGCAACATACCGATTGGTCCAGCCAGATTGCCACCTATTGTGATTGCCGCTAAAACCCACATGGCAGGAAGGTTGATTTTTGCGCCCACAACTTTCGGATAGATTGCATTTCCTTCGATCTGTTGCAAAGTAAGCAGGAAAATAATGAATACCAGTGCCTTAAAAGGATTGACTGTCAGAATCAAAAATGCACCCACAAGTGTAGCAATCCAGGCACCGACATAGGGAATCAGTGCTGTTACCCCAACAAGCGCACCGATCATCGGCGCATATGGTATTCTCAGAATTAACATACCGATTGCACACAGGCTGCCTAAAATTATTGCCTCAGTCGTTTGCCCTGCTACAAAAAGCTTGAAGTTTTTTTCACAGACAGCTGCCACATGAATGCCCCGCTCGGCAAAACATGCTGGAATCCATACACGGACAATTCGGGTGATCTGACTTTTTAATTTCTCCTTATTGGCCAAAATATAAATTGAGAACACAAGACCAATCGCAAAATCGACTGCCGTCGCAACCACGCTTCCAAATGCGGAAGCAGCAGTGTCCATAATGGTGGTTCCCAATTGATGGTCAATCTCTTTTCTTCGGTCAGGGCCAAAAATTTGTTCAATTCATTTCCTTCTTCTTACACAATAACCGTTTCGGTTATTCAGAGTATAGCACCAATAACCGAATCGGTCAAGTGTTAATGCAGCAAGTGTATTGATGCGCTTTTTGCAAGCGTCATCTGCGCTCATGTCTGGATAAAAGAACTGATCCACCGATATATCGAACATTGTCACCATCTGATAAAAAGTGTTCAAGCTCGGATGCTGACCGTCGTTTTCGTTATATATGATGGTGCGGGGATCACGGTCAATGATAAGGGCCAGTTGATCCTGTGTCATCCCGCTGGTTTCTCTTTTGCGCTTTATCTCGCACCCTATATCGTGGAAATCAAATTTGCGCTCATCGCGTTCAAATTTCATAGACATCACCCAATGTAATTTTATATTTCAGGTAGTAGTATTTGAACGAATTACATTTTCGTGCAACTGCTGACTTGAACACACCGGTACTTTCGAGACTAATCTTCGTTGGTCTAACAGTATAAAAAGAAAACTTTTGAATCATACTCCAAAATACTTGACCGTTTCGGTTATTGGTGCTATACTCTAAATAACCGAAACGGTTATTGTGTAAAAAGGAGGAAATGAATTGGACAAATTTTTGGCCCTGACCGAAGAAAAGAGATTGACCATTCTCAATGCGGCGCTCCAGTGCTTCGGCAAGTTTGGTTATGAAAAAGCCTCAATCAATGATATTGCGGTAGCCGCACACATTTCCAAAGCGTCTGTGTTTCAGTATTTCGGCAGTAAAAAGCAGCTCTACATTTACCTGCTGGAATACTGCAAGAAAATCATAGAGGGACTATTTGATAAGGAAGCCCTCGATTCCGAAACAGATTTGTTCGACAGGATTCTGGCATCCAGCCGCATGAAAATGGAGGGGCTCCAAAATCAGCCTTTTATCTTGCAGTTTATTACCAGTGCCTGGGAGGAAAATTCTCCCGAGGTGACGGATACGCTGGCGATCCTGACGGAGGAGACCGGCAGATTCCGAAACGATCTTGTTCTGCGGGAAGAGGATGCTTTGAAATTCAAAGACCCAGAGGATGCCCAGCCGGTCTTTCAGATGCTGCTTCTGATGGCCGAGGGCTATGTGGCCGGGTACCGGGGGGCGGCGGCTTTCGATTTTCAGGCTGTCATGGAGGATTTTGAGAAGAACATCGCAATTCTGCGGAAAAATTTTTATAAGGAGGAGTATTTGAAATGAGTGAACAAGCGATTGTCTTGAATGAATTGACCAAGCACTATGGGAAGCATCGAGGAATCAATAACCTCAGTTTCTCTGTCAACCAGGGAGAGTTTTTCGGCTTTATCGGCCCCAACGGTGCGGGTAAGTCCACCACGATCCGCACCCTAATGGGGCTGATCCGTCCCACCGGAGGCAGCGCATCTATCTTCGATTTGGACTGTCACTCCAAGGCCAGCGTCATCGCCAGGGATGTGGGCTATCTGCCCAGCGAGAACAGCTATTACGAAAACATGAAAGTCCGTGAACTTTTGCAGTACACCGCCGATCTGTACGGCATGGACTGCAAGACAAAGATGAAGGAGCTTGCCGACAGGCTCAATCTGGATTTGTCCCGCAAGATTGCAGACCTTTCTCTGGGCAACAAGAAAAAGGTGGGTATCGTGTCTGCCATTATGACTTCGCCCAAACTGATTATTATGGACGAGCCCACCAGCGGATTAGACCCACTGATCCAGCAGGCTTTCTATGATATTCTGAAGGAGGAAAACAGCCGGGGCGCTACCGTGTTTTTTTCCTCCCATGTGCTGAGTGAGGTGCAGAAACTGTGTGACCGGGTGGCCATTCTGAAAGAGGGACAGCTTATTGGCATACAGTCCATCAAAGAACTGCGTGAGAGCGGCTATAAGAAAGTCTCTCTGAGCGCAAAGGAGGCTATCCCTCGCGATTTCTTTGATTTGTCCGGCATTGCGAACTATGCGGAGACTGCGGATAAGACCTCTGTTTCCTTTATGTATAACGGAAATATCACGGCGATTATTGACAAGCTTCACCTGCTGCATTTGGACGATGTGCTTTTGGAAGAGCCCTCTTTGGAGGAAATCTTCATGCACTACTATGCGTAAGGAGGTGTCGGGCATGGTCATTTTGAAATATGAACTGAAAAGGCACCGCAAATATATTTTGGGTTGGGCCATCGCCTTGGCTCTGTGTGTTTTTGTGATGACGCCTACCTATTACAGCTTTATGGATGTTTCCACCGGAGACCTCTATGAAACGCTGGGTACGAGTGATTTTTACAAAGGCGTTGGTGTGTCCATGGAATATCTGACCTCACCGTTGGGCATTTATGCGTTTCTTACCAGCTTTTTTATGATTGCGTCCGGTATTTTCGGGATGCACTTCGGTATCGCCATTCACACCAAGGAGTGCTCGGAGCGAACCTCTGAATAAAATCATGTTTTTTGATAAAGTTCATTAGGAATTTAATTACTAAGACAGATACCGCAAATGCCACAGCCATACCGAGAACAAGAGCGAGCAGTTCTGCACTTGTAAATTCAAACCCGAATTTTAACAGCTTAAAAGCACTTGCTCCAAGCATAGTAGGTACTGCGAGGAAAAAAGTAAACTCTGCTGCTGCCACTCGTGAAACTCCTATGAGTAAAGCACCTATAATCGTTGCTCCCGACCGTGATGTGCCGGGTATAAGTGATAACACTTGAAATGCCCCTATCAAGATTGCTGTTTTATAGCTGATGTCAGAAAGTGCCATAGTAGTAGGAGTACGCTTTTTATTCCAATTTTCTATGAGAATGAATAACAAACCATAAAAGATTAACATGATTGAAATCACAATGGGGGTTTGGAGGTAAGCATCCAAATAATCATCAAATAGAATCCCCATAATAGCTGACGGTACACAAGCTACCGCAACCTTGAACCACAACGAGAAAGTATCCTTTTTAACAATTGACTGTGCTTTGTTCTTAAATTGAAAGGGAAACATCTTGTTCCAAAACATTACAACCACTGCGAGTATAGCTCCAAGTTGAATAACAACAAAAAACATTTCTTTAAATGCTTCGCTCATATTAAGTGTGATAAATTCGTCCACAAGAATCATATGTCCTGTGCTGCTGATAGGTAGCCACTCAGTAATACCCTCAACAATTCCAAGAAAAATAACTTTTAAAATTTCTATAAAATCAAGTACCATTATTTCAAATCCTCCTTTTTAAAATGATGAAAGGTCATAAGAAAACCAACTGCTGATACAAGAATAATAATAGATACAGACAGCAGTGTAGGATAGCCGGTACTCTGAAGTTTACCCTGCACCAAGAAATAGGTGGCTGTCCACGGATACAACGCTCCCCATTCTTGATTTGAAAGTGCGGCACTTCCCATGACAATCACGGCAGAGCCAATCATCGGGGCGACAAATCCTTTTGTTTTCATAGCAACAAACACAAAAGGAGAAACTGTTAAAAACATCAGGATACTGCCAAACAAAAACTTGGGGAGCCATACTATTGCCACTAGTAAGCTATATCCCTCCAATGTAAAGACAGCGTCATATAGCCCACAAACGATAAATATACCTGCCCATGTTACAAGGGTTAGCATAACAATCCAAAGAAGCAGGGTGCAAAATTTTCCAATTAATAGTTTTGTCCTTGAAATGGGTATGGGCAATATGGTTTTGAGGGTGCTTTCTGTGTACTCTCTGCTAAACAAGTAAGCTGCAATTGCCACATATATCATAATGTTTACCAGCAGCATGATATACAGTACACTGTCGCTGTATATGTCAGACAAGGTAAAGATAATCTCCGGCTTATCAAAATGTGTTTGCAAGGCTTCTATTAACATCAAAAGTGGGGTAGATAATACCCCTGCCACACTAATTAGCACCATTTTTGAACGCTTTAGTTTTAATAATTCACAAGAAATAAGATTAAGCAATACCGCCACCTCCAATCAGTTTAGAAAAGTAGTCCTCTAAGTTTTCCTCACTATCATTTATCCTTGTCACGAGCAGTCCATTTCGTGCAAATTCTCGATTGATTTCTCCAACACTTTGGCTAAAGTCATAAATTCTCACCGTACCGTCCTGCACTGTAAAATCCGTCATGTGGTAGTGGTTTTCTAAAATCTTTCCGGCTATCTCACTGTCAGATAAATCAAATTGAATGTATTTTCGATTCCTTTTGTGAAGCTCGGATATATTCACTTCCTCTACTAAATGCCCCTCGTGCATAACGCCGATAATATCTGCTATCTGTTCAATCTCGCTTAAAACATGGCTTGAGATAAAAATGGTAATGCCATGATTGTGACTAAGTTCAGATAAAAATGAGCGTATTTCAACTATTCCAATGGGGTCAAGTCCGTTAATCGGTTCGTCAAGTATTAAAAGCTCCGGCTCGTGCATAATGGCGGCGGCAATACCAAGCCGTTGCTTCATTCCGAGGGAATAATCGGAAAAGACTTTTCTTTTCTCCTTATGCAGCCCCACAACTTCAAGAGCTTTTTCTACTCCACTTTTAGATACTCCCCCTCGCAGTTTAGCGAGAATTTGCAAATTCTCATACCCTGTTAAATTACTGTAAAATCCCGGTGTTTCGATAATAGAGCCTACTTTGCTATAAAGGGTATGGATATTTTCCTTATAGTTTGTGCCAAACAAGCGTACCGTTCCCTCCGTTGGGAAAGCAAGCTGCAACATCATTTTCATTGCTGTGGTTTTGCCTGCTCCGTTTCTGCCGAGCAAACCATAAATTTTGCCCTTTGGCACATGAAGATTTACCTTATCGACAACGGTGGCTGTTCCGTATCGCTTCGTAAGATTTTCTGTTTCAATGATATAATCCATATTTGATTCTCCTTTCCGTGGGTTGCTGTTCTTGTTTTCGCTGACCACAATCTTATTATCCACGAGTATTGCATAGAAGCCAAGAAATCTACCGTCACAATGCCGACACAATAGATGTCAGCACGAAAAAAGCTCCGACACTTATCGTGTCAGAGCCTATTTTAAAGGGTTTATGGCATTTTACTTTGTTTGGGTTTGCTTTATCCAGACAAATATTTTAGCAACAAATAGCAGAAACATAAGGGCGGTTACATAGGGTTGTCTTGCCGCAGCGAAGAAGCAGATAAAAAGCGTACTCAGCACGAGAGAGCATTTTGTGATTATGTTGCTCCATGATTCCTTTTCAAAACAAACACACATCAGTTTCGCTATCCCAAGTGCAATCAAAACAATAAAAACAATCCAATAGATTGCAAGATATATTGGGGTAGTGTCTGTAAATGAAAGTAGATTGACAGAATAAATATCTCCGTCAACAAGGTTACCATACAACGGCAAAAGTATAAAAGTAACCGCCATCATATCTAATATTCCATAAATGAAACTGTAAATTTTTTTCAAGTTGGAACGATTTTCAGTTTCGGCAAGTGTAATCAGTTCTTCGCCCGATAGCAGTTCATCTATGGTCACAGAAAAGAATTTAGAAATACACTTGAGCGACTCAATGTTAGGGTAACCCTTGCCGCTTTCCCATTTTGAAATGGCTGTTCTTGATACATATAATTGCTCCGCAAGTTGTTCCTGCGTTAAGTTCTTTCCAGTCCTAAGCTGTTGTAGCTTTTCATTAAATTCCATGATTCTCCTCCTGTTTGTTCCTTGTTTTCATACGTCCATCAACGGGTTTTTCTGCATCTTTTGGTATCATCCATGCACGACCAAATTTTTCAGTTCCGTCAATGCGATTTTCCTCACATAATTTTTGTATCCGTCTTTCCGATATGCCCCATTTTTCAGAAGCGGCTTTCACAGAAATGTAATTCATAATATCAACTTCCTTTCGCAAAGAGTATATAATTATTATATACGGAATGACGAATAATAGCAAGTTTCTCTCCACTAATACGAAATTATACACTACTAAACATAAAATCATACTTCGTTCAAATATCATCACCCGAAATGTACAATGATATAGGATGATATTAAAATGTACCAAGATGAAAGAAAACTTGATTTTAAGCCGTTAGGTATAGCGATAAAAAAAGCTCGGGAAGCAAAAGGGTGGACACAGGAATATCTTGCCCAACTGGTAGACCTTACGCCACGCTCTATTATGTATATAGAGAACAGGGGGCAGCACCCAAGGCTTAACAAATTTTATCTCATTACTACCTTGCTTGACATCTCTGTAGACCAGTTCTTTTTTCCATGCAATGAAGATGGCGACAACAATCGCCGCAAACAAGTTGATGTACTGTTGAATGATATGGAAGAAAAGGAGCTTAAGGCGGGACCACCAGCCGCCGCAGCAGGTATTTCAGCATGGCAGGCTCCTTTCAGCGCAGCTGGTCGGAGCGGTCATAGTACAGATGGCCCTGGCGCACCTTGGCATGGCTGAGAATCTTGATGTGGCCCTTTTCCTGGTTCTCCAGGCTTTTCTGGTATCCGGCCTCCGTCAGAAACAGGCGGGTCCGTTCGCCTTTCCAGCCCACCGGCGAATCGTGGGTCAGCACATCGAAGATAATCATGTGCCGGGTGTCCTCGGCAAACCGCTCCAAATCCATGTACTCATGGCCGTGGTAGTTCTGCGCCCCGGCCTTGAGGCGCATTTCCTCCATCAGCTGGCCCACGGTCTTACGCTCAGGCATGGCGCGCGCCTCCTTTCCCGCGCCCCTGGCCTTCACGGTCAGGATACCGTCCAGGGTGGTGGCGGTGATCCGCAGGCGCTCGGCGGTGGCGATGTCATTCTTCACGGTCTCGTCGATGCCGTGGCCGCAGACCACCAGCACATGGGACCGGCGCAGATAGTCTCGCACCATATCCAGCCCGTCCTTGTGTTCCTGGGGAATCTCGTCCTTGAGGAAGGTGGACAAGAACAGAACCGGGCAGATGGGCGAATACCCGGCGTCGTACACCTGGCGGCAGTAGGTGGCAGCGTTCTCGGCGTTCTCATACTGGTTGTTGCTCCAGGGAGCCGTAATGTAGGCAAGAGGTCGTTTCATGGCAAAATCCTTTCTCCCGGTATTGCCGGGCAACAGAAAAGCGGCTGTTTACCAGCCGCCTGTGTTCATATCGTGATTGACTTGTACGGTGTAGTGATTGCTGATCGTGGTGGGCGCGTTGAACAGCACTGCAAGCAAATACTGTTTCATATTGCGGACCTCCGTGGTGTTTTTCTGCATACCGTCCATGACAAATCGGATATGCTCGCTATCCAGCTTCAAGAACCGGGAGCGCACGACTTCATGGGGAAAGTCGCTGCCAGCGATCCGAGTGGTTTTACGTTTGGCACAAACGGTCTCCACCATCAGCTCCACAATCTCGTCCAGGTCCTCACGGTAGGTCGAAAACTCTCTGCACAGATAGTCATACTCGATGTTCTCCAGAATCAATTCCCGATAATTTTCTATCTCTGAGACAGACATCGCATCCCTTCCTTTCCGTTCCGGCAGCTGTGCTGCCGCTGTTTCCCGGAAGGGAATGGAATCGGTACTTGCTCCATGAGTATTTTGTTTTTGAGTATTTGGTTTCTCTATATTTAATTCTGCGGGCTTTTCCGTATCCGGTTTATCCAGATACGGGTTTTCCGTATCTGGTGAAGCCGTATCTGGTACAGCCGTATCCGGCCTTGGCGTTTCTGGCTGCCTGGGCTGGGGTTTCTCATAAATCACATACTCGGTGTCGCTGATCCGGCCTTGTTGGTCCCGCAGCTGGTTCCGCACGATGTAACCGGCGGTTTCCAACTCCCGCAGCGCACTGCCGATGGCATCAACGCCCTCCTTGCAGATTTTCGCAAGTCCACGGGTAGTATAGTTCCAGTCATCAGGCAGGGATAACATCATGGAAAGAAGCCCCTTTGCCTTGAGGGATAGTTCGTGGTTCCGCAGGTGATGATTGCTCATCACGGTATAATCTTTGGTCCGTTCAATGCGAAAAACGGCCATTGACTTCACTCCTTTCTAATTTTAGGGCATGAAAAAAGCCACAATCCTTCGTGAAAAAGACTGTGGCTTTCAGCTGTTTTTGTTGTTCTGCCAGGGCCGGTAAGGACGCTTGTACTTCGGCGGATGACTGAACATCGGCTCATGCTCCGAAAACGGGAGGGTCTGCAAAACCCGGTCAATGTCGGTGGATTCCATATCATACTGGGACTGGCAACTTTCCCGGATGGCATCTTTGATGCTCTGGACAGTACACATATTCATTCCTTTCCTTTCGTAGTGATAATGAGTTTACGGGTGGCGGCGGCGCTTGTCCGGTTTGAAGTCGAGCACATGGCCCTCGATCACACGGGCATACCGCTTGATTTTGATTTCCCGACGCTTCTGGCTTACGAGGGCGGCCTGATACCCGTCCTCCGTAAGAAACAGCCGCATATCATCGCCGGGGCAGCCGTAGGAACAAGGGCGCTGAACGGAAAACTCGATCATCCAGCGGGTGCTGTCCTGAAAACGCTCTACGGCCAAGATATTGTGTCCTTTCAGCTCACGGGCTGAAATATCCCTCATAGGCGGCTCCTTTCATCGTTCCTGGTCTCTCTGGCGCTTCTTCTGCCACGCCTCCAGCAGTTTGATAATGGTTTCCTGCATCCGCTGGGGCGTATAGCTTTTGGGGAAATACTTCCGCAGGGTGTCGGAGGTGAAAGTCACTTTGTCGAGATCACTTTTCTTTTCCTCACCCATGATGACGCGCATCATATCGAGGGTCAGATGTCCCTCCTGGCTGTATTTCTTGAGTCGCTGAGCCTGGGAGAGAGAGGGGGTAGCCTGTTCGCTGTCCATCGCGTCCAGCAAATCCCGCTGTTCTTCTTTTTTGAGAAAGGACAGCTCATAAGCCGGATTGAGGGCGATTTTCTTTTCATCGACCATATCCAGCAGTTCGGGAATCAGCTCCGTCAGGCGGATATAGCGCTGCACCTGGTTCCTACTCGAACCAGCCTGCTGCGCCAACAATTCATCTGCACGCAACTTCGTCCCAAGTTGGGACGAAGTTAAGTCCCCCCGTGCGCCTTGGTGTTTCATAGCCTCCAGCTTCATCTTGTAAGCAAAGGCCCTTTCGCTGGGGAGCAGGCTTTCACGTTGTAAGTTGCTGTCCACCATGATGATAGTGGCAGCATCATCGTCCAGGTCTCGGACAATGACAGGCATGGTTTCTTTCTCGGCCAGCTCACTGGCCCGGTGCCGCCTGTGACCGGCAACCAGCTCATAGCCGCCCTCCGGGTCCGGGCGGGCGATCGCCGGAACCAGAACACCATACTGCCGAACGCTGTCGGCGGTCTCCATCATGGCCTCGTCATCCTTGACTTTGAAGGGATGCCCCTTAAATGGGTGCAGCTCAGACAGCGGAATTTCCTGTATCTTCTCCAGCTTGGCATCCTGGCGGCTTTCCTCGGTGGAAAACAAATCATCGTATGGAGCCAGCTCTACTTTTTTCGCGCTGCTTTTCAAGTTTTATCACCTCCTTGGTCAGATTCTTATAGCCCTCGGCCACCTTGCCATTAGGGTCATGGGCAAAAATGCTTTTGCCCTCGGCGCTGATCTCCTTTGCCCGGACAGAATGGGGAATCTCGGTGCCGAACACCTTGATTTTGCTGCCGTAGGTCTCCCGCAGCAGGGCAGCGATCTCTTTGGCAAAGTTGGTACGGTTGTCCACCATCGTCAGCAGGATACCGTCGATCTGGAGCTTGGGGTTGATCTGCCGCTTCACCTTGTTTACGGTTTGGAGCAGCTGTTCCAAGCCCTTGGCAGGCAGGCACTCCGCCTGGACGGGGATTATGACCCTGTTGGCGGCGGCCAGGGCATTGACCGTGAGCATACCCAGGGAAGGCTGGCAGTCAATCAGGATATGGGAATACTGTCCCTTGAGCGTGTCCAGATACTGCCGCAGGATGGTCTCACGGCTCATGGCGTTCACCAGGGAGACCTCCATGCCGGAGAGCTGGATGTCGGCGGGCATCAGGTCAACGCCCTCCGGGTGGTGCAGGATACCCTCGCCGGGGCGCAGCGGCTCGTCCATCAGGATACGGCCCATCGCGTCGGACAGGGTAAAGGGCAGCTTGTCCGGCTGGGGGTGGCCCAGGCTGATGGTCAGGCTGCCTTGCGGGTCCCCGTCGATCAGCAGCACTTTCTTTCCGGCCTGCGCCAGCCCAATCCCCAGGTTCGCGCAGGTGGTTGTCTTGCCAACGCCGCCTTTCTGGTTGGCGATGGCGATGATTTGCGTGTTCAATGACTTCACCTCATTTCTGAATTGTTCTATGGCTTCTGGAAATAGAAAAAGCCGCCACTTCAAAAATTGAAAGTGACGGCCTTTTCTTATCCCGGAATGAAATTCCCCGGAAACGCAAAAAGCGCCCAGTAGAAAATACTGAGCGCTTGGCGATTAGATTTATTCTCTTTTGTTCAAATTAGGTCAAATTCAGACAAACCGTTTTCACGAAAAAGGTCTCTTGGAGATGTATAAATAAACATCCCCTTGGCATCCCAAAATCGCGTCTCGGTTGTCCTATTTTTTAACCCATAAGCCCTCTTTTTGGGGTGGTTGTCCACCATTTAACCCATAGAAAACGGGTTAAAAGAGGCTTCGTTCTGTCAAATTGCGTCAAACCATTTGAAAAGGAAAAACCCCGGAAACCGCGTAGTTCCGGGGTTTTTGACCACTTTTGATAAAGTTTAGCGCTTGCTGAACTGCGGAGCGCGACGGGCAGCCTTGAGGCCGTACTTTTTGCGCTCCTTCATGCGCGGGTCGCGCGTGAGGAAGCCGGCCTTTTTCAGCTCGGGGCGCAGGTTCTCGTCATACACCAGCAGCGCACGGGAGAGCCCGTGGCGGATGGCGCCGGCCTGGCCGGACACGCCGCCGCCGGAAACGCGCACCACAATGTCGAACTTGCCTTCCACGCCGGCCACCACCAGGGGCTGGCGCACAATCAGCTTCAGCGTCTCCAGGCCGAAGTAATCGTCAATGTCGCGGTCGTTGATGATGATCTTGCCGGTGCCGCTGTACACACGAACACGGGCAACAGAGTTTTTTCTGCGGCCGGTGCCGTAGAAATAAGGTTTCGTCTCGTACATTCTAATTGCCTCCTGTTACAGTGTATAAGCTTCCGGCTTCTGGGCCGCGTTGCTGTGCTCGGCACCCTTGTAAACGCGCAGGCGCTTCAGGGCAGCGGCGCCCAGCGTGTTGGCGGGCAGCATGCCGCGGACGGCTTCCTTCATGGCGAAATCCGAGCGCTCGGCCATCAGCGTGCGGTACTGGGTGGCTTTCATGCCGCCAATCCAGCCGCTGTGGTGATAATAATACTTCTTTTCCATCTTCGAGCCCGTCAGCACGGCTTTGTCCGTGTTGATGATTACGACGTGGTCGCCGCAATCGACGTTCGGGGTGAAGGTGACCTTGTTTTTGCCGCGCAGCAAAACAGCGGCCGTGGCGGCGACGCGGCCGAGGGGCTTGCCCGCGGCGTCGATCACATACCACTTGCGCTCAACTTTGCCGGCTTTCGCAAGCGTTGTGCTCATGGTGTATCCTCCTAAACTTTCCTTTGAAAATGAAAAACAAAACAGGGCCCGTCTTCCGGGCGCGTATATCAGTATAAACAAAACTGCGCCGCCCGTCAAGCGGTTTTTTCAATTTTTTTATTTAGCACAACACAATCTCTCGAAATCTCTTGTTTTCTCTCTCAAACTCTTTCTGGCTCACTTTCTATTTTTTCTTTTTTTCGCAAAGCTTTTTGCACCCTGCGGTGCGAAATATGCTATAATAAAACCGGCCTGCGGCGGCCTGTGCTGCGGCGGGCATTGTTGTGCAAAACGGCGGCGCTGCGGCGCCGCCCAAAGCATGGAGGGGAACGTATGCTGCTGGAAAAGCATTGCTGGGCCGAGGTAAGCCTGGACGCACTGCGGGAAAACTTCCGGCTGGTGCAGGCCGCGGCGGGCAACACGCCCGTGATGGCCGTGGTAAAGGCCAATGCCTACGGCCATGGCGACGCGGCCGTGGCCCGTCTGCTGGAGGCCGAGGGGGCTGCGGCCTTTGCCGTCTCAGACCTTGCCGAGGCCCTTTGCCTGCGCCGCGCCCAGGTTGCGCGGCCCATCCTGATTCTTGGTTGGACAGACCCTGCCTGCACCGCTGCCCTGGCCGTAAACACCGTCACCCAGGCCGCCGTCTCGCTGCAGCATGCCAAGGCTTTAAGCTATGCGGCCCTGCACGCGGGCGTCACGCTGAATGTGCACCTCAAGGTGGACACCGGCATGGGCCGCGTGGGCTTTGCCGCGCGCGACGATATGGAGCGGGCCGTGGCCGAGCTGGAAGAGGCCTGCCACCTGCCCAACCTTTCGCCCACGGGCATCTTTACACACTTTGCCGTGGCAGACAGTGACAGCGAGGCCGATGAGGCCTACACGGCCGCACAGCACGAATGCTTTTTCGAGGTGGTGCAGCGCCTGGCCGCGCGTGGCTGCCGCTTTGCCTGCGTGCACTGCTGCAATTCTGCGGGCACATTCCTGCACCCGGAATATCACCACGATATGGTGCGCGCCGGCATTATTTTATATGGCCAGCAGCCCTCGGCGCAAACGCAGCTGCCGGGCCTGCGCGGCGCCATGCAGCTGAAGGTGCGCGTGGCGCTGGTGAAAGAGCTGAAGCCGGGCGACGACGTCAGCTACGGCCGCACCTTCCGCGCCGGGCGGCCCATGCGCGTGGCCACTTTGACGGCCGGCTATGCGGACGGCTACCCGCGCCTGCTTTCCAACCAGGGGGTTGTGTCCATCCACGGCAAACCGGCGCCTGTGCTGGGCCGCGTGTGTATGGACCAGATGGTGGTAGATGTGACGGATATTCCCGAAGCGCGCATGGGCGATGAGGCTGTGCTGCTGGGGGGCGAGGGCGGCGACAGCTTTTTTGACGCCGCGCAGAAAACCGGCACCATCAACTACGAGCTGGTGTGCGGAGTGGCGCGCCGCGTGCCGCGCCTTTATGTGCAGGGGGGAACGGCCGTTTCCGCCGTGGATTATCTGAAGGAGGAATAAACTGTGAAACAGGTTTTGGTTGTGGTGGATTATCAGAACGATTTTGTCACGGGCGCCCTGGCGAACCCGGCCGCGCAAGCGCTGGAACAGGGCATTGCGCAAAAGGTGCAGCAGACGCTTTCCGCGGGCGGCAGCGTGCTGTTCACGCGCGACACGCACGGGGAAGATTACCTCTCTACGCGGGAGGGCCGCTTTCTGCCTGTGCCGCACTGCGTGCGCGGCACACAGGGCTGGCAGCTTTACGGCGCGCTGCACGCCTATGAACAAAGTGCCCCGCAGGCAGGGGTGGCCTTTCTGGATAAGCCCACCTTCGGGGCCGAGGGCCTGCCTGCAGCCGTAAAGGCGCTGTGCGGCGGTGAGCCGGACGTGGTGGAGGTGTGCGGCGTGGTTACCGACATCTGCGTTGTGTCCAACTGCATTGTGCTGCATACGGCGTTTTTGAACGCCCGGGTGCGCGTGTGCGCAGGGCTGTGCGCCGCCGCAACGCCCGAAGGGCACCGCCGCGCGCTGGACGTGCTGGCCGGCATGGGGTACGAGGTGGTGTAAGGGGTTGTATCCATAAGGGCTGCGCCTGAAATTACTATTTGTATAAGATATATAAAATAATACAAAAAGAGGACCTCTGCCAAGAGGCCCTCTTTTTTTGAGGCGCGAAAAGGTGAAAAGGGAATTTGCTTTACAGCTTTGCGCCGGCAGCGTCAGGGCCGGTGCCGTACGCCCTGTGTGCCCAAAGGCAAACAGGCGGGGCGCGCAGGAAGTGCGGCCATGCCCGCTTATAGCGCATGAAAAACCCACAGCCCTTTGATCTGGTATTCCAGCGTCTCCCAGCTCCAAAGCTGGTTGCTGCGCTGTGTGCTGTTGGGGTCGTGCACGCGGATTTTTCCATCCTCTGCCCCCACCAGGACGATGAAATGCCCGGTGGTGGTGAAATCGCCCGGCCGCATGCTGCATATCACCGGGGCGCCGCTTGCCAGCGCATCCATAACAGCGCTTTCCGAAAGGGGAAGCTCTTCGCCCTGCACCCCAAACTGGCGGCAGCCCTCTGTCATCAGCGCCCAGCTGGTGCCCTGGCCGGGCATATAATAGCCGTTCTCCTGCGCATATTGCGCCACAACATACGGGGTGATGCTTGCGTCGCCCGTAAGGCCCGCTGCCACCATGGCAAGGGCCGTGGGCGCGCAGCCGCTGATGGCCAGAAAGCTGTCGCCATATGGGCCGTAACCCCAGCGCTCGTCCCACTGAAGCAGCAGCGGAAACTGCCCCTGCTGCACGCTGCCGATGCTGTCGGCATATACATTGCCCTGCTTTTCCGGAAAGCCCAGCACAAAATCCAGCAGGCTGATGTCGCGCGCCAGCATCTCCAGCAGCGCCTGCGGGTAAGCATCGGGGTTCTGCAAAATGGTGCAGATGCGGCTGTCCTGTGCGGCCATGGCGCTCAGCTGGCCCAGCGTGTCCCCTTCGGCTACGTTCACCACCAGGCTTTGCGTGGTGCGGGCAGGCAGGTCGCTTGCCAGAAAAGCGGGCAGCACCTGGGTGCCCGCCAGCACCAGGCAGGCAAGAAAGCAGGCCAGCGCCACACAAAGCAGCCTGCGCTGGCGCCTGCGTGCCCGCCGCGCTGCACGGGTGCGGTGCGGCCGGGTATGGGAAGGGGAGGAAAGCGGTTGTCTTGTCATTTGCCTTGTTCTGCCTTTCTGTGCGCCCCGAGGGCAGGGCAGCGTTTGGGGGCCGCGGGCCAGCTGCTGCAAAAGAAAAAGCACTGGCACAGGGGCGGCGCCCACTGTGCCAATGCTACCAAAAAACTGCGCGGCAGTTTTGCGTTTTTGGTGATAAAAAGCTTGCGATTTTCTTACGCTTCCCACTCTGCGGCGGAAGGGGGCGGCAGGCCGCGCAATGCCCATGCGGCAAAGGCCTGCGCCTGCCCGGCCGGGGCGCAGAAGGGGGCCCCGTACAAATAGCCCTGCAATGCCGCACGCGCCACAGGGTGCCACTGCGGTGGCAAATGCGCCAGCGCCCACTCGCCGCCCTGCTGTTTCGAAAGCACAAGCCCCTGCCGCCAAAAGGCAAGCGCGCGGCAAAGGTTCAGCACCACATACACAGGCTTTTGCCCGGCGTCCTGCACAGCTGTGCCCACATCGTGCAGAATGGCGGCTTTGTATGCGCCGGGGGGCACGGCGCAGAACATGGTGCGGGCATTTTCCCCCCACAGGGTGATGCCCGCCGCCCGCGTGACGGCGAAATGTGCGGCAAGGTCTTTGTCTGCACCATGCATGCGCGCACAGGCCGCGGGCAGGTCTTTTTCAAATGACGCGCGGTGCATGTTTGAAAAGTGCAGCTCGTACGGCACAGGCCACACAAACTGGCGGCAGCAGCGCGCCAGCACCACGCTCATCTCGAAGCCGGCGGGCGGTGCAGCGCCGTTTTGCGCCAGCAGGGCGCGCACCAGCGCTTCCTTTTGCAAAGCAGACGGCGGCGCCTTTACGGCCACCAGCAGGTCAATATCGCTTGTCTGCCAGCGAAAACAGCCGAACGCGGCAGAGCCGTGCAGGTAGATGCCCGCAAGGCTGCTGCCCAGAATGCGGCAGTATTCCCGCACAATGGCCTTTAACAGCCCGTGCAGCGCCTGGCATGGCTGCGGCATACCGGCCCCTCCTTTTTACAGCGTAAGGATGTCGTTGTTGATATTTTGGTAGAACAGGCGTTTCACCTGTTCAAATTCATGGGTTTGGGCCATGGCCCACATCAGCTTTACGCTGGCGGCCTCCACCGTCATGTCGTAGGCCTGCAGCACATTGTAGCGGTTCACCGCCTCAAAGCCCACCTCGTACACCTCGGCATCGCTGCCCTCCAGCATCACCTGTGTGGCCAGCACCACCACTTTGCCGTTGTTTGTCAGGGCGGCAAGCTCTGCCATGAAATTGCGGCTTCCGTGGAAGGGAATGCCGCCCACGCCATAGCTTTCAATGAGGATGGCGTCATACTCTTTTCCCAAATAGCGCAGCGTATCTGGCCGCATGCCGGGAATCAGCTTCAGCACGCACACGCACGGGCACAGCGCGTCGTAAAACTGCACGCCGGGCTGCGGGGCGCACGGCGCCTCTACATACTGCAAAATGCGCCGCTCGTCAATAAAGGCGGCCACAGGGTAGTTGATGCTCTCGAAGGCGTTGTAGCTTTTCGAGCGCACCTTGCGTGCCCGTGTGCCCAGAATGGCCTTGCCGTCAAACACCAGGTACACCCCGCGCACGCCCTCGTGCAGGGCAAAGCGCACGCTGTCGCGCAAATTGCGCCGCGCGTCTGTAATGGCGTCGCTCAAAGGGCGCTGTGCGCCCGTCAGCACAATGGGCTTGGCGGAATACTGAATGAGGTAAGAGAGCGCCGCCGCCGTATAGGCCATGGTGTCGGTGCCGTGGGTGATGACGAAACCGTCGTATTGCGCATAGGCGGCGCGGATGGCGCGCGCAATCTCCAGCCAGTGTTCGGGCTGGAAGTTGGTGCTGTCGATGTGGAACAGGCTTTTCACGTCCACCTTGCAGGGCAGGGCAAGCTCGTCCAGCAGGCGCCGCAGCGGCTCGTTGGTGGGGGCGGGGGCAAGGCCGTGCGCGGTTTCCACGCTGGCAATGGTGCCCCCGGTGGTAAGAAGCAAAATTCGCTTCATGGAAGGTCTCCTTTCAATGTTATGGCCCGCAGGGCGGGGGGCTAGGCCGGGGGAACCTGTGCCAGCGCGCGGAACGCAATGTCCTTTGCCGCGCTGCCGGAGGGCTGGCTCCCGGCACAAGCCCCGTTTAAGAAAAAGGCAAAATAAAGGGTTTGGTCTCCGCCCTGGGCAAACCCGGTGAACCATGCCTCGCCCTCGGGCCCTGCACCGGTTTTTCCATAGATTGCCCAGCCATCCGTTCCGCCCGCCAGCATCATGTCCTTTACAATGGCAACCTCCTGCCCGCTGTATCTGCTGCCGCCACCGAATATCCGGGCCAGGGCCTGCACCTGCTCTATGGGGGATATCTTCAGGGAGGCCCCCAGCCAGAACCCGTTCAGGTCCGGCAAAGGGTTGATGCCGCTGCCCGCCCATTCGGAGACATCGCAGTTGCCGTAGGAAAGGGCCTCCAGCTCCTGCGCCACCTGCTCTTGGCCAAGCGCATCGATAACCTGGCGGAAATACCAGACGCAGGAAGACTGAAACGCCTCCTGCAGAGAGAGGTCTGCATTCCATGCCGGAACAGGATACTGCGCGCCGGAATAACGCATGTGGGAATTTTCATCTTCCAAAACGCTGTTGTGAAGCCCCATGCAGGCAGAGATGATTTTGAAGGTGGAATAGGGCGAAAAGCGCGTTTCGCACAGCTGCGGCTGATAGAGGCTGTATTGGCCGGAGGCCGGGTTGTACAAAACAGCGCAGCCGGAAAACTCCCCAAACAGATGGCCAATTTCCCACTGGGCCGGGGAAGGCTGGGGCTGTGCAGAGGAGGAGGGTCCGGCCGGTGCCTGCTGCGGCGCGCCGGAAACGGGCGCCGGGGCACTGCTGGCCGTGCGCGCGCTGCACCCGGCCAGAAGGCCGGCACACAGGCACAGGCAGAGAAAAAGCGCCAAAAGGGCCCGGAAGAAGTGTGTTTGCCGCATAGAAACGCTCCTGTTAAAAACATGGAAATGGCGTTGCCGCTTTCTATTTTACCACATAGCGCGCAGGTTTTCCTTATTTTCCGGTTTCTTTTTACCGGGCGGGGCGGCGGGCTGTATGGCCCGTTCCTGCCCCTGCGCCCGGCGGCAGGGCGCAGGGGCCGCTTCTGGCGGAAAGGGGCTGGGCTGCTTTTCAGCAAGGGCGCCTGCCGGGCGGCGGACGGGCACAAAGGGAAAAGCCCGCGAGGCTACGGACTCGCGGGCTTTGCTTTCTGTATCACGGGCCGGGGCCATCGGCCCTGGCGGGCCGCGGCTACAGCTCAATGAGAAGCTGGTCTTTTTCCTCCAGCAGATATTTGACGGTGTCATTCAGGTAGGTTCGCTCGGGCAGGCAAATCAGCACCGTGCCCACCTCGTTGTGCACGGGGTACGGCGCGCCGTGCCAGGCACCCGCACGGAATACCACCAGCGTGCCCTTGGGAATGACAAAGGCCTGCAACTTATCCAGCTCTACCACGTCGTTCGAGGCAGGGCCCGCATACATCACCATATCGTCGTCCATGGGCATCATCACTTCGCAGGCGTTGGTGTGGTACTCAACGTCCGCCACCACCATGGGGCGCTTGTTCACCTTCAGCGAGCCGAAGGCAATGGGCGCATGGTCCGCCATGGGGGCCAGCACCATATCGCGGTGGAACGCGGGCAGCGTTTCACTCATGGCATATTCGCCCGAAGGGTCTGCGATGTTGGCAATGTAGCCGTAGGGACGGAACGCCTCGTGCGTCACCGGCACAGCCTGTATGGTTTTCACAGCACATTCCTCCTTGTTTTGGGCCGCCCGTGCGGCTTATTTTTCGTAGGTGTAGTTGTCCACTTCTACCTTGTCCACTTCCTGATAAGGCGCCAGGGTGGAAACCATTTTCACTTTTGCGCTGGAGTTGTTGATGCAATAGTGCACCTCGCCCGGCTCAATGTGAATCAGGTCGCCAGCTTTCAGGTGGTTCACCTTGCCGTCCACCACAATGTCAATCTCGCCGTCCAGAATGAAGAAGTTTTCCTCCATCACGTTGTGATAATGGGCCTTAAAATCTTCCCCGGGGCCGAATTGCACCAGTGCAAAATTCATGCGCGGGCCTTTCATCAGATATTTGGGGCCGCTGTCACCAAAGCGGTATTCCTTTTCATTCTCATTCACAATGAACATTGAAACTTTCCTCCCGGTTTTTGAAATTGATGTATGCAAAGATCTTCCCCGGGCGGCGGCCTGCGGCGCATTGCCGCCGGCTGCTGCCCGGGGCCCGTGCCCTGTTACAGGCCGGGGGCGATCCACATATTTTTCGTCAGCTTTTCGTCGCACAGGGCGAGCTGTGCGGCGTACACCTTGCGCCATGTGCCGTACATCTCTTCGTATACGGCGTGGTTTTCCATATTGGGGGCATAGGTTTTATCCCACTGCACCAGCTCGCGCGCGGCGGCAGAGATATCCTGATAGATGCCCACGCCATACCCGGCCAGAATGGCCGCGCCCAGGGCCGTGGCCTCTTTCACCACGGGCACCTTCACGGGCAGGCCCAGCACGTCGGCCACAATCTGGCACCAAAGCGGGCTCTTGGCGGCGCCGCCTGCAAACACAATCTCCTGCGGCATGTTGCCGGTGGCCTCTTTCACCAGTTCCAAATGGCCCTTGGTAACCATGGCGGTGTTCTCCAGAATGGCGCGGTAGAAGGTATAGCGGCTGAACTTTTCAGGGTCCAGCTCGAAGTTTGTGAAGGTGGGGGAGGCGTGCTTCCACGAGATGAAGTTCATCACGTCCGAGAAGGTGCACATCATGCCATAGCACCCGGCGGGCACCTTGGCGGCCTCTTTGTCCATCAGATAGTACGGGTCTTTGCCGGTGGCCTCGGCCTGCTGTTTTTCCAGCTGGCAGAACCCGTCGCGGAACCAGCGCATCACAAGGCCCGGCTTGAAGGCCAGCGCCTCATACTGCCACACGCCCGGCACGGCGTGGCAGTTCACGCGCACGCGGCAGCCGGGGTCGGTTTTGCCGTTTGCGGTGTTGAACTCATACTGCCAGAAGCTGCCGCCAAACACGGCCGCCTGGTTGGGGGCCACAACGCCAACGCCCACACAGCCCAGCTGTGCGTCGCCGCCGCCCACCACAACGGGTGTGCCCTCGGCAAGGCCGGTTTCGGCCGCGCCCTGCGCGCTCACATGGGCAATTACCTCGCCGCACTCGCGCACAGGCGGGAAGATATCGGTGCGCAGGCCGCACTTTTCGGCAATGGCGGGGTCCCACGCGCGCTTTTGCAAATCAAAAATGCCCGTGGTGGAGCCGTTCGAAGGCTCTACTTCCAGCACGCCTGTCATTTTATAAATCAGCCAGTCGTTGAACATGCCCACGGTGGCCACTTTTTCGTACACCTCGGGCATTTTGTTCTTCACCCACAAAATGCGGGGCAGCGCGCCCAGCGCATATGTCTGGCCAGATTCCAGGTACACTTCCTTTTCCAGGCCGGGGTCCATGCGAATCAGCTCGCCCACCTCGTCGTTGCTGCGCGCGTCCACATTGGCGCAGGCCCAAATCTCGTGGCCGTCCTTATCGTACAGCACAATGCCCTCGCGCATGCAGGTGGTGGAAACGGCGGCGATCTCCTTCGGGTCAATGCCCGTCTCGGCCAGCACCCCCTTGATGCAGCCAGAGGCAAGCTGCCAGTTGTAGGCCCAGTCAAAATCCATGCTGCCGGGCCAGCGGGGGTCCTCCTTGTGTTCCCACTCGCGCTGCACACAGCCAAGCTGGTTGCCCTTTGTGTCAAACAAAACGGCGCGCACGCTGCCTGTGCCGGCGTCTACGGCCATCAAGTACTGTTTCGCCATTCCAATTTCCTCCTAAACTACACCTTTCCCGGGCGCCGCAAAGGCGCGGGGGAAAGGGAAAATGCCGGTTCAGCTGCCCTGCTTGCCCAAAAGCTGCAGGGCGGTTGCCTCGTCTGTAATCAGCACATCGAGGTATTTCCCGCGCAGCACCGCGCGGATGGCATCCACCTTGTGGCTGCCTGCGGCCACGCCAATGACGTTCTCCAGCTCTTTCAGCGTGGCCAGCGGGGTAGAGATCAGGCGGTCTTCAATGTCCGTCTCCACAGGGTTGCCGTCCTTATCCAGAAAATGGCTCAGCACGTCGCCCACGGCGCCCTGCATCTCCAAATAGAGAAAGTCGTTTTTCGTCAGAATGTTCGAACGAAGGATGGTGGCATCGTCCTGCATGCCGCCAATGCCCACCACCGTCATGCTGGAAAGCTTCACCATGCGGCTGATCTCCATCACCGATTCCTCGTTGCGCATGGCGGTTACCATCTCTTTGGTAGAGGCCAGCAGCGGCGCCGGAATGAGATACAGCTTGATGTTGAAGATGTTCGAGCGCGTGTTGGGCAGATAATAATTCACCCCGCCCGTCAGCGACACGCACGAGATCGGCCGCTCGGTCATGGTGGCCAGGTTGTTCAGCACGCGGCTGGGCGTGTCGCCATAGCCCATGTTGATAAAGCAGTTGTCTGTCAGGCGCCCGCTGATGTACATGGCCGCGGCCTTGGCGATGGTTTCGTTCAAATCGCCGTCCGGCACGCTGGGCACCACAAACACGTCTTTCAGCCCATAGGCGGCCGCCAGCTCGCGCTCTACCTGCATGCGCGAGGCGCTGTCCTCACGAATTTTGAACTGGATGATGCCCGTCTGGCGTGCCTTTTCCAGCAGCTTGATCACGCGGATGCGCGAAATGCCCAGCAGCTCGGATATTTTTTGCTGCGTCATGTTTTCGAGGTAATAGTACCACGCTGTCTTTATCATCAAAGCTTCTTCGTAATCCAAGGTGACAGTCTCCTTCCTGCAGGGCGCGGCCGCATGGGGCGCGGGCCTTTTGCCATTGTCAATACGGTAACATAAATACTATATATTTTTTTATCTCGCCCTGCAAGAAAATCAGCAAATCAGGCTGGGAAAATCGGAACAAATGTTTTAACTTAAATCATATGTTTCGATATTTTTAGTATAACAACGAAATCTGAAGCTGTCAACAAAATATCAGATTGTAACTTTTTTTAGGCGAAACGCATTAAAATAAAGCAGAAAAATCAGGCATAACGTACAAACAACTAGCGTTTTTATGCGGTTTTAGGGCCCAAACAGGGGAAAATACGGCCCGGCGCGCGCCGGGAAAAGGCCGCGGCGCTGCGCCGGGGCAGTTGACAAAAGATGCGGAATCTTTTAGAATAATATGCGTAACAAAAAAACGCTTATAAAACTTTTGTAAACTTTCTTTGGAAGGGAGAACGGAAGATGGCGCAACAAGGCGCACAGCCCGGCGGCACACCGCTGCTTTCGGTGAAGGGCATTTGCAAATCGTTCAGCCTGAACGCCGTGCTGAAGGGCATTGATTTGTCCGTGGGCGCGGGGGAAGTGCTGGCTCTCATCGGCGGCAACGGCGCGGGCAAAAGCACGCTGATGAAGATCATCATGGGCATCTACCAGCAGGACGAGGGCGACATTTATATAAAAGGGGAAAAGCTGAACCTTTCGCGCCCCTCTGTGGCCCTGGCAGCCGGCATCTACATGGTGCCGCAAGAGCCCATGCTGTTCCCGAACATGTCGGTGGAGGAGAATATTCTCATCGGCTTTTCCGAAAAGCCGGCCGAGCTTCGCCGGCGCCTGGTGCAGCAGATGGACGAGATTGGCTGGCATCTGGATTTGCACCGCAAGGCCTCCAGCCTCTCGATTGCCGAGCAGCAGCTGGTGGAAATTCTGCGCGGGCTTTTGCGCAACGCGCAGGTGCTGATTTTGGACGAACCCACCAGCGCCCTTACCTTTAAAGAAGTAGAAAGCCTGTTCAAATGCGTGAACGACCTGCGCGAAAAGGGCATTGGCATCATTTACATCACGCACCGCCTGGCCGAGGTGTTCGAGCTGGCCACGCATGTGGCCATTCTGCGCGACGGCGTGGTGACGCTGCAGGGCCCTGTGGCAGATTTTACCCGCGAGATGCTGGTAAAAGGCCTTCTGCCCCCGAACATGGACGAGGTAGAGCAGAAGGAAGGCTGCGTTGTCACCATCGACTACAAAAACCTCAAGCCGGTGTTTGAGCTGCGGGATTTTTCCGGCTATGGTTTTTCGAACATCAACCTGAAGGTATACCCCGGCGAGATTCTGGGCGTTGCCGGCGTGGTGGGTGCGGGCCGCACCGAGCTGGCTACCACCATTTTCGGGCGCGATAAAGTGCTGGGCGGCAAGGCCATTCTGGACGGGCGGGATATCACCGGCCTTTCCACGCAAAAAGTGCTGGCCGCTGGCGTGAACTATGTGCCGGAAGACCGTCACCTGCACGGCCTGTTCAAAATCAGCGATGTGGCGGCAAACACCACCTCGGCCATTTTGGGCCGCAAAGAGATGGGCCGCTTTTTCCTGAACGGCAAGCGCGAGCGCGAAGTAACGCAGAAATATGTGGACGACTTCCGCACCAAGGTTACCGGGCAGGACCAGCTGGTGGGCAGCCTTTCGGGCGGCAACCAGCAGAAGGTTGTCATTGGCCGTGCGCTTTCCACAAAGCCGAAGCTCGTCATTCTGGACGAGCCGACGCGCGGCATTGACGCGGCGGCGCGCGGCGATGTGTACAGCATCATTTCGCACCTGCGCGACGAGGGCGTGGCCGTGCTGCTGATTTCGTCCGACATGGAGGAAATTGTAGAGCTTTCCGACCGCGCGGTAACCGTGTATCAGGGCCGCATCAATGCGGAGTTCCAGAAATGCGATATCAACCAGGATAATCTGATGGCCGCCGCCTTTGGCGTGACGGATGGAAAGAAGGTGGAGGCATGAGCACATTGAAAAAAGCTTTGAAAGCACGCGAACTCAGCAGCTTTTTGTTTCTGATTGTGCTGTTCATCATCGTAAGCCTCATCAACCCCACCTTTGCAAGTTCCGACAACATTTCGGCATGCTTCAACTCTGCCGTGGTGTATATCCTGATTGCCGTGGGCATGGCCTTTGCCATCATCGTGGGCGAAATCGACGTCTCTGTGGGCTCTAACCTGGGCTTTGTGGCCACAGTGGTGGGCAGCCTTCTGCGCGATGGCTGCAACTGGCTGGTGGCATTTGCCGTGGGCATCCTCATCGGCGCCCTGGTTGGCCTCATCAACGGCTGGGGCGTGGCCGTCATGGGTGTGCCCTCGCTCATCTTCACGCTGGGTGTGAACGGCGTGCTGCGCGGCGCCATGTATGTGTATGCAGACGGCGCCTGGGTGGAAAACCTGCCCAAGGAATTCAAAGATTTCTCTTCCGTCACCCTGGTGGGCGACCTCACCGTGTATTTCTGCGCCTGCCTTGTGCTGGTTGTGGTGGTGCACCTGCTTTTGTCCCGCACGCGCCGCGGCCGCTATTTTACGGCAGTGGGCGATAACGCGGGCGGCGCCACGCTGGTGGGCATTTCGGCCGTGCGCACAAAGGTGCTGGCCTACGTCATCTGCGGCGTTATGGCTGCCCTGGCGGGCATCCTGTTCTGCAGCCGCATCGGTTTTGTCACCTCGCTGAGCGGCAACGGCTATGAAATGAAGGCCGTGGCGGCCTGCGTGCTGGGCGGCATCAGCCTGTCCGGCGGCGTGGGCAGCGTGGTGGGCGCCGCCATCGGCGCTGTAATCATGAGCTCCATCAGCTACCTGCTGGTGTTCATGGGCTTCTCTTCCAACTACGACAACACCATCACGGGCGTCATCCTCATCACCATCGTGGTGGCCGACGCGCTGATGCAGCGCCGTGCGGCGGTTCGCAACCGTCACGAGCGCCTGGCGGCCCGCACTGCGGGCACCGTGGAAGGGGGCGATGCCAAATGAAGAAACCGTCTAAATTGGCAAGCTCACTGAAAAGCTGGAACACCTTTCTGGTGGTAGTGCTCATTCTGGAATTTGTGGTGTTTGGCATTGCAAACTCGAAATTCCTGCGCATTCAGCTGCTTCTCACAAGTATCAACGACTTTATCTCCATCTGCCTGATCAGCCTGTTTGTCACCTTTGTCATGATCACCGGCGGCATCGACATCCAGGCGGGTTCCATTGTGGGCCTCACCTCCATTGTCATTGGCGTGTTCTGGCAGGATTTTGGCCTCAACATCTGGGGGGCCGTGCTGCTGGCCGTGGCCATTGCGGCTTTGTGCGGCGCGCTCAGCGGCTTCTTTGTGGCCTACTGCGGCGTGCAGGCCATGGTGGTTACCTTGGGCGGCCAATTCCTCTATGCAGGCCTGGCGCTTTTGGTGTCTACCCTCAGCTCTACCGAGAGCTATCAGGGCATCAGCGGTTTCCCCGACAGCTTCAAGGCCATCACAAGCTTTAAGCTGTTCGGCGTCATCCCGTCGCAGGTATTGATCTTCCTGGCCATGACGGTGATTGCCTGGCTGCTTTTGCACAAATCGAAATACGGCCGCAAGGTGTTCCTGGTGGGCGTGAACCCCCAGGCGGCAGAGTACTCTGGCATCAACACGCGCCGTGTGATTCTGTCCACTTATGTGCTCAGCGCCGTCAGCGCCTCTGTGGCCGGCATTGTGCTCACCTCGTACCTGGGCACCGCGAAAAGTGACCTTGGCAGCACGCTTACCATGAACATCATCACCGCGTGCGTGCTGGGCGGCACACTTTCCACAGGCGGCAAGGGCAGCGCCATTGGCACCGCCTTGGCCTCGCTCATCATTGGCCTGATGCGCTTTGGCATGCCGCTGTGCTTCAAAGTGAACACGCAGTATCTCGATATCCCCATCGGCATTCTGCTGATTGTGGTGGTGGTGGGCCGCGCTGCGGCAAGCCACCCGAAAACGGCTGCACTGCTGGCCCGCCTGAAAAAGAAAAAGGCGCAGCCTGCGGCAAAAGCGGCAAAATAACATGTTCCCCAGAGGGGGGATAAGCCCCCCTCTCAATATAAAACAGGAGGTCATATCATGAAAAAAGCACTTGCAATCGTGCTGGCCCTGGCGATGGCTCTTACGCTGGTAGCCTGCGGCGGCACCCCCACTTCTTCCTCTGCGCCCGCCAGTGCAAGCACGCCCGCTTCCGGCTCTGCTTCTGCGGCCGGTTCCGACGTGAAATCTGTGGAGGGCATGACGGTCACGTTCATCCCGAAGGTGACGGGCAACGCGTTCTTCGAGGTTGCCAACAACGGCGCCCAGGCCTATGCTGAGGACTGGGGCATCACTGTGGACTACCAGGGCAGCGCCACCGCCGCCGTGGCCGACCAGGTGCAGGTTATCAACACGGCCGTTGCCTCCGGCACGGACGCCATCTGCATCTCCACCGTTGACGCCGCTGGCGTTTCCGACGCGCTGAAGGCTGCTGCTGATGCCGGCGTCATCGTTACCACATGGGACTCTGACGCTCTGCCGGAAGACCGCGACCTGATGGTTTCTCAGGGCACACCCGACGTGCTGGGCCAGATGCTGGTGGACATGGCTGTTGCCGGCCTTGAGGCCCGCGGCGTGGACCCCGAGAACGACGAGGTTACCTACTGCTGGCACTATTCTCAGGCCACTGTGACGGACCAGAACTCCTGGCAGGTTGCCGGCGAGGCCATCATTGCTGAGAAATATCCCAACTGGACGAACGTTGCCCCTGACAACTACTACTCCAACCAGGATGCCGAGCAGGCCATCACCGTTGGCGAGGCTGTGCTGAGCGCGCACCCCGACATCGACCTGATCATCTGCAACGACTCCACCGCTCTGCCCGGCCAGCTGCAGGCTGCCGAGAACCAGGGCTACAACCAGGATAACATCACCATCACTGGCTTTGCCACGCCGAACTCCATCAAGGAGTACTGCTCCAACGGCACCATCTACAACTGGGGCCTGTGGGATTGCGCTGTGCAGGGCGGCATGGGCTGCTACCTGGCTGCCTACCTGGCTGCTGGCAACGAAGTGACCGTGGGCGACACCATCTCCATCCCGGGCATCGGTGATGTGGAAGTGGTGGCCAACGACAGCATCGCAGAAGGCGTTGAGACCGGCGACGTGAACAACGGCGTTGTGCTGCTGCCCGAGCGTGTTGTGTTCACTGCGGAGAACATGGACCAGTACGATTTCTAATCACTCCTTTTTTGGCCCGCGCCGCGGGCCGCGCAAGGTATGGCTGGGCGCGCCCCGGCCATACTTTGTGCCTAAGCGGATGGCACAGCGCTGCCGTCCGCTTAGGCGCAAAGTATGGGAAAGTGCTTTGCGCGCATTCGTTTTCAGCAAAAACCGCTAGCAAGCATCACACAAGGAGGATATTGACCAATGGCTGATAAAGAAGGCTTGAAAGTAGCGAAGGACTATCACACCGACGTTCCGTTCGCAAACCAGGGAAGCTTTTATGTAAAAGGCGCCAATAACCTGGACTGGGGCATGAAAAAGCACCTGTCCAACATCTTTAACCCCAAAAGCGGCAACACCGTGATGTTCGCATTCGACCACGGTTATTTCATGGGCTCCACCGCCGGGCTGGAGCGTCTGGATATCACCATCCCCAAGCTGCTGCCCAACGTGGACGTGCTGATGGGCACCCGCGGTGCGCTGCGCACCTGCGTGCCGCCCGAGTGCAAGAAGGGCATTGCGCTGCGCGTGTCCTCTGGCTCTTCCATGATCAACGACGACCTCTCGCACGAAGTGGTGGCTGTGGACATTGAAGATTCCATCCGCATGAATGCGGACTGCATGGCTGTGCAGACGTTCATCGGCGCAGACGGCCAGCTGTCCAGCATCGACAACCTGTCCCGCTGCATCAACGCCGGCCTGCGCTACAGCGTGCCTGTGATGGGCGTGGTGGCCGTTGGCAAGGATATGGAGCGCACAGACCGCTTCTTCAAGCTTGCCACCCGCATTGTGGCCGAGATGGGCGCCAACATCATCAAGACGTACTACTGCGATAATTTTGAAGAGATTGTGGCGGCCTGCCCGGTGCCCATTGTGGTGGCCGGCGGCAAGAAGCTGCCCGAGGACGAGGCCCTCACGCTGGCCTACCGTTCCATTCAGGGCGGCGCACGCGGCTTGGATATGGGCCGCAACATCTTCCAGAGCAACCACCCTGTGGAGATGAGCGCCGCCATTGCCAAGATTGTGCATGAAGGCTTCACCGACAAGGAAGCATACGAGTTCTACCAGAATGAGATCCACAAATAAGCGGTTCTCAGCATAAACAGCAGGCCGCTGCGCGGCACATAGCCCGAGGTTTCCCTTTCCTTTCAGCTTCGGGGGTGTGGTGCGGCGGCCTGCTTTTCTGCATTTGCAGCTGTGCTTTTGGGGGGATATCATGTTGTTTTTACAAATTGTGCAGATGGTGCTGCCCGTGCTGGTGGCCATGGCCATCGGCTTTTTCTGCCGGCGCAGCGGCCTTCTGAACGCGCAGGGGCATGCGGCCCTGAAAACCGTCATTGGCAACATTACGCTGCCCGTGGTGCTGTTCAACGCCTTTCTTACGGCGGAATATAACGCCGGCCTTGTGCTGGGCTTTGCGGTGGTGTTCACTGCCTGCTGCATTGCCTGCGCGGCGGGTTATGCGCTGCGGCCGCTGGTGGCGCCGCACGGGCGCTTTCTGCCGTTTTTGATGTCCAGCTTTGAGGTGGGCATGCTGGGCTATGCGCTGTACGGCCTGCTGGCGGGCGAAAACGGCAGCCTCTCTACCCTGGCCATGTTCGATATAGGCCAAACGCTGTTTGCCTACACCGTGTGGCTGGCCCTGCTGAAGATGGCGGGCGGCGAACGGGCAGACGCAAAAAGCCTTTTGAAAAACATGTTCACAAACCCGGCGTTCTGCGGCATGGCCCTGGGCATTGTGCTGGGGGCGCTGGGCGTGGGCAAATGGGTGCTGGCCTCGCCTGTCTCCGGCATTGTCACCGAGCTTATCAGCTTCCTTTCGGCGCCCACGGCTTGCCTGATTCTGATTGTGGTGGGCTACGAGTTCTCGCTGAAGGCCAGCCTGCTGCGCCCGGTGCTCATCACGGTGGCGCTGCGCCTTGCGGTGATGGCCGCCCTGTGCGCGGTGTCGACGCTGGTGGTGTTCCGCTTTTTGCCGTTCGACAAGCTCACCATGGCGGCGCTGCTGGTGCTGTTCAGCCTGCCTGCGCCGTTCATCATCCCGCTGTTTGCAGATGTGGGCGATGACGCCGAATACGTCTCTACCAGTTATTCTGCCCAAACGCTGGCCACCATGCTGTGTTTTGTGGCCATTGCCGTGTATACCATGGCGTGAAGGCGTACCCCTTTTATAAGGGCAAAAGTCAGTCTCCCGGCTTTGCCGGGGGCCTCTTTTCCGATAGGGCTGACAGGCATAACCACCGGCTAAGCCGGTGGCTTGAGCTGGCCCTATAAGGGCCTATTACCGGTAAGCGTCTCAAGACGTGCTGAATTTTATTTCGCCCGCATCTCCTGCCCCACAGCCCGTAAACGGGCAACCGCTGTCCTAACGGTGGCCTTTTATCCCTGCTAACTTGCTGTTAGCAGTTCGCTCCGCTTATGGCAGCATGCGTCCGCCGCCGTTCAGCGCGCCTGTACAAAGCGGCCCCGTGTTCCACCGGAACACGGGGCCGCTTTATAATAACTTTTCAGAAATATTTTTCCGCCGCAGCCTGCATGGCGTCCCACTGGGCTTCCATGTCGGCCACCAGCTTGAACTGGGTGCGGCAGCGGTCCAGGTTCTGGCCCGGGCGGTGTGTTTTGAAGTAATGGTCGCCCTCCAGGTAATCGGTGAGAAAGCGGATGCCGCACTCCAGCGTCATCAGCTTGGCGCCCCAGGGCAGGCACTGCTTTTCCAGGGGCGTCAGCGCGCTGCCGGCCGTCTCCAAAAAGCCTTTGGCATAAATCTCGTACAGCGAGATGTCGAAGTTTACCTTCGAAAGGTCCGGCTCATCCTCGGCGCTGTGGTTGGCGCCAAAGCGGATGGAATCGCCAAAATCATTCAGCGCCAGGCCGGGCATCACGGTGTCCAGGTCAATCACGCAAATGCCCCTGCCGGTGGCCTTGTCCAACAGCACGTTGTTCAGCTTGGTGTCGTTGTGCGTCACGCGCAGCGGCAGCTTGCCCTGCTCCAGCAGGTCCATCAGGTAGGCGCAGTCCGCTTTGCGGGCCATGGCAAACTCCACCTCTGCCTGCACCTCTTTGGCGCGGCCGCACGCATCGGCGGCCAGCGCCGTTTCAAAGTTGGCAAAGCGCTGGCGCGTGTCGTGAAATTTTTCAATGGTCTCGTGCAGCGTGGCGGCAGGGTAGCCCGCCAAAAGCTGCTGAAAGCGGCCGAAAGCGCGCGCGCTTTCGTAGAACTGGGCGGGCGCCTGCACGCTTTGCAGGCACACGGTGCCCTCAATGAAGGGGTAGGCGCGCCATGCGCCGCCCTCGCTGCCGGCAAAAAATGTGCCGCCCATGCGCGTGCGCAGCACCGTCATGGCCTCGCGCGCGGGGTCGCCGCCGTTTTGTGCAATCACATCGCGCAGGTAATCCGTCACGCCCACAATGTTCTCCATCAGGCCCTTGGGGTCCCGGAAGGTGCCGGTGTTGATGCGCTGTAAAATAAACCGGCGCGCATCGCCCTGCGGCGTCTGCACATAGACGCAGAAGGTGTCGTTGATATGCCCCTGGCCATAGCGCAGGGCGCCCGCCACCTGGCCGCCGAAGTCAAAGGCAGCCAGCGCCTCGGGCAGGGTGTGTTCTGCAGGCTGGCGCATTTTCACACCCCCCACAGGTTTTCCGGGTACAGGCCGGCCGCCGTCTTTTCGGCAATGGCGGCCACCACCACGGGCTTGTCATCCTGGTATGTCACGCCGTACCATTTATCCGGGCTGTGCAGCACCTTCACGCGGGCCTTGCCCTCGCCCACAAGCTGGCTTACCACGCTGGGCAGGAAATATTCGCCCTTCAGCGGGTTTGTCTGCAGCGCATCATCCAAAAAGGCGGCAAAGCGCGCCTTTGCCTCGGGCAAAAAGCTGTGCGTAAAGCCCCACATGTTCATCGAGACAATGGTGCTGCCCGGCAGCTCGTGCCAGGTGGCGCCGCCGTCCTCGGTATAGCGCGCCCCGGTGGCCGTTTTTTCAATGTGCGTGCGCTCGGTGACGCTGGTAAGGTAACCGTCCGCGTCCGTCACGCACACGCCGCGGGCCACATGGCCGTTTTCCGTCACGGTGTTCTTCAGCTGATAGCCCACCATGGCGTATTCATACAGGCCGTCCTGGTCCGGGTGGGCCGTGAGGTAGTCGTAAATCACGCGGAAGGCCTCAGGGCCGTAGTAGTCGTCTGCATTGATTACGGCAAACGGCCCGTCTATCACATCGCGCGCCGCCAGAATGGCATGGCTGGTGCCCCAGGGCTTTTCGCGCCCCGCCGGTACGGCATAGCCCTCGGGCAAATCGTCCAGCTGCTGGTAGGCATAGCGCACATCCATCACCTTGGAAAGCCGGTCGCCAATGGCCTGCTTGAACGGGGCCTCAATTTCGTGCTTGATGATAAACACCACGGTCTCAAAGCCCGCGCGCCGCGCATCAAAGATGGAATAGTCAATAATCAGCTGGCCGTGGCTGCCCACAGGGTCTATCTGCTTCAGGCCGCCGTACCGGCTGCCCATACCGGCGGCCATCACCGCAAGAACAGGTTTTTTCATGTTGTTGTCTGGCTCCTTTAACTTTATGTTATGCCCCGCACTCAGCCCTTGTAGCCGTTGGGGTTCATGCTCTGCCACTTCCAGCTGGAGGCGCACATCTCTTCAATGCCGTATTCGGCCTGCCAGCCCAGCTCTTCGCGGGCTTTGGTGGGGTCTGCATAGCACTCCGCAATGTCGCCGGGGCGGCGCGGGTCTATCACATAGGGAATCTCTTTCCCGCAGGCCTTGGAATATGCGCGAATCACGTCCAGCACGCTGTAGCCGTGGCCCGTGCCCAGGTTGCACACAAACAGCCCGCAGTTTGTGGCCAGCTTTTTCAGCGCCGCCACATGGCCGCGCGCCAGGTCTACCACATGGATGTAGTCGCGCACGCCGGTGCCGTCCGGGGTGGGGTAATCGTTGCCGAACACATGCACCTTTTCCAGTTTGCCCACGGCCACCTTGGCAATGTAGGGCACCAGGTTGTTGGGGATGCCGTTCGGGTCCTCGCCAATCAGCCCGCTTTCGTGCGCGCCAATGGGGTTGAAATAGCGCAGCAGGGCCACGTTCATGGTGGGGTCTGCCTTGCAGATGTCGGTGAGAATGTTCTCGTTCATCACCTTGGTGGCGCCGTAGGGGTTGGTGGTGGCGCCCACGGGGAAATCTTCGCGGATGGGCACGCTGGCAGGGTCGCCGTACACCGTGGCGGAAGAGGAGAACACAAAATTCTTCACGCCGTATTTTTTCATGGCGTTCAGCACGTTCAGCGCGCTGATGAGATTGTTCGAATAATATTCCAGCGGCTTTGCCACGCTTTCGCCCACGGCCTTGTACGCGGCAAAGTGAATCACCGCCTCGATGCCCGGGTGCGTGCGGAACATCTCGTCCACCGCCGCGGCGTCGCACAGGTCGATGTTCACAAAGGGCACGCTGCGCCCGGCAATTTGCTCTACACGGCGCAGGGCCTCCTCGCACGAATTGTACAGGTTGTCCGCCACCAGAATTTCATAGCCGGCGTTCATCAGCTCAATGCAGGTGTGGCTGCCAATATAGCCGGCGCCGCCGCTTACCAGAATAGACATGCTTCCAACAGCTCCTTTTTCTTTTTTTAGAATGGATGCCTTGCAAAATAGTGCGCCGCACCGCCGTGCAGCGGGAAAAACAGAAAACAGCCCCGCCCGGGGCATTTGGCCTGCCGCCTTGTCACTACCATTGTACGGGGGCCAAACGGTTTCATAAATAGATTTTTTTACACAATATTTGGATTATTGTTCGCGCTGCGCGCTTTTTTGTGCAACAGGCCGCTTTCCTTCAGCGGCCGCTGCGGTGCCCGGCCAGCCCCTTCACGCTGGAGGCATATTCCGAGGGCGTCATGCCCGTCACCTTTTTGAAGTGACGCGAGAAATAGTGGATGGAGGTGTAACCCAAAAGCGCCGATATCTCGGTGAAATTGTGCCGCCCCTCGCGGATGAACTCCTGCGCCTTTTCTATTTTCATGCTGCCGAAATACTCCATGGCGCCGCCGCCCGTCTTTTCGCGGAACACTTTTTGCAAATAGCTGCGGCCCACCAGGTTGTCGCGGCAGATGTCGGCCAGCGTCAGTTTGCGCGAAATGTTCTTTTCCAGGTAGGCGCGCACCCTGTCCACAAATTCCTGCTGGCTGTGCGCGCGTATCAGGCTGGTGGGCTTTGCCGTGCCCTGCGCCGCGCCGCTCTGGCCCCGGCGCGCCAGGCACACCAGCAGGCTTTCCAGGCTGGCGCCAATCAGCTGCTCGGCGCCGAAGGGCGCGTGCGGCGCGCGCAGAAGCTGCTTTGTGTAGGGGTCGTTCAGCGGGGTGGAAAAGGCCTCTGTGGCCTCTTTGATGATGCGCGCCAGATATTCGCGCTCGGCGTCGCCAATGGCCAGCACGCGCCCGGCAAAGCGCGCCATGGCCGGGCTGCGGCACACAAAGCTCATCACCACAAGGTTGGGCGCCACCACGCCGTTTGCGCGCAGGCTGTGAAATTCGCCCGGCTCGTGAAAAATCATCTGGCCGCGCTTCATGGTCAGCTCGCGGCTGCCCGCGCGCACATGCAGCTCGCCCTTGTCCACATATAAAAATTCCCAGAAATCGTGCTGTTCGCCCTCGTAGCAATAGTTGCTGGCGTATTCAAAATAATGCACAGAGACCACCTCGTCCACCTCGAACGGGCGCTCCAGCCGAAGGGCTTTATAATCCATGGCAGTTCCTCCTTATGGCTGCACCGGCGCGGCCGCCTGTGCGGCGCGTGCGCGCTTGCGGTATTCTGCGGGGCTGAGGCCCTCGGCTTTGCGAAAACTCTGCGAAAAATAGCTGGGCGAGGAAAAGCCGATGGAATGGGCAATTTGCGAAAGGGAATAGCTGGTGTGTTCCAGCATGTGCCGCCCCTCGCGAATGCGGCGCATAATCAGATAGTTGATGGGCGAAATGCCGTATTCCCGCCGGAACGTGTGGGAAAGGTGATATTTGTTCACATGCGCCACCTCGGCCAGCGTGTCCAGCGAAAGGGGTTCGGTGAAATGCTCGTCAATATACCGCCGCGCGGCCGCACATTCCGAATTGGCCCGGTAGGTGCCGGCGGGCGCCAGGCGCAGCGCCGCCTGGCGGGATAATTTGATCAAAAACACATCCAGCAGATGCTGGCACACGGCCTGCCAGCCCTGCGGGGCGTTTTCGGCCTCGCGCACAAACTCGCGCAGGTAAAACAGCATCTCGCTGCGCTGCTGGCGGCAGTTCAGCACCGTGCAGGGCGAGGCATTGCCGGCCAGCTGCAGGTCCAGCCCGTTCACGCCCAGCACAATATATTCCAGCGGGTTGGAAGAAAAGCTGGTTTCGGTGTGCTCTACATGCGGGTTTACAATAATAAGGTCGTCGCTGCCCACGGGCTGGGCGCGGTCTGTCAGGCGAAACTCGCCAATGCCCCGCACACAGTAAAACAGCTCGGTGCAGGTGTGTGCGTGCATAGAGCCCTGCCAATCCGGCCCATACTGGGCAGAGGTGACATACAAAAGCTGCGGGCCGCCATGCGGCGCGGGCCCGGTGTCCAGCAGCTCGTAACGGATATTGCTCATAACGGGCACCTCATACGTTATTTAGAAATCTTGCGTGCTTTTTAGATGGGAGAAATTTCCCATCTGCTTTTTTCCATTATAAACATCTTTTGTACAGGATACAAGCCGGGGCGAATATCCTGATTTTTCCAAAACAGCAATATGCTAGATTTTATTTTATAATTTTGTTGATAATATTCATAAAAATCACATGCCTGGTGCAAACCGAATGTTCGCTGTGCACAAAAGAACAAGAAATATAAAATGGAACGCAAGAAACTGATTGAAAGAAATTTTTGTGAGGGCTATGCTGAACATACAGGAACACACTCCGCGCCTGCCGCACGCGGCAGCCGTGCCGCCCGGGGCGCAGGGTGAAATTCTTTTAGGAGGTCAACAAGATGAAAAAAGTATTGTGCACTGTGCTGGCGCTTGCCATGGCGCTGGCGCTGCTGGCCGGCTGCGGCGGCGCGCCCGCTTCTACCGGCAGCACGGCGGCTTCCGGTTCTGCCGGAAACGCAGAAAACGCCACCATTAAGGTGGCCGCGCTGGTGTCCGGCTACGAGAACACCTACCCCGGCATGTGGCAGGAGGTATGCGACGCCTTCACCGCCCAGACGGGCATCAACGTGGAGCTCACCCTTGAGCAGAACCTGGAGGATGTGCTGAACGCTTCCATGCAGGGCGGCGATTATCCGGATGTCATCCATCTGGCCACCGGCCGCCCCGCCGGCCTGACCGAGCAGTTCATCAACGGCAAGATGATTGCCGATATCACCGATGTGCTGGATATGACGGTGCCCGGCGAAGACGTGAAGGTTGGCGACAAGATTATTGAGGGCTTTACCGAGACCTCTGCCACCAACCCCTACGGCGATGGCAAAACCTACCTTGCCCCCATGTTCTACAGCCCCTGCGGCCTGTTCTACAACGCCGGCCTGTTTGAGGAAAAAGGCTGGGAAGTGCCCACCACGTGGGACGAGATGTGGGAGCTGGGCGACAAGGCCATGGAGGAAGGCATTTACCTGTTCACCTACCCCACCGCCGGCTACTTTGACGCTTTCCTGTATGCTCTGATGAACGTGGTGGGCGGCCCCGAGTTCTTCGAGAAGGCCACGCACTATGAAGAGGGCATCTGGGAGACCCCGGAAGCGGACCAGCTGTTCGAAATTCTGGATAAACTGGCCGATTACACCCACCCCAGCACCCCTGCGCAGGCCAACAACCAGGACTTCACCCGCAACCAGCTGATGGTGATGACCGATGAGGCCCTGTTCATGCCCAACGGCACATGGATTATCGGCGAGATGGCCGAGGCGGAAATTGCCCAGGATGTGGCCGACGGCTTCCAGTGGGGCATGACCGCACTGCCCGCCCTGGATGCGGACAGCATCGGCTACAGCTACACCTTCCTGGAGCAGGCGTGGATCCCCTCCGGTGCCGAGCACATTGACGAGGCCAAGACATTCCTGTCTTACTTGTATAGCGATGAGGCCGCCTCGATTTTTGCCAAGGGCGGTGCTGTGCAGCCCATCCTCGGCATGACCGACCAGCTGGAAGGCGACAACAAACTGTTCTATTCCATCTATGACAATGGCGCGGGCGCTGCCATGGGCGGCTTTGCAGCCTACTCGCCCATTCCCGGCATCGACAACACCTCTGTGTTCTTCGAGCCGATCAACTCTCTGGTAGAGGGCAGCCTGAGCATTGACGAGTGGAGAGCCAATATCATTTCCGCTACCGATCAAATGCGTGCCAACCTGGTGGCCTGATTGCGCCGGTCTCCGTCGCAGGATTCATAACACCAAATAAAAGCGGCGATGAGCGGAAATTTCGTTCATCGCCGCCCATTTTTGAGAAGAGGAGTTGAAAGTGTGAAGAAAGACGGACGGCATAAGGCATTCGTGGCCCTTTGCGTGGCACCGGCCACCATCCTGTTCACTGTATTCATGATCATCCCCACACTGAACGTGTTCCGGATGTCCCTGTTCGAGCGCGGGGCGTTTTCTCCCACAGAGACGTTTGTGGGAATGAAAAACTTTCAGACGCTGCTGAATGATGCAACGTTCATCCGTTCTATGCAGAATACAATTCTGCTGATTGTGGTTGTCACCATTGTGACGTTCGCTTTCGCACTGGTGTTCGCCAACATCCTGACCCGTGAAAAAATTCGCGGCCAGGGGTTCTTCCGGGTTGTGTTCTACATCCCCAATATCCTTTCCGTGGTTGTCATCTCCGGCATTTTCTCGGCCATTTACCAGCCGGACGAAACGGGCCTGCTCAACAGCATCATCGGCCTGTTCCGCAACATGGCCGACCCCATCCGCTGGAAGGGTGAAAGCCTTGTAATGGTAAGCCTGATTATTGCCATGGTGTGGCAGGCCATTGGCTATTACATGGTGATGTACATGGCCTCTATGGCCAGCGTGCCCGGCAGCCTGTACGAAAGCGCCAGCCTGGACGGCGCCGGCCGCCTGACGCAGTTTTTCCAAATCACCATTCCCCTGATTTGGACGAATATCCGCACGACACTGACGTTCTTTATCATCTCCACCATCAACATGGCGTTCCTGTTCGTCAAGGCCATGACTTCCGGCGGCCCCAACGGCGCCTCTGAGGTGGCATTGTCTTATATGTACGGCCAGAAGGACGCCGGCCTGTATGGCTATTCCATGGCCATTGGCGTGGTGGTGTTCCTGTTCTCGTTCCTGCTCTCTGCGCTGGTGAACAAGGTGACCAAGCGCGAGCCGCTGGAGTTTTAAGGAGGGGTAGGTATGGATCGCGTGAAAAAGACATCGGGCGAGCGCCTGTACAAGGCGTTTGTCTACCTGGTGCTGGGCCTGCTTGCCATCAGCATCATCGTGCCGGTGGCCTGGGTGTTCCTGGCCTCCATCAAGCAGAACAGCGAATTCTATGGCAACCCCTGGGCGCTGCCCGCCGGCTTTTACTGGCAGAACTTTGTAGATGCCTGGAACAAGGCCAGCATGGGCAGCTATATGCTCAATTCCGTCATTGTAACAGCGCTTGCGCTTGCCATTCTGCTGGTGGTGGCGCTGCCCGCGGCCTATGTGCTGTCCCGCTTTCAATTCAAAGGGCGCAAGTTTCTCAACGTGTGCTTCATGGGCGGGCTGTTCATCAATGTGAACTACATTGTGGTGCCCATCTTCCTCATGCTGCGGGACGGCGACCTCTGGCTGAAAAATCTGGTGGGCGGCAGCTTCCTGCTGAACAACATCTTTGTTCTGGCCGTGGTGTATGCCGCCACGGCGCTGCCCTTCACCATTTACCTTTTGTCGGGCTATTTTGCCACGCTGCCGCACGACTATGAAGAGGCCGCTTACATCGATGGTGCCGGCTACGGCCGCACCATGGTAAGCGTCATATTCCCCATGGCGCAGCCCTCCATCATCACCATTATCCTGTTCAACTTCTTGTCTTTCTGGAACGAGTATATCATCTCGCTGACGCTGCTCAGCGCCCAGAACGGCCCCAGAACTTTGCCGGTTGGGCTGCTGAGCCTGATGCAGGCGCAGCAGTCGGCCGCACAGTACGGCATTATGTATGCAGGCCTTGTGCTGGTGATGCTGCCCACTCTTGTTTTGTATATCTGCGTGCAGAAAAAGCTGACCCAGGGCATGACTGTGGGCGGCCTGAAAGGGTAAGGTGAACCTTATGAAATACTGGAAAGAGCATGTGGGCCTGCGGTTGGGCCTGATTTTCGCCTTTTTTGTGGCGGGAATGGTTCTGCTGATTGTGGGCTGGAAGATGACCGGCCAGCTGGCCGGCCTTGGGCTGATGATTGTGGGCCTTATTCTGCTTTTGTCGGCCCTGATGATTTACAACAAACCGTTTGAAGACACCAAAAAACGGCTTTGACCCAGAGAGGAGTATAGAATGACCGAACCGAACAGGGGCCGCGTCACCATCCCCACAGATGTGGACGTGGTGCCCGAGACGCTGAAAATACTGGAGGAGTGGGGCGCAGACGCCATTCGCGACTGCGACGGCACGGAATTCCCTGAGGCCCTGAAGGACACCGGCGCCAAAATCTATTCCACCTATTACACCACCCGCAAGGACAACGCCTGGGCCAAAGCCAACCCGGACGAAGTGCAGCAGTGCTATATCATGACGGGCTTTCACACCGCCGTGGGCGAAACGCTTTCCATCCCGCTGATGCAGGGCGTTTCCAACGAGCTGATGCAGGTGAACACCCGCGACGACATCAAGCGCTGGTGGGAAGTGATGGACCGCACCGCAGGCGAGCCGCTGGGGCCGGACGAGTGGAGCTATGACGGGGCCACGGGCTGTGTGGTGGTGCACGGCGCCAAGCCGTACCACGATTACACCGTAAGCTTCCTTGCCTACCTGATTTGGGACCCCGTGCACATGTACAATGCGGTGACAAACGGCTGGACAAACTTTGAACACCAGATCACCTTCGATGTGCGCCAGCCCAAAACGCACAAGTTCACCATGCAGCGCCTGCGCAAGTTTATTGCCGAGCACCCGTATGTGGACGTCATCCGCTACACCACCTTCTTCCACCAGTTCACGCTGGTGTTTGACGAGCTGAAGCGCGAAAAGTATGTGGATTGGTATGGCTATTCGGCCTCGGTAAGCCCGTATATTCTTGAACAGTTCGAGCAGGAGGTGGGCTACCGCTTCCGCCCCGAGTTTATCATCGACCAGGGCTATTACAACAACCAGTACCGCGTGCCCAGCAAGGAATTCAAAGATTTTATGGCTTTCCAGCGCCGCGAGGTGGCCAAGCTGGCCAAAGAGATGGTGGACATCACCCACGAGCTGGGCAAAGAGGCCATGATGTTCCTGGGCGACCACTGGATTGGCACCGAGCCCTTCCTGGACGAATTCAAATCCATTGGCCTGGACGCCGTGGTGGGCAGCGTGGGCAACGGAGCCACGCTGCGCCTCATCAGCGACATCCCGGGCGTGAAATACACCGAGGGGCGCTTTCTGCCCTATTTCTTCCCCGACACCTTCCACGAGGGCGGCGACCCTGTGAAGGAGGGCAAAGAGAACTGGGTGACGGCCCGGCGCGCCATTCTGCGCAAGCCCATCGACCGCATTGGCTACGGCGGCTATTTGAAGCTGGCGCTGCAGTTCCCGGAGTTTATCGACTACATCAAATCGGTGTGCGATGAATTCCGCCTGCTGTACACAAACATCCGCGGCACAACGCCCTACTGCATCAAGACAGTGGCCGTGCTGAACAGCTGGGGCCGCGCGCGCAGCTGGGGCTGCCACATGGTGCACCATGCGCTGTATCAAAAGCAGAACTACAGCTATGCCGGCGTCATTGAGGCGCTGGCGGGCGCGCCGTTCGATGTGCGTTTCCTCAGCTTTGACGACATTGAGCGCGATGCGCATGTGCTGGACGGCGTGGACGTGCTGGTGAACGTGGGCGACGCAGACACGGCCCACACCGGCGGCAGCGTGTGGGAAAACCCGGCCATCACAGCGGCCGTGCGCGGCTTTGTGCACCGCGGCGGCGGCTTCATCGGCGTGGGCGAGCCCAGCGGCCACCAGTATCAGGGCCGCTTCTTCCAGCTGGCCGGCGTGCTGGGGGTAGAGAAAGAGACGGGCTTTACCCTGGGGTATGATAAGTACAACTGGGAAGAGCACCCGCAGCACTTCATTCTGGCAGACTGCACAAAGCCTGTGGACTTCGGCGAGGGCAAAAAAAGCATCTATGCGCTGGAGGGCGCGCAGGTGCTGGTGCAGCGCGACAAAGAGGTGCAGATGGCCGTGAACGAATTCGGCGCGGGCCGTGCGGTGTATCTCAGCGGCCTGCCGTATTCCTTCGAGAACAGCCGCATCCTCTACCGCAGCATTTTGTGGAGCACCCACGACGAGCAGAACCTGCACAGGTGGTTCTCGTCCAACTTCAATGTGGAAGTGCACGCCTATGTGAAAAACGGCAAGTACTGCGTGGTGAACAACACCTACGAGCCGCAGCACACCACAGTGTACACGGGCGACGGCGCCAGCTTTGAGCTGGATATGGCCGCCAACGAAATTCGCTGGTTTGAAATTTGAAACAGCCTCCAAAGCGCCTCTGGGGTTCCCAGAGGCGCTTTTTGGCAATATATACAAGGAAAGCTGCAAAGTTTTGGCAGGCGCTTTGGCGAAAATTTCTTGGTGACATCTTTTATATAAGAGGAAAATATGATAATATTTTTGTATAAGTTGCCACACGCCTTTCGCGCGTGGACGAAAAGAGGGAATAGAATATGAACTACGCGAACGATCACATCCGCAACGTCCTTGTAGCAGGCCATGGCGGCGCAGGGAAAACCAGCCTGGTGGAGGCCATGCTGTACCTGACGAAAGCCACCGACCGGCAGGGCCGTGTGGAGGATGGCAACACCGTGTGCGATTTTGACCCGGAAGAGATCAAGCGCCATGTGTCCCTTTCGCTGGCCGTGGCGCCGGTAGAGCAGGGCAATGTCAAGCTGAACCTCATCGATGTGCCGGGCCTGTTCGATTTCGAGGCCGGCCTGTACGAGGGCATGCCCGCCGCCGAAAGCGTGATGGTGGTGGTGTCGGCGCGCAGCGGCCTGGCCGTGGGCGCGCGCAAGGCGTATCAGCTTGCCCTGAAACAGAATAAAAGCCGCATGATTTTCGTGAACAAAGTAAACGCAGAGCATGCCGATTTCTATAAAGTGTTCGAACAGCTGAAGGCAGAGCTTGGCCCCTCGGTGTGCCCCGTGGTGGTGCCGGTAGAGCAGGCGGGCGGCCGTGTGTATCTGAACCTTATCACCCAAAAGGCCTACAGCTATACGGGCGGCGGCGTGCGCGAGGTGCCGGTGCCCAGCTATGGCCACCGCACAGAGGGCCTGTTGGAGGCCATGCGCGAGGCCGCGGCCGAAACGGACGACGCCCTGATGGAAAAATTCTTCGAGGGCGAGCCCTTTACCGAGGAAGAGCTTACCGAGGCCATCCGCACGGGCGCCAAAACGGGCGCCATCACGCCGGTGTTCTGCGGTTCCGCCACGGCAATGGAAGCTGTAGACCTGGCCGTGTGGGGCCTGCAGAAACTGATGCCCAGCGCGGCCCGCGGCGCGGGCGCTGTGGGCACAGATGCCTCTGGCAACGAGGTGGAGGTGCCCTGCGTGCCGGACGCCCCGCTGTGCGCCTATGTGTTTAAAACCGTGGCCGACCCGTTTGTGGGCAAGGTGAGCTATGTAAAGGTGATAAGCGGCAAGCTTACCGCCGACACCGCTGTGGTAAACGCGCGCACCGGCGAGGCCGAGCGCCTTGGCAAACTGGTGTATGTGCGCGGCAAAAAGCAGACGGATACAGCAGAGATTGGCTGCGGCGACATCGGCGCCGTCACCAAGCTGCCCACCGCGCAAACGGGCGACACGCTGTGTGCGCCCGGCCGCGTGGTGAACCTGCCGCGCCCGGTGTTCCCGCACCCCACGCTTTCCATGGCCGTGCGGGTGAAGCAGAAGGGCGACGAAAGCAAAATTTCCGGCGCGTTGCAGCGCCTGATGGAAGAGGACCCCACCATCGGCTACGAGGTAAACGCAGAGACGGTAGAGCAGGTGCTCTCTGGCCTGGGCGAGCAGCACCTGGACGTTGTGTGCGCCAAGTTGAAGAACAAGTTTGGCGTAGAGGTTACCCTGGCAGACCCGCGCATTCCCTACCGCGAGTCCATCCGCAAAAAGTGCAAGGCGCAGGGCCGCCACAAAAAGCAGACGGGCGGCCATGGCCAGTTCGGCGATGTGTGGATTGAGTTTGAGCCCACAGAGGAAGGCGATTTTGTCTTTGAAGAAAAGGTGTTTGGCGGCGCCGTGCCCAAGAACTACTTCCCGGCGGTAGAAAAGGGCCTGCAGGAGGCCGTGCGCCACGGCGTGCTGGCCGGTTACCCGGTGGTGGGCCTGAAGGCAACCCTGCTGGACGGCAGCTATCACCCGGTGGATTCCAGCGAAATGGCCTTCAAAATGGCGGCCAAGCTGGCCTATAAGGCTGCGTTGCCCGAGGCGGGCCCCATTTTGCTGGAGCCCATTGGCGAGCTGAAGGCCACCGTGCCCAGCGATGTCACGGGCGACATTATGGGCGAAGTGACCAAGCGCCGCGGCCGTGTTTTGGGCATGAACCCCGGCGAAGACGGCACGCAGTGTGTGGAGGCCGAGGTGCCGGTAAGCGAAATGCACGATTTCACCATGTACCTGCGCCAGCTTACGCAGGGGCGCGGCAGCTTTACGTTTGAATTTGTGCGCTACGAGCCGCTGCCTGCCACATTGGAGGGCAAGGTGATTGAAGAGGCGAAAAAGCTGTTCGACGGCAAGGCGGACGAAGAATAACCCCGCACCGCATGCAAACAGCCCGGCGCCGTATGGAGGCTTCTCCATACGGCGCTTTTTTGCTTTTTGGGCATTTGTCACGAACCTGCCGGGCAGATATGTGCAATTTTACGAAAAAACAGCGCATCTTTTCTTGTGTTGAGTTAAAATAGTGACGAAATAGACAAAAAATGGCGAATGGCTTGACACTGCATTATAAAACATATATAATAATGGGCATTGTGAGCCTGTGTATCAAGAGGGAACTATGCCGCACAGGCCGGAAGATTCCCAGAAGGAGACCTGAGAGCCTTGAACAAAGAGATCGTAATGACGAAAAGCGGCTATGCCGCCGTGGAAACCGAGCTGGAAGAACTGAAAACAGTAAAACGCAAGGAAGTGGCGGAAAAAATCAAGGTGGCCCGCGGCTATGGCGACCTCTCAGAGAACAGCGAATACGACGAGGCCAAAAACGAGCAGGGCATGCTGGAAAGCCGCATTGCCGAACTGGAAAAAATGCTGAAACACGCCCGTGTGCTGGATTCTGCCGATATCGACACCAGCGTCATCAGCGTGGGCAGCCATGTGAAAATTCAGGACGAAGACGGCGATACGGATGAATACGATATCACCGGCTCTACCGAGGCAGACCCGCTGAACGGCCGCATCTCGGACGAATCGCCCGTGGGCGCCGCCCTGCTGGGGCACAGCGCAGGCGACAAGGTGGAAATTACCCTGCCCACCGGCGCCGTGGTGCTGTACGAAGTGCTGGAAGTGGGCCGCGCGGACATCTGAGCGCAGGTTTTGTTGTAAAACACGATATTTTTTTTTAAAACAGGTGCGAAAGCGCCTGTTTTTGTGTTATACTCAAATTTGCCGCACAGGGCTTTGCGCGGCGCCCCGCCGCCGTTTGCGGCGCGCCGGGGGATATCAAAAACAGGAGGAGTGGCAGACCATGCCGGAGCATCTGAACAAGCCCGAAGAGACGGGCGAGATGACACAGCAGGCGTATAACGAGATTGTGAAGGTACGCCATGAAAAACTGAAGGCTCTGCGCGACGCGGGCAAAGACCCGTTCGTCATTACCAAATACCCGCAGACCGATTATTCCGCCACGGCGAAAGCCGGGTTCACCGACGTGCCGGAGGGCCAGCTTGGCAAAGCGGTGTGCATGGCCGGCCGCATGATGTCCAAGCGTGTAATGGGCAAGGCAAGCTTTGCCCACCTGCGCGACAACGAGGGCGATATTCAAATTTATGTGCGCCGCGACGATGTGGGCGACGAGGCCTATGCCGATTTCAAAAAGTTTGACATTGGCGACATCATTGGCGTAAAGGGCAATTTGTTCCGCACCAAAATGGGCGAGATCAGCGTGCATGCCACCGAGGTGACGCTGCTTTCCAAAAGCCTGCTGCCGCTGCCGGAAAAGTTCCACGGCCTGCGCGACACCGAGCTGCGCTTCCGCCAGCGCTATGTGGACCTCATTATGAACCCCGAGGTGCGCCGCACGTTTGAGGTGCGCTCGAAGTTCATCAAGTTCATGCGGAAATATCTGGACGACATGGGCTATATGGAAGTGGAGACGCCCGTGCTGAACACCATTTCCGGCGGCGCCACGGCGCGCCCGTTCATCACGCACCACAACACGCTGAACCTGGATATGTATATGCGCATCGCCACCGAGCTGCCCCTCAAGCGGCTGATTGTGGGCGGGCTGGACCGCGTGTACGAAATTGGCCGCATCTTCCGCAACGAGGGTATGGACCCAAAGCACAACCCCGAGTTCACCACCATCGAGCTGTATCAGGCCTATGCCGATTTCCACGACATGATGGATATTGCCGAGGGCATCATCTCTGGCGCGGCCAAAGAAATTTTGGGCACTTATGACGTGGAGTGGATGGGCTACAAGGTAAACCTGGCCCCCGGCTGGAAGCGCATGACCATGGTGCAGGCTGTGAAGGAATATGTGGGCATTGACTTTGACGCCATTTCCGATGACGCCGGGGCCGTGGCCGCGGCAAAGGCCGTGGGGGTAGAGCTGGCCGACACGGCAGATAAAACATGGGGCAACGCCCTGTATGCCTGCTTTGACCAGAAGGTAGAGGAAAACCTCATTCAGCCCACGTTTATCACCATGTACCCGGTGGAGGTTTCGCCGCTCAGCAAGCGCAGCCCTGCCGACGCGCGCCTCACCGAGCGCTTCGAGCTGTTCATCTGCCACAGCGAGCTGGCCAACGCCTTCTCAGAGCTGAACGACCCCATCGACCAGCGCGGCCGCTTCCAAAAGCAGGTAGAGCTGCGCGCCAAGGGCGATGACGAGGCCGGCATGATGGACGAAGACTACCTCACCGCCATGGAGTATGGCCTGCCCCCCACGGGCGGCATGGGCATTGGGGTGGACCGCACCGTAATGATGCTTACTAATTCCGACACCATCCGCGAGGTTATTTTGTTCCCCACCATGAAGCCGCTGGAAAAGGCCGCGCCCGCGCAGCGCCAGGAGGCCCCCGTGCAGCAGGAAGATGCGCCCGCCGCCCCGGCCGCAGCGCAGGCCATTGATTTCTCGAAGGTAGAGATTGAGCCGCTGTTTGAGGAGTTTGTAGATTTTGACACCTTCTCAAAGTCCGATTTCCGCGCGGTGAAGGTGAAAGAGTGCACGGCCGTGCCCAAAAGCAAAAAGCTTTTGAAGTTTGTGCTGGACGACGGCACCGGCACAGACCGTGTGATTCTCAGCGGCATCCATGACACCTACGAGCCGGAAGAGCTGGTGGGCAAAACGCTGATTGCCATTACAAACCTGCCGCCCCGCAAAATGATGGGCATTGATTCGTGCGGCATGATTATCTCTGCCGTGCACCACGAAGAAGGCGTGGAAAAGCTGCACTGCCTGATGGTGGACGACCACATTCCCGCAGGCGCCAAGCTGTATTGAGCTTTTGCAGCGGGCATCCCGCACACATGGCAGGCCGGGGCATGGGCCCCGGTCTGCTGCACTTTCTTGCGAAAGAGAGGGAAAACCATGCAGCATTCCATCCAGGGGATTTTGTTCGATAAAGATGACACGCTCATTGACCTTGCGGCCTTTTGCCGCAAACCCATCTATATGACGGCGGCGTATTTGTCGCAGCACGTGGGAAAAGGCACAGACGAGGGCTGGATAGAGCGGCTTGCCGAGGCCTCCGGCTTTCGGGGCGACACCCTGCTTGCCGATGCCCCCATTGTCTCGGGCACAAACCGGGACCTGATGGAGGCCTGGCGCACCGTGCTGCGCACGGGCGGCATGCAGCTGAGCGAAGAACTGGCGCAAAACGCGCTGGACTACCTGCAGTGGGCCTGCGAGCATCACGGCAACCTGAAAGCGCGCGCAGACCTTCCCGCGCTGCTGCAAAAGCTGAAGGCGCGGGGCATCCGCCTGGGGGTGGCCACCTCGGACGATTATCTGCCAACAGTGCAGTGCCTGCGGGCCCTGGGGGTAGCGCACTTGTTCGACGCCGTGTTCGGCGCGGACCGCGTGCCGAACCCCAAGCCCGCGCCGGACATTGCCCGCATGTTCTGCAGCCAGTACGGCCTGCTGCCGGAACAGGTTGCGATGGTGGGCGATTCCGCCAACGATATGCTTTTCGCCAAAAACAGCGGCATCACCGGCGTGTTTTTTCGCCCGGACGGTTGGGAAGGCCCCCTGCCGGAGGGCGCGCAGCTTTGCATTCAAGATTTGGAACAGGTGGCCAGCCTGTAAAGGCGGCGGCCCGGCCTCGGCTTTTGACAGCCCGAGGCTTTTTTTGTATGCCACGGCCCGGCACTTTGTGAAAAATATATCTGGAAATCTGCGTCAAAACGCGCTATGATAATAACAGTTCCACCGTATCCGGGCGCGGGGGCGGCAGCATGCCTGCCCCTGTGCGGGTACACAGGTTTGAAAGGAGTTGCGTGAAATTATGGCCAACCGCATTGTATTGAACACCATTTCCTATCACGGCAAGGGCGCCGTGGAAAACATTGTGCCGGAGCTTACCGCCCGCGGCTATCACAAGGCTTTCGTCTGCTCAGACCCGGACCTTCTCAAGTTCGGCGTCACCTATAAGGTGACAAGCCTGCTGGATGCAGCCGGCTTCCCCTATGAAATTTACAGCGAAATAAAGCCCAACCCCACCATTGAAAACGTGCAGCACGGCGTGGCCGCTTTCCAGCACAGCGGCGCAGATTGCATTGTGGCCATTGGCGGCGGTTCTTCCATGGATACGGCCAAGGCTGTGGGCATCATTGCCAACAACCCCGAGTTTGCCGACGTGCGCAGCCTGGAGGGCGTGGCCCCCACCAAAAAGCACGCTGTGTTCACCATTGCTGTGCCCACCACCGCAGGTACGGCCGCCGAGGTGACCATCAACTACGTCATCACTGATGTGGAGAAAAAGCGCAAATTCGTGTGTGTGGATACAAACGACATTCCCGAAATTGCCGTGGTGGATCCGGATATGATGGCCACCATGCCCAAGGGCCTGACGGCCGCCACCGGCATGGACGCGCTGACGCACGCCATTGAAGGCTACATCACCAAGGGCGCCTGGGAAATGACGGACATGTTCCACCTGGAGGCCATCCGCCTCATCAGCAAATACCTGCGCGCGTCCGTGGCGGGCGAGGCCGAGGGCCGCGAGGGCATGGCGCTGGCGCAGTACATTGCCGGGCAGGGCTTCTCGAACGTGGGCCTTGGCATTGTGCACAGCATGGCCCACGCGCTGGGCGCTGTGTACGACACGCCGCACGGCGTGGCCAACGCCATTCTGCTGCCCACCATCATGGAGTACAACGCCCCCTGCACGGGTGAAAAATACCGCGAAATTGCCCGCGCTATGGGCGTGGAAGGCGTGGACGCCATGAGCCAGGAAGAATACCGCGCCGCCGCCTGCGCCGCCGTGAAGAAGCTGAGCCAGGACGTGGGCATCCCTGCCGACCTGAAAGAGATTGTGAAGGAAGAGGACGTGCAGTTCCTGGCCGAAAGCGCCTATGCCGACGCCTGCCGCCCGGGCAACCCGCGCGACACCAGCGTGGAGGAGATTGCCGCGCTGTACCGCAGCCTGATGTAAGGTGCCGCCCGGCCGCACAGCGCAACATACAAAGCCCCGCCCCCTCTGTGCAGAAGGGGCGGGGCTTTTTGGCATATTGGGGCCTGCGCGGGCCCTGTGCGCAGCAGACGGCCCGGGCAGGGCAGGCAGGCTTTTGCTTTAGGCCTCTGGCTCGGCCCAGGCAAGGCTGCGGCCCACAGCCTTGTGCCAGCCCGCCAGCAGCCTTTCGCGCCTGGCAGCGGCCATATCCGGCGCATACAGCTTATCCAGCGTCCACTGGGCGCGTATCTCGTCCAGCCCGCTCCACACGCCGGTGGCAAGGCCGGCCAGGTAAGCCGCGCCCAGGGCCGTTGTCTCGCGTATCATGGGCCGCCGCACCGTCTTGTTCAAAATATCCGCCTGGAACTGCATCAAAAACTGGTCGCGCGAGGCGCCGCCGTCCACGTTCAGCTCTGTCATGCACATGCCGGTGTCCTTTTCCATGGCGGCCACCAGGTCATAGCTTTGGTAGGCAATAGATTCCTGCGCGGCGCGGATAATGTGCTCGCGCGTGGTGCCGCGCGTCAGGCCAACCAGGCAGCCGCGGGCATACATGTCCCAATAGGGGGCGCCAAGGCCGGTGAAGGCGGGCACCAGGTACACGCCGCCCGTGTCGGGCACTTTCTGGGCATAGTATTCTGCATCGCGCGATTCGGTGATGAACCGCAGTTCGTCGCGCACCCATTGAATGACGGCGCCGCCCACGAACACGCTGCCCTCCAGCGCATACTGCACCTTGCCGCCAAGGCCAATGGCAATGGTGGTGAGCAGGCCGTTCTGGCTGCGGTACAGCTTTTCACCCGTGTTCATCAGCAAAAAGCAGCCCGTGCCATAGGTGTTTTTGGCCTCGCCCGGGGCAAAGCACGTCTGGCCGAACAGGGCGGCCTGCTGGTCGCCCGCAATGCCCGCAATGGGCACCTCGGTGCCCTGGATATTCACCGTGCCGTACACCCTGCTGGAATCGCACACCTCGGGCAGCATGCTTATGGGGATGCCCAGGCGGCGGCAAATGGCCTCGTCCCAGCACAGCGTTTTGATGTTATACAGCATGGTGCGGCTGGCGTTGGTGTAATCTGTCACATAGGTGCGCCCGCCCGTCATCTTCCAAATCAGCCAGGTGTCCACGGTGCCAAACAAAAGCCGGCCCGCCTCGGCCTTTTCGCGCGCGCCGGGCACGTTGTCCAAAATCCATTTGATTTTTGTGCCGGAAAAATAGGCATCTATCAAAAGGCCGGTGTTCTCTTTCACATATTCGGTAAAGGCCGCGTCCTTTTTCAGCTCTTCACACAGCGCGGCCGTGCGGCGGCACTGCCACACAATGGCGTTGTAAACGGGCTTGCCGGTTTCTTTATCCCACACAATGGCCGTTTCGCGCTGGTTGGTGATGCCGATGCCGGCAATCTCCTGCGGCAAAATGCCGCTGTGCGCCAGCACCTCCATCAAAACGCCGTACTGGCTGGAATAAATCTCCATGGGGTCGTGCTCTACCCAGCCGGGCTTCGGGTAATGCTGGCTGAATTCGCGCTGTTCCAGCGCCACAATGTTCTGCCCTTTGTCAAAGATGATGCAGCGGCTGGATGTGGTGCCCTGGTCCAATGCAATGACATACTGTTTCATGCTGTGTGCCTCCTTTTTGCTGTGCGGCTTGCCGCCGGGGCGGCGCGCTGTGTGCCTACATGTGCCATACGGCGTGGCATGTGGTGGACACTGCCACCGCGCCCGCGCGGATGGCGGCCAGCACGTCGTCTTTATACTTAATAAGCCCGCCCGCAATGACCGGGGTGGCATAGCGCTCGCTGATTTCGGTGATGATGCGCGGCATAATGCCCGGCAGCACCTCAATAAAATCCGGCTTGCCCACGCTAAGCTGCCCGGCCAGGCTGCTGACGGACATGGAATCCAGAATAAAGGCGCGCTGCACGGTGATGAGCTTTAAATGGCGCGCGCGGCGCACCAGCTGGGGGCGCGTGCTGATAATGCCGTCCGGCCCGCACAGCGCCTTCAGTGCGTCCACCGCCACCTCGCGGTTGCCAAGGCCCTCCACCAGGTCGGCATGCACCAGCGCCACCTTGCCCGCGGCTTTCACGCGCTGCACCAGCCCCGCCAAGCTGAGAATGGTGCCAAACAGAAAAAACACCACCTCGCACTCGCTTTCCAGGGCGGCGGCAAGGTCCTGTTCATTTTTCACCGCCGCAATCACCGGGCAATATGCAATGCGGTCTATGATCTCTTTCAAGCTGTAACGCCTTCTTCCCATCAAATGACCCGCAAGCAGGCTGACATTGATAAAAATAAAACAAATAAAAAAGGAGCTTTACGAACTTGTGTTCGCCCGGCTCCTTCACTCATCTGGACAACTTTATTATTACAGATGACGCGTCATCTGTAAAGTAGAGTATTGACCGGAAAATAAAAATCAGCATTTTCACATAAACTATAGGATGCTTTTTGGCGTTTTATATAATTTTATAAATTCATCTTGACATAGAATTATGCATTTAATATGTTGTTATTGACAAACATTCCCCAAGTGAAATGAGAGCGGGGCATGAAGGTGCGTGTTGCGCGGCCTTTGTGCCCCGTTATTTTTTGAGGTGAAACAGAATATACGATAGCAGTAAAGTGTGAGATCCGGCTGTGGGCCGGTAAATAAAATTTGGAACCATGTAAAGGAGGAATCAATTGTGGAAAAAACGAAACACAAGCGCTCGGCCGCCTTTTGGCTGTGTATTGCGCTAGTGCTTTGCCTTATCAGCTGTATCGGTGCATCGTTGCTGCAGACAGATTTTGGAAACGTACAGATCATCAAATTTAAGATTCCGACCGACAATGGCAAATGGATTTCCGGCAATCTGTTCCGTCCGGTATCTGCCACAGCCGAAAACAAGGTACCTATTGTTATTACAAGCCATGGTTATCTGAATAACAATCAGATGCAGGATATCAGTGCCATCGAGCTTTCACGGCGCGGTATTGCGGTGATTGCCATGGACGCTTATTTTCACGGCGATTCCAGCTCTACTCAATATTCATACGAAGATTCCGGCGTTATAGAAGGCATGGGCATGATTCCTCTGGTGGAGTATGCCTATTCTCAGCTGGATTGGGTGGACAATACGAAGATTGGTGTGATGGGGCACTCCATGGGCGGCAGCAATACATGGAACACGGCCCGCCACTATGGCAGGCTGTATATGCAAGCCCTAGAAGATGCTCAGGCGCCGGGTTCCGACGGAGGGGAAACAATCACGGAGGAAGAGCAGGCCTATGCCGATTCTGTGAACAAGGTGGCAGCTGCGTTTCCAACATCCTCTGTGAGAAACACCACAGATGAAGTCATGGCGGAAATACATTGTAACTTTGGCACTAATTTCGGCTTTTATGATGAGGGCGCGTACCGCTGCGTGAATGGCGATGGCGATTTGCACGATGCGCCGGAGGCACTGGCTATCGTCAATTCGATTCTGCCGGAAAGTGAAAAGCTTACCGACACCATTGAAATCGGAAAAATGTACGGAGACCCTGCCAATGATACTCTGCGTGTGGTGTATAATCCACATGAGATACACCCCTGGCAGCATTTTTCTACCGAGAGTGCAGGTTATACGGTAGATTTCTTTACCACTGCATTTCAAATGGAAAACCCAATCCCCAGCAGCAATCAATATTGGCTGTGGAAAGAACTGTTCAACTGTATCGGTCTTGTGGGGGCGGCGCTTCTCATTGTGCCATTGGCCACCCTGCTGTTAAAAGTTCCTTGTTTTGCATCTCTGGCAGGCGAGGAACCGAAGAAGCTTCCAGCCCTCACCACTGCAAAGAGCAAGGCCTTCTTCTGGGGAAGCTGGTGCCTGAGCTGGATCGTTTCATGGCTATCTTTTATCCCCATTGGAAAGCTGGATCAGTACATCTTCCCATCTGTCACGGCGCGCGGCACCAGCAATTGGTTCCCACAGCCTACCACTAATTTTATTCTTTTGTGGGCGGTGTTCAACGGCATTGTGGGGCTTGCCCTGTTCTGGCTGTCGTACAAGTTTGTGGGCAGCAAGAACGGCGTTGTTCCCAGCGAAATGTGGGGTATTAAAATCAGTCTGAAAGATTTCTTTAAAACGCTTGCATTGGCGATATGTGTATTTATTGGTTTCTATGCCACAGTGATGTTTTCGCAGTATTTCTTCCAGACCGATTACCGCATTTGGACGTTGGACATTCGTGCATTTACTGTGGATAAGTTGTATGTGGCGCTGCAGTATTGGCCGTTGTTCTTCATCTTCTATCTGGCTAATTCTATTTCTATTAACTCTTCCAGCCGCGTAGAAGGCCAGAAAGAGGGCTTTAACCTGTTCATCTGTGCTTTGGGAAATTCTCTTGGGGTTATTATTCTGAACGCCATTCAATACGGTACAGTGTTTGCCACAGGCATACCACACTGGCAGGAAGACTGGCTGCGGCCGCTGGTCATTGTGCCTCTTATCGTCCAGTTATTTGTGGCGGCATATATTGGCCGTTATCTGTTCAAACGCACCGGTAAGGTGTGGCTGGGTGCCATGGTAAACACATTGATTATTGTTATGATGGGTGTTGCCAATACCTGTACATTCCTGCCTCTGTAATGGATAAGCAAGGGGCGATCGATTCGCCCCTTGCTTTTTCCCGCAAAAGGTGTTATATTGAAAACAGAAAATTGGATATTCTGCAAAGAGAAAGAGTCATGCAGACACGCGGCCCGCTTGGGGCTGTGTTTTGCGTGCTCTTTTTTATTTTATCTCCAAAAAACAGCGGGAGGCGGGCCTTATGTACGATGTCATCATCATTGGCTGTGGCGTGGTGGGTGCGGCCACGGCGTATCAGCTGGCAAAATACCGGCTGCGCACGCTGGTGCTGGAGGCACAGAACGACGTGGCCAACGGCACCACCAAAGCGAACAGCGCCATTATCCATGCGGGGTACGACCCCGAGCCCGGCACCCAAATGGCCCGGCTGAACGTGCAGGGCAACCGCATGGCGGGCGAAATTTGTGAAAAGCTGGGCGTGCCCTTTGCGCGCGTGGGCAGCCTTGTGCTGGCTTTCTGCGAGGCCGAACGCCAAACGCTGGAAACGCTGTTTCAGCGCGGGCAGGCCAACGGCGTGCCGGGCCTGCGCCTTTTGGATGGGGCCGGGGCCCGCGCCATGGAGCCGAACCTCAGCGAAGCCGTGCAGGCCGCGCTGTATGCGCCCAGCGCGGGCATTGTGGACCCGTGGCGGTTTGCCCTTGCCATGGCTGAAACGGCGGTGGAAAACGGCGTGCAGCTATGCCTGCAAAGCCCTGTCACCGCCATTGGCAAAACGCCGGGCGGCTTTTGCGTGCAGACGCCGCGCGGCACCTATGAAGCGCGCTATGTGTTCAACGCCGCCGGGGTGCAGGCAGACGAGGTGCACGCCCTGCTGGAAGCGCCGGGCTATGCCATAACCCCCAGCCGCGGCGAATATTACCTGATGGATAAAAGCCAGGGCGCGCAGGTGGGGCGCATTATCTTTCAATGCCCCAGCCAAAGCGGCAAGGGCGTGCTGGTGGCGCCCACCGTGCACGGCAACCTCATTGTGGGCCCCAATGCCGAGCCCGTCCCGGATAAACGGGACGTTGGCACCACGGGCGCGGGCCTTGCCTATGTGCGCAAAACGGCCCTGCGCAGCGTGCCGGGGCTGAATTTCCGCGAAAACATCCGCAATTTTGCGGGCCTGCGCGCCGTCAGCACGCGGGACGATTTCATTCTGGAAGAAAGCGCGGCCAGCCCCGGCTTTTTCGATTTGGCGGGCATCAAATCGCCCGGCCTTACCAGCGCCCCGGCCATTGGCGCCCTGGCGGTGCAGCTGCTGCGCCAAAAGGGCGTGGCGCTGGAAGAAAAGCCGGCCTTTCGCGAAAGGCGCCGCGCCGCCTGTTTTGCAGCGCTGAGCGCCGAAGAGAAAAACGCGCTGATTCAAAAGGACGCGCGCTATGGCCGCGTGATATGCCGCTGCGAGACCATCACCGAGGGCGAAATTGTGGCCGCGCTGCACAGCCCTATTCCTCCGCGCAGCCTGAACGGCGTCAAGCGCCGCTGCAACGCGGGCATGGGCCGCTGCCAGGGGGGCTTTTGCGGGCCGCGCGTGCAGGCCATCATCGCGCGCGAGCTGGGCATCCCGCAACAGGAGGTGCTGATGGACCAGGACGGCACCTATCTCATCACCGGCGAGACAAAGCAGGGCAGAGGAGGCGTGCAGCATGTTTGAACTGATTGTGATAGGCGGCGGCCCGGCGGGGCTTGCGGCGGCATGCCGCGCGTGGGAAGACGGGCTGCGCCGCATTCTGGTGGTGGAGCGCGACAAAGAGCTTGGCGGCATTTTAAACCAGTGCATCCACAACGGCTTTGGGCTGCACCGCTTTCAGGAAGAACTCACCGGCCCGGAATATGCCGGGCGCTTTCTGGAGATGCTGCGCGCCACCGGCGTGCAGGTGCAGCTGGACACCATGGCCCTGCAGCTGGTGCCGGGCCAGGCGGGCGCGCCGCACACCGTGCACTGCGTCAGCGCACAGCACGGCTATCAGGCGCTGGAAACGGCCGCCGTGGTGCTTGCCATGGGCTGTCGCGAGCGCACCCGCGGCGCCATTGCCATTCCGGGCGAGCGGCCCAGCGGCATTTTCACCGCGGGCACGGCCCAGCGCTACCTCAATATGGAGGGCTATATGGTGGGCCGCCGCGTGGTGATTCTGGGCAGCGGCGACATTGGCCTGATTATGGCGCGCCGTATGTCGCTGGAGGGGGCCAAGGTGCTGGCCTGTGTGGAGCTGATGCCCTATTCCAGCGGCCTGACGCGCAACATTGTGCAGTGCCTGCAAGATTACGGCATTCCGCTGTACCTCAGCCACACGGTCACCGGCATTCGGGGCCACGACAGGCTGGAGCAGGTGACGGTGAGCCGGGTGGACGAACAGCGCAGGCCCATCCCCGGCACCGAAATGGTGTTTGAATGCGACACCCTGCTGTTGAGCGTGGGGCTCATTCCGGAAAACGAGCTGACGCGGCAGGCGGGCATCTGCATGGACACGCGCACCGGCGGCGCCGTGGTGTACGAGAATATGGAGACCAGCGTGCCGGGCATTTTTGCCTGCGGCAATGTGGTGCATGTGCACGACCTTGTGGATTATGTCTCTGCCGAAAGCGAGCGCGCGGGCGCCGCGGCCGCAGCCTATGTGCAGGCGGCCCGGCGGGCGGACGGCGCTGTGCTGGAGGTGAAAAACGGCACGGGCGTCAGCTACACCGTGCCGCAGCATGTGCGCGCAGGTGCGCGCAGGGCCGAAGTGTTCTTCCGCGTAAACCGCGTGCTGGGCGCCTCGCGCATTGTGGTGCAGGACGCCGCAGGGGTGCAGATTGCCCAATACCGGCGCGAGCGCATGGCCCCGGGTGAGATGGAGCACATTGTGCTGCCCGCTGCGCTGCTGCAAAAGGCGCAGGGCGCGCTTACCCTGCATGCACAGGAGGTGGCACAGGCATGAAAGAGCTTATCTGCATTGTATGCCCCAAGGGCTGCCATTTGAAGGTGGACGAGGAAAACGGCTGCGCTGTCACGGGCAACGGCTGCCCGCGCGGGGCCGAATATGGCAAAAGCGAGCTGTTACACCCCACGCGCGTGCTTACCAGCACCGTAAAGGTGCAAGGGGGGCTGCACCGGCGCCTGCCGGTAAAAACCAGCGCGCCCATCCCCAAGGGCATGCTGTTTGAGGTGATGCGCACGCTGGACAATGTGCAGCTGACGGCCCCCGTGGCTGCCGGGCAGGTGGTGGTGCCCAACGTGCTGGGCACCGGGGCGGATATAATAGCCACCCGCAGCATGGAAAAGCAGGCCGAATAGGGCGCGCGGCGCCGCTTCGGCGGTGCTTTGTAAGCGCAGCCCCATCCTGTTGCGAAAAGAATGCGAACGAGCGTTTTGGCGCTTTTGCCGGCCGCCCGCTGTTTGTATGCGGCGGCTCAACACAAAACAAACACGCCCGCTGTGCGGCCCAACCCAGGGCCGCACAGCGGGCGTGTTGTGTTTGAAAGCCGGTATTGCGCCGCCCGGCGGGCACTCTGCGCACCTCTGGCGCCGGGGCGGGCATTCAGCCGATGACTTTGATTTTTTTCCACTTGCCCTGACGGTAGCGCACAAAGAACAGCACGGCGCGCGCCACCCAGTCGGCAATCATGGCCAGCCACACACCCAGCAGGCCAAGCCCCAGGCCCCATTCACAGGCCATCACATAGCTGAGGGCCACGCGGCATGCGAACATGCTGCACAGCGAAACGCCCATGGTGAACACGGCGTCGCCCGCGGCGCGCAGCGAGTTTGGCAGGGTGAAGGCCATGGGCCAGAACAGCACGTTGCCCACCGCGCATGCCCGCAGCACCTGCCCGGCCATCTGCACGGCCTGCGGGGTGAGGTTGAACCACGAAACCAGCGTGTCGGCAAACAGGAACATGCCCGTGCTCATCACCAGCATGCACACATAGCTGGCGCCCACCAGCCGCTTTGTGTAATGTGCGGCCTGGCCTGTCTCGCCCGCGCCCATGCAGCGGCCAATCACCGTAATGATGGAAAGGCCAATGGCCGTGCCCGGCACGTTCACCACGCCGGCAATGCTGTTGGCAATGGCGTTGGCCGCCACGGCCGAGGTGCCAAAGGTGGCAATCAGGTTCAGCACCACCAGCTTGCCTGCCTGGAACATGCCGTTTTCCAGCCCGTTGGGAATGCCCACGAACAGAATGCGCTTAATCATGTCGCCTCGGAATTCAAGGTGGAACACACCCTCCACGCGCACGGCGTTGCTTTTGTGGTTCAGCATGACCATAATGATGATGGCGGCGGCAATGCGCGAGGCCAGCGTGCCAATGCCCGCCCCGGCCGCGCCCATGCCAAAGCCGTAGATGAAAATGGCGTTGACGGCAATGTTGATGACATTCACCACCAAAGAGCAGAACATGGAAACGCTGCTGTTGCCCATGGCCCGGAACAGCGCCGAGCCCGCGTTGTATACGCCCATGAAGGGGTAGGCGGCCGCGGTAATCAGAAAATACACCAGGGCGCTTTCCATCACGTCTGCCTCTACATGGCCGAAAATCAGGCTTAAAATGTGCTGGCGGAAAAGAAGGGCGGCAGCCATCAGAAACACAGACACCGCGGTCATGGTGTACAAAAGCTGCTTGGAGGCAAGCTTTGCGTTGCCGGCCTCCCGGCGGCCCAGGTACTGGGCCACCACCACGGCGCCGCCGGTGGAAAGGGCGGAGAATATCTGAATGATGAGTGTGTTGATATTATCCACCAGCGACACGCCAGACACGGCGGCCTCACCGGAGGTGGTCACCATCACCGTGTCTGCCATGCCCACCGTCATCAGCAGAAGCTGTTCAATTACAAGCGGAATAATAAGGCGCAGCAGCTCGCTGCGCGTGAAAAGGGGGCGGCTGGCGCCCTGTTCGCTCCCCGGCATAAGGGGCATCTCCCTTCCATATTGTTGCATGACACTGTCTTATTGTACTACGCCTTCGCAGAAATGCAAGGGCACAGGCCCCCCCTGGGCGAAAAAAACAAAGCCCGGCCCGCCAAAAAAGCGGGCCGGGCCGGTATTTTGCAGAAAAGGCCGGGGCCTAGTGCAGAAGAAAACCTGCCAGCAGGTACCCCACGCAGCTTACGGCCATGCCAAGCAGCCCGTAGGGCAGCTGTGTAACGGCGTGCTCGATGTTATCTATCTTCGTCATGCCAGAGGTAAACACCGTCACATCGCAGTAAAAGCACACATGCGCGCCAAACGCGGCGCCCGAAACAATGGCCGCCAGCACCAAAATCATGTTCCCCTGCAGGGCGGCGCAAAGCGGAATGACAATGGCAGCCACGGCCAGCGTGGCGCCCCAGTTGCTGCCCGAGGCAAAGGTGAGGATGGTGCAGGCGATAAAGGTGATAAGGGGCAAAAGCTCCGGGCTCATAAACGGGCGGGCCACAGCCACCACATATTCCGGCAGGCCAATGGCAATGAGGGAATCGCGCACCATGTAGGCCGCAAACACAATGACAATCATGCTGGTCATATCTTTGATGCCGTTCATGCAGGCGCCCATCATCTGCCCCCAGCCGGCAACCCGCATCACAAGGCACATGGCCACCAGAACGGCCAGGGTGAGCATGCAGGCAATAATCACATCGCCCGTGGCCAGCACGGCCGCAATAAAGCAGCCCAGAGGCACCAGAAAGCATGCCACCTGCTTAAAGCTGCCGGTGCCGCTTTCTGCGGCGGGGGTGTCTTCGCTGCCGCTGTTCAGCGCGCGGCTTTCGGGGCCATACAGCTCACCGGTAGCCTGTGCGCGCTGGTAGGCTTTTTTCATGGCGCCAACCTGAGGCAACACGCCCAACGAAAGCAGCAGGGGAATGAGCAGTGCGGCCCAGCCGTAAAACAGGTAGGGAATGGTGCGGATGTATACTTCCATGGGGCTGCCCAAGGCGGTTACCTCGGGGTAGCCCGCGAACACAGATTGATAAAAAATGGCCCAGGTGCCGAACGGAATCAGGATGCACATGGGTGAGGCGGTGGAATCGGCAATATACGCCAACATGGCGCGCGGAATTTTGTTTTTATCATACAGCTTTGTCATGGTGCCGCGCACGGCGATGCTGGTGAAATCGTCAATAAACAGCAGAATGCCCACCAGCCAGGAAAGCACCAGCGTGCGGCGCTGTGTGGTGGCAAACTTCATCAGTTTATCCGCCACCGCGCCGGTGGCCCCGGTGGAAGACCAGATGCCCAGAATGCAGCCGAACAGCGCCACAAACAGGGCATACCACACGGTGTCCTCGTTGCAGCCCACCGAGTACATCAAATCGATAAACCCGGTGAGGAAGCCGGTTTTATACTGCAGAATGCAGCACAAAAGTGCACCCGCCACCAGCGAGGAGGTTGTGCTTTTGGTTTTGATGGCCATGACAATAATCACCAAAGGCGGCAGAAGTGTCCATGCTCCAAGTTCCATAAAAGCCTCATCCCCTTTGTTCATCTGGCAAAAAGCCCATATTTTTCTGCAAATTGCCCCTTCTCTTGATATGGTATATCCAGCGGCGGGAACAATCAATTCCAGAATCCTGTTATTTTTATGCCGGGCGCATTACAAGAATTTGTAAAAATGCAGCACGGTAAAAAATAAGGCCCCGGGCAGCAAAAGCCCGGGGCGCGGTGCGTTGCGTCACCTTTTTTTGATAAGCTGCAGCAGCTCTTCATAAGAATTGATGTTCAGCTTTTTATAAATGTTGTCAAAATGTTTGTTCAGCGTATTTTCCGTGATAAAAAGCTTGTCGCACAGCTCGCTGCGCAGCACATGGTTGCGGATGCAGTCGATGATCTCGCGCTCGCGCTTTGTCAGGCAGGTGACGGAAAGCACGGCCCCGTCGCCTGCGCCCTGCTGCACAAACATCTGCCCCAGGCCGTTTGGGTATAGCGCGTGGGCGCGCAGGCACAAATGGCGGTTTATTACGCGCAGCACTTCCAGCTCCTGGCCGGAAAAATCTTCAGCATCTTTCGGGCGGTAAAGAAAGATAGAGCCGTATGAAATGCCCTCGCACCAAATCACCATACCCGCGCCATGGTACAGGCCAATGGGCTCCATCCAGTTCTTCATAAAAATAGAGCGTTCCCGCAGGTCGTTGGGAAGAATGTCCGACTCGCGGAACACCTCGGCCGCGCAGGTGCCGGTGTACCAGTTGATGAAATCCAGCCGGGAATATTTATCCAGGTACAGGCGCAAATGCTCGGGCGGGATCTCGTCGCTTTTAAAATTAAAGCTCACGTTCAGCCCGTCCTCGCTTCGAAGCAGGTAGGTAAGCGAATGCGAGTACGGCACCAGCTGCTTGACGCCCTTCAAAACAACTTCAAACAAGTGGTCGAATGACGTGTTGTAAATGGTGGCGGTCAATTCGTCCAACTGATACCACTGCGCGCTGCTGATGCTGTGCTCCATGGTTCGACACCCCTTTTTTACCGAGTAAAACGGGCGTTGCACACTGTGCAAACCCTGCTTCAAAAAATTTTCAACAGGTTTATGCTACCAAGGTTACCAGGCCTTGTCAAGAAAAAAGATGAGCATTACAAGAGAAATTATAAGATGTTTTAACTAAAAATTGTTATACCAACATCATAATTCTGTGTAATTGTAACATGAAAATGCATCCGTTAGAATAAAAGCGCAGGCCGAGCAATGCACCAGCCTGGAACAACACAAGAAACGGGGTTGCTGTATTTATGAAACCGGTAAAACACTTTATGGATTGCTGGGATTACTCCACCGAGGAACTTCTGGCACTGGCAGACCTGATTCGCCGCCTGAAAAAGGACGCGTACGAGGGCACGGTGCCCAAGCTGCTTCAGGGGCAATCGATTGCCATGATTTTTAACGGAAACTCTACGCGCACGCGCATCTCCTTCGAGGTGGCCGCCCAGCAGCTGGGCGCGCACGCCCTGTTTCTCACGGGCGGGCCAGAGGGCGAGCTGCACCTGGGCAAACGCGAAACCATTGGCGACACCGCGCGCGTTGTCTCCAGTATGGTGGACGGCATTGCCATGCGCTGGCGCAACACCAAAGAGATGGAAGAGTTTGTGGCCCAGTGCAGCGTGCCGTTTTTCAACGGCATGGACCATACCCGCCACCCGACGCAGACTTTGTGCGACTTTGTCACCATTCTGGAGCATTTGCCCGAGGGCAAAGAGCTGAAAGATATCCGCCTGGCCTTTGTGGGCGCCACCGGCGTGCGCGAGACCTCTGCCAACGACCTTGCCAAGCTGCTGCCGCGCTTTGGCGCCACTGTGGTGCTGTGCAGCCCCGAGGGGCACACGCTGGGCGGTGAGAAGGATAACAACCCGGAATGGATGATTCAGCGCAACCTTATCTGCCGCGAGCAGGCGGTGAAAGAGGGCGGCGGCCGCATCCTCACCACCCATGACCCCGTAGAGGCCGTGCAGGGGGCAGACTTTGTGTACACCGGCTGCTTCTGCTATGAGGGCACCGAAAGCAAAAGCGATTTTGAATATTTCCAGGAGGTGTTCCTTGACAAGGGCTTCCAGGTGAACAAAGAGCTGCTTGCACACTGCCCGGGCGCCAAAACCATGCATTACCTGCCCGCGCTGCGCGGCAAAGAGATGGACGATTACGCCATGGATTTTGAGGGCTCGCTTTTGTGGCAGCAGGCCGAGAACCGCCTGCACACTCAGCGCGGCCTGATGGCATACCTGATGGGCCCGCGCTCCAGCCAGCCCAGCCAGGCCGAGCTGACGGAAGAGGGCTCGATTGTGCGGGAGAAGATCGATTACATGAACAAAAAATTCGGCACACAGCTCACGCATGCAACACGTTGAACCAGGGCCGGGCGCCGCGCGCCCGGCAGTATAAAATGCAAGAAAGGTTGGATGGAATATGTCATCGCATTTGCTGAAAACACTGCCCTATGAGGACGGCTTTGTGATGCCCGCAGAGTTCGAGCCGCAGTCGGCCGTGTGGCTGCTGGTGGGCGGCGCCTACTCACACTGGCACAACGGCGGGTTTAAAATTCGCGAAACCCAGGTGAACCTGGCCAAGGCCATCAATGCCGCCGGCACCCATGTGAACATTGGCGTGCCCAACGACCTGTACCTGGAGACAGAGTATATCTTCGCCGGGCTGGATGTATCCATTTACGAGATGTCGCTGGATAACTGCTGGCCGCGCGACAGCGGCGCCATCTATGTGAAGAACCGCAAAACGGGCGAAGTGCGCGGGGTGGATTTCAAATTCAACGCCTGGGGCGGCGATTCCAACGGCGCCATGATCAGCTATGCCAACGACGATTTGGCCGCGCGCAAGATGCTGCAGGCCACCGGGCACGACCGCTACAAAACCACCTTTGTGCTGGAGGGCGGCTCTATTATCGCGGACGGCGAGGGCACGGTGATTACCACCGAAAGCTGCCTGCTGAACCCGAACCGCAACCCCGGCCTTACCCGGCAGCAAATTGAGGAAAAGCTGAAAACCTACCTGGGCTTTGAAAAGGTTATTTGGCTGAACGAGGGCATCGATTTGAACGCGGGCGAGACAGACGGCCATGTGGATGACATCTGCTCGTTTATTGGGCCCGCCGAGGTGGTGTGCTGCTACACCGAGGACCCCACCAACGAGTACTACAAAGTGTTCAAAAACTGCTATGAGATATTGTGCAACTCCACCGATGCAAAGGGCCGCAAGCTGAAGGTGCACAAGCTCACGGCGTGCAAGCCGTTCCGCATTACAAAAGAAGAGGCGGAAAACGTGCTGGTGTCCCAGGGCGTGGGCCAGAACCCGGACGGCAAGTGGCGCAAAGAGGGCGATTTCGCCGTGCCCAGTTATGCAAACTTCCTCATCACCAACGGCTCTATCATCTTCCCCATCTATGGGCTGGATACGGACGAAGAGGCCGTAAAATGCCTGGAAGAAATTGTGGCGGGCCGCTATGTGGTGCGCCCGGTGAACGCGCACGAAATTGCGCTGTGCGGCGGCTCTATTCACTGCTTTACCCAGCAGGTTGTGAAGTAAACGTGCACAATGCCCGGCGGGGCCGCAAAGCCCCGCCGGAACCTTGAGAAAGAGGAGGAGAGTATGGAACTTGGCATTCTGACGCTGTTGCCGCCCATTGTCATTCTGCTGATGGCGCTGAAAACCAGAAACACCACGTCCTCGCTGCTGGCGGGCGCGCTTTTGTGCTGCATTCTGCAGTATAAAACCGGCTTTCTTACCGGGTTTATCGATTTGATGTATGCAGTGGGCTGTGACGAAGACACCATCTGGTATGTGCTGTTTGTGGCGCTGTTCGGGTGTGTATTGGGCATCTGGTCCCACACGGGGGCCACGCGCGCCCTGGCCGAACAGCTGCAAAAATACGCCACCAACCAGCGCCGCACGCTGCTGCTTACCTGGGTGATTGGCATTCTGGTGTTCATTGACGATTTCACCAGCATTGCCGTGCGCGGCACCATGACAAAGCTGTACGATAAAAACAAAATTCCGCGCGCCATGCTCAGCTATATCACAGACGCGCAGGCCTCGCCGCTGAACGCGCTGATTCCCATTGGCACATGGGGCATTTTCTATCAATCTGTGTTTGTGGGCTATGCCGAGGTTACGGCCCTGGGCGACAGCATGAGCGTATACAATTCCACCGTGCCGTTTATCTTCTACGGCTGGGTATCCGTGGCCATTGCCCTGCTGGTGGCGCTGGGCGTGCTCAAGCCCATGGGCGCCATGAAAAAGGCGTATGAACGCGCACAGGCCACCGGCCGGCTGTATTCGGAGGAAAGCGATGCACTGAATACGGACGATGGCGAGGAAGCACCGCTGGACTCTGTGAAAACCAAAAAGCTGCTGGCCGGCTTTATTATCCCGTTGGCGGTGTTTATTGTCATCGTGCTTGTCAACGGCGACGTTGTGTTTGGCTCGCTTGTCACCATCGCCGTGGCGTTTGTGCTGTTCCTGGCACTGAGGCTGGCGCGCTGGAACGAGCTGATGAAGGCCTGCATGCAGGGCATCACCGACATGGTGCCCATGATTGTCATTGTGTTTGCGGCCTACATGGTGCGCGATTCCCTCATTGCCATTGGCATGCCGGAATATGTCATCTCGATTGCCCAGCCGTTCATGAGCCCGGCGCTGCTGCCTGTCATCACATTTGTAATCTGCGCGCTGCTGGCTTTCATGTCCGGCACCAACTGGGGCTCTACGCTTCCGGTGGCGGCCGTTGTCATTCCGCTGTGCGCCTCTGTGGGCGGCAACATGCCCATGGTGCTCTCTGCGGTCATTTCGGGCGCGGCGTTCGGCGCGCACGCCTGCTTCTATTGCGATGTCACCATTTTCACCTCTGGCATGACGAAAATAGACAATATGGAACATGCCACCACGCAGCTGCCCTATTGCCTGATTGGCGCCGGGGTGACAACGCTGCTTTACCTGGTGGCGGGCTTCCTCTTCTAACAGCGCCCCAAGCGGGCTTTGCCCTTCTGTCAAATGAAACGGCCCGGTAAAAACCGGGCCGTTTCATTTTGTGTGTTATGTCAGCTGTGCGTCTTTGGGCGTGTCCTCTTCCTGCGGGGCTTTTTGGCGGTAGTTTACCGAGACATCCACGCCATTCTCCAAATTATACAAAATATCCTCCAGCGGGGGAAGGAAGGTGGAAAGCGCCTCGCTGCGCACATGGATGCCGTCATAGAAATCTGCGTTCGTCAGGCCCATGGCATAGGGGTTATAGCTGCCGTACACCGGCACATCCAGCTGCTTGGCAATGCGGCGAATCAGCGGCTCTGTGGCCACAAAGCCGCTGTAGTGCTCGGCGTTTTCCATGGCGTTTTCATAGGCGATGGGGTGATAGGGCGAAAGCAGGAATACCACGCGGATGCCCTTGCCCTGCAGATACTGCACAAATTTGGTGAACAGCTCAATGCGCTCTTCCTCGGGCTCTTCATAATATTCCACCCGGAAGAAATTGCTTGTCTGCCCCAGCGCGGCGGCGTCAACGGCCTCCTGCGGCTGCGTGCGGAACGAGCGGCTGTACACAATGCTGCCGTCCGAGCGCATCACCTCGGTGTCCTGGTTCATCACGTCGCCCTCTACGGCCTGGGGCTGCACTACCTCGCCGCGGGCAGACAGAAAATAGGTGAGGTTGCCCTGAAAATAGCTGGGGGAGTACAATGCCTCCCACTTCATGGTGGGGTCTTCGGTTTCAAAATCTGTCTCAATGCCAAGGTCACGCAAAAGAAACTCGGCATACAGGGCTTTGTCGCTTCGCGGGTCCACCGCGTCCTCGCCGCCAAACACCCACGGGTCTACCCCGATGATGATGTTCTGCGGCACGGCGCCACGCTGTTCAAACAAATAATAGGTGCCCATCAGGTCGTACATGTCTGCGCCCGTGATGGCACAGTTGTAAAAGCTGTCTGTCTTCAGCATCTCGCTGGAAATCATCATCACCCGGCTGGAGCCCAGGGCGATGGTGGCGGGCACGTCTTCCATATTGTGCACAAAGGTTTTGATGATTTTGCGCTGGCTGTTGTTCAGCCGCTCGGCGCCCACCACGTCATGGCCGCTCAGCATCAGCTCTACCACATCGCGCAGCTCCTGGTCGCCCTGGAAATAGCCCTGGCAGTCCACCTTGAAGTTGAACAGCACCATAAACAGAAAAATGGGCACAAAAGCGGCCGCGCCAAGGGCAAGGCGCCCGGCCCAGAACAGTTTTTTCACCGGCTTGGGCAGCGTGCGGCGTTGCCCCTGCGTTTTCTTTTCCATCTGCCGCGCCCCCTTTTCAGAAGTTCTGGTAAATGAACGCCGATTTGCCAAACGCCCCGCAGAACAAAATCATGCCGGCCAGCGCATAATACAAAAGCCAGCGCAGCACCAGCGGGTAGCGGCGGATAAATTCATGCATGGGCACGCCAAAGGCCTCCAGCCCCTCGGTGAAGGCAAGGCCCACCAGCAGCGTCAGCGTCATCTTTAAATCGAAGCCAATGGTCACCAGCACCTCGCGGAAGGCTTCAAAATCGGTGAACATGGCGCCCCAGCCGGTGAACAGATGGCTGTACACCCAGGCGGCATCCTCAAAGCTGGCCGCCCGGAAGAACACGATGCAGCTTGTGAACAGCAAATAGGTGCACACCACTTTGAAAAAGGCGCGCGTGGGCCTTGTGCAGTAAAGCGGGTTATACTTTTCCATTTTTCTGCGCCAGGGCGCCGTGGCCTTGCCAATGCACATGTAAATGCCGTTCAAAAGGCCCCACACCACAAAGGTGAGGCTGGCGCCGTGCCACAGGCCGCTTGTGAGAAACACAATGATCTGGTTCAAATACTGGCGGAACTTGCCCTTGCGGTTGCCGCCCAGGGGGATATACAGGTAATCGCGGAACCAGTTGGTAAGGCTGATGTGCCAGCGCCGCCACAAATCGGTGAAGCTGTGCGCAGCCAGCGGGCGGTGGAAATTTTCCATCAGGCGAATGCCGAACATTTCGCCCGCGCCAATGGCAATGTCTGTGCAGGCGGAAAAATCACAATATAGCTGATAGGCAAACAGCACGCTGGCCAAAAGAAACACCGGGCCCGTGTAGGCCTCTTGCGTTACGCTGCCGTATACAGAGGCCACAATGACGCCAATGTTGTCTGCCACCACCAGCTTTTTGAACAGGCCCCACAAAATGCGGAACATGCCGCCGCAAAAGCGCCCGTATTCAAATGGCGCAGGCGAGGCAAGCTGCGGCAGAATATGCTCGCCGCGCTCGATAGGGCCGGTGACGATGCACGGAAAAAAGCTGACAAACAGCGCATAGTGCACCACATTGTGCTCGGCAGGCTTGCCGCGGTATACATCAATGGCATAGCCCAGCGCCATAAAGGAAAAATAGCTGATGCCCAGCGGCACGGCAAAGCTTGGCGCTGTGAAGGCGTCCTTTTGCCCAAACAGGCCCCACAGCCCGTTCAGCCACTGTGTTACCATGCCGGCATATTTGTAAAAGCCAAGGCTGCCGATGCACACGGCCACACACACGGCCAGCACGGCCTTGCGCGCGGCGGGGCGCTGCACGCGCTCCAGCACAAGGCCCGCCCCCCAGGTGACCAGCGTGGCGGCACAAAGCAGCACAAGATAACCGGCGTTGGCCGGGTCGTACAGGTAAAACACATAGCTGCAGCACAACAGCCATGCCGCCCGCGCAATGCGCGGAAGAATATAATACACCAGTGCCGCAACCGCCAGAAAAATGAAGAATGCAAGGGTGATGAAATTCATCGCAGCTTCACTCCGCCCCACACAAGGTTTGCGCGCCGCAACCGCGCTGTGTTTAAAACCGCCCGCAGGGCGGTGTTATTTTGTCTCGTCCGGCCCGTCTTTGCGCTGTGCAAGGGCCTGTTCCAGCTCGCGCACGCGCTTTTCCAGCAGGGCGTTTTCCTGCGCAAGGCGCTTCAGCTTTTCCGCAAAACCGGACACAATGGTAGAAAGGCTGAGCAGCAGCAAAAGCACAAAGGCAAGCACCAGGGTAAAAACCACGTTCACCGGCATTTCCATGTTCAGCCAATCGCGCAGCACCAGCACAATGTAGGGGAACGCGGCGAACAGAAGCAGCGCGCCGCCCGCCATCAGCCAGATGATGGAATAGCGCACCGTCAGCCGCCCCTTTTTCAAGAGCCACAGAATGACCGCCAGAAACACCGCAGCGCCAAGAAACAAATCCAGCCGCAGGGTAAGGTCGATATTGGGCACGTTCATGCACGGCCTCCTTTCCGGCGCGGGCGCGTAAGCCGGTATACCACAAGGGCAATGCTTACCTTTACCATATAATATACAGAGCGCAGCGGGCTGATAGAGGACGTGCCGCCCATGCGCTCGGCCATTACCACGGGCGCCTCGCCCACGCGAAACCCGTTCAGCACGGCCGAGATAATGGCCTCGGGCTCGGGGTAATCCTGCGCGTAATGGTGCGCAAAAAATTCCGTCAGGCGCCGGCCGGTGGCGCGAAACCCGCTTGTCACATCCAGCACGCGCACGCCGCACAAAAGGCGGATGAGCCCGCTGAGCAGCCGGATGCCCGCGCGCCGCATGACACTTGTCTGAAAACCCTCTTTGGTAATAAAGCGGCTGCCCACGCACATGTCCACTTCGCCCCGCGCCACAGGGCCCACCACGCTGGCAAGGTAGGCGGGGTCGTGCTGGCCGTCGCCGTCCATCTGCACGGCAATGTCATAGCCGTTCTGCGCGGCGTACAAATATCCGCTTTGCACGCCGCCGCCAATGCCAAGGTTTACCGGCAGGGAAATGTAGGAAAACCCCTCCCGCGCGCAAATTGCGGCGCTGCCGTCGGTGGAACAGTCGTTCACCACAAGGTAATCCACCTGGCCGGGCAAAGCCTGCCCGGCCACGGACGCCTGCAGGTTTTTCACCACGCGCGCAATATTTTCTGCCTCGTTGTAGCAGGGAATGATCACCAGTATTTTCAAAACCTCACCCCGTCATTCGGCGTTTTCACCGCCGAGGATGCATGCCAGCAGCCGCTGCAAAAGCAGGCTGCGGCGGTAGTGTGCCCGGAAATAGCTGCGCCCGGCTTTGCCCAGCGCGGCGCGCGCTTCGGCGGGCATATCCGCCAGGCGCACAAGGTTCCGGCACAGCGCCTCTTCGTCACCCGCCGCGCACGCAAGCCCGCAGCCTGCGCTTTGCACGGCGCGCGCCGCCTCGCCGTCTGCCGCCACCAGCACGGGCCGGCCCGCGGCCATATAGCTGGTTATTTTTGCGGGCACCGTCAGGCCCAAATCGTCGCTTTTGGCCAGCGCCGCAAACAATGCGCCGGCCATGGTGTGGTAGGCGGGGATGCGCTCTACCGGCTGCATGCCCTCGAAGGTGAAATATTCCCGCACACCGGCGCTGTCAATGTCCGCTTCCAGCTGTGCACGGCTCATGCCGTCGCCCACGATGCAGAAGTGGATATCCCTGCGGCCCTGTGCGGCAAGGCGCTTGGCGCACGCGACAAGCAGGCCAAGGTCCTGCGCGGGGCTGATGTTGCCCGCAAACACCACGCAAAAGCGCCCGGCAAAGCGCGCCGCCAGCGCCTCGTCGTGCACATCCCGGGCGTAAAGGTCTTCGCAATACTGCGGCACCACCGCCACCGTGCGCCGCGGCGCAATGGCGCGCAGCTTTTCGCCCAGCGCATCGCTCATGCCCACAAGGGCATCGCTGCGGCGGTACAGCCAATGCGAGACGCCCGCCGCCACAGCGCGCAGCGCGCGGTTTTTTACCGGCAGCACCGAATAGAGGTTTTCGGGCCACAGGTCCAGCACATAGGTGCAAAGCGGCACGCGGTGCAGCTTTGCATATACAATGGCGGGCACCATCATCAGCACAGGGCTTGTCTCGTAACAGAACACGGCGTCATAGTGCCGCCCGTGCAGCCTTGGCAGGCTGAACAGCGCGCACAGCGGCCAGGAGACATAGTTTAAAAAAATGCGCGCGGCCGTGTTGCCGCGCCGCGGCACTTCGCCCGCGCGAAATATCTGCACGCCCTCGTGCTGCTGGCGCCGCGGGCCCATATAGCGGTAGCCCTCGAACCACTCGCCCTTCGGGTAGTTCGGCAGGCCGCATAAAACGTCCACTTCCACGCCGCTTTCCACAAAGCCCCGGCAGATATCCGTGATGCGGAAATTCTCCGGCCAGTAATGCTGGCTCACAACAAGGATACGCCTATGCTGCTGTTCCATCTTCTGCGTCACCTCGCTGTGTGCTCTGCCGCCGCGCGGCAGGCGGGGGCGGCGCGGGCGCTGCGCCTGGCGGGCCCTGCCGGGCCGCCGTTTTTCGCATGGCGCGCTCAGGCCTTGCGCCACACCATTTTGTTTACAACGCCCACATAGCTTTGAATGATCTTCACCACTTTGGTGGATACATCCTCGGCATAGCAGGGCACCGGAATGCCCACATCGCCGTTTTCATTCATGGCCACGGCCGTCTGCACGGCCTGTTCCACGCCGCCCTGGCTGATGCCGGCCAGAATGAAGCAGCCCTTGTCCAGCGCCTCGGGGCGCTCGGTAGAGGTGCGGATGCACACCGCGGGGAAGGGGTGCCCCACGCTGGTGAAAAAGCTGGCCTCTTCCGGCAGCGTGCCGGAATCGCTCACCACGCAGAAGGCGTTCATCTGCAGGTGGTTGTAATCGTGAAAGCCCAGCGGTTCGTGCAGGCGCACGCGCTTGTCCAGCACAAAGCCGCGCTGCTGCAGAAATTTACGGCTGCGCGGGTGGCACGAATACAAAATGGGCATATCGTACATTTCGGCCAAATGGTTGATGGAGGTGAACAGGTCGGTGAAATTCTTTTCCGTGTCGATGTTCTCTTCCCGGTGGGCCGAAAGCAGAAGATATCTGCCCTTTTCCAGCCCCAGCCTTGCCAGCACATCGCTGGCCTTGATCTGCGCAAGGTTCGCGCGCAGCACCTCGGCCATGGGGCTGCCGGTGACATAGGTGCGCTCTTTGGCGGTGCCCTCGGCGTTCAAATAGCGGCGCGCGTGCTCGGAATAGCACAGGTTCACATCCGCAATGTGGTCTACAATGCGGCGGTTCGTCTCTTCCGGCAGGCATTCGTCAAAACAGCGGTTGCCCGCCTCCATATGAAAGATGGGGATGTGCAGGCGCTTTGCGCTGATGGCCGAAAGGCAGCTGTTGGTGTCGCCCAAAATCAGCAGCGCGTCCGGCTTTTCCTGCACCATCAGGGCATAGCTTTTGGCAATGATGTTGCCAATGGTCTCGCCAAGGTCGGCGCCCACGGCGTTCAGGTAATAATCCGGCGCGCGCAGGCCAAGGTCTTCAAAAAAAATCTGGTTCAGCGTGTAATCGTAGTTCTGGCCCGTGTGCACCAGAAGCTGGTCAAAGTATACGTCGCACTTTTTAATCACGGCCGAAAGGCGGATAATCTCCGGCCTTGTGCCCACAATGGTCATCAATTTCAGCTTGCTCATGGCTGCCCCTTTATTGCAAAAAAAGTGTATTTTATCAGAATATAAAAAGTGAGAGTTGCTTTACACCTGCTCTACACCTGCTCTGCCCAGGTGTCCGGGTTCTGCGGGTCGAAAAGCTCGCTGGCCCACATGATGGTGACAAGCTCGCCCTGGCCCACGTTTTCAATGTTGTGCACATAGCCGGTGGGAATATCCACCACCTCCAGCTTGTCCCCGCTTACGCGGTATTCCAGCACCTCGCTTGTGCCCAGTTTGCGGAAGCGGATGGCCGCTTGGCCCTTCACCACCAAAAATTTTTCGTTTTTGGTGTGGTGCCAGTGGTTGCCCTTTACAACGCCGGGTTTTGCCACGTTCACCGAAACCTGCCCGCGCTCGGGCGTGCGCAAAAATTCAGTGAAGCTGCCGCGCGCGTCCGCATGCGTGCAAAGCGGGTAGGCAAAGGCGTCCTCGGGCAGGTAAGAGAGGTAGGTGGCATACAGCTTGCGCGTAAAGGCGTCGCCCATATCCGGCACGGCCAGCGCGGCGCGGCTTTCGGCAAAGCTGCGGATGGTATCCGCCAGGTGCCCAAGGCTTGTCTGGTATACCTCGCACATCAAATGGCAATAGCCGGGAATGGAACAATCTCGCGCGGCGCGGCCCTCCATGGCGCTGAGGAAACAGGCCACTACGTCGTCAATGTACACAAGCGGCAGGGTGTAGGCCCTGTCGCGCACCTCAATGGGCAGGCCGTGCGCAATGTTGTGGCAGAACGTGGCCACCACGCTGTTATAGGCGGGGCGGCACCATTTGCCAAACACGCCCGGCAGCCGGTACACCAGCGCCGGGGCGCCGGTGGCGCGCTCGTGCGCGAAAATCAGTTCCTCTGCCTCGCGCTTCGATTTGCCGTAGTCGTTATCCAGTTCTGCCTGCACAGAGGAGGTTACCAGCACGGGCGCCTTGTTGCCCGCCTGGGCCAGAAGATGCAAAAGCTCTTCGGTAAAGCCGCGGTTGCCCGCGTAAAATTCGCTTGGGTCTTTCGGGCGGTTTACGCCCGCCAAATGAAACACGAAAGCGGCCTGCTGCGCATATTCGCGCAGGGCCTCTTTCGGGGTGTCAAGGTCGAACATAAGCAGGTTGTCATACCCGCGGCAGCGCAGGGCTGCGCACAGGTTTTTTCCCACAAACCCGCCCGCGCCGGTGATGAGGATAGCGCTGTGCTTATCCATATGGCAAAAGGCTCCTTTATGTTTCATTACGCGCCGGGCGCGTGCTCAGGCTTTTTTCCAGTTCGCCAGCTCGCGCTGCACATATTCGGCGGTCAAAATCTTCTCCACCGTGCCCTGCACGTCCAGCCTGCGGGTGTTGTGGCTGGTGTAGCTCTCGTCCGCCTGGGTGTGCACCTGGCCCTTCACCACAAATTTGTCATAGTTCAAATCGCGCCCGTCGGCACTCACGCGGTAATAGCCGCCCATGTCCTCGCTGCGCACGCGCTCTTCCCGCGTCATCAGCGTTTCAAACAGCTTTTCGCCGTGGCGCGTGCCAATAATCTGCGTGCCGGTGTCGCCAAACAGCTGCTGCACGGCCTTGGCCAGGTCTCCAATGGTAGAGGCCGGGCTCTTCTGCACAAACAGGTCGCCGGGGCGCGCGTGCTCGAAGGCAAAGGCCACAAGGTCTACCGCTTCGTCCAGGTTCATCAGAAAACGCGTCATGTCCGGGTCTGTGATGGTGATGGGCTTGCCGGCCTTAATCTGGTCAATAAACAGGGGAATGACGCTGCCGCGGCTGCACATCACGTTGCCATAGCGCGTGCAGCAGATGGTGGTGTCCTCCGCCTTCACGGTGCGGGCCTTGGCGCCTATCACCTTTTCCATCATGGCTTTTGAAATGCCCATGGCGTTGATGGGGTAGGCGGCCTTATCGGTGGAAAGGCACACCACCTTCTTTACGCCCGCGTCAATGGCTGCCGTCAGCACGTTGTCGGTGCCCACGATGTTGGTGCGCACGGCCTCCATGGGGAAGAACTCGCAGCTGGGCACCTGCTTTAAGGCCGCGGCATGGAAGATGAAATCCACCCCGCGCACGGCGCTTTTCACGCTGGCGGGGTTGCGCACGTCGCCAATATAAAAGCGCAGCTTGCCCGCAAGCTGCGGGTGCAGCTGCTGGTATTCGTGGCGCATGTCGTCCTGCTTTTTCTCATCGCGCGAAAAAATGCGAATCTCGCCGATATCGCTGTGCAAAAAGTGCTTGAGCACCGTGTTGCCAAAACTGCCTGTGCCGCCCGTGATAAGCAGCGTTTTTCCCTTGAAAAATTCTGTGTTCATGGCCTTGCAAAACTCCTGACATCATAAAATGAGCGGCATACGCCGGAAAATGTCCAATAACCTTACACATTATAACATGATTCTCTCTGCAAGAAAAGGGCTAATGTCTGTGCGGTGCGCTGCTTTGCCGCAGATGGTTTGCCGTGCGGCATGCCGCATGCTAAAATAGGGAAAACCATGGGGCCGGGGGGTGCTGGAACATGAATGCGGCTTTTCTTTTGCTGCCCTTCCTGGCGGTGCGGTTCGGGCTGATGGCCGCGCTGGGCCGGGATGCTTTGCAGCGCGCGGCCCACTTTGCCCCGATGCAGGGCACACAGCGGGTGGCGCTGGTTGTTTATCAGGTGTCGAATGGGGCAATTTTTTTGGGCCTCTTTTTCTTTCAGGTGCAGCCGGCCGCCGCCTGGTGGTTTTTGGGGGGCGCAGTTTGCTATTTGGCGGGGCTTGGCCTGTGTGCGGCCGCGGTGGCCAGCTTTGCCTCGCCGGGCCGCCTTGGGCTGAACACGGCCGGGGCCTACCGGTTTTCCCGCAACCCCATGTATGCAGCTTATTTTATTTGCTTTCTTGGCATGGCGCTGCTGGCAAAATCGCCTTTTCTGGCAGGGGCCGTGCTGGTGTTTCAGCTTTCCGCCCGCTGGCTTGTGCTTGCGGAAGAGCGCTGGTGCGAGGAAATATTCGGGGAAGAGTATAGGCAGTATAAAAAACAGGTGCGGCGCTGGCTTTGAGCGGGCGGCCGGGCGCCGGCTTGCCTGCGGGAAAGTGCGGCCCGGATGCCTTGACGGCGGGGCCTGCGGCGTGCTACCATCGAAAAAAAGGCCGCCTTGTGCGCCCGCATTTGGGCGGGCCGGGGCAGGAAAGGAAGAGAAACCATGCGTGCAGTGGAACGTTTTTGCCGCTATGCGGCGTATGACACACACTCCAGCGAGGTGTCGGGCACTTCGCCCTCTACGGAAAAACAGCTTGTGCTGGCAAAGGCGCTGTGTGAAGAGCTGACGGCGCTGGGTGCCGAAAACGCCCATGTGGATGAATACGGCTATGTGTACGGCTGGGTGCCTGCCGCGCCCGGCTGTGAGGCGGCGCCCGCGCTGGGCCTCATTGCCCATATGGACACCGCCCCCGCCTTCAGCGGCACGGGGGTGACGCCCGTGTTTCACGAGCATTACGACGGCGGCGACGTGCCCCTGCCCAAAGCAGGCCGCACCATCCGCGTAAAAGATTTCCCCCAAATGAAAGCGCTGCGCGGGCGCACGCTTATCACAGCGGACGGCAGCACGCTGCTTGGGGCGGACGACAAGGCCGGCATTGCCGAAATTATGACGCTGCTGGAGACACTGGCCGCCACCGGCGCGCCGCACGGCAGGCTGTGCATTGCCTTTACGCCCGACGAAGAGATTGGCCAGGGGGCCGACCATTTCGACGTGCAGAAATTTGGCGCAAAGTACGCCTACACCATGGACGGCGGCGCCGAGGGCGGCGTGGAATATGAAAACTTCAACGCCGCGGCGGCCCGCTTTGACATCACGGGCGTCTCGGTGCATCCGGGCTCTGCCAAGGGCGTTATGGAAAACGCCCTGCTCATTGCCATGGAGGTAAACGCCCTGCTGCCCGCGCAGGACGTGCCCGCCAAAACAGAGGGCTACCAGGGCTTTTTCCATGTGACGGCCCTTTCGGGCACGGACGAGAAGGCGTCTGTCGAATACATTGTGCGCGACCACGACGCCGAAAAGTTTGCGGGCCGCTGTGCGCTTTTGCAGCAGATTTGCGACAGGCTGCAGGCCGAGCACCCCACGGCGCGCATCCGCCTGAAGCTCAGCGAAAGCTACCGCAACATGGCCGAACAAATTGCCCCGTGCATGCACCTTATTGAAAACGCGCGCGCAGCCGCGCGGGCTGCGGGCATCGAGCCCTACACCGAGGCCATCCGCGGCGGCACAGACGGCGCACGCCTTTCCTTTATGGGCCTGCCGTGCCCCAACCTTGGCACGGGCGGCCACAACTTCCACGGGCCGTACGAGTGCATTACCGTGGAGGCCATGGACGCCGTGGTGGAGATGCTGGTACACCTGGTGGGCCTGTATGCCCATTTTGAAGAAAAAGGGGAAAAGGCGTGACGGCCCCGGCGCGCGGCCTTTCGGCGTGCCATAACCACACGCAGATGAGCGACGGCGCGCTGGCGCTGGACGACATGGTGCGCGCCGCCGTCCGTCAGGGCTTTTCCGACATCGGCATCTCAGACCATTCCTGCTTGGCGGCAGAGCCGCCGCATGCCACGGGCGACGAGGCGGGCTACCTTGCCGCTTTGCGCGGCGCCAAGGCGCGCTTTGCGGGCCGGATCTGTGTGGCCGCGGGCCTTGAGCTGGACGCGCTCTCCCATTTTTCTGCCCGGCACGAGCTGGATTATGTCATCGGTTCGGTGCACTACCTGTACGACAAGGCTGCAGGCCGTTTTTACGGGGTGGATTGGGACGAGGCCACAGCCCAAAGCTGCATCAAAGAGATGTTTGGCCAAAACGGCCTGGCCTATGCGAAGGCGTATTACGCGGCCGTGGCGGAAAACGCCCTGCGCACCAGGCCGGATGTGATTGGCCACTTCGATTTGGTGGTAAAGCCCAATGCACGCGGCGCCCTGTTCGACGAAGAGAGCCCCGCCTACCGCGCCGCCGCGCTGTAGGCGCTGGACGCCTGCTGTGAGGCGGGGGGCATTCTGGAGGTGAACACGGGCGGCGTGTTCCGCGGCTGGCGCAGCACGTTTTACCCCGCGCCGTTCCTGCTGCGCCGCGCGGCGGAAAAGGGCATGCGCGCCACCGTCAACGCAGACGCCCACTGCGCCGAGGCGTTGTGTTTCGGCTTTGCACCCGCGCGCGAGATGCTGCGGCAGGCCGGCTTTTCCAGCGTGTGGGTGCTGCGCGGCGGCGCCTTCTGCGAAGAGGCGCTGTAAGGCAGGGTGCGCCGCCCGGCGCGCAAAACGCCTTGCGAAAACACGCGGGCGGTGTTATGATGAAGAAAGAAACGGCCCGCGCCGCCCTTTGCCCTGCCGGGCAGGGGATGCATGCGGCGGGCCTGAAAAGGAGTTGGAAGCGCCATGTCAAACATTTGGCACGATATGAACCCCTCGCGCATCAGCCCGGACGATTTCATTGCCGTTATCGAGATTGAAAAGGGCTCAAAGAAAAAATATGAGCTGGATAAGGAGACAGGCCATATCATTCTGGACCGCATCCTTTATACCTCTACCCATTACCCGGCCAACTACGGGCTGATCCCCCGCACGTATGCCGACGACGGAGACCCGCTGGACGTGCTGGTGCTCTCCAGCGAGACGCTCGCCCCGCTCAGCCTGGTGCGGTGTTACCCCATCGGCGTCATCACCATGCTGGACCAGGGCAAGATGGACGAGAAGATTATCGCCATCCCGTTCAACGACCCCACCTATAACACCTATACGGATATCTCCCAGCTGCCCAGCCATATCTTCTCGGAAATGCGCCATTTCTTCAGCGTGTACAAAAACCTGGAGGGCAAAGACACCGTGGTGAACGAAGAGCAGGGCCCGGATGAGGCCAAGCGCATCATTCAGAACTGCCTGGATGCATACATTGAAAAATTTTGCCGCTGACGGCAGAAAGGATGCTGTGAAATGAGAAAAGGGACAGCCTTCAGCTTGGTTGGCTTTATTTTGGGTGCCGTGGGGGCCGTTGTGTCCATCACGGCTATTGTGTTCAGCGCCGTGGGCGTGGTGCTGAGCAAAAAGTTCAGCCGCCCGCGCGTGCGCTGAAGGCGCACAGCGCAGCCCGCCAGCCGGAAGAGAACACGCTCTTCCGGCTTTTTTCGCCATGTGGCGCGCACAGCGCCCAAATGCCGCTGAAAGGGGGCGCAAGCCCATGGAAACACAGCCCCGGGGCCCGGTGCTGGGCGCGCTGGAGACACAGCTTTCTTTTGAAGAGGTGCAAAGCCTGTGCGCCATGGAGGATGCGCCCATAGAGGCCTTCGCTTTCACGGGCGGCGGCGCGCCCGGCGCGCCGCTTGCCAAAAGCGAATGGCGCGGCTGTGCGCTGAAAAGCGTGTGCCTGCGCGGGGCCGATTTGCGCGGCGCGTACTTTTGCGACGTGTTGTTTCACAACTGTGATTTTGCGGGCGCGGCGCTGGTTGGCGCCACGCTGCACCGGTGTGCGTTCGAGGGCTGCCGCCTCACGGGGGCGAATTTCAGCGCCGGCGCCCTGGCGGATGTGCGCTTTTCCGGCTGCGTGGCGCAAAGCGCCGCTTTTTCCGAATGCGGCATGAAGGCTGTTCTGTTCGAGCAGACAGACCTTTCCGGCGCCGCCTTTTCCGACATTGGCCTGCGGCGGCGCGCCGTGTTCGCCTTTCGGGAATGCAGCCTTGCGGGCGCGCAGTTTCTGCACACGCCCCTTGCGGGGCAGAACTTTGCCACCTGCAACATCGAGGGCATTGCCCTGGAAGGGCCCGAGCTGCGCGGCGCGCGCGTCACGGCGCTGCAGGCGTGCGAGCTGGCAAAGCTGCTGGGCGTTATTGTGGAATAGGCGCATGCGCGCTGCGCACGGTTTACGTTTTTATTCTGACAGCAGGGGGCTGTATGGTCATGAAAGCATATTTGGAAGCAGGGCAGTTCGTCACCACGCACGGCGTGCTGGGCGAATTGAAGCTGTACCCCTGGGCCGACGGCCCGGAATTTATTGCGTGCCTTCCGCGGCTGTACATTTCGCCGCAGGGCGGCGCACCGCTGGAACTGGAGCGTGTGCGCGCGCACAAGGGCATGTGCATTGTAAAGCTGCGCGGGGTGGACGGCATGGACGCCGCCCGCGCCTATATTGGCAAAACTGCCTATTTTGCCCGCGCAGACGCCAAGCTGCCCCCCGGGCGCTATTTTGTGCAGGACATCATTGGCTGCGAGGTGCGCGACGCCGCCACGGGCGCCGTGTACGGCACGGTGCGCGACATCACGCACCCCGCCGCGTCGGACGTGTACGCCATTCAGACGCCGCAGGGCGAGACGGTGCTGTTCCCGGCGGTGGCGGAATTTTTGGGCGAGCTGTGTCCGCAGGAGGGGTACGTCACCGTGCGGCCCATCCCCGGCATGTTCGACGGCGGGGAGGTGCGCACCGATGCGGATTGACGTCGCCACCCTGTTCCCCGAGATTTGCGAGGCGTTTATGGCGCAAAGCATCATTGGCCGCGCACAGAAAAACGGATATATTGAGTTTCACGCCCATCAAATTCGCGAGCACACGCTGAACAAACAGCGCCAGGTGGACGATTACCCCTATGGCGGCGGCCCCGGCATGGTGATGCAGGCCCAGCCCATTTACGATTGCTGTGCATCTGTTTTGCAGGCGGCGGCGGCCGAGGGCCGCGCCCGGCCGCATGTGGTGTTTATGACGGCGGGCGGCGCGCCGCTTACCCAGCAGGTGTGCAAGCGCCTTGCCAAAGAGGAAAGCCTGCTTTTGGTGTGCGGGCACTACGAGGGCATTGACGAGCGCGTAATTGAGGCGCTGGCCGATGAAGAAATATCCATTGGCGACTATGTGCTCACCGGCGGCGAACTGGCGGCGCTGGTGGTGGCAGACAGCGTGTTCCGCCTTCAGCCCGGCGTGCTGGCCTGTGCCGAGGGCTATGAGGACGAGAGCTTCTATTCCGGCCTGTTAGAGTACCCGCAGTACACCCGGCCGGAGGAATGGCACGGCATGCGCGTGCCGCAGGTGCTGCTCAGCGGGCACCACGCCAACATCCGCGCCTGGCGCGCGCAGCAGGCGCTGGAGCGCACGCGCCAGCGCAGGCCAGACCTTTACGAAGCCTACCTTGCCGGAAAAAAGGACGGCGAAACAAACCCCTAGGCGGCCTGCGGGCGGCCCCAAATGCCGTGCTTTTTCCTGTTTTGGCAAAGAATTCTGTATAAACCGCAGAGGAAGTTGAAAACTAATTGGTGATACCGCACAAAGAACAGGAAAAAGAAGTTCCGGTTTGATGGCATGTTGCAGAAAATCGCAAAAGCTGTACGAAATTGTTTGACGAACCGCGAACCAAAGGTATAGAATGAGGGCAAAGCGTCAGCTGTCATTCACTGTGTTAGAAGGAGCGTTTGAATATGTTTGTGAAAGAAGTTACCGTCGAGAACCAGGTGGGGTTGCACGCGCGTCCCGCTACCTTCTTCATCCAGAAAGCGAATGAGTTCAAATCTTCCATCTGGGTTGAAAAAGAAGAGCGCCGCGTCAATGCGAAAAGCCTGCTTGGCGTTCTGAGCCTGGGCATCGTAGGCGGCACCACCATCCGCATCATTGCGGACGGCGCAGACGAGCAGGCGGCCGTGGAAGGCCTGACCGAGCTGGTGAATTCCGGCTTCAGCGAATGACCGAAAGGTAAGCAAAAACGGCGGTGTGCGGCACCCGTGCGGGGGCGGCACGCCGCTTTGTTTTTGCCGCATCTGCGCGAAACGAGGCAAATACATGACAAAACAACAGCTTTGGGAAAAGGCAAAAATGCTGCCGCTTCTGCCGGGGGTGTACATCATCCGCGACAAAGAGGGCCAAATTATCTACATCGGCAAGGCCAAGCGCCTGCGCACGCGCGTTTCGCAGTATTTTCGCGAGGGCGTGCCGCACGACGCCAAGGTGACCAAGATGATCAGCCATGCGTTCGAGTTCGACGTCATTGTCACGCAAAGCGAGTTCGAAGCGCTTGTGCTGGAATGCAGCCAAATCAAGCAGCACAAGCCCAAATACAACATTCTTTTGAAGGACGACAAGGGCTACAGCTATGTGAAGGTCACGCGTGAAAAATGGCCGCGCCTTTCGGCCGCCCTGCAAAAGGACGATGAAAACGCCGATTACTACGGCCCGTTCACCTCCAGCTTTGCCGTGCGCGAAATGGTGGAGGCCGCGTCCGACGTGTTCCGCCTGCCGCGGTGCACGCGGCGCTTCCCACAGGATATCGGAAAGGGGCGCCCGTGTTTGAATGCGCACATTGGCAAGTGCATGGCCGTGTGCTCGGGCAAAATACGCAACGAAGATTACCGCGAGGCCGTGGAAAGCGCCCTGCACATGATACGCCACGGCCAGGCGGACATTATGAAGACGCTGAAGGCCCGCATGGAGGACGCCGCCGAACGGCTGGATTTTGAGCGCGCGGCCCTGATACGGGACCAGCTTGCCGCCATTGAAAAGGTAAGCCGCGGGCAGAAAGTAGTGCGCAGCGAAGTGGCAGAGCAGGACGTCATTGCCTTTGCGGGCTCGGCCAACGCCGTGTGTGCGGCTATTTTGCGTTTCCGCGAGGGGCGCCTGGCCGATAAGCGGGAATTTCTGTTTCACGACACGCAGGACATTGCCGCCCTGCGCGACGAATTCCTGCCCCGCTATTATCTGGAGGACACCGAGTTCATCCCCAAAAGCATCGCTGTGGACGAGGCGCCCGCGGGCGCGCAGCATTTGCAGCGCCTTTTGTCGGAGACAAAGGGCGCAAAGGTGCAGCTGTATGTGCCCCAGCGCGGCGACACGAAAAAGCTGGTGGAGATGGCGCGCACCAACGCCTTCGAGCGCCTTGCGCGCGAAAGCGGGCGCTATGCGCGCGAACAGCGCGCGCTGGACGAAACGGCCCATCTGCTGGGCCTGGCCGCGCCGCCGCGCGTGATAGAAAGCTATGATATCTCCAACTGGGGCGACGGCACCAGTGTGGCCGGCATGGTGGTGTTTGAGGACGGCAAACCCAAAAAGGCCGGCTACCGCCGCTTCAAAATGCACACGGTGCCCGGCACAGACGACTATGCCTCCATGGCCGAGACGCTGGCCCGCCGCGCAGCCGAATATGAAAAGGGCACAAACAGCCAGTTCAAAATAAAGCCAGACCTGCTGCTCATCGACGGCGGCCGCGGCCAGGTGGCCGCCGTGTGTGCCGCCCTTGCGGGCACCCGGCTTGCCGGTGTGCCCGTGTTTGGCATGGTGAAGGATTCAAAGCACCGCACCCGCGGCCTTGTGGACGCGGCCGGGCGCGAAATTGCCCTTGCCATGCACCGCGGGCCCTTCACCTTCATCACCTCCATTCAGGACGAGACGCACCGCTGGGCCAACGATTACCGCCGCAGGCTGCAAAAGGGCAGGGCCTATTCCTCCACGCTGGAGGCGGTGCCCGGCGTGGGGCCGGCCACGGCCAAGGCCCTGCTGGCTCACTTCAAAACGGTGGGGGCTGTGCGCGCGGCCTCGCTGGACGAGCTGTGCGCCGCCAAGGGCGTTTCAAAGCGCGCGGCCTCGGCCGTGTGGAACGCCTTCCACGCTTCGCCTTGAAAAACCATGGGGTTCCTGTTACAATAATGCTGGAATGTTATTGCTGGAAGGGGGGCGCGCCATGCGCATCATTGCTGGCGAGGCGCGCGGCACCGCGCTGAAAACGCTGCCTGGCACAGACGTCACGCGCCCCACGGTGGCCCGCGTGAAAGAGGGCATGTTCAGCGCTGTGCAGTTCCTTTTGCCGGGCGCGCGCGTGCTGGACGCCTTTGCGGGCTCGGGCCAGCTGGGGCTGGAGGCGCTTAGCCGCGGGGCCGCATCGTGCGTTTTTCTGGACGAATCGCGCGCGGCGTGCGCCGTGGTGCGGGAAAACGCCGCCGCCGCACGCCTGGCCGCAAAGGCCCGTGTGCTGCAAACAAGCGCCGGGGCCTACCTTGCCGCCTGTTCCGACACCTTTCACCTTGTCCTGCTGGACCCACCCTACCATCACGGCACTGTGGCGGCCATTCTGCCCGCCGTGGCGCAGGTGCTGGCGCCGGGCGGCGTGGTGCTGGCGGAAACCGAGCGCAGCGCGCAGCTGCCCGAGGCATGCGGCGCACTGCGCCTTGCCAGGCAATACCGGTACGGCACGGTGCTTGTCTCGAAATACACGCTTTGTGCCGGGGGCGGCCAATAGGACGCAAAAAAGGGGGAAACAACATGCGCATCGCCATCTGCCCGGGCAGCTTCGACCCGGTGACAAAAGGCCATATAGACATCATCGAGCGCACGGCAAAGCTGTTCGACAAGGTGGTGGTGCTGGTGGTAATCAACCCGGCCAAGCGCCCGTTTTTCACCGTGGAAGAGCGCACCAGCTTTCTGCGCCGGGCCACGGCGCACATCGGCAACGTCACGGTAGATTCCTACCAGGGCCTTCTGGCCGATTACGCCCACCGCATAGGCGCGTGCACGCTGATTAAGGGCCTGCGCGCCGTGACAGATTTTGAGTTCGAATTTCAACAGGCGCTCACCAACAAAAAGCTGAACGCCGAGCTGGAGACAATGTTCATCATCACCGATTCGCAATACATATACCTGTCTTCCAGCATGGTCAAGCAGGTCGCCCAGTTTGGCGGCGACGTGACGGGTTTTCTGCCCGAGGTCATCCGCGAGGAAGTGGTACTTCGCCTGAAACAGGGCCAACAACAGGAGGTTTGAATCAATGACCATCGACGAATTGCTGGACATCATGGACGAGACGCTGGAGGAGGCCACCACTTTGCCGTTCACCGGCGGCAAGCGCATGGTGGACGTGGAAAAGGTGCGCGATATTATGGACGATATCCGCCTTTCTATGCCGCAGGAAATTAAGCAGGCCCGCGCCATTGTGGAAGACCGCGGCCGCATTGTGGACGATGCCAACAAAGAGGCCGAGGCCATCATCAAGCGCGCGGAAGAGCGCGCCCGCGCCATTGTGGCCGAACAGGCCATTGTGAAGGCCGCCCAGCAGAAGGCCACCGAAATGCTGGCCAGCGCCCAGGCCCAAAGCCGCGAGATGCGCGCCACCGTCACCGGCTATTGCGAAAACATGCTGCGCCGCACAGAGGAACAGCTGGCCCAAAGCCTGACAGACGTGAAAACCGTGCGCACCACCCTGCGCCAAACTTCCAAAAAGGGCCTTGGGGAAAAGCGCCAGCCGCGCGGCGAGGGTTGAGGGTTGACAGAATATTCTTAATAGGATATAATATCAATTAAGAATATTACAAGGAGGCCCGCTGTGGAAAAACGAAACACCATCCAAAAACAGCTTGTGCTGGAAGCGGTGGCCCAGTTGCACAACCACCCCACGGCCGAGCAGGTGTATGCCCAGGTTGTAAAGGCACACCCCACCATCAGCAAAGCCACGGTGTACCGCAACCTTGCCAGCCTTTCCGAGGACGGCCGCCTGCGCCATTTGCCCATGCCCGCCGGGGCGGACAGGTTCGACCACCGGCTGGACGGGCACGCCCATATTGAGTGCACGGTGTGCGGCAGGCTGGACGATGTGGAATTTTCTGCCGGCGCACAGGGCGGCGCGCTTGCCGCGCTGGATACCTTTGCCGAACAGGCCACCGGCTACACACAGGCACAGCACACGGTGCTGTTCACGGGGGTTTGCCCTGCCTGCGCGGCGCACACAGCAGCGCGGAAAGCGTGAATTTTACGCAGAAATGCGCAAAATAGGTGCTGGGGCCTGCGGGCGGGCCGTCTGCCTGCCCTGTAAGCCCCGGCGCCGGAAGTTTATTTTACAAAAGAGAAGGAGAGATGGTTTATGGATCTGAAGGGTTCTAAGACAGAACAAAACCTGTGGACGGCATTTGCGGGCGAGAGCCAGGCGCGCAACAAGTACACCTACTATGCCTCGAAAGCGAAAAAAGAGGGCTATAACCAGATCGCGGCCATTTTCGAAGAGACGGCCGGCAACGAAAAAGAGCATGCAAAAATCTGGTTTAAACTGCTGCACGACGGCATGCCCGACACCGCCGCCAACCTGGTGGACGCCGCCGCCGGCGAGCACTACGAGTGGACGGACATGTACGCAGGCTTTGCCAAAACAGCCAAAGAAGAGGGCTTTGACAAAATTGCCTGGCTGTTTGAGGCTGTGGGCAAAATTGAAAAAGAGCACGAAGAGCGTTACCTGGCCCTGAAGGCCTCGCTGGACGCCGGCACCGTGTTCGCCCGCGAGACAGAGCAGGTGTGGGTGTGCACCAACTGCGGCCATGTGCACATTGGCACGCATGCCCCCGAGGTGTGCCCCGTGTGCGAGCACCCGCAGGCCTACTTCGTCATTCAGAAAAAGAATTATTGATTTTCTGCGTTTGAAAGTGCCCCGGCCTGCAGGCCGGGGCCTTTTTGACAGAAAAGCCCGAAAGGGCAAAGTTTTCTGCGCAAAAGGTTTGCTTTCCGGCGCGGGATGAGGTAAAATATGGTTATCGAAGCGCCGTGGAAAACGGCGCGCAGAAAGGGGCCCCTTTCTGTTTCTCCGGCATTGCCGGAGAAAGTGCTTGTCTGCACCACTTGGAAGCGGGGCCGCAAAACTTGTGAAGGAGAGAAAAGGCATGAGAAAGCGGTTTGTGTGCGGCCTTCTGGCGCTGGCATTGTTTGTGTTCACCCTGCCGGCAGCCATGGCCGCGTCATCGGATGTGGTGTATCTTGGCGATGCAGGCAGCGATGGCAATTCCGGCCTTGCGCCCGGCGAGTGTGTGAAAACCTGGGAAAAGGCATATGAACTTTTGAACGACGGCGGCACCATTGTTGTGGTGGGAACCAGCACGGTGCCGGGCTCTGCCGTTCCCATGGCGGCAAAAAAGGCCACCATTACAGGCAGCTATGCCGGTGTTGCAGGCGGGGTGCTTATGATGCCGGCGGATGAGAACATGGCGGGGCTATCTTTCGGGGCAGACACCACCGTAGAACACCTGACGGTAGATTGTTCAGGCAACAGCAGCTCTTACGGCATGTTCTCTTTTTACGCCAACGGGCATAACCTGACCCTTGGCGAGGGCATGAACATGCTGCCTTTCCCGGCCAGCGATTCCACACCCTACCCGGTCGTCCAGGCAAGCAGCGCCAATTTCACACCTGAGGTGCCTGGCTACCCGCCTGCGGCCTGCGGGACGATTACCGTAAAAAGCGGGCAGTATACGCAAATCAACCCGGGCGGCTTCGGCCTGATACAGGGCGCAAAGCTGTACCTTCACGGCGGCGTGAAGGTGGGGTATGTAAGCTCGGATAACGAAGTTACCGGCGCCGAATTGCATATTGTGGAGAGCTCGGAGCAAAACCCCGTCACCGTTGGGACAATTTATAACACATACGATGGAACAGAGTCTTTCAGCCTGCTTTCGGTAGAGGCGGGGGGCTACCTGCGCGTCACAGATGGCAGCCTGGACAGCAGCGCTTTGGAAGGGGCGGTAAAAGATTTTTCCCTGGCACAGGGCGGCACGCTGTACCTGGAAAACTCTACCCTGGCGGGCGCTTTCTCGGGCTCTATGCAGGGCGGCGGCCTTTTGGTAATGCCCTCGGGCGCGCAGATGGATATTCCGGGCACAGTGTCGGGCAACACGCAGCTGCAGCTGCTTCCCGGCACGGCAGACGGGGAAGGCTATGTGGAACACATTAAGCTGGGCACCTATGTAACGGCGGACGAAAGCAGCACAGGCACGTTCACATTGGCGAACCATATTGCGGCCACCATAGCCCGGCGGGCCGGCGCCCCGGGCCTTGCGGCCTGGAACCTGGAAAAGGCGGTGGGCAGCCTTACGGTTACCCAGACGGTAACCGGCACGGCGGGCGGCCAGGCCCAGAAATTCACCTTTACCGTAACGGTGGCGGGCCTGCCGGACGGCACTTATGGGGATATGACCTTCCAAAACGGCACGGCCAGCTTCACTTTGCGCCACGGCGAAAGCAAAACTGCCTCTGGCCTGCCCTCTGGGGCCGCCTACGAGGTAACAATAGCCGGTGCACAGGGCTACCAGGTGTCGGCTGTGGGAACCCGGGGCCAAATTCCGAAAAGCGGCGCGGCAACAGCGGCGTTCACCTGCAGGAAAGACGCTGCGCCCTCTCAGCCGCAGCCCTCTAACCCGGGCCAGAAGCAAAACCCCAAAACAGGCGTGTAACCCCTTTGCATAAAACATCCCGTCCCGGGCCCCGGCTTTTGCCGGGGCCCGGGCGTTTTTCTGCGCCCTTGGGCCGGGGCCGGGGCGCGCCTGTGCACAGGGCAAAGGCGGCGCCTTTTGAAGTGTGCCAGGCGCCCAAATTGCCGGCCCCAAACCGGTGTTTTCTTACGCCAACGCGCCTTTCGGGCGCGGGCTTTTTTTCAGCGCCCGAATGCGGTATACTATACTGTATCAAACTTTGGCGAAAGGGGGCGCGGCGCATGCTGCAGCTTGTGCTGGGCACGGCGGGAACAGGCAAGACGGGCCTTGTGCTGGCGCGCATGAAGGCGCGCGCCGCCGCGGGCAAAAAAAGCGTGCTGCTGGTGCCCGAGCAGTTTTCATCTTCGGCCGAAAGCATGGTGTACGCCGCGCTGGGCGACAGCCTTGGCGCGCATGCCGAGGTGTACAGCTTTAAAAGCTATGCCGAAAAGGTGCTGAAAACGCACGGCGGCGTGGCGGTGGCCACCCTTTCGGACGCGGCGCGCACCGTGGCCGTGCGCCGCGCCATGGACAGCCTGGGCGACGCAGTGCAGCTTTACCGCAGGCACCGCCGCGGCGTGCGGTTCTGCAACCTGTGTGCGCAGGCCATTGAGGAATTGAAAACCGCGGGGGCCGCCCCGCAGGACCTTGTGGCCATTGGCGAGGCCGAGGGCGCAGACGGCGAAAAGCTGCGCGAGCTGGGCCTTGTGTTTGCGGCCTATGAAAAGGTGATTGAAAAAAGCGCCATGGACCCTTCCGACCGCCTGCTGCTTGCCGCGCGCAGCCTGCCCGCGGAAGAGCTGGCGGGCACCGCCGTGTTTTTGGATGATTTCGACGGCTTTACACAGCCGCAGTATGCCCTGCTGGACGCATTTTTACAGGCCGAAAGCTGCACCGTGGCCCTGTGCTGTGACGGCCTTGCCGACGCCGAGGACGGCCTTGGCCTGTTCAGCCCTGTAAAGCGCACGGCCGCGCGCCTTCTGCGCGCGGCGCGCCGCCTTGGCGTGCCGGTGGAAAAGCCAAAGCTTTTGCAGAAAGACCTGCGCCATGCCGGCGCGCCGGGGCTGGCCGCCGCGGTGGCTGCCGTGGGCGGCACCGGTGCGCCGCCCGCCCCGCTGGCGGGCGAGGTGTGGTTTACCCCCGCGCCCACTTTGCACGAAGAGTGCCGCGCCGCCGCCTGCCGCGCCGCTGCGTTGGCGCGCGAGGGCGTGGCCTATGGCGACATGGCCTTTATCTGCCGCGACATGCAGCAGTATTCCGCCCCGCTTTTAAGCGCGCTTTCGCTTGCGGGTGTGCCCGTGTTCCGCGATGAATCGCTTACGTTAGAGCACTCTGCCGTGGCCTCGTTTTTCCTTGCCGCGCTGGAGCTGGCGGCCAGGGGCATTTCCACCGAGCGCGTGCTGCGCCTTTTGAAAACAGAGCTGTGCAGCCTTTCGCCGGGCGACATTGCCCTTTTGGAAAACTATGCCTATACCTGGCAGCTGAAAGCGGCAGACTGGCGCGCCCCCTTTGAAAAAAGCCCTGCGGGTTTTGGCGCCCAGCCCTCGCCCCAGCAGGCGCAAGAGCTGGCGCGCACCGAGGCCCTGCGCGCGGGCATAATGGAAAAACTGGGCGCCTTTCTGCAAAGTGTGCGCGGCGCCACGGCGGCGGGCATTTCCCGCGCGCTGTATTTTTTGCTGGATTCCTTTGGCGGTGCAGCGTGCACGGAGGCGCTGGCCGCCCAGCTTGCCGCCGCGGGCGACGCACAGGGCGCCGCGGCTGTGTACGACGCGTGGAACCATGTGATGCAGCTTTTGGACGAGATGGAAAAGCTGCTGGGCGGGGACGAGACCTCCCCCGGCGAATATGCCGAGCTGTTCGCGCTTTTGCTGCGCGGCGGCGAGATGGGCCGCGTGCCGCAAACCCAGGAGGCGGCCATTTTTACCCAGGCGGACCGCATGCGCCTTTCGGGCCCGCGCGTGTGTTTTGTGCTGGGGCTTTCCGAGGGCGAATTCCCGCGTGCGGCGGGCGCCTCGGGCCTGCTGACGCACACCGACCGCGAGCTTTTGGTGCGCCGCGGGGTGCAGATGCCCGGCAGCTATGAAAACCGCACCCTGCTGGAACAGATGTATTTTTACCGCGCCCTGGCTGCCCCGCGCGGGCGGCTGTACCTTTCCTGCACGGCGGCGGGCGACGCTCAGCCGTGCGCGGCGCTGGCGCCCGTGCTGGCGCTGGGCCCGGAAAGGGACGAGCTTTCTTTTGTGCAGCTTGCGCCCACCCCGGCGGCGGCGCTGCAGCTTTACAGCGAACAGTACGGCCAGAAAACGCCCTTTACGGCGGCCCTGCGCGCGGCGCTGGAGGCCCGGCCCGGCCTGGGGCCTGTGCTGGCCGCCATGGACGAGGCCGCCAGCCCGCAGCCCTTCCACGCGGCGGACAAAAAGGTGCTGGAACAGCTTTTGGGCACGCAGCTTACGCTTTCGCCCACCCGGGTAGAGCAATATTACCGCTGCCGCTTTTCCTATTTTCTGCAATATGTGCTGCACATTCTGCCGCGCCGCAAGGCCGAGCTTTCGCCGCTGGAAAGCGGCAGCCTGGTGCACTATATCCTCGAGCACGCCCTGCGCCGCGCGGGCGCACGCTTTGCCGAGTTGAGCCGGGAAGAGCTGACAGCCCTGGCGGACGGCATTGCCGACGAATATGTGCGCCAGAACATGCCCGCGGCGGGCGCACGCTTTGCCCACCTGATTGCGCGGCTGAAGCGCGCTGTGGCAAATTTGCTGTTTTACCTGCAAAGCGAGCAGGCGCAAAGCTCGTTTCACCCCGTGGCCTTCGAGCAGGCCATTGGCGGCAGCGAGGCGGGCGCTGTGCCGCCGCTGGAGCTGAAAACGCCGGACGGCAAGGCCGTGCGCGTGGTGGGAAAGATAGACCGTGTGGACGTGATGCGCCGCGGGGGCGAGACATACCTGCGCGTGGTGGATTATAAAACAGGCACCAAAAAGTTCAGCCTGGAGGACGTGTACTGCGGCCTGAACACACAGATGCTGTTTTACCTGTTTACGCTGTGCCATGCCCCGCAGGGGCAATATGCCGGTGCGCGGGCCGCGGGCGTTTTGTACCTTTTGAGCGACCCGGCGCCCAAAACGGCCGCCCGGGCCGGCGCGGAAAAAACGCCGCTGTACGAGGTGGACGGCCTTGTGGTGAACGACCCCGTCATTGTGCGCGGCATGGATAAGGACGCCACCGGCGTGTTTGTGCCCTTCGGCTATTCCAAAAACGGCACGCCGCGGGCCTCGGCCAAGCTGGCCAGCCTGGAAAAGCTGGGAAATATCGAGCGGCATATCACCGGCCTTGTGCTGCAAATGGCGCAGGGCCTGTACAGCGGCGACATTGCCGCGCAGCCGCTGCGCGCGGGCGGGCACTGCCCGTGCGATGTGTGCGACTACCGCCCCATCTGCCGCCACGAGGACGGCAAAGACGAGGCGTGCGCTGCCGCGCCCAAAGACGTGTTTGAGCCAAAGGCAGGGGAGGTGACGGGCCCATGAAATGGACAAAAGCGCAGCAAAGCGCCATAGAAGACCGCGGCGGCACCCTGCTGGTGAGCGCGGCGGCGGGCAGCGGGAAAACAGCGGTGCTTACACAGCGCGTGGTTTCGCTTTTGTGCGACGGGCCCTCGCCCATTCCGGCAGACCGCATTTTGGCCGTCACCTTCACCCGTGCGGCGGCCGCGCAGCTTCGCGCGCGCATTGCGGCCGCGCTGGCCCAGCGCGCGGCAGAGGCCCCGGGCAGTGCTTTTCTCAAGCGGCAAAAGCTGTTGCTTGGGCGCGCGTCCATCTGCACCATCGACGCGCTTTGCATGCAGCTTCTGCGCGAAAACTTCGCGCGCCTGGGCCTTGCGCCCGATTTTGGCCTTGCCGATGACGCCGAGGCCTATTCCCTGCGTGAAGAGGCCCTGGCCGACGCGCTGGAGCAGCTGTATGAGCGGGAAGACTTCTGCGCCTTTTCGGCGCTGTACGGGCGCGCGCGCACAGATGCGCGCGCCGCGGCCACCGTGCTTTCGCTGTACGATTTTCTGCGCACGCTGCCCAATGCAGGCCAGGTGCGCGGGCAGTTTCTTGCCATGTACGAAAGCAGCGCGCCGCTGTGCGAGACGGCGTGGGGCAAGCAGCTTTTGCAGCACGCCGCCGCTTTGTGCGAGGCAGCACTGGCCCTTACGGCCGAGGCGCGCAGCCTTGTGCAGGCCGAGCAGGCCCTTGCCAATTATGCCCCGGCTCTGGAAGAGGACGCCGCCTTTTTTGACGCCCTTTTGCAGGACGTGCGCGCCGCCCGGTGGGACGCTGCGGCCGTGCGCGTGCAGGGCTATGCGCCGCCCGCGTTTCGGGCTGTGCGCGGCTATGAGGGCGGCAGCATGGACACCGTAAAAGCCCTGCGCACACAGGTGAAGGCCCTGCTGGCCAAGCTGCGCGAAAACGTGTTTGTGTGCAGCCAGGCCGAATTTGAGGCAGACCGCGCGGCCGCCGCGCCCCATGTGCGCGCATTGCTGGGCGCGGCAGAGCTGTTTGAGCAGGTGTTCACAGAAAAAAAACTGGCAGAAAAAAAGCTGGAATACAGCGATTTTGAACACCTTGCCCTGCACCTTCTGTGCGGGGAAGACGGCGAAAAGACGCCCGCCGCAAAAGAGATTTCGCGCCGCTTTGCGGCCGTGTTTGTGGATGAATACCAGGATACGAACGCCCTGCAGGCCAAGCTGTACGAGTGCCTTGCAAACGAGGACGGCTCGAACCTGTTTTATGTGGGCGACGCAAAACAGAGCATCTACCGCTTTCGCCTTGCAAGCCCGGAAAGTTTTTTGCAAAAGCGCGAGTACTATGCGCCGTACACGCCCGGCGGGCCGCACCCGGCCACGCTGATGCTGGAGGATAACTTCCGCAGCGCGCAGAATGTGGTGGGCGCGGTGAACGATGTGTTCTGCGCCGTGATGTCGCGCGAGGTGGGCGGCATCGATTACACGCGCGAGCAGCTTCGCTGCGGCGCGCCGGACGGCTATGACGGCGGGCCCATGCAGCTGCTTTTGTCGGGCGAGGGCGCGGGCACAGACGCAGACGTGGTGGCCCGGCACATCCGCGGCATGCTGGCCGCGGGTTTTGCCGTGCGCGACGGCCAGGGCGGCACGCGCCCGTGCCGGCCGGAAGATTTCTGCATTCTGCTGCGCAGCCGCGCCAACTTTGCCCAGTACGAGGCCGCGCTGGAGCGCGCGGGCGTGGCCGCCGCGGCAGACACAGGGGAGGACCTGCTGGCCCAGCCGGAGGTGGGGTGCGTGCTTTCGCTGCTGCGCGTGGTGGATAACCCCGCGCAGGACATTCACATGGCGGCCGTGATGCTCAGCGGCATGTTCGGCTTTTCGCCGGATGGCCTGGCCCGCCTGCGCCTGGCCTGCCCGCAGGGCACGCTGTATGCCGCCGTGCTGCAAAGCAGCGGGGAAAAAGAACAGCGCCTTGCCGCCGTGCTGCGCGCCCTGCGCGCCAAGGCGGCCTGCGCTTCGCTGTACGAGGTGTGCGAAGAGGCGTATGCCCGCACAAACTGGCCCGCCGTGGCGGGCGCCATGGAAAACGGGCCCCAGCGGCGCGAAAACCTGCGCGCCTTTGCGGCTTATATGGCCGCGGCCGATGCCCGCGGGCTGGACCTCGCCGCCTTCCTGCGCGGGGCCGATGCCGCGCTGCAGGCGGGCGGCGCCGCACAGACGGCGCCGGGCGCTGCGGGCGGGGCGGTGTCCATCATGACCATCCACCGCTCGAAAGGGCTGGAATTTCCCATTGTGGTGCTGGCCGAGTGCCAGCGGCGCTTTAATTTCCGCGACAGCTACGAGCCCGTGTTGCTGCACCCGGCGCTGGGCCTTGGCCTGCGCCTGCGCGCGGGCGAGGGCGGCCTGTACGAGACGGCGCCGCACGCTGCTGTGCGTCTTGCGGGCCTGCGCGAGGCCGTGGATGAAGAGATGCGTATTTTATATGTGGCCCTCACGCGGGCCAGGGACAAGCTGATTGCCCAGTGTGCCATGCCATCGCCGGAAAAGACGCTGGCCGCTTTGGCGGCGGCGCTGCGCGGCGGCGCGGCGGCGCGCACACAGGCGCTGGCCGGCGCGGCCAGCTTTTCCACCTGGCTGTGTGCCGCGGCCCTGCTGCACCCCGATTGCGAAAACCTGCGCAAGCTGGCGGGCGCGCCAGACCTTGAGCCCTGCCGCGCACAGGGGCATATACAGGCTTTGCTGTGCGGCGATGCGGGGCAGGCCGAAGAGGCGGCCCCTCAGCCGCAGGCGGCGTGCGCGCCGGACAAGGAAACCCTGCGCGCGCTGGAACAGAACTTTGCCGCGCCGCGCCCGAACGCCGCGCTGGAGGCGCTGCCCGTCAAGCTGAGCGTCTCGGCCCTTTCGCACACGGGGGCGGCCAAGGTGCTTTCGCGCCCGGCCTTTTTGTACAAAGAGGGCCTCACCGGGGCCGAGCGCGGCACAGCCACCCACAGCGTGCTGCAATTTGCAAACCTTGCCGCCGCGCAGAAAGACCTTGCCGCCGAGCTGCAGCGCCTTGTGCGCGAGGGCTACCTTGCGCCCGAGCTGCGCGCCCATCTGGACGAGGCGGGCCTTGCGGCGTTCTTTTCCTCGCCGCTGCTGGCGCGCATGCTTTCGGCGCAGCAGCTGCTGCGGGAATACGCATTTCTCACCTCGGTGAGCGCAAAGTATGTGCAGCCGGATATTCCGCCCCAGTTCGCCACGCGCACCGTGCTGGTGCAGGGCATTGCAGACGCTGTGCTGGTGAACGGCGGCGAGGCTGAGATTGTAGATTACAAGACAGACAGGGGCAAAACGCCCGCCGCCCTGGTGGAAAGCTATGCCCGCCAGCTGCGCATTTACAAGGGCGCGGTGGAAAAACGCCTTGGCGTTGCCGTGAAAAAGCTGACGCTGTACGCCGTTGCCCTGCGCCGCGAGGTGGACGTGCCCCTGGAAGAGGCGCAGGGGCACGGTGCCGGTGTGTGACGCCGCGGCGTTTTTTTGCCCGTGCGGCGAAAAACTGCTTGACAAACGCGCGCCGGATGGCATATACTAGTTAGGCAAACAAAGCAGCACCGGCCGGCAGCCGTGCTCACCTTGTGCCCCGCAGGGGCCGGGTTAAAACAGCAAAGGCGCATTGCGCGCAAATTGCACATGTTTGGCGGCTGCCCACCCGGGCGGCCGCTTTTTCACGCAAGGCAGGCGGGCTACCCCGCAGGCAGAATAACAGTTTGGAGGTGCTTTACCATCAGCGGCAAAAAAGAAATGGAGATCAACGAAGCCATTCGCGACAAAGAGGTGCGCCTGATTGGCGCAGACGGCAGCCAGCTTGGCATCGTGCCGGTGCGCGATGCGCTGCGCAGGGCAGAAGAGGCCAATTTGGACCTTGTGAAAATTGCCCCGCAGGCACAGCCGCCCGTGTGCAAGATCCTCGATTACGGCAAATTCCGCTTCGAACAGCAGAAACGCGAAAAAGAAGCGCGCAAAAACCAGAAGATCGTGGATATCAAAGAGATCCGTCTTTCTTTGAACATCGACACGAACGACTTCAACACCAAGGTGGCCCAGGCGGCGAAATTCCTTGCCAAGGGCGACAAGGTGAAAGTTTCCATCCGCTTCCGCGGCCGCGAGATGGCGCACACCAACCTCGGCCTCGAGGTGCACAAGCGCTTCGCCCAGGCCCTGCCGGATGCAGTGGTGGAAAAACAGCCGAAACTCGAAGGGCGCAGCATGCAGATGTTCCTTGCGCCCGCCAAGGCGCAGTAATTTGAAGGAGGAAATTCCAAAATGCCTAAGATGAAAACACACTCCGGAGCGAAAAAGCGCTTCAAGCTCACGAAAACCGGCAAGGTGAAACGCGGCCACGCTTACCGCAGCCACCTTTTGAACGGCCACGGCAAAACCACGAAGATCAAGCGCGGCTACCGCAAGCCCGCCTATGCGGATAAGACCAACACTGCGGCTGTCAAGGACATGCTGCCGTACGGCTGACCGGTGTGAGAACATAAGCTTTTTATCGACATAGAAGGAGATTGTAGAATATGGCACGTATCAAAGGCGCTATGATGACGCGCAAAAGAAGGAAAAAGGTCCTGAAGCTGGCCAAGGGCTATTACGGCAGCAAATCCAAGCATTTTAAAATGGCCAAACAGCAGGTGATGAAGGGCGGCAACTATGCGTTTGCCGGCCGCAAGCAGAAAAAGCGCGATTACCGCCGCCTGTGGATCACCCGCATCAACGCCGCCTGCCGCGCCAACGGCACCAGCTATTCCGCCTTTATGAACGGCCTGAAAAAGAGCGGCATCGAGCTGAACCGCAAAATGCTGAGCGAGATGGCCATCCACGACGAAAAGAGCTTCGCCGCGCTGGTGGAAACAGCCAAAGCCGCGAAATAAAGCACAAAAGCTTACGCCCGTGCACGCGTGCCCGGGCGTTGCTTTGTATTTTGAGCCGCACGTGCCTCGCGCCCGCAAACCTTGGGCCCGGGGCATGTGCGCATGCCGGAAAGGGGGGCGCTGTTTCATGGTGCCGTGCATCACCAGCCGGGAAAATGCGGCTGTGAAATATGCCTGCAAAGTGCGTGACGACGCGGCCTTCCGCCGCGCCGAGGGCGTGTTTTTTGCCGAGGGCGTGCGCCTTTGTGAAGAACTGGCCCGCGCTTTCCGGCCCTATAAGGTATATTATCTTGATTCCAAAAGGGCCGCGGCCGAAGCGCTGGGCGGGCAGGCCTGCGAGGTGTCGCTGCCCGTGGCGCAGAAGCTGGCGGGCACGCGCACGCCGCAGGGGCTGTTTGCGCTGTTTCCATGCCCGGCACCCATGCCGCAGCAGGCGTTTACCGGCAAAGGGCGCTATTTGTGCCTCGAGCGCGTGCAGGACCCCTCCAACCTCGGCGCGCTGCTGCGCAGCGCAGCGGCCTTCGGCTTTGACGCCGTGGCCCTCTCACCCGGCTGTGCAGACGCGTTCTCCCAAAAGGCGCTGCGCGCCTCTATGGGCGCGGCGGGCAAGGTGCCGGTGGCGGTTGTGCCGCAGTTTCCGGCTTTTCTGCGCGCGCTGGGCGAAAAGGGCTGCGCCGTGTATGCGGCGGCGCTGCAAAATTCGCGCCCGCTGGCCGAGGCCGTGCCGCCCGCCGGCGGCGGGCTTGCCCTGGTTATTGGCAACGAGGGGGCCGGCCTTTCGCCCGAGGCCGTGGCAGCCGCCGGCATGGCCGTGCGCATCCCCATGACGGGCGCGGTGGAATCGCTGAACGCCGCCGTGGCGGGCAGCATTCTGCTGTGGCATTTCCGCGGGGTGGGCATATGAACAGAGAGGACGCTTTGCTGCACTGGGTGTGGCTGGCCGGGGCGCTTGGCCCCGGCGGTGTGCATGTGCGCGATGTGCTGGATGCATTCGGCACGCCGCAGGCGCTGTATGAGGCGCGCTTTTCGCAAGACCTTTCGGCTCTGCTTTCGCCGGGCCAGCTGCATGCGGTGCAGTACACCCAGCCGCAAAGCGCGGCGCGCGTGCTGGCGCGCTGCGGGCAGCTTGGCGTGCACATTGCCACATGGGACGATGAGGAATACCCCGCTTCGCTGCGCCTGATGGAAGACCCGCCGCCCGTGGTATACTATAAGGGCGACATCAGCGTGCTGCAGCCGGATGTGTTCACCTTTGCCATCATTGGCGCGCGGCGCCCCTCGGCCTATGGGCTGGAGGCCACCTCGGCCATTGCCAAGGGCCTGGCCGAGGCGGGCGTGGTGCTGGTGTCCGGCCTGGCAAGCGGCCTTGACAGCGAGGCCCACAAGGCCGCTGTGCGCGCGGGCACGCCCACGGTGGCCTGCATTGCGTTCGGGCACGACTTGTGCTACCCCGCGGCAAACCGCACGCTGAAGGGCCTGATTGAAAAACAGGGCCTTGTGCTGGGGGAATACCCGCCCGGCACCGAGCCGCTGCGCCCTTACTTTCTGCAGCGCAACCGGCTGATTGCCGCGCTGAGCCGCGGCGTGTGCGTGGCCGAGGCGCGGCGCGTCTCCGGCACCATGAACACTGTGCATGCGGCCCTGGGCTACGGCAAGGATGTGTTTGCCGTGCCGGGCAGCATTTTCTCGCCGCTGAGCGAGGGCGCCAACCACCTTCTGGGCCGCGGCGCCCTGGCCGCGGTGAGCGCGGCGGATATTCTGGAATTTTACGGTGCTGTGCCGCAAGGCGGCGCGGCCCGTGGGCATGACGCCGGGGTGCCGCAGGCAGGCGGGCCCCCGGCACAGCCGCTGAGCCAGGCGGCCCTTGCCGCCCAAAAGGCGCTGGGCTGCACGCCGAAAACGCTGGCCCAGCTTTGCGCCGAAAGCGGCCTTGCCCCGCCCGCGGCCATGGCCGCCCTCACCGAGCTGGAGCTTGCCGGCGCCTGCCGCCAGCTTGCGGGCCGCCGCTTTGTGCTGGCCCCCTAGCGGGCCGGGGCACCCGCCCGGGCACCATATCTTGCAAAGGAAATGAGTTATGTCGAAATTAGTCATCGTAGAATCCCCGGCGAAAGCCAAAACCATCCGCAAATATCTGGGCAGCGGCTATGAGGTGGCGGCCTCCATGGGCCATATCCGCGATTTGCCGCAAAGCCAGCTCGGCATCGACGTGGAGAAGAACTACGAGCCGAAATATATCAACATCAAGGGCAAGGAAAAGGTTATTCGCGAGCTGAAAAGCCTTGCCAAAGAGAGCGACGAGGTGTTCCTTGCAACGGACCCGGACCGCGAGGGCGAGGCCATCAGCTGGCATTTGGCCAAGCTTTTGGGGCTGGACCCGGCCGCCCACAACCGCGTCACCTTTGGCGAAATTACCAAAAAGGGCGTGCAGGAGGGCATGGCTGCCCCGCGCGCCATCGATATGGACCTGTTCAACGCCCAGCAGGCGCGCCGCGTGCTGGACAGGCTGGTGGGCTATAAGCTCAGCCCGTTTTTGTGGCGCAAAGTGCGCCGCGGGCTTTCGGCCGGGCGCGTGCAAAGCGTGGCCGTGCGCCTGATTGTGGACAGGGAGAAGGAGATAGAGGCCTTCCAGCCCGAGGAATACTGGAACATCGACGCCGTGCTGTGCCCGCCGGGGCAGGCCAAAAAGTTCACCGCGCGCCTGGCCGAAAAGGGCGGCAAAAAGCTGGAGGTAAAAACAAAGGCCGAGGCCGACGCCATTTTGGCAGACGTAAAGGGCGAGGCGTTCACGGTGGCCGCCGTCTCGCGCGGCAAGCGCCGCCGCGTGCCTGCGCCGCCGTTCATCACCAGCACCATGCAGCAGGAGGCCAGCCGCAAGCTGGGCTTCACCGCAACGCGCACCATGCGCGCCGCGCAGACACTGTATGAGGGCATGGACATTGCCGGGCACGGCACCATGGGCCTGATCACCTATATGCGAACCGATTCGCTGCGCGTGGCAGACGAGGCCGTGGCCGCCGCGAAAGAGTTTATTGCGGGCGCCTATGGCGAGGCGTATGTGTGCGGGCACAAGCGCACCTATAAATCGAAAAGCGCCACCGCCGCGCAGGACGCGCACGAGGCCATTCGCCCCACGGTGCCCAGCCTGACGCCGGACGAGGTGGAAAAGAGCATCTCCGGCCCGGAGGCAAAGCTGTACCGCCTGATTTGGAGCCGCTTTATCGCCAGCCAGATGGCAGACTGCGAGCAGGCCACCGTGGCCGCAGACATCGCCGCGGGCGCCTACACCTTCAAGGCCAGCGGCTACACCGTCACGTTCGACGGCTTCTCGCGCCTGTATGAGGAATCTGCCGACGAGAAAGAGAAGAAAGAGACGGCCCTGCCGCCCCTTTCCGAGGGCGATGTGCTGAAGGTGAAAAGCGTGGAGGGCGAGCAGAAGTTCACCCAGCCGCCCGCGCGCTACACCGAGGCCTCGCTCATCAAAGCGCTGGAAGAAAACGGCATCGGCCGCCCGTCCACCTATGCGCCCATCATCACCACCATTATCGACCGCGATTATGTAGAGCGCCAGCAGAAAAAGCTGGTGCCCACGCGCCTGGGCCGCGCCATTGACGAGCTGATGGAGGCCGAGTTCCCCAACATTGTGGACGTGCATTTCTCTGCCCAGATGGAGCAGGACCTCGACCGTGTTGAGAGCGGCAAGGCCGATTGGCACAAAACCATCGATGATTTCTATAAAGATTTTTCGGCCACGCTGGAAAAGGCCGAAGAGGACATGAAAGACAAGAAGATCAAAGTGCCCGACGAAGAGACGGACGAAGTGTGCGAGCTGTGCGGGCGCAAAATGGTCATCAAAACCGGGCGCTATGGCAAGTTCTTGGCCTGCCCGGGCTTCCCGGAATGCAAAAACACGCGCCGCCTTGTAAAGGACACCGGCGGCCTTTGCCCCAAGTGCGGCAGCCGGGTGCTGCTGCGCCGCTCGAAAAAGGGGCGCGTATACTATGGCTGCGAGAAAAACCCCGTGTGCGATTTTATGACGTGGAACGAGCCCACGGCGGAAAAGTGCCCCCAGTGCGGCAGCACGCTGTTCAAAAAGGGCGGGCGCAGCGGCCTTCTGGTGTGCGAAAAAGAGGGCTGCGGCTATTCGCGCAGCGCGGCAGAGAAAAAGGAGTAATATGCGCATCAACATCATCGGCGCGGGCCTTGCGGGCTGCGAGGCGGCGCTGTACCTTGCAAAGCGGGGCGTGCCCGTCACTCTGTACGAGCAAAAGCCCCACGCTTTCAGCCCGGCGCACCATTCGGCGGGCTTTGCCGAGCTTGTGTGCTCGAACTCCCTCAAGGCCGAACGGCTGGATTCCGCCAGCGGCCTTTTGAAAGCCGAGATGGAGCTTCTGGGCTCTTCGCTTTTGCCGGCCGCGCGCGCGTGCAGCGTGCCGGCGGGCGGCGCGCTGGCCGTGGACAGGGATGCGTTCAGCGCACGCGTCACCCGGATGGTGGAGGCGCAGCCGGGCATCACCGTGCGCCGGGAAGAGGTTACGGCCCTGCCCGCGCCGGGGCAGGGCATCACGCTGGTGGCAAGCGGCCCGCTTACCCAGGGCCCGCTTGCCGCGGCCATTGCAGCCGTCACAGGGCATGAACAGCTTGCCTTCTACGATGCCGCGGCGCCCATCGTCACGGCGCAAAGCCTGGATATGACAAAGGTGTTTGCCGCCTCGCGCTATGGCCGCGGCACGGCAGATTATTTGAACTGCCCGTTTGACAAGGCGGGCTACGAGGCGTTTTACGAGGCGCTGGTGACGGCCGAGCGCGCCCAGCTGCACGAATTTGACGGCGAGCCGGGCGTGTACGAGGGCTGCATGCCCATTGAGGTGATGGCCCGCCGCGGGGCAGACACCATGCGCTATGGCCCGCTGCGGCCTGTGGGCCTTATCAATCCGGCCACCGGCCACCGCCCCTGGGCCAACGTGCAGCTGCGCGCCGAAAACGCCGCGGGCACATTGTACAACCTGGTGGGCTTTCAGACAAACCTGAAATTTGGCGAGCAAAAGCGCGTGTTCTCTATGATACCGGGCCTTGCCCATGCCGAGTTTGCCCGCTATGGCGTGATGCACCGCAACACTTTTTTGAACAGCCCAAAGGTGCTTACGCCCGGGCTGTGCCTGAAAACACGGCCAGACCTTTTCTTTGCCGGGCAAATTACGGGCTTCGAAGGCTATATGGAAAGCGCGGCCAGCGGCCTTCTGGCCGCCCGCGCCATTGCCGCGCGCCTTGCGGGCGAGGCCGTGCCCGAATATCCGGCCGAGACAATGTGCGGCGCGCTTTTGCGCTATATCACCTCGCCCTCGAAAGATTTTCAGCCCATGGGCGCCAACATGGGCATTTTGCCCCCGCTGGAGGCGCGCGTGCGCGACAAGCGCCAGCGCTATCTGCTTGTGGCCCAGCGCGCGGTGCAGGCCATGCGCGCCGCGCTGGCGGATGTGTAATACAAACCCTTCTGCGGCCGCAAAGCGCGCCGCGCCATCACGGCCCCGCAGCGGGCCATCACAGCAAGGAGGAACCTTACCATGAACATTATCATCGACGCAATGGGCGGGGACAATGCCCCCGGCGAAATTTTGCGCGGCGCCGCCGGCGCTGTGCGCGAATACGGCATTGAAGTGACGGCGGTGGGCGACAGCGCCGCCATTGAGGCCGCGGCAAAAGAGGGGGGCATCTCGCTGCAAGGCATCACCGTGGTGCATGCCAGCGAGGCAATCTCAATGCACGACGAGCCCACGGCGGCCATTCGCCATAAAAAAGATTCCTCCATGGTGGTGGGCCTGCGCCTTCTGGCCGAGGGCAAGGGCGACGCGTTTGTCTCGGCCGGTTCCACTGGCGCGCTGCTGGCGGGCGCCACGCTTATTGTCAAGCGCCTGAAGGGCGTCAAGCGCCCGGCCATCGGCGTAGTGGTGCCGGGCGGCCAGCAGCCCTACCTGCTTTTGGACGCGGGCGCGAATGTGGAATGCCGCCCCGAAATGCTGAATGCCTTTGCCGTGATGGGCAGCGCCTATGCGCAGAACGTGCTGGGCCGCCCCAACCCCACGGTGGGCCTTGTGAACAACGGCGCCGAAGATACGAAAGGCACCCCCGTCTATGTGGAGGCCCACCGCCTTCTGCGCGAAAACAAGGCGGTGAATTTCACCGGCAATATCGAGCCGCGCGATGTGCCCGCGGGCGCTGTGGACGTGGTGGTGTGCGACGGCTTTACGGGCAACGTCATTCTGAAGCTTACCGAGGGCCTTGCCAAAACGCTGGTGGGCCAGCTGAAGGGCGTGTTTATGAAAAGCCTTGGCACAAAGCTGGCCTACCTGCTGGTGCGGGACGGCATGAAAGATTTTAAAAAGAAAATGGACGCCGACGAGCACGGCGGCGCGCTGATGCTGGGCGTGTCAAAGCCTGTAATCAAGGCACACGGCTCGTCGAAGGCGCACGCCTTCCAGAACGCCATCCGCCAGGCAAAGCAGTGTGTGGAAAGCGGCGTGGTAGAGGATATGCGCGCAAAACTGGGCGCGCTGAGCGAAGCAGAGGAGGAACGGGCCTGATGGACTATGAAGCGCTGGAGCGCGTGCTGGGGCACACCTTTCAGGACAAAGCCCTGCTGGAGACGGCCCTCACCCACACCTCGTTCGCAAACGAGGCGCGCCACGGCACAAAGCACAACGAGCGCCTGGAGTTTTTAGGCGATTCGGTGCTCAGCATTGTGGTGGCGGAATACCTGTTTACCCATTCCAGCCTGCCGGAGGGCGATTTGACGCGCATGCGCGCCAGCCTGGTGTGCGAGGCCGCGCTGTTCACCTTTGCCCAGAAAATAGGCCTGGGCCGCTGGCTGCGGCTGGGCCACGGCGAAGAGATGGGCGGCGGGCGCACGCGGCCCAGTGTGGTATCCGACGCGTTTGAGGCCGTCATTGCGGCGCTGTACCTCGACGGCGGCATCGATGCCGCGCGCGCATTCATCCTGCCCTTTGTCACCTCGGCCCTCACAAAACAGAGCGCCGAAGAGGATTATAAGACAAAACTGCAGGAGGTTGTGCAGCAAAACCCCTCCGAGCGGCTGCGCTATGTGGTGGCCAGCCAAACAGGGCCAGACCACGACAAACACTTTGTGGTAGAAGTGCACCTGAATTCAAACTGCATCGGCAGCGGCGAGGGCCATTCCAAAAAGCAGGCCGAACAGGCCGCTGCCAAAGAGGCGCTGGCGCTGATGGGCTATTGAGCGCACGGCGCGCTTTGCAAAAACACGCGGAAAGGAAATTCCCCCTATGGTTTTAAAAGCGCTGGAGATCCAGGGGTTCAAATCGTTCCCAGACAAAACGCACATCACAATCGAGCGCGGCATCACCGCGGTGGTGGGGCCGAACGGCTCGGGTAAATCGAATATCTCAGACGCCATCCGCTGGGTGATGGGCGAAACCAGCGCAAAGCAGCTGCGCGGCGGCGGCAAGATGGAAAACGTCATTTTCTCCGGCTCGGCCCAGCGCGGGCCCATGGGCTTTGCCGCTGTGAGCCTTGTCATTGACAACACAGACCGCGGCATCGACGTGGACGCGGACGAAGTGGTGGTAGGCCGCCGGTATTACCGTTCGGGCGAAAGCGAATATACCGTCAACGGGCAGAACGTGCGCCTGAAAGACATCTACGAGATGTTTCTGGACACGGGCCTGGGCCGCGACGGCTATTCCGTCATCGGCCAGGGCCGCATTGCAGAGATTGTGGGCGCCAAAAGCGCCGAGCGCCGCGAGATCTTCGAAGAGGCCAGCGGCATTGCCAAATACCGCTACCGCAAAAACGAGGCCGAGCGCCGCCTTGCCTCGGCAGAAGAAAACCTGGTGCGCCTGCGCGACATTCTGGCCGAGCTGGAGGGGCGCGTGGGCCCGCTGGAAAAAGAGAGCGAAAAGGCCAAAAAATACTTAGAGCTGGCCGGGCGGCGCAAAGGGCTGGAAGTGACACTGTGGACAGACACCGTGCACCGCGCGAAAGAGGCCGTGCGCGAGGCGCAGCGAAAAATAGAAATTGCGAACGCAGACTATGCGGACGTCTCGCGGCGCATTGACGAAGCCGAGGCCGGCACGGCGGATATCCGTGCCGAGATCGAGGCGCTGATTGCCCGCATCGATGAAAAGAACGCCGGCATCCGCACGCTGGAACAGGCCGCCGCCGGGGCGGACGCGCGCATTGCCGTGCTGGAAAACGACATCCGCCACAACGAGGCCACGGCCGGTACCCTGCGCGACGAGCTGCGCGCAGGCAGCGAGGGCGCCAAAGCGCTGGAGGCCGAGCGCGCCGCCCACGAGGCCCAGCGCCAGGCGCTGGGCGCCGAGATCGAGGCCGCGGCCCGGCGCATTGCCCAGCTGGAGGCTTCGCTGGCCGAGCTGACGGAAAAAAGCGCCGCCACGGGCGAACGGCGCGGCCAGCTGGAAGCGCAGTTGGCCGCGCTTGCCGCCAAGGCGACAGATTGGAAGGTGGAGGCCGCGGCCGCCCAGGCGGCGGCGCAGTCTGCCGCCGTGCGTCTGGAGGCCCAGGCAGGTGAGGCCGAGGCGGCCCGGCAGGCCATAGCGGGGCTGGAAGAACAAAAGCGCGAGACAGACGCCTTTCTGGCAGACGCCGCGGCGGCCGCCACGCGCCTGGAAAACATCAAGGCCGGGCTTTCGCTGAAGCTGGAGAGCCGTAAAAAGGTTCTGGCCGAGGCCGAGGCTGCCCAGCAGGCGTGCGCTCGCGCCGAAGAGGCCGCGCGCGGGCGCGTGGCCATTCTGCGCGAGCTGGAGCACAGCCTGAACGGCTTTCAAAGCAGCGTAAAAAGCGTAATGAAAGCCGCCGAGGCGCACCGCCTGCGCGGCATCACGGGGCCGGTGTCCACCATCCTCACGGTGCGGCCGGGCTACGAGACGGCCATCGAGACGGCGCTGGGCTTTGCTTTGCAGAACATCGTGGTGGAAAACGAGACGGCCGCCAAGGCCGCCATGGCTTATTTGAAAGAGACAAAAGGCGGGCGGGCCACCTTCCTTCCGCTGGACACCGTGCGCCCTGCCAGCTTTGACGCCCGCACCCTGCCAGAGGACGCCGTCTGCGCCTCGGGCCTTGTGCAGGCAGACGCGAAATATGCCAACATCGTCTCAAACCTTTTGGGGCGCATTGTGGTGGTGGATGACATCAACACCGCCTCGCGCGTGGCGCGCGCGCTGGGCTACCGCAACCGTGTGGTCACGCGGGACGGCCAGGTTATCAACGCGGGCGGCTCGTTCACCGGCGGCAGCGTGTCGCGCTCTGCCGGGCTGTTCAGCCGCCGGCAAGAGCTGGAAGAGCTTCGCAAAAAGCTGGCGGGCCTGGAACAGCAGCGGGCCGATGCGGCCAAGCGCACGCAGGCAGCCGCCGCCGAGGTGACGCAGCTGGAGGCGCAGCTTACAGCGACGGAAAGCGAACTCATCACCGCCGGGGGCGATAAGATTCGCGGCGAGGTGGAGACAAAGCGCGTGGATGCGGCCCTTGCCGCCGCGCGCGAAAACCTGGGCGCGCTGCAGCGCAGCCGGGAAGAGCTGCAGCGCACGCAGGCCCAGCAGGCTGCGGCCGCAGCCGAGGCGCAGGCGAGCATGCAGCGCGCCGAAGAGGACGCGCGCATTCTGGAGGCCGAGCTGGCTGGCGTCTCTGGCACCGACGGCGATTTTTTGGCCGCGCGCACCAAGCTGGCGGACGAGCTGAGCGAATGCAAGCTGCATAAGCTGGGCCTGGAAAAGGACGCCGACGCCCACGCCGCCTCGCTGGAGGCTTTGCGGGGCCGCACAGGCGAAAGGGACGAGCGCGCGCGCCAGATTGAGGCGTCTTTGCGCGCGCTGGAACAGCAGAACGAACAACACCGCGCGGCCATCCAGGCCGTGCGCGCGCAGACGCAGCAAAGCCGCGAGGCCATTGCCGCCTGCGAGGAGGAAATTCGCGCCCTTGCCCAGCAGCGCCTGGAAAAGGAGGGCGCCACCACCCAAAACGCGGCCCTTGTGCGCAAATGGACGGATGAGCGCGAGGCCCTTGGCCGCGAGGCCGCCCGCCTTGCCGAGCAGAAAGAGCAGAAGGACGCCGAGTACGACGCAACGGTGGCCAAGCTTTGGGAGGAATACGAGCTTACCCTTTCGGACGCCGAGGCGCTGTGCGTGCCGTTTGAAAGCGTCACCCAGCTGCGGCGCGATGTGGGCGAGGTGCGCGCCAAAATACGCGCGCTGGGCAATGTGAATGTGGGCGCCATCGATGAGTATGCCGAGGTGCGCGCGCGCTACGACTATATGCGCGCCCAGGTGGAAGACGTGGAACAGAGCAAGGCCCAGCTGGAAAAGATGATTACCTCGCTGGCGGCCGAGATGCGCAGCATGTTCACGCAGAGCTTCGAGGCCATCAACCGCCATTTCGGGCGCATCTTTGCCGAACTGTTCGGCGGCGGCAGCGCCAGCCTGAAGCTGGAAGATGAGGCCGACGTGCTGGAGAGCGGCATTGAAATAGAGGTGGCGCCGCCGGGCAAAATCATCAAAAACCTGTCGGCGCTTTCGGGCGGCGAGCAGGCGCTGGTGGCCATCAGCATCTATTTTGCCATTCTTGCGGTGAACCCCGCGCCATTCTGCGTGCTGGACGAGATAGAGGCCGCGCTGGACGACGTGAACGTCACCCGCTTTGCGCAGTATCTGCGGCGCATCTGCAACGCCACCCAGTTCATCGTCATCACGCACCGCCGCGGCACCATGGAGGAGGCCGATGTGCTGTACGGCGTCACCATGCAGGAGGACGGCGTCTCCAAGCTGCTTCGGCTGGACGTGAACCATGTGGATGCAAGCCTTGTGAACTGAACCAAGGAAAGGAAGAACGAGATGGGCTTTTTTGAAAAACTGGGCCAGGGCCTGAAAAAAACAAGAGATTCCATTTTTGGCACCATTGCCGATATGGTCTCGGCAGGCGAAATTACAGACGAGTTGTATGACGAGCTGGAGGAACAGCTCATTCTGGCCGATACCGGCGCGGGCGTGGCCGTGCAGCTGGTGGACGAGCTGCGTGCGCGTGTGCGCAGCCAGCGGCTGAAAACGGGCGCCGAGGCGCTGGACGCTTTGAAGGACATTGTGAAAGAGCATATGCAGGCGGAAAAAGAGCTTGACCTGTCCGGCCACCCGGCTGTCATCCTGGTAATTGGCGTAAACGGCGTGGGCAAAACAACGTCCATTGCAAAACTGGCGCACTATTACAAAGACGCGGGTAAAACGGTGCTTTTGGCGGCAGGCGACACCTTCCGCGCCGCCGCGGCCGAGCAGCTTGGCGTGTGGGCCCAGCGCGCGGGCGTGCCCATGGTGCGCCACCAGGAGGGGGCCGACCCCGCCGCCGTGGTGTTCGACGCCGTGCAGTCCGCCGCGGCAAAGGGCATAGACCTTGTCATCTGCGACACGGCCGGCCGCCTGCACAATAAAAAGAACCTCATGGCCGAGCTTGCCAAAATCAGCCGCGCCGTGGGCAAGGCCTGCCCGGCCGCCAGTGTGGAGACGCTTTTGGTGCTGGACGCCATCACCGGGCAGAACGCCATCAGCCAGGCGCAGGAATTCATCGACGCCGCGGGCGCCACGGGCGTGGTGCTCACCAAGCTGGACGGCACGGCCAAGGGCGGCGCCGCCATCAGCGTGAAGGAAAAGCTGGGCCTGCCCGTGCGCTTTGTGGGCGTGGGCGAGGGCATGGACGACCTGATGCCCTTTGACGCCGGGGCCTTTGTGGACGCGCTGTTTTTGCGCGAAACTTGACGCCCCGCAACGAAATTTTCATATTTGAGGTGTAAGATGGAATTTATCGCAGCCACCAACAACGCCCACAAGCTGGCCGAAATGCGCCGCATTCTGGTGCGCATGGGCCACACCGTGCTTTCGCAGCGCGAGGCGGGCGTGCTGCTGGAGCCGGAAGAAACCGGCACCACGTTTGAAGAAAACGCCGCCATCAAGGCCCAGGCCATCTGCGAGGCGTGCCAAAAGCCCACCATTGCAGATGATTCCGGCCTGTGCGTAGACGCGCTGGACGGCGCGCCGGGGGTGTATTCGGCGCGCTATGCGGGCGTGCATGGCGATGACGGCGCCAACAACCGCAAGCTGCTGGCCGCGCTGCAAGGCGTGCCGGCGGCGCAGCGCACGGCCCATTTCACCAGCGCTGTGTGCGTGTGGCTGCCGGGCGGCCGCCATGCGGTATATGTGGGCCACTGCCCCGGTGCCATTGATTTTGAAGAAAAGGGCGAAAACGGCTTTGGGTACGACCCGCTGTTCATTCCGGACGAGGTGGGCATGCCGGGCCAGGGCGCGGCGTGCGAGGCAAACGCCGCACGGCGCACCTATGCCCAGCTTTCGGCCCAGGAAAAGGACGCCATCAGCCACCGCGCCCGCGCGCTGGCCCTGATGGAGCGGGAGCTGCCCGCCTTTCTGGCGGATACAAGCATTCTGGGGGCCGTGTGCGGCCCCGCCTGCCCGCGGAAACAATAAACCAAAAACAGGCTGAAAAGCCGGAAAAGGAGCCATTTATGCTGACAAGCAAACAGCGCGCCATCCTGCGCAAGGAGGCGCAGGCCCTGCCCGTGGTGTTTCAGGTGGGCAAGGGCGAGATAGACCAGGCGCTTGTGAAAAGCACGGCCGAATGCCTGGCCGCGCGTGAACTGATTAAAATGAAGGTGCTGGAAACCAGCATGTACACCCCGCGCGAGGCGGCGGACGCGCTGGCTGAACAGACGGGGGCAGATTGTGTGCAGGTGATTGGCTCGAAGTTTGTGCTGTACCTGCAGAAGAAAAAAGATTCGCAATACGCCGCGCTGCTGAAGGGCTGAACATGGAAAAGCTGCTTTTGTTCGGCGGCACGTTCGACCCGCCCCACAACGGCCACATGGCGTTGCTTTCGGCCTGCCTTGCCGCCGTGCAGCCCAATAGGGCGCTGGTGATGCCCGCGGGTGTGCCGCCCCACAAACAGGCCAGCGCCACGCCCGGCGCCCTGCGCGCCGAGATGTGCGGCTGCTTTCGGGCGCTTTCGCCCTGTGTGGAAGTGAGCCTGTGGGAAATGGGCCAGGGCGGCAAAAACTATACGGTGGACACGCTGTGCATGCTGCAAAAAGCCTACCCGGGCGCGCGGCTGCACTTGTGCCTTGGCAGCGACATGCTGCTTTCGTTCCGCGCCTGGCGGCGCTGGCGCGATATTTTACGCATTTCAGCGCTGGTGGTGCACAGCCGCGAAAACGGCGATGAGCCAGCCCTTGCGGCCGCCGCGCAGGCCCTTGCGGCCGAGGGCGCCGACATTCTGTTTGCGCCCGGAACCGTGCTGGAGATCTCCAGCACGCAGGTGCGCGCGCTGGCAGCGCGCGGCGGGGACATCTCGCCTCTGGTGCCGGCCGAAGTGCAGCGCATCATTCTGCGCGAGGGGTTATACCGCGGCGGCACAGACACCACTTACAAGGAGGCCCGGTGCCATTGATTACACGGAAAGAGGCCGCGCGGCTTGCAAAGCGCACGCTGAGCCAGCGGCGCTACGAGCACACGCGCAATGTGGAAAAGCTGGCCGTGCGGCTGGCAGAGCGCAATGGCGTAAGCGAGGAAAAAGCGGCGCTGGCGGCCCTGCTGCACGACATTGCCAAAGAGCTGCCGAAAGACAGAATGTTGCAGTTGATTGCAGAAAATGATATAATAGCCGAGGGTGCGGCCAAACGCCTGCCGCCTGTGTGGCATGGCGCGGCCGCAGCCGTGCTTGCAAAAACTGAATACGGCGTGGAGGATGAAGAGATCCTCTCTGCCATCCGTTGCCATACCACCGGCAAACCTCATATGTCCAAGCTGGACAAGGTGCTGTATCTGGCGGATATGGCAAGCTACGAGCGGACATACCCCGAGGCAGCCACCCTGCGCCAGCACGCCCTGCAAAATCTGGATAAAACCATGGTAGAGGCGCTGGGCATGTCCATCAGCTGGCTGAAAGAGACGGGCAAACCGGTGGACGAGCTCTCTCTGCAGGCCTATGCACAGCTTCGTGCAGAGCTTTACGGAGGATACGCCAGTGGAACAACGCCAAACTCTGAGGCAGGCCCCAAGGCAGATTGATATTTCCCGCGCGCGCAGGCGCGGCGCCGCGCAGGCGCCCGCAGCGCCCCGCGCGCAAAGCCGCCGCGCGGCCCCGCCACCCGCGCCCCGGCCCGGCATGCCCCCTGCGCCGCAGCGCGGCAAACGGCGGCGCAGCAAAGGCAAAAAGGCCCTTGTGGCGTCTGCCGGCGTGTTGTGCGCCCTGTGCCTGTGCGCGGGCGGGTTTTACCTTTACGCCAGGGCAAAGCTGAACGGCGGCAACGCCGCAGTGCAGAACGCCAGCGGCATAAACGAGCTGGTGCCGCCCGAATTGCAGGAAGAGCAGATGAATATCCTTGTGCTTGGCCTCGATTACGATAACGAGCAGAACGCAAACGAGGCCGAGCTGGGTGTGGTGCGTTCAAAAGAAAACCCCATGGCGGATATGCTGCTGTATGTGCAGTATAATAAGAAAACAAGGCAGGTTCGCATGCTGCAGGTGCCGCGCGATATGTTTGTGGTTACAGACGAAAGCTGGCACGGCTACACCATGGGCACGGGCAAAATCAACGCCGTGTTTGCCCACGGCCCGAACGAGAACAAGGTGCAGAACATTGTGGACGTGTTCAACCGCCAGTTGAAGCTGCCGGTAGACCACTATATCACCATTGACATGGAGCACTTCAAGGATATGTTCGAGGCTTTCGGCGGCGAGGAATGGGCGCTGGAAGTGTATGTGCCCACCGAGCTGAACTACTACAGGAACGGCGTGCTGCAAAGCCACCTTGATCCGGGCTACCAGTACCTGAAGGCCGAAGAGCTGGAGTTTTTCCTGCGCTGCCGCGAAGATGCAAAAAACACCCCGCGCGGCGATTTTGACCGCCTGAACAACCAGCGCTATTTCTATTCGGCGCTGTTCCGCTATATGCGCACCATGTCCGTGGGCGAGATGATGCGCCTTGTGCCCTGGGCGCTGAACTATGTCGAGACAGACATTGACCCGGTGCAGTGCGTGGCGCTGGCGCTGAGCGTGATGGAGGTGCCGGATGCGAACATCTCTATGGGGCGCCTGCCCATGTACGGCACGCAGACGTATTACAACACATACCACTATGTATCTGATGTGGCGCCGCAGCAGGCGGCCGGTTTCCTGAACCAGTATTTCCGCGCGGCCGAAGCGCCCGTGCCTGCGGAAGAACTTCACTTTGCCGCAAACGGCGGTGCCGAGGCGTCCAACGGCGTTGTCATTGACGCCGAAATGAGCCATATTGGCGGCGGCGGCACGGTAGAGCAGGGCGCAGGCGCGCAAAGCGCTGCGCCGGCCGTGCCGCCCGGCGCAGCGCAAAGCCCCGCATAATAAAAACGACAACTCGGAGGGAACGCCTTGAGAAACCAGCATAATATTCGGAATATAGACGTTTCCCGCGCAAAGCGTGCCCGGCGCCCGGCCCCCGCGGCCCCGCGGCGCAGCGCGTATGATGTGCAGAAAGACGTGCAGCGCCCGGTTTCCCGCGGCGGCAGCCAGGGGGGCGCGGCCCGCAGGCCCGCAGGCCAGAGTGCGCGGCGGCCGTACGATGTGCAGCGCGATACGGCCTATGCGAAGGGCAGGCGGCAGCCCGCCCCTTCCCGCACGCAGCCGGCCGGGCGCAGGCGCAGGAAGAAAAAGGCAAGCCTTGGCAAAAAAATTGCCATTGGCTTTGTGTCTGTGCTGTGCCTCATGGCAATGGGGGCGGCCGGGTTCTACTGGTATGTGGCGCATTCTCTGGCCCCGCGCGAAAGCGGCTCGCTTACGCAGGATATCGCCACCCCGCCCGAGTACAGCAAAGACCTCACCAACATCCTTGTGCTGGGTATCGATTATGACGACGACCCCGCAGAACAGGCGCTGGGCGTCCAGCGCAGCAAGAACGGCAATACAGACATGATTTTGTATGTGCAGTTCAATAAAAAGGAAAACACGGTGCACATGCTGCAAATTCCGCGCGACACCTTTGTAGGGCTGGATCTTCCCACCGGCGGCACCGGGCGCATCAATGCCCTGTATGCCCACGGGGCAGACCAGGAGAACCGCGTGCAGAACATTGCACAGGTGCTGTACGACCAGCTGCAGCTGCCCGTGGACGATTATGTGGTGATAGACATGCAGATGCTGCAGGGGATGATGACGGCCCTGGGCGACCAGTTTGCCCTGCAGGTGTATGTGCCCGTCACCATGGAATATAACGGCAGCAGGCTGGAGCAGGGTTACCGCTGGCTGCAGGGTGAAGAGCTTGAGTTCTTTTTGCGCCAGCGCAAAGATTCCAGCGCCACCCCGCGCGGCGACATCGACCGTTTGAACAACCAGCGCTATTTCTACGCCGCGCTGTTCCGCTATATGCTCACCATGAGCTGGCAGGAAATGGTGCGCCTGATGCCGGTGTTCCTGCAATATGTCGAGACGGACATCAGCCCCATCGACTGCGCCGCCCTTGCCATTGCGGTGAAAAACGTGCCGTCCGAGAATATTCTCATCGGGCGCCTGCCCGTGTATGGCACCCAGGTGAAGGCAAATGGCAGCGACCTTGTCTCTGGCATTGCCATTCAAGAGACGGCCGATTTCCTGAACCAGTATTTCCGCCCGGCCGATGCGTCCGTCAGCGCGTCCGAGCTGAATATCCAGCTTCCGGCGGACGTGTCGCAGCTTGGCGCCGTAATAGACCCCGAGCTGAGCCAGATGGGCACCGACGGCACTGTGAACGATGCCACCCAAAGCGACACCACCAGCAGCACAAGCCAGCCTGCGGCCTGAAGTGCAGGCAGTTAGGAGAAAAAATGGAACCAAAAGCACTGGCGATGCACATCGCCCAAGTTCTGGACAATAAAAAAGCCACGCGCGTGAAGGTGCTGCGCGTGCACGACCTCACCGTGCTGGCAGATTACTTTGTCATTGCCTCCGGCACATCCTCCACCCATGTGAAAAGCCTGGCCGAAGAGGCCGAGTTCCAACTGAAAGAGGCAGGCATAGCACCTGTGCGCACCGAGGGGTTCTCTACCAAAAACTGGTTCATCCTCGATTACGGCAGCGTGATTGTGCATGTGTTCAGCCCGGAGGCGAGGGATTTTTACGACCTGGAGCACCTGTGGGCCGACGGCGAAGACGTGACACCCACCTTTTCCCAGGAATAAACCTTTATACACAGTGGCGCGCCCTTAACAGGGCGCGCCTTTTTGCGCCCTGCAGCGCCTGACGGCAGGGGCAGTGAAAACGGGCTCCGGTGCCCCCAGGCCCGGCCGGGCCGGGTGCATGGCTTTACATCCGCGCCGAAATGTGCTAAAGTAAAACCATCTTCGGGCCTTGGAAAAGGCCCATGGTGCGGCGCACAATCTGCGCGGAAACTGATCATTGGATGTGAAAGAGAGCATGAAGTACGATTTCAAGACAATTGAAAAAAAGTGGCAGGACATCTGGGATAAAGAGAAAACATTTGCCGCAAAGCAGGATTTTTCTCTGCCCAAATATTACGCCCTGGTAGAGTTCCCATACCCCTCCGGCCAGGGCCTGCACGTGGGGCACCCGCGCAGCTATACCGCGCTGGACATTGTGGCGCGCAAAAAGCGCCTGCAGGGCTATAACGTGCTGTACCCCATGGGCTGGGACGCCTTTGGCCTGCCCACGGAAAACTATGCCATGAAAAACCACATCCACCCCGAGCTTGTCACCGAAAAGAACGTGGCGCGCTTCAAAAGCCAGCTGAAAAGCCTGGGGCTCTCTTTCGATTGGGACAGGGAAGTGAACACCACCGACCCCTCTTATTACAAGTGGACGCAGTGGATTTTCCTTCAGCTTTATAAAAAGGGCCTTGCCTATAAAAAAGAGATGAACGTCAACTGGTGCACGGGCTGCCAGGTGGTGCTTGCCAACGAAGAAGTGGTGAACGGCAAGTGCGAGCGCTGCGGCAGCGATGTGGTGCACAAAAACAAAAGCCAGTGGATGCTGAAAATAACCGCCTATGCCGACAGGCTGATAGACGATTTGGACGGGCTGGATTTTATTGACCGCGTAAAGGCCCAGCAGAAGAACTGGATTGGCCGCAGCCACGGCGCACAGGTGCGGTTTGAAACCACGGCGGGCGACAGCCTGCTGATTTACACCACCCGGCCGGACACGCTGTTTGGCGCCACCTATATGGTTATCAGCCCCGAGCACCCGGCCATTGAAAAATGGGCAGATAAAATTAGCAACATGCCCGCCGTGCGCGCCTACCAGGAAGAGGCCGCCCGCAAAAGCGATTTCGAGCGCACCGAGCTGGCCAAAGAGAAAACGGGTGTGAAAATAGAGGGCGTGCGTGCCGTGAACCCGGTGAACGGCAAAGAGATTCCCATTTTCATTTCCGATTATGTGCTGATCAGCTACGGCACAGGCGCCATTATGGCTGTGCCCGCGCACGATGAGCGCGACTGGGAATTTGCCCAAAAGTTCGGCTGTGACATTGTGGAAGTGGTGAAGGGCGGCGATGTGCAGAAGGCTGCCTTCACAGATTGCGCCACCGGCGTGATGGTGAACAGCGGCTTTTTGGACGGCATGAGCGTGGAAGAGGCCAAAAAGGCCATCACGCAATGGCTGGTGGAAAAGGGCATTGGCGAGGCCAAAACCAATTTTAAGCTGCGCGATTGGGTGTTCAGCCGCCAGCGCTATTGGGGCGAGCCCATCCCCATGGTGTACTGCGAGCACTGCGGCTGGCAGCCCATCCCGGAAAGCGAGCTGCCCCTGCGCCTGCCGGATATCACCGATTTCGAGCCCGGCGAAGGCGGCGAAAGCCCGTTGGCGCGCCATACCGAGTGGGTGAACACCACCTGCCCGGCCTGCGGCGGCCCCGCCAGGCGCGAGACAGACACCATGCCCCAGTGGGCGGGCTCTTCGTGGTATTTCCTGCGCTATATGGACCCTCACAACGACACCGCCCTTGCTTCGCCCGAGGCCCTGCGCTATTGGGGCCCGGTAGATTGGTATAACGGCGGCATGGAGCACACCACCCTTCACCTGCTGTACAGCCGGTTCTGGAACAAGTTTTTGTACGACATTGGCGTGGTGCCCTATTCCGAGCCGTATCAAAAGCGCACCAGCCACGGCATGATTTTGGGCGAAAACGGCGAGAAGATGTCCAAAAGCCGCGGCAATGTGGTGAACCCGGACGACATCGTGCGCGACTATGGCGCCGACACCATGCGCCTGTACGAGATGTTTATTGGCGATTTTGAAAAGGCCGCGCCCTGGAACACCGCGTCCATCAAGGGCTGCCGCCGCTTTTTAGAGCGCGTGTGGGCCCTTGCGGACCGCATGGACGCCGCTGTGTCCGGCTATTCCGCCACGCTGGAGGGCGCTGTGCACCGCACCATCAAAAAGGTGACGCAGGACATTGAAAACCTGAAGATGAACACGGCCATTGCCGCCATGATGAGCCTTGTGAACGAATTTTACGAGGCGCAAAGCGTCACAGTGGGAGAGGTGCGCACGCTGCTGGTGCTTTTGAACCCGTTTGCACCGCATATGACGGAGGAAATGTGGGAAAACCTTGGCTTTGAAGGGCAGATTGCCCACACGCAGTGGCCGCAGTACGACGAGGCCAAGTGCGCGGAAAACACGGTGGAAATTGCCGTGCAGGTAAACGGCAAAGTGCGTGCGCGCGTGACGGTGGCGGCAGATATTTCTGCGCCCGAGGCCATTGCCCTTGCCAAGGCCGAGCCGAACGTGGAAAAAGAACTTGCGGGCAAAACCGTGGTGAAAGAGATTTATGTGCCCGGCAAGCTGGTGAACCTGGCCGCAAAATAGGCGCGGCGGGGCTGCGGGCCACTCAAAAGAAAAACATTGACACAGGCCCGGCCACCATTGTATAATATAAAAAGCTGATAGTTTATGTACTGCATACCTTTCGGCTCTTACCCCAGGTCAAGGGAGGGACAAAGATGTCGGAAATTCGAGTAAAAGAGGGCGAGTCTCTGGAAAGCGCGCTTCGCCGTTTCAAGCGCTCTACTGCGCGCGCTGGCGTTCTCGCCGAGGTGCGCAAGCGCGAAGCCTACGAAAAGCCTTCCGTGAAGCGCAAGAAGAAATCCGAAGCCGCCCGCAAGCGCAAGTACAAATAAGCGAGGGGCTTAGGGGTACGGTTTGAAACACCGGGCGGGCCTTGTTTCAGGGCCCGCTTTTTGATTGCCGCGGCGCTGGCTGCCGCACCGGGAAAGGAGAGGGGGGCATGGCGCTGTTCCAGCCCACGGCGCTGTTTCGCGGCGCCGAATATATCACGCCGGAATATCTGCGCGAACACGGTATCCGCGCCCTGATCTTGGATGTGGACAACACGCTTACTGGCCACGGCAGCCAGCAGCTGCCGCCCGCCATTGCCGCCTGGCTGCAAACCATGAAGGAAAGCGGCGTCAAGCTGCGCGTGGCTTCAAACAATATGCCGGGCCGCGTGCGTCCCTTTGCGCAGAAGATTGGCCTGCCCTACAGCGCGCTTTGCTGCAAGCCCGCACCCTTTGGGCTGTGGCATGCCTGCCGCGAGATGGGCGTGCGCCCCTGCGAGGCGGCCCTTGTGGGGGACCAGGTTTTCACCGACGCCATGGGCGCAAACCTGGCCGGGGTGCAAATGCTGCTGGTGCAGCCCATGTACCGTGACATCAAGCCGCTGATTCGCCTGCGCCGCCATTTGGAAAAGCCCGTGCTGCGCCGCTATTACGAAAAGGGCGGCCGGCTTTTGTAACGGCGCTGCCCTTTGGGCTGCGAAAACGGCAAAACCCCTTGAAAAAAGCGGAAAAATACGGTACACTATATACACATGTGAATATCTGTTACAAAGTATTATTGGAGGATCGATCTTTATGGTTTCTGCTGGCGATTTCCGCAATGGCATCACGTTCGAGGAGGACGGCAACGTCTACCAGATCGTGGAGTTCCAGCATGTAAAGCCCGGCAAGGGCGCGGCCTTCGTGCGCACGAAGATTCGCAACGTCATCACGGGCTCTGTGGTGGAAAAAACGTACAACCCCACCGCCAAGTTCCCCACTGCATACATCGAGCGCCGCGAGATGACCTATTCCTACAAGGACGGCGATTTGTACTATTTCATGGATAACGAGACGTATGAGCAGATTCCGCTGAACGAAAGCGAGCTGGGCGAGGCCTTCAAGTTCGTGAAAGAGAACGAAGTGTGCAAAGTGCTGAGCTATAAGGGCAAGGTGTTCGGCGTAGAGGCCCCTAACTTTGTGGTGCTGGAAGTGACAAAGACAGACCCGGGCTTTAAGGGCAACACCGCCACCAACACGCTGAAGCCCGCCACGCTGGAGACGGGCGCCGAAATTCGCGTGCCTTTGTTCATCAACGAGGGCGACATGATTCGCATTGACACCCGCACGGGCGAATATATGGAGCGTGCGTAACGCATAAGACATCCGCAGGGCGGGGCCGTGTGGCCCCTGCCCTGTTTTGAGTTTTGGCGGCGCGCGCCGCCGTGCAGAAAGGAAGGAACACCCATGGAACTGAAAGAGAAAGTTGCCTACCTCAAAGGCTTGATGGAGGGCATGGAGTATGATGTTTCCACCAAAGAGGGCAAGCTGATGGCCGCCGTGGTGGAAACGCTGGATGCAATGGCCGCCAGGGTGGAAGAGATTGACACCGATGTGGACCAGCTGTTTGACGAAGTGGACGCCGTGAGCGAAGACCTTGAGGACGTGGAAGATTACCTGTTTGACGGCGAGGACGGCGACGAGGAAGATTATGCCGATGAGTATGAGGCGGGCCTGTACGAGATTACCTGCCCCAACTGCGGCGAAGTGGTGTGCGTAGACGAGGATATGCTTGCTTCAGACGACCTCACCTGCCCCAACTGCGGCACAAAATTTGAGGTGGATTTCTCGGAGGATGAGCCCGAAGGGGAAGAGACGGCCGAGACGGAAGAGAAAGAATAAGCCGCAAGCCTTTTGGCTTTTGCACAGCGCGCAAAAAACGGGCGGCCCTGCCTGGCAGGGCCGCCCGTTCTTTTTTCAGCCGCGCGCCGCGCCGCCGTGCAGAACCGGCGGCCAGGGAGGCGGCTGCCTTCCGGGTGCGTGTGAGGAAAAGGGGCCGGCACGGCGGCTACAGGCCCTGCACCTGCCCGGCAAGGCGCAGGTGCGGGTAGCTGGGCGCCCGCCACCCGCCCTTTGCCTCCAGCAGAATGGAATACACCCCGGCCGCCTGCGGCAAAACAAGCTCGTTGGAAAGCAACCCCTCGGCCGTCAGGGCAAAAAGGGTGCAGGCGCCTTCACCGGCCGCAAGCTGCACCGTTTTGCCGCAATAGATGGGCACGCCATATTCGCCGGGGCAAAACTGTGTGCGGGCAATGGGGTGCCCCCATGTGTCAAGGCTGCAGGAAAGCTCGTCAGAAAGCTGGTGCCTTGCCATAAATTCTGCTTTTGAGATGCCAGTTACGGCCCAAAACGGCACCAGCAGGGAAGGCAGCTGTATTCTGCGGTGTATCACAAGCGTTTTCATACAAGGCCTCCTTTGGGCAAAAGCGGCATGCGCGCAGGGCCGCAAAAAAATATCCGGGCGCAGTGCATAGCTGAGCCCGGACGCTGTTTTGCCTGTGTGGGCGGAGTTATGCTTTCGCCGCCTCTTTCAAAGCCTTTTCCAGCCAGATGGTGCCAATTTCCAACGCGCTGTACAGCCCGTTTTTCATCGACTGCTGCTGCATGCGCTCAATGGGATTCTTGCGCGTGTCGGTGGAAAGCAGAATGACGTGGATGCGATCTGCCACCTGCACGCCATGGTCTTCCTTTGTGGTGAGCACCTGCATGTAAATGACGAACGGGTCGGAAAAACTACCGTAATAAATCTCGTTTTTGCAGCGCACCAGCGGGCGGCCTTTGTATTTCAGTTTCGGGGTAAATGCCATGGATAAAACAGCTCCTCTTTCGGGTTATTCGCCAAGGTAATTTTTCAACAGCACCTGCAGCAGGTCGTCGCGGTCGATGCGGCGGATGTTGGCGCGCGCACCCTGGTAAGTGGTGATGTAGGTAGGGTCTTCCGAGAGGATATAGCCCACCAGCTGGTTGATGGGGTTATAGCCCTTTTCTTTCAAGGCGCGGTACACGCTGGTGAGCACCTCGCGGATCTCCTTATCCTTGTCGTCATAGATGGAAAAAATAGCAGTGGGTTCGCTCATACTACACGCCTCCTTCGAAAAGAACACCCTTGTGCGCAAATGCACCTGGCGATGTTTTGCTTGCATAAAGGGCATCTTTCCCCTTATACAGTTTACTATTCCTATTGTAACCCAAAACAGGGCCCCGCGCAAGAGAAATTTGCGCGGGGCCCTGTGCGGGTTAAAAAGCAGCGCTGTTTTTCAGCGCGCCGCAGGGTGTGCCCTTGCTTAACTGCGAAGGGCCACGCCCATTTTTTCCAGCGCGCTTAGCACCTTGGCCACGGTGGCCTCGGCCTCCTCGTCCGTCAGGGTGCGGTCCGGCGCGCGCAGCACAAGGTTATAGGCAAGGCTCTTTTTGCCCTCGCCCACCTTTTCGCCGGTGTATACGTCAAACAGGGCAAGGCTTTCCAGCACGCTGCCTGCCGCCGTGCGGATGGCTTCGGCCACGTCCGCTGCAGGCACGCCCATATCCATGACAAGGGCAAGGTCCCGCGTGACGGCCGGGTGCTTGGGCAGCGGGCGGAACATGGGCGTGCCGCCCCGGTGGGCAAACAAAACGTCCATATTCAGCTCTGCCGCGGCCACGCGCGGCTTTATGCCATAGTTGGCTGCCGTTTCGGGGTGAAGCTCGCCAATGGTGCCCAGTTTTTCTTGCCCAAGGTAGATACCGGCACAGCGGCCCGGGTGGAAGGTGGTGCCCTGCGTGTTGGCCACAAAGCGGGGCGCGGGCGTTTTGGCCGCCTCGCACACGGCCTCCACCACGCCCTTCAGGGCCAGGTAATCCCACGTGGGGCCATAGGCGGCCATCACCACGGTTTCCACCTCACGGGGCAGCTCTTCGGGCCCGCCTTGGGGCAGATATACGGTGGCGCCCTCAAACACGGCGCATTCAGCGGCGCGCGCGTTGTAGTTGCGCGCAACTACGTCCATAATGCTGGGCAGGGCGGTGGTGCGCATTACGCTGGTGTCTTCGCCCAGCGGGTTTGCAATTACCACAGGGCTGCGCAGCGGGCTTTGTGCCGGCAGGCGAATGGCGTCGAACGCCTTGCGGCTGTAGAACGAGAAGCTCTCTGTCTCGTACAGGCCATAGCCCACCAGCCAGTTCAGCACGTTTTCGCGGAACGTCTGGCGCGGTGTGGGCCGGGCCGAGGCCACGCCCTGCATAATGGTAGAGGGCATTTTGTTATAGCCCACAAAGCGGGCCACCTCTTCGGCCAGGTCGCAGTCGCGCTCGACATCCCAGCGGGAAGAGGGCACAATCACGTCATCGCCGTCCATTTCAAAGCCAAGCGGAAGCAGAATGGCCACCATCTCTTCGCGCGAAAGCTGCGTGCCCAACAGGCGGTTGATGGCCTGGGGCCGCAGGGGCACGCGGCGCTCTTCGCGCCTGTGGGGCCACACGTCCACCACGCCGTTTACCACGTCGCCCGCGTCCAAAAGCTGCACCAGCTCCAGCGCGCGCTGCAAACAGCGCAGGCAGCCGTTCGGGTCCAGCCCTTTTTCATACCGGCCAGAGGCTTCGGTGCGCATGCCCAGCTTTTTGGCTGTGGTGCGCACAGACGGGCCGTAGAACATGGCGCTTTCGAAAATAACGCTGGTGGTGTCTTCATACACGCCCGAAAACTCGCCGCCCATCACGCCGGCCACGGCAATGGGGCCCTTTTCGTCCGCTATCACCAGCATCTCTTCGCTCAGGGTGCGCTGCACGCCGTCCAGCGTTTCAATTTCTTCGCCCGCCTTGGCGTTGCGCACGGTGATATGCCCGCCGTTCACATATTTCGAATCGAAGCAGTGCATGGGCTGGCCATATTCCAGCATCACATAGTTTGTAATATCCACAAGGTTGTTGATGGGGCGCACGCCGCACAGGCGCAGGCGCTCGCGCATCCAGCGGGGCGAGGGCTTCACGCGCACGTTTTCCACCACGGCGCCCACATAGCGGTAGCAAAGCTGCGGGTTTTCAATTTCCACGCGCAGCTTTTCGGCCGCGTTGCCGTGGCCGGGCTTCACCTGGGGCACATGGTCGCAGAAGGGCACGCCAAACGTGGCAGCCGCCTCGCGCCCAAGGCCGCGCACCGAAAGGCAGTCTGGCCGGTTGGGGGTTATTTCAAACTCTACGCTCACGTCGTCCAGCCCCAGCACGGGCGCAATGGGCGCGCCCAGCGGCGCGGGCTCGTTCAGCACCATAATGCCGTCCTCGCGCTGGCCGGGAAAATCGTGCAGGGTAAGGCCCAGCTCGCCAATGGAGCACATCATGCCGTCCGATTCCACCCCGCGCAGCTTGCCGCGGTGAATTTCCTTGCCGCCGGGCAGGCGGCTGCCGTGGCGCGCCACAGGCACATAATCGCCGGGCTTCAGGTTTGTAGCGCTTGTCACAATTTGAATGGCCTTTTCTTCGCCCACGTTTATCTGGCACACAAAAAGGCTGTCGGCGTCCGGGTGCTTTTCTATTTGTTCTACGCGGCCCACCACCACGTTTTCAATGGCGTCTGCCTCGCAGCTGTATGTCTCCACCTTCGAGCCGGACATTGTCATGCGCTCGGCAAATTCATGGGGCGTGCAGGTGAAGGCGGCGAATTCTTTCGCCCATTTCAATGGCATTTTCATCGTTTCATTCCCCCTTAGAATTGCTTTAAGAAGCGCAGGTCGTTTTCATACAAAAGGCGCATGTCGTCAATGCCGTAGCGCATCATTACAATGCGCTCCAGCCCCACGCCAAAGGCAAAGCCGGAATACTCTTCCGGGTTAATGCCGCAGTTTTCCAGCACCTTGGGGTGCACCATGCCGCAGCCCAATATCTCAATCCACCCTTCGCCCTTGCACAGGCTGCAGCCCTTGCCGCCGCACTTGAAGCAGCTCATGTCCATTTCGGCCGAGGGCTCGGTGTATGGGAAGTGGTGCGGGCGAAAGCGCACGCGCGTGTCGGGCCCGTACAGCTTTTTAATAAACATCTCCAGGGTGCCTTTCAAATCGCTGAAGGTGATGTTTTTATCCACCACAAGGCCCTCTATCTGATGGAAGATGGGGCTGTGGGTGGCATCCACCGCGTCCGAACGGTACACACGCCCGGGGCAGATAATGCGAATGGGCGGGGCCTGCTTTTCCATGGTGCGTATCTGCATGGGGCTTGTCTGCGTGCGCAGCAGCACGTTTTCCGTAATATAAAAGGTGTCTTGCGTGTCGCGCGCGGGGTGGCTTTTGGGCATGTTCAGCATTTCGAAGTTGTAGTGGTCCAGCTCTACTTCAGGGCCGCTTACCACATCGAAGCCCATGCCCAGAAAAATTTCTTTCAGCTCGCCCAGCACCAGCTCAAACGGGTGGCGCCTGCCCTGTGCGGGGCGGCGGCCGGGCAGCGTTACGTCTATGGCCTCTGCGGCCAGGCGCTGCGCCAGCATGGCGTCTGAAAGCTGTTTGGTGCGCGCGGCAATATCTGCCGTAATGGCCTCGCGCACCTCGTTTGCCAGGGCGCCAATTACCGGGCGCTCTTCCGCGGAAAGCTTGCCCATCTGCTTTAAGATGGCCGTCACTTCGCCCTTTTTGCCCAAAAAGCGCACGCGCAGCTCTTCCACTTCGGCGGCGCTGGCGGCTTTGGCAATCAGCTCGTCTGCCGTGGCCTTGATGTGTTCCAATGCCTGTTTCAACAAAACCTCTCCTTTTCTTTCCGGGACGAAAAAAGGCTTCGCCCCTGTGTTCTCAGGGACGAAGCCTGTGCGTTCCACAATGCTCCGCGGTACCACCCACGTTTTTGCTTCCAAGAGCAAACACTCTTTGCTTCTGTAACGGGAAGGGCCCGTCCGCGCCTACCAGCAAACGCCTTCAGCCCGGCCGCTCGAAAGTGAACTTCCGCCCGGCACACCTGCAAAGCGCTTTCAGCCCATGGCGCTTTTCTCTTTTGTGCAAATGCTTCGCCGCGCGTACTCTCTTTGTCGCCGCGTTTTCTGCCTGTTATTATACAACGCGGCCGGGCCGTTTGCAAGTGGCGTTTTGAAAAAGGCCTATTTCCTGCGTTTGCCGGTTTCTTTTTTGCCGGATTTTGCCCCCGGCAAGTATTGCCAGAATTATGTGGGTTAAAACATCCCTGCCCTCAGCTTTGGCAAAGGGCGGGGATATCTTTACAATTCTATTTTAGAAATGGAAAGAAGCGTATAAGGGAAGAAGGTGTATGTGTTGGAATATTGGAACTGATATTCTAAATAACCTATGGGTTCAGGCGGCATGCCGTAATCCTTCCATAATAGCTCTGCTACAACGTGAACGATGCCGTCTTTCAAAAAGGCATGCTCCGGTAAAATGCGAATGTCTGTCATCTGGGCGCCATACCCATATGGCATTTCCGCCATACCCTCCGGGCATGAGGCCGAAGCAGTGCAGGGAAGAGAAAAGCCATACATTTCTTTGGTGAGCGTTTCATATTCCTCAATAGGGTAACAAGAAGCACCCTCCGGTGTACATATGATTTCCCTGCCGGCCTGCTCATACAAAATGCGCAGGCAACCACTGGCAGCTACTTCCATGCAAAAGCTGTTATTATCGTAGTAGTCTTTTGTAGAAGTAAAAGGCTCATTGAGCCAGTCTCCCAGATAGAAGCTCTCTATGTAAGAGATACAACCCGCAATAATCTCATCTTCGCTTAAATTTTCCTGCATTGGCAAAAATGCAAGGCCACTGGAATCTGGCGGTGTAGAGGTGGCATCTTCCAACGAAGCTGAAGGTTCAGCGGGCCCGCTTTCCGGCACGCCGCTGGCAGCGCTGCCTGGCGCAGGGGCGCATGCGGCAAGCAGCAGGGCAAGCAAAAGGCAGCTGACCAGCAGGTTTTTCATCTGGCAGCATCTCCATTTCTTCCGTTTTGCATGGGCATTCCGTCAGCCGTGCAAAACGGCTTTTTTTCATTATAGCAGGCCTGCGGCGCACTGGGGCAGTTTGACGCCATGCGGGCACGAATCAATTTTTTGTGGCCTTTCAGCCCGGGCCACGGGCAGGGAAAATAGCTTTGCCATTGCACGGCAGGGCGGCCGGGCGGTAAGCAGAGGGAAAAACTTCTGTGAATGAAATGCAAACTTCTGCGCCGCCCATGGCTTTTTCTGTGCGCGGGGGGTATAATGGAAGTGCCGCCGGCTGTGTGCTTTCTGCAAAAAGCGCGTTTGGCGGCAGGCTTTGAGAAAACAGCGGCGCGCCAGGCATGCGCGCCGGAAAGGGCGGGGCAAACGGCGCATGATATACGGCATTGGCGTGGACACGGCCAGCGCGGCACGGCTGGAAAAAAGCATAGCCCGCGCGCACTTTGTGCAGCGCGTGTTTGGCCCCGAAGAGCGCGCGCTGCTGCAGGGCCGCAGCCCGGCGCACCGCGCCGAAACAGCGGCCGCAAACTTTGCCGCCAAAGAGGCCCTGGCCAAGGCGCTGGGCACAGGCCTTTCGGGCTTTGTGTGGGTGCAGGCACAGGCGCTGCGCGCGCCAAATGGCGCGCCCTATTTTGCCTTTTCGGGCCGCCTTGCCGAAACCATGCGGCAAAAGGGCCTTGCGGCGCATCTTTCCATTACGCACGAGGGCGGGTTTGCCACGGCTTTTGTGGTGCTGGAACAGGCGGCCCGGCCCGCCGCACACACAACGGAGGCGACAGAATGATAACACCGGAACAAATTAAACAGGATAAACAGATTAAAACGTACATCGAGCGCGCAGACGACACCCTGCAGGCGCTGGGCTACACCGAGCACAGCTTTGCCCATGTGACGCGCGTGGCGCATTTTGCGCAGAAGATACTGGAAGAGCTGGGCTATGACGAGCGCACCTGCCAGCTTGCGTGGATAGCCGGGTATATGCACGACATTGGCAATGTGATAAACCGCATTGACCACGCGCAAAGCGGCGCGGTGATGGCCTTTCGTATTCTGGATAAGCTGGGCATGAGCGCGGACGAAATTGCCACCGTGTGCTCTGCCATTGGCAACCACGATGAAAGCACGGCCTTCCCGGTGAACGCCGTGGCCGCGGCGCTGATTTTGGCCGATAAAACAGACGTGCGCCGCACCCGCGTGCGCAACCGTGACAAGGCCTCGTTTGACATTCACGACAGGGTAAACTATGCGGTGGAAAAGGCGGCCACCACGCTAAATGCGCAGGAAAAGGCCGTGGTGCTTACCCTGACGCTGGATACAGAGATGAGCGCCGTGATGGACTATTTTGAAATTTTTCTGGACCGCATGCTGCTGTGCCGCAAGGCGGCAGAAAAGCTGGGCCTTTCGTTCCGCCTTGTGGTGAACGGGCAGGCCGTTATGTGACATTTCAACAGGCAAACCGCCCCGCCGTGCAGCGTTTTCTGCACGGCGGGGCGGTTTTTTGTTTGGCAGGGCAAAAAAATTGCACAGCCCCCTTGACAAATAGCCTAACTGGGTGTATGGTTAATTACACAAGTAATGAACCAATAAACAAGAGAGCAAAACGAAAGATGACCGGCCTGACATCAAATAGAAAAAGGAGGCGCAGACATTGACAGGAAATTTCAGCGACAGCACATCCATTTACCTTCAAATCGCGGAAATGCTGGAAAATGACATCCTGCGCGGCGTGCTGGAGGAAGAGGGCCAGGCCCCCAGCACGAACGAGCTGGCCCGCGCGTACAGCATCAACCCCGCCACGGCGGCCAAGGGCATCAACCTGCTGGTGGATGAGGGCGTGCTGTACAAGCGGCGCGGCATTGGGATGTTTGTTGCAAAAGGAGGGCGGCAGCGCATCATGCAAAAACGGAAAGACGCATTTTTCGAAACTTATGTCAAACGCCTTGTGCACGAGGCAAGGGCGCTTGGCATCACACGCGAAGAACTGGCCGCCATGTTGGAAAAGGCGGGCGGCGAAAAGGGAGGAAACGACGAATGAACAAGGTATTAAGCGCACAGCACATCACCAAAAGCTATGGAAAAAAGCAGGTGCTGCACGATGTGAGCCTCGAGATAGAGCCCGGCGTCATCTATGGGCTGATTGGCCGCAACGGGGCGGGCAAAACCACGCTGCTCAGCATTCTTACGGCGCAGAATACCTGGGATGCGGGCACTGTCACCTATGGCGGCGAGCCCGTGTGGGAGAACGCCAGGGCCTTGGCGGACATCTGCTTTTCGCGCGAGCTTTCGCCCATGATGATGTTTGGCGAAAACACCTATAAAGTGCGCGACTATTTGAAAGCCGCGGCCACCTATTACCCCCACTGGGACGAAGCCTATGCGCAAAAGCTGGTGCAGCGCTTTGGCCTGGAGACGAAAAAGCGCATTTCGAAGCTTTCGAAGGGCATGCTGAGCATGGTTACCATTGTGCTGGCGCTGGCCTCGCGCGCGCCCGTCACCATTCTGGATGAACCTGTGGCCGGGCTGGACGTGGTGGCCCGTGAAGATTTTTACAAACTGCTTTTGGAAGATTACACCGAAACAGGCCGCACGTTTATCATCTCTACCCACATCATTGAAGAAGCGGCCAATGTGTTTGAAAAGGTTATCATCATGAAAGAGGGCGCCATTGCCGAGGTGGCCGAAACCGAAAGCTTTGTGGCTTCATTCAGCTTTGTTTCGGGCAAGGACGAAGACGTGGCCGCCGTGTGCGCGCAGCTGGGCGCCTCGAAGGTGCTGCACACCGAGCATTTTGGCCGCCAGACGGGCGTGGCCCTGCGCGCCTCGCTTGCCGCGGCACAGCAGGCGGCCGCGGGCCGCGATGTGGACGTTTCGCCCGTGAACCTGCAAAAGGCCTTTGTGTACCTGGCTGGCGAAAAGGAGGATGCGCCATGCTGAGAACAACACGCTTCTGCGTCTGGTCTTACCGCTGGGCGGTGCCTGCCATGGTGGCGGCCATCTTTCTCATTTCGCTTATCAACCTCACGGGCACACGGGCCAAAGAGAGCCTGGTAAGCTATATTATCAGCACGAGTGTGGTTTATATGGTGCTGATTCCCCTCATCCTCTCTGTTTTGCAAACGCCGCAAACGGTGCGGTTCGCCCTTACCATGGGCCAAACGCGCCGCAGCCTGTGGGCAGAGCTGCCCTGCGTCACCCTTGCCTTTACCCTTTTTCTGGACACCGGCCTGTGCGCCGCGTTTGCCGTGCAGTGCCGCCTGTTTCTGGGGCAGTGGGTGCCGGGGGTTTTTGTCCCCGCCGTCTTTGTGCTGTTTGTAGCGGCCAGCATTGCGTTCTCTGCGCTGGGGCAGCTGGTGGGGCTTTTGGGCCACCGGTTCGGCGGCCGCGGCTGGCTGGGCGGCCTTGTGGGCCTGCTGGCGCTGATTGTGGCGGCCGGGCTGGCTGTGGCATTTGCGCCCTATTCTGTGCAGCAGGGCATGGTGCTGCTGTTTTTCGACCCCGCCCGAACATGGGCGGCCGTGGGCGCCAGTGTATTGGGCGCGCTGGTGGTGTGTGGCGCCGTGCAGGCGGCCAGTTGGCTGATTTTGCGGCGCATTTGCGTGAAGTGAGGTGGCTGGAATGCTGAAAGCAATCAAACGGGAAATGAAAGGCGGCCTGCCCATGCTGTGGCTGGCGCTTGGAATCAGCTGGGGCCTGGCACTGGTGCTGGAAGTGACGGTCAATTCCATCAGCGCGGCCAGCGGGTTTCAAAACGACGGCTGGCTTTCCATAGGCGGCGTGGTGGCGCTGGGCGCAGCGGGCCTTGTATTCTTTGTGAGTGGGGCGGTGCAGTTCTCTTCCTCGTTCCATCTTGCCATCACCATGGGCTGCACGCGCCGCACCTACCTGCTTAGCGCCTTTGTGGCCAATGTGGTGCTGGCGCTGGCCGCCCTGCTGGCCACCTGGCCCATCAGCCCGCTGGCGCGCCTGGCAAAGCAGGTGCTTTTCCCCATGGCCCCGCTGGAGGGCGGCAGCCTTTACAGCGCCGTGCCTGCGCTGTGGGTGTTTGAAGGGCATATTTGGATGGTGCCCATGATTGCCCTGACGGTGGTGGCCGCTGGCGGTGTAATGGGCGGCCTGATGCAGCGCTTTGGCCAGGCCGGCTTTTGGGTGGTGTGGGTGTTCAGCATGCTGCTGGGCGCCTGTGCCGGCAGAATGGCAGAGCTGATTGTTTCCGCACAAAGCGGCCTGCTTTTCCGCATCAAGCAGTTCTTTTTGTCTATTGGCGCGCTGCACGAATGGCACTGGGCGCTAATCTGGCTGGCCGGTGCGCTGGCACTGGCGGGCGTGGTGTGGCTGCTTTTGCGCCGCGCGCCTGTCAAATAAAAAAAGAGGGGCCGGGCATGGCCCAGTTGCAAAGCGCGCCCCATGGCGGCCGCCAGGCCGCCATGGGGCGCTGTGTTTTTGCCCAAAAAGGCAAAGCCTTAGGCGTGTTGACGTAAAAAACATTGCCTCTGAAACCGAAATTCGGGTGCATCGCATCGTCAACGCGCCTTTTATGCCGTTTTGGTTGCTTCATGCGGCGGCGTCTGGTATGATGGACATATCCGCACGCGCAAGGCGTGCAAATCAGGGAAGGGGGGCGCCCGGGGTGGAGCTTTCGTTTCGCGCGCGTGTTTCGCGCACGGCCGGGGCATACGCCGCGCTTTTGCTGGCCACGCAGGTGGGCGCAGTGCTGTGCGCGGCGCTGCTGCGCGCCGTTTGGCCGCAGCTTGTGCAAAGTGGCTGGGGCGTGTGGCTTGTCACCGACATCCCGCTTTACGGCGTGGCCGCGCCCGCTGCCCTTGCCTGGCTGCGCCGCGCCGTGCCCGCCGGGCCGCGCCCGGCGCGCGGGCCTGTGCGCCCCTGGCGCGCCGTGCCGTGGCTGGTGTGCGTGCTGGGGCTTGCCTACCTTGCCAATTTTGTCACCTTGCTGGTGGCCCCGGCGGCACAGCAAAGCGGGCAAGTTGCCTCGCTTGCGCTGGGCGGCAGCATGTGGGCAAACGCCCTGTTTGGGTGCGTTGTTGCGCCCTTGGGGGAGGAATGGCTGTTTCGCAAAACGCTGCACGGCGCCGTGGGCCTGTATGGGGAAAAGGTATATGTGGCGCTTTCGGCGCTGATGTTTGCGCTGTTTCATTGCAATATGGCGCAGTTTTTATACACGCTGTGCGTGGGTGCGGCGCTGGCCGCCCTGTATGCGCGCACGGGCCGCCTGTGGGCCGCCGTGCTGGCGCATATGGCTGTGAACGCCACAGGCTTTCTGGCTGCGCCGCTGGCCATGCAGAATGCCACGGCTGCGCTGTGCTTTTCCGGCCTTGCGTTTTTCTGCATGTTCACGGGTGCGCTGTGGCTTGTTTTCCGCCTGAAAGGGTTTTGGCAGGGGCTGCGGCCCGGCCCGCGAAGCGTGCTGCACCCCGTGCACGAGGCGCTGCGCGCCCGCGGCCTTGTGCTGTATACCGCGCTGTGCATTGCCTTTGCCCTTGCGGCGGCATGGCAGGGCGCATAAGAAAAAGCAGAGAGGAAGCGATACTATGTGGTGGGAAGACGCGGTGGTATACCAAATTTACCCCCTTGGCCTGTGTGGCGCGCCCGCGCAGAACAGCGGCGGCGAGGCCCGGCCGCGCATCCGGCAGCTTTTGGGCTGGGTGCAGCACATCAAAAGCCTGGGCACCGGGGCCGTGCTGTTCAACCCTGTGTGGGAAAGCGACGCGCACGGCTATGACACGCGCGATTATTTTGCGCTGGACGCGCGCCTTGGCACAAACGAAGATTTTGCCGCTGTGTGCAAAGCAATTCACGGCGCGGGCATGAAGGTGATGCTGGACGGCGTTTTCAACCATGTGGGGCGCGGCTTCTGGGCCTTTCGCGATGTGCAGCAGAAAAAACGGCAGTCGCCTTATCAGGATTGGTTCTGCATCGATTTCGGCGGCAACAGCAACTACGGCGACGGCTTCTGGTACGAGGGGTGGGAGGGCCACTACGAGCTTGTGAAGCTGAACCTGCAAAACCCCGATGTGGTGCGCCACCAGTTTGACGCCATTCGCGAATGGGTGCGCCTGTTCGACATCGACGGCCTGCGGCTGGACGTTGCCTACTGCCTGCCGCCGGAGTATCTGCGCGCCCTGCGCGCCTTTACAAACAGCCTGAAGCCGGGCTTTGTGCTGCTGGGCGAGGCGCTGCACGGCGATTACAACCGCTGGATGAATGATGAAATGTGCCATTCCGTCACGAACTACGAGTGCTATAAGGGGCTGTATTCCAGCTTCAACACCATGAATTTGTTTGAAATTGGCTACAGCCTGAACCGTCAGTTCGGCCCCGAGCCGTGGACGCTGTACCGGGGAAAGCCGCTTTTGAACTTTTTGGATAACCACGATATAGAGCGCATTGCCAGCATTTTGACGGAAAAAGCGCACCTGCGCGCGGCCTGGGGCCTTTTGTTTGGCATGCCCGGCGTGCCGGCCATTTACTATGGCAGCGAGTGGGGCATGGAGGGCCGCAAGGCGGACGGCGACGCGGCCCTGCGCCCTGCGTGCGCCGCGCCGCAGGAAACAGAGCTGACGCAGTACATCGCCGCGCTGGCCCATGCGCGCGCCCAAAGCCCGGCGCTGCGCCATGGCGGCTACCGCCAGGTGCTGCAGACGAACCGCCAGCTTATTTTCGAGCGTGCGTGCGCCGGGGGCCGCGTGCTGGTGGCTGTGAACGCGGACGCGGCGCCCTTCCAGGCACATTTTGACGCGGGCGCGCCCGCCGGGCAGGACCTCATCACCGGCGAAACCCAGCAGTTTGGCGGCGCGGTGACACTGGCGCCGCACCGCGCATATTACTGGCATGTGGGCTAGGCCCGCGCGCCGCACACAGGAGGGGGACGGGAATGGAAGCATATATCGAGACGCCGCGGCTGATTCTGCGGGGCTTTTGCCTGCAGGACGCACAGAGCATGTTCGATTCCTACTGCAGCGACGAGGAGGCCGCGCGGTATATGCCGTGGCATGCGCACAAAAGCGTGCAGCAGACAGAGCGCGATTTGCGCGAGCGCCTTTTGCCCCGGCAGGCGGACGAAAACTGGCTGCCGCTTGCCATTGCAAAAAAGCAGCGGCCGCAGCAGGTGATTGGCAACATTGGCGCATTTCTGCACGGCGGCGTGGCCGAGCTGGGCTATGTGCTGGGCCGCGCCTGGTGGAACAAAGGCTATATGAGCGAGGCGCTGGCCGCCGTGGTGGAATATCTGTTCACCTGCACGCCGGTGCACAGCATTGCGGCCTGGTACGAGTGGGCAAACCCTGCCTCCGGCGCGGTGCTGAAAAAGCAGGGCTTTGTATACGAGAAAGAAATTTTCGATAAGCGCAAGGTGGATTCGCCCCCGCAGGACACGGTGCCTTGCGCATACTGCCGCCTTACAAAAGCGTGCTGGGCCGCGCGCACAGGGCGGGCGGCCAGCCAAAGGGAGGAATAGGCATGGAGCAGCGCATTCTTCTTTCGGCCTCGCAGACAGGGTACGATTCCTATGCGCAGGCCCTGCGCCTTGTGGGCGGCGCGCCGCAGGGCGGCTATTGCCCCCAGGTGGATCTCTCGTGCGCGGGGCTTATTTTGTGCGGCGGCGTGGATATAGAGCCGCACCGCTATGGCCAGGGCTTTGCGGGCACAGAAGAGGTGGACGCCGCGCGCGACGAGGCGGAATTTGCGCTGGCGCGCGCCTTTCTGGCCGCGGGCAGGCCTGTGCTGGGCGTGTGCCGGGGCCACCAGCTGTTGAACATTGTGTTCGGCGGCGGCATCCAGCAGGATATGCCGCAGGCGCAAAAGCCCTTTCACCGCCATGCCTCCGGCGAGCCGGAGGACAGGGTGCACGCCATCCGCGCCGTGCCGGGCAGCGCCCTGCACGGGCTGTACGGCGAGGTGTTCAGCGTCAATTCATGCCACCATCAGGCGGTGGAAACGCCGGCGCCAGGCTTTGAGGCCACGGCCTTCAGCGAGGGCGGCGTCATCGAAGCCATGCGCCACACATCTCTGCCCGTGTGGGGCGTGCAATTCCACCCCGAGCGCATGTGCGGCGCCTGGGCCCGGCCGGACACCGTGGACGGCGCGGCGCTGTTTGCATGGTTTTTGCGCCAGTGCGGCGGCGCCTGAGCAAAACAGAAAAAGCCCCCTCTCGCCCTGCAGGGCAAGAGGGGGCTTTCTTGGCGGCAAGGGGCGCCGGCCCGTCACAGCGCCAGCAGCTGGCGCAGGTCTTCTATCACCGGCGCGCCGGTGGCGGCCAGCTTTGCGCGCGGCTGGTGGCCGCCCGCAAACAGCACACAGCGAATGCCCAGGGCTGCGGCCACCTCAAAATCGTGGTCTGTGTCGCCCACCATCACGGCGCGCTCTTTTTCAAGGCCGCTTGCAGCAAGCCAGGCAAGGCCGCGCTGCACCTTGCTGTGGCCGTAAAAATCGCTTTGGCCCAAAACTTCTTCAAAATACCCCGTAAGGCCGAAGTGGGCAAGCTGTTCGTCCAGCATGGCCTGTTCGGAAGCCGAAAGCACCACCTGCCGCGCGCCGCGCGCTGCCAGCGCTGCCAGCACCTGCCGGGCGTGCGGCTGCAGGGGGCATTCCAACAGGCGGGCAGGGTAAAGCTGCATGTACTCCGCCGCAAGCTGGCGGTAGGAACAGCGGGCAAAATCAAACCCGGCGTCTTTATAATATTCCTCAATGGGAAAGCGGAACACGCGCCGGTATTCCTCCACGCCGCCCAGAGGCGCATGGCCGTGGCGCTGAAGCTGGCTGTTCAAAAGATGGCTGCAAAGGGCTACGTCATTTACCAGCGTGCCGTTCCAATCCCACAAAAATATGCCGGGGGCGTCCATTCTGCGTCACTCCTCAAACCATTGTTTTAAAAGGGGGCTTTTTTCCACCGTGCGCACCAGCACAAGCCCCAGCCCGCCCGCGCACACGGCCTGCCCAGCGCCCACGGTGAGCATGTTGAACAGCAGCACGGGAATGCTGGCCGTTTCGGGCATGAAAATATAGGTGATTTCCAGCCCCACCACAACGGCGTTTATCAAAACGGGCGGCACAGCGGCCGCCAGGGGCAGGCCTTTGGTGCGCACATGGCGCAGCCTGCGGGTGGCCAGCGCCGCCGTCAGGGTGGCCAGTGTGCCAAACAGCATGTCCCACGGGCTCATGCTGAACAGGTTCGATAAAAAGCAGCCCACCGTCACGGCCCAGACGGCGTCCGGTGTGAAGATGGGAAGCAGCGTAAGCGCCTCGCTGACGCGGAACTGCACCGGGCCGTAGGCAAGCGGGTGCTGCACAAGGCACAGGGCTACATAAATGCCGGCAATGAGCGCGGCGCGGACAAGGCGTTTTGTATTGTGTTTCATAACAAGGTACACTCCGGCGATGAGATTTTGACCCTGCGGCCTCGCCTAGCTGCAGGGGTGCCCGCGCCCGCCGGGCGCGGTGGGCACAAAATCAATAAGTTGCCCAGCTAGGCTATTATAGCACACTGTGTCAAGTGCCTGCACTTCATTTTTGTGCCACCCTTGCACGTTGGCACAGGGCGGGGTATAATATACCTTGCATCTGTGCGTCCGGAGGGTATTGCGCCTTGTGCGGCGCCTGCGCAGGTGCCGCACAAACGTGTGCCCGGCCGCCGCCCGCTGCGCGGCTGCCGCGTGTGCAGAAGGGGGTGCCGGATGAAAGAAAAACTGTGGCGCGCGGCCTTTGCCCAAACGCTGCCCGTGCTGGCGGGGTATTTGTTTTTGGGCTTTGCCTACGGCGTGCTGATGCGCCGTGCAGGCTTTTCCACGCTGTGGGCCGTGGGCCTGAGCCTCTTCATCTATGCGGGCAGCATGCAGTATGCCGCCGTGCCGGTGCTGACGGGCGCGTTTGACCCCATAGGCGCCTTTCTGCTCAGCATCATGGTAAACGCGCGGCACATGTTTTACGGCATCTCCATGCTGGAAAAATACCGCAGGGCCGGCAAGTGGGCCCCCTACCTTATTTTTTCCCTGACGGACGAAACTTTCAGCGTAAACGTGGCGGCAAAAGTGCCGCAGGGCGTGGATGAAACGGCCTTTTATGCGGCAACCAGCGCGCTGGACCATGCCTACTGGGTGGGCGCCACACTGCTGGGGGCCGTGCTGGGCGGTGTGCTGACGCTGGAGGTGAAGGGCATTGAATTTGTGATGACGGCCCTGTTCGTCACTATTTTTACCGACCAGTGGCTGGCGGCAAAGCGCCATGGGCCCGCGCTTTTGGGCCTTGGGGGCGCGGCGGTGTGCCTGGCCGTGTTCGGGGCGGCAAATTTCATGCTGCCCGCCATGGCGCTTATCACGAGCGCGCTGCTCATCTGGCGCAGCGTGGCCGGCGGGGCAAAGGGGGCGGCGGCATGACGGCGGTGCAATGCCTCATTACGGCTGCGGCCATTCTGCTGGGCACTTTGGCCACGCGCTTTGCGCCCTTTGTGCTGCTGCCGAAAAACAGGCCCGTGCCCAGGCTGGTGGAATATTTGGGCGGCACGCTGCCCTACGCCGCCATGGGCCTTCTGGTGGTGTACTGCCTGAAGGATGTAACCTGGCTTTCCGGCACGCACGGCGCGCCGGAGCTGATTTCCATTGCGCTCACGGCGGGGCTGCATGTCTGGCGGCGCAACACGCTTGTCAGCATTGCGGCGGGCACCGTGTGCTATATGCTGCTGGTGCAGTTTGTGTTTGTGTAAGGCGCGCGGCGCACCTTTGTGCCGCCGGTGTGTAGTGTGTGCGGGGGCTGGCTCGTTGTAAGGGGTGAAGGAGGGAACCCCCATGCAGCAGCAAAGCCCCGAAACTTCCGGCGCGCTGTGCAAAGCGCGCCCGATGGACGGCCTCACCCCGCAGGAGGCTGCGGCGCGTGCCGCGGCCGGCCTTGCAAACGAAGCGCCCAAACCCCTGACGAAAACCGCCGGGCGCATTGTGCGCGATAATTTGTGCACGTTTTTCAATTTTGTGTTTCTGGCGCTGGCCGCCTGTTGTGTGGCCGTGGGCGCATACCGCGACACGCTGTTTCTTGGCATTGTGGTGATCAACGCGCTCATTGGCATTGTGCAGGAGCTTCGCGTGAAGCACACGCTGGATTCCATCGCCCTGCTGGAACAGCGGCCTGTGCAGGCCGTGCGCGGCGGCGAAGTGACAGACGTGCCGCCGCACGAGCTTGTGCTGGGCGACATTGTGGTGCTGCGTGCAGGCTGCCAGGTGCCCGCGGACGCCGAGCTGTGCACCGGCGAGGCCGAGGTGAACGAAGCGCTTTTAACAGGCGAGGCAGACAACGTGCGCAAGCGCCCGGGGGACCGGCTGCTTTCCGGCAGCTTTCTTTCGGCGGGGCAGTGCCGCGCACGGCTTACCGCCGTGGGCAAAGACTGCTGGGCCGCCCGCCTTTCGCAGGAGGCAAAGCGCGATAAAAAGCAGCGCTCGGCCATTATGTCTGCGCTGGACGGCTGGCTGAAGCTGGTGGGCCTTTTTATTGTGCCGCTGGGCGCAGCCATGCTGGTGCGCCAGCTTACGCTGGACGGCGCCACTTTCCGCTATGCCGTCACCAGCACGGTGGCCGCGCTGGTGGGCATGATACCCGAAGGGCTGTACCTGCTTACCAGCATTGCGCTGGCGCTGGGCGTTTTGCGCCTTGCAAGGCAGCGCACGCTGGCGCACGAATTATCCTGCATCGAGGCGCTGGCGCGCATCGACACATTGTGCATTGACAAAACTGGTACGATTACCACGGGCAATATGCGCCTGGCGCAGGTGTGCCCCGCAGCCGGGCAGCCGCCCGAGGCCGCGCGCGAGGCGCTGGCCGCCTTTGCGGCGGTGCAGATGTCCCAAAACGCCACGGCGCGCGCCCTTCGCGCCGCTTTGCCAGGCGCGCCGCACTGGGCCGTTGTGCGGGAGGTGCCCTTTTCGTCTGAGCGGAAATATTCCGCCCTTGTGCTGGCAAACGGCCAGTGCTGGGCCCTGGGCGCGCCGGAAAAGGTGTTGGGAGCCCCCTGTGAGGACGAAGCCGTGCACGGCTTTCTGCGCCAGGGCCTACGCGTTTTGTGCCTGGCCCGCGCGGGCGGCGCTGGCGAGGACGGCGCGCTGCTGGGCCCTGTGCAGCCTGTGTGCTGGGCCGTGCTGCGCGACGAGCTTCGGCCCGACGCGCAAACCACGCTTGCTTATTTTGAACAGCAGGGCGTGACGGTGAAGGTGATATCGGGAGACAACGCGCAAAGTGCCGCGCGTGTGGCGCAAAGCGCAGGCATTGCCGGCGCGCAGAATTTTCTGGATTGCGCGGCCCTGCCGGAAGAGGCGGATTTTGGCCCGTATTGCGAGGCCACGGCGGTGTTCGGCCGCGTGAGCCCCCGCCACAAGCAGGCCATCATCCGCGCCTTGCAGGAAAAGGGGCACCGCGTGGCCATGGTGGGCGACGGCGTGAACGACGTGCTGGCCCTGAAACAGGCCGATTGCAGCGTAGCCATGGCGGGCGGCAGCGACGCCGCGGGCCAGACGGCCCAGCTGGTGCTGCTGGACGCGCAGTTTTCGGCCATGCCGCACATTGTGCGCGAGGGCAGGCGCGTCATTGCCAATATTTCGCGCTCGGCCTCGCTGTTTCTGGTAAAAAACATCTTTTCGTTTTTTCTGTCGGCCATTTTGCTTGTGTGGGCCATGCCATACCCGCTTCTTCCGGGGCAAATCAGCCTCATCAGCGGCGTGCTTATTGGGCTGCCTTCATTTTTGCTTACATTCGAGCGCTCGGATGTGCGCGCAAAAGGCCATTTTCTGCGCGGCGCCCTGCTGAACGCTTTGCCCGGCGGGCTTTGCGGCACGCTGTTTCTTCTGGGCACGTCCGTTTTGGGCAGGGCGCTGGGCCTGCCGCAGGGGCAGATCTCGTCCGTTTGCACGCTGCTGGCCGGGGTAACAGGCCTGTGCGTGGTTTTCTTTTTGTGCTGGCCGCTTACAAAGCTGCGCGCTGCTGTGATGGCGCTGACAGCGGCCTGTTTTTACGGTGCCACGGCCTTTTTTCCGTGGATGTTCAGCATTGAAACACTTTCGGCGCGCGCCTGGGCCCTCACTTGTGGGCTTGGGGCCGCGGTACCCTTGGTGATGAGCTGCCTTGTGTTTGCGGTAAGTTTTGTTAAAAGGCGGCTTGCAAAAAAGGAGGAAATACCATATGGCAGTGTGCGTCCTGATCCCGGCATATGAGCCGGAGGAGCGCTTTGCAGAATATGCCGCGCTGTGCGCACAGCGCGGCCCGCTGGTGGTCGTGGACGACGGCAGCGGGCCACAATTTGCCCCCATATTTGAAAAGATAGCGGCCCTGCCGGGCTGCACCGTGCTGCACCACGAGCAGAACAAGGGCAAGGGCGCGGCGCTGAAAACAGGGTTTGCCCACATCTTGCATTTTCTGGAGGATTGTGACGGCGTTGTCACTGCAGATTGCGACGGCCAGCACGCTTTGCAGGATGTGCAGCGCCTGTGTGCGGCCGTGCAGGAACAGCCGCGGGCCCTAAGCCTGGGCTGCCGCCACTTTGGCCCCGAGACGCCGCGCCGCAGCATGGCGGGTAACCGCGCCACCAGCGCGGCCATGCGCATTTTGTACGGCATTGAACTGGAGGACACCCAAACGGGCCTGCGCGGCATCCCGCGCGGCCTGCTGAAAGAGGTGGCGGCCCTGCCGGGTCAGCGCTATGAATACGAGTTGGAGATGCTTTTATGGGCCAAGCGCAGGGGCGTGCCCATGAATGTGCTGCCCATTGAAACGCGCTATTTCGACAACAACTCCGGCAGCCACTATGACACCGTAAGGGACAGTTTGCGCATCTGTGTGCCGCTTTTGCGCGGCCTTGCACAGTATATGGCGGCGGGCGCGGCCAGCGCCGTGGTGGATGTGGCCGCCTACGGCCTGCTGATAAGCCTTGTGTTCGGCGGGCTGAACCTGGTAGACAGGCTGATGCTTTCGGCCGTGCTGGCGCGCATCCTTTCTTCGCTGTTCAACTATCTGTGCAACCGCCGCCTGCCGCAAATGCGGCGCAAGGCGTTTTGGCCCACGGCGGCGCGCTATTATGTGCTGTGGGTGTTTCAGCTGGCCGGCAGCGTGCTGGGCACCTGGGCGCTGTGCACGGCTTTTGGCGCAAACGAGCTGCTGGCAAAATATGCCGTAGACATTCTGCTCAGCCTGCTCAGCTATCAGGTGCAGCTGCGCTGGGTGTTCGGCGGGAAAGGGGAGAAGGCGGATGTATAGCCGCGCGGTGCGCGTGCTGCGGGCGCTGTTCCGGCTGGAGGGCTGGCGCGCGCAGGGCACGCCTGCCCCTGCCCCGGCGGTGTATGTGGTGCATCACCAGAACATGGCCGGGCCCATCCGCGCTGTGGCGCATCTTCCTCTTGAGGGGCATATCTGGGCCTTAGAGGTTTTTTGCAACGCAAAAACATGTTTTGCGCAATATTATGGCTATACCTTTACCAAGCGGTTCGGCATGCCCAAACCGCTTGCCTTTGTGTGCGCCAAGCTGGTTTCCGGCGCGGTAAGCGGCATTGTGCGCGGCTGCGGGGCCATTCCGGTATACCGCGGCCGCCGCGAAATTGTCGAGACCATGCGCCTGTCTCAGCAGGTGCTGGAAAAGGGCGAGAACATCATCCTTTGCCCGGATGTGGATTATTCCAGCAGCGCCGCCGAAATTGGTGCAGTGTACGAGGGCTTCCTTCATTTGGAAAAGGGCTATCACCGCGCCACGGGCAAGCACCTTGCCTTTGTGCCGGTGGGCCTGTATGCGCCCGCAAAGCGCGTGCGCATGGGCGAGCCCATCCGCTTTGCGGACGGCGTGCCCTTTGCGCGGCAGAAGGCGCAGGTGGCGCTGCGCCTGCGCCAGGCCATCACCGCGCTGTGCACGCAGCCCGAATTTCCGCCGCAAGAAAAGCAAAACAGTTGAAAACGGGAAAATTTTGTGTTATTATTGATATAAGTTATCAATAATGATGCTTGTGCGGAAAGGAAGAGAACGGGATGGATTTGAAAGCATTTTATTCTCTAAGCTGTGGGCTGTATCTGGTTGGTGCCACCCACGAAGGAAAAGATTACGGCTGTGTGGTAAACACCGTCACCCAGGTGACGGCCGAACCCGCGAAACTGATGGTGGCCATCAATAAGCAGAATGCCACCACGTCTGCCGTGCTGGCAAGCGGGCGCTTTGAGGCCGCTGTGCTGTGCGAGACGGCCCCCATGGAGCTGATTGGCACTTTCGGATTTCAAACCAGCCGCGAGACAGATAAATTTGCACCGTTCCAAACGGCGCGGGACGCGCACGGTGTGCCCTATGTAACGCAGGATACAGCCGCTCATTTCAGCTGCAAAGTGGTGGATACGCTGGATGCAGGCACCCACATGCTCATCATTGGCCTTGTGGAAGATGCCGAAACGCTGAGCACCGGCGCCCCTATGACGTATGCCTATTACCACAAGGTGAAAAACGGCCTTACGCCGCCCAAAGCGGCCAGCTATCAGCCGCCGCAGCAGAAGAAAGCGGGCGGCTGGCGCTGCAAGGTGTGCGGCTATATCCACGAGGGCGAAACGCTTCCCGATGGGTTCCGGTGCCCCATTTGCGGCCAGCCCGCCAGCGTGTTTGAAAAGCTGTAACAGGCAGGCGCAGCGCCCCATTTTGTACACAAAAATACACGCGGCAGCTTTCAAAAGGCTGCCGCGTGTATTTGTTTGTGTGGCAGGGTGCCAGCGGGTTAACCGCCGCGCTGCATGGCAGCGAGGAAAGCCCTTCCGGCCTGGTTTTGCTGCCGCATGCACTGAATAAAACTCTCTTCTGTAATATCCGGGGCGCGGAATTGCCATTCTGCGCCTGCCTGTGTTCTTTTGGCAATTGCTTCAAACTCGCTCTCGTCAATGTCCAGCTCGTCAAAGCAGACGGGCAAACCAATTTGATGGTTGAATGCCATGATGCGGTTCCGCTGTTCCAGCTGGCCATCATAGGTAAGAAGGCACAGCACGCCCAGGGCCACAATTTCGCCGTGCAGGTGGCGGCCGCCAAATTGGGTGGCGGTGGCGCCATTGTATACGCAGTGGGCCAGCGACGAATTGTAATAATATTCCGGTATGCGCGTGGTCATGTTGGACACAAGGCCTGTGGCGACAATGATATCCAGCACCACCTGTTCCAGCTCTGGCGTAACGCGTTTTTCCCTGCACGCAGCCAGCGCCTGGGCGCCGTACATCAGCAGCGGCTCGGTGCAAACTTTGCTCAGCTGCACGCCCATCAGGGGCTCAAATTTCAGCGTGGCGCCTTTGCTGGCAAACACGGCTTCACATTCCTTGGAAAGCGCGTCCCCAATGCCGGCCCAAAGCAGCGCATAGGGGGAACCGGCAATGATGCCGGTGTGGATGAAGGTGTGTTCCGGCAGGTTGGGGTAATAATCTTCCCGAAAGGTGCCGTCCGGGTGATACATCACGCTGATGGCCGTGACGGAAGCGCAGTTGCTGGCCACTGTGGGAAACAGAAACAGCGGTTTATCCAGCTTTGTGGCCACATATTTGCACAGGTCACAGGCGCGCCCGCCGCCCACGCCAAACAGCATATCCGCCTGGCGCACAGCCTCGTTGTCCATCAGCGCCTGCCCGTTTTCATAGGTGCAGTCGCCGCCATACCAGATGAAATCTAAAATTTCAATGCCGCTGCCGTCAATTCCCTGCAGCAGGGCGTCCCTGGCTTTTTCCATTGCAGTTTTTCCGCCAATCACGGCCGCCTTTTTGCCGCAATGCCTGGCATAGTAGCCAATTCTTTGGTAACAGTCCTCCCCAACGGAATAATTGGGAAGGCATAAGCTGTGGCTCATGGATGTACACCCCTCTCTGTTCTGTTGAAATGCCCAAAAACCGCCCGCCAGGCGGCCTGCCGCCCTGGTGCGGCAGATTATGTAACAGTATAACATGCATTGGCGCGGTTTTCAATTTGCAGCGGCCTGGGCGAGAATGCGCGCCCATGCACAGAAAGCGCAGCGGGAAAAGGCGCACATTTGGGGAAGGGCAAAGCGAAGAACAGTAGAAAATAAAAAGGCCCGGCCATTCTTTTGCATGCATGCGCGCCTGCGGCGAGGCAGGGCAGAAGGAAAATGTCTGGTATTACAAAATGTGGCAAAAAGTGTGGTCGAATCCATAGAAAAAGCCCGCGGAACGTTGGTTCCACGGGCTTTTTGATGGAGCAGATGATGGGAATCGAACCCACACAGCCAGCTTGGGAAGCTGGAGTTCTACCACTAAACTACATCTGCACAAACTGAGAACGCTACTTAGTATACAGCATGGGGCCAAAAAAGTCAAATGTTTCTGTGCACAAACCGGCGTGTATTGCAGCTGTTTTTTGTTTTGCAGCGGGCAGCTGTGAAAAAGACAATAATTTCCAAAATTTTACAATTATGTTTGCTATACTGTAGGTGTATGGGGAAACCCGGCGCAAAAAGAGGAGGCGGCACGATGAAGTGCGAGGTAGTGTGCCACCAGCTGCAGGGCCCGCAGGGGCTATATGAAACATACGGCCTGCGCCTGGTGGAAACGGGGGAGTTTTACGGCGATATCACGCTGGACAAAGCGCAGGCACAGGCGCTTGCGGCTGCGCTGGAAGAAAACGATTGTGAGGCGTGCCATGTGCCCGGTATCCTGGACGACTTCCTGGCCGGGGCACAGTTCTAAGGGCCCTGGCACTTGAAAAAGGGCTGCGTGCAGTGGTACAATCCACATAAAAGAAAGCCTGCCTGCCCCGGCGCGGCGCGTGTGCCCGGGCGGGCAGGGCCAAGCACAGAGGAGGCCTTTTTATGCCGGGCGACCTGCATACACACACCAATTTTTCAGATGGTTCCAGCGACATTGAGCTGCTGCCAAAGCTGGCGGCGCGGGCCGGGCTGACGCACCTGGCCGTGTCGGACCATGACACCACGCTCAGCGCCGAATATGCATATGGGCACCCTGTGGTGCAGGGGGTGCGCATGATTCCGGCAGTGGAACTGACGGGCTTTGATGTTGCGCGCGGGCGCCGGGTGCACCTTCTGTGTTACTGGCCCAAGCTGACGCCGGCGCTGAAAGAGTTCTGTGCCCTGATGGCGGCGCGGCGCAACGCGGCCACAGAAAAAAGCATGGAAGAGCTGGAGGCCTTATACCCGCAGTTCTGCCGGGAAGAGGCAAAGGCGTTTTCCCGGCGCAGCGGCGTCACCTACAAAACACACCTCATCCGCCTGCTGTTTGAATATGGATACACAGACGGGATTTATAAAGAGCTGTACCGCGAGCTGTTCGGCGCGGGCCGCGGGCGCGTGCTGCACGACCCGGCCTACGAGCCCGTGCAGGCCGTGCTGGAACTGGCGCGCGGCACAGGCGGCGTGGTGGTGCTGGCGCATCCCAGCGTGTACAGCAGCATGGAGCTTGCGGCCCAGCTTGCCGCACAGGGGGCCATTGACGGGGTGGAGATTGACCACCCGCGCAACACCCCGCAGGACAAGGCCGCTTTGCACGAGCTGGCGCGGCAGTATGGGCTGATTGTGACAGGCGGCACAGATTTTCACGGCATGCACATGTCAAAGCCCACGCCGCTGGGCGCCATGACAACCCGGGACGAGATGCTGGCGCGCATCGAGGCGCTGGCACAAAGCCGCAGCGGCGCGCCGCAGGGCGAAGGGGCCTGAGGCACGTGGGGGCAGCCGGTGTGGGCTGATGCACAATTTTTTTAGTGCCTGCCGGCATGATTCTGGCTTGTTCGCCAAATCCTGCAAAAGGGCGGTGTTTTTCCACGCGCATTGTGCTAAAATGAAAACCAGCATTTTGAGTTGCGCGGAGGGAAAACCATGACATATCAGAGAAAGAACAGGGGAGTGTGCTCCCTTTCCACCACGGTGACGCTTGCAGAGGACGGCACCATTGAAAATGTGGAGGTGCTGGGCGGCTGCAACGGCAACCTGAAGGGCATCTGCTCGCTGTTAAAGGGCATGAAGGCGCAGGACGCCATTGGCCGTATGCGCGGCACCACCTGTGGCAACAGGCCCACTTCCTGCCCGGACCAGATTGCCCAGGCGCTGGAAGAAGCCCTGGCCCAGTAAAACAGAATCTACCAAAGCCACGCATTTCAAAAAGGCCCGGCAATCCGTCCATGGATTGCCGGGCCTTTTTGATGCGGCGCGGCTGGAAGAAAACGCCTTTGTGCATGCCCCTTGCCCGCCCAGGCCATACTTGCACAGGGAAAGGGGAGAAGACGTTGTTATACCGATTCAAAGGGTTTGATAAAGCCGCGCGCCGGGTGCTGAACGAGGCTGTGAGCACGGCGGCCTCTTTTGGCCACGCCGCGGCCGGCACAGAGCACTGCCTGCTTGCCATCCTGCGCGAAGATGAGGGCGAGGCGGCGGCCTTTCTGCTGTCCAGAAAAATATACGGGTTTCGCCTGGCGCGTCTGATTTGCGAAGAGAAAGGGCAGAATACGCCCTGTTACCTGTGGCCCGGCACGGTGAATGCCGAGCTGCGCGCCGCCATGGATGAGGCTGTGCGCACGGCCCAGGCGGCCGGGGAGGAAAAGGCCGGCCCGCTGCATCTGCTGGCGGCCTTTCTGCAGCAGGAATGCACCGCCCGCCAGATGATGGAACAGCTGGGCTTGGATGCCAAGGCCGAGGCCGCCGAATGCGGCCGCCGCGCCAAGGCGCCGCTGTGGAAACCGGCGGCACCCCACATGGCCCCGCCCGCGCCGAAAAATGCCCTGCGCTATGGGCAAGACCTCACCCAGCTTGCCCGCGAGGGCAGGCTGGACCCCGTGTTCTGCCGGGAGGAAGAGATAGCGGCTGTTGAGCGCATTCTTCTGCGGCGGCGCAAAAATGCCCCCTGCCTTGTGGGCGAGGCGGGCGTGGGCAAAACGGCTGTGGTGGAAGGGCTTGCGCTACGCATTGCAGAGGGGCGGGCCCCCGCGCGCCTGTGCGGGAAAAGCGTGCTCTCGCTGGATATAGGCAGCCTGGTGGCGGGCACCAAATACCGGGGCGATTTTGAGCAGCGCCTGCACGATGTGCTGGCCGAGGTGCGGCAAGCGGGCAGCGCCATTCTGTTTTTGGACGAGGTGCACGCCATCATGGGCGCGGGCGCGTCGGAGGGCGGCGTGGACGCGGCCAGTATCTTAAAGCCCATCCTGGCGCGCGGCGAGGTGCAGGTCATTGGCGCCACCACGCGCGAAGAATATGCCAGGCACATTGAAAAGGACGCCGCCATGGCGCGGCGTTTTGAGGCCGTGCCGGTGGAAGAGCCCAGCCGCACGGCGGCGCTGGCCATTTTGCAGGGCCTTGCGCCGCGCTATGAAAGCTACCATGGCGTGTGCATTGAGCCGCAGGCGCTGGAGGCTGCGGTGGAGCTTACGGCCACCTACATGCCCGGCCGGTTTCTGCCAGATAAGGCCATTGATGCGCTGGATGAGGCATGTGCATCGGTAAAAATGGAAGAGCGGTGCCCGCCCGCCGTGGGCCGGGCTGATGTGGCCGCCGCTGTGTCACGGCACAGCGGCGTGCCCGCAGCCCTGCTGTGCCGCAGCCGGGACGAGCGGCTGGATGGCCTGGAACAGGCGCTTTGCCGGCATATTATAGGGCAGGAGGAAGCAGTGCACACTGTGGCGGGCGCTATGCGGCGTGCACGGCTGTTTCCGGAAAGCGCACGGCGGCCCATGGCCTCGTTTTTGTTTTTGGGGCCCACGGGCGTGGGAAAAACGGCGCTGGCCAAGGCCGTTGCCCGGGAATGCTTTGGCGGGCCGCAGGCGCTGGTGCGCTTTGACATGAGCGAGTATATGGAAAAGCAGGCGGCGGCCCGCCTTGTGGGCGCGCCGCCGGGCTATGTGGGCCACGAGGAGGGCGGCCAGCTTACCCGCGCCGTGCGCGAGCGCCCGCACTGCGTGGTGCTGCTGGACGAAGTGGAAAAGGCGCACCCGGACGTGATGCACCTGCTTTTGCAGGTTTTGGAAGAGGGCGAGCTGACGGACGGCCTTGGCCGCCGCGTCAGTTTCCGCACGGCGCTGGTGGTGCTCACCTCAAACCTGGGCGCCAGAGCGCTGGGCGGCGCGGCGCGCCCCACCGGCTTTGGCGCGGGCCAGGCGCTGTTTGCCCGGCACGATGCGCTGCAAAGCGCGCGCGGGCATTTTTCGCCCGAGCTTTTGGCGCGTTTGGATGAGTGCGTGGTGTTCGGCCCGCTTTCTGCCGGCGCCCTGGAGCGCATTGCACAGCGCGAACTGGACGAAACCTGTGCCCAGCTGCGCGAGGCGGGCATAAGCCTTTCCTACGAGCCGCCGGTGCCCGGCGCCCTGGCCGCCCTGGCGAAGCCGGAACTGGGTGCCCGTGCGCTGCGGCGCCTGGTGCGCACCCGTGTGCTGGAGCCTCTGGCCCTGCTGGAGCCGCCCGGCGCCCCGGCCCGGGTGGCGGTGCGCGGCGGGGATATTTGTGTGGAGGCCTGCGGCCCGCAGCCTGTGCCCGCGCCCACGGCCGGGCCCGCGGCCGCAGGTGCGGCCATGCCGTCGTGAAAAGCCGCGGGCAGAAAAACGCCCCTGCGCCTTGCAGCGCAGGGGCGTTTTGGTCATGCCGCCGGAGAGGGGGCCGGCGGCTAGGGAGGTGACAGAGAAAAGCCAGACGCTATTTTACAAGCTTTGCCGCATCTGCTAGAAGCTGGGCCGCTATGGGGATGGGCAGTTTGCCGGTGTTCAGGGCAATGTCATACCGGTCTGCACGGCCCCAATCGCCGTCGGCATAATAGTTGTAATAGTTGGCGCGCGTTTTGTCTGTTTTGCGAATGCGGGCGCGCGCTTTGTCCTCGTCAATGTTGTACAGCCGCGCCACGCGAAGCACGCGCTGTTCCAGCGGGGCATGGATGAACACGCTGAGCATGCCCGGCTGCTGGCGCAGCACATAATCGGCACAGCGGCCAATGAACACACAGGGGCCCTGCTTTGCCAGCTCGCGGATGGTGTTCGACTGGAACACAAACAGTTTGTCGTCTGTGAGGTAATCGTCATAGCTGGCAAAGGCGGGCGCCGCCCCGATGCTGAGCGTGTACAGAAAGCTGGTGGAGGGGCGCTCGTCTGCACGCTCGAACAGCTCTTGCGAGATGCCGCTGTCCTGCGCGGCCTTTTTCAAAATTTCCTTGTCATAAAAGGGAATGCCCATTTTCTGTGACACGGCAAGGCCAATTTCCCGCCCGCCAGAGCCGAACTGGCGGCCAATGCAAATGACAGGGTGCGCCATACTAAAACCTCCTTTGCAGCAACGGCACGGAAGGCGTGCGCCAGCCGCGCACTTTCTTTACCTTTATCATAGCACAAACCGCACGGCGGCGCACAAAAAACACGGCGCGAAGCCATAGAACTTTGCGCCGTGTTTCTTGGCAGTTTTGCCCAAATGTCTTAACTCATTACAATTTTGCCCGCGCATCAAACAGCTTGGGGGCTGCCAGCATCAGCACCACGGCGGCTGCCACGGTAAAGAGGGCCTCCGGAATCATATATGTGGCGTTGTATACAATGCTGTACAGCCAGCACAGCGCGTTTTCCGCCATGCCCTCAATGGCCTGGCCCCAGCCGAAATTGGTCATCCAATCAAAGGCATAATCGTAGTCTTTCCACACCACATAGCCCGAGAGCACGCTGCACACATAGCGCAGCACACACACCACAAATGTGCTTACGCCGGCGCCAACGGCACGGCCAACCTTTGAAGAGGGAAACGGCTGGGCAATGTACCATGCCAGGCCCAGCACGGTGAAGGCCAGCACATAATCCAGCAGCACGCAGCCAATTTGCGCGCCCAGCGTCTGGCAGTAGGTGAGGTTTTTCAGGCCGAGAAACAGTTGGATGAGGCTGTGCACAAAGGCCGTGAACAGGCCCCACTTCGGGCCGTGGCGCAGGCTCATCAGAATAATGGGCAGCATGCTCACAAAGGTGACAGAGCCGCCGTGCGGCAGCTCGTAAATGGGAAAGTAGCTGAGCACGGTGCTAAGCGCAATCATCAGTGCGCCTTCCACAAGGGTGCGTGTTCTTGCGTGTGTTTTTGTCGTCATGGGAAATACCCCTTTCAAAATGGTGTGACACAAAAACCAAAAACGTGCGCCGTGTGGCACAAAAACCACACGGCGCACGCTGAGCTTTGCTGTTTTATGCAAAAACTCCCTACGCCGGCATTACCCGGATCAGGTAAGAAGGGTCTATGGCCCCGCGTACGGCAGCCAAATCTAAGCCTTTCGGCCCCCCTGTTTTTATGTCCATTCCCCATTATACGCGCCGTGCGTTTCTTGTCAAGGGCAAAGTGCTGCCCCCCAACAATATGGGCAGGCCTGCGCAGCAGGGCAGCTTACCGCCAAATGCCCAGCAGCCATTCGGCGCAGAACACCGCCCCGCAGGCCGCCAGCGCCACGGGAAGAAGCCCGGCGCCCAAGTAAGACAAAAGCACCGCCACCAGAAGGCCCGCCATAGCCGAAACGGCGCTGGCCGTGCTTTCCAAAATGGCGGGCACCGTCATGGCCGCCAGCACGGCATAGGGCACATAGTAAAGAAAGCTTTGCACAAAGCGGTTTTTTATTTTTTTGCGCACCAAAAGCATGGGCAGCGCGCGAATGAGATAAGTGGTGCCCGCCATCACGGCAATATAGCACAGCATCTGCACCGTCATGCCAGCACCTCCTTTTCCTCCACAGGCGCCAGCCATGCGAACACCAGCGCCGCGCACATGGTGCACAAAATGATGGAAAAGCCCGAAGAAATGTGCGCGTGCAGAAACGGCACATACCGCACAAGGCAGCTAAGCGCAGCCGCCAGCACCGCCACGCCCAGCACGGGGCGGTGCGCCTTGGCCGCAGGCACCACAATGGCCACAAACATGCCATACAGCGCCACGCCCATGGCGCTTTGCACACTTTGGGGCAGCAGCCCGCCGGCCACAGCCCCCGCCAAGGTGCCCAGCGCCCAGCCAAGGTAGGGCACAATGGCAACGCCCATAAAATAGCGCCTGCCCACTTCACCCGGCTTGGAGGCAGACACGGCAAAAATTTCGTCTGTGATAAAAAAGCTTACCCACAGCCTGTCGGCAAAACGCACGCTTTTGTGCAGCTTTTGAGAAAGCGAAATGCTCATCAGCGCATAGCGCAGGTTGATGACAAGCTGCGTCAGGGCCATTTCCAGCAGCGTGCCGCCGCCGAAAATGACGCCCGCGCCCGCAAGCTGCCCGGCGCTGGTGAGGTTCGTCATGCTGATCAGCACGGTGGCGCGAATGTCCATGCCGTTTACCGCGCACAGAATGCCGAACGCAATGGAGACGGAAAAATAACCAAGCCCGATGGGCACGCCGTCCAGAAAGCCGCGGCGAAAACTGTTTTCGGCCGCCGGCCTTCGGCCCTCGGGCGGCTGTTCCTGCTGTGTCATACTGCGCGCCCCCTCAGCACCCGGCGCCCGCAAGGGCTTTTTTGCCCGTGGGGCAAAGCTGCGCAAGGCAGCAGCGCTCGCAATATGGCTTGCGCGCCGTGCACACAGCGCGCCCGTGCAGCACGCACCGGTGGCAGAAATCGTTCGATTCCTCCGGCGGCAGCACCTTCACCAGGGCCTTTTCCACCTTTACGGGGTCTTTGGTGTCTTTCACAAAGCCCAGGCGGTTCGAAAGGCGGATGCAGTGCGTGTCTGCCACCACGGCAGGCAGGCCAAACACATCGCCGCGCACCAGGTTGGCGCTTTTGCGCCCCACGCCGGGCAGCCGCAAAAGGTCTTCCATGGCCTGGGGCACTTTGCCGCCAAATTCATTCAGCAGCATGCTGCTCATGGCGGCAAGGTCCCGCGCTTTCGAGCGCCCCAGCCCGCACGGGCGCACAATGGCCTCAATGTTATCCGCCCCGGCGGCGGCCAGCGCCTCCAGCGTGGGATATTTGGCAAACAGCTCTTCCGTCACAATATTCACGCGCGCGTCGGTGCACTGGGCAGCCAGCCGCACGCTCACCAGCAGCTGCCAGGCGCTGGCATAATCCAGCGTGCACTCTGCCAGGGGATATTCCTCTTTCAGCCTTTGCACAATCTGCAAAGTGTCCTGTTTCGTTCTCATGTGGAAAAACCTCCTCAAAACCGCCCCAAAACGGCCGTTTTCATCATAGCACAAACAGCGCTTGTGCACAACCGCATTTCGTTGTATACTGGTGGAAGAACCGAAAAAACCACAAGATATGGAGGATGCACATGTACGCGGATATGTTGGACACCATCGGCTTTGTGGCCGAAAGCGACCCGCAGGTTGCGCGGGCCATGCAGGGCGAGCTTTGCCGCCAGCGCCAGAACATTGAACTGATTGCCTCGGAAAACGTGGTATCGCCCGCCGTGCTGGCCGCCATGGGCAGCGTGCTGACGAACAAATATGCCGAGGGCTACCCCGGCCACCGCTATTATGGCGGCTGCGCCTGGGTGGATGAAGTGGAAAACATCGCGCGCGAGCGCGCCTGCCGCCTGTTCGGCGCGCAGCATGCCAACGTGCAGCCCCACTCGGGCGCACAGGCCAACCTGGCTGTGTACTTTGCGCTTTTGAATGTGGGCGATACCGTGCTGGGCATGGACCTTTCAAACGGCGGCCACCTCACGCACGGCAGCCCCGTGAACATGAGCGGCAAAAACTACCGCTTTGTGCCCTATGGCGTGGATGAAAACGGGTATCTGGATTATGAGGACCTGGCCCGCAAAGCGCGCGAGCATCACCCCAAACTGATTGTGGCAGGCGCCTCGGCCTATGCCCGCACCATTGATTTCGAGCGCATTGGCCGCATTGCGAAAGAGAACGGCGCGCTGTATATGGTGGATATGGCCCACATTGCGGGGCTTGTGGCCGCGGGCCTTCACCCCAGCCCTGTGCCGTATGCAGACGTTGTCACCACCACCACGCACAAAACGCTGCGCGGCCCGCGCGGCGGCATGATTTTGTGCAAAGAGGAATATGCCAAAGCCATTGACAAAGCCATTTTCCCCGGCACGCAGGGCGGCCCGCTGGAACACATCATCGCCGCCAAAGCGGTGGCGCTGGGCGAGGCGCTGCGGCCAGAGTTTAAAGAATACCAGCAGCGCATTGTGGCAAATGCAAAGGCGCTGGCCGCCGCCCTTGTGCGCGAGGGCCTTGCCCTTGTCAGCGGCGGCACAGACAACCACCTGATGACGGTGGACCTGCGGGGCACCGGCGTGACAGGCAAAGAGCTGGAGGCCCGCCTGGACGAAGTGCGCATCACGGCCAACAAAAACACAGTGCCGAACGACCCGGCCTCGCCCTTTGTCACCTCTGGCCTGCGCATTGGCACGCCCGCTGTCACCACGCGCGGCATGGGCGAGGCAGAGATGGAGGCAATTGCCCGCTGCATTGCAGACACTGTGTTCCGCTTTGAAGAGACAAAGCAGCGCACGCTGGAGGCTGTGCAGGCCCTGACGGCGCGGTTCCCGCTGTACGAATAAAGGGCGCGGCAGGCAGAGAGAGGAGGGCACGGCAGATGCTTTTGACAACGACATTCACAATAGAGGGACGCGTCATTCAAGAATATAAGGGCATTGTGTTCGGCGAAGTGGTGGCCGGGGTAGATGCCCTGAAAGATATGGCCGCGGGCTTTACCAATTTTTTCGGCGGCCGCTCTGGCAGCTATGAGGAAGAGCTGATTGGCGCACGCGAAGAGGCCCTGGCAGAGTTGGAACGGCGCGCTGCCGCCCTTGGCGCCAACGCCGTGGTGGGCGTGGACGTAGACTATGAGGTGCTGGGCTCGAACAACGGCATGCTGATGGTGTCGGCAAGCGGCACCGCAGTGGTAATATAGCCGGGCCCGTGCAAATATACAGCGTGAAAGATATGATGGATGGAATGGAACCGCCTTGGACCGCACGGTCAGCGCAGAGAAGGTTCCTGGTGTAATAATATTCAGTTTTAGCAGGAGTGGCGCAGCGTCAGCAGCGTCACTCCTGTTTTGATATGGATACCCTATGGTGTTACAAAGGCGGATATAGAGCATCCCGGTAATGCTGGCAAAGAGACCGGTTCGTGCCGGTAAATGCACTTTGTTTTGTGAATAGAGAAGAAGTTTTATGCCATTACATTGTCATACAGATCCCGGCTCATTGATAGATATCGAAAGCTCTGCTTTACCGAACCGGTTTTCATTTTTTTTGAAATGTATTATGGGATGGAAACTGGCGATTGTGCATAAATTTTATCCTGAAAATTTAGAGGCCGCTTGGGATAAACCATATTGCGGGACATGGAAATTCCAGAATATAATAAAAAAAGAAAACGTAACGTAATGTTACGTTTGGAACAAGGGTAAAGCGAAAGGCAGGTTTTGAACATGGATATCGACACAAAGCAGCTTCCGCAGAAATTGCAGCAGGAGATTATCATGACGTTCCAGGGATGCAAGCCGCAGGGGCACCTCCGGCTGGGGTTGGGAAGTTCTGAGAAAGTAGGGCAGGTGGCAAAGACGCTGGTGGAAACTGGCCCTGTTCTGCTGATGGCCACGCCGTCCATGAAGAGACTGGGTGTGGCGCAGAAACTGCAGGCGCTGCTGGAGCAGGCCGGCCTTGAAACGGACATGTTCACCGATATCCTGCCGGAACCGAAGGTGGAGGGCATGCTGCTTGCGGCCAAAGCGGTGAAGGCAAAGCCGTATACACTGGTGGTTGGCCTTGGTGGCGGCAGCGCGCTGGATACGGCCAAAATGACAGCGCTGTTTGCCACCAGTGCGTATGACCCCATGACACTGATGCGCGATGAAAGCCTGTGCACAGAGGGGCTGCCTACTATTTTGCTGCCCACCACGTCCGGCGCGGGCAGCGAGATCAGCCCCTTTATTGTCATCAGTGACAATGGCGACAAGTTCTTTGTAGACCACCCCTGTGTGTACGGCACGGTGGCCATTGTGGACCCGTTGCTGACAGCCACCATGTCGCCGCGCATTACGGCGGCCACGGGCCTGGACGCACTGACGCATGGCGTGGAGGGCGTATGCGGCGCCAACATGGCAAACCCGTATTCCATGGCTTTATCCGAGCGGTGTGTGGAGCTTGTGTTCCACTGGCTGCCGGTGGCTGTGCGCGAGCCGCAGAATTTGGAGGCGCGTTATTACATGAGTTTTGCCGCCGTGCTTGGCATGATGGCCTATATCCAGGGTGGCGGGCTGTATGCGCACAGCATGTCTTACATCCTCACAAAGCATTTGGGCCTTCCGCATGGTATGGGCTGCGGCATCACACTGCCGTATACGCTGGAATACAACAGCGCGTATCTGGACGCTGTGCTGGTGCAGTACGGCAAAGTGCTGTTCGGCAAACAGGTGCCCAAGGAGGAAGTGCTGAAAGCGTTCCGTGATTTGGTGGTGCGCGTGGGTATGCCGGCAAGCCTGCGTGAGGCAGGCATGAAACAAGAGGATATCGATGTGTTTGCACACGAATTGCACGATGAAAACTACCGCAAAAAGAACCCACGTGAAATGAGCATGGAACAGGCGCGTCAGTTCATGAAGGCCATGTACGAAGGAACCAGCGGCGAATGCCACTGATGAGGCGGAAAGGAGAACACGGATGGAACTGCAACAAATGCGCCGGCTGGCGGCGGATATCCGCATTGACGTGATTCGCCAACTGGAAGCGTTCGGCGGCGGGCATATCGGTGGCAGCATGTCCATTGCCGACACGCTGGCGGTGCTGTATGGCGGGCTGATGCGCGTGGACCCCCAAAAACCAAACTGGCCCCAACGCGACAGGCTGGTGATGTCGAAAGGCCACTGCGGCCCGGCGCTGTACGCTGCGCTGGCAGAATGCGGCTTTTTCCCAAAGGAGAAACTTCTCACCATGAATCAGAATGGCACCATGCTGCCCAGCCACTGCAGCCGGCTTTTGACGCCGGGCGTGGACGCAAGCGCGGGTTCCCTGGGGCAGGGCATCTCGGTGGCGTGCGGCTTTGCCATGGCGGCACGCCTGCAGAACAACCCCTGTATGACGTACGCCATCGTAGGCGACGGCGAGATGCAGGAGGGCCAGGTGTGGGAGGCCGTGCAGTTTGCAGCACACCAGAAACTGGGCCGCTTTGTGCTGATTGCGGATATGAACAAAAAGCAACTGGACGGCCTTGTGGACGACGTGTGCTGTGCCTTTGACGTGCCGGGCAAGTTCCGCGCATTCGGCTTTGAAGTGTACCAGGCGCAGGGCGATGATGTGGCCCAGATCGCAACGTGCCTGACCGAGATCTGCGCGTGCGGCGACCATGTGCGCCCCAGTGTGCTTTTGCTGGATTCCGTCAAAGGCTGCGGCTGCAATTTTGCCGAAGAGACGTTTGACAACCACTGGATCGACTTTGACGCCGCAATGGCGCAAAGCGCCATTGATGAAATAGAGCGCCGGCTGGCCGCCGGCCTTCTGCCGGGAGGAGGGGCTGCAATATGATCAGGTTGACACAAACGCGCGCACCCAGCAGCATCTGCATGCGCGATGCATACTGCCGGGCGGTGATGGAACTGGCTCGCAAAAACCCGGCTATCGTGTCGGTGGAGGCAGACGTGTGCTCTTCTATGGGGATGGAGCCGTTTCGTCAGGAGTTTCCCGAGCGCTCCATCAACTGCGGCATTCAGGAGGCAAACGCCGTCACCATGGCCTCCGGCATGTCCTTGATGGGCATGATCCCCACATTTAACGCGTTTGCCACGTTTGCCTCGCGCCGCGTGTACGACCAGGTGGTGATATCCTGTGGGTTTGCCGGCGCCAACGTCAAAATTTTCGGTGGCGACGCGGGCATCACTGCCGCTTCGAACGGTGGCACGCATATGGCCATGGAGGATGTCAGCATCATGGTGGCCGTGCCGGGTATGACGGTGGTAGAACCGGCAGACCCAGTGGCCTTGGCCGGCGTGGTGCCGCAACTGTTTGACAAGTACGGCAACGTGTATCTGCGCTGTGCGCGCAAGCTGGTGCCTCAGATTTACGAAGAGGGAACCGATTTTACAGTGGGTAAGGCCAACGTGCTGCGCGAGGGCACAGACGTGACGCTGGTGGCCTGCGGCATTATGTTGGCCGAGGCACTGAACGCAGCCGAGGTTTTGGCGCGCGAGGGCATTTCCGCAGCAGTAATCGACTGTTTCACCATCAAGCCGCTGGACGAAGAATGCCTTGCCGAATGGGCGGAAAAGACGGGCGCAGTGGTGACGGCTGAAAATCAGACGGTGATCGGCGGGCTTGGCTCAATGGTGGCTTCCTGCCTTGCCAGAAAATGCCCGGTTCCCATGGAAATGGTGGGTGTGCAGGACAAATTCGGAGAAGTGGGCGATATTCCTTATCTGCAAAAGAAGTTTGGCCTGACGGCTTTGGACATTGTGGCGGCTGCCAGGAAAACCGTTGCGCGTAAGGGCTTGAAGCGGGAAAGGAGCTAGAAAGGCAATGGCGCTTTTACAATGGAACCAGCTGGCGGCCATGAACCGCCACTATGTGCACTATTCCCTGCGGGATTTCTTTTCCACACAGCAGAAGCTTGGCATTCGTGAAATCTGCCTATGGGCCGGTGCGCCGCACCTGTTGCTGGATGATGAAAGCCGTCCGGACGCCACAGCTCTGCTGGCCCTGGCGGGGGAGTACGGGCTTTCCATCCGCGTGCTGGCCCCAGAGTGCACACTGTATCAGTATTTTATCAACAGTTGGAACGAAACGGCGCGCGAAAAGGCATTGGGTTACTTTACGCAAGCCATTCTGCTGACGCAGGAGTTGGGCGCGCGCGTGATGCTTGTGAACTGCGGCGGCGGAGCGAAAGATATGTCCGAAGTCCAAGCGCAGCAGCATGCGGTGCAAATGCTCAAGCGGCTGGGCGCCGTGGCGGCACAGCACAGCGTGACGCTGGCACTGAAAGCGGCGGCACAGGGAGAATCCAACATTGCCACCACACTGGGAGGCGTGTGCGGGCTGCTGCAGCAGGTGGCGCATCCCAATGTGAAGGCGGCGCTGGACGTGTGTAACGCCAACGCCAGCTATGAAACGGCAGGCGACTGGTTCGAAGCGCTGGGCAGTGACATCGCGCTGGTGCAGTTGACGGACGGCAGGCCAGGTGGCCACCTTGTATGGGGTGACGGCATCGTCCCGCTGGATGATGTGCTGGGCGTGTTGCAGCGCAACGGATACGACGGCCCATTGGCACTGGAAGTGAATGACTGGGGCTATTATGATGACCCCATGGCTGCCGATGCGCGCAACATAGCGGCGCTTCGCGGCCACTTTGCCTGAGGGCACAAGGAGGGATAACGCGATGAAATTGATTCGGAAAGACCAGATTTGTGCTTTCAATATCCATTATGCCTATTATTCACTGGAATACTGCCTGAACAGCCTGGAAAAGCTGGGCGTCACCAAGGTGGAATTGCTGGCCGGGCACCCCGGCCTATGGCTGGACCACAGGGGTTTTGAAGATACGCGACCCATCCGCCGCATGCTAGCGGACAGGCACATTCAGTGCCCGGTAATTACGCCGGAAAACTGTGAATTTGCCTATCAGTACGGCGCGCCGGAAAAAGAACAGTTCGAGCGCAGCTTCCAGTATTTTGCAAACGGTATTCGCATGGGCGCGGAGCTGGGCGCAAAAATTCTGATGGCCAATTCCGGATGGGGCTACTGGAACGAACCGTTTGACGATGGCATCAAGCGCGCGGCCGAGATGCACAGCCGCCTGTGCGAAGTGGCTGAGGAATACGACATGTATATCGCGTGCGAGTCGCTGCGCCCGCAGGAATCACTGATTGGCGAGACGCTGGGCAAGGTGAAAACGCTATTTGACATGGTGAATCATCCACGCTTCAAAGCCATGGTGGACCTCACGGCCATGGCGGTGTCCGGCGAGAGCATTCAGGAGTGGTTCGATGTGTTCGGCACCGAGAATATCATCCACGCCCATTTTGTGGACGGGAACCCCTACGGCCATCTTGTGTGGGGCGAGGGCAACCGCAATTTGCAAAAGGATCTGGAAGTGATGCTCGCTAACGGTTACCAGGGCGTATACAGCCAGGAGCTTACGGACGCAAGCTACTTCGCGGACCCGTACGATGTGGACAAACGCAATGTGTGGAGCCTGTTCCAGTACGCTGAATAGTACGGATATGAGAAATAAAAGCTCCCTTTCGCTTTGAGAATGAACGCCTCTGGATTGTGCAGGAAGCACAAAAAGGCCTTTGTGCGTGCAGGAAGATTGGGCTTTAGCAGAAGCGGCGCCGCGTCAGCGGCGCCGCTTCTGCTTTCTTTTGATACACTTGCGGATATAGAAGCATAACGGCCAAGTATTTCGTTGGCCTCGAAAAAGAGGATGATTTGCGCCGGCAAGTAACTGCATGCTTTCCTTCTGCGCTCACTTCATTTCTGTTGAGCACAGGAAAGCCCACAGCAACGCATTTTTTATGTGCAACCGGCCGATTTCGCAAAACTGCGCGGCAGCAATATCTTTGGGGGCCGCATTTTTGATTGAGCATGCTTTCGGGTATAATGCGGTGACTGCCGACGGTCTACCCTACATCCCTCTTTTTTGTTTGAGCAGCCTTTTCTCTATATGTTTCTCTTTACCCCCTGTGAGGGGTTCAGCCAGCTTTTCGCTGTGTTTCCTGCTGTCAGCATTTTCTTGATTTATCCCAATAACGTCTGCGCATGTGTGCAATTTATCCTGTTCACAGCAGCCCCTGACGGAGGGAACTATAAAACAATATCAGAGAAGCTTTTTGCGTGCTGCCCGCTTCTTCAGAGCGGTTCGAAAGGAGAAAGAAAGTTGTCTTTATGCAAAACAGGGCGCTTACAAAAGCCCGCGGCAGTGCGCCTCCAGCGCTTCGTAAAAGCGGGCGAGATGCAGCCCGTCCACCAGGGCATGGTGGCACAGCGCTGTCACCGGCATGCGCACGCGCCCGCCTTCCCGGGTATAGCGGCCCCAGGTGATGCGGGGGTTGCTGTCTGCCGGGGCGGGCACAGGCTGAATCAGGCTTTCGTAGGAAAACCACGGCAGCGTGGAAATAAAAATAAGGCTGCCGGCCTCTTCTTCGCCGTCCTCTACACAGCGTGCCTGCTGTGCGGCCTGCTGCGCCTGCACGGCGCGGGGCAGGTATTCCTCAAACGGCATGTCGCTGCGCAGTGTGCAGTAGCAATAGGTGCCGTCTTCCAGCGCAACGGTGTGCGAAATGGGGCAGTGGGCAAATTCTGCAATGCCGTCCCCTTCGATGCGCTGGCGGAATTCGGGCACATCGTTTGCGGCCCTTGCGGCGCAGTAGCAGAAGCTCAGAAAAAATGGCAGCCCCTCGCGCTTGACGGCCTTTGTAAAATCGGTGATGTCTGCTTTTACCGTGGCACCCACATAGGGGTATGCCATGGCGCGAAAGTAATCGAAGTGTTTCTTTCTGGGGTAAGTGGCCATCTCGATGCGGCGTGGCTGCATGTTGTTTTCTTCCTTTCTTTGGGGCGCGCCCCGCCTTTTCTGCGGGCGGAAAATCGCTTATTTGTGAACATCTATCAGTCGTATGCCGAAAATGCCGCTTCGCTCGCACACGCGCAGCGGCTGGCCCGCCTGGGCCAGGGTGTAAATGGAGGCGGGCACGTCCACTTCCTGCGCCCTGCCGTCCTGCAGAAGCACGGTGAGAAGGTAATCCGGCTCGTTGTCCTCGCCGTCATCTTCATCGAAGGTGACCCTTTGCTGCACCACCTGCGCCTCGTAATGGCGCGTGGAGCCGGCGCAGGCCAGGTTCAACGCATAGCCCAGCGGCCAGCACAACAGCAGCACACAGCACACAAGCGAGAGAACGGCCCCGGCATTGCGCAGGCGGCGCGGAATGCGCAGCACGCACACGCTCAGCAAAGCGGCGCCTATCAGCGCGCACAGGCAGAACATACGCCAGGGGTCTGCCACTGCCAAAACCGAGGTGGCGGCGGTGAACACCATGGCGAGGAACAGCTCGAGAAACAGCAGCACGAACGGCACGCTGGCGTGCTTTCTCTTCCATTCCGCTGTGGCATAGCGCGGCTTTTCGCCCCACAAAAGCACCTGCGGAAAGGCAAACCAGTAGCCATAGATCAGCAGCGGCAAAACCGCCATCAGAAGAAATACGGTTCGGATGCCCCAAACGGGAAGCAGAACAAAGAACAGCACGGCGCACGCTGCGCACACAGCCAGCGCCAGCACCCAGGCGCCGGTGCAGATGGCCCGCACATGGCGGTGCTGCCAGGTTTCTTCCTGTTCGTCCATGTCCAGCACGGCCGGGCTGCCCTCCCCGCCGGCCAGCATGCCGTCCGCACCCGGCCCCGGGCTAAGCGACACGGCGGCGCCCGCGTCCTCCAGCGCCCCGGCAAGCAGCCAGGCGTTTACCATGTTCAGCTCGAACGCAAACAGCTTTTTTCCGTCTTTGTCCAGCACGCGCAGGCTGCCGCTGGGCAGCTGCACGCGCACGCATGCCGCACTGCCGGGCGAAAAGCAGCGCGTGCGGCCCAGAAAATTGCAGGCAAGCAGGGTGCCGTCTTCTTTTCGCACAAAGCGGCGGTTGCGGTAATCCAGCACCATCCACAGGCCAAAGCACAGCAGAACCAGGCTCAGGGTGCCCAGCAGGAAAAACGGGGGCAGCCCGCCGTCTGCCACGGCAAGGCACATGGCGCAGAACGCCGCCCCCAGCCCCGGCAAAGTAAAAATAAGGCCAAGCACAAGGGGGGCTTTCGCCTCGAACACCGTCACGCCGCGCCCGTCTTCCGCCTGGGGCAGGGGGCGGCGCCCCAGCATGGCCACAGCAATGCCCAGCGCAAAAATCACCGTGTTCAGCACAGCCGCGGCCGCGCCGCCCGCAGCCGCCTGCGGCACAAGCAGCACGGAAAGCAGCACGCCCGCAAGGCCATATGCCGCCGTAAGCCAGCCCACGGCGGCCGCAAGGCGCGAGGCAGGCACCGGCACGGGCACCGGCGCATCCTCTGGCGCATCGCTGCTTTCGGGGCGGCCCTCCAGCGCGCAGCCGCAGGCCGGGCATTGGGCGGCATACACAGGGGTAAGCCAAATGGTTGCACGCCGCACGGGCAGCGCCTGCCCACAGGCCGGGCAGGCCCAATGCCGGCGCACACACCGCGCATTCACACCGCACAAAAGGCACAGCAGCGCGCCCAGCCAGCCAAGGCAGGCAAGGGCAAGCAAAAGGCGGTTTTCCACCCGCCCCTCCAAAAGCAGCGGCACGGCGGGCATTGCCGCCACGCACAGCAGCAAAGCGGGCAGCACAGTGCGCCGCCATGCGCGCTGGGCCCGGCCCCAGGCCGGGTTGTGCTTTTCCTGCCGGGGCTGCCCGGGCGGCAGGCGCGGCGGTGTCTCGTTCATGGCAATGCCTCCGTTCTGTGCGGGCCTGCATGCTGCGGCCCGCAGCGCTCGTTTTTTGCTGCCGCGCCCAGGGTGCACGCCAGCCCGGCGGCGCGGCAAAGTTTCCGCCGGGCGCGCTGTGTTCTGTTCCTGCAGCCCATTATACCATAATATGCCGGGCAAACGCCTGTTTTTTGCCGGTGCCCGCCCCGCGCATGCACGCCCCTGTAGGGCCGCGCCCCTGGGCGTGCGAAATGCGGAAAGGGGGCTTCCCTTTCGGGGGCCATGCCCCGCAAGCGCGGCGGCCGCTGTTACAGCTGCACGCATTGCGTGGCAATGCGCTGGCGGAACACGGTGTCGTGTTCTGTAAACAGCAGGGTGGGGGAATATTCCAAAATCAGCGCCTCCAGCTGCTCGCGCGCAGGGATGTCCAGGTAATTCAGCGGCTCGTCCCACACATACAAATGTGCGCTTTCACACAGGCTTTTTGCCAACAGGGCCTTTTTCTTCTGGCCCTCGCTGGCCTGCTCCAGCGGCAGGGCAAACTGTGCACGGGAAAAACCGAATTTGCGCAAAATGGCCAGAAACCGGCTTTCTTCCAGCCCGTAGGCGCGGGCGAAGGCCTGCGGCGTGCCGTGCACGCCCGCGGCTGTTTGCGGCACATAGGAAAGCCGCGTGCCGCCTGCCAGCCATACGCCGCCCTCTATGCGAAGGCCCGCGGGCTTTTGCGGCAAAACGGCGTGCAGCAGGCTTGTTTTCCCGCAGCCGTTTGGGCCGCACAGGGCCACGCGCCCGCCGGCGGGCACGGCAAAGCTTACCGGCCCGCACACCTGCACGCTGCCATAGAATACACGCGCGCCGTCAAAGCGCGCCGCGCACGGCTGCGGGCAGGCAAGAGGCGAAAGCTTCAGCGCCTCGGCGGCGTCGCTGTCTGCCAGCAGGCCGCGCTGCGCCTCGGCTGCCTGTGCCCTGCGCGCCTCAATGCTTTTGGCGCGCTTCATCATTTTGGCGGCTTTGTGGCCAAGGTAGCCGCGGTCCGGCCGCAGGCCGGAATTCCGCTGGCCCTTTTTTTCGCCCTCGGCCTTTTGTGCAAACCGCGCGGCGCGCTGCGCCGCTTCGTCCAGCCGCTTTGCCTCGCGGCGCAGTTTGTCGTTTTGGGCCTGTTCAAAGGCAAGGCGCTTATCTGTCTCGCCGCGGTATACCGCCCAGTTGCCCGCAATCAGGTGCGGGCCGCTGGCCTCCAGGCACAGCGTGTGTGTGGTGCAGGCGTTCAGCAGCGCGCGGTCGTGCGAGGCCACAACAAACCCGCGCTTACGGGCAAGGTAGGCCGCCACGGCCTCGCGCGCAGGCTCGTCCAGGTGGTTGGTGGGTTCATCCAGCAGCAGAAAGCGCTCTTCCCCGGCAAACAGCATGGCAAGCAGCACTTTGGTGGCCTCGCCGCCCGAAAGGGTGGCCAGCGGCCGGCCCAGCGCCTCTTCTGCCACACCCAGCAGCCCGGCCTCCCGCGCAAGGGCCCAGCCCTCGGTTTCAGGAAACAGATGTTCGGCGGCCTCATACGCACACATTTCGCCATCTGGCACGCAGAAGGGGAACAGCACGGCCGTGCAGGGCATGGCAATGTGCCCTGCCGTGGGGGCCAGCGCCCCGGCAAGCAGGCGCAGCAGCGTGCTTTTGCCGCGCCCGTTCGCGCCCGCCAGGCCCAGCCGCCAGCGGGTGTCCAGCGAGAGGGAAAGCCCGTCAAACACGGGCCCTGCCGCGCCGGGGTAAGAAAAAGAAAGATCCTGTATCAAAACCAAAGCCATATGGCATGCCTCCTTTTTACAAGGCGCGGCCCGGGGCCGCTTCGGGCCCGGCCCCGCTGCCGCGCAGGCGCCCTGCCGGAAAGCGCGCCGCTGCGCCGCCCCGGCATGCGAAAACAAAAAAGCCGCGGGGCACTGTGCGTGCCCTTCGCGGCTTTCTGCGGCAGGCAGCCTGCCCGGCCGCCTGCGCACAGCGCAAAAAAAGAAGGACGCGCCCGCCCGTGCCCACAGCGGCAGGCCCATAGCCCACGCCCTGTGTACAAAGGCGGCCAATACCCCGTTGGATGCAAAACGCAACAGGCAAAGCACGCCCGCGGCGCAGGGCCAGGGCCCGGCGCCAGGGGCAAGCTGCCCGGCTTTGCACATTACAGGGTATTGCGCATCCTTCCACACCTTTCTGTTTGAAACTCTGCCCGCATCATACCACATGGCGCCGTGTTTGGCAAGGCCCGGCCGGCAAAAACAGGCGCGCACAGGCGTCAGGCCGCGCCTGCGGGCCCGCAAACCGTGCAAAAATGCCCGGGGTAACCCGGCGGGAAACGGCACAGGGCGCTTTGCATAGGGCCCCGTGCCAAAGAAATGCAAACTGCCGCGCGCCGGGGCCCCGGGGCATTGGCGCATGCCCTTTGCGGGGCAGTTTTTTGCTTTTCCCTTGCAGGGCAGGGCCGTTTGCTGTATGATAAATGCCCACCTTAAAAAACGGGCGGCACAAAAAAGAAACAGGAGGGCAAAACCATGGCGGATGTGGAGATGAAAAGCTGGCTGGCGGCCTTTGAAAAGCAGATGAGGGCCTGCTTTGGCAACAGAGTGCGTTTTCTGGGCCTGCAGGGCAGCCGCGCGCGGGGCGAGGCGCACGAGGGCAGCGACATTGATATGGTGGTTGTGCTGGATGAGGTGTCGCTTTGCGACCTGGCGCAGTACCGTGCCCTGCTGGACCAGCTGCCGCACCGCGCCCTGGTGTGCGGCTTTGTGGCCGGGGAACAAGAGCTGCGCTGCTGGGACGCAGCCGAGCTTTTGCAGTTCTATTTTGACACGGTGCCCGTGTACGGCACGCTGGATTTTCTGCGCCCGGCGCTTACGCCGCACTCGGCACGGCGGGCGGTGCTTTCGGGCGCATGCGGCATCTACCACGCCTGCGCCCACAACTATGTGCACGCCCGCAGCACAAAGGCCCTGCAGGGGCTGTGCAAGGCGGCGTTGTTCGTGCTGCGCGCGCAGCACTATTGTGAAACCGGCACATTCCTGCGCACAGGGCGCGAGCTGAAGGGCGCGCTGGCCGGGCAGGCCGCAGATGTTTTGCGCGGCGCGCAGGCGTTTGCCGCGGGCGCGGCGGGTTTTGAAGAGACGTGCGGCCTGCTGCTGCCATGGACAGGCGCGCTGATACGCCGGTATGGGGCGGCCCCGCAGGCAACGTGACCGATGGGCCGCGGGGGGCCGTTTTGGCCCTCGCCCGGGCCGCCCCGGGCGGTTTGCGCATTGTCAAACTGCCCCGGCGCGGTGTATAATAGAACTGCCAAAACCACAATGCATCGAAAAGGAGGGGCTTTGCCCATGGCATATATTGATTGCAAGCTGAAAAGCCAGCTTTTGCAAAGGACAGTGGCGGTGAAGCTGTATTTTCCCACAGATTTGCCCGCCGAGGTGGGCAACACGGTGAAGGGCGTGCTGACGCTGCTGCACGGCTATACCAACTGCGGGGAAGATTGGCTGCAAATGACGGCGGCCGCGCGCTATGCGGCAGACAACGGCCTTGTCCTTATTATTCCAGATTGCGACAATTCCTTTTACCAGAACATGGTGTACGGCGGGGCATATTATTCTTTCATGACAGAAGAATTGCCGCTTTTGCTGCGTACCATTTTCCGCCTTTCGCCCCCGCGCAGCCAGAACTATATTGCGGGGCTTTCCATGGGCGGGTACGGTGCGCTGTATTTGGGCTTTTCCCGGCCGGACATCTGGGCGGGCTGCGCCAGCTTTTCCGGCGCGGTAGACCTTGCCCTGATGCTGCGCGACCCGTCTGTGCCCGGCGTGCGCGAGACGTTTGCGCCCATTTTTGGCGACGGCCTTGCCCTGCCGCCCGCAAGCAACCTGCATTACCTTGCGGGGCAGGTGGCGCAGCTTTCGCCCGCGCGCCAGCCGAAAATTTTGCTGACAAACGGCTTTCAGGACGAAGAACCCTATTTCATTGCCATGCAGAACGACTCGCTGCACGAGACGCTGCGCCGCCTGCCGCTGGCGCATTACAAACGCCTGCAGTGGAACGGCGTGCACGAGTGGAATTTCTGGGACAGAAGCCTTGTGTATGCCATTGATTATTTCTTTGCGCCCGGCTATGCGGCCAAAAAACTGGGCGATTGGCGCAGCGGCGCTGTAGAGGCGGGCTGCGGCGCCTGACGCGGCGTATTGTTTGGCAGAAAAGGAGGAAGCAGGCCATGAACAGCCCATTGGCGGACAGGCTGCGCCCGCGCACGCTGGACGAAGTGTGCGGCCAGCGCCATCTGCTGGCGCCGGGGTGCGTGTTCCGCCGCGCGGTAAGCGGCCCGCGCGTGCCCAACATGATATTTTACGGCCCGCCGGGCGTGGGCAAAACCACGGTGGCGCGCATTCTTGCCAAGAACAGCGGCATGCTGCTGCACCAGCTGAACGGCACCAGCGCAGGCACGGCGGACATCAAAAGCGTGCTGGCGGACGTGGGCACCTTTGGCGCGCACAGCGGCGTGCTTTTGTATTTGGACGAGATTCAATATTTGAACAAAAAGCAGCAGCAAAGCCTTTTGGAATGCCTGGAGGACGGCAGCGTCACGCTGATTGCCTCCACCACGGAAAACCCGTATTTCTATGTGTACGGCGCGCTTTTGTCGCGCGCGGCGGTGTTTGAATTCAAACCGCTTTCAAGCGAAGACGTTCTGCTGGGGCTGCAAAATGCCCTGCGCCGCCTTTCCGGCGAGGGCATGCCGGTGCGCGCGGAAGAAGGCGCGCTGGAACGGCTGGCAGAAAGCTGCGGCGGCGACATGCGCAAGGCGCTGGGCAATTTGGAATTTGCCGTGCTGGCCGCGCGCGAGCAGGAGGGCGTGCGCCTTGTGACGCTTGCAGACGCCGAGGGCGCGGCGCCGCACGGCGCCATGCAGTATGACAAAACCGGCGACGGCCACTACGATTGCATCTCGGCCCTGCAGAAGAGCATCCGCGGGTCAGACCCGGACGCCGCTGTGCACTACCTGGCGCGCATTTTAGAGGGCGGCGACATGCTTTCGGCCTGCAGGCGGCTGCTGGTGATTGCGGCGGAGGATGTGGGCCTTGCCTGGCCCATGGCCATGGCGGTGACAAAGGCCTGTGTGGACAGCGCCCTGCAGCTTGGCATGCCAGAGGCGCAGCTTCCCCTGGCCGAGGCCGCCATTTTGCTGGCCACAGCGCCCAAAAGCAACAGCGCGCACAACGCAATTTTGAAAGCCACGGCAGATATCCGCGCAGGCAAGGCGGGGCCGGTGCCGCGCCAGCTGCAAAACAAGCACTTCGACGGCGAGGATGCCGCCGTAAAAGGGCAGAACTATTTGTACCCGCACGACTATGCCAACCACTGGGTGGCCCAGCAGTATTTGCCGGACGCCCTGCGCGGCACGGTGTATTATGAATATGGCGATAACAAAACAGAGCAGGCGGCCAGGGCCTATTGGCAGAAAGTGAAAGGCTAGCGGCTGCCTGCCCCGCGCGGCCGGCAGCGAAAGATGCACCGGCCCGTTTTCATTCCCCGCGGCCACGCGGGCTGCGGCCGCGGCAAAGGCCGCGGAAAGGAGGCCCCGATTCATGAAATATCCTGGAAAATACGGTACGCCCGGGCGCCAGCTGCGCGCCCTGACGCTGGAGGAAAAGGCCTCGCTTTTGAGCGGGCACGGTTTCTGGCGCACAAAGCCCATCCCGGCAAAAGGCGTGAAAAGCCTGTTTATGGCAGACGGGCCGCACGGCGTGCGCAAAGAGGATAAGCTGCACACCCGCCGCAACGGCGGCGCCAGCGTGCCCGCCACCTGTTTTCCCTGCGAGGGCACGCTGGCGTGCTCGTTCAGCCCGTACCTGGTGCAATGCGTGGGGCGGGCCATGGGCGAAGAAGCCGCGGCCCAGGGCGTGGGCCTTCTGCTGGGGCCCGGGCTGAACATGAAGCGCAGCCCTTTGTGCGGGCGCAATTTTGAATACTTTTCCGAAGACCCCACCCTGGCGGCGGCGCTGGGGCAGGCCATGGTGCAGGGCATCCAGGCGGCGGGCGTGGGCGCGTGCGTGAAGCATTTTGCGGTGAACAACCAGGAGGAAAAGCGCATGAGCATTTCCGCCGAGGTGGACGAGCGCGCGCTGCGCGAAATTTACCTGCGAGCCTTTGAGCTGGTGGTGAAGGGCGCAAAGCCAGCCGCCGTGATGGCAAGCTATAACAAGGTGAACGGCACCTATGCCTGCGAACACATGCAGCTTCTGCGGCATATTCTGCGCGAGGAATGGGGCTTTCGGGGCCTTGTGGTAAGCGATTGGGGCGCCGTTGCCTCGCGCCCCGCGGGCGTGGCCGCCGGGCTGGATTTGGAAATGCCTTCCTCTGGCGGCATCAACGACACAGAGGTGGTGCGCGCTGTGCGCAGCGGCGCGCTGAGCGAAAAAGCGGTGGACGAGGCCGCGCTGCGCGTGCTGCGCGCGGCAGACCGCTATGCCCTGCCTGTGGTGCGCCGCCCGCCTGCGCCGCCTGCGGCGCACCATGCGCTTGCTGTGCAGGCCGCGGCCCAAAGCGCCGTGCTTTTGAAAAACAATGGCCTGCTGCCGCTGGCCAGGGGCGAGGACGTGGCCGTGATTGGCGCGCTGGCCGGGCCTGCGTTCAAATATCAGGGCGCGGGCAGCAGCTTTGTAAACGCCGCCCGCCCGGAAAGCCTTTTGCAGGCTTTGCGCGCGGCAGGGCAGAAGGTGCGCTACGAGCCGGGCTATTCGGTGCAGCAGGGCACAGGCAGCGCCGCGCTGGCGGCGCGCGCCGTGCACCTGGCCAAACGGGCGCATACGGTGGTGTACTGCATGGGCCTGACAGACTTATACGAGACAGAGGGTTACGACCGCACGCACCTGCGCCTGCCGGGCAACCAGCTTGCCCTTCTGCGCCGCCTTGCCGCGGTGAACCCGCGCGTGGTGGTGCTGCTGGCCGCCGGCGGCGCGGTGGAAACGGGATGGATGAAACACGCGGGCGCCGTATTGTATCTGGGCCTTGCGGGCGAGGGCGCCGGCGAGGCGGCGCGCAGGCTTTTGTATGGCTTGCAGGCCCCCTGCGGCCGTCTGGCGGAAACCTGGCCTGTGCGTCTTTCCGACACGCCGGCCTGGCATCACTTTCCCATGGGCCCGCGCAGCGTAAGTTATAACGAAAGCATCTATATTGGCTACCGCTATTACGACAAAGCGGGCGCCAGTGTGGCCTTCCCGTTCGGGTACGGCCTTTCCTACACAACCTTCGCCTATTCCGGCCTGCACCTGTCGGCCGAAAAGCTGGCCCGGCACGAGGCGCTGGAAGTCTCGTTCCGCGTGCGGAACACCGGCGCGCGCGCCGGGCGCGAAACGGCGCAAATCTACCTTTCGCACATGGCCTCCTGCGCGCACCAGCCGGTGCGCACCCTGGCGGCCTTTGCCCAGGTGGAGCTGGCGCCCGGGGAGGAGAAGACGGTGCGCGTGATGGTGCCGCGCACATCGTTTGAATGCTGGGATGCCGCCCGCGGCCGCTTTGCAGTGGAGGCCGGGCCGTACGAGGTGTGTGTGGGCCCCAACAGCCGTGCGCTGCCGCTGCGGGCAGAGCTGATGGTGCAGGGCGACACGCTTCTTTTGCCCTATGAACACAGCGCCTCGGGCCCTTACGGCCATTTCCGCGGCAACGCCTTCCCGGACGGCGCATTCGAGGCCATTCTGGGGCGGCCGCTGCCCGGCCCGAACAAGGCGCCCGCGCGCGGCAGCTATGGGCCGGACACCACCCTGGGCGAGATGCGCGGCGCACCGGCGCGCGCCGTGTGGCAGCTTGCGTTTGTTGTGGCGCGCTGCGGCCTGCGCTTTTCCAAAAACCCCGCGGTAAACCGGCGCGTCAGCCTGGCCAGCACGCGGGACCTTCCCTTTAAAAATGTGCGCCTGAACGTGGGCGCGGCTTTGGGCGAGGGCGGCGTGCAGGCCCTGCTGCGCCTGCTGAACGGCCATACAAACAAAGACAAACAGGAATAAAAAAGAAGGGGCGCGCCCGGCTGGGCGCGCCCCTTTTGCATAAGCGGGGAGGGGAAGCTGTGCGCTGTGTGCGTTCAGATCGGTTTCTGCCCACCAAAGTGCGCATAGCTTTCTTTTTCTTCGCCGGAAAGGCGCATGTTCTTTGCGCCGCCGAAGCCTGGTGCCTCCTGCGGCTCGTGCGCCTTGTGTGCATCGGGGCGAATTTGCCCCTTTGCAAGCTGCGAAAAGCGGTGCATGTTTTTTCTGTGCGGAAAATGCATGGGTGTGCCCTCCTCGCATGGATAAGTTGCCCGCTTGCGCACCATTTATGCCGCATGGAAAATTTTGCATGCGGCACACTGTTTGTGGGAAGATGAAAGGGGCTTTTGAAATAGAGTTAAACAAATTAAACAGAAATAACCAACAAAATAATTGATTTTTCGTTATAGAGGCACTATAATGGAAACAAGAAGAGGCGGCGGCGCCTGCCCCGCTCAACTGTGTGAAGGGGGCCCAGTGCTATGGGTAAATTCGTAGTGTATAAGACGGATACCGGATATCTGTTTCATCTGAAAGCGGGAAACGGGGAGACCATCGGCACTTCGGAAATCTACACCTCGCTGGCTGCGTGCCGCACCGGCATTGCCAGCGTGCAGAAAAACGCGCCTTCTGCCGCACTGGTAGATATGACTGTGGCCCTTGTGAAAAGTGCGGAAAACCCCAAATTCGAAGTATATCGGGACGAGGCGGGGCAGTTCCGCTTCCGCCTGAAAGCGCCGAACGGTGAAATTGTGCTTGCAAGCGAGGGGTACACGGCCAAGGCCTCGTGCGAGCACGGCATTTCCAGCGTGCGGAAAAATGCAGTGAACGCGCTTGTCATAGAACCGGCGTTTTCCCGCTGAGAACTGCGCGGTGGCTGGCTGCATACTTTGTGGGCCCCGAAGGGCGTGTGCCTGACAGCCGCGCCTTTTGTGGCCCGTTTTTTGTGCCGTCCCCGCAAAACTGTGCGGGGCACGCCATTTTTTTGTGGGCCAGGTGCAACAAATGCCTGCCCGGTGCCGTGTTATCAGGTGAAGAGAAAAGCCTGTGCGGCATGCGCGCCGGGCCAAAAGGGGAGGGTATGAGGATGAAACGGATAAAATGGAAGCGCTGTGCTGCACTTTGCGCCCTGCTGGGGCTTTGCATGGCGCTGGCGGCCTGCGGCGCCAGCCAGAGCACGGCGGCCGGCACCGGCACTGCTGCGGCGCAGGAAGACAGCGCACAGGCAAGCACGCTGGAAGCGGGCGGCACCACGGCGCTGCAGCTGCCGCAGGATGGCCGCAAGCTTATTATGAACGCCGAGCTCACCGTGGAGGCGCTGGATTTTGACGCAACCCTGACGGCGCTGCGCGAAGCGGCAGAGCAAGCGGACGGGTATGTGTCCTCTACTTACCTGGAGGGCGAGGCAGACAGCGGCTCGCGCTATGCCCATTACGAGTTCCGCATCCCGGCAGAGCAGTACAGCACCTTTCTGGCCGCGGCGGACGGCGCCGGCAACGTGACGCAGAAAAGCGAGAGCGTGCAGGATGTGACCGCGCAGTATGTGGATGTAGAGGCGCGCCTTGCCAGCCTGGAGGCACAGCGCGAAAGCCTGAATGCCATGCTGGCACAGGCACAGGACGTGGAAACCCTGCTTGCTGTGCAGCGCGAGCTGGCGGATGTGCAATATGAAATTGAGAGCTATACGGCGCAAAAACGCACTTATGACGATCAAATCGCCTATTCCACCGTGCAGGTGACCGTGCATGAGGTGCGCCGTGTGACGGAAAACCCGCAAAGCTTTGCCTCGCGCCTGGGCGCGGCGTTCCGCTCGGGCTGGTACGGCCTGGGCCAGGGCGTGCAGAGCCTGGCTGTGGGCCTTGCGGCTGTGCTGCCCACCCTGCTGGTGCTGGCTGTTGTGGGCGGCGCTGTGTGGGCGGCCGGGCGCACGCTGCTGCGCCGCAGGCACAAAAAGCCCCGCGCACCGGGCCCGGCGGCACAAAACAGGCCGGAGGGCACGCCGCCTGTCGCCCCGCCAGAGCCGAAGAAAACAGAACAGGGCACAGAGCCGCCGCACGGCGCATAACCCTGCGAAAAAAACAACGCGCCGGGCGCACAGCATGTTTGTGCTGTGCGCCCGGCGCGCCAGTGTGCGGAAATTTTCTTTGCTTGCAAAGCCGAAGCAGCTTACACCTGTGCCAGCATGTCGCCGATGATGCCGCCGCCCAGCACCACATCGCCATCGTAAAACACAGCGGCCTGGCCGGGGGCCGGGGCGCGCACGGGTGAATCGAAACGCAGGGTAAGCAGCGGCCCGCCCGCCTGCACTACCGTACAGGGCACCGCTGCGGCACGGCTGCGCACCTTGCAGCAGAACCTCTGGCCGGCAGCAAACGGTGTGCCGCTGGCAGAAAAGGGCTGCGCCACGGTGATGCCTGCATATTCTTCGCCGCCCGCAGTGGCCAGCTGAATATCGCCGTTTGGCAGAATGCGCCGCACAAATACGGGCTGGCCATAGGCAATGCCAAGGCCTTTGCGCTGGCCCACCGTGTAGTGCGAAACGCCCCTGTGGGGGCCAAGGTCCTCCCCGGCGGGGCCAAAGAAATGCCCCGGGGTGTCGGCAAGGCCGCGCGCCGCAATAAATGCGGCATAGTCGCCGTCCGGAATAAAGCAGATCTCCTGGCTGTCCGGCGCTTCGGCGCTGGAAAGGCCATAGCTGGCGGCCATGGCGCGGATATCCTCTTTTTCAAATTCGCCCAGCGGCAGGCACAGGCGCGAGAGAATATCCTGCCCAAGGGCATACAGCATATAGCTTTGGTCGCGCGCGGCGCTTTGGGCCCTTGCAATATGGAACGCGCTGCCCTGCTGCACCACGCGGGCATAGTGCCCGCTGGCAAGGTAGGGGATGCCAAGGCGCGTGGCCGTGTCTGCCAGCGTGCGAAATTTGACAAGGGGGTTGCACGCTACGCAGGGGCTGGGCGTGCGTCCGGCGCAGTATGCCTGGCAAAAGGGCTGCACCACAGCGCGCTCAAACGCCTCGCGCGCGTCTGCCACGTGGAAGGGGATGGCAAGCTCTTTTGCGGCCTGCCGCGCCTTTTCCAGCGCAGCTTCATGTGCGCTCGAAAACAGAATAAAAAGCCCCTGCACGGAAAACCCCTGCTGGCGAAGAATGTGTGCCGTCACGGCGGAATCCACCCCGCCGGACAGCGCCAGCAGCACGCTGTCCTGCTTTTCAAAGGTGGAAAAGCCCGGTGCGGCGCTGAATTCACCGCTCATAAAAACAAAACACCTCTTTTTCAATGGATGCGCTGTTATTTGAATTTGGCGGCCTCGGCTACGGCCATGGCGTCACAGCGCTCGTTCTCCTTGTGGCCTGCGTGGCCCTTTACCCAGTGGTAGTGAAAGGTGTGCCCCTCGCACAAGGCCAGCAGCTGCGCCCACAGGTCGCTGTTCAGGGCGGGCTTTTTGTCTGCCTTTACCCACCCGCGCTTCTGCCAGCTTTTGGCCCAGCCCTTGGAAAGGCCGTCTATGACATATTTGGAATCACTGCACAGGGTGATGTCACACGGTTCTTTCAAGGCCTCCAGCGCGCGGATAAGGGCTGTCAGCTCCATGCGGTTGTTTGTGGTGCTTTCCTCCCCGCCCGAAAGCTCTTTTTGTGTGCCCTTATATTCCAAAATGGCGCCCCAGCCGCCCGGGCCGGGGTTGCCGGAGCAGGCGCCGTCGGTGTAAATATTGATTTGTTTCATGCATATGCTCCTTATCATGGCAGGGCAGCGCGCCGTGGCGCCGCTGCACTCTTCCCCATTATAAAGGAACGCGGCCGCGCTGTAAAGCGGCCCGCGGCCCGCAAGGGCGCCCGGGCATGCCGAAAGCTGCGGGCAGCGCCTGCGGCCTGTCAACAAGCGGGAAAGCGGCCTGTCTAACTCATTCTTTTTTAGCCAATACTGCCAAAACAAGGGTGGAAAACTTGACAGCATAGCCAAAACAGCGTATGCTTGTGCCAAGTAGTTTGTTCGGAATAACCCTGTGCCGGGCCTTGCGGAGAAATGCCGCTGGTTTCTTTGCACGCAGGCCGGCAGGGCGTTTGTTTTTATCCCCCATTGCAAGGGGCGGAACGGCTTCGGGCGTTCGGCCAAAGCGCCGTTTCCTGCAGGGGGAAAGAAATTTTTCAAGGACAAGATACAAAGCAGTACATCAATTTGCAGCACCCCGGCCGCATGGCGGGCCCAGCCGAAGCTACGGCGCAGGGAAGCCATGCGGGGCCAGAGCGTGTTTTCTTTTGCAAACACGTTTTCCGGGCGCCGCCGTTTTGTGCCCGCGGGGCAAAGGCGGGCGGCGCGCATGGCGCGCAGGGTGCGGAACATGGAGGAAAAAAATGAATGAAAAACTGAAAAATGCCCCTGCAGGCAAGGCCCCGGCCCCTGTGCGCAAGCCGCCCCAGCGCCGCGCGCGCCCAAACCAGCAGGGCCAGCCTGCCGCCGCTTCGCGCCGCACAGAGGGGGCGAAAACGGCAAAGCGGGCAAGCCAGGTGGCAGATGCAGCCGTGGCCGCGGCGGTGCAGTCTGCCGCGGGCAGGCGCATGCCGCGCGGCTATGCCCAGCGGCGCAGGCCCGCGCCCGGCGGGGAAAGTGCTGTGCCGGTGAAGATTATCCCCCTGGGCGGCCTGGGGGAAGTGGGCAAAAACACCACGCTGTATGAGTGCCAGGGCGACATGATTCTGGTGGACTGCGGCATCGTCTTTCCAGACAGCGACATGTATGGCATCGACCTTGTAATACCGGATTTCAGCTATGTGGTGGAAAACAAAGAGCACATCAAGGGCGTGCTGATTACGCATGGCCACGAGGACCACATCGGCGCGCTGCCGTACCTTTTGAAAAAGGTAGACCTGCCCATCTACGCCACACGGCTCACCATTGGCCTGATTAAGAACAAGCTGGAAGAGCACGGGCTTTTGCGCTCTACAAAGCTGATTGAGATAACCCCGAAGCGGAAAATTCGCCTGGGCTGCTTTACGGTAGAGCCCATCCATGTGAACCACTCCATTCCGGACGCCGTGGGCTTTGCCATCGAGTGCCCGGCGGGCGTCATTTTGCAGACGGGCGACTTCAAGGTGGATTATACGCCCATCTCCGGCGGCCCCACAGACCTTGTCACCATTGGGGAGTATGGCAAGAAGGGCGTGCTGGCGCTGTTGTCCGATTCCACCAACTCCGAGCGGCCGGGCTTCACCAGCACCGAGCTGAAAGTGGGGCAAAGCTTTGCCACGCTGTTCCAGCGGGCGCAGAAAAAGCGCATCATCATTGCCACGTTCGCCTCGAACGTCTACCGCATCCAGCAAATTATCGACCTGGCCGTGGCGGCCGGGCGCAAGGTGGCCGTCAGCGGCCGCAGCATGGTGAACAACACCCAGATGGCGCTGGAGCTGGGCTACCTGCACGCGCCGGAGGGTGTGCTGATTGACATTGAAGAAATCAACCAGTACCCGCCGGAAAAAATTGTGCTGGTGACAACGGGCAGCCAGGGCGAGCCGCTGAGCGCGCTTTCGCGCATGTCTTCTGCCAGCCACCGCAATGTGCGCGTGGGCGAGGGTGATTTCATCATCATCTCTGCCAACCCCATCCCGGGCAACGAGAAGATGGTAACCAAGGTGATTAACGGCCTTCTGCGCCTGGGCGCGGAAGTGATTTATGAATCCATGTACGATGTGCACGTTTCGGGCCACGCCTGCCAGGAAGAGCAGAAGCTGATGCTTACGCTGGCAAAGCCCCAGTTCTTCATTCCGGTGCACGGTGAATACAAGCACCTGAAAAAGCACGCCCAGACGGCCATTGCCGTGGGTGTGCCCGAGCAAAACGTGTATATTGGCGAAAACGGCAGCTGCATCATTTTGTCGAAAGACGGCATCCGCGAGGGCGAGCCGGTGCAGGCCGGCGCCGTTCTGGTGGACGGCCTCGGCGTGGGCGACGTGGGCAATGTGGTGATGCGCGACCGCCGGCACCTCTCGGAGGACGGCCTTGTGATTGTGGTGGCCGCGGTAGAGCCCATTTCCGGGCGCGTGGTTTCCGGGCCGGAGCTTGTGACGCGCGGTTTTGTGTATGTGCGCGAATCGGAAGAACTGATAGACGGCGCACGCGATACGGTGCGCGCGGCGCTGGAGAAGATTACCCCGGGCGATATGCGGGATTTTTCCAGCGTAAAAACACGCATCCGTGAGACGGTGTCCTCTTATTTATACCGGCGCACCAAGCGCAGCCCCATGATTCTGCCCATCATTCTGGAAGTGTGACGGCCCGCCGCCAGTGTGCGGCGCCGGGGAGGGAAGCACATTGAAGAAACGCATCTGGACCGTAGACCTTACCATTCTGACGCTGGGCGTGGCGTGCGCCGTGCTGGCGGGCATGCTGGCGGCTGTAAAGCCCATGCTGCTGCTGGTAGTGGTGCCTGTGCTGGCGGTGATGGGGCTTTTGCTGTTCTGGAATGTGAATGCCCTGCGCAAGCGCATGGCAAAGCTTTTGCACGGCAGCGGCGAAAAGGCGCAATCTACCTTTGCCAGCCTGGCACTGCCGGTGGTGGTGGTGTCGGGCGGCAGCATTGTGTGGTATAACGATGCCTTTTCGCAGGACGTGCTGGGCGGAGGCGATGCATGCCTTGTGCCTGCGGGCCGGGTGATGCCCGGGCTGGACGAAAAAAAGGCCGCCGCAAAAGAGGGCCAGCCCCTGCGCTTTGGCGGGCGCCGGTGGACGGTGTATGGCAGCCGTGCCTCGGCGGATGAGGCGCTGTTTGTGGCGTATCTTGTGGACGACACGGTGCTGAAAAACCGTGCGGACGAATACCTGGCTGCGCGCCCGGCGGTGCTGCTCATCGCCGTGGATACATACGACGAGGTGCTTAAAGAGATGAAGGACTCCGACCGCGCGCGCATTGCGGGCGAGGTGGACTATGCGCTGGAGCAGTTTGTGGGCCAGGCCACGGGCTTTTTGCGCCGCACGTCCGCCTCGCGCTATGTGGCCGTGGTGGAAGAGCGCTACCTCAGCCAGATGATTGCCGCGCGCTTTTCCATTCTGGATACGGTGCGCGCCATTGGGGAAGAGCAGGGCACGGTGACGCTTTCCATCGGTGTGGGCCGCGGCGGCGAAACGCTGCGCGAGGGCATGGATATGGCCGCGCAGGCGCTGGATATGGCTTTGGGTCGCGGCGGCGACCAGGCTGCCGTCAAAACCGAAGACGGCTTTGCTTTTTACGGCGGCGTCTCGCGCAGCGTGGAAAAGCGCTCGAAGGTGAAAAGCCGCATCATTGCCAGCGCGCTGAAAGACCTGATTGCACAGTGTGAAGACGTGTTCATCATGGGCCATAAGCGCTCAGACCTGGATTGTGTCGGCGCGGCCGCGGGCATGCTTCGCTTTTGCAAAATGTGCAAAAAGCCCGCCAGCATTGTGGTGAACCGCCGCCAAAGCTTTGCGGCAAACCTGATTCGGGAATTTGAAAAAGCGGGTTTTGGGGACGATTTTATCAGCCCGGAACAGGCAGAAAATTCCATTACGAAAGATACGCTGCTGATTATTGTGGACGTGCATATGCCGCAGATGCTGGAATCGACCCAGCTGTACGAGATGGCGGCGAACGTGGTGGTGATAGACCACCACCGCAAAGGCGTGGGCTATATTGACAACAGCGTCATCTTCTACCACGAGCCATACGCGTCCAGCGCGTCCGAGCTGGTGACAGAGCTTGTGCAGTATGCAGGCGGGGAAAAAGAGGATAAAATGACGCCGCTGGAGGCGCAGGCGCTTTTGGCGGGCATTACGCTGGACACGCGCAATTTTGCGCTGCACACGGGTGTGCGCACCTTTGAGGCGGCGGCCTACCTGCGGCGCATGGGCGCACAGACGCAGGAAGTGAAAAAGCTGTTTTGCGACACGCTGGAAAGCTATACCCACAAGGCAAAACTGGTGGCGGCCGCACAGGTTTACGAGAGGTGCGCCATCTCGGTTTCAGACGATGTGCCTGCCGACATGATGGTGGTGGTGCCGCAGGCGGCCAACGATCTTTTGAGCATCAGCGGCGTGGATGCCAGCTTTGTTGCGGTGGATACCGGCAACGGCATCAATGTTTCGGCCCGAAGCATGGGCGATGTGAACGTGCAGGTTATTATGGAGCAGCTTGGCGGCGGCGGGCACCTCACCATGGCGGGGGCCCAGCTGCGGGACGCCTCGCTGAAAGAGACAAAGCAGCGGCTGATGGATATTATCCACGAATACCATGAAAACCAGCGCGCCGAGGCCCGCGGCCCAAAAAACAGGGCATAAAAAAGCCTGCCCGGCGCGCCCGGGCAGGCGCAAAGGCGCGCTTGGCCGGTTGCCCGGCGGCGCGCTTTGTGCTATGATGAGTAGGCGGGGCCGCACAACGCGGCCGCGCACCGCAGAGGGGAGAGTGTGTTTATCATGAAAATTGTGCTGAAACAGGACGTGAAGTCCATTGGCAAAAAAGACGGCGTGTATGAAGTGTCGGACGGCTACGCCCGCAACTTTCTGTTCCCGCGCGGGCTGGCGGTGCAGGCAAGCGCCAGCGCCGTGAACGAAGTGAAAACAAAGGCCGCTGCAAAACAGCACCATGCCGCAGAAGAGCTGGCTGCCGCGCAGGCGCTGGCCAAAAAGATAGAGGGAAAAACCGTAGCCCTGAAAGCCAAGGCAGGCCAGGGCGGCCGCCTGTTCGGCTCTGTTACGGCCAAGGACATCGCCGAGGGGCTTTCAAAGCTTGTGGGCGAGCCGGTGGATAAGCGCAAAGTGGTGCTGGACACCGATATCAAAAGCTTTGGCACCTATGAGGTGGAACTGCGCGTGTACCCGCAGGTGGTGGCGAAGCTGAAGGTGAAAGTGGAAGAATGACGCGCGCGGCGCGGCGAAAGGGGGCTGGGGCATGGCCGCAGGCATGAATCTTTCCTTGGAGGCGCTGGGGGTGAACCTGCCCTACAGCATGGAGGCCGAGCAGGCCGTGCTGGGCGCTGCCATTCTGGATGTGGAGAACATTCCCAAAATGGTGGAGGCCCTGCGCCCCGAGATGTTTTACGCGCGCCAGAACGGCGAGATATTTTCCGAGATTGTGCGCCTGTTCACCGCAGGCGCGCCGGTAGATTTTGTGACGCTTTTGGCCGCCGTGCAGGACGCCGGCACCTTCGCCACCGAGGAAGAGGCAAAGGTGTACCTGACGCAGCTGGCAGAAACGGTGCCCTCGCTTTCACACATTGGCACCTATGTGAACATCATTGCCGAGAAATACCGCGTGCGCCAGCTGATTGGCGCGGCCAAAACCATTCTGGAGCAGACGGCAGAGGAGACAGACCCCGAGCTGCTGCTGGAAAGTGCCGAGCAGAAAATTTATCAAATTCGCGCTGGGCGCGATTCCTCGGCGCTTTCGCCCATCTCCAGCGTCATCATCGACACGTTTGCCCATTTGCAGGAGATATCGGGCCCCAACCGGGAAAAATATCTGGGCATTCCCACCGGGTTCCGCTATTTGGACACCATGCTCACGGGCCTTGGCCGGTCGGACCTTATCATTCTGGCCGCCCGCCCCGGCATGGGCAAGACGTCGTTCGCCCTGAACATCGCCACCAATGTGGCCAAAAAGCAGAATGTGCCGGTGGCTATTTTCAGCCTGGAAATGACGAAAGACCAGCTGGTGAACCGCGTGCTGTCCAGCGAGGCGGCCATTGACAGCCAGGCCTTCCGCACGGGGCAGCTTTCCAGCGAAAACTGGCAGGACCTTGCCCGTGTGGCAGAGGTGCTGGCGCATACCAACATGTTTTTGGACGACACGTCCAACATCACCATCCCGGAGATGAAGGCAAAGATCCGCCGCATCAACCAGGACCCTGCCCGCGAGGACATTGGCCTTGTCATCATCGACTATCTGCAGCTGATGAGCACGGGCAAGCGCACAGAAAACCGTGTGCAGGAGATCAGCGAAATCACGCGAAACCTGAAGATTATGGCGAAAGAACTGAACGTGCCCATCATCGCGCTCAGCCAGCTTTCGCGTTCGGCGGAAAAAAACCGCACCGACCACCGTCCCGTGCTGAGCGACCTGCGAGATTCCGGCTCGATTGAGCAGGACGCGGACGTGGTGCTGTTTTTGTACCGCGAGGCATATTATGACAACGGCGAAGAGGCAGACACCAGTGTTGCCGAGTGCATCGTGGCCAAAAACCGCCACGGCGAGGTGGGCAAGGTGGACCTTGCCTGGGACGGCGCGCACACCCGCTTCACAAACGTAGATTATTCCCATATGCAGTGAAACGGCGCGCGGCAGGGCGCCGGGGTTGCTTTGCATGCGGCGCTCTTTTCTGTATGAAAGAGTGCCGCGCTTTCTTTTTTGCGTGCAACGGGCGTCAGGGGCATAAAAGAAGCGAAAAAGACGTGAAAAAAGCGAATTGCCCCCTTAATTTTTCGTATCAAATATGATAAAATAAAAAATATCTATTCTGCTTTCGCCGGTGCATGGTTTGCCGGGCGGGCAGCACACAGCCGGCGCGCCGGATGCGCCGCGCACAGGAGGTTCGTGCAATGAGTGAAAATATGCAGCAGGATGTGCTGCGCGTTCTGCTTAGCGAAGAGGAGATTCGCGCAAAATGCCAGGAGATGGGCGCGCGCATCAGCCAGGATTATAAGGGCAAAAACCTGATGCTGGTGACAGTGCTGAAGGGTGCCGTGGTGTTTCTGGCAGACCTGATGCGCGCCATCGATGTGCCTGCAGAAATTGATTTTATGGTGGTTTCCAGCTATGGTTCGGGTGTGAAATCTTCCGGTGTGGTGAAGATTGTGAAAGACCTGGACGTGCCTCTGGCGGGCAAAGACCTTTTGATTGTGGAAGATATCCTCGATTCGGGCCTTACCCTCAGCTATATCAAAGAGCTGCTTGCCAGCCGCGGCCCGGCCTCCATTCGCATTGCCACCCTGCTGGATAAACCCAGCCGCCGCAAGGTGGACCTTGTGGCCGACTATATCGGGTTTTCCGTGCCGGATGAATTCGTAATCGGCTACGGGCTGGATTATGACGAAAAATACCGCAACCTGCCGTATATCGGCATTTTGAAGCCGGAAGTGTATTCCGTCTGATTTGTACAGCGCGGCCGCATGCGCCGCGCAGGGAGGCTTACCTTTGAACAAAAAACCAAGAAGCATCAACGGCCTTGTGCTGTTGGCCGTCCTGGGCCTTGTGCTGGTGTGGCTCATTATGACGGGCACGGGTGAACAGACGTCGTCTGTCCGCTATTCTCAAATCATCTCGTGGTTCGAGCAGGGCGAGGTGACAGACTTTACGCTGGATTTGAAAAACGGCGAAATGAGCCTGACCCTTAGCGAGGCCGCCACACAAGAGCTTTATGACGCACAGGCAGCCGCGCAGCAGCAGGCTGCGTCGCAGCCCACGGGCTCGCTGGCCTCGCTGTTTGGCGGCGCAGCCAGCCAGCAGGTGCAGCAGCCCAAGCAGCAAAGCCTGATTTATGTGGTGCCTGCCACCTCAATTTTCCTGCAGTCCCTGCCGGATTATGTGGCAGCGCACGACGCCAAATACCCCGATTCCCCCATGACGTATGATGTGCTGCCTGCGGGGCAGACGTCTATTTGGGTGTCCATGCTGCCCATGCTTATCATCACCCTGGTGGTGATGGGGGCTTTCTATTACTTTGTATACGCCCAGGGCGGCGGCGGAAAGGCCATGAACGTGGGGCGCGCCAAGGTGAAAGACCAGGCCGACCAGGGCCGCAAAGCCACGTTCGCCGATGTGGCCGGGGCCGACGAGGAAAAGGAAGAGCTGGCCGAAATTGTGGAGTTTTTGAAAAACCAGCAGCGCTTTAACACGCTGGGCGCGCGCATTCCGCACGGCGTGCTGCTGGTGGGCCCGCCGGGCACGGGCAAAACGCTGCTGGCGCGCGCGTGCGCGGGCGAGGCGGGCGTGCCGTTCTATTCCATTTCCGGCTCTGACTTTGTGGAGATGTATGTGGGCGTGGGCGCTTCGCGCGTGCGCGATTTGTTCGAAAAGGCGAAAAAGACGGCGCCGTGCATTGTGTTTATTGACGAGATTGACGCCGTGGGCCGCCAGCGCGGCACAGGCCTTGGCGGCGGCCACGACGAGCGCGAGCAGACGCTGAACCAGCTGCTGGTGGAGATGGATGGCTTTGCCGCCAACGAGGGCGTCATTGTCATTGCCGCCACCAACCGCGCCGATATTCTGGATAAAGCCCTGCTGCGCCCCGGCCGGTTTGACCGCCAGGTGTATGTGGGCCTGCCGGATATTAAGGGCCGCGAAGAAATTTTGCGCGTGCACACGCGCAACAAGCCCCTTGCGCCGGACGTAGTGCTGAAGACCATTGCAAAATCTACCGCCGGTTTCACGGGCGCCGATTTGGAAAACCTGGTGAACGAAGCGGCGCTGCTGGCTGCAAAGCGCGGGCGTAAGGCCATTACCGAGCAGGACATCGAAGAGGCCAGCATCAAGGTGATAGCCGGGCCCGAAAAGCGCAGCCGTGTGGTGACAGAGAAAGATAAGCGCATTACGGCTTACCATGAGGCGGGCCATGCCATTGTGTCGTACTTCTGCAAAACGGCAGACCCCGTGCACGAGATCTCTATCATCCCGCGCGGCATGGCGGCCGGTTATACGCTGAACCTGCCCGAGGACGACCGCAGCCACCTTACCAAGGCCAAAATGGCAGAGCAGATTGTCATGCTGCTGGGCGGGCGCGTGGCAGAAAAGCTGGTGTTGGACGATATCTCTACCGGCGCCTCCAATGATTTGGAGCGTGCCACAGACACAGCGCGCAGCATGGTGACGCGCTATGGCTTCTCGGAGCGCCTGGGCCCTGTGGTGTATGGGTCAGACCCGCACGAAACTTTCCTTGGGCGCGATTTCAGCTCGGGCCGCGGGTATTCCGAGCAGGTGGCGGCTGAAATCGACAGCGAGATTCGTGATATGCTGGATGAAGCCTATGAGACGGCGCGCAGCATTCTTTCCGAGCATATGCAGCAGCTGCACACGGTGGCCGGTGCCCTGATGGAACGGGAAAAGCTGACGGGCGCCGAGTTCCAGACGCTGATGCAGGGCGGCACTCTGCCGCCGGCGGATGCATCCCCTGCCAGGGAAAAACCTGGGCCCGCGGGCGAGCCGAAGGCGCAGCCTGTGCCCAATGTGCCCGCGCCCGCCCGGGAAGAGGCCGGGGCGCCCGCCGCACAGGCCGAGGCCGCGGGGCATGCGCCGGACACCGGCGCAGCCCGGCAGCCTGAAGCCGGGGAAGATGCACAGCCCGGCACCCCGCAATAAACAGCACTGGCCTGGCAGCGGGCCATGTAATATGACAAAAGCCCCAATGGCGGAAAGCCATTGGGGCTTTTTCCATGCAAGGCCGCAATGTGCAAGCAGGGCAAAGCCGTTTATACGGGAAGGGTGGGCGCAGTATAAATGCGCATGGCAATGCCTTCATCATCCGTGACAGGGCACAAAAACTTCCATCCGCAGCGCTCATAAAACTGGGTGTGGTCTGTGATGAGGTACAGCCGTGCAATGCCAAGCGCGTACATATCCCGCCGGGCAAAGGCCAGCATCTGTGCGGCAAGGCCGCAGCCGCGCAAAGCGGGCTCTACATATAGGGCACACAGGTTTGGGGCCAGGTCTGCCCTGGGGTGAAAATCGTTCCGTATGACACCCGCTCCGGCTACAATGCGGCGTTCTTCGTTGGTGGCGAAATACCACTGGGGAATGCGCGCCCCGGCAAGGCTCGCGTGCATGCTTTGCGCATATTCTGCCTGCGGAATGCCCCATTGCCTGCTGAACCAGCGCGAGGCCTGCTCCAGGTACTGCGGTGCCTCGCGCAGACGGTGAAATTTCACATTTTCAAGCATGGTTTCCAATCTTCCTTCCCGCGCCGCGCCATTTGCAAAGGGCGCCACAGCGCAATGTTCTTGTTCATCATAACATGGGCGCCCGTCTTTCACAAGCGCTGTGCGGGCAGGCGGGCCAGATCGCCGGGCGGCAGCCCGCAAAGAGAAACGTGCCCGTTCGCAGCCGGAACAAAACCAGCCTGCGAACGGGCACGTTGTATCGAGAACAGATAACCTCAGACGTTTTTGCCGCCCTTGAGGGCCTTCATGCGAAGGTCATGGCTCAAAATGCGCTTGCGGATGCGGATGCTTTGCGGCGTCACTTCCAGAAGCTCGTCCGGCTTCAAAAACTCAAGGCTCTCTTCCAGGCTGAATTTGGAAACCGGCACAAGGCGCAGCGCATCGTCGCTGCCAGAGGCGCGGGTGTTGGTGAGGTGCTTTGTTTTGCACACGTTTACGGTGATGTCTTCGCCCGCCGGGCTGTAGCCCACCACCATGCCTTCATACACCTTGTCGCCCGGATTCACAATCAGCGTGCCGCGCTGCTGCGCATTGAACAGGCCGTACGTCACGGCCGTGCCCGTCTCGTGGCTTACAAGGCTTCCGGTGGAACGGCCGGGCAGCTCGCCGCGCCATTCGTCATAGCCGTCAAAAATGGTGTTCAAAATGCCCTCGCCGTGCGTGTCGGTTAAAAATTCGCTGCGGTAGCCGAACAGCCCGCGCGCCGGAATGCGAAATTCAATGCGCATGCGCGTGGTGCCAAGGGGGGCCATCTGCTCCAGCTCGCCCTTGCGCGCGCCCAGCTTTTGCATGACACTGCCCTGATATTCGGTGGGCACGTCAATCACCACATGCTCCATCGGTTCCATCAATTTGCCGTTTTCCTCATGCGTCAGCACTTTGGGCGGCGACACCTGAAGCTCATAGCCCTCGCGGCGCATCGTCTCAATTAAGATGGAAAGGTGCATCTCGCCGCGCCCCATCACGCGGAAGCTTTCGGTGGTGGCGGAATCCTCCACTTTCAGGGCAACGTCCTTCAAAAGCTCTTTGTGCAAACGGTCCCGAATCTGGCGCGAAGTGACAAATTTGCCCTCCTTGCCTGCAAAGGGGCTGTCGTTTACCGAGAAGGTCATCTCCACCGTGGGGTCATTTATTTTGACGAACGGCAGGGGCTGCACAAGGGCCGGGTCGCACAAAGTGTTGCCAATAGAGATATCCGTCAGGCCGGAAAACGCCACAATGTCGCCCGCGCTGGCCTCTTCCACCGGGGTGCGCCCATTGGCTGCAAAGCTGTAAAGCGCCGTAATGCGCCCGCGCTTGGCCAGGTCTTTATCGTGCCAGTCGCACACAGTCACATCCTGGCCCACTTTCAGCGTGCCGTTTTCTACGCGGCCAATGCCAATGCGGCCCACAAACTCGTTGTAATCAATGGAAGAGCACAGCATGGCCAGCGGTGCGCCGGGGTCGCCCTCCGGCGGGGCCACATAATCCAGAATGGTGCGGAACAGGGGCACCAGGTCTGTGCCCGGCACATCGGGCGAATAGCTGGCCGTCCCGGCGCGGCCAGAGCAGAACACCATCGGGCTGTCCAGCTGTTCATCCGTGGCGCCAAGGTCCATCAAAAGAAGCAAAATCTCATCAATTACTTCTTTCACGCGCGCATCGGGCCGGTCAATTTTGTTCACGGCAATCACAAGCGAAAGGTTTTGCTGCAAAGCCTTCTGCAGCACAAAGCGCGTCTGGGGCATGCAGCCCTCGGCGGCGTCCACCAGCAGCAGCACGCCGTTCACCATTTTCAGCACGCGCTCTACCTCGCCGCCAAAATCGGCGTGGCCCGGCGTGTCCACAATGTTGATTTTCACGCCATCGTAATAAGTTGCGGCGTTTTTGGCAAGAATGGTGATGCCGCGCTCACGCTCGATATCGCCCGAATCCATCACGCGCTCGGCCACCTGCTGGTTTTCGCGGAACGCGCCAGATTGCTTCAGCATCTGGTCTACCAGCGTTGTCTTCCCATGGTCTACATGCGCGATAATGGCAATATTGCGCAGATTGTTCTGTTTCATATTCAGCTTCCTCTTTTTGTAAGATATACCAAATTTCACGACAATATATTGTATAATACGGGCATGCAGCTTGTCAAGAATAAACCCCCTGAAAACCGCATTCCCGCGGGCATTTGCCGGCTGTTGGCGCGGTGCGCCTGCCCGCTGGCTGTTTTGAAAAAACAGCTTGCATTTTTTGGGCGGGTTTGCTATAATAACAAAGCTACATTTCCCCGCGTTGCGGGTGTATATGCGCGGTTAGCTCAGCTGGTAGAGCATCTGCTTGACGTGCAGAGGGTCAGCGGTTCGAGTCCGTTACCGCGCACCAGGTTCCAGGGTGTGTCTGAAAGGCACACCTTTTTTTGTTGTGGAAAGTGCGGCATATAGCCAGCACAGCTTATATGCGATAGAAAGTGGGGGGTTATTTTTTCACCAGCCGATGGTTGCCAATGAACCAAGTGAGCATTGGGCGCTTTGCGAAAAAGCACGGTGTATGGGCCCGCCAAATTCAAGGAAGGGAACAATGCAGAATGTTCATCAAAGTTCCAATGAAGATTTTTGATTACCGCTTATCTGGCAATGAAATGAAAGTTTACCTGTATTTGGCCAGGATAAAAAATGATTCCGAAATAGCCATGGCCAAACGTGAAACGATAAGAATGCGCTGCGGGCTTCGCAGCAACACTACAGTTGGCAGCATCTTACATGTGCTGGAGCAAAAGGGGCTTATCAGCAAATTTCATCGCTACGCCGCCAACGGGTATTACATTTCCTCGATGTATCTGCTTAAGCCTCTTGTGGGGAAATGGTTCGCTTTCTATGCGGATGATATGCTGCCCGCAGTGGGCGGAAGCGAATTCCTGGTATATTTGTATCTTTTTATGCTTCGGCGAGAAAACGGGAAAGCATGGCCGTCCCTGCGCAAAATGGAAAGGGCCACAGGGCTGGCCCGCGGCACGGTGTGCAAAGCAATTCGCAATCTGGAAAAAAACTGCTTTATTGCTAGAGAGGAAATACGAAAGGGCAAACATAACCTTTACACAATCATTCAGCCGAAGGAAGAAGGAAAAGCCGGCAAGTGAGCCGGAAGCCTGGCCCGTGCCTATATTTTTTGTGCCTCTTAAAATTGCACAAAGACGGTTGCGTTTGCAGGGTGGTTCAAATTTTGACAATCAAGGTTTAGATTTATCTTTTTATAAGCCTGACAAAGGAAAAAGTATTATTACTTACAAAGCAGGTACGGTAAAGTAATAGAAAAACGCGTGAAAGGCTGTATTGAGAAAACGAAGCTTTGCAAGATAAAGGCAGAATGGCTTTCGCCGCAATGCCTGCAGCACCAAGGCGCGGTTTGGGGAAAATAGCATTCCGGTTTGGCCCAAAATGCATGCGTTTTCTGCAAGCGGCGTGCAAGGTTTCACTTTGCGCCTTCCGGCCCCTGGTGTGCTGTGCTCACACCGGGGGCTGTTTTTATGCCATGGCCGCATCACCCGAATGCAGGGCAGACGGATGTGGGCACGCTGCGTCTTTGGGGCTTAAATGGCGTTTTTAGCGGGAAATGCGGGCCGCCTTTTCCCAGAAACCTTTTGAAAACAGGGCCATGGCGGCGCAACCGCATTTTGGCCTAGAGAACTTCACAAAACTGCACCCGGCGGATTGTGCATATAATATAAAATTATATGTGAAAATTGAAAATTTATTGACTTTTTGCGTTTTGGAGAGTATGCTGAATGATAAGAAACGGGGTAAAGCGCTTTACCCAATGAAGAAGACCGATATTTCAAGTGTGGTGCGAGAAAGAAAGAAGGGTTGTTATGGGAAAAGGAGATGGAGGCCGCATCTCTAGGCTGAAAAAGGCGTCCAGCAAATCTTTTTCATATTTGATGGTGCTTCCAGCAGTGCTTTTGTTCACCCTTTTTGCGGTATATCCTTTTGTGGAGGGTATCAAGCTTGGCTTTTACCGCTGGGACGGCCTTTCGCCAATGACCTTTATTGGGATGGAAAACTATGTCAACATCTTGCACGATGAACAATACTGGTCTGCGCTGAAAAACACGTTCCTCTATGCGGTTGTCACAACCATTGCCAAAAATCTGCTGGGTTTGGTGCTGGCGATGGTGATGATGAAAATCACCCATGGCAAGGGCTTTTTCCGCACCATCACCTATATGCCGGTTACCTTCTCGTATGTGGTGTGCGGCATTTTGTGGCTGTGGATTTTCAACCCCAATTTTGGCTTGCTGAACAACTTCCTGCGGCTGATTGGCGCTGACGGCCTGGTTATGGGCTGGCTGAGCGATTCCCGCATTGCCATTTATTCCGTCATGGCGGTGGATATCTGGCGCTGGGCAGGCTTCCATATGGTGCTGTACCTTGCGGGGCTGCAGGCCATTCCAAAAGATTATTATGAGGCGGCGGATATTGACGGCGCGGGCTTTTTCTCGAAATTTTTCCGCATCACGGTTCCGCAGCTCAACAGTGTGATTGTGCTGAATGTGCTGATGGCCGTGACGGGCGCGCTTGTGAGCAATTACGATATTGTAAACGTCATGACAGACGGCGGCCCGTACGGTGCCACAGAAGTGGCCCTTACCTATATCTATAGAAATGCCTTCAAATTCTATAATATGGGCAAAGCCAGCGCCATGAGCGTCATTCTGTTTGGCATCACCCTGGTTTTCGGCGTTATTCAAATTGTGTCCATGTCCCGAGACGACAACTATGACAGCTGAAGGAGGGGGACATACTATGCAAGAGAATGTACTGAAACAGAAATTGAGAGCCAAGCGTATTTGCGCGGCAATTGCCAAAGGGGTTTTTCTGCTGGTGCTGTTTTTGGTGACAGTTTACCCGGTTGTGTGGATGATCTCCGGCTCTCTGAAAGGCACACAGGAATTTTATACCAACCTTTGGGGCCTGCCGCAGGAGTGGAAATGGGAAAACTATGTGGATGCCTGGACGCGCGGCGAGCTGGGGCGGAAATACCTGAACTCAATTCTTGTTCTGGTGGTTACGCTTGCCATTGTCATTCCGGTGGTGTGCTGTGCGGCCTATGCCATTGCCCGCACAAATTTCCGCTTTAAAAAGGGCATCTATTTTTATCTTTTGCTGGGCGTGTGCATTCCTACGGGCGTGCTGGCTATTCCCATTTTTTCAGTGGCGCTGAAGTTTGGCCTTGTCAATACATATTGGGGCATGATTCTGTTTGGCGCTGCACAATGCATGGCCTTTGGCACGTTCCTTTTGCGTTCGTTCTTTATCTCTTTGCCCAGAGGGCTGGAAGAAGCGGCCATGATAGACGGCTGCACCCGTTTTCAGAGTTTTATCCATGTCATTCTTCCCTTGGCGAAGCCGGGCATCATGACGCTGGTTATCTATGACGGCATCACCATCTGGAACGAGTACCTGTTGGCCAATGTGCTGCTGCGCGATGCGGAAAAGATGACGCTTCCCCTGGGCATGAAGGCGTTTATGGATAAATATGTTACCGATTATCCGCAGCTGTTTGCCGCCCTGGTAATTGTGACAATTCCGATGCTGATTATTTACTTCTTTGCGCAGAAATCCTTTATTGAAGGAATGACGGCCGGCTCGGTGAAACAGTAAACGATATGAGAAGGACGAAGCTGAAAGATATTGCGCAGTATACGCAGATGTCCATGACGGCCGTCTCCCTTGTTTTGAACAACAAGCCGTGCAAATTATCGGAGGGGTCGAAACAAAAGATTTTGCGGGCTGCGAAAGAACTGAATTATTCCCCAAACAGGCTGGCGGTGGGCCTGGCCACCCGCCGCACCCATACCATCGGGCTGATTATCAACGACATCAGCAACGTCTTCTTTTCCATTTTTGCAAAAGGGGTAGACCGTGCCTGCCAGGAGGCCGGATATAATGTGATGCTCTGCAATTCGTGGAACACCCACGAGGGCGATTTGCACAGGATTGACGCCCTGGCAGATTCCGGCGTGGAGGGAATTATCTATTGCATGAGCGATGACACCACCGTGGAACAGGCCGAGGAAAGCAAAACAAAGCTGCAGCAGTATGGCATTCCGTTTGTAGAGGTGGACAGCAATTATACAGAAAACTATATTCGCTTTGATAACGAACAGGGCGGGTACCTGGCAACCCGTTATCTGATTGAACAGGGGCACAGGCAAATTGCCTGCATCACCGGGCCCGCGCAGATGCAGGGGGTAAACGGGCGTGTATCCGGCTACAGGCGCGCTTACAAAGAGGCGGGGCTTCCTTTCAACAGCAACTTGCTTGTGGAGGGGGACTTCAGCATGGAATCTGGCGTGGCTGCGGTAAAAAAGCTGCTGGGGCAAACTTTTACGGCTGTTTTTGCCTGCAATGATATGATGGCCATTGGGGCGCTGAAGGAACTGCAGGCAAATCGCATCCGCGTCCCGCAGGATGTTTCTCTGGTGGGCTACGATGATGTGCCCATCAGCGAGATGCTGGAAGTGCCTTTGACGACCATTCGGCAGCCAACGGTGGAAATGGGCGTTTCGGCGGCACAGATTTTGATTGGAATCTTGAAAGAGCCGGAAAAAAAGGTTGAGCCGAAAGTGTTTTTGCCCAGGCTGATTGTTCGGAAAAGCGTATGCAACCGAACGGTTGAAAACGATGAAACCATTCAATAAAAAGGAGTTGGATCAATTATGAACAAACCGGTACAGTATATCACCTTTGTCGAAGACAAATTTTCTGCCGATGAAATAGAAAACCTGGGCAGCTTTTTGGAAACAAACGGCCTGGCGGGCACAGAGATGTTCATGAATTATGACGGCAACCGCAGCCAGGATTTGATTTTCCCTTCTCCCAGCGAAAAGGCAAAAGTGGTAGAAAAATACCGGAACCGGTTCGTAAAGCGGGTGCACTGCTCTTATTGGGCTTATCCAACCAGCTTTTTGAATAAGATTCATTACCATGAATTTCTGGACCGCCTGGGCGGGGAAGACGGCATCCGACGCTCTTATGGCGATTTGACGGGCGACCATATGTTCGAGCGCTGGCTGCAGGAATATGAACTTGCGTGCGAGCTGGGCGCACAGGCCTATGTGTTCCATGTAATTGACTATGCGGCAATTGACGGCGCATGGGAGTTTACCATCACCCGCGAACAGGTGCTGGATGCCATGGTGCGCATGGTGCAGGAATTCCTGCTTCGCCTGCAGAAGAGGGGGCTGCTTTCGGAAACTTCGCCCGTGATAGAGCTGGAGAATGCCGGCTGGGGGCTGGAATATGGCGCACAGCGCTGCGAAGACTTTGCCGAAATATTCCGCCAGATCTATGACCCCTTCGACAAGGTGCGCATTGGGTGGGACCTGAACCATCTGCTGCACGCCATTGGAAAGACACAGGACGGCAAGGGCGCCCGCTTTATGCTTCAGCCTTTTGAAATCACGTCCAGAATGCAGCGGCTGGAAGAAGAGTTCGGCAGCAACCCCAAGCTCTTTGCGGAAAAATGGGTAGAGATGAATATTCTGGACCCGGCCGTCATTCGCAAAACAAACTGCCTGCATCTGTCTGATTGCGAGCTGAAAACAACGGAGTATTTCCGCAACGGCCGCCTGCAGGGCGAGTATGGAAACAAAATTGACAGCCTGCAAACCCGCGATGAAAAAGAGGAATATGGCGTGGGCATCGTTTTGGACAGATACGATTCCCATGTGCCCCTGGGGGATGAGACGGGCGTTTACACCGCGCCTGCGCTGCGCCGGTGGATTGAATGCCTGATGCAGGAAAACAAAAATTTTGTGCTTTTGCATGAATTGAAAAACAGCAGCCCTGCCCTGGCAACGCTGCGCCAGCAGATGGACTTTTTGTGGGAGTAAGAAGGAGTGCCGGCTATGGAATGGAAAGAGGTATTTACGGTAGATAAGCCGGTTTTGGCAATGCTTCATTTGATGGGCAGCACCCATGCGGACGTGCTGGAACGCGCCAAAAAAGAAACAGACCTGCTGTTTGAGGCGGGCGTTGACGCAGTGATTGTAGAAGATTACTTCGGCGACGTGGAAGATGTAGAAGCTGTTCTGCAATGGCTGCAAAAAGAGCGCCCGAACCGGCTGTACGGCGTGAATGTGCTGGATCAATTTGAAAAGACATACCAGCTGGCAGAGGCCTATGGGGCCAAGTTCATGCAGGTGGATTCTGTGGCAGGCCACCTTCCGCCGCAGGAAGACCCGGCGTATGAGGCGCTTTGCAAAAAGTACCACGAAAAGGGCACTGTGCTGATTTTAGGCGGTGTCCGGTTCAAGCATCAGCCCATTTTGTCCGGGCGCAGCTTGGAGGAAGATTTGAGGCTGGGCATGCAGCGCTGCGATGCCATTGTGGTGACGGGCGAAGGCACCGGAATGAACACCAGCATTGAGAAAATCCGGCAGTTCAGAGACCTGATGGGCGATTTCCCGCTGGTGGTTGGCGCCGGCCTGACAGCCCAAACCGTTCCAGAGCAGCTTTCCGTAGGGGATGGCGCAATTGTGGGCTCCACCTTCAAAGAGGGGCGCAAGGCAAAAGGCGAAGTGTGCAAAGCCTATGTGGAAGAATTTATGGAACAGGTGAGAAAGTTAAGAAAGGGATATTGATATGGAATATCTCGTAGGCGGCTATACCATGCTGAACGATTTCGATTTGCCGGGCGGCAAACAGCTGCGCGATGTGTTGGGCGGCAGCGTGTTCTCTGCGGCAGGCATTCGGCTTTGGCGTGACAGCGTGGCGTACATTGGGGCGGCCGGGGAAGATTTTGACCGGTTTTACGGCCCGTATTTCGAAAACAATGGCATTGCGGTGTCGGTGAAAAAGCCGGTGGACCGCACCCTGCGCTACCAGATGAAATACAACGATGACGGCAGTTGGGAAGAGAGCTGCCAGTATGGGCCGGAGTATGAGCAGAAAGCGGCCCGGCTGTGCCTGCTGGAAGCCGGGCAGTTTGCCCCTTATTGCGGCGAGGACACAAAGGGAATTTATGTGGAGGCGGCGCTGTCCACGCGGATTGTGAACCAGTTTTCCGAGCTGAAAGCAATGATGCCGAACGGAAAGCTGATGTGGGAGATTACAACCGGAGACCTTTTGACGCCATCGCGCCATACTCAGGTGCTGGAAAAGATTCAGACGGTGGACGCCTTTTCCATGAATTTTAACGAGGCCAAGGCGTTTTTTGGCAAGCAAGAGCTGGAGGAAGTGCTGGACGAACTGCGGAAAATAGGCAAGCCATGCTTTTTCCGCGCGGGCGAGCGCGGCGCCTATATGCTGCAGGGCAGCGAAACGGCATTTTTGCCAGCGGTGGGCACGGAAGAAAGCGTGGACCCCACAGGCTGCGGAAACTGTTCCACCGCCACAGCACTGATTGGCTATGCCGAAGGGCTGGGCCCGTGGGAGACAGTTGCCATGGCAAATGTCTCGGCGGGGTTCAACGCGCGCCAGTATGGCCCGTGGCCCCTTGCCACGCCGGAGGCCCGCCGGCAGGCGCAGCAGCAAAAAGAGGCGCTTTTGCGCCATGCTGCGGCCGTGTAAGCCGGGCGTTGAAACTGCCCGGGCCGGGCCAAGGAAGGCCGGGCGCGCCCCATGTTGGAAAAACAGCATTTGCTGCTTTTTGGACGTAACCATTTCACAACAAAGGAGGAGTAAACATGTTAAAGAAAAGTGCCGCTCTTATCACATGCGTGATGCTGGTGCTGACCTTGCTGGCCGGCTGCAGCGGCGACACAAACAGTGCGTCGGGCACCGCCGCAGGGTCGGAAAATATTGAGATCAATATTGTCAGCAGCACGATGAGATTGGAATCCATGGTGGATGGCTGGGAACAGATGATCGCAAACTTTGAGGCCGAAAACCCCGGCGTCACGGTGAACCTGGACATGCAGGACTGGGAGGAACTGCCGCAGTATATTGCGCAGGCGAGAATGGCGGGCGAGCAAATTGACATCATCCGCACCACCGGCGGGCAGATTCGTTCCACCCTGGCCCCGGCGGGCGCCCTGATGGATATCACCGATGTGGTAGAGCCCATTGCCGACCGTTTCACGGAGGGCACACTGGGTGCCTACAATATTGGCGGGCGCCAGTGGGGCATCCCCTACAGCGCCACAGAAGTAAGCTGCGTCTATTACAACAAGACCATGTTTGACGAGCTGGGCCTGGAAGAGCCGCAGACGCTGGAAGAGCTGCAGCATTGCGCAGATGTGATTCGCGAAGAAAAGGGAATTGAAAACCCGTGGATTCATCAGGGCGCCATTGTGAGCTATTGGCCGATGTTCTTTGAAGAGACGTATGCGCAGACGAGCGGCAACGACTCAATTGCCAAAACCGAAGATTGGCTTTCTGGCAACAGCAGCTTTGTGAATGACGAGACGATTGAAGCGTTTGCCATGATTGGCGATTTGTTCGAGCGCAATATCCTGACGACAGACAGCCTGAATACGGATGAAACCGGCATGAAGGCGCTGTTTGCCCAGCAGGAAGCAGCAATGTTCTATGGCGGTTCGTGGGAGTATGCGCCCACCATGGAAATTGTGAATGACGCCTTTGAAGTGGGCGTGTTCATGTTCCCCAGCATGGCTGACGGCTTGGTGCCCGAGGGCTGCGGCGCCGCAGATAGCGGTATTGCCGTTACATCCACCTGCAACAAAGAGCATGCGGATGTGATTGCAAAGTTCCTGGAATTTATGACCCGCCCCGAAAGCGCCCAGCTGACCGTTGGCGCTGAAGAACCCCTGGTGCCCCCGCTGGAAGGCGTGGAAGCAACCGATATGCCGTGCGCAGAAGAACTGTTGAGCTTTGTGCCGAAGACGATTATGTATCTGGACTGGATGATGCCTGCAGAGCTTGTTGAATCTCTGGGCAATCAGATTGCCGGTGTGGCTGCGGGGCAGATTACGCCCGAGGCGGCGGCACAGGCCGTGCAGGATACTTACGAGACAATTGTCCAGGAGGATGGCTATAGCTACGACTGGTACAATGACTGGACCGACGAACAGTGGGCCGCAGTTGCGCTGGATGTAAGCGCGGACGCGTGACAAGTGAAATGGCCGTGCCCTGCAAGGGCTGGTGTTGAAAAGGAACCGGAGGAAGCCGCGTTTAACGCGGCTTCCTCTGGTTTTAAGGCCAAAAAGGGCAGCGGGGCACAAGGCGGCTGCCTTTGGGCAAACGGGGGCAACCGCTTTTGGCAGCAGGCGGGGCGGGCTTTCGGCTTTTCCTCGCCGGGTGAGCTATGGCACAGGCCGCGGGCGAGAAAAGGGCGGTGCGCGGCTTCGCTTAAAAGCGTGCGTTTCCCCGGGCGGCTGTGCGCACAATTCTTTTACGCAGAAAAACCCCTGCGGCGGGGCAAAACGCACTGCCGCAGGGGTTGCTTTTTTCAGGAAGGCGCGAAAAAACGCGGGGAAAAGCGGGCTTAAGCCGGGTAGCTGCGCGCGCCGAAAATGGCTGTGCCCACGCGCACAAGGGTGGCGCCCTCCAGAATGGCGCTTTCGAAATCGGCGCTCATGCCCATGCTGAGCACATCCATGCTAACGCGCTGGATGTGCGCATCGGCCAGCTTGTCGAACAGCGTTTTCATCTGCGCAAAATAGCGCCGCGCCTGGCCGGGCACGGTTTCCGCGGGCGGAATGGCCATAAGCCCGCGCACAGCCACGTGCGGCTGTGCCGCGGCGTGCTCTGCCAGGGCGCGCACCTCGGCCGGGCGCACGCCGCTTTTGCTGGCCTCGGCCCCAATGTTCACCTCCAGAAGAATGCCCTGCACCACGCCCAGCCGGGCGGCCTGCTTTTCAATGGCGTCCACAAGGCGCGCTGAATCCACCGAATGGATCAGCGCCGCGTGGCCCACCACATATTTCACTTTGTTTGTTTGCAAATGGCCGATCATGTGCACCGGCTTTTTGCCATAGGCGCCCGCGGCCAGCTTGTCCACAAGTTCCTGCACGCGGTTTTCGCCAAACAGGTCTATGTCAAGCTGCGCCGAGGCGCGCACGGTTTGCGCGCTTTGCGTTTTGCAGGCGGCGCACAAAAACACGTCGCCCTCGCCCCGCCCGGCCGCGCGCAGGGCGGCCTGCATTTTTTCGCGCACCTGCGCCACGCGCTGCGCAAGCATGTTTTCCAGTTCTGTCAACGCAATTCCTCCTCCGGCAGATATGCTGCGCGTGCGCCGCCGATAAATTTGGGCCGTGTGCGCGCCGCCACAAGGTTTGCCTGCCCCAGCCGCCGCGCCGAAAGGCGCACGGGCACGGCCACGCGTTTCAGGTGCATGCCGATCAGCGTGTCGCCAATGTCCAGGCCGGCGTCGGCCTCGATCTGTTCCAGCGCAACCGGCGCGCGCATGTTTTGCCACGCGGTGGTGGCAAAGCTGCCGCCGGCGTGCGGCTGGGGCACCACGTTCACCGGCTGCTGCCAGGGCTTCAGGGCCGCGCGCTCCAGAACAATGGCGCGGTTCAGGTGTTCGCAGCACTGCGCCGCCAGAAAAACGCCCGCGGGCTGCAGCGCGGCGCACACGCCCTTGTAAATGGCCCCGGCCACGGGCAGGCTGCTGGCTTTTCCAATGCTGCCGCCCACCACTTCGCTGGAGGAACAGCCCACCACCACAATGCCGCCGCGCGGCACGCGGGCCTTTTCCAGCAGTTCGCGCATGGCGGCGGCCGCCTGCTGTTCCAGCGCGGCAAGCGCCTTTTCCTCAGCCGTCATTCCAATCCGCCTCCCCCTGCAAAAACACGCGCACATATTCCGCGGCCGAACGGCTCATCTCGCGGGAAAAGCCGCTGTTGTATTTGAAATCACAAAACGAGCGCAGCCACTCCTCATAGGGCCGCGCCGCCGCCTTATAGCCCAGCATGGCGCGAAGCTCGCTTGCCTGCATGCGGCGGTAACTGTTTTCATGCACCAGAAACTTGCCCTCACAGCGGCGCGGCTTTTCGCGCGCAAGCTGGCTGGGCGCCGGGCGCCCAAACACCAGCATGGCAGCCGGAACGACATATTCCGGCAGGCCCAGCAGGGCGCGGTGCTGTTCACAGTTTTCCAAAATATCCCCAATATAGCACGAGCCAATGCCCAGGCTTTGCGCAGCCGTCACGGCGTTCTGCGCCGCAATGCAGGCGTCCGCCATGGCAAGCAGAAGGTCGCCCGGGCCGGGCCTGCGCGGCGCACAGCCGCAGGCCTCATAGGCGTCCAGCCATTTCTGACAGTCTGCACAGAAGATCAGCACCATCGGCGCCTTGGCAATAAAGGGCTGATGGTCGCACGTTTCACTCAGGGTTTGCTTCAGGGCGCTGTCGGTAATATCCAGAATGGTGTAAAGCTGCTGGTTGCCCGCCGTGGGCGCCTCAAAGGCTGCACGCAGAATGGCCTGCTTTTCCTGCGGGGTGATTTCTGATTCTTCAAATGCCCGCACCGATTTGCGCGCATACAACTGTTGTAAAACCTCATTCATAGCCCATGCCTTCTTTCCTTTGTTTTTTACGTGCGGCGGCCCGTTTATGCCTTTGTGCTGCGGAACTGGAACACGGCCCCCAGCACAAAGGCCGCCAGCCCAACGGCTGCCATGGCCCAAAATGCACTGTTGCTGGCCTGTGTGTCGGCCCCGGCCAGCAGAAACGCCGATTTCGCGGCCGAAAACCCGCCGGTTGCAGCCGTAAGAAGAATGATGGCCGGGCGTGTGAGCTTTGTCACAAGAACGCCTGCCAGCACGCCCAGAACAAGCCCCGCCACATGCCCCAGCCACGCGGTGGGAATAAGCCAGTAGGCCGTCAGCCAAACAAGCCCCAGGCTGAACACGAACAGACTGGCCAAATACAGCCGGAACGAAACGGCCGCCAGCACGGCGCCGCCCACAAAAAACGCAGCCACATGCACCCATGCCGTCTGCGTAAGGTGGGACGCAACCAGGCTGAGCGCCGTGCCGCCAAACAAAAAGCACACCACACCCACCCAGAACTTTTGCAGCCGAAAGCCAAACAGGCAGTTGATAAGAGAAACAATCAGGCCAGCAAGGCCTGCCGCGGCGGCTGTGCCGGTGAAATCCATAAGGTTCAACCCTTTCTTTGCGCCTGCCCGCCGTTTGGGCAAAGCAGGCCTTTTTTGATATCCCGGGAAAAGGATGCCCCGTTTCAGAGGCTTGCCATACACCATGGCGGCATGCCACCGGGGAAAGTTGTGCCGCACCCGAGGCGCCGGGCCCCACACAGATAGCCTGAAATGCCATACCGGCTGGCCCCGGCCGGACACCCGCTGATAATAAAATTATAGCACATTCTGTGTTTATCTGCACTCTGTGTGCAAAAAACACATATGCCGAAAACAGGCGCAGAAAAAAAGAGAAAAAGTTGTTGACAAGCAGCTTGGCTTATGCTAAAATCAGATACGTTCTCACCAGAGAACGCCAATATGCGGATGTGGCGGAATTGGCAGACGCGCTAGATTCAGGTTCTAGTGGGGGCAACTCCATATGGGTTCAAGTCCCTTCATCCGCACCAAACCAATATAATCCGAACCAGTTCTTCCCTGTGGGGGACGGGTTCGGATTATTTGTTTATTTCGAGAGATATGAAAATACATATTTCCCAAACGGCGTTATAAAGCGCCCTGAATCCAAACCGCGAGGATCGCGAAAGAAAAAGGCAGACAAGTAAAAAACAGGCAAGGCAATCCCCAAATCGGCGGATTGACTTGCCTGTTTCTATATTTAGTCAGCGGCTTGTGCTGCAATTTCTTTATAAAAACGCCACTTTGTTGTTGTAGAAAGGAACTGAAAAGTATTACCGCTTCAAGTTTGAAGAAATCCGCTTTTCCGATGAGAAAATGGTGACTTTGGTGGAAAAGATCGGATGTCATAATTTAACAAGGAATCGTGCTCGTAGGATGAAAGGATAAGTCGTTTTTAGAAAAGCGCTCAAGAAGTGCTCGTTCACAAGTGCTAAAAATAAACCATACGCAAGCGGATTGACAGCAAAAGAGGCCTGGAGTTGTACTCCAGGCCTCTTTTGCTGTGCATACGGATAAGAGCTATCATACCTCTGCTTTTACATTCAGTCTTAAAAGCGGAGCCTGACGAAAACGCCAATATTTGCCAGGAAAAGCATAGATGCCGACCAGGATTAAATACAGTTTTTTGGGGAGTCTAGGGCCCCTCATTTTTTCTTCACTGTATCGCGGTCAATAGGGCTTCTTTCAGCTTCTGTTCGATACTGAAGAGTTCTGTTTCTGCATTCTGGCGGGCGGTGCGGCCCTCCTGCTGGATCTTGATGGTTTCCTCAATGGTGGAAATCAGATCCGCGTTGACCTTTTTCAGCGTTTGCAGATCCACAATGCCGCGCTCAGATTCTCTTGCCACTTCCGTGCTGTTCTGCCTGAGCAGTTCCGCATTTTTAGTGAGCAGGGTATTGGTGGCGTCGGAGACGCTTCTCTGCATTTTCAGCACGCTCTCCTGCCGGTGAAGCCCCAGGGCAATGACAATCTGGCTCTTCCACAGCGGAATGGTGCTGAGGATCGCCGTCTGGATCTTATCCACCAGCATTTTGTCGTTGTTCTGGATGAGGCGGATCTGCGGCGCTGTCTGGATAGCGACGGTCTTGCTCAGCTTCAGGTCGTGGATCTTTTTTTCAAAGCGGTTTACCGTGTCCTCGAAATCCCGCACCACCTGGGCGCTCATGGCGTCGCCCTTAGCCGCCGCTTCGGCGCGCAGCTGCGGCAGGGTGGTTTCCTGCAATTCCTGTAGCTTTTCTTCGCCTGCGGCGATGTAAATTTGCAGCTCCCGGAAGTATTCCAGGTTTTTTTCATACAGCCCGTCGAACATGGTGATGTCCTTGAGCATCTGCATCCGGGCCTGGTCCAGCTGCTGCTCGATGCGGTCGATCTGCACCTCCAGCTTTTCATACCGCTGCATAAACTTTTTAACGGCCCGGGAGGCGTTTTTCAGGAATGGGATCTTATCCCAAAAGCCCTCGTCCAGCCCGTCCACATCCACCTCTTTGACCTTCAGCACCAGATCCGACATCAGCTCCCCCACATAGCCGCTGTCCTTACTGCGCACCTGTGTGAGGATATTGTCAGAAAAGCTGGAAATGTTCCGCTGCGCCCCGACGCCGTACTGAAGCGCAGCCTGAGAATCCATCAGGTCGATGCTGTTTTTGACCTCCTCCACCCGTGCTTTCTGCTCCGGACTCAATTCTTCCACCTGAGCGCGCACCGCTTCCACGCTCGCAGGCTCCTGTACTTGAAGGGCGGTATGGCCGCTGCTCTGCATCAAAGTATCCAGTGTGATATGCTCTGCCATCTTTTAGCTGCTCCTTCCCGCTATGAAAGCGCTTTAATGATCCTGTCCATGGTATTGGCATCCGGCATGGGCGCTACCTGCGTCAATTCCTCGGCAATACCGGACACCCCGAAATGGGCTGCATCCGTGGGGGTATCGTATACGCCAGTACGGAACCCATGCTTTTCCCAGGCCAGTCGCTGGATGTCCTCGTCCAGCAAGGCGTCGATCCCCGCCGTACCGGCCTCATCCAGGGCGATATACACATGGGAGGACCAGACGGTGGGCGTCGGGTACATCATCACAATGTCCCCCTTGATCTGCTCCCAAGTATCCGGGTTTTCCACGGCAAATTCCAGCAGCTGGTTTTCATAGCCGGCGATCAGAGGCTTGGCACCCATGCCGGTCTTCAGAAACTGATCGAACAAATCCGAGGAGGAGCTTTCCATATACCCCAGCTTCTGAAAAATATTTTGCAGCCGGGGCAGGATCTCCGCCAGATTGCTTTCGTCCGCCACGCCGCCGCAGAGGGTATTGGCCAAAAGCCCGGCGAACATATTGCCGGAATTGGATTTGGTCGGGTCGGTGGTGCCCACGGAAACACTGCCGTAAAGCTGGGGAAGGCCGATTTCCTCCCAGGTTGTGCCGGCTTCTATGGTCTCGGTCAATTTTTCCATGTCCACCGTGTATACGCCGTTTGTAACGACAGCAAGCCCGCTGTCGACCAAGGCCTGCGCCACGGCGCTGCGGGTATACAGGACGATGGGTGTATTGAGGATGATCTCGCTTTTCACCGGGTCTCCATGAACCTGCTTATACAGTTCCAGAGCCGTCTGATTGGAGGGGAATAGGAAATCCCGCCCCTCGGCGTCGTCGGTGACCATATCGATGGAACCCGCCTTGGCGTAGTCGATGACCAGCCGATACCTGTCCCGCAGGATATCCTGTACCTCCTCGTCTTCCAGCAGGCCGATTTTTTCGCCGCCCACATAACCGTTGATTTCAGTAACGGTTTGGCTATTACTGATGAATACATAGGCAGCGGCGGCTATGATGACAGCTGCCAGGATGCCCAGCCCAATGAGCTTGGTTTTCATTTTCCGCCCTCCATTTTCAAGGTGCTTTTCAGGAGTTCGATATCTGCCTCGATATCCAGCAGCTCGCCCTGCATCAGATGGGCAAACTGCTTTTCAAAGGCGGAGTTCAGCACCGGCAGGGCCTCCGCCGTCTTTTGCAGAATATCGGCGACCTCCCCCGAATGAAGCTCCGTCTCCTGGAAATCCACATATCTTGTCAGCAATTTGGCGGCCGTATCCAGATAATAGGTAAAGAAGCGGCGCGCCAGCTTAATTTTGTCTGGATTTTCCTCCAGATAGGTTAGGATCCGGGCCCCGGTAGCATATAGAGCCTGCGCATCCTGCCGCACAGAGGAAGTTTTGATCTCTTTTACTGCTTTATCAATGTCTGCCAGGTCCGCCTGGGCATCGTCCAAAAGTTGCCGGATCTCTTCACCGCCAGGCATAGATTCCACATCAATTCCCGCGATTTTCCGGCTGGGCTTGAGCAGGAAAAACAGTCCGAAATAGATGCCGACACACAGCAGGATGCAGACAATCAGATTCCAATGGAAAAATAGGAACAGTAGCAGGAAGACGATTGCAGCAGCAAAGGAGGAAACGAGCATTCGCGAAGTCTCTTTCATCAGTTATACCCCTTTACGCTGCGGAACGCCTCCGTCAGATTCTCCCGGCCGTCGAACACCCGGGCATTGGTATACCGCGCCAGCTCCTCCAGTTGGGTTTCGTCAGCGTCTCCAAACATGATGGAGAAGACCGGGACCTCAGTTCCAAGCCCGGCGTAAGCCGCCTCAAAATCGGACAGGGACCCGCTGGACTGCCCGTCGGTGAGCAGGATGATCGCCGGCGTATACTGCGACAGATCATATTCTCCCAGCAGCTCAATCCCCCGCACGGCGGCCGCGTACATATCGGTACCGCCGCCTACTTCCTGGTTTTCCACTTTGTCATAAAGCGCTTCCAGCTCGCTGCCGTTGCCTGTGGCAGTATAAGTGTCGATCACGCCCCCGTTAAAGGGAATAAGGATATTCACCTCGTTTTCTGATGCCTGCAAGAAGTTTTTCCGGGCGTTCTCCTGGATGAGCAGCTGCTCCATGGCCTGAACCAGCTGTTCATTTCCCTCGCCGCTCATGCTGCCGGAGTAGTCCAGGCAGTACACGGTAAGGGAAGGCTTGCGGAAATCGGTTTGGTATAGATTTAGGCATTCAAACAGAACATCGGCAGCTGGCATTTTGATGGGGGAGAGCACCCGGTCGGGCTGCAGGCCCCAGTCGGCCCGGAATACATCCTTGTTTTTCTCCGAAACCCCGGTGTAGCCAGAACGGCGGCCGGTGCGCTGGATCTCGTCCTGCACATCCTCCGACAGCAGGTATTCCTGCAATTTTAAAAACAGTTCCTCCTGGCCATCGTCCCCTTTGTCCACATAGCCCAGGGGCGAATCCGCCAGCGAAAGACCGTCATAGGGGTACACTACATACAGCGGCTCCTCGCCACGCTCTTCCAGTTCCCGGTTGGCCTGGATGACCAGGCACTCGTAGTTCACCATAGCGTCATAATCGCCCTGCAAGAACATGTCCTTCAGCCAGTCCGAGCTGCCGGAGGAGCGGTCCACGCCGGAGAGAAGCTCCTGCATTTGCGCCCTCAGTTCGTCACTCTGCAGATCCTCCGATGTGATGACTTCCGGGTTGCCCAGGAGCGCGTACAAAAATCCGATATACGCGCTGGCGCCGGAATTGGACTGAGTGGCGCTGGTCATGCAGAAGCGGAGTTTTCCGTTCCGGATCGCCTCAAGAAGGTCGTTTACCGACACCTCCCGCCCCACAAATCCCAGCTCCTCCGCCAGGCTTTTGCGGATACCGAACACCACCGGCGAAATGGAGATGGATTCCGCGTGCTTGATCCGGTGTTCCGTATCCCCCACCGTCAGCCACAGGCTGCTGGCCGGCCACACGGCGTCATAGGGGATGTCTTCCTCTCCCAGTAGACGCATGATATCCAGCGAGCCCATATAGGTCATCTCAATGCGCACATGCTCCCTGTCGGAAAACTCCTCCAAGATCGGTTCCAGTTCGGAATTTTCCGATCCGGAAACAATACGCAGCACCGAGCTACCACCACCCAAAACCGTGTCGGCTTCACCTCCGTCCGTGCTTCCTACATTGCAGCCGCTGAACATTGTCAGTATCACGAAAATAGACAGCAGACAACCAATAAAGCCCCTTTTCATTTTCATAGTGAGACCCCTTCCTTTGCCAACATTCGTATATTGCAAAGTAAATATTTTTTACAATTACAACAACCCATTATATTTTACAATGCGTCGTGTAAAATCTGCTACCTCAGCAAGGTAAAAGATATGTATATTTGGAGCAGTATGTGGATGGAGGGCATAGAATAAAACAAAGATGCTGAACTTGACGACACCGCAAAAAATAGACGATATCGCAAACAACAAGGCTGAGAAGCATCTTTTCCTAACAGAATGAAAAACGCCACATACAGCGGCAGAAATGCCTCAAAATTGACCCGAAATCACACACAAAAGCGCTGATATATGCCACACCCTCTTTGGCAGAGAGCAATTCTCGATTTCTCTTAAAGATTCGTAATAGGTATTGCAATTATCTATTATTTGTATTATACTATATTCAAGATGAATCGGAGGTGCTTTGGTGAATACAGTTGGGGAGCGTTTGAAAATCCTGCGCGAGGGAATGGGTCTCTCGCAGAAAAAGATGGCCGATCTGCTGGATGTGACCCAGCCGAGCATCAACCGGTATGAACACGGGAAAGCGGTTCCTATTGAGGTTCTAATTGGGTATGCGGACTATTTCGATGTTTCGATGGACTATATCACCTGCCGATGCGACGAGCCACAGGGCAAGCTGTATCAAGCACGGCCGCCGATCTCCGACAATCCGGAATTGGGAAAGTTTATTGAGATGTGCTTTGACCCGCAATCTCCCATGAACGAGCGATTGAAAGAAGCTCTGTTCCGCATGATGGAGGGTGGAAAATGAAAGAGAAAAGCAAAATGATCGTGCTGCCCTGTGATTGCAAGTGCTGTATGCTCGTTATCGAAAAGACTGTCTGGGAAGATAACGATGTCAGCTACAATATTTCCATTCAGGATTCCCGATACGACCACAATTACAATACCGTTTGGGGCAGGATAAAACGGGCCGTAAAAATTCTTTTTGGGAAGCCGATTTATTATAACGACCTTCACCTTGAAGGGGAAGAAAAGTTTCATAAACTTGTCGGCGATATGGAGGAATTGGAGCGGCTGGAATATGCCGGAGGAGAAGGACAATGAAAGCTGTAATTTACGCCCGATATTCTTCCGATAATCAGAGAGAAGCAAGCATTGAAGGACAAATCCGGGAGTGTACCGCCTTTGCTGAAAGGAACGGGATCACAATCCTGCGGCACTATATCGACCGGGCTATTTCCGCCAAGACGGATAACCGGCCTGAATTTCAGAATATGATTAAAGACGGCAACAAAAAGCTGTTTGATATGATTATTGTCTGGAAACTTGACCGGTTTGCCCGGAACCGCTACGACAGCGCCCGGTATAAGGCGCAGCTCAAGAGGAATGGCATCAAAGTTGTTTCCGCTACGGAGGTCATTTCAGACGGCGCAGAGGGGATCATTCTGGAATCCATGCTGGAAGGCTTTGCCGAATACTATTCGGTTGACCTCTCCGAAAAAGTTGTGCGCGGTATGACCGACAATGCCCTGAAATGTATGTTTAACGGCGGGACGCTGCCGATGGGGTATGTGATCGATACAGAGCAGCATTTCCAGATCGATCCGGTAACTGCGCCGTATATTCTGGACGCTTTCAAACAGTATGACGAAGGCGCGACCATGACACAAATCCGGGACTGGCTCAACGAGCAGGGCATGAAAAATACCCGCGGAAATCCCCTGCCTATAACAGCGTACAGCACCTATTGAAAAACCGCCGCTACATTGGCGAATATCGGTACAGGGATATTCTCATTCCTGACGGCATACCTACCATTGTGCCGAAGGACCTTTTTGACCGGGTACAGGCCAAAATGGAGAAAAATAAAAAAGCCCCGGCCCGGCATAAGGCTGAGGACGATTATCTGCTGACAACCAAGTTGTTCTGCGGTTACTGTGGGGCCTACCTCTGTGGGGAGAGCGGCACCAGCCGCACCGGGGTTGTCCACCACTATTACAAGTGCGTTTCGGTCAAGAAGAAGCGCAAGGAATGCCACAAAAAGCCGGTTAAAAAAGGCTGGATTGAGGATTTGGTTGTTTCCGAAACCATGAAGATGATTATGGATGACGATGCAATCGAAGCTATCGTTTCGATGCTCATGGAGTTGCAGGAACAGGACAATACCAACATTCCCCTGTATGAACGGCAGTTGCAGGAAACGAATACCAAGATTCGCAACTTGATAAACGCGATCCAACAGGGTGTTTTGACCAAATCCACGAAAGAGAGCCTTGAAGAATTGGAGGCGGCAAAAGAAGAATTGGAAACCCGTCTTGCCAATGAGCAGTTGTCCAAACCTCCCAAGGTCAGCGCCGAATTTATGACCTTCTGGCTCCATCGTTTCCGCAAGCTGGATGTCACCAAGCAGAGCCACCGGAAAATGCTGATAGACACCTTTATCAACGCGATTTACCTTTATGATGATAAGATGCTGATCACCTTCAACTACAAGGACGGGACGAAGAAAATCACTTTCAGCGATATACAGGAAGCCTCCAAACGGGATGCTTCTGGTTCGGATTTGGATTGCTCACCGGCACCACAAAAAAGCCTGTAGAATCAACGTTCTACAGGCTTTTTCCTTTTGATTTGTTCACACTTTTGTTCCCCATAACAAAGCCAACGCGGCATGAAGAGAAAGACGCGGGCACACAGAAAGAAGGGATGCCAAATGGCAAAACGCAATGAAGTACAGCTCCATGCAAAGCCGGCAGATTGCGACGTTTGCATGGAGTAAAAACCGTCGCATCATCAATATGCTGGCTTTGCTGCTTGACGATCATCTCAAGGAGGAAGCCTGCATGAAATACATCAATGCAAGAAATATTCTTCCCGATGCGCTGGTCAAGGAATTGCAAAGCTATATGCAAGGGGGCTATCTTTACATCCCCGCCAACCAAGCGCAGAAAAAGCGATGGGGAGAAGCGTCTGGCTATTTGGCGTTACCATTGGTGATGGAGCAATTATTGGAACTCGCGCTGTTGTGACAAAGGATGTGCCGCCTTATACGATTGCCGGTGGCGTTCCCGCTAAACCGATTCGCAAACGTTTTTCGGATGATACCATCTCGGACTTGCTGAATATCAAATGGTGGGATTGGCCCAAAGAGAGAATCGCCCGCCACATTTCAGATATTCAGGCCGGGCAAATTGGGCCTTTGCAGCCGCTTGGTGAAATGTGAAAGAAAAGGGCAGAACGCCTGGTGAGGGGCCGCAGGCTGCTGCGTTGCCTCTGTACGCAAACTGCGTTATGGTATCAAGGGGAGGCGGCTCAAAAAATAAGATTTCACAGGTTGCAGGGGCGCTTCCTTTTTTGTGAGGTTTAAAACGAAGGGGCATACGGCGGAAAAAACGCAAAAGCTGGCCCGGCAGCTTACAAAAGAGCTTACCTGGAAAAAAGGTAACAGAAAAAAGCCCCGAAAGGCGCAAACACGCAGCTTTCGGGGCCTTTGTTTTTTTGCAAACGCCCGGAAGGGCACAAACTTTATGCCGTCACAGCCAGCGGCAGGCGGCCATGTCTACACGGCCGTCCGGCAGAAAAGTGACGCCCTCTTCCTCCAGAAGGCGGCGCTGCACTTCGGGCCCGCCGAAGGCATAGCCGGTGCAGGTGCTGCCATCCTGAAACACCACGCGGTGGCAGGGAATGACGCCGGGCTCGGGGTTGCGGTGCAGGGCAAACCCCACGCCGCGCGCGCCGCGCGGGTTGCCGGCCAATTGCGCCACCTGGCCATAACTGGCCACACAGCCTTTGGGAATTTGCTTTACCACTTCATAAATGCGCCTTGTAAATTCCGTCATGTGCCTTTGCGCTCCTTTACAATTTGTTTCGCCTGTGCTTTTGCCAGGGCGGGCACGCGCCGCGATTCGCACAGCTTGCGCACCGCCATGCGGCGCACGGCGCTGTCCGTGTGGGTGGCCAGAATATGAAACACCTCATCCGGAAATTCCAGGTAAAAGGTGGCCAGCGCCCAGGCAAGGCCCATCTGCACATAATAGCGCCCGGCCGCGTCCACTTCGGCAATGGCGCCCAGCGCCTGTGCGGCATACGGCGTGCCGCGGAAATGGTCCATCAAAAGCACAATGCCAAAGCGCGCGGCAAATTCACGCCTGTCGGAAAGGTAAGCTTTGGCAAAGGCGAATATCTCCCCCGGGTGCCGCTTTGCGTGCAGGTAACCCGCGCAGAAGCTGTCGCATACAGACCAGTTGTCTATTTCGCCCAGAAAGGCGCGCGTCTCTGCCAGCACGGTGTTCAGCGGCGCGGGCAGCCTGCCCAGCACCATCCCTTTCAGCATCACGTCTTCAAAATATTGCCCGCGCGTGCAAAGCGAAAGCGCCGCTTCGCCGTTTTCGCGCACCAGCTGTGCCGCCAGCCTGCGCAAAGCGGGCAGGCGCACGCCCAGCAGCGGCTTTTGCGCGCCGCCCAGCAGTTTGGAAGAAAAAGCGGCGTATTCGGCCTCGGCCGCCTCGGCCAGCGCGGCGTGCAGTTGTGCCTGTGTCATGGCCCGCCCTCCTGCTTCGTTTGTTCTAAAATAAATGGTACCACATTTTTGAAAAATATGGTAGAATCAACCCCCAAAAATCAGGGGGATGAACCCGGGCAGCACCTATGCTGTACCCGGTACAGGTGAAAATAACGGCCGCTGCGCCAATGCGGCAAGGGGGCTTGGCAGTGCGCCGTATGGGGCGGCGGGGCCTGTGCCGGTGATGCCCCGATGCCCCTGCGGGGAAAGGAATGGCGGGCGTTTGGCACGGCACGCCCTGTGCAGCCCGAAACAGAAAAAACGCCCCGCCGCCCGGCACTGCGGCTGGGCGGCAGAGTGTTTGCGAAGGGGCCATTCTGTGTTATGCCGCCCTGCGGGCGGCGGGGAAAAGGGGGGCGTGCCTGCCCTGCGCTATTTTCGGAAAATGTCAAGGGCGTGGCTGGTGACGCCCAGCAGGTCTGCGCGCTCGCAGGTGGCGAAATGGTAGCGCAAATAAAGTTGAAATGTGCTGTCATCCATGGCGTCCAGTTCATCGCGCAGCAGCAGGGCACAGCCGTCTGTGGCCACATAGTGCAGGCGCGTGGCGGAAAAAGCGGCCATCAGCTCGTCCACATCCTCTTTGCGCACAAGCTCGAACAAATCTTTCGGCTCAGACCTTGCCGCGAACGTCTCTGCGTCCAGCAGGCCGTTTTGCACATATTGCGCCACATTGATGTTGCCGCGGCGGAACCCTTCGTCTAAAAGGCAGCCGTCCGAGATGACGTATGCGGCGAAGATAACCCCGCCCGGCTTTGTAACGCGGATGGCCTCGCGCAGGGCCTGCTGCTTATCTTCCCTGCAGTAAAGGTGGTACAGCGGGCCCAGCAGCAGAGTGATGTCGTAACAGCCGTCCGCGAAGGCCGAAAGGTCCAGCGCGTTGCCCTGTGTTATGGTGACGGCCTCGCCGGGCTGTGTGTTCTGCTGAAACACCTCCATATTGTGCGCCACCAGCTCCACTGCGTCCACAGGGTGCCCAAGGCGCGCCAGCGCGTGGGAATAGCGGCCTGTGCCCGCGCCTATCTCCAGCACGCGGGCGCCCGGCTTTGCGTATTGCCGGATATAGCACATGGTGGTAAGAAATTCCACGGCGCCGTGCCTGCTGCTCAGGCGGCTGTCCTCGTTGTAATGGGTGTAAAAATCGATGATATACTGTTCTGGTTGCATGTTGCACCTCGCTTGTGTTCCGGCGCCGCTTGCACGGCGGCCGTTGTTTGAAAGCGCGCGAACACGGTGCGCTTGCCTGCTTTGCTGCCAAAGCCGGCCGCCGCGCCCGCGCGCCGGGTAAATCGAATGGCCCCCGCCCGCTGTGTAAACGTGCAAAGGGGCACAAAGGCGCTGTTGCGCAGCGCGGCGCATTCCGGCAATGCATGGCGCGGCCCGGCCCATCCGGCGCGGGGCGCGTGTGTTGCAAACAGTTTCATAGCATCCTCCCGGTTCCGGGGCGTTGAAAGCGGCCCCGGGCGATATATTTCAGTATAACATACTGCGGGCCGCCCGTCACGCGAAACCCTGCGCGGCCCTCCGGGGAAAAGGCCGGGGCGCAAAAGCGCTTGCCCCGGCGGCAAAAGTGTGTTAAAATCGAAAACGTAGCAGTGCGCCCATGGCCTTGTGCCGAGGCCGCACCGGCGGCCGTGGCCGGAACAGGCGGGCCGCTTTCATTCGCACACAAACCTCCGCGCCCCTTTTTGGCGGGGCGCGGCCAGACAGACCAAGGTGACAGATATATGAGCCAGGCATTTACCCCCATTGCGCGCTCGCGCGCAAGCTATTACTGCAAAGGCAGCCCCGTGCACTTTTCCATGGTGGAGTTGTTTCGTATGGAAGAGACGGGCGAAACCGTAGTGACGCTTACCTTCAAAAACCTGTATTCCCGCCCGCTGCAGAGGCTGGTGGCCCATTTCCGCTGCAAGGATAAACAGGGCCGCATGATTGGCGAGGACGATTTTGTCTACGAGGACGTGAACGCCGCCGAGGGCGAGACATTCGGCTTTGACGACGGTGTGTTTGTGTCGGATGTGCCGCTGGGCAGTGTGGAGGCATCGCTTGTCAGCGTCACATACGACGGCGCTACGCACAGCCTGCGCGGCTGCCCGCCTGTGGCCCTGCCGCGGCCCCAGGCCCTAAGCGAGGCCGAGCGCCGCTATGTGGAGGGCGTTTTGCGCATTGGCGGGCTGAAATACCGTCCGGCGCAGGCCGAGGACGGCTGGCGCTGCGCGTGCGGCGCTTTCAACTACAACGCGGGCCTCGGCAAGCGCATGTGCACCGAGTGCGGGGCCGACAAGGCCATGCTGGCGGCGGCCGTGCACGAGGCACAGCGCCGCAGCGTGCCCCAGCGCCCCATGTACGATGCGTCCATGCAGGTGCTGCCCACGCAGGAGGCCAGTGCAGCCGGCGCAAACTGGCGCACACCGCCGCGCGGTGTGTAAGCGCTTTTTCTTTTTTTTGAAACATGCACCGCCGCGCGGCGCAGGGGGCTGCCCCTTGTGCGCGCGGCGCTTTCGTGAAAATACCGCATCCGGAGGAGACCATGGCGAAAAAGAACGCAGCCTATACAAACGAGAGCATCACCATGCTGAAAGGGGCAGACCGTGTGCGCAAGCGCCCGGGCGTCATTTTCGGCTCGGACGGTGTGGACGGGTGCGCCCACTCTATTTTCGAGATTCTTTCCAACTCCATCGACGAAGCGCGCCAGGGCTATGGCAACCGCATTCTCATCACGCGCTTTTCCGACGGTTCGGTGGAGATAGAAGATTTCGGCCGCGGCATGCCGGTGGATTTTAACCAGAAGGAAAACCGCTATAACTGGGAACTTCTGTTCTGCGAGCTGTACGCGGGCGGCAAATACTCGGCCGGGCAGGAAAGCTACGAGTACTCTTTGGGCCTGAACGGCCTTGGCCTGTGCGCCACGCAGTATTCTTCCGAGTGGATGCAGGCGGATATCTGGCGCGATGGCTTTCATTATCACCTGGATTTTCAGAAGGGTGAAAACGTGGGCGGTTTGCATAAAGAACCGTCTTCGCGCCGCAAAACCGGCTCTAAGATACGCTGGAAGCCAGACCGCGAGGTGTTCACCGACATCAATGTGCCGGTGGAATATTATCTGGACACCATCAAGCGGCAGGCCGTGGTGAACGCGGGCGTCACGTTCGAGTTCCGCTACGAGACACCCGAGGGCAAACAGGAAAAAGATTTCTTTTACGAGAAGGGCATTGAGGACTATGTGGAAGAGCTGGCGGACGGCGACAGCCTGACGCCGGTGCGTTTTTGCCAATCCTCTGCCGAAGGGCGCGACCGCGAGGACAAGCCCGATTACAAGGTGAAAATGAACGCGGCCTTCTGCTTTTCCAACAAGGTAAAGCTGCTGGAATATTACCACAACTCCTCCTGGCTCGAGCACGGCGGCAGCCCGGACAAGGCCGTGAAGGCCGCTTTTGTGGCGCAGATAGACGCCTTTCTGCACCAGAAGAACATGTACAAAAAAGGCGAGAGCAAAATCAAGTTTGAAGATGTGCAAGATTGCCTGATCTTCGTCTCTTCCTCTTTTTCCACCCAGACAAGCTACGAGAACCAGACGAAAAAATCCATCACCAACCGGTTTATCCAGCAGGCCATGACGGAGTTTTTGCGCCATAACCTGGAGGTGTATTTTCTGGAAAAGCCGGACGAGGCGCAGAAAATTGCCCAGCAGGTGCTGATCAACAAGCAAAGCCGCGAACACGCAGATAAAACGCGCCTTGGGCTGAAGAACACGCTGACCAAGCAGCTGGACATTGCAAACCGCGTGCAGAAATTTGTAGATTGCCGCTCGAAAGACCTTGCAAAGCGCGAGCTGTACATTGTAGAGGGCGATTCCGCCATGGGCGCGGTAAAGACCAGCCGGGATTCTGAATATCAGGCCATCATGCCCGTGCGCGGCAAAATTTTGAACTGCCTGAAGGCAGATTATGCACGCATTTTCAAAAGCGATGTCATCACAGACCTCATCAAGGTGCTGGGCTGCGGGGTAGAGCTTTCCGGCAAGGCAAAAAAAGACCTTTCCAGTTTTGAACTTGCAAACCTGCGCTGGAACAAAATCATCATCTGTACAGACGCCGACGTGGACGGCTATCAGATTCGCACGCTGATCCTCACGATGATCTACCGCCTTGTGCCCACGCTGATCAAAGAGGGATATGTGTATATTGCAGAATCGCCCCTGTATGAGATAAATTCCAAAGGCAAAACATATTTTGCCTACACCGAGCCGGAAAAGGCCGAGTTTCTTGCGCGCATTGGCAATGCAAAGTATACCATCCAGCGCTCGAAGGGCCTTGGCGAAAACGACGCCGAGATGATGTGGCTTACCACCATGAACCCGGCCAGCCGCCGCCTCATCCGGGTGACGCCCACGGACGCCGAGGCCACCGCGGCCATGTTCGATTTGCTTTTGGGCGACAACCTTGCGGGCCGCAAAGAGCATATTGCGCAGCACGGGCACGAATATCTGGACGAGCTGGATGTATCCTGAGCCGGGCCGCATAGTAAGGAGAAAACACGCATGGCGAAAAAACAGAAAAAACAGCCCGTGCCCCTGCGCCCGCAGCTGGGCGAGGGCGTAGAGATACCCGACGCGGGCAGCGTGCTGGAAACGCCCATCACGCAGACGCTGGAGACGAACTATATGCCCTATGCCATGAGCGTTATCGTCTCGCGCGCCCTGCCGGAGATAGACGGCTTTAAGCCCGCGCACCGCAAGGTGCTGTACACCATGTATACCATGGGCCTTCTGAAGGGGGCGCGCACCAAAAGCGCCAACATTGTGGGCAGCACCATGCACCTGAACCCGCATGGCGACGCGGCCATTTACGATACCATGGTGCGCCTGGCGCGCACAAATGAAAGCCTGCTGGTGCCGTATGTGTCCGGCAAGGGCAACTTTGGCAAGGCATACAGCCGCGATATGGCGTGCGCCGCCTCGCGCTACACCGAGGCCAAGCTGGAGCCCGTGTGCGAAGAGCTGTTTCGCGATATTGACAAGGACACTGTGGATTTTGTAGATAACTACGACGCCACCACCACCGAGCCCACGCTGCTGCCCGTGACGTTCCCCACCATTTTGGCGAACAATACGCTGGGCATTGCCGTGGGCATGGCCTCGTCCATCTGCTCGTTCAACCTGGCCGAGCTGTGCGAAACCACCATTGCCCTTTTGAAAGACCCGCAGCACGACATCAAAGCCACCATGCCCGCGCCGGATTTTGTGGGCGGCGGCTATATTCTGTACAACGAAAAAGAAATTGACAATATCTACGAGACGGGCCGCGGCAGCGTGCGTGTGCGCGCCAAATATGATTATCAGAAGGACGGCAACATGCTGGAGATCCGGCAAATTCCGCCCACCACCACGGTGGAGGCCGTGATGGATAAAATAGCCGAGCTTGTGAAGGCGGGGCGCGTGAAAGAGATTAGCGACATGCGCGACGAGACGGACCTGAACGGCCTGAAACTCACCATCGACCTCAAGCGCGGGCAGGACCCGGACAAGGTGATGCAGAAGCTGTTTCGCTTAACGCCGCTGGAAGACAGCTTTTCGTGCAACTTCAACGTGCTGATTGCGGGCATGCCGCGCGTGATGGGTGTGCGCGAAATTCTCACCGAGTGGGCCGCGTTCCGCACCGAATGCGTGCGCCGCCGCACCTATTTCGAGCTGGCCGGCAAGGAAAAGCGCCTGCATCTTCTGCAGGGCCTGGCGGCCATTTTGCTGGATATTGACAAAGCGGTGCGCATTGTGCGCGAGACGGCCGAAGAGGCCGAGGTGGTGCCCAACCTGATGATAGGCTTTGGCATCGACCAGGTGCAGGCCGAATATGTGGCCGAAATCAAGCTGCGCCATTTGAACCGCGAGTACATTCTTAAGCGCACGCAGGAAATAGAAGAGCTGGAAAGCGCCATTGCAGAGCTGAAAGGCGTGCTTGCCAGCCCGGCCAAAATTAAAAAGATCATCATGACAGAGCTGGCCGCCGTGGCAAAGCAGTACGGCGAGGCGCGCCGCAGCGAAATTTTGTACGAGGCGCCGCAGCAGGCCGATGAGGAAGAGGAAGACGCCATGCCGGATTATCCGGTGACGGTGTTCTACACCCGCGAGGGCTATTTCAAAAAAATCACGCCGCTTTCGCTGCGCATGTCCGGCGAGCAGAAGCTGAAAGAGGGCGACGAGGTGGTGCGCACCATCGAGACGAAGAACAACGCGCAGCTTCTGTTCTTCACCGATGCGCATCAGGTGTACAAATGCCGCGTGGGCGACTTTGCAGACGGCAAGGCCAGCGTGATGGGCGAATATGTGCCTGCCCGCCTTGGCATGGACGCAGGCGAGCGGCCTGTATACATGGCCCTTACGGAAGATTATGCGGGCCATATGCTGTTTTTGTTTGAAAACGGCAAGTGCGCCAAGGTGCCCATGCAAAGCTATGCCACCAAACAGAACCGCAAAAAGCTGCTCAACGCCTATTCCGACAAGGCAAAGCTGGTTTGGGCGGCCTACCTGCCCGAAGAAACCGAGCTTGCCATCACCACCAGCGCCGGGCGCATGCTGCTGGTGCACTCGGCTCAAATACCGGAAAAGCAGACAAAGAACACGGCCGGCGTGGGCGTGCTGACGCTGAAAAAAAACCAGCACATCACGGGCGTGCGCCTTGCCGCCGGGCTGGAGCTTGCCGATGCGCACCGCTACCGCGTGCGCACGCTGCCGGCCATGGGGGCCCTTGTGCGCGCCGAGGACGCCGTGGAACAGACAAGCCTTCTGTAACGTGCGGGCCAGGCGGGTGCCAGGCCCGGCCAAACGCGCGAAAATGCGCGCCGCGGCGCAGAAAACGCTTGCTTTTTGCTGGGGGATATGCTATCATGTATAGTGCTTTTAAGGCGCAGCTGTTGCGCGCCGCATAAAATGGAGGGTTTACCGGCATGAGTATTTTAGAGATTATCAGCGGTGTTCTGCTGATTTTGTCCAGCATTGCCATTATCATTCTGGTGCTGCTGCAGGATTCGAAAGGAAACGGCCTTGCCGGTGTGATTGGCGGCGGCGACATGATGATGATGGACGGCCGCAGCCGCACGCCTTCCAGCCTGATGGTGAAGTATACGAAGGTGGCCGCTGTGGTGCTGTTCGTGCTTACCATTGGCGTAAACGTCATCAGCGCGTTGGTAAAATAAAAATTGCTCTTAAAGCCCGCTGGCAGCGGCATGTTGTTTGAACATGCCCCCCGTGCCGCGGGCTTTTCTTTTTGCCCAAACGGCCACCCCGGCCCGGGGCGGCGCGCGGGACATGCCATGCATAATGCACACCTTGTCCGCATACAGATGCGGTGAGGTGAAACGGCATGGAATTTGTACAAACGCTGCTGCTGGGGTTTGCCGCGCTTTGCGCGGGCTGTGTGCTGGCCGCGCTGCGGCACGCGCGGCGCCCGCTTGTGCGCGCGGCGCAAAGCGCCTTCGGCGGCATTGCCGCTTTGGCGGCGGTGGATGTGCTGGCAGGGTATACGGGCGTGGCGCTGGCCCTGAATTATGCCACGGCGTTTGTGGCCGTGGTGCTGGGGGCACCCGGGGTGGTGATGCTGCTGCTTCTGCGCGCCGTGCTGGTGCTGTAGGGCAAGCGGGGCGCAAAGGCCGGCCCTTGTGCGGCCGGGCGCTTGCCCGGGCCGCAGGGGGTGTGTTATCATAGGGTTCAGCAGGGCTGTGCAAGCCTTTGCACAGGGCGCCGCGCCCTGCTTCGGCAAGCCGCCGCGTGCCCGGGAAAGGAAGAAAAAAAGATGAAACTGACATTTCAATGGTTCGGGTTTTCCTCGCCGCAGATGCACGCGGCGCTGGACATTCGCACAAAGGTGTTTGTGGACGAGCAGGGCTATACCCTGGAGGACGACCGGGACGAGCAGGATAAAACCGCTTTGCATGTGCTTGGGTATGACGCGGCCGGTGTGCCGGTGTGCACGGCGCGCATGTTTGAAGAAAGGCCCGGCGTGTGGCACATTGGCCGGGTGGCCACCTGCGCCCCACAGCGCGGCAAGGGCTATGCCGGGGCTATGATGCGCGAGATGTGCCGCGAGGCTGCGGCGCGCGGCGGCCGCCTTGCCAGCCTTGGCGCCCAGGTAGAACGTGAAAGCTTTTATGCCGCCCTTGGGTTTTCGCCTGTGGGCGAAGTGTTTCTGGATTGCGGCCAGCCCCACATCGAAATGCAGAAGGCGCTGTAAGGCACTCTTTGGCGCTGCCCGCCGGAAATGGAAAAGTTTTGCGGCATGCCCCGAAAGCGGGGCATGCCGTATTTTTGTGCGCCGCAGCGCCCTGCGTGGCAGCGGCGCGGCAAAAAAGTTTGCACAGATACGTTTTGGATGCAAATTTCATACAAATGTGAAACGCGGCGGGCGTATGCTGAAGCCACAGACAGGAGGTGGCTTCCGTGAAGTTGGCGGCATGTGGGGTTGCACCGGCCCCGGGCAGGCCTGCCCGGGCGTTCTCCCGCGGGCGGGAGAACGGGAACTATAAAGCAGATGCGAACGCTGGAGGCATGCGCGGGAACAGCCAGCGTGCCCTGCCGTTCCCGCAAAAGGAAGCCGCGGGCCGCTTTGATGGCCGCCCTGCCTGCCGCAAAAACCCGCCCGCTTTTGGCGTGGCAAACCGTGCAGCCGGGGCAGACGGCGCGCAAATTCGCCGCCCGGCGGGCACGCGTGCCTTCCCGTGCCCGGAAACGGCGGCGCCCGGCGCCCTTCCATCTTCATTCAAGCAACCACAGGTAGAATGGGGCGGCAGAAGGGAAGGGGCGCTTTCCATGAAACGGCGGCACACAGAGGCAAAGAAAAAGAGGCAACGCGGCGGGCGCGCATACCGTGCGGCTGTGTATGCCGCCTCTGTGCTGGCCCTGCTCACCGTGCTGTGCACGGGCGCGGCCATTGTGTGGAAGAGTGACGCGCTTTTGCAGGGGCTTGCCGTAACCCCTGCCCTTCAGGAGCCCGCGCTGCCCAACGGGTGCGAGGCGGCCAGCCTTGCCAGCGTGCTGGATTATTATGGCCTGCAGGCCGATATGCTGGACCTTGCCTATGGTTATATTCCCCGGCAGGATTTTTACCAGGCCGCCGATGGCAGCCGCATTGGGCCGAACCCGGAAACCGCTTACCCCGGAGACCCCGCCTCGCTTGGCTTTTACTGCTTTGCCGGCGCGCTGTGCGAAGGGGCAAACACCTATTTACAGAAGGCGGGCAGCAGCCTGCGCGCCTATGATGTGACGGGCATCACCGAGGCGGGCCTTGCCGAATATCTGGCGGCCGGCACGCCAGTGATTGTGTGGGTTACAACAGACTGGCAGCCGCCGCGTGCCGCCTCTTTTACCTGGCTTTTGGAAGAGACGGGCGAGGCCTATACGCCGTATGCAAACCTGCACTGCCTGGTGCTTACCGCAATGGGCGAGACGAAATGCAAAACGACCGACCCCTTGCGCGGCGAGCAGACAGTGGAAAAACAGGTGTTTCTGGACATTTTTGCGCAGGTGGGCAGCCGTGCGGTGGTGGTGCATTAAAGAAAAGCACGGTTTGTGCGAAAAATGGGGCGCACAGCTTGAAATAAGCTTGCGCCCCGGCCCGTTTCTATGGTAGAATAAGGCGCTTTCTGCGTGCCACGCGCGCAAAAGGCGCCTTATTTTCATGGAAAGGAGGCGGCTTTTTTGCCAAACCACATCATCCGCCGCACACAGTGCTGGCACAACACGCGCTTTCCGCGCAGGCCGCCCCCTGCGGCATCCTTTTCCGGTGCGAACGTTTTTTAGCTGTGAAAAAAGAAAGAAAAGGATGAAGGATCGTTTATGACATGGTTCGTATTATCGCTGATTGCGATTTTGTTCTGGAGTGGCTCTGACCTGTTCAGCAAGATGGGCTCGAAGCCGGATGATAAATACAGCCACTGGAAAATGGTGATGGCCGTGGGCGCAGTGATGGGCCTGCACGCCATTATTATGCTGGCGCTGGGCACGCCGTTTCACCCGCGCGACATCATCACCTACATGCCGGCCTCGGCCATGTATATCCTCTCGATGGTGCTGGGCTATGTGGGCCTGCGCTATATCGAGCTTTCCATCTCGTCGCCCATCTGTAACTCTTCCGGGGCGGTGGCCGCGCTGCTGTGTTTCCTTTTCCTGGGCCAGCGCATGACGGGCCTGCAGCTGTTTGGCGTGGTGCTGGTGTGCGCCGGCGTGTTGGCGCTGGCCGTCATCGAGCGCAAACAGGATGAAAGCGTGCGCCTTGCGCTGCGCCAGGCGTCGAATGTGAAGTACGAGCGCAGCATCATTGCCATTCTGTTTCCCATTTTGTATTGCCTGATTGACGGCCTTGGCACATTTGCCGACGCCGTGCTTATTGAGGGCGAAACGCCCATCATTGCCGAGGAATCGGCCAATATCGCCTATGAGCTCACGTTCCTTGCCATGGCGGTGTTTGCCTTTATTTATGTGGTAGGCATCAAAAAGCAGAAAATCAGCATCCCCAGGGAAAAGGAAAAACTGATTGCCGCTGTGAGCGAAACGGCCGGCCAGTTCGCTTATATCTATGCCATTGCCGCAAATGCGGTGGTGGCCGCGCCCATGATTTCGTCCTACTGTGTGATGAGCCTGGTGTGGGCGCGCATTATTTTGAAGGAAAAACTGACAAAGCCACAGTATGCTGTCATTGCCGTTACGGCTGTGGGCATTGCCATACTGGGCATGGAATAACGGCTGCTTTGGCGGCTGCGGCGCCCCGCATGGGCGCCGCACCCCGGGCACGGGTGCCCTCACAGGCGCGCTTTTTTACGGCGCGCGCCTGTGAGGGCGCTTTTGTGTTTTGGGGAAAAGAAAAGTAAAATTTCCCTTTGTGCCGAAAATGTTACGATTTTGACACAATTTCATGCTACTATCAAACGTGAGAAAAAGCGGCGCGGGTTTGCCCGAAAGGGTTGCGGCGCGCCCAACGGGGAACCGGCGAAAGGGGGGCTGGCAGTGGAAGAGCGCTTTTTGCACGGCGGTTCTGCGCCCGGCGCCCGCCCCACGGGCCATAACGGCGCCCCGCCGCACAGGCAGGGCCCGCGGCAAGCGGCAGGCAGCCCTGCGCCGCAGCGCCCTGCGGCGCCGCGCGGCACAGGCCCGCAGGCGGCGCCCCGCCGGAAATCGGCCCCGCAGCGCCGCCCCCGCGCGCCGGGGCACAGCGCGCCGGGCGTGTATGCGGCCCAGGCGCCCCGCTCGGCAGAGTTTGGCCGCAGAAATGCGGCCCGCATGCGGGCGAAACGGCGCCGCCGCCAGCGCCTTGTGCGCATGGCAGCGCTGGCCTTGTGCGCCATCTTTGTGGTGGCAGCCTGCGGCTGGGTAGTGAAAAGCGGTATTACAATGGTGATGAACGCCATAGAAACCGGCAATTTTTCCACCATTGGCAATGTGCCAATCAAACAGGGCAACGGCCCGCCCTATATTATTGCGCTGGATGCGGGCCATGGCGGGCAGGACCTTGGCGCCGAGGGCATTTACACCGAAGTGAACGTCACCGAGGCCACCACCAACGCGCTTGTCTCTCTGCTGGAGCAGGATGCAAACTATGTGGCCGTGCGCTGCCGCCAGAACGGCGAGGGCATGAGCGTGGCGGGCCGCGCCGAGGCCGCCAACCAGGCGGGTGCAGAGCTGTTTCTCAGCATCCACGCCAATTTTGACGAGACGGGCACGGCCACGGGCTTTGAGTGCTTCCCGCAGACGCAGGCAAGCGAAACGCACGAGCAGTCGCTGCGTTTTGCCAGGCTGCTGGCCACACAGATGCAGCAGGCGGGGGCCACTTTGCGCGGCGAGTCCGGCGTGCGCTATGCCTTTTATGAAGAGGATGGAAACGGCGGCTATACCAAGGTGATTCAGGAAGAGAGCTACGAGTTTGACACAGACGCGCAAACCTTTGGCGTGCTGGAAAAAACACAGTGCCCGGCCGTGCTGGCCGAACAGTGCTTCCTTTCCAACGAGGGGGACGCCGCGGCCTTTGCCTCGGAAGAGGGCTGCAAGGCGGTGGCGCATGCATATTACAAGGCCATTTGCGAATATTTCGGCACAACGCCCATCACGGGCTGACACAGCAAAAAGAAAAAGCGGGGGCGCACAAGGCGCCCCCGCTGTGTTTTCGCTCCGAAGCGAGGCAATCCATAAGCCGGGTTCTGTATAAAACGGCGATCTTTCTAGGCTGGGCGTCACCGCACAGCTCAAGCCGCCTCGGTGGGGCGCGCAAGGGCACGCATTGCCCCGGTCGGGCGTTGCTCCCGGTAAGGTTTACAGAGCCGCGCAAGTTACCAAGCGCGCTGGTGCGCTCTTACCGCACCTTTCCACCCTTGCCTGCAGGTGCAGGCGGTTTCTTTCTGTTGCACTATCTCTGGGGTCACCCCCGGCTGCCGTTAGCAGTTACCGTTCCCTTGAGGAGCCCGGACTTTCCTCAGAGGGCTTTTGGGGCCCTCCGCCGCCGTCTGTCTTGCTCGCTTCGGAGTTTTCAGTATACCACACCGGGCTTTGCCGCGTCAATTCACATAAAATTTTCTTGCCTTTACCATGATGAAGCGATATAATTTTGTAACAAGAGGGGCGGGTTGCCGCACACTGCGGCGCCCGCAGACAGGGAAAGGGGAATGTCTTATGATAAAAAACGAATATCTGGCCCGTGTATACGCTGCTGTACAGGCGCGCAACCCCGGCGAGGCAGAGTTTCTGCAGGCGGTAAGCGAAGTGCTGGAAAGCCTGGAGCCGTATGTGGAAAAACACCCCGAGCTGGAGCAGTGGGGCGTGCTAGAGCGCATGTGCGAGCCCGAGCGCTTTTTGCAGTTCCGCGTGGCGTGGGTGGACGACGCGGGCAAGGTGCAGGTGAACCGCGGCTACCGCGTGCAGTTCAACTCTGCCATTGGCCCGTACAAGGGCGGCTTGCGCTTTCACCCCAGTGTGAATGCGTCCGTCATCAAATTCCTGGGCTTCGAGCAGGTGTTCAAAAACAGCCTCACCGGCCTGCCCATGGGCGGCGGCAAGGGCGGCTCGGATTTTGACCCCAAGGGCCGTTCGGACGCGGAAATTATGCGCTTCTGCCAAAGCTTTATGACAGAGCTTTCCAAACACATTGGCCAGTTTACAGACGTGCCCGCGGGCGACATTGGCGTGGGCGCGCGGGAGATTGGCTACCTTTTCGGGCAGTATAAGCGCCTGCGCAACGAGGTGACGGGCGTGCTGACGGGCAAGGGCCTTTCCTACGGCGGCAGCCTGGTGCGGCCAGAGGCCACGGGCTATGGCCTGTGCTATTTCACGCAGGAGGCGCTGCGCTGCATGAAGCAGGATAGCTTCGAGGGCAAGACGGTGGTTGTCTCCGGCTCGGGCAACGTGGCCATCTATGCCACGGAAAAGGCCACACAGCTGGGCGGCAAAGTGGTGGCTTTGTCCGATTCCAACGGCTATATCTACGATAAAAACGGCGTAAACCTGGATGTGGTGAAGGCCATCAAGCTGCAGCGCCGCGGGCGCATCAGCGAATATGTGAAAGAGGTGCCCGGCGCGGAATACCACGAGGGTTGCGCCGGCATCTGGGGCATCCCGTGCGATATTGCGCTGCCCTGCGCCACGCAGAACGAAATTGACGGCGAAAGCGCCAAGAAGCTGGCGGCAAATGGCTGCAAAGTGGTGTGCGAGGGCGCCAATATGCCCTCTACGCCCGAGGCCATTGCCGTGTATGAGGCAAACGGCATCCTGTATGGCCCGGCCAAGGCGGCCAATGCGGGCGGCGTGGCCACCAGCGGCCTTGAAATGAGCCAGAACTCGCTGCGCCTCTCCTGGTCGTTTGAAGAGGTGGACGCCCGCCTGCAGGACATTATGACGGCCATTTTCCACAACGCATACGATGCGTCGAAGGCCTGCGGGGCCGAGGGGAACCTGATGGTGGGCGCCAATGTGGCGGGCTTCATCAAAGTGGCCGACGCCATGCTGGCGCAGGGCGTGGCCTATTAAAATGCTGCGCTGCCCTGTGCAACGCGCAGGCAGAAAAAAGAAGACGTGCCGCCGGGCCCGGCGTTCCGAGCCCGGCGGCGCTGTTTTGCCCGGAAAGGGGGCGCAGTATGCGCCTGACATTTGAAGTGACACCACAGGAAGACGGCGCCTTTTTGCGCGATGTGCTGCGCCACAAAGGCGTTTCTACGGCGCTTTCGGCCAGCGTAAAACGCTGCGGCGGGTTTTGGGCGGACGATGTGCCCATTCGGGCAGACCAGCGTGTGGCGGCAGGCGCTGCCGTGAGCTTCGAGCTTCCGCCGGAAGGGGACACCAGCGTCATTCCCGAGCAGATTCCCCTGGCCATTGTCTATGAGGACGAGCATGCCATGGTGCTGGAAAAACCGGCGGGCATGGCCGTGCACCCCACGCGCGGCGAAGTGTGCGGCACGCTGGCAAACGCCTTTTGCGGGCTGCTGCGCGCGCGGGGGCAAAAAGGGGTGTTCCGCCCCATCAACCGGCTGGATAAAGGCACCAGCGGCCTTGTGCTGTGCGCCATGAACGCCTATGCCGCGCCCCTGCTGGCAAAAAGCGCGCGCAAGGTTTACTACGCCCTGTGTGCGGGCACGCCGCCCGCCAAAGCGGGCGAGTTTTGCGGGCCCATTGCACGCCGGGGCGATTCCATCCTGGGCCGGTGCGTGTCGCCGCAGGGCAAGCCGGCCTGCACACGCTATTGCGTGCTGGCGGCGGGGCCCGGGCGCTTTTTGGCAGCCTGTGCGCTTGGCACGGGCCGCACCCATCAAATTCGCGTGCACTTTTCCCATGCGGGCTGCCCGCTGCTGGGCGATTGGCTGTACGGCGGCGATACCGCCGCGCTGGGGCGGCCCGCCCTGCACTGCGGGGTGCTGCAATTTACAACGCCTGCAGGCGGGCCCACGGGCCCCGCGGCCGTGCAGGCATTTGCGCCGCTGCCGCGGGATATGGCCGCCCTGGCCGCGCCGCTGGCGCCCGGCGGCGCGCTGCCCGGGCAGCTTGGCGCGCCGCAAGCCTTTGCCCGCGTGCGGCACGGGTTGCGCTGAAATGTGAAAAAGGGTATAATATTATAGCTATCTTACTAGGCCATGCCGGCATCGGCCCCGCACAGCGCGGGGTGGAAAGGGGGGCGGAGGCGACGGCGCCAAAGCGGGAAAAGACGGCCAGGTTCCGAGAGACAATTTTTTCGCCCCTTGCCCTTGGGCACGGTGTGGGCGAGGTTCTGTATTATATCGGCTTTGAAACAGAATATACGCTGCTGCGCTTTGCGCGCGCCTGCAAGCGCGCCGTGCTGTGGGTGTTTTATGGCGTGCTGCTGGTGGTGCGCACACTGGGCAGCTTTGCGGCGGGCTTTTTGCGCGCCGTGGGGGAAGACCTTGCGGCCCCCTGGCGCCAGCTTCGCCAGGGGCTGCACAACCTGCGCACCATGCTGCGCGCCGAGCGGGCAGAGGGCGGCCCCGTGGCCGGCAAGGGCGTGGCCTATGTGGTGCGCGGCGTGCGCGCTTACCGCGACCTTGTGTATAATGCGCTCTCTTACCTTTTGCCCATCGCGGCGCTGCTGGTGCTGGTGGTGACGGTGTACACGGTGCTTAGCTCCAACTTTGCGCTGGCCGTGCAGTATCGCGGCGAATTTGTGGGTTACATTGCGAACGAGACGGTGTTTGAAGAGGCGCAAGACCTTGTGAGGGACCGCATTCGCGGCGAAGACACCGGCGAAGATTGGGCGGTGGAGCCCGAGTTCACCATTGCCATTGTAGACCCCGCCGCCATGCGCAGCCGCAGCGAGCTGGCCGACGCAATTATTTCCACGTCCTCGGGCCACATCACCAACGCCACGGGCGTGGTGGTGGACGGCACGCTGGTGGGCGCCACGCAGGATTCCGCTGCCATCAACCAGCTTTTAAACGAGCAGAAGGCCCCGTATGAGACCGGGCAGGAGAACCTCACCGTGCGTTTTGCCCACGAGGTAGAGCTGGTGCCCGGCGTGTATTTCACAGAGACACTTATTTCGGAAGAAGAGCTGGCGGCCCGCCTGCTGGGCCAGGTGGCATGGACGCTGGCCTCGGGCGAGCAGGTGCAGCAAAATTACCTGACTGTGCAGCAGGTGTTTCGGGAAACCTATGAAGAGACGGTGCCCTACCCCACGCAGGAGGTGGAAAACAGCGACCTCGCCTGGGGCAAGCGCGTGCCTTTGCAGGAGGGGATTGACGGCACAAAGCTTGTCACGGCAGACGTGGTATATCAGGACGGCCAGGAACAGGGCCGCACCATCGTCAGCGAAGAGACGCTGGTGGAGGCCGTGCCGGAGATTATTCAGGTTGGCTCGCTGGGCGGCGCCCCGGGCTCTGGCCAGCTGATGTTCCCCGTGCCGGATTATGTAAGCATTTCGCGCGGGCGCTCGTACTACCACCGCGGGCTGGATATTGCCGCGCCGCAGGGCACGCCCATCTATGCGGCCGATAACGGCATTGTCACCTTCTCGGGCCGCGGCACAGGCTATAACTGGTCGTACGGCAACTATGTGCGCATCGACCACGGCAACGGCCTGGAAACTTTGTATGCCCACTGCTATTCGCTGGTGGTTTCGGAAGGGGAATATGTCACCCAGGGCCAGCTGATTGCCTATGTGGGCAACACGGGCCGCTCGTTCGGCAACCATTGCCATTTCGAGGTAATTCGGGACGGGAACAGCTCGAACCCGGAGGACCCGGACGATTATGTCACCCGGCCGCACGGCTAGGCGGCCGGGCGCCTGCCGCCTTTTGCTGCGGCCAGCGCAATTGAGTAAACTTTTGTCAAAATGATTCATTTTTGAAAATTCCCTTTTCAAGCGGCGGAAATCAGTGTATACTATAACAGTTGTGTAAAAAGGGAAGCCCGGCCCGGCCGGGTGATGCTCGGAAGAGGAGTTATCGGAACGTGGAGAAATTTGTCATTCACGGCGGCAGGCCGCTGGTAGGGGAAGTGACCATCAGCGGCGCCAAAAATGCCGCCGTAGCCATTCTGCCTGCCACCATTCTGGCTGCGGACAAGTGCATCATTGAAAACCTGCCCAGCATCAGCGACGTGGCGGCTTCTCTGGATATCCTCAGCGCGATGGGCGCCCGGGTGCGCGTGCTGGACAAGCACACGGCAGAGGTGGATACTTCCCACATCTGCACAACCAGTGTGCCGGACGAGCTGAGCCGCCAGATGCGTGCGTCCTATTATTTCCTGGGCGCGCTGCTGGGGCGGTTCGGCAAGGGCACCGTGGCCATGCCCGGCGGGTGTTACCTTGGCCCGCGCCCCATCGATCAGCATCTGAAGGCCTTCACGGCCCTTGGCGCCGAGGACGTGGTGGACAACGGCATGATTGAAGTGTCCGCCCCGGTGCTGCGCGGGGAAGAAATTTTCTTCGACACGGTTTCGGTGGGCGCCACCATCAACGCCATGCTGGCCGCCGTTATGGCGGACGGGCTCACCGTTCTGGAAAACGTGGCCAAAGAGCCGCATATTGTGGACGTGGCGAACTTTTTGAACACCATGGGTGCCGACGTGCGCGGGGCAGGCACAGACGTCATTAAGGTGCACGGCGTACGGCGTATGCACGGCTGCACCTACACCATCATTCCCGATCAGATTGAAGCCGGCAGCTATATGGTGGGCGCCGCCATCACGGGCGGCAATGTGCTCATCAAAAACGTCATTCCCAAACACTTGGAGCCTATTACCTCCAAGCTGGAAAAGGCCGGGGCCCATGTGGAGGAATATGACGATTCCGTGCGCGTTTCCCGCACGGGCGACATCGAGCCGCTGAACATCAAAACCATGCCTCACCCGGGGTTTCCCACCGACATGCAGCCTTTGATGAGCGTGCTGCTTACGCTTGCCAAGGGCACTTCCATCATCACCGAGGGCATTTGGGAAAACCGTTTCCGCTATGTGGACGAGCTGGTGCGCATGGGCGTGAACATTCAGGTGGCAGGCCGCGTGGCCGTTATTGAGGGCGTGCAGGAGCTGCTGCCCGCCCCCATGCGCGCAACCGACCTGCGCGCGGGCGCAGCCATGATTATGGCCGCGCTGGCGGCGGACGGCGTGTCGGAGATTACCGAGATCAGCCACATTGAACGCGGCTATGAAGACATTGCGGAAAAGCTGCGCGGCCTTGGGGCCGATATCCGGCGCATTGAGCAGCCGGACAGGCCTATGCGCAGGGCGCAGTAACACAAAATACAAAGAAAAGGGGCGGCGGGGCCTCTTTTCTTTTTGCGTGAAGGGGGTGGGCGCATGGCATGTTTTACCACGCTGTATTCGGGGTCATCCGGCAACTGCGCGTTTCTGGAAGAGGATGGCCGCTTTCTTTTGGTGGATTTGGGAAAAAGTGCCCGTGCCACCACCCGCGCGCTGGGGCAGCTTGGCGCACAGGCAAAACAGCTTTGCGGCGTGCTGGTGACGCACGAGCACACCGACCACATTGCGGGCCTTGCCGTGTTTTTGAAAAAGGCCCCGGTGCCGGTGTACGGCACGCAGGCCACGCTGGAGGCCCTGGCCCGGCGCGGCCTTGTGCCGCCGGGCACACAGCTGGTGCCCACAGACGGCCGCGGCGAGCTGCAGGTGGGCGGCTTTTGCGTGCAAAGCTTTTCCACCAGCCACGATTCGGCCGATTGCTGCGGCTTCCGCGTGCGCACCCCACAGGGCAAAACCCTGGCCATTGCAACAGACCTTGGCTATGTTTCAGACGAGGTGCTGGCCAATTTGTACCTGGCAGACATGGTGGCGCTGGAGGCAAATTACGACCTGCACATGCTGATGCACGGCCCGTACCCCTATTACCTGAAAACGCGCATTGCCTCCAAAAAAGGGCACCTGTGCAACGAGGAATGCGCAGCCACCCTTGCCAAGCTGATGGCTGCGGGCTGCAAGCGCTTTTCGCTGTGCCATATCAGCCAGGAAAACAATGCCCCGGCCCTGGCGCTGCAAAGCGTGCAGGCGGCGCTTTTGCAAAGCGGCACGGCGCCTGCGCCGGACGCGGTGGTGCAGGCCGCGCGCCGGCACGAAGTTTCGCCCGTGTTTGAATTTTGAGAAAAAAGAGGCGGTGTGGGCATGCTGAACCTTACTGTCATTGCGGTGGGCCGCTTGAATGCGGCGTACTATAAGCAGGCCGCGGCGGAATATGAAAAGCGGCTGAGCGCCTTTTGCAAGGTGCATGTGATAGAGCTGGCGGAAGAGGCCATTGCCGAAAAAAATGCAAGCCCTGCCGTGATAGAAAAGGCGCTGGAAAAAGAGGGAAAAGCCATTTTGGCCGCGGTGCCCAAGGGGGCCGTGCTGACGGCGCTTTGCGTAGAGGGCAGGCAGCTTTCCAGCGAGGCGCTGGCGCACCGGCTTTCCGAATGGGCGGTGTCGGGCGTTTCCTGCGCGGCGTTTGCCATCGGCTCTTCCCACGGGCTTTCGCCTCAGGTGAAGCAGGCCGCCGCCCTGCGCCTTTCCATGAGCGAAATGACCTTTCCGCATCAGCTTGCCCGCGTGATGCTGCTGGAACAGCTGTACCGCGCCTGCTGCATCCATGCAGGCAAGCGGTATCATAAATGAATATACTGCTTGTATAAATTTGGAAAATAAAAATACAAAACGTAAAGCGGGGCGCTGTGTGCAACACAGCGCCCCGCTTTTCCTGCCTTATACAGAAGCGGCGGCCTTTCCCTTCTGCATGTCGTTCTGTTCTTCAAAACAATGAATCAGCCGCACCACCATTTCCTGTTGGCTGGGTGTGAGGGCGCTGATATCCACACAGTGCTCTGAAGAAAAACCAAGCAAATAATCTGGTGTGGTGCCAAACACATGGCACAATTCGAACAAATTGGCAAGCGAGGGAAAAGAAATGCCGTTTTCCCATGCGTTGATGGCACTGCGCGATACGCCCAGGCGCTTTGCCAGCACGGCCTGTTTCATATCACGCTGGCTGCGCAGTTGCTGCAAACGCTCTCCGAACATATGGTTTACCCCCTTGTCTATGTACATCATAGCTTTCTTGTTAAGCGATTTTAGTTGCAAAAATAATATTAAAGTTTTAATTCTGCACATTTAAATTTACAAAATGTGAAAATTAACTTGACATTTGCTGCCATTATAGTAGACTAAGGGGTAGATAAGCCTGCCGCCGCATGCGGGCAGGCCACCATGTTTCGGGAGGAATAACAATGAAACGTTTTTTGGCGGTATGCATTGCGCTGTGCCTTGCCATGGCGCTGTTTGCTGTGCCTGTGTTTGCAGAGGGTGCGGATGAACCCACGGGCAGCGGCGACACATTCTTTGCCAATGGCACGCCCATCACCATTCAGGCCAGCGCGCCTTCAGAGGGCACGCCGGTGACATTAAGCGACTTTACGGAGGGGGGCACGGCCGCCTTTATCGTGTGGGAAGACAGCGGCCAGACGAAATACGTGGGCGTCTCTACGAAGGCCAATGTGTACGGCGGCAGCGACGGCAGGCAGGCAGCGGTGTCGGTGCCCAGCACAAACATCACCATGACGGGCGGCACGGTTCGCAACCTTATAGGCGGCAACCTGGGGGCAAATGCAAAGACGCCCTTGGCCACAGTGACGGGCAACGTGACCATGCATATCTCGGGCGATGCAAAGGTCAGCAACTATATTGCCGGCGGCGGGCGCGACAACGCCTGTGTCAACGGCACGGTGTCCCTCACGCTGGACGGTGTGAATTTTGCCGAGCTTGACCCCTATGTGAACGGCGGTGTGTGGGGCCACGGAAACGAGGGCACCCGCAACATTGAAAAAGGAACCATGGACACGCAGGCGGTGGCACACCGTGTGGAGATTAAGGTGACGAACAGCCAGAACATCCCCCTGCTGGGCGTGGGCGGCGGCGGCAGCACAAAAGTGAACAGCGGCAGCCTCACGGTTACAAACAGCAGTGTGAATGCCCTGTACCTCGGCGGCATCAACGGCGAGACGGGCAGCTGCGAAGTGACGCTGAACAATGCGAATATCACCGATATGGCGGCCACAAACCGCGGCTTTGTGGGCAGCGCTGTGGTGAATGTCAACGGCGGCAGCATCACCAATTTTTATACCGGCGCAGCGCCGGGGTGCTTTGGCTCAGATTCCGGCACAGTGGACGGCTCTGGCGTGACAGGGTCTATTGCTTGGAACCTGGATGCAAACGTCCAGGTGGCCAATGCGGTCATCACGCCCAACATCAAATCGAAACCCGGCCAGTATACGGCGGAAGTGGGCAACGTTGCAGTTAACAAGCAGGGCGACGCTCTGAACATGAAGGCAGACGTTTTTGAGCCCACCAGCGATAAAACCGTGAACGAATTCACCGTGCCCGCAGGCGAGACGCTGAAGCTGGAAGGCACAAAACTCACCATCCCTGAAGGTACCGCGCTGAAAAACGAGGGCACGGTGGAGAACAGGGGCACCATCGAAAACAAGGGCACCATCGAAAACAAGGGCACCATCGAAAACATGGGCAGCGGCAAACTGGATAATGTGGGCGAAAATGCGGCCATCAGCGGCAATAAGCCCGTTGGTGACAATCCAGGTGTCACCTATCAGTTCATCTCCGGCCCGGCCAGCTATACGCTTGGCACGCAGAAAGACGCCGTATTTACGCTGAACGGTTCCGTGGACCAGTTTGTAGATTTCTATATCGATGGCACCAAGCTGGTGAAAGATACCGACTACACGGTGAAGAACGGCAGTGTAGTGATTACGGTGAAGGCATCGGTGATGGAAAAACTCTCTGTGGGAAGCCATACGCTGAAAGCAAGTTATACGCTGGGCGAGGCAACCGGCTCTGTCACAATAGAAAAGCAGGCGCAGGCGCCCACCACACCGGCGGCACCCTCCACCGGCAAGGCCAACCCCAAAACGGGCGTTAACCTGTAATTCCAGCTTAACCATACAGAAAGGCGCCCTTTCAAGGGCGCCTTTCCTGTGCGCAGTGGGGCCCGTTTACAGGCCGCTGGCGCCGTAGTTTGCCAGCACGCGGGCGGAAGGGTCGGTTACATCGCACCCGGCCCACTCCCGGTTGGGCATCCAGAATGCGGGTATCATGCCGCCCTGGCCGGGGTAATATTTTTCAAAGATGTCGCGGTACAAAAGCGATTCCTTGGTAAAGGGCGGCACGTGCACATACCGGCTGGCGGCACGGGCCAGGTCCTCGTCGGAATAGATGCTTTCTGCATACGCTTTCAGCTCATCGGCAAGGCTGTGGCCCACCGCGTCGCTGAAGGCCGCTTTTTCGCGCCACAAAATGGTTTCGGGCAAATACCCGCCCTGTGCAAAAGCTTTGCGCAGCAGGTATTTTCCCTTGCCGTGCGTGTTCATTTTCAGCGCAGGGCGCAGGTGCATCACATAGCGCACAAAATCCAAATCGCCAAATGGCACGCGCGCCTCCAGGCTGTTGGAGGAAATGCAGCGGTCTGCCCGCAGCACATCGTACAGGTGCAGTTCCCGCACGCGTTTGCGGCTCTCGGCCTCAAAGGCCTGGGGGCCGGGGGCAAAATCGGTATATTTGTAGCCAAACAGTTCGTCCGACACTTCGCCTGTCAGCAGCACGCGGATATCCGTTTGCCTGTGGATGGCTTTGCACACCAGGTACATGCCCACCGAGGCGCGCACGGTGGTGATGTCAAATGTGCCCAGCGCGGCAATCACTTCGTCCAGCGAAGCAATGGCCTCTTCGCGCGTCATATACACTTCGGTGTGCTGTGCCCCTAAAAAGTCTGCTGCCTGGCGGGCATATTTCAGGTCTATGGCATCGTGTTCCATGCCAATGGCAAATGTGCGAATTGGCCCGGGCAGTTTGCGGGCGGCAATGGCGCACACCAGCGAACTGTCCAGCCCGCCCGAAAGCAAAAAGCCCAGCGGTGCATCTGCATCCAGCCGCTTTTCCACGGCGGCCGTCAGCTTTTTCCGGATGGCGCAGCAGGCCTCTTCCTCGCCGTCTGCAAGGTGCGGCCGGGCCGCAGTGATGTCACAATACGGTGTGAACACACCGTCCGCATAATAGTGCCCGGGCGGGAAGGGGCGCACTTCGTCCACCAGGCCCACAAGGTTCTTTGCCTCGCTGGCAAACACGGCCTCGCCCTTCCAGTAGCCGTAAAACAACGGGCGTATGCCAATTGGGTCCCGCGCGGCAATCAGGCGGTGCCGCGCGCCGTCATACAAAATGCAGGCAAACTCGGCATCCAGCCGGGCAAACATGGCAAGGCCATATTCCAAGTACAGCGGAAGCAGCAACTCACAATCTGACCCCGAGCGGAAGGAATAGCCCTTTGCCTGCAGGGCGCGCTTTTGCGCGCGAAAGCCATACAGCTCCCCGTTGCATACCGCGGTGTGAGGCCCAAGGCAGAACGGCTGCATGCCGCTTTCCCCGGGGCCCATGATAGCCAGGCGCTGAAACCCCAGAAACCCGCCGCCGTCAAGCGGCAGCACGCGCTGGGCATCGGGCCCGCGGGTGTGGGTGCGGGCCAGGCTGCGCTCGAATGTTTCGCGCGGCATGGCGGCCAATGTTCCCATAACAGTGCACATACGAAAACCCCTCTCTGAACCAGCCGGGCGGCGCGGGGCTGCCCGGCAGCATCTGTGCGGCGAACAAAAAAGCAGCCTGCCCGCCCTGAACCCTTCAGGACGAACAGGCTGCCTGTCCGCGGTGCCACCTAAATTGCCGCTGTGCCCGCACAGCAGCCCCTTCGCGTCTCACCATTGAAACGTTATCCCTTTAACGCAGGGAATACGGCGTGCCTACTGCCCATAGCGGGGTTCAGCTTGCGGCTCGCGGGTGTTCTTCGCGCGGCGGCCTGCGCGGGGCTTGCACCTTGCCCCCGCTCTCTGTGCCAGGCACAGGCGCGCTACTTTTCCCGGTCTATGCTTTTGTAACAGTTTATCATGGTGAAGCGGGAGTGTCAAGAGAAACCTGCACAATGTGCGCAAAACAGTTGACAAAAGCAGAATTTTACGCTTTTATATATATGCTGCCCTGCCGCGCAAAATGCCTGCGGCCGGGTGGCAGCCATGTGAAAAGAAGAGGGAATGGTTATGAGCGACAGAACGAAAAAAATTATTTTATGGAGCGCCTGCGGCGTGGTGGGTTTTGCGCTTGTTATCATGCTGTTGCTCATCTTCCTGCTGCCGGGCATCCGGCCGCAGGCGCAAAGTTCCAGCGTGGCCGTTTCTTCCAGCAGTCAGGTGTCTTCTTCCTCAGAGGCAGACACACGCCTGGAAGATGCCAAAAGCCAGAACAGCGATGTGGTGGCGTGGCTGACCGTGCCCGGCACCGAGATAGACGACCCCGTGGTGCAGGCTGCGGATAACGACTACTACCTGCGCCGCACCTGGCTGGGGGAAAGCGACGTATGGGGCAGCTATTTTCTGGACTATGAATGCCATGCGCGCGAGGTGGCCTCGCTGGATAAAGTGAGCATCATTTACGGCCACAGCAATGGAGATTCGAAAGACGATAAGAACTTCTCGCAAATCAAGCGCTGGGAGGACGCCGATTTCGCCGCCCAGAACCCCACGTTCACCCTTCGCCTGACGGACGGCACCCTCACCACCTGGCAGGTGTTCGCAGCCAGCAAGGTGCCGGTAGAGGGCGAAAACGCCGTCTATTATCTGGACCCGAACCCAAGCGAAGAGACCTATTCTGCGCTGCTGAACACCCTGCGCGCGGCCAGCGCCCAAAGCTTTGATGGCGTGGAAGTGACATCGCAGGATAAAATCCTCATTCTCTCCACATGCACGTCAAACGACATTGTGCGCTATGTGCTGTGCGCAAAGCTGGTGGCCTGAGGGCGGGTTGTCAAAAACGAGGCCCTTTCCGGCAGGGTGCTGCCGGGCAGGCTGCCCCCGAATAGAAAATGCAAAGGGCCCCCGCGGCAGGCAATATGCCTGCCGCGGGGGCCTGTTTCTGCAGCGCGGGGCTTCACGCGTCATACCAGTATTTCCTGTCCAGCCCGCGGTACTGCACAGCCTCGCTGATGTGCCCGGCACAGATGGTGCCGCCGCCGTCCAGGTCTGCAATGGTGCGGGCCACTTTTAAAATGCGGTCGTACGCGCGGGCCGAAAGCCCCATGGCCCCGAACACGCGCTTCAAAAGGGCGGCTGCATCGGGGGTCATGGCGCATGCAGTGCGCAGCATGCTGCTGGGCAACTGTGCGTTGCATGCAACGCCCGTGCCCGCATAACGCGCCTGCTGCACGGCGCGCGCCGCCGCCACACGCGCGGCAATGGCGGCAGAGCCCTCGCCCGGCGCCTCACCCGCAAGGGCATCATATGCCACAGGGGCCACCTCAATATGAAGGTCAATGCGGTCCAGCAGCGGGCCGGACACCTTGCGAAGATAGCGCTGGATGGCCCCCTGCGTGCAGGTGCACGCGCGCGTGGGGTGGCCGTAATAGCCGCAGGGGCATGGGTTCATGGCGGCCACCAGCATAAAGCGGCTGGGGTAATGTGCCCGCATGGCAGCGCGGCTGACGGTGATGGCGCCGTCCTCCAAGGGCTGGCGCAGTGCCTCCAGCGCATCGCGGTGAAACTCGGGCAGCTCGTCCAGAAACAGCACGCCATTGTGTGCAAGGCTCACTTCACCCGGCTTCGAGGCGGCGCCGCCGCCCGTAAGCGCCACAGCGCTGGCCGAGTGGTGCGGCGCGCGGAAAGGCCTTGTGCGCACCAGCCCGCCGCCGGAAAGCAGCCCGGCAACAGAGTGAATTTTGGTGGTCTCCAGCGCCTCTTCCAGCGAAAGGGGCGGCAGAATGCCCGGCAGGCGCTTTGCCAGCATGCTTTTGCCCGTGCCGGGCGGGCCAATCAGCAACGCGTTATGCCCGCCGGCCGCGGCTATCTCCAGCGCGCGGCGCGCTTCCGGCTGGCCGCGCACATCGGCAAAATCCAAAAAGCCGTCTGCCGGTTGAGGCGCATACGGCGTGTGCGGCTGCGGCGCAATGGGCGCCTCGCCCGAAAGATGGCGCACTACGTCACGCGCAGTGCGCACGGGGTAAACGCACACCCCCTCTGCGGCGGCTGCCTCGGCGGCGTTTTCTGCCGGCACAAACAGCTCGCGCAGGCCCGCCTGCCTTGCGGCCAGCGCCATGGAAAGCACCCCGGCCACGCCGCGCACAGCGCCGTCCAGCGAAAGCTCGCCCAAAAACGCCATGCCGGGCGCCGCCATGGGCGCCTGGCCGCACGCGCACAAAAGGGCAAGAAAAATGGGCAGGTCGTACACAGGGCCCGTCTTGCGCACATGGGCGGGCGCAAGGTTTACGGTTACGCGGCTTACCGGGTAGGAAAACCCCAGGTTTTTCAGCGCGCTGCGCACTCTGTCGGCAGATTCCTTCACGGCGCTGTCCGGCAGGCCCACAATGGCAAACTGGGGCAGCCCGCTGCTCACGTCCGCCTCCACGCGCACGGCAAAGCCCGCCACGCCCTGCACGCCAAGGCTGTTTACGGTGGCAAACACCGGCACGCCCCCTCTCTGTATGTTTGGTATTAGTATACCGCCTTGCCGCGTGCACGGCAAGCAGTTTCGAAAGCCGGGCGCGCACAGGCGGGGGGAACCCGGAATGAAAACCGGGGCGTTGCCCCCGTTTGCCCGTTGACGGAAAGACTGTTTCGCGGTATGATGGAACCACCAGAAAAAGGCAGCGGCGCCGCTGCGTGCCGCTGTATGGAAGGCGGGTGCATTCGATTGTATATGGACGAGTATGAACGCTGGCTTGCACAGGAGCTGGACGACGCGGACCTGCGCCCAGAGCTGCTGAGCATTCAGGGCTTGGAAGAAGAAATTAAAGACCGCTTTGCGGTAGAGCTGTCATTCGGCACCGCGGGCTTGCGCGGCGTGCTGGGCGCGGGCACCAACCGCATGAACGTGTACATGGTGCGCAAAGCCACCCAGGGCCTTGCCAATTACCTGCTGCGCACGCCGGGCGAAAAAAGCGTGGCCATTTCGTACGACAGCCGCATCAAAAGCGATGTATTCGCGCGCGAGGCCGCCTGTGTGCTGGCGGCAAACGGCGTGAAGGCGTGGATTTATAAAGAGCTGATGCCGGTGCCGGCGCTTAGCTTTGCCACACGCTTTTTGAAGTGCGACGCCGGCATTATGGTGACGGCCAGCCACAACCCCGCGAAATACAACGGGTACAAGGCCTATGGGCCGGACGGCTGCCAGATGACGGAAGAGGCCGCGGGCGCCGTGTATGAAGAGATGCAGAGCACCGATATCTTCACCGGCGTAAAACGGGCAGATTTTGATGAAGCGCTGGCGCAGGGCAAAATTGCCTACATTGGGCAGGATGTTGTGGATGCGCTGTACGCGGCCATTGAGGCGTGCGCCGTGCGCCCCGGCATCTGCAAAACGGCGGGGCTGAAACTGGTGTATTCCCCCCTGAACGGCTCTGGCAATGTGCCGGTGCGCCATGTGCTGGCCGACATTGGCATCACAGACGTAACCGTGGTGCCCGAGCAGGAACACCCGGACGGCAATTTCCCCACCTGCCCGTACCCCAACCCGGAAATTCGCGAGGCGCTGGCCCTGGGCCTGGCCCTGGCCGAGCAGACAGGCGCAGACCTGATGCTGGCCACCGACCCGGACGCCGACCGCGTGGGCATTGCCGTGCGCACAGCCGGCGGCGGCTATCAGCTGCTGACGGGCAACGAAGTGGGCGTGCTTTTGCTGGATTATATCTGCGCCGGGCGCATGGAGCAGGGCACCATGCCCGCGGCGCCGGTGGCGGTGAAGAGCATCGTCTCCACCTGCCTTGCAGATGAGGTGGCAAAGCACTACGGCGTAGAGTGCCGCAACGTGCTCACCGGCTTCAAATATATTGGCGAGCAAATTCATCTGCTGGAAGAAAAGGGCGAGGAAGCGCGCTTTATCTTTGGCTTTGAAGAGAGCTACGGTTACCTGGCAGGCACGTATGTGCGCGATAAAGACGCCATTGTGGCCAGCATGCTGATTTGCGAGATGGCGGCCTATTACCGCAGCAAGGGCACCAGCGTGCTGGAGCGGCTGGAGGCCATTTACCGCCAGTATGGCCGCTGGCTGCACAAGGTGGATTCGTTCGCGTTTGAGGGCCTGTCCGGCATGGACACCATGAAGGCCATCATGGCAAAGCTGCGCGGGGAGGGCCTGCACGAGGTGGCGGGCCACCAGGTGGTGAAAGCGGCAGATTACCAGGCCCGTGAAGTAAAGGACATGCGCACGGGCGCCGTGCAGCCCACGGGCCTGCCCGCGGCCAATGTGCTTACCTATTGGCTGGACGACGGCAGCTCTGTCATTGTGCGCCCCTCGGGCACCGAGCCGAAAATCAAGGTGTATTATTCCACCAAGGGCGACACCCTTTCCGGCGCCGAGGCCGCGCAGGCGCAGCTTGCCGCCGCCATGGGGCCGCTGATGAAATAAACGGTTCCGGCACCCAAACAGATATATCATAAAGGCTGCGGCCGGCTTTCAAGGAAAGCCGGCCGCAGCCCTTTGCTTTTTTGCGTTTGGAAAAGCGGGGTGCTGCGGCACGCCTCAGCGCTCCTCTATGGTGGGGATGGGGGTGTTGTCTGTCTCTTCCAGCGCTTCGGGGCTGGCAAGGTAGTGCTTTGTCTCTTTCGCCACCACGCCCGAAAGCAACACCACGGCAACCAGGTTCGGCACGGCCATCAGTGCGTTCAAAATGTCGGCAAGGTCCCACACCACCTGCAGGCTCAGCACCGGCGCTGCCACCAGCACCAGGCAGAACACAAGGCGGTAGGGGGCAAGCGCCTTTTTGCCCCACAGGTATTCGGCCCCGCGCTCGCCATAGTAAGACCAGCCCAAAATGGTGGAATAGGCAAACGTCACAATGCCCACCACCAGAATCAGCGGGCCCACCACGGGAATTTGCTCGAAAGCCATGTTGGTTAGAATGCCGCCGTCCGTCACGCCGGACATATCGATGGAGGGGTTTTTCATAATGCTGGAAACCAGCACCAGCCCCGTCATCAGGCACACCACCACTGTGTCCCAGAACGTGCCGGTGGCGCTTACCAGCGCCTGCCGCACGGGGTTTTTCGTCTGCGCCGCCGCGGCCACAATAGGCGCTGAACCCATGCCGCTTTCGTTGGAAAACAGCCCGCGCGCCACGCCATAGCGGGCCGCCGCCATAATGCCGCTGCCCACCAGGCCGCCCGCTGCGGCACCTGGCGTGAAAGCCAGCGTGCAGATGGTGCGCACGGCGGGCCACAGGTAATCGTAATTGATGCAAAGGATATACGCACAGCCCAGCACATAGAACAGCGCCATAAAGGGCACCAGCTTTTCGCACACGCGGGCAATCCACTTCACACCGCCGAAAATTACCACGGCCGTAAGGGCGCCGCACACCAGCCCCACCGAAAGCGGGGCAATGTGGAAATTGCCGTCCAGCACGGTGGAAATGGCGTTCACCTGCACGCCGCAGCCAATGCCAAAGGTGGCCAGTGCCGTGAACAGGGCAAACGCCTTGGCAAGCCTTTTCATGCCAAGCCCGCGCTCCAGCGCATACATGGCGCCGCCCAGCATGCGGCCGTCCTTTGTTTTTACGCGGTATTTTACCGCCACAAGCGCCTCGGCATATTTGGTGGCAATGCCCAGCACGCCCGTCAGCCAGCACCACAGCACGGCGCCCGGCCCGCCCAGCGCCACCGCTGTGCCCACGCCCACAATGTTGCCGGTGCCAATGGTGGAGGCCAGCGCCGTGGTAAGCGCGCCAAACTGGCTGATGTCGCCGTCCGCCCCTTTGTCTTTTGCAACAGAAAGGCGAATGCCCAAAAAGGTTTTGCGCTGTATTACCCCGGTGCGCACGGTTAGAAAAATATGCGCGCCAAACAGCAGCAAAATCATGGGCAGGCCCCAAATGAGCCCGTCAAGGCTTTTGATGAATCCCCCAATGGTTTCCAGCATGTGATGCCCCTCTTTCTGCCCGCGCCGCACGCGGGCGCCTATTCCTTTTGTATGTGCCTGCGACGGCGTTTATGTTCCCGGGCCCGCGCGCGTTTTGCACCGCATGGCATGTGCGCACTTTCGCCAGGTATTGTGAAAAAGTATAGCACAGCGGCCCAAAGATGGCAAGAACACAGGCGGCCGGCCATTGCGCGCACGGGCAGAACAAAACGGCCCGGGCAAAAATTGTATTGCACGCCGAAATATGCTATACTATATTAGTTTATGCGGCCTGTGCGGCCAGAGGAGGGCAAAAGACATGCGCATCCTTGGGATAGACCCGGGCTATGCCATTGTGGGCTTTGGCGCGCTGGATTATGTGCGCGGCGCGTTCTGCCCTGTGCAGTACGGCGCTATCACCACGCAGGCGCACACGCTTTTTGAGCAGCGGCTGGAGGAAATTTATTTTGATATGACCCAGCTTCTGCAAAACCTGAAGCCGGATGCCGTCGCCATGGAACAGCTGTATTTTCAGCACAACCAGACAACGGCCATGGCCGTGGCGCAGGCGCGCGGCGTGCTGCTGTTATGTGCGCAGCTTGCACACGTGCCGGTGTTCGAATACACACCCATGCAGGTGAAGCAAAGCGTTACAGGCTATGGCAAGGCCACCAAAAAGCAGGTGCAGGAAATGACGCGCACGCTGCTGCGCATGCAGGCCGTGCCAAAACCCGATGACGCAGCCGACGCGCTGGCGCTGGCCATTTGCCATGGCTACAGCGCACATTCGCGCCAGTACGGCCTTACCCGCACGCGCCGCCAGCAGCTTGGGTACGATTAAGCGCGCCGGCCCCGGCGCCGCAGCGGGGAAATACAGCAAAAAGACAAAACGGAGGCAGGCATGATTTACAGTTTGCATGGCACCCTGGTGGAAAAAACAGCCGACATGGCGGTGGTGGAATGCGCAGGCGTGGGCTATTGCGTCTCCATTCCGTCTTCTACGGCAGGTGCGCTGCCCGCAGTGGGGCAGACGTGCACCCTTTACACCTATATGAACGTGACGGAAAACGATGTCTCGCTATTCGGGTTTGCCGATAAGGAAAGCCAGGCCATGTTCCGCCTGCTGACGGCGGTGAGCGGCGTGGGCCCCAAGGCCGGGCTTGCCATTTTAAGTGTGCTGAGCCCGGCGCGCGTGGTGCTTGCGGTGCAAGGGGGGGACCACAAAGCCTTCACCGCCGCAAATGGCGTGGGGCCGAAGCTGGGCCAGCGCATTGTGCTGGAATTGAAAGATAAAGTGGGCAAGGGCTTTGCGGGCAGCCTTTCGGCGGCCGACTTTGCGGCCCCGGCCGCGCCTGCGGGCGCGGCGGCACAGGCGCAGGCTGCACTGGTGGGGCTTGGCTACACGGCGTCCGAGGCGGCCGCCGCCCTGGCAGGGGTAGACCCGGCCCTGCCTGTTCAGGAAATGATACGCCTTGCTTTGCAGGGCATTGGCAGAAGGAGGTAAGCCATGGCGCTGGAAACTGTGGATGTGGGCGCTTCCGCGCGCCTTGTAAGCCCGGAGCCCCGCGAGGAAGATTTTGACGCCGAGGCCACCCTGCGCCCCAAAACGCTGGAGGAATATATTGGGCAGGACAAAGCCAAAGAGAACCTGCGCGTATACCTGAAAGCGGCAAAGCTGCGCGGTGAGCCGCTGGACCATCTGCTTTTATACGGCCCGCCGGGCCTTGGCAAAACCACGCTGGCCTGCATTGTGGCGCACGAGATGGGCGTGCAGATTCGCATCACCTCGGGCCCGGCCATTGAAAAACCGGGCGATTTGGCCGCGCTGCTGACGAATTTGCAGGAGGGCGACGTGCTGTTCATCGACGAGATCCACCGCCTTTCCCGCCAGGTGGAAGAGGTGCTGTACCCAGCCCTGGAAGATTACGCGCTGGACATCATGATAGGCAAGGGCCCCTCGGCGCAAAGCATCCGCATCAACCTGCCGCGCTTTACGCTGGTGGGGGCGACAACGCGCGCAGGGCAAATTACCAGCCCCCTGCGCGACCGCTTTGGCGTGCTTTTGAAGCTGGAGCTTTACACCCCGGACGAACTGGCGAAAATTGTCACTCGCTCGGCCGGCATTTTGGGCGTGCCCTGCACGCCGGACGGCGCGCTGGAGATGGCCCGCCGCAGCCGCGGCACGCCGCGTGTGGCAAACCGCCTTTTGAAGCGCGTGCGCGATTTTGCGCAGGTGATGGGCAACGGCGTCATTGACGGGCAGACGGCCAAGGGCGCTTTGCGGCGCATGGACATCGACGAAATTGGCCTGGACGAGATGGACCGCGGGCTTTTGCGCGCCATCATCGAGATGTACGGCGGCGGCCCCGTGGGGCTGGAGACCATTGCCGCCGCGCTGGGCGAAGAGGCCGTGACGCTGGAGGATGTGTGCGAGCCGTACCTGATGCAGCTGGGCTTTTTGACGCGCACGCCGCGCGGGCGCTGCGTGACCAAATACGCCTACGAGCACCTTGGCCTGCGCGCGCCGGGCGAAAGCGGCCAGCAGGCCCTGGAGGGCTTTTAAGCGCTGCCGTGCACGGGGCTGTATAGAAATGTTCATATTTTCTGCGTTATAATATTCTGAAAACGATACGGAGGGGTTAAGCTTTGCGCGCAGCAACACAGTGGAAGGACTATGAGCTGATAGACGCCACGGCAGGCAACCGGCTGGAGCGCTGGGGCCAGACGCTGCTGGTGCGGCCAGACCCTCAGGTGCTTTGGAAGACACCGCCGCGCAGCGGCCTGTGGGAAAAGGCAAACGCCGTGTATCACCGCGCTGCCACCGGCGGCGGCAAATGGGAATACCGCCGCAAAATGCCCGAAAAGTGGACAATTGGCTGCGAGGGGCTGCGCCTCATTGTGTCGCCCACGGGCTTTAAGCACACGGGCGTATTTCCCGAGCAGGCGGTGAACTGGGCGCGCTACCGCGAGCTGATTGCCGCGGCCGGGCGCGAGGTGAGCGTGCTGAACCTGTTTGGCTATACGGGCGGCGCCACGCTGGCGTGCGCGGCCGCCGGCGCCCGGGTGTGCCATGTGGATGCCAGCCGGGGCATGGTGGCCTGGGCGCGCGACAACGCCGCCGAAAGCGGCCTTGCCGGGCGGCCCATCCGCTGGATTGTGGATGACTGCGCCAAGTTTGTGGCCAGGGAGCAGCGCCGCGGCACAAAGTATGACGCCATTATTATGGACCCTCCCAGCTACGGCCGCGGGCCGGGGGGCGAGGTGTGGAAGCTGGAGGACGCCATTGACGGGTTTATTGAGGCCTGCGCCGGCGTGCTGAGCGAAAACCCCCTGTTTGTGGCGGTGAACAGCTATACCACGGGCCTTGCGCCCAGTGTGATGGAGTATATGCTGCGCGAGAGGGTGGCCCGGCGTTTCGGCGGGCACACCGAGTGCGACGAGATAGGCCTGCCGGTGACGGCCACCGGCGGCGTGGTGCCCTGCGGGGCCACGGCCTGGTGGCTTGCACAGTAGCGGCCGGGCCCAAAAACGGGAATTTGACAGCGCGGCTTTGCGCCGTGCGGGATGGGAAGTATTTGCATGCAGGATACACAGCCGATGCTTTCGGTGCAGAACGTGACGTTCCGTTATGACGAGGGCGCAAAGCCCGCGCTGGACGGAATTACACTGGATGTTCAAAAAGGAGAATATGTAGCCATTTTGGGGGCGAACGGGTGCGGGAAAAGCACCCTGGCCAAGCATTTTAATGCCATTTTGCTGCCCGAAAGCGGCCGCGTGCTGGTAGAGGGCATGCCCACATCCGACGAAAAAAACCTTCTGGCCCTGCGCCAGAAGGTGGGTATGGTGTTCCAGAACCCGGATAACCAGATTGTGGCCACCGTGGTGGAAGAGGATGTAGCCTTTGCCGCAGAAAACCTGGGGGTAGAGCCGCACGAGATGCGCCGCCGGGTGGACGAGGCCATGCAGCTTGCAGGCATCTACGCCTATAAAGACAAGGCGCCGCACAAGCTTTCGGGCGGCCAAAAGCAGCGCGTGGCCATTGCGGGCGTGCTTGCCATGCAGCCGGATTGCCTTGTTTTGGACGAGGCCACCGCCATGCTGGACCCCATTGGCCGCCAGCAGGTGCTGCGCACGGTGCACCGCCTGAACCGCGAAAAGGGCATTACGGTGGTGCAAATTACCCACTATATGGAAGAGGCCGCCATGGCGGGGCGCGTGGTGGTGATGAGCGCCGGGCATGTGGTGATGGACGGCCCCCCGCGCAAGGTGTTTGCGCGGGCAGACGAGCTGCACGCCCTTCATTTAGACGTGCCGCAGCCGGCCGAACTGTGCCAGCTTCTTTCGCGCCAGGGCCTGCCTGTGCCGCCGGGCATCATTGGCGTGGACGAATGCGCGGCAGCCCTGTACCGTATGCTGACCGGAAAGGAGGCGCCTGCGCATGCCTGACATTGTTCGTGTGGAACATCTCAGCTATATCTACGGCCAGGGAATGCCCGACGCCACCGTGGCGCTGGACGATATCAGCTTTTCCATTGAAGAGGGAAGCTTTGTGGGCGTCATTGGCTCTACCGGCTGCGGCAAAAGCACCCTCATCGGCCATTTTAACGGCATCAACCGGCCCACACAGGGCAAGGTGTATATTGACGGCGAGGACATTTGGCAAGACCCCAAGGACATCCGCCGCTTCCGCTTTCTGGTGGGGCTTGTGTTTCAGTACCCGGAATATCAGCTGTTTGAAGAGACGGTGTACAAAGACATCGCCTTTGGCCCCTTGAATATGGGCCTTTCGGAAGAGGAAGTGAACCGGCGCGTGCTGCGCGCGGCAAAGTTTTGTGGGCTGGGGGCCGCCATGCTGTCCCAAAGCCCGTTCGAGCTTTCCGGCGGGCAAAAGCGCCGTGCCGCCATTGCGGGCGTGCTGGCCATGGAGCCAAAGCTGCTGGTGCTGGACGAGCCCGCCGCCGGGCTGGACCCGGAGGGCCGCGACACCATTTTAAGCCAGGTGAAGCAGTTCCATCAAGAGACGGGCACCACGGTGGTGCTGGTGAGCCACTCGATGGAGGATATTGCCAAATACGCCGACAAAGTGCTGGTGCTGGACGCGGGGCACGTTGCCATGTATGACACCACCAGCGCGGTGTTCGCCCGCGCGGACGAGCTTTTGCAGCTGGGCCTTTCTGTGCCAGAGGTGACCAAGGTGTTTCTGCGCCTGCGCGAATGGGGGCTGGACGTTCCGGCGGACGTTTACACAGTGCCCTATGCCGCAAACATTCTGCGCGGCATGCTGGAAAAGGGGGCGGGCACATGCTGAGAGACATCACCATTGGCCAGCATTTCCCGGGCACGTCCCCGCTGCACCATATGGACCCGCGCGCAAAAATTGTGCTGAGCATCGCATATATCGTGGTGCTGTTCATGGGTTCAAACGCGCTGGGGCTGGGGCTTTCGGTGGCGTTTTTGCTGTTTTTGTACGGCGTGGCGCGCATTCCGCTGAAGCTGGTGGCCAAAAGCCTGAAGCCCATCATCCCCATCATCATTTTTACGGCCATTTTGAACGTGTGCTTCATGCCCGGTGTGGGCCAGCCGCTGGTGCACTGGGGCTTTTTGAAAATTTACCGCGAGGGTGTTACCTATGCGGTGATGATTGTGGTGCGCATTGTGTGCCTCATTGCGGGCACCAGCCTGCTCACCTACACCACCAGCCCCATTGTGCTGACAGACGCCATCGAGCGCCTTTTGCGCCCGCTGGCAAAGCTGCACCTGCCAGTGCACGAGCTGGCCATGATGATGACCATTGCCCTGCGCTTCATTCCGCTGCTGATTGAAGAGACAGAGAAGATTATGAACGCGCAGAAGGCGCGCGGCGCACTGCTGGATTCCGGCACGCTTACCCAGCGCGTAAAGGCGCTGGTGCCGGTGCTGATTCCGCTGTTTATCTCGGCTTTCCGCCGGGCGGACGAGCTGGCCACCGCCATGGAGTGCCGCTGTTATCACGGCGGCGAGGGGCGCACGCGGTTGAAAACGCTGCGCCTGACGGCGAAGGATTGGCTGCTTAGCGCCGTGTGCGTGGCCGTGCTGTGCTGCATTGCATGCAGCGGTGCGCTGTGGGCACGGTTCTGGGGCTGACACAAACGGGAAGGAGGCCATGGCATGCAGATGCTGCTGACCCTGCGCTTTGACGGCACGGCTTACCACGGCTTTCAGGTGCAGAAAAATGCGCTGAGCGTGTGCGAGGTTTTGCAAAATGGCATGCAGGCGCTGTACGGCACGCGCCCGCCGGTGAAGGGGTGTTCGCGCACGGACGCTGGCGTGCACGCGCTGGAGTATTGTGTCAGCTATGCGCCGCCAAAGCCCATTCCGCCGGCCAAGCTGCCGCTTTCTTTAAACCGCTTTCTGCCGGATGATATCCGCGTGCTGGCTGCGCGCGAGGTGCCGGACGATTTTCACGCGCGCTACAGCGCGCAAAGCAAAGAGTACCTTTACCGCATCTGGAACAGCCCGGTGGATGACCCGTTCGAGGCAAAATACCACTGGCGCATCTCGCAGCCGCTGAACGAGGCAGCCATGGCCCGGGCCGCGGCATATGCCGTGGGCACGCATGATTTTGCCGCTTTCATGAGCGCGGGCAGTAAAATAACCGACACCGTGCGCACCGTTCACTTTTTTCATGTGCGGCGCGAGGGCAAAGCCATTGTGCTGCATATCTGTGCGGATGGGTACTTATATAATATGGTGCGCATTTTGACGGGCACTTTGGTAGAGGCCGGGGCCGGGCGCATGCCGCCCGAGGGGCTGCGCACGGCGCTGCAAAGCGGGCAGCGCGCACTGGCGGGCGACACCGCCCCTGCAAAGGGCCTGTTTTTATACCGCGTGAACTACGGCGGCTGACGCCGCACAACACCGGCCGCCCTGCGGCCGCAGAAAGGAGGCGTGCGCATGCCGCCTGTAGAGGGGGGGCCTTTTGGCCCAACGCAGCAACCCCCATACCGCCCGCAGGGCGCGCCGCGCCGCGGCGCAAAGCGCCAGCGCGTGCAAAGCGACATGCCGCGCCTTGCGCAGATACGCCACAAAAAACGCATGCGCCGCCTGCGCTGGCTGTGTGCATGTGTGGTGTTTCTGGCCGCAGTGCTGGCCTATTTCACCGGGCTGTACGGCGCCTCGGCCAGCGTGCTGGGCGATAAGTTTGACACGCTGCGCGCACTGTTCAGCGAAGGGCAGGAATTTCCCTTCACCGTGCGCGCACAGGGCCTGCAGAACGCACAGCCGCTGGGCGGCGGGTTTGTCATGCTGACAGACAACGAGCTTTCCATCTATGCCGCAAACGGCGCCCTGCTGCGCACCGTGCCGCACGCCTATGCGCGCCCGGCCATGGCGGCGGGCAACACGCGCCTGTGCCTGTATCACCGCGGCGGCACCAGCCTTACGGTGGAAAGCCGCAGCCGCACTCTGTGGGAATATTCGGCGCAAAACGCCATCGAGCTGTGCGCCATGAGCCCCGGCGGCACGCTGGCCATTGCTCAGCGCGGGCAGGTGAGCGTGTATACGCCCCTGTTCGAAGAAATTTTTACCTTTTACACCTCCGAGCACGTCACGGCCATGGCGTTTGCCAAAGATAACAAGCACTTTGCCGTGGGCTGCCCCGGCAGCGAGAACGGCGCGCTTTCGGGAAAGGTATACCTGTTTACCACCGACCCCAATGCGGCGGAGGAGGCCGATGCCGTGCTGGAAAACCCGGACGGCATGCCGCTGAAGATTTTCTACCCTTCGGCCAGCCGCGTGGTGGTGGTGTATGATAATTACATGGCCCTGTACGATGTGCAGACAGGCAGCGAGCTGGCGCGCTTCGATTACGGCGGCCTGCCGGTGCAAAGCGCCTCTATGGGCGCCGGCGGCAACCTTGTGCTGCTGTTTGGCGACGGCGAGCACTCGGCGCAGACGCGCGTGGTGCTGTTCGACAGCGAGCTGAACGTCACCGGCCAGGCGTCTGTGGGGGCACGCACGTTCAGCGTTACGGCGGGCCGCCAGGAGGCCTATGTGCTGGCCGCGGGCGGCGTGTACTGCTATGGGCCGGATGGCACACTGTGGGGCACGCAGCAGACGGAAAGCCGCCCCCTGGCCGTGGTGGCTGCCCAAAAAACGGTGCTGCTCACCGCCTCCAGCGCAAGCGAGCTGCAATTCTCTGCCCCGCAGGAAAACGCGGCGGCAGGCGCGGGCAGCACTGCGCCGGCATCCGGCACGGCCAGCGCAAGCGGCTGAACGGCGGTTTGGCATATTTGTCACAAGCTTTGGAAAGGAAGCGAATGTTATGGATTTTTCACCTGCTATCCTTCTTGATATTGCCCTGGTGGGCGTTGTGGTGTTCACAGTGGCATATTATATGCGCCGAGGCTTTCTGGCCGGGCTGCTGGGCCTTGTAGGCAACCTTGCCTCGCTGGCGCTGGCATGGTTTATATCCGGCAGGGTGTCGCCCACGCTGTTTGAAAATTTCTTCAAATCCGGCCTGATTGACCAGACAGCCCAGCTTATTTCCGAGCAGGGGGCCGCCGGGGTGCAGGCCATTCTGGATAAGTTTTCTGCTTTTCTGCCGGCCTCTCTGTTAGAGAGCATTACCCAGCAGGCAGACAGCATCTTTCATTCCGGCGCGCCGGATATGGCGCTTGCCATTGTGGAAAACGTGGTGGCGCCGCTGGTGATGCCGCTGATTGGCGTGGTGGTGTTCTTCGCGGTGTTTGTGCTGGGGCGTGTGGTAATTTCGCTTCTGGCGGCCATTTTCTCAAACGTGAACCGTGTGCCGCTGGTGGGCAGCGTAAACAAGGGCCTTGGCGCCGTCATTGGCCTGGTTGCCGGGCTGATCAATGTGCTGATGGTGCTGTGTGTCATTTGGGCCGTTGTGGTCATCACCGGCGGCAGCCTGCCCGGCCTGAACGACCAGGCCCTTGCGGGCAGCCATCTTTACACGTTCTTTTCGGCATACAACCCGTTTTCCTGACGGCGGCCGTGAAAATGCGATTTTGTAGTGGGCCCTGCTGAGGGCCGGAAAGGAACCTTGACGAATGCTTTGTAACAAATGCAAAAAACGCCCTGCCATTGTGTTCGTGCAGCGTATGGAGAACGGCGAAATGAAAAACGAGGGCTACTGCCTTTCCTGTGCGCGCGAGCTGGGCATCAAGCCGCTGGATGACATCATGAAGCAGTTCGGAATCTCTGGCGAAGACCTGGAGGCGATGGAAGACCGCTTTGCCGGCATGATGGAAAACGGCGATATGGACCCTTCTGAAATGATGCAGAACATGATGGGCATGGGCGCAGAAGATGCCGAAGATGCCGGCCAGGACGAAGAGGAAGAGACCTCGGACAACGGGGAAGAGCGCTTTGTGCCGGGCGGCGCGGGCACGTTTCCACTGGGTATTTTTGCCTCCCGCAAAAAAGAGGAGGGGGAAAAGAAAGACCCGCGCGCAAAGGAAAAAGGCAAAAAACGCAAGTTTTTGGATAATTACTGCGAGAACCTCACCCAAAAAGCGCGCGACGGCAAGCTGGACGCCATCATTGGGCGCGACCGGGAGATTTACCGCACCATTCAGATTCTCTCGCGCCGCCAAAAGAACAACCCCTGCCTGATTGGCGAGGCGGGCGTGGGCAAAACGGCCATTGCCGAGGGCATTGCGCTGCGCATTGCCGCAGGCGAGGTGCCTGCGGGGCTGAAAGACAAAGAAATCTACCTGCTGGACCTCACCAGCCTTGTGGCGGGCACCCAGTTCCGCGGCCAGTTTGAAAGCCGTGTGAAGGGCCTGATTGGCGAGGTGAAGGCCGCGGGCAACGTCATTTTATTCATTGATGAAATTCATAACATCACCGGTGCGGGCGATTCGGAGGGCGCCATGAACGCCGCCAATATTCTGAAGCCGGCCCTTTCGCGCGGCGAGATTCAGGTGATTGGCGCCACCACGTTTGCCGAATACCGCAAATATATCGAAAAAGACCAGGCGCTGGAGCGCCGCTTCCAGCCTGTAAAGGTGGAAGAACCCTCGCTGGACGACACCGTGAACGTGCTGTGCGGCGTGAAGAGCTATTATGAGGCGCACCATCATGTGAAGGTGCCGCAGGCCATTGTGCGCGCCTGTGTAGAGTTGTCGGAACGGTATATTACAGACCGTTTTCTGCCCGACAAGGCCATCGACCTTCTGGATGAGGCCTGTGCCTGCTGCAGCCTGCGCCATGCGGAAATTACCGAGTGGGTGGACGGTGAAAAGAAGCTGGCCGCCCTGAAAGAGGAAAAGGAAGAGGCGGAAAACGGAAAAGACGGGCCGGATTATGAGGCCGTGGCCCGCCTGAACTACGAGATTGAGGCCCTGGAAAAGGACGTTGCCGGCAAGCGCGAGGCTGTGGAGAAAATTGAAGTGACCATGGACGATGTGGCCCGCGTGATAGAGCTTTGGACGGGCATCCCTGCCGCCAAGGTGCGCGAGACCGAGTATTCGAAGCTGGCCCATCTGGAGGACGCGCTGAACGAGAAAATTATTGGCCAGCGCGAGGCCGTGCACCTTGTGGCCACGGCGGTGAAGCGCAGCCGCGCCGACATTGCGGCGCGCCGCCGCCCGGCAAGCTTTATCTTTGTGGGGCCCACGGGCGTGGGCAAAACCGAGCTTGTCAAACAGCTTGCCCTGCAGCTGTTCGACACGGTAGACCCGCTCATCCGCCTGGACATGTCTGAATTTATGGAAAAGCACGCCGTGTCGCGCCTCATTGGCTCGCCGCCGGGCTATGTGGGCTATGACGAAGCCGGGCAGCTTACCGAAAAGGTGCGCCGCCGCCCCTACAGTGTGGTGCTGTTTGATGAGATTGAAAAGGCCCACCCGGACGTGATGAACATTCTGCTGCAAATTTTGGATGAGGGCAAGCTGAACGATGCGCAGGGCCGCACGGTGAATTTTGAAAACACCGTTATCTGCATGACTTCGAACGCGGGCTCTTCCGACAAAGTGGGCGAGACGGGCTTTGGCAAAACCCAGGCTGAAATGAGCCGCAACAAGGCCATGAAAGCGCTTTCCGACTTCCTGCGCCCCGAGTTCCTCAGCCGTGTGGACGAGGTGGTTGTGTTCGACCCGCTGGGCGAAGAACAGCTGCGGCAGATTGCCGCGCTGATGCTGGGCGAATACAAGGCCCCGCTGGGCGAGAAGGGCATTGGCCTTTCCTGGACGGACGGCGCGCTGGCTTTGCTGTGCGAAAAGGCGAAGGGCGGCAAGTTCGGCGCGCGCGATTTGCGCCGTGTCATCCGCAAGGAAGTGGAGGACCCACTGAGCGAGATGCTCATTTCCGGCAAGGCGCTTACCAGCGTGCAGGTGGACGCACAGGACGGCGCCATTGTGCTGCGGGTGTAACCCGGCACGCCGTCAAGGCACATACAAAAACAAAAGCCCCCATGGCCGGGCACCCGGCCATGGGGGCTTTCTGTTTTGAATGGGCCTGGCTTTATGCCTTATCGGCAGGCGCCTTTTCAGCAAACGTTTCCTCCAGCCAGCGCGCGGCGGCAAAGGCCAGAAAAGCCATCATGGGCGCAGCGGCGGGCGACATGTACATCAGCGAGGCGGGCTCCAGCTTAATGGACACGGCAAACAGGTATGCCAGCGCCACCAGGCGCAAAAGCCCTGTGAGAAACAGCCCCAGCATCAGCACGCACCCGGCCATGTCTGCGGGCGGCGCCTTCTGGCGCACCCCGCGCACACACCGCGGCACATAGCGGCACAGCCACAGCACAGCCAGCGCCAGCATGGGCCACACCAGCACCCGCATGCACCATGTTGCCGCATCTAATATTTTATAGGCAAGGTTTTGAGTGGGGGTGAAATAGGCGTCTGTGGTGCTGCCGTATTCCGCCATCCAGGAGCTGCGGCAGTGCAAAAATTCCTCCCACACGGCGTTCGTCTCCGGGGTGATGACAGAGAGGTTTGCCCGGGGCGATGTCTGGCGGAACAGCAGCAGCTCTGCGGCCTCGTCGCCAAACTTTTCCAGGCTGGGCAGAATGTATTCAGCCTTCACGGGCGAAAACACGCCGCTGTGCTTTCGCCCTGCAGGCACTTCGCCCGCGTCGCAGGCCGCGTTCACCTCGTCTGCCACGGCCTGCCAGAAGGCGCGCGCCGTCTCGGGCGTGGCGTACACGCCTGCGTTGGCCGCGGCCTCGCGCAGCATCCAGTGAATGCCGTTGGCCATAAACTCGCTGCGGTGGGCAAGGCCATACCGCTCATAGTTGTGTGTTGTCTCTATATACGGCTGCAGCAGCGCAAATGTGGGCGATATCTCATACAGCATCTGGCGCGTCTGGTAGGGAATGGGGATATATCGCTGCTGCGCGCCGGGGGCCACGCGCGTCAGGGCGCCCATGGCGTCTGCAAATTCCCCCTGGGAAAAATCGCTGACAATGAACCGCCCGTAGTAACGGTAGTTCATGGCCTTCCACGCCGTAATGCCGCCCGCCCACAGCGCCAGCGGCAGCAAAAGCAGCGCCAGCTTGGCGCGCTTTTGCCCGGCCGTTTTGGAAGTGAACAGAAACACAAGGTACACCGCCGCCGCACACCCCACAAAGGGCAGCAGCAGGGCGTTGTCCTCGTGGCACAGCCACGCGGCGGCCAGCGCCGCGCCCGCAACAACATAGTATGGCACGGCCTTTTTGGCCGGCTGGGCAAAGCGGCAAAACGCCCCCACAAGCCCCCCCAGCGCCAGCAGCACCAGGGCGGGGTAGATGTTGTCGCGGTATACGCGCAGCGTGAACTGCGCCCAGCTGGCGGGCAGCCATAGCACCGCCAGAAACACAAGCCCGCGCGCGGCGTTGGTGCAAAAAAGCGGCTTCACGGCGGCCAGCAGCACCAGGCAGGCCGCGGCGTACAAAAGCTGGCCGCCCACAAGAAAGTTCACATGCAGCACGTTTAAAAAGGCCAGCCACAGGGCAAAAAAGCTGTGCTTGCCCAGCGTGAGGTAGTCATATTCTCCCAGCCAGTTCCCTTCGCGGATGCTTGTGGCAAGGCGCATCATCAGCCCGTCGTCTATGGTGGATGCAAGTGGCACTGCCTCGAACAGCTGCTGGCTGCACAAAATCAGTTTTACCGCCACAGCCGCCAGGGCCAGCCCCCACAGGAATTTGGCGCTGATATCGCGCTTTAAGCTTATTTTCATCCGCATGGTCCCTCCTCACGGTGCGGCGCACGGCCGGGCACTGCACACCGTGCCTGTTGCCGCCCGGCCTGCCGGAAAAGCGCTTTGCAGGGCGGCATTTTTTGCTATTATACCATTCGGGCCCTGCCCTGTGCAACCTTGCGCGGCTTCAGTGCACGGCTGGCACCCGGCGGGCAGGTGGCGGGACGGGCCGTAGGTGCGAAAAGAGCACAGCAGAGAACTGCTGATACAGCGGGCGCATTTTTAGAAATAAGGCCCCGCCGTCAGGGCGCATCCTGCAAAGGAAATGTCCGGGTGCGGCCTTGCGGGGAAAGGGAAAATGGGATATAATACAAAATAATTGTGGGTTCGGGCGGTTTCGACGGAAAGCGGAAAGGGGGCGTGCGCCATGGCCGACGTTGTCATAATAGGCGCGGGCGCCGCCGGATTGTTCTGCGCCGGGTGGGCCGTGCGTGCGGGCCACCGGGTGACGGTGCTGGAGCACATGCCCACGCCCGGCAGAAAGCTGCTTATCACCGGCAAGGGGCGCTGTAACCTGACAAATGCCTGTGACGAACAGGAGTTTTTGAAGCATGTGCGGCGCAACCCGCGCTTTTTATATTCCGCGCTGGCGGCCTGCCCGCCCGCGCAGGTGATGGCCCTGTTTGAAGACGAGCTGGGCGTGCCTTTGAAGGTGGAGCGCGGGCGGCGCGTGTTCCCGCAAAGCGATTCCTCGCGGGACATCCTTGCAGCCCTTGTGCGCTTTGCACAGGGGGCGCACATTGTGTACGATGGCGCACAGGCGCTTTTGTTTCAGCAGGAAGATGGTGCAAAGCGCGTGCGCGGCGTGCGCGGCCAAAGCGGGCAGGAATACCGCGCCGGCGCCGTAGTGGTGGCCACAGGCGGTGTGTCGTATCAGGCGACGGGCTCCACAGGCGACGGCTACCGCTTTGCCAAGGCGGCCGGGCACACCGTGGTGCCGCCCCAGCCCAGCCTTGTGGCACTGGTGGAAAAGGGTGATGTGGCAAAGCACATGCAGGGGCTTGCACTGAAAAATGTGGCCCTCACATTGTGGGAGGGCGCCAGGCCCGTATTTTGCGAGCAGGGCGAAATGCTGTTCACCCATTTTGGCGTCTCTGGCCCGCTGGTGCTTTCGGCCTCGGCCCATATCCGGGACATGAACAAGTATCCCTATCGTCTCACCATCGATTTAAAGCCGGCCCTCAGCGCCGAACAGCTGGAAGCGCGCGTGCTGCGCGATTTTTCCGCCCTGGCAAACCGGCAGGCGGCCCACGCGCTGGACGGGCTGCTGCCCGCTTCCATGCGCGCACAGGTGCTGGCCATGTGGGGCGTGCCGCCTGAAAAAAGGGTGAACCAGCTTACGCGCGCCGAGCGCCGGGCGCTGTGCACGCTTTTAAAGGCGCTGCCCATTGAGATAAAAGAAAAGGGCAGCCTGGCCCATGCCGTCATCACCAGCGGCGGGGTGGACACAAAACAGGTGGACCCCAAAACCATGGAAAGCCGGCTGTGCGCCGGGCTGTATTTTGCCGGGGAAGTGCTGGATGTGGACGCCTACACCGGCGGCTATAACCTTGGTATTGCCTTTGCCACGGCCAAGGCCGCGGCATTGCATATTCCGGCCTAAGCCCTGCCGGGGCAGCGTGCGCCTGCAGGCCGCACAGACCGCACAGAAGAAAAGAGGAAAACAGATGATATCCATTGCCATCGATGGCCCGTCCGGGGCCGGAAAGTCTACCCTTGCCCGCCGCCTTGCCAAAGAGCTTGGCTATGTGTATGTGGACACAGGCGCCATGTTTCGCGCCGTGGGGCTGTATGCGCTGCAAAAGGGCGTTCCCCCGAAGGACGGCGAGGCCGTGCAGGCCCTTTTGGGCGAGATTGACATTCGCCTTTCGTACGAGGGCGGCACGCAGCATATTTATTTGAATGGGAAAGACGTCACCCAGGCCGTGCGTGCGGAAGAGGTGGGCATGGCGGCTTCCGGCGTGTCGGCGTTCCTTCCGGTGCGGGACCATCTGCTTGGCTTGCAGCGCGGCATGGCGCAGACGAACAATGTGGTGATGGACGGGCGCGATGTGGGCACGGCCATTTTGCCCAATGCCCAGGTGAAGATCTTTCTCACCGCCTCCAGCGCCGAGCGCGCACAGCGCCGCTGGAAAGAGCTGTGCGCCAAGGGGGAAACTGTGCCCTACGCCACGGTGCTGGCAGACGTGGAAAAACGGGATTGGGATGACTCTCACCGCGCGGTGCGCCCGCTGAAGCAGGCGAAGGACGCCATTCTGGTGGATACCACGGGCCTTTCTCTGGAAGAATCGTATGCGGCGCTGGCGCGCGCCGTGCGCGCAAAACTGGCGCACTGAGGCAAAGGGGGCAGGGCTGTTTTGTTTTATTGTATTATTGTGCCGCTGGCGTGGCTGGTGTGGCATATTGCATTTCGCATCCACGTTGTGGGGCGCGAGCATCTCATTCAGGGGCGGGGCTTTGTGCTTGCGCCCAACCACATCTCGGCCATAGACCCGGTGTTTGTGGTGCTGGCGCGTTTCTGGGGCCGGCGCATGATTGTGCTGGGTAAGGAAGAGCTGTTTGAAGTGAACCCCTTTGTCACCTGGTTTTTGCGCCATGTGGGCGTGGTGCCGGTGCACCGCGGCAAGGGTGACACCGCCGTGGTACAGCAGGCTATCCGCCAGGTGCAGGCGGGCCAGGGCGCGCTGATTTTTCCCGAGGGCACGCGCTCGAAGGACGGGCAGCCGGGGCGCTTGAAATCGGGCGCGTTCGTCATTGCCAGCGAGGCGGCGGTGGATATGATTCCCTGCCGCATCATCTACAAAGGCGGCAAAATGCGCGTGTTCGGGCGGTGCACCGTGGTGTTCGGCCCGCCCATCCCGGCCGAAAAGCTGGCGCTGGGCGAGGTGCGCAGCGCCGCAAAGCTGCGCGCGTGCAAAGAGCTTCTGCTTGCCGAGTGGCAGCGCCTGTATGAAGAAAACAAACAGTATGCCTGAGCGCGGGGCACACCCCGTGCCCCGCCTGCGCAGGCAGAAAGAGGAAAGAGAATGCAGATTATTCGTGCAAAAACGGCAGGCTTCTGCTTTGGCGTAGCCCGCGCGGTAGACATGACCTACAGCCTTCTGGCCGGGGGCACACGCGTGGCCACCCTGGGCCCGCTGATTCACAACCCGCAGTGCGTGGCCGACCTGGAGCGCCGCGGCGCCGTCACGGTGGCCATGCCGGGCCAGGTGCCCGCGGGGTACGAGGTGGTGATTCGCAGCCACGGCGTGCCGCAAAGCATCTATGACGAGCTGGCAGCCCTTCAGGTGCCCGTGCACGACGCCACATGCCCCTTTGTGGCAAAGATACACCGCATTGCAGCGCGCGCGGGCGCCGAGGGGAAAACGCTGTTTGTGGCGGGCGACAGCAGCCACCCTGAGGTGCAGGGCATTGTGGGCCATGCCTGCGGCCCGGTGTATGTTTTTTCGTCTTTAGACGAATTAAAAGCACTTTGCGTTCCAGAAAATACTAAAAATGGCATTTATATGGTTGCCCAAACGACGTTTGAAGTGAAAAAATGGGCTGAATGCGCAGAGTTTCTGAAAAAACTCTATACAAATGCTCTTATTTTTGATACAATATGTAATGCTACGGAGACGAGGCAGAAAGAGGCAGAGAGCCTTGCGCGCCGGTGCGATGTGATGGTCGTCATCGGGGGCAGACAATCTTCCAATACGCAAAAGCTTGTCACTGTTGCGGCAAAACACACAAGGGCCTATTCGGTGGAAACAGCGGCTGAGCTTCAGCCGGAATGGTTTTTGGGTGCAGAAACCGTGGGGGTGACGGCGGGGGCGTCCACGCCATCGTCTATCATTGAGGAGGTACTGAGCAGTATGAGCGAGGAAATTCGTGAAGAGGAACTGAGCTTTGAGGAAATGATTGATGCTTCCCTGAAGCCGGTATACAGCGGGAAGGTCGTGAAGGGCATCGTCACGGCAGTGGGGCCCAGCGAGATCCAGGTGGATATCGGCACAAAGCAGACAGGTTTCGTCAAGCTTGAGGAACTCACTAATGACCCTTCTGCCAAAACGGAAGATTTGGTCAAGAAAGGTGACGAGCTCGACCTCATTGTGACGAAAGTGAACGATCAGGAAGGCATTGTCTATCTCTCGAAGCGCCGTTTTGACGAAAACAAGGGTAAGGAAGAAGTGGCCGCCGCCGTAGAGAGCGGCGAGATTATGGACGGCTACGTCACCGAGTCCAACTCTGGCGGGCTTGTGGCCCTGGTGAAAAACGTGCGCGTGTTTGTGCCGCGTTCTCAGGCCACGCTGCGCCACAGCGAAGATTATACGGCGCTGGTGCACCAGAACGTGCAGCTGCGCATCATCCAGTGTGAAGGGCGCCACATCGTGGGCTCTATCCGCTCGGTGCTGGCTGAAAAGGCCGATGCTGCGCGCGAGGCTTTCTGGCAGACGGTGGAAGTGGGCAAAAAGTACACCGGCACGGTGAAGAGCCTCACCAATTACGGCGCCTTTGTGGACATTGGCGGCGTGGATGGTCTTGTGCATATTTCCGAGCTCTCCTGGAACCGCATCAAGCACCCCTCCGAAGTGGTGAAGGTGGGCGATGTGATTGAGGTGTATGTGAAAGACCTCGACACCGAGAACAAAAAGGTGTCCCTGGGCTACAAGAAGGCAGAGGATAACCCCTGGGAAAAATTCAAGGCGGAATATCCCATTGGCTCTGTGTTTACGGCGCCTGTTGTCAGCATCACCAAGTTCGGCGCGTTCGTGCGCATTCTGCCGGGCGTGGATGGCCTTGTGCACATCAGCGAAATTTCGAACGAGCGTGTGGAGAAGGTTTCGGACGTGCTGAGCGTGGGCCAGGAAGTGAACGTGAAGCTGATTGATGTCGACTACGACAAAAAGCGCATCAGCCTTTCCATGAAGGCCCTTTTGAATGAGGCGCCTGCGGATGAGGCAGAAGAAGAGGGCGAGGAAGCGTAAGCCGTACACGCCCTTGCCATGAAGAGAAAAAAGAGCGCGCCTGCGGAAAAGCAGGCGCGCTTTTTGTATGGGAAGGCGGAAAAATGTAAAAATTTTGAGGTTGCGGTAAAAGCGTTTACATGGAATGGATCGGTTTGTATAATACTATGATGGATGTGCGGCTGGAAAAGGCATAGCGGCCTGCCCCGTGCATATCTTGTGAGTGGAGGGCGCACGGCATGCCGCGCGCCAAGAACGGAAAAGGGACGGAACGGATGCGATGAAAAAATTCTGGTGGAAAGTAACGGCTGCGGCGCTGTGCCTGGCGCTGATGCTGGCCGGGTGCAAAGGCGCGCAGCCTGCCCTGCCGGACAGCACCCCCGCGCAAAGCGAAGTGCCGCCGGGCATGGCAGTGGCCTACGGCGTTGTGCTGGATTATACGGACGGCACGCTGATCTTCCGCACGAACTCTGGGCTGGAATATGTGCTGAAGCTGAGCCAAAGCACCATCCTGCCGGAAGAGGGCATTGCCGCCGGAGCCAGGGTGGAAGTGGTGTACGACGGCAGCCTGGACGGCAAGGGGGAAAAACGGCCCGATATCTACCGCGTGTCTGCCGCGCAGGCGCAGGCCATTGCCCCGGTGTATACCGGCAGTACCATCGACGGGGTGGTGACGCAGGCCGCGCTGAATGACACAGCCATCCGCACGGCGCAGGGCAAAGAGTACACCTTCACCACGGCGGACAATGTGCAGGCCCTGCGCGATGGCGCTCAAAAAGGAATGTGGATTCGCATTGTGTTCGACGGCGCGCTGGAGGGTTCCGACACCAGCGGCGTCATTGTGCGCAGCGTACTGGAATGTGCCGCTCAGCCGGACACCGTACAGACGCCGGGCACGGTGCGCAGCTATGACGAGGCAGGCCACACCATGACGGTGCAGGCCTCTGACGGCACACGCTATTCTTTTGACACAGAGTTTGTGGAGCTGGATACGCCAAACGGCCTGCGCACAGGCAGCCAGGTGGTGGTGTATTCGCGCGGGCAGCTTGCGGCAGACGGTGAAAAAGCGCAGCAGGCCCTTGTTTACCGCGTAAGCGATGTGCGCCTTTCGCCGGTGCGTCAGCTTGAGGGCGTTGTAGAGCGCGCAGAAGAGGATGGCGGCCTTGTGCTGCACCTGTGCGACGGGCGCGTGATTACGGTGTATGGAAAGCAAAGCGGCACGCAGGAAGAGCTGGATGCGGGCGATGTGGTGCGCGTAAGCTATACCGGCGAACTGATGGGAACAGACACCCGCCAGATGAAGGTGCAGAAAATAGAGCTGCGCGCTGCGGCGTTAGACGCCGAGACGAGCGTGCTGGGCACGGTGAGCCAGGTGTCTGGCAGCGCCATCACGCTGGAGGCCTGTGATGGCCGCACGCTTCATTTTTCTCAGCTGGCGCCGGGCGGCGAAATCTCATCCGAGCTGAAAAAGGGCGATACGGTGCGTGTCTATTATACGGGCTGGCTTGGCACCCCGCAGGACACGGCCGATACCTCTGGGGCAAAAGTGGTGCGGGCAGTGTTTGCCTATAACTGAGAAATGCAGCGCATAGCAGGGAAATATCTTTTATTTCCCTGCTTTTTTTGTTATACTTATATCGTATCAGCGCAAAAGAGCCGTGCGTGTTTTCGCTTGTGCAAGGCATGCGTGCGGCCGGGCAGGCGGCGGAGTCGCTTTGGGCGCGGAAAAGGGGCATGCCTTGGCCCAAAGCCGCGGCGTTCCGCTGCCCAGTGCGCGGGTATCATTCGAATGCATTGCTGTTGGGAGGTGTTCGCCGTGCCACAGGCAAAAAAACCGGACAGGCTGCGTTATGCGGCGAACCTTGCGGCAGTGAGCGCCATGCTGTGCATTGCCCTCACCTGGGGCCTGCGCTGGGTTGCCGGGCTGACGCTGCGCCTGCTGCATGCAGGTGCCACGCTTACAAACCCTGTGGGCATCCCGGAATGGGTGATGGGCCTGTGGAACATCGTGCTGGCAGGGGCCGGCGCGCTGGCGGCCTTTTTCTTTGTGCGCGCATTGGTGAAAGGCAGCCCAATGGCAGGCAAGGTGTCGCTTGCTTTGCCGCGCGACGGCACCATGTGGCTTTTGCTGCCCGGCTTTTTGGGCGTCAGCCTGGCGCTGAATATGGTGGTGAGCGTGCTGCAGCGCATGCTGGCAATTGGCACGCGGTATCAAATACCAACCGCCGTGCAGCTGCCGGAGGGGCGCGGCGCCATGGTGCTGTATTTTATTGGCATCTGTGTGGTGCCCGCCGTGGTGGAAGAGCTGTTTGTGCGCGGCGCGCTGCAGCCCATGTTTGCGCGCTGGGGGGCCTGGTTTTCCATTTTGCTCACCAGTGTGCTGTTTACGCTGATGCACGGCGACATTGCGCAAATGCCGGCTGTGTTTCTTATCTCTATGGTGCTGGGCATTACGGCACATGCCTCCGGCTCGCTGCTGCCCGGTATGGTGATGCACTTTGCAAACAATTGCATGTCCTTCTGCTTCACATGGGCCGCACAGAAACTGGACGGCATTGGCGGGCTGGCCCTTACGGGATATCTTACGCTGGTGTTCTTTCTGGCTGCCCTTTTGTGCACCAGCGCTTTTCTGAAAAGCAGGGGCATGTCCATCCTGGCGGCGCTGCCCCGCTGGAATGATGCCCAAAACCGGCAAAAGCGCCTTTCCCGGCTTGCTGCATCGCCGCTGTTTGTGGCGCTGATGCTGGGGCTGGCCATCCGCGCTGTGCTGCCTCTGTGGGTGCAGCGGTGAGGAGGAAGCCATGACGGATGAAGAACTGATGCGCATTGCGCTGGCCCAGGCAAAAGAGGCCGCGGCGCTGGGCGAGGTGCCGGTGGGCGCCGTGGTGGCAAAGGATGGCCAGGTGGTGGCGGCGGCCCACAACACGCGCGAAACCCGGAAAAATGCCACCCATCATGCAGAGCTGCTTGCCATTGACGCCGCGTGCCGCGCCCTGGGCGGCTGGCGGCTGTGGCAGTGCGAGCTGTTCGTCACGCTGGAGCCATGCCCCATGTGTGCGGGCGCCATCATCAACAGCCGCCTCAAACGCGTGGTATATGGCGCAAAGGATGAAAAGGCCGGATGCTGCGGTAGTGTGACAAACCTGTTCAGCCTGCCGTTCAACCATGTGCCGAAGGTGGAAAGCGGCCTGTTGGAGCAAGAATGCGCCGCCCTGCTGGCCCAGTTTTTTGAGCGCCTGCGTGAACAGCGCAGGCGGGGGGAGAAACCAAAATGGAAAAAACCGCAGTTGTAACAGGCGCTTCCCGCGGCATTGGGCGCGCCGCGGCCCTGGCATTGGCGGCGGCAGGGTGCCGTGTGGCCGTGTGCTGGCATACCCGGCAGGAAGATGCGCGGCAGGTGTGCCGCGAAATAGCCGGGCAGGGCGGCACAGCGGCGCCGTTTGAGCTGGAGGTGCAAAGCGAGGCCAGCGTGGCCGCTTTGTTCCAGAATGTGCGCACTTCGTTGGGCGAGCCGGATATCCTTGTGAACAACGCGGGCATAGCGGAGCAAAAATTGTTTACAGATGTGACGGCCGCCGAGTGGGACGAGATGATGGCCGTGCATGTGCGCGGCGCATTCTTGTGCTGCAAGGCAGCGCTGCCGCATATGATACGCCAAAAGTGGGGGCGCATTATCAATATCTCCTCCATGTGGGGGCAGGTGGGCGCCTCGTGCGAGGTGCCGTATTCGGCAGCTAAGGCGGCGCTGATTGGCATGACAAAGGCGCTTGCCAAAGAAGAGGGCCCCAGCGGCGTGACGGTGAACTGCATTGCGCCCGGTGCAGTGGACACAGAGATGATGGCAGGCTTTTCTGCACAGGACAAGGCTGCCCTGTGCGAAGAGACGCCGCTGTGCCGCCTTGGCACCCCGCAGGACATTGCCGCGGCGGTTGCCTTCCTTGCGTCAGAGCAGGCGGGCTTCGTCACCGGGCAGGTGCTGGGCGTGAACGGCGGCTTTGTGGTGTGAGGCTTCTGCTTTCTGCCCGCGGTACACCGCCCGGCCGGGCAACGCGCTTTGCGGTGCAGCAAAAGACAAACAGATAAGGGGGATGCAGCTTGGCAGCGAAACGTTCCATGTTTGAGCCGGAGGACACCGATATCCTTCGGGACATGTACGGCGAAGACACCGGGAAACAGGCAGACATGTTTCACACAGGGCATGACAGCGCCACAGGCGCGTGCAGCGAAACCTTTGGCATCGAGGCAGATTCCCCCAGGCTGGCGAGGCCCGCACGGCGGCGCCGCACGCGCGGGCTTGCCGGCGAAGATGCCCCGCGGGGGGCGGGTGCTGCCGCACGCAAAAGCAGGGGCGCCACGGCGCTGCTGCTGGCGGGCGCCATTACCATGGCTTTGCTTTGGGCGGTGGCCATTGCAATGGAAAGCGGAAACAACCCCATTGCGGGGCTGTTCAGCGACAGGCATGTGGAAAACCTTTCCCCCATGCGGGATGCTGGGGAATATGCCCGCATGTCCAGCTACTTCTATGCCAATAACCTGGACATCTACGGCCAGGAGGACGAGGCGCTGGCGCCCTATGCCCAGTGTGTAGAGATTTATATCGTCCGGCAGGATTTCTTCGGCGAGTGGTATGATGCCGTGAACAAGGGGGATATTGACGCCTGGAGCATGGCCTATGCGGCCCAGCAGATGCTGGGCATGCAGGCAGAAACAGGCATTCTGCCCGGCAATGAAGCGCAGTACGCCCTTGCCTGCGGCGAGATCAGCGCCTTTCTGGAGGCTCAGGCCGGCGTGAGCGCAGGCCAGCTTGCCGCGCTTTCCTCCGACGATTACGGCACAGCAAGCGATGCGCGCGATGAGGTGGAAACGCTTTTGAACCTTGCCATGGCGGATGCATTCCGCCAGGAGGGGCCGGGCGTATGGGCCGGCAGTGAGGAAGGAGGCGACGGGGAATGAGCCTTTTTATTTGCCTTTGTGCCGCTGTGTTTGGCCTGATATGGGCTGTGCGCCACCCATGCAAAAGTATGACTGGCGTGTGGGTGCGCCGTGGGCTTGGCATTTTGTGCTTTGCGCTGGCGCTGGTGCCCGTGTTTTTCCTTGCGGGAACGGCGGGCGTGCGGCAGGAAACACCGTATGAATTTGAGCTGGAATCTATGGAAGAGGCTTATACCGCGCGTGAGTTCCTGGAGGAAGAGGCAGATTATTACAGCCTGGAAAGCACAATGCGTTCTTCCGGCCTGTGGGACGACACCTATGGCCAGTATTGGGAGATTTTGTATGCTGCCCAGCTGAATGCCCAGCGCCAGCACCTGCTGGCAGCCGTAGAGGCAGGTGCCTCGGGGCAAAGTGAATATGCTGCCCTGGCCCAGCAGGCGGGCAGTGCACTGGAAGAACTGGCCGGCAGGACACAGTACCCGGAAAACCGTACTTTGATCGAAAACTGGGCAAACTGAACTTGCTCCTGTGCCCGTACGGCGGCACAGGGCGCAAGCGAAAATGAAAAAAGGAGTTGTTCTAGGATGACAATTACAAAAGATACCATTTTGGGCGATATTTTAGATGCCGCGCCGCAGACGGCGCCTATCTTTCTCTCCATTGGCATGCACTGCCTGGGCTGCCCGGCCTCGCGCGGCGAGACAGTAGAACAGGCCTGCTATGTGCATGGACAGGATGTGGACGCCCTGCTGGCAAAGCTGAATGCCGCCGTGGCAGAGGAATGAACTGTTTATGATGGTGCAAGAGCATAAGCAGCTGCCGCCGGTGCCTGCGCTGGACGCACGGCTGCTGGCGGCGGCAGCTTATGTGCGCCGCGGCGCCCTGGCGGCGGACATTGGCTGTGACCATGGCAAGCTTGCCGTTTACCTAGCGCGCACGGGCACTGCGCGCCATGTGGTGGCGGTAGATATCCGCCCCGCGCCGCTTGCGCGGGCGCAGGTGCTTGTGGAAAAGCACGGCTGCAGCGCGGGCGTAGAATGCCGCCTGGGTGACGGCCTGTGCGCCCTGAAGCCCTGTGAGGCGGACGACATCGTCATTGCCGGGGTGTCCGGCGTGACGGCGGCCGCCATTCTGGGTGCGGCGCAGCCGTTTTGGCAGCCGGGAAAACGCTTTGTCTTTGTGCCCGCCACCCGGCGCGCAGAGTTGCGCGGCTGGCTTTGGGGCCATGGCTTTTCTCTGCTGGACGAGACGCCTGTGCAGGCGGCAGGGCGGTTTTATACCGTGATGTGTGCAGAATATACCGGGCAGGTGCACACGCCTGCCCTGCTGGAATGTGCGGTGGGCCTTTCGGCCAAGCCAACGGGCGCCTCGGCGGGCTATTTGCGCCATGTGGCAAAGCTGGTGCGAAAATATACGCTGGGTGTGCCGCAGGCTGAACAGGCACCTTTTGTGCAGTTGGCCGGGCAGGTGGATGCCCTGGCAGAACGTTGTGAGCGGGAGGCGCAGAAGTGAGCGTGGAAATGGTGACAGTGCAGCAGCTGGCCGATGTGTTGGGCCAGTGGGCCCCGTGGGACGATGCGGAGCAGTGGGATAACGTAGGCGTGCTGGCCGGTGCGGCTGCACCGGTGTCGGGCGTGTTGTGCACGCTGGATATCACGCCTGCCGTGGTGCATGAGGCAGTGCGCCGCGGGTGCAGCGCTGTGGTGAGCCATCATCCGGTCATTTTTTCGCCACTGAAAGCCCTTGTGCCCGGCACTGCGCCATACCTGCTGGCCCGGCACGGCATTGCAGCCGTGTGCGCGCACACAAACCTGGACAAAGCCCCCGGCGGGGTGGGGGATGCGCTGGCAACAGCCCTGGGCCTTTCCGGAATAGAGCCCTGCGGCAGCTATTGCCGCAGGGGCACTTTGCCGCACGAAATGACGCCGCGCGGGTTTGCCGCCCATGTGCAGGCGGCCCTGGGTGTGCCGGTGCGCCTGGTGGACGCAGGCGTGCCGGTGCGCACGGTGGGGGTCGTTTCCGGCGCAGGGGACGAGCTGTGGGCAGAGGCAAAGGCCGCAGCCTGCGACGCATTTGTCACAGGGGAAATGGGCCACCATCATGCGTTGGATGCGCGGGAGGCGGGGCTCACCTGTGTGGTGGGCACCCACCACGCCACCGAGCGTGTGATTGTGCCGGTGCTTGCAGGGCGCCTTCGCGCCGCATTCCCCGGCCTGGCCGTGCTGGAGAGCGAAACGGATACCGAGCCCTTTTGCATGCTGTAAGCCGCTGTGCAGCGCGGCAAGGCAAGCGGCGCCCGGCCCGCAGCCTGCCCGGAATGAAGAAAGTGCGGCTTTTGCCCCAGAAAATGTGCCGAGGCGCAATGCGGGACTATGCACGGTGCCGGATGCAAGGCCTGTGAGGTGAAAAACATTCCAGCTTGTCCCGCCGGAAAAAGCGGGCGGGGTAACGCAATAAAGGAGAACAATATATGGCATTGGATGCCGCTTTTTTGGAACTGACGGCGCGCGAGCTGAAGCAGACGCTGGTGGATGCGCGCATCGACAAAATATTTGAACCCACGCGCGATGAGGTGGTGCTGCACATGCGCACCCGCACGGAAAACTACCGCCTGCTGGTGTCTGCGCGCAGCGGCTCTGCCCGCGTGTGCCTTACGCAAGAGACATTCGAAAACCCGGCCGCGCCGCCCTCGTTCTGCATGCTGCTGCGCAAGCATTTTTCCGGCGGCAGGCTGGTGGATGTGCGCGTGATACCGGGCGAGCGCATTGCCTTTTTTGATTTTGCCTGCACGAATGAGATGGGCGACAGCGTATGCAACACCCTGGCGGCCGAGCTGATGGGGCGCTATTCCAACATCGTTCTGGTGCAGGGCGGAAAAATACTGGACGCATTGAAGCGTGTCGATTTTGAGGCCAGCGCGGTGCGCCAGCTTCTTCCGGGGCTGCCCTATACCCTGCCGCCCAGGCCGGACAGGCCCCTGTTGATTGAGACGCCGCCGCAAACGCTTGCGGCCCTGTGCGCGCAGATGGATATGCCGGTGGCAGACGCGCTGATGAAGGTCACGGGCGGCTGTGGCCCGGCGCTGTGCCGCGAGGCGGCTTTCCGCGCGTTTGGCACAGAGGACGTATATGCCGCGGCCATGACGGATGCCCAGCACACCGCCCTTACGGCGCAGCTGGAAGAGCTGCAGGCTGCCTGGCGTGCAGGCGGCGCGCCTACCGCTGTGGTCAATGCCGGGGGCAGGCCCATCGAGTTTTCCTTCGTGCCCCTGCGCCAATATGAGGGCACCTGCTCGCTGGTGCCCTATGAAAGCTGTTCCAGCCTGTTGGAGGGCTACTATGCGGCCCGCGATAAGGCCGAGCGGCTGCGCCAGCGCTCGAAAGACCTTGCCAAAACAGTGAAAAACCTGTACGAGCGCGCCCAGCGCAAGCTTGCCGCGCGCCGCGCCGAGCAGGAAGAAAGCGAGCAAAGCGACCATCTGCGCGTGTGGGGCGAATTGCTGATGGCAAATTTGTGGGCTCTGCACAAAGGCGACAAAACGGCTGTTTTGACGAATTATTATACCGGCGAAACAGAGCGCATCCCGCTGGATGTGCGCCTTTCGCCCACGGCAAATGCCCAGAAATATTTCAAGGAATACAAAAAGAAGCAGACGGCCGCCAAAGTGCTGCGCCAGCTGATTGAAGAATCGCAGGCGGAAATTGCCTACCTGGAAACTGTGCTGTACGAAGTGGGCCAGGCAGAGGGCGAGGCAGCCCTGGCCGAAGTGCGGGCAGAGCTGCGCGCGGGCGGTTATCTCAAACATTCTCGCCAGAAGGAGAAAAAGCAGAAACCGGCCGATTTTATCCGCTACCGCTCGTCCGACGGCTTTTCCATCCTGGTGGGGCGCAACAATGTGCAAAATGAAAAGCTGACGCTGAAAACGGCCCGCGGGCGGGATATCTGGTTCCATGTAAAAAATGCGCCCGGCAGCCATGTGGTGGTGCTGTGCGAGGGCAGGGAAGTGCCAAACCGCACTAAGACGGAGGCGGCTATGCTGGCGGCGTATCATTCCAGCCAAAACGGCGGGGCCAAAGTGCCGGTGGATTACACTTTTGTAAAAAACATTCGCAAAACGGGCGGCCTGCGCCCGGGTATGGTGCTGTATGACATTTATGAAACGGCGTATGTGACGCCGGACGAGGCTCTGGCCGCGCGCCTTGCCGGGGGCTGAGGCCATTTGCGTGCGCGAAGCGGGAAAAGGCACGCGGCAGGCTATTTTCCGGGGAATTGGTGTGATATGAGGAAGAAAGGGGAGACGTGCGGATGATGCGGGTCAAGGCCGGTGTGTGCAAAACGGGGCTGGCGCTGTGTGCGGCTTTGCTGGTGATGATTTTTGCAGTGGCGTGGCTGTGGAACACGGCGTTTTCCTTTTCCCCGCTGGTGCAGGGGTGCCTGCTGGCGGCCTGGCTGTGCGGGCTGTTGGCGGCATGGGTGGCAGCCCAGCGCAGCGGCCTTTTGGACGCGCTTGTGCGCAGGCGCTGGCAGCTTCTGGCCGTTGTGGTGCTGGCTGTGGCGTGCGCGCAGTTCTCTGTGGGGCTTGCCACGCGCCAGACGCTGACGGATGATTACGGCAGTGTGGTGAACGGCGCCCTGCTGTATGCCCAGCAGGGGCGCAGCGCGGCTTTTGCCCAGCAATATCAGTGGTATTTGAACCACTGGCCCAACAACCGGGGCATCTTTTTCCTGCTGGCGCTTTTCTTTCGGGTGCTTACGGCCCTGGGCTTTGGCGGGCAGTGGTACACCGGCATGGTGTGCCTGGGCCATCTCAGTTTTGCCCTGGCCGCCGTGTGCACATTTGCGTATCTGGGCCGCGCGTTCGGCGCCAAGGCGTCGCTTGCTTTTCTGCCGCTCTATGCGCTGTTTGCGCCTGTGTATTTTCAATCCAGCGTGGCATACACCGATACGCTCTCTATCTGGGCTGCGCCGGCGGCACTGTTTTTGTGGCAGCTGGGCCGCGATGCCGGGCGCCTGCGCACGCGCCTTGCTGCATGGGCGGGCTGTGCGGTGTGCCTTGGTGTGGGGTATGAAATCAAGGGCTCTGTGGGCATTGTGCTGGTGGCACTGTGCTCTGAGGCACTGGTGTGCCTGCCCTGGCGCCGCACGCTGGCAGCCTTGGCTGTGCTGGGTTGCGGGTTTGTGTTGGTGCATGGTGCGGCGGGCTTGGTATATACGCGCAGCGGCGTTGTCACACCCGAGCTGCGCCAAACGGCGGAGATGCCCACCGCTTTCTGGGTGATGATGGGCCTGGGCGAGCCGGACGGCGCCTACAGTGTGGCGGACGAGCGCGAGATTATGTACCGCCAGACAAAAGAAGAGCGGCAAGCCTATGCCGCACAGGTTATCCGCAGCCGCCTGGACGAAAAGGGGGCGGCAGGCCTGCCTGCATTTCTGATGCGCAAAACGGCGCGCACGTTCGGCGCAGGCAATGGCGAGATCTACTATTCGCTCTCCCGCGGGCCGCTGCAGCCGGGGCATGCTGTCTATACCTTTATTTTAGAGGATGGCCCGCACTTTGGCCTGTTCAATAACGCGGCGCAATGCGTTTATCTCTCGTTCTATGTGCTGGGGGCGGCCGGGGCACTGGCGGCCCTGCGCAGGCGGGGGATGCCGCCCGTGTGCGCGCCCTGGGCGGCGCTGGCCGGGTTTTATCTGTTTATGATGCTGTGGGAATCGAACCACCGGCAGCTGGTGAACCAATGGCCTCTTTACTGGCTGGTTGCCGCTGTGGGGCTGGCGGCGTTGGGCGGCTTTGCGGCCCGGCGCCTGTCACAAAACCGCCATGTGCAAAATGAACAAAATTAGTTTGAAAAATTTTTCTTGTATCTGCAAAACGGAGAAAAGCGAAAAAAGAGAGGATTTTCAAAAAAGCCCTTGCAAAATGCGGGGGCGTTTGGTATGATAATTAGGCGACTGCGAATGCCCTGCATTCCGCAGGGCTCGATATGCGTTGACGCGGGAGGTTGCGGCGCTGTGTGCGCCGGTTTTTCCGCCGAGTATGTCCGATCAAGAACCGGGCGAAAGAATACTGGATGCAAAGGGATACGTTCTCCGATGACTTGTCTCGGCGAACCAATGTCTGCACACTTTGCCAGAAAGTGTTCCGGGAGAACTGCACAGCGGTTCACCGGCTTTTCTACTGCCAAGACGTGAGACACCCGGCGCAGTGTTCAGTATCCATCGAACCGCCCCACGCAAAATTTTACAGGAGGCGAAAACAATGGCAGTCAAAGAAAAAATCAGGATCCGTCTGAAGAGCTACGACGCTGCGCTGATCGACACGGCGGCAGAGAAGATTGTGGAGACGGCCAAGCGCACGGGCGCCCGTGTGTCCGGCCCCATCCCTCTTCCCACCGACAAAGAGGTCGTCACGATTCTGCGCGCTGTCCACAAATATAAGGACAGCCGCGAGCAGTTCGAAATGCGCACGCACAAGCGCCTGATCGACATCCTGAAGCCGTCCAACAAGACGGTGGAGGCTCTTACGAGCCTGCAGCTCCCCGCCGGCGTCGAAATCGAGATCAAGCTGTAATTCCTGCAAACGGGCAGGACAATGCAGCGGGTTCTCCGCATTTCGAAGTTCAAAGCGGAGAGGTCATGTTGGCAGGCAGCGGCCTGTCAACCAATAACCTTATTAGGAGGCAAAACAAATGCAAAAAGGTATCATCGGCAAGAAAATCGGCATGACGCAGATCTTCGATGAGAACGGCAAAGTCGTTCCTGTCACGGTCGTGGAAGCCGGCCCCTGTACCGTGGTGCAGAAGAAGACGGTGGAAAGCGACGGCTATGTGGCTGTTCAGCTGGGCTTTGGCGACATCGCTGCCAAAAAGGTGACGAAACCCGCCAAAGGCCACTTTGACAAGGCTGATGTGGCGCCCAAGAAGACGCTGCGCGAGTTCCGCCTTGCCGACATCAGCGGCATGAACGTGGGCGACATCATCAAGGCCGACACGTTCGCCGCGGGCGAGCACATCGACGTTGTGGGCACCTCGAAGGGCAAGGGCTACGCCGGCACCATCAAACGCTGGAACGGCCACCGCCTGCGCGAGAGCCACGGCACGGGCCCTGTGTCCCGCCACGCCGGTTCCATGGGCGCCTGCTCTTCCCCCAGCCGTGTGTTCAAGGGCAAAAAGCTGCCCGGCCACCTGGGCGCCGAGCGCGTCACCATCCAGAACCTGAAAGTCGTCAAAGTTGACGCCGAGAACAATCTCATCGCTATCAAAGGTGCAATCCCCGGCCCCAAGGGCAGCGTGGTTTGCATCTCCGACAGCGTGAAGGCGTAAAGGAGGAAAGCATCATGGCAAAATTTGACGTTTTGGATATGAACGGCAAGAAGGTCTCCACGATCGAGCTTTCCGACGCCGTGTTTGGCATGACGCCGAACGAAAAAGTAATGCATGCCGCTGTGGTGAACTTCCTGGCCAACCAGCGCCAGGGCACGCAGAGCACCAAAACCCGCAGCGAAGTGTCTGGCGGCGGCAAGAAGCCGTGGCGCCAGAAGGGCACCGGCCGCGCCCGTCAGGGCTCTATCCGCTCTCCGCAGTGGACGCACGGCGGCATTGCCCTGGGCCCCAAGCCCCGCGATTACAGCTACCGCCTGAACAAGAAGGTGAAACGCCTTGCAATGGTGAGCGCGCTGAGCGCGAAGGCCCAGGCCGGCGAGATGGTTGTGATTGACAAGATTGAAGCTGCCGAGTACAAAACCAAAACCGTGGCCGCCATGCTGAAGGCTGTGGACGCCACGAAGAAGGCGCTGATTGTGACGCCTGCTGTGGATGAGAAGCTTGTGAAGAGCGCGGCAAACCTTGCCGGCGTTTCCACCACGGTGGTGGGCCAAATCAACACCTATGCCGTCCTGAACGGCGGCAAGCTCGTCATCAGCGCGGATGCGGCCAAGAAACTCGAGGAGGTATTTGCGTAATGAAAACTCCCGCTCAGGACATCATCCTCGCCCCGGTTATCACCGAGGCTTCCATGGCCGGTGTCGCCAACAAGAAATACACCTTCAAGGTCGCGCACGGCGCCACGAAAGTGGATGTGAAGCGCGCGGCAGAAGAGCTGTTCGGTGTGAAGGTTGCAAAAGTGAACACCATCAGCGTGCGCGGCCGTTACCGCCGCCAGGGCCTGCACGGCGGCTACACGGCTGCATCCAAAAAGGCCATTGTCACGCTGACGCAGGATTCCAAGGGCATCGAGTTCTTCGAGTCTATGGTGTAAGGCCTGCGCCCTGTAAGAGCCTGAGGAAGGCTCGGCTATGGAGATATGACTCCGATAACAACTTCATAAGAAAGAGAGAAAGACTATGGCTATCAAAAAGTATAAACCGACAACGCCTGGCCGCCGCGGCATGACGGTGACCGATTACTCTGCGCTGTCGAAAGTGGCGCCCGAGAGAAGCCTGCTCGAGCCCATGAAGAAAGCTGCCGGCCGCAACAACACCGGCCGCATCACCGTGCGCCATCATGGCGGCGGCAACCGCACCAAATACCGCGTTATCGACTTCAAGCGCGACAAGCTGGACATGCCCGCTGTGGTGAAAACGCTGGAGTATGACCCCAACCGTTCTGCGCACATTGCCCTGGTGCAGTATGAGGATGGCGAAAAGCGCTATATCCTGGCGCCGGAGGGCCTGAAGGTGGGCGACACCGTAATGAGCGGCGCGAACGCCGATATCAAGCCGGGCAACTGCCTGCCGTTCGTGAACATCCCTGTGGGTACCATCGTGCACAACATCGAGCTGTACCCCGGCAAGGGCGCCCAGCTGGTGCGCAGCGCCGGCAACATGGCGCAGCTGATGGCAAAGGAAGGCAAGTACGCCCTGGTGCGCCTGCCCTCCGGCGAGATGCGCAATGTGCCTGTGAACTGCATTGCCACCATTGGACAGGTGGGCAACATCGACCACGAAAACGTGAACATCGGCAAGGCCGGCCGCAAGCGTCATATGGGCTGGCGCCCGACGGTGCGCGGCTCTGTCATGAACCCGTGCGATCACCCGCACGGCGGCGGCGAGGGCAAGAGCCCTGTGGGCCGTCCCGGCCCTGTTACCCCGTGGGGCAAACCCGCCATGGGCTACAAGACCCGCAAACATCATGCGCGTTCCGATAAGTTCATCGTCAAGCGCGCCAACGGTAAATAAGGAGGAGAGCTGTCATGGGTAGAAGTGTTAAAAAAGGACCTTTCGTCCAGCCGGTGCTGCTCAAACGTGTACAGGCGATGAACGAGGCTGGCGAGAAGCGCGTGCTCAAAACATGGAGCCGCTCCTCTACGATCTTTCCGGATTTCGTAGGCCATACCTTTGCCGTGCACGACGGCCGCAAGCACGTCCCTGTGTATGTGACAGAGGACATGGTGGGCCACAAGCTGGGCGAGTTCGCCCCCACCCGCACCTTCAAGGGCCACGCGGGCGGCAAGACCACCGGCAAATAAAGGATAGGAGAGGATTACAATGGAAGCAAGGGCACATCTTAGATACGCCCGCATCGCGCCCCGCAAGGTTTCTGTGGTGCTGGATCTGATCCGCAATCAGGACCTGGACAAGGCGCTGGCGATTCTGCAGTACACCCCGAAGGCTGCCTCCGAGCTCCTTTTGAAACTGGTGAAATCTGCCGCCGCCAATGCGGAAAACAACCACAACATGGATAAAAACAACCTGTACGTCGCCGAGTGCTTTGTCACCCCGGGCCCCACACTGAAGCGTATGCGCCCCCGTGCACAGGGCCGCGCGTTTCGCGTTCTGAAGAGGACCAGCCACATCACGGTCGTCCTCAAAGAGAAAGAGTAAGGAGGTAAGCAGTATGGGTCAGAAAGTCAATCCCCACGGTCTTCGCGTGGGTGTCATCAAAGATTGGGACAGCCGCTGGTTCACCTCTAAGCGCGATTTCGGCGATACCCTCGTGGAAGATTACAAGCTGCGCAAGCAGCTGAAAAAGCAGCTTTACAATGCCGGCGTTCCCAAAATTGAGATTGAGCGCACGTTCGACAGCCAGACGGGCAAACCCCGTGTGCGCGTCACCGTTCACTGCTCGAAGCCGGGCATGGTAATCGGCAAGGGCGGCGCTGAAAAGGAAAAGCTGCAGGCGCAGCTGACCAAACAGTACGGCAAGGATATTTACCTGAACATCGTTGAGGTGCGCAACCCCGATGTGAACGCCCAGCTGGTGGCCGAGAACATTGCTTCTCAGCTCGAGCGCCGCATCGCGTTCCGCCGCGCCATGAAGCTCTGCATGGGCCGTGCAATGCGCATGGGCGCCAAGGGCATCAAGGCTCAGGTGGGCGGCCGTTTGGCCGGCGCCGATATTGCCCGCAGCGAGAGCTATCACGAGGGCACGATTCCCCTGCAGACGCTGCGCGCCGACATCGACTATGGCTTTGCCGAGGCGGATACCACCTACGGCAAGATTGGCGTGAAGGTGTGGATCTACAAGGGCGAAGTTCTCAAGGGTGCCAAGCCCGTGGAGCCCGAACCCCGTTTCGAGCGCCGCGAGCGCCGCGCGCCCAGAACCCGCAGAGAAGGAGGCAACAAATAATGTTACTGCCCAAACGCGTGAAATACCGCCGCGTCCAGCGCGGCCGCATGAAAGGTAAGGCCATGCGTGGCAATACCGTTTCTCAGGGCCAGTATGGCATCGTTGCCCTGGAGCCCTCCTGGATCACCTCGAACCAGATCGAGGCCGCCCGTGTCGCCATGACGCGTTATATCAAGCGCGGCGGCAAGGTGTGGATCAAAATCTTCCCGGATAAGCCCGTCACCGAGAAACCGGCCGAGACGCGCATGGGTTCCGGTAAAGGCAGCCCCGAATACTGGGTGGCCGTGGTAAAGCCCGGCCGTGTGCTGTTCGAAATTGCCGACGTCAGCGAAGAGACCGCGCGTGAGGCCCTGCGCCTTGCCGCCCACAAGCTGCCGGTGAAATGCAAATTCGTCAAACGTGAGGAGGTTGAATGAGCATGAAAGCAGCCGAACTGCGCGAAATGAGCAACGCAGAACTGACCAAGAAGCTGGCCGAGCTGAAAGAAGAGCTGTTCAACCTTCGCTTCCAGCACGCCATCAACCAGCTGGATAACCCCGGCCGCATCGAAACCGTCAAACGAGACATTGCCCGCGTGAACACCGTTTTGCGCGCCAATGAGCTCAAGGACGCTGAATAAATAGAGAGGGAGGAAAACCATGGAACGCAATCTGAGAAAGACCCGTGTGGGTGTGGTCGTGTCCGATAAAATGGACAAAACGGCCGTGGTGTCCGTAATGGACAGCGTGCAGCACCCTCTCTACAAAAAGATCATGAAGCGCACGGTGAAGTTTAAAGTTCACGATGAGAACAACGAGTGCGGCGTGGGCGACCGCGTCATGATCATGGAGACCCGTCCTTTGAGCCGCGACAAGCGCTGGAGACTGGTCAAAATCGTTGAGAAAGCGAAATAACGCAGCTTTGAAAGGAGATTCTGTCTTATGGTACAGATGCAAAGCTATCTCAAAGTGGCCGACAACACCGGTGCGAAAGAAATTATGTGCATCCGTGTGTTGGGCGGCTCGCGTAAGAGATACGCCGGCATCGGCGATGTGATCGTGGCTTCGGTCAAGAAAGCAACGCCGAACGGCACCGTAAAAAAGGGCGATGTGGTCAAGGCTGTGGTGGTTCGCAGCAAACAGGGCCTGCGCCGCGAAGACGGTTCCTATATCCGCTTCGACGAAAACGCGGCTGTTATCATCCGCGAGGACAAAAACCCGAGGGGCACCCGTATCTTTGGGCCGGTGGCGCGCGAGCTGCGTGACGCTGGCTACCTGAAGATCGTCAGCCTTGCTCCGGAGTCGCTGTAAGGAGGTTTTTTGACAGTGGAAAAAGTTCATGTGAAAACCGGCGACACCGTGATGATCATCAGCGGGAAAGACCGCGGCAACTCCGGCAAGGTGTTGCAGGTGAGCCCGAAAGAGGGCAAAGTCATCGTGGAAGGCCGTAATATGGTCACCAAACACGTCAAACCCCGCCGCCAGGGCGAGCAGGGCGGCATCGTGAAGGCCGAGGGCGCGCTGTATGCGTCCAAGGTGATGCCCGTCTGCCCGAAATGCGGCAAGGCCACGCGTGTGGGCCACACCGAAAAAGACGGTAAAAAAGTGCGCGTCTGCAAAAAATGCGGCGCGGAATTTTAAGAAAGGGGAGGGCACAGGACAATGGCAAGATTAAAAGACGCTTATGTCAAAGACGTCGCTCCCGCTCTGATGAAGAAATTCAGCTACAAAAGCGTGATGCAGATTCCCAAGCTGGATAAAGTGGTCATCAACGTGGGCTGCGGCGAAGCGCGCGACAACCCCAAGGTTATGGACGCCATCCTTTCCGACCTTGCAAAAATCACCGGCCAGAAGGCCGTGGTGTGCCGTGCCAAGAAGAGCGTTGCAAACTTCAAGCTGCGCGAAGGCATGCCCATTGGCGCCAAAGTGACGCTGCGCGGCGAGCGCATGTATGAATTTGTCGATCGCTTCTTCAGCGTGGCCCTGCCCCGCGTGCGCGATTTCCGCGGCATCAACGGCAACTCCTTCGACGGCCGCGGCAACTATTCCTGCGGCGTGAAAGAGCAGCTGATTTTCCCGGAAATCGACTACGACAAAATTGACGCCGTGCGCGGCATGGATGTCTGCTTTGTCACCACCGCGAAGACCGACGAAGAGGCCAAAGAGCTGCTGACGCTTTTGGGCGCTCCGTTTGCGAACTAAAGGGAGGGCATGAGATTTGGCTAAGACAAGCATGAAAGTGAAACAGCAGATGGCGCCGAAGTTCAGCACCCGTGCTTACAACCGCTGCAAAATCTGCGGCCGCCCCCACGCCTATCTGCGCAAGTACGGCGTGTGCCGTATCTGCTTCCGCGAGCTGGCCTATAAGGGCGAAATTCCCGGCGTGAAGAAAGCCAGCTGGTAAACAGCCCGCCGGCAAACCGAAAGCACAACTGAACAACACTAGGAGGTTAGTGGCACATGCAAATTACTGATCCTATCGCGGATTTGCTGACCCGCATCCGCAACGCCAGCACTGCCAAACACCCTTCGGTAGACGTTCCCGCTTCCAATTTGAAAAAGGCCATCGCTAACATTCTTTTGGAAGAAGGCTATGTGAAGGGTGTTCAGGTCATCGACGATGACAAGCAGGGCGTGATTCGCATCACCCTGAAATACACCGAAACCGGCGCGCCCGTCATCTCGGGCCTTCGCCGCATCTCGAAGCCGGGTCTTCGCATTTATGCCAACTGCGAAAACATGCCCAAGGTCATGAAGGGCCTTGGCACGGCAATCATCTCCACTTCGAAGGGCGTCATGACAGACAAGGCCGCACGCAAAGCAAACGTGGGCGGCGAAGTCCTCGCCTTTGTGTGGTAAGAAAGGGGCATAGACAATGTCGAGAATTGGAAGAAAACCCATCGTCATCCCGGCGGGCGTTGAAGTGAAGATTGATGGCAGCAACGTCACCGTGAAGGGCCCCAAGGGCACGCTGAATTCCCACATCAATCCCATCATCACTGCGAAGGTGGAGAATGGTGAAGTAGTCGTGACCCGCCCCAATGACGAGAAAGAAGCCCGCAGCCTGCATGGCCTGACGCGCACACTCATCAGCAACATGGTGGAGGGCGTCACCAACGGCTACAAGAAAGAGCTTGAGATCCAGGGCGTGGGCTACCGCGCTTCGAAGCAGGGCAAGGACCTTGTGATGAACCTGGGCTATTCGCACCCGGTTGTCGTTCCGGAAACGGACGGTATCACCATTGAAGTTCCCGATCCTCTCAAAATCGTTATCAACGGCATCGACAAACAGCGCGTCGGCCAGTTTGCCGCGGAAGTGCGCGAGAAGCGCCCGCCCGAACCCTACAAGGGCAAAGGCATCCGCTATGTGGGCGAGTATGTCGCTCATAAAGAGGGCAAGGCCGGCAAGGGCGCAAAATAAGAGAAGGAGTGAAGAGACATGGTCAATAAACCGGATAAGAATGTCGCGCGCCTGCGCAGACACCGCCGCGTCCGCGGCAAAATCTCCGGCACGGCAGCGTGCCCGCGTCTGGATGTGTTCCGCTCCTCCAAACATATCTACGCCCAGCTCATCGATGACGTGGCCGGCGTTACGCTGGCCAGCGCGTCCAGCATGGACAAGGATTTTGAAGGCTTTGGCGGCAACATCGAGGCTGCAAAGAAGGTTGGCAACATGATCGCCAAAAAGGCAGCCGAGAAAGGCATCACCAAAGCGGTGTACGACCGCGGCGGCTTTGTGTATCACGGCCGCGTGAAAGCTTTGGCGGAAGGCGCCCGCGAGGGCGGCCTCGAGCTGTAAGGAGGATACAAATGGAAAAGATCGACGCATCCACCATGGAGCTGCAGGAAAAGGTTGTTGCCATCAACCGTGTATCCAAAACCGTGAAGGGCGGCCGCGTGATGAAGTTCTCTGCGCTTGTCGTTGTAGGCGACGGCAACGGCACTGTTGGCTTTGGCCTGGGCAAGGCCGCCGAGGTGCCCGAGGCCATCCGCAAGGGCCTGGAAGACGCCAAGAAGAACCTGCACAAAATTGCTTTGAATGGCACCACCATTCCTCATGCAGTGGTGGGCAAATTCGGCGCCGGGCAGGTGCTGATGCGCCCGGCCCCCGAAGGCACCGGCGTAATTGCCGGCGGCGCTGTGCGCGCCGTGCTGGAAGTGGCAGGCATCAAGGATATCCGCACCAAGTGCCAGCGCACCAATAACCCCTGCAACGTGGTGACCGCCACCATGAACGGCCTGCTCAGCCTGATGAGCGCCGAGCAGGTGGCTGCCAAGCGCGGCAAAACCGTGCAGGAAATTTTGGGTTAAGGAGGCAGTGAACCATGGCTGAAGAAGTGAAAGTGACGGCTGCGGCTGAGGAAAAGGCCCCCGCCAAGAAGCCGGCCGCAAAGAAAACTGCCGCGAAACCCGCCGCAGAAAAAAAGCCCGCGGCCAAGAAGCCGGCGGCCAAAAAAGAGGGCGCCGAGAAGAAGGCGCCTGCTAAGAAGGCGGCCCCCAAGGCTGCTGCTGAAAAGAAAGAGGCGCCGGCCGCCGAGAAGGCTGCGCCCAGCGCCAAAAAGGCAACCGCCAAAGCAAAGGCTGCCGAAGGCCTTGCCATCACGCTGGTGAAAAGCCTTATCGGCCGTTCTGATTGCCAGATCGCCACGGCAAAAAGCCTGGGCCTGAAGCGCGTGGGCGACAAAACCGTGCAGCCCGACAACGCGGCGACAAAGGGCAAGATCAGCAAGATCTCTCATATGGTGAACGTCACCAAAGCGTAACAGCAAGGAGGTGCATTGACAATGATGCTACACGAACTGAAACCTGCCCAGGGTGCCACGAAAGCTGCCAAGCGCAAAGGCCGCGGCCACGGCTCTGGCAACGGCAAGACGGCGGGTTACGGCCACAAGGGCCAGAAGGCACGTTCCGGCGTGAAGAAAGCCGGTTTCGAAGGCGGCCAGATGCCGCTGCAGCGCCGCCTGCCCAAGCGTGGTTTCAACAATATTTTCGCAACGGAATATGCTATCGTGAAGGTGAGTGACCTTGAAAAGTTTGAGGCTGGCAGCGTCGTAGACGCCAAGGCTCTGCTGGAAAAGGGCATTATCCGCAAAACGCTTGACGGTGTGAAGGTGCTGGGCAACGGCACGCTTACCAAAGAGCTCACCGTGAAGCTCAACGCCTACTCCGCCTCCGCGAAGGAGAAAATCGAGAAAGCAGGCGGGAAGGCAGAGGTGATCTGACCGTGTTTGATACGTTCAAAAACGCGTGGAAGATCGAAGACCTTCGCAAGCGCATCCTGTTTACGCTGATGGTTTTGGTCGTCTTCCGCCTGGGCTGCGCCATTCCGGTTCCGTTCGTGAACACGGCGCTGCTTCAGACGGTGGCCTCCAGCTCCGGTAATCTGATTGGTTATATCAACATGCTCAGCGGCGGCGCGTTCAGCCGCGCCATGCTGTTTGCGCTGGGTGTCTCGCCGTATATCAACAGCTCTATCATCATTCAGCTGCTGACGGTGGTCATCCCCGCGCTGGAGCGCCTTTCCAAAGAAGGGGAGGACGGCCGCAAGAAGCTGCAGCGCATCACGCGCTATGTGGGCGCCGGCATTGCGCTGGCATTGTCCATTGCCTACTACTTCCTGCTTCGCAACTGGGGCGTGCTGGTGTACACAGAGGGTGCCTCTGCGGTGTTCAGCGCTGTGGTAATGATTTTTGCCTTTACCGCCGGTTCCATGTTTGTCCAGTGGATGGGCGAGCAGATTGATGTGAAGGGCATCGGCAACGGCATTTCAATTCTGATTTTTGCCGGCATTATCTCCAGCTGGAGCAGCCTGTTCACCAGTGTGAGGTATTACTTCGGCCTTGCCATGGATGGCGAGAGCAAGTACTTCATCTTTATGCCTCTGATTTTGGTGCTTGCGCTGGTGGTTTTGGTGCTCATTGTGATTTTGAACGCAGCCGAGCGCCGCATTCCGGTGCAGTATGCCAAGCGCGTGGTGGGCCGTAAAATGTACGGCGGCCAGAACAGTCACATTCCCATCAAGGTGAATATGAGCGGCGTAATGCCCATCATTTTTGCCTCTACGCTGGCCATGATCCCCACCACCATTGCACAGTTCTTCCCCAACCTTTACAATGCATCTGTGCACCCGGTGTGGAGTGCGATTCTGGGGGCGTTCAGCCCCTCGAGCTGGGCCTATGCCGTCATCTATTTTGTGCTCATCATCGCGTTCAACTACTTCTATGTGGCAATTCAGTATAACCCCGTTGAGATTGCCAACAACCTGCGCAACAACAGCGGCACAATTCCGGGCTACCGCCCGGGCAAGCCCACCAGCGATTTCATCACCAAGGTGCTGGGCAAAATTACGTTCATTGGCGCCATGTTCCTGGGCATTGTGGCCATCTTCCCCATTGCCCTTACGGCTATCACCGGCATGGACATCGCGCTGGGCGGCACCAGCCTGCTGATTGTGGTGGGCGTGGCGCTGGATACGTCGCGCAGCCTCGAGAGCTATATGCTCATGCGTCACCACAAGGGCTTCCTGGAGTAAGCCCTGCCAATATTTTGATCACGTTAGGGGGACTAGGCAATGAAATTGATCCTTTTGGGCGCGCCCGGCGCGGGCAAAGGCACGCAGGCGGAAATTATCTGCGACAAGCTGAATATCCCCGCCATCAGCACGGGCAATATCCTTCGTGAAGCGATGAAGAACGAAACGGAGATGGGCCTGAAGGCGAAAGCCTTCATCGAGTCTGGCGCGCTCGTCCCCGATGACGTGATCATCAGCATCATCAAAGAGCGTCTTGCGCAGCCAGATTGCGCCGGCGGCTTCATCCTTGACGGTGTGCCCCGCACAGTGGCGCAGGCCGAGGCTTTGGAAGAGATGGGCGTGGAGATTGATAAGGTTGTAGACCTGGAAGTGGCCGACGACACCATCATCAAACGCCTGTCTGGCCGCCGCGTATGTTCTGCCTGCGGCGCAAGCTACCACACTATTTACAAACCCAGCAAGCAGCCCGACGTGTGCGACCGCTGCACGGGCCCGCTGATTGTCCGCAAGGACGACGAGCCCGCCACCATTCTGGAGCGTTTGAACGTTTACCACGAGCTCACCGAGCCGCTGGTGGATTTTTACCGCCAGCGCGGCAAGCTTGTGGTGGTGGAAGGGCAGGAAGATGTGGAAGATACCACAAAACTCCTGTTCGAGAAGCTGGGGGTATAAGCCGTGATCCAGATAAAAACGGCAAAAGAGATCGAGGCCATGCGCCTGGCGTGCGAGATCTCGGCCGGTGCCCTTCGGGCTGCCGGCGAGGCTGTGCGCCCGGGCGTTAGCACGGCCCAGATCGACAAGATCGTGTATGACTATATCGTCCAGCGCGGCGCGAAGCCCAACTTCAAGGGGCTGTACGGCTTTCCGGGTTCGGCGTGCATCTCGGTGAATGACACTGTGATTCACGGCCTGCCCTCTAAGCACATCGTGCTGAAGGAAGGCGATATCGTCAGCGTCGACACAGGCGCCGCCATCGGCGGCTGGAACGGCGACAATGCCGCCACGTTCGCGTGTGGCGCGGTTGCCGGAAATGCACAGCACATTATGGATGTCACAAAAGAAGCCCTCGCAAGGGGCATCGCGGCTGCACAACCGGGAAACCGGGTGGGTGACATTGGTGCTGCTGTCCAGCAGTATGTGGAGGCGAACGGCCTTTCCGTCGTGCGCACTTTTGTGGGGCACGGCGTGGGCCGTAAGCTGCACGAGGACCCTGAGGTGCCGAACTTCGGCACAGCGGGCCACGGGCCGCGCCTTGTGGCCGGAATGGTAATTGCCATCGAACCGATGGTGAACGAGGGCACCCATGTGGTGAAGGAACAGCCCGATGGCTGGACCATCAAAACCGCAGACGGCAAGCTCTCGGCCCATTTCGAGCACACCATCGCCATTACGCCGAAAGGCCCGGTCATCCTCACGCAAGTGTGAACCGGGCCAATGCAAACGCGGCGCTTTGCGCCAACACTGAAGGAGGCTGTGAAAGCTTTGTCCAAAGAAGATGTCATCGAAGTGGAAGGCACTGTTGTCGAGGCAATGCCGAACGCCATGTTCCGCGTGGAGATCCAGGGCGGGCATCAGTTGCTGGCACATATCTCCGGCAAGCTGCGCATGAATTTCATCCGCATTTTGCCCGGCGATAAGGTCACGCTGGAGATGAGCCCTTACGATCTGACAAAGGGGCGCATCACATGGCGCTCGAAGTAAGCTTGTAAGGAGGTACCGATTATGAAAGTGAAACCTTCCGTGAAACCCATTTGTGAAAAGTGCAAGATCATCAAGCGCAAAGGCCGCGTGATGGTTATTTGCCAGAACCCGAAGCATAAACAGCGCCAGGGCTAAGCGGCCCGGCAGGCACGGCAGGGGGCTCCCGCCGCCGTGTAGAACTTGATAGGGAGACATCAATCAGGAGGTGCTCATATGGCACGTATTGCCGGAGTTGACTTGCCCAAAGAAAAGCGAGTTGAAATTGGCCTGACCTACATCTACGGGATTGGCCGCAGCGCCGCGGACCAGATCCTCGCCGCTACGAACATCAACCCCGATACCCGTGTGAAGGACTTGACCAAGGACGAAGAGGCGCTGATCCGTGACTACATCGACAAGAACTTTGTCGTGGAAGGCGATCTGCGCCGCAACACGGCTCTGGATATCAAGCGTCTTGTTGAAATCCAGTGCTACCGCGGCGTGCGCCACCGCAAGGGCCTGCCCGTGCGTGGCCAGCGTTCCAAAACGAATGCGCGTACCCGCAAGGGCCCGAAGCGCACCGTCGCCAATAAGAAGAAGTAAGCCACAAGGAGGATAACATGGCACAGAAAGCTGCTGCTAAGAAGGGCGCCGCCACGCGTATGAAACGCCGCGAGCGCAAAAACATCGAACGTGGCTGCGCACATATCCAGAGCACGTTCAACAATACCATCGTGACCATCACGGACGTGCAGGGCAACGCAGTGTCTTGGGCTTCCGCAGGCGGCCTGGGCTTCCGCGGCTCGCGCAAATCTACGCCGTTTGCCGCGCAGAGCGCTGCCGAGACGGCTGCCAAAGCTGCGATGGAGCATGGCATGAAGTCTGTGGAAGTGTATGTGAAGGGCCCCGGTTCCGGCCGTGAAAGCGCTATCCGCGCACTGCAGGCGACCGGCCTTGAAGTGAACATGATCAAGGACGTCACCCCCATCCCGCACAACGGCTGCCGCCCGCCGAAACGCCGTCGTGTCTAATCGAAAGGAGAAAATAAGTTATGGCTAAGAATATGCAGCCGATCGCCAAACGCTGCCACGCTCTGGGCATTTCTCCTGCTGTTATGGGTTATGCGAAGAAAACAACCAACCGCAACCCCGGCGGCCAGATGAGAAAGAAGAAGAGCGAGTATGCGCTTCAGCTGGCTGAAAAGCAGAAAGTGAAATTTGTGTATGGCATTATGGAGCGCCAGTTCCGCTCTTACTATGAGAAGGCCTCCCGCATGGCCGGTAAAACCGGTGAAAACCTGTTGATCCTGGTGGAACGCCGCCTGGATAACGTTGTGTACCGTCTGGGCTTTGCCGGTACACGCCGTGAGGCCCGTCAGCTGGTGACCCATGCGCACTTTACGGTCAATGGCAAAAAGGTGAACATCCCCTCCTATCTGATAAAGCCCGGTGATGTTGTGGAAGTGGCGGCTGCCAGCCGCTCTTCTGTAAAATTCAGCAAGCTGACCGGCGAGGACGCCCCCATGGTGACTCTGCCCCAGTGGCTGGAACGCGAGAAGAACACGCTGAAGGGCACTGTTGTGAAAATGCCCGTCCGCGAAGACATTGACCTGCCCGTTGAGGAACACCTCATCGTCGAGTTGTACTCCAAATAACCCCGCGCTTTGCCTTGAAAAATGCATAGCAATCAGCAGGGCCCCCGGCCCGCTAGTTAAAGGAGGGTTACCCTATGATGGAGATCGAAAGGCCCAGGATCGATACAGCGAACCTTTCTGCCGATGGCCGCTATGGCAAATTTGTGGTAGAACCGCTGGAGCGCGGCTTTGGCACGACGCTTGGCAACAGCCTGCGCCGCGTGCTGCTTTCCAGCCTGCCCGGCGTTGCAGTCACCAGCATCAAAATCGACGGTGTGGTGCACGAGTTCTCTACAATTGAGGGCGTCAAGGAAGACGTGACCGAGATTGTGCTGAATGTGAAGGGCATCACAGCAAAACTGTACTCTGACACCCCCAAGACGGTGCGCATCGAGGCGTCCGGCGAGGGCGAAGTGACTGCCGGCAGCATCCAGCAGGATGCCGAACTCGAGGTTTTGAACCCCGATTGGCACATTGCCACGCTGGCCGACGGCGCAAAGCTGGTGATGGAGCTGACGTTTGATAAGGGCCGCGGCTATGTGCCTGCCGAGCGCAACAAGCAGAACGCCGAACAGGCGCCGCTTGGCTCGCTGCCTGTGGACAGCATCTATACCCCGGTTTTGAAAGTGAACTACGGGGTAGAGAACACCCGCGTGGGGCAGATTACAGACTATGATAAACTCACGCTTGAAGTGTGGACAGATGGCACCATCAGCGCGCAGGAGGCCGTAAGCCTGGCCGCGCGCATCATGACCGAGCATCTGAACCTGTTTGTGACGCTGTCGCAGGAGGCAATGGATGCCGAGATCATGGTGGAGAAGGACGACAAGGGCAAAGAGAAAGCTTTGGAAATGACCATTGAAGAGCTGGATCTTTCCGTGCGCTCGTTCAACTGCCTGAAACGCGCCGGTATCAACACGGTGGAAGACCTGATCAGCAAATCTGAAGACGAGATGATGAAAGTGCGCAACCTCGGCCGCAAGAGCCTGGAGGAAGTCGTCGCAAAGCTGGATTCGCTCGGTTTTAAGCTCAGTAAAGACGACGAATAACGCAAAGGAGTGAATTGGGATGCCCGGTACCAGAAAACTTGGCAGAGCGAGCGATCACCGCAAGGCGATGCTGCGCGCCATGGTAACATATCTGCTGGAGAACGGCAAGATCGAGACAACCCTGGCCCGTGCGAAGGAAGTGCGCAGCATGGCCGAGAAGATGATCACGCTCGGCAAGCGCGACGATCTGCACGCAAAGCGTCAGGTGTTCTCGTTCATTACGAAAGAGAACGTTGCGAAGAAAGTGATTGATGAGATTGGCCCGAAGTATACCGACCGTGACGGCGGTTATACGCGCATCGTGAAAACCGGCGTGCGCCGCGGCGATGCTGCCGAAATGGCCATCATCGAACTGGTGTAAGCTGCCAGCTTCCTCCAGTGAAAAAGAACCCTGCGCCATGGCGGGTGGCTGAAAATTAGCGGAGTTTCCGCTGCTTTCGGCCCTGCGCATGCGAAGGGAACCGTTTAAAAGAACGGGCATCCGGTGCTTGGCACCGGGTGCCCGTTTTTTGCTTTTACCAGCACAAAACCAGGGCGCGCTGCCCGGCCCGCCCTTCATGCAGCGGCGGCCCTGTTTGCCTTGGCACCGGCCGCCGCCCGTTTTGGAAGATAAGTGTGCCGATGAGGGGAACGCCCCTTTTCCTGTGACATCATTTTATGCAGCCCGCGCCTGTTTGCAGCGTTGTGCAATGTATTGTATGCCCAGACGCTTGTCCCAATATGGCAGCATGTGGTAGAATAAAGAAAATTTCTGCCGGGCAGTGCACAGCGCGCCCGGCGCCAGGGAAGGGTGCAGGATATGGAGTTGCTGGAACAGCGCATTCGAAGTGAGGGCGTGGTGAAACCGGGTGGCGTTTTGAAGGTGGACGCCTTTTTGAACCACCAGATGGACGTTGCCCTGTTCAGCGCCATGGGCGCAGAGTGGAAGCGCCTGTTTGCGGGCGCGCCCATCAATAAAATCCTCACCATCGAGGCCTCCGGCATTGGCATTGCCTGCGTGGCGGCCCAGCACTTTGGCGTGCCCGTGGTGTTTGCCAAGAAGGCCAAAAGCGTGAACATCGACGGCGACGTGTGGGTTACAAAGATAGAGTCTTTTACGCATAAGCGCGTGTATGATGTAATGGTTTCGAAAAAATACCTTGGCCCGCAGGATCATGTGCTGATCATCGACGACTTCCTGGCCAACGGCTGTGCGCTGCAGGGGCTTTTGAGCCTGGTGCAGGCGGCAGGCGCCACCGTGGAAGGCGTGGGCATTGCCGTGGAAAAGGGGTTCCAGCGCGGCGGTGCGCTGATACGCGCCCAGGGCGTGCGGGTAGAGAGCCTTGCGGTGGTAGAAGCGATGGATGCGGAGACCGGTGAAATCGTGTTCCGCCATTGACGCACGGAAACAGGCGGGCCCCAAGGCGTGAACAAGAAGCACACGGGAGGAAGCGGCATGAGCAAAGCGGGCGCTGTGCTGGAGGAAGTAAAAAAGGCTGTGGTAGGCAAGGATGAGGTGCTGGTGCAGGTGCTGCTGGCCATTCTGGCGGGCGGGCATATTCTGCTGGAGGACATTCCCGGCGTGGGCAAAACCACCATGGCGCTGGCCTTTTCGCGCGCGCTGGCGCTGGAATATAACCGAGTGCAGTTTACACCGGATGTGCTGCCGTCCGATATCACAGGCTTTTCCCTGTATAACAAGCACACGGGCGCCATGGAATACCAGCCGGGGGCCGTGTTGTGCAACCTGTTTTTGGCAGACGAGCTGAACCGCGCCACCAGCCGCACGCAAAGCGCACTGTTAGAGGCGATGGAGGAGGGCGGCGTGACGGTGGACGGCGTGACGCACCCTGTGCCGCAGCCCTTTGTGGTGGTGGCCACGCAAAACCCGGCCGGTGCCTCGGGCACACAGCTTTTGCCGGATTCTCAGCTGGACCGCTTTATGGTAAAACTTTCTATGGGCTACCCCACGGAAGAGAGCGAAGTGGAGCTTTTGCGCCGCAGGCAGGGCGGGGCCCCGCTGGGCAGCGTGCGCCAGGTGCTGGGGCACGATGAACTGCGCGCTTTGCGCGCGCAGGTGGCCGAGCTGTATATGAACACGGCTGTGATGCAGTACATTGTGCGGCTGGTGCGCGCCACGCGCCGCCACGCGCAGGTGGTGCAGGGGGCCAGCCCGCGCGCCACGCTTGCGCTGGCCGCCATGGCAAAGGCGGCGGCCTTTGCCCGCGGGTGCGACTATGTGGCCCCGCGCGATGTGCAGGCCGTGTTTTCCTGCACCATTGCCCACCGCCTTCTGCTGGCGCCGGAGGCAAAAAGCGCGCAGGATGTGTGCGAAGAGGTGCTGCAGGGCATAAAGGCCCCGCAGCTTCGCTGACGTGGCGCGCACAAGGGCCCTGTATGTGCTTGCACTGGCCGGGGCCTATGTGTTCTACTGTAATTATTATGGCTTTTTCGCTGTGCTTGTGCTGCTCTGTGCGCTGGCGGCGCCCGCAGTTTCGCTTGCGCTCGGCATTTTGGACGCCCTGTGCACACGGCTGTATCTTGAAGCACCGGCAGAGCTTGCCATCCATGGGGAGGGCAGGGTGCGGGTGTACTGTGCAGGGCGCTTTCTTCCCGCGCGTTTCGGCGGGCGGCTGGAGGCCTGCGCTTTGCTGACAGGCGAAAAGAAACGCACCCGTGTTTTGGCCCGCGGCGAATGGGCCTGCCCGGTGGACACGGCGCACTGTGGCTGTGTGCGCTATGGTTTGGTGCGCGCCTGGGCAACAGACCCGCTGGGCCTGTTCCGCCTGCCGCTGCGCAGGCCGCAGGCGGCTGCCGTGACGGTATGGCCCAAACCCGAAGCACCGCAGCCTGTGCCGCCCATGCCGGACGCGCTGGCGGCCGATAGCCTTGTGGCAAAACCGGGCGGCGGCTATTCAGAAGAACATGACCTGCGCCCCTACCGCCCGGGCGATGCGGTAAACGCTATTCACTGGAAGCTTTCGGCCAAGGCCAACGAGGTTATTGTGCGCGAGCCGCTGTGCCCGCGCGGGCTGCGCGCCGCGCTTTTGCTGGACGCGCGCGGCACCGCCGCCGAGCGGGACCGCGCGTTTGCGCGCCTGTTGTGGCTGGCAAGGGCGCTGCTGGCGGCCGGGGTGTCTCATCTTGTGCTCACCTTTGCCGACGGAACGATACAGGCGGTGCCTTTACAGGTGGAGGATGACCTGACGGATTTTCTGCGCCGCCTGCTGGCGCAGCCCGTGCCGCAGGGCGCCCCGCCGCATGCGCTGCCGCCGCAGTTCCGCGCCCGGTGGCAGTACACCGTGCATGGGAAGGAGGCGCCCCATGGGTAAGCGGGAAAAGCAGCCCCATGCGCCCCGGCCTGCCGCGCGAAAGGGTATTCGGGCCGCCGCTGCGCGTCTGGCATGGGTGCCCGGCGCGCTGGCACGGATGCTGTTGGCGCTGTGCGGCGTGTATGGGGCCGTGTTTGGCCTTGCACAAGGCTTTGCACTGGAAACGGATGTGCGCCTTGTGGCGGCCTTCTGCGTGGGCGCTGTGGCCGTGTGCCTGCTGGTGCCGGCAGCTGTGCGCCTGGTGCGGCGCGGCAGGCCGCAGCGCCGCCTGTGGGCGAGAAAGGGCTGCCTGTTTTCCGCCTGGGCGGCTGTGCTGGCTCTGTGGGCATGGGGCGTGCCGCCCGTGTGCCTTGGCTTCAGGCTGTTGTGCGCGCGCATCACGCAGGAATACAGGCTTTACTATGCCTGGGTGCCGCAGTGGTACCCGGAGATGCTCTCTGCCGGGGCGGCACAGGCGCGCGGGCTGTACACGGCTTTTTTGTGCTGGCTGGCCCTGCTGGCGGCAGGGCTTGTGTGCATGGCGCTTGCCGCCAAAAAACGGGCGCTGTGGGGCATTTTGGCCACAGCGGTGCCGTTCTGCCTCCCTTTGGTGGTCACGCGGGTGGCCGGGCCCGGCCCGGTATGTGCCATGCTGGCGTTTTGGCTGGCGCTGGTGTTTTCACAGCCGTTTCATGCGGCAAACATGGCGCGCGGTGCCCGGGCGGCGCTTTTGGCCCTGCCTTTGGCGCTGTGCGGGGTGGCGGCGCTGTACCTGCCGCTGGATAAAACCGATTATTCGCGCCCGGCATGGGCGCTGAACCCCTGGCGCACTGTGCTGGAATGGAGCGCACAGCTGCCCGGCCAGTGGGGCGCGGGCGCGCAGGCTGCGCTGGATGACATGCCCACGGCGCTGGTGCGTGTGGGCAGCCACGGTGCGCAGAACCTGACAGTCTCTGGCCCCCGCTATACGGGCAGAACCATGCTGCAGGTGGAAAGCGACGTGGATGGCTTTTTCTACCTGCGCGGGGCCAGCGCGGGCGCATACACCGGCCAAAGCTGGCAGGCCGGGCGTGTGCTTCGCATGGCGGGCGGCCAGACGGCCTCGCCCCTCACCTACGCTGCGCGCTTTGCGGGCAGCGCGGCGCGCCACACCATGCAGCTGCGCCCGGTGGGGGACAGCACCGGCCTTTGCTACCTGCCCATGTACCCCGCGGGCCTGCAGCAGGCGGAATTTGAGGGCGATATTTACGCGCGCCTCACCGGCGAACAGGCGCAGGTGGCCTTTGTGGCACAGCCGGGCAGCAGCGCGCCTGTGGCGCTGCAGGCGGAAGAGCAAGCCTATGCCGCCGCGGTGCGTGAGGTGTATACGGCCCTGCCGGAAGAAACGCGCAGTGCCCTGCTGGCGCTGGCTGCGCAGGCGGGCATCCGGCCCGGGGCAGGGGCCGAAGCGCTGGCGCGCCAGGTGGAAGCCTATGTAGAGCAGGCCGCTATGTATGATATAGACGCCCCGCGCCAGCCCGCACAGGAAGACTTTGCCGTGTATTTTCTTGCGCAGGGAAAGCGCGGCTGGTGCATGCACTTTGCCACTGCGGCGGCCTGCATGCTGCGCGCGCTGGACGTGCCGGCGCGCTATGTATCTGGCTATGTGTGCACGGTGGAGGGCGGCGCGGCCGATGTGCCGGACTATGCCGCCCATGCCTGGGTGGAATATTATGTGCAGGGCAAAGGATGGCTGATGCTGGACGCCACGCCGCCCGCCGGAGTGGCACAGGGCGGGCAGGAGGCTTTCGCCTCTTCCGGCGCAGAAAGTGCGGGCAGCACACAGCCGCAGGCCACGCCCGCGCTGCAAAGCGGCAGTTTGCCTGCCTCGCAGCCGCAAAGCAGCGGGGAACAGGCGCCCGCTTCCACCGGGGAAGATGGGTTTGGCTTAGGCGCTTCGGGCGGGCAGGGTGCAAATTCGCCGGGCCTGCCGCAGGCCGTAAGGCAGGCGCTTGCGCGCACGGCGTGGGCGCTGGGGCTATGCATTGCCGCCTGCCTGTTGGCCGCCGCGCGCCGTTCGCTTTGCCTGCGGCGGCGCCGGGCCCTGTTTGCGCAGAACACCTGCCGTGCAGCCCTTGGCATTTACCGTTATGCGCTGCGCCTGAACGGCGGGGCCCCCTTGCCGGAGCACATTGTGCTGTTGGCGGAAAAGGCGAAGTTTTCCAGCAGCGGCCTTTCGGCGCAGGAGATGGACGCCCTGCGCAATTTTGCCGCCGCGCGTGCCCGGCAGCGTCGGGAACAGGCGGCCCTGCCGCGGCGTCTGTGGGATGAATGGGCCCTGTGCCTGTATTGACGCGGGCGCCCTTTGCGCCGGGGTGGCGCATGCAGAATGAAAAACGGCATTGGCCGGAAGGAAGAGAAGTAAAATGGAAAAGCTGAAAAAAGAGTGGCCGCACCTGGCCGTGCTGGGTGCATCGTTTCTTGTGCTGCCCGCGCTGTCGGGGCTGGCAGGCGGGGGCACGGCGCTGGTGGTGCTTTTGCTTGTTGTGTTTCCGCTGGAAAGCTTGCTGTGCGGCTTTTTTGCGGGCAAAGCGGGCGGCTTTGCGTGGTGGTTCTTTTTAGGGGCCGGTGTGCTGTTTACCTCATCCATCCCCATGTATTACAACACCCCAAGCATGTACTCTTATGGGGGCATATATGCCCTGCTGGCCCTGGCGGCAAACGCCTTTGGCGGTTACATTGCCAGCGACAAGGGCACGCCAGATACCAACTGGAAGCGCAAGCAGGCACAGAAAAAAGCCTCACGGCCGCCGAAAAAGCTGCGCTGACGGCATGCCTGAAAAAACTGTCTGCGGCGTTTTCTGTGCGCGGCACCGGGCGTTTTGTGCCCAAAAGGGCTTTGCCGGGCAAACGCGGCCTCTGCCGTGCCTTGGCATGGGGCGCGGCAAAACAGGGAAAACCAAAGGGCCTGCACCAAAATGGTGCAGGCCCTTTGCTGTGCCCGGTATTATTTGCTGGCCAGAACATCGGCATATTCCGGGTGCTTTTCAAACCATGCCACGGCATAGCTGCACACCGGCACGGCCTTTTTGCCGCCCGCGCGCAAATGCTCTGCCGCGCGCTGCATCAGCTGGCCCGCCATGCCCTGCCCGCGCAGGGCCTCGTCCACAAAAGTGCGTGTAATGGCCACTGTGCCGCCTTCCCCTTCGGGAAAGCAAACTTCAGCCAGCACGGCCCCGTTTTCTTCGTATACAATGCTGCTTTCTTTTGTGATGAAAGCCATATCCAATCACCCCTTTGAAAAAGTATACCGCATCTGTGCTTGACAGGCAAGCGAACCTATGGTATTTTGTAATTAAGTAATATATTACATAAATGAGAGGCGCGCATGAACAAAAGGAAAAAGGGCGGGCAGGCCCCGCGGCTGCCTGCCTACCGGGCGGAATACCTGCTGTTTGGCGCCCTGCTGGCATATGGCAACCGGCTGCAGGCACTGGGCGACGGCTTTTACCGCGAGGTTACCACAAAACAGTGGTTTTTGCTGGCCTGCCTGGAACTGTTTGAAGCGCCGCCCACGCTGGGCGAGCTGGCGGGCGCCATGGGCTGTTCCCATCAGAACACAAAGCAGCTTGCGCTGAAACTGGCCGCCAAACAGTATGTGCGGCTGGTGCGGGACGAAGTTGACGCCCGCCGCACCCGCGTGGTGCCCGGCCCTGCCTGCACCGCGCTGCGGGAGCATTACCGCGAAAAACAGGAAACATTTATGCAAGCGCTGTTTGCGGGCGTGCCGCAGGCAGACCTGGCTGCGGCGCTGAAGGTGATATGGAAACTGGGCGAAAACATGCAAGCCATGCAGGAGGGGTAACAATGGAAACAGTGGTGCTGTATACGTCGCATTACGGGGCAACAAAGCAATACGCAACGGCGCTTGCCGCGGCGCTGGGCGCGCCATGCTTTGCATTGGGCACAGAGGACGCGCAGGCCGTGCGCAGCGCAGGGCGCATTGTGTACGGCGGCGGCCTGTATGCGGGCGGCGTGGCCGGCCTTGGCAAGGCGAAAAAATATTTTCCCGGCAAGGATGTGTTTCTGTTCACAGTGGGGCTGGCTGCGGCGCAGCGGCCGGAGGTGCGCGCCGAAATAGAGGGCCAGGTGCGGCGCGGCCTTGGCCAGCAAAGCCTTGCGCCGGGGCGCCTGTTCTGCCTGCGCGGGGCTTTTTGCTTTGACAAACTGGGTGCAGTGCACAAAGCCATGATGCGCATGATGCGCCGCATGCTGTTGAAAAAGGGCGATGCCATGACGCAGGACGACCGCGACCTGCTTGCGGCCTATGATACACCGGTAGATTTTACAGATGTCTCTGCCCTTGCCCCGCTGGTAAGGGCCTGCGGGGCGGTGCCGCCTGCAGCATGGCAGGGCTGAGCCGGTATATGAAAAACAAAGAGGGCGCGCCGCCAAAAGGCGCGTTGACGTAAGAAAACATTGCCTCTGAAACAGAAATTCGGGCGCATAGCATCGTCAAGGACATTTGCAGGCCAGAAGCATGGCCTGCATTTTCCCGCATAAGCGGGAAAACCATGTCGTGTGCTGCCGCATCCCGCCAGGGATGCGGCTGGCTTTGCCACCGCACACCTTGACAACCACAAAGGGTTCTGCGGTTTTACGAAGTAAAATACCTGCTTACAGCAGGTAAGCAGACCCTGCCGTAGGCAGGCGCGGTTTTACGAAGTAAAATACCTGCTTACAGCAGGCAAGCAGACCCCGCCGAAGGCGGATGGCGGCGCTTTTCCTTGCTCTGCAACCCTAATTTCTGCTTCAGAGGTGCGAAGCAGTTTTGCGGCTGCCCATGGCAGCAAAAGTTCCAGCGGAACTTTTGAGCAAACTGCCCGTTCGCGAAGCGATGGCGGCAGTGCTTTTTGCCGCCAAGGGCCGGCCCGGCAATTTTGGGTGAATAGTAGCGTGAAAAAAGCCCGGTAATCCTGACGGATTACCGGGCTTTTTGAATGCGCTAAGCGGCAAAATTGTCAGCCCAAAACCGATGTTTTCTTATGTCAACACGCCTAAGGGGTGGCGCGCCCTTCTGTTTTTTGTGTGCGCCGCTGCGGGGGCGCCGTTTGCGGGGTTAGCCCTGGGGAAATTCCTCTTTGCTTTTCACGCGGTGGGCCACTGTGTGCGGCGCCTCCACCACGCCCTGAGGCCCGGCGGCCTGCCCCTGGTTGGTGTAATACAGGGCGGGGCGCATGCCGCCCTCGGCCAATGCGTCCATATGCCGCTGCGCCTGTGCCGGGCGCATGCCGGCCTTTTTTCTGCTGTGTTTCATGGTGATTGCTCCTTTCCTGCCACAATGCCAGTATGCCCGGAAAAATGCAGCACATTCGCCTTTTGGGTCTTTACATTCCCTTTGTGCCGGCCTATACTGAATACCGGAATATGGAAAAGGGGAGGATACGCTTGAAACTTCTGGTGTTTGTGCTGGACAAGGTGGAAAACCTGGAGCCAGTGCTGAACAAATTTGAACACATTGGCATCAAGGGCGCCACCATTTTGGAGAGCAAGGGCATGGCCCGCGCGCTGGAAAGCTATTTCGATGGCTCGTTTTTGGGCTCTCTGCGCGCTGTGATGGAGCCGGACCGCGAGGATAACCGGACGGTGTTTGCCGTGCTGAAAGAGGAAGATGTGCCCCGCGCGCTGGCCGCCATTGAAGAGGTCAACGGCAGCTTTGACGAGCCGGGCACGGGCGTGGCTTTTACGCTGCCCGTAGACGATGTGCGCGGCCTGCACAAGAATTACTGAAAACAGAGGTGCATCACATTTGTTTGGCATGGATCCATTGCTCAACATGGCGGCGCTGCTGTTTGCAGGGCTGCTGTTTTCCCGCCTGATCAAGCTTTTGAAGCTGCCCAATGTCACGGGCTTCCTGGTGGGCGGGCTTATCATTGGGCCCTCTGTGCTGGGCCTGCTCAGCACGCAGGGGGTAGAGTCTCTGGGGCTTATTTCCAGCGTGGCGCTGGGCTTTATTGCATTTTCCATTGGCAGCGAGTTTAAAATAAGCTATTTCAGGCGCGTGGGTTTTCTGCCCATTGTCATAGCCACTTTTGAAAGCCTGTTTGCTGTGGTGTTTGTGGTGGCCGCCCTGGCGGCGGCAGGGCAGACATTGCCCTTTTCTTTGGTGCTGGGGGCCATTGCGGCGGCCACAGCGCCCGCAGCCACCATTATGGTTATTAAGCAATACCGCGCAAAAGGCCCTGTGACAGAAACGCTGCTTAGCGTGGTGGCGCTGGACGACGCCACAGCCCTGATTTTCTTCGGCATTGCGGTGGCCATTGCCCAGGCGCTGGAAAGCCCGCAGCATGCCTCGCTGCTTTTCAGCGTGCTTTCGCCCGTGCTGCAAATTCTGGCGGCGCTGGGCATCGGCCTTGCGCTGGGGGCGGCGCATACGCTGCTCATTCGGTTTTTGCCTGCGCGCCACAACCGCCTGGTGCTCACCATTGCCTTTGTGCTCACAGCCACGGCTGTGGCCGAACTGCTGGGCCTTTCCGCCCTGCTTACCACCATGGCCATGGGCGCGGTGTTTGCCAATTTCTGCAAGCAGTCTGCCCAGGTAATGGAATTGACAGACCGCTTTACCAACCCCATTTATATGATGTTTTTCGTGTTGTCCGGCGCGGGGCTGAACCTTTCCATTCTGCCCTCAATTGGGCTGGTGGGTGTAATTTATGTGGTGGTGCGCGTGCTGGGCAAAATGGCGGGCGCCTGGTTTGGCACAACGCTGATGCACGGGCCGGCAGAGGTGCGCCGCTATTTGGGCCCGGCGCTGTTGCCGCAGGCGGGCGTTGCCATTGGCCTGACGGTGGTGGCCCAGCAGGTGGTGCCGCAATATGCCGAAGTGATACGCGCTGTAATTTTGTGCGGCACGCTGATTTATGAACTGATAGGCCCCGGCGTGGCGAAATGGGCCCTGCAAAAGGCGGGCGAAATTGAAAAAGGGGCCTGAATCAGGCGCGGCTTTGCCTGTGTGCCTGCTTTGTGCGGCGGCTGCATGCCCGCCGCACAAGCAGAAGGAGGGTAAGATGAAAACCGGGCTATTGCTGGAAGGCGGGGCCATGCGCGGCCTGTATACCGCTGCGGTGCTGGATGTATGGATGCAGAACAACATTCTGTTTGACGGCATCATGGGTGTTTCGGCAGGCGCATTGTTTGGAATGAACTATAAATCCAAACAGCCCGGAAGGGTGCTTCGCTACAACAAAAAATATGCCGGCAACAAAAACTACATGGGGCTGTATTCTCTGCTTACAACCGGGGATATCATGAACCGGGATTTCTGCTTTCGCAGAATTGTGCACGAGCTGGACCCCGTTGATTTCGACACCTACCGGCGCAGCAAAGAGGAATTTTATGCGGTTGTGACGAACATGGAAACCGGGCAAGCGGAATATATCAAAATAGACGATTTGAGCAATGCAGACCAAATAGAGTATTTGCGCGCGTCGGGCTCTATGCCCTTTGTTTCCAAACCGGTTTGCGTAAACGGGAAAAAGTATTTGGACGGCGGAATTGCAGACAGCATCCCAATTGACAAAATGCTAAGTTTCGGGTATGACCGGGTTGTTGTGGTGCTGACAAGGCCAGAGCATTACAGAAAGAAAAAGACAAATGCGCTTATGCCGAAACTGTATTACCGGAAATATCCCGCCCTGGCCGAGGCCATCAACAACCGGTATCTGGTATATAACCGGCAACTGGAGAAAGTGAACGAGCTGGAAAAGGCCCAAAAGGCCTTTGTTTTGCGCCCGTCAAGGCTTGTCCCCATCAAACGCCTTGAAAAAGACCCTGAAAAAATGCAGGAAATGTATAATTTGGGCCGGGAAGACGCCGCCAGAACCCTGCAGGCGCTGGCAGCGTATCTAAACCCGGCAAGCGAGGAATAACAGCTGAAAAATTTTTGGAAATTTCAAAAAAGCAGGGGCCGCATCTTGACAGAAGGCGGCCTTTCTGCTATTGTTCGTTTAGACATTCATCTAAATGATGAGGCCGGAACGGGGGCGCGCACGCGGGCCCCCGGAACAGGAAGAGAGGGAAATATCCATGCTGAACATCAGCCATTTTTCCAAAACATACCCCGGCGGAAAGCGCGCCGTGGAAGATTTGAGCCTTGCCGTGCCCGCGGGGCAGATTGTTGGCTTTATTGGCCACAACGGCGCGGGCAAAACCACCACGCTGCGCTGTGCGGCGGGCATTTTAGATTTTTCGGAAGGCACCATTGAAATAGATGGGCACGATATCCGGCGCGAGCCGGTGGCGGCCAAACAGGTGACGGCCTTTTTGCCCGACAACCCCGATTTGTATGAATTTATGACAGGCGTGCAATACCTTACTTTTATTGCCGATATTTACGGCATTCCGGCGGGCGAGCGCACCCGCCGCGTGCAGGAATATGCCGGTGCGTTCGAGCTTACGGCGGCGCTGGGCAGCGCCATTGGCAGCTACAGCCATGGCATGAAACAGAAGCTGGCGCTTATTTCGGCCTTAATGCGCAAGCCCCGCCTGCTGATTTTGGACGAGCCCTTTGTTGGGCTGGACCCGCAGGCGGCCTTTGTGATGAAAGGGTATTTGCGCCAGGTGTGCAGCGAGGGCGGCAGCGTGCTGTTCAGCACCCATGTGCTGGAGGTGGCGCAGAAATTGTGCGACCGCATTGCCATCATTAAGGCCGGGCGCCTTGTGGAAGAGGGCCCCACGGCGGATATTGTGGGCAAGTCGGACCTGGAGGCCGTGTTTCTGGAGCTGGCAAGGGAAGGTGAAGGCCATGCGTAAGCTGTGGTGCCTTGTAAAGGTAGATTTCCGCGCCATGCTGGTGGCGCTTAGCTTTGGCCGCGGCAAAACGGGCAAAGCGGGCGGCATTGGCGCGCTGATACTTTTGGCGGCGCTGCCGCTGTATCTTTCCGGCATGTACAGCTTTTTGCTGGCCGAATGGATGCGCGCAAACGGGGCGCTTGGCTTTTTGATGCCGGTGATGACGCTTCTGGGCATTTTTATGAGCCTGATGCTTACCATGTTCGGCGCAAGCGGCATTGTGTACGGCGGCCGGGATATGGACCTGATGCTCAGCCTGCCGGTGCCTGCGTTCAGCGTGATGCTGGCCAAGCTGCTGGCCTTATACCTGGAAAACCTTGTATTCTGCGGGCTGTGGCTCATCCCCACGGGGGTGGCGCTGGGCATTTATGGCGGGGCAAGCGCGGGCTTTGTGGTTTGCATGGCGCTGGCCGTGCTGTTCACACCGTTTTTGCCCACCCTGCTGGGCGCGCTGATAGGCTGGCTGGTGGCCTTTGCCGAAGGGCGGCTGCGCCGCAAGGCGCTGGTGGCAAGCCTTTTGTATGTGGCGCTGTTTGGCGTGCTGATTGCAGGCGGCATGCAGGTGAACAAGCTGGCGGCCCTGATGCTGCAAAATGCCGCGGCCCTGCAGCATGTGTTGAACACCTGGCTTTTCCCCATGGGGCTTTTGCAAAGCGCGCTGGCCGGCAGCGTGCCGGCGCTGCTGGGCTATCTTGCCGTGTGCCTGCTGCCGTTTTTGGCGGCGGCATGGGTGCTTGGCCTGCGCTATAAAGCCATTTTGACGGGGCTGAATTCCCGCGCCATGGGCAAGGCTTACCGGCTTTCCCGTCTGGGCGCCTCGGGCCAGTTTATGGCGCTGTATAAAAAAGAGTTTGCGCGCTTTTTTGGCACGCCCATTTACCTGTTCAACACCGGCATTGGGTTTATGATGCTGATTGGCGCGGGCGTGTATGCGGTGTTTGCAAGGCGCAGCATTCTGGCCTTTGCCGCGCAGGTTGGCGGCATTCAGCCTCTGCTGCCCATTGGCCTGCTGGCAGTGGCGTTTGTGCTTGGCATTTCGAATATCACATGCGTGTCCATCAGCCTGGAGGGCAAACAGCTTTGGGTGCTGAAAGAGGCGCCCATCCCGGTGGGGCGCCTGTTTCGGGCCAAGGTGGCCATGAGCCTTACGGTGGCGTGGCCTTCCACCCTGGTGGGCCTGGGCTGCATTGCCTTTGCCGTGCAGCTGCCGCTGGGGCAGGCGGCTGCGGCGCTGGCGCTGTGCCTTGCGTTTTCGCTGCTTGTGGCCATTGGCGGGCTGTGCATCAACCTGCTGCTGCCCAAGCTGGACGGCGTGAACGACACGCTGGTGGTAAAGCAGTCTGCCTCTGCCTTCTGCGGCATTTTCGGCGGCATGGGGCTGGTGGGCCTTGGCGCGCTGGCCTGGGTGCTGTTTGGCAGCGCGCTTGGCTTTGCCGGGTTCTGCACAGTTTTTGCCCTGCTGGCGCTTGTGCTGAGCGCCGGTTTGTGGTATGTTGTTAATACGTGGGGGGCAAAGCGTTTCTCCGCGCTGTGAGGAGGAAGGCTGTTATGGTGTTCAGAACGCCCGAAAAGCAGGACCGCACGGTGTGGTTCTGGGTGAAAATAGCGGCGGCGGCCGTTGTGCTGTGCTTTGGCGTGTGGCTGATGTTTTTTCAAAATATTTCTGTTTCGCTGTCTGACACAGAGCTGCATGTAACAGGCGGTGTGGGCAACAGCCGCACCGTGCCCTATACGGACATTACGCAGGTGGAATGGCTGCAAACGCTGGATAAGGGCGAGGCCAACAATGCCATGCGCACACGCACCATTCAGGCGGGGGAGTACCTCAGCGAAAGCTATGGGTTTTATTATTTGTACACCCGTGTGGATGCCTCGGCGTGGGTGAAGGTGAATTACGAGGACAAGGTGCTGGTGTTCAGCGGCCGCACAGACGAAGAGACGAAAGAACTGTATGATGCGCTTTTGACGCATGTGGATGCGGCCTGAAGCATCCCGGAAAACCGAACACAGAAAGGGGAGGGCACCGTGCTTTCATGGGTGAAGTGGGCGCTCTCTTTTTGCGCCCTGGCGCTGTTTGCCGCGGGCGCTTTTGTTTGTGTGGCAAAGCTGGTGCGCGCGCCTGCTGTGGGCCCGGCACGCCGCAGGGCCGCCCGGCGGGAGATGCTTTTGGCGGCGCTGGCGTTTTTGCTGTTTGCGGCATTTGTGCAGGGGGTGGTGGCGCTGTGCGCCATGCGCCAAAGCCCCGGCGCCGGGCTGGAAAACGCGCTGGCACAGTTTTTTGGCGGCATAGACGCGCCGCATTATATTAGCCTTGCCCGGTATGGGTACCAGAACGAGTGGAACGAGACCGTGGCAGAGCAACATTTGCGCATTGTGTTTTTTCCGCTGTTTCCATGGCTTCTGCGCGCGCTGAACGCCTTTGGGGTTCTGCCGTGGTATGTGCTGGGCTGCGCCGTGCAGCTGCCGCTGTTTGCCGGCTGCGGCACCGCGCTGTATGCCCTTGCGGCGCAAAGTTATGGCCCGCGCGCGGCGGCGCGGGCATGCATTTGGCTTTTGGCCTTTCCGGGCACGTTTTTCTTTGCGCTGCCCATGACGGAAAGCCTGTTTTTGCTTTTATGCCTGGGCTTTTTTCTTTTGCTGCAGCATGGCCGCCCGCTGGCCGCGGGCGCGGTGGGGTTTTTGTGCGCGCTGGCGCGCTCGCCGGGGGCGCTTTTGTGCGGCGCGGCGGCTGTGTGGCTGTGGCAGGCCGTGCGCGCAAAGCGCGTGCGCCTTTCGCCTGCATATGCTGTGTGTGTGGCCGGGCCCGTGCTTGGGCTGTTGGGTTATTTTCTTTTAAACTGGGCCGTGTTTGGCGATTGGCTGCGCTTTTCTGAATATCAGGCCCAGCACTGGGGCCAAAAGCTGGGCTTTTTCTGGAACACGGTGGCCTACCACCTGGACACCATGGCCCAGTGGTGGCGCGAGGGCCAGCGGCTGAACGCCGTGTGCATCAGCCTTTTGGCTGTGGTGTGCATTTTATATGCCCTGGGCCTGCTGTGCGCTGCAGCGCGCAGGCTGCAGGCGCATCATTTGGCCTTTGCGCTGGCCTATGTGGCCTTCACCATGGGGGCCACCTGGCTGTTAAGCGCGCCGCGCTACCTGGCGGGCTGTTTTGCGCTGCCCTGCGCGGCCGCGCTGTGCTGCCAAAAGCAGCGCTGGGTGTGGCTGTGCTGGCTGGCGGCCCAGGCCGCCGTGGCGGCGGCCTACTTTGCCGTTTACCTGCGCCACGGGCCAGTGTATTGATATTAAAAAGCCTCTCGAAGCATTTGCTTCGAGAGGCTTTTTATATTAATCGTTTCAAATAATTATTTCAGCAGAATCTTTTGTAACAGTTTCTACATAAGAACCATTTCCATCATATACTGTAACGACTGCATGTGCAATATAATTGCCAGCCGACAAATTTAAATTTTTATCAATTGAAGCTACTCCTTTTCCAGAATCAGACCAGCTGTTAGAAGTATTTACATAGCTACTTCCATTCCATTTTTGAATTGTTACGGTGAGGGAAATAGTATTGTCATTATTCCAAGAAGAAGCATAGGAAGACAATTTGACATTAGAAAAAAGGGCACTTTGCTTGTCTAACCTACAAGAAAATGTAGAAAGCTCTATCCAACGAGGCTCAACACCTTCGGCTAATACACCAAAGCAACAAATCAATACTAACAAGAGAGTCAGAATAATACTTAAAGTCCTTTTTGCAGTACGTTTCATATTTTACCTCCTATTTTTTAGCTCTATTACATAGAACTTACTATAACAAGTAAACTAAAAGATGTCATGAACGCTATTCGCAATTGTTAAAATTTCGGACTTTGTGAGATTCCCTTGAAGATAAAGAGTTATCTCAGGTAAAGAAATCACTAATGAGGCGGAACGTTTATCATGCTTAATATATAATTTTGCCGGATATGTACCGATAATTTGATTTGAACAATATGTATCTTCTGTATCGATATCCAGAGAATCGTCATGAGGAGCAACAACAAAATAAATTTTATTGTTTGAGCCATCTACATACCATATGGCTTGACAACTATTAAAAAACTGAAGTTGATCAAATTCATACCCCTCCGGCAGCCACTGGGGGTAATATTCGCTTGTCCAGCCAATGGGGGGCCCTGCATTATTATTTATATCATAGGTGATGCGGCTGAATTTGTCGAAATTTTGAATTAGAAAATTTGCCACAGCCGCACGCGAGGCGTCTGCCGTAAAGGCAAGCGGAACCGAGATGCACGCAATAAGCGCCACCACGGCAGCGGTGCGCAGCAAGTAGGTAACGCGCCGCTTGCGCCGGCGTTTGGCCTGGTGGGCGCCCAGCATGGCAAGCACGGCGCTGTCTGTTTTTGCCTGAATGTCTGCGGGGGGCTGGGGCAGGGTGCTGTCTGCCAGGGCTTCGGCGTCGGCTTCGTCCTGCGCCTTGGCATACATCATGCCCGCAAGTTTCAGCGTGCGCAGCTCGCCGGGTGGGCAGCCGGGGGCTTTATTTGCGGCCATGCGTGTTCACCTCAATTCCCTTTTTCACACATGCCTCGCACAGTGCCCTTCTGGCGCGCACTGCTATCATGCGAAGGCTGCTTGGTTTTACGCTTAAAAATTCCGCAATCACTTCGTCGTCCAGCTCGTCCACATAGCGCATACGGATATAGTCGCCATACTGCGGCTTCAGCCCGGCAATACAGTGGCGTATCTCGTCCAGCGTCAGGTTGCCCACGGCAATATCCTCTGCATTTTCGTCGGAAAAGGTGGAAAGCCATTCGTCCTCTGCCGGCACAATATGCTTTTTCTTTTTCAGCTCTTCAAAGGCGGTGTGGCGCACAATGGTGAACAAATAGCCGGTCTTTTCCTGATGCGTCAGGCGGGAAAGCTTGCCGAACATGCGAATGAATTTCAGCATAGAGGTTTGCACCACATCAGAGGCCGCGTCCCAATCGTTCATATATTTGTATGCCCGGCGCAGCAATGCCACCCGGTTTTCCGCGTAAAGCGCAGCTATCTCGTTGTCATGTCCCTGCTGCAAAAAGTTTCCTCCTCAGAGCATGTGTGCGCAAGGGCGCTAATCACGCCGTTTCACCACGGTGCGGGCCAAATCTACAATCAGGGCCAACTGTGAGGGGGTGCAGTTTTCCACAATGGCCGCAAGCTGCTGTTCGAATTGCACTTTTCGAGGCGAAAGGGTGTCTGAAAGCAGTTCGTTCGGCGTAACGCCCAGCGCATTGGCAATGCGCACAAGCATCGCAAGGCTCAGCTTTGTGTTGTTGGTTTCAATGTGGCTGATGTTCGCTTTGCTGGTATCGGCCAGCTCTGCCAGGCGTTCGCTTGTCATGCCGCGTTTGTGGCGAAAGGCGCGAATGCGCGCGCCAATGGCGGCATAATCCAATTTTAGCTCCATACAATACACCTCTTGTATATTGTATGGTCTAAATTGGCCCCGAAAAATGCACGGGAAAATCTAAAGTTTCTTGTGTAGTCATAAACCCCATTTTTTGTAGAAGTGGCCCGAAACGAAACGCTTATCTTAGAAAAATAAAAAATTTTACCTTTTTTGTTGCAGAACCGCCTTCTCGAGAATTAAGTAAAGTAGGGGAATAGGTGGGCTCCGGCAAGGCATGCAAGCGCACAAAGGCTGCTGCAAGTGCCTGCAGAAGCCCGCTGGCCGGCGAAAGGCTCTGTTTGCATGGCGGAAAAATAAGGCAAATATTATACACTTTTCACAATAGGAACTGCGCTTCGTTTTCGCATGCCAATTGTTTCCATAAAATTCCTCTGAGGAGGAGTTTTATGTCGATGCATGTCAACTTTTCAAAACAGCTTTTAGATTACCGCACTGCCAACCACTTGACACAAAGCCAAATGGCAGAGATGTGCGGAATTTCTGTGCGCCGGTATCAGGAACTGGAACAGGGACATTCTCTGCCACTGCTCTCTACGGCCGTGCGCATGGCCGCAGCTTTCGATTTGAGTTTAGATTCTTTGAAAGGGGAGGTGAAATGAATGCCGTTTGTGTATCTTACGTTCCGGCACAGCGTCCGGCCAGAGGGCGGGCAGGCCTTTCCCACGTTCGGCATCCGGTGCTGGAAGCTTGGCGGTGCGGCAGGCGCGGTGCCCGTGGTGTGCGGGCAGGTTTGTGACGTAAGCCCCAACGAAGCCTTTGTGAAAGCGCTTGCAGGCCGCTGCACGCGCGAAGGGCTGGAGCCATGCCATTTGCCCTGTGTGGTGGAAGACGCCCTGGCGGGCGGCCTGCCGGGCGAATACCCATGAAAGAAAACGCCCGGCGGAAAATGCAACAAAAGGTGCAATATAATATTATTGTACCTTGCCATGCATGTTTTTGCTAGCCCTTCCGGCGCATTTTCTCGCAGAAAAGAAGGAAACACCGGCAAAATGGCAGCCGGGGCCGTGTTTTTGAGGCAGTGGAATATTTGTGGCACAGTGTGTGGTGCAAACATGCTTTTTCTGCGCGCAAGGGCATTTGCACGGCACATATGCCTCTGCGGGCCATGCGCACCGGCTGCCACAGGCTGCTGGCGCACTGTGCACAGGGTAAAATGCCTGCGCCGGGCGCAGAACACACATTTTTGTTGGGGGAAAAGGCTTGACAAACAGGCGGTGATTCTGTATGATAAATAGGCACTCTTCTTTCGAGTGTTTTTTTAGGGGTATAGCTCAGCTGGTAGAGCAGCGGTCTCCAAAACCGCGTGCCGAGGGTTCGAATCCTTCTGCCCCTGCCATATGGCCCGGTAGTTCAGTTGGTTAGAACGCTAGCCTGTCACGCTAGAGGTCGTGAGTTCGAGCCTCATCCGGGTCGCCATATGCTGCTATAGCTCAGTAGGCAGAGCACATCCTTGGTAAGGATGAGGTCGTGCGTTCGAATCGCATTAGCAGCTCCATGAAAAAGCCCGAAATTTGGCTATACAAAGCCATTTTTCGGGCTTTTTTATTTTTTCTGAAATGGAAAAATATGGATAGAAAAACCATGAAAAAGCCTCATAAACTAACACATAAACTAACACTTTTCTTCCTGTTCCACTTGCCGGGCGGGCGTGCAGGGCCAAAGCCCGCACGCCGGTTTGCGTGCAAAAGTGTTTGGAACGGCTGTGTTTTGGCAGGCACTGCAGGCGGCGCGCCGCACTGGGCCTGCGGCCATGGCATGGCATATGGCGCTGTGCCGCATGCGGCTGCTTTGCTTTCAAGGCGTGCTGCCTGCGCGCCCCTGCCGCCGCATGCAGGCGGGGCTGCCCGGCGGCCTGCCGCGGCAGGGGCAGACATTCCGGCAAGTTTTTCTGGTAAAAATCTGCCGCGGGTTCCGCATTATGTGCAAAAGGCCCACGCTTTTGTGCAGTGTATCAGACAAAACGACAAATTTTGAGAAATTCGAAAAATCCCGCCGGAAGGGCCCCGTTTTATGTTACAATAAATATGACACAACGAAACGGGCGGCGAATGCCGCCGCAGAAGAGGCATCAGGAATTTCTGAACATTATGTGAGGAGTGTGTTCCAACCATTATGGCACAAGAAAAAAGTGCGAAAGAGTTTTTCAAAGCGTCTGAACGTGTGGCAGACCTTGGCATCATCGCCTGCACCGGCGCGGAGGAACTGACACAGAAGATCAACCAGCACCTGTTGCGCTGGGCAAGGGAAGCGGACATTCAGGATGAGACATTTATCATCGACAGCGAATGCCCGCGTTTTTCTTCGGGCGACGGCAAGGGCCTGATTAAAGCGTCCATTCGCGGCGATGACTTGTTCTTCATTGTGGATGTGGGCAACTACAGCTGCAAGTACAAAATTTTCGGCCACGAAAACTGCATGAGCCCGGACGACCATTTTCAGGATTTGAAGCGCCTGATTCAGGCGGCCAGCGGCAAGGCGCACCGCGTCAGCGTGGTGATGCCCCTTTTGTACGGCAGCCGCCAGCACCGCCGCAATTACCGCGAAAGCCTGGATTGCGCCGTGGCCCTGCAGGAGCTGCAGGCCCTTGGCGTGCAGAACATTGTGACGTTTGACGCGCACGACCCGCGCATGCAGAACGCCGTGCCCCTGATGGGCCTGGACAATATGATGCCCACCTATCAGGTGATCAAGGCCATGATTCGCTGCGTGCCCGATTTGCGGCTGGACAGCAAGCACTTCATGGTCATCAGCCCGGACGAGGGCGCCATGCAGCGCAACATGTATTATTCCAGTGTGCTGGGCGTGAACCTTGGCATGTTCTATAAGCGCCGCGATTATTCGCGCGTGGTGAACGGGCGCAACCCCATTGTGGCGCACGAATACCTGGGCGAAAGCGTAGAGGGCAAGGACGTATTTGTGGCAGACGACATCATTTCGTCTGGCGAAAGCATGCTGGACATTGCCTTTGCACTGAAAAAGCAGGGCGCGCGCCGCATTTTTGCCAACGCCACTTACGCTATTTTCACAAACGGCCTGGCCGCCTTTGACGAGGCGGTGGAGCAGGGTGTGCTGAACGGCGTGTTTGGCACGAACCTCACCTACCTTACGCCCGAGCTGAAAAGCCGCGCCTGGTTCCACGAGGTGGATGTGTCGAAGTATATTGCCTATTACATTGCCGCAGTGAACCACGACATTTCCGTCAGCGCCATCATCGACCCGCACGAGAAAATTCGCGCGCTGCTGGATAAAACCTACGGCCAGCAGTAACTGCAAGGCATTTTGCAGCAAAGCCCGATAAGGGCTGTTGCCGCAAGAACGCATTGGCCTCAGGCCGCGGCTGTTTCAGCGCCTGGCGCATTTCCAAGGCCCGGCAATCCACCAGGATTGCCGGGCCTTTTTATGCTGTATACAGCGCATGCGCTGCCCTGGGGCAAACTTTTGCGCCGGTGATTGCCAGCCGCATGTGCGGCTGATATACTGGGAGCATACCCGGGCACCGGCCGCGGGGCACCGGCACGCCCCGCGGCGCGCACACGGTGTGAGGGAAGGGGCTTTGGCGGTGTATCTGCTGTTTCTGGCTATTTGGGCGGTGGGCGTGTTCATTTTATGGAAAAACGGCCCCGCAAGGGCCAACCCGCCGGGCGCGGCGCTTGGCGTGTTTTTTCTTGCATGGGGCCTGGGCGGCTGTGCCGCCATGTGGCTGGGCCGCAGCGGCATGCAGGCGCTGGGCGCTTTAAGCCTGGGGCTGGGCCTGCTGCTGGCGTTTACGGGCGCGTTCCGCCTGCGCAATGGATATGCCTGCCGCCTTCCGGTGCAGGGCGTATACTGTTCGTGCAATGTGTATGTGTCAAAAGGCGTGGCGCAGTGCGCGCCCGTGTTTGAATATACGGTGAATGGCCGGCACATTCGTGCGCAGAGCGCCGAAGCCATGGGGCGCCGCAGGCTGGAAGGGCGCTACCGCGAGGGCGAGCGCTACGAAATATTTGTGGACGAAAAACACCCGCGGTTGTTTGTGCTGCAGCGCAGGGTGCATCTGCTGGATGTGGGCCTGCTGGCATCTGCGCTGCTGTTTGCGGCGCTGGGGGTGTGGTGCTTTTTTGCCGGCTGAGGGGGCCGGCACGCTTTTTGTGCCCTGTGCAGAAAGCAAAAAAGCGCATTTTGCTTGACAAGCCGCGCTTTTGCTTTATAATGAAATACGGAAATCGGAAAACGGCGCTGACCGGACAAACGCCGCACATCTGCATGCTTTTCAGAGAGAGGGTGCAAGGCTGAAACACCCTTGGCATGGCAGGCGGCGCGCCACCCGCGAGCTTCCCGCGACGAGCGGGGCGTACAGGCTGCGTTAAAGCCGAAAAAGCGGCACGCTTTGCGTGCAACTTGGGTGGTACCACGGAAGCCTTTGCGGCCTTCGTCCCTTGGTGGGGCGGGGGCTGCTTTTTTTTCGAAATATGAATGGAAAGAGGAGAAATACGAACAGTATGGAATGGACAGGCCTGAACGAACTGCGCGAGAAATATCTCTCGTTTTTTGAGGGCAAGGGGCATCTGCGCCTTGGCAGCTTCCCGCTGGTGCCGCACAACGACAACAGCCTGCTGCTCATCAACTCGGGCATGGCGCCCATGAAAAAGTGGTTTCTTGGCCAGGAAGAACCGCCGCGCCACCGCGTAACCACCTGCCAGAAATGCATCCGCACGCCGGATATTGAGCGCGTGGGCATCACCGCGCGCCACGGCACCTTCTTTGAGATGCTGGGCAACTTCAGCTTTCAAGATTATTTCAAAGAAGAGGCCATTCCCTGGGCGTGGGAGTTCCTCACCGATGTGCTGAAAATAGAGCCGGAAAAGCTGTATATCTCGGTATATCTGGATGATGACGAAGCCTACGACATCTGGACGAAGAAAGTGGGCATCCCCGAAGACCACATGGTGCGCTTCGGCAAAGAAGATAACTTCTGGGAGCATGGCTCTGGCCCGTGCGGCCCGTGCAGCGAAATCTATTTCGACCGCGGCCCCGAGTTTGGCTGCGGCAAGCCGGATTGCAAGGTGGGCTGCGACTGCGACCGCTATATGGAAGTGTGGAACCTGGTGTTCAGCCAGTTCGACTCTGACGGCGCGGGCACTTACACACGCCTGGAAAAACCCAACATCGACACCGGCATGGGCCTGGAGCGCCTGGCCTGTGTGATGCAGGGCGTGAGCAATCTGTTTGAAGTGGACACCGTGCACAACATCTTGAACCATGTGGAAAAAATCACCGGCAAAAAATACGGCGAAAATGAGGCACAGGATATTTCTATCCGCGTCATTACCGACCACATCCGCTCTACCGTGTTCATGGTGTCGGACGGCATTCTGCCCTCCAACGAGGGCCGCGGCTATGTGCTGCGCCGCCTGCTGCGCCGCGCTGCACGCCACGGCCGCATGCTGGGTGTGACGCGCCCCTTCCTGGCCGAGCTGTGCGACACGGTTATTCGCGAAAACGGCGGGGCATACCCCGAACTTGTAGAGCATTCCGACTATATTAAAAAGACCATTGCCGCCGAGGAAGAGCGCTTCTCGCGCACCATCGACCAGGGCCTTGCCATTCTGAACAGCATGATTGAGAACCTGAAGGGCGCGGCCGCCGAGGGCGCAAAGCGCATTCTCTCGGGCCTGGATGCCTTCAAGCTGAACGACACCTTCGGCTTCCCGCTGGACCTGACCAAGGAGATTGTGGCCGAGCAGGGCATCACGGTGGACGAAGAGGGCTTTGCCGCGGCGCTGAAAAAGCAGCGCGATACCGCCCGTGCCGACCGCATGCGCCGTGATATCTCCGGCTGGGCGGCAGACCTGTTCAGCGAGGTAGACGCCCCGGCCACCGAGTTTTTGGGTTATGACATGCTGGAGGCGCCCGGCTGTGTGGTGGCGCTTTCCGACGGCGACGAACTGGTGGACGCCGTGGCCACAGACGACGGCGAAAAGGAAGGCGTGCTGGTGGTGCTGGACCGCACCCCCTTCTATGCCGAAAGCGGCGGCCAGGTGGCGGACACCGGCACGCTGCAGGCGGCCGGCGGCGCAAAATTGTCGGTGTATGCCGTGAAAAAGACGCCGAAGGGCTTCTTTGTGCATACCTGCGCCCTGCAGGAGGGCACCCTGCGGGTGGGCGAAGTGGTGACGGCCAAGGTGGACGCTGCGCGCCGCCACGCCATCATGCGCAACCATACCGCCGCGCATCTTCTGCAAAAGGCCCTGCGCGAGGTGCTGGGCGACCATGTGCATCAGGCGGGCTCGTATGAGGACGATGAGCGTGTGCGCTTCGACTTCACCCATTTCTCTGCCGTGACGCCGCAGCAGCTGGAACAGGTGGAGCGCATTGTAAACGAAAAGATTTTGGAGGCTTTGCCTGTCAATGTGCGGGTGATGCCCCTGGCAGAGGCAAAGAAAATTGGCGCCATGGCGCTGTTCGGCGAAAAATACGGCGACACGGTGCGCGTGGTGGACGCCAGCGGCTGGAGCACCGAATTCTGCGGCGGCACCCATGTGAAGAATACGGCCGAGGTGGGCTGCTTTAAAGTGATTAGCGAGGCCAGCGTGGCGGCGGGCATCCGCCGCATCGAGGGCACCACCGGCTGGGGCGTGCTGAAGCTGCTGGAAGAAAAGACGGATGTGATTGCCCAGGTGGCGGGCACGCTGAAAGTGTCGAACGTGCACGACCTGCCCGCGCGCGCCGCGGCCGTGGCCGGGGAAGTGAAGGCACTGCAGAAGGAGCTGGACGAGTTGAAGGCGCGTGAGGCGCGCAGCCAGCTGGAAGGCCTGTTTGAAAACGCCAAAGAGGTGCAGGGCGTGAAGCTGTTCACGCTGTATCTCACCGGCACGCCCACCGAGACGGTGCGCACCATGTGCGATGCCGCGCGCGACAGGGCTGCCTGCAGCGTAACGGCCATTGTGGCCGAAAACGAGGGCAAATATTCCCTGGCTGTGGCCGTGGGCAAAGAGGCCCAGGCCAAGGGCCTTGCCGCAGGGCGCCTGGCGAAAGAGATTGCCAGCGTGGCAGGCGGCAACGGCGGCGGCAAGCCCGATTTTGCCATGGCGGGCATCCGCGACGCATCGAAGATTGACGACGCGCTGAACGCTGTGCCGGGCATTGTGGAAAAGGCGCTGAACGCCTGAAGGAAAATTTCTCGCAGGGGCGCGAGTGCGCCCCTGCGCCCGAAATTCCGGCATGTGCCGGAACCACCGGAAGGAGGTTTATGAATGGACTGTCTGTTCTGTAAAATGGCCGCGGGGGAAATTCCCGTGAACAAGGTGTACGAGGACGACACGGTGCTGGCGTTCCATGACATTGACCCGCAGGCGCCCGTGCATGTGCTGGTTATCCCCAAGGCGCACATTGCCTCGCCCGCGCACATCACGCCGGAAAATTCTGCCGTGGTGGCGCATGTGTTCGAAGTGATTGCCAGCCTTGCGGGCACCCTGGGCCTGGAAAACGGCTACCGCGTGGTGACAAACTGCGGCGCCGACGGCGGCCAAAGCGTGCCGCACCTGCATTTCCATGTGCTGGGCCGCCGCAGCCTTGCGTGGCCTCCGGGCTGAAACCCGCCCTTATTCAACAAAGAAAGGAAGCGTCTTACCATGCGCAAAACCTATACCCTTCATGTTGCGGGCCTGGAGCGGGAGCTGCCGCTGTGCCCGGTGAATGAAAAAATGGACATCGCGGCTTTCATTATGTTCAGCGATGTAGAGCTTACCATTGCCTGTGCGAAAGCCCTTTTGGAAAAACTGCCGGAATTTGACGTCATTGTCACGGCAGAGGCAAAGGGTATTCCGCTGGCCTACGAAATGAGCCGCCAAAGCGGCAAAAAATATATCCCCGCGCGCAAGGGCCCGAAGCTGTATATGGAAAAGCCGGTTATTGTGAAAGATAAATCCATCACCACGGCCGCCGAGCAGACGCTGGTGATTGACCAGAAGGACCTTGACTATATGCAGGGCAAGCGCGTGGTGATTGCAGACGATGTGATCTCTACGGGTGGCAGCCTGCACGCGCTGGAAGCGCTTGTCTCGAAGTGCGACTGCACGGTGGTGGCGCGGGCGGCCGTGCTGGCCGAGGGCGACGCGGCAGACCGCGGCGACATCACCTTCCTGGCCCCGCTGCCCCTGTTCTTCCACGATTGATGCGCCGCCCGGTATATGGCTTTGGCCTTGCGTTCTGCCTGGCCTGCCTTGCGGGCGCTTTTGTGCCGCTGCCGGCCCTTTGGCTGGCGGCGGCTTTTTGCGCAGGGGCCTTTGCGGTGTTCTGGCGCATGCCGGCCGGGCGGCGCCGCTTTTCCGTTATGCTGTGCTGTGCGGCGGCCGCCCTTGCCTTTGCGTGGCGCGGGGCATATACCTTGGCGGTTGTGCGGCCCGCCGGGGCGCTTGCGGGCACCACGGCGCAGGTGCAGGCCGTGGTGCGGCAGGCCACAGCCAGCTACCTGCCCGGCAGTGTGAACGCCACCGTGCACGTCACACAGATGGATGGAAAGCCCGCGCGCCTCAATGCATATCTGGAGGCCGTGCCCGGGCTGGCGCAGGGCGATATCTTTACGGCACAGCTGGAATTTTCCACCCCGGAAAACACAAGTTATGCCCGCGCACGCAGGGCAGACGGCGTATACCTGGACGCCGCGGCGCAGCAGGTGGCCGTGGTGGGGCGCCAGGGCGGCCTTGCCGGTGCTGCGCGGCAGCTGCGGGAGGAACTGTGCAGCGCGCTGACGCGCCTGTTGGGCCAGCAGGTGGGCAGCGTGGCGCGCGCCGCCGCCTTTGGGGACAAAAGCGCACTGAACAGCGAGCTGAATGAAATGTTCCGGGCCGCCGGGCTCTCGCATGTGCTGGTGGTGTCCGGCCTGCATTTTTCTGCCGCATCCGGCGCGCTGTATGCCTTCCTGCGCACAAAACTGCGCCGCCGTGCCGCGGCGGCCGCAGCTGGCGGGCTGGTGCTGTGGCTTTTGTTTTTGACGGGGTTTGGCCCCAGCGCGGTGCGCTCGGCCGTGGCCCTGTTGATGCTGTACGGCGGCATGCTGGCCTGGCGCAGAAGCGACGGGCGCACGTCCATGGGTGTGGCGGGCGTTTTGCTGTGCGTGTTCACAGGGCCAGACGCCGCCCTGGATGTGGGCGCGCAACTCTCCTTCTGTGCGGCGCTGGCCGTGGTTTGGGCGGGCGAGCAGACGGCCGTTTGGAACAAACGGGAACCGGGCCGTTTTTCCTTTCTGCTGCGCCCTGTGCGGGACGCACTGTTTGTTTCTGCCTGCGCGTGCCTGGCCACCTTGCCCGCGCTGTGTGCGGCGGGGCTGGGGGCAAGCCTGTTTACCCCGCTGGCAAACCTGCTGGCGCTGCCCAGTGTTTCCTTTGCCGTGCTGGCAGGGCAGGGGGCGGCCGTATGTGCGCTTTGCCCGCCGCTTGGGTTTCTGGCCCGCCTTTTGGGGCTTGTGTGCGGGCTGGCCGTTCGCTGGCTTATTTTCGTGTGCAGGCTGTTCAGCGGGCTGCCCGGCCAGGTGTTTGCCAGCGGCGCCTTTGCGCTGTGTGTGGTGTGCGCAGGATGCGCGCTGTGGTTCAGCCAGCGCCGTTTCCGTGTGCCGCCGCACAAGGCGGCACTGGCCTCGCTTGCATTTGCCGTTCTGGCCATGGGCGGCTATGCACTGGCAGATGCCGGCGTGGTGCATGTGACGCCGGTGGGCGGCGGTGTGAACCCTTCGCTGGCCGTCACGCAGGGCGGCTTCACGGCGGTGGTATTCCGCGGCGGTGCGCAAAGCGCCGCGCGCGTGGCAGAAGAGCTTGCCCAAATGAACCGCACGGAAGTAGACCTTGTGCTGGACGCCCGTGTAGAGCCGCAGCGCGAGGCTGTTTGTGATGCGCTTTCGCCCGCGGAATATATCGCTGTTTCGGAAAACAGCGCGGCAGGTGGCGCATATGGGCCATTCCGTGATATAATGTTCTACACCAGGCGCCAGGGTGAGGGCAATTTTGTATGCATCCAAATGGGCGGATACACGTTGGCCGCCACCTGCGGCAAGGTGTCTGCCGAGGGCTATGCGCCTGTGGACGTCTATTTCTGCGCCTCTACACAGGCGGAGGCGCTTTCTGCCGGCACGGTGTGGCTGCCTGCCGCGCCGTCCATTACGGCGCAGGGCACAGCAAACTGTGTGCGCAGCGGGCCGCAGGCGGCGCTTGCGGTGCGCGGGCCCGGGCACGCCCGCTGGAAAGGGGTAACCAATGAGCTTTCGTGAGATGCAACTGGAAAAGGCGCTGGCACAGCCGGGCTGTGCGGTATTTTATTTTTATTCCACACAGGAGTTTCTGGTGCGCGACGCCGCCCAGAAAACCGTGCGCCGCCTGATGCAGGCCGGGGACGCCGAGCTGACGCGCATTGAGGGCCCGGCGCCCGATATCGGTGAGGCCGTGGCTGCCGCGGGCACCATTTCGCTGTTTGGCACAAAGCGCGTGGTGGAACTTCCGCGCGTAGAACCGGCCGCTATGGGCGAGAAGGATGTAGAGGCCCTGTGCGACTTGATGCAAAGCCTGGAAAACGCCGTGATGGTGCTGACCACCGTGTTCAAAGATGACAAGGCCAAAAGCACCAAAAAGGCCAAGCTGTTAATTTCCACGGCCGCCAAGGCGGGCGTGGCGCTGGAATTTGAAAAGCCCAGCCCCGGGGCAGTGCGCGATTTTCTGGCCGCAAGGGCACAGGCGCTGGGCACGCGCCTTGCACCCGGCGCGGCGGACGCGATGGTGCAGCGGTGTGGCACAGACCTGTACACGCTGGAAAACGAACTTGCAAAGCTGGCCGCCGTGTGCGGTTACACCGAGGTGACGCCTGCCCTGGTGCAGCAGATGGGCACACTGAATGTAGAGGCGGACGTGTTTGAGATGGTGCGCTTTGTCACAGCCAACCAGCTGCCCCGCGCCCTGCACAAACTCTCTCAGCTTTTGGCGCTGCAAAACGAGCCCATTGCCATCACGGCGGCGCTTTCCGGCACATTTATCGACATGTACCGCATGAAGCTGGGCGCAGCCCAGCGGCGCCCGGCCGCCACAGTGATGAAAGATTTTGGCTACCGCGGCAGCGACTGGCGCCTGCGCAAGGCGGGCGAAAGTGCGGCCAAATACACTCGAACCCAGCTGGAGCACATTTTAACCATCCTCACCCGGCTGGACGCTGCGCTGAAATCCAGCGCGGCAGACGGCGCCGCCCTGCTGGAGACGGCCCTGTGTGAAATTGCGTTGGCGGCGCAGCACGCATGATGGAGAAGATGCGCATCCGCGAAGTGCTGGTGGTGGAGGGGAAATACGACGCCGCGCGCCTGCAAAACCTTGTGGACGGCCTTGTGCTGTGCACGGGCGGGTTTAATGTGTTCACCAGCGAGGAGACAAAAGAACTTATTTTGCGCTTGGGCCGGGTGCGCGGCCTGTGTGTGCTGACAGATTCCGACGCCGCGGGCTTCCGCATCCGGCGCTATCTCAACGACCTTGCACAGGGGCTTTCGGTGAAGAATGCCTATATTCCGGCCGTGCCCGGCAAAGAAAAACGCAAGGCAAAGCCCGGCAAAGAGGGCCTTCTGGGCGTGGAAGGTGTGCCGGACGAGGTGATTATAACGGCGCTGCGGCGCGCGGGCGTAAACGGGCAGGCACCGCGCACCGGGCGCGCCATCGATTATGCCGATTTGTACGAGCTGGGCCTTTCCGGCACGCCGGGTGCGGCCGGTGTGCGCCGCCGTGTGCTGCAAAGGGCCGGGCTTCCCCCGCGCCTTTCCAAAAAGGCGCTGTGTGCGGCGCTTTCCAGCCTGTACACCTATGAAGAATTCAGGGCCCTGTGCACGGCAGTGGAAGAGGAACAGGAGGCATAGTGTATGGAGTGGAGCCGGCGTTTTCCGCAGAATGTGCAGCCCAACCTGGAACAAATTGCCGCCTTTGCAGGCACCCCACTGTGGGCAGAACTGTGCACCTGGCTGGAAACAGAATGGAATGTGCGGCCGCTGGTGCAGTATTCCAGCTGCAGCGGCGCGAAGGGCTGGAACGTAAAATATCGGAAAGGCGGGCGCGCTTTGTGCACCCTGTACCCCGGCCTGCCGGGCGGCGGCAGTTTTACCTGCCTGGTGGCCGTGGGCCAAAAGCAGGCCATGGCGGCCGAAGCCTGCCTGGAGGCGGCATGCAGTTACGTTCAGGAGGCATACCGGGCGGCGCCGCTTTTGAACGGCGCGCGCTGGCTGATGCTGGACGTGAAGAACAGACAGGTGCTGCGCGATGTGCAGGCGCTGCTTCGCATCCGTGCAGGTGCGTGGTGAGGCAGCGGGGCCATTTCGGGCTTTGGGCATGAAACCAACAGCGAGGGGCGCTTTTCCCCGGGTGGGAAAGGCGCCCCTCGTTTTTTCTTTTTGATGATTTTAAAATTCTTATTGACAAATAAAGTTGTCAATGCTATGATGATTTTGACAATAATAATTGTCAAAACGACAAATAAAATTTTCAAAGGAGGAAAAAGAATGCCACTGCAAAACCGGGTGAAAGAGCTGCGGGCCCGCCTTGGCGTGAACCAGCAGGAATTGGGCAGCCTGGTGGGCGCTTCGCGCCAGACGGTAAGCCTGATTGAGCGGGGCGATTATCACCCGTCTGTGCTGCTGGCCCTGCGCATTGCAAAAGTATTCGGGGTTCCGCTGGAAGAAGTATTTTTTATCACAGGGGAGGAAGAGGGCAATGAAACAGAAACATGAGCGCAAGGTGACGCGTTTTTTTATTACCATGGCAGTCGCCCTGCTGGTGGGCGGCATATGCGGCTATTTGGGGGCGATGTATGCCTCGTCTTTTTCCGGCGTGTTGGCTGGGCTGGGCATGGTGTTGGGCTATGCCGCGCCTGTGCTGGCGGCGCTTGCCGTCTGCATCGGCTGCCTGATGGCCCGGCGGGCCTACCAAAAAGCACAGCGCCTTTCGCAAAGCGGAAGCGATGAAGATGTGATTGCCGCACTGGATACACTGGACGCATGCATCATTGCGCTGGAAACCCAAAGCATGGTAAGCCTGTGCTTCATTCCCTTCGCAGTGGCTCTTGCGCCGCGCGCCCCGCTGGTGCCGCTTGCCAGCGCGGCAGTTCTGTTGGTAAGCCTGTTTCTTGGGGCCTTTTCCCAGCGCCGTGTCATCGAGCTGGTGAAATGCCTTTGCCCGGAAAAGCGCGGTGACACCATGGATAAAAACTTCACCCGCGAATGGTACGAAAGCTGCGACGAGGCCGAGCGCGCCCGCATTGGCTTTGCGGCATACAAAAGCTTCCTTGCCACACAGCATGGGTTTGTGGCCGCCATTGTGGTGCTCATCCTTCTCAGCATCGCCACACCAGTTGGCTGGCCTGCCTTTGCCGCAGTGGGCACGCTGTGGTTTGTGCAGAAGTTTACCTATTTTGCGCATGCCCGCCAAAGGGCGGAAAAGTGACCTTGCAGCGGGTGAAGAGGCCTTGCCATCTGCCTGCCCGCAGCAAGCGCTGCCCAAAGGGGCATAGGGCGCCTGGCATTGCCCGGCTGAGCAATGCGGCAAGCGGCCCTTTATGATGCAAGCAGGGGGGCCCGGCGAAAAGCCGGGCCCCCTGAATTTTTATTTTGCCAAATACCTTCCCGTGATACTCTGCCCGTTTTGGGCAATTTCTTTCGGCGTGCCGGCCGCCACCACACGGCCGCCCGCTTCGCCGCCGCCCGGGCCCATGTCAATGATATAATCTGCACTGCGCATCACATCCAGGTCGTGTTCAATGACAATGACCGTGGCGCCATTGTCAATCAGCGTTTGGAACACGCGCACAAGCGTCTGCACATCCAGCGGGTGAAGGCCAATGGTGGGCTCGTCGAACACGAATACGGAATCTTCCTGGCCGCGGCCCATTTCGCTGGCAAGCTTCAGGCGCTGTGCCTCGCCGCCAGAGAGGCTGGGCGTTGCCTCCCCCAGTGTAAGGTAGCCAAGGCCCAGGCTTTGCAGCACGCCAAGGCGCTGGCACACAAGGCCCCAGTCTGCGCAGGCGGCCAGCGCAGTGTCAATATCCATGGCCATCACTTCGGGCAGGGAATATGCCTGCCCGCCCGGGTGCTGCGCTTTCACAAGCGCGGCGTCCTTTGCATAGCGGCTGCCGCGGCATGCGGGGCAGGGAATGTCCACGTCCGGCAAAAACTGTACATCCAGGCTGATGACGCCTGTGCCGTCACACACCGGGCAGCGCAGCCTGCCGGTGTTGTAGGAAAAATCTCCCGCCTTAAAGCCAAGGCGTTTGGCGTCCGGCGTTTTGGCATAGAGCTTGCGCAGTTCGTCGTGCACGTTGGCGTATGTGGCCACGGTAGAACGCACGTTGATGCCGATGGGCGTGGCGTCGATGAGCTTTGCCCGCGCAATGCCGGGCGCCTCGATGGAAAGGACGTGGGCCGGCAGCTTTGCCCCGGCAGCCGCGGCCTGAAGGGCGGGCACAAGGCTTTCCAGCACAAGTGTTGTTTTCCCGCTGCCAGAGACGCCTGTCACCACGGTGAGCCTGCCTTTGGGGATATCGACGCAGAGCGGTTTCACCGTGTGGATGGCCGAGGTGGAAAGACGCAGCCGCCCGGCCTGGAACAGATTTTTTGCACTGGCGCGCGGCCGCGCTGTGATGTGCCGTTTGCCCGAGAGAAACGGCCCAATCAGCGAGGCCGGGTTTTTCTCAAGCGCCCCTGGTGTGCCCTGTGCCACCACATGCCCGCCGCCCGCGCCTGCCTGCGGGCCCATTTCAATCAGCCAGTCTGCCTGGGAAAGCACCTGGGTGTCGTGGTCCACCAGCAGCACCGAATTTCCGTCTGCCACAAGGTCCCGCATTACCCCGGCCAGGCCCTCCAGGTTCGAGGGGTGAAGCCCAATGGACGGTTCGTCCAATACATACAGCACGCCGGTGGTGCGGTTGCGCACTGCGCGGGCCAGCTGCATGCGCTGGCGCTCGCCTGTAGAGAGGGTGGCGGCTGCGCGGCTTAGCGCAAGGTAGCCAAGGCCCAGTTCTTCCAGGCGCCGCGCCGCTGTCTGAAACGATTCGCAGATGCTGTTCGCCATGGGGCGCATCTCAGCAGGCAGGCTGGCGGGCACGCCCTCCACCCATTTGCAAAGCCGCGTCAGCGGCATGTCGCAGGCCTCGGCCAGGCTGATGCCGCGCAGCAGCGGCGCCCGCGCTGCGTCCGACAGGCGCGTGCCGCCGCAGGCAGGGCACACGTCCTCTTTCAAAAAGCGCTCTACCCGTTTCATGCCTTTTTCGTCTTTCACCTTGGCAAGGGCATTTTCCACCGTATAGACGGCGTTGAAATAGGTAAAATCCAGCTCGGCGGCCTGGTTTGAGTTTTTGGCCTTGTAAAAGATATGCTTTTTCACGGCCGGGCCGTTGTACACAATGTCTTTTTCACGCGCCGTCAAATCGCGAAAGGGCACGTTGGTGCGCACGCCCATCTCACGGCACACATCCGTCATCAGCGACCACATCAGCGTGTTCCACGGCGCCACGGCACCTTCGTCTATGGTGAGGCTTTCATCCGGCACAAGGCTGGCTCTGTCCACTGTGCGCACCACGCCTGTGCCGCTGCATGTGCGGCACGCGCCCTGGCTGTTAAAGGCAAGCTCTTCCGCTGAAGGCGGAAAAAAGTGCACCCCGCACACGGGGCACACCAGCTGCTGCCCGGCGGCAACGGCCAGCGTAGGGGCAAGCCGGTGCCCATTGGGGCAGCGGTGTGCCGCCAGACGGGAAAACATCAGCCGCAGGCTGTTCAAAAGCTCGGTGCCGGTGCCGAAGGTGCTGCGAATGCCGGGCACACCCGGCCGCTGGTGCAGCGCCAGTGCGGCGGGCACATACAGCACTTCGTCCACCTGGGCCTTTGCGGCCTGCGTCATGCGCCTGCGCGTGTAGGTGGAAAGGGCGTCCAGATACCGCCGCGACCCCTCGGCATACAGCACGCCCAGCGCCAGCGATGACTTGCCTGAGCCGGATACACCGGCAATGCCTGTGATGCAGTTCAGCGGAATCTCAACATCTATGTTTTTCAGGTTGTGCACCCTTGCGCCCCGCACCTGTATTTTTTCGGGGGCACGCCGTTTTTCATCCATGCCAAAACACCTCGCAACCGCTGCCCGGCGCCGCGGGCAGCAACAAAACATGCGCCGCGCTGCACAAACGTGTCAGCGTGCGGCCGGCCTATAAACAGGAAAAGCCGCCGCGGGCGTTATCGCCCGCGGCGGCCTGGTGCTGCTGACCGGACTTGAACCGGTACGGTGTTGCCACCGAGGGATTTTAAGTCCCTTGCGTCTGCCGATTTCGCCACAGCAGCACGGCATGCACAGCACTTTGCAGAACAGTGCCGTACTGATAATCAATCTTACAATAAACGCCGCTGCTTGTCAACTGCACCCCCTGTGCAGGCGGCCTGTATTTGTGGTATAATGTCAACACCTGGAAGAAGTGGAGTGCAGGCCAAAGCGGGGGCCCGCAATGGAAAGTGCCGCGCGTTTGCCGGGTAGGAAAGGGGGCGCCCAGATGCGGGAATATACGGTGGAAAAGCCGGGCGTGCGGCTGGACGCATTTTTGCACAGGGCCGAGCCATCGCTTACGGTGGGCGCCCTGCACCGGTATCTGCGGGAAAACAAAATTAAAGTAAATGGCAAAAAGCTTCCCCTTTCCGCACGCCTTGCTGCGGGCGACGTGGTGCGGCTGTATCTGCCCGGGCAGCCTGCACAGGGGGACGGCCCCGCATATCTGGCAGCAAGGCCTTATTTTACGCCTGTGTATGAAGATGCCCAGGTGCTGGTGGCGCAAAAGCCCGCGGGCCTGCTGGTGCAGGATGAGGCGGGCGCGCAGGCAGACACGCTTTTGAACCGCGCCCGGCGGTATTTGTATGAAAAAGGGGAGCTTGCGGCAAACGCCCCCTGGCTGCCACAGCTTTGCCACCGGCTGGACACCGGCACCAGCGGCCTTGTGATTCTTGCCAAAACGCCCGCCGCGCTGGCACAGATGACGGAGCTGATTCGCACGCGCGCAGTGCAAAAAGAATACCTGTGCGTCACCCTGGGGGCGCCAGCGCGGCCGCAGGCAGAGCTTCGGGGCTTCCTTGTGAAAAACGCAAAGCGGGGCACGGTGCGTGTGACGGCCACGGCCCAGCGCGGCGCGAAAGAAATTATCACGCGCTATGAAACGCTGTGCAAAAGCGGGGCACTGGCGCTGCTGCGCGTGCAGCTGGTCACCGGGCGCACGCATCAAATTCGCGCGCATCTGGCCAGCATTGGCTGCCCTGTTTTGGGCGATTCCAAATATGGCAACACCCAGGCCAACCGCGCCTGGCACTTCAAATATCAGGCGCTTTGCGCCTACAGCCTGTGCTTTCCGGCCATGGAAAAAGAAAGCCCCTGCGCAGGCCTTTCTGAAAAAACGCTGTTTGCCGAAGAGCCCTGGTATGCGGCACAGATCAAAAACGGCACCCTGGGGTAAACGGCAGGCGGAAGGAGGAAACCGATATGGCGGCACATATGAAATGGAAACAGGAACTGCAGGCATTCTGCAACGCAAACATGGCGCAGGTGCAGCGCCTTACGCACGAGCTGTGCGCCATCCCGGCGCCCACGGGCAGCGAGGGCAGGCGCGCACAGTTTTGCCTTTCTTACCTGCGCGGGCACGGCGCGCAGGCCTATCTGGATGAGGCGGGCAATGTGGTGTTTCCCTATGCGTGCGAGGACGGCGGCAAGGTAGTGATAATGGCCGCGCATATGGACACTGTGTTTCCGGAAGAGACGCCCCTGGGCGTGCGGGAAGAGGGCGACAAGGCGTTTTGCCCCGGCATTGGGGACGACACCGCCAACCTTGCCGTGCTTTTGGTGCTGGCAGCATGGTTTGCGCAGCACGCCCCGCGCACAGAACAGGGCATTGTATTCGTGTGCAATGTGTGTGAGGAAGGGCTTGGCAATTTGAAGGGCACCCGTGCGCTGATGCGCCAGTGGGCTGCGCGCACCGTGGCCTTCCTCTCGCTGGATTGCACCTGTGAAGCCGTGTTTCACCGTGCGGTGGGTTCGAAGCGGTACCGCGTCACGGCGCACACCGAGGGCGGGCACTCGTTCAGTGCGTTCGGCAACACAAATGCCATTGAGGTGATTGCCCGCCTTGTGCAGGACATCTACGCCCTGCCGGTGCCGCAGCACGCGGGCAGCACCACCACTTACAATGTGGGGCTGATTGAGGGCGGAACGTCTGTGAACGCCATTGCCCAGCAGGCAAGCTGTGTGTGCGAATTTCGCAGTGACGATGAGGCCTGCATGGCCCAGATGGAGCGCAGCTTTGAAACGCTGTTTGCCCGCGCGCGGGCGCGTTGCCTTTCGCTGGAAGTAGAGCTTCTGGGCACGCGCCCGGCGGGCAAAAACGTGCCTGCCGGCGCGCAGGCCGCGCTGACGGAGGTGTGTGTGCAGGCGGTGGAACAGGCCTTTGGCACAAAGCCGCAGCTTGCCAGCGCCAGCACAGACTGCAACATCCCTTTGTCCATGGGCATTCCGTCCGCATGCTTTGGCTGCCTTGTGGGCGGTGGGGCGCACACGCTTGAGGAATGGATTAAGCCCGCCAGCCTTGGCCCCGGCCTGATGGCGGCAGGGCTTGTGCTGTGCGGGCTGCTGTAAAAAACCATATGCCCGGCGCGCCGGGCCGCAGGGCAGGCACGCCGGAAAAGCTTATTGCTTTAAAATGCGTTTCAGGCTGGCGGCATCCAACAGGTTCACCGTTTGAAAAATGCCGCGATAGAACACGGCCCAGTTGTTGAACACACAGGGAAGCTGCTTTGCCTTTGCAAGGCTGTCCACCGGGCAGAACTGCACGGGCACATGGTTCTCTGCACAGTATTTGCGCACCATTTCGATGCTCTGCCAGGTGTAGGGGCACTGCACGCTGTGGTAGATGGTGAGCGCCTGGCTTTCAATTTTCATGCTTTTGGCGCTTGCGGCAAAGTGCGGTGCTGTGCCGTTGAAAGAAAGTGCAAGCAGCTCATAGCCGCCCGGCGCGGTGTCCACCGTTGTAAACCCGAATTTTTTTGCAAAGGCCTGGTCCGAAAGCCAGGCCTTTTGCTTTGCCGCGCCCAGCATGCAGACGCCGGCTTTTCCGCTTTGGCGGGCATCGGCAATGCAGCTTTCTATCAGTGCCCGGCCATAGCCCTTGCCTTTGTACGGGCCGCAGGCCCAAAGGCAGTAGAGGTAGATGAAATTTTCGCCCTCAATGGGCACCCACGCCGTTTCCAAAGGCGCATATTCTATGAACACCGTGGCTTTTTCATTCAATTTGCGAAACACATGGCCCTCTTTCAGGCGCGCTGTCAGCCACTGGCGCTTGGCCTCTACGCCGGGGTGAGGCTTTTTGGTGCGGATGATGCAGCACAAATGCTCTTGGGCAAGGTTTTCCGGCGTGAGGTTTATCAATTCTGCGCTCATAAAATGCCCTCCGTTTTCTGCACATTGCGTGCCTGTGTACAGCATAGCACACCCCGGTGCGGCCCGCAAGAAACATGGCCCTGCCCGGGCTGGCGCCGCAGCCGGGGCAGGGCCGCATTTTTTACATCAGCGCAGGGGCGGGCGGAAACACACCGTCCCCGTTTTCAGGTAGGCTTTGCAGCACGGGCGCGCAGGTGCGCTCGATGCAATACCAAAGGTAATCCATGTCTTTGAACTGTTCCAGGTTCACCTGCAGCGCGCCGGGGCTTGTTTTTTCCAGCATGTGCAGCGCCAGCATCAGCGGCGGCGTTTCATCCAGACGCAGCTCTACTCTGCCGTCGGGGCAGAACACCAGCTTCAAAATGCGGGAAGAGCTCTCTTCCAGCAGGTGAAGTGCCAGCCGAAGCACAGGGCGGCCGTCTTCATCCTGGGTAAAGCGCGCCTGCACCGCAGTTTCAAACACATTCCCGCCTGCGTCCAGCTTCATTTCGCGGGTGCCGCCGGGCACAAACGGCACACACTGGCTTTCGCCCTGCGCCTCCCACATCAGGCAATAGCCGCCGTCTGCCTGTTCCAACCGCAGGCTTTCCACCCCTTTGGGGTAATAGTCGTTCATCACGGCCGTCACCATGGGCAGAAGGCTGGCAGAATTTTTGCCAAAGCGGTGCGTTCTGCCGCAAAGGGGCGCCAGCGCCTCTTCCGGCGCGGGCAGCAGGCGGCGCACCGCGCGCTGAAAGGCCTGGCGCAGGCGCGTGCCCAGCGGCACATCGCGCGGGAAGGGGGGCACAGGCCTGCCAAAGTGCAAATGCCCCAGCGCAAAGGCAAGGCGTGCCGCGCCGTCGCGGGGCCATTCACCGGCAGGGGGGCTGCTTTGCACAGCGGCAAACAGGGCCTCTATGGCGCGCAGCGTGCCGCTTTTGGTAAACAGGTTGCCGGCCCCGGCATTTATGGCAACCGCCATGTCCAGGCGCGGGCACAACACCACATACTGCCCAAACATCCCGTTGAACAGATAAATGCCGCGCGCGTCGTCTGCCCAAATCTGATAGGCATAGCCCTCACCTGTCTCGGGGCGCGCCGTCTTCTGTGCGGTGGCCTCTTGGGCCCATTCTTTGCTGAAAATGCGCACATCGCCCTGGGGGGTGTGCCACACGCCGCCGTTCAAATACACAAGGCCCAGCTTCAGCGCGTCTTCCAGGCGCACATACATGCCCCAGCCGCCCTTTTCCGTGCCAAGCGGGCAGGTTTCCCACGCCACATCGGCAAAGCCCAGCGGCTCGAACAGGCGCGGGCGAAGGTATTCCATCAGGCCCTCACCGGTTTTGCGCCGCACAATGGCCGCCAGCATATAGGTGTTCATGCTGTTGTATTCCATTTTCTCGCCGGGCTCAAAGGCATAGTCTGCGTCCAGAAAAGCCTTTGCCCAGTCCGCCTCCAGCACCATGCCGTATTCCTTAAACCCGCAGCCGCTGCTCATGGTAAGCAGATGGCGCACCGTCACCGCTTTTGCGCGGCGCGAGGTGAAAAAGCCGCACTTGTCGGCAAAAATGTCTGCCACACGCTCGTCCAGGGAAAGCTTGCCTTCATCGCGCAGCATGCCAATGGCCGTGCCCACAAAACTTTTGGCAAGGCTGTGGGTGACGTGCCAGTGCGCGAGGGAATAGGGGGCAAACTGCGCCTCGCACACCACTTTGCCGCCGCGCGCCACAAGTGCGGTGTGCGTGCCATGCTGTGGCCCGGCCAGCGCGCGCACAAACTCTTCCAGCGCTTTGGGCGGCACCCCCGCTTCTGCGGGCGCCACGCGCGGCAGGGATGTGCCCGTGTGGCCCCGGGGCACCGGCTTTTGCACGCGCACCGGGTAGGGCAAAATGCCGTCCGTCTCGCGCAGAAGAAATTTTTTTACATAATTCAGCGTTTTCACGCTGTTTCGAAGCTCCATAAAGGGCTACCTCCCAAAACATAAAACTGCCGCGCGGGCCGGAAAGCGGCCCTCAGCGCAGCAGCTTGTTTCGAATTTTGCAGCAATACAGCGCCGTCAGGCGCTCGATGGCCTTGTCGTAAAGCAAAAATGTAAGGTTTGCCAGCGCCAGCAGGGAAAAGACAAACGCCCGTCCCATTCCTTCAAACTCCAGCACCACCGCAGGCAACGGAAACACAAACAGGATGATGGCATACATGCTCAACACACAGGCGTTGAACAGCGCAAATTTCGAAGCCCAGCGCACAGCAGGGCGGCGCAGCTTTTCAAGGCCTATTTTGGCAAGCGGGTAAAAGCCCAGGAAAAACAGAAAAATAAGCGCCATCTCTTTATCTGCCACCAGAAACAGCGCAAGCAGGCCAATGGCGGCATACGCAAGCAGGCCGGCTTTTACGCCGCACTCAATGGCCACCGGCACAAGCAGCAGGCCCGCAAAGGCAGGGGCGGCAAAGGTAGCCAGGGGAAGAAACCCGCCCGCCAGCATCAACGCAAGGGCCAGCGCGCCAAACACGCCACCCAGGGCAATGCGCCGGCTTTCGCTTCGGCGGTGCATCAGCAGCCGCCCCGCCCGCAGCTGCAGCACATATCCATACAGGCCATGGCCATGCACATGTCACAGCACGAACAGCCTACGGCCTGCGTGCCATAGGGGCCCTGTGCGCCGTAGGGGTTGCCGGGCATAGCCCCGGCTGCATTGTTCTGCAAATTGCGCAGAGCGGCCTCATATTCGCGGTTGTTCGGCGCAAGGCGGCAGGCGGCCTCAAAATAGCGCATGGCCTCGGCCAGCCAGCCCTTGTAATAATAGGCGCTGCCCATCAAAAAATTCCACTCGGCGTCGTTTGCGCCGCCCGTCATGGCGCCCAGCTGGGCCAGCGCGCCATCGACATTGCCGGAATCGATCATCTGGCGGATGGCGCGGTAGGCAGCCGCGCGGTCTGGCGAGCCCTGGGCCGCCTGCTGCGTGTGGTTCACGCCCGTGCGCAGCACACTAATCAATGTGTCAAAAGCTTCGTTCAGTTCAGCCATGCGTGCCTCGGCCTCTTTGCGCTCGGGGCCTTCGGGTTTTGCTTCGGGCGCATACTGCTGTGCCAGCGCACGGTATGCAGCTTTCACTTCGTCTTCGCTTGCGCCGGGCGCAAGGCCAAGCACACGGTATGCGTTGTTGGTATCCATGAGATGCTCCTTTACATTTGCTTTTGTTTGTTCAATTGACACGGGCTTTATGCAGCGGGCTGAGGCCTGCGCTGGGCAGGAAGGCCCGCGCGGGCAATGCTGCCCGGAAGCCCAAGAAAGAGAATGTTCTGCAAAATAGGGTCTGCCAGGCCTGGCAGGGCCTCGCAGGCGGCGTTGTAATGCTGGGCAAGCTGCGCTGCGCACAGGCGGCACAAAGTTTTGGCACGGCTGTGTGCCGCCTGCACGTCCAGCCCGCGCAGGCGAAAAACGTTATAGGCGCCGGCTTTTGCGTCGGCTTCAAAATCCTGCGCGGCGTCCAGGTAATAGATGATTTTGCCAAGGAAATAGCCCATGCGGGCAAAATCTGCCTGCCCGGCGCCCTGGGGCGCAGCGGCGGCAAACAGGGCCTGTGTCATCTGTGCGGTGGGCTCGGCGGCCTCGTCCTCATTTTGGCAGCCGCGCTGTTCCAGCGCAGCCTGCGCGGCGCTTGCCGTGCGGAACACATCGTCCGCCTGCGGCATCACCTTCGCGGCCCGCTTGCGGAAATGACCAATAAACGGCCGCAGGCACCATTTGGGCAAACGCTTGAAAAACGGCTCGTCGTGCAAATCGTCCGTCAGCTTGTAATAGGCCGTCAACGCCAGGGCGCTGGCCGCAAGGCGCGTGCCGGTAGAGGCGGGCAGCACCGGGTGCTTTGCCGCGCTGGCAATGCACCGCTCGCTGCAGGCGGCGGGCGCCTCGCCGCGGGCTGCGTCTGCACACAGGGCAAGCAGCACAAGGTCGTAATTCAGCAAAAAACGGGAAAACAGGCCGTATTCACGCCCAAGCTCTTTGCACAGCCCGCAGTAATACGCGCGGTAGCGCGTCCACTCCCGCACTTTCAGTTCCGGTTTACAGGGCAGCACATAGCCGAACAAGGCGCAGCCTCCTTTTCCTCAAAAGCGAGGCCACGGCACGGGCCAGCCCTTTTCTGCGCCGCAGCCATTCACTTGTCATAGTATACAACAATGCGGCCGCATTTACAATTGTGAAACCCCGCTGTGCCGCTTCAAAACGGGAAAATTTGCATTTTTTTCATAAATTCACATCCGCTGGCGGTGTGCAGCGGCGTTACAGGCTGTATAAAAAAGCAAAAAACGGCTTGGTAAAGCCGGTTTTTTAGTGCTTTCCGTCACTTGGCACAGCGGGTTGGTTGTGCTATACTTTATTGCAATAAAGCAAACGGCGTGCCTTGCGCCGTATGTGGGGGGAAATAAGATGAAAAAGTTTGTATCTGCCTTGCTTGCGGCGGCCCTTGCGGCCAGCCTTGCAGCCTGCGGCAGCACACCTGCTTCTGCGGGAACGGATGGCTCTTCTGCGGCGGGGCCCACGGCGGCCAGCTATACGGTGGGCATCTGCCAGCTGGTGCAGCATGATGCGCTGGATGCCGCCACCCAGGGCTTTAAAGACGCCCTGACAGAGAAGCTGGGCGATGCCGTCAAGTTTGAAGAGGGCAACGCCTCGGGCGATTCGGCCAACTGTTCCACCATCGTCAACGGCTTTTTGTCCACCGGGGTAGACCTGATTTTGGCCAATGCCACAGCGCCGCTGCAGGCGGCGGCTGCCGCCACGGCGGATGTGCCCGTGCTGGGCACCTCGGTGACAGATTATGCCACCGCGCTGGAACTGGATAACTGGACGGGCACGGTGGGCACCAATGTCTCGGGCACGTCGGACCTTGCCCCGCTGGACGAACAGGCCGCCATGCTAAACGAGATGTTCCCGGACGCCGGGACAGTGGGCCTGCTGTATTGTTCGGCAGAGCCAAACTCGGTGTACCAGTGCACGCAGATTGAAAGCTACCTGCAAGAGTATGGTTACACAGTGGAATGGTTCGCCTTTACAGACACCAACGATGTGGCCAGTGTAACGCAGGCCGCCTGTGACGCCTGTGACGTCATTTATATCCCAACAGACAACACGGCGGCCTCTAACACCGAGGCCATTGCCAATGTGGTGCTGCCCGCAGGCGTGCCCGTTATCGCCGGGGAAGAGGGCATCTGCCGCGGCTGTGGTGTGGCCACGCTGAGCATTGATTACTACGACCTTGGCTATGCCACCGGCGAGATGGCATATGAGATTTTGGCATATGGGGCCGATGTCTCCACCATGCCGGTGGGCACGGCTGCCAGCGCAACAAAGAAATATAACGCCGCCAACTGCGAGGCGCTGAATATCACCCCGCCCGAGGGCTATGAGGCCATTGCAGAGGCGTGATTGGCGTTTGGCGCTGGCGCGCAAAGAGGCGAAAGCAGGGGAGGCTTTTCTTTTCCCCTGCTTTTTGCTATACTTACAACCATAACATGTGCAGTGGGCTATGCGGGCGCCGCGAAAGCGGCCCGCCCTTTTGCGTGTGCAAACCGGTTTTGTAGGGGGACAGAAAAATGGATTTTATCATGGGCCTGCTCAACTCGATGCCTGGTGCCGCGGCCCAGGGCCTCATTTGGGGCATTATGGCAATGGGCGTGTATATCACCTACCGCATTCTGGACGTGGCAGACCTGACGGTGGACGGCAGCCTTGGCACGGGCGGCGCGGTGTGTGTGCTGCTGGTGCTGAACGGCTGCCCGGTGTGGGCGGCCATGGCGGCCGCCGTGGCTGCGGGCATGCTGGCGGGCATGGCCACGGGCCTGTTGCACACCGCGTGCGGCATTCCGCCCATTTTGGCGGGCATTTTGACACAGCTGGCGCTGTATTCGGTGAACCTGCGCGTGATGGGCTTTGGCACGGGCGCAGGCAAGGCGAACCTGCCTGTCAGCGTGGACAAATACGACCTTTTGGTCAGCGCGCGCTATGTGCGCGAGGCGGGGCTCTCGAACCCCATTTTTGTGCTGGCGCTGGCGGTGGCCATTGTGATAGGGCTGATGTACTGGTATTTTGGCACAGAGAGCGGCTGTTCGCTGCGCGCCACGGGCGCAAACGAGGCCATGGCCCGGGCCCAGGGCATCAACACCAGCTTTGCCAAGGTGCTGGGGCTGATGATATCGAACGGCCTTGTGGCGCTTTCGGGCGCGCTGCTTGCGCAGTACCAGGGCTTTTCCGACATCAACATGGGCCGTGGCGCCATCGTCATTGGCCTTGCGGCCGTTATCATCGGCGAGGTGATTTTCAGCCGGGTGTTCCACAACTTTGCCCTGAAGCTGTTTGCCTCTGTCATTGGCGCAGTGGTGTACTATGTGGTTATTCAGGTGGTGCTGCGCATGGGCCTTTCCACAGACGACCTCAAGCTGCTCACCGCGCTGGTGGTGGCGCTGTTCCTGGCCATTCCATACTGGAAGGGGCGCTACTTTACAAAACATGGCAAAGGCCAGCGGAAAGGGGGCGGCGAACGTGCTTGAAGTGAGCCGGATTTATAAGACGTTCAACGCGGGCACCGTCAACGAAAAGAAGGCGCTGCAGGGGCTTAGCCTGAAGCTGAACGAGGGCGATTTTGTCACCGTCATTGGCGGCAACGGGGCGGGAAAATCCACCCTGCTGAACGCGGTGGCGGGCGTGTGGCCGGTGGATGCAGGGCGCATTGTGATTGACGGGGTGGATGTGACGGGCCTTTCCGAGCACAAGCGTGCAAAGTACATTGGCCGCGTGTTTCAGGACCCTATGACGGGCACCGCCGCCACCATGCAGATAGAAGAAAACCTGGCCCTTGCCAGGCGCCGCGGCCAGCCGCGCACCCTGCGCACCGGCATCACGCGTGAAGAGCGCGAGGAATATAAGCAGCTTTTAAAGCCGCTGGGCCTTGGGCTGGATGAACGCCTTACCGCCAAAGTGGGCCTGCTGAGCGGCGGCCAGCGCCAGGCACTGACGCTTTTGATGGCCACGCTGCAAAAGCCGAAGCTGCTTTTATTGGACGAACACACCGCCGCGCTGGACCCGAAAACAGCCGCCAAGGTGCTGGCACTTTCCGCCCAGCTTGTGCAGGAAAACCGCCTTACTACGCTGATGATTACGCACAACATGAAAGACGCCATCAAATATGGAAACCGCCTTGTGATGATGCACGAGGGTGAAATTATTTATGACGTACAGGGGGAAGAAAAGGCGCAGCTGCACGTTTCCGACCTGCTGGCAAAGTTTGAGGCCGCAAGCAGCGGCGGCTTTGCCAACGACCGCATGCTTTTGAACTGACGGCGCTGTGCCAAAGGGGCCTGCGAAAACAGGTGTGCCGCGCCCCAGGCGGCCAAAGCACGCCCCCCAAACCAGAATGCAAACAGGGCAGGGCCCCGGCGAAAGCCGGGGCCCTGCCCTGTTTGCCGCAGAAGGCCGCACTTAGGAGCTTTTGGGCATGTGGTCCACCGTGTCGAAGCGATAGCCCGCCTGCTTGAACCAGCGGATAATGTCGCCCAGCGCCTGCACGGTCTCTTTTTTTGTGTCATGCATCAGCACAACACAGGTGTTGTGCTGAACCGCCTCTTCCACCACATTTTTATAGATATCTGACGCGGAATGGCGGCCGCCGATGGCGTCGTTGGCGCATACGTTCCAATCTATATAACGAAAGCCATACGTTTCGGCCTGGGCCTTCAGTTCTTTCATAATACCGCTTCCGCCGTATTTCCGGCTTACCGTGTTGGTGCTGCCGCCGGGAAAACGCAGAATGTTCATTTGCGCATTGCCCACATAAGGCGTCAGCTTTTCGCGCAGTTCAGCAAGGTCCTGCCAGAAGGCCTCGGGGCTGGCATAAATTTCGCTGTACCGGTGGCTGCCGCTGTGCAGGGCAATCAGATGGCCTTCGCTGGCCGTGCGCGACAACACGGGCAGATATTCCTCGTTATTTTCGGCCGCTATGACAAAAAAGGTGGCCGGCACGCCCTCTTCTTTCAAAATATCCAGAATATCCCCGGTCACCTTGCTGGGGCCGTCGTCAAAGGTGAGGTATACCACCTTTTCCTCCCCGGGGCCGCCATCATCTGCATCGGCTTCCTGTTCCATCGCCTGCATGAAATATACCAGGTCTTCATTGCGGCACAATGCCTCGGGCTGGCGGTGCGTCACAATGGCGCCGGCGATTACCGCCGCTGCCATAACCCCTGCCAGAAACCACAGCTTGCGAAGATACCGTTTTCTTGTGAACATCATATTTCGCCGCCTTTTTCCATATTGCGCAATTTCGCTGTTCCTCGTATACTATATCTATGAGCGTGCGCCCGGGCGCATGCAAGGGAAGGGGACACACCATGACATTAGACATCATCACGCTGGTTTTAAGCGGCGCTGCCGCTTTGCTGGCGCTGCTTTGCCTGCTGACACGGCAAAAACAGGCGGTGACAGGGCAGGACATTGCCCGCCTTCGGGACGAAATTGGCGGCGAGCTGCGGGAAGTGCGCACCGAGCTGGTGGCAAACGTGCACAGCGCCATTCAAACAACGGCACAGCTGCAGGCAGAGGCACAAAAGCAGGCGTCGGACGCGCAGAACACGCGTATCCGCGAGCTTACCGAGCAGCTTGCCCAGCGCCAGGCCACTTTGCAGAAAACGGTGACGGACCAGCTTCAGCTTGTAGAGACGCGCATGAAGAATTCGGCAGTGGAAAGCGAGCAAAAGCTGGAAAACATCCGCACCACCATGGAGACGCGCATTTCTTCCATGCAGGCAGACAACGCCAAAAAATTGGATGAGATGCGCCATACGGTAGACGAGAAGCTGCAAAAGACACTGGACGAAAAGCTGCGGCAATCTTTTTCGCGTGTGTCGGAACAATTGGAAAGCGTGTACAAGGGACTTGGCGAGATGCAGACATTGGCGGCCGGCGTGGGAGATTTGAAAAAAGTGCTCAGCAATGTGAAAACGCGCGGGATTCTGGGTGAGATTCAGCTTGGCGCTATTTTAGAGCAGATTCTTTCGCCCGAACAGTATGCCGAGAACGTTGCCACCGTGCGCGGCAGCGCCGAACGGGTAGAGTATGCCGTGCGTTTGCCGGGCGATGGGGAAGAGCCCGTGTGGCTGCCCATTGACGCCAAGTTTCCGGCGGACGCCTACGGCGCATTGCTGGAGGCCTATGACGCGGCTGATGCCGCCCAGGTGGAAGCAGCTGCCAAGGCGCTGGAACAGCGCGTGAAGACCTTTGCAAAAGATATCCACACCAAATATGTGCATGTGCCGGAAACCACCGAGTTTGGCGTGATGTTTGTGCCCATTGAGGGTCTGTATGCCGAGCTTGTGCGCCGCGGCATGGTAGAAAGCCTGCAGACGCAATACAAGGTGGTGCTGGCGGGGCCCACCACCATGGCGGCGCTGCTGAACAGCCTGCAGATGGGCTTTCGCACCTTGGCCATTCAAAAGCGTTCCAGCGAGGTGTGGCAGGTGCTGGGCGCGGTAAAAAGCGAATTTGAAACGTTTGGCGAGGCGCTGGCCCAGGCCCAAAAGCGAATTGAACTTGCCGGGGCAGACCTGGAAAAACTGGTGGGTGTGCGCACGCGGCAAATTCAGCGCAAGCTGCGCACGGTGACGGCCCTGCCCCAGGGCAGCGAGACAGAAGAGGCATAAGCCGCGTTTGGCGCGCGCTTTGCCGGGCAGCGGCCCGCTGCCCGGCAAAGCGCCGAAAGCCGGCCGCGGGCATTTTTTTGCCTTGCCGGGCAATTTGTTCTTGACTTTTGCGCCCTGCTATTGTAAGATGGATAGGCGGAACTTTGGAGACTCAGATACGCGCCTATAGCTCAGCAGGATAGAGCAACTGCCTTCTAAGCAGTGGGTCGGGGGTTCGAGTCCCTTTGGGCGCACCAAATATGGTGGGTGTAGTTCAGTTGGTTAGAGCACCAGATTGTGGATCTGGGTGTCGTGGGTTCGAGTCCCATTACCCACCCCATTTACAGGAACGGCGAATCCGCTTGGGTTGGCCGTTCCTGCCATATTGGGCCATCGCCAAGCGGTAAGGCAACGGACTTTGACTCCGTCACTGCGCTGGTTCGAATCCAGCTGGCCCAACCAAAACAGCCCTGATTGCAGCGGCACGCTGCAATCAGGGCTGTTTCTGTTTCCATGGGCGCTGCACTTGCAGCAAGATATATGGTATACTGTAAAAAACGGTGCTATGCGCACAGTGGGCTGCACCACAGGCCGAAAAACAGAAAGGGGGCCGCGGGCCTATGGCGGGCAGGAAACGGCAGCGGCAGGGCAAAAAGAAAACATGGGCACTGGCTGCGGCCATGCTGGCGCTTTGCGGCGCGGCAGCATGGGCTGTGCTTGCCCCGCGTGCTGCCCATGTAAGCAACAGCGAGGCAAGCAGCGCGCAGGCAAACAGCGCGCAGGCAGGCAGCGTGCAGACGGCGCCAAGTGAGCCTGCGCCGGCGCAGCAGGCGCCAAACGATGGAATAGATGAGCTGCAGCAGCTTCTTGCCGGGATGACGCTGGAGGAAAAGGTGGGCCAGATGTTTCTGGCGCGCTGCCCACGTCGGGATGCCGCGCAAAAGGCAGCGGAATATCATCTGGGCGGTTATCTGCTTTTTTCAGAAGATTTTGAGGGCAGAACGCCGCAGACAGCGGCCGCCGAAATTGCCAGCTATCAGGCGGCGGCCACAGTGCCGCTGTTTATCGGCGTAGATGAAGAGGGCGGCGCCATCAACCGCATCAGCCGCTTTTCCGCATTCCGTGCCGCGCCGTTTCCGTCGCCCCAGCAGCTGTATCAAGCGGACGGGCTGGCGGCCGTGCGGCGGGACACCTTGGAAAAATGCGCTTTTCTGCGCGGCCTTGGCATCAATATGAACTTTGCGCCCGTGTGCGATGTAAGCACGGAGGAAAGCGATTTTATCTATGCGCGCACCCTGGGCCAGGGGCCGCAGCAAACGGCAGCATATGCCCGCGAAGTGGTGCAGGCCATGGCCGGGCAGGGGGTGGCCAGTGTGCTGAAGCATTTCCCCGGCTATGGGAACAATGCCGATACCCACACCGGCATTGCACATGACATGCGCAGCTATGAAACGTTTGAACAGGCAGATTTTGTGCCCTTTCGTGCGGGCATTGAGGCAGGGGCCAATGTGGTGCTGGTGTGTCACAACATTGTGGAGTGTATGGACGCCAGTATGCCCGCCTCACTTTCGCCCCGCGTGCACGAAATTTTACGGCAGGAGCTTGGGTTTTCCGGTGTGATTGTGACAGACGACCTGTATATGCGCGGCATCCGGGACTTTATGGGCCCCGCTGATGCCGCCGTGCAGGCTGTGCTGGCAGGCAATGACCTTCTGTGCTGCACGGAATTTGAAGTGCAGGTGCCTGCCGTGGTTGAGGCTGTGCGGCACGGCGTGATTAACCAGGCGCAAGTGGATGCCTCTGTTTTGCGCATTTTGCGTTTGAAACAGGCGCTGGGGCTGTTGTAAAGGCGAAAAAAGGTTGCAGGCAAGGGCTTCCATTTCGAGGAAAAACATGGTATACTTCCCCCTGCGCATGCATGAAAGGGCGCCGGGCTGCCATACTATGGCCAGGACGGTGCAACATGCCGCGCAAAACCGCGGAAGGAACGGAGAACAAATATGAAAAAGCAATGGATTCACCTGATTTGTATGCTGCTTGCCGTGTGCATGCTGGCCGCGTGCGGCGCGCCGGCCAGCAGCAGCTCTGCGCAGGAGAAAGACTATGTGCAGGCCATTATCAATGCGCGCAGCAGCGAAGAAAACGAGAATGATGCCATCTATACCTGGAAAACGGGCGGCACAGTAAGCCTTGGCCTGAACCCGTATGATGTTTCGGACGAGGATGCTGCATCCACGGTGCCCATGATGCTCAGCACGCTTGGGCTGGAAGAGGATATGCTTTCCGAATATGCCATGAGCATGTCGCTGATGAACGTGCGCGCCTATGCTGTGGGCATTTTTGTGCCTGCAGAGGGCAGGGCGGAAGACGTGCAGGCCGCGCTGGAGAGTTATGTAGCGGCACAGCGCAGTGCCTTTGAACAGTATTTGCAGGATCAATATACCATTGCGCAAAATGCCGTCATCGAGACGCTGCCCGGCGGGGAAGTGATGCTGGTGATGAGCGAAGATGCCGCCCAGACAGCGCAGGCGCTGCGGGATGCATTGAAATAAGACAGAAAAAAGCAAACAAAAAGGCAGGCGCACAGCGCCTGCCTTTTCAATTTCACCGGCCTGGGCATGGGCCTGCCGCCGCGCGGGCCGCCCGCGCTGCTATTTCTGTGCGCAGGCACGCCTTGCCCTCAGGCGTTTGGCCACGGCGGAATATGCGGCGGGAAGGCCCGCTGCCGCATAGGGAATCATCATGACGGCATAACTCCAGATATACAGGCTTTTCGCCTCCCAGAACGTATGAAACACGAACCCTCCAAACACAATCACAGCGGGAATCAGCGCCTCTGCGCTCCAGCTGCGGCGGCGCAGCCACAGTGCGGCCGCGGCGCCGGAATAGGTGAGCGCCTGCACCACATCGGCCGCAAACACGGCGGCGTGGTGCATGGGCCCGGCATAAAAGGCACGGATGGCCGCAGGCGCAAGGTTGTCCAGCAGGGCGCTGCAGCTTGCCCAGAACGATGCGTAGGTGGGCTCGCACCACTGTGTCAGCGTTTTTAAACCGAAAAAGTGCGCGGCGTAGCCGGGGCTTTGCACAAATGTAAGGCAGCGCGCTTTGATCATTTCCCAGGCTTCGGCCGTGATGGCAGCGCCGTCCCCCTGGTGCAAAACATACAAAATATCGTTGTACTGGTTGAACCAGCCGGGCCCCAGCGGCCCTTCCTGAAGGCCCATGGCAATCCAGGCGGTAAACGGCTCGCCGCTGTGAAGGTCAAAGCCGCTTACCGCTTCCATACCCAGCAGCATGGCTTCGCTGGCCGCAAGGCACAGCGACACTGTCAGCGCCAGCCCGGCCAGCGGGCGCGCCTTCCTTTGGCGCAGCGCCGCCAGCGCATACAGCAGGCCCAGCCCCACAAGAAACACCGCGCTGTTGGGCTTGGCCAGAATGGCAAGCGCCATCAGGCAGCATGCCGCAAGGTAGTGGCGCCACCGCCCGCCGCGCACCGCCTGCATGGCATAGTACACGGCCCCCGCGCAGCAGGCGGCAGAAGCCAGGGTGCCGTAGATAAATGTGCTGAAAAGGGCAGTGGGAAATGTGACGATGCAAAGCGCCGCACATGCGGTAAGGGCGGCGCGGCTTTCCGTCAAAAGCTGGGTGATGCCCAGCAAGAACCAGGTGAGCAGGGCGGCAAACAGTGCATTGCACACCTCGAAAGCAAAAAAGTGGTGGCCCATGCCGAACAGTTGTGCCAATAGGGCCGCCCACAGCGTGGTGCCCAGCTGATAGGGAAACTGGGAATAATAGGCCAGCGGGCGCAGCAGGCTGTAATCGCCCGCAAGCAGGTTGCTGGCGCCGTTGCACACCATGGCGCGGTCTGCCTCTGGCGCGGCGCCGTTGAACCAGGCCCATATGGCGCTGACAGCAAATACGCACAGGCACGTTGCCAGCTTTAAAGCAAAGGGCGGCACATGATGCAGGCACTTCGCCAGCCAAACGCCTGCGGCACACACGGCGCCGCAGCCCAGCGCCACCCAGGGCATGGCGGAAAACGAGAGAAAGGGAATTTCGGTATAATCTTCGGGGAAATAGGCCGTCACTACAATGCTGCACACGGCAAGCAGCGAAAAGCTAAGCGCCGTGCACCAGAAAAATACCGCGCGGCACAGCCTGTAGAACCGGTTTTTGCAAAGGGGATATTCAGGCAAAAGAAAGACACCTTTCTGTAGCTATTTTAGAAACTTTTCTTATCATATCAAATCAGAGGGGTATTTTACAATTCATTCATGGAAAAAAACGTCGGCTGTGTTATAATGTTACTGGGTTCCGAAAGCAAATTCCCCGCTGCGCCCGCCGGGCGCGGCGAAAAAAACGGTAAAGGGGTCATATCAGCATCATGAACCTGTTCTATTTTCTCACACCAAAAGCTGAGGTAGCTTACTTATACAACGATTTTACCCTTCGTCAGGCCCTTGAAAAGATGGAATATCACCGATATTCCTCCATTCCCATTCTCAACCGTGCGGGCGAATATGTGGGCACCGTGACGGAAGGCGACCTTTTGTGGTTTATTAAAAATAACGCCGGGCTGGACCTTTCCTCTGCCGAAGACACGCCGCTGATGTCTATCCCGCGCAAACACGACTATGCGTGTGTGCCCATCGATACGGACATCGACCACCTTATTCATGCCGCTATGCGGCAGAACTTTGTGCCCGTCATAGACGGCAAAAACAGTTTTATCGGCATTGTAAAGCGCAATGCACTGATTCAATATTGCTACGAGCGGTACCGCCAGGCTCCGCCGCATGCGGCAGGGCAAAACTTCTCAGACTATCAGGAGAAAAATTGCTTGACAAATGTTCGATAGCATCGTATAATATCACTTGCCGCAAAAAGCGGCAAATGTCCGGGTGTAGCGCAGTTTGGTAGCGCGCTTGAATGGGGTTCAAGAGGCCGTGAGTTCGACTCTCGCCACTCGGACCATGCGGAGTGTCCTTATAGGATCTGAGTATCCTACAAAGGACACTCCGCATTTTTTATTGTCAAAATTGGGGCAGCGCCGTTTTCATCGAACAGCAGCCGATCCCAGATGCACAGGAGCTTTACCTTGTGCCGGGTGAGCAGGTCAATGTAGCTTTGGGTCATCCCCCACTCCCGGCCTATCCGGGTCAGGCTATGGACTATCACCACATCCACCTTGCCAGCGGCAACGGCCTCGGTCACCTTCTGGAGTGCCGGGCGGTCTAATGTGAGCCCGCTGCCGTATTCGTCCGCAGCGCCGATGATGGTATATCCCACCTGCTTTGCGTAGAGCTGGAGCAGAAACCGCTGGTGTTCCAATGCGAAAGAATCGTCATGGGCGACACGGCAATAGAGAAATGCTCTCATATCCCACACCACCTTTACACCGCCGGGGCGTAGCTTAATGCTACGCCTTTTCTCGTTTCCAGCAGAATATCCCGCTCGGGGATCTTCCGGCGATCCGGCACCTCAAAGGCACCGATGCAGTTGTAGTGGATTGTCACCCGCTGATTGGTAACACCGTCCTCCTTGACCGCAGGATAGACCTCGATATACTCAATGAGTTCGGCAACCATGCGCTTGGTGATGGCAGTAGCGTCGGTGTAGCGCCGCACCGTTTCCAAGAAGGTGTCCACATCCATCCGCTTATCTTCCAGCTTTTTCAGCTCCAGCCGCAGCGCCTTGATCCGTCCGGCGTTTTCGCCCTGTTCCTGCTCATACCGCTTGGACATTTTTGCGAACCGGGCATCGTCGATTTTGCCGGACACATTGTCCTCATAGAGCCGCTCAAAGAGCATATCCAGCTCCCCGTCCCGGGCCAGCAGCCCGTCCAGCTCCCGCTTCTTGCGTACTCGGTCATTTTCCGCTACCTTGGCGGAGCGGCCCACCATCGCCTTGATGAAGTCGTTTTCGTATTCATTGGCGAAGCAGGCCAGCCGGTGGATCTCGTAGAGCACGACCTGCTCCAAGAAGTCCAGCCTGATGTAGTGGGTAGACGAGCACTTGCGGAGCCCGGAATTGTGGTTCTGGCAGCTAAAGAATTTAATATCGTGGTTGCCCTGGTTAAAATGGAAATTCAAATTGCCGCCGCACTCCGGGCATTTCAGATAGCCGGAAAAGACGCTGGGCTCTTGGGTAACGGTGGGGCGCTTGCGCCGTGTCCCGGCTTTTAACGCCTGTACCTTTTCCCAAGTTGGCCGGTCAATGATAGGCTCATGGACATTGAGGAAGATCGCCCGGTTTTCCTCCGGGTTCTCAATCCGGCGCTTCATTTTATAGGATTTGGAATAGCTTTTGAAGTTGATGACATCACCGCAGTATTCCTGCGTGGTCAAAATCTTCTTGATTGTGGTGTGCCCCCATTTTGTGGGTTCTACGGTGCTTTTGGAGCCACCCCTGCTTGTACCTCTGCTGCGCCAGTAGTAGGTCAGGTTGACAATCCCATCCGCACCGAGGGCGGCGGCAGTTTCAGCCAGCCCGTACCCGTCCAGCGCCATGCGGTAGATACGGCGTACCACCTCGGCAGCCTCCGGGTCAACGACCCAAAAACGGGGATCGTCCGGGTTCTTTATGTAGCCATAGGGCGGCGGCGAAAGCGGGATACCGGCGTTGCCTTTCATCTTGTTGACGACCCGGCGCTTCTTGGAGATGTCCTTGGCGTAGTATTCGTTCATAATGTTCTTGAACGGGGTGAAATCGTCCTCACCCTCGTCGCTGTCCACGCCATCGGACACGGCCACCAGCCGCACATCATGGAGCGGGAAAAATTCTTCGGTGAGCTTGCCCACCTCAATGTAGTTGCGGCCCAGCCGGGAGAGGTCTTTCACGAACACCGCCGAGATGTACCCGGCCTCGATTGCGGCAATCATCTTCTGAAAGCCGGGGCGCTTCATGGTAGTGCCGGTAATACCGTCATCCACGAAAAAGATGGTGTCCGTGTAGCCCTTGTCCTTGGCGGCCTTCTGGAGAATTTTCTTTTGAGACGAGATTTGTCAAGGAGTGTTTTTGCAAAGCAGTGTGCAATTCGCATTGACAAGCAGCAAAAAGAACGCTATAATAATGTCGTTATCGATAATGATGTTATTATTTAGGCGCAGAGGAGTGAAGACATGGCCAATAGGGATCATTCCCTGGATGATGGGATCATTCAGGCTGCTTATTCGGAATTTCTTGCTTACGGCTTTCAGAAAGCCTCTCTGCACAAGATCGCCGAAAAAGCCGGTGTTACTACGGGGGCAATCTACACAAGATACAAGAATAAAGACGCGTTGTTTGCCAGTCTGCTTCAGGATTTTTTTGAGACGATGCAGGTTCTCTTTGCTCCCATCGCGGAAGAATACGAAAAAGCAAAGTGCAGCGCGCAGCCGGATGATATCCTCCGCGCCATAAACGCCGAAGAACAGGTATATTTTCAACTGCTGACCGAGCACTGCAATGACTGCACTTTATTTTTCTGCCGCAGCGATGGCAGCTCCATGGAAACCGTGCTGCATAAACTAATGGATCAAAAAGCGGAACAAACGGTGGAATTCTTTTCGCATATCTATGGGAAAGCGCCAAATGCCGATGCGATCCGTCTTTTGATGGGCTCACAGTTCTGGTACTTCCGCCAGCTGCTGGATCAGCATATGGAGGAAGGCAGAATGCTTACCTGCTTACAGGCAGTCCTTGATTTCACCAACGCTGGCTGGCGGCAGCTATGCGATACCTTGCAATAAATCCGAAAAGTTGATTCGGACGGTCCATCCGTCCGTTTCTTACGGCCGCTGGTTAGAGACGACTAACCAATAAGAAAAGAGTTTGCGATGATAGATTTTGAATTTGAATTTCAATATGCAGAAGAAAAGCAGCCCACCTTGCAAAAAGTCGGCGGCAGCATCCCAGCCGGACGCTGTGTGGTGCTCTGCGGCGGCAGCGGCTGCGGAAAGTCCACACTGCTACGGTGCATCAACGGATTAATCCCCCAGTTTTACGAGGGAGAGCGAAAAGGCTTTTGCCGCCTGAATGGGCAGGACACCGCCGGAATACGTATCGGCGAGATCGGCGAGTTGGCCGCCTCGGTCTTTCAGGATCCTCGCAGCCAGTTTTTCACCGTGAACAGCTCCAATGAAGTGGCCTTCGGTCTTGAAAATCACGGTCTGCCGCAAGATAAAATCCGACGGCGGGTAGATGAGGCCTTCCGGATCTTTCATCTGGAGCGGCTGAAGGATCGCAATGTCTACGAGTTGTCCAGCGGCGAGCGACAGCTCATCTCCATCTTGTCCGCGTGGGCAATGGACACAGATATTTTTCTGCTGGATGAGCCCACGGCCAATCTGGACTTTGCAGCCACGCAGCAGTTAAAAGAGATTCTGCTTGCCCTGAAAAAGCAGGGCAAAACGCTGCTGCTCAGCGAGCACCGACTCTACTATCTTGCCGACATTGCCGACGAATTTTGGGTCATGGCAGACGGCGAGATCAAAGGAAAATATACTGCCGCAGAGGCAAAGGCGTTCTCAGTGGAGCGGAGACAAACACTTTCTCTGCGCACGCTCGACCTTGCGGAGATCACCGTGCCGGAGAAAGAGCCGCTGCCGAAAACCGCGCCGACGGCGCTTGCCGTCTCAGATGTCCGCTATACATACGGCAGGAAGGCCGGAGATACCCTCTCTGGTGTCAGCTTTTCCGTCCGTGAGCATGAGATCGTCGGCCTTGTGGGCGCAAACGGCTGCGGCAAAACGACCATCGGCAAGCTGATTGCAGGGCTTTACCGCCCCTCCGGCGGCAGGATAATGCTTTTCGGAAAGCCGCAAAATCCAAAGCAGCTGCAAAAGCAAGTGCTGTTCATCCTTCAGGAGGCGGAGTTCCAGTTCTTCACAGGCTCCGTCCTGCACGAACTGCAATACGGCCATGCGGTGACACCGGAGTTTGAAGCAAAAACGGAAGCGCTGCTGAAAAGTATGGATATGTGGGACTGCCGCAACCGGCATCCCTTTTCCCTCTCCGGCGGGCAGATGCAGCGTCTGACGCTGATGATGGCGTATCTATCCGACAAGCCGATCGTCATACTGGACGAGCCGACAGCAGGACAGGACGCGGAAAGTCTGGAGCGGTGCGCAGCGCTGATCCGGGAGATGCGGAAAGAAAAGACTGTTCTCATCATCACCCACGACCCTGAGCTAATTGCAGGTGCGTGTGACCGCTGCATTGGGCTGTCGGATGGGCATGCAGAAATAGAATTTCCCGTTCATTCGGAACGAGATTTGCAAGCGGTACGGCAATATATGGAGCGCTTCCATCTTTCCAATGCTCCTGCGAAAAAACAGCATAAAGAACGATTCCACCCGGCAACGAAGCTGCTTTACTGGCTGGCCCTGCTGGTCGTGATCTCCACATCCAACAACCACTTAGTTTATGCCGTATATACGGCACTGATCCTGCTGACCGCAGCGGACGGCTGGCTCGGAACGGCGCTGGCAGGCGGGATGAGCTTTGGGCTGCTGTGGGCGGCAAACGCTCTGCTGCCGGGCACGGTGTTTTCCTTTATGTTAGTGCTGTTCCCGCGCATCATCGCCATCGGCATTTCCATGCGGACGCTGATTGGACGAAATGAAGCCAGCCGCACCCTGGCAGCGCTGCGCAATCTGCACCTGCCGGAGCGATTTATCATGATCGTGGCAGTGATCTTCCGCTTTTTCCCGGTGCTGTCCGGGGATATGAAGCTGCTGCGGCAATCCATCCGCACCCGGGGCGTGTTCACATCGCTGCTTCAGAAGCTGCGAGCGCTGTCATCCTATATCGAAATACTGACCGTGCCGATGGCTTTGCGCGTTATCCGCATCGCCGAGACGCTGTCTGCCTCCGCCGAAACACGGGGCATCGACTTAACCCGCCGCAAAAGCAACTATCTGTCGCTTCGGTTTTCTGCGTGGGATGCTGTGTTCTGCGTCCTGCTGGCAGCATCGATCGCCGCCGGCCTTATCCTGTGATCGCCGTCTCTGCGACGTTCAACCATATTCCATTCAAAAAGGAGTCTTTAACCATGAGTACTGCAAACCCCAATAAACTGAAAATCAAGGACATCATCACCGTTGTCCTGCTGGCTCTGATCAATGTGGTCATTTTCTTCGCCAGCTCCGTCCTGTACGCAACGCCCATTACCATCATTCTGATGCCGGTGTTTTTCGCCCTGCTGGAGGGCATCGTCTACTTCATCATCGGCACGAAGGTGAAAAAGCCCGGTGCGATCCTCATTTACAGCATTGTCCGCGCCATTATGGGCGGATACCTGCCGTACATCATCCTCTTTATTCTCTCCGGTGCCATTGCCGAGCTGCTGCTGTGGAAGATGGGCTACGGCAACGCGAAGGCGCTGACCGTCAGTTATGTCATCAATCAGGTGCTGGCTGCATTCGGCAGCACCATCATTCCCTACGCCATCGCAGCCAAGGCTATGGCGGATCAGATGGTCACCGATGGCCGTCAGGACGCCATCCTTGCCGCATCCCAGATGCTGCAGTCCTGGGTATCCGTGGCACTGGTGGCCGGTGTGATCGTGGCCGCATTCATCGGAGCAGCTATCAGCAAGGGCATCGTGAAGAAGCATCTGGCTGCCTGATCTGCCTTGGAGGAATTACCCATGAATCAGAACACGAAGCAAAAGCGCTCCGCCGCCTCGTGGCTGGCAGAGCTGGCAAAAGGGCGGTACGGCGAGTACGCTTTGAGCGTCCTTACGGCGCTGCTGGGCGTTGCCTGCTCGCTCATTCCGTATTTCATCATCATCCGGCTTATCACCGCACTGGTAAACGGCACGGCGGAGCTTCCCCGCTGCCTGACGCTCTGCGCATGGATGGCGGGCTGCTGGGTGCTGCGCTATGTGCTGCACAGCGTGTCCACCTCTCTCTCCCACCATGCGACGTTCCATGTGCTGGCCAATACCCGCGTCCGGCTGCTGGACAAGCTAGCGACGCTGCCGCTGGGTACGGTGCTGGATCGTTCCTCCGGCTCGTATAAGAACATCATCGTCGAGCGGGTCGATTCCATCGAAACCACCCTTGCCCACCTGCTGCCGGAGATGACCACCAACATCGTGGGGGCGCTGGCGGTACTGGTGCTGCTGTTCATCGAGGACTGGCGCATGGGCCTTTCCATGTTCATCGTCCTGCCGCTGGGCATTCTCTGCTTTATGTCCATGTTCAGCGGCTATCACGAGAAGTTTCAGCGCGCGGTCACCGCGACAAAGACACTGAACGACACGGCTGTGGAATACATCAGCGGCATTGAGGTCATCAAGGCGTTTGGTCAGTCCAGGACCAGCTATGCAAAGTTCGTCTCCGCTGCAAAAGAGGGCGCGGACTGCTTCATCGACTGGATGCGCGGGAGTTTGTTCGGACAGGTGGCCGGAATGGCGATACTCCCTTCGACACTTCTCGGCATCTTGCCGGTGGGCTGCCTTCTCTATATGCACGGCACACTGTCGGCGGAGACGTTTCTCGCGGTCATTGTTCTGTCCTTCGGCGTTATGCAGCCGCTGATCACCGCTTTTTCCTACACCGATGACATCGCGCAGGTGACGACCATCGTGGGTGAGGTGGCGGAGGTGCTGTCCGGCGAGGATATGCAGCGTCCGGAACGTGCGGAAAAGCTGCCTGCGGACAACGCCGTCGAGCTGAAAGATGTCCGCTTTGCCTATCACGACAAGGAGGTACTGCACGGAATCGATCTGCACATTGCCCCGGGGACGGTCAACGCATTGGTCGGGCCTTCCGGCAGTGGAAAATCCACCATCGCCCGGCTCATCGCCTCCCTGTGGGATGTGAAGGACGGAGAAATCGACCTGGGCGGCGTGGACACCCGGTCACTTCCGCTGGCGGAGTGCACAAAGCGCATCGCCTATGTATCCCAGGACAACTACCTCTTTGACCTTTCTGTCATGGACAATATCCGCATGGGCAGAAAGGGTGCGACCGATGCGGAGGTCATTGACGCCGCGAAGAAATGCGGCTGCCACGAGTTCATAATGGGGCTGGAGAACGGCTATCAGACGGTCTGCGGTGCTTCCGGCGGTCACCTCTCCGGCGGTGAGCGGCAGCGCATCTCCATTGCCCGGGCCGTGCTGAAGGACGCACCCATCGTCATTCTGGACGAGGCTACTTCCTACACTGACCCGGAAAATGAGGCGGTCATCCAGTCGGCACTGGGAAGGCTGGTGCGGGGCAAGACGCTGCTGGTCATCGCCCACCGGCTGTCCACCATTGCGGACGCCGATCAGATCATTGTTGTCAATCAAGGCAAGATCGAAGCGACCGGCACGCAGGCGGAGCTGCTTGCTTCCTGCCCGCTTTATCAAGCCATGTGGGAAGCCCACATCAGCGTCAAAGACGATGGGGAGGTGGCGTAATGCTCCAGACACTGAAAAAATTCTTTGATTTCTGCGGTGAGGACAACCGCAGAATGTTCATCGCCTCTATCTGGCTGGGTGTGGTCAGCGCCATTTGCTCTGCCATGCGGATCCCTGCCACTGCCATTGTCATTCAGGCACTGCTGCAAAAGAATGTCACCGTGGCGACGCTCTGGACGAGCCTCGGCATTATCGTGATCTCATTGATCATTACGATTGCCATCAACATGAAGGCTACCATGCTCCAGACCCGTGCGGGCTACCGCGCCTGCGCCAACAAACGCATCGAGATCGCCGAGCACCTGCGCTACCTGCCTATGGGCTGGTTCAATGACAACAGCCTCGGCGAGGTCACGTCCGTCACCACCAACACCATGGAAAACATGGCGAATGTGGCTACCCGCGTCGTCATGGTCACGACCCGCGGCTTTCTGACCTCCGGCATCATCGCAGCGATGATGTTCCTCTTTGACTGGCGCATGGGGCTGATCACACTGACGGGACTGGTGCTGTTCTTTGCCGTCAACGCCGCCATGCAGCGGGCGGAGCAGACCCTTTCCCAGCGGAAGTTCAATGCCGATGAGCGCCTTGTGTCCAAGGTGCTGGAATATGTGCAGGGCATCGCCGAGGTCAAGAATTTCGACCTGACCCACGACTCTGCCACGCAGGTACACGGCGCTGTGGAGGAAGCCCGCAGGGCGTCCTTTGCTATGGAGATCCCGTCGGTGCTTTATATGCTGGCGCAGTTTGTTGTCAACAAGCTCACCGGCGTTGCCGTCTGCGCGGCCGCTATCGTCTTTTACTTCAGCGGCACCATGGAGCTGACAAACTGCCTTTTGATGCTGATCTGCTCGTTCATCCTCTTTGAGCAGCTGGACAGCGCCGGAAGCTTTTCGGCTTTGTTCCGCTCCATCGACATCGGCGTAGATAAGGCAAGCGCAATTCTGCGCGTAGAACCCATGGACATTGACGGGGAGGAGCTTTCGCCGGAACGGGAGGACATCACCCTGTCCCATGTGGATTTCTCCTATGACAGCAAGCCCATCCTGCACGATGTGTCCCTGACCATCCCGGAGAAAACCACCGTGGCCATCGTCGGTCCGTCCGGAAGTGGCAAGACCACGCTGTGCAATCTCATGGCACGGTTCTGGGACGTGCAGGGCGGCAGCGTGCGCCTCGGCGGACGGGATGTGCGGGAGTACAGCTACGACAGCCTCATCCGCAATTTCTCCTTTGTGTTTCAGCGGGTCTATCTGTTCTCCGACACCATCGCCAACAATATCCGCTTTGGCAAGCCCGACGCCTCCATGGAGGAGGTGCAGGCCGCCGCGAAAAAAGCCCGCTGCTACGACTTTATCATGGCATTGCCGAACGGCTTTGACACCGTCATCGGCGAAGGCGGTGCTACGCTTTCGGGCGGCGAACGTCAGCGAATTTCCATTGCGCGCGCCATCATGAAGGACGCACCCATCATCATTCTGGACGAAGCCACCGCCAATGTCGACCCCGAAAATGAAAAGGAGCTGATGGAGGCCGTTGCGGAATTGACCCATGATAAGACGGTCATCATGATCGCCCACCGGCTGAAAACCGTGCGCCATGCCGACCAAATTTTTGTGGTCGATCACGGCGAGATCGTTCAGCAGGGCACCCATGACGAGCTGGTTGCTGTTGACGGGCTCTACCGCCGCTTCGTGGTGGAGCGGCAGCAGGCCGCCGGGTGGAAGGTCTGAAGAAACACAATCTAAAAAATATGAAAAGAAGCTCGTATCAGCTATTGACCGATACGAGCTTCTCCGTTTATTCTCTGTTTCCGGTAATAAAGTAGTCGCAATACTCTCCGCCATTCGCCAGCGTCTGTTTTCTGTGCAGCACGCCGTGCTGAAGCGTGATCATCACTTCATCAAGTTCGCAGAACAACGGCATGAGTTCGGAAACACCGAGTTTCTCCGCGTAAATGCAAATCGGGCAGCGGGTAATGCGGTAGTAACAGGCACCCTCATACGGCTGCCCGACAAAATCCACCTTGAAGGAGGTCGGGTATTTCGCTTCCTTTTCGGACGTGTACCATTTGGCGTATTTGACAACGCTCTTTTTGTTCTCCGCCTTGCCCTTGTCGGTATTCAAGTCGGTCTTTGCAAAATACCACTTGATATGATAGAGTGAGCGGCGCATCATTTCCTGCACGGCCGTTGGTGGAATTTTCTTTTCGCTTGCCACATAGGGCGCAACGAAGGCAAGGGCGAACAACTCGTTGTATGCCATAGGGTTAGGAGAGTGCTCCCACATCTCCCTGCCGGAAGGTTACATTTTTCAGGTGCAGGCGGTCAGCCTTTTCCCGTGCCTGCCTCATCATATCGGGCGAATAATCGAGACAGGTAATGTCCGCCTCCGGCATAGTCTGATAAACCGACATGGTCAGAATCCCTTTTCCCACCGGCACTTCCAGCAGCTTGCCGGAGAAATGCTCCGGAATACCGGACATTGCCTTTTCCAGATAGGCGTCGTTTTCCGCCTTGTTCATTGCCCACACCAAGCGGCACACCGCTTTCCCGCTCAGGGTGGAGCAGGTGATCATGCCGTCATAAAAACTGTTTCCGCCCGTCATTCGGTACGCACCGCGAATGGCTTCTTTTCGTTCCATGGCCTTCCCTCCGAGTTTCAATCATCACGCGCCCGTTTCCAGTCTCATCTCTTCAAAAAATCCACGATCTTTGCGAAGTCCTCCTTCGCTTCCTGAAAGATCGGCAGCATACAGTAGCAATGCACCATCTTCGGGCGGGCGGACACCGTATAGGGGACATTTGCCCGTTTGCAGGCTTCCTCAAAGTCCGGCAATGCGCCGTAGAGCACCTCGTCGGCAGAATAGAAGAAGTGAATATCGCCTACGCCGGTAAAATCTCCTCGGGAGCCGGAGAGCATATAGTCCGGCACATTCTCGCAGCCGTGCCGCATGATTTTTTCCACTGTAACCATAAAGGCATAGTCGATGGAGACGTCCCGTTTATTGAGCGCCTTCATCCGCGCCTTTTCCGCATCGTTCCACGGCACTTCACCGGGGGATACAGCGACGATGTGTCTCGGCTGCGGCAGCGGCTCGGGCTGCGCGTTGTTGTGCGCCGCGATCCCCAAAGCCAGCGCACCGCCGGAGGAAAAGCCGCAAGTACTGACATTTCCGCCGCCGTACAGTGTAATCATTTTTCGATAACATTCGTACACCATCGCGTATGTTTCAGTAATGCAGTGTTCCATGCAGAGCGGGTAAAACGGAAACCACACATCACAGCCGGTCTCGCGGCAGAGCTTGCGCATCACAGGCAGGTCGCCCTTATCGGGGCCGATCACCATGCCGCCGCCAAAGAAATAGAGAATCGCACGCTCGGACGGCTTCGGATGCTCTCGCACAATCAGGCAAGGAAAGCCGTTTACCGCGATCGTTTCATAATATGCCTTGCGGTCGGTGGGCGTAAAAATGCCGCGATGCTGGTTCTGCTTTTCGATTTCCCTTCGCAGTGCATCCTCCGGCAAGGCGAACGCCTTTTTCGCGCCGGAGAGCTTGTATACGCTGCGTAAGATAGATGCAAAGATACTCATGATTTAGCCCCCTCATTTCCACGCCGTAATGCAGAGCCAGCTTTTCTTTTTGTGTATCTGCACATCGTGAAAGCCCGCCTGCTCCAGATACGTCTTCAGCTCGGCGTCCTTGTAGATGGTCATGCCGCCGATGATCTCCGTCCACTTCTTGTCCTTGTCCGTATCGCCGTTGCTTTCATTGCAGATGAGTAATGTCCCGCCGGGCTTCAGCACCCGGTAAACCTCCCGGAAGCACTGCGGCAGATCGGGCCAGAAATAGACGGTTTCAAAGGCCGTTACCGCATCGAACCAGTCGCCTGCAAAGATCATATTCGCCACGCTGCCTTGCAGAACGGTGCAGCGGCCCACCGCTAGGGGAGCACCCCTCCTTTCTCGTTGGGATATATGAAAACGCCGCCCATAGTCTCAGTATGCGGCGTTTTGCCCTAAAGAAGCATTGACACTAAATCATAATTTGTTCATAATGTTAATAACGTGCGTGGAAATACTTAAAATAATGACAAAATATTTATCACATAGAGGTGCAATATGGATAGAGTTTCTGTTTTTATTGATGAGGCTAATTTCTTCTTTATGCAAAAAGATGGTTTGGGCTGGTTTGCAGACCCCAAGAAGTTGTTGGACTTTATTGAAGCAAAGTACGGCACTATTTCGGATGCATTTTATTACATCGGTAAAGATGCTCCACCCGATGCACGGCAGCAAGGCTTTCTTGATGCTCTTCCCGAAATGGGATTTTCTGTCGTTAGTAAACAAATCAAAACAATTTATGACGCTAAAACGGGAACTACCAAAAAGAAGGCTAATTTGGATATTGAAATCGTCCTTGATATGTTTAACACAATAGACTCTTATGACATAGCGGTGTTGGTAAGTGGCGACGGAGATTTTGACAGAGCATTACAACTCTTAAAAGCTCGTGGCAAGAGATCTATTGTAATTTCAACTACCGGCTTTATTGCGGGAGAATTGCGCGCAACAGCAGGTCGCCATTACATCGATCTTAAGGATTTAGAGGCGGATATTAAAAAGTGACTTGTACCAAGTAAATGGTGTGTTGCGTATTGAAGCGTATCTCCCAGACCCCGATTACAGGGGGTATGTAAGCGATGGGCTTGGGAACCCGGTTGAAGCGATAAATACCCCTTCCAACGATTGTGAAAACGCCGCCCGTAGTCCCGTTGGGCGGCGTAATACTCAAAGAATAATTTTTTTAGATAAAAACCTCTTGCTTGCTGCTTGCAAACCATTGATATTACTGGATTTCCACAAATCCTTTAATGACACTCGGACCATTGAAAAAACCGCGTAATTGGGCCAGAAATGGCTTGGTTATGCGGTTTTTTCGTTTTTGTTTTCGGACAAAAGAGGACGAAAAAAGACGGAAAAAAAGGCAAAACGCTTAGACCAGCTTAGACCAAAGCTTAGCCTAAGCGGAGACTAGATTGGCTTCGAAGTTTTCAGGGCGGCCGCCCACAGGGCCGGCTGCTTTTTGGGCATTGGTGAAGATGGCAGCAGTGCCGAAAACGGGCTTTGGCCGGCGCCCTTTTTAAATGTCTCGATTCCTTTACAAACCATCCAAAACAGGTGCGCAGGCCGTGCTTTTATGCTAATATCAAGAAAAACGACGGCCGAAAGGGGGCTTTATTGTGGGAAGCCGCGAGAAGCTATTTGCCTGGGGCGATGCCTACGATGTGGAGGGCACGCAGCAGCTGTTTGTGGATGCTGTGCGGGAAAACTGCGCGTTTCATGCCGCGCACTGCGAAGCGTATGACAACGTGCTGCAACACATGGGCTTTTCGCCGGAAAGCCTGCGCACGCCGCAGGCGCTTGCGGCGCTGCCCGCATTGCCCACTGTGTTTTTCAAAAAGCACGAGGTCTATTCCATGCCGCGGCACCGCGCGCTGATTCACGCCACGTCTTCCGGCACGCAGGGAAGCATGAGCCACATTGCTTTCGAGGCAAGCGGGCTGTGGTGCGGGCTGCATATGGTGCTGCGCGTGGCGCGCTGGCGCGGCCTTCTTTCCGCCTGCCCGGCACACTATATCATTCTGGGTTATCAGCCGCACCGGGGCAACCATACGGCCGTAACCAAAACCGCATACGGCGCCACACTGTTCAGCCCGGCGTTAAGCCGCACCTTTGCACTGAAATATGGCGAAAACGGTTACGAGCCGGACATGGCGGGCGTGGTGCAGGCCGTGCTGCGGTATGCGCGCGCACGCTTTCCTGTGCGCTTCATGGGGTTTCCCTCTTACACTTATTTTATGCTCAGCCAAATGCGGGAACAGGGCGTCCGTGTGCAGCTGCCGGAGGGCTCGCTGATGATGCTGGGCGGCGGTTGGAAACAGTTTTACACCCAGCGTGTGGAAAAGGAAGTGCTGTATGAACTGGCGCAGAAAGTGCTGGGCATTCCGGAAACACATGTGGTGGAGTTTTTCGGCGCAGTGGAACACCCCATTTTATACTGTGACTGCCCGCGCCATCACTTTCATGTGCCGGTGTACAGCCGAGTGATAATCCGTGACGTAAACACCCTGCAGCCTGTGCCGAACGGCCAGCCGGGCCTTGTGAACCTTATCACACCCATGGTGAAAGCCACGCCTGTCACCAGCATTATCACGGATGATTTGGGTGTGCTGCACAATGGGGAGGAATGCGGCTGCGGCTTGCGCGCGCCGTACTTGGAGATATTGGGCCGCGTGGGCATGAAAGAGATTAAAACGTGTGCCGCCGGCGCGGCCGAGCTTTTGAAGGGGGCGGCAATATGATTCTGGCAAGGGGACAGCTGTATGAACACAGCTGTCAGGCAGAGATATTGCAGCGCATGGGAAGCGAGATAGACGCGGCCCGCACACAGAAAAGCCTGCCCGCAGACACTGTGGTGGCTGCGCTGGACGCGCTGGCGCGCCAAATAGAGGCAGGCAGTTTTGCCCGGCGCGCGCTGGCGCTGGGCATTACGGCGCAGCAGCTGGCACAGGCAGTGTGCATGCTGCGCCGGGAAAGCGTGGAATACCGCCTGAGCACCGAGCTTGGCCCGCAGCCCTTTGCACCGCGCACCCTGGCCCCGCCGCTGGAAAAGGGGCGCCGCACGGTGCGGATGCACCCGCTGGGCGTTCTGATGCACATTGCGGCCGGCAATGCGGACGGCCTGCCTGTGCTGAGCTTGGCCGAGGGCCTTGTGACAGGCAACATCAATATTTTGAAACTGCCGCAGGCCGACGGCGGCCTCTCGCTGGAGCTTGTGCAGGCACTGATTGGCCTTGCGCCGGAGCTGGCAGATTTTATCTATGTGTTCGATACGCCGTCCAGCGACATTGCCGCCATGCGTCAGATGGCGGCGTACAGCGATGGCATTGTGGTGTGGGGCGGCGACGCGGCTGTGGCAGCCGTGCGGCAGATGGCGCCTGTGGGCGCCAAGCTGATAGAGTGGGGCCACCGCCTCAGCTTTGCCTACCTTTCCGGCTATGAGGACAAAGCCCGCGAGCTGGCACAGCTTGCCGCACATATCATAAGCACGCGCCAGCTTTTGTGCAGCTCGTGCCAGGTGATTTTTCTGGATACGGAGGACATGGGGCAGGTGCATGCTTTCTGCGAGGAATTTTTGCCCATTCTGGAGGCGGCCGCGCAGGCGGGCCCGCCGGAGGAGATTGGTACCCGCGCACAGGTTACCCTGCGCCGCTATGCAGCCATGCTGGAGCATGCGGCCTTCGGCACAGGCGCGCAGGCGGGGCGCCGCATTTATTCCGGCAGGCTTTGCCAGCTTGTGGCTTGCGAAGACCACGAGCTGGAATTGTCCGAGATGTTTGCAAGCTGCCTTGTCAAGCGCCTGCCGGCCGGAAAAATGGCGCCGGTGCTGCGCGGGGCCCAGGGGCGTTTGCAAACGGCAGGGCTTGTGTGTGCGCCGGAAAAGCGGGCCGCGCTGGCGCAGGCCCTTGCCAGGTGCGGCGTTGTGCGCATTACGCGCGCGGGTTCCATGTCGCACACCCTGTGCGGGGAAGCACACGATGGTGAATATCCGCTGCGCCGCTATGTGCGCTTGGTAGAAACGGACGAGTAAAACAGAAAAACAGGCTGCGCCGGGAACACGCTGTTCCCGGCGCAGCCTGTATGCGTTACGGTTCATTCCTGCGCAAGTTCATAGAATTCGGGGACTTCTCGGCAGCCCTTCAGATAGTTATATTCCAGCATGGAATAATTCTGGACGATGGGCAGAGAAAGGGCGGTATCCGGCGGGATGAAAGTTCCGCCGGCAGCCATAAGGCCCACGTTTGAGACAACGGGGTATTCCTCTTGCATTTGCCACAGGAATTTCTGCATGCCCGTCATGGGCAAACCGGCCGCCTGCACCAGCAGGGGGCCCAGGTAATTGGCCGACAATGTCATGCCGCTTTCAAAATCGGAAAAATCGGCATCGTAGTTGGCCCACAGCACAAACGGTGTGGTGCGCTGGGCAAAGGGGTCGTCGGGGCTCAAAACGGCATCCAGAAATTCTTGTTCTACCGAAGGCAGGTGGTCGCCGAACATCAGCACCACGGTGGGTTCGTCCAATTCCTCCAGCATTTGGGTGAAAGAGGCAAAGGCACGGTCTGTTTGCTGAATCAGCCGGAGATATTCCGTCGCCTTGGGGTAATTACCGGCCGGGGCAGAGATGCAAAATCTGGTGCCGTCATCATAGCCTGTCTCATAGCCGCCGTGGTTCTGGATGGTGACGCAGAATACAAACTGCGGCGCGCTGCCCTGTGCCAAAGCATCGCGAACGAGGGAAAAAGAATACAAATCGCTGGCGTAACCACGGATGAAATCTTCTTCCTGAGTGGGCCTCATATTTTCTATATGGATAAACTCATCAAACCCCAAACGTGAAAACCCGGTGCTTCGGCTCCAGTTGGAGGGCTGGGCCAGATGGATAGCCGTTGTGCCGTAATTGAGCTGAGAAAATTGGCTGACCAGTGCGGGCATGCCCTGATAAGAATACGCAGCATATGGGCTGGTTACCAGGTTGAACAAATAGCTTGCCCCGGTGAGGGCTTCGAACTCGCTGCAGCATGTGCCAGAGCCGAACACAGGCACGACGGTGTTTCCCGTTACAGCGTTGGGGCTCTTTTGCAGCGAGTGAAGAAAAGGCGTCTGCTCGGCACTGGTGCTGAGCATGCCATGGGCAGAAAAATCTGCCCAGGATTCGTTCATGATGAGCACCACGTTTGGCGCACCCTGCACCTGTGCAGGGTCGCTTTTCTGCACTGCCGCCTGCGCCAGCGCCTGTGCGGAATACCCTTTGGGCTTGGCCAGGCGCGAAGAGGCCGTCATGGACAGAAAATTGGCCACAAAGCCGTTTGCATGCATGGTAGAGAGAGGGTCCCAGGCAGAGGCCGTGCAACCCAGCGCAGAGTACAGCGAGGGCTGGCTTAAAACAAGGCCCAACGCCACGCCGCCGGCCAAAGAGGCAAGGCCAACCACCAAACGCTTTTTGGAGGCTTTGCGCCGGAAGTACCGCACGTTGATCAGCGAGCCCGCCAAAAGAGCAATGAAAATAAGCGAGAGAAAGGCCAGGCACACTGGCATGGGGAACGTGATGCGGTAATTGCCCAGCACGTTGAAAGCCGTGCCTGCCGCCAGAATGTCGGACGGCATCATGATGGTGCCGCGGAACGCCAGCGTGTAATAGTTGGCAATGGAAAGGCCCTGCCACAGCAGGCTTGCCAGAAAAACGCCCGCCCCAAGGTGGGTGGTAAGGGCGAAACCGATGCTTGCCATGGCGCAAAACGCAAGCGCTGTGAGAAGCAGGGCGGCAGGCGGAAGAAGAAATATGTGGATGTTCTGAAACAGGTGTACCGTTTCAGCCGTAAGCAAAAACGCAAACACGGCCGCGGCCGCCGCAGCGCCCCAGCGCAGGCGGCGGCTTGTGAAAACGGGGCGGAACAAAAGCAGAAAAATGCACCCCGCGCACAGCCCGGCCAGCAGAAGAAAGTTTGTGTGATGCAAAGCGGTGCCAAAAATGTAACAGTCGAACGATATTTCTTCAAACGGCGTGTCGGAATGCACCATGCAGCCCACACCGGCCTGCTGCAGCGTTTCGAAGGCGGAAAAAGCTTCGCTGTCTTTCCGGTCAGAAATTACAATGCGGTAAGTTTCGCCTTTTTCCAGTGTTTCGGAAAATGGCAGGGATGTGCAGGTATAGGGGCTCAATTCCAACACAGCCAAATCGCCGCGGAACACTGCCTGGCCCTGCATGTCGTACATGTATACATACAGTTCCATATCTTTGGCAATGGGGTAGGCGGGCCGCAGGCGCACCTCGATGTGCTCCATCCGCGGGTAACGGATAGTGACGTCATGTGAAATCAGAAAGATCTCGTCCCCATCGGGCGAAGGGGCGGCAGCGGCCTGCTGTGCCGTATAGGTGGCGGTATATTCACCGGAATCTGCCGAGGCAGTGGTGGTGTAGCATTTGGGCAGCAAGAGAAAAAACAGCGCGACGATGGCCAGCGAGGCCAGAATACGCAACGGCTTTGGCCGGAACATGATATGCAAGCGGGCTCTCCCTTTCCGTCTTTTGTACAAAAAAGGTACAAATGTAAAAATGTTGTAAAAATAATTATATACTGCCGAAAAGGGAAAGTCCAGCTTAAAGGTGCTTTTGCAAATTGAATCTGGGACAGGATGGAAAAAGGCGGCGGGCAACGTGCTTATCCCATACGCCCCGGCCCCGGCAGCATGCGGGCCTTCTGCCGGGGCCGGGGCGGAAAAAACAGCAGCCGGGCAAAGCAGGCTTTTGGCCTGCCCCGCCCGGCTGCCGGTTGCCGGATGAAAAACGTTCAGGGTTCGGTAATGTCCGCTGCATATTTTTTTGCGTGTTCCAATATTTTCTGGAACGTCTCTTCGCTGATATCGTGCTCAATTTTGCAGGCGTCGGCAGCCGCTGTCTGCTCGTTCACGCCAAGGGCCACGAAAAAGCGGGTGAGAAGTTTGTGCCGGTTGTATACGCTGGAGGCAATCTCATATCCCTTTTCCGTCAGGGTAATAAACCCCTCTTTGTCCATTTCAATATAGCCGTTCTCGCGCAGCTTTTTCATGGCCACACTGACACTGGGCTTTTTGAAGTGTTTTTCATTTACCACGTCGATAGAGCGCACCATGCCCAGCCGCTCTTTTAAAATCAGAATAGCCTCCAAATAATCTTCGGCAGACTCGTGAATGACCAAACTGTTCCCCTCCTGCATCGAATAAAGAAACGGGCGCCGCCGCGCCCGCCTGCCCAACAGGCCAAACTTGTGTACGAATGCTAAATTTAGCTTACCATATCTGTTGGAATTTGGCAAGGTTTGCGAATTGGCCCCTTTGATTAGAAAAAAGTGTTGACAAACTTGGTTAGTTGCGGTAAACTGTGTGCTGTCAAAGAAGGTTAGCTGTTTCTAACCTTTTGAGGGAAATTTCTCTGATTCTGTGCAGAAGGCTGCAGAGAGGGGGCGTAGCTTTGATGCCTTTGACAATGGCGAAACCTGGCGAAACGGTGACAATTCGCAAGATAACCGGGCGGGACGAAGTGCGTCAGCACCTTGCAGAGCTGGGCTTTGTGGTGGACGGCGCCGTTACCGTGGTAAGCGAAATGGCCGGAAACCTGATTTTGCAGGTGAAGGACAGCCGCATTGCACTGGACAAAAGCATGGCGAACCGAGTGATGATTTGACGGGAGGAATGATGATGAAAACCTTGAAAGACGCAAAGGTGGGCGAAAACGTCGTTGTGAAAAAGCTGCATGGCGAGGGCCCTGTAAAGCGGCGCATTATGGACATGGGCATTACAAAAGGCGTAGAGATGCATGTGCGCAAGGTGGCGCCCTTGGGCGACCCGATGGAACTGAACGTGCGCGGCTACGAGCTGAGCGTGCGCAAGGCGGACGCCGCCATGATTGAGGTGGAATAAAGGCCGCCTTTTCTTTTGCGGCGAGGTTAGTTCTTTCTAACTATTGCCCTTGCAATGCGAACCCGGGAAACGAACCAAAAGAGTTTGGAGGAGTGAAAACATGAGCATTACCATTGCGCTTGCAGGCAACCCCAACTGCGGCAAGACGACACTGTTCAACGACCTGACGGGCTCCAGCCAGTATGTTGGCAACTGGCCGGGCGTCACCGTGGAAAAGAAAGAGGGCAGGCTGAAAGGCCATAAGGACGTTGTCATTCAGGACCTGCCCGGCATCTACTCTCTCAGCCCGTACACGCTGGAAGAAGTGGTGGCCCGCAGCTATCTGGTGAACGAGAAGCCGGATGCCATCATCAACATTGTGGACGGCACCAATATCGAGCGAAACCTTTACCTCACCACGCAGCTTATCGAGCTGGGCCTGCCTGTTGTGGTGGCGGTGAATATGATTGACCTTGTGCGCAAAAACGGAGATAGAATAGACCTTGCGAAGCTGGGCGCCGAACTTGGCTGCACCGTGATGGAAATGAGCGCTTTGAAGGGCGAGGGCAGCATGGCCGTGGCGGAAAAGGCCATCGAGGCGGCAAGGGCGAAAAGCGTGGGCGAACACCCGCATGTGTTTACCGGCAGCGTAGAGCACGCCATTGCCCACATTGAAGAGTCTATTTCCGGAATGGTAGACGAACAAAACCTGCGCTGGTATGCCATTAAGGTGTTCGAGCGCGACGAGAAGGTGAGCGCCGGGCTGAAGCTGGACGCTGCGCTGGCACAGCACCTGGAAGAGCATATTCAGGATTGTGAAAAGGAAATGGATGACGATGCCGAAAGCATCATTACAAACCAGCGCTATTCCTATATCAGCAAAGTGGTAGACAGATGTGTGAAGAAAAAGGCGGCAAAGCACAGCCTGTCTGCTTCTGATAAAATAGACCGCATTGTCACCAACCGCGTGCTGGCGCTGCCCATTTTTATTGTGGTGATGTGGCTTGTGTACTGGATTGCCATGGGCCCGTTCGGCACATTCTTAACAGATTGGACGAACGATGTGTTTGGCGAGGAATGGCTGCAGGGCGGCGTTGGCAGCGTGTTGGAAAGCTGGAGCGTTGCGCCGTGGCTGCAGGGCCTGGTGGTGGACGGCATTGTGGGCGGCGTGGCCGCTGTGCTGGGCTTTGTGCCGCAGATGCTGGTGCTGTTCTTGATGCTCTCCATCCTGGAAGACGTGGGCTATATGGCCCGTGTCGCCTTTATTATGGACCGCATCTTCCGCAAGTTCGGCCTTTCCGGCAAAAGCTTTATCCCTATGCTGATCGGTTCCGGCTGCGGCGTGCCGGGCGTTATGGCCAGCCGCACCATTGAAAACGAGCGCGACCGGCGCATGACCATTATGACCACCTGCTTTGTGCCCTGCGGCGCCAAAATGCCCATCATTGGCCTGTTTGCCGGCGCCCTGTTCGGCGGCAGCGGCCTGGTGGCTGTAAGTGCCTATTTTATCGGCGTGGCGGCCATTATCATCAGCGGCATCATGCTGAAAAAAGTGAAGGCGTTTGCCGGCGAGCCCGCCCCCTTTGTGATGGAGCTGCCAGCCTACCACGTGCCCAGCGCCAAGAACGTGCTGCACGCCACCTGGGAGCGCGGCTGGAGCTTTATCAAGCGCGCGGGCACCATCATTCTGGCTTCTTCCATTGTTTTGTGGTTCCTGCAGGGCTTCGGCTTTGTGGACGGCGCCTTCGGCATGGTGGAGGACAACAACTCCAGCCTGCTGGCGGCCATTGGCAGCGCCATTGCCTTTATCTTTGCGCCGCTTGGCTTTGGCGACTGGCAGTCTGCGGTGGCGGTGTTCACCGGCCTGATTGCCAAAGAAAACGTGGTTTCCACCTTCGGCGTCCTGTTCCATGTGGGTGCTGAAGTGGCCGAAGACGATGCCAACCTGTGGGCGCAGGTGGCCCTGCACTACACGCAGCTTACCGCCTACAGCTTTATGATTTTCAACCTGCTGTGCGCGCCGTGCTTTGCGGCCATGGGCGCCATCAAGCGCGAAATGAACAATGCAAAGTGGACGCTGGCTGCTATTGGGTATATGTGCGGCTTTGCGTATGCCATTTCGCTGCTGGTGTACCAGTTTGGCGGCTTGGTTACCGGCGAGGTTGCGTTTGGCCTTGGCACTGTGGCGGCCGTCGCCGTCCTGGCGGTGCTCATCTACTTTTTGGTACGCCCGAACAAATATAACGCTGATTACAAAAAGGGCTCTGTGCTTTCCGCGAAACTGAGCGGCAAAGTGCGCGCCTGAGCGAGGCATGCTTATGACTTGGAATTTACCTACCATTCTTTTGGGGCTTGCTGTGCTTGCGGTGTTTGTTGCCATTGTGGCAGGCGGCATCCGCAAGCGCAGAAGGGGCGAGCACAGCTGCAGCTGCGGTGGCAGCTGCGGTGGGTGCGCCTGTTCCGGTATGTGCCACCCGAAAAAGGATTGATTGAGACAGAAAAGGGCCGCTGTAAAGAAGCCGGGCTCATGTCAGGCTTTTTACAGCGGCCCCTTTTTATACAAGCCAGGGTCCGATTGCGGAAAACAAAATAATTCACAGATACCCAACTGGGCAATCCGTACCTCCGCCCTCCACAACTTCTCGTTTTCTCTGGGCGATAAACAGCAGTTACCAGCGCTTCATGTTCTTCTCAAATTTGGCTGTATATGCTTCTTTCAATTCCTCATCACAAATTCCATAGCAAAGAAGAACGTCATTGTAATACATCAGAACGTCTGCCAGCTCTTCCACGAGATGTTTTCGCAAATCGCAATCTTCCAGTGCTTTGGTGTCTCCGTGCTTCTTAATAATATCTATAACTTCGCCTGTTTCGCCAATCATCCACAATAATTTATGCTTGCCTGCTTGCGGGCAAATGGGCTCCCACTTATCTTTATACTTTTCTTGTAATGCCTGCTGCATCGCAAGCATTTCCCGAATGCTGAAATCGCTCATACTTTCCACCTCAAATTGGAATTTGTCTTTTTCTTATAAGCGCTGCCATTTTTCGGCCTTTGCAAAACGGCTTGCTGGCCCGTGTTTTGCAAAGGGCAGCCCCGCCCGCGCGTGTATGCCGCCGGAAAAGAGAGTTATGAAAAGCGGCACGCTGTTCGCCAATAGAAAGGGGAAGCAAATGCTGAACAAAAGGCTGATGGGGGTGGTGCCCAGCTGCAAAAAGTATATTGCGCAGAATGTGGCCCTGCAGTGGTGTGCCCTTGCCGCCAACATTGCCATGATATTTATGCTGGGCCTGTTTTTGCAGGCCCTGTTTCGGGGCGGTGCACAGGGCGGTGTGTTCTGGGGTATGGCGGCCGTGATGACTGCCGCGGCCCTGGTGCGTTTTTTGTGCACAAAAGGGGCGGCGCGCGCTGCCTTTTATGCCTCGAAAGAGGTGAAAAAGGCCCTGCGCGGGCTTATCTACCGCAAATTGCTGCGCCTGGGGGCGGCCTATACGCAAAGCGTACCCACCGCAGAGGTGGTGCAGCTTGCAGGTGAGGGCACCGAGCAGCTGGAAACCTATTTCGGCGCTTATCTGCCGCAGCTTTTTTACAGTATGCTGGCGCCGGTCACACTGTTTGCAGCGCTGTGCACGGTGAGCGTGCGTGCGGCTGTGGTGCTGATGGTGTGTGTGCCGCTTATCCCGTTCTCTATCATGGCAGTGCAGAAATTTGCAAAGCGCCTTCTGGGCAAATACTGGGGGCAATATGCCGCGCTGGGCGACCACTTCCTGGAAAACCTGCAGGGCCTTACCACCCTGAAGATATACGGCGCAGATGAAGACCGCCACCGGCAGATGAACCGTGACGCCGAACATTTCCGGCGCGTCACCATGAAGGTGCTGACGATGCAGTTGAACTCTATCATCGTCATGGACGTCATTGCCTATGGCGGCGCTGCGCTTGGCATTCTGGTGGCCGCCGGGGAATTTGCCGCCGGGCGCGCCGGCTTTGCCGGGTGCCTTGCCATTGTTTTGCTTTCGGCCGAATTCTTTCTGCCGCTGCGGGCTTTGGGCTCTTATTTCCATGTGGCAATGAACGGCATGGCGGCCAGCGGCAAGATATTCCGCCTGCTGGACCTGCCCGAGGCGCCGGAGAAAACGGCCCCTCCCGGCACCCGGGGCGGCATTCGCTGTGAAGGGCTGCGTTTTTCCTATGAAGCGGGCCGTGAGGTGCTGCGCGGGGTGGACATGGCATTTGCACAGCGCGGGCTGTTTTCCATTGTGGGGGAATCTGGCTGCGGCAAATCTACGGTGGCAGCCGTGCTAATGGGGCGCAGCACGGGCTACCTTGGCAGTGTGACAGTGGGCGGGCAGCAGCTGAGCAATATCAGCGAGGCCGCCCTGATGCGCCATATCACGCTGGTAAGCCACAACAGTTATCTGTTCAAGGGCACAGTGCGCAGCAATTTGCAGCTGGCTTTGCCGGATGCGGCAGATGAAGTGCTTTGGGCTGCGCTGGAAAAGGTGAAGCTGGCGGGTTTTCTGCGGGAAGAAAAGGGGCTGGACACACCCGTTGCCGAGGGCGGCGCCAACCTTTCCGGCGGGCAGCGCCAGCGCCTGACGTTGGCGCGTGCGCTTTTGCACGACAGCCCCGTGTATATTTTTGACGAAGCCACCTCGAACATCGACGTGGAGAGTGAAAATGATATTATGGCGCTTGTGCATGAGCTGGCAAGGCAAAAGACGGTGATTCTGATTTCGCACCGGCTGGCCAATGTGGTGCCGTCTGAACAAATTTATGTGATGGAACATGGCGCTGTGGTGCAGGCAGGCACCCACACTGCCCTGCTGGCGCAGGGTGGGCTGTACGGTGAGCTTTGGAAAAGCCAGCAAGCGCTGGAACATGTGGGAAAGGAGGCTGCAACGTGAAACAGACAAGAGGCAACCTTGCCGTGATGGCCCGCCTGGTGGGGCTTGTGCGGCCGCTTTTGGGCGTGATGATGGTGGCCATTGCCATGGGTGTGGCAGGCTTTTTGTGTGCCATTTTAATTCCTGTGTTGGGCGGCTGGGCGCTGCTGGCCACGCTTGGGCTTGCGGTGCCGCTGGCCCCGGGCACCATATTTGCCTGCGTGCTGGCGTTTGCGTTGGCACGCGGCGTGCTGCACTATGCCGAGCAGGCGTGCAACCACTATATTGCCTTCAAGCTTTTGGCGCTGATTCGCGACAAAGTATTCACCGCCCTGCGCAGGCTGGCCCCGGCCCGGCTGGAGGGGCGGGATAAGGGCGAGCTCATCTCCATTCTCACAGCGGATATTGAACTGCTGGAGGTGTTTTATGCCCACACCATCTCACCGGTGTGCATCGCAGCCATTGTGTCTGCCGCAATGGCCTTGTTCATAGGCCAATACCATCCGGCCCTGGGTGTGTTGGCACTGGCCGCTTACCTTGTGGTGGGTGTGGCAGTGCCCATTGCCGCGGCCCGTTCCGGCCGGGCAGCGGGTGAGGCTTTCCGCGCACGCTTTGGCGCCCTGAACGCGTTTGTGCTTGACTCTTTGCGCGGCCTGCGCGAGAGCATCCAATACGGCGCCGGCATGCGGCGCCTGGCCGAAATGGATGCGCAGACGGACGCCCTGTCACAGCAGGAAGAAAAGATGAAAGCAGGCGCGGGGACAAACGCCGCCGTTACGGGCGCCGTCATTCTTGTGTGTTCTGCAGCCATGCTGTTCTGTTCAGCCTGGCTGTGCCAGCGCGGGGCCCTGGGCTTTGACGGGGTGCTAACCTGTACCATTGCCATGATGAGTTCGTTTGGGCCTGTGGTGGCGTTGGCCAACCTTGGCAGCAGCCTGCAGAACACCCTTGCGGCAGGTAACCGCGTGTTGGACATTCTGGACGACATGCCTGCTGTGGAACAGGTGCAGAACGGGGCAGACATTGTGTTCTGCGGCGCCGGGTGCGAGCAGGTGAGCTTTTCCTACGGCGGCGCGCCGGTTTTGCGCAATGTCTCTCTTTCCTTCCCGGAAGGGGCCGTGGTGGGCATTGTGGGGCGCAGCGGGTGCGGAAAATCTACACTGCTCAAGCTGTTGATGCGCTTTTGGGACGCAGACAGCGGCACTGTGCGCATTTCCGGCCAGGATATCCGCACGGTGAACACCGTCAGCCTGCGCAGGGCAGAGAGCTTTGTGGTGCAGGATACACAGCTGTTCCATGACAGCATCGAAAACAACGTGAAGCTGGCGAAGCTTTCGGCCACGCACGAAGAGGTGGTGCAGGCCTGTAAAAAAGCCGCTGTGCACGATTTCATCATGACACTGCCCCAGGGGTACGCCACGCCGGTGGGTGAGCTGGGCGAGACGCTTTCTGGTGGGGAGCGCCAGCGCCTTGGCCTTGCCCGCGCCTTTTTGCACGATGCGCCCTTTGTGCTGCTGGATGAGCCCACCAGCAACCTGGACAGCCTGAACGAGGCCGTTATTTTGCGCTCGGTGCTGCAGGCGCGGCAGGGCAAAACATTTGTGCTGGTCTCTCACCGGGAATCTACGATGCGCATTGCCGACATCGTATACAGTGCAGAAAATGGAAAGGTGAGCTGAGATGAAGCGGGATACCGCCGGTTTCAAGCAGAAAAAAGAGACGCAGGTGGTGCAACAGATGATAGCGCTGTACTGCCGGGGCCGCCATAAGATGCCCAAAGGCCAGCTGTGCCCGGATTGCCTGGCACTGGCGGAATATGCGGCCCAGCGTGTGGCGCATTGCCCGCATAAAGAGACAAAAACCTTTTGCTCTAACTGTAAAACGCATTGCTACCAGCCGCAGATGCGCGAGAAGATCCGCCAGGTGATGCGCTATTCCGGCCCGCGCATGCTGCTGCATCACCCGGTGATGGCGGTGCGGCATATGGCGGAAACTATCCAAGAGAAAAAAAGACGGAAGGGGAATGGTTGACATGATGAAACTGGTATATCTGGTGCTGGGCGTCCTCAGCACGGCGCTTGGAGCTATAGGGGTGGTGCTGCCCATTCTGCCCACCACGCCGTTCCTGCTTGTGGCTGCGTTCTGCTTTGCCAAAAGCTCAAAGCGCCTGCACAACTGGTTTTTGGGCACAAAGCTGTATGAAAAGCATCTCAAAACGTTTGCCGAAACACGTGCCATGCCCATGAAAACAAAGCTTTCGCTGATGGGCATGGCCTCTGCCATGATGCTGCTGGGATTTCTGCTGATGGAAGCTGTGCCGGTAGGGCGCGTGGTGCTGGCATGCGTATGGGTGTTCCACATATACTACTTTTTGTGCCGCGTAAGGACATCCCCCGCGCCGGAACACAAGTGAAACGCGCCCTGCGAAAAACCCGGAGAGGTGGCGCAATGAAAAATTGGGCACAAAACAGAAAAAAGTGCTTGACAAGATGCGGCCGGTATGATATCTTATAAGCACGGAAGTTAGTTATAGCTAACTAAATAATAATACAAGAAAAACGCTGCCCGCGTTTTTCTTTTCCCAAATAGTTAGCCAAAACTAACTTTTAAAAAGAAGGGAGTGACCTGCTTGCAGGGCCGGCTGGATATTTATCTTGCGCGCCACTGTGCGCCCACCCTGCTGGGGGCAAAGGCAGCCAGCCTTGTGTCGCTTCCGTATAAGGATTTTCCGGATTTGCCGCAGCTGGCAAAGGAATATACAGGGCGGTATGCTGCCTGCGGGCTGGCATTTTTGCCCTTGTGTGAATGCAAACAGCGCCGCCTTCTGCTTGTGTACCGCCCGGCCAGCCTGAAAAACAGTCTTTCGGCGCCGCAGGCGGTGGCGATACTGCGCGGGTTTGGGTATGATACGGGCCAGGGCCTTGACGGCATGCTGGCCGCACTGCGCGGGCGTTTTGCCGGGGCCTGCGGCTTCCCGCACGAGATAGGCCTGTTTCTGGATTACCCTCCAAAAGACGTCCAGGCCTTTATCGAGACGGGCGGCGAGGGCTGCAAACTGTGTGGATATTGGAAAGTGTACCACGACGTGGAGGCGGCACGGGAACGGTTTGCCTGCTTTGATGCGTGCCGCGCCTGCCTGGGCAGGATGCTGGCTGCGGGAAACACGATTTCACAGCTGCTTTGTGCAGCCTGAAATAGCAGCGCCGCAAGGCGCTTTGCGAAACAATGCTAAGGAGGCCTTTTATGAGCAAGATTGCGGTTATATACTGGTCTGGCACGGGCAACACACAGGCTATGGCCGAGGCGGTTGCCGAAGGCGCAAAAGGCGCCGGGGCACAGGTGGACCTTTACTCTGTCAGCGAAACCTCTGCCGGTGCCGCGGCCGCGTATGATACACTGGCGCTAGGCTGCCCGGCTATGGGCGCCGAGGTGCTGGAAGAAAGTGAATTTGAACCGTTTTTTACCGAGCTGGAGGGCAGCCTTTCCGGCAAAAAGGTGGCGTTGTTCGGCTCTTACGGTTGGGGCGACGGGCAGTGGATGCGCGATTGGGCAGACCGCCTGGCCGCCAGCGGCGCCGCAGCATGCGGCGAGCCGCTTACCGTAAACGAGGCGCCGGATGAGGACGGCCTGGCGCAGTGCCGTGCTTTGGGCGCGGCACTGGCAGGCGCCTGAGCCGCCGTGTTCAGCGTTGAGGGCATGCCGCGCACATGGCTGCGGCATGGCTCTGCCGGGCCCCGCGGCCCGCGCATGTGTTTTTTACTTTGCTTACTCCTTCTATTCAGATAACCTTCCTCCGCGAAGCCGCCTTTTTACGCCTTGCAACGGCCGTAAAAAGGCGGCTTTCCTTTAGGCGCGTTGGCGTAAGAAAACATTGCCTCTGAAACAGAAATTCGGGCGCATAGCATCGTCAAAGTGCCTTGGCAACCACAAAGGGTGCCTGCGGCGCTTTTCCTTGCTCTGCAACCCTAATTTCTGCTTCAGAGGTGCGAAGCAGTTTTGCGGCTGCCCATGGCAGCAAAAGTTCCAGCGGAACTTTTGAGCAAACTGTCCGTTCGCGAAGCGATGGCGGCAGTACTTTTTGCCGCCAAGGGCCGGCCCGGAAATTTTGGGCGAATCGTAGCATTCAAAAAGCCCGGTAATCCGTCAGGATTACCGGGCTTTTTGAATGCGCTAGGCGGCAAAACTGTCAGCCCAAAACCAATGTTTTCTTACGTCAACACGCCTTTTCTGCCCACTTTTGTTCTCATTCAGAAAAGGGTGCGATGCCGTGGGCAGGAAAGCGGGAAGAGGGTGACACCGTTCAACGCAAAAGAGGCGGGCGCTGTTTGGCTGGCCCCTGCAATTTGGCACAAAAAGGCAGGGCCCGAAGCTTCTGCCGGGGCCCTGCCTTCTGCAGGTTGTGCTGGGCACACCGGCGCAAATTTTATACTTTTTTGAGAAAAAGGTCTATTCAGCCGTGCCGCCCTCATCTGTGCCGGACTGCACGGCTGCGTGGAAAGGCGCGGTGCGGGTATACCATGCGGTGCCCTCTTTCACACGGGCGGCAAGCTGGGGTGACACCGGGCCGCGCACCTTGCCGGGCACGCCCATCACCACGCTGTCCGGAGGCACCGCCATGCCCTCGGTCACCAGCGCCCCGGCAGCCACCACGCTGCCCGCACCGATGTGCGCGCCGGAGAGCACGGTAGCATGCATCCCAATCAGTGCGCCGTCCTCCACCGTGCAGCCATGCACCAGTGCACAATGGCCTATGGTTACATTGCTGCCCACCACTACATCATGTGCGGCGGCCGTGTGCAGCACAGCGCCGTCCTGAATATTTGTGTTTTCGCCTATGGTAATGCTGCCGGAATCGGCCCGCAGCACGGCGCTGTAAAACACGCTTGTGCCGCGCTTCAGTGTCACGTCGCCCACAATGGCAGCCGTCTCGGCCACAAAGGCCGGGCCTTCCAGCTTGGGCGCCCTGCCCTGATACGGTTTGACAATGGCCATCAGAAAAGCCTCCTTCTTTATGAAAAAGGGCGCGGCCTGGGCATGCCGGGCCGCGCCGTACAATGTGGGGAAAGGGGGAATTAATCCGGCATGGCGCGCACAACGCCGCGCTCGGCGTCTACGGAAATATGCATGCCGTCCTCCAGCTTTCTTGTGGCGCCCAGCGCGCCGACAATCACCGGCTTGCCCAGCGTCAGGCCCACAATGGCCGCATGGCTGTTGGCCCCGGCCTCTTCGGTGATGATGGCGGCCGCATGGCGCACAGCGGTGAGCATCTCGTTATCGGTGGCAGGCACCACCAGCACGTCGCCGTCCTTGCATTTGTGGTTGGCCTCTTCGGCATTGTGACAAACGCAGGCGCGGCCCGTGCCGTTTTTGCTGCCCACGCCCACACCGGTGAGCAGGGCATCGCCCACCAGGTGGGCCTTGATCATGTTTGTGGTGCCGGAAATGCCAACGGGCACGCCTGCCGTAAGCACCACCAGGTCTCCGTCTGCCACCATCTGCGCTTTCTTGGCCGTGGCAACGGCTTTGTCAATAAGCTCATCGGTATTGTGGGCATATTCCATACACAGCGGCGTGATGCCCCACGAGAGCGAAAGCTGGCGGAACACCTGCCGCGTCAGCGTGCAGGCAAGAATATCGGTGTTTGGGCGGTATTTGCAAAGCAGCCTTGCCGTCTCGCCGCTTTTGGTCACGGTGATAATGGCGTTGGCGTGAATATCCATGGCCGTGGTGCATGCGGCGTGGGCCACGGCGTCGGCCACGCTCATGTGCGCCTCGGGCGTGCGCTGGCGCAGGCGTTTGCCGTAATTGATGTCGCTTTCCGTGCGCCAGGCAATGGCGGCCATCGTCTGTACGGCCTGCACGGGCCAGCGCCCGGCTGCCGTCTCGCCCGAAAGCATAATGGCCGAGGTGCCGTCGTAAATGGCGTTGGCAACGTCCGTGATTTCGGCGCGGGTGGGGCGGGGGTGCTCCATCATGCTCTCCAGCATCTGGGTGGCGGTGATGACGGGCTTGCCCGCATTGTAGCAGCGCCAGATGATGTCTTTTTGAATGATGGGAATTTCGGTAAAATCAATCTCTACGCCCATGTCGCCGCGGGCCACCATGATGCCGTCTGAAACGGCCAGAATCTCTTCAATATTATTGACGCCCTCGCGGTTTTCTATTTTGGCAATAATCTTGATGAAATCGCACTTGCATTCATCCAGCACGCGGCGAATTTCCAGCACGTCGGCTGCGCTGCGCACGAAAGAGGCGGCGATGAAATCAAAGCCCTGCTCTACCCCGAAGCGGATATCGTCTTTATCCTGCGCCGTCATATACGGCATAGAAAGGTGCACGTCCGGCACATTCACGCCCTTGTGGTTCGACACAGGGCCGTCGTTCTTCACCGTGCACACAATGTCCCCGCCGTCAATCTCGTTGACTGTCAGGGCAATCAGCCCGTCATCCAGCAAAATGCGGGCCCCGGGGCACACATCCTGCGGCAGTTCTTTATAAGAGATCGAACAGATGTTCTCATCGCCCAGTACTTCGCGGGTGGTAAGCGTGAACGTCTGCCCGGCTTTCAGCTGAACCTTGCCATTTTTGAAATCGCGCAAGCGTATCTCAGGGCCTTTCGTATCCAGCAGGGCGGCAACGGGCATGTCCAGCTCGTCACGCAACTTCTGCAGCTGTGCCAGGCGGCGCGCATGGTCTTCATGCGTGCCGTGCGAAAAGTTGAAGCGGGCCACGTTCATCCCCGCGCATATCATATCGCGCAGCACACCCTCCTTGTCGGTGGAAGGGCCCAGTGTGCATACAATCTTCGTCTTTCTCATGAAAACACCTCACTTTTCATTTAACCTGCATTATTATACACACTTTAAGCGTGCTGCGCAATGAATCTCGTGACACTGTGCAAAAAATTTGCTATACTATTACAAAGAGTTTGCAATATTCCCCGGTGGCAAGCCTGCGCATGCAGGGGACGGCCGCCGCGTGCAAAGCGCCTGCAGAAAGGATGTTCCGTCTATGGCAAAACGCGTGTTTCTGATTGTGCTGGACAGCTTTGGCATCGGCGAGATGCCAGACGCGGCCAAGTTTGGCGATGAGGGCTCTAACACCCTGGCCTCCATTGTAAAAAGCGAAAAATATGCCACGCCCATGCTGCAGAAGATGGGGCTGTTCAATATCGAAGGCGTTGCCTGCGGCAAACCGGCCAAACGCCCGCTGGCGGCGTTTGCGCGCCTGGCCGAGGTTTCGGCCGGCAAAGACACCACCACTGGCCATTGGGAGCTGGCAGGCGCCGAAAGCGCAAAGCCTCTGCCGGTATATCCGGGCGGCTTCCCCATTGAAGTGATTCGCGCTTTTGAAGAAAAAACGGGGCGCAAAACGCTGTGCAACAAGCCTTATTCCGGCACGGATGTCATTCGCGATTACGGGGAAGAGCATATGCGCACAGGCGCGCTGATTGTATATACTTCAGCAGACAGCGTGTTTCAGGTGGCGGCGCATGAAAAGGTGGTGCCGCTGGCAGAATTATACCGTTGTTGTGAGCTTGCGCGCGAAATGCTGGACGTGGGCCGCGTGATTGCTCGCCCGTTTACCGGCACCTGTGCGGCAGATTTCAAACGCACGCCAAATCGGCACGATTATTCTTTGAAGCCGCCCAGGCCCACCATGCTGGACGCCATCCATGCCGCCGGGCTGGACACCATTGGCGTGGGGAAAATTTATGACATCTTTGCCGGGCAGGGTGTCAGCGAAAAAATCAGGACGACGGGCAACGATAACGGCATGGAAGTGACGCTGGAGCTGGCAAAGCGGGATTTTTCCGGCCTTGCCTTTATCAATTTGGTGGATTTTGACATGCTGTACGGCCACCGCAATGATGTGGACGGCTATGCCGCGGCGGCCACGCGCTTTGACGAATATCTGGTGCAATTGGTAAAGCTTCTTGGGCCGGACGACCTGCTGCTTATCACGGCAGACCACGGCTGTGACCCGGCCACCCCCTCTACGGATCATTCCCGGGAGTATGTGCCCCTGCTGGCCTTCGGCAGCCAGGTGCGCGAGGGCACAGACCTTGGCACGCGCCGCGGCTTTGGCTGTGTTGCCTGCACGGTATGCGATTATTTAGGCGTGCCGGCCAAACTGGACGGCGAAAGCCTTTTGAACGACGTTTTGCGCTGAAACCGGTTTTGCCGGGGGCATGGTGCCTGTGTAAGGCGGCCTGAAAAGCAACAGTGCGAAAGGGAAATGCTTCCCTTATTTTTCCAAACAAGGGGCAAACAGAAATTTTCAGCGTTTCATGCAAAGGCGCCTGCGCGGGTTGCGCAGGCGCCTTTTTCCTTTTTTGTGAAACAGAATAGATACAAATGCCGTTTATAATAGAAAACCATCGAATAAAAAAGACCTTGTGCGCTTTCAGCCAAATACCCACACATGGCATACGGCCAGCACTTCGCGCAGATAGCTGGGCGCAATGGTGCCAAAGCTGATGGAGGCCGGAATGGCACGGGCGTTGGTAAAGCCGGCCTTGCGCGCAAAAATGCCGGAGCGGTAGATATGGAACCGGTTGGTGACATAGGCAATGGGCTCGTCTGCCCGTATGCCGGCCTGTTCCAGCAGCGCGCGGGAAAATTCAAAGTTCTGCTGGGTAGATTCGCTTTTTTCTTCTTTCAGAATATTTTCGCCGGGCACGCCGTGCGCCTGCAAATAGCGCGCCATGGCCTCGGCCTCCGGAATAGCCTCGTCCGGCCCCTGCCCGCCGCTTACCACCAGCAAAACGTCGGGGTTCTGGCGGTAATAGGCCAGCGCGGCGTCCAGCCGGCGGGCCAGAAGGCCGCTTACCTGCTCGCCCCGCAGCCCGGCGCCCAGCACCACCACGGCCTTTTCATTGCCTGTGGCCGGGTGGGCAAAGCTGGCGGCAAACAGCCCCAGGGCAAACAGAAGGTAGGCCCCGCACCCGGCAAAGAACACATATTTCAAAACGCGCCCGGCCCCTGCAGCGCAAAAGGCGTCAACGCGCCTTTGAAATAAAGCATACCCCCACACGGCCACCGTAATGCCATACATCATGGCGTTGCCCAGTGTCAGGTTGGTGCGCACAGCGCGCAAAGCGCTGTCGCCCAGCAGAAAAATGGCCAAAAGCCACACAAGTTTTTCCTTCATGGTCAGCCCTCCGGCGGGGATGCCCGCTGGCCTTATTATAGCGGGCTGGCGCCAGCTTTGCAATTTGGAAATTTCTTGCCAAAAAGCAGGCGCTATGATATGATAAAAAAGAAAGTAAAGCACGGTTTTTCTTTTATTTTCGCACGGGCTGCCTGCCATAAAGCGGCATGTGCCGCAGCACGGAAAACCGGAGAGAGGGAGGCGCAGCGTGAGACCCATTATCACTGTAGAGCATTTGCGCAAGGTATACCGGGTGGGCAACGAAAAAGTGGTGGCCCTGAACGATATTGAGCTGGAGATTGGCAAGGGCGAGATGTGCTGTATTGTGGGCGCCTCTGGCTCGGGAAAATCTACGCTTTTGAACCAGCTTGCCGGGCTGGAAAAACCCACAAGGGGCCGGGTGCTGATTGGCAGGCACGAGATTTCTGCCATGACAGAGGACGAGCTGGCCCTGTTCCGCCAGCAGCACCTGGGCTTTATTTTTCAAAGCTACAACCTGCTGCCCAGCCTGACGGCGGCGGAAAATGTGGCGTTGCCCCTGATGTTCAAAGGGGTGCCGAAAAAGCAGCGCGAGAAAATAGCGCGGCGTGAATTAAAGCGCATGGGCCTTTTATCCCGCGCAGGGCACAAACCCACCGAAATGTCCGGTGGCCAGCAGCAGCGCGTGGGCATTGCCCGTGCCTTTGCGGCCAAACCCGCCGTTATTTTTGCCGATGAACCCACCGGAAACCTGGATTCCGTCACCACGCGGCAGGTGCTGCGCATGATGCTGGACATGACAAAAGAAAGCGGCATCACTTTTGTGATGGTGACGCACGAGAACGAGCTGGCCGCCTGTGCCGACCGCATTGTCACCATCAAGGACGGCAGGGTGCTTTCCAACCGTTTGCTCACCGACGCAGAGAAGGAAGAAAACCGCAAAAATCTGTTTGGCGAAATGCAGGCGGATGATGTGGCCGAGCCGCAGACAACGGTGCGCGGCGATATCGAAGAGCCGCACACCACCCTGCCTGAACGGCCAAAGGGCAAAAAGTTTGCCCGCGCGCGCAAAGAAAAAGAAAGCGCGCAGCCCCAGCTTACACAAAACACCGGCGTGGCCCAGCCCGCAGAAAAGAGAGGAAACAACGATGAAACAAGCAACTAACTTTGCAGGAAAGCTGTTGGCAGTGTGCCTTGCGCTGGTGCTGGCGGCCAGCATGCTGGCCGTGCCGGCTGCGTTGGCAGAAAACGGAAATGATAATACGGGCGATGGGGGTACCAGCACAACGCCGCCGGCGTCTTCCGACGATGGCGGCAGCAGCGGCATCACCGGCGGCACGCCGTACATTACGGGCTACACCGTTACGCCGCAGCTGGGCGTGGCGGGCGAGCTGCAGCGCATTCAGCCCGGGCAGAAGTGCTGCATCATCGTGAGCATCTGCGACCCGCGCTTTACCAAAGAGATAGAGCCTGCGCATGCAGGAAAAGATGATCCTGCGGTTCAGCATAATGAGGCTCTGAAAAATTTGATGGCCAACGCCTTCCCCAACATTAAAATTACATCTACCTACAACTTCGCCTCACCCAGCCTGGGCGACATCCAGATAGGCGGCTTTGCCTATGATAAAAAGCTTTCCAGCGGCAATGACTGGACATCCGGCCCGCTGGAATACCATGTGTCTTTCAACGACATCACCTATCTGGGCGGCTCGAACAAGCTTTCATTTGATGTCTCTTATTCCGGCCAGCAGGGGCTGGAACTTGTAAACCTGTCGCAGAACATCAGCCAGTGCGTGGGCGCTACCAACGTGGAGGGCGGCAAAGCCAGCGCCATTGTGGTGCGCAGCGCCGGTTACGGCGGCGGCAGCGTGGTGGCGGGCCAGCAGTTTACCCTGACGGCGGATGTATTCGTCACGGCGGGCACCACCGGCGCGGAAAATGTGGCCGTCAGCCTTACACTGCCCGAGCAGGTCACCGTGGTAAGCGGCTCTTCCCAAATCTTTGTGGGCAATATGGCGGCCGGGGAATCTACCAGCGTAAACTTCCTTCTGAATGCCTCTGCCACGGCCGCAGCGGGCAGCGCCAACATCACAATCAACGTGAACGGCAATGCCGCTTCGGACGGCGCGGCCCTCACCACCACCATGCCCATCACGGTGCCCATTGTACAGCCAGAGCGCTTTGAGGTTTCGCGAACGGATTTTCCGGAAGTAATCAATATGGGCGAAGAAACCTACGGCAGCGTCTCGTTTGTCAACAAGGGCAAGGGCACTATTTATAATGTATCGGCCGAGCTGCGCGGCGAGGGCTTCACCACCACAGAGGGCAACCAGTTTGTGGGCAATGTGGCGTCCGGCACAGAATCCAGCGCAGACTTCACCATTTCGCCCACACAGGCGGGCAGCATCAACGCCCAGCTGGTTATCACCTATGAGAATGAGCAGGCCGAGGAAAAAACCATTACGAAAGACATCACTTTCACGGTGGAAGAGATGATGTTTGAAGACCCCGGCATGATGCCCGGCATGGGCGATATGCCCACAGAGCCAACCCAGACAGGCATGCCCCTTTGGGCCTGGGCAGTAATTGTGGTGCTGGCGGCGGGCGTGGTGGCCACCGTGGTGGTTATTGTGCGCAAGAAAATCAAAAAACGCAAGGAAAATGAGAAGCTGATGGAGGAAGACGATGAAGATATCTGACCTGCTGAAGCTCAGCACAGATAACCTTCGCCGCCGCAAGGGCCGCACGGCGCTCACCGTCATTGGCGTGGTGGTGGGCACATGCGCCATCATTGTGATGATCTCGCTTGGCATTGCACAGAACCAGCGCACAGACGCCATGCTGGAAAGCTGGAGCGACCTTACGCTGATTACCGTGTACAATTACACCCAAAGTGCGGATACGCCTGCGCTGGACGATAAGATGGTAGCGCAGTTCCAGGGAATGGAGAACGTGGTGGCAGCCACGCCCATGTACCAGTTCCAAAATATGAACGGCCAGCTGTATGCGGGAAAGAACGACCGCTATTCCGCATATCTGGACGCAACGGGCATGGATGTTTCTGCCATTGAATCTATGGGCATCGAGCTTGTCAGCGGCAGTTATCTTTCGGGCCAGCAGCTTGGCAAAAACAAAATACCCGTAATGGTGGGTGAGCAGGCGGCCTTCAATTTCGAGGATACCAAGAAAAGCTACCGCAACCCCAACCGGTACCGCTGGGCCGAGACGGACGAAAACGGCAATATTCTGAACGAGCCATTCTTCGACATCACAAAAGACCCGCTTACCCTGCGCATGATATACGATTATGATGAGCAGGGAAACCCCAAAACGAGGGATTACCAGCTTGTTGTGGTGGGCGTGGTGAAAACCGATTATTCCAAGCAGGGCACCACCGGTATCCTGATGAATATTGAGGATATGAAGCGCCTGGAGAAAGAGTATAAAAAGCTTTCCAAAGGGAACAGCTCGGGCGGCGGCACAGTGATTATCGGCGGCAGCGGGTCACAGAAAGTGGGCGGCTACAACCAGGTATACGTCAAGGTGGACGATGTAGACCATGTGGCCGATGTGGAATCGGCCATCAAGGAAATTGGCTACGAGACAAACAGCATGTCGCAATACCGCGAAGATATGCAAAAGCAGGTGGCCTCCGGCCAGATGATGCTGGGCGGGCTTGCGGCCGTCTCTCTTCTGGTGGCTGCGCTGAACATTGCCAACACCATGACGATGGCAATTTATGAGCGCACGAAAGAGATTGGCGTAATGAAAGTGCTGGGCTGCAAATTGTCCAAAATTCGCCAGATGTTCCTGATTGAGGCCGGCTTTATCGGCCTTTTGGGCGGCATCGCCGGTGCGGCCCTCAGCTTGCTTTTAAGCCTTGTGCTGAACAATATCAACACCTGGCTGCAGGCGCTGGCCATGTTCCTTTCCCAGTTCGGCATTGTGATGCAAATTACCAACGTGGATATTGGCGCCCTGTTTGGCATGGGCGGCATGGGGGACATGGGCGGTGCGCTCAGCGTCATTCCGTTGTGGCTCATTTTGCTGGCACTTCTGTTTGCCACGGTGGTGGGCGTGCTCAGCGGCATTGCCCCGGCAAACCGCGCAGTAAAAATCAGCGCGCTGGAGGCTATCCGCCACGAGTAAATGCCAAGTTTCTGAAAAACAAAGCCCTGCGGGCGCCGGGTGGCGGCCGCAGGGCTTTTTAAGTTTCCCGATGCAGGCGCCGCCCGGCGGCCGAAGCTTGACGGCGCCTGCCCCGGGCCCTATAATACAAAATAGAAACAGGCAAAGGCATGGCGGGAGGGTGTCATTTCATGAGACAATGTATGGATTCCGAAAACCTGCACCGGCGGTTGAAAAAAATCATTGGGCAGGTGCAGGCCATTGACAGGATGGTGGATGAAGATATTCCCTGCGAGGACATTCTGGCGCAGATCAACGCCGCCAAATCTGCCCTGCACCGGGTGGGGCAGGTGGTGCTGGAAGGGCATATCAACCACTGCGTGCGCGATGGCATCGAGCACGGCGACGCCGATAAAACCATTCAGAACTTTACAAAGGCCGTAGAGCGCTTCGCCAACATGACCTGAAGCGCCCGGCGCAAAAGCAAAAGCGTATGCAGGCCACGGCGCAATGCCGGGGCCTGCATTTTTTCTGCGTGCTACCGGCTTTGCCATGTGCCGGAAAACAGCTTTGTTTATGCCTGTGCAATGGGCTGCGTGCCAAAATAGCGGCAGATGGCCTCGTAATACACGCGCGCGGCGCGCTGGCAGCCCTGCGGCGTGGCCCATGTCTCGTAATCGCTGCTGTTGGAGAGAAAGCACTGCTCGGCCAGCACGGCAGGGCAGGGGGCCTTTTCCAGAATGCCAAAACTGTTTTCTTCGCGCACGCGGGTGTCGCTGCTGTCCACTATTTTTTTGCTTTTGCCCTGGTAATATACAAAGCGCACGCCCGTCTTACCGCGCAGGCGGTGGCCGGCGCTGCCCATGCCCTGTGCAATGCAGTGGGCAAAACGGCTGGCCTCTTCATAGTAAGCGCGCCCGGGCGGCGTGGGGTAACACTCAAACCCGTGTGATTGGCTGGAGGAATCCAAATTGCCGTGCACGCTCAGCAAAAGGCAGGCGCCTGCCTGCCCGGCACGCGCTGCCCGGCCGGCAATGGCGGCATCCTGCCCGTTTTCGCGGCAGCGCACGGGGGAATAGTTGGGGTCTGCTTCCAGCAGGGCATACAGCGCATCCACGGTTTGTTCGCACATCAGCACCTCGTCGGTGGGGCCGGCCGCCCCGGTGTCCATGCCGCCATGGCCTGCATCCAGGGCAATGACATGCGGCGAGCCCTGCGCACAGGCGCGCGCGCCCAGCTCATCCAGCGTGCCGAACGTATAGCCCATCTCTTCCCATTTGGCCAGCAATTCATCCAGGATGGCGGCATTGGTGGCGCTGGTAGAGTGCAGCAGCACAATGGCGCCCGCATGGGTACGGGGCAGAAGCTTTGCAAACGCCTGCTGGGCGCTGGGCTGGCTTTCCTGGTTCCAATCCACATAGGCAAGGCTCCAGAAAATGGTTCGATAGCCCAGCTCCTCCGCCCAGGTAAGATTCTCGTCGCTGAACTTTCCCTCTGGCGGGCGGTAGAATTTCGCCATAGGCTGGCCGGTGGTTTGGTAATAAAGCGCTTCGGTGCTTTGCAGCTCCTGCATGAACTGCTCTTTGCTCTGTGTGGTCATGTCGGGGTGGTGGTTGGTGTGGTTGCCCACGGTGTGCCCTTCGGCCGCCATGCGGCGCACAAGGGCCGGGTTTTCTTCTATGTAGGGCGCCACCACAAAAAATGCGCCGGGGGCATTGTGCTTTTTCAGTGCGTCCAGAATAGCAGGCATGTTCCCGTTTTCATAGCCGCAGTCAAATGTCAGGTAAAGCCGTTTTTCGCCTCCGCTTCCGCAGTAATAGGCACTGTGCTGTGCAAGCTGTTCGGCCGAAAGGTTCGGCACGGGCGGTTCGCCCTCGCCGCCCTGGAACGAAAGCCCCCATTCATATTTCTGCACGCTTACTGCCGCGGGCCAGGCCCATTGAAACAGGGCTGCCCCGCCCCACGCCGCTGCCAACACCAGCAGCATGGCACAGCACAGCATGCTGCGCCCCGCGCGTTTTCCCACACACCCAAACATGCATGCATTCCTCCTTTTAGAAAAAGGTATGACGCGCGCGGGCCCAAAAATGCGCAGGGCAGCTTTCTTATGGGGCGAAGCGCACCGCTTTTTGCGCCCGCAAAACGGTTTTGGCTTGAACAACGGGCGGCTTTACGCTATAATCGAAACATATGGAACCAAGGCCCGCGCGCCGCGCGGGCACTTTGTGTGGAGGGGAAAGAACGCAATGGAAAAGCCCAGCAATTTTATCACCGAGATCATCGATGAAGACCTTGCCCGCGGCGTGGTGAAAGAGATTCACACGCGCTTTCCGCCGGAACCGAATGGCTACCTGCACATTGGCAGCGTGAAAGCTATCTGGATCAACTGGGGCATCGCGCAGGCGTATGGCGGCAAATTCAACCTGCGCTATGACGACACGAACCCCGCCCGCGAGGATGTAGAGTATGTGAACAGCATCCGGGAAGACCTGGAGTGGCTGGGCGCGCACCCGAACGGCGGCATCTTTTATGGCAGTGACTACTTTGACAAATGTTATGAATATGCCGAAAAACTGATTTTGGAAGGCAAGGCATATGTGGACGATTTGACGCGCGAGGAGATGCAGGCCTACCGCGGCGACGATGCCGGCGTGCCCTCCAGGCCTTCGCCCTACCGGGACCGCACCCCGCAGGAAAACCTGGATTTGTTCCGGCGCATGCGCGCGGGCGAGTTTGCAGACGGCGAAAAGACGCTGCGCGCCAAAATAGACCTTGCCAGCCCCAACATGAATATGCGGGACCCGGCCATTTACCGCATCAAGCACGTTTCGCACCACCGCCAGGGTGATAAATGGTGCATCTACCCGCTGTACGATTATGCGCACCCCATTCAGGATTACCTGGAGGGCATCACGCATTCCCTGTGCAGCCTCGAGTTTGAAAACCATCGCCCGCTGTACGAGTGGGTGATTGAGAACATTGCGGGCGGAGAGTTCCCCAAACAGCGCGAATTTGCGCGGCTGAACATCACCAACACGGTGATGAGCAAGCGCTACCTGCGCGAATTGGTAGAGCTGGGCATTGTGGACGGCTGGGACGACCCGCGCATGCCCACTGTGTGCGGCCTGCGCCGCCGCGGCTATACGCCCACCAGCCTGATCGACTTTGTGCAGCGCGCGGGCGTGGCCAAGGCAAACAGCCTGCTGGACGCGCGCATGCTGGAATTTTGCATCCGCAACGAACTGGACGGCACGGCCCTGCGCCGCGTGGCTGTGCTGGAGCCGGTGAAGCTTGTCATCGACAACTACCCCGCTGGCAAAACGGAGTATTTTGAGCTGCCCAACAACCCGCAGGACGAAACAGCGGGCACGCGCAAGGTGGCTTTCAGCGGTGAGTGCTGGATTGAGAAATCTGATTTCGCCGAGGTGCCGCCGCCCAAATTCAAACGCCTGCGGCCGGATGGGGAAGTGCGCCTGATGGGCGCGTACCTTGTGAAGTGCACGGGCCTCGAAAAAGATGCCGAAGGCAATGTGACGGCCATCCACTGCACGGCAGACCTGGAGACAGGCTGCGGTATGCCAGCCGACGGGCGCAAGGTGCGCGGCACCATCCACTGGGTGAGCTGTGCGCATGCAGTGGAGGCGGAAGTGCGCCTGTACAACCAGCTGTTCACGCTGGCAGACATGAACGCCATGCCGGACGGCGCAGACTATAAAGACTACCTGAACCCGGAAAGCCTGCAGGTGCTTCGCGGCTGCAAGCTGGAGGCCGCGCTGGAACATGCACAGCCGGTCCAGCGCTTCCAGTTTGTGCGCACAGGCTATTTCACGCCAGATTCGAAAAACCCCGGCGTGTTCAACCGCATTGTCACGCTGAAAGACAGTTTTGCCAAGACGATGCAGGCGGCAAAGGGCTGAACCTGCCCGCGCCCGCGCGGGCGCAAAAGCGAAACAGAAAGGCGGAACACCATGGAATTCAAACGCGTAAGAACGCGCTTTGCCCCCAGCCCCACAGGCTATATGCATGTGGGCAACCTGCGCACGGCGCTGTACACCTACCTCACGGCCAAGCACGAGGACGGCACCTTTATCCTGCGCATTGAGGATACGGACCAGGGCCGTTATGTAGAGGGCGCGGTGGACGTGATTTACAACACCCTGCGCGAGACGGGCCTTGTGTGGGACGAGGGCCCGGATGTGGGCGGCCCTGTGGGCCCCTATGTGCAAAGCCAGCGCATGGGTATGTTTAAAGAATATGCCGAACAGCTTGTAAAGCTGGGCAAGGCGTATTATTGCTTTTGCACGGAAGAGCGCCTTCAGGCGCTGCACGAAAGCCAGAAGGCCGCAGGCGAAGCCGTGGGCCACTACGACGGCCACTGCCGTGAGCTGCCGCCCGAAGAGGTGCAGCGCCTTCTGGCCGCGGGCACGCCGTACGTCATTCGCCAAAAGATGCCCCGCACGGGCAAAACGGCCTTTGATGACCTTGTGTACGGGCATATCGAGGTGGAGAACGCAGAGCTGGAAGACCAGATTCTTTTGAAAAGCGACGGCATGCCCACCTACAACTTTGCAAATGTGGTGGATGACCATTTGATGCATATTACGCACGTCATCCGCGGGTCGGAATATCTTTCCAGCGCGCCGAAATACAACCTTTTGTACGAGGCATTCGGCTGGCAGGTGCCCACCTATATCCATTGCCCGCCCGTGATGAAAGACGCGCACACCAAGCTTTCAAAGCGCAATGGCGACGCCAGCTATCAGGACCTTGTGGCAAAAGGCTATCTCAGCGAGGCCATTTTGAATTACCTGCTGCTGCTTGGCTGGAGCCCGAAGGGCGAAGAGGAAATTTTTTCGCTGGAAGAGATGGTGAAGATATGGAACCCGGCCAACATCAACAAATCACCCGCCATCTTTGACACGCAGAAGCTCACGGCTATCAATGCTGCCTATATTCGTGCCCTGCCGGCAGAAAAGTTTGCGCAGCTGGCAGCCCCTTGGCTGGATAAAGCGGTGCAAAGCAAGGTAGACCGCACCCTGCTGTGTGCAAACCTGCAGCCACGGTGCGAGTTTTTGGCCGACATTCCGCCGCGTGTGGCTTTTATTGATACCCTGCCGGATTATGAGCTGGAACTGTTCGAGAACAAAAAGCAGAAAACAACGCCCGATACGGCGCGCGAGGCGCTGACGGCTATTCTGGCTGTGCTGGAACCGCTGCAGGCCTGGAATAAGGACGCTATTTTTGAAGCTTGCCGTGCAAAGGCCGAGGCCATGGAAAAAAAGAACGGCTGGCTGATGTACCCGCTTGGCATTGCGCTGGCGGGCCAGCGCTCTACCCCCGGCGGTGGCACAGACCTTGCCGCCATGCTGGGCAAGGAAAAAACCCTGCAGCGCATTCGCCTGGCGCTGGAAAAGCTGGGTTAAGAGAAGAAAAGCAGAGAGGGGGCCTCTCTGCTTTTTTGTGGGAAAGGCGGCCTTGCGCCCGGGGCGCGGGCCAAACGTGGAAAGGGGAAATGGGAAAATGGCCAATGCGGCAAAACGGGTGGAAGCTGTGCCGGCGCAAGAGCGCATGCGCTTTGGGCTTTGCCTTGTGTTTGTGGGCGGCTTTTTGGAATCGTACACCTATCTTCTGCATGGGCATGTATTCGCCAATGCACAGACAGGCAACCTTGCGCTGATGATGCTGTATGCTGCGAACGCAGATGCACACGCGTGGTATTACCTTGTGCCTGTGGGGGCATTTCTGGCTGGGGTATTTGCCAGCGAATGGATGCGCGCTGCCATGAGCACACGCAGGCGGGCATCGTGGTATCATGCGCTGCTTGCGGCCGAGGCTGCTGTGCTGGCAGGCATTGCGTTTCTGCCGGCGGGCGTGCCAGATGCTGTTGTCATTGTGCTGGTGTCATTTGTGTGTTCTCTTCAGTTCAATGGCTTTCGAAAAACACACGGCATGCCGTATGCTACCACTTTCTGCACCGGCAATTTGCGCAGCGCCGGTGAGCATACCTTTCTGGCGCTGAAAAAGCGGGACCGGGGCGAATGGTTTGCCGCACTTCGCTATTGGGCTGTAATTGGGGTGTTTTGCCTTGGCGCACTGTGCGGCGCAGCCCTCAGCGCCTGGTGGGGGCAAAAGGCGGTGTTGTTTTGCACGGCGGTGCTGCTGGCGGCCTTTGGGGTGCTTTGGCATTTCATTCGCCGGCAGGCCGAAGCTGCCTGAAACCGTCACGCAATGCCTGCGGGCCTCCCGGCTGCCGGGGGGTCTTTTATCTTGACAGCAAAAGTGCACTGTGGCTATAATAATACTATTCTGCACATTTTTGTGCGCTTGGTTTTTCATGACAAAGGGCGTTTTTGCAGGAGACGGCGAAATTATGCTTCAGGTAAAGGATATTTGCAAACAGTACAAAACGGGCAATTTGGTGCAGCAGGCGCTGGACCATGTGAGTTTGAGCTTTCGTGACAGTGAATTTGTGGCAATTCTGGGGCCCAGCGGCTCTGGCAAAACAACACTGCTGAATGTGATAGGCGGGCTGGACCGCTATGACAGCGGCGATTTGGTAATCAATGGCGTTTCCACCAGCCGTTATACAGACCGCGACTGGGACACCTACCGGAACCATACGGTAGGTTTCATTTTTCAAAGTTATAACCTGATTCCGCACCAAAGCATCCTCTCCAATGTAGAACTTACGCTGACGGTATCCGGCGTGCCGCGCGCCGAGCGACGGCGCCGCGCTGTGGAAGCGCTGGAAAAGGTGGGCCTTGGCAAACATATGAACAAGCGCCCAAACCAGCTTTCCGGCGGGCAGATGCAGCGCGTGGCCATTGCACGCGCACTGGTGAACGACCCCGATATCCTTTTGGCAGATGAGCCGACTGGCGCGCTGGACAGCGAGACCAGCGTGCAGGTGATGGAACTTTTGAAAGAGGTGGCGCGCGACAGGCTTGTGATTATGGTTACCCATAACCCGGAGCTTGCCAACGAATATGCCACGCGCATTGTGCGCCTGAGCGACGGGCGCATTCGGGCCGATTCTTCGCCCTATACGCCGCCCGAAACGCCGTCCGCCTACAAAAAATGGGCGCGGCGTTCGTCCATGTCTTTCCTGACGGCCTTTGCGCTCAGCTTTCAAAACCTTCGCAGCAAAAAGGCGCGCACCCTGCTCACCGCGTTTGCAGGTTCCATCGGCATCATTGGCATTGCGCTGATTTTGTCGCTTTCCAATGGGGTAAACCGTTATATTGAAACGGTGGAGGAAGACACGCTTTCGGAATATCCGCTGCAGATTCAAAGCTCGGGAATGGACCTTTCCGCCATGATGGCCGGCATGATGGATGCAGAGCAAGGGCAGGAGAAGCATGACGTGGGCGTGGCGGATATGATTACGCAGACGTTTTCCAAAATAGGCTCGAACGACCTGGCCTCGCTGAAAGAATATTTGGAAAGCGGGCAAAGCGGCATTGAAGAATATACCAGCGCGGTGGAATATTCTTACAGTGTCACCCCGCAGATCTATCTTTGGAAGGATGGCAGCTACCGCAAGGTAAACCCGGATGAATCGTTTGCGCCGCTGGGCCTTGGCTCGTCCAATACATCCAACAGCATGATGGCTTCCATGGTGAGCACCAATGTGTTCTACCAGATGCCGGAAGACAGCAGCCTGTATGAAGACCAATATGAGATAAAAGCCGGCCGCTGGCCGGAAAATGAGAACGAGTGCGTGGTGGTGCTTACTTCCGGTGGCGATATCAGCGATTTTCTGCTGTATACCCTGGGCCTGCGGGACGGCGCAGAGCTGGATGCCATGGTAGAGCAATTTGCCGCGGAAGAGGCCGTTGATGTGCCAAATGGCATCACAGGGTATGCCTATGAAGATATTCTTGGCATTACCTTTAAGCTGGTAAACGCGGCAGATTATTATTCTTACGATGAGCAATACGGGGTTTGGACGGATAAATCTGACAATGTCTCCTTTATGCAGCAGCTTGTGCAGCAGGGGGAAGATTTGACAATTGTCGGCATTGTGCAGCCGGTAGATGGCTCAATGGCCGCCATGCTCAGCCCGGGCATCAATTATACGGCGGGCTTAACGCAGCACGTGATGCGCCAGGCGGCCGAAAGCGAAATTGTGCGCCAGCAAATTGAAAAGCCCGATGTCAACGTATTCACAGGGGACCCCTTCGGCCAGGAGAGCGAAGAGGGCAGGCTTGGCCTGGAAGAGATGTTCAGCGTGGATGAGGCTGCGCTGGAAAACGCTTTTTCGGTGGACACCGGCAGCCTGGAAGAGGCAATGGCCGGCCTGTTTGACTTTTCCAACCTGAAGCTGGACAGCTCTGCAATGGGAGATTTGGACCTTTCCGGGCTGAAGCTGGACCTCTCTGGCCTGATGGATGGCATTCAAATCAATGCAACGCCCGAACAGATGCAGACGCTGGCCGATGCTTTGCTGGCGGGGTATGCCGAATATGCCGCCGGTAACCCGCAGGCGGATTTTACCCGCCTGGATGAATATTTTGTTCAATATTTGCAAAGCGATGAGGCCAAAGCGCTGCTGGGGCAGGCGCTGGGCGAACTGCTGAGCGAGAGCGGCCTTGATGTCTCGGCCGAACAGCTGCAGCAGCTGGTGGCAGACGTGATGGCCGGCTATGGCAATTGGGCTATTGAAAACGGGTACACAGACCCGGCGAAGTTTGAGCAATATTTGCAGGAATACCTGGCCACGGACGAGGCCCAGGAAATTTTGGGCCAGGGCGCGGCCGATATCATTTCTTCCGCCATGGATGCGCAACTCACGCAGGAGCAGCTTTCGAAGCTGGCCGGCACGGTGTTGAGCGGTTATCAGGCGTATGCGGCCGAGCACGGCCTGGCAGACCCGGCTAAAATTGGCGATTACTTTATGGAATACCTGCAAACCGAGGAGGCCCGGCGCACCCTGTCGGCCGCCCTTGCGGGCATGGTGGACACTGGAGGCATGGCTCAGGTAATGCAGCAGGCAATGGCCGGTGCCTTGAACCAGCTGATGCCGCAGATAGCGGAAAAGTTTGCCACGGCCGTTAGCTCGGCGCTGCAAACACAGCTGAGCCAGAATATGAACCAGTCTGGCGAAAAGTTGCAGCAGGCATTTCAAGACGCATTCCATGTGGACGCCGATGCCTTCTCCGGCGCTATTCAGGTGAATATGACAGAGGAAGAACTCAGTGAGGTGCTGATGAGCCTGATGACGGCTTCCTCCAGCTCTTATGACGGAAACCTGCAGGCACTTGGGTATGCAGACCCTGCCGAGCCCAGTGCAATCAGCATCTACCCGCTGGATTTTGAGGCCAAAGAACAGGTGCTGGCCATTCTGGACGGTTACAATGCCCGCATGCAGCAAACCGGCCAGGAAGAAAAGGTAATTACCTATACCGATATGGTGGGCACGCTGATGTCCTCTGTGACAGACATCATCAATGTCATCAGCTATGTTTTGGTGGCTTTTGTGGCCATTTCGCTGATTGTGTCTTCCATTATGATTGGCGTCATCACTTATATCAGTGTGTTGGAGCGCAAAAAGGAAATTGGCATTCTGCGCGCCATTGGTGCTTCCAAGGGGAATATTTCGCAGGTGTTCAACGCCGAGACATTTATCATAGGCCTCTGTGCCGGGTTGATTGGCATTGGCATCACACTTCTTTTGCTGGTGCCGGGCAACCACATCATCCACCAAATTGCAAACAGCACAGATGTCAGCGCTGTGCTGCCCGCAGGTGCGGCGGTTATTCTGGTGGCGCTCAGTGTGCTGCTTACGCTGCTTGGTGGGCTTATTCCCTCGAAAAAGGCCGCCAGGCAAGACCCTGTTACGGCTTTGCGCACAGAGTGACGCACTCTGCACACGAGACGGGCACTTTTCTGGCGCCCATTTTCTTGACATGCAGGTGGATGCAGATATAATGAACCCGATATAAGAGAGACGCTGCATTTTTGCAGCCCTCTTTCGGAAAACGCAAAAAGCCCGGGCCGTTTCTTTCCCTGCGCTGCGCAGGGAAAGAAACGGCTTCACCGGCAAAGGAGGGATAGGTGGAATGCGATACCCCGCGAAGGCTGTGCAAATTGTATCCTGCAGGGATGAAAATGGAATTTGCGCACGGCGGGCGGCAGGGCAAAAGCCGCTTTCTGTGCTTTGCTGCCAGCTTTCCGGGGCGGCCCGTTTTTCGGGCACCCCATAAAACTGTTTTGAGGAGAGATTTTTCGTGAAATTTACGGTTCAATGGAACGCGCTGGAAAAACGCCAGCTGCTGATTTTTGCACTGGTGGCCTTTGGCGTGCCTTATCTGATGGGCATTGCAATGGGCGCAGGTTTTTATGCGGGCAGTGATGTAAGCGTTTTTCCCAATGCGCAAATGTTCTACCCGGCGGCAGGCGTTATGTTGGCGCTGCTTGTTACCAAGAAAGAGGATAACATGTTGCCGCGTAAATTTTTTGTGTGCTTTCTGGCGCTTACTGTTCTGATGCTGGCATGCAGCCTGGCCAGTGTGCTGGCGCCGGCGCTGCCGTGGGCGCTCATCAGTAATTTGGTCATGATGGGCGGCACGCTGGCAGCATGGGTGTGCTATTTTGCCGATGGCAAGGCCCGGCGCGCGGTTTATGGCCTGCGCCTTACCAAAACGGGCGGCACAAACTCTTTTGTAATGCTGCTGCTGTTTATTGTGCTGTATTTTGCGCGCATCTTCCTTTTAAGCGGCATGATGATGCTGGCAGACCCGGCCATGGCACAGGCGGGTGCTGTGCCGGAAGGGTGGAGCCCCATGCTTGCCCTGGCAAACCTGCTGGCAATGCCCCTAAGCTTTGTTTTGGCCTTTACTGCTTTCTTTGGGGAAGAATATGGCTGGCGCGGTTTTTTGCAGCCCCTGCTGCAAAAACAGTTCGGCCCGCGGGGCGGCATTCTGGTGCTGGGCGCTGTGTGGGGCCTGTGGCATTTGCCCATCAATATCTTTTATTACAGCCCGGACACCTGGGCGCTCAGCGTGCTCAACCAGGTGTTCCTGTGCATTTGCTACAGCGTTTTCTTCGGGTTTGCCTATGCCAAGACGAAGAGCATCTGGGCGCCGGTGATGATTCACTTTTTCAACAACAACGCGGTGCTGTTGTTCGCCAGTGCCGATTCCATCAGCAACCAGGTGCTGGATTGGCTCAGTATTCTGCTTAGCTTTGTGGCCATGGGCGTTTTATACCTGCCGTTTTTCGCAAGCCGGGTGTTTCGCCAGGGCGGCACCACGCCCGAACTGCCAAGGCATGAGGCACAGGCCCCCGCGGCTGCCTGCAACCTTTCATAAAGGCGGCCCGTACATGAAACAGATGGAAACCGTCTCATGCTGTTTCTGTTTCAAAGTGTGAACAAAAGTGTGAACAAAAGGGATAGAAAAAGCCCGTGGAACATTAGTTCCACGGGCTTTTTTGTGGAGCAGATGACGGGAATCGAACCCGCGTGACCAGCTTGGAAGGCTGGGGTTCTACCATTGAACTACATCTGCACATCAACACGGCCTTGAAAAACAGCAGTGCCGCGAATGCCTATTCATTATACTGTGCAGGACGCTTTTCTGTCAAGGGGAAAAGCATTTGCTTTCTTTTCAGGAAAGTAGGGGGGAGAAAACGGGATGCGAAATGTAATGGCTACACTTGACAGGAAGATACCCATATGGGTATAATAAACCCGTACCCATATAGGTATAAGGGGGCGTTGCAGTGAAATATTTGGAACAAATTTTAGCGCGGGGCGGCATAAAGCGGGAACTTGCTTTCCTCATCATTTCCGGCATTGCGCTTGCGGCCAGCATAGCCGGGTTTCCTGCGCTGCCGTTCAACGCTGCATGGGTGGCCATTATTCTATGCGGCGTGCCCATCATTCTGGAAGCTGTGATTGGCCTTGTGACATCTTTCGACATCAAGGCCGACGTGCTGGTGTCGCTGGCGCTGGTGGCATCCGTGCTGATTGGGGAAGATTTTGCCGCGGGCGAGGTGGCCTTTATTATGCAGCTGGGCGGCCTGCTGGAAGACCTCACCGTTGCAAAGGCCCGCGCCGGCATTGAAAAGCTGGTGCACCTTACGCCGCGCACAGCGCGCCGTGTTACACCGCAGGGCGAGGAAACGGTTGATGCACAGACAGTTCAGGTGGGCGACGTGCTGCGCGTGCTGCCGGGCGAGGCCGTCCCAGTGGATGGCGTGATTATCAGCGGGCAAACGTCCATTGACCAGGCCGTGATGACAGGCGAATCTCTTCCGGTAGATAAAGCGGAGGGGGATGAAGTGGCCAGCGGAACAGTGAACCAGTTCGGCGCCTTTGATATGCGCGCCACCAGGGTGGGGAAGGATAGCTCCATTCAGCGCATGGTGCGGCTGGTGCAGTCTGCAGATGCAGGCAAGGCGAAAATTGTAGGCCTTGCAGACCGCTGGGCCACCTGGATTGTGGTGATTGCATTGTCCAGCGCAGCGCTGACATGGCTGGTGACAGGCGAAATTTTGCGTGCTGTGACAATTCTGGTGGTGTTTTGCCCCTGCGCGCTGGTGCTTGCCACGCCCACGGCCATTATGGCGGCCATTGGCAATGCCACAAAGTATGGCTTTCTGGTGCGCGAGGGCGATGCGCTGGAACGGCTGGCATCGGTTGCCAAAGTGGCCTTTGACAAAACAGGCACGCTTACATACGGCGCGCCGGAGGTAGCGGAAGTGTGCACCATTCTGCCTCAGTGGCCTCGCCAAGCCTTGTATGCGCTGGCGGCAGGGGCAGAGCTGCGCTCGGAACATCCGCTGGGAAAAGCGATTGTGCGCGGGTATGGCAAAACCGGCGGCCCGGCGCCTGCACAGCCAACGGCCTTTGCCATGCTTCCGGGCCGCGGCGTGACGGCTCAGGTGGCCGGGGTTCATGTGGCGGCGGGCACACAGGCCCTGCTGGCCCAGCAGGGGGCAGAGGTGCCGCCTGCGGCCATGCAGCAGGCGGCTGCATATACAGCACAAGGCTGCACGGTGATATACCTTGCGCTGGACGGCGCCGCCGCCGGCTTTATCGCCCTGGCAGATACGCTTCGGCCGGATGCAGCCGAAGTAGTTGGGCAGGTGAGGGCCTGCGGGCCCGAGCCGGTGTTGCTGACGGGCGACCATGACAGCGCGGCGCGCACCATTGCGGGCCGGCTTGGCATAAAAGAGTTCCGCGCGGAGTGCCTGCCAGAGGACAAGCTGGCGTGGATAGATGCCAGCCAGCAGCAGGGCAGCCCGGTTTGCATGATAGGGGACGGCGTAAACGACGCGCCCGCACTGAAAAAGGCGCATGTGGGCATCGCCATGGGCGGTGTGGGCAGCGACATTGCGGTGGATGCGGCGGACATTGCCCTTGTGAACGATGATATCAAAGCGTTGCCACATCTGTTGCAGCTGGCGAAAAAAATGATGCGTACCATTCAATGGAACCTGGCGTTTTCCATGGCGCTGAACTTTGTGGCCATTCTGCTTGCCATGACCGGCATTTTGAACCCTGTGGTGGGGGCCTTGGTGCATAATGCGGGGTCTGTCTTTGTCATCATCCATTCATCTCTGCTGCTGAAATGGAGAAAAAGGGCCTAAAAATCGCTTCCTTGCTTTAGGGCCGGGTTGCCCTTTTCCCGGCATCATGTTCCCCACAAATATGCTGCCGGGCTTTCTGGAAGGGATGGGGCGTGTTTTGCCCGCTTTTTGGGGCTACAGGGCAATGCTGGATGGCGGCCTTGGGCTTGAGAATTTGTGGTATCTTGTGCTTGTATGCTTTGCCGCGTGCGGTTTATGCAGTGTGCTTTTGAAAAGGCGGGCGGTTGCGTGAAAAAAGGGCCCAGGCAAGAAGAAACGCCCCTGCGGGGCATGCTGCAAAACTGCCACGCCAAACAAAAAGGCCGGCCGGTGTTACCCGGCCGGCTCTTTTCCTTTTTGATGGTTGGCCGCCCGCGGCGGCGCTTGCAGCAGGGGGCGGGCACATACCCATTTCAGCAGGCGCTTCAGGCGCCCGCGCTTTCACGCGAGGGGTAATACAGATTGTTGGAGATAAACTCCAGCTTATCGCGCAGCGTGTGCTCTAATTCGTTGATGGTGCTCACCATGCTCATCACGGTGTCGTTTACGTTCATAATCTCTTCCAGCGTCACTTCGCCCATGTTGATGGCTTTGTGCAGCTTTTCGCTTTCCGCATGAAGGATATGGCTGAGGGCGGTTTCCTCCAGTGCAATGGATTCAATCAGGTCTGTAATGGCCTGGCTCATGGAAATGGGGTTGGCAGACGTGGCAATGGTCATTGGCATAAAGTTCCCTCCCTTTTCTTCCAGGGCCTATCAGCAGGTTGGCAGGCCCTGCTTTCAATATATGCCAATCAACAGAAAAGGTGAGAAAAGCGGCTCAAATACCTTTGGGCCTGCCGGGAAAAGTGTGTTTTATCTTGCTTTTTGCTTTGTGTGTTTGGCCGGGAAAAACATCTTTTTTGCGGCAACAGCCAATAGCACAACAGAGACCCACTGTGAGGTGGACAGGCCGAACCAAATGCCGCGTATTGTATCTGCGCGAAGAAATTCCAGCAGGAAGCGCGCGGGTGCATATAAGCACAGGTATAGCCATAATGCCCGGCCCTGCCCCGCTGCCCGAAGGGAAAGGCGCAATACAAAAAGAAAGATAATGGCTTCGCAGGCGGCTTCTAACAGTTGCACCGGGAAATAGGGGATGCCGTTGGGTGCGCTGAGCGAATGTGTGAACGCAATGCCAAAGCGCTGGCTTTCAAACCCATAGCAACATCCATTTAAAAAGCATCCAATGCGCCCGAACACATGAAAAAGCGGAATAGCGGGGGCGATACAATCCCAAAACAGGGCGGCATTCAGACGGTAACGCCGCAGATACCATTGCACTGCGGCAAGAAACCCCAAAAGACCGCCATAGTATACCGTGCCGCTTGTCAGTGTGATTTGCACGAGAAGCTGCGGCCTTTGCACCAGCTGCCCCCAATATTGCATTAAGATAGGAAGAATGGTGCATAAGTACAATATTTTTCCGCCAATCAACACGCCAACAAGCCCCATGGCCCCGGCATTGGTAACATCTACAGAAGGTAACGCCAGCTTTTTACTGCGAAACAACACCAGGGCACAACAGACACATGCGCCCGCAACACAGGCCAACCACATGCTTTGGATATTGTACCCAAAAATAGAGACAGTGGGAAACATAAAGCCCTCCAGCAGAAAAAGAAAGGCAGCGGAATTGTATTCCGCTGCCTTTCGGTGATACAGGGATATTACATGTTGGCCAGCGCGGCAAGGCCGACTCCTACGACACAAAGCGCACACACCAGCAGCACGGCGCTCAACGCGGTGCCAATAATGCTGCACACAAAACCACCCGTGGAAATGCCGGAAGGCACCAGCTTACGGGCCTTCACGCTTACCACAATGCCAACAACGCCCAAAATTAAGCCAACGTACACATAGATCCATGCGAACACAATAGAAAGAATGCCCAGCACCAATGCGGCAATGGCCCACCCTTTGTTATCGCCCATGCCGTCGGGTTGCCCCATACCAGCAGGTTGCATGTTGTTTTCCATGTTGTTGTCCATTTGATCCATAACAGGATACCTCCTTAAAAAAATACCCACTTTTTTGATAATTTATAAACCGCAACATATTCTATAGCCATTTTAAAGGAGGATTCATATCTTGTCAACAATTGTTTAAAAGGATGCGCGGATAACTTTAAAAATAGCTGACGCTCACACGTTTGCCCATCTTTTCCAGCGCCTCGCTTAGCTGCTTGACAAGCTGTATCTTGATGCCGAAAGTGATGGGAAGGTCCGGGTTCTGATGGGCAGGGTTGATGGCGCGCCCCACAAAAAAGCTGATGTCGGTGGCATATTCAAACAGATACTGCGCAATGCGCGAGGCGCCGTCCGTCTGCAGGCTCCACAAGTTGGCAAGATCGCTGTTGTTTAAGAACACATTGGCATATTCCACCACACGCGAAAGGGTAATAACGCCCTCGGTTACAAGGTCTACGCCCTTGATGGTGGCGGTGGGGGGAATGTCCGGGTCTGTGCCATAATCCAGGCTTGTCACCACATCCTCGTGCAAATAGTTTGCCGCCAGCTTCGAGGTGGTGCCGCCGCACACAATTTTTTTGCCCTCTTTGGCAAAAAACAGGGCCATCATTTTGCCCACGTCTGCCGGGTCTGCAGGGGGGCCTATCATCAGGTTCACCGGCTTGCGCTCGCGCACGCGCACGGCGGCCACTGTGGTGTCGTCGCCCGGCTCGCCCGCATACAGGCGGTTGCACTCGTCCACAATAAGGGCTGCCATCATTTTGGCGGAAAGGGTGTCCTCATACATGCGCTCGGCAAATTCCACCACATTGTCGCGCTGCCAGCCAAAGTTCATGCTTTGCCCCACGCCTGCCCAAATGGCGCCGTCGCTCATGGCAATCATCATGTCGTTCAGCTGCAGGGGGAACTTGCTTTCCAGAATGGTTTTGCCCTCTATTACGCGGCTGGTGGTGGGGTAATCCCAATGTTTGCCGCCGCGTAGCAGAATGACGTTCGGGTTGTCGAACTGGATGAGCGTGGCGGTGGTGTTCTCCTCTACATGGATGATGGTAAAGGTGGAATATGCCACTTTGCGCACGCTGCACACGGGCAGCGTTTTCACAATGGTGTCCACGCATTCCTCAATGGGCATGCCGTTTTCTATCATGGTAGAGAGAATTTTGCTTGTCAGCGTAGAGAGAATGTTTGCCTTCACGCCGCTGCCAAGGCCATCTGCCAGAACCAGCGTCAGGCTGTTGTCGTTGCGGGCGATAATCTCCACGCGGTCGCCGCAAAGCTGTTCGCCCTTCTTGTTCAGGCTTACATAGCCGGTATCCGTGCAAAGCTTGTCCATTCAGCGCCGCCCTTTCGTCATTCCTCTTTCAGTGCGTCTTTCAGCTTGGTGAGGGCCACTTTCGTCTCGGCCGTCGTCTCGCCCAAAAGCGAGGCAATCTCCTGCACCACGCGCATCTGCTTTTCAATTACATCGTTGGTAATCTCCACCGTGCGCTCGGTAATTTTGGCGCGCTCGGCCGTGCGCGTCTCCTCTTCGGTGATGTCGCGCATAATGCTGAAGATGATGCGGTATTCTTTGTCGTATACAATGCTTTCGCTTACATACTTTCCATATTCCGCCAGGTATTTTTTCTTGTCTTTCACCGGGATGCCTGTGGCCATGGCTTCCATGTAATCTGCCGGGTTCAAAATGCGCACCACCGGGCAGGAGAGAATGTCGCTTGGCTGCTTCAAATTGAACAGCGCGCAGGCCGCGCGGTTGATTTGCTGCACACAAAGCTCTTCGTCCATCACAAAAATGGCGTTGGGGGTGTTGTTAATCACATAGCCCGAGAAGGTCTCGGCGCGCTCTTTCAAAAAGGGCAGGCACATGGTGAGGTCGGCTTTGCCCTGGTATACGGCAATGGCCTTTTCGCGGCAGGTGGCATAGCCGCAGCTGCCGCAGTTCAGCTCTTGTTCCGGCGCTGTTTTGCCCATTTTGGCAAGAATATCCCGAATGGCCGCTTCGCCCGGCATCTGTTCGTGCGTGCCAATGTACGGCATGTGCTTTTGCAGTTCTTCGCTTTGCGGCATATCCAGCACATGGTCTGCCTCGCCGGCAAACTGCAGCACCTTGCTTTCGCCGCGCAGCACCGAGGCATGATGGTGCCGGATGCCAGGGCCGTTCACGCACGCGCCCTCGCAGGCGTTCATCTCAATAAAACAGTGATGGAACGTGCCTGCCTCAATCTCTTTCAGCGCGGCAATGCAGTTTTGCACGCCGTCCACAGAGAGATAGGTGAAATCGCTGCCTTCTGTGTGCATGCTTTTGATAACGCCGCCCTTAATGGGGAAGAACTGGGCGCGCTTGCCGCCGTCCGCCTCGGGGGCAGGGCAGGCAAGTTCTACACCGGCCTCGTTCAGCCAGGCCTCCAGCTCTTCAAATGTCAGCACGGCGTCGCACAGGCCGGGGTATAGGTCTGCCTCTTCTTTTTTCGAGATGCACGGGCCAATGAACACGGTGGCGGCGCCCGGCTGCTGCTGTTTGATGCGCTTGCAGTGTGCCAGCATGGGGCTGAGCACCGGCGCCAGATAGGGCAGCGCCAGCGGGTGGTATTTTTGAATAAGCGCGTTGATGCTGTGGCAGCACGAAGAGATAATGACATCGTGCTCGCCCGAGGCCACCATGCGCTCATACTCTGTTTTTACAATGGCCGCGCCAATGGCCGTTTCCTCGGCGTCGGCGAAGCCAAGCTGCAAAAGTGCGCGGCGCATGGAGGCAAAATCTTTTGTGGGGAACTCTGCAATAAAAGAGGGCGCCACACTGGCCACCACCGGGCGGCCGCTTTGCAAAAGGGCCTTTACCGTGGGGATGTCATCGCGCACCTGTTTTGCATCCTGTGGGCAGTTTACAAAACAGCACCCGCATAAAATGCACTCATCTGAAATGATGTTGGCCTGCCCATCAGAAAATTTAATGCTTTTCACCGGGCAGTGGCGGATGCACTTATAACAGTTTTTACAGTTGGACCTTTTCAGCCCCAGCACTTTTTCCATATCATCAGCCCTCGGAAGGTTTTAAAACATCCAGCACCTTTTCCTGGAAGATGCTGTCGAACGTATCGGCGTTCAGCCCTGTCACAATCTCATCGTCTACCTTAATGGTCACGCCGTTCTGGCAGTGGCCAAGGCAGAAGGCTGCGCTGAGGGTGACGGTGTCCTCCAGGCCGTGCTCACGCAAAGCCTTTTTCAAAAGGTCAATCACCGTGTAGGAGCCCTTCAAATGGCAAGACGAACCCACGCACACACAAATCTTCACGGATGTCATCACTTTCCTTTCGCCCACGGCGCCCGGGGCAAGATACTATTTGTATTATATCGAAAGCAGCAGGGAAGGTCAACGCACGGCGCGAAAATAGCCGAAGGAACAGGGCGATGAGACAGGAAACTTTTTACGAAGGGACGGTGCGGCTGTCCCTCTGCTTGCTTTCTTAAAACTATGCGCTGAAGGGCAACGTGCTTTTGCACAGATGTTTGTGCAGGAAGTGTATGTTTTCCGGCCGGAGCGAAAGGTGCGGCTGTGCGCGGCCGCCCTGCACACAAACCGGAAAAATACTGTAGATTCTCTTGACAAATGCCCCGTTTTTCGATAAGATAAATAAGCGCCGCGGAGAGATGGCTGAGCTGGTCTAAGGCGCACGACTGGAAATCGTGTGTGCCCCATAAAGGCACCGAGGGTTCGAATCCCTCTCTCTCCGCCATGAAAAAGCCTGTAGAACCAATGTTCTACAGGCTTTTTCTTTTGTAATCACACACTTTATAACACACTCATGTTGCGGCCCTTTGAGAAATGCCCGAAAAAGGCTGTTGAAGCGCTGCGCGGAAACAGGCGTAAACGAAAAAAATGGCGCGGGGCCGGCGGGTTATGGTATAATATTTCCACCTGGCGCACACCGGCAGCCATGGGCGCAGGCTTTGAGCGGCAGATGTGCCCTGCTGTGAACACGAAGGTGACACGCGGGCGCAAGTTGGGCCTGTGTGGTGTATGGGGTAAACCATTGAGAATAAAAGGGCAGGAGGCATGTGTCATGGAACTTTTGAAACGCACTTTGCGCGTGCTGGCGGTTTTTGTGCTGGCAAACCTTGGCCTGCTGGAACTGCTGTGCCCGCTGCCCGGCACGGTGCACTGGCTTTTGCTTTTGGGGCTTTCGGCCTTTTATGTGTGGTTTCATATCTGCCCGCGGCGCGCAAAAGGGGCGCCGCGGCGGCTGCGTGCCATGATAGGCGGGTACGAGCTGCTTTTGGTCTCTTTTTTGACGCTTGCGGCGGAAACCGTGTTTTATATTGTGCTGCTGTGCACGGGAATGCCGCTTGTGCCGGCCCCGTATTCTGCACCGCGGTGGGTGGCCCTTGTGGCAAACCTGCTGGTGTTCCTTCCGCTGGTGGGCGCGCTGCTGGTAAACGGCTTTTTCCGTGTGGCGTTCACATCAAAGCATCTGCGGGTGGTGTGGCGCGTGCTGCTGCTGTTTTTGTGGTGGCTGCCCTTTTTCAACATCTATTTATTTTCCCGTGTGCTGAAAACCGTGCGCAGGGAATATTATTTCGAGCGTGCACGGCAGGGGGCAGAGGCGGCCCATATTGAAAGCGAAGACTGCAAAACCCGTTACCCCATTGTGCTGGTGCACGGCATCTTTTTCCGGGATTGGCAGCTGTTTGGCTATTGGGGGCGCATTCCGGCTGCGCTGCGCCGCTGCGGGGCGCAAATTTATTATGGCGGGCAGCAATCTGCCCTGCCGGTGGCCCAAAGCGGGGAAGAGCTGGCCCGGCGCCTGCGCGATGTGCTGCGCGAAACAGGGGCAGAAAAGGTGAACATCATTGCACACTCGAAGGGCGGGCTGGACAGCCGCTGGGCTATCACAAAGCTGGGGCTTGCGCCGCAGGTGGCCTCGCTTACCACCATCAACACGCCGCACCGCGGGTGTGTGTTTGCCCAGCACCTGCTGAGCACCATGCCAAAGGGGGTTGTGGGGTGGATTGCGCACAAATATAACAGCCTGTTTCACACACTGGGGGATACTTCGCCCGATTTTCTGGGCGGCGTGCAAGATTTGACGCGCGAAACCTGCCTTGCTTTCAACGCGGCCGTGCCGGACGCGCCTGATGTTTTCTACCAGAGCGTGACAAGCACCATGCGCAAAGCCTCCAGCGCGGGTTTCCCGCTGAACTTCACCTGGCACCTGGTGAAAAGATACGATAAAGAGGCCAACGACGGCCTTGTGGCGCGCACCAGCGCAGAATGGGGGCATTTTCTTGGCTGCCTTACGGTGCCCGGCAAGCGCGGCATTTCGCATGGCGACATGATAGATATGCCATACTTGTTCGTGAAGAGTTCAGTTGCCTTGAATTTATCATGAACAGGGACACGATCAACTGGATTCTGAAAAAACTGAATACAGGAGGTCGAACATGGAGCATTTACCAAAGAAAATCCATCAAAACGGCATCAGCTACACGCTGGTGGGAGACTACTACATTCCCGATTTGAAGCTGCCGGAGGAAAGCCGCCCCATTGGACGGTGGGGCCGGATGCACAAGACGTTTCTGCAAGAACACCGGCCCGGCCAGTACAATGCACTGCTTCTGTTGGGAAAACTCTGGACATATCTTGCTGACCTGAACGAACAGGCCGCTGACCGACTGGCGTGTATCGTCTCGCAGATGCAGGAGGCAGAGAGTGTCACCGAGGAACTGAAAGCCCGTGACCAGCTTGCGTGGGTCGGAACCATGAACAGCATTCGCAGCCGGGCAGAGGAAATCATCCTGTCTGAGATGATTTTTGTCTGAGGGAGGTGGACGCATGATTCTGGAAGAAATGTATAACGGCAGATTTTATCCATGTGAAACGGTGGTCGCTGATTCACCGAGGTTCAAGCAGGCAGTCAAAGCCAGCGCCGCCCTGATGGATGCCTTATCGGAGCGTCTGAGCAAAGAGGACTATGCACTGGTTGAAGAACTGCGGGAGCAGGTGGCAATCGCTCAGTGTGAGGAAAACGAAAGCCGCTTTAAATACGGCTTTTCGGCGGGGCTGCTTGTCCAGCAGGAAGCCTATGCGCAGGTGTCGCAGAAAGACAAAGAATAGCATCTTCAATAATGGCTGTTCCCAAACTGGGAACAACCACCACAACAGAATACAGCTTCACAAAAGCCATTTGCCAATCAACCGGCGGATGGCTTTTTTGCCGCTCAATTTCACTTCCGCTTACGTCTGGCCTTGCGGTTGGGCGGGATGGGGCTGGCCTTTCCTCTCATATTGTTGGGGCTTTTGAGCTGCTTGGACAGGCTCAGTATCCGCAGGAACGCCGAGAAGTCCTCCGAGGAAATCTTCTCAAAGGGTATCTGCAACTTATCGCAGAACTCGTGGATCAGCATTTCTGTATCGCTGCCCTGTCCTATGGCCTGCTCAAATTTTTTCTTCACATCATCCAGCGTGGGCTGCGGGTCGGCGGTGGTCTTGTCCTTGCGGTGTGCTTCCCGGATGTCCCGGACGATGCTGTCCAGATCATCGTGCATAACGTGGCTGTAAAAATCGCTTTCCTGCACCTGCCCCAGTTCCAGCGTCCGCATATAGAGGTCATCTTCTCCGGGCGCATACTTGCTCATGACGGTCTGCCGGGTGGCCTCCAACACCAGATTCATCTGCTCCACCCGCATATTGGCGATCTGGTCGATGCAGATTTCCATATCTATCATCAGCCGCCGGAAATTCGGGTGGGTAGCCAGTTCGCAGAGAAGCCGGTTGTTGATTTTGCCGCTGCTCAAAAGTTCCACCATATCATCACTCAGATGCAGAGATTGAAGTTCTGTGTTTGGGTGATTTTTATTTTCCGTCAGCCCCATCAGATAGTCGGTGGACACGCCGTAAAAGTCCGCCAGCGTTGCAATCGCAAACGGGCTGATGTCCTTGTAGTCATCGGTTTCGTATTTTCCCAGCGCGGATTTAGACAGGCCGGTCTGCTCCGCCAGTTGTTCCAGCGTCAGGTGCTTGTCCACCACCCGCAGGTCTTTGAGCCGCTCCGGGATTGTCAGCTTTGCGTACATCCAAAGCCCCCTCTCTCGTTATCGTTTTTCAGTGATTACACCCATTATAGCACGATTCCATAAGCGTGGAAATATGCGGATTTCAAGCGTTTTTCCGACGTTTTGGATATACGGGAAAGAGCCTCTTTTTTCGGTAAACTGGTTCTTGCAGACAGGCACAGAACCTTGAAAATCGAATGACCGGCTGCAAGGGGGTATGGCCTCCGGGGAAGTGACGCCAGGACAGAAATCGAGCGCACCAAAGAGGCCAATACGCCGGGAAAAATTCCGGGCAGGAGCGGCTTGCAGGCAGACCGGCAGACAGAAACAAGTTTATCAATCATGCGGGGCGCATGGCTCCGCAGCAAAGAAACGGAGGAAATCATTATGACACTGAGTATGAAAGAAAAGAAGATTCTCTACGCTTACGGCTGTCCCAGCCATCACAATACAGTGACACGGCTGAAATGGCTGACGGCACTGACAGTTGACCCGGAGGCCAAACGCCGGATGCTGGGGCTGGCCCGGAAGGTGGAGACGGAGGTGGGCGAAAGCTGGTACGAGGATTTTTACCACCATCTGCGCATGGAGATGGACGAGTACCGCCGTCTCAAGCGCAGCCTGCGTGTGCTGAAATCTTACACTGATTATGAGGAGGATCTGTATGAGGAAGCTGTCTAAGTATGAGAAAGAAACCATCATCAACTGGAACGAGGCGGAGAACCTTGCCAGCATCTACACCTTCAACGCCAGCTTGAAGCGCAGGCTGGCTGATTTCAGCCGGAAGTACCCGCTGCTGTGCCGATTGGAGCGCAGCACGCCGGAGGGCAGCGTGACCTATGTGCTGGACAAGTCCCGGCTGTCGATCCGGCTGGTGCCGCCGTACAGCGAGGAACGGAAAGCCGCTGCCAGCGCCTACGCAAAAGAGCATGGCTTTCAGGTGGTAGGGGCGGAAGAAAAAATCGCCTGAAACCGGGGCGTTTACGGAAAAAATGACGGGTCTGCACCCGCTGTTTTGACCGGCAATCCCCGCAGGCGTATTCCGTATCCATTCCCCGCCTATGGGTGCAAATGTGCGGATACGGAGCCGGTGAAACTGGCAAACACCGCTTCTTCGGTGGAAGCCAGCTTCGCCGGTGCGGGAGTACAGAGGGCAGCCAGCCCTTTGTGCCGGGGTGCAGGGGCGGCAGCGCACTGCTGGGGTCAAGGGGCAACGCCCATTGGCAGGTTAAGGGCGGCAGCCATTATCGGGTCAAGGACGAAGTGCCTTGGCGGGTTGAGGGCAGCCGCCCCATCGGGTCAAGGGTGAAACGCCTTGCCCAGGGAGAGTTGATGCCTGCGTCAACTCGTACTGGGTATTACCTGACGCAAAATTCGCAGGATTTGCGGCTTCGCCGCCCCTTCCCCGGCCCCAGAACATCTTCGCAGGAAGGAGGAAATCTGTTTGAAACTGACACGACACAATGGGCGCTCCGGCAAGCATGGCACCTATAATCCCCGCCACAATGACCGCCGGTTCGATGTGGAGAACAGCGAACACATTGACGCAGAACGGGCAAGGCAAAATGTCTACTGGGACTGCTACCGGGGCTTTACGACACACGAGTTCCGGGAGAACCCGGAGCAGCCGGATTTCAGCTTTGAGGAAATCGAGCGGATGTACTACTACGAGCATTACGGCGGCCATGTGGAGGCCCAGAACGCCCGGAATGAGAAAACCCGGCACACGGAGCGCAACCGCACCGTGGAGGACTTGCTGAAAAACAACAAGACCTGCCCGGAGGAAAGCATCTACCAGATCGGCACGATGGGAGAATCCGTCCCGCCGGACACGCTTTTTTCCATCGTCAATGAGTTTTATGAGGAATTTGAGCGCCGCTTCGGTTCCCATATCCACATCCTGGACTGGGCGCTCCATCTGGACGAGGGGACGCCCCACATCCATGAGCGGCACGTCTTTGACTGTGAGAACCGCTACGGGGAACTGTGTCCCCCAGCAGGAAAAGGCGCTGGAAGAACTGGGCATCCCTCTCCCCAAACCCTGAGAAGCCCAAAGGCCGGAACAACAACCGCAAGCAGACCTTTGATGCGGTTTGCCGGACGATTCTGTTTGACATCGCCAGACGGCATGGGCTACATCTGGATCAGGAGCCGTCCTACGGCGGGCGGGACTATCTGGAAAAACAGGATTATATCCTGATGAAACAGAAGGAGCAACTGGCGGCGCAGGAGCAGAAGCTGGAAGAACTGACGCTCAAAATTGAGGACGTGGAGACACTGTTAGATGATGTTTCCGATGCGGCCTATGACAAGGCGGTGGAGGTGGTGACCGATACCGTCCGGCAGGAGACGCACAAGGAAGATATTCGTCTGGTGGAGGAATCGAAAAAATGGGTGCTTTCGCCGGAGCGCAAAGCTCCAAAGAAGGAACGTGAGTACGCCGCTGAGCGTCTGGATGGGGTCATTACCAAAATCAAAAACGCCATGCAGCACGCTCTGGCGAAAATCCAGCGGACGCTGATGCAGCCGGAAGTCAAGCAAGCCGGGAAGGAGCAGGTCAAGAAGAAAGCCAAAGAATCCATTATGGATATGCTGGCAAAGGCAAAAATTGACGCTGACCGGGATAACCGGGAGCGTTGGGAACGGGAGGGGCGGATCGCCCCCGACCAGAGACAGGATATGGAGTTGTAAGGCATCTGATTTTCCTGCGGAAAACCGGGTGCCTTTTTCTCTGTCTGGAGGTGAGAAAATCGAATGTGTTTGAAGCGGTGAAGCAGGCTGTCCCCACAAGGCAGGCTGCGGAATCTTATGGGATACAGCTCGGCAGGAACGGGATGGCCTGCTGTCCCTTCCATGATGACAAACATCCCAGCATGAAGGTTGACCGCCGGTTCCACTGCTTCGGCTGTCAGGCGGACGGGGATGTGATTGATTTTACCGCCCGTCTGTTCGGGCTGAACAAGAAAGATGCGGCCTTGAAGCTGGCGGAGGATTTCTCGGTCGGCTTTGACGCTAAAGGCCATGACCCGCCCCGCAGGAAGCCGGTCAAGCGAAAAATCAGCGAGGAACTGCGCTACCGGCAGGCGGAACAGAAATGTTTCCGGGTGTTGTGCGATTATCTGCATCTGCTGGAACGCTGGGAGAAGGAATATGCCCCGCAGACGCTGGAGGAAGCATGGAACCCGCTGTTTGTGGAGGCCCTGCAAAAAAAGCCGTACACGGAGTATCTGCTGGATATTCTGCTGTCCGGCAGTATGGAGGAACGGGCCTGCGTGGTCGCTGAGTATGGAAAAGAGGTGAGGAAGATTGAGCAGCGAATATCAGAGTTTACCGCCAGCCACCCGGCAGGCCGTCATGAGCGCAGCCGAAGCTTTAGCGCCGGAGCAGAGCGTTGACGAGGTGCGGGAAGGCCTTTCTGTCACGGAGAAGGGCCAGCCCGCCAACACCATCGGCAACTGCCGGACGGTGTTCTGCCATGACCCTCTCCTGCGGGGACGCCATCCGGCTGAACCTCCTGACTGACCGGGTGGACATCGTGCGGGATTTGGGCTGGCGCAGGAACACCAGCGCCCTGACGGATACGGATGTGAAGTATCTGCTTCTCTATTTTGAGCAGAACTACGGCCTAACCAGCGAGAAGAAAATGACGGCGGCGCTCTCCATCGTGGCGAATGAGAACTGCTACCATCCCATACAGGACGTGCTGAACGGCCTTGTGTGGGACGGGACGCCCCGCATCCGCTCCTGTCTCCATCACTTCTTAGGTGCAGAAGTCAGCGATTATGTAGAGGAAATGTTAAAACACTTCCTGCTGGGAGCCATCCGGCGGGTGTTTTCTCCCGGCTCCAAATACGAGGAAATGCTCTGTCTGGTGGGCGGACAGGGGGCTGGCAAGTCCAGCTTCTTCCGCCTGCTGGCGATCCGGGACGAGTGGTTCTCCGATGACCTGAAAAAGCTGGACGATGACCGGGTATTTTTGAAGCTGCAAGGCCACTGGATCATTGAGATGTCAGAGATGCTGGCCACCAGCAGCGCCAAAAGCATAGAGGAAATCCGCTCGTTCATCAGTCGCCAGAAGGAAACCTACCGCACACCCTATGAGGCCCAGCCCAAAGACCGGCTGCGGCAGTGCGTGTTCGGCGGTTCATCCAACACGCTGGACTTCCTGCCCCTTGACCGGGCCGGGAACCGGCGTTTCCTTCCCATCATGATTTACCCGGAGAAAGCGGAGGTTCACATTTTGGAGGACGAGGACGCTTCCAGAGCCTACCTGTTGCAGGTCTGGGCGGAGGCCATGACCATCTACCGCAGCGGGAAGTATTCCATGAAATTCAGCAAGTCCATCCAGCGGCAGCTTGTGGAGGTGCAGAAAGATTTCATGCCGGAGGACACGGAGGCCGGGTCAAATACAGGGCTTTCTGGAACATTATACCGGCAGCATGGTCTGTTCCAAACAGCTTTTTAAGGAGGCATTGGGCCACACCTATGACGAGCCGAAGCGGTGGCAGCTTCACAATATCAACGAGATCATGAATACAGTGGTGACGGGCTGGAAGCCATTCTCCAATCCGAGGATGTTCGCCGGATACGGCAGGCAGAAGGGCTGGGAACGGGACGTTTCCGGCAACGAACTGCCCGGCAACGAAGATGGATTTGTGGAACTGAGCGAGGAAGAATGCCGCCAGTTGGAGCTTCCGAAGGAGTGGATCGCCTGAAAATGGCGGTCTGTTGCCGGGATGGTTGCCACTTGGTTGCCGGGTTCGTTGCCGGGGATTTCCCTGTCTGGATACGGGAAAAAACCAGTAAATAAGGGATATTTTAATATTTATCATTATCTCCGGCAACGAAAGCAACGAGATTTTTCAAGAAAATTCACAAAGTAAGATTTGCAGGCCAGACGGTAGTTTACAGGTTTTTAGAGGTTCGTTGCCGGACTTCGTTGCCGGTGCTGCCGTTCGGCCTGTCTCTCTATGGAGGTAGCCTATGGAAAAAAGCAAAAATCAGAAGAATAAAGTCCGTTTTGTGGTGGTGCGGGAGTTCTCCGGGGAGAAGTCCATGCGGGAAGCCTTTGAGCAGCTCATTGAGCGCCAGACCTGCGAACACTTCGAGGAATGGCGTCATCAGCGGGAAATGGCAGAAAAAGCTGCGTAAAAACGGTTGATTCAGGGACGGGGACATGGTACTATAATGGTATCGTGTCCCTGTTCATAGAAGGAGAACGCTATGAGCAGGAAAAAACAAGTCTATGAAAAAATCACCGCTCTCTACTGCCGTATTTCTCTGGATGACGGCGGCGACAATGAGAGCATGAGCATCAGCAACCAGAAACTCATGCTCCGGGACTTCGCAGAAAAGCATGGGATGTTCCAGTATGAGTATTATGTGGATGACGGCTATACGGGTCGCAATTTCAACCGCCCCTCGTTCCAGCGCATGATCGCTGACATTGAGGCGGGGAAAATCGGCTGCGTCATCACGAAAGACCTATCGAGGCTCGGTAGGAATTATATCGAAGCTGGCAGCTATATCGAAATCTTTTTCCCCAAACACAATGTACGCTATATCGCCGTCACGGACGGTGTGGACAGCCTGACCCGTCAGGAAATGGACATCACGCCCTTTAAGAATATCCTGAACGATATGTACAGCCGGGATATTTCCAAAAAGGTGCTGGCGGGACGCATGACCCGTTCCCGGCAGGGAAAGTTCTGCGGCGGGCAGCCGCCTCTTGGCCTGATGCGTGACCCGGAGGACAAAGGGCATCTGATCCTTGACCCGGAGACTGCGCCGGTGATCCGAAAAATCTATGATATGGCACTGGACGGGCTGGGGCTGTATGCGGATCGCAAAGCAGCTCATGGATGATAAAATCCCCATCACCCAGAGTAAAAAGCAATACAGAATGTGACGTGAACTACTATTCATGGGGGGAGCGCAAGGATCAGCCATATCCTGAGAAATCCCTTTTATAAAGGCGCACATCTTGTCTGCCGGACACACCAGAAAGGGCATCCGCTCCAACACTTATGACATTATCCCCCGTGAGGATTGGGAGGTCATCGAGGGCTGCCACGAAGCGATTGTGACGCCGGAGGAATGGGAACAGGTACAGGACATCATTGACCGCAGGCCAACCATTATGAAAGGCAACGCCTGCCCCTTCTATAACCTGTTCCACGGGCTTGTCTACTGCGCCACCTGCGGGAAGTCCATGCAGGTGCGGTATGAAAAGGTCGGGCAGAACCGGGAAGAACCGCTTCACCGGCGAAATGCGGGAGCCGATTGACAGGGCATACTATATCTGCCAGACTTACAACCGGCTGGGCAAGAACGCCTGTACCAGCCACAAGATTGAGGCAAGGGATTTGTACAATCTGGTGCTGAAGGATATACAGGAATTGGCGGCGCAGGCCATGAAGGACGCCGATGCGTTCTACCAGCGGCTCAGCAGCCGGATGGAGCGCCGGTATCTGGTGGACGCTTCCCAGACAGAGAAGGAACGGAAACGGCTGGAAGACCGGAATCAGGAAATTGACGGGATGTTTTTGAGCCTGTACACCGATAAGGCCAAAGGCGTCCTCACCGAGCAGCGGTTTATGAAGCTGACGGCGGCGCTGGAACAGGAGCAGGAAGCCAATCAGAAACGCCTGCACGATCTGGCGGTGATGCAGAGCCGGGCGGACGCACAGGAAAGCGAAGTCCGAACCTTTATCAAGGAAATCCGGCGCTATGCCGCCATTGCGGAACTGGACGAGTCCGTACTGAACCGGCTTATCAGCAAAATCCTGATCGGCGAGGTTAAGAAGGTGGACGGTCAGAAGGTGCAGGAAGTCAGAATTGTTTATAACTTTGTCGGGGAAATCCCGGAGATTGCAGCGTAAATAGTTTGCCCCATCTCTCAACCATTGAGGGATGGGGCTTTTCTCATTCAGTATTCAATCACCAGTGTTTCCTCCCGTCCATCCGGGAACGTGTAAACAAACTTTGCTGCTGTATCTTTGCAAGCCCAAAAGAACAGATCGTTGCACTCCATGTCCAGCTCCACATTACCCTGGAAAGTGTCGGTCAATTGTATGGTCTGAAAACAAGGAAATCGCTCCGTATTGGTGCGGGAAAGCTGTTGCCGTAAAATCTCATACATCCCTTTCTTTGTAACAGGATTTTCTAAAATGTAGCGATAGCGGAACCGTTCATTGCTAAAGCGGTTGCTATTGATTACCCGAAGCAGATAGTCGGTAAACTTTGGTGGCATGATGCTCTCAATACTTACCACAACTTTTCGCTCCGGGCTGTTATGGATTTGAGTAATCAGGGAAGAAAGCACCTGCGGAGATAAGATGATAAAATCCATTTCTCCCTTGATAATTAGCGTGTACTCTTTCATTTCAGGCCCCTTTTTTGCTGGGGTTAGATAGCGATACTTTTTACATCTACCATGTTGCGGCGGTCATGGTTGACAACTTGCGTCGGCTCCTGCTCGGTATCAACCTGTCCGACAAAGCTATAATGGATTTCGATTTTCCGGGTGTTGGTTTCCCGGTCTAATTCATGTATCAAAATACGGTCGATAAACTCATGGACGTTTTCATAGGTCAATTCCTGTATGTCGCTGTATTTCCCGACAATCTGAATAAACCTTGATATATCCCTTTTTCGCTCGGTAACGGTTGCGATCTGCTGTTGTAACTCGTCTATCCTTGCGGCAAGGGATTTCTTTTCGTCCTCATAGCCGGAAGTTAGAAACACAAACCGTTCATCTGTCAGTCTGCCTAATGCGTTGTCCTCATACAGCTTGCGGAAAAGCGTGTCAAGTTCGGTCATACGCGCCTGTGCTTTGAAAAGTTCCTTTTGCTGCTGCGCTAATGCCTTTCTCGCTTCCATGTCGCCGTACTCGGTAGCTTTACAGATAAAGTCCTGTTCGTGTTCCTTAACATACCGCAAAACCCGCCGCATATCTTCCAGCACTAAATCAAGAAGTACGTTTTTGCGGATATAATGAGAGGTACACTCGCTGCCTGTCCTTGCCCTGTTGCGCCATGCGCCGCAAGAATAGGAAAACTTGCGCGGCTCGATATTTACGCCCTGTTGGTAATACATCTTATGTCTGCAACCAGCGCAAAACAGCAAGCCGGAAAAAATATCAATCTCCGCTGCTTTTGTCGGGCGGTGGCGGGTAGCAATCCGCTTTTGCGCAAGTTCAAAGGTTTCCTCGTCAACAAGCGGCTCATGGGTGTTTGGGAAGAAATAGCGTTGTTCTTCTTCGTTCTTCCGGGTCTTTTTCGACTTGTAGGATACCTTGTGAGTTTTCGCGGTTATGGTATGCCCTAAATATTCCTGCCTTGCTAATATGTCATAGAGCGTTTTGTCCGGCCAAGTATAGGGGGCGATCATTGCCCGCTGATACCGCGCCTGTCCTGTACGCTGATAGCGCAACGCTCCAATCGTCAAGACTTTGTTTTCCGCAAGCCATTTTTGGATTTCGCACATACGCACGCCGCTAACAAACATAGCGAAAACCTGTTTGACAATCGGCGCGGTTTCCGGGTCGGGTATAAGGTGGTGGCGGTTGTTCGGGTCTGGGATATAGCCGTATGGATATTCCCCGTTGACGCGCTCGCCTTTTTGCGCCTGTGCCTGTTTAACTGCGCGGATTTTCTTGCTTGTGTCGCGGGCGTAAAACTCGTTAAACCAGTTCCGCAAGGGGGTAAACTCGTTATCCTCCCGCGCTGTGTCAACTCCGTCGTTGATCGCGATATAGCGTACTCCGTTTTCGGGAAATACAATCTCTATGAGTTCGCCCGTTTTCAGATAGTTTCTGCCAAGACGGGAAAGGTCTTTGGTAATGACCGTCGCCACTCGTCCGGCTTCCACTTCCTGCAACATCGCTTGCAGCCCCTCGCGCTCAAAACTCACGCCGGAAAATCCGTCGTCCACAAAAAACTTTGTGTTCAAAAAATGGTGTTCGTCCGCATAGCGTTGAAGTATCATTTTTTGGTGCTGTATGCTTCCGCTTTCTCCGGCTTGCATATCCTCTTGACTTAAACGGCAGTAAAGGGCGGTGATTTTATTCGACTGTAACATTAGTCCTCCTTTCCGACAGCCGAATAAACAGGTATAATGTGTTGCTATCATTATACCATATCCCGCCGCCTAATGCACTACTCGGACGCTAAAAATCCCGGATTTCCGGGCTTTTTCTGCAAATCCTTTACAATGAGTTTCTCAATCTTTTTATGGATTGTATCGGTTGCCTTTTCACTCGGCAACGCTTGAACAAGATAGGTGATTTTCCCTATTTTGCGTTCGGTTGTAATTGTCTGTTTTTTATCCATTAGAAAAACCTCCTTTTCCTGTATGGATAAACTATATTCGTCAAAAGGCAAAAACGGGCGGTTGTTAGCTGCAACCTCACGGGAGTTTCACCCCGGCCCATGCTTATGGGTGCGCCGCGCAATACTTTGAGGGTGTTCAACGCGGGAGTATCATTGTGCCGCCTTGTATGTCGTCGCCCACAAGCTGCTAAACCTGTTTTACGGCGCGGTAGTTCTCGCTCGGCTTTTCCCCTATGGGGAAAAGCTGTCATGGCGTACCCGCCGACTGGCTCGGTACAGACGGAATGTACCCGTTTGCCTGTTATGCTGCGCACCAAAGGCCGCTTTCTTTGTCAAAGAACAATAGGCTTTGTCCTCTCTGCCCCTTTCGCTCCGTACCCGTTCGGGAGATGGCTCTTGAGTGCGCTTTTCAGAAAAAAGTTGAAAAAAGCAAAATGCGCCCGTCCGCAAGACGCGGACGGGCGCAAAGGAAATGTAAGCAGTAGCTAAATGTATTGACAGTTCACATTCATAGCCGGAATATCCCGCTTGCGGAGCATAGCTTTTTTTGACCGCAAAGCATTAGGCGGGTTACAGTAAATAAAAATGGACACGGCGATACCTCCCCGATACCGCCGTATCCTTAAAAAAGGGCGACTTTAATACACTACCCGCAATCCATTCTATAATAGGGAACAGCGGCTTTTGCGCAATATTAAATAAAAAAGCCGATAACACATAGGTTTTTTGACCTAATGCGTTATCGGCTCTGCGTCTATGCGTCTGGCACTTTTAATCATTTTTTTTTGAATTTATTATATGTGTTAGCTAACTGTCCACAAGCCGCGTTAATCTCTCTGCCATGAGAAACTCTCATAGTAACTTCAAGTCCTGCTTGCTCTAATTGATGTTTGAATGCAACTATTTCCCGTTTCTGTGGTGCTTTAATTCTTGAATTGCTTGTTGGGTTGTATTGTAACACGTTAATCATAACTTTTTTGCCCCGAAACCATTTTGCAAGTTGTCTTACATCTGAGGGCCGGTCATTTATACCCGGTAAAAGCAAATACGCAAAGACAATTTTGCGATTATGCCTTTCAGAATAGGATAAGGCTTGCTTAACAACATCTTCAATAGCATATATGCGCATGTGAGGAATAATACGATTTCTTGCAGATTGTGTTGCTGCGTGTAAAGATATTGTCAACTGAATTTTAAGATGTTCCTCGCGCAATTTTTTTAATTGATCAACCGGACCAACTGTTGATATGGTAATGCCGTCGGTTGGAAAGTTGAGCCCATATCTATCTCGGAGAATATGGATTGCTTTTATCAAGTTGTCATAATTGAATAAAGGCTCTCCCATACCCATAAAAACGATACGGTTTACTTTTCGACGCAACAATATAATCTGTTGTACGATTTCTGACGATGTTAGATTACGAACAAAGCCATTTCGCCCGGACTCACAAAAAATACAACCAACAGGACAACCGACTTGTGTGCTCACGCAAACAGTTCCACCATCTCGCCGCTTGATAAAAACCGTTTCAATGTATTTGTTGTCTTTCAGTTCGTAAACATACTTTTCAGTATCACTGCTTTTGCAAATATTTTTTACCAACATTGATAGATTTTTTTTGCGTGGTAATTGCTTATATAATTCTTCATATAAGGCTTTTGCTTCATTCTCGCCAATAACTTCCGACATTTCTTTGTAAGTAAATCCGTATGGATCATTCCGTACTTCCGCAGGCGTATATTTAGGTAAACGTTTCATTTTTATATCCTTTCTTCTAAATAATAAAAGTTTGTTTTTCTGTATTTTTGATTACAATCTCTAATTTTTCTACATCAATGATATGCGTCAATTTGCATTTAGGGCAGAAAAGAGGAAAATCTTTTAATACAGTATTATGAAATACTTGAACTCTCGTCTTTCCGTTACAAATCGGACATTTTATCCAATATTTTTTAAGCATTATATTTCACTCGTCCTTTTTACACAAAAAAATGCAGGTCAATCCTCAACATGAGCATTGACCTGCATTTATAATGCACAGAGCAGTACAACAAAACTAAGGCATAGCTTGCACTATGTCTATACTATATCTATACGTCGTTAGTTTTTTGTATAGCATCCGCAAAATAAGCATGACAAAAAAGCCCATGTTGAAAATGGGAAAATCCTTTTTTTCAATGCTTATCTAATACGCATGCTATGCAACATAAACGCCGCCTCCTTTTACATAAATTTTATTTTATCAGAAAATCAGTCTACTGTCAATACACAACAGGAAGTATTTAACCTAATGATATGAATTGTGTGGACATATCCAAAAAGAAAGGTGAACTGTAAAATGTAACAGGGTGAATGAAAATGGCAAAAAGACCCGTACCATTGTACGACTTTAAGGCTTTCGGGGCAGCTATAAAAGCCGCGAGAAATGAATACGGCGAGAGCCGCAAAAAGGTAAGCGACGAGTTATATATTTCCCCGCGCTACCTTGCGAATATCGAGAACAAGGGACAACAGCCGAGTTTACAGGTATTCTATGACCTTGTAACCCGGTATCATATTTCGGTAGATCAATTTTTCTTCCCGAACAGCAATGCGGAGAAATCCACCGGGCGGCGGCAGCTTGACGCGCTGCTGGACGGTATGAGCGATAAAGGCATACGGATTGTAACCGCAACAGCAAGGGAGATAACGGAAGTCGAAAAAGCAGAGGATTAACCTCACAATATGAGAAATCGGGAGATTGCAGCGCATGGCGGCTGCAATCTTTTTTTGCGTCCAAAATCAAAGGAACGCGCAACAAATACCGCCTTTCGGTGGGGGTATGGAGTAGATAGCAAGCACAGCAAACGAGTACCCGTTTGCGGAAAATGCTTGTTGGGATAATCCCAAACCCTTATACCGAAAGGCGGTGCGGAAATGGAAAACCGAAAGAGAAATATACAGATGAAGTTTTACGTTACGGAAGAAGAAAAGCGGCTGATCGACGAGAAGATGAAGCAGCTTCCCATAAAGCAGTATGGGGCATACTTCCGTAAAATGGCGATAGACGGGTATATTCTTGTCGTTGACCGAAGCGACACAAAAGCATATATCCGGGAACTGCAAGCGGTGAGCCGGAACATCAACCAAATTGCAAAACGCGCCAATGCGACGGGGACGGTTTACAGGCAGGATATAGAGGACATTAAAAAGGCGGTGGACGAGATATGGCGGTTACAAAGACGCACCCTATTAAATCAACCTTAAAGGCTGCGATAGACTATATCTTAAATCCCGAAAAGACAGACGGGAAGCTGCTTGCGTCCTCTTTCGGCTGCGGGCTGGAAACCGCCGATATTGAGTTTGCATGGACGCGGGAAGCTGCCGGAGATCGCGGCACACATTTAGGGCGGCACTTGATACAATCCTTTGCGGTGGGAGAAACCACACCGGAAGAAGCGCACAAAATCGGCATGGAACTTGCCGGGGCGGTATTAGGCGGCAAGTATGAGTTTGTTTTGACAACTCACGTCGATAAAGACCATCTGCATAATCACTTGATTTTCAACGCGGTTAGCTTCGTTGACTACAAAAAGTACCATTCCAACAAGCAAAGCTAGTGTTATTCAAACTATAATCATGGAACTTTGACATAGCGGTTAGAAACTCTTTGTAGCGGTCGCTGTCAAAAATCGCCTGTACGCCCTGTTCCAAACGCGCGGTGATCTCCTTTACCTTTTCGGCGGGCTTTTCGGAAGTAAGGATAATGGGGACGACGGGGCGGGGCTGCTGCGGCTCTGCGGCCTGTGCGTCTGCTTGCTGCGTTTCGGCTGCGTCCATATAGGCTTTGTCCTGTTCGCCGCGCTCCGGCTGCGGGTAACTCATAATGCGGTATTCTTCCGGCACTTCGCGCCCCTCAAACTGCCGTTCCCACTCGTCGCCGCTTTCCACGATATAGCCGTACTCGGTAAAGGCCGGTGATAAGTTCCTTTGTGCTGCCCTCCATATCGGAAGTGATATATTTGCTGTCGGTGCGGGGATAGGTCAAAAGCCGTTTTTCATAAAGGGCTTGCGCATAGTCAAGGGTCTGTTTCGCCGTAAACCCATACAAACGGTTTGCTTCCCGCTGCAAGGCGGTGAGGTCAAACAGTTTCGGCGGGGCTGCGGTCTTTTTCTCTTTTTTAAGGGAAGTACAAACGGCCTGCGATTTCTCGCAAGCCGCTTTCATCTGCCGCGCCGCCGCTTCGTCGTCCTGCCTTTCGGAAAGGGCGGCAACGCCGCCAACGTCCAGCCGGACGACATGATATTTCTCTTTCTTAAAGCTGCTGATTGCATAGTCGCGGTTTACCAGCATAGCAAGGGTGGGCGTTTGCACTCTGCCGACATTCAATGTTTTATGGTAGAGGATAGAGAAAAGGCGGGTCGCGTTAATGCCAATGAGCCAATCGGCCTTTGCCTCTTTGAGCGTCATGTAGTCCATATTCGCACCTCCGACAACATTTCTTATTATATTTCATCAGCTCGAAGAACGCAAGGCAGGAAATGTGAATAGATGTTGAATACGCTGCTATCGAAGAAGGATTTCTTTGATAGCTTTTTTTAATTCATCACTTGACATTGTGGCAAAGATTTGATGCGGGAAGATGTGCCCGGCTTTGATGTGCGCGAATTTTACATTGGTCTTGTGAAGGGCCTGAAGGCGCGCGGGCTATGAAAGAGAGGGAGACACGGTGACAAATCAAGAAGTGCTGTGCACGGCCCTGCGCCAGTCTGCCATAGACAGCGGCTGCAGCCCAGAGGACTTTACACAGCCTGAACACGTAGTAGTGCGCTCACGGGCCAACCCTGCCGCGCGGCGCTATTTGCAGCTTCCGTTTTTTTGCGACCTTGTCTCGTATGGCAGCAATGTGGTGGCTTCCGTTTCCCCGGAAATAGAGGCGCTGGTGCGCGCGTATGTGAACGCCCGCACGCCGGAACAATGCTTTGAAACGCCGGGTATTTACTGCCTGAATGAAGCGCTGGCCGGGTACGGCGTGCGCGTGCATCATATGGCGGAATATTTTCTGCCGGATGTAACGGCCCTGCATGCATTGCCCTGCCGGTATGAAACGCGGCTTTTGCGGCCTGCAGAATTCGCAGCGTACTATACGCCCCAGTGGGCGAATGCACTGTGCGCGCAGCGGCGCGAGCTGGATGTGCTGGCCATGGGGGCGTTTGACGGGCAGACGCTGGTGGGCCTTGCGGGCTGTTCGGCAGACTGCAGCACCATGTGGCAGATTGGCGTGGACGTGCTGGCGCCGTACAGGCGGCAGGGCATTGCCAGTGCCCTTACCAGCAGCCTTGCAGTGGAGGCATTGCGCCGGGGGCTTGTGCCCTTTTACTGCTGTGCATGGGCGAATGTAAAATCTGCCCGCAACGCTTGGAAAAGCGGCTTTCGCCCCGCATGGGTGCAGCTGACGGCAAAGCAGACCCTCGAAAAAAAGCCGGGCCATGCCTGAAACATCGCTGCCGCCGCGGTGCGAAACTTTTTCTCTTTCTTTCTGCTTGACGGCAGGGGCCGCGGGGCAATATAATAAAGGCGTTGAGACAATGAAGTCTGCCTTGGGGCCAGTGCGCCCCGGGGCAGGCTTTTTTGTTGCACGGCCATACTTTGTGGGGCGGCCCGAATGACGCCGCCAAGGCACACAAATGCGGCGGGCGTGCGGTTTTTAGAAACCGTTTTGAATGCCGGGCACACCGGCAAAAGAAATGCAAGCAAAAGGAGAATTGATATGCTGAACATTCAAATAGAAAAAACGTCTTCCCCCAAGCGCAGGCCCGGGCAGGATGCGCTGGGCTTTGGGCAGTATTTTACAGACCATATGTTCGTGATGGACTACACGCTGGGTGTGGGCTGGCACAGCGCACGCATCGAGCCCTTTCACAATCTTTCGCTCAGCCCTGCAGCCATGGTGTTCCACTATGCGCAAGAGAGCTTTGAGGGCCTGAAAGCCTACCGGGCGGCAGACGGACGCATTCTTTTGTTCCGCCCCAAAGAGAATGCGCTTCGTTTTGCGCGCACCAATGCGCGCATGTGCATCCCGCAGATACCGGCCGAAGATTTTGTGCAGGCGGTGAAGGCGCTGGTTGCATTAGAGGCAGATTGGGTGCCCGCTGCCCCTGGCGCCAGCCTTTACCTGCGGCCGTTTGCCATTGCCACAGAGGCACGCCTTGGCGTAAAGCCCAGCAGCACTTACCAGTTTCTTATTATTGCATCGCCCTCTGGGGCCTATTACGAAAACGGCCTTGCCCCTGTGAGCATTTATGTAGAGGATGAGTATGTGCGCGCTGCACCGGGGCTCACCGGTTTTGCCAAATGCGGCGGCAACTATGCGGCCAGCCTGGCCGGGCAGCAAAAGGCGCATGAAAACGGCTGTGAACAGGTGCTTTGGCTGGACGGCGTGCACCGGCGGTATGTGGAAGAGGTGGGCAGCATGAACTGCTTTTTCAAAATAAGCGGTGTGGTGCACACGGCGCCCTGCACGGGCACTGTGCTGCCCGGTATCACACGCATGAGCTGTATAGAACTGCTGCGCGAATGGGGCGTGCCGGTGGATGACACAAGCCGCCTTGCCATTGGCGAGCTGATGCAGGCTGCCCGCAGCGGGGCGCTGGAGGAAGTGTTTGGCACGGGCACTGCGGCAGTGGTGAGCCCGGTGGGCTCCCTTGTCTATGAGGAACAGCGCGTTCAGGTGGCAGACGGCGGCATTGGCCCGCTGACCCGGCGTTTGTACGACACGCTGACCGGTATCCAGTGGGGCCGCCTGCCCGATGCGCATGGCTGGGTGTGCCCGGTGCGGTGAGCGTTTCCCTGCGCCACCGGCAGGCCCTGTTGTTTTGCTTTATTCCGGTACTATGCCTGTTCAAATGGGGAAAACTCTGCTATGATGATAACAGCCCTTCTACATGGAAAGAGAACTGGTTTTTCCTTGTGAAAAATGAGGCTGGCCCCGGGCCGGGAACTTTGTATACCCATGTAAAGGCACGCTGGCCCGCGGCAGAGAGGAGCAGGGTATTATGCAACAGGTTTTATATTATGGTGGGCCCATTCTTACGCTGGAGCAGCCATTGTATGCCGAAGCGCTTTTGCAGCAGGGCGGCATCATCCGCGCAGTGGGCCCGCTGGAAAAGCTGAAAGCCATGGCCCCGGATGCAAAGCGGGTGAACCTAGCGGGCCGTGCGCTGCTGCCCGCCTTTTTGGATGCGCACAGCCATTTTTCCGGCTATGCCAATGCGCTGCTTCAGGTTCGGCTGGAGGGCGCACAAAGTTACGAGGATATCCGCAGGGGTATTGAGCAGTTCATTCGCGAAAATGCAATTCCGGCAGGGCAGTGGGTGATGGCCCGCGGGTACGACCACAATGCGCTGCAGGAAAAGCGCCCGCCGCATAAAAGCCTTCTGGACGAGGCCGCGCCGCACAACCCGCTTGTGCTGCAGCATGCGTCCGGCCATACCGGGGTGTTCAATACGCTGGCATTGCAGGAACTTGGGGTGCGGCCGGATACGCCCGCCCCTGCGGGCGGCGCCATTGAGGTGAAAGACGGCGAGCTGACAGGCTATATGGAGGAAAACGCCTTTATTGAATACCTGCAGCGCGCGCCCATGCCCGCACCGGAAACCCTGATGCAGGCGTTTCAAAAAGCGCAGCAGGCATATGCATCCTACGGCATCACCACCGTACAGGAAGGGATGATGACCGATGTGATGGCGCCGCTCTACCGCGCCCTGTGTGACACGCAGGCATTGTACCTGGATGTGGTAGGCTATGCCGACCTGCGCGGCTGCGAGCGGCTTTTGCACGAATTTGCCGCACATGTGGACACTTATAAGGCCCATTTCAAACTGGGTGGTTATAAAACTTTTCTGGACGGTTCGCCCCAGGCGCGCACCGCCTGGATGCGTGCGCCGTATGCAAATGCGCCCGATGGATATGCCGGGTACGGCACGCTTTCCGATGAAGAACTTCTGGCACGCTGCCGCCGTGCCCTGCGCGAGGGCAGGCAGCTTTTGGCACACTGTAATGGCGATGCCGCGGCCGGGCAGTATATCCGCGTGTTCAACCGGGCAATGGGGGAACTGGACGATGCGCCGGATATCCGCCCGGTGATGATACACGCCCAGCTGGTGGGGCAGGACCAGCTGCCCCGCATGAAAGAGCTTGGCATGATCCCTTCGTTTTTTGTGGCGCATGTGTATCATTGGGGCGATGTGCACCTGGAAAACTTTGGCCCGCAGCGGGCGGCCAATATCAGCCCGGCCGCCGCGGCCGGGGCGCTGGGCATTCCGTATACGTTCCACCAGGACGCGCCCGTGATAGAGCCCAACATGCTGGAAACCATCTGGTGCGCTGTGAACCGTGTTACAAAGCAGGGTGTTTCTTTGGGCCCGCAGCAGCGTGTCAGCGCGCTGGATGCAGTGCGCGCCGTCACCATTCACGCGGCACACCAGTATTTTGAAGAACATCAGAAGGGCAGCCTGGCCGCGTGCAAACATGCAGATTTCGTCATCCTTTCGGCAGACCCCACGGCGGTGCCGCCCATGCAGATACGAAATATCGAAGTGCTGGCTACCATCAAAGATGGCCAATGCATTTTTGAAAAGGAAATGCCGGAAGCATAATGGAAGCATCCGGCATCCGTGTACAGGAGAGACAGATGGAAATGAAAGTGTGGCTGCCGCCGCAGGCCCAAAAGGGACCCGGCTATGCCGTTAAGCAGGTGGTTGGCGTTTTGGCCCTGGTGGGGTTGGGGCTTGCGGCGGCAGTTGGCGCCATTCCGCTGGCCCTGTATTTTCACTGGCCGGTGCCGATTGCCGCGTTTTTTGGATGTGTGGCGGGCACGGCGCTTTGCATTTGGGGCGCGGTTTGCCTGGGGCGAAGCGCCGGGCGCGATGCGCTGATTTTCTTTCAGATAGAGAACAACCGCATGTTCGTGCTGGATGTGCGCAGCATGGTGCGCTACCGGCGCGGGCTGGCCGGGTATATCGGCACAGCAGCAGAGGTTCAAAAATATCTGGCCGTTATCAGAAGGGAAATGGTAAAAGGGAGGGTGACGTCCGGGGCGGGCGTGCAGATTACCGCGGTGGAAAACATTCGTGAGAGGGTAAACTCTTACGCGCTTGTCTGCCGGGTCTTGTACCGGAATGGCAACCGGGGCCGGCGCACTTATATTCTGGCAAAAGGCTATGAGGACGAAGAAGAGCTGCTGCAGCGGCTGGAGTTGAAAATGCCTTTGGACGGCGCGCAAAATCCGCCTGCCCGGTTGCCCATATATGCGGTTCTTTGTGCAGTGGCCCTGGCGCTGTGCATTGTGCTGTGCCTGTTCAGCCACCCGGCCCTGGCTTTGCTGCCGCAGGCCATTTATTTTCCGGCGCTGGCCCTGGCCATGGTCCTGTTGTATGCGCTGGTTTGGCTTTTGATGAAATGGCGGCGGGGGGAATGACGTTTACGCCCGGCGCACCGAAACATGAACCCCTCTTGCGGGCGCATATACTGCCCCAAGGGGGGTTCATGATGTTCAGCGTTATTTTCAGTTTTATTGCCACGCATATTCTGTATTTTGCACTGCACCTTGAGTCCAGCAGTTTTCCGAAGCCGCTTTCAGCCCGGGAAGAAATTGAGGCCTTTGCCGCATTTAAGTCAGGCGACATGGCCGCACGAGATAAGCTGATTCAGCACAACCTGCGCCTTGTGGCGCACATTGTAAAAAAATATTATGCCCAGCCCGGCGGCCAGGAAGATTTTATTTCCATTGGCACCATTGGGCTTATTAAGGCTGTGAACAGTTTTGACAACACCAAAGGCGCACGGTTTGCCACCTATGCCTCACGCTGCATAGAAAACGAGATACGCATGACGCTGCGCAGTGCAAAAAAGACGCAGGGTGATGTATCTTTGCACGAGCCGCTGGAAAACGATAAAGGCTCTGGCGCGCTTACCATCATTGATGTAATGGCAGATGAGCAGGACATTCGCGCAGACTATGAGCGCAAAGAGGAAGTGGAAAAACTGCGTGCGCTGGTGAAAACACTGAGCGGGCGCGAACGGCAGATTATTGTGATGCGCTATGGCCTTGCCGGTGGTGCCCCGCTTACCCAGCAGCAGGTGGCCGGGTGCCTTGGCATCAGCCGAAGCTATGTTTCCCGCATTGAAAAAAAGGCGGTGGAAGCGCTGCGCGCCGGTATGCAGGCATAGCGAAAGCAGTTTTCCGGCGTGCCGGAAAAGCGCGGGAATAAAAATTGGGGGTTGAGCAGACAAGCGCAAAGTGCTATAATGGCAAAAGTGTAAATTGGGCCAGCGGAGGTGTGCAGGATGATTCATGCAATGTTTCCCATTTCGTCTGCTGTGCCGGCGTCGTTCCCGCTTCAGGGGCCGGGCGCTTTTGTTTCCTGTTTTTACAAGTACAACAGGCATTTTTCTTCGCCGGAAGCGATAGAAAAATGCCTGTTTTTTTGTGAGCCTGCGAGGGCGCATGCCTGCGGCAGCGCCCCAAGGTGTGCAAGGGCTGGATGCGCCTGCACGGGCGTTTGAAAGATAAAAATTCCAGAGGAGGAGAAAGGTTATGGGAAAAGAAAAAATTGTGCTTGGCACCGAGGGCGTTTATGACGCACGCAAACTGGGCGTGCCAAAAATGCTGGTGCTGGGGTTCCAGCACACGTTTGCCATGTTTGGCGCTACGGTGCTGGTGCCCATCCTCACGGGCATCAACGTGTCTACGGCACTTTTGTTTGCAGGCCTGGGCACACTGCTGTTTCACCTGCTTACCAAGGGCAAGGTGCCCGCATTTCTCGGGTCCAGCTTCGCTTTTCTGGGCGGCTATGCGGCTGTTGCGCCACTGGGGGCGGACGGAACGCCCAGCGAAATGCTGCCGTATGCGGCCGGCGGTGTTGTGGTAGCGGGTTTCATCTATGTGGTTTTGGCTGCTCTGATTAAGGTGTTTGGCGTAAAGCGTATTATGCGCTTTTTCCCGCCGGTGGTTACAGGGCCCATCATCATTGCCATCGGCCTTATTCTGGCGCCCAGCGCCATTACAAACTGCCAGTCCAACTGGCTGCTGGCTTTCATTGCGCTGGCCATCATTGTGGTGTGCAACATCTGGGGCAAAGGAATGGTAAAAATTTTGCCCATCCTCATTGGCATTGTGGGCTCGTATATTGTGGCCCTGTTGATGGGGGAAGTGAATTTTGACGCGATCCGTCAGGCCGATTGGTTTGGCCTTGCGATCCATACAGGCAGCATGGCAAAGTTCAGCGTCAGCGCCTGCATCACCATTGCCCCCATTGCGCTGGCCACCATGATGGAACATATCGGCGACATTGCGGCCATCAGCGCCACCTGTGAACGGCCTTACTTGGCAGACCCCGGCCTGCACCGCACGCTGCTGGGCGATGGCCTTGCCACCAGTTTGGCCGGCTTTTTCGGCGGCCCGGCCAACACCACATACGGCGAAAACACGGGCGTGCTGGCCCTGACCAAGGTGTATGACCCGCGCGTGATGCGCATTGCAGCCTGCTGTGCCATCCTGCTCAGCTTTTTCCCCAAATTCGGTGCGGCCATCCAGACGGTGCCCACCGCCATCATCGGCGGCATTTCCTTTGTGCTGTATGGCATGATCTCTTCCGTGGGCGTGCGCAACATTGTGGAAAATCAGGTGGATTTCACAAAATCCCGCAACCTCATCATTGCGGCCGTCATCTTGGTTTCTGCACTGGGCTTTGACCGTGTGGGCGGCATTACAGTGCCGCTGTGGGAAGGGTACAGCTTCACGCTCAGCGGCCTTGCCATTGCGGCAATTGTGGGCATCCTGCTGAATGCCGTCCTGCCCGGCAACGATTACGAATTCGGCAAAGACCTGGAGGGCGACACCGCGGTGAACTTTAAAGTGTAAGCTGTTTGGCTGAATGAGGCCTGCAGCAAAATGGATGAAGCCCGCCGCTGCATCCGTTCATAAGGCGGCGTCAAGTTTTCGCGAAGACAGGGCGCCTGCCGTACGTGCTGCGGCAGGAAGCGGGCAAGGCCCTTGCGCGCTTTTTGTGCCGCAGAAAACAACCACTCGCATTTTCCGTTGAAAGCAAGGGCGCAGGCAGATTTTCTGCTTGCGCCCTCTTGCTTGCCCGTCAAAGCCGAAAAGCCGTCAAGCCCCCCTTGGCGGCTTTCCCGGCTGCATCGCTTCTGGGGGCGGGCAGAGTTTTCATGGCCGGGCGCAGACGGCTATGTCAGGGGGCCCATGGGCTTTATCAAACACCCGCCTGTTGAACACGGCAAACGCCCATGCGGCAGAAACCGGCATGGGCGTTGCATAGGGCAAAGGCGATGGTGCGGCCGGTGTGCCCATTTTTATAAGGGAACGGTTTTATGCATGCTAAAAGGCCCTTGCCCTGCAAATGCAAAGAAAATGGAATTGGCATTTTGCACCTTTCCCCAAAATGGCAGAACCGGCCCCCGTATTTTATCTTGCGTGCAATCGGCTCTGCGTCTGTGCGGCTGGCTCTGAAATCACGGATATTTTCATTTGTTTTGCGCAAATGAGCATTTCCTGTTTACACTTGGGGCAGCAGAGGGGAAAGTTTTCAAGCACGGTGTCTGCCCGCAGCTTTATCCGCGTCTTTCCCCTGCAAACAAGGGCATAACAGCCAATGTGCATCCATTATATCCCCCAACTTCCACTCAACATTTGCAGCTGCATCATGTGGGGGTAAATATGCCCGGAACGCATCAATTCCTCCGGCGCCCCCTGTTCGGCGACAATTCCCCCGGAAAGCACCACCACTTTGTCCGCACCGCTTACTGTGCGCATCCGGTGGGCAATTACAAGCACGGTTTTGTCTTTTATCAGCCGGGATAATGCGGTTTGGATCAGGGTTTCGTTTTCCACGTCAAGGCTTGCTGTTGCTTCATCCAGCAAGATGATGGGGGCGTTTTTGAGGAAAGCGCGGGCAATGGAAATGCGCTGCCGTTCACCGCCGGAAAGTTCGCAGCCGTTTTCACCAATCATACTGTTATAACCTTCCGGCAGCTTTAAGGCAAATTCCTCGCAGTTTGCCAGCCTGGCCGCCCGGATTACTTCTTCATCGGTGGCATCCTTTTTGCCAATTCGGATATTTTCCAGAATGGTGTTGTTAAACAGGGTTACATCCTGAAACACGATGGAGTACAGCGACAACAGGGTTTCCGGCTCTATTTGTGAAATATCCATTCCTCCAACGGTAATGGTTCCTTTGCGAATATCCCAAAAACGCGCGGCAAGGCGGGAAACGGTTGTTTTTCCACCGCCAGACGGCCCAACCAGAGCGGTAACCTCCCCTTGTTTTGCCGTAAAAGATACATCTTGCAATACAGTTTCCCCGGTATGATAGGAAAACCCTACATGGTCGAAAGTGATATCGTATCCTTTATTTGTCAGATGCTCGCTTCCGGTTTGAATGGGCTGGTCAAAAATTGTGTTCATACGGTCGATATTGGTTTTGGTAGAAATGACCGCTGCCAAATTTTGCAAAGCGCCCTCCAGCGGGGCATACAGCCTGGAAGCTACCAGCAAAAACAGGAAAAACAAAGGAATTTCAATTTCCCCCCGCACAAGCAGCACAGACCCTGCCAGCGCCACCGTGGCAATTCCAAACTTCAAAATCAATGTGGCGGAAACAACGAAAAGGGCAGTGCCCAGTTCCGTTATAATATGGCGCTTTTCCACATAGTCAATCTTCTTATTCAGCCCCTTTAAATAGGTTTTTTCTGCGTTATTTGCTTTCAAATCCTGCAGGCTTTCAATACACTCTTGCACACCGCTTTCCAGGGCTACATTTGCCGCAACAGATTGCCGGTTGAAATATTCCTGAATGCGGGCCGAGAAACATGTAATGGTAAAGGCAACCGGCAAAACCCACACTGCGGCAAGGGCCATGCGCCAGTCATAGGCAAACAGGCAAACGGAAATTAGGGCCGTTGAAATAAGGGACCCCGCCAAAGCGGGCACATAGTGCGAAAACGCCGTTTCCAGCGTGGCGCAATCGCCCATGATAGAGTTTGTCAAATCGGCAAGGTCTTTTTTGCCAAAGAAGGAAAGCGGAATTTTGCGAAGCTGTTCTGCCAGAGAGATGCGCCTTACCCCGCTTTCCACATAAGTTGCCAGATAAGTGGCGTTATATTGAAAATAGGTTGCAAGAAAAATCAGGCACAGGCAAACCAAAACACCTGCCGCATAAAAAGCATTTCGCTCTTTGCTTATGCTTCCACTCATCATATCCATCACAAATGTATACAAAAGCCCTACGGGAATCATAAAAGAAATGTCCTGCACAACGCAGGCAATGCAGCCTTTCACCAAATCTACAGCCCCTTGCCGCGATAGGGCAAAGCGCCTTTGCAATGCTTTTATCATGCTTTTGCCTCCTTTGCAAGCTTCCATTCCACTGCTTCGGAATAATTTTTCCACATGCGGGCAAATATGCCGTTCTGTGCGACTAACTCACTGTGTGTGCCGCTTTCCATTATCTCGCCATCCTGTAACACATAAATACAATCTGCGCCCGTGACAGACGAAAGCCTATGTGCAATCATCACCACGGTTTTTCCCCTGGACAGCGCAGATAAAGCCTGCTGCACGCGCACTTCATTGTCCGGGTCGGCAAAAGCGGTGGCTTCATCCAAAATTAAAATGGGTGCATCTTTTAAAATTGCACGGGCAATGGCAATTCTCTGCTGTTCGCCGCCAGACAGATACACGCCGTCCCGGCCCACCACCGTATCCACGCCATCGGGCAGCTTTTCTATCAGATCCATACACTGTGCCGCCTCCAGCGCATGGATAACTTCGGCGCGCGTTGCAGCAGGGTTGCCCATGCGCACATTTTCCAAAATGGATGTTTTGAGCAGGCGGCTGCTTTGAAAAACAAACGATACCCTGTTCATCAGCTTTTCTTTCGGAATCTCACGGATGTCGGCGCCGCCAATCAGCACGCGCCCACGCTGCGGGTCGAAAAACCTTGTGATGAGGTTGGCCAAAGTGGTTTTTCCGCTGCCGGAAGCCCCTACAAGCGCAACAGTTTGCCCCGGCTGGATGGTGAGCGATACATCGTTCAGCGCGTTTTTCTTCCCGTCGTAGCTGTAGCTTACATGTTCCAGGCTAATGCCGTTGCCTTCCGGCTTGCTGCCCGGGAAGCTTTCGGGCAGAGGCTTTTCCTGCAGCACCGCGTCAATTCGGTTCAATGCATCGCCTACAATCATGGCGTCTTCGCTCATGAACATGATTTTGGTAAGCGTTGTGCCGATAACAGGCGTAATGATAATATAAAAAATCAAATTCAGCATCAGCGCATTGGTTACGCCGCCCCTTGCAAAAAGAATGCCCCCTGCAATTAAAAAGGCAAATACGCCGTTGATGGCCGTTGTATAAAACATCATTGGCAGGCGCAATGCTTTTGTATAAGCAATGACCCATTTCTCGTAGTTGTCAATTGCGGCCTTGAAGCGCTTGAAAGAGAATATGGTTTGCCCAAACGTTTTTACTACGGGGACACCTCTTACATATTCCACTGCTTCATTGGACATAGCGGAAAGGGAATTCTGGTATTCCCGCATCTTCTGTTCCATTCCCGCACCTGTCATTTTCATCATGATAAGAAAGCCAAGCCCAACGGGAATCAGGCTCAGCAGCCCCAGCCGCCAATCAAAAGCAAGCAACAAAACAAGCAGCCCTGCCGGCGTGGCAATAGCACCCGCTTTGTCTGGCAGCCTGTGAGCCAGATAGTTCTCCGTTGCTGCGCTGGAAGTATTGACAATTCTTCGAAGGCTTCCGCTTCCGTATTTTTCTGTTACCCCAAGCGGCAAAGAAACAATATGCTGCATCAGGGCTTTCCGGATATTGGAGGCCACACGGAACGCACTTAAGTGAGAGCACATCAGTGCGCCAATGTATACAACAATAGAAATTACGGCAAACAATACGGCAGCCCAACCGTAATGTGCAATGTTTTCCGCCTGTGCAAAATGGGGGGCAACGGCCAGCACATCACGGATGATGCACCATATGTACCAAAACGGCACAAGCGCAACCAAGGCGCTGATGACGGATAACACCCATGAGAGGTAGGTCAATACCCGGTGTTTGCCGGCGTAGGCCATTAGCTTTGATAGATTTGATTGATTTTTCACGCAAAAACCTCCTTGCAAAACTGATTTTTATAGGCAGGGAAACAGGGGACGAGGTTAGTTATAACTAACTTTCTGGCAAAAATTATAGGGCTTACTGCCCCATAATTTTCATCCAGCCAGCGGTATAAAACGCCCGCATTTCTTTTAAATAATGCTGCGCTTTTTCAAGCGGCATTTCATGGATGATCAATTCAAAAAATGTATTAAACATTCCGGTAATCAATACATGTTCCAATTGTTCGTCAATCGGCGGCGACGGCCTGCCCAGCTTTTCAAGAACCGTCAAATAATCATGCGTTCCCTTAATTTCTATTTCAACCATTTCGTCAATCAGCTTTGAAAAACGCGTCCCTTCCGAATGGCAAAGAATCAGCTTGAACACATTTAAATGCTGGTAGGCATACAAAAGCATTTCCTCCATGCAAGCGCCGGATATATCGCCCAGATGTTTCGGCTGCTCTTCCTGCGGGATATTGGCAAAATCTTGCTGTGCTTTTCGAAAAAGCGCAATGAAGTGCTCATATTGCTTACAAACCAGGGCCTCAAACAAGTTTTCTTTGCTGGCGTAATAGCCGTAAAATGCGCCCGTTGTAACGCCTGCTTTTTTTACAATATTTCGCAAGGAGGCAGAGGCGAAATCCTTCTCAAGAAATTCCTGCATCGCTGCTGAATGAATCAAGCGCAAAGTAGTTTTCTCTGCGTCTCCCACGCACATCCATCCTTTCATATAACGCTGCTATATAACACTGTTATTATGGCATCTCCGCAAAGATTTGTCAAGGGGAAACGCCGGGATAAAGTTTTCAGAAAGCCTTATAAACCAGCCGGCAAAATGTGTGCTGAAACAAAACGGATGTTCGCGCAATGGCCTGGTCAAAAATGGGCAGGCAGCAAATGGGCAGTTTTTATGAACCCCGGGGGCCTTTTGCATCTTTGCTGCATGCGATGCAAAAGAAAGGAACGGCATAGCCGGGGCCAGCCGTTCCCGAAAATGATTGTCATTTTGTTATATAGGTGCAGCCCCGCGGCCCGTTTTTGTGCGGGGAAAAGGAAACCCCTGCCGGCCCCCTGTGCCTTCAAAGCGTCACAGCCGGGCACAGCTCGTCCACCACCTGCGGGGTCAGTGCGCGCAAAAGTGCGCCGGAAAGGGCCAGTGCGGCGTCATAGTCTGCCGCTGCGCTATACCCATAATGCGTGTGCGCATAACGCACCGGAATGCCCAGCACCAGCGTTGGCACGCCGCCCGGCGCAAGGTGAATAGAACCGCCATTTGTGCCGCCGCCCGTGCGCACAGCCAGCTGATGGGGGATGCCGCCTTTCTGGGCCACCGTGCGCGCAAACTCAACAAAGCCGGGGTGTGCTACCATGCTGCCGTCCCGGTGGCGTATCTGCACCCCCGCGCCCAGCACGCCCTGCGCCTCACCGGCCGGGGCGAAAGTGTCATCGGCGGGCGTGCCCTCCAAGCAAATAGCAAGGCGGGGGCGCAGCCTTTCCGCCGTCACCTTGGCGCCGCGCAGGCCTACTTCCTCCTGGGTGGAAAAGGCGGCCACGGCGTCCACCGCCAGGTTGGCGCCCTGCAGCGCACGGGCAAGCTCTACCAGGCAGGCACAGCCAAGGCGGCAATCGAACGCTTTGCCCAATGCAAAGCCAGTGGCCTCATTGTAAGAAAACGCTACTTCGGGCGCGGCGGGGCAGCCGGGCTCTATGCCAAGCGCCAGCGCCTGCTCGCGCGAAGAAACCCCGGCGTCCAGCAGAATGCTGTCCATGGAAAGCGGCGCCTGGCGCTCGGCCGCGCTCATGAAATGAGGCGGCTTAGAGGCTGTCACGGCGCGCACCATGCCGCCTTTGCGCGTGCGAATCTGGAAGATGTGCGCAGGCACATTGTGCTCTACCCAGCCGCCCAGCGGCACCAGCTTTGCCAGGCCATTTGCCGTGATGCTTTGCACCATAAAGCCCACTTCGTCCAGATGGGCATCCAGCAGAACAACGGGCTTGCCGCTCAGCGGGGCAAAGGGGGCATATACGTTTTGCATCGCATCACGCTGCGAGCCCGCGGGCAGCGCCGCCTGCACGGCCGCAGCCACCTCGTTTTCAAAGCCGGAAGGGCCAAAGGCATTTGTAATGGTTTCGCAAAGTTTCAGGTCCATTTCTAAAGGTCAACTCCTTTTTGAATCAATAAGAAATCATGCCGAATCATTCTGCAGGCGGTACAGCAACGCCCCATTGGGCAAAGGGCGTCACCGCATAACCCTGGTTCGCATATTCGGCAACCTCCCATAACGGGCCCACATATACAGCACCCGCGGGGGCGTCTTTGGCAGGGCCGATAGAGATATCGGAAAAATGGTACGGGTCTGAAAGAGAAAACTCCTGAGGCGCCACCTGTGCAAATAAGAGCACTTGAGAGAAATATGCGTCCTGACTTATATGTAAAGGAGCATCCTCACGCACAGTTTGTGCATAGACAACAGATTGCCGCAACCCTTCGCGAAAGTCCGTGCTGATAGTGGTGTTATATACAGAAAAATACTGAACTGAAAATAAAGCAAAGAAGATGCCGTATAGCAGCACAATACTAGCTTTTGCCCAAGTGGAGAATTTTTGGCACAGCAGATAGAGATCATACGCGATCAATAGCAAAATGGGAATATGGATCGCATTCATCCGATTGACATTTACTTCAATCATGCCGCAAAGCAGAATACCCGCTAGCAGATTAAACAATGGAAATGCCAGAAAAGAGAATTGCCCAGCCCGCGTGGCGCGAATGAACCGAAAACATGCCGCACCCAGCCCAATAAAAAACGGAACGAACCAGAACGGGAAATAGAGGCCAAAAGGGGGGAAAGAGTTCCAGGTTAAGCCATCGCCCTGATGCACTAAGATGGAAAGTGCGGTTTCCCAGTTGTGGAACAAATGCGAAAAGGAAATTTCACTGCCTCGGAATTCAGGCATTTTGGGAATGCTGAAAAATGCAGTTCGTATTTCAGGCAGATACCCCATCTGCACGCCAAGAAACCATAGCAATGGCAGCGCCAATAGAAACAACACCAATGCGGGGCCTATCAGGTTGCGTAAACGCAGCTTTTTCATCCATAGCGCATAAGCGGCTTGTGCCAGAACAAGAATGGGAACGATGGGCCATATTGTAGCATATGTGTATAAACTGAAACCATAGGCTGCCGCACTGGCATACAGCCAGCGCCCACGCGATAACCCACGCATAAAGAAACACAGCCCCAATAAAAGGAAAGCAGGGGAAAGGTTGCTTTCCAGCGCCCAGCGTGCCATCATAATATGCCAAGGGCTGGTGGCCAGCACAGCCACAGCACATAAGGCAAACCGGCGGCCGGAAATATGTTTTCCTAAATCATAGACGCAAATCAGGGACAAGCATGCCATGAGAGCCTGAGGAAGCCGAAGGACGGCCGTGCCGGTGCCAAACAGCGCAACAAAAGGAATCATTAAATAGCTTTCCAGTGCATTCATGCCAGAGCCCCAGGCCGTGAAATAAACAGGGTTATGGTAGCCAGAAGAATCCACATCGTAATGCAGCAGGGCCCACGCATTATACCCGGCAAAGGCTTCGTCCTGATTCAGGCCGCAAGGGATGGAACCAAGGGCAAACAGGCGTACGGCACATCCGGCTGCGATGATAGCCGTGGCAAACCAAAAATATTTATCTGTCCGTTTCAGAACATTCCGCATAAGAATTCCTCCACGATTATCTTTGCACTTCTTCTCAAGCCAGCTCTATCAAATTTGTCTCATACCCCAATGCGTTGAGAAATGTGAACATGCCGTCCATGGCCATGAACAGGGTTTTGGTGTTGTCGTTCGGGTGGAAGGTAATGGTTTTCTCCGCAAGCATTTCTTTGTCCAGATACACCTTCACATCATGCTGCGCATCATTCAAAAGGCCGAACAGCGAGACGCTGCCCGGTGTAAGGCCAAGCTTTTCCATCATGCTCTCCTCGGGGGCAAAGCGCATGCGGCTTTCACCCACAAAGGTTTTGAACGCATCCATATCCAGGCGCTTTGCTTCATCCATCACCAAAAGGTAAAAGGCTGTTTTTTTCTTGTTGGTTAGAAAAAGCGACTTTGTGCGCACGCCCTCGCGCCCTTCAATATAGGCGTCGGCTTCATCTGTGGTGTACACGGCGGGGTGTTCCACCACTTCATAGGGGATATGCAGTTCATTCAGCTTTTCATATACAGCACGGCAGGCTTCCATAGGGAATTCCTCCTTATCCTTATTATAAAATCGAAGCTGGTTTTGAAAGGCAGACGCCTTTTAAGCGGCTTGTTGATGCAGATACTGGCGCAAAACAACAAGAAACCACACCGGGATAATGAGCCCCTTCAGAATGCTGGAGAGCGTGATGGCCCACCATACACCATTCAGAGAAAGGGCTGTGGCCGAAAACGCAAGCGCCATGGGGATGCGCGCGGTGTTGAGAATTACAGACACCACAGTGGGCACCATCGGCTTGCCAAGGCCCTGAAACGCGCCGGTGCAGGTAATTTCCATACACATAAACAGCTGGGAATAGCCCAAAATGCGCAGGTAATCTACCCCCATGGGCAGAACCGCCTCTTCCTGAATGAAAATGCGAAACAGTGCCTGCGGGAAAACAATCAGCAATGCACCCGTTAAAATGCCCCAGCCCGCCATCAGCACCACTGCGCCCGCAGCGCCGCGGCGGATGCGGCCCGGCTGCTTTGCCCCATAGTTTTGCGCCACAAATGCGTTCACTGCGCTGGCAAAGCCGTCTGCCGCCATCCAAGAGATGGATTCGATCTGGCTGCCCACCTTTTGCACGGCTACGGCCGCATCGCCCCAACCCGCAATCAGCCGTGCAATAATCATAGAAAGGCTGGAGAAGAAAAGGCTTTGCACGGAAACGGGCAGCCCAATGCGCAAAATGTCGGCATAATCGGCACAGCTTCGCCTGCGGCGAAGCTGTAAATGCGGAAACAGCACGCTTTCGCGCCGCGCAGCCAGCAGAAACAGCAGAAATACCACACCCTGCGCCAGCACAGTGGCCAGGGCGGCCCCGGCCACCCCCAATGCGGGCACCGGCCCCAAACCAAAAATGAACAGTGGGTCCAATACGATATTGGCGGCCAGGCCCACGGCGTTAGAGCGAAAAGTGACTGTCCCGGCCCCCATGCAGGTGAACAGGCCGGTAAAGATTTGATTGAAAAAAGAAAAGAACAGGCCCAGCGCAACAACCAGAAGATACGCCTGAGCGTCCCGCACCACAGCAGGGTCGTTCAGACGGAAAAAGGCGGTGAGAGGTTTGTAGAAAATAAGATATACCGCTGTGCAAGCCCCTGCCAGCACAGCGCCCAGGTGGAAAGCTGCCGCTGCATAGGCCGCGGCCTTTTCCATCTCTTCGCTTCCCAGCGCATGGGCAACTTTTACCTGCCCGCCCAGCCGCGGGATGGTGGCCAGGCCATTGGCAAGCCACAAATACATGCCCGAAGCACCTACGGCAGCCACAGCGCCGCTGCCCACACGGCCAATCCAAATCATATCGGTAAGGTTGTACGCCATTTGAATAAGCTGCGTGGCCATGATGGGAAAGGCCAGCTTTGCCAGCGAGGGCAGGATGCGCCCGTGAAGAAGATCTACTTTCTGCATGCCTCACACACCTTTTTGCAGGTTATTGCCGTTTGTACTGTACAAACGGCCGCGCCCTTTCAGCCATGAAAATGGGGAAGATGGCTTAATGCCGCTTCCAGAAGAAAGCCGTCCTCACAGGGGGGCATCCCCTGCGCCGCTTCAAACAAGCTGTCTAAAAACCGGGCCGCCGCCGCGGCGCTTTTCTCCAGACTTTGGCCGCACATCAGGCAGCCCGCCAGCACGGCAGAGAAAGTATCCCCAGTGCCGAAGCGGCGCACTGAGCTTTGCCGGTAAGCAATGCGGAAAACAGGGCCCTGGGCGCTGCGGCCATACACATAGTGCACACCCTCCTGGGCCAGAAAACAGCCCGTCATCACGGCAGCTTTTGCACCCAGTGCCAGCAGGCCGTCCAGCAGCATGCGAACGCTTTCGTCGGAAAGCGGGCCCTGAAGCAGCCCGGCGCGGCGGGTAAGCAAAGCGGCTTCCGTCACGTTCGGCGTTATGACGCTGGCATGTGCGGCCAGTGTGCGCATGGCCTGTGCGGTGCTTTCGCCAAGGCCGCGGTAAAAGGCCCCGCCGTCCGCCATCACAGGGTCCACCATCACGAAAGCCGGTGTTTGCCGCTGCAGCAGGGAAAGAATGAGCTCTGCCTGCTGCGGCGTGTGCAGGTAACCGGTGCAGACGCCGGAAAACGAAACGCCGCGCGTCTGCCATGCGGCCAAAGCGCGCCGCATATATTCTGTCATGTCAGCGGCCTCTGCAAAATCATAATTCAGCGTGTTGGAAAAAATGGCAGTGGGCAGACGGTATAACTCGAAGCCCATGGCAGACAGCACGGGCCCCACGGCGTTCAGCGCCACTTTTCCATAACAGGGAAGGTCGTTCACAAGAAGAACGTTTTTTCTGTGTTCATCCATACAAGAGACCCTTTCCGGTGCAGTGTTTAAAGTGAAGGTGTTTTCAGCAAGGCTTAATCAATTGAATCTGCGAAATCAGAATGGCTGCCGGGCAAAGCCGATAACGGCCTCGACTTGTTCTTCATTGTCCAAACTGATACTCATATCTTCCTCAATGATCGGCAGCTTAAATTTGATGGATTTTAACCACTGTCCATTGGCTTGGCGTTCCGGGTAAACCTGAATTTCAGAGATCAACACCTCGATCAACTGCCGCCGCTCCGCCTCATTCATCACGCCGTACAGTTTTTCAAAATAGATCAGCACTTTATAGATATTGTCGCCGGTCAGCTTTTCCGCTTCAATGGCCTGCTTTTTGGCTCTGGCTGCGATCAGCAGAGATTCCGTATCCTCGATCTTATCATACATCTTGTAGAGCCGATCATCAAGGTCTGCCTTGCGCCGGACATAGTGCCGGTCGTCCGGGTCGAGAGAATCGATCTCCTCCGTCAGCTTCGCCTTGACGGAATAATGCTGGCGCAGCTGCTTCTCGCAATTGGCAATCTCCTGGTCAATGGCGGCGGTATCCACTTTCATGTTGATTTTTTCCTGCATCATAGCCGCAAACTTCGGATTGCTCACCAGCCTTACAATGACTTCCGCCACGGCATCGTCCAGCAGTTCTTCCCGAATCTGCTTTTTGTAATCGCACTTATGCCCACGTATCATGGAGCGGTGCTTGCAACCGTAGTAGTAAAAATCCTTGTACTTGGTGCCGTCCGCTTTGTGCTTGATGCTTTTATTTCCATACATTCCGGCTCCGCAGACAGGACATTTTACAATACCGGAGAGCAAATGTACGTGTTCATCTTTCCCTCGGTTGACGTGTTCGTATTTCTTGGCCTGCGCCAGCAGCTTCACCTGCGCCGCTTGCCAAACCTCTTCCGAAACAATTGGTTCGTGCAAACCATCTGCCAACAGGTAGTTGTCCTGCTCCACCAACTTGTACTCATTTCTGGTGCCGCGCACTTTTTCCATCTTGCGGCGGCCATAGGCAATTTTTCCGCAGTACACAGGATTTTTCAGAATCAGCCGGATCAGGTGTGCATCAAACAGGGGATTCTTCCCATTCTGCCGGGGAATCTTGCGGATAGGATCTTGTATGCGCCTTTCTGTGTCTTACTGTCCGCCCATGTCTTGCGGACACGGTAATAGCCTTCTGTCAGCTTTTCGGGATGCTCCGTCTCTGTGTTCCCAGAGATCCCGCCGCCAAGCTGTGCCGTAACTTTTTCCGCCAGATCACCCATCCGGGCATACATCCAGTTTCCCGGACAGGACTTGTTGGCAAACCAGCGGTGGACGGTCAGCACCATCTCATCCGACTTCGGCTCATAAGAGAGCGTCTTGTCCTTGTCTCCCAGCCACAGGAGCTTTTTCTTGCCGTTTCGCTTGCAGATGTCCGCGCAGAGGGTGATCAGCTTCTGGTAGACCACATCCTTAAAGGCATACGGCTCAGCCGTATCGGACGCGCACTCAATGGTGATAGCCCTCTGGTCGTTTGCATTGGAAGAAGAACACCAGGAGCGGTTCTTTTCCTCTACATACATTCCGATTCTGCCATCCTCGCCGATACCGTAGTTGCAGCTTGCCTGTTTGGAAACCGGCAGGAAGATATTCCCCAGTGTTTCCACAGAGCATTGTCCTACCACACAGTGGGGCGTGATGCGGTCGATGGAGTGCGTCCGCTGCCCGGAGTGGTTCGGGCTGAGTTTTGTGTAAGATACCAGTGAACTGTTCGTATAAGCCATAGTTATTTTCCCTCGCTTTCTGTGTTTTCCGCCCGGTCATGGAGCTGCGCCAGGATGTCCTTCATCTTCTCCGGCACGGGAAGCCCCAGGTGCGCCGCGTTCTCCAGCAGGCTCACGCCCTCATTGGAGAGATAAAAGAAGATGACTGCCGTGCGAAGCACCGAGCCTGTGCCGATGACCTGTACATCCACGATGTTGGCGATTCCAACCAGCAGGAAGATCAGCACCTTCCGGCAGATGCCCTTAAAGCCCACCTCGCTGGACAGCTTCTTGTCCGAGACGGCGCACATCACGCCGGTGATGTAATCCACCGCCACGAACACCACCAGGGCGATGAGCAACCCGTCGCAGCCGCCCAGGAAATAGCCCAGCCATCCTCCGATTGCCGCAAAGATCACCTGCGCCGTATTCCAAAGTTCCTTCATGTTGATACCTCCGTTTCTTGAAATGGTTTGTGTACTTGAAAAAAGCGGCCGCCCCGCAGGGCAGTCGCCAGTTCCCATGATTTATTCGATTTGTTTCGGCATGACCTCCCACAGCCGCATACGGTGGCAAACCGCACTTCTACTGTGGATGTGGAGCAGATTTTGGGGCGCGTGCTTCGGCTGCCCTACACACAGAAGAACAGCAGCGAAGTGCTGAATCTTTCCTATGTCATCACATCTTCCGCAGACTTCCACCAGACGCTGGAGAAGGTCGTGGCCGGGCTGAACAGCGCCGGTTTCAGCAGCCGCGACTACCGGGCACAGGATGTGGACGTGCCCATTACGGCTACACCCACCCAGGAGCCGGAGCAACTTCCTATTGTCCCGCCTCCCGCTGACGAACCAGATCTGCCGGAAGTAGACGGCTCGGATTTGAAGGCGCGTTTTGAAGCGGCAACGCATGAGGCGGAGCAATCCGTGCAGGATGGAACTATGCAGTCCGACCCCATGCTGTCACAGGCCCTGCAACAGAACAAAACCTATGAGGACGAGATCAACCAGGCCGACAATACCGCTTTGAGCCAGGCTCCGTTGGAGGTGCGCGACAAAATGAATCAGTTCCGAATGAATGAGGAATTTGCAGACGAAGCCTCTGCCTTGCGCTTCCCCCAGTTTATGCTGGAGACTGGCCCCAGCTTGTTTTCGGAAGCCCATGAAACCCTGGAACTGGAGCACTTGGAGGGTGGCTTTTCTCTGCGGGACAAAGACGCTCACGTGGATTTTACCACCGTTAACGCTGAGATGGCGCGGGTGGATGTAGACGACAGCAAAGACAGCACCGCAAAGGCGTGGCGGCTGTCCGGCGGCGACAGCGCCTTTTTCCGGGAGTGGTTCAACACCCAGCCCTCAGAAAAGCGGCTTTCTCTGTGTAAGGGCATTATCAAGCAAAAGCTGTCCAAGATGAACTGCGTCAACGACCGGGAGCTGGATGAGTACATCGACCGGGTGATCGGCACCATGAGCGAAGATCAGCTCTCCGAGCTGGAGCAGTCGCCGTATCCCTATGTCGTGAAGATCCAGGGGAAGGTGAAGGAGCTGATTTCCCAGCATCGCGCTGGCACCTTTGATACCTGGCTGGAACAAGACAAGATTTCCTGCCTGCCCAACTATGCGCTGCCAGCGGTGATCTCCCCAACGGCATTTACCTCGATGGTGCCAAAATCGCTCTATACCGCCGAAGAAGATATGAACGAGTACGAGTTCAAGGTGGTGTGGGCACTGTCAGAACTGGGCAACGTCAAGTGGTGGCACCGTAATATCTCCAGACTGGGCTTCCAGATTAACGGCCCCGTTCATGCTTACCCTGATATCATCGTGATGCTCAACAGCGGAAAGGTGCTTATGGTAGAAACCAAAGGCGACCACCTGGATAACGATGAATCTAAGGAGAAGGCCAAAATCGGTGACCAGTGGGCAAAGTTGGCCGGAAAACAGTACAAGTATTACATGGTGTTTGAGACCAAGCAGCCGGACTATCCAGGAGCGTATTCTATGGAGCGGTTTATGGAGATTGTGAAGGGATTGTAACACATTCAGACCGCGGTGAGGACAAACTATGGATTTTATAAAACTTCCAGAAAATTCCGAAAAACTTCTGCTAGAACTTATTCAAGCCGACAATCCAGTCCAAATGCTAGGTGTTCGTTTTGAACAGGCATCTCAGCGAGACGATGATGAATTGCGCGGTATGCTTAGAGAACTGCGCGAAAGAGGATATATCAATGTGCAGTGGGCAGATAATGTACCCTATTACCTTACGCTAACTAATTCTGCCAGGACTTATAGGGAACAGCTTGCTGAATACGAAGCTCAGAAAACAGCACATTTTTCGCAAAAAAAGAAGGTGAGCCCGATTATTTTCATAAGTCATCGTTCAACGGATAAAGCAATTGCTGATATGCTACTTGATTTTTTCTCAGGTACAGGAATACCGCGCGAAACTGTGTTTTGTTCCTCATTACCTGGCAATGACATAAATGAAAAGATTTCTGGAGAAGTAAAAACTGCCTTGAAAAAAAGTGTAGTCAACATTGCTATTCTTTCAACTGACTACTACCAAAGTGCCTACTGCTTGAATGAAGCAGGTATTCTGTGGTATCAGGATGATGTGCCGGTAATTCCAATTGCGTTGCCAGAAATCAATTCGAGCAATATGTATGGTTTCTTAAGTAATGAGTATAAATTGCGCAGATTGGATTCCGATACGGACATTCCTTACATTTACGATGTTGTAAGCGAAGCGGTTTCTGCGCCACGTACAAAAGTCGGAATTATTACACATGAAAGCGCTAAACTCAAAGGGAGATATGCCGATTTTCTAAAGACAAGGGAATCGCAAACATTTGAACCTTCCGTTATGTTATCTTCTGATCGTTTGGAAATTACAACTGATGATGAACGGATTGTGCTGTATTACATAATCCGAAATAACGTTCGTAAGGTTTCTAAAGATATGGTTAGAACTTGGCTATATACTGACGAGATTTTCGAAGTTAATATCGACAATGCCTTTGATTTGCTATCCTCCGTTGGTGGCGGTTCCGTGGTTGATGATACGCTGGAATTGGGGATTGATTTATTTCGAAAATACTCCGCAAACGCACAGTCTCTGCTCACTGGATTGAAGGAGTATGTAGATAAGCATAGAAAATTAGCCTCTGATATGTTTATGAAACTATGGAACGCCAATACATTGGACTCAGTAACGCTTTTATTTATTTGCTACATTGTTGATGAAAGAATCGAGTCTTTTGGCGATCGTTGGATGGCGGAAGGACAGATTAGAAATATTCAGCAATGGGAGATCAAGCATTCACTTGACTCTACTCTTTCAAGCAACTATGGGACTTCTCTACAGTTTTTAATTCAAAATAACCTCGTTCATGAAAGCAGTTGGACAAGTTATGGGAATCCACGGGAATATTCTCTGTATCCATCAATACGAAACTTGCTTTTTAACTGTCCAAAAGGAATACAAGAGGCGCTCCAAGCAATCAAAGATAAACATTATCAAGAGTTGCCATTTTGATCTTATTACCAAAATGCCGCGCACCGGTTCGAAAACTGGTGCACGGCATTTGCTTCTACATTTGCCCACTATTATACCATGTGAAAATGCTTTAGTGCCTCCATAATTGCCGCTTCCTTTTCCGACGGGCACTGTGGCACTTTGGCATCTTCCTTCTTTGAAAGGTTATAATTCTGTCCCACGTCCAACCCACACTTCCGCTTGACCTGGGAAATATACAGGCTGGACACCTTCAGACCGTACTTTTCCAGCACATAGGCTTTAATCTCATCATAGGTAGCCTTGCTCTCTGCCGCCGTCAGATCCAGCTCGTCCAGATTCAACTCCACCTCGATATGCTGCTTGGTATTGAGTTTGGACAAAAGTACAACCGTCTCCACATGTCTTGTACGCGGGAACATGTCCACCGGGCGCACGGCCTGGGGGGCATAGCCGTGTGCGGCCAGCCAGGCGGCGTCCCGCGCGGCAGTGGCCGCGTTGCAACTTACCATCACCACGCGCCGCGGGGCCATGGTAGCCACGGCGGAAAGCGTGGCTTCATCGCAGCCCTTGCGGGGCGGGTCCAGCACCACCACGTCCGGGCGCAGGCCTTCTGCCAGAAGCTGCTGTGCTGCGCTTGCGGCATCGGCACACAGAAAACGTACGTTCTGTGCCCCCATGCGCGCGGCGTTCGCCCTGGCATTTTCCACGGCCTCTGGCACAATTTCCACCCCCACAAGCTGCCCGCAGGCCGCCGCCATGGAAAGCCCGATGGTGCCCGCGCCGCAGTATAAGTCCAGCAGGGTGTTGCCGCTGGCCAGCTGTGCCATGCGGGCCACTTCACCGTACAGCCGCTCGGCCCCCAGCGTATTGACCTGATAGAAAGAGAGCGGGGAAAGCTGCACGGGCACGCCGCACAGCGTGTCGGCCAGGGTGGATTCCCCCCAAAGCGTACGGCACTGCCGGCCCAATATCACATTGGTGGCCGCGGGGTTTACATTTAGAATAATCGAGCATATTTCCGGGTGTGCAGCGGTAAGAGCGGCGCAGAAGGCCTGCTCAAACGCAAGCTGTGCCCTGGTGCACACAAGGCACACCATCACCTTGTTTGTGCGCACGGCGTGCCGCAGGTAGATGTGGCGCACAAGGCCCTTATGGCTGGCCTCATCGTATATGCTGGCGCCCATCTGTTCCAGCAGGCGGCACGCGGTGTGCAGAACGGCGGAAAAAACGGGCGGTTGCAGCCCGCAGCTCTCGCAGGGCACCACACGGTGGCTGCGCGGGGCGTAAAACCCGGCGCGGATATGCCCTTCGCTGTCGCGGCAAAGCGGGTACTGCGCCTTGTTGCGGTAACCCTGAGCAGACGGCGAGGGAAGAATGGGCAAAACCTCGCAGGAAAGTTTGCCAATGCGGTGCATGGCGTCGGCCACAAAGCGCTGTTTCTGCGCAAGCTCTTCTTCATAGGTAAGGTGGGCCAGCGCACAGCCGCCGCATTTGCCGAACACCGGGCATTCGGGGGCAATGCGCCCGGGGCCCGGTGTTATCACATTCTGTACAATGGCGAATGCGTGTGTTTTGCACACCTTTACAATTTTGGCATCCACCACATCGCCCGGCGCGGCAAAGGGCACAAACACGGCCATGCCGCCGGCGTGGGCCACGCCGGCACCGTCAGAGGCGAGTGATTCGATGGAAAGCTGCACAGCGCTGTTCTTTTGAAGGCTTGTGTTCTTCATGGCCCCTCCTGATTCATAGGCAGATACAGCGGCTTGCGCAGGCCGCCGGTTATTTTGCAGGTTTTTCTTTTGCCTTTTCCTTGCTGATGCTGGCAAGATAGCGGCTGGGCGGCACGCCCTTGGCCTTTTTGAACACGCGGGAAAAATAAAACTGGTCAAAAAAGCCCACGCTTACCGCAATTTCGGCAATGGACAGCTGCGAGTTCTTTAAAAGATAACACGCCTCGCTGATGCGGTAATTGGTAAGGTAATCAATGGGGCTTTGCCCCACATTTGCCATAAACACACGGTACAAATGGCTGCGGCTGACGCCCACCGCTTTGGCAATGTCGTCGATGGAGACATCGTGAAAATAGTTGAACTGGATGTATTTGATGGCGTTGATGACATACTGGGAAGAAGAACTTGCAGCGTGTGGCTCTGCGTCCCGCGCCTCTTGCATCAGTTCTGCAATGAACAGATACAAATGGCCCACCATCATGGCTTCATTCGGCGCCTCCAGCCCGCGGGAAAAATAGATATCCAGCAGTGTCTTTTTAATTTTATCCGGCCGCTTGCAGTGGTGCACGGGCATATCCTCCCGAAAAGGAAGCTGCTGCACCAGCCGGTTGGCACAGGCGCCGTTGAAGCCAACCCAATGATATTCCCACGGGTCGGTTTGGTCTGCCGTGTAGGAAATAAGCTGGTTCGGCTTGGCCAGAAAAATATCGCCGGGGCCCAGCTCGTATACCTTTCCGTTCAGGGTATAGGTGCCCTTGCCGGCAGCTATCAGATGGATGAGGTAATGGTCGCGCGCACCGGGGCCCCAGGTATAACCCGGCTCACAGCTTTGCAGCCCGCAGTTATAGATAGAGATGTCCACGTTATCGGTGTAATTCTGTTTGAACGATTGCTTGTAGGTGCTTGCCATGCTTTCTGCCTCCCGGGCCATACTCTGCGCTGTGCGCAAAGCCATTATAGCAAACAAAGAGACAAAAGTCCATATTTTATAGGGGTGCCAAGGAAATTCCGTGCAAAATGGGCTTGGCCTCTCGCTTTCCTGGCTGGCATTTGGTATAATAAAATTCAAACAGCGGCGTGTTTTTTGGGCACGCGTGCAAGAATAGCCCCTTTTCGGCTCAGAAAGGAAGGAACGGCTCATGCCAAATGCGAAAGAATTGTCGAACCGCATCCTTGCCGGCGGATGGGACGGCGCGCTGAAAAAGTTATACGGCGCGTCTTATATGGCGCAGCGCAAACGCTATGCCGAGGCCCTGGAAGGGTTTGCGCAGGTGTTTGGCGCACAGCGTGAGGTGCGCATTTACTCCGCGCCGGGCCGCACGGAAATTGGCGGGAATCATACGGATCACAACCGCGGTGTGGTGATGGCCGCGGCCGTAGACCTTGACATTATTGCTGTGGCAGCCTGCAATGCGGACAATGTTATCCGTGTGAAATCGAAGGGCTTTTCCGGCATGGATGAAGTGGATATCACCCGGCTTGCCCCGCGGGCAGACGAGCAGGGCCGTTCCATCGCGCTGGTGCGCGGTGTGGCGGCGGGCATTGCCGAGGCAGGCGGAAAGGTGGGCGGCGTAGATATTTATACGGTCTCCAATGTGCTGCGCGGCTCCGGCCTGTCGTCTTCGGCGGCTTTTGAGGTGGTGCTGGGCGCTGTGCTGAACGGCGAGTTCAACGCCGGGCAGTTTTCGGCCATTAAAATTGCACAAATCAGCCAGTATGCGGAAAACGTCTTTTTCGGCAAGCCCAGCGGCCTGATGGACCAAATGGCATGCAGCGTGGGCAGTGCCATCACCATTGATTTCAAGGATGCCGCTGCGCCTGTTGTGGATAAGGTGCCGTTCGACCTTGCCAGATATGGCTATGCGCTGTGCATCACCGACACAAAGGGCAGCCATGCAGACCTTACACCCGATTATGCGGCTGTGCGCGATGAAATGGAAGCGGTGGCGGCGTTTTTTGGCAAGCAGGTGCTGCGCGAGGTGGAAGAAGAGGCATTTTATCATAATCTGCCGGCCGTGCGGGAAAAGACGGGGGATAGAGCCGTGCTGCGCGCCATCCATTTCTTCCAGGAGTGCCGCCGCGCCGGGCGGCTGTGCGATGCTGTACGGGAGGGCCGCTTTGAAGATTTTCTGCAGCTGATTACAGAGGGCGGGCACTCTTCGTTCGAGTACAACCAGAATGCATACAGTACAAAACACCCCGAACAGCAGGGCGTGCCGCTGGGCTTGGCGCTTAGCCAGCGCGTGCTGGCCGGGCAGGGCGCCTGGCGCCTGCAGGGCGGCGGTTTTGCGGGCACCATTCAGGCCTTTGTGCCGCACGGCCTGCTGGGCCAGTATCAAAGCGTGCTGGAGGGTGTGTTCGGCCAGGGCGCATGTTATGTGCTGAATATCCGCAATTATGGCGGCATACAGGTACAGGAGCATTTGTGAAAGAAGGGCAGATGAAAAATGCTGGTTTTATGTTACCCCAAATGCAGCACATGCCAGAAAGCGCTGGCATGGCTGGATGCGCACGATATTGCCTATGAAGTGCGCGACATCAAAGAGCAAAACCCCACCGAGGAAGAGCTTCGCGCCTGGCAGGCGAAAAGCGGCCTGCCGCTGCGCCGCTTTTTCAACACCAGCGGCCTTTTGTACAAAGGCTTTGGCCTGAAGGAAAAGCTGCCCTCCATGCCGGAGGCGGAACAGTTTGCTTTGCTGGCCCAGCACGGGATGCTGGTGAAACGCCCGCTTGTTGTGGCGGATGACGCTGTGCTGGTTGGGTTCCGTGAAGCTGAGTGGAGCGCCGCGCTGCTGTAAAGGGGGAAGAAATGCGTTTTCTTGACGAGAAGCGGAAGAATGTGCTTCGCGCTTATGTGGCGCAGGCAGCCAGTGTGCTGGAGATTATCATTGCGGTGCTGGTGCTGGCGGCCATTCTCATCACGGGGGTGCGCGTCACGGGCGAGATATTCGGCCTGTTCGTTGCCGAAAATTCCTCCCAGGCGTTCACCGCCGTGCTGGAGCATGCCTTTAACCTCATCATTGGGGTGGAATTTATCAAGATGCTGGCAAAGCACACGCCGGGCTCTGCCATTGAAGTGCTGCTTTTTACCATTTCGCGCCAGCTGGTGGTGGAACATACCACGCCGGTTGAAAATCTGATTGGCATTATTACCATTGCGCTGATTTTCATCATCCGCAAGTACTTATTTGTGCCCTCCTTCGGCACCCATATGCCGGGAACGGTGGCTGCCTTGGAGGCGATGGAGGCTGGTGGGGAAAAGGCCGGGCCTGCTCCGCGGCCCGCCGCCCCTTTGGAACATGAGATAGCGCCTGCCTCGCCAGCAGAACCATCAAAACCGGAAGCGCTGCTTTAAAAAGGCGCCCTGCGGCTGTGCCGCGGGGCGCCCTTGCTGTTTTTGCGGGAAAGCGGCAGGGCCTCAAAAGTCTGCCAGCATGCGGCCCATCTCCACACGCACTTCCCCGCGCTGAGGGTCTTGGTTGGAATAGGCATACAGGTCAAAGCCAATCATGGAAAAACCGTGGCGGAGGTAAAAACGGATGGCGGCGGTGTTGCAGCTTTGTGCCTCCAGCACAGCCATGCGGGCACCATGTGCCTGCGCAACGGCAACCATATGTTCCAGCAAAGCGCCGCCAATGCCGCGGCCGCGAAACGGTTCCATCACCAAAAGGTTTGTGATGCGAAAGCGGTGGTTCCAGCTTTCAGGGCTGCCCTCCACAAACCCTGCCAATACATTGCCCTCAAAAGCGCCATATAAGCGGGGGGCTTCCAGCCACGGGCTGAAAAGTTCATCCTGAAATGATTTTTCCACGGGGCAGGCAAAGGTGTGTATTTCACAGAAAAGCCGCCCGGCGCAGCACAAATGGAGTAAAAACCGTGCGTAACATAAGAAAATGTATATATTTTGCCCTTATAATCTTCCCTGCGCAGTTCGCGTATCGTCAAGGGGGCCTCCTTTATGAAAAAGCGGCAGGCCGCACGGGCCCGCCGCAAAAGTGATGGCTTAATTTTCAGGCTTCGCCTGTTTTTTCTGTTGTTCAGCGGCATAAAAGGCACGCCGTTTTTCAAAATAGCAGGCCGGGCACAGGCTTTGATATTCTACGTTGTTCTCCATATCAATGGCCACCTGTGCGCCTTCGAACACAAATTCACCGTTTACCTTGCGGCCGTTGAACATGGCCTTGCGCCCGCAGGTACAAATGGTTTTCATCTCTTCGATATTATGCGCCAGCTCTAAAAGGCGGGTAGAGCCCGGAAACCCTTTTAGAGAAAAATCGGTGCGCAGGCCATAGGCAATCACCGGCACCCCCAGTTCTACTGTCACCATGAACAGGCTCTCTGCCTGCTGGGATGTAAAAAACTGGCTCTCATCTGTCAGCACGCAGGCAAGGGGGCCGTGCGCGGCAATATCGGCCTTTACGGTTTCCAGCGGGTTCATCTGCGGCGTGAGGGATACGTCCACCCGGCGCTCTACCCCAAGGCGCGAAACCAGCTTTTCACCGCCTTTTGTGTCAATGGAGGGCTTCATAATCAGCACGCGCATGCCGCGCTCTTCATAATTGTGCGCCACCTGCATCAGCGCCGTGCTTTTGCCGGAATTCATTGCGCCGTAGCGAAAATACAGCTTTGCCATGTTTCACTCTCCTGTAGAAGTTTCCGGGTTGCGCACGCGGTACCCAAGGCTCATCAGGCTGTCGCCAAGGTGCGCGTTCTCCACGGTGATGCCGTTGAAATCCACCGAGAGGTCATAGTGGCTGAAATTCCAGAAACCCTTGATGCCCAAAGAGACAAGGGTGGGGGCAAGCTCTTTGGCGCTTTCGCGCGGGATGCACAGCACGGCCACCACGGGATGATACTTTTTGCAGAAGCTTTCCAGCTCCTGCACATCGCGCACAGCCACGCCGCACAGCTCCTGGCCTATCACCTCGGCTTTTTTGTCAAACGCGCCAATCAGCCGGTACCCTTTGGCCTCTACCGTAAGGTAGCTGGAGATGGCTGTGCCCAGCCGGCCCGTACCAATGAGGATAGTATCCAGCTTTGTCTCGCTGAACAGCAAATGGCTCACTGCGTCCAGCAGCACATCCACATGATAGCCAATGCCCTGCTGGCCAAACCCGCCAAAGCAGTTAAAATCCTGCCGTACCTGTGAGGCAGTGGTGCCCATCATATGGGCCAGCTCAGAGGAAGATACCTTTATCACACCGTTTTTCTTCATATCGGCCAGATATCGATAATATTTCGGCAGCCGCTTGATGACGGGAAGCGACACCTTGCTATTTTGTAACGACATTTTCTTCACCAGCTCAGAAATTTCTTTTTCTTTGCAAGGCTCAAAGGGCCTCGATGGTGCGCATGACATAATTGCCGAACTCTTCGCACGTGCATCCTGTGTCGCGCCCCGTTACCACCATGGCTTTTTCTTCGAACATGCATTTGTCCAGCGCCGCAGTGAGCTTGTCGGCCTCGGCCTGGTACCCGATATGGCTCAACAGCATGGCCGAAGCGCGCAGCATGCTGCACGGGTCGGCATATTTGCCGCGCCCCTCTTTTATCATGCGGGGGGCAGAGCCGTGGATGGCTTCGAACATGGCATATTTTTTGCCAATGTTGCCAGAGCCCGCCGTGCCCACGCCGCCCTGGAATTCGGCGGCCTCATCTGTGATGATGTCGCCGTACAGGTTGGGCAGCACAAACACCTGAAAATCGCGGCGCCGCTTTTCGTCTACCAGTTTTGCGGTCATAATGTCAATGTACCAATCGTCTGTCGTGATTTCAGGGTATTTTTCGCCCACAGCCTGGCACAGCTTCAGAAATTTGCCGTCCGTTGCCTTGACGATATTGGCCTTTGTCACAATAGACACACGGCTTTTGTGGTTTTTGCGCGCAAAATCGTAAGCAAGTTCTGCAATGCGCTGCGTGCCATCCGTGGTGGTAACCGTGAAATCTACCGAGATGCCGTCCTCCGTCTCAAACCCGCACGAGCCCAGCGTATAGGCGCCCTCAGTGTTCTCGCGGAAAAACGTCCAGTCGATGCCCTGTTCCGGAACTTTCACCGGGCGCACATTGGCAAAAAGATCCAGCTCTTTGCGCATAGCCACGTTTGCGCTTTCAATGTTGGGCCATTCGTCGCCGGCCCGGGGTGTGGTGGTGGGGCCTTTCAAAATGACGTTGCAGGCCTTCAATTCCGCCAGCACGTCATCTGGAATGGCTTTGCCGCACGCTGCGCGGTTTTCAATGGTGAGGCCGTCGATCTCTTTGAACACAATGCGTCCGCGCTCTACATCGCTTTTCAGAAGAAAGCGCAGCACGCGCTCGGCCTCATGCGTAATCACCGGGCCAATGCCATCGCCGCCGCACACGCCAATCACAATCTGTTCCAGCTTTGCATAATCGACAAAATCGCCCTGCGCGCGCATGGCAGCCACACGCTTGCGCTGGCCCTCCAAAAGCTGTGCAAACCGTTCTTTCGCTTCGTTGATATCTACCATATTTGCCGCCTCCTTGTCGTTTGTGTCACCTGCTGTGCCCAGCCCGCCGCCAAAGGCGGCGCTGCACATGCCGCAACCGGTGAAAAATCGGCCGGGCAGAGTGTTCTGCCAGCTGGGCAGCACGCCCTGCGGGATGTGCCCTGTTTATTTCTGCTGCTGCCTTGTATAGTTCAAAAGGCCGCCTGCGCGGATGATTTTTGCCTGACGGGCACTGATATTGCACACAAGCTCGAAGGTTTCACCGCTCTCGACATTCGTCATGGAAACCGTGCCGCCCTCTAGCCCTGCAAAGATGCCAGAGAGGGAAAGCCGCTGGCCCAGAAACACTTTTTTGTAATCCTGCTCATTTTTAAACTCCAACGGCAAAATGCCTGCGTTTACAAGGTTGGCCTTGTGGATGCGGGCAAAGCTTTTGGCAATGACAGCGCGGATGCCCAGATACAGCGGTACCAGCGCGGCGTGCTCACGCGAAGAGCCCTGCCCGTAGTTTGCACCGCCCACAATAAAGCCGCCCTCGGCCTTCATGGCTCGCTTTGCAAAATCGGCGTCGCACACCTCGAAACAGAAGTTCGCAAGATAGGGGATGTTCGAGCGGTAGGGCAGAATTTTGCTGCCCGCGGGCATGATATGGTCGGTGGTGATGTTGTCGCCCACTTTCAAAAGGCACGGCAGCGCCATGTCGTCCGTCAGGGCAAGGGCCTGCGGCAGGGGCTTGATGTTGGGCCCGCGCAGCACCTCCACCTGCTCGAAGGAATCCTCCGGCACGGGAAGGTCTATCATATTGTCATTGATGGCAAAATGTGCGGGCATCTCTACCGGTGCAACGGGGGGCAGTGTGGTGGGGTCTGTCACATAGCCCGTCAGGCAGCTTGCCGCAGCCGTCTCGGGGCTCACCAGATAGACGCCCGCGTCGCGCGTGCCGCTGCGCCCTTCAAAGTTGCGGTTGAACGTGCGCAGCGAAATGCCGCCGGAGTTGGGGCTTTGCCCCATGCCGATGCACGGCCCGCAGGTGCATTCCAGCACGCGGGCCCCGGCGTTCAAAAGGTCGGTCAGCGCGCCGTTGGCCGAAAGCATGGCCAGCACCTGGCGCGAGCCCGGCGAGATGGTGAGGCTCACCTCGGGGCACACTGTTTTGCCCTTCAGCATGGCTGCCACCGTCATCAGGTCGGTATAGCTGGAATTTGTGCAGCTGCCAATGCACACCTGGTCCACTTTCTGCAGGGCAAGGCTTTTGGCCGGTTTTACATTATCCGGCGAATGGGGGCAGGCAACAAGAGGCTCCAGTGCAGAGAGGTCTATCTCCAGCACTTCGTCGTATACGGCATCCTCGTCGGCGCTCAGGGGCACATAGTCCTCGCCGCGGCCCTGCGCCGCAAGGAAGGCGCACGTCACATCGTCGGACGGGAAAATGCTGGTGGTGGCGCCCAGTTCTGCACCCATGTTGGTGATGGTGGCGCGCTGAGGCACCGAAAGGCATGCCACGCCGTCGCCGCCGTATTCAATAATCTTGCCCACGCCGCCCTTCACGGTCATGCGGCGCAGCACTTCCAAAATCACGTCCTTGGCGCTCACCATGGGGCGCAGCTTGCCGGTGAGTTTTACCAGGGTGAATTTCGGGTAGGGGATATAATAGGCGCCGCCGCCCATGGCAACGGCAACATCCAGCCCGCCTGCGCCCATGGCAAGGCAGCCAATGCCGCCTGCGGTGGGGGTATGGCTGTCGGAACCAATCAGCGTTTTACCGGGCTTTGCAAACCGTTCCAGATGCACCTGATGGCAAATGCCGTTGCCCGGGCGCGAATAGCGCACGCCGATTCTTTTTGCAATGGTGCGGATAAAGCGGTGGTCGTCCGCGTTCATGAAGCCGCTTTGCAGGGTGTTGTGGTCGATATATGCTACGCTAAGCTCTGTTTTCACACGGGGAATGCCCATGGCCTCATATTCCAGATATGCCATGGTGCCAGTGGCGTCTTGTGTGAGGGTCTGGTCGATGCGAAGGCCCACCTCGCTGCCGGCCGCCGGGGTGCCGTCCACCAGGTGCGCCGCAATGATCTTCTGTGCAAGCGTCTGTCCCATCGTCTTTCCTTCCTCTTTTTTATTCTGGCGCCCGCCGTTAGGCGCCCGGTATTATACTTATTTATATTATTCCCTTGTCTGTTTTTTGTCAATGTAAAGTGAGGGGGAAAACGCGGTGCCTGTGCACCGGAAAAACAGCGGCGTTTTTGCAAAGGGGCCGCTGCCCCGCGGCGGGATTGAAAGAGAAATGCCCGATATGATATAATGTTTGCGTTCCACAAATCTTGCGGGCATACAGAGTGCCTTTCTGCATGCCAGGGCAAGGCGCAACCTTGACGGTGGCAGGTTGTTCTTTCACCGGGCCGTGGGGCCGGGCGAAAGAAAACTTTCGCAGGTGTGGTGCGGCATAAAAAACAGGCCTTGGGCCGGAAGGGGAGAATGCCGTTGCAAAAATTGGCGAACCTGTTTACAGGCAGCCGGTTTTGGGTGTGCGTGCTGGCGGTGGTGCTGGTGGCCAGCCTTGTGCCGCTGCTTGCCATTGCGCAGTACAGCCACCCCAGCGCAGATGACTACCCCTATGCGCTGGCCACGCATGCCGCCTGGCAGGAGACAGGCAGCGTCTGGGCCGTGCTGCGCGCTGCGGCACACACCGTGGCCCAGCGGTATCAAACGTGGCAGGGCTCGTTTTCTGCCATTTTTCTGTTTGCCCTGCAGCCGGCCATTTTTGGCGAAGGGCTGTACGGGCTGGGCACCGTGTTCCTTTTGGGGGCGGCAATGGCAGCGGTGGCCGCAGCGGTTGCGGCGCTGCACCGGGTGACGGGTGCGCCGCTTTCAACCTGTGCGGTGCTGGGGCTTTTATATGCGCTGGTGTGTATTCAGTTTTTGCCCAGCCCTGCCCAGGGCTATTACTGGTGGAACGGCGCCAGCTATTATTGGCTGTTTTTCTTTGGCCTTTTGGCCCTGTGCGCCCTGTTGGCAAGGCTGATGGGGCCGGGCCTTTCCGGGGCCGGCACAGCGGGGGCGGCACTGCTGGCGGCTGTGCTGGGCGGGGGCAATTATATTACGGCGCTTCAAATGTGCGAGGCACTGGTTTGCGCGGTTCTGGTGTGTGCGCTGTGGCGGCGCACGGTGCTGAAGCGCATGCTGGCCGTTGCGCTTTGCGGCTTTGCCGCCTTTGCTGTGAACGTGGCTGCGCCGGGCAATGCCGTGCGCGCTGCCACAACGGCCACGCAGGGGCAGGGGGCCGTATGGGCCGTGGTGCAGTCATTTCCCATGTCGGTGCACTATGCGCGGGTGTTCACCACGCCCATGGTGCTGGCGGCGCTGCTGTTTGCCGTGCCCTTTCTTCTGCGCGCGGTGCACGCCGCAAAGACGAATTTCCGCTACCCATACCCGCTTTTGGCCCTGGCCGGGCTGTATTGCTTTTACGCTTCCTCCTTCACGCCCACGCTGTTTGTGTATGGCACGAATGATGAAAAGCGAGTAAAAGACATTCAGTTTTGTCTGTGGGTGCTGGTGTGCCTGGCTGCGCTGTGGTATGTGCTGGGCTGGGCGTGGCACCGCTTTGGCGCCGCACACGGCAGGCGCCTGCACCGGTTTGCCCTGCCATATCTCGCGGTGGTGGTGCTGTTTGGCGCGTTGGCCTTTGTGCCGCAGGTGCGGGCTTACCAGTGGAGCGGCACCGCCTGTGTAAGTGCCGTATATTATTTGCGCAGCGGTGTGGCGCAGGCCTATGACGAGGCCATGTATGAAAGGCTGGATATGCTGGCAACGGAAGAGGAGGACATTGTGTTTCCCATGTTGCCGCCGGAGCCTTGGATCTGTTTTCATGAAGATCTTGCGCGCGAGACATATAACTGGAAAAACGAGGCCTTTGCCGAATATTACGGCAAGCACACGGTAGCAGTGGCCGCGCCTGAATAACATGGCGCGGCAAGGGGGAGGGCAGGCAGTTGAAACGGGACGTTGCGGTGTTCTGGAAATGGGCTTTGCTTGCGGCGCTTTGCGTTTGCATGGTGCCGCTTTTCATTTTGGCGGCGTATTGTTACCCCTGCGCAGACGATTTCCGGTTCGGCCTGTATCCGCACCTTGCCTTTCAGCAGACAGGTTCTGTATGGGCGGCCCTGGCAGGCGCGGCAAGGCAAGTGTACGAGACGTATTTCAACTGGCAGGGCACCTTTTCTGCGGTGTTTCTGTTCGCTTTGCAGCCTGCTGTGTTTGGCGAAGGGTTTTACTGGCTTTGCCCTGTGGTGATGTTTGCAGCGCTTTTCTGGGGCGCTGTGCGCATTTTTCGCGCAGGGGGCAAAGTGCTTGGTGCCGGGCGAAAAACCACGGAACTGGCCCTGCTGCTTTACCTGCTTGTGTGCACCCAGCTGGTGCAAAGCCCTGCACAGGCGTTCTACTGGTGGAACGGCGCGGTCTATTATGTGTTTTTTTATGCGCTGATGCTGGTGCTGGCGGCGCGGGTGCTTCGCATGCTGGCAGGTGCGCGCACGGTGCGGCATACAGCGGCCACGGCTTTGCTTGCATTTTTTGTGTGCGGCGGCAATTATGTAACGGCCCTTCTCTCGCTGGAACTGCTGGCGCTGGCCGCGCTTGCAGCGGCGTGGAAGCGGCGTGCCGCCCTGAAAAGCATGTTGGTTGTGTTTGCATGTGCGGGCGCCGCTTTTGCAGGGAATGTGGCGGCGCCGGGCAACGCGGTGCGCCAGGCGGCAGATTATGGCGGCGCTGCCCGGCCGGGGGTGCTGGGGGCTGTGCTGGGCTCGTTCCCGCAGGCGTTCCGCTTTGCGGCAGAGCACCTTTCGCCGCTGGTGTGCCTGGCTTTGTGCTTTTTGGCACCTTTTTTCTGGCGCGCTGCCGGGCGGCCAGAGGCGTTTCGGGCCCCGCTGCCGGGGCTGGCAAGTGCCCTTGCCGCGTGCTGGTTTGCCTCCTCTTTCACCCCCACGCTGTACGCCATGGGCACCATAGGGCCGGACAGGGTGCAAAATATCCAGTTTTTCCTTTTGGTGCTGGTGCTTATCCTGCTTGAATTTTACTGGCTTTGCTGGGCAAGGCGTACGCTTGCCCGCGGCCTTTGCGCGCGCGCAAAGGCCATGCGCCTGCTTCACCGGCTTGTGCCCGTGTATCTTGCGCTGTGCGCATTGGCGGCAGTGGGCGTTGTGGGGCTGTATGTTGCCACCGGCCACACGGAAAAGCTGGCCTGTGCCTCGGCGGCGCGCTCGCTGTGGGACGGGACGGCTGGCCGCTATTCTGCCCTGATGCAGACGCGCACAGAAATATTGGCAGGCCCCGATGAAGTGGCCGTACTGCCGCGCATTACCCAGCAGACGTTGGTGCCAGCGCTGTTTTTTGACGATATCGTCTCGGATGCATCCGATTGGAAAAACGAGGCCATGGCGGCCTATTACGGCAAACGCATGGTTGTGCCGGAACCGGTGCCCTAAGCGCGCCAGCGCCCGGGCGGCAAAGCAAAACCGAACAGAGATAAGCGCGGGGCCCTGGAAATTGCAGGGCCCCGCGCTTTTTGCTGTGCGGGAAGGGGCGTTTTCAGCCCACCGGCAGGCTCTCCTCTACCTCAATATATTGCGCCATAAGCTCTACCTCTTGTGCAGCATTCGCTGCTTTTGAAATGGAAAATACCATGGCCTCATGCCTTCCTTGGGCCAAACTGCGCATAAACCGGGGCGCCCGGGCCAACACTACACGGTGCAGCGACGACAAAAGGGAGGAAAGTGCCATGGAGAAAAACCGCGTGCAAAACAAAAAGGACGAAGCGGCGGAAGAACTGCGCGCCCAGCAGGAATATCTGATGGAGATGGGCGGCGTGTTCTCTACCAGGGGCAAACATGCCATCCACTGCCTTACGGTGATTGGGCAGATAGAGGGCCATTCGCTTGCGCCGCAAAGCCAGAAAACAACAAAATACGAGCATGTCATCCCGCAGCTGGTGGCTGTGGAGGAAGACCCCGCCATCGAGGGCCTGCTGGTAATTCTCAATACGGTGGGCGGGGATGTGGAGGCAGGCCTGTGCCTTGCCGAGCTGATTGCAGGCGTCTCGAAACCTTCGGCCACGCTGGTGCTGGGCGGGGGGCATTCCATCGGCATTCCGCTGGCAGTTTCAGCCCAGCGAAGCTTTATTGTGCCCAGCGCCACCATGACGGTGCATCCTGTGCGCCATTCGGGCCTTGTGCTGGGCGTGCCGCAGACGCTGCGCTATTTCGAGCAGATGCAGCAGCGCATCACGCGCTTTGTCACTGGCCATTCGGCCATCAGCGCCGAGCGTTTCACTCAGCTGATGCTGCATACGGGCGAGCTGGTGATGGACATGGGCAGTGTGCTGGAAGGGGAAATGGCCGTGCGCGAGGGCCTGATAGATGAGCTGGGCGGCCTGCACGAGGCGCTGCGCTATCTATACCGCGCCATTGAGAAAGGGAAAAAGAAGCCCTCTAAAAATGCATAACGAAAAATGACGCCGTGCGGCGTCATTTTTTTGTTGCCACCTGTATTTTACAACAGGGTTGTTTGGTGGTACAATAGCATTGTATAGGTTTGCGCTTTCAAAGCAGCAGCGGAAAATTAATTATCGCAGGAACAGGGGAAAAACGGGAACGATGGCACAGACAAAACGCAGAACAACCACAAAACGCAAGGCCGCACCGCGCGGAAGAAAGCCCCAGCCCAAGGCGGATATGAACGCCAGCTGGAGCATTCTTCTGTTTGGCCTTGCCATTCTGGTGGCGGCCATGACCTATGTGCCCGGCGCCAGCGCGTGGGCGTGGCTGCGCATGAACGTGCTGTTCGGCGTGTTTGGCATCAGCACCTATCTGCTGGCCCCGGCGCTGGTATATCTGGCTATTCTGGTGGCTATGGGCCGCCCGGCCAAGCTGAAAATGGCCTTTGGCGCACTGGTGATGGCGTTTGCCTGCGGTGTGTTTCTGGTGTTTTCCAAAACGGATATGACGGGTCTCTCCTTTGCGGAAGGAATGAAAGTTCTGCACGAGAGCGGCAAAGCCCCATGGGGCCTTGGCGGCGGCGCGCTGAGCGCTGTGTTCGGCTGGTCGCTGCTGGCATTGTTCGGCCGCCCGGGCGCGAACATTGTGTTGTTGGTGCTGTTGGTGGTGAGCGCAATGTTCTTCACCGGGTGCACCCCGCTGGATATTTACCGGTATTTTACGAAGGGTGCGCACACGGCCAAGGAAAAGGGGGCCGAGTTTTCGGCCCAGCTGGCACGCCAGCGCGAAGAGCGCGAGGCCCAGCGGGAGGCCGCCCGCGCCGCCGCACAGGATGCGGCGCGCAAGAAAGCGCTGTTTGCCGAGGTGGAAAAGGAAGTGCGCGGTTATGACGCGCAGAAATACGAGGTGCACACTTTCAATACTCAGCCCGGCCGCAAGCGCAGCAGCATTGATATTGATTTGGGCGACGGGGCCATGGCGCAAAGCACTGTGAAGCATGAGGAAAAGCCGCACATTGGCCCCGGCGGCACGTTTGGCATGTACCCCGACCCTTATGCCGGAAATATGCCGCACGGCGAAGTGCTGGACGCCCCGTTTGTAGATAAGCTGGGCCTTGCCCCTCAGGAACAGGCCGTGCCGGTTGCGCCGCATCTGCAGAAAAACGCTGCGCCGCAGCAGCCCAATGCCGCCCGGCCGGCCTCGGCTGCGCAGGGCGACGAGCTTGGCCGCCTTGTGCACAAGGCGGCGGGGGCCCCGCAGCAGGAACCGGTGCAGCCCGCCCCGCAGCCTGTTGCAGAGGATGCGGGCTATGCATACCCGCCGCTCAGCCTGTTCCAAAAACAGAAGGCGGCAGACGAGGGCGATATCGAAGCCGAGCTGCGCCACAATGCAGACCTGCTGGTGAGCACGCTGGAGAGCTTTGGCGTGAAAACACGCATGCTGGATATTTCGCGCGGGCCGTCTGTTACGCGGTATGAGCTTCAGCCGCAGGCGGGCGTGAAAATCAGCCGCATCACCGGCCTGGCGGACGATATTGCGCTGAACCTTGCCACCGCTGGTGTGCGCATCGAGGCGCCCATTCCCGGCAAGGCGGCCGTGGGCATTGAGATACCGAACAAAACGCGCACCATGGTGACGCTGCGAAGCCTGCTGGAATCACCCGAGTTTGCAACCAGTAAAGCGCCGCTTACCTTCGCCCTGGGCAAGGACATTGCGGGAAAATGCCAGGTGGGCAACCTTGCCAAAATGCCGCACCTGCTTATTGCGGGCACCACCGGCTCGGGCAAATCGGTGTGCACAAACAGCATCATCATGAGCTTTTTGTACCGCTGCTCACCTGAAAAGCTGCGCCTTATTCTGATCGACCCGAAAATGGTGGAATTTGCGCAATACAACGGCATCCCGCATCTTCTGATGCCGGTGGTGACCGAGCCTCGCAAGGCCGCCGGCGCCCTGGGCAGCGCAGTGGCGGAGATGGAGCGCCGCTATAAACTGCTGGCTGAAAACGGCGTTCCCAACATTGAAGAGTACAATACCCTGGCTGAAATGGACGAAAGCCTGGAAAAAATGCCGTATATCGTCATTGTCATTGACGAGCTGGCAGATTTGATGATGGTGGCGGGCAAAGAGGTAGAGGACTATATCTGCCGCATTGCCCAAAAGGCGCGCGCGGCGGGCATGCACCTTATTGTGGCCACCCAGCGCCCGTCTGTTGATGTGATTACAGGCCTCATCAAGGCCAATATTCCAAGCCGCATTGGCCTGTCGGTGATGAGCCAGATTGATTCGCGCACCATTCTCGACACCGGCGGCGCCGAAAAGCTTTTGGGCAACGGCGATATGCTGTATATGCCTGTGGGTGTGAACAAACCCATCCGTGTGCAGGGCACATTTGTGCGCTCGGCCGAGATCCGCGCCGTGATCGATTTTATCAAAAAGCATTCTGCAGCCGATTATGACGAAGAGATGATTGCCCAGATGGACAAGCTTGCCGCGGCAGAGAAGGGCGGCGCAGCCGACGGAGGCGAGGGCGGCGACGCGCGGGACCCCATGTTCAGCCAGGCGGCCGAAGTAGTCATTGAGGCGGGGCAGGCCTCTACCAGCCTGCTGCAGCGCCGGTGTAAACTGGGGTATGCCCGCGCGGCGCGCATTATTGACGAGCTGGAGCAGGCCCACATTGTGGGCCCATACGAGGGCTCGAAACCGCGTGCGGTGCTTATTACGCGCCAGCAGTGGCTGGAAATGGAGCAAAACGGCACCGCCGGGGCAGTGCCCGGGCCTGTGCCGGATGAGTTGATGTAGCAAAGGGGCTGCACCGCATGCGGGCAGCATGAAAAACGGCATACAGGCGGGCGGGCGTGTGCTCACCCGCCTGTTTTGAAGCAAACACAGAAAGGATGCTTATGAACCAGCAGTTTCTTCCCATCTGCCGGGCCGATATGCTGGCCCGCGGCTGGCAGGATGTGGATTTTGTGGTGGTGATGGGCGACGCCTATGTAGACCACCCCTCTTTCGGCTCTGCCATCATTGCGCGCCTGTTGGAAAAGGAGGGCTGGCGTGTTGGCATCATCAGCCAGCCGGCATATCACACCTGCGAGAGCATGAAGGAATACGGCCGCCCGCGCTATGGCTTTTTCATTGGCGGCGGCAATGTGGACAGCATGGTGGCCCATTATTCCGTGGCCAAGGTGCGCCGCACGCGCGACGAGTATTCGCCCGGCGGTGTGGCAGGCAGGCGGCCAGACAGAAGCGCTACGGTATACACACGCCTGGCAAAGCAGGCATACCCGGATGTACCTGTGGTGCTGGGTGGGCTGGAGGCCTCCCTGCGGCGTTTTGCACACTATGATTATTGGAGCAATACGGTGATGCCCAGCATTTTGGAATCCAGCGGGGCAGACATTGTCTCGTTCGGCATGTCGGAACATCAGACAGCCGAAATTGCCCGCCGCCTGGCCGCGGGAGAAAGCGCGGCAGACATTACAGACGTGGCGGGCACCTGCTTTTTGACGGATTTTGCCCATCTTCCGCCCAAATATGCCGAGTGCGCCTCGTACAAAAAGGTGGCGGCCGATAAGATGAGCTATGCAAAGGCATGCCGCATCCAGATGGACCAGCAGGACCCCGTCACCGGCCTGCCCGTGGTGCAAAAGCAAAGCGAACAATACCTGGTGCAGAACCCGCCCGCCAAGCCGCTTACCCGGCGCGAGCTGGACGAGGTGCACGCCATGCCCTTCACACGGCGGTATCATCCTTCTTATGAGGCAAAGGGCGGCGTGCCCGCCATTCGGGAAGTGGAGTTTTCCATCATCCAGAACCGCGGATGCTTTGGCGGGTGCAATTTTTGCGCCATTGCCATGCATCAGGGGCGCCGCGTCACCTCGCGAAGCGCCGGCAGCATTGTGGCAGAGGCAGAGGCCATGACGCATGCGCCCGGCTTCAAGGGATATATCCACGATATTGGGGGCCCCACGGCCAATTTCCGCCTGCCAAGCTGCAAGCAGCAGATGACAAAGGGGATGTGTCAGGGCGGCAAGCACTGCCTTGCGCCCTCGCCCTGCCAAAAGCTGCTGGTGGATCATTCCGAGTATCTTGCCATTCTGCGGCGTGTGCGTGCGCTGCCGGGCGTAAAAAAGGTGTTCATTCGCTCCGGTATTCGCTATGATTATCTGGTGCTGGATCAAGACGAGACGTTTTTCCAAGAGCTGATTGAACATCACATCAGCGGCCAGCTGAAGGTGGCGCCCGAGCACTGCGCGCCGAACGCGCTGAAATATATGGGCAAGCCGCCGGTGGAGGTGTTTGACCGCTTTTCCAAGCGCTTTTATGAACTGACGCGCAAGGCGGGCAAAAAGCAATACCTTGTGCCATACCTGATGAGCAGCCACCCCGGCTGCACGCTGCGCGACGCCGTCACCATGGCGGAATACCTATATAAACACCACATGCGCCCCGAACAGGTGCAGGATTTTTACCCCACGCCGGGCACAGTGTCCACCTGTATGTATTATACCGGGCTGGACCCTTATACCCTCAAGCCCGTTTATGTGGCAAAAACACCGGAGGAAAAAGCCATGCAGCGGGCCCTGCTGCAATATTATGAGCTCAGAAATGCGCCCAAAGTGCGCCGCGCGCTGGAGCTTGCCCACAGGGAGGACCTGATTGGCACACTGTGCCCGGGCAGGCCGCCGCAAAAAGAGGCGGCCCGGCGCCCTGCGCGGGCCAAAAGAACACAGCCAGGAAAGGGGAAAAAGCCATGGCACGAAGGAAGCCATACCGGCGGCGCGCCGCGCACCCGGCCCGCACGGCGCAAAGGAAAATAAAACGCCTTATGCGGCGCATCGCAGCTTTTGTTTCCGCAGCAGCTGTGCTGTGCGCGCTGGCGCTTACACTGGGCCAGCAGCTTGGTTGGCCTGTGCCCTCGTGGAACGAAGTGTACCGCGCGTTTGGGCTTGGCTCTTCCGCGGTGCCGGCCGAGGCGCAGGACGCTTCTTCCTGTGCGCATATTGTAGATGTGGGGCAGGCAAGCGCTATGCTGTTGGAACAGGATGGAAATTTCGCCCTGGTGGATGCGGGCCTTGCCGCCACGCAGGAGGAACTGGCTGCCTATTTGCAGGAGGCAGGCGTGCGCAGGCTGGAATTTGCCGTGCTTACCCATCCGCATGCAGACCATATGGGCGGCATGCAGTATCTGCTGGAAAACTTTCCTGTTGGCACACTGTATGTGGCAGACCTTACCCAATGTGCCGAACAGCCGGGCACCGGGTATGAAAAGCTGTTGGCGGCCGCACAGCAGGCGGGTGTGCCCGTGCATACGATGCAGGCGGGCGAACGGTATGCTCTGGGCCAGGCTGCCCTCTGCGTGCTGGCGGAGGGGGAAGCGTGCGAGAGCCTGAATGATGCAAGCCCCGTGCTGCGTTTTGAGGCGCCTGCCTTCAGCCTTCTGTGTACCGGCGACGGGGAAGAGGCCGCAGAACAAAATGCCCTTCTGTATGGCGGAAACCTTTCGGCGGACGTGCTGGTTGCCGGGCACCACGGTTCTTACACCTCGAACAGTGAGACGTTTGTGCAGACGGTGGACCCGCGCGTGGTGGTCATCAGCTGCGGGGTGGACAACGAATACGGCCACCCGCACGGCGCGGCGCTGGCAGCCTTTGAAAGCGTAGGCGCAGACATCTACCGCACTGATACGGACGGCACCATTGTGTGCTATGCCGATGAGGCAGGAAAACTGCAGGTGGCCTGCGGCGGCAAAAACACGGCCCAGGCCGCGTGACAGGGGAAAGGGCAGCCTGCATGCAGGCCGCCCTTTTGGCAATTGGCCCACCTGGGGCCGCCGGTGCAAAACAGAGCGATTGCCTGCTTGCGCAAAAAACGGGGCAACAGAAAAGGCCGCATAAAATTTGTTGTCTGAAAAAAGGGGGCTTTTCCCGAATGGACAAAAAGAAAATTGGAATAGCGGTTGCCATAGCGGCCGTATTGGGGCTTGGCCTTATCTTGTACAAACAGATAGTCCCTGGCGAGTATGTGCCTGCTGCCGATGAAATAGCTGTGCATATACAGTTGCATACAAAAGAAGATATTGGTTTATTGGTTTTTGATTCTTGTGCAGATGGTTCCGAATACAGCGGCGGCATATCCAATGCAGATAAATCGTTAATCAAACATGATTCCGATAACATTCTGGTGTGGAACCGGCAGGAGCTGAACGCCTCTTCCGATGCTGTGGAGTTGCGGGTGCAATTCAGGGTCATAACGGAATATGTGGCCCCCAATTATAAAAACATATATCCGGAAGATATAACCAGATACCTGGAACCTGTTTCGTGGGAAGCGCGCTTTGGGGAATCTTATTTTATTACCATTACCGGTGATAAAACAGGCGGATATAAAGCTGTATTAAACTGAGAAAGCAGGCCCCTTTTTATTTAACAGTCAATTGGAAAATGAGCCGTATGGCGTGCTTTTGAGCAAACGGGAAACTGGCTGTATTCAGCTTGGCCCTCATAAATTCGCACCCGAACTGCCCGCGTAAAAAAAGGGAACAGCAGAAAGGCTTTTCAACGGCGCAATAACAAAAAGGCACCCGCGGAAGAAATGGGCAAGGCTTCAGCCTGGCCCATTCTCTGCGGGTGCTTTTTATTTTGTCATGCGTGCGGGCACTGCGGCCGGGGCATCCAGTGCCACGGCGCGGCACTCCATTTGCTCGTAAACAGAGGCAAACTGCGCTTTTTCCACTGCCTGGTAGCCGTACAAAGGGTCGCATAAATAGTAAAAATCTTCATCATAGCCATACAGCAGCATGCAGTGCAGGTTTGAATAGGGAATATATTCTTCCCCTGTCTCTTCCAAAAACCAGGAGTGTGTGGCGCTGAACTGCGGCGTTTCGAACTGCAGGGTGCCCCATACCACCACAGGGCGGCCTTCACACAACAAAAGTTTCAGCCCGGCAGGGGTGGTGCCGGTCAGGTCCTGCGCGCGAAGTGTCTGCCCCGCCTGCTGCAGGTAAAGGTTTGCGGCCGTGCACACGGGCTGTGCGTAACAGTAATACCCCTGTGCGGCGGGGTCGCCTGCATAGGCGTCATCGGGTGCAGGGCCGTAAACAACGCCATCCTCTTCGTAAAATTCTGCACGGGGCAGGTATTGATAGGCAAGCTCCATTTTATCTGCGGCAATGCCATAGCTTTGCAGCAGCATGGCAAGGCTGGTGGCCTCGCAGCCGTTGAGCAGCTCGGGCAGTTGGTACAGCAGCACGGCTGGCACGCTTTGCCTGCGGGCGCGCAGGCTTTCCATGATCAAAAGAGGCACTTCCTCGCTTTGCGCGCCGCCCTGCCGTGCGCCGGCCGCACAGGCCCGTGCCACCGGTGCAGGTGCTGCCGCACAAGCGGCCAGTGCGGCGCATACAATCAATTGCGCTGTGTGGCGCAGCTTGTTCCAAACCATGGCACGCCTCCTTTGGCTAAACTGTGACAATTTGCGGCAAAACCTGACAATATCAGTATAACACACGCCGCGCGCGTGGGGAAAGCGGAAGGCAGCATTTTCTTTCTGTGAAATTTGTGCTATAGTATCCATACGCTGAAAGAATTTTCAGGGAAGCTGCCGGCCTGAATAATTGTATCTGGGCATTTTTCCAGAGGGGCAGAAATGGGGCGCCCGGCCTGTGTGGAAAGCAGAGCGGCAGAATGGGGCCGCGGCGGGCAAAACGGTGTGCAAATGCGGCGGCCCCAAAAAATATAAGTTTTACAGACGCGGGCCGCGTGGCCCGGAAAGGACGCGTTGGTTATGCAGAAGTTTGATGCTGTGCTGTTCGATTTGGACGGCACCCTTATCGATTCCGCGCCGGGCATTCTGGCAACTTTTCAAAAGACGTTCGAGGCGTTTGGCCTTACCGTGGGCGAACAGCGCCTGCGCCCGTTTTTGGGCCCGCCGCTGCGCAGCAGCATGGCCCAGCTTTTGCCGCAGGCACAGGTGGAGCAGGCGGTGGAAACATACCGGGAGCTGTATCAAACACATGGCCTGGATGGCTGTGCCCCCTATGCCGGTGTGCCGCAGATGCTGCAGGCCCTGCGGGAAGCGGGGTTTGTGGTGTGTGTGGCCACATCGAAACCCTACCCGGTGGCACTGCGCGTGCTGCGCCATTTTGGGCTGGAACAGGCATTTGATTACATTGGCGGAGCCAGCATGGACGCCAGCCTGGACACCAAGACGGCCGTGATGCAGCTGGTTCTTGGCCAGCCGCAGCTTGCGGGCAAATGCCCCGTCATGGTGGGCGACAGAGAGAACGACATGCAGGGCGCGCGCGATTGCGGCATCCCTGCGGTGGGCGCGCTGTACGGTTATGGCAGCCAGGCAGAGCTGGCGCCGTTTTCGCCTGTGTTCTGCGCGCAGGATGTGCCTGCGCTGTGTGCATGGCTGCTGGCCCATCGGGCATGCAAAGAGGGGGCAAAGGCATGAATATCACGGTGCTTGGCTGCGGGCGATGGGGTTCTTTTCTGGCGTGGTATCACGGCCAAAAACACAATGTGGCGCTGTGGGGGCGCGCGGGCTCGCGCGGGTTTGCACAGCTTTGCGAAACGCGTGCAAACGGTTATGTCACGCTGCCGGACAGCGTGCGCACTCAGCCGGATCTGGGCCGTGCGCTGGCATTTTCTGACACCATCGTCATCTCCATCAGTGCGCAGCAGCTGCGCACATTTGCAAGGCAGTTGAATGAATTTCCCATTTCGGGCAAGACGTTTATCCTCTGCATGAAAGGGCTGGAATGCGAGACAGGCAAGCGCCTGACGCAGGTGTTCCAGGAGGAGGTGCACCAGCCGGTGGCCCTTGCCGTGTGGGTGGGGCCGGGCCATGTGCAGGATTTTACCGCAGGTATCCCGAACTGCATGGTGGTAGACAGTGCCAGCGAGGCCGTTACCTCGCATGTGGTGAACACCTTTTCTTCCGATTTGATTCGCCTGTACAAGGGGCACGACCTTGTGGGCACAGAGCTGGGCGCGGCGGCCAAAAACGTCATTGGCATTGCCGCCGGCATGCTGGACGGGCGCGGCCTTTCCAGCATGAAGGGTGCGCTGATGGCGCGCGGCGCCAGAGAGGTGGCGCGCCTGATTCGCGCCATGGGCGGCAATGAACTTTCCGCCTATGGGCTGTGCCATTTGGGCGACTATGAGGCAACGCTGTTTTCTGCACACAGCCATAACCGGTGCTTTGGCGAAAGCTTTATTCGGGGCCAGGCTTTCCACCAGCTTGCGGAAGGCGTGCCTACGGCCAAAGCGCTTGTCACGCTGGGGGAGGCGCATGGGGTAGACCTGCCCATCAGCCGGACAGTGTATGAAATCCTCTATTTGCATGTGGGCGCTGACGAAGCGCTTCGCCGCCTGTTCCAGCGCAGTGTAAAGGGCGAATTCGACACCTGAGTTTCTGCCGGTGCATAGGATGAGGGCAAAGGAGGCGCTTTGCCCATGACAGAATCGAATCAGTTTGCAAAAAGCATCCCGCGCGAAGACCTTCCCCTGTGCGACGGCGACACGGAAAACAATGACCTCACCTGCTGGAACGATACCCCGCCCCACGAAAACGGAGAGGGCCCGGATGGAAACGGCATGACGGTGATACCAAAGGACGAACCACCCGTATGCGGCTGCGAATGCGTTTGGCCGCACGGTGATGCGCTCTGTGAAAACAAGGCTGAGCAGGGGTGAAATGGCAGGCCCCGGCTGCCCTGTGCCCTACCGGGGCATCTGGCGGCCGGGGCTTTTTTCTGCGGCGGCAATGCCTGGCATGTGCTTGACGAACCGTACCAAATGTTGGATAATAACATTGATACGATTTTTGTAAAGGGGGGGTATGCGAACATGGCATACTACCACTGTCTGTTATTCGATTTGGACGGCACCCTGCTGGATTTTGGCGCGGCGGAAGATGCGGCCATCCATGAAACACTGGCCTATTACGGCTTTGCGCAGCCGCAGGAAGCCGTGGACGCATATAAACAAATTAACAGTGCGCTTTGGGCCGCGCTGGAGCGTGGGGAAGTGCGCCAGGAAAAGCTGGTGGTGCAGCGCTTTGAAAAGCTGCTGGCCGATTTTGGCGTGCAGGGCGACGCTGTGGCCATGAATGACCATTACCTTACCCGCCTTTCAGAGCGGGCAGATGTTTACCCCGGCGCGCAGGAAGTTCTGCAAGAACTGGCCGAAGTTGCCACGCTGGCCGTGGTGACCAACGGGGTAGACAGGGTGCAGGCCGGAAGGCTGCAGCGCTCTGGCCTTGCGCCGTACTTTGACGGTGTGTTTGTGTCTTCCCGCGTGGGGGCTTCGAAGCCGGCGCGCAAAATATTCGACCGGGCGCTTTCCACACTGGGGGTGGAAAACCGCGAAAAAGTGCTGATGATTGGCGATTCCCTCAAGGCGGATATTGCAGGCGCACAAAATGCGGGGCTTGCCGCCTGCTGGTGCGACTATGCGGGCCGCGGCCTGCCGGAAGGGACAAAGGCTACCCATGTGATTCGAAACCTGGAAGAGCTGTACCGCATCGTTATGGAGCCGGAGGAGCTGGAGCATGTTGGAAGTAAAGAAAAGCGCCATCAGGTTTGATTCCGCCAGCGGTGCGGACACCGTGGCCGGGTATTTTTACGAGCAGCCGGGCACAGCGCCCCGGGCCATTGTGCAGCTTTCGCACGGCATGTGCGAATATGTGGGCCGCTATGATGATTTCGCAGGGTTTCTTGTGAAAAACGGGTACGCCGTGTGCGGAAACGACCATCTGGGCCATGGCGCCACCAGCGGAGAGAACGGTGTGGACGGATATTTTGCCGCACAGGACGGGCGCAAATATGTGCTGCAGGATTTGCACCGCATGAACAGCCTTGCCTGCAAGCGGTGGCCGGGCGTGCCGGTTATTTTGCTGGGGCACAGCATGGGCAGCTTTTTTGCCCGCCTGTATGCTGCCACTTACCCGGAGACGATTTCCGGCCTGGTGCTCAGCGGCACCGGCGGGCCAAACCCGCTGGCAGGTGTGGGCCTTGCGCTTACTTCGCTGTTAGCCAGGCTGAAGGGGCCGCAGTACCGCTCTGATTTTGTGCAGAAGCTGGCTTTTGGCGCATACCTCAGGTGTGTCGATTCGCCGGCCACGCCCTATGACTGGATCAGCCGCGACACCGATATTGTAGAACGGTATGCAAACGATGCAAAGTGTACGTTTGTGTTCACAGTAAGCGCTTTTCACGAGCTGATGCATATGGTGCGGGACGTGAATGCAAGAGGGTTTGCGCAAAAGCTTCCGAAGGGCCTGCCCATTGCTCTGTTCTCCGGCGATATGGACCCGGTGGGCAGTTATGGCAAGGGTGTGGTGAAGGTGTACGACGCCATGCGGGCGGCGGGCATCCAGGATGTGACGCTGAAGCTGTACCGCGGCGGGCGGCACGAGATTATCAACGAGACGAACCGCGCCGAAGTGTATGAAGACATTTTGACGTGGTGCAACGGGCATGTGTGAACGGCAAATAAAAAGCCCCGCCGGACGGCGGGGCTTTTTCAGGCAAAATCTTCACGCAGCCACATATAGGAATGACGGGATATGTTATTACAGGCAAGTGGAATTCAAAAATATTTTGGGGCTGAACTGTGCCTTGCGGATATCAGCTTTAGTGTAAATGAGCAGGACCGCATTGGTATCATCGGCCAGAACGGCGCAGGCAAAACGACGCTTTTAAAACTGATCACCGGCGAATATGAGCCGGACGCGGGCGAGCTTAGCTTTGCCCGCGGCGTGCGCGTGGGCTATTTGGAGCAGAACGCCGCGCTTCATCCGCAGCGCACAGTATACCAAGAGATGCAGGACGCATTTGCCCCGGTGCTGGCGGCCATGCAGGAGTTGCAGCAGGTGCAGGCCCAAATGGCGCAGAGGGCGGCCCCTGCACTGGCACAGCGCCACAGCGAGCTTCAGGCCGTGATAGACGCGGCAGATGGCTACCAGATTGACACACGCATCAAAAAAATATTGAATGGCATGGCCTTCCCGCAGGCGGAATGGGAAAAGCGGGTGGGCGTGCTTTCCGGCGGCGAGCACACGCGCCTGCGCCTTGCAAAACTGCTTTTGCAAAGCCCGGATATCCTTATTTTGGACGAGCCTACGAACCATCTAGACTTTGTCACCATGGAATGGCTGGAGGGGTATCTGAAAACCTATTCCGGCGCGGTGCTGGTGGTCAGCCATGACCGCTACTTTCTGGACGAGGTGTGCACACGCATCTTTGAGGTGGAAGACCACACACTCACCGCATATAAGGGCAATTATTCCGCCTATCTGCCGCAGAGGCAGGCGGCGGATGCCCTGCGGCAGAAACAGCACGATGCCGATGTGGAAAAGGCCAAAAAGCTGGAAGATTATATTGCGCGCAACCTTGTGCGTGCCTCCACCACAAAAATGGCGCAAAGCCGCCGCAAACAGCTGGAAAAGCTGGAGATTACCGCCGCCCCCAAGGGCGAGCGCCAGGGCCTGAAATTCCGCTTTACGTTCGATGTCACACCTTATAACGACCTTGTGGTGGCGAAAGATATTGGCATTGCGCTGGGCGGCCGCCAGCTGGTGCAGCACTTCACCCACACGGTGCACCGCGGGGAACGCCTTGTCATCGCCGGGCCAAATGGCGCGGGCAAATCTACGCTGCTGCGCGTTCTGGATGGCAAGCTGCGCCCCACACAGGGCAGCGTGCGCTATGGCGCCGGCGCAAAGCCGTCGGTGTTCGAGCAGCAGCAGCTTCGCCGTGCGGGCACGGTGGAAAGCGTGATTTGGGATAAATATCCACAAATGACAGAGCTGGACGTGCGCAGCCACCTCGCCCGGCTGGATTTCAAGGGCGAGGATGTGTTCAAACCGTGCAGCGCCCTTTCCGGCGGCGAGCTGGCGCGGTTGCGCTTTGCCGAGATGCTGCTGGAAAAGCCGAACCTGATGTTTCTGGACGAGCCCACCAACCATCTGGATATCTATACGCGCGAGCATTTGGGCGAGGCGCTGCGCGCCTATGAGGGCACGCTGATTCTGGTTACGCACGACCGATACCTGATGAACAGCCTGGGGTGCCCGGTGCTGTATTTGGAGAATGGCACGGCCACTCTGTATGCCAATTACGAGGCTATGATGCGCCGAGACACTTTCGCGCCGGTAAACAAAAAAGAGGAAAAGGCAGAAAAGCCCGTGTGGGGCAAAGAGCAGCGGCGCAAAAAGGCGCAGCTGCGCCAGGACATCAAAGCCGTGGAAGATGAACTGGAAGCCCTGACGTTGAAAATTATGGACCTGGAGGCCGCGGTGAATGACCCCGAGGTGCTGCGGGACCATATCCGCCTGCGGGAAGTGTGTGATGAGCTGGACGATGCACGCTTCCATGAAACAGAGCTGGAGGCCCGCTGGGAGGCCCTGGTGGAGCAGCAGGAACAGATGGAGGCGGAAGAAGGCGAGTAAAAGGGCTTTTACAAGCGGAATCAAAACGAAAGCCCGCAGCGGGGCCCACCCGCCTGCGGGCTTTTGTTATAGCTGCGCACTGTCGGTGCTGGCATTTTGCCCCTGCCTGGCACGGTGAAGCTGCACAAACACGGTAATTGCTACCGGCAGGCCGAACAGCCCCACAAAGCCGAACAGCTTTGCACCAAGAAACATACCCATCAGTGTCACAAGCGGGTGCAGGCCAATTTGCTGGCCGACAATGCGGGGTTCCAGCATTTGGCGCACCATGCTGATGATGGCATATAAAATCAGCAGCCCGGCGCCAAGAGGCCTGTTTCCTGCAAGGAATGCACCCAGGGCCCATGGCACCAGCACGGTGCCGGTGCCCAGCACGGGGAAAATGTCCACCAAAGCAATGAAAGCTGCAAGCAAAAAGGCATATTGTACGCGCAGCAGGGCAAGGCCTATCAGCAATTCAACAAAGGTGATGGCAAGCAGAAAAACATACGCTTTTCCGAACTTAAGCAGAACATCTACACTGCTTTCTTTGATGGCAAACAGCGTGCGGCGCGCCCTCTGCGGCAACGCCCGTGCCAAAAAGGAAGTGATGGTATAATAGTCTACCGTGCAGAAAAACGAGGAGATGACGGTGAGAAGAAAGCTCATCAGAAAGGAAGGCAGGCCGCCCGCCAGCCCTGTCACAGCGCTAAGCGCGCCCTTGGAGAGATCCATCACAAGGCTGGATAGTGTCTGGTCTATGCTTTGTCCTGCACTGGAAATGAACCCCAGCAGCGTGGGGTTTAACGCGGTTGCAAAGCGTTCGATGGCACGCTGCACTTCATCGAATGCAGGGGCGATATACCCGTCGTAAATGCCGGGCAAACGGGCGATGGCATCCTGCAGAAATATGACAAGGCGTGTGCCCAGCACAATCAGAAGTGTGGCGGCCAGCGTGTAAAATACGGCCAGGCAGCACACTGCCACCAGCCGGCGCGAGCGCTGTGTGGTTTGAGAAAGACGGTTGATCCATGGTTTCAACAGAAAGGCAATGCAAAACCCAAGCACAAAGGGGGCCAAAGCGGGGAGAAGATATTTTGCGCAGGCATATATTAGCCCGGCAATGATACACCAATACAATATGTGCAAAATAAACGCACGCATCTTTTCTGTCTGCATGTAAGCCCTCCCTTTGAAATTTGGCGCTGGCCGCCGCTTTTTAGTATTGCCCTGCGCAAAGAAACCAAACGTTGCAAAAAGAAAAAGAAAGTGTCAGAGCAAAGGCCATACCGGCATGCAGGGGCGGCTGTGTGCGCAGAACAGGTTTGACTTGCACTGGGCAGCGCATCGGTTTACAATAGGTACCAGTTCCCGGTTTCCATGCGGGAAGAGGCACAGTCATGCTCTGTGCAGAGAGGAAAACCGGCGTGCCGCCGCCAGGCAACGCAAAAAAGGAGGCTTGCCCATGGATACCCTGGTAGAACTTTATGACAAAGAACCGCTGGAAAATGTGCTGGCAGGCTGTATTTTTTGCCCCAAGCGGGTGGTGTATCTGTGTGACGAGCGCGATTCGTCTCTTCGAAAAGAGCGTGCGGTGGGGCGCTTGTTCCAAAGCCGCGGCCTGCATGTGGAAACGCGGTTCTATTATATGAATACGGCAGACCCCGCAGCAATCGAGCACGTGCTGCTGGCCGTTGCCCGGGACTACCCAGGCTGTGTGTTCGATTTCACCGGCGGCCGGGACCTTGTTCTGCTGATTGCGGGCCTTGTGTGCAGGGAAAAGCAGCTGCCCGGTTTTTATATCGATGCCCGGCGCGGCCGGTTTATTAACCTTGGCGGCTGTGATGCGCTGGCGCAGCAGTTCCATATGCCGCAGTTTTGCATAGAAGACGTTCTGGCGCTTTCCGGGGCACGGCTTGCCGGGTGCGGGCACTATGGGCTGGAAGAGATAGGCCCCAAGTTTGAGCGGCAGGCAAAAGACATTTTTTCCATGGTGCTGGAGTCCCCCGCCCGGTGGGCCGCGCTGGTGCGCTGGCTGCAGGCTGCCGATGCAGAAAAAGACACCCTGCGCGTGTGTGCACAGCCGCAGCTGAAGGTGAACAGCCGGTTTACGGCGCGCTGTGAAACAGCCCTGCTTCGGCGGCTGGAAAAAACCGGCGCCTTGCAAGAGCTGGTTTTGGGAAAGGCCATCTCTTTCCGCTATGCGGACGGGCGCATGATGCGAAGCCTGCAAAACGATGGCATTTGGCTGGAACTTGCCTGTTTTTTTGCAGCGCGTGAGGCCGGCATTTTCTGTGATGTGCGCACCAGCGTGGTGGTGGAGTGGACTGTCAGCGAAGAAAAGGAAACACCGCCTACGCGCAATGAAATTGACGTGATGTGTGTGGCGGGCACAATGCCGGTGTTCATCTCGTGCAAAATGGCTTCGCCTTCGCCGCTGGCACTTTCCGAAATTGAAGTGCTGTGCCGGCGCTTCGGCGGGGAGGCTGCGCGTGCTGTAGTGGTCACTGCGGCAGAGCCGCGCCGTGACAGCCCGGCAATCTATCAGCGTGCAAAAGACCTTGGCATCACACTGATTGGCGGCGATGTGCTGCGCACAGGCAAGTTGGCCCAGTGCTTGCGCCGTGCCGCGAAATGAATGGGAAAGAGGGAACCGGATATGACACCAGACAAGTTTGAAGAAAATTTTATCATCCACGACCATGAAGCGGATTGCATGCGCCGCTTTACACCGGGCGCTGTGCTGCGCCGTGCGCAGCAGGTATCCACAGATCACTGTGACACCCTGGGCCTCACGGCACAGGTGTATGAGCAGACGCACACGGCTTTTCTGCTGGCAAAGCTTTCTGTTCAATGGCACCGGCAGTTGCACACCGGGGACGAGGTGCATGCCGTCACCCACCCCAGCGCCCCTCAGCGCGCCACCTATTACCGCCTGACCGAGTTTTACCATGCCCGCACGGGGGCGCTGGCCTGCACGATAGATACGCGCTGGGTGCTGGTGGATACAAACACAAAGCGCATCCTGCGCAAGGCGCCGGATGCCTTGCCTATCCCCTTCACATTGCCCCCCCGCCAGGAGACGAAGCTGGAACTTCTGAAAGCGGATACTGCGCCGGTGGGGCAGGTGACTGCCGGTTTTTCGCGCTGCGATGTCAATGGGCACCTGAACAACACGCAATATGCCGATATTCTGTGCGATTATGTGCCGGCCGGGCAGATGAAAAAAAGAGATATACGCCGTCTGGTGCTTGCATACCATAGAGAAGTGCCAATGGGGCACAGTTTTGCGTTGAACCGCGGCGAAGTGGAAAATGGCTATTATTTTGTGGGAGAAAGTGATGGTGTCAAACATTTTGAAGCCAATGTGCTTTGGGAATAAGGCCATGGCTTGCGTGGGGCAGCTTTTGGTGCCGGTGGACAGCCTTGCCTGTCTCGTTAGGGGATTGGCGTTGAAAAAAGGGCAAGATGTCGTGTTGCTTTCACAAAATCTTTACAAATTAATGACAAAATGCCCTTGACAAACAATGACAAAAGGGTTACAATTTAGCTGCAAGGAAGTTACAAGGCTTCTGCAAGTGCACTTTTTCATCGGGTGCGGGCCCTCTCCTCCGCCACAGCTTTCTCCTATCTGTGGTTTTCGGGTGCCGCACAATCTTTTCAAACTCCATTTCACAAGGCAAAAAGCCCCCGTGCAAGGCACACGGGGGCTTTTTGTATGTTTTGCCCACAAAAGCGTTAGTGCCCACAGCTTTTTTCGGCGGGCGGCAGAACAAAACAAGGCTTTCGAAAACAGGCGAATTGTGGTACGATAAAGAAAATTGAAGGCAGGGCGGGCGCACGCCTGGCTCTGCAGGAACACAGAAAAGGAGAACGAGACGATGGCTACTTATTTCAGCGAACCTTCCCGCACCTTTGGGGAGTATCTGCTTGTGCCAGGGTATTCTTCCGCCGAGTGCATCCCGGCGGCGGTAAGCCTGAAAACACCACTTGTAAAGTATAAAAAAGGGCAGGAAGAATGTCCGCTCTCTCTGAACATCCCAATGGTATCGGCAATTATGCAGTCTGTCTCGAACGATACGATGGCGATCGCGCTGGCGAAAGAGGGCGGCATTTCCTTTGTGTACGGGTCGCAGAGCGTAGAGGATGAGGCGGCCATGATTGCGCGGGTGAAAAGCTATAAAAAGGGCTTTATCACCAGCGATTCCAATGTGCGCCCGGACGCCACACTGGCCGATATTCTGGAACTGAAACGGCGCACCGGCCATTCCACAGTGGCTGTCACGGATGACGGCACGGCACATGGCAAGCTGCTTGGTATTATTGGCAGCCGCGATTACCGTGTTTCGCGTATGAGCCCGGATGTGCCTGTGACAGATTTTATGACGCCGTTTGAGCATATTGTCACCGCCCCGGCAGATACCACACTGAAAAAGGCGAACGACATCATTTGGGACAACAAGCTGAACGCGCTGCCCCTTATTGATGAAAACCAGCACCTGCAGTATATCGTGTTCCGCAAAGACTACGATTCCCACAAGGAAAACGTAAACGAACTGCTGGACAAGAATAAAAGCTATGTGGTGGGCGCGGGCATCAACACGCGCGACTATGAAACGCGGGTGCCCGCCCTGGTAGAGGCTGGCGCAGACGTGCTGTGTATCGATTCTTCCGAGGGCTTCAGCGAATGGCAGGCGCGCACGCTGAAATGGATTCGCGACCGGTACGGCGATGCGGTAAAGGTGGGCGCGGGCAATGTGGTAGACCGCGACGGGTTCCGCTTCTTGGCCGAGGCCGGTGCCGATTTCGTGAAGGTGGGCATTGGCGGCGGTTCTATCTGCATCACACGCGAAACCAAGGGCATTGGCCGCGGGCAGGCTACGGCTACCATTGAGGTGGCTGCGGCGCGCGACGAATACTTCAAAGAGACGGGCGTCTATGTGCCCATCTGCTCGGACGGCGGCATTGTGCACGATTATCACATTACGCTGGCGCTTGCCATGGGTGCAGATTTTGTGATGCTGGGCCGCTATTTCTCGCGCTTTGATGAAAGCCCCACCAACAAGCTGAAAATTAACGGCCAGTTCGTGAAAGAGTACTGGGGCGAGGGCTCGAACCGTGCGCGCAACTGGCAGCGGTATGACCTGGGCGGCGCACAGAAGCTGAGCTTTGAAGAGGGCGTGGACAGCTATGTGCCCTATGCTGGTGCCCTGAAAGATGGCGTAAGTGTAACGCTTGCCAAAGTGCGCAGCACCATGTGCAACTGCGGCGCGCTGTCTATTCCAGAGCTGCAGGAAAAAGCACGCCTGACGGTGGTTTCCTCCACCAGCATTGTGGAGGGCGGCGCACATGACGTGATGCTGAAGAACAAAGCTGCCTCCGTGGCAGAATAAAGGGAGGTTTTTTGGAATGGAACTTGCATTGCAGCAGGAGAAGGCAAAACACCTTCGCGCAGATATCCTGAAAATGCTGTGCTGCGCAAAATCGGGCCATCCGGGCGGGTCGCTCTCTTGTGTGGAGATCCTGATGGCGTTGTATTATAACGTGATGAAGGTGGACCCTTCCAACCCTCATTGGGAGCAGAGAGACCGGTTTGTGCTCTCGAAAGGGCATGCGTGCCCGGCGCTGTATGCCGTGCTGGCCGATAAGGGCTTCTTCCCGCGGGAAGAACTGTGGACGCTGCGCAAAACGGCAAGCCATTTGCAGGGCCACCCGGATATGCGCAAAACGGCTGGTGTGGATGTGAACACCGGCTCTCTTGGGCAGGGTGTTTCCATTGCCGGCGGCCTTGCCATGGCGGCCAAATACAAAGGGGAAAACCACCGTGTGTTTGCCCTTGTGGGCGATGGCGAGATACAGGAGGGCATTGTGTGGGAAGCGGCAATGAGCGCTGCGCACTACAAGCTGGATAACCTCACTGTCATTTTAGACCACAACGGCCTGCAAATTGACGGCAGAAACGATGAAGTGATGAGCATTGGAGACCCCATGAAAAAGTATGAGGCTTTTGGTTTCGCATGCGTGAAGGTGGCCGATGGGCACGATATTGGCGCCATTGTAGCCGCGCTGAACACCCCGCATGAGGGCAAGCCTCTGTTTGTGTGCTGTGAAACGCACAAAGGCCATGGCGTGTCGTTTATGGAAGATCAGGTGGGCTGGCACGGAAAGGCGCCCAGCCGGGAAGAATATGAAAAAGCGCTTGCAGAATTGGGGGTGCAGGACAATGGCTGAGGGAAAGTCTTTGAGAATTGCCTACGGCGAAGAGCTGTGTGAGCTGGGCAAAGAAAACAGCAAGGTTGTCGTGCTGGACGCAGACCTTGCGGGCGCCACAATGACAAAGCTGTTCAAGGCGCAGTATCCAGAGCGTTTCTTCGATTTCGGAATTGCCGAGGCGAACATGGTTTGTGCGGCAGCCGGCATGGCCCATGAAGGGCTGGTGCCCTTTGTTTCCACCTTTGCGCTGTTCGGGGCGGGGCGTGCCTATGAACAGATTCGCAACAGTGTGGCATATGTCAATGCCAATGTGAAGTTCTGCCTGACGCATTCCGGCCTGTCCGTGGGGGAAGACGGCGGCAGCCATCAGAGCATTGAGGACATTGCCCTGATGCGCGTTTTGCCCCATATGACGGTGCTGGTGCCGTGCGATGCACTGGAAACGCAGAAAGCCGTGCGCGCTGCGGCCGAGATAGAGGGCCCGGTTTATGTGCGCGTGGCGCGCCCGGTGTGCCCCATCCTTACGGGCGAGGATACGCCGTTTGTGCCCGGCAAGGCCAATGTGCTGCGCGAGGGCGGCGACGTGGCCATTGTGGCCACGGGCCTGATGGTGCAGCGCGCCCTTGCGGCGGCGGAAATGCTGGCGCAAGAGGGAATACAGGCCGCTGTGCTGAATGTGCATACCATCAAGCCGTATGACGCACAAACCGTGCTGGAATGGGCGGAAAAGTGTGGCGCCGTTGTCACGGCGGAAGAGCATTCGCTCATTGGCGGGCTGGCTTCTGCCACGTCAGAGGCCCTGATGGGCAAAACCGGCGCAAAATTTGCCGCGGTGGGCATTGAGGATAAGTTCGGGAAATCGGGCAACCCGGACGAACTGTTTGAGGAATATGGCCTGACGGCAAAACATATTGCAGAAAAGGCAAAAGGTCTTTTGGTCTGAGTTCCATGGTTCCAAAACCGGCCAGGGCTGGCACTTGTGCCAGCCCTGGCCTTTTTGCAAATGGGGCCCTGCGGGCCAAAACGTGTGCCGCTTAGATACAATCATGACAAAAAGATACAAAATGCTGGAAATGCGCTTTTTTTGAAATATTATGGATACATCCGGCGTATATTATATAGTAGAACAGAAATATGCCGGAAGGGGACAAATAACATGGTACAAAAAGAAGTGCAAACGCCGGAGGCGGTGTCCTTCTTCGATAAATTAAAAAGTGTTTTCGGGGCTGTCTACCCCGAGAATGCGCAGGAAACAGATGAGGAAAGCGAAGAAAACGAAGATTAATTGCGTTTGAAACAGAGCAAACAGCCTGCACGGGCAGCCGCCCGTGCAGGCTGTTTTTATCTCAAAAAAAGAAACACCCGGCGGCGTGTTTTCATAACTGTGAAAATCCCGCGATCTGGGCAAAAGTGCTTGCTTTTTGCGCAGGGTGCCGGTATAATATCTATTGTAGTGGGTAGAAGTGGGGTAAAGTGGGTAATTTAGCCGGAAAGGTGGTGGCCTGTGTGCTGCTGGGCGAGTACAACTATGCAGTAGACAGCAAAGGCCGCCTGAATTTCCCGGCCAAATTCCGAGAAAAGATGGGCCAGACGTTTATTGTAACCAAATGGCTGGATAACTGCCTTGTGGCCTTTCCTCAGGAAGAGTGGGAGCGCATGGACGCACTTCTGGAGGAAAAGGGCATGCTTAAGCCGCGGCAGGTAAAGCGCTTTCTGTATGCCTATGCCTGCGAGGTAGAGCCGGACAAACAAGGCCGCATCCTTTTGTCTCCGTCTCTTCGCGCCCACGCTGGCCTCACAAAGGATGTCACAATAATTGGCGTGGGCCGTTACGCCGAAATTTGGGATACGGCGGCATGGCACAAAGCCGAGCAGGAACTTGACAGCGCCCATGTAGAGGCGGCCATGGAAGAAATGGGGTTCTGAGGCTATGGAATTTCATCACATCCCTGTCCTCCTTGCACAGTGCATGGAAGCGCTTTCCATTCAGCCGGATGGCATTTACCTCGATGGCACTGTGGGCGGGGCAGGGCATTCAAAAGAAATTGCGGCCCGCCTGCAAACAGGCCGCCTGATCTGCCTGGATCAGGACCCGGATGCCGTGGCGACGGCGCGCGAACGGTTGGCCGGGCTGCCGGCAACCGTCATACAGGAAAATTTCCGCAACACTGCTGCCGTATTGGACGGCGCCGGCGTGACGGGGCTGAACGGCGCGCTGCTGGACCTTGGCGTGTCCAGCCATCAGCTGGACGAAACGGCGCGGGGGTTTTCCTATCAGGGAGATGCGCCGCTGGATATGCGCATGAGCCAGGCCGGCCCCACAGCGGCAGACCTTGTGAACGGCCTTTCCCGTGAAGAACTGAGCCGTATTTTGCGGGAATATGGCGAGGAGCCCTATGCCTGGCAAATTGCGGGCAGGATCTGTGCCGCCCGGCAGCAGGCTCCAATCCATACCACTTCGCAGCTGGCACAGCTGACGGCCGCTGCCATGCCGCCTGCACAGCGCCGGAAGGCGAAGAACCCGGCGCGGCGCACATTTCAGGCGCTTCGCATTGCGGTGAATGGCGAACTGGACGCATTGAGCGAGGGTATGGATGCCATTTTTGACCGGCTGTTGCCCGGGGGCCGCCTGTGTATCATCACTTTCCATTCTTTAGAGGACAGGCTGGTAAAACAGCGCTTCCGGCAGTGGGCTACGGCCTGTACCTGCCCGCCGGAATACCCAGTGTGCGTATGCGGCGGCAAAGCCAAAGGCAAACTGGTGTTCAAAAAACCTGTGGAGGCATCTCAGGCCGAGCAGCAGGCAAACCGGCGCGCGCGTTCGGCAAAATTGCGCGCGATAGAAAAATTATAAACAGAAACTTCTGCGAAAGCAGAAAAAGGAAGGGGGCGGGGCCAAATGCAGCAGACGGCCGCGTATGATTTGAACATGTATGCACGCAGTGCACGGCGCACGCAGCGGGAAGGGCAGGAAAGGCTTCGCGTAGAAAAGACAGAAAAGCGCGTAGTGCTGCGCAGGCTTTGGCAGCGCGCGCAGTTTGTGGTGCTGTGTGCCGTTGCGCTGGGGCTTATCTGCAGCGTGCTGGTAGCACAGTCTACACTGACGGAGCTGGGCGGGCAGATTGGCGATATGCAAAGCGAATTGACAGAGCTTCGCAGCGAATACGATTACCTGAACAACCAGCTGGAGATGCAGACGAACCTCACTGAAGTGGAGAACTATGCCAGAACCGAGCTGGGCCTTGTAAAAATGGACAAAAGCCAGATTACTTATGTGGCAGGGAATGAAGAGGCGCGCGTGGTGCGCCAGGAGTCCGGGTTCCAGCAGTTCCTGCAGCACATTACCGGCGGTTTTCTGAGCTTTATGTCATACCTTGACCCCTAACCCCATAAGAATTATCACCGCAGCCGCAAGGGCGAAAATGAGCGCCGTGGGTGCGGTGATTCTTCTTTTTTACCAGCGTGCGCACCGGCGGCAAAACGGCCGCTGTGCGCACGGCAGCCGGGCCCTGCGCACAGCGGCCTGCAAATAAGCGCGGCCCATGGCGCGGCGCCGTAAAAAGGAGAGAGCAACTTGGCACGACCGCAACAGAATTCAGACCAGCAGCGCCCGCAGCAGCCGGCGCCTCAAAGCAATGTGACGCGCAGCATGCGCATGCGCGCCGCCATTGTGGCGGCCGTGTTTGTGCTGGGTGGTTTTGGCACGCTGATTTATAACCTTGGGGTGCTGCAATTTGGAAAATATGAAGAATACAGCACGCGCGCCGCGGCCCAGCAGCTGCGTGATGAGCCCATTGAAGCCAACCGCGGCACAATTTATGATGCAAACATGAATGTGCTGGCAAAAAGTGCCACCGTATGGAATGTGGTGGTTTCGCCGAAGGATATGAACACGGCGGGCACAGACATTTATATGGTGGCGAAAAAGCTGGCCGAGATTTTAGAGCTGGAAGTAGAGCCGGTTGTGGAAAAATTGTCCAAGTCGGAATCCAATTATCAGACCATCAAGCGCCAGGTGGAAAAGCCGGTGGCAGATGAGATTACCCAGTGGATCACGGAATACAACGCGGATGAAAACAACAAAAAGAACCCCATTCGTGGCATCACGCTGGAGCAGGCGTCCAAGCGGTATTATCCCTATGGTGATATGGCGGCCACCGTCATTGGCTTTACCAATGCGGACGGTGATGGCACCATTGGGCTGGAGCACTATTACAACGAAACGCTCAAGGGCACGGACGGCCGTGTGGTGTCTGTGCAGAATGCCCGCGGCGAGGATATGCAGGACGAAGAATACAGCACGGTGTATGAAGCGCAGGACGGCAACAGCCTTGTGCTGAGCATTGATGAAAATATCCAGCAAAGCCTGGAGACGCACCTTTCCGCGGCCATTACGGAATACGGTGTGCAAAACCGCGGCGCAGGCATTGTGATGAATGTGAACACAGGTGAGATTTTGGCTATGGCGGTAGAGCCGTCCTACGACCTGAACGACCCCTTTACCATCACTGACCCCGTCATTTTGGAAGAACTGGCCGCCATTACGGACGAGGAAGAGCGCGCACAGGCGCAAACCAACGCGTTGTGGCAGCGCGTGTGGCGCAATAAAGCGGTGTCGGATACCTATTATCCGGGCTCTGTGTTTAAGATGATTACGGCCGCGGCGGCACTGGATTCCGGCGCCGTGGATACGTCTCAAACTTTCAACTGCACCGGCGCGCTGGAGGTGGCCAAAGGCGTCACCATGCACTGCGCCGAGTTGAGCGGCCACGGCACACTGGATTTTTACGGCGGCCTTGACAACTCGTGCAATCCTTATTTCATCCAGATGGCCTGGAAGATGGGCACAGATGTGTTTTGCGATTACCTTCAGGCGTTCGGCTTTTTAGAGCGCACGGGGATTGATATGGATGACGAATCCCTTACCCAGACGGTCTCGCGGGAAAACATGGGCGTGGTAGAGCTTTCGTCCAGTGCATATGGCCAGACAACCTCTGTGACACCCATTGCGCTGATTACAGCTGCCTGCGCGGTGGTGAACGGCGGCAAGCTTCTGGAGCCTCATGTTGTGAAACAGATTTTGGATGCAGACGGAAATGTGGTGGAAAACATTGAACCTGTCATCAAGCGGCAGGTAATCAGTGAGGATGTCAGCAACACCATCTGCGCCATGCTGGAAAACAGTGTCAAAGAGGGCCATGGCAAAAATGCCTATGTGGCCGGGTACCATGTGGGCGGCAAATCCGGCACCAGCCAGAAAAACCAGGGCATTGGCGTGGGCGATGAAGAGGAAGAGCAGAAGTATATCTCGTCTTTCCTTGGGTTTGCCCCGGCAGATGACCCGCAGATTGCGGTGCTGGTGCTGCTGGATACCCCCACGCTTGTCACCAACTACGGCGGAAAAAACGCCGCCTTCGTGGTGGCCAACACCATCAACGATTCTTTGCCTTATCTGGGCGTAGAGCGGGAATACTCGGAAGAAGAACAGGCCATGGCCGAGGTGAGTGTGCCCGCCGTTGTGGGCATGGATTCCGCCAGCGCACAGGTGAAGATGAACCAGACAGGCCTGAATTTCGTAGTGCGCGGCAGCGGCAGCACCGTCACTTACCAATATCCGGCCGGCGGCACCGCCATTGCACGGCAAAGCACAATTGTGCTGTATACCGATGAGGGCGCCGGGCCGTCACTGGTGAAGGTGCCCAACGTGGTGGGCCAGAGTTACGATACAGCCATGCGCGTTTTGCAGCAGGCGGGGCTGAACATGCAGGCGAAGGGCGCACTGGTAGATTCGGCCAGTGTCCAGTGCTCGGCCCAAAGCGTGGCGGAAGGGACAGAAGTGGAAGAGGGCACCATTATTGAGGTGACCTTTATGGATACAACCAATTACAGCGACTGAACGCTGCCCGGCCTTGGGGCCGGGCACAGAGGAGGGGCCCAAATGAAACTGGAAACGCTATTTGCCGGCGTGGAATATACCGGCACACTGCCGCAGGGGGATGTGACCCTTGTGACGCAAGATTCGCGCCGGGCCGGGCCGGGGGCTGTGTTTGTGTGTGCAAAGGGCCACACGACAGATGGGCACACCTTTGCGCAAAAGGCGCTGGAGGCAGGCGCGGCATGCATTGTGACAGAGCGCCCCTTGGGCCTGCAGCGCGAAGTGCAGGTGGAAAACGGCCGCAAAGCATATGCGCGTTTGTGCGCAAACTATTTTGGGCACCCGGCGGAAAAGCTGCGCCTGGTAGCCGTGACGGGTACCAATGGAAAAACAACGGTCAGCACCGTGATCAAACAGGTGTTGGAGCAGGCGGGCTATAAGGCGGGCTTGATTGGAACTGTACATAACGAGATAGATCAGATGGAGGTTCCGGCGAAATTTACTACGCCGGAAGCGTGGGACCTGAACGCCCTGTTCAGCCGCATGGTGCTGGCGGGCTGTGCATTTGCCGTCATGGAGGCCTCCAGCCAGGCCCTGGATCAGCTTCGGCTGTGGGGGCTGAAGTTTGAAGTGGGTGTGTTCACGAACCTCACGCAGGACCATTTGGACTATCACGGCACATTCGAAAACTATTTTGCCGCCAAGAAAAGCCTGTTTGAGCAGGTGCACACCATGGTGGTGAACCAGGATGACCCCTATGGCCTGCGCCTCATTGCAGAAGTGCATCCGCCGCAGGTTATTACCTATTCGGCAGGGGATGACACGGCAGATTATACGGCGCGCAACATCCAGCTTTCTGCCGCAGGGGTAAAGTTCGAGATGGTGGGGCGCAGCTTCATACAACGGGTAAGGTTCCCTATGCCGGGCGAGTATTCTGTCTCCAATGCGCTTGCCGCAGCTGCAACGGCCATTGCGCTTGGCATAGACGCCGCCAAGGCCGCCACGGCACTGAATGCATCACGCGGGGTGCGCGGCCGAAGCGAGGTGCTGTACCATGGCGCTTTCACCATTTTGTGCGATTTTGCCCATACAGGGGACGCGATTGAGAAGGTGCTGGCCGGGCTTGCGCCGTTTGTACAGGGCAGGCTTATCGTTCTGTTTGGCTGTGCGGGCGAGCGAGATGCCCAAAAACGTCCGCTGATGAGCAAGGCTGTTGTAAAGTATGCCGATTTTGCCATTTTGACCTCAGATAATCCCCGCAAGGAAAATCCCTATGATATAATAAAGGACGCTGAGCCGGTGCTGGCTGCCTCTAAAATGAAGTACATTGCCGAGGTGGACCGCCGGACGGCCCTTGCAAGGGCACTGGAGATGCTGCGCGAGGGCGACGTGCTGGTGCTGTGCGGAAAAGGCCATGAGGATTATCAGGCTGTGGACGGCGTAACGCTGTATCTGGATGAACACCGCATTGTGCACGACTGGCTGTGCGAAAAAGGCCTGATAGAGGGGTAGGCGCTCCTCGCAAGGCGGAGGGAGATGCAAGATGCAGCCGATTCGGGCAAATATATTGTGCCGCGGCCTGGGGCAGGTGGAAGGCGACCCTGTTGTGACGGCGGTTGTGACAGATAACCGCGCTGCCGGGCCGGGAAGCCTGTTTGTGTGCATCCGCGGCGCGCGCGCAGATGGCCACGACTATGCCGCAAAGGCAGTGCAGGCAGGCGCCTGCGCCGTGGTGGCACAGCATCCCGTGCAGGGGGTGCCCTCGGGGCGCTGTGTGCTGGTGCAAAACCCGCTGGATGCCATGATTCGCATGGGGGCCAATTATAGGTCAGGCTTTTCACCGGTGCTTGTGGGCGTCACGGGAAGCGTGGGAAAAACCACCACAAAAGAGTTTTGCTATGCGGTGTTCTCTGCGTTTGGGAAAACGCTGAAAACCGAAGGAAACCAGAATAATGAAATTGGCATGCCCAACACCCTGTTCCGGCTGGACGGCACCACACGGTATGCCGTGGTGGAGATGGGCATGCAGGGCCTTGGGGAAATAGAAAAGTTAACACTGGCCGCACGCCCGTGCGGTGCTATCATCACATGCATTGGGCAATCTCACCTGGAACAGCTTGGCACGCGAGAAAATATTCTAAAGGCCAAAATGGAGATATGCGCCGGCCTGCCGGACGGTGCGCCGCTGATTGTGAATGCCGATAACGACCTGCTTTCCCACGCGCAAGTTCCCGCGAGGCTTCGCCGTGTCAGCTTTGGCATAGAAGCAGACGCAGACGTGCGTGCCAAAGGCATATCCACCGGGCCAAATGGAACAGATTTTACAATTTTGGATAAACAGCGCGGAGAATTTGCCGCGTATATCCCTGCCATGGGCGTGCACAATGTGTACGATGCCCTTTCGGCATGGGCGCTGGCGGTGTCGCTGGGGCTGGATGCAAGAAAAGCGGCTCAGGCGCTTGCCCATTACAAAACCACCGGCCACAGGCAGAACATTGTGCAGTTCCGCGGCCTTACGATGTTGGAAGACTGCTACAATGCCAGCCCGGACAGCATGCGCGCCGCGCTGCACACGTTGCAGGCCTACCCCGTAAAGGGCAGGCGCATCGCTGTGCTGGGGGATATGTTCGAACTGGGCAGTGCACAGCGCAGCGCGCATGAGCAGGTGGGGCGCCAGGCAGCTGAGGCCGGGGTGGACCTGCTTATCACCGTGGGGGATGCCATGCGCCACGCGCATGCCTGTGCCGAAGCCCTCGGTGTATCTGCTGTTCACTGCGAAAACAGGCAGGAGGCCTTGGAAAAGCTGCTGTGCACCTGCCGCACGGGCGATGCCGTTTTGCTGAAGGCCAGCCATGGCATGCAGTTTGAAAAGATACTCAGCGCGTTCTATGCGCAGTATGAAGGGAGGCAGCAGCCATGATGGAAAAGATGTCCCTGCTTACAGCGGCGTTTACAGCGATGCTTGTCACGGCCGTCAGCGGCTTTGCTATTATCCCTGCACTGCACCGGATGCATTTTGGGCAGACCATTAAAGAAATAGGGCCCACATGGCATGCCGGAAAAAACGGCACCCCCACCATGGGCGGGCTTACCTTTTACCTGGGTGATGTGCTGGGTGTGGCCGCAGGGTATGCCGTGCTGGTGCTGTGTGCCCCTGCGCTGATGGGCGGATATTTTTCTGTGCAGAGCATCACGCTTTATATCTGCATCCTTACGGCATTTGCATTTGGCGCAGTGGGGTTTGTGGATGATTATATCAAAGTGGTAAAAAAGCGTAACCTGGGCCTGCGCGCCCGTGCTAAAATTGTGGCACAGGTGCTGATTACGGCGGCATTTCTGTGTGCGCTTACCCTGAATGGAACGCTTACCACCTATGTCACGCTGCCGGTGCTGGGCACGGTGGATTTTGGCTATGCGTTTTACCCAATCTCGTTTCTTCTCATCATCGGCATGGTAAACGCCGTGAACCTGACGGACGGCATTGATGGGTTGTCCTCCAGCGTGACGTTTGTGGTGATGCTGGGTTTTTTGTTCGTGGCAAGCTTTTTGGGAAACACTGCAGTGGCGCTGTTTGCGGCGGCCATTGCGGGTGGCTGTGCAGGCTTTCTCTCCTGGAATTTTTACCCGGCAAAAACCTTCATGGGCGACACGGGCAGCATGTTTCTGGGGGGCGCCGTGGTAGCCGCGGCATATGGCCTGCGCAGGCCAGAGCTGCTCATCTTTTTCGGTGTGGTATATCTGGCCGAAGCGGGCAGCGTGATGCTGCAGGTGGCCTATTTCAAGCTGACGCATGGCAAGCGCATTTTCAAAATGAGCCCTATCCACCACCATTTCGAGCTGAGCGGCTGGAACGAAGTGAAAATTGTCTATGTGTTCAGCTTCGTGGCGCTGACGGGCGTGGTGCTGGGGTGCATGCATATCTATCTTTCCTGAAAACAGGCGATTGGAAAGGGGGCTGGCTGAATGCCGCCACAAGCAAAAGCGCTGCACGCGCTGGCAAAAAAGCGGACGGCCCGCCCGCCGCTGGATTGGCCGCTGCTTATCATTGTGCTCACGCTGGTGGGCTTTGGGCTGGTGATGTTGTTCAGCGCCAGCTACCCGGCAGGGTATTACCGCTTTGGTGACAGCTATGAGTTTATCCGCCCGCAGATGTTCTACGCGGCGGTGGGCATCATTGCCATGTTTGTCATCTCGCATATCGATTATCATATCCTGCACCGCTTTGCCTTGCCCCTGATGGCGCTTTCCATTACGCTGTTGGTTTTGGTGCTGATTATCGGCTCGGAATATAACGGTGCCAAGCGCTGGATCAATCTTGGCTTCGGCACGCTGCAGCCGTCAGAGATTGCCAAATTTGCGGTGATAGCGCTGTTTGCGCATATCATTTCCCTGAACCATGACAAAATGAAAACATTCCGCTATGGGGTGCTGCCCTTCCTGCTGGTGCTGGGCACCATTGCGGGCCTTATGCTGCTGGAGCCGCATCTCTCCGGCACCGTGATCATTTTGGGCATTGGTGCCATTATGATGTTTGTGGGCGGCACAGGGCTTGTGTGGTTTGGCCTTGGCATTGGTCTTGGCGCCGTGGGCATTGCGGGCGCCGTGCTGCTTGTGCCGGACCTTGTGCCCTACGCCATGACCCGCATTGAAATGTGGCAAGACCCGTTTACCGACCCCAACGGGTACCAAACCGTGCAAAGCTTGTATGCCATTGCCTCCGGCGGGCTGACGGGCCTGGGGATTGGAAACTCCAGACAAAAGCACTTGTATGTGCCCGAACCGTATAACGATTTTATTTTTTCCATCACCTGTGAAGAGCTTGGGTTTATTGGCGCGCTGCTGGTTATTTTTCTGTTTGTGGCCCTTTTGCTGCGCGGCATCTATGTGGCTGTAAATGCGCGGGATAAATTTGGCTCTATGCTGGTGGTGGGCGTCATTGTGCAAATTACGCTGCAGGCGGCGCTGAATATCGCCGTGGTAACCAACACCATCCCCAATACAGGCATCAGCCTGCCGTTCTTTTCCTCGGGAGGCACTTCGCTGGTCATGCTTTTGTGTGAAATGGGCGTAGTGCTGAACGTGTCGCGGCAAAGCGCGGTGAAACGGCTGTAATATCTGCCCCGAAACGGCCAAAAGGCCGTTTCGGGTTTTCGTGCTTTTGAAACCCGGGCACATGAGGCCCGGTTGCCTTTTTGAAGGAGGAACAATTTATGAAGGTATTGATTGCGGCCGGCGGCACAGCCGGGCACATCAACCCCGCACTGGCCATTGCAGGCGAGATAAAGGCGCGGTGCCCGCAGGCAGAGGTGCACTTTGCCGGGCGCAAAAAAGGCATGGAATATGGCCTTGTCACCAGGGCAGGCTACCCGTTCCACCCCATTGAGGTGAATGGTATTCAGCGAAAACTCACGCCGAAGAATGTGGTGCGGAACGCGGTGGCTCTGTATCATCTGGCGCTCAGTGCGCCGCGTGCCGCCGCGATTTTGAACGAGGTGCAGCCGGGCCTTGTGATTGGCGCGGGCGGCTATGTCAGCGGGCCGGTGGTGCAGGCTGCCCAGCGGCGCGGCATCCCCACGGCCATTCATGAGCAGAACGCGTTTCCTGGGGTGACGAACAAGATATTGGCAAAGCATGCCAGCGCAGTGCTGGCCGCCATGCCGGATGCGGTTGAACGCCTGGGTGCGCCGGAAAGAACCGTGGTGGTGGGCAACCCTGTGCGTGCGGAAATGTTCCGTGCCGACCGTGCGGCTGCGCGCCGGGCTCTGGGGGTGCAGCCGGGGCAGATTGTGATTGTCTCGTTTGGGGGGTCACTGGGCGCACAGGTGCTGAACGAGCGCGTGGCAGACCTGGCCGTGTGGGAACTGGCAAACCGGAATTTCCGCCACATCCACGCCACCGGCAGCATTGAAAAAGCAGATTTTGCCGCTTTAAGTGAAAAGCTTGGCATTGCGCACGACAAGCGCTTTGAGATACGGGAGTACATTGATGATATGCCCGCCCTTCTTGCGGCGGCAGATCTTGTCATCAGCCGCGCAGGCGCCCTGACACTGGCAGAGATATCTGCCGTGGGCCGGGCCAGTGTCTTGATTCCATCGCCCAATGTGGCAGAGAACCATCAATACCACAATGCCATGCAGCTTGCAAAGCTGGGTGCAGCTGTGGTTTTGGAGGAAAAGCAGCTCACAGGCGATGTGCTGGTTCAAACGGTAGACAGCTTGACGCAGGACCCCGCCCGCCTTCTGGAAATGGGTGCCAAAGCGCGGGCGCTTGCACAGCCGGATTCTTTAGAGCGCATTTGGCGTGAATTGGAGAAAATTTGCAACCCCAACACTTGAAACAGCGCCCTTTTCACCGAAATTGCCCCGTTTGCATAGAATGGGCTAGCACCGGCGGAAAAGCACGATTTTCCTTGCCGGTGCCGGCATCATGGCATGTGGGCAGGCCCTCGCTTTTCCCGCTGCGCATGATGCGCATCAAGGGGAAACGGGGTGTTCGGATGCAAGCGCTGAACGTTTGGGGGGCACATGGGCTTCATGGCACTGTGCGGGTGCCCGGTGCGAAAAACAGTGCATTGCCGCTTTTGGCGGCATCCCTTCTTTGTACACAGGCAGTGGCTCTAGAAAATGTGCCGGGCCTGACAGACGTGGCGTGTGCCGTGCACATTTTGCGGGCACTGGGCTGCGGAGTGCGCGGGCCTCACAAAGGCGTGGTGGATGTGCTGCCCGCCAGCGAGCCAGGCAGCACCGTGCCACAGGAAGATATGTGTGCCATGCGCTCTTCACTGTTCTTTCTGGCGCCCATGCTGGTGCGGGCCGGGCAGGCGTGCATTGGCCTGCCTGGCGGCTGTAAACTTGGCGCGCGGCCCATTGATATGCATCTGAAAGGCCTTGCCCAGATGGGTGCACAGGTGGAGGAAAATGGTGCCTCACTTTTCCTGCGGGCCCCGCGCGGGCTGCAGGGGGCAGATATCACATTGCGCTTTCCCAGCGTGGGGGCCAGCGAAACGCTTCTGATGGCCGCTGTATGTGCAAAGGGAATGACGGTGCTGCGCGGCGCGGCCACAGAGCCGGAAGTGCAGGACCTTGCTCATTTCCTGTGCAAAGCCGGGGCCAGCATAGAAGGCATTGGCACACGCACCCTGCGGGTGATGGGCAGGCCGCAGCTGGGCGGCGCAAGGCATACGGTGTGTGCAGACCGCATTGTGGCCTCTACCGCCCTGTGCGCCGTGGCAGCATGCGGCGGAGATATCTGCCTTGTTGGCGAGAACGGCACGCATATCGCGGCGCTGCTGCATATTCTGCGGCGCATGGGGTGCGATGTGTGCCGCACCCCCGGCGGCCTTTTGATGGCAAGGCAGGGGCGGCTTTGCGCGGCGGGCGCCCTGTATACCGATGTTTACCCGGCGCTGGCCACCGATGCGGCGCCATTGCTTGCAGCCGCATTTTTGAAAAGCGAGGGCTTTTCCGCCGTGACAGATACTGTTTTTGAAAACCGCTTTGCCTGTGCGGAAGGGTTTTCCGCCATGGGCGGCAACGTAAAGGTGTCGGGCCGCACCCTGCTGGCAAAAGGCAGGCGCAGGCTGCATGCGGCCGATGTGGCCGCGCCGGATTTGCGCGGCGGCGCGGCTTTGTGTATTGCGGCGCTGTGTGCAGATGGGAAAAGCACCATCCGCCAGGCACATCATATTGCCCGCGGCTATGAAGATATGGCGGCATTGCTGAACGGAATGGGTGCGCGGGCCGAATGGTGTGAAAAAGAGGCCCCGCAGATGGCGGCAAACGCCTGAATGCAGCCCAAAAGGCGGGCAGCGCCGGGCCCAAACACAACATCAGGAAAGGAGGCATGCGCATGGCACAGCAAAAACGGCCCCAAAGGCCAGTATATCCGCAGGAAGGGCGAACGGCCAAGCGCATGCCGCAGCGCCCGGTATACAGTGGGGAATACCCGCCGCCGCACCAGAGGCGAAAGGCGCCAACCCGCGTGGATTACAGCGGTATTTCCCCCATCATTACCAGGCGAAAAGAACCGCAGGCGGCGCCGTTTGTGAATGACCTGCCAGCCCGCCGCACCGCAGCGCCACAGGCAGCACCTTCGCCCACTCCGCCGCCTCGCAGGCAAACGGGTTCCGGCCCGCAGGCGCCCTCGCAGCAGCGCGCTTCCCGCACAGGCACAGCGCAGCAGGCGTCAGCTGCCACGCGGCGGCAGCCAGAGCGGCAGCGCACCTGGCATGATGATGCGGCCCCACCGGCGCGCCTTAAGCCGCATGCCCCTGTATATGACCAAAACGCCGGCCGCTCTGCGGCACGGCATGACCGCCCGGCACCGAAAAAAAGACGCAGGCGCAAACGTCCGCTTACACCAAGGCAGAAAAGGCTGCGCGGCGTTTTGATTGGAGGCACCCTGTGCCTTGCTGCTCTGGTTGCGGGTGCCTTGTTCAGCATGAAAGTGTTGTTCAAACTTTCCAATATTGAAGTGCGCCAGCCAGAGGAAGAAACCACGGTATACTCTGATGAACAGATTACGGCTGCCCTTGGGCTGGAGATGGGCACGCAGCTTTTTTCCATCGACTTGGAACAGGCAACACAAACGTTAAGCACGGCACTGCCCTACCTGCGGGAGGTGCAGGTAAGGCGCAGGCTGCCTGCCACGCTGGTGGTCAGTGTGCAGCCCGCGCACGAAACCTATGCGGTTGCTTACGAGGGCGGCTGGGCCGTGGTAAGCGAAGACCTTAAAGTTTTGCGCCTTTCGGCAGAGCAGCCGCAGGACATAGCCGCTGTCACCGGGCTGGAGGCTTCTGCGCCCGCGGAAGGGCAGCCGCTGCAGGTGGCCCAGGCAGATAAGATGGAAGCCCTGCAAACTCTGCAGGCCCAGGCCCAGGCGGCCGGGCTGGAACAGCTGACAGCCATCGATATGACAAGCCTTTCGGAAGTGAGCGCCGTATATGCCGGCCGCGTAAAAATCACCTTTGGAACGATGAACGATATCGAATACAAGTGCAGCTGGGCGGCACGCCTTCTGCTGGGCGAAGATGACAGTGCCATGATTGGAGAACATGAGACCGGCACGCTGGATGTGAGCCACCGCACACAAGATGGAAAGGGACAGGCTATTTGGCGCGCAGGCGCCATTTGACATGGTTGAAAGGGGAAACACTTTACAGCTTGGCGGCCGCAAAATGGCCTGAAAATGGAAAACCCTTTACAGAAAATCGGAAAAGTATTGAAATTGCGTGTGAAATCTGCTATCCTTATAAATAATGTAAACTACACGAGTTGTCTTTTAGGAGGAGTACCTGTGGCTTTCATCCTGGATGTAGAAAATGAAAATATCACTAATATCAAAGTGGTAGGTGTTGGTGGCGGCGGCGGCAACGCGGTGAACCGGATGGTTACCAGCGGCCTGCGCGGCGTGGAGTTCATCAGCATGAATACGGACCAGCAGGCCCTGTACGCCTCGAAGGCGACGCAGAAGGTTCAGCTTGGCGCCAAACTTACCAAGGGGCGCGGTGCCGGCGCAAACCCTGAGATTGGCCAGCGCAGCGCAGAAGAGAGCCGCGACGAGATCGCAGCCGCGCTGAAAGGCGCGCAGATGGCTTTCATTACGGCAGGCATGGGCGGCGGCACCGGCACAGGTGCGGCGCCGGTGGTTGCAGAGGTTGCCAAAGAGCTTGGTATTCTGACGGTGGGCATCGTCACAAAACCCTTTGCCTTCGAGGGCAAGCGCAAGCTGAATATTGCCGAAATTGGCATTGAGGGCCTGCTTGACCGGGTGGATTCTTTGATTGTCATCCCGAACGAGCGCCTGAAACTGATCAGCCAGGAAAAAATTACCCTGCTGAATGCCTTTGAGGCGGCCGATAATGTTCTGCGTCAGGGTGTGGAGAGCATTTCTGCCCTGATCAATGTGGCGGCCTTCATCAACCTCGACTTTGCCGATGTGCGCAGCATCATGAAGGATGCGGGCTATGCCCATATGGGCGTGGGCCGCGCAAAAGGTGTGAACAAGGCGGAAGATGCAGCCAATGCAGCCGTGTCCAGCCCCTTGCTGGAGACAAGCATCTCCGGCGCGCGCGGTGTCATCATCAACATTACTTCCTCGCCCGATATTGGCCTGGATGATGTAGAGCGTGCCGCCACACTCATCACAAATTCGGCGCACCCGGATGCGAACATTATTTGGGGCGCGGCTTTTGATGAATCTATGAAAGACGAAATGTGCATTACGGTAATCGCCACGGGCTTCGAAGCAGGCGCGGGCGAGGCCGAGGCTGTGCCTGCCGCCGCGGTTGCCGGCCATGAAGCGGCCCAGCAATATGCCTTTACCAGTGAAAAAGCGCCCGTGCAGCAGGCACAGCCTGTAGCACAGCCACAGCCGGAGCCGGTGGCGGCGCCCGCCCCGGTGGCACCTGCGCCGGAACCGGAGGACGCTTTTAACCTGGATGATATCCTTACGGTGTTGAATAACCGGCACTAACCGCATTGAGCGGGGCGTTGCGCCCCGCTTTTTGCCTTGCTTTTACTCTCTTGGCAAAGGAGGTGCGCGTTGGTGGACGAGCACCTGTTGACGCAACAGCAGATGGAGGCCATTCAGAAAAATGGCTTCAAAACAGAGATGTTCGGTTTTCACCGGGCACAGGTACTGTCTTATCTGGAGAGTCTGAGCCAGCAATACGCGCAACAGGAAGCGGAGCTGCGTGCGCGTGCGGAAGAATTGCAGGCTCAGGTTTTAAGCGCGCAAAATATGCTGCGTGAGAGCTCGGCACGGGAAAATGCCCTGACTGTCTCGCGGGATGAACAGGCGCGCCGTGTGCACATGGCACAGGCAGAAACCCAGGCTTTCCGTGCTGAATTGCTCAGCACGCGGGAAGAGATTCATACGCTGCATGCAAAGCTGGAGGAAACCGAAAAAAGCCTGACGGCTCTTCAAAAAGAGCGGGATGAATTGCTGGCTTCCAACGATGGCATGGCAGCCCAGCTGCAGCAGGTGAGAGATTCGCTTGCCCAGCAGCGCGCCCGTGCCGACCAGGAAAGCAGGCGCGCCAAGGAAGAAATGGTATCTGCGCAGATTCGTGCGGCTGAATTGGCTCAGAAAGCCAACGCACAGGCGCAGAAGACTTTGGAAAAGGCCAAAACGGATGCCGAGCAGCTTTTGCAGGACGCAGACGCGAAAGCTTCGGTGCGGATGGAGCAGGCGAACGAACAGGCGGAATTGATTGTGGCGCGCGCCCACAGCGAAAAATCGCAAATGCGCGATATGGTGGCACGCTCGGCAGATGATATTGCCGCCAGTGTAAAAGTGCTGAAAGCACAGCTTGCCGCGGTGGATGAGAAAATTGTCACCGCAGCCAACGACCTGCAGCGCGCAACCGATGGCATTGCTGCAGCGCTTGCAAATGCGGAACGCGATTTGCAGACGCTGGGGGCCAAAATGAAAGAGTTCCCCGGCCGCGCGCCGGAACGGGCCGCGGTGGAAGTAAAACCGGCTTTTTCGCAGCCTGCGGCGGCAGAGCAGGTGGACGTGCAAGCCCCTGCCGCCTCTGCTGCGGCACAGCCTGTGCTTTCCGAAGAAAGGGCAGAGGCCTCTGACGCCGGAAAGCAGCCGGATATTTTTGAGCAGCCTGCGGTTGCTGCATCCGGAAGCGCAGCAGAAGACCCCTTCTTTGATGTGCTTTCCAAAATAGAAGAAACGCAGGCAATGCCGGAAGAGGCCGACCCCGTGCCCTCTCTTTCCCGGCCGGTGGAAAACCGTGCCGCTGTGCAGGCGGCGTCTGCTTCCGCAGGGCAGGAAGCATGGCCTGGTGCGCGCGTGCGCCCTGCCGGGCAGCGGGTTCCGGGCCAGCGCCCGGCAGCTTACCGGCCCGTACACGCCCGCAAAAAGCGCACATTTTTGGACACCTTGGCCGATTTGCTGCGCTGAACCGTATAAAAAGGAGAATGAGATATGTCGATTGAATTGTCGGCTGCAAACTTTGAACAGGAAACCCAGGTGGCTGGCCCCGTTATTGTAGATTTTTGGGCACCGTGGTGCAACCCGTGCCGGATGCTGGCACCTGTTTTGGAAGAGCTTGCGAAGGACAAGCCAGAGGTAAAGGTGTGCAAAGTGAATATCGACGAAGAGCAGGCCCTGGCCGAGCGCTTTGGCGTGATGAGCATCCCCACTGTGGTGTGCCTGCGGGATGGCGTGGAAAAAAGCCGCAGCGTGGGCCTGATGCCGAAGGACAGGTTGATTGCCGCTCTTGGGCTGTAAGGCTGCAAGAAATAAAAGAAAAACGCCGCCTCTTTCCAATTGGAAGAGGCGGCGTTTTGTATGCGGAGAAGAGGAAAGGGGCCTTTTTTCAGGCAGGAAATAACAGGCGGCGCCTGTGGCACGCCGTCAATGCCTGTTCACACTGCTGGTGCCCTTTTCCAAAAGGTAAGTGGCTTCTAAATCTGCCAGGTGCAGTTTGACAGCCAGGGGGTACTCATCGTAGGCGTTGGAAATGGTAAAGCTTCCGCCGCGCACGGCATCGTCAAAGCCTCCCATATGCCAGCGGATGGCAACGGCCTCTGCCGGTTTCAGGCGAATGAAGCGTTCAATCAAATAAACACTTTTTTCCCCATGTCCATAGGGAAAGGCGTCCTGCACAGTAAAAGTGGGCACGCGTTCCCACTGGCCGGTGGCGTCATTTTTTACGTTGCGAAACCCCGGTTTGTAGTAATTGGCCTTACACAGGTCATGCAGAAGGGAAACAAGCGTAAAGGTTTCTTTGCTGTCCTCCGCTTCATCAAAATACCGTTTCATCAGCACATGATATACATTCAGGCTGTGCATCACAAGGCCGCACTCACATGCTCCGTGGAAGCGGGTAGAGGCGGGCGCCGTGAAAAAGTCGGTGGTGCAAAGCCAATCCAGCAATTTATCTGCACCGGGCCGTGCGACATTTTCACGAAAAATGCTCAAAAATTCTTCTTTATAGTTCATCACTCAAATTTCCATTTCTTCTAAAATGCCTTTTAAAATAGCAATTTCGTCGTGAGAAAGGCTGATGCCCTTGCCCATTTTGCTGCCATCGGGCGCCCAATCGCGGATATCATATTTGGGCTCGCGCCCATTCCAGCTCACCATATTCAGCTGGCGCTCCCAGCCGTTCGGGCTCTGTGAAAGCACTGCGATGCGCTCTGTAATTTCATACTTGAATTCTGCCATTTTGTAAATACACCTCACAATGTAGTCCGGCACGTGCCCTTTTAAAGCACTCGGGTACGCGCGATGCCTGTTTTTTCATTGTAGCGGAAAGCAATGGGAATTGCAAGCGCAGGAAAAGCCTGCCTGGCTGTGCGGCAGCTTTCTGGCACAGGAATTTTTCTGAAAAAGGGGTTGACAAGGCGCGGCCTTCTTCGTATAATAATAAAGCACTCAATTGAGGGCGCTGCGGAATTGTGTAATGGTAGCACCTGCGACTCTGACTCGTATTGTGAGGGTTCGAATCCTTCTTCCGCAACCATAACGGCAGCCTGTGCGCTGCCGTTTTCTTTCGGGGTATAGCGCAGATGGTAGCGCGCTTGGTTCGGGACCAAGAGGCCTGGAGTTCAAATCTCCATACTCCGACCACTCCGCCGCAGGCAGCCGCCTGCGGCGGATTTTTTATACACTGCATGAAAAAGGGCAAAAGCGGCCCTAAGAGGCTGTTTGCTGTGCCCGCAGAAATGCCAACCTTCATGCAAGTTTACCACGGCAATATGTGCAATTGGGCTCAACAGCAGCCGGCTGTGGCACATGTGCTTGCCCAGACAGAGCAGGGGAATTTGGCATCCGAGCGCGTTTTGCAAAAGTGCGGGTTTCGGAAATGTGCAGCAGGGCCTGTGGTATGGTGGATCTTATCATGGGAAAAAACCAGGCCGCCAGGCATAACGCCTGGCAGCCTGGTTGGATTCTGCAGAGCATCATTCCTCCTGTGTCAGCCGGCCAATCAAAAGCTCATACAGTTCATCGCCATGGGCAATGAACTGTTCCCGTGCAAGTTTGGCGGAAAACTTATCCGGCATGGCCACCGTCAGCTGGAACAAAGGGGCGGCACCCTCTTCAATGCTGCAATGAACGAGATACCCGCTGGGTGTCTCTTCCAGATGCACTTTGTGCTGGGCGCTTTTTCGGGCAAACAGCTGTGCACGAACCACCGCGCGGGAGGCGCACTCTCGCACAGTAAGCGGAACATCGTCCTGCAAAGTGTCCGCCACTTCCCGGCCCTTGGGAAGAATGTGATAGCCATCTTCCCGTTTTTCCACAAGGCCTTGTTCACATAAATCGGAAAGGCACGCCGCAAATTCAAAGTAGTTTACCAGCGCCTCATTCAGAAGGGCGGCCTCCAGCTCTTCGCCCGTGAGAGGCGAGGCGGCATTTTTGATAAGATAACACAGCAGGATGCGTATTTCCGTGGAAGAATTCAGCCCGCCCGGTTTGACACCGGCAGTGAAGGCGTTTCCAGCCATCCGGCAGCCTCCTTTTTGGGTGCCCGGCAAAAACAGCATTTTGCAAAAAGGCACATTCTATTACTTTTTTTCATTGTACCCCAAACCGGGGCACTTGTAAAGAACAGAGCACAGGCAGGTGCAGCGCGGGGAACATTGCAGTCAGGTAAAAACAGTCTTCATCTGCTTTGTGCTCTCTGGGGTGGAATAGTGCCATACATCCATGTGGCTGCCATGAAAAAAACGGCGAAGCGGCAGGCGAAGGCCTTGTTCTTCCAACACCTGCGTCACAGCAAGTTTTACTTTCATACGCTGCGGGCAGATGCTTTTGATGTATACGCTTACCAGCTGGCCCGGCGCCAGGGTATCGTCGGGCTCAGCCAGCCCAGCCAGGTTCGGCGCAAGCTCTATAAACACGCCATAGCTTTCCACACTGCGCACCACGCCGACAACCGTTTGCCCGGCAGCAAAGCGCGCGGCATTTTCCTGCCATGTGCCCAGCAGTTCTTTCATGGTAAGCACAAGGCGCCCGGCCTCATCCCGTGTTTTGACAAGGCACTCGATGTCCTGCCCGCAGGCCACACGGTCGGCCGGGCTTTGAATGCGGGAAACAGACATGCAGTCTATCGGCATCAGGGCGGAAATTCCGCACCCGACATCACAAAAAGCGCCGAAGGGCTCCAGCCGCGTCACCCGGGCACTCAGCACATCGCCGGGCAAGAGAAGGTCCAGATATTCCGTTTTGCACATCTGCTGCGCCTGTGCGCGGGAAAGCGTGGCCACGGGCGGCTGCGTTGTCTCGTCCAGTGCCTGCACAGTAAAACACACGGTACGCCCTACGCGGGTAATCAGCGCCACATCGCGCACATTGCCTTCCCGCACGCCCCACGCACACTCTTCATGGGGGATAACGCCCAGTGCCGAACCCAGGTTTAGGCGCAGGGCCCTGTTTTCGTCAAACATCAGCGCGCGCCCGCACAGGATATCCCGCGCCCGCAGCGCGTTCTGCAGTGCGGCCAGGCTGTAGCCATCGGGGCAGCGCATGGCCCCCTCGGCGGCAAATTTCATGTAGTCCACCATCCTTTTCGGCAGGCGGCTTGCCGGCCGCCGCCCGCGCTGTTTCTCGCCGCGGCATTGGCGGCGCAGTAAAATATATGTGAACTTTGCGCCGATTATTTGCAAGCTTAAGGGTTTTAGGCTATACTATAAAAGATAGTGGGCGAGAAATGGCCGGTGTACGGCTTTTGCCCTATTTTGTACCCAAAGGAGGCCGTGGGATGGACGTGCGTGTAGGCGACCATATTCTGACCAAAAAGCCGCATCCCTGTGGCGCCAGCGAATTTGCTGTTCTTCGCGTGGGGATGGATTTTCGCATCCGCTGTGTGAAATGCGGCCGTGAAGTGATGGTGGCGCGAAGCAAGATTGAAAAAAACATTAAAAAAATTGTGCGTGAGGCTCTGCCGCTTTAGCAGGGCTTCTTTCTGTCCGTGCAGAGGGTTCTTTGCACGGAGATTTTTCAGATAAATCAGGAAGGAAGCTTTGCACATGATGGAAAAACTGCGCGCTGTACGCGCACGATATGAAGAACTGGGCCAGCTTTTGCAGCAGCCTGACGTTGCGGCAGACCCGGCGCAATATGCCCGCTTAATGAAAGAATATAAAAACCTGACGCCGCTTGCGCAAGCATGCGATGCCTATGCGCAGGCCCAGCACACTTTTGAGGGGGCCAAAGAGCTGCTGGAAGAAGGCGGCCTTGAGCCGGAATTGAAAGAAATGGCCCAGCAGGAATATAGCGAGACCAAACAGCGTCTGGAACAGCTGGAGGAAGAGATTCGGCTTTTGCTGCTGCCGAAGGATGAAAATGACGAAAAAAACGTCATTGTGGAAATACGCGGCGGCGCGGGCGGTGAAGAGGCGGCGCTGTTCGCCCACAGTTTGTACCGCATGTACAACATGTACGCAGAGGCGCGCGGATGGAAAACCGAGCTGCTGGGCGCCAATGTCACCGAGCTGGGCGGCATGAAGGAAGTGAGCTTTTCCATTGACGGTGCGGGAGCCTACAGCCGCATGAAGTTTGAAAGCGGTGTGCACCGCGTGCAGCGCGTGCCCGAGACAGAAGCCCAGGGGCGGGTGCATACGTCCACTGTCACGGTGGCCGTGATGCCGGAGGCGGAGGAAGTGGAGCTTGAGCTGGACCCTGCGGATTTAAAAATAGATACGTTCCGTTCCTCTGGCGCGGGTGGGCAGCACATCAACAAAACGTCCTCTGCCATTCGTGTTACGCACCTGCCCACAGGCATGGTGGTGGAATGCCAGGATGAACGCAGCCAGTATAAAAACAAAGATAAGGCCCTGAAGGTGCTGCGCAGCAGGCTTTTGGCACAAAAGCAGGCGGAACAGGACGCACAGCTTGCCGCGCAGCGGAAAAGCCAGGTGGGCACGGGTGACCGTTCCGAGCGCATCCGCACTTATAATTACCCGCAGGGCCGTGTGACAGACCACCGCATCGGCCTTACCCTGTATAAGCTGGACGCCATTTTGGACGGTGCCCTGGACGAAGTGATAGATGCGCTGGCCACGGCAGACAGGGCCGAAAAGCTGAAGGCCGCAGGGGAGGAGGGCGCGCGATGAAAACAGAGCTTCTTGCCCCGCGGCCAGATGCCATTGAGAAGGCAGCGGGCATTTTGCGCGCAGGCGGCCTTGTTGTCATTCCCACCGAGACGGTGTATGGCCTTGCGGCGAACGCGCTGGACGGCGCAGCCGTAAGCGCTATTTTTGCAGCCAAAGGCCGTCCGCAGGATAACCCCCTGATTTCCCACATTGCTTCCATGGATATGCTGGGCATGGTGGCCGGCAGCGTGCCGCCGCAGGCGCAAAGGCTGGCAGAGGCCTTTTGGCCCGGGCCGCTGACCATGGTGCTGCCGCGCGGCGCTGCTGTGGCACGGGAAGTATGTGCCGGGCTGGAAACAGCTGCCGTGCGCATGCCCAGCCACCCTGTGGCACAGGCCGTTATCCGCGCGGCAGGCGTGCCGCTGGCGGCGCCTTCGGCCAACCTTTCCGGCAGCCCAAGCCCTACAACCGCACAGGATGTGCTGGCAGATATGGACGGGCGCGTGCCGCTAATTCTGGACGGCGGCGCCTGTGAGGTGGGCGTGGAATCTACCGTGGTGTCTTTGGCTGGGCCTTCGCCCGTGCTGCTTCGGCCGGGCGGCATTACAAAAGAACAGCTTGAGGCGGTTTTGGGCTGTGAAGTGCAGCTGGCCCATGCGGTGCTGCATGGCTTGCGTGAAGGGGAAAAAGCGGCTTCTCCGGGAATGAAATATAAACATTATGCCCCCAAAGCGGAAGTAACGCTGGTAAAAGGCCCTTTCCGCGCATATTGTGATTATGTGGCCGGGCATGCCGGGCCCGGTGTGTTTGCCCTGTGCTATGAGGGCGAGGAAACGGAACTGAGCGTGCCTGCCGTCACTTATGGCCGCAGAGAAAGCGCTGCCAGCCAGGCGCACGCCCTGTTTGGGGCCCTGCGCGAGCTGGACCGGCGCGGCGCGCGCACAGTCTATGCGCGCTGCCCGCAAATGGACGGCATGGCGCTGGCGGTGTATAACCGCATTTTGCGCGCAGCGGCGTTCCGGGTGGTGGATGTATGAAGACGGTTGCCATTACGGGCCGCTCTGGCTGCGGAAAAAGCACCGTGGCGGAATACTACCGAAACAGAGGGTTTCCCGTGCTGGACGGCGACGCCATAGCGCGGGAGGTAACACAGCCCGGCAGCCCATGCCTTCCGGCTCTTGCGGCGGCGTTTGGCGCCGATATTCTGGATGAGGCCGGGCGGCTGCGCCGCGGCTTGCTTGCCCGGCGCGCCTTTGCCACAAAAGAAGATGCCTGCCGCCTGACGGATATCACGCATCCGGAAATTGTGCGAAGGCTGCTGGCCGGTGTGGCAAAGGCGAAGGCCGCAGGGGCGGCTCTGGTGTTTGTGGACGGCGCCGTGATTGTGGGCGCGCCCTTCGAGCCATTCTGCGATGCCATTATTGTGGTGCGCGCGCCGCAGCATGTGCTGGAGCAGCGCATTGTGCAGCGCGACGGCGTTTCTCTGGCGGCGGCGCGGGCGCGGCTGGGCTCTCAGCTTGCGCAGGAAAAGCTGGATGCTGCGGCCACTTATATTCTGGAAAATAAAGAAAGCGAGCAAGCCCTGCTTGCTCAGGCCCAGACTGTGCTGGAAAACCTTCTAAAAGAGGGGATGACATGAGCAGACGACGCAAGCGCTTTTGGCTTTTGGCGCTTTTGGCCGTATGCGTCTGTGTGTTTCTGTTTTTTGCCCGGGTGGGCGGCAATATCGAGCGTGCCATATACCCGCGCACCTACCGGGCATATGTAGAATACTATGCAGATAAATATGGCCTGGAATACGCACAGGTGTATGCCATCATCAAAACGGAAAGCGGCTTTAAGCCCAATGCACTTTCGGGCGTAGGGGCGCGGGGCCTGATGCAGATTACCGAAGAGACCTTTGAATGGATCAAAACGAAAATAGCGCCCAGCGAGCCTGTCACCTTTGACGACTTGTATGACCCGGAGGTAAATATCCGGTTTGGAACCTATTACCTTTATTATTGCATGGACCGGTATGCAGGTGACTTTGCCACGGCCAGCGCAGCTTACCACAGTGGGCAGGGCCTTGTAGACCAGCTGCTGGAGGACACCCGCTATTCTGCGGATGGCATTACGCTGCACACGTTCCCTTACGAGCAAATGAACCTGTATGTGCACAAGGTGCAGCGGAATTATGCAAAGTATCAAGAGCTTTACCCATAAAATTAAAATAGTCTGGATGAAAAAGGAGAAACGGATATGGAAACAAAAGCGGCAAAAGATTTGGAAAAGGAACTGCTGTTCAGCCAGCCGCACATTTCGGACGAGTGGCCCGCGGCGCGCGAAGAGGCCGAGGCATTCTGCGAGGATTATAAGGCCTTTTTGAACAATGCCAAGACGGAACGCGAGGCCGCGGCGGAAATAGAAAAACGCCTGGTGGCGGCAGGCTACCGCCCATTCGGCCACATGGCCAAAACGGCGCTGAAACCGGGCGATAAAGTGTACTATAATAACCGCGGCAAGGCCATTTTAGCGGCCACCATTGGCACACGCAGCCTGGAAGAGGGCGCGCACTTTATGATTGCGCACATCGATTCGCCCCGGCTGGATTTGAAGCCGAACCCTCTGTATGAGGAGGGCGGCCTTTCACTGTTTAAAACCCACTATTATGGTGGTGTCCGCAAATATCAGTGGGGCGCCACGCCGCTTTCCCTGCATGGGGTGGTGTACAAGCGCGGCGGCGAAAAGGTGGAATTCTGCGTGGGCGAAGCGCCGGGAGACCCTGTGTTCTGCGTGACAGACCTTTTGCCGCACCTCAGTGCAGACCAGAACAAGCGCACCCTTGGCGAAGGCCTGAAGGGGGAAGAGCTGAACATTGTGGTGGGCAGCATTCCCTATGCGGACAAAGAGGCGAAAGAGCGCATCAAGCTGTATACCATGCAGCTTTTGAACGAGCGCTATGGCATTACAGAGCGCGATTTCACACGCGCTGAAATTGAAGCGGTGCCGGCGTTCAAGGCGGCGGATGTAGGCTTTGACCGCAGCATGATTGGCGCCTATGGGCATGATGACCGTGTATGCGCATACACGGCCCTTCGCGCCGAAATCGACGCGAAGGCGCCCGCATTCACCACCCTGTGTGTGCTGACCGATAAGGAAGAGGTGGGCTCGGAAGGCACAACGGGCCTGCAGGGCGATTACACCTTCCACTTCTTGAAAGCGCTGGCGCGTGCGCAGGAGGCAGATTATGAAGAGATGCTGCGCCGTTCGGTGTGCGTGTCGGCAGATGTGAACGCAGCGCTGGACCCCACGTTCCCCGAAGTGCACGACCCGCGCAATGCCGCCCGCATGAACTGTGGTGTGTGCCTGACAAAATATACGGGCGCGCGCGGCAAGGGCGGCACGAACGACGCCAGCGCCGAGACGCTGAGCTATGTGACAAATGTGTTTGACAACGCGGGCGTTGCCTGGCAGACGGGCGAGCTTGGCAAAGTGGACCAGGGCGGCGGCGGAACCATTGCCAAGTTTGTGTCGAACCGCAATGTGGACACGGTGGACATTGGCGTGCCCATGCTTTCGATGCATGCGCCGTTCGAGCTTGTGGCAAAGCAGGACGTGTTGATGACATACCGCGCATTTTTGGCGTTTGCTACAGCGAAGCAGTAAGTTTTACATTCATCAAAGGGCAAGGTGTTCATCAGCCATACGGCTGGCGCGCACCTTTTTCCTTCACGGTTCGAAAAGGCCCGTCCCCTGCTTCGCAAGGGGGCATTGCTTTGGAAAAGGGTGCCCTTTTGCGCTTTGCGGGCGGCGCAGCTTGCTTTTCCGAATGGGGTATGGTACAGTCATCTTATCATGTTTGCCCGTGCGTGGAAAACCTGCGTGCGGGATGTGGAAAGGGTGGACAGGCATGCAGAATATCAGCTTGGCAGATTTTTTGGAATACCGCTTTCTCTCAAAGCTGCAGCTTTCGCCGGACGGCACGAAGGCGGCCTTTGTGGTGAGCAGGCAGAACAAACGGGAGAACAACTATGCCGCAGATATCTATTTGGCACACTGTGCGGCCCACAGCATCAAACAGCTGACGCACACCGGAAAAGAGCACGATTTTGTGTGGGACGGCGCCGATACGCTGCTTTTCCCTTCGTGCCGCTGCAAGGAGGATGAGGCCCCGCGCTTTTACCAGAAAACGGTGTTTTACCGCCTTTCGCTTTCCGGCGGCGAGGCATACCGCGCCTTTGAGGTGCCGTATGATGTGAAAGAGATATGCCCCTGTGGCGATGGGGTGCATTACGCTATGGCTGTGCGCATAGACCACACGAGGCCAGACCCGCGCACCCATACCATGGAAGAGTGTGAGGATGCAGAGGATTATATTCTGCTGGAAGAAATGCCCTTTGCCACAAACGGCGAAGGGTATACAAGCCGGGTGCGAATGACACTGGCCCTGTATAACGCCGAAACGGATGAAACCAAGCTGCTTACGCCGCCGATGTTTATGCTGGGGGCGTTCCGGTGGGCCGGAAAGCAGCTTGTGTATACCGGGCACAGTTACACAACAGTAAAGGCGAAAACAAAAGGCATGTATGCCTACAGCCTTGCCACGGGTGAAACGCGCACCCTGGTGGAAGACGGCGCGCTTGCCATTTACCATATTGGGGAAGAAGAGGGCACGGTGCTGTTTACCGCGTCGGATCTAAAGCAATATGGCAGCGCTTCCGGGCAGGATTTTTACAAGCTGAGCCTTGCGGGCGGCGGCTGTGAAAAGCTGTTGGCACACGAGCTTGTGCCGGGCACAAGCCCCATCACCGACAGCACCTACGGCAGCGGAAACGCGTTTGTGTGCGCACAGGGCGCGGCGTATTACATTGTGCTGGACCGCTTTCAAAGCCATATCCGCAGCATAGATGCGGCCGGTGTACAGCAGGAGATATTGGGCTTTGACGGCGGTATTCAGATGTTTGACATGCGCGGCGGGGCCACCGTGTTTGTGGGCATGCAGAAAAACAGCCTGCAGGAGCTGTATGTGCTGGCGGGTGGCAAAGCCGTGTGCATTTCCGCTTTCAACAGCCCGTTGCTTTCCGCACGGGCTGTACAGCCCGTGCATTACACGCCGTTTCAAAACCGTGCAGGGCAGCAGATAGACGGCTGGGTTCTTATGCCGTCTGGCTATGAAAAAGGGAAAAAATACCCCGGCATTCTGGAGATACACGGCGGCCCGAAGGCGGCCTATGGCGAGGTGTTTTTCCACGAGATGCAGGTGCTGGCAGGGCGCGGCTATTTTGTGTTTTTCTGCAACCCGCGCGGTTCCGACGCGCGAGGCGTGCAGTTTGCGGACGTGCGAGGAAAGTACGGCACCATTGACTATGAAGATTTGATGGATTTTACAGACCACGTCCTTGCACAATACCCGGACATTGATACCGCCCGCGTGGGCGTGACGGGCGGAAGTTACGGCGGCATTATGACAAACTGGATCATTGCCCACACGCACCGCTTTGCGGCGGCTGTAAGCTGCCGCAGCGTGGCAAACTTCGTAAGCGATTTCGGCCAGTCGGAAATCAGCTATGACGACGACCTTGCGCCGGATTCCACCCCCTGGAACGCGCCGGAGCTTTTGTGGAAGGAATCGGCCATGCCGTATCTTTCCGGTTGCAAGACGCCTACGCTGTTTTTGCATTCCACCGAAGACCACACCTGCTGCGTAGAGCAAACGAAAGAAATTTTCGCCGCTTTGACGCTTCTTGGCGTGCCTGCAAGGGCGTGCCTGTTCAAGGGGGAGAACCACGAGCTTTCCCGCAGCGGCAAGCCTCGCCACCGTGTGCGCCGGCTGAAAGAACTGGTGCAGTGGATGGATGCCTGGCTGAAACCACAAGACGGCCCGGCAGCTGCGGAATAAAAGCTGGCCGGAAAACTTCCACAACAGCCAGGAAAAGGGCCCCGGAAATTCCGGGGCCCTTTTGTTTGAAAACGGCGGGTTTCGGGGGAAAGCCATGTTTTCCAAAAAGTTTCAACAAAAACCACAAAAAATGCAGTCTTGTTACCCGCATTTTGCTTTCACACACCGGGTATATGTGTTATGTTATAAAATATAGACGTGCGGGCTTTTTGCAGATGCCCTTCACAGAAATGGAGAAATATGAACGCAGACACATCTTTTTGGGCGGCGCTTGCAATTTATGCGCTTCATATGTATATGGCCACTATGCTGTTGGTGCTGCCTTTTGGCAAGCGCCATGTGACCAGCTATTGGCGTGTGGCGGTTTACTGCATTGTGGCGGTGGCTTGCTGCATGGTATTTTTTTGGCCCGCTTGCCCTGTGGTGCGCATGCTGCCGCCGCCTGTTTTACTGGCTGTGCAGGCATTGTGGATGTTTATTGGCTTTGGCGCCGCATTCTGGCTTACAAAGGCTCCGCTTTGGCCTATGCTGTTTGCCTCGGCCCTGATGGGGCAATATTTGAATGCCGTATATACCATGGCCAATGTGCTGGAACAAAACTATTTTCCGGCGGATGAAACAAAATGGGTTTATTTTGGCCTGTTTGCCGCCGTGCTGGCACTTACGCTGCCCATTGTTCTGCCGGTATTTTTGCTGGAACTGCGCCCCCTGGTGCAGCAGGGCGGGGCGCGAGTTTCCTGGCAGTGGCTGTGGCCCGTTCCGGTGTTGTTTAATATCGTGTTCCATGTGAAATTTTACAGCGGAAATTTTACCGCAAAGCTTATGGATATCAGGGCAGACCTTAGCGCGGCGCTGCTTTGGCTGGTGGCCACATTTGCGGCCTGTATGCTGATGCTGCACGCGGTGCGCAAAGGGCTTGCCGGCGCGCAGGCTCAGGAGGAACTTGGGCTTGCGGCGCTTCGCTCGGACATGCAGCGCCAGCAAAATGAACAGCTTTTGCGTCATATGGAGGATGTGCGCAGGGCAGAGCACGACCTGCGGCATCATTTGCATGCCCTGTATGGCCTTGCCCAGGCAGATGGAAGCAAAACGGTGCAGGAATATATCAGCGCGCTTCAAATGGCAGAAGAACCGCAGGGCATCCTGCCCTGTGCCAACACGGCGTTAAGCGCCGTGTTGAATTATTATTTATCCGGCGCGGTTGCTGCCGGTGTGAAAGTTTCAGGCCATGTGGCGCTGCCCGCGGCACTGGGCAAAGCAGAAAGTGATGTGTGCCTTGTGGCAGGCAACCTGGTGGAAAACGCAGTTGCGGCCGCCTGTGGGCAAATGCAGGGCACAAAGTTTATTCAGGTGGATGCCCGGATGCAAGGCGGGCTGTTGTCTTTGTGCATAAAAAACAGCGGCGCAGTGCCGCTGGTATACCGCCATGGGGCGCTGTGGTCTACCCGGCGAAATGCGGCCGGCATCGGCACAGCCTCTGTGGCTGCTGTGTGCAGGCAGCGGCAGGGGTTTGCACGTTACGAGCAGAAAGACGGCGTGTTTACGGCCCTTGCCTGCATGAATATTGAACAATAATTTTCCTTCAGCGGGCCTTGGCCGTGTATGCCGGTTACCTGCCGGAGAGGAGGAACACAGATTTTGAGAATTGCTATCGTAGACGATGATGCATCTGTGCGCGCCACGCTTGCTCAGGCTGTGCGCCGTTATGCAGAAAATGCGCATATTCCTGCAGAAGTGGTGACGTTCGAGACGGGTTCGCAGTTTTTGGAATATGCCGGTGCAGACGGCTTCAATGTGGTTTTTCTGGATGTCTATCTCGGGGACGAGAATGGAATGCAGATAGCGCGTATGCTGCGCCAGCGGGGCAATACAAGCCTGCTGGTGTTCATCACGGTCAGCGCGCAGCATGCCGTAGAGAGCTATGAAGTGGGGGCCTTTTACTATTTGGTGAAGCCTGTGGAAGAAAGCGCTTTGTTCCGCGTGCTGGATAAATGTGCTGCGGCCCTGTACGATAAAAAGCTGCACATTCAGCTGAAAGAGGGCTGGTCTTATGTAAATATCCCGCTGGATGATATTTTATTTGTAGACATGTATAACCACTATGTTTTGGTGCATACAAAGCGCAAAATCAACCGCAGTCATATGCCGTTTCAAGAAATACGGGAAACTTTGCTCAAATACCCTCAGTTTGCCTGTTGTTACCGCAACTGCATTGTCAACATGGATAATGCGCGCGGCATGGAAAACCGGGATTTCGTGCTGGAAGGCGGCGTGCGGGTTCCCATCTCGCGCAAATTGTACACCGCTGTGCAAAAACAATATGCCGATTATCTGCTTTTTAAGCTGAGCACCAACAGGCCATAAGCAGAAATTTGGGCAGAAACCACCCAAAAAAGAGCTTTTTTACTGAAATAGATGCAAGCGCCGAATGTGCGGCATGCTATAATAAATTGGTTTCTGCACGGTTGCCCGGCGAAGCTTTCCGCGCTCGTGCCGGGCTTTTTGTCACAAGGCTATAGCGCTGAGCGGGCAGATGGGGCGAAGGCGTCCTTGGGCCTTGCGTGACGGCCTGCACAGCATTTGGGCACAGGTAGAATGTGGGCGGTTGCAACGGCCCGCTGGCGGCTGTGGCAAGCGCCCTTTGTAGAGCCAGCAGCCATGAAAAAAGGAGGAAACAGAAATGAAGTATTATCTGAAACAAAAACTGGTGTCGCTGCACCACGCGCTGAAAATTTTTGACGGGCAGGACGACGTGGTGTATGAAGTGGAAAGCAAAATGTTCTCTTTGCATGACAAAACTTACCTGCGGGACGCTGCGGGCAACGAAGTAGCCTACCTGCATGCGAAGGCTTTCAGCCTGCACGAAGTGCACTATGTCGATATGGCCAGCGGCCTTTCGTTTGAAATCAGCACAGAGCTGTTCCACCTGACAAAGGATATCATCCGCATTGATTCACTGGGCTGGGAGCTGCACGGCGACATCACATCACACGATTATCAAATTATTGACGAGGCCACGCACACCATTTTGGCCACCGTGCACCGCAAGTTTTTCTCGCTGCACGATGTGTATGAAATAGAAATTAACGATGAGCAGCAGCGGGATGTTTTGATGGCGGCCATTATTGTGCTGGAACATATCCATTCTCAGCGCGATGCGGCGCGCGTGGGCGCGGCGGCCGGTGCCGGCACAGCGGCAGTGGCTGCCAGCAATGCCGAAAAAAACGATTGATCTCTCAGCACAAAGCGGCAATCTGCCGGCTGCATGAGGACGGAAACAGCAAAGGAGGGCTTTTGCAATGACGCTGCAAGATGTGGTGACGGCTTTTCTGGCGGTGCTTGGTGTTTATCTGGCAGTAGTTTTGGTGCTGCTGGTGCTTACCATTGCCGCATGGTGGCGCCTGTTTTGCAAAGCCGGGCGGGCAGGGTGGCGTGCTGTCATCCCTGTGCTGAATATCCATACGCTGTATCAAATCTGCTGGAAACCTGTGTGGTTCTGGCTGTCTGTTTTCTTTGCGGCAGCGGCTGGCATGTGCGGCTATGCGTTAGACCTGCAACAGCCGCAGACGGCGCTTGCCCTTGCAACGCTTGCACTTATCATAGCGTCTGGTGTAATTCATATCATAATGAATTTCAAGCTGGCCAGGGCATTCGGCCACGGTGTGCTGTTTGGCATTGGGCTTGTGTTTTTTCACACGCTGTTTATTATGATACTGGCTTTCGGTGCTTCCAGCTATGTAAGTGCGGCCCGGCCCAACGCGCCGGAGGCCTGAAGCGTGCGGCGAAAGAAAACCGCCTGTGCCGGAAAACGACCAAGGCAGGTTTTATCACGCCTTGACGCCTCGTATATAAAAATATGCCCCCATGGCGGCCCTCAGGCCTGCCAGGGGGCATTTCTGTTTTTGCATGGAAACTTGCAGAAGCTTTATGATGCGTTGCAAAATGGAACCGTGGCGCTCATGCGCCTGGCGCTGGCCGCACACCGCCCATTGCTATCTGCCTTTTGCGCAAAGCCTCCCGTAATAGAACATGTATTGTTGCATTACGCCCTCAAACCCGGCATAGGGGGCAAGGTTAAAATGGCCGCCGTATTCTTCTTCGATGACACGGTTGATCCACACGTCCCGCGGGAAGCCGTCCAGCCGGTGATAACCGAACAGCATTACGCAATTTGCCACCTTTGCCCCCACGCCGGGCACGGCAAGCAGGGCCTGCTGCAAGGCAGCATTCTCTGCCTGGCACAGTGCGGCAAGGTCCAGTGCGCCCGAGGCGGCAAGACGTGCCGCCGCATGCACATAACCCGCACGGTAGCCAAGGCCGCAGGCCGCCAGCTCATCCATGGAAAGGCCCGCAAGCCTGCGCGGCGTGGGAAAAGCGAAGAAAACATGGCCTGCATGCCGGATGGGTTTGCCCGCGCGCAGGCACAGCTGCTGCACACACCGCTTGATGGCAGGGATGCTTTTGCGCTGTGAGATGATGAATGTAATAAGCATTTCCCACGGCTGCTGCCGCAGAATACGAATGCCACGCCCTGCTTCGGCCGCTTTGGTGAGAAAACCGTCGGACGCAGGGATGGCGGCGCGGAAAGCGGCATAGTCCGTTTTCATATCAAAATAGGCTTTCCATATTTCCTCATATTGTTTCACAGTGCAGTGAAGCACGCAGCCCCCTGGCAGTGCGTCCATCTCTAACACATGCCCCATAGCCACCAGGGTATAGTGCCCGGCGCCGGTTTCATCCATGCGAAAGCACTGGCCGCTTTCGGCTATTTTTTTTATATCGAGGTCGGGGGAATGCAGTGTCACCATAAGGGGTCCTTTCTGCCCATGGGCGGGCGCTAAAATTTGAACCGGCCGTCCTGTGCGAAATGCCGCCGGGCCGGGTTGCCCTCTGCGCGCCAAACAGCGTGGCATTTTACATCGTAGATAGCGGCCCACACAGTGCCGCGGCCGCCACGCTTGTCGTATTGGCAAAGAAACCCTTCTTTGCCGGCCAGCAGGGCCATGGCCCCCGGAATGTCCATCCCGTCGGCCTTCGCCTGCAGGGTGTGCAGCATCGTCTGATAACGCGGCTCTGAGGCCCAGTCATCCACGCCTGCCCGGCAAGCATGGCGCATGGAGGGGGAGTGAAACGTGTTGGTGGCACACACAAACGGCCTGCCCGGCGCCGGACGCACCACTTCCAGGTGGCTGCTATTGCATTCTAACACAGCAATGGCGCCGCCCGCATCGGCCAGCGTCAGTGTTTGTGCGCTGGCAATGGGCACGCGGCGCGCCAGTGCCAACGCCTGCTCTACCGTGCGGCAGGTTTCCAGCATCAGGCGCAAAAGCATCCCTGCATTCAACCCGGGCTGAATGCGGCCGGGTGAAACAGAGGTAAGGCCCGCGGCAAGGCCGTGCTCGTTCACGCCGTCCTCTATTTCCACAAAGGCTGTGGTGTTGCCCGTGAAATAGAAGCAGCGGCCGTCCAGCCGGTAGATGACGTTTCCGTTCCAATGCTGCAGCGCAAGCAGAAAATCGCTGTTACGGGCAAGGAACACCTGTGCCCCGTTGGAAACAGCAAAGCAGGAGCAACAGCTGGCAGGCGGCATGGCATACATGCTGAACAAGATGGCCTGTAGAGCCTGTGGCGCACAGCCCTGGCCCTCGGCAAGGCCCTCTATCTCTTGCAGCACAGCGGGAAAAAAGCGCCGGTAAATGGGCACACACTGCTGTGCAAACTGCAGGCGTGCCTGTGTGACGGGAAATGGCGCATTCTGCAAAATAAAATTGCCGTGTGAAGCCAGAAAGCGCCCCCGGCGAAGCCCGGCCTCGCGGTGGGTGCCACGAAATGTGACATGATACATAATAGATGCCCTCCTTACATGTTGGGAGGGCTGCCGGCAACCCTGAACGCAGCCGCACGTTATAAAGCTATGCGGTGCTTTTTCAGCATAAAGGAATAAAAAATACTTGTCAAGGCAGCCTGCCCGCCAGAAAGAACGCCGCACAGGGGGGTATTTAACTTTCTGTGTGGTTTGATATAATGAAACTATCAAATCGCAAGGGGGTTGCGAAAAATGGACATACGGCTGGACGGCTATACCGCAACGCACTATCAAATCAATCCGGAGACGGGCGATTGCGCATACCATCTGGAAACGACCAGCAAAGAGATTCCCCCTTGCCCAAACTGCGGCGGGCATGAAGTCGTTGTGCATGGAAAATGGGAAAAGATAACGCGCGACTGCGGGATATGCGGCAGCGCGGTCGAACTTCACATCCATTGTCGGCGCTATCGTTGTAAAAAGTGCAAGATAACTTTTTCGGATACAACACCCTTTGTAGAAGAAGATGGAAAGCTGACGCGCCGCTTTAAGGCTCAGCTGGTTTTCCAAGTCCAACTGGCACACAATTTTTCTGCGGTAGCCGCGATGAACAAGGTTTCAGTACCGACCATCAAGCGAATTTTTAACGCCTATGTGGCAGAGATAGAAAAAGAAGAACCCCCTTATGCCCCCAAAATACTTGGTATTGACGAAGCACATGTAAATGGCAAAGAGCGGGCTGTTTTTACCGACATTACCAACCGGCGGCTGATTGATATGCTGGAAGACCGCACAGACAAAACGGTCACGGCATTTCTGGAATCCATGCAGCAGCCGGAAAAATTAGAGGCGGTCGTCACGGATATGTATCTGGGCTACCGTGCAGCAGTGCAGTATTGTCTCCCAGGCGTTCCCGTGGTAGTAGACCGTTTTCATGTCATGCAGTGCTTGAACCGTCACATCATGGACGAGCTAAAACATGGCCTAAAAGGAGCAAGTGCGCGAAAAACGATGAGGCTGCTGCGGAGTAACCGAACCGACCTGACAACTCCCGAATTTGTTGAACTGCTGGAACTCGGCAGTACAAGCCCGCTGCTCTTGGAATTGAATGAATTTCAAAAAGGTTTTCGAAAAATCTATCAGGCAAAAAACCGGCACGACGCAGAGAAGCAGTATGCGAAATGGGAGAGTGAAATCCCGCTAGAGCGGAAAGAAATCCAGAAGTTCATCCACACTATCCATCAATGGTACGATGAAATCTTTAACTACTTTGATTATCCGTATACCAACGGTTACACCGAGGCCATCAACGGGCAAATCAAACGGCTGAATCGGATGGGCAACGGATATTCATTCCCCGTGCTGCGGGCAAAAGCCCTGTATGAAATCAAGCACATGCTGCCGGACTCTTACTTCGAGAAAATACAAATCGTGGACAGCAAAATGAGCATGGCGAAAATGGCGTTTATGAGCCCATCCATGCTGCCGTTCAACACGGAGAGCAGGCAGCGTGGTATCGACTGGGATGTGCTGCTGCGGGAGTGGGACAAGGATGAAAAGAAAAAGCGGAAAGCCAACGCCAAGTTTGAGCTGGGCAGCTCTCCGGAAGCCTACATCACCGTGACGGACAGCAGCCGGGACTACCGGGTGGACGACAAGACCGCCTATCAAGAGGGCTATGCTGCTGGACTTCTTGCGGGCGAGGAAAAGTTTGCGTCCGAACGGAAAAGAAGCTATGAGCAGGGTTACAGTGCAGGCCAGAACGAGGTGCAGGAGAACGAATACACCGCCGCGTATGACGAGGGCTATCAGGCTGGTTATGAAGCCGGGTACAGTGACGGCTTTGACGAAGTTCCGGGTGACATAAAAGAAACCGGAGACTACGACGACTACTAAAAATCGCATAGGGAAATACAGACCCCCGCTGATGATCAGCGGGGGTCTTGCTGTCTGAAAAAATATTTCTAGGGACAGCGAAATTTTCTTGTTTTACCCCGAAAAACGAAGAAAATGGGGTCATAGGGGCAAAATCCTATAAAAATTGCCGATAAATCGGCAGAAAGAGAGATGATAAATCATGAAATTGACCAACAGCACTATTAAGCAGGTCATCGTAGACCCGGCGACCCTCGGTGCAAAACTGCGCCTGTGCGGCGTGCGTCCGTATTATGAGTACATCGACAGACAGCGCACGGACAATCTGCTGGGTTACACCTACACGGTGACTTGCAGCGGCTTTGCGGGAGATAAGCTGGATGTCAAAATTCCCGGCAAGCAGTTGCTCGGTGAAGATGCGCTGGACAGACTGGTACGGTTTGCAGGTCTGACGGTCGGCATCTACCCCAGCTATGTCAAGGGGCAGCGCGGCATCGACGCGGTCTGCCTCAAGGCCACGGCTACCGGCATCACCGCTATGGACGGTTAACCGTGCATGGCGGCTGCGCAGGGTCGCCTCACGCGGATCCTGCGCAACCCCATGCGACCCAATGGGCGGCCCGCAAGCGGGGCCCCGCCGCAGGTGGGGAATATTACTTGCGGGCCACATTGAGATATTGAGATAAGCCTACAAACCCTGATAAATACAGGGTTTACGCCATCTCAATGACGTCGGAAATCATTGAGATAGTCCGGAAATCATTGAGATAAACCTCGGGAAAGGGGGTGAGAAATTGGCACGGGCAAAGGACTTTGACGGAACAGCCAACGAGACAGAAGCCGTTGACCGACAAACCGGAAAGGGCATTGGGGTGTTGGGCAAGAAAGCCCGTGTCTGGCTCATCACGCAAAACAACCCGGAAAAGTACGGCGTGGATATGTCGCGGGACGGCATCACGGCGCTTCTGCAAAAAGAGATAGAGGCCGGACGCATTACCTATATGGCGGGCATTAGAGAGCAAAGCCTTACTGTCAATGAGAACGGCCAGCATACACCGCACGGCCATATTCTGATGTACTGGCCGAATCAGGCGACAGGCGGACAGATTCACAAATTTTTTTCGCACGCAGCTTTGCATATGTGTGAGGCTTACCCGCCCTCTGTCCTCAAGTACATCACCAAAGACACCAGTGGCGAGTGGTACAAGCATCACCCGGAAAAACTTGGTGAAAAATTGCCGGATTCCGAGGCCGGGTTTTGGGAATGGGGCGATTTGCCCACGGGCAAAAGGGCGGCGGACGAGGGCGGGAAAAAGACAGACGCAAACGCGGAAATCGTTGCGGCCATCAGCGCCGGAAAAAGCGACGCAGAAATCCTCATGCTGCACCCGCAGGCGGTATATCATCCGGCGCACATCCGGCAGGCGCGGTTTGCCATGATGAGCAGACGCTACCGCAGCTATGTGCGGGATATGACCGTCCTGTATATTGAGGCCAACCTGCCGCTCAAACAGATGCACACGCTTTACGCGCATACAGAGGACACCTATGTTGTCAGCGACTATGCCCGCCCGTGGGACGGCTATTGCGCGGAAAACACGCTCGTCCTTATCAACTACCTCGGGCAGTTTCCGTGGCACGATTTTTGCCGTTACCTGTGCGGGGCGTATTGCACGCTGCCCGCCCGATATTCGGACGCGGTGGCCTGTTACACCACCGTGCTGATTATCTCGCCCCTCTCTGTCGGCGACCTGTGCAGCCTCAGCAAGGGTTACGACGCTGCCGCGCTGGATGCACATCTGACCCACCGCCGGGTGTATACCTCATTGGATGACCCCGGCACTGATTACATTCGCAATTCAACCACCGGGGAATGGCAGCGCGTCTATCTGCTGCCGTCCCACAGAGAAAAAGGAGACACAAATGACAACTGAAAAAGAGATGCTCCGCAGAAAAACCGAACGCCACTATATGCTGGTCGTCTTTCTGAACGGGGTAAAAAACATTCGTTACGACCGCCGTAAGCGCACGATTTTTCTGTCTGCTGCGCTTGCCGTCCTGCTGCTGACCGCATGGCTGTGCCAGCCGGGAAGGTATATGCTGCCTATCCTCTGGCAGGTCGCGGTCATTGGCTATTCCGCTGCGGCTTTGGCCGTTTTGGCTGCTGTGACCTATTGGCTGGGGCGTGTTCCGCACGCCCGTCAGTATTACGAGGATTTTCTGCGCATCGGCTGGGCAAACAGCGCCGGAGAACCGCCCGTCCTGACGGAATACCGGGAAGTCCGTGACAAGCTGGTGGAACTCCATTTTTACAGCAAGGGTCTTCCCCGCGCGGAATGGGAAGAGAATAAGGCGCGGCTGGAAACTGCGCTGAACCTCTACATTCTGGAAATCCGCGAGGGAGCAAGCCGCCGTGAAGTGGTGCTGCTCTGCGCACCCGGGGATGTATCGCTGCCGACAAAAATCCTCTGGAAGCAGGAATACCTTTCCGCGAAAGATTTTGAACTGGTCTTGGGTGAAGACCCTGCCGGACAGGTCACCATCGACCTTGCCAAAATCCCGCATCTGATTTGCGCGGGCTGTACCGGAATGGGCAAGAGCCAGATGCTTCTGCTCATGATTGTACAGTCCCTTGAAAAAGGCGCGGATGTATTTCTGGCCGACCTTGCAAAACAGGGCACGGACTATACCTCTGTACGAGACAAGGTGAGGCTGCTGCTGGATTATCCCGACCTGCTTGCCGCGCTGGATGAAATCAGCGCAGAGATGGACGCACGGCGCGATTTGTTCCTTGCCAGCGGCTGCTCGAATATTGTCGAGTACAATATGCAGGGACACGATATGCGGCGCATCATCCTCTTTATCGACGAGACCGCCGCCCTGCTGAACGGCAGCAGCAAGGAGCGCAAGGCGCTTGCTTCGCAGACATTGGAAAAACTCATCGACCTTGCCAGGTTGGGACGCTTTGCCGGAATCTCACTGGTGTTCGGCAATCAGCGCACTTCCGTGCAGAATCTTCCGGGTGACATCAAAACGCTGTGCGACCTGCGGCTGAGTTCCAAACTCCCGGACACGGCAAGCAGTATGTGTGTCTTGGACGACGGCAGCGCGGCAACGCTGCCCGCTATTGCCGGACGGTTTCTGCTGCGGGACGGAACGGGAATTGACAAGATTTTTCAGGCATACTATTACGCTGACAGAGATTAAAAGGAATGACGGGGCGATTTGATCGCCCCGTCATTCTTCATAGTCTAAATTTACTTCATCGAAAAGAGGACTGTCCCAAAACTCTTTGAACGAAATCCCCAATCCCTGACACAGCTTTTTTACTGTCACTATCCCGGTGTTTTTCACGCGGGCATAGTCAGCAATCGTATATTTTAGGGCACTCGGTGTAATGCCGCTTATTTCTGCCAACCGATTGGTGGTGATTCCTTTGTCTTTTTCCAGTTCAAGGATGCGCAAACGGACAGCTTCTTGAAGCCGCACGAAACCACATCCTCTCGTCTATGTTTTTGCGATTTTAGTTTAGCAAAAAGAAAAAACAATATTCGTAAATATATAGACGAAACGAGCTTGACTGAGTATAATAAAATATATCATGCAGTTAAGAAAAGAGGTTGTTACTGTGAAACGAGTTGGAGTATTAGCTCTTGGACTGTGCCTTATGTTTTGTCTGACCGCGTGCGGTGTGCAAATCACGGGCATTTCGCTGCCGGAGAGCTTGGAGCTGGAAGCTGGGGCGAGCGAAACGCTGGCGGTGGAGTACACCACGGAGAAAGAAGTTGACGAGGCAAAATTGGACGAAGCTGCCGGAAAGCTGACACTGGTCTGGACGAGCAGTGACGAGGCGGTTGCCACGGTGGATGCAGAAGGTACGGTGACCGCTGTTGCCGAGGGTGAGGCGGATATCACCGCCGCCACCGAGGACGGAAAACTTTCCGCAAGCTGCCATGTGACCGTGGGTGTCGGTGTCACGGGCGTGGATGCGCCTGAAACGCTGGAATTGCAGCTTGGCGAGACGGAGACTGCCGAGCTGGGCGCATCGATTCTTCCCGAAGCTGCTACAGACGTGACGCTTACTTATGAATCTAGCGACGAGCAGATTGCCACGGTCGGCGAGGATGGCACGGTGACGGCAGTTGGTGAGGGCGAGTGCACCATCACCATCAAGGCGGCAGGCTTCGGCGGCACGGTCGCAGAGACAGCCACAAAAGTGACGGTTCTTGTCGCTGAAAAAGAGCAGACGGCAGGCAGTTCCGGCTCGAAAACTACTACGACAACAAAGCCCACCGGGAATACTGGTTCGACGGCGGCGGGTGGTACGGCAAGCGGCGGGAATACCGGCAGCACCGGGTCTGCTCCTGCCGGGGGTAGTGGCACAAGCGGTGGAAATAATACTGGGAATGCCGGCAACACCCAGACCCCTGCGCCTCCTGCTCCCGAGGGTGGCGGCATTGGTGGAGACCTGAACCAAGTTATCCCCGGCGGCGGTACTACGGATGGTAATGGCGGCGACGCTGAACAGACAGAACCGCCTATTGCACCTCCTCCCGCTCTCGAGGGCGGCGGCATTGGTGGAGACCTGAATCAGGTTATCCCCGGCGGAGGCACGACGGATGGTAATGGTGGCGATGCCGAATATGGCGGACGCCCGGTGGCTTAATCAAATAGCATAACCTTTTTGAGAGACAGGTCTTTTCCTGTCTCTTTTTTATTGACCTAATTGGGGCAAAATAACTGGTGCAAATATAGGCGGAAAAACCTTATTTTGATGTGTACCTTTCAAAAAAGTATTCAAACAAGACAGCCTGCCGATGAATCATCGGCAGGCTGTTTTTCATGTCTGAATCATCGGCAGATTGCAGTCCATGCACAGGATGTGCACCTCTTTTGTGGCTCTCACACTGTTGCCACAGCAGGGGCAGACGTATTTGCGGGTGTGGCTCGGCTTTGGCGGCGGCGTTGTTCCGGTGGCGTTCCCGTTTCCCGTGCCTCTTGGTGTGTAACTCCATTCGATACGGTTCATGTGGATATCCGTCCAGCCTTGCTCAATGATGAAGTCGCAGAGGGCGTCGGTCGGCTCTGTGATGCTCCATCCGATACGAGGGTCATAGCTGATAGACAGGTCACGGGCGGTAGCCGCATCCCGGAATTTCTTGTTGTGGTACGCTCCGCCCCGGCTGCAATCCTGAATGCCGTTTTGCAGATTCCAGAGGTGTACCATTTCATGCAGCAAAGTCGCCGTCGTGTTCTCGATAGGCCGGTCGAGTGTTCCCGCTCCGATGTTCAGCTCATGGCGGTGTTCCTGCCCTTTGCGCCATGACTTCCCAACTGTAACATGGCCGTATGCGCGGGGCGTGCTCTGGATGGTGATGATAGGTTCTTCCAACTGTCCGTTGAAGTATTTGGCATTCAGTGCCCGGAACATTTTTTCGAGATAACCAGCGGTGCGGGAAGTTTTCACAGTCTCTTTCATGTTGTCGCCCTCACTTTCAAAATTCAAATCTAATCCGGGGGGATTAAATTTTTCGTTTCGTCCGTGATTCACTGACGATTTATGAAAAGCTGATTGTCAATAGCACCGTGGAATAAAAGCGCAGCGATTATGCCGCGAAAGGCTGTTGACGGTCAGATTTTTATGAATCAAACTTCACGCAAGGACAAACAAAAACTGCACAAAAGCCCAAGACAAACCAGCCCTCGCATCTTGCACAAAATTCCTGTCTAAAATTCTAACCACACACAAAGTTAAAAAGCCGCACAGGGCTTGCCGTTGCGCACAGCGTGCAAACAGGATATAATGAGGCTAATTCAACCGATTTTGACAGAGGGTGCCAGCAAATGTATCTTGCCGATCTTCACATCCATTCCCGCTTTTCGCGCGCTACCAGCCGTGACGGCGATGCGCCGCATCTGGATTTCTGGGCCCGCCGCAAGGGCATTGGACTGGTAGGCACGGGAGATTTTACCCACCCTGCGTGGCGCGAAGAGCTAAAGCGCCACCTTGAGCCAGCCGGGCCGGGTTTCTACCGGTTGAAAGAAGAACTGCGCCTGCCCGGAACGGCGCCGGGGCCCGCCCCGCGCTTTGTGGTGACGGGTGAGATAAGCTCTATTTATAAGCGTGGCGGAAAGACCCGCAAGGTGCACAATGTCATTCTGCTGCCCAGCCTGGAGGCCGCAGACGAGCTCTCGGCCCGGCTGGAAGCCATTGGCAATATTCATTCTGACGGCAGGCCCATCCTTGGGCTGGACAGCCGGGACCTGCTGGAGCTCACCTTGGAGGCATGCCCTGAAGCAGAGCTTATTCCCGCCCATATCTGGACGCCGCACTTCTCGATGTTCGGCGCCTTTTCGGGTTTTGATACCATAGAAGAATGCTTTGCCGACCTCACGCCCCATATCCATGCGGTAGAGACGGGCCTTTCATCCGACCCGCCCATGAACTGGCGTGTGTCCATGCTGGACGGGCTAACGCTGATGTCACATTCTGATGCACACTCGCCTGCAAAGCTGGGCCGCGAGGCAGACCTGCTGGACACCGGCCTCTCTTACCCGGAACTGGTGCACGCCATCCGAACCGGCGAAGGGTTTCTTGGCACGGTAGAGTTCTTTCCCGAAGAGGGGAAGTATCATTTGGATGGGCACCGAAACTGCGGGGTGTGCCTGACGCCCGCCGAGGCCATGCAGCGCGGCGGGCTGTGCCCGGTGTGCGGCAAAAAGCTGACCATCGGTGTGGAACACCGTGTGGAAGAGCTGGCAGACAGGCCCGCAGGCTTTTACCCCAAAGGGGCAAAGCCGTTTGAAAGCCTGGCGCCGCTGCCAGAGGTAATAGCTGCATCCACGGGCCTTTCGGCAGGCGGCAAAAAGGCGGCGCAGCAATATGAACAGATGCTGGAACAGCTTGGGCCAGAGTTTTCCATTCTGCGCGAGGTGCCGCCGGAAGAGATTGAGCGCGTGGCAGGCCCGTGTGTGGCCGAGGGAATTCGCCGCCTGCGCACAGGCAGGGTGCAGCGCCGCGCCGGGTTTGACGGGGAATATGGCATGATTTCGCTGCTGACGCCCGCAGAGATTGAGCAGTTCAGCGGGCAAACTTCCTTGTTCGGCTTTGAGGCGCCGCCCCGGCAGCAGGCCCCGACGCAGGCGGGCGGCGCGGCGGAAAAAGCGGCACCAAATAGAAAAACAGAGCCAAAGCGCGGGGAAAGCCTGAATGAACAGCAGCTTGCCGCCGTGCATGCACAGCAGCCCTGCGTGGCCGTTGTGGCAGGCCCGGGCACCGGCAAAACAAAAACGCTGGTGGCGCGCATTGTGTGGCTGATAGGACAGCAGGGCGTGCGCCCGGAAGAGATTACCGCCGTCACCTTTACAAACCAGGCCGCCGCCGAGATGCGCCAGCGCCTGTGTAAACAGCTGGGGGGCAAGCGTGCGGCGGCACGCCTTACCATTGGCACGTTTCACGCCATCTGCCTGGGCCTTTTGGGCAATGTGAAGCTTGTGAGCCGCGGCGAAGCGCTGGAGCTTGCCGCCGATGCCCTGCAGGCTGTGCAGCAAACAGCAAGCCCGGCAAAACTGCTGCAGGCGGTGTCCCGTGTTAAAAATGGCGCTTCCGTGGAACAGGCGGGCATCAGCCCTGAACTATACGAGGCATATCAGAACAGGCTGAATCAGCTGGGCGCATTGGACTTTGACGACCTGCTGGCCCAGGCGCTGAAGCTGGATGTGACAGGCAGGCGCTGTTTTACCCATCTGCTTGTGGATGAATTTCAGGATATCAACGACACGCAATATGAGCTGGTTCGCGCATGGAACAGGGCGGGCCGCACCCTGTTTGTCATTGGTGACCCGGACCAGGCTATTTATGGCTTCCGCGGCGCAAGCAGCCGCTGTTTTGCGCGTTTGAGGGCAGACGTACCCGGCCTGCAGCAGATATGCCTTCAGGTGAATTACCGCTCTACCCCGCAAATTTTGCAGGCGGCTTTGCCCGTTATTGAACAAAACCCGGGCAGGCCCCGGCTTCTGCATGCAAATTGCCTTCCGGGCACAGCCGTGCGGCTGGTGCAGGCGGCAGACGACTTCAACGAGGCTGTGTTCATTGCCAAAGAGATAGGGGCTATGGCCGGCGGGGTAGATATGCTGGATGCCCAAAAACTTTCACACGAACGCGAAGCGCGCGCCTTTTCCGATATTGCTGTGCTGTGCCGCACACACCGCCAGCTGGAATTGATTGAATCATGCCTGCGGCACGATGACATTCCCTGCATTGTCAGCGGGCGGGAAAGCTGGCTGGAAAACGACAATGTGCGCGGCTTTCTTGCCTTCTTCCGCTGGCTGCTGCGGCCGGACGACGCAGCGGCGCTGGAAACAGCGCTGCGCCTTGTGTGGCAGTGCCCGCAAGACTTTATCCAACAGGCACAGAGGGCCTGTGCGCGCCAAAACTGGCTGGACCTTACGGCTTTGCGGCAGGCCCTGCCCGAGGGCGGCCACGCCGGGCAATGGCTTGCCTGTGCAGAAACATGGCTTGCCGCGGCGAAAACCGAAAAGCCGTGGAAGCTGGCAGAGCGCTGGGCACAAGAGCATGGCACTTGCGACGCAATGGAGAAATTGCAGCACACGGCTGTGTTCTACACACAGATGCCTGCGCTGCTGGACGCGCTTGCCCTTGGGCAGGAGGCAGATATTTGCCGCGCTGCAGGCAAGGGCTGGCAGGCAGGCGCTGTGCGGCTGATGACGTTGCACGGCGCCAAAGGGCTGGAATTCCCTGCGGTGTTCCTTGCGGGGCTTAGTGAGGGTGCCTTGCCGCTGGAGGCCAAGGGACGCCCGGCAGATGTGGAAGAAGAACGCAGGCTGTTTTATGTGGGCATCACGCGCGCGAAAGAAGAGCTTATCCTTACCACAGGCCCGCATCCATCTGCCTTTTTGCAAAGCCTGCCCCGCACGGTGGCACGCGAAAGTGCCGCGCGGCGCACCCGGCAAGTGGAACAGCTTAGCCTGTTTTGAATGGTGCATAGAAAACAAAACTCCGCTGCAAGCAGAGAATGCCTGCAGCGGAGTGTCGGGGGCGGTCAGCTTAGATCGCAGCCATCCGCAAAAGGATGGTAGCGGTCGCGGGGCTGCTGTGAGGGCGACTGCGCCCTAAAGCACAGATAATCAAGCGGCGAAGCAGTGGCCCAAAACCTCAAAGGCGTCCGCCATCATCTTTTTGAAAATAGTCTCTTTACTCTGTTTTATTAAGCTCCTTCGTCTGGGAGAATAAAGATTTGCCTGCAATCATGAAATGAGTTTATTTTCTCCAGAGTGACCGAAAGTCTTACGTCACATTGAACAATTTGGCCTGTCTGCAGTTTGGAAAAATCAACTATCGCTACATTTTCATCGATTATTTCATAAATTTTTACCCTTCCATTGGCTGTCATGCTTGCCGAAGCTGATTCTCCATTATCCAATAACAGCTCGATATCCCCATCCGATTCAGAAATCGAGGTGATTTCACCTATGATATAGCTCCGTGGGATATCATCACAAGAGTATCTGTTGAAGGTCATTTGTAAACCAATCAGTAAAAACACTGTTACGATAAAAACTATTGCGAGCAAGAATGGCACATATTTTATTTTGTCTTTCATGAATCATTTCCTCCCGCGATATCCATTCTCTTCTAAGCACTCGTATTCATTATTGTTGTTTCGCAAAAATCTCTGTTCAGCATTTTTATTAAAAATTGAAAGCACTGTGCACTAATACAATGATAGGCCATAAAAATTCAAGAGACAAGAGAAAAATGAGCGCCTTGTCCACTCATTTTGATCGATACCATTCAAAAGACGATAAATTGCCCGTTTGTACCATCGGTGCGGCGAAAAAACAAATAAATTCCCCCAAGGCATATGCCTTGGGGGAATTACTGGTGCGGGTAACAGGGGTCGAACCTGCACGCCGTGCGGCACCAGATCCTAAAGGTAGTGTCACCTTAGTGAAAGATTTTCTGCTGGCACAACATCATGCATATGTGCTCAATTTCACTGGGTACTACGCCTGCGAAACAAAGGAAATAGCTACAAGAGATTACGGCCTGACTTACGGCTATTATTACAAGCTGTCTAAAATCGTTTTTAATGCATAGGGTTTAGCATATTTCAAATGCGCATCACTCACAAAAATGGTGTTTTCTTCTATTGGCTTTGTCCACATAGCCGGATATACTACTACTTTCTTTTTGCTATAACGCCCCTCTGCCCAAACTGATTCGTGATTAACATCGATATGTATGCCGGAAATCTGGAGGATTTGTTCCAAGGATTTCAAAAGATACTGCTGTTTTTCGTATGGGACTGCAGATACTCTTGCTCCTGTTTCTCCCCAGTTCAATAAATCAAGTGCAGCCTTACGATCGAGAACGCTGTGGATATATTGATTTCGATAGTGCTTTAGGCACCTGTGGCAAGCGCTGTCACAGGTACAACTTTCGAGAAGTTCTCGAGTTTTGGTAAGTAGCTGGCGAATAGAGGATTCAATGCTAACAGCATAACCGGCACCACTTGAAAGGCTATCATACAAGTAGATATCAACGAAATCTCCATTGCGGTTTTGTCTAACACGATAACCAGTCACAAGTTCTGTGAATTCAATGTCCAATTCCTGACACGCAGCCAAACGCAAACCTTCCGCAAGAGACTGTCCCGCACGATTAAGCCAAGAATTTCTGGTGGGATTAATATCAATCTGCTTTCGATCTAACGCAAACTCCAGGACAAGCATATCTGTAACAAAGTCGTATCCGAGATTCACATTGATTGTATCACTATGTTTGCAACGTGTTTTAATGAATTTGGATCTATACGGACGCAAAACATCCTTAAGGACCGCGGGGTCATCTCCGGGCATTGCAGCACCGCAGTCACAGCAGATTGTGAATCCCTTACCACTAACACCATTGTTAAGCATGATGATTCGCTGATTGGGACGAACCGCCATTCGGATATTGGCGCATCCATTAACCGCCGTAACATCATCTGCATCGGGTAGTGTGGAATATAGAGGTTGCTGAGTTGCTGAGTATTCTTCATTCAATTGTGCCGTTTCAATGGATGTGGCATTTCGTGGTGCAAATCCCCATGGGCGTAGCATTGGCAACATATTTGTCAATGCTTTATTGCCGCAGAAAGGACAAGTATCAGGGTTATCCTCTTCTAAGCCAAACCAACCACACTGACTGCAGGTGCGAATGCTTTTCCGGTAACTTGCATCCTGAATAAATGCTTTGGCTGGAGATGCAGCAGTTTTTTCGCTCCGCTCTCCTCCAGGATAATACAAACCACCAATCTGGTAGGTTGTCTTATCAACAACAATCGCTCTGCCAGGCGCATATTCACCAATGGCAACATCTAATCCTCGTTCAACCTGATATTTTACTTTCCCACTTATATCGGAAATATATGTGCTAACAACATTTTTGGGGAAAGAATAGGTAGGGATAACACCCTCTTCATAAAGCGCATCCAAAAGCGTTTTTTTCCCTGAATCACTGCTATCATCTGTTTCAAACAATTCAGGATGATCATCTCGTTTTTGCTTCAGCGCCGACAGAGATTTTTCAAGTTCACCTTTGTAGCTATCTAATGCACCTTTGGATCCAACGGGTACAAGAATATCATCTTTGCTAATTTCAAAGATTGCCAAAAAGCTGCTGAAAGGCTGTAGGTGTTCATCCAGAAATTCAATGGCAGGGATAGCATCCAAACTGTTAGATTTCTCTCTCAGATAGGTTTGAAGTGCAACCATACCAAGATGTCGCTGGGTAATTTTCTCACTGCTGATATCAATCCACGGTCTTCTGGGATCGCCTCTGAACATTGGCACTGGGTTGGAAAAGTACAGTGAATCATGTGGTCCATCCTCGCAAAAAGTAACAATCGTAGACAGACTTGAACCGCGACGGCCAGCACGACCAGCACGCTGCTGATAATTCTCACGCATAGGAGGAATATTCCGCAAACCGACAGCAACCAACGATCCGATATCGATGCCTACTTCCATTGTAGTCGTGCTGCTCAGAATATCCACAGGCGCTTCGCCGTTCTGCAGAAAATCCTGGAATCGAAGCTCATATTGCTCTGTTCTGGACCAGAGTTCATCCCGCTGATCTTTATGAGAAAGTTGTGCAGTATGTTCTTCGGTATCAATTACCCGAATGGTGTCACCTTGAAGCGCATCCTTAATGGGCTTACGCCAAAAATCCAATGCATCAATTTCTTCCGTTGTCATGGGATGAATCTTTTCGCACTGACAACTTGGACATTTTCCCTTCAGTAAATACGGCGTGAGCTCTGAACAGCGTTCACAACGGAACCACATGTGTTCTAAATTAAAGCGTGGTTTTATACGAGAAAGATCAATATAATACTTTCCGTTGGAAGACGAACCTTCATCCATAAATGTTTCCCGCAAAATCTGGCTCCACTTTGCAGCAACGGAATCATTATCGCTCCATCCCATTATTTCGCGGATATCGGTCGAAAACTTTTTGTTCTTATCAATACCATATCCCACATAGTTTGGACGCACTTTTTCACGAATCACATCCGGGATGGTATGTCCAAGAATCACCGAAGTATCACAAATTGAGAGAATCCATGCATTAAAGAATTCCATGAATTCTTCCTCACTTATTTCGATGTCTGCTTCCTCTAACGCATCAAGTGCATCCCATTTTGCGGCATCCGTAGGCTCTATCCAACTGAGGGCTGAATCAACCAGCGTATTATATCCCCCACAGTAAAAGCGAATGAGCTGTTCCTTCATTTGGGTAGGCGCATTATCAATGGTGAAGCGAGGAGTGTACTGTTGTCCACGTTTCTTTGCACGTGTGTAATTCTTCAGTGCCTGTGTTCCATGCTCAATTAACCGTTCTCGTTGTTTTTCTGTCTCGCTATCATGGAAAATTTGAACATGATGCTCTACAGCTACCATTGCAAAGTAGTCATAGAAATAGTTCATGGACTGTTCCGCAACTTCATGTTCCATTCGATCAATGGCAAGCACCGCAAGCTGTCGGGCTGCAGTTATATCAGATGCGTCAGACATATCTCTTGCCAGTTTAGCTGCACGTTGACGGCTATCCGAGAAAAGCAGAACTTTCCGCCCCTCGTTTGGAAGTCGATCGGGATCGCCTGTTTTCCCTGGAACCGCAGGTTGAGCTTGGAATTGCGCTTTAATCAGATTGAAGAAGGACTGGTTGCCTCTTGTATTAAAAGAGGTCAGTTGCATCTTAGATAGTTCATGCCGACAATGCGGACAGGTGGAAAATGTCAGAATGTCCGGTCGGGCCTTTGCTGTGAAGCCGCTATAATACAGCTTTCTGATGCCCTGCTTTCCATCCAAGGAATCATCAGAAAAGTCGATGAAGCCGCTTTGAACATCTAAGTAGCAAGGCGAAATTTTATTCTGTCCTTGACGTTCCGGCAATCGATAACCTGCAGACGGAATGAAAAGATGTATTTCTTTATCCTTCGGTACGGAGGCCTGCTGCGCTGCCAGGACTGCGGCCGGACTTTCATCGGCAAACGGATCAAGCTGAAGGACGGTGAACGGGTGGTCTATGTCTGTGATACCTACCATCGGTATGGCAAGGAACATTGCTCCTCTCACATGGTAGATGAGGTAGCACTGGATCGCCTGATCGGCGCGGAGCTCCTGCGGACAAAGGAACTGTACGAAGAAAACTGGTCAAGACTGGAGTGGTTCATTGAAAAATGGATGCCCAAAGCCTCCATGGCCAGTGCCAAAATAAGCAAACTGCAAGAACACATTCTCCTGCTGGAGGAGGAAGTGGAGGTGATCTTGATGGAACGCATCCGGGATAAGGCCAACGCGGAACGCTATGACCGAATGATCGCAAAGCGTGAGGAGCAGATCGCGGAGGCCAAAAAGCAGATTGAGGAACTGCAGAACATCTCAGAAATGCTTCGCATCCGCCAGGCCAAGCTAAAGCGAGACATCAGCCTGATCGACGATATTCTTCAAGACGGCAAAATGTCGGAGGCACATCTGAAAATGCTGGTTGAAAAAATCCTTGTTCACGAGGAAGATGGCAAACTGGATTTAGAGATCCGGCTGAAAGCGCCCTTCCGGGATCATCTGGACATCTTCGAAAATGGGGAGCAAACGGACTCCATCCTCTCCGCGGAGTTCGATTATGACCGACTGGGTGCCATCATTTATGGAGACTACTATGCGGGATAGGTGATAACAGATGCGGGTATGGATCTATGCGCGACTATCAAACGATGATGACCAGGAGATGAACTCTCTCCTGAACCAGCAGGAGATCTGCCATGGATTTGCCGAGCAGCATGGGTACACCATTGTGGGACAGTCTTCCGATGACAATGTGAGCGGCATGAAGTTCAACCGCCGTGGGCTGGACGAGCTCACGGCGGCTGTGGACGCTGATAAAATCGATGCTGTCATCGTAAAGGATTTGTCACGACTTGGCCGCCACAGGACCCAGACCGCACTGTTTATTGATTATCTGCGGGAACATCAGGTGCGAGTGATTTCCGCGACAGAAGGAATCGATACTTTCCGCGACGAGGATGATTTGATCATCGGTGTGCGCAGCCTGATGAACGATTACTACGCCAGGGACATCAGCAAAAAGATCCGGGCCGGGTATCGTCAGAAACAGCGGGAGGGCATTGTGATTACACCGCCCTTTGGCTATCGGAAAGATCGAAACACCAATACAATCGAACTTCACCCGGAGGCATCGGAAACCGTACAAATCATCTATTCTCTGTACTTACAGGGGCTTGGTCAAAAAGAAATTTCCCGCAGGCTCAATGCGCTGGGACGAAAGACGCCGGCACAACTCCGGGCGGAGCAATGCGGCAAAGAAGTCTGTGCGGCAAGCAAAACCAGTGATGGGCGCTATGTGTGGACGTATGCCAGCGTAAAAAACATCCTGGTGGAGGAGGCCTATACCGGGGTGCTGATCAATCACCGGTCTGAAACCAACAGTGGCAAGGCGAAGCGATTGGAGCAGGCGGAGTGGTACCGGCACGAAAACTTCTTTCCTGCCATTATTGAGCGTGACACCTGGGAGAAGGCTCAGCAAAAACTGAAAGCGCAGGCCCGGCCGGCCAATGGCAACAAGGCGAAGCACCGCTACGCCGGACTGATTCTCTGCAAAGAGTGCGGCAGCCCCTTTGTGCCGATGATCCGGTACTGGAACGGCAAGCGGCGTGTGGAGTATGTCTGTAAGGGCTACCATCGGAATGGGAAAAGCTATTGCAGTTCTCACCGTATCCATGAGGAGGTGCTGGATGCAGCGGTAAAGGAGTTTGCCCAGACCATGCGGATCAGGATGGCCGAGGAGCAGAAGGAACTGAAGCAGAAGCAAAAAATGTGGGCGTTGAGGAAACCGGTCCTCGACGCCCACATTTCGTCGTTACAGGAGAAGGTATTGAAATTGGAACAGGAAATAGATAGAATTGTGATGGAGAAGGCGTCTGCTTTTATTTGAGTCCGGTCTACGTCTCCTCACTTTCCATCAAAGAAATATGTCTAAAGCCCAAGAAATCTTTTTCGAAAAATGTCCTTGATAGTGTTGATTTTTAAATCAACTTAGGTTATACTATAAAAACAAACAAATATATGATTACTAACATTTATAAACAATTAAAAAAGACCGGAAAGGCAATTGCCTTTCCGGTCTTTTTTAATCGACAAGCCAGTTGGACTCAGGTTTCATAAGTAGTCGAGCTTTTTCGTACGCCATTTCTTTGGTGAAAATGGTGTTTGCCCTATACTGATTTGTGGCAGTTTTTTCTACAGCCAGTGCCATTGTTTCGAAATTACCTTCAGTAGTTGGGATTCTTATTGGGACGAGATACATTATTTCGTTCTTGTAAAATTGAGGGACAACCAACCTAAGGTTGCGCTTAATGCGCAATTTTGCCTCCTCCACTACGCCAACAAGTAGAGTTTTCATCAGCACTTTGTTCATGTTAACTACTGACTCAATTCGTTCCCAGTTGTCATCGAGAATATGATCAGTGTTAATTATAATATTGTAATCAGGATTAAAGTAAAACTCTTCGAAATTGGTGGTATATGTTGCCAACGCAGGAACGTCTGTAAAAACATCTAAAAAATCACGGCTACACTTGTCTTTGAATTTTCTTAATACCCAAGGTTGAGCGTCAAGTTTAGTGTTTTTTTCAAAGATAGCAATAATATCGTTGCCGTTTGGTGTCAAGAGTCCAGTATTGAAACAGGAATGATTCCCATCTGCTGCAACAAGTAACTTACCCTGTTTATAGCATTGTGAAAAAGTTCCGAGAATATATTTCTTTAAAATGCTATATGGTTTGGTCTCGTCAAAACTCCACTTTTCCTCTTCTGCCAATTCCGAGAGAAACCTCAGCATATTATTAAATCCAGTTTCTGTGCCACAAAAAGCATAGTTAAACAAACTAATTTCATCTGGCATAAACAATCCTCCTCGCATCAAAGTTGTTAGGACAACATCGTCTGCAGATATATAAAGATATAATACAGCAATCGGCGTCTTTTGACAACAATGAAGTAAAGTGTCCCCAAAATGCACGGGCCACAAAAAAACGGAGCAGACGCTACATTACGCTGCTCCAATTTGGTACGGGTAGTGGGGGTCGAACCCACACGAATCACTTCACAGGAACCTAAATCCTGCGCGTCTGCCAATTCCGCCATACCCGCATATTCAGTTTCCCTCTATTTTTACTCGGGGAGGGGATACCCGAGGCGGAGTATTGCGCTCGATCCGCGTCTATAAAAACAGGGCATGCCTGCTTTTAGCTGCTTGGTGGATAATTCTTCACTAAGGTGACAGCACCTAAGTCTGGCGCGTCTGCCAATTCCGCCATACCCGCCTATCAGCCCTTTGTGGGGGGGGCGAATCTTATTGTACCTGCACAGAAACGCTTTGTCAATCACACATTTTTCTTGTGTTCATCGACAGATTCCCTTATAATAAAAACAAATAAAGCCGTGCGGTGCGGCGCTGCCTGACAGGGCAGGGGGATAGGAGGACGACATGGATTACATCATCGAGATGTGCGGCATCACCAAAGAGTTCCCGGGCATCATTGCAAACGACGATGTAACGTTGCAGCTCAAAAAGGGCGAGATCCATGCGCTTTTGGGCGAAAACGGTGCGGGAAAATCTACGTTGATGAGTGTGCTGTTCGGCATGTACCAGCCGGAAAAAGGCGTGATTAAGAAAAACGGCGAAGTGGTGCAGCTGAAAGACCCGAACGATGCCAACCGCCTTGGCATTGGCATGGTGCACCAGCACTTCAAACTGGTGCACAATTTCACTGTGCTGGAAAACATCATTCTGGGTGTGGAGAGCACGCAGGGCGGCTTTTTGAAAATGGACAAGGCCCGTGAAAAGGTAATGGCCCTGTCAGAGCGGTATGGCTTCCGGGTAGACCCGGATGCCCTGATTTCCGATATCAGCGTGGGCATGCAGCAGCGCGTGGAAATTTTGAAGATGCTGTACCGCGAAAACGAAATTTTGATTTTCGACGAGCCCACAGCCGTTTTGACACCGCAGGAAATTGATGAGCTGATGAAAATTATGAAAGAGCTTGTCAAAGAGGGCAAAAGCATCCTGTTCATCACGCATAAGCTGAACGAGATCAAGGCTGTGGCAGACCGCTGCACTGTGCTGCGCAAAGGCAAATGCATCGGCACAGTGGATGTGGCCTCTACCTCGAAAGAGGAAATGAGCGAGATGATGGTGGGCCGCAAGGTGAACCTTGTGGTGGAAAAGGGCCCCGCCAAGCCTGCGGACGTGGTGCTGGAGGCAAAGGATATCTGTGTGCGCTCGAAACATACGGGCAAAAACGTGGTGGACCATGTAAACTTTCAGGTGCGGCGCGGAGAAATTGTGTGTGTAGCGGGCATCGACGGCAACGGGCAGACAGAGCTTGTCTACGCCCTGACCGGCCTGCACGAGCCGGACAGCGGGCATGTCCTTTTGAAAGGGCAGGACGTGACGCACGCGCATATCCGCACGCGCAACACCAGCGGCCTGGGCCATATCCCGGAGGACCGGCACCGCCACGGCCTGGTGCTGGATTATAACCTTGCCTATAACCTTGTTTTGCAAAGCTATTTCGAGCCGCGGTTCTGCCAGCACGGCTTTTTGAAGTATGACGCTATTTACCAGTATGCCGACGAACTGATTGGAAAGTTTGACATCCGCTCGGGGCAGGGGGCGCGCACCATTGCGCGCAGCATGTCCGGCGGCAACCAGCAAAAGGCCATTGTGGCGCGCGAGATAGACCGGAACCCGGATGTGCTCATTGCCGTGCAGCCCACACGCGGGCTGGACGTAGGCGCCATCGAATATATCCATAAGCAAATTGTGGCCGAGCGCGACGCAGGCAAGGGCATTTTGCTCGTCAGCCTGGAGCTGGACGAGGTAATGCAGCTTTCAGACCGTATTTTGGTTATTTATGAAGGCCAGATTGTGGCAGACCTTGACCCGAAGGCCATTACCGTGCAGGAGCTGGGCCTGTATATGGCCGGCTCGAAGAGGGGGGCAGGAAAATGAACAAAAAACAAAAGACGCCCCTGACCCAAAAGCAGGGCTTTGTCAGCTTTATGGGCTCTGTGCTTGCTATTTTGTGCGGGCTGGTGGTAGGTTTCCTTGTGCTTCTTCTTTCAGACCCTGCCAACGCGGTGAACGGTTTCATCTCTATTCTCACCGGCGCGTTTTCCGACATGAAAAACCTGGGGCAGGTGTTTTATTCCGCTACTCCCATCATCCTCACCGGCCTTTCGGTGGGCTTTGCCAACAAAACGGGCCTGTTCAATATCGGCGGCCCGGGGCAGTTCGTGGTGGGGGCCTATGTGGCGGTTTTAATCGGCGTGAAATGTACGTTCATTCCCGGGCCGCTGCTGTGGATTATCTGCCTTGTGGGCGCCATGCTGGCAGGGGCGCTGTGGGGTTTTGTGCCGGGCTTTTTGAAAGCCGTGTGCAATGTAAATGAAGTGATTGCGTGCATCATGATGAACTACATCGGTATGTACGGCGTGAACTTCCTTGTGGTAGAGACCATTTTCGATTCCCAGAAAAACCAATCGTTGCCCGTGGCGGCCAACGCCAATGCACCCAAGCTTGGTATGGACCAGATTTTCCGTTCCGGCGCCTCGGCGTCCAGTGTGAATGCGGGCATTTTTGTGGCTATCCTGGCCGGCATTGTCATCTATTTCCTTATTGCAAAAACAAAGTTCGGCTACGAGCTGAAGGCCTGCGGCTATAACCGTGATGCGGCGAAATATGCGGGCATCAACGAAAAGCGCAGCATCATCCTCTCTATGGCCATTGCCGGCTCGCTGTGTGCGCTGGGCGGCGCATGCCTGTATCTGGCCGGTGCCGGCAAGGGCATTGAAGTGGTGGACACGCTGGCCGCAGAGGGCTTCAACGGCATCCCGGTGGCGCTTCTGGGCCTGAACAACCCCATTGGCATTATTTTTGCGGGCCTGTTTATGGCCTACCTGAACCAGGGCGGCTTCAACATGCAGCTGTACGGCTTTGCGCCGCAGGTTATAGAGATTATTATTGCGGTTATCATCTATTTTGCGGCCTTCTCGCTGCTGCTGCGCGGCCTTGTGACCAAGGTGGTCAAACGGGCGGGGAAAGGTAAGGCTTCAAGCCAAAATGCCAATGCAGAGCCCGCAAAAGACGGGGGCACCGTGAAAGGAGGCGGCGAAGAATGAGCACAATCTACTTTCTTGTTCAGCAGATGATGTTCTTCTCCATTCCGCTTCTGGTGGTTGCCCTGGGCGGCATGTTCAGCGAGCGCTCGGGCGTTGTGAACATCGCGCTGGAAGGCATCATGATTATGGGTGCATTTTCCAGCATCCTGTTTATCAACGTCATGCAGGAAGCCGGCGTAAACATTCCGCCACAGCTGCTGTTGCTGCTTGCCATTCTCATTGCCGCCGCGGTGGGCATTGTGGTGTCCCTGCTGCATGCTTATGCGGCCATCAATATGAAGGCCGACCAGGTTATCAGCGGCACGGCCATCAACATGTTTGCCCCTGCGTTTGCCATTTTTGTGGCGCGCATGATCCGCACGGTGCAGCAGGTGCCGTTCACCAATACCTTCCGGATGGAGAAGGTGCCCGTGCTGGGCGACATCCCTGTGCTGGGGCCGCTGCTGTTCCAGAACACCTATATCACCACATACCTTGGGTTTGCCATTTTGGCTGTGTCGGCCATTGTGCTGTATAAAACCAAGTTTGGCCTGCGCCTGCGCGCGTGCGGCGAACACCCGCAGGCGGCAGATTCGGTGGGCATCAATGTGTACAAGATGCGTTATGCAGGCGTGGCCATTTCGGGCGCGCTGGCGGGCATTGGCGGGCTTGTGTTCGTCATCCCCACCTCCACTCAGTTCAACGCCACGGTGTCCGGCTACGGCTTTTTGGCGTTGGCGGTGCTTATTTTCGGTCAGTGGAAGCCAGCCCGCATTCTGTTTGCGGCGTTCTTCTTCGGGCTGATGATGACCATTGCTTCGGTGTATTCCGGCATCCCGCTTTTGAATGGCCTTGGCATCCCCAGCGACATCTATAAAATGGTGCCCTACGCGGCCACGCTGGTGGTGCTGGCGTTCACCAGCAAAAACTCGCAGGCACCCCGAGCGTCCGGCGTCCCGTACGACAAGGGCAGCCGCTGAGAGAAAACTGCAAAGGGCGGGTGCGTTTTGCGCCCGCCCTTTTTGCTTAAAGGAGAAAGAATTATGTTGAGAATGTACGATATCATTGCCAAAAAGCGCGATGGCGGCACACTGACGCAGGAAGAGATTCAGTTTTTTGTAAAAGGCTATACAGAGGGTTCTGTGCCAGATTACCAGGCAAGCGCTTTGCTGATGGCCATTTATCTGAACGGTATGACCGCACAGGAGACCGCACAGCTTACGGCAGCCATGGCGCATTCGGGCGACATGGTGGACCTTTCTGCCATCTCCGGTGTGAAAGCAGACAAACATTCCACCGGCGGCGTGGGGGATAAAACCACGCTGGTGGTGGCGCCCATTGTGGCGGCATGCGGTGTAAAAATGGCAAAGATGAGCGGCCGTGGCCTTGGCCATACCGGCGGCACGCTGGACAAAATTGAGGCCATACCAGGCTGTACCGTTTCTTTGACGCCGCAGCAGTTTTTCCGTCAGGTAAACGAGATAGGCCTTGCTGTGATTGGGCAGACGGGAAATTTGGCCCCGGCAGATAAAAAAATGTATGCGCTGCGCGATGTGACGGCTACCGTGTCCTGTGTGCCGCTCATTGCCTCCAGCATCATGTCCAAAAAACTGGCCTCAGGGTCAGACTGCATCCTGCTGGACGTAAAGACGGGCAACGGCGCTTTTATGAAAACGCTGGAGGATTCCATTGCACTTGCCAAGGCCATGGTGGCCATAGGCGAGCACAATGGCCGCCGCACAGCGGCCCTTATCACGGATATGGACGTGCCTCTGGGCCACCTGGTGGGCAACAGCCTGGAGGTGCAGGAGGCGGCCGAAACGCTGATGGGCAAAGGCCCTCAGGACCTTTTATTGGTGTGCAAGGCTCTGGCGTCGAATATTCTTGTGCTGGCGGGCAAGGGCACCGGCGCGCAGTGCGAGGCCATGGTGGAACAGGCCCTTGCCAGCGGTGCGGCGCTGGAAAAATTGTGCCTGATGGTGCAGGCGCAGGGCGGCGATGCGGGCTATATCCGCGCCCCGCACACGCTGCCGCGTGCGAAATATGAAAAGCAGGTTCTGTGTGAAGAAGAAGGGTATTTGTGTGCTATGGACACAGAGAAAATCGGCATCAGTGCCGTGCTTTTGGGCGCAGGCCGCGAAACAAAGGAAAGCACCATAGACCCCGCCGCAGGCCTGCGCATTGAAAAGAAAACCGGTGACCCGGTTGCACCCGGCGATGTGCTGGCGGTGTTGTATGCCGAGGACGAGGTGAAATTTGCCGCCGCCGAGGCCGAATACCGCAGTGCACTGACATTTGGCCCCAAAGCCCCTGCACCCATCCCGCTGGTATATGCATTGGTAGAGAAAGATAAGGTAACAATGCTGTGATTCGCCGCTGTTTTCTGCCGCTGTGCCGGTGGAAGTGGGAAGGACGAGGCCTTTGAGAGGATGGAACTTATGAAAAAGGCGGGCACGCGGAATTTACCGCGTGCCCGCCTTTTGGTTTTGCCCTCAAGAGTCAGAATCGGCTTTTCGTGCCCGGCCCTCTTCCAGCAGCGGCTTTAAATACATGCCGGTAAAGGAGTTCTTGTTTTCCGCAACCTGCTCTGGCGTGCCCTGTGCCACAATGCGGCCGCCCTCGCTGCCGCCTTCGGGGCCCAGGTCGATGATGTGGTCTGCGCGTTTGATAATATCCAGGTTGTGCTCAATCACAATCACGGTGTTGCCGGCATCCACCAGCGCATCCAGCACTTTTACCAGCTTGTGTACGTCCGCCACATGCAGGCCGGTGGTGGGCTCATCCAGAATGTATACGGTTTGACCCGTGCCGCGGCGCGCAAGTTCCAGCGCCAGCTTTACACGCTGGGCCTCGCCGCCCGAAAGGGTGGTGGCACTTTGCCCCAGTGTGATATAGCCAAGGCCCACGTCGTACAAAGTTTGCAGCTTGCGGTGAATGCGCGGAATGTTAGCAAAAAAGCCGCAGGCTTCCTCTACCGTCATTTCCAGCACATCGTGGATGTTTTTGCCCTTGTATTTCACTTCCAGCGTTTCCCGGTTGTAACGCGCGCCTTTGCACACCTCGCACGGAACATAGATGTCCGGCAAAAAGTGCATCTCAATTTGCAAAATCCCATCGCCCTCGCACGCTTCACAGCGGCCGCCCTTCACATTGAAGGAAAAACGCCCCGCGTCATAGCCGCGCAGCTTTGCCTCCTGTGTTTGGGCAAACACGTTGCGAATATCGGTGAACACGCCGGTGTAGGTGGCCGGGTTTGAACGCGGGGTGCGCCCAATGGGGGATTGGTCAATGCCAATTACCTTGTCTACATATTCAAGCCCCAGCATATCCTTGTGCGCGCCGGACTTGATGCGTGCGCCATTTAAATCGCCTGCAAGGCGTTTGTACAAAATTTCATTGATGAGGGAAGATTTGCCAGAGCCGGAAATGCCCGTCACACAGGTCATGACACCAAGCGGAATTTTGACGTTGATGTTTTTCAGGTTGTTTTGTGTGGCACCCAGTATCTCGATGCAATGGCCGTTGCCCTTGCGGCGCTTTTCGGGCACTTCTATCTGCTTTTTTCGGGAGAGATACAGGCCCGTGATGCTGCGCGGCGCTTTGCAGATATCCTCCACGGTGCCCTGCGCCACAAGCTCGCCGCCGTGGACGCCTGCCCCGGGGCCGATATCCACAATATGGTCTGCCGCGCGCATGGTGTCTTCGTCATGCTCTACCACAATGAGGGTGTTGCCCAAATCACGCAGGCGCTTTAGCGTGGCAATCAGCTTTTCGTTGTCGCGCTGATGCAGGCCGATGCTGGGCTCGTCCAACACATAGAGAACCCCCGTGAGGGCGGAACCAATCTGTGTGGCAAGGCGGATGCGCTGGCTTTCGCCGCCAGAGAGGGTGGCGGCGCTGCGGGCCAGCGTAAGATAGGCAAGGCCCACATTCTGCAAAAAGCCCAGCCGTTCGCGAATTTCTTTCAAAATGCCGTCCGCAATCATGTGTTCGCGCTGCGTCAGTTCCAGGCTATTGAGGAAGGCAAGTTCTTCCCGCACGCTCATCTTTGTGAAATCACTGATGTTCACGCCGCCCACAGTCACGCCCAGCACGGTGGGCTTCAGGCGGTCGCCATGGCAGTCGGGGCAATTTACACCGGTCATGAAACCGCTGATTTCGTCTTTCATCCACTGGGAATTGGTCTCGCGAAAACGGCGCTCCAGATTGTTTACAATGCCTTCGAAGTCGTTCACATAGCGGCCGGTGCCGCGGTCTGTCTCCCGCGTCATATTCAGCTTTTCGCCGTTTGTGCCGTACAAAAGGGCATGGATGCCCTCTTTGGAAATGTCCTTTATCTTTGTATCCAGCGTGAAACCATATTTTTCGCCCAAAGCCTTGTAGTACATCTCGCTGATGGAACCGGGCGCATAATACCACCCGCTGGCTTTGATGGCGCCCTCGCGAATAGACAGCTTTTTGTTGGGAAGAATGAGGGCCGGGTCCACTTGCATAAAAGTGCCAAGGCCCGTGCACTTTTCACAGGCGCCCAGCGGGTTGTTGAACGAAAACATGCGCGGCGTCAGCTCGTCAATAGAGCTTCCGTGTTCCGGGCAGGCATAATTCTGGCTGAACATAATTTCTTCGCCGCCAATTACATCGATGGTAACCAGCCCGCCCGTCAGGCCGATGGCAGTCTCCAGGGAATCGGCAAGGCGCGTCTGGATGTCGCCGCGCAGCACAAGCCTGTCCACCACAATCTCTACGGTGTGCTTGCGGTTCTTTTCCAGCACAATTTCTTCATCCAGTTCGTAAAGGTTTCCGTCCACACGCACGCGCGCAAAGCCGCTGCGGCGCGCGGCCTCAAATTCCTTCTGCTGGGTGCCTTTGCGCCCGCGCACCACGGGGGCAAGCACCTGAAACCGTGTGCCCTCGGGCAGCTTCAAAATTTCGTCTACCATCTGGTCTACCGTCTGCTGGCTGATAGGCCGCCCGCATACCGGGCAGTGAGGCACGCCGATGCGCGCATACAGAAGGCGAAGATAATCGTAAATTTCGGTGACAGTCCCCACGGTAGAGCGCGGGTTTTTGGAAGTTGTTTTCTGGTCAATGGAAATGGCGGGGGAAAGGCCGCTTATCTCGTCCACATCCGGCTTTTCCATCTGGCCCAGAAACTGGCGCGCATAACTGGACAGGCTTTCCATATAGCGGCGCTGGCCGTCGGCATAAATAGTGTCGAATGCCAGGCTGGATTTGCCAGAGCCGGACAGCCCCGTCATCACGATGAACTTGTCGCGCGGCAGGGTGATATCAATGTTTTTCAGGTTGTGCTCGCGGGCGCCCTTAATCACAATTTTGTCGTTTGCCAAAGTGTTTCCTCTTTCCGGTGTCAAAGTTTTGTTTTGTGCTCCAACTGTTTGCGCAGTTTGTCGATGCGGTCGCGCAGGAAGGCCGCGTGCTCAAATTCCAGTATCTTGGCGGCCTCTTTCATCTCGCGCGTCAGCTGCTCAATCTTTTTCTGGCATTCCGCACGGCTCAGGCGTTTATCCTGTTTGACGTCATCGTCTTTGCGGGATATCTCCAGCACACCGCTGTCATGCAGTTCTTTCACAATGGTTTTGGGTACAATGCCGTGCGCCTCGTTGTATGCCTGCTGAATGCCGCGGCGGCGTTCGGTTTCCATAATGGCGCGCTCCATAGAAGGGGTGACGCTGTCTGCATACATGATAACCATGCCATCTGCGTTGCGCGCCGCGCGGCCGATGGTTTGTATCATGCTGGTTTCGCTGCGCAGAAAGCCCTCTTTATCGGCATCCAGAATGGCAACAAGGGAAACTTCGGGAAGGTCCAGCCCTTCGCGCAACAGGTTGATGCCCACAATGACGTCGATGGTGCCTTTTCGAAGGTCCCGCATCAGTTCCACACGCTCGAAGGTGTCTACCTCGTGGTGCATATATTTTACTTTCACATTGTGGTCAGAAAGGTAATCTGTCAGGTCTTCCGCCATTTTTTTGGTCAGCGTTGTCACCAGCACACGCTCGCCGCGCGCAGAGCGCATGTTGATCTCGCTCAAAAGGTCTTCTATTTGCCCTTCCACCGGTTTTACCACTACGCGCGGGTCCAAAAGGCCGGTGGGCCGAATAACCTGTTCCACAATCTGCCCGGAGTGCTGGCGCTCATATTCGCCCGGCGTGGCAGAGACAAAAATGGTCTGGTTCAGGTGCGCTTCAAACTCTTCAAATTTCAGCGGGCGGTTATCAAAGGCAGAGGGCAGGCGGAAGCCATAATCCACAAGGCTTTTCTTGCGCGCAAAATCGCCGCCATACATAGCCCGAAGCTGTGGCAGCATTACATGGCTCTCGTCCACAAAAAGAAGAAAATCGTCCGGGAAATAATCCAACAGTGTGGTGGGGGTAGACCCCGGCGCGCGCCCGGCCAGCACTGCGGAATAGTTTTCCACCCCTTTGCAGGTGCCAACCTCCTGCAGCATTTCCACGTCGTAATTCGTGCGCTGAGCAATGCGCTGTGCTTCAATGAGCTTTCCCTCCGCGCGAAAGCGCTCTACCTGTGCATCCATCTCCATGCGGATGCGGCGCAGGCCCTCGGCCTTCTTTTCGTTCGAGACAATATAATGGCTGGCAGGGAAGATTGCCACATGGCGGATAGACGCCTTTTTCTCACCCGTCAGCGGGTTCACCTCGCTGATGCGGTCTACCTCGTCGCCAAAAAACTCTACGCGGATAGCCGTCTCACTGGCATAGGCCAGGTTGATCTCTACCACATCGCCCCGCACGCGAAATTTGTTGCGCACGAAGTTTACGTCATTTCGCTCGTATTGCAGGGTTACCAGGCGGCGCATCAGTTCTTCCCGTTCCATCTGCATACCCTCGCGGATGCTGATGACCATGCTGCGGTAATCAATTGGGTCGCCCAGGGAATAGATGCACGATACGCTGGCCACGATGATGACGTCGCGCCGCTCGCTCAAGGCCGCTGTGGCCGAATGGCGCAGGCGGTCAATTTCGTCGTTGATGGCGCTGTCTTTTTCGATATAGGTATCTGTGGAGGGAATGTAGGCCTCCGGCTGGTAATAGTCGTAATAGCTTACGAAATACTCCACCGCATTGTTGGGAAAAAACTCTTTGAATTCTGTGCAAAGCTGTGCGGCCAGCGTTTTATTGTGCGCCAGCACCAGCGTGGGGCGGTTTACCCGCGCAATGACATTGGCCATGGTAAAGGTTTTGCCAGAGCCCGTGACGCCCAGCAATGTCTGGCCGGAATAGCCTGCGCGCAGGCCGGCAACCAGCTTATCGATGGCCTGGGGCTGATCGCCCGTGGGTTGATAGGGGGAAACAAGTTCAAAGTGTTCCATGGGGTGCGGCACCTTTATATCCTTTCACGGAATCCATATAGTTTGAACCGGCAAAGCTGAGGTAGTCTGCATCGCAGAAGATGAAGTGGTCCACCAGCTCGATATTCACCACGCTCAGTGCCTGCAGAAGGTTTTTGGTTACAGCGAGGTCGCTGTTGGATGGCAGAGGCACGCCGCGCGGATGGTTGTGCGCAAGAATGACGCCTGTGGCCCGCCAGCGCACGGCAAACTCCACCACCTGCGCTGCGCTTACGCTGGTGGTGTTGGCAGTGCCGTAAGAGAGCCGCTCGAACCGCAGCAGAGTGCGCCGGTCATCCAACGCAGCTACATAAAATTCTTCGGCCGTTTTGGCAAAAAAATATGGCATCAGGAATTCAGCGGCAGCCGCCGGGCTGTTCAATGGCTGGCGTGCATCCCGCTTGTTCTCGAGATAGTATGCGCACATCTGCGGGATGAATTTCAGCACGGCGGCACTGGAAGGCCCAATGCCAGGCACTTTTATCAGTTCTTCATACGGCGCGTCCAATGCGGCGGAAAGGCTGCCAAATGTACGGATTACACGGTGCGCAAGGCTGTTTGTATCCCCGCGCGCATGCGCCAGAAACAGCAAAAATTCCATGGCGTTGTGCTCTTCAAAGCCCATCAGCCCTTCGCGCAGAAACCGGTTATACACGCGCTTTCGGTGCTGGTCGTGCTCACCCACGTTGACCCCTCCTGCTGATATTCTCTATTTTACTACTTAAAGTAGTAAAAGTAAAGCGAGATGTAAAAAAAGTTGTAATTGCGAAACTTGCAATTCCACTGGGGAATCAGTAACATTATACATAAAGATGTGGGCTTTGGAAAGGGCGAGCAAGAAGATGAGGCAGTTTACAGCAGGAAAAAACGAACAGGATATGCGGCTTTCACGCTTTGTGCAGCGTGTTGCGTGCCAGTTGCCGGCTTCCGCCATGTATAAAGCGTTTCGAAACCGCCGCATTAAAGTGAACGGGCATCGCGCCGCGCCGGATACCCTGCTGTGTGAAGGGGACGTAATCGAACTTTACCTCAACGATGGGTTTTTTGAGGGGAAAAAGCTGCAGCCGCAGGCGCAGCAGGCGAAAAAAAGCCGGTTTTCGATGCGGGTGATCTATGAAGATGCGGATATTGCCGCCCTTTATAAACCGGCACACCTTTTGTGCCATTCAGACAGAACGGGTGACGACAGCCTCGTGGGGCAGTTTGTGCGCTATCTGGAACAGAGGGGGGAATATGCCCGCGAGAGCGAGAATGGCTTTGCCCCTGCGGTGGCAAACCGCCTGGACAGAGGAACCGAGGGGCTTGTGCTGGCGGCGAAGAACCGCCCCGCCCTGCGCGCGCTGAACGAGATCATCCGGCAGGATATGCTGCGCAAAGAGTACATTTGCATCACTGTGGGCCGCCCCCCTCAGGGGCTTCACGAGGCATACCTGCGCCATTTTGAAAAAGAGAATAAAGTGCGCGTGCAGCTGCAGGCAGCGCCGGGGTATAAAAAAATTATCACACAGGTGCAGGTGCTGCGCACTTGCGGGCCATACAGCCTGTGCCGCATTGGGCTCATCACCGGGCGCACGCACCAGATCCGTGCACATCTGGCCTTTTTGGGCACACCGGTGCTGGGTGACATCAAATATGGAAACCGCAAAATGAACGCACGTGCAGGGCTGAGCACGCAGGCGCTGTGCGCCGCGCGTGTCACATTTGGGCAGTTGCCAGAGGAAAATGTGCTGGCACGGCTTTCCGGTAAGTGCATTGCGCTGCCGGGCACCGAGGTGGAAAAGCGGTTTGAGACGCTTTGTGCAGCAGGAAGATAAAAAGGGGCGCGGGGCGGATTCCATGTTGGTTCAAGGTTCTTCCCATACGATGATGCAGGCGAGGTGAGGTGTATGAAACTTCTGCTTGTGGAAGACGAAACAGGCTTGCGCGCAGCCCTTTGCCGCATTTTAGAAAATGAACATTATGATGTAGAGCAGGCGGCCAACGGGCCGGAGGGCTTGGAGCATTTGCTGACGGGCCTTTATGATGCCGCCGTGCTGGACGTGATGCTGCCGGGGCTGGACGGCTTTGCGGTTTTGCAGCGTGCACGCGCGGCCGGGGTGCGCACACCTGTGCTGATGCTGACCGCGCGCGCTGAACTGGAAGACTGCGTGCGCGGGCTGGATGGCGGGGCCGACTATTACCTGACAAAGCCGTTTCAAACCCAAGAGCTGCTGGCCTGCCTGAGAGCTATTCTGCGCAGGCCGGGCGAGACGGCCCAGTCGGCCCTGTGCTTTGCCGATTTAGAGCTGAACCTTCAAGGGGCACGCCTGCTTTGCCACCCTGCGGAACAGGCTGTGAAATTAAGCGCAAAGGAATTGCGCCTGATGGAATATTTTCTGCGAGAGCCGGGCCGTATCTTTTCCCGGGGATTGCTGGCCGAAAAGGTGTGGGGCCTGGAAAGTGAGGCGGAGTGTAACAACATTGAAGTTTACATCTCTTTTCTTCGCAAGAAATTGGCATTTTTAGGCTCCCGCACAAAGTTGAAGACAACGCGTGGGATTGGGTATTCTCTGGAGGATGAAAACACGTGATACGAAGCCTGAAACGAAAATTTACGGCAGTGATTATGGCGGTGCTGCTCGCCGTCACCGCGGGCACCGTGGCAGCAATCAATGTTGTGAATGGAAGGCTTATGGAAAGCCAGGCCCGGACATTGCTTCGCCAGATGGTTCAGACAGAAGGCATGCGCCCACCGCAGGACAGGCAGCACACCACGCCCGAAGAAGAACTGCCTGCCGGGCGCGCCCCAAGGGAGGATTTTTCTGCATTGGAGCTATCTAATTTTGTGACAGTGCGTGTGGATGAACAGGGAGAAGTGACCCAGTGGTTTGGAGACCGCACAAACCTGTACACAGATGAGGATATTCGGGCCACTGCTTCGCAGGCGCTTGAAAGCGGGCGAGAATTCGGGCGCATAGGCAGCCAATATTTTATGAAAGAACAGCAGCCGGACGGCTGGCTGCTTGTTTTTTTAGACAACAGCCAGGGCTTTGCCAACGCGCGCCGCCTTCTGCTGATATCCATTGCAGTAGGGGCCGTGGCAGCGGGGGTGCTGTGCATTTTTTCTGTGGTACTGGTGGGGAATATAACACGGCCGGTGCAGGAAGCATTTGAGAAACAGAAGCGCTTTATTTCCGATGCGGGGCACGAGCTGAAAACCCCGATTTCGGTTATTGCGGCCAATGCGGACGTTTTACAAAGCGAGATTGGCGAAAACCGGTGGCTCGCCTGCATTCAAACGGAGAACCGCCGCATGGAAGCGCTGGTGAAAAGCCTGTTGTCGCTGTCCCGGCTGGAGCAGCAGGCCAGGCCTGCCCACCTTCCGGTTGATTTGAGCAGTGCGGTGGTGGGTGTGGCGCTGGCATTTGAAAGCGCCGCCTATGAGGTGGGAAAAACTGTGGATATGCAGGTGGAGGATGAAATCTGGTGCATGGGGGATGTGGAAAAGCTGAAGCAGGTCACCGCAATTTTGCTGGATAATGCCATCAAATATGCTTCTTCCGGCGGGCACATCACGCTGTCGCTTGCCAAAAGCCACGGAAAATGCGCCCTTCGCGTGCACAACGGCGGCGTTTGTATCCCCAAAGAAGAGCAAAAACATGTGTTCGAACGCTTTTACCGTGCCGACGCCTCGCGCAGCAGGCAAAGCGGTGGCAGCGGCCTGGGCCTTGCCATTGCAAAAGCGATTGTGGATGAACACAAGGGGAAGATAGCCGTAGAAAGTAAAACAGAACAGGGAACAACTTTTACCGTTCTGCTTTCTGCCTGCGACCCCGCGAGCAAAAGTGAAAATAAGGCAACCTGAATCATGTTGACCATAGATGCCCAGACGAATGGCCTGGCCTCAGATGGAACGGTTACAATCTGTTCTGGAACCATTACCGTACGGGCACAGGAGGACGGCATTGCAGCCGGCGAAAGCCTTGTGGTGTCGGGCGGGGCATTGGATATTCAAACTGGCCAGAGGCACGAGCAGCTGGCAGATGAAACCGTCAGCACCAAGTGCCTGAAATCGGATGCTGCCCTTAGCATCACCGGTGGAACATTTGTGCTGGACAGTGCCGAGGATGGTGTGCACGGCGTGGAAGTTCAGCTGTTGAGCGGCAGTTTTTCCATTGCAGCAGCAGATGACGCCATCCATGCGGACGAGGCGCTCACCATTGGGCAGGCTTCAGGGGAAGGCCCTGCCATCGACGTCAGCACCTGCTATGAAGGGCTGGAGGGGGCACAAGTTTATTTGAACGCAGGAAGTGTGAATTTGTGCGCCACAGATGACGGCATCAATGCTGCCGGGGATGAAAGCGGAGCGGCAGGCTATCTGATTGAAATATCCGATGGAGATTATTGGATTGATGCGGGCGGTGACGGCCTGGATTCAAACGAAAATATTGCGATGACGGGCGGGACAATGGAAATTTACGGGGCGTCCAACCAGGAGAATTCCGCCCTGGACTACGAAAACAGCTTTGACTATCAGGGCGGCACTTTGCTTGCGGCGGGAATAACGGGGATGACGCAGACGCCCACTGGCTTATGCGTGGTATTTGGAGAAGATGGAAGCATGGGCGGCATGAGGGGCAGCGCGCAGCAGCCGCCCGACGGAGAGATGGGCGGCCAGCAGCAACCAGCGGGCGCGGCGCAGACGCCACTGGAACAGCCCGATGAGCAGACGGACGGGCAGACGATGGAAGAAAGCGATGATGTACCGCGCGGCGGCCCGGCGGCAGCACAGATGGAAAATGCTTTGCTGGAAGAGGGCACGGCCTTTTCCATCCAGGATGAGGCAGGCAACGTGCTTTTTTATGAGGGCGCGGGCGTAAAACAGGCAAATAGCATCATTTTTGCCTGCGGCCAGCTGGCAGAGGGGCAAACATATTCCCTGGTTGTAAACGGGCAGGCTGTTGCCACTGCACAGGCCGCGCAGCAGCAGGGCACAGGCGGCCGGATGGCCGGGCCCGGTGGCCTGGGGCAGGCGTAAGACGGCTGTTTGGTGTGCGGCGGCGCATTGCCGGGGCAGAGAAGTTTTCTCTGCCCCGGCAATGTTTGTGGCGGGCAGGATGATTTTTGGCCCGGGGAAGAAAAAAGTAAAAAAACCTCTTGACGAAATATAAAAAATTCATATAATAGATAAAGACGCTTGTTGCGCCCCAAAATGAAGGTGCTACTGTGGCTCAGCTGGTAGAGCAGCTGATTCGTAATCAGCAGGTCGCCGGTTCGAATCCGGCCAGTAGCTCCAAATGGAAAGCTGCATTTTGAGAAATCAAAATGCAGCTTTTTCTGTTGCCTCAACGGCCGCTTTTTAGTTTTTGGTGGTTTGGCCGCAAAGAAGAGAAGGCCGTTTTGCGCCGGTTTGCGTCTCTGTTTGCGGGTTGCAATTGGGGCTAAGCGCGCTGGAAAACGCTTGTAGCGAATGCAGATATCGACTACAATAAAAAGGGCATAAAGCAGAGGGGAGTAACGATTCCAATTCTCGCCGGAACTGAAATTTTCATGGGGAAATGCTGCATTGAAAAAGAAGGGTTCGCCTGCATCCTGCACAGCCCGTCCCCCAAAAAACGTGCCATGCATATAAAATCATAGCGCCTACCGCTGATAGAAGGAGAATATGATATGAACCTTCATGATGCTGCACAAAACAGGAACGCCGCAAAAGGCGTGTTGACGCAAGAAAACATCGGTTTTGGGCTGACAATTTTGCCGCCTAGCGCATTCAAAAAGCCCGGTAATCCGTCAGGATTACCGGGCTTTTTTCACGCTACTATTCGCGCAAAATTGCCGGGCCGGCCCTTGGCGGCAAAAAGCACTGCCGCCATCGCTTCGCGAACGGGCAGTTTGCTCAAAAGTTCCGCTGGAACTTTTGCTGCCATGGGCAGCCGCAAAACTGCTTCGCACCTCTGAAGCAGAAATTAGGGTTGCAGAGCAAGGAAAAGTGCCGCAGGCACCCTTTCTGGTTGTCAAGGCACTTTGACGATGCTATGCGCCCGAATTTCTGTTTCAGAGGCAATGTTTTCTTACGCCAACGCGCCTAAGGGGCTGGGCTTTATCCGGCTTGGATTTTGGCTGAACAAAAAAACCAATAAAACACCGCAGGAAAAAGCAGCAGCAAAAGCGTTTATGAAGCTATTCTGGGGTACATTGGGAATTACTCTGCTGTTTGTTGCCGTTCTTTTTATCTTAACTGGATATGCGATGTCCGGTGCAGATTTAAGATATAATGGCATCTATGAGGAATCCCGTACTGGCACCATGGAAAACGGGCAAGTTCGCTATGTCAAAAATGAGCTTTTTTATCTTGACCCCAAAGCCATAGGGTTACCGGCAGATCTTCCTGACGGCACACATGTGAACTTGTATTTTGATGAAAACGGCGCCGTAGTTGCGGGCGAGAATGCAGACGAAATTGATGCTGCGATAGAGGGCAGAGTGGTTTTGACCATGGTGGCCATGGGGGCAATGGTTGTTGTGCTGGTTACATTTGCCATTGTTGCGCGGAAAACATTTGGAAAGCCATGGTATCTTTGGCTGCAAACCGGAAAAGGGGCAGCTTCGAATAAAAGTGAGTAGTGGCTAAATTTGAAGAATCAAAAGAAAGCCATTCAAACCTAGCTGCTGTTTCTACACTTGAAATTTCCTTTTTTGTTATGAGGCTGGAATGGCCAAAAGGAATGCTCTTGTTTGCACTGCAGGGTTCCAATTTTAACAGGGCTGCCTTTTGCAGCGCAGCAGAAACTCAAAAAGCCGCGAACGAAAAACATTCGCGGCTTTTTCCATTTCGTTCACAGTGCGGCCTGACGTTGCGAACGGGAAGAAAATGTGCCGGAAAATTATTGCCACACAACATTTTCTTTGCCGGCACCAAGTTCAAAGTGATATTTTACAATGCCCAGGTCCATCTTGCTGTAAAAGCCCAGCCCGGCTTTGGCGCGAACCGTGCCGTTCTCGTAAGAAAAACAGAATTTTTGCTGATTCATTGCAGTGGGGGCAAGCAGGGCGGCATCTACCCCGTTTTGAAACCACTGGGGCATGCCTGCGCCCGCATTGCTCACCGCATCGCGGCTTTTAGAGCGATGGGGGCTCCCGTTGGAAACCCCGTGGCCAAGGGCAATCACAGCGGCCAACTTTTCGTGGTTGCCAACCTTGCATGCATCGGGTGTTTTTCGGTATGTCAGGCCTACCCAGCAGGTGTTCAGGCCAAGTTGCTGGGCCCTCAACACAAGTTGCTGCCCGTAATAGCCGCATGTTTCATCCAAGTTGCCGCTTTTTGTACCCACCAGGGCGATATAGTTCTGCACGCCGGAAAACTTTCCGTAGTGTGCCAGAAAGCCGTCAAATGCCCTGGGTTCGTTGAGCACCAGCTGGATATGAAGGCCGCTTGCCTGGTTGCAGCGCTCTATTTCCTGGCGTAAAGTTGCTATGGCCTCTTCGCCCAAAGGCTCGGGTGTATATTGGCGCACACTGTGGCGCTGCTCCATTGCTTGCAAAATGTCCATATGTTCTCTCCTTATTCTTTTTATTCCGCAACTTCCTGGCTGGGAAGCAGCCTCATCATCTGCTTTGCGTGTTGCAGCATGCAAAGCAAGGCATCTATCTCTTCACAGTCAGGGCGAAAGGAATAATAATTTTTGGTTCCCTCCCGGCGCACACGAATCATGCCGGCATCTTTCAAGATGCGCAGATGATGGGATACCGCCGGGCGGGAAAGATGGGTTTTTTGCGTAATTTTACCAACACGAACGCCGCGGCAGTCTTTCATTTGCATCATTTCCAGAATGAGATGCTGCCGGTTTTCATCGCCAAGGGCGAGCAATGTGCGGCGGCAGGACGCAAATTCTTCTGCCAGTTGCGTTATCTCGTTGCCTGGGTCTGTCATATGCATCCATCACTTTCGTTCATTGATATGAACCATTTTACTATATTTTCGAGGCTGTGGTTGAATGAGAAAGAAAATCGAGACAAAGTTTTTTGCCGCCCAGGGGTGACGAAAAATGGGTAGAAAAAAGGCGGGCCCAACAGGAGTTCCCGCACAAAATCGTTTTTGAAATGAGCATTTATGCCCAAAGTGTCCAATCACCTCGATGCCATCAAACACTTTTGCACACAGGGGTGGCTTTTAGAAACGCTTGAGGGCTGTGGCGGCATTGCCCGAATGCTGGCGCAAAGCACAAGTAAGAATGGGTCAAAGCGCAAAATCTTCCGGGGAAAAACTTGGCAATTTCGGGGCCCGCTTTGGCACACGGCGCAAAGGGTCATACCGGTAATGCCGGCACTTGGACATTTGGCGCACAGGCCCTTTTTTCTCACAGTAAAAACAACCGGGCTGCGGGGCTTTGCGGCCAAATTCGCAGTATTCGCAGCTGGGGCTGATTGTGGCGCCGAACAGAGGTTTTTCGAACATGGCGCTTGCTCCTTTCCATTGGGCTTTTTGTTTATTATACCAAAGCGCGGTTCCTGCTTCAACTGTGTGCTCTTAGGCATGGGAGCTGCGCCGTGGGCAAATGGCCAGGGCGCACATGCAGAATACTGCGCACACGGCGTCTGCCGGCATGCGCGAAACAAGTACGGCTTCTTCCCATGCGGCGGCAGGCTGGATGACGGGGAACAGCCGCATCAGCACAGTAAGCACAGCAAGGCTCAACGGCAGATGTGCGATGCGCGAAAGTGCCAGGGGAACAAGAGAAATATCGGGGTGCGTAAGCGCCCGCACTTGCAAAAACACGCATGCCCCCATCAGGCTAAGGGCGGCCATGCACAGCGGCGCACGATATACTGGTGCACAGGTGCTGGCTTTCTGGCACGCCGCTGTCACCTCTAGCGGAAGGTTTATGGCATACTGCCTCAGGGGTGAGGCAGTATTGGGGGTAAAGAGATTTCCCAGAAAAGAAAACAAAATAATATAGCCGCATAAAATTGCCATGGAGAATACTGCGCCGCGCACGGCAGCGGCGACACCTTTTTCCGGCGGGGCAGGGCGGCAAAGAGAAATCCGTTTCCCGGCCGGTGTAAGCCGGGCAGCGGCAAAACCGCAAATGAGGCTGGCCGTGAATTGGCCCGCAAGCAAAAACCACCCTGCTTTTACATTGCCCAACATGGCATAGCCGGCACTGCCAATGATGAAAGCTGGGGAAGAGCCCACACAGCACACCAAAAGCACAGAGGCTTCGCGCTGGCTTATCTCGCTCTCGCGGTACATTCTGTCCACACTGCGCGCTGCAGAGGCAAAACCGCCCAAAAGCCCGCAGAACAGCGCGGCTGGCGCCCGCCGGCTGCGGATGCCCAGCGCACGTGCAAGCGGAACAAAAGGAATGCCGAAAAAAGCTGCCAGCGGGCTTTGCAAAAGCAGTTCGCACAAAACCAGAAAGGGAAACAGAGAGGGAATCACCGTCTCGCAGCACAGCTGCATGCCACGTGCTGCCCCCTGCATGGCGACGCCGGGCCGCACAAGGGTCTGTGCCGTGCATATAACCAAAAACAGGAACCATGCAACGCGCAGAACGCCCCCTTTTTGCCGCAGAGAACTCATAACGCCACCCCCTTTTCGATATATATGAATGACGATGGCTGAAAGAACAGGGAGGGCGCTATGAAAAGAAGAAAAAAGCGCGCGGAGCCATTTTCGCTTTCGCGTGCGTTTGGCGCCGCCGGGCGCACGGAAGCGGTGCAGAAACTATTATATGGGAAACCGGCGCTGCATATTGATTGTGCCGGAAATATCTCCATAGAAAATTGCCGGGAAATTGTGCAGTATAACGAAGCCGAGCTTTTGCTGGATATGGGCGTATGCCGTGTGGCCTTCAAAGGAGACGGCATTCTGGTAGATACCTACCAGAAAGACAGAATCACCGCACATGGGCGGGTGCTTTCTGTCTCTTTCCAGGGGAAAGATGAGGTGAATGGCCGGTGAAAAGAAGGCCTTTCCGCTTTGTGGAAGCCACAGTACGTTTTGAAACAGAAGGCGGGCTGGGGGAAAAACTACTCAGCAGGTGTGCACAAAGCCAGATAGAGCTGGAGGCCGTGGTGCCCACGGCCACAGGTTTCAAGGGGCGTGTGCGCGCCCGTGATTATGCAGCGCTGGCGAAACATGCCCGGCACTGCCACTGCCGCGTGAAAGTGCAAGAACGCTATGGCATTATGTTTTGGCTTGCCGCCTACCGGCGCCGGGCGGGCCTGCTGGCCGGTGCAGCGGCCGCCCTGCTGTTGCTGGCACTCAGCCGGCAGCTTGTGTGGAATATCACCTTTCTCAACTGTACCCAGGCCGAACAGCAGCAGCTTCGAAGCCAGATGTACGAGCACGGCATCTATGAAGGGGCCTTTGTGGATGCCCGGAAATTGAAAAACGCTGCAAACGAAATGTTTCTTTCTACCGATGATTACAGCTGGGTCACATTGAACTTTGTACATGGAAGACTGGTGGCGGAAAAGGTGGACAGGACACAGCAGCCTCAGGCGCTGGAACAACAATACTGTGATTTTGTGGCCGCCGAGGACGGGCGCATTACCAGGCTGGATGTATCTGGCGGTTTTGTGCGCCGCCGCGAGGGAGAAACTGTGTCAAAAGGGGAGGTGCTTGTGTCCAGCGGCCGGGTTGGGCGCAGCGGGGAGGCATTGCTTAGCCCGGCGGCCGCAAAAGTATACGCCGAGGTGGAGAAAATTTACACCTGCACCCAGCCTTTGCAGGTGTCAGCCCAATGCCCTACGGGGGAAGTGCAGACGGCGCGGCGGCTGCTTGGCCCCTGGGGAAGCCTGCCGCTTTCCCGAGGCCTGCAGGCAGGCATGCAGGGCATCACCCAGGTTGAAAGGCAGGGCGTCTCTTTGTTTGGCCTGCATCTGCCCGCCACAGTAGAGACTGTCACCCTGCGGGGCACCCAAACCGTACAGGCGCGGCTTTCTCAAAAGCTGGCTGCGCAAACAGCACGCATGAAGATTTTTGATGAGATTGGCCGGGAATTCGGCGTGTATACGCTGGTGAGCAGTGAGGAACTGGTGGATGAAGGGCCAGACTCTGTAACGGTTACCCTGCACGTGTGCATTGAAACGGATATTGCCAGAAAAGCCGAGTTCGGCGGTTTTACATGAAAAGACATTGAAAATTTGTAGGACTTGTGCACAAAATACTCTTTAATATTTTGATAAATCTGCTATAATAAAAGAGAATAGAAAGCGAGGCAAACGGATGGCAGAAACAAGGATGGAAGTGGATTCCATGGATACCGCGCTGGCGGTTTTCGGCAGCTGCGATGAGAATATCCGCCTGTTGGAACAGTCGCTGGGCGTTACGGCAGTTTGCCGCGGCACAGAGCTGAAGTTTTCCGGCCCGGAGGATGCTGTGCAAAAGGCGCGCCGCGCCGTAGATGCCATGCTGGCATTGCGGGAGGGCGGCACGCCGCTGGAAGAACAGACGGTGCGCTACTGCATCTCGCTGGCGGATGCGGGCGAAGAGGAAAAAGTGCAGGAATTGGCAGGCGGGTGCATTGCCATTACGGCAAAAGGACGCCCGGTGCGCCCCAAAACCTTGGGGCAAAAACAGTATGTGGAAGCCATTTTGAAAAATGCCGTTACCTTCGGCGTGGGGCCCGCGGGCACGGGAAAAACCTACCTTGCCGTGGCCATGGCAGTAAAGGCGTTCAAGGCGCGGCAGGTAAGCCGCATTATTCTCACGCGCCCTGCTGTAGAGGCGGGCGAGAAGCTGGGCTTTTTGCCGGGTGATTTGCAAAATAAAGTGGACCCATACCTGCGCCCTTTGTACGACGCACTGTTTGATATGCTTGGGGCAGAAACCTACCAGAAATTGCTGGAAAAGCAGCTGATTGAAGTGGCCCCGCTGGCCTATATGCGCGGGCGCACGCTGGATGATGCCTTTATTATTTTAGACGAGGCGCAGAACACAAGCCCGGAACAGATGAAAATGTTTCTCACACGCATGGGCACTGGTTCAAAAGTGGTGGTGACGGGCGATGTCACCCAGATAGACCTGCCGGACAAGGCCCGTTCCGGCCTTGTGGATGCACTGCAGGTGCTGAAGAATGTGCAGGGCATTGCCATGATGTTTTTCTCGGAAAAAGATGTGGTACGCCACCGCCTTGTGCAGGAGATCATTCGGGCATACGAAAAAGCACACGCTGCCAGGCATAGGCGAGGTTAAGTGGCCGCCCGCCTGCAGCGGGATGTTAGGAATATCAAAAGAAAGGAATGTGAGCACCATGTCGCATAAAGTGTACATCACCAATAAACAGAAGGCTGTAAAAGTCCCGTCGGGCCTGCGCATCCTCATCCGGCGTGCGTGCCATGCCGTGCTGGAATATGAGCACTTTGAGGGCCCTGCCGAGATCAGTGTCACCTTTGTGGACGATGAAGAGATTGCGCGGCTGAACGAACAATATCGCAATAAGCCGCAGCCCACGGATGTGCTTAGCTTCCCGCTGGGCGAAAATGGAAAGTATGATGTCAATCAGGAGACAGGCGCAGCCATGCTGGGCGACATTGTTATCTCTATGCAGCGCGCGATGGAGCAGGCTTCGCTGTATGGCCATTCGCTTCAGCGCGAGGTGGCCTACCTGACGGTACACTCCATGTTCCATCTGTTGGGGTACGACCATGAGGCGGGCGGCCTGGAGGCAGTGCGTATGCGCGAGAAGGAAGAGGCCACGCTGATTCAACTTGGACTGCCGCGCACGGTTTCTTACAGTGTGGACCAGATATGAAAAAGCAGCCTTTTCTGCACAGTTTCCTCTATGCGGTGCAGGGCGTGCGCACAGCGCTGCGGGAAGAACGCAACCTGCGCTTTCACGTGTGCACCGCATTTTATGTGTATGTGTTCAGCCTGTTTTATGAGTTCACACGCACAGAATATTGCCTTATCACCATGATGGTGGGCGGCGTGATGGCGCTGGAGCTTGTGAACTCCAGCCTGGAGCGCGCGGTGGAGCGCCCTGTGCCCGAACGGTATATGACGGCCGGGGCGGTGAAGGATATGGCGGCAGGCGCTGTGCTGGTGTTCAGCATTGCCAGCGCCGTGTGCGGTGTGCTTTTGTTTTGGGACCCGGCGGCCTTTGCGCGCATGTGGCGCTTTTTCCTGCGCTGGCCCGCGCTGGCCGTTGTGCTGGCGGCTACGCTGGTGCTGGCGTTTCGGTTTATTTTTGGCAAAAAGGGAGAATAGACCTTGCAGACAAAAACGGTGTTTGCCGCCCTTGTGGGCAGGCCGAACGTGGGAAAATCCAGCCTTTTGAACCGCCTGGTGGGTGAAAAGGTGGCCATTGTTACGGCCAAGCCTCAAACAACGCGCACGCGCATCACGGGCATTTTGACAAAAGGCCCCACGCAATATGTGTTTTTAGATACGCCCGGCATCCACGCGCCGCGCACCAAGCTGGGCAAGCGCATGGTGAAAACCGTGGCAGACAGCGTGGCCGAAGTGGATGTTGCGGTGATGGTGTTTGAACCCTATGGGCAATTCACCCCTCAGGAGGAAGAACTGCTGGCAGATATCCGCGCAAAAAAAATGCCGGCGATTGGCGTGGTGAATAAAATGGACGCGCTGCGCCGCCCGGCAGACGGTGCGGCACGCGTGGCACAGCTTGAGGCTCTGGGTGCTTTTGCCAGGGTGCTGTGTGTCAGCGCGCGCGAGGGCGACGGGTGTGAAGCGCTTTTGGCGGCCATAGAGGCCTATGCCATAGAGAGCCCGCATTATTTCCCGGATGACGCATACACAGACATGCCGGAAAAGGCGCTGGTGGCGGAAGTGGTGCGCGAGAAGATGCTGCTGTTTCTGTACGATGAAATTCCGCACGGCACAGCTGTGACGGTAGAGCGCTTTAAAGAGCGCCCCGGGCAAGACCTTGTGGATATTGACGTGAACATCTATTGCGAAAAGAAAAGCCACAAGGGTATTATCATTGGCAAGGGCGGCGCCATGCTGAAAAAAATTGCCAGTGCGGCCCGCTTGGAGTGTGAAGATTTTCTGGGCACACGGGTGAACTTGCAGTGCTGGGTGAAAATCAAGGACGACTGGCGTGACAGCGATGTTCTTTTGAACAACCTGGGCTTCCGGCAAAATTGACACGGTGGCAAGCCTGATTTGCTCTTTCGCTGGGTGCGGGCTACATCGGTTTGCAGGCGCGGCTGGTATCTTGCCCCAAATCAAGGAGGCAACCCTTCAGCGCACGAAGCGGGTGATAAACCGGTTGGCCGGTTTTCGGCCCGCAGTATGTTGCCGCCCGGGTTGTGTTTGCCATAATAACAAGTTGAAAAATTAAAATGCCGCCCGCCCCTGGCATTGGGGCGGGCGGCTTGCGTTATTGTTCGCGCCCATAGGGTAAGTTGCGAATTGCGATATCCTCCAGAAAGCCTTCTTCCGAAAAACCAAGGCGGTAGTATGAGGTGGCGCTGCCTTCCTCCTGATATGTATACAGGCGGTCATTCACGGCCTCATACGGCCTGCCATATAAGGCGGCGATGTCCTCTTTTGTTGACCAACCCAGCATCAGCCCGCCCGGGATTTGTAAATCTGCGCCGGAAAAATCGAGGTTGCCATATATGACATGCAAGTACCCCACAGTGCCCTGCGTAATATCGATGGCGTTTTTGCTGGTGTTGCAGACGGAAACGGATATTTTCTGGCCGTTCTCGTTGGTTAGCCAGACAGATATGTCATCATATGATTCATAGGATTCGTCCGCACCCTGCAATTGCCGGCCGGCATATTCCTCTTCCATCGTCCAGCCGGCTTCTAAAAATGTTGACAGAGGCGTTGGCACAGAATAAACCTGGTTGCAAATCTGAATTGAAAAACTATGCCAGTCATCTGAAAGCAGAGAAGGATATAAACGATACGCCTCATCATCAATCGAGTCGAGAAAATCAACCGACATGACAACACCGGTGTGCGGCAAATACTTAATTTTGGCGCGCAGGTCAAAGTTTTCGTACCACATTTCCCGCCCCTCTGTATATGTTTTGCGGCCTATGTCAAAAGAATGCCGTTCGCCGTCAATTCCCATCCCCTGCACATAATAGCTTGCAGGGCCATCGCCAATGGTGCTGCTGTCAAATTCGAGGTGGTTCAGGTAGGTTGTTTCAGGGCGGCTCAGGTATGGAATATCCTGAACCAGAGCCCGCAAAAGGAAAAACGAAAACACAGCGCAACCGATGGCCCCGGCAACATAACCGAAGACGGCCAATAGGGAAGACGCTTTTTTTGATTTAGCCAGGCAGACAATGAAGATGACGGCAGCAACAACGGACAAAATAACCCGCCATATCGCTTCCTGCACAAAGCCGGTTGTTCCTATGACAAAGTTTGTGTTGTATTGGAAGAATAGAAAGCCGATGTTCAGAACAACCCCCAAAAGAAAAACTGCTAGAAAGCCGGCAAACAACAGGGTTGTGGCCCGGCCTGCCGGTTTGGAATTATGCTTGTGCATAGGGCACCCTCTTTTTGTATGTGTTTTTAACATGATTATCTTCCCATATCTGCAAATACGGCAATCAAATACAAGTAAAAATCCTGTAAACTATAGGCGCCTGCCAAATTGTTTGTCATACGGCAAAAATTATGGTATACTAAATGGGCAATTATGGCTGCGCGGCAAATGTTCGATGTTGCCGTGTGCCAAAGATAATTTGTGTGCTTGCAGGGTGCAAAACGGCCTGCCAAAACAAAAAAAGTTTGTTTTTGGCACATATACGGGTGGGGCAGCACAGCGGTGAGAAAGGCCGGTGGAACGTGAACCGGCATGTTGTGCAAAGGGGGCGGTATCTCCGCGCCACCTGCTTGCGGCGGGAATTGATATGGGCAAATGGAACCCGGCTTTCTTTGCACCTTCAAGCGGCTACATTGAGCCGTACCTTTTGATATTTTGATTTGTGCGGGGATAATTGGTGCGTTTTCCCGTACATATTTTTTCATAATACGGCGAACAGTACCGCTATAATGATAGCGGAGGTGTTTGTCATGCAGGAGAACGGTTACTGGAAACGCTTTGAAAGCACAGGCGCGGTGGGCGCTTATTTGGACTACAAGGCCCAGAAAGAGCGCGCGGGCGAAAAGGAGGCTCAGCATGCAGACAACGACCATGGGGCTGGTGCTGCGCGCGACGAAAACGGGTGAGGCGGACAGGGTGCTTTCTGTGCTGACGCCAACGGGCATTCTTTCCGCCATTGCCAAGGGAAGCCTGCGGCTGAAAAACAGGTTGCATAGTGCCACGGGGCTGTTCTGCTATTCCGAATTCACTCTGTTTGAGGGGAAAACCATGTATGTGGTGGACGAGGCAGAGGTGCGCGAGGTGTTTTGGGGCGTGCATGAAGATGTGGTGAACATGGCGCTGGCCATGTATTGCGCCGAATTTGTCACCACGCTTTCCCCCACGGGCGATGAAGCGGATGCCCAGCTGCGCCTTTTGCTGAACAGCCTGTATTACCTCAGCGAAAAAAAGCGCGGGCCGGCGTTTATCAAGCCGGTGTACGAGCTGCGTGCTTTGACGCTGGCCGGCTTTTTGCCCGGCCTGGTGGCCTGTGCAGACTGTGTAAAATATGAGGGCGGCGCTTTTTGTTTTGATGCTGCCACGGGGCTTTTGTTTTGCGCAGAGTGCGCGGCAAAACGGGGCCTTGCGGCGAACCTGGATGCCGCGGCCCTGGCGGCCATGCGGCATATTACTTACAGCGAGGATGAAAAACTGTTCGGCTTTTCCATTGGGCCAGAGAGCCTGGCGCGCCTTGGCAGCGTGGTGGAGCAATATGTGCGCTATTGTGTGGACAAGCCGTTTAAAACATTGGAGTTTTATCACAGCGTCCTTGAATAAGGGCGCATACGGGAAGGAGCCCCATGCAACCAAAATATTTGACCTCTCTTGAATTTGATAAGATTCTTTCGCGCGCCGCGCAGGGTGTTGTGTGCCCGGAGGCGCGCGGTTTGCTGTTGGAAGAACAGCCGGGCGATACCCCGCAGGCCGTGCGCGACAAGCTGGCCGAGACGGACGCCATGACGGCGCTGCTGATTAAAAACGGCACACCGCGCTTTGACCGCGTGGAAAATATGAAACATGTGGTGAACCGCGCGTGCAAAGGCGGCGTGCTCTCTATGGCAGAGCTTTTAGAGCTTGCGCGCACACTGCGCAACTTCCGCGAGCTGACGGCATGGTACCATATTACAGAGCACGATGCCCTGTGCATCGACGACCACTTTTATGCCATGACGCCGCAGCCTGCGCTGGAAAAGGCCATTGGGCAGGCCATTGTGTCACCCACAGAAATGGCGGATACCGCCAGCGATACACTGTACGATATCCGCCGCAAAATACGCGGGGTGGAAAATTCCATTCGCGATAAGCTGGATGCGCTGACCAAATCTCAGCAGGCGGGCAAGGTGTTACAGGATGCCGTTGTTTCCATTCGCAACGGAAGGTTTGTGGTGCCGGTAAAGGCGGAATACCGCGGCGAAGTGGGCGGTGTTATCCACGATGTATCCTCTTCAGGTTCTACTTTGTTTGTAGAGCCCACGGCTGTGGTGGAGGCAAATGCAAAAATTTTGCAGCTGCGCAACCAGGAACAGGCAGAGGTAGAGCGCATTCTGGCGGCGTTCAGCGCGCAGGCGGCAGAGCTGGAGCCCATGTTCAGTTTGGGATATGACGCCATGCTGCAGCTGGACGTGCTGTTGGCGAAGGCAAAGCTTGCCCTGGAGCAGAAGGCCATGCTGCCCGTGGTGCGGGAAGACTGCGCCTTTCACCTGGTGCGTGCGCGCCACCCGCTTATTTCGCCGGATACCGTGGTGCCCATCGACGTAGAGCTTGGCAAAAGCTATGACACCATGATCATCACCGGCCCCAATACAGGCGGCAAGACGGTGACGCTGAAAACAGCGGGCCTGCTGTGCACCATGGCCTGTTATGGGTATCTGATTCCGGCGCATGAAACAAGCGAGGTTTGTGTGTTTTCCGATATTCTTGTGGATATTGGGGACGAGCAGAGCATTGAGCAAAGCCTTTCCACCTTTTCGGGGCACATCAAAAATATCACAGAGATATTCGGCGCTGCGGGCCCCGGCACACTGGTGTTAATGGACGAGCTTGGCGCCGGCACAGACCCGGCCGAGGGGGCCGCCCTGGCTGTGGCGGTGATTGAGGCCTTGCGCGAGCGCGGGGCCAAAATAATGGCCACCACGCATTATTCCGAGCTGAAAGTGTTTGCGCTGGAAACGCCAGGTGTGCAAAATGCCTCTTGCGAATTTGACATTGATACATTGCGCCCCACCTATAAGCTGAGCGTGGGTGTGCCCGGGAAATCGAACGCCTTTCTTATCAGCGAAAAACTGGGCCTTTCGCCTGCGGTGATTGAGCGCGCAAAACAGCACCTTTCGGCAGAAGACCAGAAATTCGATACGGTGCTTTCTCAACTGGAAGATTTGAAGCTGCAGCTGAAAGAAGGGCAGGCAGAGGCCGAGCGCCTGCGTGCCACTGCACAGGATGCGCTGAGCCAGGCAAGGGAAGAGCGAGATAAGCTGATTCGCCAGGGCCAGGCAGAGCTGGAGGCCGCAAGAGAAAAGGCGCGCAGAATGGCCGCGGACGTAGAGCGGCAGGCGTATGATTTGCTGGATGAACTGCGCAAACTGGAAAAAGATAAAACACGCGCCGCCAGCCAGCGCGCCGCACGCGCACGCGAAATTGCGCGCAAAGACTCTGAAAAACTGTTTTTGAAAAGCGACGTGGTACATACTGTCCAGCGTGAGTACACGCCTTTGAAAAAAGCCGAGCCTGGCCAGGAGGTATACCTGGTGGAATTGGATAAGACGGGCATCGTCTCATCCCGGCCGGATAAGGACGGCCTTGTGGAGGTGCGCGCGGGCATTTTGCGCACGAAGGTGCCGCTTTCCAAACTGGCGGCACCGCCTAAATTTCAAAAGCAGGAAAAAACGTCTATTTATACGCCGCGCCCGCGCAGGCAGACGGACGGCGTGCGGGAAGCGGCACGCCGCACAGCCAGCATGGAGGTGAACCTGCTGGGCATGACGGTGGAAGAGGCCCTGATGGAAACGGACCGTTTTATCGACAACGGCGTGCTTTCGGGGCAGACAACGCTGTACCTCATCCACGGCAAGGGTACAGGTGCGCTGCGCAAGGCCATTCATGAACATTTGCGCCGCCACCCCAGCGTGAAAAGTTTCCGCCTTGGCAATTATGGCGAGGGGGAGGCAGGCGTCACCGTGGTGGAACTGAAATAAGCACAGAAAAAGGAGATTTTCATGGAGAATCAAAACCAGGGAAACCACAAAAGCCGGCCGGGGTTGGCGGCCCGGGCGGGCGCCTTTGCCAAAAAGGTGCTGACAAACCCGCTGACTTATGTGCTGCTTGCAGCCATCCTGTTCCGCATTGTGTACTTCCACACGCTGCGTCCTTATTCTGAAACGGCCGATTCCCCCACATACAAAGACCTTGGCAATATTCTAACCGGTTTGCGCACGCCCATTTATCCGCTGCTTTTGGCAGGGTTGAATGCTCTGTTTGGCGAGCCGCTGATGAATATGGTGCTGGTGAGGCTGCAAAGCCTGGTGGCGCTGTGCGCGCTGGGGGCCTTCTATTACACGGTGGTGCGGCTGACGCACAGGCGATATCTGGCCGTTGTTTTCACCCTGCTGTTCGGGCTGCAGCCGGGCGTAGTAGGGTATGAGACCTCTGTGATGACAGAATCGCTCTCCATTTCCGGCGTGGTGTTTCTGGTGTTTCTGCTGGTGCGCTATTTGGATGACCGCAGAAAGTGTGACGCAGCAGGCCTTGGCGTGCTGGCGCTGTTTCTGGTGCTGCTGCGCCCGGCATTCCTCTACCTGGTTGGGGTGTTGGCTGTATTCTGGGTGCTGCAGTGGTTTTTGGAGGCGCCCGAAAAAAAGAAAAACATCCTGTGGGGCTTTTTGGGCACTGGCATTTCCGTAGCGGGCGTGCTGGTGTGGTGTGCGTTCAACTTTTTCAACTGCGGCCGTTTCACCCTCAGTGTGGTAACAGACATCAACCTTCTGCACATGCTGGTGCTGAACGGGTCGGTAGAAAACCCGGAATATCCGGAAATGTCAGAATATGTGTGGAACAAAATGGTGGAAAACCAGGAGGACGAGGCTTATCTGCCCTGGGGGGCCTACAATGACATCACAGCTGCGTACCCCGATGAGTGGGATGAATATGCTTCCTCTACCTTAAAATACCATGTGGGAGATATGCTGGATTACACGGTGACAAAAGCGGCCGGGATGCTGAACCAGCCGTTTTTGAACGACCAGCCGTATGCCCATCTTTGGTATTATAAAAGTTTTGGCTCGGCTGTGCGAAACCTTTTGTTTGACGCAAAAGTGGTGCAGGTGCTGCGGTTCCTGGCAGTGGAACTGATTTACAGCTTTACCTGGTGGGCGGTAAAAAAGCGTATCAACTGGATGGGCCTGGGCCTTGCCGGGTGCACGCTTGCCACAATGGCCACTTCTGTGGTGGGGGCGCAGGCCGAATGGTACCGGCTGTGGCTGCCTTCTTTCCCGTTCCTCATTCTGCTGGGCAGCCTGTGGGCGTACCGCCTGTGTGTATGGCTGGGCCGAAAGGATGAACAGCCCTTGGCATAATCGAAAATAAGCAATTCGGCCAGCGCGCCGCCCGGTAAGGGCGGCGCGCTTTTGTGATGCCCCGGGTTGGCCGGTGCGGCAAGGCGGCACGGAATGCTTCGCTTGCCATAGGGAAGAAAAGGCCGGCCGCCCTGTATTATGGGGCAAGGCTTTCCCTTGCGCATTGAATAAAGTGTTTGAGCAGGGGGTTGTTTTGCAGCGATTTGTAGTAGATGCCAAATGATACAGGGCTGACATCTGCCAAGGGCACTCTGGAAATGAGAGGCATTTCGGGGACAAGAAAATCCGGCAAAACAGAAATTCCATACCCCGCTGTGACCAGAACGGTAATTGCCTCTGTCGATTCACAAAAATAAAACTCGGATGGCGGGCGTTCTCCCATTAAATGCCCCTGTAATTGAACCATGGAAAAAGAAGATTTCGGGGGTGCCAGCAAAACAAGACGCTCGCTTTTCAAAGTTTCCAAAGCAACGTCTGCCCGTTTGGCAAGCGGGTGCCGAACCGAACAAACGCATACCATTGGCACTTTCACAATTTCTTTATAAACAGCAGAGATTTTAACGGAAGAGGGCTCTTTCAAACCAACCACCGCGTCCAAATCTCCTTCACTCAAAATTCGGTAAATATGCTGAAAGGGAATCACCTGAAGGCGGGGATGCACTTCGGGCCTGATTGTGCGAAGATGTTCCAGTGCATCGGCCAGCAGGAACATGCAGGGGAAATTGTAAAACCCCAGCGTCAAAAGCTGTATGCTTCCGGGCATAGCGCTGTCAAAGCGCTTTTTGGCCCGCTCTGAAATTGCAACAATTTGCTGTGCGTCTCTCAAAAAGGCTTTTCCCTCTTCGGTAAGTTTGACAGACCGGGTTGTCCTTTGAAACAGCCTGGTGTTCAATTCTTTTTCCAAAGATTGAATTTGCTGGCTGACCGCCGGGTGTGTCACATGAAGATGCTGCGCTGCCTGCGCAAAGCTTAAATACTCTGCAACGGCAAGAAAACATTGAAGCTGGAATGTGTTCATGGTGTGGCACCTGCCTTTATTAGTAACCTTTTCTTTCTAATAGTAACATATTCTGAATTCAATTTCCACTCGGGAAAGGTATAATCGTATTGAGGCTGATGGGCCTTAAAACCGGCCTTTCCCAAAGTGTTCACAACGCGGCCGCACAAAAGCGCCGCGCGATGGAGGCCGGCATAGGGTTTGCCGGGCCGGCAATGACGGGAAGGGTAAAATGGATCAAGACAGGAGCAAAACAGATGATGAAAGTAATTTTGGCGCAGGTTCAGCAGTATAAGGCGCCGACACTGCTTGCGCCGTTGTTTACCGTATTTGAAGTGCTGATGGAGGTACTCATCCCATTTGTCACCGCCTCTATCATCGACAAAGGCATTGAAGCCGGGAATATCCGGCAGGTGTATTTCTACGGCGGAATTATGCTGGCTATGGCACTGTTAAGTTTGGTATTTGGCGTGCTGGCCGGCCGCTATGCAGCAAAGGCCTCTTCCGGCCTGGCCTGCAATTTACGAGAGAGTATTTACGAGAAGGTTCAAACTTTTTCCTTCTCCAATATCGACAAATTCAGCACGGCAGGCCTTGTTACCCGCATGACCACCGATGTAACCAATGTGCAGAATGCCGCGCAGATGATTTTGAGGGTGGCGGTTCGCGCGCCGCTGATGCTGGTTTGCAGCATGGTAATGTGCTTTTTTATCAGCGCCAGATTGAGCATGATTTTTCTGGCTGCCATTCTGGTTTTGGCCGCGGCGCTCATTTCCATCATGGTCAAGACAACAAAGGTATTTAATGAGGTGTTCCGCAAGTACGATCACCTGAACGCCAGTGTGCAGGAAAATGTCTCCGCCATCCGTGTGGTGAAGGCGTTTGTTCGGGAAGAGTACGAAAACAGTAAGTTTGAAAGGGCCGCCGGAAAGTTGTACACCCTGTTCGTGAAGGCCGAAAGCAACCTGGCCCTGAACAACCCGGTGATGATGCTGGTGGTGTATGGCTGCATTTTGGCTGTTTCCTGGTTTGGCGCCCGGTTTATCGTGGCAGGCAGCCTAACCACAGGAAATTTGACTTCTCTGTTCAGCTATGTCATGAGCGTGCTCATGTCGTTGATGATGCTCTCTATGGTATTTGTGATGATTACCATGAGCGCCGCCAGCGGCAGGCGTATTGCAGAAGTTTTGAATGAAGAGCCGGATATGAACGGCCCCGACCGGCCGGAGCCCGAGGTGCGGGACGGGCGCATTGACTTCAACCATGTCAGCTTCTCTTATAAGCATGGCAGCGGGGAAAAGGTGCTGCGTGACATCAACATTCATATTCGTTCCGGTGAGACGGTTGGCATCATTGGCGGAACCGGATGCGGCAAATCCAGCCTGGTCAGCCTAATCAGCCGCCTGTACGATGTGGATGAGGGCAGCGTCTGTGTAGGCGGCAGAGATGTCCGCGACTACGACATGGAGGCGCTGCGCAATCGGGTGGCAGTGGTTTTGCAAAAGGATGTGTTGTTCTCCGGCACCATTCTGGATAATCTTCGCTGGGGTAAAGAGGACGCCACCGAGGCGGAGTGCGCCGAGGCCTGCCGGCTGGCCTGTGCTGATGAATTCATAGAACGCTTCCCTGACGGGTACAACACCTGGATTGAACAGGGCGGCAACAATGTCTCCGGCGGGCAGAAGCAGCGGCTGTGTATCGCACGCGCTCTGCTGAAGAAGCCAAAGGTGCTGATTTTGGATGACTCCACCAGCGCTGTGGATACTGCCACGGATGCCAAGATTCGGGAGGCTTTTGCCAAAAAGATCCCCGGCCCCACAAAGCTGATTGTGGCCCAGCGGATTTCCAGTGTCCAAGAAGCAGACCGCATTCTGGTGTTGGATAACGGGGCGGTGAATGGATTTGACACCCATGAGAATCTGCTTCAAACCAACAAAATCTATCGAGAAATTTACGAGGCGCAGAGTAAGGGCGGCGGAGATTTTGACCAGCCCGCCCGGAATGGAAAGGAAGGTGTTTCATAATGGACGCTCAGAATACAGGCAAAATGAGTTTGCGGCAGCAAGTGTCCGCTATGAAGCGTGTCCTCGGCTATCTGCTTCGGGATTATAAATTCTCCTTTTTCATAGTTGTGGTATGCATCCTTGGTTCCGCACTGGCCACCCTTCGGGGAACGCTTTTCATGCAGAGCCTGATTGATGATTATATCGTTCCGCTGACACAGGCCCAGACGCCGGATTTTTCCAAATTGGCGGCGGCCCTGGTGGCCGTGGCGCTCACTTACGGCATTGGCATCTTGTGCGCCTACGGCTATAACCGTATTATGGTGAATGTCAGCCAGGGCACCATGCGCAATCTGCGCGTGGAGCTGTTCCAGCACATGGAGTCACTGCCGATCCGGTATTTTGACACCCACGCTCACGGGGATATCATGTCTATCTACACCAATGACGTAGATACCCTGCGGCAGCTGATAAGCCAAAGCATCCCCCAGCTGCTGAACTCCTTTGTAACAATTTTGACCTCTTTCATCAGCATGATGGTGCTGGATATCCCCCTTACTTTGCTCACCCTGGTGATGATTGGCATTATGGCCTTTGTTACCTCAAAAATTGCAGCAAAATCCGCTGTCTATTTTGCAAAGCAGCAGAAAGACCTGGGTGCTGTCAACGGTTATATTGAGGAGATGATGGAAGGGCAGAAAGTGGTTAAGGTGTTCTGCCATGAGACAAAAAGCGTGGAGCAGTTCCGCCGGCTCAACCAGGAGCTGCGGGAAAGCGCCGACAAGGCCAACACTTTTTCCAATATCACCATGCCGGTTAATATGAGCCTTGGCAACATCAGCTATGTGCTGTGTGCGGTGGCTGGCGCCATCTTTGCGCTGAATGGGTATCTCGGCTTGACACTTGGAACGCTGGTTTCCTTTCTGACCCTGAACAAGAATTCCACTCAGCCGGTTAGCCAGATCAGCCAGCAAATGAACAGCATTGCCATGGCCATGGCGGGTGCACAGCGAATTTTTGATTTGATGGACGAGAAAGCGGAGGTGGATAACGGTTATGTGGAACTGGTTAATGTGAAGGAAAACCCCGATGGCAGTTTCAGCGAAACCGGCGAACGCACCAATATCTGGGCATGGAAACACCCGCATCAGGCGGACGGTTCGGTAACTTATAAGAAGCTGGAAGGGGATATTACCTTTCATGATGTGGTTTTTGGGTATGAAGAGGGAAAAGTGGTTCTTCATAATATCAGCCTGCATGCAGCCCCGGGCCGGAAAATTGCCTTTGTAGGCAGCACGGGGGCCGGCAAAACCACCATTACCAACTTGCTCAACCGCTTTTATGATATTGCAGATGGCAAGATACGTTACGATGGCATCAACATCAACAAAATCCAAAAGGGCGCTTTGCGCCGCAGCTTGGGCATGGTGCTGCAGGACACACATCTGTTTACCGGAACCGTGATGAAGAATATCCGCTACGGCCGCCTGGATGCCACGGATGAGGAGTGCATTGCGGCCGCGAAGCTGGCCCACGCAGATGGATTTATCCGCCGCCTGCCGGATGGATATCAAACCATATTGACAGGCGATGGGGCAAACCTTTCCCAGGGGCAAAGGCAGCTGCTGGCCATTGCCCGCGCCGCTGTGGCAGACCCGCCGGTGCTGATATTGGACGAGGCAACATCTTCTATTGATACCCGCACGGAAACACTGGTGCAGAAAGGGATGGACGGGCTGATGGTTGGGCGAACGGCCTTTGTCATTGCCCACCGGCTGTCTACTGTAAAAAATTCTGACTGCATCATGGTGCTGGAACATGGGCGCATCGTGGAAAGCGGCACCCATGAACAGCTGCTTGCCGGAAAAGGAAGGTATTATCAGCTTTATACGGGAAATGCAATTGGGTGCTGAAGAGAGGAGAAAAGGGGAAGTGAAGGGGGGCGTTCTCTTCCTGAGATGGGGAAAAGGCATGCACGGCAGGCAGAAAAAACGCCCCTTGCCCAAAAAAAGGCCAGGCGGCCCGGTTACCCGGGCCGCCTGGCCTTTTTTAAAAGCGGAAAGTAAGCCCGCGAAGCCGCAGCCTGCGGCGGCGCGGGTTAGGGCCAAGCTCTTTTCGCAGCGTTACAAGCGAAAGCGTGTCGTACCCCAACTTGTGATAAAGCCGCAGTGCGGCTTCGTTGCGGGGAACCACCTGCAGGGTGACGGCCTCAATGCCGGGCGTTTGGCGGCACAGCGCCTCTGCCTGGGCAATTGCAGCCGTGGCAATGCCCCGGCCACGCAGCGGCGGCTGCACAAAAATATCTTCCAGCTGCATCACAATGGGCCCCGTGCGCTGTAAGTGCAGAAAACCGGCCTGTTGGCCATCCGCCCAAATGGAAAAGAGGGTATGCCCTTCGCCCAGCCATTCTTTCAAGGTATCTTCTGCCTGTGCCAAGGCCACGGTTTCCTCTTTGCTTACAAGGGCGGCATGATGCTGCCAGAACGCGGCGATATCGCGCAAAAGCACGGCCCGCTCGCGCAAAGAAAATGGAACCAGTTCAACGTGCATGACGCTTTCTCCTTTCCCATAAAAGCAAAAGCCCGGCGGCGCTGGTGGCCAACATCAGCCCGGCACCTATCAAAAAAATGCAGGGCCCCGCCCCCCATGCGCTTGCGGCGCCGCCGGCCAGCGGGGAGAGCACCACCATGCAAATGCTGTACATCATGCTGTCCACGCTGGTCAAAGTTGCGCGGCTGGCGCTGGGGTAAAACGGCTGCATCAAGCTGTCGGCCCGCAGAGTAAATGCACTTTCCAGAAGCCCGGCAGCCACTGCCCCTGCCAGACAAAGGGGCAGGCAGGCGCTGCCCGCCAGCATGGTGCAGGCCGAGACAGCCAGCCCGCACCCCAGAAACAGGCTGCCAAGGCGTGCGGGCAGCCTGGGCGCCAGCAGGGCACCCGGCACATCGGCCAGCATCAAAAGAAAAAGCGGCACGCCTACCAGGGCGGCGGGCAGGCCCGCGTCTACAAGGCCCTGCTGCCAGAACATCTGCGTAAGATAGGCCGCGGCACACACAAGGCTGATGCACAGCATTCTGGCGGCCAACCTGCGCCTGTGCAGAAGAAAGCGGACGTTTTCCAGCGCATGTTCCGCCAGGCGGCGCGGCAGCTGCCGCAGAGGCACACGGGGCCTTGCACTGATATCCGGCTCTGTTAAAAGGCCGCCCAGGGCGGCACACCCAAGCCCCACACATGCGCTGAGAAGATAAGCGGTTACAAAACCCAGCCGAATGGTGACCACGCTCATCAGGCTGGCAGCGCTTTGCGTGATGGAATACAGCGTATACTGGCGAGAAGTCTGCTGAATATAGCGGCTTTTCTGGCCGGCCTCTGCCAGTGTATCATAGGTAAGCGCCTCCAGTGTGCCGGAGGCCAGGTTGAAGCTGAGCGCTTCCAGCGCCATGGCAGCGCACACCCCCACAAGGCCGCAGCTCGCCGCCATGGCCACACCTGCAGCGGCACTTACAAGCCCGGCAGCAATCAGGGTGCGCCTGCGGCCCATCAGGTCGGCAAGCATGCCGCTGGGCACTTCGAACAGCATGCTTACCACATGGAACACGCCCTCTGCAATGCCCACAGTGGCCAGTGAAAAACCGCGCCCCACAAGCAAAAGAACCCACACGGCCCCGGCAATTCGAAACCCCCGTACGGCTTCATGCGCCTGTAACAGAAATAATTGTTTTTTTAAATTCATTGGTACAGCACCGTTCCTTATCAGAAATTTTGGGGGAGGGAACCGTGCGCCCAGACAGAAAAGGGCCGCGGCAGTGTAGCCGCGGCCCTTCAAAATGTGCAAATGAAAGCCGTTTCTACCTGCAAATGGGCGCACTAATACACGGAACGGCCAAAACAGCACCTTTGGACAAGCAGATGTTGGCAACTCTCCAGAACATTACAGTGCACCCCCCTTTTCAGAATAACGGCATGGCTTTATGCCATAAATCGATGCTTATTATATCACGCCCTGAAATGCTTTTCAAGCGTGGCTTTGACATGTTTTGCATGGCGGCAGCGCTACACTGAAGCAGTGGAAAGGGGGCGCAGCATGCGCGGCGTTGTTTATGTGGACATTTTATTTTTGGTCAACGCCGTGATAGGCCTTTTTCTGCTGCGGTGCACAGCGCGCCTTGCCGGGCGGGAATACCGTGCCTGGCGCATGGCGCTGGGCGGCATGATGGCGGGGGCGGCATCGCTAGCCCTGCTGCTGCCACCGCTTCCGGCCATACTTATGTGGGGGATGAAGGCGGCCGAAGCCTGCCTCATTGTGCTGGCCGCTTTCCCGCCGGGCGGCCTGCGGTGCTTTTTTAAAACATTGTGGTGGTATGCGGCGCTGAACGTATTGCTTTCCGGTGTGGTGTTTGCGGCGCTGTATTATGGGGTGGCTGGCGGCATTGAAGTGAATAATATGGCCCTCTACTTCAATGTGCCGCCGCTTTTGCTCATTGCCTGCGTGGCGGGCGTATATTGCGCTGTGCGCGTGGTGGACCTGTGCTTTGGAAGGCCTCAGCGCGCACAGCATGTGCCGTTTGCCGCCGGGTTTGGCGGCACATGTGTGCGGGGCCTTGCCCTGCTGGACACGGGTTGTTCTGTGAGCGACCCTGTCAGCGGGCAAGAGGCGTTTCTGCTCAGCCTGCCCATGGTAAAACCGGCGCTGCCGCCGCAGCTTGGCGTACAGCTGCAGGCTTTTTTAGAACAGGGGCAGCTTTCCAGCGCGCCGTACGCGCTTCGGCTGGTGCCTACCCAGACAGCGCTTGGCACGCGCGCATTGCCTGCCGTGACGGCGCAATGGCTGACATTGGGGGAAAAAGGGGAAAAAACAGTGCATAACGCGCTGGCCGTGTTCACGCCGGAGCGGTTTGCAGACGGGGCGTTCAGTGCCATCGTCAGCCCGGCGCTGAGAGGAGGATAGAAATGAAAGGAAAATTTCTGAAGAAGATGTGGCGCGGGTTTTGGCACAAACTGCAGGTTTGTGTGCATGCGCCGGATTATACTTACTATATCAATGGCCCGGAAACGCTGCCTCCGCCGCTTTCGAAAGAACAGGAGGCGTTGGTGTTTGCCGGGCTGGAGCGGGGAGACGCCAACAGCCGGGAGCTGCTTATTGTGCACAACCTGCGCCTTGTGGTGTATATTGCCAAAAAGTTTGAGAGCAAAACGGCAGGCGTGGAAGACCTCATCAGCATTGGCACCATTGGCCTGATCAAGGCGGTGAACACTTTTGTGCCGTCTAAAAAAATTAAACTGGCCACCTATGCCAGCCGGTGCATTGAAAACGAAATTTTGATGTATCTGCGCAAAAGCAGCAACCGCCGGCAGGAAAGCAGCATTGACGAGCCGCTGAACACCGACGGGGACGGCAATGAACTGCTGCTTTCAGATGTGTTGGGCACAGACCAGAACCAGGTGGGCGCACAGCTGGAGCAGAATGCAGAAAAAGACATGCTGCTTGCTGCCGTGGCAAGGCTTTCCCCGCGCGAAAGGCAGATTATGGAGTTGCGCTTTGGCCTGTGCGGCCAGCAGGAACACACACAGAAAGAGGTGGCAGATATGATAGGCATTTCACAAAGCTATATTTCGCGCCTGGAAAAGCGCATCATCCGCCACCTGCGCATGGAACTGGAAGAAACCACCTGAATATGCCCCCAAAAAGAAAAAACACGCGCCGCGCTGCCGGAAACAGCGCGGCGCGTGTTTTGCTATGAAATATTTGCCAGCGCCATTTTCGGATGGGCGCCGCCGGCCCTGTCCATACTCGAAAGCAGAACGATTTCGGAGGGCAGGGCATGCAGTATCACAAAGTGGAGCTTTGCGGCGTGAACACGGCAAAACTTCCCGTTTTGAAGGAAAAAGAAAAGGCGGCGCTGCTGTGCGCTGTGAGAAATGGCGATGCAGAGGCGCGCCAGAAAATGATCAATGGAAACCTGCGCCTTGTGCTGAGCGTGGTGCAGAAATTTTCTGGCCGCGGAGAAAACCTGGACGATTTGTTTCAGGTGGGCTGCATTGGCCTGATCAAAGCCATTGACAATTTCAACCCGGACCTTGGCCTGAAGTTTTCCACCTATGGCCAGCCCATGATCATTGGCGAGATTCGGCGGTTTCTGCGCGACAACAACGCATTGCGCGTCAGCCGTTCCATGCGGGATGTGGCTTACAAGGCTATGCAGGCACGCGAACAACTGCAAAAAGAGCTGGGCCGGGACCCAACCCCGGAGCAGATTGCCCAGCGCATTGGGCTGCCCAAGCGCACGGTGACACTGGCGCTGGAATCTGTGGTGGAGCCGATCTCATTGTACGAACCGGTGTACAATGACGGAGGAGACACCATTTGCGTATTGGACCAGCTGGGGGAAAGCGGCTCGGAAGAAAACTGGATTTCCGCCATGTCTTTGCGCGATACGATGAATTCGCTTTCCCCGCGTGAAAAAAAGATTATGGCCTTGCGCTACCTCTCCGGCAAAACACAAGTAGAAGTAGCAAAAGAAATTGGCATCAGCCAGGCCCAGGTAAGCCGCCTGGAAAAAAACGCCCTGGCACGCATTAAAAGAGAGCTGTGAAAACGAAACGCGCCTGCCGCTTTGCGGCAGGCGCGTTTGACAAAAAAACGGGGCCCTACTTATTCCGCAGCCCGTGCAAGTGCCGAAAGGTCCAGCACGCCGGCCTCCGGCTGCAAAAGTGAATATACGGTTTTGGCAATTAGCGTTACGCCGCCGGGGCTGTCGCTTTCAAAGTTCAGCGGCATCAGCGGGTCGTGCAGGGAAAGCCGCAGCAAAAACCATCCGTCGCCATGCTGGGCATCAAAATTCACACGGATGCCCTCGCGGTTATCTGGTGCAACGCTGGCACCGGGCACATCAGCCACTTTTTGTGCCATACGCTGCAGCACAGCGGCGCCGTCGGCCTTAAAATCTGCCCGCAAAAGCGGAAGACGCACTTCTTTGCTTTCGGCGGGTTCGCGCAGGCTGGCAATCATCTCGTCCAACCGATGGCCGCGGCCCAGTTCTATCAGCAATTTTACCATCAGGTATGCGCCGTCATCCATGAAATAGTTTTCCTTCAGCGCGCCGTGGCCGCTTGTCTCCATGGCAAGCTGGCAATCGGTGCCCTCCCGGTTCAGGCGTACGGCCTCGTTGATAACATTGCGGTAGCCGCGCTTGAAGCGGTGATGCACACCGCCCTGCTGTGCAATAAACTGGGCAAGGCCGGTGCTGGTGACAGAATCTGTCACAATGGCGGTGCCGGGGTGGTCGCGCAGCAAAATTGCGCTCATCAGCGCAATCAGGCGGTTGCGGTTCAGCTCTTCGCCATTGGGCAGTACGGCCCCGGCCCTGTCTACATCTGTGTCAAAAATAATGCCAAGGTCTGCCTTTTCCTGCAGCACGGCCTGCCGGATGCTGGCCATGGCGGTTTCATCCTCCGGGTTTGGAATATGGTTCGGGAACATGCCGTCCGGCTCCAAATAGCGGCTGCCAGAGATGTCTGCCCCCAACGGCGCCAGCACCTTTTCAGCAAAAAAGCCGCCCGCGCCGTTGCCGGCGTCCACAACAATATGAAGCCCTGCCAGTGGGTGCAGATAATCTTCGGCCTTTACGCCATCGCGAATCAGCGTAACAAGGTGCCCGGCATAGATGCTCATGAAATCCTGTTGCTGCACAGGCTGGGACGAGGCCTTTGGCGGCTGTGCGGCCATTTGCTGCGCCTGGGCAAGAATGGCTTTGATGTCGCTGCTTTCCAGCCCGCCCGCGGGGGTGAAAAATTTCAGACCGTTGCGGTTATAGGGCAGATGGCTGGCCGTCACCATCACTGCGCCGTCAAAAGGCTGCGCGCCCAGCACGGTGCACATGAACATGGCGGGGGTGCTGGCCAGTGAGACGTCTGTGCACAGGGCCCCTTCGGCGCCAAGCCCCTCCAGCGCCCAACCGGCAATGGCGGGCCCTGAAATGCGCGAATCGCGCCCTACGGCCACACGCACCTGCGCTTTCCCGGTGCGCTGCATTAACCAGCGGGCAAATGCCGCCGCAATGGGCACAACGGCCTCACGCGTCAGGTTTACAGGCTGGCCGCCTTTCGTTTCCACGGCCACCCCACGGATGTCGCTTCCATTTTGCAGTGCAGAAAGCTCCATAATATCCCAGCCTTTCTTTTTCCCGCGCCGGCACCGCGCAGGGTATGATACTGTCGCTTTCATTATACCAGCCGTGCGTGCATGCGGCAACCGCCAAATCAAAGCCGCAGGCGAAAATTTGGCTGCGCTGCGTTGCGAAAACAATGACGGAATTTGCATTTTTCTGTTCCCTTCCAGGGGGCATTATGTTACAATAAAGGGCGGCCGCCAGCTTTGTTTTACCTGCTGCGGCAAAACAGAGCAGAAACAGGCAGGGCGTGGGCGGCGCGCTTTGAAAACTGAACGGAAAAGGTGAGGAGAAGGAATGGAACAGCACGTATGCGATACCTATGTGCGCATTCTGAAAAACGAACTGATTGTTGCGCTGGGCTGCACAGAGCCCATTGCCATTGCGTATGCGGGCGCCCTGGCACGCAAAGTGCTGGGTGCAATGCCGCAAAAGGTAAATGTGGCCTGCAGCGGCAACATTGTAAAAAACGTAAAGGGCGTCACGGTGCCAAATTCCGGCGGGCTGCGCGGCATCAAGGTGGCCGCACTGCTTGGCATCACAGGCGGCGATGCAGAAAAAGAGCTTGCCGTGCTGGAAGGGGTTACCGATGATGCCCGGGGACAGACGCGCAGCCTGCTGGCGGCCGGGGTGTGCACCACAAGCCTTGTAGAAGGGGAAGAGAACCTTGTGGTTATCGTCACCGCCAGAGCGGGCGGCCACACGGCCCTGGTGGAGATACGCGGCACGCACACCCATGTGGCCCGCGTGGAAAAAGATGGCGCGGTGCTGCAAAGCAGCGCGGCAGAGGGCAGCGCGCAGGAAACTGCGCCCGATAAGGCGCTTTTGAATGTGCGCGACATTCTGACATTTGCCGAAACGGCAGACCTCACTGAAATAAAGCCCCTGCTGCTGCGGCAGGTGGAGTGCAACGTTGCCATTTCTTACGAAGGGCTGCGGCAGGGCTATGGCGGCGAAGTGGGCCGCACCCTGCTGGAACTGTATGGCACATGCTGCCCTGTGCAGGTGCGCGCCGCAGCTGCGGCCGCAGCGGGTTCGGACGCGCGTATGAACGGTTGCCCCATGCCGGTGGTGATCAATTCAGGCTCTGGCAACCAGGGCATCACGCTGACGCTTCCGGTGGTGGAATATGCCAAAGAGCTGCATGCTTCAAGCGAGATGATGCTGCGCGCGCTTGTGCTGGCAAACCTGCTCAGTGTGCATCAGAAAAAATATATCGGCAGCCTTTCCGCCTACTGCGGCGCCACCAGTGCGGCCTGCGCGGCGGGTGCGGCCGTGTGCTGGATGAGCGGCGGCAGGTACGAAGAGATTTGCGGCACAATCACCAACACGCTTGCCACTTTGGGCGGGATGCTTTGCGACGGGGCAAAGTCTTCCTGCGCGGCAAAAATTGCCACAGCCGTGCAGACGGCGCTTCTGGCAGCGGCCATGAGCGCACATGGCCGTCGCTTCCGCCACGGGGATGGCATTGTCACACAGGATGTGGAAGAGACCATTGCAGACATTGGCTACATTGCCCGCGAAGGCATGCGCTATGCAGACAGCGAAATTCTTCGCCTGATGCTGGAACACGAGTGATTTTGCACACGTTTTCAACACAGGGCCCAATGTTCTGGGCCCTGTGCTTTTTTGTATAATAATTATACTAAAATAGTATAATTATATCCAACCCTTTGCGTTTTGCGAATTGCAAATGGACCATATATGGTGTATAATTCCATTTGCATTATAGAAGAGAGCAGGTGTGTGGATGGAAGTGGTAAAGCGCAGCGGCGCAGGGCAGGCATACGACGCACGGAAGATTACCGGTGCTATGGAAAAGGCTTTTGTAAGTGTGGGGCAGGCGTGCAGCCGCGAAGTGATGGATAAAATGCTGCACGAGGTGGAACAAAATGTGCTGGCGAACGGCCCCTGTACGGTAGAGGCAATTCAGGACGAGGTAGAGCAGGTTTTAATGGCAAATGGCTTTTATGCCGTGGCCAAAAGCTATATCCTGTACAGACAGAAACGGGCAGAACTGCGCGCGGCGCGCACTGCGCTGACAGATGCGGTGGATGCGCCCGGGCTGGATGAGTGCCTGGCCGAAATACAGCAGGCGTTTGAGGGGCCGGAATATTCGCTTACCGTCCTTTCCGGCAAATTTTCCAGCTTTTTGAAAAGCGGCATGCCCCGGCAAGAGGCGCTGGGGGCGCTGGTGAAGGCCGCGGTGGAGCTTACCACACAGCAGGCCCCGAAGTGGGAGTTTATTGCAGCGCGCCTTTTGAATTATAAATTTGAATTGGAGCTGCAGGCCGAGCTTGAAAAGCGCGGCATTCATACCTTTTATGAAAAACTGCGCTATTTGACAGACGAAGGGCTGTACGGCGCCTATATTTTGGAGCGTTACTCCCGCGAAGAACTGGAACAGGCGGCCAGTTTCCTGCGGCCGGAACGAAACGCCCTGTTCACCTATGCGGGGCTGGATTTGCAGCTGAAGCGCTATGTCATCCATACGCATCAGCGCGTGCCGCTGGAAACGCCGCAGGAGATGTACCTGGGCATTGCCCTGCACCTTGCCATGGAGGAAAAACAGGATAGGCTGGGCTGGGTGCAGCGTTTTTACGACATGCTCAGCAAAATGGAAGTGACCATGGCCACGCCCACGCTATCCAACGCGCGCAAGCCGTATCATCAGCTCTCCAGCTGCTTTATTGACACTGTGCCGGACAGCCTGGAAGGCATTTACCGCTCGCTTGACAATTTTGCACAGGTGAGCAAATTTGGCGGCGGCATGGGCCTGTACTTTGGCAAGGTGCGCGCCACGGGCAGCAGCATCCGCGGCTTTGAGGGGGCTGCTGGCGGCGTTATCCGCTGGATCAAGCTTGTGAACGACACTGCCGTGGCGGTGGACCAGCTTGGCATGCGCCAGGGGGCCGTGGCCGTTTACCTGGACGCCTGGCACAAAGACCTGCCGGAATTTTTGCAGCTGCGCACCAACAACGGCGACGACCGCATGAAGGCGCACGACGTGTTCCCGGCGGTGTGCTACCCCGACCTGTTCTGGAGGCTGGCCACGCAGGATTTGAACCACGAATGGCACCTTCTTTGCCCGCACGAGGTGCTCAGCGTAAAGGGTTATGCGCTGGAAGATTATTATGGCGAAGAATGGGAAAAGCGGTATCTTGACTGTGTGAACGACCCGCGCATTTCAAAGCGCACCGTGACGGTAAAGGATATTGTGCGGCTTGTGCTGAAATCTGCCGTAGAGACGGGCACGCCGTTCACCTTTAACCGCGACACGGTAAACCGTGCGAATCCCAATGGGCACCAGGGCATCATTTACTGTTCAAACCTGTGCACCGAGATTGCACAGAATATGGCGCCCATTGAAAGCGTTTCCACCGAGGTTAAAACCGAAAACGGGGACACCGTGGTGGTGACCACCACGCGGCCGGGCGAGCTTGTGGTGTGCAACCTTGCTTCGCTTTCCCTTGGCAATATCCCCGTAGAGGATGACGTCTATCTGCACAAACTGGTGGCCAGTGTGGTGCGTGCACTGGATAACGTGATTGATTTGAACTTTTACCCGCTGCCCTATGCCAAGGTTACCAACCGCCGCTACCGCAGCATTGGCCTTGGGGTAAGCGGCTACCACCACATGCTGGCGAAACGCGGCATCAAGTGGGAAAGCGAAGAACATCTTGCCTTTGTAGACGATGTGTTTGAACGCATCAACCACGCAGCCATTGCCGCCAGCACGGAGCTTGCCGCCGAAAAAGGCAGCTATGCTTTCTTTGAGGGCAGCGATTGGCAGACGGGCGCATACTTTGAAAAGCGCGGTTACACCTCTGCCGCATGGAAAGAACTTGCCGCAGCGGTGGCACGCCAGGGCATGCGCAATGCATACCTGCTTGCGGTGGCGCCCACCTCCAGCACCAGCATCCTGGCGGGCACCACCGCCGGGCTGGACCCTGTGATGAAACGCTTTTTCCTGGAAGAGAAAAAGGGAAGCATGCTGCCCCGCGTTGCGCCCGAACTTTCCATGAAAACATACTGGTACTATAAAAACGCGCATCTGATTGACCAAAGCTGGAGCGTGCGCGCCTGCGGGGTGCGCCAGCGCCATATCGACCAGGCACAAAGTATGAACCTGTATATCACCAACGATTTCACCATGCGGCAGGTGCTGGAATTATATCTGCTTGCCTGGCGCAGTGGCGTAAAGACCATCTATTATGTGCGCTCGAAATCGCTGGAAGTGGAAGAATGCGAAAGCTGCTCGTCCTGAGCGCGAAAGGAGAAAACATACCATGGCAGAACTTGTAAAAAAGCCGCTGTTTAACCCTGGCGGCGATACCGAGGTGCGCCTGCGGCGCATGATTGGGGGCAACACCACCAATTTGAACGATTTCAACAACATGCGCTATACCTGGGTGAGCGGCTGGTATCGCCAGGCCATGAACAATTTCTGGATTCCGGAAGAAATCAACCTTTCGCAGGACGTAAAAGATTACCCGAACCTTCCGGCGCCCGAGCGCACGGCTTATGATAAAATTTTAAGTTTTCTTGTGTTTCTGGATTCCATCCAGACGGCCAACCTTCCGTGCATCGGCGAATACATTACGGCCAACGAGGTAAACCTTTGCCTGTCTATTCAGACGTTTCAGGAATGTGTGCACAGCCAGAGCTACAGCTATATGCTGGATACCATCTGCAGCCCCACTCAGCGCGATGACATTCTGTATCAATGGAAAACAGACGAGCATCTGCTGCGCCGCAACACCTTTATTGGCGATTTGTACAATGAGTTCCAGAAGCAAAAGGATGCTTTCACGCTGCTAAAGGTCATGATGGCGAACTATATTCTGGAGGGCGTATATTTTTATTCCGGCTTCATGTTTTTTTATAACCTGGCCCGAAACGGGAAGATGCCCGGCTCTGCCCAGGAAATCCGCTATATCAACCGGGACGAAAACACGCATCTGTGGCTGTTCCGCAACATTATTCTGGAGCTTCAGAAAGAAAACCCCGAGCTTTTTATCCCGGAAAATATCGAGGTGCTGCGCGGCATGCTGGAAGAGGGCGTCCGGCAGGAGATTGCCTGGGGCCACTATGTCATTGGCGACGACATTCCCGGCCTGACAAAAGGCATGGTGACAGACTATATTAAGTATCTGGGCAACCTGCGCTGGGCAGGCCTTGGCTACGGCACGCTGTACGAGGGCTATGACAGCGAGCCGGAGAATATGGCATGGGTAAGCCAGTATTCCAACGCCAACATGGTGAAAACAGATTTCTTTGAGGCCAAAAGCACGGCCTATGCCAAAAGCACGGCGCTGGTGGACGATTTATAAGCTGCTTTGCGGTGGAAAGTGCGCAAAGGCCTTCTGGGCGCAGCCTTCCGCCTGCAGAAGGGCGGCTGGTTGTCTATTTTCTTGTTGACAACCGGCCGCATGTTCTGTATAATATTTTTTGTTCGCACGGCGAATGCGATATTCCTCCTTAGCTCAGTCGGTAGAGCATGCGGCTGTTAACCGCAGGGTCGTCTGTTCGAGCCAGACAGGGGGAGCCAATTATGACGTATTCGAACAGGTCGCAGTATTATCTCCGTATCTGTTCTGCGTCGCAAAAGCAATGCACTGGTAATATACCAGTGCATTTTTTGCATTCAAGAACAAAATACCAAACTTTAAACTTTATGATAGGGGATTCTGATTTTACGCAAATAGAAAAAGCCCCCGGCGCTATATGCACCGGGGGCCTGTATTATTTCTTAAGCTGCTTTTACCGCCTGATCAAGGCCCGTGGCGGCAAAGCCGGACGCCATACCCACAGCTGCCGCCGTGCAAAGCGGCACGGCCGGGCGCGGGGGGGGCGTTTTCCCCGGCTCGGCCCCGCTTTGGCGCCGCGCTTTACGGCTGCGTTTTTTTCTCTTTTGCCTGTTTGTACACCTGATGTACACCCACGCTGGCCAGCGCGCACAGGCCGCCTTGTACAATGGCCGTGAACACCGCCATCACAACGCTCTGCCAGCCGTCCAGCTGGGCGGTGGCCGCGCCGTACAGCGCCGCCAGCGCCATGCCCGCCACGGCCAGCGTATACGGAATGTTGGCGCTGGGGAAGCGTTTATCTGCCTTCAGCGCGGCCCCCAGGCCGAACATCAGCGGCACCAGCACCAAAAGTTCCGGCTTAATGTATTCCTGCAATGCCTGCATCATTTCCATGGTTTCATTCCTCCTCAAGATGTTTGATGCGCTGGCCGTGCTCGGCAAGCGTCGTGTCGTGGCCGTCCAGCCGCTTATAGATATCTTTATGACTCAGGCGGTTTTCACTGTCCAGTTTATCCAGCGATTTTTGAAACCCTTCCACCGCCACCGTCAGCCGCGTGATGGCCCCGTTCAGCTTCAAAAGCGGCCCCGCCGTGGCGGCAAGAAAGCCCGCCAGCGCAATGATCACGCCCACCACGCCCCATTCTGTCATGCACAGGCCCCCTCCAACGCCGCGCAGGCGGCCTTTATTTTGGCCTCTGCATGCTCTGCACGCTCTGTTGCGGCCTCGGCCTTTTCCCCGGCCTCCCGGGCCTGTTGCAACGCTGTGTCGCGCTCTGCTGTCACACTGGCCAGGCTGTTGCGCAAAGCCTGCGCCTCGGCCTTGCTCGCCTCCAGCTCCGCACGCAGCGCCTCGATGTCATCCCCCGCGGGCTCGTCCGGTTTTTCCGGTGTCTGTGCGGGCGGGGTATAGATGCCATAGCCCAGCCCCAGTTCGGCGGCCTTTGTCAGTACAATGCGCTGGTCGCCAGCAGACGTCGGGCCTATGTACACAAGCGCATTGCCGCTGCTATCTACAGGCCCCTCGCTGCAACCAAGGCCCAAGCTCTGGGCCTGCTTTTTCAGCGCCGCCCTGTCCCCGCTGCTGGCAGGGCCTATCTGTATCGTGATATTATTCGGTGATAACGGCTGCTCCATTTCGCTTTCCTCCTCTTCGGCGGCACCATATGTGCCCACCGCGTTTTCAAAGCCCATGTACTGCGCGGGGTTCAGCCCCCTGCCCGTGGCCGTGGCCCGCACCTCGAAGTGGCAGTGCGCATAGGGCGGGCTGGCCAGCGCCGCGTTGCCGGTGTTGCCCATTACGGCCAGCGCGTCGCCCGTTTTCACCCGCTGGCCCACGGCCGCAAGGTTTTTGGCGTTGTGGCAGAAGTATAAATAGTTCACCGCGTCCGGCGTTTGGTTTGCGTCCAGCTTCACGCACACATACCAGCCCCATTCCCACGTGGGGTTGCCGGTGCTTTGCGCCACCCTGCGCGCCGTTACCACCGTGCCGGAAATGGCCTGGCGCCCTGCGCCCAGCCCATAGCCGGGCATGCGGATGGTGGTGTCGTCCAGCCCTTCCACGTCTGCGCCGCCGTGCCACGTTTTGCCCCCGCCGCGCGTGTAGCCCCAGCGGGCATAGCCATAGCGGATGCGGTTGCGCCCTCGGAAGAGCAGCATTTCATCCTGTGCCATTTGTTTGTACCTCCTTATGAAATCAGAATTTTGTAAAACCTCAAATATTCGTTCGTTCCATTTGCTTTGTAGAAGTGGCGTTCTCTGTACATCCTAAGCGTACATGTAAATTTCCGTCACCCAGCATTTGCGCCCTGCCCAGTACGGGTTATTGTTGGTGTTGCCGGAAAAACCCCATTTTCCCTTGATTGCATATACCCCCTGATAATTGCTCAGGTTCAGCGTCACCGTCTGCACCGCGCTGGTGCCGTTCTGCTTGATCAGGCTTACCGATGCGTTCACCGTCTCGCTCCATCCGGCGGGGCCAATGCCAAGCGAAGGCGCATTGGCAGGCACATTGTTGTTTTCGGTATAATATTTGAACCGCAGATATTGAAAGCCGCGCGTATCAACGGTAAAGTTGGACACCAGCAAAGCCCGGTTGCTGCCCACGGTGCTCTCTTCGCCGCCAAAGCGCAGCTTGCCATCCACAATGCCGCCATGGGCCTGCACGTTGCCGTTTGTACAGTTTTTATAGCCTTGGCTTGCCATGGAAAACACCTGATACCCGGCATCTCCACCCAGCACCCCCCCGCCCAGCCAAGAGCCGATAGACTTTCCGATGCTCATGATGGTGATAGGGTCCGGCGTGGCCGTCCACACCAATACGCTGTTCGCTTTTACCTGTTCCTGTGCCGTGCTGTTGCAAATAACGGCACCGCTTTGTGGAATTTCGGTGCTGTTTATGATCAGCGCCATCTTACATCAGCCCCAGTTCCACAAGTTTGCGTTCGATGAAAGTAAGCTGTTCCATGCGGGCAAACAATCGCGTTTCTGTGATGGTTTCTCCGGTGTTTGCATCGTACGTCGTGTGCAGTTTTTTTGCTATCTCCACCGGCAAAGTATACCCTTCGAACACAGCTTCAAAATATTCGTCCTCCTTGCCCGGCTTGGGTTCCTTCAGCACGATGCGCTGCATGGCCTGCCCGTCTTTGCAAAGCGCCTCAAACTCGTCAAACGCCATGGCGCTTTCCGGCATCCACAGCTCCAGCACATTCCGCACATTGGCGCTGCCGGAAGGGAAGCACACAGTTTCATTGCACACCTCATAGGTAGCTTCATTCGCACAAATCAGTTGTTTCATTTTTTCTTTCCTCCTTATGTCAGCCAAAGTTTTTGAACATAGACGCTGCTGGCATTTCCGTTGCCCCAGTTGCCTACATACACATAGTTCATACCCTGCACAGATGCAATGCTGTAGGTGCCGGTATGCCAGCCGGAGTCAATTTTATATTCGTTTGTGTCCGTCACGGCCCAAGTGCGGGCGGGGCTGTTGGTGTGCGGCAAAGCACCCGTCACAGTAGCCGTATACATGGTGCAGCGCGGCACGCCCCAAGGTGCCGCGCCATATCCGCCATAGGATGTCCATATCATGTGATAAGTGGTATAGTCTGTTAGGTCGTATGCAGCGCTAGAGCGCAAAATAGCTGCCGTGCGCAGGTTGCTGTCGCCATTACCCCAGGGCGAGAGGTTCCAGCATTTTACACCATTGCCCTGCGTGGTGGCGTTGTTGTTGTAGACGGTCCCAAAATTGACGGCCGTCATGCGGTTTATGTTCCCGGGGCCATCGTACAGCACCAACTGGGGTGGCGTGGCAGACCACACCTTCGTGCTGCCAAAGTATATTTGCTTCGCTGCTGTTCCGTTCTGGATTACTTTTCCCCCCGCGGGGATATTTGTGCTATTTACTATGAGGGCCATTTGATGCGCCCCCGTTCCAGGGTAGGTGCTTTGTGCAAATTGCCCTTACGGGCTACACAGCACCCCCCCCCCGTGGAAATTATTGGAAATCGTCATTCTGTACAACCTCCAATTAGCCATAGTTGATAGTAAGCGTGGTGCCTGAAAGCGACATGGAAAGCGCCTTTCCACCGATTTTGGCCGAATCGCCCACGCTCAGCTCTGTCTCCGTCTTGCCGCCCAGCGCCGCGGCGTTTGCCACAGGCACCTCTTCCACGGCCGCCTCGCCCACGGGCTCGCCCTCTTCGCCAAGGCCCTGCTTCACCGCGTGCAGCGTTACGGCGCCGGTGGCCTCGTCCACCGAAAGGCGCACAGGCCCGCCAAAGGTTTGGCCGGCGGCCTGCGCACCGGCCTCATCCGTGCCGGCCTCCGAGGCGGCAGGGGGCGTATACGCCTGCACAGCTGCAGCTTCATCCACTACGCCGTCTCCGTTTTTGTCGTATACCGCGCGCAGCATTACCTCGCTGCCTTGCTCGATGCCAGCGATAACGTCCTCCAATTCAGCGGCCTCTGCCTCCATCTGGTCAAAAAGCCCCTGAAAAACCGCCTTAAACTGTGCAAAAATTTCCGTAGTGTCGGTGATTTCCAGAGAGCCGGTAATGATGCCGCAAAGGGATGAATCCATGCGTAGGTCTGTGATATCGGCATCGGTAATGCTTTCCGCGCCAGCTTTAAGCAACACGTCAGCAATCCCCAGTTCGTAAATATCTGCTGTGCGCGTAAGTTCTGGTGCCTGCGGATCAGCGGCCTGGGTGCCGTACAAAACAACAAAATCGCCCGTGCGGTTGGGCAGGTCACGGCGGAACACAAGCCGGGCAATCAAGTTCTGTTCGCCGCTGTTCTGGGTAAAAGTCACCGGCGCGGCTTCCGTGTCGTAGGCAAATTTGCCCTGGCAAAACAGAGCCCCCGGCTGAATAGCGGCGGTCAGGCCGGTACCGGCGCGTAACTGGAATGCTGTGGAAGGTGAGGGGAAAACCCCATCCCCATATACCATGAAAAAAAGCTTTTCCAAAAACTCCTCTGTTACCGCCCTGTCGAAAATAGGCAGGTCCAGCGTTTCATCCTTGCCTATTACCTCCGAGCGAAAAATACCAACCTGTAAACTCATTCCGATGCCTCCCTTTTTACCTTCTGCATAATTTTCTTTTCTTCGTCGCCAAAATAGATTTCCACAGATTCTTCACCCCCCTCGTAGGTTTCCACCACTTTTGTGATACGAGCCTCCACCATGATGCCGGCCTCGTCGTCGTGGTACTCGGCCAGGTCGCCCAGGTCGAAATCCTTTCCATACACAAGGTTGGGCTGAGGCAGCAGGGTGGGGGCCGCACTCTCTGTGCGCGTGTATTTGGCAAGCTTTTCAATGCCGCGCTGCTCCAGCAGTTCTTGATATTCTTCGTCTGTCAGAGTGGCCCGGGAAGTGCTTTCCTTGCGAATATCGGCGGCATTTACCCATAGCTCTTTACGAGGTGCACCGTTTGAACGGTCTACCTCTACGATGACGCGTTCGGCGCCTTCGCCTTCACCAGCCACCCACGCCACGTTTTTCTCATCGCGTGTGGAAAGGGTATAGTCGCCAAGCCTGACGTTTTCTTCATCTCCGCCGAAGATGGCGAGCGGGTTTTCTGTCTGGCTGCTGCGCCGGTCAAGGCCCTGCCAAACCTCTGCCCGCAGGGTGTCGGTCGGAAAGTCGTACGCATTGCGCACCGAAAGGCCCGCCGCGTAGGCGAGGGTATACACATAATCACCCAATGGCTTGCCGGTTACCTGGAAAGCTACGTCACCGCCGCGCTGCTGTGAGGCGGCCAATGCCGGCCGGCAGGGCACCGGCCGGGCCGATACCGCAAAATCGTCCAGCAAAGAAAGAATGGCATCCTCACGGTTGGCGTTGATATCCTGCACGCTCTCGATAATGCGGTCGTTATATTCCGCCTCGGAAAAACTGCCGGAAATGAAGGCAAGATGCCGGGAGCGCAGCAGCTTGAGCGTGTCAATGCGGCCCAGCTCTTTGTGCCGGTTGGTGCATAGATAGACGCCTTCCCGCAGACGGGAAAAATCCGGCTGGTAGCAGTACAAATCAAACCGCCCCGGCTCGGTGTAGCACCGTGTCCATATCAGCGTGCGAAACACGTCAATGCTGTGCAGCAGCTGGCGGTTTTTGTCCAGAATATTGATTTCCAAGCTGCCCATATTCTTCAGCCTCCGTAATATTCATAACGATGGCGGGGCACCACGGAAAGGTTTGCATAACCATCATCAGCGCTGTATTTCAGCACATTTTCGCCCACGGCAAGCTGCCAGAACCGGCAGTTCTGGTCGCGGTCTTTTTTTTGTGTGACGGATACGCCGTTCAGCGTGATAGCGTGTTTCCCGCGCTGTGTGTTTATCACAAGTACGTCGCCGGCTGCCATATCCACCATTACGCGCAGAAATTCACCCGTGGTGAGGTTGTCAATTCGCGGGTTTTTCACCGGGCCGCTGGCACTGAACTCGAAGATGATTCCCGTGGTCACATCGCCGCGGTTTATAATGAGCAGTTCCTCATTGAACCGGCGCACGGAAAGCGCGCCGCCGTTTGGGTACAGTGCAAAGGGGGCCGTAAAAAGCGCCAGGTGGTCGGCCATGTTAGAGACATACTCCGACACGCTTTTCATGTAAGGGTCAGGGCATATGATGTCGAGAAGAAAGCGAAAAGGCTCATAAAGGTTTGTGCGCTGCTGGCGGAACTTTGAAAGGCGGAAAGTATTCATCGTCTGCCTCCCGCAGTTATCCACCGTGATGGTAGTATCCACATGGGGGACAAAAAAGCGGCGCAGTTTTTCGGCCCATGCCTCGCTATCCTCTTTGCGGTCCACCTCCAGCACCATGGTAATGGGCTTGGAATCGTACCGGTCCACCGTTACAGTGCCGCCGTCGCCCTGTGCGTTTGCACTTAGCTGCAAATCTATATTTGAACTTTCCAGCCCTTCGCAGGAAAGGATGTGCAGCGGGGCGCGGCGGCCCGCCTCAATGACGGTGTCGTCGCGTGAAAAAGTGATATTGAGTTTTTTTGCGTCAGTCATCGGCAAGCTCCTTTTTTGCAAGCTCAATTTGCCGTGCCGTTTCCGCGGGGCTCTCGCACGGCTTCTCAATGATGATGGTATCTCCGGCCCGATGAATAACAGTAGGGACAGGGGCGGGCACTGGCGCAGCCTGTATGGGCGTAAGGCCCTGCGTGCTGGTGTCTGCCGCGGATTTTTTCAGCCGATCAAACACGGCGTCTTCCTGGGCCGCCAGCATACGGCGCCCGCTCTTTTCAATTTGCTTGACGTAGCCAACCTCTTCGCCCTCAGCCAGCGGCTTGCCCACTTCATCGCGTGTGCGTCTGGACGGGGAATTGATATTGGCCGCGCGGCGGGCGGCCTCGATGCCGGCGGAGACACAGTTGGCCATGGCGGTGGCGAGCGCGCCGGAATTGCTGTTGACGCCGTTCACCATGCCCTGCACCATCTGGCTGCCGATGGTGGAACACTGGGCAGTTTGTCCCTTAGCTTTGGACGCTGCGGCATCTACAGCATTCCCTGCGGCGGTGGCCAGTTCTGGCGCCGCGCTTGTGGCGCCGTCCACGGCGCTTTGCATCATCATCTGCCCGGCCTCTGCCATGGGCGCCGTCGCATTTTGTATGCCGGTTACAGCGCTTTGCGCGGCCATGTTTGCCACTGTAGGCAAGGTGGAGGCAGCCCCGGCCGCATTGTTCATGCCTTCGGCTACCGCGTTCGCGGCGCCGCTGGCGGCCTCGGAGTACTGGCCAAGAGACGCGGAGGCGCTGCCCATGCTCTGCGCTGCGCCGGATGCCTGTGCTCCGGCGTTTGCTATGGCCGCACCGCTTTCGTTCGCCATCTGGGCCAGCCGGGCATTTTCCTCGTTCAGCCCGTTGATTTCCCCTTGCAGGCCTCCAATCGTGCCACTGGCGGTATCCATTGCGCCGGTCTGGACTTCAATACTATTTGACACTTCGCCCAGAACGTTAAGCAGGCCGGTCTGTGCAGCAGAAAAGGCTTGGTCGAGTGATACATGTTCCTGTAGTGCCCAGGTGCCGTCTTCCAGCTGCACAAAATAGCTTTCCAGGGCAGGGATTGCCTCGATGTAAGCGGCCGTATTGGCCATGAGGGCAGAAGCACGTCCGTTTTCGAGGTCCGTTTGCAGTTGCAATAGCTCTGCCTGCCGGGCTTCCAGTTCGTTTTTCTGTGCAAGGGCCGCATCGTATTCTTCTACGGCTTCCCGCTGTGCAATTTGCACATCTACAAGCGCTGCAGTGTTGTCCTTGATTTTTTGCAGATAGGCCTCTGTCAAGGCCATCTGCGTGGAAGCCTGGATATATTCGTGGATCTCATCCTTGGCAATTCCAATCAGGCGGCCCTGTTCGTCTATCTGCAGGTTGAGGTCAGGGTAAAGCGCATTCAAGCCTTCCACGGCTGCCTGCAGCTGTGCCATTTCCTCAGCGTTCAGGTCTTTGCCAGAGAGCCGGTCTATGATACCCGCATATTGCTCAGCTAAGGGAATTTTGTACTGCCATAGTTTAAGCCTCCTTTGGCACGCGGCCGTATTTGATTTGGTTGTTGCGCAGAAATTCTTTCAGCGCCTGCAACTGGACTTTTGTTGCCCACACCCGAAAGTCAAGGCATATGGTTTCCGGCTCTGTCTGGGCCGCCGCAGGGGCGGGCTGTGCCGTGGGCTGGGGCACGGGTGCCGGGGAGGAAGCGGGTGCCGGGGCAGGGTCGCCCGCGGCCATTTCCCGCATTGCCTGCAGTTGCCGTTCAGCGGCGGCACGCTCCATTTTTTTCTTTTGCTCTGCCAACTCCGATTTTTTCTGCAGGGCAAGCCCCAAATCCAGAGATTCAAGGTATACCATGCGCACCGTGTCGCGGTATTCCGCCTCCACGGCGCCCTCGATGGAGTGCAGCGCGCTCCGCACCTTCGCAAATTGTGTCTTTACATCATCCTCGATGGCGGCGAGGGTATAGGTTTTGTTGAGCCAGCGCGGGTTTTGTATTTTTTCCAGCGACACCAGTTCGCAAAGTTCTTTGCCCCATGCGACATAAATGTCGCGGATAGCCTCCTGTTTCTCGTCCTTTTCCTTTTGCTCCACGGCCTTCACCTGTGCGTCAATACCCTCTACAGCCTCGGCTACAAGTCCCAGCAGCTCTTTCATCTGGGCCTCAAATTCGTTGTAGGGGGCCAGAAAGTAGGCGCGCAGCTCCTTGCGGGCGGTGTCCAGCTGGTCGCGCACTTTGTTCAGGGTTGCGCGGTCTTTTTTTGCCTGCGGCATCTGTGCTGCGGTATATACCGCGCCCTTGTAGGCGGCCAGTTTTTTTTCCAATTCTGCCCGCATTTCCTGATAGTTCCACTCCACAGCCGGCAGGGGGGCGGCCGTGGTGGGGTTTTTCACAATAAGCTCCATGGTGTGTTCTCCTTTCCAAGGCGGCATATCAAAGCCGCATTTGCGTGGACGCTCCGCAGGCATGGCCTGAACGTGTGCTGTCATCTTCATGTCCGATGGGGCGGGTGGAAATCGTCTGCATCACATGCAGATAGTCTCGCACCTCGCGCTCATCCACATGCACCTGCGATACCTTGGCAACGCTTTCCCCGTATTTGGACGGCACTACTACAAGGTCGCCCACCTTCAGCGGCACCGCTGCATAATAGCTGTACTCCCGTGGGCTCCATTCACCCGGCTGGAAACGGCTTTTGAAACGTACTTTCACAATTTCTGGCATTGGCATAGCATCCTCCTTACTTACAGCGAGGCCAAGTCGTTTTGGCGTGCGTGTTTTTGCTCGTTGAGGTCTGCAATGATGCCCGCCAGCATATTGGCAAGCCCGCGTTCCGTCAGGTTATCGATGCGCACGCTGCAAAGCGTGATGCCTTTTTTAACCAGTGTCAAAGAGAGCATAGCGCCATTTTCCTCATTGCGCAGCAGGCTGCCAAGGCGGCGCATCTGCTCGTCCAGCATGTCAATTTCTGCGGCGATTGCCTTTGCATGGTTCAGCTTGTCGATTGTCATAGTCTTGTTCTCCTCCCAAAATTTAAAAATCAATAATGCGCGGCGGCTCATGGTCGTTTTGCACATACTCCCAAAACCGCAGCTCGTGCTCTAACAAAAAATCAAGGTCTGCCTGCACCTCGGCTCGCTCAATAACAAACGTGCGCCGCGTGGCCACAAATTCGTTGCCCCATGTGCTTTTAAGCTGGGCATGCAGCACGGCAAATTCCCAGCCCGTGGCAAGCAGCTGATGCAGCACCTGCACATAGTAGTTGTCCGGTAGGCGGGGGCGCCCGTCCGGCGTGCGCCATTTTTCGCGCTGCATACTGCGCAGGATTTCGGTGGTCTTGCCCTCATACACCCCCAGCCGTCCGGTGGCTGTCTCAGTAAGCCGCCCGTCCAGTGTGGCAAAAATAAAAGGGTGCTGTGCGCTGCGCACCATATCAAAGGCCCCGCGGTATTCCACCTCGTAGATCTCTTTGTAGTCAAGTGCAAACAGCCCGCGAATGAGGGGCTCGGCATCATGCCCGTACTGCACACACGCCTTGTCGCTGATATCTTCGGCGGCCTTGCGGCCGGTTTTGATGCGCCACAAATCCACATTGGACATCCAGGGGTTTTTCCCGATGACGGCGCTGGCCTCGCTGGCTCCAATACCCTGCAGGCGCTCCGCCTGCCATTGCTCTGGCGTGGTGATGTTCATGTCCTCTTGCCTCCTATGTGCGCCACAGCCCCGGAAAGGGAAAAGGCATACACACCGCCGCCCGCGCTGAAAATGCCGTCTAGGGCGGCTAGGGCGGCCAAGGCAAGCGCCACGCATAATGTGTCGAACAGAGTGCGCTTGACGGCCGGGCGGGTACGGGGTAAAATAAAAGCGTCAATCGGCCAAGATTTGACGCTCTGGGCGTTCGAGTGTTCCAGCACTCGGGCGCCCGCTTTCTTTTCTGTGCTCATTTTTGTGATACCTCCACAGCATTTTTCAGTGCGGTAAGGCATTCCGCCATGGCCTTGTCATGCGCGCCGTTCTCGCCGCGCACAGTGTACAGCCGCCCGTCAACGCTTACCGTCATCTCATCCTTGTAACTGCTGTAGCAAAAGGCCGCGCCTTTGGCCTGCAGGTTTTTGGGCTCCGCCAGTTGCAAGGTCAGTTCGTATGCCTGTGCCATTTTTTCATGCACTGCATTCATCGTGTTCACCCCGCTTTCTGTTCAGTGTTTTCCTCAGCCGGGCGGCGCAGCGCGGCAAGAATACCTGCCATCCGCCGCCCGGCGGGGCTTGCGTAAAATTTATCGCTTTCCGGCGCCGCAGAGTACAGCCCGCGACGAACGATCACCTCCGCCAGCGCGTTAATGTCTGCTTCACACAATGGAGCAGCTTCCACATGCGGGGCGGTATCAACGGCCAATGCTTCCATATGTTCACCTCGAATCAAAACTTGCAATATTGCAAGTTTTAGGCTAAAAAAATTTGTTTCGCTTCTTCAGATGAAAGGGATAAGACATCAGCAATCTTATGCATCTCTCCAACAGAAAAAGCCAGTCCTAAAGCCTTCATCTTTCGCGAAAATGTGCTACTGTCCATCCCGATTTGCGCAGATAGTTTTTCTTGTGTCATTCCACGTTCTGTGATTTTTGCACGGAGAAGTTTCATATTGGTGTTCACTATTATCACCTCCCTGCTCTTGCAATATTGCAAGTTTCTGCGACACTATATTAACATTTCACCTAAAGGATGTCAATGAAAAAATTCGCATAAATGCAGAAAATGTTTTTGATTATCCAAATATCTATTGCATTTTTGCAAATAATCAGATATGATGAAACTATGAAATGGAGGGGCAGATCATGACAACAGGGGAAAGAATGAAAGCGCGGAGAAAGGAAATAGGACTTTCTGCGGAGCAGGTTGCTGAATATTTGGGTGTGTCACCCACTACTATCTATCGATACGAAAAGGGCGATATCGAAAAGGTCCCCGGAGAAATACTGCCTAAATTAGCGGCTGCCTTGAAGACAACACCGGCTTTTTTGATGGGATGGGATGATGATTCCGAACTGGCACAGATTGGTGCCACACCATATATTCCTTCTGCGCGGCAGATTCCACTGCTTGGCCGCGTGGCCGCTGGCATGCCGATGTATGCCGAGGAAAACATAGAGGGATATATTCCATTGGACCGTGACGATGGCCACAAATATTTTGGCCTGCGCATACACGGTGACAGCATGACGGCCGCCGGCATGGACGATGGCGATATTATCGTGGTGCGTCAGCAGGATGTAATAGAAGAAAATGATATAGCCGTTGTGCTGGTAAATGGCTATGATGCCACCGTGAAATACTGGCACCGCCAGGGAAGCACGGTAATCCTCACGCCGAAATCCTACAATCCGGAACACCAGCCGCAGATTTACGATGCCAAAAAAGTGCCTATCCGTGTGCTTGGCCGCGTGGTGCAAATTCGCAAGGATTTATAAATTTATCGAAATGTGAGGTGCGGAATCATGAAATTTGGAGTTCGCAAGCCTTCGTTGAAAAAGATGTTCAAAGCAAGAACAACAGGGCGGGCAAAACGTGCCTTGAAAAAGGCCATCAATCCTATGTACGGGCAAAAGGGCACAGGGGTTTTGCATCCCAAGAAAGCTGTGTATAACAAAGTCTATAGCAACACTTCTGTGGGTGTTGGGGATATCGTAAAAAAACTGTTCAAGTAATGCGGAGGAATTTCAGGTGAAAAAATTTTTGTGTATACTGCTTTCCACTCTGCTGCTTATTGCTTTGGTTTCTTGCGGCAGTTCAAAAGAGGGCGAAATGTTGTCTTCGGAAGATGAATTTGGCGTATATGAGAATGGGCAGCAGGTTATTTCAGCGTTGGATTTGAAAGCGCAATATGAGGATGACGGGGTTTTTACGTTCTCGCGTCAAGGCAAAGAAGATTTCCCTGGAAGGACGCTTGAAACAGAGCGAGGGATAAAAATAGGATCGACACTGGAAGACGTTTGCGAAGCATATGTGGGCATAAGGGTAACAGTATCCGATGGGGCACAGGCCTTAGAGATAAATGGTGAAGTAGCTGAAAATATTTCGGTGGACTATTTTTATCAAAATATTGAAAAAACCAACATGGGGCAGAATTATTATTTAGGGTTTAGTGCATATCAAATTGATGGAGAGTTCTCGGAAGAAAAAGCAAATCAGTGGATTTATGGGGAAATTGAAGCGAATCAACATGAGACGTTTACTATGCTGATTTATATTACAAATGGATTCGTGAGTGATATATCGCTTAGTGCATAACTATCAGTTTTTAGAAGGGATTACAATGGCGGATGCCAATATTAAAAATCTGTACCGCAGCATCGTTGCGCTGGGCCGCCGTTACGGCGCGCAGAAGCTAGTTCTGTTTGGCTCTCGCGCACGCGGAGACAACCGGCCGGCAAGTGATATTGACCTGGCCGTGTACGGCATGCCGGAAGACCAGCGCGGCGCTTTTGGGGCTGCCTGTGAGGAACTGCCCACCCTGCTGAAGCTGGACATTGTCCACATCCGGCCGGGTATGGCCCCCTTGTTTTTGCAAAACATTGAAAGGGATGGTATAGACTTGATGAACAAATTCAGTGAAAAATACCGGCAGTTGGTGGATGCTGTGGCGCGTCTGCGCGAGGCACTGGCCGATTACGACAAAACCGCGCTCGAATCCGTCCGGGATGGTGTAATCCAGCGTTTTGAGTTTTGCACCGAACTGGCGTGGAAAACGATGCGCGAATATCTGATAGACCAGGGCTACACCGAGCTGAACAGCCCGAAGGCTACCATCCGGCAGGCCTTTGCGTTTGGGCTCATTTCGGATGAATCCGGCTGGCTCAGCCTGCTGGAAGACCGAAACTTGACAAGCCACATTTACAATGAGGAAACGGCAAAAGAAATTTTTGGGCATATCAGCCAAAAATACTTGGCGTTGTTCGATGCGGCCATAACATATATGAAATAAAAAAACCGCCCACGGCGGCAACCGTAGGCGGTTTACATAGACAGCTTGTTCAAAAGAGGAACAATGCAGCCCAAGCAACTGCATTATACCTCTTTCGGGCGGGCTTTTACAAGTCTCCCGGAGGTGTTTTTTTATGAGTTTGGCGCTGGAGCTGGCACAAACGCAAATTGCACGGGCGAAGCCGGCAGAAGATCAGGTGCCCAAAACGGCAAGGGCGGCCATCTACGCCCGGTATTCCTCTCACAAACAGCAAGAATTGTCCATCGAGGGCCAGCTTCGTGAAATTCAGGAATACTGTCAAAAGAAAGATTTGAAAATTGTGCGCGCATACATAGACCGGGCCAAATCCGGCCGCACCAGCACTAAGCGCACTGAGTTCCGCCGCATGCTGGAAGATGCGAAGCAGGGCGAATTTGACACTATTGTGGTGTACAAATTCAACCGCTTTTTTCGTAATCTCACAGAACAGGTCATCACAATGGAAGACCTGCGTAAAGTGTCTGTAACCATGCAAAGCGTGCACGATGTTGTGCCAGAGGGCAGCGGTGGGGTTTATATGCGCGCCATCTACGGCGCTGACGCCGAGGTGTATTCGCTGGGTGTAAGTGAAGACACAAAGCGCGGCATGCGTGATGCGGCTGCAGATTATCGCACGCCAGGCTCTCTGCCTATGTGGCTAATGGCAGACGCCAACAAAAAAATTGTGCTCAATGAGCCCGCTGCGCGCGTTATGCGACAAGCCGCGGTAATGTATGATGAGGGGGCCACGTTGCGTCAGTGCTGCGAGTATATCAATGCGGCAGGCTACAAAACACGGCAGGGGCATAAGTGGAACCCCACTACGTTGAGCGCATCCTTCCGAAACGTGCGCCTGATGGGGGTGTTTCGTTTTAAGGATGAGATACTGAAAGAGGGGATTTTTCCCGCCGCGGTGGAGCCAGACCTTTGGCGCCGCATAAACGCCAAGTTGGATGGAAAGCATATGCCGCAGCGTGCCCGCGCGCTGGAAGAATACTATCTTACGCCCCGTCTTTTCTGCGGCCTCTGTGGTGCCCCAATGTATGGGGCAATCGCTTATGGGGCCATGTCACATGGGGTGAAAAATGTATATCGTTATTATCGGTGCGACAATCGTCTGAAAAATCACAGCTGCAAGCAGAAATTGGTGCGCAAAGAGATTGTTGAGGATGCCGTCTTCCGTGCAGTAATAGGTACTCTCACCGATGAGAACATCGCCCGCATCGCCTTGCAGGCCGAAAAGCTATCGGCTGAAACGGCAACAACGGGCGCCGAAAAGTTGCGCCTGCTGGATGAGCTGGCCGCGGTGAATACAGAAATCAACAACATCAGCCGCGCCATTGCTGCCGGCATCATTACGGACACAACGCGGGATATGCTTATCGACGCAGAGCGGCGGCGCACAGGCATCCAGCAGCGCATAGAGGATGCCGAAGCAAAAGAAAAAGAAACCGTCCGCGCGGAAGATGTTGCCGCTTGGCTGTACTGCTTCCGTGAGGGAGCGAAAAAGGACGAAGAGCTCAAGGCGCAAATCCTGCGGCGCCTTGTGGCCCGTGCAGAACTTTTTGAGGATGGCCCGCATGACGGTCATGTGGTGGTCTGGTGCAAGCTGGCTGATGCTGAGACTGCCATTACAGAATTTTTTGAGCGCACCCCAGCCGGGGGAGCCAAAGAAGGCAGGCCAAAGGGCCTGCCTTTTCTTGTATCTTTGAATATTTGAAGAAATGTGCACGCGATGTGCGTTGATAAAGTTAGGGGGCGATGTGGAAATGTATAAAATTCTGATTGTGGAAGACGATGACGCCATTGCGGGTGTGCTGCAGCGCACGCTTGCAAAATGGGGGTATGAAGTGTGCCGCACAGAAGAATTTGAAAATGTGATGGATGAATTTCTTCGCTTCGAGCCGCACCTTGTGCTGATGGATGTCTCTCTTCCGTTTTTTGATGGGTATCACTGGTGTGCGGAAATTCGAAAAGTAAGCAAAGTGCCGGTGCTGTTCCTTTCGGCGGCCGGTGAAAACCTCAATATCGTCATGGCGCTTAGCATGGGCGCGGACGATTTTATTACAAAGCCCTTTGATTTATCTGTGGCAGTGGCCAAAGTGGAGGCCCTTTTGCGGCGCACCTATTCGTTTGGGGCACAGGCGGGCGCGGCCCTCGCCGTGGGCGGCGCCATGCTGGATTTGAAAAGCGCCTGCCTGCATTACGAGGGTAAAAAGCTGGAGCTGACCAAGAACGAGTTTCGCATTTTGCAGATTTTGTTCGAGCATAAGGGCGAAATTGTCACCCGCGATACGCTGATCAGCGCGCTTTGGGGGCAGGATGCGTTTTTGGATGACAACACCCTCACCGTAAATGTGGCCCGCCTGCGCAGCCATTTAGAGGAGATAGGCCTGGGCGGGCTGGTGCGCACGCAGAAAGGCGTGGGCTATCTTGTGGAGGAGCAGCCATGAACAAAGAATGCAAACTGGCATTTGCCTATCTGTATGAAAAACGGGCGGCGGCCTGCCTTTTGGCGCTGGCCGTCGCTTTTCTGTTTCTTATTACGGAATTGTACCATGCGCCGCGCGAGATGGCGGTGTATACCTCGCTGATGCTGGGCACAGGCGCCGCCCTGGCCTTTGCAGTTGGGTTATACCGGTACCGTGCCGTGCACAATGCTTTGCAAGTGCTGCTGCGCCAAAGTGCCGTAGCACTGGAAGAGATGCCTGCGCCTCGCGGCCTGTTGGACAGGGGCTGGCAGGCGCTTGTGCGCGCGGTGGACGCGGCGCGCCGTGACGCAGTAGAGCGCAGCGAGACCGCCAGGCGGGACGCACAGGAATATTACACCCTGTGGGCGCATCAGGTGAAAACACCGCTGGCAGCCATGCAGCTGTTGGCGCAGGAGGAAGAATTTCCTGCGCAGGGGCTGTTCCTCAGTGAACTGTTTCAGACGCAGCAATATGTGGACATGGTGATGAGCTATCAGCGAATGGCCAGCATGACGAAAGACCTGTGCGCCCAGAAGGTTGATGTGGATGCGGCGGTGCAGGCGGCTGTACGCCGCGTACAGCCGCTGTTTGCAGGCAAACAGCAGGTGAAACTGGAGGTGCAGGCCACAGGCATCCAGGTTATTTCAGACACCAAATGGCTGGGCCTTGTGATAGAGCAGCTTTTGACAAATGCGGTAAAGTATACCCGGCGCGGGTTTGTAAAGGTATATGCGCAGGATGGCGCACTGGTGGTGGAAGACAGCGGTATTGGCATTTCACCGGACGAGCTGCCCCGGGTGTTTGAGCGAGGGTTTACCGGCCTGAATGGGCGGGGCCAGCGGCACAGCTCTGGCCTTGGGCTGTATCTCTGCAGGCAAATTACGCAAAAACTGGGCCATGTGCTGCGCCTGGAATCGGAACAGGGCAAGGGCACGCGCGCTGTGCTTTGCTTTCCGCAGGTTTCCCTTGCGGTGGAATGACCCCCACTTTTTGTTTTGCGAAGGCGGCCCGGGTTCCGCGCGGCACGCTTTGCCGCACAAAAGGCGGGCGGGCCGCATGCTTACAAAAGCGTAAGCCCGCCGCAGGCAGATGTAAGCGTGCGCTATGGCAGGGTGTTCTGTTTCCGGGTATCATAAGGGGCAGAACAGGCGCTGCGGCCAGCCGGCAAAAGGCGGCCCGGCGCAGAAAAGGGGAGTGGATTATGGCTTTGCTGCAGGTAGAGCATTTGAAAAAAATATACACCACACGCTTTGGCGCACACCAGGTGCAGGCACTGAGCGATGTTTCCTTTTCCGTGCAGGCGGGGGAATTTGTGGCCATCATGGGCGAGAGCGGCAGCGGCAAAACAACGCTTTTGAACATTCTTGCCACGCTGGACAGGCCCACACAGGGCACCGTGCGCCTGAACGGCCAGAATTTGGCCGATGTGCCGGATAAACAGCTTTCCGCTTTCCGCCGCCAGCGGCTGGGTTTTGTGTTTCAGGATTTTAACCTGCTGGATACCTTTTCGCTGAAAGATAACATTCTGCTGCCGCTGGTGCTTTCCCATATGCGCTATGACGATATGGTGCCGCGGCTGAAGGCGGTAAGCGACGTGCTGGGCATCACACCGCTTTTGGAAAAGTACCCGTATGAAGTGTCCGGCGGGCAAAAGCAGCGCGCGGCTGTGGCGCGCGCCCTGATTACCCGCCCGGCCATTGTGCTGGCAGACGAGCCCACCGGCGCGCTGGATTCCAAGGCAAGCGCCCGCCTGTTAGAAACTTTCAGCCAGGTGAACGAGAGCGGGCAGACCATTTTGATGGTGACGCACTCTACACGTGCGGCAAGCTGTGCCAAACGTGTGCTGTTCATCAAAGACGGCGTGGTGTTCCACGAGCTGTACCGCGGCACGGCAGCGCCGGGTGAATTTTTCGGCAAAATCAGCGACACGCTGATGCTGCTCAGCGCAGGGGGCGAGGCTGTATGAAAAGCATGCTGTACCCCAAACTTGCCTGGCAGAACCTGAAAAATAACCGCACCACATATTTTCCTTACCTTCTCACCTGCAGCGTAAGCGTGGCAATGTATTATATCATGCAATCCATTGCCATGAACGAGGGGCTGCTGCAGGTGCCCGGCGCGGCCATTGCGCTTACCATTTTCTTTCTTGGCACCGTTGTTGTGGGCGTTTTCTGTGTGGCGCTTGTCTTTTGGACAAACAGCTTCCTTATCAAGCGCCGCAAAAAAGAGCTTGGCCTTTACTGCGTGCTTGGCATGGAGCGAAAACACATTGCCGCCATGCTTTTGTGGGAAACGCTGTATACTGCCGCCATCTGCCTTGTGCTTGGCCTGGGCACCGGCATGCTGCTGTCGAAGCTTTTGTTTCTGGGCCTTTTGTATATGATGGATATCTCCACCCCCATCGCCTTTGGCATAGAACCCGTTGCCATGCTGGTTACGTCGGTGCTGTTTGGCATCATCTTTCTGTGCACGCTGGCCTATAACCTGCACCATGTGCGCCTTGCGAAACCGGTAGAACTGCTGCGCGGCGGCAACGTGGGTGAGAAAGAACCGCGCGCCTCCTGGCTGCTGGTTGTGGTGGGCGTGCTCAGCCTGGGCTGGGGCTACTATATTGCTGTGACGGTGAACGAACCGCTGAACGCCTTGCTTTTGTTTTTCGCCGCTGTGCTGTGTGTGATTTTAGGCACCTTCTGCCTGTTTACCGCGGGCAGCATTGCGTTTTTAAAATGGCTGCGCAGGCGCAAAAACTTCTACTACCAGCCGGGGCATTTTATCAGTGTTTCCGGCATGATGTACCGCATGAAGCAAAACGCAGCGGGGCTTGCGGCCATCTGCATCCTGTTCACCATGGTGCTGGTGACGGTGTCCACTACCGTGTGCCTGTACACCGGGCAAAGCGATATGCTTCGCTCTCTTTACCCCACGGATATCCGCGGCTCGGTGACGCTGGAGGGAGGCCAGAACCTGGAGGACGTGTATCAGGCCGTGGAAAGAGCTGTGCAGCAAAGCGGCTCGCGCGTAGAGCAACAATTTGCCTGGCGCGCCTGCAGTTCTGGCAATGCGGTATCTATGGATGAAAACGGCGTGATCCGGGCCAATAGTGCCTCTCTCAACACGGTGCAACTGATTGGCGTGGAAGACTACAACCGCGCATTTGGCACACACGAAACCCTGGCGGAAAACGAGGCTTTATTCAAGAGCACAGATGGCGGCCCCATGCCGCAGACGGTGACGTTTGCCGGTCAGACGCTGACGGTGCGCCCGATGGAAGGGCTTCCGGAAGAAGTAGAGCAGTTTTACTCTACCTATGGCACTTATTTCCTGGTGGTATCGTCCTACGAACAGGCGGCCAGCCTGATGCAGGCATTTACCGGCAGCGAGGCCGGTGCGCCGGTAGTGAACCTGTTTCTGGATGTCTCCGGCAGCCCTGCACAGCAGCAGCGCGCCTGCCAAAGCCTTATCACCAACACGCCGGAGGGCATGCCCTTCAACGTCAATTCCAGGGCTGCATCGAATGAAGGATGGTACGGCCTGTACGGCAGCTTTTTGTTCCTTGGCCTGTACCTTGGCATCATGTTTATGATGGCCACTGTGCTTATTATTTACTATAAACAGATCAGCGAGGGGTACGACGACCACGACCGCTTTGTAATTTTGCAGAATGTGGGCATGAGCAAGCAAGAGGTGAAAAGCACAATAAACAAACAGATTTTGCTTGTTTTTTTCCTTCCGCTTTTGATGGCAGCCGTGCATATGCTGTTTGCGTTCAACATTGTGGCGAATATCCTTATGGTATTTTCCATGATGAATCGGGGCCTGTTTGCCGTATGCTGCCTCTGTATCTTTGCCGTGTTTTCTCTTGTATATCTGCTGGTGTACAAACTGACATCCAGAAGCTATTACCGCCTGGTGCGCGCATCATAAAGAAAGGGGCATACCAATGAAACATTTTTTCAAGGCAGCCGCAGCCGTGGCAGGGCTGGCCCTGGCCGCCCTGTTCCTGCTGGGCATGGCTGAAAAAAACAGATAGAAAAGGGCAGGCAGCACCTGAAAGCCTGCACGCACGGGGCCCCGGTAAAAACACCGGGGCCCCGTGCGTGAAAAGAAACGAAAAAAAGCAGGAAATAGAAAAAGTTTTGGCGAAAGCGTTCATTTTTCAGCTGCGGTTTGCTATAATCAAAGGGGCAATGCAAAAATGTGTGTGAAAGAGGAAACGGTATGCTGAACGAACTGAAAAAAGAAAGCCTGAAAAAAGTGCTGGCCTGGGTTGTGCTGTGGGCCGTGGTGGCGGTGGGATGCTTTGTATATGCCCTGCCGGGCGTGTTTGCCATGCTGGGCGGCGCAGAAGAGCTGAGCAGCCTTTCTGCCGGTGAGCTGGAAGGCAGTTATGTAAAAACGGACATCCGCGACCTGATAACCGGTTATGCACAAACAACGCGCACCGGTGACGGCACAGAAGAGGTGATAGAGGAAGAATATGTGATAGCCGTCTCGGACACGCTGTATATCGGCGTGGCCTTCCCAAAAGAGACGCTGGCGCAAGTGGGGCAGCTGGTAGATGAAATCAATGCCTATTACAGCGGCACAGGCGATGTGCCGTCCACCGTGCTCAGTGTGAAAGGCACCATCGAGGCGATGGACTATGAAACCACCCAGTTTTATCATGAGGCGCTTGGTTACGATTCCATTGCCGCCGAATACCAAAGCCAGTTCCCGGCGCTGGTGCTGAAAGTAAATAAAGTGCACGGCCACACGCCCACCTCTTTGTGGCTGGCATTTGCCGGGGGCCTTGCGGCACTTGGCGTGTGCATTTGGTTCCTTGTGCGCTCTATGAGCGGCAGCTATCAAAAGGCACTGCTGCAGTTCTGCGCAGGCACCGGTGACAAAGACATGGCACTTGAACGGGTGGAGGCGTTTTACCACGACACACAGCCGGTGAACGGGCTGCGCATGAACGGTGCCTTCACCATGTTCCAAAACGGCGCGCAAACACAGCTGCTTCGCACGCCCGATGTGGCGTGGGTCTACCAGGTGACCACGCAGCACCGCGTGAATTTTATTCCGGCAGGCAAGTCATTTGCCATGCGCCTGTGGGCGCTGGACGGGCGCAGCTGGAACTTGCCCATGAAAAAACAAGAGGCTGTGCAAAACACAATGCGCATGATATTCGAGCGGTTCCCCCATGTTTTGGTGGGGTATTCAGCCCCGCTTGTGGCGCTGGCCAAAAAGGATAACGCGGCTTTCCGCGCGCAGGTGGCGCAGGGGGCACAGGCCCAGCATGCGCCGCAGCCCGAAGCCGGGGTGCAACAGCCGGTTGCACCCGTGCAGGAATGATGTAACGGAAAAAGGGCCACCCTTGTAAAGGGCATGCTTTCCGGCATGCCCGGCAGGGGTGGCTTTTTCTTTTGGCAAACCCGGGGGAAAAGCCTCTTGACAAACTGGAGTTTTGCGGTATACTAAGCGTAGATACCCCCCTGGGGGTGGGGTTATGTAGGGAGAGGTGAAGATGCAAAAACAAAAGTATGACGTGACAGGCATGACGTGTTCTGCCTGCTCGGCCCATGTGGAAAAGGCTGTGCGCAAGGTGCAGGGCGTGCAAAATGTCACGGTAAACCTTCTGACAAACAGCATGGTGGTGGAGGCGGACGATTCCCTTTCCCCACAGGCTGTTACAGCAGCGGTGGAAAAGGCGGGCTATGGCGCCAGCCCTGCGGGGCAGGGCGCGGCCGCGCAGGCACAGCCTGCACAAAAGAAAGAAAACCCTGCCGCACAGCAGATGGCAGACATGAAAAAGCGGCTGGTTGTCTCCTTTGCATTTCTTGTGCCGCTGATGTATATTTCCATGGGAAGCATGGCAGGCCTGCCGCTGCCGGCCTTTCTCACCGGCATTGAAAACGGCGTTGCCTTCGGCATGGTGCAGTTTCTGCTGGCGCTGCCCATTGCCTATGTGAACCGAAAATATTATCAGGTGGGCTTTAAAACGCTGTTCCACCTAAGCCCCAATATGGACAGCCTGATTGCCATTGGCTCTACGGCGGCCTTTGCATACGGTATTTTTGCCATTATGCGCATTGGGTATGGCCTGGGCGTAGACGACCTGGCGCTGGCGCACCAGTATCATATGGACTTGTATTTCGAGTCTGCCGCCATGATTTTGGCACTTATTACGCTGGGCAAATACCTGGAGGCCAAAAGCAAAGGGAAAACCAGCGAAGCCATTGAAAAGCTGATTGGCCTTGCCCCTAAAACAGCTACGGTGGTGCGCGGCGGTGAAGAGCATACCGTGCCGGTGGAACAGGTGCAGGCAGGGGATATCATTGCGGTGAAACCGGGCCAAAGCATCCCGGTGGACGGCGTGGTGACAGAGGGCACCACCAGCGTGGACGAGGCCGCCATCACGGGCGAGAGCATCCCGGTGGAAAAGAGCCCCGGCAGCACAGTGCTTTCGGCCAGCATCAACACCACCGGTTCGTTCCGGTTCCGTGCAACCAAGGTGGGGCAGGACACCACGCTTTCCCAAATTATCCGCCTGGTGGAAGAGGCAAGCGCCAGCAAGGCGCCTATTGCCAAACTGGCCGATAAAATAGCCGGGGTGTTTGTGCCTGTGGTAATTGCCATTGCGCTTGTGGCCACCCTTGTGTGGCTGGCTGTGGGGCAGACGGCAGAATTTGCAATTTCCATTGGCATTGCAGTGCTGGTGGTGTCGTGCCCGTGCGCACTGGGCCTTGCCACACCGGTGGCGATTATGGTGGGCACTGGCAAGGGCGCCGAAAACGGCATTCTTATCAAATCTGGCGAGGCGCTGGAAACAGCCCATTCGGTGAACGCCGTGGTGCTGGATAAAACCGGCACCCTTACAAACGGTAAGCCGGTGGTGACAGACCTTCTGCCTGCGCAGGGGTTTGATGAAACGGCTTTGCTGCATTTGGCGGCCAGCCTGGAAAAGCCCAGCGAACATCCGCTGGCCGGGGCCGTGCTGGCCCATGCCAAAGAGAAGGGCGTGCAGCCCGCGCAGGTAGAGGGCTTTGCGGCGGTGTTTGGCAAGGGCGTGCAGGCCAGGCTGGCCGGCAAGGCCTGCCTGGCGGGTAACGCGGCCCTGCTGGCCGAGGCCGGTGTGGAATTGCCCAAAGAGTGGCAGCAGACCATAAACGCCTTGTCGGAAGACGGAAAAACGCCGCTGCTGTTTGCCCAAAACGGCACGTTTGCCGGCGTTGTGGCCGTGGCGGATACCCTGAAAGAAACCAGCATAGAGGCTGTGCGCGAACTGCAGGATATGGGCATTGAGGTGACGATGCTGACGGGCGATAATGCCCGCACAGCTGCCGCCATTCAGAAAAAGCTGGGCATTGCCCATGTGGTTGCCCAGGTGCTGCCGCAGGACAAAGCGCGCCATGTGGCGGCCTTGCGCAGCCAGGGCAAGGTGGTGGCCATGGTGGGCGACGGTGTGAACGATGCGCCTGCCCTGGCAGGCGCCGACGTTGGCGTGGCCATTGGCGCAGGCACAGACGTTGCCATTGAAAGTGCAGACGTGGTGCTGATGAAAAACGATTTGCGCGATGTGCCTGCCGCTATCCGCCTTTCCAAAGCGGTCATCCGCAACATCAGGGAAAATTTGTTCTGGGCATTCTTTTATAACACACTGGGCATTCCGCTTGCCGCGGGCGTGTTCTACAGCGCGCTGAGCTGGAAGCTGAGCCCCATGTTCGGCGCGGCGGCCATGAGCCTTTCCAGCGTGTTTGTGGTTTCCAACGCGCTGCGCCTGAAACGCTTTGACGCTTATAAAGCCAAACGACGGCCGGGCGGGGCCTCCGCTGCGGCGGCACAACCCCATCTGGCCGATGAAACACAGAAAAAAACGGAGGAAAAAGCTATGAAAACCATTACGTTATCAATCGACGGTATGATGTGCCAGCACTGTGTGGCCCATGTGACGAAAGCGCTGAGCGCCATAGAGGGCGTGACGCCGGTGGTGAACCTGGAAAAGAAAAACGCGGTTTGCACCGTGGCGGGCGATGTGCCGGCAGAAACCCTGAAAGTCGCAGTGGAAGAGGCCGGTTATACGGTTACGGCTGTGGAGTGAAGCGTTATGCGGGCCGATAAACAAACCGTGACGCGCCTTTTGAAAACGGCGCGTGGCCAGCTGGACGGCATTCTTGCCATGGTGGAGGCAGACCGCTACTGCGTGGATATTTCAAACCAGATTCTTGCGACACAGTCTGTGCTTTCCAAAGTGAACAAGGAAATTTTGAAAGCGCATTTGCGCGGCTGTGTGCGCGATGCACTCGAGACGGGCGGCGGTGACGCAGAGGAAAAAATAGACGAGCTTCTGCGCGTGCTGGATAAATTGGATAAATAATGGCAAAAGCCGCGCCCCGTGCGGCTTTTGCCTGTGACAGGGCCCCTTTTTTACAGGCGGCCCTGTTTTCTTTGCATTTTGACAGGGCCAGTTGCGTGAGGTATACTGAAACGGATAACTGTTTTATCTCAAACAGGAGGGGAGACACACTTGGCAGAACATATCATGGTGGTAGATGACGAGGCAGCCATTGCCGACCTGGTAGAGGTATACCTGCGCAACGAGGGGTATGCTGTTCATAAATTTTATTGTGCGGCCGATGCGCTGGCCTGTGCAAAAGAAACGGAATTGGACATGGCAATTTTGGACGTGATGCTGCCGGACATGGACGGCTTTACATTGTGCCAGACACTGCGGCAAACTCATCTGTGGCCCATCATCATGCTTACGGCCAAGGTGGAGGATATGGATAAAATTATGGGCCTCACCCTTGGCGCAGACGACTATATCACAAAGCCCTTCAACCCTCTGGAACTGGTGGCGCGTGTAAAGACACAGCTTCGCCGCTATACCCGCTACAATGCAAAAGAAGCTGCCGCGGCGGCACAGCCTGCCGAAGAGCATGAGGTGAATGGCCTGTTCATCTCAAAGGCCACGCACAAGTGCACCCTGTACGGGCAGGAGATAAGCCTAACCCCGCTGGAGTTTTCTATTTTGTGGTATTTGTGCGAGCGGCGCGGGCGTGTTGTGCCCAGTGAAGAGCTGTTTGAAGCCGTGTGGGGCGAAAAATATTTTGACAGCAACAACACGGTGATGAGCCACATTGCACGCCTGCGCGAAAAGCTGCACGAGCAGAGCAAAAAGCCAAAGTTTATCAAAACAGTATGGGGGGTAGGGTATACCATTGAATAGTGGAAAAGCTTCAGGCGCCCGCTACCACAGCCAGCTCAGCCGCAGGCTGCTGGCACAGTTTCTGCTGGCACTGGTGGGCTGGCTTGTGGGGTTCACGGGGCTTTGCCTGCTTGCGTGGTCGTTTTGCAACAGTTTTGTCTGGCAGCCGTGGGACCCTGTGTATCGCTTTCTTGCGTTTGTAAAAAACTATCTGCCCGTCTTTTATTTTGTGCCGCTGATCATCGGATGGGTGGCGATCAGTTATTATTTCCTGGGTAAACCGCTGCGCTATCTGGACGAAATTGTGGAAGCGGCCAAACTTCTGGCGCAGCCGCGTGAAGAGGCGGTGCACCTGCCGCCCGGGCTGAAAGACATTGAAAGCGACATGAACCTGGCAAAGCAGCGCGCGCTTCGCGATGCGGCGCTGGCCAAAGAGGCGGAACAGCGCAAAAACGACCTGATTGTATACCTGGCGCACGATTTGAAAACGCCGCTTACCAGCGTAATAGGTTATTTGACGCTGCTGCGCGACGAGCCGCAGCTTTCGCCCGAGATGCGGGCGCGCTATACGAATATTGCGCTGGAAAAGGCCCTGCGCCTGGAAGATTTGACAAACGAGTTTTTCGAGATCACGCGTTTCAACCTTTCGCATATGGAGCTGGAAAAGGCCCCGGTAGACCTTGCTTTGATGCTGCGCCAGGTGGCAAGCGAATTTGAACCTGCGCTTGCGGCAAAGGGCCTTTCCTGCCAAGTGGAGCTTCCGCAGACCATGCCCTATGTGTGCGATGCGGACAAAATGGCCCGTGTGTTTGACAACCTTCTGCGCAACGCCATGCTGTACAGCTTTGAAAACACAACGGTGTATATTCGCGGCACATCGGGGCCGCAGGGGGTAGAGCTGCATTTTGAGAATGAGGGCCGCACCATTCCGCCCGAAAAGCTGGCGCGCGTGTTCGAGCAGTTCTTCCGGCTGGATTCTGCCCGCAGCACAAGCACCGGCGGCGCAGGGCTGGGCCTTGCCATTGCAAAGCAGATTGTAGAGCTGCATGGCGGCACCATTTCGGCCGCCAGTGCAGATAACAAGGTGAAATTTACCGTAACCCTGCCGCCCGCCGGCACGCCGTAAGAAATTTGCAAGGTTTTTGCAAACAAGCCGCAAGCCTTCCATAAGGCAAAAGGAAAAAACCAAACGCCCTGTTCTGGTACGATGAAAGTGCCAAGAACAGGGCGTTTTTCTGGCCCGGAAGAAAGGAATGCAAAAGGATGGAAAAGCTTCGAGTTGCGGTGTTGTTTGGGGGCTGTTCTACGGAATATGAGGTGTCGCTGCAGTCGGCCGCGGCTGTGCTGGCACACCTGGACACGCGCCGTTTTGCCCCGCTGACGGTGGGTATTACCAAACAGGGGAAATGGCTGTATTACACGGGCCCTTTCGAGCATATTGCAGACGGCACCTGGCACACGCGCGAAGTGTATTGCACGCCATGCATGCTTTGCCCGGACAGGGGCACGCCAACCCTTCTGGTGCGGGGCCAGCACGAAATGCGCTATTGCTTTGACGCGGCATTTCCGGTGATGCACGGCAAAAACGGCGAGGACGGCACCGTGCAGGGCCTGCTGGAAATGGCGGGCGTGCCTGTTGTAGGCTGCGGCACACTGGCCAGCGCCCTGTGCATGGACAAAGACAAAGCCCATAAGCTTGCCGCGCTGGCCGGGGTAGAGGTGCCCCGCAGCGCCGTATTTTCCAGGCGCAGCACCTTTGCCGCCATTCAAAATGCGGCGCAGCTTTTGGGCTGGCCGCTGTTTGTAAAGCCCGTATGCGCAGGTTCTTCCTTTGGCATCACCAGGGTGGAACAGCCGCAGCAGCTGGCCGCCGCGGTGGAAGCGGCGTTCCGGCACGACAGCCAGGTGCTTTTGGAAGAAGCTGTGCCCGGCTTTGAGGTGGGCTGCGCCGTGATGGGAAACGGCGAGCTGTTTGTGGGCGAAGTGGATGAGATAGAGCTTTCGGGCGGCTTTTTTGACTACGAGGAAAAATATACGCTGAAAACCTCGCGCATCCACTGCCCGGCACGCATTGGAAAAAACGACGCCGAACGCATCAAAACAGCGGCGCGGACGGTTTATCGTGCGCTGGGCTGCCGTGTGTTTGCACGGGTAGACCTTTTTCTCACCCCGCAGGGGAAAGTGGTGTTCAACGAAATAAACACCATTCCGGGCTTTACGGCGCACAGCCGTTACCCCGGCATGATGCGCGCGGCCGGCCTGCCTTTCGGCGAGCTTATAACCAGGCTGGTGGAACTGGGGGTGGAAAAATGAACGGCATTTCTCTTTCTGCCGCCGACACATGCCGCGGCCCGCTTGTGCTGGTGAATGCACAGCATCCATATCGGGGCGGGGCACCGGCCCTTTCCCCCGCATTGGGCGCAGAAGATATTCTGCTGGAGAAAACGGCCGCGGCCCTGCTTGCCGAGTGTGTGCGCGCGGCTGGGGCGGCCGGTGAGGTTGTGCCTGTGTCTGGTTGGCGGCCGCGTGCACAGCAGCAAAGCATTTGGAATGATACAATGGAAAAAGAGGGCGAGGCATTTACAAAACAGTTTGTGGCAAAGCCCGGCTGCAGCGAGCACGAGACAGGCCTTGCCATAGACCTTGCCCGTGCGGCCAGAAACATTGACTTCATCCGCCCGCACCTGCCGTATGACGGCGCGTGCGGCAGGTTCCGCGCACTGGCGGCAAAATATGGCTTTATTCAGCGCTACCGCGCAGAGAAAACGGCTGTCACCGGCATTGCGTGCGAGCCATGGCATTTCCGCTATGTGGGGGCACCGCATGCACAGCTGATTGAGCAAAACGGCCTGTGTTTGGAGGAATATGCCGCTTTTCTGCGCGAAATGGGGCCCCAGCAGTGCCGCCTTGCAGGCGGGCGCGCGGCCCAGGTGCTTTATGTGCCGTGCGAAAACGGCCATGCGCGCCTTCCCGGCGGCTGTGTGCAGGTGTCGGGGGACAATGCGGGCGGCTTTATTGCCACGGTGTGGCAGGCCGGGGCACGGAGGTGCGGCGCATGAGACAGAATAGCCGCCCGGTGCTGGATTTGTGCCGCCTGGCCGCAGCGCTGCTGGTCATCACCATCCATACGGCCCCGCTCAGCGATGTGAGCGCCGGGGCAGATTTTTTTCTCACCCGCATACTGGCCCGTGTGGCCGTGCCGTATTTTTTTATGCTCACGGGATATTTCCTGGAAAAGGGCCAGTGGCACGGTATGGGGCACACGCTGGGCAAAACGGCGCTTATTTATGCCTTTTCTGTGCTTCTCTATCTGCCGTTGAACCTTTATGCAGGGGCCTTTGCTCCGTTTAGCCCCGGGCAGTTCCTCAGAGAACTTTTGGTGGACGGCACCTTTTACCATCTGTGGTATCTGCCGGCCGTCCTTTTGGGCGTGCCCGTGGCATGGGCTCTGCGCAGGCTTGGCTGGAAGGGCGGCCTTGCTGCCGCGGGCGCACTGTATCTGTTGGGGCTGTTGGGCGACAGCTATTATGGCTTTGCCGCCCGGGTGCCGCTGCTGAAAGCCATGTATGAAGGGCTGTTCACGGTGTCTTCTTATACGCGCAACGGGCTGTTTTTTGCGCCGCTGTTTCTTTTGCTGGGGGCACTGTGCACACGGGTGCGCCTTAAATGGGCCTGGCCGCTGGCAGCAGGTTCCTTTGCCGCTATGTGTGCAGAGGCCTTTCTTCTGAAGGCTGCCGGGGCCCCGCAGCATGATAGCATGTATGTCATGCTGCCCCTGTGCATGATGGCGCTGTTCAGCGGCCTTGTGCAGAACAATGCGGGGCGGTGCCGTGCTGCGGCCGGTACGGCTCTTTGGGTCTATCTGCTGCACCCGTGGTGCATCGTGCTGGTGCGCGGCGCGGCAAAAGTGCTGGGGCTGCAAAAACTTTTCGTAGAAAGCGGCCCGGGCCACTTTATCGCTGTGGCGCTGGCCAGCTTTGCCCTGGCTTTCTGCGCGCAATGGGCGGCTGCGCGCCTTACCCCTGCCAGGGTGCCAGCCACGGCGCGCGCCTGGCGCGAAGTAGACCTTGCTGCCCTTCGCCACAATGCACAGGTGCTTATGGAAGCGCTTGGCGGCTGCAGTTTGATGGCCGTGCTGAAGGCGGATGCCTATGGGCACGGCGCTGGAAAGGTGGCCAAGGCCCTGCGCCGCTGCGGCGTACGCGCCTTTGCGGTGGCCACCGTGGCAGAGGGCGTGGCCCTGCGCCGGGCCTTTGTGCGCGGTGAAATTCTGGTTTTGGGCTATACCCCGCCCGAACAGGCCTATCTGCTGCGCCGCTGGCGCCTGAGCCAGGCCGTGGTGGATGAAGCGCACGCCAAGGCGCTGGCCGCAGCCGGGCGCAGGGTGCGTGTGCACCTTGCGCTGGATACCGGCATGCACCGCCTTGGCATCCCCGCACAGGATATTGCCGCCATTTTGCGGGTATATGGCATGAAAAACCTTCGGGTGCAGGGAATCTTTTCGCACCTGTGCGTCAGCGACATGCAGACGCCGCAGGCCGTGGCATACACGCGCTGGCAGACGCAAAGTTTTCAGCGCGCAGTGCAGGCTGTGCATGCGGCGGGCTTCGAGCCAGGGCAGGTGCACCTGCAGGCCAGTTACGGTGTGCTGAACGGCGAGGCGCAGAACTTTACCTGCGCGCGCGTGGGCATTGCGCTGTATGGCGTGCTGAGCGACACCACCCCCACGGTGCGGCACCTTCCACTGCGCCCGGCGCTGGCATTGCATGCCCGTGTGGCCAGTGTGCGCTGGCTGAAACCGGGGCAGGGGGCCGGTTACGGGCTGGCTTTTGTGGCCCGGCGGCCCACGCGCCTTGCCTGCGTCGCCATTGGCTATGCAGACGGTGTGCCGCGCGATTTTGCCCTGCGCGGCGGGCAGGTGCTGGTGTGCGGGCAGCGCGCCCCGGCAGTTGGCCGCGTGTGTATGGACCAGATGCTGGTGGATGTTACGGAAATTGAAGATGTGCGCCCTGCAAGCGTGGTAACCCTGATTGGCACAGACGGCGGCCAAACGCTGCGCGCAGAAGAGTTTGCCGCCATGTGCGGCACCATTACCAACGAGGCGCTCACCCGCCTGTCTGCGCGTGTGCCGTTTGTGTGGAAAGGGTAAACGCGGCCGCTGCCTTTGTTTTTACCGAAACAAAAGCAGAAAAACACAACAAAAAGCCCGTGGAAGATTACTTCCACGGGCTTTTTATGGTGGACCTGAAGGGATTCGAACCCTCGACCTCTCGGATGCGAACCGAACGCGCTCCCAGCTGCGCTACAGGCCCATTTACACAGCACCTCCGCAAAGAGTGCTTTCTTAATTTATAACATTTAAAGAAAATTGTCAAGAGATTTTTCTTGCGCAGTGGGAATTTTTGTGCTTTCCCCGCGGCGGCGGTGGTTTGGCACCTGCATATATTTGAAAAAAGGATGGAATGTCGGGAATCGTCGAGTTTTACCGATTGCCTTTTCCCTTTGGACGGGTTACACTGAGTACATCTGCAGGTGGAAAATTTTGTTAAAGGCAGGGGTATGCGGTATGGAAACAGGCAAACTGGTTTTTTGCAGGCACTTTTCTGCGTTGGGGCCGTTTCAACAAGAAAGCCAGCTTTGGTATGAACTCAGCGGTGTTCTGAATGCGGAACAGACGTTTTGCGTGCATCTTTGCCATGAAGAGGCGTGTGGGCGCCGCGGCATGCGGGCGTATATCTGTGCCACCAGGCGCCTTGCAAGGCAATTCTTGCGCTTTTTATACGAAAATGCAATAGAGCCGGAACAACTGCCTGCCCTTGCGCACGATTTTGGGCTTTTGCGGGCAGATGAGCCGGAAGGCGGTGTGGGCGCGTGAGGGAAGACGGAAAATATCGCATTCTTCTGGCAGACGATGACCGTGGCCTGTGCGCCGTGCTTCAGGCATATCTGGACCTGCAGCCGGATCTGTGCTGCTGTGCCGTGGCATACAACGGCCTTCACGCTTTGGAGAAGACCCGCCAGCAAAAGCCGGATCTTGTGCTGCTGGACATTCAGATGCCGGGGCTGAACGGGGCCGATTTCATGGCAGAGCTGTCCTCTTCCCCCGGGCTCAGCGAGGTGCGGGTGCTGGCGTTCACCGCATATGACCAGGCGCTTGTTACCCGGGAGATGCTGCGGCTTGGTGCCTGCGGCGTTTTGCAAAAACCGTACCCGTTAGAAATGCTGATGCGGCGCATTCGAAGCCTTTTGCAAAACAGGCAGCCGGCGCAGGATATGACACCCCAGCGCGCGGTGGCCACAGCGCTTCTTGGCTTTGGTGTGCCTACAGACCATGTGGGCTATTGCTATCTTCAGCAGATTTTGCTACTGTTAGTAGAAGAAGGCGCGCAGGGGTATACCATAGAGGAGCTGTACCACCGCATCTGCAAGATGCATGGCTTATCTGGCTCAGGCAGTGTGGAACGGGCGATACGCGAAGAAGTGAAGCGCATTTTTAAAGCGGCCTCGCCGGAATTCAAAGAGCTGTTGCATCTTGCGCGGCGCGATGGTGTGCGGCACCTTTCGAATGGGGAATTCCTGACATTGATGGCGCAGGCCATCCGGCTGAAGTATATGCTGTAGAAGGGAAGATAGGCATGAAAGAAAAGCAGGCCGCTGTCCTTGAGTGTCTGGCACATATTGCCTATGAAACGCAGCCCGGCATTGTATTGGAAACTGTGGCTGCGGCGCTGAGGGCGGTGCTGGATGCAGAAGAAGTGTGCTTTTATGAATGGCACGGAAGCTGGCTTCCCCTGTGGCCGCAGGAAAGTGCGCAGCCCTTGCCCCTGCAGGGGGCCCTGCTTTTGCACGAGCGCGGCGAAGCTTTCTTTCAGGATGACGGCTGGAACGGCATGCTTGCGCTGCCCGGCGTGCAGCAGGCCGAAGGGGCTGTGTGGGCCAGGCGCATGGCGGGCTGCCCCGGGGAACAGGCAAAAGAACTGGCGCACACGCTGTGCACGGCCGCGGCACCCAAACTGACAGCACTGTTCCGGCACTGCCAAAGCGGTGCGCCGCTCAGGGAAGACGGGCTGGCGGCTGTCTCACACGAGGTGCGCACGCCTTTGGCTGTTGCATTAAGCGCAGTGGAGCTGTTGCGCGCAAAGCTGAAAAAAGAGGATGCGGCGGTTTTTCACACGGAATACGAGCCATATTTTGTTCACCTGGAGCACAGCCTGAACCGCACCCTGCGCCTCGCACAAAACATGGTGGAAATGGCGCGGTTTGAGGCCGGCACAGACGAATATGCACAGAAAACAGGCAGCATCCGGCAGGCGCTGCAGGCTTTGATTGAGCAGGCCGGGCTTTGGGCTGCCGGCTACGGTGTGGCGCTGGTGCTGATGCCCGGGCCGGATATCTGCGGCATGTATCAGCCCGAGCCATTTGAACATGTGGTGCTGAACCTTTTGACCAACGCGGTGCGCCACAGCCCGCAGGGGGACGGGCACGTACAAATAGAGCTTTGGCAGGAAGAGAGAAATGCCCGGACGGTGTGCATGGTGCGTGTGCTGGACAATGGCCCCGGCATTGCGCCCGAGATGCAGGCGCACCTGTTTGAAAAGTACCGCGCGGGGCTGAACGGGCCGCACGGCGCGGGGCTGGGGCTGTATCTCTCTATGGGCCTTGCCCGCAAAATGGGCGGCAGCCTGTGTGCACAGAATGTTTCCGGCGCCGGTGCGGCATTCACCTTTTCTTTTCCCATTCAGACGGCGAAAAAGGCTGCCCTTGCCAGCGAAGCGGGGCCTTACCGGGCGCAGGAACTTGCCCAGCGTGTGGCTGTGGAATTCAGCGCCTTGCCCGCACCGCAGGCGGGCGGGCAGGCTTAGCGGGCATCCATCATTTCATTTTCAAAGGCCGGTGCGGCATGGGCGGGCAGCCCGTGCCGCCCGGCTTTTCCTGTGGAAGAAAACGGCAGTTTGCGCTTTACTTTAGAGGCAAAATCATGTATAGTAGGAATGACAACAAAGTGGAAAATATGGGATTGGCGGTGGGACATATGGCGGTGAAGTATCGCAGGGTGCTGCTCAAGCTGAGCGGCGAGGCCCTCAGCGGGGACAAGGGCTTTGGCCTGGATGTGGATACAATTCAGAAAATATGCGGCGGCATTCAAAAGGCACATGAATTGGGTGCGGAAATCGCAATTGTTGTGGGCGGCGGCAACTTCTGGCGCGGCCGGGCAAGCGGCGAGATGGAACGCACCCGTGCCGACCAGATTGGCATGCTTGCCACGGCGATGAATGCCCTGGCTGTGGCCGATGCGCTGGAGCATTTGGGCCTGACGGTGCGCGTGCAGACGGCCCTGAATATGCAGCAGGTGGCAGAACCGTATATTCGCAACCGTGCCACACGGCATTTGGAAAAAGGGCGCATTGTGATTTTTGCCTGCGGGACAGGCAACCCCTATTTTTCCACCGACACAGCCGCAGCATTGCGCGCGGCGGAAATCAACGCCGACATCATCTTCAAGGCGACCATGGTGGACGGCGTGTATGACAAAGACCCGAAAAAGTACCCTGATGCAAAGAAATATGACAAACTGACGTTCAGCCAGGTGCTGGCCGACCAGCTTGCCGTGATGGACAGCACCGCGGCCACCATGTGCCGCGACAATGGTTTGCCCATTTTGGTGTTTGACATCAGCGACCCCTGCAATATCGCCCGCGCGCTGGAAGGCCAGGCAATCGGCACGCTTGTGGCGGAGGAATAAGGTGAAGGAGTGAGCGATATGAACGAGAAACTGCAGAAATACGAAGAAAAAATGGAAAGTGCCCTGAAACATCTGAATAAAGAGCTTGCCTCAATTCGTGCCGGGCGCGCGAACCCGGCCATCCTCGACAAGGTGACGGTAGACTATTACGGCACGCCCACGCCCATCAACCAGATTGCGGCCGTAAGCGTGGCCGAGGCCCGTGTGCTGGCCATCAGCCCGTGGGACGCTTCCATGATGGGCGCCATTGAGCGCGCAATTCTCACCTCAGATATCGGCATCAACCCCACAAATGACGGCCGCGTGATGCGCCTGGTGTTCCCGGCGCCTACGGAAGAGCGCCGCCGCCAGCTGGTGAAAGATGCCATGCACTTGGGCGAAGAGGCCAAAGTGGCAGTGCGGAACATTCGCCGCGATGCCATTGACAAGGGCAAGGCCATGAAAAAGGCGGGCGAGTTGACGGAAGACGATTTGAAGAATCTGGAGACGGATGTACAGAAGCTGACAGATAAGTACACCAAGGAGATCGACAAGATCTGCGAGGCGAAAAACAAAGAGATTATGGAAATTTGACAACAGCGCACCTGTGATGCCGCGCGGGCCCCGCGCGGCAATTTTGCGTACAGGAGGTTTGCCATATGGAGCTTGAAAAAAGCGTTGCAAAGGGCCTGAGCATTGGCATCATTATGGACGGCAACGGCCGGTGGGCAAAGCGCAACGGCCTGCCGCGCACGGCCGGGCATAAAAAAGGGGCAGAGGTGTTCAAAGATATCATCCGCTATTGCAACGAACTTGAAATTGCAAGCGTGACGTTCTATGCGTTTTCTACCGAGAACTGGGCGCGCCCCATGGAAGAAGTCAATGCCATTATGAAGCTGTTTGGGCAGTATCTTATTATGGCATACGATTATCAAAAGGAAAACAACAAAGTTGTGTTTCTGGGCGACAGGGCGCCGCTTCCCAAAAAATATCAGGCGCAGATGGCCGATATTGAGGAAAAAACAAAAAACAACACCGGCACGGTGCTGAATGTGGCCATCAACTACGGCGGCCGGCAAGAGATTCTGCATGCCGCCCGGGCGCTGGCACGGCAGGTGCAGCAAGGCATGCTGCAGCCGGAAGAAATTGATGAGGCGCGCTTTTCGGCACAGCTTTATACCGCAGGTCAGAAAGACCCTGATTTTATTTTGCGCCCCTCGGGCGAGCTGCGCTTGTCCAATTTTATGTTGTGGCAGGCCTCTTATGCAGAATTTATCAGCATGGATGTGCTGTGGCCAGATTTTACCAGGGCGGACCTGGACAAAGCCATTGAAGAATTCAACCGCCGCAGCCGACGGTTCGGCGGGCTGTAAGGAAGAGGTGAATGCGTTTGAAAACGCGTGTCATCACATCGGTAGTGGGGCTGTGCGTCCTGGCCCTTGTGCTGTGCTTTTTTAACACCTTGGTGTTCAATGCGGCGCTTGTTGCTGTCGTATTGATTGCATTTCATGAAATATACAATGCCTTTGCGCTGAAGTGCCCGGCCGTGTATGTGGGGCTTATTCCTGTTACGCTGTTGTTGTTTCTCTATGGGGAAACCGCGGTGCGCCAGCCGCTTTTTTGGGCGGTTTTATATGTTACGGTGCTGTTTCTTGCGGCGTGCACTGTTCTGTTTTTCCACAGGCTGAACTATGCAAAACTGGCCGGGACCGTTCTGTTTTGTACAGTGGTAGTGGTGTGCTTTTATGCCATGCTGTATCTGCGCGCCGGGTTCCCGCGCCCGTCAGACGCGGTCTATTTCATCATTTTGGGCCTTGGGTTTGCCTGGGGGGGCGATACCAGTGCCTATTTTGCAGGGCGTGCGTTCGGCAAACATAAGCTGGCACCCGAGGTGAGCCCGCATAAAACCATAGAGGGTGCCGTGGGCGGCATTCTGGGCAGCATCCTGGTGGGCATGCTGATCACCGCAGTTTATGTGGCGCTGTACAGTGCGCCAGACAGCACGGTTGTGGATGTAAAATACTATCTGCTGCTGGTGCCCGTGGGTGCCATAGGCAGCATGCTGGGCATTTTGGGCGATTTGTTTGCCTCGGCGGTGAAGCGCCAGTGCGGCATCAAAGATTATGGAACCATTTTTCCCGGGCATGGCGGCATTCTGGACAGGTTTGACAGCGTGCTTCTCATCATCCCATATGTGGCCTTGTGTGCCAGCTTTTTGGTGGGGGTGTGAAAAGATGGCCAAAAAAATTGTTCTTCTGGGGTCCACCGGTTCTATTGGCACACAAAGCCTGGACGTGATTCGTGCACAGGGCTATGAGGTGCTGGCGCTGGCGGCCGGCCGCAGTGTGGATAAAATGCTGGGCCAAATTTTTCAGTTTGCCCCAAAGGCTGTGGCCATGGCAGATGAAAAAGCCGCAGAAGTGCTGCGCACGCGCCTTGCAGGCGTGACAGGCGCCCCGCGCGTATACAGCGGCAAAGACGGGCTTGTGGCCCTTGCCCGCATGGAAGAGGCAGATGTGGTGCTGAACGCTGTGGTGGGCATTGCGGGCCTGCCTGCCACGCTGGCGGCTTTGCAGGCGGGGCATGATGTGGCGCTGGCCAACAAGGAAAGCCTTGTGACAGGCGGGTATCTTGTGACAAACGCTGCCAAAGAAAACGGCGCAAAGCTCCTTCCGGTAGACAGCGAGCACTCTGCCATTTTTCAGTGCCTGCAAGATGAATACTCGGCCCGCAGCCTACAGAAAATACTGCTGACAGCATCCGGCGGGCCGTTTTTCGGCAAAACGCGGCAGGAATTGGAACGTGTGACAAAAGCCGATGCGCTGCGCCACCCCAATTGGGCCATGGGCGCCAAAATTACCATTGATTCTGCCAGCCTGATGAACAAGGGGCTGGAACTGATTGAGGCGGTGTGGCTGTTCGGCCTGCGGCCAGAACAGGTGCAGATTGTGGTGCAGCGGCAAAGCGTCATCCATTCCATGGTGCAGTTTTCCGATCATTCCATTCTGGCCCAGCTTGGCGTGCCGGATATGCGCATTCCCATCCAATATGCACTTACCTGGCCGCAGCGCGGGGCTGCCATTGCGCCGGAGCTGGATTTTACCCAACTGCGCCAGCTTACGTTTGACACGGCGGATGAAGAGACGTTCCGCTGCCTTGCGGCCTGCAAAAAGGCCATTGCCAAAGGCGGCCTTGGGCCGTGTGCGGCAAACGGCGCAAATGAAGAAGCCGTGCGGCTGTTTTTGGAAGATAAAATTCCGTTTTTGAAAATAGGTGAACTGGTGGAGGGCATCGTGGACAGTGAGGCCTGGGGCGGCACGTATACTTTGGATGATGTATATGAATGCGACCGCATGGCCCGCGCATATGTTTTAGCGCATGTCTGAACTTCAAAACTGAAATTGCGGGGAAAGGCGGAAATTATGGGGCAATTCCTGCAGGGGGCAATTTCGTTTGTCCCCACCTTGCTCATTGCTATCGTGGTGTTTGGCGCGCTTATTTTTATCCATGAGTTGGGCCATTTCCTTACCGCGAAGTGGAGCGGCATCAAAGTAAACGAGTTTTCCATTGGCATGGGCCCAAAATTGTGGGGCTGGCAGAAGGGCGAAACGCTGTATGCGCTGCGCCTGCTTCCCATTGGTGGCTATGTAAGCATGGAAGGAGAAGACGAAGAGAGCGACGAGCCGCGGGCCTTTCAGCGCGCGGCCGTGTGGAAGCGGATTATTGTGACGGCCGCCGGGGCAGTGATGAACCTTGTGCTGGGGTTCATCGTTCTGGTTATTGTGGTGTGCCTTCAGGGGCAAATCGTCAGCCGCACAATTTACGGCTTTCAGGAAAACGCGGCTTCTCAGCAGTGTGGCCTGCAGCAGGGCGACACCATTGTGGCGGTGAATGGCAGGCGCTGTTATATTGCAAACGATATCAGCTATGAGCTGGCGCGCTCTGCCAATGGCACAGCGGACCTTACGGTGGAACGCGATGGCGAGACAGTGCAGCTGGAAGACGTGCGTTTCAACAGTTATACGCTGAACGGCCAGCAGCAAAGCGGCCTTGATTTTATTGTATATGGCCTGCCGCTTTCGCCTGTGGCCGTGCTGAAAGAGGCGGCCGCATGGACGATGTCTTATGCCCGCTTAGTTGTGTTGAGCTTTGCAGACCTTGTCACCGGGCGCATCCCGGTAACGGACCTTTCGGGGCCGGTGGGCATCGTGCAGACGATTGGCCAGGTGTCTACCTTGGGGCTGGAATCGCTGCTTCTTCTGGTGGCGCTCATCACCGTGAACCTGGGTGTGTTCAACCTGCTGCCCGTGCCCGCACTGGATGGCGGGCGGCTGGTGTTCCTCATTTTAGAGGCGATTCGCCGCAAGCCTGTGCCGCAGAAATTTGAAATTGCGGTGAATGCGGCCGGGTTTGTGCTGCTGATTGGGCTGATGCTGTTTGCCACCTTCAATGACATTACACGCCTGATTGCATAAAGCACACAGGGAAGGAATGTAAAATGATAGACAGAAAAATTACCAAGGCCGTCCGCGTGGGCGGCCTTATGCTGGGCGGGGGTAACCCCGTGCTGGTGCAAAGCATGCTGAACGCCAGGGCGGACGACATCCCCGCCAATGTCGCACAGGCACAGCGGCTGGAGGCGGCAGGCTGCCAGCTGGTGCGCGTGACAGTGCCGACACCGGCCCATGCGCGCGTGGTTACCGCGCTGAAAGAGGCTGTTTCGATGCCTGTGGTGGCGGATATCCATTTCGATTACAAAGCGGCCCTGGCCTGCGCGGAAGCCGGGGTGGATAAAATACGCATCAACCCGGGCAATATTGGCAGCGACGAGCATGTGCGCGAGGTGGCGGACGCCTGCCGCAAAAGGGGCATCCCCATTCGCATTGGCGTGAATGGCGGCAGCCTTGAAAAAAACATTCTGGCCAAGCACGGCGGCGTCACCCCCGAGGCGCTGTGCGAAAGTGCCCTGTACCATGTGGCCCTGCTGGAAAAACACGATTTTGACAATATTGTCATTTCCATTAAATCTTCCAACGTGCCGGTGATGATGCAGGCTTACCGCCTGCTTAGCGCGCAGTGCAGTTACCCGCTTCACATCGGTGTCACAGAGGCGGGCACCTACCGCATGGGGCTTATCAAATCGGCCATGGGCATTGGCGGCCTTTTGATGGAGGGCATTGGCGACACGCTGCGCGTGTCACTGACGGACGAGCCGGAAAAGGAAGTGCAGGCCGGTTATGATATTCTGCGCGCGGCCGGTTACCCGGTGGCCGGCCCGGAGATTGTCAGCTGCCCCACTTGCGGCCGCACGAATATTGATGTGGCAGGCATTGCCAACGAAGTAGAGCGCCGCCTGCGCGAGCGCGGCTGCACGCGCAGCATCAAGGTGGCCGTAATGGGCTGTGTTGTAAACGGCCCGGGCGAAGCCAAAGGGGCAGATATTGGCATTGCAGGCGGAAAAGACTGCGCCATGCTGTTTGTAAAAGGCCAGCAGAAGCGTATGCTGCGCGGTGATATTGTGGGTGAATTGATTCGGGAAATCGAGCAGATGGAGTAACGTGAAATGAAACCTCTTTTGACAGACCTGTGGCCGCAGTTTGCCGAGGACGCAGAATTCCGCAGTGCATTCGGCGGCGCTGTGGTGGACAAGGTGCTGGCCAACCGGCAGCATCGCCTTATTACGGTGGTGTACAGTGCACCGGTGCCGGCGCCGCGCGCGGCGTGCGACAGGCTGGCGCTCTCTCTGGCACCGTTATTTAAGGGCTTCTCGCTTCGTGTGAGAGGCCTGTTTCCATATGAATCGCTTACGCCGCAGGCTGTGCTGGACCTTGTGCAGGAGCTGAAGGAGGAAGGTGTACCCATCAACGGTTTTTTTGATGGCGCCTCGGCCCGCCTGGAAGGGGATAATATCTTGCTCACGCTGTGCAATGGCGAGACGATTCTGCGGCAGATAGAGTTTGACAAAAAGCTGGCGGAAAAAATTGCACAGGCGACGGGGCGCACACCCAACGTGCATTTTTCCTGCGCAGAGGCGATTGATGCACAGGAACTGGAAAAGAAAATGATGGGAAAAACGCCGGTCAAAGTGTTTAAGGCCAAAAAAGAGCTTCCCGCCTTGCAGGTGCCGGGCCTCGCTTTGGAAGACGTGCCCACACAGGTGGTGTATGGGCATGTGTTCAAGCCGGACAAACCCACCCCTCTGCAGGAGATGGGGCAGGATGCAGGCAAGGTGACCGTGTGGGGCGATGTGTTTGCCACCGAGCTGAAGGGAAATTATTACAAAATCTATTCCATTTCCATCACCGATTACACCGGCTCTATCAACGTGAAACTGCGGCTGCAGCAAAATGAAAACAGCGACAGGCTGGATGAACTGAAAAAAGGCGACACCCTTGTGATCCGCGGGCGCTGTGAGTACGACCGCTTTGAACGCGACTATGTCATTATGCCGGATGATGTTCTGAAAACGGCACGAAAACAGCGCACAGACGATGCCGAAGGGGAAAAGCGCGTTGAGCTTCATTTGCACACGAAGCTCAGCAGCATGGACGGCTTCTGCGACCCGGCGGCGGCTGTGAAAATGGCACACCGCATGGGGCACCGTGCCATTGCCATTACCGACCACGGCGTGGTGCAGGGCTTCCCGGAGGCCATGCTTGCCGTGGATGATATTCATAAAAAAGACCCGGATTTCAAGCTGATCTACGGCTGTGAGGCCTACTTTGTAGATGATATGGTGCCGGTGGTATACGGCAATCAGGATGTGCCCATGCAGGGCTCTTTTGTGGTGTTCGATTTGGAAACCACAGGCCTTTCCCCACAGGACTGCGCCATTACAGAAATTGGCGCAGTGGTGGTGGAAAACGGCGAAATTGGCGAAAGTTATAACAGCTTTGCCAACCCCGGTGTGCATATTCCGGAAAATATTACAAAGCTCACCGGCATTACAGACGATATGGTGAAGGATGCCCCCGGCCAGGAGCAGGCCGTGCGGGACTTTATGCACTTTGTGAACGGCCGCATTCTGGTGGCGCACAATGCGCACGGGTTTGACATCCGCTTTCTGAAGGTGGCCTGCGAGCGCTATGGCATTCCGTTCCGGGTTACGTATATTGACACGCTGCCTTTGGCACAGTCGCTATACATAGGCCTGCGCAATTACAAGCTGGACACCATTGGGAAATATCTTGAAATACCGCCGTTTGAACATCACCGCGCCTGTGATGATGCGCGCGCCCTGGCGCAAATTTTTGTGAAAATGGTGGAAGACCTTGCATTGCGGGGCGTGCAGGACGTGCAGGGCATCAATACAGGCCTGGGCGGCGCACGCGGGCTTTCCAAGAAAAATTTCCATCTCATCATTTTGGTGAAAAATAAAACCGGGCTGAAAAACCTGTATAAAATTGTGAGCGAAGCGCACATTGAACACTTCTTTAAGGTGCCGCGTGTGCCGCGCAGCCTTTTAAACAAATACAGGGACGGGCTGATTTTGGGTTCTGCGTGTGAGGCGGGCGAACTGTATCGGGCCATCGTGGAAGGCCGCAGCTTTGAAGAATTGTGCGCCATCGCCTCTTATTATGACTATCTGGAAGTTCAGCCTGTGGGCAACAACGAATACATGGTGCGCGAGCACATGGTGGACGGCATTGAACAGATACAGGAATTCAACAAAACTGTGCTGCGCCTGGGTGAAAAGCTGAACAAAATGGTGGTGGCTACGGGCGATGTACACTTTTTGAACCCGGAGGATGCAGTATACCGTGCGGTACTTCAGGCGGGTAACGGCTTCCAGGACGCAGACAACCAGGCGCCGCTGTATTTCCGCGACACAAATGATATGCTGCGCGAGTTCAGCTACCTGCCCGAGGCAAAAGCGCGTGAGATTGTAATTGAAAACCCGAATAAAATAGCCGATATGATAGACGCCGATGTGCGCGCCATCCCCAAAGGGTTGTACACGCCCACCATTGAGGGGGCGGACGTGACGCTACGGGAAGATACCATGCGCAATGCAAAGCAGCGCTATGGTGACCCTTTGCCGGAACTGATAGAAAAGCGGCTGACGCGCGAACTGGATTCCATTATCAAACACGGCTTTGCCGTGCTGTATGTTATTGCCCAGAAGCTGGTGCTGAAAAGCGAAGAGTACGGCTATCTGGTGGGCTCGCGTGGTTCGGTGGGTTCTTCGGCTGTGGCGCATTTTTCCGGTATTTCCGAGGTAAACAGCTTGCCGCCGCATTACCTGTGCCCAAAATGCAAATGGAGCGAATTTTATACGGACGGCTCGGTGGCGGATGGCTTCGATTTGCCGGACAGGCTTTGCCCGCAATGCGGGGAAAAGCTGATTGTGGATGGCCATGATATTCCGTTTGAGACCTTTTTGGGCTTTGATGGAGATAAAGAGCCGGATATTGACCTGAACTTTTCCGGCGATGTGCAAAGCCGCATCCACCGCTACACCGAGGATATCTTCGGCAAAGACCATGTGTTCAAGGCGGGCACAATCTCGGGCCTGCAGGATAAAACGGCCTATGGTTATGTAAAAAAATATCTGGAAGAGCGCGGCCGCACCGTGAACCGCGCAGAGGAAAATCGCCTTGTGCAGGGCTGCGTGGGCGTGAAGCGCACCACCGGCCAGCACCCGGGCGGCATGGTGGTGGTGCCCAGCGACCACGACGTGTACGATTTCTGCCCGGTGCAGCACCCTGCGGACGATAAAGAAAAAGGCGTTATCACCACGCATTTTGAATTTAAATACCTGCACGATACCATTTTGAAGCTGGATGAGCTGGGCCACGACGTGCCCACCATGTATAAATATCTGGAAGACATGACGGGCATCAAGATGGCGGATGTGCCCATGAACGACGAGAAGGTGATTTCGCTGCTTGTCTCCACCAAGGCGCTGGGCGTCACACCGGAGCAGATTGGCAGCGAAACCGGCACATTTGGCATTCCGGAGCTGGGCACCCGCTTTGTGCGCAACATGCTGATTGAAGCACAGCCCAAAAGCTTTGGCGACCTGATTCAGATATCCGGCCTCTCGCATGGCACAGACGTGTGGAACGGCAACGCGCAAGATTTGATTCGCGACGGTGTATGCACCATTTCGGACGTGATTGGCACGCGCGATTCTATCATGACCTATCTGTTGCACAAAGGGGTGGAGCCCAAACAGGCGTTCAACATCATGGAGTTAACGCGCAAGGGCAAAGTGGCAAAGGCTGGTTTCCCGGAGGGCGTGGAAGATATGCTGCGCCAGCACGGCGTGCCGGAATGGTATTTGGACAGCTGCAAAAAAATCAAGTACATGTTCCCCAAGGCCCATGCTGTGGCATACCTGATTGCAGCCATCCGGCTGATGTGGTTCAAGGTGTATCATCCGCTGGCGTTTTATGCCACTTATTTCACCGTGCGCGGCGAAGATATTGACTACGAAGCGGCCGTGGGCGGCGTAAAAGTGGCCTTGCAGCATATGAAAGAGATAGAACAGCGCCCCAAAGAGGAAAAAACAGCCAAAGATGAGGATATGCTGGCTTCGCTGCAAATTGTGAATGAAATGCTGCAGCGCGGCTACGAGTTTCTGCCGGTGCGCATTGGCAAAAGCCGGGCAAAGACGTATGTGATTGAGGATGGAAAGATCCGCCTGCCGTTTATGGCCCTGAAAGGCCTTGGCGAGGCGGTGGCCACCGCACTGGAAGAGGCAACGATGAATGGAGAGCAGTATATCTCTGCCGAAGAGCTGCAAACGGCCTGCGGCGCCTCCAGCACAATTATGGACCTTTTGGCGGAAATTGGCGCGCTGGGTAACCTGCCCAAGACAAGCCAGGTTTCGTTTTTTTAAGAATTTTGAGCAAAATGCTGTGTAAGGCAAAAAAGCTTTTCATCATTTCATGCGCCGCGGGCGTTGCGAAGGTAAGAAACTTTACACATGCCCTTGCGGGCGGCAGCGCCCCAAAAACACAGGCGTCCCATGCAGAAAATGGCCTGCATGGGGCGCCTTTGCTTTATGCGGCCGGGAAACCCGCACAAACAGCGTATTTTCACAGAGCTTTCACGAAAGAGAAATTGTTTTTTTACGCTGTTTTTTTATAATAAAAAAGGTTTTTAGTTTTGTCTGATGCAGAGGGTGATAATATGAAGAAAGGAATGTCGAAAACACAAAAGTGGGCCCTGGTTGCGGGCGCTGCACTGCTTGCGCTGCTGCTGATATTGACGGCTGCGGCTGCGCTGTACATCAACAGCAAAATGTCACTTCTCAGCCGCCCGGCCGCTGCGTCGGCCAATGCGGAAAGCATCACGCCCGAAGACAGCATTCTTTCCTTCGCAAACCTGAACCTGGATGACATCGATGTGATGGAAAACGGCGGCACCATAGAGCCGCCATCGGGCGAAGTAAATGTGCACGAAGATATCACGAATATCCTTGTAATCGGTTCTGACGAACGGGAAGAAGGCCAGATTGCGCGTGCGGACAGCATGATGATGATTTCCATCAACAGCCGCGAGAACACATGGAAGCTGGTTTCGTTTGAGCGCGGCGTGGGCGTGTCTATCCCGAACGTGGGCGATGACTGGCTGACGCACACCTATGCTTACGGAGGGCCGGAGCTGTTGCTGAAAACCCTGCAGGAATATTATAAGGTGGACGTGGATCGCTATGTGAAAATTGATTTTTCCGTGTTTGAGACTTTTATAACAGATATCGGCGGCGTAGTGGTGGATATGACCCAGGAGGAAGCCGATTATATGAACAGCATTGCCGGTGAAGAGAAGTGGTCGGAGGGCGAGGCGCGGCTGGACGGTCCCACAGCATTGGTATATGCGCGCATTCGCTATCTGGACAGCGATTGGGCGCGCGTGGAGCGCCAGCGGCAGGTGATGCAGGCGGCAGCCGACCAGGTGGCCACCCTGAGCCTTGCCAAAATAGACCTGATTGCAAATGATGTGCTTCCCATGATAGAGACAAACCTGACGAACGGCGAGCTGTGGCAGCTTGCCCTGAAACTGCCCGCGCTTTTGGGCACCGAGGCGCAGCAGCTGACTGTGCCGGAACAGGAAAACAGCTGGACAGTTTCAGGAACTTTGGAAGAATCGATGATTGCATGTGATTTTGCGGCCGAAGCGGAACGGCTGGATCGCTTTTTGCTGGGCGAGGATTTAGAAGATGCCTCCAGCGCGGCGGCCCAGGCGGAATAAAAGCTGCAGAACAAAAATGCAAAACGGCATGGCGAACGCCATGCCGTTTTGTGTTGCTGCGAATGGCGCCGCCGGGCTGGCGCGCCTGTGCCAAGGGCTCGTTATTTTTGGCCGCAGCCGCAGCGGGGGCACCCGGCTTCTACCAGGCAGGAGAGCAGGCCCGTTGCGGTAAACGCGGTGCCACTCATCAAAGCACCCAGCAAAAATGCAAGGATATAGCGCAAAATGTCATCATTGCCTGTTTCCAGGGCAATCAGGGTTACGGTGCCAACAACCAGCAGGGCAATGGCCGCAAGCAGCAGCTTGTGCCCGCAATGGCACAGGCAGGCGTTATAGCTGCGGTCTTGACGCAGCAGGCTGCACAGGGCAAATGTGAGCAAAAGCAAAGCCAGCGTGCCGAACAAGACGGCAAGGCGCGGCATGATATATGCGGTGAAACCGAATTTGACACTGTAGGCCACAGCAGCGGCGCCCACCAGCACACTGACAATGACGGTTACAATGTCATACCATTTTTTATTGCACATACAGAAATCTCCTTTGTTCAGTTGGAGCGCCGCCCCGCGCGCCTTCTTGGGACGGGCGGGGAAAGGCGCGGGAGTCAAAAGTGCCGGGCGGATTCTCCAAAATCGATATAGTTTGTCATCAGCTTGACGTTGATGCAGCGGCGGCGGCAGCATGAAGCCCCCTCGCCGCCGATATTCTCCGGCAGGATAAACCGCAGGCCGCTTACGGGGATATCGGCACAGCGGTTGCAGGAAGTGGGCCCCACAGTAAACATCTTGATGCCGCAGGGCTTTTCACAGCCGCAACTGTCCACTTCATACAGCGCCACACAAACGGCGATGCGGCAGTTGGGACATACGCTGCGTATGGTGAAGGAAAGGTCCAGAATGCGCCCCTGGCCGTCCGGCGGCACACAGCCAATCTCGGCCGATTTGTAAGTTTCGCAGCTGTTGAAACAGATGCCGCCGGCAATGTTAGAGGGAAGAATGGTGGCCGCGCTTTCGCAAGCGCTGTTGCCCTGGCCGCAGGGCTGCGGCTCATGAGGGGTGTGCGCCTCTTCACATGCTGTGTGTGTTTCTTCTTCCAAATGCGGCATCTCGGGGGCGGCGGGGCACTGCGGCGCATCACCGCCAATGGTGATATTGCCAAGGTCTATGGTTTGCATGAGAGGGTGCCTCCTTTCGATGGAAACAATATACTGCTACCGTATGGGCCCGGCGGTATACCGTATCTTATGCCTGGAAAGCGGGGGCTGTAACGCGCCTTGCGAAACGGGCAGGAAATACAGCGATCTGCCGCTTGGAGGAGCTCTTTTCGGGCAATGCATCTTTTTTTGAGGCAAATATGCCGCGCACAACATCAGAAAAGTGAATGTGCACCGCGGGCAAAAACGCTGGCATACAAAGCTTTCGGCAGGGGGGCTGGGCGCAGGCGGCCGTTGCAAGGCAAGTGAGGGAGACGAATTTGATTTCCGGCAGTGCGCAGCGCCTGGCCGCACAGCCCACTTTCTTCTTGCGAAAAAACACAAAATATAGTAAAATAAACTTGTATATTCGGTTAGTGGGCCCATTTTATAGGAAGGAAGGGCGAGAGGTACCCCATGCAGACGGTACAGTTTGAAAGAAACAGTGCGGCGGCAGATATCATTGCAGCTTATTACAGGCATCCGCCAAAGCTTTATGTGCATTCGTTCGGCTGCCAGCAGAACGTAAACGACGGCGAGAAAATTGCAGGCGTGTTATGTGATGTTGGCTTTTCCATGTGCGACAGAGCGGCAGATGCAGATATGATTGTGTTTAACACCTGTGCCGTGCGCGAGCACGCCGAGCAGCGCGTGTTCGGCAACGTGGGCGCCCTGAAGGCACTGAAAGAAGAAAACCCCAAGCTGATGATTGCAGTGTGCGGCTGCATGACGCAGCAGAAAAGTGTGGTGGATAAATTCCGGAAAAGTTACCCGTTTGTGGATATCGTCACCGGGGTGAACAAAATAGACCTTCTGCCCAAGCTGCTGTGCGACCGCATTGCCAAGCGCCGCCGTGTGCTTCAGGCGCCGGATGACCGTCCCGACATCATAGAGGGCATGCCCCTGCAGCGCGGCTGCAGTTTCCGCGCGTGGCTGCCCATTATGTACGGGTGCGATAATTTTTGTTCTTATTGCATTGTGCCCTATGTGCGCGGGCGCGAGCGCAGCCGCACCAGCGCTGAAATTATGGAAGAATTCCGCGGCCTTGTGGCACAGGGCTACAAAGATATTACGCTGTTGGGGCAAAATGTGAATTCCTATGGCAAGGGGCTGGCGGAGAAAACCGATTTTTCCGACCTGCTTGCCATGCTGGATGCCGTGCCCGGCGACTACCGCATCCGTTTTATGACAAGCCACCCCAAGGATGCCACCCGTAAGCTGATTGACACCATTGCGGCTTCCAAGCATATCTGCCATCATCTGCATTTGCCGGTGCAATCCGGTTCGGACGATGTGCTGGCGCGCATGAACCGCAGCTATACGGTGGAAAATTACCTGGGGCTTATTCGCTATGCGAAAGAAAAAATACCGGATCTGACACTGTCCAGCGACATTATCGTAGGCTTCCCGGATGAGACGGAGGAAGATTTTGAAAAAACGCTGGAGCTGATTCGGGCCGTGCGTTACACACAGCTTTTTACCTTCATCTATTCCAAGCGTGGCGGCACGCGCGCTGCCTCTATGCCGGACCATGTTACCCATGCGCAGAAGACGGCGCGCATGGCGCGCATGCTGGAAGTGCAGGACGGGATTGTGGCCGAGCTGTGCGAGGGCATGCTGGGGCAGTGCCAGCGTGTGCTGGTAGAGGGCCCCGGCAGGGAAGCTGGCATTATGACAGGCCGGCTGGATAATAATATGATTGTGGAATTTCCCGGCACAGACGAAAGCCTGACAGGGACATTCCACACGGTGCAAATCAATTCTGCAAAGGGCGCGGTGCTGAAGGGCACGCTGAAGGAATGAGCCCCTTTACAGCCTGCTAAAAAAGAAAGGAAGAAAAGTGTTATGGCAAAAGATGCAATTACCATGTTTAAAGAGGCTGCCGCACAGCTTCAAAAAGAGATAGAATATGTGGCGCTGGACAGCGCACGCAAAATGAACGATGAAGACGAGACCCTGCAGGAGCTGATTGGAGATTTCAACCTCGCGCGCATCGACCTCAACAGCGAGCTTTCCAAAACGTCAGGCCGGGACGACGAGAAAGTGGCGGCGCTGAACGACAAAGTAAACCGCCTGTACAATGATATTATGATGAACGACAGCATGCAGGCCTATAACGACGCCAAAACAGATTTTGACGCTGTGATTCAGTATGTGAACGCCATCATCAATACGGCAGTAAATGGCGGGGACCCCATGACGGTGGAACAGCCTGCCGCCGGCTGCGGCGGCAGCTGTGCTTCCTGCGCAGGCTGCCACTAAGGGCAAAACAGCAAAGCCGGGCAAAATGGCTTTTCGCGCCACAGTGCGCGATGGCCTGTGCCCGGCGATTTTGAATTTTGAACAGGATGGTGCAAAGCATGGCGGCGCTCTCCCCAATGATGCAGCAATATTTTGAAATCAAAAAACAGCATCCGGATAAGCTTTTGTTCTTCCGCTTGGGCGATTTTTATGAGATGTTCTACGACGATGCCATTGTGGCCTCCAAAGAGCTGGAGCTCACCCTCACCGGGCGGGACTGCGGCCAGGCAGAACGTGCGCCCATGTGCGGCGTGCCGTTCCACTCGTACGAAAGCTATGTGGCAAAGCTGATTGAAAAGGGCTATAAAGTGGCCATCTGCGAGCAGATGGAAGACCCGGCGCTGGCCAAAGGCCTGGTTAAGCGGGACGTGGTGCGCGTGGTGACGCCCGGCACCGTCATTGAGCAAAGCATGCTGCAGGATGACAAAAACAACTTTATTGCCAGCATCCTGATTGAAGAAGAGCGCGCAGGCCTGTGTTTTGCAGATGTTTCCACCGGCGAGGCACATGTCACCTGTATTTCCGGGCAAGACCTGAGCGCCCAGATGATTTCGGAACTGTGCCGCTATGCCCCCAGCGAGGTGCTGTTCAATTCGGCTATTCTGGACTATAAAGATGTGACGGCCTATATTAAGCAGCAGCTTGCCTGCGCGGTGGAACTGCTGGATGATGACGATTTTGAGCCGCAGGCCTGCAAAGCGCGTGTGGAAGCGCAGTTTTCCGGGGCTTTTTGTTCTGCCACGGGCTGCGAGGCAGACGGGCTGCAGGCGCGCGCCCTGGGGGCACTGCTGTTCTATTTAGAGGCCACGCAGAAAAAGGGCGTAGAGCGGCTGAAAAACGTGCACGCTTATGTCGGGGCGCAGTATATGCACCTTTCGCCCGTCACCCGGGCAAACCTGGAATTGACGCAGACGATGCGCGGGCGCGAGAAGAAGGGCACGCTGTTATGGGTGCTGGATAAAACCAGCACTGCCATGGGCAAGCGGCTTCTGCGCGCATGGGTCGAGCAGCCGCTGGTGAGCGCGCGGGCCATCAACCGCAGGCTGGACGCCGTGGAAGAACTGGTGGGCGACTCTGTCACGCGGGCCGAGCTTGCCCAAGCGCTGGGCCATGTGTATGACCTGGAGCGCCTGATGACGCGCACGGTGTATGGCAGCGCCACCCCGCGCGAAGTGTATGCTTTGGCCTGCACCTGCAGCAGGCTGCCGGAAATCAAGGGCCTGTGCGGGGCTTTCTGCGGCGAAATGCTGACGGGGCTTGCCGGTGAAATAGACGAGCTGGAGGACGTGAAAGAGCAGATTTTCCACGCGCTGAATGAAGAATTGCCCGTCAGCTTGAAGGACGGAGGCGTCATCCGGCCAGGCTACAACCAGGAAGTGGATGAGCTGCGCGACATTATGCACGGTGGCAAGGGGTACCTGGCACAGCTTGAGGCAAAATTGAAAGAAGAAACGGGCATCCGCACACTGAAGATAGGCTATAACCGTGTGTTTGGTTACTACATTGAGGTGAGCCGCTCATTCACAAGCCAGGTGCCCGCGAATTTTGTGCGCAAGCAGACGCTGGCCAACGCAGAACGGTATATCACGGAAGAGCTGAAAACGCTGGAAAATAAAATACTGGGTGCGTCCGAGCGGCTGCTGGTGCTGGAGCATCAATTGTTCGACGACCTGCTGCATGCGGTGGCAGCCCAGCTTGTGCGCATCCAGCGCACGGCGGGCGCCGTGGCACAGCTGGACGTGCTGGTGGCGCTGGCGCAGGTGGCTGTGAACAACGGGTATTCCAGGCCTGTGGTGGATACCTCGGATAAGCTCATAATTGAGGAGGGCCGCCACCCGGTTATTGAACAGATGCTCTCGGGCGCGCCGTTTGTGCCGAATGATACGGTGCTGGATTGCAGCGAAAACCGCATGCTCATTATCACGGGCCCCAACATGGCGGGCAAATCTACATATATGCGCCAGACGGCCCTGATTGCCCTGATGGCACAGCTGGGCAGTTTTGTGCCTGCCCGGCGCTGTGAAATGGGCGTGGTGGACGCCATTTTTACGCGCGTGGGTGCCTCGGACGATTTGGCGGCAGGCCAGTCCACCTTTATGGTGGAGATGACAGAAGTGGCAGAGATCCTGCGCTATGCCACGCCCAAAAGCCTGGTTATTTTGGACGAGATTGGGCGCGGCACCTCCACCTTCGACGGCATGAGCATTGCGCGCGCCGTGGTGGAGCACATTGCCGATAAAGAGGCGGGCATGGGCTGCAAGACGCTGTTTGCCACGCACTACCATGAGTTGACAGACCTTGAGAACGCCATTGACGGTGTAAAAAACTATAACATTGCCGTGAAAAAGCGCGGCGAAGACATCACGTTCCTGCGGCGCATTGTGAGGGGCCCGGCCGATGATAGCTACGGCATTGAAGTGGCACGGCTGGCGGGCCTGCCGGACGATGTGACAAAGCGCGCGCGGGAAGTGCTGAAAGTGCTGGAAAAGAATGCGCCGAACGCCGATAAAGTGACGCAGCTGGATTTCGGAACATTGGAAAAATTTGCACAGACGCCTGTGCCGGAAGAACTTGTGGACAAGCTGCGCGCGGCGGACATAGAGACGCTGACGCCTTTGGAGGCACTGAACTTTTTATACGAGCTGAAGCAGACCCTGGCTGCCGCCGAAAAATAAGACCGGCCTGCATGCAGCGATTGGAGGTGGACACCATGGCACACATAGAGGTGCTGGATAGCCATACGGCAGAGCTGATTGCTGCGGGCGAAGTGGTAGAGCGCCCCAGCTCTGTGGTGAAAGAGCTTTGTGAAAACGCCATCGACGCGGGCGCCGCACACGTCAGCGTGGCCATATGCCGCGGCGGGGTAGAGATGATTGAAGTGAGTGATGACGGCACAGGCATCGAAGCCGAAAGCGTGCCCACTGCTTTTTTGCGCCATGCCACCAGCAAAATCCGCACGCAGGACGACCTGGAGGCCATTCACACGCTGGGCTTTCGCGGCGAGGCGCTGGCCAGCATTGCAAGTGTGGCCCATGTAGAGTTGCTTACCAAAACAAAGGACGATGAGTTTGCCTGCCTGTACCGCATCAGCGGTGGGGTAGAGCAAAGCTTTGAGGCCGGCGCGCGCGGCGTGGGCACCACCATCACGGTAAAGAACCTGTTTTATAACACCCCCGCGCGCATGAAGTTTTTGAAAAAGGACACAAGCGAGGGGAATTATGTCTCGGATGTGGTAAGCGAACTGGCCCTGGCCCACCCGGAAGTGGCGTTCCGCTTTGTGAGGGAGGGGCGGCCGCAATTTCAAACGCCCGGCGACGGCCAGCTTCTTGGCGCGGCTTATGCCGTGCTGGGGCGTGAGTTTTCGAAAGACCTGCTGGAGGTGGATGGCGGCGCCGGGCCGTACCGTGTTGCAGGGCTTATCACGCCGCCACGGGCGTGCCGCGCCTCCCGTGCCATGCAGTTCTTTTTTGTAAACGGGCGCTTTGTAAAAAACCGCACCATGATGGCCGCACTGGAGGCCGCTTATAAAGGCACGCTGATGCAGGGCAAATTTCCCGGGTGCGTGCTTTCGCTCTCTATGCCGGCGCAGATGGTGGACGTGAACGTGCACCCGGCCAAAACAGAGGTGCGCTTTGCACGGGAAAAAGATGTTTTCGACGCGGTATATTCTGCGGCAAAAAGTGCGCTGATGCAAAAGGACGCCTCCCACCAGGTGTTTTCCTTTGGCAGCGGGCAGGACGAACCGTCCCGGCAGCAGGAGCCATCCTCCGAGAAAATGGAGCAAACAGCACCGCCGCAGGCCGTCCGCCGCGCCGCACCGGTTGTAACGGCGCAGCAAAGCACGTTCCGGGGCGCGGTGCCTGCGCCCCGCGAAGTGCGCGCCTATGGGGAAATGCTTTCAGCACTGGCCAGCGCGCCGCCCGTGCCCTACACACGCAAGGGGGAAGCGGTGCCGGCGGGCCCGGTTGCCCGGCCGGACGAGAAAACAGCGCCGTACGCAGCAGAGCCTTCGGCTTTTGTGCCGCCGCAGGGGGCTGCCCAGCCCGCGCCCGAACAGACCGCTTTGCCCGGCACACAGCAGGCGGGCGAGCCGCTTCGCGTGGTGGGCGAGGTGTTCCGCACCTATATTGTGGCCGAGCGCGGCAGCACACTGTGCCTGATTGACAAACATGCGGCGCACGAGCGCGCCATTTACGAAAAACTGCTGGCCGGCCTGGACGAGACGACGCCCGGGCAGGTGCTTCTTGCCCCGGTGACGGTGCGCCTTTCGGCAGAGGAGAAGGACGTGCTTTTGCAGAACACCGAACTTCTGGCCCGCAGCGGCCTGGAAGTGGAAGATTTTGGCGGCAACAGTGTGGTGGTGCGCACCATCCCTGCGGACGTAGAGGCAGAGAACGCAGAGGACCTTGTGGTAGAGCTTGCAGGGGGCCTTGCGGCAAACCCGCGCCAGGCGCGCAGTGAAAAGGCGCAGTGGGTGATGCACTCTATCTCTTGCCGCGCCGCCATGAAGGCGGGCGATAAAACGCCGGTGCAGCAGCTGGTGCAGCTTGCGCAGGATGTTCTGGACGGGAAGATACCGCCGTTCTGCCCGCATGGCAGGCCGGTGGTGCTGGAAGTGCCGCAGAAGGAGCTGGAAAAACAGTTTGGCAGGCAAGGTTAAGCTTTTGTGCGTGTGCGGCCCCACCGCCAGCGGGAAAACCACCCTGGCGGTAGAGCTTGCAAAGCGCTTGAACGGGGAAGTGGTTTCGGCCGATTCCATGCAGATTTATAAAGGGCTGCATATTGGCACCGCGGCGCCGTCCCGGGAAGAGATGCAGGGCGTGCCGCACCATCTGATTGGCGTGCTAGAGCCGGGCACTCCCTGTTCCGCCGCCGATTATGCCGCCATGGCCGGGCAGGCTGTGCAGGAAATTTCCGCGCGCGGCAGGCTGCCTGTCCTGTGCGGCGGCACAGGGCTGTATCTGCGCAGCTTTTTGGAGGGCATTGCGTTTGCCCGCCAGCCGGAAAACGCCGATGTGCGCCGCCGCCTGCAGCAGGAACTTGCCCAAAAGGGCCCCGGGCCCTTGTATGGGCGCCTTTGCAGGCTGGACCCTCAGGGCGCCGCCGCCATTCACCCGAACAACCACACGCGCCTGCTGCGCGCTTTGGAACTGTACGAGGCCACGGGCCAGACGGCAGCGCAGCGCGCCGCTGCTTCCAAACCGCAAGAGGCACCGTATGAACCGCTGGTTTTGGCATTGGCTTTTGCAGACCGTGCGCAGCTGTATGCCCGCATTGATGCACGGGTGGACGCCATGATGGCGCAGGGACTTTTGAAAGAGGCGGAACAGGTGTATGTGCACCGGGCAAGCTGGCCCGGTGTGGCACAGGCAATTGGCTATAAAGAGTTTTTTCCTTATTTTGAAGATGCGGCGCCGCTGGCCCAGTGTATAGCGGCGTTGAAGCAGGCCTCGCGGCGCTATGCCAAGCGGCAGCTTACCTGGTTCCGGCATATGCCGGGGGTGACATGGCTTCCGGCTGGCGAAAGCAGTGTGCAGCTGGCGCAACAGGCCTGGCAAGAATTTTGCAGATAGCAGATAAGCGAGGTGGCGATGTCGTGGCGCAAACGCCTTCAGGAAAGAAAAAAAGAACAGGCACAAAACTGCTGATTGGGCTGCTGCTGGTTGTGCCGGCTGTTTATGTGATTGTGCAGGTGGCCACCATTGCGGCACGGTCGTCTGCGCTGCTTACTCAGACGGCCGTGCAGGGCACCATGGCGGAAAGCGTGGTGTGCGAGGGCTTTTTGGGCATGACAGAGCAGATTATCACCTACGAGGGCAGCGGGGTGCTTTCTTACATTGCCAAAAACGGCGAGCGTGTCAGCGAGGGCATTGGGGTGGCACAGCTGTTTGCCAGCGAGGCCGATGCGGCAGAGTACAAAAGGTATACGGCGCTTTCGCAGGAAATAGAGCTTTTAACCAAAGCGCAGGCCACGGGCAGCGCAGGCGATGCCTCTTTGCTGGAAAGACAGGTGCAGACAGGGGTGTACGACGCGCTGGATGCGCTGGATTCCGGCGATTTTTCCTCGCTGGAAACAGCCCAGAACGACATTCAGCTTGCGCAGGATAAGCTAAAAATCAGCATGGGGGAAACAGAAGATTATTCCGCCCGCATTGCAGAACTCACAGCCCGCAGAGATGCACTGAGCAATGCGGCCGGCACAATGATTACTGCGCCGGGCACAGGGTATTTTGTCTCTTCTCAGGATAGCACGGCGGCGCTTTTCACCCCGGAGCAGCTGGAACAGATGACGCCTGCCCAGCTGCAGGAGGCCCTGCAGCAGCCAGTGCAGGAAAACCCGGAAAACTGCGCCGGGAAAATTATCTCTGATTACCGCTGGCGCTTTTTTGCCCTGGTGGATGCAGAACAGGCGGCCAAATTTTCCGAAGGGGCAAGCGTCACGGTAAGTTTTCCCAAAGTGTCGCAGGAAAGCGTGCCCGCCAGTGTGGTAAGCGTGCAGCTGGACGAAGAGGCCGGCATTGCAAAAGTGGAGCTGCTGTGCGATTATATCAACAGCGAAACCGTGGCGTTGGAACGGGAACAGGCTGTGATTGCGCTCAAAACTTACGAGGGCCTGCGCATCCCCACCAAAGCCTGCCACACCATAGACGGCAAAACCTATGTATACACGAAATTAGGCAATACCGTGCACCAAAAGCCGGTTACAGTGCTTTGGACAGACGGGGAAGACACGCTGATTTCGATGGAATATGTCAAAGACGAGAACGAGCTGGAAATGTACGACGAAGTAATCGTGGAAGGCACCGGGCTTTACAATGGAAAATTGCTTTGAAATTTGTGCGCGGCGCTGAAATTTTAAAGGCTTTATTGACATTTCAGCTAAAACCTAGGATAATGTAACCATTAAGATTCCGGCAGTGTGCGCATTTGCACCACGCGGTGCTGCGCGGCTTCCACAGAGCGAGAAGGAGTAAAGAACATGAGCTTCATCAACAAATTCAAGGAAATGATGGGCAGCAATGAAGAGTACGCAGAAGATGCGGATTATCCCGTGGAAGGGAATTATGACGATGCGCCGCAGGATGATTATGCTGCCGGAGAAGAGCCCAGCCCCAAACGCAACAAGGTTGTGAACATCAACTCTACCATGCAGTTGCAGGTGGTGCTGGTGAAGCCGGAGCACTTTGAGGATGCCAGCGCCGTGGCAGACCACCTGAACGCCAAGCGCACGGTTGTGCTGAACCTGGAGTCTACCAGCAAGGACATCGCCCGCAGGCTGATCGATTTCCTCTCTGGCGTGGCATATGCCAACAACGGCCAAATCAAACGTGTGGCAGCCAGCACTTTTATTATCACGCCGTATAACGTTGATATCATGGGCGATTTGTTGGATGAACTGGAAAGCAGCGGCGTCTTCTTCTGAGCCGCGCCGCACGCGCGGCTATACGCCGCCGGTCAACGAGGATGAGCGCCACTTTGTGCGCCGCATTGAGGATATGGCCTGGGCGGCAGCCGGCGGCGGGGTGCGCTGCACGCGCTTTTTATCCGACCGGGAGCAGGCGCTTGCAGCGGCTGCGCTGGCCAGGGCCGGTGTTCCCTACGGCCTGTGGGGCGGCTATGACGGCGCAGAGCGCATGGTGCTGTGCATTGGCGAAGCTGCGGCGGAAACAGCGGCGGAGGTCTGCTGCCTTCAAATTACGCCGTCCCCTGTAAATGCGCCCCTGGAACACCGGGATTATTTGGGCGCTTTGATGGGCCTTGGCGTGGAGCGCGCATGCATTGGCGATATTGTGCCGCAACAAAGCGGCGGGGTATGCGCATTTATGGTGCCCGCTGCGGCTCGCCTTGCGGCAGACGAGCTGCGAGAGGTGGGGCGTTTTTGTGTGCGCGCTGTGCTGGGCGAAGGGCCTGAAGGGGCCGTTGCGCTGCCACAGCGGCAGATGCGCACGGCCAGTGTGGCCTCGCTGCGGCTGGACGCAGTGCTGGCGGCCATGATGCAGGTAAGCCGTACCCAGGCAGTGCAGTGCATCCGCAGCGGCGCTGTGGCCATCAACCATATGCCGGTGCAAAGCGCACATGCCGATGTGTTTGAAAATGATGTTTTCAGCGTGCGCGGATATGGTAAATATAAATTGTGCACAGTGGGCGGAAAAAGCCGCAAGGGAAGGACGATCGTGTCTTATTTTCAATATTGAATGGGGGCAATCTCGATGAATGCAGACGAGATCAGGGGCGTAACGTTCGACAGGACGATGCGCGGTTACCGCCCGGAGGAAGTGGATGAATTCCTGGCGCGCGTGGCGGCCGAGATGGATAAACTTCAGGAAGAAAAAGAAGACGCCGAACAGAAGATGTTCATTCTGGCCGAAAAGGTGGACCAGTACCGCGATGATGAAGAAACGCTGAAAACAGCGCTGCTGAACGCCCAGCGCATGGGGGAAAGCGTAATTCATGAGGCGCGGCAGAAAGCCGAAACCATCATCTACGATGCCAACAGCAAGGCAAGCCAGCTGAAAAACGAGGCGGACGCAAGTGTGGCGGCTTCGCAGGCAGAGCTGGAGCGCTTGAAAAAGGAAGTGGCCCAGTTCAAAAGCACGGTGCTGGAGTTGTACCGCCAGCACATTGCTTCTTTGACAAATGTGCCTGGGGAAGAAACGCTGAAACCGGCGCAAAAGCCAGAGGCAAAGCAGCCTGCCGCCGAGCCGCCCGCCGCGCAGCAGGCAGAGAAGAAGCAGCCGGGCAAGCCCAGGGCGAAAAAGGAAAAACAGGCCGATGTGCCGCCCGCCGGGCAGGCGCCAATGTACGATTATGATGAAGACCGCCCGGATGCACCGGCCCATTCGGGCGATGCGATGTTCGGCAATTATAAGGGCATCACATTTGAAGATTGAAACCACGGATAGCGGCGCTTTACAAAAAGACGCCGCTATTCTTCCATTCCACCAAAAGGGGATAACAGATTGCTCATTTATGCTGTTTTGATTGTTTTGCTGGTGGGGGTAGACCAGCTTACGAAATATTTGGCCGCCGTCTACCTGGCCCCGGTTGGCACGGCTTCGTTCCTGCCGGGCATCATGGAACTTCGCTATGTGGAAAACGATGGCATGGCGTTCAGCATGCTCAGCGGCAGGCAAACGCTGCTGATTGTGGTGACAAGCATTACCATCGGGGCGCTGGTGTGGTATCTTTTTTTCAAAAAGCCGCCCATGCGCGCCGAGCGTGTGGCCCTATGCCTCATTATTGCGGGCGGGCTTGGCAACCTGATTGACCGTGTGGCCGCGGGCAGAGTGATTGATTTTTTTGCCACCACGTTTATCAACTTTGCCGTGTTCAATGTGGCGGATTGCTTTGTGTGCATCGGCGGCGCTTTGTGGGTGCTGGCCGTGATGATTGCAGAGCGCAAAAAGAAAAAGGAACAGAAGGAACCGGCCGATGGCGAGGCTTGAATATACAGCCTGTGCGCAGGACGCCCTGCGCCGGGCCGACGCTGTGCTGAGCGGCGCTTTTCCAGACATGACGCGCAGTTTTTTGCAGCAGCTTTTTGCGCAGGGCCTTGTGCAATGCAATGGCGCCCGTGCTTCCAAAAGCTTAAAGGTAAAGGCGGGGGACGTGTTTCTTCTGGAGGTGCCGCAGGCAAAGCCGGTTGCCCTTGAAGCGCAGCCTCTTCCGCTGGATGTGGTGTATGAAGACGCTGACCTTATTGTGGTCAATAAACCCAAGGGCATGGTGGTGCACCCGGCCGCAGGCAACCCGGACGGCACACTGGTGAACGCGCTGCTGCATCACTGCCGCGGGCAGCTTTCCGGCATCAACGGGGAAGAAAGGCCCGGCATTGTGCACCGCATCGATAAAGACACCAGCGGCCTTCTGGTGGCGGCCAAGACAAACGAGGCGCATGTGGGCCTTTCCGGGCAGTTTGCCGCACACAGCATCACACGGGTGTACCAGGCCGTGGTATATGGCGGTTTTTCACAGGATGACGGTGTTGTGGAGGGTTTGATTGGCCGCAGCCCGAAAGACAGAAAGAAAATGGCCGTGGTGGCGCAGAACGGGAAATATGCGTATACCGCTTACCATGTGGAACAGCGCTTTTGTGGCTTTACCCATATTTCTGTGCGCCTGAAAACCGGGCGCACGCACCAGATACGCGTGCATATGGCCAGCATTGGCCACCCGCTGGCCGGGGATGCGGTATATGGCCCGCGGGCGTGCATTGCCAAACTGCAGGGCCAATGCCTGCATGCGGGGACACTGGGCTTTCTGCACCCGCGCACCGGGAAATACCTGGAATTCACAAGCGCTTTGCCTGCATATTTCCAAAACTTTTTGCAGGAGCTTTCTCAAAAATCGTCATAAAGAGGGATGTGCAGGGATGATTGGAACATTGGATGAACTGCTGGTGGTAAGCGATATTGATAACACGCTGCTGAACGCAGTGGAGGGCCTGCCCGAGGTGAACCGGGCCACGGTGCAGCTTTTTTCTTCCATGGGCGGCCGGTTTACAGTGGCCACCGGGCGCACGGTGGAATCTGTGCGCAGGTATTTGGGCGATGTTGCCATCAGCGCCCCGGTTATTGCGCTGGGCGGGGCCGTGATTTATGATTTTGCGCAGGAACAATATATTCAAAACATCACCCTGAATAAAGAATCTGCCATGGCGGCCCTGCGGGAAGTGCAGCAGAATTTCCCGGGTGTGGGCATTGAGGTGATGACGGCGGACGGCGCCATTCAAATTGTGCAGGCGAATGAATATACCCATATGCACACCGTGCAGGAACGGCTTATCTATCTGCTGTGCCCGCTGGCAGATATCCGCCAGGAGTGGAACAAGGTGCTGTTTGCCGGGCCGCCGGAATTGATGCGCGCCGTTGCGGCATGGGCAGCGGACACCGAATACCCGGACATCTATTTTGTTTCAACAAACGATATGTATTTCGAAGTTATGCCGCAGGGGGCGTCAAAAGGCCATGCGCTCAAGACGCTTTGTGAATATCTCAATATCCCGCCGGCCAATTCGGTTGCCATTGGCGATTATTACAACGATATTGAGCTGATGCGCGCGGCAGGCCATTCTGTGGCAATGGGAAACGCGCCAAAAGAGGTGCAGGTGGAAGCCGACGAGGTAACGGGCAACTGCATGGACGGCGGCGTGGCGCAGGTGCTGTACCGCCTGATAGACCAATACAGCGAGGCGAAGTAAGATGCGCGGGTTCTTGCGGCGCTGCGCCCTGCCCGCAAAATACATTGCGTTTTGCGGGGTGCTGGCCCTGGCCGTGCTGGCGGCGCTGGTGGTGGAATTGCCGCCGCTGTATCAAAATGTCCGGCCTGCTACGCCGCAGGCATATTTCTCGCACCCGGGCGGATATCTTGATATCAACACCGCCAATGCGGCCGAGCTTGAGCTGATAGAGGGCGTTGGGCCGGTAAAGGCGCAGCGCATTGTGGAATACCGCGAGGCCCACGGGCCGTTTGCCAGCGTGGAAGAGCTTGCGCTGGTGGATGGCATTTCGCAAAAAACGGTGTTGGCAGCGAAAGAGATGGCGGTTGCCTTACCGCCAGAGTAAGGCTTGCAGGGAAAAGGAGCGTGTGCCTGTTATGGCAGAAAAAAACATGGAAGAAATGTTTATCAACCGTGAACTCAGCTGGCTGGCGTTCAACCGGCGCGTGCTGGACCTTGCCAAGGATAAGGCCGTGCCTTTGGGCGAGCAGCTGAAATTTGCAGGTATTTACGGCAGCAACCTGGATGAGTTTTTTATGGTGCGCGTGGGCTCTTTGTATGACCGCACCCTTTTGAAAGAAACGGCAAAAGAGAATAAAACGGGCATGACGCCGGCCCAGCAGATAGACGCCATTATGCCGGCCGTGCGCGAGCTGCAGGCACACTGCGATAAAATTGTGGCAAAGCTGTATGACAATATTGCCCAGCACGGCCTGCAGAAGGTGAACTTTGAAAAACTTTCCAAAAAGCAGGAGCATTTCTGGAAACGCTATTTCCTGCGCGAGATATTTCCCGTGCTCTCACCGCAAATTATCGACCGCAGGCACCCGTTTCCGTTTTTGCGCGGCGGGGAAAGCTATGTGGGCGCCATGCTGCATGAAAAGGAAGGCACCGCGGCCCTGTTTGGCCTTGTGCCGCTGACAAGCCAGTTTCAGGAAGTGGTGTTCATTCCCGGCGAGAAGGGCGGCGTGGAATTTGCCCTGACGGATGAGCTTGTGCTTCATTTTGCAGAGCTTGCGTTCGGCAAGGTGCGCGTTGCTTCCCGCTGCGTGTTCCGCGTGACGCGCAACGCCGACATCACGGTGGACGAGGGTATGTTCGACCATGATGTGGATTACCGCGAAATCATGAGCGAACTTTTGAAAAAGCGCCGCAAGCTGGCGGCCGTCCGCCTGCAGGTGACGGCAAAGGCGCCGCAGGAGATTGTGGATTATCTTCGGGAAAAGCTGCTTTTGCCGGAAAAGCAGGTGTTTTTCCAAACGGCCCCACTGGGCCTTTCGGTGGCGTTCAAATTGTCTGCCAAACTGGCCGCCGCCAACGACGCCTCGCTGTTTTACCCGCCCCGGCGCCCCATGCTGCCCCCGGCCGGGTTCTCTCTGTCACAGGCGGTGCGCCAGCAGGATGTGCTGCTGTCTTACCCGTACCAGAGCATCCGCCCGTTTATCGGCATGCTGTATCAGGCTGCGCGCGACCCGTCTGTCATCTCCATCAAGATGACATTATACCGGATGGCGCATGAGTCCAAGATTATCGAGACGCTTGTCAGCGCCGCCGAAAACGGCAAAGAAGTGGTTGCCATTGTGGAACTGCGCGCCCGCTTTGACGAGCAGAGCAACATCGATTATTCCAAACGCCTGGAAGAGGCGGGCTGCACCGTCATTTACGGGTTTGAAGATTATAAGGTGCACTCCAAGCTTACGCTTATCACCCGCAAGCGGGATGGGAAGATTGAGTATATTTCCCAGATCGGCACGGGCAACTACAACGAGAAAACTTCGGAGCAATATACGGATCTCTCGTTCATCACAGCAGATCAGGAAATCGGCGCCGAGCTTGCCGCAGTGTTCAACAACCTTGCCGTAGAGCGCCTGACAGACAACACCGGCGAGCTGCTGGTGGCACCCCTGTGCTTTAAAAGCGTGCTTTTGAAAGAGATGGACCGCGAGATAGAGGCTGCGCACAATGGCAGGCCGGCGCGCATCTGGCTGAAGTGCAATTCGGTAAGCGATAAAGATATTATTGAGCGGATATCGGCAGCCTCCTGCGCAGGCATCAGCGTGCGCATGATTGTGCGCGGCATTTGCTGCATCAAAGCCGGGGTGCCGGGCCTTACGGAGCACGTGACAGTGCGCAGCATTGTGGGGCGCTACCTTGAGCACGAGCGCGTGTATGTATTCGGCTGCGGCGCCGATACAAGGGTGTATATTGCTTCAGGCGATTTTCTCACCCGCAACACCGAGCGCCGGGTAGAGGTGGGCGTGCGCATTCGGGATGCGGCCATCAAAAAAGAGCTGCTGGATATGCTGGCCATGCAGCTTTCCGATAATGTAAACGCCCATGAGATGCGCCCGGATGGCACATACGCCAAAGTGAAACGCAAGGAGGGCCAGCCGCGCATTGACAGCCAGCTGGGCATGTATGCCATGCTGGAGCACGCGTGGCCCGCCATGCCCCAGGCCGGGCACCCGGCGGGAAAACGCCCGGCAAAGCCCAGGGCGCGCAAAGCGGTAAGAAGAGCCAGGCAGGAAGGCAGCAAAAAGGCAGGGCTGCTGGGAACATTATCGGCCCTGTGGCGGCGCTAAGCTTATGCGAAAACACCGCTTTCCTCCAAGCAAAAAACAGATAACAAACAACCGGCCTGCGGCGCTGCCTAAAGCATAGGCAGCGCCGCAGGTTTTGTTCTGCCCAAACGGGCAGCGTCATATACTGATGCAGATACCCTGTGCAGTGCCCGCAGGAAGAATCTGAAGAGGGAAGTGGCGAAGATGTGGGAAAAGCAGACGGAAGCACAAACGATATGGCAACCCGCGAAAAAGAGTGGCCGGCAAAGTGAAAAAACGCAGGACCCTCTGCTTTTGGTTCAGCTTTTGCTGTGTGTGGCGGCGGTGGCATTCGCCATTTTGGCCAAAAGCATGGATGCAGGCTTCCTTCCGCAGCTTTCGCAGGCGATGGACACCGTGTTGTCGCAAGGTGTGGATTTTTCGCAGGAAAACACGTTTGCCCATTTTGCCGGCGGCATGGTGAACGGCCTGCGGGAAAGCGCACGCCAGGTGATGGCACAGCTGGACGGGGCGGCGCAGACGGCATCTTCTGCGCCTGCACAGGGCGGATATTTGCCCGTGCAAAAGGATGATACGCCCCCGGAAGGGTTCTCCATGGATGCCTATGTGCCCAAACAGCCGCTTTACAGCCCGGTGCAGGGCACGCTCACCTCCGGGTACGGCTATCGGGATAACCCTGTGAACGGGCAGGAGGATTTTCATGCAGGGCTGGACATCGCCGTGGCCGAGGGCACCCCTGTGCACTGTGCGCAGGATGGCCAGGTGGTGCAGGCCGGTTTTAACAGCATACGCGGCAACTACATCATTGTGCGCCATACAGACGGGCTGCAAACGCTGTATCAGCATCTGGCGTGCGGCTTTGTGCGTGCGGGCGAGGGGGTTACACGGGGGCAGGTGATTGCCAGTGCGGGCTCTACGGGAATGTCAACCGGCGCGCACCTTCACTTTGAGCTGATTTATAATGGCGTGCGGTACGACCCATCTGCCGCGCTTTTGGCCTCATGAACCGCCATGCCGGGGCAAACGGCGTTTTGCTGCTGGCAGCCCTTTCTGCCGGGCTGCTGTTTGACCCAATGGGCATTTTGCGCATGGCTTTGGCGGCAAGCGTGATGCACGAGGCCGGGCACGTCCTTGCCTACGTGCTGTGCACACACAACATGCCCAGGCTGGCGCCATCGCTGGGCGGGGTAAGCCTGTGCATGGACAAAATGCTTGCGCGCAGGCAGGAGCTTGCCGTAGTGTGCGCCGGCCCGCTTGTAAATTTGCTATGCGCAGCGGGATTGTTTTGGGCGGCATGGCAAAAAGCCAGCTATGGCGTCTATTTTTTTGCCGCGGTGCACCTGTGCATGGGCCTGTATAACTGCCTGCCGTTCGGCGTGCTGGATGGTGCGCGCCTGCTGGCCCTGATGGTGCCGGCGCAGGGGCTGCCTGCCCTGGCGCGCATACAGCACGCCCTGCTGGCGGCCTTTTTTCTGCTGGCGGGTTTGGCGGCGCTGCTGGCGCCACTGCCTTTTCAGGCGCGCTGTGCGGCGGCGCTGGCACCATGTTACCTTTTGGCACAGCAGCTGCCCGGCAAGCGGGCAGGGTAAGGCGCGGCGTTCAAATTTTCCATTTTGGTGCAGCTTTGTGTGCGGTTGCATGATTTGCAGTATCCTGCTATAATAATCACGATTTTTCCGCTGTTCTGCCCGCAAAGATGCGCTTTGCGGGCCGCGGGTGCTGGGAAGAGGTTGCAGGAATGCCAGATTTGAATGAATTGAGACAAGCCCTTTTGAAGGTGCAAAAACCTGCGCGCTACACCGGCGGGGAGCCGGGCTGCGTGTACAAAGACAAAAAGGATGTGCAGCTGCGGTTTGCGTTCTGCTTTCCGGACACCTATGAGGTGGGTATGTCCTTTTTGGGGATGAAGATTTTATACGAGATTTTGAATGACCGCAAAGAGTTTTGGTGCGAGCGCGTTTTCATGCCGTGGGTGGACATGAAAGCAGAGATGGAACGCCAGAACATCCCTTTGTATGCGCTGGAAAGCAAAGACCCTCTTTCAGAATTTGACGTGGTGGGCTTTACACTGCAGTACGAGCTTTCCTACACCAATATCCTTGCCATGCTGCAGCTTGGCGGCATTCCGCTTCTGGCCAGCCAGCGAGGGGAAGACGCACCCTTTGTGGTGGCGGGCGGCCCCTGTGCCTGCAACGCCGAGCCCCTGGCCGATTTCTTCGATTTGTTTATGCTGGGCGAGGGGGAAGTGCAGCTTCCAGATGTGTGTGACACCATCCTGGAAGGGCGCAGAGCCGGGCTTTGCAAGCATGACATTCTGGTGAAGCTGGCGCAGATACCGGGCGTGTATGTGCCAAAGCTGTATGAGGTATCATATCTCCCGGATGGACGGGTGGAAAAAGTTACCCCGCGCTGCGGCGCACCCGCTGTAGTGACAAAGGCTATTCTGCCCGATATGAACGCGCAGCCGCTTCCGCGCAACTTTGTGGTGCCCATGATTGGTGCTGTGCATGACCGTGCACAAATTGAAGTGCTGCGCGGATGTGTGCGCGGGTGCCGTTTTTGCCAGGCCGGTTTTTTGTACCGGCCCATGCGCCAGCGGGACGCAGGCATGCTCAGTGAAGCGGGCCGCGTATTGTGCGAGAACACCGGCTATGACGAAATTTCGCTTACCAGCCTTTCCACCAGTGACCACGGCCAGCTGGAAGAACTGCTGGACGATATGCTGGAATGGACGGGCAAAGAGCATGTGAGCATGTCGCTGCCCAGCCTGCGCATTGATAACTTTTCACAGTCTCTGGTGGAAAAAACCTCTCGCGTGCGCAAAAGCGGCCTTACCTTTGCGCCGGAGGCTGGCACACAGCGCCTGCGGGATGTTATCAATAAGAATGTCACCATGGAAGAGATAGAAAAAACCTGCACTCTTGCCTTTGATGCGGGCTATACTTCGGTGAAGCTGTATTTTATGATGGGTCTGCCCACCGAGACGCTGGAGGATATTGAGGGCATTGCCCAGACGGCACAGCGCGTGGTGGAGCTGTTTTACCAGAACCCGAACCGACCAAAAGGCAAAAGCGTGCAGGTGTCCATCAGTGTGGCATGCTTTGTGCCAAAGCCGCACACACCGTTCGAGTTTGTGCCGCAGGACACGCAGGAGGCCCTGCAAAAGAAGCAGCAGCACCTTTTGCACAGTGTAAAAAGCAGAAAGATCAGCGTCAGCTACCACGACAGCCGCACCAGTTTTCTGGAGGCGGTGTTCGCCAAAGGGGACAGACGGCTTGGCGCCGTGCTGCTGGAGGCATTCCGCCGCGGCTGCTATTTCGACAGCTGGGAAGAGCATTTCCGTTTTGACACATGGATGCAGGTGTTTCGCGATATGGGGGTAGACCCCGCCTTTTATGCCAACCGCGCGCTTGGCTTTGACGAGACGCTGCCCTGGGACCATCTGGATTACGGCGTCACCAAACAGTATCTCATCCGCGAGTACGAAAAGGCGATGCAGGCGCGCACCACACAGCCGTGCAACCGCGCGTGTGCGGGCTGCGGCGCAAATAACCTGTTGGGGAGGGCTTGCTTTGACTACCGTTAGGGTGTGGTTTACCAAAACTGGCGAAGCGGCATATATCTCTCTGCTGGACCTTCAGCGTGTGATGCAGCGCGCGCTGAAGCGCGCAAGGCTGCCCGTATGGTATACACAGGGCTTTAACCCTCATATCTATATGACATTTGCCGCCCCGCTTGCTCTTGGCCAGGAGAGCCTGGTGGAATCGCTGGATTGCAAGATGGAGCCTCTTCCGGAAAATTGGCAACAGGCGTGCGCGGCCCTGCAGGCGTGCCTGCCTGCGGGCATATGCGCTGTAAAGATAGAGCCGGCAGGGATGGACCCCTCTGAAATTGCCAGCGCCGTATATGAGGTGCGTTACCCTGTTCAAATGCGGCAGGATGTGCTGCGTGCCGTGCAGGCATACAACACCGTTCCACAGGCCCTGGCAGAGAAGAAGGGCAAAAAGGGGAAAATAAAACAGATAGACCTGAAACAGTATCTTCCGGCTTTGGAAGTGCAGGAAAAGGACGGCGCAGTGTTTTTTTCGGTGCAGCTGCCGGCCGGGAACACGCTTACTGTGAACCCTGCCCTGCTGCTGGATTATTTGGAAAACGAGGCCGGCCTGCCATCGGGCGCCCCGCGCATTCTGCGTGTGGCCCTGAAAACACAGAGCAATGAAAATTTCTGTTGATTTTCCTTGCATTGCATACTCTTTTGTGGTATTATATTTTAGCGTTATGCCGCTGTGCCAACAGCGGGGTTAATGTATCATCATTAAACGGACAGTCCTCTGCCGGTGTGCCGGGTATGAATGTCTCTCAAAACATGGAGGAAATGAAAAATGGACGCAATGAAACTGATGACCGAGGGCATGCTCAAAGAGAACCGGCCCGTGTTTAATGTGGGCGACACCGTTCGTGTGTCTGTGCGCATCAAAGAGGGCGAGCGCGAGCGTATCCAGGCCTTTGAGGGCACTGTGATTGCGAAGCGCCACGGCGGCATCCAAGAGACGTTTACCGTTCGCCGTTCTTCCTACGGCGTGGGTGTAGAGCGTGTGTTCCCCGTGAACTCCCCGTTTGTGGAAAAGGTGGAAGTGGTGCGCAAGGGCAAGGTGCGCCGCGCCAAACTGTTCTACCTGCGCAACCGCACGGGCAAGGCTGCCAAGGTCAAAGAGCAGCTGTGATTTGTGGCTATCGAAAGAAAGGGAGAATGGTTGCATTCTCCCTTTTTTCCGTATTCTGCTGAAAGGAGGCGCACGGGCAAATGGATGACGGGCATAAAAAGCATAACCCCGAATGGTTCGAGTGGTACGACGCTGCGGTGTTTGGCCTTGCTGTTATTGTGCTTTGCTTTACATTTGTGGTGCGCATTGTCACAGTGGATGGCCATTCTATGGAGCCAACGCTGTCTTCCGGCCAGCGCGTGGCCGTGCAAAGCGCATTCTACCGCCCGCAGCGCGGCGATGTGGTGGTGGTGGATTCTTACTCCCGTTACGGCGATATGCTGGTGAAGCGTGTGGTTGGGGTAGGCGGCGACGTCATTGACATTGATTTTGAGTCAGGCATTGTGTACCGGAACGGTGAAGCGCTGGAAGAACCCTATGTGCTGGGCCCCACTACGCTCTCTTACGATATTCAGTTCCCCATAACGGTGCCGCAGGGCAGTGTGTTCCTGCTGGGTGACAACCGCAACGGCTCCAAGGACAGCCGTTCCAGCGAGATTGGCTGCATTGACGAGCGGGACCTTTTGGGCAAGGTGCTTTGGCGGCTGACGCCACTTTCTAAAATTGGGAAGGTAACATGAGCGAAAATATCAACCACAGGCAAATTCAGTGGTTCCCGGGCCATATGGCCCGCACCCTGCGCCTGATTTCGGAAAACAGAAAAAATGTGGACGTGGTGCTGCAGCTTTTGGACGCGCGCATCCCGCGTTCCAGCCTGAATCCGGAGCTGGAAAAGGCTACACAGGGCAAACCGCATTTGTACCTGCTGAATAAGGCAGACCTTGCGGATGAAGCCGTCACCGCGCGCTGGAGGGCATATTTCAAGGCCCGGGGCGCGGGGTGCCTTGCACTCTCCAGCAAACAGCGCACTGGCATGCAGGGGGTAAAAGCGGCTATCTCGGCCGAGCTTGCCGCACTTTTGGAAAAACGGGCCCAGCGCGGCATGGCCGGCGCGCGCACGCGCGTGATGGTGGTTGGCATCCCCAATGTGGGGAAGTCTACTTTCATCAACAGCTTTACGGGCAGCGCCCGTGCCAAAGCGGCAGATAAACCCGGTGTGACGCGCGGCAAGCAGTGGATCAGCGCCGGGGCGTACGATTTGCTGGATATGCCGGGCGTTTTATGGAAAAAGTTTGAATCGGACGAGGTGGCTGCAAACCTTGCGTTCATTGGCGCCATCCGCGATGAGATATTGGATATTGAAACGCTTGCCATGAACCTGCTGGCACAGCTGCAGCGCATGTACCCGCAGCGCCTGGCACAGCGTTACCGCCTGGAAGAGAGCGACATGGCGCTGGACGCATACGATTTGCTGTGCGCAGTGGGCAGAAAGCGCGGCATGCTGATGAGCGGCGGCGCGGTGAACACCGAGCGCGCGGCCATTATGCTGGTGGATGAATTCCGCGCAAGCAAACTGGGGCGCATTTCACTGGAAAGGCCGGAAGAAGGATGAACGAGGCACTGTTTGCATATGATGAAGCGGTGCGCACGGAATGCGGCGTTCTGTGCGGTGTGGATGAGGCCGGGCGCGGCCCGCTGTGCGGGCCCGTGTGCGCCGGGGCGGTTATTTTGCGTGCAGGCGACGTCATCGAGGGCGTGAACGATTCCAAAAAACTTTCAGAAAAAAAGCGCGAGGCTCTGTTTGACGTGATTTGCGCGCGCGCCGTGTGCTGGAACGTGGCGCTGGTGGGGCCGGAGGTCATTGATGAAATCAATATTTTAAACGCCGCCATGCTGGCTATGAAGCAGGCGGTAGAGGGCCTTGCACAGCGCCCGGGGCTTGTGCTGGTGGATGGAAACCGGTGCCCGAAGCTGGAAGTGCCGGTGAGAAGCGTGGTGAAGGGCGACGCGGCCAGCGCAAGCATTGCAGCGGCGTCTATTCTTGCCAAGGTGACAAGGGACCGGTATATGCGGCAGTTGGCGCAGGAATACCCTCAGTATGAGCTGGACGTGCACAAGGGTTACCCCACAAAGCGCCATTACGAACTGCTGGATCAATACGGCATCCAGCCTTTTTACCGCAAAAGTTTCCTGAAAAAACGGGGCTATGTGTAATGGACAAAAAAGAGCTGGGCCGGAAAGGGGAAGCGCTGGCCAGGCGGCACTATGAAGAACACGGATATCATGTGCTGGCGATGAATTACCGCACCCGGCTGGGTGAGGTCGATGTAATTGCGCAGAGGGGCAGCCTTTACGTTTTTTGCGAAGTAAAAGCGCGAAGCGGCGGCCCATATGCCCCGCGGGAAGCGGTGACCCCCGCAAAACAGCGGCGGCTGATGCTGGCGGCCCAGCACTATGTGGCCACCCAGCTGGGCCGGGAAGTGGAGATGCGCTTTGATGTGGCGGAAGTGATATGGCAGGGCGGGAAATTTTGGTTCCGCTGTATCGAAGATGCGTTTTCATGTTGAGAAAGGGGCGGCACGGATGGATTTTTTCGACCTTCACTGCGATACCCTGACACGCCTTGTGCAGACGGGGGAACAGCTTGCAGACACAGAAAGCTGTCATGTCAGCCTGAAAAAGGCCTCTGCCTTTGGCCGGTGGGCCCAGGTGTATGCCTGTTTTGTGCCCGACAACCAAAATGGCAAAGGGGCGTTTGCCTGTTATGAACGCCAGCGGGATGCCTTTTTGGGCCAAATGGCGCGCTGGGCAGGCCAGGTGCAGCCCTGCGCAGACAGCACGGCGCTGGCCGCCGCCTTTGCAGGCGGGCGGCGGGCAGCTATCCTCAGTGTAGAGAATGGCTCGGCATTAGAGGGCAACCTTTCCCGGCTGGAGGTTTTTCACCGCGATGGCGTCCGCTTTTTGACGCTCACCTGGTTCGGGGAAAACGAGCTTGGGTTTGGCAGCCTTGCCGGTGGAAAACTGAAGCCCTTTGGGCGTGAAGTGGTGAAAAAGCTGCCGGAATATGGCATTGTGCCGGATATCTCCCACCTTTCCGATGAGGGAGTGGCTGAGGTGTTCGCCTTGTCTGATGGCCCGCTGGTGGCCACGCATTCCAATGTGCGCAGCCAGAACGGCCACTGCCGTAACCTTACAAATGCCCAAATACGGGAAATATCTGCCCGCGGCGGCCTGATTGGGCTGAACCTGTGCAGGGCGTTCCTCTCGGAAAATGCCGCCAGTGCCAATGTGGACGATATTCGCCGCCATATGGACGCCTTTTTCGAGCTTGGCGCGCAGGACGCCCTGTGCTTTGGAACAGATTTTGACGGCGCGCAGGTGCCGCAGGATATTGGTGATATTTCCGGCGTGCCCGCGCTGTACGAGGCCCTTTTGAAGCACTACAGCCAGGCACTGCTGGACAATGTGTTTTTTGAAAATGCCGCACGCTTTTTTACACGCATGTGGCCATAGGAAAAGGGGGAGTTGGAAGTGAAATACCGTTCCACGCGCGGCGGCGCGCCGCTTGCCAGCGCGGCCGAAGCCATTGTGCGCGGCATTGCGCCGGACGGCGGGCTGTATGTGCCCTGCGAGGTGCCGCAGCTTTGTGTGCAGGAGGTATATGGCCTCAGCTATGCCCAGGCAGCGGTAAAGGTGCTTGGCCTGTTTCTGCAGGAATACTCGCCAGATTTCCTGCTCAGCGCTGCGCAGGAAGTGTATGGCCCCGGCTTTTGCGGCAAAGCCGGGCACGTTCAGAAAGTGGAAGAGGGCCGCTATGTGCTTGAACTGTGGCACGGGCCCACCTGCGCTTTCAAAGACTATGCGCTTCAGTTGATGCCGCGCCTGCTGGTGGAGGCCAAGCGCATGTTGGGGGATACACGCACCACAGAAATTCTGGTGGCCACCTCTGGTGACACGGGCAAGGCGGCGCTGGCAGGGTTTGCCGGGCTGCCGGGCATTCAAATAGCGGTGTTTTACCCCAGCCATGGCACCAGCGAGATACAACGCCTGCAAATGGCCACACAGGAAGGGGAAAACGTGGCCGTATACGCCATTCGCGGCAATTTTGACGATGCGCAGGCGGGCGTGAAGCGCGCCTTTGCCAGTGAAGAGCTGCGCGAATGGATGGCGGCCCACGGGCGGGCGCTCTCCAGCGCGAACTCCATCAACTGGGGGCGCCTTGTGCCGCAGATTGTCTATTACTTTTACAGCTATGCACAGCTGGTGCAGGCCGGGGAGCTGCGCGACGGCGCAGAGGTGGATTTCTGTGTCCCAACGGGAAATTTCGGCGATATTCTGGCTGGCTGGTATGCAAAGCAGATGGGCCTGCCGGTGGGGCGGTTGATTTGTGCGTCAAACCAAAATGACGTGCTGACGCAGTTCCTCTCCACGGGGGTGTACGATGCAAAGCGCCCGTTTTACAAAACATCCTCGCCGTCAATGGACATTCTGGTTTCTTCAAACCTGGAACGCCTTTTGTACCACGTGACGCAGGACGCAGGCCAGGTTGCCGGGTGGATGCAGGCGCTGGCGCAGGCGGGCCGCTATGAAGTGCCGCAGGCCGTGCTGGGCCGCATCCGGCAGGATTTTGCCTGCGCCAGCGCCGATGACGGCGCTGCGGCGCAAACCCTGGGCGATGTATGGCGCCGCACCGGCTATTTGATGGACCCGCACACCGCCGTGGCCTACCGGGCGGCTTGCCGGAATATGCGCGGCGAGGCGCCATGTGTGGTGCTTAGCACGGCAAGCCCGTATAAATTCCCGTCAGCTGTTCTGGCGGCCCTGGGGCAAGCCGTGCCAACGGACGAATTCGAGGCCATGCATGCGCTTGCCTCGCTGACGGGGCTGGCCGTGCCGCAAAGCCTGGCCGCCCTGCGGGACAAGCCCGTGCGCTTTGAAAGTGTGATAGAAAAGGATGGCGTGGCACAGGCCGCCAGAATGCTGTAACGTGGAAACACCAAAAAGGGCGCCCGCACAAGGGGCGCCCGGAAGCTTTGCAAACCGGTTTTACAGTTCTTCAAATGTCTCGCACATGGTTTCTTCGCCAAGCACGGCCATGCGGTTTTTCACTTTGATGGAATCTGCGGTGCAGCAGCAGTTGCCGTTATTGTGCACACAGTTCTTCACTTCACAGCAAATGCCCTTCAAAACCTTTTCGTTTTCCATGTTTTCGCCTCCTTTGTGGTGTTAGTATTTCCCGGCGCAGGGGGCATATTTCGAGGGATTATATGGCAGTTTTCATCATTGGAGACCTTCACCTTTCCCTGGGCTGCGAAAAGCCCATGGATGTGTTTCAGGGCTGGCAGGACTATGTGCCGCGGCTGGAAAAAAACTGGCGCGCCCTGGTGGCGCCGCAGGATACCGTTGTGCTTGCAGGCGATACCTCCTGGGGCATGAAGCTGGAGGAGAGCCTGGAAGATTTCCGCTTTTTGGAAGCGCTTCCTGGCCGGAAGGTGCTGCTGAAAGGCAACCACGACTACTGGTGGACAACGGCCGCCAAAATGGCAGCGTTTTTTGAGGCCAACGGGCTGAGGTCGTTTTTGGTGCTGCATAACCAAAGTGTTTTGTGCGAAGACGAGCACATTGCCCTGTGCGGCACGCGCGGATGGCTGGCCGGCCAGCCGGATGCCCACAGCGGCAAGGTGTATGCAAGGGAGGTGGGCCGCCTGTGCGCTTCGCTTGCTCATGCGCAGGCACACTATCCTCTGGCCGAGCGTGTGGCTGTGCTGCACTACCCGCCCGTCTATGGGGGCGGCAGCGCGCGGGAGATGCTGGACGTGCTGGCGCAGTACGGGGTAAAGCGGTGCTTTTACGGCCATCTGCATGCGGCCTCTATCCGCCGGGCGGCGCAGGGAAGCATAGAAGGGGTGGAATACCGCCTTATCAGCGCCGATGCGCTGCAATTTTGCCCTTATAAAATTTGATTTGTGTGTGGAAATCCTTGGATTTGTATGGTATAATCTTTATTTGTAAGTTTCATTTAATGGAGGAAACGAAATGAATCTCGTAAAAAGTGAAAAGCTTGAAAAAAATCAGCACGAGCTGCAGTTTTCCATCGACGCGGCTTCGTTCAACGATGCCATCGCCAAGGCCTATAAGCGCGAGGCTGGCAAATACAATATTCCCGGCTTCCGCAAAGGCAAGGCGCCCCGCCACATGATTGAAAAAATGTACGGTGAGGATGTGTTTCAGTATTCTGCCGTGAACGACCTGTTCCCGGCCGAGTACGATAAGGCTGTGGAGGCCAGCGGCATCGAGCCGGTGGACCGCCCGGAAGTGGATATCGTCTCTATGAACACAGAGGACGGCGTTGTGCTGAAAGCCGTTGTGACGGTGAAGCCCGAAATGAAAGTGGGCAATTATATTGGTTTGAAAGCGGAAAAGGCCGCCAATACTGTGGAGGACGCCGCAGTGGACGCAGAGGTGAACCGCCTGCGCGAGCGCAACGCCCGCCTGGTTGCCCGCGAAGGCAAAGCCCAGGACGGCGACATTACGGATATCGACTTTGAGGGCTTTGTGGACGGCGAAGCCTTTGACGGCGGAAAGGGCGAGCACTTCTCGCTGACGCTGGGCTCCGGCCAGTTCATCCCCGGCTTTGAAGAGCAGATTGTGGGCCACGAGGCCGGCGAAGAGTTTGACGTGAACGTCACCTTCCCGGAGGATTACCACGCCAAAGAGCTTGCAGGCAAGGCCGCCGTGTTCAAAGTGAAGTTGAACGAAGTGCAGTATAAAGAGCTGCCTGTGGCCGATGACGAGTTTGCGAAAGACGTTTCGGAATACGACACGCTGGACGAGTTCAAGGCCAGCATTCGCAAGAACATGGAAGAGGCCGCCGAAAAGCAGGCAGAGCTGGAAGTGGAAAATGCCCTGGTAGACCAGCTGGTTGCCACGCTGGAGGGTGATATTCCCCCGGTAATGATTGAGACGCGCATTGATGAAATGGTGCGGGATTTTGATTATCGCCTGAGCCAGCAGGGCTTGCGCCTGGCCGATTACCTGAAATATATCGGCGGCGATGAGGCAAAGTTCCGTGAAGGCTTCAAAGAGCAGGCTGAAAAGCAGGTGAAGATGCGCCTGGCACTGGAGGCCGTTGCCAAGGCCGAAAATATCGAGGCCAGCGAGGAAGATTTTGAAAACGAAGTGAAGCGCATTGCCGACACTTACAAAATGGAAGTGGAAAAAGTGCGCAGCATCATTCCTGTGGCCGAAGTGAAGAAAGACCTTGCCGTAAACAAGGCAATCGACTTTATCAAATCGAAGGCTGAGATCACTGCCAAGAAAGCTGAAGAGAAAAGCGAGTAAGGCAGGGGTCTGTCGAACGATGACCGATACGCGGGCTTTTTGCGGCGTATCGGTCATCTCATACACTACCCAACAAGGAGGAGTTTCCCTTTATGAGCCTTGTACCTTATGTCATTGAGCAAACCGCGCGCGGCGAGCGTTCTTACGACATTTTTTCCCGCCTGTTGAACGACCGCATCATCATGCTGAGCGAAGAGGTGAACAGCACCACGGCCAGCCTTGTGGTGGCGCAGCTTTTGTACCTGGAAGGGCAGGACCCGGAAAAGGATATCAGTTTTTATATCAACAGCCCGGGCGGCTCCATCACCGACGGCATGGCCATTTATGACACCATGCGCTATATCAAGTGCGATGTATCCACCATCTGCGTGGGCATGGCGGCTTCCATGGCCTCTGTCCTTCTGGCGGCCGGCGCAAAGGGCAAGCGCCTTGCGCTGCCCAACAGCGAAATTTTGATTCATCAGCCGCTGATTGGCGGGCAGGTGGGCCTGCAGGGCCAGGCGACGGATATCAAAATTCATGCCGACCACCTTGTGCGCACGCGCAGCAAGCTGAACGGCATTCTTTCTGCCTGCACGGGCCAGCCTTTGGAGCGCATTGAACAGGACACCGAGCGCGACAATTATATGACAGCCGAAGAGGCCAAGGCTTATGGCCTCATCGATGAAGTGATTACACAGCGATAAGGGAACCGATATGGCAAATCAGAACAACAAAGAGAAACCGCTGCTTTGCAATTTCTGCGGGAAATCGCAGGATGAAGTAGAGCGCATGATTATTGGCCCGGGCGTGAATATCTGCAACGAGTGCATTGAGCTGTGCGCCTCCCTTTTGGGGGAAGAAGGCATTGACGTGCACCAGCCCAGGCCGCGCGCGGGCAAGCGCCGCGCACAGCCCTCGAAAGCGGAAGAGCAAATCAACGTGCTTACCCCCGCGCAGATCAAGGCAGGGCTGGACCAGTATGTAATTGGGCAGGACGCCGCAAAAACCGTGCTGGCCGTGTCTGTTTATAACCATTACAAGCGCATTCTCTCGGCTGAAAAAACGGATGTAGAGCTGCAGAAAAGCAATGTGCTGCTTTTGGGCCCTTCCGGCGTGGGCAAGACGCTGCTGGCCCAAACGCTGGCCAAAATGCTGAATGTGCCGTTCGCCATTGCCGACGCCACCACCCTAACCGAGGCGGGCTATGTGGGTGAGGACGTGGAGAACATTCTGCTGAAACTGATTCAGGCCGCCGATTTTGATGTAGAGCGCGCGCAAAAGGGCATTATTTATATTGATGAAATTGACAAAATCACCCGCAAAAGCGAAAACCCCTCTATTACGCGCGATGTGGGCGGCGAGGGTGTGCAGCAGGCCCTTTTAAAAATTTTGGAGGGCACTGTCAGCAACGTGCCGCCCAACGGCGGGCGCAAGCATCCGCAGCAGGAATTTATCCAGATTGACACCAAAAATATCCTGTTCATCTGCGGCGGCGCGTTCGACGGCCTGGAAAAGCACATTCAGAAGCGCACAGACGATTCTGCGCTGGGCTTTGGGGCAAAGCTGCGCGAAAAGCCGGAGGAAAAGCGCCAGAACCTGCTGCGCCTGGTAGAGCCGCACGACCTTGTGCGCTATGGCCTCATCCCCGAATTGGTGGGCCGCATCCCGGTTGTCACCGTGCTGGACCCTCTGGACGAGGACGCGCTGGTGCGTGTTTTGAAAGAGCCGAAAAACAGCCTTGTAAAGCAGTATCAGGCGTTGATGGGGCTGGACCATGTGGAACTGGAAATTACCGATGAGGCGCTGCACGCCATTGCCAAAAAGACCATTGCGCTGAAAAGCGGCGCGCGCGGCCTGCGCAGTGTGATGGAACAGGCGCTGATTGGCGTGATGTTCGACATTCCCAGCGACGACACCATTTCCAAAGTGGTGGTGACGAAAGAAACCGTAGAGGGCGGAAGCCCCGTGGTGGAACACGGCGTGCCGCGCGTGCGCTATCAGGTGGCTGCGGAACATAGAATGTGATACGTTGAAGCAATACGGCTGGGCTTTCGCCCGGCCGTATGCATTTTTGCACAGGTGATTTTTACATTGAATTTCACATAGATTTTGTATATAATATTTAGCAGTATCCGTTTGCAAAAGAAAATAAAGCGCCTTTTTGCTTGAAAAAGCAGCTGTGCGCGGGGCTTTTGGCAAACGGGATACAAACGTTTCGTGTTATGGCCAGCCTTTGCCAAAAAGTGTAATGGCAAGGGCCGGTTGCGGTTTCAAGGCGTGCGGGCGGTGCCGCGGGCTTGCCCGTGGGCATCTGGCGCCATGCACGCTGTTAGGAAAGGAACAATATTTTACCATGGCAGAAATAGTAAAAATTATTTTGGATAAAAATGCAGATATCTTGCGCCTGCCAGCCATTGCGCTGCGCGGGCTGGTGGTGTTTCCCGGCAATGTCATCCACTTTGAAGTGGGCAGAAAAAAATCCATTGCCGCGGTGGAATGGGCAATCAGCAACAACAACGCCTTGTTCCTCACGGCACAGCAGGATATCGACACGGAAGACCCCACGTTTAAAGACCTTTCTCACTATGGCGTTGTGGCGGAAGTAAAACAGGTGCTGCGCGTTTCCAACGAGCTGGTGAAGGTGCTGGTAGAAGGCAAATACCGCGCCAAGCTGCTTACGCTGGATTCCAGCGGCCGGTTTCTTCTTGCCTCCACCAAGGCCGCGCCCCTGCGCGGCGTAAAAACGGCAGAGCCAGCCCGTGTGGAGGCCCTGCTGCGTAGCATTAAAGAGGCCTTTGAAGAATACCTTGCCCTTACGCCGCGCCTTTCGAAAGACGTGGTGTTTACCATTCTGCGCAGCGAGGACGCCCGCTTCCTGTGCGATTACATCCCCGCCAACCTGCTTTTGAAGTATGCGGAAAAGCAGGCGCTTTTGGACGAGGGCACCATGCTGGGGCGCCTGGAGAAAATTCTGGATGTGCTGAAACGCGAGGTGAAGGTGCTTCGCATTGAAAAAGACATTCAGAATAAAGTGAACGAGCAGATGGATAAAAACCAGCGCGATTACTACCTGCGCGAGCAGATGCGCGCCATTTCCAGCGAGCTGGACGATTACGAAGACACCAGCGAAGACGCCAAAACGTATGCGGAAAAAATTCAAAAAAGCGGAATGCCGCAGCCCGCGCAGGAAAAGCTTTTGAAAGAGGTAGAGCGCCTTGCCAAAATGATGGGCAACACGCAGGAGGCGGCGGTAATTCGCACTTATCTGGACACCTGCCTGGACCTGCCCTGGGCGGCCAAAACGGAAGATAACCTTGACATTCACAAGGCGCAAGAGCTTTTGGATAAAGAGCACTATGGCCTGAAAAAAGTGAAAGAGCGCATTTTGGAGATATTGGCCGTGCGAAAGCTTGCGCCGGACGTAAAGGGGCAAATTATCTGCCTGGTGGGCCCGCCGGGCGTGGGCAAAACGTCCATTGCGCGCAGCATTGCCGCCTGCCTGGGGCGCAAATATGCGCGCATGTCTTTGGGCGGCGTGCGTGACGAGGCCGAAATTCGCGGCCACCGCCGCACCTATATTGGCGCCATGCCCGGCAAAATTATCAGCGCCATTATCTCGGCCAAAAGTTCGAACCCGCTTTTGCTTTTGGACGAAGTGGATAAAATGGCAAGCGATTTCCGCGGCGACCCCGCGGCCGCGCTGCTGGAAGCGCTGGACCCGGAGCAGAACGTCGCCTTCAAAGACCATTATATCGATTTGCCGTTCGACCTTTCCGGCGTGCTGTTCATCACCACGGCCAACACGCTGGACACCATTCCGCGCCCCTTGCTGGACCGCATGGATGTCATTGAGCTTTCCAGCTATACCCGCGTGGAAAAGTTCGAGATAGCCCGCCGGCACCTTTTGCCCAAACAGCTGCTGGCCACCGGCCTGAAGGGAAAGGTGAAGCTGACCCATACGGCGCTGTATGGGCTGATTGACGGCTACACGCAGGAGGCGGGCGTGCGCAACCTGGAACGGGCCATTACCGAAGTGTTGCGCAAATGCGCAAAGGTAATTGCCGCGGGCGATGCGCAGGCCATCACAGTGACGGCAAAAGACCTGGAGCCCATGCTGGGGCCCCGGCGTGTGAAGCCGTCTTTCCTCAGCCGGCAGGACGCCGTGGGCGTGGCCAACGGCCTGGCCTGGACGAGCGTGGGCGGCGAAATTTTGCCCATTGAAGTGCAGATTGTGCGCGGCGGCTCTGGAAAGCTGGAGCTGACCGGCTCGCTGGGCGAAGTGATGAAAGAGAGTGCCAAGCTTGCCATCACCTATGCGAAAGCGCACGCGGAAGAATATGGGTACAGCACCGAGCTGTTTAAAAACGCAGACATTCACATCCACGCGCCAGAGGGGGCCATCCCGAAGGACGGGCCCAGTGCGGGCGTCACGCTGACAACGGCGCTGATTTCCTGCCTGTCCGGCCGGAAGGTGCGCGCTGACGTTGCCATGACGGGCGAAATTTCGCTGCACGGGCAGGTGCTGCCCATTGGCGGCCTGAAGGAAAAAAGCATGGCGGCATACCGCGAGGGCATGTCTTTGGTGCTGATTCCGCAAGAGAATGTGCCCGATTTGTATGAGGTGGACGATGCGGTGAAACAGGCGCTTGCGTTTCAGCCTGTCACACAGCTGGCAGAGGTGCTGCAAACAGCCCTGCTGCCGCTGCAAAAGGCCACGCCCGCCAAAAAGCCAGGGCCGCGCGGCGCAGCGCACGCGCGGCGCAAAAAGGCTGTGCCAACGGCAGAGCCCGTGGCAAACGGCGCCGTGCCAACCATGTAAAACGGCCGCGCGCAGGGGCGCCCGCTGCCCCAAAGGCAAAGGGCGCCCGCCGCGGCGTGCATCAGAAAAGGAGAACACGATGCTGAACTATGCGAAAGCAGAGTTTCGCGCTTCGTACGGCCTGAAAAGCCAGCTTCCGGCGCCAAGCGGCCCGGAGGTGGTGTTTTCAGGCCGCTCGAATGTGGGGAAGTCTTCACTCATCAACAAACTGTGCATGCGCAAAAGCCTTGCGCGTGTAAGCGCCACGCCGGGAAAAACGGCCACCATCAATTTTTACAGGGTGGACACAGCGTGGTTTGTAGACCTGCCCGGCTATGGCTATGCCAAAACCGGCAGGGAAGAACGCCGCCGCTGGGACGCGCTGATCAACGGCTATTTTGAAGCCCGGCGCCCGCTTGTGTTGCTGGTGCAGCTGCTGGACAGCCGCCACGCCCCTTCGGCGGACGATGTGCAGATGATGGAATATTTGCAGTACCACGGCATTCCCTTTCTGGCGGCGCTTACCAAAGCCGATAAGCTGAAAGCGGCGCAAAAACAGCAGGCAGTGCAGCATTTTCAAACGCTTTGCCTGCCGTATGGCGCAAGGGACGTGGTTCTTACCAGCGCGCAGGACGGCTTTGGCATGGACGCGCTGCGCGGCCAAATAAGCCTTGCCTGCGAAGCGGCACAACAGTGAAAGGAGGGCGGCCATGGCATACGGCGCATTTGCCGATATTTACGACGCCTTTAACGAGGATGCAAACTATGACGCCCTGGCGGGGCATATTCTGCGCCAGCTGCGCGCGCATGGCATCCACAGCGGCATTGTGGCAGACCTTGGCTGCGGCACGGGCGATTTGACGCTGGCCCTGGCCAAAGCCGGGTATGACATGATTGGCATAGACCTTTCGGAAGAAATGCTGTGCATTCTGCGGGAAAAGATGTACGAGCAGGGTCGGCAGGGCATTCTTTTGCTGCAGCAGAACCTCTGCGCGCTGGACCTTTACGGCACTGTGCATGCTGCGGTGTCCACCTTTGACACCCTGAACCACATTGGCCCATACGCGCAGTTCGAGCGCGCCGTGTGCCGCAGCGCGCTGTTTATTGAGCCGGGCGGGGTGTTTGTGTTTGACATGAACACCCCCTATAAGCACGAAACCGTGCTGGCAAACCATACTTACCAGCTGGAAGCCGAGGATGTCACCTGCCTGTGGAAAAATGAATGGGACAGCGCCGCCCGCTGCACGCATATCACGGTGGACATGAGCTACCCCGGCCAGGCGCAGCACGATGTGGAGCGCTTTGAGGAATATGCCTACACGCTGGACGAAATTCGGCGCGCATGCGAGGCGGCCGGGCTGCAGATTGCAAGCGTGGTGGATGGCGAGGCCTTTGGCCCGCTTGGCCCCGAAAGCCAGCGCTATTGCGTCACGGCAGTGAAACGGGGCGATAAAAACTGCAACGCAGTGTATAAAAACGAGGTGTAAAACATGGGAAAACTGCTGAGGGGCATTTCGAAAAACGGCGGCGTTGTTTTTACAGCGCTGGATTCTACCGACATTGCCCGGCAGATGCGCGAATATCACGACACCAGCGCCGTAACCAGCGCGGCGCTGGGGCGCCTTTTAACTGCGGCAGGGCTGATGGGCGCCATGCTGAAACAGAAGCAAAACTCGGTTACGCTGCGTGTGGACGGCGGCGGCCCGGCCGGCATTCTGCTGGCTGTGGCAGACGGCGCAGGGCATGTGAAGGGCTATGTGCAAGAGCCTTTTGCCGAGATGCCGCCGCGCGCCGACGGGAAATTGGACGTTGGCGGCGCCGTGGGCAGGGCGGGCATGCTGAGCGTGGTGAAAGACCTTGGCATGAAAGAACCCTATACGGGCCTTACCCCGCTGGTAAGCGGCGAGATTGCAGAGGATATTACGCAGTATTATGCGGTAAGCGAACAGATTCCCACCGTGTGCGCGCTGGGGGTGCTGGTGGATAGAGATTTGTCTATTGTGTGCGCGGGCGGGTATCTCATTCAGCTTTTGCCAGGGGCTACAGACGGCGAAATAAGCCTTTTGGAAGAAAACGTTGCGCAGATGCCAAGCGTCACCGCAATGCTTTCTCAGGGCACGCCGCTGGAGGCCATGATGGAAAAAGCCCTTTGCGGGTTTGAGCCGGAAGTGCTGGAATGTTCACAGGTGCAGTATGCCTGCGACTGCAGCCGCGCGCGGGTAGAGCGCGCGTTGATTTCTTTGGGCAAAGAAGAGCTGCGGCGCCTGGCCGCAGAAGAGCCCATGGCAAAGGTTTCGTGCCAGTTTTGCAACCGGGAATACTGTGTGGACGTGCCGGCGCTGCTGCGCGGGCTGGGCATATAAACGGCGCGAAAAAGCATGCGGGAAGTTTTGAAAAACTTCTTGACAAACTATGGAAAATCGGTTAAAATAAATTTCGCCGCTCGGGCCTTACGGGCGGCGAAACCTGCGGCTTTAGCTCATCTGGTAGAGCGCCACCTTGCCAAGGTGGAGGTAGCGAGTTCGAGCCTCGTAAGCCGCTCCATTTTGTATTTTGCACGGCCAAACTGGGTGCGAAATGCAAAACAGATTTTGCTTGACAAGCATATGCCTGTTATGGTAAAATCTACTTTGTCAGTTTGGCTTTGGAAGTTTAGCTCAGCTGGGAGAGCATCTGCCTTACAAGCAGAGGGTCACAGGTTCGAGCCCTGTAACTTCCACCACAATATGGCCCGGTAGTTCAGTTGGTTAGAACGCTAGCCTGTCACGCTAGAGGTCGTGAGTTCGAGCCTCATCCGGGTCGCCATTTGTGCCTCTGTAGCTCAGTTGGTAGAGCAGGGGACTGAAAATCCCCGTGTCATTGGTTCGATTCCGATCGGAGGCACCATCTGCGGCTTTAGCTCATCTGGTAGAGCGCCACCTTGCCAAGGTGGAGGTAGCGAGTTCGAGCCTCGTAAGCCGCTCCAAATCGAATTCCGCCGCTTTTCATGGCGGCGGAATTTGCATATGGTGCCGTAGCCAAGTGGTAAGGCAGAGGTCTGCAAAACCTCTATGCACCAGTTCAAATCTGGTCGGCACCTCCAAACAAAGCGGCTGTTTTGCAAAACGGCCGCTTTTCTTTTTGCCTGGGCCTGCATGCCGGGCAAACCGGCCCCGCAGCGCCATGGCTTTGGCACCTGCAAGGGGCCAAGGTGCAAAGTGCAAGCGCGCGGCCGCCGCGGGCCGTTTTTTGCAGCGCGTGTTTTTGTTGCGAAAGAGTTTGAAAATATACGAGCTTTCGCATATAATAAGCCTGAAAGAAAACAAAGCAAAGCCACGGGCAAAAGGCGGTGACGGCGTGGAAAGCTATTTATCCATCCGCGAGGCGGCGCAAAAATGGGGCGTTTCGCAGCGGCGCGTCAACCAATATTGCGCCGAAGGGCGCATACCCGGCGCACAGCGGGTGGGGAAAAACTGGGCCATTCCCACCGGGGCCGAAAAACCCGGCGACCCGCGCCGCGCGCGGCGGCAGGCGAAACCCGCCCCGCCCCCGGCGGCCCGCGGCGGCCAGGTGGACCATGCCAACCTGATGCCGCTGATGAACACGCCGTTTGCGCCCGGCCATTGCCGGCAAACGGTGCAGGCCATGCCCCCCGGCCCCCGGCGGGATATAGCCATGGCGGAATATTACTATTTTACCGGCCATCCGGCACAGGCGGCCAGGGCGGCCGAGCCCTATCTTACCAGCCCGGACATGGGCCTGCACCTTTCGGCCTGCCTTATTTACGCCTATGCCAGCCTTTCGCTGAAACGCGCCCAGCGGGCCAAGTTTGCCCTGGGCGAGCTGAACTCTTCTCTTGCAAGCGCGGGCGCGCAGGTGCCCCGCTTTCGGGCGGCCGCGGCGTTTGTGGCGTTTGCGGGCACGGTGCTTTTGCATCTGCCGCTGCCCGAAGAAATGCCGCAGGTGGAAAGCTTTTTGCCTCTGCTTCCGCCGGGGCTGCGCGCCTTTGCGCTGTATGTGCAGGCGCATTATCTTTATTTGAAAAAGGAATATGCCCACAGCGCCGGAATGGTAGAGGCCACCCTTGCCATGGGCGCGTCGGCCTATCCCATCTCTGCCATCTATTTACATCTGGTGGCTGTGATGAATTATATGAGCATGAAGCAGACGGGCCGCGCCCAGGCGCATCTTTTGGCGGCATGGGAAATTGCCCGGCCCGATGATTTGATTGAGGGCTTTGGGGAACACCACGGGCTTTTGGGCGCCATGCTGGAAGCTGTGATAAAACCCAAATGGCCGGAAGATTTTAAAAGGGTGATTGACATCACCTACCGGTTTTCTTCCGGATGGCGCAGGGTGCATAACCCCATCACAGGCCACGATGTGGCGGACGATTTAACCACCACAGAGTTTGCCATTGCCATGCTTGCCGCCAGGGATTGGACAACCCAGGAAATAGCACAGCATTTGGATATATCGGCCAACACGGTAAAAACCCACATTTATGAGGCCATGAGAAAATTGAACGTGGAAAACCGCAAGGGGCTGAAACAGCATATGCTTTTGTAGGGGCCGGGGCCCGCGCGCGAAAATGCCGGGGCCTGCCGCAGAAATGCAGGTGAAAAGGATGAAAATTTGCAAAACAAGCCTTGACAACAGCGGGGCAGCCCGCATAATTAGACAGACAGACAGACAGACAGACAGACAGACAGACAGACAGACAGATAGATAGATAGGGTAAGCCTGCCTTTTTTTCCTGCGCAATTTTTTTGGTTTCACATGCCGTTTCAACGGGGCGTGCCGCGCCCACGGAATTTCCGTGGGCGCGGCGCGCCCCGTTTTGTGTTTGGGTGGCCGGGCTGTTTTCAAAAAGGGGCACGGCAAAGCGCACAGGCACAGGCCCCGCCCCCCGCACAGGGCGAGCATAGCACAAATGAAAGGGGGGCCGGGGGGTGAAAAAGGTGAAGCGGTATGAGTTTGACGGGGAGGCAATTGAAGTGCCCGTGTGTTGGGACAGGCATCTTCGGCGGTATGTGGAAGATTGCACAGCCTATTGCGAACAGCCGGGGTACACCCCTGAGGGCCGCCCCGTTTTGTTAACCTTTGAGGACGCCTGCCCCCAGGCCGAGATGGCGGGCGGCGCCCCGCCCGGCATCGACTGCGGCGCCTGCCGGCACTACCATCAATTTCCAGGCTCCCTGCTGGGCGTATGCAAAAACGAAAAGCGCAGAAAGAAAAAGCGGCGCGCCCGCAGGGGCGGCCCAACCCCAAAAAGCAAGGAGGAAACATGATGCCAAAGGCGGGCCGCCGCTTTTGCCTTTGCGCCGCCAGGCGCTGCTTTTGGGGGCAAAGCCGCCCTGCCCCGCCCGCGGCTGCGGCCGCCCCGGCTTGTGCAACCTGCCGGCAGGGCTTGCGGGCTGCCAAACAGAGGGAAAAGCCCGGCAATCCTTTTTACGGATTGCCGGGCTTTTTGCATGCGCCGGGCGCCAAAGCGGCCGGGCCCAAGCCGGGCGCCTGCCTGCGCTGGCGCGGCTTTTGGCCTTATATGCTTTTCTTGGCTGTCACATTTTCTTTTCTAACAGGCTGCTTACAAAAATCAGGCTAACCAGCTGGGCCACAACCACCCCGCCCAGCACCACGGCCGGAAACACATAGCCCATGCACAGAAACACCACAATGGCAATGCCCAGCAGGGTTGTGGTAAACATGTTGGTGATGTTGCCCGCCTTTTCTTTTATGGCAAGGTTGCGCTCGTCCATTACATGCTTTTGATATTCGCTGTCCTGCGCCCATTTGGCAAGCACACGGTTTGTGTTGCCCGCGCCGAACGCCATGGCGAACAGCAGGGCCAGGCCAACATCTGCCTGCTGCGGCAGTTGCAAAAAAGCCACCGCCAGCAGGGCCAGCGCAGCCACAGCATAACAAACATAAGAAACCATACGCTTCATGCTCATTCTTCCTTTCCTTCGTCTTCATAAAGAAAGATGTCCTCAATGGCCATGCCAAAATAGCGCGCTATTTTGAACGCCAGCAGAATAGAGGGGTTATAGCGCCCGTTTTCCAGCGAGCCCACTGTCTGCCGCGAAACCTGCAGCGCGTCGGCCAGTTCTTCCTGGCTGATGCCCCGCTGTTTGCGCAGCTGTTCCAACCTGTTTTTCATTCTGCCCGCCTCCAAATGGAAAGTGTGCTTTCCATTTATTAAGATAGCCCTTTTCACCTTAAATGTCAAGCAAACTTTCCATTTAAACGCCGCTTTTGTGTAAGATTTGAAAAACCGTCCGGCATACCGCCCAAACCTGGCCGCAAAAACTTGTAACTTCTGCCCAGTTATAGTATAATATTTTCTTGTGTGGGCACGCCTGTGGGAGGGCGTAGGGAAGCCTTACCGCACAAGAGGGAAAGTATGAAAAGAAAGAGGGAACTGGGCGTATGGCAGATTATTTGGCAATGGACAAAGCCGCGCTGGAGGCAGAGCGTGCGTCCCTGCTGGCAGCATATGAGGGGTATGTGGCACGGGGGCTTTCGCTGGATATGTCGCGCGGCAAACCTTCCGCAGAACAGCTGGACCTTTCGATGGACCTTCTGTACATGACAGATTATCACGGCGAGGGCGGAACCGACGCGCGCAACTATGGCGCACTGGAAGGCATGCCGGAGGCACGCCGCTTTTTTGCACAGATGCTTGGCGTGCAGCCGCAGGAAGTGGTGGTGGGCGGAAACTCCAGCCTTCAAATGATGTATGACCAGGTGGCGCTTGGCTGGCGCAAGGGCTTCCCCGGTGGCTGTGGGCCCTGGCGGAAAGCAAGCCCGGCGCCCAAATTTATCTGCCCTGTGCCGGGTTACGACAGGCACTTCCGCGTGACGGAGGAGTTTGGCTTTGAGATGCTGAATGTCCCCATGGGGCCGCAGGGGCCGGACATGGACCTTGTGGAGCAGCTGGTGCAAGACAGCGCCGTGAAGGGCATTTGGTGTGTGCCGCTGTATTCCAACCCGGACGGCTATACCTACAGCGACGAAACCGTGCGGCGCCTTGCGCGCATGCAAACGGCTGCGCCAGACTTTCGCATTTTCTGGGACAATGCCTACTGTGTGCACCATTTGACAGACAAGCACGACACGGTGCTGAATATTCTGGACGAGTGCCGTGCCGCCGGCCATGAAAGCAGGCCGCTTTTGTTCTGCTCTTTAAGCAAGGTGACGTTCCCGGGCGCAAGCGTGGCCGCCATGGCCGCCAGCGAAGAGAACATTGCCCATATTGTGAAAAACATGTTCCCCATGATTATCAGCTATGACAAAATGAACCAGCTGCGCCATGTGCGCTTTTTAAAGGACATGCAGGGGGTGGAGGCGCACATGGAAAAGCACCGCGCCATTGTGGCCCCAAAATTTGAGGCCGTGTGGCAGGCCTTGCGCGAAGGGCTTTCGCCCTATGGGGAAATTGCCCGCTGGACAACGCCGAACGGCGGCTATTTCATCAGCCTGTACACGCTGGAAGGGTGCGCAAAGCGCACCGTGCAGCTGTGCAAAGACGCGGGCGTGGTGCTTACGGGCGCGGGCGCGGCCTACCCGTATGGCCATGACGAACAAGATTCCAACATCCGCATTGCGCCCACCTATCCCACGCTGCCGGAACTGCGCCTGGCCTGCGAGCTGCTGTGCGTGGCGGTGCGCCTTGCAAGTGTGGAAAAACTTCTGGGGGCCGAACAGCCGCAGAAGTGAAACATCAATTTCCGGAGGGATACCCATGAAGACAAAAGGAAGGCCCTGGCAATTCTTTGTTGTTGCAGCGCTTATTTTTTTGTTTGCCTACACCGCGTTTTTCGGCGTGAAAACGCAATATGGCGACACGCTGAACACCTGGATTAAAGGCGCGGCCGACATTCGTTTTGGCATTGATATCCGCGGCGGGGTGGATGTGACCTTTATGCCCGCCGACGGCTATGACGCCACAGACGAGCAGATGGAGGCCGCCAAATCTGTGGTGGAACAGCGCCTTGTGAACCTGCAAATTACAGACAGCGAAGTGTATGCCGATTCCGGCAACGACCGCATTGTGGTGCGCTTCCCGTGGAAGGAAGATGAAACGGAATTCGACCCCGAGGCGGCCATTCAGGAAATTGGCGCCACCGCGCGGCTTACCTTCCGGGAAAGCAACGAAACAGACAGCGAGGGCAAACCCTCTGGCGTAACGGCCGAAAATATCATTCTGGAAGGGGAAGATATTCAAAGCGCCACCGCGCAGGTGGACACCAACCCCTCCAGCACTACATACGGCGAATACTATGTGGCGCTGGAACTGAATGATTCCGGCAAGGAAAAATTTGCCCAGGCAACCGAGCGCCTGTCGCAGGAAACGCCGAAAGGCATCATTTCCATCTGGATGGACGACACCATGATTTCTTACCCGCAGGTGCAGTCTGCCATTACAGACGGGCATGTGCAAATTTTGCTGGGCAGCAGCGATGACGCCGCGCGGGAACAGGCCATCACCCTGGCAAACCAAATCAATTCCGGCGCTTTGCCGTTTGCGCTGGAGGCAGAAAACTTCAGCACCATCAGCCCGTCTTTGGGCGCCAATTCGCTGGGCGCCATGGTGCTGGCCGGTGTGGTTGCCTTCCTTCTGGTGGCCCTGTTTATGATTTTGAAATACCGGCTGCCCGGTTTTGTGGCCAGCATTGCCCTTTTGGGGCAAACGGCCATGACGCTGGCCTTTGTTTCCGGCTATTTTGCCGTGTTCCCCAGCTTTACGCTTACGCTGCCTGGCATTGCGGGCATTATTCTTGCCATTGGCATGGGGGTGGACGCCAACGTCATTACGGCAGAGCGCATTAAAGAAGAAATCCGCGCCGGGAAAAGCATTGACGGCGCGCTGAACGCGGGCTTCCGCCGCGGGCTGAAGCCCATCATTGACGGCAACGTAACCGTGGTGATTGTGGCGGTGATGCTGATGGGCGCTTTCGGCCCCACAGACGGCTTCTTTGCCAGGCTGCTGCGCCCGGTGTTCTTTGCCTTTGGCGCCTCTACGGCAGGCACCATCTACTCCTTCGGTTACACCCTGCTGGTGGGCGTGCTGCTGAACTTTGTGTTTGGCGTGGGCTGCACGCGCGTTATGCTTCGCGGCATTTCCAAACTGAAGTGCATGCGCAGCGCTGTTTTGTACGGCGGCCTTCGCCCGCAGGCCGCCCCCAGGCAGCCCAAAACGTGGAACATTGTGGGCGCACGCAAAAAGTTTTTTGCGTTTTCGCTGTGCCTGGTGCTGTTCATTGCCGTTTTCAGCGCTGTGTTTGGCGTAAAAATGGACATTCAGTTCAAGGGCGGCGCCATTGTCACATACAGTTATGAGGGCGAAGCGCCCGTGCAGGCCGTTACCCAAACGGCACAGGATGCGCTGGGCAGCGGCGTAACTGTGCAGACGGGTTCTTCCATTGCCACAGAAGGGCAGACGCTGACGGTGTCGATGCCGGGCAGCGAAACCATGAGCACCGAAACGGTGGCGGCCCTGACGGCCGCTTTGCAGGAAAGCTACCCGGATAATCAGTTCCAGCAGCTTTCCATCACAAATGTAGACCCCACTTTGGGCGGCGAATTTTTTGCCAAAAGCATTGTGGCAATTCTTGCCGCGGCGGTGCTTATCCTCATCTATATTGCGGTGCGCTTTAAAAACATTGGCGGCCTGCGCGGCGCTGTAACCGGCGTTGTGGCGCTGCTGAATGACATGGTTGTCATTTTCGGCATTTTCGTGGTGCTGCGCATTCCCCTGAACGGAAACTTTATTGCGGCCATGCTGGTTATTCTGGGCTATTCCATCAACGACACGGTTGTTATTTATGACCGCATCCGCGAAAATGGCTCTATGGTAAACAAAAAGCACACCGATTTTGCCCAGCTGGTGAACACGGGCATCAACCAAAGCCTGACGCGCACCATCAACACCACGCTCACCACATTGCTTGCGCTGGGCACTGTGTGTGTGGTAAGCGTCGTCTTTGGGCTGGACAGCATCTTCACCTTTTCGTTCCCTCTTATCATTGGCATGGTTTCGGGCGTATACAGTTCCATCTGCATTGCCGGGCCGCTATGGGTTGAATGGGAAAAGCGCGCTGGCGCAAAGCCCAAAAAATAAAACAAACCAAATAGAATGCACAAAAAGGCTGCGGGCCCACTGAACCGCTCCAACTTGTGCGGACAGCACAAAAAGGCGCCTATGTAGGGAAATATGAAGTTTTAAGCGGAGAGGCGTCGTGCAAGCGGCGCCTCTCCAGTCTTTAACTGGATGCGCTCATGGTTGTAGAAGTGGATATAGCGGTCAATCATTTCATTTGCTTCAGAAAAAGTAGCCGGTTTGTGTCGGTAGATACATTCGGTTTTCAGAATGGAGAAGAAGTTTTCCGCCATGGCGTTGTCATACGGATTTCCTTTCCTTGACATAGACGGAGTAATGCCGTATGCTTGTGTCAGGTTGAAGTATGCTTGCGAGGTGTACTGAAATCCTTGGTCGCTGTGGAGGTGGAGCTCCGCAGCGGCCCTTTTTTTCTCCCGCTTCATTGCCAATCGAATGGTGTCCAGCACCAGATTTACTGTCTGCTGTGTTCCGGTCTTGTAGGCTACGATGCTGTTGTCGTAGAGATCCCGGATCATGGACAGATACAGTACGCCTTGCTTTGTGTGGATGTAAGAAATATCCGTTACCCATTTGCTGTTGGGCCTGTCCGCATGGAACCGGCGGTTTAGCAAATTTTCGTATTTATGTACCTGCTGCCCCATATTGACCCATTTTCTGCGCCGTCGGATCTCCGCAAGTAAGTTATATTTCTCCATGATACGCAGGATAGTCTTGGGATTGCGATGAATACCTTGCTTCTCCAGCACCAACCACATCCTGCGGTAGCCATATGTACGAAAGCTGCGCTCTCTCTGTTCCGCGATGATTTCTGCAAGAGCCGCGTCTTTCTCCGGCCTGCCCAGTCGATGGACGAAATCATAATATCCGCTTCGGGATACCTGAAAGAAGCAACACATAACGGATATCGGATATTCGTTTCTGTGCCGGTAGATCACTGCGTATTTTGCCCCTGGCCTCACTTCCTTCCTATGGAGCGCAGAAAATCCCGCAATAACTCGTTTTCCATCTTTAGCCGTTTGTTCTCATACTTGTACTCCGCCAGTGTTTTTGCAGGTTTGCGCCCTCGCATCTTGGGAATGACAGGTTCTTTCAGCCAGCACTGAATAGCCCACCGGCTGATTCCATACTCCCGGCTCAAAGCACATTGGCTTTCTCCTGCGCGGATTCGTGCCACAACTTCTTCCCGTATCCCAACCGGATACTTTTTCATCCCTCTTTTTCCAGACATTCTAAGACCCCCTAATGTAGTTCTATTTTCCTACATTAGGGGGCCTTTTGTCTATTGTCCGTTTTTACGGGGGCAGTTCACCACTGGCCCGCAGCCTTTTTCTGTTTTGTGTTTTGCCTTGCCCTTACAGCGGCTGAGAGACAATGGAATCAATCATGTCCATGCCGCTTCCATACAGGTTCATATAATCTGCCTTGCCGTCTGATGTCAGCTGCACAACGCCGGAAAATTCTACGGCATGTTCTGCCTGGTCTGCTGTAGTGATAGTGGCTGCCGCATGGAAGTTGTAAACGCTGAATGCATCGGTGGTTTCTTTTAACTGCACTGTCAGGTCATCTACTTCAATGGAAAAATTCCAGCTGGAAGAATAGCCTGTTAGCGTCTGCCACCAGATAAAGACGCCGTCATCGTTCTTGGCCACATATTCGCCCATTACCTGGTGATAAGCCTCATGCAGGGCATTCACGTCGTCAGCTTCCTCCGAAATGGCCTCTTCCACAGCCGCATGGGGCACGGTAAGAATATTGGTGACAACGGCAGAGGCTGTTTTTATGTTTTTATCGCTTGCCTGGCAGCCCAAAAGGGAACACATCAGAACCAGAATGAGGGCAAGAACGCGCGAAGAGCGTTGAAGCATATTTTCTAAGCCTCCTGGTTGTTTTTTGAAAGGCGGTTTTCAAAACGGACGATATGCCGCAGGCCAGGGCTTGCCCCGCGCAGGGCACTTGACGGGGAGAATAGTGATAATTTGCCCCGTACAAACAAACGTTGACAGATGAGGCGTACGGCATCGCAAACATTGCGTTTTTCTTAACCATATTATAACATTTTACCTGCCTGTTTGATATAGACGCATCCAACAAGGTTTCCCGCGCTTTTTATGCTGCAATGGACAAAGAACTTGATTTTTTGCAAAGTTTCCGAATTCAAAAAGTAAGCGCATAGGGAAGGCACCGGCAAAAGCTTTGGCCTTGTTTCTGTGCAAAATTTGTGCATATCGTCCATGAAACCGGACGGAGACAAAAGGAAAGCAATGCGAAAATACAAAAATACATTTTAACACTTTACTTTGATAAAATAATAAAGTATAATGCTTTCATACCAAGAGAACCAACCAGAAAGAGGGGGAATAAAACGATGAAAAAGGTTTTGGCAGGCATGTTAAGCACTGTAATGTTATGCATGGCCCTGGCGGGCTGCGGCGGCCAGCAGGCGGCCTCGGATGCAAACGTAGACGACCTGGCCTATATTCAGGAAAACGGGACGCTGAAAATTGGCATAACCTTGTTTCAGCCCATGAACTATTACGATGAAAACGAGCCGGATAAGCTGGTGGGCTTTGACACGGAACTGGCCGAGGCTGTGTGCGAGAAACTTGGGGTTACGCCAGAGTTTATTGAAATTGATTGGGACCAGAAAGTGATTGAGCTGCAAAGCAAAAATATCGATTGCATCTGGAACGGCATGACAATTTTGGACGAACTGAAAGAAAACATTGATTTTAGCATGCCCTACAGCGGAAACATGCAGGTGTGCGTGGTTCGCGCAGAGGATGCGGGCACCTATCAAAGCACAGAAGATATGGTGGGCGCCAACATTGCCGTAGAGGCGGAAAGCGCGGGGCAGAAGGCTGTGGAAGCGGACGAAAACCTGAGCCAGGCCGAGATGGTGGCCGTGGGTGCACAGAGCGACACCCTGATGGAAGTGGCTGCCGGAACTTCGGACGTAGCCGTGATTGATGCCGTTATGGCGTATGCCTCGGTGGGCGAGGGCACAAGCTACAGCGACCTTGTGGTAGTGGATGGAATTGAACTTGGCAAAGAGGAATATGGCATTGGCTTCCGCAAGGGGTCCAACCTGGTAGAAGCCGTGAACACGGCCCTGCAGGAACTGACCGACGAAGGCGTTTTGGACGAGCTGCAGCAAAAATATCCCTCTGTGCTTGTTACCCTGGAAAAAAGCGCTTAACACACATCTTTTCGCATGAAATTGCCCCGCGGGGCGCAGTAGGAGCGTATCGACCATGTCTTTTTCTGTTGTTACCTTGCAGCTGTTGGACGGCTTTGGCACCACCTGCCTGATTTTCTTCGTCACTTTGGCAGCTGCGCTTCCGCTGGGGCTTGTGGTTTGCTTTGGCTCTATGAGCCGCTTTCGGCCTCTGCGCTGGCTGACGCGCGCTTTTATCTGGGTTATCCGCGGCACACCGCTGATGCTGCAAATTATCATTGTGTTCTATGTACCCGGCCTTGCGTTTGGCATGCCGGTGCAAAGCCGCCTGGCCGCTGTGCTGGTTGCGTTCATCATCAACTATGCCGCCTACTTTTCCGAGATATACCGCGGTGGCATTGAAAGCATCCCCAAGGGCCAATACGAAGCCGGGCAGGTGCTTGGCATGACAGACAGGCAAATCTTTTTCCGCGTGGTGCTTTTGCAGGTGATTAAGCGCATTGTGCCGCCCATGGGCAACGAGATTATCACATTGGTGAAAGACACCTCTTTGGCGCGTGTGATTGCCGTTGGAGAGCTGATTCGCGCGGCGCAGGACATTGTAAAGCAATATGCGCTGCTTTGGCCGCTGTTCTATACCGGTGTGTTTTATCTGCTGTTCAGCGGCCTGCTGACGCTGCTTCTGCGCGCGCTGGAAAAGAAACTGGATTATTACAAGGGGTAAGCTATGGCAGTGCTGGAAGTATGTGACCTTACAAAAAGCTATGGCGGGCAACAGGTGCTGCGCGGGGTGAGCTTCAGCCTGGAAAAGGGCGAGGTGCTCTCTATCATTGGCTCTTCCGGAAGCGGCAAAACCACGCTGCTGCGGTGCCTGAATTTTCTGGAAACGCCGCAAAGCGGTTCAATTGCCGTCAACGGGGAAGTGCTGTTCGATGCCGCGCAGCCGGAAAAGCCAACGCCCGATTCCATCCGCCGCAAACGGCTGCACTTTGGCCTTGTGTTTCAATCGTTCAACCTGTTTCCGCAGTATACCGTGCTGCAGAACATTACGCTGGCCCCCAACCTGCGCGCAAAAGAAAGCGCCAAACAGCGCGGGCAAAAGGCAGAGCCAGAGGCATTTCAAAAAAATGAAGAAAGGGCGCTGGCGCTGCTGGCACGCGTGGGCCTCACCGATAAAAAAGACAGCTACCCTTATCAGCTTTCGGGCGGCCAGCAGCAGCGTGTGGCCATTGCACGCGCCCTGGCGCTGGAGCCGGATGTGCTGTGCTTTGACGAACCCACCAGCGCGCTGGACCCGGAGCTGACGGGCGAAGTGCTGCGGGTTATCCGCTCTTTGAAGAACAACGAAACCACAATGATTGTGGTAACGCATGAAATGGAGTTTGCAAAACACGTTTCGGATAAAATCATTTTCATGGCCGATGGCGTGATAGAGGCCAGCGGGGCGCCCCGGCAGCTGTTTGAAGAACAGCAAAACCCGCGCCTTCAGGCGTTTTTGCAAACCATGCAGCAGCCTTAAACATGCAGCCAGCCTGTTGAAACGGGCTGGCTGTGCTTTTTTGGGCGGCATTGCTTTCGGGCTTTTGCGCCCGGCACGCACAAAGGCCGGGCCGGGGCACAGGCGCCACTTTGGCACCGTTCTGCATACGCCTGTTTGTTTTCATAGTATTTCGCTAAATATTGTGCTATACTAGGGACAGATAAAACTGTAATAAAAGGGTGCCAATATGCCAAAAGAAAAATTTAAAACCGTATATGTTTGCACGAACTGCGGCGAAAGCGCCCCGCGCTGGATGGGCCGCTGCCCCGCGTGCGGTGCATGGAACACCATGGTGGAAGACGTTGTGCGGGAAGAAAAGCCTGCCAAGGCTTCCGGCGGGGGAAAAAGCGCTTCCCGCGGCATTGGCTCTGGCAGCGCGGCCCTGGCGCGCACCTTGAGCGAAATTCGCATTACGGAAGAAAAAAGCCGCATTGTCACCGGCATCAGCGAGCTGGACCGCGTGCTGGGCGGCGGCATTGTGCTGGGCAGCGTTGTGCTGTTGGGCGGCGAGCCGGGCGCAGGCAAATCTACGTTATTGCTGCAGCTTTGCGGCGCAATCAGCCGCGCGGTGAGCGTGCTGTATATCACCGGCGAGGAATCGGCGCGGCAAATCAAACTGCGCGCCCTGCGCCTGGGCGTGCCGCAGGATGGCATTCGCCTTGCGGCGGAAACCGAGATAGAAGATATCTGTGCACTGATTGAGCAGGAAAAGCCCGGCCTGGTGGTGATTGATTCCATTCAAACCATGCACTGCGCAGATATCTCGTCCAGTGCGGGCAGTGTTTCCCAGGTGAAAGAGTGCGCTTCGCGCCTTCTGGCTGTGGCGAAGAACCATGAAATTCCCACATTCATTGTGGGCCATGTAAATAAGGATGGCGCCATTGCCGGCCCCAAAGTGATGGAACACATTGTGGATACGGTTCTTTACTTTGAGGGGGATAAAATGCTTCCTTACCGCATCTTGCGCGCCGCCAAAAACCGCTATGGTTCCACCAACGAAATCGGCATGTTCGACATGACGGGGAAGGGGCTGAAAGTGGTAGAAAACCCTTCCAAGCTGCTGCTGGAGGGGCGGCCCGTGGGTGTTTCCGGAAACTGTGTGGCCTGCACTTTGGAGGGTTCGCGCCCCATTTTATCTGAAATCCAGGCGCTTGTCAGCAAAACGGCTTTCGGCACCCCGCGGCGTGCGGCCTCCGGCTTTGATTTTAACCGCACCAATTTGCTTTTGGCTGTGCTGGAAAAACGCGCCGGGTATTTTCTGGGCAATTTAGATGTATACCTGAACATTGTGGGCGGCCTGCAACTGGATGAGACAGCCTGTGACCTGGCTGTATGTATGGCCGTTGTTTCCAGCATGCTGGACAGGCCCGTGCCCGATGACATGGTGGCAATAGGGGAGGTAGGCCTTGGCGGGGAAGTGCGCAGCGTGGCCAACCTGGAGCTGCGCCTGCGCGAGGCAAGGCGTCTTGGCTTTATGCGTGCAGTGGTGCCGAAATACGCCTTAAAACAAATAGAAACACAGGAATTTGCCGACATGGAACTGCTGGGCGTAGCGTATGTGCGGCAGGCCGTGCAGCTTTTATAAAACAGCGCCGCAAAGCCATGAAAGCAGTGAAATGTATGGTTGTTTCACCTTCTCTATTTGTTAATAATTTAACAAATAGAGAAGAAGCATCCTGTAAGAAATAACCTGTTATGATATGACATCGAAAATGTCAGATTGTATTTATTCAGGCAGAAAACTTGAAAGCCTGCAAAAATCAGGTCTGAAAACCTGTGCGGGCGCATTGCCGCTGGGTGTTGCCGCATGCTTTGCTTTTAGGCTGTCACTGGATGCATTGGCCAAACGCCTATTGCTACTTGCCGCTTTTTGTGCTTTCGGCCAGCAAAGCCTTTTATGAATTATGGATTTCTCAAAAAACGGGCCTGCTGTCGGAAAAGAAAAAGCCGTCTGCGCGTTTTATAAAATAAAAGGAATACCCTGGGTTCATGAAAAGAAAAATAAAAAGTGCCTGCGGCAATGTTTTTCACAGAATGGTTTCAAAAGCGCGCAAGAAAAGCAAACAGGCTTAATGCATAACACATGGGCGGAGTATTTCATTATATTATTAAGTTGAGAAAAATCTTTTTATCTAACAGAGCCAAAGAAAAACATGTTTCCATGTGTCAATACCACCGGGCATGACGCAATATAATTAGAGTTCCTGCCAGCAACCATCATGAAAGCGCTTTTTCGGAAGTTATCTCATGATACGTCTTTTAAATTCTATTTTGAGCTCCCCTTAATTTCGCTAAATTTGCATTTAGCGAAATTGCATCTGTGTTTTTTCGCTTCCTCTTTTGCTAAGCAACGCGCATTTGCTGTGTGGCTGGCTGCGGCAATGAGGCCCGGTACATTTTGCTAAAATTCAAACATGGAGGTCTCTCCTGCTTATGAGCACTTACATTGATGCACGCAGGCCCAGCCACCACGGCGATTATCAAGATTGCCCGCCCTTGGTGGTTCGGTATTTATATGACAGCGAGACAATTCGCGGGTTATCGCCGCGTACTGTGAACGGGTATTATATCGACCTTCGCACCTTTTTCCGTTTTTTAAAGCTGCAGCGCGGCATGGTGCCCAAAAATACGCCGCTGGATGAAATTGATGTGCACGACATTGAGCTGGAAACCATAGAGAGTGTCACCGGCACAGAGATTTATGAATTTTTGCACTATGTCACACGGGAACGGGCCAACTCCCCTGCCGCGCGGGCCAGAAAACTTTCCAGTTTAAAAGGGTTTTATAAATATCTGTGCACAAAAATGAAGCTCATTCGCGTAAACCCGACAGATGACGTGGGCATTCCGGCGCAGAAAAAGCGCCTGCCCAAATATTTATCCCTGAAAGAGGGCACAGAGCTTCTTCAAAGCGTGCAAAGCGATTTTTACGAGCGCGATTACTGCATGATTACACTGTTTTTGAATTGCGGCATGCGCCTTTCGGAATTGGTAAATATCAATGCCACAGATATCCAGGATGATGGGACAATACGCATTATTGGCAAAGGCGATAAAGAGCGCCTTGTCTATTTGAATGAAGCTTGTGTGAAGGCGTTGACGCGCCTGTGTGACGAGCGGCGTAAACTGCCGAATTTGCAGGATGACAAGGCCCTGTTTGTTTCTAAAAAAACGGGAAAACGGCTTTCTGCGCGCCGTGTGCAGCAAATTGTCGAGGGTTGCCTGCGGGCAGCCGGGCTTTCGGGAAAAGGATATTCCACCCATAAATTGCGCCATACTGCGGCCACAATGATGTATCAGGAGGGCCATGTGGACATGCTGGCATTGAAAGAAATTTTGGGCCATGCGCATGTGTCCACCACAGAAATCTATACACATCTGGGGGCCGCCCAGCTGAAGGAAGCGGCCAAGGCCTCCCCTTTTGCCAAGATGGATTTTGAACATCCCCCGGCCGCGCAGGAAACAGACGGCACCAAGCCGCATGACGAAGAAAACCGCAAGGTGAAATGATTTTCTCATCTTTTGTAAATTGGAAAGGAAGCCAGATCAAGTTTTTCTATCATTTACAAAAAAGGCGTAACCGCCCTTACAAGGTGGTTGCGCCTTTTGCACGTTCCTATTATTCGCGTCAATTCAAAAAAACAGGGCAAAATATGCTGCACAATGCGCCTGACAGAAAAGCCGATGCCATGCAGGCGATGCTGGCCGCCATGTATATGCGAAGTGCACAAACACCTGTTTGCGCATGCATCTCTCTGGCCAGGAATTGTGCGGCAAACAGCGAGGCGCTGGTTTGCAAGGCGCGGCGCGCCGTCAAAGTGAAACACACAAAGCGAACCGATTCCGGCACAAGAAACAGCACAGCGCTGGCAAACAGCCCCTTTGTGCCCATCTGCCCATACAGCGCGGCGTTCATTGCGCCGAATGCGCAGCCCTCTACCCAAAGAAGCCCTATGACACACGGCGCGCCAAAGCAGGAAAACGCAAACAGCAGCAGCAGCGAAAGGCACAAAAAAGACGAAAACAGCGAAGAGGAAAACACTTGCCAAAACGCGCTGGAGCATCGGACGCGCAAAAGTTCGGCCGCGTAATACGAAATGAAATTCCCCTCTTGCCCGCCAAGTGCAGCAGAACTCAACCAGGCGCCCAGCAGGATGCCGGCCACCAGGCAAAGAGTAAGCAAAGGGACGCATCCGTTTTTTCTGCCCCGAGCCCCCTTGGGCATGCGAAAATATTTGACTGTGCGCCTGGGCCGAAACGCTGGCCGATGGCTGCAAAACGAAAATTGGCGCATCGTGCACACATCCTTTTTCTTTTCAATCGGTTTTACACAAAGCCCAAATTTAAAAATCAGAAAGAAAATCTGTACGCCGCTGTATGGCAATTTTGTGCTTTGTGAAACAGGCATGCAAACCCCAAAAAGCCGGGAATTCAGCTTACTTTTTTATGGCTTTCCCTCCATAAAATGCCTGCGTACCCGCCTACCCCACCACACAGTAAAATACTGCCTGCCTTGATGGCTGTGAAGGTAGAAAACGACGGTTGGCCTTGCGTGGCGGAAAAAAGGCCAACAAAAACTACCGCAATGCCGCCAAACAACAGGCCGCACAACAACCCGTTTTTGCCGTGTATAAGGCTGGTTACGGTGCTTCCTGCCAGCACGCTTAAACACAATGCCCCGGTGCCAAGCGGCACCGTCATTTCCAAGGGGATATCCACCCGGCATAAAAGTGCTGCACTGGCACATAAAAGCCCGGCCAATACAGCGGTGCATACAGCCACACCTGCAAGCAGATGGCCAAAAAGTGGGCTGGCCTTTTTCTGTGTATGAACCCTTACCGCCTTTTTTGCCTTGACCAAAACAAAACACCCCCGCACAAATCCCTTCTTACCCCAAAGGTACGCGCGGCAGGCCTGTTTTATGAATGCAAAATGGGAATTGTCTCCCCTCCATGCCCCAATCGCTGCGGCAATGGCAAAAAATGCCAGCCTCTTAAAGAGGCTGGCATTTTTTCTTGTGATGAAAAAAGTAAAAAACGGGCTGCACAGAAAAAAGCAAACTTTAGGCTTCCTTTTCGCCTTCCGTATCCAGCTGCAGCTTTTCCACTTCCTGAATGGCCCAGCGTTTGAAGCGCATTTTAACGCGGTCAGACCCCGTCTCCAGAACAAAGGTGTCCTCTTTGATGCTGGCCACACGGCCCACGATGCCGCCGATCGTGGTAACGCCATCCCCCACTTCAATGGAGTTGCGCATGGCCGTTGCCTGTTTTTCCTTCTTGTTTTGCGGGCGAATGATCAGAAAATACATAATCACGAATACGCCCAGCAAGGGGATAAACATAGTCAAACTAGACATTACGTTAGAATCCATAATGAAATGATTCCTCCTATCAAGATTTAAACGTCATGATACAGTATACCGAAAATATGCGGCTCTTTCAAGGGCTTTGCAGAAATTTCGCATTTCAGATGCGGGTATCCAGCAGCTGGGCATACTGGCGGTAAAAGGCCTCAAAACGCCCTTCGTCCAATGCGGTTCGAATTTTTTCCATCAGGGTGTTGTAGAAATACAGATTATGTGTGACAGCAAGGCGCATGCCCAACATCTCATCGGCTTTGAACAGGTGGCGCAGGTAGGCTTTTGAGAAGTTCCGGCAGCATTCGCAGCCGCAGGTTTCGTCCAGCGGGCTTTCATCCAGCTCATATTTGGCGTTTTTGATATTCACAATGCCGTTCCAGGTGAACAGGTGGCCATGCCTTGCATTGCGGCTGGGCATGACGCAGTCAAACAAATCCACCCCGCGGTATACAGCCTCCAGAATATTTCCCGGTGTGCCCACCCCCATCAGATAACGGATTTTATCCTTGGGCATGTATTCCTCTACCAAGCTGATCACACGGTACATCTCTTCCTTCGGCTCCCCCACCGCCAAGCCGCCGATGGCATAGCCGTCCAAATCGAGCTCGCGGATCTGCTTCATGTGTTCAACGCGCAGGTCATCATAACAGCACCCCTGGTTGATGCCAAACAGCATCTGATGCGGGTTGATTGCAATTTCTTCCCGCTTCAGGCGGTTCAGCTCTGCCTTGCAGCGTGCCAGCCAGCGCACGGTTCTGTCACAGGAATTTTTGGCATACCGGTATTCTGCCGGGTTTTCCATGCATTCATCAAACGCCATTGCGATGGTGCTGCCCAGGTTGGCCTGGATGCGCATGCTTTCCTCCGGCCCCATAAAAATGCGGTGGCCGTCCAGGTGGGACGCAAAGGTAACGCCTTCCTCTGTGATTCTCCGCAATTTGGACAGGCTGAACACCTGAAACCCGCCGGAATCTGTCAGAATAGGCCCGTCCCACCGGGTAAAGCGGTGCAGGCCGCCCAGCTTTGCCACGTTTTCGTCGCCCGGCCTCAAATGCAAATGATAGGTGTTGCACAGCATCACCTGGCAATGGTTTTCTTTTAAATCAAACGCCGAAAGGCCGCCTTTGATAGCGCCTGCGGTGGCCACATTCATAAAGGCAGGCGTCTGCACCGTGCCATGCACTGTTTCAAAACTGGCACGCCTTGCCTTCCCTTCTGTTTTAAGCAATCGATACATCCGGCCCATCCTTTTCCATCAGCAATCTGTTTCGCCTGTTCAAAAAACGAGCGGTGCCGGGAACAGCCCCTGCACCGCTTTTCTTATTATAAGGGCTGAAACGCACAAAGTCAACCCGTTGCCCCGGCAAAAGCCGGGCGGCTAAACGAAAGCAACCCGGGCGCCCGGCCCACTTTTGCCAAAGCGTTCACAAAATCAACATCGCATCACCAAAGCTGAAAAAGCGGTATTTCTCTTTCACCGCTTCGGTGTATGCGCGCATGGTGCGCTCGTAACCATAGAAAGCGCTTACCAACATGATAAGCGTAGATTCCGGCAGATGAAAATTGGTGATAAGGCCGTCCAATACGCGGAAAGAAAACCCGGGGTAAATGAAAATGTCGGTGTCCCCGCTGCAGGCCCGAATTTCGCCATAGCGGGCCGCTGCAGCCTCTAACGTGCGGCAGCTGGTGGTGCCCACGGCAATCACCCGGTGTCCGGCCGCCTTGGTGCTTCGAATGGCCTGGGCCGTCTCTTCACTGATAGAGTACCATTCGCTGTGCATTTTATGGGCCAGAATATTATCTTCCTTCACAGGCCGGAATGTGCCCAGCCCAACGTGCAGCGTCACTTCGGCAAACTGGATTCCTGCCTGTTTCAGGCGCTGCATCAGCTCCGGTGTGAAATGCAGGCCCGCTGTGGGCGCGGCGGCGCTGCCCAGCTCTTTGGCATACACCGTCTGATATTGAGAGTTATCTTCCAGTTGCTTGCGAATGTATGGCGGCAAGGGCATCTTTCCAAACGCATCCAGCTTTTCATACAAAGTTTGCGTGTCGTAAAAAAAGCGAACCAGCTTGTTGCCGTCCTCTTCGCTGGTGTGCTCAATTTGCGCTTTCAGCGTGCCGTCGCCGAACACCACCTGCGCACCGGTTTTCAGACGCTTGCCGGGCTTTGCCAGGCATTCCCACACGTCCCCGCTCACCTGGCGCAGCAATAAAAGCTCACACACTGCGCCGGTGGGCTCTTTATGGCCGATAAGACGGGCTGGCAGCACTTTGGAATTGTTGATAACCAGCAGATCGCCCGCCTGTAAAAGCGCGGGCAGGTCGTGAAACACGCGGTGTTCTATTGTGTCTGTGCCGCGCGCAAGGCACATCAGCCTGGCGGCGTCCCGCGGCTCGCACGGCTCCTGCGCAATCAAACCCTGCGGCAGCTCAAAGAAAAAGTCACTTTTCTGCATCATTTCAAGCCCTCACATTGACAGCAGATATCCCGGAATGGTAAACTGTTAATAATTTAAAAATCGCGCTTTTTCGCGGCATGTGCAGCAAACAGTGTTTCTATTATATTGCAAAGAAAGCGGGTTTTCAACCCGGCTTTTTTGTTTTACAAGGGCTTTTCAGTGGGAAATCAAAAGGAACGGCCCCCTGCCCTTTCGCATAGGATGGGGAAGCCGCGGCAAGAAAGGACGTTTTGGAAATGGGAATGAAAGAATATCGTGTGGGGGTTGTGGGGGCCACCGGTATGGTGGGCCAGCGCTTTGTAAGCCTTTTGGCGCATCATCCCTGGTTCAGGCTGACGGTTGTGGCCGCCTCTGCCCGCTCTGCAGGCAAGACGTACGAGCAGGCCGTGGGCGGGCGCTGGGCTATGCCGGGCCCAATGCCCGAAGCGGCAAAGAACCTTATTGTGCGTGATGCAGCAGACGTGCAAAGCGTTGTGCAGGATGTAGATTTTGTGTTCTGCGCTGTCGACATGAAAAAGGAAGAGATCCGCGCGCTGGAAGAGGCATATGCCCGGGCCGAATGCCCTGTGGTATCGAACAACAGCGCACACCGCTTTACCCCGGATGTACCCATGGTGGTGCCCGAAATCAATGCCGGGCACATTGAGATCATCCCCTTTCAGCGCCGCCGCCTTGGCACCAAACGCGGGTTCATTGCGGTGAAATCCAATTGCTCACTGCAAAGCTATGTGCCTGCGCTTCACCCGCTGATGGAACCGTTTGGCGTAGAAAAATGCCTTGTGTGCACCTATCAGGCCATTTCCGGTGCAGGCAAAACGTTTGCCACATGGCCAGAGATGGTGGATAACTGCATCCCTTATATTGGCGGCGAAGAGGAAAAAAGCGAACAGGAGCCCCTGAAGCTGTGGGGCCACATAGAGAATGGCGTCATTGTGCCGGCCAGCGCCCCCTCAATTACGGCGCAGTGCTTCCGTGTGGCATGTTCTGACGGGCACATGGCTGCCGTATTTGCCAGTTTTAAACGCAAACCAAGCGAGGCGGAGATCAAACGCGCCTGGGCAGAATTTTCAGGCCCTGCGCAAGAGCTTGCCCTGCCCAGCGCGCCCAAACAGTTTATTCACTATTTTGAACAGGCGGACCGTCCTCAAACGAAGCTGGACCGCGAGACAGAAAACGGCATGGCCGTTTGTGTGGGCCGCCTGCGGCCCGATACGCAGTATGATTATAAGTTTGTGTGCCTTTCGCACAACACGCTGCGCGGCGCTGCCGGCGGCGCGGTGCTGCTGGCCGAGCTTTTGGCCGCAAAGGGCTATTTGGCCTGATAGCTTCGTTTCCCGGCGCTTCGCAGAAAGCGGGGGATATTTTGAAACAACCTGTCTTCCGGGGGTGCGGCACAGCCCTTGTGACGCCCATGTACCCGGACGGACGTGTAAATTATTCCGCGCTCAGGCAGTTGATTGAATACCAAATTCAACATGGTGCCGACGCCCTTATTCTGTGCGGCACCACCGGCGAGGCCCCCAGCCTGGACGATAAAGAGCACCTTTTGGTATTTGCCTTTGCGCGCGAGGCAATTGCAGGGCGTGTGCCCTTCATTGCCGGCACCGGCTCGAACGATACGCGCCACGCCGTTGCCATGTCGCTGGAGGCAAAACAGTGCGGTGCAGATGCCCTGCTGCTGGTGACGCCTTACTATAATAAAACCAACCAGGCCGGCCTTGTGCGCCACTACACTGCCATAGCAGATGCTGCGGGGCTGCCGGTGATTGTGTACAATGTGCCCTCCCGCACCGGAATGAACATTTTGCCGGAAACCTACCGTGAACTTTCCAGGCACCCGCTGATTGTGGGCGCCAAAGAGGCCGGCGGCAGCCTTGCCGCGGCAGAAAAGACCAGGCTACTGTGTGGCGATGCGCTTTTTCTGTACGCCGGAAACGATGACCAAATTGTGCCCATGCTGTCTGTTGGGGCTGTGGGAGCCATCAGCGTGCTGGCAAACCTTGTGCCGCGGGCCGTGCATGAAATGTGCAGCCTGTATGCGTGCGGCAAGCAAACGGAAAGTTTGCGCCTGCAGCTTCACTATCTGCCATTGATAGAAGCGCTTTTTGCCGACGTGAGCCCCATTGCCGTGAAGGCCGCGCTGGAACAGATGGGCGTGCCTGTGGGCCCGTGCCGCATGCCGCTGGGTGAGCTGGATGATGCCAAGCGCGAAATGCTATATGAAACGCTGGAAAAAGCCGGGCTTTTGGAGAGGGCCGTATGACGCGTGTGCTGCTGCTGGGGGCTGCAGGCCGGATGGGGTGCGCCGTGCAAAGCGCGGCACAGGCAATGCCTGATATAACCATAGTGGCTGGCGTGGACCGCGCCCCCTTAAAAGGTTCTGCCTTCCCTGTTTTTCACGGGCTTTCGGCCTGCGGCATTCCGGCAGATGTGCTGGTTGAATTTTCTTCGCCGCAGGCGGTGGCCGCAGCCCTGCCCATATGCACAGAGCGCGGCCTGCCCTGTGTGCTGTGCACCACCGGGCTGTCGCCTGCCCAGCAGGCCGCTGTGGAAGAGGCCAGCGCCCAGATTCCGGTTTTTCAAAGCGCAAACATGTCGCTGGGTGTTGCCGTGCTGGCCCGTGCAGCCCGCCTTGCGGCAAAACTGTTGCCCCCCGGGTGTGACATTGAGATTATTGAAAAACACCACCGTGGCAAGCGGGACGCCCCCAGCGGCACCGCACTGCAACTGGCCCATGCCGTGGGCGGGGCTTTTCCGCCTGCTGCCCTCTTGTTCGGGCGGGGGCCTGCCAGCGGCCCCCGCGGGCGGGAAATTGGCATTCATGCTGTAAGAGGCGGCGGCATTGTGGGCGAGCATGAAATCCTCTTTTGCTGTGAGCATGAGACACTTGCTTTTTCCCACAGTGCGCTTTCCCGCATCGGGTTTGCACAGGGGGCCCTTGCAGCCGCTGCCTGGCTCACCCGTCAAAACCATGGCCTGTATACGATGGAGGATATGTTAGATGACATCCAGGAATTCCAAAAAACGCCGTAAACCCCGTGCTGCCGTTGTGGTGCTGTGGCTTTTGTGTGCCGTGTGTGCGGGAGCCTTGGCGGCGCTGTGCTGGCATATGTTTGCGCCCCAAACCCCGGCGGAAAGCACTGCGCTGCCCGCTTCCACGGTTTCTGCCCAGCCCACGCCGCAGCCTCAGCCGCAGGTGACGCAGCTGCGCGTCTCTGCCACCGGGGATAACCTCATACACGACGGCCTCTACCTTCAGGCGCAAAAGCGCGCGGGCGGCAGCGGGTACGACTTTACCGCTTTGTACGAGCACGTCGCCCCGTTTTATCAGGGGTTTGACATCAACTGGATCAACCAGGAAACACTGGTTACAGATGAGTTCCCGCCATCTTCTTACCCCATGTTCTGCACCCCGGCCGCGCTGGGCCAGCACATGTATGACATTGGCATGCGGGTGGTGGCCATGTCCAACAACCATGCCTATGACAAAGGGGCCGAAGGCATTGCCGCCACCCGCCGCTTTTGGGCCTCCATGCCGGACGATGTGGTGACCACCGGCCTGTGGGAAGGCGAAGCAGACTATGATCGCATCCCCATTCAGGAACAGGACGGCGTAAAAATAGCCTGGCTGGCCTATACGGAATCGACCAACGGCCTGCCCACGCCTCAGGGGGCCGAGGCCAATATTATTTACACCTCGCAGGAGGATGTCATTCAGCACCAGATTGAACTGGCCCGCCAGCAGGCGGACGTGGTGGCGGTTGGTGTGCACTGGGGGACGGAAAACAGCCATGTGGTAAACGATGCCCAGCGCGCGCTGGCGCAAAAAATGGCAGATTGGGGCGCAGATATCATCATTGGCACACACCCGCATGTGGTTCAGGCCATTGAAACGCTGGCAAGCGCAGATGGCCGCCAGGTGCCTGTGGCCTATTCTCTGGGCAATTTTGTATCTACCCAAGTTCAGGCAGATAACCTGATTGGCATCATTCTCACGTTTGATATCACCAAGACAACACAGCCGGATGGGGCCAGCCAGACCGTTGTGGATCATGTAAAGGCTGTCCCCGTGGTGATGCACTATGACGCGGGCTTTGCCAATGCGCGTGTGTATCTGCTTCAAGATTACACCGATGAGCTTGCTGCCGCCCATGGCTGCCATGCCAACAATGCAGTGTTTACCCGCGCGTATATAGAACAGGTGCTGCAGGAAAACATCAGCGAGGAATATTTGCAGCTTGGCTGATGGCTGCCCGCACATCCGAGAAACACCGGCGCGCCCTGTGCTGTAGCCTGGTGGAAAGAGGGGTTTTATGGAATATCTGGATATTCGCACCCGTGACGGCCGGCTGGCAGGGCGCAGTGTGCCCAGAGGCACAAAGCTTAAAAAGGGCGAATACTTTCTTGCCGTTGCCGTTGTGGTGCGGGCGGGTGAAAAATGGCTGGTCACCCGGCGCGCACCGGGCAAGACGGCGCCCCTTTTGTGGGAATTTCCGGGCGGCGGCGTGCAGGCAGGGGAAAAAAGCGAAGAGGCCGCCCGGCGTGAGCTGCAAGAAGAAACAGGCCTCTGTCCGCCGCCCGCGGCATTTTGCCGCAAAGGGCGCCTGGCCTTTCCCGAAAAAAACATGTTGATGGATATATACGAGGTGCAGGTGCCTGGCCTTGTTCCCGGCGCGCTTTGCCTGCAGGCGGAAGAAGTGTGCGATGCGCGCCTGCTTACCGGGCAGGAGCTGGACGCCTTTCCAGACAAGCTGCCTTCCATTGGGCGCATCCTTACAGAATTATATCAAAGCCCCGGGCTCGGCTAACCGAGCCCGGGGCTTTCCCTTTTGTTTCAAAATTGCTTCTTACTCTACTGTAATTTTGTGATATACCTTTTTGCCCTTTTTTATCACAATGCCTTTTGCCAGGGCCCCGGCGGCCAGGGTTGTGGTGGGGTTGGCCACTTTCTCCCCGTCCAGCGAGATGCCACCCTGCTGGATCAGACGGCGCGCTTCCCCCTTGCTGGGTGCCAGGCCGCAGGCCACAAGGGCATCCAGAATGCTGAGCGAACCGGCCTGCAAATCGCTTGCTTTCAAAACAGTGGCGGGCATATTCTCGGCATCGGCCACGCCGCCAAACAGGCTTTTGGCCGTCGCCTGCGCTTTTTCGGCGGCCTGCTCGCCGTGCACCATTTTCGTCAGTTCGAAGGCGAGAATCTCTTTGGCACGGTTCAGCTGTTCTCCCTGCCAGGCGTCCATCTCGTCAATCTGATCCAGCGGCAGGAAGGTGAGCATGCGGATGCACTTCATCACATCGGCGTCGTCTACATTGCGCCAATACTGGTAAAATTCAAAGGGGCTTGTTTTGTTCGGGTCCAGCCACACGGCGTTGCCAGCCGTTTTGCCCATCTTTTTGCCCTGAGAATCTGTCAGCAGCGTGATGGTCATGGCGTAGGCGTCCTTACCCAGCTTGCGGCGGATCAGCTCTGTGCCGCCCAGCATATTGCTCCACTGGTCATCGCCGCCGAACTGCATGTTGCAGCCGTAATGCTGGAACAGGTGGTAAAAATCGTAGCTCTGCATGATCATATAGTTGAATTCCAGGAAAGAGAGGCCCTTTTCCATGCGCTGCTTGTAGCATTCGGCGCGCAGCATATTGTTCACGCTGAAGCAGGCGCCCACTTCGCGAAGCAGTTCCACATAGTTCAAAGACAGCAGCCAATCTGCATTGTTCAGCATCATGGCCTTGCCCTCGCCAAACTCAATAAAGTTTTCCATTTGGCGCTTGAAGCATTCGGCGTTGTGGTCAATATCTTCCCGCGTCAGCATCTTGCGCATGTCGGTGCGCCCGGAGGGGTCGCCGATCATGGTGGTGCCGCCGCCCAAAAGGGCAATGGGCTTGTTGCCCGCCTGCTGAAGGCGCTTCATCAGCGTCAACGCCATAAAATGCCCGGCCGTCAGGCTGTCGGCAGTGCAGTCGAAACCGATGTAGAACGTTGCCTTGCCGTTGTTGATCAGTTCCTTGATTTCTTCCTCGTCCGTCACCTGCGCAATGAGGCCACGGGCCTTGAGTTCGTCATAGATTGTCATGAAAAAACCTCCTGTGAAATGCGGCAGAAAGCAAACAAAAAGCCCTCTGCCAATTCTGGCAGAGGGCGAAAAAACGCGGTACCACCTCTGTTCACCGCAGCCTCACGGCGGCGGCCTCACGTGTGCCAGCCGGCACACTGCGCTTTAACGGGCGCACCCGTCACGGCCTACTGGGCGCTTCCGCGCCGTTCAACGTGCTGCTCCGGGATGTATTCGCCACGCGCCCTGCCCCTCTTTTCACCAGCCAGAGGCTCTCTTTGCCAGGGTGCTGCATGGGTACTTGTTCCCTTCTTTGCATGTAACGATATTTAGTATACCTGCCGGGCACACGCTTGTCAAGCATTGCGCATGCGCAGCATTTCCCGCGCATTTTCCAGCGCGATAGGCGTCACCTTGTCGCCCGAGATCATGCGCGCCAGCTCTTGCTGGCGCCCGGGTATATCCAGCGCGCGAATTTGGGTATAGGTGCGCCCGTCGTGCACAGTTTTCTCAATAAGAAGATGCGTATCTGCCTGCGCGGCAATTTGTGCCGTATGCGTAATGCAAATAACCTGGCGGCCGCCTGCCGTCTTGTGCAGCATTTCGCCAATGCGCCCTGCGGCCAGGCCAGACACCCCGGTATCAATCTCATCGTAAATCACAGTGCCCAGCGCGTCCTTTTCCGCCAGGGCGCTTTTCACCGCCAGCATGATGCGGGACAGCTCGCCGCCGGATGCTATTTTGGCAAGCGGCTTTGGCTCTTCACCCGGGTTTGTGGAGATATAGAACTCTACAGTGTCCTGCCCGGTGGGGCCAAGCGCACCCGTGTGATGTTTCAGGGCAAAGCGAATGCCGGGCATATTCAAAAAGCCCAGCGCCTGTGTCAGCTGTTTTTCAAACCTGGCATAGGCAGAAAGGCGCAGCGCAGTCAACTCGTCGGCCAGCGCCTTGGCCTTTTCGTACAGGGCAGCCTGCCGGTCGTACAGTTTTTCCAGCTCTTCCCCGGCGTGCTCGATGCCGGCCAGCTCCTGTTTTGCCTCTTCCAGAAGGGCAAGCAGCCCGGCCTCGTCGCGCCCGTATTTTTGCCGCAGGCGGTACAGCACATCCAGCCGCTGCTCCAGCTGGGCCTGTTCGCCCGCGTCAAACTCCATCTGGCTGAGCATATCGGCAATTTCACTGGCAGCGTCCCGGCAGTTATAATAGAGCTCGCGGATGCGCTCCCCCAAAGCGGCGGTCCCGGCGCCAAGGGGTGCCAGCGCGGCCACAGAGGCCTCTGCCTCACCCAAAAGCCCGGCAGCGCCCGGAAGCTCATCTTCCCCGTTCAAGGCCATATAGGCGGCGCTGAGCCCCTCTGAGAGCCGGGCCGCATTCTGCATCAATTTCTGGCGGCGCAGCAGTTCTTCTTCTTCGCCCGGGGAAAGCTGGGCCAGTTCCAGCTCTTCCATGGTGTCGCGCAGCTCGGCTGCACGGCGGTCTTTGGCATCCTCATCGATGTTCAGGGCATCAATGCGCCGCTTTACCTGGCAAAGGTCCTTATACACGGCATAATACCGTGCGTGCGCCTGCTGGCTTTGGGCAAAGGCATCCAGCACCCCCAGGTGGGTGGATGGGTCCATCAGGCTCTGGTTGTCGTGCTGGCCATGAATGGCAATCAGCCCGGCGCATATCTCGCGCACCACGGCCGCCGTGGCGGGCAGCCCGTTGATGCGGCATACGCTTTTGCCGTCTGCGCTGATCTCGCGGTATAAAAGCAGCTCTTCGCTGGCCTCATACCCCGCTGCTTCCAGCTTTTTCAAAACGCCGGCGTCCAGCCCGGTGAATACCGCACGGATGCGGGCCTTGGGCGTGTGGCTGCGCACCAGCTCGCGCGAGGTGCGGTTGCCCAGGATGGCGTTGATGGAATCTATGAGGATCGATTTGCCTGCACCTGTTTCCCCGCTCAGCACATTCAGCCCCGCGCCGAATTGCACGCCGGCCTTTTCAATCACCGCAACATTTTCTATCATGATCTCGCGAAGCATCATGCCACCTCCTGTTCAGAGATCAGGTTTGCCCGCCTAAGGGGAGATAAACCCCCAAAGCTGCGCAGTAAGTTCCTTTGCCGCGGCCTCCGAGCGCATCAAAATAAAGAAGTTGTTGTCGCCAGCCAAAGTGCCCACCACGTTTTCCCAGGTTCGTGCGTCAAACAGCTCGCAGGCGGCATTGGCCATGCCGGAATGGCATTTGACAGAAATCAGGTTGCCTGCATAATCCACATGCACCACACTGGCGCGGAAGATGGTTTCAAAGCGGCCGTGCACATGCGCACTGGAGGGGGCGTCTGCCACGCTGACATAACGGTAGCGCCCGTTGCCGCCGGACACCTTTACAAGCCCCAGTTCCCGAATATCGCGCGACACAGTGGCCTGCGTGACGTCAAAGCCGCTTTCGCGCAAATAACGCAGCAGTTCTTCTTGTTTGTCTATCTCGTAGCGGCTGATCAAATCGAGTATTTTATTTTGTCTGGCGCGCTTCATCGCCTTTACCGTCCTTTCAGTTTTTTGTCGATGGCCTCAAACTGGTCTGCCTCGCTGAAACTCACCAGCGAGACAGAGCGGTTTGACAAAGAGACCTCCACCGTGTCGCCAAACGCGATTTTTTCCGGCGTCCATCCATCGCAGCTGACAAGTGCCCCGGCGCTGCCGCGCCCCATGGTATGCACACACAGCTTTCGCTGGGCGGAAAACACCATGGGCGGGCTGTGCATGCTGTGTGCGCACACGGGGCACATCACAATGCCGGCAATGCGCGCGTCCAGCACAGGGCCGCCTGCGCTGAGCGCGTATGCGGTAGAACCCGTAGGCGTGGCAACCACCACGCCGTCCCCCATGAACTGATTTACAGGAATGCCGTCACAGGTGATGCTTACCTCAATGGTTTGGTTCAGCCCGGGTTTGGAGATTACAACATCGTTCAGTGCATACTGGCGAAACGTGTTGGCGCCGTGCACACACACCTGCAAAAGCGCGCGCTCATCAATGAGATAATCACCGCGCACAAGCCGTGCCAGTTTATCCAGCTCATAGGCCTCCACCGTGGCAAGAAAACCCATGCGGCCAATGTTGACCCCCAGCAAGGGCTTGTGGAACCCGATGCCGCGCCGCGCGGCATGCAGAATGGTGCCGTCCCCGCCGATGGTGACGATGGCATCGCAGCCGGAAAAGGCGCTGGTCTCCTCCAGAAACGCGACAGGCTTGCCCGCAAAGGGCTGCTGCGGCACATCTGCCGGCAAAATCACCTGCGCACCCTGCGCACACAGCACGTCCACCGCCGCTGCGGCGGTGGACGCCGCCTGCGGTTTTGTCAAATTGGGAATGAGATAGATTGTCATATCATTTGCCCTCAAGTGCACTGTGGGCCGCCGTTACAATGCCGTCTATCACGGCATCATCCACACGGCCGTCATCTGGCCCTTTTTCCACATAAAGCAGAAATTCAATATTCCCCTCCGGCCCTTTGATGGGCGAGAAATCCAGCCCCGCGCAGGCAAACCCGTTTTCGCGCGCAAACCCGCAGGCAGCGCCAAGCACCTCCCGGTGCGTGGCAGCCTCGCGCACCACGCCTTTTTTGCCCACCTTTTCCCGGCCGGCTTCAAATTGCGGTTTTACCAGGCAGACACCCTGCGCCCCGCTGGCCGTAACGGCCTTTGCCACAGGAAAAATGTGGCGCAGAGAGATAAACGAGACATCCACACTGAAAAACTGGATATCGTCCTGCAGCATCTCGCGTGTGACATGGCGGATATTGGTGCGCTCCATATTCACTACGCGCTCATCACACCGCAGTTTCCAGGCAAGCTGCCCATAGCCCACATCCACCGCATACACCTTTTGCGCGCCGTTTTGCAGCATGCAGTCGGTAAAGCCGCCGGTGGAGGCGCCAATGTCCATGCACACCTTGCCCGCCGGGGTAAGCGGAAACACCTGCATCGCCTTCTCCAGCTTCAACCCGCCCCGGCTTACATAGGCAATATCGTGCCCCCTCACCTCTACGCGAGCCCCTTCGCGCACCGGGGTGCCGGGCTTATCCACTTTCTGTTCGTCCACGAACACCACACCGGCCATAATCAGTGCCTTGGCGCGTTCGCGGCTGGCCACAAGGCCGTTCTGGCAAAGGTATTGATCCAGCCGAAGTTTCATATACATTCCTCTTTCAGCACCCGCAGCAGCCCCTGTGCGTCCAGCCCAAGGGCCTGACGCAGCTGCGGCACAGTGGCATGGTCTATACCGGTGTTGGGAACAGCAACATGGCGCCAGTGCCCGCACCACCCGCGGCGAAGCAGAGCGGCACAGAGATGTTCCCCAATGCCGCCTGCCGCAATGCCCTCCTCTGCAAACACCACTGTGCGGTAGGCGGCCAGCGCATCCACCAGCCCGTCGGGCAAGGGATGGATGACACATAGCTTACACACATCCACCCAAAGCCCCTGCTGCCCGGCAAGCTCTGCCGCGTGCAGGGCCTGGGCCGTCTCGCCTGAATAACTGACAAGAACGGTGTCTGCCGCCTCTTTTGCAGGGTACATATCAAAATCGTTTCCTGTGCAGCCAAGCGCAGCCAGCGCTTCATCCTCTTTCCCGCGCGGGTAGCGGATGGCCCGCGGGCCGCTCCATTCGTACAGCGCTTTTTTCAGCCAAAAACGCAGCTCGGCATAGTTGGCCGGGGAAGCCACTTTCATATGTTCCAGCTGGCTGAGATAAGCCGCGTCATAAATGCCCTGGTGCGTCTCGCCGTCACCGGGCACAAGGCCCGCACGGTCAATGGCGAACAGCACATTCAGCCCCTGCAGGTGCACATCATGAATCAGCTGGTCGTAACTGCGCTGCAAAAAGGTAGAATAAATGGCAACCACAGGGCGCAGCCCCCCGCGCGCCAGCCCGGCGCCAAAGGTGACGGCATGCTGTTCGGCCATGCCAACATCAAAAAAGCGCTCTTTATGGCGCTTGTAAAAATACTGCAGCCCCGTGCCGTATTTCATGGCGGCCGTCACGGCGCACAGGGCCGTATCCTGGTCGCCAAAATCTGCCAGCTGCTGGCCGAACACAGTGGAAAACGAATCTTCCTTCGAGACATCCGGGTCCAGCTTGGCCTTCAAATCGAACGCAGACACGCCATGGAATTCACCGGGGTTTTCTTCGGCAGGCGGGTAGCCTTTCCCCTTTTGGGTGCAAATATGCAGGAACAAAGGCGCCACCTGTTCGTCCCGAAAAGCGCGGAACAGTTCGCACAGGCCGGCCACATCATGCCCGTCCACCGGCCCGGCATATTGAAAGCCCATCTCTTCGAACATGGTGGAATGATACATCATGCGGCGCACGGCGCCTTTTGCTACCTGCAGGCCCTGGCGGATGGGCACGCCCACAAAGGGCACAGCGTCCAGCATGCTTTGCACATCGCGCTTGGCCTTAAAATAACCGGGGTTTGTGCGAAGCTTTGTCAGATACTGTGCCATAGACCCGATGTTTTTGGAAATGGACATTTTGTTATCGTTCAAAATCACAATCAGGTTGCGCAATGTGCGGATATTGTTCATGCCCTCATAGATCATGCCGCCGGTAAAGGCGCCGTCACCCACAATGGCAATCACCTTGCCCGGTTCCCCGCGGATGCGCTTTGCCTGCGCAAGGCCAATGGCCGCAGAAATGGAAGTGTTTCCGTGGCCCGCCACAAAGATATCGTGTTCGCTTTCCGCCGGGCTGGGAAAGCCCGAAAGCCCGCCCTGCTGGCGAAGGGCCGCGAACCCGCCGGCACGGCCCGTAAGTATCTTATGAGTGTAGCACTGGTGCCCCACATCCCAAATGAATTCATCCTGCGGGGAATCAAACACCCGGTGCAAAGCCACCGTCAATTCCACTGTGCCAAGGTTTGAAGAAAGATGCCCGCCGGTGCGGGAAACATTTTCAATCAAAAATTCCCGTATTTCTGCGCACAATGCGGGAAGCTTGGCCGCATCCAGCGCCTTGAGGGCCTGCGGGGAATCAATTTTTTCCAATAAATGCAAGAAAACGCCTTCTCTCCAATGAGGGGCCAAACGCCTGGGCGGGCAGCCGGCTCACATGGGGATTGCCAGCGCCAACACAATGCCCAGCAGCGCGCCGGAAAACACCTCTACCGGCGTGTGCCCTACTTTTTCTTTCAGTTTTTTTCCGCTGATGCCGGGCAGCGGCTCATCTTCGTCTGCCACCCATTCGTCCAGCATCAGGTTCAGCACCTTTGCCTGGTTGCCCGTCTCGCGCCGCACCCCGGTGGCATCATACATCACAATAAGCGCCAAAACCAGCGCAAGGGCAAAAATGGGCGAGGCCATGCCCTCGCTTTTTGCCGCAGAAACCGCCAGGGCGCATACAAGCGCCGAATGTGAACTTGGCATGCCGCCCGCGCCCCACAAGCGCTCGGCCTGAAACTTGCCGCACAAAAAAGCGTGAATCGCTGTTTTGGATACCTGGGCCACTGTCCAGGCAAACAGTGAAACGGTAAGGATATAGTTTCCAAATACAATGTGGCTTAAATTTTGCATAAAACGCCCTTCTTATGTTGTGCGGGAAATAAGGCTTTGTGCAAAGGCGCACAGAAAGCCCGCATTCTCATCAAAAGTGGATGCCAACATGCGGCATGCCTCGGCCGTTGTGCGCGCCGCCAGGGCGCGCGTACCCTCCACACCATGCAGTGTGACAAACGTTGTTTTTCCATTTTGTGCGTCGCTGCCCACCGGCTTGCCCAGTTCCTGCGTGGTGGATACGACATCCAGCACATCGTCTACCATCTGGAACACAAGCCCCACGGAAAAGGCAAACTGGCGCAGGGCATCTTGTTGTGCCTGCGAGGCGCCGGATGCAACAGCGCCCAGCTGTGCGGCAGCCGCAATCAGCATCCCGGTTTTGTTTCGATGCACTTCGCAAAGCTGCGCCTCGCTGGCGGGCACGGCTTCATAGGCCAGGTCCAGCTCCTGCCCGCGCACCATGCCGCGCGCGCCTGCCGCGGCGCTCAGCACGGCCACAGCCTGCGCATTCTGCGCCGGCGTCCCCTGCCCTGCGCATGCCAGCGTTTCAAATGCCGCGGTAAGCAGGGCATCGCCCGCCAAAAGGGCCGTGGCCTCGCCATATGCCTTGTGGCAGGAAGGGCGCCCGCGGCGCATGTCGTCATTGTCCATGCAGGGCAGGTCGTCATGAATCAGAGAATAGCAGTGCAGCATCTCCAGCCCTGCGGCATAGCGTGCCGCCAGGGCAACATTGCCGCCCAGCATATCACAGGCCGCAATGCACAGCACAGCACGCACCCGTTTGCCGCCGCCCAGAAGGCTGTAGCGCGCGGCCTCGCTCACGCGGGAACCCGGGCATAAAACTTCGTCACAGGCCGCCTCCAGGGCCTGCTGTGCCTGCGAAAGATAGCCCGCATACTGTGCTTCATACGTCATCGGCGGCCCCTTCCTGCGCCTGCTGCCCCAGCGCCTGTGCCAGCGACGCATCAATTTCCTGCACCTTCAGCTCTGCATTTTTCAAAGCAGCCGAGCACTGTGCAATCAGTTCCGATGCCGTTGCATATAATGTGACGCTTTCATCCAATGATACGTCATCCTCGGAAAGCCGCTGAAGAATCTCTTCCAGTTTCTGCTGCGCGGCCTCGAAATCTACTGCTTTTTTGGCTCCTGCCATGATATGGTGCTCCTTTGAATTGTAATTTAACCCCTTGGCTTGAAAAGCGTTTTGTCTGCGGGCCGGCATTCGTCCACCGTGCACAACAGCATCCCGTCAAAAAGGCGCACTTGCAGGGCCTCCCCCGGCTGCACCTGCGCCGCGCGGCGCACCACCTGGTTATCCACACCCTGCACCACGGCATAGCCGCGCGCCAGCACGGCATAAGGGTTCAGCGTATGGGCCAGGGCCGCATCATGGGAAAACGCCTGGCGCGCTGTTTGCATGCGCCCATGCATTTTTTCACACAGTTTTGCAGCCACGGCGCAAAGCTGTTCTCTTTCCCTTTGAGGCGAACGAGACGCACGCCGCAAAGCGCTGCTGCCCGCCGCTGCCTGCATTTTATTATAGCACAAGGCCAGCTTTTTTTGCATACTTTTTTGAATATTTGCATGCAGGCGGCACAGGGTGGAAAATTCGCCCCACAAATCCGGCGCCACCAGCTCTGCAGCTGCGGAGGGCGTGGGCGCGCGCAGGTCTGCCACAAAATCCAGAATGCAGAAATCTATTTCATGCCCAATGGCAGACACAAGCGGCACGCGGCAGGCATAAGCTGCCCGCGCAATGGCCTCATCGTTGAACACCCACAAATCTTCCCGCGAGCCGCCGCCGCGGGCCACGATGATTACGTCAATATCGCTGCGCGCCCCCAGCGCCTGAATGGCACGCACAATGCCCGGCGCCGCCTCGGCCCCCTGCACGTTGACAGGGCACAGCACAAATTCCATTGCCGGGCAGCGGCGGCGCGTGACATTCAGAATATCCTGAATGGCAGCGCCTGTTTTGCTGGTGACAAGGCCCACGCGCCGCGGGTGGCGCGGCAGGGGCTTTTTGTGTTCCGGGGCAAAAAGCCCTTCGCGCTCCAGCCGGGCTTTCAGCTGCTCAAAGGCCATTTGCATGGCGCCCAACCCGTCGGGGAAAAGGTCTTCCACATACACCTGAAACGCGCCGTCCCGCTCGAACAGAGACACGCGGCAGCGCACAATTACGCGCATGCCGTTCTCGGGCACAAAACTCAGCTGCTGCGCGTAAGAGCGGAACATCACCGCTTTCACCGCGCATTTTTCATCTTTCAGCGTAAAATAGAAATGGCCTGTTTTATAATGGTTGGTAAAGTTGGACACTTCCCCGCGCAGGGCAATGTCTGTCAAAACGGCGTCGCTTTCCAGAATGCTTTTCACATACCGGTTCAGCGCCGTCACACTAATCACATTGGCCATGCGCCCACCTCTTTTGCGGCAATGATGGCAACGCCAATGGCGTTGTCGCTGGCAAACTGCCCGGGCACAAAGCAGACGTCCCGCAGGCGCGCGGTGACATAATCGCGCACAATCTGGCTGGACATCACGCCGCCCGCACACACCACCGGCAGACGGAAGCCCGCAGCATAGGCGGCCTCTACCATGCGGAACACCGTCTCCCCCACAGTGCACAGACAATATTTTGCCACATAAGCAGGCGGGTAACCCTTGTCCAAAAGCGCGCTGCACTGGTTTTCCAGGCCAGATAAGTGGCAGTTCATCCCTTTTAAAACCGCTTTCACACGGGGCTGCTGCGGGCACTCGGCCGCCAGGCGGGAGAGATGTTCCCCGGCCGGAAACGGAAAGCCCAGCTTTACGCCAATGCGGTCTACCGCCTGGCCTGCATACAAATCCAGCGAAGTGCCAAGTGTCTGCTGCACCGTAACGCCATTGCAAAGAAGAAGGTCGGTTGTGCCGCCCGAGATGTGAAACACAAGCGCGGGAGTGCCAAACAATTGCCACCGGCCGCTGGCGTACAGCGCGGCGGCCACATGCCCCTGCTGGTGCGTGGTGCGCACCAGGGGCACGCCGTGCACACACGCAGCCGCACTGGCCGCATTGACGCCCGCCAGAAAGCACGGCATATACGAGCCCTCGGCCGGGCGCGGCTTTTCTGAAACACCAATTGCCGCCACACGGGCAAGCGGTGTTTCGCCCGCCAGCTCTTGCAGCAGGCCGGGCAGCGCAGCCGTGTGGTGAAACAGCGCCTCGCTTTGCCGCAGGCCGCGCTGGCCCTCTTTCACGGGAAGAAATTTCTTTTTAGCGCAAACAACCTCTTTCGCGTCTGTGTCAAACACCGCCAAAGAGGTTGCATAATTGCTGGTATCAAAACCCAGCGTCAGCATTTTGTTTCCTGCGCCTCACAGGGCGCTGTGCCGGCGCGCGCAATAGAGCCCAGCACACCGTTGATAAATTGATAGTCGCCATCACTGCCGTACTTTTTGGCCAGCTCAACCGCCTCGTTAATCACGATGCTGTCCACGTCCTGTGCGCCGGAAAAGCGCATCTCTGTAATAGCCAGGCGCAGCAGGGTGCGGCTGGTGCGCGGCAGGCGTTCCAGCGTCCAGTTCTTCAGCCTGGGGCGAATCATTTCGTCCACCTGCGCCGTATGCTCTACATAGCAGCGCAGCAGGTTTTGGGCAAAATCGTCCAGCGCATATTCCCCGCACTCTTCCGAATACTCAACCAGCTCTTCCAGGCTTTGCGCCCCAAAGCCAAGCTCAAAGGCTGCAATAAATGCGTTTTCGCGCGCAGTTCTTCTGTTCATGCTATATTTCCCATCCTCAAAGAATGCTTTCCGCCTTGTGCAAGGCATTTTCAAAGCGCAGGCCAACTGCCCGTGCGCAGAAAATGGCCCCGGCTGGCAGCTGCCCTACAGGTGCAGGCAAAAGCCGCACTGTCTGTTGGGGTGCCGGCCGGAACCCTTGTCTCTTTCTGCCAATGCCGCCCGCGGGCAGCGTTTTCGCTTACGCTTCCTGCGCGGGTTCCGGCTCCGGCTGTTCCGGCGCAAGGCCCGCCACCACTACGTTCACACGGGACACCGTGATCTGCGTCATGTTCTGCACGGCGTTTTTCACATTTTCCTGCACGCGCTCGGCAAGCGGCGGAATTTTGCAGCCATATTTCACCAAAATATTCACGGTGATTTCGGCCACATCCTCCGTCATTTCCACCGTGATGGGCCTATACTGGCTCACCGTGCGGAACAGGCCTTTCACGCTGTGGCTGCCGGCCGAAACGGCCTGCACGCCCTCCACTTCCAGCGTGGCCAGCTTGGCTATTTTGGCAATGACGCCTGTGGAGATCTGCAGGCTGCCACCCACTACATTGGAATTATTGATGTCCATGGTAAAAACCTCCCCCACAGACAAAACGGCCCGCACAGCGCGAACCGTTTTGATCCGGTTTAGGTTATTATATCATTTCCGGGCTGATTGCACAACCTTATTTTACCTCTACAATGCTGATATTTTGCGCGCTTGTCTGCACCTTGCCCAAGATGATATCGCGAAGCTGGGCAACCTCGTTCTTGCTCAGGCCCTCGGGCCCTGTCTTGACGGCAAGGTCTACATTTTCTCCATCGATGAACACCACACAGTCGGCAAAGCCCTTGGCCTTCACAAGGTTTTCAATATCGCTTTCCAGCGAAATGTTGGAGATGGTGCTGGAAAGTGTATCCTTCAGCTGTGCCTTTTCCTCTTCCGTAAGGCCGGTGGCCTTCAGGCTTTGCTGCAGTTTATCCAGGGCCTCGTCGCGCGTTTTGGTGCGTGTAAGGCGCGCAGTTTCAAAATATTGGTCGCTGCTGTTTTCCGAAACGCTCACAAGCTGGGCCTCGCCATAATTTTTATCCGGCAGTGCCTCCATCACAGGGGCGTCCTCCGCCTGTGCGTTTGCCAGCAGGGCGTCCTCTTCCGCCTGGGTTTGGGTGGGCAGCACAAAGGAAGAATCTGTTTTGGCATATTCCCAGTTCAGATACACCGCCACCCCAAGCGCAAGAATCAAAGTGAGAATGGTAAGCTGACGTTTGCTTTTTGCACTTTTCATATTGTTCCTCCGTCTCAAAGCATTTTTGTCACACAGATCCGATTGGTCGGAATTCCAAGCACCACAGAAACCAGCTCTGTAATTCGCCCTATCACAAGGATATCATCGCCCCCTTCACACACCACTGCAACGCCGCGCACCTCCGGCTCGTAGGCCTGTTCCAGAAGCGGCGCTTTCTCTGTGCCGGAATCGAGGATGACATGCTCGGTGCGGGTGCTGCTTTGGCGCTGGCCGTCCTGCCCGGTGGAAGAACTCAGCTCTTCGTCCTGCGCATATACAGATTGGCCCGTGGCCTCTAGCGTGACCATGACATGTACCTGCCCGGCGCCCTGCACCTGCTGCAGGATGCTGGTAAGCTTTTCTTCCATTTCCTGTATATATTCAGCGCTCTGCGCGGTGCCTGCCCCAGTGGCCTTTTGCGCCTGAGTGCGGGACGCAGATGGAAGCTCGGAAAAGAAAATGAGCAGAATGCCAGCCAGCCCCAAGGCAAACAGCGCATATTTGCTTTTGAAAAATGCGGCCAGCCAGGGCGGTGCTTTATATTCCCCTTGCTGCTTCATGTCCCGTCACCTTCCCGGCCCGGCGTAACGGCCGTCACACTTACCTGCTGCCCAAGCACTGACTGAATTAGCGCTTTCGCAGCCGGGCCCGATGCCTCATTCAGCACAACGGCCGTCACCTGTTCCACTGTTACCTCACCTGCCCCGGATGCGGCAAGCTGCACGGAGACATCTTGTGCTGCAACACCGCCCTCGGCCAGGCTTTGAAAAAGCGTCTGTTCCAGGGCGGCCTGCGCCTGTGCCAGCGTAAGGCTTTGCACGTCCACCGCCGGCTGGCTTTGGCCGGGCCGGGCTTCGAATGCGTCCGTAATGCCGTCCAGCCCATCCTCTGCCAAACCGGCTGTGCCCAAAGCGGTTACTAAAATATATAAGGTGAGCACCAGTTTTATGACACCGCTGCGCGATGCAAAAAACTGCTGCAACACCCCCGCCGCCAGGCAGGCCAGGCACACACCCAGTGCCCAATTTTGAAGCAGTTCCAAGGGCCCATCACCCCCCATTCCCAAGCAGGATCATCACCATGGTGGCGCTTACCACCACAAAGCAGAAAAAGAACGCCATGGCCAGCAGAAGCCCGGCGCACTGGCCCAGCCCGCCCAGCAGTTTTTCTGTGCGGTGCAGCTCTAAGGCGCCCGCCACGCTCTGCAAAGCTACAAAAAAGAATTGGTATGCCACACAGTGCAGCATCATTGGCAGAAATGCGGCAGCCACCACGGCCACGGCCGCGAAACCCACGCCGCCTTTCAGCATTTTCAGCCCGGCCAGAACGCTTCCCATGGCGTCCGAAACGGCCTTGCCCACCACTGGAATGCTGGAACCCAAGACAAATTTTCCCGTTTTCAGCGCCAGGGTGTCGGCGCTTTGTGCAAACACTCCCTGCAGGCTGATCAGCGCGCCAAACAAAGTGGCACAAAGCCCCAGCACCCATTTGAAAGCCCGGCACAGCGATGAGGCAAGGCCGGAGAGATCTACCCCGCCGCCCACACAGCCGGTGGCGTGAAACGCAAGAAAAATGCGCACAGCAGGCAGGCCCACATTGCACAACACATCACACACCAGCAGCGCTGCCGTGAAAAACAGCCCGCTGTAAATGGCGGCACTGCCGGCCTGGCCACAACTTGCCAGCACAGAGGCAAAAACCGGCACAAACGAAACAAGATAGGCTTTGCACTCTGACAACGCGGTTCCCATTTGGGCAATCAGTGCGGTAAAATCCTGGCTGCAAAGCGCAAACACGCAAAGCGCCGCCAGCCATTCGAACTGCCGTTCATTTTCCGTGCACAGCGTCTTGGCTGCCGCCAGCAGCAAAAGAATGCCGCACAGCTTTAAAAACAGGCGCAGCGGTGCCTGTGCAGCGTCTTGCAGGGCCTCGCCCGCCAGGGCCAACCAGCCCTGTGCCGTCTGGCTTTGAAACTCCTCCTGCGTCATGGGTGCCTCTTCCATAACCTGCTGCCACTGGGCGGGAATTTCCCCTTCCGGCACTGCGCTTTCCCCCTCCTCTGCCAGCGCTGGCACCGCCAGCAGGCAGGCAAGCAGGCCCAGGCAGGCAAGCAACTTACAAAAGCGGCGCTTCAGCCCAGCAGCCCGGCGGCCAGGGCGGCAAACTGGCGTACAAGCGGCAGCGCCGCCGCCAGCGCGGCCAGGCGCCCCAGCATTTCTACTCTTCCCGCCAGTGCCGCATGGCCCGCCTCCCGGCATACGTCCTGCACAGCCTGTGTCAAAACCAGAATTCCGGCAGCCTTCCACACGCATGCCAGTGCATCGCCGTTCAGCTGGCTGTTCAGCTGATTTAAAAAATCGAACACCGGCCGTGCCAGCGCCAGGCCCCGCAAAAGCAAAAGGCACGCGCAGCCAAGCGAGAACACAATGGCAAACCCGGGGCTGTACTGCCGAAGAACACCCGCCACCACACAGGCGCATATGGCAAAGAGCAGCAATGTTCCAACTTCCATATTTCATGTCACAGTGCAAACAGGTTTTTGATGGTTTCAAACAGCACGCTGATCTGGCTGATAATCATCATCAACACCACAATCAGCCCGGCCAGCGTCGTCATCATGGCCTGTTCTTCCCTGCCGGAGCGGATGAGAAGCTGGTTGAGCACCGCCACAATGATGCCGATGGCGGCTATTTTGAACACAAAATCAATGTTCATGAGGGCAAGGTTCCTTTCTTCTTCCTGGTGTCTGCCGGCCCAGGGCGATGTCATGGCCTGCGCGGTGTTTTTATAAAAACAGCAGCGCTACACAGGCCCCCACCCCGGCGCCCAGCACAATAAACAGCTTCTGTCTGTTTTGGGCGTCTTTTCTGCTTTCCTCCAAAAGGCGCTGAAGCTGGGCCTGTGCATAGCGAAGTTCACGGCACTCCTCCCCAGCGGCCACCGTACCAAGACGGCCCAGCGCAGCGCAAAAGGGATCCAGCGCGGCACTGGGAACGGGACGCATCCCAGCGTCCGCGCGCAGCGCCTCCAAGCGCTGCGCCAGCTGCCCGGGAAAGCCCGGCCCTGCCGGAAGCCCTTCCAGAGAAAGCGGAAGGGTGCGAAGCCGTGCCTTTTTTTGGGCGCTGTGCAGCAAAAGCGGTGTCTCTTGTGCGCGGAACTCCAGTTCGCTTTCTACGCACTGCAGAAAGCGTAGCATCTCTTCCAACAGCCGAACCTGCATCAGGATGCTTTTGGCCCGGCCCAGGCCCCAGGCAGCGCCGCACAGCGTTACGCACACTGCGCCCAGCAGCTTAGCGAAGAGAGGCCACATCATAAACACCTTTTACCGCGCCGGGCATGCGGGCGCTTTCCAGAAACACCACATATTGAAAAGCGCCCGTCTCCAGCAGCACCCGGCTTTGTGGCCTGCCCCACAGAAGGCGCGGTGCCTGGGCATGCAGGCTGGCCACAATGCGCACGCCCGCATTGGCCGCCGCCAGCACAGCGCGCGCATCCTCCATACCGCCCACCTCGTCGCAAATAATGGTCTCTGGGGCCAAGGTGCGCAAAGCCTGCTGCATGCCTGCCGCCTTTGGGTAACCGGAAAGCACGTCACACCCCAGTGCCGGCGGCGTGACAAACCCGCCCGCACAGGTGGGGCACAGTTCCATGCGCTCGTCCACAATGGCCACCAGTTTGCCGGCATTGCCCAGCACTCTGGCCGCGCCGCGCAGCAGGGTGGTTTTGCCGCACGCAGGCGGCCCCGCAAACAGCAGCCCGCCGGTGGCATCATCACGCAAAAGGGCGGCCACCTCTTTGGGGCAGGCATCGCGCACTTCGCGCGCCACACGGATATTCAGCGACGTGATGCGCCGTACGTTGATAATTTCGCCCTCGCTGTTCAGCACGGCTGTGCCGCACACCCCCGCGCGGTGCCCGCCAGCCAGCGGAACATAGCCGTTTGTCAGCGCATGCTGCACGCTGTGAACGGAATAGCCGCACACGGCATAAAAACAATCCTGTATCTCGGCAAAGGAAGTGATGAAAGAATCGGAGGCGGGGCACATTCTTACATGGCCGCTTTTGGTAAGGTACAGGGTGCCTTTCCTTGTCTGAAGCGCCACCGGCTGCTGGCAGCGCAGGCGTATTTCCGTCACTGCGGTGGCCACGCCCGGCTCCAGCGCCGCCAGTGCGGCCGCCACCGGCGGCGAAAGCTGTTTTGCCGCCTCGTAAAATGCATCCATGAAAGCCGCCCCCTTTTGGCATTTGTTCATGGGTATGAAAAAGGGACAGGCGTTAGAACGCCTGTCCCCATAAAGCGGCATATGTTTCTTTTTTCAGCCGGTATTCCAGCGCTTCGCACGCCTGCGGCATCTGCTTTGTTTGAAATGAAAACGCCGCCGTTTGCACAAACCCCAGTTTCTCGTACACATGCCTTGCGCGCCGGTTTTCCGCCGCTGTGGTCAATGTGACAAGGCGAAAGCCGCCCGGGCCGAACAAATAGCGCAGCAGCCTGTGCAGATACTGTGTTCCAAGGCCACGGCCGCGCGCAGACGGCACGCACAACTTGATGCCAATTTCTGCCGTGCCCGGTTCCCCGGCCGTACGCCACACGGCCTCGCCGACAGGGCAGCCCTGCTCTAACAAAAGCAGCCTGTGGGAAGAAGCGTCCGCTTGCAGCTGCGCGGTCACTTCCCGGGCAGTGGTGCCAAGCCCCTGCGGGAAGCCGGCATGCGCCATGATGCTGCCGTCGTTCCACCAGCGGCACAAAAGCGCCGCGTCCTGTGCCGATGCTGGCCGAAGCTCCAGCCCGTCATGCCCGTTCTTCAGGCTGCGCGCCCCCTTCCCCCAACATATGCAGGAACTCCGCTTCATTTAAAATGGGCGTGCCCAGTTCCTGCGCTTTTGTCAGCTTAGAGCCCGCGGCCTCGCCCGCCAGCACATAGCTTGTTTTTTTCGATACCGAGGACGATGCCTTGCCGCCGTTTTTGGTGATGAGCGCTTCCGCCTCGGTGCGTGACAGTGTGGGCAGCGTGCCGGTGACGACAAAAACTTTGCCGCGAAGCAGGTCTGTCTTTTCCTCCCCGCGGAATGTCATGTTCACGCCTGCCTGGCGCAGGCGCTCAATCAGGTCTTTCGTCCCTTCTTTTGCAAAGAAATCCAGCAGGCTTTCCGCCATGACGCCGCCAAAGCCCTCGATGCTGCTGATTTCTTCCTCCCCGGCCGTTTGCAGCGCCTCCATGGTGCGGAAGCGCTCGGCAAGGCTAAGGGCCGCCTTGGCGCCGATGTTGCGGATGCCCAGCCCGAAAATAAGCCTGTCCAGGTTGGCCGCCTTGGACGCTTCAATGGCGTTCAGCAGGTTGTTTGCCGCTTTTTGCTTGAACTTATCCAGGGTCAAAAGCTGGCTTTTCTCTAAAGAATATACGTCGGCCGCATTGTGCACAAGGCCTTTTCCCACCAGCTGACGAACCACAGCCGGGCCCATGCCGTCAATATCCATGGCACCGCGTGAGGCAAAATGAATCAGATTTCGCAGAGCCTGGGCCGGGCACTCCGGGTTGGTGCACCGAAGCGCAGCCTCCCCCTCCAGGCGCGTTACCGGCGCGCCGCACGAGGGGCAGGTTTCCGGCATTTCAAACACATGTCCGCCCTCGGCATGTTTTGTAACGCTTACCACCTCTGGAATAATATCACCCGCCTTGCGCACACGGATGGTGTCCCCAAGCCCCACGCCAAGCTGGCGGATGAAATCTTCATTGTGCAGGATAGCGCGCGACACTGTGGTGCCAGCCAGCAGGATGGGCTCGAACACCGCCGTGGGCGTCAGCACACCCGTGCGCCCCACAGAGACGTCTACATTCAACAGAACGCTCTCTTTTTCTTCCGGCGGATATTTGAACGCCACAGCCCAGCGCGGAAATTTGGCCGTAGAACCCAAAGCCTGGCGCTGGGCGAAATCGTCCACCTTCACCACGGCCCCGTCGATATCATAGGGCAATGTGCCGCGCACGCTGCCAATGTCTTCAATTTCCCGAATGACGTCCTCAATGTTGTCAAAACGCCGGTAGCGCGGGGAGACGGGAAACCCGAGCGAAGCGATATAATCGAGGCTGTCTTTGTGGCTGGTGATGGTTTTGCCGCGAAGCTGCTGCAGGTTAAACACAAAAACCGAAAGGCCGCGCCCTGCGGTGATGCTGCTGTCTTTCTGGCGAAGAGAGCCGGCCGCAGCATTGCGCGGGTTTTTAAAGGGCTTTTGGCCCAGCACTTCCTGTTCTTCACACAGGCGCACAAACGCGTCGCGGGGCATATATACCTCCCCGCGCACCTCCAGAAATTCCGGCGCATCGGGCAGCGTTTTGGGAATATCATGAATGGTGGCCAGGTTTCGGGTGACATCTTCCCCCACAAGGCCGTCCCCCCGCGTAGAGCCGCGTACAAACACGCCATTTTCATATTCCAGGCTGATGGACAGGCCATCGATTTTGGCCTCTACCACATACTGCGGCCGTATGCCTTCATCGCGCACACGCCGGTCAAATTCGCGCACTTCATCCAATGAAAACACATCCTGAAGGCTTTCCATCTTCACCGCATGCTCCACTTTTTCAAACCGGCCGGAGGCCGTGCCCCCCACATGCTGCGTGAAAGACGCCTCGGTGACGAATTCCGGGTGCTGGGCCTCTATCTCTTTCAGCCGCCTTGTAAGGGCGTCAAATTCGAAATCATCCAGCTCCGGCGCGTCGAGGTCATAATACAAATGGCTGTGATAATCAATCTTTTCTTTTAATTCTTCATATTCCCTGCGCAGTTCCAAACGTTTCACTCCGCTTTCCTTCCAATTTCCTGCACCGCGGCCACATGCGCCGCCGGTACCTTGTATTATAGCATACCCGGGCTGCACATGCCTATATCCTCAGCCGTTCTGCGCATAAAATTCCGGCACCTGGCCCACAATCAGCGTTTGCGCCACACACACTTCATCCGTCACGTCCACACTGGTGGAATACCCCGGCAAAATTGCGCTCATCTCTACGGTGAAGCGGATGCACACCCGGTGCTGCGTCTGGTTGATGCCCGCTGTCTCCAGCGTGTCCACCACATTGCTTTCCACAAAGCTGGCCGGCACAATTTGCAGGTGAACCTCCGGCCCGCGCCCCGCCAGAAGCTGCCAGCCCAGCAGCGTGCCAAGCGGAATGGCCACATCCTGGTTTTCAAGGCTCATCAGCCGGTTGGAAACCGCCTCGGTCAGCCTGGCCTTCATGCGGTTCATTTCCACAGAATCCAGTTCCACATTGCTCACCGTGCCATCGGCGTTTTTTTCCAGGCGCACAAGCCGCTGAGGCGCGTCGCCCATTTTTTCCAGTTCATCCATCACTGCCTCGTTGATGGCAATTACAGATACCACGCGGCACTGATACTGCGCCATGGTCTCCACCACGGGCCGCAGCTGAGAATCTACCGCCGCAAACAGTGCAGCAACCGCAAGCAGCAGGCCGGCCAGCTTCCAGCGGTATTTTATTTTTCGCCTTTTGGGCCCGGCACGCCGCATTGCGCCACCACCGCCTTTCTTTTCAATATATGCAGCGAAAGGCGGTTCTGAACAGGGCAAAACACAGCTTTACTCATACACAAAGCCCCGGCTGCCGGCAGCCGGGGCTTTGAAAACTGATTTCCTTCTGAAGATGCTCAAATGGAAATTGCACCCGCAATATCCAGAAGAGAAGTATCAATCGTCTTATACATCGAAAGGGCCACAGCGATGTCGTAATCGACAATGGACTCTGCCTTTGTGGCAACCACGCGGTTATAAATGCCTTTGCTCAGCAGTTCCACCGCGTGATACCCCATGCGGCTGGCGGTAACGCGGTCCCGCAGGGAGGGGCTGCCGCCGCGCTGCACATGGCCAAGCACTGTGGCGCGGGAATCGATGCCGGTGCGGCTTTGAATTTCGTTGGCAATATCATGGGCACGGCCCACGCCCTCTGCCACAATAATGATGAAGTGGCGTTTGCCGGTTTTCTGCGTGGCTTTCATGCGCGAAATCACATCGCGCTCCAAATCGTAGGGCACCTCGGGAATGAGCGTCACCAGGGCGCCGCAGGCAATACCTGTGTTCAGCGCAATGTAACCCGCGTTGCGGCCCATTACCTCCACCACGCTGCAGCGGTCATGGCTTTGTGTGGTGTCACGCAGCTTATCAATCATTTCCACAGCCGTGTTCATGGCGGTGTCATAGCCAATGGTGTAATCGCTGCAGGCAATGTCGTTATCAATGGTGCCCGGAATGCCAATGCAGGGGATGCCCTGCGCTGCCATGTCCTTGCAGCCGCGGAACGAACCGTCGCCGCCAATGACAACAAGCGCGTCAATGCCCGCGTCGCGGCAGGCCTGGGCAGCCCTTTGCTGGCCTTCCAGTGTTTTGAATTCCAGGCAGCGGGCCGTATACAGAATGGTGCCGCCGCGGTGGATGATTTCGGAAACGCTGCGCACGTTCATGTCAATGATGTCGTTCGTCAGCAGGCCGTTGTACCCATGGCGCACGCCCTTCACCTTGTAGCCGCGCGTGATGGCCGCACGCACCACTGCACGGATGGCAGCATTCATGCCAGGGGCATCGCCGCCGCTTGTCAGCACACCGATGGTTTTGATATCGTTGTTCATTCCAGTTACTTCCCCTTTCCTTTCCTGTTCGTAACCAATTATAAACATTTGTTGCATGAAATTCAACTGCTTTTTGTGAAATAATTAGCGAACCTTCACGTTTTTCCCGCCAAGGATGCGCCCCAGTTCCTCAAGCAGAAGTTCGTGCTTTACGCACCACATGCGCCTCGGCGCCAGAACAGTCTTTCCGGTATCTTCGAAATGCATATACACAGGGAAATCGCCCTCGAATATCTCCAAAAGGTTTTCCACTTCGCTGAAGGTATCTCCGCTCATGGACGGAAGTTTCAGCCAAAGGCCATCTTTTGTATTTTTGTTGCTTATATCTACCTTCCGGCGCCCGTCTTTCCCATATTCATCCACAAGCGAAATATGGTCGGCCAACAACTTGCTGGCCTCGTCCTCTTTGTAAGACACGCGCCCGCGAATGACAACCGCCGCATTTTCCCGCACACTGACGGCACAGGCCTGAAGCGTTTTGGGAAACACCAGAACTTCCATGGTGCCGGTGAGGTCTTCCACCGTAAGAAAGGCCATCATGCCGCCGGAACGGGTGTTGATGGTTTTAATGCGCACAATGCTGCACACAATAACCACCTGCTCGCCGTCGTGCCGCCGCGCATCTTCGCCGGTAAGCTGGCTCACCTTATGAGACGCCAGGTGTTCAATTTCTTCGCGGTACTGATCCAGCGGGTGGCCGGAAAGATAAAGCCCGCTTACCTCCTTTTCCATTTGCAAGAGGGAATCTACCGGGTATTCCTCCTTTTCCGGAATGGTGTAGCTTTGCCTCTGCGTTTCGGCACCGGAAAAGGCGCCAAACAGGTCCATCTGCCCGTCCAGGTTTCGCCTTGCGTCATTCTCTACGCTTTTCAAAATGCCCTCCAGCGCCTCCAGGCTGGCGCGCCGGCTTGGCGCAAAGCTGTCGAATGCGCCTGCTTTCACAAGGCTTTCCACCGCGCGGCGGTTGATTTCTGTTCCGTGCATGCGCTTGCAAAAATCATACAGGCCCTGATATGGCCCGTTCAGCGTTCTGGCGCGCACCACGGCTTCAATCAGGTTCCGCCCCACGTTTTTCAGCGCAAGCAGGCCAAAGCGGATGTCGCCGCCCTGCACGGTGAAGCCCACGTCGCTTTCATTGATGTCCGGCGCAAGCAGGCGGATGCCTAGCCGGGAGCACTCGGCCGTGTACTGGATGACCTTGTTGGTGTTATCCAGCACGCTGGTGAGCAGTGCGGCCATAAATTGGCACGGGTAATGACATTTCAGATAAGCTGTCTGATAAGCCACCACCGCATAGCAGGCTGCATGCGACTTGTTAAAGGCATAAGAGGCAAAGCTGGACATCTCATCATAGATGCTGTTCGCCACTTCGGCAGAGATGCCGTTGTTCACGCAGCCCGGGCATTCACGGCCCGGCTCTGTGCTGCCATATACAAAGTGCCTGCGCTCGGCGTCCATCACCGCCTGCTTTTTCTTCGACATGGCGCGGCGCACAAGGTCTGCCTGGCCATAGGAAAAGCCCGCCAGCTCGCGGCAAATCTGCATCACCTGTTCCTGATACACAATGCAGCCGTTTGTCACGTCCAAAATATGCGCCAGCTGAGGTGTTTTATAGCGGATATTCTGCGGGTTGTGGCGGTTGGCAATGTAGGTTGGAATGGAGTCCATTGGGCCGGGACGGTACAGGGAAATAATGGCGATGATATCCTCCAGGCTTTCCAACTGCAGGTTCACGGCCGTTTGCGTCATGCCGCCAGATTCCATCTGGAACACGCCCTCTGTCTCGCCCGCGTTCAGCATTTCGAACACCGCCGCATCCTCGTAGGAAATGCCGGCAACGGAAAAGCCCGGCTCTGTTTTTCGCACCATCTGTTCGGCATCGTGAATCACCGTCAGCGTGCGCAGCCCCAGGAAATCCATCTTCAAAAGGCCAAGCTCTTCAATGGTCGTCATGGGAAACTGAGTGACGATGTTTCCGTCATTGGTAGAGAGCGGCACATATTCATCGGCAGCTTCGCGCGTAATCACCACGCCGGCCGCATGCGTGGAGGCATGCCGCGGCATGCCCTCCAGTTTCAGGGCCATATCAATCAGTTCGTGCACAGAGGGGTCCTGCTCATACTGGCGGGCAAGCTCTTTCGAGGCCTTCAGCGCTTTCTGCAGCGTCATTTTCGGCTCCATGGGCACCAGCTTTGCCACGGCGTCCACCTGCTGATAGGGCATGTCCAGCACGCGGCCCACGTCGCGAATTACAGCGCGCGCTGCCATGGTGCCAAATGTGACAATCTGTGCCACATGGTCTGCCCCGTATTTATGAATGACGTAATCAATCACTTCACCGCGCCGCTCATAACAGAAATCCACATCAAAATCCGGCATAGAGACGCGTTCGGGGTTCAAAAAGCGCTCGAACAGCAGCTGGTAACGAATGGGGTCAATATCTGTGATGCCAATGCAGTATGCGGCAAGGCTTCCCGCGCCAGAGCCGCGGCCCGGCCCCACCGGAATGCCCCGCTGCCGCGCATAGTTGATGAAATCGTATACAATGAGGTAATAGTTGATATACCCCATGCGGTCAATAACGCCTATTTCATAATCCAGCCGCTGGCGCACCTCGTCCGGCACTTCCTGGCCATAGCGGCGGTGCAGGCCCTCTTTGCACAGGCGAATAAAATAGCTGCGGTTGTCCTCCCCGTCCGGTGCCTTGAAATAGGGAAGTTTTGTCACGCCAAATTCAAAATCGAAATTGCACTGCCCGGCAATTCGGTTGGTGTTTTCGCATGCCTCCGGCCATGCCGAGAACAGCGCATACATCTCGTCCGTGCTTTTTACATAGAACTCATCGGTGCCAAATTCCAGCACATCGTCGTCGTTTACCGTTTTGTTCGTCTGGATGCAGATGAGGATATGCTGCATGCGCGAATCTTCTTTGCGCAGGTAATGGGCGTCGTTTGTGGCAACCAGGGGGATGCCTGTCTCCTGTGAAAGCTGCACCAGCATGGGCAGCACCCGGCGCTGTTCCGGCAGGCGGTGGTCTTGTATTTCAATATAATAATTGCCCTTGCCAAATAAATCTTCGTAATATTGGGCAGTGGCCTTTGCCTTTTCGTAGTCGCCCGCCAGCAGCGCCTGCGGAATTTCGCCCGCAAGGCAGGCGGAAAGGCAGATAAGCCCCTCGTGATGTTCCTCCAGCAGGGCATGGTCAATGCGGGGCTTGTTGTAGAAACCGTCGATAAACCCGGCAGACACCAGTTTGATGAGGTTTTTATAGCCCGTCTCGTTTTTGCACAAAAGCACAAGGTGGTAAGAGCCGTCAATGCGGTTCACCTTGTCGAAACGCGTGCGCGAGGCCACATACACTTCGCAGCCAATGATGGGCTTAATGCCCGCCTTTTTGGCGGCTTTATAAAAATCGACGCAGCCGTACATCACGCCGTGGTCTGTGATAGCTACGGCCGTCTGGCCCAGCTCTTTCACCCGTTCCATCAGCGGCTCGATGCGGCACGCGCCGTCTAAAAGGCTGTATTCTGTGTGAAGATGCAAATGGGTAAACTGCCTGTGTTCAGTTGCCATGGCTTGCCTCCTCCAGTTCGGCTGCCAGCGCCTCCAGCTTTTTCATGCGGTGCGAAAGGCCGGATTTGCTGATAGGGTACGGAAAATGCGCCGCAAGCTCTTTCAGCGGCTCGGTGGGGTATTCCTCCCGAATGGCCGCCGCCTGCTGCAGCGCCTCGGGCAGTGCGGCCAGCGCGCCATGCCGGCGCAGAAGCTGAATTGCATACAGCGTCTGTGCGCTGGCGCTGGCCGTTTTGCCAATGTTGGCTGTCTCGCAGTTGGTCAGGCGGTTGGCCTTGTTTCGAAAATCTTTATACACTTTCAGGTTCATAATTTCCAGCGCCGCGTTCTGCGCCCCCATGAAGGTGAGCATGTCTTCAATTTGCTCGCTGGCTTTAAAATACAGCACGCCAGAACCTTTGCGCAAAATTGTGCGCGGCACAAAGCCGCGCCCCGTAAGCAGGGCAGAAAAATCTGCCAGCATGGTGTGGCGCGCCGATAAAAATTCCAGATTATATTCTTTTTGCGGGTCTGTAATGGTGCCGCCGCACAAAAAGGCGCTGGCCGCAAAGGCACTGACACATTTTTCGCAGCAGAACAATTCCTTTTTCAGCCGCAGGCAGGGTGTATTGGCATCATAATGGAAAATTTCCAGCATGCGCTTCACCTGCTGGGGCTCGGCCACAGTGAATTCATACATTCTGCTCTGTTCCGACCCTTTGGCGTACACACGCCCCTGCACGCCCGCGCGGGCAAATACCTTTTTTAAATATTGCGCCACAGCGCTCAGCTCGGTGGTAATGCAAAGCCCGTTCTGCCCATACGAGGCGGAAAAACAGGCCGCGGCGTATGCCGCAGCCCGGGCGCAGCATTTCTGCGGCAATTCCGCCGCAATAATCTCGCGCTTCACCTGCTTGGAAAAGCTCATGGCGCAGCCTCCTCTCAATGGGCTTTTGCGTTCAAATGCGCCGGATATCCCGGTGCTGCACGCTGGGGTGATAGCCCAAGGTGCACAGGTGCTCGGCCACAAGCCGGGCAAATGTAATAGAACGGTGCTTGCCGCCTGTGCAGCCAAAGGCAACCGTAAGCTGGCTTTTCCCCTCTTTTACATAAAGCGGCAAAGAAAATTCCAAAAGCTCTGTGATGCGGCGCAGCAGCTGCTGTGCCTCCGGAAAAGACATGACATAACCGGCCACTTCCTGGTCACAGCCTGTTTTCGCTTTCAGCTCGGGCACATAAAACGGGTTGGGCAGGCAGCGCACATCCAGCACAATGTCGGCCTCTTTCGGGGTGCCGTATTTAAAACCGAACGACATCACCGTTAGGGCCATGGCATCGCGGGTGCAGCTTGCAAACAGCGACACCACCCTGTCTTTCAGCTGGGCAGTGGATAAAAGCGAAGTGTCAATATGGTAATCTGCCGCCTCAAACACGGGCTCCAGAATAGCGCGCTCTTTCTGAATGGCCTGCGAAGTGGAGATATCTTCCTCCAGGCACAGCGGGTGGCGGCGGCGCGTCTCTTTATAGCGGCGCTCCAGCACTTCATCGCCGGCATCCAGGAATAAAAGGCGGTAGATAATCCCCTTTTCCCGCAGCTGCCCCAGCGCCTGGGAAAACTCCTGTGCCGAGCGCGCACCGCGCACATCCAGCACAATGGCGGCGCGTTCCAGCGGCTGTTCGCTGTGCCCGGCAAACTCTAACAGGCGCACCAGCAGGTTGGCGGGGATATTATCGATGCAATAATAGCCAATGTCCTCCAGTGCATGCATGGCCAGCGACTTTCCCGCCCCGGAAAGCCCCGTCACAATCAGCAATTCTCTCATACCGCTTTCATCCTGCCCTTTCAGCGCACCACCCGAATCTCTCTTTCCAGGGTGTAACCCGTCTGCTCCTTCACAATTTTTGCCACCGTATCTGTCAGGCAAATCACATCCGCACAGGTGGCGCCGCCCTTGTTCACCACAAAGCCGCAGTGCTTTTCGCTGATGGCCGCCCCGCCCACCGCATAGCCGCGCAGGCCGCATTTGTCAATCAGCGCACCCGCGTACGCCCCTTTGGGGCGTTTGAAGGTGCTGCCGGCACTGGGCATATCCAACGGCTGCTTATCTACCCGGCGCTGGGCAAAATCGCGCATGCGCGCCCGAATCTCCTCTGAATCGCCCGGCGTTAAAAGGAAAGAGGCGCGCAAAATGCACCATGGCATCAATTCAAAGGCAGACGTGCGGTAACCCAGGTGAAGATCACCGGCAGAAAGCGTCACCTCGCGCAGCTGTTCGTCAAAAAATGTTGCGCTCTCCAGCACGTCCTTCATCTCGCCGCCGTAGGCGCCAGCGTTCATATACACACCGCCGCCCACGCAGCCGGGGATGCCGTAGGCAAATTCCAGCCCGCCCAGCCCGGCCTCGGCCGCCGCCAGGCACACATGCGCCAGCAGGGCCCCGGCCCCAGCCGTCACACGCGGGCCGTCCACCTGGATCTCGCCCAGCTTAGAGCCCACCTGAATCACAACGCCCTCATATCCTTCATCGGCAAACAGCACGTTCGAGCCGCGCCCCAGCAGATAATACCGCAGGCCCAGCTCGTGGCAGGCGGCTATGGCCTGCGCAAGCTGCGCTTGCGAATTGGGCGTGCAGAACACCCGGGCGGGGCCGCCAATGCGGAATGTTGTGTGCGCGCTCATGGGCTCGTTTGCCCTTGCAGGCACCGACAGCTGCCCAAAGCGCGCCATAATCTCATCAAATACTGTCAAAGCATTCTCCACCTTTTCTTCACAGTGCCTGCTGCCGGCCAAGGCAGGCCGCGCCCACAATGCCCGCGTCATTGAACAGTTTTGCCGTGACAATTTTGGTGCGCACTGCATTCGTGCGGGCAAAATCCTCTTCATCCACAAGTGCCTGCAGAGGCTTGAGAAGCGTGTCGCCCTCTTTGGAAATGCCGCCGCCGATGCACAAAATTTCCGGCTGGAAAATGTTGATGACATTTACAATGCCGCAGGCCACATATTCCAAAAACGTATCAACCACTTCTTTTGCCAGAATATCCCCTGCGCGCATGGCGTCGAACGCGGTTTTTGCATTCACGCGGGAAAGGTCGCCCTCCACATAGCTCCACATAATGTTGTCTTTGTTCTGCTGCATGGCTTTGCAGGTGTCCTCGCTGAGGGCGCGGGCGCTGGCATATTTTTCCCAGCAGCCGCGGCGGCCGCACATGCACGGGCGCCCGCCCTTTACAATCACAGTATGGCCGAGCTCTGCCCCTGCGTAGTTATAGCCGGAAAAGATTTTTCCGTCAATGATGATACCGCTGCCGATGCCCGTGCCAAGCGTGATGACCACAGCGCTTTTGGCACCCTTAGCGCCGCCGGCGATGTACTCGCCGTACGCCGCTGCATTCGCGTCATTCTCAATAAACACCGGGCAGGGCAAAAGGGCCTCCATATCCTTTTTCAATTCCCACTGATGATACCCGAAATTGGCGTTAAACTCCACATAGCCTGTAGAGGAATCTACGCTGCCGGGCGTGCCAATGCCCACCCACTCGATGTTCTGTTCCAGTGAAAGGTTGTTTTTCTGCGCAAGGCTGCGGCATTGCTGCGCAATGGCCTGCTCTAAATCGTGCGCCGGGCGCGGCAGGCCTGTTTTGCAGGAAATTTTATCCACTACTTTGTTATTCTCATCCACCAGCCCTGTGGCTATGTTGGTGCCGCCAAGGTCCACGCCGATTCTGTATGTTTTTTTCATAAGTCAAACCTCCATCACAGCCGCAACCGGTTTTTTATGTTCGTGCAGAACCTGCACCAGTGTCTCCATGCTGGCGTTCACCACAAGTTCCTGCGGGAAATCAATCTCACGCAGAAGATTCAGGATATGCTCTACCCTGCCCAAATGGTAGATAGAATGCCCGTCGGAATTCACGGCCACCTTGGTTCCGGCCCGCTTGCAGGCAAGGGCCAGTTCCTTCATGTTTGCTTCGCCGCCCGGGCGCACATTGACGGAATTCGCGTTCAGCTCCACCACTTTATGATTCCTGGCAAAAACGGGTGCCAGGGCGTCATAATCATAGCGGTAGCGCTTTGACTCCGAGTGGCCAATCATATCCACATACGGGTTTTGTGCAATGTTCAGCCAAAGCTGGTTAAAATCTTCTTGCGTATATTCCCCCGGTTGCAGTGTATCGGAATGGATGGAAGCGATAACCCAATCCGGCTGCAGCCGCTCAAACTCTGCCTGCGAAAAATCCAGCTCGCCGCGAATGTTGAGCACATCGGCCTCCATCCCGCGCAGAAGAAATACTCCTTCTATTTTTTGCGGCAGGCGCATCAGGTTGTAAAAATGCCAGATATGCGGGCTGTCGGGCATTTGGGGGCCGTGGTCGGTAATGGCAATGGCCTTGTGCCCCATTTCATAGGCGGCACGGGCCATTTCCGTCACCGTGTTGAAAGCGTGTGTCGATGCCAGTGTGTGCGTGTGAAGGTCTGCAATGATTTCCATATGTTGAATCTGTCCATCCTGTTCTTTTTTTGCCATGCAGGTGCCGCCTTTTACAGCGGCGCCTCAATATCGTTTTCCAGGCCAAGTTTTTCAAACAGTTCCCGCGCAGCGTTATAGCCCATTTTCTTCTGGCGGTTGTTGATGGCCGCTGCCTCTAAAATGACGGCAAGGTTGCGGCCAGGCATTACGGGGATCACCGTGGAGGGCACGGCAACGCCAAGAATGTCGATTGTCTCCGATTCCAGGCCCGTGCGGTTGTAGCTTTTTTTCTTATCCCATGGCTCCAGTTCCACCACAAGGTCTACTTCCTGGCTCATTTTTACAGCGCCAATGCCGAACACCCGCGCCACATTGATGATGCCCACGCCGCGCAGCTCGATAAAATGGCGGATATTTTCCGGCGCAGTGCCAAGAATGGAACGGTTTGACACACGCCGCAGTTCCACTGCGTCATCGGCAATCAGGCGGTGGCCGCGCTTCACAAGCTCTACTGCAGTTTCGCTTTTGCCCACGCCGCTCTCGCCCAAAATCAGAATGCCTTCGCCATACACTTCCACCAGCACGCCGTGCCGTGTAATGCGCTGGGCCAGCTCGATGTTCAGCATGCTGATCAGCGCGCTCATAAAGCCGGACGTGCTCTCTGCCGTGCGCAGCACCGGCACGCCGTACTGCGAGGCAAACTCCATAATTTCACTGAACACCGCCAGGCTGCGCGTCACCACCAGGGCGGGCGGCTTGGTGGCAAACAACGTATGCATGCGGCTGCGCCGCTCGGCCTCCGGCAATGTGCTGAGGTAACCCATCTCTGCATTGCCGTATATTTGAATGCGCGTTGGGTCGAAATATTCGTCATAGCCCGTCAACAGAAGGCCGGGGCGGTTCACATCCGCCGTATAAATGGGAATATCTTTCAGCTCTTTGGGCGTATATACCACTTCCAGCTTCAGCTGCTGGGCAATTTTATCAAGGGAAACGCTGAACTGTGTCATGCAAGCAGCTCCTTCCTCGTTGTATGGTTAATGGCCTGTGCCGCCAGGGCATTTTACATCCATTCTATTATAGTATAACATCGAAAAGATATCAATTTCGTTTTTCGCATCCCTTGTAGGTTTGTCAAACATATTGGACGGCGAACTGGGAAGGAGTGCAGAACATCAAGTCTAATTTTGAAAAGGGCGGTTGCCGGAATGTTTTTCGCATCCCTGCCCTTTTCTTTCTGGAAAATAACTGGTATACTAATTTTATGCGGCCCTGGCAACATCAAATGTAGGAGGACCCTGCCATGAAGATTGCTATCTTTGCAGAATATTACTTTCCCTATATCAGCGGCGTTGTCACCCATATCGAGACCCTGCGCCAGGTTTTAGAAGCGCACGGGCACGAGGTGCTGATTGTCACGCTGGACCCGAAATGTGACAAACACTATGTAAAGGGCGGTGTGCTGTATTGCCCGGCCATTCCGCTGAAGCGGATTTACGGCTATGGCATTGCCAACCCGCTGAACCTGAAGCGCCTGCATGTGCTGAAAGAGTTTGGGCCGGATATCCTGCATATCCACACGGAATTTTCCATGGGGCTGTTTGGCCAGTTTGCGGCCCGCAAGCTGAAAAAGCCCGTGGTGTATACCCTGCACACCATGTATGATGATTATCTGTTCTATGTGGCAAAGCACAAGGCCGGCCAGAAGATGATGAAGCCGGCCGCGCATCTGTATATTCGCAAAATGGCCAACAAGGCCACCGAAGTGATAGGCCCCTCGCTAAAGGTGGTGGAATACCTGCGCCGCTGCGGGGTGGAGCGCCATGTGAACGTAATTCCCAATATTGTGGATACTTCGGCTTTTCTTGCCAAAAATGTCAGTTGTGAACAGGTTGCCAAAGTGCGTGCACAGCTTGGCATCCGCAACACAGACACCGCTTTGTGCTTTGTGGGCCGGCTGGGCGGCGAAAAAAGCCTGGATGTGTTGATAAACTGGTTCTGTGAAAGCTTTGGCGGCGACGCCAGTTTTAAGCTGTTCATCATTGGCGAGGGGCCAGAGCATCAGAAGCTGGAAGCCCTGATTCGCCGCCACCACGCCGAGGAACAGGTGCGCCTGCTGGGCCGGCTGGAGCACAACGCCCTGCCTCCCTATTACCATGCGTGCGATGTATTTGCCACCGCCTCGCTTTCGGAAATGAACTCCATCTCCATGCTGGAGGCTATGGCCAGCGGCCTGTATGTGTTGCAGCGGCTGGATTTGTATAACAAAGACCAGATTAACCCCGGCGTAAGCGGCAACTTTTTCACCACGCGGGAAGAATTTGCCGCCCTGTGCCGGGAGCAGGCCGGCCTTTCAGCCCAGCAGAAAGCCGAAAGGCGCGCAGGTGTGGAACAGGAGAGCCAAAAATACAGCAAGGAAGAATTTGCCCGCCGTGTGCTGGACGTATACCAGCGCGCTGTGCTGGAATACCGCGGCAAACAAACCTGAAAACTGACAAAAAAGGAAGGGACACAAATGAGGCATTTTAACACCGCCATCATCGGCGGCGGAATTGGCGGTTTGATGTGCGCTTACCGGTTGTACACGCAGGCGCCCGGCATGTCGGTGGTGCTGTTCGAAAAGGGGCACGACATTGAAAAGCGCACCTGCCCCATTGTGGCAGGCCGGGTGGATCACTGTGTCAAGTGCCCCTCCTGCTCCATTATGGAAGGGCTTGCCGGGGCCGGGGCCTTTTCGGATGGGAAATACGTCATTTCCACAGAATATGGTGGCTGGCTGCCCGAATTTTTAAAGCCCGAAACCGTGCTGGACTATATTGAACAGGCAGACGCCGTTTTGCAGCACTTCGGGGCGCCTTCCGAGCGCTTTATGCCCTCTGATGAACTGAAAAAGAAATGCCTTGCCTTTGACTTGCACATGTCACAAGCGCAGCTGAAGCATCTGGGTACAGACGCCAATTTTGACACCATGCGCAAAATGGCGCAGTTTTTAAAAGAGCATGTTACCATCCTCACCGATACCAATGTGACGGATGTGGAAAAAGCCACCCATACCGTGCACTATGAAAACGCCGCGGGTGGCGGGCAGATATCCGCAGCACACATCGTGTGGGCCGTAGGGCGCAGCGGCAGCCGCAATTTTTCCAAATGGTGTGCTCAAAACGGCATTCCCTTGCAAAACAACCAGGTGGACATTGGCGTGCGTGTAGAGTTGCCCAGCATCGTATGGGAAGATTTCTCCAAAAAAATTTACGAGCCAAAAATCTGGTACCGCTCGAAGCAATACGGCGATGTAACGCGCATGTTCTGCTTTAACGAGCGCGGGCAGGTGGTGGTGGAAAACACAGCAGGCGTGCTTACCGTAAACGGCCACGCCTATGTGGATGAGGCCAAAAAAAGCCAGAACTCCAACTTTGCCCTTCTTTCCACCATCCGCTTCACCGAACCCTTCAAAGAACCCATTGAATATGCGCGCAGCGTGGCCGGGCTTGCCAACCTCATCAGCGGCGGCAGCGTGCTGGTTCAGCGCCTGGGCGACCTTTTGGCGGGCCGCCGCACAGACGCAAAGCGCCTTGCGCAAAGCACGGTGCGCCCCACATTGAATGCTGTGCCGGGCGATTTAAGCCTTTGCCTGCCCAAGCGGCAGCTGGATAATATTGTGGAAACACTGGCCGCGCTGGACAAAGTTGCCCCGGGCACCATGAATTATGACACGCTTTTGTACGGCGTAGAATGCAAATATTATTCCGCCCGGCCCGCATGCACCGATTTTGCCCTGCACGGCTGCCAGCGCGTGTATGCCGTGGGCGATGGCACTGGCTTTACCCGCTCGCTTAGCCAGGCGGCGGCACATGGCCTGTATGTGGCAGATAAAATTCTTCGCGAGGGATAAAAAGCGGCTGTGGCCGTATTCCCAAAACATTCAGCGGGCCTGCTTTGGCAAAGCAGGCCCGCTTGCTTTTTGGGAAAGGCTGTGATATACTTTGCAAAACAGTTTCGTTTCGAAACTATACTAAAAAGCAGGAGGCCCGGCCATGGCAAACGTACATTACCCACATTTATTCACGCCCATTACCGTGCGCGGCAAACGCATCAAAAACCGCATTGCCAGCGCGCCCCACTGCGGGCCCAACATGTTCCGCTGCGGCGAAAACGGTTATTCCAATTTTACAGAAACAGCTGTGCAGTATTTTGGTGCGCTGGCACGCGGCGGCGCAGGCATTGTAAACACAGGCCACCTTGGGGTGGACCCCCGGTATTATCTTGGCAATAATGCCGAGCTGTTCAATTTTTTCAGTACACACAGCATCCATGAACACACTTTGCCCGTGATGCATCTGATGACGGACATGATTCATTCTTACGGCGCGCTTGCCAGCATCGAGCTGAACCACGGCGGCATGTTCTGCACCCCTGTCACACCCGGCACGCCCCTTCTTTGGCCCAGCGAGGACACAGTAAGCACCCCAAACGGGCCGCTGGCCGTCAAAGCCATGGACGAGCAGGACATGCATGAAGTGGCCGAATATTTCGCCAACGCTGCCCGGATTGGAAAACGCGGCGGTTTTGATGTTGTGAACGTGCATGCGGGGCACGATTGGCTGCTGGGGGCTTTTCTCTCGCCGCTGGATAACCGGCGCACAGACGCCTATGGCGGCAGCGTGCGCAACCGCGCGCGCTTTTTGTGCATGGTGCTGCAGCACGTCCGCCAGGCAGTGGGCGAAGATATGCTGATTGAAGTGCGCCTCAGCGCTTCAGAACTGGCACCGGGCGGCATTACGCTGGAGGACACAGTGCAGACGGTGCGCCTTATTGCCCCTTATGTGGATATTGTGCAGTGTTCAGCCGGGCGCATTCGTGACGGCTCCACATCCGGCTTCACATTCCCTCTGCAGTATATGGAGCGCGGCTGCAACACCTATCTTGCGCGTCGTGTGCGCGCAGAGACAGGCGTGCTGGTGGAAACGGTGGGCGGCATTGGCACTCCTGAGATGGCCGAGGGCCTGATAAAAGACGGCACGGCAGATTTTGTGGGCATGGCGCGCGCCTGGATTGCAGACCCCGATTGGGCGCGCAAGGCACAGGCTGGCCGCGCGAAGGAGATTCGCCCCTGCATCCGCTGTTTGCGCTGCATGCATTTTTCAGACCCGCCGCAATCCGGCCTCAGCGTGTGCACGGTGAACCCGCGCAGGCGCTTTCCCCACCCGTTGGCACAGGGCGCGCTTTCCTTCCAGCCAAAGCGGGTTGCTGTGGTGGGCGGCGGCCCGGCCGGGATGCAGGCAGCCTGCGAGCTGGCCCAAAAGGGCCATTCCGTCACCCTGTTTGAACGAAGCCCAAAGCTGGGCGGCCTGCTGGAATATGCGGACCATATCCCCTTCAAACACGATATTGCCTGTTACCGCCAGCACCTGGAATACATGTTGCGCAGCCAGGCAAACGTGGAAGTTTGCCTGAACACAGAGGCCACGCCCGCCCTGTTGCAGCGGACCGGCCACTTTGATGCCGTTGTGCTGGCCCTGGGTGCAAAGCCGTTTGTGCCCAGCATTCCCATCGAAGCGGGTGCCAACGCCTTCCATGCAGCAGAAGCATTCAGCGGGCACACGTTTGGCGATGTTGTGGCTGTTATTGGCGGAGGCGCCGTGGGCTGTGAATTTGCCGTATACCTGCAAAGCCTTGGCAAACACGTGCAGCTGGCAGAAGTTCGCGGCAAATTGCTGGCCGACATGGAAGACATGCCGGACGAAGCCTATTACACAGAATTTTTCCTCACGCACGAGTTATCGCTGAAATATAAACATCTGTATGCCTGCCCGGAAACAGACCGGGTGCGCATCCATACAAATGCCGCCTGTGTGCGCGTAACGCGCGAAGGGGCCGTGGTGCGCAAGGCAAATGGGCAGGAAGTTCTGCTGGCCGCCGATACCGTGCTGTTTGCCACCGGCTTCCAGGGCCAGCCGGAAGCCGCAGAGGCATATGAGGCCCTGGGCATTGAGGTGGTTCCCATTGGGGATTGCCTGAAAGCAGGCACATTGCTTGACACGGCGCTCACCGGTTATTTTGCGGCGCAGCAGCTATAAAGGGAGGTATTATGAATTCTTCTTATCCGTTTTCCCTCTCTGAGATGGCGCGTATAGAATATGAATCTGCCATGGTGGAAGAGCGATACAGCGCCGGGCGGCGCGATTACGGCACGGGTGACCTTCTTACCCATGCGGAAGTGCACGCGCTTGCCGAAGTGGGGGCCGAGCCGGGCGTCACAGTGCTGGCGCTGGCCGCGCGCACCTGCCGCACCAAAGGGGCCATGTCTCAGCTTTTGGCAAAGCTGGAAGCCAAGGGCCTTTTAGAGCGAAGGGCAGCCGGCAAAAATGTTTCGCTTTTTCTTACACAGCACGGCCTTGCCGTGACGCGGGCGCACGCCGCCTACGACTTGCGGGAACTGGAAAAGGCCCTGCACACGCTGGAAATGCAATTTTCACCACAGGAGATTGCCAGCTTTTACCGTGTGCTGCGGGCCAAAACGGCGTTGATGCGCACCCAGCTTTCCCCATAACACTGGCCGTTCTCAGGGTACAAAAACGCTTTCAAACACCGCAGGGCGGCATGGCCTTTTGGCCATGCCGCCCTGCTTTTCTTTGTATGCTGCAAAGGCTGGTATTTTCGCCGGTGCTATCACGGGTTTTTTAAATAGTATTCATTCAATATCTCCGCCAGGGCTTTCGGGTTCTCTTCATTTACAACATGGCCTGTGTTTGCCACAATCTTCAATTCTGCATTTTTGATGGTTTGCGCCAAGAGATGCGCAGATTTCCGGTTCGCACTGTCCTTTTCCCCGCAAAGGACCAGGGTGGGGCACCCAACTTGGGCCGCTTTGCTGCTAAGGTTCAGGTTTTTCATGGTGCTTCCCAATGCAAACGTGTCTTTTTTATCGAATGCCATGGCTTCAAAAACAGATTTTGGCAAAAGCCTGAAAACCATATTTTGAAAGCCGAATGCCAATTTTGGAATTTTATATGGCGTTCCAATCAACACCAATGTTTTTACCTTTTGGGGAAAATCCGAAGCAAAATTCAAAGCCAAAATGCCGCCCAGGGAAAGCCCGCAGATATGAATTGGCCCCTCTACCCTGTTGCAATACTGCACAAACGAAGCATATAAGTTTTCATAGCTCGCCCGCTTGCCTTCCAGAATGGAAGAGAGGTTGGGGCACAGAATCTCTTCATGGTTTGGCATATAGGCGACTGTTTCCTTCCAGCTGGATGCCTTATGCCCTGAGCCGTGCACTAAAATTTTCGCCGCCATTCGGCCGCCTCCTTCCCGGTTCCTGTTTTATTCTTCCGCCCGGCGCATATTACCCGCAAAACGCAATGGTTACCCTGCCGTTCACCGTATGGGCATACAGAGTTTTGCCTGCGTTCGGGCGCAGGCAGGTTGGCGGTGTGCACCGGCCATTTGCAGTGTGTGTATCGATGCTGTAGGCTTCCTCTTTATCAAGGATCTCTGCCGTGATGCTTCCATTTTTGTTCAGCAGGCGGATGCAGTCAGCCGGGCCGCTTTCCTGCACCTGTATGGCGCCGTTCTGGCTGCCCAGCTCCAAAAGCCGGGCAAACTGGCAGCCTGCCAGGCGCACAGCGCCGTTATGCCCCTGCACCTTCGCACTGCCGCCCGCACACCGCTGCAGATGCACAGCCCCATTGAAGGCCTGCACCGCCAGGGAACCGGTTTCGCAGTCCTCCAGCTTCACTGCGCCGTTGCGCGCTTCTATGGCAAGGGCCTGCACACAGCAGCCAGCCATGCGCACAGCGCCATTGCGCGCATGGCACCCCACCTGCGCAAGCTGTTTCATTTCCTCCAGCCGGATGGCGCCGTTTTTTGTCTCCACCTGTACAGAGCCCGCATATTCCCGCGGCACTTCAATTTGAATCTGCCGGTTTATTATGGTGAACAGCAGGCCGATGCGCAGCGGGGCCCTGCGGATGTGCTGCACCCGCAGGATACCGTTTTCTTCCGCCACTTCTATCTGGTCCCATTCGTCCATATTGCTCCACGTCACCTGCGGCTTTGCCACATCTGCGCCAGAAAGGCGCACAGTGGCCGTTTCGCTGTGCACACAAACAAGCTTTGTCTCCTGCTGTGCCGCCGTGGTGCCGCCGGTTGCCGCGCCGGTAAGTTCCTGCGGCACATACTCTGCTTTTATGCGCTGTGCAATTTCTTCCGGCGCGCCAAAGCCTGCCAACACCGCTTCTTCCGCCTCGCCTGCTTCCAGCGCATCGTCCAGCAGTTCTTCATAATATTCCCGCACACTGCGGCGTTCCTCCGCCGTCATGAAGGCCAGCGCCTGCATCAGCCTTTCCAAAAATTCTGCCCGCTTCATTTCTTTTCTTCCTCCCTGCTGTTCTGTTCAATAAAACGATAGATCTTCTGCATTTCTTTCCATTCCAACAAAAATTCCCGTATTTTTTCCATGCCTGCCGCCGTAAGCGCATAATACTTTCGCGTGCGGCCATTGTGCGCCTGCCGGTAAGTGGTGACGCACCCGGAGGCCTCCAGCCGCCGAAGAATGGGATACAGCGTAGATTCGCTGATTTCGATGCATTGAGAAACATCGCCCACAATTTTATAGCCATATGACGCGCCGCGCGCCAGAACGGCCAGCACGCAGATGTCCAGCACGCCTTTCTTGCGTTGGGTATCCATAAACATTCTTCCTTCTGTTTTGATACTATGCAATGCATACTATGTATTATATAGTAATTCTCTTTCCCCTGTTTGTCAAGCCCCTTTGCTTGGGCACACCAAAGGCAGGCGGCCCGGCGCATGACCGGGCCGCCTGCCTTTTCGCACCCATTTCTTATTTTGCACGCAGGCAGCTTTCAAACCACACTGCGTTCTGCCGCATCTGCACAGGCGCTTGCATCAGGGCCTGTGCCGCAGGAATATCCCGTTGCAGCAACCAGAAAAAAAGGTTGCAGATATCATTCCCCCGCAGGAATGTCTTTCTGTGAAGTTTTTCCCACTCCTGGGAAAGAAAATGGTTCACAAGGCCTTCCGCCGCCTGTGCCTCCTGCCCGTGCAGGGGCTTTCCGTCTTTTGTGATGACGGCCGTGCTGCCCGTCAGCGAAAGGCGCAGCTGAAGGCCATCTTCCCCTTCTGACGCCTGTTTTACCAGGCGCAGGCGCTGTGTCTCCACATGGTAATAGCCGCCATCATGGTAAAATGAAACCTGCATCCGGTTTGTCTGGCCGCCCGCCACCAGAGCCAGCCCAAGCTGCGTGCCGTGCAGGATGCCCTGCTGGGCATCGTTTTGGAACAGCAGCATGGAATCCACCTTGGGTTCTTCTTTTTCACCAAAGCGCAGCACGGGCAAAAGGCCGCTGAATTGTTCTTCTTCATTTTGCAGGGCAAGCTCGCTCATGGTGCGGCCCATGCCTGCCTGCGTGTCATCCGCCACGCGTTCGGCCTCCTGGATGGTCTGGGCAATGCTCTTTTCCAGCTGCTGAAACGCTTGCGCGTCCACCGGCACGGCAAACACCGATAAATTAGGCCGTGCGGCCTGCTCGCCTGTGAAATAGGCCAGCGCCTTGCCCACGCCCGCCTGTGTAAGCTGCGGGCCCAGGAACAAAAGTTCATTCTGTGCATAGAAGGGTTCCTTCGCCTGTTCCCGTTCCGCTGCCTCTAATGCTTCGCCAATCTCTTCTTCCGTGGCGGAATAAATTTTCGCCTCCCCTTTTGCCGAGGCGGTGTCTGTTGTGGGCTCGCAGGTGAACACCACCAAGCTGGCCGTATACTTGCCGGGCACGCCGTCAAGGTAAATGGCCTTGACGATTGCGCGTTCGCCCAGGCTCAAGTTCGAACAGCCGCACAACAGGCACAGCAGGCTGCAAGCCAGCATGGGCATCAACAGCCGTTTTATTTTGCGCATTGTGCATGCCTCCTTACCCCGGCCAGCAGAAGGGCGGCAAAACCAACTGCCGTGATGGCCGTGCTAACGCTGCCCCGCGCGGCCGCCGGCACGGCTGCAGCCACACACGCACCCGCCAGAACGGCAAAAACTGCAGGGATGCCCCGTTCTGCTTTGAATTTCTGGGGCGCCAGGCGCCCTAGGGCCTGCTTGACACCGAATATCATCAGTGCAAGTTTCACCAGCATAGCCAGCATCCAGATGCCCGTGTGCAGGGCGTCAAAGCGGCGGAACACCGACAGGCCCCCCAGGCGTGCCAGCGTGTGCGCCGCCTGAAGCTGTGCTGCGCCCGCGCTGCCAAGCACCAACTCGGAAAGAATGCACAGGCCGCAAAACAGAACAAACAGTTTTGCCAAAATTCCTGCCGCGCTTTTCAGCCGGCGGGCAGGGCCGCCGGGCTCCATCATCAAAAATAAAAGCCATTCTGCAGAAAGCGAAACCCCCTGAATGGCGCTGGGAACGCTGTCTTTCCACGGGGCTGTCTGCCATTCCAGGTTGGTGATGCGCATGCCGCCGGCATTTGACACAAACAGCAAAAACACGCTGGCCGCAAACAGCCAGAAAACAACCTGCGCCGTGCGGCTTAGCGTCTCGAAACCGCAGCAGGCAGCATACCCGGCCCCGGTAAGCAGCACGGCGGCCGTGACAACGGCGGGCAGAGGGACGTCGCTGATATAGCGGTAAAACTCTTCTGATTTCAAAAGCGCAGCCCCACCGGAAAAAGAAAAGGCAAGCAACCAGATGAAAAGGGCCGGTTTGGAGTGCTGCGCCCGCATCAGGCCGTCCATACTGCCTGATGCGCCAGACATGGCCAGGGCCAAAAGGGCCAGCACGGCAAGGGTATCATAGGCTGCCATCCAAACACTCTGCACAGCGCTTGCGGCGGCCTGTGTGGCAAAAGGGCGCACCACAATGTCCGCCGAAAGCGCCAAAAGCAGCAGGGTTGCCAGGCTGGTGCGGCGGGTGACCTTGCGATTGTTCATGGCGTGTCCCCCTTTTCATCCTGCGGAAGGTCCCGCACGGTGAATGCCTTTTTTGCAAGCGAGGGCCACGCAAGGCGGATGATGCCGTCCCGCAGAAACCCGCCCGTTGAGGGCGCGATGGGTGCAAGATACGGAATGCCGAATGCGTGCATACCGCTGGCCGACACCAGCATGCAGAAAAACATGCCTGCAATGCCCAGCGGGCCCAGCAGCCCGCCTGCCAGAATGAACAGAAGGCGCAGCACGGTGATGGGCTCGTACAGCGAGGGCACTACAAAAGTGCAAATGGCCGTCAGGGCCGCCACAATGACAACAGGCGTGCCCACAAGCCCTGCCGAAACCGCGGCGTCACCCACAATAAGCGCCGCCACAAGGCTGACGGAATGGCCGATGGGCTTGGGAAGGCGCAGGCCAGCCTCCCGCACAATCTCCAGAAGAAACGTCACCAGCATCGCCTCCAAAAAAAGCGGAAGCGGCGTGGCCTGCTCGCTGGCCGCTATTTTATATAGCATCTCTTTGGGCAAAAGTTCTGGTGTGAAATTTGCAATGCTGACAAACACCCCCTGAAGCATCACCGCTATCAGAAATGCAGCATACTTCAGGCAGCGCACCAGCGTGGCAAAATAGGCTTTTTCCGAATAATCGTCCATGCTGGAAAAATTTTCACTGAAAAAATACGGAATAAGCATGGCAAAGGGGCTGCCGTTTGCCATTAGCACAATTTTCCCCTCGCATATCTTGGCCGCGGCTGTGTCGGGCCTCTCTGTATATCCCACAGATTGAAAAAACGAAAAATACCCCCGCTGCAAAAACGGAGCAAGATAGCCCGTGTCAAACACAAAAGGCAGTTTGGCCTGACTGGCGCGGCGGCGGATTTCGGCCAGCAAAGGCTGTGACACCAGTTTTCTGTCATACAGCAGCGCCAGTTCCGTCTGTGTTTTTTCGCCGCAGGTAAGTGTCTCTGCCATAAAGGTCTGTGTGCGCACCAGCCTGCGCACAAGGCTGATATTTACACGCAGCAATTCCACAAAGCCCTCGCGCGAGCCGCGCAGGTTATTTTCTCCGCTTGGCTCGGACACAGAGCGAAACTGCATGCTTTGGGTAGATAAAACCAGCGCCTGGGCCGCACCGTCTATCAAAATAACGCTTGTGCCTGCCGTAAGCTGGGTGCGCACCTCGGCAAAGGTGCTTAAACGCTTTGCCTCCAGTGGAATAGCTGTCCGGTCATGCAAAAATGCCAACAGTTCTTCACCGCTGCGCGGCATTACCTGCGGCTTGGAAAGGGAATCCAGCATCATAATCCACAGCCGCTCAATGCTGGAAAGCCCTTCGAACATGCAGATGCAGCAGGGTATGCCGCAAAGCTGCACGTCTTTCAGGTACAAATCCACCGTTCCGCCGAACTGCTCTTTTAGCGCCTGTTTGTTCTGTGCAAGGCTTGGGGAAAGTCTTTCTTCCATATTCCCACGCTCCTTTTTCAGTATCAGTATGGTGAAAAGTGTTTGCGTTTAATCCAGCAGGGGCATATTACAGGCAGCCCCGTTCGAAAAAGGAGGCATATTTGTGTTTCTGTTGGTGCTTCGCACGCTTGTGGTGTATGTGCTGATTGTAGCCGCCATGCGCCTGATGGGCAAAAAACAGCTCGGAGAGCTGCAGCCCTCCGAGCTGGTATCTACCATCCTCATTTCAAACCTTGCGTCGCTTTCCATTGAATCGCCCGACGTCCCCCTTGTCACCAGCATGCTGACCGTTTTTCTGATTGTGGCATGTGAAATACTGGTCTCTGCCCTGTGCGTGCGCTTTCGCCGGGCACAGCGCCTTGTCTCCGGCCGGCCGCGCATTGTGGTGCGGGAAGGCGTCATTGACCAGAAGCGCCTGAAAGAGCTGCGCTTCACTCCCGACGACCTGCTGGAAGCCCTGCGCGCCAAAGATATTTTCGAGCTTTCTGACGTAGCCCTTGCCGTTGTGGAGACGAATGGCAGCGTCAGCGTGCAGCGCACCTTTGCGGCAGACAGCGCCGCCAACGGCTCACTTGGGCTGAAGCCGCCCAAAGCAAAACTGCCCAGCCTTCCCGTCCTTATTGACGGAGACTGGGCAGACGATTCACTTGCGGCCCTGGGCCTCACGCGGGAATGGGTGCTGGCATACCTGCGCCAGGCACACACGGCGCTGGGCGATGTGCTTGTTTTGCTGTGCAATGACGCCGGGGAAACACAGCTTGTAACCAAAAAGCCAAAGCCGAAAGGGGGCGCCTGATATGCGCCGCACCATTGCCGCCGTGCTTATTTTTGTATTTGCCCTTGGGTTCAGCGCATACTGCGAAATCTATTCTGCCCGCGTGACGCAAACTTTGTGCGGCAGCGCGCAGGCGCTGAAGCAGCAGGCCCTGGCCGGAGACTTTGCCGCCGCAGAGGCCACGCTGGCGCATGCAGAAGAATATTTTTCCCGGCACCGGGCCGGGCTTGAGATGTTCAGCCAGCGCACAGGGGTTGGGGCCATTGCCGTCAGCCTTGCGGGCCTGCGCGGTTTTCTGAACGAAGAGAACCTGCCGGACCTTTTGAGCGAGGCCGACAGGTTCTGTGCGCAGGTGCAGGCTGCGCGCCATTTATTCTTTGCTGTGTTTTGAGCGCTTGGCCAGCAGCTCGGAGAGTTCGTTCATAAATGTGTCAATATCGCTGAACTGACGGTATACCGATGCAAAGCGCACATAGGCTACCTCATCAATTTTCTTCAGTTCCTGCATGGCCAGCTCACCAATGTGCATGCTGGTCACTTCCCGCTCATACGAGTTCAAAAGCGCCTGCTCAATATTATCCACCGCTTTTTCCATCTGCTCATAAGAGACCGGGCGCTTTTCACACGCGCGCATCAGCCCGTTCAAAAGCTTTTGGCGGTTGAACGCCTCGCGCGAATGGTCGCGCTTCACCACCATCAGCGGCACCGTTTCTACAATTTCATAAGTGGTAAAGCGCTTTTGGCACGAAAGGCATTCGCGGCGGCGGCGAATGCGGCTTCCGTCATCTGCCGGGCGGGAATCGATTACCTTAGATTCTATCTCACCGCAATAAGGGCACTTCATGGGGGCAACCTCCTCTTGCATTCCTGTGGCCGGCCACACCCTGCCAGCCCATATCTTGTGTTTTATTATGACACAAATAGCGCATGTTTGCAAGAGATGCCCCCGGCCAGAGGGCAAGAAGCGCTTTCTCTCAAGCCTGCCTGCATTCTTTTGCCGTTTTTGCCCGGGCCGCCCTTATAAGATGGCGCCCCTTCCTTTTACCGCCTTTCCCTTTCGGCCCGGCGGGCCTGCACCGAGCCTGTAGCGCAAGGGCCTTTGCCGCCTGTTTTCATCCGTGCCCTTGGCCGGTGGGCCGGGCAGCGTCAAAACAGTTTTGCAATGGCAGGCACTATCTCTTTGATGACGGTTTGTGTTGTGTTCACGCAAAGGTCAAAATTCAGTTTATCGCCCCATGCGTGGCCCGTGTAGAAAGCATAATACTTGGCGCGCTTTTTATCTATGCCGGAAATCTTCTGTCTCAGCTCTTTCTCGGACAACGCCTCTTCCTCTGGCCCCTTCTCCCTGCACCGCTTGATTTTGCTTGCCATATCTGCGTAGACAAAAATTCGAAAGGGCCTGTATTCCTGCAAAATATAATCTGCACAGCGGCCAACAATCACACAGTCCGACTTTGCGGCCATTTCAGTAATGATGCGCGCCTGTTCCTGATAAACCGTCATGGTTTGCTCAAATGCCGGGTTTGCCGAGGGGTAAAAGCTTCTTCCTATATGGATGGGAAAAGAAAACGAGGGCCGGTGCTCCACCACCGCCTGCACATACTTCTCGGACAGGGATGTCCGTTTGGCAATTTCGCTGATGATTTCCTGGGCATAGTAAGCAACGCCCAGTGTTTCCGACAGCCGGCGGCCAAACTCACGGCCGCCGCTGCCAAATTCCCGCCCAATGGTAATAATCTTATTCATCGGTTGCCTTCCTTTCTGCTGATAATTGCTTTGTATAACGGGCAATCATGCACACAACATAAATTGCCACTGCGAACTCGGTAAGCGGCATGGCGAACCAAATGGAATTCGCGCCGGAAACTACCGGCAGCAGAAGAATCAGAATGCCGCTGATAATCAGCCCACGCAAAATAGAAACCACAAAGGCTGTTTTCGGCTTCATAACTGCCTGGAAGTAATAGGTGGAAAAAATATTCAAAGGCAGCAGCAGGAAGGACAGGCTGTAACACCGAATAATCATTGGGGCAATTTCCAAAACCTGCGGTGTAGGGGCCATAAACAGGTGAATAAAGCAATTGGGCACTGCAAGGCAAAGCACTGTCCAAAAAAGGCCGAAAAAGGTTGTTGTGCAAGCGCATAGCGCAGCGTTTGGCGAATGCGCTGCCCCTTGCCTGCGCCGAAATTGGTGGAAAGAATAGGCTGTGAAGCCTGCCCAACGCTGTAGGCGCAGCACTGCACAAATGTGCTGATGTTGACAATTACGCCGTATACCGAAAGGGCGTTTGTGCCCAAATAGGCCATGATTTGCCGGTTGAACAGAATAGTCAAAATGCCCATGGCAATATCAATGAAAAACGTAGAGAAGCCCGTGACCGAAATTTCCCGCAGCTTGCCAAAGAAGTGCGTGGGCCGCACCAGCCGCAGCGTGTTTTTCTTCAAGAAGAAGTGGGACGACATAACAAGAATGGAAATTACGGTGCCAATGGCGGTGGCCAGCCCGGCGCCAAACGCCCCCATATCGCAAGTAAAAACAAAGAAGTAATCGCCAAACACGTTGAAAATGCCGCCCGCCAGCACACCGGCGGTGGCCAATGCCGGGTTCCTGTCATTTCGCAGGTAAGCCGCCAGCGTCTGCGTAAATAAAAAGCAGGGAATTACAAATTTGATTGGCCGGACATATTCTCGTGCCAGGGTTAAAGTTTCCCATTCTGCCCCAAAGAATTGCAGCAAAGGCTGATCCCAACAGGCAATGGCGGCCCAGGCGGCCAGGGCCAAAACAAGCGAGCCCGCCATGGAAACGGTAAAGTATTCGTTGGAGCGGCGTGTTTCCCCTTCCCCTTTGCCTCGAATTGTGCTGAAAAGGACAGAGCCACCTATCCCCATCAAAAGCCCCAAACTGTAAATAATGTTCCAAACAGGCGCCACCACCGCCAGGGCTGCCGTGCCCGCCGGGCCGTGGTATTTGCCCACCATGGCCATGTCTACAATGGAGTAGATAGAGGTAACCAAAGCGCTGCCAAAAGCAGCCGCAAGATACTTAAAATACAGTGTTTTTATTTTCCCGTTCAGGAAATCCATTTTATCCAGTTGCTCCTTTCAAACAAAAAAGCTGGATAAAGTAACAGACATTTCAGTCTGTGCCTTTATCCAGCTCATCATTTCTTCTGAATGATTTGCCCTCCGACAACAGTTGCTATGTTAAAATATTTTGCGTTCATTGTCAAGGGGAAAGTGATGGGTTCCATGGCAGATTAAAAAATATTAAATATTTCTGGTGCCTTTACCGCGGTACTACAAAAAGTCGAATCCGAAGTTCAGTCTGAAGTTGTGCCAGAAGATGCCACATCTGGCGAATAAAATTTAAAGTGTGAACAAAAGTGTGAACAAATCAAAAAGAAAAAGCCTGTAGAACGTTGATTCTACAGGCTTTTTTGTGGTGGAGATGACGGGAGTCGAACCCGTGTCCGAAAAGAGATCTGCGCTAGTATCTCCGGGTGCAGATACGCCTACAGGGTTCCCCCGGCGGCAGGCGGGCGCACGCGCCGCCGCTTCGGTAGCTTCATGAAGTCATGACGGCCCGCAAAGCTTAAGGCCGTTCACGTTCAGTGCCTAAATGATGCCCTGGCCCTGTACGGCACTGGAACAGGCAGGACAGCCGCCTTTAATTAGGCAGCGACAGCTAATTTGTTGTTGTTAGCTATTTTTTTGAAGGCGTTTTACGTGTGTCCCTCGAACACGACCCGCTGCTCTCGCTTCACTCTCCCCGTCGAAACCTTTACATCCCCATATTTTGAAAAGCCCGAAAGCGGGCATTTTCAGCGCTGCTGCGCCTTCAGCGCGCGGTCTATTTCGCGCTTGGCGCTGCGCACGGCCATATCCGCGCGCTTGTCATACAATTTTTTGCCCTTGCACACCCCAAGGCAAAGCTTTGCCTTGCCACGCTTGAAATAAAGCTTCAGCGGCACCAGGGTGTTGCCCTGCAGTTTTTGCTGCTGGGCAAGGCGGCGAATTTCAGATTTGTGCGCCAGCAGTTTGCGCTTGCGCACAGGGTCCCGGTTAAAAATATTCCCCTTTTCATACGGGCTGATGTGCATGCCCAGCACGAAAAGTTCGCCATTTTCAATTTCCACCCAGGAATCTTTCAAATTCACTTCGCCAAGGCGAAGGCTTTTCACTTCCGTGCCCGCAAGAGAAATGCCGGTTTCCAGCTGTTCCAGGACGAAATAGTCGTGCCTTGCCTTGCGGTTTTCGGCAATCAGCTTCTCCGCCGGGTGCTGCGCGGCCATTTTCATCCCTTCCCTTCTTTCCAAGCTTTCCCCGTTGGGAACTTTACCATACGCTATTTTTCAGCTTTTGTCAAGCGCCGGTGTGCTTTCACAGTTCGCCGCGGTTGGCAAGGCTGCGGCCCAGCGTCACCTCGTCCGCATATTCCAGGTTGCTGCCCACAGGCAGGCCATAGGCGAGGCGTGTTGCTTTTACCCCCAGCGGCTTTACCAAACGCGCCACATACATGGCAGTTGCCTCGCCCTCCACTGTGGGGTTTGTTGCCATGATAATCTCTTTCACATCGCCGCCTTGCAGGCGGGCCAGCAGTTCTTTGATGCAAAGCTGCTCGGCTCCTATGCCGTCCATGGGCGAAATAAGCCCGTGCAGCACGTGGTAAAGGCCCTTGTATTCCCGAGTGCGCTCGAACGCAGTGACATCGCGCGGCGTCTCTACCACACAGATGGTGCTTCGGTCTCGCCGTTCGTCCTGGCAGATGGGGCACACTTCATCCTCTGTGAAATTCTGGCAAATTTTGCAGCGGTGAATTTTTGTGTGCGCCTCTTCAATGGCATGTGCAAAGCGCAGGGCCTCTTCCTTCTCCATGCTCAGCACCTGATAGGCAAGGCGCGTGGCGCCCTTTCGCCCAATGCCGGGCAATTTTGCAAATTCTTCAATCAGCCGCTCTAACGGCGCCGCATTATACCCCATGGCCGCGCGCGCCTCACAGGCCAAGGCCGCCCGGCAAGTTCAGCCCGGCAAGCGCGCCCGTCACCGAGGCCATGCCCTGCTGGGTGGCCTCGTCCACCACGCGCACCGCCTCATTCACCGCAGCAGCCAGCAGGTCTTCCAGCATTTCGATGTCCTCAGGGTCTACAATTTCCGGTTTCAACTTCAAAGCCGTCACCTCGTGGGCGCCCGTCATGGTAATTTCCACCATGCCGCCGCCCGCCGTCACCGTGTGGCTGGCGGCCTCCATCTCTTCCTGCTTTGCCTTCATGTCTTCCTGCAGCTTCTGTGCCTGCTGCATCAGCTGGTTCACATTCTGTTTTCCATAGCCCTGGGGAAGTCTTGCTTTCATAATATGTTCTTTCCTTTCTGTTCATCCTCATATTCCACCTGCACCCCAAGCTGTGCCAAGGCATCCAGCGTTTGCTGTGCGGTGGGAGCGGCTGCGGCCGCCTTTTTGCCCGCCTTTTGGTACGGGCCTATCAGGTAGCGCTTTCCGCTTACCTGTTCAATTACGTCTTTGATCAGGCCGGAGGAGTACTCGTTGCGCCGCATGAATTCCAAAAACAGCTCTGTGCCGTCTATCCACACGCGCCGGCCGTCAAAGTAGGCCTTTGTCCCCTTCAAATTGGCATATAAAAGCTGGTCTTTTTCCTGCATGGCGGCAATAACCTGCGGCCACTGGGCAAAGGGCACCAGCTCGCCCGGGGCACCGGCGCGGGCCGTGGGTTTTGCGCTGGAAGGCTGCTGGGCCACCGCGGCCGTCTCCTGCAAAGGCGCGGGTTTGGGCGAAAAATCTTCCACCCTTGCCGGGGTGTGCTGCAGGCCGGCCGCAGGCTGTTCCGGCGCAGGCTGGGGCTGCTGCGCCTGCCTTTGGGGCGGTGCGCCGGGCGCGGCCATTTCCTCCGGTGCCAGTTCTTCCCACGGGGGCCTGTCTTCTGCCCCGCCCTGTTGGGCCATGGGCGCCTGGGCCGGCACCGGGGCTTTTTCCACAGCTTGCGCCTCCGGGGCAACCGGTGCCGCCACCGCCGCAAACGGGCGCGCGGCAGGCTGCTGGGGCACCTCGGGGCCTTGAGGCCGGGCGGCCACGGCTGCCGGTTGGGCAATGCGGGCCTCCTGCGGCTGGCAAAGGGTGAACAGGGCCAGCTCCAGCTCAATGCGGGCATCTGTGCCCTTGCCCATCTTATCCAGCGCATCGCTCAGCACCTTCACCGCGCGCACAGCCACGTGAGGCGGCACATTTTTCGCCGCCTGCTCGTACCGCGCCTGTTCTTCGGCGCTTGTGCCCATCAAAAACTCCTGCCCGCCGGGCACGCCGGCCAGTAGAAGGTTGCGGTAATGCAAAATCAGTTCGTCGCACAGGCGCTTTACGTCTACAGATTTTTCCCGCAGCTGTGCCACCAGAGCCAGCACCCCTGCGGCGTCCGCGCGCAAAACAGCGTCACTGATGTCAAACAGGTAGCTCTTATCCGTCACGCCGGCCATACGCCGCACAAGCTGCTGCGTCACCTCGCCGCCCACGCCCGCGCAGGTGTCCAGAATGGAAAGCGCATCGCGCATGGCGCCGTCTGCCAGGCGGGAAATAAGCTCTGCTGCGTCCTGCGCAAGCTGAATGCCCTCCTGCCCGGCCACATACAAAAGCCGCGCTTCAATGTCCTGCGGTTTGATGCGCATGAAATCGTACCGCTGGCAGCGCGAAAGGATGGTGGCAGGCACCTTGTGAATCTCGGTGGTTGCCAGAATGAATATCACATGCGCAGGCGGCTCTTCCATAATCTTCAAAAGCGCATTGAAAGCCGCTGTGGAGAGCATGTGCACCTCGTCGATGATATATACCTTATAGGTGCACTGGCTGGGCGTATAAGCCGTTTCATCGCGCAAATCGCGGATGTTATCCACGCCGTTGTTGGAGGCTGCGTCAATCTCCACCACGTCCATGACGCTGCCATTGTCGATGCCTTTGCAAATCTCGCATTCACAGCAGGGGTCTGCCCCGGTGCGGTGCGGGCAGTTGACCGCCTTGGCAAAAATTTTGGCGCAGGAGGTTTTGCCTGTGCCGCGCGTGCCGGTGAACAGATAGGCATGGCCCACCTTATCGTGTGTAATCTGGTTTTGCAGCGCGGCAGTGATGCCCGCCTGGCCCACCACATCAGAAAACGTCTTGGGCCGCCATTTGCGGTACAGCGCGCGGTACATAAGGCCCCCCCTTTCAAAGACGGCAATAAAAAACGGACAAGGCCACAGGCGCATCCGAAAACGCCCGGTGTGCCGTTTGGCATGCAGAGGGCAGGATGCCTGCGGCGCACAGAGCATACCACTTAATGCTGCTCGGTTCCCCGCCTGACATGGTTCATGGTGCCCCATCGCACAGGGCCCACCCTCTGCATGCCAAACAGCGCACGCTTTCCGCCCTGTCCGGCATATGGCCGCCTGCGCCACGCGCAAACGGCTGTGATATATTATAATACAAAACCCTGCCAATTGCAAGGCGGAAACGCGCGCCCGCAATTCTCAGCGCCGGGAGCGGCTTTCCGCAAACATGCGGGGCAGGAAAGCCACGCACCCAACAGGGTGTAAAGCACTGCGAGCAGATTGCCGGGGAAAATTTATTGGGTAAGCGCGCGCCCGTATCATCTGGTTCTTTTTTACTGTGGCGTGCTGCACACCAAGCTTCATGGTTCTGCCTTATTTGCCCGATTTCTGTTCGGCGAAATCTACTGGCGCTTTTTCGGGGGTTAGAGCATTGCCGCCAGGCAATGTCCATTTGTCATGCGCCCCAGAAAAGTTTTCCCTATTCGCGCTGCGCCTGAAGAAACACAAGAGTTTGGCGGCAAGCAAAAAGCCCCGCGAGGCGGCCGGGCGGCTCCCCTGCGGGGTGTAATCCTTTTTTCTGAAAAAGGGGCAGATACTGTGCGCGCTGGCGCAGGGAACCATCGTCTTCTTCCATCAACATATCTTTGTGCCGCTTTTACTGAGGGCGTCACGGCTTTCTCACCGGCAGCCATATCTCAAAGCGGGCAGCGCGCGGGTCTGGCGTTTGATACACTTCAATGTCGGGCGCATCCGCATATTCATAGCCAGAGCCGGGCAGCCATTCTGTCACAATGCGCTTTTCAAGCTGCTGAATAGCCCCCGGCATGGCGCCCTGGCCGGGGAACACCGCCCACGTTGCGGCAGGCACCTGCGCGCTTTGCGCCCAGGCGGGCGGCGCCTGTGTGCTGGCCACGGCCACCCAGTAGCACCAGTGCTCGTTGCTTGCCTGGCTGCTGACGCCCAAAAGGCCGCGCGGCTGCGTGTCCATCAGCGGCATCAGTTTTTCCACAACCCCTTCCGCCGCGGCACGTGCCCACAAAGCAGGTGCATTTTCAAAATTCTGTTCCATCTCGCAGCCAATATCGGCGCAGATGCCCACGATGGAAAAGGCGCCGCGCCGCTCGATGCGGTATTCCAGCGCCGTGCCGCCCGCCAGCGCAAGGCTGAAGCGGATGGGCGGGTATGCCCTCAGGGCGGCCCCCTCTTTTTTCGCCTCGCTGGGCGCTATGCCGTGCACGGCTTGAAATGCGCGGTTAAATGCCGTGGGCGAGGCGTAGCCATAACGCAGAGCCACATCGGTTATCTTGCCGCCGTTTTGCAATTCTTCTGCGGCCAGAGACATTTTTCTGCGCCTGATGTACTGGGACAAGGGCATACCGGCCACATAGGCAAACATGCGCTGGAAGTGAAACACAGAACAGCCCGCAATGCGGGCCGCGGCCTCCACATCCGGCGGCTGCGTCAGGTCATTTTCCAAAAAGCGAATTGCCTCGTTAAAACACTGCGCCCAATCCATTGCTGCATCCTCCCTGTTTGCTGTGATGATACCATCCTACCACATGCCAAAACAAAAAGCCTCTCTTTTTCCGTGCGGAAAAAGAGAGGCTTTGCAGCATTCGGGCGCTTGCGCCCTGCCGCTTTTGTTTGAATGGCTTACAGCTTTTCCACGCCAAGGGTGATGGCCTCGCCGTTCAAATCCCACTCTTTGGTGATGCCGCCCAGGCTGCCGAACACCACCGAGTTGGCATTCACGCCCTCTTTCAGCTCGGCCTCATTCGCCTGCAGGATGCCGGCCAGCTTGTCATTGCCCGCGGCATACAGGCAAATGCGGTCTGCCACATGGAAGCCGGCCTCCTTGCGCATTGTCTGCACTTTGCTGATTGCCTCGCGCACATAGCCTTCTTCCACCAGGGCGTCTGTCAGCTGCGTGTCCAGCGCAACGGCCACGCCGCCCTCTTCCATGGTGTAATAGCGGCCTGTCTGGGCGGTTTCAATCAGCAAGTCTTCCGGCGCAAGCTTCACATCGCCGCCGGGCAGGGCGAGGGTAAGCGCACCGGTGGAATCCAGCTCGCGCTTGGCGGCCGCGCCGTCCAGCCCTGCCAGGGCCGTGCGAATCTCGCCCAGGCGCTTGCCATATTTGGGGCCCAGCGTTTTCAGCTGAGGCTTAAAGAGATAGTTCGCAAACTGCGTCATATCATCTGTAAAGGTCACCTGCTTCACATTCAGTTCATCCTCAATAATGGCACAGTACCCCCCCGCCAGGGTCGTATCCGCCTTGACATAGAGGGCAGCCAGCGGCTGGCGGTTTTTGATGTTTGCGCCGTTGCGCGCAGAGCGCGCCAGCACCACAATGCGCAGCACAAGATCCATCTGCTGTTCCAGCGCGGGGTCTATCATGCTCTCGTCCACTGCCGGGAAATCGCACAGGTGCACGCTTTCCGGCGCGGTTTTGTCCACACTGCGCACAAGGTTCTGATAGATGCTTTCTGTCATAAAGGGGATGAACGGCGCCGCCGCCTTGGCCGTGGTGACAAGCGCGGTGTACAGCGTCATATAGGCGTTGATGTTATCCTGCGTAAGGCCCTCTGTGGCAAAACGCGCACGGCTGCGGCGCACATACCAGTTCGAAAGGTCGTCCACAAACTCCTGCAAAGCGCGCGCAGCCTCCGGCACGGCATAGGCGGCCAGGTTTTCGTCCACGGCTTTCACCATGCTGTTCATTTTCGAAAGCACCCAGCGGTCCATTGCGCCAAGCGAGGCCTTATCCAGCACATGCTTTGAAGCATCGAATTCGCAGATATTGGCATACAGCACAAAGAAGGCATAGGTGTTCCACAGCGTGCTCATGAACTTGCGCTGCCCTTCCAGCACCGCCTTGCCGGAAAAACGCTTGGGCAGCCAGGGCGCACAGCAGGTGTAGAAATACCAGCGGATGGCGTCTGCGCCATAGGTTTGCAGCGCCTCGAACGGGTCCACCGCGTTGCCCTTGGATTTGGACATCTTCTGCCCGTTTTCGTCCTGCACATGGCCCATGACAATGGCATTTTTAAACGGTGCCTTATTGAACAGAAGTGTGGAAATGGCCATCAGGGAATAAAACCAGCCGCGCGTTTGGTCTACCGCTTCGCTGATGAAATCGGCCGGGAACTGGCTTTCAAACAGCTCTTTGTTTTCAAACGGGTAATGGTGCTGCGCAAAGGGCATGGCGCCGGAATCGAACCAGCAGTCTATCACCTCCGGCACGCGGTGCATCTCTTTGCCGCAGTGCGGGCAGCGGATGGTAACCTCGTCGATAAACGGGCGGTGCAGCTCAATGGTTTCCGGGCAGTTATCGCTCAGCTGTTTCAGCTCTTCAATGCTGCCCACCGCGTGCCGGTGGCCGCATTCGCATTCCCAAATGTTCAGCGGCGTGCCCCAATAGCGGTTGCGGCTGATGCCCCAATCCTGCACATTTTCCAGCCAGTCGCCAAAGCGCCCCTTGCCGATGGATTCCGGCACCCAGTTCACCGTGTTGTTGTTGCGAATCAAATCTTCCCGCACGGCCGTCATTTTGATAAACCAGGAATCGCGGGCGTAATAAATCAGCGGCGTGTCGCAGCGCCAGCAGTGCGGGTAGCTGTGCTCGAACACCGGCGCGCTGAACAAAAGCCCGCGCTGGCGCAGGTCTGCCAGCACCTCTTTGTCGGCATCCTTGCAGAAGACACCGGCCCATTTGGTCTCTTTTGTCATTTCGCCCTTGGCGTCCACAAGCTGCACAAAGGGCAGGCCATAGCGGCGGCCCACCTGCGAGTCGTCCTCGCCAAAGGCGGGCGCAATGTGCACAATGCCGGTGCCGTCCGTCAGGGTGACATAATCGGCACAGGTGACATACCAGCATTTTTCCTTCGGGCTTACAAAATCGAACAGCGGGGTATATTCGCGGAATTCCAGGTCTTTGCCCACATAGCGCTCCAACACATCGTAGGTGCCCTCGCCCAGCACGGTGTCGGCCAGGGCGGCGGCCAGGTAATATACAGTGCCGTCCTCGTGCATGCTCACCTTCACATATTCCTCGGCCGGGTTCACGCACAGCGCAACGTTCGAGGGCAGCGTCCAGGGCGTGGTTGTCCAGGCAAGGTAGTAGGCGTTTTCTTCGCCCTTTGCGGCAAATTTGGCAACGGCGCTGCGCTCTTTCACATCTTTATAGCCCTGCGCCACCTCGTGGCTGGAAAGCGGCGTCCCGCAGCGCGGGCAGTACGGCACAATTTTAAAGCCCTTGTACAAAAGGCCTTTTTCCCAAATTTGCTTCAGCGCCCACCATTCCGATTCAATATAATCGTTCTCGTAGGTGACGTACGGGTGCTGCATATCGGCCCAAAAGCCCACCGTGTCAGAGAAATCTTCCCACATGCCCTTATATTTCCAAACGCTCTCTTTGCATTTTTCAATAAAGGGCTCTACACCGTATGTTTCAATCTGCTCTTTGCCGTCCAGCCCCAGCAGTTTTTCCACTTCCAGCTCTACCGGCAGGCCATGGGTGTCCCACCCTGCTTTGCGCGGCACCATATAGCCCTTCATAGCGCGGTAACGCGGAATCATGTCTTTGATGCAGCGCGTCTCTACATGGCCGATATGCGGCTTGCCATTGGCCGTGGGCGGGCCGTCATAAAAGGTGTAGGTGGGGCCGTTTTTTCGGGAATCGATACTTTTTTCAAAGATATCATGTTCTTTCCAGAACTTTTCAATGGCCTTTTCGCGCGCGACGAAATCCAGGCTTGTGGGCACTTTTTCGTACATCGTTGTTCCAGCTCCTTTTCGCTTACAAAAAAACCGCCCTGCTGCAAGCAGGGCGGAAATTTCCGTTGTACCACCTATTTGCTGCGTACCATCATACGCACCCCCGGTAACGGCGGGGTACCGGCGCGGCTTACTGCTGCATTCAGCCCGCGGCTCGGGAGAGATATTCGGCCATGCGCTACTGGCGCGGGGCTTGCACCCTCCCCCGCTCGCTTCGGCGTTTGCACAAGGCTTACTGGCTCCGTCTCAGCCTTTTTCCATCTTTCTTATTTATAACACAAATTCCGCCGTTTGTCTATATGCCCTTTTCTGCCGGCTTCTTTTTGGTGTAATAGCAGATAAGGTCTAAAATAAGCTGCGCCGCATACAGCGAGGTTTGCCCGCAGGGGTCGTACGGCGGGGCAACTTCCACCAAATCAAAGCCCACCAGGTTGCCCTTGTTCACCACGGCCTCCATCAGGTCGCTTACCTGCTGGTACATCAGGCCGCCCGCCTGCGGGCTGCCTGTGCCGGGGCAAATGGAAGGGTCCAGCCCGTCGATATCCACCGTGATGTAATAGTTTTTCGCCTGCGGAATTAGCCTGGCCACGCCCGCCGCGCCTTTTTCGTGCACGTCGCGCGCCGTAACAAGCGTGCTGCCCCAGGCGCGCGCCTGTTCAAAATCCTTTTTTCCGCTGCTGCCAAGCCCGCGCAGGCCTATTTGCATCATTTTGCTTACATGCGCCATTTCAGATGCCCTGCGCATAGGGGAGGAATGCGAATAGCGAAATTCACCGTATGCGTCTGTCCAATCCAGATGGGCGTCGAACTGGACGACACAGATATCCTCAAACCCCGAAAAGGCGCGCAGCACCGGGATGGTGACAGAGTGGTCGCCCCCTATCACCACCGGCAGCGCCCCGGTGGAAAGTATTTTCTTTACAGCGGCGGTGCAGTTTTCAAATGCCTGCTCGTAGCCGCAGGGGGAAACATCCACATCGCCGCAGTCAATAATCTTTTCGCCCTTGTCCAAATAATAGGTGTCACGCACCGGGTCATACATGCCATACAGGCCATCGCAGTTGATGGTGGACGCCTCGCGCACACCGCGCGGGCCAAAACGCGCGCCACTGCGCGCAGAGGCCGCAACGTCAAACGGCATGCCCAAAACCGCCACGTCATACCCCGGGCCAAGGCGCGCAAGATCTGGGCAAATCTCTGTTTTCATAAACGAGCAGATGCCCGTAAAAGGCAGGTTAAAAAAATTATCCGGGTTTGTCGAATAGTTCACATTAGCATTTCTGTCAAGCCTCATGTGTTCTTCCTCCTTTTCCTTTTGGGCGGCAGCCCGTTCTCATTCCCAGCCTTCCAACAGCGCCGTCAGCCAGCGCTGAAGGTTCTGCCCCGCCTCGTTGGCCTTTTGCAGCACCTGGGCGTGGGAATGCTTTTCTGTGGCAATGCCAGTTGCCAGGTTGGTGATGCAGGCAATGCCCAAAACGCGCATGCCTGCATGGTTTGCCGCAATTGCTTCCGGCACGGTGGACATGCCCACAGCGTCTGCGCCCATGCGCCCGATGGCGCGAATCTCTGCGCGCGTTTCATAATACGGCCCCTGGAACAGCGCATAAACGCCGCGGCGGTACGGAATGCCCAGGCGCTGTGCCGTTTCCATGGCGCGCGTTTGCAGCGCGAGGCTGAAGGGCTCTGTCATGTCGGGGAAACGTGGGCCCAACCGTTCGTCATTTTCTCCCTGCAGGGGGTTCTGACTGGTGGTGTTGATAAAATCATCTATGAGCATCAGGTCCCCCGGCTCAAACTCGCGATTGATTCCGCCGCACGCATTGGTAATCACCACATCCTGCACGCCCAGCAGCTTCATTACATAAATGGGGAACGCCACCTGCCGCATAGAAAAGCCCTCATAAAAGTGAAAGCGCCCCTGCATGGCTACCACAGGCGTTTTGCCCACGCAGCCGAACACCAGGTTCCCGGCATGGCCCTCCACATGGCTGTGCGGAAAATTTGGTATCTCGCAATAAGGCACCGCCACCCGTTCCCCCATGGCGTCCACAAGGCCGCCCAGGCCGCTGCCCAGCACAATGCCCACCTTTGGTGTAAACGGCATGCGGCTGCGCAGATATTCTGCCGCCTGTAAAAGCTTGTCATAATATGCCATAAACGGCACCTCTCTTTCTGCCCCCCAGTATAACACACGGCTTTTCGCCCGCACAAGTGCCGCCGGGAAATGGGCGGCAATAAAAAGCCGCTTGTTTAAGAAGCATCGCTTTATGAAAACAAATAGAGGGACAGCTGTGCGCTGCCCCCTATAAAAAGTTTCTTATCTCACAGCCCATGAACAGCGGGTTTGTGGCCGGTTACTCAATGCGCCCGGCAATATATTCCGGCACCTCTTCAAAGGGGATGCCCAGCACAACGGCAAGTTCCCCATGAAGCAGAGCCTGCGCCTGCTTCATATATTCGGTGTCTGCCTTGCCCAGCTTGCGGCCTGTGCCCTCCAGCTTTTTGTGCTTCTGGTAAATGGCCTTTATCATCCCCACCAGCTCTTCACACTCATGGGCCCGAAGGCTGGCGCGGTAACAATCCGCAAGGTTTTTTTGGTCCTTTGCCTCATAGACAGGCTCTTGAATGCTGGGTATTTTATCAATCAGCTCATTTGCCTGTTCTTTGGTAAGCACAGGCCTCATAAACACTTTGGAATCCACCGGAATATAGATATTCCCCGCCCCATATACGGGGGCCAGCTTATAGTAAAGCGTGCCCTTTTCCTTCATGGGGATATTATCCGGCACGGCCACATCTTCCACACGGCATACGCCCGTGCTTCCATACATGATATACTCACCCTTTTGAAACATTTCGCTCCCCCTTCCATAAAACCACAAAAAGCTGCGTGCGGCACGGTGCGCTTTTGGCTGCGCAAAAAAGCCGGCCGCAAAAAAAACAGGCGCTGCGGCCAAACAACGGCCATGGCCTGCAACGCCTGCTGCTGTCTGTAATACTGTATCAATTATAGCATATTTCCCTTTTTCGTGTAAGCGCGAAAGTTGCCCGCAAAGTTTTTTCTTTGCGCCCAAAGCGGCAGAAAAAGCGGGAAATGCCGAATTACAGGTGCACAAGGCTGCAGATTATGATATACTGGAACTTGTTTTCAGCGGATGACCCATCAACTGAAAAGGAGAAGGATTGAGATGCAGGCAAATACCCTGCGGCGGGCCGCCGATGTTTTTCGAAACATCCTGCCGGGGCTGGCGCTGTTTGAAGTTTGCTACAAAATGGCGGTTGGTTTTCTGCTCAGGCCCGTATTTTCCTGGCTGGCAGACCACGCCCTAAGCCGGAACGCCGAACTTGCCTTCAATGAACGCATTGTGGGGGCACTTGTCACACCGGCCGGCGTGTTGGGCATTTTTCTGTTTTTGGTGCTGGGCGTATCCGCTGCATATTATGAATTCACCGTACGGTTTCTGATGGCCGGCTGTGCGGCGCGCCAAGCCCCTTGCCGCCTGCGCATGGCCGCAGAGATGGCGGTGCCCGCCCTTCGCATTTTGAAAAGCCCGGGCACCCTGATGTTTACCCTGTACGGGCTGGGCCTTCTTCCTCTGGTGGATTTTGGCATTTCGCCCTCTCTGCTGCCCTGGCTGCGCATCCCCAATTTTATCACCGGCGAGCTTTTCAAAACGCCCTCCGGCAGCGCATTGGCCATTGTGTTCTATTTAACCGTTTTTCTGCTGTTTGCCTTGCTGCTGTTCACCCTGCCGCACATGGCACTGGGCAGCCGCCGGTTTGGCCAGGCCGTGCGCGGCAGCATCCGCATCTGGAAAACCCGGTGGCGTCAGGCTCTTCTGCCGCTGGCCCTGTTTTTCGCCGTATGGTGTTTTTTGTTCCGCCAGCCGGGCATTGTGCCCACTGCATTTATTGGCATTACGGGTGCGGGCTTGCCAGAGCTTATCTCGAACCTTTTTTCCGGCAGGCTGCTGGGGTCTCTGCCCGCCTTTCTGGCATCCAGCGCGCTTCGCATTGCGTTCAGCACGTTTTTGCTTTCCTTGTGCACCGTGCTTTACCTGGACGCGGGGGGCGAAGTGAACCTGGATACAAAGGCGTTACCCGCTGTTTCTTTGCGTGCCAGCCAAGCGCACCGCACGGCTGGCCGCATCTGGCTTTTTCTGCAAAACAGGCTTCGCGGCTTGTTGCAACGCGCCGGCCGCCTGCCCTTTGTGCGCCGGCACAAAAGGTTATCGGCCGCCATGGCCGCCATTTTCTTTTTCTTTTTTCTGGGCATGGTTTTCTCCCTTCCGGTTTCGCTGCACGCCCCGGTTGCCATTGGGCATCGGGGTGGGCCCGGCGGGGTGGAAAACACGCTGGAAGCGGTTCAAAGTGCAATTGATGCCGGGGCAGATTATGCCGAGGTGGATGTCCTTCTTTCAAAAGATGGCGTTCCCATGGTCATTCACGACACCAATCTCGCCCGCCTTGCGGGCGATAACCGGAATGTATACGAGCTGACCGCCAGCCAGTTGCAGGCTGTGACACTGATGCAGAATGGCTATCGGGGGCATATCTCCACGCTGGAAGAAATGCTGAGGTACTGCAAAGGAAAAATTGGCCTTTTGATAGAACTGAAAACGCATGGAAAAGAAACAGCCGACATTGCCCGCCAGGTGGCGCAGGTGGTGGAAAGGCAAGCTGCCGCAGGGCAATGCCTTTTTATGTCCCTGGATTATGGCCTGGTGCAGGCCATGAACGCCATCCACCCCGAGTATATCATTGGCTATTGCGTTTATGGTAGCATGGGCAGCGTGGATGCCGGTTTTCTTCTGGCAAACGGCATCAATTTCCTTACCATTGAAGAAAACATGGTATCGCCAAGGCTTATAAACCGCTGCCTGCGTGCGGGGCTGCCCGTATATGTATGGACTGTGGACGACCACAAAAGCATGCGGCGGTATCTGGCGGAAAACGTATGCGGCCTTATCTCAGATATTCCTGCGCTGGCGGCATATGCCGTAAGTGAATATGAGGGCGACAGCCCAAACGATTTTTACCGCTGGCAAAACGAATGGCTGTGGGGCCCCGGCGCCCTGCCTGCCACGGGCGAGAGTGAAACACAGGCCGGGGATGTGTAAAACAGCACTGGCAGAAACACAAAGGAGGCTACGCATCTGGAACGCATCGAATATTTGGAACAAAAATACGACAGGCGGAAAGCACGCCTTGAAAAGCAGATGGCAGACCTTGAAATTCGCCGGGAAAAGGCGCTGGCGCGCCAGCGCCGGTACGACGCGCGCTTTGCCAAGGAAACCGCAGAAGTGCCCGGCCATTTTGCGCACGGCATAAACTTTTACAAGCTTTGCTGGGTATTTTTTATCTGCTGCTTTTTGGGCGTCGTAATTGAAACTGTTTTCTGTTTTATTGCCTCGGGCAGAATTTCGCAGCGGACGGGCCTTGTATGGGGGCCGTTCAACCTGATTTATGGCTTTGGCGCCGTGCTGCTTACCGTATCGCTTCAGCGCCTGCGCGGAAAAAACGACCGCTATATTTTTGTGGGCGGCGCCATTATTGGCGGCGCGTTCGAATATTTTTGCAGCTGGCTGCAAGAGACTGTCACCGGCACCGTAAGCTGGGATTATTCCGGCATGCCTTTCAACTTGAACGGGCGCATCAACCTTTTATATTGCCTGTTCTGGGGTGTGCTGGCCCTTGTGTGGGTAAAGGAAATTTACCCGCGCATTTCCGGCTGGATTGAACAGAATGTCTCGCGCACATACGGCGTTGCGCTTACATGGGTGATTGTGGTTTTTATGCTGTTGAACAGCCTTGTCAGCGGCGCAGCCGTTCTGCGCATGACCCAGCGCTACGAGGGCGTGCCGGCCACAAGCGCCTGGCAGCAGCTGATGGACCGGTATTACCCGGACGAAAAACTTGCCAAGATATACCCCAGCATGACGCACACAAACTGATGAAACGGCCATGGGAGCCCCCATGGCCGTTTCACTTTCCGCCCGGCTCATTCAAAGCGCAGCTGCGCCTGCCGGTACACCGTCATTTTTCTTTCTGTCACCACATCGCCGGGCCCCAGCGCCCCCAGCAGCAAAGGGGAAGCCGCGTTGTGCTGTGCGGCATTCCGCGCAGCAGCGCCGGCGCCTGCATTTGCGTAACAGTACAAACAGCCATTGGGGCAGGTGTGATATGCGCCGATGTCAACGCTTTGCGCACAGCCGCAGCCCGGCCGCTGCGCCCTGTCTTTTGGGATGGGCAGCGGGCAGCCCAGCAGGCTTTCAAACAGCCCGCTGTCCATGCAGCTGGCCGGGGCAACGCCGCATGCTGCGGGCAGGTCCTCCTCTGCACAGGCGTAAACCGGCAGGCCCTCTTGCCGTGCAATGGCGGCAAGCTGCGCAGCCAGGCACACCTTTTCTTCTTTTGACGTTCTTTGCAGCCCCAGGTGTTCCATGCGGCGCGCCGTATTGCGGTAATAATCCAAAAAGCTGATGGTGCACTGCCGCGTATAGGGCGCCAGCGCCCTGGCAAGCGCCGCAAAACTCTGCAAATGCCATTCGGCCGTGTAGGTTCGGCTGAAAAAGATGGGGTCATAGCGCCACAGCACGCGCTGCGGGCCTATCTGCTGTGCCAGCCTGCGAAACGCCGGCACCATCACCCGCCAGGTGTCGGGGATATTGAGCTCTACCTCTTTTCCGTATGCGTTCACGGTGAACTGGAAACAATACAGGTAATTTTTCAAGGCGGAAAGGCCCGCCTCCAGCATGGGCAAAGGGTTTTTCGTCCAGAACATTATCCCGTCCACGTCCCGGGGCGCAAGACTCACACGGCTTACCTGGTGTGGGTTCATCGGGTTTCGCACCAGCACATACCCTTCTTCGATGCGGCGCAAAAACCACTTGGGGAAACAGGCGGGAATGTCTGTGCGCCTGCTGGCACTGATGAGCATGACGGCCTCCTCCTTCCTTCGCCCTGCCGCTACCAAAAAAAGGCTGCGGCAGACGCTGCCACAGCCCTTGCGGAATATGATTACAGAATAATCTCGCCTTCATTGGGGCACCCGGCCGCATTGCTCTCGTCCGTATCCAGATGCATGGCGGTGGCATACCTCTCGCTCACGCGAATCACTACGTCGTCAAACACAAGTTTGCGCCCTTCGCGGCCCGTAGCAACTTTTACAACCTGCCGGTCCGTCACACCAAGTGTCTGAGCGTCTTCCGGCGTCATATGCACATGACGCTTTGCAATAATAACGCCCTCGCTCAGTTCCACCTCACCGGCCGGGCCCACCAGTTTGCACGCGCCAGAGCCAGCCACATCACCAGAACCGCGCACAGGTGCCGCAACGCCGATGCTGCGGGCATCTGTGGCGCTGAGTTCCACCTGGTTCACCTTGCGCGTGGGCCCAAGAATGGATACGTTCGCAAGCTCGCGCTTCGGGCCAACCACCGTGACGCGCTCGTTTGAGGCATACTGGCCGGGCTGAGAGAGCATTTTTTTCACTGTAAGCTGATAGCCTTTGCCAAACAGCTTTTCCAGCGTTTCATCTGTAACATGTATATGGCGTGCAGATGTTTCTACCAAAATTTTCATCGTGAAGCCTCCCCTTCTGTTTCGTATCTATTTTAGACCCATCGGCTTCAAACTTCAAGGGAAATATGCTATAATGTCTTAAAAAGTTATAACTGCGCTATAGATGGGGAACCCTGTTTCTTTCCTTTTGCAACGGCCGCATTCAAGCGGGCACACAGCTTTTTCGCTTGGCGCTGCCAGCCGTTTTCCATGTGCAGCGGCAATGCCTGCGCCGCTGGCCGCCCAACCGCACTGTTTCCCGGGCACAGACGACGCAGCAAAACAAAGGAGTATACTATGGATTTTAACACTTTGCAGGCCACGTGCCTTTCCTGCCAGAAGTGCGGGCTGTGCCAAACCCGCACCCATGTGGTGTTTGGCATGGGCAGCCCCAACGCCGAGGTAATGTTCATTGGCGAGGCGCCCGGGCGCACAGAAGACGAGCAGGGCCTTCCCTTTGTGGGGCGCAGCGGCCAGCTGCTGGATAAATACCTTGCCGCCATCCACCTGAAGCGGGATGACATTTTTATCACCAACATCGTAAAATGCCGCCCGCCGGAAAACCGGGACCCCGCGCCGCAGGAATGGGAGGCCTGTATGCCGTATTTGCGGGAACAGTTTCGCCTGATACGGCCAAAAATTATTGTATGCCTTGGCCGCATTGCCGCCCAGCGCCTGATTCGGCCAGATTTCAGCGTGATGAAAGAACATGGGCAGTGGACGGAAAAGAGCGGAACTTTGTTCACCGCAACGCCGCACCCCGCGGCACTGCTGCGCAACCCCAGCCAAAAGCCAGCCGCCTTCGGCGACTTTGTTGCCCTGCGCGAAAAAATACAAGAAGTGTGCACGCACACTTACCACGGCTAACCTTGCACCTGTGCCTCCTCTACGGGAAGGCGCAGGTTTTCTTTTGCCAAAAACGCAAAACGTTTGGGCACACGCCATTTTCAAGTAGCAAACGCCCACTTTGTGCATAGGATGTTGCAAAGGGGTGTTTTGCATGCAGGGTTTTGAGTTGAATTTTTTCCTGGGCGGGCTTTCGCCCATCGGCTTTCAGGGATATTATGCACGCAGCCTGCCGCCGGCCGGCGCCGGGCGGGCCGTGTTGATTAAGGCCGGGCCGGGGTGCGGAAAATCGCACCTGATGCGCGCGCTTGCACAGCGCCTTACCGCCGCGGGGCACACCGTGCATACCATCCATTGCTCAGCGGACCCCGCTTCGCTGGACGGCGTCATTTGTCCCGCCCTTACCCTTACTGTATTAGACGCCACGGCCCCTCATGCGCTGGAACCCGCCTTTCCGCAGGCGCATGAAACCGTGCTGAGCCTGTATGACGCACTGCAAGAAGAAAAACTTCGCTGCCACTGTGCCGAACTTCAGGCCTTAAATGCAAAATACAAAGCCATTACCGGCCGTGCATCGCGCTATTTGGCTGCAGCCGGCAGCCTTTTGCAGGACAGGGCCCGCACCGCCCAATGCTGCACCGACCTTGCCAAAGCGCGGGCGTTTGCACTTTCTTTAAGCAAGCGGTATCTGCCCGTCAAAAAAGAAAGGCAACCGCAGGAAGCCCATCGCACTTTGAGCGCGGTGACGGCCGACGGCGTCATGTTCTATCACCAGACCGTTCGCACCCTGTGCAGAGAGATTATCATTTTAGATGACGCATACGGCCCGGCCTCCGGCGCGCTGCTGGCACAGCTTCGCAAGGAAATACTGGCCAAAGGCTATGGGCTCATCACCTGCTGGTGCGCCATGCAGCCGCGCGAAAAAATTGACCATCTGCTCGTTCCTGAACTTGGGCTGGCCTTCGTCACCTCGGGGCCGTTCCACCGCTTTGAACCCATGGGAGACCGCGTGATTCACGCCGCGCGCTTCATGAATAAAAACGGCCTGGGGGCGCGCAAGGCACGCCTGAAATTCGACCTTCGCGCCGCAAAAGAGCTTGTGCAGGAAGCCGGAGCCCTGCTGGGGGAAGCGCGCAGCACACACCGGCAAATAGAGGCTTTCTACACCTCTGCCATGGATTTTTCCAAGGCAGATGCCGCGCTGGAAAACCTGTGCGCTTCCCTTGGGCTGTAACAGCGCCCGCATTCTTCCGCCCGTGCGCAAACCAGTACGTAAAAAAAGCGCCCCTCCTGCATGTTGCAGGCGGGGCGCTTTGCCCTATCTTGTTTTTTGCGGTGGCTCAGCCGCCCAAATAAGCATCGCGCACTTTGGGGTCGTTTGCAAGCTCGCTGGCCTCGCCGCTCATGGCAATGGTGCCCGTCTCCAGCACATAGGCACGGTTGGCAACTTCCAGCGCCATCTTGGCGTTCTGTTCCACCAGAAGGATGGTGACGCCGTCCCGGTTCACATTGCGGATGATGTTGAAAATCTCCTGCACCAAAAGCGGAGAAAGGCCCATAGAGGGTTCATCCATCAGCAGCATGCGCGGGCTGGACATCAGCGCGCGGCCAATGGCCAGCATCTGCTGTTCCCCGCCGGAAAGCGTGCCCGCCAGCTGCTTGCGCCGCTCTTTCAGACGCGGCAAAAGTTCAAACACCATCTCGTAATCGGCAGCAATTGCCTCGCTGGAATCTGTGCGGGTATAGGCGCCAAGCTCCAGGTTCTGCTGCACGGTAAGCTGGGAAAACACGCGCCGCCCCTCCGGCACCTGCGCAAGGCCAAGGCGAATGATTTTATGCGCTTCCGTATGTGTGATGGGGGTGCCGCAGAAGGTAATTTCCCCTGCTTTGGGCTTCAGCAACGCCGAAATTGCGTGCAGTGTGGTGGTTTTGCCCGCCCCGTTCGCACCAATCAGCGTGACAATTTCGCCCTTGTTCACATGAAACGAGATTCCCTTCACTGCCCGGATAGCGCCATACGACACTTCAAGGTCTTTGACAGAAAGCATTTCTTCCATCTCATTCACCTCCCAGGTAGGCGGCAATCACTTTGGGGTCGTTGCGCACGGTCTCGGGGTCGCCCTGCGCAAGAATCCGCCCATAGTTCAGCACCACAATATGCTCGCACAGGCCCATCACAAAGCTCATGTCGTGCTCAATCAGCAGAATGGCAACGCCAAATTTCTCGCGCACAAATTTGATGGTCTCCATCAGCTCTGCCGTTTCATTCGGGTTCATACCGGCCGCCGGCTCGTCCAGCAAAAGCAGCTTGGGGTTGGTGGCCAGGGCGCGGGCAATTTCCAGTTTACGCTGTTTGCCGTACGGCAGGCTGGAGGCAAGCTGCTTTGCCTCTTCATCCAAGCCAAAAATTTTCAGCAGGCTCATGGCCCGGCCCTTCATTTCCCGCTCTTTTTCATAGTAGGCCGGCAGGCGGAAAATGCCCGTCAGCGCGTTGTAGCGTATTTGATTGTGCAGGCCTACTTTTACATTGTCCAGCACAGTCATGGCCTTAAACAGGCGAATATTCTGAAACGTGCGCGCAATACCCGCCTTGCAGATGGAGGCCGGAGATTGGCCTGTGATGTTTTTCCCATTCAGGATGATATCCCCCTCTGTGGGGCTGTACACACCCGTAAGCATGTTGAACACGGTGGTTTTTCCAGCGCCGTTCGGGCCAATCAGGCCGCACAAAGCGCCCTCTTCCACGGTGAGGTCCACTTTATCCACTGCCTGCAGGCCGCCAAACGCAATGCCAAGGTTCGAAACTTCCAGCAGCGCCATGCCCTCACGCCCCCTTTCTGCGGTGCGCGCCAAACGCCGCCGTCACTTTGTGTTTCAGGCGCATGCGCCAAAGCACCAGCTGCTCGTTCTGGCTGAAAATCATCACCAAAATCAAAATCACCGCATAAATAAGCATCCGGTAAGTGTTCAGTGCACGCAGCATTTCGGGAAGCACCGTAAGCACAGCCGCCGCAATCACCGAGCCGCGGATATTGCCAATGCCGCCCAGCACCACAAACACCAAAATCAAAATTGAGGTGTTATAATCAAACTTCTGGGCAACCAGCGAAGAGAAGTTGTGCGCATAAAAAGCCCCCGCCACACCCGCAAGCGCTGCGGAAACAGAAAAGGCAATCAATTTATATTTTGTGACATTGATGCCCACAGATTCTGCCGCAATGCGGTTGTCGCGGATGGACATGATGGCGCGCCCCGTGCGGGACTTAATCAGGTTCAGCACAATGAACAGCGTGAACAGAATCAAAAGGATGCCCACGGTAAAAGTGGCGTCTTTGGGGGTATTGGTAATTCCCAGCGGGCCGTTGATAATCACTTTGCCATCGGCCGCAAGGTTCATGGATGCCGCATCTTTCAGCGAAATATGGATGCCGGAGCCATCAATGCCAAGATAGGTGGCGTTCAGAACATTTTTAATAATTTCGCCAAATGCCAGCGTCACAATGGCCAGATAATCGCCCTGCAGGCGCAGCACGGGAATGCCGATCAGCACGCCCGCAATACCGGCTGCAATGCCGCCAATAATCAGGGCCAGTGTAAAGCGCACCGGTGTTGTAAGCACATCTTCCATATAAACAGAAAAGCACATGGCCGAAAAGGCGCCCACACTCATAAAGCCCGCGTGGCCAAGGCTAAGCTCGCCCAAAATTCCCACAGTGAGGTTCAGCGAAACCGCCAGCATCACATAGGTGCAAATGGGCACCAGCTGGCCTTCCAAGGAATTGGACAGCGAACCGGTCAGGTTCATCAGGGTAACCACGGCAAAGGCTACCAGAACAATGGCATATGTAATCAGGTTCTGCCGCGTGGTGCGGCTGAGTCTTTTTGCTTTCATCTGCCGGCACCTACACTTTCACATTGATTTTTTTGCCCAGGATGCCGGTGGGCTTCACCAGCAGCACCACAATCAGCACCGCAAACACAATGGCATCGGCAAGCTGGGTGGAAATATAGGCCTTGCTGAGGTTTTCAATAACCCCCAGCAGGATGCCGCCCAGCATGGCGCCCGGAATAGAGCCAATGCCCCCAAACACCGCCGCCACAAAGGCCTTGATGCCGGGCATGGCGCCGGTGGTGGGCTGAAGGATGGGGTACGCCGAACACATCAACGCGCCGGCAATTGCAGCCAATGCGCTGCCAACTGCAAATGTAATGGAAATGGTGGCGTTCACATTCACGCCCATCAGCTGGGCGGCGCCTCTGTCCTCAGAGACGGCCAGCATTGCACGGCCGATTTTTGTCTTGTTTACAAACAGCCACAGCACAACCATGATAATGGCGGAAACTATAATTGTGACAAGCGTTTCCCCCGAGATAACCAGGCGCCCGTCAAACAGGCGCAAAGGCGCAAACGATACAATAGAGTTGAAAGATTTTGGCGCAGAACCCCAAATAAGCAGCGCCATATTCTGCAAAAAGTAGCTTACGCCAATGGCTGTAATCAGCACTGCCAGGCTTGGCGCATGCCGAAGAGGCTTGTATGCAATGCGCTCTATGGTAATGCCCAGCAGTGTGCACACCACCATTGCAATCAGCACGCTTACCACAGGCGGCAGCGAAAGGCTGTTCATACAGGTGAACACAAGATAGCCGCCCACCATGATGATATCGCCATGGGCAAAATTCAGCATTTTGGCTATGCCGTACACCATCGTATACCCAAGTGCAATAATGGCATAAATGCTTCCCAAGCTGATGCCATTCATGAGAAACGAGAGAAATTCCATATCATACGCCCCTTATACCCGTGTGCGCAGGCTGATGTTTCCCGCAATTCGCCTGCCAAATTGCCAAAGAAGGCTGCCGGGGATACGGCAGCCTTCTTTGGCGAATCATCGAAAAGACAGTGGCCGGCAGCCCTTACAGCTGCTTGTACGCACCATTTTCAATTTCCACAACGATAGGCGCTTTGCTCACTTCGCCAGTAGACGCCCATGTCATGTCAGAGCCGGTCAGGCCATCCATGGTGATTTCCGTGATGCTTGTAATCAAAGCATCTCCAATTTCAGAAACGCTCATGTCAGAGGTAACGCCTGCCTGCACGCAAGCATCGCGAATTGCATACACTGCGTCGTAAGCATCGGCCGCGAACTGGTTGGGCGTGCCGCCGAACTTCTCTTCATATTCCTGAACGAAATTCGCCGTGCGCTCGTCCTCGCTGGTGGCGTTGAACGGCGTCATCAGCATCAGGCCCTCCGCCAAAGCCGTGTCGAAATTATCCAGCGCCAGAATGCCGTCCATGCCGTCACAGCCGAAGAACAGCGGCTCGTAGCCAAGCTGGTCGGCCTGGGTAAGAATCAGCGCGGCCTCCTGATAATAGATGGGAAGGAACACCAGGTCGGCGCCTGCGCTCTGCGCTTTCTGAAGCTGCGTCCTGAAATCCGTCTTATTGTCGGCGGTAAAGGCTTCGGCACATACAATCTCCAGGCCCTTGGCCTCGGCTTCCGCCGCGAAAGCGTTGTAAATGCCGGAAGAATACGCATCCGAGCTGTCATAAATGGCAGCTACTTTTGTGGCAAGGCCATTGTCCGCAATGTAATCCGCAGCCGAAACGCCCTGGTTCGGGTCTGTAAAGCATACCTGGAACACATTGTCCGGCACAATGACATCGGTGGAAGAAGCGGACGGAGTGATCTGGAACATATTGTCCGCCTCTGTCTCAGAAATTACCGCCAGGCAGGGGGCTGTTGTTACCGTGCCCATCAGCACCTGCATGCCCCAGTCTTTCAGGATATTATAGGCGTTTACAGCCGTTTCCGCATCGCCCTCATCATCCTGGAAATTATACTCAAATTTCACCGCACTGTCAGAGGCATTAATCTCGTCTACCGCGATCTGCGCACCGTTCATCACTGCCTCTCCATACACTGCAGTGGAACCGGTAATGGGGCCAATACCGCCCAGCTTAATTGTGACGGCGGAACCATCAGCTGCGGCAGATGTGCCAGAACCTGCCTGCGATGCTGTCGAGGACGGGCTTGCGCCGCATGCGGCCAACATGAAAGCCATGCACAGCGCAAGGCCTGCTGCGATAAACTTTTTCATACTTTTCTCCTCCATTTCTACCCCGCTCTGAAGCGATAAACGTTTCACCGTGCGGATATTGGTAATATTCTAATGCAATGATGCACAAATTTCAATGCACCATTTTGACATACTTTGTTGCGGTGAAGCGGTAATTTATGATAAGTTGCATAAAATCACGAAAAATTTTGAATAAATGAAGGAAAGCCCGGCCTCTCTTGCGAAAGGCCGGGCTGTTCATTCTTCGCCGGCATGGATACGGTTCAGGATTGACGCATATCCACCATTTCCATATTGGATGCAGCGGTTGATCCGGCTGATTGTTGCGGTGCTGATCTCTACATCTTTTACAATTTGCTCGTAGGTGCGGCCTTTCAGCAGCATGCTGGCCGTCTCTACACGCTGGGCCATATCCGCAATTTCTTTCATGGTGCAAAGGTCTTCAAAGAAATCGTAGCACTCTTCTGTGGTTTTCAGTGATAAGATAGCTTTGAATAGCAGATCTGCCTGAGGGCTTTGCGCCTTGTGCTCGCCCACGGGGGCCACCTCCTGTTCTTTTGCTGCCTGTGAAGAAAGCAGGCTTCACATCAATGCTTTTTCACTTTACCACATTGAACAAAAAAAATCAAACATTTTTTCAAAACTATTGATAATTTTTGTAAAAAAATCCGCAGGCGGTATGCCTGCGGATTTTTGCTTTCTCAAAACCTGTCACCTGTTTTCTCCGTTGTCCGTAGCTGACGCCCTCGTTGTCCGTGGGGATATCCCCTTGTTCTCCCCTCGCAGGGATAGAACAAGGGGGTGCAGGTGGCCAATAAGGGCATACCCCAGCGAGACTTAACAAGAAAAACAGCTTAACAAACGGGCAACCCCGCAGCTTCACCATAATCCTTCCATACCCATTTCCCGCTGCTCAGCGCCATACAACTACCAGGGCCAGCCAGGTTCTTATCTCAGAGCAATAAAAAAAAGAGAGACGCTCATATAGAACGTCTCTCTCTTAATAGCTACTGTTTCTTGCCCTTTTACCCTATACCCACTTGGAATTCCTTACTGGCCGCCCGTCCGGGATATCCCTCGGACAACGAGGTCTTCTTTCGTGGACAATCTGGGAAACTTATGGACATGGAGAACGTTCTTTTTTGTTTCCATTTGCATTCTACCATAAAACCTATACTTTTTCAATCTGCACACATGTTTTTTTCGGAGCAAAATAAAAATTCGTGGCCCGGGACTTGTTAGCTATACCCTGTATTTATATACATATATATAATAAGGAGGAAAAGAGACGCCAACATCTCTGTATATCCCCTTTTGACTGATTGCCGGACGTGATTCCTTTCAGAACGAATTCCGTTCGCTTTCCTTTTACAGTTCTCTTGGTATATAAGTCATCATCGAAAATACCATCCTCCACATTTCATATCGTATGCAGGTTATGCCAAAGAGATAAGGCACTGGGAAAGCGGTGGTTTTACTAAATTACAGAGTATCTCAAAGAATCCTTACAACAGCCAAAGCAATGTTATAGCGGTTGTGAAGTTCAGGTTTATATGTATGTAAAATAATGTAACGCTTGATATATCTGTATATAAATAGTAAAATACAATGGAAAAAATGTACTTACATGGGAATTATGCATAAATATGGCGCATCTATGTCGCCGGATATATAACGGTTTTGAAAAACACGGCGGGTTTAGGCTTTCACCTTTTTGTGGCAAATACCACAAGGAGAAATAAAATATCAGAAGAGATAATCAAGGGCTATCGCAGATTGAATATGTCACATTAAATGAAAATATAGGCTTCCGCAAAGGGTATCGCAAAACACTGAGTAGAGCAAGCTCAAAATACTATTTTATAATGATGCCGTTGAAACCCATGTTTATCTACTTTATAAATTATTACAAAGCCATAAGGAGAGTATTTACAATGAAAGGCATAGTTTTGGCAGGTGGAGCGGGCACTCGCCTCTACCCTCTTACAATGGTAACATCAAAACAGCTTCTGCCTGTTTATGATAAACCAATGATATATTATCCCATATCTACTCTTATGCTGGCAGGAATAAGGGACATACTGATAATCTCCACCCCGGAAGATACACCGAGATTTCAGCATCTTCTTGGGGACGGCCGTCAGTTCGGTCTGTCGTTGAGTTACAAAGTTCAGCTAAGTCCCGACGGACTTGCTCAGGCTTTCCTTTTAGGTGAGGAGTTTATAGGAGACGACGCCTGCGCCATGGTACTGGGAGATAATATCTTCTATGGTAACGGTTTTTCAAAGCTGCTTAAAGAAGCGGCACAGAATGCGGAAAATGGCAGGGCGACCGTGTTCGGTTATCATGTGGAAGACCCTGAAAGATTTGGCATAGTGGAGTTTGACGAAAACGGTAAGGTTATCTCCGTTGAGGAAAAGCCTGCTAATCCCAAGAGCAACTATGCCATTACCGGCCTTTATTTCTACGATAAAGATGTTGTGGAGTATGCTAAGCAGGTAAAGCCATCAGCCAGAGGAGAACTGGAGATAACTACTTTAAACAATATTTATCTCAAAAAAGGCCGTCTTGACATAAAACTGCTGGGTAGAGGGTTTGCGTGGCTTGATACCGGTACAATGGATAGCCTTGTGGAAGCGGCAGCTTTTGTTCAGATGGTAGAAAAGAGACAGGGTATTAAAATTTCCGCTTTGGAAGAAATAGCATATAAAAACGGCTGGATAGATAAGGAAACCTTGCTGAAAAGCGCCGAAAAATATGGTAAAAGCCCCTACGGTGTGCATTTGAAAAAAGTAGCTGAAGATAGAATTAAGTATTGATAAATGAGGAAGAAACGATGACGATTATAGTAACCGGCGGCGCCGGGTTTATAGGCTCTAATTTTATATTTCACATGCTTGGAAAATATCCGGATTACAGAATAGTGTGCCTGGACAAGCTGACATATGCGGGCAATCTTTCTACGCTTGCCCCTGTTATGGACAATAAAAACTTCCGCTTTGTAAAGGGCGATATCTGCGACAGAGAATTTGTTTATAATCTTTTTGAAGAAGAAAAACCGGATATAATAGTAAACTTTGCGGCGGAAAGCCATGTTGACCGCTCCATAGAAGACCCGGGCATATTCCTCAAAACAAATATAGAGGGCACCGCTGTGCTTATGGACGCATGCAGAAAGTACGGCATAAAGAGATATCACCAGGTATCTACCGACGAAGTTTACGGAGATTTGCCTCTGGGCAGACCTGATTTGTTCTTTACAGAGGAAACACCTCTGCACACTTCCAGCCCGTATTCCTCTTCAAAAGCAGCGGCTGACCTGCTGGTTATGGCTTATTACAGAACATATGGACTGCCCGTTACCATATCACGCTGTTCCAACAACTACGGCCCATATCATTTCCCTGAAAAACTTATTCCGCTTATGATAGCGAATGCCCTTAACGACAAGCCGCTGCCTGTTTACGGCGAAGGCATCAATGTAAGGGACTGGCTGTATGTTGAAGACCACTGCAAAGCCATAGACCTTATTATACCAAAAAACCTCACTCCGGCATTTTCGTTAAACGCAGAAATGAGGTTCGATTCTTTTGGATATATCTATTTTCGTTACTTTTCGGGGAAGGGCAATAAAATAGCAGCCACACCCCGTTTGGAATGTGACTGCTGCATTTTGCCTCAAAAGGCTCGTCTCTTCGGACATTACTCCAAAGAAATTTTTAGGGTCTTGCCCATACATTGAGCCATTTTGGTCAAAAAGGCTATCGTGGGGTTGTATTCCCCACTCTCAAATCTGGAAATGTTCGCTTGAGAAGTCCCCATAAGGGTCGCCAACTCTTTTTGCGTCATTCCAAGTGCCTTGCGGCACTCGATTTCAGCCTGAATGGCTTGATGGACAGCGTCAGAATACCCCATAGGCACCTCATGCTCTGAATCAGAACAGGTCAGCAAGTTTCTGCTCCAGCTCTGCCATACTGCGGGGGTCCGTAGTGGCGCCGGGGATAATGGTCATCTTTGCAGAAACGAGCGGGTCGCCCGTAATCATCGTCGACATGACCCAGTCAGCCAGCTTACGCGGGCCAATAGTGCCATCGTCCATACGACGCTTACGAGCAAGCTCCTGGAGCTGATGATAAGCCGCAATAAAGCGGTTGAGGTCGATGTTTTTGCTGTCGACCACATCATCCCAGTCGGTCATGGATTTGATGCGTTCCATCAGCACAGCATCGGTGGGTTCCGGCAGCTCGATGATGAGCTGGCAGCGGTCCTGCCACGCCTGGTTCATGTTGCGACAGCCTTCAAGGTCAACGTTGGTGGTGCCAACGATGATGCAGTCGGGGTGACGATGAATTACTTCGCCGGTCGGCAAAGTAATGGACTGGGTGGAGTCCATTGCCGGGTTCAGAGCCGGAACAACGCCGGGGTTCTGCGGCAACGTCACCTCGTCAAACCCCCAAACGCCGCCGTCACGCAGAGCGTAAATCAGCTGGCCGGGGGCAAACTTGAAACGCTGCTGACCGCCATTTACATCCAGGCTCTTCTGAGCCAGGTTGAACATGGCTGCCATGCACTCAGTAGGAGTTGCATCCTTCTTGGGCATACCCGTAATTTGCTGGTAAGCAAAACCGGGGTCCATGGAAATCTCCTCAGCAGAAGGCATACCGCTGAGCACCTTCTCAACCGGGATTTTTTCGCCAACCTGATTCCCCTCGTCATCCACAGGAACAAACTGTCCGAACAAATCGAACGGTTCGGTCAGTGCATTCGCTGCGAAAGTGTAAAGAGGAAGGTGGCAGCCGGCTGCGATTCCGACATAAGACTCCGACTTGCCTATTATTTTGAGTCTGGACTCCATCGTGGCTTCTCTTTTTTTGCTTGGTATAGTTTCGTCCAAAAATTCTTCCGGAACATTTTCTTGAATTAGCTCAGAAGTATTGCCAATTCGAATTGGTGCGCCGTTTTTTTCCCAATCACTTATCCACGCAAACCCTTCGACTTCCATTAGCAATCGGTATAATCTACCTTTATATGAGACAAATTTAATCATTCAAAAGTCCCTCTTTCTCTTCTGGAGATTCCACAATGTACACTTTCCATTTTGCCCCTTTAGAAAGCCAGTATCTCCTGGAAAGCTCCAGTTTCTCTACTTCTGATTTTTTCTTAAGTTTACTTTCCGCGATGGCTTCTATAATCAGTATTTCGCCCTCGATTGTCTCAACAGAAAAATCAGAAACCCAATCTTCCTTTAAATACGAAGTTCGTATTCCAATTAGAGGAATTTCTGAAGGGTTAATCAGCAACGGAATTCCACTTTCGTATCTTAAAACACCTCCATCGTTTTCAAGTTTTTCTGCCAAAGCACGAGTCTCGCTTCCAAATACAGAGATAACACAGCCACATTTTTTACTAAAGAAGGTTATCTCTCTTCCACTTCCTTTTTTCTTTCTCATAGAATTTCCCTCAAAAAAATTGATTTTTGTAATTGCGTAAAAAAACTAAAAATAAATACGCTTTTTCACCTCCCTAAAAGGATTTTTTTAAGAAAAAATACTCGTTATATTTGAATATCTTTTCATTCGGAACAAAAAAGAATCATGAATTATTCTGAATTTTAGAGTATTTCTGAGGGATTTAATTTAAAAAAATCTGATTTATTTTAAAAAAAGGCTCAAATAAGCCAAAATTTAGATTAAATCCGGCTGATTTAATTTAAAAAATCTGATTTTTTCAAAAAAATACGGTATTTTAAGGTCAAAAATGGGTGTTTTAAGGTGAAAAATAGGCTTTTTTTGTAAAAAATACTCCGAATTAGTTTAAATTCCATGTCACCTGTTTTCTCCGTTGTCCGTAGCTGACGCCCTCGTTGTCCGTGGGGATATCCCCTTGTTCTCCCCTCGCAGGGATAGAACAAGGGGGTGCAGGTGGCCAATAAGGGCATACCCCAGCGAGACTTAACAAGAAAAACAGCTTAACAAACGGGCAACCCCGCAGCTTCACCATAATCCTTCCATACCCATTTCCCGCTGCTCAGCGCCATACATCTACGAGGGCCAGTCAGGTTCCTATCAGAAATCCCCTCCACCGCTGCAAAACGGCCTTACACGGGGCTTTTCGGGTGTTATTGGGTACGTTTCTTTCACCAATATGTAGAGTCTGCTTCTGCCTCTCTGCGGCTTCATTTCCCCTTTGTGTTTTGAAGTTGATGAGAGGTGGTAGCAGGGTATCTCAGAGCAATAAAAAAAGAGAGACGCTCATATAGAACGTCTCTCTTAATAACTACTGTTTCTTGCCCTTTTACCCTATACCCACTTAGAATTCCTTACTGGCCGCCCGTTCGGGATATCCCTCGGACAACGAGGTCTTCTTTCATGGACAATCTGGGAAACTCATGGACAAAAACCGAGCTTACTTCATCATGCTGGCAACTTCAGCGGCAAAGTCATCCTCGCGCTTTTCCAGGCCTTCGCCCTTTTCAAAGCGGACAAACTCCACCACCTTGATGTCGCCGCCCAGCTCTTTGGCGCAGTTGGCAACATACTGGCCCACAGAAAGGTCGCCGTCCTTGACGAACGCCTGGTCCAGCAGGCAGTTCTCTTTATAGAACTTGCCAATTTTGCCCTCTACCATCTTCTGTTTGACGAAATCGGGCTTTGCAGCCATCTTCGGGTCGTTGGAGATCTGCGCAAGCAGAATTTCTTTTTCCTTCTCCAGCACTTCGGCAGGCACAGAGGCCTCGTCCAGATAACCCGGGTTCACAGCGGCAATCTGCATGGCAACGTCTTTGCCCATCACGGCAAACTCCGGCTTGCCGGCCACATCGTCCGCCACGTCAAAACGCACCAGCACGCCGTGCGTGCCGCCGCCGTGCACATACGCGGCGCAGACGCCCTCATAGCGCACAAAGCGGCGAATCTTGATGTTCTCGCCAATCACAAGCACCTTTTCCTGCAGGGCGGCTTCCACCGTGCCCTCGCCCATCTTGCAGGCCAGCAGGGCCTCTACCGTGGCAGGGTTCTGGCTCATCACAACGCCAGCCACATCTTTTACAAAGTTCTGGAACAGTTCGTTCTTCGCCACAAAGTCTGTCTCGGCGTTCACTTCAATCATAACGCCCAGCTTCTTTTCCACGTCAGCCGTGGCATACACCATGCCCTCGGCCGCAACGCGCCCGGCCTTTTTCTGGGCAGCCGCAAGGCCCTTCTCGCGCAGCCACTCCACAGCTTTGTCAAAATCGCCGCCAGCCTCAGTCAGGGCCTTTTTGCAATCCATCATGCCGCAGCCGGTCTGCTCACGCAGTTTCTTTACATCCTGTGCAGTAAATGCCATGTTGCATTCTCCTCTTCTTTGATTTTCAAATGCTTTTTAAATCTTACTCGGCGGCGGCCACAGGCTCTTCCTCTGCAGAGGCCTCTTCCATCTGCTCGCCCTGGCGGCCCTCCAGCACGGCGTCCGCCATAGCGCCCGCAATCAGCTTCACGGCGCGAATTGCATCGTCGTTGCCGGGAATTACATAGTCGATCTCATCCGGGTCGCAGTTGGTGTCCACAATGGCCACAATGGGGATGTTCAGCTTGCGGGCCTCAGAAACGGCAATGCGCTCCTTGCGCGGGTCCACAATGAACATGGCCTTGGGCAGGCTGCCCATCTCTTTCACGCCGCCCAGGAATTTTTCCAGCTTTTCCAGCTCCAGCTCCAGCTTGGCAACTTCCTTTTTGGGAAGCATGTCAAACGTGCCGTCCTCGCGCATTTTCTTAATCTGCTCCATGCGGTCGATGCGGCGGCGAATGGTGCGGAAGTTGGTGAGCATGCCGCCCAGCCAGCGGGCGTTCACATAGTGCATGCCGCAGCGGGTTGCTTCCTCACGAATGGATTCCTGCGCCTGCTTTTTGGTGCCGACAAACAGGATGCTGCCGCCCTCGGCGGCCACGTCGCGCACAAAGTTATACGCTTCGTCCAGCTTCTTCACCGTCTTCTGCAGGTCGATGATGTAGATGCCGTTGCGCTCGGTGAAGATATACTTCGCCATTTTGGGGTTCCAGCGGCGGGTCTGATGACCGAAATGCACACCGGCTTCGAGAAGCTGTTTCATAGATACGACTGCCATAGTTTGTTTTCCTCCTGAAATTGTTTTTACCCTCCGCATTGCCGCACGGTTTTTCACCCCAAAGGGCACAGCAAACCAAAGCAATGCGTGCGTATTGCCGTATTAGTATAGCACAAGGCCATTCCGATTACAAGGTTTTTTTCACTTTGGGCGGGGAATTTTTGCCGGGGCATATGCCGCCCCGGCCGGGCCCGCACACCGATGAACTAGGGCATTTCCCCCTGTGTGGGCCAATAGCCTTTGCCGAACATCAAATCGTATTGGATCAGCCAGTTTTCCTGGAACAGTGCCTCCTGCTGGGGCGTCATGCTCTCCGAAAGGCTGGAATCCGGCTCTACGGTGACGCCGCGCGTGCGGGCGCGCAGGACGGGCAGCTCTGAGGCCAGTTTTTCAAACCACAGCGGCATATCCAGGCCGTACAGGTCCATCATCACAGGGCTTATCTCATAGGCCGCAATGGTGCCCAGTTCTACGCTGGTGTTGTAATAGTTGCTCCAAATCAACAGGTCTGTTTGGCGCAGGTGCATGGTGGAGGTGTCGCCCGGCTCGATGAAGCCCGTCTTTTCATACAGTTCGCTGCCCTGCCCCACGGGGTTGAAATGGTCGCCCCAGAACACCACAATGACAGGCTCCTGCCGCTGTTCAAAGTAGTCGATCAGCTCGCCCAGTGCGGCGTCCGCCTCATGCACGCCGGTGGCAAAATCGCGCAGCTGGCTCAGCGTTTCTTCCGAAAGGCCGGGGTGTTTTACAATTTCCACAAGCTCGCTTTCCGGGTAGCGCGATTCATCGTAGGTAGTGTGGTTCTGCATGGTCACCGCGTGAATGAACAGCGGGCCGTCCTCTGCCCTGGCCTCATATTCCTCGATGATGCGCTGTGTCATGGCGTGGTCTGAAATAAAGCCGCGGCGCGTATCGGGCGAGACAAAATCTTCCTGGGCAATAAAGGTGTCAATGCCAAGGTTCGGGTAGGCGGTGTCCCGGCTCCAGAATTTGCGGCCATAGCCGTGCACAGCCAGCGTTTCATAGCCGTTCGCCTTCAAAAACTGCGGCAGCGCAGGCAGCGGCTTTGTGGCATACTGCTGATACGGTTTTGCGCCAGAGGGCAAATGTTCCAGCGAAAAACCCGTCAGGGCCTCAAATTCCACATCGCAGGTGCCGCCGCCATAGGACGGCGAAAAACAATAGCCATAGGCCGCCTGCTGCTTCAGGCGGTTCAGGTTGGGCGTAAGCTCACGGTCGTACTCAATGCCCTCCAGCCGGGTGACATCCCAAAACGATTCATTCATCAAATAGATGATATTGGGCTGTGTTTCCTGTTCGCTCTCCTGCACTGCCAGCGCGTAAGAGCCGGAAAACAGCGGCTGCCGCTGCGCGGCAGCCTGCTGCGTTTCCTCGGCAAGCTGCTGCACGGCCTCTTCGCTGTAGCCGTCCGGCGCTGTGATGTTCAGCACGCGCAGGTTTGTCACAAAACCCGTCACAATGCCGTGGTTGCGGTAATATCTGTCCTGCATCCACATATCCGGCCAAATGCCGAAAAACTCGCACACATTCTGCTGTAACAGCACGCCGAAGCACAGCGCCCCCAGCAGCACAAGGTTCAGCGCCGCACCTGCGGCCCGCAGGCGCCCGCGGCGCGCAAAAGGCGGCAATTTCACCCAAATGCTAAGCGCGCACAGCACGGCAAAACAGGCCCCAGCCGCAAAGAAGTGCCACGGGATAGACAGGCTTACCTTGCTGGCCACGCCGAAGAACTCGCCAAGCTGGGAAAAATCCCAGGGCAGCAGCGGCTCGCCGCGCATCTGCAGCTTCAGGTAGGTTGCGGCGCCAAAGCCAAAGCACACGACACTGAGAATGAGCTGTGCAGGCCAATGCCGGCCAAAGGCCATGCACAACACGCCGTATACAAACACCAGAAACAGCCAGCCAAAAAGAAAAGACCAGGCGTGCGGGGCGAACTGCTGCGTCCAGAACTCCACCGAAAAGCTGTCCCGGTGCACCCATTCCATCAGCGTCATGTCCAGTAGCGGCAACACCAGCAAACACACCACATTCAGCCACTGGCTCTGCCGCACCGCACTGCAATTTTCCCGAACCGTTCCTTTCAACCGTCTTCACATTCCTTTCTGCATCCTGTTTATCATCCACCGCATCCGCACATTTGTCAAGCCGGAAACGCAGATTTTCACAACATTTCAAACAAACGCTTTGCCTTTTTCGGCGCCGTGCCAGCCTGCGGCGCACTGCGCACCAAAACCACGTCCCGCCCTATTTTTTCAATCTCTTTCCAGGGCACTTGAAGGTCCTCTCCCCGCCCCAGCAGGCCGAAAAGGCGGGGCTTGCCATACAGCACAAGGTGCGTCACCGCAGCCGTGGCGCTGTCGAACACAATATCGTCCACACTGCCAAGGTTTGCCCCTGTGGAAAGGTCTACCACGTCGTGGTGGCAAAGCTCATACAATGTCATAACGACATTCCCCCCTTTTTTGTTTCAAAAAGCTTCTGCAATCACCGGCATCCGGGCCGCCCGCCCAGACGCCGGTGCCCTCTTTTGATACTATTTCTGCAAACAACTTCCTATGCCGGCAAAAATGGTGTATAATGCATATCGGATAAGAAATTACATGCAGGGGGACGCTATGTATCAGAACATCATTTTCGACTTGGGCGGCGTTGTGGTGGATTATGCGCCGCGCGAGTTTTTGGTAGATTACTTTATGAACGAAAAGCTGGAAGATCAGCTTTTTGACATCACATTCGGCAGCGAAGAGTGGAAACAGCTGGACGCCGGGCTGATTTCCCGCCACCAGGCCGAGGCGGCCATGCGCAAGCGCGGGGCGGAATTGGGGCATTCGTTTGAGGTGGACGCCATTTTGAATGACTGGATGGACATGCTGCGGACAAAAGACGACACGGTGCAGCTGATGATGCGCCTGAAAAAGCGCGGCTACCGGCTGTATTACCTTTCGAACATCCCCAGCCATGTGTATGACATGCTGCGCCAGCGGCGCTTTTTCGCCCTGTTTGACGGCGGCCTTGCCTCTTGCGAGGTGCATCTGAACAAGCCGGACCTGCGCATCTATCAGGCGCTTTTAAAAAAATATGGGCTGGACCCCACGGCTTCCATTTTTATTGACGACAACAAGCAAAACGCCTCTGCGGCCTTTGATATGGATATGGTGGGCATCCACTATAAAAACGGAAGTGCCCTGCGCAAGGCGCTGAAGAGCTATGGCATTGCCAGTGAGAAAAAGCGTGGAGCAAGGGCCAACACGGCACAAAAGGATACTGCACAGAAATAAAACAAGCCCGGCAATTCTAACGGATTGCCGGGCTTTTTGAATGCGCCATGCGCCAAAACCATCGGCCCAAAGACAACGTTCTCTTGCGCCAACGCGCCCAAGCGGCGCCGTTTGCGAACCTGCAAGCGCGTGATTGCCCCAAAGCATAAGCCCGCAGGATGTTCTATCCACGGGCTTTTCTGTGTTCGAGAGAGTGTTTTTGATGCGCAGAATTTGGAACGCATACGCCGATTTATTCTTTTTCCATCTCAACTTTCTATCGATTTGAAATTAAATCACTTTAAAGCAAAGCCAGGTCATAAAGAACAATAAACTCAACCTGTGGTTTGGTGCTTTGTGGGCGAGTATCCCTTATAATGATAAGCAGGAAAGGGGCCAAAATATGGACAATATCAAAACAGGCGCGCTGGTTAGAGAACTTCGGAAAGAAAAAAATATGACACAAAAAGAACTTGCCGGTTTGCTTCATGTCACGGATAGGGCTGTTTCAAAGTGGGAGCGCGGCCTGTGCGCACCAGATATATCGTTGCTTGAGCCATTAGCCGCAGCATTAGGCGTTACTGTTATGGAATTGATTTCAGGGGAACGCTTAAAGAGAGAGGAATATACGGATGAGATTGACCTTGCGGTCAAAAATATTATCACCTATTCGGAAAACGAAATCACCCAGAAAACAAAGGCTTTGAAGAAAAAGGTGTTTGCGTGCATTCTTTTGGCATGTTTGGCTTTGCTTATCCTAATTCCCGCTCTGAATGGCGTTATTTGGGGAGAGGGATTTTCGTGGGAATGTATTCCTGCATATTGGTGCGCCCAAAAGGCGGCAGAAGCAATACAGGCCTATGACGAAAAATCCATTCAAACTTATATAGGAAATTCCGAAGGCGTATTTACGGCGTTATCGGAACTGAAAGAACAAGGCGTGATGATTCAGAAAGCGGAAGCAAAATTTTCGCGAACCCGGCTTGAGGATATGTTCCTATTAATTGAAGTCGATTTTATTGTCATGCATGAAGAGATTAAATATCAATTTACTTGTAGTGGAACATACAGAGATGGGAAAGTTGAATTTATGAACATAGTGAGCACAAGTTTGGAGCACGATTACCCCACATGGATTTTGCAATTGAATGATGCGTTATCTACATACGACCCAGGCTAAATGGCGGAATTGTTGTGCCGCCCAACAGGCTTCATGAAATCCGTTGGGCGTTGTATGCGCCAAACGATTGGCATTCATGGAATGTGCTCTTTCTGCGGGCTGTGCCGTTGCCCGGCCGCACTTTTCGATGCCGCATCTGGCGAATAAAATTTAAAGTGTGAACAAAAGTGTGTTATTGCAAAAGAAAAAAGCCTGTAGAACCAACGTTCTACAGGCTTTTTTGTGGTGGAGATGAGGGGGATCGAACCCCTTACCTCTTGAATGCCATTCAAATAAAGCGCCAAATCTATCACCTCGTATCTTTTCGTTTTTTAGCTTAAAATCACGCTTTTTCGGTATTAGGTTGGATTTTCTTTTTGTAACTTTTTGTATCGTTTTCTAAGTTTGTTGACACTTTTGTTGACACTGTTGACACACTTTAGCCGCCACAAACAAGCGTTTCTGCAAGCTGTTCGCCTGCTTTGCGAAGGGCATTTTGATCAACACCGGCGTAGAATCGAAGCGTGGTTGAAGCGTCCTCGTGCCCGAGAAATGCTTGCACAGCTTTAAGATTTGCACCGCTTTCCAACATCAAACTTCCGCAAGTGTGGCGCAAGTCGTGCGGGGACATATCTGGCAAATTATGAGCTTTGCAGAATTGCTTTACTTTCGTTGTAACATTGGTGGGAAATTGTGGACTGTATGGGTCTAAGTCAGAACTAAAGACAAATGCCGTCGATGTGATAATAATGCTCGTTTGTGCGGTATCAACGATCTTACGAAAATACTCGGCCTGTTCGGCTTTCCACGCCCGGAGTGTTGCCATTACCGCCGACGGAGCGGGCAGGGTGCGGAAACTGTTGGCGGTTTTAGGCTCCGCAATCTGGACGCCAAATTGTGCTGAATAGGTGACATTTCTTTGAACCTTAATCGTGCTTGCGTCAAAATCAACATCCTGCCACTGCAAGCCGACAACTTCACCACGGCGCAGGCCGAGGTAGATAAGCAGTTGCATGATTGCCCGCCAGCGCAAAGGTTCGTCTTGTAACGCGGCGAGAAATGCCTGTGCATCTGCTTGTGGCAGATAATCAACCTCTTTGTGGGGTTGTTTGGGCGGCTTAACGCCCCGCATGGGGTTGCGTTGGATGTAACTTTTGTCTTCTGCGAAGTTGAACACGATACGCAAAAAGTTAAAGATATGCTTTTGTGTGCCGGCTGATAATGGCCGGCCATTTTTTTGCTTTTGTGACGGAAGCCAAATAAGGAACTTTTCTATATCGGTTTGCTTGATTGAGGACAGCTTTTTGTTTCCAAAGTATTCGATACAGCGGGGACGGATGTTCTCATAAAATGCCGCGGTACTCGGCTTAATCTTCCCGCTCTGGACATGAAGTGCCCAAAAATCACCTGTTACGAAACCCTTAAATGTGCTGTTGTCTGCACTCTGTGTGCCGTTGAGCAAACCCTGCTCCCACAAATCCGCCTGTAATTGCCACGCCTTTTTAATTTTCGCCTCGGTCTTTTCGTCTGGGATTTCCGACACGGTTTGTGTGGCCCAAATCTGTTTACCTCGTTCGTCGCGCCCCAGACAAGCACGCCAGCGGCAGGACTTAATGACGCCGTGACTGTCTCTGTTGATCTTGATACTTGCCATTATTACCTTCCTTTCCTTATTAAATAGAGAACTTACTTGCTAATCTCCCTCGGCCTCACCCCTTTCGTGTGTTTGTGCTTACTAAAATCGCGCTACTTTTGTTAGTGCAAATCACACTCTCTATTTCTTTCTAATCCTTGTTTGCTTATCGTATTCATTGAGCCACACCCAATACTCTTCTTCTGTAGAAAGGTGTGATTGAATACGTTTTTTATATTCGTTTGCAAGTACTATAAAATTGTTAAGATTGTCTGTGTACACTTTTGAAAGTGCCGCATCTACACATTTATTTTGTCGTTGATACAACCTATCATATATTTTTTTATATAATGTTCGAGTTCGATTCTCTTTTTCAGTCGCAATTTGTTTGATAAGACGAGCAGCTTCCCGACAGTCTTTATTACTCTGCGATATGCCCACCTGTCCGAGTATGCGTTCTTTCAAGATGACCGCGCAAAGAAAAATCTTCTTGCCCTTGAACAAGCATTGCGGCCCGATGGGGTAATTGTTATTGAAAGCACCGCAAACGGCTTTAATGGCTTTTCTGATCTCTGGACGAAAGCCGAGCAGGGCGAAAACCTGTATACCCCGCACTTCTACGGATGGATTGACGATAAAATCATGTTTGCGGTGGAGCAGGAGCAATTTTGCAAGAAGTGGAAAGCCCGACACGGGAAATTGCCCACCGTTGACGATCTGGACGCCGAGGAAAAGGCACTCTTTGAGCGCGGGGCAACTATCAAGCAAATTGTATGGAGGCGGCTTAAAATCGCCAACAGCAGCGCAGACGAGTTTAAGCAAGAGTTTCCCTCAACGCCCCTTGAAGCATTCCTCACTACCGGGCAAAACGTGTTTGATACCAAAATTATAAAGTCGCGTTCTGCGACCTTACCGAAGCCTGTAGCACCCCCGAAACAGTTTATAATGGCAGGGCTGAAATTTTGGGCTTTGCCTGTTACGGGCGTTCGCTATTATATCGGGGTGGACGTGGCCGAGGGGTTGGGCGGCGATTGCGACCACTCTTGTATTGAGATTATCAACGGCGACGGCTACCAATGCGCCGAACTGTACACAAACACGATTGCCCCTTATCGCCTTGCCGAAGTCTTGCTCAAACTGGCGCAGTTTTACAACGGCGCTTTGTGCGTGATTGAAAAAGCCAGCGCAGGACATACCGTAATAGACAAAATGCGGAACGAATACGCTTATCCCAATTTATACAAAAGCAAACAGTATGATATTCTTTGTGCGCACCGCACCGCTCACATTCGCCCTTGTCATTGTAATCGTGATCTAATGAATATCCCTCTGTCTCTCCGCAAACTTTACAAGTTTTCGGTTCTGTGCACGTTGCTTCTTCCCATTGGTGAGTGCCATCGGGCGATAAGCGTTCTCCATCTGTTTTCCCGCAAACAGAGCAGGTCTTGGGGGTTGTGCAAGTTGCTTCTTCCCAAGTGTGACCGGAAAGACATTGTAATGAACAGGCAGAGAGCGATAGGCCAAGAACTAATGTCACTACACCGCAGAGCAGTTTTTTCATTGTAAGCACCTCTGAACTGATATATTAAATAAAATGAAAAAAGGCAGTAAAGCTACCAAATGGTAGCATTACAATAATAATTATGCCACCGTTTGGTAACATTGTCAATGAGAAGGTGATACAATGCGGTGGCAAAGAATAGAAGATTTGAGGATAGATCACGATCTAACCCAACAACAGGTTGCCGACATCTTGCATTGCCCACGCGAAGTTTACAGGCGATATGAAAAAGGAATCCGGGAATTGCCTTTGTCTTATGCTGTTGTTCTCGCAAAGTATTATAAAGTTTCGCTGGATTATCTGACAGGGCTTTCAGATAAAAAGACGCTAAAATGAAACAGGCCGTAGCGGTTAAGCTGCGGTCTGTTTTGAATCTGTTGACACTTTTTGTTGACACTTTTTTTGCGGGCGAAAAAATTTTAAGATAAAAGAAAACCGCGTAGCAGCCAAAAGTGGCTTAACTACGCGGTTTTTCGGCTGTTTAATCAGCCTTTGTTGTGGTGGAGATGAGGGGGATCGAACCCCTTACCTCTTGAATGCCATTCAAGCGCTCTCCCAAGTGAGCTACACCCCCACGGGCCGTGCACTTCAAAGTGCCTTATTATAATATCAACTGCGGCAAGGAATGTCAAGAGGGTTTTTAAAAAATTTTGCACCTTGCGAAGTTCTTCGCTGGGCGGCCCTTCGGGCGGCGGTTGTGGCGCCCTGCAGCAGGCGGTTTGCGTTTTGTGAGCAGCCGCACGGCCTTTCGGTCACTGTGCCCGTCCCCTGCCCCGCTGCTGCGCTTTCAACGCTTTGGCATTATAGTATTCAACGCCATATTATACAGTTTTTTGTTCCCCATCAAGAAGCTTTTCTTTTTGACAAGCCGGATATGCCTATGGTAAACTGTTAAGAAAGGAGAGAGGAAGATGGGCCAGAATTTTTCAGATGTTTGCCGCACGCTGGCAGAGTATCATTGCCCGCGCTATGAAGAACTGCCGCATATTGCGCTGTACAAAGACCAGGTAGTCTCTGTTCTGAACGAGGCCGTAGGCCCGTTTTATCCGCAGGGGGAAACGCCTGTCACCGCCACAATGGTAAACAACTATGTAAAAATGAAGCTGTTGGCGCCGCCGGAAAAGAAGAAATATTCTACCGGGCAAATTGCCTACCTGTATGTAATCTTTCTGCTGAAGCAGGTGCTTAGCATTGGGGAAATTGCGGCGCTGCTGCGCATGCAGCAGCGCAAATACGAGGCGCCCTATGCATACGGCCGTTTCTGTGAGGAATTGGAGGCGGCCCTGCGGGCTGCATTTGCCCCGCAAGGCGCTCAGGAGGCAGCGGCGGCTTCTCTGCCGCCAGAGGCCGAGCTTCTGCGCGCTGCGGTGCGCTCTTTTGCCTATAAGGTTTATGCCGTGAAAGCGCTGGAAACACACGCCAGCTGTACACCGGCTGAACCACCGGAGGCCACGCCGCAGGCCTGACAGCCTCTGTGCGCGCTTTTCCCGTTTCAGCGGCAAAGCATGGCTGCCCCAAAACACCTTGGCTTAAAAGGCCCCGCAGCACCTGATGTTGCGGGGCCTTTTGGTTTTCTTTTCCGCTGCGGGCAGGCCGTTTTTTCCGAAAGCGTTCCAATTATCCTGCCGCGGCCTGCCTTTGCGGCGGCCAGGGCCCGCCTTATGCCTGCTGTTCGATAAATTCCTGTGCAAAATGGGCCGCCACAGCGCCATCGGCCGCAGCCGTCACAATCTGCCGCACGGCCTTGGTGCGCACATCGCCCACGGCAAACACGCCGGGCACGCTGGTGCGCGTGGTTTCGTCTGCGGCCACATACCCCTGCGCGTCCAGCTGCACCTTGCCAGCCACCAGCGCCGTATTGGGCACACGCCCAATGGCCACAAACGCCCCTTCGCAGGGCAATTGCCAGGTGTGCCCGTCCTGTGTGCTTTTCAGCACAAGGGCCTGCAGGCTGCTGCGCTCGCCGCCTGTGACAAAGCCTTCCACAGTGGCGTTCCACACAAATTCAATGTTGCCTGCGCGCTGCAACGCCTGCACCGAACTTTTTTCCGCCCGCAGGGTGTCGCGGCGGTGCACCAGGTACACCTTGGGGCAGATTTTGGAAAGATACAGCGCCTCTTCCGCGGCAGAGTTGCCGCCGCCCAACACCGCCACCTCTTTGCCCCGGTAATACATTCCGTCGCATGTGGCGCAATAGGCTACACCGCGGCCTGCCAGCGCTTCTTCCCCCGGCACGGCCAGCCTGCGCGGGTTTGCACCGGTGGAAAGCACCACCGTGCGGGCTGTGTAAACACCCTTGGCCGTCTCTACGCGCTTGGGGGCCTCTGCCAAGTGCAGGGCCTTCACCTCTTCAAACTTTGTCACAGCGCCGAAGCGGTGCGCCCCCTGCTGCATTTTTTCGCCCAACTCGAACCCATCGGCCCCTTCCGGGAAACCGGGGTAATTATCCACATTCTCTGTGGTGGCCATCTGCCCGCCGGGCGAAAGCATCTCCAGCACCAGAACAGAGAGCCCGGCCCTTGCGCCATACAGCGCAGCCGTATACCCGCCGGGGCCACCGCCCACCACAATCATGTCATAATCTGCCTTGTACATTGCCACCTACTCCTTACAGCTGCGGTGCCATCCACGCTTCCAGCGCGTCCTGAGACGCCGGGTTCACAATCTTCTCGCCCGGCACGCCGTTTTTGATGAGGAACAGCGAGGGGATGATATCCACCTTAAACTGCTGCGCCAGCGCCGGGGCGTCATCCACATTGCACTGCGCCACCACCACTTTGCCTTCATATTCCTGTGCCACACGCTCTACCACCGGGGCAATGCGGCGGCAATATTTGCACCAGGGGGCCCAAAAATCCAGCAGCACGGGAAGCTTCGAGCCCACCACCTCTTTTTCATAATTTTCGCTTGTGATATTCAAAACAGCCATGTTCCTGTCTCCTTTTTCATTGATTTCGATTCTGGCTTTAGTATACCAGACAAAGCCGCCGGTGACTGTGACGGCGTCACACAGGGCCGCCTGTTACAGCGGCAGGGTGGCAATTACGCGGCGAAGGCCCCCGGCAGAAGCCTGAAGCTCGGCGCTTTCCTGTGCGCTGAGGGGAATCTCCAGCACCGTCTCTACACCGCTTTTGCCCAACACGGACGGAATGCTGAGCGCAAGGCCCTTCAGGCCATACTCGCCCTGCAGCACGGTAGACACCGGCAGCACCGCGTGCTCATCCTTTACAATGCATTCCGCAATGCGCGCCACGGCCATGGCGATGCCATAATATGTGGCGCCCTTCTCTTCAATGATGCGGTAGGCGCTGTCCCGCACATCTTCATAAATTTTCTTCATGGCAGCCGCATGGTCAAAGTGCCCGCGAAGCTCGCAGAAATGGTCCAGGCCAATGCCAGAGACATTGGCACCGCTCCACACTGCCAGCTCGCTGTCGCCGTGTTCGCCAATTACCACCGCATGCACGCTGCGGCTATCCACACCCAAATGGCGGCTAAGCAGGTATTTCAGGCGCGCGGTGTCCAATACAGTGCCCGAGCCTATCACCCGGTGTGCGGGGTAGCCGGAAATGCGCTGCGCTGCATACGTCAAAACATCCACCGGGTTCGAAACAATGAGCAAAATGCCCTCAAACCCGCGCGAGGTGATTTGCGGAAGAATGGCGCGCAGAATGCCTACATTTTTGCCAATCAGGTCCAGCCTTGTTTCGCCCGGTTTCTGGTTTGCACCGGCAGTGATGATAATAAGGGCACTGTCTGCAATGTCATCATAGCTGCCCGCGTAAATATCCATAGAGGCCGTGTACGGCAGGCCATGGCTCAAATCCATTGCTTCGCCGTGCGCTTTGGCCGTGTTGCTGTCAATGAGCACCAGCTCGGAAAACAGCCCCTTCTGCATCAGGCTGAACGCAATGGAGGCGCCCACAAAGCCGCAGCCAATCACAGCTACTTTTCTTGGGTTTTGCATAATATCCCGTCCTTTCCTGCGGCAGCTTTTGCACAAAAAAGCCCTGCCGCTTCGTTTTTTAAAAAGTATTTGTTTATGCCGCCCTGTAAGTATGGTATACTGAGAGTGGCCGAACTATGTATGTGCCCTGCCCCGAACATGGCGGGCGGGCATTCGCCATACACTTACATCCGGGCCGCCAAGCGGCCCAACAGGAGGAATTGATATGTTTGGATATTTCTGGTCTCGCAATGCCACATTGGGCATGGCGGCCCTGTATCTTGTGCTGGGCATTGTGCTGCTTTTGTTCCCCGGCATGTCCGGCACCGTGTTCTGCTGGGGGTTGGCGGCAGGCGCCGGACTTTACGCCGCCGGGAATTTCTGGCGCTGGCATCAGGGCAAAAAGCAGGGCTATTCCCTGCCCGGCCTGCTTTTGGCCGGGCTTCTGGCTGCTGTTTTGTGCCTTGTGTGCATCTTCCGCCCGCAGTTCATCCTTTCCTTCCTGCCGCTGGTGCTGGGCATTGCCCTGCTGATAGATGGCATTGGCAAGCTGCCGCTGGCTGTGGACGCCGTGCGCACCCTGCACACGGCCCTTACGCCCGTGCTTTGGGCCGCCGTGCTGCCGTTGGTGCTGGGCATTGTGCTGATAGCCAACCCCTTTGGCGTGGCCAAAACCGTAATCCGCTTTTTCGGCATTGGGCTGATTGTGGATGGCGTGTGCGACCTTATTACCGTGCTTTCCGCGCGCGGGCGCTGAGCCGCCTGTCCCTTTCTGCCCTTCTGCGGGCTTGCCCGCAGAAGGGCCTTTTCTTTTTTGCCGCCGGGCCTGAAAAGCGCGCGGATGATGCCATGTGCCCAGGTTGCTGTTTCCGCGGCAATGTTTTTACGCCAACGCGCCAAAAGGCGCGTTATTTCACACGGAAAGACTTGGGCGAGCGGACGTATACCAGCGTCATCACCACTGCAATATAAACCACCGTGAACGCCAGAACGGCCAGCGTAAAGGCAAGGCCGCCCACGTCTATTTGCAGGCACAAAAAGCACAGAAAATACATGCCCCAGTTCACCACATTGAACATGGGGTTTTTCACCCGCATGCTTTCCGAGTAGGGCTGGAAAATATAGTAAAGGCATAGGTGATGTGCCGTGAACAAAAGCGAAAGCAGCAGAATGGCCGCACAAAACAGCCAGAAATCTGCTGTAAAAATGCCCGCGCCGCCCACAAGGCAGAACACGGCGGCCACCATGCACAGTGCCGCGGCCACAATACCATTGTACAGCGCCACGCGCCGCAGGCGAATGGCAAAACAGCGCAGGATAACGCCCGGCGTGCGGTACCACGCATAGCGCAGAAGGTCTTTGTCACAGTTATAAAACATGGCGCGGCAGGCCTTTTCCGCCACAGTTATGCCATACATGATAAACACGAAGGAAGGCAGCATTGCCGTGAGGTTGCGGCCCAGCGTAAAGGCCAGCTGCGGCCGCAAAACGGCCAGCGCCAGCGCGCCGCACAGCACAGCCCCCACAATGGCCAGCCTGTACCAAACGGGGCGCACCAGCTGGCGGCGGTGCCTTGCGAAAAACATGGCGTTCAGGTAATCGTACCCTTTCAGCTTTTGCAGGCGGGCATACTGCCCTGCCTGCAGCTTTGCATCGCGCTCTTTTACCTCTACGTCCTTGGCCGATGCCGCAGAAGACGCCTTCAGCATGGTGGACAGCAGAAAATTCAAATCCATTGCGCGGGGCAGCTTGCGCTCGTAGCCGCGGTAGCCCCACACCACATAATACGCACAGGCCGCCCCCACCAGCACGCACACGGCCACAAAGGCGGGGTGCAGCAGCACACCGGCCAGCGCCACAGGCCAGTGCATGCCCAGCGCTGCGGGCAGATATGCGCCCGCCAGCCCCAGCGCAATAAGGGCAAGCTCATACGCCGTGCTGCGGCTGAGCACCCTGCCCGTTTTGTCGTACAGGTACACCTGCGCAGCCTCGCCCAGCATGCGGAACGCCGCAAACACCAGCCACAGTGCACCGCCTGCCGCCGGGCCCGCGCCAAGCAGGCAGGCCGCCACAACCAGCCAGAAAAGATAATATGCCAAAAACGGCACATAGCGCAGCAGCAAAGCCGCCTGGATATAGCGCCGCGCACTGACGCGCATGTATTTCAGAAAAGTGACCTTTTCACGCGTGACAGAGAACACTGTGCTGTCCCCAAACGGGCCCACCATGCAGTTCAAAAAAAACAAAATGGACACAAACAGCGCAAACTGCTGCCCGGCCATTTGCGGCTGCCTGGCCTGCAGCCACACTGCCGGCAGCCAGACGAACAGCAGCAGGTACAGCGGCTTGCTGAAAAAGCCGGAAAGCTGTTGCACCGCCACAGCCACATACGAAAGTACCTTTTTCAGGGCCGTGTTGGCATAGATGGTTTCCGGCATCAGGCGGCCCACAAGCCACAGGCGGCGAAAGTAATAAAAAAAGCTGTTCAGCCACAATGCGGCTTTCATTTCAACTGTTTTCACCAGCATATCAACCATTGGCGCCCCCCTCTTTCTTTTCTGCCGGGGCATCTTGCTCTGTCAGCAGCTCAATAATCTGCTCTTCAAAATCTTTGCTTTGCAAAAGCGCATGGTCCACCTGGCTGAGCTGGCCGTCATGCAGAATGACGATTTCGTCACACAGGTCTGTGGCAAGCTGCAAAATATGGGTGGAGAACACAATGACATGGTCGTGCTTAATTTGCCGCAGAAGGTTTTTGATTTCCAGCGCCACCACCACGTCAAACGAGGTGAGCGGTTCGTCCAGCAAAATCACCGGCGGCCGCGCAATCAGAAACAGCAGCATCTGCACCTTGTTTTTCATGCCGTGTGAATAACCTTTAATCAGCTTGTGCCTGTCTTGTGCATCTATTTGCACCATATCGAAATAGTCATCTATGGTTTTGCCGGGGGTGCAGCGCGCGGCGTTGATATCCATATAGAATTTAATAAACTCATATCCTGTAAGAAAATCTGGCAGAATGGGGGTGGAAAACACATACCCCACCTCGCTTGGCACAAGCGGGTGCCGGGCGCCGGTTTCCTCTATCAGCTCGGCAGTGCCGGAATCTGCGGGCAGCTCGTCTGTCAGGCAGTTGAACAGCGTTGTCTTGCCCGCGCCGTTGCGGCCCAAAAGGCCATATATCTTGCCCTTTTCAAAGGTGAAGGAACACCCCTTCAGCACCTCTTTGCCGCCATAGGCCTTTTTGATGTCTTGTAACTGCAAATTCAAGGTATCTCTTTCCTTTCTGTGTAGGTTGTCATCTAAAGCGGTTTCCGGCGGCGGGCCGGTGGGCCCCGGCCCGCTGCCGTGGCGGCCGGACGGCCCGCCATGCCGCAGAAAACAACAAAGGCAATGCCGCCGCCCTTGTGCAAAAGGGCGCAGCAATGCCTTTGTTTCGTTTTGCTTTATTCAAAACCATGTCATGCGGGGCAGCGTCGCTGTCATCGGGGTCCTGCATGGCTCCTCCTCTGTTGCTTTGCTTGTTTGCAGAATATTTGCCCGAAATGGGCATGGCTGCATTATAGCAGAGGCGCCTGGCCCCGTGCAACGCCGGAAAAAGGGCGTAATTCCCCATTTTAGGGCAAAAACTGTGCTTTGGCCAGCCTGGGGCAGCCCGCAGGCACGCTTTGCCCCTCCGTGGCGGCCGCGCGCTTTCTCTTGCCACCCCGTCAAACCCGTGCACCTTACCTCGGCTTGCAAAGCCGGTTATGCCCCTGGCAACGCAAGGGCCTGGCAAGGGCAAAGCGGGCGCACCGCCCAACGCAATGTGCCGCCCGCTTTGCCCTGAATTATTCGCTCTGCCGCGCCGTGCTGTTTGCAGTGCTTTTCTGCTGTGTTTTGCGCACATTCATCGTCTGCAGCCCTTTTGCTGCATCATGGCCCAGCCACACAAACAGGCCCAGGATGGCGAGATATTCGGTAAAAAACAGAAAGGCTGGCCGTTCAAAATCAAAAAACACAAAGGAAGAAAACAAAAACAAATAAGAGCCAATGCCGTTTTCCCAAAACGCATATCCCCCATATACGGCAATGGCAATGCCCGCGGCGCACAGCGCCAATTTGGCCGGCTTGCGTAAAACGGGCCCGGCCATTTTTCGCACCAAGCCCACAACCATTCCCCAGTGCAGGCCAAGGTGCAGGGCCATCAGCACAAAGCCCCAAAAAGCACAGAAGATGTGCAAGGGCCGTGCAAACGCCACACCGCCAGAGAGTGGCAGAAAAGCGAAAACCCTTCGGGAGAGAATAACGCCGCTTACCATTGTGCCAAGCATGGCCGCAAAAAGGCAGGCATTGACAACAAACTGCACCAGACGGAACGGAGAATATTTTCCCTTCGCTATGCGGCCATACCATTTTCTATTCAGCACATGGTGAAACACCCAAAGCACAAACATTCCCGCACCCAGCCACTCGTGGGCCGTTTCCCCCGCAAGCTGCTTTGCCATCAGAATCAAAAGCAGCACTGTCATGGCGCAGTCTGTGCCAATTTGCAATTTCATTTTCCGTTTCATAAATTCTCTCCTTGCCAGTTGAGCCGGTGGACCGCAAATGCGTCGGGCTGGCCCCTTGATGCAAAGTGCCCGGCTTTAGGCGTGTTGACGCAAGAAAACATTGCCTCTGAAACAGAAATTCGGGCGCATAGCATCGTCAAGGACATTTGCAGGCCAGAAGCATGGCCTGCATTTTCCCGCATAAGCGGGAAAACCATGTCGTGTGCTGCCGCATCCCGCCAGGGATGCGGCTGGCTCTGCCACCGCACACCTTGACAACCACAAAGGGTTCTGCGGTTTTACGAAGTAAAATACCTGCTTACAGCAGGTAAGCAGACCCTGCCGTAGGCAGGCGCGGTTTTACGAAGTAAAATGCCTGCTTACAGCAGGCAAGCAGACCCCGCCGAAGGCGGATGGCGGCACTTTTCCTTGCTCTGCAACCCTAATTTCTGCTTCAGAGGTGCGAAGCAGTTTTGCGGCTGCCCATGGCAGCAAAAATTCCGCTGGCACTTTTGAGCAAACTGCCCGTTCGCGAAGCGATGGCGGCAGTGCTTTTTGCCGCCAAGGGCCGGCCCGGCAATTTTGTGTGAATAGTAGCGTGAAAAAAGCCCGGTAATCCTGACGGATTACCGGGCTTTTTGAATGCGCTAGGCGCCAAAATTGTCAGCCCAAAACCGATGTTTTCTTGCGTCAACGCGCCTTTGCGCTGTTGCTTAAAACCCCAGCCCGGCAACCCAGTTTTCTACGTCGCTTTGGGCATCCGTCACGCTGTTGCGGGAAATGGAGAGCCCCTGTTCCACCATATTGGCGCCGGGCTGCAGCTCGGCAATGGTGCTGATTGTTCTGGAAAAGCCACTGCCGCCGTGTGTGGTGAATGGAATGATGGTTTTGCCGGAAAAATCATATTCTTCCAGGAACGTATACAGTGCCTGCGGCATATCGCCCCACCAGTTGGGGTAACCCAGAAAGATCACATCATATTGGCTGGGATCTTCCATATGGCTGGAAAGCTCCGGCCTGGCGCCTGCGTCCTGTTCTTCCGCAGCCAGGTCTACCAGCGGCTCGTGCTCCAGCGGATATTGCTGCACTGTTTCAATTTGAAACAGCTCGCCCCCCCACGGCGTTTTGAATGACGCCGGCCATAAACTCTGTATTGCCCAGCGCCTGCCCATCGCGCACCACAACGCTTGCGCCGGCAACGGAATCCACACCGCTGGTATCCACATTTTCCGGCATGGTGAAGTAGGCAATCAGAATATTGGGGCTGCCTTCCCCATCAGATGCGGCGTTGCCTGTGCCAGAGGCCGCCTGCGCCGGCATGCTGGAAGATGCAGCCGGCAGCGCAGGCGAAGCCGAGCCCGCTGCCCCTTCGCTGCTGCATGCGGCAAGGCTGCAGAACAAAGCTGCCAATAGAAAAACGGCCAAGTGCTGTTTCACTGCCAACCGCCCCTTTCCTTCTTACAGGCCCAGGCTTTCCACCCAGGCCTGGATATCCTCTTGCGAAACGCTGGAAGAAAAGCGCTGTCCTTCCAGCCAATTCCCCGTGCCCGCCATTTCGGCCAGCAGCTGCCCGCTTTCGCCCAGGCCCGAGCTGGCCGACGTGCAGAAGGGAATCACGGTTTTTCCGGTAAAGTCGTTTGCCTCAATAAAGCCGTCCACCGGCCAGGCGTCAATTCCCCACCAGATGGGGTAGCCAAGGAATATGGTGTCATATTCCTCCCAGTTCTCTACAGTGCTGGCCGTCAGTTCCACCTGCCGGGCATCCGGGTTTTCGTGCTCATACGAAACCCGGCTGTCCTCATTGGAATAGTTCAAATCTTCCGTGGTATACGGCTCTACCGGCTCCAGCGCAAACAAATCGCCGCCCGTAACCTGCGCAATATAATTGGCCGCCTGCTCGGTGTTGCCGGTGGCGGAATAATAGACAACCAGGGTTTTGCCGCCCGGCGTGCCAGAGGTGCTTTCCGCCTGGGAAGCCGGTATGCTTTCCTCTGCGGGCGGCTGGCTGGATGCTGCCGGGGCCCCCGGCGCGGAAGAAGTGCCGGCTGCCCCGCTGCACCCCACCAGGCTGAGTGCCATGACAAGCGCCATGACGAATGCGGTAAACCTTTTCATGTTGCATTCTCCTTTCAATTTTCATTCATAGCATTCCTGAAAGATATCCAAAATCTCTTCATGGGTCATCCGCTTGTAGCTGCCTGCCGAAATTCCGCAGGAGGCGGCAATCTCTTTCAGCTGCTCTTTCTTTGCGCCAAGCTCTTTCAATGTGGTGGGCAGGCCAAGTTCCTGGATAAAGCCGGCCAGCGCCTGCACACCCGCCTCGGCCAGCGCCTCATCGCTTCGGCCGTCTCTGGAAATTCCCCATACATTCTCAGCGAAGCGCACAAACTTCGGCAGCCCGTACCGGTAAATATGACGGTAATATACGGGGTGCAGCACGGCAAGGCCGCAGCCATGGTTGCAATTGGTATAAGCGCCCAGCTGATGTTCCATGTTGTGGCACTGAAAATCGCACTTTTTGCCCATTTTAATCAGCCGGTTTTCCGCCATGGTGGAATCCCACATCAGATTGCTGCGGGCCGTGTAATCCTCCGGGTTCTGCATGGATGCGCGCAAATTGCGAATGACGCTTTTCATCAGCGCCTCCATGATGCCGTCAGAGACATTGTCCTCGTTGGGCTCGCTGAAATAGGTCTCCATAATATGGCTCAGAATGTCAAACCCGCCAGAGACCATCTGGCGCATGGGCACGCTGTAGGTATAAGTTGGGTCCATCAGCGCAAAGCGCGGGTTGCAGGCGGGGTAATCGCGGCCCGTCTTCACCTTCTTTTCCTCGTGGGTAATGACGGCGCCGCCGTTGCACTCGCTGCCGGTGCCTGCAACGGTGACAATCACGCCCAAAGTCAGGGGCTCAAAATCCACAACGCCCGGCTGTGCCCAAAAATCTTCCCAAATGTCGCCTTCATAGCGCGCAGCCAGCGAGACCGCTTTGCAGCAATCCATGGCCGAGCCGCCGCCCACGGCAAGAATCAGGTCCACCCGGTTCTCTCTTGCCAGCCTGGCGCCCTCCTGCACCTTTGCATAGGTTGGGTTTGCCATAATGCCGGGAAATTCCACAATGGTTTTTCCGGCCGCCTGCAGAATGCCGGCAACCTCTTCATAAATGCCATTGCGCTTGATAGAGCCGCCGCCATAGGCCAGCATCACCACGTTGGCCTCTTTGGTCAAACAGGCCAGATATTCCTTTACACAGCCCTTGCCAAAGTATACTTTGGTGGAATTTTGAAAAATAAAATTGTTCATAAAAGCGCTTCCTTTCTATCTGCTTTTCTATTTCCACGGGTTACGTTTGGGCTTCCCAAAACGCTACTGCTTCATCCAGCCAGCCCTCCGCCACGGTTCCTGTTCCCAGGCCAAACCCATGCCCCAGGCCGGGGTAGTGGTGAAACTCGGTTGGGATGCCAAAGCTGCTCAGCACCTGCAGGCGGTTTTGCATGGTATGCCAATTGGCTATGCCGTCGTTTTCCCCCACGCAGGCAAAGGTGGGCGGGTCCTCTTGCGTATAATCGGAATGCCCTGTGTACTGCATAATCACCGCGCCGGGGCGCGGCACGTCACTTCCGCCGAATGCCGCCGGGCCATAAGAGCCCAGCCATGCAGCCATGCGCCCGCCCGCAGAGCCGCCCCAAAGGGAATAACCGTCCGTGTCTGCCTGCAGATCTTGTGCGTGCTCGAAAATAAAGCTGATGGCCCGCGCCAGGTCTTCACAGGCCGTCTGGGCGCCTGGGCGGTAGATGAGCGCAAAGGCATGATAGCCCTTTTGGGAAAGCTCCAGCGCATGGGGGAAGCTGTCTTGCATGGCGCCCACATAGGCAAAGCCACCGCCCGCGTTGCACACGGCAAATTTTTCCCCGGGTGTGCCCTTGAAAAAGAACAGCCCTGTGTTCTCTTTTTCCGGGTCCGCCTGTTTTTCCTGCTGGGTATAAATATCATAAAACACGGTTTCGCCCGCCTGTGCACGGCTTTTCAGGTAGTTGACAATCTCCACCGTCTTTTCCGGGTCGATGTTGTGATACCATGTCAGCTGAAGTTCCCCCAGCGTGTCCCCGCTGTAATAGCCGGCATCCACAGGGAAAAGCAAATGGCCATACCCTTCAAAAACGGGGTCGCGTATTACGTCGGAAATCAGGCTGTCTGCCGTATATTCCCCGTTCATCTGTTCGCCCACTGCCTTCTGCTGCGCATTTGCCTGCGCCCCGGCCTGTGTGCTGCCCACCCCCGGCGCACTTGCCGCCTGGCAGCCGGAAAAACAAAGCAGCACGCAGGCCAACATGGCCAAAGCCCTTCCAAATCGCATGTTGTTCCACCAGCCTTTTCTTCTGCCCCCATTATAAAAAAAAGAGACTTCCACAGAAGTCTCGTTTTGTTATTCAGTATATACGAAAAGGTTTACAGTTTGGGGCCGGGGTGCGTCACCTGCTCTACCGCCTGCAAAAATTCTTTTACCACTGGCGATGGCTTTGGGGCGTGCAGCAGCCCAAAGGGAATGGTGTAGCCCCAATCTACCGGCAAAATTTTCAAAAGCGGATGAACATACCGCCAGTTTTCAATTGCCATCAGCACACAATTGTTGTTTTCACACTGGTTAAAAATATTCACGTCGTAAAAATCAAAATCAACAATCTGAATCTGCGGGTGGTTTTTCCATAAATCATCCCGCAGCTGGTCTACATAATGGCTCCACTCCCGCCGCATCAGCATCAGCTTTTCCCCATACAGGTCCGACACTGTCAGCGTTTCCTTTTGGGCCAAATGGTGGTGAACCGAAACGGCGCAGCAAATTGGCACGCGCGAAAGTTCCAGCCCGGCGCACTGGCGCAAATGCAGCATCGTCTCGTCAAAAATGCCCGCCACCACATCAATATTCTGCCCCAGGTTGGCAAGAATCTCTCTGGCGTTCTCCGGCGTGTTTTCAAAAGGGACAATCTGAAATTTTGTGCCCGGGCAGTGTTCCTGCACTTTGGGCCATAAATGAACCAGCACCTGGGCCGGGGTAGTGGGCGAAGTGCCAATGCGAATTACTTTCTCGCTGTCCTGCATGGCATTTTTGGCCCGCGTCACGGAATCTTTACAATATTGGATAATATACTTTGCGTCCTGATAAATGGATTTCCCTGCGCTTGTCAGCGTCAACCCGCGGTGGGTGCGCACAAGCAGCGGGACACCCAGGTCCTTTTCTAGCAAATTGATCTGTTTGATCACAGCCGGCGGGGAAATATATAGTTTTTCTGCCGCTTTGTTAAAACTTCCTGCTTCCACCACACACAAAAACGTTTCCAGCTGTGGGTTGTAGATGGATGCCACCCTCCTTCTTGTGCAATATTTTGGCCGGGCCGCCCTGCGGCAGCCCGGCAACCAGAAAGATGAAAACTACCCTTTTATCTTATTTTTTCTCTGCCTTTTGTCAACTACATTCACATCCGCAAGCCCGCTGACGCAGTTATGCGCCCCGGCTTGCTTTCTCCAGTGCTTCGCAAATGCCCGCAATGCCCTGTTTCTGTTCTTTCACCTTTGCGGTAATGGTATTGTTCACAAGCGAAATTTTCAATTTCAGCCCCTCGGCCTTCAGTTTGATGATGCGCTGGGAGGGAATCAGCCCATGCTTCACCTTAACGCTTTCGATGCCGGTGAATGGAAGGCAGATTTTTCCGTTGATTTTGGAAATGTCAAACGTGCCAAGCACTGCAACAATAAAAGAGCGCTGGGTTACACCGATGTAACAGTAGATATTGCTCAAAGCGCCCAGTGCAAGCACCTCGGCTGTGCCCGCCATAATAGTGCCCCATGCCATGGCCGTATAGGTTTCCCCTTCCGGGCAAAGTTCTTCCAGCATACGCTTCATATCCGTGTCGTTCATCACAAGTGCCATTTGGCATCTCCTCCTTTTAATTCCATCATAAAAAGCTCTGGCGTTTTTTCCACCATACACATCTGAAATCCGTGTGAACCCTGTGTAAAACCTCGCACCGCCGGCACATACGCCGCGCCCAAATGAAAAAAGGAAGGCCCGCATGGCCTTCCTTTTGTATTGAAACAGATTGGAATGAACGGAGCGCTTTATGCGTCCTCTTTCGGGAAGCGGCTGTTGAATTTATCCAGCGCCAGCGCCGCCGCAATGCCCACAACCATGCAGACGATATTCACAGCGCACGCACCGGCCGAAACCGCAAAGCCGGCATACGGAACCGTCATGATGGTGGCGGCAATGACAATGCCCACAATGGCGTGAAAGGCCACCGAATAATAGCGCTTGAACAGCAGGTCTATGGCTTTTGCAAACGCAATTACCGTAACAATGGCCCCCAGCGCGCCGGGAAGAATAACCCCCATATCCAGATGGCCCAGGCCGTTCACAAACGGCGTATAAAGGCCCAGCGGCATCAGCAGGGTGGAAAAGCTCATGCCCGGGGCAATGACACTGAGCGCCACACAAACCCCGCAGAAGATGTTCCAGCCAAAGCTGGGCTCAATGGACACCGACAGCATGTTCAGGCCAAGCAAAAGCGACAAAACGGCCGCAAAGGCCACCGCCAGCGCAATGAAAGAGCCCTTGCTGCGGCCCTGCTCGCCTGCCTCGCGGAACAGAGAGGGCATCATGCCAATGATAAGGCCCACAAACAGGCAGACAGATGGGTCTGGATATTGCTCCAAAAAGAAAGAGAGCAGGTTTGCAATGCCCAGAAAGCCCACAGCCGCGCCCACAATAACAGGCAACAGCTTTGGCACATGCGTTTTGAAATTTTTAAACGGGCTGGACAACAGTTCCATCACCGGCTTGTAAATGCCAAAGACGACACACAGCACACCGCCCGAAATGCCCGGAAGCACGGCCCCCAGGCCAATCAGCATTCCCTGCAGCAGGCGCTGAATCAAGCGCATGGCGCCATTGGAAGAATGTTTTGGTTGCATGGCAAATTCCTTTCCGCCCATAGTTTCAGCGGGCAAACAAGATTCTTGTATCGGGAAAAAGAAAAGCCGGCCAAGAGACCGGCTTTTGTGGTGCACTTCCAGGGACTCGAACCCTGGGCCCGCTGATTAAGAGTCAGCTGCTCTACCAACTGAGCTAGAAGTGCGCATAAATGCGGCCCAAACAGGGCGCGCTATGAAAAAGAGCGAAGGCAAAAAGCCCCGCGCTGCTGCACCTTATACAAAGATGCAAAAAGAATGGTGACCCCGTGGGAGAATCGAACTCCCGTTTACGGCGTGAGAGGCCGTCGTCTTGACCGCTTGACCAACGGGCCGAGGAAAAAAGAAAAGAGCCGGCACCTACCTATTTTCCCGGGTCGTCTCCAACCAAGTATCTTCGGCACAACAGAGCTTAACTACTGTGTTCGGAATGGGAACAGGTGGGACCTCTGCGTCATCGGCACCGGCTATGAATATGCTAATGCAAAAGCAATTAGCCTAGCCTTAGGATATTCTCTTTTCTTCAGAAGGTGTTTGCACCCTCAAAACTGAACAAAGACTGTTGCTGGCAAACTGTAGAATCAACAAAGATGTGGTCAAGCCCTCGACCGATTAGTACACGCTAGCTGAACACGTCACCGTGCTTACACTTTGTGCCTATCAACCTTGTAGTCTTCAAGGGGTCTTACCTGATTGACTCAGTGGGATATCTTATCTTTGGGCCGGCTTCACGCTTAGATGCTTTCAGCGTTTATCCGATCCGCACATAGCTGCCCAGCTGTGCCACTGGCGTGACAACTGGTGCACCAGAGGTGCGTCCATCCCGGTCCTCTCGTACTAGGGACAGATCCCATCAAATATCCTGCGCCCACGACAGATAGGGACCGAACTGTCTCACGACGTTCTGAACCCAGCTCGCGTACCGCTTTAATTGGCGAACAGCCAAACCCTTGGGACCGAATACAGCCCCAGGATGCGATGAGCCGACATCGAGGTGCCAAACCTCCCCGTCGATGTGGACTCTTGGGGGAGATCAGCCTGTTATCCCCAGGGTAACTTTTATCCGTTGAGCGATGGCATTTCCACTCACATACCACCGGATCACTAACTCCAACTTTCGTTACTGCTCGACCCGTCAGTCTCGCAGTTAGGCTGGCTTACGCGTTTGCACTCTATGGCATGGTTTCCGTCCATGCTGAGCCAACCTTTGAACGCCTCCGTTACTTTTTCGGAGGCGACCGCCCCAGTCAAACTGCCCGCCTAACAATGTCCCCCGACCCGATTCAGGGCCGCAGGTTAGAATTCCAATATCACAAGTGTGGTATCCCAAGGCTGACTCCACACAGCTGACGCCCGTGCTTCCATGTCTCCCACATATCCTGTACATGTAATATCGAAACCCAATATTAGGCTGCAGTAAAGCTCCATGGGGTCTTTCCGTCTTGTCGCGGGAAACCGGCATCTTCACCGGTACTACAATTTCGCCGGGCGGGCTGTTGAGACAGTGCCCAAATCATTACACCATTCGTGCGGGTCAGAACTTACCTGACAAGGAATTTCGCTACCTTAGGACCGTTATAGTTACGGCCGCCGTTTACTGGGGCTTCGGTTCGAGTGCTTGCACACGTCCCCTTAACCTTCCAGCACCGGGCAGGCGTCAGCCCGTATACGTCATCTTTCGATTTAGCACAGACCTGTGTTTTTGCTAAACAGTTGCTTGGGCCGATTCTCTGCGGCTCACTCGCGTGAGCACCCCTTCTCCCGAAGTTACGGGGTCAACTTGCCGAGTTCCTTAACAACCCTTCTCCCGTTGGCCTTAGAATCTTCTTCCTACCTACCTGTGTCGGTTTGCGGTACGGGCGCCTCAGATATACACAGGGCTTTTCTCGCCTCTCTCCATGCTGGACTTCGCTACTAAATTTCACTCGGTTACCACCGGGTAAACCAACACCCGGCTCCAACACTTCAAAAGTGTCCCCCTGCTTAAATCTTTTGGCGGCTACGGAATCTCTACCGTATGTGCATCGGCTACGCCTTTCGGCCTCACCTTAGCTCCCGGCTAACTTGGAGCGGACGAACCTTCCTCCAAAAACCTGAGGCTTTCGGCCATGATGATTCTTACATCATTCTCGCTACTCATTCCGGCATTCTCACTTGTGTACGCTTCACGCCCGCTTACGCTAACGCTTCGCCGCATACACAACGCTCCCCTACCCATCCTTGCGGATGCCTAAGCTTCGGTGCAGGTTTTAGCCCCGTTGAATTTTCGGCGCAGAGCCACTCGACCAGTGAGCTATTACGCACTCTTTGAATGAGTGGCTGCTTCTAAGCCAACATCCTGGCTGTTTATGCAGCTCCACATCCTTTTCCACTTAAACCTGCTTTGGGACCTTAGCTGTAGATCTGGGCTGTTTCCCTTTCGACTATGAGACTTATCTCACACAGTCTGACTCCCATGCATCAATTTTCCGGCATTCTTAGTTTGATAGGGTTCGGTAACCCTCTCGGCCCCTAGCCCATTCAGTGCTTTACCTCCGGAAATCTAACATGAGGCTAGCCCTAAAGCTATTTCGGGGAGAACCAGCTATCTCCGAGTTCGATTGGAATTTCTCCGCTACCCACAGTTCATCCGCCGCCTTTTCAACGGAGGTCGGTTCGGCCCTCCATGGAGTTTTACCTCCACTTCAGCCTGACCATGGGTAGGTCACTCGGTTTCGGGCCCAATGCATGCAACTTATATCGCCCTGTTCAGACTCGCTTTCGCTTCGGCTTCATTGCTGAACAACTTAACCTCGCTGCATACATTCGCTCGCCGGACCGTTCTACAAAAAGTACCTGATCACACGCATGAGGTGCTCTCAGTGCTTGTAGGCACAGGGTTTCAGGTTCTATTTCACTCCCCTCCCGGGGTCCTTTTCACCTTTCCTTCACAGTACTATACGCTATCGGTCACTGGGTAGTATTTAGGCTTGGAGGGTGGTCCCCCCGACTTCCGACCAGGTTTCACGTGTCTGGCCGTACTCTGGATCCTGCGCAGCCCTCGCCGTTGCCGCTTACATGGCTCTCACATTCTCTGGCGTGCTTTCCCACACACTTCAGCTAACAGCTTAGGTCCTAAAAGCAGTCCGTAACCCCAAAGGTATTTCTACCTCTGGTTTGGCCTCTTCCGCGTTCGCTCGCCACTACTGACGGAATCTCGGTTGATGTCTTTTCCTCGCCCTACTTAGATGTTTCAGTTCAGGCGGTTCCCCACATATGCCTATGGATTCAGCATATGTTACATGGACATGACTCCATGTGGGTTTCCCCATTCAGAAATCTGCGGATCAATCGCTTATTTGCAGCTCCCCGCAGCTTTTCGCAGCTTATCACGTCTTTCTTCGGCTCCCAGTGCCAAGGCATTCGCCCTGCGCCCTTTCTAGCTTGACCGTTTTATCTCTTGCTTGATTCTCTCGTCTGCCAACAGAAGTCTTCGCAAAATTGTAGATTTTTCTATCTCGATTTTTCGATTACTTCATGCAGTCTTTGTTCAGTTTTCAAGGTGCAACCTGGGTTCGCTCTTCCTCTTTCAAGGAAGTTGGTGGGCTCAAGTGGACTCGAACCACCGACCTCGCGCTTATCAGGCGCGCGCTCTAACCACCTGAGCTATGAGCCCATATTGGTGGAGATAAGGAGGTTCGAACTCCTGACCCCCTGCTTGCAAAGCAGGTGCTCTCCCAGCTGAGCTATACCCCCACGCTCTTGCGCTTCGGTTTGCTCTTTTGAGTTCCCTAAAGGGCCCTCAAAATTAAACAATATCGATCCGCTGCCCTTCCCCTTGTTCCACAGCGCCAAGCTCTCTCAAGCTCGCGTGTGCCTGACTCCTTAGAAAGGAGGTGATCCAGCCGCACCTTCCGATACGGCTACCTTGTTACGACTTCACCCCAATCACCAGTTTTACCTTCGGCGGCGTCCTCCTTGCGGTTAGACTACCGACTTCGGGTCCCCCCGGCTCTCATGGTGTGACGGGCGGTGTGTACAAGGCCCGGGAACGTATTCACCGCGGCATGCTGATCCGCGATTACTAGCAATTCCGGCTTCACGCAGGCGGGTTGCAGCCTGCGATCCGAACTGAGACTATTTTTCTGAGGTTTGCTCTGCCTCGCGACTTCGCTTCTCTCTGTTAATAGCCATTGTAGTACGTGTGTAGCCCAGGTCATAAAGGGCATGATGATTTGACGTCATCCCCACCTTCCTCCGTTTTGTCAACGGCAGTCTCGCTAGAGTCCTCTTGCGTAGTAACTAACGATAAGGGTTGCGCTCGTTGCGGGACTTAACCCAACATCTCACGACACGAGCTGACGACAACCATGCACCACCTGTCTCGATGTCCCGAAGGACTTCCCTAATCTCTTAGGTATGCATCGGGATGTCAAGACCTGGTAAGGTTCTTCGCGTTGCTTCGAATTAAACCACATACTCCACTGCTTGTGCGGGCCCCCGTCAATTCCTTTGAGTTTCAACCTTGCGGTCGTACTCCCCAGGTGGATTACTTATTGTGTTAACTGCGGCACGGAAGGGGTCAATCCTCCCACACCTAGTAATCATCGTTTACGGCATGGACTACCAGGGTATCTAATCCTGTTTGCTACCCATGCTTTCGAGCCTCAGCGTCAGTTAGTGCCCAGTAGGCCGCCTTCGCCACTGGTGTTCCTCCCGATATCTACGCATTCCACCGCTACACCGGGAATTCCGCCTACCTCTACACCACTCAAGAAAAACAGTTTTGAAAGCAATTTGTGGGTTGAGCCCACAGATTTCACTCCCAACTTGCCAATCCGCCTGCGCTCCCTTTACACCCAGTAATTCCGGACAACGCTTGCACCTACGTTTTACCGCGGCTGCTGGCACGTAGTTAGCCGGTGCTTCCTCGTCAGGTACCGTCATTATCGTCCCTGCGACAGAGTTTACAATCCGAAGACCTTCTTCCTCACGCGGCGTCGCTGCATCAGGGTTTCCCCCATTGTGCAATATTCCCCACTGCTGCCTCCCGTAGGAGTCTGGGCCGTGTCTCAGTCCCAATGTGGCCGATCAACCTCTCAGTCCGGCTACCGATCGTCGCCATGGTGGGCCGTTACCTCACCATCTAGCTAATCGGACGCGAGCCCATCCTTCAGCGGATAAACTCCTTTGACCCCTGTGCGATGCGACACCGTGGTCTTATGCGGTATTAGCAGTCGTTTCCAACTGTTGTCCCCCACTGAAGGGTAGGTTGCTCACGTGTTACTCACCCGTTCGCCACTAAGCTGATACTCCGCGTCCGTCCGAAAACTTCAGCGACATACAGCTCCGTTCGACTTGCATGTGTTAGGCGCGCCGCCAGCGTTCGTCCTGAGCCAGGATCAAACTCTTCATTAAATGGTATTTAAACCAGCTAATGCTGAATTCAAATCTCTAGTCATCTCAAAACGCAATCGCTTGCGTCCTGCATTACTGCTTTTTAAAAGGAATGTTTTATCGTCGCACTCTTCCGAGCGCTCTAAAGGGTTCCGTTAAGCTTCTCGATATTGTTTAATTTTCAAGGTCCTGTGCGCTCACCCGCTCGCGCGGACAGCTTTTATATTATATCCCATCCGTTCCCCTTTGTCAAGAACTTTTTTTCGGGATTTTTTAAGCTGTTTTGCAGTTTTGAAGGTTCGCGCCGCTGCCCTTCCGGACAGCTTCCATATAATATCACGTCCTGTTTTCAATGTCAAGAGAAATTTCGTCTTTTTTTGAGAATTCTTTACAGGGCGTGCAAACCCGGCCGCGCGCCGCTTTAAAATGCGCTGTTTCCCGGAAAGGCAGAAAGGGCACGGCCCTGTTTTGCGCCGCGCCCTGTGCGCCATTCTGCCGGCGGGCACGAAAAAGCGCCCCATGCCGCGGCCTATTGCATCATCTGCCTGCGCATGGCCTGAATGATTTTGCGCTCGCGGCGCGAGATCTGCACCTGCGTGGTGCCCAGGATGCGCGCCGTTTCGCTTTGCGTTTTGTTTTGGAAAAAGCGCAGGTAAATCAGGCGTCTGTCCTGCGGGGCAAGCGCATGCAGCGTGCTTTTCAGGCTCAGGCGGTCTGCCAGGGCTTCCTCGCAGCTCTCCTGCGGGATGTCGAACTCCCGGTTGCCGTCCTCGCTGTTTGCCGGCGTAAGGCTAAGCGCGGGCAGGCTGGCGCTCATGGCGTCCGCCACCTGCTCTGGCGTCACCTGCAGCCGGGCGGCTATCTGGGTGACGGTGGGCTCCTGCCCTGTCTGCTTGAGCATTTTTTCCCGCACAGCGGCCACCTTCATGCCAAGCTCTTTCAGCCCGCGGCTTACCTTTACGCTGCCGCCGTCGCGGAACAGCTTTTTAATTTCGCCCAAAATTACCGGCACCGCATAGGTGGAAAAGCACAGGCCGCGGCTTTCGTCAAAGCCATCGCACGCTTTTACCAGGCCCACGCAGCCCGCGCCGTACAGGTCTTCATATTCAATGCCCCTGCCGCGGAACCGGCCCGCACAGGCGTGCACGAGCCCCAAATTTTTTTCAATGAATTCCGCGCGCTGCTGCGACGTGGCCGTCATGTGGCCGCCTCCCTTTTCATTTATGTACTCAGCGCCGGCCCAGCCTTTTCTCCAGTGTCACCCGGGTGCCCTTTCCCGGCACAGAGCGCACCTTTACCCTGTCCATAAAGCTTTCCATCACGGCAAAGCCAAGGCCCGCGCGCTCGGGCCCGCCGGTGGTGAACATGGGCTGCATGGCCCGGGGCACATCGTCTATGCCGCACCCTTTGTCGGCAACCACAATGCGCAGCACGCCGTCTTCCTGCAGGGCAGCGGTAAGTGTGACAGGGCCGATGACGTTGGGGTATGCGTGCACGATGCAGTTTGTCACTGCTTCGCTGACGGCCGTTTTGATGTCTGCCAGCTCGTCCATTGTGGGGTCTGCCTGCGCGGCAAAGGCCGCCACCGCGCTGCGGGCAAAGCCCTCGTTGGCGCTGCGGCTGGGAAAGGACACTTTCATGGTGTTCAAGGCTTTCATCATGCTTCCTCCTCTTTTGAATCAATGCCCGCAAGGGCAAGCATGCGGCGGATATCCTTCGGCACATGCTGCACCACCACGGTGCCGCCCAGCTCCCGGGCCAGCTTGTAGCGTCCGAGGATGAGCCCGATGCCGGAGGAATCCATAAAAGTGACGGCAGAAAAATCCAGCAGCGTCACAGCGGGCTTTGCCGCCTGGATATGCTCGTCTATTTTTTCCCGCAGGATGCCCGCCCAGTGGTGGTCTATTTCGCCAGAAAGCCTGGCGGTAAGCGTTTTTCCGTTTTGTTGCAATTGCACCTGTGTCATGGTTGTGTTCTCCTTGGCTCAAATTCCGCGCGCCGGGCCTTTGCCCGGCCGGCAGTTCCCGCCCGTTTTCGGGCGGGCAAAAGGTTTCCTTTGCAAAGTGGCAAAAAAAAGAAGCATACCGTTTATGAAACCATCATAAACGGTATGCTTCGTATTTTTTGTCAGAGTGCGCCGCACCGCCTAGGGAAGGAACATGGGGCGCACCTGGGCCGCCAGGTACAGGCTGCCGCAGATGAGCACGCCGCCCTGGCAGGTGCGCAGCGCGTCCTGCACGGCAAGCGGCACGTCCTGCCACACGGAAACCTGCCCGCACACCTGCCTTGCCGCCGCGGCCAGCTGCCCGGCCGGTAAGGCGCGCGGCGATGACGGCTGCACGGCATAGACGCGCGCAAGGTGCGGCGAAAGGGCGCGCAGCATTTCGGCCTCCCCTTTGCCCTGCAAAACGCCCATCACCGCCGTCAGGCCCTGCACGCGCCCGGCGCGCAGCACATCTGCCAGGGCGCGCGCGCCGTCCGGGTTGTGCATGCCGTCCAGAATGACGAGCGGCCTGCGCTGCAACACCTCGATGCGCGCGGGATTGCGCGCGGCGGCAATGCCCTGCATGATGGCGTCGTCTGAAATATCGAACCCGTGCTCGCACAGGGCAAGCGCCGCCTGCACCACCACCGCGGCGTTGTAGGCCTGATGCCTGCCGGCAAAGGGCACTTCCAGGTCGTACCCGCCGTAATTCACCCGGTTTTCAAAGGGCCTGCCGCGGTAGAAGTGAAAATCTTCCGGCTGCGGCACGCACAGCGGGCAGTTTGCGGCCGCAGCGCAGGCCTCAATTTGGCGCATGGCCTCTTCCGGCTGGGCCGGATAGGCCACCACGGAACAGCCGGGCTTGAAGATGCCGCACTTTTCTGCGGCAATGCCGGCATAGGTGTGCCCCAAAAGCTCGGTGTGGTCTTTGCCGATGGCCATGATGCAGGCCACCAGCGTGTTGTCCACCGCGTTGGTGGCGTCCAGCCTGCCGCCCAGGCCTGTCTCCAGGCACACAATGTCACACCCCTGCTGCGCAAACCACAGCAGGGCCGCGGCCGTGACGGCGTCAAATTCTGCAATCTGTTCCCGCTGTGCGGGCGGCATCTGCTCCAGGGCACCGCGCACCTGGGTGAGGATGCCGGCACAGGCCTCCCGGCTGATCATCTCGCCATTCAGCTGAAAGCGCTCGCGGAAATCCAGCACAAAGGGGCTTACCGTGGCGCCCACCCGCAGGCCCGCCGCTTTCAGCACGCTGGCCAGCATCAGCACGGCGCTGCCCTTGCCGTTGGTGCCCGCCACATGCACAAACTTCAAAGCATCCTGCGGGCGCCCCAACGCCTGCAGCAGGGCCCGCTCGTTCTGCGGGCCGGGCGCGCTGCAAAGGCGCGGCAGGCTGTGCACCCAGGCCAGGGCTTCTTCATACTGCATGCTCACTCACCTGCCCCAAACACCACGGGCAGCTTTTTACGGCACAGGTGCCACAGCACCGCGCACAGCGCACAGATGCCCGCAGAAAGTGCCAGCGTCACAAGCTGGCCTTCGGCATTGCGCGGCACGCCCAAAACAGCCGCAGCCGTGTCTGCGCACAGCGCCAGCGCGCCGCCCAGGCCAAGCACAGCGCCCGCCGCACACCCCAATGCCGCACACAGGCGCAGGCGGGCCAGCACAAGGGCCACCAGCGCCATGCCTGCAATGCCCATCAACGCAAACACAAAGTTGCACGCCTGCACCAGCAGGAACTGCCCGCCCAGGCGGCCTGTGGCCCAGCCGGTGCCAAACCAGAAGCAGAACGCCGCCAGTGCCAGCGCAAGGCAGCCCGCCCCCAGCGCACACAGGCGCAGGCCGCGTGGAAAAGAGGCATTTGCCTTGTTCTGTTTTTGCACAAGCGCCGCCGCAACAGCGCCCAGCGCATAATAAATAAGATACCGCAGCGCGCCGTCGGCCCCGTACGCCACCTGGCCCGGCAGGCCGTACGCCATGCTGGTGCCAAGGCTGACAAGGCCACAGGCAAACAGCAAAAACCAATTGCCCGGGAAGGTGCGGCGCAGCAGCACAAACAGGAACTCCGCCAAAAGCGTGCTGGGCACAAGCCACAAAAGCCCGCCGCCGAAGGGCGCTGTGCCAAGGCCGAACAGGAACTGTGCCGCCAGCGCGGCCGGCCCTTCGGTGCCCGGCGCGCCGCACAGCGCATACAGCGCCAGGCTGGCAAGCCCGCACGCCGCATACAGGCCAAGCAGCACCCTGGCGCGCCGCAGCGCCCACGGGCCCACTTCAAAATTACCCTGCGGGGCAAACAGCCCGGCAGAGAAATAGTAAAGCTGATAGGAAAACAGCAACAGAAACGGATGCAGCCGCACCGTTTCAGCCGTAAGGCTTCCGGCCACAAGCCAGAACACGGCAAGGCCTATCAGCGACAGGGCCCATGTGGAAAATGTGTTGCTGCGCACAAAGCGCCCCCCTTTCTGTGCGGCGTGCGCTTCCCCGCTGCACGCCGCAGGCCCGCACCGGCTGGGCGCCTGCGCGGGCCGCATGTTCAAAGATACAGGTTCATCCAATAGGCGTCTGCATATTCGCCCGGGCCGTAGCGGAAAAATTTGCGGTATGTGCCGGCAATGGAAAAACCCAGCTTTTCATACACATGAATGGCCGCCGCATTGCTGCAAAGCACCTGCAGCTCCAGCACTTCGGCGCCCATACCGCGGGCCCGCTCTGCCAGGCGCTGCACCATTTCCGTGGCAATGCCCCGGTTCCAATGGCTTTTGCGCACGCTGACGGCCAGGCTGAAGCGGTGCGCCATGCGCGGGCGGCGCGACACGCGCGCCACACTTCCCGTGGCCACCAGCCGCGCGCCGTCAAAAGCCCCCAGCTCGCAGGAATCTGCGCTTTGCCCATGTGCCGCAAGGTAGGCCTGCTCGGCCTCCGGGCCAAGCGGCAGGCCCTCGGGGCCAAAGGTGAGGTTTTGCGTCTCGCCCCCTGCGGCCCTGGCAAAGGCCAGCATTTCTTCGGCGTCCCCCGGCCCCAGTGGGCGCAAAACGATATGGTTCACAAAGGCCGCCTCCTTTTGTGTGCTCAGTTCAGGGCCGCAATGGATTCCTCTATCTTCTGCAGCTTGGCCACGGCCGCCGCATGCGTGTCTCGAATCTTCTGCACCACGGCCGCGGGCGCCTTGTTGACAAAGCCCTCGTTCGCCAGCTTGGCGGCCGCCGCAGCCAGCTCTTTTTCACAGTTCGCCTTTTCCTTTGCAAGGCGGGCCAGCTCTTTCTCCCTGTCGATGAGCTCCATCATGGGGATGAAGGCGCGGGCATCGTTCGTCACCACCTGCACGACGCCCTGGGTTTGGCCCGCGTACTGCGCCGTAAAGCTGATGGCCTCGGCGCCGGCAAATTTGGCCAGGTAGGCCTGCCCTTCCTCAAAGGGCGCGGCGTTGGACGTCTCGATGACCATGCTTGTCTTTTTCGAGGGCGGCACCCCCATATCGTTGCGCACCACGCGCACGGCCTTAATCAGGTCCATCACCTTCTGGAAGGCCTGTTCCTCTTCGGCATAGTGCAGGTTCGGCTCGTACTGCGGCCACTTCTGCACCATGATGGAACCCTGGGTGCCCGGCAGGGCGGAATAGATTTCCTCCGTGATGAAGGGCATAAACGGGTGCAGAAGCTGCAACGCCTGCACCAGCACGCTGACCAGCACCTGGCGGGCGCTGTCTGCCTCGGCCTCGTCCTGCGAATTCAGGCGCAGCTTGGCAATTTCAATATACCAGTCGCAGTACACGTCCCAAATAAAATCTTGCACTTTCTGCGCCGCAAGGCCCAGCTCGAATTTATCCAGGTTGGCTGTCACATCCGCCACCAGTGTGTTCAGGCGGGACATCACCCATCTGTCCGCCATGGTAAGCGAGGCGGGCAGGCCCAGCTCAAAATCTTCCGGCAGGTTCATCAGCACAAAGCGCGCGGCGTTCCACAGCTTGTTGGCAAAGTTGCGGCTTGCCTTCACCTTTTCGTCCGAGAAGCGCATGTCGTTGCCCGGGGTAGAGCCCACCACCAGCGTCAGGCGCAGCGCATCGGCGCCGTAATCGCGAATGACCTCCAGCGGGTCGATGCCGTTGCCGAGGCTTTTGGACATTTTACGCCCCTGCGCATCGCGCACAAGGCCGTGGATGAGCACCGTGTTGAACGGGGCCTTGCCGGTGTAGGTAAGGCCCGAGAAAATCATACGGCTCACCCAGAAGGTGATGATGTCATAGCCGGTGACAAGCGTGCTGGTGGGGTAGAAATAGGCGAGGTCTTCCGTCTGGTCGGGCCAGCCCAGCGTAGAGAACGGCCACAGCGCGGAGGAAAACCAGGTGTCCAGCGTGTCCTCGTCCTGATGCACGGCGCCGCCACACGCGGGGCAGGTGCTGATGTGCTCGGCCGAGACGGTCACCTTTCCGCACTCGTCGCAGTAATATGCCGGGATGCGGTGGCCCCACCAAAGCTGACGGGAAATGCACCAATCGCGCGTGTTTTCCATCCAGAAGAAATAGTTTTTTTCAAAGCGCTCGGGCACAAAGCGGATGCTGCCGTTTCGCACAGCCTCGATGGCCGGGCCCGCCAGGGGCGCCATTTTCACAAACCACTGTTTGGACACCATGGGCTCCACCGTGGTGCCGCAGCGGTAGCAGGTGCCCACGTTGTGCTTGTGCGGCTCTACAAAGGCAAGGTAGCCCTGGGCCTCCAGGTCTGCCACAATGGCCTTGCGCGCCTCATAGCGGTCCATGCCGGCATATTTGCCGCAGGCCTCGTTCATGTGCGCATCGTCTGTCAGCACCTTCACAATGGGCAGGCTGTGGCGCACACCCACTTCAAAGTCGTTCGGGTCGTGCGCGGGGGTAATTTTCACCACGCCGGTGCCGAACTCCATATCCACATAATCGTCTGTCACCACGGGAATCTCTTTGTTCACCAGCGGCAGAATAACCGTTTTGCCGTGCAGGTGCGTATAGCGCCCGTCCGCCGGGTTCACCGCAATGGCCGTGTCGCCCAGCATGGTTTCGGGGCGGGTGGTGGCAAGCTCCACAAATTCGTCTGTGCCCTTCACGGGGTATTTCAGGTGCCAGAAGAAGCCGTCCTGCTCTTCATATTCCACCTCGGCATCGGAAATGGAGGTTTTGCAGTGCGGGCACCAGTTGATGATGCGCTCGCCGCGGTAGATGAGGCCCTCGTCGTACAGCTTTTTGAACACCTTCAAAACGGCTTTCGAGCAGCCCTCGTCCATGGTGAAGCGCTCGCGCTGCCAATCGCACGAACAGCCCAGCTTTTTCAGCTGCTCTACAATGCGCCCGCCGTACTGTTTTTTCCAATCCCACGCGCGCTGCAAAAACTTTTCGCGGCCAAGGTCTGCCTTGGTAAGGCCCTCTTCTTTCATTTTGGCCACAATTTTCGCCTCGGTGGCAATGGAGGCATGGTCTGTGCCGGGCACCCAAAGCGCGGCATAGCCCTGCATGCGCTTATAGCGAATGAGGATGTCCTGCCAGGTTTCGTCCATGGCGTGGCCCATGTGAAGCTGGCCCGTGATGTTGGGCGGCGGCATCACAATGGTATAGGGCTGTTTGCCCTCGTCGCGCTGCGTGTGAAACACGCCGCTTTCCTGCCAGGTGCGGTACAGCCTGTCCTCCACCTGGGTGGGGTCGTACACTTTTTCCAGTTGTTTCATAGCGATTCCTCTCTTCTCCCATCACTGCGGTTTTACGGGTTTTGAAAACTTGCCAAGCATCCAGGGGAAATATTTCTGGATGGGTTTTGCGAAACAGAAGTAAGCCACCAGCATCATGCCAAAGGCCTGCAGCACCATCATGGCGCCGCCGCCTGCCGGAATGGTAAGGCCTATGGCCTCAAATGCCATGGGCACCAGCACTTTTACAATCTGCTCGGTGCCGCACAGCACCAGTGTCATGCGCCCCATGGCGCACAAAAGCGGCACCTGCTGAAAGGCAAAGCCCAGCACCATGGCGCACACAACGGCGCTGCACTGATACAAAAACGTGAGCAGGCTGAGCATCCAGTACGGCGCCTCTTCCATGCCGGCCAGGCTGGGGAAATAGGTAAGGCCGAAATAGAAATTGACATACAAAATATAAAAGCTGAACGCTGCCACCACAGCAAACACGCCCTTTGCGGCCAGCCCGAAGGGCCTGCCCTGCCTGGAGCGCCAGAAGTGAGAGAACACATCGCCCAGGGCATAATAAATAAGGTAGCGGCCGGCCACCTCTACGCCCCACAGGTACTCTGGCCCTTCGTGCACCATTTTCACCCAAAAGCTGATGGCCGCGCACACCGCCAGCACCAGCCAGCGGTTTTTCAAAAGCCTGGTGAGCACATGATAGTAGATTTCCATACAGAACAGGCACGGCAAAAACCACATGGCCGCCAGCGGCACCTGGTTGCGCACGCCGCTGAGGATGCCGCGCGTCCAGGCAATCATCTCACCCATGGGCATCTCCAGCATGAAGGCGCGGATGGCCAGCGTGAGAAAACAGAAGGCAAAATACGGCACCATGATGCTGATAAATTTGCCCTTGATAAACTGCAAAAGCGGGCTGTCTTTTCTGGTAAAAGCCGTGAAGCCCGAAGAAAAGAACAGAATGCCCAGCACGGAATACAGCCCAAGAATGCCAAAGCGCCCCATGCCGTCGTAGTGCGTTGTATACATCAGCCAGATGGCGATCAGCTTCATAATGTCCAGCCAGTTGTAACGTTCCCTTGCCATTCCCAATCTCCTTCAAAAAACAGAAAAGCCGCCCCATGTGTTGCCATGGGACGGCCTTGCATTTCAAAACCGCGGTACCACCCAAATTGCCGCACACAGCGGCCACTTTTGCCTTGATAACGGGGCCTGGCCCCCGTGCACGGGTACTGCTTTCCCCGTGCCTGCCTTGGAAGCGACAACGCGCCGCGCACACCCGCCGGGCTTGCACCCTCCCCGGCTCGCTTGCGGTGGCCTTCGCCGCGCCCTCTTCCGCACTGCATTTTTCTTCCGGCTCAAAGCCGTATCCGTGTACAAATGATATGTCATTTTTGCCCGCTTGTCAAGTGGCGGGCCGCCTGCCGCGCCGCTGCCAAAACGCCAGCACGCGGGCCCACACCGTGCTGAGCAAAGTGCCCGCGGCAAACGTGGCCACAAGATATACGGCGCACAGCAAAAACGCCCGCGGCCGCGTGAGCGGCAGCGCCACCCGCGGCCGGAACACAATAAACAACAGCACATGGTGGATGAGAAACACAGCATAAGCCGCGCCCGCCAGAGGCCGGATAACGCGGTATGCCCCTTTTGGCAGCGCGCGGCCCAGGGCGTGCAGCAGCAAAAACGCGGCCACGCCCAGCAAAAGGTCGCACACCTCCTGCGGCAAAGGCAGGGGCACAAAAAGCACCAGCGCCGCCACGGCCCCGGCCGCCCACAGCGCCCGCACCTGCACGCGGCGCGCCCCCAGGCGCACCGGCCAGGCAGGCACATGCACCGCGCGCGTGTGCGCCAGCACCATGCCGGCCATAAAAATGGGGATGCAGGTGATGAAATCGTGCTCGCGCGCAAAGGGGCCGGGGTAAAACGCCAGCCACACGGCCCACAGGGCCAGCGTGACGCACACCGCCGGCCGCACCGCACGCAGCAATGCCGCGCGCAAAAGCGGGAACACCAAGTATAAAAGCACAATGCAGCCCACAAACCACTCGCCCAGCAAATAGAACGTGGGCACCACCCCGGCAAGATAGCCGTCCAGCGCCAGCACAGACCAGATGATGCTCCACCCCGGCACACCGGGGGGCAAATTGCCGTGCAGAATATCGCTGTAAAGGAACAGGCTGAAAAAGCACAGCCAGTACAGCGGGTAAATGGAGAGAAAGCGCTTTTTATAAAACGCTTTCAGCGGGCACGCCTGGCCGTAGCGCAGCATCAGCGCATAGCCGGAAAGCAAAAAGAACAGCGCCACGCCGAAATTGCCAAACGAGCCGTTCGCATAGCGCAGCGGCCCGGCCGACACATCCCCCTTGGGGGCAAACATGCTGTTGAAATGGAACACCACAATCATTACCGCGGCCACAAGGCGCACAAAATCCAGCGCATCATCCCGCTGTTTCACGGCGCTCCCTCCCCTGCTGTCAAAATGACGGCCCGCCTCAGCCGCCGGCCCACGCCAGCATGCGGGGCAGATAATCCAAAAGCCTGTCGGTGTTGCGCTCGGCCAGTTCAAACACAAACACGCAGTCTTCCAGCCCGGCCATTGCCGCCTCGTCAAAGGCGTTGATGTGCAAATAGAGGCTGTTGGCATAGCATTTGGAGAGATAGGGAATCATCCCCTCGCCAAAGCTGTCGCGCAGCATCACCAGGCTGCCCTGGGCCTGCGGGCACGCCGCCGACACGCGGTAGCCCATTTCGTCCTCTGCCACGGGGCCCTGCAGCACATTCTGCGCCAGGAAGCCCTGCACTTCCACTTCTTCGTCCGGCTGCAGCACGGTGTAAGTGGCCGAGATGTCGGCAAGGTCTCGCTTGGGCTCGCCGCCGGGCACAAAGCGCGCGGCGTCAAAGGCTTCGACATCCTGCCCCAGCGCGGCCTGCAGGGCGCGGCTGCCCACCAGCGCGCCCGCATGGTTCCAGTGGGTGTCCTGTTTATAATACACCTGCACCTGCCCGGCGGCCTCACGCAGCTCTGCCTGCGGGAACACCACCGGCACCGAGGTGTTTGCCTGCAAATATTGCACCAGAAGCTGCGCTTTTGTGGGCCCCACCTGCGGCACGCCCGCCGGCATGTATTCGCTGTACACGCCCTCTTTGTTCGGCGCCACCAGCAGCACCAGCTGCACGCCGCGCTGTGCCAGCAGCTGCTGCAGGGCCGTGAGGTCTGCCGCAATCTGGCCAAGCTGTTCGGGCGAATAGGGGTTCAGGCCCTGGTAATCGTCCAGGCTGCGGGAGTCGGACACATTTTTGTAAAACAGCCACTCGTCCCTGCCCAGCAGCACCTCGCTGCTTTGCACCGTGCCAAACAGGCGGTAGTTGAACGCCGCATTCAGCGTCATAAACTGGTTGCGGAAAGCCGCATGGTCGCCCAGCATCTCTTCAAATACGGCTGTCTTCTCGCTCCACGGGGCCTCGGCCACGTCCTGCCAGGAGGTGAGGGTGCGGTTTTCATGGTTGGACGTATCCAGCCCGCCGCGCAAAAGCCAAAACAGCGGGAACGGCAGCACCAGCGCCGCAAAGAACAGCGCAATAAACCAGATGTGCACGCGGCCGCGCATGGCCTCGCCCCCTTTCAAAAGCGGAAATAGATGAACGGATTATACGTGCTGCTTACCAGGCTCATTACGCAAAGGAACAGCAGCACCAGCTGCACGGCGCATTCGGCCGCATACACGCGGTCTTCCCTGTAAAGCATGGCCTTCCATTTGGGCAGCAGCGCCTGCACGGGCCCGCACAGCAAAATGCCCACCGCCGCAAACACAAGGCGTTTTGCGTCCAGAAAGCGCACCAGCGGAAATGCCGCGCTGCCTGCCGTGGGCAGGAACATGGCCTTCAGCCAAAGCGCCCCCTCCCGCAGGCCCGGCGCGCGGAAGATCACCCAGGCCGCCAGCACCACCACCAGCGTGTAAATGTGGCCCGCAAGGCGGTGTTTTTCCAAAACGGGCTTCAGCCAAAGCCGCTCGGCAATCAGGAACAGGCCATAATATACGCCCCATGCCACAAACTGCCAGTTGGCCCCGTGCCACAGGCCCGTGCACAGGAACACAATCATCAGGTTCACCAGCGTGCGCGCCTTGCCTTTGCGGTTGCCGCCCAGCGGGATGTACAGATAGCTGCGGAACCAGGTGGACAGCGAGATGTGCCAGCGGCGCCAGAACTCCTGCACGCTGGCGGCAAGGTAAGGGTAGTTGAAGTTTTCCATGAAATGAAACCCGAAGATGCGCCCAAGGCCGATGGCCATATCGGAATAGCCGGAAAAATCGTAATAGATTTGCAGCGCATAAAACACCGCCCCGGCCCAGGCCACGGCCGTGGAGGCGTCGCGCGCGGCAAGGCCGAATATCTCATCGGCCGCCAGCGCAAAGGTGTTGGCAAGCAGCACCTTTTTTGCCAGGCCGTACAAAAAGCGCTTGATGCCCACGGCCGCCTTCATGGCAGTTTCCGTGCGGCGGGCCAGCTGCTCTTCCACATCGGCATAGCGCACAATGGGCCCCGCAATAAGCTGAGGGAAAAAGCTGACGTACAGCGCCAGCAAAAACCAGTTTTTCTGCACTTTGATTTCGCCGCGGTACAAATCGATGACATAGCTCAGCGCCTGAAAGGTGTAAAAGCTGATGCCAAGCGGCAGCGCAATGTTGCGCAAAGGCACCGCCTCGTGCCCCAGCAGGGCGTTCAGCGCGCCTGCCGCAAAATCAAAATATTTAAAATAGCCCAGCAGCAGCAGGTTTGCCGCCACCGTGGCCGCCAGCACCGCCGTGCGGCGGCGCAGCTTCCACACGCACAGGCCTGCGCCCCAGTTCAGCGTGATGGACGCCAGCATCAGCAGAATATACACCGGCTCGCCCCAGCCGTAAAAGAAAAGGCTGGCCACCAGCAGCAGCCCGTTTTTTGCCCTGCGCCAGGCCTTTGGCAGCAGATAATAGACGCCTGCCACCAGCGGCAGAAAAAGCCACAGGAACAAAAGCGAACTGAACAGCATAGGCCCGCCCCCTTTCCGGCCGCTCGCACACCGCAGCCGGGCGCCCCGGGCTGCGGGAAAGAGCCGCGCCGCAATTTTCGACTGTAAAAGTATACCACACGCGCCGTGCGCCTGCAACAGGGGAAAACCCCGGCGCCCTGCCCGGCAGGCGGGAACGTCCGTTCCCCTGCCCGGCAAAGCCCGGGGTGTGCAAACGCGCTTAGCCCAGCGAGATGCCCATGCGGCGCGCCACGGTAAGCATATCGCAGGTTTCCGGCACAAGTTTTGTCTTCCCTGCAATGTCCTTCAGCGGGTTGGAGGTGACAATGTTGTTGCGCATGGCCACCGCCACGCCGTAGTGGTCTGCCTCTATCAGCTTGGCGGCATAGGTGCCAAACTCTGTGGCCAGCACGCGGTCGTAGGCCGAGGGGCTGCCGCCGCGCTGCATATGGCCGGGCACGCACACGCGTGTTTCAAAGCCGGTCATCTGCTCTACCTGGCGCGCAATGCGGCTGGTGGCCGTGCGCTCGCCGCGCTCGGCGCGCCGGGCCGCGCGCTCTTTTTTCTTCATGGCAGCTTCGGCCACGTCGTAAGCGCCCTCGGCCACGGCAATGATGGAGAAGGTTTTGCCCTGCTCGCTGCGGCGCTTGATGGCGTCCACCACGTTTTCGATGTTATAGGGCAGCTCGGGAATGAGGATGATATCCGCCCCGCCTGCAATGCCCGAATACAGCGTCAGCCAGCCGGCCTTGTTGCCCATAATCTCAATCACCATGCAGCGCCGGTGGCTGGAGGCTGTGGTGTGGATGCGGTCTATCACTTCCGTGGCAATGTCCACCGCCGTGTGGAAGCCGAACGTCACGTCTGTGCCATAAATGTCATTGTCAATGGTTTTGGGCAAGCCAATGATATTCAGCCCCTCTTCGCACAGCAAATTGGCCGTCTTGTGCGTGCCGTTGCCGCCCAGGCACAGAAGGCAGTCCAGCCTGGCGTCGCGGTAGGTTTTCTTCATGGCGGCCACCTTATCGACATTGTCGCCCTCTACCACCTTCATCATTTTGAAGGGGGTGCGCTTGGTGCCCAAAATGGTGCCGCCCACTGTGAGGATGCCGGAAAATTCGTGCTGCTGCATCTCGCGCCATTCGCCCTTGATAAGGCCGTCATAGCCGTTCTGGATGCCCACAATCTCCACTTCGCTGCCAAAGCGCTGATACAACGCCTTTGCCGCGCCGCGGATGGTGGCGTTCAACCCGGGGCAATCGCCGCCGGATGTAAGGATACCCACGCGTTTCATCATTGCTTCCTCCTGTCTGTGCTGTGCCCGCGGGCGCCGCGTTTTGCGGCTTACACCCCGTGGGTGCCGCCCTCCACCACGCCGTCGCCTTTCACCACGCCGCGCGCCGTTTTGAGCAAAATTTTCATATCCAGCGCAAAGCTGATGTGCTTTGCATAATAGCCGTCCAGCTCTGCCTTCACCGGGATGGGCAGCTCATCGCGCCCATTCGCCTGCGCCCAGCCCGTAAGGCCGGGCACCAGGCTGTTTGCGCCGTATTTGTCCCGCTCGGCAATGAGGTCGTCCTGGTTCCACAGCGCGGGGCGCGGGCCCACCACGCTCATCTGCCCGGCCAGAATGTTGAACAGCTGCGGCAGTTCGTCCAGGCTGGTGCGGCGCAGAAAGCGCCCGCTGCGCGTAATCATGGCCTGCGGGTCTTTCAAAAGGTGGGTGGGCACGTCCTTCGGCGTATCGGCATACATGGTGCGGAACTTCAAAATGCAAAACAGCGTTTTGTCTTTTCCCACGCGCTTTTGCCGGAACAGCACCGGCCCGGGGGAATCTGCCTTTACCCAAACGGCCAGCGCCAGCAAAAGCGGGCTTAACAGCACAATGCCGGCTGCCGCACACACCAAATCGAACGCGCGTTTTCCAAACCGCCGGTATATCACCGCAGGCCCGCCCCCTCTCGTTTATATTTTGGTGCAACCGCGCCTGCCGTTACGAAGAATGCCATGTCCCCGCGCCGGGCATGTCCTCGGCATGGTGGAACGTGGGCACAAGGTCAATCAGCGCCTGCACCAGGTTTTCGCTGTTGTTGGAATAGGCAATTTCTTTCAGCGTTTTCAAGTGGTCAAAGAAGGTGTCTTTGTTCAGCTTCAGGGGCGAGCCCACAAAAATTTTGCGGTTATCGGTTTCGCGCACGCCCTCTTCGTCCATCAAAAGCTCTTCATACAGTTTTTCGCCTGGGCGAAGGCCGGTGAATTTAATCTCGATATCCCGGTACGGAATAAAGCCGGAGAGCTTGATGAGGTTTTCCGCCAGGTCCAGTATCTTCACGGGGTTGCCCATATCCAGCACAAAGATATCGCCGCCGTCGCCCATGGCCCCGGCCTCCAGCACAAGGCGCACGGCCTCGGGGATGGTCATAAAATAGCGCACAATATCCGGGTGCGTCACCGTAAGCGGCCCGCCCGCGGCAATTTGCTCTTTAAACAGGGGCAGCACCGAGCCGTTCGAGCCCAGCACATTGCCAAAGCGCACGGCCACAAACTTGGTATTGCTTTTTTGCGCCAGCGCCTGCACAATCATCTCGCACAGGCGCTTGGTGGCGCCCATCACGTTGGTGGGGTTCACCGCCTTGTCGGTAGAAATCAGCACAAAGCGCTCGGCGCCATAGCGCTCGGCGCACTGCGCCACATTGTAGGTGCCGAACACGTTGTTCTTCACGGCCTCTTCCGGCGCATATTCCATCAAGGGCACATGCTTGTGGGCCGCCGCGTGGAACACCACCTGCGGGCGGAAGTGGGCAAACAGCGCGTCCATTTTGCGGGAATCGCGCACCGAGGCAATGCACACATCCATCTCCAGCGCGCCGCCGTATTTGCGCCGCAGCTCCTGCTGAATGGAATAGGCGCTGTTTTCATAGATATCCACAATGATAAGCTTGGCGGGCGCGCTGGCGGCAATTTGCCGGCACAGCTCAGAGCCGATGGAACCGCCGCCGCCCGTCACCATCACCACTTTATTATTGACAAGTGCGCTGGAATAATTCGATAATTCTATTTCGTCGCGGCCCAGCACGTCTTCCACGCGCACATCGCGCACGCGGGAGAGCAGGTCTTTCCCGCCGGAGATCAGCTTGACAATATCCGGCAAAATGCGCACGTTGCACTTGGTTTTGTTGCAGATGCGCAGAATGCGCCGCTTGCCCGCCTCGTCCAGCGTGGGAATGGCAAGCAGGATGGTCTCGATGTCGCAGCGCTCTACCAGCTCGGGGATGTCCTCTGTGGTGCCCATAATCTCTACGCCCATAATGCGGCGGCCCACCTTTTCGGGCGCGTCGTCCACACAGCACACCACGTTCATATCGCGGTTGTTGCTTTTAAACACCTCGTGCAGCAGCGTGCTGGCCGCGTCGCCCGCGCCAATCACCAGCGTGCGCCGGCGGCTGCGCGCGCGCTGCGCCAGCTTGGTGTTGCGGTACATACGGTAGGTAAGGCGTGAATACAGCGTAAGCGAAGAGGCGAACATGGCGCTGAGGAAATAGACAGAAATGGGCACGCGCCGCTCTTGGAACATCACGAGGGTGAACACGATAAAAATGGCCACCGCCACAATGGAGGCCACACAAAGGCGGAAGAACTCCACAATTTCGGCATAGCGCCACAAACTGTCGTACATGCCCATCAGGCCGTACACAATCTCATAGCAGCACACAAAGAAAAAGCAGCTGGAAATCAGCAGGCTGTTGTATTCGGAAAACGAGGTGCGCCCCGAAATAAGCACCCACGGCAGCAGATACGAGCACGACACCACCACGATGTCGAATAAAATCAAAATCTGCTTGCGGTATTTCTGAGCAAACGCAGACAGAAAACTGGACAACCCTTCATCACCTGAAACCGAATCGAAGCGCGGGGCAGCACTTACGGCCGCCAACGCGCACGAATCCATGATATTGTCATTATCATACAATATTTGGGTGTAATAATCAATGTTTCGGCCGCATTCCCTGCCGTTTTTTGGCACAAAAAAGCGGCGCCCTGCACGCAGTGTGAAAGTGCGTGCAGGGCGCCGGGCCCTTCCCGCGCCTGCCGGCCCCGCGCAAAAGCGACGGCCAAAGGCGTGTTCTGTTTTACAAAAGAATGCAGATCAGGCCGGAACATCCCTCGTTGATAACGCGCTCCAGCGTCTCCTGCATTTTGGCGCGGGCGGGCATGGGCATGTTCAAAAGCTTTGCCTGCAGGCCCTCGTTCACCAGCTCGTGCAGGCTTTTGCCAAAGATGTTCGACTGCCACAGCTTCAAGGGGTCCTCTTCAAATTCCTGCAAAAGGCTTGCCACCAGCTCTTCTGTCTGCTTTTCGCTGCCCACAATGGGCGACACCTCGGTGTGGGTTTCAATTTTCATCATGTGGATGGACGGCGCGCTGGCCTTCAGGCGCACGCCGCTGCGCCCGCCCTGGTGGATGATCTCGGGTTCTTCCAGGCGCAATTCGTCCATGGAGGGCATCACAATGCCGTAGCCGGTGGCCTCCACCTCTTCCAGCGCGCTTTTCAGCTTATCGTACTGTGCCTTCACCCGCGCCAGCTTCAGCACACAGGGCAGCAGGCTTTCTTCATCGGGCACATCCAGGCCCGTCTCTTCGCTGAGCACAGTGTAAAAGATGCCGTCGTCCAGCTGCAGGGCCACCTCGGCGCAGCCCGTGCCCATGTGCAGCGCGCGCACGCAGCTTTGCTTTACGCTGGGGCAGGCCGGGCCCGCGCCGGCCGTGAGGTCCCGCATGGATGTAATGCCCTCGGCATATTCGCGCACGGCCGCGTAAATCTCCTGCTGCAGCCAGTGCCCGGCCGAAAGCATGGTCACCCATTTGGGCATGGCAAAGGCAAGCTCTTTCACCGGGAACTCCAGCAGCACCTGGCGCAGCACCTCGTGGATGGTGCCCTGCGTCATCTCGGCGCATGACACCGGCAGCACGGCGTGGCCGTATTTCTCCTGCAGGTGGGCGGCCAGGGCAAGGCTTTCCGGGGCCTGCGGCTCCACACAGTTCAGCAAAATGACAAAGGGCTTGTGGATGGCCTCCAGCTCTTCCACCACGCGCTGCTCGGCCTCGACGTAGTTTTCGCGCGGGATGTCGCTGATCGAGCCGTCTGTGGTGACGGCAAGGCCAATGGTGGAATGTTCACATATCACCTTGCGCGTGCCCATCTCGGCCGCCGTGTCGAACGGCACCTCGTCGTCAAACCAGGGGCTTTTCACCATGCGGGGCCTTTCGCCCTCCTCGTGGCCCATGGCGCCGGGCACAAGGTAGCCCACGCAGTCTATCATGCGGGCGCGCAGTTCAATGCCGCCCTCCAGCTCCAGGCGCACCGCCTGTTCGGGCACGAACTTCGGCTCCGTCGTCATAATGGTGCGCCCTGCGGCAGACTGCGGCAATTCATCCCGCGCGCGGCGGCCAAAGGCCTCGTCGCTGATCTCCGGCAGAATCATCAGCTCCATAAACCGTTTGATCAGCGTGCTTTTGCCCGTGCGCACCGGGCCCACCACGCCAATGTAGATGTCGCCGCCGGTGCGCTCGGCAATGTCGGCGTAAAGGTCAGAGTATTCCATCGTGCTTTCCTCCTCTTTTTTTCTCAGCGCGCGCACGGAATCAGCAGCCTGCGCGCTGCGTCAAGGCGCACATCGTCGTCCAGCGCGTTTGCCTGCACGATGCTTTGCGGGCTTGTGGCATAGCGGCGCGCAATGTCGAACACCTCTTCCCCTTCGTGCGCAAAATAGATGCGCAGCGCAATGTCGCTGGCCGTCTCTTCGCGCGGGCCCGCGGCCTCCACGTTCTCCAGCAGGGTGTGGTGCGCACGGCACAGCAGCGCCCCGCGCACCGTCAGGGCCACATCCGCCTTTGTCTCGCTGCCCATCGTCTGGGCGCTCACACGTTCCACCTGCGCCTCGCACAGCGCTGTCACACCGCCGCTTGCCTGCGGCAGGGGCAGCGAATATTCGCAGGCTTTGTCGTAGCAATCCACCTCGCCCACGGCGTTCTCACAAAGCAGGTGCACCATGGCGCGCCCGCGCAGCGTGGCTTTGCCGTCCTCTTCCAGCACCTCCGGCGGCAGGGCGGTGGCCATGGCGGTGATAATTTTGGCCTGGGGGTCTGGCAGCTCGCCCCCTGTGGTGGCCGTCACGGCCTGCTCGCAGGGCACGAACGTCTCATCCAGCACCACATCGCGCTTTGCCAGCACCGTGTTCTGCAGGGTGGAAAACGCATCGCACACGGCCAGCGTCTCTTCCTGGCGGAACACGCGCACGCACATTGCCAGCGTGGCCGAAAGCTCATAGCCGCCTGCCTCGCCGCCCTCTTCCTCACTTTGGGCAATGGTGCATCCGGCGGGCTGCACCGATACACAGGCGCGGCAGGCCTCGTCTGCCCCCGGGGCGTCCAGCACCTCGTTGAAGGGCGCCTCGCATTCCACCTGCTGAATGGCGTGGCCGGGGCCTGTGCGGTACAGCACCGTCATGCGGGCGCTGCCCTTTACCACGGCCTTGCCCTCTGTAAGCTTCACTTCCTCCACCGCCACGGCGCACGGGGTGTCCAGCACCATGTCCGGCGTTTCGGCAAACGGCACCTGGCACTGGGCCGTGCACAGCTTTTCCGGCGCACAGAGGAATTCCACATGCTGCAAAGCCTGCGTCTTCTGCTCTACCCCGTCGCCCGAAAGCGCCGTCAGCACGGGCTGCTGGGCCGCACACAGGGCCAGGATGTTCATAAGGAATGCGCCGCGCACATCCACGCGCCGCCCGCTTACCGCGCGGCAGTTCACATATTCCGTCTGACCGCTCACCCACGCGTGCGCAGCCCCTGTGTTTTCGCCCGAAAGCTCTACCTGTTTTGTGAAGGGCAGCTTGTGCTCGGCGCGGCACAGGCTGGCCGCCTCTTCCGATTGGTACAGCACCACGCAGCGCAGATACCCTTCCACGGTAAGGCGCCCCGCAGAAAACTGCTTTTGCAGCACCACGCAGGCCACAAAGCATTTGACAATTTTGAACACCTGCGGCAGGTAGTCGGGGATGAGGATCTCCGCCTCCACGCTGAGTTCCTGCTTTGTATCACAAATGACCTGCCCCGCGGTAACGGTGTCTTGGTACACCTTGATCTCCATACGGTATCGTCGCCCCTTTCGCTGTTCTGGTGTATCTATATTCGCGCCGCGGGCCCAATATTCTGCCTTTTGCCGCCGTGGACGAAATGTGCGCTGCCGAAAACGGAAAGGCGCCGCCTGCAAAATGCGGGCGGCGCCTTGGGGGCCTGCTGCATTTATTTGATTTTAAAAATGGCGCGCAGCAGCCCGGACAGGAGCTTTGGGCTTTTCCACACAATAATCTGCACGGCGCTTCCCCCTTCTGTGTGCCCTTTGGGGCTGTTTTCCGGCGCACGGGCAAGCCCCTTGTGCGCCGGGCCTACTGTATCGTATACCGCGGCGGGCAAAAATGTTCCGCATTGCAGGCAGAAAAAGCGCCGCGCGGGGCCTGCTTTGGCCCCGCGCGGCGGCGGTTAGCGGTCTTTTTGACACTGCAAATAAATCAGCGTGCCCTGTGAAAAGCCGACGTGGCCTGCCTGGGCGGCAAATTCATTGCTTGTGCCCAGAGTGGACGCGGGTTCCAGCACGGCGTTTTCCAGCGGGTAGCGAAACCCGCGCAGGCACAGCCCGTGCACGGCCCCGCACATGGGGAACAGCGACACATAGACATCTTTCTGCGCGGGGAACTTGTACTGCCCCGGCAAAAGCACCCGCACAAGGGCCGTTTCGCTTCGCAGCCAGGCGCGCACACCGTGCTGCTCTAAAAACAGCAGTGTGCAGATGTTGGCCAGCGTATGATCCAGCCGGCCGCCAATGCCGCCCAGAATCAGCACTTCGCTGCAGCCCATCTCCAGCGCTTTGCGCGCGGCAAAAAAGGTGTCGGTGTCGTCCTTTTCCGCCGGAAGGCGCAGCACGTCCGGCCCTTTGGGCGCGGGCGCCGTGTCGAAATCGCCCAGTGCCAGCGTTGGGGCAAAGCCCAGGGCCCGGGCCGTTTTCCAGCCCGCGTCCGCCGCAAGAATCACATCCTGCGGGCCAATGTCCTGGCAAAGATGCGGCGGCACGGCCAGCCCCGCAAAAATTACACAGCGCCGGTTCATCGTTTTTCCTGCTCCTTTGCCTCTTCATACAGCGCGGCATAGCTTTCATACCGCGTGCGGGAAATTTCGCCTTTCTGCACGGCCTCGCGCACGGCGCAGCCCACCTCCGTCAGGTGGGAACAACCGGTAAAGCGGCATTGCCCGAACAGGCGGGCAATGTCCGGGAAGGCCAGTTCCAGGTTTTCTTTGGGGATGGCGGCCGCGCGGGCCATATCCAGGCTGGCAAAGCCGGGCGTATCGGCCACCAGGCCGCCGTGCGCCTCATACAGCGTCACTTCGCGCGTGGTGTGGCGGCCGCGGCCCAGCTTTTGAGAAATTTCGCCCGTGGCCAGCGTCTGGCCCGGCATCAGCGCGCCCAGAAGGGTAGATTTGCCCACGCCGGAGTTGCCGCTGAACACGCTGAGCTTGCTGGCCAGCATGGCGCACAACGGCGCCAGCCCCTCGCCGGTGGCAGCGTTCACGCACAGCACGGGAAAGCCCGCCGTGCGGTAGCACTGCATAAGCGCCCCGGCGTCCTGCAAATCGCCCTTGGTGATAACCAGCACCGGCTGGGCGCCGCGGTCCACCGCAATGGCGCTGAGCTTGTCAATGACCAGCGTGCTGGGCGCGGGCTGCACCGTGCTGGCCACAATGAAGAACTGGTCTACATTGGCCACGGGCGGCCGCACAAATACATTTTTGCGCGGCAGCACCTCGGCAATGACGGCTGTGCCGGCCTCGTGTTCCAGCCGCACGCGGTCGCCCGCCACCGGGGTGATGCCCCGCTTGCGGAAAATGCCCTTGGCGCGGCATTCCACAACGCCATCGGCGGTTTTCACATAGTAAAAACCGCCGATGCCTTTTATAATATAAGGTTCTGTGTTCATCTTATTTCACCGCGTTGCACACCGTGCAGATCCAGTGCCCGTCCTGCCAGGCCACCCAGGTGTGATGGTGCCCGGTGACAGAGCCATCGGCCACGTTCGGGTCTCGTATGGTTCCGTCGCCCGAGCCAAGGCCGTTCGACACGCGCAGCGTCACGCTGCCGCCCTGGGCCATGCTCTCGCCCGAGCGGGGAGACTGGCTTACCACATAGCCCTCCGGGGAGGCGCTGTCCACCTTGATGAAGGAATAGCTCAGCCCGCGCGAGGTGAGCAGACGGCCCGCGGCCGACTGGCTGAGCCCCACGCAGTTGGGCGCAATGGTAGTGCCCACCGCAAGCTCTTCGCGGTTGATATAGACGGTAAGCGTCTCGCCGGCCTCCATCACAGTGCCTGCGGCGGGCGATGTGCTGAGCACGGTATTGTATGGCTTGCTATCATCTGTTTCATATTTGATGAGGATGCTCAGGTTGATGGATTTGACCTTCTCGCTGGCCGAGGTGCGCGTCCAGCCCACCATATCGGGCACCTCCACCTGTTCCACGCCTTTGCTGACGCGGACGGTGATGCGCGCGTTTTCTTTCACCTCTTTCGGCGGCTTGGGCGATTGATCCACCACATGGCCCTCGGCCACTTCGTCGCTGTATACATCCACAAATTCGATGCGGAAACTGCTGTAGGCCTCGTCTGCCTCAATCTCTTCCTGCGTCATATTGTAGAAGTTGGGCAGCTCCACATCCTGCGTGGTGCTGAACAGCGGGTTGCCCGTGGCAAAGAACATCACAAAAATGGAAAGCGCCGAGGCCAGCACCACCACGCCCGTGCACACCGCCACATAAAACGCAAAATAGTGACGTTTGCGCGCGCGCTTGCTGCGCTTGCCCGTTTTAGGCTGCGCTTCTTCCTGCGCGGGTTGGGCCGCGCCATCCTCTTCGCCCGGCGCAGTGTCTTCCCTCTGCGCAGTGCCTTCGCCCGGCGCAGTGTCTTCGCCCGGCGCAGTGTCTTCGCCCGGCGCAGTGTCTTCGCCCGGCGCAGCGGCCGCATCTTCCGGGGCAGGCCCGGCCTGTGTGGCTGCATCCTGCTGAAGGGGGCCAGCCTGTGCCCCGGCATCTGCCGGTTCCTGCACTGCCCCGGCCGCAGGCCCGGTTTCCGCCGCAGAGGCCTTCTCGACAGCCTCCGCGGCCACAGCCGGCCTTTCGGCCTCTTTTTCGGCCGTCTCGCCCTGCCCGCGCGCCTCCGGCCCCTGCGGGGCGGCCGCGGGCAGCCCCGCCTCTTCGGCCGGGGCCATTGCCGCGCCCCGGGTTTGTTCGGGGGGCTCTTGCGCTGCCTGCAGCACGGCGGGGGCAGTTTCTTCCTGCTGTGCTGCAGGTGCAGAGCCCTTGCCGCCGTTGTTTGCCTCGCCCCCGCGCTTTTGTGCCCCGGCTGCAGCACGGCGCTTTTTTTCATTTTCCCGCCGCGAAGCATGGGCAGAGGCATTTTTGCGCGGCTTTTTGGCCGGCTTTTTCTGCGCTTCCTGCTTGGGCTGAGAGCCCTGCGGGGCATTTTGTTCTAGCGTGTTTTTTTCTTCAGCCACGGCTTATTCCTCACTGTGTCAGCATTGGTTTTATTGTTATGATATACACGCGCGCCATATGTCAGCCGCCTGTGCCGCCATTCCCGTTGTCAGAGCTTGAAGAATCCGACGGCGTGGGCGTTGGCACAGGTGTTGCGGGCGGCGTGCTGGGGCTTGCGCTGGGAGAAGGCGTCAGCGTGGGCGTGGGGGTTGGCGTGGGTGTGGGTTCCGGCGTGGGGGCCGGGCCCTTCGAAACCTCCACAGAAACCGATTCGCCAATCACAAGAGAGCTGTCTGCCTTCGGGTTCTGGTTCACCACCGTGCCCGGGGCTGCGTCCGAATACACCTCGGTTTGCGGGCCAAGCAGCAGGTTGCGGGAAGAAAGCAGCTTTTTGGCATCCTCCAGCGTCATGTTGGTGATATCCGGCACCTTCACTTCGTTGTCGTAGTGTTCACGGCTTACATAGATGTACACGGAATCGCCCGTTGTCAGCTGTGCGCCCGCGGAAAGCTCCTGGTCGGCCGCGTCCGTCACCTTGAACACCAGGTTTTCGGCCATGTCTTCCCGCTCTTCAATGCGGATGGTAACCACAAGGCCCAAGTTCTGCAGCTCGTCGCGCGCGTCATAGCGCTCTTTGCCCAGCACGTCCGGCAGGTTCACCACCTGGGTGCCCTTGCTGACATACAGCGTCACGGTGGCGTTGGCCTTCACGCGCTTGGGCGCTTTGGGCGATTGGTCGTAAACGATGCCCTCGGCATACTCGGCGCTGTAATCATCGCGCACGTCAAACTGGAAGGAAGCGTACTCGGGGTTGTTTTGAATCTCTTCCAAAGACATCTCCACAAAGTTCGGCAGGTCTACATCCTCCACATTGCTGAACAGCGTGGTGCCGGAGGTGCGGAAAATAACAAAAATCAGAATGGCGGCGCCCACGGCAAACGCCGCAGCCATGCCGGCCATAATGGGCAGCACCAGGCGGCCCTTGCCCTTTTTGCCGCCGGGGCGTGCGCCCTTTTTCCTGGCGGCTGTGCCGCGCGTGCCCGGCCGCCGGCCGGCCGCGCCGGAAGAACGTCTTTCGGGCGTGTTGCTCACCACCTTGTCTATATACCGCGTGGGTTCCTCCGCCAGGGGGGCGTTTGCATCGTGGTATTCAAACTTCACGTTGGGGTTGCGGCGGAACTCTTCCAGGTCTGCCAGCATCTCGCGCGCCGAGGGGTAACGGCTGCGCGGGTCTTTTGCCATGGCGCGCGCCGTGATGGCCGCAAGGCCCTCCGGCACATTGGGGTTCACCTGGCGCAGCGGCGTGGCCGTATCGGCAATCTGCTTGATGGCGATGGACACCGGGCTGTCGGAATCGAACGGCAGGCGGCCCGAAAGCATCTCGTACATCATGACGCCCACCGAATAGATATCCGCCTTGGCATCCGTCACGTCGCCCTTGGCCTGCTCGGGGCTGATGTAGTGCACAGAGCCGATGGCCTTATCGGTGACTGTCTGGTTTTCAGAGCGGGAAAACCGCGCAATGCCGAAATCCATCACCTTGATGGAGCCGTTTTGCAGCAGCATGATGTTCTGGGGCTTCACGTCCCGGTGCACAATGCCCTTTTCGTGCGCGTGCTGCAAAGCAAGCAGCGTCTGGCGCACAAAGTGCATGGTCTCCTTCACGGTCAAAGGCTGTTTGCGGTAGTTCATATAGTCTTTGAGCGTGATGCCTTCCACATACTCCATCACAATATAGGAAAGCTTTTCCGTAATGTTGATGTCGTACACTTTCACAATGTTGGGGTGGTCCAGCACGGAAATGGCTTTCGATTCGTTTTTGAAACGGCGCACAAGGTCGGCATTGTTCATGAATTCGGCGCGCAGCACCTTCACCGCCACGGGGCGGTTTTCCTTCATGTCTGTGGCCTTGTACACATTGGCCATGCCGCCGGCGCCCAGCAGTTTCTCGATGCGGTAACGGCCATCCAGCATTTTATTTGCAGTGTTATCCATTGTTCTCCTCCGTAGCATCGCACTTTGCCAGCAGCACCGTGACGTTATCCAGCCCGCCGGCTTTCAGCGCCCGGTCTACCAGTGCGTCCGCCATCTCGTAGAATGCGGTGTTCTGGATGATCTCCTCCATCTCATCCACCGTGACGTAATTGCTCAGCCCGTCCGTGCACAGCACCAGGATGTCGCCTGGGGAAAGCACGATTTCGCCGAAATCTATCTCCACCTGCGGGCCCACGCCCAAGGCGCGGGTAATGAGGTTCTTGCGCGGGTGGAACGCCGCTTCCTCTGCGGTGATAGAACCCTTTTCCACCAGCTCCTGCACGATGGAATGGTCTTTTGTGAGCTGGCAGATGGAATGCCCGTGAAACAGGTAAATGCGGGAATCGCCCACATGCGCATATTGCAGCATGCCGCCGCGGCACACGCCGCACACCACCGTGGTGCCCATGCCGCGGGCCGCAGGCGTGGCCAGCGCTTTTTCATACACGGCTTCGTTTGCGCCGCGTACGGCCTGCTCCAGCAGGGCGCGCGCCTGCTTGTCCGTCTGCACGCCCGGCAGGCCGGCGCACAGCGTCTGTTCCAGGCTGGCCACAGCCAGGCCGCTTGCCAGCCGCCCGCCGCGCGCGCCGCCCATGCCGTCGCACACGGCCAGCCATGCCTTGCCGTCCGTGCGCGCCTGGGCGCGGTAGCTGTCCTGGTTTTCCGCGCGTTTGTTGCCAATGTCAGTTCTGGCGGACAATTCCATTTGCGGGCGTTCCCTCCTTGTTTGCCTCGCGGCGAAGCTGGCCGCAGGCGGCACTGATCTCTGTTCCCAGCCGGCGGCGCACCGTGGCGTTCACGCCCAGAGACAAAAGCGTGTTTTGAAACCGCCTGACATTGGCCGCATCCGCCGCAGAATAGGGCGAGCCGTCCACCGGGTTGATGGGGATGAGGTTCACATGCGCGCCCATCCCCTCAATAAGCTTTGCCAGTTTGCGCGCTGTCTGCTCGGAATCGTTCACGCCGCGCGCAATGGAATATTCGAAGCTGATGCGCCTGCCCGTTGCCCTTTGGTAGGCGCGGCATGCGGGAATCAGCTTTTCCAGCGGGTAGGCGTCGTTCACCGGCATCATGGACGAACGCATCTCGTTCGTGGGGGCGTGCAGGCTTACCGAAAGCGTCAGGCCCAGCTTTTTCTGCGCCAGCTTTTCCATCATGGGCACAAGGCCGCAGGTGGAAAGGCTGATGTTGCGCATGCCGATGTTCACGCCCTGCGGGCAGGAGATGATTGATAAAAAATCCATCACATTGTCGAAGTTGTCCAGCGGTTCGCCAATGCCCATCAGCACAATGTGGGAAACGCGCTCGCCTGTGTCGGCCATCACGGCGTAAATTTCGTTTGCAATTTCGCCCGCGGTAAGGTTGCGAACGCGGCCCCCCTGCGTGGACGCGCAAAAACGGCACCCCATGCGGCAGCCCACCTGCGTGGACACGCACACAGAGTTGCCATACGAATAGCGCATCAGCACCGTCTCGATGCTGTTGCCGTCTGCAAGGCCGAACAGGTATTTCACCGTGCCGTCCTTCGCGCACTGCTTGCGCAGCGGGCGAAGCGTCTCGATGGTGCATTGCTGTTCCAGCTGCTGCAAAAAGCTTTTGGGCAAATTGGTCATGGCAGAAAACTCCTGCACGCGCTTTTCATGCAGCCAGCTGAACAGCTGTTTTGCCCGAAAAGCGGGCTGCCCCAGCCCGGTGACGAAGCCCGTCAGCTTTTCCAATGTATAGGAAGAAACTCCTATCCGATTCATTCTACCACAATCTTTCCAAGGATGCTATAAAAAAACCATCTGTTTGTGTGAAAAATGGAAGCAGCGTTGCCATGCCGTCCTCTTCCAGCGCGCCGGGGATGGCGCATCCCACCGGCCGCAGGCGAAAGCCCGGGTGCCCGGCCAGGAAGGCCCGCACGGCGGCCTGGTTTTCCTGAGGGGCCACGGTGCAGGTGGAATACACAAGGCGGCCGCCCGGCTTCACATAGCCTGCACAGGTGTGCAGAATGGCGCGCTGCACGGCATACAGCTCTTCTGCCCCCTCCAGGCTTTTATAGCGGATGTCCGGCTTTTTGGCCAGCACGCCAAGGCCCGTGCAGGGCACGTCGCACAGCACGGCGTCCGCCTGTTCCAGCGCGGCGTCGTACACGCGCGCGTCGGCGCAAGCCGTGTTTGCGCACAAAACACCAAGGCGCGCCAGGGCCTCGTCTATCAGCGGCACGCGGTTTTGCGCCGCGTCGCGGCTGAACAAAACGCCCCTGTTTTCCATATACTGCGCCAGCGTGGCACTTTTGCCGCCGGGCGCAGCGCACACATCCAGCACTTTCTCGCCCGGCCTTGGCGCCAGCGCCGCGCATGCCGCCTGCGAGGCCTCGCTTTGCACATGGAACAGCCCTTCGCAAAATTCCGGCAGGGCGGCCACGTCGCCCGCCCCCTCCAACAGAAGGCTGTTTGCCACGCGGCCGGGCTTTGCCGCAACGCCGTGTGCGGCAAGGCTGGCCGAAAGCGCCTGCGGTGTGGTTTTCAGGGTATTTACGCGCACGGCCAGCGCCGGCTTTTCAAAGCTGGCAGCCAGCAGGCGCTCGGCATATGCCGGAATCTGTGTTTGCAACAGCATGGCCACCGGCTGCGACACGCTGTACTGCACGCAAAGCCGCTGGGTTTCGCTTTCAAAGGCCTCTTTTCCCACGTCCACCGCCGCGGCGCGGCGCAGCACGGCATTTACAAGGCCGGCGGCGCTGGCCTTTTTCATGCGGCGGCACAGCGCCACCGATTCGCTCACCGCCGCGTGCACCGGCACGCTTTGCATATATTTGGCCTGGTACAGCCCGGCGCGCAGGATGGCCCGCACGGGCGCGTCCAGCCGCGAAAGCGGCTTTTGCAAAAATTTGCCCAGGCAATAATCCAGCGTATTTTTGCGCTCTACCGCGCCATAAAACACGGCCGCGGCAAAGGCCTTTTCCTGCGCTGTGCCCGCAAAACGGGCAAGCTGGCTTTTCAGCACAAGGTTGGAATAGCCGCCCGCCTCTGTGCGCACCAGCGCCTGCACGGCGGCCTCGCGCGCGCCGCTCAAAGCAGGGCCCCCGGCGCAAAGTGGCGGCCCAGCGCCCACGCCTCGCCCGGCATGGGGCCCTTGCCCTCGGGCACCACGGTTTCCAGCACAAGCGCGCCTGTTTCACAGGCCACCGTCAGCGGCTTCACCGCCAGCACCGTGCCCGGCGCGCCTGCGCCGGGGGCGGGGTGCGCCTTCAGCACCTTCACTTTTTTGCCGTCGTGCTCGAAATATGCCACGGGCCACGGGTTCATGCCGCGGATGTGATTGTGCAGCTTTTGGGCGGGCATGGCAAAGGTGAAGCGCGCCATCTCTTTGGTAAGCGGCGGGGCCAGCGTGGCCAGGGCGCCGTCCTGCTTTTGCGGGTGCACGTCCCCCTGTTCTATTTTGCCCAGCACCTCGCACAAAAGCGCGGCGCCCACGCCCGCCACCTGTTCAAATAGCTCACCACTGGTGGTGTCCGGCCCAATGGGCACCCGGCGGGTGCACAAAATGTCGCCCGTGTCCAAGCCCTCGTCCATCTGCATCACCGTCACGCCCGTCTCGGCGTCTCCGTTCAGCACGGCCCACTGGATGGGCGCCGCGCCGCGGTATTTCGGCAGCAGAGAGACATGCAGGTTCACGCAGCCATATTGCGGCAGGGCCAAAATGTCGGGCGGCAGAATGCGCCCATACGCCACCACCACCACAAGCTGCGGCGCAAGGCGGCGCAGCACCTCGGCTGCCTCGCCGCTGCGCAGCGTTTTGGGCTGAAACACCGGGATGCCGTGTGCCAGCGCCACCTGTTTGGCGGGCGGCGCCGTAAGCACCTGTTTGCGCCCCACGGGCTTATCTTCCCGCGTAAACACGCCGCACACCTCGTGCCGCCCCTCTTCCAGAATGGCGGCCAGGCACTGTGCGGCAATGTCCGGGGTGCCCATGAATACGATCTTCATCGCTTACTCCTCTTCTTCGTCGTGCTCAACGTCCTCATAGAAGTATTCCGCCTTGTCCATGATGGTGACGCCGTCCAAATGGTCGCTTTCATGGCAGATGCAGCGCGCCAGCATGCCCTCGGCCTCCAGCGTGAAGGGGTTGCCGTCGCGGTCGAACGCGCACACCGTCACCTTGGCCGGGCGGTGGATGGCCGCGTTGTGCCCCGGGAACGAGAGGCACCCCTCATACTGCAGCACGTCGCCCTCCTGGGCGATAATCTCGGGGTTTACAAATTCCAGAAATTTCGTCTCATACCCCTCGGGGCGCTCGCCGTTTTCGGGAAGGTCCCGCTCGTCCACGCTGATGAACACGCGGCGCATCACGCCCACCTGCGGCGCCGCAAGGCCGTAGCCCTGCGCGTCCTCCAGCGTGTCGCGCATATCATCCAGCAGCTGGGCCAGGCGCGCATCGTAATTCGTCACCGGGCGGCATTTCTTTTTCAGAATGGGGTCGCCATCCTGCACAATTGTTCTCAAAGCCATTTTGTAAGTTCCCTCCAAGTCATTCTGTAGCAATGTAACGTTCATAGGCCGCGGCCGGCGCCAGGCGCGGGCTCACAGGTCTGCATCTGAATGGAAATCAATGGTGACAGAGGCCTTTGACGCCCAGCCGCCCGCGTCATACTGGGCCAGCGCGGCGCGCAGCATGGCGCGGAAAGCCTTATCGCCCCGGCATTTCAGCGTCAGCTTATAGCGGTATTGCCGTTTCACCATGGCCACGCTCATGGGCGCGGGGCCCAAAAGGCGCAGCGGCACGCCGCCGCGGCGCTGTGTTTCGCTTTGCACAAAGGCCGCGAAAGCGCGCGCGGCGCGCAGCACAGCGGCCTCGTCCCCGCCGGAAAAGCCCACCATGCAGATGGCGCAGAACGGCGGGTATAAATTCAGGCGGCGGAACGAAATCTCCTGTTCATAAAACGAGGCATAGTCCTGGTTGGCCGCAAGCGTCAGCACAGGGTGCTGCGGGTCCACCGTCTGAATGACGGCGCGGCCCGGCCGGCTGGCGCGGCCCGCACGGCCCACCACCTGGGTGACAAGGCTGAACACGTTTTCAAACGCCTTGTACCCCTGGGCGAACAGCATCTGGTCGATGCCCAGCACCCCCACCAGCGTCACGCGCTCGAAGTCAAGGCCCTTGGCCACCATCTGTGTGCCCAGCAAAATATCATATTCCCCGTTTGCAAACGCGCGCAGCAGCGTTTCGTGCGCGTTTTTGTGCGCTGTGCTGTCTGCGTCCATGCGCAGCACGCGCGCCTCGGGCAGAAGCTCGGCAAGCTGTTCTTCCACGCGCTGGGTGCCAAAGCCCGTATACTTCAGCTTTCCGCCGCAGGCCGGGCACACCTGCGGCACAGGCGCGTGCGCCGCGCCGCAATAGTGGCACAAAAGCCGGCCGGTGGCCTTGTGGTACACCATGGGCACGCTGCACGAGGCGCATTTCAGCACCTCGCCGCACGAGGTGCACATGGCCACCGTCTGGTAGCCGCGCCGGTTCAAAAGCAGGATGCTTTGGTTGTGCTGGGCAAGGTTTTCCCGCAGCTGCTGCTCTAAAAAGCTGCTTAGCGCCGAGGCGTTGCCCGCGGCCAGCTCGGCGCGCATATCTGCCAGATACACCTTGGGCAGGGGCATATCGTTATAGCGGTGCAGCAGCTGCACAAGCTGCATGCGCCCGGCGCGCGCAGCGTAAAAGCTCTCGACGCTGGGGGTGGCGCTGGCCAGCACCAGCAGCGCGCCGTGCGCAGCCGCACGGCGGCGGGCCACCTCGCGCGCGTCGTAGCGCGGCGAATTTTCGGAATGGTAGGTGTGCTCCTGCTCTTCGTCCACAATCATGAGGCCCAGCCGCTCCAGCGGTGAGAACACCGCACTGCGCGTGCCCACCACCACATCGGCCGCGCCGCTTTGAATCTGCTGCCACTGCAAAAGGCGCTCGGTATGGTTCAGCGCCGAGTGCTGCACGGCCACGCGGCGGCCAAACTGCGCTTTCAGCCTGCGGATCATCTGCGGGGTAAGCGAAATCTCCGGCACCAGCACCAGCGCCTGCCTGCCCAGAGCCAGGCATTGCTCAATCAGCTTGAGAAACACCAGCGTCTTGCCCGAGCCCGTCACCCCGTACAGCAGCGCGGGCTGCGGCTTTGGCTGGGAAAGGCCCGGGGCCAGGGCGTCATAGGCGCGCTGCTGTTCGGGCGAAAGGCACACCGGCTGCGGCGCGGCATCGTACTGGCCGTAAAGCTCCAGCGCCTTATCGCGCTTTTCCCGCAAGAGCATGCCCTTTTTCTCCATGCGCTCCAGCACGTCTTTCGAGATGCCCGCCTGTTCCAGCGCGCTTTGCCCCAGCGGCCCGGCGGCAAGGGCCTGCCATGCCGCGCTTTGCTTTGGCGTAAATTTGGGCGGCGCCGCCGCGCGGGAATACACCCACTCGGTGTGGCGCACCAGCTGCTTTTGCAGCCGGGGCCCGCCGCCCGTTTCCACAGCGCGGTATTGCGCGCCATAGGGGATGATAGCCTTCACGGCCTCGTAATAGGTGCAGAAAGTGCCTTCCCGCAGCGCGTGCACCAGGGCCAGAAGCTCGGGCGAAAGGCGCGCCTCTTCCGGCGCGGCGTCGTACAGTTCTTTCAGCTTTGCACCGGCTGGCTCTTCCCCGGCGGCCAGCACCACGCCCATGCGCGCCTTCGAGCCGCGCCCAAAAGGCACCAGCACCATGCTGCCCGTGTGCACGCGCTGCGCAAGGCTTTGCGGCACAAGGTAGGAATAGAGCTTATCGAAATGGATGGTGGCGCCACTGACGGCCACCTGTGCAACGAGCGGCACGCGCCACCCTCCTTCCCCGCCCGCTTTGGGGCGTTATTCGCTTTGGCGGGCCCTCAAAATCTCATACAGTTCGTCTGCGCAGCGGCGCGCGTCATCGTTCACAATGGCAAAATCGTAGGCGTCCTTTTCGCGCAGCTCTTCCTCGGCGCGCGCAAGGCGCTTTTGCACGGCGGCCTCGTCCTCTGTGCCGCGCCCGCGCAGGCGCGCGGCCAGCTCTTCCATGCTGGGCGGCAGAATGAACACCAGCGTGCTTTCGGGGTACATGCGCTTAATGTTGGCCGCGCCCACCACCTCAATCACCAGCACCACCGTGGTGCCTGCGGCAATGCGCCTGTCCACTTCGCTTTTCGGCGTGCCATAGTATTTGCCGCAGTAGTTCACATGCTCTAAAATTTCGCCGCGCGCCAGCTTTTCTTCAAACTGTGCGTTCGTCATGTAATAATAGTTCACGCCCTCCGCCTCGCCGGGGCGCATGGCGCGCGTGGTGGCCGATACAGAAATTTCAATCTCCGGATGGGCCTCCATCAGATATTTCACCACGGTGTCCTTTCCCGCGCCGGACGGGCCCGACACCACCAGAAGGCGGCGCTGTTCATTCATCCTCCAGCTCCTCCTCTTCCTCGCCGGTGTCGTTCAGGCGGTTGGCCACGGTTTCCGGCTGCACGGCGCTGAGCACCACATGGTCGGAATCTGTGATAAGCACCGCACGCGTGCGGCGGCCGTAGGTGGCGTCAATCAGCACGCCCTTATCGCGCGCCTCCTGCACAATGCGCTTGATGGGGGCAGATTCTGGGCTTACAATGGCAATCAGCCTGTTTGCGCTAACCATGTTGCCAAAGCCAATGTTGATCAGTTTCATGTGTGTTCCTTCCCGGGAGGCATCCCTGTTTCAAGTATAGGCAAAGGGCGCACGGCCCATGCGCTCATTCAAGGTTCTGGATCTGCTCGCGTATCTTCTCAATCTCGCCCTTCATCTCCACCACCACGCGGGTGATGTCCAGCTCGTTGCACTTAGAGCCGATGGTGTTCGTCTCGCGGTTCAGCTCCTGCGTGAGGAAATCCAGCTTGCGGCCCACCGGCTCAGAGAGGGCCAGAATGTCGCGGTATTGCCGGATATGGCTGCGCAGGCGCACCGTCTCTTCGTCCACCGCCGTCTTGTCGGCAAAAATAGCCGCCTCTGTCAGAATGCGCGCGTCGTCAATGTCGCGCCCGTCCAGCAGTTCTTTCAGGCGGGCGTACAGCTTATCGGTATATTTCTGCACGCGCGCGGCGCTCGTCTGTTCAATCACGCCCACGTCCTTTTCCAGCGTGCACAGGCGGGCCAGCACGTCTTCGCGCAGCTTTGCGCCCTCTGCCGCGCGCATGGCCACAAAGTTTTCCAGCGCGGCCGCGGCCACGGCCTGCACGTCCTGCCAAAGCTCGGCCTCGTCCGCCTCGGCGTGCACGGCGCTGAACATATCCGGAAAACGGCACAGCCCGGAAAGCGTCACATCGTTGCGCATGCCAAGCTGCCGGGCCATCTCGTCCATGGCGGCCTTGTACTGCCTTGCCAGTTCTACATTCGGCGTGATGACGGTGTCCGGCGCCTCCACGTTCACAATGGTGAGGTTCAGCTCTGCCTTGCCGCGGGCAATTTTGCCGTTCACCAGCTTTTTCAGTTTATCCTCCAAAAACGAATACCCGCGCGGCAGCCGCGAAGAATATTCAAAATAGCGCGAATTTACGCTTTTGATTTCCACCGTGATATCGCGCCCGTGCAGCGTCAGCCGCGCGCGGCCGTACCCCGTCATGCTCAAAACCATACGCCGTTTCCCGCCTTTCCCCTTATTTTCGCCTTGTTCCATTGCCCATAGATAGGTTTTATTATACCTATTTTCCGGGCAATGTGCAACTGGTGGCGGGCGGCTTTTGCATGCAGGCCTTCTTCGTGTTTGACCCACATGCCGTTTTTCGTTGTCTTCCCCCATGCATTGTGCTATTCTTATTATTATGAACTATTTATGAACGCGGGAGGCCATCATGTTCTTCTATCTGCTGATTCCCGTTGTGCTGACGGCGGCATGCGGGTTTCTTCTCACACACAAGCTGAGCACCGCGCCCGCTTTTGGGCCGTTTCTTTCCATTTGTACCACGGTTCTGTTCCTTATGCTGGCCGGCATCTGCAACCTTTTGTTTGCCGGCACCATCGTGTGGTACGCTGCCTGTGCCGCGGCCCTGGCCGTCTATTTTGCAAAAGAGCGGCTTGCAGGGGCAAAGCGCTTCGCACGCTACCTTCTTTCCCCGGGTGTTCTCGGTTTTCTTGTGTGGGGGCTGGCGTTATGCGCCATTTATATCTGGAACGGGTCTTTCTATTCGCAGTGGGACGAGTATGGCTTTTGGGGGCCTTATTATAAGAATATTTTTGAAAGCGATTCCCTTTTACAATTCACACCGTATCATTTTGTCCACCCCACTTACCCGCAGGCCTTTGCACTGTTTTATTATTTTCTTTCGTTTTTTGCCCCCGCTTTCTCAGAGGCGCATACCTTCTGTGCCGTTGGGCTTATTCTCACTGCATGTGCCGCGTGCCTTCTGGGCACTACAACGTGGCGGCACAGGCCGGTTGCCAGTGCGTTCGGTTTTTTAATGGTTCCGTTGTTTTTTGCCCTTTTCCCTTACGCAGACCCCTATATCTCAGTATATACCGATGTGCTGTGCGGGGCTGTGTTCGGCGCATGCCTGATTCTTTGCACTTCCATTCAAACCGGGGTTCGCTCTGCGGCTGCTGCAGCGCTGGGCCTTGCCTGCCTTGTGCAAATGAAAGAGATTTGCATTCTGCTGGCTTTGGTGTGCATAGCAGCTCACTGGGCGTGCGTTTGGGGCCAGCGGCAGGGCCTGCAAAAAAGATGGCTGCTGTGCGCCCTTTCGGCAGTGGGCGGGCTTGGCTCATTTGCTGTTTGGCGCATCTTTCTTCTGCTGACGCACACTGCTTCAGACCAATTTTCCTTCACAAGCGGGTTTGGCCTGTTTTTTCAAAAAATATCCGGCGCGCTGAATGGAACAGACCGTGTGACGGCCAATGTTCTGGAAATGTTTAAAATCAATTTTTTCTACAAACCTGTGTTCTACAATGGCTACGGCACGCCATTTGTAACCTGTGTGCTGCTGGCCGCTTTTGCTTTGATTCTCGGCGTGTGGATGTGGCGGGCACATGGCATGCGCGGGCAGGCGGTTACATTTTGGGCAATGCCGTTTTTCTTTGGGTGTTATCTTGCAAGCATTCTGTACACGTATTTATGTTTTGTCAGCGAAGCGGAGGCGCTTCGCAATGCGTCGTACGAGCGCTATATTTCCACATTTTTAATTGGGTGGGTAATGGCCGCCATTTTCTTCTGCATCGAGTATGGCGGCACCTTTTTCCCATTCCGCCGCAAGGGCTGGCTGCCCGCGGCTGTATGCATCGCGGTCACTGCACTCATCGTCAACACCGCCGCACAGCGCAATGTGCTGAACATTGGCACACAAAGGGAAAAAGCGGGCCGGGCCAATTTTGACGCCGTATGCGCGCAAATGCGTGCTGAAACGCAGCCTGGTGACGACATCTGGCTTGTGGCACAGCATGCAGACGGCATGTATTGGTATATGTTCCACTATACAATGTACCCTGCACGCGTGAAAGAGGGCCTGCCTTACACCATAGAAGGCCTTACGCCAGAAGAATTTCTTCAAATGGCACACGACAACAGCATCGAGTATCTTCTTGCTTATGTGGTGGATGATGCATTTTGCCAAACCTATTCTTCCCTGTTTGACGGGGGCGTTGCACAGGTGATGCACTCGGGCCTGCCCAGCCTGTACCGTGTGACACAAACGGGCTTCTCGCTGTGCGTAGACACCAAGCTTCCCTCCGCCTGAACATGTAAGGGGCTGTTCCGGCATATCTTTTGTTTGCCGCTAGAGGCCGGGCAAACGGCTTTTTGTTGGCCTGCCCTCTGCCCGTTACGGCGGACGGCCGCGCGCAGAAAAGAAGTGACTTTTGCCGCGTCGGCTGTTAGAATGGAATTGCCAGGGCGCATGGCATTTGCGCCAGGGCATCGTTTTTCCACCTTTACACACAGGAGGGACCCATTTGTGAAAGCCCGCAAACCTTGGAAAAAAGCGGCATGCGCCGCGCTGTCGGCCGTGATGGCGCTTTCCCTGACGGCCTGCCAAAGCGCTGGGCAGGCCGTGACTGCTTTGCCCGCGGTGCAGCAGCAGGCGTTTGATGATTTTCTGATGCAGGACTTTATTCAGACTATGGAGAGCGAATATACCGCCCTTCATGTGTATTTGCAAGACCCCGCAGCCTTTGGCATTGACATGAGCAACGTAGAGCCCGGCCTTGGCAGCCGGCCGGACATGGCCTCGCAGAAACAGGCCGTGCAGGCGGCAACCGAGGCGTACGAGCAGTTTCTTTCGTTTGACAGAAGCGTGCTTTCGCCCGGCCAGCAGGATTCGTATGACATCTATGCCTTCCAGACGTCGCTTGCCCTGGCGCTGAGCGATGAAAAATTTGACTATTATGCACAGCAATTCGAGAGCATGGGCGGCCTGCATTATCAGCTGCCCACCCTTTTGTCGGATTGGGCGCTGCGCAGCGAAGAGGATGTGGAAGGCCTGATTGCCATGGTGCAGGATGTGCTGCCGTATGTGGAGAGCGCGCTGGAATATACAAAAGAGCAAGCGGCGCGCGGCCTTCTGATGGCAGACCTTGACGAGGTGATTGGCTATTGCGAAAGCGTGCTGCAAAGCGGCGAGGACAGCGCCGTGCTCAGCGCCATGAATGAAAACATCGACGCGCTGGGGCTGGACGCGGCAAAGGCCGAAGAGTATAAGCGCCGGCTGAAAGAGGCTTTCACCGCCTCTTTCCTGCCCGCCTATGAGCAGATGATTCGCACGCTGGAAGAGCTGCAGGCCTCTGGCGTGAACAACGAGGAGGGCCTTGCGGTATTTGAACACGGGCAGGAATACTATGAGCTTTTGCTGCAAAGCACCATTGGCTCGGACAAAACCGTGCAGGACGTGCGCGCCATGATGGAGCAGGCCATGCAGGAGCATATTCTGCAGCTGCAAACGGCCATTGCCGAAGACCCAAGCGCTCTGTACGCGCTTTTCGGCACGCTGCCCGCCACGGGCTATGACAGCTACGAGGCCATTTTAGACGACATTCAAAGCCGCATGTTTGCAGATTTTCCTCAGGTAAGCGAGCTTTCCTATGAGATTTCCGACATCAGCGAAGAAATTGCCTCCACCTCGGGCGTCACAGCCTATTTCAACATTCCCACCCTGGACGGAGATTCGGTGCGCCAGCTGCGGGTAAACCCGCTTTCCAATGATGTATCGTCCATCTCCACCTATTCCACCGTGGCGCACGAAGGCTTCCCGGGGCATATGTACCAGTATGCCTATCTGTACGAAAACCTCACTTCGCCCTGGCGCAAAGCGCTGGCTTCCAACGACGCCTACACCGAAGGGTATGCCACCTATGCGCAGTATGCGGCGTTTCAGTATCTGGACAGTGTGGATTCCACCCTGCTGAACGTATACCGGGAAAACGAGATGGTCACCAACTGTGTGGTTGTGCTGGCGGATATTGGCATCCATTACGACGGTTGGAGCCTGGACGACTTTGTGCAGGCAATGAACGGGTACGGCTTTCAGCTGGATGCCGCAGGCGCCGCAGCGCTGTACCGCCAGCTGCAGGCCAACCCCTGTGCCTTCCAGCCGTATTATGTGGGCTATGAAGAATTTGCCGCCATGCGCCGGCAGGCCCAGCATGCCCTGGGCAGCGCCTTTACCGAGGTTGGCTTTCACGAGGCCATTTTAAAAAGCGGCGCCGCGCCCTTCCATGTGGTGCAGCGCAATGTGGACGCCTATATCAGCGAAGCGTCCGGCGCCCTGCCCGCGGCCGCATAAGCGCACAGCACAACAGCCGCCCCGGCCTTGGCTGGCCGGGGCGGCTGTTTTCTATCGAATTCGGCGGGCAAGCCGGGCGCGCAGGCGCTTTTGGCAACAGGGCAGGCCGTACATAACGGCAAAAATGGCCCCCGCCAGCACCGGGTAACCCAACAGGTGGTTGCCGAAAGCCTGCTCGAACAGGCGCAGCGGGTTGCCGGCGTCTGCCCGCATCAGGAACATGAAATTGGTGCCCAGCGCCAGGTTGATACAATAGACCGGGACAGCCAGGGCAAGCGCCAGGCCCACGCAGCCCGGCAAATATTTGGCCTGCGGGCGGATGTCGCGCCCCGCTGTGAGCATAATGGGGTATGTTGCCAGCAGAATGTGCACCGTAAAGCTGTGCAGGTGCATGAAATTGGCGGGCGGAAGGCTGACCCACGTGGGAAACAAAAGCGCAGCCAGCGCCGCCGGAATGCACACGGCATACAGAAAATTATCTACCAGCCTGGTTGGGCGCAGCGCGTGCAGCGCAATGAGAAAGATGTTGATGCTGCACATGTGCAGGGGCAAATAGCTGGCGCGGTAGTTGCCGCCCACCAGAAGGCACACAATCTTGAAAGCCTCGTCGGCCAGCAAAAGCGCGGCAAAAAGCCAGCGGATGTGTTTGCGCCGCGCCTGCGAACTGTTTCGGTAAAAAAGGCTGCACGCAATGGCAAACACAACAAACCCGGCCAGCCACGCCAGGTGCACAGGCCCGAAGCTGGAAAAGCCCTGCCCCTCTGGAATTGTCTCTATCGTGTCAAGAAAATACTGCATCGCGTCCCCCTGCCTGCCCCGCGCAGGATCATTTTGAAATTGCCGGAACAGCGATACCATTATAGCCGCCCCGCGCGGCCTTTCGCAAGGCCCTGCGTTTATTTTACACAGCCTTTTAACAAACCGCCGCGCAAAGCAACCAAATAAGGTTTACAAGTAGATGCACCGGCTTTGGGCAGGGTTTCGCCTGTCATATTGCACGCGCACCGCACGCGGGCAATTTCTTCGCAGCAGCCCCGCCACCCCGGCATGCGGGACGGCTTCTTCCAGCGAGAGGCCAACACCCACCTGCTCGAACACGCGCCCGTCCGGCGCGCAATAGGCATAGCGGGGGTAATGTGCGCCGCCAATTTGCACAAAGCCCTTCAGCACGCCCTGTGTCTCGTGGAAAAAGCAGCCTGCCAGCGCCATGTGCAGCAGCGCGCCCAGGCTGCCCTGCACAGATGCGGCAAAGGCGCGCACGCGCCACAGGCAACCGGCCAGTTTTTCCCGGCAGCCTGCGGGCGGCTGGCCCCCGGCCTGCTCTTGCTTCCAGCACAAAAACGCCTGCAGCCTGCGCACATTCTGCAGCGGCCCTTTCACGCGCAGCTTTCCGGCCACAATGTGCCCCGGGCGGCCCGGCACCGAAAACTCGCCCCACAGCACGGCCAGCTCCCCGCTGACGGAAAAGCGCTGCAGCCGTTCCAGGCACAAAACTCCCTTTCCATCCTGCCCTGCAGGCAGCGCCTTTCGGGCATACAGCAGGTTCATGCCGCACAGCTTCAGCTGCGGGTGATAGCAAAAGAACACCGCGCCCTGTGCCTGCTCGGCCTGCACCTGCCGGCGCTCGGGCGCGCTTAGGCTTTCCAGCATTTGGGCCGGGCTGGCCGCATCCCAACGTTTTGCAAAGCGCCGCATCTGCCTCGCCTCCATTTTTGCTTTGGGTGGCAAACATCAAACAGGTGGCCACCGCAGCTATGCAGCTATATTGTAACGTTTTTGCCCCGCCAAGGCCATAGGGCAATGTAAAGCGCGGGGAATTTTCTGGGAAAGCTGCCGTAATTTTTGGCCAAGGTGCGCAAAATAAGCCAAAGGCACCCCGCCGCCCCCGGCTTGAATTCTTTGCCGGGGCAGCCCTAGCGCATGCCGGCACACGGCAAAGGCGCCAGGGCCAAAACATGTTGCCGGAAGACGCGTTTTTATTTTGCCAGCCATTTCAGCCCACGGCACATTCAAAAAGCCCGGCGGCCTTCACCGGCCGCCGGGCTTTTTGCGCCGCTGCCTGCAATAAAAATTTTGCCCCGCCTTGCCGCGCGGCCCGGCCTCAGCCAAACAGGCCCCTTTTCTGGTACGGCTCGCTTGTCACGGCAAGCACCGTGTAGCCCGCGGCCGCAATGGCCTGTTTCAGCGCCGCCTCGTCAAGGGGCGCTTCGGCAATCACCACCGTCTGCCTTTTGGCCCGGGACGAACTTACCTTCTTCACCGCAAACGCCCTGCGCACGGCGTCGTTCACATGGGCCTCGCACATGCCGCACATCATGCCGTCCACCGCCAGCGTGTATTTTATCATACTTTTGTGCCTCCCGTCTGCCTTGCGGCAAGTAATTAGTTGTAACTAACCACATCATAGTCCCTCACCGCCATTTTGTCAAACCGGCGGCGCACAAAGAACGCGCCCCGGCCCAAACGGGCCGGGGCGCGCGCAAAACACGCAAAAGCCGGGCAAAGGCGCATTGCCGATGCTATGCACCCGAATTCCTGTTTCAGAGGCGATGGTTTTCTTGCGTCAACACACCGAAAGCGGGCTTTTTTATGCCTCCTCAGCGGCAATGCTGGCCACCGATTGCTCAAAAGCGTCGGCACGGCTGCCGCCCGTCATATCGGTGTACGAGATGGTATAGGCCTTATCTGCACTTACGCCCACACAGATCTGCATGATGTTCAAGCCGTTGAGCTCCACGGTATAGCTGATGCGGTATGCCTCACACGGGCCCACATGGTACGTGCTGAACTCCACATCGTTCAGCGCGACGTCTGTGCCCGTCTGTGCCTCCAGGCCCTGTTCAATGGACGCCGTCATCATCTCCTGCGTCACCACGCCCTCGATGCCGCCGCCGGGGTTATCTACAATTACCACATTGACGTTCGAGCCGTCGTCGGCCACATAAAGCTCTGCCGCGCCGGTTTGGCTGGCATCGGCGGCCTCAAAGCCCTCGGGCACCTCAAAGGTGACCGTATAGGCGCTGGGGTCTGCCTGGGAAGAGGCCGGTTCACTTTGCGAGGCCGTGCTGGCGGGGCCCGAGCTTTCAGACGCCGCCGTGCTGCCAGAGGCGGCTGCGCTGCCGGGCGCCTCTGTGCCGCCGCATGCCACCAGTGCAAGCGCCATGCACACGGCCAAAAGCGCCGCCAAAACCTTTTTTGATGCGTTTGCTTTCATCCAAACTACCTCCTTGCATCCATTCACAGGGCTGCGCCGCCCGCCGCACCCTTTCAAATGTTTCTTCACCGCTGGCGGTGAAGAAAGCGGGAGGGCCCTCCCGGCAAGCAGCGCTCTTTCCTTTTTATTCTATTCCATTCCCCTGGTGAATGCAAGCGGTTTCCCCCCGGCGCACAGCGGCGGCCGGGCGCTTGGCACAAGGGGTTTTCGGGCGCGCACACCGCTTAGACTGGGCGCGCACAGGCTTTGTGCCGGGGTAAAATTTTTCCGGTTGCGGAATAGTTGGTTGACCGCAACCGCCCCGCAGTGGTATTCTGCCCCAAAAGGAGGTGCCGCAGATATGGCATTGCATGAAAACATCCGGGCACGGCGCACACAGCTGAAGTTATCGCAGGAATATGTGGCAGAAAAACTTGGCGTCAGCCGGCAGGCTGTGGCCAAGTGGGAGGCCGGAAAAAGCGAGCCTACAGCTGCCAACCTGGCCAGGCTGGCGGCGCTGTTTGAGATGAATGTTTCCGAGCTGGCCGCGCCGCCCGCATTGCCTGATGCGGCCGTGCAAAAAGCATCGCCCAGGCGGCATAACGCCCGTATGCTGGCGGGGCGCTGGGCCGCCGTACTTCTTATGAACGCGGGCTGGGACGGCTATTCCTCCGGCCTTTATGCCAGCATGCCCGCCTATTGGCTTGCCATTTTGTGCGCCGGCCTGGTTCTGCTGTTTCTCACATCGCTGGACATGCAAAAAAGATGGAAACTGCAAAGGCTTCAGCTGGCCGTGGGGGCTGCTCTGCTTTTTTCCATCTTTTTTCTGCCGCGTCTTCCCTTTGCGGCCAACACAGGGCTGCGTTATCTTCTGGCAGACCTTGCAACCGCCCTGTGCGCCTGTGTGCTCAGCCTGAAATACTGGCGCCATATCTGGCGCACGCGCTAGGCGCTTTTTCGCGGCGTGCGCAGGCCGCACCTGCCTGTGCTTTTTGCAAAAGCGCCTTAAAACTTGCGGCAGCTGGCCGCACCATAATAGGCAAACGGGCCGCCTTTCAGGGCGGCCCGCTTTTTCTGGAAAGATGGCACTGCGCTGCTGCGCAGCCCGCCAGCACCAGCAGTGCTATGGCAATATCGTAATTTTTGCGCAGTGCAAAAAACGGAAGAAGGCCCGCCACCGTGTAGGCCCCCTCCTCCACGGCAACCAGAGCCACCACGGCCGCCAGGCCCAGCAGGGCACAGACAAGTTTGGAAAACCGGCAGCGCACGCGCGCGGCGGCGGCCTGCAGCGCCACGGCAAAAGCGGCGCACACCGAGGCAATGGACAGCACCACGGCAAACACCCCTTTCAGGTTTCCGCCCTGCAGGGCCGCCTCGCCGCCCTCATAGGAAGGGCGCAGGAAAAACGCCTGAAACAGCGGCCAGAAATCTGTCTTCAGGATGCCGGCGCTCCACAGCAGAACCGCCACAAGCGAAGAAAACAGCATCAGCGCGGCAAAAAGGGCGAATGCCACGGCCGTTTGCACCATGTGCCGCCTGCCGTGCTTGACAGCCGTCACAACTGTGTAGGCAAGCCAGGCCACCCACACGGCCGCCAACAGCACAAAAAAGCCCACGGTGGACGGCGTTACGGTGTAGGGCAGAGGCGAAAGCGCCGCGAACCCATACGCCCCCAGAATCAAACACACTGTGCCCAGCAGATATGCCGCCAAATACCGTTTCAACACGTTCCACATATCCGTTCCCCCCGCGGGGCTTTTATTAACCCCTTGCTTTCTTTTTTCACCGGCCGCCATCGCCTGCGGCATATCTGCACAAGCGCGCCACGGCCCGGGCAGGCCCGCGTGTTTCCTTACAGCAGGCGGTGCAGTTCTGCACAAAGCCGGGCTTTCATCTGCTCCAGTTCCGCGGCGGCGGGGCGGGCGGCGTCGCTGTACATCTTCTGCGCAGGGTACCACCACACGGGGCCCTTCCCCTGGTTGCCATAGCCCTCCAGGTCGCCCGACACACGCGGGAACAAATGCCAGTGCAGATGCGTGTCCCCATTGCCCAGCAGCTCGTAATTCATCTTTTCCGCGCCAAATGCCGCCGCGGCCGCCTGGGCCACCAGCGACATCTCTTCCAAAAATTGCAATTTTACGGCCCGGGGCAGGTGAAACAGCTCTGTCTCATGCTGTTTGCACAAAAACAGCGTGTAGCCCCTGAAGTGCTGATGGTCGCCCAACACCACATAGCCCGTGTTCAGCTCCTGCACGAAATAAGGGTTTGTGCCCTTTTGAATCATGCGGATTCTTTCGCATATCATGCACATGGCTCTGCCCCTCCTTTGGGCGGCGGCGTACAAAAAAGCTCTGCCCCGAGCGCCGGGGCAGAGCAGATGCGGCCCGGCCGCATATGGCGTTATACCGGGTGAGATTTGTTTGCGTAATCGGCGTGTTCGCCGTCCACGCCCATCAGTTTCTGGTTGCGCTTTTCAAAGAATTTGGGCGCCACCTGCGGGAACATGGCGTAGGTGAGCACGTCTTCCTCCTGCTGCACATATTTGGCAGCCTCGGCGCGCAGTTTTTCAATTTCCGGCTCCAGCAGGTCTGCCGGGCGGCAGGTGATGGGCTGTTCGTCGCCCAGAATGCGCTTTGTGAATTCCGGCGAGATAGGCGCAGGCGTTTTGCCGTAATCGCCGTGCACCAGGCCCTTGAACTCCTTGGTTACCATCTTGTAGCGCTCGCCCAGAATGACGTTGAACACCGCCTGGGTGCCCACAATCTGGCTGGTGGGCGTGACAAGGGGCGGATAGCCGGAATCTTCCCGCACGCGGGGAATCTCCTGCAGCACAGCGTCAAGCTGGTCTTCCTTGCCGGCGTCCTTCAGCTGCTTGAGCAAGTTCGACAGCATGCCGCCGGGCACCTGGTACAGCAGGGTGTTGGCGTCCACGCCCAGCATCTTCGGGCTGAGCTGGCCGTCGGCCAGGTATTTCTCGCGCAGTTTGGCAAAGTGCGCGCGCACCACGTTCAGCTTTTTCAGGTCCAGCCCGGTGTCATATTCTGTGCCCTGCAGGGCGGCCACAAGGCTTTCGGTGGGCATGTGGCTGGTGCCCAGCGCCAGCGGGCTGATGGCGGTGTCGATGATGTCGGCGCCCGCCTCGATGCCCTTCAGGATGGACATGGACGCAAGGCCGGAGGTGTAGTGGCTGTGAATGTCCACCGGGATGGACACCTCTTCCTTCAGCGCCTTCACCAGCTCGTAGGTGGCATACGGCGTAAGCAGGCCGGCCATATCTTTGATGCAGATGCTGTGCGCGCCCATCTCTTCCAGCGTTTTGGCGTATTTGGCAAAGTATTCGTTGTTGTGCACAGGGCTGAGCGTATAGCTGATGCACCCCTGCACATGCGCCTTTTCCTTGATGGCCGCTTTGATGGCCGTTTGCAGGTTGCGCGGGTCGTTCAGCGCGTCGAAAATGCGCAGGATGTCGATGCCGTTGGCAACGGATTTCTGCACAAAATATTCCACTGCGTCATCGGCATAGTGGCGGTAGCCCAGCATGTTCTGGCCGCGGAACAGCATCTGCAGCTTGGTGTTGGGCATCTCTTTGCGCAGGATGCGTAGGCGCTCCCACGGGTCCTCATCCAAAAAGCGGATGCAGGCGTCGAAGGTGGCGCCGCCCCAGCACTCTACCGAATAGTAGCCCACTTCGTCGATGGCAGGCAGGATGGGGCGCATCTCGTCCATCGTCATGCGGGTGGCAATGAGGCTTTGGTGCGCGTCGCGCAGCACCACTTCCGTAATTTTGATCGGTTTCTTAGCCAAGCCTTCTCACCTCTCTATCAGTTCAGGGACACCAGCAGGTCGCCCACGTTCACGCTGTCGCCCTTGTTGCAGTGCACACCGGCCACGGTGCCGTCCTGCGGGGCGACAATTTCGTTTTCCATCTTCATGGCCTCCAGAATGCACAGCACGTCGCCGGCCTTCACAGCGGCGCCGGCGGCCACCTTCACATCCAGAATGGTGCCGGGCATGGGCGCGGAAACAGACACCGCACCGGCAGCGGCGGCAGGCGCAGCTGCGGGCGCCGGGGCGGCCGGGGCCGCGGCAGGCGCGGGCGCCGCAGGGGCTGCCGCAGGCGCAGCCGGGGCAACAGGCGCTGCAGGCGCCATGGGGGCGGCGCCGTTTGTCTCTTCCACCGTGACACTGTACGGGGTGCCATTGACCGTGATGTTGAAAGTTTTCATGGGAAGTTCCTCCTATATCATCTCAGCTTATGTCAGCAAACTATCGGCTTTGTGTCACAGCGCCATGTTGCCGTGCTTTTTCGGCAGGCGCTGGGTGCGCTTGGTGCTCAGCATATCCAGCGCGCCCACCAGCGCGGCGCGCGCATCGGCCGCGGGCACTGCAAAATCGGCCAGGCCCGCCTGCAAAGCGGCGGCGGCGCTGCAGGTTTCAGCGGCCCACTGGGCGGCCTTTTTCTGCGTGGCGGCCACAATGTTGCCGCTAGCGTCAAGCTCTTCTTTATACAGCACGCTCACCGCGGCCTGCGGGGCCAGCGGGGCGATGGTGCAGCCCTCTACGGCAATGGTGAGGTCTGCGTTGCACAGGGCCACCCAGGCGGGGCCCACAGCCTTGCCGGTGACAACAGCCACCTTGGCGGTGGTGGCGTCGGCATAGCTTGCCGCAAGGCGCGCAGCCTCGCGCAGGCCGCCGGCCTCGTCCTCTGCAGTGCTGGGCACAAAGCCGGCCGTGGCGCACAGCGTCACCAGCGGGATGCTGAACGCATCGCACAGGCGCACAAAGCGCGCCGCCTTGGAAACACAGGCGCGGCAAAGCCCTTCGTCATTGCCTGCCGTGGCCACAACGCCCACTACATTGCCGCCCACGGTGCCCAGGGCCGTATACACGTTTTTGCCATAGCCGCCCCACATCTCAAGCAGGCTGCCCTCGTCGCACACAGCAGCGGCAGCACCTGCGCCGGTGTATTTGGCTAGGTCCAGCGCTTTTGCAGGCGCTGCGGCGTCAAACAGGGCCGGGCCGCACAGGTTGTTTGCGGGCAGCAGCCCCACAAGGCGCGCGGCCTCGGCGGCGGCCTGTTGCTCATTGTTCACCACAAGGGCGGCAACGCCTGCCTTTGCGGCAAACGCGGCCTTGCCCGCCTCCGGGCTGGCATCGCCCGCGGCGGCCGAGGTGAAGGGCGGGGTGAAGAACAATTCGCCCTCTTCGCTCATGATGCACACATCCGCGCCCGCGGCGGCCAGCGCGCTGGACGCGCCGCACACGCCTGTGACAACGGCAATTTGCGGCACCACGCCGGACACCTTGGCCACGGCGGCGCACAGCTTTGCGCCCGCGGCCAGGGCGCCCAGGCCCTCGGCCAGCTTGGCACCGGCGCTGGCATAGAACGTCACAACGGGGTTGCCCGTGGTGGCGGCCATCTCCAGCACTTTCACCATTTTATCAATATCTTTTTCGCCTGTGGCCTCGCCGTTCTGGCACACCGCATACACGGGTGTGCCGTTCGCGCTGCCAAACGCAGCCGTCACAGCGCCCTGCTCGCCGCAGAGCACCTGATAGGCGCCATCATCGAAAAACTTGGCAAGAATGTCCCTGCCGGATGTTGTTTTTGCCATGAACAGCCCTCCTGCTACCAGTAGTGGTTGAAAACCGAAATTACAAATATTATACTACCTTGACAAAAAAATGACAAGGCCAGATATGCCAAAATTTGCGTTTTTCCTTGCGGGCGCACGCACGCCTGCAAACGTGCCCGTGCGGTGCGGCCCGCGGCCGCCGCCTTTTTAATGCACGCAGCCGGAAAACAGCGCCTTGATGGCCACAGGCTGCATGCTGTGCGGGAAAAACACCTCGTACCAGCGCGCCAGGGCGGCGTCCTGCATGTTCACGGTGAACTCGCTGCAGCCCGCGTTTTCCCCGGCGGCCACACAGGCGCGCACGCCGCCGTCCACAAGGGCGCTTTCCTGCAGGCCGCAATCCAGCACGTCCACAAAATCGCCGTCAATGCGGTACAGCATATGGCCCAGGTAATTGGGCCCATCCATCACCACATAGCCCTCTATATCCCCGTCAAAACGGCCGTCGTTCAACAGCTCCAACACGTCCGGCTCCAAAATGGGGCGCATTGCAATCATGGCCTGTTCCCCCTTTTTTCTGCGCCCTTCGGCGCGCGCGGCCCGCGGGCCGTGCCCGCGGCGCGGCGGCGCGTGTTCTTTTCAATTTGCGCCGTGGCCTTGCCCTTTTGGGCCATGGTGCGCAGGGCGCGCACCTCCTGCTTGTCCAGCTGGCGGAACTGGCCGGGCGCCAGCATGCCCAGCTTCACCGGGCCCACCGCCGTGCGCCGCAGGCGCGCCACCTCCAGCCCCACGGCCTCGCACATGCGCCGGATTTGCCTGTTTTTCCCCTCGGAAAGCGTCATTTCCATCACCGTGCGCTCGGGCTCGTCCACCACCACGCGGATGACAACGGGCTGCGTTTTGGTGCCGTCGTCCAGCACAACGCCGTCCGTCAGGGCAATCAGCTGCTCTTCTGTGGCGCGCGGGTGCACCGTCACGCGGTACAGCTTTGTCACGCCGTGGCTGGGGTGGGTAAGCAGGTTGGCAAACTCGCCGTCATTCGTCAGCAGCAAAAGCCCCTCGCTGTCTTTATCCAGCCGGCCCACCGGGTACACGCGCGCGGGCACGCCCTCCATCAGGTCCATCACCGTTTTGCGCCCGCGCTCGTCGCTGGTGGTGGTGATGAAGCCGCGGGGCTTGTGCAGCATATAGTAATATTTTTCCGTCTTTCTGGGCACATAGATGCGCTGGCCGTCCACGCTGAGCACGTCGGCGGCTGTGTCCATTTTATCGCCAAGGCCCACGGGCCTGCCGTTCAGCTTCACGCGGCCCTGTGCAATCAGCTGCTCGGCCGCGCGGCGCGAGCAGACGCCCTGTGCGGCAAGCACCTTTTGAATGCGCTCGTCTCTCATTGTTCAGTTTCCCCTTTTCTCACAAAAAGGGCCGAAGGCGCAGCCACGCGGCTGGGCCCGGCCCGTATGCGCCCGCCTACCTGGCGGTGCCGTTGTCGTCCTTTTTGTTTTTGCCGAACAGGTCGGCCACTTTATCCACCATTTCCGGCATCATGCCAATGGCGCGGTCTACGCTGTTGGAGGTGTCGGCCAGCTGCAGCATGCGCACAGAGTTGCCCCGCACCACCAGAAACGCAATGGGCGAAATGGAGACACCCGCCCCGCCGCCGCCGCCGAACAGCTGCTTGGAGGTTTTGCTGGGAAAATCGGACCCGCCGCTGGCAAAGCCGAACGACACCTTGGACACCGGCAAAATCAGCGTGCCATCCGGCATATTGATGGGGTTGCCGATGATGGTGTTGGAATCTACCATGCTTTTTATTTTTTCAAGGGTGACGTCCATCAGGCCCTCGATGGGGTGTTCACTCACGGCGCAAGACCTCCCTGCCTCAAACGGCGTGCATGGCCTTCAGCTTTACAAGGGCCCACACGCCTGTTGTCACTATTATAAACGGTATTGCCTGTATTTTACAATAGAAATATCTGCGATATTTGTGCTCGCCGGTGAAATCGGGGATGATGTCCACCTGCTTGAGCTGCAAATCGACAAAGTTCTGCAAGACGCCCAGCGCAGAGCCCACATACGCCTGCATGTGCCCAAAGCGGATGGCCGTTTCGGCGGCGTCCTCGCAGTGCACGGGCCACACGGCCTTTACCCCGCGCACATGCACAGTGCGCAGCACCGCGCGCATCAGCGCCCCGGCGGCAGAACAAATTTGTGCCAGGCTGCCAAGGCTTGGCAGGCGGCGCTTTTGCTTTGGCGTTTTGCCCGTTTTTCCGCCAGGGGCTGTTTGCCCCGCCTGCGGCGGCCCGGCCTGTGCGCTGCCGCCGGCATCGGCCTGCGCGCCCGCTTTGGGCGGCGCGGCGGGCGCTGCCTCCCTGCCATCGGGCGCATCGCCCTGCTGCTTTTGCCCGCGCGGGTACAGCGTAACAGTGAAGCACAGCACCTTCAGCCTGGCGGAAAACTCGTCATAGCGAAGCTCCAGCACAAGGCGCGCAGGGGTGAACAGCGCCACAAGCAGCAGGCACAGCAGCGCCAGCAGCACCCAGCCCAGCACGCTGAGCACTGTGAGCAAAATGTGCATTCGCCCGCCCCCTTTGCCGCGCTGCGGCGGCCTGCGTCATTCCTGTGCGCCGTCTGCCTGCGGCGCGGCGGCCTGCATCTCCGGCTCCAGCATATAGTCGTCGCTGTGCAGCGGCGGCAGCTGGGCCAGGCTTTCCAGCCCGAACGAGCGCAGGAAAGCGTCCGTTGTGCGGAACGAGATGGGCCGGCCGGGCAGGTCCAGCCTGCCGGCCTCTTCAATCAGCCCCTTTTGCAGCAGCGTCTGCACGGTGGAGGTGGAATCTACCCCGCGCACCTGCTCGACAAACGAGCGGGACACCGGCTGGTTATAGGCGATAACCGCCAGCACCTCCATGGCCGCGGGGCTGAGCGGCGTGTTGCGGCGGTTATCCAGCGCGCGCTTTACATACGAGGAAAAGGCGGGCTTTGTGGCAAGCTGCCAGCTGTCTTCCAGGCGCAGAAGGCAGATGCCCCTGCCCGCGGCCTGGTATTCGTCGCGCATCACGGCCAGCACGCGCGAAAGCTCTGCCTCGTCCATTTCAAACACATCCGCCAGGCGCGCGGTGCTCACGGGCTCGCCGTGGGCAAACAGCACGGCCTCCAGGGCCCCTTTCAGTTGGTTCAGCTCCATGGCCGGTCAGGCCCCCTTCCTGCGCTGCTTCACGCTGAGGTTTTCGTGCGCGTCAATGTTCACGCGGCCGGCGCGCACCAGTTCCAGCACGGCCAGGAAGGTGGCCACCGTCTGGCTGCGCGTGGCATCTTTGGAAAAAAGCTGCCGCAGCGTTTTCACCCTGCCGGTGACAAGCCCGCGCAGCACATGGATGATGCGCGAGGCCACCGACACAATGGGCGCGGCCGTCAGCGGCTCGAATTGCTCTGCCTTGGGCGTGCGCTTCAACAGGCTTTTGCCCTGCAGGGCGTGGTAGGCCCTTTCCAGCTCGCACGGCTGGTGGCGCAGGCGGTAGGTGGTGTCCAGCGGAACCGTCATGGGCGCGCGCACGGCAAGGTAGACGCCCTCGCCCATGGCGCGCAGCCTGGCGGCCACCTCTTTGCACAGGCTGTATTCCACCAGCATGCCGGTGAGCTCTTCCTTCATGCGCTCGGCCTCTTCGCTTTTGGGCAAAAGGAAAAACGATTTCATCTGCACCAGCCTGGCGGCCATTTCAATGAACTCGCTGGCGCTCTCCATCTCTTCGGCGCGCACACCGTGCACGATGGAGACATATTGATCGATGAGCTTTACAATTTCAATATCGGCAAGGCTCATCTTGTTTTTGCTGACAAGGTATAAAAGCAGGTCCAGCGGGCCCTCAAAATCGGCCAGCTTGAAGGTGAACTGCTCCATATGCAGCTGCACGGGCTGCTGTTCCATGTTCTGCGCCGCCCCCTCTCAGTGCAAAAGCGCGCGCAGCGCAAGCTCTACATAGCCGGTGGAAAAATCCAGCAGGCGCCCGGCCGCCGTGTACAGCCAGTTCAGCGGCACATCCAGAAGGCCCAGAAACAGCACGGCAAACAGCGCCAGAAGAATGATGCGCTCGTAGCGCATCACGGCAAAATACCACTTTTTCGGCAGCAGCAGGTTGAAAATGCGCGAGCCGTCCAGCGGCGGCACGGGCAGCAGGTTGAACACGGCCAGCGTGATGTTCACGTTCACCATGGTGGATAAAACCACAAACACAAATACCCAAAACGTGTTGGCGGGCGCAAGGTAGCCCACCAATTTATACAGCACCGTGTAGACATAGGCCAAAAGCAGGTTGGCCGCAGGGCCCGCGGCTGCGCTGAGGGCCATGTCGCGCCGCGGGTGGCGAAACCGCGTGGTGGCCGCCACCGGCACCGGCCTTGCCCAGCCAAAGCCGGCAAATATCATGCACAGCGCGCCCAATGGGTCCAGATGGCGCATGGGGTTCAGCGAAAGCCTGCCATACAGTTTGGCCGTGGGGTCGCCCAGTTTATCAGAGGCCCACGCGTGCGCCGCCTCGTGAAAGGGGATGGCCGTAAGCAGCGCCAGCGCGCGCGCAAAATAGATGGCCACGCGGTCCCACGCAACAATGCCGCCCATATGAAAACGCCCCTTTCCTTTTCTTTGGCCCGGGCCTGCGCGGCGCGCGGGCCCGTAGAGATTTTATTATAACAAAAAACCGGCCCGTGCACAAGGGCAAAGGCCCCGCGTCCCTTTTCAAGGATGTAGGACT